>Ga0207709_10000001_pt1 | contig 2228154 bp, 2035 predicted proteins | sample KBSM34metaG_FD_184397 | JGI IMG/M metagenome (GOLD analysis project Ga0207709, IMG submission 184397) | Miscanthus rhizosphere microbial communities from Kellogg Biological Station, Michigan, USA - KBS M3-4 metaG (SPAdes) (version 2) | ecosystem: Host-associated > Plants > Roots >... | reverse complement strand
TTTCTAAAGAAGAAGGTGGTCGTCATACTCCATTCCTTAACGGCTACCGTCCACAGTTCTACTTCCGTACAACTGACGTAACTGGCGCAATCCAATTACAAGACGGCGTTGAAATGGTTATGCCAGGCGACAACGTTGAAATGTCAGTAGAATTAATCCACCCAATCGCAATGGACCCAGGTCTACGTTTTGCGATCCGTGAAGGTGGTCGTACTGTAGGTGCTGGTGTTGTTGCGAAAGTAACTGCATAATCACTTTCAGTGAAAAAAAGCGCTCTTTTTAGAGCGCTTTTTTTATATTTAATTGTCTAACAATCACGATAAAAGCTGGCCTTAACTGATATTTCACTGTCCTTATTTACACTTAATCCTTTTTATTAAATTTGTATGATAAGAATCAAGAAAACGAACAATAAAGTTTGAGTAACTTGGGTTGCTTATTAAGGAGCTTTGGGTATGAATGCTAAAGTGAATATTACTAATCGTGCAGGGGCAAGCTTTCCTGTACGTCGTATGAACTTTGACTTTAATGATGTACCAGAATATTGGATGAATGGTTCTGCTGGACTAACACACTTTATGACAGCATTGTCGGCGTTGTTTCCGGCAGGTGAAAAATTCTTTATTGATAGTGTACGGGCTGTACGTTATCACCCCTCTATTAAAGATGATAAAGAGCTTCAGAAAGAGATTAGTGCTTTCATTGGGCAAGAAGCAATGCATACTCAAGAGCATGTGAATTTTAATGCCTCCGCTCAAAAGTTTGGTCACGACGTTGAAGCATTAGAGAAGTTTACTGATACAGCGATTCAAACAGCAATTCAAGCTTTTGTAAAAATTGTCAAACCATTTGGCCTGACAAAAGAAATGGTTGACCTGACTGCTACAACAGCACTTGAACATTTTACCGCTACCATTGCTTCACAGTTATTAGTCAATAAGCATATTCAAGAGTTGATGACAGATGAAACCATGTCAACCATGTGGTATTGGCATGCTATCGAAGAGAACGAGCATAAAGCTGTAGCATTTGACGTGTACGAAGGTGTATTTGGTAAAGGCGTAAAAGCTTATGCTTTACGTACAAGCTCTTTAGTATTTGCGATGACTTTGATTTTCTTGATTCAGTCTTCTTTTGTACTTCGTCTATTAAAGCAAGATAAAAAGTTAAATTTGAATGAGCTATCTGTGATTTATAAATACGCATATAGCCCATCGAAAGGTATCATTACTGGTATGGCTAAAGAAATGCTAGCTTACTTTAAGCCTGGTTTTCATCCAAATGATTTGGATACAGTAGGCCTATTGAAAACATGGAAAGCAAAATTAGGTTTGTAATTTAAATCTATGTTGATTTGAAAGGGCTCATAGTAGCCCTTTTTCTTTTTAAGTACTCACAATAACGATTAGCAGATCTATGCACCTTTATGGGGTTATGAATGACCTCATCTGATATTTCTCTGTCCTCATCTGCACTTAATTGGCACATTGAAAGACGTATGATTATAAATATTAAGAAAATAAATAAAGTTATATGTGAATTAGCTATTCACTTAAAAGGAGTCTGAGATGAATGCTAAAGTAAATATTTCCAATCGTGCTGGTGCTAGTTTCCCTGTTCGTCGTATGGACTTTGAATTTGCTCAGGTCCCTCGTTATTGGGCAAATTATGATGCAGGATTAACCCATTTTATGACAGCATTATCGGCCCTTTTTCCAGAAGGTGAACAGTTCTTTGTAAATAGCACGCGTGCTGTGCGAAATGACCCAAAACTTGCCGATCCCGATCTTCAAAAAGAAATTAGCGCCTTTATTGGTCAAGAAGCTATGCATTCAAAAGAGCATCTTGCTTTTAATGCTTCAGCGCAAGCTTATGGGTATGATGTTCGTCATATGGAAAAGCAGACTGGTACTGTCATTAAGGTGGGTACAGCTGTTGTCACCAAATTAATGAAACCTTTTGGTTATACCAAAGAAATGATTGATCTGACTGGAACGTGTGCTTTAGAGCATTTCACTTCGACTATTGCAGCTGAACTTTTACAAAATCCTGAAATTCAAGCGATGTTCCAAGATGACACGATGTATCATTTGTGGATGTGGCATGCGGTAGAAGAAAATGAGCATAAAGCTGTGGCATTTGATGTGTATACAAGTATGTATGGACAAGGACCAAAAGCTTATTTTATGCGTTCAACGGCTTTAATCATTGCAATGGCATTAATTTTTGCAACGCAGACACATTTTACTGCCAAGTTATTAAAAACCGATGGAAAATTAACATGGAAAGATACTAAATACATGCTCAAGTTCATGTATGGTCGTAAAGGTTTTATGACCCGCCAGATTCCAGAGTTACTTGATTTCTTAAGACCAAAATTTCATCCAAATGATTCTGACACTACAGCATTGCTGGCAACTTGGCGTGAAAAGTTAGGTCTCTAAAAAAGAACGATAAAAAAAGGACAATTTAATTGTCCTTTTTTTTGCTCGTTTTTTCTTGTGAAGTTTTTATAATACGCATTACTTTAAAACTCTGATTGTGTTGGAACTCATGATTCGTACTATGCAAAACACTGATATTGATATTGTTGTACAAATCGAAAAATCAGTGCAAACACACCCATGGTCAAGACAGCAATTTGTTGAATCTCTGAATTCCTATCAATGTACAGTCATTGAGTCACAAAATAGAGTAGTTGGGTTTTGTATTTTGCAGCCAGTGTTAGATGAAGCGAATCTATTACTCATGGCAGTTGATCCTAAAATGCAAGGTCAGGGCTTAGGATATGAATTGTTAAATGCATCAATTGATCAGTTAAAAAATCAGCCAGTACAAATATTTTTAGAGGTTCGCGAAAGTAATAAAGCAGCAATTGGTCTGTATGAGAAAACAGGTTTTCACCAAATAGATCTACGTCGTAATTACTATCCTACCCAAGAAGGTGGGCGTGAACATGCCGTAATTATGGTAAAAACCTGTACTGACGATTTTGCATCGTTGTTTTAAAACACCTGTCTAGTTGCTGACCTAACAAAAAGACAGGATTAAAATCATTTAATAATTAAATTATTCCATTCAGAAGGTAATGTGGTCATCAGAGAGGTACCTAACTGTTGTATTTCTTCTGGTGATAAGGATCTGTTTAAACGACGCCATTGTCCATCTAATAGAAGTTCTAAAGGGGTATATTGCGATTTATAATTCATTTTGGCTGAGTGGGGCACCCAATAGCCTAAATAAAGATATTCTAAACCAAGCGATTTAACATATTCGATTTGGTTAAGAATAGAGTACACACCAAGTGATCTGCGATGCTCATCTGGGTCGAAGAAAGTATAAACCGCAGATAGCCCATCATCCATTAGATCGCAGGTAGACACACTGATTAAACGGTTATCTTTCCAAAGCTCAAGAAAAAAGCTATCTGTACAACTATGTACTAAAAACTTTTCAAACTGATCTAAGCTAGGTGGAAACATATCACCATCAGCATGGCGTTCATTAATATAGCGTTCATATAAATCGTAATGAATTTGTGCCGCTTGCTGAGTAGGCAAAACAGTCATGGTGAGGTCTTGATTTCGTTTCCATGCTTTTTTTTGCATTCCATTCATTTGGAAGTCGGCAACTGGAACACGACAAGACAAACATTGTCTACATAAATGGCATTCAGGGCGATAAACGAAGTCACCGCTACGACGAAATCCTAAACGAGAAAGTTCTGAAAGAGTGACCACATCAATCCGATGAATAGGGTCTAAAAACACCATGCGCGCCGATTTATTTTCTAGGTAGCTGCAATCATGAGGTGGAGTAATATAATACTGCAGATCATTTAAAAGGGACTTCGGGTGATATGATTTCATGATTGGTCCCTCCTGTTATCATTCCATTAATTTTGCATCTAATGCTATTGTTTTACTTGAAAATACACGTTCTTGATACTTTTTCCAATTGATAGAGGGGTGAATAATTACATCTTGTAACGATTTTAAGTAGTCTTGACGAGAAAGTGTACAAGCGCCCAAGCTAATTAAGTGACTATTTACAAGTTGGCAGTCTACCCAAGGGAGCTGATTTTCTTGCCCAATCAGCATTAATGTGTAAAAAGCCATTTTTGAAACATCAGTTTCATTACTAAACATTGACTCACCGAAGCATCCTTTGCCAATCGTAATGCCGTACAAACCTCCAACAAGTTTATCTTGTTCCCAAACCTCCACACTATATCCATAGCCAGCTTTAAACATCTCACAGTAGCCCTGAATAATATCTTCGCTAATCCATGTTTCGTCTGCATAACTTCTTGGTAGAGAACATGAACGAATAACTTCTTCAAAGGCATGATTTACCGTAATTGCATAGTCATATTTTTTCATATTTCTAAGTAATGACTTGCTCGGCTTGTAATTTTGAGGGTAGATAACACAACGAGGTTCGGGACTCCACCAACAAATGGGCTCATCTTCATTAAACCACGGAAATAATCCATGGGTGTATGCTTCATAGAGAGTAGAAGGGGAGAGATCAGCACCAATACAAATTAAACCATGACCATCCGGATCAGATTCAATGGGGTCAGGGAAAATGAATTGAGAAAGTGGAAGTTTCTGCATAGAAGATAAAATGAAATAGAATGATTCAAAATTAACGTAACTGAGCTTCATTGACAATTTTTATTGTTCATCTTTAGCATGACTCAACGGATAGAAAAGGTTTGCTTAATGCTAAAACTTATTGCAGAAGATTTTATTGATATTAAAAAAATTGATTTTGTTTTACCGCTTTATCAAGAACTCGTTGAAAAAACGAGATGTGAAGAAGGGTGTATTGCGTACGATTTATATCATGATATAAAAAATTTAGGACATTTTGTTTTTATTGAAGAATGGGTAGATCGAGCCGCATTAGATCGACATGTCCAGTCTGAACACTTTCAACGGTTAGTTCCTCAGATTGATCAATATCAGACGAGGTCGGGACGTTTTACGCATTTGGACCATTTTGAAAATATGATGAAATAAAACACTATTAAAAAAGACATTCAATAGAGCATTGAATGTCTTTTGTGCTAATTGAATTAACCGAGATTATCTAGATATTTTTCAGCATCAAGTGCCGCCATACAACCTGACCCAGCAGAAGTAATGGCTTGACGATAAATACTGTCAGCTACGTCACCAGCAGCAAAAACACCAGCTACAGAAGTCGCTGTTGCATTACCAGAAGTGCCGCTTTGCACTTGAATATAGCCATCACGTAAGTTTAATTGACCATCAAACATTGCAGTGTTCGGTTTATGACCGATTGCAACGAATAGACCATGAACTTCTACGTCTTGCTTAGAGTCATCTTGAGTTGATTTAAGGCGAACACTTGTTACGCCAGTATTGTCACCCAATACTTCTTCAACTTCATGATTCCAGATAATGCTGATTTTGCCTTCTTTTTCTTTGGCAAATAAATGATCTTGCAAAATCTTTTCAGAACGTAAACTATCACGGCGGTGTACTAGCGTTACATGTGCAGCAATATTTGATAAATAAAGCGCTTCTTCAACTGCAGTGTTACCACCGCCTACAACCATCACTTTTTGATTTTTGTAGAAGAAACCATCACATGTTGCACAGGCACTTACGCCTTGGCCCATAAATTTCTGTTCAGACTCTAGACCAAGGTACTGAGCCGTAGCACCAGTTGCAATAATCAAAGCGTCACATGTGTACTCTTCCATATCACCTTTAAGAACAAAAGGACGTACATTTAAGTCCACTTCGTTAATATGGTCATAGACGAGTTCTGTACCAAAGCGTTCAGCATGTGCTTGCATACGATCCATTAATGCAGGACCTGTTAAACCTTCAGGATCGCCCGGCCAGTTGTCAACTTCGGTTGTTGTTGTAAGTTGGCCACCTAGTTGTAAACCTGCAATTAAAGTAGGTTTAAGGTTGGCACGTGCCGCATAGACAGCTGCACTATAACCAGCAGGACCAGAACCGAGAATAATTAACCGAGAATGACGAGCACTCATTGAGGGTATCCTTATTTATTTCGAGAATTTTGAAAATTATACGTGAATTTGTCGATCAATAGCGTGAAATCAATGTGGATAATATTGATCAGGTCAATCGAATTAAGTTATATAACAATATAGAAGTGGCTCATGTTAACAACAACTGTAAAGAATCATGCACCTTTTTTGTAAGAACAGGTGCATAATATAAAGTTCATTCGTTGAAGATCTAAGTGTAGTTCTTCACATCTCTAAACCAATAATTAAATGGGTTACAGGACAGTATATGACTGCGGTGTCGAGTGTTTATGCACAGCGCTTATTGATGACATTATTCTTGGTTTCTTTTGGCATTTATATGTTTCTGGCAACAGTAACATATACACCATTTGACCCGGGCTGGATGCATATTTCCAGTGATACTCAGCAAGTATCCAATGCAAGTGGTATTGCTGGTGCATGGATTGCAGATTTGCTGTTTGGTTTTTTAGGATGGGCAAGTTTGCTTATTCCAATTTTCCTTTTCATTGAAGCAATTCAGGTGTGGTGGCCGCGTAGTTTTTTAAACCGCCCGTTTCGTTATGCTGCACAATTCTTTTTAATTCTGGTTGTGTCTAGCCTGCTTTATTTACACTGGAATGTGCCTGCTGATACTTTAGATAATGCAGCTGGGGGAATTATTGGTTACGAGTTAGGTCAGAGCTTATCTCAATTGCTAACAATTTACGGTGCGACCTTATTTTTACTGGTTTTCGGAGTGGTCTTGTTTACTCTTGCATTTGGGGTGCAATGGAGTAAAACATGGATTACGCTTAAAGCGACACCAAGTTATTTACAAGATTTATTTTATAAAAACGTATCACCGAACGAATCGGATTATGATTTAACAACTCAGCCTGCTAATAAAACAGCCGCGGTTAAAGTTGTAGAAAATGCAGAGACAAATGCTTCAAATGAGAAAGTAGCATCAGTCCAATCTGAAAGTACTCAACCACAATCTGCGGCAACACGACATGATGCGGTTGCTGAACGTTTATTCGCCGATGTGTTAGCAAAAGAGCAGAGCCGACCTGAACCTGTAGTTGATACACCAGTTGTAAATACTCAAAACTTTGAGCATACGCTTGAGCAAGCCCATAAGCTTGAAAAAGACAGCCAACGTTTAGTCGCTACTGGTGAAGTGTGGCGGGCTTTACAACGTGATGATGCGAGCCATAAGCAAGAAATTGATGCACTTTTGAGAGCAGCTGATGATTCAACAGAACAAGCTCCTGCTCATGAGCAATTTCAGCAAACAATTTCTCAAGTTCATCAAACTCAACCTACACCTAAACAAGACTTACATGGTCTTGATTGGAATGATGATGAAATTTTTGATGAATTACTCGCTGCAGTTCCAAACAGCAAAACTGCAACAGATGTGCATACACCATTTGTTCAAGAGCAACATGTAGATGTAGAACCTACTTCGCAATCGGTGAATATTGCGAAAGAAACTTCTTCACCTTTATCGAATGTAAATCAGTCACCTAAAAATTTAGCAAACGAACAAGTTTTTGAAGACTTTGATGACTTATTGATAGATGAAGATATTGCGCCAGTAGAACCTGCAAGAGCAAGTAGTTATGCGCAATCTTCAGCATTTGTAAAAGCTCCTATTCAAACGACAATTCAGGCAGATAAACTTTCAAAAGAAGAGTTTATTGAAGCGTGGCAGGAAACCGCAGGGAAACCTCAGGAAAATCCTGATATTGATGAAGACGATTTCGATCTAGATGCACCATTAACGGATACATCAGGCCGACCAATGTCTCGTGCAATGCAGGTTGCCAAGAAGCGCTTGGATTTGCCAACTTTACCTGGCCTTGAGCTGCTTGATAAGGTTGATCCGAATAAGAAAGTTAACTTTACTGAAGAGCAGCTTTCACGCTTATCTGAATTACTTGAAATTAAGTTACAAGAATTTAATGTTAAGGCTCAAGTGGTTGAAGCTCAGCCAGGGCCAGTAGTAACCCGTTTTGAGTTAGATTTAGCACCGGGTGTTAAAGCATCTAAGGTAACGAATATCTCGCGTGACTTAGCCCGTTCAATGTCGATGGCTTCTGTGCGTGTGGTAGAGGTTATTCCGGGTAAACCATATATTGGTATTGAAGTGCCAAACAGTGCCCGTGAAATGGTACGTTTGATTGAGCTATTGGAAACGCCAACCTATCGAGATCCAAGTGCATTAATCAGTATGGCAATGGGTAAAGATATTTCAGGTAATCCAGTATTAACTGATTTAGCGAAAGCACCGCACATGTTAGTTGCTGGTACAACAGGTTCGGGTAAATCGGTTGCGGTAAACTCGATGATTTTATCGATGTTGCTGAAATATACACCTGACCAGTTGCGTTTGATTTTAATCGATCCGAAACAGCTAGAACTTGCAAACTATAATGATATTCCACATTTATTAACTCCAGTTGTTACTGACATGAAAGATGCAGTAAGCGCGTTGAACTGGTGTGTGAATGAGATGGAACGTCGCTATAAGCTGATGTCATTTCTTAAAATTCGTAAATTAAGTGACTACAACCGTAAAGTTGAAGAAGCAATTGCGAATGGGGAAGATCTAATTGATCCAACTTGGAAACCAAGTGACTCGGCAACTCAAGAACGTGCGCCTCGTTTAACACCGTTACCATCTATTGTGATTGTGGCAGATGAGTTCGCCGACATGATTATGCAGGTCGGTAAAAAAGCAGAAGAAATGATTACGCGTTTAGCGCAAAAATCTCGTGCTGCTGGTATTCACCTATTGCTTGCAACTCAACGTCCATCTGTTGATGTGATCACGGGTTTGATTAAAGCCAATATTCCAACGCGTGTAGCATTACGTGTAAACAGTAAAATTGACTCGCGTACGATTTTGGATGCAGGTGGTGCCGAAGATCTGTTAGGCCATGGTGATATGCTGTTCTTGGGGCCTGGTAAAATCGAACCTGAGCGTGTGCATGGTGCATTCATTAGTGATGATGAAGTAAACCGCATTTGTGATGCTTGGCGTGAACGTGGTGAACCGGATTATGTCGACGAAATCTTGACTCCATTTGATGAAGAACAAACTTCACGTGGTTTTGAAGAGGGTGAGGGTGGTTCTGACCGTGATGCACTTTATGACCAATGTGTTTCATTTGTCTTAGAAACACGTAAAGCTTCTACTTCATCGCTACAGCGTAAATTTAGCCTTGGTTATAACCGTGCTGCTCGTATCATTGACCAAATGGAAGAGAACGGCATTGTGAGCGCAATGGGTCCTAATGGTAAGCGAGATATATTGGTTTAATATGAAATAGCTAAAAAGCCTCTTCGGAGGCTTTTTTATGATTTAAATAAAAATAAACACTTCCATAAAATGACTTAAAGATTTTATCGTATAGTAAAAAATGCTAATGTATTTTTCCTAAATAAATAACAATGAATTAAATCTGGAGGAAAACATGTTACTCGCTCTGATTACTTTAGCTTTTATCCATTTTTGTGCACTTATTACTCCAGGGCCTGATTTTTTCCTTGTATCTCAAACAGCGATTAGTCGATCACGTAAGGACGCTATGTTAGTGGTTGCTGGCATAACAGCAGGTGTTATGTTTTGGGCTTGTTTGGCACTAATGGGATTAAATCTTATTTTTGAGAAAATGGCTTGGTTAAAGCAAGGTTTACTCATTGCTGGTGGCTTATATCTATGTTGGTTGGGCTATCAGATGTTACGTTCAGCATTTTCAAAAAATCAGCAAGAAGATGTTGTTGCTGTCGAGCTACCCAAAGCACCTTACTTATTTTTTATTAAAGGTCTTATAACGAATCTATCAAATCCTAAGGCTGTTATTTATTTTGGTAGTGTTTTCTCTTTATTTTTAGCCAATCCTCAACTTGATCAGGTTCATTGGTTACTGTTTATTATTGTCACGGTTGAAACGATTTTATGGTTCTGCTTTGTGACTTTCATTTTCTCGTTACCGAGTTTTAGATCAGCTTATCGTAATTTTTCAAAATGGATTGATGGTATTTCAGGCGGTATTTTTACGGTGTTTGGTATTTTCCTGATTGGCAATCGATAAATTTAGGTAAGAAAAAAGCCTCGTTAAGAGGCTTTTTATTTTTAAGCAAACTTTGCTAGAACTTCTAAAAAGGGTGCCGATTGACGTGGAAATTTGGCAATCACATCATGGATGCGTTGGCCTTCAGGGTCTTTGGCATTAATATCGCGTCCGTCCGCAATAAATTGAGTCAAAAGACGTTCATAGTCTGTTGGACGCATATGTTTGAATGCATGGTAGAGCACATGAAAATCTGCGTTCACACCCGTTGGCGGAAGTTGGTTGAGGTAGGCAAAAACACGCTCATCGGACCATTCTTCATTGAAAGTTGCTGGCTGTGATAATGCCATGACAATCTCCTCAGTTTTAAAAAAGGCAAAATAACTTGCGTTATTTTGCCTTGATTCTGTTTTATTGAATAGTCAGAAATAGAATTATCGTTCTTCAGGTAAATTGATATTCATTTCTAACATTTCGATATTTGCTTCAGAGCGAACCTGCATTTGGATATGCTGTTCACCTACACCACTTACATAACGACTGACCACTTGCATGATTTCTTTCTTCATCTGATCAATCTTGTCTTGGCTTAAACGGCGGCCTAAACCTTGTTCAGAAGCAACAATAACTTTCAAACGATCTTTTGCAGTTTGAGCACTTGATGGCTTTTCGTCACTGCTAAATAATTTACTCCAGAATCCTGCCATAACTACGCTCCAAATAGTCGTGCTAACCAGCCTTTAGGTTGAGCTGTGATGTGTCGATAAGGACGGTCTTCGCCAAGAAAGCGTGCAACCAAATCATCATAACCCTGACCAGCTTTAGTTTCTGAATATAGAATTACTGGCTTACCCTCGTTTGATGCTTGTAATACACTTGGACATTCTGGAATAACACCTAATGTCGGTACGCGTAGAATATCTTTAGAAATATCATCAATTGTTAGCATTTCCTGACGGTCAGCACGTTCAGGGTTAAAACGAGTAATACATAAATGTTTACGTATACGTCCTTCGTTTTGTTCAACTTTTTTGGTTTTGCTATCTAACATACCAATAATGCGGTCAGAGTCACGTACTGAAGAGATTTCAGGGTTCGTTACAATGATTGCTTCATCTGCATGATACATGGCTAAAATCGCACCACGCTCAATACCCGCAGGTGAGTCACAAATAACGTAATCAAATTCTTGAGATAGCTCATCAATAACACGGGCAACACCTTCGTCGCTCAACGCATCTTTATCACGTGTTTGTGAAGCCGGTAAAATATAAAGGTTTTCGATATCTTTATCACGAATAAGGGCTTGCTGTAGACGTGCTTCGTTGTTAATAACATTGACAAAATCATAAACAACACGACGCTCACAACCCATAATCAAATCAAGGTTACGTAAGCCTACATCAAAATCAATCACAACAGTTTTATGACCACGAAGGGCTAAACCTGTTGCAAAAGATGCGCTCGTTGTAGTTTTACCTACACCACCTTTGCCTGATGTTACGACAACAATTTTGGCCACCGAATCCACTCCTATTATGGTCATACACCCTTAAAAGGGCTGTTTTTTGGTGATTTACTTAATAAACTAAAGTTCAATCGCTTCAAATTCAAGCTCTTGCTTTTCATTTAAATATATATGTACTGGCTTTTTTACCACATGTTTAGGGATATCATCTGCGACACAATACGTTCCGGCAATGGAAACGAGCTCAGCCTCTAAAGATTGGCAAAAAATGCGTGCAGCTGCGTGCCCGCCCGCACCAGCAATGACTCTACCACGAACTGTGCCATAAATATGTATATTTCCTGATGCAATAACTTCAGAACCACTATTCATGCCAGCTTTCAAAATAATATCGCCGTTATCTTGTACGAGGGATTGGCCTGTACGCAAAATTTCATCATGATAAGAGGTAATATGGGCAACCGCTATCTTGTTTAGTGGTTTTTTTGTTTCTGCTGAAGACGAGGCAGGAGCGGTAGCCGGTTTTTCTACAATCGCCACTTGTTCGGTTGTGGCTTTAATACGCTGTAATGGTTGATCTGCCGGCAAAACAGGGAATTGAATAGCGCGAGCTTCATCTCCTAAAATACCATCGATTACCGCCATAGGTTGCAAACCTAAGCTCACCAGAAGTTGAATCAATGCAATTAATTCTTGCTCAACTGTACTGTCAATAATTACTAAAGTTCCCTGATAGGAACCTTCATTTAATATATTTGATAATTGCTGGCGGATCACATCATGATCATTGGTATCGAAGGTTATCCTGCTAAAGTTAACCATTCTGCCGGTAATCCGTATATCAGCCATAAGTCTTCCTTCAAGGCGTTAAACGAGCTGTAATAGCGTTAAGTTTATTGTAAATAGGGCAAATGCTAGAACAATTTGTGCCAATTCTCTAGCGAGATTCATAAAAAATTAAGTAAATGCTTATTCTTTGATTCGATCATACTCCGCAAGCGTTTGTTGCCATTGTTTGACCTTGACTTGTTTTCGTACAGACTCGAGTGTCTCGAACACGACAGATTCAACCAATTGCTCAAGCTGACGATTATTAATATTTATTTCACTCACTTTTTTAGAAATTAATTGATAAGTCGGATTTGGATGAGTTGATGAACCCTCAATGAGAGGCTCGATTAAACCTGCACTAATATTCTCACCTAATCTTTGCCCAATGCTTTGAATCTGTTGCTCAATACGACCACCAACTAAAGGAATTAAGCGTAATAATTGGGTTAGTTCAGGGGTATCGATAATAGCTTGATCTACAATTTTCCCAACGCCTTTTGTAATTGCTGGCTTTTGTTCTTTTAAAGCAGTTGCTAAAGACTCTTGTAATAATGCTGTTAAGGTGACAGTAAATTGTTCACGATGATGATTAACTAGGTCGTGAATAATTTGTTTATGGCTAGAACTGGTTTCAAGTTCATATCTAATACCATCAATCACGGTAATAACAACACGATCGGACAGCTCTTCCATCACGACGCGATAGTAAAATAAACCTGTCTTTCGCCAGCTTGGCGGAACAACTGGGTAGCCCAGCTCATGTAAACGATAAGCAATAATCCCTGCTCGAAATAAACGTAAAAAACGAAGCTGAGGAATAATGGCTAAAATTTCATACCAGTGAATAAAAGGGAAAAAGAACCAACGTTTATGATGTTTATTGATGATTGCAATGCTCCAGCGAACAAGCAACTCAACAATTAAAAAACCAATAAACCATGCTTCTGATGTGATTACCCATGGGTGAAGGGAATTACGGTAAAAGCTCACAATTTGGGGCAAATGAATGTGTTCGAAGAACCATGCCCCAATACTGCTCATTAAAAAGAAATTTGCAGCCAGACAGAACAGGTTAAAAATGATAATGAACACCATAAAGATGTCATAGATCAAAAACAGCTTAAATGAAAGACTGTTTGGGTCGACATGGTGATATTTCGTTTTTTTCCCAGAACTGTTTTGCATAATAACGAGTGCTTTTTAAAGGTTTGTAGTGAGATATTGAGATTTCATTTGCTCAATAAGTTGATCTTTTTCGGTCCAAATTTCATGGACCCATTGTTGGAAACGTTCACGGTAAACCGCGTCATCTTCATAGTTTCCACCAAGAACCCAATCTGGAATTTCAATTTTACGCAAATTTACCGCAATTTTTGAAACATCACCTAGCCAGAAATTACTATATCCGGGTACGCCATTAGGGTAGACAATCGTCATATCAACCAAGGCATCAATTTTGTCACCCAATATATTTAATGCAAGGGCTAAACCACCCGCTTTAGGTTTAAGTAAATGCTTATATGGTGATTTTTGCTGGTTATGTTTTTCTTGAGTAAAACGAGTACCTTCTAAATAATTCAATAATGTAAATGGTTGACTTAAAAGCTGCTCGCAGGCTTTACGTGCTTCCATCATGTCACGGTCTTTGAGTTCAGGATTTTTTGCAACCTGTTCTTTGGTGTGACGTTTCATCATTGGGAAGCCTAAAATTTTAAATGCTTGCCCAACAAAAGGAATAAAAATAAGTTCCCATTTGGTAAAAAAGCGGGTGAGTGGCATACGGGTTAAACCAAAATATTGATTTACCGTTGTATCGACCCAACTTTGATGGTTACACGTCATGAGATAACGACCTTGCATATTTAGGTCAAGTCCCTCATCGATCGTAATGTCCCATTTTAGATTTGGTAAGACATGATCAATCAACCAATTATTAACACCTAACCAGCTATTTGTAATTTGGATATTGGTTTCATCTATTTTTGATGATTTTTTTAATAGCTTGGTCAGACCTAATGCTAAAACAGGTGGACCATGAAAAAACGTACTTCCTGTAATGACTGTACCTACAGTGAGTCCACGTGTAATTTTTTTTAGCGCAGATTGCTTATTGGGTGCAGTTGACATATGAATGACCCCGAATGTCTAAAATCCATAGAAAAGTTGTTTAACTATAACTATCGTAATATGAAATACAACGACATCTTAGACAACAATGAAGAAATTGTGATGAGCTAGCATCTGAAAGTGCATCAAAATATTACAAAAAAGTAACTAAAGTGTTTATTATTAACAAAATATCAATGTTTTATACTTCGTTTTTGTTTCATTATTCATCCAGACAACAAAACACACAAAGTGAGGAGGCATGCAATGCGTGCATTAGTTATTTCAACAGTGGTAGGGGCAGCAGTAGTACTATCTGGTTGTCAAACAACTGGTAATAATCTTGGTGGCGTTGAATACGATAAAGCCGCATTAGGTACTTTAATTGGCGCAGCTGCTGGTTACGGTATTTCTAAATCAAGTGCAAACTCTAGCCGTCAAAACAACCGTGCTGCAGCAATTGGTGCAGTTCTTGGTGCCGCTGGTGGTGTATATCTTGACCAGAAAGAGAAAAAATTACGTCAACAAATGGCAGGTACTGGCGTAGACGTTGGCCGTAATCCAGATGGTTCTGTTCAATTGATCATGCCTGGTAGCATTACTTTTGATACAAACAAATCAAACATAAAGCCAAACTTCTATGCAACTTTAGACAAAGTAGCTCAAACATTGGCTGAAGATAACAAGAGCGCGATTTTGGTTACTGGTTATACAGATAACACTGGTAATGACTCTATCAACATTCCGTTATCTCAATCACGTGCACAATCAGTTAAAAACTATTTAGCTGGTAAAGGCCTTTCATCTAGCCGTATCGATGCACAAGGTTATGGTTCTTCTAACCCAATCGCAGACAACTCAACTGCGTCTGGTCGTGAACAAAACCGTCGTGTAGAAATCAGCATCTATGCAAAACAATAAGATTTAAATTATTGTATTAAAAACCACCTTCGGGTGGTTTTTTTATGACTGTGAATAATAAATAACCACGACAAACTGCGGCGCATAAATTGCATTATTAGACATCATTTATACATATCCGTAGATTTACTATTGGGATTCTAAAACAGAGATGACTATAATCATGCTCGAAAAATTAAGAGGTACTACACGATGTCATCTGCCAGTCAATTGAACAACAAGCAAGAAGAAGCCATGAAATATACTCAGGGCCCTTTATTGGTGCTTGCTGGTGCTGGTTCAGGTAAAACATCGGTAATTACTCGTAAAATTGCCTATTTGGTGCAGCATTGCCGTATTCCAGCGCATCGTATAACCGCGATGACCTTCACAAATAAAGCTGCACGTGAAATGAAAGAGCGTGTGACCAAGCTTTTGTCACGTGAAGAATCAAAAGGCTTATCGGTTTCCACCTTCCATACTTTTGGTTTAAACCTTTTACGTTTGGAACTTAAAAATTTACCTTTAAAAGCTAATTTTTCGATTTTAGATGCAGATGACTGTAAACGTATTTTGATGGATCTGATGCACCGCGACAATTTGTCGGGTGCAGAAAGCAAAGAATTAATTGCCAAGGCAATGAAGAAAATTTCAGATTGGAAAAATGATCTGATCGTGCCAGAGCAAGCACATTCGACTTGTGAAACACCTGAAGATGTACAGTTTGCCCATCTTTACCAACTTTATGAACGTAATCTACGTGCTTACAACGCTGTTGATTTTGATGACTTGATTGTTATGCCAACACGCTTATTGCAAGAAAATGCAGAAGTACGTGATAAATGGCAAAACCGTGTTCGCTATTTATTGGTCGATGAATATCAAGATACCAACACCGCTCAGTATATTTTGGTCAAGCTTTTAGTTGGGGTGATGGGGCAGTTCACTGCGGTAGGTGACGATGACCAGTCGATCTACGCGTGGCGTGGGGCCAAGCCTGAGAATATGGCTTTGCTTAAACAGGACTTCCCAAATTTACATATTATTAAGCTTGAACAAAATTACCGTTCGACCAGCCGTATTTTAAAAGCTGCCAACTGTGTGATTCAAAATAACCCGCATATTTTTGATAAGAAATTGTGGAGTGATAAAGGGCATGGTGAGGTCATCAGAATTATTACTTGTCGTAATGATGATGACGAAGCAGAGCGCGTAGTAAAAGATCTACTTACTCATAAGCTCATGAACGGCAAAAACTGGAAAGATTATGCAGTTTTGTATCGCGGTAACTTTCAGGCGCGTGTATTAGAAACCCAGCTTCGCCAAATGCAAATTCCGTATAAACTCTCTGGCGGTACTTCATTCTTTGCTCGTGCAGAAATTAAAGATGTAATGAGTTACTTACGTCTTATTATTAACCCTGAAGATGACAGTGCGTTCTTACGTATTATTAATACGCCTAAACGCGCCATTGGGCCAGTTACTCTTGAGAAGTTAGGTTTATTCTCACAAGAAAATAATTTGTCTTTACTTGGTGCTTCTGCTGACCAACGCTTAAGCATGGTGCTTCCTAAAAAAGCAGAGACTCAACTTCATGAGTTTGCTGACTTTATCGCGACGTTTACCCGTGAATTGTTAGAAGACGATGAGCCTGTGCCTAAAGTTCGTCAAATGATGAACGAAGCAGGCTATATGGATTACGTTCGTGAACAGTCTGCAACACCTGCACAAGAGAAAAGTAAGCTCGATAATATCGAGAATTTATTTAATAGTATTCAAAACCTGATTAATCGTGCAGAAGATGTTGATGAAAAGAACATTGAAAGTGTCATTCGAAAACTCGTTCTGCTTGACCTGTTAGAACAGCAGCAGGAAGAAGACGATACAGACAAAGTTAACCTTCTTACTTTGCATGCAGCAAAAGGTTTGGAGTTCCCATATGTTTATATTATGGGATTAGAGGAAGAACTTTTACCGCATAAAAACTCAATTGCAGCAGAAACTATTGAAGAAGAACGCCGTCTTATGTACGTGGGAATTACCCGCGCACGTCAAGGTTTAACCTTAACTTTGGCAGAGCAGCGTAAAAATGGCGGGCAGATGAGACAGATGACCCCAAGCCGTTTCCTTGATGAACTTCCTCAAGATGAGTTGGAGTGGTTAGGGCGCAAAAAGAAAATTGCGGCTAATGTTGACCCTAAAGAACAGGCTCAACAATATCTGGCAAATTTAAAAGCTTTATTAAAGCGTTAATTTTTTAATTTTTAGGAAATCCCATGAAAGTTCAAGTGAAATTGCTCGATCCGCGTTTAGGTAAAGAATGGCCTTTACCTTCATATGCAACAGCAGGTTCAGCGGGTTTAGATTTACGTGCCTGCGTCGATGAAGCAATTGATATTGAACCAGGACAAACTGTTTTAGTGAAAACAGGTATGGCAATTTATATTCATGATGTAAATTTTGCTGGTTTAATTTTACCGCGTTCAGGTTTAGGTCATAAACACGGTATCGTGCTTGGCAATTTAGTTGGTTTGATTGATTCGGATTATCAAGGTGAATTGATGGTTTCAGTTTGGAACCGTGGTCAAACCACATTCCGTCTAGAACCAGGTGAGCGCCTAGCACAGTACGTTTTAGTTCCAGTTGTTCAAGCTGAATTTGAGCAAGTAGAAGAATTTGAAGAAACTTTACGTGGCGCTGGTGGCTTTGGTCACACAGGCAAACAATAAGTTTTTTGAAAATATTAACGAAAATCAAACGCCTGTTGAACAGGCGTTTCTTTTTACATCTTGAATGTTACAATGGATTATATTACAACACGCTTTACTCATATTCTTTTAACTTTTTTAGCAAACAAACCTTTCAAAAATTTTGAATAATCTATGTTTTTGCGATAGATCGGATTGATCTTTAAATAGAAGATACACTATGAATGTAAGACACTCATTTCCAAAAAGTATTTTTCGTGCTTACGATATTAGAGGCAAACTTTCTTACTTAACCGCGGACGTTGTTCGTTCGATTGCCTACGGATTGGCACAACAATACAAACAAGCAAAACAAACTCAATTAGTGATTGGCTATGATGCCCGTCTCACAAGTCCAGCCTATGCACACTTAATTGAAGAAATTTTAATAGAGCAGGGTTTAGTGGTCACAAACATTGGTTGTTGTTCATCACCAATGATGTATTACATTGCGCGAGATTTTGGTGGCAATGGCATTATGGTGACTGCAAGCCATAACCCAAAGTCCGATAATGGTATTAAGTGGATTTTAAAAGGTGAACCGCCGTCTCCAGAAATGATTCAGCAGGTTGGTGAAGAAGCCCAAACTTATGTACCAGCCCATTCAATTTCTGTACTGGAGTTAACTGCACCTCAATTTAAAGCTGAGTTTTGCCAAAAATATCAGCAAGCCATTTTTAAAGATATTCAGTTAAAACGTCCTTTAAAAGTTGTTTTAGATGGTTTACATGGCTCTGCTGGACACTGCTCAAAATTAATATTGGAAAAAATGGGTTGTGAAGTGATTGCTTTACGAACCCATCCAAATGGAGAGTTTCCAGACCATGCACCAGACCCTTCGCATGCAGCTCACTTAACTAATTTGCGTAAAGCAGTTGTTGAGCAGCAGGCAGATATTGGCATTGCCCTTGATGGGGATGGTGACCGTGTAGTTTTAGTCGATGAAAAAGCCCAGATATTGACCGCAGACCGATTGTTGTCACTTTTTGCCCAAATGTGTCTAGAGCAGCACCCAGAGCAAGAAATCGTTTTTGATGTGAAATGTTCACGCATGGTTCAAAAAACGGTCGAACAACTCGGCGGAAAAGCAAAAATGATCCGTACGGGAAGTAGTTTTTTACGGGCTTATTTATCTCAGTCGAATGGACGCGCCATTTTTGGTGGAGAATATGCAGGCCACTATGTTTTTAATGATGGGCGTGGTTTTGGCTATGACGACGGTTTATATGCTGCATTACGTGTAATGGAATATTTTACCCAGTCTGATGCTACAACAATTTCCGAATTGTTTGCTCCTTATCCAGAAAGATGTTGTACAGAAGATACCTATATTGGTACGTATCAGTCCGATCCAAAGTATGTATTACAAGATATTGAAATTTTAAGTCATCGTTTAGGTGCTCGCATCAGTAAAATCGATGGCGTACGTCTTGATTTTGATGATGGTTTTGGCATTATTCGAGCATCAAATACTGGTGAATATTTTACAGTAAGATTTGACGCAGATAATCCTTTAAGATTAAAGGAAATCCAGCAAAAATTTGTAGATATGTTGCAAGAGCACTATCCGCAAATTGCACAAGAACTTTCAGAGGCCTAAGTAAGGAGAGGCGTAATGCCCCAACATCAGCATATCGGTGTCGACAAAGCAAAAATCTTGATTGAAGCTTTGCCGTATATTCAACGTTTTACTGGTAAGACGCTGGTGGTGAAATATGGTGGCAACGCGATGACTGATCCGGAGCTAGAAAGTTCATTTGCCCGAGACATCGTTTTACTTAAAACTGTAGGGTTAAATCCGATTGTTGTTCACGGTGGTGGGCCACAAGTAGACTCATTTTTAAAGCAGTTAGGTCGTGAATCTGACCGTATTGACGGTATGCGTGTAACTGATGCTGCAACCATGGAAGTGGTTGAAATGGTATTAGGTGGTAGCGTAAATAAATCAATTGTTAACCTGATTAATAAACATGGTGGTCGTGCAATTGGTTTAACAGGTAAAGACGGTAATTTACTTCGTGCACGTAAATTGCTCATGGAAAAGCAAGAAGAAGACGGTTCTATCAAACATATTGATTTAGGTATGGTTGGTGAAGTAACTGGCGTTAAAACAGATGTGCTGGAAATGTTTACCCAAAGTGACTTTATCCCAGTTATTGCACCACTAGGCGTAGATGAAGAAGGCAATACTTATAATATTAATGCCGATTTAGTAGCAGGTAAGGTTGCAGAAGCATTAGGTGCTGAAAAATTAATTTTGCTCACAAACATTAGTGGTGTGCTGGATGAAAACAAAAATCTGTTAACTGGCCTTACTACGCAAGAAGTTGACCGTCTCATTGAAACAGGCGTGATCTATGGCGGTATGATTCCTAAGGTAGGTTGTGCACTTGATGCTGTTAAAGGCGGCGTTGTTAGTGCGCATATTGTTGATGGTCGCGTACCACATGCAACATTGCTTGAGATCTTTACTGATCATGGGGTTGGAACACTGATTTCTAATCGCGCAAAAACTGCTTAATAAAACCGTTATTCTCAATAAAAAGATCACTCTAGGTGGTCTTTTTTTATACCATTTTAATTTGGTCATTTTTTTGTCATGAGCTTTGACTAGTGTAAGGGGTGTCACTAGGAGCGTTCATTATGCTGGAAAAATTTAATCAATATCGCCAAACCTGGACTTTACCTTTAAATCGTCATAAAGCAATAAATCAGACACAATTTCGTTTTGAGTGGGTTGATAATTTAAAAGAATTACAAGATGTACAACGATTTCGTGCACAACAATTTAGCCAACAATTTGGAATTCATTTTGAAGATAACTTAGATCAGGACATTTATGATTTTGGTTGCGAGCATGCAGTCTTACGTGAAAAGTGGACTGGAGAAATTGTAGCGTATACCCGTCTAAAATTATTTCAAGGTCATGAGATCGCACAAAGCTACAGCGCACATGAGTTTGATATTGTTCCTCAGTTATCGCACCTTCCTAATGTGTTAGAAATAGGGCGTACGTGTGTTCATCCTCGCTTTCGTAATGGTAAAGCATTGTCGATGCTATGGTTAAACCTTGCACCGAAAGTATTATGGTCAATGCGCGCTAAATATTTGATGGGCTGTGTCAGTATTCATCTGCAAGATAATTTGGCTAGAGCATACTACACGCATCGCCAGATTCAGCAATTATCTGAAAGCAAAACAATTGATATTCGTTCGAAAAAAATCTATGAACCTGAATATCCTGAGTTCAGTTTTCCACAAGATGAGCGTATGCCAAAATTGTTCCAAATGTATTTGAGTATGCAGTCAAAACTATCGAAACAGGCATTTTTTGATGAAGAATTTAACTGTCTAGATTATTTTGTATTTCTGGAAGTGAATAAAGTGGCGACTTCATTTGTTATGAATAAAATGGGGCAGCGTTAATAATATGTCCTATTTTCTAATAGCCAGCACATATTGAGATTTGCAAGCAATTTTACTCTCATGCACAATAGAGTATATGAGGTAATTAGAAGTAGTTTAAAAGCGATATGTGCCAGCTATTAGGAATGAATTGTGCAACACCAACGGATATCACTTTTTCTTTCCGTGGTTTTTCACAGCGTGCAGGAATTACCTCAGATCATAGTGATGGATTTGGTATTGCATTTTTCGAAGACAAAGCTTGTCGACTATTTGTCGATAACCAGTCGGCAGTTGAATCTCCAATTGCCGATCTTATCCGTAATTATCCTATTAAATCGCGTAACGTGATCGCGCATATCCGCAAAGCAACTCAAGGTAAAATCACTTTAGAGAACTCTCATCCCTTTATTAGAGAGTTATGGGGCCGTCATTGGATTTTTGCCCATAATGGTGATTTACATGATTTTAACCCACCACTAAGTGGACGTTTTACACCTGTGGGTAATACAGACAGTGAACGTGCATTTTGTTATTTGCTTGATCAATTGGTTGAAGCTTTCGGTTATGAAGAACCGAGTCTTGATGAGATATTTGAAGTATTAGAAAAAATTTCTCCACAAATTGCTGAATACGGCACATTTAATTATTGTTTGTCGAATGGGAAGGCATTATTTAGTTATGCAATAACTAAATTACATTGGTTGGTTCGAGAATATCCATTTAATCAGGCTCATTTAATTGACTTAGATGTTGAGGTTGATTTTAGTCAGGTCACTACACCTGAAGATCGTGTGGCAGTTATAACGACAGAACCTTTAACACATAATGAAAATTGGACTGCTTATCAACCAGGTGAAATGATTTTATTTCAACATGGTAAGCCGATTAAAAAAGCAATTACTCATGTGGCAAGATTAAAACGTGAGCAGGAAAATCCAGAGCTTAAACGTATTACTCGTGCAGATCAGTATTAATATAAAGTATATTTAAAATGTATGAATAGAGATATTTATATATATTTCACATTTAATAGTAAGGTATTTTGTTTAAAAAATACTTTATTATTTTAGTTGGTTAATTTTTTAAAAAACAAATAAAAACAATAACTTGATTTAAATATAATTTTTATATGATAAAGCCGACAAAATAGCTTTGTTTTTATTTATATTCTTTAAATATATCATGAGGTTTATGCAACAGTCATTGAAAATCATTGGGGAGATGTATGAAAATGAAATGGGCTTCAGAATATAATACGGGTATCGAGGTTATTGATGAGCAACATAAACGAATACTTGATTATATTAATGAAATTGATGATGTAAAAGATGATGAAGATAGACGTCGTATTAAAGACGTTTTAGACAACATTATTGATTATACGCAATCACATTTTACTTTCGAAGAAAGTTTGCAAGAGGAAGCTGATTATAAATATCGTGTACCACATAAACGTGTTCATGATTTATTTATTAAAAAAATAGAGTTATATCGTGAGCGTTTTGAAATGGGACATACTGTTGAAAAAGAGCTACAAGAAATTTTAGCAAAATGGTTAATCAATCATATTCAACATGATGATGCTGATTATGTGGGGGCAGTAAAAGAAAACATGATGGGAATTATTAGAGAAAAAGAAAAGAAGAAAGGGAAAAACTGGTTTGCTCGGTTTTTCGCATAACTTAAATAACAAAACTTATAATTTTAGTTAGCGCAGCAAACTATCGATTCGGTAGTTTGCTTTTTTTATTGAGCAAACTTTGATTTTCAGGCATGAGACGGGCAAAATATCTATAGTCTTTTTCAAGGAATGCATAATGCAGGACATACCTATGTCACGATGGTTATCGCCCCTGATGGCGTTTTGCTTATCTTTCATCATTATGGCGACATTGGCACCCGCTATGGGAATCCAGATTGATCGTCAAATCGATTTCTGGTTATTGTGGTTAGGCACAATGCTGTTATTGGCTCTGCCAGTTTGTTATTTGGAAATTGCCTTAGCAAAACGGTCGAAGACTACTGCCTTAAATGCTTTATCAAGTTTAACTCGTGAAGCAGATAGTTCTCCAAAATGGCGTTTGGCTGGTTGGCTTGCGGTTATTTTTATTCCATTTTTAGCAGGGAATGTACTGAGTACTGCTGGCAACTTACTGACAGCACAGCTCAATAATAGTGTTTCTGGACAAATTGTTTTTGTTGGCCTTGCTGTTGTGGCTTTAATTTTATCTTTTATTCCGCGTCAGATTTTAATTGTGCTAATGACAGTCGGCGTAATCGCTTCTCTTGTTTTAGCTAATACAATGGGAACGACTTTACAGCCTTGGCATTGGACAAATGTTGAGTTTAAAGAATGGGGTAATGCGACCGTACTTGCACTTGTTGCAAGTGGTTTAGGCTTAGGACTTTACTGGCAAAATAGCTTGTCTGTAATTCACTCTCAAGAAGGTGCCACAAAAACTGCACTTCCAATCTGGTTGGCTCAGTTAATTGCTGTCGTTGCGTTTGGTTTCTTTTCTCTTCAAGCACAGCTTCCTGTTTTTACCTGGATTTTTACTGCGGTAATGACAACAGCTCTGTTTATTCAACTTGCTAAAGAACAGCTTGCTCAACGTCAACTGATGTACGTTTTACAATGGGTTGTCATTATTTTGGCAATTGCGGTTTGGGCTGTGCCTGAACTTCATGGCATCTTTACGCTGATTTTGATGCTTTGGGGATTACTCATTTGCCTCATCTATGCAATTTTTGCTGGTTGGATTATGAAAATTAGCCACTTGCGTAAATCGATGAATTTTAGCAATGAATTGTTTTATAACTTGTGGCGTATTGCAGTGCGTATTGTTTTACCGCTTTCAATTGTCATTGCCATGATTGCAGTCATTGGACAAATGATCTGATGGAAAAAGCTCAGCAAGTGTGGGTTGCTTTTGCAGCCCCAGAGCAACAGTTTTTAGTTGCTATTCCATTTGAAGCTGGTATGACCGCATTACAAGCGGTTGAGGTAAGTGGTTTGCAGACACAGGTAAGTTTGCCTGAGCCATTACAACTTGGCATCTTTGGTGCAAAAGTTGAGGCACATGCGATTTTGCAAGCAGGTGATCGGGTAGAGGTCTATAGACCTTTAACTATTAACCCTAAAGATATACGCCGTAACCGCGCCGAGAAGAATCCTGTGGGACGATATATTAAAAGTAATCGCTTAAAGTAATAAGTCCCATAAATAAAACCCCTCGAAGTATTTCACTTGAGGGGTTTATTTTTATTAGAAAAAACGATTATAGTGGTGGGGCAGTTAAAATCGCTTCTTTAGAAGCAGGTAAACCTGGTTGCGATTCTGGAATAGTTTCTAAACCTTCAATTTTAGTTACTGTGCCAGTGCCATCAAAGTAAATTTTTAAATGCTGACCATGTGCTGCGGGGATTTTTGCCTTTTTAGCATAAGTTCCCGGGATATAGTTGTAAATGTAGTCCCAGCGTTGAGGATTGAGGGGATCAGTCACAGTTGGACTACCAAGCAAAAAACGCACTTGCTGGAAATTCATGCCGACTTGTACTTGAGAGGCCTGAGCTTTGGTCAAAGGAGTCCCTTGAGGAATATCAACCTTATATACACCAAAGATTGAACAACCAGCAAGGAGTGAAGTGACTAATAACGTCAGCACGAGTTTTTGCATTTTGCTACACTATCCCAATAAATTATGATGCATTTGATCAAAGGATAGATCATACTTCATCTAAATTCTATTGCCTATTCCAACTTGAGATTTGTTGAGAGACCTTTTTTCATGCCTATTTCCAATCAAGATTTGCGCAAAGCTGGACTTAAAGTTACCCTTCCACGAATTAAGATTTTGGAATTATTAGAAAATTCAAAGCAACATCATCTTAGTGCTGAAGATATTTACAAGACTTTGTTAGAACAAGGGGAAGATGTCGGTCTTGCGACAGTTTACCGTGTGTTAACACAATTTGAAGCTGCGGGTATCATTCAGCGTCATCATTTCGAAAATAATCATTCTGTTTTCGAAATCATGCAAGAAGATCATCATGATCATTTGGTTTGCTATAATTGCAACAAAGTTATTGAATTTACTAATGATGTTATCGAGAAGGAACAGCATGCTGTAGCAGAACAACATGGGTTTACCTTAACAGGTCACTCATTAAACCTCTACGGTTACTGTAACGAACCTGAGTGTCAGGAAGTGTTGCGCAAGAAATAATCGTTTTCACATAAAGAAAACAAATAAAAAGGAAGGTTACGTTTAACCTTCCTTTTTTTATGAAGAAATTACTGTCGATCGAAGGTTAAATGCTGATTTGTGCCTGCAATTTGATCAGGTCCTTCCTCGGCAAGCTTAATGGTCAAACGCAAATCGTTCGGTGAGTCGGCATGTTTTAATGCATCTTTATAGGTAATTTGGCCTGCTTTATAGAGATCAAACAACGCTTGGTCAAAGGTTTGCATACCCAGTTCACGCGAACGTTTCATTAAATCTTTAATTTCATGAATTTCGCCTTTACGAATGTAGTCTGAAATTAATGGCGAGTTAATCAAAATCTCAATGGCTGCACGACGTGAATTGCCATCTGGTGTTGGAATAAGTTGCTGCGCAATCATGGCCTTTAAGTTAAGTGATAAGTCCATGTAAAGCTGACTGTGGCGGTCACTTTCAAAGAAGTGAATAATACGATCGAGTGCTTGGTTGGCGTTGTTAGCGTGCATCGTAGCCAATACAAGGTGACCTGTTTCAGCAAAGCCAATCGCGTAGTCCATAACTTCACGAGATCGAATCTCACCAATTAAGATGACATCTGGTGCTTGTCGCAAAGTATTCTTTAAGGCAATTTCAAATGAGTCTGTATCGATCCCGACTTCACGTTGAGTAATGATGCAGCCTGCATGTTCATGAATAAACTCGATTGGGTCTTCAATGGTAATGATATGACCTTTAGTATTGTGATTGCGATAGCTGATCATTGAAGCCAATGAAGTCGATTTACCAGTACCTGTTGCACCAACAAAAATAATGATGCCGCGTTTGGTCATTGATAAATCTTTAAGAACGGGCGGTAACTGCAAGTCATCAATGGAAGGAATTTTAGTTTCAATTCGGCGTAGCACCATGCCTGGCATGTCGCGCTGCTGAAAAGCGCTCACACGAAAGCGGGCCGTTTTATCACGGTTCATAATGGCAAAGTTACATTCACGAGTGTCTGCAAATTCTTTGCGTTGTTTTTCGCTCATGATGGAATGTAAAAGTTGACCAATAACGTCTCCTGAAAGACTATTTTTTGAAATTGGAACAATTTGCCCGTTAATTTTCATAGATGGCGCAACACCATCTGTAATAAAAAGATCGGATGATTTTTTTTCAACCATGAGGTTGAGTAGGTCATTAAAATCCATATTTATTCTCTAATTATTTTTATAGGAATGATTCAGGCTGTTTTGCAGCAGTACGTGCAGTTTGTGGGCTAATCACACCACGAGATACCAAACCTTTTAAGCTTTGGTCGAGTGTCGTCATGCCATGATTTGCACCAGTCTGAATTGATGAATACATTTGTGCGACTTTATTTTCACGAATTAAGTTACGAATGGCAGGAATACCAATCATGATTTCATGTGCTGCGACACGTCCACCACCATTCTTTTTAAGGAGGGTTTGGGAAATAACAGCCTGTAAAGATTCTGACAACATGGCACGAACCATGTCTTTTTCTTCGGCAGGGAATACGTCAATCACACGGTCAATGGTTTTTGCAGCAGAAGTCGTATGGAGCGTACCAAACACCAAGTGACCAGTTTCAGCAGCGGTAAGTGCTAAACGAATGGTTTCAAGGTCACGCATCTCACCGACCAAAATAATATCGGGGTCTTCACGCAGTGCCGAACGTAGAGCTTCATTAAAGCCATGCGTATCACGATGCACTTCACGCTGGTTAATCAAACATTTCTTCGACTGGTGTACAAATTCGATTGGGTCTTCAACCGTTAAAATATGGTCATAACGATTTTCGTTAATATAGTCCATCATCGCTGCAAGCGTGGTTGATTTCCCCGAACCTGTTGGTCCTGTAACTAACACAATGCCACGTGGGTAATCACAAATATCTTTAAAGATTTGCCCTAAGCCTAAATCTTCCATCGTGAGTACTTTTGATGGAATGGTACGAAACACTGCACCGGCACCGCGGTTCTGGTTAAATGCATTGACACGAAAACGCGCAACATTGGGAACTTCAAAAGAAAAGTCTGTTTCGAGCTTTTCTTCATAGTCACGGCGCTGTTTATCATTCATGATGTCATACACCAGGCGGTGAACATCTTTGTGGTCTAAAGCTGGTAAGTTAATGCGGCGGACTTCACCATCCACGCGAATCATTGGTGGCATGCCAGCAGATAAGTGTAAATCGGACGCGCCATTTTTCACAGAGAAAGCGAGTAGCTCTGTAATATCCATAATTTCCCCAAGTAAATCAAAATATGTCATTATTTTGTAGAATAATATACGGCTTTCACTGAGGCATACCAACACCTCGCTTTAGATGAAAAGCAAAAAAGTTTTTTGAAAATGAGAACCTTGTCAATGAATTACCTGCAAGATGCGCGACAGCACGTATTACAGCAAATCCGACGTGCTTGTGAACATGCTCAGCGTGCGCCTGAAACTGTGCAACTTTTAGCCGTATCAAAAACACATCCAAGTGAAAGTTTGCGTGAAATGTATGCAGCAGGGCAAAGAGCATTTGGCGAAAACTATTTACAGGAAGCTTTGGAAAAAATTGAAGCTTTACAAGATTTAGAGATTGAATGGCACTTTATTGGTCATGTTCAGCGAAACAAGACTAAAAATTTGGCTGACAAGTTTGATTGGGTACACGGTGTAGATCGTTTAATTATTGCTGAACGATTATCTAATCAAAGGCTTCAAGATCAATCTGACTTAAATATTTGTTTGCAAGTGAATATTGACGGGCAAGATAGTAAAGATGGTTGTGCACCAGATGAGGTTCCCGAGTTAGTTGCTCAAATTAGCCAATTACCCAAAATCAGACTACGCGGTTTGATGGTGATTCCAGCGCCAGACAATACTGCCGCTTTTGCAGATGCTAAGGCCTTGTTTGATTTGGTGAGAGAAAAACATGCTCACCCTGAAGACTGGGATACTTTAAGCATGGGAATGTCGAGTGATGTAGAGGCTGCAATTGCTGCAGGTTCAACCATGGTCCGTGTGGGAACTGCTTTATTTGGTGCTAGAGACTATTCGCAAAAAGGATGATGTACGCTATTTCGTACGTTCATTGCGTCCTTTTGCGGCTATGGCGGGAAGTGGTTTTCACTTATTATGAATTCATCAGGAGACAGGATGTTTCTAAGAATAACAATAAACAGTGATGAATGGATGCATACAGGTACGACAGGAGTTATACCAACGCAGATTCTAAAAAAGCCCCGACAGGATGTCGGGGCTTTTTAGTTTTAACCAATGACCTCAATGGTACTTGCGCCAGCACCAAGTGGTTTCACTTGAATTTGTACAGGAATACGTTCATGCATTTCTTGAATGTGTGAGATGAGAACAACCTGACGACCCTGATTTTGTAATTGATCTAAAGCATTCATCACCATGTGCAAAGAAGATGCATCTAAGGTTCCAAAACCTTCATCAATAAACAGAGATTCAATTTTCATTGAACCTGAAGCCATATTGGCAATAGCTAAAGACAAGGCGAGAGCTGTCAAGAAGGATTCACCGCCCGATAAAGACGAAACTGAACGCATTTCTCCGTCCATATCGTGGTCGATAATGGCAAGACTTAAAGATTGTTCAAGCCGTTTTAAGGTATAGCGTTGAGAAAGTATCGCCAGTTGCTGGTTGGCATGTTCAACTAAAATATCCAGATGATATTGCTGGGCATAGTCACGGAACTCTTTGCCTTTGGCATCACCAATCAGACCTGAAATTTTGCTCCAGCGATGTTCTTCTTGCTGAATGTTATGAATTTGTTCAGCGTATTGTTGCTGTTTCGCAAGGTTTTGCTGGTGCAGCTCCAACTTCAGTTTGAGCTGATCACGAACTTCCAGTTGGGCTTTAAGCTCTGTAATATTGTCTTGAATCAGGTTCAGGAGCTTTTCAAATTCAATATTTGGTTGAGTTTGTAAGTGATCGGACAATTGCTCTTGCATAGTCTTAAGGGCAGATGAAGCTTCACTGAGTAGACGTTCGGCATGATTAAGGCGGTTACGAATATCTTGTTCTTGTGCTGAATTAATCTGTATTAATGCCGTAAAGTCCTGCGCTTGAAAATCAGAATGCTCGTTTAACCAGTTTTGAATTTGCGTATTAATCTGTTGTTGATGTTGCTCGGTGTGTTGGTGTTGATGCTTGAGCTGATCTAGCGCCTGTTTTTGTTGCTCGAAGTGCTGTCTGGTCTGTTCAAAACGTTGTTTAGCTTCATGATAAGCCGTTTGTTGATGCTGACGTTTGGCATCATGCTCAATTAACCAATCATGAGGCTTAAGGTCAGAAAGGCCTGTCATTTGCTGAATGAGCGATACCGCTCTTTCATTATTTTGTTGACCCTTGAGCGTAATCTCTTTGAGATTTTGGTCGATCTCATTAATTTGTTTGGTCATTTGCTCAAGGTTGGCAGCTAACATTTTTAGTTCTTGTTGCTGCTGTTCAAAACGCTGAGAAAGCTGTTCTTGTTGTTCAAGTTGCTTAGCACGTGCATCAAGAATAGACCAAGTCTGCTTAGCTGTTTGGCTACTCGACTGCTGCCATGCGTGCTGCTCGGACTCAGATAGGCACTGAATAATATGCTGAACTTGCTGTTGCCATTGCTGTGCCGTATTGAGCAAGCTTTCACTACGCTGAACATGTTGGACCAACTGGTTCTGCTGCTTAATCGCTTGGGTTAAACGCAAGTTTTCTGAGTCAAATGAACTTATTGAAGTTTGTGCGGTTTGTCTAAGCTCGTTAAGTGTTTGTAAGATTTGTTCTGAAGGTTGAGCAAGATCAATTTGCAATTGGTTGAGACTTAATTGCTGAACAAGATCTTGCTGCAAGTTTGCTTGTTTGGCTTTAAGTTGAGATAAATATTTTTGAACTTGTTCGAGTTCGGCACGACACTGGGTGAGGGTATGCTGTTGGCTCTGCCACGCGTTAAATTTAGTTTGCTCTAGCGCTACTGCCTGTTGTTCTTGCTGTTGCTGCAAGTCGAATAAGGCCTTGGAAACTGTACTGTCATCAATACGGTAGGGGTGATGCGTGCTGCCACAGACTAAACAAGCTTCGCCTTCTTTAAGATTGGCACGTAACTGCTCAATATTTTCTGTATGTAATAAGCGTTGCTGTTGCAAAATTTGCTGTAATTTTTCACGCTCTGTTTTTGCTGTTTGGTAGTCTTGTTCAGCTAACTGGCAAACGGTTTTAAGCTGCTGTTCTTGAGCAGAGGTTTGGCTATGTTTTTCGGTGAACTGCTGAAGCTCAGCATATAGCTCATGATAAATTTTAATTTTTTGTTGAATGAGGTCTAGCTTAGTAATTTGAGTAACTTTTTGTTCTTTATCTTTACGCTGTTGCTCAAGTTTTACCTCAATCTGTTCAACTGTCCCCACCGAAGCCGTCAGTTGTTCAAGTTCACTTTTAGCTTCCGATAGCTTTTGACGAGCAAGAGCAGGGTTGCTAAGCTGTTGTTCAATCGCTTCGTAGTTTTGAATAAATTGCCCGAGTTGATGCAAATGCGCTGAAAGGCCTTTATCTAATACAGCATATTGCCCAGTCTGAGTAAGCTGTTGTTGCAGATGTGCCTGATTTTGTTGAAGCTGCTCAATCTGTTGTTGAACCGTGTTTTGCTGTTGTTGCAACGGGCTGAGTTTCTGCTCTAGAACATTTCTTTTTTCTTTGCACTTTTTATATTCATCTGCAATAAATGTTCGCTCTTGAATGGACTGTCGAACCTGATTTAAAGAAGGTTGATGCTGTTGCTCAAAATCGAGCGTTTGTTTGAGCTCTTGCTCTGCTGATTGATATTGTTTTTGTCCAGTTTCAAAAATTTGTAGCAAGTCATTAAACTTAATTTGAGCTTGCTGAATTTGCGGCTCAAGTTGTTGCAAGGTTTGTAAATTTTGCGTCTGCTGAAAGACCTGTGGGCGTATTTCAGAGAAAACTTCGAGTCGTTTTAATTGCTCACGTTCACCCGCAAGTTGCTGATGATGGTTTTGCTGGGTTTGAAACTGTTGCTGTTTAGCTTGAACCTCAAGCTCAAGTTTGGCTTTGCGTTCAAACCATTGTTGTTGTTTATCCAACACATTTTTTTGTTGTTCTAATTTTTGATAGTTTTCTTTAGCTTGCTGATATTGCTCGGTAAATGCTGCGATTTCTTCATCCGACAAAATCTCAATATGACCTAAAAACTCTTCAAGCTGTTTACGCTGTTTGGCAATATCTGCTGTTTTACGAAAAGCCAGTTCACCGATTTTGGCGAAAATGCTGGAGTTTGTCAGGTACTCAAGTAGTTCACCGCGTTCACTATCTCGTGCTTTCAAAAACGCCGTGACTTCTGACTGGGCAAGTAAAACAGCACGGGTAAATTGTTCAAATGAAAGCTGGGTAATTTGTTTAACTTTTTCATCAACTGCTTTGGCTTTATCGGCAAGTACCACACCATCGGTCAGGCATTTTAAGTGGCGTTGCACACTTTGTAATTTACCATTCGGATTTTCACGCGCACGTTTAATTTCCCAGCGTGCTAAATAGCGTTTTTGATCTTGTGCAATAAAACAAAGTTCAGCAAAACCATGCCCTGTACCGCGGCGTAAAACAGTTAAAGGCGAATTGGTGAGTAACTCTGAACCATCAACATCTTTTAATTTACCATCGCTGTCTTTAAGGCGAGGGACGCGATTAAACAGGGCCAGACACATGGCATCTAAAATGGTCGACTTACCTGCACCAGTTTTCCCGACAATGGCAATTAAGCCTGCGTGAGCTAGAGGTGCGCTTTCAAAATCAATAAAGTGTTCGTCAGAAAGAGATGCCAGATTTTTTATACGAATAGATAAAATTTTCATGACATATCCTTAAGGGGTTGCATCATTTTCAAGATTTTTTTGTGCTTCTTGTACCAGACTAAGAAAATCTTTTAAGACTGCATCATCTGCGCTATAACCTTGTTTTTCCCAAATATTTTGAAAGAGTTTTTCTGGTGTGGGTGGTTCAAGTGCAATTTGCTGAGTGGTATCGGTGTCCGAAGCATCTTGGCTTACATATTGACGTGAAATACGCACTAAACGATAGCGGTCAGATGGCAATGCGGCTTCAAACTGTTGGCGTAAATTAGGCTGTGGTGGCGTTAAACTATAATATTCAATATCGACATATTCACGATGGTCAATATTTTCAATCACGCCGTGTGGCAAAGCTTTGAGTTGTTGCAACACTTCGTTTAATTCACCACGAATACGGTGCAATTGTATGCAACGCGGAATTTCTACAGCTTCAAATTGCAAACGGTTGTCTGTCTCTTGAGCAGGGTCAATTTTGACTTCAACCACTTGGTGCTTATAGTTAATTTCACTAAAAGAAAGTGGAATAGGTGAGCCGCTATAACGAATATGCGGTTGGCCTACTTTTTGTGGTTTATGTAGATGCCCTAAAGCCACGTAATCAATTGCATCTTCAAATAAAGTCGTTGAAAGTGCCTCTTCATTACCAATAATAATTGGGCGTTCAGAGTCGGATGTTTCTCCACCTTGCATATGAGCATGCGACATCAAAATAAGCGCTTGGTCTGGTGTTTTACGACGTTTAGCTTCGGCAATAAGTTGTTGGTGCAAATAGGCAATCGCATTTTTGCTGTTAGTAGTATGTTCATTAAAGCCTGTAATTTCTGCCGAACGTAAAAAAGGTAGGGCAAGGCACCATGCCACAATCTCCTGATTTTGATTATAAATAGGCAACAGCAGACGATCGAGATCTAGGGTTTTATCTTCATTCCAGCGAACCACACCCACGGTTTTTGCATTGTATTTTTCTAAAAGTGGTTCGACCTGTTCAATACGGTAGCCTGAGTCATGATTACCAGCAATCATAAGCGTTTGCATGTGCGGTGCAAGGCGATGTGCATCTGCTAAAAATTGATAGAGTTGTTTTTGTGCTTGTGAACCCGGATTAATCACATCAAAAATATCACCAGCAATGAGCAGGGCATGCGGTTGTTTTTCTTGAATTTGAGTGAGTAACCAACTTAAAAATTGTTGGTGTTCGTAGTGGCGTGAATGATTATAAAAAAACTGCCCCAAATGCCAGTCAGAAGTATGTAGAAAATGTACGGACATAGAAACAGACATCAAGCCAAAATAAACACAGATAAGTTAGCATAAATTGGCGAGAGATTTTATCAAGACATTCTAAAGTGCTCGTTATTTAAGCCCGCAGTAAAACTTGAATTAATTTTTTACTTTCAACCTTGCTTTGTTACTATCAGGTCAAACAGTGAACTTTGAGAACAAAATGACCCTTCATAAATACGAAGTGAAAATACAGTGGGAAGGTAATACAGGTACAGGCACTTCATCTTATCGTTCATATAAACGAGACTTTAGTATTCAGCATCCGCAAAAGGCCACGATTCAAGGTTCATCAGACCCTGCCTATTTGGGTGATGTCACCAGATGGAACCCGGAAGATTTATTGGTTGCATCAGCCTCTGCTTGTCATAAGCTGTGGTATTTACACCTATGCGCAGTCAATCATATTCATGTGCTGAGTTATGTTGACCATGCACTTGGCTTTATGGAGGATGCAGATCCAGTTAAACGTGGTCACTTTACTCAAATTATTTTAAAGCCAGCGGTTATTTTAGAAAAAGGTGCAGACCAAGAGCTTGCTGCAAAATTGCATGAAGAAGCACATCACGAATGCATGATTGCCAATTCGATGAATTTCCCAATTACATGTGAAGCCAGTTTTAGCTTTGCCGAATAATCAATATGGAATAGCCACCGACAACAAGGCGGTGGCTATAAATTAAAAAATAAAAGAGTCGTTAAATAAAATCTTTAAGCAGCATTTTCATCAACTTGAAAAATACCAAAAACGTTATGGTCTAAATCGACAAAGTAACCATGCCAAGCACGACCAGGAATGGCGAATTTATCCATCGCGACAATACCACCTTGTGCTAAAATTTTTGCGGCAACTTCATCAAAGTTTTCGACTTGAACCGAACAGGTAAATGCATTGGTACCATATTCTATTGGAGGCGTTTGAGCTGGGCGTTTTAATAGCCCACCCATAATTGAGGGTGTTTCTATACGGTAATATTCAATTGGTAAACTTTCATCTAATTTAAATTGCCAGCCGAACACAGCTTGATAAAACTGCGCGTCTCGGGCAGGGTTTGAAGACTGGATTTCAAAATAGGCAATGTTGTTCATATTCTTAAAAACATATTTTTATGGTGTAAAAAGTATACGCATAGCCTTCATGACCATGAAACAACTATTGTGTATGGTGAGCGTAAAATAAATGAAAGTGCCAGAAAATAAAAACCGACGATTCGAGTGATGAGAGAATCGTCGGTCAAAAACTTCATCAAGGGTTTCGGCTGCTAACAAAACCTAATCTGAAGGAAGAAAAGAGTCGTAATGAAAGGTCACCGATACAATTTTGCGGATGCCGTGCAAAGGAAGTATTCGGTTGCTGCGACCTTATTACCCTATATAACGTCAAGGGATTCAGATTGGTTGACAGAAAAATGAAAAAAAATCGAAAAAAATTTATAATTATTTTTTGAACCCATAAATTAGGCAAAAAGATGACCAAATTACGCTCTTACTTTCTCTGGTTTTTTGCTTTATGCATAGGACTCACCTTAATTGTAGGTGTGGTTGCAGCACTATTACCAGCGAGTGTAGGTGGTATTTTAACAGCCGTTCCATATTTAGGCGCAATGATTTTTGTCTTGTTTAAATTTTTAAAGAAAGAACGCCGTGCACCGACTGTACAAGAAAAAAAGAAATTTACTTTAGGTTTTACCCTGATTTTTTGGGGCTATAACTTGTGTGGTGTTTTATTCGGCCTATTTTTATTTGCCAGAAAAGACCCAGAGATTTTGCAGAACTTTATGCTTTACCTTAAGCAGCCTCAGTTTTTAAGCATTATGCTCATTATGCTTTTAATGTTAGCGATCCCGCTTTATTTAATTACCTATTGGTTTTATGGCAAACAGGCACAGCGAATGGCAAGCAAAATGTTTAATGTGTAATAGATCACTACAGAAACCGCTACGATTAAATATAAATGATTCTTATATAATTAACTAAAACTTGTGTCCTCAGTTTTGGAGGAAATATGAATAAGAATGTATTAATTACGGGTGCTAGTGGCTTTATAGGAACTCATTTAATTAAGTTCCTGCTGCAAAAAAATTATAACGTGATTGCTGTTACGCGGCAGGCTGGGAAGGAATCTGACCATCCTGCTTTAGAGTGGGTACAAAAATTTGAAGATATTTCGACACGTCAAATTGACTATGTCGTGAATTTGGCAGGCGCAAATATTGGTGAAAAACGCTGGACCGAATCACGTAAAAAACAACTCATAGAAAGCCGAGTAAACACGACCCGAAAATTATATGCGTGGCTCAAGCAATCTGAAATTTTTCCAGAAGTGATTGTGTCCGGTTCGGCGATTGGCTATTACGGTATAGATGTTGAAGAAAAGTGGGCAGAGGTGTGCACTGAACAAAGCTCACCACAGCCTATTTTTATGTCTCAGCTTTGCCAAGAATGGGAGCGCGCAGCTTTAGCAGATACTCAGCAAAATACTAAAATCATTCGCTTAGGTGTTGTGTTTGGGCAAGGCGGTGGCATCTTGCCTAAAATGTTGCTTCCAATTCGACTCAATTTAGTCGGTCAAATTGGTCATGGTCGTCAGCCTGTGGTTTGGGTACACATTAAAGACGTGTTAAACGCCATCGAGTTTATATTTCACCATCCTCAATCTGCCCAAATCCATAATGTAGTGGCGCCAGAAAATGTGACTCAACAAGCTTTTGTTGAACAAGCTGCTGCGGTACTCAATAAGAAACCGCTGTTGTCAGTACCAAACACGGTTTTTAGCTGTTTGTTAGGGGAGCAATCGCAATTGATTTTGAATGGTCAATACGTTAAACCTGCTGCCTTACAAGCAGAAGGATTTGAGTTTGCTTATCCTCAGTTAAAAATGGCTTTAGAGAATATACTCGCGTCAGGCTAAGATTTTATTTTGCAACCGCTCTGGTGAATATGCTTTGGCATCAACTAACGTTGGTTGTTCTAGCATAAGCTGACGGAGCAATTGTGCTGAGCCTGCGCCCATGCATAAACCATTTCTAAAATGACCAAAGTTTGCCCAGAGGTTGTCCATTTCAGGCATTTTGCCAATGTATGGAACACCATTTGGTGAACTTGGTCTGAGGCCTGCCCAGCGCTGTACGATCGGGAAATCGGTCAGTTCAGGCACCATTTCTAAGCACGCTTCTAAAATATTGTGCTGGGTTGTTTCGTCGGTAGACGTGTCAAAACCACGATGCGCCATGCTAGACCCACACACAATATGACCATCCATACGTGGAATCAAATACATCACGTGATTCATGCACATGGTCGGTAACCAGTGAGCAGGGGTTTTAAATAACAACATTTGACCTTGAACAGGTTCGACTGGAATTTCGAGTTGTAATTGTGAGTTCCAGTAATGACTCCAAGCCCCCGAAGTTATTACAAAATGATCTGCTGTATGTTTGCGACCATCTTCGGTTTGGAGCGCTTGTATAACATCTTCTTGTTGAATCAGTTTTTTCACAGCAGAGTGCTCAAAAAACTCAACATTTGGATGTTGTTTTAAATAGCTAATCAGCGACTGTAAAACGCGTGGATTGCGAATATTAGACAGTTCAGGGAAATAAATGGCTTCTTGAAACTGATCGGAAATATGCGGATTAACTTGCTCTAGGGCATCTCGCTGTAAATATTCACAGCGTTGCATGGGTTCTTGATGTTGCTCGGCGTAGGAAAGCCCAATGTCAAAATCTTCTTCATCAAAAATTAGCATGCCGGTGTCATGAATTTCAAAATCAATGCCTGTAACAGGGGAGAGTTTTTGGTTCCATGCTTGATAAGAGGCTTTACCAAATTGAGCAAGTTGGTTCACTGCATGCACATAGCGCCAAGGGTACATCGGGGAGAGAATACCTCCGCCAGCCCATGAGGCTGCTTGTCCCGCTTGTTGTTGATCGAAAATGCTGACGGTACAGCCTTGTTCAACCAACTCCAGCGCAGACATTAATCCACTAATGCCCGCGCCAATGATTGCAATATGCATGCGGTGTTATCCTTTCTCTGCGAACTTAGTTCATTTCCTTGAGTTTTTCGGCAGCAGTTTCTGCAAAGTAAGTCCAGATTCCGTCTGCACCAGCACGGCGGCAGCACATGAGTGATTCTAAAATCACTGATTCTGATAACCAGCCATTTTGAATTGCACCAGCTAACATTGCGTATTCGCCACTTACTTGATAAATGAAGGTTGGAACACCAAAGGTATCTTTCACTTCACGTACCACATCCAGATATGGCATGCCCGGTTTTACAATGACCATGTCGGCGCCTTCTTGAATATCAAGCGCGATTTCATGTAAAGCTTCGGCACGGTTGGCAAAGTCCATCTGGTAGTTATATTTATTACCACCTTTGAGGTTGGATGCAGAGCCAACAGCATCACGGAACGGGCCATAGAAGCTAGACGCATATTTCGCAGAGTAGGCCATGATGTTGGTATAGATGTGACCATTGGCTTCTAAAGCTTGACGAATAGCGCCAATACGGCCATCCATCATGTCACTTGGTGCAACCACATCAGCACCTGCTTCAGCATGGCTTAATGCTTGTTTAATCAAGCATTCTACAGTCTCATCATTCAGCACATAGCCAGTGTCATCAATAATGCCGTCTTGACCATGTGTAGTGTATGGGTCGAGTGCACCATCAGTAATTAACACCATTTCTGGTAATTCTTTTTTAAGTAAACGGCACGTGGTTTGGACTAAACCATCTTCATGCCATGCAGCTTCTGCGGTCAGGCTTTTATCTTCTTGAGGCGTGACTGGAAACAGAGCCAGTTTTGATACGCCCAATTCAAGAAGTCTTTCAGCTTTTTTCAGTAATAAATCTGCCGACAAACGCTGAATATTTGGCATACTTGGAATATCTTGGGTCTGATTTTGTCCCGGTAATACAAATACTGGATAAATCAAGTGATTGGTAGTGAGCTGTGTTTCGCTGACCATCGCACGCAACTGGTCATTTTTACGAATACGGCGCATGCGAGTGGCTGGAAATGCAGGACGATTGAACGTATAAGTCATAACAATCTCGATGTTCGGTATTACACTAGGATAGGTTGGCGGATATTCCATTACTGTCAACCGACTGCTGTATTGTAGCCCCATAATGCTGGATTTGTACAAAATTATGGGTGTTTATCATGCTTTTAAATTTAGGCAATGTATGAGTGATGAAAAGAAAAATTGGACTGGGAGCATTCATTTAGGTGCAAAAACTGACCTGAATGTAGTTCTTAAGCAATTATGTAAGGCGTTTAATAGCTCTCCTTTTTTTAAGCATAGTGGAATGATTATGCGTGTGGTGGACGGGCAGATTGAAGGCTATATCGAGATGCAACCCGACCTGATTGGTAATCTGGCATTTCAGATTTTGCATGGTGGAGTTGCTGCAACCTTGCTCGATAGCATTGGCGGTATTGTAGCAATGGAACATCTATATCGCCGTTCAACGCCGGAAACTTTAACCGAGACCATTAAGCAAGTATCGCGTTTGGCAACTGTCGACATGCGTGTAGATTATTTGGCGCCGGGGCGTGGTAAATACTTTATTGCACGTGCCGAAGTTCTGCGTTTAGGTCGTAAGGGCTGTACCATGCGCATGACCATGGTCAATGATGAAGGCAAAGCAATTGCTGCGGGTATTGCTTCATACGCCTATTAAGTTACCGATTTAAGTATTTAAAAAGCGCCAAGTGCGCTTTTTTTAGTGTTTGAAAAGCAGGAATTTTCACAAAAACTTTGAGATAAACATTAATTTAATTAGAACGAACGCATTAGTTATAATTTTTTATTCTCATATCATGAGGTTTTAGCGTTAAAATTAGCTCCTTTGACAATGCGGTATGTCTTGTTTATAGAAAAATAAAAACTCTATAACAAGGTGTAGTGCGAGATTGATGGCAAAGCCAACCCATCTTTAGGAACATACCATGACTGATGCACAAAGCAATGTACAAGAAACAGTGCCAACAACATCTGCCTCGGATGACAACAATCAAAACAAGCGCAAAAAATTTCTTGGTTTTTTTGCGCTGATTTTATTGATCGCCGCTATTTTATATGCAATCTGGGCATTATTTTTAAATCATTCCGTGAGTACGGATAATGCCTATGTCGGTGCAGAAACGGCTCAAATCACTTCAATGGTAAGCGGGCAGGTCGCTCAGGTTGTGGTAAAAGATACCCAAACAGTACATCGTGGTGACGTGCTGGTTCGTATTGATGATCGTGATGCCAAAATTGCACTGGCTCAAGCTGAGGCAGAACTCGCCAAAGCAAAACGTCAATACAAACAAACTGCGGCAAACAGTAGCTCTTTAAACTCTCAAGTTGTGGTTCGTGCCGACGAAATTACCAGTGCCAAAGCACAAGTTGCTCAAGCACAGGCTGACTACGACAGAGCTGCTTTAGAGCTGAATCGCCGTGCGCAACTTGCCGCGTCTGGTGCAGTGTCTAAAGAAGAACTCACTAAATCACAAAGTGCAGTTGAAACAGCCAAAGCAGGGCTAGAGCTTGCTAAAGCAGGTTTAGCGCAAGCATCTTCAAGCCGTAAAGCTGCCGAAAGCACTTTTGCAGCGAACGAAGCTTTAATTCAGGGTGTAAGCGAGACTTCAACACCTGATGTACAAGTTGCACAAGCACATGTTGAACAAGCTCAGCTTGATTTGGAACGTACCGTGATTCGTGCCCCAGTCGATGGTGTGGTAACGCGTCGTAATATTCAAGTGGGCCAACGTGTTGCGCCGGGCACCAGCATGATGATGATTGTGCCGCTCAACGATTTATATGTAGATGCGAACTTTAAAGAAAGTCAGTTGAAAAAAGTCCGTCCGGGTCAAATCGTCACACTTACTTCAGATTTATATGGTGATGATGTTGAATATCACGGCAAAGTGATGGGCTTCTCTGGTGGTACAGGCTCTGCCTTTGCCTTAATTCCGGCTCAAAATGCAACAGGTAACTGGATTAAAGTAGTTCAACGCTTACCGGTTCGTATTGCACTTGACCCGAAAGAACTTGCTGAACACCCACTGCGTGTTGGCTTGTCGATGGAAGCAAAAGTCGACTTATCTGCGAAGTAAACGCTTATGAAAACGCAAACACCTTTTGCCGAACTAAGCGGTGGCCGTTTATTACTGGCAGCGTTTGTTATTGCCTTGTCGAACTTTATGGTCGTACTCGATACGACTATTGCCAACGTATCTGTACCGCACATTACCGGTAACCTTGCTGTTTCAAGTACACAAGGGACATGGGTCGTTACATCGTATGCAGTTGCAGAAGCGATTTGTGTACCCTTAACGGGTTGGCTTGCGGGCCGCTTTGGAACCGTCCGAGTCTTTATTTTTGGCCTGATTGGTTTTACCATTTTTTCATTCTTGTGCGGCCTAGCAAACTCATTAGGAATGCTGGTGTTTTTCCGTATTGGACAAGGTCTATGCGGTGGCCCACTTATGCCACTCAGCCAAACCTTGCTCATGCGTATTTTTCCTAAAGAAAAGCATGCACAGGCCATGGGCCTCTGGGCAATGACCACAGTCGTTGGGCCAATTTTAGGACCAATTTTAGGTGGTCTTATTAGTGACAACCTGTCTTGGCACTGGATTTTCTTTATTAACATACCGGTCGGCATTATTTGTGTTTTAGCGGCAATCCGTTTGCTCAAACCAGCCGAAACAGAAACGATTTCTTTAAGAATCGATACGGTCGGTTTAGGTTTGTTAATACTGTGGATTGGTGCGCTACAGCTCATGCTCGACTTAGGGCATGAACGCGACTGGTTTAACAGCACCAGCATTGTGGTACTTGCTTTAACCGCCGTCATTGGCTTTGTGGTGTTCCTCATATGGGAACTGACCGATAAGCACCCCGTCGTGGATGTGAAGGTATTCAGGCATAGGGGCTTTGCTATTTCAGTGTTAGCTCTGTCACTGGGCTTTGGAGCGTTCTTTGGCAGTATTGTACTGATTCCGCAGTGGCTGCAAATGAACCTTTCCTACACCGCCACATGGGCCGGCTATTTAACTGCAACCATGGGCTTTGGTAGTTTGACCATGTCACCGATTGTGGCAAAGCTTTCGACCAAACATGACCCACGTGCGCTTGCCAGTTTCGGTTTGATTCTGCTGGGTGCCGTGACCTTAATGCGGGCATTCTGGACCACAGATGCCGACTTTATGGCGCTGGCTTGGCCGCAAATATTGCAAGGCTTTGCCGTACCGTTCTTCTTTATTCCACTGTCGAACATTGCACTCGGTTCGGTGTTGCAGCAAGAAATTGCATCTGCGGCAGGCCTCATGAACTTTTTAAGAACCATGGCAGGGGCGATTGGTGCTTCAATTGCAGTCACGGTGTGGGACGACCACGCCAAAGTTGCACGTAGTGAAATGGTGTCCAACCTAAATACTGCCGAAGTACAAAATAACCTTTTGCAAAATGGTTTTACGGCTGACTCGACCTTAGGAATCATTTCAAACCTCGTCGATAAAGAAGCCATTACCATGTCGGCAAACCATGTGTTTTTACTATTTGCGATGGTATTTGTCTTTGCGGGGCTGGTCATTTGGCTGTGTCCAAAACCCAAAGGGGACGTTGGCGGAATGCCTTCTCACTAAACACAAAAAAGCATCTCTTCGGAGGTGCTTTTTTTAGGTCCACTAAAAAATAAACTGCATCTGCAAATGGCAGATTTTGCCTGTATTTAGCGAAATAAAGCATGCCAGAATCGGGTAAATCAGTTATAAAAGAGTGTGATATCAAGCAAGGAGGCTTAATACAGGGCACAGGATAAAACGCCCTTAAACATTCAATATTATAAAACCTTATTTTTATCAAAGATTAAAAAACTTAATACCTGAAAACAAAGAAGCTTGCATGGCAATTGCATGGATAGGCAGGCGTATATATTGGAGTTATCACGTGAATAAAAGATATTCATTTTTGTTCAGTAGTTTATTAGCAGTCGGTTTATTACAAGGATGTGGAGATGACTCCTCGTCAGATCAGCCCAAGGATGATTCAAATACAACCCCGCCCAATTTAATTGTAGATAATGACCCCACCAGTTGTAGCAAACTGGCACAAGACGGTTCAAGCGTGGTGGTGGGTTCAAACCAAAATGGTGACCCAGCAGCGCCTGAGGGTGCATCGGGCTATAGACTCGGTAACACGGTTAAATACGCAGATAAATATATGGTGGTGGCAAACACACCACTTGCGGTAAAAGCGGGCTGTGATGTTTTAAGAGCAGGTGGTAGTGCAGTCGATGCAGCCGTTGCGGTACAAGCGGTGTTGGGTTTAGTAGAACCTCAGTCGAGCACGATTGCGGGTAGTGGTTTTATGATGTATTACGATGCCAAAACCAAAAAAGTTACTGCTTACGATGGCCGTGAAACCGCACCAGCCGCAGCCAACGAATATTATTTAATTCGCCAAGATATATATGACCCAAATTCACCAGCACCTGTACCAAGTGCACGCCGTAGTGGTCGCTCGATTGGTGTGCCGGGTGTGATGCGTTTGCTTGAACAAGCGCAACAGGAACATGGCAAACTCAAGTGGAACCAGCTTTTTGGTGAAGCGATTGGTTTGGCTGACAATGGTTTCCGTATTCCGGGCCGTTTGGCAGATGCAATTGCAAGTAATGCAAACAGCTTAGCGCTTGATGCAAATGCAATGGCAACCTATTTTCATTCAGATGGTTCACCACGTAAAGTCGGTGAGACCATGACCAATAAGGCTTATGTAAAAACCCTAGAAGCCCTTGCCGCGCAAGGCGCAAATGCACTGCACACTGGGCCGATTGCCCAAGCGATTGTAACCAAAGCTGCACAACCATTTGGGGATGACCCAGCAAAAACTCCAATTACTCCAAGCTTGATGACCTTGCAGGATTTATCGAACTATCAGGTGAAAAAACGCGACCCGATTTGTACGACGTACCGTGACCGTTACTATGTGTGTACCATGCCACCTCCATCTTCGGGAGGAATTGCGGTTGCGCAAACGCTGGGTATTTTAGAAAACTTTGATATGTCGCTCTATCCACCTAAAAACCCTGAAAATGAAGGCGGTGTACCTGATGTAATGGGTGTGCATTTAGTGTCTGAAGCAGAGCGTTTGGCCTACGCCGACCGTGATAAATATGTGGCAGACACTGACTTTGTTGCTTTACCAGCACAGGGTATTGCAAGCTTTATTGATAAAAATTACTTAAAACAACGCGCAGCACTGATTAACCCGAACCAAAGTATGGGCGTTGCGCCAGCGGGTAATTTCAATCCAACTTCGGGTGTCGACACCACTGTTGAACACGGAACAACTCAGTTCACCATTGTAGATGCCTATGGCAATGTGGTTTCAATGACATCGACTGTTGAATCGAGCATGGGTTCATTCCACATGGTGGATGGTTTCTTGCTGTCAAATCAGTTAACTGACTTTAGCGCGAACCCGCTTGATAGCACTGGGGCACTGGTTGCTAACCGTGTGGAAGGTGGCAAACGCCCACGTAGTACCATGGCGCCAACTTTAGTGTTTAAAGGCACCACGCCAGATGAGTTTTATATGGCAACAGGTTCACCAGGCGGCGGCACCATCATTCAATATGTGGTTAAAACTTTGGTAGGGGCGCTGGACTGGAACTTAAACGCACAGCAGGCGACTTCGCTTGTAAACTTTGGCGCGACCAATAGCAAAAATACCAATGTAGATAGCTCGAATGTTCAGCTTTCTTTGCTTGATTTGATTGAAGGTTTAAAAGCAAAAGGGCATGGCGTTGCCAACACTGCGCAAACCAGTGGTATTTCAACGATTATGAAAGTAAACATTAATAATCAAAGTAAATACGCAGGTGGGGTAGACCCACGCCGTGAGGGAATTGTGTTAGGCAATGGTGCTTTATAGACCAGACTTTAAAAAAAGCTGTCATGTTTGGCAGCTTTTTTATGTGACCCTTGAAAAAAACAAAAGGCTCTCCATTATGTAAATATGTTCATCAGTAGCGGACTGTTGATAAAATGCACAGTATTTTATTTTAGTTATGCTATGATGCTCATACATTCATGGGGATGTTATTGGCTTCGACGCTGGTGATGAAACTCATAGATGCATGCCGAGAGCGCATTTTCTCTCGTAAATCAAATTTGCATATTTTAGTCGCAAACGACGAAACTTACGCTCTAGCTGCCTAAGGGCAGTTTGTCCGCTTCCTAGAATACTTGTGGTTTAGGAACCCGACCGTAGCGCACGCACACAAGTCCGTATAGAGTCAAGCCTCGGGGCTTTATACCAAACTTAGAGGATCGCAACTTGTACCCTGTTCGTCGGGTCACAAGGTGTTAAAACAATAGACGATATCTAAGCATGTAGTATTCTCGAGCGTAATGCTGGCGGACGCGGGTTCAACTCCCGCCATCTCCACCAAAATATTATTCGGGATTGTTTGATCCGATATAAAAAAGCCTTTAAGTTCAATGCTTAAGGGCTTTTTTGTTTGCCTATTTGTCCGATGTCATCCGACTTGATTTGACCTTATTTTGCCTTCTGTGGGTAATTATTGGGAAAATTTACCCAGTTATTTTTAGCCTAGATAAAGAGTAAATACAGATAGCTTACTGATACAGAATGCAGAAAAGCACAGCCAAAAGAAACATGATATCGCCTTTCGGATGAGAATGGTCTATCACTTCTCGTAACGCCATCAGGGCAAAAATACTGGAACATACGTTTTACTATTCTTGGTAAGCGTAAGTCAGAGTTACTTGGTCCATATCCTGATATGAGTTTAAAGAAAGCAAGGGAGCTTATACTTGAACTGAAATACACATATTCCAAGTCGGTGTTGCACGAGGACATTAAGCCATTCTTTAAAGAGGTGGCGGAAGACTGATTTGAGAACCAAAGAGAGTCTTGGTCATCCAAACATATTAGTAATGTGCGGGCATCTTTAGATGAGCTTTATATTGCTCTGGCCAATAAACGTATTAATCAAATTCAAGAACTAGAGATATTGTAGATAATCAAAAAGATCGAAGCTAGAGGCTCATTAGAGGTGGCTAGGCGTACCTTGTCACGTTGTGGTATGGTCATGAAATATGCCATAGCTCACGGCTATAGATACGATAATCCAGCAAGTGATTTGGTCTATGCAGTCAAGAATAAAAAAGTGAAGAACTTGGCTTCATTATCAGAAAGCGAAATGCCTGAATTCCTTAGACGCATCAAAACTTATCCAGCAGATACTCAAACTCCTCATGCTATTATTCTGATCATACTTACTGGCGTTCGAGTAAGTGAATTACTGCAAGCGCGTTGTGGTGAATTTGATCTAGATGAGCGTAAATGGGACATTCCTGCTGAGCGTATGAAGAACGGATTACTCGCATCGCGTACCCTTAACAGACATGATGATCGATGAGTTTCAGACATTGCGTCTGTCACATAATCAGGATCTGTTATTTCCACACCGACTAAATAACAAGTAAGCTATGCGCAGCGAGTCAATCTTGGCTGTAATTAAACGTTCAGGCTATGCAGGACGAATGACTACACATGGATTTAGATCTTTATTTAGTACTGTGGTGAATGAATCTAATTTATTCAATCCTGATGCGATTGAACGTCAGCTTGCACATGTACTTTAAAATCATATTCGCTCTGCTTACAACCGTGCACAGTATTGGGACGAGCGTGTAAAAATCATGGAATGGTATGGAGAGCAAGTCATAAGATGGTTGAGCTAAATAAATTATAAAATGAATATAGAGGCCGTTAAGCTGATATGGCCTCTATGAATGATTTATATTTAATACTTAGATTTACCATTTTCATCGAAGTTCAGTACTTCAAACTCTCTTTCGATTAGCTTTTCAATAACGTGTTCTTTTCGACAGTTTTTTAGCTCAGCTAATTTCTCAAGTTGCTTTTGAGTAGTTTTTGTTAAAGGGAGATGATAAGGTTTTTTTGCCTTTCCTGAATCTCTAAATTTTTTTTGACTCCATGTTTTCTTCATGTTGAGTTCAATCAGATAATTTCCAGCTTAATTGCGGAGAAAAAAACCAGCGTGAGTTACTAACATAATCTCGGAAACTCTGATTATCTTTATGTGAAATAACAAAATGATATGCTAATTGATCGTTAATAGGAGCGGTATGCTCAAAGCTAACACGATATTTTTCTAGGCTATTCGCTCGTAAATTGATTTCACTAGATGACTCCCATGCAGGCTTTTTAGTATTGATATTGAGTAAACCGTCTGTTTCTTCACGTCCCTATAGTGCAGCCATTGGGCCTTTTAGAAACTCTAAAGATTCAATATTGACCATATCCCGAGACGCACTGATACCGCGATTCACACTTAATCCATTTCGAATGATTTGCGGTCCGATATTTGGATTAGTACTAAACCCTCGGAATGAAAAATTATCCCAGAAGCCACCACCATAATTGGTTTGACTGAATACGCCACTCACTTGATTTAAAGCATCATCTATACGTTGAACATCTTGCTGTTTTAAAACTTCTTGAGGAAGAAAGCTACGACTTGAAGGGGTATCAAGTACATCATGGGTAAATTTAGTCGATGCAGATGTTGTTAAGACATCTTGATCTGTTTTTTGTGCTGGTATGACGATTGTTGGAAGGGAAGTCGTCGAAACAGATGTTTGCGCCCAGTCAAGTTTGAGAGTAATGAACATGAAGATATTAGATAAAATTTGGAAAGCATAGTAAGTAAACGAATATTTAATGTAATGTTGTAATATTACATTTTAAATTGTGTTTGCATTTTATTTCTCAAATATTTCAGAAGATTGTAAGTAGTCCATTAGAAGAGTTATTGCATTCCAATCTATTATGTAGATTTAACCTTACGTGAAAGTATCAATTTGCAAGAGGCGATTAGCTCAGCCAAGCAAATTGATGAGCAGAATAACGTAGTAGAATTCTATCAGTAGGCTGTAGATCATGCCACTTAAGCAGGGTTTCGGCAAAGCCAACTTTCAGGCGGGAAGCGAAGAAAAGCTAGACATTGTCGTTGAGTTTGTGCAGATGAAATGAAAACATAACAGCCTCAGCAGCATCTTAAATGGGATCATGTTCAGTAGAGCTTGCAGCAGTCAGTGTAGGCTTGGAATAGATATTAAGTAGGATTTTTCTTTTTAATTTTTTATAAAATTTTATATAAATCTATAGATTAATAATAAATCAGAGTATTAATTTCAGAGGCTTATGATTTTTTGAATAATTATCATTTACAATTATAGGGCTTTGATTTAGCATTATTCAAATTTTAATAAATCGATTAGACATATGTTATCTAAAAAAAGTAAAAAAATATTTAGCTTGTTAATTATTAGTAGTTTCATTCATCAAAGTCTATATGCTAACACTGTACAACTACCTACAATTAACGTTACTGCAACTCCTGATGGTTTGGATTGTTTGGGAATTGATCGACCTATTTGTGATAGTTTTTACCCAAGCTGGAATGCAAATGGGGGGATAGGTGGTGGTGGTTCAAGTAATCCTACGCCGCTTCCTACAATTACCGTCAAAGCTACCCCAGATGATAGTGAGGATGATGACTGTAATAAACAAACAGGTAATCCAGTAATCATAGCAAATGGTAAGAAAATCCATAAAGAGGTAATTTTTACAACTAATTGGGAAATGCCCTTAGATTTCGTGATTTATTATGATTCTTTTGCAACGGGTGATGCTAATTTTTCCAATACAGGTAAATGGAAACATAGTTATGATTATCGTCTTGAAAAAAGCAATCAGGGACATCTAGTTAGAATACTCCCTAACGGTGATAATTACTTTGTTAATGCTTTAGGAGATAATTACTTTGTTAATGGTTTAGGAGTTGCATCATTTAATTTGAATATATGGACTGTCACTCTACCTGATGGTGGCATAGAAACCTATAATGAACATGGCCAGATTTTAAGTAAGCTAAACGCTCACGGTATCGGGTGGGTTATCAATTATTCAAATGGTCATCCAACTAATATTAAACATACAAATGGCAAGGCCATTAATATACAGTGGACTAATGGCGGAGATAGGATTCGGTCCATACTTGATCCTGCTGATAATGAATATACTCTCGCTTATGATCCAAATGTTAGGGATAAATTGGCTTCATTGCAACCCCCAAAAGATTACGTTAAATTATTCCATTATGGCGAAAAAGGTGCAGAGTCTACAATATTAACGGGAATATCATTAGGATTCAGGCGCCTTAGTCTTTATCTTTACGATAAAAATAAGGCAATTCAAAGTGGTAGATATGATGGTACACAAGTTGAAAAACTAAGTTATGGTGATACTTTTACTACAGTGACTAATCCTTTAGGAGCAATCTCTAAATATACTTATACAAATAATAATAAGGATAAACTTGCTAAAATTGAACGTAGTGGCGTAAGTAATTGCCCTAATAGCAGCGTATCAACTACTTATGATAATAAAGGTTATATCAGTACTAAAACTGATTGGAATGGTAATACTACAGAATATACAAGAGATGCTACTGGTAATGTTACACAGCAAATTACAGGTATTAAAGGTACAGATCGTAGTCGAATCACGACTATTAAATATCAATGGGCGCCAAACTTTAATCTTTTAACTAAAATAGAACGTTACGGTAGTTATAATAGTATAAATAACCAGCCGATTGATGAAGTCGTTTATGAATATTATCCTGCGACACATCTTGCTAAACATAGAGTTAAGAGTATTAAGCATTGCAGTAAGCAGAATACAACAGTTTGTAGTATTACAGGTTATGGATACACCTTCCACAGTAATGGTATGCTCAAAGACGTTGCGATCAATGACAATGGAAAAACAACGACGTATAATTATGATGCAGTTGGAGACTTGACCCAAACTACGAATGCTCTAGGGCATATCACAAGTTATAGTAACTATAATGGATTAGGGCAAGTCGGTAAAATTACGGATGCTAATGGTTTAGTTACTGAGATTACTTATGATGCTCTTGGGCGTACCACAACTGAAAAAGAAATTTTAGCCAGTGATCAGATTCGCACAACGACTTATCAATATAATGCTTTTGGGGTCAACCAGATTGAACGTAATGGCATAACAGAAACCATTAATTATAATGATAACGGTACTATTGGAAGTATTTCCCATGGTATAGGTAATCAAGTCATTAGCAGTAAGGATTATACTTATTCCCAATTAGGGAAATTACTGACAGTTGCCTATAAGGAAGGCAGTAATATTCGTTATTCTCAAAGCAATACGCATAACCAGTTAGGTTGGACAACAGCAGACTTGGGGAACAACGGGCAAAATATCCGTTATCAATATGATGCTAATGGTAATATAGTTAAACAAATAGATTCTTTAAATAAAGCTACAACCTATCAATATGATGTATTTAATCAACTTAATACACAAGTTAATCCAGATGGAAGCACAATAGAATATCTTTATGGCGGGGCCAATGAGTTAAGATTCGTTAAAGATGCTCAAGGTGCTACGACAGAATATAGTTACGATGGCTTTGGTAATCTAATAAAGCAAAGTAGCCAAGACACGGGAGTGTCATACTATGAATATGATCAAAATAGTAATTTAATTAAACTGACACGTGCAAACAACGTTGTGACGACATATACGTATGATGCGCTTAATCGACGCACCAAGGCACAAACAGGTAACGAAATCCAAACATGGGCTTATGATAATTGTACAAATGGTAAAGGTCGCCTCTGTGCTATTTCAGATGGCATTACTTCTAAAAGCTATAGCTATACAAAAGATGGGCAATTAAGTTTACAAACAACCAAAACTGATGGTGTCAGTTATTCTGTTTATTGGACCTATGATGAATATGGTCGATTAATCGGTGAAAGCCGAGCCAGCGATGGTTTTAAAGTGAGTTATCAATATGATGCTTTGAGTCGTATTAACTCTGTGAAGGTCAAAATACAAGGTGTAGACCAGACTGTAGTAAGTAATATTCAATATGAGCCGTATGGTGGAATTAAAAACTGGACGTATGGTAATGGCTTAATCAAAACCAATACTTATGATCGGGATTATCGCCTGACAACCATCAAGACTCCAACTATTCAGGATTTAATATATAACTACAACACCAATAATTGGTTAACTAAAATTACCAATAGTCAGGAAAGTAATAAAACCACAACCTATAGTTATGATGTTTTAGGTCAATTGACCAAGTCTGTTTCTCCTCTTTATAGCGAAAGTTGGACTTTCGATGGAAATGGTAATCGACTCACACGTACCGGCAATACCAATCTAATTACTAATTACCAAAAAAGTACAGCGAATCGTCTAGCAAGTACGTCTACGACCGAAGCCAAACAATTCACTTATAGTAGTCTTGGTAATTTAACCAAGAAAACAGGACATGGTGGTACAGTCGATTACACTTATGATGGTTTTAACCGTTTAAAAACAGTTAAATCTGGTAGTTTAACTACTTCTTATGATTATGATGTCTTTAATTTGCGTAGCCGTAAGATGAGTAGTACTGGCAGTATTAATTATGTCTACGCGCCTGATGGACGACTATTAGCTGAATCAGGATTATCAGCGACACAAACAGGTGGTTTAGATACCATATATATCTGGTTGGATGGACAAGTAATTGGAGTGATAAGGGGTAACAAATTAAATTTTGTTCATAGTGACCATTTAGGGCGACCAGAAATCCTAACCAATACCAATAAAGCGGTAGTCTGGAAAGCACAGACGAGCAGTTATGATAGTTCAATGGTTCAAAGTAATATTGGACAATTTAACATCGGTTTTCCAGGACAGTATTATGATACTGAAAGTGGACTTTGGTACAATTGGAACCGTTACTACGATGCAAGTTTAGGACGTTATACGCAAAGTGATCCTATTGGATTGGCTGGTGGTTTAAATACCTATGCTTATGTAGAAAATGACCCTATTAATTCAATTGATGAAAATGGATTAAATCGTAGAGTAATGAATCCATCTAATGGTTCATCTACTATCAATTTTCAAGCTGCCTCTTTAATCAACCAAATTCGACGTTATGATCCATCTTTTACTTATTCAACGGTTAGTCCCACCTATAGTCCAGCGAGATATAATAGAACCGATATTAATGCACTAAATAAAAGATTGAATGAAGTTCAGTCGAGAAAAACTTGCTTGCCTGATAGCTATTGGATTAATGATTATGGTAGATCGAATAATCAAAGAGACCAGTACGCCACACCCGGGGTAAGAACTGTTAATACAATGAAGCCTAGTAGTTCCACAGGAAATCCCTTATATTTGCATACATCACACTATGATGCTTTTGGTAGACAAATAGGCCAAACTCATAGAACAGATCATGGACGACCTCGAGATCACGCTAATCCTCATCATCATAGATATGATATTCATGGCAATAAACTAAACTCACCTAGTGGGTCTTCGGTGTGGGAGGGGTTATTTGGACACTGAACTAAAAAAATATATGAATCCTAGGTACATTATTTGTGCGCTGATTGATTCATATTCTATTAATCTTCATGAGTTAATAGATTGGGCCGATGCAGCTATAAATTGTATTGATAATCCAATGGATTGGCTATTTAAGATTTCTCTGGCTACTAATCTTAGCGATATAAGTTACTATATTAGATGTACTTTAGCTGATGAAAATATACTTGATCATGACCTAATTGATTCACTCTTTATTGGTTTTGTTTATATCAGATATATAAATGATATAATTAGTTCTAGTGAATTTGAGAAGATTTTGTCTGAATATTTTGTTTCTGATAAAAAACTTTTCAATGAAGAAACTTTATTTACTTATTTTCATAGATCTTCTTCTAACGTTAAACTGATTAATGAAATTAATCAAAAATTTTATGATTATGAGTCTATAAGTAGGAAAGCATTTGAATATTTTTATAGTAGTGAAATATATAAGGATCTGAGCCTATAAATTACATTGTGTATACTCCCTTTGTTATAAAATAGTTTAAGTGACTTTTGCCCTAGCGGGCGAAAGTCCGAATTTATACTGTTTATCAATATTAATAACTAGTAATAAAATTACGAATCACAAAACTCAGCCCAATCAGACATTAACCTTTACGCTTTTCTAGATATGCACCACGTAAATATGCAGCTTCAACCTCATCTGGTAGCTTGTTGTGCTAATACATGCTTACAGATCTCACGTGGGTAGTTTATTTTATCTGCTTACTAATCACGGAAATTTGAACGGAAACTATAAGTGATAATTACTCGGTTTTGCGTCGAGTCAATATAGCAGAAGCTATTTTCTTTTAGCTTCTGCTCATGCATGTGCTTGATCAATGTAGTCAAGCATATATCAGAAAAGATTGTAGCGTTACGCGGCATCGGGAATATGCAATCTTGTGGTTGAGTATGTTCTTGAATGGATTTAAGTAAACTACTTGCTTGTTGAGATAAAGGAATACGATGTTCCTTTTCTGCATTCATCCGTTCTTTAAGAATTATCCAAACCTTAAAAATTGCAGATAATTTTGAATTTACAGAACGTTTACCTCTCATTCATGAAATTAAAGAACTACCGATAAAAAACCTTCATTGGGAAGAAAGCGAGCAATATATTATGTAGAATTACATACCAAGACGAATGTGTTGTTAAGTCGCTTTGATTTGAAAATATAAATCTTTCTAATTGTCTATCGTGTTTAACTTTTATAAAAAGGATATAGATTGTGTTTATAGTTGAAATTATAAATGCTGGCGCTAAGAAGAAAGCAAAAATAGACAAAATATTTTTAGATAAGGGGCCTTTCTGTATTTACTATATTCATGATGAACATGGATTTCCCAAGCCTATTGCTCGATGTGACCAAATAGAAGAAGTCGAAGTCATAAGAGACTTAACTACAAAAAAGGCAACAACAAAAGGTTATGAATTTTCAGAAACAAAGACTTCTACTTCAGATTTAATAACTCGAACCTTGCTGGGTGGAGCATTGAATGGCACAACTGGAGAAATAATAGGAGGTGTGACAGCAGTTAAAAAAACTCAAACTGTGCAATTGAGTCACACTACAGAAGAAATAGATAAGCATTTATTACAGCTAAAAGTTAAATTCTTGAATGGAAATACTTTAATAATTAATACGGATAATCCAGAGGTTATGGAGTTACTATTTTCTTATGTTGGTGTTCAGCCCATTGATGAAAGTGAATTACAAGAGCTAAGAAAATTATCTTTACAACAAAGAGATAAAGAAAAGTTAAGAGATTTTAAATTTGCCAGCGATCAAGAATCTTATGAACAGGCAAATCAAATAGCTACTGAAAAGCTTGCTCAATTTAAGTATGCGAGTAAGCAATCTTTACTATGGCGGAGCTTATTTATATCTTTTTTAGTTTCTTTTATCATCGCGTTCCTACTCAAAAACTTTGTAGGTTTGCTAGTCTCTTTTATAGCTTTCCTAATTTTAGGTTTAGTTATTTCAAAGATTATTTATACCAAACTGAATTTTCATAATGAAAGTAAAAAAGCTAAATACCATGCTTTATTTGAAGAGGAAGTGTTTAAGCAAATTACTTCAATAAGAGAAAGAAATAACAGCTAACAAATTTATCTTTACTTGTTTTTAGCTTTTATTGTTCAGTTAAGAACTATTCCCCAAGGCCCCCGTGCCACAACAGAACTTTAATTTTTTGCGCTGATTTAAAGTAATCTACCATTGCGACACAGAGATAAGGGAGCTAAGCCAAACGCTTAGCCCATGTCTTCTTTATCGCACCGCCGCATCACGCTAAAAAAAGTAGGGGCAAAGTCCTGTGGGAGAGCAGGACTTTGCAAACTGACATGTTCTAGACGTTGCATGAGCTTAGGCGAATACACTTGTTCAAGCCGTTGGTATATACAGTCGCAACTGGCTTGGGTGTGCCCACCAGACAGGCAAATTTCTTCAAAATTCTGCTGAGTGTGAATGTCGCAACCAGAAACACCGTAATCGCCTATTAAAAGGCTTAAAGCCAAAATAGGTTTATAAAGTTTCATATTATTCTCGTGATAATTTTCACTAAGTTATTAATAAAAAAATAAGCCGTTTATATTTAAAGTATTAAAATCATTTTTAAAGGTAATAGTTAACCCGCCTGAAATACAGGAAAATAAAATGATTAAAATTTTAAAATAAAATTATTTATAAATTTAAAATATTTTAGGTGAGAGAAAGCCTAAATTTTAAATAAATAAAATCACGAGAGAGGATAGGGGATTAATATAAAAAATGTCATGGTCAACTCCTAGAATTTATGGAGCTCTACCACCAAAGATCACCGTCAATTGATTATGGTGGTAGAACGAAAGGGGGTTGACAGACCGGACATACAGAACCAGCACACCCGAAGGTGTCCCCCTTCCGCCCTACCGCAACATGAGGGGGACGGTGGTTTTCACACAAATTTCTCCCTCAGAAGGATAAATCTGATGTGCTGTATGTAAAACGGTCTGTCAAAACCGACTGGCAATGTGTGCCAGCGAGACCATAATAATCATAAGTTTTTAACAGGTCAATTCAATTTAAATAAAATATTATAAAAAATTAAAATATAAATTTATATTTTAATTAAACTCAAAAGTTTATCAATTTAGAACGGTAAATTAATAAAGATAGTAAAGTTAAACTAAACCATTATATAAATTTTAAAATGCATGAAAATAATTCATGAATATATATTGTTGGTCTTTGTCTTTATAAAGTTAATTATTTATTTTCTCTATAAAAATGAGTATTCTATTTCGAAATTAAAGGTCTTGATGATATGAAAAAATTACTTTTTTGTGGGGTCATTGCGGTTTGCAGTACATTACATGCTGAAGATTTAACTTCAATTAATGATACCTATAGATTAAGTAATCCGAATGATACAGATCTTAGTCGGATTAACTGGAATACTAATAAATCCTTTAGTGATCTTAAACCAAATAATGTAGTACCAACTAAAGAAGATCTATTTCAAATGGAGATAAAGAAACGTGAGATCGAAAAAAAAGACTTATTGTGTAAAGCTGTCTTTGAGATGGCTGAAAATATTATGAAAACGCGTCGAGCTGGTGTAAGTAAAACAATGCAGCTACAGTCAAATCAGCAGACTCCTTATAGATCTCCTGAGTACACAAAGTATGAAATGTATTTAATAAATAAAGCCTATGATAAGTCTACTTATGAAAAAACATTAGGAACATTTGAAGCGAGTAAAGAATTTGCCTATAAATCATTCTTTGAATGTAAAAAAAGCATATCTAGTTTAATTCCATAGATTGAAAGGCGGTTTTTTAAAGCTAAGCTCAAGGCTTAGCTTACTTTTAAAATGTATAACGGTAATTAATAAATACACGGTGCTGGTCCCAATCTTTCCGAGTCATGCCATTTATTTTTTCACCTAGGTTTGCATTTTCAAACTTTGACTCATAATGCAAAAATGAATAACGCACATCTAAGTTTTTTACCCACGGCAAGGCATAACTCACCGTAAAGTCAAAGTAACGCTCTTTACCTTCAATATCACTGCTAATGTTACTTTGGTGAGCACCAAAGCCATAAATATACTTCGCTTCGGTTTTTAAACCTTTCACATAGTCTTTCCAGTTATATTTCAGCCGAAGGGCAACGGCGGTTTCATCGTTATTGGTAAAGTCAGGACCAATGGTCGCAGAGGTCGGAAACGGATTAGTACCGTGGTCTTGCGTCAAAACCGAATTACGGGCCGAGTGCACGGCAAAGTTATCTTCAATCCAAAACCCATCAAACTTTGAAACGGCAATGCCACCTTCGAGATTATTCTTGGCCACATTTACATCGACAAAATAACCATTCCCACGGTTGTTAATGTCTTGGCCTTTTATACAGTCCAGCTCGGTTTCGGCACCGCATTTAAACAGCTTGCCATCATCACGCGAGAAAAAAGCGCCTGTGTTGAATGTCCACACAAGGCCGTGAAAGGGCAATTTATATTGAGCAATCGCCCCGTACTTTTTTAAATAATCTTTGCTATTTAAATATTCGGCATTCACGCTCCAGTTTTTGTACTGATATTTGGCACCGAGCAAACCGACATAATCAATGCGCTCGTCATTTTCAGTCACCAGCTTTTCAAAACTATCCATGCTGCGCGGTTTCCAGCGGTCATAGTAAGCAATGTAAGTCTGTAGCTGATCATTCAGTTGAAACTGCCCACTTGCACCCGAAAAAGTATCGGGCACCGCGCGGTTATTAGTGCTTTTAAGTAACAGTGAGTCTTGCAACTGACGGCCCAACTTAATTTCACCTTTATCGCCCAGTTTTGCTTTGATGTAGAGCTGCCCTAAAGTTGCAAAGTTTTGATCAAGCTTGCCGTTATTTTCAACCTCTAAAAGCTGAGCGCTCGGCTTGCCAGAGTCAAATAACTTGGTGATTGCATAGAGTGAACCATCTACCCCAAGCCAGTCCCACAAGTAAGGTGACTGATAATTTAATTCAAGCCCTAAGGCACTTTGTTCATATTCACTCGACGAAGGCGAAGGGTTGGCAAGTGTGGGGTGGGCAGTGCCTTCATCGTTCCAGTAACGGGTGTTGAGTTTTAATTCTAACTTGCCAAATTCTTGAGGAAGCTCTGCATATGCGTTGCTCACGCTGCCTAAACCAATACAGCCCCATAGCAAATATTTATTCATTTTAAATTCCTTTTTTAAGCATGAATAAGCCCTTTGCCTAACGCTTAGGTTAGGCAAGCTTTTTATGAAATGGATGAATTAAGGAGAGAGTTTTTCGAGCACTTGGCCTTTGGTTTCAATGGCAAACAAGAAAGTCACTAGGCCACCAATGAGCGCCACAACCGCAAGTACACTAAACACATATTGAATGCCATAGCCACCGACCACCAGACCGACCATGACAGGCCCAATCGCAGAGCCGGCACGTAACCAAGCGGTACTAAAACCAATGCCCATCGCACGCAGGCGAGTTGGGTAAAGTTCGGCAGCGTAAAGGTATAAAGAGAATGAAATGGTCTGCAAAATGGCATAGCTCAGCGTTGCTAAAATCACAACTTCCATCGCCGATTTTGCGCCTAAAATCGAGAGGCTCATGAGAGGAATGATTGCCAAGAAAAACGCTGCACTATACCAAGGACGGCGGCCGACTTTATCAATCATTAACGCACAGATAATAGAGGCAATCACACCCACGCCCGAGGTAATCCAGCCATAACCTAAACTGGTTTGAAGCGACAGACCAAAGTGTTGTTTGTAGAGAGATGGCAGCCAAGTCACCATAGCATTGTTAATCATATAGACGCAGAACCACATGCCCCACAGGGTAAAGGTACGCTTGCGGTAGATACCTTGGAACAGCTCACGCCAGTCGGTTTTTGCCATAGCTTGCGGGTTAATGTCTTTAACCACAGGTTCAGGCAAAGTTTTACCACTTTTAATGGCGCCGTCTTCAAAGCTTTTGACAACTTTATCGGCTTCTTTAAAACGGCCTTTTGAAGCAAGCCAGCGTGGTGACTCAGGCAAGAAAAACCGTAAAGGAATGACTAGTAAAGATGGAACGAGGCCCACAATAAACATGACTTTCCAGCCGTAAATTGGCATCAGGAAAAACGCTGCCATGCCTGCAAACATAAGGCCCATTGGGAATAAAACTTCATAGAGCAAGAAAAACTTCCCACGCTTTTCTGCACCAATAAACTCGTTAATATAGGCACTCGCAACAGGTACTTCGCCACCTGTTCCAATACCTTGTAAGAAACGGAAAATTAACAGAGACATTCCGCTCCACGCAAACAGACAAGAAATGTCCATTGCCACAAACAGTAAAATGGTAAAAGACAGTACTTTTAAACGACCGACTTTTTCGGCAAGTGAACCAAAAAAGATGGCACCGACCAGTTGCCCGACATAGCCCGCGGCAATGATCGCACCGACATAGGCAGGAGTCAGGTGCCATTCGGTAATGAGTTGGGGTAAAGCAAAGGCAATCGCAAGAACAGTATAAGCGTCAAAAAAGGTCGCTATACCAATGGTAATTCGCATAAATTGCAAACGTCCGGTGACTGGTAGCCGTTCAAGTCTTGCAATAATTTCCGCATTTTTTTGATGATGACTAATTGGTTCTACATCCGCTAGATTTGTCATCTTCTATCTCCTTATGACTACATTCCTCGTAGTTTTTTTGTTCTATTTCGCACTACCTGTTCACCACAGTTTGCATGCTTTTTATTATTGTTTTTAAGTGACATGCCCGATGTTTGGCCTCAGGCAGCGTACAGGAAAAAAAGGCTAGCGTACATGCTAGCCCGAATAGAATTTAAGCAACGGCTTGGGTTAAATCGACCTTGCCAATTCCGGCTTGACGCATCGCATCATGAATTTCTTGCTCAGCACCATCTGCGAGTGGAAGTAGTGGCGAACGCACAGTGGCATGGTCCAAAATTCCGCGAGCAACCAATGCATGTTTAAGCGCTACAGTGCCTTCCATATGTGAACCGCGGTGATAGACATTGCGAGTCACTGGTAAAAGTTGGTCGTGAAGTGCACGAGCTTTGGCATAATCTTTGGCTTTACCAGCCTTAATCATTTCAATTAAAAGTTCAGGGGCAATGTTGCCATAGCCAACCAAAGCACCATCTACATCAAACATGGTGTGAAGCAAATATTCATCGTGGCACGTCAAAATCTGTAAGTCTGGACGTTCACGGCGAATAATCGGAATTTCAACATCCCAACGGCGCATGTTACGCACACCATTTTTCATGGCAAACACACCTGGCTGTGCAGAAATATCGAGTAGAGTTTCTAGGTCGTAAGTGGCCTTCGTTGCATCTGGATATTGGAATAAAATAGATGGCAAACCACTTTCTTCATAAATCGCTTTATAGCGGTCTTGTGGTGCGCCTTTTTGATAGCCAAAACGCAACCAGCCATGTGAAGGGTAAATCAAACCTGCCGAAGCACCTGCGCTGACTGCACGTTTTGCTTCTTCTGCTGCAACCGAAGTACCTTCGAGCGTAATCCCTGCAATTACCGGAATTTTGTCATCTACCGATTTAACAAAGCTTTCGATGACCTGCATTTGTTCTTTTTGCGACAAGAATGTTCCTTCACCTGCATGCCCAAGAACAACCAAGCCTTTCACACCATCAATACTGCCTAACCATGAACCTAAACGTTGAATTGCATCATGGTCTACTTGTCCGTCACGGGTAAAAGGAGTCACAGGTGCTGGGGTTAATCCACGTAAATCTAAACTCATAATCGTACTTCCTATACAGTGTAATTAAATATTCTCTGGTTCTTAATCTGACTTAAATCGTGTTGTAGAGAACATGATTGGAGTATAGAAATAGGCGAGCTATGTAGGAATTACCAATTCTTGAATTTCAGTTATACTGAAAATGTATAGCTAAAAATGCTGCCTGTTTACGATTTAGGAAGAATCGATGAATTATGATTTATGGAAAATATTTTTAGACGCGGTGGAACTCGGTAGCTTAAGCAAAGTCGCAATGCTGCATAACACCAATCAACCGCAAATTAGTCGGCAAATGAATGAGCTTGAGGCGCAATGTGGTGGTCGTTTGTTTAACCGAACCGGACGAGGTGTCGAACTCACCGATTTAGGTCAGCATTTACTTCCTAAAATTCGTTCATGGCTAAACGTGACCGACCAACTCAATAATGAAATTTTGCACTCGACTGATACACCGATCGGGACGGTTCGTATTGCCAGTTTGCCGTCTACTGCACATCCATTGTTATCGACCCTGTATAAAGTGCTTCAAGAGAAATATCCCTTAATTAAACTGTCGGTGCGTGAAGGGCAAGGGGTGCATTTAGAAAAATGGCTTGAAGATGGCAGCGTCGATTTAGCCATACTCTATCGGTTTAATCCGACGCCTAAGCACGGCGATGTTTATCTTACCGAAGCCGATACCTATTTGGTCGGATGTGAAGGAGATGAGTTAACTCAGGCAAATGAAGTCGACTTTAAAGCAATAAATCAGTTACCGCTGGTCACGTTTTGCAGGCCAAGTAACTGGCGAAACTTTTTAGACCACATGGCCTATGAAAATGGGGTAGAGCTGAATATTGTGTTTGAAGCCGACTCGATTAGTTTACAAACGCATTTGGTTTCCGAATCTGGCATTTACATCATGCTTGGGCCGCAAGCTTTAAAAAAGGCCAGCCAATACACCTCAATTCAAGCGGCAAAAATTATGAGTCCCGAGCTAAAGCGCTATATTTCTTTGTCTATTTCTAAACATGGCTATTTAACGCCTGCTTGTAAGGCAGTGATGGAAGAAATTAAAAAACTGGCTCATTTGCTTTAAGAGAAGTGCAGCAAAGTAAGGGGGCAATTAATTCAATTTATTAAACAGTGATTTAAGTTTTACTTGAATTATTGCTTGACTTGTTTAAATGATAATTATTATCATTTGTAAGTTCCTTGTTTTGAGTCCAATTGCTGTGAACAAAACTTCTTTGCTTGTAGATCAGTTATATAGAAGTCACCAAAGCTGGCTTCACCAATGGTTGAGACAAAAATTAGGTAATACTGATCAGGCCGCAGATCTGGTTCAGGACACATTTATTAAACTGCTACAAACCCGAGACGAGCTATTTGGCATTAAGGAACCGCGTGCCTATTTAACCTCGATTGCTAAAAATCTGCTGATTGACCAAGTGCGCCGTAAACGCATTGAACAGGCCTATTTAGATGGCTTGAGTCAAATGGAATATATGCTTGATGCAGTGGCTTCACCCGAAGACCAGATGCAGATTATTCAAGCGATTAACCAGCTTTGCAAAGCACTTGAAGGGGTTTCTGAAAAAGCACAACAAGCTTTTATTTTGCATTACCTCGAAGGCTATACCCATAAAGAAATTGCTGAACGTTTAAATGTATCGACCAAAATGATTCAAAAATATTTGGCGAGCTGTTTAATTCAATGCTACCAAAACCGACAAGACATGGACGCTTGCATTTAAATGGCCATGGATAAAAGCAAACATCACCAACTGGTTGAAGAAGCCGCGCATTGGATTGTTCAACTGAGTTCGGATGATGAAAGCTCACGAAAAACCGCCAAAAAAAAATTTGAAGAGTGGAAAAAAACCAGTGAGCAACATCGCCAAGTGGCTGCTGATATTGAGCAATGTATCGGTTCAATCCAAAAACTTTCCCAAACCAGCGGACATAAAAAAGTCACCAAAGTTGCCCTTAAAGCTGGCCTAAGCTCAGGCAAAGCCTATAAGCATTTGCGGGCAGGAACAGCTTTTGCCGTCGTGTTTGTTGCCATGAGTGGGGCGTTATTTTATTTAACTGATACCACCGTGGCTTATGTTACTGCTGATATTCAAGGGCAAACGGGGCAGTGGACTACACAAACTTTGCCAGACGGCTCACGTTTAATTTTGCGTGGTAAAAGCGCGGTCAATCTTGATTTTAAAACCAACCAGCGAGTGGTTGAGTTGGTGCAAGGTCAAATTTATGTCGATGTTGCCAAAGATAAGACCAGACCATTTTTGGTCAGAACCAGTCATGGACAAATTCAGGCACTCGGTACAGCTTTTAGTGTCAGTTATGACCCTTCGGTAACCGAACTCAAAATGGTCCACTCAAAGGTAAAAGTAGAAGCTACACAGGTTAAAAAGACCCAATTGCATACTACTCGTCAGGCTATTGTTGAAGCAGGGCAAGCCATTAAAATGGACCAAAACGGTGTGCAAAAACTTCCTGCACTTAATATTTATAACGAACAACAAAAATGGCAAAAGCACCAACTCATGGTAGAAAACCTGCCGCTGAATCAAGTGCTACAAGAGCTAGACCGTAACTACAAAGGCAAAATTATTTTTAATGATGCGGCACTGCAACATGTGCGGGTCAATGCTGTATTGCCTTTAGACCAAACCACAGAATCACTTAAGCTTTTGGCTACGGTTTTTCCAGACCTGAAAATTAAGCAAATCACGCCGTTTGTGGTCATGGTTTCTTTAAAATAATAAAAAATTAAATTTATTTTCAATTTTAGGTTCCACTTTTTTGAAAGTCGTTCGTCATAGTAAGTAGAAGCAATAAATATGGATCATTTTAATCAGTTGTATTGAATGATTCTTATTACTATTTACTGGGACGGGCAAATGAAAAAAGTGGGAACGGGGCAAAAGCGGAATCGATCGATTTTTCGATTCTCAACACTGGCGTTTGCCATACATGCTGTGTCGATGGGTGGGTTAGTTACACTCTCTATGCAGCAGGCCTATGCACAAACAGCCGGAGTTAAAAGCTATAACATTCCTGCTGGCCGTCTTGCTAACGTATTGAATCAGTTTGCAGAACAATCCGGTACTTCAATTGCAATGGATGCCCAGCAACTCCAAGGGTTACATAGCCTAGGGTTAAAAGGCAATTTTGCTGTCGAGCAAGGTTTTGAGCAGCTTCTAAAGACAACTGAATTTAGCGTTGTAAAAGTTGGGCAGGGCTACACACTCAGCAAAAAATCTACGCCTAGGGTAGCTTCATCTAAGGTTCAGGCCGCTAGCCTACCGCCAAGTAGTGCCGTAATCGAAGAAGATGCATCGGTACGACTCACCCCAATTGTGGTGTACGGCAAAGAAGACCGTGACACAGAAGGCTATAACAAAGTTTATGATGCAAACCGCTCTTCGGTCTATGCGGGTAAAGACTATGTCGAACGCTTTAAAGGAACCAATCCAGCCGATGTCTTACAAGGCATGGTGGGGGTCTATAGCGGCGATGCCCGTAATAGTGGGGCACTAGACCCAAGTGTACGTGGTGTGCAGGGCGTTGGCCGTGTGCCATTAACCATTGATGGTACTGAACAGTCAATTGCCGTATGGCGTGGTTACAACGGGGTAAACAACCGCAACTATATCGACCCCAATCTCATTGCGGGTATTGAAGTCATTAAAGGCCCATCTTTAGAGCGCAATACCACAACTTCTGTGGGTGGTGGTGTGGTGGTTAAAACACTAGAGGCCGATGACATTGTTCGTCCGGGCAAGTCTTTTGGTGCCGAGCTAAAAGTAGAAGGCTCAACCAACTCAATCGATCCGTCTTTGCCAGACATGAGTAAAGTAGGCAAAAACTACGATGATACAACGCCTTGGATTGACATGAACGGGGCCAAATATGACCCCGATATTTATAAAAAGAACCGTACCAGAAGTGATAATTCTAATTTTTCGGGCGACGACTTGGCGGGCCGATTGGCGATTGCCACCAAGCAAGATAAATTCGATTTACTGGCTGTTTATGCAGTACGTGAACGCGGCAACTATTTTTCAGGGACACATAGCGCGGGCTACTATAAACGAGCGACGCCGGACAGTAGCCTCGACTTTATTCCTTACTTTGCCTATGCCTATCAACCGGGCGATGAAGTTCCTAACACCTCAAGTCACATGGAATCGTGGTTATTAAAAGGGACCTATCGGCCAACCGATCACCAGACTCTTAAACTAACTTATAGAGATACCAAAAATATTTTTGGTGAAATTATGCCGTCTCGTATTGTTTGGGGTATTACACCCGACTTAGGTGTTCCGCAGTGGCCTTTAAGCAATATTCACTCTAAAGCCTATAGCCTCGAATATAAGTTTAAGCCTGAGAATAATCGTTGGATAGATTTCTATGCCAACATTTGGCAAACCGACACCGAAAGCCAGACATACACACGTGGTGGGTGGCCAACCACAATCGACTTTCGAGATAACACCATTATTAACACGGCGATAAGCCATTCTGACAATACGCGTAAAGGCATTACGGTCAGTAATAAAACCCGTTTGTTAGACCAGCTTGATTTGACGCTCGGTGGAAGTTTCTTAAAAGAAAAGCTGACGTCTGATGATGTGTATGGTGAATTTGGCCCAAGTTATTCGCTCTATCAGGCACTACCACGAGCAGGGCGTCGTGAGGAAAAAACGTTCGACTTTAACTTTAATTATAGACCGCTGTCTTGGTTAAGTTTTGATGCGGGCATGCGTTATCGCTCGTATTGGGCTGTTGATGACTTTTTAAATAAGTCTTTGCAGAGCGAGATTGACCCGAATTTAAATCCGCTGTTTACCAAAAAAGCGAAGCTTAAAGAATATACCTTTGAATATCAGACCATGCCCGAGAGTTACACCTCGACTCAGCAGCGTTTAATCAATGTTTTAAAACAGCGCTATGCCACAAAAAATCCTGATTGGGATGGAAAGCTCGATACCGTGCCTGCCTCAGAGAGCACTTTGTATAACATGATCTGGTCACAGAAAAATACGCTGAGCTGGAAAGCAGATGCGAATGGGCAATTGTCGCTTGCCGATAATCCTTTAAACCAGCTCAATGCCTCTGGACAAAAGTACGTAGTAACTGGCGGGAACTTTATGTCAGTGGTAGACCAAGTTCCGGTTGAGTCTGCCGACAAAGTTAAAGATAGTGGCTGGGCACCGCAGTTAGGTGCCTCAATTCACCTCACGCCAAACAGCAGAATCTATGCACGCTATGCAGAGGAATATCGCTTACCAAGTTTGTTTGAAAGCACTGTCGGTTTTTCTGCCATGTTGCCATATCAAGCAATCAAACCCGAACATGCTTTTAACTACGAAGTGGGTTATGTCTATGACATGCGTGACTGGTTCAGCACAGCACGCAATGCCGATATTAAACTCGCCTATTACTACAACAAAACCAAAAATGTGATTGAGCGTGACCAGAACCTTATTTTCACCAATATGGATGAGCAAAAACTGTCAGGTCTAGAGCTACAAAGCCGTTTTGATAATGGTGGTTTTTTCACAGACTTGAGCGTGGCCTATAACTTAAAAAATGAAGTGTGTGACACCAATAGTGCCATTAACAAAATGATTTTAGGCGGCACGGTTCAAACCGAGCAGGGGCTTGAGTTCCGTGAACCGTATCAGCACTGTATTGATGACGGTTTCCCAAATGGCTACTTAGTGACAATGGCTACACCTGAACTCAGTTTTCACGGTTTGCTGGGCGCACGCTTTTTAGATGAAAAGTTAGAGCTCGGTGCACGTGCCACATTTTATAAAGCTTATGAAAGCCCGCTACGCAAAAACAATGATGCTAGCGTCAATAAAGGCTATTACCTCAATGTGCCTTTGGCGTGGGATGACACATGGATTTTTGATGCCTATGCGCGTTATCAGGTCGATGACTACAACACCGTTGAATTTGTCGGCAGCAATCTTTCTAACCAGTTTTATATCGATCCTTTAACCCGTAGTGCCATGGCGGCACCCGGCCGAACGATGAAAATTAGCTGGACCACTAAATTTTAAACAGAATTTGATTCCCTCTACACATACATAAAAGGGGAGTCAGGTAACGGTAAATAATAATATTGAATGATTATTATTTACAAAAAACTGAGTAGGTTTGCAACTGGGCCTACTCAATAAACTAAAAATAGCGAAATCGTTATTTTAAATTAAACAATAACTTAGATTTAAAAAAGATGGAGTAACAACAAATGAAAATCTCTCAATTGTTCTTGGGTCTCGTTGCTTGTTCAACTGCATTTGCCTATGCAGGTATTGATGGTATTTCGAGTAATGAAAGTAACATCAAAATCGGTGCTGCTGCCAATGCAAACCATCCGGGTGGTGTAGCAGCGGTATCGGTTCAAGCTGCGGGTGCGCCATATAACGCTTTTACAGGTTTTAGTTCGTTAAAAGGTTTGGCTCAGGCTTTTGCTGCTCAGGGAACGAGTAACACCAATGTAACGGTTGGCAGCAAAACCTTTAATATTTCGCATATTCCAGTGTCTGCAATGCCACCTTCACACAGTGCATTAGGTAATTTTAACTTTGGTCAGGTGGGCACACAGGAGGTCTATTTTGGTGAATGGTGGAAAGCGGGTGACACGCCAGCAAGCGCGAGCCATACCGTTTACTACGCGGGTGATAACACCAATACCACTGTCCCAACCGCGGGTACTGCAACCTATACCGTTGCAGGCATTAACGGCTCTGCAAGTAATCTGTTAAGTGGTACATTCACGGCAAATTATGGCGCGGGCACACTTGAAGGAACGCTTACCGGAACAGGTACGGCTGTTTCATCATTAAGCCTAGATGGTGTGGCATTTAACCCGGGTACTGCTGCATTTGCAGGTTTGGCAACGGCTAACGGTACAGCTGGTGTCGACAAATCTGGTGTAGTTCAAGGTCAATTCTTTGGTGCAAATGCTTCGGCTTTAGCGGGTATTGCCCAGTTTGATAACGTGTCTTACAACACTGCATTTGGCGGTGCTAAAAATTAATGAATGCAAAAGGAATCTACACACGTAGGTTCCTTTTGTTTTTTGGGATTTTGCTTGGTTGCTTCAGGTTTATTGTTTTATGAAACGAACGCTTTTGTGCTGTCTGACTGTGTTGAGTTGTCCATTTTTATATGCCGACGAAGACACACAGTTTCGTCTCAATCAAAGTTTGGACCAAACGCTTTTACAAGAACAGCGCCAGTTTCACGAGCAGGGAACCATTCGTAGCACCGAGCAATTACCTAAACTTCAAATTAATGGACAAGAATATAGTGTTGAGCAAAACCCGAATGATCTTGCCAAGGCGTTATATTTGGCAGTCATGCAAAAACAGTGGCTCAAAGCCACGGTTTATTTAGAACATTATAAGAAATATGTTGGCTACGATCGGGCTTTAACCGACTTTGCCGAAGGGGCAGTTGCACGTTCTCAGGGTCAACTGAAATTGGCTGAACAAAAATTTCAAAGCAGCCTAAAACAACAACCTCATAATTTAATTTGTGAACTTGAGTTAGCGCGCGTGCTGTTTGAACAACAGAAGAATAAGGAAGCAGCACGCCTTTTTATTTCCATTCAAGACAAACTTAAACAAAGTGACCCTGCTGTAATCCCGTCTGGGGTTTTAACAACAGTGAATACCTTTGTTCAGGCACTAAAAAAACGAGACTCTTGGCAAGGCTCTGTTTCAGCGGGTTATACCTATGTCAGTAATTTAAATAGTTCTTCTGAACAGAGTAAAACATGGATGAGTTATCAGACAGATAAGGACGGTAAGATTATTGGGTCTCAGAAAGTTACTCGTGATAGTCCTAAACCTGTGTCAGCAACGGGCTTAGATTACGAAGCCAGTCTTATCAAACGCTATGCGATTGAAGGGCATCATGGCGTGGCTTTACGTGCGCTGGCGTTTGGACAGTCCTATAACGACCACGCGGCATTTAATGAATCTACCATTAACATTAATGCAGGCTACAGCTACTTTGACTTAAAAAATCAAATTGGGGTGAGTCCGCTTTTTGAACATAAACGTTATGGCAATGATGGCCTTTACAATGCATGGGGTACGCGTGCCGAGTGGATGCATTTTATCTCGTCAGATAAAGCTTTTAAGCTTGAAGCTGAAAGAAAAGATTTTAATTATCAGAAATATAAAAGCTTTGATGGTATAGAAAATTCAGCTTTTGCCACTTTCTGGAAGATTTTTCCAGACCAGTGGACTGTTTTTGGTGGTCTAGATGTAGTTGACCATTCTGCACAAGAAAAATATGTAGCTGCCTACCAGCAGCAAGGCGTACGATTAGGCTTAAGCAAATCTTGGAGCACAGGATTTAACACCACTTTGTTAAGTTCTTACCGTTGGCGTCAGTTTGACAAATACGCTGTAAGTTACTTAGCTCGTCGTCATGATTTTGAACAGAACTATACCTTTGTTGTGCAAATGCCGCGCTTTGAGTTTTATGGCATGACGCCTAATTTAACCTATCGCTATAATCAAAATAAAAGCAATGTCGATTGGCTGTATTCCTACGATAAACACAACATTAGTCTCAAGCTTGAGCATCGTTTTTAGGGAATAAGTCATGAAATCAAAATCTTTATTCCCTACATACAAACCGATGGTTAAGTTGCCTTTACTACAAGGTCCGAAGCATTTTTATAAGTGCTTAACCGTAGTCGTGGTAATTGGTCTGCATGTGTTTGTTGTCTGGATGCTGAGTCATTTAATTGAACCCTATACTTTTGCGACATCACCAAAAGTAGATGCTTTAAAAGTAAGTTTTGTGTCGCTGGCACCTGCTAAAAAGCCATCAACTGAAAAGACTGAAAGTAAGCCTATCGAAAAAAGTTTAGCGCCGAAATCTACGTTAAATAGTTCGGTATCCTCTATACCTGAAGAATCAAAAAACTCGCCTAAAAATGTTCAAACATTAGCGTCAAAAACTGCTTCTAAAGAGGTGGTTCAAAATAATTTAAGTGATAAACAGCAAGTACAACCAAAAACGACTTTAAACAATTCAACTTCACTCCAACCAGTGCAGCCTACAGAAAGGCGAGCGGCCCATACTGATAAAAAACTGAGTTCGACAGACCTTGAACAAACGCAAACTGAGCATTTGCCACAAAACACCAATAACGAAACTAAAAGTGGCGGCGTCAAAACACCTGCAACGCAGCAAGAATATTCCAAAGCACCTAGCACTCAAGTTGAACACGATGACGTTGTTCAGTTGAGTAGTGTGGATGTGCTGAGTTTTGGCGGGCTTGACTACGATGACCGTGAGTTAAAACAACAAAATCGTTTGGTTGAGGTGCGTATTCGCATTAATGAAAAAGGGCAGCCGATTGACATTCAATTACGTCAAAGTTCGGGCATTGCCAGCCTTGATGAACGGGTCATGCAAGCTGCACGTAAATCTAGATTTAAACCCCACAAAATTAACGGTCGCGCCGTGACCATTGTTGTGGATTTTCCAGTCCAACTCAAACTCAATCGGGGCCGTTAACCGATGAGTGCTATCCATTTTGCAGGAGAAAAATGATGAACACATCTACAGAACAAATCATTAGCAACAGCTTGTCTTTACGTTTGAAACAAGAAACCGCTGCTGAACATGAACGTATGCATCAATTAATGTCACAAGCAAAGGTGTTTTCAAGTAAAGAAAAATACGCACAATTTACGTTGTCTCAATATTACTTTCAGCGCGAAATTGAACATCTTTTTGAAAAAGAGGGTGTGGCAGGACTGATTCCGGACCTCGATATTCGTGGTCGCTCAAAACAAGCACTTGCTGATTTAAATGATTTGGGTATTCAACCCAACGAACAGCAATTACACAGTGAAAACGTACAGCTACCCGAAGCTTTAGGCTGGATTTATGTGTCTGAAGGTTCAACCTTAGGGGCTGCATTTTTATTTAAAGAGGCCCAAAAACATCTAGGGTTTTCTGAAACTTTTGCTGCACGTAATTTGGCTGCCTATCCCGAAGGGCGCGCTAAAGTCTGGAAGCGTTTTGTGCAAGCACTCGACGAAACAGGCTTTGACCAAACCCAGCAAGATCGTGTTGTACAAGGTGCTTTAGATGCATTTGGATATTTTGGTCAGGCGCTTGATCAGCTTGATGAATTGAAATAATAAAAAGTGGATAAAGGCTACCCAGTATGGAAAAACTCAATCAAGTAAATGTAATCGTAAAACATGAGCAGTCGTTAGTACCAGCTCAACCAGTCAGTAAGCTTGCTCGTTCTATTTGGGCGCGTTGGGTGTTTATTGGTTTGGCTTGGTCGTGTATTGTACTTGGCATATTGGGTATTTTTATTCCGGGTTTACCCACCGTTGATTTTATAATTTTGGCTGTTTTCTTTGCGGCTCGTGGCTCTGAAAAACTTCATCAATGGTTTCGAAATCATCGTTATATTGGTCCACTCATTCGCGAGTGGCAAGAACATCGGCGTATTCCTAAAAAGGCAAAATACATCTCGACAGTTAGTATGAGTCTGGCTGCGGGGCTTATGATTTGGACTATTCCACATCCTTGGTTTGTCTATCCGGCAATTTTATGTATGGCTGGGGTATTAATTTGGATGTGGTTAAAAAATTGAAGATTTATGATTGACACTGTTGCATAGTACGCTTCATGGTTTTCACAAAATCACGTGGTACTTCGGGGCTTTGTAAACTTAAGCTTCCAAGTTTAAGCATCAGTTTAGGGGAATATTGACGTTCTAAGCGGTGATAAATACATGTACAACTTGCACGGCTATGACCTGCCGCCATACATTTTAAATAGAAATCACGTTGAGCATTATTTTTCTGACCTGCAAAGGCAATAGATGCAAATAATAATCCGCCTATAAAAACTGAATAATTATAAAATGACATATATCTACTCGTGATTGTTTTTTTCATTATCCATATTTTGGCATAACTTTTTCAGGTTCAAAATCAGTTGATATCAACTTGCGGCTTCATCATAGTTAGAACTGTTTTAGAGGTCAAATTGATTTGAAGATGATCACTGTTTTATTGTCCTTAAAATAGACAATTTTGATTGTTGCTATTTTAGAGACAGTGTTGCGACATTACACACCCTATTTTTTTACATCTTTTTTTGCTTTCATAAACGTTTAAGCATTATTCATTTTTAAATCATTTAGATACAACTTAATTGCTTTAAGATTTTAATTTAATAGGATATTTTTTATGCCAGACACCCCAATTAAAAAAGAAACAGAAAGTACATGGGCAATATGTCGAGATCCTGTTTTACTCACCATGGTGGGTGGGGCGATTGATACCATTGGTTTTATTGCGTTGTTTGGCTTTTTTACTGCTCATGTTACGGGAAACTTAGTGTTGGCAGGGGCGGCAATGGTTAAAGGCGGTACAGGTCTATGGATTAAGCTTGCTGCGATTCCTTTGTTCATTGTGACAGTTGTGATTACAAAACTTTTAATTGATCGTAGTCAGATGAAGCACAAAACGCTGTCTTATTTATTCTTATTTGAAGCCATCTTTCTATCTGCTTTTATGATTGCAGGGCTTTATTTCGAACCTTTTAAAAATGCCGATGCAATTACTGTGGCATTGACAGGTGGGTTGGGTTTAATTGCTTTGGCTATTCGTAATACTTCCAGCAAAACCCTCATTAAAAATATTAGCCCAAGCACCATGATGACAGGTAACACCACGCAGCTTGGTATTGATATTGCCAACTTGCTTAAAAACAATAATGCAGCCAATCGGGCAAGTTTTCTAAAAAGTGCCAGTATTGTGATTGGGTTTGTAATTGGTGCTTTCTTGGGAGCGATACTTTATGTCTATTTTGACTTCTGGAGTGTAGCGCCATTCATCTTACCCATTTTGTATTTTTCTTATTTAGCTTCACAGCAAAAGTTCAACCAAGCTTGATTAGAAAAAATAACAAAAAAGCCTGAATTAAAATGAGTTCAGGCTTTTTTTCGCAATAAAGGAAAATGGAAGCTGAGCCGAAATTGTTCGTTCACTGCTTTACAGGCATAATGACCAGATGGGGAATACATTCGATTAAGGAATGCACAATGACAAAGTCTTATCATTATTCAATCATAACAATAATGGCTTTGCTCAGTGGCTGTCAGGTCATTAATTTAAAAGAAAGTAATTTAAGCAATGCTTTAAAAAGTAAGAATGAAAGTATTCTGACCGACGGCACTTTAAGTCATCAAACCCAAAACTTACTATATTTGGTTAAAAAAGATGAAAAATCTTGTCTGGAAAATTTTTATGATTGTTTAAATAAAATTCAAAGCCTGTCTGAAAATAGCAGCCGAGAAGAACGCTATGCTGCGCTGAGTGAAATTTATTTAGCCAAGGCTTTAGATGTTGGGCGTGGCAGCCAGTGTAATGCTATCAATAAAAGTAAAAATTGCATTGAGCAAGAGTTGGCGCTGTTTGATAAAAGCTTGCGCTATAGTTATGTTTATTTATTTGACTCTGAAGAGTCTCCGTTCGATCGAGTGTTTGACCATCGCCAAAATCAGGTGCGTATTTTTTATAACGTCGCTTTGTCGAAGTTAATGACCACGTATTTTAATCATTTAAATACCCATCATTTTCCGCCTCTACTGAAAGCGGATGGACATCAATATCATGTCAATTTTGACAATGCGGTAGATGTACAAAAAATTGAAGTCGATACTTTTCGCTCCAGCTATAACATGAACTTTTCTGGTTTTAATACCGTTAACCGTAAGGATGGCTTAGGGGCAGAGTTTATTGTCGGGCGTAAAGAAAATGATGTAAATCATGGCTTCATTTTAGATCCAGATGCTTTTTATGCTCATCAAACCAATCCGAACATACATTTACCACGCTTTTTTCCAGTCACTGCCATTGCTTACCCAAAACAAAAGGCCACAGCTGATCAGGTGATTGATGGAGCAGATTTAGAAATTGCCATGTTTGATCCATATCGACAAGACCGCGTAAAGGTTGAAGGTGTGGACTATCCACTTACCGCCAATTATTCGGCGCCTTATGGACTTTGGCTATCGAAATATAATTTAGGTGCAGCAGGCTATTGGTCTTTAATTAATAAAGAAACCAATTTAATCATGCCGCATTTATATATGCTGGAACCTTTTAACCCCAATAAGAAAATCATTGTGTTTGTTCATGGCTTGGCAAGTAGTCCAGAGGCGTGGGTAAGTTTGACCAATGATATTATGGGTGATGCCGAATTAAGGAATAATTATCAAGTTTGGCAGGTGTTTTATTCAACCAATATGCCCATTTTTGAAAGTCGTTTTCAGATTTATTCATTGCTGAATCAAGCTTTTCAAAACATTGCTAAAGACAGCTATGCTGCACACGATGCAGTGCTGGTTGGGCATAGTATGGGCGGAGTGATTAGCCGTTTATTAGTAAGCGATGCCGATGTTTCAGAGCAAGCCATGCAAAAAATGAATGAAGCGCAGTTAAATCGTTTAAAAGAAAATCCAGTCATTCGAGAGCGTTTTCAGTTCAAAGCTTTGCCTTATTTTAAGCGGGTTGTTTTTGTTTCTGCACCGCATCATGGTACAGATTACGCTGACCGATGGTTTACCCAAATTGCACGCCGTGTTATTCGTTTGCCCGCCGATTTCTTTATTGCAGTCGAAATGAGAGATGAGAAAAATACAAAACTCAGAAAAGGTTTAATTGAAAATGGAGCGAGTAATTTAAGTCGTTCTTCAAATTTTATGCAGCTTACGCAAGCCATTCAGCCATCGCCACAAGTGGTCTATCACTCGATTATGGGCAATATTAATGGTACGGCAGATAAGTTAAAAAGCAGTGATGGGATTGTGCCTTATCAAAGTTCACATTTAGGTGGTGAGCAATCGGAACTGATTATTAAAGGTGGGCATTCTATTCAAACCAGCCCAGAAGCGATTTTAGAATTACGCCGTATTTTACGGTTGCATCTTAAGCAGTCACAGCCTTCAAAATAGAATTTTTGTTTTTAGACAACCACTGCTGAAATGGGGCAGCAGTGGTTGAAATGATTAATTAAGCTGATTTTGTTTGAGCGATTTTTTATGCTCAAAGTAGCTGATTGAAAAAATAACCAAACCGACTAAATACAAGACTACAGACAGGAGTAATAAATCTAATCCTGCTGCATAGAGTAACCAAAGCGCATAAATGGAAGCGACACTTGCAATGGCAATATGTGGGGTACGTTTGTGGCGAATTGATTCTTTAAGATAAAAAGCAGACACCAGAAAATAAGGCAGTAAAATCATTACCGATGAAATCAATAAAAGCTGGGTATAGTTTTTATTGAAAAAATATACGGCAATCAATGCGCCTTGCACGACCAGAGTGGTGAGCCAAAGCGATGAAATGGGTACATTATTTTGATTATTCTTTAAAAATAATTTCGGGAATGCGCCATTTTTTGCAGCCAAATATGGAATTTCAGTTGCAAATAAAGTCCAGCTTAAATAAGACGAAGCAACTGAAATAATAAGCCCAATGGTAATAACGATAGTGCCTGGCAAGCCTATGAGCTGCTGCAAAATGGTTGCCATTGATGGGTTATGCATACCAGCAAGCGCTTCACGACTCACCACGCCATAGGCCAATACTGTGACCATCACGTAAAAACTTAATGCCAGTAACACACCCAAAATGGTCGCTTTACCAATGTCATAACGGTTTTTTGCACGCGATGATAAAACCACAGCACCTTCAATACCGGTAAATACCCAAAGGGTAATTAGCATCAGGTCTTTCACTTGCTGCCAAAGTGGAACTTTTAAAGAGAAGTCATTTAAGTTGAGTTTGAATAAATCAAACTTAAAGGCAATAAAGGTAAAGAAGATGAAAACCACCATTGGAATGATTTTGGCGATGGTTGCCAGTAAATTCACAATTGCCGCTTCTTTAATGCCTCGACTCACCAACCAGTGTACCAGCCATACAAAAATGCTTGAGCCAATCAGTGAATAGAGCGTATTACCTTCACCAAAAATAATATGGTCTTTGCTGTCGGTAAACATGCCAACGCCCGAAAAGGCAATCACGACATAACCGACAATACCAATGGTGGTACACAACCAATAGCCCCAAGCGGAGCAAAACCCAATCAGGTCACCAAAACCTTCACGCGCATAGTTATAAATACCACCGTCTAGATCTGGTCGTTGGCGAGTTAAATGTAATAGCGTGAGTGCCAAGAAAATAATGCCGACTCCGGTAATGAGCCATGCAACAAGAAGGGCAGAGCCGTTGGCAACCTGAGCCATATTTTGGGGTAGGCTAAATACGCCTGACCCCACCATAGAACTAAAGACCAGCGCTGTAAGAGATAACAATCCAATTTTGGCAGCAGACATGGTATTTATTCTTTAAAAAATTGAGAGAGTTCAGCAATGTGTTCTGGACCAATACCACAGCAACCACCCACTAAACTTGCACCTGCTTGCTGCCACTGTTTGGCAAAACCAAGATAAGCAGGAGCATCAAGGTCTTTACGAACTTCATCAAGTCCATCGTTGGCAGTTGCGCTGCTATCTTGAGGCGGGAAAGCATTGGCATAGGCACCAATTTGTACAGACTCTGGAATAAGTCCTTTAATTTCATTAATGGCTTGCAAGATTACTTCAGGCTGGCAGCAGTTAAACAAAACCGCTTTTGCATTTGACTGTTTTATAAAATCAGCCACTTGTTGCATGTTTTCGCCTGAGCGGAGTAAGGCTTGTTCTTGTGTAATTTCGTCTTGAAGCGTAAACGATACCCAATAGTCCTTACCATCTTTTGGTAATAACGCATGAACCGTTTCTACTTCTTTTAAGCACGATTGAGTTTCTGCTAACCAGAAATCCACCTCTGGTGCCAATGTGTTAATGATTGGTTCAGCAAGGTCTTTAGCCTGCTCAGCTTGGAACAAATCTGCACGGTAAGAACCAAATAAAGGCGGTAAGCAGCCTGCAATTTTGACATTTTTCCCGCTTTCTTTGACTGCATTTTTTGCTTGTTCGATCGCAACTTGAATTAAACGAACGCCGTCAGTTTCAAAGCGTTCTTGCCCAATGTGAAACGGTACAACAGCATAGTTATTGGTGGTAATGACTTCTGAACCAGCGTTAATAAAATCGAGGTGTACTTCTTTTACTGTTTCAGGCGCTTCAATGAGTGCGAGCGCAGACCACTCTGGTTGACGAAATGGAGCGCCACGACGAGCCAATTCACGGCCTAAACCGCCATCTAAAATTTTCATAAATTACAACATAAAGGGAGAAAAAATATTTAAGTAATCTAGCGCGTAGAGGGGGCGTATTCAATCGCTAATATGCTCGATATATTTCTAAATAAATTAGATTGTTATGAATATTTTTTCTTAAAAGGAATTCTGTATATGATGTTCAGTTTTACTGATGAACTTCATGTGAAAAAGAAGACTTACTTATATACAGCTATAGACTAAAAAACAAGCTTAAAGTGCGCCATATTGTTGCCAACTTTCTCCAGTGTGCTGAGTTTTATAATAGGCCTTAAGTTGCTCAAGTTGACTGAAATGTATGCCAGACCAAATCAATAAGCTGATTAATATTAAAACTTTATATAGGCTACGAATGTTTTTTAAGTGAGTGAACGCCAATGACAAAAAAAACAGAGCAGGTAAAAATATAAAGAATTGAATAGGAGAGAAAAATAAATGAGTGGTACTGAAGTAGACTGAGACAGCACTGATTAGCAGATTTAAAACTGAAAATAGTTTTTGATATTTGCCGAGCTTAAATGCATAAGCAGTGATGGTGAGTAACACGGCTGAACTTACATAAATAGCTGTACCGCCAATCATCCACATATAAAAACCGCTTACCAACAGATAAGCCAGTAGCACAACAAGCACGAGCTTAAAACAAAATGAAAAGAGGCGGGATGATGAGTTTAAAGGTGTCATAGCTAATCTAAATATCTCAACTGAGGTCTTAAAAAACAAAAGGACGAATCGAAATTCATCCTTTTGGAATTTTACTTATACATCATCAAACTTAGTTTGCTTTTGCAACAGGGGCAGCAGCAGTTTCATCGTTTGCGGCTTTGAACGGAGATGTATAGTTCAAGCCAAGTGTAGAACTTGTGTACTGACGAACTTTGTCGAGTAATACAGGATCTTTGCTTAGGTCTTGTTTATAAGAAACAACAATTTCATGAAGCTTCTGATTCCATTTACCTTCAGTTTGCTCAGGGAAAGCTTTTTCAAGCAAGTTAAGCATGATGTATGGAGAAGTCGAAGCACCCGGAGACGCACCTAACAATGCAGTCACAGCACCATCTTTAGACGCAAAGATTTCTGTACCGAATTGAAGTGTAGCTGGTTTGCCCGGTTCTTTTTTGATGATCTGAACACGTTGACCACCTTGGCTTAAACGCCAGTCTTCAGCTTTCGCATCTGGGTAGTACTTACGAAGTTCATTTAGACGGTCTTCATCTGACATCATGACTTGGCTAACCAAGTATTTAACAAGATCAAGGTTTTCCAAACCAACAGTGGTCATTGGTAAAACGTTGTTTTTGTTAGTAGATGCAAGTAAATCAAGCTGAGAACCGTTTTTCAGGAACTTGTTTGAATACGTAGCAAATGGTCCAAACAATACATATTTTTTACCGTCGATATAACGCGTATCAATATGTGGCACAGACATTGGAGGCGCACCTAATTCAGCACGGCCATAAACTTTTGCTGTGTGTTCCGCAGTAATTTTTGGATTGTCAGTAATTAAGAACTCACCACCGACAGGGAAGCCAGCATATTGTTTCGCTTCTGGTAAACCAGTAAGTTGCAATAATTTAACTGCTGCACCACCTGCACCAATAAATACAAAACGTGTTTTAACGTGATCTACTTTACCAGTTTTCAAATTTTTGAAAGACACAGTCCAAGTTTTGTCATCATTTTGGCTGATGCCAGTCACTTCGGTTGAAGTCTGTAATTTGAAATTAGGGTTTTGGTCTAAACGATTCACTAATTGTTTAGTGATAGAACCATAGTTTACGTCAGAGCCAACATCCATACGGGTCGCTGCAACTTTTTGACTAGGGTCACGATCGTTCATTACTAAAGGTGCCCATTGTTTAATCACAGCTGGGTCTTCAGTAAATTTCATACCTTTGAACAACGGGCTTTGAATCATTGCAGCATAACGTTTTTCTAAGAATTGAACGTTATCGCCCCAAACGAAAGCAATGTGCGGAACAGGGTTAATGAACGATTTAGGTTCAGCTAAAACGCCTTGTTTTACCTGATATGACCAAAACTGTTTAGCAACTTCAAATTGAGAAGCAACTTTTTCAGCTTTGACAATTTCCATCTTACCGTTTTTCTCTTCGGTATAGTTCATTTCCATAAAGCCAGAGTGGCCTGTTCCGGCATTGTTAAAGCCGTTTGAACTTTCTTGAGCAACTTGGTCAAGACGTTCATACATACGAATTTGCCAGTTTGGTTCAAGCTCAGTGAAATAAGTACCGAGAGTGGCACTCATGATGCCACCGCCAACAAGAACAGCATCAACAACTGGCTCATCTTTTGCAGTTTGAACTTGCTTTGACGTCGTCGGTCTAAACAAGAAAACAATACCTGCAATTAAAATAAGAATGATTAATACCAGAAGGTATTTCAAAAACTTTTTCATGTAAGGGGGACCTTAAAATAAGTTATTTGAGTCACTTAAGGTGTGAGGAAACCTAGACAGCGTATCCAGACGAAATGGATATAAATGCGAAGTAAATTCTCAAAATCAGAGAACTTATAAAAAAATAAAATTACTTGGGATTATCGCAAACACTCTATATTTTAGACTAATTTTGCATTGACAAGACAATTTTTATAATAAATGGGTTTCATCAATATCATAAATATGATTTATATTTGATCAAATTAGGCTTTAATAAGATAATTTTCAATTATTTTTTTAATCTAACTATTTGAAAAGTAGTTAATAAATTTTATTTGATTAAATTTGAATCATTTGAAGAATATACGTATATAAAGATAGATGATTTTTTGTTTCATGCCATATTGATGTAAAACAGCTTTTTTTGAATAGCTTATTTTCTGTCATACATCGTTCTTATTAATGATTGGATTATAAATATTAAATTAAGGGTATATTTCTGCATAAGAAATATACCCTTATGATTTTATGAGGCTACATAGAATGGTGCAGTTGAACGTGGTAATGCTTCACGTCCACGAATTTGGTCTGCAATTTTCTCGGCAATCATAATGGTGGTTGCATTTAAGTTACCGGTAATAATAAGCGGCATGATCGAGGCATCAACCACACGTAAGCTTTGCATACCATGGACGCGGCCTTGACCATCCACGACAGCCATTTCATCTTCACCCATCTTACAGCTACAAGACGGATGATAAGCCGTTTCTGCATGGTTACGAACAAAGTCGTCAAGCTCTGCATCGGTTTGCAAATGTTTGCCCGGACTAATTTCTTCACCACGATATGGATCAAGAGCAGGTTGCTGCATGATTTCTCGGGTGATACGAATCGCATCACGGAACTCACGCCAGTCTTGTTCACTCGACATATAGTTGAACAAGATACTTGGATGCTCAAACGGATCTTTTGATTTAAGTCTAATACGGCCACGTGAAGGCGAACGCATTGAACCAACGTGTGCCTGAAAACCATGCTCTTTCACTGCATTACTGCCATTGTAGTTAATAGCAACTGGCAAGAAATGGTACTGAATGTTTGGCCATTTGAACTCATCTGAACTACGGATAAATCCGCCTGCTTCAAACTGGTTACTTGCGCCAATACCTGTTCCATTAAATAACCACTCAGCACCAATCGCAGGTTGGTTATACCATTTCAAGGCAGGGTATAAAGAAACGGGTTGCTTACATTTATATTGTAGGTACATTTCTAAATGGTCTTGCAGGTTTTCACCTACACCCGGCAAATCATGAACAACATCAATGTCCATTGATTTTAAGAAAGTACTTTCACCCACACCAGAGCGCTGTAAAATTTGTGGTGAAGCAATTGCACCTGCACACAGTAAGACTTCACGTTTAACTAAGGCGCGTTGCAAGTTGTTTTGGTCAGCCCCAATAATGTACTCAACACCCACGGCTTGTTTTTGATTAAACAAGATTTTATTGGTCGTGGCATGAGTCAAAATAGTGAGGTTAGGACGGCCTTTTGCCATATCCAGATAACCACGTGCGGTACTTGAACGGCGACCTTTAGGCGTTACCGTGCGGTCCATTGGACCAAAACCTTCTTGCTGGTAACCATTTAAGTCATCGGTACGCGGGTAACCTGCTTGTACGCCAGCTTCAACCATGGCATGGAATAAGACATTATTGCCATTTTTAGGTGTAGCAACTGACACAGGGCCATTGCCACCATGGTAGTCATTTTCACCAATGTCACGTGTTTCGGCTTTTTTGTAGTATGGCAAACAGTCGGCATAAGACCAGTTTTCTAGGCCTTTATGGGTTGCCCATTGTTCTAAATCCATTGCATTACCGCGGATATAGCACATACCATTAATTAAAGATGAGCCACCTAAACCTTTACCACGACCACATTCCATACGACGGTTATTCATGTGTGGTTCAGGGTCAGTTAAATAAGCCCAGTTATAACGACGGCCTTGAAGAGGGTAGGCCAAAGCTGCCGGCATTTGGGTACGAAAATCCAAACGATAATCTGGTCCACCAGCTTCTAATAATAAAACGGTGGTATCTTTGTCTTCAGTAAGACGTGCAGCAAGTACATTTCCGGCAGATCCTGCGCCAATGATAATGTAATCATATTCTTTAATATTCATAACTATCCTTTTTTTACTAACAGTTTGCCTGAGCAATCTATAAAGATTGCTCTGCATATGTGATTTAGGTTGAAGTGTTTAAGGCAATTGATGCATTAAAAAATGCTTTGATAATCGCCAAGTTCAACTTGAATAGATTTGATACGGGTATAGTGTCCAAGTGTGGTTAGGCCATTTTCACGGCCTACACCAGATTGTTTGTAGCCACCCACTGGCATCTCGGCAGGCGATTCGCCCCACGTGTTAATCCAGCAAATACCAGCTTCAATTTGGTGAATAATGCGATGAGCGCGGCTAATGTCTTGAGTGACAACGCCAGCAGCTAAACCAAAGGTGGTGTCGTTAGCACGACGAATCACTTCTTCTTCGGTCTCGTAACTTAAGATGCTCATGACTGGTCCAAAAATTTCTTCTTGAACAATTGCCATTTGGTCAGTGCAGTCGCTGAATACCGTCGGTAGTACATAAGCGCCTGTAGCAAGGTCACCTTCGGTTGCACGTCCACCACCAATTAAGACTTTAGCGCCTTGTTGTTTACCTGACTCAATGAAAGACAGAACTTTTTCCATATGAGGGAAGCTGGTGAGTGGCCCGAAGTTGGTTTCTTCAGCCATTGGGTCACCAATGCGAATACGTTTTACACGTTCTACAACGGCTTTTTCAAAATCGGCTAAAAGAGATTTCGGAACAAAAACACGCGTACCGTTGGTACAAACTTGGCCTGAACTAAAGAAGTTCGCCATGACTGCAATATCTGCTGCACGGTTCAGGTCGGCATCTTCACAAATAATCAGTGGTGATTTACCACCAAGTTCCATGGTCACTTCTTTTAGCGTAGAACCAGCCGCGCTTGCCATGACTTTTTTGCCAGTTTCAACACCACCAGTGAATGAGATTTTTTCAATCACAGGATGTTCAGTTAACCACTGACCAATTTCACGGCCTGGCCCTTGAACTACGTTGAATACGCCGTCTGGTAAGCCAGCTTCTGTATAGATTTCTGCAAGTTTGAATGCAGTAAGAGGGGTGGTTTCACTAGGTTTGAAAATCATGGCATTGCCGGCAGCAAGGGCAGGGGCAGATTTCCATAAAGCGATTTGAATTGGATAATTCCAGGCACCAATACCTGCAACCACGCCTAAAGGTTCACGGCGTGTATAAAAGAAACTTGATTCACGAAGCGGAACTTGTTCACCCTGAATGGCTGTTGCAAGGCCGGCGTAATATTCGAGTACATCTGCGCCAGTCACAATGTCGACTGTAGATGTTTCACTGTAGGCTTTACCAGTGTCTAGCGTTTCAAGACGGGCAAGTTCATCATTACGGTCACGTAAAATGTCGACTGCGCGACGTAAAATACGAGAGCGTTCCATGGCAGTCATGGCAGCCCAGATTTTTTGTCCTTGTTGGGCACTTTGTACAGCAGCTTCAATATCTTGCTCAGATGCTTGCTGAAGAGTTGCGATCGTCTCGCCATTAGCAGGGTTAATACTATTAAATGTTTTTCCACTGGTTGCTTTAACGTGGCGTCCATGGATATACAGTTGTTGAACTTGTACATCACTCATTTTGTCTCTCCTGCAAAGGCTTGTTCGCAAATTGAACTTGCGTTTGTACATAATCGTAAGCAATGGAACGAGCAAGGTTGCTGTCAAATTCGTTATGACGGCTTAAACTGCCTCGTAACCATAATCCATCAATCAATGCTGCCAAACCGCGAGCGGCAACACTGGCCTGTTGTTCATCCATTAACTTGAGAAAATAAAACTTCAAGTTGGAATATAGGCGTTGATCATTAATCTTTTGCAAACGGCTTAAGTCTGGTACATGCATACTCGCTGACCAAAAGTCTAACCAGACCCGCATTGCTTTTTCATTTACCTGACTAATGTCAAAGTTAGAGTCGATAATCGCCTTAATCTGGCTCTCTGGATGCGAATCTGCTTCTGCTCTGTACTGTTCGGTTTTATGACGCAGAACATTCAGCATTTCTTGCATACAGGTATTGATCAACCCTTGTTTGTCGCCAAAGTAATGGCTGACAATGCCGGTCGACAGCTCGGCTTTTTTTGCAATTTGTGCAATGGTGGTATTGGATAACCCCACTTCATAAATTACGTCGAGTGCAGCGTTCATAATTTCTTCACGTCGCACGTGCTCTGGTTTTACTCTGCGTTTTGTCATGTTTTTCCACATCAGCACTTTTAGCGGTGCTTTAAATTCAGCATGTTAACTTGCAGAGCATCATAGCACTTTTTTTATCATACTTGTTATTGATTGAACGTTCAATCAATAACAAGTATGATATGTAAAAATCAATGAATTTTTGAAGATTAGCACGAGGAATAAAGCGCTAAAATCAAAGATTCTTAAGGATAGGATGATGCGCATAAGTACATTACTTATCACGTTATTTTGAGAAAATACACCGATTGCAAGGAGCAATAAGATGGTGTTGAAAAGTGATAGATATTCTTCAGACCATATTCGGTTAAATCGTTTTGTATTTTGGAGTTCGGCCATCAGTATAGGCATTTTTGGCCTACTTTTTGTGCTGTTTCCAGAAAAAAGTCAGTTTTGGCTGACCTATGTACAAGAGCAGGTAAATCACTTTTTTGGGTGGTATTACATGTTGGTTATTGTGCTGTGCTTGGGCTTTGTCGCTTGGCTAGCTTTTTCAAAAGTGGGGCAGATTCCCCTAGGAAAAGACGACGATAAACCTGAGTTTACTTATTTGGCATGGACTTCAATGTTGTTCTCGGCAGGTATTGGGATTGCGTTACTTTATTATGGTGTTGCCGAACCTGTTGACCATTTTTTAAGACCGCCCGAAGGTGAGGCCGGAACCATTCAAGCTGCCCGAAATGCCATGACCTATAGCTTTTTGCATTGGGGGATTCATGGCTGGGTACTCTATGCATTGCTTGGAGTCACTCTAGGTTATTTCGCTTTTAGACAAGACCTGCCCTTAGCATTACGTTCAGCGCTTTATCCAATTGTTGGAGAGCGTGTTCATGGCTTGGTGGGGGATTTTGTTGATGGTTTTGGAATTTTAGCAACGGTTATTTCCTTGGTCACCAATTTAGGAATTGGTGCTTTGGTACTCGTATCTGGTATTTGCTATTTACTTCCTCAAATTCCTGATAACTCTGTGACCTTAATTACTGCCGTTTTGGTCATGATGTTTGTTGCCACGATTACGACAGTGGTTGGTATTGAAAAAGGTCTGGCATGGTTATCTCGTATTAATTTACGTCTACTGTATGCCTTACTTTTATTCGTATTTTTAACGGGCCCTACAAATCATTTATTAAATGGTCTTGTGCAAAATACGGGTGATTATCTAAGTAATTTTATTGGTAAAAGCTTTGATATGTATTTATACAACCAGAAAGCAAGTGGCTGGTTAGGTTCGTGGACAGTATTTTATTGGGCATGGTGGATTGCTTGGGCACCTTTTGTAGGGATGTTTATTGCCCGTATTTCAAAAGGACGTACGATTCGGGAAGTTATTCTGGGTGTATGCCTGATTCCACTTGGCTTTACGCTGGCTTGGATCTCGGTTTTTGGAAATACGGCAATTTACTTTATCTTGAACCAAAAACAGAAAGTTTTGGGTGATATGGTCTTAACTGATCCAGCATTATCTTTATTTAAGCTACTCGAATATCTACCGTTTAATCCGTATGTTGCTGGCATTGTTGTTGTAATTTGTTTCGTTTTATTTTTGACACCAGTTGGCTCTGGTACACTAATGATCGCTAATTTGTCCTCAAAAGGGGGCACCAATGATAGTGATTCACCGATCTGGTTACGCGTCTTTTGGTCTGTGGTAATTACCATTGTAAGTATTGGCTTGTTACTAGCCGGTAGTTTTAACTCCATGCAAAGTGCTGTGGTGTTATGTGGTTTACCATTTTCAGTCATTATTTTGCTTTATATGTTTGGCTTAGCCAAAGCGCTAAAGCAAGATGATTTTGACCCTCAATTAGTGAAAAAGCAGTTAGCTGTTTCAAAAGACATTTCGGTCCCATCGAACTGTGACCAGAATAAAGTGACTGAGGTTTTATAACCTCAACCGATCACATCTATATATTATTTTTTGCGTTTAAAGTCGTCTTTTCATTGTTTTAAATAAGAGTGAAAAGACGAAATTAAATATTTTGTTTTTATTTTTATTCCTTGAGGATTGTATGGCAACAGATAATCCAAGAGCAGTTGATGATTTAACATTATCTAAATCTAAAAAAGACCCGCTCAACCGTGTGGTTTTTTATTTTTCAGCTGTACTTATTTTAATTTTTTCTCTCGTCACGTTTTTGTTCAACGATTTTGCAAACCGAATCATGAACACCGTACTTCAGTGGGTAACCTCAACCTTTGGTTGGTATTACTTGCTTGCCGCAACACTTTACATGGCGTTTGTAATTTTTATTGCCTGTTCAAGATATGGCAATATTAAGCTAGGACCTAAGCATTCAAAACCTGAGTTTAGTTTACTGAGTTGGTCTGCCATGCTGTTTTCGGCTGGTATTGGTATCGATTTAATGTTCTTTTCGGTCGCTGAGCCTTTATCTCATTATATGCAACCGCCAGTAGGTGCAGCTCAGACTTACGAAGCTGCACGTCAAAGTATGGTCTGGACATTGTTCCACTATGGTTTAACTGGTTGGTGTATGTATGCCTTGATTGGTATGTCATTGGGATATTTTAGCTATCGTTATAATCTGCCGCTTACCATTCGGTCTGCACTCTACCCAATTTTTGGTCAAAGAATTAATGGTGTAATTGGGCATAGCGTTGATACAGCTGCCGTTATCGGGACAATTTTTGGTATTGCAACGACCTGCGGGATTGGGGTGGTACAGCTGAATTATGGCCTACATGTGTTATTGGGATTACCAGAAAACATCTGGATGCAATTTATCCTGATTGCTGTCGCGGTTGGTATTAGTATTATTTCGGTGACATCAGGCGTGAATAAAGGCCTGCGGATTTTATCTGAAATCAATATTTATGTTTCGATTGGCCTTTTACTGTTTATCTTGTTCTTGGGAAATACTGAGTTTTTACTCAATGCCCTTGTTCAAAATGTTGGTGATTACTTAAGTCGTTTCCCGTCTTTGGCCTTACAAAGTTTTGCGTTTGAACAGCCTAAAGAGTGGATGAGTAGCTGGACTTTATTCTTCTGGGCATGGTGGATTGCGTGGTCTCCATTTGTAGGACTTTTTCTGGCGCGTATCTCAAGAGGGCGTACCATTCGTGAGTTTGTGTCTGGTACTTTAATTATCCCGCTTTTATTTACGATCACGTGGCTATCTATTTTTGGTAATAGTGCGTTGCACAGCGTTATTTTTGAAGGGAACCAAACCTTAGCTGCTACTGTGTTGGCGAATCCGGCTCATGGTTTTTATGATTTGTTAGCACAATATCCGGGCTTTACGTTTATTGCTTCAATTGCCACCGTAACAGGGCTTTTGTTCTATGTGACTTCTGCCGATTCGGGAGCGCTGGTTTTAGGTAATTTCACCACTAAGTTAACGCATATTGATAATGATGCTCCGCGATGGTTGAGTGTGTTCTGGGCAATTGCCATTGGTTTACTCACGCTCGCGATGCTGATGACCAACGGGATTACGGCTTTGCAAAACGCAACCATCATTATGGGATTGCCGTTTAGTTTTGTGATGTTCCTTGTCATGGCAGGACTTTATAAGTCCTTAAGGCTTGAAGATTACAGGCAGGCCAGCCGTAGCATGAATGCAGCTCCAGTAGTGGGTAACGTTGATATTTTGAATTGGAAACAGCGTTTAACTCGAGTGATGCATCATCCGGGAACCACTGAAACTCTGCGCATGTTGGATACAGTTTGTCGACCAGCTGTTCAGGCCGTTGCTGATGAACTTATTAAGCAGGGAATGAACGTGGATGTGCAGCAAACGCTACTCGAAGATGAAGACACGCTTTACCATCTCGACTTCACTATTCATTTGGAAGAAGAACAAAACTTTGTTTACCAGATTTGGCCTGTACGCTATAGCGCACCGAATTTCAGTCAACGTGTGAAACGGGGTAAACAGTTCTATTACCGACTTGAAACCTATCTTTATGATGGCTCTCAAGATAACGACCTCGTTGGTTACGGTAAGGAACAGGTTATTAATGACATTTTAGATAAATATGAAAGACATATGACGTTCTTACATATTAATCGTATTAGCCCAGGGAACCGACCTTTGTTCCCAGATCCACAAGCTTAAGAGGACAATGCATGGCTTCTCCTTATCTACATTCTTTTGCTTTATTTTTCTCTTTGCTTAATCCATTTTTAATGAGCATTTATATGATTGGCCTAATCCGCCATTCAGAAACAAAGGTGTTTAATAAAGCACTGATTCAGGGAAGCTTGATTGCTTTTGTCGTGTTCATGCTATTTGCATGGGGCGGCGAAACAATTTTTAGTAAATATCTGAATGTACGTTTTGAAGCCTTCCAGATTTTTGGAGGACTTATCTTTTTGGTCATTGGCTATCGCTATGTTTTTCAGGGTGCCGATACGATTGGTGAAATGCGAGGAGCGCCAGAACATCTGGCTGGCACCATTGCAATGCCATTTATGATTGGCCCCGGAACCATCAGTGCTGCTGTGGTTACAGGTATTGAAATGTCAATTGGTGAGGCAGCCCTAGTGATTGCTTTCACCTTGTTTTTAACCTGTAGTATTTTGATTTTGATGAAATTTTCACATGATCATTTACGCTATAAACATGCCAAGCATATCGACCGTTATTTCGATATTGTGGGACGTTTATCTGCTTTATTAATCGGAACGATCGCCATTGATATGATTATTAATGGTGTGACAGGCGTTATTACTAAAGTATAGCGAGTGATCTGTAAGACCCTGCTATGCCATTAAGCGTGGAATAAAATGGCATAGCATGTTCTATAAAACTTTAAAATAAATGATGCAGCTATAAAAAATAACTTTAAAAATAATGCTTTAAAAAATTAGATTTTAAAAAACAATCAGAGATATTAAAAAATACAATGCCATGTTGTGGATTTAATCATGTTTTTTTTGTGAATTATCAACCATAATGTTGACTGAGCTTGTTTTAAGACACAGAGTTGAGCTATGCCTACATTAGATGAAATAACCACAGCAACTGATGATCAGTCTGAATTGACGATGTCAGTTTTGATGACGCCTGATATGGCAAATTTTTCAGGTAATGTTCATGGTGGTACGATTCTAAAACTACTAGACCAAGTCGCTTACGCTTGTGCAAGTCGTTATTCGGGTGGCTACGTGGTGACGTTATCTGTAGATAAGGTGAATTTTAAAGAACCTATTTATGTTGGTGAGCTGGTAACCTTCTTGGCAAGTGTTAACCATGTAGGCCGTACTTCAATGGAAGTGGGAATACGTGTTGAAGCCCAAAATATCCAGAAGCGTACAGTGCGCCATACCAATAGCTGTTATTTCACCATGGTTGCTGTTGATGAACAGAGCAAGCCATGTGAAGTGCCTCAATTAAATCTAAATACTGAGTGGAAACGTTGCCGCTTTGAAGCAGCCGAGCACCGTAAGGTTTTACGTCTACAAGAAAATCACAACCCATCTTGTAGTATGTATAAAAAATCTTCTTAAAAAAAAGGATCGAACCGCAGCATGGTTCGATCCTTTTCTTCTTTACTGAAATTCAGCATCCATTTTTCATTTCAGCAAAATTATCTCTGAGCTTGGAGGAGAGTGCTGAGAGAATTAACGAGTTGCAGGAGCAGCTTCAGAAGCAGAACCTACAGCATCAGATGCAGCATTTGCTGTGTTTGCTTGTTCTTGAGTTGAAACAACAACTTTCTCTTCACCAGCAGTGCTGTGTGCTTGTTCATGTTTAGAAGCAGCGAAAGTTGATACTGCAGTTAAAGCTAAAGTTGTTGCAAGTAGAGTCTTAGCTAATTTCATTTTATGGCATCCTTAAATTCATTAAAAAAGTAAATCAAACCTAATCGTTCATACCTACATGAAACGTGTATGGCTGAATGACTAAGCTAGGACACATGCTAAGCCGAGGTTTGGATTACATCAATTAACTTAACAATCTATTACGCCTATCTTAACAATATGAAATATACGGGCCATTTATGTGCGGAATCTGTAAAGTTAACCGGCTTAATTACACCTTAAAATGTGTAAAAATATTTCTTCTTGAATGAAAAAAAACCAATTGTGTTACGTAAACCTAACACTCTGGCATGAATTGTGAATGCATATAAATAGAATATTCCGTTTGAATTGCAATTATCTAAAGTTAATTTAGATTTTAAATGAGATGTAAGTCTCATTATTGGTTTGTTAAGTAAAAATTAAAAAATCATTGGCCAAGTTTAAAAATCATTTACATGACAAAAAAGAGTGATATACCTAAAATGTTTTAGACCGTTCTAATTTGAGTGACTCGTGAAATTTATTGCCCAAAAAACTGTTCCTACCCATATTATTTCCGGTTTTTTAGGGGCGGGGAAAACCACGTTATTGCAGCATTTATTAAGTCAGAAGCCTAAAGATGAGGTCTGGGCTGTATTAATGAATGAGTTTGGGCAGATTGGAGTGGATCAACAACTCTTACCTCAAGATGAAGGATATGCAGTCAAAGAATTATTAGGTGGTTGCTTATGTTGTAGCAGTCAATTGCCTATGCATATTGCTTTAGCTCGTCTATTGAGTGAACAAAAGCCAGACCGACTATTTATTGAACCGACTGGTCTTGGGCATCCTTCGCAGTTATTTGATCAACTGACTGAACCGCATTGGCAAAGTAGTTTAGCCATGCGAGCATTAGTCACAGTTATAGATGGTAGCCGTTTGCATGATACAAACTGGGTAAAGCAAAACCTTTATGAAGATCAGTTAAAAGCTGCTCAGATTGTGGTGGTGTCACATACTGATGTGATGACTTTTGAAGATGATCAGGCACTTGAGTTATTAAAAGAAGAATATCAGCCTTATCAACAAGAGTGGATTAAAACTGAACATGGTCAGTTAGCGTTAAATAAAATTGATGTGGCTGCTCGTTTAACCGAACGCTCTATTCAACCTTTACTTAAACTTCAAAAACAAATGACTGAAACTGAGGTCGTGAAAGAAATTCAGCAGTTACCGTATCATTATGTAGAGTCGGCACAAGGTTATATTGTCGCGGGTTGGAAATTGCCTAAACGCTGGAAGTTTGAGTTTTATGCTCTGCTCGATGTGTTATGTGCACAAAAAGACTGGCTGCGAATTAAGGGAATTTTTAATACAGATCAGGGGTGGAAAGTTTTTAACTTTAATCCTCAGCAATTTAATTATAAGTCTGGCGAAGAGGGAATTGATAACCGGATTGAAATGATTAGCGAACATAATCACGATTGGTTGGCTTTTGAAACGGCGTTACTTGCTTGTCAGCTTGAAGAATAGAGAACATTGAGAAAAAGATGATTCAATGTTCTCTAGAACGGATTTAAGGTTTGGTATTTAGCACGGCTTTAGCTTGAGCATGGTCAATATCTTTTTCCCAATGCGCAATCACTACCGCGGCAACGCAGTTACCAATCAAGTTCGTACAGGCACGAATAATGCCAATGAACCAGTCGACTGAAAGTAAAAGTACTAAGCCAATCGCAGGGAGGCTTGGAATCACTGACAGGGTAGCTGCAAGAATAACTAAAGCTGAGCCAGGAATACCGTGGGCACCTTTAGAAGTAATGAGTGAAACCAGCAAGATAGCCAACAAGTCATGCGTAGATAAATCAATATTGCAGGCTTGTGCAATAAAAATAACAGCTAAAGTTAAGTAAATTGAAAACCCATCTAAGTTAAAAGAATAACCAGTTGGAATAACCAGTCCTACAGTTGAATCCTTAATTCCCAGATTTCTGAGTTTTTTCATAATTTGGGGTAAAACAGAGTCAGAAGATGCTGTACCTAAAACAATCGCTAACTCATCTTTAAAATAAGCCACAAATTTGAAGATGTTGAGACCGGCAAGTTTTAAAATTGAACCTAAAACAATAACGACAAATAAAATGCAGGTTGCATAAAACAGTAAAACTAAATAACCCAATTGTAGAAGTGAATCTAAACCAAATTTAGCGGTGGTATAGGCCACTGAACCAAAAACACCGATAGGCGCTAAACGAATAATCAGTCCCATAATTTTAAAGAAGACTTCTGAAAAAGCTTCAAGCGCCTGACGTACTAACTCTGCCAAATGTTTAGGAATTAAAAGTAGTGCTACACCAAATAAAATAGCGATGAGTAAAACTTGTAAAATATCGCCGTTTGCAAAAGCAGCAGTGAATGTTTTCGGAATAATATTAAGTAGAAATTCCGAACCTGTGTGCATTTCATGAGCACGTTCGGTATAGGTGCTTAAATCTTTTGCATCTAAATGGCTGATATCGATGTTCATGCCAACACCAGGTTTAAATACATAAGCCACAATAATGCCTAAAACTAAAGCAATACTGGTGACCACTTCAAAATACAGAATGGTTTTTGCACCGACTTTGCCCATTTTTTTGATGTCATTTGCACCATAGATTCCCAGTACAACGACACAAAACACAATTGGTGCAATCAGCATCTTAATTAAAGAAATAAAACCATCACCCAATGGCTTTAAGGATAGGGAGAAATCATGAAAACCAGCTCCAACTGCAACACCAAGAAAGAGAGCACAAAGAACCTGTAAAAATAAACTACGCTTGAGCTTTTGCCACATAAGTCATCAATTTTCGGAAGAGGAGAATATCTCTTTTAAGCAAAAAGCCAGCCAACTCTAAAATAAGTGGAGCGTTTTGGAAGAATATGCAAATTTCGCCATCGTGATGTTTTGCATTACTCAGTTTTTTTATAATTTTTAGCTAAAATCGAGTATCCTTAGCGCCAAATTTTGGAACATATTAATCATGGCGCTTAAAGCAACAATTTATAAGGCAGACTTGAATATTGCCAATATGGATGACCATATTTATGGTGATTACCAACTGACGCTTGCCTTGCATCCTTCGGAAACTTTAGAACGTTTAATGGTTCGTTTGATGGCTTTTGCCCGTTTTGCAAGTGATGAGCTTGAGTTTACTAAAGACCTTTTTGAAACTGACGAGCCAGCGTTATGGCAGAAGGATTTAACAGGTCAATTGGAAACTTGGATTGAAGTGGGCTTACCTTCGGAAGATAAAGTTAAAAAAGCGAGTGCACGCTGTAAAAAAGTTGCGATTGTTGTGTATGGCACCCAAGTCGAAGAGTGGTGGAAGAGAAATAGCAAAATTAAAACGTTAAGTAACGTTCAGGTTTGGCAAATCGCACCTGCAAGCACAGCTGAGCTCGAACAACTGTGTGAACGTACCATGCAGCTACAGTTAAATGTGATGGATACAGAGTGGACGCTTTTAGGTGAAAAGGGTCAGGCAAATGTTGTGTGGACGCAGTTACAGTAAAATAGAAAAGCGCAACAAATTCTACAGATTCAATTGGTACACTAAGCACCAGTTGCTATTTAAAGATTCTGTTTAAGGGGTAAACCATGTCAAATGAATTAGAAATTATCGATTTAAAAGTAGGTGAAGGTAAAGAAGCTGTTAAAGGTGCTTTGATTACGACTCACTATACAGGTTGGTTAGAAGACGGTACAAAATTTGACTCTTCAATCGACCGCGGTAATTATTTTGAATGCGTGATTGGAACAGGCCGTGTCATTAAAGGTTGGGACCAAGGCATTATGGGAATGAAGGTTGGTGGTAAACGTAAATTAATCGTGCCTGCTCATTTAGCTTATGGTGAGCGTAAAATGGGTAAGATTATTCCAGCTAATTCTAATTTAATTTTTGAAATTGAATTGTTTGATGTCAAAACTCGTGACTAGTGAAAAACTTAAAGCCCTTTAGGGGGCTTTCTTGTTTATATGAGCTTTAAATATAAATACATTCATAATTTATATTTTAGCTTTTTGAATATTTAAGCTTATTTTCAGATTATTTGATTATAAATGCTGACTGAAAAACTGTTCATTTGTGGGCAGTGTGATATTAAGACCAAATTTCAGAAAGTTTGCGTCTTAACATCAACTTTCACATAAATAATCTATATTGTTATTGAGACGCTATTTCATGATTATCCGCTTTGCATCTCCTTTGTTGAATCTTACGCTTGGATTGGCCCTTACCGGCATGTCTGGTATGGCATTGGCTAAACCACAAAAAATTGATGCTTCAACACTTACGGTCATTGGCTATCATGAAATTACTGATACAAAAAATGCAATGATTCCTGAGTATGCGGTCACTACTCAACAATTTACTCAGCATGTTGAATGGTTACAAAAGAATGGTTTCCATTTTATTACCGTTGATCAATTAATTCGTGCGCATCAAGGTAAATATCAACTGCCGACTAAGCCAGTATTATTGACCGTAGATGATGGTTATCAGTCTTTTTATCAAAATGCATATCCTGTTATTAAAGCAAAAAAGATTCCGGTTGTTTTGGCTGTAGTCGGTTCATGGTTAGAGCCAAAAGCTGGCCAAAAAGTTGACTTCTCTGGTGAGGAAATCTCTCGCGATAAGATCTTGAGCTGGAATGAGCTTAAAGAGATGCAAGACAGCGGTTTAGTCGAAATCGCGAATCATAGCTATCATTTGCATCGTGGTATTACAGGAAACCCGCAAGGCAACTCTGAACCTGCTGCGACCACGCGTTTTTATGATGTTAAAACACAAACATATGAGAACGATGCACAATATCAGGCACGTATTTATAACGATCTGAAAAAGAATAATGACTTATTAAAAGCGCATGGCTTACGTTCACCACGTATTATGGTGTGGCCATATGGTCGCTATAATATGCAGACTGTTCAAATTGCAAAAAAATTAGGTATGCCAGTGACCATTACGCTTGATGATGGGGCAGACCATGCAAAACAATCTCTACAAAATATGAGCCGTATTTTGGTAGAAGGCGGAATGACAACTGATGATTTGGCTCAAGAAATTAAAAACCGTGAATTAAATTTAACGGATAATAATCGTCCGCAAAAAATCATGCATATTGATCTGGACTATATTTATGATCCAGACCCGAAACAACAAGAGCGTAATTTAGGACACTTGTTAGATCGAATTAATGGCATGGGTGTAAATACAGTTTATTTACAGGCATTTTCAGATCCAGATGCGAATGGTTCTGCTGATATGGTTTATTTCCCAAACCGTCATATTCCAATGCGTGCAGACTTATTTAACCGTGTTGCATGGCAAATTCAAACGCGTACATCTGTAAGCCGTATTTATGCATGGATGCCTTTATTGGCGTGGGAACTACCAAAAACTGATCCTGTTTCTAAGGATTTGGTGGTGACTCAGCAGGAAAAAGCAGGTGAACACCTTAATATGGGGTATATCCGTTTAAGTCCATTCTCAGCCGATGCACGTCAAACGATTCGTGAAATTTATCAGGATTTGGCAAAATCAACGCCATTTAATGGCCTCTTGTTCCATGATGACGTGACATTATCTGATTATGAAGATGCAAGCCCTGATGCTTTAAAAGCCTATGCGAAACAAGGCTTACCAACAGATTTAGCAAAAATCCGTGAAAACGATCAAGACTTGCAAAAGTGGACTGCATATAAGACAAAATATCTAGATGATTTTGCGATGCAACTCGTTGATGACGTGCGACAATATGAACCGTTCTTGGTGACTGCACGCAATTTATATGCTCAAGTTGCTTTAAAACCATATGCGGAAAATTGGTACTCTCAATCTCTTGAAGAGTCATTAAAGCGTTATGATTTTACAGCTATTATGGCAATGCCTTATATGGAACAGGTCGATAATGCTGATCAATTCTATAAAGATATGGTTGATCGGGTAAAACAATACCCAAATGGCATCAAGAAAACTGTTTTTGAATTACAGGCAACCGACTGGCGTAAAAACGAAAAGGTACCTTCAGCTGAAATGGCAGCAACAATTCATTCTCTTTATCAGCAAGGTGTAATGCATGTCGGTTATTACCCAGATGACCCAATTAAAGATCATCCGGATGTTGACGTAATGCATAAAGCATTTGCTGAAAAATCATCTCGTCTTGTGCCGTAGGCGAGGCTGAAACATGACAATCTTTGCTGCAATATGGTCGCATGCCTTAAAATTCGTTTTTTATTATCCATTATTCATGTCGTATTTATGGATGATGGGTGCGATCATTTTCTATTGGAGAGAACGTCAGGCTCCGCCTTACGATCAACCAGCGCCATTAGAAAGTTATCCAAAAGTCGCTGTATTAGTTCCTTGTTTTAATGAAGGGGATAATGCAGAAGAAACCATTAGCCATGCTTTAAAACTGGACTATCCTCATTTTGAAGTCATCGCGATTAATGATGGTAGCTCAGACAATACCGGCGAAGTACTCGATCGTTTAGCAGAACAACATGAAAAACTTCGTGTTGTTCATTTGGCTCAAAACCAAGGTAAAGCCATGGGATTGCAAGCCGGAAGCTTAATGACTGATGCCGAGTTTTTAATTGGTATTGATGGTGATGCGTTACTTGATCCACATGCAGCAAAGTGGATGATTCGTCATTTTCTTGAAAATCCGACTGTTGCAGCGGTGACAGGAAACCCACGTATCCGTACTCGCTCAACTTTATTAGGGCGTATTCAGGTCGGTGAGTTTTCTTCGATTGTAGGCATGATTAAACGTGCACAACGTACCTTTGGTCGCTTGTTTACTGTATCAGGTGTAATTACGGCTTTTCGTAAAAGCGCCGTTCACCAAGTCGACTATTGGTCACCAAATATGTTGACTGAAGATATCGATATTACTTGGAAATTACAGCGTGCAGGTTGGGATATTGAGTTTGAACCGAATGCCTTGGTTTGGATTTTAATGCCTGAAACCTTAAATGGGTTGTGGAAACAACGTTTACGCTGGGCAATGGGTGGCGCACAAGTATTAATTAAAAATATTGATGTGTTCACCAAGCCAAAATTGAATTTTTTATGGCCTTTAATGTTTGAGCTTTGCTTAACATTAGTCTGGTCATATTTAATGCTAGCGATGGCTTTATTGTGGTTGGCACATTTTATTTTACCCGTACCAGCACTAGCCGTTGTGAGCTCTCCATTTTTACCGTATGGTAGCGGTATTTTATTGGGGGCAACCTGTCTAATTCAGTTTGCTTTAAGCAAATGGATGGATAGTCGTTATGAACCAAACCTAGGAAAAAATTATTTCTGGATGATTTGGTACCCGCTAGTCTTTTGGTTAATTACGATTTCGGCAACCATTGTGGCATTTCCAAAAGTCTTACGACGTGGAGATGAGAAACGAGCACGTTGGGTGAGCCCGGATCGGGGCATTCGTTAGATGAAATGCAAGAGTCATGAGATTTTAAAGATCGTGCTGTATTGATGTCTGGGGAAAACCACAGCACTCCGTTAGGTAAAGAGAGAAATGAAGACAGATTCGTTGATTATTGATTTACGCCGTCAATTACCATGGCATAAACGCTATGCTTCTACAACAAGCACAGCCATGATGTGGGCGGTTTGGTTGTTGTTGTGGCGTCCGTTCGTGTTTGTATGGCTATTGGTTGAACTACAAAAAACTCATTTGGTACACCGCTTATTTAGTGCCTTTGGTTTAGGAATTGAACATGGCCTTACAGCATTAATTGCTTGTGCAATTTGTTTATTGTTGTGGAGCCATGTGCTACCAGAGCGTCGTGTCGGTGGTAGTGCGCTTAAAATGAAACAGACTGATGATTATGCACGCTATTTTGATTTACCTGAACATGAAATTGAGCAGGGACGTAGCCAAAAAATTACAGTCGTTCACCACGATGAACTAGGTAAAATCGTTAGAGTTGAATAAGCCTGATTAAAAAAATAAAGCCCACTTGAAGTGGGCTTTATTTTTTATGAACTGAGAAATCCAAGAATACGTTGTTTGACTTGATTAATATAAAACTCATCATGGGTGACACGGTACATCAAGATCGCACCTTCATAATCAGCAATACTTTGTTTTGCTAAAATCTCTGCTTGATCTTCGGTCATGCACTTCGCAAAAATAGACTGGATCGCACGTTGCCAGTCCTCAAAAATGCTGCGTATTTTGGCTAAAATTTTAGGTGAGCCATATGCTGCTTCCATAGAAATGATACCTATTAAGCAGCCGTTAACACCTTGTGTAAAAAAATGAATAGCATGCTCATGCATTTGCTCAAACCGTTCAATGGCTGAGAGTTCGGACTTTACCGTATTTCCAAATAAAGAATGAATCAAATACTGATGAGTGCTATTGAGCACTTCAAGCAATAGTGCTTCTTTGTTTGGATAATAGTAATAAAAAGAAGCTTTGGTTAGGCCGCAAGCCTTTGCCAGCATGTCCATACTGGTGCCTGCGTATCCATAGGTTTTAAACTGCAAAGCACAGTGCTTGAGCAATTCTTCTTTCGCAAGTTTTTGCGGTCTCATCTTAAATTATCCAAAACATAAATCAGGCTTGTACCAAATCATCAAAAGTAGTACGGATTTTACTCCAGATCTGTTCAGCACCTTTTTTAAAGTAGCCCATATGCCCAATTGTTTTCATTGAAACATCTTGAGGTTGAAGGCTGATATATGTGACCGGAGCCTGTCGATAATGCTGCATAAATGCGCGACAAGAAGTGGGTAAAGCCCAATCATCATCAAGTGCCGATACTGCATAAATTGGTGTTTTGACAGAAGCATATTGTTCAATTAAATGTTGCTGTTCTGGATCAGCAAAAAAATACTTAGGGTTTTTACACCACTTGCGCCACTGTTTATACACATTTAATGGCAAGTCAGAACCCATATTAAATTTGCTCCAAGGCAAATAACCTGTCACGGCAACGATAGGTGGAAACACAATATTCCAGACTACTTGAACTTTAAAACGTTCTTTAAACGGCATATAGCCGTGCCAGCCAGCCCCAGTGCCAAACGTGTAGCAGGCCAATAATTTTTCATGATTAGGTAATAGCCCTAATGCGTGACCGCCGTAAGAGTGACCCACTATTAAAAGAGGTAGGGGGTCTTGTGATAAATATTCGATAGCACCTGCTAAGTCATATTGCCCCCAGTCTAAATAAGACATATCAAATCCTTTTAAAGATTTGGGACTCGATTTCCCAACACCTCGATAATCGAAGGTGAATACTTGATAACCATATTGCGTCATATATTCAGCAAAGCGACGGTAAAATTCATGTGGTACGCCAGTAGCTCCAGCAACGACAATATTGGCTTTAGCTGGTGTCGTCGTAAAGTAGCGAGTGCCCTTGAGTTGATAGCCATCTAAAGCTGAAAATTGTACATTTTGGCTAAGCTGATCTTTCGTTTGAGTTGCTAATTTCATTGCTTTTCTCTTTATTTTTCTAGCGTGATGAAAGTTATTTACCTTTAAAAACAGGAGGTCTTTTTTGCAACATTGAAAAAACTCCTTCTTGCACATCTTCAGTTTTTAATAAGGGATGGAGATGACTTTGTAACTTGCTAAATGCAACTTGATAACCTTCATTGATGGCTTCGCGTGCAGAGGCAAGGGTGGCTTTCACCGCTAGAGGAGCCGCTTGAGCGATATGTTCAGCGAGTTCTATTGCACGGTTGAGCTCCGTACCTTCAGGGCAAATTTCTGTAATCAGGTTCATATCCAAGGCAGCTTTTGCATCAAAAGGGTCACCTGTCAGTAAATAGCGCATGGCCTTGGCCCAACCTGCGGCTTGTGTAAAGCGTGCTGTTGCCCCACCAAAAGGTAAGATTCCGCGTTGAACTTCCATTTGCGCAAACTGAGTGTTTTCACTTGCTAAAGCAATGTCTGCGTTCAGAAAGAGTTCAATACCAGCGGTATAACAATAGCCTTGTACCGCAACAATCAAAGGTTTACTCAGTTTTCGACCCACGGTGCCCCAAGGGTTTACTTCTTCATCACTAAAATCAAAAACACCTGTGGCAAGCTTAGGTTGTAACTCTACGAGATCTAATCCAGCAGTAAAATGGTCACCATGGGCAAATATTACTGCACAGCGCAGCTCATCATTATTTTCATATTCGGTGAGCGCTAATGATAAATCTTTAATCAGGTGGCTATCAAAGGCATTACGTTTTGCTGCCCGATCTAGCCCAATTAAAAAAATATGTCCGCGAGTTTCACGGCTAACTTTTCCTTCTTGATTTGACATGTCGTGATGTCCTTTATTTGTCTTTAATAAGTTTTTAAACGATCGTTAGAAAACTGTCAAATATAATTTATAGACTACTTCGTAAACAAAAATAGAAGCAAGGATCAAAATAAAACTAAACTTTTATTCTTAAGATTAATATAAATATGTGGGGGAGAATAACCTGATGAGTGGCCCCAATCAGGTTATAGAACATTATGTTGGACGACGTGAATACATCAGTAATCCTAGGCATAACAGGGTTAAACCTAAAATAAGATGTGAGCTGAGCTGTTCATGGTTGAACCATGTTCCCCAAAATGTAGCGAGAACAGGAGTAATAATGGTAATGAGTAACACAGTGGTCGGTTGTAGGACTTTGATGAGTTGATAATAGAAAATCATGGCAAGCACAGATGAAAAGACTGCACTGTAGAGCACCGCTATTGAAATTTTAAGGCTCGGAAATTCAGTTGGAAGATGTGACCAAAAGAAAGGTAACAGGCATATATAACCGACCCATGAAACAAGAGTAGCACCTGTCATTTGTGTAATTGGCGGAATATGTGCTCCGACAGATTTTACGGCAAAAGTCGACAATACATAAAACAGCATCGCAATCAGCTCTAACATAATACCAATGCGGTTGAACTGAAAACCTGATGAAGACAGTCCTAAAGTAAAACTCATCCCGACAAGAGCGATACCCAGCCCAAGCCACTGCCATGCCGAAAAACGTTCGCGTCCTAATAAAAAAGAGCTGATGAGTCCAGACACTAACGGAGAAGTACCGTAAATAATTGAAATAATGGCAGATGGAACTTTATCTGCACCCATATAGCAAAAGGCCATAGAGCCAAATAAACCAATGGCTCCGGCACAATAACTTAAAATTGCTTTTTTACTAAAGATGAGCTTCAAACGAAAAAATCGTAGACAGAGTAAGGCGATTGGAATCGCCAAACTGAATCGAATAAATAACCCCCATGCCCAGTGAATTTCTTGTACTGTCCAGACGGCCGCGAGTGGGGTAAGCGACCAAATAATGACGACAGCAATAAATTGGCCGGCTGTAGCGAGGCGAGTTGGAGTTAAAGAGGGTGCTACAGCCGGCTGAGTCTGCGGGGTAGAAATACTCTGTTGTTCAAATAACGGCTTCATATAAAGCTCCAGAAAGTTTGGTTTTTGTGTTTTAAAAGGTCATAAAAAAAGCCGCGTTTTATGGCGGCTTGTTATGAAAATCAGGGGGTATATTACAAATGGAATATCTTGATTTTCTCATCCAAAGCGCCAGATTGTCCAAAATAAGGACGTCGCCAATCGACCATAGAGACATTGACCTCTAAGGCATATAATTGGTGAACCAGACATAGATGGGCTTTAGATAAAAACATGATAAGTATATTAAAATACAGGTGATATTTTTATAACACAGAAATAGAAAAGTACAAATTATATTCAAGCATGAACCAGAGATTTTTTGATTTCAAATTAGCAGTTTGCTTAACCTGATATTTTTCTCATAATACCTCGTCGAATTGATCTCTATAAGAAGCTGTTCTTATGTCACCTTTAGAAATTTTTGCAGTCTTGATTAGCCTAATTGGAGTTGGATTAACTGTTATTAGGAACATGTGGTGTTGGCTGTTTAATTTCTTTGCCTTTGTTTTATATGCTTATTTGTTCTACGAATTTAAGCTTTATGGTGAAACGATTTTGCAGTTCTTTTTCATGGTCGTAAATTTTTATGGTTTTTACTACTGGTTTAAGGGAAAGCAGCAAGATCATGAGATTCGTATTGAACCGATTGCAGTTCAAAAAGCAATTTTTCAAATGATTATTGCAGCGGTAGGTGGGTTGCTCTTTGGATTGATTCTTAAAAACTTTACCGATGCAGCGGTGCCGATGCTCGACTCGCAGCTTGCCGCATTTAGTTTGCTCGCAACCTATTGGACCAGTCGCAAGCATATTGCAACATGGGTACTTTGGGTGTTCGTTGATATTATTTACGTGGGCATGTTTATCTATAAAGATTTATTTTTAACAGCCGCTTTATATGCAGCCTTTGTTCTAATGGCAGCTTATGGTTGGTATCAATGGGAAAAGGTTAAAAAGAAACAGAATTTATCTTCTGAGCCGGTTTAATTTGGAGAATGGTCATGTTGTTGAGCTTAGATGGTTATAAACAGCAACAGTTTGATCAAATTGCCGCAAAAATAATGGCCGAGCCAAAAGAGTATTGTGAATTTAATTCAGTCTCAGATTTCTATAATGCTGAATGGCTCAAGGACTTTCCACAAGGCACTCAGGTTTCTGCTACAGGGTTAGATGACGGTGCTGAAGAGTTTTATGCCGTTGTACAATTTAAACAGCAGTATTTAAAGTTTGATATTACAGAAAACCATTCGATAGTTATTTTTCAAGATATGAATGGGAACGTATTTAAGCGTAATTTTTAATTTGTGAAATAAAATTGCAAAAAAAAGCGACTTAACGTCGCTTTTTTTAATAAATAAATTTTGAAATTTTGTTCGCTGTTTCAACGACTAGGCTTGCGATATCTTCTTTAAATGTTCTTTCATCATAGGTTGTAATTGGGCAACTCACAGAGATAACAGCCACCATTTTGCCATTTGACTGTTTAAATATAGGTGCCGCACAGGCTGCCATATCATGATTATAATGACCCCAGCTCACCATCGTTTTCTGTGTTTTTACATAAACTAATCTTTGCAATAAGGTTTTTAAATTAGTTGGAGTCAGTTCAGAAAAACTATCCCAATCATCAAAGTTACGGTAACGCTGACGTACTTCAGTTTCAGGTAAATCAGACAATAACATTTGACCAATCACGGTTGCATGAGCAGGCCAGCGAGTACCTAAGCTAATGTTGCTCGTGAAGGTTCCCATCGACTGAATATTATTTACAAAGACAATGTGAGTACCTTCTAAAATAGAAAGGTGCACGGCAAGTTTGGTTTGATCACGTAGTTCTTTCATTAATGGTGTCGATAAATCGAGCAATGAAAGTTTAGATAAACTGTTAAAACCTAATTCCATGACTTTTGAATCAAGCGCATAAGTTTTTTGAGAAGCTTTTCTTAAATAGCCACAAGATTCGAGTGTATAGATTAGACGAAATGCACTAGAACGGTTCACTTCTAAAATTTCAGCGATTTCTGTAATCGTCATTTCTTGTGCTTGTTGGTTAAATGCTTGCAAGATGGCTAAACCCCGTACAAGGCCGGGTACTAAATATCGATCATCATTTTTTGTTGTTTCTGATTCTTGCGAATCTTCTTCAATAGTTAGGCTCATTCGTGTCATTTTCCTATAAATAAAACAAGGTTCAATTTGGGGCATGCTGCTTTATTTTAGAACTATTGTAATTGTTAAAAATACATAAAACAATTTTTATATTTAAAACTTTGTTTCTTGTTTGAAACGTAACAAAATATTTAAAATTTATTAAACCAATGAATTATCTATTTATTTTTACTTTGACAAAAAATGATCAAGGGTATTATGCTTAGCTCATGTTTTGAAAATCAAATTATGTTTTGTATATAAAACAAAATGAGGACGCAAGGTATGAGTTGGATCTCAATTTGTCAGCAGGGTGACGTTAGCGAAGATGAGCCGAAAGCCATCGAAATTGAAGGGAAGAAAATTGGCGTATTTTTCGTCGATGAAAATTACTTTGCGATTGAAAATGTTTGCCCTCATGCATATGCCTTATTAACCGAAGGATTTATCGAAGATCAAACTGTCGAATGTCCATTGCACGAAGCAATTTTTGACATTCAGACAGGTGAGCTAAAAAGTGGACCGGGATGTAGAAACCTATGTACGTACCCAGTTCGTGTTGAAGGACAAGATATTCAAATTCAACTCTAGTCCTCACAGGTACAAGGAAGCAGAACAATGAAGACATTTAATGAAAAGTTGGCAAGCTGGATTCATGCAACGCCGGCAACCGATGCAGGCATCAACAATATTCAAATTCCTGGTCAATCTGAATTGTTGGTTTGGCAAACACGTTATAAAGAACCAACCGTCTACGAACAAGACTTTGTAAAGAACTTGATTCAGGCATTTTCTGCGGGCGCAACAGCATTAGATGACGTTGTTTCTGCACTTAATCAGCAGGGTTTCCGCTGTGAATCTGGTGATGAATGGACTTCTGCGAGCTTTACAGAAGAAATGCAACGTTTAGGTTATTAATTCAAGGAAGAATAAAATGAACGCAATCGTATCAGCTTCACAAAGCGCTGAAGAATATTTAGAACTCGGTTTACGTGATCAATGGCATCCGGTTTTAGCAAGTTGGGAAGTGGCTGCCAATCCGGTCGGAATTACCCGTTTGGGTGAAAACATTGTGGTTTGGCGTGATGCCGAAGGTCAGGTACATGCACTTGAAGACCGCTGTCCGCACCGTGGTGCTCGTCTTTCATTAGGCTGGAACTTAGGTGATCGAGTTGCTTGTTGGTATCACGGTGTTGAAGTTCGTGCTGATGGTGTGGTTGCAGATGTACCAGCCGTTCACGAATGTCCAATGACAGGAACCAAATGCTTAAAAAGCTATCCAGTTAGTGAACAGCATGGTGCAATTTTTATTTGGTTTGGTATCGACGCAAATGAACAGCCAAAACCGCTTGAGTTCCCAGAACAACTTGCAAGCGAAGAGTGGAGTGCATTCCTTTGCCAAGCCGACTGGAAAGTAAATCATCAATACGCGATTGATAACGTGATGGACCCAATGCACGGTACATATTTACACGCGACATCACATTCGATGGCAGATGGTGAACGTACCGCAGAAATGAAGCATCGTACAACTGATAATGGTTTTGTTTTTGAAAAAGAAGGCCAAACGGGTGTGAACTTCGACTGGGTTGAATATGGTTCGACAGGTGCAAGTTGGTTACGTCTTTCAATTCCGTACCGTAAACAATTTGGTCCGGGTGGTGAGTTCTGGATCGTGGGTTATGCAACGCCAATTGATGCCAACAATACCCGCGTATTTTTCTGGCGCTGCCGTAAAGTAAGTGGCTGGCAACGTAATGTATGGCGTTTCTTATATCGCAATCACTTAGAACAGTTGCATTGGGATGTGTTGGAACAAGATCGCATTATTTTAGAAAACCTTGCACCAAATGCGCGTGAAAAAGAGTTTCTCTATCAACACGATGTGGGTCTTGCACGTTTACGCCGTTTAATGAAAAAAGAAGCTGAAAAGCAATTAAAGAAAATTGCTGCGCTAAATGCATCAAACCGTATCGAGATGCAGGAAGAAGCTCATGGCTAATGTAGCGTTGCTGCAAGGTAAAAAAGTTTTAGTGACTGGTGCTGCACGTGGTTTAGGGCGAGATTTCGCTCAAGCGATTGCTGAAGCTGGTGCTGAGGTTGTAATGGCAGATATTTTATCTGACTTGGTGCAACAAGAAGCACAAGCGTTACAGAAACAAGGGCTAAACGTTCATGCTGTCACCGTTGACCTTGCCAATGCAGACTCTATTGAAAATGCGGTAGCAAAAAGTGTTGAGCTGTTAAAAGGGCTAGATGGCCTTGTGAACTGTGCAGCGCTTGCAACCAATGTAGGTGGGAAAAATATGATTGATTATGATCCTGAACTTTGGGATCGGGTCATGAATATTAATGTAAAAGGCACATGGCTGATCAGCAAGGCATGTGTTCCACACTTAAAGCAGTCGGCTGCTGGCAAGATTGTGAATGTTGCATCAGATACTGCTTTGTGGGGCGCACCAAACCTAATGGCTTATGTGGCAAGTAAAGGTGCAATTTTTGCCATGACGCGTTCAATGGCAAGAGAGTTAGGACAGTTCAATATCTGTGTCAACACATTGTCTCCAGGTCTGACTTTGGTTGAAGCAACCGAATATGTACCGCAGGAACGTCACGATTTATATGTCAACGGAAGAGCGATTCAGCGTCAGCAACTTCCACAAGATTTAAATGGAACAGCATTGTATCTACTGTCGGATTTGTCCTCTTTTGTGACAGGTCAAAATATTCCGGTCAATGGCGGTTTTGTCTTTAACTAAGGAGTAGTCAAATGATTACAGGGATCGAGATTTTAAAGTTTGGAGTTGAAGATAGAGCCGCTTCAAACAAGTTTTTAGCAGATTTTGGTTTAAACCAAAGTGCTTCTGATATTGAAGGCACTGATTTATATCAGACTCAAAACGGTAGCAAGATTTATCTATTTAATTGTGATGATGACCGTCTGCCAGCTGCGATTGAACAAGGTTCAACTTTACGTGAAGTCACGTGGGGGGTTGATCATGCTCAAGACCTTGAAGACTTGGCAGGCCGCCTAGTCGATGTAAATGGTTTTAAGCGTTCTGAAAATACAGTTCAGTGCCTTGACCCAAATGGTATGACCATTCGTTTTGAACAAAGTTTTGTGAAAGATGTTCAAGAACTTAAAACGGAAGGCATTAACCAATACGGCAATATTCAACGTGTGAATGCGGCAAGTCCTGTCTATGAAAAAGGTCAACCTGTTGCGATTGGACATGTCGTGTTCTTCACGCCAGATTTAGCGGCAACTGAAAATTTCTATATTGAAAAAGTAGGCTTTCATTTGTCTGATGCCTACAAAAATCGCGGTGCATTCTTACGTTGCCGCGGTAAAGGTTATCACCATGATTTATTCTTGCTTAGTGTTCCAAATAAACCAGCTGGCCTAAATCATGTTGCTTTTGTCGTACGTGATATCCATGAGGTGATTGGGGGCGGTTTAAATATGAATCGTTCGGAATGGTCAACCTTTATTGGACCGGGACGTCACCCAATTTCTTCAGCTTATTTTTGGTACGTCAACTCACCATTAGGTGGTGCATTTGAATATTACACCAACGATGATTATTTGACAGAAGAATGGCAGCCACGTGTAGAAGAACATCGTCTAGAGCTTTTCACCGAGTGGGCGATTGAGGGTGGTCTTGATGACACAACCCGCCGTCAGGTGAAGCCTGTTTAACAGGTATTGCTTTACAAGGAAGATGGCTATGGAAAAGATCGTAATTGTAGGTGCCGGACAGGCAGCGGGTTGGGCAGTAAGTACTTTACGCCAAAATGGTTATGCGGGCGAAATTCACGTGGTTTCAAATGAAGATCAAGTGTTTTATGAGCGTCCGCCACTGTCTAAGCAAGTACTTTCAAAAGAAGCAACTTATGAAAGTTTGAATTTGTTCTCTCCTGAACAGGTTCAAGAGTTCAACGTTCAATGGCACAAACCGGAAATTGCGACAAAAGTCGATCGTGAACAAAAACAGGTTCATCTAGAAAGTGGTCAGGTTTTGCCCTATGACAAATTACTGATTGCAACAGGAAGCCGTGCTCGTGTGCCAGTGAATACATGGCAGTTCATTCCAAATGTTGTGACCTTACGTAATGTGCATGACTGTGAACGCTTGGCCGAAATTTTAAAGCATGCAAAGAATGTCGCTGTGATTGGCGGTGGTTGGATTGGTCTTGAAATTGCGGCAACTGCGCGTAAACAAGGTAAAGACGTTCATATTTTTGAATATGGCGACCGCTTATGTGCAAGAAGCGTGAGTCCTGAAGTCTCTGCATTTTTAAAAAATATGCATGAAACCCAAGGCACAAAAATTCATTTAGACAGCAAGAGCCTTCACTTGGTTGAAGCACCTCATCAAAAAGTTGAAGTGGTGAATCATCCACAAAATAGTCAATTGTTTGACTGTGTGGTGGTGGGTGCAGGTGCCGAGATTGCTAAAGAGTTAGGTGTACACGCTGGTCTAGATGTGAAAGATGGCATTGTGGTGAACTGTTTTGGACAAACTTCAGATCAACACATTTATGCCGCAGGCGATGTCGCGATTCATCCGGGTTTGGGCTATTGCATTCAGTCTTGGGCAAATGCACAAAATCAGGCAATTGCAGCAGCGAAGTCGATGCTGGGTATTGAAACTGAATATACCGATATTCCATGGTTATGGTCTGATCAATACCACTTTAATATCCAGATATTAGGTACGTATCAACCTGAAAAAACGAAAGAGTTGGTGATTCGCCAAGGCGGTGAAGATCAGGTGAGTTATTTATATCTGGACCATGAAAATCGTTTGCTGAACATGATTGCCATTAATGATTCTAAACTGGTCAAACTGGCAAAACGTTGGATGCAAGCCAACACTGTTTTAGACCCAAAACTGTTAGAAGATTCTGAATTTAATGTCATGAAGTTAAAACCGTAAACATTAAATCTGGTTCTCATTACCAAATCGAAGGAATGACACATGAGTAATGAAGAAAAAAGTGGATTAAAGCATTGGGTACCTGCTTTTGTCCTTATGGTGTGTGTGGTACTGGCATTTTTCGACAAGATTAGTATTGCGGTTTTATTTTCAGATCCTCATTTCCAAAGTGCAATGGGAATTGCTGAAGATAAGGCCAAACTGGGATGGCTCATGACAAGTTTCTTACTTGCTTATGGTTTTTCATCAGTTTTTCTAAGCTTTTTGGGCGACATTTTTAACCCGAAGAAAATGCTGTTTTGGAGTGTAACTTCATGGGGTTTACTCATGTTTTGCATGGGGTTCACCACCAGTTATTCAGGCATGTTGATTTTACGCGTGCTGTTGGGTTTGGCAGAAGGTCCGTTGTTTGCCTTGGCTTATACCATTGTAAAACAGACATATACAGACCGTCAGCAAGCACGTGCTTCAACTATGTTCTTACTTGGAACACCAATTGGTGCATTCCTTGGGTTCCCAATCACGGCAAATGTTTTAGCGCACCATGACTGGCATACCACTTTTTTTGTGATGGCTGGGTTAACGCTAATCGCTATTTTCAGCATTGTTTTCGGTTTGCGTAATTTGCAACTCAAGAAAACTGTCGAAATTGAAGGCGAGAGCAAACGTACCAATTTCAAAGGCCATATTGCCAATACCAAAATACTTCTGAGCAATAGAGCATTCTGGCTGGTATGTCTCTTCAACATTGCATTGATGACGTATTTATGGGGCTTAAACAGCTGGGTTCCTTCTTACTTAATGCAAGACAAAGGCTTCAACCTCAAAGAATTTGGAATGTATTCAAGCTTTCCATTCATTGCCATGTTAATTGGCGAAATCATCGGTGCGTTTTTATCTGACAAGTTGGGTCGCCGTGCAATTCAAGTATTTAGCGGCTTATTACTCGCAGGTATTTTCATGTATGTGATGGTCATCATGACCGAGCCATTATTGATTATTGCAGCGATGTCTTTAAGTGCGATGGCTTGGGGTTTTGGAGTGGCTGCTGTATTTGCTCTGCTTGCAAAAGTAACGACCTCAAATGTAGGGGCGACTGCGGGCGGAATATTTAACGGTTTGGGTAATTTTGCAAGTGCAATTGCACCTGTACTTATCGGTTACATCGTGATGCAAACACATAGTTTTAATTTGGGAATTACTTTCTTGGCTGCTGTCGCTGTCATCGGGTCATTTTTCTTGGTTCCTCTATTAAAACGTTATTAATTCACTGTATAGGAGTTTAAAAAATGACTACACAACAATTTGAATCGTGGGCACAACCAGAAAATTCTTCTTTAGAAGATTGGTTAAACACACGTATTGCTCGCTTTGAGACACGTAAATATGACTTTGAGGCTTTGAAGTTCCAAGCCGATTACGACCCGAAATATCGCCGTGCGCAAATGCGTTACATGGGAACGGGCGCAACAGGTGTTGCAAATGACGGTAACACTGTACCAGCAGAAAACTTTACGTTTTCGACCATGGTGTTGCCACCACAGTGTGAAGGTCCTTTGCACATTCACCACGACGTTGAAGAAGTTTTCTTTATGCTTCGCGGCGAAATTGATTTGTTCATTGAGCACAACGGCGAAAAATTCGAAACCCGTTTAAAAGAACGTGACCTGATTTCAATTCCACCGGGAATTTACCGTGGTCTATTTAACCCAGGTCAAGAAGATGCCTTGATGTGTGTGATGTTAGGAACAGGTAAACCGACGATTCCAAACTATCCACCAGAGCATCCATTGTCTCAAATCAAACGTTAATTGTTTGATGATGTGAGTTAAGGGAAAGGAATAAAAATGATGACACTCATTGAAAAGTTAGCAGAATTTCCGGTTAAAACGGTGACTGTGCAAGGCCAGCAACAAGCATATCGAGAAGCCGGTCAGGGCGAATACCTCGTGCTGTTACATGGCATTAGTTCAGGGTCTGCTTCTTGGGTGAACCAACTTGAAGTGCTGTCTCATCATTTTCATGTCATTGCCTGGGACGCACCGGGCTATGGCAAATCAGATGAACTTTTAACTGATCAGCCGAATGCTACCGACTATGCAAAGCGTTTGGCAGCGTTGTTTGAAGTTTTAAAAATTGAAAAAGCAATTGTTGTTGGCCACTCATTAGGTGCCTTACAGGCGAGTGCATTTGCTGCACTTTACCCAGAACGAGTAGAGCATTTGGTGATCGCCAATTTGGCTCAAGGCTACCAACGTCAAGATGAACAAACACAAATTCAGGTTTTTGAAAAAAGACCAAAAATGTTGAAAGAGTTAGGCGCTAAAGGTATGGCTGAAAGCCGTGGGCCTCATTTGATTTATAAACAAGAACCACAAGCCTTAGCTTTAGTTTCAGAAGTGATGCAACAGTTGACCCTACAGGGATTCACACATGCATCGTACTTACTTGCCTATGACGAAATACGTAATTATTTAACAGATTTAAAAGTCCCATGCACAGTGATTGCAGGGCAGCAAGATCAAATCACTCCTGCGTTAGGTATACAAGAGCTTGCTCAGGAATTGCAGTTGGAACAGCACTACATCATCCAAGATGCAGGACATTTAAGTTATGTCGACCAACCGCAAGCATTTAACCAAATTATGTTGACGATTCAGGAACAATCGTAAGAGAGATTAAGGATTATGAGCTTCCAAGTTGAAGGAAAAGTTGCAGTTGTTACGGGTGGCTCCTCTGGGATTGGGCTGGCTGCTGTTGAAATACTGGTTGCAGAGGGTGCAAAAGTAGCTTGGTGTGGTCGCGATGAAGAGCGTTTGAATGCGTCAAAACTCTATATTTTAGAGAAATATCCACATGCCAATATTTTTACCAAAGCATGTAATGTGTTGAAAAAAGAAGAAGTTCAACAATTTGCCAAAGACGTAAAACTCAATTTGGGCAATGTTGATATGCTCATTAATAATGCTGGACAAGGCCGCGTTTCAAACTTTGAAAATACGCAAGATGAAGACTGGATGAAAGAAATTGAGCTGAAGTATTTCAGTGTTTTACATCCGGTTCGGGTTTTTCTTGAAGATTTAAAACACTCTGCAAATGCATCGATTACCAATGTGAACTCTTTACTGGCGTTACAACCAGAGCCACACATGATTGCGACTTCATCAGCACGAGCGGCGTTGTTGAATCTGACACATTCTTTGGCTCACGAGTTTACTCAGTATGGTGTTCGTGTGAACTCGATTTTACTCGGAATGGTCGAATCCGCGCAGTGGAAACGCCGTTATGAAACTCGCTCGGACTTAAACCAGTCATGGGAAGAATGGACAGGCAATATTGCTAAAAACCGCGGTATTCCAATGCAGCGTTTAGGCCGTCCTGAAGAACCTGCTCGTGCTTTAGTTTTCTTGGCATCTCCATTGGCATCGTACACCACAGGTGCGGCACTCGATGTCTCAGGTGGTTTTAATAAACATTTATAAATATCAGGTGCTGTCATGAAAAAGTTGATGATGATTGGTTTTGGCGCAATGGCAGCAGAAGTGCATGCTCACTTGCCTCAAGATTTGCAACTGAAATGGATTGTCGTGCCGTCTCGTAGCGTTGAAAAAGTTCAATCACAAGTGTCTTCAGAGATTCAGGTGATTTCAGATATTGAGCAATGTGATGGTGCGCCAGACTATGTCATTGAGGTGGCAGGTCAAGCAGCAGTGAAAGAACATGCTCAAAAGGTTTTAGCGAAAGGTTGGACCATAGGCCTGATTTCGGTTGGAACTTTAGCTGATAGCGATTTTCTGATTCAGCTCAAACAAACAGCTGAAGAAAATAATGCCCATTTGCATTTATTGGCAGGTGCCATTGCTGGCATTGACGGTATTTCAGCAGCCAAAGAAGGTGGCTTGCAAAAAGTCACTTACAAAGGCTGTAAAAGTCCAAAAAGCTGGAAAGGGAGTTATGCAGAGCAATTGGTCGATTTAGACCATGTGACTGAAGCTACGGTCTTTTTTACCGGAACTGCTCGTGAAGCTGCGATGAAGTTTCCAGCAAACGCCAACGTTGCTGCAACGATTGCACTTGCTGGGCTTGGAATGGACGAAACCATGGTCGAGTTAACCGTTGATCCAACAATCAACAAAAACAAGCACATCATCGTGGCAGAAGGTGGCTTTGGGCAAATGACCATTGAACTGGTTGGCGTGCCGTTAGCAAGTAACCCGAAAACATCAACTTTGGCTGCGCTTAGCGTGATTCGTGCTTGTCGCAACAGTGTAGAAGCAATACAGATTTAAGAAGGATTTGATCATGGCAAAGGAAATTTATATTGCAGGTGAATGGCGTTTGGGCCGCGGTGCGGTCATCCAAAGCCTGTTTCCGGCAGATCAGTCTGTCAATGCAGAAATTTCGACTGCAACGCTTGAAGATGTGAATGAAGCGATTGAAAAGGCTGATCAAGCTTGGCGTCAACCAAGCTGGAGAAACAGTTTGCCGCATGAGCGCGCACGTATTCTCTACAAAGTTGCAGACATTATTGAAGCGCGTGTCGATGAATTGGCAAAACTACAAACACGCGATAATGGTAAGCCTTTAACTGAAACACGTGGTTTGGTGATGAGTGCTGCGGCGACTGCGCGTTATGTTGCAGCGGCATGTGAAACGCTGAATGATGAACTAACCACTCAGCGTGCTCCAGATTTTATGACCATGAGCGTGCATGAACCTGTAGGCGTTGTGGCAGCAATCACACCTTGGAATTCTCCAATTGCGAGTGAAGTTCAAAAGCTTGCTCCAGCTTTAGCAGCAGGAAATGCAGTGGTGTTAAAACCAGCAGAAGCAACTTCGCTGATTGCTTTAGAACTTGCCAAAATTTTTGAAGAGGCAGGTTTACCAAAAGGCTTACTCAGTGTGTTAGTTGGTCGTGGTTCGGTAATTGGCGATGCAATTGCTCAACATCCGTTGGTTCGTAAAATCTCTTTTACAGGGGGAACGACCACGGGCCGTCATTTGGCGCATATTGCAGCGGAAAAACTCATTACCACTTCGCTTGAGCTAGGTGGCAAGTCACCAACAATCGTTCTGCCAGATGCTGATGTAGAACTTGCTGCCAAAGGTGTAGCGTACGGCATTTTTAGTTCAGCAGGCCAAGCGTGTATTGCAGGTTCTCGCTTGTTTATTCATAGCAGTCTTTACGATCAGTTTTTAACGCGTCTGGTTGAAATTACCAAAGGCTTACGTGTGGGCCATCCTGAACAGGCTGGTGTGCATTTAGGGCCACTCGTAAATGACAAACATTTGCAGTCGGTTGACCGCTATGTGCAGCTTGCTAAAAGTGAAGGTGGTCAGGTTCTGATTGGTGGTGAAGCATTAACAACTGGTGACTATGCCAAAGGCAGTTATTACTTACCTACCATTATTACGGGTTTAAGTAACAGTGCCCAAACCTGTCAGGAAGAAATTTTTGGCCCTGTTTTAGTCGTCATGAAATATGACAACGAACAAGATTTGATTGCTCAAGCCAATGACAGTTGTTTTGGTCTTGCAGCTGGCATCTGGACTGAAAGTTACCGTAAAGCTTGGCGTATTGCACGTGTGTTAGAAGTGGGAACAGTGTGGATTAATACCTACAAAAAGTTCTCGATTAGTGCGCCGTTTGGTGGCTTTAAAGACAGTGGTATCGGGCGCGAAAAAGGCCGTTTGGGCATTTTATCGTACATGCAGCAAAAGAGTATTTATATGGGGCTGAATGAACAGCCTAACCCTTGGTGCGATTAATAGATTCAAGGACTGAAAACAAATTTTGAGGAACAGACATGACTGAACGTGTAAATGTAGGCGAAGCAATCGCAAGAGTTTTAGAAGCGCACCAAGTTGATAGTATTTATGGTGTTATTTCCATTCACAATTTACCTATTGCCGACGCAGTAGGACGCCGTGAAAAAATGCGTTTTGTTGCTGCTCGTGGTGAAGCTGGTGCAGTAACTATGGCAGATGCACACTCACGCTTTAAAGGCTTGGGTGTAGCACTGACCAGTACTGGTGCTGGCGCTGGTAATGCGGTGGGTTCACTGATTGAAGCGATGAATGCGGGTAGCCCTGTATTGCATTTAACAGGTCAGGTTGAACGTGAATATCTTGACCGTGATGCAAGTTTCATTCACGAAACCAAAGACCAACTTACGTTTTTACGTGCATCAAGCAAAGCGGCATTTCGTATTACAAGTCCAGACAATGCAGTGGGCGTAATTCGTGAAGCGATTCGTGTGGCAACCACAGTTCCAATGGGGCCGGTAAGTGTTGAGTTGCCAATTGATGTACAAGCGGCAGAAATTGATTTGCCACTTAACCTTGGACCAGTCAAAGCATTGCAATTGCCACAAGCGGATCAAGCTGAAATTGATCTTCTTGTGAGTGAAATCAAAAAAGCAAAACGTCCGATTTTCTGGATTGGCGGTGGAACTTTAAATAGTGTTGCTGAAGTTAAAGCAATTGCAGATTTAGGTATTCCTGTTGTGTCATCTACACATGGTCGTGGCGTATTGCCAGATGACCATCCACGTAGTTTAGGTGCATTCCACAACTCGGCAGCGGTTGAGCAGTTATTAAAAGATGCTGATTTAATGGTTGTATTGGGTTCTCGTTTACGTAGTAATGAAACCAAAACTTATTCGGTTGAGTTCCCTGAAAACATTATTCAGGTAGATGCTAATCCAGTGGCTCAGCAACGTAATTACAAAATTCGCAACTTCATTTGTAGTGATGCCAAAGATGTCTTAACACGTGTGTTGGAACAGCTTCAAGGTACTTCAAAAGTTGATGCCGATTACGATGCTGCTGTAGTTGCTGCAAAACAAGCTGCAATTGATGCACTGCGTAAGCAAATCGATCAGTACGCATTAATTTGTGATCACTTACGTGCAGCTTTACCTCAAGACGGCATTTTTGTACGTGACATTACCATGTCAGGTAGTACATGGGGCAGCCGTTTATTCCCTGTACAAGCACCGAACCAAAACATTCACTCACTCGCTGGTGCAATTGGTTTAGGTCTTGCAACTGCAATTGGTGCTTCAGTTGCTAACCCTGATAAAAAAGTGATTGGTTTGGTCGGCGATGGTGGCTTAATGCTTGGCATTGGCGAAATTGCAACCATGGTGCAAGAAAACACCAACATGGTCTTAATGATTATGAATGACGGTGGTTATGGTGTAATGCGTGGCATTCAAAATAACTACTTTGGTGGTCGTCAGTATTTCAATGAATTGCATACACCAGACTACAAACTTCTTGGCGAATCAATGGGTGTGAAGAGCTGGAAAGTCGGTAGTGCAGATGAGTTTAAAACTGTCATTCAAGAGGCGGTTGCATTTGAAGGACCAACGGTAATTGAGCTCGATATGAACTCGATTGGACCATTAAACTTTGCGGGTCCACCGCAAAAGAAACTGTATTAACCAGTTTGGATGGTTTAGTACATATGCGATGGGAGCTGCTAAGCCATCCTTTTTTTAGATATATTTTTTTATCTAAAAAACAATAAAAACGAAGTTTTACAGGTAAAACAAATAAAGTTCCAGCAGGATGCTGGAACTCAATCAAGGATGTAGAGATGAAAAAGACTTCATTGATCATGGCATTCATTGCACCACTCGCTATGGGGATGAGTGCAAGTGCGTTTGCAAAAGACTCATTACTTGAATGGAAAAGTGATGATGGAACTGACTCTTTAAAGTTAGGTGGGGTGGTTCGGTTAAATCAGCGCTATGAAGATTGGGAAGGGCCAAACCGTGGTTTTGGTAAGCTCTATTTTGATATTTTCAGGGTGGATCTAAAAGGTAAGTTTGATGATGCATACATCAATGCCAGTTATCTGTTCCAAGATCAACAGAAAACCTCAATTGAAAAAGCATATGTCGGCTATAACCTAGATGCCAATAACAGTATTGAAGCAGGTTTGGTCTATAAACCATTTACCATTTATCCATATCCGCAAAATGGCTGGACCTATCACATTCCATTCTTTTTAGGTTATGGCAACAATATTGCACCGGGACTTAACTGGAATTATCACGACAAAGATTGGGATGTAAAGCTCGGTTATTACCCGCAAATGCTAGAGACCAATTTGCGTTATTCACCTGAAAGTGCAACTTATGATGACTTAGCAGGAAATGCATTTCCATCTCAAAAAGCCTACCAGAATGAAAAGCGCCATCAGTTTAATACCCGCATTGTGCGTAAGTTAGAAACTGATTTTGGTAAACAAGAGGTTGGTGTGTCTGGTGCGATTGCCCAGTTACATAATAAAGTCACCGATAAAGATGGCAAGTATTATGCGGTTGGTTTGCATACCGACAACAACTACAAGCGCTTTAACTTACAAAGTTCAGTCATTCACTATCAATACGACGCTAAAAATCCGGATGGTGTAAATAGTGATATGACTTTAATGGGCAATAACGGTTTTACACCTGCCTATTTCATCGCTTCGGAAGGAACGATTGCCAGTTTAAACCTTGCCTATACTTTGCCTGTCACGAATATGGGCAAGCTAAAAGCCATTAAGTTTTATAATGACTATAGCTATCTCGATAAAAAACGTGATGATTGGTCAGATTCGCAAATGAACACTACAGGCATGATGTTTATAGCTTCACCATTTATGGTTTGGGCAGATTACACGTGGGGCAAAAACTCAAATATTATTGGTGGGGCGACCAACTCAACGGGTTATACCTCGGCTAGTTCGCCAAACAGCGACAAATGGTTATACCGTATTAACTTTAATATCGGTTTTACTTTCTAAAGTGAACAGCATTAAAAAACCACGCAACTGGCGTGGTTTTTTAATGAGTTAATATTTTTAATATCTAGATTTCTCAAACTTATTCCAAAATACAAAAGCAGTCACAAAGGCCAAAATAGTGAGCGCAAAAATATAATACATCGCACCGATATCACTATATTGACTAAGCCAATGGACTAAAGGCAGTGTCATACCACCAACAATTGCATAAGATAAATTATAAGAAAATGAAATGCCCGAGAAGCGAACGGGTGCAGGGAACATTTTAACCATGCTGCTCGACACCATACCAACAGTACCTGAGCAAAGACCTAGCAACATATATAAGCCAAAAATGGTTGAATGTGCGGTGTGACCTAAACTGTTATAAAAAACTGCTGCTGTAAGTGCCACGGCAAGTGCACCAACCATCATCACTTTGCCACAGCCAAAACGGTCAGCAAAATAGCCTGCCAAAATACAGCCAACCATTTGCATGACAATGGCTGCGCTTTGCATTTCAAAAGTCTGTGCACGCTCAAAACCAAATGAACCAATCAATAAATTTGGCATGGCTAAAATCACCACCACCACACAGCCTGTTAAAAACCATGTAAATAACATTCCAATAACAACGGCTGTTTTATGTGTTTTTAACACTTGTTTAACCGGCATTTCTTTTGAAATTTCTTTACGTGCCTGCATTGCCTTAAACACAGGTGTTTCTTTTAAATAGGTCCGTAAATAAAGTGCGACTAGACCAAAAATACCACCTGCAATGAAAGGAATACGCCATGCCCAGTCATGGATTTGTCCTTCACTAAAATTCAGTGAAATCCATAAAGACATCAGCGCGCCTAGTAAAATTCCTAAAGACAGTCCGGCAGTTAATAAACCATTTGCCATTCCAATTTTTCTTTCGGGAACGTGTTCCGACACAAATGTCCACGCGGCAGGAATTTCACCTCCAATAGCAATACCTTGCACCACACGCATGAGCAATAAAAGTAGCGGTGCCAAATAACCAATATTTTCAAAAGTGGGCAATATCCCGATAAACAGAGTAGGCAGAGCCATCAGTAAAATAGAAAGCGAAAATAGTTTTTTACGCCCGACTAGATCGCCAAAATGGGCCATTACAACCCCGCCTAAAGGCCTAAAAAAGTAACCTGCTGCAAAAATACCGTAAGTATTGAGCATGGCCCAAAAAGGGCTAAGCGTACTTGGGAAAAAGAGGTCGGAAATGATTTTGGCGTAGAACACATAAATCACAAAATCGTAAAACTCTAAAGCTCCACCGAGTGAAGAAAGGGCGAGGGTTCGTTTATCTTCTTTATTCAGATAGTTCGCATCCTGCAACGTTAATTCTTGATCCATTTTTTACTTAATTGTTGTAATCGAAGCTTGGATATTAATGGAAAAGTGAATTAAAAGTAAATGGAGGAAATCTGTGCTATAGATGAGTGTAGATTGGGTTAATCAAGAAAAGACAAAACGGTTTAAAACTAAAAACGCTTTAGATTAAACAAAAACAGATGTAGGAATGGCTTTTCTTTTGAGCCGTTCAGCGACACAATGAAACTTGTCATAGCTAGTTTAATGAGAGATTCAAGGGATGAGTGTAGTTTTACCTGTAGCTAAGCGCGGTGAAGACATTTTAAAACTGATTGCTGCACCTGTCTCATCTAGTGAGCTGAATAGTGATTGGCTTTATGGGCTTGCAGCCGCCATGCATGCCACTATGCTTGAACGCAATGGTGTAGGAATTGCTGCACCTCAAGTCTATATCTCTAAACGAGTCATTATTGTGGCTTCTCGACCAAATCCACGCTATCCCAATGCACCTGAAATGGATGCTGTGGTGATGGTGAATCCTGAAATTTTAGAGTTTTCGAGTGAAACCCTCTTAGGTGAAGAAGGCTGCTTAAGCGTGCCAGATGAACGTGGACAAGTTGAACGCGCAGAAATGGTAAAGGTTAAATATTCAACACTTCAGGGTGAATTCGTTGAAACGATTTTTCACGGTTTTCCTGCTCGTATTGTTCAACATGAAGTCGATCATTTAAATGGAGTGTTATTTGTAGAAAGAATAATCTAATCTTCTGTTTAAAGTTTTGAAAAAGGTATAATGAGCTTGAAATAAAGAAGTCAACGGAATTACAATACTTATATCGTGATTTTAATTCATTCAAAAAGTATAATTTTAATATTATCAGCAGGTTGTGCTGAAAAATTGCTCTAAAGCACAAATCTCCTCATTTAAGGTTACGGACCATGAAAACCCCTCTCCCAGATTATTTGGCAAATGTGATAGAAGCCTGTGAGGTAGATAATAGCGGGCATCTAGCTGACTATATTCCAGAGTTGGCAAATGCAAATCCAGACCGATTGGCTTTGGCAATGTCTACGGTAGATGGTGAAATTTATTCGATCGGCGATGATGATACTGAATTCACCATACAGTCAATTTCTAAACCGTTTGTATATGCTTATGTTTTACAACAGCTTGGCATTGATGCGGTACTCGCTAAAGTAGGGGTGGAGCCTTCAGGGGAAGCTTTCAATGAAATTTCATTGGGTAAAGATGGCCGTCCGAAAAACCCGATGATCAACTCTGGCGCAATTACTGTACATTCATTGATTCAGGTCAAACATGGTCTACATAGTGCAGAAATTCTACGCCGTTTTATGAGCGAGCTTGCTGGTCGCGAATTAAGTTTTGATGAGTCTGTTTACGATTCGGAAGTCAAAACAGCCTATCGTAATCTTTCGATCGGTTATATGTTGCGAACTGTCGGAATTTTAGAAACTGATCCAGTCGATATTGTGAATGGTTACATTCGTCAATGTGCAATCATGGTTACAGTTAAAGATCTGGTACGTATGGGCAGTGTACTTGCCAATGGTGGGGTCGACCCTAAAACCGGAAAACGCTTATTGAACCGATCTGTAGTGAGACAAGTACTCAGTGTCATGATGAGCTGTGGTATGTATGATGCCGCGGGTGACTGGCTTTCAACTGTAGGTATTCCTGCTAAAAGTGGTGTAGCTGGCGGTATTTTGGGGGTGTTGCCGGGTCAGGTCAGTATTGCTGCTTTTTCACCTCGACTAGATGAGCATGGTCATAGTATTCGAGGTATCGATATTTTAGAACGATTATCTCGTGACATGGGATTACATCTCATGGAAGGTACACCTTCTGCACAAACCATTGTACAAAGCCATTACCGTACAGGAAAAGATGCGTCATTAAGTGTGTATGTGCTTCGAGGTGTATTGAAATTTACCGAAGCTGAAATGTTGTTGCGTATTTTACAAGACGAGACAACTGATCAAAGCACAATCGTGATTGATTTGACCCAGATTTCGCTTATCCATGATGTGGGTAAACGTATGTTCTTAGAAGGTGTAGATCGTCTGATTGATGATGGTCATACACTCGTTTTGGTTGATCCAGAACAGCGTTTAGATCATGCGAGAACTGGTAAAGATCGAGAACTCCATGTCTATCATGATTTCGATGATTTGCTCGAAAAGCATGACCTACCTGCAAAAAAAAAGACTTATAACGACATCGCGGCACTTCTAAATTGCTGAGGTGTTTTTCCGAGATGTCGTTTAAACATCGCACTGAATGCACTGGGATTATTATATCCCAGTGATTCAGAAATTTGAGCAATCGATTCACCATTCGCGATTTTACTCAAGGCAAGTGCGATATGCATTTGCTGTACCCATGCCCGATAAGACAGTCCAGTTTCTTTTTGGAACATACGCATTAAGGTTCTCGAACTCGCACCAATATCATCAGCCCAATCTGTTAAATCTTTTGAGTGATTAGGCGCGTGTAATAATGCTTGGCAAATTTTTAATAATCGTTTGTCTTTTGGCCACGGAATCTGGATAGGCAGCAAATTGGCTCGATGAATTTCTTCAAAAATCAAAATTTGTAAAGAACGAGAAAGCTCTTGAGAGGTGACAATATTTGGAGTCTCCTCTTGTTCAATTTCGTTTAAACGAATCAAAAGCTCATGCAACAGGTTGCTCACCCGAATAATAAAGCAATGTTGCCCCATTAAAGCAGCTGCATTTACTTCAACCAATGCTGTATTTAACTTCACGTGACTCAGTGAAATGACACTATGCTCGACATGGGCAGGAATCCATAACGCACACATGGGCGGCACAATCCAGACATTATTTGGTGTAAACACCTGAATGTTCCCTGTAGACGCATATAAAAACTGAGCGCGGGTATGCGTATGAGTCGGCGTGATTTCTCGGTAGGCATGCTCGGAAGATAGCCCAATCACAAGTTCAGACAAATCAGACTGAATAAGAGAATCGGACATAATCTATCCTAAAAATTGTCACTTATACGATGATTATTGGAAGATAACTTTATAAGCGACAATTTACAATAAGCACCTTACTTAAAATATTGGAGTTTTTCAGATATGACGTCTTCAATACAATTGAAAGATGGTATTGCCAATACCGTTGCAAATGATCAGCCTCAAGGAATGATTATTAAAATTGTAGGTGCAGTGGCGGTTGCACATTTACTGAATGATTTAATTCAGGCCGTGTTACCAGCTATCTATCCAATGCTCAAAGCAAACTTTTCTCTGAGTTTTGCTCAAGTTGGCCTGATTTCGTTTGTATACCAAATTACAGGTTCACTGCTACAGCCTTGGATTGGACTTTATACTGATAAACATCCAAAACCTTATCTTCTACCACTCGGAATGGTCGTCACATTCTGCGGCATTATCTTGTTGGCATTTTCACCAAGCTTTACAGTGTTGTTATGTGCATCCGCGCTGATTGGGGTAGGTTCTGCAACTTTTCACCCTGAAGCTTCACGTGTGGCTCGAATGGCATCTGGCGGGCGCTTCGGTACGGCTCAATCGACTTTTCAGGTGGGTGGAAACACAGGTACTGCCATTGGTCCATTGTTAGCAGCTTTACTGATTGTACCGTTTGGACAGCATGCAGTTGCGGGCTTAGTTATATTTGCACTTTTAGCTATTTGGGTTTTATTTGGTGTAAGCCGTTGGACGATTGGTCATGCAAAAAATCAAGTAGTTACACGTGTAAACCAAGCACAGAGTAAATTACATGGTCGTAAGCTCATTATTGCCTTGAGCACTATTAGTGTGTTGATGTTCGCTAAATTTACCTACATTGCTAGCATTAGTAATTACTTTACTTTTTACTTAATTCAAAAGTTCCATATCAGTATCCAGACCGCTCAGTTGCATTTGTTTGCATTTTTGGCAGCTGTTGCTTTAGGTACATTTGCAGGTGGCCCAATTGGTGACAAGATTGGTCGTAAAGCTGTTATCTGGGTTTCATTTGTGGGTATGGCTCCATTTGCATTAATGATGCCGTATGCAAACTTGTTTTGGACAACAGTCTTATCAATTATTACTGGTTTGGTGTTGTCGTCTGCTTTTGCTGCAATGGTAGTTTATGCACAAGAAGCTGTTCCGGGCCGTGTGGGGATGATTGCTGGTTTAATGTTTGGTCTTATGTTTGGAGTAAGTGGTATTGCCGCAGCAGGGCTAGGGCATTTGGCCGATGTTAACGGCATTGAATGGGTATTTGGATTGTGTTCATTGTTACCATTATTAGGTTTCGCAACCGCATTTTTACCAAACACAAAAGTTAAATAAAACCATCACTCCGTTGTTTTAAATCCTCCAGTCTTAAAAAGGTTGGGGGATTTTTTATTAGAAAAGATATATATATTAGGGTGATAAATTTATTTTAATTAAAAATAATAAAGTTAATTCAATAGGCTATCTTGTCCTATGAAAAAAATTGTTTAAAATCGCAAGGCAATATATCAAGACATAAATTGATAATATTGTAGAAATAGTAATAATTTCTTAATTTATTGAATTTATTATATAAAATAAAATTTATTATGGGTGATATGAAGTGTTCGCTATTAAGCAATTATCATTAAGTGTTTTTCTCGTTTCTACATTAACTTTAGTTGCATGTGGTGGTGGGGGTGGAGGAAGTTCTACGGACGGTTCTTCTACATCTTCAAAGTCAAATCCTAATGAAATCCCGACTTTATCATCCACTCCATTGATTAATTACACTACAACTTTTGAGCAAAATCTCACTATAATTAATGAAAAAAATAATGGCATATCAACCCAGCTTGTTCCAAGTAATGGATCTAGTAAAAGTGTGATTGAACCTAGTTATAGTGTAAGAACTTATGGAAATTCAGGGCTTTCATTTTATTATAAATTAGATAGAAATCAATTTGTTAGGGTTGAATATGATAAGCTTTCTGGTAAGGTGGTAAGTGCAAGAATTGATACGGAGAAATCTTCCTTAACTTGTAGGGATGATAAATGGACTCCTGAAGGTTGTGAAGGAATTAGTGTGATTTATGATGATCGTACTGGTGATTCAACACTATTATTTAATAATAAAAAATTTGAAGATTCATATTACTCGAATAATGAAAAGGTAACGTATTTAGTTACATTGAATGGTACGGTAAAAGGGAGTATTAGTAGTAAACCTTTAGAATTTACAGATTTTGAAAAGACCCATAATGGTGAAATTACTGTTAATGGTAAGAAAATGGATATTCTTCGAGCCTATATGAGGGATACTCAGCTTGTTGTTCAATTTACGAATGGTGAGAGCTTATATTTGCTTACAGGTAAATCATCAGGGCTGGTTAACACTTATTATACAGGAGAAGAGATTCTCTCTAGTGCGGCGGCTATGGGAACATTAAAAAAACTAGATAACGATCGAGTAAATGTAGAATTTAATAACGTTTACTTTAATTCAAAAACTGGATCTAACTTTAAAATAGCCTCAGGAAATATTACTTTAATTAATAGTTATGCCAAAATTGATATCTCAAATGTAGGAAAAATTGATACAAACGAGGTTTATGCTTATGAACTCTCTAATAAAGAAATAACTTACTTTATTACATCTACTACTGGGCATGGTTATATCACTGTTCAAGGACAAAATCCTGTGAATATTCAGATAAATGGCTATTCTTGTACTTTAAGTGATTGTAAAAATGTATTGATCTCTAAAGATGGTTCTAATATCCAACTGAAGGGTACAAAGCTGGGTGATGTGAGTGTGACTGGTTCAATTCGAACAAATATTCATTAAGTGATTCATTTCACCTTGGACTAGTTGGATAGGAGTAAGGTGACGGTTAATATTTGGCATTTTACGAACACAAAAGTTAAATAAATGAAAAGACTCTCAGTCATATTAAACTGAGAGTCTTTTTTAAGATGAATATAATTCTAATTAAAAAGACTATTTTTTAATACCAAATTTAAATACGGTGACACTGTTATACGTTTGATTTGGGTTCAAACGAGTAGATGGGAAAGTCGGTTGATTGGGGCTGTCTGGAAAATGCTGTGTCTCTAATGCTAGAGCATCTGCTTGTCGATAAAGTACGCCGTTTGCACCAGCAACATTTCCTAATAAATGATTCGCCGTATACATTTGAACGCTTGGTTCAGTGGTTAGGACCTGCATAGTTCGTTTAGATTTTGGGTCAACAACACTAGCAGCAAGATTTAATTTCCCTTGAGACTTTTGGTTAATCACCCAAGTTTGGTCATAGCCATATCCATACGCCAATTGCTGATGATTCGCTCGAATATCTTTTACAATTGCTTTAGGAGTCCGAAAATCAAAAGGCGTACTTGTAACTGAAGCAATTTCACCTGTTGGTAAAGAATTTTGATCGGTTACTAATATACGGTCTGCATTGAGCTGTACAACATGATCTAGTACGCCATACGGGTTATTTCCAGCACCTGACAAGTTGAAATAACTATGATTGGTGAGATTGACAACTGTAGGTTGATCAGTTTTGGCCTTATATTCAATCTGGAATTCATTTTGGTCTGAAAGACTGTAGATCACTTCTACATCTAATTTCCCGGGAAAACCTTGATCCCCATTTGGACTGGTTAACTTAAGAGAAGCTTTAACGGTTTCACCTTTAGAAACGAGGGGCTTAACTTGCCAAATACGTTTATCAAAACCTGGATTACCGCTATGTAATGAATTCGGTCCATTATTTTTTTCGAGGTTATATGTTTTCCCTTCTAAGCTGAATTTAGCATTGCCAATACGATTCGCATAACGACCAATTAATCCACCAAAATGAATGCCTTCCTTGGTATCAGTGACTTCATAGCCTTTTAGATCATCGAAGCCCAAAACAATATTATTTTGTTTACCTTGTGCATCGGGAGTCAAAATCTGTGTAATTACGCCACCAAAACTAATAAAAGATACAGAGACTCCTTTGTTATTGCTCATGGTGTATAGATCAACTTTTTGACCATCTTCAGTCGTGCCATATGGTTTTACATTTAATGTGGCTGCATTCGCAATTTGTGCAAAGCTATAGATCGTAAAACTTAAAATTACTAATTTTTTCATGCTTATACTCTATTCTTTGATAGTAGGATTGGATGAATATAAAATTGATTTTTCATCTTTTTAATGAGTTTTTTATTATATGGTGTTAATGATTATTAACTCAGTTCATTTTAGGTATTGAACAAACTGACACCATGTAAGGTTATAAATAAATTAACTTTATTAGCAAAATTCAACAGTAAGCTATTTTTATGACTTATTCTGACTCGGTTTTAAAATTTTCACTCGGTCTTAATGGCCTGTCATTTGACTTAGACAACCAACATATCCAACTTGAACAGGGCTTGAGTTTTATTAATTCAAAAAGCATTAGCCATGGTGTGATTGATGAGCTTGCTATTGAAAAAATGATTTATTTTATTGAAGAAATCATAGAGTCTCAGCCACTAAGAAACCTAAATATAGGTGGTGTAGCTGTTACGGCTGATACAGCCATAACACAACTCAGTGAGTTATTTTTTAGTGCTCAAAAGCAAATCAGTCGCATTGAGCTTGAGCATGGATTTAATGATTTTATTGAGCGTTTGAGCTACTACACAAGCCAAGTAGCCCCAGATCAGCTTTATATTTTTACCTACTTTGTGTTTGTTCGAGAGATGATGCATCACCTAAGGATTGAGCAAATTCAGATTATTTAAGAAATTGCTTTCTCAATCTGCCAACTCATCATGAATCCAGTTTAAAAACAGCTCAATTTTAGGAATAAACTGATGGGTTCGCGGATAAACCAAATGATGAGCAGAAATAGGAATCGATAGCTCATCTGCAAAAACTCTAACCAACTTTCCAGATTCCAAATAATTTTGAGTAAGTAAATTACTTTCTAAAACAAAACCTAGTCCGTGTGTGGCTGCTTCAAGTGACATGTAAGAGCGGTCAAAACTCAAAGTATAGGGAAACTCAGGAATGCTTAAGCCGTGATGCGCAAACCACTGGGGCCAAGTGACTAAGGTTGAGCGCGATAAAATCAGTTCTTTTTTTAATAAATCTTGGGGCTTATGCACTGGGCTACGCTCAAGCAACTTAGGCGATGCAAGTACCTCTAGCTTTTCATTACGAATCGTTCTGATTTCTACCCCTGTCCAGTTGGGCAAACCATGTCGAATATCTATGTCGATCTTATCGCGAGTAAAGTGCAAATTTTCATATGAACACGACAGGTTGACCTGAATCATTGGAAACTTTTCTTTAAATGATTCGAGGCGTGGCAGTAGCCAAAGCAAACCAAAACTTGGGGATGAATGAATATATAAACTGTCTTTAGGGCTTTTATCGGCAGCTTTTTCAGTGGCTAACATCAGGTTATGCAAAATGGTCGTGACATCCTGAAAATAGCGTTCACCTGAAGGGGTAAGCGTCACACCACGGGCACCACGAATAAATAAACTCTGCCCAATCATTTCTTCGAGTTTGGCAATTTGGTGACTGACTGCTGAAGGCGTGAGATTTAAATTCTCTGCGGCCTTGGCAACATTGCCAAAACGGGCAGTTTGTTCAAAAGCCTGTAGTGTTTTAATTGAGGGCATCTGGTTGAAATTGTTTTCACTACTATCCATGAAATGATCCATTTTTATCCCTAAAACTTATTTAAAAATAGCACAGGCATGAATTTTTTTCATGCCTTGTTGAATTCGAGATGATTGCTGGAACTTCTGAAAAAAGAGAATCTAAGTCCGAACTCAGGAAATAAAGCGTAAAAGAGGATTCAACATGTTACTACAAGGAAAAGTGGCATTAATTACCGGTGCAGCATCAGAACGTGGAATTGGACGAGCAACCGCAGAAATCTTTGCACAACAAGGTGCCAAAGTCATTATTGTTGATTTAGATCTTGCTCAAAGCCAAAACGCTGCAAAGGCACTTGGTGAAGGGTATTTAGGTCTTGCTGCAAACGTTGCAAATGAAGAGCAGGTCAAGGCAGCTGTTGAACAAGCACTGAAACACTATGGAAAAATCGATATTTTAATTAATAATGCAGGCATTACCCAACCCGTAAAAACACTTGATATTCAACGCAATGATTATGATCGTATTTTAGATGTCAGCCTACGCGGAACACTCATTATGTCGCAAGCTGTTATTCCTTCCATGAAAGCAAATGGTGGCGGAAGCATTGTGTGTCTATCTTCTGTTTCAGCACAACGCGGTGGTGGTATTTTTGGCGGGCCGCATTATAGCGCTGCAAAAGCAGGGGTTTTGGGTTTGGCAAAAGCGATGGCTCGTGAATTTGGTGGCGATCAGATTCGTGTAAATTCTCTTACTCCGGGTCTTATCCAAACCGATATTACGGGTGGTTTAATGAATGATGACCGTCGTCACGACATTCTGGCAGGTATTCCACTCGGCCGCTTAGGTAAAGCGCAAGACGTTGCAAATGCAGCACTGTTTTTGGCAAGTGATCTGTCAGCTTACCTAACTGGTGTAACACTCGATGTAAATGGTGGCATGCTGATTCACTAAAGCTTGCCATTTAAAAACTAAAAATAGAATGATGGTCACAAGAGGATACTGTGGCCAAATGTAAAGGGATTCGCATGATGGATACAGTATTTTCATCTGAAGTAGATACGGCAGTTCGTAAATCGGCGTATCGAAAAATTGCATTTCGGCTTATGCCATTTTTAATGCTTTGTTATTTTTGTGCCTATTTAGATCGAGTAAATGTTGGTTTTGCCAAGCTCCAGATGATGAGCGATTTACAGTTTAGTGAAGCTGTATATGGGCTAGGCGCAGGGATTTTCTTTATTGGTTATTTCCTATGCGAAGTGCCAAGTAACATCGTACTCCACAAAGTAGGAGCAAGACGCTGGATTGCCCGCATCATGATTACATGGGGCATTTTGTCAGGCTGTTTTGCCTTTGTTCAAACCGAATGGCAATTTTACACCTTACGTTTTTTACTGGGTGTTGCCGAAGCTGGTTTAGCCCCGGGCTTATTGCTTTACCTCACTTACTGGTTTCCGTCTTACCGCCGTGCACGCATGACCGTACTTTGGTTTATCGCGATTCCAATCTCGGGAATGATTGGTGGGCCACTTTCGGGTCTAATCATGGACCGAATGAGCGGTGTGCATGGCTGGTTTGGCTGGCAGTGGATGTTTTTAATTGAAGCGATTCCTACGGTTGTCGTCGGTTTGCTCGTACTCGCTGTTTTAAAAGATTCCGTTCAAGACGCGAACTGGCTAACTCAAGACGAGAAAAACTTGGTGAAGCAAGAGCTTGCTCAAGATAACCAACACAAAGAAGGTCACGGTAGCATTAAAGAGTTTGTCGCGGATAAACGTTTATGGTTACTTGCAGGCATTTACTTCTGTGTGGTGATGGGTCAATACGCCATTACCTTTTGGCTACCTACTCTCATTCGTAACTCAGGCATCAGTGATAACTGGCATATTGGGCTACTTACGAGTCTTCCTTATATGTGCGCCATTGTAGTTATGCTTTTGGCAGGGCGCAGTGGTGACCATTTCCAAGAACGCCGTTGGCACTTAATTATCCCAATGTGTGCGGGTGCGATCGCACTTACACTTGCGACTTTGCTCGCTTCAAATCTGACACTTTCTTTAATTTTCCTCTGCATTGCAGCCTCAGGTGTGCTTACTGCATCTTCTTTATTCTGGATGTTACCAACCAACTTTTTGGGTGGTGTTTCCGCAGCGGCAGGTATTGCAGCAGTCAATAGCTTCGCCAATCTTGCCGGATTCTGTTCACCTTATTTAATCGGTTGGGTCACCACCAACACAGGCTCAAATGCAATCGGCATGTTCTTAATCACAGCAGTATTAATTTTCGGTGCCAGTTTGGTTCTGCGCGTTCCGGCAAAACTGGTCAATCGTTAATAAGGAATAGTAAATGACAATGTTAAATGTTGATAAATCAGGCCAAATTGCCGAGTTGCAACAACGTGCCTACCACATTCGCCAATATGCTTTACGTATGGGGCAAGTACAAGGTCAAGGCTATGTTGGACAAGCATTAGGTGCCGCAGATCTACTCGCAGTATCTTATTTCCATGCCATGAAATATCAGCCAGAAAACCCAGAGTGGGAAGGCCGTGACCGTTTTTATCTCTCTATTGGGCACTATGCAATTGCACTTTATGCAGCGTTAATTGAAGCCAACATTATTCCGCTTGAAGAACTTGAAACCTATGGGGCAGATGATAGTCGTTTACCGATGTCGGGCATGGCTTCTTACACACCAGGTATGGAAATTACAGGAGGCTCATTAGGTCATGGTTTAGGGATTGCAGTAGGCGCATGTTTAGGACTGAAACAGAAAAAGTCAGATGCTTTTGTTTATAACTTACTGTCTGATGGCGAGTTAAATGAAGGCTCAACATGGGAAGCGGTGATGTCTGCCTCTCATTGGAAACTAGATAACTTGATTGCCATTATTGATGTGAATAATCAGCAGGCAGATGGGCATTCAAGCGAAATTTTGGCTTTTGAACCAATTGTAGACCGTTGGCAGTCATTCGGTTGGTACACCCAGCGCGTAGATGGCAACAATATGGAAGCTTTACTTGAGGCATTCGATCAAGCACGAAACCATGAGGGAGCATGCCCGCGAGTCATTATTTGTGACACCAAAATGGGCAAAGGCGTGTCTTTCTTGGAAAGCCGTGAAAAAACACACTTCATTCGTGTTGATGAACATGAATGGGATGATGCTTTAAATATTTTGACCCACTACGGACAGTAAGGAATACACCATGAGCCAGTTAGCCAATCCTCCTAAGAAAAAACTAACCACTTCGGCAATGATTGCTTCTATTGCTGCCGAGGGTCAACCAACAAAACCAGCGCCATTTGGTCATGCACTCAATGCCTTGGCAAAAGAGCGTGACGATATTGTGGGTTTGTCAGCAGATTTATCCAAATATACAGACCTGCATATCTTTGCCAAAGAAAACCCAGACAAGTTTTTCCAAATGGGCATGGCAGAACAACTTTTAATGAGCGCGGCAGCAGGACTTGCTCGTGAAGGATTTGTTCCTTTTGCCACAACTTATGCTGTGTTTGCATCACGCCGTGCCTATGATTTTATTTGTATGGCGATTGCAGAAGATAACCTCAATGTCAAAATCGTTGCTGCGCTTCCGGGTTTAACCACGGGTTATGGCCCAAGTCATCAGGCGACTGACGATATTGCAATTTTCCGTGCAATGCCGAACCTGATGGTCATTGATCCGTGTGATGCCTTGGAAATCGAACAGGCGATTCCACAAATTGCCGCACATAACGGTCCTGTATATATGCGTTTATTGCGTGGACAGGTTCCATTAGTGCTCGATAAATACAATTACCAGTTTAAATTGGGTAAGGCGCAGGTGATTAAACCGGGTAAAGACTTACTCATTATTTCGACTGGTCTATTGACTATGCGTGCGCTTGAGGCAGCCGAAGAGCTTGAAAACGAGGGCATTGAGGTTTCAGTGCTGCATGTGCCTACTATTAAGCCTTTAGATGAACAAACTATTTTGGATGAAGTTGCAAAAGGTGGCCGACCTGTTTTAACTGCCGAAAATCATTCAGTCATTGGTGGTTTAGGGGAAGCAGTCGGGTCCTTACTTTTAAGAAATGGTCAACATCCACGCTTCGATATGATTGGTTTACCAGATGCATTTTTAGATGCGGGGGCATTACCAACTTTGCATGATCGATATGGCATTTCAACAGAAGCAGTTAAAGAGAAGATTAAGTCACATTTGAAGTAGAGTAATGTCTGCTTGATGTAAGTAGTATTGAAATAGATTCTTTGAAATCTCTCAATCTTAAAAGTTGGGGGATTTTTTATCTCAATATGCTAATGAAATGTAGACATCAATTAACAGGAAGTTGGCTGTTTTGAAGGTTTGGTTTAAATAATTATGTGTTATAAGATGAATAAAAATTATAAATAGGATTTGAAAAAATGAAAAAAATACACTTTAGTCTATTAAGTTTTTTAATGTTGGCTGGATGTGGTGAAAATAACCAAAGTATAGTACCAAATAAAGATAATACATTGTTTATACAAGGCGTTGGTGTTAATGAAAAGGTTGAATTAAACCCAGTCATAACCAACTATGACCTAATTGCCTATGGTAATGAACCTACTGAGGCTGTCTTGATTAATTTAACGGGACAGGAAAAAAAGCTCTTGGGCTCTATTTCATTAAAACCTTATTCAAATATAGCGAGTTTAGATTATTTGGTATGGAAGGATAATTTAAATAAGGCACTTATATGTTTACCAATCTTAACTTGTCCAGATGGTACGACATATAAAATAGAAAATTTCGAGGATAAATTTAAATTGAGTTTTGATTTGAATCAGTCCAAAAATGAGTTCTCAGTAACTTCTATAAACGGAGAGGAGGTAGGAAATAGAGTTCCCGTAGTTGTGTCTGGGAATATAAATTTTACGGTTCCTTCAAATTGGCCATTGTTTCAAAAAGATAGGTTTTCAGCTATCAAAGTTAATGATATTGCTATTGATGGAAGTATTTTTAAAATTATAGATTTTGAAGAGTCAAAGCAATATTATAATAATGAATTAATATACACTACAAAAAAATTTACTTTGAAGAAAAATGAAGATATTTCATATTTAAGTATAATATTTTATGAAAATAAGGTGAAAAGTAATGCATTAATTAATTTGGTATATAAAGGTGGGGATTTTAAAAATATAGAGAAATTGAGCGATCAGTTTTGGAAGGAAGATCAAAAAAATATAGAGTTTAATCTCGAAAATATAGAATTGATTGATCATACTAATAATAGGAAACTAAATGTTAGTGTAAATATGAACATGCCTAAAACTTATAGTGACTTACAATTTGGGGATCAAAAAATAGTAATGTTGCCTATTCACAATCGTTATATAGCTACAGTCAAAAATGATCAAAAAATTTATAATCTAGGTTTTGAAAATAGTAATGAATTAATTGATATATCTATCATTCAAGAGCTTGCAGGACATTTAAGCGTTAAAACAATAGTTGGTGAACAAGAGTTCATGTGCGGAAATCGAGAAATCCCTTGTTCTGGCATAACTTCAGATAGTGATAGACAAACCTTTTATTTTCATAATGTAAAAGCGGGAGCAAATACACTTAATGGTATGACTCATATTACAGGGGTATTTGAACAAAAATAAAAAATCCCCTCAATTGAGGGGATTTTTCTTTAATAACTTAAGCAATCGAATCATCTAAATTCGGCCCTAACCAACGCTTCGCTTCATCCAGTGTCCAACCTTTACGTTTTGCATAATCTTCAAGTTGGTCTTGAGAGATTTTACCTACGTTAAAGTATTCACTTTGAGGGTGCGAATAATAGAAACCACTTACCGAAGATGGCGGCATCATTGCAAAGTGCTCAGTCAGTTTAGTGCCGATTTTGTCTGTAGAACCTAACCAGTCAAACAACACCGCTTTTTCAGAGTGCTCTGGACAAGCAGGGTAACCCGGCGCAGGGCGAATACCGACATATTTCTCTTTAATCAGCTCTTCATTGGTCAGTGTTTCATCTGCTTTATAGCCCCAGAACTCTTTACGAATGCGTTCATGCAAATGTTCGGCAAAGGCTTCTGCAAAACGGTCTGCCAACGACTGAATTAAAATTGCAGAGTAGTCATCACCTTTGGCTTTGTATTCATTTGCCAATTCTTCTGCACCAAAAATCGATACAGTGAATCCACCTAAGTAGTCCTGTTGCTCACGGTCAGTACGAATGTAATCTGCCAAAGACAAGTTTGGTTTACCTGTGACTTTGTCTGATTGCTGACGTAAATGTTCAAATGTATGCGTAACATTTTGACCAGCTTCATCAAATACGCTGACGGTGTCGGCGTCAGTGCGCTGAGCAGGGAACATACCAAATACAGCACGTGCATCAAAAAGATTGTTGTCGATAATATCTTTCAACATCGCTTGAGCTTGATTGTACAAATCTGTTGCAGCTTCCCCAACAACTTCATCTTCTAAAATTTTCGGGAACTTACCAGCCAAGCTCCAAGAAATGAAGAATGGTGTCCAGTCAAAATATTCAACCAATGTTTCAAGCGGGTAGTTTGTTAAAACTTGAGTTCCCAAAAGGTTTGGTTTTGCTGGAACGTAGCTTTCATCAATTTTAAAACCGTTTTTAACAGACTCTGCATAAGTCAGTTTGGCAGCTTTTGGTTGTTTGTTGGCTAAGCGCTCACGAATTTTGGCATATTCAGCACGGTGTTCTTCAATGAATTTTCCACGCATTTCTTTTGAAAGCAGGGTAGTTGCAACACCTACAGCACGTGAGGCATCGGCAACATAAATCACCGCATCGTTATGGTACTGAGGATCAATTTTTACTGCTGTGTGTGCTTTCGATGTCGTAGCACCACCGATCAATAAAGGAATGTCAAAGCCTTTACGTTGCATTTCTTTAGCAACAAACACCATTTCATCTAAAGACGGAGTAATCAGACCTGACAACCCGATGATGTCACATTTTTCATCAATCGCAGTTTGCAAGATTTTCTCACAAGGGACCATCACACCAAGGTCAACAATGTCGTAACCATTACAGCCGAGTACAACACCCACAATATTTTTACCAATATCGTGTACGTCACCCTTAACAGTTGCCATTAGGACTTTACCTTTAGATTGGCTACCTGTTTTTTCAGCTTCAATGTATGGGTTGAGCCAAGCCACAGCTTGTTTCATGACACGTGCAGATTTCACAACCTGTGGTAAGAACATTTTGCCTGAACCGAACAAGTCACCAACTACGTTCATACCATCCATCAAAGCGCCTTCAATCACATCTAAAGGACGCTTGGCTTTTAGGCGAGCTTCTTCGGTATCTTCGTCAATGTATGTGGTAATACCTTTAACCAAAGCATATTCAAGACGTTTCTCTACAGGTTCGTTACGCCATTCAAGGTTTTCGGCTTCACGTTGAGCACCGCTATGACCACGGTATTTTTCAGCGACTTCAAGCAGTTTTTCTGTGGCATTTTGACCAGATTCCCCTTGGTTCTGGTTTAAAACAACATCTTCAACCGCATCTTTGAGCTCTTTAGGAATATCATCATAAATTGCCATTTGGCCGGCATTTACAATCCCCATGGTCATGCCTTGTTTAATAGCATGGTACAAGAACACAGAGTGAATGGCTTCACGAACAGGCTCATTTCCACGGAACGAGAATGAAACGTTCGATACACCACCAGAAATCATGGCATGAGGTAAGTTCTGTTTAATCCAACCTGTGGCTTCAATAAAATCGACGCCATAGTTATTGTGTTCTTCAATTCCTGTTGCCACTGCAAACACGTTCGGGTCAAAAATAATATCTTCAGCAGGGAAGCCAACATCATTGACCAAAACATCATAAGAACGTTTACAGATTTCACGCTTACGTGCAGCAGTGTCGGCCTGACCTGTTTCATCAAAGGCCATCACAATAATCGCAGCACCATATTGACGGCAGAGGCGAGCCTTTTCGACAAACTCGTCATAACCTTCCTTTAAGGAAATCGAGTTAACAACAGGTTTACCTTGTACACATTTTAAGCCAGCTTCAATGATTTCCCATTTTGATGAGTCAATCATGATCGGCACACGTGAAATATCTGGTTCAGAGGCCACAAGGTTTAGGAAATGCACCATCGCATTTTGCGAATCGAGCATCCCTTCATCCATGTTAATGTCAATAATCTGGGCACCAGCTTCCACTTGTTGCTGTGCAACTTCTAAAGCTTCGGCAAAGTTTTCTTCACGAATAAGACGTAAGAATTTTTTTGAACCGGTAACGTTAGTACGTTCACCGACGTTCACAAACAATGAGTCGTCATAAATATTAAAAGGTTCTAAACCACTTAAGCGGCAAGCTGGCTTAGTTTCAGGAATTTGACGAGGTGCAATGTCTTTTACAGCATTGGCAATAGCACGAATATGGTCTGGTGTTGTACCACAGCAACCACCGGTAATATTGATCAAACCACTTTCTGCAAACTCTTTTAAGAAGGCAGCAGTTTGTTCTGGTGTTTCATCATATTCACCAAAAGCGTTTGGTAAGCCAGCATTTGGATGGGCAGAAATGAATGTATCAGCAACATCAGATACGGTTTTAACGTGAGGACGCATAGCATCTGCACCAAGGGCGCAGTTAAAACCAATTGAAAGTAAGTCACCATGGCGTACAGAGTTCCAGAACGCTTCGGCAGTTTGACCTGTTAAGGTACGACCCGATGCATCGGTAATGGTCCCTGAAATCATGAGTGGTAATTCATGACCAATTTGCTTAAAGACTTCTTTCACCGCAAAAATTGCAGCTTTACAGTTTAATGTATCAAAAACGGTTTCAATCAGAATGATATCTGCACCACCTTCAATCAGCGCATGAGTGGCCTCAATATAGTTTTCTTTTAGCGCATCAAAGGTAATGTTACGAAAGGCAGGATCATTTACATTGGGTGAAATTGAACAGGTACGCGATGTTGGGCCGAGTACACCCGCTACAAAACGAGGTTTATCTGGAGTCGAATATTTTTCACAGGCTGCTTTGGCTAAACGCGCTGCTTCACGGTTAATCTCGGGAACAAGGTCTTCCATGTGGTAATCAGACATTGAAACACGCGTACCGTTAAAGCTGTTGGTTTCGATAATGTCTGCACCAGCATCAAGGTAAGCTTCATGAATGCCTTGAATGATTTCTGGCTGTGTCAAAACTAAAAGGTCATTGTTACCTTTTAAGTCATGTGCCCAATCAGCAAAACGCTCACCACGGTAGTCAGCTTCTTCCAATTTATGGCGCTGGATCATCGTTCCCATTGCACCATCAATAATCAGAATGCGTTTAGCAAGAAGCGCTTTTAGGGTGGCAAGCGTAGACATAGAAAACCCCGATCTTTTATATGAATTTAAAAATGCGGCGCTATTGTAACAGAATAGCAGCACAATTGATGATCTATGACGACCCACCATTCACCGTAAATTAGTCGTAAAAAAAAAGTGTTTTCGAACAAAAAGAGGGCATTTTTTCATCAAATATTCATAAAATGATCATGATATTGAAATATTTCATCTCCAATATTCCGTTTTATGACAATTAAGCTGTTTAAAAAAACGTCATATAGGTAATTTTTTAGATATTTTTGCTTTAAAAGTAGTCATAAATAAGGAAGATATAAATTGATTTAAATTATTGTATTTTAATAAAAAAATAAAATGGATCGAGGAAAGGTGCATCAAATGAGGTCAAAATATGAAAAATTGACTTCATCAGGCGCCGCTTTGTCATATAATTGTCATAATTTAATTTAAGAATACAGAGGATTTTTCTATCCTCTTACCGTCTGCATGAATTCTAATCTACCCCCTGTTTCGGATTCAAAACTTGCGGCAAACCTGCAAGTCAAATCGACGAATGTACATGTCCCGACACCTAAGTTCTTTATGCCGGTGTTTCTGACAATTATTGTTGCAACACTTATTTATATTGGATTTCAGGTGAGTGCTGATTTAGCGCATGTACCGCCTTTGAGTCTTTATTCGGTTATTCTTTTATCTACCGCACTCTTGATTGCTTTAGGCTTTGAGTTTGTAAATGGCTTCCACGATACTGCAAATGCAGTAGCGACAGTGATTTACACCAATGCTTTACCTGCACCGGTTGCAGTCATGTGGGCAGGTTTTTGTAATTTTCTTGGGGTAATGGTTGCAAGCGGCGCAGTCGCTTACGGCATTATTGCATTGTTGCCTGTTGAATTGATTATGAACATGGGTAGCGGTGCAGGTTTCGCAATGGTTTTTGCGCTTCTTATTGCTGCGATTCTCTGGAACTTAGGTACTTGGTTCTTGGGTATTCCTGCTTCGAGCTCTCATACTTTGATTGGTTCAATCTTGGGTGTGGGCATTATGAACCATCTGTTGAGTGCATCGACTGGCGTAACCACCAGTGGTGTTGATATGGATCAGGTGATTAAAGTCGGTAAGGCCTTATTATTGTCACCTTTAATTGGTTTTGCTTTTGCAGCGATTGTATTCTTGTTGGTTAAAACTATTTTTAAACGCCAATTAGAGTTATTCCAGCCACCAGAAGGTAATAAACCACCACCAGCAATCATTCGTGCAATTTTAATCTTTACCTGTACAGGTGTAAGTTTTGCACATGGTTCTAATGACGGTCAAAAAGGTATGGGTTTAATCATGCTGATTTTGGTTGGTCTGGTGCCATTGGCTTATTCATTAAATAAAAATCTTGATACACAACAAGTTCAATCATTCCATCAGCTTTCTTCTCAAACTGCCGTACTTTTGAATCAAAATCAGCCAGAATTAACCGATGAAAAAGCACGTGTTATTTTGACTAAATATATTCAGACTAAACAGCAAACTCCGGAAGTAGTGCCTGCATTGGCAAGCATGACTGATCATTTGGGTGAGCGAGTTTCTAGCTATAGCAACTTAAAAGACATTCCAGAAGCTGCAATCAGTGAAATTCGTAATGACATGTATTTAAGTACAACGACGTTTAAGCGTTTGGATAAAGCAGATGCTTTACCAAAAATGGATCAGTCACAAGAAAAACTCGTGAAAGAATACCGTAGTAGCTTAGATTCATTCTTACAATACATTCCAACTTGGGTGAAAGTAGCAGTTGCTTTGGCACTTGGCTTAGGCACCATGGTTGGCTGGAAACGTATTGTTGTGACTGTAGGTGAACGTATTGGTAAACATCATATGACTTATGGTCAAGGGATGTCTGCTGAGCTTGTCGCAATGAGTACAATTGCAGCAGCCGATGGTTTAGGTATGCCTGTTTCAACAACACACGTTTTAAACAGTGCTGTTGCTGGTACCATGGTAGCGAACAGATCGGGTTTAAACTTCAATACAGTTAAAACGATTTTATCTGCATGGGTATTTACACTTCCTGCAACAATCTGTTTGTCAGGCGGTTTGTACTGGTTATTCTTACAGTTTGTATAAAAGTATTTCAAAAATTAAAGCCACTGTTCACAGTGGCTTTTTTTATTTGTTTCTTTTTAACGTTCAGTCTATTTTCATGTACATTCAATTATAAATTAACGAGTCCTTATAAAGCCTCAAGTAACTTCAGAGGCTAGGCTTAAAACTTTTATATCAGGATAGATTATGGATGCGGTTCAAATAGATCAGCTAAAACAACAATTTCCACTTATTGAGACACTGCAAGCCTATCAAGAAACATTTTGGTTTACACCTCATTGCTATCCTTTAAATGAAGCTTTAGAAAAAGTTGGTCTCACCGCAGAGGACGTAAGTAAAGCAGAAGCCCGATTAGAGCGTTTCGCACCTTATTTGGCAAAAGTGTTTCCTGAAACTCAAGCACAACATGGAAAAATTGAATCAGAGATCGTTGAAATTGCCCATATGCAACAAGCACTTTCTTCAACAGAACAAGTGCAACTGAGTGGAGCATGCTGGCTGAAAAAGGATAGTCATCTACCTATTTCAGGCTCAATCAAAGCACGTGGTGGCATTTATGAAGTCTTGGCTCACGCCGAAAAGTTGGCAATTGAGGCTGGACTTCTCAAGTTGGAAGACGATTACAGTAAGTTAGATCAAGATTCATTTCGAACGTTTTTTTCTAAGTATCAAATTGCAGTAGGTTCTACAGGCAACCTTGGGCTTTCTATCGGCATTATGAGCGCCAAACTGGGTTTTAGAGTCACAGTCCATATGTCTGCCGATGCGAGACAGTGGAAAAAAGACAAACTGCGTTCATTAGGCGTTAATGTTGTGGAATATGCCAGTGACTATGGAGTAGCGGTTGAAGAGGGAAGAAAAGCAGCAGAGCAAGATCCGCACTGCTTTTTTATTGATGATGAAAACTCAAAAACATTGTTTTTAGGTTATGCAGTTGCAGGAATACGCTTAAAACAGCAATTTGAGCAAAAACAAATTAAAGTCGATGCTGAACATCCATTATTTGTTTATTTGCCGTGTGGCGTTGGTGGTGGCCCTGGTGGGGTAAGTTTTGGTTTGAAACTGGCTTTTGGTGAGCATGTACATTGTATCTTTGCAGAACCAACCCATTCGCCATGTATGTTACTGGGTGTCCACACAGGTTTGCATGATCAGATTTCAGTGAATGACATTGGCCTCGATAATGTAACTACCGCAGATGGGCTCGCGGTAGGCCGTGCTTCAGGTTTTGTGGGACGTGCTATGCAGCAGTTAATTGATGGCTATTACACCATTGATGATGAACGTTTATATGAGCTCATTGCGCTTTTAAATCAAACCGAAAATATTCAGCTTGAGCCTTCTGCGGTGGCTGGAATGATGGGTCCATATTATGTTCAGACGAGTCCTGATTATTTGGCTTTACACCAGTTAACAGCTGAACAGTTGCAGCATGCAAATCATGTGATATGGGCGACAGGAGGCGGTATGGTGCCGCCTGATGAAATGCAAAAATATCTATCACACTTTCAAAATAAATAGATAAATACAGAAAAAAGCCCAATTCTAGAATTGGGCTTTAATATAATTATTTTTTAGATGATTTTCCAAAAGGTAGTTTTTCGGTTGCAAAGCCATAGATTGCAGCAAAAGGCAGGGCAGTTCTTGCTAAATAAGCAACACGCCACAATCCGCCGTGGTTGGCACCTTCCATCATAAGTTCAAGCGGATGGTCCAGCTCAGTTTCAGGATTTGCTACAGAAGACTCATTTCTTAAGTCATGAATCCAGATTGCAGCCATAATTGCATTGGTAGTTTCAGGGCTAAATGCTTCTACATCAAAAAGTTCTGCGCCATTAAATGCTGCTTTCAACAATGGATTTTTAGTCACAGAGTGAGTCGTTGTTGATGGAGCAATATTAATGCTCACGTGTTGTCCCTGATGGCGGGCCAAAATAGCACGCCATTGTTGAATGCGTTTTGCCAAGGCGTAATTTGGCCCTTGCTCAACAACTAGACAGTCGGCAATGCCATAAGTTTTTCCATTTTCACAAGCAATTAAGTCTTGATATGGCGCTTGAAAAAAACGATTGAGCGAAAGAGCGGAAACACCTTTCACCGCCATTTTTTGTATTTTTGTGCGTGATTTAAACTTTTGTTGAGCAGCTTTAGCGACTTCTTTAGGAACTGCATAAACATCGGTTGGCGTACACATAAACATAAGGCTCGTATCCGACTTATGCTCGCTCACAAATTGCATGATGCTGTCCATTGCCATGGAAACACGAACATGCTTTTCGCCATCTAAATAGGCAATTGCAGCCAAATCTAACTTTTGTGGAAACTGAACTAACCACTGTGCAATTTCTGGTAATTGAGTCAATAAATTTGCACCCAATTTATCCTTTAATTCAGAAACTTTTGCTGATGAATCAATTTGTTCAACACTAGGCGCAATGAGGGTTGCGTTTCCTTGTTGAATCGTATTTAAAATTTTGCCCCAGACACGTGGGTTTGGTAAGTCGACAGCAACAATATTCGCTTTCCATTTGGCTAACCAAGGTAGAGGTCCTGCTTCTGAAGCTGCACCAAACAGCACCATAGTACGATCAGATAAATCAAACCATTCTGGGTGAGCAATAGCTTCACGCAAAGCTTTTGCATGACTTGGTTCAATAATACCAGCCTCTTCCCAACGTTGAATCTGGTCCAGTAAGCTTTGCCCGCTTAGTTTTTGCCCTTTGTAAGGAACATACCATTCAGGTGCTGCATCACTTTCACCTTTAAGTTTTACTGTATGAAGTGGCGTAGATGAAGCAATATTAACCGCATCTTTTAAAAGGTAGTGTTTACTATCACGATAATAGTCAAAAATATGGTGAGCTTTATGCAAACCTTGCTTCGCAATAGTAATGGGGTGGTTACTATTAGAAATTCCTTGTTTAACAAGTGCTTTAAAATATATTGGGTAATTTTTTCGCCAGTTTTTTTCATTCAACACTTGTTGTGCGGTTTTATTATCTACAACAGATAAAGCCTCTGACAAAATTTCTTGGCCAGTAAGAGATGTGCTTTGTTTTTTTGTTGAGGCGTGTACTGGAAATTGTAGACCTTCGACTTGACTTGTGCTGGACATAAAATATCTCGTTATACGACTGGGTTAATATACAGATGTATACATTATCTATGCCAATGAAAGGAAACGAGTGGCAATAACTGACAAAATAATATTGATTATTTATGTGATGAAACATGGAAGAGGGAATTATTATGATAAATTCATCTCATTTTTGCCTTAATTTTTTTCACAATTTTAGAACATTTTTATAGACTTACGTTACATAAATGATTATTTTGTATTAAGCAAATACATCAGTTTTAGCCTGAAGGTAAAATGTTCAAAATGTATCAATAATACAGATACAGAAATGATTAAAAACTAGACTTTTTTATTAAAAGATAAGAAAAGTCAGACTGAATAAGAAAGAATTGGGGTGAAACTAGATAGAAGACAACATAAGATTGTCTTTTAAAAATCTTGGGGATATGGTGATTTTTTTACACCATAATTTTCTAGTTTCACCCCATCTATTTTGGGTTGGAACCCTCCATTTTTGTACTCACTTTATCACTCGATTAAACTTTATTTGTTTAAAGTAACTTCAAAATTACTTTAAAAGAAACTATCACTAACAACGTCCTTTTTTCGCTTGTCCTGGTGGGCAAAAGTCTCCTGGATGGTTGTGATAAGGTGAATCTGGATCAATCACAATACTACCTTCAGGTGTATGAACTGCACAGGCTGATAATGACATTGTGAAAATTGCTGCTGCACAGAGAAGTAATGTTTTCATCTTGTTCTCACTTTTTTATCATTCTCCATTTTACTATAGAAATATTTTGATTATTTTTCGATCTACTTTTGGTTAAGAATATATTTAATAATTCTGATTTAAAGAAACTAATCAGACCGTAAAATCGTTCGGAAGCCCACATGGGTTGCTGCTAAATCAAAGTCTTGCGGATAGCGGCTACTGCTACGATAACGTGAACAATAATTTTGTGCACAAAGAAAAGATCCGCCTTTAATTACATATTGTGTACTAGTGATTTGTTGTTGTCTTAAATCAGAATAATTTCCCATATGCTGGTCATGAGCACCTTGATATGGAGATGATGTCCATTCCCATACATTTCCGATCATATCAAATAGTTTGAAATGATTTGCTGCAAAACATCCAACGGGCGCAACATCTTTAAAGTGATCTTGATTCAGGTTTTGAAAAGGGAATTCACCTTGCCAGTAATTTGCTTGTGGATGTTGGTGTTCATCGGTAGGGGCCTGATGTAATGGTGTATCAGTTTTTGAATTTGCTTTAGCTGCATATTCCCACTCTAATTCTGTTGGTAAATCACGTCCTAGCCAGACCGCATAATGTTCAGCATCGTTTTTACTCACATATCGCACAGGTTCGTTAGGATGGGGAGTAGCACCTTTACTACCATTTGGAGTCTTCCATGTATATCCCAATTTTAGCTGCCACCATTGCTGTGGATGTTGAGGGTCTGATGAAAAAACAGCAGCCTGATTTTGTTTTTCGGCATCGGTGATATAACCTGTTGCTTTTACGAAACTAGCAAACTGAGCAACACTGACTTCTGTCTGATCAATCCAAAATCCTTTGACTTCCCGTTGCTTTTTTCCAAAATTAAGTTCATCAGGATAGGCTTTTTCAGAACCAAAATTAAAATGTCCATTAGGAATTAAAACCATTCCAGCTGTAGGTTGTTTTAGCCAACCTTGAGGTAGTCCTGTGTAATTTTTACATTTCTCAATAGAACCCAAGTCAGCTAAAGAGGGTTGCTGCTGAGACGATGGCGCGGATTCAGAAACTTGTGAAGATTGACTACAGCCTGCCATAAAAGACAGGCTGATGGTCGTAACTAAAAATAATTTTAATCTCATTTGGCGTTATATTCCTGCACACCATTTTTTTCAATATATTTTTGATAGACCGATAATAGTTCTTGCACTTTAGCAGGGTAAAGCTGAGCAACGTTCTGTCTTTCCCCTCGATCTGCTTTAATGTTGTATAGCTCCCAAGTTCCTGTACCTAATTCAGGGCGCCCTTGAAGTGCAATTTTCCACTCGCCTTGTTTTGCATATTTACTACCATGTAATTCATCAGCAAAACTAAAATTTTCGGGGCGAATCGTAGTTGTTTTATTTTCAAGTAAAGGTTTCCATGAAATCCCTGATGGCGTGTTAATGGTACGACCATTGTATTGGCCTTGAGGTACTGGAATATGAGCATATTCTAGTAAAGTTGGGAAAACATCGAGTACTGATGCAAAGCTATGATTCGTTTCTTCTGCTTTTTTCTGATTTGGTAATTTCACGATAGCAGGGGCAGTAGTTGCACCTTCACCAGCCGTATCTTTCCATAAATGAAACGGTGCAGCACTAACCTCAGCCCAACGTGGTCCAATATAGTGATACGAAGTCGGTGTACCTACATTTGCTACAGAGTTATCAAAGCCAGATTCACTGCCGTATCCTCCACGTACAAAACCTTCTGCGCCATTGTCGGAAACAAAGAAAATTAAGGTATTGTCATAAAGATTATTTTGTTTGAGGTATTGAATAATTCGGCCTACATTGGCATCGAGATTTTCTACCATACCTGCATAGATTTCCATTTTACGGGCTTCTAGTGCTTTTTGTTCAGCAGTTAATTCATTCCATTTTCCATATTTTTGTGGAGCATTTTGAGTTGCAATCGGTTCGGCTGCTTCAAAGTTTGCCGGAATAATGCCAAGCTGTTTTTGGCGCGCGATACGCGCATTACGAATTGCATCGTAACCAACATCGTAAACTCCGCGATATTTTTCACGGTATTCCGCTGGTGCCTGAATTGGCCAATGAGGCGCTGTATAGGCAGCATAAGCAAAGAACGGTTTGCCGCTATTTTTGCCGGAGTCTAAATAGCTCAGTAATTTATCGGTAAAATAATTTGTCGAGAAAAAGTCATCAGGCAATGCTGAAACAGGAATAATTTGCCCATCTTCCGTATAGGTCGAATTTCGCTTAAATGCACTTGGCGCTTGCTTAAAGTGGTGATCTAGGCCTTGTAACAAGGTAAATGAATGGTCAAAACCTTTTGCATGGGCATTCGTTTCAGGGGTTAGCCCTAAATGCCATTTACCACTGATGTACGTGCGGTAACCATTATCTTTAAGTACTTGTGCGATAGATAGAGAGCGTTCATTTAAATATCCCTCGTAGCCTGGTTGTCCTTTTAAATGTTCCGGTGTGAGTTCAGCCATTGCCCCAATACCAGCTAAATGGTGATCAGTACCAGAAATGAGTTGAGAGCGTGTTGGAGAACAAGTCGGGGCAGTGTGATAGTCAGTTAAAAGGCGACCTTCTTGAGCTAGGCTATCAATATTGGGTGTACGAATTTCACCACCGAAAGCCCCTAAATCTGAATAGCCTAAGTCATCCGCCATAATGAATAAGATATTGGGCTGCTTAGGAGTGCTGACTACATTTTCTTGTTTATCGTTGTCATTACATCCAGCCAAAGATAAGCTAAATAAAGCAATGGAAAGGCTAGATAAAATTGCTTTATACTTCATTGTATCATCTGAATTATTAAAAGATTTGGCATGAGTTTAATCAGATGGTTTTTGCAATCAAAACAAGGAAAAGATCAAAGAAAATCAGAAAAAAGACTGAGAATTTATGGTGATAAATAAATGAGAAAAAAAGAAAAGCCCATTACGGGCTTTTTTGAGTGCCTGACTTAGAACGGAATACGAGTCAGTTGATCTAAGAAATGTGGAATCACTTTCGGTTCGATCAAAATGGTGACAAGGACCCCGTAAGCTGCACCCCATAAATGAGCACTATGGTTGATATGGCTATTACCACGTTTACCAGCCCAAATGCTGTACGCTACATATAAAACTGCAAAAATAATGGCTGGTACTGGAATGAAGAATACAAAAATCAGCTTCCATGGTTGAAATAGAATATAAGCAAATAAAACAGCTGAGACAGCACCAGAGGCGCCGAGGCTCGCCCAGTTTGTATCATTTCTATGTTGTAAATAGCTTGGTAAAATCGCAAAGATTAAACCGCCTAAATAGAACAAAACAAAACCCATGTCATAAAAATATTGGCGATAAAAACTTTCAATAATGCTGCCAAAGAAGAACAGGGTAATCATGTTGAAAAGTAGGTGTGTACCATCTGCATGGATAAAGCCATGAGTAATGAAACGATCAAATTGCCCACGTTGCATTGCAGGTGGCCAAAAAATCAAACGATTCATCACGTTTTGATTGCTAAAGGCAAGTAAAGAGACAATGACCGTAATAATAATAAGGGTAATGGTATGGTTAAACGGCAGATGCAACATAAGAAATATTTAAAAAATGATCAATATTGAGCCCAATAATGCCATTAAAAACTTCAGTTGAAACCCTGTTGTGTATAAATCCGACAAATTTAGTTGATTTTTTTTAAATCTACCTCATCTTCGGTTAATATAAAGGCATCAGCTTGAGGAATATTGTTATGTCGACTGAGAACACCAACACTGCTGTTGCAGAAGAAATTCCAAACCTTTTGATTACACCATCTGCACAAGAGTATTTGCACGATTTATTGACGAAGCAAAATACTCCGGGAATTGGCGTTCGAGTTTTTGTTGAACATCCGGGTACGCCACGTGCAGAATGCTGTATGGCATATAGTGCACCAGAAGAAGTAATCCCAACGGATTATAAACAGGACTATCCAGATTTCCCTGCATATATTGACGCGCCATCTATTCCTTATCTTTTAGATGCCGTAATTGATTACAATAAGGACCGTTTTGGTGGGCAGTTAACTTTCCGCGCGCCAAACTCTAAAGTTCCACGTGTTGGTCCAGATGCATCAATTGAAGAGCGTATTACTTACATTCTTCAAGCAGAAATTAACCCAGGTCTTGCAGGCCATGGCGGGAATTGTAGCTTGGTAGAAGTACAAGATAATCCAGAACATGGTTTAACTGCTGTATTGAAATTTGGTGGTGGTTGCCAAGGATGTTCTGCAATTGACGTTACCTTGAAACAAGGTGTAGAAACGACGTTAAGGGAGCATATTCCAGAGCTTCAACGTGTGGTTGACCAAACTGACCATACACAAGCTGAAGGTGCTTATTTCAAATAATTAAATTATTTGAAAAGTGAAATAAAAAAGCCTCGAAATGAGGTTTTTTTATTATTCAATATAAATAATGATAATTATTATCAATATCGTTTGTAATTTTATTTATCTTTGTTACAATTATTTAAGCAAAACTTAATATTTATTCATAATTTAATCTGTTGGAGCAGGATATGACTAAGCGTATTTTCCAGTCTGTATTATCAATTTCGGTACTTACAGGGATGTTTCCTGCGGCTTATGCCGCTGAAAATGAAAATATTTTAGTTGATTCTTCTATAAAAAATAAAAAAGAAAGCGAAGTTGCACAACTAGAAAAAATTGTCGTGACGGCAAGTGGTTTTGAACAAGATGTAAAAAAAGCAGCTGCTTCTATTTCAGTTTTAACTCAAGATGAAATTAATAAAAAAGCATATCGTGATGTGACTGACGCGCTTAAAGATGTTCCTGGTGTAGTAGTTACAGGTGGGGGGAGTTCAAGCGATATTAGTATTCGTGGAATGGGAAGTGCTTATACCCTTATTATGGTCGATGGTAAGAAAGTAAATACACGTTCTGTGCGACCAAATAGTGATAATTCAGGTATTGAACAAGGTTGGTTACCTGGAATCGAAAGTATCGAACGTATTGAGGTTATTCGTGGTCCAATGTCTGGTCTATATGGTTCAGATGCCATGGGTGGTGTGATTAATATCATCACTAAAAAAGTTGCAGATGTTTGGAACAGTTCTGTTAAGTTAGATACAACAATTCAAGAAAATAATAAATCTGGAAATCTTTACCAAGCCAATACTTATGTATCGGGACCATTAATTAAGAATTTACTTGGTTTAAAAGCCAATGGTACATTTTCACAAAGAGATGAAGATGAAATTATTGGTGGTTATAACAAACAAAAAATTCGTGCAGGAGGAGCAACTTTAAGTTTGACTCCTAGTGATCAACATATCATTGAACTTGAATACCAGCGTTCCATTCAAAATCGTAACGCGACAATTGGAAAAACAGTTTCACCTGTTCAAACTGGTCGTAATCCACCAGTGGATTCATTAACAGACTATTACCGTACAGAATATAGTTTAACGCACCGTGGTGACATCGGTCCTGTGAAGACTCATTCTTATATTCAACGCGAAGAAAATAAGAACCCGTCTAGAAATATGGAAGCTGTAAATACTACATTTAACACGCTTAACCAGATCACATTAGCAAATCATGCACTTAGTGTTGGGGGAAGCTATCTAAAAGAAGAATTAGATGATTTAGGTAACCAGTTAAAAGTTGGTGGATCACAACCGGTTTCTAATTTAGACCGTTATAGCTGGGCGTTATTTGCTGAAGATGCATGGAATATTATTGATCCCTTCACTTTAACAATGTCTTTGCGCATGGATCAGGACGAAAAGTTTGGAGATCATTTTAGTCCTAAACTATATGGGGTATGGACTTTAAATGATAACTGGATTATTAAAGGCGGTGTATCAACAGGCTATAAAACACCTGCATTAAGAGCGACTGTAGCTGAATGGGGACAAGCTACAGGGGGGAGCAGCTCTGCAGGAGTAATTGTTGGTAATCCGAATTTAAAACCTGAAAAAAGTACGAACTATGAGCTTTCATTCTCTTGGGATAATCTTGATGACCTCAATGCTGGCTTAACGATTTTTAATAGCGAATTTAAAGATAAAATTACAGAAGTTAGAACCTGTTCAGGTGAGGCAGGTGCTCGTGAGTGTGAATGGTTAGGTTTAGAATTTGATTTTGTCAGTCAACGCACAAATGTAGATAAAGCTAACATGAGAGGAATTGAGGCAACGTTTGGTTGGCTAATTTCACCTGACTTAAAACTGAATGCCAATTATACCTATACTGATACAGAGCAAAAAAGTGGTCAATTTAAAGGCCAACCTTTAAACGAAATGCCAGAACATATGTTTAATACTACTTTAGATTGGCAAGTTAATGACTTAGTAAATATGTGGAGCCGTTTGAATTTCCGTAGCAAAACTTCTGAATATTTAAGCCGAACTTCAATGGCTGAAGGAAAGCCTGCTTATGGATTAGTTGATATTGGTATGAACTATAAACCGACTGACAAAATTCAAGTTGCGGCAGGTATCTATAACTTATTTGATAAAGATATTGATGTAGCAACCTATAATTATGTTTTAGATGGACGTCGTTATAATTTAGGAATCATTTATAAATTCTAAATGACTAAATAACAAAGGCGCTTTAAGCGCCTTTGTTATTTAAAATATCTAATGCTTTTTCAGAATAATAAAATTTCTCTAGGTAAACACGAGCACGTCGTCTTAAATGACCAGTTGTGACTAATTGCTGTAATACCGGCACAAGTAACTGAGTCAGTTCATGTTGAATTAAGCTTTCATCAATATTGAGGTCACGAAGTAGCAAGTCAAAATTATGTTCCTGATTGCGCACATACCACGTGTAAATACCATCATGTACTTGTTGTTTCAAATAAGAAGTCTGGCGAATGTGATCCCAAATCTGATGTCCTAAACCCACAGTTTTTGATAAATCCTGAACTTCTACATAATTTTTCAAAACAGAAAGCGGCATAGTTTTAACTTTATGCCAAATATTTGCTTGAAAATGGTAGAGCTTATCATTGTCAAAATGTTGATTTAAAACACGCTCACTCATTTGAGTGAGTTTTAAAATATTCTTTTGCAAATAATGATGAATCGTGTCGTCTAAATTTGAATCGGTTACGGTTTCTAGAACCGATTTACTCATCTTCATAAAACGACCTACACCCGGCACCCGTTTTGACATCGACTCATCTAAATAGTCATGCATCGTTTGTTGAATCAGCTGTGTTAGAAGTGCTGAAAATGCAGGATTATTCACAATCGTTTTAATTAGCTTTTTACGATGCTGATCTTTACTTGCAACGTATTGCGCAATTCCATCAATTGTTAAAACAGGAATAACATCTTCAATTGTTGTAATGTCATTGGCAGGATGAATCAGTGCAAAACGGATATGTTCTGCAATTTGTTCAAGTAGGGAATCAGAAGCAGGGGTGTCTAAAATTTGCTTTTGAATCAGCTGCTGAATTTGTTCGAAAGTCCAGAGGTGTTGTAGTTGCCGACTACCCAACCAATGATAAAATTGCTCAAATTCATGTTGGATAACATGGGGCTGAGCAAATTCCTCATCTAAAAAATCAAGATGAGCTTCAATGAGTTTTTCTATAAGCGGTTGGGTAGACATAAGGTCTCACAAGTCCGAAGTTTTATTTAAGGTGTAGTTGCTTTTGGCGACTGATTTGTTTCTACTTTCAGTAAAAACGGTACATATTGTTGAATAACCAGCTGCTCAGCTTCCAAAATTGGCATATGGCCAACATTTTCTAAAATAACTGGAGGTTGGGCATTCTTTAAAAGTCGTTTTAATTCACTTGCGACTTCGACATTAATAATCTTATCTTGCTTACCCCATAAAATCAGTGTCGGTGCATCTATTGTTTTTGTGAGAACTGCAAATGAATCGGGAGTGTAAACCTTATTTAGCGCAATAAGCTGATCAACCAGTTTCTGTGTTTGAGGTGCCTGATTAATCATGAGCTTTTCTTGAGCTTCTAAAAACTCTTTTGGAATAAAAGGTGGATTAAACATGGTTTGCTTTAACAAATAGTTAAAGTCCCCCTTTTTAGATACTAAAAGTTGTTTTAGGTAAGCAGGATCTTTTAGGTAAATTGTATTTGCTGAACGGAAAATACCGCCACTATCAACTAAGAATAGACTTTTGGTTTCAAATGGATATTGTCCAGCATAAAGTAGAGCAATTGAACCGCCAAGTGAGTGGCCAGCAATATGAATAGGGCCTTTTAAATTTGCAGCTTCAACAAAACGACGTAATTTTTCGGCAAGATTAGGCACTGAATAATCAAAGTCTTGTGTAACTACGGTTTCACCACTTCCTGGTAAGTCAGGAATAACGACATGGTAATTTGCTGTCAGATAACGAGAGACACGGTTCCAGTTATCACGGCTACCTCCTAATCCATGGATGAGTAACAACGTAGGTTTAGTGGCAGATCCACCTTCACTATATGACCAAGTTATATCACCAACTTTTAAACTTTTACTTTGTAAACCTGCCCAGCTTCGTTCTTGCTGCAAAATATTTTGAAAGCTTATATCAATCGTATCGGCAGCTTGTGTCTGAGAAATACTCATTATTGTTGTAAGGCTGCACGCTAAGGTAAATGCTGCAACGGTTTTTTTTAGAACAGTTTTTTTTGATGCGGACAGCGTTGTCATAAGATTTCATCCTTGATGCATAAGCGAGTTTGAAAATTATTGAAAAACTTTGCCAATGAGTCATTTGCTAAATGATTAAAAGGAGGAAAATTATAGTCAATCCATTTGCTAAAGTATGTCTATTTTTTCACTCAACAGCAGTGAATGTGCAGTAAATTCTCAATTCAAATAGAAGAAGTATTTTTAAAATTTTTCATGGGAAAGGATTTAATTTTTTGTCAGTGACATTCAAATTTTGACACATTAAAATGATTTCCAACCTTGAAAAAACAATGGAAATATAAAATGCCTACTGCGCAAGAAGTTTTAGATCGTCTGAAAGCTGGTAATCAACGATTTGTAAATGGAAATACTTCCCTTGCAAAAACCTTATCTCATCATGAACGCGCTGAAATGGCAAAGGATCAAAATCCGTTTGCGATTGTATTAGGTTGCTCAGATTCTCGTGTTCCAGCAGAAATGGTATTTGACCAAGGTCTTGGTGACTTATTCGTAATTCGTGTTGCTGGTAATGTTGTGGCACCTTCACAAGTCGGTAGTGTTGAGTTCGCAGCAGAACGCTATGACTGTCCGGTTGTAGTTGTATTAGGACACAGTCATTGTGGCGCGATTCAAGCGACAATTGATACGTTAATGAACCCTGATCAACCGCCATCATCTAACTTAATGTCGATTGTGAACCGTGTTCGTCCATCAGTTGAAATTTTAATGCAAACTGACTTAAAAAATGATTTGAAAAAATTATCATGTCATGCAGTACGTTCAAACGTTTTTGCTTCGGTAAATCAATTACGTCATGGTTCAAGTGTCCTTGAAAGCTTGATCGCAAAAGGTGAGTTGATTGTCGTTGGTGCAGAGTATTCACTAGAAACGGGTGAAGTTACTTTTTTTGATTTCTGATCATAATAAAAATATTTAAAACTAAAAGGTGCCTATAGGGCACCTTTTATGTATGGAAAAGCTAAATTAAGTAGTTTTGACTGTGCTTGAGCATTTGGATGAATCAAATCATTTTGCATAAGCTGTTTTTGACCAGCAACGCCATCTAGAAAGAACGGAAGCAATTTCACCTGATATTTTTGGCTTACAACTTTATAATTATTTTCAAAAGCTTTGCTATATGCAGCCCCATAATTTGGCGGAATTTTCATACCCAAAATAACAACTTTGGCTTTTTGTTTTTGGCTTAATTGAATGAGCTGATCCAGATTTTTTTGAATCATTTGAGGTGGTTGCCCACGCAAGCCGTCATTTCCGCCTAATTCAATCACGACTACATTTGGCTTATAGGTCTGCAATAATTTAGGTAATCGTGCCAAAGCTCCGCTTGTTGTTTCACCACTAACACTTGCATTGACCACTTTGTGTTGTTTGGGATACTGTTGGTCTAAACGTTTTTGCAGTAATTGTACCCAACCTTGTTTGGGATCAATTCCGTAACCGGCACTAATACTATCTCCTAAAATTAAAATAGTTTTCGCCGATACAAGCATGGGCAGCATACTTAATGAGATGAGCATGATGCTTTTAGAACCAATCAAAAAAGATTTATACATTTGTACTTCGACTCTGATTCTGAATACATAGGACTTTTCACATCATGCCACAACCCATCATTGCTGCCCATCAAGTTACACAAACTATTCAGATTAACCAAAATCAGTTTACGATTTTAAAAGATATCGATTTAGAGATTTTTGAAGGGGAACAGGTAGCAATTACGGGACGTTCTGGCTCAGGTAAATCAACCTTACTCGGAATTCTAGCGACTTTAGATCAACCGTCTGAAGGTGAAGTGTGGCTATGTGGTCAAGCAGTACATGAGTTAACAGAAGAACAACGCGCTCAAATTAGAATGCAGCATATTGGTTTTGTATTTCAGTCTTTTCAGCTTTTACCTCAGTTGAGTGCCCTTGAAAATGTGATGTTACCTTTACGGTTACGTAAAGATTTCGATTATAAAACCGCAGAGAAAAAAGCGTTAGATTGGTTGCATCGAGTGGGGCTTGGTCGTCAGGTGGAGCAAACTCCTAAAGTCTTGTCTGGAGGGGAACAGCAACGTGTGGCAATTGCGAGGGCGCTCATTGCAGAACCACAAATTATTTTTGCAGATGAACCTACTGGAAACCTAGATGGTCAAACAGCTCAAGAAATTGAAAATCTGCTTTTTGATTTAAATCGAGAGTTAGGTACAACTCTTATTTTGGTTACACACGACCGTAACTTAGCAAGCCTTTGTCAGCGCCATGTTGAGTTAGATGATGGCCAATTAAAGACAGTACAGGGTGGTTAAATGATGCGTAATCTTCTAAAACCACTTTTACTTCAAAGTTTCCGCACGGGTGGTCTGTATCTACTTATTATTGCTTTATCGCTTGCGATTAGTGCCACAACCGCTCTGAAATTTAGCAATGACCAAGTTAAAAATGCGGTAAGTCTGCAAGCCTCGCAAATGTTGGGTGCCGATTTAGTTCTGTCGAATAACGAACCTATAGAACAGTCATGGAAAAAACGAGCAGAGCAACTTGGTTTCAAACAAACCAATGTCACTATGTTTAGTTCTATGGCCCATACACAAGACCAGTTTGTCATGGTCAACGTGAAAGCAATAGAGCCTTTATTTCCACTAAGAGGCCAGCTTGAAATTGAACCAACTACCCAAGGGATTCAGTCTGGCGAGGTGTGGTTAAGCCAAAGGGCGGCAGATTTATTAAAAGTAAAACTGGGTGATGCTGTTTCTATTGCGGATGGTACATTTCGTTTTAGTGGTGTGATTGTACGTGATTCAAATCAAGAGTTAGGTTTCTCTGGCTTTTCTCCCACAGTTATTATCCATCAATCTGATATTGCTAAAACTCATGCAATTCAGACAGGCAGTAGAATTGACTATCGTTTATTAATGGCGGGTAAACCAGAACAGGTACAGACTTTTGCTAAGCAGTTTAAACAACAACATCAAACCACTAAAGATTTAGACGAAACAGCGGGTTTACGGTTACGCGATGCAAGTGAGTCGAATAGCAGATTATTACGTCCACTTGAAAACCTTGATACCTTTTTGCAATTGGCCAATATTTTAACGATTTTATTGTGTGGTATTGCCATCGCTTTAACGAGCCAAAGATATGTTCAACAAAACCAAGATCACATTGCGCTCATCCGATGTTTAGGGGGAAGTAAATTCCAAATTTTATTGGCATATATTGGATTACTTTGTGTTGTTAGTGCGATTTCGATTGTTATAGGAAGCTTATTGGGGCTGATATTGGGCTATGGCCTGCTTCAACTCATGTTGCAATTGGTTCCTCAATTGGAATTAAATTTTTCGGTAATACCACTTTTGCTTTGGCCTTTACCAATCGCCATTTTTACGAGCGTGATTGTTTTGCTTGGATTTATTTTGCCAAGCATTTGGGAGCTTTTAAATACCCCACCAATTCGTGTTATTCGTGAACAAGCAAAATCTCGAAAATCATTATTTTTTATGTTTTTTGCCGGCATTAGTAGCCTGATCGTTTTTAGTTTGGTGTTAAGTGAAAACTTGATGCTCAGCATTATGGTTTTGGCTGCGATTATCGTTCTTTGTATTTTACTTTACACCGCTGTCTGGTTATTGCTTCGTAGCCTAAAAAAGATGAAAAACCGTTTGTCTTTTTATATTCGTTCTCCTTCCCAAAGTGCATTACAGATTACTGCTCTAGCTTTAGGATTAAGCCTTATTACAGTACTCAGTGTATTAAGAACTGATTTATTAGAACGTTGGCAGCAACAACTCCCAGAAGGAACGCCTAATCAGTTTGTTTATGGTTTGCCTCCATTTGATTTAAAAGCTTTTGAACAACAGTTGAAACAAAATGGTTGGCAAAGCACACCTTTATATCCAAATATCCGTGGCCGATTGCTAGCGAAGAATGATGTACCTTTTTCTGAAGAAGCCATAAAACAAAATAATTCTTTACGTCGTGAGTTAAATTTAACTCAGTCTAATCAATTACCGAATGACAATGCCATTACAAATGGTCAAGCTCAGTTTAGCGGTGTAGGGCAAGTTTCTGTTGAAAACAAAACGGCTGAAAGCCTTGGTATTCAAATTGGAGATAAGCTTACCTTTAGCTTGCCGGAAGGTAATTTACAGGCCAAAGTTGTGAATTTTCGAAGTGTAGAATGGGAAAGTTTTAGTCCTAACTTTTTCTTTATTTTTTCACCGAAAACTTTAGATGAAAATGCTGGAAGTTATTTAGGCAGTTTTTATGTGCCTAAGCAAGATCAGCCAAAAATGATCAATATCATTCAGAAATTTTCGAATACGGTATTTATTGACGTCGATCGAATTTTAGATGAAGTAAAGCGTTTAATGAATGTGTTAGTGAAAATTGTGACCGTGCTGGCGGCTTTAGTGGGTTTCTCTGGGGTTCTAGTACTGATTGCATGCTTAAACTTATTAATGGATGAGCGACGACGTGAAGTTGCTTTGTTACGCTCATTTGGATTGTCTAAAAATAAAATGAAGCAGATGCTCAGTCTTGAAGTTGGATTTTTAGGATTGTTAGCAGGCATAGTTGCCTGCTGTTTTGCAGAAGTGATTAGTGCTATTGCAAGCTATAAAATGAATATGGCAATACAGTGGCATGTTGAAGTATGGTTGATTTTACCAATTGGCATGATGCTGGTTTGTGCCCTGATAGGCCGTTATCGACTAGGCTATCTTTGCAACTTACCACCTTTACAAAGCTTAAGAGAACTAAACCAGCTGTAGCTTAAGGAATAATGCCGGGGTTCTGGATGATGATTTCATGCCATAAAGGAAGTAAAGGTGAGTTGAGTTGTACACAGTACATATAAAAACCACCTGTAATTACAACTGCTCCTAATAAGCCTAGAAGTTTGAGCGTATTTTTAAATTTGCTGACATAACTTAAGTACCACATCAGCGCAAGAAATGCTCCAATAATCATGCCGCCAATATGCGCGGCATTATTAATTCCCGTTGCGACAAAACCAAAAATAAGGTTGATTGCCATAATCATTAATAATGCTTTTTTATCGAGTATGTAGGCTTGATGAGGTAGCGGTGGAAATAAAGAAAGCACTGTTAACGCAGCACCTAATCCCATCACAGCACCTGAAGCACCTGCACTGACATGAGGAAGCAAGCTCTGGTCAAAATGTTGCAGCAATTCATGTCCATTTTGAATCGTCATATAACTACTTAAAAGGCTACCGAATAAGCCAGCGAGTAAGTACATCCCGATAAAATAGAAGCGACCAAATAGTGACTCAGCAACATTACCGAAAATATAGAGGGCCCACATGTTAAGCATGAGATGAACTAAACCAAAATGAAAAAACATGCTGGTAAATAAACGTTCGGGCTGCCCAGAAAAAGTAAGTGGTGTAAAATCAGCTCCCCAATGAATAGCATCTTTCATCGCTGGGTCACTAATATCGACGCCAGAGACAATTTGCCAGACAAACAAACCTACATTGATTGCGATGAGTAGGGCAGTCAGCCACCAATTTTGTACATTGAGTTTACGATTAATGTGCGGAGGCTGATATTGAGTCATGCTATGCTTTTGTTATATATGAACATGCTTTACAGCTTAACATGAAAAAAGTTGAATACAGGAGATCAGGACGAACATGAAAGCTTTTATTGTTCGCGTGTTGTTAATTTTTATTGGGGCGATTCTCCTTATTCAACTTTGGATTTTTTCGAGTTTGGTCTGGTGGCGGACACATGAAGTGGATACTACCATGTTCATGCGAATAGATTATTGGTCTGATACATCCGAGCCAATCATCCATAAGTGGCTTGATTATGATGATATTAGCGACAATTTCAAACATGCGATTTTAGCGGGTGAAGATGCAAAATTTATCCATCATCATGGTTTTGATTGGCAGGGTATTCGTTTTGCCCTTGAGCGAAATAATGAAGAGGGTGAAGTTGTTGCTGGCGGTTCTACAGTCTCTCAACAACTTGCAAAGAATCTGTTTTTATACAATAAGCGTTCGTTTATTCGTAAAGGTCAAGAAACAGTCGCGACTTGGATGATGGAGCGGATGTGGTCAAAACGCCGAATTCTTGAGGTGTATATGAACTCGGTTGAATTCGGCAAAAATCTGTATGGTATTGAAGCAGCCGCTCAACATTATTATGGTAAAAGTGCTAAAAGTCTAACGCGTGAACAAGCTGCTTTCTTAGCCGCATTATTGCCTGATCCGAAATATTATCAAGATCACCGCAACGATCATAAACTACAATATAGAAAACGCGTTATTTTACGTTATATGAATAGCACCCAGATTCCTGAATAATGCTGTTTTAAAGATGTGTTAATTTTTTAGTTTTTACCAAATTGTCATATTTTTGCAGCATACTGGTTTATAGAGATTTTGGCTGGATAGAGAATTGAGTTAGACATGAATACAGCGATTACACCAACAACGCCCCCAATAGAATATAGTTATAATGACCGTTATATCAATCGTGAATTGTCTATTCTTGACTTCCATTTGCGTGTATTGGAACAAGCGGTAGACCCTTTACATCCCTTACTTGAGCGAATGAATTTCTTACTCATTTTTTCACGTAATCTCGATGAGTTCTTTGAAATTCGTGTGGCCGGGGTGATGGAGCAATTTTCTCTAGGTAATGAGAGTCGTAGCCCAGATGGTCTTACGCCAAGACAGGTCTTACAAAAAATCTCTGAAACTGCTCATGCTGCGATTGAACGTCAATATCGTATTTTAAATGAGCAAATCTTACCTAAGCTACGTGAAGAAGATATTTGCTTCTTACGTCGTGGTGAATTAACTCCAGCCCAGTCTGCTTGGGTAAAAAAATATTTTCAGGAACAAGTTGCACCTGTATTAACACCAATTAGCTTAGATCCAGCACATCCGTTTCCTCGACTTGTGAATAAAAGCTTGAACTTCATTATTACCCTTGAAGGTAAAGATGCTTTTGGTCGTCAAATTGATTTGGCTGTTGTGCCAGCACCACGTTCATTACCTCGCGTTGTACGACTACCAGATGAATTAACGGGTGGTAAAGAACATCATGTAATGTTATCGGCCATTATCCATGAGCATGTGTCTGATTTATTCCCAGGAATGACAGCAACTGGATGTTACCAATTCCGTGTTACACGTAATGCAGACTTGGCATTGAATGAAGATGTTGAAGACTTAGCTAAAGCATTAAAAGGTGAATTAAGTTCTCGACGTTTTGGTCGTGCAGTTCGCTTGGAAGTAACCCACAATTGTCCACAACATATTTATGAGTACTTACTGGAAGAGTTCGATTTAACCGATGAGCAATTATATAAAGTTGATGGTCCGGTAAATTTAGCTCGTCTGGTTTCAAATTTTAAACGTCCTCATTTGCGTTATGACTCGCATACGCCAATTGTGCCTAAAGTGTTTAAAAAGACCGAGAGTATTTTCTCGGCAATGCAAAAACAGGATATTTTACTGCATCATCCGTTTGAGTCTTTTGCGCCAGTTATTCAATTGCTACGCGAATCTGCACGTGATCCGCAAGTCTTAGCCATCAAGCAAACGCTATATCGTAGTGGTGCTGATTCTGAAATTGTACAAATTTTGGCAGAAGCAGCTCGTAATGGAAAAGAAGTGATCGCCGTAATTGAATTACGTGCTCGCTTTGATGAAGAATCAAATATTGAAGTAGCAAACGTTTTACAAGAGGCTGGGGCAGTCGTTGTTTACGGTATAGTCGGTTATAAAACTCACGCCAAAATGATTATGGTCGTGCGCCGTGAAAATAATAAACTGGTGCGTTACGTTCATTTAGGAACAGGTAACTACCATGCGATGAATGCTCGAATTTATACAGATTATGGTCTCATGACCACAGATAAAGATCTGTGTGAAGACGTACACCGTATATTCCAAGAACTGACTGGCATGGGCAAAATGGCGAAATTGAAAAAGCTATTACATGCACCATTTACCTTACATGCTCAGCTCATTAACTTTATTGATGAAGAAATTGCCAATGCTAAAGCAGGACGTAAAGCTCAAATCATTGTTAAAGTAAATGCATTAACCGAAGTTCAGTTAATCAATAAATTGTACGAAGCTTCTCAGGCGGGTGTTCAGATTGACCTGATTATCCGTTCGATTTGCTGTTTACGTCCGGGTTTGCCTAACTTATCAGAGAATATTCGAGTGCGTTCAATTGTAGGACGTTTCCTTGAGCATACGCGCGTTTATTACTTTAGTAATAATGGTGATGCACGTATTTATTGTTCAAGTGCAGACTGGATGGACCGTAATTTATTTAATCGTGTTGAAGCATGTTTCCCTGTTGAAGACCCTGCGTTGAAAAAACGTATTTATCAACAAGGTTTGGTGAACTACTTACAAGATAATCAACAAGCATGGCTGTTACAAGGTGACGGTACTTGGATCCGTGCTGAGCCAGCTGAGGGTGAAAAGTTGCATAATGCTCAAAGGGCATTATTGGAAATCATTAAATAATGAACTCTCAAGATTAAATAAAAGCCGACATTTTGTCGGCTTTTTTAATTAACTGAAATTCAAAGTAATTTAGTTAGTTTTTCTAAATGGTTGCTGGATAAACGACAATAATTTGAAGCACTGCAATATGTTTTTAAAATATGTGATTTTTTACATAAAACATTGAATTTTAAAAATATACAAATCACAAAAAATCTACTTTAATACGGCGCATTAAATATACTTAACTTTGGTAAATGAATAAGATGCAATGCTTTATTAGAAGTTTACTTATTAAAATACTTTTGGGGGTAATACCAGTGACCGCCTATGCAGATCAGAAGTGTTATGGGGATATCATCGTATTTCAAAGATTTGATGATCAAGCGATGTATCCTTATTTTGTAAATCCTTCTAATGATAAAGCGAAAAAAAGTGGGGAAAAAAATAAAACAATAGTCATCCAAAAAAGAAAACCAAAACAAGATGAGTTATTAGCCCAAAAGAAAATTGAAGACGTGCATACAAAAAAAGTAGAAGAAAAGAAAAAATTTGACAGTAAAAAGCAACTTGATGCAGCTATCGCTAAAGAAATTTTGGAAAATGGTGAAAAGAAATGGATGGTACAAGTTGCATTGGCGGCTAATCAAAATAAGGCAAGTACGATTCAGTCACAGTTAGAAGCGAAGGGGTACAAGGTTGTAACCAGCGCAACCACTAAAGGAATACGAGTTATGGTAGACCCTGTAAATGACTATGCCATAGCACAAATTATTAGAGAAAAAATTATCGCTGATAATAGTTTGAATATGCCATCTGCTTGGGTGTTTAAGTGGGCATCTTTAACACCTCAGTAAAATAAAAAGGAGTCCGAAGACTCCTTTTTTTTATTCGTGTAATCTTGTCGTGATTTTCTGCATAATTTGTAGTAATACATCGAACTCACTTTGCAATGGTGTACTTTTACGAGTCACTAGCGCTAAAGTGCGGCTCGGTGCATCTTCAATTGGTTTTGCAGTAATCTGATCATTAAACTTGATCATACTATTTTCAATTGCAATTTCTGGTAAAAGCGTAAAGCCTAAATCAGAAGAAACCATTTCAACTAACGTTGGTAAAGAGCTTGCTTTTAAACGGTTGTCGTTTTTACGCTCACCGATAGGGCACGCACTCAAAACGTGGTCACGTAAACAGTGGCCTTCCTCAAGCAAGATTAGTCTTGATAAGTCAAGATCATCTAGAGATTTTGCTTGAAGAGCATTCGTATCTTGTTTACTACATACAAGGTACAAATTTTCTTTCGAAATTTCAGCGACTTTTAGACCTCTGGTGTCAAATGGTAGAGCAAGAACGATCATGTCTAGATTACCGTGTTCTAGACGCTCTACAATTTTTTCACTTTGTGCTTCATGCAAATGTAGCTGAATTTTAGGTAGCTGCTGATGCACTTCATTAAGTAAGCGTGTCAGGATAAAAGGTGCAATGGTTGGAATAACACCCAAATGCAAATCACCCGTTAACGGCTCACTCATTTCACGGCTCAAACGCATTAAATCTTGAGCATCTGCTAGTAGTACACGGGCACGAGCAACGACTTGTTCACCTAAAGGTGTTAAACGCACATTCTGACGATCACGTTCTACCAGAACGCCACCTAATAACCGTTCAAGCTCCATGATGCCGCCTGATAACGTCGATTGAGTGACAAAAGAGCGGCGTGCTGCTTCAGTAAAATGCAAAGTTTCCGACAACGTAACTAAATATGATAGCTGTCTTAGTGAGGGTAATGCAGCCATAGTGTCCTAGTCTGATGATTTAAAATGATGCGCAAATAAACCGCTAAGCTGTGGAATAAAATGTGCAGGGATATCATGCCCCATTCCATCAATTAATTCAAACTTAGCACCGGAAATTGCTTTTGCTACAGCCTTACCGTGGCTAGGGGGAAGTAAGCGATCGCGAGAGCCATGTAAGACTAAAGCGGGTTGCTTAATTTCACGGTCCAGTTGGAGTAAGGAGCCTGTACATAATATTGCTAAAAACTGCTGAAGTACACCAGCAGGATAGTAGCTACGTTGATAAAGCTTACGCGCAGTTTGTATTGCTTCAATCTGGTTGATATAACCAGGTGAACCAATCAGTTGAAATAGTTTTAAACTATGATTAACAATACCTTCTTCGTCACGCGACTCAGGTTTACCGATTAAACTCAAAAGCTGTTTCGGAAAAGGTGGTGGTAAAAAAGGCTGGTTATTGCTTGTAAACATGAGCCCTAATTTTTCAACCTTTTCTGGATATTTTGCTGCAAGAATTTGAGCAATCATCCCACCCATTGATGCACCAATCACATGCGCTTTGTTCACGCCTAAACGATCAATGAGCATAGATACATCGTCTGCCATATCATGCAGAGTATAGGGCGCACCCTGATTAGTTAGCCCCAGTGCAAAGCGGCCCATCAATTTGACGGTATTTAAACGTTTACCTTCATGACGTACTTTTGAAGAAAGGCCAATATCACGGTTATCAAAACGAATAACACGAAATCCTTGATCAATCAGCGATTTACAGAAGAAATCTGGCCAAAAAAGCATTTGAGCACCAAGGCCCATAATCAGCAAAATGGTTGGATGTTCTGGTTTTCCACCTACTTCTACATGTAACTCAATTCCATTGCCTAAGTTGACTTTGGTTTCTTGCATGAAAGATGTGTACGGTGAAATGTTAAACTGTAAGGCGCTATTCATGTTATTCATTCCTTAAAGGAATACTCTCTAAGTGAGTATTCCTGATACAAACCTTATGCTTGGGCTGGAATAAGATCTGGGACAAGCTTTGTCAAAGTTAAGCGTTGTTTACCTGCGGTTGCACCTAGCAATACAAAACCACGCAATGTTCCTTCATTGTCAATTGCTTTGGCAAGCATACCATCGTCGAATTCTTCTGTTTCCCAGTTCACTTCTACATCAACCGGAGCTGGCAAAACTGTAAGTGGAGCAGCTGGCGTTTTTACTGCAACTGGCATAGCAGGGTAGTGCACAGCAGTTTGTTGCCCACTGAGTGTTTTCGCGAGGGCACGAGCTTGTTGCATAATCGGCATAACATATGGAAGTAAAGTACCATTTACCTCTGCGCAATCCCCAATTGCATAGATGTCTGCTTGATTTGTTTCCAGTAAACTATTGGTAATAATTCCACGGCTCGTTTGAATATCTGCACTTTGAGCAACTGAAATATTTGGCTGTAGGCCAATCGCAGAAAGAACAATGTCCGCAACCAGTGTTTGTCCGTTTGCGAGTGTTATCGCATAATCTTCGCCATTATTAATTTTGCTAACTTTTTCAACGGTTGTTCCGAGTGCAAATTTTACTCCAGCTTCCTCAAGATTTTGTTGGAAAGCAGAAGCAATATGTGATGGAAGTAAACGACCTAATGGTTGCGGTGCTAAATCAATGACAGTGATGTCATATTCACTATGAAGTAAGTCGTTGGCAAATTCGCAACCAATTAAACCTGCACCCAAAATAACAACACGTTTGTCTTTACGCTGAGCTAGATTTTCACGAAAAGCACGGTAATCAATGAGTGAGTTCACAACATGAATGTCATCGCTACCATCACCTGCAATTGCAAGGCGAATTGGGTTAGCACCCACGGCTAAAATCAATTTTGAGTAGGGTTGCTGAGAAGTTACACCATCTTTTTCAAGAACAAGCTCATGACGTTCAGCTAAAATTTCTTTCACAAAAGTAAAAGGCTCAATACGCATATTGAGTTGAGTACCCATTTTTGTCGCATCGCCTAAAGGAATTTGTTCAGGTGCTTTTTTACCTGCAAATGCATTTGATAATGTTGGCTTTGCATAGTTCACTGCATCATCCGCACAAATCATCACAAGTTCTTGCTCTGGGCTAAGCTTACGGAACTCACGTGCTAAGGTATAACCCGCCATGCCTGATCCGATAATGACGATAGGATGCATTTTTTTCTCCAGAGTTAGAATTATTTATTTAATACGGTGATTGGTAATATTCGTAAAAAAGACCATGTCGATCATGGCCTTTTACTTTACGTTCTTAGATTTCGATCATTTCGAAGTCAGCTTTTGAAACGCCGCAATCAGGGCAAGTCCAGTCATCTGGAATATCTTCCCATTTTGTTCCAGCTGCAATGCCGTCTTGTGGCCAACCTTCCGCTTCGTCATAAATCCATCCACAAACGATACATTGATATTTTTTCATGAGACTCTCCGCACTGATAAGTTTGCTCAAAGCTGCCTTTCAGTAAAACTATTCCATCTATTAATAATGTAACTACGATCCGGTCAATAATAACCAATGTGCCTTTGATCGGATATCAAATTTTTACGCAGTTCTACATTCAAAGTAAAGTAAATAACGGAGTTTAATCATTCGTAAGCAAAGATGAATGGCAGGTTAGGACAAATAAGTGGTTATTTAGGCAAAACTTCGCCATAAACTAATAATAACTAATGCATTCTTACAGTTAATTTTAGACTTAATTTTATTGATGAAAATATCTTGAAATAAAGAGCACCTCATAATTTAAAAGATTCATCTCATACGAAAGCTAAATAACAACAAACTATGATGCGACAGAATGTCATTATTAAAACTGAAAATTAAAATTTGCTGTCTTCAAGGCGGTATAAATCAGGGAAGTGAAATATGGAAAATCTAGTATATGAAGTGGAAATTGAGGCGCCTATAGAAAAAGTATGGGACATACTTTGGAATAGCGAGACATATAACGCTTGGACGAAATTCTTTGCGCCAGATTCCTCCATGCGTACCGACTGGCAAGTAGGTGGTAAAACTTATTTTCTTGATGGTGAAGGAAATGGTATGGTTTCTACTATTGAACAAATGCAAAAACCAGAAATATTGATTTTTAAACATTTAGGAATGATTAAGGAGGGTAAGGAAGATTTAGAAAGTGAAGAGGTTAAAGGGTGGAGTGGTTCCTTAGAAAAATATTTTCTAACCCAAAAAGATAATATAACCATTCTAAAAGTTGAATTGGCCACCTTACCTGAATATATGGGCATGTTGAAAAGTGGCTTTATTCAAGGTTTTGAGGTGGTTAAAAAAATGGCAGAAGCAAAATAGAGCTTCATTTATTTATGCATAAAACCATTTTTTCAAAAATCAAACTATATAAATCTAAGCCAAATATTTTTTATAAATTTTCATAATGAGATCATTAAGTCGTGAAGGATAGGCCAAGCGATGATGTCCACCTTCAAAAGTTTCGATGTTCATGTAGGGGGCAAGTTTTTCTTGAACGTGATACATATCAAGTTGCTCATCTCCTAACTCTAAATAAGCCATTTTTGGGTTAGAGAGAGTGAGTTCGTCTTCAGAAAGTTGAGGATAGTCAGTCCGAAAGTTAGGTGTAAGACTTGGATTCGCCACAATAACAGCTAATTTATGTTGAGCAGCAGTTTTTAGCGCCCAATAGCCTCCAATGCTATGGCCTACCAATAAGTCTGGTTTGATCGTCTGAATAACCTGATGGTAAAAGTACTCAACAGAGGCATAACTTAAGTTACGATAATCGACGTCAATACAAAATTTTTCAGGATGTAAAATGGCATGGAACTTTGTCGACTCACGAGAAGAATCCAAGCCATGTAAAAATAGAATTTTCATTATTTACGACACAATCTCATTGATAAAATAAAAGGTAAATAGGGCCTTTTGAATATCGAGGTTATTTGGATTTTTTTATATTTTACTAAATGCTTTAAAAAATGATCTTAGCGATTGGTCTAAGTCATTTTGCCTTTAAAAAGTATTGTTCGGTTCTATAAAATTGTCTTTTTTCATTTTTGTTTGATTGAAATCATTCGAAAAACTCCCGCAATCTGTTAAGATATAGCACTTAATTTTTACTTAATCGAGGCAGAGATGACGCAACAAAACGATCAATCGACTTCTGAACCAACTATTTCCGAAAACGATTTAATTGCACAGCGTCATGCCAAATTAAAGCAAATCCAAGATATTGCGAAGGAAACTGGAAAGAGTTCTTGGCCGAATACGTTTAAGCGTGAACACTACGCTGCTGATCTACAAGAACAATTTAAAGATCAGTCGAAAGAACAAATTGAAAGCGCTGAGCATGTCTATGTAAAAATTGCTGGTCGTGTCATGTTAAACCGTGGTTCTTTCATGGTTATTCAAGATATGACAGGCCGTATTCAGTTATATGTTGACCGTAAAGGTTTACCAAAAGATATCCTCGAGACCATTAAAGGTTTAGATCTTGGTGACATTATTGCTGCTGAAGGTTATATCGGACGCTCAGGAAAAGGTGACTTGTATGTTCACCTTGAAGGTTTTGAGCTTTTAACGAAATCGCTTCGCCCGTTACCAGATAAATTCCATGGTTTAAATGACACAGAAGTTAAGTATCGTAAACGTTACCTTGACTTAATTGTGAATGAAGAAACACGTAAAACTTTTGAAATCCGCGCTAAAGTTGTTGCAGGTATTCGAGCATTTTTAAACAATGAACGTTTCATGGAAGTTGAAACGCCAATGATGCATGTGATTCCGGGTGGCGCGTCTGCGCGTCCATTCGAAACACATCACAATGCTTTGGATATGCCATTATTCTTGCGTATTGCACCTGAGCTTTACTTAAAGCGTTTGGTTGTTGGTGGTTTTGAGCGTGTGTTTGAAATTAACCGTAACTTCCGTAACGAAGGTGTTTCAACACGTCATAACCCTGAATTTACGATGATCGAGTTTTATCAAGCTTATGCTGATTATAAAGACTTGATGGCATTGACTGAAAATATGATTGAAAAGTTGGCCTTGGATATTTTAGGTACAACTGATGTGCCTTACCAAGGTGAAGTGTTTAGCTTCAAAGGGCCATACAAGAAAATCTCTATGTTCGATGCGATTTTAGAGAATAACCCACAGTTTACGACAGAAAATGTTGGCGACCGTGAGTTTCTTGCTCAATTCATTCGTGAAGAATTAAAAGAACAAGTTAAGCCTGGTTTTGGTTTAGGTAAGCTTCAAACTATCGTATTTGAAGAAACAGTTGAAACTAAACTTCGTCAGCCAACATTTATTACTGAATATCCAGCTGAAACATCTCCGCTGGCTCGTCGTAATGATGATAATCCACATGTTACTGATCGTTTTGAGTTTTTCATCGGTGGTCGTGAATTGGCAAATGGTTTCAGCGAGTTAAACGATCCAATTGATCAGGCTGAGCGTTTCCAAGCCCAAGTTGCAGAGAAAGATGCTGGTGATGATGAAGCAATGCATTACGATGCAGAGTTCGTTGAAGCGCTTGAGTATGGTTTACCACCTACAGCGGGTGAGGGTATCGGTATTGACCGTTTGGTCATGTTATTTGCCGATGCGCCGAGTATTCGTGATGTAATTTTATTCCCACACATGCGCCGTAAAGAAGGGTAATCTTCTAAAGGCAAAAAAGGCAGTATTTATACTGCCTTTTTTTATTACTTTTATATCTCAAAAACTTACCTATCTACACTAATCTTAAGATAGCGTTAAAAAATGTAATTGCACAGTTTAACAATTGCAAAGTTGTGATAAAAAATTTAAGGTGTTGCTCATAAATAACTTTGAGAATTGGCTGGCATGTTTCTAAGAAAAACACTTTCGATTGCAATATTGGCAACTGCTTCATCCGCTATTTTTGCACAAGGTTTAGTGCTAAATAATGAGGACTTACGTACAGACTTAAATTGGTTGAATCAACAAGGTGTTATCAAGATTAGCACCTCAACTTGGCCATTAAGTGGTGATGAAATCCAGAGAGCACTCTCTCAAGCACAAGTGACGCATCCAGCTCAACAAAAAGTTATTAATTCAGTTCTTGATGCATTAAAAGCAGATAACAATACGGTTAAAGTGGGCGCTTTTGCTGAAACTGATAGCAAAAATATTCCACAAGCATTCGGTGATAATCAAAAAGCTCAATATCAAGGTTCTTTAGAGTTTAATGCAGGTGGTGAAAACTGGGATGCAAAAATCCGAGTAAATGCAGAAAAAGACCCACAAATTGATAATGGGCAAGATGTGAATGTTGAAGGTTCATATGTTGCAGGTAAACTTTGGAATCAGTGGGTAGTTGCTGGTCAAATTCCAACATGGTGGGGGCCTGGACATGATGGAAGCTTAATTCGTGGGGATGCTAGTCGTCCAGTTTATGGTGTAACCGCACAACGTGCTGTACAAAATGCTTTTGAGACAAAATGGTTATCTTGGATTGGGCCTTGGCAATATCAAGCATTTGCTGGTCAATTAGATGATTATAAAGCAATTCCAGATGCTAAATTATTAGGTCTACGCATAACTGCACAGCCATTACCATATTTAGAGTTAGGCGCTTCACGTACGATTCAGTGGGGTGGAGATGGTCGCTCAGAAAGCTTTAGTTCTTTATGGGATGCAATTAAGGGTAATGATAATGTCTATGGAGATACTGAAAATCCATCGAATCAGTTAGCTGGCTTCGATGGTCGTTTATCATTGCAACCTTTGTTGAATATTCCAGCGAGTATTTATGGTCAATATGTGGGAGAGGACGAAGCCGGTTATTTACCATCGAAGAAAATGTATTTAGCTGGTGTTGACTATTCTTCTAATTATAACAATATGCCATATCAATTATATGCTGAATGGGCCGATACACGTACTAATGGTGATGTAAAGAGTATTTCTTATACACATTCGGTTTATAAAGATGGCTATTATCAACATGGTTTCCCATTAGGTCACGCGATGGGTGGTGATGGGCAAATGTATTCAGTGGGTGGTGATATCCGCTTTGATGTCATGAACCGTTTAAGTGGTCGTGCTATGGTGGTTAAGGTTAACCAATCTAGCTTGGCCATCAATAAAGCGTTCCCTAAAGATGATGAAATTAAAGCGCTTGATTTAACTTGGACGCATTACCTTAAACCTGATCTTCCATTAAAAATTAATGGCTGGGTAAGTGATTCTGATCTAGAAGGTAATGATGCAGGTGCATCGATTGGTATTGAAATTCCATTAGAACGTAAAATGTTCGGTTTCTAAGAGTAAATCATGTTTTAGAAAAGAGAAGCTATTAAGGCTTCTCTTTTTTTATGGTTTTTAGAGAAATCTAAAGAGTAGATCATGATTTGCTTAAGTTGGCTGCACAAGCTACGATTGCAAAGTTGTGCAAGTGAATCAGCATATTATATGTATATGATGAAATCGAATATCAATATGAAAAAACAAGCAAAAGGAATCGGTTTTAAATCACTATAATGCATAACTAATGCTATAAGCCATATAAAGGCTTGTGGTTGGATTATTTATCACGAAAAATTGGAGTTGTTATGGCACTCGTTCCTCCACATGGTCTTCTACGTGGTGGTTTAATACCACTTCTAGATTTTATGGGCAAAATGGATAGAGAAGGACGTGTTCATGACTGAATCAAGACTTACACATCTCAAGCAACTTGAAGCTGAAAGCATTCATATTATCCGTGAAGTTGCTGCTGAATTTGAAAATCCGGTAATGCTTTACTCGATTGGTAAAGACTCTGCGGTAATGCTTCATCTTGCGTTAAAAGCGTTTTATCCAGCTAAACTTCCATTCCCATTATTACATGTAGATACTGGGTGGAAATTTAAAGAAATGATTTCATTTCGCGATAACATGGCAAAAACGCATGGCTTTGATTTAATCGTTCATCAGAACAAAGAAGGTCGCGAAGCTGGAATCAATCCATTTGATCACGGTAGCTCAAAATACACAGATATTATGAAAACCCAAGCTTTGAAACAGGCTTTGGACAAATATCAATTTGATGCTGCTTTTGGTGGTGCACGCCGTGATGAAGAAAAATCACGTGCGAAAGAGCGTGTTTATTCATTCCGTGATAGTAAGCATCGTTGGGATCCGAAAAACCAGCGTCCTGAACTTTGGAATCTTTACAATGGTAAAGTGAACAAAGGTGAAAGTATTCGTGTATTCCCTTTATCTAACTGGACTGAGTTGGATATCTGGCAATATATCTATTTAGAAAATATTCAAATCGTTCCTCTTTATTTCTCTGCTGTTCGTCCAGTAGTAGAGCGTAGTGGTACGTTAATCATGGTTGATGATGAACGTATGCGCTTAAAAGAAGGTGAAGTTCCACAGATGAAGTCTGTACGTTTCCGTACGCTTGGCTGTTATCCATTAACTGGTGCAGTTGAGTCTGAAGCGGATACGTTACCTGAAATTATCCAAGAGATGCTTTTAGCCACTAGTTCTGAGCGTCAAGGTCGTATGATTGACCATGATGAAGCGGGCTCAATGGAAAAGAAAAAGCAAGAAGGCTATTTCTAAGACAATTTCTAAATTTGTGGAGTTTGAGCAATGTCTCATCAATCAGAATTAATCAGTCAAGATATCTTGGCCTATTTGAAGCAACATGAACAAAAAGACCTTCTGCGCTTTTTGACTTGCGGTAACGTGGATGATGGTAAAAGTACTTTAATTGGACGTTTACTCTACGACTCAAAATTGATTTATGAAGATCAATTACAAGCCGTAACGCGTGACAGTAAAAAAGTTGGAACCACAGGCGATGCACCAGACTTAGCATTACTTGTAGATGGTTTACAAGCTGAGCGTGAGCAAGGTATTACCATTGATGTGGCTTACCGCTACTTTTCAACAGAAAAGCGTAAGTTTATTATTGCTGATACACCGGGGCATGAACAATATACCCGTAACATGGCAACAGGTGCATCAACAGCTGATCTTGCAATTATCTTGATCGATGCGCGTTATGGCGTGCAAACACAAACACGTCGTCATACTTTTATTGCAAGTTTACTTGGTATTAAAAATATCGTTGTTGCCATTAATAAAATGGATTTAGTTGAGTTCTCTGAAGAGCGTTTTAACGAAATTCAGGTTGAATATGATGCTTTCGTAAACCAATTAGGTGATCGTCGTCCAGCCAATATTCAGTTTGTACCGATTTCTGCTTTAAATGGCGATAACGTGGTAAATGCTTCTGAGTATACAGCTTGGTACAAGGGTCAAACCTTGATGAGCATTCTTGAATCTGTGGAAATTAGTCGCGAATCAAACAAACACGAATTCCGTTTCCCTGTTCAATATGTGAACCGTCCAAACCTAGATTTCCGTGGTTTTGCTGGTACTGTTGCTTTAGGTGAAATCAACGTTGGCGATGAGATTGTTGCATTACCATCAGGTAAGCGTTCAACAGTTAAAGAAATCGTTACTTTTGATGGAAACCTTGAGCAGGCTGTAGCAGGTCAAGCTGTAACATTAACGTTGAATGATGAAATTGATATTAGCCGTGGTAACGTTTTGGTACGTGCTGGCGAGCAACCATTAATTTCACGTAGTGTTCGTGCTTCAGTAGTATGGATGAATGAACATCCACTGGTGAAAGGCAAGTTGTACAATGTTAAAATTGGTACACAGACTGTTCCTGCCAAAGTAACTAACATTCACTATCGTGTGAATGTGAATACGCTTGAGCATACTCAGGTTGAAGAGCTTGAGTTAAATGCAATTGCAGACGTTGTTGTTGAGTTTGATGCACCAGTCGTATTTGATCAATATCAAGATTCACGATACACAGGTTCATTTATTTTCATTGATCGTTTAAGCAATGTAACGGTTGGTGCGGGTATGGTTGAGTCTGCGGTAGAGTGGACTGCACATAGCAATCCTGTTACTGCTGAAGACCGTGCTGCACGTTTAGGTCAAAAACCTGCGGTGATTGGGATTTCTGCACAGTTAATCGAGAAAGCTCAAGTTTTAGAAAGTTTATTGATCCAACAAGGTGTAGTTGCGATTGCAAAAGCCAACTTAACTGCTGAGCAAATTACTTTATTGCGTGAGACAGGTGTTGTGGTTATCACTACGGCTGTGGATGGCACAGATACAGAAGTTACTGCTGAAACCGTTGAAGAGGCAGCTGAAAAAGTTGTGGAATTAGTCCGCCTTTAATAGGCTGAATTGATTTTGAAAAAACCCGCGTAAGCGGGTTTTTTTTATTGGGTTTAGAAAATACTTTGAGTTTTTAAAGTTAAATATTCTCTTAAATCTTTAGGATAGCTCTGAATTATCTTTAAAAATATATCTCGATCGCCTTGATATAAGGCACGTGTTGCTTCTTCGTAATTTGGCATATTACCCAACATGGCAGACATAAAACGGTCGATGGCTTGTTTAGCGAGCATAATATTACCTTCAGAATTTGGGTTATTTAACTCTTTATCAATTAACTTCCGAATTACTGCTGATGCACTCGCACTTTGTTGATCTAACCAATCCCAATGTTTTTTCTGTAAAGTGATTTCACGAGAAATTACTCCGAGTTTAGGTCGTCCAACTTTTTTAATTTCTTCCGGTTCAGCATAACGTTGTTGAAATTCCTGTTCTGAACCAGAAAGATCAAGATCAATTTGTTGACCTGTTTGATCGTTAAAAATCAGAATATTTTCCGTTGGTTTCGGAAGATCTTTAAGTTTTTTTGCAAGTTCAGCTAGGGAGTCACTCGCAATAAGCGTACTTCCAGTGAAAGCAGTATAGGTAATTTTAGTATTCATTTTAGCTGTATATTTTTATCTGGGTAAAATAATATTATCAGGGTAAAATTAATTTGGCAAATAATTAAAATTATGACCAAAGAATTATTTGATTTTATGAGTGTAGTCTATGAAGTTGGGACTATAAAAATAGTCAAGATAATAGGCTATTTAAAATTTTACTCTGCTTTAGTAGTGCTTTTATGAGAGAATATGCCTTTAGTTGTATGTATAAGGACTCCTATGTTTGAGCAATCTCCTGAATCTTTAAGCGATATCGAAATTTTAGACATTTTACAGTCTATGAAAAAAGATAAGCTAGATACGGAAGCAAATGAGATTATCCGTAATGGGGGGAAAGCTGGGCGTCAAGAAGCACATAAACAGGCTTTAGTTGCATTGAATGCAAACTTTGAAGAAAAGTTTGTAGAAGCTGCTACGCTGGCATTAGGCTTGAATTCAGGTCAGGCGAAAAAGATTCGTTATAAAAAAGACCGTATCCGTATTTTTAAAGCACGTGGTATTGATTATTTAGCTATTGATGGTGCAGAAACCGCTCAGGTTTTAGCTCAAGTTGCTCAAGCGATTAGTCGTGAAGACGCGATCGTGACTGAAGGTCTACACAATATTTTTCCATTTTGGAAAGAAGGTTGGCCAATGGTTCAGTTTGATAATGCTTATAAAATTTTAGAAGAAGACATTACATTGCATTTTAACATTGTGTTAGATCACTTAATTGAATATGTACAGAAATAAAAAAAGCCCCGATTGGGGCTTTTTTATTGCATATGAATAATTAAAGCGTGCTAAAGAGTGGAAAAACACCAATCACTAAAGCAGTACCCATTAATACCAGACAAGTTATAAATGCCCACTTTAAAGTGAACTTTTGATGGTCGGCAAAATCGACTTTAGCAAGACCACATAACAAATAGGTAGATGGAACAAGTGGTGAAAGTAAGTGTACAGGTTGACCTACAATCGAAGCACGAGCAATCGCTTCTGCACTAATACCATAATGTGAAGCAGCTTCAGCAAGAATTGGTAAAACACCATAGAAGAAGGCATCATTTGACATAAAGAATGTCAACGGCATACTCACTAAAGCAGTGATTGGTGCAAGATATGGACCCATGCTTGGAGGAATCATTGCGACGAACTCTTTAGACATCGCCTCAACCATACCTGTACCAGATAAAATACCTGTGAAAATACCTGCTGCAAAAATTAAGCCCACAACAGCTAAGACACTGTCTGCATGCATTGCAATGCGTTTTTTCTGCATATCAACATCTGGGTAGTTAATTAGCATTGCGATACAGAACGCTATCATAAACAACACAGACATAGGCAAAATGCCTTTGATCAAAGCAATCATAAGAAGGATGGTAAGCACCATATTTACTTTACGTAAATGTGGGCGGGTCGCTTCAGGATCTTTCGATACAGTAATATTGTCGCCATGGTGAGTTTCAAGCTCAATAACGCCTAAACGTTTTTGCTCGTAACGACCATATAAGTACGCCAAGAAAAATAACCAACCAATACTAATGACCATAGGAATGATCATTGGTACGAAAATATGGCTTGGGTCAATTTGCAGGGCGCTTGCAGCACGAGCTGTAGGGCCACCCCATGGTGTTAGGTTCATTACACCGCTACATAACAGCATAAGTGCAGTCATGATGAGTGTATTCATTCCTAAGCGTTGATAAAGTGGCAGCATTGCAGCTACACAAATCATATACGTTGTTGAGCCATCACCATCTAAAGAAACCATTGTGGTTAAGAACACGGTTCCCATTGTGATTTTTAAAGGATCACCTTTAACCTTTTTCAAAATCCATTTAACCGGTGGATCGAAAAGACCTGCATCGATCATTAAGGCAAAATATAAAATTGCAAATAAAAGCATTACGCCAGTTGGCGCTAATTTTTTGATGCCTTCTAGCATCATCTCACTGAGACCTTTAAGTTCAATGTGACTCAAACTTTCAAAGTAGTGACCTAGGCCCCAAGCAATAAGAGAAAAAATAAATGGGATGAGAATTAAAGCAATAATAGGGCTTAAACGTTTGGACATGATTAAGTACATGAAGCACAAAATCATGCCAACACCAAGTAATGTCAGCATACAATCAATCCTTTGCCTATAGTTTTACTGAACAAGTTTATTCAAAACTCTGACCTTGGTTATTCTTATTAATTTTTATTAAAAAGACAAATAATATATTTAGTTTATTTGGTTAATATATATTCAGTTGGATAGGTATATTTGGACGAAATACTGAACATATATATTAAGATTATAGTAAGCATATAATAAATGTAATTCATTATAATGGATTATAAAGGTTTTATAAAAATAAAAATTATATGATATTTTTTAAAATTATATGTAGTTTGATGGTTGAAATGAGAAGAAGAACCATTTAAAGGCTTGCTTTGAGCTAAGTTACATAAGTTTGATGGCAATGTAAATGGGGATCTAATCGCTTCATGTTAATTGCGATATATAGATTATTCTATTATTTTTCAGTATTTAAGATTTAATGTAAGTGATAATTTAAATAATATTATTTTTAGATTAAAAGAGCAAATTGAATTTATAGATCTAAAATAATTATTACATATATTTGAAAAATTTATTTAGATTAAAAAAAATACCCCACATAAAATTGTGAGGTATTTAAATTAATATAAATCAGTTTTCATCAATTGATGAATGTACTTCGCTTTGTTCTAAAATTCGAGTTACAAGGAGTTGGTCAATTTTAAAATTATCGACATCGACTACTTCAAACTTGTAGCCACCGAATTCTACAAAATCTGCTGGACGTGGAATTTTGCGTAGGCGGTACATCATGAAGCCTGCTAATGTTTCATAATTTTCTTCATCAGGCATTTCATCAATTTCAAGTGCGTGTCTTAGGTCATCAATTGGTGTACTGCCATCAATTAACCACGAGTTATTATCGCGTTTAATGATTTGTTGATCTTCTTCAATTGGGGTTACCCAGTCGCCCATAACCGTAATCATAATATCGCTTAAGGTAATAACCCCTACAACAAGCGCATATTCATTTATAACAACCGCAAACTTTTCTTTGGTAGAGCGGAAGCGATCAAGTAATTCTGATAGGGTTAAGGTGTCCGGAATCATCAGGACAGTACGAATGGTTGTTTCATTCAATTGTGTTGGAGATTGATTATTTAAAATACGAACAAGAAAGTCTTTGGCGTCGACGTAACCAATGACCTGATCAATATTTTCATTACATACCAAAAATTTTGAATAAGGATACTCTGCTAATTTTTGACGAATGCTATCTTCATGTTCGTTTAAGGTGAAATAAACAACATTTTCACGTGTTGTCATGCTGGAAGGTACGTTGCGTTCTTCTAATTCAAAAACATTCTCGATAAAGTGATGTTCTTGTTTTTGCAGTACGCCTGCTTGAGCACCTGCATCCATTACTGCTGAAATATCATCAAAAGTAATGTTGTCTTCTCGTGTTGTATTCACTTTAAATAAACGGAATAGCAGGTTGGCAATTGCGTTAATTCCCCAAGCTAAAGGTTTACAAACCTTAATAAAAACCTGAATTGGATTAATAACACTAATTGCAATTTTTTCGGGTGCAATCATAGCCAAACGTTTTGGCATAAGATCGGCAAATAAAATAAAGAGTGATGTCACTAAAGTAAAGGATAGGGCAAAACCAATCGTTTGTGTCCAAGGACCTGCGTAGAAACGGTCAACTAAAGTCACGAAATAGGGACGAAAAGCAGCTTCACCCAAAATACCACCTAAAATCGCAACAGCATTCAGGCCAATTTGAGAGGCTGCAAAAAAGTCAGCAGATTGTTCTTGTAAATCTAGTACTTGTTGAGCGCGTTCTTCACCCGCTTCGGCTAGAATTTTTAGCTTAACTTTTCTGGCACCAGCGAGTGCAATTTCAGTTAAAGATAAAAAGCCCGCTCCGATAATGAGCAGTATGATGATAATGATATTTTGAAAGAGACTCACAAATCACCTGAGGTTCATCATTATTATGACTATGTTTTAACATAAAAAAGCGCTGAGGTAATCACATTGATTGCCCAGCGCCTGAAATCGACAATTAAATTAAAATTTATTTAATAGTGAGAAAATTGTGAATTGTTGGTTAGAAATTCACGGTTTTCCTCTTCAATCATTTGACGAGCAACAAATAAGATAAGTTGGCGCAGCCAGCGATGAGCAGGGTGATGATGTAACAACGGACACCAAGCCATTTTAAGTTCGAACTCTGGAATATAAAAAGGAGGATCCTTTATAACCAGTTTAGGATTCTGTGTTTGTAGACGTGCCATCCGTGTTGGTAATGTGGCAATAAGGTCTACGTTTTGAGCAAGTAAAGCTGGCATTTGGTAGTGGCGAGTAAATACAGAAATTTTACGACGTTGACCAATACGTTCTAATGCCTGATCAATCCAGCCTAAACCACCTTGTTTATCAGGGTTTACGCCAAAACCGACACCCATACCTGTTTTAGAAACCCAGATATGTTGAGCATCTAAATAGCTTTTTAAATTTAAATGAGTTACAGCAGGGTGTTTATCGTTAAGAATACAACTGAAGCTATCACGCCAAACTAAAACCTGATGGAAACTTTGCGGTATTTCATTAAATCTATTAATTGCAAGATCAACTTTACCTTGTTCCATGTCTCTATAAGACACATCACTTGGTGTAAGAAAATCAAGAACAACGTTTGGAGCTTCAGAGCGGAGCGCTTTAACAAGACGAGGAACTAAAGTTGCCTCGGCATAGTCCGATGTCATAATGCGGAAAACACGATTACTTGTATAAGGGCGGAATTCGGTACGGGGTTCCAAAATCATGGAGAGATCAGCAAGCGCATCACGAATACGAGGTTGTAATTCAAGAGCACGTTCTGTTGGAGTCATCCCTTCAGAAGAACGGATAAGAAGAGGGTCATTAAATAAATTACGTAAGCGACGTAAAATATTACTCATTGCAGGCTGAGTTACCCCAAGCTGTTCGGCCGCGCGCGTAACATTTTTTTCACGAAGAAGTACATCAAGATATATTAATAGATTAAGATCTACTCGCTCCAGATTCATAAAAAAAATACCGAAAATAAAACCCTGAAATTGTTTCAAATTATGCCATATCTAATAACTATTGTGTGAAAAAATGATGAGAAAAACGACATTTTTTGTAGGAATTAAGTAGGGGTGAAAAGTGCTTCAAAGGCTCGATTTTATTGTCTTTGCTACATTTTTAAGTATGAAGGTGACAAATAGAATATATTTATATATAACTTATTACTTTCTAGCATGGTAATTGACTTTTTGCATTGGCAAAAATAGCCTAATTTACAATTGACTTTTAAGGTTAAAAATGGGTGGAAAAACTTCAAGAATTGTATAAAAATAAGACTTACTAAGTTTTTAGAATAAAACTCTATACTCCTTTAGAATAATTTTATTTTTATAAACAAAGTGTTAATGTTTTTGGTTTTATCTATAATATCGATTTATTGGTATATTTTTTAAATAAATACTGAAGATTAATAAAGGATATTGGATTAATTGATTGGCTAAGTCTAAGCTGTGTTCATGAAGAAGCAGCTGGTGTCATAAGAAATTTAAGTACATGACTCTAGGCTTCAATCGATGAAATCCTAAAATGAATACAGGACAATATCATGACTACATATCAAACAGCGATTGATGCAATCCGCGAACTAAAAGCAAAATTCGGTAGCACTTGGCGCGATATTAGCCCAGAAGATGCTGCACGTATGCAAATGCAAAACCAATTTAAAACTGGTTTAGACATTGCTAAATATACAGCTGCGATTATGCGTCGTGATATGGCTGCTTATGATGCTGACTCTAGCAAATACACTCAATCATTAGGTTGCTGGCACGGTTTTATCGCACAACAAAAAATGATTGCGAACAAAAAATACTTCGGTACTACTGAACGTCGCTATATCTACCTTTCTGGTTGGATGGTTGCTGCTCTTCGTTCAGAATTTGGTCCACTTCCTGACCAATCTATGCACGAAAAAACTTCAGTACCTGCATTAATCGAAGAAATCTACACTTTCTTACGTCAAGCTGACGCAAAAGAATTAAACGATTTATTCCGTGCGCTTAAAAAAGCAAACGAAGCTGGTGATACTGCTAAAGCTGCTGAAATCACTGCTCAAATCGACGGTTTCCAAACTCACATTGTGCCAATTATTGCTGACATCGATGCTGGTTTCGGTAACGAAGAAGCGACTTACTTACTTGCTCGTAAAATGATCGAAGCTGGTGCTTGTGCGCTTCAAATCGAAAACCAAGTATCTGATGCTAAACAATGTGGTCACCAAGCTGGTAAAGTAACTGTTCCACATGAAGATTTCATCTCTAAAATCCATGCATTACGTTATGCATTCTTAGAAATGGGCCTTGATGACGGTATCATCGTTGCGCGTACTGACTCTGAAGGCGCTGACTTGACTCAAAAAATCCCAGTGGTTAAAGAGCCAGGTGACATTGCTTCTCAATACATCGGTTTCTTAGACACTGTTGAAATTGACATTGCTGATGCTCAAGAAGACGAAATCTTGATCAAACGTAATGGTAAATTACACCGTCCTAAGCGTTTACCTTCTGGTTTATATCAGTTCCGTGCTGACACACAAATTGACCGTGTTGTACTTGACTGTGTATCTAGCCTTCAAAATGGTGCTGACCTTCTTTGGATCGAAACTGCGACTCCAAACGTAGAAGAAATCGCTCACATGGTTAACCGTGTTAAAGAAGTTGTTCCAAATGCGAAGCTTGTTTATAACAACAGCCCATCATTCAACTGGACTTTAAACTTCCGTCAACAAGCTTACGATCGTTGGGTTGCTGAAGGTAAAGACGTTTCTGCTTACGACCGTGCTAAATTAATGAGCGCTGAGTATGATGCTACTGAATTAGCTGCTGATGCAGACGCTAAGATCCGTACATTCCAAGCAGATGCTTCTCGTGAAGCGGGTGTGTTCCATCACTTGATCACACTTCCGACTTACCACACTGCTGCTCTTTCTACACATGAGCTTGCACAAGGTTACTTCGGTTCTGAAGGTATGTTGGCTTATGTTGCTGGCGTACAACGTAAAGAAATCCGTGGTGGTATCGCTTGTGTGAAACACCAAGCAATGGCTGGTTCTGACATCGGTGATGATCACAAAGAAATCTTCTCTGGTGACAATGCACTTAAAGCGCATGACGATGCTAAAAACACAATGAACCAATTCGCTGCACACTAAGAATTGATTTCAAAAGAAAACCCGCTCAAATGAGCGGGTTTTTTATCATTAATAAATAATTATTTTTTCAATACATAGTGTTCAGCTAAAGAACCTTCAACTTTCTTACCTTCCATATCTAAAGCAGTTGCCGTATTTTCACCAATGAAGAATTTACGATTTTGTCCTTTGTCATCTAAGGTAATTACAGAAGTATTATCTTTGTCAAAAGTAAACGTACCATGTGTTTCAAATGGATTTTTATCACCTTTGCCAAGATAAGTTTCAGTCAATTCATAAGTTTTATCATCTTTTAACTCTAACTCAGTTTTAATACCTTCACAGTCTGCACATGGAAGAGTGCCTTTATATGTACCATCCCAATCTAGTGAGTTTTCGGCTGTATGAGCGGTATCTACTGCATTGTTATTTGCTTCAGTAGTTTGTGCAGGAGCAGAGGCTTGTGGTGTTGTATCGGTTTTATTTTCGTTTTTGCTACAAGCAACAAGAAGGGCACTTACAAGTGCAACTGATAATAATGTTTTTTTCATGATGATCTAAACCTCGGAAAATAAATAAAAAAGCAATAAATAGGCTATGAAATATGAGAGCTTAATAAAAGTTTAAGTATGTAATTTAATTTTAACAAAAGGTAAAGTGAGTAAATTTTGAATAATTATTTAAATAAAAATAAAAATAAAAAGGAGGTATTCACTAAAACGATTTAATGAATACCTTATAAATTATGGTTGCGCAGAAACTCCACCTAAGGAGTCACATGCCGATTTATAGAGTTGGTATTGTTGCTTTAAAACCTCATCTAGCGGCATATCGAATAATTCTTCACCATTTTTGTAGCTCTCTACGTATGAAGTTGCTTTTTCTTTGCTTACCGCTAAAGATTGCTGGTAGTAAGAATTAATCGAGCTTGTTGCAAGCTGGCTTGTCTCAACATTTTTACATTCGAAATTGTGCAGGATCTTTTCTGCACGTTTGACCTCACTAGATTGGCCAAAAATACACCCAGTTAAAAAGACAAGTGGGGTTAACACGAACAAAAGTTTCATGGAGAGCAAGTATGGAAGCAACGGTGGGCGCTATTGTATAAACAATTCCATAAGTTACTGTGGTTTTATGTTAGACATTGATGATTTTTTAACTCATTAAAATCGAAAAATTGTATCTAATTTTATCAGTTGGCTTTTTTTTATATTTGGTGCGTATTTTGCTTATAAGTTTAAGCACTTATTTTGAACATATGAACCAGAATGAATCAGGCACAACCGTTTCCAAAAAACTCTTCAGCACCATTTTGGTATGCACAACTCGAGCTCGGTTTTTGTTTTGAAAATTCACGCACCATAATGAGTCATCGAAAGCATCATGGCCCTGTTAGGGTGCAAAAAATGCTCTGGCCTGAAAGAACAGGTGTGTGTCATGCGATTATTGTACATCCACCAGCAGGAATTGCAGGAGGAGATCATCTTACTTTTGAAATTGAAACCAAAGATCAAGCCCATGCGGTAGTGACTACTCCCGGAGCGGGGAAATGGTACAAAACCAATGGGAAACAAGCTTTTCAGCACATTCATTTGCATGTGAAAGATCAGTCTATTTTAGAGTGGGTTCCACAAGAAACGATGCTTTTTGATGGGGCTTTAGCGCATTCAGAAACTCATATTCATCTTGATAATGCTGCAAGTTTTATTGGATGGGATATGTTGGTACTTGGGCGGCAGGCACGTGCTGAGCGCTTTGTTCAAGGGAGTTATCACAACCAGTTTAAATTGTGGCGCGAAAATAAGTTGTTGGTTGCAGATACATTGTATTTTGAAGGAGAAGATCGTTGGCTTAGTTCATGTTTAGGTATGAACAATCAAGCAGTAATGGGAAGCTTTTGGGCAGCCGCTCCCGAGAAATATCGTTCATCATTTTACTTAGAACAACAGCTAGAGCTCATTCGTGAATTGATGATGCGCATGCAAGCACCTGTCACATTAACCTTATTGGATGATGTGGTTTCGGCCCGTTTTTTGGGAAATGATGCCCGACATTGTCATGATGCTTTTGCAGCTATACGGGCTAAATTACGTCGATATTGGTTTGATTTAGAAGAAGAATTTCCAAGAATTTGGAAAACTTAAGTTACGTTAAATTGCGTATTTAAAAAACATTTAAAACAAGTATGCTGCTTTTGAGCACGTATTTTGCTTAAAGAATATAAATGAAATTTAGGAAAGAGATATGGAACTCAATCCAACAGAAAAAGATAAATTACTGATTTTTACAGCTGGACTCGTTGCTGAACGCCGTAAAGCGCGTGGCTTGAAACTGAATTATCCTGAAGCTATTGCTTTTATTTCAGCAGCTTTACTTGAAGGTGCACGGGACGGTATGACGGTCAGTGACTTGATGCACTACGGTACCACTTTATTAAAGCGCAAAGATGTAATGGATGGTGTGCCAGAAATGATTGCTGAGGTTCAAGTCGAGGCAACTTTTCCAGATGGCTCGAAATTAGTCACTGTCCATCAGCCAATCGTATAAAAGGAACGCTTATGATCCCTGGCGAAATCATTACTCCAGATGCTGATATAGAGCTGAATGTTGGGCGGCAAACTTTAAAAGTTGTAGTTGCCAACATTGGCGATCGGCCTATTCAGGTGGGTTCACATTTTCATTTTTATGAAGCAAATGATGCACTTCAGTTTGATCGTGAGCTAGCTAAAGGCTTTCGATTGAATATTGCAGCTGGTACAGCAATTCGTTTTGAACCGGGACAAACTCGAGAAGTGGAGCTTGTTGCTTTAGCAGGTAAGCGAGAAGTATATGGTTTTGCTGGCCGCGTCATGGGCAAGTTGGATTAGACATAACAATGATAATGAAAGAGATGAGTATTAAGTTATGAAAATGTCACGTCGTGCATATGCTGAGATGTTTGGTCCAACAGTGGGTGATCGTATTCGCTTGGCTGATACAGAGCTCTTTATTGAAGTTGAGCAAGATTTAACGACATACGGTGAAGAAGTTAAATTTGGTGGCGGAAAAGTCATTCGTGATGGGATGGGGCAGTCACAGCTTTTAGCCAATGAAGTCGCTGATACTGTCATTACCAATGCTTTAATTGTGGATTGGTGGGGAATTGTTAAAGCTGACGTGGGCTTAAAAAATGGCCGAATCTGGAAAATAGGAAAAGCTGGAAACCCCGATATTCAACCGGACATTACGATTTCTTTAGGGGCTGCAACAGAAGTGATTGCGGGTGAAGGGCAAATTTTAACGGCAGGTGGTATTGATACTCACATCCACTGGATTTGTCCTCAACAAGTTGAAACTGCGCTTATGTCTGGTACAACGACAATGGTCGGAGGTGGTACAGGACCGGCAGCAGGAACCTCTGCAACAACAGTGACTCCTGGACCTTGGCACATTGCTACCATGTTACAGGCCATTGATGATTTGCCGATGAATATTGGTCTATTAGGCAAAGGTAATTTAAGTTTACCAGACCCAATTCGAGAGCAAATTAAAGCTGGGGTGATTGGCTTAAAGCTGCATGAAGATTGGGGTTCAACACCTGCAGCCATTGATAACTGCTTGAGCGTGGCAGATGAGTTTGATGTGCAGGTGGCGATTCATACAGATACTTTAAATGAAAGTGGTTTTTTAGAAGAAACTCTAGCCGCATTTAAAAATCGTACGATTCATACCTACCATACCGAAGGTGCAGGTGGTGGGCATGCACCAGACATTTTAAAAGCAATTGGACAAAGTAACGTATTGCCGTCTTCTACTAATCCAACGCGACCTTATACCATCAATACCATTGATGAGCATTTAGATATGCTGATGGTATGCCACCATTTAGACCCAGCTATTGCTGAAGATATCGCTTTTGCAGAAAGTCGTATTCGCCGTGAAACGATTGCAGCCGAAGATATTCTGCAAGACTTAGGCGCAATTGCCATGATGTCATCGGACTCTCAGGCAATGGGTCGTGTGGGGGAAGTCATTTTACGTACTTGGCAAACTGCCCACAAAATGAAAATTCAACGCGGCCCTTTAGAGGGTGATAACGAGTTTCATGATAATAATCGAGTTAAACGTTACATTGCCAAATATACGATTAACCCAGCAATTACGCATGGTTTAAGTCATGAAGTTGGTTCGGTTGAAGTTGGAAAACTTGCTGATTTGGTGTTGTGGAAACCTGCCTTTTTTGGGGTGAAGCCATCTATGATTATTAAAGGTGGCATGATTGCAGCAGCACCGATGGGTGACATTAATGCTTCAATTCCAACTCCACAACCAGTGCATTATCGTCCAATGTTTGGTGCCTATCCACGTGGCGTACATAACACCTGCATTACCTTTTTATCTCAAGCAGCTATTGATGAAAAAGTTGCTGAAAAATTAAACCTTAAAAAGTTAATTAGTCCATGTAAAAACACGCGTGAAATTAGCAAAACCGATATGAAACACAACACATATTGTCCTGTTATGCATGTACACCCCGAAACTTACGAGGTGAGAGCTGATGGTGAGTTATTAACATGTGAACCTGCTGAAGTATTGCCAATGGCTCAGCGTTATTTCTTGTTTTAATATCTTGGATAATAGATAGTTGATAAAGAGAAAATGAATGTCTTTTCACTTTGAAAGCAATGAATTTAAAAAGACTTTTGATGAAGTTATACGTTTAGCTTCATTGATTCTGGCTGATGCAGATAAGTATCCAAAAGATATAGTAAATATTGCAAATGGTTTAATAACAGCTAACCAAGTATTTAATACAAACATAGATTTATCACAATATGATCAATATATTCCTTATAGTTCAAAACAGTGTGCTGGATTTGATTTTGTTGATATCGTAGGTTCAGGATTAAGAAAATATAAAGTTGAATATTTAGATGATAATCTTTATCAAGTTATATTAATCAGCGCTTCATTGATCTATATCTACTTTAAAGAGCTCATCTTCCAGTTGGGAGGATTGTCACCTTCTATAGCACTTGAGGTTGGAAGCTATGAGAGATTGATAGGTGAGGCATTAAAAGATAATCAGCAGTATTCTCGTTATATTGATTATGGCGATAGAGAACTGCCTTACCAAATACTCAAAGATATCTTTCATTCGGAAGAAATTAAAACATTAAACAATTTAAGACAGAAAATTGTAAAAGCTGAAAGTGTTATAAATGTTTGGGATGAAAGTATAGAAGCGAAAACTAAACAGGTTGAGTTACTAGAGGAAAAACTTAACAAAACGAAATCTCAATATGATTTTGTTCTTTTAAACGAAGGTTTTAAAAATTTATATACTCAGAAAAAAGAAGAGCTTAGTGAGCGTCGTGGTAGCTTTTCGAAATTTGGTGCTACATTAACAATTACTCCATTAGTACTAATAATCTTTTCATTTCTTTTGTTTATCATCAAAGGAGATTTAGCCCTTAAGTATCTTTTATATCTAGCATTTCCTGTAAGTACATTTTTAATAATTATTTTTTATTTTGTTCGGGTTAGTTTGCAACATGTTCGTTCAATTCAGTCTCAAATGATGCAATTAGAACTACGAATGGCTCTATGTCAGTTTATTTATAATTATGCTGAAGATTCAGAAACCCTGCATAAGAAAAATAAGGAAGGTTTTGAAAAATTTGAAAATATTATTTTCTCATCAATAGTTTCTTCTGATGACAAAATTCCTTCTACATTTGATGGTGTAGAACAGATTGCAAAAATAATTGAAGCTATTAAAAAGTGAGATTAACTATGAAAATCTATACCCAACGCCTTGAACACATTTCTCCTGATCAGACATTTGAAACGGTTGAACTGACTTTTGATACACGCCAAAAATCACGGTTTCGAGCGGCTTTAGCGAGTGGCGTAGATATTGGTGCCGATTTACCACGTACTGGCATTTTGCGCAGTGGTTCATATATTGCAACTCAACAAGGTGATGTACTACGTGTTGATGCTAAGCCTGAACGTTTGATGCAAGTCAGCGCAGCAAGCGATTTTGATTTGCTTAAAGCAGCCTACCACCTCGGTAACAGACATGTACCATTAATGCTGACGCCTACAGCTTTATATTTTGAACCTGATCATGTGCTTGCAGAAATGGTAGAGGGGCTGGGGCTTACAGTCTCAGAAACTGATCATCCGTTTGAACCTGAAAGCGGTGCCTATGCACAGCATAGCCATGATCATCGCTTAAGCCCAATCAAAGCTTTGCATCATGTCCATTCATAACGCGGCGCAATTACTTCAACTACTCACACTGTCTTCTACGGCATTGCCAGTTGGAGCATATTGTTATTCACAAGGTGTAGAAACAGCCATTGATATTGGCTTAATACACGATGAAATATCGGCAATTGCTTATTTTGAAGAAGTGCTGGAGATGCTGTTAGTACGGTTTGAGCTACCAGTACTGAAACGTCTCATGCAACATCATGATGACCAAGATCAGTTTCTGGTTTGGGCAAATTTATATAGAGCAAGTCGAGAAAGTAAAGAGCTTTTAGCAGAATCTCAGCAGCTGGCATTTTCTTTAAATGCGTGGATTAGAGATGTTTTAAAAAAAAATGTTGAGGTTAAAAAGCAGTTTGGTTTTGTGCCTGTCTATGCACAGCTTTGTGGTCGGCTTGAGCTTAAAGATGTTGATGTGCTCACAGCTTATACCTTTACCGTTTTAGAAAATCAGGTTCTGGCTGCGGTAAAAACCGTACCGTTAGGGCAAATGGCTGGACAAAGAATTTTATGGCATTTACATGGTTTGGTACCACAGGCGATAGAAAAAGCCTTAAACCTTAATGATGAGCAATTGAGCAGCGCTTTACCTCGTTATGCCATGTTGAGCATGAAACACGAAACACAATATTCACGGTTATTCAGATCTTAAGTTTAGGAAAAAAGGATAAAAATCATGACAGAACGTAGTCCATTACGAGTTGGAATTGGCGGACCGGTGGGTTCGGGTAAAACTGCGCTTACTCTTAATTTATGTTTAGCCTTGCGTAATAAATACAACATGGCTGTGGTAACGAATGATATTTATACCAAAGAAGACTCAAATTTTTTAACTCGTAACGAAGCGATGTCGCCAGATCGTATTGTGGGTGTAGAAACAGGTGGTTGCCCACATACAGCAATTCGTGAAGATGCTTCAATTAACTTGGCTGCAATTGATGATTTATGTGAAAAATTTGAAGGCTTAGAACTCATTATTATTGAAAGCGGTGGTGATAATTTAGCAGCAACATTTAGCCCAGAACTTTCTGATTTAACGTTATATGTAATTGATGTAGCCGGTGGCGAAAAAATTCCACGTAAAGGTGGGCCGGGCATTACCAAATCAGACTTACTCATTATTAATAAAACTGACCTTGCGCCAATGGTCGGTGCAAATCTTGATGTTATGGATCAAGATGCGAAACGCATGCGTGGAGAAAAGCCATTCTTATTTTCAAATATGAAAACGCAAGATGGTGTTGAAGAAATCATTCAATTTATTGAGAAACAAGGGCTGTTTAAAGCTTAAGGAGAGATTATGGACTTCATTAAAAAATGGGGCATAGGGTTCCTTGCATTGCTACCTACACTTGTAATGGCACATCCTGGGCATGACCATGAACATTCGGGTTTTATGGCAGGTTTTATTCATCCATTTACTGGTCTAGATCATTTAGTGATGGCCTTAGCTTTTGGTGTTTTACTCTGGTCAGCAGCTAAACAATGGAAAATTGCAGGTGTAATGACTTTGAGTGTTACTCTGATTGTGGGTTTTTTGATCGGTGCTCAAGGTTTAGTACCTGCAAATGTTGCTGAATATGGGATTGTTGCTTCTTTGATTGTTACAGCAATTGCACTGTGGACAAAATCAAATCGTGTTTTACCAATTGCTGCGGCATTACTTGCAAGCTTTCATGGCATAGCGCATGGGGTTGAATTAGCACATGCAGGACATGTCGTTGCATTAGTGACAGGTATGGTTGCGGCTATGGCTTTAATTTATTGTGGTGGATTGGCATTAGGTGCTGCACTTACACGATATGTGCCTTATGGCAAAAAAATTGTTGGCACCTGTGCGGCAGTTGTTGCAGTGATTAGTTTAAGTTAATTAAAACCTTGCAAAAAAAGGTAGCTTTAAGCTACCTTTTTTGATTTGCAAAATAAAATGTGTGTGCATAAAAATATTTATACTGTTTTTACAGCGATCATTATCTTTTATAGTGGGTATGTTCAGGCCTATGATTTTTTTCAACCAGAAAGTGATTCTACTTTACTAGATTCAGACCAGTTGTTAGATCAATCAGATTTAAACTTGGAACAAAGGCGGTTAGCCATTGAGCATGATGATGAAGTTAATAACTATAATGTGCTCAAAAATGAATTTTATTCAAATGAGCGTTGGGTGATTTATAATTATACAGCCTATGATACGGGACAAATTCAGAACAAAAACATCAATGGTTTAACGAATCATCTTAATATTCAAGACTTATACATTTCAGTTGGATATGGAGTTAATTATAGTGTTAATCCAAGACTGAAAATTGGTTATGAATATATTTCGAGTTTTCCTTATGATCGAGGTCAACTCATACGATTTTTTACGATCTATTTATTTTGAAATACAAAATGAGAATAATCTAATTCAAATAAATAGATCAGGTAAATTAATTCATCATAAAAATGCTACATGATTAAATTTTCTGATAAAGCCCTGCGTGGACTGTACCCGCTTTCGTTGTTTTAACTTGCTGCCATGTTGAAGGAAGGTGAAGCTGAGATAAGTCTCGGTCAGCTTCAACGTAAATATATCCATTCTTTTTAATATGCGGCTCTGCCAAGTTCGAGAGTTCTTGCCATAAATCTAGACTATAAGGTGGATCTAAAAACACCACATCGAACTGTTCTTTCAAACGGGGTAGAGCTTGTTGAGCAGTTGCATTGATTAAATGACAGTTTTGAGCTTTTAATAGCTCAACATTATCTTTTAAAAATCGTGCCTGAGTCTTGTCTGGTTCAATCATATAAACTGACGCAGCACCACGTGACAATGCTTCAAAACCTAATGCGCCAGAGCCTGTGCATACATCAAGGACATGCGCATTTTGAATATCCCACATGAGCCAGTTAAACAAAGTTTCGCGTACTCTGTCTGGAGTGGGGCGTAAGCCATCAATGCTAGCAAAAGGAAGTACTCGTCTTTTCCATTCGCCGCCAATAATACGTAATTGATTTTTCATTATTCATCGACCTCATTGGTTGCAGGACGAGCTGGTGTAGCTTGTGGTGTTGATGCTGCAGGTGCAGTTGAAGTAGCTGGTGCTGGACTAGAGCTTTCACCACCGCTAGAGAGTTCACCTGGCTTAATCCCAGCTGTCATCAGTCCACCATTTACTTGATGGTTTGCTGGTCGGATTGGATTTTTCTTACGAGTTAATAACCAATAATCAAAAATAGGTCTTGCAAGTTGGGCAGCAGAACCACCATGACGACCATTTTCCCAAATCACGGCAATCGCAATTTCTGGTTTGTCAGCAGGTGCAAATCCAACGAATAAGCCATGGTCAAGTTGGCGTTCGCTCAGGGCTGATTCATTGTAACGTTTACCCTGTGCAATACTTTTAACCTGCGCAGTTCCTGTCTTTCCTGCAATTTGGTACAAAGGAGTACGAATGCCTCGGCCAGTACCTGATTGAATTACATCAATCATGGCATCGCGCATTTGAACCCAGTCTTCATCCGTTCCGTTGAAGTTGATTTTGCCATCAGGCGCATTACGTACAGTAAATGGTTTTGCACCATGAGTTGCCCGTAAAACGTGAGGGGTGACATGAGAACCATGATTGGCTGTAATTGCAGTTGCCATAGCAAGTTGTAAAGGGGTGGCTGTAAAAGCACCTTGGCCAATACTCACAGAAATAGTTTCACCTTTCATCCATTTGGCTTTGCGAGTACGCATTTTCCATTCAGGATTTGGATAAAGACCTTCACTTTCACTTGGTAAGTCGACACCTGTTTTTTGACCGAATCCAAATTGACGCATCCATTGGTTCATTTGATCAATACCCATTTGATGGGCAAGAATATAAAAATAGGTGTCACATGACATAATAATGGCTTTATGCATGTTCACGATGCCATGACCAGATTTTTTCCAGTCGCGGAATTTATGAGAATCACCAGGTAAATGGAAGTAACCTGGGTCAGAAATTGCTGTTGACCAGTTTACAATCCCGTAGTGTAAACCGCCCATGGCTTCCATTGGTTTAATGGTAGAGCCAGGTGGATATGCACCTTGTACAGCACGGTTATAAAGGGGTTGATCTAAACTATCACGTAAAGAACTATAATCTTTATGGTTAATACCAGTCACAAATAAATTAGGGTTGAAACTTGGGCTAGATACCAAGGCCAGAATTTCGCCAGTACGAGGGTCGATGGCGACAATGGCACCACGACGGCCTGCGAGCTGTTGAGATGCAACCGCCTGTAAACCATAATCTAAAGATAAATAGAGGTCATTCCCGCGAGTGGGGTCTTTACGGCCTAAATGGCGCAATATATTACTATGGGCATCTGCTTCAACAGATTCATAACCCGGTGTTCCGTGTAGCAAATCTTCATAGCTTTTTTCAACGCCAATCTTTCCAATCAGGTTGGTTCCCGCATATAAATCTTTATCAATACTTTTTAATTCTTTATCGTTAATACGCCCTACATAACCAATCACATGAGCAAATAACTCACCATGTGGGTAATAACGGGTCATTTGCGTTTCGATTCTTACGCCGGGAAACTTATATTTAGCTTCACTGAACTTGGCAATATTGGCTTCTGTTAGATTAAGTTTAATCGCGACACGTTCAGTTTTTCGAGCAGTTTTTATACGACTTTTGAAACGGTCAATATCTTCTTGTGTTAGATCTAAAATAGGCTGTAGCTGCTCAACAACATGGTCTGCATCTTCTACATCTGTTTTACTTAAAGTTGCTGTAAAAACAGGATAATTATCTGCTAATAAAACACCATTTCGATCATAGATATAACCACGAGCAGGTGGAAGTGGCTGCAAGCGAATTCGGTTTTTGTCAGATGCAGTAGAGAATTCGTCGTAGTGGAAAATTTGTAGATAAGCATATCGGCTAATTAATACTAATAAGCAAATGATAACCAGACCTACGGCAAAAAAGATTCGTCCTCGATAAATGCGCTTTTCTTGCTGGATATCTTTTAAAGGAAAGTGCTGCTTCATAAGGATCGACTTAATGACATAGGGTAGAAAAATAGCTGCTTATTCTAACGCAAGAGAGCTTAAAATATTGCATAATTTTCAAAGTTTCATTGCATTTCCATAAGATACTTTTTGACTTTGCAGACAACAAAATTGTAGATACTTGTATATAAGAAGCAAAATAATTCTGTTAAAGTCTCTCATTCAATAGAATAGGGTTGTTCTCACCATACGATTAGGGAAAATGGAGAAAATAATGAGAAAAATTTATCCCTTACTTGCAGTTTTGACGGTAAGTAGTTGGGCTCATGCTCAAGACTATTCGTTTCTTCCAGAAGCAAAATTAGCAGGACATACGGCATCTACGTGGAATGTGGGTGCAGGTTTTACACAAAAATTATTACATCTAAACGGCGAATGGGTAAACCCTTATGGTATTGCCTATGCAAAAGTTGGTGCATTTTTGAATGGTGACAAAACCGCTGGTGGCCAAGTCGGGTTTCGCTATCCTTATTATCTTACTGGCACAGATAAAAATGGTTACTATATCGGTTTTTATGCTGGGCATCTCGATAGTAAAGAGGTCGATGGTGATTATAAATCCCGTTTAGGCGCTGGTGTCGATTTGGCTTATGTATTGTTGAATTCAGAAAGAATTAGTACTTTTAGTGTGGGTATTGGTGCGGCGGAAAAATTAACTGACCAAAATGGAAATGTTGCCGCGGATACTAAACCACAAATTCAATTTTCTTATTCTCTAAGTTTTGGTTTATAAAAAAGCAGTTTATTGTTAACTCGCCATAAGCAGAGCACAAATAAATACGAGAGTCTTACATGTTAGAGTACGTCAGCGGATTGTGGCAGACCTTTTTACACAGACCTGATTTTTGGGCCGTTTTGAGTATTATTCCAGTCACTGCCTTTGTTACATGGGCACACGTGTGGATGGCTTTAAAAATGGTGTTTTACCCAATTAAATTTTGGGGTTTCCACTTAGGTCCATTACCAGTAGGTTGGCAAGGTATTGTGCCACGTAAGGCTGGACGTATCTCAGGTATTATTACTGACAATACTTTATCTAAATTAGGTTCATTGCGTGAATTTTTAGAAGCAATGGATCCTGAAGACATGGCACGCATTATTGGTGAGCAGGTTGGGTTTGAACTTGAACACCTGATTGATGAAGTCATGATCGATCGTAATGCTGTACTTTGGGAAAACTTACCTTATTCAATTAAACGCCGTATTTATGCTCAGGCGCATAAACAATTACCAGGCGTGTTAAGAGAATTAGTGACTGAGCTGACCATGAACGTCGAGTCACTGGTTAATATGCGTGAAATGGTGGTGAGCCAAATGGAAGGCGATCGTCGTTTGATGGTACGCATGTTCTTAAAGGTTGGTCAAAAAGAAATCAACTTTATTTGGCATATTAGCGCTTTAATTGGAATGTTCTTTGGTATTTTCCAAATGATTGTTTGGTTTGTCGTACCTTGGCACTGGACAGTCCCGTTTTGGGCTTCAATTTGGGGCTTTTTAACGAACTGGATTGCAATCTGGATGGTGTTTAACCCTCTTGAACCACATTATATTCGTTACCCACAGATTTTTAGGTTAACAAAAGATCGTAAGTTTCCTTGGATTGTACCGGTTCTTCGAATTGGGACCTATAATTTCCAAGGTGCTTTCATGAAGCGTCAAGAGGAAGTCTCGGATGTGTTTTCAAGCGTAGTAACAGAAGATCTGATTACGTTAAAATCAATTATGACCGAAATGATGTACGGGCCGCGTAAAGATAAAACCCGCCGCATTGTGAAGCGTCATATTAACGAAATTATGGAAACACCGTTAGTTCGTACATCTTTACAGCTTTCTTTAGGGCCAAGAGAGTACGCAAGGTTAAAGACGGACTTGATTGATCGTTCAATTGAAATTACGATGGGACCCGTATGTGACCCAGCGCTGAACGCAAGCCGGGCACAGAAGATTTTTCAAATGTTTAAAGAGCGTATTCGCGAACTGACACCAAAAGAGTTTCAGAATTTATTGCGTCCTGCATTTCAGGAGGATGAGTGGATTCTTATTGTACTAGGTGGGGTAACCGGATTTATTGCTGGTACAATACATTTGTTTGTGGCTTTCTTATAATTCGACGTCGGGCAGGATCTATTGAAGATTAATGAGACTTTTTCTGCCAGGCTTCACATTCATTGTTTTAAATGAGGATGTTTTTTATGCGCATTATCTTACTCGGACCACCTGGGGCAGGCAAAGGGACTCAGGCTCAGTTGATCTGTAAGCGCTACAATGTCCCACAAATTTCAACCGGTGATATGCTCCGTGCTGCAATTCGTGAAGGTACTGAATTAGGTCTAAAAGCTAAAAGTGTAATGGAATCTGGTGGTTTGGTTTCAGATGAACTTATTATCGGTTTAGTAAAAGAACGTATTGCTCAACCTGACTGTGCAAATGGCTGCATTTTCGATGGTTTCCCACGTACTATTCCACAAGCTGAAGCTTTGGAAAAAGAAGGGATTAGCATTGATCACGTGATTGAAATTGATGTTCCTGATGAAGAAATCGTACAACGTCTTTCTGGTCGTCGTCAGCATCCAGCTTCTGGCCGTGTTTATCATACAGTTTACAATCCACCTAAAGTGGAAGGTAAAGATGATGAAACTGGTGAAGATCTTGTTCAACGTCCAGATGACCAAGAAGAAACGATCCGTAAACGTTTAGCGTCTTATCATACAGAAACTGAGCAATTGGTTGGCTTCTATCAAAGCCGTGCTGCATCTGGTGAGAATGCGCCGACTTATGACAAGCTTAATGGTTTACGTACAATTGAAGATGTACAAACAGACTTGTTTAATATTTTAGATAAATAATTAAAATATTATTTGTGACAAGGAGCTCTCATCATGAGGGCTCTTTTCTTTCATTCAGTGCAGGAGAACAATATGAAAATCATATTGATTTTGGTGGTATTGCTAAGTCTGGCACTCGTCATATTTTTGGGTTATCAGAGCTATAAAATGCTTAGGCAGGTACAAAAACAAGCAAAAGAAGAGCGTAATCAGAACAAGCGTCTAAAGTAAGTTTGATTGGGTATGTTACCTATACCCAACCATATTTTTAAGCTTCAATATTTTTAATAGTAATTTGTTTTTGCGCGCCAAATTCGAAACGGTCGGGCCAGTTGCAAACATCTGCAACCACACATTCGGCACATTTAGGTTTACGGGCTATACAACAATAACGGCCGTGTAATATGAGCCAGTGATGTGAATCTAAAATGAACTCTTTAGGAATGACCTTAATTAAACGGTACTCAACTTCAAGTACATTTTTACCTACGGCTAAGCCAGTTCGATTTCCGACTCGGAAAATATGGGTATCGACAGCCATAGTCGGTTGTCCAAAAGCTGTATTTAAAACAACATTTGCGGTTTTACGTCCGACACCTGGTAAAGCTTCCAAATCTTTTCTGTTGCTTGGAACTTCGCCGTTAAATTGTTCCATTAAAATCTTACAGGTCTTAATGACATTTTCGGCTTTAGCGTTGTAAAGACCAATTGTTTTAATATATTCCTTTAACCCATCTACACCCAAGTTGTAGATTTTCTCGGCTGTATTAGCCACAGGGTAAAGTTTATCAGTTGCCTTATTCACACTCACGTCGGTAGCTTGAGCTGACAACATAACAGCAATAAGTAACTCAAAAGAAGATGAATATTTTAACTCGGTTTGAGGAGAAGGCCGTTGTTCGCGAAGGCGTTCAAAGAATATTTGAATCTGCTTTTTCGTCATATTTTTGACAGCCATTCAGACCTCCTGTAGTTGCATGAGTTGCTGTTGTAGTTCTTCGAGTTGAAGACGCTTTTTAGCATCTTCACGCACACCTAGCTGTTTTTCCAGTTTCTTAATTTGGGTGCGGATTTTGGCTAACTCAATTGTAGTTTTTGCATCAGTTAACACAGCTTCTTTAGGTTTCTCGATGAGTTCAATTGACGGTAGTTCATCAAGTACCTGAGAGAACTGAGCAAACAGTTGAGTGTCAATTTCAGCGCGTACCACAGGACCTTTACGGTGACTGCGACGCTTTTCTTCACGTTGAATATGTGAGTAGTAGCGTTGCCTTAAATCATTTTGTTCTGCGGCACGCTGTTGTTCATTGGGTAAGGCTTGTGTGTCTTCGACCAGATCAATGCAATCTACTGGACAAGGTGGAATGCATAACTCACAACCCGTACATAAGTCGGTCAAGATGGTATGCATGAGCTTACCACTGCCAATGATAGCATCTACAGGACAAGCACTAATACATTTGGTGCAGCCAATACATTCGTCTTCACGAATAATCGCTTTCATTCGTTGTGGGCGACCATCTGTTTGTACAGGCCATACGCTACTTTCAGCAGTTAATGGAGAGCGATTGAGTAGATTTGCCAGTGCATCAGCAACAGGTTGTCCACCTGGAACACATTTATTTGCTTCTTCACCTTCAGCAATCGACTTTGCGTAGGGTAGACATCCATCACGATGTCCACATAGACCACATTGTGTTTGTGGTAATAACGCATCAATCTCGCGTATGAGAGAAATAGATGAATTCATAGTGGGCAAATAGCTTGGTTAAAACGATGCGATAATGAAGAAAAACCTAAGTAAGGTCAATGGATTTTAACGAATTTATCGGGTTTTTAATTGACCTAAAATGTAGCTAATATTGCACAATAATAGATCAATAAAAGTGAAGAGTTAAATTACTATTTCTTATCTTTGAGTAGTTTTTCTAAAAATAAGTTTTTGATAATTAAGATGAATAAAATAATTTAAAATAACTATTGTTAAAATTGATGGAAAGGGATTTAATATTTTGCTGCTAAATGATGCATTTAATAATGTATTGCACCAATTTAATTCATGACTATGCTGAGGACCGTGCATTGAAATACAACAATCTGAATGAATTCCTGAATTACGTGCAAGCGCGTGATCCGCATCAACCTGAATTTTTGCAAGCTGTCGAAGAAGTTATGACGAGCTTGTGGCCTTTTATTGAAAAAAATCCAGAATATGCAGAGCAGGGGTTGTTAGAGCGTCTTGTTGAACCAGAGCGAGTTATTCAATTTCGTGTTTCATGGATGAATGATCAAGGTCAGACTCAAGTTAATAGAGCTTTCCGTGTTCAATACAATTCAGCAATTGGTCCATTCAAAGGCGGAATGCGTTTCCATCCATCGGTCAATCTATCAATTTTAAAATTTTTAGGTTTTGAGCAGACTTTTAAAAACTCACTTACGACCTTACCAATGGGTGGGGGCAAAGGTGGTTCAGATTTCGATCCTAAAGGTAAATCTGATGCTGAAATTATGAGATTCTGTCAGGCATTAATGATTGAGCTGTACCGTCATTTGGGTCCGAATACTGATATTCCTGCGGGAGATATTGGCGTGGGCGCGCGTGAAGTTGGTTACATGGCAGGCATGATGAAAAAGCTGAGTAACGACACCGCTTGTGTTTTTACCGGTAAGGGAATTTCATTTGGTGGTAGCTTAATGCGTCCTGAAGCTACTGGTTATGGTACGGTTTATTTTGCAGAAGAAATGCTAAAAGCACGTGGGCAGTCTTTCGTTGGCAAAACAGTCTCTGTTTCTGGTTCGGGTAATGTTGCGCAATACGCGGCAGAGAAGGCCATGTTCTTAGGGGCAAAAGTTGTTACTTTATCTGACTCTAACGGAACTGTTTATGTAAAAAATGGTTTTACAGATGAATTACTTGATGAAGTCATGAATCTTAAAAACGTTAAGCGTGGCCGTATTTCCGAGTTTGCTTCTAAACATGGTTTTGAGTATTTTGAAGGGAAAACCCCTTGGCATATTCCTGTTGATATTGCTTTACCATGTGCGACGCAAAATGAATTAACAGGTGAAGACGCTAAAACGCTTATTTCTAACGGCGTAATTTGTGTGGCTGAAGGCGCTAATATGCCGTCTACACTTGAGGCAGTTGAACACTTTATCAAAGCCAAAATTTTGTATGCGCCAGGAAAAGCATCTAATGCAGGTGGTGTCGCAACGTCTGGTTTAGAAATGTCTCAAAACGCAATTCGTTTAAGCTGGACACATGCTGAGGTTGATGAGCGCCTACATGCAATTATGAAAGACATTCATGCTAATTGTGTAAGATACGGTACAAAAGAAGACGGTACTGTTAACTATGTTGATGGTGCCAATATTGCAGGCTTTGTAAAAGTAGCTGATGCAATGCTTGCTCAAGGTATTTTCTAAGAATAGAAATAAAAAAAATCCGATGCCTGAGCATCGGATTTTTTTAATCTAAAAACTTATTTTTTAGGTTTTTTAACTAACTCTTGCTCTACAACCATATCTAACACATCTGCTAGGCTAGATTGGTCTGCTGCTGGGTTTTTCACTTCAAAACGTTTTACACGTAAAATTACGCGTTGGTCAGGATTATGTTCAAAACCTTCAATTTGACCATAATATAAAGACCAGTTTTTATCAGCGTAAGTTTTAACACCTTTGTCATCATATTTAATTTCACGAACTTGCATACATGTTTGTGGTGCTACACCAGTACATGATTTAGTTTGTGGAGCAACTTCTAGGAAAATAGTTTTCCCTTCAGATTGATATTTTGCTTCAGGTGTCATTTTACCAGTAAAGGTATATTTTTGACCTTGCGCATCAGTTACCGTTAATGTTGGTTGATCAACATTTGTTGTATTAAGCTCAAATGGAATTGCACGCTTTTGGAAGAGGCTGCTAGAAAATTGTTCCTGTTTCATTAAAGCAGGTTCACAAGCCATCATAGTTGACATTACGTCAGCCGTTACAATCGTATTGTTTTCAACTTTCCAAGTTGTTCCTTGACGGTTACAACCTGTTGCGATAGATAAACGGTCATTGGTAAAGTTAAGAACGATTGGTTTTTTTGTATTTTCAGGCTGATAAGACCAAGAATAATCTGTTAAAGCTTGAGTATTAACTGCTTTTTGACCTTGGAAAATGTGCTTTTGACCAGTTTTATCTGTCACGCTTAAAATCACCTGACCATTATTGTTGCTAATTTCGATTGGTAATTTTGCTTCATTAAAGATGCTAGTAGAAAGTTGTTCTTGTTTCATTAGATCATCTTGGCAAGCCATCATAGTTGAAACAAGGTTAGAAGTAACAAGTTGGTTACCTTCAACTTTCCAAGTACCGCCTTGGCCATTACAACCTGTATTGATTGCTAATTTGCCATCTGCATTAAAGTTAAGAATAAGTGGTTTAGAAGCTTTTACATTTTGATAAGTCCAAGCATATTCACCTAAAGTGGCTGCAAGGTTTTGTTGTTGCTCAGATACAATCGGAGCTGGAGTATTTGTAACTGTTTGACACGCCATCAAAGAAAAAGGTAATAACGCAAGAATTAAATATTTAATTTTCATTTAAAAACTTCAAGTAAAAAAACAACAGCAGTAAGCTTAAAACATTCTTAAAAAAAGAAAATGTAAACATTTGATTGTTTCGGTTTTTAAAATGTATAAGTTTGTAAGTTATTCTAATTTTCAACAAAAATAATGGTATACCCCGAAAAACGGGGTATTTGCTAATAATTAATCAAAACGATAGATATCCATGCCTAGTGAGCCCATTGTGAAGCTGCTGTGAACAATCGTAAAGCGATTGCCTGAACCCATAGCAAAGAACAAAGGCGCAAAATGTTCAAGGGTAGGATGATTACGTTTGACATAAGGCAAGGATTGCCATTCTAGTACGCCATCATAATCTTGATGGGTAAGTTTATTAACAACAGCATTTCTAAAAGTTGAAGCCCATTCAGGAACTTTAGAGTTGTCTCCTTGCCAAGATAACTCTGCAAGATTATGGGTAATGCTACCTGAACCAATGAGTAGAACTTGTTTGTCACGTAAAGGTGCGAGAGTTTGCCCTATACGATAAATTTCCTGTGCGCTTAAATTTGTTGGCAAAGAAATCTCGACCACAGGAATGTCAGCATCAGGGTACATATGCAATAGAGGCATCCATACACCATGGTCACGAGGACGGGTGCTATTGGCATGAGCAACAAAATGAGCATCGGCCAGTAGTTTTAAGATTTCTTCGGCGAGCTCTGGCTGCCCAGGTGCGCTGTAGCGAATTTCATATAGCTCTTTAGGAAAGCCGCGGAAGTCATGCCATGTTTCGGGACGAGTCGAAATACACACTTCTAGTGCTTTACTCTCCCAATGCGCAGACATCACAATGATTGCCTTTGGTGTAGGAAGATTTGCACCTAAACGATGTAAAGCAGGTCCTACTTGTTCCGGGTCAAGTGCAAGCATGGGTGAACCATGTGAAATAAACAGTCCAGGAAGGGTTTGTAGTTCCATTGCATTACACCTGAGTTGAAAACAGAATAATAGATAGTCATTATGCCAAAATCAGGACATGTTAAAAGTATCCTGATTTCAACGGATTGTTCCTAAAATGAAACGGTTGTTGTTTTTATGCACGGTGATAGGGATGATTATGATTAATAGTCATCGCTCGATATAGTTGCTCAATTAATAAAACCCGTACCAAAGGATGAGGCATTGTAAGTTTTGAAAGTGACCAATGCCATGCAGCAGCTTTACGTACCTGATCCGACAAACCATCTGGGCCACCAATCGCGAGTACTACATCATTACCTTCAAGCATCCACTGTTTCATGGTGTCAGCTAGCTTTTCTGTACTAAGTTCCCGACCACCGACTTCTAGGGCAATTAAAGTTTCATTTGGTTTTAACGCATTTAGAATACTTTCGCCTTCAATTTGGCAATATTTTAAAATATCTGCTTCTGAATCATTCTTACCACGTTTGGCCATAGGAAGTTCAATGACTTGGGTTTGCACAAAAGGTTGGATACGTTTGAAATAATCTTCAAAACCAGTGAGAACCCAAGCAGGCATTTTTTGACCAATGGTCAGAATACGAATTTTCATATTATCTATTCATTCAAAGCAGCTTGCGCATTATACCTGAGGAAAAGATAAGTTCGTGGTAGTAAATAGGCATAAAAAACGCAGTCCAAAAAACGGTGTTGGACTGCGATCAAATGATCATCTGTCTGGAGTTCAGATGATCATAGAGAATAAAAACAAGGCTATCTATAAAAGAATAGATAACGAAGGGCACTTAATTTAATTAAATACTCTTAATACCTATTATGAGGATGGTTGGATATTTTTCAATCAAATTGTGTAACAAAAAAAAGAGAGCCGAAGCTCTCTTTTTTCACATTTCAATTAGTGACGTGCTGCTTTTGAACCTTCCACCGGTTTTACAATCGGTGTTTTAGGTAAAGGCTTTGGCATTGAGACTAATGCTAAAGGTAAGATGTCATCAATACTTTTTACAGCTTTGATTTCTAAACCTTCTTTAACATTGGCTGGAATTTCTGCCAAATCACGAACATTGTCTTGTGGAATAAATACAAGTTTGATCCCACCGCGGTGTGCTGCAAGAAGTTTTTCTTTTAAGCCACCAATACGCATTGCACGACCACCTAAACTTGTTTCACCAGTCATTGCAATATCTGGACGAATCGCAATACCTGTAAATGCTGATACAAGGGCAGTGGTTAACGCTAAACCAGCAGATGGACCATCTTTTGGTGTCGCACCTTCTGGTAAGTGAACGTGTACATCAGTTTCTTCAAAACGAGAAGCCTCAATACCTAGCTCATCGGCACGCGTACGTACTAAAGTCATTGCTGTGGTAATAGACTCTTTCATGACATCACCGAGAGAACCAGTGGTAATGAATTTACCTTTACCTTTGACAGCTGCAACTTCAATGGTAAGCAACTCACCACCTACAGATGTCCAAGCTAGACCATTTACGCGGCCTACTTGCGCTTCATCTTCTGCAATACCAAAGTCAAACTTGTGTGGACCTAAGTATTCTGGAAGATTGGCAGAGGTAATATCAAGCTGTAAGTTTTTAGACTTTTTACTTACGGCTTCTTTTACCACTTTACGCGCAATTTTAGACACTTCACGTTCTAAACTACGTACACCAGCTTCACGTGTATAGCGCTGAACAATATCACGAATCGCTTCTTCATGAATTGTTAACTCTTTTGCACGCAGACCATTGTTCTTAATCGCTTTTGGAACAAGGTAACGTTCAGCAATGTTCACTTTTTCATCTTCGGTATAACCCGGTAGACGAATAACTTCCATACGGTCAAGCAATGCTTCAGGAATATTCATACTGTTTGCAGTACAGATAAACATCACTTCAGACAGGTCAAGATCAAGATCTAAATAGTGATCGTTGAACTTACTGTTTTGTGATGGATCTAATACTTCAAGTAATGCAGAAGCTGGATCACCACGGTAGTCTTGCGCCATCTTGTCAATTTCGTCGAGTAAGAACAATGGGTTCTTCACGCCAACTTTTGTTAAAGACTGCACGATTTTACCTGGCATCGCACCAATATAAGTACGACGGTGACCACGAATCTCTGCTTCGTCACGTACGCCACCAAGCGCCATACGAACAAATTCACGACCTGTTGCTTTCGCGACTGACTCACCAAGTGAAGTTTTACCTACACCAGGAGGGCCTACTAAACATAGAATCGGACCTTTGAGTTTTTTAACACGAGACTGAACAGCCAAGTATTCAACAATACGATCTTTAACGTCATCTAAGCCGTAGTGATCTGTATCAAGAATCTCTTGAGCTTTCGCAAGGTTAATACTCACTTTGCTCGCTTTATTCCACGGCGTATCTAAAATTACTTCTAGATAGTTACGTACAACAGCCGCTTCACTAGATGCTGGTTGCATTGCTTTAAGCTTACGGAACTCAGCTTCAGCTTTTTTACGTACGTGTTCAGGTAAATCAGCTTCAGCAAGACGCTTTTCTATTTCAGCAACGTCATCTTCAGCGCCGCCATTCATGTCAGAAAGTTCACGTTGAATGACTTTCATTTTTTCATTTAGAAAGTATTCACGTTGGTTTTTTTCCATTTGGCGTTTTACGCTGTCATGCAAAGTTTGTTCAATTTGCTGTTCTGCAGATTGATTAACCAAGTAGCTCATAAGCTCTTGCAAATGTGCTTCAAACTCATCGTGCTCTAAAAACTTCTGTTTAATTTCAATATTTAGAGGCACACGTGTTGCCACGAAGAACATAAGCTGTAGCAAGTCTTCAATTTTATTAGCAGCTGCAACCAGTTCACGTGCATTACGTAATTTTGCTTCAGCATATTGAGCAAATAAAGTACGTAACTCTTGTAAACGAGTTTCTTGAGTAGCTTTATCTACGTTAATTGTCATTGGACTTAAGCTATGTTCAGCAGTCAAATGGCTATCTTCATCGATAATTTTTTCAAGCTTAGAGCGCTGTAACCCTTCAATCAGTACTTTGATGCAGTTTTCATCATTTTCATGATTTACGACCTGAACAATCTTAGCGACAGTTCCGTACTGATAAAGGTTATCGTGATCAATATCTTCTGTAAGCGAATCTTTTTGCGCAACTACAAATACTAAATTGTCACTGTTACGAGCCACATCAACTGCATTGATCGATTTTTCACGACCCACGAATAACGCAATTTGCATGTGTGGATAGACCACTACATCACGTAACGCTAAAAGTGGTAATACACTTGGAACCTGAGGCTCTAAGTCAGTTTTTTCATTCATAATAAGTTCAGACATGGGCACTCCTAATGAGTGACAACGAGGTTGCCATGTTTTTATAGTGATGTGTATTTTGAAAATTACAAGGGCCTTTCAATAGAAAATGTGGAAAAAATGACTAATTTAGTCAACTTTTTTTAAAAATATTATGAATCAATGAATTAATTCTTAAGAAGAATAAAATTTTGTAGCAAGGATAAGTAATTTAGCTTAATAATTATGAAATATTCATATAACAAAAAAACCGTTTGGATGGAAAGTAAGCAGTTTTTTATGCCATTTATAAGCAATGTATTGTTAACAATAATCCAAAACTTATTCGATATTGAACGTTAAATAGGCGTGTTAATATAAGTTGGTAAAGCGGTCTGTCACTTAAAAGTAACCATCCTTAGGATGGTTACTTTTATGATTTTAGAGGCATGAAAAGTAAAGGCTGATTTTAAGTTGTTGAATTTAATTTTTTTTTATATAAAGATTATCTTTTAAAATAATATTTATGTTGAGGGGTGAGTAAAGCATCTAAGGGTTGATCCCAACTTTGACGTTTTAAAGTATGCTCAATAAATTGAAATTGATGGGCCACACCCAAACGATAAGGCTTATGTTTTGCACTTGCCAATGTACGGTCATAATAGCCGCCTCCCATACCAATACGCGTACCGTATTGATCACAAGCTAAAAGTGGCATTAACAGTAAATCAAGTTTAGATACATGTTTTCCTCTTGTTGCCATAGGTTCTTTCATACCCAATGGATGATGAGAAAAACGTCGATTTAAATATTGGTTTCTAGATATTTTTACCCAAACTAAACGTTGATTCATAGAGCAAATCATAGGTAAATAAACTTGTTTATTTTTTTGAAAACATAGCTTTATGAGAAGGTCTGTATGAACTTCTCCAAAGGTATGTAAATATAAACCAATTTTTTTTGATGAATGAAAAATAGCAAGCGTATTTAAATGATGGAGAACACTAAGCTGAGCTTGTTTCTGCTCCAATCGGGTTAAAGAGCGTCTTCTAGATCTTAAATTTTTTCTAATAAAATTAAGTTCATTCATGTGTAAATCTAACAAAGATTTGAGATCAGTCGAGCAAAATTATACCTATTTTTTTATAGCTTTATGAAAATAGAAGAGTAATTAGAAAATAACTTTAAATTTATTTGGTTAGTTAATTGCCATAAAGTGATGTGAGGTATCTTCTTTAGCGATAAAAAATTCTATTTTTTTACGTATTACCAGTATTTATTTACATTTAATGAGATAAGAATATTTAAAAAGATAAATGTGAAATTGTTAAGCCTATGAAGTTAAAAAATTTAACCATTACAATAAGCGCCGTATTGATGCTTGGTGGGTGCACAAAACAAACAGAACCTGAAGCGGCTGAAGTTGATTATAAAGCTCAATTTGAAGAGTCCGACCGTAAAATTGGAGAGTTTTTAGATCAATTAGATAATCCGAATACACCACAAGAGGTTAAAGTCAAAATCTTGTGCCATGATTATCCTGAAGTTTACAAGACTCAATATATGCCCGCATTAATAAAAATTTCACCCAAACCTTATACCGAAGAAAAATTGTTGTCAGATCTGAAGAGTGCAACTGATTACTACAAAGATGCCTTTGCCATTAGGTGTAACCAATAATTAATTGATGTTTAAAATCTCAAAAAATCCGACAAGTGTGAATTGATTGGCATTATTAAGTTGTGGTAAATTTCATTTTGTCTTTATAGTTGCTAATTTAGGGGGGTTCTAGATATGGAAATCTTGAAATTCTTACAGAGTTTTAATACGGTCGGTACATACTTAACCATTGCTTCAACCGTTTTAGGTGGGCTTATTGTTTATTTTTACGTGATTAATCCAGCGTGATCTTTTAAAAAGAAATAGTAAGAAATTTTCTATTTCTTTTTTTTAATAATTAAATTCAGTCATTCGTTTTAAACTATAAAAATAGGATAGGGACATGAAGTTTAGATTATTTCTTCTTGGTTTTTTGGCTTTAAGTTGTCATGCAGACGAAAACATAAATGATCCCGAGATTTGTAATGTGGTAAAAAAAGTCGCTTATACTGTCATGGAGGCCCGTCAACAAAAAGTTCCATCTCAAGACTTGCAACAGATAGCGAATGGTCTCGAAGACCCAAAAGCGAAACAACTTTATCAGGATTTAATTAATTCGGCTTACTCGACCAAAATATTCAAAACCAGTTTCTTTAAAAGAAAAGCAATAGAAGATTTTCAAACAGGCTGGTATGAAGAGTGCCTTAAAAGAAATGAAAAATAATATTAGAGGGTGTGGGATATATTAATCAGCCAATCTGAAATTTAATGTTTAAAAAGAAAATTTTAGACTGAAAGGTCTGTATGAAAGGCTAAATTAAAATAAATATTTTGAATTTTTCTTAAAGTTAAAACTAAATGCTCCGAAGATGCCGCTGCATGTGTCGTTACCCTGAACCCGATGAGTTCTCGGGTGAAAGTGATTTTATAGCACTACGAAACGATATTAGAACATATATTAGCATATGAAAAGTATTTTTAAGTATTTGTATTTTAATAAAAACACCTGAAACAATACTAAACCTCATGTCATAATACGACAATATACTTAATTTGCCTACTATCTGCCTATTTCTTTAAATTTGCCTATTTTTATATGTTTTTAGCCTATTGTTTGCCTACTAAATTTTTACAAAAAAAGGCGGTTAAACCGCCATTTGTGATGTTGATTGGATGCGCTGCCGTTCAATATAAGCTAACACATCAGCTTTTTTATAAATAATTTTTCGATAGTGAACTTTTGCAAAAGGAATGCCGCCACCTTCACAGCGCTTTTTCTGCAACCATGAGGTTGAAACATCAAGTATTGCAGCAAGTGATTCTGGTGAAAACTCTTCATCATCATTGGCGGCATTGAATTTATCAATCTCAGCTTGTTTATTAATACATTTCACTTCTTTCATTCACGCCACCATCTTATAAATACGTTTAACTTCATGATTCAGCTCATCCATCGCTGAACGACCTTCTTTGAAATATTTCAAAAGCATTAACTTGTAGCGCTCTTGAGCTGCTTTGTTCATCACACCCTCATTTGTCACTGTAAGGGTGGCTTTATTACCTTTAATTAGGTTTACGCCATGAGGTGTACCTCTACCGCGATAGCCAGCATTAACGTTGAAAACAATGAACTTCTCGAAAAGCTGCTGGGGTAGCAGCTTTGGTTCGAAAAGAAACTCAGGAATATTCTCTTTCGACATTAGAATGGTTCCTCCAGTAAGTAATCTGGATCGTTAGAAGAAAGGCTTTCTAATTCAGCTCTACGCTTTCTTACGTATCCCATGAGCTTTGGCTGAATCTGTGGATCACGTGCTGCAACATCAATTTCAAGAGCATCAAGTGTTGTAAGGTCTGGTGCATTTTGGATCTGAACCATTAATGAAGGCGGCTCACTATCAACAGGCTTTTCATCTGCAAGTTCAGTTAAACGCTTGTGAGTAGCTTGGAGCAAAGGTTCCATTTGTTTATCAGACCAAGTACGGGTATAGCGATAAACAGCATTTACTTCGGCAGGTGTTTTTGACTCAGATACGCGCTGTAAAAGTGTCTCTAATGTTTTTTGATATTCAGGATCTAATGTCGGGTCATTAGTATCTGGAACTAATAGATTCTCAGAAGCGGTGACATTGATTTGTTCTGTAATAACAATTGTGGGCTGTTTTGCTTCAGCAATAACTTCAGAAGTCTTTTCTGAAACCACTGTTTGTTCAGATTTAGCTTGTTTACCTTTTTGACCTTTGAGTTTGTCTTTCGTTACGTCTATTACTTGAATATCAGTAATCATATTGCCAAAAGCTTTACCAATTGCTTGAAGTTGAAGTTTTGCATTTTCTTCATCAAGCTGGGCAAATCCATTACCAACAATTAGACATGTTTCACCATGTTTAGAGTTATAAGTAGTACGCAAGATGTGTGAAGGCATAACAATATAGATATCTTGGCCATCTTTTAAATCATGTGGTTCAACAGGCTTTGTAAATTGAATTTCAGCCAAAATAGTTGTTTCGCGTTGGATGCAAAACTCATAATTTGGTTGCGCAAATACTGTAGCAGGGAATTGCCCTAAGTCGCTAAATTCAAGCATATCTCCAATGGGTCTACACATAACTGTGAATCCATTTAGAAGAGCATCAAATGCTTCAGTTGCAGTGATTAAATTATTCATGCTGTCATCCCCGTTTTAGCCAATGTTTCAATTTCTTTTTTAACTGCTGGTAGTTTTGCCGCTTCAATTTGAGTTAGGGCATCAATACCGAAATGCTCACAAACTGTTTTCACATCGAGGCCGCGTTCTGCTATAAATTTCTGAAGTTCATCACGCTGTACAGATGAAATCTCAATAATGTTATTTGCCGCCTGTGTCTGGTTTTGGCTAAGTTGATTCTCGTGTTCACGAGCTGTTTGTTCATTCTTACGAATAATGTTTAAGAGCTGATTTTTTGTTTCTTCAAACTTTTGTTGTTGGAGATCCATTAAGCTATTCAACTTACGCTTTAAACAGTAAGTCTCAATATTGATACCAGCCCGATGCATAAGATCTTCAATTTCTAGGAACTCATTACCATCTATAGTCGCATCTGCAGAACCAGATTGAAGCCATTCACGTAAACAAACACCAGTTCCTTCATTGATCATCATTGGTTCAGTGAAAATATGAGTTCGATCTTTTGTGGCATTTGCAAAGTGATCTGCATTTAGGTCAAGAACAGTAGTGAACTCATATTCAATACCATCACGTTGTTCAGACTTCATACCAACCTTTTCGACTTTCTTTTTACCATTGGTTTCGGTTTGGATCGTATCCATCTTGCTACGCAGAGTTACGATGACATGAATACTTGAATGAAGAATCGCATCTATAAATTTGCGATGACGTGGGGTAACTTCACTCCATGCTGCCCAACTATTACCTTTAAATTTACCTTTGGTTAGGGTGTCTACGATTTCTAAACATCCACCTGTACCAGACCATTCATGGGTAATACTGTCTAAAATTAAAATATCAAAACCTGCTTGCTCAGCTGCTTTGATTGCACTTATAAACTTTTCGGGTGTATATGGAGGAGTTAGGTTTGCAGCATAGAATTCATAACGGTCTGCATAAAGTGAGGCACTGCTGTCTTCGGTATCTACTACAGCAATTCGACCACCAATCCCAGCAGCAAGCTTTAGAGCGCTTTCAGTTTTTCCTGAACCCGTAGGGCCTGATAATGCAAGTCTTAATTTAGCTCGCTTACGTTCAGCTTTTTGAAAAAATACATTCATTTTTATTATCCTTATCTTGAGCCAGTGAAGCCGCGAGAACGCTTATAGTTTTTGCGGTCATGTGACGGAATGTGTGAACCACCTAGATCTTTAGCTAGTTGCTTAGTGCGCTGGAAGCTAATTACTTGGGTGAGTACTTCCCAAACTTTGGGATAATCAGCTTTGAATTTTTCAACGTTTAGAGGCGTCTTAACTTCATCCTTAACTTTGTATAAAACTGTGCCGTTTGCATTAGATGCATAAACGATCCAGCCAATACGCACTGAGTAGAGGCCTGTTTCATCACGGCCCAAGTAAGACTTGTATCCGTCAGGGTGTTTTTTGAAGTTAGCCATGATTAAGCCTCCACCAACTTATTACGTTCGATGAAACCTTTGAGAAGGGCATTGATATTGCGGTGATCGTTGTAATCAGTGAAATCGTTGTAAGACTTACCGTTTACATCGGTGATTTCATTGATAGTGAGCTGGGTTACATCTACCGCAGTAAACTCTGAACCTTGTACACCGTAGCTATCAGGATGAGTTTCAAAATCAAAGCTAACATTTACGCGGAAGCCATCAAGCTTGATAACGGCAATGCCTGAGGTTTTACCTGTGATTTTTGCTGTTTGAACGCCGTAATCACTCGGCTGAGTTTGTGGTGTAAATGTGTAGGGTTTAGAAGCGAAGCCTGATTGTGCAGTTTTATATTCACAAGATGCTAAACCAGCAATCAAAAACATAGCTGTAAAGCCTGTCACTTTGATGTGGTTGAAAGGTATTGCATTTACGTTCATAATTGATCTCGCAGTTTACAAAGCACATCGAAAGGTCAGAGAGTCGGTGTGCTTTTTTGTTGTCCGTGAGATAAATTAAACCAAAGGTATAAGTTAAAATCAAGATATAATTAAACCAAAGGTAGAAAATATTTTTATAAGTGGTTTAATTTTGGTGTAATAAATAAAAGAAAACCTGCACTTGGCAGGTATAATTTTTTGTAAAAATAAGTTTTATTTTTGTGGATTGGGTTTAATTGGACTACTTAGTTTACCTTGTTTTGATAATTCAACGACTTGTTCATTGATGAGTACAGGCACAAAAAGCTATCACCTTTAGCCTGCGCGCCAGACTTGGCGGCCCATTACTTTAAAATTTATACCGTTTTGTTCAGTAACAGTTCGATCACGATATTTTTCATTTAAACTGTGAAGAATTAAAGTACCACCTTGTTCTTTAAATATTTTTTTAATCATGCCTTCACCTTCAAAATAAACAGCGTAAATTTCACCGTCAATAATATTTGTCTGGGATATATCAATTCCTACTAGGTCATCATGGTAGATATATTCTTCCATGCTATCGCCTTTTGCTTTAATTAATCTAAAACATGAAGGGTCGACTTGTTTTTTCTTAAAGAAAGATGGAGGAAAAGGATATTTCCCATTTATCACATCAAAATGAAACTCAATTGATTCCCCAGTACCGCATGAAAAATTAGCTTCCACCAAATCTATCCATATATATCCATTGCTGATTTCAAACTGAACAATATCGGGTTCAAGTATGTCATCAGTATCAAAAGATGCATTTTCCTTTTTATTTAGTCCATGTTTTTCCATGAACTCTTCAACATTTAAATGGTTAATTTTTACAGGATTACCACCGTTTAAAAGCCAGCCAGCATCAACTTCAAGTAAAGCGGCAAGCTTATCTAAAGTCTCTTTTCCTATTTGGCCCTTTTTCCACTTAGCTGGAGCCTGAGGGGATAAACCAATTGAAGTTGCGGCTTTAGACCATGACAACTTCTTTTTTTTCAGTGAATCCTGAATACGCTCAACCATTGTACTCATATTAATCATTGCTTTTAACCTTTGGTTAAATTCTCGTTTAAATTTTTATAAAATGAAAGCAACCATAGGTTGAATTAAATTTTAACTCATGGTTTAATTTATTGATCAATTAGGTTTAATAAAGGTTTAATATGAATCCAATTCAGTTAGCAATCGAAGCTGTTGGTGGTAGAACTAATGCATCTTCATTACTTGGTATTTCCTATAACGCTGTAAGAAAGATGGAAGAAAAAGGTGTTTTGCCTCGTACAGATTACACCGAGGAAACTTCTTATTCCAAAATTCTGGCAGATAACAGCGAAGGAAAAATTACTAAAGAATGGCTGCTTGATAAGGCTAACCCTAAGCATCTCCAATCAAATAAACCTTCTTAAAACAAGTATCAAGCAAAAGATTTAAAAAATATATGTGAAGGGAATGAGGAATTTCACAATGCAAGAAATGACCTTAAGCCGAGATGCACAAATAGCACTCTGGCAGATTGTAAATAACACACCTAATTGCACAGCAAAAGAAATTGCCCAAGCAATAGGGGATACACATAACTCGGTTTGTAATTATGGCAACCCAAATATGCCAGCCTATCTACCAAGCCTGAAAAAGCTTGAGGCAATGATTTATTTCACACAAAACCCAGCATTACTCAAAGTTTGGGCGCATGAATTGGGATTTGCTTTAGTTCCGGTCGGATGCGACAGCTCCAAACATCATGAGTTATCAATCTTTGAAGCAATGATGCAACACAACATTAAAAACGGTAAAGCCAATCGTGTTGTTTATGAGGCATATGAAGACGGAATTATTACGCCATTGGAATATGAAGAAATTCACCATCTAACGCAAAACCTTATCGAACTCATTACGGCAGTTGATCAGGCAGCACTAAAGCAAATGAAAAAATGTTCAGCGGAATTAGGAAATGAAAAAGCCTGATGGTCAAGATCAGGCTTTTCAATTCAATTACTTGCTAGAGGAATCGAATATGCAAACTAATTTATCAAATCAAACGGATAAAGACAATCTGCAAGAGCAGAAGCGTCAGCAAATTATTCAATCTTGGTATGAACCAGCTCTAAGAACTTTAGAAGGATTGCTTGAAGTACGTAAGCAGAATTTGCGAGACCAAAAACGTGATGAAAATAATGCAGCAGTAATACGTGATGAGTTTATGCATGCACTTTCTGTGCAGCACAGAATGCCAATTTTCCATGCTGGTCAGATCATCTCAAGTTTATATAGAGCCAAACGGATTCGCTATTTAGGAAGCACTTTCATTCAATTGAATGATGAGGGGGATAAATGAGCTTAGACGCTACTATATGGGCTTGGAAAAAGAAATTCACACCGGAAAAGGGTGGTTCCTCTCCAGCTCTTAAAAAATTAGTGCTGCTTTCAATGGCTGATCGTGCGGATGAGCAACACTGCTGTTATCCGAGTTCTACACGTTTGTCTGATGACTGCCAGATTAATAAAAAAACCCTTTTTAAGATCTTAGATGAGCTAATTTCTGAGGGCTTAATTTTTGATACAGGTGAAAGAAAAGGCAAAACAAAGCAGGTAATTGTCTATCGTCTAATTGGTGTGCAAGGTCGTGAAAATACAGTACCAATATTGGAACAGTTAGATGGCGAAAGCCTTGATACACAAGGGGAAGATTTCCATACAGTACCAACGTTGGAACAGTACCAACATTTCCAGCAAACAGTACCAACATTTCCACCAAAGAGTACCAACGTTGGTACACGGAATCTATCAAGTAATCTTTCAGATGAATTTAAAAATAAAAAAACTTGGCTTTGTTTAAAAAAACTTCGTGAAGAAATTTTACTTTCTGACAAGACCGTAGATTTTGACAAACTCGTAATGGAGTCATGGTATCACCGTGAATTAAGAGCATTTGAACTCAACAATGCAGCAAAGAATCTTTGTGATGATCTTTTGATTTTCCATTTTGCTGATTGGTTACTTAATGCAAAAGCCAAATACGAACGCCGTCAAAAAGCATCACAACCGGCTAAGTCATTTTCTGGTGAACAAAACAATTCAACCGGTTTAAGTCAAAAGCAGATTGCTGTCTTCGCTGACAAGCTTTCTAAACATCCTGAGTTTTCTAGCAAGTATGCGGAAGGTAACGAAAGCTATGAACAACTTGCAGCACGTATTGCAGTAAAACTCGCAGATCCTGTACATCAGCAAAAATTGATGCCTTATCTCATTCAGGTTGGATTTCAACAGGGCAAAGGAGCAGCAGCATGAATAAATTTGAAATTTTAGTGTGGGCAATGCTCATCTCAATCGTAACTGGAGTCATCTGTGGCGTTGTAGTGCTTTGGTGGCATACGTGCAAGGAGGCAATTCCGGAGTGAGTTCAATGAGCCTTGCTGAATATCGTGATTTGTTTCCTATTCAGAAAAATAAAAAGCGCCGTTCAGTAAAGCAAACACGGGAATCAAGTGTAGGGGAGGTTTTATTAGCAACACATCTTAAAGCCTGCAAGATTGATTTTGAGCAGGAATATAAATTCCATCCAAAACGTAAATGGAGAGCAGATTTTTTAATTACGGGTACTAAGATTTTGGTCGAAGTTGAAGGTGGTATTTGGAGTGGTGGACGGCATACCAGAGGCAAAGGCTATTTAGGGGATATGGAGAAATACAACGAAGCAACAATGATGGGTTTTACAGTTTTACGGTTCAGTACAGAGCAGGTAAAAGCAGGCGTGGCGATTAAACAAATTGAGCAATTGGTAGGATATAAAAAATGATGAATTCCGAAGTAAAAATTAAGCCAACAATTCGAATGATGCAAAATGAGCTTGCCCAATGGGGAAAGTGGGCACGATACGCATCTTTTAATCCTAGTGAGTTAAGTTATAAATCTCCAAGTTTGGGGTTAATACTACTGAAAAAGGCTTATAAAACTAAAGGTGTTCAAGTTACTTTAGATGATGATGCATTAGTTGCAATTGATCACTTGGTAACCCAGTTAAAGCTATCTAGACCAGATCTATACCAATGGATTGAATTTCATTATTTAAAGGGCTATCCAGTATCAGTATTAGCTAATAAAACAAAAGTTGCTCGTTATAAAATTGATGGCTATTTAATAGCTGGTGAAACATGGCTTGATTGCTTATTAGAAATGATGTTACTGAAAATAAATAAAAATAAAGTTTGATCGGTATAAAGAGCCCTTGATAAGAGGCTCTTAAGTATTTTAATTTATTGACTTACATCAAGTATGGTATCTTCGAATCGAATTTCATATATATCTGCATTATTTTTAATTCCATCTTCATAATCAATTGTGATTATCGCTTGATATTCCTTCTCTAAACTTTGAGTAAAATTAGTGTATTTGAGATAAAAATATTTTCCATTTTCTCGATCGTAAATAGAATCATCTTGAGATGGGATTGCAAAGTCAACAGTAATTTTAACGTTAAAAGTAACCTCATATTCAGATTCTATGTCAGATACGGATATAAGGTTTTTGTTGGATATACCGATATCCTCAATTTGAACATTCTTTACAACATCATAAATAAAGTTTTCTTCATATTCAGATGCCGTATATTCAGCGTTTTGAAATTTTTCTAAAGCTCTACTAAGTATTTCATCTTTTAAATACTCGAAGACTTTATCAGCAAATTCTGCTGGTGCTTTTAATTCTTCATCATTATGGATAATTAAGCTAAATAAATCATTTATATCATTTAAATGGTTAAGATTGTCGTATTGATCCGTATAGGATTTCATATCAGGATCTGAACTAATTACATATAAATCATGCTTCCTTTTTTTACTAATAGTATTTATAGCATCTAATACGAATGCATCTGGAAATTCATACTTTTTTTGAGCGTTACTAAAAGGAGGCTTTGAACTAAAATAACTATCAAAAATATCTTTTATATTTGCACAATCAGTGGGAACGATCTCAACATTTTGCGATTCAATAAATTCAATGAATTTTTCATTAATTTTCACTTCAATGTCTTCAGCTGTAGGAATGTTAGGATTTCCTGAATACGGTAGCCCCTCTGCTATAACCAATATTTTTATATCATTATCTTTTTTAAATAGTTTTTTTAATTTTAAGTGTGCTTCAATAGAGGTCTCTTTAATTTTTTTTTCAATTTCTCTTTTAGTAATATCAGGCATAAGTAAGTGAATTTTATTATCATTTAAGTATTGTTGAATACGACCTAAAGAATTAATTCCAAAGTTGAAATGTTTACTTATAAAAATACACGTATCTATAAATACCAGTCGACTTCTAAGTTCCTTTTTTACATCCATTTGATAAACCTTTTGAAATTAAGCTAAGAGAAGGATTTATATGATTATAAATTTTTAATTTATAGAAAAGTTATTTGTTTTTAAATTAATTTGACATGTATACAAAGAGGTGGCATATTTGTGATAACTTGGCGATTTTGTAATTTATTCGCCATTATAAAGGCTCGCTTATGCGGGCTTTAATGTTTTTAAAGGATAAAAAATGTCAGCTGAAATAGCTTCGATAACTTCGGCTTTAATACAAGGCTGGTTTACATTTATTGGAGCTCTGCTTGGGGCACTAGCTTTAATTGGTACTGTTTGGTTCGGTGCCAAATCTGCATTAAACGCCCATAAAGCTGACAAGTTGGCAGAAGCAAAAAGAGATATTTATTTAGAATTAGTTAAAAGTTGGTTTAATTTTATAATGGTATTTACTTCTTATCAAAATATTAAAGAAGATATCGATCTACAAACACAAATGGATGATTTTTTTGATAAATTAAGCTTATCCTTTAGAGATTTAACTACAGCTTTACATCAATCTAGCTTTATTTCTGAACCATTGACAAAAGAAAAGATACTAGATTTTACAATGAAGCTTAGTGGAGATTATTTCTTCTTAATAGGAAAAGTTGCGCAGTACTATCTCATAAAAGAAGAACGGAATGACATATCACTTCAACTAATGGATTTTATGAATGAGTATGGACTTGAATGTCTCGAACTACAAAAGGATTTAAGAATTGAAATTGGCATTTCAGAAGATGAAGCCGTTAATTTGCGAATTTTAAAAAAGCAGAAAGAATTTGCAGAAAAAATTAAAAATAAAATTATGAAAATCCGAAGTGAAGATTTTGATGATTAGTTATTCTTAAAGCATAATAATACAATTAATAAAGCAAAAAATATTATAAGGAATTCTTATGGGAAGTTACGAGATTGATAACGAATTATTGTCATTAGGTGTTTCTAATCTTTTATCAGATTCAGCTAATGGTGTTTTAAATTGGGCGGGTTATGGGGCTTTTAATGTCTTTAGCAATGTTGTTGCAATTAGAACTAATGCAGATTGGGAAATTTCAGCCATTGCCCATGGTCCTAGAAGTCATACACTTGAATTGAGCATAACAATTAATGAAAGGCTTAATTCTGGTCAACTTTCGGTAGGTTTAGCAGTTTGGAAATTTTCTTTAATTGACTCAAATGTAAAAGTAATAAATTCAGCTTCCACGGATGAATTACTTATTAAGTTTATGAAAAATACCAGATCAGTAGAGCATCGAGAACCTGTTGTTATGAATGCTGGTTCATATATTTTAATAAGAGACACAAATAAGCATTTAGAGTGATATATAGCTCGGAAGTTTTAAGTGCCTCTAACTTTTTACTTTATGTGTTAAGCTGATCTTTATAATTTTATGGAAGCTTGCAATGTATATTTGTATTGGCGGTGATTTGGACGGTGAAGTTGTAAATGACCGTGAAGGTACATATTTTGAAGCAAGTGAAATAGATTCATCTAAAGAATCAACTTACAACCGCCAGAGTTATGTAGTTGGTGAAAACACATATAGATTTTGGCTGTGTGCGGAAATATCGTATTTTGAAACTACAAAAATCGCCAAAAAACATCTAGCAGAAAAATACACTTATCTCTCTTAAACCAGAACTTAAACACATAGAAGCCCGCCATTTGGTGGGCTTTTTCTTTTTGGATTATGTATGACTGAATTTCAAAAAATCACACAGGAAATAATGCTGCTTCAAATTGAGCTAAATCATTTTGGTTGTTGCACAACACAAGGATTATGCGCTGAAGAAATCGCTCAATTAGATGAGCGTTTTTTTTTGGCTTTAGATCAACAAAACAAGTTAATTGCTCGACTCAACAACAAGCCTAAAGGTTTTCTTTGAAGAGGTCCTGAGCAATGGATGAGAAAGATTACTTCTGGCTTACAAGAAAAAAAGAACCTAAAACAAAACCTAAAAGCCGACCATTGCCTAAAGCTAAACAAAATTACTTAGAGGCAGAAGAAACCCTATTTCAAGAGCTAGAAGAACATCGAGTTGGCTATCGTCGAAAATTTCAATTTGAATCAACTAAAAATTGGCGATTTGATTTTTATATTGTGAAGTTAGGACTTCTTATAGAAATCGCTGGAAGCCCGTGGTCGGTTGGTCGAGGTGGACGAAAGATAGCAAATTCCCTGTGTAAGTATGATCTTGCTCTAGATAAGGGTTTTAAATTTGAGCGTCTTGAACCTCATCAAATTGAATCAGGTTATGCAATTAACTGGATTATGAGCGAATTAGCGAGAATCGATAATGGAACAAATCAGACCATTCCCGCCTCAGGACTTGATTGATAAAGCTGAAGAGGATGAGGCAATTAGATTGGCTCCCGCACCAGACTTAATGAATTGGATGATCACAAACTTTTTAACTATTGGTGGACCACTACATAATCCTGATCACGATCATATTGCTGAGCTACTTCACGACAACGAAGCGTTTCTAGCTTGTGCATGGGCATCATCTGCATGTGTTGCTAAAAAGCGTATGGTTCTAGGCCAATGTGAAAAGGTAATGTTCAATCAAGGTGGATGGAAGAAAGCTCGTCAAGAGCAGCAGATGCATGATTGGTTTGGCTTTGTGCCAACTTATCTCATCACTATAGATGCAAGTTATTGCGACCAAGCTAATGATCGTGATTTTTGTGCATTGATAGAGCATGAGCTTTACCATATAGGTGTTGAGCGCGACGAAGATGGTGACATGTTGATTAGCACCACTACGGGATTACCTAAACATTATTTGGCTGGTCATGATGTCGAAGAATTTATTGGTGTAACCAAACGGTGGGGAGTAGGTAAGAACGTTAAGCGACTTATTGAAGCTGCGAAAAACTCGCCGTTTGTTTCTGATTTAGATATATCAAAATGCTGTGGAAACTGCGTTATCACATAATGAGCCTTAGGGCTCTTTTTTTTTGGCTATTTAGGTTGACGTAGGTTGACAGGATTGAGGATATGGCGGCTCTAAAAAAAGAGGTAAAACTCTTTATAGTTCGCTCACTTGCCGTATTTAATACACCCACAGAAACTGCTGAGCTCGTCAACCAAGAATACGGGATAAAAGTTACTAAGCAGCAATGTGAAAAATACGACCCAACTAAACGGGCAGGTGAGAACCTAAGTGAAGAGCTAAGAATAGATTTTGAAAAGACCCGTGAAAAGTTTTTAGGTCAGCCTGAGGCCATACCTATTTCTAATTTAGCGGTACGCATGCAGCGCTATGAAAATCTATTTCTGAAATATAGTAAAAACCGTGTTGCTGCTACTAGCATTCTAAGACAAGCGGCTGAGGACATTGGCGGGAAATATACCAACAAAACAGAGCTAACCGGCGCTGGTGGTGGACCACTCCAAAGCGAAAATATTACCTATGTGACTGCTACCGATGAGCAGGTAAGGCAGGCAATAGATGAACTCGAGAACGAATATTGATCCTGTTAAAACCAAGGCTAAGCGGATTAAGTGCGAGAAAGAACATTTATTCTTTACCCGTGCATTTTTCTTGCCTCGTATGGGCTTTAAATTTTCGGTCAATTGGCATCATGAATACATTGCCGACAAGATTGACGAGGTAATTGCTGGCAAGGTTAAGAATTTAGTGATTAACGTTCCACCGGGTAGCGGTAAAACTGAATTACTCACAAATCTAATTGCCCGTGGTATCGCGCGTAATGCTCGTTCCCGGTTTCTGTATTTGTCTTTCTCACAATCACTTGTAGAGGATGTATCGGCAACAGCTAGAAACATTGTTAAGTCAGAAGATTTTCAAAACCTTTGGCCCATTAAGATTTCAACAAGTACCGATGCTAAATCAAGCTGGAAAACTACAGTCGAAGGTTATGACGCTGGTCATGTTTACTCTGCTTCCATGGGTGGTCAGGTCACCGGTCGCCGTGCTGGTACATTAGCGGATGAGGGTTTTACTGGCGCAATTATACTTGATGACCCCTTAAAGCCTGAGGATGCATTCAGCCAGACCGCTAGACGTAAAGCTAACCGTAAGATTTTAAACACGGTCAACTCGCGAAAAGCTAAATCTGATACACCAATTATTCTGATCATGCAACGTTTGCACGTTGAAGATCCGACTAACTTTGTAATGGCTGGTAATGTTCCCGGTGAATGGGAACAGATCAGTATTCCAGCGCTTATTGATGATGAATACATCAGTAAGTTGCCAGAAAAAATACAACTGAAAGTACCACGCGATGTTGAACGTGATGCTAAAGGCCGTCAAAGCTATTGGCCATTGAAAGAATCATTGCAATCGCTATTGCAACTCGAACAAGGCGGACAGGATAAAGACGGCGCTACGGTATCCCGTTATACGTTTGCAAGCCAATACCAGCAGGCCCCTAAAAAGCTTGGTGGTGACCTTGTTAAGTCTGAGTGGTTCCCACGATATCTTGAGTTACCTGTTCTTAAATGGCGTGGTATATGGGCGGATACGGCACAGAAGGTTAAGAAGCATAATGACTATTCAGCATTCATATGTGCTGGTCTTGGATATGACAATAATCTTTACATCATTGATGTAAAGCGTGGCAAATGGGAAGCGCCAGCGCTATTAAAAGTTGCTAAGGACTTTATCAATAAGCACAAGGACAGCAACACCAAGATTGGCAAACTTCGCTATATGGCTGTAGAGGATAAAGCTAGTGGTACGGGATTAATTCAAACCATTGCAAAAGAAACAACTTTACCAATTCGAGCTATTCAGCGCGGTGATGACAAGTTATCGAGGACTATGGACGTAATTCTTTATGTTGAAGATGGCCGAGTCTTATTGCCAGTTAATGCACCTTGGTTATTGAACTACGTTGAAGAAATTGAAGGGCTCTCCGCTGATTGGTCACATGACCATGACGATCAGTGGGATCCGACCATTGATGCCATTGGTGATTCATTAGCTAAGAAGCCAACTGTATTTGATTAGAGGAAATTATGGCTGAAATTAAAAAGCCCGATGCAATTGGCGATGCAGGGGCGTACACAAACTTTGTCTCAAATATTGGTACTGATCGCGATAAGGCATCACATGGAACATTCGTTAAGAAGGTTATTCCAGATGAGCAATTAGAGGCGGTTTATCAACATTGGTTAGCTAAGCGAATTGTTAACCGCCCGGCAAGTGACATGCTTCGAGCTGGTTGGTTCTATGAGGGGATTCAGGATAATGATTTAGAGAAGCTTAAAGAGGCGTGTAAGGCTTTTAATTTAGATGGGGTACTCTTATCTAGCTTGGTCCTTTCGCGCTTGTATGGCGTTTGCTACGTGCTCCTAGGTACAGTGGATGGCGGCGACTTAGATAAACCATTTGATTTAAATAAACTAGGCATTGGCCGTTTAGAGTTTTTCACCGTAATTAAGAAAAAGCACATTGAAGCTGATACGTCAAAGTACTTGCCGCCAAATGTAGCGGGAGGGCTTTTAAAGCAACCTGAATTTTACAAACTTAAGCTCGATGGAAAATCAAACCAAAGGATCCACCACACACGCTTATATAAACTTGGTCATGCAGATGTGGTCAATGAAGAGCCTGTGAGTGTTCTACAGGAAGTTTACGAGGACCTTTTAGATCATGCTGCTGTAAAGAAGGCTACTGCCAGTCTGGTCCATGAATCAAAAATTGATGTGATTAGAACACCGGACTTAGTCGAGAAGATCAAAGAGGATATGAAAGCAGTTGCTGAACGCTTTCTTAGTGTCGGTTTGCTGAAAGGGCTTAACGGTATGCTCGTCTTGGATAAAGAAGAAGAGTATGACTCTAAATCATATAGCTTTGGCGGCTTGCCGGATCTAATGCGTGAGTTCTCAATTCAAACTGCTGGTGCTGCGGATATACCCTATACAATTTTATTCGGTCAATCGCCTGCTGGGATGAATGCCACGGGTGAGCATGACACTCGAAACTATTACGACAGTATAGCAACCAAGCAAACATGGTCATTGAAGCCGTTCATGTTGAAGCTTTTACGAGTCATAGTACAAGCTACATTTGGTCGTCAGATTCCAAGTTTGGAAGTTGTATTTAATCCGCTATGGCAATTGGATGGCAAAGTTCGAGCGGAAGTCGAAAAGGCGAATGCAGAACGAGATGACAAATATCTTCAAATGGGTGTCATTACAGAGCCACAAATAGCAAAGCAGCTTGTTATTGACGGTGTTTATTCAGTAATTGACGAAGAGCATATCAAAGGGCTTGAGACAATGGTGAAGCTTAATGACAACGATAATACAGATCCTGAAACCACACCTCCAGCAAGCTAAGAAACGTAAGAAAGGGCGTAAAGCTTCCAAGCCCAGAGCAGTACATGTAAATCGCCGTGTAGAGCTATATTACACACGGCAATTACTGGCTATATCTAAATACTGTCAGGAACAAACAAAGGATCTAGTCATACCTACAGTAGGCCAGAACATCGGTGATGCTTGGTTTTCTGAAATGATGTGGACGTTTCGGGAAAAACTAACAAAATATGTTGTTGAGGTTTCCCAACCGTTGGCCACAAAGGTTGTAACTGACACACAAAAGGAAGTAGATATACAAATTGCTGAACATACCAAATCAATTATTGGTGTCGATCTAACGCCGTTCTATCGAGCTGCTGATATTCAGAACGAAGTAGATCTTAATATTACGGCTAATGTCAGTTTGATTAAGTCTATTCCCCAGCAATACGCCGATAAGCTTGAAGTCCTTATCACCAATGCATTGCAGACAGGACAAACCAATGAAGAGTTGGCCAAAGCAATTAAGCAATTGGGCTTATCTACTGATTATCGTGCACGTCTTATTGCTAGTGATCAGATGGGCAAGATTAACGGTCAAATCAACCAAGCCAGACAACTTTCAATGGGTGTTGAAACATACATATGGCAAACGGCGAAAGATGAGCGAGTACGGCCTGATCATAAACATAAGCAGGGCAAGTCATTTAGATGGGATTCACCGCCAGATGGAGGACATCCCGGACAGCCTATCCGTTGTCGTTGCACAGCCTTGCCTAACTATGAGGATATTTTGATTGAATAATAAATGTTAGATTATTGATGACTTCGGTTGGTGGGATAATTGGTATGGTGGAAAAAATCTATAATATTTTTACGATCTTCAATGAAAAGGGTGAATGTAAAAATTTATCTTATGTAATTCATGAGGTTAATTATCAGAGTGATGCTGAAAAATTTGAATTCTTAAGAGCTAACGTAGAAAATGATTATAAAAATTCATTATCTTTTCAGCCTAAAAATGTACATACACTGAAAGAATATAATTCATTTGATAGATTGGGAAATATCATATCTCCTCAATTGGAAGAGTTTTTCCAATTTATTGGTGCTTCATCTAGTCCCTTATTTATTCGAACACCAATTAAAGATGGAAAGGTTTTTTTTAATGCGACGACTTCATCGGATAATTACTCAATGGAAAATCTAAGACAACAATTAGGGCTTAAAGGTTATCAAGATGATTGGTTGTTAAAATATACGAATGAAGAGGGAATAAAGCTTCAGGAGCTAATTAATGATGATTATATGATTGGTGTTAAACTTTTATTTAATAATGGTTTGTATGTTTCAGCTATGAAATTGCTTTTGAGTGCTATTGATAGTATTTCATATATTGAGTTTGGTAATGAGGGTAATGTATTTATAAAGTGGATGGATGAGTTTTCCAGTTTACAAAGTATCGGGATAACTTCTAGTGAGTTATGGGAGTTAAGAAATGGTTTATTGCATATGACAAATCTCCACTCTAAAAAAGTAACTAATAATAAAGTTAGAAGAATATCTTTCTACATTTCAAACTCACATGAAAAGCCTGATTTAGGTGGTGATGATATTTATTATTTTAATTTTATGGATTTAGTATATGTATTTAGCGATGCTGTAGCTAACTGGCTGAGAACTTATAATATAAATCGAGATAAGTTTTCGAAATTTGTTGAAAGATATGATGAAACCGTTTCAGATTCAAGAGCAGCACGATTGTAGCCGTTTATCAATATTTAAATATTCAAACCCACCACTTGGTGGGTTTTTTATTGAGCGCAATTTATGAAAACTATTTACCACCTAAAAATTGGTGACTTTGCTCCAAGTGAATCATCACGCTCATATACACCAGAAGGTTATTTGAAATGTGTAAACGTTCGCTTGGGTAAAGCACCTCAAGTACGCCAGTACTATGCGTATGAGTTCCCAAACTTAGAAGGTTTTTCAGCAGATCAGACGATTAATGTCTACACATCGGCTGAAGAGCTTTTTAAGCCAGCAGCGATTAAAAGTTGGGATGGTGCAGACGCTACGGATTATCACCCACCTAAGAATGAAATTAATGCAGCCAACTGGAAGGACTATCACATTGGCTATTGTGAGAACGTCCGCCAAGAAGGCGAATATCTATTGGGCGATTTGCTCATTAAGGATAAGGACAGCATTGATTTAATCCAGAACAACGAGCGATTAGAAATGTCGCTGGGTTATGGAGCCACATTAGTTTTAGAACAGGGCACGGCGCCAGACGGCACGGTGTACCAAGCAAAATTTATCAATTTTATTGGCAATCACGTTGCACTCGTTAAATACGGGCGTTGTGGTGGTGATTGCCGCATCGGTGACGAAAAGCAAACTCCAAAGGGGAAAACAATGGAAGTAAGTGTAAACGGTATTCGTTTTGACATTGGCGATAACAAGCCCTTGGCGGATGCATTAAAGCAGCAACAAGATCAGCTTGAAAACTTGAAGGCTGCAAAACTTAAAGTTGGTGATAAGCAATTTTCGATCGGTGATGAACTAAACGCAGTTCAGGCGGTTGTAGATCAATTGCATACCGATAAAACCACTCTTGAGCAAAAAGTCGGTGATCTGGAAAAGAACCAAATGACACCAGAAAAGCTCGAACAAGCGGCTACCGAACGTGCTGCTGTGATTGCTGACGCTAAAGCATTGGTTCCATCAGTTAAAACTGAAGGTTGCACATGTGAGCAAATCAAGCGAGATGTGATTGCGGCTAAAGCGGGTGATGCATTAGTGGGTGCGGTATTGGGTAGTGTTGCGGTAGGTGATGCAAAACCCGATCAGATCGATACAGTATTCCGCGCATTGTCTGCTGTGAAAGGTACACAACCATCAAATCCTGTAGGTGATGCACTTAACCAACAACAGCAAGTCAATGCTGGTGATGGTAAGCCTCAAGGGGATGAAAACAAAACCAACAACAAAAAAGAAGCTTGGAAACAAAGCTTCTAAGTATCTGGAGAAAAGAGAATGTCTTTAACACCTCAAGCTATTCCGGGTATGCGTGCACGTTTGCACATGCCCGAAGAAATCTTATCTTTGGCAGTCGCTGGCAATACAGTGTTAAGCGATGGGGAGGTAGCGGTACAGTCTGTGGATGGTAAAACCGTCTCTGCGGTAACTGGTGCAACTAACACAAAGTTTGGTGTAGTCGTTTTTCAGCATGTAGGCAAATCAGGAAAAAACGCATTAGGCAAAGAAGCTTATCAGGCTAAAGACTGTGCACCCATCATGCAGATTGGGTCTATTTGGGTAAAACCTACAGCTCCTGTGATTGATATCAAGGCAAAAGTGTATGTCCGCACTTCAAACCCAACAGCACAAGCGCCGTTAGGATCTCTTTCATCTGCAGCATTAGATTCTACTGAACTACCTAATGCCTCTTGGGAAACCATCACTGGTCCTGATGGTTTAGCAATCCTTCGATTACGTGGAGCGTAAAAATGTCAAAACAATTAGAACAAATGAAAATTCGCTTAACGGCAGTTGCACATGGTGTGCAGATCGCCGTAGGTGATGCATTTAATTTAGATAACTTTGCCAAGTTATTGTTGAAGCTTGAATCAATTGATGAAATGACACCGCAACTTGCTGAAGCTCAAGCTTATGCGAAGTATTTGCCAATTGAAGGATTGGAAGGAGCAGTTGTAGGTTCAGCAAGTGTCTTGCAACGTAAGAAAGGTGTAGGCCGAGGTAAACGTTTCTCTGGTCTTGGCAACGATGTGCCACTAGCAGAAGTTGTTTACGATGAGGTAAAACTCACCGTACAGCCTGGTGTTATTGGTTACGAAATCAGTATCTTTGATGCGGCAGCAGCCTTGAAAGCTGGTATTCAGTTAGCGACCGATAAAGTTGAAGCTGCTCGTCTGGCTTATGAAAACCATATGAGTGATGTGGCATGGTTTGGAGAGCCTGAAACCGGGTTACTAGGTTTCTATAATCAGACTGGTGTAGAGGTTATTTCCTCTACGGTTGATTATGCAACAGCTACAGTTGAAGCCGTACTTGCCGATATCAATAAGGCAATTAAAGGTGCTTCAAATGCCTCTAAGTTTGATAGCAGTATTCAGCCAGATACTTTTGTAATGCCTGAGAATAAGTTCACCAATCTCGCTAGTCGTATCGTTCCAGATTCAGCAGGGAAAACCTTCCTTGAATATATTAAGGAAAAGAACACCTTTGCAATGCAAGGTAAAACTCTCACATTCACTTCTGAAAGTATGCTTGAGGGAAAAGGTGAAGGTGGTACGGACCGTAGCATTATTTACCGCCGTGATCCAAGCTGCATTACTTTCCGTTGTAATGAGCTGGAATTCTTGGCAGCTCAACCTATCAATTATGTGATGCGTACACCGGGGCACTATATGTATGAAGGTGTCTATTTAAAACGTGTCGATTCTCTCCGCTACTATGATGTTGAATAAGGAAAACTAAACATGCCAAAAATTACTTACAGCGGCTCTCAGGCCGCTTTTTCTTTTGATGGGATTCAGGTCGGTAAAGGCCAAACAGTAGAAGTCAGTACCGAGGATTTCACACGCATTTCTAAAGGGAAAGCTTTTAAGTCACTTGTTGAAAAGGGCGAACTTGATATTCAGGAAATCCCAGATGATGAGCCTAAAGGTAAGACTAGTGGACGTGGCGGCAAAGGTGGCAAGCAAAACGATGCAGCTAGTGACGCAGCCAAGGCAGCAGATGAAGCAGCTCTGGCCGCCGTGAAGGCTGAGTTAACAAAGCTTGAAGTAACGTTCAGTGATGATGAAACACTTGAGCAGCTACAGGCGAAGTTAGATCAGGCTAAGGAATAAGGTGGACCTATGGACGTACAAACGTTTCGCCAGAAATTCTCGACTGATACAACCTTACTCAATTTGCCTGATGCAAAAATTCAGGATGCATTGGAAGAAGCAGATTTGGTCGTATCTCAAATTGAGTTCGGGGCATTAAAGGAACGTGCTGTAGGTCTATATGCAGCACATATTCTTAAAGTCGGTACAGCAAGTGGCAATGGTGCTGCTTTTAGTAATGCCTCAAGCATGACTATCGCGGGTCAAAGCGTGAGTTATTCCCGATCATCGAAAGAAGCTTTTTATGATCTCAGCATGTATGGCCAGCGCTACCTTGCGTTAAAAAATTCTATTCCAATTGATGATGAAGGCACAAACCCTAACCGTTTAGGTGTTGGGGTTTTTGTCGTATAGGAGATTCCCATGCCTTTTAAGTATCAGGCACCCCAAGGTTATAAACCAACTAAAGTTGTTGTTGCTGGTCAAAACCTTGATATCAAAAACGGCGTTTTAGAATCTGAGAATGACATTATTCATATTTTAAAGCCCTTAGGTTTTGAGCGTTTTGTCGAAGTGGTTGAGCCAAAGAAATCGGCGGCCTCCGCTAAAGAGTAATAGGTTATGAGCGATTATTGTGTTGATACTCGAGTCAACTTTGATGAGATGAATGATCGCGTTAGGTTTGAAATAAGACGCACGGTAAACGCACTTACTTTACGCTTACAGCGAACGATTCAGGAAGATATGCTGAGTGGCCAGCGTTTAAAAGTTCAGTCTGGCCGCTTACGTGGTTCCGTTTCATCTAAGGTTGATGAGGATAAGGATTCGATCGAAGGAACGGTAGGAGCTGGTGGTGCTTTGGTTCCTTACGCATTTGCACATGAGTTTGGCTTAAATGGCTTGATGGGAGTTAAAGCTCATCTGAGAACTATTAAGCAAGCTTTTGGCCGACCTATATCACCAGTACAAGTCAATATTAAGGCTCATTCAAGAAATGTCAGATTTAGGGAATTACGATTCATGCGTGATTCACTAGATATGGTTGCCAAGATTGTGCCGAAAAACATTGATGCAGCAATTCAGCGAGGTTTAGCGAGTGGATAGCGAAGCAATCTATCAAGCGTTGTTTGAGCAGTTAAGTACAAGGGTAGAAGGGCTAGTTACAGTCAGTCGCCGTTTACGTCACTTTAACCATGTGACAGCAGAACAACGACCAGCCATGTTTATTACTCAAGGTAATCAACAGGAAGTGCCGGTTCATGGTTTAGATTCAAAAGTTGAATTAGCTGCTGAGGTTTATCTCTATATCCATGAATCTGACAGGGCAAAGCCACCATCATCACAGATGAATATTTTTATTGATCGTGTACGTGAAGCTGTTCAGCCAAACCATCCAGAATTTAGTGAATATCAAACCTTAGGTGGATTGGTAGAGCACTGCTGGATTGAAGGCACGATAGAAGTATATGAAGCAGTAGAAAACATGCTGGATGATCAGGCGATTGCAATTATCCCTATCCGGATCCTCACAACTAACTAACAAAATATTCATTTTATGACCGCCTAGATGGCGGTTTTGTCATTTTCGAGAGGTCAAAATAAATGGCTCAATATTTATTTGGTGCCGGCAAGATCTTTGCCACACCTATTCAAGATGTTTATGGGCAACCGATTAGCAATCCCACACCCGTTGAAGTGGGGGTATTGCAGTCGGTAGGTGTCGATATTAGTTTCGATTTAAAAGAACTCTTTGGCCGTGGACAGTTCGCCGTAGATGCCGCACGTGGTAAAGGCTCAATCAAAGGTAAAGCATCATTTGGCCGTATTAATGGCACATTGTTAAATTCTATTTTCTTTGGAGGCGTAGTTGCTGAAGGTGGAATCGAGACAGTTTCTCAAACCATTAATGGTGAAACTATTCAAACAGGCGGCTTGGTTACACCTGTAGTTCCAAATGCTGGCACTTTTGTTAAGGACTTAGGTGTTACAGATGGTAAGGCTATTCCACTCAAACGTGTGGCGTCAGCGCCAGTGGCAGGGCAATACAGCGTGGATAACGTGACAGGTGCCTACACATTTGCTGCTGCCGATGTTGGGAAGATAGTTTTTATTAGCTTCCGATATTCGGCAACAGTTGCAGGTGGTAAGTCAATCACCGTGTCCAACTTAGACATGGGTTATACACCTGAGTTTGCATTAGATCTGCAACGTGATTACAAGGGCAAATTCATGCATATGAATTTCTACCGTTGTACTAGTAACAAGCTTGGGTTCAGTTCAAAGCAGGATGACTACGATATTCCTGAGTTTGAATTCCAACCTATGGCTGATGATCTTAACCGTGTCTTCAAAATTGATTTATCGGAGTAATACCAAATGCAATTTAAGCAAGTTGAAAACCCTCGAGGCTCTACAGTTATTGTTGATGGTCAACCATTTGTTTTTGCTCCATTGTCACTTGGTGCGGTTGAAAAACTATTGCCTGCACTTCAATCATTCAAGCCAGATGATGTCGGCACTGTGATTGATGTGGCACACAAATCTTTAAAGCGAAATTACCCCGACATTACTCGTGTTGATGTAGCAGAGATGCTATTTATGGATCAGCTCACAGAAGTGATGGAAGCTGTAATGTCTGTGTCTGGCCTTAAAGGGAATGTTGACAACCACGCAGGTGGCTCGGGGGAATAGACTGGGAGGAGCTGTACACGCATTTAGTGCTGACCATGGGTAAAGATTACGACTATGTAATCAATGAAATGGATCTACCTAGATTAAGAGCATTAAGTGCGTATCAGCAAAATAACCCTCCCGCACATATAGGTATACAGCGTCTTTGCCGTATCTTGGAAGCTTTCGCAGGAATTGAAGAGACAAGCCCAACAATCACCGTTTCAGATGATGACGAAGACGATATGCTAGAAGTCTTAGAAAGTTTCCCGCAGGGTGGTTAAGGCCGCCCTTATATTTTTAATGTGACATTAAGTAACCAGTTTGTTAGATTGTACGAACTTTATAATAATTGGTGAAATTATGACTCAAACAAAATTTTGTTATGCCTGTGGCCAACAAATTGATGTTCGTGCAGAAATTTGCCCTAAATGTGGTGTAAGACAGCAAGATGTTAGAATCACTGGGCAAAAAAGTAAGGTGGCTGCTGGCGTATTTGCTTTGCTACTAGGTGGGTTTGGGGCTCATAAATTCTATTTGGGTAGAGTTGGCCAAGGTATCTTGTATCTTATTTTCTGCTGGACCTTTATTCCGGCAATTATTGCCTTTATCGAAGGTATCCTTTATCTCTGTAGTTCAGATGAAGATTTTGCAAAAAAATATGGCTAATTAATTTGCTATAATCATCTTTATAAAGCCTTGCAATCGCAAGGCTTTTTTATTTCTCCATAGCTCCTCTAAAGGGGCTTTTTTTATGCCTGTGAGGAAGTTATGGCAAACAATAACCGTGTTGAAGTACATGTCGGCGCCAAGACCTCTGAACTAAAAGAGGGAATGAAAGATGCAGAAAAAATAGTATCAGAATCATCAAAAAAAATTGAAAACACCAGCGAAAGTATAGATCTTAAAATTGATGTATCAGGCATGCGTTCTGAACTTAATAATTTTGCTAATAACATTTCAGATAAGTTTAAAACGGTTGGCAATGACATTAAAGAATCTTTAACAGGTGGCTTTTCACTCATTAAAGGCGGCTTTCTTTTAGGTATCGGAGAAGAAATAGCAAGAACGGCTGCTGAAGCAATTAGTGCAATACCTGAATTAGTGTCTGCGGTTGGCAAAGCCTCAAAAGAAATTGAAATTCAATCACGTTTAGCAAATGCTAATACTACTGAGTTTCAGGAGTGGGCTTTTGCAGCAGGAAAGGTAAATGTAGAGCAAGATAAACTTTCGGACATCATGAAAGATGTAAACGATAAGTTTGGTGACTTCATGCAAACGGGCGGCGGGGAAATGGCCGATTTCTTTGAAAAGATTGCCCCTAAAGTAGGAGTTACTGCTAAGGAGTTTCAAGGATTATCAGGACCGCAGATTCTTGAGAAATATTACCAGACCTTACAAAAGGCTAATGTCTCACAGGCTGAAATGACCTTCTACATGGAGGCAATTGCGAATGATGCGACATTGTTAGGACCTTTACTTGATAACAATGCAGAAAAATTAAAAGAGTACGCAAAACAAGCTCACGACCTAGGTGTCATTATGAGCACTGAAGCCATGCAGTCGACTAAGGAGTTCAATACTGCTTTAGGAACAATAGAGTCTACGTTGCAAGGTGTAATGACTCGTATGGCGGCACAAGCGGCACCAGCATTAACTGATCTTGCAAATAGATTTTTGACTTTTGCAGTCGAATCTAAAGAAGGTATTGATGATTCGATAAAGTCAATAATTGGAATTTTTGAAAGTCTATTTGGTATTGTTGGTGAAATCTTTAATACCATTGGGGGCATTTGGAAAGATTTAACTAGTGATATTGGGGATGGTTCAATATCACAAATTGGCTTCATGGATGCTGTATCAGTAGCTTTAAGAGCTTTAGGTATTGTTGCAACAGGTTTGCAGGTTGCTATTCAATCTGCATTTGCAATCATCCGAGCTGTGGTGGTTACAGTTTGCCAAGCCTTAATCATTGCATTTAATGGCCTAATGGCTGGATTTGACATGGTACGCAACACCATTCAGTTCGGTTTAGATGTACTTCAAGTTAAATTTCAAACCTTCGGTAGTGTCGTTAATAATATTCTTCACTTCAATTTCTCAGGTGCTAAGTCTGCATGGGAGGGCGGTTTATCTCAGCTAGGTGGTATTACTGAACGTTATACCAACCAAATGAAAGGCCGAATGAATGACCTTAAGAACTCATGGAACAGCGGGGCAACAACAGCGGCAAATTCACTTGTTACGGCTGGACAAAGGATTCTTGATGTTACTTCTGCCGGTGGCAAAAAAATTACAAACTATGTTTATAAGGATCCTACAAAACAAATAGAAACACCAAGTGCGCCAAAATTGGGTATTGGTGCTCCACCACCAAGTATTAATAAGGGTATCGGTACTGGTGTAAAAGATGACAAGGGTGGATCTAAGGCATCTGCTAAATCTAAAGCTGAGCAAGAGGCTAAAGAGCGTCAACGACAAGCTGAGCAAGCAGCTAAAGCACTTGCAGATATTCGGTATAAATATGCATCTGAAGAAAAGAAAGTCGCTTTAGATCTTCAGAAGGCATTAGATGAGATTGAAAAATCTAAGATGACTGCCGATGAAAAAGCCGCTGCTAAAGTCAAAGCCGAAAAGGATGCTTCAGACAAGATTATTGCTATTCGTTTAAAAGAGTTTGAGGACTACAAAAAAGCTCGTGAAGAACAGATAGACAATTATCAACAGCAAGCACAACGTCTATATGAAATAGAAGCGGCACGGATCCAAGCCGAATATGATGCCAAGAAAATTTCAAATCTTCGCAAAGTTCAATTAGAGAAGCAGCTCGAAGACCAATTACGTGAAATAAAGCGGCAAGGTCTTTTAGAGCGACTTGCACTTGAGAATGAACAAACTGGCATTACTGGCAAACAGGGCAATCAAAACCAAATCACAAACAACATTTCTGATTTAGAGTCAGATCAGAAAGTTGCTGACACCAAGTCTATGGGCTTAATTAGTGATGCGGAAATGAAAGACTTTGAGGCAAAGTTCGGCGGCTTCACTTCTCGACTTTCTAACCTTTGGGATCAAGGCATTCAGTCTTTAATGAATGGCACACTGACATGGAGTAACGCAACTAAAGCTGTCCTTGCAGACATGGGTGCATTTGCATTGCAATCGGCTACTAAAGAGCTCCAAGGCTGGCTCAGAATCCAAGCAATTAAGTTGGCTCGTAAGCTGGGTTTTGTTGGTGCTGAAACGGCGGCCGAAGCATCTGGCCAAGCAGCTCAAACAGGCGCAACAATCGCAGGTGAAGCAACAAGAACCAGTGTTACTGCTGCGGGCGGTTTAGCTCGATTAGGCTTAAAGGCAGCCGAGGCAATCAAGGGCATCATGATGTCAGCTTGGGAAGCTATGGCTGGTGCATTTAAAGCCATGGTTGCCATTCCATACATTGGACCAATTCTCGCCGTGGGCGCGGGCGCTGCTGCGTTCGGTTTAGTTGCTGGTTTAGCCGGTAAGATCAAATCTGCTCGAGGCGGTTATGACATTCCATCTGGTGTGAATCCTGTTACTCAGCTTCATGAAGATGAAATGGTTTTACCTTCTCAACATGCAAATACCATTCGTGAAATGGGTAAAGCTATGCGAAGTGGTGCAAGCTTCGGTGCGGCAGCTGCGGCAGAAGGCGGAGGAGCTGGACCGACTATTCATATTAGCGCCGTAGATGCTAGGAGTATTGAGCGGTTATTAAAAAATAATGGTCGTGCAGTTGCTAGTGGTTTGCAAAGCTATGTTCGTGGATTTGGTAAGAATGGAAAATAAGGGGTTATAAGTGTCTAACGTATTATTTCCTGAGTTAGCTGGCCTTGAGTGGGATCTTTCTAAGAGCCCTATGTTTAATACCAAGATCATGACTTCAATTAGCGGCCGTGAACTCAGGGCTAGTTTTCAAGCTATGCCAAAATATGAAATTTCGCTCTCTTATGCTTTCTTAAGAGAAGGTAAGGGGCGAAATGAACTTAAGCAATTGGAAGGCTTTTTCTTGGCCAGAAGAGGGGCCTTTGATTCATTCTTATTTAAGATGCCTCAAGATAATGAGTTTACTTGTAAATATTTAAGCGACGGTACTACAACCACTGTCCAGCTTTACAAGCAATTTTATGATACTCAAATGCCGCTTGGTAACACGCAAGCAGTATCTTCGGCCTTAGTAAATTTAAATATGTGGAATCAGACCACTGCTAAGAATATGTGGAGTGCAACTACATCAAAAAATATGTGGAGTTCTACAACTGCACAAATCACTTCGGATGGTAAACATATCCTTTCGCAACCAGTTGAGGCGGGTATTGAATATCAAGTGAATGGTGTTTTTTATTACCGTTGCCGATTCAAAGGTGATGATCAGGAATATGTGAATTTTATGAACAACCTTTGGAAAGCACAAAAAGTTGAGTTCATTGGTTCATTGGGAAATAAGATATGAGACAAGCCTCGCCAAAACTAATTGCTTTGCTGGATGCTGAACAGTTCATTATGGCTGATTTGTACACCATTACAACGATTCAAGGCATTGAGTATCGCTATACCAGTTATGACATCAATTTGATTGTTAGTGGTAAAGAGTTTCGTTCTGATGGACCAAATATAAGCCGTGATGGTGTCAGCCTTTCGCTAGGTATCGAAGTCGATAATTTATCCATCACAATTGAAACATCTGAGAATTCCAAATTTGGGGATATACCTGTTGTTCAGGCTTTCCATAATGGCGTTTTAGATGGAGCCCGATTTAAATTAGAACGTATATTCATGGATGAGAATACTCCGACTGATACGAGTGCGGGCACAATTGTATTGTTTGAAGGCCGGATTATTGAGCCTAAATTTGATCGGTATGTAATTAATGCAAGTGTAGTTTCTGATGTTGACAATCTCAAACTTCAAATGCCTAGAAATCTTTATCAGCCGAGTTGTTTGAATACGCTGTTTGATGGTGCTTGCGGGTTATCACGAGATAACTTTTCTATAACTACTTCTGTGCTATCTGGTAGTACTGCTAATCGTATTTTGTGCAATTTAAGTCAGCCTCAAGGCTGGTTTACACAAGGCGTTGTGGAGTTCGTCATTACAGGAATCAAACGAACAGTAAGGTTACATGAGTCAGGTGCGCTGTTATTAACGTTACCGCTTCTTGAAGTGCCGAGTATAGGGCAAACAATTAAAGTTTATTCTGGTTGCGATAAGCGTCTAGAAACTTGTGAGAACCGTTTTAACAACCGTGCAAAATTTCGAGGTTCACCTTTCGTTCCAATTCCTGAAACGTCCGTCTAATACATTAATATTTAACTAAAGTCCTGCCTAAAAACAGGGCTTTTTTTTGGGAAAAAATTATGGCTATTCCTAACAAAGATTTCTTTATTGGCCCTAGTGTTACCGAAGCTTTATTTAAAACCAATCTTGGATTATTAATTGATTTCTTAAAATCGATTGAAGCACAGAGCCCATCTTTTTCTTCAACTTCATTATTAAGAACCTCCCGACCAGTTGAGAATACTAGCTATGCTAAGGCTTTGGATACGGGGAAAGTTTGGCGCTGGGAAAAACCGGCAGGTTCAGCCGACGGTGATTACTGGACCGTTACCAATATAAGTGATTTAGATCGAGCGATTGCTTATGCTGATCAAAAAGCTATTGAGGTTGATGAGAACCTTGAAGCTATTTTGGTTAATGAAATGCTTCCTTATATTGATAATGCAGACGATATAGTTGAGGCAAATGTTAGAAATTATGCTGATTCAAACGCTAACTTTAAATCAAAAGCATTAACCGCATCCGATAACCTAGATACTTTTAATATTGAAGGAACTTACACGGCATTAAATAGTGCTATTGCTGATTTATCCCGTAACTATCCAGTTAAAGAGGCCGGCAGTTTAAAAGTTTTTAAGCATGGAATTAATAACACCATTCAACAGCAATACTTAACATTAACGGGGAAGTTGTTCTCAAGATCTTTTATTACTAGTTGGTCGGGTTGGATACAGCAAGCAAGTTTAATAGAGTTAGATTCAGCAAAGTCTGACATCATGAATGTTTCATTAGTGAACCGTGGTGTAGTTTCTAATGCTGCTATAACAACTTTAACAGATATCGGTACTTACTCAGTTTCAGAGATGACCGATTTCCCATCTGACTTCCCAGCAACATTCGGCATTTTAAAGCGCTTTAAATTTGGAAGTTATGCATATTGGGAACTAAGTACAACAAATCGTCCTGATATTGTTTGGCAGAAAGTGGGTGTCGCGGCTTGGCGCAAAATCAGTGTTGAAGATGCTCTAGCACCATTTGTAAGCAAAGATTCATTAACTCTGAATCGTGACAAGCTTTACCCTATGCTTGCTTTAACCCGCGCAGCGATTACCGCGAATACTACAGTTCAGGCATTAGAGAAACACATTCTTGATATCAAGGTGAATGGTGCTAATCCGGATTGTTATTACAGGATTTCGTATTTTGGAAATAATTCCACACTAGCAAGTGAAGCAAATAAATTTGGCTGGATTTTGCAAGAAATCTCAAAAGCTGGATTTGCTGAAGCAGGGGGTACTGTTAAAGCACTGACATCTTCAGCAACCACTAAATATGAAATCATTGCAAATACCGGTATTGTGCAATTCACTTTGCTATCCACTGTGGATACCACTATTTCATTTGATTTTACTGTCGATACAACAGGATTTGATACAACCCTTCTTTATTCTCATTCTGTCTCAACGGCCCAAGCATGGGGGCATATTATCGACCCGATTAAGTATGTCTTGAAGCAAGGTGTTGATGGGGCTGTGATTGATGAGAAGATTGCGACAAATAATAAGCAAATAGAAGCTTTGCCAGTATCACCAATACTTACCGCAACCTCTGCGGGGTTAGTCGCAATTGATTTATCTGGAAATGCTAACTATTCAGGGCTTTTATTCTCAAAGTCTATTAGCACTTCTATCGCCCCTGCATCAGTAACGAAAGTAATGTCGGTCATAGTAGCTTTAGAGTCTGGCATGACTTTAAATACTTTATTGACTGTAGCAGCTGGGGATATTGCAACAGGCAGCGGAAATAATTTGCTTGAAGGGGATCAAATCACTTTGCTTGATGCTTTATTTAATATGATGCTTCCATCAAGTAATACTTCAGCGAATCTCGTGGCCAGAAGTGTAGGAGCTTTTTTAGGTGGTGATACTACAACATTCATTTCGAGAATGAACAGTAAAGCTGCTGATCTAGGTATGACCGGTACAACTTTTAAAAATCCATCTGGTTTAGCCGCAAGTGGGCATGCTTCAACGGTAAGTGATTTACTTAAACTTGGAGTATATGCCAGCAAGAACGCAACAATGCTTTCAATTTGGGGACAGTTAAACCACACAATTAGCATTCAGGGTAATAACCCTAGAAGTATTGTTGTTGATAGTTCTGTAGATCCTGTTGTGAGCGGTGAGCCTTGGGCAATTGGTGGAAAAACTGGAACCTTAGCTCCTTCAATATACAACATGCTGTTATTCGTTCGACTCAAAAATGGTTATACCGGTATTGCTGTTACTGCGGGCTCATCCTCTGATGCCAATCGATATAGTGATATGAAATCTATCGCTGAGTATGCAAGAAATGCATATGCATACCCCGCGCCCTCTCAAATTGTTTTGAAGAATTAAAAGCCCCGATTAATAAGGGGCTTTTTTTATGGAGTAAATATGAGTACTGGACAACAAGCCGTAGATGAAGCGCTAACTTGGCTAGGTACTCCATACCACCACCAAGGCCGTGTAAAAGGTGTAGGTGTGGACTGCGGTACTTTGATTTGTGAGGTCTACGAGAAAGTAGGCCTCATGGACTATTTAGATCCACGGCCATATCCACCAGACTGGCACTTGCACCAGATGGAGCAACGCTATTTAGAGTTGATTTTAGGGGTGTGTGATCCAGTAGAAGGACCACCACAAGCAGGTGACATCGTTTTATATAATTTTGGCAAGTGCATCAGTCATGGTGCAATTGTCATCGAATGGCCACAGGTCATTCACAGTTATCTCCATCAGGGAGTGATTATCCAAGATGGAACCAAAGGAAGTTTAGCCCGCCGTATAGCGGGCTTTTATCGTATGAAGAGGCTGAAATAATGGGTGGATTATTTGGAAGTACAACGATTAGTACAACGGATACCCGTATTAATTCTATGCGTATTCAACAGTCTGCTTATGGTCTATGTCAGCCATTGTTGTACGGTAAAACCCGCGTAGCTGCGAATATGTTTTGGTATGGTGATTTCTTGGCAACTCCACATACAACCGTTACTAAATCAGGCGGGAAAGGTGGAGGCAGTAAAACGAGCAATACCACATTTAGTTATAGTGCTTCTCTCATGCTCGGTTTATGTGAGAACCAGATTAAAAAGATCGGGCTAATTTGGGTGGATAAAGAGCAATATGTACCTAAGCAAGAAGGATCTATTACTTTAGATCCAATCGATCAGTTAAAGTTTGAATTATATGATGGTAATAATAACCCGCCGTGGGGGTGGTTAGTTTCAAAGCATCCGGATCAGGCCATTAACTATCCATATTTGGGATATGTTGCTTGTGCTAATTATGAGATGGGAAATAGCGCTAGCCTTTCAAATCATAACTTTGAGGTGATTAGCACGATTACATTGTCAGAAACTATTGACGATGCTAATCCCGCAGATGTGATTGAAGACTTTATTACACATCCTCGCTATGGGGCTGCTCCTGAACTAAATATGGCAGATCTTTCAGAATTTCGTACTTATTGTCGAGCGGCCAATTTGCTGATTAGCCCAGCCTTTACTGAGCAACGTGCGGCATACGAGACGATTAATGAGATTGTCGAAGCTGTAAATTGTGCGGTGGTACCAAGCCCTGACGGGCTAAAAATTAAATCCTTTGGTGATTCTGCACTTACAGGCAACGGCGTTACGTTTACGCCAAATCTCACACCGGTTTATCACCTGACAGATGATGACTTCATTGACGATGAGGAACCGGTACAAGTACGCCGTAGCCGTGATACTGATGCTTATAATCATGTACAGATTGAATACATCAATCGATATAACCAGTACAACACCGAAACAGTAGAAGCCAAAGATCAGGCAAATATTGAAATGTACGGATTGCGTACGGAAGATCCGGTAGAGAATCATTTCTTTTGTGAACCTAAAATAGCCCGTCATGCCGCACAGCTACGATTACAACGACTGCTTTATGTGCGTAATGAATATGAATTTCGCCTAGGTTGGAAATATTGCCGGTTAGAGCCAATGGATATTGTAACTTTAACGGATCCGGTTTTAGGTTTGAATCGTTTCCTTGTGCGTATCACACGTATTGAGGAAGATGAACAAGGTGAGTTGACAGTCACAGCGGAAGAATTAGCCGTAGGCTCAAGATCAGCAATTGAATATGATTTACAGGCTTCTAATGGTTATCAAGGTGGAAATGAAGAAGCTGGAAATGTAAATGCACCGGCAATATTTGAACCCCCGCTAGATCTCTCCAATGGCCAAAATCAAGTATGGATTGCTGTATCAGGTGGAATCAATTGGGGTGGCTGTAATGTATGGGTAAGCCTTGATGATACAACTTATGAAATGATTGGTACGGTATATGGATCCGCGCGTTATGGTCAGCTTGTCACTGGTATTGATAGTGATGATACTGCTTTACAGGTGGAACTGAATACTTCAAGTCAGATCTTCAGTGGTACATTAGAAGATGCTCAGGCTGATCAAACGCTTTGTAAAGTTGGTGATGAGTATTTTAATTATCAAGTGGCCACATTAAACGGAACAGGTTTATATACATTAAGTGATGTATTGCGAGGGCGCTTTACTGATGCTCAAAATCATAGTGCCGGTGAGCCTTTTGTACGTTTAGATAAGGCGATATTCAATTATGGTTTTAACCAAAATCTTATAGGTAAACAGATCTTTTTAAAGTTTACCAGTTTCAACGGATTAGAACGTAAAGAGCAAACTTTAGATGAGGTTACTGCCTATAGCTACACGTTAACCGGTGGTCGTACCACTAGTGTAAAAGGCTTATCTTTGCAGTCACCATTCATTGGTACTTCTTTCAAGGTGCAGTGGCAGGTAGCAACTGGGGCTACAGGTTATCGCGTTCAAGTATGGTCCGATGCTGTAAAAATACGTGAGGTAGATACTACTAATACTGATTTTAGTTACTCAATTGAAGAGGCTATCCAAGATGGTATCGGTCGCTCATACACAATTCGGGTGGCCAGTAAAAACGGCGAACAGATTAGTTCATTTGCTGAACACAGTATTAGTAATCCGGTGCCGCCATTACTTATTAATATTTATACATCTGCAACGAGTGATTCTGTAACTGTAAGCTGGCTACCTAGCGAAGTGCCTGACTTGAAAGACTATGCCGTTTGGCTCAGCAGTACCCCGAACTTTGACCCTACAACTACAAGTCCAACTTGGACTGGTACAGAACTTACGAAAACGATTAAAGATCTTCTACCAACAACGCCTTATTACATTCGTGTTGCTGCACGTGATGTATGGAAAAATACCGACTGGAATTATTCCAATCAGATAACCCAAAGTACTTCTGAAGCGTAATCTAAATCATTTCCTTAGCACCCGATCGGGTGCATTTTTTTGACCAAAATTTAAGGAGCCTATCATGGCCGAACCTATTAGCACTGCTGGTGCAAGTGCCTTTTTTAAAATTTACGGTATGGCGATAGTTGTCATTTTAAGTACGGCTCTTATTGCACTTGTTGTGATGATGATACGGATGCCTAAGAACCCTCAAGAGTGGGCAGTAGGGCTGATTTGTACCGTAGTTTCAAGTATCACAGGCGGATCATTTTTTATTATGAAGTTTGGTCTACATGAGTGGGTAAATAATGTTTGGGGTGTTCTAGCACTTGGCGGCTTTTTCTTTGCATGTGGATTGCCCGGTTGGTTCATTGTCCGTATCACGGCGAATTTTATAAATCAGCGGGAAGGGAAAAACATTGTTGAAGTTGTTAAAGAGTTAAAGAAAGAAGTTAAAGGTGATTAAAATGAATATCGAACAATATCTTGATGATTTGATTAAGCGTGAAGGCGGTTATGTTAATAATCCAGCGGATCGAGGAGGGGCAACCAAGTACGGTATTACTGAAGCAGTTGCCCGTACAAATGGTTTTAAGGGCAACATGAAAGACTTACCGCTTGATGTGGCCAAAGCCATTTATAAAAAGCAGTACTGGACAGCTCCGCGATTTGATCAGGTGAATGTAATTAGCTCGTTGGTTGCTGAAGAGCTTTTAGACACTGGTGTAAATTGCGGTACAGGATTTGCAAAACCACTTTTACAACGTGCGTTGAACTTGCTGAATAACCAAGGTAAAGCAGGTTTTCCAGATCTTGAAATTGATGGGGTTTACGGTTCAGTGACTTTAAATGCTCTAAAAGCTTTTCTGGCTAAGCGTGGCAAAGAAGGTGAAAAGGTTTTACTTCGAGTACTCAACATTATGCAAGGTCAGCGCTACATTGAAATTTGCGAACGTAATCCAACCCAAGAACAATTCTTTTACGGTTGGATCGCTAATCGAATTTCTTAAGGTGATAAAAAGCCCTGAATATTCAGGGCTTTTTTTAATCTAGTTTTCAACTTCTACATCATAAATTGTTGTAAAAGATGCCTTTAATTTTTCATCTTTAGTATCTGCAATATACTTTTGCATTTTTTGCTTGTACTCAGGATGACCACCTTTGTATTTGGCTAGTAAGTATGAAAACTCACCCTGTTTATAATTAGGGTCTTTTTTGTTCTCTGGCTTATCTAGTTCCACTTTTAGAACGTTTGCAGATTCGTCAAAGCATTGAGCAATCAATTGCTTATCTTTTTGCTGCATCGTTAAAATTTGACACTTAGCTATAATTAGAGCAGGGTTTTCAGGGTGTTCTTTAATTTGTTTGGCATTTAAAGCATACGCTTCTTCATAATCTTGCAACGTCATGTAGATATTCATCTGCATAAATTCGCGTTTGTTTTTATCCGAGATTTTACTGACTTCAGGCAATACCTCTTTCATTTTATTTTGAAATTCTTCAAAGTTACCCTCACGGTAATATTTGAAGTAACTTTCATATTTATCAATGATCTTCTGGTCTTCGGCTGAAATGGATTTAACTACTGGTTCACTTGATGCTTTTTCTACATTCTTGGCTGAATCTGTAGCATTACTGCAGGCGCTAGTTAGCGCCATGGAAATAATGATAAAAGGGGTTACATACTTTTTCATGCTTTACGTCTTGCTGCCGAGGTTATCGTGAATGAGTGGGTTTTATAAGGTGGGTTCGGTACAGCTTTACCGTTATCAAATTTACCTTCAAAACCTAATTCCAGTGATACTGTTATTACTTGTAAGTCGGGTGAAGGCAATGTGATTTCACAACTTCCGACGGGCTGTCTATCATTTTCAGTATTCCAGAAACCTTTGCTAACTTTAAGGGCAAAAGGCCCGCCAATTGGCTGCTTATTTTTAAATAAACGTATTGTACCAAAGGTGTAAATTGTAGCATCAGCCTTTAATGCGGGTGGCAAAAGGGTCACGGTTATAAATAATTGTCTTTTTTGAATTTTATAAGATACTTCAAAAGAACATGCGCCCGACATTGCCTGCATCGCAATACCAAATAAACTTGCTTTATCTTGGTCATACGGTAGTAGAAGGTTTTTAAATTCGATAATTTCAGTCTTCGTATTCTCAATGTAGTAATTTTCATACTCATCTTTTGCAAAACTATCGGTAGTTTGCTGTTTTTGAGATAAAGGAGCCGAACTAGATTTGGTAGAAGATGCAGCACCACCGCCATTGTCTTGAACAACTAAGTTTTGTTGAGGTAGCAATTTACAGCCACAAGAAAGTGAATCATTAACACGAGCAGCAGCTTTGCCGAAGATCTGCATGTTTGGATCACCGGAGACAATCGTAGCGACAATTTTATGTGTTGGGCAGGTAGCTTTATCACCGACACAAGCAACGGCAATACCGTCAATAAGGAACATACTATTCCCTGAGATTACTTGACCACCGCCAGTAGTAGGGCAGCCAATTGTTATATATGGGGTTGCCAATTCAATTCCCTGTTATTTTCGTGAATTAGAGTAATGATAACTAAGAGGGGTAGACAGTGCTGTATAGTTTTATTTATCAGGATGCACAGCTCATAGGATCAATAATAATGTGAGTGTAGGTATTTGTGCAAAAGCCCTTTGAGGAGGGCTAGTCATTTTTTGTAAGATCAATTGAGTCAAGAACTTTAGTTTCTAGATCTTTATATACTTCACTTATCTTGTTTATTAACTCAAATATATTATTAAACTTATAAGATATATTTTCTTTCTCAAATCTTATAGGAAAATAGATATGTGTGTTCAAAAGACCAACTTCCTCGATATTTTTTTCACTTAGAATATACTTTGGGAATGACTCTTTATGCAGCATAATCATACGCTCAGCATTACTCATTGTACTATTAAATTTATTGTAATATCGAATATATGATTTTTGAATGCGATTGAAGTTATCTACTAAATATACAAAATGGTTCTGATATTTTGCATAAATATCAAATATTTCATTTCCACTTTTATTAAGTCTGTCAAGTATTTTGACATTCAGTTGTTTACTATAAAATTCATCTCTTAAGTCGTTTGCTTTAAATGAATAGTATTTTTCAGAAAGTATTTTATAATCTTCCACATTTTTCAAATTGAGGAGTATTTCTTCCATTTTGTGGAGTTCATCATAACATTGAGCTAATAAATAGCTTATTTCATTTACATGTTGCTTTTTTAAATCAAAAGAGGCTTGAAGCCTCCAATCATTGAATAAATATGTTGCTACAAAAGCAGCAAAGAATGCTCCACTTGCCCCAAGTATAGAGCCAAAAGCTGAAATATTATCTGCTGAAGTACTTAAAATACTCTTCATTGTACAATATGTAAGAAGTGCGAGTGCATAAGCAACTACGCCCCATAATAAAACTTCTGATAAAGTTACCTTTCTATGTTTCATTAATCACCAACTGTCCCTAAAATTGGAATCATCTGTGGCCCAATCATCCGAGCCTTACTAATAATCTCGACAAGTTCATCATAAGTTAAATCAAAAGAATCTTCACTATCAAAAACATAGACCATGTTTTTCTCTTCATATTCTCGTGGGGTAGGTGGGATAAAATCTTTAGATATCAGCATTTGAGGGAATTCTCTCCTTGGAGTTTTTATTTTTATTTATTTCTATTAGATTTTTTTATTCTTCTATCTTTCAGATATGTATATATTCTTCCTTTAATATGATAATTAAACCAACTTGCACGGTAGTGTTCTGCACTTATATCTATTTCTCCATATTCTTCATATTGCTCAAAATGTTTAAATTTTTCTAATTGTGAATGTACTTTAAAACTTTGCCAATCTATCACTCCCTCTTCTAAAGCTTTATCTATTACATTTTTAATATGAGAGGTACCTGTTTCATTTTTCAACTGGTCAATGTCAAATTTTAGTTTACCATCAAGTAAAGAGCTTTCTGGATTTTTACTTATAGTAATAAAAGAGTTTTCCCCATTTTTTGTTTTTATTTCAATGAAGTATAAAACATTGTTGCCGACTGGAATGCCATTTATAAATTCACCTTTATGTCTAATTATTAAACCTGTATAATAATGACTTAAAACCTTGTGAATAATATTTTTATATCTCAAATCACTACACACCACGATACCTTCTGTTGTATCTAATACTATCTTTTTCTTAATTTTTTTATTGCTTAAAACTTTTGAAAAATTTACTACTTTTTTCACCCCAGCCATGTATACAAAATGTGGTTCAAGTTTATGATTTAAACTTTCATATGGTTTTAATACAAATGTTTCGTTATAGCCATCGATTAATTGAACATACAGATTGTGACCTAATCTAATGAAAATTCTATTAATGATGACAGGTTTATCTTTTTTGTTGACTAAAATAATTGAAGAAATATAACTTTCAGTAGATGAGAAATCCCCGCGAGTAAGATAAGTTGCTGAAATATTAACTCCAGATTTTCTTAAGTAATTCATGGAGGTTATATATAAAGCTAATAGTGAAATTAATAATGTAGGAAGGAAATATTCCGGAGTTTCTTTAAGAAAATCTTTCAAATCTATATAGTAGATCGGATCAATACTTGTAAAATATATTGTCAAAAGTAATATTAAAGTGAAAAAGAAAATTAAAAAAAGTTTATCATTCATTGAATTTACCAAGTTTTTTTAGGTATTTAAAACAATCAGTGATATATAGTCAACAACTCATCCCATCGAAACGGATTTTTGCTTAATTTGTCACGGGACATAGACCAGTTGCGATTGGGAACAAAACATGGTCCGACTCCTAATTTCTTCTTTCCAAATTTGTTATGGATACCATCCATAGCCTGCATCAAACACTCTTTTTTCTCTATATGCTCGAAGTCAGTTAACAGGTCGTAGGTATGACCAGATTTAGGCTCCAGACCTGTAAGTATTACGCCACACTTCTTGTATTTAATTCCTTCCTTATAAATCTCATCCACCATCCTTGTTGCAGCTCTTACAAAATCAATAGCGCAATCCGTAGGCTCAGAAAACGAACCTGTGATTGATTTATTGTAGAGCGGCACATTAGGATCGAAAGGGTTTGACTGAACGAAAGCAATCATACATCCGCATAAAAGCCCTTCATCTCGCAATCTTTTACAAGCATCTTGAGCATACATGCTTATTGCTTCTTTCAAGTCGGTTAGCTCAGTTACACGACCCCCAAAGGATCTAGAGGCTACAATCTGTTTTTTTGAAGGTGGAGTATGCTCGATCTCAATGCATGAGATACCTTGTAATTCGTAAATGGTTCTTGCCATCACAATTGAAAACTTCTTTTGCATCTCTCGAGGTTCAGAACAAGCCAGATCAAGCACCGTATTAATACCCATAGAATGCAACTTCTTTGCATGTTTACGGCCAACACCCCAAACTTCAGATACTTCAATTAATGAGAAATAATATTCTTTGTTGCACAGATCCATTGATACCAGATCGCACACACTGTTAAAGCCGGGATTCTTTTTAGCTATATGGTTAGCTATCTTCGATTCTGTTTTACTTCTGCCAATACCGACGCAAACTGGTAAGCCCAGCCACTTCCAAATTTGTTGACGCATCTCTTGGCCAACTTTTTCTAAATCAAAGTTCTTTTCATAAGCAGTGAAATCAACAAAGCATTCATCAATCGAATAAGGTTCAACCTCTTCATCAGTTACGTACGAACTTAGAATCTTATGAAAACGCCTCGACATTTCTGCATACATTGCATAGTTGCTTGAAAGTACGATTACGCTATGTTTTTGAACTATGTCTTTAATTTGGAATAACGGCACACCCATCTTTATATTTAAATTTTTCGACTCATTGCTACGTGCTACGGCGCACCCATCGTTGTTACTGAGAACAATCACCGGTTTATTGTTCAAACTTGGGTCAAAGACTCTCTCACATGAAACGTACATGTTATTTACATCGATGAGAAAGAAGACTTTGTTCTCATGTTTCATGATCGTTTTCTTGTATTTTTTAGAATATAAGTAACAACTCCCCAAATTATTAACTCTTGGCCATCCGAAAAATAAATATTTTTATATTCAGGATTTTCTGCCTTAAGCCATTTTCTCTCATCAATCATTAAGCGCTTAACAGTGAAGTCATTATCAATAAGAGCAACAACAATATCGTTGTGTTTCGCTTCAAGGCTACGATCTACAACAAGCTCGTCATCAATATCTATACCAGCATTCAACATTGATAAAGATGCTACACGCACTATAAACGTAGCTGTTTCATTTTTTATTAGATGCTCATTCATATCGAGCGCTTTGTCTATGTAGTCTTGGGCAGGGGATGGAAAACCTGCGTTAATCTTTTCTAATGCGTAGGGGATAAGCATGTGAGTAGTTGGAATAACTTGCTTGAATGATAAGGCTTCAGATAAAACAACACCTTGTAAGTATGGTTTTATCTGGATAATGGATGGTGCAATTTCGCTCATAGAATATCCCCTAACTTGAATTTGTAACATATTCAAGATGATATGCTAGAGCTTAGTTAAATTTCAAATTTAAAAACTTGTGGATAAATAATGACTAGTCGTAACTTGTCGCACATTATTGTTCATTTGGTCGGAATTTCTTCAATTCTGATCTAGGTTGTGCTACGAACTCATCAGTAGGCATATCTAAGAAAAACTCCTTTGCTTCTTCATGTTTACAATGCAGCCAATCATCTCTTAGCTCTGGTGGAATAACAATAATAGAGCGCTTTTCATCAGTGGGCGCATGGAACTGCTTCATGAAAGGGTGGTGGTCAGAATTAATTGTGAGCATGCTCATAGATCTGATTTCTTCGCCATTGACTACCGCATATTCATAAATACCGGCAATAGTGAAAGGCATATCATCTTTCCGATAAATTCCCCACCATTCAGGCTTATTGTTTATGTACTTCGGTTCAAAAATTACATCGGCAGGTATTAAGCAGAATTGATTTTTCTTCCAAGCATTACGAAAGCTAGGCTTTTCGTGAACTGTTTCAGTTCTTGCGTTGTAAGTGTTGTGAACTTTTTTTAGTTCTTTAACCCATGGGGCGACTAACCCGAAGCGTGCTAATCGCCATTCCATTTGTTCTTTTTTAGAGATTAGAAGGGGAGCTTCATAGTTAGGATAGATATGATCTTTATATTCAAATGTTGGCTCAAACAGATCCAGCAGATGAATTCTATCTTTTGCAATTGGTTCGTAGTTTGAGCACATAGCATATCCTTATTTTATAATATTCACTTTATCAATTGTTAGAGTACACAAAAAAGTTACTTTTCATCTTTATCAATAAGATTAATAAAACTTTCTCCTTTTAAAATTAGATATTGGTTATCATTGTTGTTAACTTTAATAAAAATATAATTTCCATTATAGTATTCAATATCTAATGAGTTGTGAATATTTAAGTTGGCTTTTACTTTATTTAAATAGATTCTTTCATTAACAGTTTTTGGCAACTTATTAACTTGGGTATAAAATTTTAAAAAACTGGATGAAAAATGAAGTGATAATAGTAAAAAAGTAGGGAAAATAATAATTGCTAGAAAAATGTACCAAATATTTGAAGACATAAAATTCTCTACTGCTTGTTTCTTGTCTTTTTCTAATGAAGGAGATTTAAGATTTATATTTTTAAATGCATAAAGTGAAAGTATAATAAAAGCTACTTCACTTAAGTATATTGTAGAAAGTATTTCACAAATAAACTGCATAATTGAAATAAAGAGTGGTATTTCTTTCTTTAAAAATAAATCTATAAAATAGAGGTAACCACACATAAGAAGTAAAATAAAGGAAGGGTATAGTTTATTTTTTATATTATTGTGGATATTTTTAAGATTCCATCCTATTTCTATTTTTTCTTTGGTGCTGAAAAATCTATTGAATACTAGGAAAGTTATTAAAGAAAGAGAAATAATAAAAATAATAAATAACCCATCTGGAATTACTTGTTGGGCAGAGAAAAAACGTATAAAAGATGGATCTAGAAGATATAGTCTTGATAATTGAATAAAACCACCCAAAAAAGCAGGGAGAAAAATTATAAAACTCCAATGTTCTTTATAGAAATCTATTTCTTTCCAAAAAGGTATCTTTTTTTTGGGCTGCAAACTAAACATAAATCCCCATTAAGTAAAATATTAGTTTCTAGATTCTGTGTACTAAACTATCAGTATCGATATATTTTGGTAACTTTATAATTTCAACTATATTTTCACAAGGTATATTTTTTCCACGACCAGCATCTACACCTATTTCATAATTACCTAATAATGAACACCAGTAATCAATTAAGTAAGAATCAAAATAGACTGTGTCTTTATGAACCCAAAATTTAACTAAGGTAGGATGCAATAAGTTTAACACAATCTCATATATATCATCATTATATGACACATCAAAAAATATTTCTGGTAAGTTTAAAAATGATCTTTGAAATGTATTCTCTATAGCATCTTTTTTACGAAGAAAGGCAAAGGGGCCGACTACTTCAAATTGATGTTTCGGTAGATCATGAGCCAGCATTGCATCCTCGTAGGGCTTAATATTTAAATCTGGATAAAGCCTTTCAATGTTTGAAACAAAGCTAGAAATACCCTCTCTTGAATTTAATAAACCTTTTGCAAACCACTCTTTGGTACAATCAGAACCAGTTCTGTGATAAAAATAAATTTTAAATTTTTCATTTTCAATTTTTAAAGGAGTAGCATTTAAACGAACACATATCATATATAAAAATATGTTCTCGTTCTTTGTAACTTTAAATTCTTCATATAATTGTTGTAAGCTCTCCATTTTACTATAAATTTTTTCAGTTGTGATTTGATAATAAGTTGCTAGAGTATTCAAAGCATCTTTATCATCATCATAGCTGAATACAAATAGTTCTTCAGACATAAGCTTGGCACCCAAAAGTTAAATGATATTTCAATATGTTATTAAGTCTTCGTTTTTTAATTAGACCAATTTTCAATATGAATGGCCCATATTTGCATCATTTCTCTTTATTTAGCTAAAAATCTCACTCAAAACTATATAATTATTCTGTAATCCCAACGACCAGCCGATCTCTTTGTAGAAAGGTTCGCCATATTTAATTGTGTGCTCAATATAAAAGTAAACCCAATCTTTCATTTGCTAATTCTCAATATTTCAGTAAGTGATTTAATTTTTCGGAAGACTTTAGTCAGCCCAACTATTCACAATATTTGCTTATAATAATATTATTATGCTCAATCCATTTTTCTCTCATATTCCTTATTGATTTTTGTTCAAAGTAGATTCTGTTTTTGATTAAAGCTTTTGAAATGTCAGATAGCACAACATTTTCAATCATATTCATAGCTTTACGAAGATCATCAAATGTTACTTGGACATACCCATCGGTTACATCGTTGTCATCATCACCTACCATGTGATTGATGAGTTTTTTAATTGTGTAACTACCAATAGCTAGACTATTTGCGATAGTTCCGAAGGTTCTCCGCAAGTCGTGAAATGTAAATTCAATGCCAGTTGCTTCAGTTATGGTATGACGAGCTTCACGCTTATCAACGATATGTGAATCAAGCGTATCACCAGCGAAAACGTATTTATTATTGCCAGCAAGTTTTTTGCGTTCTGACAAGATATACCAAAGCATTTCTCCCATGGGGAGAAGTAGATCTTCATGATTTTTGGGATCCTGAATTTTTATAGTTCCATATTTTAAGTCAACATTTGCCCATTCCAGTGTTTCACCTTCTTCTCTTCGGAATCCGGTTAGGATCAATAGAAGTAAGAAGTCCTGATTTGTGTATGCGCGGTGATTTAAATTTTGATTGCCTGACCACCAGTTCGTACACACGGCAAGTGACCAGTCATGGATCTGGTCTGCTCGAATATACCCCTTACGACGTTTTATCTTGTTCCATTTCTTCTCTTTATAAATAACCCCTACAGGGCTTTTTTCAGTGATAATTTTTTCATCATTATCGTTATATAGAATTGAGGCATTGAAGTTGTAGACAGCTGATAAAAACTTCATTGCAAGATTTGCCTGAGCTAAACTCCGCACAGATAAATCCATATGCTTGTTTAAAGTCATTTTCTGAGAAATTTCAGTAATTTTGATGTTTTTCCAATCTTTAAAATAATCATTGGCACATCGGTCATAAGCATCAATCGTATTAGCGCTTAGCTTTTTTTTACTTTTGTAGACTTCATAGGCTTGTTCGAGCGTTGGGATTAATTCATTTGCTTCTTTTTCGGATTTAAAGTCATTCTTTAATTGTCTTTTTTGAGCAACTGGGTCAATGCCCTGATGCATCATTAATAGTATTTTTTTAGCTTCAGTACGTGCTTGCTCAAGAGTATATACACCATGTTTACCAATAGACTTCCTTTTGTTGCGACCATCGGGCATTCTCGTTTCAACAAAATAGGTTTTAGACTTTGTTGCAATTAAGCCAAAACCAATAGTAACCGAGTCACGATAAAATTTACTTCCAGTTTCTTCGAGAGGGATGCTGTCGATAAATGTTTTTGTAAGCTTATATCTTTGGCTCATGATGAATTAAGAAGTACGAAACGATACGCAGCAATATACCACAATATTTTTGAAGCCTACTATAAGCCTATTTTTGATTAATTTGGTGAATAATAATAGGTTTTGAAACTTATGTTACTTGTCCTAAGTTATTGTTTTTATAATAAAATAAATGCTCCGAAGATGCCGCTGCATGTGTCGTTACCCTGAACCCGATGAGTTCAAGGTGGAGGCGACGTATACTTGCTGGGTTTCCTACACGAAGGTAGGCATACACTCTAAATATACAGAACACATCCATAAGTTTAAGTATCGGCAGGGGAATAGACCCGCTGGCGAACATCCCAGAGACAGTTTAAGTATAACCGATCTGACCATGTTGGCAATCACCTAAACCTCTGGAACTGTAAACTTAGTTTGCGTTTGATGAAGCTTTGTACACTAACAAGCATAAAATAATTTTCAATTGTCCTAATAGTCTAAATAAAAAACGCCTTGCATCTATTATTCATAGAGCAAGGCGTTTTTGTATGGATAGTTTATTAAACAATTTGTTCAACATCATCCAATATCGTTTGCAGTAAACGTTCACAATGAGTGTATTCTTGCAAAGACTTATTAAGGCTCAGTACTTCTTGAGTCAATTGTAGAGCAACCATAATGACCAGTTTGTTGTGCTCAACACGTGGAGCACTACGACGCATCTCATTAAATTTCTCATTGAGAAGTTCTGCTGCACGTTCAAGTTCATCTTTTTTGTCTAAAGTAGTCGCGAGTCTAAAGGTCTGCTCAATCAGCCTAAGCTCTACCATGACTTGTTCACTCATGATTGGGTCTCCTCACCAGTTTCAGCATTAGGATGGGCAAGCTGCTGAATTTCTTGAGCATGCTGATCTTGAGCAGTGCCTAAAATTCCTAAACGTTGAATAATGGCTTCAACTTTTGATTTAGCAAGCTCATTTTTTTGTAACAAACGATCACGATCTTGTTGTAAATCATGAAGCTCTTGTTGGGTTTGACGCTGGTGGGCTTGTAACTTTTCTTTGGCAACACGTAATTCATTTCGTTCGGCAAGAATTTCTTGAAAACGATTTTTTAAATCAGTCGTACTTTTTTCTAATCGGCTATAACGTTCAGCAAGTGTGTTAGCATCCTGATTCAATTGTTGAAATTGACCTTTTAACTGAGATAACTGCTCAGTTACCGACTCAATTTCCTCTTGTTTTTTAGTGATAATACTATTTTTTTGCACAACTTGTGCGTGATGCTCTGTTTCAGCCAGTTCATTAGCTTCTGAGAGTGCCGCATGTTCACTCTCTAAATGATGTAAGCGTGTTTTTAATACGCTAATATGCGCTTGTAGCCGCTGTAATTGTTCTAACATAACGAGGTCGCACAGAATTGCAATCAAAGGTAATATATACAAAGTATAGAGATTGGATAAACGAATGCAAGACGATATTTCAGGCTGGACAGATTGGAACGCTCATTTTGAAGGAATTGAAGAAATTTCAAGCCCTAGTGAGTTACATGGTCTGTTAACAGGTATTGTTTGTGTGACAGAAGCGCCAACGCGTGAAGAATGGTCACAAATTTTAACAACCCTTAATGTGCCAGAGTTAAGTGAAGATGCTTTAGCACTTTTAACTGATGAAGCAGAAGATGTCGTTCACGCTATATCTGATGATGAATTAGATTATTTACCAATGCTTCCTGATGATGAACATACGCTTCAAGAGCGTGTACAAGCATTATCAGATTGGTGTGCGGGCGTTGTATTAGGTTTTGGGTTGGCATCGGGTCATATTCGTGATGATGAACGTGAGTTGATTGAGAACCTTCAAGATATTGCAGCGGTCGAATTTGAAGACTCTGACAATGATGAGGAAGGTGAAAGCAGTTACGAAGAATTGTATGAATTTGTACGCTTAATACCTGTAAGCTTGTCTATTGGTAGAAAAAAAATCACTGTAGCTGACAGTTCTTTATTGAAAAACTTTCATGCAAAAATTAAATCTGCTGCTGTAGACACAGAACAAACTATTGTAGAAATGTTTACTCCACATCGCCCAAGCTAATTGAGGCGATGTGTTATTGGTTGTATTTTATTTTTTGACTTTAAAATTCTAAATCAAGTAGATCATTATGAAATTGCCTCAAGCTGATTTTCGACATCGTAGAGACCGTCTGGCAGAAAAAATGGGTCCAAACAGTATTGCAATTATTGCAACGCGTGAGGAAATGTACCGTAATCGTGATGCGGATTATAAATTCCGTGCCGATAGTAGTTTTTTCTATTTGACTGGCTTTGCTGAGCCTGAGGCAGTTGCTGTCATTGAAACCTTCGAGGACGATGACTATAGCTATAGTCTTTTTTGCCGTGAACGTAATCGTGAGATGGAAATCTGGAATGGTTACCGTGCAGGCATTGATGGTGCAATTGAAGATTATGACGCAGATGAAGCATATGCAATTGATTTGCTTGATGAAGAGATTATTGAAAAGTTATTAAATAAAGAGCGTCTTTATTATCGGATTGGGCACAATGCTGCGTTTGATGCGCGAGTTAGCCAGTGGATTAAACAAGCAGATGCCGAGCACCGACATGAGAGCGCTCCAGCGCAATTGGTACAGCTCGACCGTATTGTCGATGAAATGCGTTTAGTTAAGTCACCACAAGAACTTGAGCTGATGCAAATTGCTGCAAATATTAGTGCTGAAGCGCATACGCGTGCGATGCAAATGGTACGTCCGGGCATGATGGAATATGCTCTTGAAGCCGAGCTGAATTATATATTTGGGCAAAACGGTTGTGTGCCTTCTTATAACAGTATTGTTGGTGGTGGTGCTAATGCTTGTATTTTGCACTATGTTGAAAATAACCAACCACTCAAAGATGGTGATTTAGTCTTGATTGATGCAGCTTGTGAATATGAGTTTTATGCATCGGATATTACCCGTACTTTCCCAGTAAATGGCAAATTTAGTGCTGAGCAAAAAGCCTTATATGAAGTTGTATTGGCTTCTCAATACGCAGCCATTGACGTAGTTCGTATTGGCAACTCTTACCGTGAACCTCATGAAGTTGCAGTCAAAATTTTAACTGAAGGCTTAGTTAATTTAGGTTTGCTCAAAGGTGATGTTAACGAACTCATCAAAACCGAAGCATACCGCCAGTTTTATATGCATGGCACGGGTCATTGGCTAGGTATGGATGTACATGATGTTGGATCTTACAAAAAAGGTGAAGACTGGCGTCAATATGAAGAGGGTATGGTTGTTACAGTTGAACCTGGTTTATATATTGCACCAGATGATGAAACTGTAGATGAAAAATGGCGTGGTATTGGTATTCGTATTGAAGATGATGTGGTCGCAACATCGAAAGGGCCACGAGTTTTAACTGCTAATGTGGTTAAAGATATTGCAGATATTGAACATTTAATGGCGCAAGCTAAAGCATAATTAAACGTATTTGCCAAAGGAGCAAAACTCGATGCAACAACAAGTGATTATTGTAGGTGGGGGAATGGTGGGTTTGAGCCTTTCACTCATGCTCGCGAAGGCTAATATTGCGGTAAAGCTATTAGAAGCTGTGAAATACCCAAACTATGATGATCAAAATGTTGCCCCTTACCATTCGAGTTTTGATGCACGTAATACGGCTTTATCACGTCGTAGTGTGCAAATTTATCAGAAGCTAGGGTTGTGGGATGCATTACAGCAACATGCTACTCCAATTTTACAAGTTCACATTACTGAGCAAGGCAGTTTTGGTAAAGCACGTTTAATCGCAGAACAAGAAAAAGTCGAAAGCTTTGGGCAGGTGATTGAAAATGCTTGGCTTGGTCGTGTTCTGTTAACTCAAGTGCGTCAGCAACCTTTGATTGAGCTAATTGATGGCGTACAAGTTACAGCTTTAACTCAAGATGCTGAACAAGTACATATTGAAGCTCAGCGTGGTGATGAAATCTTAAAGCTTGAGTCAAAATTATTAATTGCGGCTGATGGACGTGATTCTTTTTGTCGTCAGGCAATTGGTGTCGGTGTGGATGTCCATGATTATGATCAGGTTGCAATTGTCACCACGGTTCAGACATCGAAACCGCATGAGCATGTTGGTTTTGAGCGTTTTAGTGCATTAGGTCCTTTAGCTTTATTGCCTTTACCAGGTGAATATCGCCGTTCGGTTGTATGGCCTGTAAAAAAAGGCACCGAAAATGAATGGCTGGGCGATGAAAATGACCAACACTTCTTAAGTGCCTTGCAACAAACCTATGGTGACCGAGCGGGTAAGTTTGAAAAAACGGGTAAACGTTTTAGCTATCCACTTTCACAAGTGCTTGCACATAAACAAGCTGTAGGTCGCGTTATTTTAATGGGTAATGCAGCGCATACAATTCATCCTGTTGCAGGACAAGGTTTTAATTTATGTCTACGTGATGCAGATGTTTTAGTACGTTATTTAGTGAACCAATTAACTACTTCTGATGATTTAGGTAACCCTGATAACTTACTTGCCTATGAGCAAGCTCGTTTATCAGATCAGCAACGGGTGATTAAGTTCTGTGACACTGTCGTTCGTGGCTTTAGTAACCAAAATCCATTATTAAAATTGATTCGTAATACAGGATTAATTGCATTTGATGTCATTCCGGGTGTAAAACCATTGGTGGCTAACTATGCAATGGGGTTAAAAGCATGAGTGAAGTGTTGGATGTCGTCATTGTTGGTGGTGGATTGGTTGGTGGTTTAACTGCTTTATTACTTGCGCAAGGTGGCGTACAACCCACAGTGCTTGATGCGGCACCTGTACTTGATGTTGAGAAAACATTAAGCGTGATGAATCCACGTGTTTTAGCGCTTAGCCAAGCGACCATTCATTTGCTTAAAACGGTAAATGTTTGGGATGATCTTGCGCGTCAAATGCCTTATACGGGCATGCAGGTCTGGAACCTCAATGGCTATGGTGAAATTAATTTTGGCCATGAGTCCATACAAAGACCGATGCCGGAGCAAGCGTTAGGTTCTATGGTTGAACCGAGTGTATTAAATGTTGCCATTCAACAAAAAATGTTGGGGCAATTAACAGATTACCGTACTCAAGTGCGTGTTACTCGTATTGAGCAGGGTGTTGGGTGTTGGCATATTCAATTGGCAGATGGTACTACGCTTAAAACTAAACTGCTTATTGGTGCAGATGGTGCTAATTCATTTGTACGTGAACAGGCTTTTATTGACCTCGATGTACTGGATTACAAACAAGCAGCCATTAGCTGTGCCATTAAAACTGCAAAACCCCATCATTATGTTGCCCGTCAAATTTTCCTACCTACAGGACCTTTGGCATATTTACCAATGGCAAGTCTTGAAGAAACTGAAAATGGATACTGGCAATCAATTGTCTGGACACTACCAGATGATTATGCCGATGAATATTCAGCTTTAAACGATACTGCGTTTATGCAGCTTTTAACTCAAGAAAGCCAACACATGTTGGGTGAGGTGTTAGACGTTCGTTCCAGAGCACAATTTCCGCTGAAAGCTCGCGCTGCAAAACAATATGTAAAAGCAGGCTTAGCTTTGATTGGTGATGCTGCACATGTGATTCATCCGCTTGCTGGACAAGGGGTAAATATTGGCTGTCTTGATGCAGCGGTACTGTGTGACGTGTTGCTTCACGATTTAAGCCGTGGTGTATGGGTACATGAACAAACTTTAATGCGTTATGAGCATCGCCGTAAAGGTCAGAATGATGCAATGATGCATAGCATGTCGGCAATTGGTTGGCTTGAAAGTAGTGAATTATTCCCAATCGTTTGGGCTCGTAATATGGGCCTTAAGCAAGTTGAGCAGATTCCGGTTTTAAAAGATAAATTTATGCAACAAGCAAATGGTTTAGGGGCTTTACAAAGTACCCGCTATAGGCATTAAAATATTTACTGGGCCTATACTCTACTAAGCGAATTAAATGCCAGTAGATATTTTTTGAACAATCATTTATATATCATTACCAATTTGGTCATAAAAGATACGGAATTGACCAAATTGGCTCTTTGCTAAATGCAAAGAGGTTGCTAAATTTCTGAGGTCTTGGGACCATAGCAATGATGCAATAAAATCATTCTGGGGAGTGTGAAATGTCAGATATCAATGATTATGAAGATGCAGAAGATTCTGCTGTAGATGAAGATGAAGCGAAAGCAGCAGAAAGCGGTGCAGCTGATGAAGAAGCAGGCAGTATGAGTGATACTGATCTTGCTGAGGCAGAAACGCTGACTGTCACTGCTAAACAGAAACAGCGCCAAGCGCTGGAAGATGAAGTTGCCGCATTTTTAGCTCGGGGTGGGAGAATTACCGAAGTTCCTCCTGATGAACATAGCGACCATTAATCTTAAAAAAGCATCACATGAGTGGTGCTTTTTTATTTGTATAAATTTATCAAAATAGGTTTAAGGCGAGCTTTGTAGTTCTTTTAAAATCCCGCATTCATCTACTGTTCGATTGGTAGAGCAGTGCTGTTTTAAATCAATTAAAGATTCTTTTAAAAGCAATAATCGTTCAATTTTTTCTGATACTTCATTTAAGTATTTATCTACTAAATTATCAATTTTCGTACATGCCTGTTTAGGCTGAGTTTTCATTTCTTTTAACGTTTTAATATCACTGAGTGAAATATCTAATTCACGGCAATGCTTAATAAACAATAGGTCGCCAAGTGTTTGCTCGGTGTAAACACGATAGTTATTTTCTGAACGTTGGATACGATCAAGTACACCTACTTTTTCGTAATAACGGATCGTATCAATGGGAACATCCGCTTTTTTTGATAATTGACCAATAGAAAGACTCATAAGGCTTGACTCTGGAGCTACTCAAGGGTTTTTAATGACTATAAAAGAGTTTTAGAGGAAATAAAATGGCTGGATGTGGTTGTGCTTCAACATGTTCTCCTTCAAAGAAGGTGAGTCCACGATTTAGAAAAGCGTTATGGATTGCTCTTGTGATCAATGCATTGATGTTCGTAGTTGAAATCTTGGGTGGTTACAAAGCCCAATCGGTTTCACTATGGGCAGATGCATTAGATTTTGCCGGAGATGCAGCAAACTATGCGTTATCGTTAGTTGTTCTTTCGATGAGCTTATATTGGCGTGCAACAGCGGCATTAATGAAAGGAATAACGATGACAGCTTTTGGCGTTTTTGTCATTGGAAAAGTGGTCTGGTCATATTTTCATGGTGTTCCACCTGAACCTATGGTCATGGGCGCAATTGGCGTGATGGCTTTAATTGCGAATGTTTCAGTCGCTCTGATGCTTTATGCGTTCCGTGATGGAGATGCCAATATGCGTTCTGTTTGGTTGTGCAGCAGAAACGATTCTATTGCCAATGTTGCTGTAATCTTAGCGGCGGTTGGGGTATTTGGAACAGGCAGTGTATTTCCCGATTTATTTGTTGCCTTTGTCATTGCCTACTTAGGTGTATCTTCTGGTTATGCTGTTATAAAGCAATCACAGCAAGAAAGAAAACAGTCAAAGCTGGTGTTGGGTTCTCAAGCATAATTTTAAGCGCATAAAAGTACCATTTAAACATGGTACTTTTTGCTGTTTTAAATGAACTAGATGAGTAGTGATATTGCGATACTCCACATAACGCAACCAATAATAAAGTCTAAAATTTTCCAAGCTTTTGGATTGGTAAATAATGGTTTTAATAATCTTGCGCCATAGCCCAAACTGAAAAAGAAAATCCAAGAGGCAACAATGCTGCCCAAAGCAAAACTAATTTTGTCTTCTAGCTGGGTTGCCACTGAACCAATCAGAACAATGGTATCTAAATAGACATGTGGGTTAAGCCAAGTAAAGGCAAGACAGGTCACTAGGGCTTGGGTTAAAGTCTGTTTCTGGCTGCTATCAAGTTCCATACTCTGGGTGGTCTTAAATGCCGCATAGAATGCTTTCGCGCCGTAGACGAATAAAAACGTTGCTCCTAAATATTTAGCAACTGTAATTAAGATCGGTGATGCTGTCATGATTTCGGCAAAACCTAATACACCAAAAGCGATTAGAATCGAGTCGGAAAGCGCACAGATTAAACATAGCCAAAATACATACTGCTGTTTAAGCCCTTGTTTTAAAACAAAAGCATTTTGAGCGCCAATTGCTACAATAAGCCCGCTACCAATACCGAAACCTTTAAAAAATATACTAAGAGAGAACATAACAGTAAGGTGAAAAAATCAGATGTGGGAATTATCTGACTTTTTATTAAGAAATAAGTAAAATTAAGAATATTTAGGTTTGGTTAAGAAAAATTTAGGTTTGATATGTTAGATAGCAAACAATGTGAAGCCTTTCTTGCAGTGGCAGAAGCGGGAAGTTTTGATGCGGCAGGTGAGCATTTATATATTACTCCCTCGGCAGTATCCTTACGCGTGCAAGCTTTAGAAAAGTATTTAGGCCAAATTTTAATTATACGTGGTCGTCCATGTGTGCTTACACAAGCTGGTCAAACGTTATTGCAACATTTACGTCATACACGATTAATGGAGCAAAACTTATTACAAGGTTTGATGGGCAAATCATCTGAATCAGAGTTCTACAAAATTGCTCTAGCTTCCAATGCAGATTCGCTAGCCACTTGGCTTTTACCTAGCATTCAGCAAACGCTTTTTAAAGAAAAAATAGTCTTAGAACTAAAAATTGATGATCAATCTCACACGCATACTTTATTAGAAACAGGACAAGTCAATGCCTGTATTTCGGCTGAGGAGCAGGTCATGTCAGGTTGTTTAGCTCAACCACTCGGAAAAATGCGTTATAAAATGTTGGCTTCGGCTGAATTTGCTGCTGACTGGTTTAAACATGGCGTAACCCGAGAAACTTTAAGAAATGCACCAGCTGTCATTTTTAACCATAAAGATCTTATGCATTCAGAGGTATTACTGAAATATTATGGGTTGCCTTTGCAGAGCTATCCTTACAGTTTTATTCCAGCTACAGATGCCTTTGTGAAAGCGATTCAATTGGGTTTGGGATATGGCATGGTTCCAGAACTACAGGTGCAATCTTTGTTAACCAATGGAACTTTAGTGGATGTTATACCCGAAGCTGAACTCGACATTCCATTATATTGGCACCATTGGAAAAGACAGTCTAAACAGTTAGATGCACTGACAGAGACAATTGTGCAGTCAGCGAAACACATATTGAGATAGAGTTTAGGTACTTTTAAAAGCCATAAAGTTTATTCTGATTTTGAACTTATTTTTATCTTTAATACTATTATGCAAAATTTAAGTATGGTGATGACACAGACTATTTGTCATCACCATACTTAATTAAAAAATTACGATTGTGTTAACTCTAACGCACGTTGATAAGCGATTTTTTTCTTAATTCCTGTTAAATCGGCTGCAAGTTGAGACGCTGCTTTAACAGATAAGTCTTGGAGTAAGCGCTTTAAAAGCTCATCTAGTTTTTCTTGCTCTAGATCTGTTTTTGCAGCGGCGCCACCTACAACGACTACAATTTCACCTTTTTCTTGGTTATGGTCATTTTCAATGAAGCTGACCAAATCTTTTAACGTCATTTTTTTGATGGTTTCAAAGGTTTTAGTAATTTCACGTGCAAACCCTACAGGACGGTCTTCACCAAATACCTGAGCCATATCTTTAACAGACTCTAAAATACGATGAGGTGCTTCATAGAAAATTAAGGTCTGGGTTTCGTTTTTGAGTTTTTCTAATTGAGAAATACGTTGTGAAGCTCGAGATGGCAGAAATCCTTCAAAGCTAAAACGGTCACTCGGTAAGCCTACAGCACTTAAAGCAGCGATGGCAGCACATGCACCCGGCACAGGAACCACTCGAATACCATGCTCTTGAGCAGCACGAACTAATTTAAACCCTGGGTCACTAATGAGCGGTGTACCTGCATCACTAATTAAAGCAACGCTATCGCCAGCAAGTAGTTTTTGAACTAATTGCTCAATTTTATTGCTTTCATTATGGTCATGACATGCAGTAAGTTGAGTCGATATATTATAGTGTTTAAATAATTGTGCTGATTGGCGAGTATCTTCGGCAGCTACAATAGAAACTGATTTTAAAATATCAATTGCACGGAAAGTCATATCATCTAAGTGCCCGATTGGGGTGGCTACAACAAATAACTGAGCACTCATTTGGTTTTACTCCGTACAGATAAACAATTTTAATGGGGTAGTTTACCCGAAATTATGATTTGGGCGTGAACAATGTCTGCCAGCTTGAGCTTTTCGAAAATGATCTGATTTTCATTTGTTCAATTCAGATCTGATATGGCAGATAAATTTAAGAAAATAACTGACGCATAAAAACATGTAGAGCTACTTTTTAATTTGGGGAAATAGAAATGTTATTAGCACAGCAATTGGGGAAATGGGCAGAGCAAACTGCGTTAAACCTTTTACAAGCACAAAACTATGTGTGGGTCACAAGTAATTACCATTCACGCCGTGGCGAAGTTGATTTAATCGTCAAAAGAGGGCAAGAGCTAGTTTTTGTTGAAGTAAAAGCACGCACTATAGGAAATTATGGGCAGGCTTGTGAAATGGTAACGTGGACAAAACAGAAGAAAATTATCAAAACTGCGATGCGTTTTTTACAGCGTTATCCATCTTATCAGGATTTTTATTGTCGTTTTGATGTGATTTGTTTTGATTTTCCACAGAAAATTGCAAAAACAGTACAGCAAGACTTTTCAAAATTCCATTATGATCTGCAATGGATCGAAAATGCATTTACTTTGGATTAAGAGTTCATTACTCTTTTGAGCAAATTTAAGTCTGATGCTTTATGATCAAGCCAAGAAATTGATAGGAGTCTGGTGGAGTGTTAAAACGTATTGCTGTAACAATGCTTTGTGTCGCAAGTTTATCAGGTTGCGCAAGTTTTATTTCTGGTGGAACAGGCACAGCTCCAGTGGGCACAGATAGCGGTGTCCGCAGTCTAGGCCAAGTATTCATTGACTCTTCAATTAAACGTACAGCCAATATCAACATTTATAAACTTGATCAACGTTTCAAGCAGTCACGTATTAATATCGAAAGCTTTCATAGTACAGTTTTATTAACTGGCCAAGTGCCAGACCCGTACTTGAAACAATTGGCAGAAGACAATCTTAAAGCCATGAGTGATGTGAAAGCCGTACATAATTATATTACGGTGGGTAACAAAGTCAGCTATAACACCATCATGCAAGATGCAGGTGTAACAGCAAATACGCGTGCTCTTTTAATGAAGGCACCTGTAGTTTCTGATAGTAAGGTTCTGGTACATACCGAAGACGGCGTACTTTATGTAATGGGACGTTTAAATACAGCTGAAATTAATGATTTAAATAGCGTCTTACAAAACGTCGGTAACGTTACCAAAATTGTTACTTTAATTGATAACGTTGATTTGGCGCCTGCACCAGCCGCAAGTACGGGTAGTGCAACAACTACACCGATTATTAATAACGTCATTGCTCAACCAACAGTTCAAACACCTGTTGCAATTGATCCTGACCAAACAGATCCTGCTTCGACTGCACAGTAATATATGAATCTGATTGAACAACTACAAAGCAAAATTGAACAGGCGCGAACTCTCTATAAAGAATTCCGCCTGTATGATTTGGGGAGTTTTGCTTTAAACCGTTTTACGCCAAAAGATGGTTTTGAACAGGTTCCAAATGTTCGTTATGGCCTAAAGCCTCGCCACCGTTTGGATGTTTACCGGTCTGTTAAAAAGCTAACTCATCAGCCTCTTATTGTTTTTGTGCATGGCGGGGCTTGGCAGCATGGTAATAAACGAGATTATCTTTTTATTGGTGAGACATTTGCCAAAGAAGGTTATGACGTTGCTGTTATTAACTACCAGTTAGCACCTAAAAATATTTTCCCAAGTTTTGTTGATGACTTAACTCAGGCATTGAATTATTTGCATCAAAATCAGGGAAAACTGGAAATTTCTACAGAAAATATTGTACTTATGGGGCATTCGGCAGGGGCATTTAATGTGATGTCTGCTGTTTATCACCCTGATTCAACTAAAATTGAGTGTTTAGGGAAAATTAAGGCAATAATCGGTTTAGCTGGCCCATATCATTTTGACTATAAAGGTGATCCACTGGCCGAAGATGCTTTTGATCAAAGCACCTCTTATAAAGAAGTCATGCCATATTATTTCGTTAATCAAAATAATATTAAACATTACCTTTTGATGGCTGAAAATGATCAGATTGTAAAAAAACACAATACTTTAGATATGGATCAAGCGCTTAGAGAGAAGGGTAATCACAGCCATATTGCCGTGATCCCTAAAACTGGGCATATTACAATTTTGGCCAGTCTCTCTAGTTTTATTAGTCATTATTTCAGGACTAAAAGAACGATCTTGCATTTTCTTGAAGAAGTGTTTTAAACGAGAATATCGTTTAAAACACAACAGATTACCCAGCTTGGGTAATCTGCATAATCATTGAATGAGCAATACTACCTTTAAATGGAATTTCAGGTAATTGATCAATTTTGAAGAATTGTGCATCTGCAATTTCTTCTTCTTGCAGCTTAATTTCACCAGACTCATATTCTGCTCGAAACGCAACCATAAGGTTACTCGGGAAAGGCCAAGGCTGACTTGACATATATTGAACATTTTTGAGTCTTAGGCCTACTTCTTCAAAAGCTTCACGTTGTACCGCTTCTTCAAGAGTTTCACCAACTTCAACAAAACCTGCAATCAAACCATACATATTGGTTTTATTGTGGACTGACTTCGCCAGTAAGATTTCATCATCACCTCGAGTAATGACGGTAATTATGCACGGGTTTACGCGAGGATATTGATGATAGCGACAAGATGGGCACACCATTGCATATTCAGTTGGATGAACTTCTGTCGGGTGTCCGCAGTGACTACAAAACTTATGATTGCGTCGCCATTCAAGTAACTGTACGGCACGGCTCGCTTGCAAAAACTGTTCTTTCGACCAACTTGTAATGAGTTGGCGAATTGGAACCAGTTGTAAGCCTTCTGGTATAGCTTCCTCAGCAAGCAAGTCACGTGCAATGACCTGCTCATCATGAGTGAAAAGTAAATCACTTGCTAACTTTTCGACTTTAGGTAGTTGAAGGTTTTGATCAACCAGTAATTGTTGATGATGGAAAATATAAGCAAGTGATAATTCAGACATTAAGCTGCCTTTTTTTGAAGTTGTTGACTACTCGACAATGCTACATTAAACATGGATTGTAGAACAGGTTGTTTATTTTTTAAATTGTCAACCAACATGTCAAGGCCTGCTAATACGTTAAAAATACAGTGAATTTGGTTTGTATTAAACGGCTGGTTTTGTTCAAGTTGTTGTTGAACAAATTGAGCAGTTTGAAGTAAAGCATCTTGTTGAATTGTACTTCCTAGAAATTCGGCTGCGCCAGCTAGCTCTTTTAATGAACCTGCAATTGCTTCAATATTTTGTGTCTGATCATTTGCATACAACGTAAGACTCTGACAAATGAAATCAATTAAATTTTTTGTCTCGGTGAGTAAGGCTTGATGTGCCTCATCAAGGCGATCTAAAGAAATATTTGTATTGTTTACATTAAGCTGTAAACGACTAGACGTATATTGGCGTACCAAAATACCAATTGAGTTCATGGCAGACAGAATGCTGTCCATAAGCTGTTGAGCATAGTTTTCATTACTTAATATATTGAGCTGACTTAAACTATTTGCCTGTTGAGATAGTTCAGATGCAGCTTCATCAAGATTAAGCAGTTTAAATGTATAGGCTAATTGCAAAAGGCTCGTTTGTAATTGCTGTGCTTTTTCAGTCGACATATTTTGATAGTTATATTCGATATCATTACGCACTTTGTTCATTTCGCTCAATATTAATTGGCTGACTGTGTGCATGGTGTCGAAGTCAGGTCCATAAAGATGACGGCTTAAAACGAGTAGTTGAGTATCTGTAGGTATTTCTTCACCGATATGGAGTTGGTTGCGAATATGGTGAGCAACTTCATCTTCTTGAGCGATAACTATACTTAAAATATCTGCAAGTGCAGCCAAATCAGGCTTAAAAGTTTCAGGACTTGCTAAGAACTGACCAATATAACTTTCAATATTAATGAGTACACGTAGGCGTGAATCATTTAAAAGCAGGTTATCAATATGGCCGAAAGCATAATTTACGAGTTGCCAATATTGTTGGCTTGGCTGGTGGTTTGCCATGCTGACCAAATAGGTCCCAATAAGTTTAAAAGCTTGAAAATTATGATTAGCTTCTGTCTTGTTTAAAAATTGATGTAGAGATAGCTTATAGAGTTGATGAATAAACTGAGTTTTTTCATTAATCAATACTTCTGGTAATGGGAGTTCAAGCGCAGTATTTGCAAGTAAAGGAGCAATCGCTTGTCCAGAAGATGTTAGTGGTTTATTTAAAGCTAATTCTAAATTGTTTAATGTATTAAGAAGAAACTGAGGTACTTGTAATTCACGCAAACAGATAAACTCAATATACCGTTTTACCATGGTCGTGCCTTCACTCAGTGCAACCACATCATTGGTGTTAATTTGCGTTGGTTTCGCAATAATTTTTTGCATCAGCTCAGTTGAATATTGAGTGATTTTTGCAAGATAGGGGATATCAATTAAACGGAGGACTTGAGTGCATTGCTTAAATTGTTCTAATGCATCATCAATACCGAAAGGGAGTGTTTGTTCCTCAATTAAAGTACTTACTGCGCCTTCAACCAGTTTTATTGAACGATCAATTTCATGTTTAATGATGAGTAAAGCTGTTGGATCGAAATGAATCGAAGTATGCTCAGACATAAACGTTCCCCTTTGCAAAAAAATCAATTGTTATATTCGTAGTGCTCAGTAATTTGAGCTAAAAATCTATGTGACTAATATAACTTAACTTACAAAGGGGAAAAGCTAAAAACGCTAAAGAATCAAAAATTTATTTTGCAAAAAGGCAAGGTTCTCCATGTTTTTTCTCAAATTCTTTGACCCAAGTCTCATGTGTATTTAGCTCTTCTTCGGAAGGAAGAATAACTGGTAGTTCAATTTGAACTCTGGTTTTATTTGCTGTGTTCAGGCTATTTTCACTTTGAGATAAGGCATCTATATCAAAAGAAACCTGCCCACCTGTCATTGCTAGGTAAACATCTGAAAGAATTTCAGCATCGAGTAATGCACCGTGGAAAGTACGATCACGTGCTGGAATTTCATAACGTCTTACGAGGGCATCAAGCGAGTTTTTTTGTCCTGGATGTTTGCTTTTTGCTAAAGCTAAAGTATCTGTTACCTCACATACTTCAGAAAGCGCAGGAAGGCCTGCGCGTCTAAACTCCATATCAAGGAAGTTCATATCGAAGGTCGCGTTGTGGGCAATAATCTCTGCGCCTTTTAGATAATCAAAGAGCGTATCTGCAATGTCTGCATAGAGCGGTTTATCTTTTAAGAAATTATCACTAATACCATGGATATTTTCTGAGTCACCCACTGGTTTTTGCGGGTTAATATAAATATGAATTGAACTACCGGTGAGTTTTCGGTTAATCATTTCAATGGCGCCGACTTCAATAATACGGTCACCATCTTGGAAATAGAAACCAGTGGTTTCTGTATCAAGAATCAGTTGTCGCGGCCCTTGTAATTGTAATTTGGCTTCAGTCACAACAACTTGAGGGTGAATGTTATTGATTGGCTGCTTACTTTCTGACTCAGCAGGTTCAACTTCAATAACTTCTTCTTCCACAATAATCATCTCAACTTCTTCAGACTGTTCAAGATCAATATTATCTTCTTCGGTTACTTCTGCCATATCAAACCCAAAAGGGTCATCAAGTAACCAATCCTCTTCAGGCTTTTTTATATCTTGCAGGGCAGTCGCTTGAACTGTTTTTTTTTGCAGGGCAGTTTGATCAGCTCCGATATTTGCAAGCTCATCGGCCATTTCGTTGCCTGCATGTCCAGCATGGCCTTTAATCCAATGCCATTCAATATTTCGACCAGCACAGACGGCATCTAATTTTTGCCAAAGGTCAGGATTTTTTACATCCTTCCAGTTTTTCTTTTTCCAGCCATGAATCCATTCAGTAATCCCTTGCTTCACATAATTTGAATCTGTCCAGATAATTAAATGAGCATCGGTTGGGCAAAATGAAACGCCTTCAATCGCAGCTGTGAGCTCCATGCGGTTATTGGTTGTATCCGGTTCACCGCCAAATAATTTATGTTCACCCTGCTCGGTAATGACATATGCGCCCCAACCACCTAAACCCGGATTGCCACGACATGCACCATCAACATACAGTGTGATTGTTTGAGACATAAATCGAAACCTAAACTAAAAGAAAAAGAACTGAATATGGTGTATTGTATACGCAAAAAGTTCGGTTCCATCGTAACAAAGCAAGGTTTTTTTAATTTCTTGTAACATTTCCATGCAAATGACATCAAATTATTGCCTTGTCTATCTTGCACGCTTTAATACAATGGCATCGAAGACCTAGGGTTTGTGGCCAAACCCCAAAAAATATTACGCGAGTTGTTTGGAAGTTTTTATGTATAAACCAACCACATTTGTGTGGCAGCCATCTGCGGCATCATTGTTCAAAATTACCGTACTTAGCTCTGCTTTAGCTGCGTTGGGTATTACAACAGGCTGTTCATCGACTCCGCAATCTGCAAAAACCTCTAAATCGAAACAGGTCAGTGGTGCAGGTTATTTAGATGCGAGTAGTCTTGACTCTTTGGAAGACTTACTTTCAGCAACCGATATGCGTGCTGTAGAAGGTGATCGTCTGCTTATTTTAAAGCATGGTGATGTCTGGAAGCGTATGTCCGTTGGTTTCAAAATGGACTTGAATCACTGGGATTCACGTATTGAAGCTCAGCGTAGTTGGTTTATTTCTCGTCAGCCTTACCTTGATCGTTTAAGTGCTCGTGCCAGCCGTTATTTGTACCATACTGTGAAAGAAGCGGAACGCCGTGGATTACCGACAGAACTCGCATTATTACCGGTAATTGAAAGCTCTTATGACCCAGCTGCAACAAGTAGTGCAGCAGCAGCAGGGCTATGGCAGTTCATTCCAAGTACTGGTCGTATTTATGGCTTAAAGCAAACAGGTATGTATGATGGGCGCCGAGATGTGGTTGAGTCGACTCGCGCAGCTTATGAATTTTTAGGAAGTCTCTATAATCAATTTGGTTCTTGGGAACTTGCTTTGGCGGCCTATAATGCTGGCCCGGGACGTATTCAACAGGCGATTAACCGCAACCAAGCTGCGGGTTTACCAACTGATTATTGGTCATTAAAATTACCTCAAGAAACAATGAACTATGTTCCACGTTTCTTAGCTGTTGCTCAAATTATTAAAAATCCAAAGGCTTATGGCGTAGAACTACCACCTATTGCAAATAGACCCCATTTCCGTGAAGTGACTTTATCAGCACCTTTAACGTTAAATGAAATTGCTTCTACAGCAGGATTAAGCCGTGCAGAACTTTATGCATTGAACCCGGGATATCGTGGTGAAGCAGTAGACCCTGCGAGTCCAATGCGTATTTTAATTCCAGCAGATTTAAGTCCTTCAATTGATAATAAATTAAGAGGAACAAAATCGGGTGGTAGCTCAGGTTGGTGGGCAAATGTAACTTCACCGTCTACACCTACGGTTAGTCCTTCTACTTCAGTAACAACAAGAACAACTCCTAAAACGCAAGTTCAGCCGGTTAAACCTTCTTCACCCGTGAAGAATAGTTCAACGACTTCAAAATCTACACCACGTGGTTCAGATGCGTTAGCTGCATTTGCCGCATCGGCAGATGTACCAAGTGCGCCGCGTATTCCTGTAGCTGTGACTAATGCAGCTAACATTAAGCAGCCTGTTAAGATGGAGCCACCAATTTCGGCTTCTGAACGTGAAAAGATTTTAGCTGCAGTTCGTGCTGAAGGCGCAAAAGAAACTGTAGATCAAGCTTTACAACCGCAAGCAACTCAAGCCGAGAAAGATCAAGTCGTTGCTGAATTAAAAGCAATTGCGCCGCAAGGAACTGAAATTGTCGATCCTTATGATGGCAAAATTAGGTTAACCGCAATTCAGACGAGCCAGTCAGTTGCAGAGCAACAAGGTAAAGAGGTAAGTAGAGGTTTTGCTTATCCAAAAACTTTAGCTGAAGATACGACTGTAGCTAACTCTGAAGATGGGCAACGTAATAAAGATAAGCCTTATATCAAAACTGATACTGATGTTGTAGTTGTACAGCCTAAAGGTAAGCGTAGTACTTATACAATTCAACCAGGCGATACTTTAGCAGTTATTGCCATGAAGAATGGTGTGAACTGGCGTGATGTTGCTAAGTGGAACCAGATTGATCCGGAAAAGACTTTGTTTGTAGGAACTAGTCTTTATCTTTATGATGCGAAACTACAAGAAACTCAAACTACTTCGAAAAGTACGGCTAAACCAGATGTGTATGTGGTTCAAGCCAATGATAGCTTAAGCGGTGTCGCTAACCAGTTTAATTTGTCAGTAAAGCAATTAGCTGAATATAACGATTTATCAGTGACCGATGGTTTGTTTGTTGGGCAAAAACTACAGTTAAAAGAGCCGAAGAATAGCCGCTCAACTGCTAAAGCAGAACCAAAAGTAGTTCAAGCAAATGCACGACGTATTGCAACTAAAAGCTATACTGTGAAGCGTGGTGAATACCTTAAATTGATTGCAGATCGTTATGCGCTCTCTAATCAGGAACTTGCTGAATTAACTTCAGGTTTAACTGCTGGTAGTAACTTGATGGTAGGCCAAAAAATTAATGTGCCTACACAAGATATTTCGGTAGATGAAGTTGCTGAAACTAAGACTTCTAGTAAATCTGAGAAAGCGACGCTAAGTGTTTCTTATAAAACAGAAGGCTATAAAGTACAGCGCGGTGATACTTTATCGAGTATTGCAACTAAATCAAAAATTAGCCTAGCTGAGTTAGCCGAGTTAAATAACTTAAAAGCGAGTAGTCATGTACAGCTTGGGCAAACTTTAAAAGTGCCTGCTACTAATACTGTTCCAGAACAATATGTTGTACAGTCTGGGGATAGCTTAAATGCTATTGCTAGTAAATATAACCTGCAAACAGGCTATTTGGCTGACTTAAATGGTATGTCTCGTACGGCAGGATTACGTGCGGGTCAACGTTTAAAACTCACAGGCACAGTTGAAGAAGCACCAAGTAAACCTTCTAAAAATGCTAAAGAAGAGACACCTGAGAACTACACAGTTAAATCTGGTGATAGCTTAGGTAATATTGCTAACCGTTACCACTTACAGTTGGATTATCTTGCTGCATTGAATGGTCTTTCACGTAACAGTAGTGTTCGTGTAGGGCAACGTTTAAAGCTAACAGGTGATGTGCCTACAGTAGAGACAGCTAAAGCTGATACCAAGTCTTCAACTAAAACAGTTGCGGCTGGTAAAAACACTGAAAGATATACTGTTAAATCTGGTGAGTCTTTAAATAGTATTGCGAGCCGTGCGGGTATTTCAGTGCGTGAACTTGCTGAAATGAATGCATTAAAAGCGAGTGCTAATTTACAGCGCGGTCAAAATATTGTGATTCCAAAAACTGTTGTGGAATACAAAGTGAAGCGTGGCGATACATTAATTGGCCTTGCAAGCAAATATGGTTTAGAAACCAATTTCTTGGCTGAGCTGAATAATTTGACACCTTCTACTCAGCTTCGCATTGGCGACGTCATTAAAGTGCCTAATTTATAAAATAATTAGTAACTTATGCATAAATCATATTTTCAACTGAGCCTGCTAGTCGGGCTCAGTGTCGTTTCTCATGCTGTTCTTTCTGCACAGCAAACCACTTCATATATAGCGATTCATTCCAAGCCTAAATATTTAGGAATGATGGCTATGCCATATGCAAATCCTAATGCACCTAAAGGTGGCTTGTTAAGTCAGGCGGCTCAAGGAACTTTTGATAACCTCAATAGTATGAATGGTAAGGGGAATGCTACAGAAGGCGTTAATTATCTTTTTGATACTTTAATGACCCATTCGCTAGATGAGGTCGGGGTTTTATATCCTCTTTTGGCAGAGAAAGTTACTTATGATCCAGAAAAAACGCAGTCTGTTATTTTCTATTTAAACCCTAAGGCGCGTTTTAGTAATAGACAGCCAGTCACTGCGGCAGATGTTAAATTTAGCTTTGATGCATATCAGACTAAGTCCAATTTAGGTTTGCAGATGTACCTTGCTGATTTAGCAAAAACAGAAGTAATAAATGCCCATCAAGTAAAGTTTAGTTTTAAGTCTACGCATAATCCTAAAATGCCTTTCATTTTGGCAACCTTGCCGATTTATTCAAAAACAGATTGGCAAAAAAAAGATTTTTCCCGAATTACTCTACAACCTATTATTGGCTCGGGACCTTATGTTGTTGAACGAGTTGATGCAGGTAGAAGCATTAGCTATAAAAGAAATCCGAATTACTGGGCAAAAGACTTGCCTATTAATAAGGGGCGCTATAATTTTGATCGTTTAAAATATGTCTATTATCGAAATTGGGATATTGCTTTTGAAGGGTTTAAATCTGGGCAATACACTTTGCATGAAGAAACTAACCCAAAAAAATGGGTAACCGATTATCGTTTTCCGGCAGTAAAAGCAGGGTTAGTTACTCAATATAAGTTCCGTCACCATAACCCAATTGCAACTGAAAGTTATGTCTTTAACACACGACGTAAACCTTTAAATGATATTCGTTTTAGACAAGCCTTAACTTATGCCTATGACTTTGAATGGCAGAATAAAGCTTTGTTTTATGGTCAATATCAACGCCTTCAAAGTTATTTTGCAAATAGCGAATTGGCTGCAACGGGTAGACCTTCAAAAACTGAATTAGAGTTGTTAAAACCGTTATTGCCTAAGTTATCTCCACTCATGCAACAAGGTGTTTTAGCAGACTGGAAATATCCAGTGTCGGATGCAAGTGGGTTCAACCGTCAGAACTTGTTAACAGCCAGACAATTACTCATACAGGCTGGTTATAAAGTTAAAGAAGGGCAATTATTTACGCCAGAAGGAAAAAAAGTTCAGCTTGAGTTTTTAATTCAACAAGATGGCAAACAACGAACACTCATGCCTTTTGTCCGTAATCTTAAAAAACTCGGTGTTCAAGTTAATTTACGTCAAGTCGACGCTCCTCAATATTTAGAGCTCACCCGCCGTTATGACTTTGATATGACCACCATGAATTTGCCGCAATCTCTCAATCCGGGTAATGAGCAAACCCAGTTTTGGGGGAGCATCGCGGCAGCTCAAGACGGAAATTACAATTATGCGGGAATTCGCAACCCCGTAATAGATCAGGTCATTTTAAAATTAGTGGCAAGCAAAAATCGTGAACAACAGATTATTTATACTCGTATTCTCGATCGATTACTGAGGGCTGGTTATTATCAAATTCCGACCTATGGTAAAGGTGAAAACTGGTATGCTTATTGGAATATGTATCAACAACCTAAAACTAAACCAGCACTTTCGTCTGGAATAGATTATTGGTGGAGTGATGCAAATAAAGCCAAAAAAGTTGCCAAATATTTACATCAACAATAAAAAGCACCTGCCATAAAGGAAATCCTGTTATATGGGTTCATATATTCTCAAGCGACTTCTTTTAATGATTCCCACATTGTTTGTCATTTTATTGATTAACTTTGTGGTTGTGCAAATTGCACCGGGTGGGCCAGTTGAGCAAGCAATACATCAAGCTGAAGGTGATTTGGGAATTGGACGTGCATTAAGTGCAGACACTTATTATCAAGGTGCTCAAGGTTTAAGCCCTGAAATGGTTGAACAAATTAAGACGCAGTATGGCTTTGATCGTTCTGCTCCTGAACGCTTTTTTCTAATGTTAAAAGGCTATTTAACTTTAGATTTTGGACAGAGTTTTTTTAAAGATAAACCAGTCGTGCAATTGCTGTGGGACAAAATGCCTGTTTCTATTTCGCTTGGGCTGGTAAGTACTTTTCTGATTTATTTAATTTCTATTCCGCTTGGTATTAAGAAGGCAAGGCAGCAAGGTTCATGGTTTGATCGCTCCACTTCGTTAGTACTTGTGGTGGGATATGCCGTACCAAGTTTTGTATTCGCTATTTTGCTTGTGGTTTTTTTTGCAGGCGGCTCTTATTTTCAATGGTTTCCATTACAAAATCTTGTGTCAGATAATTTTCATCAACTCAGTCTTTGGGGCAAAGTTACCGACTATTTATGGCATATGACTTTGCCACTTATTACGATGATATTAGGCGGCTTTGCCAGTTTGACGTATTTAACCAAATATTCGTTTTTAGAAGAACTCAATAAACCCTATGTTTTAGCTGCTTATGCAAAAGGATTGAATAGTCAGCAAGTCTTATATAAACACGTATTTCGTAATGCTATTTTAGTCGTACTCGCAGGGCTGCCAGAAGTATTGGCGGGTATTTTCTTTGTGGGTAATCTCTTTATAGAAATTATTTTTCATTTAGATGGTGTGGGGTTGTTGGGCTTTGAAGCCATTGTCCAGCGGGACTATCCAGTTATTTTTGGCGTCTTATTTTTCTTTACTTTATTTAGTCTAATTTTACGTCTCATTTGTGATGTGCTGTACCAATGGATTGATCCTCGGGTTCACTTTGACGCACAAGGAGGCAAATAATGTCTTTGATTGTGCGGACACGATTACAACGTTTTAGACAACATAAATTAGGTTGGGCTAGCTTTATTTTATTTAGTCTAATTTTGATTTTGTCATTAGCTGCGGAGTTGATCGCTAATGATAAACCGCTGTTAGTGAAGTATGAAGATTCCTATTATTTACCCGTTTTTAAGACATATCCAGAAACGACGTTTGGTGGCGTGTTTGAAACAGAAGCAGATTATAAAGATCCGGCTGTGCAAGAACTTATTAATGCTCAAGGATGGGCAGTCTGGCCACTTATTAAATTCTCATATCAAACTCCCAATTTAGATTTAGCAGTTCCTGTACCATCACCACCCTCCAAGCAGAATTGGTTAGGAACTGATGATCAGGGAAGGGATGTTTTTGCCCGTATTCTTTATGGTTTAAGAGTATCTTTACTTTTTGGTTTGGCCTTAACCTTTTGTTCTGCTTTGTTTGGAATTACGGTAGGTGCCATTCAAGGTTACTATGGCGGTTGGGTAGATTTATTGGGACAACGTTTGGTTGAAGTCTGGAATGGCTTGCCCATGCTTTTTATGGTCATGATTTTGGTCAGCATGTTTGTACCCAATGTATATTGGCTATTTTTCATTATGTTATTTTTTGGCTGGACAGTTTTAGTGGGAATTGTCAGGGCAGAATTTTTAAAAGCTCGCCAGCTTGATTATGTTCGTGCCGCTCAAGTGTTAGGAGTGACTGATCGCGTTATTATTTTTAAGCATATTTTGCCGAATGCAATCAGTTCGAGCTTGTCCCAATTACCATTTATTTTAACAACTAATATTAGTGCCTTAACTGCTCTTGATTTTTTAGGCTATGGCTTACCACCCGATGCAGCATCGTTAGGGGAGTTATTGCTACAAGGTAAAAATAATTTAGATGCACCATGGCTAGCGATTTCAGGTTTTTTTAGTCTGGCTATTGTTCTTTCACTTTTAATTTATATTGGGGAGGCTGCTCGTGATGCTTTTGACCCAAGAAAATAATACAAATGTTACTCCTGCATTGTTGAAGGTAGAGCATCTTTCGATTCAAACGCTAGATCAAAAGATTTTGTTAGAAGACCTTAATGTGCAGCTTAGTGAAGGGGAAATACTGGCTATTGTTGGGGAAAGTGGCTCAGGTAAATCACTTAGCTGTTTAGCAATCATGGGGTTACTACAAGAGAAATTAGAAATAACAGGTCGCGTTTGGATTAGTTCCCAAAATATTCTTGAGATAGATGAAAAAGCTCAATCCAATGTGCGTGGTCGACAAATTGCCATGATTTTTCAAGAACCTGCTACGGCTTTAAATCCACTACATCAGGTTGAAAAGATTGTAGGTGAAAACCTTCTTTTATTAGGTTTGAGTAAACACGAAGTTCGACAACAAGTTATTGAGCTACTTACAGATGTCGGAATTAGTGAGCCAGAACAGATTCTAAAACGTTACCCACACGAGCTTTCTGGTGGTCAAAGGCAACGTGTCATGATTGCTATGACATTGGCACTGCAACCCAAGATTTTGATTGCTGATGAGCCGACTACAGCACTTGATGTAATTTTACAGATTCAGATTTTAGAACTCTTAAAATCTTTACAATCAAAATATGGAATGGCACTCATTTTAATTAGCCATGACCTAAATTTGGTACGTCAATATGCCGATGAGCTGGTTGTATTGCAAAGTGGCCGTGCTGTAGAGCAAGGTGAGCTTAGCCAGATTTTTGAAAATCCTAAAACCGCTTATACACAGCAATTATTAGAACATGATTTTGGAAATGCAGAACCTCTTGAGATTGAAAAGAATATATTGTCAGTTCAACAGCTTAGCGTGCAATTTCCAATTAGAAAAGGTATTTTCAATCGCGTTCAGGGCTATGTGACTGCAATAGAAGGTTTGAGCTTTGATCTTGCTCAAGGTGAATCACTTGGGGTCGTTGGGGAGAGTGGTGCTGGAAAGTCATCTTTGGCTCTGGCTTTAGTACGGCTCATTAAAAGTGAAGGGCGGATTAATTTTTTAGGACAAGATTTGAATCAATTGGCTCCCAAAGCTTTACGTTTGGCGAGATCTGATTTTCAACTTGTATTCCAAGATCCGTTTGGTAGTTTGAACCCTCGAATGACGGTTGGGCAGATTATCGCTGAAGGTTTAAAAGTAAAAGAAGTATTGAACAGTCAAATTCAAGAACAAGTTAAATCGGTTCTTAATAAGGTTGAACTGTCTGAAGATTTTCAGCACCGTTATCCACATGAACTTTCAGGTGGCCAACGTCAACGTGTCGCCTTAGCCAGAGCCTTAGTGGTTCAACCTAAACTTTTAATTTTGGATGAACCGACTTCTGCATTAGACCGAACTACACAAAAAGCCATCATTAAGCTTTTACGACAATTACAGAAAACTGAACATTTGAGCTATATCTTTATTAGCCATGATCTAAATATAGTCAAATCGTTGTGCCATAAAGTCATGGTATTGCGCCATGCACAAGTTGTTGAATATCAGAAAACCGAACTGTTTTTTTCTAAGCCTAAAACTGAATATACAAGACAATTAATTAAAGCAAACTTTTAAAATAAATTATTAAATAATTGTTTTAAATGGAATAGTTTATTTTTTAATTTTATGCAAAAAGTTGCATATTTTTATATTCTTTAAAATTGACATATGCTATTGTCAGTTATCGATTATGACTTGACATGCCCTATAACTCGTCTAAATTAGAGTAATTGCTCTAAAAACTAAAAAAGAGGTTAACCATGAACCAGATTGCTCAACCCATCACAATTCGCAATACCACATTCAAAAACCGAATTATTAAAGGTGCAATGAGTGAGGCGCTTGCAAATTATGAAGGTCAACCAAATGACTTGCATTTAGGCTTATATGGGGCGTGGGCAAAAGGTGGGCTTGGCTGTGCAATCACAGGCAACGTCATGGTCAATGTGGGCGCAAAAAATGAACCCGGTGTTGTTGTTATTGAAACCGAACGGGATTTAGAGCGCTTAAAAGAGTGGGCAGCATTAGGTAAAAAATATGGGATGGTGCAGTTGATTCAATTGTCCCACCCAGGGCGTCAGTGTCCAAAAGGATTAAATAAAGAGACTGTCGCACCGTCAGCAGTACCATTTAGCCCAGCTTTAGCGGCTATGTTTGGAACGCCACGTGAACTGACTCATGATGAAATTCTAGATATCATTAATCGATTTGCAACCGCTGCTCGTATTTGTGAAAAAGCAGGTTTTGAAGGGGTGCAATTACACGGTGCGCATGGGTATTTGATTAGTCAGTTCTTATCACCTTTAACGAATAAGCGCACAGACCAGTGGGGTGGTTCAGTTGAAAACCGTACACGCTTTTTATTAGAAGTTTATAAAGCTGTACGTGAAGCAACTTCCGAGAATTTTATCATTTCAGTCAAACTGAACTCTGCTGATTTCCAACGTGGTGGAATTACTGAAGAAGATGTGATTTCAGTATTTAAAGCGATAGATGAAGCTGGCATTGATTTGATTGAGATTTCAGGCGGCACCTATGAAGCACCTGCCATGGCTGGGGCTAAAGCTGACAAGCGCAAGACAAGTACAATTGCGCGTGAAGCTTATTTCTTAGATTTTGCTGAAAAGATCCGCCAACATGTTAAATGTAAACTCATGGTGACAGGTGGATTCCGTACTGTAGAAGGGATGAATGCAGCACTTGCAAGTGGGGCTTGTGATTTTATTGGTATTGCGCGTCCTCTTGCGGTTGAGACTGATTTAACAGACCGTTTAATTGCAGGGCAGGACGTGCGCTATGCAGTAAAACCAATTAAAACAGGCCTACCTTTTGTCGACAAAATGGCAATCATGGAAATTATTTGGTATGCCGCTCAATTTAAGACAATTGGTAAAGGCAAAAAGCCAAATCCAAAACTTTCACCACTAGTCGTCTTTTTTAATTATGCCAAAGGCAATATTAAAGCTGTGGTAAAAGGTCGCGTAAATTCACGTAAATCTGCGTAAATTAATTACCATGCAATAGTCCAGTAAGTGTTAAATGTAGAAGCAGACCATTGTCCTTTAATTAAAGCATTCTTAAAGGCAGGTCTGTTTTCTATTTGGATAAGATAACGCTGTATATGTTTAAACTATAGATAATGGAAAGTTAATTATCCAGAAATAAAAAATTATCTACTATTTTATAAAGGAAATAGACTTTGGATATTTCAATTAACTATTTTAAAAATAATATTTTTCCTAATATTAGAGATTATTATAAAATAAATTTTTCCACCTCAGTAGAGGGAGATATTACTGGTTTTGGTAATTTGGAAAGGGTTGAAATTGAGGGGAATAATTTGTTAGGAGGAATTGATTTCTGGAGTTCAGGTTGGATTGATTTTCACTTAATTGATTTGCGAAATGATAAAGAAATATTAAATATCTTGGTTTCCCCAGATAGAAATAAAGAAAAAACTATGATATTGGAGGATTTTGAAAGAACATTAATCATTTTTTCTAATATTAACTGTTCAGGGAAATAAAAAATGGAAATTAGTTGTATATATGAAGATTTTATTAGAGATAAAGGAATTTCCTTGTCTTTAATAAACCCTGGTAGCAATGAATTCGCGTTGTACTTTGATGATGCAATGAGTGCTTTAGAATTACTTAGAAAGGAAAAAGCTATTATTCTTGGTGGAGATGTTTTGGTTGATAATAATGAGGAGCTGATGTATGCCTATCAACAATGGGGTGGGGAGTATGCTTATCTAAATTGGTATTTTGAATGTAATAATAATGATTTAATACAATGTTATTTGGAAAGCTATAATTGGGCTAAAGAAAAGCTCAATGAAATAAAACGGATCAGTGATGAATTTAAAGCAATTTGTCTTATCGTTTTTGTTGTTAAATCAAATTGATAGTTGGCCTTTAAGTTAATATTTTATATTAAACAGGATATAGCTATTTAAAACTTAAGGTATTGGTTGAAGGGGCATGTCCATATTAGACAATGTCTGGTCGAAAATTCAGTTCTAATAACTGGTAGTTCATTCTTAATACTGCTTATTAAAAAAGTATTTCATGATGACTTAGTTGGTACTTTAATAACTCCAAAACCTTTACATCTTATACCTTCCTTGTCATCAATTTTAGCTAAATAATTCTATCTGTACATTGCATCTATGAATTGTTTTCTATTCTTAAGTAATGTGTAGGGAATTTCTACCTTTATTTACAATAATTAATTTTATATAATTAGGAAAATCAAAAACTGCATAAATCTGATGCGCCATTTCAATAACTGAAATGGCGCACTTCTTTTAGAACTTATAGCTCATGCCAAACTGAACGGTACGTGGTTCGCCCGGATAAGCATATAAATTAAAGGCACTTTCATCATAAACCTTATCAAAAATATTCTTCAGATCTAAGTTAAGACGAAGTTTTGGTGTTGCTTGATAGTAAGAAACTAAGTCGGTAACAGCATAACCTTTCATGGTGTAGGTACTATTGGCTGTTTGTCCTGCACGCTTATCAATATATTTTTGATTAACCCCTAGACCTAAACCTTGTAAAGCTCCACCCTGAAATTCATAAATATTTAAAAGGTTAAAACTGTTCTTTGGAATATTGGCTAAAGACGTTCCTTTTTGCAAAGTGTTGTCTTTAGTCACTTCAGCATCTGTATATGCGTATCCACCAATAATTTTCCAAGCAGGTGTAATTTGCCCTGCAATATTTAGCTCAATACCACGACTACGAACTTCACCAGCAGAAACCTTATAGGCTGAATCAATAGGATCGATAGTTAATACATTTTCTTTTTCAGCATAAAAAATAGCAGAGTCAACCGACAACATATTGTCTAGCGCTTGCCATTTAAAACCTAACTCGTAAGCGATGCCTTCTTCAGGGTCAAAACCTTCTCCATGGCGACTAGCGCCAGTGTTTGGTTTAAAAGATTTTGCTGCATTACTATAGATTGAAAGATCATCACGGGCTTTAAAAACTAACCCTAAACGAGGAATAAAGGCATCCTGACTGGTATTCCAATTTGTAGTATTTGGTAATAGGTTTTTATAGTCATGCTCATAGTGCTCAAAGCGTAAACCTAATAAAGCACTTAAACGTTCATTTAAATCGATTTGGTCTTGTACAAAAACGGCCGTGGTTTTTAAATTTTCACGGTCATGGGTAGTCACACGATTAAGTTCAGGTAGTGGTTGTCCTAAAACAGGATCATTAATATTAATAGGGTAGCTACCGATATCTCCACTTGAGCGAATAATATATGACTTGTAATCATAGTTTTCATATTCAAGCCCAGTCACTAAAGTATGTGCTAACCCTAAAAGCTGGAAATTACCTGTTAGGTTAATTTGTGCATCAGTGTCTTGCCATTTTAATTCACGGTAGTTGTAATTTCGGCCTAAAGTTTCGCCGTCATTTTGAATGCCATTTGCTTCTACTGCATAGCCATATAATTTGCCATTTAAGTATTGCACACCCGCATTAAGCTTCCAGTCATTTCCAAGGTCATGTTCGACTCGTAATTGAGTCATATTGTTATCATTGTAGATTCGGTTGTTATATTTACCTGTTTCCCACAAATAGGTTTCTGGTGAACTATTAAAAGACTTCTGACCTGCATAGCGTGTTTGACCACGATCAAGCGGATGTTGATTCCGTAAAATATCGGCTTCAAAAGTAACTTTAGTGGCATCAGAAGCTTGCCATTGAATGACTGGAGCAATTCCATATCGTTTAGATTCGACATGGTCACGATAGCTATCGCCACCTTCTGCAATCACATTTAGGCGATAACCAATATTGTCTGCATTTGGAATAGTGCCTGTTGTGTCTACCGTGGTGCGGTACAGACCCTCACTGTTAAGCTGTGCTCCCAAAGTGGTTTGTTGCTCAGACTTCGGCGTTTTAGAAATTAAGTTAAACGTACCACCTGGGTCACCACGGCCGTATAAGCTAGAAGAAGGGCCACGTAAAACGTCTATACGTTCAATGGTGTTGCTATCTGGTGCATTTGGATAACCACGGTTAATTGGGAATCCGTTACGATAAAATTCACCACTGGTGAAACCACGAAGGTTAAAACCAGTTAAGCCTTGACCGCCAAAGTTATTTGCTCGTCCAACACCACCTGCTAAATCAAGAGCTTCAAGAAGACGCGTTGCACCGATATCTTCAATCACTTTTTGGGTCACAACACTGACCGATTGCGGTGTGTCCTTTAATGCGATTTCACTACGTGTTGCGCTACTCGAGCTATCGACTTTGTAAGTTTGGTCAGATGCTTGTTGAGCTTTAATTTTAATCGTCGCAAGAGTTGTTGAAGAACTATCTGTTTCTGCAAAAGCAGTTGATAAACAGCAGAATTGAGCAATGCTTAGGGAGAGGAGGCGAAGCTTAAGATCCATTTAAAACCTATTTGATAATAAATATCAGTATAAAAATAAGAATTATTATATTGTAAAACTATGTAAAGGAAATACCAGATCAGTGATATTTAAATACAAATGTATTTTATTTGAAAATAAGAGGGGGGTAAAAAACAAATAGAATGTTAAGAAAATAAAAAGAAATTTTATAAGAATAGAATAATGGCGTCCCTACGGGGATTCGAACCCCGGTTACCGCCGTGAAAGGGCGATGTCCTAGGCCTCTAGACGATAGGGACGTTGAGGATGGCGGTATCTTAAGAAGCCGCCACCAAACTGTCAAGTAGGTAAGGAGACAGTTTGTTCAAAATATAGCAAAACAGTTCAGCAGTCTTCTGAGTATCGTATAAAGCAGAGTGTGCTTCTTTACCATCGAACTCAATTCCAGCTTGAATACAGGCTTTGGCAAGGACAGTTTGCCCAAACATAACAGCACTTAAAGTAACCGTATCCATCACTGAAAAACTATGAAATGGGTTCTGGTTTTTTGTGCTTGTACGTGCAATCGCTGCTTGAACAAAACCAAGATCAAAATGAGCGTTATGACCAACCAACACTGCATGGGTACAATGTTGTTGTTTACGAACTTCATTTACTGATTTAAAAATACGGCGTAATGCAGTCCGTTCATCTTCAGCCATTGCCATACGCATTGGATTGAATGGATCAATACCAATAAAGTCTAGCGAACGGCGGTCGAGGTTAGCCCCTTCGAATGGGTTAATATGCGCATGAAATGCTGGACCAGGGACAAATTGCCCCTGAGCATCATACACAATTGGAATGCACGCAATTTCTAGCAATGCATCTGTCTGGGCATTAAAACCTGCCGTTTCAACGTCAACAACAACAGGTAAGAAGCCACGAAAACGTTGGCCAATGACCGGGACAGAGGTTTCTTGTGTCACACTTTTCTCCATTGCAGCGTTTTCCCGGCATGCAGCGGGATAATTTTTTGATCATCTAAATAATCAAAAGATTCTGGTACAAGGTTATCTTCTTTTACCAAAGTAATGGTAGAAGTATTACGTGGTAGACCGTAGAAGTCTGCGCCAAAATGGCTTGCAAAGCCTTCTAGGCGTTCTAATTTACCCACTTGGTCAAATGCTTGGGCATAAAGCTCAATTGCATTAGGTGCACTATAACAGCCCGCACAGCCACACGCATTTTCTTTTGCATCTTGTGAGTGCGGCGCACTGTCTGTACCTAAGAAAAATTTAGGATTACCACTCGTTGCAACTTCAAGCAAAGTTGTTTGGTGTGTTTGGCGCTTTAAAATTGGTAAACAATAGAAATGCGGTTTAATACCACCAACCAGCATGTCATTACGGTTAAATAATAAATGCTGAGGCGTGATTGTTGCAGCAACATTACGGTCATGTTCTAAAACAAAATGAGCCGCATCGCTTGTTGTAATGTGCTCAAGTACCACTTTAAGTTTTGGAAACTGTTTTAAAAGCGGGTTGAGTACTTCATCAAGGAAACGTTTTTCACGGTCAAAAATATCGACGTGGTTATGAGTTACTTCACCATGAAGTAGTAACGGAACTTGATGTTCTTCTAATTGCTCAATAACTGCATAAACCTTACGAATGTCACTTACACCATTATCAGAGTTGGTGGTCGCGCCAGCTGGGTAAAGTTTAATTGCATTTACATGTCCAGATTCTTTAATTTTACGAACTTCGTCTGGTGAGGTGAAGTCAGTAAAATAAAGCACCATACGTGGGTCAAAATTGAGACCCTCTGGAACATGAGCAAGAATACGTTCACGGTAAGCTAATGCTTCTTCCACAGTTTTTACTGGCGGAACAAGGTTTGGCATACAGATCGCACGAGCAAACTGTTTAGCCAAATCAGGTACGGTACGTTTTAATGCTAAACCATCACGTAAATGTGCATGCCAATCATCTGGCTGGAGCAGGGTAATAGAGTCCAAGGCAGTTCAAACTTCGAAATAAAACAAATGATAATCGATAAAGTGTGAAAATGGTAACGAGAATTACGGACAAATGGCAAAATAAAGCGCAAGAGGCGTTAAAAAATAATGTTATATTTTGTTAATGTGTAAGAGGCAGGAAACGGGTAGTGGTAAATAGGGGAAATGTACATGAATTACTCAAAGCAAAAGAAGAAATAGAATATCTGGTAACTTTACATACCCATCGTTATGCCAATACACCTTTGCCTCATCAATTAGAAAAAAAATTCTGGTGCTTAAATCTTGAGCGAACAAAACAAAATATCTCAAAATTTTTAGCAAGTGGTGTTCTAACCTATCTTATTTTTATTTTGCTAGCGCTACCTACAGACTATTTGGTGATAGGTGTACCTTACATAACTTGGGATTTTATTTACTGCATATTAAGTGCAATTAATATTGCAGGTGCGCTACTGTTATTTTGGGTTTTTGCCAAGTTTAAAAAACTCTCTGAATATTTTTATATTGCTGCGTGCGGGATTGTATTTTTTACCATTATTGTCAATGCAATGTTGCTTCTTAGTGTAGGAAATATCGCTCTTAAAAATCAGTCGATGTTACTACTTTCTTTTTTATATATGCTCGGCTTTATCTTGAGCGGTATAAAGCCTTTGCATATGCTTTATGTCGGTTTGATCGCAGCCATTTGTGTTTTTTCCCTATTGATTTTATTGCAAGCAAATTGTGACTATATTGCTTTGGGAAGAGCACTATTTGGGAGCTGTATTTTAGGTTTTTCAATTAGCACGATGCTTACGTCTAGAGAAAGAAGCCTTTTTTTAAATAATCAGCTTGCTGAGCTTAACGAACAGATTTTACGTATTGAGGCATCTGAATTGCTTCATTTAAGTCAGCAAGATGCGCTCACTAAAATTTCTAATCGACGTACTTTCGATGAGATGTTCGACTTTTTTTACTATCGGGCAAAGCAAGAACAACGTCCATTGGCAGTTTTATTTATTGATATCGATTTTTTTAAAAACTATAACGATTGTTATGGACACCAGATGGGAGACAAGGTCATCTCATCTATTGCCTCTGCAATTAAAAATTCGATTCGTCATGTTGATTTTGTTGCCCGTTATGGCGGAGAAGAGTTTGTCGTTCTTTTGCCGAAAACACCTGCTCAAGGTGCCTATGCAGTGGCTGCCAATATTTATAAAGCTATAGAGCGTCAAGCGATTCCTCATGCGGCATCGTTGGTTTCTAAGCATGTGACCATTAGTTTAGGTTTTACTGTTTATACCGAAGGCTTAAGAGTAACTCAGGAAAATTTAATTCATGCTGCCGATCAAGCTTTATATCGGGCTAAGCAGCTTGGACGTAACCAGATTTATTATCAGCCTTTACAAGTCGCCGAAATTGCCTGAATGAATTTTAAAAAATAAAAAGGCCACCTTAATAGGTAGCCTTTTTTGACGCTATAAGAAAATTATTTTTTCTTACTGTCTAATTGAGGAATAGCAGAACCTTGACCGATTGAAAGTAAACCAGCATCTGTATAGATACCAAGTTTTGCACGTGTATCGGTAATGTCGAGGTTACGCATAGTCAACTGACCAATACGGTCCATAGGCGAGAACATTGAATCGCCTTTTTCCATTGTTAAACGTTCAGCTTCGTACGTTAAGTTCGGAGATTCAGTGTTCATGATGGTGTAGTCATTACCACGACGAAGTTCAAGAGTAACTTCACCGGTAACAGCTTTAGCAACCCAACGCTGTGCAGTTTCACGCAACATAAGCGCTTGAGAGTCGAACCAACGACCTTGGTAAAGTAAACGACCTAAACGTAAACCGTTAATGCGGTATTGTTCGATGGTATCTTCGTTATGAATACCAGTAACTAAACGCTCGTAAGCAATATGAAGAAGGGCCATACCCGGTGCTTCATAAATACCGCGAGATTTCGCTTCGATAATACGGTTTTCGATTTGGTCAGACATACCTAAACCATGACGACCGCCAATACGGTTTGCTTCAAGAATAAGTTCAACTGGATTGTTAAAAGTTTGACCATTTAACGCAACAGGCACACCTTCTTCAAAGCGTACAGTCACTTCTTCTGGTTTGATTTCAACTTCATCTTTCCAGAAAGCAACGCCCATAATTGGGTCAACGATTTTGATACCAGCATTTAAGTATTCAAGATCTTTTGCTTCGTGAGTTGCACCCAACATGTTTGAGTCAGTTGAATACGCTTTTTCTTTTGACATTTTATAGTCAAAACCGTTGTCGATCAGGAACTGTGACATTTCAGCACGGCCACCGAGTTCATCGATGAAGTTTTGATCTAACCAAGGTTTGTAAATTTTAAGATTCGGGTTAGTCAACAAACCATAACGATAGAAACGTTCAATATCGTTACCTTTATAAGTTGAGCCGTCACCCCAGATGTTTACGTCATCTTCTTTCATTGCAGTAACTAACATTGTACCTGTTACTGCACGACCCAATGGAGTCGTATTGAAATAAGGAACACCACCTGTACTGATATGGAATGCACCACACTGAATTGCAGCAATACCTTCGAGCGCAAGTTGTAAGCGGCAGTCAATTAAGCGAGCTTTTACAGCGCCGTATTGTTCTGCTTTCTTTGGAATTGCATCGTAGTCATCTTCATCAGGCTGGCCTAAGTTTGCAGTGTATGCATAAGGCTCTGCGCCTTTTTGTTTCATCCACAATAGAGCAGCTGAAGTGTCTAGGCCTCCGGAGAAGGCAATCCCAACTTTTTTGCCTACTGGTACATGCTGCAAGATAGTTGCATTATCAGTCATTGCTAATCCTAACATTTATAAAAAAGACCCCGTGTAGGTGGTCTCGAGAATTCTGAATGGCGGCTATTGTAGCACTATTCATGGTGCTTTTTTTGGCAAAAAAAGCATTAATTCACTTGTTCTGATTTGAAGTTTTAATTTCTTAAAAAATATAAGTTCATTTATAGAATAAGAAGAGGTGAATGAAGTATTGTTGTTCAAATAAGAAAAGACTTTTAATGACTTAAAAAGAAAATAGGATGAATATGATTTGTCATCATTCTTGGCGTGATTATGCAGTTTTTATTATATAAATTGGAGAAAGAACCAGATTTCATTAGTGTTATTAAATAAAAGTAATACGATTGGTTTTTATGGATTGACCATAAGCTCCAATAAATTTCTTTACTGGGTCATCCAAAATTATCAAAAAAGTATTAAAGTACTATGCAACAAGTTGCAAAAAACTATTGGGACGCAGCATGACAAGTTACGCCAATTTATTAAAACCATTACATTTAGGCTTCACTACCATTAAAAACCGTGTGGTGATGGGATCCATGCATACGGGACTTGAAGACCGTTTTTTTAACTATCCAAAACTAGCTGCTTATTTTGAAGAGCGTGCAAAAGGCGGGGTTGGCCTGATTGTGACAGGTGGTATTTCGCCAAACCGTCAAGGATGGTTAGCACCTGCTGGTGGAACCATGAACAGTCTATTTGATGTTCCTCAGCACCGTCTGGTAACGCATGCTGTTCATAAACATGGCTCTAAAATCTTAATGCAAATCTTGCATGCGGGCCGATATGGTTATCAACCGTTTGTTGTGTCTTCAACAGCCATTAAATCTCCAATTTCGCCATTTAAACCACGCCAGCTTTCTGAAAAAAATATTCTCAGCACAATTGAAGATTACGCTCAGTGCGCTGACATTGCCAAAAAAGCAGGCTATGACGGTGTCGAAATCATGGGCTCAGAAGGTTATTTAGTTAACCAGTTTTTAAGTAGCCACGTGAACCAGCGTACTGACCGTTGGGGCGGTGACATTGAAAACCGTATGCGTTTTCCAGTCGAGATTGTTAAAGCGATTCGTGCCAAAGTCGGCGAGAAATTTATTATTTGTTTCCGCTTGTCTTTACTTGACCTTGTGCACGATGGTAACACCATGCAAGAAGTCGTGATTGTTGCCAAAGCTTTAGAAAAGGCCGGTGTGACTTTATTAAATACGGGCATTGGCTGGCATGAAGCACGTGTACCAACCATTGTAACGTCTGTGCCTCGTGCAGCTTTTGTCGATTATACGGCTCATGTAAAACAACATATTTCTATTCCGATTATTGCTTCAAACCGTATTAACATGCCTGAAACTGCCGAAGAAATTTTGGCAACTGGCAAAGCAGATATGGTTCAAATGGCACGTCCATTATTGGCCGATGCTTTTTGGGTAAACAAAACAGCGACTAACCGCGTTGATGAAATTAATACCTGTATTGCTTGTAACCAAGCGTGTTTAGACCATGCTTTTAAAAATAAGCGCGTGTCTTGTTTAGTTAACCCGCGTGCAGGTCATGAAACTGAACTGATTTATTTAAAAACCAAGCAGCCTAAACGTATTGCTGTTGTCGGTGGTGGGGTTGCTGGTATGTCAGCAGCAACCGTTGCAGCAAGCCGTGGTCATGCGGTCACTTTATTTGAGGCGACTTCAGATGTGGGTGGTCAGTTCAACTTTGCTAAGGTGGTGCCAGGTAAAGAAGAGTTTCACGAAACGATTCGCTACTTTAAAGTCCAACTCGAAAAAACTGGGGTGGATGTACGTTTAAATACTCGCGTGAACCGTGAGCAACTTGAACGTGAAGGTTTTGATGAAGTAATTGTTGCAACAGGTGTAATCCCTCGTGCATTAAAAATTGAAGGAAGCGATGCACCACAAGTTCTTTCTTATGCTCAAGTTTTAAAAGGTGCAGAAGTTGGGCAAAATGTTGCAGTGATTGGTGCAGGTGGCATTGGTTTTGATGTGTCAGAGTTTTTACTTAAACCTCCACATCAACCACAGCCTCAACCTTTAGCCGAGTGGCAACGTGAATGGGGCGTAGACCCAAATCCTAACTATATTTCTGAAGGTGGTATGCAACCACCAGTAGTTGAACTTCCCGTTCGCCAGATTTATTTACTGCAACGTAAGACAACACCTCTAGGTATTGGTCTTGGTAAAACTTCAGGTTGGGTACATCGCGCACAGCTTAAAAAGCATGGCGTGCGTATGCTCCGTGGTGTGCAATATAAAGCGGTCACTGATGAAGGGCTTTGGATTGAGCACAATGGTCAAGACCAGCTTTTACGTGTCGATACGATTGTGGTGTGTGCAGGTCAAGAGTCGGTAAAAGACTTGATGCCAAAAGAAGGTGAGTCGACTATAGCGAACTACTACATTATTGGTGGTGCAAAGCTCGCAGCGGAGCTAGATGCGAAGCGTGCGATCAAAGAAGGAGCAGAATTAGCTGCTCGATTGTAATATTTGATGAAACAATACGCACTTGAACACAAAGCGATGATATTTTTCTTGAATAAAATGAATAAGCTTTGTATTCTTACGCACATGGAAGCGTGGCAGAGCGGTTTAATGCACCGGTCTTGAAAACCGACGAGGGTGTGAGTCCTCCGTGAGTTCGAATCTCACCGCTTCCGCCAAATTCGAAAAGCCCCTGTTAATAGCAGGGGCTTTTTTTTATGTGTATGTTTTTTAGTACATAATAAATATAAGTTATGGCTTTTAGATATTTAATAAAACACTATGAGAAATTTAGAAGGTTTGCTAAATAGACTTCACACGGATAGATTGAAATTAGTTACGCATAGAGATGGAGCTTCTGTATACAAAGGGCAAACTACGCAGGGAGATATCTTTGTAAAAGCATATAAACGTAAAGTAGATAATGATAGATATTGTGAAATATTAAATGAACTTACAGAGTTTTCACTGGCTCCAAAAGTATTAGATAAATTTGAGTGGGAAAATTATTCTATTGTTGTAATGAGTGCTTTAGAAGGGCAGCCAGTAAATAACATATTAAAAAATTGCTCAAGAATAGAAAAACTATTATTACTAAAATCCGCAGGATCGACTTTAGGAAGCTTTCACCGAACGATTAATTCTTCGCGTTTATTTGAGATGAGATTTTGGCAGGCACGAGATAGCGCTTCGAAAATTCCAATTTTATGGAATGAACATTTGGAACTAATGATATCAAAGTGGATGTCACGTGTTGATCCATTAAAGCCAGACTATCAAGAATTTAGTCATGAATTGGGTGAGTTGGTTTTATATTGCAAAGCATTACACGAACCAACCCAGTTTAGCCTTTTACATTGTGACTATATTGGTCGGAATCTTCTTGCAACTAGCTGCAATAAAATCTCTGGTGTTTTAGATTTTGAGGCTGCTCGCATTGGTGATGCAGTTTATGATTTAGCGAAGATGGTTTGGGTCGATATAGATTTCTCTGATTTAGAGTTAAGAAATGCTTTTCTACAAGGTTGGGAAATAACTTATGGGGAAGAAGTTCCTCAAAGGGAGTTTTTATGCTATGTCGGTATTCAATGTCTTGCAGCAATAGCATGGACAGATAAAAATAAGCCTATGGAAGGTAATCCTATTTTTAGAGCTTCGGCAATCAGAGCATTAAGAATAGTATTAAATGAGTTACGAACAGGTTTTTAGTAAATTCCTAGTTCTATAGCTACTACTAATTTTTAATTGAAAAAGTTTTATTAGAAATTCTCAAAAATCTTTTTGAAAGGTGATAATCTTAAAACTAAAATTAGAAAAAATGGATCAGTTTTCAGATAATGCAACTAGGGGAATTAAAGCTATTAGTTCGGCGTGAATATGTTTTATAGGTTCAATTATGATAGTGAAAAATAAACTACTTAAGTCTATTTTATGAAAAAATCTGAAATGAACAAAATTTTAATTGAAAGAATTTCATTGGAAAGTCTGAGAAAAATTTTAAATGAAAATAATGCTTATGATTTAGATATTTTTGAAGATGTTAATTCTCTAGTTTTTAAATTTGATAATATTAGAGTAGATGCTGATTTATATGAAGTATTGGTTTATGTTTGTAAGATAGATATTTTATCTGTGGATAATTTGAAAATAGCATATTATAAGACTGTTTTTGATATGGATTATAATATTGTTGATGATTTTTTCTCTCTAACAGATTGATCTGTAAGTGATTTACTCTTATCTTCTCAATTTTATATACTCATTAACTAAAAGGAATATTTCAAAACTATAATTTTATATTTTGTAGTTAATTGCACCCTCATAATGATCAATATCTTGTAATTGTTTGAAGAATTCTTTCGGGTCAATTATTGCTGCTATATATATAATTATGATTAGAATAGCTCCTTATAATACTAACCCCTTTGCATTCCTAACTTGCAAAGTAAAATCGATCTCGGTATACGCTGAATTTAAATTAATAGATATGGATAGTTCATGAATTTAATAAATCACTGTAGTAAGTTATTTCTTGCAATTTTTCTTATGATGAATCTTTCAAATACATACGCAGCAAAGATACAGGCTGTAGATGCTGAAGTACAGGAGAGTGCTGTAGACGCAATGGAAGCTGCTGGGGCAGAAGCTGTAGAGGTTGGTGAAGAAGAGGCTACATGTCGTGCTGACGAGGCGTGTGATGTTGCATCTGCTGTTTCTGAGGATGAAATGTATGGTGGCATTCAACAGGAATATGTTGTAAAAGGCTGTAAGGTAACCATTTACAATGATGGGCCTGTGAAAATGGTCAATGTAAAGACGGATCAACCATGTGATGCTCCACTTCCTAAAGACCATAAATTTTCTAGATAGACCCTGTGAGCCTATAAATTATTTTGTGCGCCTTTAAAAAAGTTTTAGTACATAGAAACCCATATAAAAATTTGGATTGAGTTAAGCAGATTTAGATTTCAGCTTAACTTTATATTTAATAGTGTCTTGGGAATGAATCTTCGTTTTCTGCTATTTAATCTTTAGCATGTTGTTTTTTCTCAAAATCATGAATCATTCGAATACGCTCTTCAGTTGCAGGATGAGAAGATAAAGTATCAAGAACAGCTGTAGATAGTTTATTAGCTGAAGATTCTTCTTGAGAAGTTGGCGGGTTGGACTGATTTTTTTTATCGATACCTTCTTCTGTTGTATCGCTTAAACGTTGTAAGAAATTTGCGAAGTGCGAGACTTCGATATGCTTCCTATCCATCAGCTGTAAAGCATATAAATCGGCTTCTGACTCAAATTTACGTGAGTAATTTGCACCAATCATAGCAGCCGGTAATGACGTAAATAAGTCTGAACTATCTCCGGTCATTGTAATGTATAATATACTTAGGCCTAAACTAGTTAACCCTTGTTGCAAACTATGGCGATAAACCAAATGGCCTTGTTCATGGGCTAATACGCCTAAGATTTCCTGATTAGTATGTGCCAATTTGATCAGTTCATCTGTGATAATAATCGTATTATTGGGTAGCGCTACAGCATTTGCTCCTAAATGATCGCCTTTACGGAAGACTAATTTGGCTGGTCTGTTTTCAGCAATAGTATTCAAATATTGTTTAGTAATTTGGTCTTTTTGAGTTTGTGCTAATTGGCTGGGTGCAGTCCAATTATTTAATACATAATTCTCGGCTTCATCGCCTAGTTTCTTTAAAGTATTCTCAGGTAATTGAAAAGCAAGATAATGGGATGTAGCTGGAACACCCCATTTCACTAGACTGATCGCGAAAGTAATCACAAAAATTACACTAAAAAGAATAAGAGCTGGAGAGCGTTCAAATTTCCAGATCGAATGTTGAACCTTTTTTGTTGTGTAATTAAACCATTCAGGTAATGCACTATGAAATTCAATCCGTGCATCATCGTCTAATTCAATTACTGGGTGTAACTGTCCCAGCGCACCAATCAATTTCATATCAGTATATTGATAATGACGCTGTTGTTCTAATTGCTCACCATACCGAATGAGAACTTCAGATTTAGATTGAGCTGAAATCTGACCACGGTGTGGTTTAGACACTATGCCATCATAGAAAGTGATATCTACCGCTTGGGACATAAATTATTAAACTCAAATTATTATAGAGAGATGTCAATATCAAAAATATCACTGATTTCTTCAGCTAAAGCACTTTGTTCTTGCTGAGCTAGATTCATCATTTGATCTGGATCATCTAATAAAATTAAACTCATCGATTCAATCTGATATTTGTGAATACGAACCGCAGCCCAAGCAGACATTAAACCTATGGTTAAGATTTTTACAATCCAGTTTGAAGCTACAATCCATGCAAAACGCCATTGATTACAGTCTGTTTTAAATTGACTGTTTCCAACTGTCGTATTGCTCCATGTCGTAATAAAAATACGTGCAGCAATTAATGGATAAATAAATAATCCAATAAATGCATATACCATAAACATTCCGAAGACTACAACGTTCGGTGAGAACCCAGCAATTGTTCCTGCCATAGAAAAGTAAATGATTGAAAAAATAGCAATTATACCAATTGCAATAAAAACTGGTATATAAACTGCAGCCATATATGCAGACCATTTCGCGTTTAATATAAAATTTAATTGTCCAGCATATAAGTTGTTTAGATAATATTTTTTATATAGCCAAATAGCTACAGGTGTAAAGATTCCTAAAGTGAAAATATATACTAATATACTCAAAAGAAAGACTTTATAAGATTCTTTTATCGTTCCACCAAAATAAAAACGTGCGTTGCCGAACTTACTATTTCTTGCAGTAAAACGCAAAGTAGCGCGAATTAGCCAAGGTATTGCTGTATATAATGCAACTAGCCCAATCACAGTCGCAATCATTGAATACTGTGATGAAATTGCAAATACTGCGTAAATTCCTAATGCAATTAAACGTCCAATCAAAATCTTGGTTGGAATGCCTGTAAAATCAAAGCGGCGTTCAAAAAATTCTGTATTGCCATAGAAATAGCGTAAGCGACGAACTTTAGCCCACGGTGCATATAAGCTTAAAGTAATAATAGTTAAAAGAATATTAACGATCCAGATTCCAAAATATTCTGAAGCTTTACCATGAAACTTAAAATGATAAATTCCTGATTGAGAAATTGGTGGGGACGTAATATTTTGATCCTCATTCAAATCTTGAGGAGATGGGGGTAAAGCTTGTTCTTGCATTTTATTCTCTTTATTGAAACTAAATGATCTTGATTGAAAGTAATAGATAATTGGAAAGCTATTGAGAATATTATATATTTTTTATAAATAGAAAGAAATAGAACGAAAAGCAAGCAACTATTTTTACCATTATATTCTTATTGAGTTGTCCCGAGAAAAAAGCTTATCGCGTGAAGCATGCTTATTCGGTTTGAAGTGATATTGGTACTTTATTGCAGTTTTAAATTTAGTAGTAAATCTAATTTGAACTAAAATTTTTCTGAGTCATTCATTTCATACTACTCACTTTACTTAGTAGAATATATCGTTATGCAAACTGTCTGTCATAAATAGGCTATTTAAAAAATATAAACTTTCTTCGCAAAAATTATTGATTCCAATAAGTATTAAATGTTTCTTTAATGCCAATGTCATCCTCCATGTACTTATCAGGAGATATCTTTAATCCAATACCACTTAAATATATTACCGCTTTCCAAAGAAGCTCCTCTTTAATTGGAGGATCAAAAATTAAGTCTTGGTTATCCAGTGCATTCATTCTTATTCTTGCCCATTCTTCAGCATCCTCTCGGCTGATTTTATGGTTTAATAGATCATTGAATACTTGTTGTACATCTAATAAAGATATTTTCATTTCATGGTTTTCCATTTTTATATTCTAATCTTACCTGTCGAAACTAATATATCTATATAAATTTCAATTCTTTTATAAACCCTTCTTTAACAATAACTCACTCATTATTTATCCTTACTTTTTAATGATCTATTTTAAAGCAAATGTCGTTTTGTGTGCTTGACTGCAATAGGGTAGAGCACTATCCTTTGCCTGCTGGCCACATTGCCAGTCGGTTGTCGCAGACCGTCTCATAGAAGCATTAAAGGTTTTATACTTTTAGTGTGTACACCCTCGCGCCCCCTCTACGGTGGGATGATCTGACCACATAAAGTTGGACAGTTAATTAAGCAGTTTTTAAAAACTGCTTTCTATATTGTACAGGGGATAAACCTTGTAGCTTCACTTTGATTCTCTCATGATTATAATAATGAATGTACTCTTTTACGGTTTTCTCTAATTCATCAATTGATTGAAACTTTTCACCATGAAAGCACTCCGATTTTAATATTCCAAAGAAGCTTTCTATTACAGCATTATCCAAACAATTTCCCTTACGAGACATACTTTGAATTAAACCATGTTGTTTTAATTGCTGCTGGTAATGGGCCATTTGATATTGCCATCCTTGATCGGAATGGAGAATTGGTTTTTCATGTCGCTTAAGTTTAGCCAAAGCATGAATGAGCATATCTTTTACTAACTCATAATTGAGTTTGCGTTGGATTCGGAATGTAATAATTTCCCCATTAAATAAATCTATAATCGGGCATAGGTAGAGTTTTTCACCATTTACATTAAATTCCGTTACATCAGTTGCCCACTTCTGATTCGGTCGATTTGCTTTAAATTGCCGTTGTAAAACGTTATCAGCCACTATTCCGACACAACCACTTTTATATGAGCGATATTTTAGCGCTCTGATCCGTGATTTGAGTCCCATAGTTTTCATTAGGCGATATACACATTTATGGTTAATCATTATTCCTGCACTTTTCAAAGCAAGAGTAATTCTACGATAGCCATAGCATCCTTTATGCTTATGATATATGAACTTAATTTTCTGTTTTAACTCAGTATATTTATCATTAGAGCGAATAGCTTTCATGTGATAGAAATAAGTACTACGGGCTATCTTGGCGATACCGAGTAGTAGATTTAATGGATAAATTTGCCTTAATTCTGAAATAACTCGAACACTGTCTGCAGTCGAAATTGAATTTAAGTACGTTGCTTCAGTTTTAAGGCTTTTAGCTTTTTTAAAAAAGCGACCTCTGCGCGTAAAGCTGTGACCTCATCAATGAGCTCTTGTTGAGACTTGTCCTTATCATCTCTTGTTGGTTTCACTGTTTTAGTTTTATCTTGCTTAGTCATATTGGTATAAGTCCGTTTAGTATTAAACCCAGCAATCCCTTCTTTATGATACAGAGCTAGCCATCTTCTTAAAATTGACGTCCCGCTCAGATTTAATCGTCTTCTTACTTCTCTTACGGGTATCTTATCAAGAAGCATTTGTATCGCATTGATTTTAAATTCTGAAGAATAATAAGTTTTTTGAAATTTAATATTAAGCCCATCAGTACCATGTGCCTTATAGTTTTCAATCCATAACCGAATGGTTTGGAGATCTACATTAAACTCTTTGGAAAGAATTTTATAGCCTTTACTACCATCTAAATAAGCCTGAATTACTTTGAGTTTTAACTCTTTTGAATGCTTTGGAACTGGCATAGGTCACACCTTATAAGTTTAAAAAGTCTAACTTATAGGGTGCAGTTCAGGACGGGAGAGGGACACCTTCGGGTGTGCTGGAGTCGAAACCAGTCCGCGAACCCTCTTCCGTTCTGCCACCATAATTTTAATGTCTGGCAGAACTCCCAATAAAAAGGAGTTGGCTTTGCACATCCATTATTTCTTGGCAGCCTTTGCCAAAAGCTATAACGACACCACTTAATTCATCTTTAAACAGTTTGAAGGCTCATCGGCTTTTCAGACTTTAAGTCATTACGGCTAAAAACTTATTTCAACAATAAAACTTGAGATGTGCCAAGCACAGTCTTTATGGGCTTTGCTATGTCTTTTATTTGCTTAAAAAAGAGTGAAGGCATTTTATCTAATTTATATACAACAAGAATTTTTTATAACGGTAAAACTATGCCACATTCAGATCTCCCATTTCGTGCTTTAAGTGTGCTTCACACTTCCCGATATCTGTTTAACAACTATGGCTTTCATAATGTCGGGGTCGACCGAATTATTGAGTCGGCAAAAGTTCCCAAAGCCACTTTTTATAATTACTTTCACTCAAAAGAAAGGCTAATTGAAATGAGCCTGACTTTCCAAAAAGATGGTCTTAAACAAGAAGTGCTTTCAATCATTTATGTTCAAAAAGACTTAACTCTGGTTGAAAAGCTTCGCAAAATTTACTTTTTACATGCCGATTTAGACGGGCTTTATCATTTGCCCTTTAAGGCTATTTTTGAAATTTCAAAAACACATCCCAAGACGTATCAGGTGGTCGTTGATTATACAAACTGGTTCATTAATGAAATCTATAATTTGCTTTTAACAACCAATGCAAATGCTTCAAAACAAGATGCACACATGTTCTTGTTTGTGATTGATGGGGCAATGGTTCAGCTTTTAGATCCAAACAAGCCAGATGAAAGAGGAAGGCTTTTAGATTATTTTTTTATTACTTTAGGGTAAGTTAGATGAGGATATAGGTAAGGAAAGATACTAATAATTGCTTACTTTTCTTACCTTTAAAAATAAATTAAACCTGAGCTTAATTTAGATAGATATTAACTTTTTCTTAAAACTATATTTAAATTTTATAAAGATAACTTCTAATAATATATTTAATATCTTAAGTTTTTTACTTTTTATTATAGTATTTTTTTTATTAGAAGATAACGATGATATTGATTTGTTAGCTTAATGAATTAATTGCAATGGAAATAGATTTAATAATGTACAAATTAAGCTGTTGTTGAAAGAAAAACTTAAAAGACCCACTATATCTGAATAATTGAATTATCCAGATATAGTGGGCTAATTATAATTAATACATCTAATTAATTATCTTTTTAATGTGATTGTGCCTGACTGATTTGAAAGACCAGAATCAGTGGTGGTTTTAGATGAAAAATCACTTTCTTTCAGTGATTTATCTTGTGTTTGCGTATTCATTAAATTAGTTAATGATTTAGAAATCATCATTTCATTATTTTTGACTTGAGTGTCCTGCTGAGTATCAGGTCTAAATTTAACATTTTTTTGATCGTCAGTATTTTTATAAAAATTGTAGTAAATTATACTAACAATTAGCAATAAAAAGACACCGCTAATAATAAAATATTTTTTTTTCATATATACCTTTTCATTTTTGAAACAATTGTTTAAATTATATAATATATTTGGTGAGAAGATGAATAAAATTGAAGATAATTTTTAATAAGATTGTTCTGTTGTTAATTACTTGGCTATCTTTATCTATTTGTTTTGCGGCTGGTACTGATTATTCAGCACTTACAAATAATTTAGCAATTGAACCAGGTATACAGGGAGCTACAAAAGGTTACGACCTACTAAGTGGAAAAGTTACTCAAAATATTCCTCTAGTAAAAGGTAATTTGCCATTTACCATGCAATACCATGCAACCTTACGATTAGAGGGGGAGAATGGCCCAAATTTATACCAGGAATTAGACGAAGGTGGAGTCGCGGACTGGACGAATGAATATTCCGGTTATGTGATTACTAGTACTATCCCTTCAGTTAATACGAGTGTTTTCATAATTCAATTACCAGGAAGTAGTGAAAAATATTTAGTTGTGAATGAGGGAGGTAAACTGCTAAAACGTATTTATCATAGTGGAGCAGGACAATTTGAAGCTAAAACCTTTTATTCAGAAAATTTACGTGATATCTCTTTTAAACAGGTAAATAGCTCTATTGTTATTGTTAAAGATGGTGTTAAGTATACTGCTTCAATTTACAAAAATATGGAATCAGTTTTTGGTAGTACTACTATTCCGAGTTATTTATACAAATTTACTGAAATACAATATCAAGATGGACGAAAATTAAATTTATCTTATGATAATGGTTATAATTTAGTTCAGGTTAAAGATAATAGAAATAATACGCTAAATATTCTTAGAGAATACAAAAAGTTTGGATCATCTAATCAAACTTATCTTGAACGTAAATTAATTACAGGTGTTGAACTCATTAGTGGTTCAAATGTCCAGAGATCGAGCGTTACTTATCAGGAAAATCAAGTCAAGAGTATTATTGACCCTTCGAAAACAGAAACCCGTTATACTATTTCTTCTATTAACTCGATAGTTACAGGAAATTTTTCTTTCCAATATGAAGATCAATCTAGAGGTTATTGGATTCAATATGTTTTGGATAATACATCTAGAAAAATTTCGGATTCCAGTGAGGGAAATTATCCAATTTTGAAAAGAGTAATTGATCAAAACAAGAATGTTTTAAGAGAGTATGAATATGGAAATGTTTGGCAATTTTATAATAATACTACATCAGTATTTTTAGCTTATACCACACAAATTACAGCTTATACGCCACTAAATAATCAAAAAACTCAAAGAAGTATTTCTGCATGGAATGATATTCGAGGAGAATTTGCAAATCGTTTTACAGTCAATGGTCAAGATCAGACTATGGATTATACTATGACAGGAGCTTCACTACCTGGAACTTATAATCAAGCTGAATTGGGACTTATGCTATCAGCAACAGCAACTATGACGGTTCAGGGTAATTATCCAGGGCTGTTGAGTGGTTCCACTCCTATTCGCTCGGTACAGTTTAATCCATTTACGCATCGTTTGAAGTCAATCACTGATTTAAATGGGAATGTATCGACATTTAATTATGATCAACTTAACCGTCTTAGCCAAAAAACAATTGCCTCTGGCACAGCAGATAGTCAATCGACGACTTATAACTATACAGTACTTACAGATGGTGCTGAAAATAGATATCCAACCCCCAATCTGATTGTGACTGATGGACAAAAGGTCACCAATAGTATTAATGCAAATGGATGGATCGTACAGCAGGTAATCTCTTATCCGAAAGGTGGTACTAGTAAAACAATTGCCTATTCTTATTATAATAATGCTAATAATGCTAATAATGTGAATTATGGACTTATTAGTAGTGTTGATGGACCACGTGCGGATGTGAATGATTCATCTTCATTTACCTATGATTCCTTTGGTAATAGAGCAACGATTACTCAGAACGTAAATAATCGATCGGTAGTTACTAAATATCTTAACTATAATACCTTTGCTCAGCCAGAACGGATTATTTACCCATCAGGATTAGTAGATAAATTTATATATAATCAAGACGGAACTTTACAGTCAAAAGCTACAGGAAATGGCGGTGAGACTGGAAATGTTACAGGTGCTATAACAAGTTATACTTATGATTATTTGAAACGTAAAATTTCAGAGACTAATCCTGATAATGAAGTTACTACTTACGCTTATGATTCAATAGGGCAATTAGTTCGAACAACTTTACCTGATGGAACTGTTAATGTTCAAACATATTTTGATAATGGAGTAATTAAATCAACGGATGGAGCATTTTTAAGTACTAATGAGATAAATACACAAGGTTTTATATCGCGTACCTCTAATGGTAATGTTTCAGGTTACTATTCTAAATCACTTAGTTATGATCCAAATGGAAATCTTATACAGACCCAATCTTCTTTAGGTTTTATAGAAAAATGGACATATGATGCACTCAATCGTAATACTTCACATACCGATGCAGAAGGTAAATTAAGTACAAATAATTATGATAAATCAAGTAATTTAATAGCAGCTAAAGATGCAGTAAATTCTGGTTCAAGCCCATTTAATTATATAAATGATAAGTTTGTTAAGGATGAGATTAATAATGACTATGGAACTAAATCCTATAAATATAATCAAGCAGATCAATTGGTTAGTAAGTCACATGCTAGTCGTATATGCAATTATTCTAATATAGACTCTATAGGGCGGATAGGAAATATTACTTGTAGTAGTGAAAATGATGCTGATCCTGCATATGCTTATAATTATCAATATACCTATGATAGTTCTAGTTTTGGGCACCTAGATAAAGTATTTTCAAATAGTAATTTTGGAGTTGATACAACATATACATATGATAATTTAGATCGAGTTATAGGGAAAAATCAAACTAATAAAGCTATTGCAGCTTGGGGAGGAACTACTTCACCTTTAAACGTAAAATATAGTTATAGTATTGCTGGTAAAATTAAGTCTATTACAATGCCCTCTGGTCGTGTAATTAATTATAATTATGAAGCAACAAAGGGGCGTATTGCTTCAATATCAATAGCTGGTAATCCTTTTATTACTAATGTTAGTTATAATAATTTTGGTCAAGTTAATTCATGGAGTATCGCAAATACTAATTCGAAATATTTAATAGATTATAATGAGGTAAAAGCACTAACTAGTCCTATAAAAGCAGTTAAATTTTTAAGTCAGAACAATGTTGCATTATATTCAGAAGAATATAGTACTGATCAAGATGGAAGAGTTCTGACAATAAAAAATCTGAATAATAAAACTAAGAATTACTCATATGATAGGAATGATAGATTAACTAGTGAAACAACTTCTATAGGTGCAGCAACTCAGAATAGCTGGTCATATGGTTATGATGCTAATGGTAATTTAATAACTAAAACGAGTAAAAATGGTTCTGGAAATGCACAAACAGTGTCCTATACTATAGGATCAGCTACAAATAGGCTTACAAGTAAAGTGCAGTCAGGATCTCTCTCTGGTAATTATTTGTCTACAGGAGAGCTCCGTTTTGCTCCTTTCTTATCTAGTTATGATGGTAATGGTCAAATGCGTTACTCTGGTGGTGCAAATAATCAATACTACATGGCATACAATTATAAAAATGAGCGTACTCTACGTGCATATAGTACCGTAGGTATGAAGGGCGGATGGTATGAAGGAGCTATTCAGTTTGTTTACGATGAAAATAGTAATTTGATTGGTGAATACACTGTAACAGGAGTTCCACTAGTCGAATATGTTTGGATGGAGAATCGTCTTGTCGCCGCAATTTATGGCGCTGGTGCTGGGAAAATCTATGCGGTTGTGACAGATCGTAATGCTACGCCACGTATGTTAGTTGATAGTAGTACAAATTCTGTAGTTTGGCAGTGGGAAAGTAATGCTTTTGGTGCCGGTTTACCGACAGGTTCAGTAAAATTTAATTTACGTTTCCCTGGTCAGTATTATGATGAATTTACAGGTTTACACTACAATTTAAATCGTTACTACAACCCTGAACTTGGTCGCTATATGGAGCCTGATCCAATTGGATTAGAAGGTGGAGTAAATCCATATGTGTATGCAGATAATAACCCATTAACTCATGTAGATTCGAGTGGTTTAGATAGTTATAACTTTTCATTTATCGAAGCTTATAAAGGTGATAGTGCATATAAAGCTAGTTTATTCGAAGAGTGGGGGTTAAGATCATTTAATTTACCGGACTTATTTAGTTCTAATCAACATTTATTATTTAATGGTGGTCCAGGTACCGATGTACAAATTGATGCGGAAATGCTGAGAGTAACACCTAATGGAGAATGGACAAAAATTAAAAAAACAGGGCAATATGTTCTTCCTGTTCGGGCAAATGGTTACAGAAATCATTTTGGTCAATGGGTTGATGAAGGTTTAATCAGTAAACCATCCAAAAGTTCGAAAGGATATTGGGTTCATGGGCAATTAATGATGAGGGAAGATGGAACATTGTTACCGAATGATTATAATTTTGAACAACATAAGGCTAGTAGTGCTTTTGATTTTAAAACTGGGATAAGAAATTGGGGTACTGTAATTGGTGCACGAGAAGCATCAAATGGTTTAACTAATGTAATTAACCAAGGATTTAAATTCAAATTTACAGGTAAACCTTATTGTCCAGCTTGTAAACCACATTAATATAAATAGGGGAAAAGATAATGCATCTTTTCCCTTTAGGAGTTGGATATGAAAGCTATACACATCTTATCTTTGGTAGTAATTTTCTTTATAATTTTTATATTATATAATATTAATAAATTTTCAAATGTAGATAATAAATATGACTGTTTTCTTTCAAGCAAAGTTTGTGTTGATAGAATAACTTATAATAATAATTACTATTATGATTTATATTTAAATAATAGTGAAAAAACTGGAATTCTATTTGGAAACGAAAACTTATTTTTTATAGATTTTAAGGAAGATTCAGGTAAATTGTATATCATTGTGCAGGAGTCAATAATAAATAATCGAAAAATTATTGAAGAATGTAAGAAAATAAATCAACCTTTTAATTTCCCAGAAAATGAATATGTTTTAAATTTGTATATTTTGAGTAGTAGTGAAAATAAGATTTCAATAAAACTTGTTAATAAAGAAGATACCCCTCAATTAATTAAAGAGTGGTTTTCACATTATCGGATAAATCCTAAATTGGAATTTATATGCTAAAACTTTTAATTCTGCTAGTAAAGTGATGTGCTATATCCGGAATCATTAAAAATTTACATCAAAATGAATGAAATATTAATGTTTTATTCTAAGCTAAAGATTATGTTAGATACTGTTAACTATAATTTTTTATTAATAAGTGAAGATATATTTTATAGAAAATAAGCTATATTAAATTAAAAATGATGGCTAAATAAAGTAATAAAAGTTGACTTTTAATATCGAAATTATTTACTCTATTTCTTGTAATTTCTATTTATTTAAATTTGCTTAGGTCTTATTTTAGGCATAATAATTCATGGTAATTCCCTTTTTGGTTAGGTAAGGAAAGCAACCCAAATTGCTTACTTTCCTTATTTCTTAAATAAATTAAATCTAAGCTTAACTCAGATAAATATTACTTCTTTTGTTTAAAACGGTATTTGCATTTTAAGCAGCGATAGTCCTGAAAAATATTTTTGTCGATCATCACACCCGCTTTTTTACCAAAAATATTACCAACCACACCGCCAGTGATTCCTGCACTAATTGCACCGACAAAAGTTCCTACAGTTCCGCCAACAATCACACCTAAAGGACCAGCAATCGTACCAATAGCTGCACCAACAGAAGCGCCAGTTGCCGCACCACCTACAGTACCTGCCGTTGTGCCAGCAGCTGTCAGTAAAACACCGCCAGTTGTTCTAAGTAATTTGTCATGGTCACGTGCTTCAACTTCTGTAGAACCACACTTAGGACATTGCAGAGTTTTTTCCATAAAATTTCCTGTCTTTCATCATTGAGTGACACAGTTGACGGCGCTAAATCAGTAAAGTGGGTAAAGAACCTGTCTTTCGATGAAGTGTCTTTTGCCTATTGAGTGATTGCAACAATAAACTGGTCTGCTTTGATTTTAGCTGAACATGAGCGCAAATATTTATAGATCATGTAAACACTTGTACTTTAATAATTATCCCATTAAATACCAATGTTTAGAATGACTAAGGGTTACATATCAATGTGTCTAGTAGAGAGTTATTCAACAATGATGAATAGAATGTGAATGGTTTTTTGAATAGATTTTCTGAAGTTGCTTAGAGGGACGAGCTGTTAAATGATAAAAGGCTTATCCTGTTTGAATAAGCCTTCTTTGAATATTAGAGTGTTTTTTTCCAACTTAAAAATTTATATAGCCCAAACATGAAAGTGATCCAGATCGGAAGTAAAATCACCGATTTTTCAAATCCTTGAGTCCACATAATATATAAAATCATGCCAATGAAAATTAAAACAATATAGTTACTCAAAGGCGAGAATAGCGCAGGAAATTTGACAGCTTTACCTTCAAGTTTCATCGCACGTTTAAACTTCAAATGGGTAAAGCTAATAATTGCCCAGTTTAAAACCAGTGCAGCTACTGCCATGTACATGAGATAGCTTAGCGCTTCTTCTGGTACGAAATAGTTAAGTAATACACAACCAAAAATCAAAATAGAAGAGAAGATAACAGCAGCTTTAGGAACACCTTGTTTGCTCACTTGTGCAAAAACTTTTGGAGCATGGCCCTGTATTGCAAGCCCATATAACATACGGCTGTTGGCATACATGCCGCTGTTATAAACCGAAAGCGCAGCAGTCAAAATAATAAAGTTGAGTAAATGTGCAGCCCAACCAATGCCAAGCTGGCTAAAAATCATGACAAATGGACTTTTATCTAAACCACCAAGGTCAAGCTGATTCCAAGGAATAAGTGACATGATGATAGCAAGCGAAGCCACATAAAAAATCAAGATGCGGAAAATCACTTGATTGATTGCTTGAGGAATGCTTTTTTCTGGATTTTCAGCTTCAGCGGCGGTCATCCCAATCAGTTCAATACCGCCAAAAGCAAACATTAAGAAGGCGAGCATATAAAATAGGCCCGAGAACCCGTGCGGGAAAAATCCACCATGCTGCCATAGGTTTGCAAAGCTAGCGATAGAGTCACTACCCGCAGTAACCAATAAATATAAGCCAAATACAATCATCGAAATGACAGCAGCGACTTTAATAATGGCTAACCAAAATTCGGATTCGCCATAAAATTTAACATTGCCCAAGTTCAAACATGTGACTAGAACAAAGAAAAATAAAGCCGATATCCAAGCGGGAATATGGGGCCACCAATAATGCACATATTTAGCGACTGCTGTCAGTTCGGTCATAGCGACTAGAATATAGACAACCCAATAGTTCCAGCCCGATAAAAAACCGGGGAATTTGCCCCAATACTTTTGTGCAAAGTAACTAAAAGAGCCGACAACCGGTTCTTCTACGATCATTTCACCCATTTGGCGCATAATTAAAAATGCAACCAAACCGACAATGGCATAACCTAAAATGATTGAAGGACCAGCGGACTGGATGACTTGTGCAGAGCCTAAAAATAAACCTGTCCCGACAGCACCACCCATAGCGATTAACTGGATGTGACGATTTTTAAGTCCACGTTTTAATTGGGAAGATGAGTTGCTCAAAATATATGCGCTGAATTAAAAAGCTGGCGCTATTGTAATAGATTGGTTAGGGATAACCTAGTTTGAAAAGGATTTTACTCAGTTAAATAAAAAAGGATCCGTACAAAGCTATACGAATCCTTTTTTAGAAAAAGAGATCTTTTTAAGATTAGAAAGACACCATTTTACCCGGGTTAATCATTGCGCCGATGCCATACATACTTTTTGCGAGTGGAATGACAACGGGTGCAAGTGTGCGGCCAAACATAATATTTTGATGGTCAATTTTAGATAACATTTCAAAGTCATTAGATTGCCCAACAAAATCACTTGCGATGGCTTTACCAATACGAACAGTCTGCGCCACACCATGACCGCTCCAGCCATGAACAGCATAAATCGGGAACTTATTGCCAAACTTACGGCTATCCACTGCACCATTTACCGTTAAATCAGTCGTTCCACTCCAGACAAAATCCATCTCTAGATTTTTAATTTGAGGGAACACCGTATGAATTCGATGCTCTAGGTAATTTAAAGTTTTCTCTGGACCCCAACACGTTCCAGTGCCTTGTCCACCAAACAATAAACGGTTATTAAACACAGGACGGTAGTAATCAATCTGGAACTGAGTGTCATAAACCGGATGTCCAAATGGCAGAAGCTCTTTCGTATCAAGCTCTAGCGGAGCGGTAGTTGCAACATAAGTATAAAATGGAATAGTGGTATTGTTTTGCTCTGATAAAAGTTTAAACGAGGCATGGTGAACTGCCAAAACTACAGACTTTTTAGCTTTCACGACAGCATTTGCTGTTTGAACATAAATACCATCTGGTTTTTCTTCTATTGAAATAACTTCTGTTTGCTCATATACAGTACCGCCGTTTTGGCAAAAACCATAAATTAAGCCACGGTTTAAAGCTAAAGGATGAATTTGTCCCCCCAACTCATCAATTAAACCGCCCGTATAATAATCAGACTTAATATAGTCCATGAGTTCGTGTTTACCCACAATGCGGGTATGGTCTTCACCTAAATATTTTCGGGCATCAGCACCTTGTGTTAAGCCAACCAAATGTCCTTCATGAACGGCAGCAGTAATATGCCCGTATTTTCGGTCAAAGTTGAGCTGGTATTTTTCTGAGATGTCATCAATAAGTTGCATGGCTTCTGTAGAGGTAAAATGCCAAAGTTTTTTTGCATCTTCATAACCTAAGCGATCGGCCATTTCTTGAGCTTCCCAGCGTGCTAGACCTGGGGTGAGTTGTCCGCCATTTCTACCAGAAGCTGCACTACCAATACGATTTTTTTCTAATAAAACGGTATCTACACCTTGTTCGGCTAAATGTAAGGCTGTCGATGAACCTAATAAACCGCCACCAATAACAACCACATCACATTCTAAATCGGCCTTTAGACTGTCAAATGTATGCCAATCAGAAAGCGAGCTTTCATAGTAGTTTGCTGGATTATCTACCGATGTGCCTTCTACCGTTGTTGTGTCAAATTTTGCATGTTTCGGATTTAACCAGCTCCATTCTTTGCCCACTTGTAGAGATTTACTTGGTTTATATTGCACGTCTTTTAAAAACTGGGGTTTAGAAATAATATTCATGATGAAGTTCCTTAAAAATTAATAAGCATTACTAATAGCAATACTTTGTTTTTTAATCGTTTTATAGATAAATAAAAGAATGCCTAAAGATAACCAGAAACATCCGAAAGTCAGTGAGGATGAGTCAAGGTTAAGCCAGAGACAAATAATGCTGATGACTGATATAAGCGGCAAAAATAGGTTTAGAAATTTATTTTTAAACCCTGAGCGTTGTTTATCTTTAATATAAAATTTCATAAAAACTGAGAAGTTTACGGCTGTAAAAGCGACTAGAGCACCAAAGCTGATAAGGCTTACGACTTGTGCTAAATCTAGAAAAACCGCGGACATCGAAATAAGACCAACAAATAAAACCGAGAAAAATGGTGTACCTAAGGAAATATGAATTGTCCCAAAATACTTTTTAGGAAAAATATTGTCAGTGCCCATTATATACAGTAAACGTGAAGCACTGGCATGTGAGGCTAGGCCAGAGGCAACAGTGTTCATAATTTGCCCGCATAAGAATATGGACTGGAAAAAAGCCCCGCCGACATAAAGCACAATTTCAGGAAGCGCTTCAGTAGGATGCTGAAAACGAAGATTGTTTGGAAAATAAAGCTGAATAAACCAAGCGGCAGTAAAGAAAATAAGCCCGCCAGCAAGTGTTGTTAATATGACTGCTCGTGGAATATTTTTGGTGGGTTGCTTGGTTTCATTTGAAAGCGTTGTGACTGCGTCGAAACCTAAAAATGAAAAGCACAAAACTGAGGCACCCGCAACGAGCGGCAGTAAAGATTGGTGCTCATGCCAGAGTGGAGCCAAGGTAAGCACATGCTCATAACCTTGACTCGAGCCAATACCTTGAATCACTAAATATACAAAAATAACCATGAGTATGATGGGTGCAAACACAAACAACAGGCTTAAATTGGCTAGTAAGCGAATACGGAAACAGTTCACTAAGGTGACAAGGCTCGCCGACACAAGCACCCAAAACCAGTAAGGCAGACTTGGAATGAGGGCAGTGAGATAAATTGCGGCAAGCAAAACATTAATGAGTGGTAATAACAGATAGTCGAGTAGGGAGCACCAACCGACAAAAAAGCCACTTTTAGGACCTAGGCTTTCGGCAGTATAACTATATGCCGAGCCTGATTTTTCTGAAGTTTTACTGAATCTTGCATAGCTCCAAGCGGTGAGTAACATAGCACCAAGTGCGAGTAAATATGCAAGTGGCACGTGACCATTGGTAATTCCAGAGACAATGCCGAAAGTATCAAACACTGTCATTGGCGTCATATAGGCAATACCAATAATCGTGACTTGCCAAAGAGACAGTTTTTTTAAGGAAGACGTTTTATTTTCCATGTCATTTCAACCTCAAATTTCGTTGTTTTGCTTTTCATCCGGAAAAGCGATGCTATTTTTGAGCCAAAACTTCCCCAAGACCTGAATGAGCAAGTCTGATTGAAGAAAGTTTGAACAAAAGCCAGAGGCTTTAGGTGCTGTTTCGCCTTGGTAATGTCCTAAAATAAGGTCAAATATTTAGTATTTTTGACTTTGCTCTAGATAACGACCAATTGAAAAGATTGACACGGTCGTGAGAGAACCTGCTCGGGGCTTTGTCCTCTAAATAGTGTGCCTGTCCTGATGGTGACGTCATTTGAAGTAATGACTCGAGAAGAATCGTTAATCACGATTGCTTTTTGTTTAATGTTTTTCAGCTTCGGCATGAGAAGTTTTTCGAGTGCGGAAACTAAAATGTCGGTGGCAATTACACCGATAAATTGATCACGAATCATGACCGGATGGGCAAGGGTGATGGTATATGCACCATTACAAATATAATCGACATAAGGTCCATGGATGCACGGACTTTTATTTTGAGCAGGTTTATGGAACCATTCAAAAGAGCGAAAATCTAAAAAGCGCTGTGCATTTTGATAGTTTTCAAGTTTGGCTTGTTGTAACTGATCTTCTTTTTTATACCACCATTCGAGTGTCCAATAATCTTGTTCTTCTTGTGTTGCAGGGCTATAACTTGCAAAGCCGATACCTTGACTGTAATGGCTTTCTTGTAAGGCCTTTTTAATTTCCTTTTGCAAAGCTGAACGTTCTGAACCTGAAAGCTTAATGTCTTTTGTTTTTTCAGGTTCATGTTTTGAGAGTATTTTGCTCGCTTTAGCCGCCAGTTTTTCTGTAATGGCTGTCGTTTCTTCAACCACCATCTTTAACAAATTTTGAAGCTCTTTTATATCTAAATGTTGGGTCATTCCTATAACTCCTAAAATTCCGTATTTCTCACTCGATATTTGATAAGCGCTCTGTTTTATTATTTTTATTCGATAGATAACTTATATCGAAGCATTTGGTCTGTTAGCATCGAAATAATTTTTCGTGCTTGAATAACAGCATCATCTTCATTGCCTTGAACAAAAGATGATAAAAGTTGGTGGTATTGCGCGACGACCAATTGATGAAAATGATCATCTTGATAAAGCACTGCGACGAGCGGAGCCCATTCGGCTTGTATGGTTAACTCTTGATTTGCCAGTCGAGCTGATTGGGCAAAAGAGGTGAGAGTAAGCAAGCAACGTAAATCAAGCTGGGCACGAGTGTCTGCTTCAACGGCTTGTTCAAATTGCTCAATCAATTCTTTGATTTTGCTCAGTTCATATTCAGTGGTTCTTTGTGCTGCCAAATAGGCACCATGGCTTAAAATTGCACTATGAAATTCACCTAGATCAGCAAGATATTCATTTGAAGCTTGACGCAAAGGATGTTTGTTTAAGAGTAAGTCGGAAGGTAACTCACAAACAAAACTTCCGCCGTTTCGTCCGCGTCGTGTATCAATCAGACCTTTTACCCGTAAAGTATTTAACGCTTCACGAACGGTAATCGGTGACACTCCCATTAAGCGAGCTAAATCCGCCTCGTTAGGAAGTTGTTCATTGCTTTTGAGCAATCCAGAGATAATTGCATTTTCCAAGCGTTCAACAACTTGTTCCGAACGAGTTGCCTGAGCGATAGGTGCAAAAATTATCGTATATGCTGACATGGCGAATTCTCTAAAAGCTAAGTCAGTGACTTAGCTTAATGAAACGGATAAATGATTAAAACACGCCATATTGATGGACTGCCTGTTCATCTTCAGGCACGGCTGGTATTGCATCCCAAAGTTCAACAATTTTGCCATTATCTACACGCCACAATTCAAAATAGGCATGTCGATTTCCAGCAATATTTCCTTCGGAATGTGTCAATACAAATTGACCATCAGCAATGGAGCGATGAGTTTTGGAGTATACCAAACCTTGCCCTTCATTACGGATATTGTTCAAAAAATCAATCACTGCCTTAACGCCATCCCCAATATCTGGGCTATGCTGAATGAACTGATCGCCGTGGGTGTATTCTTTAAATGCTTCGTAATTGCCATCAATTAATGACTTCTTAAAGAAAGAGGTCACAATCTCACGATTTTCCTCTGGGTCATGGTGAGTTACGATTTCGGTTGGACCATCTAATTGTGTTCTGCCACTCACATTCGGAGCTGCTTCTGCTACCAGTCCATCCCAATGTTCCACAATTTTGCCGTCTTTCACTCGGTAAATATCAAAGCCAACTAACGGGTTTTCATCTAATCCTTGAAAGCGGCCATGAATTGCAACCAAGTCGCCATCTGCCAATACACGCACAGCTTCATGTTGCATGTCGGGGCAGTCTTCTACCAGTTGACGCAATCCTGAAATACCGTTGGCAACCAGTGGAGAGTGCTCAATAAAGTCTTCCGAAAAATAACGGTCTAGAGCAGTGGTGTCATGTAAATTAAATAACTCGTGGTGCGCCTTATTCACAAAGTCTTTCATTTCTTGTTTATTCATTTTGATCTCCTTTCAAATCTGATTTTTATTATTCATTTGAACTCATTACATGTTTAACGCGGGTATATTCTTCAAAACCGTAGCCTGATAAATCTTTACCATAACCTGATTTTTTGAAGCCGCCGTGTGGCATTTCTGCGGTTAGAGGAATATGGGTGTTAATCCAAACGGTTCCGAAATCAAGTTCACGAGACAGGCGAGTTGCGCGTGCATGATCTTTGGTCCAAACACTTGAAGCTAGGCCATATTCAATGTCGTTGGCTTTTTCAATGGCATCATTTTCATCTGTAAATTTTTGAACAGTAATCACTGGCCCAAAAATTTCATTTTGAATTGCTTCATCGTGTTGTTTTAAACCACTAATCACAGTCGGTTCAAAATAGAAGCCTGGACGATCAGCTTGCTTGCCACCCGTTTCAACTTTGGCGTGAGCAGGTAAGTTGTCAATAAAGGTTTTAACATTCTTTAATTGATTAGCGTTGTTGAGTGGACCATAAAGTGCGTCTTGATCATCTGGTTCACCAAAGCGTGTATTTTTTGCCGCTTCAACTAACTTGCCTAAAAACTCATCATGAACAGCTTCAGCCACAATCACGCGCGTTGCAGCAGTACAGTCTTGTCCTGCATTGAAGTAACCGGTTAAAGCAATCATTTCAACCGCTTTATCGATGTCGGCATCTTCAAAAACCACCACAGGTGCTTTACCACCAAGCTCAAGGTGGGCTTTGGCTAAATTTGCTGCCGCAGAAGCTGCAACTTGTAAGCCTGCACGAACCGAACCTGTAATAGAAACGAGCGCAGGTGTTTTATGCGATACAACTTTTGAACCCACTTGAGCTTGGCCTAACACCACGTTAAATGCACCTTTAGGAAAAAATGGTGCGGCAATTTCTGCCAGTAAAAGTGTACTTTCTGGTGTTGTGTCACTTGGTTTAAGTACCACAGTGTTACCAGCTGCTAAAGCAGGCGCAATTTTCCAAACAGCCATCATGAGTGGATAGTTCCAAGGTGTAACTTGACCCACTACACCGACTGGTTCGCGGCGAATAGAAGAGGTTAAACCTTCTAAATATTCACCTGAAGCTGTGCCATTCAGTAGGCGAGCAGCACCTGCAAAGAAACGAACCTGATCTGCTGATGCACCCACTTCTTCAGATGCAATTAAGTGTTTTAACTGACCCGTATTACGACTTTGCGCCTCAATTAAACGCTCCGCATTTGCTTCAATAGCATCTGCCAAATTCAATAATGCTTTTTGACGAGTTGAAGGTGTACTGCGTCCCCAAATTTTAAAAGCTTCTTTTGCAGCAGCGTAAGCAGCATCAACTTCTGCCTCGGTTGCATTCGGTGATTGTGCATAGACTTCGCCAGTCACCGGACTTACCAAGTCGAAATAATCATTTCCTTTGCTAGCAACATATTCGCCGTTAATAAAGTGTTTTAGTTGAGTTTTAGCCATTTTTTATACCTTGTCCTTAGGTTTTAACATATAACATATAATACTATATGTATTATGTTTTAAATTTTCTGTCAAATGCTTTGACGGGGGGAGTGAATGAAAAAAGTTAGAATTCAAATCAAATTGGATTTTAAGTTTTTGATTTTATTGTTTAAAAAAAGTTAAAAAATTTATTGAAGATTTTTAGAATAGGTTCAACGTCGTAATAGTTTTGTTGATTTGACGAAAGACAATAGAAGAATTTTTATAATCGAGAGCAGCTTGATGAGCCAAACCTTATGCTTAGCTCATCAATTTTTTTTTCTTATTATTTGAAATTAAAGTGAGTTATTAGGTCTTATGACTCGCAAGCAAGATGCTGGTTTCACTGTTATAAATACCTGAAATGTTCCTGATTCTTTCTAAAACTTTGTCGAAGTTTTCTAAAGTGTCAGATCGTAGCTCAACCAAAATATCCCATTTGCCATTGGTTTTATGCAAACATTCGACCGCACTTTCTAAGCGTAGTTCTTTAATCACAGACTGCGCTTTGGTCCCTTCGACCATAATGCTCATCCATGCACGAATGACATTGCGTTCAGCATTGGGTTTAAACCGTACCGTATATCCAGTAATGATGCCTGACGACTCTAAATATTCGATTCTCTTTTTTACCGTTGCGCGTGAAACGTGAACTTTTTCGGCTAACTCGGTAACAGACATCCGTGCGTTATCTTTAAGCAAACCTAAAATAATTTGATCAATGTTATCCATATTGTAATTGTCAATTATCAGATTGGTAAAAAATAATTCATTTTTTACTGAATTACAAATTTTGTGAATCAATTTGATTTTGAATAATAGGGTCATCAGCTAACCCTAATAATTTTAATTTAATGGACTAGATAAGATGGATAATTTTGCAGTTTCTCGTAGTGACTTTAACGACTGGATGGTTCCAGTTTTTGCGCCAGCAAATTTCATTCCTGTACGTGGTGAAGGTTCACGTATCTGGGATCAAGAAAATAAAGAATATATTGATTTTGCAGGCGGGATTGCAGTAAACGCATTAGGTCATGCGCATCCAGTGGCAGTAAATGCTTTAACAGAACAAGCAACAAAACTTTGGCATGTGGGCAATGGTTATACAAATGAACCAGTTCTACGCCTCGCAAAACAACTCACTGAAAATACATTTGCAGACAAAGTTTTCTTCTGTAACTCAGGCGCAGAAGCCAATGAAGCTGCATTGAAACTAGCTCGTAAAGTCGGTTTAGACAGCGGCGTTGCTGGTAAAAGTGGCATTGTGGCATTTAAAAATGCTTTCCATGGTCGTACCTTATTTACAGTTTCAGCAGGCGGTCAGCCTAAATATTCACAAGACTTTGCACCGCTTCCAAATGGAATTAACCATGTTGCCTTTAATGATTTAGACGCAGCAAAAGCGGTAATTAATGAGCAAACATGTGGGGTTATTGTTGAGCCTATACAAGGTGAAGGCGGCGTTATTCCGGCTGACATCGAATTTTTAAAAGGCTTACGCGCACTATGTAATGAGTTTGGTGCCTTACTTATTTTTGATGAGGTGCAAACTGGTGTTGGCCGTACAGGTGCACTGTATGCCTACATGAACTCAGGTGTTATTCCAGATGTTCTTACAACTGCAAAAGCACTAGGCGGTGGTTTCCCAGTCGGTGCAATGTTAACAACCGATAAGTTTGCACCGCATTTTTCAGTGGGTACACACGGTACGACTTATGGCGGTAATCCGTTAGCAAGTGCAGTTGCAGGTGCAGTATTTGAATTTATTAATACACCTGAAGTGCTTAACGGTGCTAAAGCACGCCATGATTACTATAAAAAAGCTTTAAATAAATTAAATGAAAAATATGAAATCTTTGAAACAATTCGTGGTCAAGGTTTACTGATTGGCTGTGTCTTAAAATCAGAGTTCGTTGGCAAAGCAAAAGATATTAACAACCTTGCGGGTGAAGAGGGATTACTTAGTCTGATTGCTGGTCCAAATGTTGTGCGCTTTACACCATCTCTGATTATTCCTTTGGCTGATATTGATGAAGGCTTAAAAAGATTTGACCGTGCACTAGCTCGCTTTGTAGCAATTCAAAAGGATGAACAAGCGGCATGATGATTATTCGCTACATCGAACCTAAAGACGTTAATGACCTTTATCTGTTAGCTCAAAAAGCAGGTTTTGGCTTGACGTCTTTACAGCCCAATATAGAAAAATTGGCAGCGCGCATCGACCGAGCTTGCAAGACAGTCGCAGGCGAATTACCAAAGGCAGATCAGGTTTATCTATTTGTTCTAGAAGATACTGAACTAGACAAAGTAGTAGGGGTCTGTGGCATTGAAGTCGCACTTGGTTTAAAAGAGCCTTGGTACAACTTTCATGTAGGGACACAAGTTCATGCCTCGGAACCGCTAAGTGTTTATAAAGCTTTACCAACACTATATTTGAGTAATGACCACACCAATTGTAGTGAGCTTTGTACTTTGTTCTTAGATCCGGACTATCGCTTAAATAAAAATGGCAAATTTTTATCTAAAGTTCGCTTCTTGTTTCTGTCGGCATTTCGCCAATATTTTGAAGAAACCATTGTGGCAGAAATGCGTGGCTATTCCGATGCAAATGGGCAGTCACCATTTTGGAATGCGGTAGGCCATAAGTTTTTTGATATTGAATTTACCAAAGCTGATTATTTAAGTGGAGTCGGGCAAAAGGCGTTTATTGCAGAGCTGATGCCAAGACATCCACTCTATGTCGATATGTTGCCTGACGATGCTAAAGCAGCAATTGGTATTGTCCATCCAAATACTCGACCAGCCTACAATCTCTTGCTAGAAGAAGGGCTGCGCTATAAAGGATATGTCGATATTTTTGATGGTGGGGCGACATTGCAGGCCGATATCGAGAACTTACGAGCGATTAAAGAAAGTCAATCTGTAGTGGTCCAAATTGAACAACCTGAAAATATTGCGGTAGGGGATGAACCTTACATTGTAGCCAATGATGACTATGAAAATTATCGAGCCATTCTTGTATACAGCAAACCTTATCGAGAAAAGCTGCAATTAACTAACGAACAAGCAAAACAATTGAATGCCGAAAATGGTTGTTTAGTTCGTGTACTAAGTGTTCAAGCTAAACAGGTTTCGAGCCCAGAAGCGGTAAACAAACTCAAAGAGACGGATCATTTGCGAATGGCTGTTAATTAAGCAGAAATACTATACATTTCACCAAATTTAAGAAGGAATACTATATTATCGCTAACGCAAGATTGGTACATGGATAAACACAATCTTGCTCGCTGAGCTGGAATTCATTAGCCTGTCGCTATTCTATAAACGACTGACAATTAAAATATTTAATTAATTTATATATTTTAATTGTCTACCGAAATTATATTGATAGAGGTCAGGCTAATATAATAATGAAGGAAAGGATTTATGATTAATTTTTATTGTTATAGGTAATAGCTTTTAAAAAGGAATTTATAAGGTTTTAAATGATTTAATAATATTTTTAACATGATTTAATGGACTAAATTGATAATCATATAATTTATTTATTATTAAAACATTTACGACAGTTGCTATAAATTGGAGTAAATATTACATGAGTAAGAATAACGGAAAGCAATTCCTGGAAGGAGATCTTCTTGGTAGTCAACATATGACTGAGCAAGAAGAAGAGAAATTGCAACGCTCATTAACCAATCGTCATATTCAGATGATTGCGATTGGCGGTGCAATCGGGACTGGATTATTTATGGGTTCCGGTAAAACATTAAGTATTTCAGGAACTTCAATTGTTTTAACCTATTTAATTATTGGTTTCTTCTTTTTCTTCGTAATGCGAGCAATGGGCGAGTTGCTGCTGGCGAATACTAATTTTAAAACATTCGCAGATTTTGCAACGGCATATCTTGGTCCGTGGGCGGGATTCTTCCTTGGTTGGTCCTATTGGTGTAACTGGATTATTACTGCTATTGCAGACGTGATCGTGATCGGAGGGTACATGCAGTTTTGGTATCCTGATTTACCCGTCTGGATTCCTGCATTTACTTCATTAGCAATTTTAACCATACTCAATTTTGTAGCCGTTCGGCTATTTGGTGAACTCGAATTTTGGTTTTCCCTCATCAAAATTACAGCAATTATTCTGTTTATTCTTGCGGGTATTTACTTAATTAGTACCGGATTTACTTCTCCGAATGGTGTTAAGGCATCGGTTAGCCATTTGTTTGAAACACAATCTATGTTTCCTTATGGTGTAACAGGTTTCTTAGCAGGCTTCCAAATTGCCATATTTGCGTTTGTGGGTATTGAACTGGTGGGTACAACTGCTGCTGAAACCAAAGACCCGCATAAATCACTTCCAAAAGCGATTAACTCTATTCCTTTACGTATTTTATTGTTCTATGTAGGCGCATTGGTTTGTATTATTGCAGTTACCTCTTGGGCAAAAATTTCACCAGAAAAAAGCCCATTTGTGGAAATGTTTACGTTAGTTGGCTTACCAATTGCGGCAGGTTTAATTAACTTCGTTGTGGCAACCTCAGCTCTTTCTTCAGCAAATAGTGGAATTTTTGCGACCAGTCGTATGTTATACGGTTTAGCTTTAGACAACGATGCTCCTAAAAGCTTTAGTAAGTTATCTAAAAGTAAGGTTCCAATTAGAGGACTCGTATTTTCGATGGCTTGTGTGACGGTGGGGACATCTATTTTATTTATTGTTCCAAATGTCATGACTGCGTTTACAATTATTTCAGCGCTCACTTCAATTTTATGTATTTTTACATTCATGTTGATTGTGCTTTCTTATATTTCCTATCGTAAAAAATTCCCTGAATTACATATTCAATCTCAATATAAAATGCCGGGTGGATTATTTATGGCATGGTTTACGATGCTTTTTTTAGTTTTCACTATTGTAATTTTAGCTTTAGATCATGACACTTTAATTGCACTTGAGTGTTCACCAATCTGGTTTATTGGTTTATTTATTGCCTATAGATATAAAAAGAAAAAGATGTTGCAGCTTGATATTTTAAAAGCTCAAAAGGTTGATTATATTTAAGTCGATTGTAGTTGTTTTTATATTAAAGCTAGGTGGGTGCCTAGCTTTTTTATTTTTAAAATAATAATTTTTGATTAAGATAATTTGTTTATAGTTACAACATTTAGTAGCAAACTTACTCAGAAAATTTTTGTAAGGTCTGAAATGTTTTTCAGGATTTTAAATATAGTCATAAATATTAAAATGAATTAAATTGATTTTAAAACTAAAGATTACAAAGTAAAAGGAATAGTAATCCCATGATACTTAAGTGTAATGATAGTAATTTGTACGATTTTACTATTGGGAAAAGATATATCTGTTTTGGGATGCAATTTAATGAATATCGAAATGAAACAAAGGTATCCGTTCGCCGTGATTCGGATGGTACTCCTGTTATTGTAGAAATTTCTAAATTTGAAATAATTAATCCTAGTATACCTGAAGGTTGGGAAATTTCATTTTATAAACAGGAAGATACTATAACTACGACTATTGAACCTAAAGAATTTAGTGGAGAATTTTGGGATGACTATCATGATGGGAACCCTAAAATGGAAAAATTATTTGAAGATACCTATATAAAGATCTGTAAATTCCATAATTTTTCTATTACGTCCGGTTGATTAATTAAAAGCCGATAAAAAAGCCTCATTACGAGGCTTTTTTATAATCCTTATTTAATATTAGGATCACCTTTTTTCAAGAAAAAGCGGATCGCTAATTTTTGCAAAAATGTTCCATAAGGAGGGTGGAAAAGCTGAGTCGGGAAAAACCGATGGCGTGTAAATACCGTTTTTGCATGTGAAAGTTCACGGAAACCTTCTTCACCATGATATGACCCCATGCCTGAGTTTCCGATACCTCCGAAAGGAGCATCATGGTTAACTACATGCCAGCCCCAATCATTGATGGTTACACCACCCGAATGAGTTTCACGTAAAATACGGTCACGTTCTACCGAACTATGTGTAAAGCAATAAAGTGCTAAAGGTCGTTCATCCGATTTCACATAGGTAATCGCATCATCTAAAGAATCATATGCCACCACGGGTAAAACAGGGCCAAAGAGCTCTTCTTTCATAATGCGCATGTCGGGAGTGCAGTTAAGTACAATTTGTACAGGCATTCTGCGGCCTTGTTGGTCAAAGCTGTAAGTGTCACAAGGAATAATTCGCGCACCTTTTTCTTGTGCATCGGTCAAAATATCTTGAATACGTTTTAAATGACGGTCGTTCACAATGGACGTGTAATTCTCATTGTTTGTGATGTTTTGACCAAACATTTTTATAAAGCTTGATTTTGCAGCATCCACAAATTCATCAATACTTTCTTTGGGAACCAACGCATAGTCAGGTGCTACACAGATTTGACCACTATTTGTTGCTTTACCATGCGTAATACGTTTTGCAGCATCGGCAAGCGGGTAGTTGCGACTTACAATTGCAGGTGATTTACCGCCTAATTCGAGTGTAACAGGTGTTAGATTTTCAGCTGCTGCTCGCATGACCACTTTGCCAATCGCAGGAGAGCCAGTAAATACAATATGGTTAAACGGCAAAGAGGTAAATCTAGCGGGGTCGGTAATTTCTTCACCAAAGACTGCGACTTCATCTTCATTAAAGACTTCGGCGAGCATACGTCGTAGCATTGCATTGGTATTCGGTGTAATTTCAGACAATTTAATCATGACTCGGTTGCCCGCAGCTAATGCGGCAATGAGCGGACCAAGTGCTAAATAAACGGGGAAGTTCCAAGGCACAATCACACCAACCACACCTTTAGGTTGGTATTGCACACTTAAACGATTTGATAAAAATAAAAGCTCGGTACGGCGTTTACTTGGGCGCATCCAGCGGCGTAAGTGATGAATTGCATGATCAGCCTCTAACACAGAGCCAAGTAAATCTAATAGTTTAGATTCATCCAGTGATCTTGAACTAAAGTCAGCATTAATCGCAGTAGCTAAAGCATCTTGATAACGAATAATTTGTTTTTTAAGTTGATGTAGTTTTGTTCGGCGTGTCTCAAGACTTGGATATGGATCCGCCTCAAAATTAGCACGTTGTTTGGAAAAAATAAGTTCCATATGTTCGGTGGCAGAGCCGCTATATTCTTTTAAAGTGGAGCTTTCCATTTTTATTCCTTCCCATATTTTGCTTATCATACTTTATGCTTGAAGCGTCGTATGGTCGATGTTAAATTGAGACAACAAGAGGTAGTTTAGTGCCATTATGCACGTCACTCTAGGGATGGTGTGAGTTAAATGCCTAATAATATTTATAAAAGTACAAATGTTGTTATCGAAGGAAATTATGATAATACATCCTTAGGTTCGAATACATATTTGCTAGGTTTGACTAGTTTATTTGATGAAATGGGTTCGCAAGGCTATTCAATATCAGATGTTCTATCTGGCACAGATATTTCGTCAGACACCATGAATCAACCCTCTTTATATATTTCTTAACTTCAAAAAATCCAGTTATTTCAAAATATTCAACGTTTATCTCAGGATCCGTTAATTGGATTACGTGCTGGGCAAAAGCAGCGCTTGTCAGATTTTGGGGTATATGGTTATGCACTCTATTCTTCGCGTAATTTTAGGCAAGCGGTAGAGCTCGGCATTCGACACATTAAGCTTGCAGGGCCTATTTTAAAGAAGTCTTTTTATATTCGAGATGATGCGGCTGTTTTTGAAGGGCAAGATATTATTGCACTAGGTAAGCTTTTGCCTTTGGTGTGCGAATTTTGGTTTAGCTCAATGCAAACCTTAATTGAACGTGTGCTGGAAGGACCATTTCAAGCAAAGAAGCTTTTATTGCCTTATCCAGCACCTGATTACGCAGAAGAATATGAAAAAGTTTTTCATTGTCCTGTTCAGTTTGATGCTGGCGTCATGCAATGGCACTTTGATTTAAAGTGGCTTGATGTACCTTGTCCAAATGCCAACCCGATTACCGCGGATATGTGTAAGTCTTTTTGTGAGCGGATGTTAGGTACAGCTGAACTTGAAGAGCCTGAGTTGGTGAAAACGATTCGTTTGATTTTGTTAGATGGAACAGGACTTTTCCCATCGGCTCAAGAAATGGCTGAACGATTGCATATGTCAAAGCGTACCTTACATCGGCGCTTGGCAGGTTTTAATTTAACTTATCAAGAATTATTAGATGAAACTCGGCGCCGTCTTACTGATGAATACTTGCGAGAAACAACTTTAACCATAGACGAAATTGCCGAGAGAATTGGCTTTTCAGATACTTCTAATTTTAGAAAAGCCTATCGGCACTGGACAGGCATTTCACCGAATGAGTATCGATTACAGTATCAAAATTAGAATAAGATTTGCCTGCTACTTAAAGCAAGAGAATAACTTTTTTTGCAAAAATGGATTACAGAGCAAAATAGCAAATAAAATAATAAATATGCCGATAATGCTAAACAGATCCGGTACTTCATGCCAAAAAACAAATCCCCAAATTCCTGCAAAAATAATGGCAATATAATTCATTGGACCAATTTGTCCTGCTGGCGCTAAGCTATAAGCATAAGACATAAAAAGCTGACTAATGTTTGCTAAAAGTCCTGCGGCAATCAGCAATGCGAGTTCATGGCAAGTGAAAATGCGCCAATGCCAGAACATTGGAATTGATGAAATTAAGCTACCAAAAATACAGAAGTAAAAAACAATACGCTCAGGCGGTTCTGTACTGGTTAAAGCTCTTACAGTTACAAAAGCCATCGCTGATAAAAAACATGCGCCTAAACCAATAAAGGACAATGCATTGAGTAGGCCTTGGTCAGGTTTAGCGAGAAATAAAACCCCAACGAGTCCAATCACAGCAGCAAAAATCATCGAATTAGTGATTTTTTCTTTTAAGAAAAGCCATGCAATGAGTGGAATAAAGATTGGGGATGAGTAGCTAAAAACCATCGCATTTGATAGTTTTAAGTTCGCAATTGCATAGAAAAAACCATACATTGCGGCAAGACCCACTAAGCTTCGCCAAGTGTGCATCCAGAGTTTATCGGTTTTAACGAAGTCTAAGCCTTGCTTTAAAAGCATAGGAATAAAAATAAATAAACCCACTGCATTTCTAAAAAACACGACGGTCGCATTGTCTACCGTTTCTGAAGCAAAACGAATGCATACCCCCATAATGGAAAATAATAATGCTGATGTCATAAGACAAAGCAGTGCTTTTCCAAGTTGAGTTGAGGGTTTAGTTGAAGCAGTCTGATTTTGCATATCGAAATGAGTTTTTGGTTTTCGGTGTTATCTTAGCAGCGATGCAGGCATTGGATGAAATATCATTTGATAATGATTCAATAGTGATACTTAGCAAAATAAAAAAAGAGAGCCTATGTAAGCTCTCTTTTAATTTTATAGTGTTGTTATTTACAGCTAAAGTTTTCAGCTTTTTCGCTATCACCCTGACCATTGTAACGAGCAATCAGTGGGTAAGGACAGAGTGGACGGGTACGGTCTGGTGCCCAGTCTTGTGGAAGTTCAGTATTCACTTGACCACTTGGGTTACCTGCGCCGCGTGCAGTCGCAATGATTTTGTCAGGTGCTTGCCTATATTCCACCCAGTTGATTAAAGCAGTCAATGCGTCAAATTGGTCGGTCGCAATGCCATCACGGGTATGGTTCATGCCCGGAACTCTAAAGAAACGTGCAAATTCAGGCGCTGTACCTTTCGCATCATTTTTATAGTGTTGTAGCAGTTGATCGTACCAATTTTGGGTGTCATCGACAGAGAAAACGCCGTCTGCTGTGCCTTGTACCACAATCATTTTTCCACCGTGATTACGGAGTTTATCCAGATTGAGTTCATCGGGTGGCATCATGAAAGACATAGAACTTTCGGTGTACACATCATTGGTCGCCGATAGTTTTAGATAATCAGTATCAAAATTATAGTTAAAGGCGAATTGTCTAGAGTTTTGAACTACCGTTGGATCTGGCGGAACCTGAAAAAGAATACCGACTGCAACAGGGTCACGTGCTGTTCCAACCGAAGATTCGAATTTCCAGCTTGCCCAGTTACTGCCGACTAAACCGGGGTCGAAAGGCTGGGTTGCATAGAGAGCTTGTCCAGCCGAATTTACAGGGCCACGGTAAATGTTGGCTAATACATCAATTTGTTCGGTACTTAAACAAGTACCATCTCTTGTGCTTGAGCAAACAGGTACATCTTTGTGAATATCAAAAGCCGTACGGCAAGCCTCGACGTCTTGAACCAGCCCATCTGCAACACCGTCTAGAGCATCGCATCGATCTAAAATCGCTTTTGCTAATACTTTACGCTCTGAAAGGGTAAGAGCAGTACTTAAATCATTTTCGTCTGTTGCGACACGACGGAGCTGCTGCGCTGTGTAGAGTTGAGCTGCGGCTGCACGAGGTAAATGAAAACCCGGGGTGCTTGCTAGAATTCCATCATATTGGTCGCCTAAACGGGTTGCTGCAATCATCGCGTGGCGTCCGCCATTTGAAGTGCCGCCTGCATAGGAGCGGTCTGGCAATTTACCATACGCTGTTTTAATTAGATTTTTTGCCATAGGCGTGAGTTTGGTAATCGCACCATAGCCGTAGTTGATTCTGGCTTGAGGATCTAAACCAAACATTGGATTTTGTGAGGCATTATGTCCTGCATCGGAAGAAATGACAGCGAAACCATCATGTAGGGCATTGGTAAGTGGACCACCGCTGCCGACCTGACCCGTTGCAGGAATTAAATTACCATCGGTTCCGCCATTGCCTTGATAGAGAAAACGGCCGTTCCAATCAACAGGTAAGCGCATTTCAAAACCAATTTGATAGGCTTGTCCATCGACAGGGCTTACACGTTGGTCCATATAACCTTTGATCAAACAATGAGCCCCAATTGGTTTGTTGGCTACAGTCAAAGTGCCTGCCTCTTGAAGAGTGGCCGAGCTAATCACGGTATTGTTGTATTGAAATCCGAGTAAGTCTGAACAGCTTACTGTCATTTTTACGCCCACAGCAGGAGACAACTGAGGCGGTTTCGTTGTTGAGGGCGTAGTTGTGTCATCACTATCACTTCCACAGCCTGCCAAAGAACCAAGCATGGCAAGTACTAAAGCGGAGTGGGTCAAAATTCGTTTATTGTTGGTGTAGTTCATTTATTCATATCCTTATTGAATGAATGGTTGTAATTAGTCTAGAACCAGAAAATTAGCTGTACTTCGTGCAATCATTTTGTTGTTTTGCCAAGCTTCGCTTTCGAGATTCAGTACAGTTTTGCCTTGTTTAATGAATCGGCATTTTGTAATGACTTCGCCCACAGCACAGGGTCTTAAAAAGTCCATGGTTAAGTTGATGGTGGTAGCTGGTTTACGGTCATTGGCGAGATATGCAAAAAGTCCCATCACGTCATCAAGCATGGCGCAGATCATGCCGCCTTCGACGGTGCCGCGTGGATTGGTAAAGCTTTCTAGCGCCGTGTAGTGGATGGCGAGCTCAGTGTTTTTTTCATTCCAATGGATATTGTGTCCACCCAAATGGTGATGGATTGGCGGTAAGTGTTCTAAAGTTTTTTGATCCATAATGAAGGGTCCATCCTTTTGTAAGTGTTATAAAAATTATTATTTCAGAGCATAAGCATCATAAATAACTGCTTTGCCCAAGCGCATTGCACTACCTACTGCAACGGTCTGGTTAAGCCATACATATTTAGGTGAGCTGGTTTCAAACTGCATGGTAATTTTGAAATAGTAATTTTTCGGGTCGACATCTTTGCCTTGAGCAAGCTGTTTTAGTGTTTCTGCCGAGCCATGTCGGTAACCTTTGGTTTGAAGATAAATGAGTGCACCGTCATCGGTTTCTAACAAATATCGCGTATCAATAATGGCCAGTCCTTTACTATCGACTATTTGCCAATCTGCGCCATTATTTAAAATGCGGCCTTTAAGCGATTTCCCTTCAAATGTTCCACCTGTAATAGGAATAATTCGGCGTTTGCCAGCATCACTGGTTGTGCCTAATTCCCAAACAGGTGCATTTAAATCAACACTAAATTTTGCTAAAGGCTCTAGCTGAATGGGCGGTGGGCTATATTGAGTTTCGGCATGAGTCAGGGCAATCAGACTCATTCCACAGAGTAGCGTTACAACTTTCTTCATGATGAATTTCTCGAAATAAAAAGAGATTCTATGTGTAACTGAACCTCTTGTTTTGAATTATTTAAATTTCCATGTGTAATCAATGTTGATGCGGGTTTCGTTTACAGGTTTGATATTTGCTGTAGAGAGCATGTTGTTGTCATAAATGGCATATCGTGCACGCAACCCTAGATTTTTTAACCAGCCACTTTGAACGGTGTAGCCTAAATCAAAATCTGTTTCTCGCTCTTTTAGATTGGTGCCACCTAAGTTGGGTGCATAAATATTGTGACCTGTGGTGTAACGGGTCATGAAACGTAAACCTGGAATGTAATCTTTAAAGTCATATTCATAGCGGAAGCTATAGGCTTTTTCTTTTGGGTTTAAAAACTCGCCCGGCCATGTATCAATGAGTAGGCCAGTTTCACCTCCAGTCAAATACGGAAATGCGGTGTCGCCGTGATGTTGGAAAGTACCAAAAATAAATTTATGGTTTTGATGTTTTAACTCAAAGTGAGCATGATAAAGATCATTATCGACTAAACCAGCCTTCGCTTGTCCGTCATCACGACTGCGGTAGTACCGTAACTGCGAGCTAAGATTAGTAGTGTCATTAATTTTGTGTTGATGTAAAGCACCGACCATAGTTTGGTTATAAAGATCATCAACATCCATATAAAAAGCGGTGAGTTTGAGTGCAGGGTTAAACTGATAGTTTCCACCTAAATAATAGAGTCCATCAGTTTCGGCACTTTTAAATCGTCCATTCACCCCTGAAATTTTAATTTTTTCATAGTTGGTCGAATCACGATGATTCACTTTATCGAGGTAGGCTGCCTGTAAATCAAAATCTTTAATATCTTTACTGGTCAGTGAAATTCCTCGATAAGTTTGAGGTAACAAGCGAGCAGGCGAAGCTACTAAAACAGGGTTCATTGGCATTAACGTACCAATGCGAAGTTCGGTCTGGCTCATTTTAGCTTTTGCTGTTACACCAATTTCGCCATAAGAGTCGGCAGGTTCATTGGTGCGCGTGTCTCTAGGTAAGTTTCCTGTACCTCCATGCTCTGCGTCGGCATCGAGTTTAAAACCCGCCGTTGCAAGCACATCCAGCCCAAAACCGACAGTCCCTTCGGTATAACCTGAATTGGCTTTGAGAATAAACCCTTGTGTCCAATCCTTGGCGGCAGGGTAAGCGGATTGCTCTTGGTAGTCGCGGTCAAAATAGAAATTTCGTGTGGTGAGTTCTACTGAACTGTTGTCAATAAAATTGCCAGCCCACACTGAACCAGAGATCATAAGGGTAGAGTACATCCATAATTTCGACATAGCATTTCTTCCTGAAATATCATTTCTTGTTTTCAACAAGGCATAGTTGTTGTGTCTGCCTTGTTTGGTTTTAAATCGAATTATTTTCCGAGCAGTTCTCGGGCCACGATTTCTTTCATAATTTCATTGGTTCCCCCATAAATTTTTTGTACCCGTGCATCCACAAAAAAACGTGAAATCGGATATTCCTGCATGTAGCCGTAGCCACCAAAAAGCTGAAGTAATTGATCAATCACTTCACATTGGACATCGGTAATAAAGCATTTCAGTGCGGCAACTTGAGTGACGCTTAACTGGTGTTGTTGATACAGCGCTGCACATTGGTCTACAAAAGCTTGAGCGGCTTTTGCTTTAATTTGCGCATTTGCGAGCACAAACCGCGTGTTTTGCATTTGACTTAAAGGTTGTCCGAAAGCTTTACGCTCTAATACATAGTCTTTGGTCAGTTCGATGGCGCCTAAAATTGACCCCAAAGCCATCATAGAAATGCTCAAGCGTTCGCGCGGTAACTCTTGCATTAAATAGGCAAAGCCTTGTCCTTCTTCACCTAAATGCTGGGTTGCAGGAACATACACATCATCAAAAAATAGTTCGGCTGTATCTTGAGCGTGTAGTCCGATTTTTTGCAATGAACGGCCTTTTTTAACGCCATCTAAAGCGGCATCAACTAAAAGAATCGAAATACCTTTTGCTTTGGCTTGAGGATTGGTTTTAGCCACAAGAACGATCAGGTCGGCGTGCAAACCATTTGAGATAAACGTTTTTGAACCATTTACACGATAGTGATCATTTTCTAAAACGGCTTGAGTCCGTATGGCCTGTAAGTCTGAGCCTGCATTGGCTTCGGTCATCGCAATTGCGGTGACAACTTCACCTGTCACCATTTTCGGTAACCAATAGCGTTTTTGCTCTTCAGTTCCAATATTTTGTAGATAAGGAGAAACCAGCTCATTTTGCCCACCAATTGCAACCGCCAAAGATGCAAAGCCAGCTTGAGCAGTTTCTTGAACTAGCATGAGAGAATAATGAACAGGAGCGCCACAGCCGCCATATTCTTCGGGCACATCTACGCACAAAAAGCCATTTTCCCCAAGACGAAGCCATAGATCACGTGGGATTAGGCCATCGTGTTCCCACTGTTCGTAATACGGAGCGACCTGTTCTTTTAAGAACCTGCGGTAACTGTCTCGAAATAGTTCAAATTCTGTATCGTGTGGCATGTTGAACCTTTTTTTAGGCAAAAGTGGGGCTATAGCTCAAACCGAAGTTTGAGCTTCCTTTTTTATTTCAATAGCTTATTGCTTTAAGGTGGGTACTCGAATAATGAGTGGGTTGTCGCCCTGCTTTTGATAAAGCTCATCAATTAAAGCGGCACGACGTTTCGTAATATTGCTTTGATTGAGATTGCCTTTATCGGTCACTTCTCCAGCATCGAGCTGAGGCGGTTCGGTCATCAAATAAAGCATTGAGACTGTATTTGAACTGCCAGTCGCATCTTTATTAAATGTCGTTAAAAATTGGCGGAACCATTGCTGAACTTTAGGATGCTGTAATATCTCTGTTGCAGAATGTTCACCAAGCTTAAGGCCGGCATGTTGAGCACAAGTTTCTAATTTTGGAAAAATCAGAAAACCCACGGCATTGAGGTTTGAACCTGTAATACAAACATCTTGAACCAGTAAATTACCTTGAATAAGCACTTTGTTGCGTAGTGTGCCGACATTGACGAAAGTGCCTGTATTGAGTTTAAAGTCTTCGGCAATGCGTCCGTCGTACATGAGGCCTTTGGTTGGATCATTGATGTCGACTAAACGAACAGCATCACCTGTGTGGAAAAAGCCTTCATCATCAAAAACTGTGCTTTGCTGGTCCGCCTTTAAGCGCCAATAGCCTTTCATGACATGTTTGCCACGAACGCAAAACTCAAGTTTGTCACCACATGGCACTAGCTTAATTTCGCATCCCGGAGCAGGGTAGCCAATAAAGCCAGCCATCACGCGTGGACCAGTTGTAAAAGCACAAGATGGTGCAGTTTCAGTCATGCCCAATCCGCTCATAATGCGAATTTTTTCTCCGCAATGTTGCTGAGCAATTTTATCAAGTCTGTTCCAGCCCGCTTCTGAAAGCGCGGCACCTGCAAAGAATAAAATTTTAACTTTGGCAAAAAAGCGCTCTCTTAATTCCTCATCTTTTTCTAAAGCTTCGGTCAGTTCTTCCCAACCTTTTGGCACATTTAAATAGACAGTTGGAGAAATTTCTTTGAGGTTACGAATGGTTTCGTCAAATTTTCCTGCAACGGGTTTGCCATCATCAATGTAAATCGTACCGCCGTTATAGAGCGCGATACCGACATTGTGACTGCCGCCAAACGTGTGGTGCCAAGACAACCAGTCAAGAAGAACAGGAGGAGTCTCTTCAAATTCAGGGAAAGTCTGCAATAGCATTTGCTGATTAACACACAACATTAAATGCGTAGTTGGCACAGCTTTAGGGAGTTTAGTTGAACCTGATGTAAACAAGAATTTGGCAATCTGGTTTTCATCAAGGGTTTGGTAAAACTCTTGAACATTTGAAACTGGCGTATCTAAAAGCGATTGGAAAGACGTGCAGATCTGATTGCCCACAAGACCCTTGTTGGTCACTACTTCAATGTCGGATGTAATACATGCCTGAATGGCTTTGGCAAATGCTTGACCGTCGCTGGCATAGACCAAGCCAGGTGTGAGCACTTCAAACACATGTTTGAGCTTGCCAAAGTCTTGAGAAATAAGAGAGTAGGCAGGGGAAATTGCTGAGAAAGGCACACCCGCCAGCATAGCACCCATAGAGAGTGTTAAATGTTCAAGATCATTACCACTTAAAATGACTAAAGGTCTTTCTTGGCTTAAGTTACGTTCATGCAAAGCCTGAGCAATATGCCATGCGCGTTGTAAAACTTCTGCATAACTCAGTTTGACCCATTCACCTTGAGCATTGCGTTTTGCTGCAAAAATATGGTCTGGTTTGGTTTGTGCAAAATGAATTAACCGATCTGTCAGTTTTTGTGGATACGGTTTTAATTGCTCTTTTGGGCTGATATAGAGCGTGTCATCTTTATAGTGATAATGAATATCATGTTGCCCTAATTTTACGAACCGTTCGCGGTCTTGTGATTGAGTGGCATTCATTTGCATTTCTTTCACTCCATGGAAAGCGCATCACTGCGCTTTATTTTTTGCATCATGCAATTTTTATTTAATATGTTGTTGTCTGCATTAGCCGACTAAATCGGGTAATGACGTGATTGAGTTTGAACGGTGATCCAACGCAATTCGGTAAATTCACCAATAGACGCCTTACTACCAAATCGTCCGTAACCACTAGATTTTGTACCACCAAATGGCATTTGAGCTTCGTCATGCACGGTTGCACCGTTAATGTGACAAATACCCGAATCAATCTGTTTAGCCACTTCCAATGCCTGTGAAATATTCTGGCTAAACACTGCTGAAGAAAGACCGAACTCGCTGTCATTTGCCAGTGCTACACCTTCTTCAATGCTTGAAAAGCGTTGAACTGTGCATACAGGTCCAAATGATTCTTCGCGGTAAAGCAACATGTCAGGTTTAATATTGAGCACCAACGTCGGTTGCATGGTGGTGTCTTCAATATGAATGCCTAAAGGTAAGTCTGCACCTTTGTTTTGGGCATCTTCCAACAAATGCTGAATACGGTTTGCGGCACGGCGACTTTCTAAAACACCGAGTGCATTTTTTTTCGAGGTTGGGTTGCCCGCCTGAATAGAGCGGGTTTTCTCAATCAGCTTTTCAATAAACTGGTCGGCAATTTTGTCTTGAACCAAAACACGTTCGGTCGACATACAAATTTGTCCCTGATTAAAGAACGCCCCAAAAGTCACAGCATTTACGGCTTCATTAATGTCGGCCTCGTTTAAAACCACAACAGGAGCTTTCCCACCCAATTCAAGTAAAACAGGTTTTAAATATTTAGCAGCAGTCTCGGCAATAATTTTTCCAACTTTAGTTGAGCCGGTAAAATTAATGCGTTTCACGGCTGGATGAGACACTAAGCGCTCCACGATTTGAGGTGCATCTTCGGCAGCATGGGTAATCACATTCACGACACCTTCACCTAGACCCGCTTCATGTAACACTTCACCAATGAGACGATGTGTTGCTGGGCAGGCTTCTGAGGCTTTTAACACAACCGTGTTACCACAAGCCAAAGGCATGGCAAGCGCACGTGTTGCCAAAATGACAGGTGCATTCCAAGGTGCGATCCCTACAATCACACCGCAAGGAACCCGTACACCCATTGCAAGATTGCCCGGCACATCTGACGGAATGAGGCTTCCGTCAATTTGTGTGGTCATTGCCGCTGCTTCACGTAACATGTTTGCAGCAAGGTGAACGTTAAACCCATACCATGTGGCAGTTGAACCTGTCTCTTGCATTCCAGTTTCAATGAATTGCTCGGTCTTTTGGTCCATTAAATCGGCTGCTTTTAATAAACGTAAACGGCGTTCGGTAGGCGAGAGCTTCGACCATACTTTAAAAGCTTGTTGTGCCGATTCGATTGCACGATCAACATCGTCCAAAGTTGCAGCAGCGGCTTTGCTTGCCACTGATCCATCAATGGGGCTAATACGCTCAAAAGTTGCCTGATTTGATGCATCAACAGATTGACCGTGAATTAGTAACTGTACATTTTGCATGGGTTGTGTCCTTACATTGCCATTAAAGAATCAAAAGTTAACCAGTACGTTTATAGCTCTGTAAACCCGGTTTAATTGATTTTTCATCTAAAAATTGTTTCAAACCTTCTTGACGGCCATTTTCAGTATCACGATGGATACATTGATCTAACTTGGCATATAAGTAATCTTCATTTTGGTCCCATGTCAGTTCACGGCAACGTTTAAAGCCATTTTTAGCCGTACGAAGCACTACAGGGTTTTTCTCAAGTAGGCAATTTGCAAGCTCAGTCACTTCTGCTTTTAGCTGTTCAAGCGGTACGCTTTTATTCACAAGCCCCATCGTTTCGGCTTCTTTACCACTAAAGGTTTTACCCGTCATGATGTAGTACAAAGCTGCGCGGTGACCTACGGTATCTGCCATTGCTTTGCTTACAAGGTTGCCCGGTGGGATACCCCAGTTAATTTCAGATAAACCGAAAGTTGCTTCATCTGCTGCAATTGCGAGATCGCACGCCACTAAGGGTGAGAAACCGCCTCCGAAACACCAGCCGTTAACCATTGCAATGGTTGGTTTTGAATACATACGAAGAAGTTGCCACTGCCAACGACATGAGTCACGACGAATACGTTCTTGATAAATTTCAGGCTGAGTGTCGACTTCGCGGAAATATTCTTTCAAGTCCATGCCGGCTGTCCAAGAGTCACCCGCACCAGTTAATACTAAAACACGTGCATTTTGATCAAGTTCTATGGCTTCAAGCACATCAATCATTTCACGATTGAGTGTAGGACTCATGGCATTTTTCTTTTCTGGGCGATTTAGTGTGACCCAAGCAATTCCATCTTCAACTTTAACATCTACGGTTTCCCAGCGATTTTCATAAGTCATCTTCATACTCCTTGAATGATTTTGTGATGTTCTGAGATTTAATTTAATATCAGTTAAACTTACATTCAAGTCTTTTTTCTAAAATTTAATAATTATTTTATAATTGTATGTATTTTAAATAAAAATTAATTTAATAAATAATTTTATATAAAAATATGTTGATTTTTTAGTAAGTTTAACTGATATTTTTGGTGTGTTTAAACAACAATACACAAAGGGCTAAATGGAACGACTAGTCAATAAAGGACAACACAATGGAAAAGATATTAGGACAGTCTGCAAGAGCAAAGATTACGTTACTACTTTGCTTTGCAATCGCAATTTTTGAAGGTTTTGATCTTCAATCAATGGGGGTAGCCGCTCCACGAATGCGGGCTGAGTTTATGTTGGATAATGGCCAGATGGCATGGGCATTTAGTGCTGCAATTTTAGGAACACTACCGGGTGCCATATTAGGTGGCAGATTTGCAGATATTATCGGGCGTAAGAAAATTCTGATTTTTAGTATTCTGCTTTTTGGAATTATGTCTTTGCTAACAGCATATGCTGCTAACTTCAGTTTGCTGTTACTCATCCGTTTTTGTACTGGTTTGGGAATGGGCGGGGCACTTCCGATGATGATTACACTTGCCTCTGAGGCTGTGCCTGACCAGCACAAGGGCAAAGCCGTAAGTGTCATGTATAGCGGCATTCCTTTTGGTGGATTACTCACTTCTGTGGTTGCTATGTCGTTGGCGGGTGATGCAGAGTGGCGTCATATTTTCTATATTGGTGGTATTGCGCCTATTTTGTTAATTCCACTCATTATGCGCTTTTTACCTGAGTCAAATGATTACCTACAACGTAAAGTTCAAGCGCAAAAAACGACTCCATTCTTTGAAGTTTTATTTGCTAAAGAACGTCGTATGTCGACCATTCAGCTTTGGGTGAGTTTCTTCTGTACCTTAGTGGTGCTGTACTTCTTGTTAAACTGGTTGCCGTTACTGATGGGTGCGCAAGGCTTATCGAAGCTACAAGCAAACTATGTACAGATGGGCTACAACGTTGGTGGAATTTTAGGTTCAATCTTAATGGGTGTATTGCTTGATAAAGTACGCATGAGTTTTGTGATTAAGCTGATTTATCTTGGTATTTTATTCTCACTTTGTTGCTTGGCAATTTCTCCAACTGTTGCATTACTAGCGCTTGCGGCAGTGGGCTGTGGTTTATTCATTGTAGGCGGACAATCGGCATTGTACGGTTTAGCCGCAATGTATTATCCAACCGAAATGCGTGGAACCGGAGTTGGTGCGGCGGTTGCAATTGGGCGTATAGGTTCTTTTGCTGGACCTTTAATGGCTGGTTTTTTACTCTCACTTGGGCAAAGTTCGACCATTGTGATTGGTTCAAGCATTCCAGTGATTTTAATTGCAGCGATCTCTGCATTACTTCTTGTCAAAAAACCTAAACAGCCTGTACATTTAGTACAAAGCTCAGGTGCTCGCTAAGTTTTAACGAAAGTATGGGGTGACTACCTCATACTTTCACTACAGATTTTCTTATGATGAATGAAAGGTTATGGTACGTTCAAATTTAGTTCAAAAAAAAGTAGAATATGAGCCTAAGTTAAGTTACATGATTGCTCGTGTTGACCGAATTATTAGTAAACATTTAACAGAGCATTTAAAAGAGCTTGAAATTACCTTGCCACAATTTACAGCACTTTCTGTTTTAGCTTCAAAAAGTAATGTATCCAATGCAAAACTTGCTGAACGTTCTTTTATTAAGCCGCAATCTGCCAATAAAATTCTGCAAGATTTGCTGGTCAATGGCTGGATTGAAAAGAAACCTGACCCTACGCATGGTCGCCGTATTTTAATTACACTCACCGAAAGTGGTGTTGAAAAACTCAATAAATGCAATGAGGTTGTATTAAAAGTTGAAGAAAAGATGCTTGAAGGCATTGATATCAATCTGGCTTATTTAATTCGTAATAACCTCGATATCATGGTGAATAATCTTAAAAGCCTTTAAATAAATGAGTTTTTGGGGGCGAGCTAAATTCCCAAGCAATGATTCACACAGAAAATTTATTTCATTTTGCAAATGAAGTTGTTAGCATCAAAGTGACGTTTTTGACAATGTGTGGCAGCAAATGTCTTCAGGGCAACAAGTTTTACTTAAATTAAGAAAAATGATTATTTCAGGGGAACTTGAAGGTGGTGCCAGAATTGCTGAGATTCCCACTGCCGAGTTACTTGGGGTTTCGAGACAGCCTGTTCGTATTGCATTTCGGCTGCTCGAACAAGAAGGTCTTCTCATCAAGAACCCAACCCGTGGCTACACCGTCCGTGAAATTTCAGAACAACTGGTTCATGATGCGCTTGAAGTGCGGGGGGTGCTGGAAGGGTTGGCTGCAAAAACTTTGGCAGAACAAGGCTTAAGCGAAGAGCAGAAAAAGACCCTTCAACATTGCATTCAAGAAACTGAAAAACTCTTTAATGAAAAGGATGAGTTCGGCGATACCGAACTGGAACGTTACCATCATTTTAATGTCATTTTTCATGACACGATTATTGAGGGCGCGCAAAATGTTGCGCTCATACAAGCTCTAGCAAAAAACAATCAATTGCCGATGGCTTCAGCCCAAGCCATTACCTATGATGAGAAGCAAGCTTTGTCGGAATATCGCCGTTTGCACTATGCACATTTACAGCATTGTTCGATTTTCGATGCATTGACACATCGTCAGGCAGGACGTGCTGAAACTTTAATGCGTGAGCACAGTAGTGTAGTGATTTTAGGTGAAACACTAAGAAATGTTCTTAGTGTTTAAGGTGAAATAAGTTCCTTTATTTTTCAATAAAGGAACTTAGCTATTAAAGCTCAATCACAAGATTTTTAGTTTTTGCACGAGAACAGCAGGGCGTAAATTGGTCGTTCAAAGCATGTTCATCTTCAGTCATAAACATATCGCGATGATCAGGCGTACCCTCTACAACGCGAGTAATACACGTTCCGCAAATGCCTTGTTCACACGAAACAGGAATATCAAAACCATTTGCAATTAATGCTTCAGTAGCAGTTTGCTCTGGCAATACTTCAATTCGGCGGCCCGTACCTTTAACTTCAATAGTAAAAGCTTCATCATTAGACGTATCTACTTTTTGCGCGACAAAATGTTCTTGATGTAACTGTTCATTGTGCCAGCCAGCTTGTTCAGCCGAGCTCATGACAAACTGCATAAACCCTGTAGGCCCACACACATATAAGTGTTTATCTGGTGAACTCTGACCTAAAACCTCTGCCATATTACATTCGGTATCTGGCTGATCTTGAATATGAAAATGAACTTGATCACCAAAGTGCTCGGTTAAATTGCCATAGAAGGCAATCATTTCATGACTACGAACAAAGTAATGCAATTCGAAAGGAATATTGACTGACTTAAGTCGATACGCCATCGATAAAATGGGGGTAATGCCAATACCGCCAGCAAATAAAACAGCCTGCTTTGTTTGAGGATGAATCTCAAATAAATTACGTGGTTCACCAATCTTTAAATGATCGCCTTCACGATATTCAGTATGGATACAACGTGAACCACCGCGTGAGTTAGCATCATGTAAAACACCAATTACATAACGATGCTTTTCACTGCAACAATTTGAAAGTGAATATTGACGGGTTAGACCGTTTTTAATATGCACATCAATATGTGCACCTGCCTCAAAATTCGGTAGCGCTGTGCCATTTGCCGCAACCAATTCAAAAGCACGAATGGTCGGGGTAAGCTGGTGAATTTTCTGAATAATAACGTCCATGTTTATACTCCTTTAAATAATCCGAATGTTTGGAAACTTTTGTGCGGATGTTTCAGGAGGCGTTTTATTTTCTTCAGCAAGCAGTCGCTCAATCACCTTACGAGACTGTACACCGCCTGCATCGATATTGAGCATTAGTAACTTGCGATGTGGATTGTTTAAGATATTTTGCTGCTGTTGCTCCAGCATTTCTAAATCTTCAGTAAAGATTTTGCCTTGGCCTTCACGAATTTGGTCGGTGAGTTCAGCATTGTTTGGCTGGAAGTTGCGTGCCATTCCCCAGAAATACCAATGTGAGGTTTCAGTTTCTGGAGTAATAAAGTCCACGACAATTGACGAAACTTTTTTGTCATTTGGTGCGTGATAACCGCCATGTCCAGCATGTGCCACACCGACTTCAATATGGACATTACTTGGGGCAAAGAAGTGGCAACGTTGCCAGCGGTCAACAGGTACATCATCTGCCAAGTGATTACCACGCAATGCCATTTGCCAAAATGGAGGTGCGATCACATTTTCCATGTAACGTTCAGTAATGACATGGTCACCATCAACTTTAGTGATTGGTAATGATTCATCAATTTCTTTTTGTCCGATGCTGCTTGAGTGAACATAGGTTTCGTGGGTTAAATCCATCAGGTTATCGACCATCAAGCGATAGTCGCACTGAATGTGAAACAGACCTCCGCCATAGCTCCATTCAGGATGATCTGCCCATTCTAAAGTTGGCAGTTTTGCTTCATCTGCTAATGCCTTTTCGCCTGGCCATATCCAAATAAAGCCGAACTTTTCAATAACTGCATATGCTTTGTTGCAAGGGAAACCATTTACACGTTGAGCTGGCATTGAAACGGTCTTTCCGTCACAGCCCATCACTAGTCCATGATAACCACACACGAGGTTTCCATCTTCGACATAACCTAGTGAAAGTGGGGCACCACGATGCGGACAAAAATCTTCAACGGCTGCAACTTGATTTTCTTTACCACGGTAAAAAACGATTTTTTCACCACAGATAGTGCGACCTAGCGGTTTGTCTTGGATTTCTTCTGGGCGGCAGACTACATACCAAGCATTTTTAATAAACATTGTGACGACTCCTTATCACTTATTGGATCCAATTTATAATAAATAAAAATATTGGTCAATTGATAAGCAGTATATTTTTTAAAAATATTGATCTTTTGATTTGGTTGTTTTGTATATTTTTAATTGCTATTAAAGGATTTTGTATTTCTTTTGAATTTTAGAAGCGAAATATTTTGTGGTTTTAATTTGGATCCATAATGGCTGTGGTTAAGCCATTATGGGGGTGTTGAGATTTAGAAATTAACCGTGTAATGAAGCATCATGCGCTGTTCATCCAGACTTTTGCCATGTTTAGTGTCGTAGTTAATATTTAAGAAAAGAAATTTAAGATTTTTAATCCAAGCATTTAGGTCATATTGAATCAACACATCACTTTCTTGCTCAAAATCATTTTGATTCATGGTTTGAAATGAATCGCCATAAATATATTTATAGGTCACTTTTAGACCCTTGATATAGTCTTTAAAATCATACGAGACAACGAAATGATAAGACTTTTCATCTGCTTTGGTAAACGCACCTAAGGTCCAGTTAACCATATGCGGGATGGGCATATTGTCGAGTTTTGGAATACCATCTTTGCCAAAGTTTTCCTGGTAGCCAATTCCAGTTGTAAAATTGCCATGTTTGATAAAATGCATAGCCCCTACGGATGTATTGTCATATTCACCAAGATTTGATTTACCGACATCGTCGTGTCGAAACACACGTAATTTTGTGGTGTACTGCTTTGTCCATTGATAATCAAAAGCAAAGTAACTTTGATTGATGAGATCTGTTAAGTAACCATTATAAAATTTCCAATTATATTGGGGCGTTTTCCCATCCCACTGGAAAAAGTAAAGCCCATCAGATTCATGTTTTGAGATGGCAAGTTTGTGGTAGTCCTCCTCATTTTTTGGCGAATAACGGTTAATCAAACCCAGCTCGAAATTTTGTTGCGATGTCTTATATTTTAATTCCAAGCCTTTATAGTTCACCCGTAATTGATGTGTGTCGACTTGTGGGGTAAGTGGTGAGTCGGGGGAGATTTCACCTATATTCATGCGAAAGTTTTGATATTCAACTCCAGCACCTAAGCCATATTTAACTTGGTCTCGTGCTTGTTTTTTTGTATTTGCGTCAAAGGGTATGACTATATCATTGGTGTGTTGGTCGCTACTTAGGCGATATGCATATTGGATGCTTGGATTGAGGTGTAGCTGTACATCATTAAGCTTGGTTGTCCAGTCACCACGATAAATCAAGCCTTGACTCAAGCTATGAGTATCGGGGCTAGTACCATTTTCATATTGTCTGTCGAAGTTGAATGTTTTTAGTGTGAGTGTATTTTGAAAATTAACATCTACTGCACTGTGAGCTAAACAGCAGGCAAGGGCTGTCCCTGAGAAGAAAATCCCATAAATAAAAATATGCTTCATTTTTAAATCCGTTTAAAAGCGTTTTACTGTTCTAAATCCGACATGGCTAGTTGCAAGGTCGAGTTCCTGTGGATGCCTCGCGGCAGCACGATAACGCGCGCAATAATTGGTCGCGCATAAATAAGACCCACCTTTAATCGTGTATTGCAAAATCTGTTCGTGACTTTGCCGATATTTCGATGGATCTCCCATATGGTGATCTCTTGGACCTGTATAGGGTGTTTGTGTCCATTCCCATACATTGCCAATCAAGTCATATAAGCCAAACGGGTTTTTACTAAAACAACCAACAGGGGCAACATCCTTAAAACCATCTTCCCGAATGTTTTTATAAGGAAATTCGCCTTGCCAGAAATTGGCTACAATATGGCCTTCGTGGGTAGGGCCGATATCGGAATTTTTCTGAAAACCCTTGGCTGCATATTCCCACTCAAGCTCAGTCGGTAAGTCATGACCCAGCCAGTTTGCATAAGCGTAGGCATCATTCCATGTCACCATGCGAACAGGTTCGTGAGGTGCGGGTTGTTTAGGGTTATTTAAGCCCCATGGATGTTTCCAATTGGCACCTTTTTCAAATCGCCACCATTGTAATTCTTCAACTAGATGATCTGGTTGTACAAACATAGCTGCGCCGCCTTGCTTCTCTGCATCGGTGACATAGCCGGTTTGTTTAATAAACTCTTGAAATTGAGCATTGGTGACTTCAGTTGCATCAATTAAAAAAGCGGGAACTGAAGTTGTCTGTAAATTTAATGGGCGTTCATCTTCATAACCTTGTGTGGTGCCTAAAACAATTTTTCCTTGAGGAAGTTTGACCATGCCGGCTTCTTTATTTTTAGGCCAACCTGAAGGAAGGCCTGAATAAGAAGTACATTTAGCTTTACTGCCTAAGTCGGGCAAGGTGGTCTGTTCTAGTTGAGGCGTGGTTTTTTTGCATGCACAAAGTAAGAGGAACGATGAAAGCATCATGATTTGTTTCATCTGGTTTTCTCTACTTTTTGTTGTATTTCTCAAAATCTACAACACCATTTTCATCGGCATATCTTAAATATTTATCATTTAAGACTTTGACAATCTCAGGATGGGCTGCATAAACATTATGTTGCTCATTGAAATCTGTTTTTAAATTGTAGAGTTCCCAGCCATGGCTCTTAAATTTAGAAGGTGAGTTTTCAATAAGCTTCCATTCGTCAGTTTTGGCGTAGCGGCTGCCATGTAATTCTTTGAAGTCATAATAATTAACAGGACGAATACGGGCAGTGTTATCTTTAAAAGCAGGAATCAAACTAAAGCCCGATGGTTTAATTTTGGTGCTTGAAGTTGGATAAACCTGATTATTTTGAATCCCCGCGAGTTCCATAACAGTTGGGAATATATCTCTGACTGTCGCAAAGTTATTGTTGATTCCACGTTGTTTAGAAATTTGCACAGGCGATTTAACAATAAATGGAACTCGTACTCCGCCTTCTGAAGCAGCTGACTTCCAGTGGGTAAATGGTGTGCTGCTCACTTCGGCCCAGCGTGGTCCCATATAAACATATGAGCTGGCATGGCCTATATTTTCATAGCGATTGTCGGCATCACCCATTGGGAAATTATGATCACCACCTTCAGCGCCGTTATCTGACATAAACACAATCAAAGTGTTGTCATATAAATGATGCTTTTTAAGATATTGAATGACATCACCCACGCGGTCGTCTAATTGGGTAACCATGCCCGCATAAACTTCCATTTTTCGCGCTTCGTATTTGCGCTCTTGTGATGTCAGTTCATTCCAGCTTTTGGTACCTAAAGCTTGGTTGCCACGCTCGACTGGGTATTCTGCATTAGCAGGAATTAATCCTAATTGCTTTTGTCTCTCAAAGCGTTGTTTTCGAATTGCATCGTAGCCTTGATCGTATTTACCTTTGTATAAGTCTCTATAGTGAGCAGGCGCCTGTATTGGCCAATGTGGAGCGGTATAGGCTAGGTAAGCAAAAAATGGTTTTTGTGTTTTATTTTTGTCTAAGTACTCGAAAGCTTTTTGTGTAAAAAAGTCGGTCGAGTAGTAGTTGTCAGGTAATGTGGCCTTTTGACCATTTTCAGTGTATTGGGTGTTACGAGGATAGTTTTTAGGTTGGTCTTTAAAGTGTAAATCGAAGCCATCGAGCAGAGCAAAAGATTGATCAAAGCCACGGGATTTAGGGTTTTGTTCGGGAGCATAGCCTAAGTGCCATTTACCAACCATGAAGGTGTAATAATCTTTTGTCTTTAAAATCTCTGCGAGTGTATAAGCATTTTGCGTTAAATGACCTGAATAGCCATCAATTTTGAGGAGTGCACGCGGACTATCGGCTCCAACCAATTTTTCTTGTCGTTTTGAAGTTTCATACATGGCACCTAAACCTACCAAGTGGTTATCGGCACCTGTCATAAGCTGTGCACGAGTAGGTGAACACATTGATGAAGCATGAAAATTAAAAAGCATTTTTCCTTGCTTTAACAGACTATCAATATGAGGGGTTTTAATTTCCCCACCATAAGCACCAATATCTGAAAATCCAAGATCATCGGCCAAAATAATCATGATATTAGGTGGTTGTTGATTTTTTGGAGGTGCTGCTTGCGTTGTGTAAAACAATTGGCTGGCAAAAAAAAGTCCCAATGTAAGCTGGCTTACTCTTTTGAGTTTCATAACAACAATCCTTTGATGTTTTAAAAATGCATCTTGCATTTCCTTGAGATAAACTGAGCTTTTTTTTGGCTAAAAAATGCTCTGGAATCGATCATAATAGATTTTTCAATATGGATCCATAAAAATATTTAAGCATCCTAATTTTATGTTTTTAATAATTTTATACTTATATAATTTATGTGTTTATATATTTTTTAATAATCCGTTTATAATTTTAGTTGATTTTTTGGATCCAAATATTCAGTATAGAAAAAGAGCAGGATGCTCAAAAAACAAATATTCCTCTAGGTCATTATGGATACGGATGTGCATAACCACCCAATCGCTCATATTAGCAATGTCGTGTGTATGTCTTATCCAAGGGAGATACACAAATGGAAAGAGACGTGCTGAGTGAGATCAATCAGAACAATATGAGCCGCTACCAATGGTTCGTCATTTTGATCTGTATTTGTCTTAATATTATTGATGGCTTTGACGTGATGGTAATGGCATTTACCGCACCGTCCGTGTCAGCAGAATGGTCACTTTCAGGCGCACAAATTGGCTTGTTGCTCAGTTCAGGTCTTTTTGGAATGGCTGCTGGTTCAATTTTTCTCGCACCGTTAGCTGATAAAATCGGTCGCCGTTTACTCATCTTGGTTTGTCTTGTGATCGCAGGTCTTAGCATGTTGGGCTGTGCTTTTGTACAAAGCCACGGCATGCTGGCAGCACTGCGGTTTATTACCGGAATTGGGGTGGGTGGCATTCTTGCGAGTAGTAATGTTTTAGCAAGTGAATATGCCAATGCTCGCTGGCGCAGTCTCGCTGTTAGCTTAATGTCTACAGGATATGGGATTGGTGCGACACTCGGTGGTCTACTATCACTAGCATTGATTGAACATTTAGGTTGGCGTTCAATCTTTTTAGCGGGTGGAATCACCACCATTGCAATGTTGCTGATCAGCGCATGGTTATTGCCTGAATCTTTAGATTACTTACTAGCGAAACGACCAAAACAGGCATTGGAACGAATCAATACAACTGTAAATCGTATGGGGCTTAACGAACTATCAGTTATGCCGCGCTATGAAAAAATGAGCACGCAAAATGGCAGTGAACTCAGCAAATTATTTGCAGGGCAACTGGGATTTCAAACACTTTGTCTGTGGTTTGCATTCTTTTTGGTGATGTTTGGCTTTTACTTTGTCATGAGCTGGACACCAAAAATTCTTATTTCAATGGGAATGTCACCAGAGCAAGGGGTAAGTACCGGTATTTTAATTAGTATTGGCGGTATTTTCGGTGCGGCCATTATTGGTTTACTCGCATCACGCATAAAAATTTTCTATGCCTTAAGCTTATTTTTAGGGCTAACGTCTGCTTGTGTTTTTCTATTTGTCGCAGTCTCGTCTCAAGTGAGTGTCGCACTCATGGTGGGGTTATTACTCGGCACACTTATTAATGGCTGTGTGGCCGGTCTATATTCTATTTCTCCAACAATTTATGATGCTGAAATCCGTAGTCGTGGCGTGGGTTATGCCATTGGTTTTGGCCGTATTGGGGCAATTTTATCGCCAACGATTGCAGGTATTTTTCTGGATAAAGGTATTGCGCCCGCAACGCTTTATGCCTATTACGGTGTGGTCTTTATTTTGGCTATTTTCCTGATTTTAAGTCTGGGTAGCGCTTTTTACCGAAGTAAAAAAGAGCAAAATTACTCGCTTAAAACAGCACCTTAAAACATTAAAAATTAAATAGTTGAGATAAAAAATGAAAAAGACACCATTGTGGGTGGGGGTATGCTTGTGCCCGTTATTTAGTCAAGTTGTGCATGCCGAGTTTATTTCAGACAGTAAAGCTGAGCTGACACTGCGTAATTTTTACTTTGACCGAGACTATAAAAAAGACCCATATCCCTATACAGCTGCCAGAGATTGGGCGCAGGGTCTAATTTTTAAAGGGCAGTCTGGTTATACCGAAGGAACAGTTGGATTCGGTGTTGATGTACTGGCAATGGCGGGTTTTAACCTGATGGGAAGTCGGGCTGATGACTATGCACGTAGTGGCTTATTACCCGTCAATACTGATAACTCGCGTGACGATTATTATGGAAAAATTGGTATTACAGGGAAGGCTAAATTTAGAAAAAATGAGCTTTTTGTGGGTGATCTGGTTCCACAATTACCGACCATGTTTTCATCGCCAGCACGCTTGTTCCCTCAGACTTATCGTGGCATACGCTTTATTTCAAATGAAATTCCAAATCTTCAATTAGAGGCATTTTATGTTGACGAAGTGCGCCAACGCGATTCAATTCGCTTTACAGATGTTGGAACGGATAATATCAACCGACGTTTTGATAAGGCGGCAACCACTGACTCTTTTTACACGCTGGGAGGAAGTTATCAGTTAAAGGACTACCGTTTACGCGCTTACCATGCTGAACTCAAAGACATTTATCAGCAACAATTTTTGGGCTTTAACGGGAAACAGCCCTTAAATGACCAGCTTAATTTTTTAAGTGACGTGCGTTTTTTTAATAGTGAAGAAACTGGAAGCAAAAAAATAGGAGAGGTCGATAACCGCCATATGAGTGGTTTATTTGGTTTGAACTATCAAAATCATACGGTTTCTTTGGGCTATATGCAGTCGTTTGGCTCGACAGGTCTGCCATTTTTGTCGGGAACTGAGAGTCCAGTCGTGCTTGATTTTATGAGTTCGGATTATTCAAATAAAGACGAAAAAGTCTATTCGATTCGTTATGAATATGACTTTAAAAATGCACGATTAGGGGATCTTTCATTAAATGGACTGCGCTTTATGACCCGCTATGCAAAAGGCGAAGATATTGATTTGCTGCAATATGGTGATCAGCGTTTCAAAGAAGAGTCGATGGAGTTTGATTTAGGCTATAAAATCCCTGAAGGGAAATTAAAAGGCCTAGGCATGCGAGCCCGTTTTTCTCACTATCGTAACGATATGCCAAGCACTATGACATTTCACTCGGCAAATGAAACAAGGTTGAATGTTGATTACACCTTTAAATTTTAATGCTCAATATTTAAGTAAATTAAAGACAAGTTAAAGCATTGTGAGCATGAATGTTTTAACTTTAGTTATCAACTTCACAAAATCACTCTATAATACCGCCAATCTTATTAAAGCCAATTGAGTCGTTCATTAAACACATGGCTTTAATCTCTCATTTTTTTAAGTCAATTTCTTCGCTGTGATTCGGCTTATATTTCAATATTTAGAATTTTATGTGTCTGTGCTGACACATAAAAATATTTAGGTGCCAGCATGGAAATCAAGGTTAATTATCTCGACAATCTTCGACAGGAAGCTAAGTTCGACGACTTTACGGTAATTGCCGATCAACCAATTCGCTACAAGGGTGACGGTTCGGCACCGGGCCCATTTGACTATTTTTTAGCATCTTCCGCATTGTGTGCAGCGTACTTTGTAAAAGTGTATTGTGCAGCCCGAGATATCCCAACTGATAATATTCGTTTATCGCAAAATAATATTGTTGATCCTGAAAACCGCTACAAACAAACATTTAAAATTCAGATTGAATTACCAGCCGATATTTCAGATAAAGATCGTCAAGGGATTTTACGTTCAATCGACCGTTGTACTGTTAAAAAAGTTATTCAAACTGGCCCTGAATTTATTATTGAAGAAGTTGAAAGCATTGATGCAGATGCGCAAGCATTGTTATTGCCAAGCTTAACTTCAGAAAGCCATACCTATATTCAGGGTAAAGACCTGCCATTAGAAGAAACCATTGCCAATATGTCAGCTATTTTGGCAAATTTGGGTATGAAGATTGAAATCGCGTCTTGGCGTAATATTGTTCCGAATGTGTGGTCTTTACATATCCGCGATGCACAGTCTCCGATGTGCTTTACCAATGGTAAAGGTGCAACTAAAGAAAGTGCTTTGGCTTCTGCATTAGGCGAGTTTATTGAGCGCCTTAACTGTAACTTCTTCTATAACGACCAGTTCTGGGGTGAAGAGATTGCCAATGCTGAATTTGTGCATTATCCAGATGAAAAATGGTTTAAACCGGGTCCAAATGGTGAATTACCTCAAGAGATCTTAGATGAATACTGTCTTGAGATTTATAACCCGGATGATGAATTACTCGGTACGCATTTATATGACACTAATTCAGGCAACGTAGAGCGTGGTATTTGTTCGCTACCTTTTGTGCGCCAGTCTGACGATGAAGTTGTATATTTTCCATCGAATTTAATTGAAAACTTGTACTTAAGTAATGGTATGAGTGCAGGTAACACTTTGGCAGAAGCCCAAGTTCAATGCTTGTCAGAAATTTTTGAACGCGCTGTAAAACGTGAAATTTTAGAAGGTGAAATTGCACTTCCAGATGTACCTGAAGAAGTATTAGCAAAATACCCAGGTATCGTTGCTGGTATTAAAGGTTTAGAAGAGCAAGGTTTTCCTGTTCTCGTTAAAGATGCATCGTTAGGTGGTCAGTTCCCTGTAATGTGTGTGACTTTAATGAACCCGCGTACGGGTGGTGTTTTTGCATCGTTTGGCGCACATCCAAGTTTTGAGGTTGCATTAGAACGTAGTCTGACTGAATTACTTCAAGGTCGTAGTTTCGAAGGTTTAAATGATTTACCTCAACCGACTTTCCAAAGTAATGCGGTGACTGAGCCGAATAACTTTGTTGAGCACTTTATTGACTCAAGCGGTTTGGTATCTTGGCGTTTCTTTAGTTCTAAATCTGACTATGACTTTGTTGAATGGGATTTTTCTGGCGAAGGCGAAGAGTCGAATGCAGACGAAGCTGCAACATTGTTCGGTATTCTCGAAGAGATGGGCAAAGAAGTTTATATGGCAGTCTATGAGCACCTAGGTGCGACCGCTTGCCGTATTTTAGTGCCGGATTATTCAGAAATTTATCTCGTTGAAGATTTGATTTGGGACAATACCAATAAAGCACTTTCATTCCGTGAAGATATTTTAAATCTGCATCGTTTAGATAACGAACAGCTTGAGGCGTTGGTTGAGCGTTTAGAGGAATGTGAGTTAGACGATTACACCGAAATCACCACACTCATTGGCATTGAATTTGATGACAATACAGTTTGGGGACAGCTCACGATTTTAGAGCTGAAATTGCTGATTTATGTTGCTTTGCAGCAATTTGAAGAGGCAAAAGAGTTAGTCGAAACTTATCTGCAATATAACACTAACACCGTTGAGCGTGGTTTGTTCTATCAGTGCATGAACGTGGTGCTTGAAGTGATGTTGGATGAAGAACTAGAGCTTGAAGACTACCTGACTAACTTCCGTCGTATGTTTGGTGACACACGAATGGAGGCAGTATTAGGTTCTGTCGATGGTAGCGTTCGTTTCTATGGTTTAACACCAACAAGTATGAAACTAGATGGACTTGATCGCCATTTACGTCTGATCGAGAGCTATAAAAAATTGCATGCAGCTCGTGCTAAAGCCGTAACGATGTAATTTAAAAAGCGAAATAAAAAAAGCCTATTTTTAAATAGGCTTTTTTTATAAAACAAATTTCTAGTTTAAGCAGAAGCTTTGATGATCTCTACGGTTTCTGCCTCTGCTGTATCATCCTGATGTTCGCCCAAAGTGTGTTTAGCCGGAATATAAGACATTGCACGTTCTGCTAGAGCTGTAATGGTGAGACTTGGGTTGACGCCCAAATTGGCACCTAACATTGAACCATCTACAACATATAAGTTTTTATAGTTAAAAACGTGATTTTGTCCATCCACCACGCCACGTTCTGGGCTTGAGGAAATTGCACAGCCGCCCATACAGTGTGCGGTAAAAGGCACGTTAAATAAAATTTCGGTAATGGTCGTCATGGGGTGGCCATTAAACATTTTGGCGACTTTTTCGGTAAATGTATTGGCCTGTGGAATATAAACTGGTAGCTTTTTACCCTCACTGGACAATACCTTGCCAAAAGGCCAAAACCAGTTGCGTTTCAAGCGCATGTTAATTGAAGCATCAGCAGTTTGCATCACCAAGAAAATCAAGGTTTGACGCGCAAAGCCAACCGGATTGCTCATGCGTAGAAAAATAAATGGATGGCAGATTAACGCCCATAACCAAAAGAAGATACGTGTCCAACCCGGTTTGCCTTTTGCCATGTAAGTACACATGAGACCCATTGCATCTGAACCATTTTGGTAGCGAGTTGCCTCAATATGAGTGTCATGGTCGATGTAAATACTTGAACCAATGGCAACACCTTTACTCATGTCGACATCTTTACCAAAAAAGCGAACGCCTAAAATTGACTCGGCATTAGTACGAACCCGATTGCCCAAATCATCAGAGATATTTGGCAGTGAACCAGACTGTTTTAAACGGAATAACATCTCTTGCGTACCTAAAGACGATGCCGAGAAAATCACATTTCGAACACGCCATATACGACGCTGTTTGTTAAACCATGAGCTTGAACATTCAGTCGTAACTTCATAGCCATCGCTGCCATCGGCTTTACCATTAAGTGGTTTAACGTCAACGACTTTGGTTTCTTCGTAAACCTTGGCACCATTTTTTTCGGCAAAGTACAAATAGTTTTTATCCAAAGTGTTTTTTGCGTTGTGTTTACAACCTGTCATACAGCCGCCACATGCGGTACACGTCGCACGGTCTGGACCTTCACCGTTAAAATATGGGTCAGGATAGGTTTTGCCACCTTGTTCACCTTCGGGTGGGAAGAACGTTGCAACGCGAGTCGGTTTAAATGTGTGACCCACGCCAATTGCTTCACCCATTTGTTTAAGCATATGGTCAGCTGGACCAAAAATTTTATTATCCGTCACCCCAAGCATGCGTTCTGCTTCGGCATAGTGCTGGGGCATTTCATTTTTCCAATCCGCAGCATCTGCCCATGTGCCTTCGTCCCAAATATGTTCAGGTGGAACGAGTAGGGTATTGGCATAGGTAATTGAACCTCCACCTACGGCATTCCCGCAAATAATGGTGACATGGCGAAAAAAGCGCATATTGAAATAGCCGAAAAGCTTCATGCCCGGACGCCAAATCCAACGGCGGGAATTCCAGTTATTTTTCGCAAAATCCTCGGCTTTCCAGCGACGCCCCATTTCCATTACAGCAACTGAGTAACCTTTTTCGGTTAGACGGCAAGCAGAAACACTACCACCAAAGCCTGAACCAATAATGAGATAATCATAGTCATAATTGTTTGTTGTCATGCCGAGGCTCCTCTCTGGCGATTATTTTTTATATTGACTGTGTATGTTTATCAATGAATTGCCCAATGCGCTCAATCGAGTCATTAGATTCTTTTAGTATACCCGCGTGGAACTGAAAAACATGTCCGACTTGGTCATAAATCCTAAAGTTCGTCGGAATGCCGTATTTTCCAGCTTGTTCAGCAAGACGTTTTGCATCATCTAACAAAACTTCTTCTGTACCGACATGAATCAAAATAGGTGGTAATCCAGTTAAGTCAGCATAGAGTGGGGAGCAGATTGGATCGGTTACTAATTTTTGCGCGCAATAGTTTTTTGCACACCACGCTAACCAGTCTTCAGACAGCATTGCATCTTGAGCTGCGTGGGTTTTCATCGTGCTTCCAGAGAGGCTTAAATCGACCCAAGGTGAAAGTAAAACCAATGCTGCTGGTAGCGGCAATCCTGCATCCCGAATAGCAATTGCGGTGCTTAAACTGAGTCCACCGCCCGCAGAATCTCCGACAAAAACGAGTTTTTTCGGGTCTTGTCCTTGGTCAAGTAGAGCTTGATAGACTGCAATTACATCTTCAAGAGCAGCTGGGCTTGGGTGTTCTGGGGCTAGACGATATTCAGGTAACCAGACTTGTGCTTGAGCTGCATGTCCAATTTGAGCCGCAAGCTTAGTGTGACTTTTTGAACTACCCACCACATAGCCACCCCCATGTAAATACAAGATACCCAGCCCTGACTTAGTCGTTTTGGGCTGAATATGAACTGTTGGCACTTGAGCAATTATTTGCTTTTTCGTTTTATAGCCACGTGGCCTAAGCACAATAGCACTGGCTGCATCGCTACAAAAACGTTGTAGTTTTAGTGGTGTTTTTGGGGATAAAGCTGGACGTAACGTGGTACGAATGGTCCATGCAAGAAGCTGCTTCATAATAAGAACTCATACTAGAGCTTGTCATTTATCGACCAGCATCTCTTAAAAGTAAGAGAATGCTGACCACTATTTTTATTTTGCTGATTTGTTGAGTAGGCGAGTTTGCAACGCGGTTGCAGTTGCAAAAATCTTTTGGTAGCCCTGTGGAAGAATACGCTGAATTACATCAACGACTTTTGCATCGGCTCCAATCAGTAAGCGACGACGGTTTTTACGAACAGCCTCTAAAATTTGTTGAGCAGCTTCGTCAGCAGGGGTACGAAGTAATTTATCGAAAGCATCCTGACTTTTAATAGGGTCCATGCCTAAAGACTGGACGCTATTATTCATACGGGCAGCTTTGGCAATATTGGTACGAATACCACCCGGATGAACACAGGTCGCGCTAACTCCAGCATTTTGCATATCAAGTTCTTGGCGTAGCGATTCAGTAAAGCCACGAACAGCAAATTTACTGGCATTATAGGCACTTTGGGTTGGTTGAGCTGTTAAGCCAAACATGCTGGAAATATTAATAATATGCCCATCACCACTTTGCTTTAAAAATGGTAAAAATTCTTTGGTGCCATAAACTACGCCCCAAAAATTAATACCAATAAGCCATTCAAGATCTTCATAGCTCACACCTTCAGCCGTGCTACCTATTGCAACACCAGCATTATTAAAAATCAAATTAACTTGGCCATGCTCATTTACAACAGCTTTTGCCCAATCTGCAATTTCAGTTCGCTTAGCTACATCGACTTTTTGAGTGGTCACTTTAACTGGGTAGGCTGATAACTGCTCGACAGTTTTGGCTAAGCCAGCTTCACTGATATCGGAAAGTGCCAGATGGCAGCCTTGTTTTGCGAGTGCAATTGCAAGTGCTTGTCCAATACCTGAACCCGCACCTGTAACAGCCGCGACTTTGTTCTTAAATGTTTTCATAAAATTCTCCGTTTATTTTTCTGATTTCCTATGGTGAAGCTTGTTTAAGAAATAGCCGAAACCTGAGTGTAGTTTTCAACATCGAAACGACGAGTACGTTGACGATATTCAAGGGTAAAACCCGGCCAGTTATTGGTATTTTTGCCATCAGCAGTTTGATACCAACTGGTACAACCTTGTGCCCAGACAGTTTTTTTCATTTTTTCTTGAATGCTTTGATTAAACTCATGTTGAACTTCTGCACGAACATTGGTGAACAGAAGTTTGTTTTGCAGGGTTGTTTGAATGGCATCTAAAATATAATTCACCTGACTTTCAATCATGTACACAATTGAGTTGTGTCCAAGATTGGTATTTGGACCATAAAGCATAAAGAAATTAGGGAAACCGCTAACAGTTAAGCCAAGGTATGCTTCTGCACCATCTTTCCATGTATCTTTTAAGGTGCGTCCGTCCAATCCGGTAATTTGCATTGGCGCCATAAATTCAGTTGCAGCAAAACCAGTACCATAAATAATGGTATCGACTTCACGCAGATTTCCGTCCGTATCTAAAATTCCATTTTCAGTGATTTCTTGAATGCCCGTATGAATAACATCTACATGGGGTTGAGTGAGCGTTTCATACCAGTGGTTAGAAATCAAAATACGCTTACAGCCAATTGGGTAGTCCGGCATTAAACGGTGACGTAATTTGGAGTCTTTAACTACCTTACGAATATGGCGCTGGAATAAATATTCCACTAAAGGCATTTCATTCAGCGAAGTAGTGAAGGCAAGTAGACGGATTTCGTGATGTCCATATTGCAAGGCACGATCTAGGCTTTGCAAAATCGGTAATTTGCGGAATGCTTTTTTCTCTAAAGGTTGATAAACCCGGTCTGGCTTTGGAATGACGTAAGGTGCCGAACGTTGATAAACATCAAGATGAGCAACCTGTTTAGCAATTTCGGGAACAAACTGAATGGCACTTGCACCTGTACCAATTACAGCAACACGTTTGCCATTTAAATCGTAGTCATGATCCCAACGCGCGGAGTGAAAAGCCTTACCTTTAAAGTTTTCAATGCCTTTGAGTTTCGGATAGGCTGGGCGATTGAGCTGGCCCACAGCACCTATTAAAAATTCAGCTTCAAAATGCTCACCAGTTGTACTTTGAATATGCCATACACCTTGTAGGGCGTCGAATTCGGCACTGGCAATTTCGGTATTAAATTGAACATGTGGGCGAATGTCATATTTATCGGCACAGTGGCGTAAATATTGATAAATCTCTTGAGATGTGCCGTAGCGATTTTTCCAACCCAGTTCTTGCTCAAAAGAAAAAGAATAAAGATGTGAAGGTACATCGCAAGCAGCACCCGGATAAGTATTGTCGCGCCAGACACCGCCAACATCGGCAGCTTTTTCATACAGGGTAAATTGTTCAAAACCGGCTTGTTTGAGACGAATCGCAAGACCCAAACCACCAAAACCAGTGCCTATAATGGCGATACGTACATTTTTATTTGAATTAGCTGACGAATTAAACATAGGCTGCTCTAAAATCCTTAAAAACAGTGGGCGAAAGAATCGCAATTTCCTGTATGCAGAATAGTCGTTTATTTGCTTGATTTAGAGGATGGATGAGGACAAAATATTGTGATTCGAGGACATTCTGAGCAATACAGTGAAGTATGCATGGGCTTTTGAACGCAGTGTACATAGTGTTCGATTAATGGCTGATTTTGCGGTGGAATCAGGCATTTCTTATCAGACCATTTTAGAAGAGACTGGAATCAGTCAACAGCAATTGCTTGACCCTAATATGGTGGTGACAGGTCAGCAAGAATTGCAGGTTATTCATAACTTGGTTGAGCAGCTTGGAGATAGGCCGACATTAGGCTTAGATGTAGGTACACGCTATCACTTTACAACATTTGGGCCTCTGGGGATGGCCCTCATGAGTAGTGCCAGCATTCGTGAAGCACTTGATTTAGCTTTAACCTATTTTTCACTTACTTTTGCTTTTACCCGATTTCTAGTTTCAGATACAGATGAAGGTATTCGGATTGAGATTGAAGATGAGGGCGTACCACCTTCAGTTCGCCAGTTTATTCTTGAACGGGATGCCGCGGCGCTCATTACGGTGCAACGGGACTTGGTACAAGATAATTTTTGTCAATATATGGCTTTCGCTTTCCAGCCTAAAGCTGAGGTACAACCCTATATCGATTTGTTTGGAATTTTGCCGGAGTTTGGGGCGGCTAAGAACTTTGTTTTACTCGATCCGCACAAAGTAGATCAAAAACTACAAATGGCCAATGACCTGATTTTACATACGGCTGAAGAACAATGTCGGCAAATTCTAGATAGGCGCCAAACACAAAAGAAATTTATTAATTTAGTGCAGCAGCAGTTAATGAAGGTACGAGGGGAAATGCCATCTATGGATATGGTTGCCGATCGTTTGCACTTAAATGCACGTACCTTACGCCGTCATTTGGCTCAAGAAGGCATGACCTTTATTCAAATTCGTGAAGAAGTCAGACAAGTTTTAGCAGAACAATATCTGACTTTACCGAAAGCCTCTATTGAGCAAATTGCCGAATGGTTGGGATATGCCGAACCTGCCAGTTTTATTCATGCATATAAAAGATGGCATGGTAAGACACCGCATGCAGTGCGGTTAAGTGGTAAATCATCAAGCTGAGTTTATTTATTCAAGCGCAAATGCAATAAGCGTGTCGCCGAGGTATGGCGAATCTCATCTACTCGTGCACTAAAATAACGCTCAGTAATAGCTTCACCTGATAAATCTTCAACGACTTCAAACCCCATCTGTTCAACTGCGCGATGTAAATCAGTCGGTTTAAATTGACCTAATAATGGTTCTTTCAGCAAATGCGTAAACTGGGCAACACCCATGCTACCAATGCGTTCGATACCAGTTAATTCCTGAAAATCGGTCGAATAGTCGAGTACCACCTCACTAGCGTTTGCTGCAAATTCAGCAATACTTTTTAAGGTCTGCAAGGTCGTTTGCGGGTTTAAATAATGAGTCGTTCCAAGCCACGAGAAAAATGCAGGAGCGGATCGCTCATAAACACTTCTAGTCAAGGCTTCAGAGATAGACTCTTTTTCAAAATTAATTGAGACAAACTCAACTGTGGTAGGAATTTCGCCTAGTTTTTTTAGCTTGGCTTGTTTTGCAGCTTGAGTATCGGGATGATCAACTTCAAAGATTTTTAAAGTTGGGTAATGGTGAGACTCACGTAGTACAAATGAATCTAGGCCGGCACCTACTAATACATATTGTTGAGTGTTTTGTTGAACTGCCTGATCAAGTAAATCTTCGGCATAACGAGAGCGTCCGACCACTTGCCCAGTGAGTAAACCTAAAGTACGGTTTAAAACCGCAGAATTCATGACTTTAACAAGAAGTGGGCTTGATAGAAGTTTTTTCCAGCTTCTACTGGTCAGCTCAAAAGCATAAGGGTCTGAAAATACAGGGCTGACCGTATTTTTAAAGTGATTTGCACGTAATGCAGCGGCGGCTTCGGCGGTACGACTTGATTGACCTTCTTTCATCTTTATCCTGTTTTTTTATTTCTTGAAGATATTCAACGAAGAAGGCAGTGTATTTCATGAAAACCTAAAATACACTGCCTATTTCTTACAACGGATTTGATCAAAATTACAAATTAATGAGTCTTTGTCGTTTGATATGTCACTTCATAATCTTTCAAATCAACGTTTTTCAAACGTTGTTTCAGCTTTTTCAATGACCATGGCCATGCAGCGAAGTTACGACCGTTGGCATCAAGATAATAACTCTTACAACCGCCACTATTAAATACAGTTGTTTTTAAGTGTTTTTGCACTAGATCATTATGCTTTTTAATAACCTCGGGCTTAACGTTGAACTTGCTAATACCCTTGTTCTTAATTTTCAATAAGCCATCTACAATATAGTCTAGCTGCGCTTCAGCTAAGCCAATAAAAGAGTCATAAACCAAGACATTTGGGCCTAAAATTAAAAATGCATTCGGCACATTTTCAATGTTGGTACCTAAATAAGCCTCAGGTGAACTATCTTTCCATAAATCTTGTAAACATTGACCTTTTTCATTATGAACACGTTTACCAATTGGCGGATGAGATACCTCAAAACCTGTACCCCAAATAATTACGTCAACTTCATGGCGTTCACCGTTGGCAGCAACAACAGTATTGCCTTCAACTTTAACCAAGCCATGAGGAATAAGGGTCGTATTTGGTGCTTGTAATGCAGAGTAGTAATTGTTAGCAAACAAAATACGCTTACAACCAATATCAAAGTTTGGCGTTACATTTTTACGCAGCACAGGGTCATTAATCTGCAATTTAAGTAATTGCTTACCCAGTACATTTACCGGTTTAAGTGCAAGCGGGTTACGTAAACCAAAGTTAATTGCATTCAGAGTTAACGCTACACTTTTACGCCAGCTTGCTTGAATAGATGGATACTTAGCAATCACTGATTTACTAAATTCGCCCAAGTCTGTGTCTGGTTTTGGTAGTACCCAAGGTGCTGTACGTTGGAACACAAAAAGCTCTTTCGCTTTTGGTTGAATTTGGGGCACAAACTGAATGGCAGATGCACCAGTACCAATCACGGCAATGCGTTTACCTGTCAAATCATAATCATGGTTCCATTTAGCTGAATGGAACATCTCACCTTTAAACGTATCTAAACCTTCAAGACGTGGAATTTGTGCTTCGGTAATTGGACCTGTAGCGAAAATAACAGTTTTAGATAAATACTGACCAGTAGTGGTATCAAGTACCCACACATGGCGTGACTCATCCCATGCGGCGTTCAGCAATTCGTTGTTAAATTCGATTTTAGATGAGACATTAAACTCATTACTCACATCTTCCAGATAACTTAAAATTTCTGGTTGTCGAGCAAATAAATGGCTCCACTTTGCACTTGGTGCAAACGAGTAAGAATAAAGCGCAGATGGCACATCACAACCACAGCCCGGATAAGTGTTTTCACGCCATGTGCCACCCACACGGCCAGCTTTTTCAATAATTTTATAATTTGTATAGCCAACTTGATCTAGGCGGATGGCAGTAGCTATACCTGAAATGCCAGCACCTACAATAAAGGTGTCGAAAATGTGGTTGGGTGAATTGACAGCTTTTTTTGCTGATGCATTTGTTTTCATTTGAGCAGTCATATGCGTACTACCTATAAATTTCTTATTTAAATAATTTGTAAGACGTGCCAAGGAACTTGTTATACAAGTTTGGTGATGCACGTTTCATGAGCCAGAATAACTTCGCATCGATTTGAGGAATGGTGTAAAGCTCATTCTGATCAAGGCGGTTCAGTGTTAATTTGGCTACACTATCACTTGTGGTGAGGGCATAATTCATGAGTGCATGGTCTGCAAGCTTTGAATAGCGTCCCGGAATCCGACCATTTTTGATGATATTGGTTGGAACCAAAGTAGGGCAGAGCACATTAACTTTAATATTGAACTTGTGTAGTTCGGCAGAAAGCGTTTCTGAAAGCGCGCGTACACCCGCTTTAGTCACGTTATAGGCGGTCATTTCTGGTGCAGCCGTATACGATGCAGCGGAAGCAACGTTAATAATCGCACCATAACCTAACTTTTTAAATTTTGGGACGAAAGCATGACAACCGTGAATAACACCCCAAAGGTTGATATTCATGACCCAATTCCAGTCTTCGAGCGTCATTTCATCGAATTTTCCGCCTAAACCTACACCTGCATTATTAATCACAAGGGTGACAGGGTGCCCAAGTAAGATCTCAGCAGTTTCTGCTAGATCTGTAACCTGTTCTGAGTTACCGACATCGCAACGTATAGCGAAAGCTTTCGCGCCTTGTTGTTCAAGAATTTTTACGGTTTCTTCAGCAGCTTCGAGATTAATGTCTGCACAAACCACACTGCCACCACGTTTTGCCAGTTCAATTGCAAAACTTCGACCAATCCCACTGCCTGCACCTGTCACCACTGCATAAGCTTTTTGGCTTGGTTTAACTTTCTTTTTGCCAAATAAAATCATGATTCATCCATAAATAACTTGAAGAGATGCCAGCTATCTGTTTGATAGCTGGAAATGCAGGACGATTAAGACATGCGTACTGGTGGAGTAAATTCTTTAACAAAGTAAGGAGCAATTGCACCGCCTTCGTTCAGCAATTTCTTTTTGTAGTACTCAAGATATTCAGTCGTATCATGGTCATTTGGGTGAAAGTCTGGACGTAAATAGTCAAGAATTTGACCAATTGTACTTCCAAAAACGCCATCTTTCGGGCCAAAGATTAAACCTACACCACGACGGGCATCTTTCCAGAATTTTAAGGTGAACATCTCTTGAGGTTTTCTTAAAACGGGAACAAATAAGGTCGTTGCAGGAATAAGCCCTAAAATGGTAATGAGAGCAAGGGCGAAACCAGAAGCTCGTAATGGGTAGCTGCCATTTAAAAGTTGATAAACATCGTAGGCAATATCTTTATGCTCAGACTCTTCAAGCATATGCCACATCCACAAAGCACGGCTTTTCGCATCATCTGAATAATAGAAGTTCTTTTCATGCTTCATCATATATTCAGCAAGTACAGCAGTAAAATGCTCAATACCCGCCATCATTGATAATTTGAGTGGCTGCGGAAACTTTAAAAACACATATTTAAAGAAGTTAGAGCCAAGGAAACGATAGAGTGCAACAGGATATTCAGCATCTTGAAGTGCATCGTTATATTCATTGTGCAATTTTGAGTGAATTGCTTCTTGACCAATGAGCGAAGTCACTCGCTGTTTTAAGATTGGATCTTTAATAAAGTCACGGTGATGACGAGCAGTTTCGATCACCAGATCTTCACCATAGGTTAAAAAAACTGAAAGTGTGGCAAAAAACAAGGTTGCAAATTGATTGTCCATATAGAATCTGACATCAATTTCCTTACCATCAAAACCAATATTTAAATGACGGATTGGAATAGTGCTTTTACTGGCAAAATCCGGCAACTCAATTTCACGTTGAAATTTAAGTTTGTTAAATGATTTTTTTACTGTGGTCGAGATCATAGCGACACCTTGAGACAAATCAGTAGTAGTGCATTTTGATGAAAATCAATAAACTTAATATTCAACAAGGCACTGTAAATTCCATTTTCAAAGCAGAGTGTTCTCTGGATTGACTACGGTGTTGTTGCTCCGTTATTTGTTTGATTATTTGGCTGAATAACGGAAAGAAGAGTTGAGATACACAGAATTTCTCAGTGACTCTTCTTTAATTTTTTCATATTAATCTGACTTTATGTTCGGATTCAATTCGGGTAAATTTTTAAATATATAAAAGTAATTTATCAATTTCTTGCATAAGAAAAACTTTAATAAAAATTTGTACATATTATTGAAAAATAATAAATAATTTATTTTGATTAGGGGCGTTAAAGCAAATATAAGAATATTTAGATATCCTTAATAGCATCTATTTTTATGGCTTTTTTTAATCAAGTTTGACAACTATTCGGATTTTGTTTTTTTATTTCTACCGAGTCTGATTACATGCTAATCTGACTTTATGTTCGGATTATTGATTAGATCGTATGACCACGCGTAAACCTCGTCAAACTCGAGCCAAAGTTACTGTAGACACGATTATTGAAGCTGGTTTTATTGCGGTGGCACTTCATGGACCGAGTGGTACTACAACACGTCATATTGCAGAGATTGCAGGGGTGAGTGTCGGGTCTCTATATGAGTATTTTAAAAATAAAGAAGAAATTTATGATGCGATGAATCACTTTTTTGTTCGGGAAATTCTGGACATGATTACAGAGCTTACGCCAACTATTTTGCAGTTGGAGTTAGAGCCTGTCATTGAAATGATTTTTTATACTTTTAGTGATTTATTAAAGAAAAATAACGACCGCTATTTGACGGTTTTACGTTATGCAGGCGAGTTACAGTACGATAAATACATTCCCAAAATTGAGCAGGCTTTAGTGGAAGTCATCATGAAATATATGATGCATAATCCTAAATATTTAAAAATTAACAACGTAGCTGTGATTACTTACATCTGTATTAACAGTGGGATTTTTAATGTGGCGCGGCATCTTATTTTGCCAAACCCTTACATTAGTTTTGATGAAATGGTGCAGGGGTTAACCACTATGATCATGAGTTATATCAATGCAGAGATGTCGCGTTCAGAAGAGCATTAATCACAGTTAGACTTTTTCAATTTGTATAAACGCTAAAAAAGCCCTCACATAAAGTTTTATGTAAGGGCTTAGCTTCATTATGGCATGGTTGGAACTTCTTCCGGACGCATATCAAAAATCAGAATTTCAGCATGATCACCATTGGTAAACGATAAGTTTCCACCATCACGGATACGTGCTGCATCACCTGTGTTAAAGGTTTTACCATTTACATCAATGCGACCTTTGGCAACATGTAGGTACACATATCGACCGTCAGGAATCGTAAATTCGGCAGTTTCTTCACCATCAAAAAGACCTGAGTAAATATTAATGTCTTGTTTGATGGATAAAGTTTTTTCACCGCCTTTTGGTGAAATAATCAAATGCAATTTACCGCGTTTGTCTTCTTCATCAATATGAATTTGTTGATAACCTGGATCTGTATTTACTTCATTTGGAACGACCCAAATTTGTAAAAAATGTACGCCTTCTTGAGCGGAATGGTTAAATTCACTGTGAGCCACTCCACGACCTGCACTCATTAGCTGAATGTCACCAGGCACAATCACAGAACCTGTACCCATCGAGTCTTTATGCTCTAATGCACCTTCAAGTACATAGGAAATAATTTCCATATTATTGTGAGGGTGAGTACCAAAGCCTTTAGATGGAGCAACATTATCATCATTAATTACAAGTAGATCTGAAAAACCGACTTGTTTCGGGTCCCAATAATTAGCAAATGAAAAGCTATGTTTTGATTGTAACCAGCCGTGATGTGCTGCACCACGTTCATGAGATAAACGCATATCAAACATGATCCACTCTCCTAATCTAATTTTTTCTCTGAGTGCAGTTTATCGTAGCGATTATTGTAATAAAGCTCTAAAAATGGAAAGCTTGGTACGATTTATAGAACGATAAAATGGAAAGCTATTTCTCAAATAAGAAAAAGGGTTCTTTTAGTTAAAATTGGAATTTTACTTTTGAAGCTAAAGATGAAAAAGGGAAATGGCTAGATAACCAAACAATTTTAAATATAACAATTGAAAGAAAAATCGATCTTTTTATCTTATTCAGTACATAGAAAATTTAGAGATTTTTCATGCGATATACACATTTGTCTACACTGCATATTTAAATGAACTTAATAATGGAAATGAATAAAAAGCTAATATTAAAAATAATTAAACACAAACTGTTTTAAAATAAAGTTACTTTTCAATGGAAATGTTTTGTATTTATCAATAATTGTAGTGAGAAATTTAAAATCACCTTTTTTATCAATTATTTGGATGAATGTGTGTTATTGTAAATAAATGTGAAAACATTCACAAAGCTATTTTTTTTTGTTAAGATCATTAACATTAAAAACATAGAGATAATAATAATGATCAATAAAGTATTAATCGTGTTGTGTGTGAGTATCGTCTTTGTATTAGGGTATTGGGCTTATTTAGATACCCAAAATAAAAGACATCAGGAATTGATGCGAATCATTCAAGAAGCAGAACAAAATTTACAAAGCATCGAACGCAATCCTAATCATGCTCATCACAGCAATTTGGCTTCTTATAATTTGCAAGGCTATATAAGCGAGAAAAAAATTATTTTCTAATAATATCGCGCTTTAAATTTCTGATTTTTTGCATCGTCATTGGTCATATCTTTTCATAAATTTTGATCATGTTTCGGTTGAATCTGTTAAACTTATTGAACGTATAGTAAAAAAGCTGCATAGGGGTTATGCAGCTTTTTTGTGTTTCAAGAGGGGCTGTGGTTATTTCCTATGTATGAACTAGAAACCAAATGAGTGGCATATTTGTTGCTTCTTAAATTTGAGATTCTTGTTGATAGGCCTGAACAGAAAAACAATATTGTTCAGCGACCTACATAGAAGTAAATATTCCACAGTTCAGATTTTGCATAGAGGCTACTTATGGCGGCGCCCAATTCTTCGGCAGGCTGGTTAGAGCGTTTATTTAAGTTAAGCGACAATAAAACCACTTTCCGGACTGAAGTTCTTGCTGGTGTAACTACATTTCTAACGATGTGTTACATCATTATTGTCAATCCACTCATTTTATCTGAAACCGGCATGGATCATGGCGCCGTATTTGTTGCGACCTGTTTGGCAGCAGCAATCGGCTGTTTAGTGATGGGGATCATTGCTAATTATCCAATCGCACTGGCCCCTGGTATGGGTCTAAATGCTTATTTTACCTATTCAGTTTGTATGGGTATGGGCGTGCCATGGCAAACAGCTTTAGCTGCTGTTTTTGTTTCAGGTCTTGTCTTCCTTGCAATTAGCTTCTTTAAAATTCGTGAAGCGATTGTAAATGCCATTCCAATGTCGCTGAAGTTTGCGATTGGTGGTGGTATTGGCTTATTCCTTGCACTTATTGCTTTAAAAAATGCTGGCATCATTGTTGATAATCAAGCGACACTAGTTGGCTTGGGTGATATCAAACAACCTACAGTATTATTAGCGTTATTTGGATTTTTAATGATTGTGGTTTTACACCAATTAAAAATCCGTGGCGCAATCATTATTAGTATTTTGGTTGTTACAGCAATTGCGACTGCCTTAGGTCTAAACGAGTTTAAGGGCGTAGTGGGCCAAATTCCTTCAATTGCACCAACATTTATGCAAATGGACTTTAAAGGTCTATTTACTGCAAGTATGGTTGGCGTAATCTTCGTATTCTTTATTGTCGATTTGTTTGATAGTACGGGTACTTTGGTTGGTGTTTCACACCGTGCTGGTCTTTTGCAAGATGGTAAATTACCTCGTTTGAAAAAAGCATTATTTGCTGACTCTACTGCAATTGTTGCTGGTGCCGCATTAGGTACATCTTCAACTACACCTTATATTGAATCAGCTTCAGGTGTGGCAGCAGGTGGACGTACTGGTTTAACTGCTGTTGTCGTTGCAGTCTTATTTATTTGCTGTTTATTTTTAGCGCCTCTTGCTCAATCTGTACCAGGTTTTGCAACAGCGCCAGCTTTATTGTTCATTGGTGTGTTGATGATTCAAGGGATCACTCATATCGATTGGGATGATATTACAGAAGCTGTTCCAGCATTTTTGACTATTGTATTTATGCCATTTACCTATTCAATTGCTGATGGTATTGCAATGGGCTTTATCAGCTATGCATTAGTTAAATTATTCACAGGTAAGGCAAAAACTGTACCGTACATGGTATGGATTATTGCTGCACTTTGGGTATTTAAATTTATCGCGTTTGGCGGTTAATATGATTTTTTATAATTTTCTTCTTGAGCTGTCTTAGTCATAGTTTTTAATAAGAAGAAAATTATAGAAGGGTGTGATTTTTACCACACCCTTTTTTCTTTAGACGTGGAGTTAATATGAATCAAGTCGAGCTGATTCGCGCCTTACCAAAAGCCGAATTGCATGTGCATATTGAAGGGACTTTTGAACCTGAATTAATGTTTGCAATTGCCCAGCGCAATCAGATTCAGATTCCTTACAAATCTGTTGAAGAAGTAAAGCAAGCTTATAACTTTCATAATCTTCAATCATTTTTAGATATTTACTATGCTGGTGCGAATGTTCTTGTACATGAACAAGACTTTTATGATTTAGCATGGGCTTATTTTGAGAAATGTGCCGAAGATCGTGTCGTTCATACAGAAATGTTCTTCGATCCGCAAACTCACACTGATCGTGGCGTTGCTTTCTCAACAGTGATTAACGGTTTAAAACGTGCTTGTACTGATGCCAAAGCTAAGTTTGGTATCAGCTCTCAGCTTATTATGTGTTTCTTACGCCATTTAAGCGAAGAAGCTGCATTTGAAACACTTGAGCAGGCTTTACCATTTAAGCAAGACATTATTGCTGTAGGGCTTGATTCAAGTGAAGTGGGGCACCCGCCAGCTAAGTTTGAACGTGTTTTTGCTAAGGCACGTGAAGAGGGTTTCTTGATCGTTGCTCACGCTGGTGAAGAAGGTCCACCTGAATATGTATGGGAAGCTTTAGACTTGCTCAAAGTGAACCGTATTGACCATGGTGTGCGCTCTGAAGAAGACGAACAATTGATGGCACGTTTAATTAACGAAAAAATGCCTCTAACGGTTTGTCCTTTAAGTAATTTAAAGCTCTGTGTCGTAAATGATATGAAAGATCATAATATCCGTCGTTTGCTGCAAAAAGACGTACACGTGACGGTTAACTCAGATGATCCATCATATTTCGGTGGATATATGAATGATAACTTCTTTGCAATTCAGCAAGCTTTAGACCTAACAAATGATGAGTTGAAAAAACTCGCAATCAACTCTTTTGAAGCCTCTTTCATCTCAGATGAAGAGAAACAAAAGTGGATTGCAGAAATCAAAAAAATCTAAATAAAAAAACCGCCTATCTCAGGCGGTTTTTTTATACATACAATTACTTTGGTTGTTTGGTCATACTATTTAAAATATTGTCTTTATCAACAAAGTGATGTTTTAAAGCAGCAAGTACATGTCCAACAATAAGAAAGCCTGCAAACCATGAAATATAAATATGCAATGGTTTAACGATGGCTAGAAGTTCATCATTTTTTTGAACTAAACGTGGAATATCAAATAAGTATAAAACTGGAGCAGGGTGATCTGCACTCCAACTAAATAAACAGCCTGTTATAGGTAAAGCCACCAAAATCACATAAAGAAATAGATGACCAATATGTGCCAGTGTTTTCATGGTCGGTGACATCGTATCTGGTAATTTTGGAGCTGGATGTGTATAGCGCCATAAAATCCGGATAATCACCAAAAAGATAATGGTTGTCGCAATATTCTTGTGCAGTGTAATCACATCGCCTTTAATACTACTAGTATCGTAACTTAAAAAATTTCCACTATAGAAGCCAATAGCCCACGCTGCGATGAAAATGATTGCCATCACCCAATGTAGGACTTGTGCGGTACGGGTGTAATACTGAGATGAAACAGCAGGCATAAAAGACCCTATTTTTTTGTCGTTTTGATTTTTAATTTTATGGGAAAGCGCTGATTTTGAGAAATGTTTTAAATGTAACAGAGCGTGCTAAAAACAGAACGTTTAAGAAAAAATGCATTTGATGAGCTGAGTTTTACAGGGGAAAATAGATTGCATAAATGCATCAAATTATTTGTTTCTTATAAAGTTGAGTTTAGGCACAATACGCGCTGCCAACGTTCAATCAAAGGAAAAAATGATGAAAAAATTGATGCTCGCTCTAGCGCCAGTTGTTTTAGCTTTAACAGCGTGTGCAACGGCTACAGGTACGGGTACAGGCGCTACTTCTGCACAAACTACAACTCAACAGTTGGGTGTTGCTGCATTAAAAGTTGCTGTAAATGCAAAATGTATTACAGAGATTAATAATGTTTCAGCTTGGAAAACAGCAACAAAGCTTATGACTGCTGAGCAACGTGACAGCATTCAAACTAATGTTTGTGGTTGTGTGAGCGAAAAAGCACCAAATAGTGTGACCGCAGTAGAATTGGCTTCGGCTGCATTTGATGTAAATGCACGTGCTACAATTGTAAACCAAGTGGTTTCAAAAACTGTAAATGAGTGTGTGGCAGAAGCTTTACAAAAGTAATTAATGATTTTTGTATTAAAGAAGGCTGATTACTATTGATCAGCCTCTTTTGTTTAAAGGTAGAGAGTTGATGTTTATTGCTGGTGTAGATGAGGCGGGACGAGGACCTTTGGTGGGTTCTGTGGTGGCAGCGGCTGTTATTTTAGATCCGAATAATCCAATTGTGGGATTAAATGATTCTAAAAAATTAACTGAAAAGAAACGTGAAAAGTTGTTTATTGAAATACAAGAAAAAGCCTTAGCTTGGTCAATTGCAGAAGCAACGCACGATGAAATTGATGAATTAAATATTTTACAAGCGACTTTTTTGGCTATGCAGCGTGCAGTTGATGGTTTGAAAACTCAGCCACAAAAAGTGATTGTAGATGGTAATCAAATTCCAAAAGGAATCATTATTCCTTGTGAAGCGATTGTTGGGGGAGATGCGAGTCATGCTGAGATCAGCGCAGCGAGTATTCTGGCAAAAGTTACGCGCGATCGACAAATGCAGGAATTAGATCAGCAATATCCATTATTTGGTTTTGCCAAACATAAAGGATATCCAACCAAAGCGCATTTTGAAGCGATTGCAGCGCATGGTGTAATTGATCAGCACCGCCGTAGTTATGCACCTGTTAAACGTGCTCTAGGCCTATAAATACAACTTCCTAAAAAATTTAAAGCGACTATAAAGTCGCTTTAATTAGGGAGAGAATAACTTCATGTTAACGATTGAAGTTTTTCTGTGCAAAATTATCATCTTCAAAAGAAACTTGATAATCTTGATCAAGATGTTGAAGGTGTTCATGCATTGCACGTTCATGTTGAATACGTTGATAAATTTCTTCGCGATGAACAGAAACCTCTTTTGGTGCATTCACACCAATACGAACCTGATTTCCTTTGACGCCAAGCACAGTAACACTGACTTGATCCCCAATCATTAATGTTTCCCCGACACGGCGGGTCAGAATCAGCATGTTTATCTCCTTGCTAAACGCTTAAAACTGCAATATTGGTACCCAAATAAAAGCTCAACCTCAGTTTTCAGTCAGATTCTAACAGAAATATGAGAACAAAGTCATATTTTGATAATCACTGCCAAAAAACTTTCCGTTTAATATAACAGAGCCGCTATAAAAAAAACTATAGCGGCTCTGTGTTTTCTTTAATTATTGTCGGACAAGTAAACATTTTTTAATGAATAATTGACCGTTTGGTAAAATTAAGCGCGGGCGCTGCTTTCACCATGTTCACGATCTAAACCAAAAGCGGTGTGTAGACAACGAACAGCAAGTTCCAAGTATTTCTCATCAATAATGACAGAAACTTTAATTTCAGATGTTGAAATCATAAGGATATTAATGCCTTCATCAGCAAGGGCAGTGAACATCTTGCTCGCTACGCCTGCATGTGAACGCATACCTACACCCACGATAGACACTTTAACGATGTCATCACGTGTTGAAACTTCACGTGCACCAATATTTTTGGCAGTTTCGTTTAAGATTTTTTCAGCTTTAGCTAAATCAACACGGTTTACAGTGAAAGTGAAATCTGTTGTGCCATCTTCTTCAACATTTTGCACTATCATATCGACTTCGATATTGGCATCACTTACTGGTGATAAAATTTTAGAAGCAATACCTGGTTCATCAGGTACACCTAAAATCGTTAATTTTGCTTCGTCACGGTTAAAAGCAATACCTGCAATAATTGGCTGTTCCATATTATCTTCCGCCTCAGTCGTAATGAGTGTACCTACATTTTCTTTAAATTCATCGTCAAACACGCCGTCGTTATCATTATCAAAACTTGATAATACACGCAAAGGAACTTGATATTTTCCGGCAAATTCTACTGAGCGAATTTGTAAAACTTTTGAACCTAATGAAGCCATTTCTAGCATTTCTTCAAAAGAAATACGGTCGATTTTTTTGGCTTTAGGAGCAACACGAGGGTCAGTGGTGTAAACGCCATCTACATCAGTGTAAATTTGGCATTCATCTGCTTTTAGAGCAGCAGCAAGAGCAACACCAGAAGTATCTGAACCGCCACGGCCTAACGTTGTGATATTTCCATTTGCATCAAAGCCTTGGAAGCCCGCAACAACAATAACACGGCCAGCATCAAGGTCATTGGTCATGACATCTGTATCAATAGACTCAATACGCGCCTTGGTAAATGCACTGTCAGTTTTAATACCGACTTGACGTCCGGTATAGGATTTAGCTTCCACACCAATCGAATTAAGTGCCATAGCTAACATGGAAATCGTCACCTGTTCACCGGTTGAAACCATTTGGTCTAACTCGCGTGGGTCAGGTGTTTCGGTAATGGCTTTAGCGAGAGCAAGTAAGCGGTTTGTTTCACCACTCATTGCAGATACGACCACAACAACCTTGTGACCGTGATCATGCCAACGCTTAACACGACGAGCAACATTTAAAATGCGCTCGGGGGTACCCATAGAAGTACCGCCATATTTTTGAACGATTAGTGCCATAGTTTTTCCATATAAGCCATGACCCTGAGAGGCTTTTCAGGGTCAGTTACACAAAAAGTGAAGTCTTATTTTTGTTCAAGCCATGCAGGTAATGCAGCAATAACTTGTCCAAACTTCTCGTTAAGTGGCGCGCCACCTTGTGCTAAGTCAGGTTTACCACCACCTTTACCACCTAACTCGGTTGCTAGATGCTTGATGATGTCACCTGCTTTTAGATTTGCAGTGTATTGTGATGCAACTGAAGCAAGCAGGCTAACTTTGTCACCCTCTACGCCAGCTAACACAATGACTGCGTTCTCTAATTTTGATTTAACACTGTCGTGCAAGTTGCGAAGTGATTTCGCATCTACACCTTGAACAGTGGTAATAAGCGTTTGACGACCAGCAATCGTTTGTACCTGATCAATCAATTCTGACGCTTGGAAGTTTGCCAATTTCTGATTGAGCTGTTCAATCTGCTTTTGTAATGCAGAAACCAATTCAACATTGGCTTGTACACGGTCAACAGTTTGGTCTTTCTGTGCTTTTAATAAGCCATTAATGTGCTGGATATCTGAATCGGTTTTTTGTACCACATCTAAAGCTTTAGTACCTGTAACTGCTTCAATACGGCGTACACCAGCAGCCACACCACCTTCAGAAGTGATCTTAAATAAACCAATATCGCCAGTACGCTTAACGTGAATACCACCACAAAGTTCGATTGAGAAGTTTTTCTCATCAATCACTGAACCCATAGCAAGAACACGAACTTCGCTACCATATTTTTCACCGAACAACATCATTGCGCCTTTGGCTTTTGCCGCTTCGATGTCAAGGAGTTCAGTGGTTACTGCGGTATTTGCAATAATTTCTGCATTTACCAAACGCTCAACCTGTTGTAACTGTTCAAACGTTACTGGTTGGTCATTAGCAAAGTCAAAACGTAAGATATCACTTGCAACTAAAGAACCTTTTTGTTGTACGTGTGAACCTAAAATTTGACGTAGAGCAGCATGTAATAGGTGAGTTGCCGAGTGGTTACGAGCTGTTGCATCACGAATATCCGCTTTAACAATCGCTTCAACGTTTTGATCGGCTTTAAGATTACCAACGGTCACAATACCTTGATGAACAAAGGCACCACCTGACTTCTTAGTATCTTGAACTTCAAAAATACCAGTTTCGTTTTTGAAGATACCTGTATCACCAATCTGACCACCACTTTCTGCATAGAAAGGAGTCTGGTTTAAAACGATAAGTGCTTCGTCGCCTTCAGAAACTTCATCAACTTGTACGCCATCTTTGTAGATCGCTACAATTTGGCCTTGACCAGTAGTGTTGATGTAACCGTCAAACTGAGTTTCGCCTTCAACTTGTACAATGCTGTTGTAGTCAATAGCGAATTTACCAGCATCACGAGCACGTTGACGCTGAGCAGCCATTTCTACTTCAAAACCAGCTTCGTCAATAATAAAGTCACGTTCACGTGCAATATCAGCAGTTAAGTCTGTTGGGAAGCCGTAAGTGTCGTAAAGTTTGAAGACTGTCGCACCAGGAATAGTCTTGTCTTTTAATTGAGCAAGTTCACCTTCAAGTAGTTTTAAACCTTGCTCAAGTGTTTTAGCAAACTGTTCTTCTTCACGAACTAAAGTTGCTTCAATCACATCTTTACTAGCTGCGAGCTCAGGATAAGCCTCACCCATAACTTCGATTAAAGGTTGCAACATTTTGTAGAAGAATGTACCAGTTGCACCAAGCTTATTACCGTGACGCACAGCGCGGCGGATAATACGGCGTAATACATAACCGCGGCCTTCGTTGCTTGGGTTTACACCATCAGCAATTAAGAAACAGCATGAGCGCGCATGGTCTGCAACTACACGTAAAGAAGGCTGACCTTCGTCTTCAATACCAATAATGTTTGCAGCAGCTTTTAATAAGTGTTGGAACAAGTCAATGTCATAGTTTGAATTAACATGTTGCAATACAGCAGAGATGCGCTCCAAGCCCATACCTGTATCAACAGATGGAGCAGGGAGAGGGTGAAGTACGCCATCAGCAGTTCGGTTGAACTGCATGAAAACGTTGTTCCAGATTTCGATGAAACGGTCGCCGTCTTCTTCAGGTGTGCCTGGTAAGCCACCCCAAATATGATCGCCGTGGTCAAAGAAAATTTCAGAACAAGGACCACATGGACCTGTGTCACCCATTGCCCAGAAGTTATCAGATGCGTATTTTTCGCCTTTATTATCACCAATACGGATAATACGTTCAGGCGCTAAACCAATTTCTTTATTCCAGATGTCATAAGCTTCATCATCTGTATGATAAACGGTCGCATATAAACGATCTTTAGGAAGTGCTAGCCACTCATCGCTAGTCAAAAATTCCCAAGCAAATTTAAGAGCATCACGTTTGAAATAATCACCAAATGAGAAATTGCCTAACATTTCAAAGAATGTATGGTGACGAGCAGTGTAACCAACGTTGTCTAAGTCATTGTGTTTACCACCAGCACGTACACATTTTTGTGATGTAGTTGCACGTACATAGTCACGTTTTTCAAGACCTAAGAAGCAGTCTTTAAACTGGTTCATCCCAGCATTTGTAAATAATAAAGTTGGGTCGTTGGCAGGAACAAGAGAACTCGACGCGACACGTGTATGCCCTTGCGTCTCAAAGTAGCGCAAAAATGCTTCACGAATTTCAGCAGATGTCATTAAACGAGTACTCACAACCAAGTCACTCCATATTTTCGAATTTGGCTAAATGTACCAATGCCTGTTTGTTTTATGTCAAACCTGAGCATTTGATACGGGGCTTATTTTTTAAAAACGCTAAATTGTAGCGGAAAAACCCCACCGAACCAACGATTTTAAAAGGAATATCTTACAAAACTGTGATTTGGCTAAAAATCTATATTCAATTGGGCGTGACGTGCTTTACTATATGCCTTCTTTAGCCTTTAGTTTTGTAGATAAGGATAGGTCATGCAACGTATCGCCATTAATGGGTTTGGGCGGATTGGACGTAATGTTTTACGTGCTTGGTTTGAGAGCTCAAAACAATTTCAATTTGAAATCGTGGCGATTAACGATATAGCAGATGTACAAACATTAGTGCACTTATTTAAATATGATTCCACACATGGCCGTTTTAATGGAAATGTGGAAATATTTATTGAAAATGAAAAAGTTTTTTTGAACATTAAATCAAATCAAAGAACGCTAAAAGTTGAAGTTTTAAAACAGGAACAACCTGAGCTTTTGCCATGGTCTAGTTTAGATATTGATGTCGTACTTGAGTGTACTGGACTGTTCCGTTCCCACGCTGATGCAACCCGCCACCTACAAGCTGGAGCAAAAAGGGTAATTATTGGTGCAGCACCTTTTGATCATGTAGATGCAGCAATTGTCTATGGTGTTAACCATGCAGATGTGAAAGCGACTGATCAGATCATATCAAGTGTGTCATGTACTACGCAGGCATTAGTACCCTTAGTTAAAATCATTGATGATGCGTTTGGAATTGAAACAGCGCTCATGACAGAAATTCATGCTGTTACAGCAGATCAGTCTGTGCTTGATCACGCGCATCGTGATTTACGTCGTGCCAGAGCTTCTGGGCAAAATATTATACCAACTACGTCTAGTGCATTAGGTGCATTAAAGCGCGTTATGCCAAAAATGGAAGACCGTATAGATGGTTATTCAATTCGGGTGCCGACTATTAATGTGGCTGCAATTGACTTAACTTTTATCGCTCAATCGCCAATTACTGTTCATCATATTAATGAAGTATTAATTAAAGCTTCTCAAACAGATTATGTAGAAATTATGGCAGTGACTGATGAGCCTTTAGTTTCAAGCGATTTTAACCATTCACCTTATTCACTTATTGTTGATTTAACTCAAACTATGGTCGTTGGGCATCAAGCTAAAGTATTTGCTTGGTACGATAATGAATGGGGCTACGCAAATCGATTATTAGATTTGTGTGATTCTTTCTAAACGTCAATTGAAATAATTTAAGGATGTTAAATTAACATCCTTTTTTATAATTACTAATTTATGATCTGAATAGTTGTAGAAAAAAATTTAAAAGAAAATTTATTTTAAAATTCTAAATATTTATATTGTGAAAAACTATCTCTATTTGTATGATTCGCAAACATTAAAATTTTAATTATAGAGTTTATATGAAATTTAAATCAAAAAAAATAAGTGGTTTTTTAATTATTACATCTACTATTATTTTAACCGCTTGTGGTGGTGGAGGCTCAGATCAAAGTACTAATGATCAAGCTGAAAGTAATTTAGAAAAAGACGATGCGATTTACCAAGTTTATTATCAACCTTCTAATTTTTCTTCAGAGGTTTATAGTGATTTTTTTGAAATCACTCAATATCCAATTAAAAATAATGAAATATTTTTTTCAAAGTCACATAACGAACCTTTAGAAAAAGAAATTTTTACCGAAGAAAAAATTCTAAATAAAGGTACACTACAAACAAATATTGTAAAAAGGTTAACTCCTAATAGTTGGACTTATGAACTAACCTCTGAGCTGAAACAAAACTTAAATTTTGAAATCGTTAAGTTAGATGGGGAAAAGATCTTTGATCGTGTCTTACCTGGCTATCGAGACAATATAAATTTTAATGTCGATCAGAGTGATCGCCCAAATCAAAATTTAATTAAATTCTATCAAAACTATAATAGTGCTACATTTCCTAAAAATAGTTATTGTTATCGTTTAAAAGAGACTCAATGGAACCAGCCATATATTAATTATATCTCTACTTTCGCTAACCGTAGCTTTATCCAAGAACGCGAAAAAATAATTAAAGACTATGAGGGTGAAAATTTCTTTGATAATAAAGCTGATTATCACTTAGAAAGTGGTAAGTGGCATGGGTTTGACTGGATATTCTTGCTAAGTAATAAAAATATTATCAATACTTTTGGCATAGTAGGGAATAGCCAGAATCAGACAGCTAACGCTGTTTGGGTACAATCTGCTTTATGGAATGTAGATCAAAGCTTAGTGTATGAACGTAACTGGTTGAAAAAGTTTGAGGGAAGTTCTTCAGAAAATCCTATCAAAGAAGAGCTAATTTTTAATCAGAAATTAGATATTGCAAATCTTGAAAAAGGTTGTTTTGCTTTTAATACTCAAGCAGCTCAAGCTATTCAAAAGTTAAATTTGGTTAATTGGAAACAAGGTGATAGTTCAGTTATTGGCCCTTTCTTTGGTCGAAGAACTTTTGTCTATGATATAAATGAAGCGGATTAAGTTTTTGAATATTATTATTAATTCATACGATCTTCTTTTTGACTTTAGAGTTTATTAAGAAAGATTTATGCAAATTGTCAGGTGCATGGCACAAAGTATCATGCTACACTAAGAGAAATCGGGTGTGTTCCCGATTTTTTTATGTGGGGTCGTTCCACGTTGATCAGATTTTAGGCTTGAAATATGACCATTTCAGAGACATGGTTGCTGCCTGACGGGGTAGCCGATGTATTGCCGGAACAGGCACAAGTCATTGAAAAACTTCGCCGTGAAGCTTTAGATTTCCTCGCGGTACGAGGTTATCAATTGGTATATACACCATTTATCGAATACATCGAATCGTTGTCTTCATTATCAGAATCAAATCAAGACTTAGATTTAGTAACTTTTAAGGTTATTGATCAGCTCTCAGGCCGTTTACTCGGTGTTCGTGCTGATATGACGCCACAAGTTGCACGTATTGATGCACATGTAAGACCAGTTGAAGGCGTTGCACGTTACTGTTATTCAGGGACTGTATTACATACTAAACCACAAAATTTCAATGCCACTCGTGCACCTTTACAATTAGGTGCAGAGTTATATGGCCACGATAGTATCGAAGCTGATGTCGAAATGGTCGATGTTATGCTGGGGTTGATTGAGAACATCTATACTTTGCAAGGCGCGCATTTAGATTTGGGCCATGTAGGGTTGTTCCGTAGTCTAGTCAAGTATGCTGGACTGTCAAAAAATGAAGAGCATGAACTGTCTGATCTTTATCAAAGAAAAGCATTGCCAGAGTTAGCAGAATTTACTCAAAGCCTGAATATGGGTTCTGATTTCTATGCGCTTGGCCGTTATTCTAGTGATCTAGAAGCATTGCAGACGAATTTAAGTGCCAATATTTTGCAAGATGCGGAATTTAAGTCAGCATTAGATGCACTTAAGACGACGCTTGAGCAAATTAAAGGGCGCTGGCCAAATCTTAATATCGGTATTGATGTCGTAGAGCTACGTAGTTATCACTATCACACTGGTTTAATGTACGCAGTATATGCGCCGAACCGTGCTGCGCCGTTAGCGCAGGGTGGCCGTTACGATGGTATTGGTGAGCATTTTGGTCGCGCACGTCCTGCTACTGGCTTTAGTTGTGATTTATATGCCTTAGGCGCAAATCAGTTCGCAGAGATCGAAACTGTTGTTGCTCCAAAAGGCTCAGAACAAGATTTACTTTCAGCAATTTCGAATGCACGCGCTCAAGGTTTACGTGTCGTTCAATTGTTAGGTAATGATGATTTAAGTTCTATTCCATACGCGACCCATCAACTCGTGGCGCAAAATGGTCAATGGAATATTGAAAAGATTTAAACGCCAACGGTAATTTTTTACTGGTGGTTTCCAATTTTAACAGCATGATGTAATGAGGCTATTATGGGCAAAAATGTTGTGGTACTTGGTACCCAATGGGGCGACGAAGGTAAAGGTAAAATCGTCGACCTGCTCACAGATCAGGCGGCTGCGGTAGTACGTTATCAAGGCGGACATAACGCAGGTCATACTCTTGTCGTAGGTGGTAAAAAAACTGTATTGCACCTCATTCCATCAGGTATTTTACGTGAAAACGTATTGTGCTTAATTGGTAATGGTGTGGTACTTTCACCAGCCGCGTTAATTGAAGAAATGGGAATTTTGGAAGCAGAAGGAGTTCCTGTTAAAGAACGCCTACGTATTTCTCCAAACTGTCCACTCATTTTGCCTAACCACATTGCACTTGATCAGGCACGTGAAAAGAAACGTGGTAATGCTAAAATCGGTACTACAGGTCGTGGTATTGGTCCTGCATACGAAGATAAAGTGGCTCGCCGTGCAGTGCGTGTTGCTGACCTTGTTCGTGGTGGTGCAGCATTAGAAGAAAAATTGTCTGAGATGCTTGAGTTACATAACTTCCAGTTAACTCAGTTCTACGGTGTAGAAGCTGTTAAATTTGAAGATGTATTGGCACTTTGCAATCAATGGCGTGAAGTTCTTGCTCCATTAGTGGTTGATGTTACTAAAGTGTTGCATGACTATCGCAAAGAAGGTAAGGCTGTAATGTTTGAAGGAGCTCAAGGCTCACTTTTAGATATTGACCACGGTACTTATCCATATGTTACAAGTTCAAATACAACTGCTGGTGGCGTAAGCTCTGGTTCAGGTATGGGACCTTTACATCTTGATTATGTATTAGGTATTACCAAGGCTTATACAACACGTGTAGGTGCTGGCCCATTCCCAACTGAATTGGTTTACGATGCAGCAGCTGATGCTGGTGATCCAGTGGGTAAACACTTGGGTACAGTGGGTCATGAGTTTGGTGCTTCTACTGGTCGTCAACGTCGTTGTGGTTGGTTTGATGCTGAAATCCTTCGCCGTTCTGTAGATGTAAACTCACTTTCTGGTATTTGCTTAACTAAACTTGATGTTTTAGATGGTTTAGAAGAAGTGAAAATCTGTGTGGGCTATGAAAATACAGATTCAGGCTGTGTAGGTTCTTCTGATGCGGTTTCTTTTGAATGCTTGAAACCAATCTACGAAACTATGCCTGGTTGGAGCGAGTCGACTGTTGGTTTAACTAGTATCGACCAATTACCAGCAAATGCTTTGGCTTATGTGAAGCGCATTGAACAGTTAATCGAATGTCCGATTGATATCGTTTCAACTGGTCCAGATCGCGCAGAAACAATTGTTTTACGTCATCCATTCTCTGCTTAATTAGCAAAGATTAAAAAGCCTCCTGAAAGGGGGCTTTTTTATACCCGACTAAAGTGCAGTTTTTGTTTTATTCGATTCAGATTAAAACGTTATATATCGATAAGGAATGATGGGCTCAGGATGAAGCTGCAACCAACTATTTCAAAAACAATCTTTTATTCTTTTTTATTTGCTATTGGTGGTTCACCTACATTAGCGATGTTGGTCATTTATGGGCAAGAATATCATGAAGATTTTTTCATGACTGCTTTTATGAGCTTGTCAGTATTGTTCGCATGTGTGTTAATTCCTGTGGTATTCATACAAAATAGTTATTTACTCTGGAAAAGAGAAAGTCCTAATCTGGAAGAGAAGGTTAAGACCTTAAGTCATATCTATCTTGGCTTAAATGTAATATGTTTGATTTTCTGGATTTATTTGATGACTTTATCTACTTGATCGTTACATAAATACTATGATCATGAAGAAATGAGACATTCAAAGCATAAGCGGGATTTCTTATAATAAGCGCAAAAGAATAAACAGCTTTTTTAACGATTTAGGTGATCCAATTGATGAATAAAAAACTTTTTTTAAGCTTATGTGCTGCGAGTGTTGTAACCATTTCTGGTTGTACAACAGTAGCTGACATGGCAGGCGCGGATACGGCAACGTTAAACGCACAATCCGCACAAAGTTTTAATAAAATGGTACAGGAAGAGCGTGGTAAAGGGACATTAGATACAAGTTCAAGTACTTATAGCCGTATTAATGCTGTTTTTAACCGTTTAAAACCTTATGCGAACCAGATGAACCAGACGGGTCAGCCTTTTAGCTGGCAGTTGGCAGTACTGAAATCTAATACCATTAATGCTTATGTGGCACCAGGTGGTAAAGTCGTGTTTTATACAGGTATTGTAAATAAATTGAACCTGACTGATGCTGAAATTGCAGCGGTCATGGGGCATGAAATGACTCACGCCTTAGAAGAGCATGCAAAAAGTAAAATTGGTGCTCAGGCTTTAACTGATTTAGCATTAAACATTGGCTTAAGCCAGATTGGTGGTGGTAACGTTAATCAACTGGGAGCGGCTGCAGCTCAGTTAGGTACACAAGTGGGTGTGGGCCTGCCATATTCGCGTAGCTTGGAAAGTCGTGCTGACCAAGGCGGCTTAATGTTGATGGCACGTGCGGGCTATAATCCAAACGCAGCTATTACATTGTGGGAAAAAATGAACAAGCTTGAAGGTAGCGGTGGTTCATCATTCTTGTCAACTCACCCATCTAATTCTCAGCGTATTGGTGATATGCGTAAAAACTTGCCTGCGGCAATGGCAGTTTATAATAGCCGTAAATAAGATATAAAATTTTTATAGATAAAGAAAACGGATGCTTAAGCATCCGTTTTTTATTTAAGGCGCAGGGTTGGGCTGTTGGATATGAATGGCTTCAATACCTTGCAAAACTTCAGTAGATAATTCAATTTCAAATGCCTGAATATTTTCTTTAAGTTGGTCTAGATTAGTGGCACCAATAATTGTGCTGGTCACAAAGAATTGTTGTTTGATAAATGCTAATGCCATTTGGGTTAAGCTGAGTCCATGTTTCTCTGCTAGCTGCGCATATTGCTCAGTTGCCCATTCGCTTTGAGGGTTGCTGTAGCGGCTAAAGCGCGGAAATAATGTGACACGGGCATCAGCGGGGCGAGCGCCATTTCTAAACTTGCCAGAAAGATGGCCAAACGCAAGAGGAGAGTATGCAAGTAAGCCGACATCTTCATATTTAGCAATTTCAGACATACCTAGTTCATAAGTACGGTTGAGTAGACTATATGGGTTTTGAACGCTTACGAACTTACTTACACCTAGCTTTTCAGCCAAATGTAAAAATTTCATGGTGCCCCACGGCGTTTCATTCGATAAGCCAATATAGCGAATGCGTCCGCGGTTAATCTCTTCTTGTAGAGCAAGTAATGTTTCTTCTAGAGGTGTTGTGTCGTAATCATTTTGAGCTTGCTGGTTGCCATAAGCTAGCGTACCAAAGAAGTTGGTGTGACGTTCAGGCCAATGGAGTTGATAAAGGTCGATATAGTCGGTTTGGAGACGTTTGAGTGAACCATCCAGGGCTTTCGCAATATGATCGCTGTTGAAGCGCGTATGGCCTTCTCGGATGTGTGTTCCTCCAAAGCCAGGTCCGGCAATTTTAGAAGCGAGAAAGACTTTGTCACGTTGACCATTTTGGGCAAACCAATTGCCAATGATCGTTTCTGTTGCACCGTAAGTTTCAGGTTTTGGCGGAACCGAATACATCTCTGCCGTATCCCAAAAATATAAACCGTGTGCCAAAGCATAATTGAGTTGTTGAAATGCTTCTTGCTGGGAGTTTTGCTCACCAAATGTCATGGTGCCTAAACAAATTTCTGGAAGCTTGAGGCCTGTGCGACTAAGTGGGTTAAATTGCATACAGCGGAATCCTTGGAAATTTTGAGTTAGCCTAACGGAGAATATGTATTCAACTTAAATCATAAAATTAGAATAGTTTGTAAGTTTTGTGTATTAACTCATTGTTGCATATAAAAAAAGCAAACCGAAGTTTGCTTTTGATTAAAAATTTAATAAATATTATTCGTCATCATCATAGTCGTCATCAGAAACAGGTGCATCTTCTAATGAAACATCAAAAATAAGAATAGCTTTACCATCTGTTTGGATCATGCCTTGATCTTCTAAGGTTTTGAGTACACGGCCAACCATTTCACGTGAACAACCCACAATACGACCAATTTCTTGACGAGTAATACGAATTTGACGACCATTTGGCAAAATCATTGCTTCTGGCTGTGAAGATAGGTCGATTAAACAACGTGCAATACGGCCAGACACATCGATAAATGCAAGATCTGTCATTTTACGGGTCGTATTTTTTAGACGGCGAACGAGCTGTGCAAAAACAGCATAACTTAAGTCTGGATATTGTTTGCTAAGTTCGTGGAAGTTGTCATAAGAAATTTCTGCAATTTCACAGACATCACGAGTACGAACTTCAGCTGTACGTTGAGGGTTCGGTTCGAAAAGCCCCATTTCCCCAAAGAAGTCGCCCGGATTCAAATATGCAACAACAATTTCACGTTCATCATCTTCACGTAAAATAATTGAAACTGAGCCTTTTAAAATTAAATATAAAGATTTCGACTCTGTTCCGGCATCAACAATTGTGGTTCGTTTTGGATATCTGTTGATGTGAGCACGTTTTAACAATGCTTTAACGGATTCAGGTAGTTGCCCCGGGGATAAAGCATCTGTGCTGAGTTGTGAAAAATTTGAAGTCATGCTTAATATGTTCCGAATAGGGTAAACAATTCACACAAGCCCGAGATGAGCTATTACACAGAAGAGATGAAATTCCTTATCAACTCATTTTATGTTAGTGTACAAAACAAGGGTCTGTTGACATTTCACAGATGGTTGCGACATAAGACAATTCTTTTAGACGTTACCAACCAAGAGCTATGAAATTTAGCCATTCTAAATAAATAGATCTTAACAACGGAACGTACAAAATAACATGGTCTTGCGCTATGCCTGCACTGCTTAAATTGCAGCTCAGATTATGGCTGAAATTTCACAAACTATATAACAAAACTGGACAAAGGTTAGCCATTGTCTGGGCTTTGCGTCTTATTTGGATTAATTTTTAGCTCTAAAGCAATCCATAGATGAAATGTCAACAGACCCTGCTTAAATTTATAATTTTTTTTAGGTAGTTGCAATGCAAACAAGTGTACATTGGCTAGAGAATGTTGCTTTTGAAGCGAAATCAGATAGTGGGCATAGTGTCATCATGGACGGCTCACCTGAGTATGGTGGTGAAAACCGTGGTCCACGTCCTATGGAGTTGCTATTAATGGGACTTGGTGGGTGTGCTTCGTTTGATATTGTGACCATTTTAAAGAAATCTCGTCAAGATGTGACGAATGTTGTATGTAATTTAAAAGCTGAGCGCGCTGACGCAATTCCGGCTGTTTTTACTAAAATCCACTTACACTTCGTGGTAACAGGTAAAGCTGTGAAAGAAAAACAGGTTGCAAAAGCGGTTGAATTATCTGCCGAAAAATATTGTTCAGCGAGTAAAATGCTTTCTGATGGTGGTGTTGAAATCACCCATGACTTCGAAATTATTGAAGCTGAATAAGGTGTTTTTTTGATAGGTAGAAAAAAGAAGCTGACATTAGAGTTGGCTTTTTTATTGTCAAAAATAACTAAAAAATAAGAGGAGAAATGAAAGTGAATATTCGTGCTGCTAAATGGGAAGATACTCAGGCAATTTGTAATTTACTTAAACAGATGGGGTATCCACAACCACTCGCTCTTATCCAAGAAAAATTTGAAATATTACATAGCGATCCTAAGTCACAAATTTTGATTGCTGAAGAGGAAGATAAAGTATGTGGCTTTTTATCCCTTTATTTTATTCCACAAATCGCCTTAAAAGGTGACTTTGCCAAAGTATGCTATCTATGTGTTGATGAAAATATACGAAGTAAAGGTGTTGGACATTTACTTTTGCAGCAGGCTGAGCAATTGGCAAGACAACGTGGTTGTGATCGGATGGAACTGCATTCAGGCGAACAACGGACATTGGCGCATCAATTTTATTTACGAGAAGGATATGTCGATGCGCCAAAATATTTTCGAAAAGCTTTAAATTAGCGGGCAGTACCTAAGAACAATTGCGGATCTACTCGTGCATTATTGAGACTCATGCCCCAATGCAAGTGCGGACCTGTAACACGTCCAGTTTTACCCACTAAACCTAAAGTTTCTCCTTGGCGAATATGTTGGCCTTTCTCTACTTTAATTGCACTTAAATGGCAAAACATACTGATTAAGCCTTGCCCGTGATCAATCAATACGGTTTGACCATTAAAAAAATAAGATCCAGTTTGAATTACAACACCATCTGCTGGTGCAACTACTTTTTGTCCCACTGGTGCAGGGATATCTAAACCTGAGTGGGGCGCGCGCTCTTCGCCATTAAAGAAGCGTTTTCGCCCAAAAGAGTTACTGAATTTCCCCGAAGTGGGGCGTATAAATTTTGGCAAGGCTTGCCATGTGCTCTGTGTAAATGAGCTATACACATCATTTTGTTCTTTCGCTTCTTGAGCGTAACGGTCTAACTGACTTTGGTTGGGGTTCACATAGTCTTGGTTAGTAACTTTAATCCGTTGCTCAGCATAAGGATAGGGCTTAATTTCTATTTGAATAGGGGCTTTATTAGTGTCGAGCTGAACACTGCCGAGTGGAGTAGATAACGGAATACCAAGTACAGCATAACGCTGATGACCTTCCTGACTGATTAAAACTGGCTTTTGTTGAAAGGTGACCCGAGTAATATCACTAGTTAAGGGAATAACTGCGATTCCACCAGCTCTTCGAGAGTCTTGGGGGAGCTCGGCAAAGCAGTAAAAAGGTATTGATGTAAAAAGCAAAGTAGAAATGAGTTTTTTTATTAACATAGCAACAATAATTTTATAAGAGAATATTCGAGATTATATCAGTAAGTTTTAATTAAGAGTTATTTTAATTTTTTTAACAATTGAATTCTAATTTTATTTATTACTTTATTTTAATAATTGATTGTTTTTTTTATCTTTATTTTTGTGATTTTATTTGTCTTATATTTTAAATTTTCTAAACTTAACTTTTTATTTTGATTGTTTATTAATTCTTACTGTTTTTCTTTGATTTTAAATATCTTGTTATTTTAGTTTTTATTGTCAATAATGATTTTTTGGTTAAATTTATAATCAAAATTTTAATTATTATATAAATATTTTAAAGGACTTTAATATAATGTTAAATATATCTTATGAAGATCGTTTTACTGAAATATGGAAATACATGCAACGAGGGTTGGTTTATCCAGCCCCCCATGCAATTTTTACTACGGTTTGGCTTAATACCGAAATTACACGTGAAAAAATTCGTCAGTTAATGATCGCTGTGCGTCAAGAGGTCAATAAGAATCCAGCACTTTCTAGTAAAAATACAACTTTGGCAATTGGTATATCTTTTGATAATTGGGATCTGATTTGTAAAAAAGATAAGTTGTCACGACCAAAGGGAATGCAATTACATTATCCAGAAGAAAAAAATCCAAATGTCTCAGAAGTTTTCTCTGATTCTAATGGCAGTTTTAAAAATTCGGATGGCGACATTTGGTTGCATGTAAAAAGTGATGATGCTGATGCGTGTACAGTATTACAGAAATATATTGAGCATTTTTTAGCTTCAGACATTAAAGAAATATTTAGTCAGGTTACTGCTTCACAATCTAAAACTGGTCGCAATGGTAAGGTTTTAGGGTGTCGTTTTTCTGAAAATTTAAATAATCCATCTGATCCAATTTCACTGGCAAAACATACTTTAATTGGTGCAGAAGACATTGATCATTTTGGTGGCTCATACGTTTTATCTCAAAGGTTTTTAATTAATTGGGATCAAATCAATATGATGTCAGAAGATCAAATTGAAGATTTGATTGGACGTAAAACTGACGACACGATTATTCCAGACCGTGATAGCCGTTCGCACATTAAAGCTTCTCGTGTACAAGATGAAAATGGAAATACTACACCAGTTCTGCGTTTAGGCTTACCGTTTGGCCGTGCTGAGTCAAATTCAAGTTTTAGAGTGCCAAAATCGGTAACTAAAGCAGATGAAGCAGGGATTTATTTTGCTGGTTTTGCAAAAACTGCTGCAATTTTAGAAGAGGTTATGGCAAGTCAGATTGGGGCAATAGAAGGTTTTATGAATGACCGTCTATTCAATAGCCTACATTCAGACTTGGGAGGAATATTTTATATTCCAAGTTTAAAAGATTTAGCATTAGATGATGCACCAGAATATTTAAATGATTTTAGTCGATTAGATAAAGATAACTGGAATTTTTTCCCAGGTATGGATTGGAATCGATTTGATCGCCATTATATGAATAGTTCCGATAATGGTTTGATGTACTACAATCATAGTAATTATCTTTTTAACATGGCAACTGGGCTAAATCCCCATAGTGAATTTTTTAAACCACCTTCTAATCGTATTTTAAGTTTACTTGAGAATACATTTTCTTTATGGCAAGACAACTGGTATTTCAACCGGAAACAAGAAGAAATTGAGCAAGGGGTGGATTATTATATTGATGAGTTTGACATCAGTGATAAGCCTGAAAATATTATGGGTTTATCTATTATGTTGCGCAAAGGTTGGGCTATTCGATTAAGCTTACAGTTATTCTCATCAGAAAATTATGGTTTCCGCGGACGGAAAATTTTATTAAAAAATGGTGAAATGATTCCGTATTCAACTGGGCGCGAATGTGAAGGTAAGGTCATTTATGGATCGGATACTTATCGCATTATGCCTGATGAAATTATTGTAGGAGCTATGCCAAATCTGACCTTGGGTGAAGGTCGTTATGTCATGAAGTATTTATCTGAAGAAGAACGTCTTCAGGGCTTTTTGCGTAATTTAAGTGAAGCATCGGGTGTTGGGCATGTTATTCCAAATTATAAAAAGGCACTAGATTTAGGTTTAGCTGGTCTACAACAAGAAATTGCTAAACATGCAAGCAATGCGCAGACTCCGGAGAAGAAAGACTTCTATGAAGCTTCAAGATTAGCACTAACCGGTATTTCTGAATATTTCTTAAATTACTCAAAGCTCGCATTTAAAGTCGCAGGCCAGATGCAAAAAGGACAAGAGTTCGAAAGAGATAATTTAATTGCAATTGGTCGACGAATGGAAAAGTTGTCGAAAGATAAACCGGACACATTTATTGAAGCAGTTCAATTTATTTTCACATTGCATAGTTGTTTGCATTTAAATGGTGAGCCAACAGCATTTGGACGTATGGATCAGCTGTTACAACCTTTCTTGGACAACCATTCGGCTAGGCCTGAACAGGCGCAAGAAATTATTGATGCCTTCTATATCAAGCTAGATGAAAAAGTACAACAAAACCGTATGTTTATGGAAGACCATCAACCTTTTGGTAATCTCGCAATGGGTGGTAGTTCGGGACCTTATCCTCAAGGTGCATCTTTAGGACAATGGATTCAACAGATTACAGTTGGTGGGACAGTAGCTGATGGTACAGAAGACTTTTCTAAAACCAAACCAGCTTACAATGAGGTCACAAAATTATTTATTCGTGCATCAGGCCGGTTACCGTTAAATGCACCGTGTTTGTCTCTACGCACTCGCAAGGATATTCCTGAAGAAATTTTAGAAGTGGCTGCACATGCAATTTTATCTGGCGGTGCTCATCCAATTTTATTAAATGATGAAAAACTCATTCCTAGTCTTCATCAAAGTGGAAATGGTGTAGGGGGGGATGCACTCACTAATTTGCCAAATTGGAATTCTAAAGTCGATATTCGTTCAGCTCAAAATTATGCTTGCGATGGTTGTTATGAACCTCAGTTCCCTGGCGAAAACTGGTTTTCTTTAGGTGGATTCTCGACATTACAGCCTTTGGAGTGTGCACTAAATCAGGGTAAAACAATTTCAAGTGCGGGACAAAGTTATCTGTTTGGGCAAACTGTTTCATTAAATACTAAACCTGCCGATCAGATTGATAGTTTTGAAGAATTATTAGAGTTATACAAGCAACATTTTGAATTGCTCAATCGCAAGGCATTCAATGGGCAAATTCTAGGCTACGGTGCCAATACAGATATTTGTCCATCTCCAATTCTAAATGTCTTGATGGACGACTGCTTGGCTAAAGGGCAAGATTTTTATAGTGGCGGTGCTAAATATAATATTTATGGACCGTGTTATATCTCGCTCAGTAATACAATTAACTCGTTGTATGCCATTAAGGCGATGGTTTTTGACCCGTTAACCGCAGTAACTACATTACCTGAACTCTTAGAGTGTCTCTGCTGTGATTGGGGATATAAAATGACTGAGCCATTTATTAGTAATTTAGCTGGTCATGCTCGTATTGCCGCGCAAGCTGATCGTTATAAGCGCTTACGTGAAATTGCTTTGGCACAACCACGTTATGGACGAGGAAACTCTGAAGTTGATGAACTAGGCGATGAGATTGTTAAAATGATTGCTGAGATATCAGTCAAGACATTTACTCATCCATGGCCACAATTCGCACAAAGCCTTAAAAATTTGGCTGAACGCTATGGTTCAAAAGAGCATCCGTTTGGTATACAGATTCAACCGGGTGTGGGAACTTTTGAAAATCATGTGGAGATGGGGGCATGGAATGGTGCGAGTGCTGATGGTCGCCGTTTAGGTACGACAGTAGCTTCTGATCTAAGTCCATCACCAAGTCCAGCAGATTTGGCAATTGATCATCAAAAAGTTGAGTTTAGCCGTGCTTTACAAGGTTTTAATGGTATTGGCACAGACTTAATGGCTGATGGAGCACCTACAGATTTTAATATTGGTGAAGACTTTGGAGTTAAAGATTTGATTGGTATTTTAAAACAGTTCAGCCAAGGTAGTTCATCTAATATTTTAACAATAACAGTAGCTGACCCAGAAACATTTGCTCAAGCTGTGACATCACCTGAGCAATATAATTTGTTAAGAGTACGTACCGGTGGTTGGTCAAACTTCTTTACATCTGTGTTCCCTACTATTCAGGAGCAACACCAGCGTCGTCCTGTGTCGACGCCAGACCTACCCAAAGAAAAAACAGAACAAGCAAAATGCCCATTTCATCAATGGACTAATTGATTAGTTGTTTTAAAAGGCAGTCTTTTTTAAATAAAGGCTGCCTTCAATTATTTTAATATTTAACAGTTATAACTATTAAAAATATCACAGCTTTCAAATTGCCATTTGTTATAAGAATTCAGATAAAAACATGACTTTTTTGCTTTCTCTTAAAAATTATACAAAATGTACTTGAAATAGATCGCTCACAAACCCATATTATAATGGAGTTTTACTCTTTGTTTTTTTAATAACATTATGAAAAATATATAAAAATTTATTTGAAATCCGAAAAAGTGTTCCCATTTATTACACAAGTACAAATTTGTTGTGAGGAATAACAAGAATGCGTTTTGAAAAATTTACAAACCGCTTGCAGCAAGCCCTTTCAGATGCTCAATCTTTAGCGATGGGTAAAGACCATACCGCGATCGCAGGTATTCATATTTTGTCTACCCTATTAGAAGAGCCATCAAATATTAGTTTGTTGCAACAAGCAGGTGCACGGTTACCTGAACTTAAACAAAAGCTTGAGCAAGCTATAAAAGATGCTCCGACCATTGCGAATCCGACTGGAGATGTCAATTTAAACCCTGAAGCCGTTAAAGCGCTTAATCTGGCAGATAGATATGCGCAAAAAGCAGGCGATGAATTTTTGTCAACTGACTGGGTTCTATTAGGGTTGGCAGAGACAGGCGAAACTAAAAATATTTTAAGTGCCGTAGGTGTAACTCCGGACAGCTTACGTAAAGTTATTGAACATATTCGAGGTAGTGACAAAGTCATGAGTAATAATCACGAAGATCAACGTGACTCACTTAATAAATATACGATTGATTTAACTGAACGTGCTTTAGCGGGAAAACTTGATCCGGTTATTGGGCGTGATGATGAAATCCGCCGTACTATTCAGGTCTTATCACGTCGTACAAAAAACAACCCTGTACTCATTGGTGAGCCGGGTGTTGGTAAAACCGCTATTGTTGAAGGTTTGGCACAGCGTATTGTAAATGGTGAAGTACCAGAAGGCTTAAAAAGCAAACGAGTTTTATCATTAGATTTAGGTTCATTACTGGCTGGTGCTAAATATCGTGGCGAGTTTGAAGAACGTTTAAAAGCTGTTTTAAAAGATTTGGCTAAACATGAAGGCGAAATCATCCTGTTTATTGACGAGCTACATACGCTTGTAGGCGCAGGTAAAGGTGATGGAGCAATGGATGCAGGGAACATGTTAAAACCTGCATTGGCGCGCGGTGAGTTGCGCTGTGTGGGTGCAACAACCTTAGATGAGTATCGCCAATATATTGAAAAAGATGCAGCTTTAGAACGTCGCTTCCAAAAAGTACTGGTTGATGAGCCAAGTGTTGAAGATACCATTGCGATTTTGCGTGGTCTAAAAGAGAAATATGCCACTCACCATGGTGTGCAAATTTTAGACTCGGCGATTATTGCAGCGGCAAAAATGTCTCATCGCTATATTACAGATCGTCAATTACCAGACAAAGCAATTGACTTGATTGATGAAGCAGCTTCTCGTATTAAGATGGAAATTGACTCTAAACCAGAAGCGCTTGATAAGCTCGACCGCCGTTTAATCCAGTTGAAAATGCAATTGGAAGCTGTAAAAAAAGATGAAGATGTAGGCAGTAAAGCCGAAGTCGCTCATCTTGAAAAACAGATTGCTGAAGTCGAGAAAGAATACAACGATCTTGAAGAAATCTGGAAATCTGAGAAGACTCTTGTAGAAGGCACTAAACAAGCTCAGGTTGAACTTGATAAAGCGCGTATTGCTTTTGAAAAGGCTCAGCGTGAGGGTGATTTAGCTGAAGCAGCACGTTTACAGTATGGTGTGATTCCAGAGCTTCAAAAACAACTTGAGCAAGATGAAGTTGCAGAAGAGAACGAAGAGCCAAAACTTATTCGTACTAAAGTAACTGAAAATGAAATTGCTGAAGTCGTGAGTGCGGCAACAGGAATTCCAGTTGCTAAAATGCTGCAAGGCGAGCGTGAAAAACTACTTAATATGGAAGGTTTTTTACATGACCGCGTTGTAGGGCAAGATGAAGCCGTTGTTGCTGTATCGAATGCGGTTCGTCGTTCGCGTGCAGGGTTGTCTGATCCGAATCGTCCAAGTGGTTCATTCTTGTTCTTGGGTCCAACAGGTGTTGGTAAAACTGAGTTAACAAAAGCACTGGCGAACTTCTTATTTGATAGTGATGATGCCATGATTCGTATCGATATGAGTGAATTCATGGAGAAACATTCGGTTAGCCGTTTGGTGGGTGCACCTCCGGGTTATGTGGGTTATGAAGAAGGCGGTGTTTTAACTGAAGCTGTTCGCCGTAAACCATATAGTGTGGTGTTGTTTGATGAGGTTGAAAAAGCGCATCCAGATGTATTCAATATCTTGCTACAAGTGTTGGATGACGGGCGCTTAACAGACTCACAAGGCCGAGTAGTCGACTTTAAAAACACGGTTATTGTGATGACATCGAACTTGGGTTCACAAGATGTACGTGAGCTAGGTGAGGGAGCAACAGACGATGAAGTGCGTACCATTGTAATGAATGCAGTAAGTCAGCATTTCCGTCCGGAATTTATTAACCGGATTGATGAGCTTGTGATTTTCCATTCACTCAAGAAAGCACAAATTCGAGGCATTGCCGATATTCAGTTGGATCGATTACGTTCACGTCTTGTTGATCGTGATATGAGTTTAACTGTAGATGATACTGCTTTTGATTTATTGATTGATGCTGGTTTCGACCCTGTATATGGCGCGCGCCCATTAAAACGTGCGATTCAACAACAGATTGAAAACACATTAGCTCAAAAAATCTTGTCGGGTGATTTTGTCGCAGGTGATACCATTTTAGTTAAAGGTGAAAATGGGCACTTAGTCTTCGATAAAATGAAACTCAGCTAAGCTTTTTCTGCTAAAACCGAAAAGAGAATATGGAAACATATTCTCTTTTTTTATGGTGAAGCTGTTTATGTTGTTGATATGAGTAAAGCAATTAAGGTGTCTGAAACTTTCTGAGTTAATGTCTTTAACTTTTGTTCGGGATGGCCAGATAAAAAATAGTGGTAATGATAAATACGCTCTTGATAAGAAATACAAATGAAAAAAGTACCTACAGGTTTTTCTGCGGTTTCACTTCCTCCAGATTTTAATAGACCAGTACAACTTACAATAAGATCAGCTTGTGGAAATAACGTGTGGCCTAGCTTGCACATTTCTTCTGTGACTTGTGGTGACTCTGCTGTGTAAGTCTCTATTAACTTTGGATCGATATTTAAAATACTAATTTTAATGCTGGGGTCATAACTCACTAAACCACCGAGTAAAATGTCTGCACCGCTATTTTTATGAATGGAAAACTGGCTAGTTAAATAACCAGAACTGGCACTTTCAATAAAGGCAATTTTGAGTTGACGAGTTTCTAATATTTGGCAGCAGTGCTGAAGCATTATTTCACCTCGAATGGTGTTTATTTATAAATAAAATCAATTTACAGATAAATTATAAAATCACAGTAAGTGATTTAAGGATGTGGTTCAAGTCTGAGATAAAAATCTATAAAACTACTGGAATATTCACAAAATGCTCGTGAAAAAATTCAGGTTTTAAAATGATCAATGTTAATTGTCGGGAAGTTTGTTTATAACATTGCGACATGCTTAAAAAATTGTTAATTTTGTTCGATATAACAAACAATAACAATTTTAGGATGAATGAAATGAACAATAAACAAGGGTATATGCTGGGAATTTTGAGCGGTATATCTGTATTATTATCAAATACATGGGCAGCACAACCAATGTCAGAAAGTGCGCTTGCAACTCAAACAGGAGCGATAACCACGTCTTTACCGGTCATTATTGCGAAAGCTCAGGACGATGCAAAAAAACCTGCGATAGAACAACAACAAGTACGTCAGGCGTTAGGAGATAACTATTTACAGCAAGTTCGATGGGATGCGCTTAGAACTAGTGTACTTTCGCCTTATCAAGAACAAAAACAAAATCATGTTGTTGATAGTAAAGAAAAGAAGAGGTTAGAAATGATTGCGCTACCAGAAAGAGCAGACCGATTTACCAAATATGATTTTGAGTCAAAAAATGTTCATGGCGAGGTTATTATTACCGTGAAGTAATAATAACCTCTAATTTCATTAATATTGATCTAGAGCAGGGTGCTGAATTTTCCACGCACGGTGGATTTTTTGATTACGTTTAAAATCAAGGCCAATTGTTTCAGAAGTGATTTCTTCAACCTGAAAAATAGCTTCGATCTCTTCGTCCATTTCAAAACCACGATAGTTATTCGAGAAATAGAGCGTACCTTCACTGTGCAAACGGTTCATTGCACGTTTAATTAGTGAGATATGGTCACGTTGTACATCGAATGTACCATAGAATTTTTTCGAGTTTGAGAATGTCGGTGGGTCAATAAAAATAAGGTCGTATTGTTCATGACCTTCTTTCAACCACTCAAAACAGTCGCTGGCAAAGAACATGTGTTGTTCATCTGCATGATCTACAGTTAAACCATTTAGCACGAAGTTTTCTTTTGACCAGTTTAAGTAAGTGTTAGATAAATCCACACTTGTCGTACTTGCGGCACCACCAAGTGCAGCATGTAAGCTTGCAGTAGACGTATAACTATATAAGTTCAAGAAGTGTTTACCACGTGCTTCTTGAGCAATACGTAAACGCATTTGACGGTGGTCAAGGAATAAACCTGTATCTAGGTAATCAGTCAGGTTAACCAAAATTTTAGCTTTACCTTCTTGCACGATAAAACGTTTTGAAGCTGTACTTTGTTTCGTATATTGAGTTGTACCAGTTTGGCGTGCACGTGTCTTAATAAAGATGGCATCGCGGTTTAAACCAGTAACAGCACGAATTGCAGCAAGCGCTAAATTGAAACGTTTTTTAGCTTTTTCTGGATCGATTGTTTTTGGTGGAGCGTATTCCTGAACGTGTAAACGGTCACCATATAAGTCAACAGCGACATTAAAGTCAGGTAAGTCGGCATCATACAAACGTAAGCAATAAATATTTTCTTTCGTTGCCCATTTTTTCAAGGCTGTCATATTTTTTTGCAAACGGTTAGCGAAGTCTTGTGCTTCTTCCATTTCAATAGGTTGGGCTTGCCAATTCACTAAAAATGGTTGACTCACTTTTTCTGGTTTGATTACACCGAAACGAATATAAATTGGCAACTTACCATTCATTAAACGTAAAGTTTCAGGTGCTTCAAATGCTAAAACATCAGATTGTTCAATTTGAGCTGCAATAATTGCCGCATATTGATTTGGAAAATGTTTTTGTAAAAGTGCTGATAAACCTAGATATAGAGAACGGTTTGAAGCTTTTTCACCTAAACGTTCACCATAAGGTGGGTTAGTTACAATAAATGCAGTTTTACCTTCAGCAGCAAAATCTGGCCAGTCAGCTAAAGTACGCTCTTCGATCTGAATCTGACCTAATAAATTTTCAAAGCCTGCCGCAATAATATTTTCACGGGTTGCTTTAATTGCTTCCCAGTCTGCATCGTAGGCATAAAATTTAGGTAGAGGTAATTCAAGTGCCTTTTCGTGACGCTCTGCTGCTTCTGCTTTAAGTGAAAGCCAAAGTTCGCGGTCATGACCATGCCAGCCATTAAATCCAAAACGGCGAACAAGTCCTGGTGCACGGTCAGTTAAAATCATCAATGCTTCAATGATAAATGTGCCTGAACCACACATTGGGTCAAGCACAATCTCTGGATTACGTTGTTTGAGCTGAGCTTTTTGCAAAATTGCCGCAGCAAGATTTTCTTTAATTGGTGCATCCGTCATAAAACGACGGTAGCCACGTTTATGTAGCGAGTCACCTGATAAATCTAGACAGTAGGTATGTTCGGTTTTACCTGCCAAAGCATAGATCGTAATTTCTGGTTGTTTGGTGTCAATGCTAGGACGGCGGCCTACAGCTTCCATAAAGGAATCAACAACGCCATCTTTTACACGCAGTGTGGCAAATTGCGAATTGACCATAATTTCACGTTCTGCATGTAAGCGGATTGCGAAAGTACTTTGTGGTGCAAAAATAAGTGACCAATCAAAGCTCATCGCGCCTTCATAGAGCTCTTCTGCTACATCACGTGCATCATGCGTAAATTCAAGTTCATAAGTATGAATAGGAAGTAAAACACGAGAAGCGAGACGCGACCACATACAGATGCGGTAAGCTTGTTCAAGCGTCCCTTCAATGATTAAACGTCCTGCTTTACGTTCTGTCACTTTGGTGCCAAGTTGTTCTATTTCTTCTTGTAAGAGGGGTTCTAAACCATCAGCACAAGTAATCCAATAGTGGTTTAAACGTAAAGAGGTATTCATAAACTCGATTGACCAAAACATATAAATATTAACGATGCAAAGTTTAACGTATTTTGATGTCTAAAGGTTTTTAAATTATTGCAACCTATCATTTAGCAACCAATAAACTGATTTTTAATGAGTAATGCCTTGAAATTGGTATGTATTTTGCTAGACCAATACTATCGATGGTTATTTATTTAACAGACATAGTCAGTTTTTAACCATTTTTATAATTTTAATGGATGGGGACGTTATAAATGAAAGACATGATCGGGAATGGTTTTACCACTAATGCAGATGCTTTCTCTGTGGCTACACAAATATATGTACGTATGCGTAGGGTGACTGGGCGGGTAATAGATGCAATGTACGTGATTCAAAATAAAGATTATGCAAAATATGTAATTACGGTAGCGTTAGAAACAGAGGATGACGAATTGAAACGATGCGTTGAGCGATTAAGATCGTTGGTTGACACACTGCCAGAGCCTTCTCAAAAAGAAAAACTTGCTGATGTTAAAGTCGATGAGGATTCAGAAATCACCGCCGAAGACATTTATCGGGCACAAGTTCCACACCATTATATAGGTGCATTGAGATAGTCCAGATCACGGTCCTAAATTTTCTGGTCAATTTAGGGCCTTATTCTGTAAAGTTCTTCTGCGAAAAGAGCGGAATTCAGCTACACTATGCACGTTTTCGCGATTCGACCCATAGGAATCCATTATGCATATTGCAGCGTTGCATCAACCGAGCCAGGTTCAGCTCAATCAAGACGGAAATTTAAAACATTTTTTAACGATTGAGGGACTTTCAAAAGAAAACCTCACTAAGATTTTAGATACGGCACAAAGCTTTTTAGATGATAATAATAATTTAATTAACCGTCCGCTCTTAGAGGGATTGACGGTTATGAATCTTTTCTTTGAAAACTCCACCCGTACTCGAACTACTTTTGAAGCAGCAGCAAAACGCTTGTCTGCAAATGTACTGAATATTGATATTGCACGTTCAAGTACATCAAAAGGTGAAACGCTACGAGATACGCTTTGGAACCTAGAAGCAATGGCTGCGGATATTTTTGTTGTACGCCATTCATCTTCAGGCGCTGCACATTTCATTGCTAAAGATGTGTGTCCAAAGGTCGCAATTATTAATGCTGGAGATGGACGTCATGCCCATCCAACGCAAGCGATGCTCGATATGCTTACCATTCGCCGTGAAACAAAAAAACCGTTTGAAGAGTTGAGCGTTGCCATTATTGGTGACATTAAACACTCTCGTGTAGCACGTTCGGATGTTGCAGCATTACAAACACTAGGATGTAAAGATATTCGTGTGATTGCACCGAATACATTATTACCAGTGGGCTTTTCAGAATATGGCGAACACGTTCGCTTATTCAATAACATGGATGCAGGGATCGCAGATTGTGATGTGATTATTGCTCTACGTATTCAAAATGAGCGTATTGACTCTCCAGCATTATCTTCACAGTCTGAATTTTACAGAATGTATGGTTTAAACAAAGAGCGTCTTGGTTTAGCTAAACCAGACTGTATTGTGATGCATCCGGGACCAATGAATCGTGGTGTAGAAATTGATTCAAGTGTGGCGGATGGAGACCAGTCGGTTATTCTGAAACAAGTAACCAACGGTATTGCAGTTCGTATGGCTGTGTTGGCGTTGTCAATGCAAGGCCAACTCCAAGAGCAAGGCTTAATTGAAGCGATTACGTTGTAAGGAATGGATCACATGAGTATTGTAAAAATTGAAAATGTACGTGTGTTAGACCCAATCCAGAAAACAGACAACGTACAAACTGTATATATTCAAAATGGCAAGCTGGTTGCCCCAGTAGAGCAAGTTGAACAAACCATTGATGGTCAAGGTAAATGGCTAATGCCAACCATGGTTGATTTGTGCGCACGTTTGCGTGAGCCTGGTCAACAACAACACGGGACACTTAAATCTGAAGGGAAGGCGGCACGTGCTAATGGCATTTTGCATGTCATTACCCCACCAGACTCAAAGCCGATTGTACAAGACAACGGTGCCCTCATTCATGGCTTGATTGAAAAGGCATGGCTTGATGGTGGCATTCACATGCATATTATTGGTGCTCAGACGCAAGGCTTAAATGGTAAACAACCTGCAAATATGGCTGGCCTGAAAAAGGGCGGTTGTACTGCTGTTTCAAATGCCAACGCCGCTTTTGAAAATGATGATGTTGTTATTCGTACCTTAGAATATGCAGCAGGTCTTGGCTTAACGGTTGTGTTCTATGCCGAAGAACCACAGATTGCTAAAGATGGATGTACACACGAAGGCTTTATTGCTTCTCGCCAAGGTCTGCCGATGATTCCGGCACTTGCTGAAACTGTAGCGATTGCAAAATATTTGCTTATGATTGAAGCAACTGGCGTAAAAGCTCACTTTGGTTTGTTGTCTTGTGGTGCATCGGTTGAGCTAATTCGTGCAGCAAAAGCAAAAGGCTTACCTGTGACTGCCGATGTTGCAATGCACCAGTTACATTTAACAGAACATTTAACAGACGGTTTCAATTCACTTGCACACGTTCGCCCACCATTGCGTTCTGAGCAAGATAAAGAAATTTTACGTCAAGGCTTAAAAGAAGGCGTAATTGATGCAATTTGTACGCACCATGAGCCTTTAAGCAGTTCGGCAAAAATGGCGCCATTTGCTGAAACTCAGCCGGGCATTACAGCTTTTGATACCTATGTCTCTTTAGGGATTCAACTCATTAATGAAGGTTTATTTGAACCTCTAGAATGGGTTGCTAAAGTAACCAGCGTGCCAGCGCAGGTTGCGAATATGACCGCGCGTTGGGAAAATGAAGCAGGATGGGCATTAGTAGATCCTGCTTTTAGCTGGACAGTAAGCAAAGATACAATTTTATCGCAAGGGAAAAATACCCCATTGGTGGGCCAAACCTTGACAGGTAAAGTACTGCAAACTTTTGCTAACTGATAAAGTACTTAGTTAAAGTAAATTTAAAATATAAACAGGTAGATCAATAAGATCTACCTGTTTTGTAAATACTAGATGGAAAATTGTATATATATTATATAAAAAACAATAAAAGATTCTAGGCAGATTAGAATAAAAAACTATCAGCAAAGAAGAACTATTTGAATAATCAAAAGTTGCTGGTTACGACGTATAAATTCGGGAGAATAACCAATGTCGATAAACCCTATAGAATTGCTTAAAGAAAAAGTATCTTCAATATTATTAGATGAACAGGATGGATACCTAGGCGAAAAATCAAATGCTTTATCTAAGTTTTATCCAATTTTACTTTCATTATTAGCTGCTAAACCTGATCTTATTGGACAATTGAAAAATAGTCTGGCTCCATCGTTATCCGATCTTTTTTCACATAATGATCAAATCAAGAATACCGTGCTTACTCATTTAAGCGGTACAGCACCAAATAATGAAATTGAAAGCACACTCAACAGCGCGATTAAACCCAGCCTTAATGCAATTTCAGATGTTGCCGGAAATGACCAGCAAAGTATTGTGAATTACTTGCGCCAGCATGCAGATACTATTCGTTCATATTTACCTGCATGGGCAGTGGGTCTATTAGCGCCTTTAGGTGTTGGTGCAGGCTTATCTTCGGTTCCACACTCAACTTCAACAGCTCCACCATTAGCTGCAGCCAGTGAAAAAACAGGTAAGTCTCGTGGGTTCTTGCCCATTATTGCTCTAATTATTCTGGGTCTTATTATTGCGTGGTTATGGCGTTCTTGCCAGCATAAAGAAGCTGTACCAGCACCAGAACCGTCGGCTGCAAGTAGTGTTGAAGCCGCTGCTGCACCAGCTAGTTTAACTTTAAGTACAGATGATAAAGGGGCAGTGAGTCAGTGTCAGGCTGGGATTGGCGACCAAGGCTTCTTGGCAATGCTACAAACAAACGTTAAAAAGGTTTTTTCGACAACTCAAGATTGTAATGTGGATACAAGCCAAACTTATGCGGCTTCATTTACAGACAAAGATGCACTTGCTGGTGTGCTTGGCGCATTAAAAGGTGTGCCAAATGCATCTTTAGAATGGGTGGGTGATAAAATTACTTTGAAAGCGGGTGATGCGGCAGCATTAGAAGCTTTAACTGCAAAAGTAAAAGCATTGGTGCCACATACTGAGGTTGTAGCCGCAGCACCAGTAACAGCTGAACAATCTGTGAGCAATAGCTTGAGTGCATCACAAACTGCTCTAACAGCAATTGACCCGAACAATGTCGATGTAAATGCTTTGGTGAAAGCCCTTAACTTGCAAATTATTAATTTTGCCAGTGGTTCAAGTGAAATTCCTGCGGATAACAAAGCTATTCTTGATCAAGCTGTAACACTTTTAAATAAAGTGTCTGGAGTGAAATTAAATGTTGGCGGCCATACAGACTCAACGGGCAATGCAGCTTCAAATAAAGCTTTGTCTCAACGTCGTGCTCAAGCCGTAGTAGATTATTTAACATCTAAAGGTGTAGACGCTTCTAAATTAGTTGCACAAGGTCATGGTTCTGATCAACCAGTTGCTGAAAATACAACTGATGAAGGACGTTTTAAAAACCGTCGCATCGAGTTTTCAGTAGCTCAATAATGAAATAATTTATGAAAAATTATTGATTTTATTCATTTTGATTTGAAAAAAGCTTCTCATTTTGAGAAGCTTTTTTCATAGAGATAAATATTGTTGGGTTAATATGAAAATCAGTTTGATAGGAAGTGGACGAGTTGCCTTTCATTTGGCACAGGCTTTATTGGCTCAAGGTCATAACATCGTACAAGTCTATGCACGTGATTTTGATAAAACCCAAAAATTTGCAGAGAAAATTCAAGCTAAAGCATGTCAGTCTTTACAGCAATTTCAGCCAGTTGATTTAATTATTCTGGCAGTTTCGGATAGTGCAATTGCAGAGCTTGTAAAACAGGTTCATGAATTATTTCCTGAAACTCTTATGGTTCACACCTCGGGTAGCACTAATATTGAAGTCATCAGTCATGTGCATGAAAAAGCAGGGGTGTTTTATCCATTACAAACATTTAGCTTTGAAAGAGATGTTGACTGGTCTGCAACGCCGTTGTTTGTTGAAGCGTTAGCAGATGTCGACCAGAAACTACTTTCTGATTTAGCAAATAGCCTAAGTAATCAAGTATATCAATACACCTCAAAGCAGCGTTTAACTTTGCATTTAGCAGCCGTATTTGCCTGTAATTTTAGTAATTATTGTTTTGATATGGCAAAGCAGATAGTGGATGCAGAACAGGTGGATTTTAGTTTGCTTTATCCATTAATTGTGGAAACAGCAAAAAAAGCCACTGAAAATGATCCAAAGCAAATGCAGACAGGGCCTGCAATGCGAGGAGATAAAAATATTTTGGCCATGCATCAAGGCTTATTAGCTCAAACAAATCTAGATGATTTAAAACAGGTGTATCAACTTTTAAGTGATGGCATCGTGAAGCGCCATCACTCAGCTTAAAGGTTAGTTAAAAATCAAGGTTCACCGTTATTTCCCCATTTTAAGAAGCCCGCACGTTGATTTAAACGTTCAAAATATTGGTCGACGTACTTAAGCGTTGGATGGTCAAAAGGAGTGGCCTTCCAGCGTTGTACAGATAGACCAATTGGAATATCGGCTAAGCTAAATTGTGAACCTGCAACATAGGCTTGAGTTTTTGCAAGTTGTTGATCAAGAATCTGCATATGACGATTCCACTTATCAATACCTTGTTGTAATAAGTTTGGGTCTTGATGATCTGGTGAATGTCTAAGCAGAGACATAATCGTATAAGTCCAGCTGTTATTCAGCTCTATCGCTTGCCAATCAAGCCACTGGTCTACAAAAAATCTTTCTTTCGCTTGTGTAGGGTAAAGCAGATGCTCTTTGTCATAAGCATTTGCTAGATAACGGATAATACTATTGGACTGCCAAAGTACTAAATCACCATCTAAAACAACAGGAATTTGTCCATTGGGGTTTAATTGTAGAAATTCAGGAGATTGTGTTGAAAGAACGCCTCTTCCCCAATCTTCTCTTTCATATTCAAGATTTAATTCTTCACAGAGCCATAAGACTTTACGAACATTGATTGAGTTATCGCGCCCTAAAATTTTTAACATGAGTTGTCCTTAGCAGTTTTTAGTGTGGCAAGTACCAGTTCCTATAAATAGCTAGATTCGCTTAGATTGGCAATCATTAATTGGGTGGTAGTGTTTGTTTTTTTTGGAGTGAATGAGGGTTCTTTCTTTTAATGAAGAAGCTAGCATATAAAATTTTAGATAACTTAATACATGGCTTAATAAGGGACTAGAAATAAATTCTATAACATAGCCTTTTTATTTTATTTAATACGTAATTATTTGATATTGATATGGATTAAAATTTTTCTCAATATATTAATAAATCTCTATCGAATATAAATTTATTATGAGATCTGGTAACAAGTATAAATTATTAGATAATGATGAAGTAATAATATTGATTATTAAGGATAAATGTTCATGGCATTTTTAATTGAAGGATATAATTTAGATGATGAAATATCTTTGGATATGTTTTATCCAGAGTCGTTCCGGTCTTTAGATGAACTAATTGTAATTCATGAGGAGAATTTGATTGTTATAAAGGAGAGTTGGAGTGGGAAAATGTGTGATACATTTTTTAATTTGCATACTTTAGAAAGAATTGATCCCTTTAAAAGATATAACCAAGAGAATGGAAAAGCAATTATAGAGAGAATTGATAATTTAACAGTGGTAACTACTGTAAGTATTGAGACAGGAACAATGGCTGAATATTTATTCGGTGCTGTTTTTAGAAATGATCAACAAATATTCAAATCTTTTAATTTAAGATATTCTTCTTTACCAACACAATCTACCTATCAAAAATATTTAAATGTTCAAACCAATTTAAGAATGATGCAGAAAAGTAGAGAAATTTTTTTTAAAGAATTTACTGATTCATCTTTTGAAGAAAAAGTCTCAAAATTAAGACAAATCTTTAGAACGAACTTTAGAACGAATTGCGAGATAGGTTACTATCCACCTGAGTATTTTTTACCTCAGGAATCATTTGAATCGCTTGATAATGACAGTGAGTTTAGAACAGCACTTTTGGAAGTTTTAAGGCTTGAAGAAAGTGCAACAAATGAGCCAGCATCCGTGATTTTTGACAATTTAATAAAACACTATATTTATTGTAAAGAGGCTTAATTCTGATGTTGACTGAAATTGCTATTGCAGATGCTTATGGTGCAGGTTTTGAATTTTGCAGCGAAGATAAGATTATTTCACAGAACAATTTAGATTTATACAGCAAGCATGAGTTATACGATATTTTAGGCAAGTACACAGATGATACACAGATGTCGATTGCGATAGTGGAGTTCATATTATCTGGTCAAGAGTGGAATAAAGAAAATATAGCTTCAAAATTTATAGAATGCTTTAAAAGAGATGTGAGATTAGGGTATTCAGAAGGTTTCTTCAATTTATTAAGTAAAGTGGAGTCTAGCAAAGAGTTACTTGAATTAATAATACCAACGAGTGAAAGAAATGGGGCTGCGATGCGTTCAGTTCCTATTGGCTTTCTAAAAAATAAAGAAGATGTAATTGCTTTAGCAAAGTTACAAGCACAAGTTACGCATGATTCACCTATAGGAATTCAATCAAGTTGTGCTGTCGCGTTAGCTGCCTATTTTGGAACTCGCCAAAAAGGTTCTATTAGGGATTTAGAGAGTTTTCTAGAGTCAGAGCAATATGGAAATTGGGATTATAATTGGAAAGATAGAGTATCTTTAAATGCATATGATACAGTCAGTGCTGCATTAACATGTTTATTGAAACATAGTTCTTTAAGTGAGCTCCTAAAGTCATGTATTAATTTAGGTGGAGATACTGATAGCGTTGCAGCAATAGCTGTTGGTTTGGCTACATGTTTTAGAGAATACAAAAAAGATTTACCTATTCAACTTTATAATAATTTAAATGAAGAGAAATATGGAATACCTTTTTTATTAGATTTAGAGAGTAAGTTTCTGAAAAAATGCAATTTAGATAATTAATTATGGCACTAGGTCATTAAAACTTAATGCCATAATTTTAAGTAAAAATAATATGCTCTTTACTTAATCTTTTTAAAGATAAAGTCATTAATTTTATGACCAGACTCAATGCCACGGCGTTCAAACTTAGTCACTGGACGCCAATCTGGACGAGGGTAGCTATTGCCTTTACCTGCCAAGTTTTCAAGGTCTGGACGATTATCTAATACATCTAGCATCCATTCTGCATACGGTTCCCAATCTGTTGCAGCATGGAACGTACCGCCAAGCTCAAGTTTTTGTTCAACCAATGGCATACGCTCATGAGCAACAAAACGGCGTTTAAAATGACGTTTCTTTTGCCAAGGGTCTGGGAAGTAAAGTTGTACGCAGTTAATGCTGTTGTCTGGCATTTCACGTAGAACCTGAATCGCGTCTGCATCAAGTACACGTAAGTTTTTAACTTCTGCTATACCTGCTTCATATAGGCATTGAGCAATACCAGGTACATGGACTTCAATACCCACATAGTTGCGTTCAGGATTCGCTTTTGCCATAAGTACTAACGAACGCCCCATACCAAAACCGATTTCTACAGTTAAAGGACGCTCTGGGTGTTCGAAGTGTTGACGTAAGTCGCCAACAGGATATTCCAAAATTAAATCGCGATGTTGTTCTAATGCCGTGCGTTGAGACGTATTAAGTGGTGCTGAACGACGCATAAACGTCACAATTTCACGGTGTTCAGGCAAATTGTCTAAGTCTGCAATTTGCGTTTCTAACTGATCGATCGACATAACCTTGGCAATATTGAAATTCAAATGCGGTATTTTAAGTCTTCATGTGATCAAGTCAAATGTTTCGGTGTTTTTCTTCATGTAGATGTCATGATCAATATTTACTCTAAGAGACTAATTAAAACTCATATGAACACTTTTACTCATGAAAACTTTTCAATTAAGAACACTTTCGGTCTTTTTAAGTGCATTAGGTGCATTTTCATATAGCTCAGTTGCTCAAGCACAGCTGATGTTTAGTCAATATGTTGATGGCAGCAGCAATAAAAAAGGCTTGGAAATTTATAATCCAGATGGCGCTACAGTTAATTTAGCCGATTATGAGATTCAACAATTTAATAATGGTGGTACAGCAAAGACGGCAACTTTCCGTTTACAAGGATCATTAACCAGTAAGCAAAAGTTTTTGGTGGGTCGCTCTGAGTTGCAAACAGAGCTTGGAAGTAAAGTTAATCAGGTGGCAGCACTGTCTTTTAATGGTGATGATGCAGTCGTACTCGTTTACAAAGGTACACCTGTAGACCGTTTTGGCCGGATTGGTGAACGTCCAGCAGCGGGATGGGGTACGGCAGTTTCAAGCTTGGGAAATAGTTTTAAGCGTATTGAAACAGAGAACCCAGCTTTAAGTGTTGATGCAACCGGAGCATTTGATTTGGATCATTCATGGTCGGCATGGACAAACCGAAATGACTTTTCAAATTTATCAGGTTCTACAACTCAGCCTCCTGTTGAAACAGTAAGTTGTTCAAGCTCAGATACAGCCATTGCTGACTTAGCGACAGCAGCTCAAGAGCAAAGCTATACAGTGCGTGGAGTCATTACCTCTGACTATCGTTATGCCAATGGATTCTCTGGTTTTTATGTTCAGACCCCAGACACAAAGGCTAGAGCAAATGTCAGCAATGCTATTTTTGTTTATATTCCAAATAGTAGCGCTGTAAAAGGTGGGCAAGTTGGTGATGAAGTTATTTTACGTGGCCGTTTAACGAGCTATCAAAATCAGCTACAGATAGATCAATTACAACAAGATATTCAAACCTGTAATAGCAATATGGCAAATCAGGTTCAGCCGATTAGCCTCGAACTTCCATTTGCTAGTTTAACGGGTGGCTCAATTAATTCACCGCAGCGTTATCAAGGTATGTTGGTCAAATTACCTCAGACTTTAACGGTCAGCGAGAACTACAATTATGGTCGTTATGGTGAATTGTCGCTGAGCTTAGGCCGCTTATATATTCCAACCAACTTATATCCAGCATTATCTCCTGAAGCTAAAGCTTTAGCTCAGAAAAACTTATTATCAAAAATTATTTTTGATGATGGCTATAACAACCAAAACCGTACACCATGGTTACCAAGTAATTTTAGTGCTGCCAATACGCTACGTTCGGGTTATCAACTTAAAAATGCTGAAGGTATTTTAGAATACCGTTTTAATGGTTGGCGTGTGCAACCTGTGCTTGGGCGTAATCAGCCTGAGGTTCTTACTCAACCAAACCCGCGTCAAAGTGTCCTTACCAAAAATGCCAATCACATTCGTGTAGCTTCATTTAACGTTTTGAACTATGACAATGGCGCAACTGGTTTCCCAACAGAGCGTGGTGCGACAACGCAAGCTGAGTTTGACAAACAGCATCGTAAAATTGTGAGTGCACTCAAAGCGATTGATGCCGATGTATACGGTTTGATGGAAATTGCCAACAACGGTTATGGCCCAGACAGTGCTATTGCTCATTTGACCAAAGCTTTAGGTAGCGACTGGAAATACGTTGTTCCTGAAAACTTAGACCGTTTAGGTGGTGATGCAATTGCTGTGGCTATTATTTATAACAGTAAGCGTGTTAAGCCTTTAAATAAGCCTGTTGTGCTCGATTTGGGTGACAAGAACCGAACAACACTGGCGCAAAGTTTCCAAGCAGTTCGCGGTAATAAAACGTTTACCGTTATTCCAAACCATCTTAAATCAAAAAGCTGTAGCGGGGTTGATGCTAGCTCTACTGATGCTGATCAAAAAGATGGTCAAGGCTGCTGGAACCCAACTCGGGTGAAAGCCGTTGATCAAATTGTGCAGTGGTTAGCGAAAAATCCAACTCAAGTGCCTAAGCAAAATGCTTTACTTGTCGGGGATATGAACAGTTACGCAAAAGAAGAGCCTATTTTGTCATTTGAAAAAGCGAATTATAAAGTTTTACTTAATGACGCTAAGGTTGGTCAGGGTACTCAGGCATATAGCTATGTGTATGGTGTTGCGAGTGATGCCAACGGTAATGGTGGAGCAGGTAACTTAGACCATGCAATTGCTGATGCAGCTTTATATCCAAAAGTTGTGAGAACCTTTGCATGGCATATCAATGCAGATGAGCCAACAGTTCTAGATTACAACGAAGAATATAAAACGGATGAACAAAAGGCATTGTTTTATGGTGAAGATGCTTATCGTTCTTCGGACCACGACCCTGTAATTGTCGATCTAGATTTAAATGGAAAAGACTCAAGTCATCCTGATGATGATAAGAAAAATGGTATTTTTGATTTCTTAACTGAATTAATGAATTGGCTTAGTCAGCTTTTTAAGCGTAATTAACGGAAAAATTGCGTGACGCAAATGTGTTTTATCATATTTTAAACAATCGTCACGCAAGACAACTTGCAAGGAATGACTTTTTGAAGAATATTAGATGGTGTAAGTATTTTATAAGTTTACGCTTTTTTACAATTAAAGAATTGTGCAAACCTTGCAGGTTTTCTAGAAGCAATTTAAAACGTTAATATGAGATAACAAGGATCAGATATGAAATTATATTATTCGCCAGGCGCATGTTCTTTAGCTGCACATATTATTTTAAATGAAATTAATGTTGATTTTGACTTAGAACGGGTAAATTTAAAAACTCATAAAACAGAAAAAGGCGCAGATTATTACGAGATTAATCCAAAAGGATATGTACCTGCTTTAGAAATTAACCCGGGTTTAATGCTAACTGAAAATGTTGCGATTTTACCGTTTCTTGCTCAACATGACCCTAAGCAGGATTTAATTCCTCCATCGGGGATGGGCCGTGCGAAAGTATTGGAGTGGTTGGGGTATTTAAACTCTGAATTACATGATGCTTATGCAGTTTTCTTTGGGGCGCCTTTAACAACTGATGAAAAAACCAAAGCTTATGCAGAAATTGATCGTCTTTTAAAATATATCGATAATTATTTGGCTGAATCTGATTATGATTATTTAGTAAATGATAATTTTGGCCCAGCAGATGCTTATCTATTTGTTTTAACAAACTGGTCAAATTCAATTGAGCATGATCTAACACCATATAAACATATTATTGCACTACGTAATAAAGTAGCAGAGCGTCAATCTGTACAAATTGCGATGCGTGATGAAGGTCTAATTTCATAAAAGATTTTAAAAGCCAAAAAAAGCCCCTAATAAATAGGGGCTTTTTCAATTCTAGAGATTAGTGTTGAGCATCTTTTTTTACTTCAGCAGCGGTATTTTCAACAGCTTGAGCTGTATCAGCAGTTGCCTTACGAGCAGTTGCTTCAGTTTTTGCAGCAGCTTCAGCGGTTGCATCAGCAGCATGGTCAGTTGCAGCATCGATTTTTGCAGTAGCATTATCAGTTGCAGTAGCAATATCGCTTGCGGCTTTGTCACCAGCAGATTTGATATCTGCAGTTGCTTGTTGAGCAGCATTTTCTAAGTGTTCACCCGTTGTAGCCCCTGTTTCTGGCGCTTTATCTTTATTACATCCAACAAGAGCAACGGTCGCAGCAAGACCTAAAGCAACAAGTAATTTATTCATTGTGTTTTTCCTTCTAATTTATGGCATCCAAAATTATGGATGTCTAAAATATAAACATAAACTAACTGATTAATAAAGATCGAAAATTGTTAAAGAGTTGTAACGCTAATATTAAAAAAGCCTAGCATTTTGTAATGCTAGGCTTGGGTTAAATCGTACTGGTTTGACTAAATTTTATTGCCCAGAACGGATGATGTAATCAAATGCAGAGAGTGATGCTTTAGCGCCTTCACCTGTAGCAATAATGATTTGTTTGTACGGAACCGTAGTACAGTCACCCGCAGCAAACACACCTTTCACATTGGTTTCGTTGCGATCATTTACAATGATCTCGCCACGGTTGGTTAACTCAAGCTCACTGTCTTTCAAGAAGTCAGTGTTTGGCAATAAACCAATCTGTACAAAGATCCCTGCAAGCTCAACTACATGCTCTTGATCAGTGGCACGGTCTTTATATTTAAGACCTGTCACTTGTGATCCATCGCCTAACACTTCAGTACTTAAGGCATTCATAATCACAGTTGTGTTTGGCAAGCTCTGCAGTTTGTTTTGCAAGACTTGGTCAGCACGTAGTTTAGTGTCGAATTCAACTAAAGTCACATGCTCAACAATCCCTGCAAGGTCAATTGCAGCTTCTACACCCGAGTTACCACCACCAATCACGGCAACACGTTTACCTTTGAACAAAGGGCCATCACAATGTGGGCAGTACGCGACACCACGGGTACGGTATTCTTGCTCACCTGGTACATTCATTTCTCTCCAACGTGCACCTGTTGAAAGGATCACTGTTTTCGATTCAAGCTTTGCACCATTTTGAAGTTCAACTTCGACCAAGCCATTTGCAGTTTGATCTGCACCAACGATTTTGCTGACACGTTGCAAATTCATGATATCAACATCGTATTCACGAACATGCGCTTCCATTTCGGCAGCAAACTTAGGACCTTGGGTCTTTTGCACAGAGGTGAAGTTTTCAATGTCCATGGTGTCCATCACCTGACCACCAAAACGTTCAGCCACGATACCCGTGTTAATGCCTTTACGTGCTGCATAGATGGCAGCTGTTGCACCCGCAGGACCACCACCAATCACTAACACATCAAACGCATCTTTGGCATTAAGCGCTGCTGCATCTTTTTCAGCTGAGTTAGTGTCAAGTTTTGCCACAATCTCTTCAAGGGTCATACGACCTTGACCAATGTGTTCATTGTCTTGGAACACCATTGGAACCGCCATGATTTTGCGTTGTTCAACTTCGTCTTGGAAGAATGAACCATCAATCATGGTTGCAGTTGTGTTCGGGTTATAAATTGCAATCAGGTTAAGCGCCTGTACCACGTCTGGACAGTTATGACAGCTTAACGATACAAACACATCAAAGTCAGCTTTGAGGTTTAAACCTTTAATCTGGTTCAATACTTCATCAGACACTTTAGGAGCATAGCCAGACACCTGTAACAGCGCCAAGATCAAAGATGTAAACTCATGTCCCATTGGTAAGCCAGCAAAGAACACACGAGGTTGTTCACCTGCTTTAGCCACACCAAAGCTTGGACGACGTGTATTGTTGCCATCAAAACGGGCAGTCACTTTGTCAGAAAGCTCAGCGATTTCTGTCACTAATTCTTTAATTTGAGCAGCTTTATCTGATTCATCTAAAGCAGCAACTAATTCGATTGGACTTTCTAAACGTTCTAAGTAAGCTTTTAATTGAGTTTTAATGTTTTTATCTAACATCTGTTTTTACTCCAATGCATCCAAATTCTTTCAATAGATGCATAGTACGTTAAAACATAAAATAGGTAAAACAGTATGTTTTTATAGATTTAATCGGTTTTTTAAATGTAGTGAGGTACTCATAAACAATATCAATAATTTAAAGCGGTAATTTGTCTTTAAGTGTCCTTTATTACTCTTTTTTATCTTTTAAAGTGAAAGTATTTAAAAATTTATATATGTTATATGGCTGTAAAGATTTTATGTCATAACATTAAAAGGTACTTTCATGTCATTGCAACGCGGCATTTATCAGCATTATAAAGGTAATCTCTATCAAGTTTTTTCTGTGGCAAAACACAGTGAGACTGAAGAAGAGCTAGTCGTTTATCAGTGTCTTTATGGTGACTATTCGACTTGGGTACGTCCATTAGATATGTTTACTGAAACGGTTCAAGTGGCTGATGGAAGTATCGTACCGCGGTTTAAGTTAATTCAAAGCACTTAACTCAAACGGCTGTCATATAAAATAACGATTTTAAAGGGTGAATAGATGCCAAATACTTTTTTCTTACAAAGAGTTGCAGATTTATATGACACCTTTAAACGGCATGATGCCCAGCAGGCAGATCGCTTGCTGCGTTATCGCAATATTGAGGCTGAGTCTGCAAAACTATTGTCGCAATTTATTCGTATGCAGCAAGCCAAGGCTATTTTAGAAATCGGTACGTCAACGGGTTACTCAACTTTATGGCTAGCTGAAGCCGCTCAGGCAACTGGTGGGCAGGTGACTACAGTTGAAATTGATGCAAAGCGAAGTGCTGAGGCGAAACGCCATGTTGCTGAGTTAGAGCTTAGTGAAATCGTTCAATTTTGGGTAGGCGATGCAGCTGATTATTTAAAAGAAGCGCAGGAAACGTTTGATTTTATTTTGTTAGATGCTGAGCGCAATGCTTATGAGAATTATTGGCCAGATTTAAAACGTCTGATCAAGCCAAAAGGTGGTGTACTCATTATTGATAACGTCATTTCACATGCTGCCGAAGTAAAATCATTTCTGGAACTGATTAAAAATGATCAAAACTTTATGAGCAGTATTTTGCCGGTAGGCGCTGGTTTATGTATGGTGGTTCTGAAGTAGGTTCACTTTCTTTAGATATTCTTGCCGATAAGCTTGCGGACTACAGCCCTGTACTTTATTAAATGCACGGGTGAAATTGGCAGGATTGGAATACCCCAGCTCATAGGCAATATGGGTAATGGTAAAGGCAGAATTCTCTAATAAATCAATGGCACGCTCAGTGCTGATCTGTTGCTTTAAAGCTTGAAACTCAACACCTTGTTGCTGCAAATAGCGTTGTAGGGTTTTGGTAGAAATGTTTAATACTTTGGCACATTCCATAAGAGTTGGGACTTGGTTGGCTTGTCGTAGCATCATGCTGACCCATTCAACAATTTCACCTTGATGATAGATTTTCTGGATTTGTTCCTGACAGCGTTGCTCAACTATTTTTAAACTATGCGCGTCAGCTAAAGGCAACGGCAGTGCCAATTGTTGCTGATCAATCACCACGCGTATACCCGAAAGCCACGTATAGTTAAAGTGGAAATTGGCTTTCACTAAGGATACGTAACGTTCTTGATAGCTCGGTTCTGGAACACTCAAATATACTTGGTAGCGTTGTAATTGCTGACCTGCCAATTCTAACAGGCTGTAGTAAAACGCCACGGCAATCGCTTCAATATGAAAGGCCAAACATTGCTTATTCATCTGCAAAATCGGTTCAAATAATAGTTCAACCTTTTGCTGATTGGTCGGAAATCCAATACTTAGCTTAAAACTCGGCATAATCAGTCTAAAATATTGGGCAATCAGCCTAAGTGCATGTTCCAAATTAGGACTGGTCATTAGCGCATAGCCCACTAGACTATGTGAGCTGAGTTTTATATTTTTACCCAGTTCAAAGGCCAAGTCTTGGGTATTGGGCAGACTTAAACCCATCTCAATGAATTGTTCAATTTGTTGAATCGATAATAATTCTGTTTTTGCCAGTTCTTGCTGGAATGCCGTCAATAAATCGTTATCGTATTGATGCGTGCCGATTAAAATTTCAATCAGCCGTAAATAATAACGTGACGGAATAACAGGAATCTGTTGCTTCTGCACAAGAAAAACTCAGTAAAGTCTTAAAATGATAATAGCAAGTCTTAAAATGATAATATAGAGGAGCTATGAAGGAACACAATCAATTCAAGCAAAGCATTTTGTGTTTGATTGGAGTTTCTAATGAATATGCATACTCAACTGGATGTCGAGCAAGCGACAACAACATTTAAGGACAAAAAACGTCATTTATGGCTATTGGGTTTGGCTGTACCGACCATTGCCATGGGTGGCCTAGCGGGCTATCAATTTGGTCCTAAAAAAACTAAAAAGTTCTTTGCTTCATTTGGGCCATTATTTATTCATGGTGTTATTCCAGCATTGGATAAATTGATTGGTGAAGACACAGAAAATCCGCCATTAGATGCAATCGCGGATTTAGAAGCGGATCCGTATTACGCTCGTATTGTTAAACTTTTTATTCCTTTGCAATATGCGACTAATATCTATGGGGCATATTTAGCCAGTCGTAAAAATACATCTCTTACTGATCAGGTTTTACTGGGAACTTTGGTGGGAATGGTCAATGGGATTGCCATTAATACTGCCCATGAACTTAGCCACAAGAATGGACAGCTTGAACATTATTTATCGCATTTAGCTTTAGCGCCATCGGGTTATAACCATTTCCGAATTGAACATCCTTATGGACACCACCGTCGGGTTGCGACACCTGAAGACCCAGCATCTTCACAATTTGGTGAAACTTTTTGGAAGTTTTTACCACGTACCGTGATTGGTAGCTTTAAGTCGGCAATCGAAATTGAAAAGAATCGTTTAGAACGTAAGAAATTGCCTTTCTTCTGTAAGGAAAATGAGCTGATTCATGGCTGGGCAATGTCTGCTATGTACCATACAGCCATGTTTGCGAAATTTGGTACGCGTTCGATTCCATTTCAAGTCACTCAAGCCGCTTATGCAGTAACTTTGTTTGAATCGGTGAATTATATTGAACATTATGGTTTAAAGCGTGCAAAGAAAGAAAATGGCCAATATGAACGTACTTTGCCAGAGCACAGCTGGAACAATAATAATGTGGTGACCAATCTGTTCTTGTATCAATTACAACGCCATTCAGATCATCATGCCAATCCAACTCGCAGCTTTCAGACCTTACGTCACTTTGAAGATGCGCCGCAATTACCAGCAGGTTATGGTGCAATGATTCTGCCTGCATTTATTCCATCTTGGTGGTCAAAAATTATGGATGATCGCGTTGTTGAGCACTATAAAGGTGACCTTAGTAAAATCAATATGCATGTTGATGTGAAGGAAAAAATGCTAGAGAAATATATTGAGCAAAATAACGCGGCTTAATAGCCAAAAGATATAAAACAGATCAGCCCTAGCGGGCTGATTTTTTATGATTAAGCAGAAATACGGAGTCTGTTAAAATGCAGATCAAACTCAAGATATTTGTGAACAAATGCGGTTTTATCATTTGTACGTAGCAAATTATTGTAGATAAACTCTGGAACGGGATGATAGAGCTCACCTGAGCCATTGCTATAGAAAATTTTTAAATAGCGTGAAGAAACATCGTATTTCCAAGAGGTTACAACAACAGATTTTTCCATATAACTACTCCTACTTTTATTTGATCTTTTAGTACATATATAAAAACTCTTTTGTTTCATCATTTGACAGTACTCTAAGTTAAGCAGACTGACAATTCATAAATGAATGTTGCTATAAATTTATAAGTATAAGAATTGTAAAAAATTAGCTATAAAATTTTGGTGCGGATTAGGGCTTAGATTTATAAAAATAATCAATAAAAAACCACCCTAAAAAGGGTGGTTTCAGACGTATTGGTCTAATCTAAAAAATTAGATTTTACCAACTAAGTCGATAGATGGAGCAAGAGTTGCTTCGCCTTCTTTCCATTTAGCTGGGCAAACTTCACCTGGGTGAGCGTGAACGTATTGAGCAGCTTTTACTTTACGAAGAAGTTCAGACGCGTCACGGCCGATACCACCAGCGTTAAGTTCAACGATTTGGATTTTACCTTCTGGATCGATAACGAAAGTACCGCGGTCAGCTAAACCTTCAGATTCGATAAGAACATCGAAGTTTTTAGAAAGAGTCCAAGTTGGGTCACCAACTAATGGATATTGGATTTTTTTGATTTCTTCAGAAGTGTCGTGCCAAGCTTTGTGCGTGAAGTGTGTATCAGTAGATACAGCATAAATTTCAACACCAAGTTTTTGGAATTCAGCGTAGTTGTCTGCTAAGTCACCAAGTTCAGTTGGACAAACGAAAGTGAAGTCAGCTGGATAGAAGAATACAACAGACCACTTACCTTTAAGGTTAGTTTCGTTAACTTCAACAAATTGGCCGTTGTGGTAAGCAGTTGCTTGGAATGGTTTAACTTCAGTATTAATCAAGCTCATAATTGTCTCCATGATTGAGGTTTATATTTAAACTTGTTTACGAGATGTAGAATAAATAAAAATTCTTTATTGGGGAAATAGTATTTTTACATGACTAAAATCGGAAAATTGAATAAGTGATAAATTTGCGATTTTTAAGTCCCCAAATACTGTACTCGATTTGACTGCAAAAACATGTAAATCAAATGACAGTTATAGTAAAAGAAACTTGCCTAACAACATGAAGTCTCGTTAGTGAGAATTCAAGGGTAAAATGTAAAAAAATTAAAAATATATCAAAAACCAATTGTTTTACCTTATGCACATTAAAGCGTAAAATAGCGGATTGTTGTATTTTCAGGAAAGTTTGTTTGTGCAGAATGGTTTAAATATAGATCAGTGGGTGATGGCAAGAGATCGTCACCGTTTAAATCGTTTACGTAAAGATAAAAAAGCCAATACAGCAGAGATTGAAAAATTATTTGAACAATCTAATGCCAAAGTAAGACAGCGCTTTGCACGTTTACCTGAAATTAAACTAAATCAGGAACTACCGGTTTCTCAATATGCTGACCGCCTAATTGATGCAATTCAAAAGCATCAGGTCATTATTGTGGCAGGTGAAACAGGTTCCGGTAAAACCACTCAGCTTCCCCAAATTGCAATGTTAGCAGGTCGTGGCTTAACAGGTATGATTGGTCATACACAGCCACGCCGTTTAGCTGCCCGTAGTGTGTCGCAGCGTATTGCAGAAGAAGTCGGCGAAAAGCTTGGCGAGTCGATTGGTTTTAAAATCCGATTTAATGAACAAGGTTCGCAAGATTCGATTGTTCGGTTAATGACCGACGGTATTTTACTTGCCGAGTTAGGCAATGACCGTTTCTTGTCTAAATATGACACGATCATTATTGATGAGGCGCATGAACGCTCACTCAATATCGATTTTATTATGGGCTATTTAAAGCAGTTACTGCCAAAACGCCCAGACCTTAAAGTCATCGTGACTTCTGCAACTTTAGATGTAAATCGTTTTAGTAATTACTTTAATGACGCACCAATTTTTGAAGTGGAAGGACGTAGTTATCCAGTTGAAGTGCTTTATCGTCCAATTTCAGAGATGAATATTGGCGGAAGTGACGACGATGAATTTGATGACTTTGAAGAAAATCTACCACGTGCAGTGGTACAAGCGGTTGAAGAATGTTTTGCCGATGCCGAAGCAAAAGGTCATCCTGAACATGCCGATATTCTGATTTTCTCAAGCACAGAGCAAGAAATTCGTGAATTACAGGAAACCTTGCAAAAGTATGGGCCAAGACATACCGAAATTTTACCGTTGTATGCGCGCTTAGCTGTTTCTGAACAACAAAAGATTTTCAGTCCAGGTGGTAAAGGCCGTCGTATTATTATTGCGACCAACGTGGCCGAAACTGCGCTTACGGTTCCAAATATTCGCTATGTGATCGATAGTGGTTTTGCTCGTATTTCTCGTTATAACTATCGATCACGGGTTCAACGCTTACCGATTGAAGCCATTTCTCAAGCTGCAGCCAATCAGCGTAAAGGGCGTTGCGGTCGTATTGCTGCCGGTGTCTGTATTCGTTTATACAGCGAAGAAGACTTTTTAAGCCGTCCAGAATTTACCGAACCGGAAATTAAACGAACTAATTTAGCTTCCGTTATTTTGCAAATGCAAAGTTTAGGCTTAGGTGAGTTAGAAAACTTCGATTTTATTGAACCGCCAGATTTCCGACTTGTGAATGATGGTCGAAAGCTCTTGATTGAGTTAGGAGCAATGAATGAGAAGAAAAATGAGCTGACCAAAGTCGGGCAAATGATGGCACGCATGCCGATTGACCCACGTTTAGCGCGTATGATTATTGGCGGTGCACATTTTGGTGTACTCAAAGAAATCTTGATTGTGGTGAGTGCTTTAGCGGTTCAAGATCCTCGTGAACGCCCAGCAGACAAACAAATGCAGGCTGACCAAAAGCATGCATTATTCAAAGAAGCAGATTCAGATTTCCTGTTCTATTTGAAACTTTGGGATACTTTAAATCCTAAAGGTGAAGCAAGTATGTCTGAAAATAAACGACGTCAGTTTGCTAAGGAGAATTTTTTAAGTTGGTTGCGTTTACGTGAGTGGAAACAAACGCATCAGCAATTAGTTGAATTAGCAGAAGGTTTAAAACTCAGCTTTAATGAAAAAGATGCAAATTATGAAAATTTGCATCGTGCGTTGCTGACAGGTTTATTATCTTTCATTGCCAATAAAACAGATGAACGCAATACCTTTATGGCAGTGCGTCAGCAGAAGGCAAAAGTTTTTCCAGCAAGTACTTTGCACAAAACCAATACCTCTTGGGTGATGGCTTTTGAGATGGTCGAAACGTCTCAGGTATATTTACGTACTTTAGCCAAAATTGATCCTGAATGGATTTTGCTCGCTGCACGTGACTTGTTGAAATATCACTATTTTGAACCGCATTGGTCTAAGAAAGCGGGGATCGTAAATGCCTACGCGCAAATTTCTTTGTTTGGTTTAATTATTGAGCCAAAACGGTTAATTAATTTTGAAAAAGTTGATCAACCTGCTGCACATGAGATTTTCTTACGTGATGGATTAACTACAGGTAATTTGGGTACAGTTCCACCATTTTTAAAACACAACTTACTTAAACTTGAAGAAGTGGAGCGAGTTGAAGATAAGTTGCGTCGCCGTGATTTGGTGGTTGATGAAGAAACAATTTATCAGTTCTATGCCTCTAAAATTCCCGAAGAAATTGCAAGCCGTCGTAGTTTTGAAGACTGGCGAGCGACGGTAGAAGCAAATAATCTACGTTATTTATTTGTTGAGGATGATGCGCTTTGGCTCAATGATCGACCAACAACGCAGCAATTCCCAGATCATCTGCATAATGGGCAGCTACGTTTAGCCACAACATATCATTTTGACCCAAGCCATGACGAAGATGGTGCAACTGTTCAGATTCCTGTTCAGGCACTACCTCAGGTTGATGAAAATATTTGGTCATGGGGAATTCCGGGTTGGCGCCAAGACTTAATTGAGGCTTTACTCAAAGCGTTACCTAAAGACAAGCGTCGTAATGTGGTGCCTATTCCTGATACTGCTCGTAAGCTCATGCAGGGTATTGATGCAGTACATTTACGCGAACATATTTTTAGTTATTTAGCTTTTGCCTTACGTGGCGAGCAAATTACAGACAAAGATTTCTCGTTTGAACGCATTGATCCATATTTAGTGCCGTTCATTAAAGTCATTGATGAAAAAGGTAAGTTGATTGCGAAAGGTCGTGATCTACCAGAGTTAAAAGCACGTTGTCGTGTGGAAACGCATCGCCCTGTTAAACAGCAAAAAGGTGAGTTTAAAAACTTCCCTGACAACTTTACTTTTGAGGCTTCACACAAGGTCACAGGTGTTGTTGTGAAACAATATCAGGCTTTAGTGCCAACCAAAGCTTTTGCTGAAACTGATGCTAAAGATGATTCTGGTATTGTCATCCAGACTTTTAATGATCAGGCTGAAGCCATTAAACACCATCGCGAAGGCATTATCCGTCTGGTACATATGCAACTTGGCGACTTGGTTCGTCAGTTGAAAAAGCAGATTTCAAAACCGCTTGCTTTAGCTTACTCACCTTTGGGCGATAAAGCTAAACTTGAGCAGATGTTGGTCTATGCAACCTTGCAAATGGCAATTACGACTTTGCCAATTAATGCAGATGAATTTAATAAACTGCTAGAACAGGTCAAAAAGCAATTTTTGAGTTATGGTCAGCAGGCTCTTGAGCAATTGAGCGAGATTTATATTCAATGGCAGCAAATTCGCCGTCAGCTTTTGGTGCTTGATCCAGAGATATTTGGGAGAAGTATTGATGATATTGAAGATCAGTTAGATTTAATGTCACTTGGCAATTTTGTTTATTGCCAGCCTGTCGATCTTTGGCAGGAATACCCGCGTTATTTGAAAGCGCTGCTATTGCGTTTAGACCGATTGCCCAATAATCTACAGCGAGATCATGCAGCAATTGTCGATGTCGATCCATGGATGGACAAGGTGTTTAAATTAAAAAATGATCCTAAAATCAAAGAATTGTATTTGATGTTGGAAGAATTTCGCATTTCTTTATTTTCTCAACCGATGAAAACCAAGATGCCTATTTCACCAACTCGACTGCAAAAGTTATGGGATCGTTTGGGAATCAGTTAAAATAGATATGGGTCTGTTTATGTTGTTTTTAGCGAACAACGCAATTTATAAATGAAAGATTAACAGACCCTTTTCATTTTTTTAGGAGTTTTACATGGGCATTCGTATTACAGGTACTGGGCTATTTCATCCAACAGAAACCATTTCTAATGAAGAACTGGCCGTCAGTTTAAATGCTTATGTGGAACAATATAACCAAGACAATGCAGAGAAAATTGCATCTGGTGAACTTGAAGAGTTACGTGGTTCAAGTGCTGAATTTATTGAAAAAGCTTCTGGTATTAAAAGCCGTTACGTAATCGAAAAATCAGGAATTCTCGATCCGACTCGTTTACGCCCTCGTTTGTCTGAGCGTTCAAATGATGAGTTGTCACTTCAGGCTGAATGGGGTGTTATTGCGGCTAAACAAGCAATGGAAAATGCAGGCGTTAATGCTGAAGATATTGATGTCGTAATTTTGGCATGTTCAAACATGCAGCGTGCTTATCCGGCAGTTGCGATTGAAATCCAGTCGGCGCTAGGTATTCAAGGTTATGCATATGATATGAATGTTGCATGTTCAGCTGCTACTTTTGGTTTGAAACAAGCGGCAGATGCAATTCGTTCAGGCGCTCGCCGTGTTTTATTGGTGAATGTTGAGATTACCTCTGGTCACCTAGATTACCGTAACCGTGATTGTCACTTCATTTTTGGTGATGTTGCAACTGCTTCTATTATTGAAGAGACTACGACTAAAACTGGTTTTGAAATTTTAGATATTCATTTATTTACTCAATTTTCAAACAACATCCGTAATAACTTCGGTTTCTTAAACCGTAGCGAAGATGCTGTAGTTGACGACAAATTATTCCGTCAAGATGGCCGCAAAGTATTTAAAGATGTTTGTCCATTGGTAGCAAAAATCATTAATGCGCAGTTGGAAAAAATGCAGTTAGCTGCAAACGATATTAAACGTTTCTGGTTACACCAAGCCAATGCCAACATGAATGAATTAATCTTGAAATATGTGGCTGGTAAAGAGGCAGATCTAAGCCGTGCACCAATTATTCTAGATGAGTTTGCCAATACCTCTTCAGCAGGTGTGATTATTGCTTTACACCGTACAGGCCATGAAGTGAATGATGGCGAGTATGGCGTGATTTCATCTTTCGGTGCAGGCTATTCAGTAGGTTCGATTGTTGTTAAAAAGCATGTTGCTTAAGTTGCCAGATTAATTAAAAAACGCTCGCAAGAGCGTTTTTTTATGAGTGAAATAATATAAAAAAGCGAGCCAAAATAGCTCGCTTAGATTGAATCAAAAGTTATTAAAACTTTTTGGTGTAGTTTACAAACAAGCGGTCTTCACCAAAATCATTGCCATATTTAACATTGTAATCAATGCGAATGTATTGCAGAGCAACACCTTTTAAGAACGGTTGCTGAAACGCATAGTTTAAAATCACGTTCGACTCAGTTTCGTGGTTTTTCTCACCATTTGCTGCTTTAAAATCATGGCCATACACATATTTCACCATTGCGTTTAAACCAGGTACATAGTTTTTAAAGTCATAGCCATACATGACATGGTAAGACTTTTCATCTTCTTTAAAGAAACCAGTAGCATTCCAGTTAATGAAATAGGTCTCTGGTAAGAAACCATCCGGTAATGGGTAAGCTGACTCACCCATGATTTGTTGGTAGCCCAAGCCGAAAGTATGGTTTTTTACTTTAACAGTTTCCAACACTCCAATGTTTTGCGCATCAATGTCAAAAGTGTTGCCATCATCTTTTGCATTGAAGTATTTAAACTTAGAAGTAAGAGCGAAATTAGGTTGTTTCCAATTATGTTCAAGCCCAACATAGTGTTTGTTATAGAGGTCTTCCAAATTACCAAAGTAGTACTCACCCTTGAGTGACGGCGTGAATTGATAACGTAGATCAACGTAGTTTAAGCCATCAGATTCTTTGGTAATTCCATTTGCCGTGAACGAAAACTTTTTAAAGTCCTCTTCATTTCGTGGCGATACTTTTTCGACTCGACCAATTTCGGCATAAAGCTGATCCGAAAGTTGCGACTTTAAATTGGTTCCCCAATATGAAGCAAGCAACTGACGGCTGGCATCGACAGCGGTTACAGGCAGGTCTAGCCAAAGCTCACCCACACTCAAAAGCGTTTTGTCATAGCCCAATTTTAAAGTGGCGCCGTATTTTAAAAAGTCCGACGCTTGTGATTGAGTTTCTTTGTTAAAAGGTAAAACTGTATCTGCGACATGTTTGTCTGAACTTAAACGTACCGCGTATTGAACAGAAGCATCTGCACCAATCGTAATGGGCTTATCTGCAATTTGCAGTGGGGTGTCATGCATTTTCGATTTATAAAATAATGATGCTGCCTGAGACCAGCTACCCGTATCTTTGAGGGCATCATTATCAAAATCACGGTTGATATAGGCGTTTTTTAAAGTGAATTTCCATTCATCTTCAGCCTGCTGATTTGGATTTGCAGCCCATGAATTGCCACACATCAATACTAAGGTTGCAAAGGTTAAAGCATGTGGCTTAAAGCGATGTAATAATTCCATAATCCATTTCCAAAATCTATGCGCCAGTCCTAGGCGCATGTATGTTTACTGCTGGGTAAGCGTGTTTTGAGTGTTAAATGTTGATGGCGTTTGTGCGGCAACAGAGGCTTTTAGATTGACCATAAATATTGCAAGTGCAGCAATCACACCCGGAATCGCAATTGCTAAGAAATTCATTTGGTGAGGAAGCTCAAGTGTGAGTAGGGCTCCAGTTAAAACTGGTCCGATAATCGCTCCGATACGGCCAATTCCAGATGCCCAGCCCATGCCTGTTGAGCGAAGTGCTGTCGGATAGAACTGTGCAACAAACGTGTAGAGTAAGATTTGCGAACCAATTGTGGCAGCGCCAGCAATGGCAATCAGGCTATATAAAATAAATTGTGGACTATTGATGCCAAGTAAAATTAAAGCTGCTGACCCAACAATAAACATAATGGTAATAACAGGCTTTAAATGGAATCTGTCTGCTAAAGCACCGCCACCAATAGCACCGACCATGCCACCGATGTTAAGTGCAAACAGGAACAACATGCTCGCACCTAGCGAATAGCCCGCTTGCAGCATGAGTTTAGGTAACCAGCTTCCTAAGGCATACACCATGAGTAAGCACATAAAGAAAGCAATCCAGAACATAAATGTGCTGAAGGTACGGCCTTGTTGGAAAAGCGCACGGACAGGTGCTTCAGTTGTTGTGCTTTCGTTTAACACCAGTTGTGTATTGGCATTTACCTGAGTTTGAGGTGCAATTTTGCTGACAATACTTTTAGCCTGTTCACTCTGATTAGATTTCACTAAAAAGGTGAGAGACTCAGGCAGAAATTTCCAGATTAGTGGGAGTAATAAAAGTGGAATACCTGCAAGTAAAAACATGATTTGCCAGCCCATATCTTTAACGAGCCATGCACCGAGTAGGGCAGATGTCATGCCACCAATTGCATAGCCACTAAACATGATTGCGACCAATGTACTACGAATTTTTTTAGGCGCATATTCGGTCATGAGCGCCACCACGTTTGGCATCACGCCACCAATACCAAGGCCAGCAATAAAGCGCAAAATTGCAAACTCAGTTGGTCCTTTGGCAAAAGCACCGATAAAGGTAAATCCGCTAAATAAAGTCACACAAATCAGGATGGTTTTTTTACGCCCGAGTTTGTCCGAAAGTGTGCCGAAAATCATGGCACCAAACATCATGCCAAATAGAGCCGCGCTTGCCAGCAAACCTGCTTCTACCGCAGTTAATGACCATTGTTGCATTAATAAAGGGAGTGCTACTCCATAAATGACTAAATCATATCCATCAAAAATAATAATAAGTAAGCACCAGATTAAAACTTTCCAATGAAAAGAAGTAAAACTGGCCTTATCAATTAGCTCATTAATATTAACCTTGCTCGTATCCATTTTCTTCACCTCCAATTTGTGAAGTATCGCGTTATTTTTTAATAAACTATTTTGTTATTGAGTTAGAGTCAAAAACCTAATTGATATATCTTTATGTCTTTAAGGTATTGTGTTTTTATTAATTTAACTATTTGAAAAATATGAATTTATTTTGATTTTTGAGATGGGTTTTATTATCTGTATTAAATGATGGTAAATATTATATGGTGAGAATTTCAATGTTTTTATTGGTGTTTTATTCTTGATTTTCTTGCTAAGAATCACTGATAAAAATAGAGCTAAATTTATATTATGAATTGGAATGAAAATATTAAGATAGGAGATTAAAGTCTATTATTTAATTATTTTAGAAATTGACCTTTGAAAATGAAATTTAATTGATATTAAATAAAAATCGCCAAATCAGGGTTAGCAAATTATTTGCATCCTGATTTGGCGATTGAGGCTTTATTTTGGTTGGAGTGTTTAGATAAAAAACTTAATTTGTGGCTGGAGTTGATCGTGGTGTGAGAATGAAATGGGCGATTACACCAATGCAAATACCCCAAAAAACTGAGCTTAATCCAAGAAAATGCATGCCTGATGCTGTTGCTAAAAAGGTAATAAGTGCAGCATCGCGTTGACTATCATTTCTCATAGCAACAGAAATATTGGTAGCAATTGCCCCAAGCAAAGCTAAACCTGCCAGTGCTGCAACCAACTCTTTAGGAAGTAAGCTAAATAGCATGACAATACTGCCAGCAAATAAGCCCCCTAAAATATAAAAAATTCCATTAGCGATACCCGCAATATATCGTTTTTCTTTCAGTTCATGTGCATCTTTGCCCATACATAAAGCTGCGGTAATTGAGGCAAGCACAATAGTAATACCGCCTACGCAGGCAACAGCTAAAGAGGCAATACTGGTAACGCTAATAATCGGTTTGGCTGGCGTGTCGTAACCGCTGAGTTTCATAATTGCCATACCCGGTAAAAATTGACCGGTTAGGCTGACTAAAATGAGAGGAAGAGCAAGGTTAAGAGTTGAGTTCCATGTCCATTCTGGGCTAATCCACTGCGGAATCGCTAAACTAAAACTCACATCAACTGGGTTCATTTTTCCTAAAATGAGGCTGAGTAAAACTCCAGCAGCTAACACCCAAATCATGGTGTAGCGTGGCATTAAACGCTTGGCAATTAAAAAGACAATGAGCATGCTAAAGACAATAAAAGGCATGCTATCAGATGCGGTAAATAGGGCAATACCGAATTGAAAAAGAATACCAGCCATCATGCCAGCAGCGACATCTTGCGGAATCCATTTTAGTAATTTGTCGAAGTAACCTGTAACGCCAATTAAAAAAATAACAACGGCAGAAGTAATATACGCGGCTACTGCTTCATTCAATGAGATATGTGGAAATAGCGTCACTAACAGCGCAGTGCCCGGTGCAGACCATGCGGTTATGACAGGAGTTTTATATTTAATCGAAAGATAAATACCTGAAACAGCGGCACCAATTGAAATTCCCCAAATCCATGACACCATCATATCGGTGGACACATGGGCACGCTGAGCAGCTTGGAAAAAAATAATCAGTGGGCCTGAGTAAGAAATTAAAACTGCAAGAAAGCCAGCAACAGTGGCTGATATGGACCAGTCATTTTTTAATGTCTTTAACAGGGTTGCCATGTGTGATTGCCTCCATGCAAATCATGTTATTTACCCAATCATATAAAAAGATCAGGGTTAACCCAGATCTCCACCTCCGACCGAAATAACCGATCCAGTCATATACGATGCTTCGTCTGATGCAAGAAATAAAATTGCATTCACTTGTTCTTGAATTGTGCCATAACGGCCCATAAATGTTCGATCTATTGTTTGATCAACCACTTGCTGCATCCAGTCTTTTTCATTTTGACTTAATGGGTTGGCGTTACGCGGTACTTTGCGAGGCGGTGCTTCGGTTCCACCCGTCGCAACGGCATTGACTCGGATCCCGTCTTTAGCATGTTCAAAAGCAAGAGATGCTGTTAAAGCATTTACACCACCTTTAGATGCCGAGTAGGGAATACGGTTAATACCACGGGTTGCGATTGAAGATACATTTACAATAACCCCCGATTGTTGCTTAATCATGGCGGGTAACACAGCGCGACAGCACCATAACGTTGGAAACAATGAGCGATTCACTTCCTTAATGATCTCTTCTTCGGAAAACTCTTCAAAAGGTTTCATCCAGATCGCGCCACCTACATTATTAATCAGGATATCTACCCGACCATAGTGTTCAATCGCTTTTGCAACTACCGCTTGCGCGCCTGCATAGGTTTCAAGGTCAGCATTAATCGTGACAGCATCACCACCTGCACTCTGAATTTCTTTGAGAACTTCTTCAACATATTCAGAGCGGTCAGCCATGACGACTTGTCCACCTTCAGTTGCGACTTGCAGGGCCACGCCACGACCAATACCTTGGGCACTACCCGTAACAATCACAACTTTATCGGTAAATCTTTGACGGTTTGACATAGATAACTTCTCCACCTTGAATTAGTTTGCAGAGAATTTTTCAAACAAGAAATTAGCAGGTTTGATATTTTCAGTTTCTAACCAGCCACGTACAGCCTCTACCATTGGCACTGGACCACATAGATAAACATCGACATCGCCACCGTTTAACCATTCACTTTCAATATGACCAGTGACATAGCCTTTGCGTTCATGGTTACTTTCAGGGCTCGCAACTACAGTACGATATTCAAACCATGGGAATTTCGCCTGCAACTCATTGAGTTTTTCTAGAGCAACCAAATCAAAGTCATTGGTTACGCCAAAGACTAAACGAACTGGCTGTTCTGAACCTTTTTCTTCAAGTACTTGTAGCATTGACATAAATGGGGCAATGCCAGTGCCGCCTGCTAGCATAAGCACTGGACGAGCTACATTACGTAAATAGAAGCTACCGAATGGACCGGTAAATGTCATTTTGTCACCAGCTTGAGCATTCTTACTCAAGAATTCACTCATTTTGCCATTCGGTACGTTACGGACCACAAAGCCAGTTAAACGATTACCCGGTTTTGAGCTAAATGAGTATGAACGTGTTTCCCCAGTTTCTGGAATTGCAACATTCACATACTGACCTGCAAGGAAATGAATGTCCGGTTGGCCTTCATCAAGTTGAATGTCAAAAGTGATGGTTGAATCTGATAGGTTTTCCACGCGAGCTAATGTGCCTTGGAAGCTATGAATTTCTGTTTTACAGACATCTGACGAGGCTTGAATCTGGAATACCGCGTCTGAAGTTGGGCGGCATTGGCAAGCAAGAATATAACCTTGCTCGGCTTCTTCTGGTGTTAATGCATCTTCAATATAGGTTTCTTCTGGCATGTCATAATGACCTGACTCGCAAAATGCGCGGCAAGTTCCACATGCACCATCACGGCAATCCAAAGGAATATTAATTTTTTGGCGATAGGCTGCGTCAGATAAGGTTTCGCCTTGAGCTACGTTAATGAAACGTGTAACACCATCTTCAAATTGAAGTGCAATATTGTGGTTTGACATGGCATGTATCCTACAAAATATTTGAAACTTTTACCCTCAGCCAACAGTCCGTTTAACTGAGGGGGTATGTCTTAAAGGTGGTAGATATCAATCACTTGATTGATGTAGTCATTTTTCAAAACGACATACTTGCTCAAGATTTTTGGTTGATCACCTGAAAAATCGATCACATAACGTGACATACCGAAATAGCTGTAATTTGTCTTGTAACGGAAACTCAAGGTATTCCAGTTAAAGCGAACAGTAACTTTATTTCCATCGCGTTCTACGACTTCAATGTTGGCAATATTGTGGCTTGTGCGTGTGTCCGGCATGGTTGCAGATGAGCGTTCGGTTTTAATACGGAACACACGATCTTCTAAACCTTGGCGGTCTGGGTAATAAATGAGTGAAATTTCAGATTGCGGGTCTTCAGTTAATTTATCGTCATCATCCCAAGCTGGCATCCAGAAAGAAGCTTCGGGTGCATAGCATGCAAGCCAGTCATCCCATTGTTCATCATCTAAAAAGCGAGCTTCGCGATAGAGAAACTGAGCAATATTTTCTAAAGTTGCTTTGTCTTGAGTGCTCATGCTGTTTCTCCCTGATCAGCAATTTCTTTCTCTGATGCAATCGCGTGCTTCATGGTTTCTAACCAATATTGATGTTGGGCAAGATAAAGACCTTCATCTTCAGTTTTGATGCCACTTAACATTGGTTTTAGACCAATTTCATTTGCTGCTTCGTCTGGCCCATAAATCCAATGTTTTGAACCACGGCACATGTCATTCCATTCAAGTGCAATACCTGCGTAGCCTGCCTGACAAGCACGGAATTCTTCTAAATCGTCTGGTGTTGCCATGCCTGAGGCATTAAAGAAATCTTCATATTGACGGATACGACGCGCGCGAGCTTCAGGTGCTTCGCCTTTAGGTGCGATACAGTAAATGGTGACTTCGGTTCTATTGACAGAAAGTGGGCGAAGTACACGAATTTGCGAACCGAACTGATCCATCAAATAAACGTTTGGATAGAGGCACAGGTTACGTGAGCGCTCAATCATCCATTTCGACATTGCTTCACCGTATTTTTCGGTGTATTCGTCTGCGTTCGGGAAGTTTGGACGGTCTTCTGGGTTTGCCCATTGTGTCCAAAGCAACATGTGGCCATTTTCAAAGCCATAAGAGCCACCGCCTTGTTTACCCCAAGAGCCTGCACTCATCGCACGGATGTTATCGGCAGCTTGAGTTTCTTTACGGTGTTGAGTTGTTGCTGCATAGTTCCAGTGAACAGCAGAAACATGGTAACCATCAGCACCATTTTCAGCGGTGAGTTTCCAGTTACCTTCGTAAGTGTAGGTTGATGAACCACGTAAAACTTCCAGACCATGTTCAGACTGGTCAACAATCATGTCGATGATTTTGGTGGTTTCACCCAAAAATTCTTCAAGTGAAGGAACATCTGGATTTAAGCTGCCAAACAAGAAGCCTTTGTAGTTCTCAAAGCGAGCTACTTTTTTAAGGTCGTGTGAGCCGTCTTGATTAAAACAGTCAGAGTAACCAGCTTCGCTTGGATCTTTAACTTTTAGAAGTTTGCCTGAGTTGTTAAAAGTCCAACCATGGAAAGGGCAGGTATATGTTGCTTTGTTACCACGTTTGTGACGGCAAAGTTGTGCTCCGCGGTGTGAACACGCATTGATCATGGCATTCAATTCGCCGTTACGGTTGCGTGCAATGATGACGGGCTGACGACCAATGTGAGTGGTGTAGTAGTCATTATTATTTGGAATTTGGCTTTCGTGTGCTAAGTAAACCCAATTGCCTTCGAAGATGTATTTCATTTCAAGGTCAAATAGGGCTTCGTCAGTAAAAACTGAGCGGTGAAGTTTAAATTCACCTGTATCGATGTTATCGACAAGTAATTCATCAATACGGTCAAGATGGCTGGTATTGATTACAGGAATACGTGGCATGTCCGTTCTCCGACTTTCCAAAAGTGTGGAAGTCACCAAGGCCTTAGCTACGATCTAAAAGGTCTTGATATCCTAATATTGTCAATGAAGCGCATGAGCGCGCTGGGTGTTTAACCGTGAATTGATGAAGATGAATCACTGGAAGATTGGCAAGAAGGCTTTTTTACAAAGCAATTCATCACTTCATCGGTTTGTTGCTTGTATATACCTTAAAAGAATGGTTAAACTGTGTCTAAGACTGAATTTGCATTTTTTTATATCTTAAAGGTATGGAAGCCTTATGGAACTAAGACATTTACGGTATTTTGTGGCTGTTGTTGAAGAGCAGAGCTTTACAAAAGCCGCGGAAAAACTATTTATTGCTCAACCACCTTTGAGTCGACAGATTCAAAATTTGGAAAGTGAGCTTGGAATTCAATTGTTTGAGCGTGGAAGCCGTCCTTTACAGACAACCCCAGCTGGACATTTCTTTTATCAGCATGCCCTTAAACTTTTGTCGAATGCTGAAGAAATAAAAAGTATGACCAAACGTATTGGTCTCATTGAACGTAGCGTGACGATTGGTTTTGTTGGGTCTTTACTCTATGGTTTACTGCCGCGAATCATTTATTTATTTCGGCAACAGCAACCTCATTTGAATATTCAATTGATGGAGTTAAGTACGACCGAGCAACTACAGGCATTAAAAGAAGGACGTATTGATGTCGGATTTGGACGTTTAAGAATTAGTGATCCTGCGGTGAGACGTATTTTGCTACGTAAAGAACGCTTGGTGGTTGCTGCACATACCAGCCATCCCATTGCTCAGCGTACGGAAGGGGTATATCTGGCTGATCTTATTGATGAAAAGATGTTTATGTATCCCACTTCGCCGAAACCTAATTTTTCGACCCAGCTTTTGAATATCTTTGCCGAGCATAGTTTGGTTCCAAAAAATATGCATGAGATACGGGAAATTCAGTTGGCTTTGGGCTTGGTTGCAGCGGGAGAAGGCTTATGTATTATTCCTGCCAGTGCCGATACCATTCGCTTTCCTCATTTAAATTACATTCCAATTCTCGACAATGGGGCAGTCAGCCCGATTTTCATTACTGCACGCGCAATGGACAGAAGTGAGGACTTACAACTCTTATTTGATTGTATTTATCAGGTCTACGATTTAGAAGGGATACCTTATCAACGCACTGTTTTTACACTCGATCAAAACCCGATCGATGATTCAAACGGTATCGACTTTTAAATAAAGCAGGCATAGCCTCAAAAGCTGAAGCTATGCGTTATGTAAATTCTTACTGCACTTGAGCTGGAAAACCATCTTCATCCAGCGCTTCGGTAATTTTTTCGACACTTTTACTGGTTTCGACAGTCACTATTTTGGTCGCTAGGTCTACATCTACTTTTGCATTTGGGTCGACATCTTGAATAGTTGCTGTCACGCCACGAGCGCAGCCACCGCAAGTCATATTTTCAATAAGTAGTTTCATGTTCATACTCCATCAAGAATGAGATGTTTGTTTGGATAACACTGAGTCTAAACCTTGTCATGATTGTAAGGTCAAGACCAATTTTTTAAAAAAATATGCTTGACCTTCCCATGATGGGAATCTGTATGCTCAATACAGAATATTAAATTTTGCAGATTTGCAGAGGTGTTTGATGGACTCAAAAAACACAAAATTGCCAGCATATAGTGAAACACTACCAATCGAAGGTATGACTTGTGCCTCGTGTGTAGGTCGTGTCGAAAAAGCACTTAAGAAAGTTGAAAATGTAGAAATTGCTAACGTTAATTTGGCAACAGAAAAAGCTGTTGTTTATTCAAATCAACCGATTCAGCGTGAAGCACTGGTTAAAGCAGTTGAACGAGCGGGTTATGATGTTCCCAAAGCTGCACCAGTGGAGCTGTCTATTGAGGGTATGACCTGTGCATCTTGTGTTGCGCGTGTTGAAAAAGCCCTTAAAAAAGTAGACGGCGTTCAAGAGGCGACAGTTAACTTAGCTACAGAGCAGGCTTGGGTTCAGGCAGATGCATCAGTCAATGTTGAAGACTTGATTCGCGCTGTTAAAAAAGCAGGTTACGACGCAAAAGCCTCTGAAAAAAATCAAAATGAGCAGTTCGATAAAAAAGCTTCAGAGTTAGATCAGCTTAAAAAAGATTTGATCATTTCGATTGTTTTGGCCTTACCAGTGTTTATTTTGGAAATGGGTTCACATCTAATTCCAGCTTTTCACATGTGGGTCATGCACACGATTGGTCAATACAATAGCTGGCTTTTACAGTTTGTTTTGACAACACTGGTTTTGGTTTTTCCCGGTCGCCGTTTTTACCAAAAAGGTATTCCAGCCTTATGGCGTTTAGCACCAGATATGAACTCGCTGGTGGCTGTTGGAACCTTGGCCGCCTACAGTTTCTCTGTCGTAGCAACCTTCATGCCGCATGTGTTACCCCAAGGCACGGTCAATGTTTACTTTGAAGCGGCTGCCGTGATTGTCAGCTTAATTTTGCTCGGGCGATATTTTGAAGCGAAAGCTAAAGGTCGTACCTCGCAAGCTATTCAGCATTTGGTTGGCATGCAACCGAAGACTGCTCGCATTCAGCGTGACGGTCAAATGGTTGAAGTTGCCGTTGCTGAAGTGGTGAGCGGAAGTGTTGTAGAAATTCGTCCGGGTGAGCGTGTCCCTGTCGATGGTGAAGTAGTTGAAGGACACAGCTACATTGATGAATCTATGATTACGGGTGAACCAGTTCCTGTTGAAAAAATAGTAGGGCAGCAAGTAGTTGGCGGTACGGTCAACCAGAACGGTACTCTAAACATTCGGGCAACCGCGGTGGGTAGCTCGTCTGTGCTTTCACAAATTATTCGCATGGTTGAGCAAGCCCAAGGCTCTAAACTTCCGATTCAGGGTTTGGTCGATAAAGTCACCATGTGGTTTGTGCCAGCGGTGATGCTCATTGCTGCAATTACTTTCATGGTCTGGTTTATCTTTGGGCCAGAACCTGCGTTAACTTTTGGTTTGGTGAATGCTGTTGCGGTACTGATTATTGCTTGCCCTTGTGCGATGGGACTTGCAACACCAACTTCTATTATGGTCGGTACTGGACGTGGTGCTGAGTTAGGGATTCTGTTCCGTAAAGGCGAAGCTTTGCAGCTTTTACAAGAAGCGCAGGTGGTTGCCGTTGATAAAACTGGAACGCTCACCGAAGGCAAACCAACACTGACAGACTTTAATGTGCAACAAGGTTGTGAGCGTAAGCAAGTACTTACTTTGGTTGCCTCGGTTGAAGCCAAATCTGAACACCCAATTGCTCTAGCCATTGTTCAGGCTGCTGAGGGCGAGGGAATAACTTTATTACCAGTAACAGCATTTAACTCGATTACAGGTTCAGGTATTGAAGCGGAAGTTTCAGGTCAAAAAGTACAAATTGGCGCAGACCGTTATATGCACCAACTTGGTTTAGACACTGGCGCATTCCAAGCAATTGCTGCACAGTTGGGTGAAGAGGGTAAAACACCACTTTATGTCGCCATTGACAAGCAACTAGCTGCAATTATTGCCGTTGCAGACCCAATTAAAGAAACAACCTATGCTGCGATTGAGGCCTTACATCAATTAGATCTAAAAGTTGCCATGATTACAGGAGACAACCGTCATACGGCGCAAGCGATTGCTAAAAAACTTAATATTGATGAAGTTGTAGCAGAGGTTTTACCCGAAGGCAAAGTGGACACAGTTCGCCAACTGCAAAAACAATATGGTCGTTTGGCCTTTGTAGGTGATGGTATTAACGATGCTCCAGCCTTGGCGCAAGCAGATGTTGGCTTAGCCATTGGTACCGGAACAGATGTCGCTATTGAAGCAGCCGATGTTGTGTTGATGTCAGGTAGTTTAAAAGGCGTACCGAACGCAATTGCATTAAGTAAAGCCACCATGCGCAACATTCGCCAAAACCTGTTCTGGGCATTTGTATATAACGTTGCACTTATTCCAATTGCGGCAGGTGCGCTTTATCCAACATTTGGTGTATTACTTTCACCGATGTTTGCAGCAGGAGCGATGGCACTTTCTTCAGTCTTTGTTTTAGGAAATGCATTACGCTTAAAACGTTTTCATGCGCCAGTACAGTGAGCGTGCTGAAACTCATCTTTTGGTTTAAGATCATGACATAAGGTCTTAAACCAAATTTAATATTTGAGGTGTGAGATGAATATCGGTCAGGCATCCAAACAGTCTGGTATTTCAGCAAAAATGATTCGCTACTATGAAGAAATCGGTTTACTTGAAGCCGCTCAGCGCTCTGCTTCGGGCTATCGTATTTACTCAGAAACTGACCTAAAGACTTTAAACTTTTTAAAACATGCCAGAGAGTTAGGTTTTTCATCCGAACAAATGAAAGAGCTGATTTCGCTTTGGAAAAATACCGATCGGCATAGTGCAGAGGTGAAAGCCTTAACCGTAAAACATATTGCGGAATTAAAACAAAAAATTACCCATCTACAAGAAATGGTTAATATTTTGCAGGCTTCGGCCGATGATTGCTGTGGTAACCAACAGGCTTCTTGTGCCATTTTAGATCACATTGAAAAAGGTGTGGGTGTAAGCTAAGTTTCATTAAAATAAAAAAGGAAAAATCATGGCTTATACAGCTTGTTGTCTTTGTAATGGTATTCAACTCAGTATTAATGCCGAATTAGAACCCATCATGGTTTGTCATTGTACGCAATGCCAAAAGGCACAAGGCGCTGCTTTTGCTGCCATTACGCAAGTACAGAAAAATGATTTGAATATTGTGCAGGGAGAAAACCTGTTAAAGGCTTATTTTGCGTCTCCCAATAAAAAGAGAGTGTTCTGTAAAACTTGTGGTTCACCTGTCTGGAGTGAACGTTTAGATAAACCCGACGTGGTGCGTTTAAGGGTGGGGCTCATTAATGAAGAAATATCTACCCAAGTTAGCTCTCATGCCTATGTCGCTTCAAAGGCTTCTTGGCATATCATTGGTGATCATGCTCAACAATATTTACAAGCAACAGATGGCGTCCAAAAATAGTCACTTAATCGGGTAGGGCTTGTTTGTAAAAAAACGTGAACAAGACTAGCCATGAATAAATAATGTGCTATAACTGTACTTAAGGTAATCGTAATATCTCCTCGATCCACAGGGAAACTTGGGACAGGACAAAAGATACGATAAGACCTTACATATAGCTAGCAAAGAGCATGTAAGAGATGGATAGACACAAATCTTAGATTGCTCACCGTTGCAGAAAAGCCCGTGAAACGGGCTTTTTTAATGCCTGTAAAAAGCTATCTATTGGATGACCAGACCATAAATAAAGTTTTTATGAATCTACTTTTGTCTGTTTCTTCTTCAGCAAATAAAACTCTGAAGAAATAATAAAATATTTTAAACATACAGACTATTCTGTATTGCAATTTAATTTATTTATAGGTACATTTACTTAACGGTTTAAAGTTCAAGTTTAATAATGGACTCATGGTCGTTGTGGGAGATCTAAGAGCCTGCATTCTTCCCCAAGATGCGGGTTTTTTTTATGCCTAAAGAAAAGTTATTATTAACCTCACTTAAATAAAAAAGATAAATTATTAGTTTTTAATATCTTAAGTCATTAAGTTTTTTAGAAATTTTCTTACCATATATAGCCTGACTATAAATCAGCTATACAAACTTCCTTATGCGTTACGCGACTATGCACGATAGGCTTGACACGCTTGAGCACAAGCTAAACAAGCTTTAGCACAAATTTGGCAGTGTTCATGCTCGTGTTTGCCGCATTCTGCTGCACAAAGTTGACATGCATGGGCACATAATGGCATCGCTTGTTCAGCTAACTCAGAATGCCTTAACTCTAAAGAAGTACATAGCTGACAGGTTTCTACACAAGTCAGACAGTGTTTAATGCATTCACGCATCATATGTTCTTCTTGCAAACAGGCGGCTGCACAGGTCTTACAAGCAATCATACATTCTACACAGGCTTGAATTGAGCTAGAGGCTTGGCAAAATAATGAATTATTTGCTTCTTGATTGATTTGCATACGAATTCTCCTATTCCAAAAGTCTTTATTAAAAAATGGACTATTGTTATGTTTTTCCATTTTACAGATCATTTTTTAAACAATTGGCATTTGAGATGAAAGGGGTACAAATACCCAATACATAATTAACCTCGTAGTAGAATGTTACATCCAGTTTTTAGCTTAAAAGCGCTTATTTCTTGATGATAAAAAGTGTCAATAAAATTTAAGGATTGTGTTAAATTTAATTGCATATAATACTTTTGGCTAATTTCTTATTGTGTGAATATTAGGCAAATTAGGAATGTGAACTTTGAAGGACACGAAATGGAAAACGTTAATCAATACGCTCACGGAGCTGAGCATGAAGTCCACATCCATTGCAAACGATCATTAAGCACATTAATACTGAGTATGTTCGTATTAATTACAACTGGTCGTTAAAAGAAAAAGCACCCGAGGGTGCTTTTTCTATATTTGAATCTAACATCGGGTTGAATGAAAGAGTTTATGACGACCCTACAAAACCACGACGCTTTTTGTAGGCTTGGCGGTCATAAGAAGGAATATTGGATTGTTGCAGATCAATAGCTAACTGTTTTTTACGTTGAAACTGCACTTCACTTAAAAGCGCAGCATAGATTTTGGGACGATCAGTTTTAAACTTGTCTACATCCAGTGGAATCTTATCTTCATTCTTGACAATGTACAGCACAGAACCATTGCCATTCGTTTCATAAACCGTCCAACCGAGCCGCACAGCATAGAGGCCAGTTTTTAGATTCTTTCCTAAGTAAGATTTAAAACCATCTGGATGAGGGCGAACATAAGCATTCATCATGCATCCTCCATCATTTGATTTATTTGATGAAAGCGACAATCAATGAATTGATGGGGAGTTAGACATCATATTCAGTAAAATCACGATTTCTAATTGTTTATATATTGTTCAATTTTAAAATTTCAAGTGAGGCAAAAAGCTGCTATTTACTCAGTTATATAAGTTCAAAATATTAAAAAAACAGCAGATTTTTTGAGTAAAAAATTCTCAAGTTAATGTCGTAGAGGCTTGTAATAATAGCTCATTATTCTCTATTTATGTGATCGATTTTGCACATTTGAAATTATTTAAATCGTAAGTGAATTTACAGTCGGTTTGAGTTAATTATTTGTTTTAAAAATAAATAATTTAATTTTAATATTTCTTGTTACAACCATTTTGTCGACAATAGATGCTCATTTTTGACATATTTCGCCTAGCATAATTAAAGAGTTCGTTGCCTATGGTGTCATTTCTGTTTATTGGACTAGTGGTCACCATTTTGTTGACTCCAGGCCCCACAAATACGTTGTTAGCCTCGGCTGGAATACAGGCAGGGGTGAAGCAGTCTCTTAAACTTATTCCTGCTGAAGTGATGGGTTATCTCATTGCAATTACTTCATGGGGTGTTTTGCTTGAGTCAGTTTCACATTTAATCCCTTGGCTTCCTGCCTTATTAAAGTTAATAAGTGCAACTTTCATTCTCTACCTTGCATTTAAACTTTGGGTAACATCAACAAAAGACATCAAATTAGACAACCCACTCATTACGCCTAAGGCTTTATTTGTCGCAACACTTTTAAATCCTAAAGCTTTACTCTTTGCTTCTGCTATTTTTCCACATGCAGCATGGGAAGTGCTTCACGTTTATTTTATGCATATTGCTATTTTTTTATCATTAATTACACCCATTGCATTTTTATGGATTGCTTTTGGAACCGTATTAATTTCAAACAAAGTAACTTGGTTAAACCAACGTAATCTACAACGTACGGCTGCATTTATTTTAACTTTTTTTGCTATGCCAATCGGCTATTCAGCGATTAGCTCATTTTAAACTTAACCCATTATTTATATTAAAAAATTTAATTTTCAGGAGATTTTTATGAAAAGAGTAAAAGTAATTATTAAGGACCAGTTTAACCAAGAAACGATTGCTTTAGCGAAAGTTAGACCCATGAACGACCACGCTCTTGAGCTTCATAAAAGCGTTGAATATATTGAAATTGATGATGACATTATTTTACCCAATATGGATTTACTCTATGAAAATCCTAAAGACGGGAAAATTTATCAATTGATTGGGCCATTCAACGAGGAATAATTTTTAGATTCACTTTGGAAAATAAAACCTAGAACACATTTGTATTTCATTACGATTTTAGTAAGAAAGTTTTTAGCTAGAATCTGATGAAAATACGAGCAAAATTAACCATTGAATACAATTAAAATATTGAATATCAGGAATTGTTGTGGGACCATGCTTTTTGTAAAAGTGTGACCTAATCCACACTTTTGCATTTCAGGACTAAGTGGTTTTCACTAAGCCCATTTCTTCAATGAGAAGTAGGAATGGGCTTTTTTTATTGCATATTATTCTTTAAATGTTTCATCTAAGGCTTGTTGAACTGCTTCAATGCGTGATTTACAAGCTTTATAGGCAGTAATCGATTCTTCAACAATTTTCATTAAATTATCAATATCTGGGCTTTCTTGAGACTCAAGTAATTCGGCATTTTTCTTCAAAATGTCATGGCCATCCTTAAATGTTAACTCTTTATTATTCATTTGGAATTACCTGTGTAATGTTGGCTTCAATCACACCATCTTGCATTTCAATGGCAATGGCAGGGTTTGAAATTTGATGTATAGAGCGAATTGCTTTTCCTTCTGATCTAACAATCGCATAGCCTTTGGCTTGAACCTGTTTCGGGTTTTGCAAAAGCACTTCTTTCATTAACGATTCGATTTGGGCTAATGAAAATTTAACTTGTTGCTGTGAACTAAACTGAATGCGTTCTTTCATCTGGTCTAGCAGGTGATGTCCCGAGTTAAGTTGACTTTGTGCTGAAGATTTAATGTGGTGAAGCAGTTGGTCATTCTTGCTTTGATAGGTCGTGATTTGATGCTGCGAAAGTAGCTTAATGGTTTGCAGACTATCTACCGCTTCTTGTACGCGTTCAACAATATGGTTACGAATACCAGCAATCACTTTACTTGGCGTGTCAAATGAACGATGGGCAATTTCATCAAGAATGGTACGGTCTTTTTCATGACCAATGCCGACCCAAATGGGTACAGTACGTTTGCAGAGCAGAGCGGCAAGTTCATAATCATTCAAATAAGCTAAATCATTCACCGATCCACCGCCACGAATAATCACAATCAAGTCTGGCGGAAATGTAAATGTGCTAGCCCATTGCCGCAAACCTGAACCTAAAGACTCGATTAAGCTAGTTGCAGCAGTGTTCCCTTGAAAAGTAGCGGTGTGATACACAAAATGGCAAACACTATTTCTTTCTAGCGCATCCGCATCTTTTTTAAAGTCACCTAGGCCCGCAGCATTTTGAGGTGCAATCACTAAAACATTTTGAATATCAAAAGGAGTAGGGAGTAGTTTGTTTTTATGAATTAAACCTTCTTGAGTGAGTCGTTCAATAATTTGCTGATAACGTTTAGCAATTTCACCTAAGGTAAAACTTGAGTCAATCTCTTCAATATTGACTGAAAATCCATATTGAGGATCAAAACGTGCGCGAATTTTTATGAGAACATTTAAGTCACTTGAAATCTCAATACCAGTTTCACGTTCAAACTTTAAAACAATTTTACTTGCCGAAAATTTCCAGATTGTGGCCTTACAACTTGCAATGACCTTATCGGTATCAGCATCTTTTTCTGCAAGCTCTAAATAGTAATGACCGCCTTTAATATTTAAATTTCGAATCTCTGCTTTTACCCAAACTGGTTCATCAAAAGCCAAACGTATGACTTCCTGAACTGTGCCGAGATATTCACTAAGGGAAAACTGAGGTTCAGACATACGAACTAAACATTAAAGGACCAACTTAGATAGTATAAAAGCCATCCAACCAAGGCAATTGCTGTCTGTGAATTTAGGGTTCTGTTTAAAATAAATACAACAATTCAAAAGATTAAATTTAAATTTAGTTTGTTCATCACTAGTTAATTCAAAATATAAAATTAATTAAAAAAGATAAAACTGATGAATTACAACAGATTAAAAAATAAAGTTTGCTTTATAAAATATATAAGCGTATAAAGCTTACTTCCAATTGCGGGGTGGAGCAGTCTGGTAGCTCGTCGGGCTCATAACCCGAAGGTCGTTGGTTCAAATCCGACCCCCGCAACCAAAATATTATGCTCTGTGATGTACCACTTTTCATAATGCAGAAATTATGAAAAGCATTAGCTTATAAATAACCCTATATCAAGCTAAATATTAAATTCTAGACTGACTGTCCATACCTTAAATCTAGCGTTCTAATTAAATACCGTTAAATCACATGAGCTCAGTGATGAGTGAATGATTGTGAATATAGTAAATGAGTGGCAAATTGCCACAGCCGTAAATGGCAATGAAATTAATGTGAGAGTGGTTCCTCACGTACGTAAGCAAAACTCTCAAGATGGTTATCGTTGGGTCGAAGTTGGTAAGAAAATTCAACTTCAAACTGGTGAAGAAATCGAGTTGAACCAAGATGGTAAAAGCTTTTATGCTGCATTTAACCAGCTTTATCGTTTAAGTACGTATTGCTAATAAAATGTTTAGTGCTAAAGCTAAAAAACCTATCCCTTTAATGGAGATAGGTTTTTTTATATCTATAGGATTTATAAATAATTAAAGTTATAAAAAAGAAAAATATATAAAATCGATAGAATTATTCTTCTAATTATATTTATAACTAAATTAACCTGCTCGCCAGAATTGACGGCCCATGACTTTAAAGTTTTTTCCATTTTCTTCGGTCACACGTCGGTCTCTAAACTTTTCATTTAAACTGTGCAAAATTAAAGAGCCATCTGCTTCTTTAAAAATCTGCTTAATCATTCCTTCCCCAGCAAAGTAAACCGCATAAATCTCGCCATCAATGACTTCAGTCTGAGAGATATCAATGCCGACTAAATCTCCATCTTTAATGTAATCGGTCATGCTATCGCCTTTAGCTTTAATAATACGCATGCACTCTTGAGCAACCCGCTTTTCTTTAAAAAATGAGGCTGGAAAAGGAATTTTTCCATTAATTGCATCGAAGTGAAACTCGATAGATTCACCAGTACCACAAGAAAAGCTAGCTTCTACAACTTCAATCCAGACATATTGATCGGTGGATTCAGCACTCACAAGAGTAGGGCTAAATACATCACTTTCTCTAAAAGAATCTTCAGTATTTCCAGTGGTTAGCCAATAACCATCTACACCTAAAAATTGGGCAATTAATGGAAGAAACGCTGATTTCAAATTTTTCCCTGACTCTAAAGCTTGATAGGCAGGCTGAGACATCTTGACTGCTTCTGCTACTTCAGCCTGAGTTTTTTTCGCTTTAAGCCTAGAATCTTTTAAACGGTCTTTAAGAGCCATAATGGTCACACCAGCAAACTTATAACAAATATATAACTTAAGTTATATCGAGTAAAACAACTATAGTTATTGACTAATAATAACTATGGTTATAATATCAGTTATATCTTAAGATGAATAGATAAAGTTTAAATCGTATTTGAACCACTATTTATAGGTTTATCAAAGTGTTGAGATGAAAGCTAAATTTATTTTGTTTTTATAGGAGGCAAAATAAAAGGGAGATAGCTCAATTATGATGTGCAGATAAGCTATCAAAACAAAAATTGGAATAAAAAAAAGCCCGATTCCGTGGATCAGGCTTAATGTTCGTCGATAAAGGGTATCAAGAACATGAAGAATTTAACAAAGATTGTGAGTCGTAACAAAAGTTTCCGATATACGGCAAAGCCTTATTTGAACTTTTTGGTCAAAAAATTAAAGTCCGAAAAAGGCTTAAACTTGAGAGCTTTCATACTTTTTTACAATTTCAGAAAAGGAAATATTTATTTTTAAATTAATGCTTTAAACGCATATTGTTCGGTTCTATATGTTTGTTGTACCAGTTGAAACGTTTCGAACATACATTTGTAGCCATAGCTTAGCTATATTGCTCAAAGAATGCGTCAAAACTTCAAGAATAACAAACGATAAAGATGCCTTATTAAACGAGTAAGTTGAGTTGGAGATAGTGAATGACTACAGCAATGCAGAACAGAGCTAAACAACTTAAAAATGCAAAACGTGGAGGGTATGTCCCAACAATTGCAAAAGACGTAAACAAATTTAAGGTACAAAAAATAAAAAGGGCACTTGAAGAGGCGAAGCAAATTGCAAGTGAGCTTGAAGATGAAGCGTTCGAATTCGACGATCAAGTCTCGATGCAAAAAGCGATAGGTGCAATCACCGTGATTGAGTTGATTGAACAAGCCTTAAACAGTGCACACTAACCAGCTTTAGCACACAAACATTCTTTCTTGGACCCTGAAATTAAGAGGGTCAAGGTAAGTTCGTCTTGCAATTTAGCGCGGCATTAAAGCGTTAGTGTTTTTTATTGACTGTAATAAAGAAAACTAAGGGTATTAAACCTGAAAAACAACAAGCTGGTCATGGTGATGGATTTTCAAGTTCTACCCTTTAAAGCAGGACAAGATGATGAAAACAGTTCCAATGAATGGATTAGCCACATTTTTAAATTTTTATAGCATTGCAATTATGGTGGCTTTAGCGGTCAGCTTAGTTGTCGCAGTCGTGTTAATCATGCGTTTCCCTCGCTCACCGCAAGAATGGATTGTTGGGCTGATCTGTACAGTGGTTTCAAGCTTAACAGGTGGCTCATTTATTATCATGAAATGGAATTTACAAGAATGGGTCTTGGATATTTGGGGAATGATCACACTTTGTGGATTCTTCTTCATTTGCGGTTTGCCTGGTTGGGCTATTGTGAGATGGATATTTAACTTCATCAATAAACAAGAAGGTAAAACGATTGTGGAAGTTATGAAAGACTTAAAAAAAGCGAAAGATGATCTGCAAAATAGCTAAAAAACAGTTTCAATGATATAGGTAAAATAAAATGAATATCGACCAGTACTTAGAAGCAATCATAAACAGAGAAGGTGGGTATGTTAACCATCCATCAGATCATGGACATGCCACTAAATTTGGCATTACAGAAGCAGTCGCTCGGTCACAAGGCTATCAAGGCAATATGCAAGATTTACCATTAGCTGTGGCCAAATCTATTTATAAGAAACAATATTGGTTTGAACCCCAATTTGACCAGATCAATGAGATTAGCCCGACTATTGCAGAAGAGTTATTTGATACAGGCGTTAACTGTGGCGTCAATTTTGCAAAACCCTTGTTGCAGCGTGCTTTAAATTTGCTGAATAAGCAGGGAAAAGAAGGCTGGCCAAATCTTGCTTTAGATGGTCAGTATGGGCCTCTCACTTTTCAAGCTCTTAGAAGTTATTTGAACAGGCGTAATAAAGAAGGAGAAACAGTATTAGTACGTGTTTTAAATATTATGCAAGGGCAGCACTATATCGAAATTACAGAGAAGAACCCAAATTATGAAGACTTCTTTTATGGTTGGATATTAAACAGGGTATCGTTGTAAAAATTGTAATTAGATAAAAATATGCTCAATCATCGAAATGCTTTAAAAGTCTAAACATGAGTTAAGGCTTTTAAAGCATAATTCTTAAAGTAATGATTTATTGTGCGATGAGTAAGATCGCAAGAAGAAAGAAAATAGCCCCACTGATTTTATTGAGTATAGAAAAATTATTTCCAGCCAACATCTTTTCTTTAAAAATTGAAGAGAAATTTGCATAGACTAGATGAATTAAAAAACCAATCAAACAAAAGGTTAAAGATAGAACTAAAAACTGATTTAAAATTTCTTTCTTTATATCGATAAATTGAGGGAAAAGAGCAATAAAAAATACGATTGTTTTAGGGTTAAGCAAAGATGCGAGTAGACCCTGATAAAATAGTTTAGATTTACTGACATTTTTATCGCTTTGCTGATCTGTGATTAAATCTTGCGATGGAATTTTTTTGCTAAAGTTTTTATATCCGAGATACATTAAATAAAATGCACCAATAAATTTTAAAACCGTAAAAATAGTAGGGTTACTCGTAATAATAAGACCTACACCACTGGCGGAAATTACAGCAATTACAAACATACCAATAATTAAGCCGCTAATACCGAATAAAGCGGTTTTAACACCATAATTGATTGAATTTGTGACAGTAAATAAAACACCGGGGCCGGGGCTTAATAGGGTAAGAAATGCAATTGTTATAAAAACTAAAAGACCGCTCACGCTGATATATCCTATTTATCAATTGAGACAAAATTATGCGATTACTTTAAATGAGAAAATAATTTATGTATACAAAAGGTTATGTATATTTAAAATAAATAAATTAAATATTAAAATTTGAAAGTTTCGAAATAAAATATGCATTTATATAAATAGATAATGTATTTAAAAGCATAGCCGTTATTGCAACATAAACATACAACCCCGACAAGTAGGCGTGTTAGTATGCTAAGTCTATACCTCAAGAAATATACAGTATGACGAAAAAAGAACGGCAGTTTAAATCTGGCGAATTTCGATTTTCCTTTTTATCGTTTAAATATTGGGGTCTATGGGTTTTAGCTTTTATTTTAATGTTATTCGCGATGTTACCTTGGGCTATTCAATGGCGTCTCGCCGATTTTCTTTCAAAAATAGCATGGAAATCTTTAGGTTCAAGAAGAAAAACAACACTACGTAATTTAGAAGCATGCTTTCCTGAAAAAACACCTATGCAAATTGAAGTGAAAGCCAAACAGGTTTTTGTTGATACTTTAACGGGTGTATTTGAGGCTTTAAATGCTTGGTATAGTCCAAACTGGTTTAAAAACCGTGTTCACATAGATGGATTAGAGAATTTAACCAACAATCAGGAAAATGGCGTACTTTTACTAGGCACTCATAGCACCCTTTTAGATGCAGGCGGAGCCGCGTGTACCTTATTTTTTAATATGGACGTGGTTTACCGACCTCAAAACAATCCCTTTTTAGATTTTCTGATTCATCGTAGCCGCGCAAGAGTGTATAAAAACCAGATTGTTCGAGATAACATGCGTGGACTTATCCAAAACCTTAAACATGGTCATGCCATATGGTATAGCCCAGATCAGGATTTTGGCTTAAAGCAAGGTGTAATGGCATCATTTTTCGGGGTGCAGGCAGCTACTGTCACAGCCCACCGCAGGCTTATGGATATCTCAAAAGCAGCAGCAGTGCCTTTATACTTTTACAGAAGTGGCAATATTAGAAATCCTCAATATCATGTTCTCGTTGAACCCAAATTAGAGAATTTTCCAAGTGGATGTGAAGTTAGTGATGCTGAAAGAGTAAATAAAATTATTGAGAATCAAATTCGCATCGCACCGACACAATACATGTGGTTCCATCGACGTTTTAAGACGCGCCCAGTTGGTGAAAAGAAATTTTATTGATGGTCTTATGGGGAAATAACAAAGGCACTTCTTTCGATTAAAATGAAACAAAATTTGACTTTTAATTGAAAGGAATCTTAATTAAATCAATATGAAAGATGAGTGGGAAGAGGTATAGAATTTTTCTTGCTTTAATTATTTTGAATATCGATTGCAAATGCTTCTGAAGCGTGTATTATCGAGCATAACTAACAAAATATTCTTGTCATCATAAATTTCTATTTGCGCAGTTTTATTTATAATCCTTCGGTTTTTTCAGATATTTAAGTTTCGACGTCTATTTTTTAGTTAAATTGGTTTCCCCAATAATAAGTTATAATATTTTAAGATTTAGGATATAACATATGTCTACTACTACTGGTACAGTAAAATGGTTCAATGAAACTAAAGGCTTTGGTTTTATTGTGACTGATGAAGGTAAAGATATTTTTGCTCATTTTACCGATATTCAAACACCTGGTTTTAAAGTTCTCGTGGAAGGTCAACGTGTTGAGTTTACTGTAGTGCAGGGTAAAAAAGGCCCACAAGCTTCAAATATTGTGATTCTTCAAAACTCATAAATAAATAGAGCATTTAATTGATTTAAATATATTATCTAAATAAAATATATTTGAGTCTAAAGCGTTTTATTAGAGTTAAAAAAGCCCACTTTATATTTTGTGGGTTTTTTATAAGTTTTGATTCAACTTATATTTAAAAAAAGAAGTATAAAAATACTCTTATAAAAGGTTTTAAAAATTTTATGTTATAACATAACTAATTAGGTGTATGGTATTAAAATGGATATTTGTATCGGCGGTATTTTTGACGGTCAAAAAATAGAAAACAATAATGATTTCTTTAAGGTTGAAGAGCATTATTCAGACAATAGTTCTAAATATATTAAACAGCACTTCCACTTGTTTGGACAAATTTTTACTTTCTGGGTTTGTGAAGATGTTGATTTAACCCAAGCTATGAGCAAAGCTGAGAGAATTTTAAAGAAGAAAAAAGAAACTAATTAGCTGCTTTTTTAATTAATAAATATGAGTTGTGAATATTGTTGATTGATAAAAGCATTAGCAATTGTTTCATGGAAGAGTAGAGTTTTTCATTCATCATTTTTTTGTTTAGAAAACCTAACAATTTCATACTCTTTATGAGCTATTAAAATAGTGTACAATTTTATAATGATAATTACAGACTTTAACAATTTCTGTGTAGAATTTGCTATAAATAGTTATACATTAGGCTTAAGCTAAAGTTGTTTTATTTATTGCGCAAATAAAACGAAACCCACTTTAATATAGTTTATTTGAGTGGGTTCTTTATTAAGATAGCCTTTCATTAACTCAATACTTATAATTAAATTATAGATAATATTAATTACTATAATACCCCTAAGAAAGGAAAATATTTTAAATGTTAAATGAAGTACAACCTCATATTTGTTTTGTTGGTAGTAGTAATTTGGCGTTAGCATTAATAGGAGGCTTAGTTTTAAAAGGGTTCAAAAAAGAAAAGATCCATCTTATTGAAGAGAAAAAAAATAACGATGAAAATATGTTAAAGCAAAAGGAAAAGGAAAATGGTTTAAAAAAAGCAGATATTGTTATTTTATTATTGGAACCTAAAAACTTAAAAGAAACGCTTGAACCATTTAAAAAGTATTTAGCACGTAAAGTTATTATTTCTATGATGGCAGGGGTTGATATTGCAAAATTATCAACGATTACTGGCTCAAAAAAAATTGTTCGTGTAATTTCAAATCCACCTGTGCTTACGCATACGGGTACTCACGTACTCATTGCTTCTGAGCAAATGGACCAGCTCGATAAAGATGTCATCGAAATGCTGTACTCTGCAACGGGGCAGACTTTCTGGGCAGCTTCGGAAACACAAACTGATGCAATTATTGCATTATCTGGTTCAGGGCCAGCTTACTTTTTTTATATTTTAGATAGCATGATTAAGACGGGCGTTTCATTAGGGCTCGACAAACAGTTTGCCTTAGATTTAGCACTTCAAGCCGCTGCTGGTGCAGTTGAAATGATCCGTAAAACCAATGTTCCACCTGCGGATTTATGTGGAAAAGTTACTTTGGCGAACGGAATTACCGAATCTGCTTTACGCATGTTCGATTTAGGAAATGTATCTGATGATATACGTTTAGCCATGAAGGCCGCATATCATCGTAGCAAAGAAATTACTTCAGAAATTATTTCTGAGATTGGTTAACTCATCTTTAGCAAACTAGGCCTTTAAAAAGTATTCCCAAATAATGAAACCTAAGCCAAACCCAATAAAAGAGTAGAGAGTAATAATAAAGAATACAAAACTGGCCTTATTTTTTTTCTTCAAAATGTTCATGGCGATGCCTCCAATTCAGATTAATTTTATTATGGAGATGAGGAGGCTGTAATCATAGATACAGAATTTTTTAAAAAAAATATAACAGAGTCTAAATCTGTTATAGTCTAATCCGCTTAATTTAATAAAGATTTTAGAATCAATATTTTAAGTCGATGTGCTATAGGCGCTACATCTTTTATTCAATTAACATTAAATCAGCTGTATTGGCAGATTTAAGAGGGCGTAGGGCAAAGGTTGAGCGTGTGTGTCGAATGCCTTTAATTGAATAGAGTTTTTTCCGTAAAAAACGTTCGTAATGATCCGCATCTTTTACGGCTACTTTGACCAAATAATCATAGTCACCTGTAACCAGATGGGCTTCTACAACTTCGGGTATATCTGCTAATGCTTCGCTGAAATTCTCTAACATTTCATCATCATGGCGCTCTAAAGTAATTTCAATAAAAAATACCTCATGAATGCCGATCGCTTTTGGGTTCACGTTTACCGTATAGCCTTCAATAATTTTTAAAGTTTCCAGACGTTTTAGTCGTGTCCAGCATGGTGAAGATGAGAGACCTACTTCTTCAGCTAATTGAGCAACGGTTAAGCGACCATTCCCGCGTAAAGCAGATAAAATTTTCCGATCTATGCGATCTAGTGTGTATTCTGTTCAAAATATAAACCAAAGAAGAATCTTCTGATAAAACTAAATATACTTTATTTTTATTCTGCCATCATTTAAAAAAAGCAAAAAATACAGGAAACATTTTGAGCTAAAGGTACATACACTATTTCTATGCATTGAACCTTTCTGGATAGGGGTTGTGATGGAGCAAAGAGCACTGTTTCAGTAAGGGTGACTAAACAGTGCTCTTTGCGGATTTCTTATAAATTTTTAAATCTATTTTTATTAATCGTCATAGTGTATTAAAACAAATTAAATAATAACTTTTATTAATCGTCATAGTGTATTAAAACAAATTAAATAATAACTTTTATTTATCAATTGAAGAAAAACTAATCATTATTTTTTATCTAACTTTTCCTTTATGGTGATTTCATTGCAAAGTAGGAAGCAAGGTTATGATCACCCAGCACGATATAAATCAAAAACAATATCAAAATAAGTCCCTCGACTATTTGAATAGCCAAGCTCATTCTGAAGGAATTGAATTTAATAAATTTATTAATGAAATTCAGAAAATTGAAAAGGCTGTTGTTCTTGATTTAGGCTGTGGTGGAGGCCATGTCTCTTATAATGTTGCTCCGCATGCAGACCTTGTTTTTGCTTACGATTTATCTCATGAAATGTTAGACACTGTGTCTAAGACTGCCAGCCAACGCAAATTAAAAAACATCTTTGTGCAGCAGGGCATTGCTGAAGACATGCCTTTTAGTGACCATCAGTTTGATGTAGTCATTAGCCGATATTCAGCTCACCACTGGCAGCATGTTCCTAGCGCAATGAAAGAGGTCAACCGCGTTCTTAAGCCCGATGGCATTGTTATTTTTGTAGACATTATTAGTTCTAGCTCGCCGATATTAGATACGTTTTTACAGACGATCGAAACTATTCGAGACCCAAGTCATGTACGAAACTATAGTGTGAAAGAATGGGTTTATTTTATCGAAGATGCGGGCTTTGACTTAGTGGGCTTAGATAAACAAACGCTTTCATTGGACTTTGATAGTTGGGTAAAGCGTATGAAAACCCCTGAAGATCAAATTAAAACTTTACGCTATTTGCAGGAAGGTTCATCTGACCTTGTTAAGAAGTATTTCAAAATTCAAAATGACGGTAGCTTTGAAAGCCATGTGGGTTATTTTGTCTTTAAGAAGTTAGGGTTTTAAAGTGGTGTAATGAGTAAGGGTTTTAGTCGATAAGAAATGAATGAAATATCACTAAAACTCTTTTCTCGAATCGATTGGATTATATTAAATAAGATTAGAAAAAAATTTAATATCATTTATTTGATAAAACTTAATCACACAATTTTTTTAAGGTGATTAAATATTCAAAAGATAAGAGGATTTATCTAATTTTCTTATTATTAATAGACACTTATAAGTAATTATTATTTAATACGCCCGCAACATTATCACTAATACTTTTAATAACTTTGTCGGGGAAATAATGCGTAATATTTTAGTAACAGTTTTTACTTTATTGGTAGGAACATCAGTTTATGCTGAACAAGAGCCCAAAACTTATATACAGCGAACAACTTGCGAGAGAACAGTACAACTACATGGTTTTTTAAGCCGTGCTCAACTTGATTGTAATTATCACTATACTTCACAAGAATTAGTTCATGAATCTGAAAAATGTACTAAACATGAGCTAGGTGATAAATACGGTAAAGAAGTTATGAGATTAGGTATGGACCAATTTGAAGCACGCAAGAGAGGAGATATGAAAGGCCACTTATGTAGTACGGTTTTAAAAGAGTTTCCAAACTATATTAAAAAATAAAATAAGGTTTTAAAAACCTTTTCTAGCAAGCCGATAAGATGGATTTAATTATTCATTTTATCGGTGTATCACGACATAAAACTTACCAGTTAAAACAGAAAACAAGCCTTAAGAAGCTGCCCAATACCACATTGACACTTAAAATCTCTTTTAAATTAATAGAACTGAAGAATTAATAGAGATATATTTTAAAAGGTATATTCATTTTTTAATACTAAAAAAGCTATTAGAAGGGCGTAAAATTATGACTATAAAGGAAGTTGCAAGTCCAATTGACCTAAGAAAAGCGGCTGATGCTCTAGAGTGGGCTGAAGAAGTAAATGTGAAACGCCCTTGGAGATATGAATTTTTTAGTATGTATGTGGCTGAGATTAAGTCACTCAATATCAAAAAAACTAAGATTCTTGAGATAGGTGCTGGTCCTGGTTATCTGGCAAAAATTCTATTAGAAAATATAGAGTCTCTGGAATATACAGCTTTAGATTTTTCTGAAGCTATGCATGAGTTGTCCAGAAAAAACTTAGGATCATTTGCGAGTAAAGCTAACTACTTAACTGCCAATTTTAAAGATTCTGGGTGGTACAACGTATGCCAACAAGAAACTTTCGATGTCGTCATCATTCACCAAGCATTACATGAGTTAAGGCATAAAGATTTTGCTAAAGAGTTTCATATGCGAGTTAGAAATCATCTCTTAAATACAAATTCTTTATATATAGTGACTGATCATATAGTCAAAAATGAGGAAGGAATGAAAAATAAAGACTTATATATGACTATTGATGAGCATATAAATACATTTTCTTTAGCTGGTTTTAAGAATGTTGAATTATTAAAAGAAAAGAATGCATTATGTTCTTTCAAAGCTTCTTAAGCTGCTTTTCAATAATTATTCCATTTTATAAACTAAATCTTCTGTATTGGATTAATAAACCCTTTTACTAAAATTATTTTAAAGCTTTATTTCTAGCCAATATCACATTGACACCTAAAACCCCTCCGATTATGCTTTGCGTGCTGGCCTACATCGCCAGTCAGCTTTTGACAGAGCTGGTACAAAAGGCGCACAACAACGTTTCGTTTTGTGCGTTCTCTTAAGTCACGCCTTTATGGTGAGGCTAGGAGGGGCACGCTTGCGTGCGCTGGTTTCCTTTTGTACCAGTCTGTCAACCCTTCTAGTCTTGCCACCATTATTTGACAGTAATTGGTAAGACTCTTCTAAATCAAAAGGAGTCCGCCACTATGCGTACTATTTCTTCTTTATTGGCTTTTGCCAAAGTCTCTCTAGCTATACCGCCTAAATGGTCTTTAAAACGGTTTAACCGACTTTAGGTTTTCTACAACCTTAGCTCGTTACGACTAAAAAATCATAGCAACAATAAAACCTGAGATAGCTTAGGGCACATTTTTGTGCTGCTTTTGCATGCCTGTTTTTAGCACTCATTTTAAGAGTGACGGCATTTCTATCTCTTTTAGATACAACAAAAAATTATTTAAACGGTATTCCTATGCCAAATTTAGAATCTTCATTTAGAGCGCTCAGAGTGCTTCACACCGCAAAAGACTTATTTAATCAATATGGGTTTCATAAGGTCGGTGTCGACCAAATTATTATTGAGGCCAAAGTTGCCAAAGCTACTTTTTATAATGACTTTCACTCAAAAGCACGACTCATCGAGATGTGTCTCACTTTTCAAAAAGACGCGCTAATAGACAAGGTATTTTCAATTTCTAATTCTTACCGTGAACAAATGGTGCTCGATAAACTTAAGGAGATTTATTTTCTACATGCCGACTTAAATGGCTTTTATCATTTGCCCTTTAAAGCAATTTTTGAAATTGAAAAGCTCTATCCGGTTGCCTATAAAATCGTAGTTGATTATAGAAACTGGTTTATTGGCGAAATTCATAAGTTGCTTTTAACCTTAAAAACGACGGCCTCAATCCAAGATGCTTACATGTTTTTATTTATGATTGATGGGGCAATGGTTCAGCTTTTAGGTGAAAATGGGGTAGATGAAAGCGCACGACTGTTGGATTATTTCTTTTTAAACTTTGTCTAATTGCTAGAACTTAAATAGAAAAAAGCCTCTTATTAAGGAGGCTTTTTCTTTGAAATAAAATAAGTGCTTAGCTTAATGTCGCAGGTTTTGCAGGATTCTGTGTCATTTGTTCAAAATATTGAACCGCAGGTGAACGAGCCATATAAGCCAAAGCCTGTTCAGTGTCACCTTCATGGATTGGGTTAAATTTTGGAGAAACCCATCTTAAAGTCGCTTTCCATAAATATTTAATGGTCGGTAGGTTGTCTGAACGAGTAGCAGTTTTTTCAAATTCACGAATGAAATTAAAGAAGCCACGACGCATCAATTTTTGAATGTCTTCGTGCTCTAAATCCTGCTTACCTAGACTACGAGCAAAGTCAGCAAGGAAGTAAATAAACAGTGGGAAAATAGCGGCCATAATGACTTGGCGCGACACATAAAACCCCAACTTGTTTGTTAAAAGGTGCTGAAATAAATCGTAAGCAACACAGCGGTGTTCAACTTCTTCGGCAAGGTGCCAACGGAATAAATCTGCCATTGCAGGGTCGGCGCTATCCCAAGACTTGCTATCAAGTGTCCACTGACCAATAGTTCCCGTAAAGTGCTCAATTGCAGCAATCACACCTACTCGAAAAAGTAACCAATATTCTTCAAGTTTTTTGCCTTTTACAAGCGGCAGACCAAAGGGTTTGTCGCCCAATAAAATATTAAAAACAAAATGTGCACGGTTGAGTGGATCTTGAATGTCATAGCCATTTTCACGTAAGAAGTCTTGAGCTTTTTCATGGGCACGTGCATGCGCTGCTTCTTGGCGGACAAAGCCTACTACTTCTTGTTTTAATGTTTCATCGGTAATGTAGGGAAGGGTTTTATTAAACACTCGGCAGAACCAAAACTCGCCAGCTGGTAAAAGCATATTGATACCATTTGCTACATGTGAGCATAACGGATCATTCGGCATCCAGCAGACAGATGACTCCGCGAAATCAAAATATACTTTTCGAGCTTTAAGCTGATGATTCCCTGTGATCATATACGTCACCCTATTCATAATTATTCATTTAATGCGAATGCACAATTTTTAGCATTAAGTAAAATCGATCACCATGTGCTTAAGGGACAAAAACATCTTACAAAAGGCTTATAGAGATAAAAAAGGTCTAAGTGAGAGGTTCGGTCAATAAAAAAGGCTCCTTTATTAAAAGGAGCCTTCATTTTTATAATCTAGGCTTTAAATTCTTTAAGCCTATTCATTTTTTATAAGCTAAAACTTTTTATTATAAAGCTTACGGTAAGTAACTCGCCGTGCTTAAAAGCCTAGATTGCTTGCCATTGATCTTTAACTTCTTCTGAATTTTTATTGAGTATGACTTGGTTTTCTTTCACTTCCCCAATCCACGCAGTAGGAATGAGATGATGTTGACCACTTTCGTCTCGAGTAAGCTTTAATTGATTTTCACCATCGAGATGGTCGACTGTTCCTACTTTAGTACCGCAAGAAGCAATAACATCTGCGTGTTTTTGAATGTCAGTAATATTTAAAGTATTCATTTTAGACCTCTTCTTTGAAAATAGAAAAACGGTAGAAACTAAATTACTTTAAATAATGAGCTAAATGTTGAATTTTTAATAAACCTTACAGGATCGGTTTATAAACTCACTTAAAGAATATATTTGAGTAACAATGAAATAATTAGATATAAATCTAATAATAATTATCTTTTTATTACAATTAATGTGTTTATTTAAACAGAAGTATTTAGATATGGTTAAATCAAGTCTTATAAATAATTATTTGCAATGAATATTAAAATATCTATAAATATGACGATATTGAGCATCTTGAGTGAATTTGAATCTGCCTTAGCTGAAGATAAAAGTAAGCTTCGTATAGATTTACTCTTTCAATTGGTAAATTTAGCCAAAAATTTACCTTATCCAGCTTCGGGCCAAACCTATCAACGTTGGCAACTTTTTGCTCAGATTGCTGGGTCAGATTTAAGTTTGGCTAAACTATTTGAGTCTCATTGTGATGCCTTAAGTATTTTAAATGAATTGGGCTATCAAGAAGAAATAGATGACCAGATTTGGGCGGTTTGGGCGGCAGACGGTGGACCAGCTCCATTGCAAATAAAAGATAATCTTTGTAATGGCATAAAACCTTGGTGCTCTGGTGCGGAGTTTATCCAAAAAGCCTTAATGAGTTATAAAGACCAGCAAGGCCAAGCACAGCTTTGTATTGTTAACTTAGAATATCCTTCAATTACTACCGATTTGAGCCACTGGCATGCAGTCGGGATGCACGCCACGCAGACAGCCAGAGTCACTTTTGAAAATACGCCTGTTAAGCCGATAGGTCAGCCAAACAGTTATTTAGAACGTCCAGGGTTTTGGCATGGTGCGGCTGGAGTCGCTGCTTGTTGGTACGGTGCCGCTGTGCGTTTAGCCAGCTTTTTGCAGGAAAGTTGTCAGGCAAATCCTAACCCTTTTAAGAAATTGTACTTAGGAGAGTTAGCTCAGCAATTAGCGATCACCAAGCAATATTTTCAATACGTTGCTGAACTGATTGACCATAAACCAATGCTAAGCCATGAGCGGGAAATACGGATATTACGTGCGCAAACGGAACAATGCTGTCAGAGTGTGATTGAAAGAGTGGGGAAAGCCTTAGGTGCTCGGCCTTTTTGTGAAGATGCGACTTTCGCTCAGCTTATGGCTGACTTGCCTGTGTTCATGCGACAAAGTCATGCTGCTTTTGACTATGAACAAATTGCAGAACTCTGTTTATCGGAGCAAAGCTTATGGGAATTTTAAAACATCCTTTAGTTGAAGACCGCGTTATTTTTGGTGAAGGTACGTCCAAAGAGCAATGGTTAAAGGCATTTAAAGAACATCCTTTAGCACCTTTAGATCTTGAGTTATTTCGTTCTAAAAGGGTAGTGATTGTCGCTCCACATCCTGATGATGAAGTGCTCGGTTGCGGCGGCTTAATGCAGCAACTGATTGCGCTGAATTGTAAGATTGTAATTTTAGCTGTGACTAACGGCACACAAAGTCACCCTAACTCGACAAAATATTCTCCAGATCAGCTCAATGTTCTTCGCCCACAAGAATGCTTGGCTGCCTTAAATTGTTTAGGGATATTAGAGTCAACCGAACGGGCAGAGCTTAATTTGTTAGATGGACAGATCCATTTTCAAACCCATCAACTTTGGCAGAGTTTAGAACAGATCGTTCAAGCCGATGACATTCTAATTTGTAGCTATGCCTTTGATGGTCATCCAGACCATGAAGCAGTAGGTAAAACAGTGCAAGCTTATGCAAACGCTAAGCAATTACTATGTTTACACGTATTAATTTGGGCTTGGCATTGGGCAGAGCCTTTAGACCCACGAATTGATTGGCAGCGTGCAAAAGCGTTCCAGTTAACCGAAGAACAATTAACTAAAAAACATCAAGCAATTTTGCAGTTTAAAACCCAACTTGAAGCAGATGAAACCACGGGTAATGCTGCGGTTCTCTCTTCAAGTGCAATTAAACGTCTTTTAATGCCTTATGAGGTGTATTTGAGTGATTCATTCTCGCATGTACTTTGAAGATTTATATCGTCATAACAGTGATCCATGGGGCTATGACTCACACTGGTATGAAGCCCGTAAAAGGCAAATTTGTCTCGCGCTGCTCACAAGACCTCGCTACCCAAAAGTGTTGGAAGTGGGTTGTTCAAATGGGCATTTAAGTATTTATTTAGCCCAAAGAGCCGAGCAATTGTGGTGTATAGATGTCTCTGAGAGCGCTGTTCAATTGGCTTCCGAGCGTTTACAAGAGTTTGAGCATGTTGTTGTTGAAAATAGAAAAATACCTGAAGACTACTCAATTCAAAAATTCGACCTAATTTTAATTAGTGAGATGGCCTATTACTTGTCGGCAAACGAATTGCATCAGTTTATTGAAAAGTTAAAGCATAGCTTAAATGACGACGGTGAAATTCTATGTTGCCATTGGCGTCATGAAATTCAAGATTTTGAATTAAATGCAGAACAAGTCCATCAAGCTTTTCAGCAACATTTTCCATTTCATCATTATCTAAGCTTAAACGACCCAGATTTTATGATAGATGTTTGGACGGCGAACACTTCCTCTTTAGCACAGCAGGAAAAACTAAGATGAAAATAGGTATCGTCATTCCAGCACATAACGAAGAGCAATATCTAGCGGCCTGTCTGCAATCGATTCAGGTTGCCATAGATAATATTAGCGGTTATGACGTAGAGGTCATTGTTGTACTTGATAACTGTACAGATCAGTCGCGACTTATTGCACAAAGCCATCAAATCAATTGGATTGAGTGTGGTTATGCATGTGTAGGAAAAGCACGAGATTTAGGTATTCGTCATTTAATTGGGCGCGGCGTGACATGGATTGCATGTACGGATGCAGACACGGTGGTTAGTCCTGATTGGCTGCGCTATCAAATACAGCATCAACCAACAGATGCAATTTGCGGTACGGTGACCTTAGATGACTTGAGCCATCTATCGATATCCAAACGGCAGAAATACTTGGCACATTATAAAGATCAGATGGATCATGCACATATTCATGGGGCAAATTTAAGTTTTAGTGCAGAGGTCTATCTTTTAGTAGGAGGCTTTGAGCCTATCTCATGTCATGAGGATGTATCTTTAATCAAAAAATTGATCAAGCATTGTTGCAATATTACTTGGAGTAATCTGGTTAGAGTGACAACGAGTAGTCGGCTAAATGGGCGAGCGCCTCAGGGATTATCGTACTTTCTAAATAACCTCTAATGACTCACAACATCACTTCTCCCAATATCGAAATATTCTTTAAATTTTGTGGGTCATATTTAATTTTGATGATGCTACCGACTTTATATTGATCGTGATTTTGTTTAGCAATAAGCACCTTCAGATTTTCAGTCATGATTTGACCTTGCTCAGTTTGAAATTTTAATTTTATGTGACATAAAGGGCGATATTGAACCTTGACGAGAGAGTCCTGAAAATACACAACTTCGGCAGAAGTAATGATTCCTCGTTTATAAATAAAAAATTTATGAACCAGACTTTTAAGAAAAAAGGTCCAAGCCATATAGATAAAGAATAAGGTGAACCAGATCACTCCAATACAAGTCAAAAAGTCAGAAAACTTCACTCACTAAAACCAGAATTACCCGTTTAACGCATTATTCTAAATGAACCGAGAGGTTCGATCTACGTTATATAACTGATCCAAAATTAAAGCAGGCAAGACCTTATAGTTAAGCGTCAAAAATCATGAAATTCGTAATTAAATTTGGGCAGGGTATATAACTTAGTTGTTGTATTTATGACTACATATGTAAACAAGCCTTATGATAAATGTCCTTAACGCCTAAAATTCTAGAAAATAAAGTTTTAAGGTGTAGAGGTTTGGATTTTTTAAATTTTTTTCGCGATATTCGGGTTGAGCTAAGCCATTATCCTTGGCTTGAGATGTTTGTTTCACTCACTATTTTGATTTTATTTGCAGCAATAGCCAATTTTATTGCTAAGCGAATTATTGTTCGGGGCGTTCGGCACTTAATCACAAAACTTAAATCACCAAATCAGTCTATTTTTGCTGAGCATAGTGTCATAAAGAAATTTGCAAATATTGTTCCAGCTGTTGTGATTATGAATGGTATTGCAACAGTTCCTCATCTATCTCCAAAGTTTATTGCTTTTGTAGAAATGGGGGCACAAGCATTTATTTTCCTCACGCTCGCGCTTACAGTCAGCGAACTGTTAAATATCTTTAACCTCATTTATCAGCGTAATCCAAAATCTAGAAACAAACCAATTAAAGGTTACCTACAACTTGTTAAACTCATTTTATTTGTCGTTTGTGGCCTCATGATTTTGGGCACATTCCTTAAAAAGGATGTGTTTACTTTACTTGCAGGTTTTGGTGCGATGGCAGCAGTATTAATGCTGGTTTTCCAAAACACGATTTTGTCTTTAGTGGCTAGTGTACAAATTGCGTCTTATGACATGGTTCGTATTGGTGACTGGATTGAGATGCCGTCGCTTAATGCAGATGGTGATGTGATCGATATTTCACTACATACAGTGACTGTTCAAAATTTTGATAAAACCTACACCACCATTCCAACCAATAAGCTTGTTACAGATACATTTAAAAACTGGCGAGGCATGAGCAATTCAGGTTGTCGCCGTATGAAGCGTTCACTCTTTCTCGATCAAAGTAGTGTTCATTTTATGACTGATGAAGAGCAACAAAAGCTCAAAGAATTTTTATTATTAGATCAATATCTTGACGCAAAGAATTCTGAAATTGAAGAATTCAATAAACATTTAAGCAATCAATCTCGTTATAACAAACGCCGTTTAACCAATATCGGTACATTTAGAGCCTATGTTGAATTTTATTTGCGCCAACATAAGGGGATTGCTCAAAATCAAACGATTATGGTTCGCCAATTACAGCCGACTAGCCAAGGGTTGCCGTTAGAAATTTATGCATTTAGCAATACAACTGCATGGGTTTCCTATGAGGCGATCCAGTCCGATATTTTTGATCATTTAATTGCGATTCTTCCCGAATTTGGTTTACGTGTTTACCAAGCGCCTTCGGGTCATGATTTGCAAAGATTAACGGCAGAAATTCACCCAAGTTAAGATTTAAAACTAATTGATCCACTTGCGTGTCAATTATTATGATTAAAGCTGTCGAATATTCTTACAATTCAAAGCAGAGATATTCAGTGAGTAAAAATAAGTCAGCTCTCTAGAGCTGACTTATTTTTTTATTCTTTATTAACTCTTTTCAGACACAAGACACAAGACACATTGGGTCTTTTTCATAGGCACTTATAAGCACATACCAAAAAACAAGATTGTAGATTTTTGATAAGTATAGTGATTAAATAATGTAATGTTATAACATTACATTATTTAATCGAGGATAGAATGCGCTATACCACCTGTATGTTGAGTATGTTGTTTGTAATGCAACAAATTAAGGCTGAGGAATATAATAATGTCACACAACTTACACCCTTAAGAATAAAAGCATCTTCTACAGAAAATGTAGTTGAAGTTAATAAGTTAGAAATAAAAGCTGCAAAGACTTTAGGGGATGCTCTTTCAAAAATTTCTGGTGTGCAAAATTCAGCATTTGGACCGAATGCAGGTGCACCAATAATTCGTAGCTTGTCGGGTAATAGAGTTGGTGTTTTTGAAGATGGTCAATTAGTCAGTGGGATGAATGCGATAAGTGGAGATATTAACATTCCATTCGACCCACTTTTTACAGAACAAATAATAGTGAATAAAAGCTCGGATAGTATCCGTTATGGAGGCAATTCAATTGGTGGAAGTGTTCAAATAGAATCTGGTTTAATTTCTAAAGAAATAGAACATAAAGAGCATAAATTAGATATAGCCTATAGAAAAGGGTTTAATGATTTAGATGCGAAGGGATTCAAATTCAATATTAACAATCAAAATAATTGGTCGACAAATATTAGATATTCAAAACAAGAAATTTCATCGTATAAAATTCCAGGAAATAGTAAAGCGAATGCCTGTGAAAATCAGGTTTTCCCTGAGACTGGAGGTGTGAACAGTGCATTAGCAGATTCGTGTCAAAAAGACACTCGGATTCAGCATATTTACAATAAGTCTTCACAACCTTATATAGATCAGTTTATGACTGAAAACCCTGATTGGGCTGATGGGGAATTCTCATTTTATACCGATAAACCATCATCAATCTGGAGCGGAAAAACTTATATCAACCCGAAGAATCCTGAATATATTCCTAATACGCCACAGAATACAGTAAAGAAGATTAATAGTGATGTGACACCTAATTATTACAAAAAATTAGGAAATAGTTATGCTCAAAGCGAAAATGTGGGAGTGGGTACAACATATTTTTTTGATAAAGGTTACATTGGGATAAGCGCAGATCGAAAAAAAGGCGAATATGGTGTGCCAGGATTTTCAATGCAAAATCAATCATTTCAAGACCGCTATGTGATGCTTCCTGTTGGCGTGAAAATTGAGCAGAATCGTTTTGCTTTAGATTCATTATTGAAGCAACCAATTTCTATTTTTGAGAATATAAACTTCAATCTACAACAGCTTTCGAACAAGTCAGGTGAGTATTTAGGTGCAACGCAAGCCAACGAATATAAAATCGATGAGCAATTAGCAGAGGTTTTAATGACACAAAAGTCATTTAAGAGTTTAACTGGTACGCTAGGTTTAAGTTTAAGAAATAGAGAAATTAAAGGTGATGGCAAGCAGCGGTATTTGCCGAACGTGAATACCAGTAATAAAGCTATATTTCTCCAAGAACAGTTAAATTTTAATAAGTTTTATTTTGATGCTGGTTACCGTTTTGAGAGTATAGAACATGAAATTCAAGACCAAACATTTAAGTTAGCGCGTAATGCTCGTAATTCAAAACTGGAAAATCAATCTTTCGATTTAAATCATTATTATATAGGGGGAGGACTAAATATTAATGATTACATTAATCTAAGGGCAAAATATACAATTTCAGAGCGTGCTCCTGAAATTAATGAACTATATTCAAGTAATGCTCACTATTCAGTGATGACCCAAGAAGAGGGTAATCAGAACCTTGAGCCAGAAAAAGTCAAAAGTTTAGAATTAAGCATGATCGTGAATTGGAAAGAAGCTGAACTAAAAATAGTCGGTTACCAAATGATTTTTGATAATTACATATATCTCACGCATTCTGGTGCTTCTATGGCAAACCGCTTACCTTTGAAATATTGGACACAGACAGATACACAAATTACAGGTTTTGAAGTTGATGCAAATTATGATTTTGATCTTAATCAATATGGAAACTTAAAGCTTGGTGGTTTTGCCGATTTAGTTAAAAATAAAGCTACTGACCCTTCGAATATAAGATTGAACAATGATGGGGTTTATTTACCAAATATGCCAACAAACCGTTATGGATCTTATCTCGAATGGCAAAATAATTCTTGGTCAGCACAAGTATCAAGTACTTATTATGCGCAACCAAAATATTTAGGTAAGAATGTTAGTCAAGAAGTCCCTTTACCTGCATATAATCTAGTCGATTTCAAAATTAATAAAAATTTGAATTTAAAGAATGCATCGTTTGATATTTTCTTAAATGGTACAAATTTACTTAATGAAGAAGCACGTCCCCAGAACTCACCTTTAAAATATATTGCACCGTTACCTGGCCGAGCTTTTCAAGTTGGAATAATGATGAGCATATAATTTGATGTAAAGATTCATTGGGTTGAAAAGGACTTCACTCAATTCATTAAAAGCTGAATGTAAATATTGAAACAAGCACCTTACGCACTACTTTTTTATTTTTAATGACTTTGCATAAGTAGAAGTACGACCTCCATTTTATTGCGACCTATCGATTTGATGAAATGATTTTTACCGTTCTGACATGGGAATTGTCCTTTAATGATATTAACAAGTTCTCTTTTAGAACTTAATGTGTAGCTATCTTGAGGAAGAGAAAAAGAACATGTACCCAAACACATTCAAAGATATGGCTTCTAAAACTTTATGGCCTTTATTTCCACGTCGTGTCGCTTTTGATTGGAATGAATCACCACTACACTGGATGCCACAATCTCCAGTAGGAAGTCATGCTGTAAACCATTTCAGTTTTACACTTGTGCGAGGAGAGTACTTTTTCTGCCGTATTTTTAATAAGGCATTGCCATTCGTAACCGATGAAAAATTAAAAAAAGACGTAGAAACTTTTATTCGCCAAGAGGCGATTCATGCGCAAGCACACAAAGAATCTATTGAAAAATATATACAGCGTTATGGCGTTGATATTGAAGAACAATACGAGCGTGTAATTGAACTCTTTGATTACATGCTTGCAGATAAGCCGTTTGGAAAAGTTCTCCCTAAGCGCATGCAAAAATCTTGGTTATTGTTCCGTGTAGGTATTGTCGCTGCTGCAGAGCATTACACTTGCGCATTAGGCCAATATGCTTTGACGAAAGCGCACTGGGAAGAAAAAGGCTGTGACCCAGCAGTAAGTGATCTATTTACTTGGCACTGTGCAGAAGAAGTTGAACATCGAACGGTTGCTTTCGATTTATTTGAGCACTTAGGCGGTAACTATGCATTGCGTGCTGCAATCATGAGTATGGTGGCACCAATTTTTACTTATTTAATGGTTAAAGGCACACAAGAGCTTGCGGCAGTAGATCGTAGTTTACCTAAATCTCAACAAAGCTTAGCTCGTCTGGGTTTCTGGCAACAATGGTTTAAAGCAAGTTCCCAAGAGTTAGTACCAAGTCCTGTGTGGTTTATGACTACAGCTAAAAACTTCTTTAAACCTTCGTACCACCCTTACTATGAAGGCTCAACCGAGCTTGCATTGGATTATATAAATCGATCACCAGCAGTCAAACTGTATGAAGAAATGCAAAAAGGATTGGTGAGCTAATATGAATACGAATATTGAAAAACAACAAAGATATATTCAGTCGGCTGATGTCACGCTATCAATATATGAGTGGGGCACAGCGGCAGACAATCGTGAAACACTTGTGTTTATTCATGGCTATCCTGACGAAGCACAAATCTGGGATGAACTGGCTTCATTACTGAAATCAGATTTTCATATTGTGACTTACGATGTAAGAGGTACAGGTTTATCTGGGGCTCCGTTATCTGAAGCGGGTTATCACATGGACTACCTCATTTCAGATTTAAAAACTGTTATTGAACAAACTAGTCCTCAGCAGCCCGTGCATTTGATAGGCCATGACCTTGGTGCTCTTCAAGGTTGGGAAGCGATTTTAGACGATAAGTTAAAACCATATGTCAAAAGTTATACGGCTTTAGCGCCTAGCATTGATCATGCTGGCATGTGGTTTAAAGAAAATCTGAACAGTAAAGAGCTTGCGAGACAGTTTGCTGCTATCAAGCAAATGATTTCTTCGAGTTATATGTTGTTTTTTAATATTCCAATTATTCCAGAGCTAAGCTGGTATCTGGGTCTATCAAAAATATGGCCACAAGTGGTTTCGCAACTCGAAGGTAAGAAAGTTAGACCACATCCTAATCAACTCAAAAATGCCGTACGTGGGTTAGGTTTCTATCGATTGAACCTATTTAAGCCATTAATTAACTCTAAAAAGCGTTATACCTCGGTACCTGTACATGTTTTATCAATGACCAAAGATCGCTTTGTGCCTCAACACATCGTAGATAAACAGGACAGATGGGTAAATTCATCTTTTACACGTACTGATATTCAGGCGGGTCATTGGGGAATTGCGAGCCATCCTGATTTAATCGCAGTACCTATTCGTAATTATATTCAAAAGCTCACTGCATAAAAAATAAAGCTGGAGGTCTAAGATGGAAAACGAATTAAAACTGGCGTCACCCTTTGTTTTAAAAGATGGGTTTACACTCAAGAATAGACTTATTAAATCGGCTTTAAGTGAAGGGCTGGCACATACAGATGGGCGACCAAGTAAAGAACTAATTCAACTATACCGAACATGGTCGCAATCAGGAGTCGGAGTTCTGATTACCGGTAACGTGATGATTGATTCTAGAGCAATCGGCGAGCCGGGCAATGTCATTATTGAAAACGAAAAAGATTTTGCCTTAATCAAAGAATGGGCAGATGTTGCTAAATCTGGTGGCAGTGACGTCTGGATGCAAATAAACCATCCAGGTAAACAGGCAATTCGAGGATTAAATCAAGAAACAGTTTCACCATCAGCAGTACCGTTCGGGCCTAAAATGGCAGCAGTTTTTGCCACACCAAGAGAGCTGACTCAGGAAGAAATTGAAGATCTCATTCAACGCTATGCAAATACTGCAGAGATTGCCAAGAAAGCAGGCTTCTCTGGTGTTCAGTTACATGGTGCACATGGTTATTTAATTAGCCAGTTTCTTTCCCCGCATCATAACCGCCGTACAGATCAGTGGGGTGGAACTATCGAAAATCGACGTAGATTTGTTCTTGAGGTTTACAAGGAAATTCGCAATCGAGTCGGACCCGATTATCCAGTAAGCATTAAATTAAACTCAGCCGATTTTCAAAGAGGTGGTTTTACCGAAGAAGAATCACTGGCAACTATTCAAGCACTAGATGAAGTGGGAATTGACTTAATCGAGATTTCTGGCGGGACCTATGAAAAACCGATTATGCAATTGGGTAAACCGAAAGAATCAACACTGTCTCGCGAAGCCTACTTTTTAGACTTTGCCAAAAAAGTTCGTGAACAAAGTAAAGTTCCCTTAATGGTGACTGGCGGTTTTAGAAGCCTACAGGGTATTGAAAGTGCTTTATTAAATGATGATTTAGATTTTGTTGGGCTGGGGCGTATTTTTGCAATTGAACCGTTGGCATCAAAACGGTTGCTACAAGGGCTTGAAACAATAAACCAAGTTAAACCCTTAACTACAGGTATTAAGTTCATTGATAACTTGGGGGCATTAGAAGTTACGTGGTATACGCGTCAAATGCATCGATTAGGACGTGGACATTTACCAATCCCCAATGAAAATGGCCTTAAATCTTTCATTCTAGATATTAAAGATAAAGGATTGGGGATTTTCAAGACCCGTCGATTACGCGCTTCTTAAAAATTATGAAATAAATTTTCATATCAATGGGGATATAAGTTATGTCGACCACTTATCAGATAAAAATATCGAGATTTAGCCTAGCCGCAAAGTTTATGGGAATTAGTTTTTTACTGTTTTTTGCAGGTGCAGCACTTCTTATCTTTTTAAATATTCCTGCAATTTTACTTCAGTTCGAATGGGGTAAATTTCTTGTTCGATTAGTTCGCTGGGGGGAGTTGCATGGCGGTGGTGAACTTTATGAGTTGATGATCTCAGTCATCTATATTGTATGGGGCTGGTTTCTATTAAAAGCCTCCAATGAACCTTTAAAAAACTATATGTTTTTTGAATTTACCATGATTGCAAATATTGCTCATTTCGGTGCAATGCTTGTTATGGGTTTGGTGATGACACATGAGTCTCCACATTTGATTGGAGATGTATTTTTGGGGTGGGTCATGCTATTAATTTATATTTATTTCTGGTTGCCTGTCAGGAAAATATATAAATCTGATAGTGAGTTGAATCGTTCCGTTTAAGACCTAGAGATTGGGGGGCGCGAAAATTGAATTCGGACCCTTCACTGTAGATTATCCAGCAAACCAAATGTTTTGATGATCACACATTGGGCTTAAATGTTTAATGCGTAGGTTGTCTTGTTCAAAATCACCACCCCCTCCAGTAATATCTAATTCGCTGCCTAGAGCGATATGCTTGCCTTTATAACTTAAAGTTTCTTTTTCAGAATCCCACTGAGCGGTGTGTTCTGGAAAGATAATGAGTATATCGTTCACATAAAGACACTCTTGTTTTAGCTGCAATATTCCTTTTAAGCGTGCTGAAGCTGAAACACCATTAAACTGATAAACAGGGAGTTTTACAGCGCTTGTATTTTCGTTTGGTTCTTGCCGCTGACATCCTGTAAGGAGTACCAACACAACTGTGTAAATCAATTTATTATTAATACCCAATTTTGTTCCTTTAGGGGCTTCCATATATTTTTGATAGTAATGGACTAACGTTGCATATCAATATTTAGATTGTTAGAGAAGATTTCATCACATTATATTTTGCTAATTCATATATTGTTATGTTTTTCGTCTGTTTTTTTGGGCAAAATATGACGTGTCATCCACCAAAATAATAGTGCCAACAGACTCACACTTGCACCGAGTGCACACACGCCAAGCCATCCAGCATATGCGTAAGTCGCGGTTGTACTGATAGCACCCAGTCCACTACCAATTGCATAAAATAGCATGTAGAGCCCAACAAGCCGGCTATGAGCTTCTGGGCGAGTACGAAAAATCATACTTTGATTGGTCACATGTAAAGCTTGCCCGCCCAAGTCTAACAATACTATGCCAATCACCAGTGCCCAGAGTGAGTATGCCATGAGTGAAAGTGGGCCCCATGCGATTAATAATATTAACAGTGCCGCCAAGCTTGTATGCTGAGCATATCCGCGGTCGGCCCATTGTCCTGCACGTGCAGCGGCCAGAGCACCAATGACTCCGACAAGACCAAAAGATCCAATAATCATATGTGAAAAATTATAAGGTGGCTCACTCAACGGTAATACCAGTGCGCTCCAAAAAATATTGAATGCCGCGAACATGAGTAAAGCTAAGACACCGCGCACTTGAAGTACTTTTTCTTGGTGGAGTAGTTTTAACATAGAAGCCAGAAGCTGCGGATAGCGCATTGAAACGGGCTGAACTTTTAAATGAGGAAGTCGTCTCCAGAGGGGTAACGCAATCATGAGCATGATTACGGCTGCACAAAAGTAAACGCCACGCCAGCCCGCTACATCACTGATTCCTCCTGAAAATACTCGGGCAAGCAGTAAACCAACGAACACACCACTTTGTGCAGTGCCGACCACATGTCCTTGTTCATGTGGGAGAGCAGCACTCGCAGCATAAGCAATAAGCCCTTGTGTCATGGCTGTACCTAGTAAACCCACAGCAAGCATTCCTGCCAAAAGAACAACAACAGAATGAGCAAATGCAACAACTAGCAATGCAGATACCAGAGCCAGTAACTGTATAGCCATTAATCGACGCCGATTTACAAGATCACCCAACGGCACCAGAAACACGAGGGCCAGCGCACAACCAATTTGTGTGGCTGTAACTACACCACCGATGGCGGCATGGCTAATGTTAAAGTCCGTAGCCAATATGTCGAGCAAGGGCTGTGCATAATAGACATTTGCAACGCTTGCACCACTTGCAATAGCAAACAGCAATATGACGCCACGAGGCATGCTCGAAAGCGGTCTATTGTTTTCTGTGGGTGAAGTTGAAGATGCAAGAGAGGCTTTCATAATCTTAAATCCATTCAATCTGGTTTTAAAATGAAACTAGTTGAATGTTAGATTGACTAGTTTTAAAATGCAACTAGATATTTTATTCCTGATTATTTTTAAGGAAACTCAATGGTGAACACTACATCTTTGAAAGGTGAACCTTGTCCTGTTGCGCGCTGTGTCAATCTCATCGGAGATCGGTGGTCACTGCTTATTGTGCGTGATGCTTTTGATGGTATGCGCCGTTTTGGAGACTTTCAGAAGAGTTTGGGAGTTGCGCGAAATATTCTTTCTGATCGCTTGAGAAAGTTAGTGGATGCAGACGTTCTTGAAATGCAAGATGCTTCGGATGGTACGGCTTATCAAGAATATGTGTTGACAGCTAAAGGGGAGAGTTTGTTTCCGGTAGTTGTGGCTCTACGGCAATGGGGTGAGCACAACTTATTTGAAAGTGGTGAGCGGCACTCTCTGTTAATTGATAAAAATACAGGTCAGCAAATTCCATTTATGGCACCAGTCGCAGCAGATGGAAAAGTGCTCAATGCGTCTGACACTCAAGTGCAAAAGGTGAAATAAAATAAGACAAAACAAAAATAACCTTTCTTAACTTAAATTTTGGGAAATTAGTTGTTAACCTTGCGCGTCAAATTAAGGTGAGACTATGAGATTTATATTCCTCTTTATCAGCGCAATTTCTATTCCATGTTATGCAGCGTCAGAAGCAATGCAGCTTCATTACTGCGAAACTGTTAAAAAAGCAGCAAGTGGTGTGATGGATGCTAGACAACATGAGGTGCCAGCTAAAGAGCTACATGACATAGCGAATCACCTTGAAGAGGAACAAGCCAAACAAATTTATCAAGAGCTTATCAAATCTGCATATTCTTCAAAATTATTTGAAGACCCTCTCATTAAGTCAAAAGCTGTCGAGAACTTCCAAACCACGTGGCATGAACAATGTTTGGCAAAAGAATTAGCTAAAAATATTTGAGAGGATTAGTGGGAAATGGCTCACTAGTTTTTGAAGAATAGGGTTTTATTTCCTAATTATCTAGTATTTATGTAAAGCCCCCATGAGTTCAAAGGTAGGGGACTTTCTGTTGTTTATAAGATAAATCATGATTTTAATTTTATTAAGATATTTTTAAATTTCGACAATTTAATTTTAAAAAAGATTAAATTGAGGGTTGTCATTTTTAGCAGGAATATCCGGTGTTATTGATATCTCAGGCTGCTTAAAGACTTCTGTTTCAATTTTTTTATTTCTTAATTGAATAATAGATTCATATTGTTTTTCAATAAGATCACCAATATAGGTATGAAGTTTTTTTTCAATTTCTTTTCTGGATTGTTCATTAATACGGTTTTTAGGTTTTGTCTGAGTTATCTCAAAGGTTAATTCATGTTCTAAAATATTTTTACGAGAACTACCAGAAAAGAAAAAATTAACTTTTACTATTCCCTCATTGGCATCAAGTTTATATTCATAACAGATATTGATATCAGTAATAATAAAATGTTTGTGATAATGTGAGTTAGTAATAATTAATAATTCATTTAGTTCATCACCATCAATTCTCATATTGTTGATAACTTTATGTAACCAATATATTTCTTTATCTTTTGGGAAATTAGGTACTTTTTTATCTATAGTTATTAATAAATCAATAATACGACCAAAAGAGAAATTTTCATTTAATGAGTCAGATAAGCGATTCATAAATTTAATACGTTCTTCATGAGAAAAATCACCAAAGAGAATACTTTCCGGCTCTTCTTTCTCAATAATATTTTTTTCTTTTAAATTTTTAGCAAATTGACTAAGCAATTTCTTATTTATAATGGCAGTTTCACTGCTAGAATATTTAGAGGTGGCTTTAACTTTAATATTGTCATTCATTTTCTCAATAGTTATATTTGCTTCAAAATTTAACTCTTGTAATAAGAAATCTTTAGATAGATCTTTTCTCTCGATAGAATAGCTTATAGAAACTTTTTTTCCATAATCATCAGTAATAACTTCAGGTTTTTTTAAAAACTTAATAGTAGGAAATTCATTTTCAATTTCATGAATAGTGTTGTTGAAGTTTACATCACTAGCTTCTTCAGTCCAGTTGTTATTATTGGTCTTTAAATTATATTTTATACGTCTAATTTTTGGTGTTTGTTCTCTATTAATTACTTTATTTAAGAGTTCATCAAACTCCATAGGTGATAAAAGCAAGGATGTGAGTAAGGGAACAGTATTAATTTTTTGTGAATTTAGTGGGATAATTCCTTTTCTTTTTAAAATATCACTAATATCTCCTGGTGAAATTAAATCACTATTTAAAAGTGTTAATATTTTTTCACCAAAAAATATTTCATTTCCATTGTGATTGAGTTGAGGTTTACTCATGATTTAACCCTATTAAAATTATAAGTTTAAGAAACTATCATTAAAACAAAACGTTTCAATCTCTATGCCAAGATTATTTAAATTATTTAAAACCTTTTGTTGCTCATGTAGATGAAGTAATTTGTCAAAGTCAGGAAATCCAATTTTTATCTTTTTGGAGAATTCTTTTGAAAATCCTATAGCATATGAAATAACTCTTTTGAAAGCTAAAATATTAAAAGATTCATTAACAAAAATTACTACCTCAAAACGATCACCTAAGTCGATTCTAAAGGGCAGTACATCAGAACACATCATATTAATATTTAAGTGGTTAATTTGTGTTTTTTGGGAATTTAATAAGTTGTAACCAAAATCTGGAACGGTGAAACTAAAAATTTTAAAATTATTTTTCATGTAAGTTAAAACTTTATATAAAAACTCAATTCTATAATTGTCTAACACTATTATATTATCTTTAATTTTGTTTTCAAAATTAAAAGTAGGTATTTCATGTGTTAAACAATTATTTTGACTGTCTTTTTTATTTTCTGTATAAATTAATAAACCAAAATGAATAATATCTGGTCTGCAATTCTGATATTCATTTATACAATCTTTTATTTGGTGTGTTGATTTTCCACACTCTATTATTTCAGCTAACTCAAGAATATGCTTTTTTAACGTTTTTTTGCGTTCAGATAAGTTTTCATTATATTCCATGGTATGCTTTACTGACACATGGACAACTACAGTTCTTGTATCAATGATAGGACAATTATAAATAAAAAGCTCATCCTCTCCATGACTAATTTTTTTATTTTTATTTTTATTGATGTGGTGGCTTTTTATACAGTCTATTGAAAGATTAGTGATTGTTTTTTCCCAACCTAATAATGTAAGGAGATTTCGACTTATTTCTTCGCCGCGTTCTCCAATAGCTTTTGATAATTCACCAGACATATTAATTCCCTTACTCGATATTTGAAATTTTAAATGAAACAAGAGTTCCTTCTTCAGACTCTACTAGTTTCATATTGTCAATTGTAAAGTCTAATGAATTAATAATTAACTCAATGTTATTGATAATCTTGATTTTTTGCTTTTTCGCTTTATTTAATTTTTGGAGATCTTCTGAGTTAATATCATCCGTTAATTGAAGATCTATATCTTCTTTCTTACTAATATTTTTGATAATTTCATCAAAAGAATCTTCTATAATATATTTTTTAGAAATATCTCTTATATCTTCTAAAAATAGTTTAGGCTCTTCTTCTATTTTTTTTGTTATCTCATTAGTTAACTCTATAGCTTCTACCGGGTTTTTAATTTCTAAAAAAACTTTTTTTAAAATTTTATTGGCAATTTGTGCGTTGTTTTTCGAATTTTTTTGAAGTCTAATTTGAAGAAAATTGTTATGCCAGTATTTTGTTTTTTGGCTTAAGTTATCAATTGCAAAAATTTGATTATTATCTAATATTAAAGCAGCTTTTTGCAGTTTGTTGATAGATATCCCATTCTTTTTCTTTATAATTAGACTATTATTTTCCTGTTTGATATCTAAATAATTTTCTTTAATCTCAGTTTTATACAGTCCAATTGCATAGTGAGAAGAGTTATTATATATAATATTGTTGAAAAGAATTATAATTAATTCTCCTGCTGCAATATTGGGGTGTGTTGAAACATTATATAAAGTTGTAGCTATATTTTTGCTTTTTTCTACAAATTCGGTTTGTGTCGTAAATATTTCATTTGTGAAGTGATATACTTCATTTAAATTAATATCTATATCATGAAAAAATTCATAAATATTATCTTTACTTATTATAGGTTTTAGATAGTGTCTTAATAATATATCATTGATGTTTTCTGAAGCTGGTGTGATGTCATCAGATAGTAGCAAATCTTCGCTTCTTAATTTATTGCCGACCTTATGAATAATTACCTTTTCAATGGTTGAAGAACTAAGGTCAAACATTTTATCCCCTTATTTAATCACTAAGTGTAATGATTTCTTGAACTTTTAATAAATCTATATTAAGTTTTTTATTTTTAAAAAATTATTCTAATTTGTCAATTAAAAGTGAATAATATTTTCTCTTAAATTTTTACAATATTGATTAAGAAACTTATTTTTCACCCATATTTACCTATAGCCAGTTTGAAAAAATATTTAAAAATTTGCCAAAAATAGGTTTTTGAAGTTTCATGTATCGTAATGTCATAACCATATGCAAGTAAACTTGTCTGATGAATCTACCAAATGTGTAGCAAAACTAGTAGCCCTAAGAAGGCAAATTGGATAAAAGAAGCTTGCGTAGAATAACTGTGTGGTAGGCGAGAGTTTAATCGAGTGCAGGAAGTCTCAAGTCATCCGACGAGAAACTATTGATATCAGAGAATACAGTTAGATTACGAGTTAATACAGATCTCAAACGTAAAAAAATTGCTCGAAAGTGATAGGTTTAGGCGCTCATTGATCTATCTATAAACTATATAAAACTCATCTCATATTGAAATTGATATATGAAATTTAGCCAAGCAAGAGGGTGGTGTTGCAGCAGAATATAAAGCGCTCTTTAATATCAATTTTACCTAGTCAAAACTAATCAATAGACAATAAAAAAACCACCTAATTCTTTCGAATTAAGTGGTTTTTAAATTTTGGAGCGGGAAACGAGACTCGAACTCGCGACCCCAACCTTGGCAAGGTTATGCTCTACCAACTGAGCTATTCCCGCAATGTGAGCACATTATAGAGTGTTTCACTAAAGTGTCAACACTCTTGTGATTTAATTGAACATTTAATCAGCACGACGCCAAACTGTACCTTGACGCGTATCTTCTAATACAACACCTTGGTCGAGCAAAGACTGGCGAATACCATCTGCTTTAGCAAAATCTTTTGCTTTTTTCGCATCTACACGTTGTTGAATAAAATCTTCAATTTCAGCATCAGACAAAGTAAGCGCTTCTTGTCCAATATCTGATTTTAAGAAATCATCTACATTGTGTTGTACCAAACCTAAAATGTTGGTGAGGTGACGTAACGTTGAATAAAGCGCAGTTGCTTGGTCAGCTTGCTCTTCTTTTACAGCACGGTTCAATTCTTTGTTAAGTTCAAACAATACAGCCATAGCTTCGGCAGTGTTGAAGTCATCACACATTGCATTGTTAAAGCGTTCAATAAAGTTTTGATCAAGCGTTTCAGTTGTCGTTTGACCATACACTTGTTGATAAGCTTTAAATGAATGATAGAAGCGAGTTAAAGAAGTTTTTGCTTCTTTAAGTGCTACATCAGAGAAGTTCACAGGACTACGATAATGTGAAGACACAATAAAGTAGCGAATCACTTCAGGGTGGAATTTCTCCATCACATCACGAATAGTAAAGAAGTTGCCTAAAGACTTAGACATCTTTTCACCATCAACGTTAATGAAGCCAACATGCATCCAGTAGTTCACATATTGTTCACCAGTTGACGCCTCACTTTGCGCAATTTCATTTTCATGATGTGGGAACATTAAATCTGAACCACCACCATGAATGTCAAAGTGATTGCCTAAGCAGCAAGTCGACATAGCTGAACATTCAATGTGCCAACCCGGACGACCATTGCCCCAAGGCGACGCCCACGATGGTTCATTTTCTTTGGCATGTTTCCAAAGTACAAAGTCAAACGGATGTTTCTTTTCAACTTCTACGTCGACACGCTCACTTGCGCCTGCTTGCATATCATCAAGCTTACGGCCAGAGAGGCGACCATATTTTTCAAATTTGGTAACTTCAAAATAAACATCGCCGTTTGAAGCAGGGTAAGCAGAGCCTTTATTTACCAGATTGCCAATCATATTTTGCATCTGATCAATATATTCGGTCGCTTTAGGTGCTTCATCGGGTGCAGCACAGCCTAAATTGGCTGCATCTTCGTTCATTGCATCAATGAAACGAGTGGTGAGCTGCTGAATGGTTTCACCATTTTCATTCGCACGTTTAATAATTTTGTCGTCAATGTCAGTAATGTTGCGAATATAACGAACACTCCAGCCTTGACTACGTAAGAAACGTATAATGTAGTCAAATGCAACCATAACTCGAGCATGCCCGATATGACAGTAATCGTAAACGGTCATACCGCAGACGTACATATCGATGTGACCTTCTTTGCGAGGTACAAATTCAACTTTTTTTCGTTGCTCAGAGTTATATAAAACAAACGGTTGCATAAGGGTTTTCAAACACTCAACAAAAACAGTGTTACATCATAACTGATGCATCATTTTTCACAAAGTTTTATACAAGAATTTTATAAGCTTGTGAAATCTTATACATTTAAAAACGTGTAAATGATTGAGTTATGTTAGAATGCCCCCAAATCTTTTGATTAAAATCACCGATCTTAAATAAGAGATCAGATCAATTATTTTGAGTCAAACTCGTATGCCCAATCCTACAGATTTTCAAAGCAGCGCATTAGCAACATTGCGTATTGAGCAGCAAGCCTTAGACGTGTTAGCAACACAAATTAATGACAGTTTTAATCGGGCTTGTGAAATATTGTTACAGTGTAAAGGCCGTGTTGTGATTACTGGCATGGGTAAGTCAGGGCATATTGGCCGTAAAATGGCTGCGACTTTTGCCTCAACCGGTACACCATCTTTCTTTATGCATCCAGGCGAAGCTGGGCATGGTGATTTGGGTATGCTGGTTCGCGGTGACGTTTTAATTGCGATTTCCAATTCTGGAAAAAGTGATGAAATCATGATGTTGATGCCACTCATCAAACATCTTGGTGTACCTCTTATTACCATTAGCCGTACTGATAAAGGGCCAATGCCTCAAAATGCCGACATCGCTTTAACTTTGGGCGAGTCTGATGAAGCGTGTCCATTAGGGTTGGCTCCGACATCGAGCACGACAGCGACTTTAGTATTGGGTGATGCGTTGGCTGTTGCTTTACTTGAAGCGCGTGGTTTTACCGCAGATGATTTTGCGCGTTCGCATCCTGCTGGAGCATTGGGTAAGCGCTTACTTTTACATGTAAAACATCTGATGCATACTGGCGAAGAATTGCCAAAAGTTTCACCAGACACACCAATGAATCAAGTGCTTTACGAAATTTCTAATAAGCGTTTAGGCTTGACCACGATTGTTGATGATGAGGAACATTTGCTTGGTATTTTCACCGATGGTGACTTACGTCGTTTAATTGATAAACAGCAAGGTTTCGATGTGAATTTACCTGTTTCTGAAGTAATGATAAAAAAACCGTCAACTATTTCTCAAGAAGCACGTGCGGTAGAAGCTCTACAACAGCTTAACCTGAAAAAAATTAGTCAATTTGTTGTGGTGGATGACCAAAATAAAGTGATTGGTGTAATTAGTATGCATGACCTTATTCAGGCAGGGGTAAATTAATCAATGGCATCTTATGCATTGTTAGAACAAGCACGTCATTTACAGGCATTGGTTCTGGATGTTGATGGTATTTTGAGTGATGGCTTTGTAACTTTAACGAATAGTGGCGATGAGATTAAGTCGTTTGATATTCGTGATGGTTTAGGTATGAAACTTGCGCAGCAAGCGGGCATGAAAATCATCATTATTACTGGTCGAAAAAGTAATATCGTTGAAAAACGTATGTCTGATTTAGGCGTAGACCTCGTTTTTCAAGGGCGTGAAGACAAAGGTTCTGCGCTACGTGAAGCTTGTGCACAGTTTAATATCCTGCCTTCTGATTGTTTGTATATGGGTGATGACTGGCCTGATTTATCTGCTTTTGCAATCGCAGGAATGAGCGTCACTGTGCCAAATGGTCATGAAGAAGTGCGTCGCCGTGCTCATTTAGTGACACAGTCGATGGGTGGACGTGGTGCTGTACGAGAAGTCTGTGATATGTTGCTGATCGCAAAAGGCATTTACCAAGAACTTCTTGAAAAATATCTTGCAGTACCGCATTAATAATAAGATTACTTAAAAAGGTAGGCTATTCCTGCTCATGGATACCAGAGTTTTATCTATTGTTGCTGTAGTGATTGCTGCTATAAGTGGTGGTTATTACTACTATAGTGGCAAAGCAAAAAAACTAGACATTGGTTCTGCGAAGAATATGACATATTCGGCGCAGGGCGTCCATTTGACTCAAACTGATGATCAAGGCAATTTGTATATTCGTGCTGAAGTTCGTCAGCTTGAACAGGATATGCAACAAAAAACATCAAAGTTGGATCAACTTAATGCGTCTATGTATAAAGATGGCAAAGTTGATGCGACGTTCTTTGCGAAGCAGGCAAATGGTTATGATGATAACCGTAAAGTTATATTATCGGGTGATGTGGTAGCCACTAAATTGGCACCACAGGGAAAAATTGAATTTCAGACCGATGAATTAACTGGATATCCAAAAACCAGAGAAATTGAAACTGATCATCAAGTGATTGTTCATTCTCCACAAGCCGACTTTGTCAGCAAAGGATTAAAAGCTAATTTGAATAACGGTCAGTACGAATTTTTTAATGTTCGAGGAAAGTATGCACCAAAGTCTTAATTTAAAACGTTCTTCAGCTTTCCTAAAACAAGCTGCGGTAATTACATTCGTTGCTTTATCATCAGCTTCGACTTTTGCGTTGCCGTCTGACCGTGGTCAACAAATTTCATTAGTGGCAGACCGTGCAACTTATAACGAAAAAACTGGTTTGACGACTTATACCGGCAATGTCGTAATTGAGCAAGGCACGATGAAGCTTCAAGCCGATTCGATTGTTGCTACGCTAAACTCTAAACGTGAAATCCAAACGATTACTGCCAAGGGTAGACCGTCTAAATTTCAGCAACAAATAAGTGCTGATAAGGGCGTGGCACGTGGTGAAGGACAGACCATTGTTTATAATGCAGATACGGGCATTATTACATTGGCTGGTGGCGCATATTTATATCAAGATGGTTCAAGCATTCGTGGTAACTCATTGAAATATAGCATGAACAAAGGTGATGTTGAAGCTCAAGGCTCATCATCAAATCGTGTGCAAATTATTATTCCACCATCAAGTTCAAAAAGCTTTCCAGGAGCGCGTGACTAATGCAACAAGCTCTTCAACAACCCCAAACTTTGTGTATTAAGCACTTAGGAAAAAACTATAGTAAGCGTTGGGTCGTCAAAGACGTATCTTTTAGTATGCAAAGTGGACAGATTGTTGGTTTGCTTGGCCCTAACGGTGCAGGAAAAACAACAAGCTTCTATATGGTTGTAGGGCTAGTACGTATGGATAAAGGTGAAATTCACCTTGATGATCTTGATATGTCCGATTTGGCAATGCATGAACGGGCACGTAAGGGAATTGGATATCTTCCGCAAGAGGCTTCTATTTTTAGAAAGCTGACCATTGCTGAAAATATTATGTCCATTTTAGAAACACGCAAAGATTTAAATAAGCAACAGCGCCAGCAACGTCTTACTGAATTATTAAATGACTTTAAAATCAGTCATATTAAAGATTCATTGGGAATGAGTGTATCTGGTGGTGAACGCCGCCGTGCTGAAATTGCACGTGCATTGGCTGCTGATCCTAAATTTATGTTACTTGATGAGCCATTTGCCGGCGTTGACCCAATCTCGGTTGGAGATATTAAAGATATCATTCAGACTTTGAAAGATCGTGGTATCGGTGTACTCATTACTGACCATAACGTACGTGAAACTCTGGCAATTTGTGAACGTGCATATATTGTCAGTGAAGGGGCTGTCATTGCCGAAGGTACACCACAAGAAATTCTGGATAACGAGCAAGTCCGTAAAGTCTACTTAGGTGACGATTTTACAGTTTAAATAAAACAGTTAATCTATTTGTCTAAAAAGAGGTCAATGCCTCTTTTTAGTTTTTTTATATTTGTTTATTAAAAACAATAATTTAATATATTCATTTGATGAAAAAGTAATGTGTAAATTATTCAAGTAATTATGCTTCTTTGTGCAAAAAACTATGTAGAATGTAAAAGCTTTTAAACGATAACAAACAAGATCAACAAGACAAGCATGATTGGATATAACCAAAGAAAAGTAGAAAGGACATGTAAAAAGCCGGCTTTCCTGAAAGGGTTGATGCTTTTAACTTCGTTGCATGTACCTGTAGTGATATATGCTGCTAAACCCAGTGAGCAATATCACACCCTAAAAGACAACTTATCACAACTTTTTGCCCCTAAAAGTAGTGATGAATTTAAAGTTGCCAAGATGCAAGAGTTGAGTAATTTTAAGTTAGATCATTCTAGAGTTCAGGAGTTTCCGACTGTTCAACTCAATGATAGATCAGCTGCATCTTATTCAAATTTGCCATCAAGGAAAATGACTTTGCAGGAAGCGGTGAAAGTCGCAATCCAGCGGAACCCAGATATTTCTCAAGCCATCTCCACTTTAGCTGGCCAAAATGCGGGTATTGATTATGCCAAGGCTGGTTATTATCCCCAGCTTTCGGGTGGTATTACCACAGGTGATTTGAGTAGTGGTGAGCGTGGTCGACAGTTATTGTCCCTAAATGCGACTCAAATGCTCTATGATTTTGGTAAAGTTAAATCAGGTGTAGATGTTGAGCAGGCCAAAGTACAAGTCGAGCAGGCTAATGTGCTGGTCAGCATTGATGATATTGCACTTGACGTGGCGCAGTCGATTATCAATATTCAGCGCTATCTTCAATTAAATAAAATTGCCGAGCAGCAAATTGCAGGCATCCAACGTATTCAGGAAATTGCCAATTTACGTGCAAATGCGGGTATTAGCAGTCAGGCTGACCCGATTCAAGCTCAGTCTTATTTACAAGCTGCTCAGTCTGGTTTGATTGCACAGCAATCATTATTACGCCAGTACCAACAACATTTAAGAACATTACTGGGTGCAGATGTCTCGCGAACAGGTTGGATTATTTCAGATGATCTGGTGAAAGTATCCGATTTATATGGCGAACCTGAATTCAATACCATTCCAAAAATGATTGCAGCGCAAGCGAGTGTTGAAGTTGCTAAAGCACAAAAAGAACAGACTCGTTTAACACGTTATCCAACCTTGTCCGTCAAAGGTTCCTTAAGCCAGGCGATTAATGGCAGAAACCCAAACAATGATAAAGATGACGGCTTATATAGCTCGGTCATGCTTGAAGCTAGCAGTCAGTTTTATCAAGGTGGGGCCGTTTCTTCTCAGGTCAAAATGGCGAGTTATGCAGAAGAAGCTGCAAAGTCTAAAGTCAATTCAGTTTATATGGATGTTCTCGATCAGATCAGAACCAGCCGTGAACAAATTGAAAATAAACAACGCCAAATGCAGGTACTGACCAATCGTCAGGCCACTACAGTTCGTACACGTGAACTTTATCAAGAGCAGTACAAACTTGGTACACGCTCATTGGTCGATTTATTGAATGCAGAGCAGGCCATTCATAGTGCCAATTCAGAACTCGAAACTGCACGTTATGACATCTATAACAGTATTGTGCAATACATCTCGGCAACAGGACGTTCCCGCCAAGCTTATGATTTAAATAATATTTCAATTCAGGGGTTCGAAGTACAACCATGATGACAAAAATAAACTACCAGCCCTGGTTACAGGCGGTCTTAACGATTGCTAAACATTATCGAATTGAGCCTTCAGAAGAAAGAATCCGTTTACAGCTTGACTGGAACCAGAATCAAAACCTTGATGATGTTTTACAGCTCATTACACGTCAGGTTGGACTAAATTTACGTAAAGTACCGTTTTCTTTAGAGCTGCTGAATCCGTGGCGGCTACCTGTTATGGTCGAGTTTTATGACGGACAGGTCGGTATTATTGATAAAGCCGATACCCAAGGAAATGTCAGTATCCAGTTTAGTGGGGATCATGGGCTTTCTCAAAATTTAAGCCTAGATGTCTTAAAAAATACCATTAAGAATGTCTATATCCTGCGTCCTGAAAGCTCGATTCCCGATGCGCGTATTGATGAATATATCAAACCCTATGAAGCAAGCTGGTTCTGGTCAATTGTTCTAAGAGACTGGAAGCGCTACGTTGATATTATGTTTGCCTCACTCATTGCCAATATTTTGGCATTGGCAACTATTATTTTCTCAATGCAAGTCTATGACCGCGTTGTGCCTTCACAGTCTGTTCCAACCTTATGGGTGTTGGCAGGTGGTGTACTCATCGCAGCACTTTTCGAATTTACCTTACGTATATCACGGGTGTATTTATCCGATATTATCGGTAAACGTGCCGACTTACGGGTTTCTGACCGTGTATTTGGTCATGCCTTACGAATTAAGAATAAAGATCGTTCAAAGTCTACCGGTAGTTTTATTTCGCAGATTCGTGAGCTCGAAGGTGTTCGTGAACTGGTAACCTCTACCACCATTAGTGCAATTGCCGATTTTCCATTCTTTTTCCTGTTCCTGACCATCTTTGCCATTATTGGCGGGAAACTGTTTTGGGTGATGTTGCTGGTTGTACCACTTATGCTTTTGCCGGGTATTCTGGCACAGAAAAAGCTAGCGCAACTCGCACAGGAAGGTATGAGAGAATCTTCAATTCGTAATGCCATTCTGGTTGAAGCGGTGCAGGGCATTGAAGATATCAAGCTATTACGTGCTGAATCACGTTTTCAGAACCAGTGGAACCACATGAATGAAGTTTCAGCCGATATCGGTATGAGACAGCGTAAAATCGTTGGTACTTTAATGGCATGGACTCAAATGCTTCAGGGTCTGACCTATGCGATTGTGGTTTTGGTGGGATGTTTTGCAGTGATGGATGGTGAAATGACCACGGGTGCATTAGTAGCCTGTTCAATTTTATCTTCACGAATGCTAGGTCCGATTGCACAGATTACAGGTGTTTTAGGACGTTTACAGCAGGCGAAGGTTGCAAAACAAAGCTTAGATGAGCTTATGCAACGTCCGATTGACCAAGCTGACCGTTCACATCTGGTACACAAAGCTGCTTTAAATGGCGACTACGAGTTAAAAAATGCCTTGTTCCAATATGGAGAAGAAGACCCGAGACCGAGTTTGGCAATCCGTCATTTAAAAATTCGCGCTGGTGAAAAAATTGCAATTCTGGGGCGTAATGGGGCAGGTAAATCGACATTGCTTCAGCTTTTATCAGGCATGCAAGTTCCAACTCAAGGTTCAGTGCATTTAGATGGTCTGGACCTATCTTTAATTGACCCATCTGATGTACGTCGTGATATGGGTTTACTTAACCAGAATGCGTATCTTTTCTACGGTACGATTCGTGAAAACCTCACTTTGGGTGCACCGCTTGCAACTGATGAAGAGATTCTTCGAGCTTTAGTGGTGACAGGTGCATTACCTTTTGTTCAAGAGAAAAAAGAAGGACTCGATCACCTGATTTTAGAAGGTGGGGTTGGTTTCTCGGGTGGTCAGAAACAAGCGTTGTTATTGGCTCGTCTATTGATTCGTCAACCTAACATCTTATTACTCGATGAACCGACAGCTGCGATTGATGATGTGGCAGAGAAGCAACTGATTGATCATTTAAAAGGATGGCTGGCCCATCGAACTTTAGTGGTTGCGACTCACCGCCGCGCTGTTTTAGAACTGGTGGACCGTATTATTGTCGTTAACGACGGCAAAATCGTGATGGATGGTCCAAGAGATCAGGTCCTTAATCAATCAACAGCCCAACAAAAACAAGTGCAAGGGGGTAATTCATGAGCGAGCCACAACAAGAACAAGAACTCACCCGTTCAATGAATGTCTCTTATACTGAACCACCATTACCACGTGCCAGCTTAGTGATCTGGATTGTGGGGATTGGTTTAGTTATTTTCTTTGTCTGGGCATGGGTATTTAAACTTGAAGAAGTCTCTACCGGCACAGGTAAAGTAGTTCCATCGTCTAAGGAACAGGTCATCCAGTCCTTAGAAGGCGGTATTTTAACCAAGCTAAATGTACAAGAAGGTGACATTGTTCAAAAGGGTGAAATTCTTGCGCAATTAGATCCAACCCGTTTTGCATCGAATGTCGGTGAATCAAGATCTTTACTGATCTCTGCTCAGGCAACTTCAGCACGCTTACGTGCAGAGGTGAACGGCACACCATTGGCTTTTCCAGAAATGGTGCTGAAACAACCAAAACTTGTACATGAAGAAACTGCATTATATCGCTCACGTCGGGCTGATCTTGAGCAAACACTCTCGGGTTTAAAGCAAGCTTTGCAACTGGTACAACAAGAACTGGCAATGACCGAACCGTTAGTTGCTAAAGGCGCGGCGAGTGAGGTTGAAGTTTTACGTTTACGTCGCGAAGCAAATGACCTTAGAAACAAAATGAATGATGCGCAGAACCAGTATTATGTTAAGGCTCGTGAAGAGTTATCGAAAGCCAATACTGATATTGAAACGCAGCAACAAGTTGTACTTGGTCGTAGTGACAGCTTGGATCGTGCAGTGTTTAAAGCACCGGTACGTGGTGTTGTGAAAGAAATTGCGGTCACTACCCATGGTGGTGTTATTCCGCAAAATGGCAAGTTGATGACCATTGTACCGATTGATGAACAGCTGCTCATAGAAGCGCGTATTTTACCGCGTGACATTGCATTTATTCGTCCGGGACAAGAAGCCCTGGTTAAGATTACTGCCTATGACTACTCAATTTATGGGGGGTTAAAAGGTAAGGTTACGGTTATTTCCCCAGATACGATTCGTGATGAAGTTAAACAAGACCAATTCTATTATCGTGTTTATATTCGAACCGATTCAGACAAGCTTTATAATAAAGAAGGTAAAGCTTTCGGAATTACACCGGGTATGGTGGCAACTGTAGATATTCGTACGGGTGAAAAAACAGTACTGGATTACTTACTTAAACCATTCAATAAAGCCAAAGAAGCGTTACGAGAAAGATAATAAAAAAAGCCCCGAGATTCGGGGCTTTTTTATGGGTTTGATTCTATTAAATTCACGTTATAATTTGATTTTTATTATGCTTTATTTAATTTATGGCTTTTACGATTGCATCATCCGTTACGTTTGAAGAAGAAATTAAAAAAAGTAGATTCCAAGCTATCGCTGCACCAGTAGAAAATGAACAGCAAGTTAAAGAATTTTTAGAACAAAACAAAGATATCTCGACAACTCATCAATGCTGGGCATGGAAAATTGGCCATAATGTTCGCTTTAATGATGATGGTGAACCTTCAGGAACAGCAGGGCGTCCAATCTTGGCAACCATTGAAGGGAATGACCTGACGAATATTATTGTGATGGTTAACCGCTGGTATGGTGGAATAAAGCTAGGTACAGGCGGTCTTGTCAGAGCATATGGTGGTTGTGCTGGGCAATGTTTGCTATTGGCTGAGCGTATTGAACTCATTGCAAAGAAAACGATTTATTTTTCCTGCCACTTTAATGAGTGGGCCATATTTCAATATGAGCTTACTCAACAACAAATTGAATATCAGGAAACCTATACTGCAACGGGCGTGGATATCGAAGCAAGACTACAAATACATCAAATTGAACCACTTGCCTTAAAACTCAGAGATGTAACGCGTGGTCGTGAAGAGTTAAAAATTGAAGAGGAATTAACTGATGACTGATTCCTTACTCAAATATCGGGAACAACATAAGCACCGTTTAAATTATATGCCATGGTTATATTGGACTTTAAAACCTAAAAATCGTGTTTGGGCCGAAGAGTGGCAACAAGAATATCAGGCTTATTTGATGGAGATGGAAACAGTTGAGATTGGTAAAAACTGTTTTATCTCACCCTTAGCTCACATTTTTGCTGAACCGGGACGAAAAATTATTATTGGTGATAATTGTTTTATTGCAGCAGATTGCAGTTTGCATGGACCCATTGAAATTGGTAATGAGGTCGCGATAAATCATCATTGTATTTTAGATGGGGGGCGAGCCGGCATAAAGCTGCATGATCAGGTCCGTATTGCTGCATATTGTCATTTATATGCATTTGATCATGGTATGCAGTTAGACCGTCCACTTTACCAGCAACCTGTCACCTCCAAAGGAATTGAAATTGAGCAGGACGTTTGGTTAGGTGCGCATGTGGGTATTAAAGATGGTATTAAAATAGGTAAGCATGCTGTGGTCGGCATGAATAGTATGGTGACCAAAGATGTGGAACCTTACCATATTGTAGGTGGCAACCCTGCAAAATTTATTCGTTTAAGGGAATAATTCAGTCTTAAGAATGTAATAAGATGTTTGATCTTTAAACAAAAAAGTTGATTTTTATACATAAACCTTAACATACGAATTTTTATCTATGTTAAGTTAAAGCTAAGTTTTAAGAATAATCTCCAAGGCAAAAGACCTGAAGAAGAGAGGCTGACATGAACCGTGTTATTGCGTGTATTGACTCATCACCGTGTATTAATGCTATTGCCGATGCAGCAGCATGGGTTGCTAAAGCAACCGGACGAGAACTTGTATTATTACAAATTCTAGACTATTACCCTGCAAGTTATCATCTTGGTGAAATTAGTGGAGTAATTGGCTTTGAAAGCAATGCAATGCTGCTAAAAGAGTTAGCTGAGCTGGAACAAAAACAAAGTGAACTCGCTTTAGACTATAGCAATAATTTACTTCGTCATATTTCTGATCTTATTAAAGAAAAACACGATATTACGTGTTCGAAAATTCAAGAAAAAGGTGATTTTTTAGAGCAAAGTTTTAATCTCTTGCATGAAAATGACATCGTAATTTTAGGTCGAGTCGGAGAAAGAGCTGCCGAAAAACAGAAACCAATTGGTAGTAATGTTGAAAACTTTATTCGTGGAGCTAACTGTACTGTCTTGACCATTGGTGAAAACTTTAAAATACCGACACGATTTATTTTCGCCTATGAATATTCACCAACTTGTCAAAAAATGATGCGCCGCATTGCTCAAAGTGATTTATTGCGAACACTGCAATGTCATTTGGTTTATGTTGGCGATCATCCAGAAGTACTCAATGAACCTGAGCATTACCTTAAACAAGCGGGTATAGATGTAGTGACCGTATATCGCTATGGTGATGTTGCACAAAATATTTTAGAGTACCAACAAGAACATGGTATTCAAATCATTGTGCTAGGTGCATTTAGTCATAGCAAAATTCATCAGTTCTTCTTGGGTAGTATTGCTACAACCATATTCCGAAACGCGACTGTGCCATTGTTGGTAGCTAAATAATAAGATTTGCATATAGTTATCCGCAAATCTTGTGGATAACTATATGGAAAAGCAACTGTAATAAAAGTAATTTATTGATTATAAATAATAAAATAAAAAAGACGATTTTTTAACCATTATTTCACAATTGCAATTGCGAAGCCATCATGGCCTTTTGAGCCAACGGTTTGTAATGCTGTACAAGACAAGATTTGTGGATGGTTTTCAAGTGCTTTAAACATTTCACGGATGCCTTCAATACTTGGTTTTTTATTATCTGGATTTAAAATATCACCTGCGCGAATCACATTATCAAGCACAATAATTGTACCTGATCTGGAAAATTTCAGGCTCAATTCTAAATATTCTGGGTAGCCCTGTTTATCTGCATCAATGAAAATAAAATCAAAAGGCTCGATAGATTGAGGATCAATCTCAGAAAGAATATCTGCTGCACGGCCAGTTTTAAGTTCAACTTTTACAGGAAGATTTGCATGGTCGATATTTTTTTGTGCCATTTCTGCGTGAGTGTCACGGCCTTCTATTGTCAGTAAATAACCATCTTCAGGTAACGCACGGCCTAACCAAATTGTACTGTATGCAGCAAAGGTTCCAATTTCTAAAACTCGTTTGCATTTATTCATTTGAATAAGCATCTGCAAGAACATTCCTTGGTTAGGAGCCACTGCAAGATGATTTGAGAAGCCGTGTTCGTCGGTATTTTTTAATGCATATTCGAGTCGCGGGTCTTCGGGAATTAAATGTGAATCGATATATTCGTCAATGTCTGTCCACATCTGCTGCATAATCAAATTTACCTATATGTTGATAGGGGTATTTTAAACGTTTATGCCTAGAGTGCAAAAATCTTCGTTTGAAGAAATTTTGGTTGATTATTGAATGAGCAAATTACTTTTTCTGAGTTACCAACCCAAATTAAACAAGGAGTATAAAAAGGTTCATTTCTTGCTTATTTTTATCAATGTGTAGTTAGGGATGTATAAATGAGAATTACGTTGTGTGCTTTCACAAGTGTAGATTTTGAAGAGGGTATTGAGGTTTATTGTTCAGCTTTTAGTAATGAACCATGGAATGAGCAGTTTGATAATTTGGAACCAATTAGAAAATATTTTGAGAGATATTTTCAATATTCATCTTCTTTTGGCTTTTGTGCAAAATGGGGAAACCAATTAATTGGTGTGGGAATGGGGCATATTCACCCAACTATACAAGGGCTTCGTTATTATCTAGATGATTTTTTTATTCATCCCCAATATCAGGGAAAAGGAGTTGGCTCTAAGCTTTTAAAGTATATAGAAGGAAAGTGTAGAGAAAATAATATAGAAACCATTGTTCTGCACACGTTAAGAGCGTCTATTTCCGAAGATTTTTATAAAAAGCATGGCTTTAAAAACCGCTCAAAACTCATCTCTTTAGCCAAACGTTTGTAATGGGTTTAAGTGAAAACTCCTTTCGATTGAAAGGAGTTTTTTAATTTAAAAATTACACATCGAACTGCTTCGAGTTAAATCAGGTCCCCAAGTACGATAGCCTTGAGTATCAATATGAATTTGTCCAGAGCTATATAAACCAATACCCATATTTAAGCTTTGGCCATGCTGGGCCCAGAATTGGCAGAGTTTAAATTTGGTATTTTCAATAAATGCGTAATCTTGAGCTTGTGGAAACTCAGGACCAATACGGAAATCAATTGCAGAGTTAAATAAATGCTTAGAAGAGCTTGCGCCACCAGCACATTCATTTAAAGGTAAATCTCGATAAACCGAGGTTACCTCAAAGTCGGTTAAAACTTTTGACGCAACTAAATATTTAAATACGCGTAGGGTCGATAAAGAATTTCCCCAAAGTTCGCGATTAGGCACGGCATATTCTGAACGCCCACATTTTTGCCAATCACGTGCTGAACGTAATAACTCAAAACTTGGCACAATGCCCGCGACATTATTTCGGGTTAAGAATTTTTCGTATTCACGAACACGTTCGTAATTTTCACCCGAACCTAACCAGCTTCGATAAGATGTAGGCTCAACTTTAGGGGGAATCGGGCGCTCGATAATAACGCGCTCTTGTGGAATAAAGATTCGTTTACCACTTGGAGAGGTTTTGCCTGTTGTTGTGTGTTGGGGAGAGCTGACACAACCTACCATAACCGCTGGGATTATGCATAAGGGCACCATACTCTGCAAAAACTTCCGCATAAGAAAAATTAAGCACTTATAAATATTGCGGCTATTTTAATGCAAAACAGTGCACAAATTACGAGGAATTTGCAATGAAATGTTTGAATAGGGTATAAAAAAAGATCAGCGGTTGCTGATCTTTTTTGAAATTACTTTTCAAGATATTGTAATTTATCAGGTTTGCCGTTCCATTCTTCACGGTCAGCCGGTTGATCACCAATTTGAGTAATGTTAGGCCATTTTTGAGAAAGGTCGGCATTGAGCTCAATAAACACTTCTTGACCTTCTGGTAACTCATCTTCAGAGAAAATTGCATTTGCCGGGCACTCTGGTTCACATAATGCACAGTCAATACATTCATCCGGATTGATCACTAGGAAATTCGGACCTTCGTAAAAACAGTCTACAGGACAAACTTCTACGCAATCTTGGTATTTACATTTAATACAATTTTCAGTGACAACAAAGGTCATGGCGACAGCTACCTAAAAAATATGGTTTCATTTCGAATAGCTTATTTTAGGCAAAAAAGGGGTAAACAAACAATTGCTTTTATTGATATTCTTTATTCATGCATATGAAGATAAGTTAATACGTTGATAATCAAACGGATCTTCCATCCTTAAGATGTGTTAGTTTATAAAATCAAAATAATAATATATTTTATAAAACAATTACTTAAAAAATATTTCCTTTAAATATTCAGATGTCATTTAAGTCAAGGCATCTATTTTATTAAATGCCTTAATTTCTCATTTTTCTTTTACAAATTTTGATTTTCTGCTTTTTTTGTTGAAAAACACTTAAATCTGTAGAACTAAAGGGTACAGAGCAAATGGATATCTTCAGGTTCTAATTGCCAAAGTTGTTGGTCTGGGGCGTTTAATGGTTGTGCGCCATGCTTAATATAGAAATCTACAGTGCGTCGACTTGGAGTTGCTGAAATATACAGTTGATTCGCATCGAGTTGTTTGGCGGACTCTTTTGCAGTTTGCATAAGTTTGCCACCAATGCCTTGACCTTGATGATCTGCATCGACATAGAAATAGTGTAGTAATTTAGCGTTAGGGTAATCCGCTATAAGTTGATTTGACACCACACTCACACCAACAAGTTTTTCTGCGGCATCAAATGCGCCGATGAATAAAGCACCTTGCTTATAGAGTTGTTTTAGTTTGGGTGGGTCATTTTCTAAATGATATGAGTCCCAATGTTGGACATCAAAAAAACAATCAACTAAGTCTAGATGTTGTTGATTTTGAATATACATTTGAGTAATTAATTCACGGCGGCTAATCTGCTGCCAAATAAGATCAATTTCTGAACTTTGCAAAGATCTTAAAATCATATAAATATTATTCTCCGAGATGAATAAGCAGACCTAAGTCTGCTTATTCAGACGTGATTTATTAGGATTTTAGCGCAGCTTTTAACTCGTAGAGCTGCTCAAGCGCCTGACGAGGCGTTAAGTTATCGACTTCAATTTGCTTAAGTAAATCTAGAGCAGGGGATGAAACCTCTATCTCAACAACTTTCTCTATGACTTGTGAACCAGCGTTCGCATCTGGTGGCGCAAACAAATCATTTTGAAAACTCGTTTGTAGATGTTGCTGCTGCTGTTTCTCTAAAATACGTAAACGTTTTTGAGCTTCTTTAATCACATTGGCAGGAATACCCGCTAATTTTGCGACCTGTAAACCATGACTTTGACTTGCAGGACCTTGCTGAACTTTATGCAATAAAATTAGGTTGCCGTTCAGCTCTTGTGCCGTGACATGGTAGTTATCAATTCCTGCTTCACCACCAAGTTCAGTCAACTCGAAATAATGGGTTGCAAATAGACATAAACATTTTACGCGTTTGGTTAAATCAACCACGCATGCCCATGCTAAAGACAAGCCATCATAGGTACTGGTTCCGCGGCCAACTTCATCCATCAAAACAAGAGATTGATTAGTTGCATGATGCAGAATTTGAGAGGTTTCTGTCATTTCAACCATAAAGGTCGATTTGCCTGTAGATAAATCGTCGGCTGAACCAATACGAGTGAAAATACGATCGATTGGACCGAGTTTGGCTGCTTTGGCTGGAATATAACTGCCACAGTAAGCCAATAAACTAATTAATGCCGTTTGACGCATGAATGTTGATTTACCGCCCATGTTTGGACCGGTAATGATTGCCATGCGATGTTGGCTATCAAGAAAAGTATCATTTGGTGTAAATGGTGCTTTATTTAATGCTTCAACTACAGGGTGACGGCCTGCCTGAATTTTAATACCCGTTTCTGGTGTAAATTCAGGACGCGCCCAATTGTTTAAGCGTGCTTGATGAGCAAAGTTAGCAACCACATCAATTTGAGCAATTGCTGAACTCATCATTTGGAGATGAGCAATATTTTCGCGAAGGTTTTCAAGTAAAGCTTCAAATAATGCTTTTTCACGTGCTAATGCACGCGACTCGCTCGACAGGACTTTATCTTCAAAACTTTTTAACTCAGGGGTAATGTAGCGTTCAGCATTTTTTAAAGTTTGGCGACGGATATAGTCGGCTGGAGCTTGTTCTGCTTGCGCACGAGTGAGTTCGATGTAGTAACCACTTACACGGTTATAACCGATTTTAAGAGTATTAATGCCAGTACGTTCACGCTCTTTAATTTCTAAATCAATGAGGAATTGACCTGCGTGATCGCGAATTTGGCGTAATTCATCAAGGTCAGCATCGTAGCCTTCTGCAATTACATTGCCATCACGAAGTAATACAGGTGGGTTTTCAACAATGGCTGCCATCAAATGTTGATGAAGCGCTTTAAAATCACCAAGTTCTTGATCAAGTTGAACTAATAGTTTGGATTTTTTCGCTTGAATGACTGGAGTTAATGCCGTTCTTAAAGCTGGAATTTGTGCACATGCATGACGAAGTTGTACTAAATCACGTGGTCGCGCACTGCCTAGTGCAACGCGGCTAAGCACACGCTCAATATCACCAATTTCTTTAAGCACTAAACGAACTGGGCTTTCATGATATCCCTGAATTAATTGCTCAATGGCATCTAAACGAGCATCGAGTAATGCGGTATCACGAACCGGTTGCATCAGTGTACGGCTTAATAAGCGTCCACCCATTGCAGTTTGGCAGTCATTTACCAGTTGGAATAATGACGTGCCGTGTTCAAATAATGGTTCAATAATTTCTAAGTTACGACGTGTGATTGGGTCAAGCGCAATAAAGTCTGTGCTTTGTTCAAGTTGAATTGAGCGAATATGCGGTAATGCAGTTTTTTGTGTTTCTTTTGCATAGTGAATGAGTGCAGCGGCAGCAGCTTTGGCTAAAGGCAATGGGTCTAAACCAAAACCTGAAAGCGTTGATACCGTAAACTGGTCACATAAGGTTTTTTGTGCATTATTTTGATTGAAGTCTACATTCGGGCGTTTGGTAACTGGACAATCTAAGTGCTTTTTAATTTGTTCGATAATATTCGTGTCGACCAAGTCTTCATCAATCAAGATTTCACTTGGCATTAAACGCGCAAGTTCGATAGGCAATTGTTCTGGCTTGTAATCTTGTTGTTGAACTTTAAAAATGCCTGCACTTAAGTCGAGTAAAGCAAAACCAATCTGATTTTGATGGATGCATAATGAAACGAGATTGGATGATTGATAACTGCTGAGTAATGCATCATCAGTTAACGTACCCGGAGTAAGAATACGAACAACTTTACGATCAACCGGACCTTTACCTGTCACTTCTCCAACTTGTTCGCAAATGGCTACAGTGCGCCCAGCTTTGACAAGACGTGCAAGATAACCTTCTGCCGCGTGATAGGGAACACCTGCCATTGGAATAGGTCGCCCACTGGCTTTGCCACGATGGGTTAAGGTGATGCCTAAAAGTTTGGCTGCTAAATGAGCATCTTCAAAGAAGAGCTCATAAAAGTCACCCATACGATAAAACAGCAACGCATGTTGATAGTCCGTTTTGACTTTGAGATATTGCTGCATCATAGGTGTATGAGAAGATAAGTCAGCCATGATTTCAGCGCTATTCATGCGTATTAAACCCTTAAAAAATCAATAATAAATAAGTTAACTTTGAAAGTTTGGTTATCGAACCAATTCTAACAACTTCTGTGTAAATCTGACTTAATCTAAGAAAAAAGTATACCTTTGTAGTGTACCTTTTTTAGTGTCAATATTGAGTTAACAGTGTGTGAGAACTTAACTTAATTTTTCACGGTTGCTATCTTAACAAATTGAGACTAATTGACAAAAAGGATTCCTAAAATGAGCGAGGAAATAAATAGCAAAAAGAAAGTGGTCTTATCAGCTCAAACTATCACTCAATTTCTGCTGTATGAAATCAATAAGCGCTCTTGTTTTAGCGGGTAAGTAACGGCGATTTGAATAAAGTGCGAACAATTGCAATGGAGCTGCCGATTGTTCAAACTCAACCTCGATTAACCGTCCATCGCTAATGTATGGTTGGCAGGCTTGTTTGGATAGAATTGCAAAACCGACACCTGATATCGCAGCTTGTCCTGCCATTTCTCCGCTGTTTACTCGATAATGCCCTTTAACTTTGATGGTCTCGAATTCCCCCTTTTTATTCACAAATTGCCAGGGAGCACCTTTGAGTGCACTTACCGTTGTAATACAGGGTAATTCTTCAAATTGCTGGATATGAGTGGGGGTACCATAACGCTGAATGACGGAGGGGGCTGCAACAATGGTGCAAGGGATAGTCACCAAATGACGGGCGATGTAGTCACTGTTATCCATCTGACCGCGGGTAATAATGATAGCTAAATCCAGATCATCACGCAGAGATTCGAAACCTGACAAATTTGTGATACAGCTGATCTCTAGGTCTGGGTACTGAAAGGCGAAATTGGCAATAACAGAACCCAGCAATGCAGGACCTATTTCATTGGGAATACAGATACGTAATGGGCCCTTGAGTTGCATTTGCCGCAACGTTAACTCTGTCTCAGTTTGCTCAAGCGCCTCCAGTAATGGCTTTGCTCTAGTATAGAGTAGCTGCCCCGCCTGAGTGAGTTTCATATGTCGGGTGCTACGCTCAATGAGCTGAAGATCCAGTTTTTCTTCTAACTGAGAAATACAGCGACTAACATTTGATGTCGGCATTTCAAGGATTTTCGATGCCCCAACAAAACTTTCTCTTTCAACCACAGCAATAAACACTTTCAGGGTATTAAAATCCAGAGCTGGACGCATCAATTATCCCATATTTGATAATAATAAGTGCCATTTCTACCATATAATAAACACCATTGATAGTAGTTAAACTTGGATATCTTTCATCCATAGGTTGCTTGCTATGCCTCCGGTCACGCAGACATTTAATCATAAATCTCTCATGCGGATAGCCATTGTAATTGCTTTTGTTCAGTTCACGAATGCACTGGAATATATGGTGTTCAACCCTGTTTTTGTTTTTATGGCAACAGATTTCGCAGTGCCTGTATCGTTCTCAGGCTATGTGTCGGGTATGTACACACTTGGTGCGGTCCTTTCGGGAGTTATTGCCTTTTACTGGATTGGTCATTTCAATAAGAAAAAATTTTTAATCGCTAATATGGTGCTGTTAGGCTTACTAACACTATTAACTACATTCACATCCAGTTTTAATCTTCTGCTCGCACTACGATTTTGTGCAGGGTTGGTTGGTGGTACGACCATGGGTGTGGGTATAAGTATATTGATAAACAACGTGCCGCCTAACTTGCGCGGAAGAATGATGGCGACGGTGATTGCGTCATTTTCGATAGTAAGCATTGTGGGAATGCCCACGATATTATTTCTGTGCACACATTATGGTTGGCATGTGGCTTTGTGGCTAATAAGTGCCTTGTGTGCAGTAGCGTTGCCATTGATTGTATCCATCATACCCCAAGACCCAGTCTCTTTAGACACGCTCCGTGCGCTGCCTCTCGATATGAATACTTTACTGTTCGCTTCCAGTAATGCGCTTGTACAGTTTAGTCCTATGCTGGTTATTCCTATTCTGGCGCCATTAATGATACAGCAGTTGGGCGCTTCGCAAGATCTACTGCCTTGGCTCTTCTTTAGCGGGGGCGTTATAGGTTATCTGTCTACAAAAATCACAGGGGCGTTAATCTCCCGTTTTTCTGCTTTGATACTGGCTACATGTTCTACCATCGTCTTTATATTGAGTTTGCTGATACCAATTCTAGGCTATCAGCATGCGACGTTATTTATTACTTTATTTCTAGGCGCATCTTACAGTCGTTTGGTGTCATCTTCGGTGGTTTCGATTCAGTTTCCTGATGATAGGCAACGAGCTGGATTCTCTTCATTACAGACATCAATCATGTATCTGATAACAACCATCGCATTTTTTCTGTCTGCTTTTCTATTACCTGATCATGATATGACACCACAAAATGTAAACAAGTTACTGATGATATGTGCAATTTCCGCAGCAGGATTCCCAATTCTCGTTATTATTATGCGAAAGAAACTGGCTAAACGTTTTCATCCAACATAACTCTAAAGTTGTTATTTTCGGTACATTAAAAGGGTGACGACATTTCTTGTAGTGTAAGTTTAATGCCTATGTAAAATAAAAAACTGATGGATATTGGCTATCCATCAGTTTGAGTTCTATTTATAAATCACGAGCAACTAAAGTTAAAATGTCGTAAGTTGCGACAAGTTCACCACGTTGGTTTTTGACTTTAATATCCCACACCACAACCCCATGCGCAGGTTGAGACGGGTCTTTTTGTGGTTTAGGTGTTTTTTGCTTACAGGTCAATTCAACTTGAATCGAGTCACCAATTTTAACTGGTTCAACAAAGCGTAAGTTGTCCATACCGTAATTGGCAATAACTGGACCTTGCGCTGCATCTACAAACAAACCTGCTGCGGCAGAAACAATAAAGTAGCCGTGCGCAACGCGTTCACCAAAGAAAGACTCGGCAGCTGCAATTTTGTCGGTATGTGCATAGAAGTAATCACCACTTAAACCAGCAAAATTGACAATATCTGCTTCACTTACGGTGCGACGCGCCGTTAATAAACGTTCACCAATGACTAACTCATCAAAAGACTTTTTAAATGGATGTACACGGTCTTCGTTGACCTTAGAACCAGCAGTCCACGAGTGAGTAATTTGTGTCAGGCTATTTGGAGAACCTTGAATTGCTGTGCGCTGCATATAGTGTTTAACGGCACGAATACCACCTAACTCTTCACCGCCACCTGCACGACCAGGTCCGCCGTGTACTAAATGCGGAAGTGGCGAACCATGTCCTGTACTTTCTTTTGCTGACTCTGCATCGAGTACATGCACACGCCCATGCCAAGGCGCAATTTTTTGAATAATCTGTTCGATATTCTCATCGTTATTTTTAACGACTGAAGCCACTAAGCTACCTTCACCACGTGAAACGAGGTCGGCCAATTCTTCAATGTTTTGATATGGCATGAGTGTACATACTGGACCGAAAGCTTCTGTCGTATGAACACGTGTCGCTTGCAAAGGTTGTTCGCATAACAATAAAGTTGGAGCGAAAAAAGCACCTTTTTCAGGATGATCTGCATTAAATCTAAAGCTATCGTTGCCACCAAAAACAATTTTTGCATCTTTGTTGAGTTCAGCAACTTTTTCTGCAACGTCATGTTTTTGTTTAATGCTCGCTAAAGCGCCCATGGTGGTTTCTTCTTTTTGAGGGTCACCCACCACAACTTTAGCAAGTTTGGCAGTTAGCTTTTCTTGCACTGTCGCTAACAAATTTTCAGGAACGAATGCACGACGAATCGCAGTACATTTTTGGCCTGCTTTTGTGGTCATTTCACGGAAGACTTCACGCACAAATAAATCGACAGTTTCTTCATTTGCCTCAGGGCTTAAAATTGCGCTGTTTACCGAGTCGGCTTCCATGCTAAATGGAATCGAATATTTATTAAGGTGAGGATGGTTACGTAGTTTTTGGCCTGTGTAGGCAGAACCTGTAAACGTGACGCAGTCTTGTGGGCCTAGATGCTCTAACAGGTCATAAGTCTGACCACAAATTAGTTGTAGTGAACCCTTCGGTAACACATGTGCTTCTTCAATGGCTTTTACAACAGCTTGAGTTAATTGAGAACCATCGGTTGCAGGTTTAACAACACAAGGCACGCCAGCAAGTAGAGTTGGTGCAATCTTTTCAAGCATTCCCCAAATTGGGAAGTTAAAAGCATTGATATGAACTGCAACACCCGCTTTAGGGCTTAAAATGTGTTTAGCGCCGAAAGTGCCATTTTTAGATAATTGAATCCAGCTGTCTTCAGTAATAATTTTTTCATCATTGAGTTCACGACGAACTAGACTTGAATAAGCAAATAAGGTCTGGATACCACCTTCAATATCAATCCATGCATCTTTACGAGTTGCACCTGTTGCATACGCAAGTTTGTAGAACTCTTCCTTGCGCTCAAGTAAATATTGAGCAATTTGTTTTAAAGCATTTGCACGTTGGTGGAATGTCCAGTTTGCCAGTTCTGAGCCGTTTTGTTTGGCATATTGAACAACACGTTTCATATCAATGCCATGACTACTTACGGCATAAATAGCTTCACCTGTAATGGCATGGAAAACAGGACGCAGTTCTTCACTCGTCGAATGCCATGTTCCATAGGCATAAGAAGCAAGGTGAGGTAGTTGATGCTCAGACTGCTGAAAATCTGTGTCAGTTGTGGTTCCTTCTAGGTGTGCTTGTTCAAGCATGACCAAACTCCTTTTTATGTGATACATCAATTATAAAAATTGCAAAAATATGATTCATAATTTCAGATTAATTTGTCTAAAAGTCAACTTTATTTTGATTTTTAAAAGTAAAAAAGTTTTTTACATTTGATTAATATTTATTTATTTCAATTATTTAGTTTGATTTTGGTGGGTGGATTTAATTTGATACTAAAAAATAGGTTGACTTTGTTTTTAGTGTATCGAAAAATAGATTTAAGGGTGATGCCTACAGGGAATGAAAGAATGGAAAACAACTACCAGAAATTTGAACAAAATATTGCCAATGACATTACGATCGAGGCTAAGGATGAAATGCCCGATGCCTATCGCAAAACATTGATTCGTCAAATTGGGCAACATGGCCATTCTGAAATTGTAGGTATGTTGCCTGAAGGGAACTGGATTACTCGTGCGCCAACTTTAAAACGTAAAGCAGTTTTGTTGGCGAAAGTACAAGATGAAGCGGGTCATGGTTTGTATTTGTACAGCGCGGCAGAAACTTTGGGTGCTGACCGTGATGACATGATGGAAAAATTGATTAATGGGAAAATGAAATACTCATCAATCTTTAACTATCCAACTTTGACTTGGGCAGATGTTGCTGCGATTGGCTGGCTTGTCGATGGGGCAGCGATTGTAAATCAGGTTGCACTTTGCCGTACTTCGTATGGGCCATATGCACGTGCAATGGTACGTATTTGTAAAGAAGAAAGTTTCCACCAACGTCAAGGTTTTGAAGCGATGATGGCTTTGGCAAACGGTACACCAGAACAAAAACAAATGGCACAAGATGCAGTAAATCGTTATTGGTGGCCTGCACTCATGATGTTTGGCCCAAGTGATGAGCATTCTCCAAATAGCGCACAAAGTCTGGCGTGGAAAGTCAAACGCTTTGGTAATGATGAATTACGTCAAAAGTTTGTCGATAACACCGTACCGCAAGTGTTGCAGCTTGGCTTGGAAGTACCAGATCCAGATTTAAAGTTTAATGAAGAAACAGGCCACTATGAGTTTGGCGAGATCGACTGGCACGAATTTAATGAAGTGATTGCTGGACGTGGACCATGTAATCACGAGCGTATCGAAGCGCGCCGTAAAGCATGGGAAAACGGCAAATGGGTTCGTGATGCAGCCGTGGTCTACGCTAAAAAACAACAGCTAGAAGCGAACAAAGTGGCTTAACAAGATTTATGGAAAAATTTGAGGAAATCAAAATGGAAGATAAAAACAACTGGTCACTCTACGAAGTATTTGTCCGTAGTAAACAAGGCTTAAGCCACCGTCATGTAGGTAGCTTAAGAGCACCAGATGATGAAATCGCACTTCAACATGCACGCGATGTTTATACACGCCGTAATGAAGGAATTAGCATTTGGGTGATTCGTTCTGAACTCATTAAGTCTTCACAGCCAGATGAAAAAGCCGAATTTTTCGATCCTGCTCTAGATAAGGTTTATCGTCATCCGACTTTTTACCATATTCCAGATGGCATTGAGCATATGTAAGGGGTTGGAAAATGAATCATTCAGTTTTATCTAAATTCTTATTACATATTGGCGACAGTCAACTGGTTTTGTCTCAGCGTTTAGCTGAGTGGTGTGGGCATGCACCTGAGCTTGAAGTTGATATCGCTTTAGCAAATATCGGTTTGGACTTGTTAGGTCAGGCAAGAAACTTTCTGACGTTGGCAGGCCAATACGATGAAGCTAAACGTGATGAAGATCAACTTGCGTATTTTCGTACTGAGCGTGAGTTTTTAAACCTATTGTTATGCGAACAACCGAATGGCGATTTTGCACAAACGATTGTACGCCAGTGGTTGATGGATCATTACCATCTTCATTTATTTACTGCTTTAACCCAAAGCTCACTTCCAGAACTAAGTGCGCTTGCCGTGAAGTCTTTAAAAGAAGTGAAGTATCACATCCGTTTTTCAACAAGCTGGATGGAACGTTTAAGTTTAAGCACAGATGAAGCGCATCAACGCGTACAAGACGGATTAAATAATTTATGGCGTTTTACCGCTGAGTTATTTGAACTTAATGCAGACGAACAAGCATTAGTGGCACAAGGCGTGATTCCAGATTTTTCAAATGAAAAAGAACAATGGGACAAAACCATTGCAGATGAGCTTAAGCGCTTTGAATTAACAGTTGCTGTTAATGGGGCTTATCGCCGTGGTGCGAAACAAGGATTGCATACCGAGCATTTAGGTTATTTGTTGGCTGAAATGCAAAGTATTCAAAGAACTTATCCGGGCATGACCTGGTAAGACAAGGAGGTGAGCCATGCACATGATTCGTCATTGCATCGACCAATGTTGGGATGTTCTACAAACGGTAAGTGACCCTGAAATTCCGGTTTTATCTGTTGTGGATTTAGGCATGATTCGTGGCGTAGACATTAACGATCAACAAGAAATTGTAGTTCGTCTAACGCCAACATATAGCGGTTGCCCAGCAACAGATATGTTGAAAGCACAAATTGTTGAGGCATTTACCGCAGAAGCGTTGACTCCAGTCAAAGTGATGGTCGATTTATCAGAAGCATGGACCACGGACTGGATGTCTGAAGCGGGTAAAAAGAAATTGCAAGTTTATGGCATTGCGCCACCTGAAGGGTTGGCACATCAGTGCGGTACGCATGTTCATTTGATTGATGGTGTCGAGTGTCCACGTTGTAAAAGCCGACATACCCGACTGTTAACAGAGTTTAGTTCTACCGCCTGTAAAGCACTTTATAAATGTCAGGACTGTCTTGAGCCTTTTGATTACTTCAAATGTATTTAAGTCTTTAGATAAGGAAATCAGCCATGAGCCAATTTGTACCATTAAAAGTAAAAAGTATTACGCCTCAAACCGATCAGGCAATTTGTATTGCATTTGACGTTGTACCAGAACAACAAGAACAATTTCAATTTCAACCGGGTCAACACTTAACCATTCGCCATTTAACTGAAGCTGGTGAAATCCGCCGTTGTTATTCAATTTGTAGCTATGCTGGCAAAGAAGACATCAGCATTGCGGTTAAAAAAATTGATCAGGGTCAATTTTCACATTGGGCAAATGACCATTTAAAAGTGGGCGATATGCTTGAAGTGATGCCACCACAAGGCGTGTTTTTTCAAAAAGCAGCAAAGGCAGGTGGGCAAAACTATTTAGGCGTTGCTGCGGGCAGTGGTATTACCCCAATTTTATCGATTGTTAAGCAGGTTCTGTTTGAACAGCCTGAAGCTAAATTTACGTTGCTTTATGGCAATCGTTCATGGAAACAAACCATGTTTGCCGAGCAAATTATGGATTTGAAAGATCAGTTTAAAGAGCGTTTTCAACTCATCAATATTTTTTCTCGTGAGTTCAACGACAGTGAACTGATGAATGGTCGTATTGATGCAGAAAAGCTAAAACAACTTTTTGATTTTGATGTACTTGAAACGAGTTTTGACCATGTTTTTGCATGTGGTCCAGACGAAATGATGAATGCTGTAGAAAGCACTTTGCCGAACTATGGGATTGCAGCAGAGAAAATTCACACTGAACGTTTCCATACAGGGCAAGCTCGTAAACGTAGTGCCGAAGCTGATGCAAACCGTAAAGAGGAAAAAGTAAACATCATTTTAGATGGTCGTGAGCTGATTGTTTCTGTGGCTCAGGATGATGAAAGTATTCTTGATGCTGCTTTACGTGCTGGTGCTGACTTACCGTATGCCTGTAAAGGTGGGGTGTGTGCAACATGTCGTTGTAAGGTTGTTTCAGGTGAAGTGGATATGTTCCTTAACTATAGTCTTGAAAAAGATGAAGTTGAAAAGGGCTATGTGCTCAGTTGCCAGACCTTGCCAAAAGGCTCCAATGTTCGTTTGAGTTTTGATGAGTAGAGGCCTCTCATGCAAGAGTTGATTAAAGCCAGCACAGCAGCTGACGGTGTTTTGTTATTAACACTAAACCGTCCAGAGAAAAGAAATGCTTTAAACAATGCAACATTGCAATGTTTATGCGAATTACTCGAAGAAGCTGAACATAACGCTCAAGTTAAAGTAGTGGTTTTAACGGGTAACACTCAATGTTTTGCGGCTGGGGCAGATCTTACAGAGTTGGCTGCTATGGACTCTGTCACTTTGCAACTCGATATTCGTCCGAAGCTTTGGCAAAAAATTGATGCTTTTAGTAAGCCGCTCATTACCGCAGTGAATGGCTATGCCTTAGGTGCTGGGTTTGAGTTAGTTTTGCACTCAGATATGGTGATTTGCGGTGAAAATGCCCGTTTTGCTTTACCTGAAATTGGCCTTGGCATGTTGCCGGGTGCAGGTGGAACACAGCGTTTAGCGCGCTTGGTTGGGCAACAACTCACCATGCGCTGGGCCATGACAGGTGAGATGATTTCGGCAAAACGAGCAGAGCAACATGGCATTTGCAGTCAGGTTGTACCGACTGAATTAACCGTTGAATATGCACTTCAACTTGCAACCAAGATTGCGAAACAAGCGCCTTTAGCGATTCGCGTGATTAAACAATCAATTAAAAGTATTCATGAAACGACTTTAAGTCAGGGACTCAAGTTTGAACGTCAAAACTTTGTCTGGCTGGCGGCTACAAAAGATCGAAACGAAGGGATTAATGCTTTCTTTGAGAAAAGAAAGCCAGTGTTTAGAGGTGAGTGATGGACTATCAAAATATTATTGCTGAAGAAAAAAATGGTGTTGGCTACCTGACATTTAACCGCCCAAAAGCACTGAATAGCTTTAACGTCGATATGCACCGTGAAGTGGCTGAGGTTTTAAACCAGTGGACCAAAAATCCAGATGTTCGCTGTGTTGTGATTAGTGGCGAAGGCCGTGGCTTTTGTGCAGGGCAAGATTTAGGCGACCGTGTAGTTGACCCAAATGCTGAAGCTCCAGATTTAGGATATTCCATTGAAACTTACTATAACCCGCTCATTAAAACGATTGTAAATATGCCAAAGCCTGTGATTTGTGCCGTAAATGGTGTGGCAGCAGGTGCAGGGGCAAATATTGCACTGGCGTGTGACTTGGTGATTGCAGCTAAATCGGCAAACTTTGTACAAGCATTTTGTCGCTTAGGTTTGGTTCCAGACTCGGCTGGTACATGGTTTTTACCACGTGCCGTAGGCCATGCGCGTGCTATGGGTCTGACTTTGTTAGGTGACAAGCTCCCAGCAGAAACCGCAAAAGAATGGGGCATGATTTGGGATGTCGTTGAAGACGCTGAGCTTAAAACAAAGGTGACTGAACTCGCGGAGCGTTTAGCAAAACAGCCTACTTTTGGTCTATCTCTTATTAAAAAAGCCATTCATCAATCAAGCAACAACACCTTTGATGAGCAAGTGCTGTTAGAGCGTGACTTACAACGTATTGCTGGACGTTCAGAAGATTATCGTGAAGGTGTGCAAGCCTTTATGAATAAACGTGAACCAAATTTTAAAGGGCGCTAAGCATGACAGATTTAGACTTATCTCGTGCCCAAATTGCCGTCATTGGTTCTGGCACCATGGGCATCGGCATCGCCCAGTTAGCGATCGTCAATGGACACTCGACCATTTTATATGATCTGGACGCTCAAAAAGCGCAACAAGCCGTTCACGGCTTAGGGCAGACATTTAAAAAGCTGGTTGAAAAGAGCAAGCTCACACAACAGCAAGCTGATGAAGCCTTAGCGCGTTTGACTGTGGTCAATCAAGTTGAAGCACTGCGTGATGCTGACTTGGTGATTGAAGCGGTGGTTGAGAAAAAAGAAGTTAAACAGTCTTTATTTAAACAACTTGCTGAAATTTGTAGTGCGCAAACCATTTTTGCAAGTAACACATCTTCAATTTCAGTGACTGCAATTTCGGCGGGCATTGCTCACCCTGAGCGCATAGTGGGTTTACACTTTTTTAACCCTGCGCCAGTCATGAAACTGGTTGAAATTGTACAAGGCTTAAAAACACCAAACAGCTTATGTGTGGCTTTAAAAAACTTAATGCTCGGCTGGAAAAAAATTCCAGTACTCACCAAGTCGACTCCCGGATTTATTGTTAACCGAATTGCACGTCCGTTTTATGCAGAAGGCTTTAGAGCACTGCAAGAACAAGTCACCAGCTATGACCAGCTAGATTATGCCTTAAAGCAGTGTGGCGGTTTTGCGATGGGGCCGTGTGAACTCACAGACCTCATTGGGCAAGATGTTAACCTTTCGGTGACCCAAAGCGTTTATCAAGAATTTTTTTACGAGCCACGCTACCGTCCAAGCCTAATTCAAAAAGAATTAGTCGATGCAGGTGCTTGGGGCCGTAAGTCAAAACAGGGTTTCTATAGTTATAACGAAAAAAATCAGTACGAGACATTTCAGCCTCAAGCTGTGGTTGCCAAACCAGTTGATGCTCATATTCAGTTAAAAGGTGCTTGGTCTCAGCTACCTGCTTTTCTAACGCGTTTAGGTTTAAAAAGCGGATCTGTGAACGATGACAATATGCTTCAAATTGATGATATCGATTTACGCTTAAGCCAAGGTGAATCAGCCAATATTCATTACCTGAGCCGTAAAGTAGTTTTGATGGATTGGCACCATGATTTTGAGCAGGCGGACGCTGTGGTACTCAGCCATAACGAACTGTGTGAAGCAAGTGATTTGGCTAAAGTTGAAGCTTACTTTGCGCAGTTTGGCATGAGCGTGATGTGGATTAAAGATCATCCGGCACTCTTAACCTTACGCACCATCGCTTTACTCATTAATGAAGCCTGCGAAGCAAGTTTACATGGTGTTGCGAGTCTGGAAGATATTGATAATGCCATGAAATATGGAGTGAACTATCCTAAGGGGCCTTACCAGTGGTTGACACAAATGGGCGGTGCTTATGTGCTCCAAACTTTAAATAACTTATATGCACTGTATGGAGAGGAAAAATATCGCGCGAGTATCTACCTCAAGCAATACGTAGCGAAAACCCAAAACATTGCTACTCAATATTCACGTGATATGACCGAATTTGCATAATCAGGAGTCAACATGGAAGACGTTTTAATTTGCGATTTTATTCGTACCCCAATTGGACGATATGCAGGTGCCCTAAGTGCTGTACGTGCAGATGATTTAGCTGCATTGCCAATCAAATATTTAAAAGATAAATACCCGAACTTACCGTGGAATACTGTAGACGAAGTATTTTTAGGATGTGCTAACCAAGCAGGTGAAGACAACCGTAACGTTGCACGTATGGCAACACTCTTGGCAGGACTACCGGACACAGTACCAGCCATGACTGTCAATCGCTTATGTGCATCGGGCTTAGATGCGGTAGGCCTTGCTGCACGTTCAATTAAAGCAGGTGAAGCGCAGTTCGTTTTGGCAGGTGGTGTTGAGTCGATGAGTCGTGCGCCATTTGTACAAGCTAAACCAACCGAAGCGTTTAGCCGAACCCCTGAGATTTATGACACCACGATTGGCTGGCGCTTTGTAAATAAGCAGCTTAAAGCGCAATACGGCACCGACAGCATGCCGGAAACTGCCGAAAATGTAGCTGAAAAATATCAGATTAGTCGTGAAGACCAAGATGCGTTTGCATTGCGTAGCCAACAAAAAACGGCTGCTGCACAGCAAAACGGTTTTTTTACCGACGAAATTTTGCCAGTCGAGATTACAGACCGTAAGAAAAATGTGAATGTGGTTAATCGCGATGAACATCCACGTGAAACGACACTTGAAGCACTGGCGAAGCTAAAAGCACCTTTTAAGAAAGAAGGTGGCTCGGTGACTGCCGGAAATGCCTCTGGTGTAAATGATGGCGCTGCGTGTGTGTTAATTACCAACCGTGAATTTGCAGATACACATGGTTTAAAACCTTTAGCACGAGTAATTGGCATTGCAAGTGCAGGGGTTGAACCCAAATATATGGGTATAGGTCCTGTTCCGGCTGTGCAGAAAATTTTAAAGCAAACAGGTTTGACGCTAGATCAGATGGATGTCATTGAGCTGAATGAAGCATTCGCAGCCCAATCTTTAGCTTGTATGCGTGAACTTGGTTTAAAAGATGACGATGAACGCGTGAACCCAAACGGTGGTGCGATTGCGTTAGGACATCCGTTAGGTATGAGTGGTACACGTTTAGTGATTACGGCAACACGTGAGCTAAAAAAACGAGGTGGACGCTATGCACTTTGCACGATGTGTGTGGGTGTTGGACAAGGTGTCGCACTGATTTTGGAAAATTTAAATTAATTCAAACGGTTTTAAAAATTACATAATGAGGAGAGAGGCGATGGACAGCCTTACAACGGATAATGTCGAACAATTAACACTTGCAGAGCTTAGAGAGCTGCAAACTAAACGGTTAAAACAAACCCTGACTTTTGTGTATGAAAATAGTCCGGTCTATAAGAAAAAGTTTGATGAGGCAGGTGTACATCCTGATGACTTCGTAACTTTAGATGATCTGGCAAAATTCCCATTTACCACCAAACAGGATTTAAGAGACAACTATCCGTTTGGAATGTTTGCCGTACCGCAAGAGCAAATTGTGCGTTTACATGCATCATCAGGCACAACAGGTAAACCAACCGTGGTGGGTTATACCCAAAAAGATATTAATACGTGGTCGGACATTGTTGCGCGTTGCTTACGCATGGCAGGTTTAAGTGCCAAAGATATGATTCAAGTTGCTTATGGCTATGGACTCTTTACAGGTGGTTTAGGTGCACATTATGGCGCCGAGCGCTTAGGTGCAACGGTTATTCCAATGTCTGGCGGGCAAACTGAAAAGCAAGTTCAGCTTATTCAAGACTTTAAACCTACTGCAATTATGGTTACGCCATCATATTGCGTGAGTATTATTGAAAAGCTGGAACAACAATTTGGTACTGCACGTAATACGTCTTTAAAAGTCGGTATTTTTGGTGCTGAACCATGGACCAATGAACTTCGCCGTGAAATTGAAGAACGCCTAAATATTAAAGCACTTGATATTTATGGTTTGTCTGAGGTGATGGGTCCGGGTGTTGCCATGCAATGTCTAGGTGAGGGCGAAGGGCTAACCATTTGGGAAGATCATTTCTACCCAGAAATTATTAACCCTGAAACGGGTGAAGTCTGTAAAGATGGCGAACTTGGCGAGTTAGTCTTTACGACCATTACCAAAGAAGGCTTACCGATTATTCGTTACCGTACCCGTGATTTGACCCGTCTACTAGCTGGCGAAAATCTGGCGATGCGTAAGATGGATAAAATTGTGGGCCGTAGTGACGACATGCTCATTATTCGCGGTGTAAATGTTTTCCCGACTCAAATTGAAGAGCAAATTTTGCAAGTTCCAAATTTAGTTCCAAATTATGAAATTTTGGTGACTAAAAAAGGACATATGGATACTTTGCATATTCGTACAGAGATGTGTCATAACTGTACTATACAGGCCAATCAGCTTGCTCAGGAGTTGATGAAACGCATTAAAACCATGATTGGGATTAGCGTTACTGTAGAAGTTGTTACAGAAGCGACCTTACCTCGTTCGGAAGGTAAGGCAAAGCGGGTAATCGATATGCGTCAGATTGCTTAACATCAAGATCATTCAGGGTATAGAATCTATACCCTGAAACTAAACGCCAAGACATGAGTATGAGTGCAAAAATACAGCAAATAATTGATTCTGTTGTAAAGAATGAGACCTTAAGTGGAACTTCGCTTATTTCGACAATTTTTGGAGATTCAGTACTTCATCGGGGTGGAAACATTAGTCTTGCAAGCCTGATTCAGTTATTAGAGCTGTTTGGTTTTAATGACCGTGCTGTAAGAACCTCTGTTTTTCGTTTAGTTAAAAATGATTGGTTATGTTCAGACAAAATCGGCAGAACCAGTTTTTATCGAATTACCGATTCGAGCCGTTCGACTTATTTGCAGGCCGAGCAACGCATTTATAACGACCAGATGAAAGAGTGGGACCATTATTGGGATCTTATTCTGATGTCTAGCCTCGACACTGAAAATAAAGCGTTGTTAAAGAAAGAACTTGAATGGTTAGGATTTGCCAATATTTCGACAAATTTAATGGCTTATCCGGGCTGTAACCGTATTGAACTGCAACGGTTGTTGGTTGATTTAAATATGAGTGAGCAAGTGGTGGTGTTTAAAGCCGAAACATTGCAGCTCTTTAATAATTCGGTCGATACCATTGGTCGTATGCTTAGAACCAACTGGCCAATCGATGAATTACGCCAAAGATATTTACAGTTTCTCGATATTTTTAGAGAAATTGGCGTGTTGCTGATGCAGGAAAACGAACAACTCGAACCTGTTCAGGCCTTTCAAATTCGAACTTTGCTGATTCATTATTATCGACGGATTTTATTGAAAGACCCTGCATTACCGCTTGAGTTGTTGCCAACTGACTGGCCCGCGATTAGTGCACGAACGTTATCAATGAATATTTATAAAAAAGTATTTGAACCTGCGGATGAATACTTCTTGTCTGTTGCAGCAACAGCAGAAGGACCAATGCCAAATGCCACAGCACATTATTGGCGCCGTTTCGGAGGTTTGGTTGCGACAAATGAGAGGTTAAATCATGCCTTGTTATAGTATTGACGGTGTTATTCCAGTGGTCAGCCCAGAGGCTTTTGTACATCCAACCGCTGTTTTAATTGGTGATGTGATTATTGAAGCGGGTGTATATGTGGGGCCATTTGCCTCATTGCGTGCTGATTTTGGACGTATTCATATTAAGCAAAATGCCAATATACAAGATAGCTGCACCGTACATGGCTTTCCGCAAAGCGTGACTTTGGTTGAGGAAATGGGGCACATTGGGCATGGTGCAATTTTGCATGGCTGCCGTATTGGAAAAAATGTTTTGGTCGGCATGAACAGCGTGATTTTGGACTATGCCGAAATTGGTGAAAACACCATTATTGGTGCAAATAGTCTTGTCAAAACCAAAGATATTATTCCGGCAAATGTATTGGCAATGGGCAGTCCTGCCAAGGTTGCACGTGATTTATCAGAACAAGAAAAAAAATGGAAAACCAGAGGCACGCAAGAATACATTGAACTTGCACAGCGATGCTTAAATTCAATGCAAGAAGTTCAGCCTTTAAGCTCAGAGTTGGATGACCGCCTGACTTATAAGGACTTTAGTTCTTCAAACTATCAGATTAAACAAGATAGTGTTTAAGGGCTTTTAATCAGTCGATTTCAATACATAGTGATTCATAACACTTAAGGAATACTCGCACGAGTAGGGAGACGTTTGTGCAAAAAATGGAAACTACTGCGGTTGATCAATTCGCAGAGCTATTAGGTGTACAAGTGCTGCATCGCAGTTTTGATGAAGCGCGTTGCCAGCTTAATGTGAAAGACGAACACATGAATGCATTGGGCGGCGTGCATGGTGGGGTCATATTCTCTTTAGCCGATATTGCTTTTGCGATGGCTTGTAATGCAGGGGATGCGCCATATACTGGCCTACAGGCGGATATTCGCTATATGAGCGGTGCGAAAGATCGGGTGTTATTTGCAACGGCAACCAAGGTTGGAAGTAGTAAAAAATTTGCGCATTATGAAGTGTTGATAACAGATGGTTTGAATAATAGAGTCGCTTTGTTTACATCTACATGTTACAGACTCGCACCATAACATGCGGTTATGAGGCTTATTTCTCCATTTTTTCTAAGCATTTCCAGATTTAAAAGTTTTTTATTTTTTAAATAGATTGTACTTTTTTATCTCATTAAATCAGTTGTCTATAAAACACTCATAAATGAGCCAATTTCATTAATTTATTCAAGATCAAGTTGATTATCATCTTTAGTAATTTTAATTTTTAACTTTTTATATTTGCGTTTGTTTGGATCAATTGCAGAATTTATGACCTCATCTGAGAAAGAGGAGCATAACATTAATTTTGCGTATGCGCGGTAGCCTATTAAAATTCTGCGTAGCGGATAGTCCGTTCTTGAAGAATAATATTCGATTCGCGAGTTAAGCTCTTGTAGTAGGATCTGTTCGGCCATTCGAATAATTTTCTGTAAGTGGTTCATTGCAGCATATAGAGATTTATCTAATCAAAGAAGGGTTATTTTCACTAATATGAAATCTGGAAAATTAAACACTAATATTGCATATTTAAATATCCTAGACATACAAATTATTTTTTATTACCTGTAAATTTAAGCAGACACAGTAGAACTATAATACATTGATAAATGGTAGAAAAATTACGGGTAACAACTCTTTTTAGAGCAACCGATCTATGTGTGTTATAGTCAATTTCGATTAATAATTGGCATTAAAATGGATATCTGTATTGGCGGCATACTTGATGGTCAAAAAAGAAAGAATGATCAAACTCATTTCAAAGTAGACAACCATTATTCTGATCATGGTTCTCAATATAATAAAGAGTATTTTCATTTAGATGGGCAACTTCATTCATTTTGGATAAGTGAAGAACTTGACTTCTATGAAGCACAAAAAAGAGTTGAATTAATCCTGAATACGAAACTTTTAGTTACCTAAATTAAAATAAATAATTTATTATAAAAGAGGGTGGATTTTTGAAGCTATCCTCTTCATTAAAATAAAATTTAAATATTTTATAGATTTAATTTTTGAAATTTATCAATACATAATTATTCATGAATTTATTATTTTATCCTGTAATCTAAAGAAAATAATTTAGTTTGGATTGTAGGTGTCTATATGGGAGATAAATTGATTGAAAAAGATAAACTTTTAAATTATCTTGCCCAAAAAAATGCAGAGAAAGAAATAGAGTGTGAATGGTTGAGGAATATTATCATTCGGTTAATTGATGAACTTGAAGATAACCGATTACAAGCACAGCTAATTCGACAAGTAAATGAAGAACTTATTTTATTAATACAAACACATGTCGATCCAGATTTTAATTCAAAAGATTTAAGTAAATTTAAAAATTAATTGGATTTTGAATTTTTTAAGGGATCCAGTTGGATTTTTCTTTATAAAAAATTAATATGAAAGAAGTCCAAAAAATGGACTTCTTTCATATTAATTAAAATTTTATCATTTTATTTATTTTTTTCTTCATTATTTTTAATTGGTGAAGAGTCTTCTGATTCAGATGGCTGGGCTGGTTTTTCAACTTTATCCTCATTTGGTTTTGGATCGGAGTCATTTTGGTTCTGAGTTGCTTTTTTTGAAAAGTCTTTAAAATCAGACATTTTAAGCTTCTTAATAAGAGTAGTGAAGTTTGATAGTATACCTTTCACTGAGTTACATTACGGTAGTTATGGGAGTGGTATGTAGAGATATGTTCCTTTATATACTTTAATATCGATATAATTTTTTAAAAAATATCTTATATATTGATTTAAATAGTAAAATTTAAATCAAGGATACGAATTAATAGATATTTTTAATCTATTTTATTTATATAGTTTTTAAAAAATATGATATTCGCATCTGTAGCTAAAAATATAAAAACTTTATGGTATTGTTTTTGTGGGTTAAATTTTTACTTGGGGTCTGAGCGTAAAGTTAATAAGGCTTAAAATAATAAAAAATATAGGGGTTTAAAGAATTTATTCTGTGTGGTGATTAAAATATATATTATTGTGATAATAAACAACAGTATCACATTCAGATACACTTGCATTGTATCTATATAAAGGTAAAGGGACTATGTTAACTAAGTGCTAGATAATCATCTGCACACCATTAAATAGGAGAGACTCTAATGTCTCAGGACCAAGTTAAAAGCGATCAAGACAAATCAAAAGAGCAACAACAGCAACAACAAGATGGTAAAGAGTTTGAACCTAAAACTCCTGATCAAAATGACGCAGAAAAAGTCAATCAAAATGATAAAAATGAGAAAAAATCATAATATAGAAATTTATATTTTTTCTTAAAATATTGGTTGGTAGAAAGAATAACTATTCTTTTTGCCAATTTATAAAATTAAGAGGAATATTTTAATATGTATTTTATAATAATACTTTTTATCTTATTTATTTTTGCTTATATTTTATTTAAGGTTTTTTCTACAGTTAATCTAGAACTCCCCGAAAGCACCCTAAAAATAGCTGGAAAAATATTTACAGAGAACAAAAACTTTTTTGAACATGAAATAATTGTAATTTTATACCAAGAAGAATTGATAACTTTAGTCGGTAATCAAAATGGTGGTAGCGTGAAGGTCTTTAAAAATGCTGTAATATGCCTAGAAAAAGAAACAAATAAAATCGCAGTATATATAGATACTTTAAGGGTCGGATATCTTAATAAAATAAACTCCTCTAGTTTTGTTAATTTTTTAAAAATAAAAGGTTTTAGTGAGCGAGATGCTTTTGAAGTTGATGCCGTTATAATTAGTGAAGAATTAAGCCAATGGAGTGTGAAGCTAGACATACCATACGATATGGAAAAGTTTAGGTTTGATAAATATTAAAATCCAATAAATATTTGATTTATATTTTATAAGATATATTTTGGTACATTTTTTTTAGTATTGAAAATAAAAAGAGATCATAATTATTGTAGTGATAATAAAAAGGAGAAAAGATATGGAACTTAGAGCTGTCAAAATGCATAAAATGTTTAAAGAGTTTCAGGATGAAAAGGCACTTGGCTATATGGGGGAATATGATGAAAAACATGATCTTGTAGCTGTATATAATATTTTTAAAGAAAAAATGAAGAAAATAGACGGAACCTATCAATGGATTCTACCTTCATCGGGTGAAGTGTTTTTTGTTGAAGAAGATCCACTCTATGTTCGTTAATTAATTTTCCCGTCTAAAAAATCGATAATTTATAAATCAAAGTCCTCTAATGAGGACTTTTTTATATTTCACTCAAGGTATCTTTAACAATTCTAAAAGCCGGTGACATCAATCTACGGCTGGTATAAAACAAACAAAAAGGAGGCAAGGTAACCGCGTGTTGTTCCAATAAACTTACTAACTTTTTCTCTTCTAAAGCAGGTTTCACCAAAGAGTGGGGTAAATAGGCTATTGCACAACTATCGAGTACAGGCTAACAAAGTTGAGCTATTGAAAAGAGTGGTGAAGCATCGAAATGAAGGACCAATGAAAAGCTAAATTGAACATTGTAATAAGAGGCACATCAGTATTGAATAAAAACACAAACTTAAAACCTCATTCATTTGAATTATATTATTAAGTTGATTTAAACTTTTTAGCACTCAGGTAGGAGTTCTCTTGGATGGCAAGGATGACCATTGCATTACATAAAAAACTTGAAGGAACTTGTGAAGTAAAAGTGCTTGTTGGTTTAGTCAACCATTTTTTAGATCATGCAAATTTTTTTGGAATCGAGCGCCGAGAGCTATTATTACAGAGTACTCTCACAGAAGAGCAACTAAGTGATTCAAATCAATGTATTCCACTTTACTACTTTGAGAGGATTATTGCTTATACATATAGTATTTGTAATGACCCAACGATTGCTTTAAGTTTTTTTAAAAAGATGGATTCTACAGCTTATGGAGTTTTAGGACATCTAGTCCCTTTATCTTCTAGTTTGTATAAAGCGATTGAGACATTAAAAGAGTTTCAACCATTAATCGGATGTATTGGAGATATTTCTCTCCAAATTGAGTCAGAAGCTATCTACTGGAAATGGAAATGTAGATCAACTGATCCAGTATTTAGTCGATGTGCGAATGAATATAATTTGTCATGGTGGTTGAGTCTAATTCGTTTAGTTCGAAATGAAGAATACTGCATTCTTAAAGCAGTACATTTCGCACATAGTTTGGCGAAACCTGAATTACAGAATTATTATGATGAGTTTTTTGGGTGCCCAGTCTATTTCAATCAAAAAGAAACTGCTTTGGTATTGTCACCAAAATCTTTAAATATGGCATTGAAGACTGAAAATGCGGGATTATATGATAGCGTGCGATTATTCGCTTCAAAATTATTAGAACAACAACGGGGCGAACAAACCTTTATTCAACAGACTAAAGCAAAAATCTATTTATTGCTTCACTATGATCGTTTGTCTCGTGAAAATGTTGCAGAGCTGTTAGGCATAAATGTCAGAACATTGAGTCGGAAGCTTCAGCTTGAAGAGAGCTCTTACAGCAAGTTACTTGATGAAGTTCGAATTGAATTAGCTGAAAATTTTTTAGAAAACTATCAGCATTCAATTTTATTTATTTCAAAAGCTTTAGGTTTTTATACAAGTCATTCCTTTATTTCTTGGTTTAAATTACAAACAAATTTGACTCCGAATCAATATCGTAAGAGTTTGAAAAGAAAGGCTATCGAAGATTAATAAGAAATTGAGGGGAATTTTTAATCTTATGTCCTATATTAGAGGTTAAATGACCCAGAAGCGTTATTTTTTACTTAGTAGTTAATAATAAGATTTATATCAACTTTATATGAATGATCGAAATTCTATTTAAGGTTTAATGAGCAATTTACTTTGTTCTAATTTTTAGTGTAGCTATGAAATTAAGCAAAATATATTTTTGATTTATAAGGATATTTTTAAAATAGAGTGTTCGAAAAATTAATTTCTTATCGTAAAAATATGCTTAATTTGAGTAATGAAGGGAATCAATATGGAAGTAAAGCAAATATATAAACAGACTATAGGTATAGTTTTACTTGGATTTTTAGTCTCAGGTTGTGGAAATGACAAGGACACTGTTTCAAGCAATCTACCGGAAATAGGTGATTCATGTCCAACCATTATGGATGAGAAGCTCTTTGCTGACGTGGATACTTTAGAAAAATTTGTTCAAGTTGGTCCTGATTTAGCTCAATTACGTTCAACAGGTAGTCTTGCTCATAAGCAATTGGTGGACTGGATTGAACTTGAAGCAAAAAAAATACCAAATATGCAAATACGATCGGATAGTTATGAAATTCAGCGTTGGCAACCGATGATTGTGGCTGAAAATGGCAAAGGACGTAGTTTATCTCGTTCAGGTCAGTTATCTGTTAATGGTAAAGATATAGCAATTGCTGGTGCTGTTCCTTATTCATTAGGTACAACATTGACTGGAAATAATGGACAATTGGTCTTTCTTGCAAGTAATCAAGCCATCACGGAAGAACATCGAGGTAAAATTATTGTACGTGAAATTCCAACTGTGCAAGATCCTGTGTATGTAAATCAGGTTGCACCCCCTTATGCATTTTTATTTCAGTTTGCAAAATATCTAAGCCCATCTCTTAATGATCTTAAAACACAGAGATACGATAAGCCTTTTTTAGCAGGCGAATTAATGAATAAGGACTTAATCGCAGCTGGAAAGGTGGGTGCGGCTGGTGTGATTCTTGGTTTTGATGTTCCTAGAGATCAAATCAAAGATTATTTTGATCCGCATAATGGGTTACATTATCGACTTCCTGCAGTGTTTTTAGGTGCAGATGAATTTGCCGAGGTAAAAGCTTTAGCCACAAGCAATTCGCAAGCAAAAATTGTAGTTCAGGCAGAAAGAGACACAACAACTACTCGAAATTTGATTGCAACATTACCAGGCTTAAGTCATGAAAAAATTGTATTTGTCGCGAACACGGATGGTAATACGTGGGTACAAGAAAATGGTGTGAGTGGGTTACTTGCGTTAGCCCAATATTTTGCAAAGTTACCGTTAAAATGCCGACAAAAAACATATGAATTTGCATTTAATACTGGTCATTTGCATATGTCTAAAGAAGGAACTTTTAGATATATGGAAGAACTAAATGAAGAATATAAAGACGGTAAAGTGAGTTTTGTTTTTGCAGTAGAGCATTTGGGAACACGTGAAATAGTAGCAAAACCAAGAAAAGATTTGGGTTGGGGGAGAACATTAGAATTTTCAGGTAGAGCAGAGCCTCAGGCTTGGTTTGTAGCTGAAGATCATCTTTTGATGCAAAAAGTCGCAATTGAAGCTGCTCAAAGACATAAGCTACCTGCGGTACTGATTTCGACTGGGCAAGATATGCCAAATATTCAACGTTCCCCAAAACAATGTGATTTTGGTGGTATTGGAAACGCATCACATCAGAACTTAATTCCAACTATGGCGACTATTTCTGGTCCATGGTCCCTTTGGGCACCATCGTTTGGTCGAGATGCGATTGATTTTAGTTTGATGCGTAAGCAGTTATTAGCAATTGGTGATTCAGTTTTAGCTTTACAAAATCATACCAAAGCTGAAATTGATGGTCCTTATACGGAATGGAGAGTCGCTAGTAATCAAGGAAAATTAGTCTGTTCACATTCAATAAACAGTGGTGTAGAAGATGCACCAAACACAGCGAACTAATATTGAAAAGGATCCATAGCGATTGTTTTTATAAATTAGTTAGGCTTTGATGCATAAAATTATCCTACAGGCTTATTCAACCTTTTAATTATTTTAATGAATAAGCCTGTATCTAAAATCTATAGTAAGAGTTCGCCAAGAATGATGACTGATTTTTAGTGCGATAAAAATAAAGAGGCTTCGGCTTCTTTATTTAGCTTTTATAAGTTTTATCTGGTTCATGTAACCAAATGACTTTGAAACAGAAATTCAATGTAAATATTTGAATAAGCTGCAAAACGTATATTCTTAACTTTACGGAAATATACTGACTTTAAAGGATAATGCTCTTAAACAGCTATCAAAGAAAAATGAATTGAGATAGTCTTAACCCGCTTTTTAAGCTTATGACTATGCAATAGTTGGAATAGAGATATTTGAATAATGAAGAATAATTTTATATTTTTTTTGATGTTATTGAATCCATTTTCTGCCACTTCAGCAATGGAAATTCCATTAACATTTGATAAAAGCTTACTCCCTATGTCAAACGTAACTATAAATGGTGTAAGTGGCGAGTTTATGATTGATACAGGTTCATTAACTCCTTTTCATTTTTCAAAAGAGTTTATCGCCAAGACTCCTGGTGTTAAAGTGACCGGTGAGAAAGAACGTAGTATGGACCTATCTGGCAGAATATACACGAATGATAAGTTTCTAATCGATAGAGCAATTATAAATGGTATGTCATTTAATTACGTTGAAGGGGTGTCTCTTACGCCATGGGGGTTGGTGTTAGAGAATGGAGAAAAACCTGACAGCATGGTGATCGGGTTAAAATTATTTAAGGATAAAGTTATTCTCATTGATTATGAAAAGAAAAAATTATCAGTTGTTGAAAATATAAGTCAATTAAAAACAGATTTAAGTCAATGGATATCATTACCTCTTGTTGTTAATGAAGAAGGTGTAACTATTGAGATAAAAAACGGCAATGAAAAGTACAAGATGAATTTGGATACGGGAGCAACACTATCTTTATTTTGGAAGGAAAGAATAAAAACGGATTACGATGCGATTTCTTGTGAAGAGGTCATGAGTAATCTAGATCAAAATAATTGCAATGCAATGAAAGTTTTAGTCAATGGGGCTGAAAATAAATTAATAATTAATACTATGCTAGTCGATGGTGATTTTAAGCATATGAATGTCGATGGAGTAATCGGTAATAATTTTATTCGGAATCATAAAATTCTAATTGATTTCCCTAATAATAAGTTATTTATTAAACCTTAATTTTCTATTTTTCGACCAAACTAATTCCCGACCTCCGTTGTAAAAATTCGCACATTATGAAGCTGTGATAACAGATGATTGAATAATCGGATCGCTTTATTTGCATCCTTTAATATTTGAGTTATTGAAAAAAAGAGTAGTACAGCATCGGAATATAAGACCAATAAGTAGTCATTAGTGAGGGGGGCTTCTGTACAAAAGAATAGAAAAAACACCAAGCATCACTTACTGAAGTGTAATTTTAATCTGGTTAATATTTATATAAGATAGCTAAAAAACCACAAGGATATCAGCTAATGAAGTTTCTAAAAATTCTAAGTTTTAGTGCTATTTTTACGTTATCCGCACATACTTATGCGACAGTGGGTGGTGGACAAAAAATTGAAGTATTGGGTTATCAGCAAAAAGAGAAAAAATTTTATGTATTAAGACATTATGAAGATGGTCGAGGACGTTTACCACAATTATATTATTATCTGTTAAATAGTAAATCACCCGATAAACTTATTGAAGTTCGATCTCTATATATCAATCCAAAAACCCATAAGATTGATTATGATCAAGATAGTAGTGGATTTAATAAGGCTATAAAAAAAATTAAAAAGAATTTAACCCCTTTGATCGTAAGTAATAGTAAGACTGTAAAAATTCAAAGATTAAAAAGTCATCAGACTCAAATATCAGCTTGGTCTGATCCTTCAGAAAAGATGACACAATATAAAACTGAATATGTTGTAAAATCGCCGTCTTTACAAAGTAAGACCCATATTGCGGTTCATTACACCAAAGCAATAAAAATTTCCCAAAATTATAGAGTGCCGAAACAAAATAAGAGGTTGGTTGTCGTTAAATATCTGGGGGTTCCAGAAGAAACTGGTTATGATGTTGAAGACCCTGTTTTACTACTACCTATGAAAAAATAAATTTAAGAGTAAATTATTTTCTTGGTTCAAATCGGTAATACACACAACATCTGTGTATATTCAGCTCAAGACTTATCTGCACTTGGCTGTTTTAATTTATGCCTGCTTTATAAACCCCAATTTAACAATAACTCACTCATTATTTATCCTTACTTTTTAATGATCTATTTTAAAACAAATATCATTTTGCATGCTTATTTTTCTTATTTTTTATAGAATATTGATTATATTTAATAACTAAATTTACTTATACTTAATTGTTTTTTAAAAATTAAAAGGTTTAAAGTGGTTTTTGTATCTGTAAAAGAAATAGCTGATAAAGCGCAGAACTTTATTGTCCATGAACAAATGCTTATAGGGATTAATTATTGTTTAGGAATAAATGGATATGAACAAGACATTAACGAGGGGCGAGCATGGTTGTGGATAGCAGCTACATACTATCGGTCTTTTATTGCTCAGTATAATTGGGCTTTAACATGGACAAGTACGCCTTGTTATAAAACTGAAGAAGATATTTCTTTAGAAGAATTACAAATATTGGCAGATGAAAATAATTTGGCAGCAATCTACATGCTAGGTGTTCATTTTAGAGAACCAGATCCTTTGTTAGCAATTGAATATTATCAAAAGGCGGCAAAAGAAAATTTTTATCCCGCAATAAATAATTTAGCTGACATATATGAAAATGGCTCTGGTGTTGAACAGAACATTAATAAAGCTGTTGAACTTTATAATATTGCCGCTGAACAAGGTATTGCTGCTGCGGAGTGGAGTTTAGGGGTACTTTATTTTAATGGCGATCTTGTAGATCAAAACATTCCATTAGCTCAATATTGGTTACAAAAAGCAGAAGCAAATGGATGGTTTCCAGCTCAGGATCTTTTGATTTCTATCGATGATAATTATCAAAAAATTTAATTCTATAAATTAAGAATACTTTTTATTTGGGTATTTCGCTTAGTACTTGGTAAGTTGAAAGCAAAACTCAGAGCCCTTAGATTAGGGGAGGTTAATTATTAATTTGGGGTAGAAGTGGACAACGATAATACTGTTTTTAAGTTTTTTACTTCTTCTATAGGGCTACGACCAAATAGACGTTTAAATTCTCTACTAAATTGAGATGCACTTTCATAGCCTACTTTTCTTGCAGCGGTTTCAGCACTTACTCCTTGTCGAACCATCATTAATCTTGATTTATGTAATCGTATGGCCTTGATATATTGAATTGGGGAAGTAGAGGTAACTGTTTTAAAATACATATGAAAAGCAGGAATACTAAGGTTCGTTTGTATCGCTAAAGTGCTAACATCTATTTTTTTTTCATAATTTGAATGAATATACTGTAAAGCATTAGCAATTTTACCAAAGCTACTGTTCCTTAATAAAACTTCTCTAAGTCCATTTCCTTGTTCATTGCTAAGAACTCTATAAAGAATTTCTCTGTAGATAGAAGGCCCTAAAACTTTAGCCTCAATAGGGGAAGTCAGTGACTTTATCAAACGAAATACTGCATTTTCAAAATTATCATCTATAGGACTAGAATATAAGGCACTAGGAAGGGAGCTAGATTGTGCAGAGTTTACAGGAAGATTTGTTATAAGTTCGGTCAATATCAAAGGATCAATGTGGAGGATAATACCTAGCAAAGGGTTATCAGCTGTTGCTTCAGCTTCAACATTGAAAGGTAATGGAATAGAGACCACAAGATAATTATTAGCATCATAAATATATTGTTTGTCATTATAAAAACCGCATTTACGCCCTTGTAAAATAATCACAATGCTTGGCTCATAAAAGGTCGACATGCATGTCAGTGCACTGTTTGAACGAATAAATGTAACATTTTCAAGTAATGACTGTGTATATCCTTCCGAAGAAGCTAACTGATTTATTAAAGACAACATGTGCTGCTGTGTATTAATGGTGAAGTTAGTGCTCATTCTTGAATTCCACATACAACCTTAAATATTTCAAAATACGAGTAATTATTCATTTTAGCAAGCTAGCAATTACTTTTAGGCAAGTATTGAATACGAATAGGTCTTAAAGCCTAGACCCTTTGTATATAGGATAATTTTAGGTTTTTAATAAATTTAAGTTCATCTTTTTTACGGTTTTAGAGGTTTTATACATGTCAAAAACAATACAACCAAAAATTATTATTGTTACAGGTGCAAGTAGTGGTATTGGTGAAGCCACTGTTAGAGTTCTCGCTCGTCAAGGGCATACCTTACTGATCGGTGCTCGTCGTGCTGATAAACTAAAACTACTGGCTGATGAGCTTGGTTCTGAAGGGTGTAAAGTCGAGTATCGGACTTTAGATGTTACCCAAAAAGATGATGTTCAGGCGTTTGCTGATTTTGCGATTCAACAATATGGTCGAATTGATGTCATTATTAATAACGCAGGTATCATGCCACTATCACCAATGGCTTCTCTCAAAGTAAATGAATGGGATGCCATGATTGATGTAAATATTCGTGGTGTCCTTTATGGGGTAGCCGCGGTACTTCCTGTTATGCAAAAGCAAGGACATGGTCAAATTATAAATATTTCTTCTATTGGTGGTCTCTATGTGATCCCTACAGGAGCCGTATATTGTGCAACGAAATATGCTGTACGTGCCATTTCTGATGGATTACGCCAAGAACACAAAGAGCTTCGCGTAACTTGTGTTTATCCAGGAGTAGTTGAATCGGAACTTGCGAATACCATTACAGATTCTGCCGCAGCCGAAGCTATGGAAGGTTATCGTAATATTGCTCTTAAGCCAGAAGCGATTGCCAATGCTATCGCACACGTCATTAATCAACCTCAAGATGTTGATACGAGTGAAATAGTTGTTAGACCAACAGCAGCATTATAAGTTTTACTTTTAAAAACGTGGTTATATTTTTCCACGTTTTTATCTTATAACAGCTGAAAAATCATTGAAAAATTAACATTATGAGATATACAAAGATGAATCAAGAACAGATTAAAAGTTTATTAGATAGCCAAAGAGCATATTTTCGTTCAGGCGAAACATTGGATCTAGATTTTAGATTAGAGCAACTGGAAAAACTAAAAACAAGCTTTATAAAATACGAACCGAAAATCATTGAAGCCGCTAAAAAAGATATGGGCAGAAATGAAATGGAAACGTATTTAATTGAGTTGAATTGGGTTTTAGATGAACTCAATAACACTATAAATAATCTCAAGGATTGGGCGAAAGAAAAGCACGTAAAATCGCCTGAAATTTTTAAGGCAAATGAAAGTATCCTAAAACCCGAACCTTTAGGAACAGCATTTATTTTGAGTGCTTGGAATTTTCCGACATGGCAAATTTTTGGTCCTTTGCTTGGAGCAATAGCCGCTGGAAATACAGCAGTTGTAAAACCTTCTTCTACTTCTGCTGCTTGTGGAGAAGTAATTAATGAAATTGTAGAAACTACATTTTCGCCAAATTACATCAAATGTATTTTGGGAGATGTGGAAATGATTAATCGTTTCTTAGAAGAACGATTTGACCTTATATTTTTTACAGGTAGCCCAAGAGTAGGTAAAGTTATTCAATTAGCAGCCGCTAAACATTTAACACCAACAATTTTAGAATTAGGTGGGAAAAGTCCTGCTATCGTAGATGAAACAGCTGATATAGAACATGCTGCCAAGAGTATAGTTAGGGCGAAATTATTTAACACTGGGCAGATTTGTGTTTCGGTAGATCACGTGTATGTTCATTCGAGCATCAAAGAGAAATTTATAGAACTCTGTAAAAAATACATGGTTGAATTTTATGGCGAAGATGCTTCTCAAAGTGAAGATTATGGTTTTATCATCGACCAGAGAAATTTCGAAAGATTGTTAGGATCGCTAAATAATAATGGGAAGATTGTTTTTGGTGGACAATCAGATGCTGCAAGACGCTACATTGCACCAACTATTTTAGATGATATTTCAGAGAATTCTGAGATTATGCAAGAAGAAATTTTTGGACCTATTATGCCTGTGCTTTCCTTTGATTCCATTGAAGAATTGGTCGCTCTTCAAAAAACTAAAGAGAAACCTTTAGCATTGTACTTCTTTAGCAAAGACAAGAAGAGCCAAGATTTGGTGCTAGCACATACCAGTTCAGGCGGTGTTACAATTAACGATTGCATGCAACACGCAGCATCGAGATATTTACCATTTGGCGGTGTGGGAAATAGTGGCATGGGTAATTATGTTGGTGAAGCCACATTCAAAGCCTTTACACACTTCAAACCTATTATGATAGCTCACACTAGTGATTCGTTGGATGATTCATTGAGTTATCCTCCTTATGCTGGAAAGGTGGAAAAGTTAAAAAAGCTCATGTAGGTTGTAGTTTAATTGGTGGTGATTCTCGGTGCACGGACAATTTAGAAGCCGCTTTTGCAGCATTCATAACTTTTCGTATTATTGATAAAAATATGAAGTTGCAGAGTACAGGGGTTTAGCGCGTGTGCCACTCCAACCAGTATAGCCAATATGTATGGTTCATCGCATAATGCAGTTTTGATTGTCCCATTATGCGGTGCATTTTTTTTTGATTTAATTAATACGACAGTTATTAAAATGATTATTAAGTTTATTCTATAATTTTAAACTTAATGATTAACAACCCTCGATGGAAATTCTAAATAAAATATAGCTTTCTTAAAACTACTTAATCAAATTGTCCAATTTTCTTGGGCAGACCAGATTTATTTTCTAAGATTAGTTATTTAATTTGAATAGATACCATGAAAGTATTTGACCTTTTTACGCATTATTTTTGAGAACTATATATGACCGCAGAAGCCCACTCCTTTGGATTGCTAAGCCCTGTTATTTTATTGGCAGCAGCCGTTATTGCTGTACCTATCTTTAAACGTATTGGCTTGGGCTCTGTACTTGGATATCTTACGGCAGGGCTTATCATTGGGCCATTTGGATTTGCCTTTTTCTCCGACTCTACTTCAATATTACATATCGCTGAACTCGGTATCGTTATGTATCTATTCTTGATTGGTTTAGAAATGAAACCATCGCATTTATGGAGTTTACGTCGAGAAATATTCGGGTTAGGTACATTACAAATTATCCTATGTTCTTTAGCACTTTTTGGTGTTGGTCTTGCCTTTGGTTTTAATTGGCAAATCGCATTTATTGGAGCGACTGGTTTTGTATTGACATCTACGGCTATTGTTATGCAGTTACTAGGGGATCGAGGTGATACTAATAAGCCTAGAGGGCAAAAAATAGTCGCAATATTGTTATTCGAAGATTTATTGATTGTTCCGCTTTTAGCAATAGTTGCCTTCATGTCACCTGATTCAGTAGTCGAAAGTGTTAGTTCTCGTTGGCAGGGTATTGGAATTGGTATAGTTGCAATTGTTGGACTGATTGCTGCTGGATATTGGCTTCTTAATCCGTTATTTCGGATTTTAGCTAGTTCCAAAGCTCGTGAAGTAATGACTGCGGCAGCCTTACTTGTTGTGTTAGGTGCAGCATTATTGATGCAGGTTAGCGGCCTATCTATGGCTATGGGGGCTTTTTTAGCAGGCGTGTTACTTTCAGAGTCTACTTTCCGTCATCAAATCGAAGCGGATATTGAGCCTTTCCGTGGAATCCTGCTTGGGTTATTTTTTCTTGGCGTAGGAATGTCGCTTAATTTATCGGTAGTTGCAAACAATTGGCCGTTAATTCTAAGTGCTGTTTTAGCAATGATGTCAGCCAAAGCATTTATGATTTATGTTGTTGCTCGTATTACGAAAACTCCCCATCCAGACGCACTCGATCGTGCTTTATTAATGGCTCAAGGTGGTGAGTTTGCTTTTGTACTTTTTGCTGCTGCAACGAGCGCGCACGTTATTGATGAAACAATTAAATCAAATCTAACGGCAATTGTCGTTTTATCAATGGTATTGACTCCAGTCGTTGGGATTATTTTCAAAAAATTGTATAAACCAAATCAACAACAAAGCTTAGACGGTATTGATGTAGCAAATGGTTTGAGTGGTAGTGTATTAATCATTGGTTTTGGTCGTTTTGGTCAAATAATGAGTCAATCATTATTAGCAAGTAGTGTAGATGTCACCATTATTGATAGTGATATTAAAATGATTAAGAATGCAGAAAAAATTGGTTTTAAAGTCTATTATGGTGATGGCGCAAGACTAGATATTTTACACGCATCAGGTGCTGGTCATGCCCAAGCTGTTGCTGTTTGTGTGGACGATAAAGACGCTGCAAATCAGATAGTAACGCTTATCAAACATGAGTTTCCTTTTGCTAAGGTACTTGTACGAGCATATGACAGAGAGCATTCCTTACACTTAGTCAAAGCAGATGTAGACTTTCAGATTAGAGAAACCTTTGAATCTGCCTTGCTCTTTGGTGAGGCAACTCTAAAAGCAGCTGGAGTTAGTCAGACTGAGGCTTCTAATATTACTCAAGAAATTAGGGCACGCGAGAAAGTACGTTTTGAGATGGAAGTTTCAGCAGATGACTTATATGCTAGTTTAGGTGTCCGATATAACAATACAACGTCTAAAACAACAAAGACATTAATAGAGCCAAACAAGTAAGTTAGTAGTTTTTACTTATGTGTTTCTATTAACTAACTTTTAAAATTCCTCTGCACTGGATATTGTTAAGTATTGAGACAAACAAGAATTTATTAAGTCTTTAAGTGAAAATGATAAAACCAACCGCGCCCTTAATGGTGGGGTTGGTTTGTCTAACTGATTTTATTTCCCCCTTTATAAACCCCAATTTAACAATAAATCACTCATTATTTATCCTTACTTCTTAATGATCTAATTTAAAACAAATGTCATTTTGTGTGCTTGACTGCAAAAGGGTTGGACACTATCCTTTGCCTGCTGGCCTACATCGCCAGTCGGTTTTGACGGACCGTATCATAGAAGCATTAAAGGTTTTACTTTTAGTGCCTAGCCCCTCGTGCCCCCTCTACGGTGGAACGGGAGGGGGACACCTTCGGGTGTGCTGGTTCTATGACCAGTCCGTCAACCCTCTTTCGTTCTGCCACCATAATTTTAATGTTTAGGCAGAACTCCCAATAAAAAGGAGTTGGCTTTGCACATCCATTATTTCTTGGCAACCTTTGCCAAAAGCTATAACGACACAGCTTAAAAAATAAAGCAGCTTGATCACCCTAAGGTTTTCAGGCTTTAAGTCATTACGGCTCAAAAAAACTTGCATCAACAATAAAACTTGAGATGTGCCACGCACAGTCTTTACGGCTTTGCTGTGCCTTTTTTTCTCCCAAAAAAGTATCTCATTTAGAAACAACAAGAATTTTTATAACGGTAAAACTATGCCAAAGTTAGTTCTTCCAACACGTGCCATACAAGTCGTAAATAAGTCGATTGATTTATTTCACCATCGCGGATTTCATGTTGTTGGAATCGACCGAATCGTGAAAGAGTGTGAAATTCCCAAAGCGACTTTTTATAACTACTTTCACTCTAAGGAACGGTTTGTTGAAATCTGTTTGATCGTACAAAAAGAACGTTTAAAAGAAAAAGTGGTTTCAATTGCTGAGTATGACTGCAACACCAATGTGGTTGATAAGCTTAAGAAGCTCTATTTTTTACATACAGATTTAGAAGGGCTGTACTATCTATTATTTAAAGCAATTTTTGAAACGAAACAGACCTATCCAAACGCCTATCAAGTTGCGATTAAATATAGAACGTGGCTAATCAATGAAATCTATAGCCAGCTTAGAACACTTAAAACCGATGCGACTTTTCAAGATGCAAAGCTATTTTTATATATGATTGAAGGCGCAATTATTCAGCTTTTAAGTTCGGATGGGGCAATTGATCGGGAAAGGGTGTTGGATTGTTTTTTGGTGGGGTTGAATGGACGTAAGGGAATAATTTAAATGATAGGTCTTATGCCACCTTTAACTGATTAACTAGACTAAATATATTCAAAAGATTGGAAAGAAATTTCTTCAGAAAATTGCGTGGCTCTTGAGATAAATGATTACGTCAAAAACCATGCAATTTATAAATAAAGTCTTTTAAAGACCTCGAAGCTTATTTAATTCGATACCATGTTTGGTTCCGACCAATTGCAGAGATACCAATGTATCCACGAGCGATAAGTTTGCTACCATCTGGTGACATTGTTGCACTAAAACGATATGTCTTATCTGACTGAGGGTCGAGGATAGATCCTTTGTCATATTTATTTTGACCGACGCTTTTTAAATTTTTGACGATGGTTAAACCAATTAAAGATTTGTTTTTGTAAGCACCTTCACACATCGTACATTTATTGGCTTCACTCGGAACGAGTATTTTTTCGATGTTAGCAGAGAGGTTACCATTTTTATCTTCGTTAAATCTTACCAGTGCTCTGGGTTCATTGGTTGCATCATCAATTGTTTTCCAAACACTGCCATGTAGTTTGTCTGAAGCAAATGAATGAATCGAATGAAAGCTGAGTAAAAGTAATAATAAATATTTTTTCATATCAATAGTTTCTCTAATTAAAAATGGGTGGCTTTAATCGCCAGAATGATTCATTTTAAATTCAACTTCACAATCTTCTTTATATTGAATCAATAAGATAAATAATATGTAAAGTTATAATCTATTTACCGTAATATTATTTTGATCGTTTTTTTTATGCAATTGCGATAATAGACAGAATTAACAAATACATCCTCAAAAGTTGCTTATCAGATCATAAATTATTAACAACTTTTTGAAGCATGCGCTGATTAGGCAGATATAAATTGTGATAAATGATGACAAAAAAAGTGTTTAAGGGAAATAAAAACATCAACTACTTTTTAAATTGGTTGGATTGCGTGTAATTCATCACAAATTCTGAAAAATAATATGGAAATCATTTGTTTAGTATTGATTGACAGTCCGCAATATTAAGTTTTATAACTAAAAGATCCTGAAAACTGTTTCTTTAATCAGAACAGAGAAATAACAATATAAAGACGAATAGATATTAGAACGAAAATATAAGGAGAAGAAATGAACGTCCTTAAATACGCCTTATTTTCTCTTATGGGAATGCTGATAATAAATAGTGCAGATGCCGGAAATACATCTACATCATTGAAGGTCAGTTTAACCATTGTAGAAACGTGTGAAGTTTCCACACAAGGAAATTTAGATTTTGGTTCAGTTGTTCGCTCTCAGCCAGTTGCTGGTGCAAGAACGGATGTATCTGTCCAATGTAGTCAAAATACACCGTATCAATTAGCTGTAACTTCAGATAATAACTTTGAACTTAAATCTGCTGCCAGCACCGCATCTGTTGCATATGTACTGTATCAAGATGCTGGTCATACCCAAATTTGGGGAGGGTCGGGAAGTAAAATACGTTCAGGAATTGCAACAGGAATGAAAGAAACTATTCCTATTCATGGGGCAATTACATCAAGTACCAATGTTCAGGCAACCAAGTATGAAGATTGGGTCCGTGTGAATGTCATATATTAATAATAGAAACACCGAAACGTCGTGCAATGCTGTCCAGACTTATATAAATCTGACAAGAGATTTATTTTCTAATACAAAGTATTGAATAAGCCTTTAACTTGAATCAGATTGTCGATCACTTATTAGCTCGGCCATCCAGTCTGAAAATACGCGTACCGCTGGTGAAAGAAAACGCTGATGCGGATAAAGTAAAGTGACGGTAACAGGCGATGGGCACCAGTCTTGTAACACGGCGATGAGGCTTTTTTCTTTTAAGTGTTCCGTCACAAGTCTTTCAGCAAGTTGAGCAAGTCCGTAACCTTCAAGGCACATTTTTATATAAAGTTCAGTTTCATTAACGGCGACAGTACCATTCATTTGTACAGTTTTTTTCTCTCCATTTCGTACAAAGTGCATTTCACCCGCATGTCTGTTGTTTCCTGAGAAATAATGAATAGCTCGGTGATGTGCTAAATCATCGGGAGTTTGCGGAATTCCATGTTCTTTTAAATATGCTGCCGAAGCGCATGTTACCCAGCGGAATTCACCAAGTGGGCGGGCAACCAACGTGGAGTTTTCTAAATTTCCCATGCGGATTACACAGTCTACACCTTCCTTAATAAGGTCTACTTGTCGATCGCTGACGCCTATCATAAGGTAGATATCTGGATAACGCCGTTGAAACTCTTGCAGGTTCGGCATAATCACCGAATGAGCGATGCCAGCAGGCATATCAACTCGTAATCGACCCTGTGGTTGTTTGATAGCATTGGTCAGGTTAGATTCGGTATGTTCAATCAGGTCAAGTATTTCTCGGCACTGGGTCAGATATTCTGCCCCCTCTGGCGTCAGGCTAACCCGTCTTGTTGTTCTGTTTAACAGACGCACTTGTAAATACTTTTCAAGATTTTTAATTGTACTAGTGACTGTTGAGGCTGGTAGGGAAAGTGCCTCTGCTGCATGGATAAAGCTTTCAGCTTCTGCTACCCGAACAAAAATCTGCATTGCCTGAATACGATCCAATCTCATACCTTTGTCCCAATACTGTACTTACACTCTTAGATTATTCGCTTTCGCTGAATAATAAAAACAGTTTAACCAGCTTTTTCAGCATTATCACTTCAGATAGATTTTCAGCATACATTTGAGAAGTTGGAATAATGATGACTGATTACAACAGAAACATAGTGCAGCTGACTGAATCTTCACCAAATAGAACGCTGATTCGCGGGGCGACGATCCTAAGCATGGATAGCGTGATTGGGAACATGGTTCGCGGAGATATTCTGATTGAGAGCGGCATGATTACTGCCGTGGGTGAAAATTTAGAATCCGAAGGTGCAGCTATTATTGATGCATCCAATATGATCGCGATGCCGGGTATGGTCGATACTCATCGACATTCATGGGAAGGGCAACTGCGACGGATTAATCCGAATGCTGAAACGCTAGAAGACTATTGCAACGCGACGCACTATTCTTTTGCCAAGTACTATCGCCCAGCAGATATGTACATCGGTAATTTGCTTACAGCTCTAGGCTGCATAGATGCGGGTATCACAACAGTGATTGATAACTCGCACAATAGTCGTAGTGCCGCTCACTCTGATGCGGCTGTTGAAGCTTTACTAGATGCTGGTATTCGTGCTGTACATGCTTCTGGTGCGCCAGTATCAGGAGACTGGGATAGAGCGAACTGGCCTAGCAATCTCGAACGCCTACAAGAAAAATATTTTAAAAACAGCGAAAACAGTTTGGTATCACTGGCTGCCATGGCTCAGCTAGAACCTGAACTATGGGCTGAGGCACGCAGATTGGGGCTGCCAATCATTACTGAATTTTTTGGTGGTGAAATGGCTGCTGCACTAGAGGGTCTGCATCAGCAAGGTCTGCTAGGACCAGATAATATCTTTAACCACTGTACCTCGCTGCCAGACGCTGGATGGGAAATTTTGCGCGAGGCTGGAGTACGAGTAAACGTATGCCCACGATCAGATGCCCACTATGGCATCGAAGACGGTATGTTTGCCATGCAGTCGGCTCTACGTCACGGCATTAAACCTGGGTTGAGTGTAGATAATGAAACCTCTTACAGTGGCGATATGTTTATGGAAATGCGCGTAGCGTTTTACTTACAGCGTGTAATGGGAATGCATCAGAACAAATGTTGTGGCTCAGCACATTCGCCAGTGACCCTTCAAACTCAAAACCTTCTAAAAGCTGCAACGGCTGATGGTGCTGCTTGCGCAGGTCTGCAAGAAAAAATCGGTAGCCTGACACTTGGTAAACAGGCTGACTTGATATTGATTCGAACAGACGACATTAACCTTTATCCGTCTGGCAATGCTTTTGGCACCGTAGTTCATGCAACTGAGCGCAGCAATATTGATACAGTGATGATTGGCGGACGAATCGTTAAACGTGACGGTAAAGTGTTGGGTGTGGACAGTGAGCGACTTCGTGCAGCGATTGATGAATCTCGCCAGCATCTTTTTGCTGCGGCTGGTTATGCTCCTGATATTTTTGCTGAGACATTTCTGCCTCTTGAGTAAATTGGATAAAAGGGGGGGCAAACACGATGAATGTTATCTATTACCTCATGGCCTTTGCCGCGGGGCTAGGGATTACTCTACAAACCACGTTGAATGGCCAACTGGCTAAAGGCATAGGCGGGGATTCTGTTGCTGCGGCGTTATTCTCGTTTACTGCTGGTGCGGTATGCCTTGGGATTTACTCTCTGGTGCGAGGTGGAATCGCTCCTTCGCTGATCGCTATTCCTGCCCAGCCATGGTGGAGTCTAATGGGCGGAGTACTAGGTTCGTGCGCACTGCTGAGTTATGTCGTCCTTGCTCCTAGAACCGGGTTATCTGCTTTGCTGGGGTTGGCAATTGCTGGGCAGATTATCTCGTCATTGTTGATTGATCATTTCGGATTGTTAGGGGCGACTGAACGACCAGTTTCCATGATTAAACTGGCTGGAACAGTGGTTATGCTGATAGGTTTAGGGATTGCTCTTTTTGGTGACAGGTGATGAATCTTTAAACCAGTATTGTTGATATAAAGTGACTTCAAGCCACTCCAGTCATGGAGTAGCAATATATATTTAACAAATCAGTAGCAATCGATATTCACCATCTTTTTCAACAGGTGCTCGATGAATACAAGGTAAAACCTTTTGAGTTGGATGGTCTACCGCCAGACGCCACAAATGTCCTGTGCCTAAATTTACAGGTTGGGCGTTAGATTTAGGCTGATAATGCAAATCAAAGAAATACTCTGCCAAAAAGGCTTCAAATTCAGCATCTGGGCCGTCATGTAATGCTTTGAGCTTTTCTCTAATTTCTGGGATTAAAACTTTTTGTTCAACCTGATCATTGGGCACAATATCGCTAGCAGCGCCGTGATAGGTACATAAAAAGGTGTATGTTTCAATGGGGGAGCGATCAACATGAAATGAATATACGTCTGTTGAAATGAAATCTAGCTCTTCATCGCGTTCATAATGTTTAAGCAAATTAAGTACAGGTGATGCACCAAATTCAGTTAACTGCTCGATATCTTCTAAAATAGTTTTCCTTGCCAAATTGCCTTTGTCAGAAAGTTGTAGCGCTAAAAGCTCTTCAACAGTAACTTCTGTAATATTTTCTTTTAAATGAAGTTTATTCACAATTTCTTTAAAGTCACCAACCAAATTTCTGTACCAACACATCGCATTTGTCTCTCCTTGAAACTTTGTACTTATAAGTTCAGGAAAACTAGAAACTTGTCTAATTTGATTGCTGTCAGAAAACACATTCTTCATATGAGAAATAAATAAAATAATAGAGCATGTCTAATATTATAGCCTGAGCTTAGTCGAAAATATTCTAGTCCAGCTTATTAAGTAGATTTAACCTTACTTCAGAAGAACATTATTTGCCTCTGAAGTAAGGTCTTTAAAAGTCGACTAATCTATTTACCACTCATATTTCATGCCCACTCGGAAATTAGTTGGAGCGCCGTAATAGCTATTTGTAGTGGCTAAATGGTATTTCTCATTAAATAAGTTATTAAGGTTGAAGTTGAGCATAAGATTATTGTTCACCTTATAACGTGCCATTAAGTCGACTAAAGCATAACTTTCTTGAGTAAATCGACCCGTTGCAGAAACTGCATTTTTCTCATAAATTTCGCTTTGCCAACGAATGCCACCACCAATGGTAAGCGCTTCATCAAGATAAGGTAGGGTATAGGTAGTAAACAGTTTGGCTGTGTTATTTGGCACACCAGTATTTAATCGGTTGTCTTGGCTATCTTTTGATAAGTTACGGCTAAAGCTTGTTGAAACTTGCCATAAATCAGTCAACTTACCTGTCGCTTCAATTTCAAAGCCGCGGCTTTTTGTGCCAGATTCTGTTCGATAGGCTTGAGAACCATCTGGGGCAAATACATTGGTTAATGCAATCGCTGTATTGTCCTCTTTAGTTTGATAAATAGCAGCGCCAACATTTAACTGATTATCAAAAAACTCACCCTTAATACCCAGCTCGGTACTATTGCCTATTAATGGATCTATGTATTCGCCTGTAACAGCTTTCTTATCTTGTGGTGAAAAAATATTGGTGTAGCTTGCATACGCAGTCCAGTTGTCAGTGAAATCATAGGTAATGCCGACATATGGAATCACCTTGCCACTTTCTTCTTGTGTTGTGTAGGTGGTCGTATTCTTAGCATCTGAATGGTTGCCCGTTATGCGCTCCCAGTCTTCAATTCGAGTGCCTAAAATGACCGCAAGATTATCGGTTGCTTTAAGACGAATGGCACCAAAAATAGATTGGCTACGGTCATCTCCACTGTACCAGCCATCTATTTTTGTTTCGGGGCGGTTAGGTGTACTGCCATCCCAAGCAAAAATATTTTTTAGAGTGCCATCCCATGTCATTTTATCGTCAACTGTGTTATTCCAGCCCGAATAGGTAGGACGTTTATTTTTACTTTTTGTGTAGGTTGTGCCGAGTACTACATCATGAGTTTGATTAAATAAATCAAATGAACCGTTTAAGGTTAAATTAAATAAATCTTGAGTAGGGCGATAATCCCAACGGGTTGCATACAACATCGCCCCGCTACCTGTGGCCTTATCGATTCCTTTACTTGAGTAGGTATAGCCTACAATTTCATCCGAATCGGTAATTGTTCTAGACACCACCCCTTTTAATTTCCAGCGGTCATTCAACTGCTGTTCAATATCGGCAAAGTAAGATGTAGTAGAACGGTCAGAACCCGTCCAACTCGCTGCCGCTGAATCTGAGCGAGACCAGTCGATTAATGTCCCGTCGGTATAAAAGCTAGGTAAGCCACCTCTAGCAACGCCAGTCATGTCAATTTGTTGATAGCTAGCACCTAAACTACCTTTGGTTCGGTCGGTTAAATCAGCTTCTACGACTGCATAAGCAACTTTACGTTCTTCGTTGTAGCGGTCGATATAAGAGTCTGACTTTTGGTAGGCAAAAAGAGTACGACCACGAATACTTCCAGACTCATTAAGGGGTGTGGAAACATCAATATCGGTACGGTAAGAATCCCAAGAACCGATGTCAGCACTTACCGAAGCTTTAAAGTCCTGTAATGGTTTTTTTCGGACCAGATTAATACTTGCGCTTGCACTGCCAGCACCTGTCATTAACCCATTTGCACCTCGCACAACCTCTACACGGTCAAATAAAGCCATGTCCTGACTTTGGAAAATACTTGAATATGAACTCATGAGCTTCACGCCATTGAGTAAATAACTATCCACTTCTTTACCGCGAGCGTAAATAGGGGAATTATCACTACCAATATTTCCGCCTTGTTTAATAGAAAGGCCCGCCGCCTGACTGACAACATCGGTTAGTTGTGTCAGGTTCTGATCTTTCATTTGTTGATTCGTGATTACACTGACAAGTTGAGGTGTTTCTTTCAAACTTAAAGCTAGGCCAGTAGAAGCAGTAGTGGCTTTTGCCGTATATAAACCAGAACCTTCGGTTGTTAGGTTTTCGCCATGATCAGCATTAACATGAATCGTTGCTAAATGGGCTGTACCTGCTTCACCACCCGCCGTATCAAATTCTTTACTGCTATTTGCTTTGGTTTTAATCGTTTCCAACTGAAAAACTTTGGGTTCAATCGGAGCGGGAGAAGACTTCACTCGAATGCTATAGCCGCCATTGTTGACTTTAACGGCTTCAAATGGGTGACTTTGCAATAAAAGGTTTAAGGCTTCATCAACAGCATAATTCCCTTTAAGCGCTTTGTTTTTTGTTTTTGAAAGGCTGGCATTATCGTAGCTAATGGTTGTACCCGTTTGAATCGCTAGTTGCTTAATGGCCTGATCAAGGGTGCTTTGATTAATTGAAATACGATAAGTTTGTGCAGCGTAAGCAGAAGTTGTGGTAAGCGCCGTGACCACCAATGGCGTACTCCACAGCACTGCACGTATAGCCAAGGCCAGTTTACTTTTTGCTTGATAATCCTTCATGTGGTCTTCTCGACAGAGAGTGTATTTCTCTATAAGTCGAACCAGATCAAAAAAAGGGTCACATTTTTTTATCTTTTTTTAATATTTAACAGATAAGGACTGTAATAGGTCAGTTCAAGTTGATGGCTATAGGCCAAAGTTTCTAAGCTTTGCTCTGGATTTTTTAGAGAAAACACGCCAGAAATCTTAATATCTTTCAATTCCGGATCAATGCTATAGGTTCCTTTTTTATAGCGGAATAGTTCATCCAACACTTTTTGTAGTGGCCATTGATCTACGACCAAAAGTTGTTGGGTCCAGTAAGGCTGATCATTATCGAGTGGAAGCGATTTTGAAATATATTTTTCATCAAAAAAAGCACGCTGACCTTGTTTTAATATCTGCCGTTTAGATGAGTTCTCTGGCTCAATGGCTACAGCATGCTTATAAACCTTAACTTTTGTTTGTTCGCTATTTTCTTGTCTCACTGAAAATTGAGTTCCTAAGGCTTCTACCGAACCATTCTTGGTTTCGACAATAAATGGCCGATGCTGAGCATCTTTTGCTGTTTCAATATAGATTTCGCCATCAATTAATTTTATTTGACGTGTTTTTTGTGTGAAATTTATATCGATATAGCAATTACTTGCCATAATGAGTTGTGAACCATCTTTTAACGATACTTTTTTAATTTCACCGACTTTGGTGTGATAGTCGGACTGCCATTTTTCCCAAGGGATGAAATATACCGACAAACCAACAATGGCTAAGCCCGAAAGACTTAACAGCATATTGCGTTTAGCAGCGAGGTTAAATTTTTGATTGGACTGGACTAACGCTTCGGAAGGGAAGTTACCTGCAAGGTTTGTTAAACCATGGCTAAACTTTTCCATTTGCTGGAGTGCTAATTGATGTTCTTTTTTTTCAGCTTTCCATTGCTCAAACTGTTGCTGCTGTAATGCTGTCATTTCCTCTGAATGCAAAAGTACCAACCAATCTGCGGCTGCATCTAAAACATGGTGAGGGATTTTCGTAATATCTGACATAGGGTAGAAATTTAAGCACGTTTAACGGGTTTAATTATAGAGGTCTATACATGCCAAAAAAGCTTGTTTCATATCTCTTTTTACTGTGGCCTCAGAAATATCCATTTTTTCACTAATTTCTCGGTAAGTCATGCCATCTAGTTGCGACATCAAAAACACTTGAGCCGTTCGGTTGGGGAGTTTTTCTAAAATTAAATGAACCTGATATAAGGTTTCTTGAATATAAACTTCATGTTCGGCAGAGGGGTAATATTCTTCTGGAAGATGTTGTAGGGCATCGAGATAGAGATTTTCAATATGTTGACGGCGCCAATGGTCAATAATGACATGCTTGGCGATCCCCATTAGCCATGCTTGCGGCTCTTTAATTTGTTTAAAACTATATTCACTTTTTAAAGCACGATAAAACACTTCCTGACTCAGGTCTTCAGATTGATGATGATGCTGAAGTTTATGTTTAAACCATGACAAGAGCGTGGTTTGCTGAGAACGGTAAATTTGGCTAAACCATACTTGTTTATCTACATTCAGGTTCATAGCAGCGAAGTCCACAAATTGGTAATGAGTAGCACAATTAAACAAACATTTAAGATATTCTTAAATAGTAATGATAATTATTATTAATATCAATCATTGAAGCGATATATTCTAAAAATGGTAATGTTCTAATTTTTCACTATTTAAAGCCTGTACCTTGGGCGCTGAGGGATGTATCGTTAGGGAATAATACTTTAAAATTATAGGGTGATTGAAAAAGCAACATCATTCAATTAAACAACCGGACTGTACCACCACAATTAAAACAACACCTATCTCAAGTCGAATCATATAAAGAACAAGGGAATAAAACATGAAGTTTTATTGGTGAATATTGAAAAGGAAAATCAATGATCCAGATGGGGGTCTATGAAGAAATATTTTACGGTTGATTTATTTATGATAGCTTCGTCTTACTTTAAAAAACGTCAGAAAAATTACCGCGCCGTAAAGGATCAGCAGCTTACAATCGCAGCAAAAGCGAATATCTTTATTTGCATTATTTTTTGTTTATTTTGGACCATATATTTTGCATTTGCTCAAATGTGGTTGATTGTTGGTATGGACATCTTTTTTACACTGATCTCCATATTTAGCCTTTTTCTCATTTATATCAACCGCGTTTCAGCGGGCATTCTTTTATCTCAAGTCGTTTTGCTTGTTTTTCCAGTCATTTTTTGCTTATTTTTTGATGTAGCTACAAGTGACCGTCCGCAGGTGGCTCAATTGTTTTTACCTGCTGGGGCGATATTGGGGTATTTAAATTACCGTAGAAATCCAAGCTTTTTACAAATCGTTTTAATTCTATTGTCGATTGGGTGCTTTATATTTTTTAGTGGTAGCTCTTTTAATCTTGAGAGCGCTATACCTTTGCCCGAAGATATTCGTAAGCATGGTGGCTGGATTGCAACTTGTGTCGCTACGCTCATGATTTGTATTTCAATTTACACCATGCAATTAGAGATACAGACAGAAAACACCATGGTGCAAGACCTACGTTTAGCACTGGCAAAAGAGCAATTTGAGCTTTTTTATCAACCGCAAATCAATGCTTCTGAAACACTAATTGGCGCAGAAGCTTTATTACGATGGCAACATCCTGTTTTAGGTTATGTTCCCACAAAAGATTTTATTCCCGCGGCTGAAAATTTTGGATTAATGCCAGAGATTGGGGAGTGGGTATTGGCTCAGGCCTGCAAAGTTTTAAAAGATTGGAGTAAAAAAGACGAGACCAAAGATCTTACGCTTTCAATCAATATTAGTGCTGATCACTTCATGCAACCAAACTTTGAGCAGAGTGTGATCGGGCTGATTCAGCAGTATGAGATAAATCCATCTCGACTCATATTAGAAATCACTGAAAATATTGCTTTAACGAATTGTGTCAGCATGATTGAAAAAATGCATATCTTATCTAAACAAGGAATTCAGCTTTCTCTTGATGATTTTGGTACAGGATATTCATCTTTAAGCTATTTACAAAAGATGCCCATTAGGCAAATCAAGATTGATCGTAGCTTTGTACAAGCAGCTTTGGATGATAAACGTAGTAATAAATTAGTCACTGGTATTATTAAAATTGGACTAGATTTGAACCTACAAGTGTTAGTAGAAGGAATTGAAACTGCTGAACAGTTTAGCGCTTTTAAAAACAATGGATGTACTGAGTTTCAAGGCTATTTATGGGGAGTCCCAGTGCCTTTAAAAGATTTTCTTAAACAAGTACCACATTTGAATAGTTCGGATTAGTTTTTGATTTCATTGGATGTTCTTCTTATTTTTTATGAGTTTTTAAAATAAAAAAGAGAGCTCAAGCTCTCTTTTTTCTTAACTTCGTTATGTTTGTTTATTGCGTTTAGCTCAATGCTTCTTAAATTAGCTGATAATTTAAGGATCTTACTTTTTATCCAAAGAGATAGTTCCAGGACCAGTGAACGCTAATAAAATGAATCCCCCAATAATGCTTATATTTTTGTAAAAATTAATCATATTAGGATGAACGGCATCACCTGTCATATTCCAATAAGCGTGTCCGATGATTGCAGTTCCTAGTGTGTATAAAGCAAAAATTAAAGCAACTGGACGGGTAAAGAAGCCAAGCACAATAAGAAGAGAACCACCTACTTCCATTGCTACAGCAATAGCGGCTGCCAGAACAGGAAGAGGGGTATGTAATGATTGCATGTAACCCACGGTTCCCTCAAACCCAATCAATTTTGGTATACCTGAGATGAGAAAAAGAGCAACTAGCAGTACACGTGCAAGTAATAATAAAATTGATCTGGCACTTTTTAGTTCAAAATATTGTAAGTTATTCATATGAAATACACCTTATATGTATATTGTTGATAGTGTTAGAGAGCACCTTTAATCGTTTTTGATAGTTCTAATTAGAGTGGTAGTACTCTTATAATTCTATATCGATAGCCGAATCAGCCCATACCAAACATGGTGTTCCTGAGTATGAGTATAGTATCACCTAGAATGTTTCACAATTGCACCCACTGAACCTAGATATCCTTGTCTTTAAAGAATTTCCTTATTCGTTTGCTTATGAGCAGTTCCGACCTATAAAACTGCAAAGATATTATTTAGAATAAATTTAAATTAACTAGTGATATGTAATAACAACTAAACATTAATGATGAAAGATACGGATATTTATTAAACGGGTCACATCATGTCAAGCTTTAAAATAAATACACTTTTACTTTCTCTTATCTCTTGTTCGGTCTTTTTTACAGGGTGTAATGACAGCAATTCTTCTGATGATAATTCGACAGCAAATCAAGAAATACCCGCAGCGCCAAAGGGTGTAGGTTTTGAGGATAATGCTCCAATCCCATCAAATATCACCACCATTGTAGATTCGTGGATGACCAATCAACGTGGCGATGCACGTTATGCCACGGTTGAAACAAATGCTGGGGTACGTGTGCTGAGTGGCTTTTTAGATGTATGGACGCCCTCAAGTTTATTTGTAGATGCAGGCCAATCTGCTGAGGCAAAAGACGGCTTTCCTGCGGTAGTCGCATCAAACTGGACAGGTCTACCGGGTGACAGTACGGACGGTACAAAAAAGAATGCGGATGTATTGAACTACAACATTAATTATTCAATTCAGACCACGCATAAGCGTACAGAAGAAGAAGCTATTCATGCCTATTTAGATGACAGACGTGGAAAAAGTTATAGCGTAACGACAGGGATGGGAGCATTAACCGATCCGTGGCGAAAACTCACTGGGCAGACCACCACAATCAATTCAGTACCAGCCGATGCCGCACAAGTAAAGTATGATGACAAAGGAAATAATAGTGGACTAACCACGGCCGATGGAAACGCCAACTTTGGAAAAGTCGTTGAATTTGTTCAAGCGATGGGGAATAACTCATCAACAGAGTCTGCAAAACGTTTTTATAAATATGCTCGCCCGTGGCGTTGGAGTTCTGAAGTTATTGTAGTGCCTAGTTTAGAGTCTGCAAAAAGTAGTACGCCTGCAACTGACGGTGGATTCCCAAGCGGACACACGGCTGAAGCTGGCCGAAATGCAATTGCGATGGCTTATTTAGTGCCTCAGCGTTATCAGGAACTTATTGCGCGTGGTTTAGATTTGGGTGATTCACGTATTATTGCGGGAATGCATTCAGCCATGGACGTGATTGGTGGACGACTTCAGTCCATTGCCGCAGATGTTGCAAACTTAAATGCCATGACTGTTGAGCAACGAAAAGAAGCTTATTTACAAGCTCAAACACAGCTTATGAAAGAAACCAATAGCTCAACATTTGAATCGTTTAATAGTTTGTCTAAAACACCGTATGACGCGAATGACCGTTTTGCCGATATTGAAAAATTAAAACAGCAGGTGAATCACTGGATGACCTATGGTTTTAACCAAATTGGCGATAAAACAAAAATAGCCACAGTACCTAAAGGCGCAGAGGTTTTACTGGAAACTCGACTTCCTTATTTAACTGCCGATCAGCGCCGAGTAGTTCTAAAATCGACTGCGCTTGCTTCGGGGTATCCTGTTATGGATGATGTAGAAGGTTATGGCCGCTTAAACCTGTTTAGAGCGGGCGCAGGTTATGGCAGCTTTGATGGTGACGTAAATCTGACTATGGATGCAAGTTTAGGTGGCTTTAGCCAATATGACCAATGGAGTAATGATATTACGGGTGCGGGTAAACTGACCAAATCAGGCACGGGAACTTTAGCACTGACAGGAAATAACTCTTTTACTGGCGGTATTGATTTAAAACAGGGTGGTTTAGAAATATTGTCTGAGCATGGTGCTGGTCAAGGCGATATTTATATGCATGAAAATAGCCTATTAAAAACCAACTCAGCTAAAACAGTTAACATTGCGGGTAATTTAACTCAGCTTGCAGGGACCACATTCAACATCACTTTAAAATCGAATGCACTTCCAGCAGTTCAGGTGGCAAATACCCTGACTTTAAATGGAACATTGCAGCTCGTCACAAAAGACAATTTAGCGGCAGGAACTTATACGGTGTTATCAGCTAAAAAAGTCCAAGGCACCTACAAAAAAGTGACACTGAATGGCAAGGATATTACGCCAATCTATCAAAATAATAGCGTTAAGTTCACGGTGTCATAAGCGTAACTCGGATAACCGACATCCATAGTTAAAATTTAATTGGGCCACTTCAGAAGTGTAATTAAACAATTTTGAAGAGTGGCCCGACTAAGCAATATGTTTGAATAATGGAAAAATATATCTACATACGAATTTTGCTATAGATAGATTTTACTTTCTCGGGACTAATTGCCAGCATGTGAATCGCGCCGTGAATCATTCCTTCTAACAAATGAAAGTTCACCTGAATACCGGCATCCCACAGTTTTTGAGCATATCTTTCACCATCATCCCGAACGGGATCATATTCACAAATAAAAATGGTCGCATCCGGTAGCCCCTCTAAAGACTGGGCAAGTAACGGGCTTACAAGTTCATTCTGTTTTTCACTTTCATGCGGCACATATTGATCCCAGCAATAAACCATTGTGGATGAGTCCAAACCATAACCTTCGGCGTATTGGCTATAAGAATTGCTACTCATGGTTGCATCTAAGGCTGGGTAGAAAAGAAGTTGATGGCTCACCTTAATTTCTGGGTGTTGTTTTGCCATGAGACATGTGGCCGCAGCTATGTTTGCGCCCGCACTATCTCCACCTACAGCAATATGGTTTGGATCAATTCCAAATAGTGAAGCATTTTCGCTGATATAACGGAACGCCGTAAAAAAATCATTTAGAGGAGTTGGAAACTTAAACTCTGGAGCCAATCGATAGTCCACAGAAAACACAACCAGTTGAGTGGATTCTGCTAATAACCGACACGAGCGGTCCCATGCATCTAAACTTCCCAGACACCAGCCTCCACCATGAGCAAAAACTAAAGCGGGGCGTTGCTCAGCGTTTTCTAGGGAATAGGGAACATAAACACGAACTTCAATTTCGGTACCATCTGAAACAGCAACATAAAAACTTTGCTGATAGCTTGCATCATGTTGAATGCCTTGCTGATCAATAATGTCTTTATTTACTTGTTCCCTTAGCTCTTGCAACGAGTTTACGGCTTGTGCGGTTGGTCTAGACTTAAGCCAGTTTTCAATTTCAGCAAGTAGAGGCATGGCTTTTTTCCTGCTGCAAAAAATCTAAAATGAGAGAGCTAAATGTTTCTGACTGTTCTTCCATAATGAAATGACCGCAGTCTTTTACAATCGCACTGGTTAAATGCGGTGAAACTTTCTTCATGGTTTCATAAGGTGCATTGTCTGTGGCATGTTCAGCGCCTATGGCTAAAACTGGCATGTCTAAACTTTTAGTTTCTCTGATTTTATTTTGACGTATAGTCTCTGGAATAGAACGGTAATAATTAAAACCCGCCGTTAAACGGCCCGGAATTTTATAGGCTTCAATATAAGTTTCAATTGCCACTTTATCTTTGTGCCACGACCATTTATCAAACATATAATTTAAATAAGTATCTTCACGGCCTGTGATTAAAGCTTCAGGTAAATCTAGGGTTTGGTTAAACATGAAATGCCAAAGAAAAATATTTTCACTTGGCTTAACAAAAATAGGAGGTGCGGGCGCTAAACCGGGAATCACTGCTTCTGTTACCGCAAGACGAGTCACTGACTCAGGAAAGTCAGATGCAAGCGCATAGGCAACCCACATCCCAATATCATGACCTACAACCGAATAAGTTGGATATTCAAGTTCAGTCATGAGTATCGATAAAATTTTAGCAATACGCCCCGTATCATAACTTCCATCCAGTGGAGCTGAATTTCCTGTTCCGGGTAAATCAACTGCGATTGCTTGATAACCCTGTTTCGCCAGTTCAAGCATGACTTTGTGCCACGCATACCATGTCTGCGGCCAGCCCGGAATAAGCAATACAGCTGGACCTTCCCCTAAGGTGACGTAGTGTAATTTTTTACTTTCGATGTGAATGTAATGATGTTGGAATTCGTTATATGAGTTTTCATTGAATAATTGAGTTTTCATGTTGATCTCTTACGATTCCTTAAATACCTAATAACTGATTAATTTGACTCTGATTCACAGGGGCAGCAGCAAAGTCATCAAACACTTTATCGGTGACATGAATAATATTTTGCTTAATAAACTCGGCACCTTCGCGTGCGCCATCATCCTTATTTTTTAGGCAACATTCCCACTCTAATGTGGCCCAGCCTTCGTAGTCGTAATGTGCTAACTTGGAAAAAATCGTTTTAAAGTCAACTTGACCATCACCCGTAGAACGGAATCGAGCTGCTCGATTTCCCCAGCTTTGATAGCCGCTGTACATTCCTTGGCGGCCTGTTGGATTAAATTCGGCATCTTTAACATGAAACATGCGAATGAAATCTTTATAGATATCGATATATTCCACATAGTTCAGTTGTTGCAAAACAAAATGACTTGGGTCAAAAAGAATATTACAACGTGGGTGGTTATGAGTTCGCTCTAAAAACATTTCAAATGTAATGCCGTCATGCAAATCTTCACCGGGGTGAATTTCATAGCAAAGGTTGACGTCTTGTTCATCACAAGCATTCAAAATAGGAAGCCAGCGACGCGCTAATTCATCAAACGCCGTTTCGATGAGTCCTGACGGTCTTTGAGGAAATGGAAATACATAAGGCCACGCCAAAGAGCCTGAAAATGTCCCCATGTCTTTAAGACCTAAGCGGGCAGATGCTTGAATTGAAGCGAGCATTTGCTGTTTTGCCCACTCGGTTCTAGCCGCTGAATTGCCATGCAAATGAGATGGGGCAAAGTTATCGCACATTGAGTCATAAGCAGGGTGCACAGCCATTAACTGCCCAAAAATATGTGTCGTTAACTCACTAATTTTTAAGCCATGATTATTTAAAGTACCTAATATTTCATCGCAATAATCTTGGCTTTCTGCTGCCAAATTGACATCAAATAAACGCTTATCCCAAGCAGGAAGCTGTACTGCTTCAAAGCCTTGGTTTGCTACCCAAGCAGCAATATCTTCTAGACGGTTAAAAGGAAAAACATCATCACTAAATTGAGCAAGATGAATACTAGGGCCTTTGATGGTTTTCATAATAAAACCTAATTAATTGTCGATCGACAAACAATAGGCTGAATTTTGGATAAAAACAACTTTTTATTGGAAAATCAAAACAAAACGAAAGTATTTTGAATAAATCTCATTGATTTATTTGTGAAAATATTTTTTTCGAATAATAATAAAAAGACGTAATAAATTTGATGAAGTGTCATTATGGCTGGCAGACCAAGAGAGTTTGATCGAGAAGAAGCCCTCGTAAAAGCGAGAGATTTTTTCTGGCTTCATGGCTATGAAGGCACATCCATGTCAGATTTAGTTGAAGTTTTGGGGATCGCTTCAGCGCGAATTTATAAAGCATTTGGCTCAAAAGAGGCCTTATTCAGAGAGGCTGTAAATCACTACGAAAAAAATGAAGGTAATTTTGCGCTAAACGCTTTAAAGCAAAAAAATATTAAAGATGCCATCAGCCAATTATTTCAAGATGCGCTAGCGCTTTATACGCAAGCCAACCATTCGTATGGATGTATGGTCGTGTCCGCAGCGAGTGTGCTAGGTGAAGAGAACCAAGCTGTTTTAGACTGGATGAAAGCACAGCGTATAGCGCGAGGGCAGAGTCTGGTCGATCGATTTGTTCAAGCAAAATCAGACGGTCAATTAGTGGCTGAAGCAAATCCTGAAACGCTGGGGCAGTATTACGCACTTGTTCTTCATGGATTATCTGTTCAAGCAAGAGATGGATATTCACCAGAAGAGCTTTCTCAGGTGATTCATTTCGCATTAAAAAATCTAGATCAATACGTTGTAAATGTTTAATTAATTGGGTTTATTTGATTTGTGGGGGCAGAACTCCAGATATAAGAGATCTGTCTTTCTACCAAAGAATCCAACTTCGGGTGTTTCAATACTTGGTGTCAGCTCACGATAAAATTTTCTGTTTTAATTTCTTTTAATTCTAATAAATATTCAAGATGTCCTAAGAGTTGTTCATAACGTTCTTTGTCATAAACATCTTTTGAATAATGTAAACCTGTTTGAGCAATAGCAGTAATTTTTTCATATTTTTCATACCAAACTTTCGTTCAAACAGTTAGGGATTTGAACAGAGTTAGAATTTTAGTGTATTAAAAAATTGACATAGTGTGATTGTGGTTGAGTACAGCAATGTCAAAAAAAAAAGAAAAAATGAAATTACTATTCCTCTAGGAATTGTTTTACAGGTACAGCCCTTTTGAAATCAAAAATGGCTGATCATTGTTATTGAGGAAGGAATATATGCGTTTTTCATTGCCAGCTAGAATTACAAATAATATTGATCGTTCAGGTTTAGTAAATAGTAAATCTTTTAATCCAGATACTTCAGTTAGTACACCGCAAGGAAAATATACCTGTGTTCACTATGGAATTATGATTCCAAATTTACCTGAACCTTTTAATTTCCTAAATATTATTGTGGTCGTGGGTCAACCTCAAATTAAGCTATTTCGAAATCAACATTTAATCAAGACAAGTGATATAGATACGGCTAATGTTTTAATTGGTACAGCTACTGGAACCCCTGATCACTTTAATGGCTATAGTGTAGAAAAAGATTGCACATTAGTGACCAATGGTAGCTACTTAAAGTTTGGCAATGATGTAACTATTGAAGGAACATACCCCGAATTTCATGCTCACCGTGAAGGTCACAACTTTAATTTTGATTTAAAGCTTCGAGCAACAGATAAAATTGCGCACTTCGCTAATCTTGTAGGGGGAGCATATGATCATTGGGCTTTGTTATGTGAGTACCAAGGATATGTAGAGCAAGCGGGTGTAAAAACAGAAATTAAGGGTTTATGTACTTACGAATATGCCCGTGGCATTAGTATTAATCTTCCAATTAACTTTTTTACATATCAAATTTTGAATATTGATGAAAAGACACAAGTTTTATTTGTGGATACGTTCGGTCCATTAGGTTTAACGTTGCAAAGTAGAGTCTATGTGCGCTCCCTAGATGACCATGGGGGTATTTATTCTCGTGGTTTTAAATCTACTGTTCACGAATATGAACCTGAAAGAGTTACGACTCCAGATGGAACTAGCATGCGCTTACCACATAAATTTAGTTGGCAAGTGGATGATGATCATGGAAATCTTCTCATTAAAATTGATGGTATTACTAACCGTGACTTTAAGTATGGTATGGCGGGAGGCTATGCAGGAAGTTACCAATATAGTGGGCTATTTAAAGGGAAACCAATAGAAGGTAGAGCCTATATTGAATACATAGACCCGAAATAATCTTAAAGTTTAATCAAGCACTTGTCTTCAATACGCTCTGCTTTTTACATCGGGTCAGGGCGTTTTTCAAAATTACATTTACATGTATAAGAGCTATAAACTTACGGTTCATACTGAATAAAAACTTTATTGTTAACTTAGTTAGGTGGTATTTTACTCAGCTATTGCTTTGTTTTCGATTGAGTTTGTAATTGTGAGCATGTCTATAAAAGAATCAAAAATTCGTAGTGATGCGGGCATCTTTCCTTGGCTAACTTATTTAACAATGAAAGACATGGGATTAGATACAGATGCTATCTTCTCAAGTGTTAATTTTTTAGAGCATGCACTGAATATCCCAGATAAAAACGTAAGATATGACAATCGTATTCAAGAGAAATTTTGGGCTGTTGCTGAAAAGGTCAGTGGTAATAAAGATATTGGGTTAGTCGTAGGCGGGCGAATGCCTGTACTACGTGGCGATTTATTTGAATATGTATTTTTAAGTAGTTCTACTTTCGGCCAAGGTTTAAATACAGCAATAAAATATTATCATCTATTTACCAGTGCATTTGATGTTTTAAAGCTTGAGGTAAAAGGAGAGGATGCTTACTTGATTGGTTTAGAGCATTCTATTCGGCACTATTTAGAATGTGCGATCTCAATTTTATTAGCATATTTAAAACATGTTTCTAATGAAAAATTTAAGCCCTTAGAAGTGTGGCTGACTTATCGTGAAGGTGCGGATGCAGAGCGATATCAAGAGATCTGGGGATGTCCTGTATATTTCAATATGCCTGAAGGGTGTATCAAGTTTAATGCCGATATTCTAAATGACTCTTCTGTGGCAGCTAATAAAACATTAAATAAAATCCATGAGACTATTATTGAAGAATCTTTAACTCAGATAGAAAAGCATGAACTGGTTTTTAAAATCGAAAATATTCTTCAAGATCAATTAAAATCAGGAAATTTTAAAATAGATGATATTGCCAAAGCACTCAATATCACTTCAAAAACCTTAAGAACTGACTTAAAAGAAATTGGTACGAGCTATGAAAAAGTATTAAATGAATACCGTCAAAAGCTTGCACGTGATTTGTTAGAAAACACACAGTTAAAAAGTGATGAGGTGGTTTACTTGCTAGGCTTTTCTGAGCCTTCAGCTTTTTCTAGAGCATTCAAATATTGGACTGGTGAAACTCCTTCACAATATCGGAAACGTAAAAGTAAAAAGATTATTACTCTTTAAATGTATTTGATTTAATCATGAGCGGTAAACCAAGTTCAGATAATAAACCTGTCCGTGAATTTGGAACACTTTTTCTCTCTAAATCAATAAGCTCAATAAATTCTTTATTAAATTGTTTTCTAGGGTATTTTTCTAAAATTTCATTTCTAAAAGATAGGGGAAGTCTATATAGACCATCACTAATCACATCACAGGATGCGCCTTGCTGTAAGAGAGTAATTTCTGCTGGGTCAGAATGATCTATATAACCGTTCATATGTAAGCAGATAGCATCTCTAATAACTTCACTTTTCTTTTCATCAAAGCTATGTTCTTTAGCCTTTAGCTCAAATTGTTTAGCACTCTCATAGGTAAAACAATTACAACCTTTACTATGAATATGTTGCTCAGTTAAGCCAATATCGTGAAAAAGTGAGGCTATTAAAAGTGATTCATGGTCAAATTGCTGTTTTTGTATATTGCCTAAGGCAGCTCCCCAGAAATAGGTCCGCCATGAATGATTGTAGATAGATATACTTGCTTTAGCCTCTAGTTCATCAAGCGCGACTTTAACCATTTGAGTATCTGGTATTACGATCTGATCCATATCAAAATCGTTGGAAGTTTTGAACCGAAAGTAATTTATTTTTATAGAGGCCTTAATACTCGGCAGCATAATTTTTTGAATTAACATAATTTTCTCTTTGAAGCTGAGCTGACCATTTGTAGCTTGCATCCAGTTATATGAACCAATTCTTATAGTTTTCATTAGTAGATCTCATTTTAGAGTAATTACTCTAAAATATTATCATAGATGATTTTTTGCAAGTTGGATCTTTTAAGAAATAAATAGCACTATGATTGATTTAAAGGTTTAAGCTTATTACTTTCAGTTTAAAAGTTAACAGGAATCTCATAGGTTACATATTCGTATTTTGGACCTGTAGATTTTGAAACTACTTTGCCTCCCAGAGATTCAGCAATTTTTCGACTTGGATAATTCTCTTCAGCGACTGGATAAATAAAATAGTCAGGTTTAACAAAGTCGATCGCCCACTTAGCGACTCCTGATACAGCTTCTCTTCCATAACCTTGATAATGATAATCTTCGCGTATCCAGATTCCTAACTCTGGATGAGGAGTTTGCATACGATGTAGGCCAACAAGACCTACAAATATTTGAGAATATGCCTTTCTTATAACAAATATAATTTCAGATCCAGCTTTGAATTTTTTAACCAACCATTCCAAGTTTGATTGAACTCATGTCTTGGTTGAGAGTCCCACGCCATATAGCGTGTCAGGGTAGGTGTAATACAGTTGTAGGTTTAATCGGCATCTTCTGCTGAAAACGGATTTAGATTAAGCCTTGGAGTAGAAATGCTCACTTCATACAGATTCATAACCATCCTTATATAAATTACTTAAGTTTAATTGTTATCAAAAATATATTATTCATATGAGGAATAGTCTTGTGTGAGCATCTCGTTCCCTTATTTATAATTTCTCATAAAGTACTAGTTAATCATAGGTAGTATTATTAATACTTATTTTTTCTAACTGTTTTGTTTACATGTCTTCTGGCTTAATAAGCTAGTCCTTAAATACTATACTGTCTAGTCTATTGTAGTAAACACTAATAAATTTATACAAGACTTTATTTTTCATTCAAAATAGGCTAATGAAATTAAATTTAAAGTAATTTCACCTAACTTAAATGAAAATACGTAAATTGAATTATTTTAAACTTAAGAGTTTATGCATTGTAGAGTGGTATGGCTATAACAAGAATTTTTCAAATGATGTGTATAGAAACGAACAATCGGTTTAACTGGTATTTTGTATCATAAGCTGTTGTATAAAAAATTGAGTGTTATCTTTAGCAGAAAATCTAGAAAAAATAAGTTATAAGTGGAAATATTTTTATGTGAATATTCAAGTAATTAAGGATTGTGGTGGAGAAGATTTATATAAAAAAGCTGTAATATTACATTGAAAATAATTCATAAAAAAAAGTAATTAATAGTATTAAAATAAAGAATTAATTAAAACATTATAAAAAACAAATATATTTTTAGTAAATTAGACTAAACATTAAAAAAAAAGTAGACAAACCTTTCTGTATGTATTAGAAATTAAAAAAACTAAAGCTGAGCTAAAACAAAAATGGATGTTAATAATTTAAAAGCAGTAATTATTATTGATGTAGAATTACCATTAGGTGTAATTACAAATACAGCAGCAATATTAGGAATGAGTCTTGGTAAAAAATATCCTGAAATTGTGGGACATAACCTTATAAATAAAGATAAAGAAACGCATGAGGGGATAACTGTTATTGGATTACCTATCTTAAGTGCGGATAAAGATAAGCTAAAGAATATAAGAGATAATGCCAAACAATTTGAAAATCAAATATTTGAAGTTAATGTTTTAAATTTGACAAGATTTACACGTTCATATGAGGAATACGCTGAAAAATTAGAGCAAATCGCGAATGAAGATCTTGAATATCAAGGGATTTTATTATGTGGTGAGAAAAAAGCCATAAATAAATTAACGGGTAATTTGAGTTTATTTAAATAATAAAAAAGGGGATTAAATGTACAAGATTTAATCCCCTTCCTCTTAACAACCTTGCGAAAGATTGTTAAATCAACCCCTGTCTTATGCAATTAGGAGATGATCGTGGATCATAACATTTATAGCAACTCAAGCCAAGAAAAAGCAGACTTAAGATATCTGATACCTGAGGATACTTATTATCATGGACACCCTGAAGTTGTTGATTGGACTTCAAAATTTTCTACTGAAGCAGAAAAATATGAGGTATTTAAAAATATTCACTTAGCTCTACAAAAAGTAGATATTGGTAAAGCTAATAAAGTTGCAACAGCTTGGTATGAGTTTACAACTTTTGTTCCTACCTTCTTATCATTAGCTGTTGTGTTAACAGATGATCCTGAGCGTCAACATCATTTAATTCAGATTGCCTATGATGAATTGGGTGGGCAGGATAAACAGTATATTCATTCAAAGCTTTTTTTAGATGCAATTGAAAAAGTAAACTTAAGTTATAAAAAAGATTATGAAATAGTAAACATTAAAAATATTTTAGAAGGATTAAAAAATACTTTACTTAATACAAAGAGCCAGTATGGGATAGTTGGCCTCCTGTTAAGTTTTGAAATTATCGCTGAAGAAAATATTGAAACTTTATTTAAAGGATTATGCTTTGATGATAATTGTATTGCTTTGTTAAGTGATACACCTTTTTTTGAAATTCATCGAGCAGATGAGACAGAGCATATTCGTCATTCTGTAGCTAATTTTTTAAGATTTTGCCAAACAGATGAATCAAAAAAAGAATTTATGATTTCATTTGAAGATGGCCTTAATTTTTGGCGAAACTTCTGGAATTATATTGCTGAAAATTTAAGTATCTCTACAAAATAAAATTAACTAAAGAGAGCAGGAAATGATGAAAAAAGTAGTAGTTTTTATTGAAACGAACTTCACTGGTTTGGATGCACTAACATATTGTAAGGAAAGGGGATATCACTCTGTATTAATCACAGATAGTTATGAGCGCTTTTTAAGTTGGTTTCCTGCTTCCTCTCTATCGAAAATTGACCAAGCAAGTGAAATAATTAATGTTAAAAATTCAAATGATTTGGATGAGCTTGTAAAAGCACTTAAAAAATTTGAAAAGATAGACGCTATATTAACATTTGCAGAAATAAGGACTCTAGTTACTGCAAAATTAGCAAAAGAAATGAATGTTAAACATAGTAGCTATCAGGCAATTGAAGTAGCTCAGAATAAGAGTCTTATACGTAAAATTTTAGATGAAAATAAAGTTGAAACGGTGAATTCAGTAGTTGTTAAAGATATCAATAGTATTGATGAAGAGATTGAAAAAAATAATTTGAAATATCCATTTTTTATTAAGCCATTACAAGGGCACTCAAGTATTGGAGCAAGTGTATGTAGAGATAAAAATGATCTTCTAAATTATAAACAAAAATATATTAAAAGTAATCAAGATGGAATCTCTGATGAACTTGTAATTGAGGATTATCTGGAAGGCCAACTTGTTAGTGTAGAAACATTAACTTTTGGTAAAGGACAACATGCCATTATTGGAGTTGCCGATAGAGATATTGTTCATGATTGTGTTGAGATTGGATCATCTTTTACTTTAGACAACCGAATTGCAGGTTTGGCAAAGGAAAAAGCAAAAAACATACTTAATTGCATAAATTATGATTATGGTTCAAGTCATATAGAACTAATTGTAAATGATGAAGAGGCGAGACTAGTAGAAGTTAATACAAGAGTGGGGGGGAGTGGACATTCTGTCATGATGGATATCGCTACCGGTCGGTCTATCGTAGGTGATTGTATAGAGTGCAGTTTAGGAAATTTAAAGTTTAATGAAAATTTATATGAAAATAAGAAAATGGGAGCAAGCTGGCAGTGCTTTGTTCCAAATAAAGAAGGGGTAATTAAAAAATTACCAAATATAGAAATACTTCAAAAAATGAAAGACATAACCAATGTTTGGTTTCATTACCAAGAAAATGAAAAAATTGAAGATTTAAAATCAAATTTTAGTTGGGTTGTTCAGGTAATGGCACAAGGAGAAGACAGGGAAGCTGCAAAATTTAATGCACTCACGTGTATTAATTATATTCGTGAAAATTCATTGGTAGAGTAGATACCTATGGATATTTCACTGAGAAATCTGCTTTTTTTGTCTAGTGCTACCTTTATATCATCATTAGGTTCGATACTATTACAAATTTCTTTAACATTTTATTTTTATGAAAGTACTAAATCTGCCTTATTAACGGGAATATTGGTTAGCCTTCAATGGTTACCTGCATTACTAGTTGTTTTTATAAGGAATAATTGGGAATCTGGAAGTAGTCCATTATTAAAATGGAGAGTTTCTGAACTGATCTCAGTTGCAATAACATTTTTGCTTATATTTTTCATAGATAAAAGTATTTATTGGATAATAGTACTCTTATTTGTTAGAGGTATGTTTGATCAAATCGTTCGAGTTAATAGAACAGTTGCGTGTAGATATGTATTTTCTAGTAAAAATCTACAATTTTACTCAAGTATATTGCAGAGTAGCTATCATATTGGAATTAGTGTAGCTGCTATTTTAGCTATTGTATTTATAGGTAAATTAAATCTTAAATGGATTATATTAGTTAATATATTCACCTATTTTATTTCAATTGGATTGATTGGATTTTCAAAAATATTAAGCGATTTTCCTAAAATTTTAATTGGTGAAAGTAGTAATATTTTATTTGGAATAAAGGATTATTTATCAATCCTTGCGAATAATAAATTTGTTAGGATATATGCACTTCTTTTTCCAATTACGGCAATATTTTTTCAGGGAACATATACAGTTTTACAAACAATATATCCATTGCAGAAATATCATATTACTGCAAATGAGAGCTCTATGTCATATGTTGTTGCTGGCATAGCAATTATTGCTGGATCGCTAACATTTACATATATATCCAAAAAGATTGATTTATATAGTAATTTTTCAATTTCAATCATAATAATTTTGTCATTATTAACAGTAGTCAGCTATACATTATGCTTAATGGTAGATGATAAATTTTTAGCACTAATTTTATTTATGCTAATGGTTTTTATTTTTGAAATATTATGGATGTATGGATATATTGGATCTGTGAAATATTCACCAGATGGTAAACTCAGCTTAATTTATGGAATATCATTTTCAATTGGCTGCTTTGGTGCCGGATTGATGAGTATGATTTTAGGGTTTTTGCTAGATTTAATAAATAACCAATTTCTTAAATTAATTTTAATTTCGAATATTGTATACATGGCGATAATATTATTGTTGTGTCAAAACAAAATAACTATTGTAAAAAGATTGGGAGTGCCAAATGAAAAATTGGATTAAAAATGAATTTTTTGAAATGAATGAAGAAAACTTTAATCTTTTGCTAGATTTTAAAATTCCAGGTATCATTGTAAAAAATTTTATACCAAAAGAAATATGTAATTTGATTGCAGAAAGGTTGATTGAATCTGATTTCTCAAATTATTCACATTTAAATGATATTCCAGTAAATCATATAGGTGTATGTCATAACCAATGTGTTATGAAAGAGAAGAACTATTATTTTGAGCAGAGAGAGAAAGCATTAGAACAGATAAATAATATATATAAAGATTTAGATTTAAACCCTGTAGATAAAGTGCTCAAATTATTTAATGAAAAAAGTGGTAGAAAAGCAGAAATTTTTAAAGAAGCTGGCTATGGTGACTATTTTGCTGGAGCATTCCGTAGTTTTAAGGGCCATGGAAAATTGCATATTGATCATGCACCTTCACATATACCAACGGAATGGGATGTTAAAAGAATTTTAAAACAATTAACTTGGAACATCTATTACACAGTGAGTAATAAAGGTGAATTAGTAGTATACGATACAATCCATACACCTGAGAATGAAAAAATGAAAATACCGAATGAATATTATTTCCCTTATGAAGTACTTGAGGATGTGAATGATTGTTTGCGTATGGTTCCAGAAGTCGGTGATCTTATTATATTTAACACACAGAATTTTCACGAGGTGCTAGGTAATCCTAATGGTCATCGTATATCACAGACTTCTTTTTTCGGATTGCGTGAAGATGAGAGTTTAGGCTTCTGGTCTTAAAGAAATAGAGGAATAAAAATTGAAAAAAAAAATGATAATTTGTGGTGTAGTTACTCTATCAATTAGTTTAGGAGCATGTACTGCACCTAAGAAGGAAAATAAAAATACATTAGTGTATTGTTCTGAGGGTTCACCAGAACTTTTGAACCCCCAGAAAACTTTATCTGGTACAGCTAGAACAGCTACTGCTACTACTATTTACGATAGACTAGTTGATTTTAAACCAGGCACGATGGAAATCGTGCCATCTTTAGCAGAAAGTTGGGAAGTATCTAATAATGGTAAAGAATATATATTTAAATTAAAAAATAATATTAATTTTCAAGAGACTAAGTTTTTTAAACCTAAAAGAAAATTAAATGCTGACGATGTGATTTTTTCAATCGAACGTCAGTTACATGAAGGTAATCCTTACCATAATGTTAACGGAGTTAATTATCAATACTTTCAAGGAATGGGATTTAATGAAAATATTGAGAAGGTAGAGAAAATAGATGATTTGAGTTTAAAAATTAAATTGAAGAAACCAGATTTTATTTTTATTAAGAATATGGCTTTGCCATTTATGTCAATTCTTTCAAAAGAGTATGCAGATTGGTTAATTAAAGAAAATAGAAAAGAAGATATTGATAATATTCCATTGGGAACAGGCCCTTACTATTTTGTTAGCTATATTCCAGATAGTGTAATAAAATATAAGGCAAATAATAAATACTGGGGCATTAAACCAAGAATAGAAAATTTAATTATTTCAATTACACCAGATATAGGTGTACGTATGGAAAAATTAAAGAAAGGAGAGTGTGATATTATTGTTTCACCTAATCCACATGATTTAGATAATATAGTTAAAGATAGTAAATTTAAAGTTATAAAAAATGAAGGTATTAATATAGGATATTTAGCATTAAATACAGAAAAAAAACCATTAAATAACTTGAAAGTTCGACAAGCAATTGCGTACGCCTTAAATAAAAAAAGTTATATAGATATTGTATATAGTAATAAGGCAAATCTAGCAATTAATCCATACCCAAATAGTGTTTTAGGTTTTAATGAAGATGTAAAAAAATATAATTATAATATAGCTGAATCTAAAAAATTGCTTAATGAAGCAGGTTATCCTGATGGTTTAGATCTTGAGTTATGGACTTTACCAGTTTCTCGTCCATATAATCCTGATGGAAAGAAAATGGGACAATTGATGCAGTCAGATTTAGCAAAAGCTAATATACGTGTAAAAATTAAAACATATGAGTGGGGGACATATTTACAAAAGGTAAAAAATGGTGAGCATCAATTAGTCCAGCTAGGATGGAATAGTGATAATGGTGATCCGGATAATTTTCTATTTCCCTTACTCAGCTGTGAATCTGTTGATAAAGGATCAAATAATGCTAGATATTGTAATAAAGATTTTAATAAGATTATTACAGATGCAAAACTAACAGAAGATAATTCTCTCCGTAAAAAATTATATGAAAAAGCTTTAGTTATACTTGGTAATGATGAGCCAATTATACCTCTTGCATATGCTGATATTTATAGAATTTCTAATAATAGAGTAAATGGGTATATTAATAATCCATTTGATTTAGATTATTTTCAATACTTGAATTTTGAAGGTGAGAATAATGAGTAGATCAATAAATTTATTGATATCAATGTTATTTATTCTGTTGATTTCTTTTTTTTTAATAAGGTTGGCTCCAGGTGATCCAGTTTTGTTGATGCTTGGTGATAGAGGAAATGATCCAGCTCAATATAAAATAATGATGGAAAATTTAGGATTAAATTCTTCTGTATATGAACAATTTAAAATTTATTTAATGAATGTTTTTTCTGGAAACTTTGGTAATTCAATTGTTAGTGGAAAGCCTATTGTAATTGAGTTGTTACCTAGATGGAAAGCAAGTTTTGAATTAGGGATAATTGTATTTATTTTTTCTTTTTTTTCTGGAGGTGCTCTGGGTATTTATATGGCATATAGATTTAATACTAGAGCTGAAAAAATATTATCAAGTAGTCTATTGATTGTTTATTGTGTTCCAATATTTTGGCTAGGATTAATATTAATAAGTGTGTTTTCATTACAGTTGAACTTATTTCCTGTTTCAGGAAGAATTGGTTATGAGTTTGATTTAATCCCATATACTGGATTTTATTTAATTGACAGTTTAATAGGAGATAATTATGAAAATTATAATTTTTATGCTTTTTTTAGCTGTTTAAATCATATGGTTTTGCCAATTCTGACAATGTCAATTGTGCCTATGGTATCAATAGCTAAAATAACAAAGGTAAGTATTTTAGATGTTTTGAAAAAAGATTATATATTAACTGCAAAAAGTTTAGGAATGAATGATGTTAATATATTTTTCAAACATGTATTAAGAAATATATTAGTTCCAGTTTTAACAATTTCAAGTTTGTACTTAATAAATGTAACAGTTGCAGGAGCAATTCTCACTGAAACAATATTTTCATGGCCTGGTATAGGTAGGTTCCTTGTAACAAGCGTTTTGAGTAGGGATTATCCTGTAATACAATTTGTTATACTTTTTATCGGTATATTTATTCTAATTATTAACCTAGTACTTGAAATCTTAGTGAAAATGATTGATCCAAAACAACGGGTGAAAATATGATAAATAAAAATTATAGAATCCTTTTGTTATTTACTTTTTTAGTATTAATTACCTCTTATTTTTTTTTAGATCCATATACTCAAGATATTAATAAAGTTCTTGTTCAACCCAGTTTTAGTAATGGCTTCTCATATATGTTAGGAACTGATTATATAGGAAGATCATATTTGAGTAGATTAATTTTGGGTGGGATCAATACAATTGGCTTAGCACTTATTATTGTCCTTATATCTTCTATTCTTGGTTTTATTTTAGGTTGCTATGCAGCAATAAAAAAAGGGGGAGTTGAATCTTTAATAATGCGTTTTTCTGATATTTTAATGTCAATTCCTGGAATTTTACTCGCAATTGTAATTGTCGCAATTTTTGGTAGTGGTGTAACTGAATTAGTGATAGCTCTAATCATAGTATTAATACCTAGGTTTATTAGATTTTCTCATTCTATTACTAGTCGAATTAATGCAGAACTTTATATAACAATTGCGATGGTGAGTGGTAGTAATAAAATACAAATTTTAAAAAATGAAATATTTCCAAACTCTAAAAATTTATTAATGCAGCAATGTATATTATCTTTTAGTGAAGTGATATTGGAAATTTCTGCTTTAGGTTTCTTAGGGTTAGGAATACCTGCCCCCCTACCAGAATGGGGAGCTATGTTGGCGGAATCGCGAAATTATTTTAGTACTAATCCGTATCTAATTATACTGCCAGGACTGTGTTTAATGTTGGTTGTACTGTTGTTAAACTATATTGGTGAAAATATTACAATTAATAAAAGAGAAAAATATGTTATTAAAAATTGAAAATCTTGAAGTGAAAGCTAAAAATGTAATTTTATTAGATAATATTGATTTAGAGATAAACCATGGAGAGATTGTTGGAGTTATAGGTGAGTCTGGGAGTGGAAAAAGTTTATTGGCAAAATCATTGTTAGGATTAAATAGTTCAAATCTAATAGTGGATTTTTCTTTATACAATTATGAAGATAAAAATTATAGCTATGAAGGAATAAAATTCCTCAGAGGGAAACATATAGCAATGATATTTCAAAATCCTCATACTGCACTTGATCCTTCAGCTAAAGTAAAAAATCAGTTAAAAAATTCTTTATTATTGAATAACAAGAATGATAGTAAAGAAATTAAAAATAAATCTATTGAATTGTTGAAAGAGATGGGAATTAAAGATGCTGAGAGATGTTTAAACCTTTATCCACATCAACTCTCAGGAGGGATGGCTCAAAGAATACTAATTGCATTGATGCTAGCACGTGAACCAAGCTTATTAATAGCAGATGAGCCGACTACAGCTTTAGATCCTTTGGTGCAAGATCAAATACTTAATCTCTTAAAATCAATCGTAAAGAAAAGAAAAATGGGTCTGCTTTTAATATCGCATGATTTAAGGGTTATAAAAAAATATACTGATAAAACAATTGTTATGTATTCAAGTCAAATAGTTGAAAAAATAGAAACACAAAAAATTTTAAATCACGCTAAACATCCGTATACTAAAGAGTTGATTTCTATTATTCCGAGTGAAAATATAGAATACAAAGAACACCTTAAAACAATTAAAGGAAGAATTTTAGCAGCTAATGAATATATTATTGGCTGTAGATTTTTCAATAGATGCTTGTTAGCAGAATCAAAATGTAGTAATCAAGTGCCTAAATTAAAAGATTCTACCTATAGATGTCATTTTTGAGGTTCATATGAAAGAAATAATTAAAGTTAAAAACATAAATACTTCTATATTGAATAATATTAATTTGGATATTAATGAGGGTAGTATAACTTCTATTATTGGACAATCTGGAGGTGGAAAAACAACTATTGCGAAAATTTTATCAAAAATAGAGCGCTATGATGTAGGCTTAATTGAATTGAAAAATAATAATAATGATTATTTAAATATAGAAAAAATATCAAGTAAAGAATTTTATAGTTATCTACAAATAGTTTTTCAAGATCCATATAGCTCTTTGAATCCTCAACGAACAATTTTCGAAAGCTTGAAAGTACCCTGTAAAAATCTTTTGAGATTAAAAAGTGATGAATGTAGGGAAAAATGTATAAGTATGCTGTCTTTAGTTGGACTTAATAATAATGTACTTGATATGCTTCCTAGTCAATTAAGTGGTGGGCAATTGCAGCGAATTAATATTGCACGTGCACTTATTCCTAGCCCCAAGATTCTTATTTTAGATGAACCACTTTCAGCTTTAGATATTTCTGTACAGTCTCAAATAATAAACCTTTTATTAGAACTAAATAAAAATCAAAAAATTACTATTATTTTTATTTCACATGATCTGCATGTTGTAAGACATTTTTCAGATTATATATATATTGTTGATTCAGGTTGTATTATAGAGCATGGTAATAGGTATGATATATTTGATTGTCCTGTAGAAGACTTAACTAAACTAATGATTGAAAATTATAATTCTATAAAGATTTAATAAAGGATAATTTATGTCAAAAAAAATAATTTTAGATATTGTATTTAATAACTCTATAAGCCAAATTGATATTAATCCTGAAAAGTCAATTTTAATTAATTTGGAATCCAATGGATATCGAATAAAAAATTCATGTCGTAGAGGATTATGCGGTTCATGCTTAATAAAAATTATTGATCATGCTACCGGAAATTTTTCACTTGCGAGAGCATGCGTTACATATCAAATTAGCAATTCAGTAGTTGAGATCATAGTATGAATGATTTTGTTAATAAAATTATGTTGAGAAAGTCAGAACCAATTTTGGAAAACGAAATTCCGAAAGATATTTTGAATATTATTTTTAAATGTGCATTAACAGCGCCCGTTCATAAAAACTTAAGAAATTGGCACTTTTATTATTTTTCTGGCGAAATGAAAAATGAATTAGGAAAGATACTGTCCCCTAAAAAAGATTTTTATAATACTGATTCACAATATGATTCAGATTTGAAAAAATTTACAAGCAAGTTTTATTGTTCTCCTGCTTACTTAATTTGTGTTTTAAAAGTTGATAATACTCATACGGTGCCAATTTTAGAACAATATACAACAATAGGTGCAGTTATTCAGCAAATAATAATTTCAACTGAATTATTAGGTTATGCTTGTTATTGGCGAACTGGTAAGTGGTGTAGTAATAATGATTTAAAAGAATTTTTAAAACTTAATGAAAATGATTCGGTAGTAGGATTTATAAGTTTAGGTTCTAAGCTAAACAGAACACCAAGAAAAATTCTGCTAAATCAAAATGATTTTTTTTCAATTATATAAGTGTTGTTAATTATGTTTATGTCAATGTTTCTTTTTTCATTCGCTATGTCTATTACACCAGGTCCAGTTAATACAGTAATATTATCTACTAGTATCAATTATGGCCTTAAACGTACAATTTCATATATTTCTGGAGCAACGATTGGCTTTGTTTTACTGTTGATTTTTATAGGATTTGGTCTCCATAGTGTTTTTATTTCATATCCTTTTTTATTAAAAATATTAGCTATTTTGGGTGCTTTGTTCGTTTCATATATAGGCTATAAAATAATGTTTTCTGATGCTAAAGTTTCTATTGAGGATAATGGAAAAATAAATATTCCAGGTTTTAGAGATGGATTCTTATTACAGTGGTTGAACCCAAAAGCTTGGTTAGCCTGTATTTCAGGGACTACAATGTTTTCTTCATTAAATGGATATAATAGTTTGATTACATTCATCATTATATATTTCATAACTTGTTATATTTGCTTATTTTTTTGGGGAGTTTGTGGTGATAGATTTGCTTTGATATTAAATAAAGGCAAGAGAATGAAGTATTTTAATATGTTAATGGGTGGGTTCTTAATAGTTTCTGCTATCTCTATTTTGTTTGATTTTTTTTAATTTAATTTTTCACACTGATGGGAGATATGTTAATGACAAGTAAAATATTGGTTATTGTTGCTCATCCTAATATTAATACCTCAAAAGTTAACAAAAGGTGGGTTGAGGAGTTAAAAAAATATTCAGCTGAAATAGCTATACATGAACTTTATAATCAATATCCAGAAGGAGTATTTGATGTAAAATATGAACAAAGTATCTTAGAAAAATATAATACTATAATTTTTCAGTTTCCTATCTATTGGTTTAGTTCCCCCCCTTTATTGAAGAAATGGTTTGATGATGTGTTTACTTATGGTTGGGCATATGGAAAAATGGGGAATCAGCTTGCTGGTAAAAAAATTGGATTTGCTGTATCCGTAGGAAGTAAAGAAATAGATTTTTCTAGTACTGGTAAATACTCAGCTACCTTAGAAGATATCCTTTTACCCTTTAAGTTAACTACTTTATATATTAAAGCATCTTATTGTTCTTCTTTTGCATTTTATGGGGCAGAAGATAGTGCTAATTTTAATCAGTTAGATAGTAATGCTAGTGAATATATAAAATTTATTCAAAAATTCTAACCTTATTGTTTCATAAGGGATAGGAACTGTTAGTTTTAATAATTATTGATAATCATAAAGACTCATGATGTAAAATCAATAACTACTTGAGCCAAATTCTCATCCAAGTTGGACACTTTAATAAAAATTTCATAAATTAAAGTGTCGCTTTACTTGGAAAATTTTCAAAAACTACACGACTTTTATCATTATTTTAACTCTAAAGAGTGATTTGTTGAAATCTGTCGAATTGTGCAAAATGAACGCTTAAAAGAAAAAGTAATTTCAATTGCTAAGCATGTAAACCACATGAACGTGATTGATCAATTAAAGAAACTTTATTTCTTATATACCGATTTAGAGGGCCATACTATTTATTATTTAAAGCCATTTTGAAACGAAATGACTTATCTAAAATTCTATCAAACCGCGGTGAGATATAGAAGATGGCTAATCAATGAAATTTATAGCCAGCTTAGAACACTTAAAACCCATGCTAACTTTCAAGACGCCAAGCTATTTTTATATATGATTGAGGGCGCAATTATTCAGCTTTTAAGGCCGGAAAAGGTATTTGAATATTTTATGAAGGGGTTTAGGTGACGAGGTTGTCACGAAATTTTAACTTGATATTTAACAAAGCTAATTTTAGAATCCGCCCAACTAATTTTTAGGAGCTTCAATGTGAGTACTTGTTCGAGTGACGATAGTCGATCGGTAATAGTCTAAGTATCCACTGAAGTCCTTACAGACCTCTTTTTGTGGATGCAAGAAGAGGTTTTTATTTTTATCTTTTCATTTCTATTATTAGCCCATGATTTAATCATGACGGGTTGCAGTACTCGCATATGCTCCATAACTTATGGGAGTGATGCCAGTGGTATTTACTTTAAAGAAACGCTCACTTATTTTAGGTTTCTGTTTATTGGCTTTATCTAACGCTAGCCATAGTGGACGACCTATGGTTGTTGACGATGCAGCTCTTGTTTCACCAAAAACCTGTCAACTCGAAACATGGATGCAGCATAATCCTGACAACAAAGAATATTGGGCAATGCCTGCCTGTAATTTTGGTGGTAATTTTGAATTTGCTGTAGGGCTGGGAAGAGTAAACGATGATACTGAGCACGCAAGCTATGCAACCTTACAAGGTAAAACCTTATTAAAGCCTTTAGAAACCAATGATTGGGGAGTTGGTTTTTCTTTTGGCACTCAAATGAATACTAAAGACTCTTCTAAGAAAGATTGGACGGTCAATGTTCCATTAAGTATTTCTACTTTCGATGATAAATTTTTAATCCATGCCAACCTTGGTTGGTTACGTGAAAATACCACGCATAAAAACCAGACCACGTGGGGAATTGGAACCGAAACACAACTTACTCATCCTTTAACGCTTACTGCCGAAGTATATGGTAATGACCGAAATGATGCCTTTTACCAGACAGGTTTTAGATACATGGTCTATAAGGACTTTGTGCAATTAAACGCAAGTTATGGCAACCAAATTTCTCATTATGATAATGCTTTTTTCTCTGTCGGATTTGTATTTCTAACAAAGCCATTTTTACCTTGATGATTTAGAAATCTCTTTATCTGTCAAAAAATCTGACAGATTCTAATTTTTGATATCAGATAAATACATTTATCCTAACTGAACTTGAGCACAACCTTTTTGCATATTCTTATCTAAGTCTGCCATTTGTTCTTACTCGCATCCTACCAGTCATTCCTATTCCTAATAGACCACTTCAAATGTTTAACAACAATCTAAATGTAATTCTAATTTGGCTATCTTTTAAAATAACTAATTAATTTATGTAAAAGAAAGCCAAAGCAAAGGTTCGGTTCTAATTGAAACTTAGTAAGTACATTTATACCAACCCTGCTTATCATCCCATATAACTCGCCCTGACTCTAAAGGTGTGTGTTTATATAGAACATTTGGCCCTGATGAGATTTGATTGAAATTATTCAACCAACCTTTGATATTGATTTTCAGATTAGCATGATCATTTGAAAAACTTTCTAAACTAGCGACGACCAAACCATCAACTTGTCGATATGTTGCCTGCCCTAGAACAATAGTTCCTGTAAATTCAGACAATCCTGCATTTTTACAAATCGTTAGACCTATATCTTTGGGTTTAGGAGCATTGGCTATGAGATTTCTTTCATAGTCATTTTTCAATCGTTGTAGCTCCAGTTTATATTTCTCAATAGCTTGTTTTTTATTACGATCTTCAATATTTTTCTTCGACTGGTATGCAGCTACCTTGCTATATACTTCGTCATCAGAAATTACAAATGTCTTTAAAGTTATCAAATTTAAAGGTTGATTGATTCCACCTATACGTGATGAGGTAGGTTCAATTAAAACATTCCATGGTTTTTTTGATGCACATTTAAATGTACCCATTGCAGAGACCAGACTTTGATTATCTAAAGCCGAAATATGTGTACCTTTTAAATAACTAAAATCGCTTTTAGACATTTGAAAAAAATGTCCCTCTTGACTAGTACATAAGTTGCTCATATAGGCATACGGAATTAAAGCATCAGGTACAGCTGGTTGAAATAGATACTCTTTACCGTTGCCATCTTTACCATTGAGTGATTTAGCTACGATTAAATTATTGGGTGTTTTATAATTTTTTACATCACTGGGCTTGATTGAATCAGCTGTTACACATCCAATAAAAGGTAAACATGAGCTTACAACAATAAATAAATTTATATTTTTCATAAAGATAATTCCAAAATACACAAAACTAAGTATTTTTACTATTATTTAGTGAAGCAAGATTAACACAAAAAGAGGATTATAATCCTCATATTATATCAAATTGATCTATAATGTCTTAAATTGGGGGTTATTTTATGTCTAAATTCTCAGATGACTATCGAATGACATGTAAAGAAATTAAAGAATTACGCCAAGATACTAAGGAAGCACTGAAATCACCTGCGTATTTAGCACTACTAAGTCAAATAAAACCATTAGATTTATCAAAAGTAGGAGTTTTAGATGCGTATACTTATATAAATCGTACTCTACTAATTATTACTGTTCCAAGTCGAAAGCTATCCCATGAGTGTGATATTGCTACAGCAGCTGCTTATATACTTCGAGAAAGCTTTATTAAAGCTGCTCGTACTGAAAAAGTGCTGTACGTAGAGAACGATATTCTATGGAGTAAGACTCCACATGATCAACCAGTTTTCATTAAACAATTGACTGGACGAAATCCGAGTCTTACTAAAGAAATTACTAATCATAAAATATTTAGAATCAAAAAGCGGAATGTTAAAACTCAAAAAATTAAATCATTCTAAATCAATGTCTTGAGCAATAAAAGTAGAGTGATAGAAATTACAAGTACTCTCTATCGAGTAAAGTCACACTACATTGATATCTTAAACAGATATAGTAAAGACATAGATTTAATATTTTCAAAATAGAACTAACTTGCATTAATCTTTCGGCAACAAAATTTGCGGTTCAACTTTAAGAATATATGCAATTTCATAAAGCTTAAGAACTGTGATATTGACTTCGCCACGTTCAATTCTTCCAAGATAACTACGATCAATATTACATAGTAATGCTAATTTTTCTTGAGTAATTTTCTGATCAACTCTACATGTGCGAATTGCATGTCCAATTTTTTTTGCTAAATCGTTCATAAGTTCTATTCCGATAAAGAATAGAACTATTCATTTTTGAGGATTAAGTATCCACGGCTTATAATCCTCATTAGCTATAGACTTATAAAAATAATCATTACGCGACACATAAGTTGTCATTTACAGCACATAAAATGTCATTGATAAAAGATCACCATTATTGGCAGTTTTTTATAAAGTCTCATATTAATTTTAGTAAATTAAAACTTTATAAGTTTTGCAAAATCAATAACTACCTGGACATTTATTCTTGTTTTATCGGTACATTTCTTTCAACTTTAGGGTTAAATGAGACTATATAAAACCGTGAAACATTAGTTGATAAGTAAGCGCGGAACATAAACAATCACGAAAAAGCCGTTCCTGTGCGCTGAACCATGTAACGTCTTTAATTAAGTAAATGATTTATATTAAATAAAAGAAATTATTTTGTATGACGTGTATTATGATAATTTTATAAAAGTCTATTAATATTCATACTCATGGAGTATAAAATTGGTTGATTCTAATCCAATTAAACTGACCGAAAATCAGAAAATTTCAGTAAAAGTAAAATCCTCAAAAGGTGATTTTTTCAATACAGATATTTCTTTGGAATATGGTAGGCCCCCTAGTATTCAGCTAAAGCTTGAGGGCGAAAAAGAACTCGCAGCTCACCCCTATAGAGACGACCATAGAGGTGATTACTATATGTCTGATTTTTATGATCATTCTTTTATTAACCATGCTCTATTTAAATATTTATTTTTTGGAAAAGCTAATAAAGATCAAATTAAAAAAGTATATTTTACTTTTCCCGAGCTATCATCGTACTTTCATCAAGAACTTGACTATACCCTTGATAATGAAATAAATATTGCAGGTAACTTGAAAATTGAACCATTAGAAGTAAGGATAAATAACTTAGGCTTATCTGTAAAAATTCATCAAGGATATAACCTAAAATCGAATGAGGACCATACTGGTTTTTCATTTAAGAATATCATGTACTTTTCGTTTGAATCAGATACAGCTTTATCATTCCAAGATATTGAAAATTTAATGTATGAATCGATAAGTTTACTAACTTGGGTAACTGGTTATCCTATTTCTCCAGATTCTATAGAGGTTTCTGACGGAGATAAATATGCTTACCTTTATTTACCAGTAGTCAAAAAATTAAAAAAATATGATGTAAGTTTCCCTAAAAGTTTCATGAATATTAATTTTTTTCGGGAATACTTTAGTACTATTTGTATTAGCTACTTTGAAAAAAAAGAAATTTTTAAGAGCATTTGGTCAAGGACGCTTCCTTTATTTGATTTCACTGGTGTACTTGAATATGAAGTTATGCTTTTTGCAAGTATTTTAGACAAATATTTTTCTTATCAAGTTGATAAATTTCATAAAGTTACATCTAAAAATTATAGTAAATACATATCAAAAGTAGATCAATTTTTCAAAGAAAATGATGCTTTTAAAGAAATACTTGCTGGCACTGATTTAGCAGATACATTAGAAGCTAAGGCATTATTTCCAAAGAAAAAAAGATTAACATTCAATGAAAAAAAGGAAATTTATTTTAATCATATTGGGGAAGAACGGCTCAAAATTTTTATTAACAATGATGATTTCAAAAATATTAAAGCTATTAGAGATAGAGCTGCTCATGGATCACCAGAGAAATTAGATACAGATATAGTTTATAAATACCTATGGAAAGTTAAACTTTTAACGATGTACTTTATATATATGGACTTAGGTATTAAAGAAGATGATTTTTTTAAGATGATCTCTATAATATTTCATCCAATTGCTTTGAACTGTGAAAAAGATAAGTATTTATTAGATATAGCAACGGATAAGACTATTCTTATTGAATTAGAACAGGCTGAAAAAGAAAAATTAATAAATCTGAGTACAAAGGTAAACGTCTTTTATAAAAAGGAGAATAGCTATTTTTTCAATTCAGAATTCAGTGAAATGGCAAGTAATTATTTTTCAGAAGATGTGATTACCGAGATTGACTCATCAAGAATATACAGTCATGAAAAATATATTCAATCTTTACTCAATCAAAGAGAAATTGATTTAAAAACCCGATATTACCAGATGATATATCTACAAGAAAATAATTCTAAGATTTTGATTAATAATGTTATTATTCTTTCTTAGCTAAGAAACTAAATTTTAGATAATAAAAAACCCGCCTATGCGGTTTTTCTATTATATCGTATATCTACGGGGAGAGGAAAAGCCCACAAAGTCTCATAGCTAATGACACAGATTGAGTTATTCTACACTCGTAATGACATCGATCAATCTAACATAATCAAATGGCAGACATACTCTCTTAAAAGATAAATTGAATAAATTTAGGTTTATTTACTATAAAAAGAGAAAGCATAAAATACTAACATAAAAGTTTTAATATAATTTAGTGTATGTTCATATCTCCTTTAGAGTTGAGTAATCTTCAAAACGAATAAAATATGCAATAAGACATCAGTAGGGATTGAAAAAAAAATGAAAAACCTCAAATATTCCAAAAGTTAATTATATAGAGAAGCTAATGTTTGAACATGAACAAAAAATTATGATCGATCGTATTGTAAAAGAATTAGAAGAAAATAATTTTGCAATATTTGCAGGTGCTGGCCTATCAGCTCCTGCAGGATATGTAAATTGGAAAGAACTATTACGTCCATTATCTATGGAGTTAAACTTAGATATTGATAAAGAAACTGATTTAGTTTCATTAGCTCAGTATTATGTAAATGAAAATCATGGTCGTAATAGATTAACTGAAAGATTAATTGATGAGGTTGGGGTGGCTCGTGAACCTACACCAAATCACAAAATTTTAGCTAAATTGCCAATATCAACATATTGGACAACTAATTATGATGATTTAATTGAAAAAGCTTTAGATAATGAGGGAAAAATAGCAGATAAAAAATTTACTAAAAATCATTTATCTCAAACTAAAAAAGGACGATCTGCAGTTGTTTACAAAATGCATGGTGATGCTAGCCTACCTGATCAAGCAATTATTACTAAAGATCAATACGAATCCTACCCATTACATTTTGCACCATTTGTAACAGCTTTATCTGGAGATTTGGTTTCAAAAACATTCCTATTTCTAGGATTTAGTTTTAACGATCCAAATTTAGATTATATTCTTAGCAGAATAAGAATTCATTTTGAACAAAATCAAAGACAACATTATTGCATTTTTAGAAGAGTTAATCGTGCTGATTATAGTAATGATGAAGATTTCTCATATAATCTTTTAAAGCAACAGTTTGTTATTAAAGACCTTGCTCGTTTTAGTATCAAAGTTGTATTAATTGATGCATGGAATGATCTCACTCGCATATTGGAAGAAATTACAAAAAGATTTCGATGTAAAAATGTATTCTTGTCAGGTAGTGCCCATGAATTTGGTTTATGGGGTCAAACCGCAACAGAATTGTTCCTATCCAAACTTGGAGAAGTTTTAATCCAAGAAGGTTTTAAAATTACTTCAGGTTTAGGTTTGGGTATTGGTAATGCATTTATTAGTGGTGCAATTAAAGAAATCTATAATAGAAAATATACAAAAATTGATGACTATTTAACAATGAAAGTATTTCCTCAATTTGTAGCTGATCCAACAGAAAGAAAGAACATTTGGACAGCATGGAGAAAAGATTTATTGAGTCAGACAGGAATTGCTCTTTTCTTTATGGGAAATAAAATTGTTAAAGATCCTGAATCAGGCAAACAAACTATTGTGTTGGCAGATGGTATGGATGAAGAATTTCATATAGCACATGAATTAGGTTTAAAACTAATACCAATTGGTGCGAGTGGATATAAGGCTAAAGAATTATTTAATCAGATAATTTCAGACTTCGATCATTATTACCCAGATTCCACACCAAAATTTCGTGAAGCTTTTGAAAAATTAAATGAAGAAGTAGATGAACCAGTTAAGTTGTTATCAAAAATCCATGATGTAATTAAGTTAATTTAAATTGGAGAAAATTTATGGCTAGAAAAGTTTTTTTTAGTTTTCATTATCAACCGGATAATTGGAGAGTATCTCAAGTAAGAAATATTGGTGTAATTGAAGGCAATCAACCAGCTAAAGATAATGATTGGGAAACTGTTGTAGGTGGTGGTGATACCCAAATTAAACAATGGATATCTAATCAAATGGTTGGGAGAACTTGTACAGTGATTCTTGCTGGTAAGGACACAGCTAATAGAAAGTGGATTAATCATGAGATTGTAGAGTCTTGGAATCAAGGAAAAGGTGTTGTTGTAATTTACATTCATAATCTAAAGAACTCACAAGGTGAACAATCAAATAAAGGAAGAAATCCTTTAGATTACATAACACACAATTCTACAGGGAAAAAACTATCCGAAATTGCAAAAGCTTATGACCCACCTTATTCAACTAGTCAGTTTGTCTATGAATATATTAAAGATAATATTGATAGTTGGATTGAAGAAGCTATTAAAATTAGAAGCGTAAATTAATACCTAATAGTCTCAGGATAATTTTTATCGAGGATCATGGATCACTATTTTTAGATAAGAAATGGTGATCCATCAGTACCGAACTCAATATTAATAAAATCTATCTGAATGTTTTTTATACATATCTTAACTTTAAATATTGATTTTTTGTAATTAGCGATATGAAATAGCTTTATAAAGAGTATCTAAAGGATGAATATTTCGGTTTGTAGAGGAATATTGATAGGCTTCAATCCAATTTCTTAATTTTCGATTACTTACAGTAGCATCCGTCATTGGAATTGAATAAGCAAAATCTACAGCACTATCGAAAGCTGATTCTGTTTTTATATCTCTACTTTCAAATGATATTCGACTTGGCTTAGTCCTACGAACTAATTTTGCAAATTGAAGTTCTGAGTAAATCCAAGGGGATGAAAGATATTTTTTATCTTCGAATGTATCAGTTATTGGAATTGATTTATCTGAGCCTAAAAAAATAAAAGCTTCACAGTTATCAATTATTCTATGTAAAGCCGAATTCAGAATCATAAAAATATTTGAAGTTGTATGATTTCGAATATGATAATCAAATGTATCTCCATCTAAACTATAAATATTATCAATTTTTCTTAATAGTTTAAAAGCATCCCCCCAAATACAAGAATCTATAAATACATTCAATTTTAATTCTTTTTCTATTAAAATTGCCAATCGTATAGCATCATTTTCATCAGCATGTGAATGTGATAAAAATATATCTGGTTTGATATCTAAAAAAAGATTTTTAGATATTTTATCAACACTTAAAGTATTTTTCCTATCAAGTAAGTAATCTTGAATTTTAATTAGTCTATTTTCATTTTTCTCTCTATATTTACTCACATCTTGATAACTAATGCTTGGAAATATTGAAAAATCAAAATCTTCAACTTGAATACTTTTGTACACTATTAATCACTCCCCTAAAATTAACGGTTTAAATTTTTATTAAAAATTCTACGAAAAAGACTAGAATAGGTATAGTCATATTCAAATCTCGAGTCTAATTGAAATCTTGGTTCTTGTTTCTTTTTTTCATTATCATAAATAATTTTTGCAGCTGCCCCTGTAGATGCTAAAGGAATTACCTTAGCATGTGGATGAAACTCTAAAAAAATTTCCAATTCATCAATTACACCTTCCATTCCACCTATTAATACTATTGCATCAAATTTTTGACTTTGTATCATAGCTTGTCGCATTATTTTAAGACTTTCTTCACGCTCTTCAGGATTGCCATCTATTAAGGTTAAATCTATAAAATCATAAACACTTTTTGGAAAGTCTGGCTTAAAAATATTAGATTGATAAATAGAAATAAAATTTCTGTCTTTTTTACTATTTTTGGTAGCCATAGCTAATAAAGGAGTAATAGCTGGATGTCCTCCACAAACAATACGACCATTAGGTATAACTACTTCAACGAGTGAGCGAATAGCTTCTTTAATAGCAAGGACATCAGCAGTTTCGTAGAAGCATTTTTTTCGATCAGAGAGAGGAATGCTTGCTGATAGGAAAATATTTAACATTTTTTATCACTTATTTACTAATAATGAAGGGGCTTTAGTCATATTTACTGCTTTAATTGGAAGATGTTCATCCAACCAATCTAAATGATCTAACCATTGTTTTAAAATTCCTCGATTATCATAAATAATCCATTTTTCACTGTTTTTGAATTTTGAGTTTGATACAGCATTATAAATGTCATTGATCCTATCTGCTGTAGGGACCCCTATAGCTGGTATTACAGCTAATCCTTTGTCTTTCCAATCAGCTATAGAAATCCATTGATCTATTTGTACATTTGGATTGTATCCTGCATCTCTAGCAGCATCACAAAAGTTATCAACGAGATATTTATATCTAAGAGAAATTGCTCTTGCCCTGAGCTGTTCAGTCTTTATTACAATATTTCTAAGAGTTTTTTTTGTAATGTTTTTACCTGTATATGGAATGCCTTTTCTACCAAGACTTTTCATTTTAAAGTCTTTCGAGGTTAGCTTAATGAACTGGTTAAAAGAAGCAATACTTTCTTCCTTTTGCTGAGGCCATAGAATATGCAAAATGTGAATATTATTTTCGTTAGCGAACATTAACTCTTCTTTGGTCCACCTACTTGTTCTAAACCGTGGAGTATCTAATAAAATTATTGCATCTGAGTCAGTCATACGATGCCATAACTGATCTTGGAAATTATGTGCAGGTGGTACTGATCGAGTATCTAGAAATACATCAAAACCGTTTGCATCTAGGATGTCATAGAGCTTGTCAGCTGTACCTTGTGAATCTATACGTTTATAACTAAGAAAAACTTTTCTTTCTTTTCTTAGAAATCTAAAACTTTCTAAAATAATTGAAACTAAACGTTCAGTGTTATCATTTGTAACATTAATTGGTAAAGCATTTATATGGCTAATTATTTCTGGTAATTCTTTGGGAACTAGTTCATTACTTTGAACTATAGGAATGATGACTATTGATTCATCAATAAGATTTGATAAGTGTAAAGTGTCTGATTTATCGCCACCAAAATAAATTGCAATTGTTGGATATTTAGGATCTCTAGATGAATAATTATCACTATAAATAAATTTGATAAAACTTGGATTAATTTTCAGATCAATAAATCTATCTGTAAGGCTTTTTTGAATATTTCTAAGACGTCCATCAACTTTTCCCAGTAATATAATTTGATAGTAATTTTCAGACACAATTATTTTCCCATTTGATTTGCAGCATTTTCGATCCATGAAGATAATAACAATCTTCCATTATTATTTGTAAAGTCATACGTTTTAAAAAAACTTGAAAGTCGTACTACTGAGTTCGAATTTGGTTTTGGAGTAAATCTAGAGTTCAAAGTAATTGGATTGAGAAAATCTCGGTATTTGATCCATTTGTTATCATGCCATTCAGCTAAGTAATAACATCCGTTAGCAAGATATATACCCATTTCATCAAGTGGATTAATCCCTTTTCTTGAAATATATCCATTTTTGTCTTTTAATTGGTGAATAAAAACAGATAATAAACCATTACCCTTAATGATACTTTGTGCAATTTCATATCTAACCCATCTTCTTTGATGAGTGTATTGACCTGCAAGAACACATGTTACCGAAGTGTTATCTAAACCTTCTCTAAGAAAACGTTTAAGTGAATCATCGGATTCTCTTTTCTTTTTTTCAATAACGCTTCCATCAAAAAATCCATAAGCTTCTCTACTACCACTAACTACCCAAGAGTTTTTAACGTTCCAAACTCGCCATATATCATTTTGATAATGAAATGAAAAGAATGTCCTACGTGCCATATTTTTGCTCCCTAAAGAATTACCGAAGTGTTGGTGTTAAAGTGATGACATGTATTTACCACTAGTAGTGTTTGGTTTCCAAAATCCTAAAGGACCTTGATCAGATTTATCAATTCTTTGATATAGCTGTAGATATTCATTTCCATAGTAATAACCATTACGGTCTTGTGTGGGAATTACGAAAATAGACTCATATTTTTTTACCCCATCAGCATAGCCAATTTCCCACGGACACCATCTTGATTTAACAGAGTTTGGTGTTGCGAGGAAAAAGAAATAATCAGCGTCTTGAATTTTTTGTTGAATTTTAACTGCTGTTTCTCGATTAGGACTCTCAGGCATAGAGCTATCTAGCCAATCAACATAAACATTAATGTTTTCATCTTTTAGTAACTGAATAAATCCTTTGACATATTGAGCATCCATATGGCTATGGCATAAAAAAGCCGTTTTAGACCGCTGATTAAAATCGTAGCTATTTGCGCTCCTGCTAAAACGTATAGAATTATTGGTCAGTGTATCTAGAGAAATAGGCATATAGTTTCTTTACAGATAAAATTATTACAATAAAGGAAAGTATTAAAAAATCAATAATATGAAAGTATTAAGCGACATAATTCGACGCCAAATTAGTGTGGTAAATCTTTAGCATCCATTTCTAAAGCAACTGGTAAAGAAAAATTAGCTTCAATCCAAGGTATAAGCCGTAGCTATCATTTAGGGTAAATTGGATGATGTGAAACAAATATCACAAGAGAAAAGCTTAATGAACTTATAGTTCCTTTCCTGAACCTACCATTGTGCATTAACTGACCAACTGCTATTTATAAATCTCTCATGCGATTTCATTTGTTCAAATATCAGGAATATTGCTATTTGAGGACTACTCATTAGAGGATTATAATCCCCATTTATTCTTTAGAAGTTTAAAATGTCAAAATCTATCACCTTACCTCTATATGATGATTTTTTGAAAATTTTTATTGATAATGAAATTATCAATTGGCAAGCAAAACATTTTTGGGAAAAAATGGGACTTAAGCAACACTACAGAGCTGAGCACTGTAAGCGTCTTATGTATGTAGGATTAAGAGTCCTACTTAGATGTAAGTATCTTGAAATTGATGAAGTTAAGTCTTCAAAGAAATCATTTAGTTACAAAGAAACTCATAGATTGGATGAATTAAGAGATAAGTATAGGGCACAGAAGCTTGAAGCTATTTTCGCAGTAAAAAAAATTGAATTTTCGAATCAAATTAAAGATAAAGAAAATAATATCAATTTTTTAGAATCACTATTATTAGAAGATAAAACATTAGAGAAATATTTTATTAATCATAAAGAAAAATTAGAAACTGATATAAAAAACATTAAATCAAACATTAAGTTTATGGATAGCATTATGACTTAATAAATAAAAAGCTATCAAAAATATTTAAATAAAATCAAAATATTAAATTAATATTATTCTAGTTGACCTAAGCATTTTTCTTATATATTTTTTCGTCAAATTTACTCAAAATTCGTCTAATTATGGTCAAGTCGATAAAACAAGTTAAAGAGGAATTTTTTTCTTCAGGAACTTCTATTGCTGAATGGGCAAGATTTAATAATTTCTCGCCTGATTTGGTATATAGAATACTAAAAAACAATCAAATCCCAAAACGTGGTAAAAGCCATGAAATTGCAGTGAAACTAGGAATAAAAGAGTAGAAAATTATGAATTAATTAACTGTATTTTTATTTAATTGCAGAAAGCATAAAGACCCATGCATCAGCATGAGTCTTTATGAGTTGTCTTTTACTTGGTCGTGCAAGACAATTAATTCTAAAAGACATTGTTCAATTAAGCAATGTTGAGGGTGCTTTCTGCCTCATTTTAATATTAGAGGTATTATGCGCTTAGACACTGATAAAATTCGACAGACTGTCAGATTTCTAAATTTACAATACAGTCAAAGGGAAACGGCTAAACAAGTCGGTATTTCTAGAGATTCTGTGAAAGTGATTTATGAAAAGTTAAAACAGTTTCCAATTCACAATAATGAACTTAATTTATTTACAAACCTTGAATTACTTAACTATTTTGAAATATCACGTAATTCCAATTATCCGACGAGAAAAATTTACCCTAATTTTGTATATATCAACCAAGAATTAAAAAAAAGGGATACGACTCTTGAATTACTTTGGCAAGAATACATTGCTCAATATGCAGAAGGTCTTTCATACTCCCGTTTTTGCGAAGTATTTAGAAATTTTCAGAAGAACCGACACTCATCTATGCGTCAAAATTTTAAAAGTGGTGAAGCATTTTTAGTAGATTTTTGCGGTAGAAGAATGGAAATTACCTCTCCATTAGATGGGTCAAAAAGTTATGTTTCTATTTTTGTGGGAGTATTAGGAGCATCAGCGTACACATTTGCTTATGCAGTTCCAAGTCAAAAAGTGGAATATTGGTTAGAATGCTTTATTCAAGCATTTAAACATATCGGTGGTGTTCCAGAAACAATAGTAACTGATAATTTAAAATCAGCTGTTATCAAAAATAATAAGTCTGGTTTAGAGTTTCAAAAAGACTTTGAAGATTTTGCAGCACACTATGATTTTGCAATTATGCCGACTCGACCACGGCATCCAAAGGATAAAGGTCTTGTAGAAGTCAGTGTACAGATTGTACAACGTTCAATTCTAGCATCTTTCCGAAATCAAAAATTTTTCTCTATTGAGGAATTAAATCGAGCCATTCAGCAGAAAATGGATGTGATTAATAATAAAACTACTCGCCGATTTACTATTAGCCGATACGAACAGTTTTTAGCTTTGGATAGTAGAGACCTCAACTCCTTACCGCATTACCCATACGAATTGTGTACATGGAAACGACAGGTACTGGTCAGTGAATTTTATCGAGTTGAGTATGAATCTAATCAATATTCTGTTCCGTATACATATACGCATTTACGAGTCGATATTAAAATTACGAAATCAGCAATTCATATTTTTTATGAACGTGAAAAAATAGCTGAGCATGTTATCAACACTCGTATACATCAAGATATCTGTTTGGATGAACATATGTCGCCTGAGCATTTAGCTCAAAAAGGTCTATCAAAAGATGAGATTATTTTCTGGGCAAATCGTACAGGTCCAAATACATCACAGTATGTTAATTATATTCTCAATCAAAAAAGAGATCTTGCAAAAAACATTAAATCATTAAATAAGCTGAGAAAATGGGTCACAGATAATCAAAAATCTCATTACCTTGAAGATGCCTGTCAATTCGCCATGGAACGGAAAATTTTCACTCTAAAGCGACTAGAAAACATTATTTCAAATAATGCTTATCTTATACCACAAGCTCCTGATATACAGTCTCGTACTTTAACACCGCATCAGAATATTCGAGGCATTAATTATTATTTACAGAATTTAGAGACAACTAAACATGCTTAAACAATCTGTCAAAGTTAAGTTAGAACAGCTTAAACTCAAAGGTTTTCTTCGTTCAGCAGAAAGCTCACTTGATCAAATGTTAGATCAGGGTGTTAGCATAGAGAACTTTTTAGACTATTGTCTCGATGCAGAATTAAATGATCGTTCTAATCGAAGAATTGAACGACTTTTATCTCAAGCCAAATTCCGTTACCCCAATGCAAGGGTGGAACATATAGATTATGCAGTAGAGCGAAAAATTAAAAAAGCAGACATCCATCGCTATGCAAATTGTGAATGGATTGATGATGGTCGTGGATTGATTATTTCAGGCTCTACAGGTGTTGGTAAATCATGGTTAGCTTGTGCACTCGGCGCTGAGGCCTGTAATCGTGGTTATGGCACTATATATTTTAATGCGATTAGCCTTTTTGATGAAATTGCAAATGCAATTACTTTAGGTGAAATTAAAAATTTTAAGAAAAAAATTTATACTGCAAAGCTGCTTATTATTGATGATTTTGGTTTAGGAGGCTTTAATCAAGCATTAGCTCCTTCTTTCCTTGAAATAATAGATAAACAATCTCAAACAGGAGGTGTTTTAATTACTAGCCAAGTTCCTAAAAAGTTGTGGTTCGAACAATTTCAAGATCCAACAATTGCAGATGCTGTGATGGATCGGATTTTACATAGATCCTATGAACTTGAGATTTTCGGTCGATCGTACAGAGAAAAAATTTTTTCTTTAGAATAATATGTTTTAAACAGGAGTGGCCTACTAGGAATAAGAATGAGTGGTAGGCTATGAACAAGAATGGGTGGCTGAATCTTCAAGTAATTCGCACTTTTGAAGTGCTCCTCTTTAAGGTTAGATTTTTAGGTATTTAAAAAATGAATAAAATGCACGTAACTTTAGCGGTAATTATTGGCTTAATTGTTGGTGGAGTAATAGGCGCTCTAGGTTACTCTAAAACTGCTGCACGTTATGACGCGATGACCACAGCATGTGTAATGGTAAACCAAGCGGTTGAGCATGGGATCTTGAAACCTGAACAAGTAAAAGAGCTAGGTGAGCTCACAGGTCAAAGCCTTAAAAAAGATTATGAATCTGTTGCATCCAAATTCAAATTCTCTGAAAAGCAATTAGGTAATGCATCTGAAGGTTCTAATTGTAGTCAGTTTATTGTTGGGGTAAATGCCGCACAATAACAATCAAGAAGCCCACAGTAAGTGGGCTTTTTTATAATGTTCAGTTAGGGCAGCTACAATATTAACTGAACATATCATTTATAGACTGCTATAATAATGATCAATTTAAAATCTAAAATATAAGCTTGCCTAAAGGCAGGCTTTTTGTATGTGTAAACAAGTCTGCTAGGAAATATGAAACGCTATTTAAAACAAACTGAATCCACTACGGCTAATTGGACAACAGAGCAAGACTGCTTCTTGATCGAAAATAATTCTCTCCCAATTCACGAACTCACAGAACACTTGCCTTTTTCTGAAGAAGAAATAAGAGTGCGTAGATCTGTTTTGGGTTTGATGCGACGTGATAAACAGATGAAAACATATTAATTTTACCAATTGGTATAAAATAATATGAAAGTAAATGTTTCTAATTATCTCTATTCAACCATTCATTTTGTGGATGAGTTATCAAAACCATAATTTTTTTAGGTGTTTTTTAGGCTGCCTTTACATAAGATGCTAATTACTTACAAACTGCACCTATAAGATTACCTTTACTTACACTTCTTTGAGCATAATCAAAGTCATAAAAGATTTTTAGATCAGCACTTTATAACAATAGTACGGAGAGAGGTTAATGCCAAAGTATTTAGCTGTAGCCGAAAAGGTTTATAAAAATATTAAAAAAGATAGCTTATTCACTGATGACATTACTCAGAATCTTAACTGTTTAATTAGTCAGATTCGAAAAGCGATCAAGGGAACTGAGTTTAAGCTCAAGTTCAACTATATAGATTTTGAAGAGAACTTAACCAAACCTTTAAGTGAATGCAAAGTTCAAATTGACTTGAGTGTCATGCCAAAATTTGCAAATGAAGGAGAGTATCTTCTTTGGTTAGCTGGTTTTATTGAACGAATTACGGAAGGTGGAAAACCTAAATTACCACCAATTTCGCAATTTCTTCCACCAGGTTTTAAGATGTCGAAAGATGCATTTCCTGTATCTGTAGCTCCTCAAAAAGAAGAGCATGCAGACATGATTATCAATTATTTTAAATCTGAAGATTTTAGTAAAACCAATAAAACTCCTTCATAAAAAGAATATAGAAGTGACCGTCCACCACACTTCTATATACTGCTGGTTTTAAATTCAGCGACCGCCTTCTGGGGCGGTTTTTTTTGTCTTAATCTCATCCTAACTAACATTTAATATTGTCTAAATTTAGATTTTAGAAAATATTAAATGTATACAAATGTGCAAATATCTATTGAATTATAATAAATAACAATATCTTAGTGATATTTGTTAATAAAGAAAAATATACGGTTTTCACATAAGCAATGTGTCAAGTAACGCAATTAAACATTTAGCTGTTCATAATCTTTAAAAAAAGGGGAATATAAATAATATGAACGAAAATGCCGAGCTAATTAAATACATAGACGTTGCTGAAAATGTATATGAACGTATTTATGAAAATAACCAAGTTTCAAATAACTTGATTGTTAACCTCAATCGAATTATGGCGGAAATCAAAAAGCAGGCCGAAGAAAAAGATTTAAAATTAAAGTATAACTCTATCGATTTTGAATATTGCCTGAGTTTGCCTTTGGCAGATAGAGATATAAAAATTGATTTAAGTTTGATTCCTCATTTTGAACATCGTGATGAATGCATTTTATGGCTAACCAATTTTATTGGAAAAATTAGTGTGCAAAAAAGGATGATAAGGCAGAAACTAAATTATCATTAAAATGAATTAGATTTTAAATGCATGAACGAACCGTCTTTAGACGGTTTTTTGTGGGTGAAATATATAATATGATTTACCACACATTGACACTCCATAATTAGAAAATGACATAGAGCGCTTTAAAATGAAAAAGCTTGTAATGACTTTTGCTGTATTGATTCAACTATCGACCTATAGTGTAGCCAATGATTCTACGGGTTATGTCGGTACGGGTGGGATTCAATATCTCAAAAATTCGCAGATTGCCATGCAAAGCGAAGATCTATTTATTAGTAAAAAACTGATTAAGGTCGATTACCTCTATAAAAACCTAAGCAATAAAGAGGTCACTGAAACGATTTTATTTCCGCTACCGCGCATTGATAATTTCTTTGAGTCTGATTTTGCCCATACAGAAGAACTTCTAAAAAGTTTTAAGATCGTGGTGGATGGGAAAAATATAAAACCGGAAATGCATGTCAGAACGTTTATTCAAAGAGATGAAAAATCGCCTCTGATTGATGCAACGGACGAATTTAAGCAATGCGGTTTTAATGAAAAAGATATGCTCAACCCGTGGCTGCGTAATAACTATGATTATGAATATTATGTAGATAAGCTAAAGCAATGTAATAAACCACAAATACAGAAAATTTTAGCCAATTTTAAAAAAGATGATGTAATCCCATGGTCATCTCAAGTGATCTATAGTTGGAAGCAAACCTTTAAAGCCAATAGTTTGACTAAAATTCACCATGAATATAAACCTTTGGTGGGTGGTTCTGTTGCCTTATATCCCGAGGAAGATAGCCGACAATTTTGTATGGATAATCAATTTAAGCAGGGCTTAAAAAAAGCCAGTGCAGAAAATTCGCCGTTTAGTGCTTTGGGTTATATTTTGACGACGGGTGCAAATTGGGCAAAGCCCATTGAGAATTTTAAGCTAACCATTGAGCGTGATAAAAATGAACTGGTTTCTTTTTGCTGGGATGGACAAGTTAAAAAGATTAGTCCAACTCAATTTCAGATGACCAAAACCAAGTTTGTACCCAAAAAAGACCTAGATATTATTTTTGTGAGAGTGAAATAAGCCAAACTCAAATAAAAATGAATAAATGGCTAGCCTAATCACGCTAAGAAATTCCATACTATAAAAGTAGAGGGATTTCTAATGCGGGATGAAACGTGAATTTAAAGAATCTGGAAGCTTTTTATTGGGTTGTGACTTTAAATAGCTTCAATAAGGCTGCAACTAAATTGCAAACCACCCAGCCTGCGGTATCTCAAAAAATCACATCTCTTGAAAATGAATTAGGCTTTAAAGTCTTAGATCGAAACTATCGGCAGTTTAAACCAACGCACAAAGGCTTAACTTTGTTTAAGTACGCCGAAAAATTTATGCGACTAGAAACAGATCTGGTGGCTGAACTCACTGAAAATCAGCACCTGACTGGCACCATTCGTTTAGGCGTTTCCGAAACGATTGTCTATACATGGCTAGTCGAATATATTGAAAAGGTTCAACAAGAGTTTCCAAAAATTTCAGTAGAAATTGTGGTGGACCTGACACCTAACTTACAAGAAGGAGTCCGGACAGGGGACTTAGACATGGCCTTTTTACTTGGACCAACGTTGGCTTTTGAATGTATTGAACAGGCATTGTGTGACTTTGAGCTGAGCTTTTTGGCTTCGCCGTCATTTAAGGGCTGTGTGGCTCAAATGTCTTTTAAAACTCTCATGTCTCATACCATTTTAACTTATCCAAAAATTACCTATCCCTATAAAGAATTGAAAGCCAGAATGAAAGAACAAGGGATTGATGAACCACTTTCAATTACTAGTTATTCATTGGCAACTTTATTGCGTTTAGCTGAGCAAGGCTTAGGCATTGCTGTCGTGCCGACCTTAACGGCGTTAAAAGAAATTACAGATGGTCGACTGGAAATATTAAATACACCGATTCAGTTAAAGACCTTTCATTTCACCTCGATCTACATTCAAGGAAATGACGTTGCCTTGAAAGAAAAATTGACAGAGGTTGCAGTTAAAGTCTCGGAAAGTGCCATGAAAAGCCTCAATGAGAAAATCCAAAAATAAGCGCTGTTATTATTTTTCATAAAATATTTTTTCTTATTTTAAATAGGCTGCTTGCATGCAAAGTCATAAAAGCAGCTTATGAAGTTTGATAAGTAAAACTTATCCTGATTTTTTAATAAAGACTAAACTATTTAAAATCAATTATTTAAATTTTTAAATTAATGTAAAAAGTCTTATTGTCCGTAGGGATTAGCTATGTTTTTATTTTAGACACAAGATTTGATCACCGATTGTGTTGATTGGGGAACAGGGAATCTTTGTCATTTAAAAGGATTAAAGAATATCGTTTGGGACGAAAAATGGTGTTCTTGGTTCAACTTGAAAATAGCGTTGTTAAGCTCAAATGGATGAGGAACGCATTAATATGTCTTTACTGAAATCTTCTTTTTTATCAGATCGCCAATGGGCCATTGTGGCCTCGATCTTTATGATGGCGACCTCTGCAATGGGGCCCGGATTTTTAACCCAAACTGCTGTATTTACAGTGAAGTTAGGCGCGGCATTTGGTTTTGCCATTTTAGTTTCCATTCTGATTGATTATGTGGTTCAACAAAATATTTGGCGAGTGGTCACACTTACTCAAATGCGTGCATCAGACATTGCCAATAAAGCAATTCCCGGCAGTGGTTACTTACTGGCTTTTCTGGTCATTCTTGGTGGTTTTTTCTTTAGTATCGGTAACATTGCAGGTGCAGCTTTAGGTCTAAATGCGCTTTTTGGCCTCGACACAAAGTGGGGCGGTATTTTAAGTGGTGCTTTAGCCATTTTGATTTTTGCTTCAAGAAAAGCAACGCTTGCCATGGATAAAAGCATGATCGTGTTGGGATTGCTTAAAATTCTCCTGATCATTATTGTTGCCGTGATTGTGATGCCTCCTGTGGGACAAGCTGTACATCAAACCTTTGCTCCAGACCAGATCGACTTCGCCATTATTACCACCATTGTCGGCGGTACGGTTGGTGGCTATATCTGCTATGCAGGCGCACACCGTTTACTCGATAAAGGCGCTGTTGGCCCTGAAAATATTGATGAAGTCGCTAAAGCTGCAACCAAGGGCATTATTGTTGTCGGCATCATGCGCTATGTGCTGTTTTTAGCATTTTTAGGTGTAGTGGTGAGTGGTGCAAATATTGATTTAGCCAGCCATGATGCCAACCCAGCAGCTCAAGCATTCCAATATGCAGCAGGCACATTTGGTTTTAAATTATTTGGTTTAATTTTCTGGGCAGCCGGCATTAGTAGCACCATTGGCGCAGCATATACTTCAGTGTCGTTCTTTAACGTGTTTAAAAAGAACTTAACACCAAAACAAAACAACTATACGACCATTACTTTTATCGCATTGGCTTTATTGCTCTATGTGTTATTGGGCGCAACTCCAGCAGGTCTACTCATTTTTGTGGGTGGTTTTAACGGTTTGGTGTTGCCAATTGGCCTTACAATTTTTGTGTATGTTGCTGCATGCCGTAAAGATTTAATGGGTAATTATAACTATCCAAAATGGTTACTTATTTTGGGTGGATTAACATGTCTGTTGACGTGGTGGATGGGTTATATGTCATTTACGACAGTGTTTAACTATTTGACGAAGCTTTAAGCCAGACTTTGTTAAGTAATAAAGGAATGATGCCATGTTTGTAGATTTAAATAGTGATTTGGGTGAAAGCTTTGGCTCATGGAAAATGGGCAATGATGACCAGATTTTACCTGTCGTGACCAGTGCCAATATTGCATGTGGGTTTCATGCTGGCGACCCGCTCGGCATTTTAAAAACGGTTCGTAAAGCAGTTGAGCTTGGTGTGACCATTGGCGCTCACGTGTCTTACCCAGACCTTGTAGGTTTTGGCCGCCGCAATATGGATTTGTCACGTGATGAGCTTATTGCCGATGTGCTTTATCAAATTTCTGCACTCGATGGTTTGGCTAAAGTGGCAGACTCAAAAGTGCAATATGTTAAACCGCATGGCGCGCTTTATAACACCATTGCACATGACCAAGCTCAGGCAGCGGCAGTGATTGATGCGATTAAAATGTATAACCCTGAACTGGTTTTAGTGGCTTTGGCGGGGTCTAACTTAGTCGAACAGGCACGTGCGGCTGGTTTAAAAGTGGTGTCCGAGGCTTTTGCTGACCGTGCGTATAACAGCGATGGTTCACTGGTATCTCGCCGTTTAGAAGGAGCGGTTTTACATGACTCGGCATTTGTTGCCAGTCGTGTGGTTTCAATGCTTAAAAATGGTGGAGTTGAGTCAATTGACGGTGTATTTACCCCAATTCAAGCCGACACCATTTGCCTACATGGCGACACTGACGGTGCTTTAGAAATGTCGGCAGCCATTAAAGCCGAGCTTGTAAAAAACAATATTGAAATTCGCCCGTTTGTAAACAAAGCATAAGGATGAGCACAATGTATAAGGATATTAAAGTCGACCCAGCTCAGCTTGAAGCCGCTTTAGATGCGCGTTTAAAAATCCGTGCAGGTTTTGATAAACCAACAGCAGGTATGGCTGCGGGCATGACGCAGGTCAACATGATTTCGGTGCCAAAAGAGTGGGCTTACGATTTCCTTCTTTACGCACATCGTAACCCACAAAGTTGTCCAGTGCTTGATGTGCTCGAAGAAGGCATCTATGCAACCAAGCTTGCCGCAGATTCAGACATCCGCACCGATTTCCCGCGTTATCGCGTTTGGAAAGATGGCGAACTGGTTGATGAAGTGACTGATGCGAGCGAGATTTATAATGCCCATCCTGATTTGGTGACTTTCTTAATTGGTTGTAGTTTTTCATTTGAAACGGCTTTGCAAGAAGCGGGTATTGAAGTTCGCCATATTCATGATGACACCAATGTGCCGATGTATTTGAGCAATATTCAATGCCAGCCAGCAGGCCGTATTTCAGGAAATATGGTGGTTTCCATGCGACCAATTCCATCTCATCAAATTAGTGAAGCGGTAAAAATTACCGCGCGTATGCCCAGTGTACATGGGGCACCTGTGCATATCGGGCACCCTGAAAGCTTAGGAATTCAGGATGTAAATAAGCCTGACTTTGGTGATGCCTCTCGCATTGAAGCAGGTGAAATTCCAGTGTTTTGGGCTTGCGGTGTAACGCCTCAAGCGGCAGTCATGAACTCAAAAATTCCTTTTGCCATTAGTCATGCACCGGGTCATATGTTTATTACCGACATTCCGGACCGTGCTTGGATTGGCTAACTGGACTAAAGAAGAATTAAAAAGGATAAGCAAATGCGTTTTTTATCGGTAAACGCCGATTGTTTTCTGATTGAGCTTGCAAGCCTCGAAGAAACTTTGGCGTTGTACAATAAATTGCAAAATACGCAATTGAATGGAATTAAAGACTTAGTCCCTGCTGCAAAAACAATTTTGGTTTTTTTTAACGAGATCGAAACCAACTTTAAAACGCTGGTTGCTTCAATTCAGAGTCTCAAAGTTGATTCTGGATTTGAGCGTAGCAACCAAGAAGTGATTGTGCCGATCCGTTACGATGGCGAAGACCTTGCTCAAGTTGCAGAGTTACAAGGTTTGTCTGTGGCTGATGTGATTAGAAAACATCACCAAAGCGTGTGGAATGTGGCTTTTATTGGTTTTGCACCGGGCTTTGCTTATATGAGCAGTCCCGATCGACCTTTTACTGATATTCCACGTTTAACGGTTCCGCGCAAAAAAATACCGTCAGGCTCTTTGGGCTTGGCTGGAAAATACTCTGGTATTTACCCAAAAGACAGTCCGGGTGGCTGGCAGCTTATTGGTACAACATCAGAAAAAATGTGGGATTTAGAGCGTAAAAATCCAGCATTGCTGTTACCGGGCATGACTGTACATTTTGAAGATGTTACGCATAGTCCGACAACCGTAAATGTACCGCAGCAAATTACCCGTACGGTTGAGCCTAAACAATCTACGCCACTGTTCAAGATCACTGCACCAAGTTTACAGATGCTTATACAAGACGAAGGGCGTTTAAACCAGACCAATATTGGGGTTGGCGTGGCTGGTGCAATGGACTTATCTGCCATGCACAGTGCTAACCGTATTTTGGGTAACCCAACCAATACACCCGTCATTGAAGTTTTAAATGGTGGCTTAAAAGCCAAAATGCAGCATGCTGGCGTTATTGCGGTTGCGGGTGCCATTTCAAACATTCGTGTGAAATTTGCCGATGGTCAAACCGCAGACTTTGAAAGCTATCTGCCGATTGATCTGGATGAAGGCGATGAATTTCAAATTCAGCCTCCAACAGCAGGCTTAAGAAATTATCTGGCAGTTCGTGGTGGCATAGACGTTGAACCAGTACTCAATAGTGCTTCGTTTGACAGCTTGGCAGTATTAGGGCCAGAGCCTTTAAAGCTTGGAGATACGATTTATCAAGGGCAGGTGAAGGCAGCCAACATTAGCGTAAATGAAGTGGGCAAAAGCGATTTGCCACAAGCTGGCGAAGTGGTTGAGCTAGATATTGTGATGGGGCCACGCACAGACTGGTTTGAACAAGACAGTATTGAACTGCTCTGTCAGCAAGAATGGCTGGTAACCAATGAAAGCAACCGCGTCGGGTTAAGACTATCAGGTGCGGAGCCTTTAACTCGCAAAATTACACATGAACTGGAAAGTGAAGGCACATGCATTGGTGCTTTGCAGATTCCACCGAGTGGTCAGCCGGTTTTGTTTATGAATGATCATCCTTTAACGGGTGGATATCCGGTCATTGGCGCTGTTGCTAAACACCATTGGGATTTGGTGGCGCAGATACCAGCAGGTTGCCATATCAAATTTAAAAAAATTGCCGAATTTACAGATTTTGAGAATGAATGATGAATACAGAAAAATTATTGATTGCTAACCGTGGTGAAATTGCTGTTCGTATTATTCATGCTTGCCGAGACATGGGAATTGCATCGGTCGCGTTATATGCAGATGACGACATTGGCAGCATGCATGTTGAACTTGCAGATGAAGCATGGGGCTTGGCTGGTGCGACTGCCAGTGAAACCTATTTAAATATTCCTGCCATAATCGAAATTGCAAAGAAATCGAAAGCGACTATGGTGCATCCGGGTTATGGCTTTTTATCTGAGCGTGCCGAATTTGCCCAAGCCGTGATTGATGCAGGTTTAAAATGGGTAGGGCCATCTCCAAGTGCCATTGAAAAACTGGGCGATAAAATCGAAGCACGTAAAATTGCTGCTTCAGTGGGTGCGCCATTGGTTCAAGGTACGCAAGATCCACTCAACAATGCAGATGAAGCTTTAGAGTTTGCCAAACAGTTTGGTTTACCAATTGCCATTAAAGCTGCATTTGGTGGTGGTGGCCGTGGCTTAAAAGTCGCGTGGAAACTCGAAGAAGTGAAAGAGCTTTATGAGTCGGCAGTACGAGAAGCAAAAGCTGCTTTTGGCCGCGGTGAATGCTTTGTCGAGCAATATTTAGATAAACCGCGCCATGTAGAAGCGCAAGTCATTGCCGACCAACATGGCAACATTGTGGTACTTGGTACACGTGATTGTTCGTTGCAACGCCGTAATCAAAAGTTAGTCGAAGAAGCACCAGCGCCGTTTATTAGCGAAGAGATTTATCAACAAATTTTAACCTCGGCAAAAGACATTTGTCAGGCTGCAAATTACGTGGGTGCAGGAACAGTTGAATACTTACTTAGCCGTGATGGAAAACTTTCATTCTTAGAAGTAAACACTCGTTTGCAAGTTGAGCACCCAGTTACCGAAGAGACGTCAAAAGTCGATTTGGTGGTAGAGCAAATTCGTGTTGCGCAGGGCCAAGCGCTTTCTATTAAAGAAACACCAAAAGCACAAGGCCATGCGATTGAGTTTCGTATTAATGCCGAAGACCCAGCTCGCGGTTTTATTCCGGCGTTTGGTGTGTTGAGTTTGTTTGAGGCGCCGTTTGGTAACGGTGTGCGAGTCGACACAGGCGTTCGAACTGGCTCATTAGTTTCGAGTCACTTTGACTCACTCATGGCAAAACTGATTGTGACTGGTCCAACCCGTGAAGTTGCAATTGCCCGCGCTAAACGTGCTTTAAAGCAATTTAAAATTGAAGGTGTAGCTTCGGTTTTAGACTTTCACCGTGCGGTACTCAATGAACCTGACTTTACAGATGAGTTTAATGTACACACCCGTTGGATCGAGAATGACTTTAAACAAGAGTTAAAGCCAACTAAACGCGGTATTCCAAACCATCAACAACCGATGTTGCTCAGCTACATTGAAATTGATGGTAAGTTGCACCGCTTAGGTTTACCAGCGGGCATGTTTGCACAAGGTCCAGCAATGGCAACTCAAGCACAATCTAGCGAGCCAGAAGTAAGTGCTGAGCATTTAGTTGCTCCAATTAATGGTGTGATTAGTGCTTGGAAAGTCGAAAATGGTGAGCAAGTGACAGAAGGGCAAGTGGTCGCAATTATGGAAGCCATGAAAATGGAAGTTCAGGTACTGGCGCATCGCAGTGGGGTGATTCAGATTGAGGCAGAGAAGGGCGCGACCTGCCATGCAGAAACCATTATTGGTAGTATTAATTAAGATTTGAACATGTGATTTGGCCTGATTGAGCTTTGGTTCAGTCAGGCCAAATTAAATAGAGTATTCTTAAAATAATTTAAATTAGAATTAAAACATATAATTTGCTTTGTTGATGTTTTAAATATTATTAAAATAATTAGTGAATATTGAGTTGTTAATGATAATTGCTATCAATAATTTTAATAATATTTTTTATTATTTTCATTAAATCATTTTTGTTTCATTTTTATGACAATTTTTCATATATTTAAAATAAATTAATTTTGTTAATTATTTGAAATATAAGTAATTAATTATTAATCTTAAAAATTAAGAAATAATTAAGAATAGCTTATTAATTTGTGGGTGAGTATTTATTGTTTATGAGATAAGCAATGTCATCTAGTTTTATTGGAAATAGTTTATTTTTACCTAGAAGTGGTCATTATACTTTTTTTCCTAGAAAAGAGAATGTTTTCTTTTATCAAGTTATTGAAAATAAAACATCTCGTTCTATTAAAGTAAATAAGGTTAATAAAGATAATCCAGAACGATTGTTTTTGGAGTCATTTATTAGTACTAGTTTTAAAAAAACTCATCAGGCTGAATTATCTAGTTATTTATCAATTCTATTTTCAGGAAAATTTAATAGCGATATAAAAGTCGCTATTGGGATCCAAAGTTTGAAAGATCAAATTGCATTTTTGGAGCAGTATTTATCAATTCCTGTGCAAAAAGCAATAGAGCAAGTGGTTGGCTATCCAGTAAATAGAGAACAGATTTTCGAAATTGGTAATTTAGCAGCAGTGGACATACAAAATGCCAAATTAATCATTGCATTCCTCGTATTTTACTTCTCTATTCAAAAGGTTGAATGGGCAGTTTGTACAGGAACGATTGCCGTAAGATATGCACTTAAGCAAATGGGACTAGCTTTTCATGTTTTAGAAGAAGCTGACCCATTGGCTTTGCAAGATGAAGGTGAGCAGTGGGGTAGCTATTTTGAACAGAAACCACAAGTATTGGCTATTCATGTTCCTGAGGCTTTTTTAGTTACAAAACAAAACTATAGTTTTAGTAATTCTAGATTTTAAAAGAAGCATGTTTAATACAGTAAAAATGGGAATATAAAATGAATAATTTATTTAATGCAATCCAATATCATGCAGAAAATTATCCATTATCTGAAGCAATAGTGACTGAAAAAAATGTAGTTAATTATGCTGAATTATATAAGCTTGTTTTAGGACTAAAAACTGAGCTAACCGCATTAAGTATCCAAAAATTAGGTATATATGCTGAAAATAGTATTGAATGGGTTCTAATTGATCTTGCTGCAACATTAGCGAATATTACAGTTGTACCTATACCTCTTTTCTTTACTCAAAATCAGGTAGAGCATCTGATTGAAGATAGCCAAATTAATTTTATTTATACATCCGAAAAGCAAAACCCATTAATTAATAAGTTTATTAAGGAAGCTTATCAACAGATTGGGCAAAAGCTACTGGAAATCGATTCTAAAATTATTTCTGGAGAGTTTATTCAGCTTTCAAATATTCCAGAAAAATTAAATGAAATTGTACCTGCCAAAATTACTTACACTTCTGGCAGTACTGGTTCACCTAAAGGAGTCTGTTTGGCTAAAGATACCATTTCATCTATAACCGAATCCTTAAGTAATGCTTTACGATCAAGCCATCTTCAAAGACATTTATGCTTAATTCCGTTTGCAACACTGCTAGAGAATATCGCCGGAATTTATGTTGCATTACAGATGGGTCGATCGATTGTTGTTGGTGAAGTAAATGAGTGGGGATTGATTTCAAATCACGAATTTGATGTGAAAAAGTTTGCTGAAACGGTAGCAAAATATCAAATACAAAGTGTGATTTTGTTGCCTCAAATGCTAAAAGCAATTGTTGAATATGTTAAGAAAATAGGTAGTACTGAGCTAGCTAGTTTGAAATTTATTGCTGTAGGGGGCGGTAAAGTTGCTCCTGATTTATTAATTCAATGTCAGCAATTTAATTTACCTGTTTATGAAGGATATGGCCTTTCTGAATGTGCATCAGTGGTTAGCTTGAATGTACCTGAAGCTCGAAAAATAGGAAGCGTAGGTCAACCACTTCCACACGTAGAAGTACATATTAACCAGCAGGGTGAAGTTGTGGTTCGTGGCAATGCCATGCAGGGTTATCTTAATGATTCAACGGTTGATAATTTGATTCATACAGGTGACGCAGGTTTTATTGATGACGATGGATATTTGTTTATTACAGGAAGAATAAAGCAAATTATTGTGAGTAGCTTTGGGCGAAATATTTCACCTGAATGGGTTGAGTCAAATAGTCTAAATGAGCCAGAGATTAATCAAATTGCAATTTTTGGTGAAGCTCAACCGTACTTAGCTGCGGTGGTCTATGCAAAAGATCTTATTCATGACGATGAAATAGAGCAAGCCATTGAAAAAGCAAATACAAGATTGCCTGACTATGCCCATATCAAACATTGGTGTCGTTCACAACAACCATTTTCTTTAGCAAATAATATGCTGACGGACAATGGAAAGTTACGAAGAAATGAAATTAAAAAGCAATTTAACGCCTTTTTATTTCCTGATGATTACTCTTTTAAATAAAGGGATTCATCGATTATTCCCAATGGGTTAATTCAAATACCTTTTGGTAATTAAATTGAAAAATCGTGAAATTATTGATGGGAAATGAAAAATGACAACTCTTTGTGATGATATCGAAATTATGAAGTCTGATATTCATAATTTACCCAATCTTCAAAATATTAGAGATGCATTACGTGATCAAGGTTATGTATTGATTAGAAATGAAGACTTTGATGTGAATAAATTTAGTCAGTTGATGACTTCTCTTTGCCAACGTCTAACTTACGATCCAGCGCGTGAAAATGTTACTCAACAATCACAAAAAGTTGATTCGGGAACTCAGGCGATTGGGTTGCATATCGAAAACGGAACAACGCCGCTTCCTCCAGATATTATTGCTTTTTATAGTGAAGTCAGTGCTACAAAAGGTTCGCAAACGACCATTTGTGATGGTTATGCAATCTGGGAAAATTTGTCGGAAACATTAAAGAAAAAATTTAGTCAACCTATGACAATAAGCCGCTATTTACCCAAAAATATTTGGCAAAAATATGTAGCCAATGCTTTTGATATTAAAGACCCTGCTACGGTGACTTGGGATGATTTAAAGCGTTTCATTGGCATGATTTCAGGCCAGAGTATTACACCCGCAGAAAATGAAGGCGTTCAGTATCATTTACAAATGAATATGATCCGAAATGACAATTTAAGTGGCAAACCTGCTTTTGCAAATGCAGTTCTAGGTCCTTCATATAATTATGAAGCGCCACGTTATTGCTTTGCCGATGGTGAGTTAATTTCTGATCAGCTACGTAGTGAGCTTGCTGAGTTATGTGAACAGCATACGCATGAAGTGGCTTGGCAAGATGGAGATGTGCTCATTTTAGATAATAAGCGCTTCATGCATGGCAGAAGGGAAATACTTGTTCCTCTTGAACAAAGAAAGCTGTGTATCAGTATGGGGCTTGGTCTCCAGAATTTTTAAAATGATTCATAGATTTATCCAAATTAATTAAATTCGAAACAGGAAAAGACCATGACTCAAGAAGCAGTTGTTTTATTTGGTGCGACAGGTGGAATAGGCCAAGCAATCGCCAATATGTTATGTAAAAATCAGATGAGAGTCGTTTTAGTCGGTAGAAATGAAGAGACATTAAAGTCCTTACATCAACAACTGGCTCAAGATTATCAAAATGTGCGTTTAGAGTTTATTTCATGCGATGTAAGTATCGCAGAAAGCAGAAAAAACTTGATGAAAAGTCTAACTGCACTGAATACACCTATTCAATATTTCATTTACAACGCTGGAATAAATCATTTTTCTTTGTTTACAGATCAGTCTCCTGAATTAATAGAAAAAATGATGCAAGTTAATGTGATCCAGCCATTACAGCTCATTCAAGATATTATTCCTTTAATGTTGAAATCTGGGCCTGCTCAAATTATTAACGTGGGATCGACATTTGGCAGTATCGGCTATCCTGGTTATGTAAGTTACTGTGCTAGTAAATTTGCTTTAAAAGGCGCGACAGAAGCGCTTGCTCGTGAATATAGTGATACATCTTTAAAATTCAGATATTTCTCACCTAGAGCAACAGACACACCTATGAATAATAGTTGTGTTGTAGAAATGAATCAGAAGCTTGGTGTGAAAATGGATAGCCCTGAGGTTGTGGCTGAGGAGTTATATCAATTTCTTAAGTCTGATAAAGCTTACTATCAGGTTGGATATCCTGAGAAAATATTTGTTAAAGTGAATCAAGTTTTACCCGATGTTGTGAGTAAAAGTATTCACAAAGATATTAATGAAATTAAGAGCTTTGCGAAAAAAAGTGGGCAGTTGGGATAAGCTTTCGTTAACCATTTTCAACTTGAAAGCCAGAACCGATTGTGAGATATTTCGCCCAGTTTGGTGATATCAAGATTAATCACTGTATTGAAAGCTCGCCTTATGCGAGCTTTTATTTTTAGCCCAGTTTAAGCATTTCTCACTTAATGAACTGGCTGCATAAAAAAATTGAGAATTTATCATCCATTTTAAAGGCTAATTGAAGAACGCGAATGAAAATTCTACCTTCATCTGAATATGATCAAATTCTAAAATACAGTGTCTATTGGCTCGCCATATCAATTGTAATTGGAGTCGTCGCAGGTCTGGCCTCGACTTTAATTTTTGTGGCTTTTGATATTTCAAATAAAGTCAGAAGTCTGCACCACTGGCTCATCTACTTTTTGCCTTTTGTAGGTTTTGGTATTGGTTATCTCATTAAAAAATATGGCTCACCCATTGAGCGGGGAACGCATTTACTGATTGATGAAATTCACCAACCCAAATCGTTCATTCCAAAACGAATGAGCCCCATCATTTTTATCACCTCAATTTTAACGCAGTTGTTTGGTGGTTCGGCAGGGCGTGAGGCACCAGCCGTTCAGCTTTCGGGTGCCTTAATTGATCACCTGAGCCACATTTTAAAAGTCTCGGAAGATAACCGAAAAATTTGTTTAATCGCCAGTATTGGTGCGGGCTTTGCAGGGGTGTTTGGTTTGCCTCTGGCTGGTGCAATTTACGGCTTGGAAATTACCGCTTTAGGTAATTTAAGATATTCAGCCATTTTTCCATGTTTTGTGTCTGCTCTTGTTGCATCGACCATTCCTGAACTATTCGATATTGTTCACCCACACATTTTTTATGTGATTAGTGAGTTTCCGCCTATTCATTTCGGCACGCTCATGAACTTAATTGTGGCAGGGCTAATCTTTGGTCTGATTGCACGCTTCTTTATTGCCGCAATTCATTTTGCCAGTGACGTCTTTTACAAATACATTCGCTATTTGCCATTAAGAACGATGGTGGGAGGTATTGTCATTATGCTACTTACTTTGTTCACTGCACATCAGCAATACAATGGTTTGGGTACAGATAAAATCATTTCATCTTTTTATGTGCCAATTGAATTTTACGACTTTTTTAACAAGACCATTTTTACTGCCATTACTTTAGGTTCTGGTTTTAAAGGTGGTGAAATTACGCCATTGTTTTATGTGGGTGCGACATTAGGTAATGCTTTAGGGGCTGTTTTAAACTTGCCAATTTCATTGCTTGCAGGCTTAGGTTTGGTGAGTCTTTTTTCAGGAGCGAGTAAAGCGCCGTTGACCTCTATTATTTTAGCTGTTGAGCTATTTGGAATGAATGTTGCGACTTATGCCATCATTACCTGTTTATTGGCAGCGCTATTTTCTGGAAATTGTGGGTTATATCGCCGTAAAAAGTTGATGGACTGAAGGATAATTTATATGGAAGAGCTTGATTGGGGTAAATTTAAACAGCCTATTTTTGATATTGCATCTAACAATAATTTTTGATTCGAACTTAACATTCGATTTTCGACGCTTTTTTTGCTTGAATTTAATGATTTTTTTAAGCTTAATATTTTATAGTTTGATAACATATTTGTGCATTATCTAAGCATTTTTAAGAATTCAATAACTTAAAATGAATGAATTTTAATAAATAAAGGGGTTATTATGTTTAGTAAAGGGTCAGAATGGAGAAAGTGGGATCTACATGTACATACCCCATCATCCCTTGATCATAAATATGGAGGTAATTGTGATGCTACTTGGGAAAAATATCTAACAGATTTAGAAAACCTACCAAATTCCTTTAAAGTTTTAGGCATTAACGATTATTTTTTTATTGATGGATATGAACGTATTTTACAAGAAAAAGCCAAAGGACGATTGCAGAATATTGATTTGATTTTGCCAGTTGTGGAGTTCAGATTACAGGAATTTGCTGGCGTTGAATTTGGAAAGTTAAACCGTATAAATCTTCATGTTATTTTTGCAGAAGAAAAAGTTTTACCTTTAGACCAGATAAAATCACAGTTTTTAAATACATTACAAGCTAAATATATTCTAGAGAAAGATCAATCCCCATGGAATTATAGTGTTACACGAGAATCAGTAGAACATCTTGGGAAATCTATTAAGGAAAAAGTACCTGAGAATCAGTTAAATAATTATGGTTCAGATTTAATAGAAGGTTTTAATAATCTAAATTTAAGTCTTGACTCAATTGTTTCAAGTCTAGATAAAAGTTGTTTTAAGGGTAAGTACTTAATTGCTATTGGAAAAACTGAATGGGATCAGCTTAAGTGGACAGATGGTTCTATAGCGGTTAAAAAAAGTTTAATTAATAATGCACATATTGTTTTTACCTCAGCAGAATCATATGAAAAGTTCAATAATGCTAAACAAAAGCTAAAGCAGAATGGTGTCAATGATTTATTATTAGATTGCAGCGATGCTCATAATTTTTCAGATAAAACAAGTGACAAAGATAGAATCGGAAATTGTTTCACATGGATAAAAGCTGATCCGACTTTTGCGGGTTTAGTACAAGCCACATTAGAACCCCAAAATAGAATTTATATTGGTGAATTGCCAGAAAAAGAATTAGTTAAACAGGGTAAAGGCAGTTACTTCATTGATAAAATAGAAATTTCAAAAAAATCTTCAGCATCTAGTGATCATACTTGGCTTGATGGAACAAACCTTAAACTTAGCCATGATCTTGTAGCAATAATTGGAAAAAAAGGTAGTGGAAAGAGTGCTTTGGCTGACGTGATTTCCCTTCTAGGTAATTCTAAGTCGAGTAGTAAATTCTTTTCATTCCTAAAAGATGGTCGGTTCAAAGGTAAAGGCGGATTTGCATCAGATTTTGAAGCAAGCATAACATGGTTGAATGGTACAAAAGAATGTCAATCATTAGATTCAAGTGTCGACCATGGAAAAGCAGAAAGAGTCCGTTATATTCCGCAGGTATATTTTGAAAAACTTTGTAATCCTGATCAGGGGGATAAGGAATTTCAAAATGAACTCAATTCAGTAATATTTTCTTACTTGTCTGAAGAGGATAGAAATGGGTGTACATCTCTTGACTCATTAATTAAGTTCAAAGAAAGTGCTTTAAATGATCAATTATCTTCACTCAAACTTGTTCTAAGTAAGTTAAATACAGAGATTGAAGACTTAGAATTTCAAGCACAAGCAGGTGTGAGGAATATTTTAGAAAGTAAAAGACAATTAAAGTTACAGGAATTGCAAGATCATGAATCAATTAAGCCTATTGAAGTTGAATCTCCAAGTGAAGTGCTTACACCAGAACAACAGTCTTTAAAGACAAAGATGGATGCTAATAATTCACGCCAGATTGAATTATTGGATGAAGTGAAAAAACTCAACGAATTAATTGTTGAGAATCAAAGAAAGATTTTTCTTGCTAAACAAATTTTTGATAAATCTAAATTTCTAAAAGAACAGGTTCAAACATTTAAAGACCAAATTAGTGAAAGTTTAAAAGTTTTATCTATTGAAAATGATATTGTTACATTTGACATCGATACAACGAAAATTGTGGAATTAATTGAGAGTTTAAATGTAAAAAATACAGAAAATTCTCTCAGAATTGTTGATTTAGAAAAAGAAATTGAAACTTGTAGTGAAGTAGTTAAAACTGTTAGAGGACAACTATCTGAGCCATTGCAAAAATATAATGAATATTTGGAGAACTTAAAAAAATGGGATAATAAGAAATTGGAATTAAAGGGAGACAATTCGTCCCAAGACTCTTTACTTGGAATTCAATATCAACTAGAACTAATAGAAAAATTGCCTCAGCGATTAATTCAAAAAAGGCTTGAGAGAAAAGATATTTCAATCAAAATATTTGAAGTTTTGGAAAGTAAAAAGCTTATACGGGAATCTCTCTATGGACCAGTGCAACAGGCTATCGAGAAAAATAAGTTTATTAATGAGAAAAATAAATTTGAGTTTGTATCAAAGCTGAACTTCTCAACTGAACATTTTCAGGATGAATTAACAAACTTAATCATGCAACGTAGGTTAGAGTTTACACCCGATAATATTAAAAAAACTTTAGAGGAATTATCTAAGCATGATGATCTTGAGACGAAGGAAGGATGTATCAATTTTATTGAAAAACTTATTGGAAAGTTAGAAGAAGTAAATGGTGCTACTGGTATAGGGGATATGGTGAGAAAAAATACAACACCTAAAAATGTTTATGATTTTGTCTATAGTTTAGATTTCATAAAATCTAAGTACTCTTTACGCTTTCAGAATGCCGAGGTAGAAAAATTATCTCCTGGTCAACGTGGGGCATTATTACTGATATTCTATTTATTAGTAGATCAAGATAAGACGCCAATTATCCTAGACCAACCAGAAGAAAATTTGGATAATGATACTGTTGTAAATTCTTTGGTCCCAATTTTGAATGAGGCTAAAAAAACCAGACAAATAATAATGGTTACTCACAATCCGAATCTTGCAATTGTTTGTGATGCTGAACAAATTATTTACACAGATTTTTATAGAGAAGATAATTTTTCGATTAATTATACCTCTGGTTCGATAGAGAGTTATGATTTAAATCAACATGCTGTGAATATATTGGAAGGAACATTGGAAGCATTCAATAATAGACGAAGTAAATATTTCGCCTAATTGTATGCATGATACTTTAACTAGTAAAAATTCCCTTAATCTATAATAGTTATCTGTTAAAAAGCCTCTTCAAAGGGGCTTTTAATTCTTTCTTTTGCTCTGTCACTTTCATTTGATAGCAATTGATTAGTTTTCTTTACACATAACAGATTTTTACATCCATACTAGTTCTTCTTTATTTGCTTTTGTCCAAGTCTTTCTATTTATACGCTTAAAGACTTTATAAACTGGTTTAATAAATTAATTCTAAATATAAAAACTAAATTATTTGCCCTTTCTTTTTAATGATCTATTTTAATACGATTGTCATTTCACACGCTTGACGCCAACAAGTGCGAATACTATCCTTTGCGTGCTGGCCTACATTGCCAGTTGGTTTTAGCAGACCATCAGCCAAAGTACGCGAAAAAGTCTAACTTTTTTGTGGAAATCCCTGTGTGCCCCCTTTACGGTGGAACGGAAGGGGGACACCCTCGGGTGTGCTGGATTCTTTGGCTCCAGTCTGCTAACCCTCTTTCGTTTCACCACCATTATTTAGCAGTAATGCGGTGAAACTTCTTTTATAGCCAAAGGAGCCCGCTATGCGTACTAATTCTTCTCAATTTTTGGCCTTTGCCAAACTCTCTCTATTCATACCGCTTGAACAGTCTTTAAAACGGTTTAACCGACTCTAGGTTTTCTACGACCTTAAATCGTTACGACTAAAAAATCATAGCAACAATAAAACCCGAGATAGCTTAGGGCACATTTTTGTGCTGCTTTTGCATGCCTGTTTTTTAGCACTCATTTTAAGAGTGACGGCATTTCTATCTCTTTTTGATACAACAAAAAATTATTTTAAGCGGTATACATGAAAAATTTAGAATCTTCATTTAGAGCGCTGCGAGTGCTTCACGCAGCACAAGATTTATTTAATCAAGATGGCTTTCATAAGGTCGGTGTTGACCGAATTATTGCGGAAGCGAAAATTCCCAAAGCTACTTTCTATAACGACTTTCATTCAAAAGAACGATTGATCGAGATGTGTCTGACTTTTCAAAAAGATGCACTCAAAGTAAAAGTATTTTCAATTCTTAATTCATACAAAGAGCAAATGGTGCTTGATAAACTCAAGCAGATTTACCTTTTACATGCCAACTTAAATGGCTTTTATCATTTGCCCTTTAAAGCAATTTTTGAAATTGAAAAGCTCTACCCAAAAGCCTATAAGGTGGTGATTGAATATAGAACTTGGCTAATCAACGAAATTTATAAACTGCTTTTAACTATCAAAACTACGGCTTCAATGAAAGACGCCCACATGTTCTTGTTTGTGATTGATGGGGCAATGGTTCAGCTTTTAAGTAAAAACAGTGTAGATGAGCGAGACAAGTTACTAGATTATTTCTTGATAATGCTCTCTTAGCTCTAAATCCACACACTTTTTAAAAGTAAAAAGCCCGTAATTGGGCTTTTTATTTATTCGAGCTCTAGTTGATCGTCATCTTTAGTGACTTTGATTTTCAACTTTTTATATTTACGTTTATTTGGATCTAAAGCAGAGTTTGTTACTTCATCAGCAAATTTTGGATTCTGCATGAGTTTGGCATAGGCTCTGTAACCTATACGAATTCTGGTAGGTGGACAATCTGTTCTTCTGGAATAATATTCAATAAGCGAATTTAATTCCTTTAACAAACTCTGATGTTCCATTGTATTGCTTATTTTCTATTAATTAGTAAGTTGTTTTCAGCATACTAAACTTTAGAAAATTTCTAAAGATGTAGTTGATATACATCACTTTTAATAAGTGTTAATTGAATTGCATTTATTTTATTAAGAGTGAATTAATTTGCATTTTATTTGGTGTTTCTGATTTCTTTTTAATCAAACAGTCATAACCAAGGTGTAAATTAAAGTTAGAAAAAGAAAATAGATAGAAGATTGCCACGAACAATAACGATTTAAGCAATTTTCTCACACTGTGGTATTAAGCTGACTTTAACGAGTCGGCTTTTGTTTTTGTGGACAAATAAAAAGCCCTAGATCGGGCCTTTTACTTTTTAAGTTAATGATTAAAACTTAAGTTTTTTAAGTCCACGGCTTACGCCATTTTGTAAAGCTGCTTTAATGATCGGGCCAAGAAAAGGCACTCGTCCTTTAAAGCTAATGGTGTAATCCAAACGAGTACGGTTGTTTCCCAAATCAATAAACTTCATTACACCACGGTGACCTTTAATTGGGCTAATCCCGCTAGTGATTGCATATTCGATCAGTTCATTTTCTTTGTAGACTAAATTTGTTTCTACAAATGAAGGGGTAAATGGAATAGACATTTTACGAGCAGAGCCAACGCCATTACGAGCATCTTTTCCGTTACTAATGCGAGTCACTTTAGCAGGAGCGAAAAGTTTGCTTAGGTTTTCATGTTCACTCAAGACGGCAAAGACCTTGTCTACGGGCGCATCAAATTCTTGTACGATGTTGATTGTTTGAGTTTTTAACATCTTGTTCCCTCTAGAAATTATTTTGACATGGACGATTGTCAGAATTTGGATATTAGCATGCTTTGGGCAATGGGGGAATTCTAATCCGTCGGAGTTTTAAGTCTTTAGCACTCAGACCCTGAATTTATCAATTGACCTAAATACTAAAACATCTGCTTTAACCTAACATGGTTAATTAAAATTTAAACGCCTAATATCTATGCTTGGGATAAGAACGAGTACAACAAAAATGAATGCTGTTCAACCAACAAAGCCCGCAGGTGTTATCGGGTATTTCATAAGTAAATTGAGTGTAATAGGCCTCGTAGTCTGTGTCACAAGTGCATCTGCCGCTAAAGAAATAAAATCAGGAGATTCGGCAATGGGTTATCAAAATCAAGCTGCTTGGCAACAAATTGAACAATTTCTTCCTCAAGAATTTCATATCCCTAAAGACCAGTTACCAAAAGAAGAATGGTGGGCTTGGAATGGTAATAACATCCATTTGGATACTTATCGAAATCCAAATGCAAAAATTAAAGTGATTTTATTTCATGGTGTAGGTACGAATGGCCGACAAATGTCGATGATTTTAGGTAAACCATTGGCTGATCGGGGATATGAAACAATAGCAGTCGATATGCCGGGCTATGGTGTCACTCAAGTTGGAAAAGGCAAGGTTATTAGCTATAACGATTGGGTGCAGGCTGGTAGTGATTTAATTGATATTGAATTAGCAAAAGATAGTCGTCCAGTTGTGCTTTATGGCTTAAGCGCAGGTGGAATGCTGACGTATCACGTTGCGGCAAAGAATAAAAAAGTGAAAGCAATTGTTGGAATGACCTTTCTTGACACAAGTAGCCAGAAGGTTACAGACACTGTAGCAAGTAACTTATTTATGAGTCGAGTAGGGACACCAATTGCGCATTTGACTGCAAAAACACCTCTGGCCTCAATGCGGATTCCAATGAGCTGGACAAGTAAAATGAGTACTTTGGTGAACAATAAAGACGCTTTAAAGGCCTTTATGAAAGATAAAACCTCGGCTGGTAACTCGGTTTCACTCACATTTTTAGACTCATATATACATTACAAACCTGAAGTGACGCCTGAAGAGTTTGATGTGTGCCCAGTCTTGTTAACTCAACCGGAAAAAGACCGGTGGACCCCACTTGATTTAAGTACACCATTTCTTAGCCGTATTCTGAAGGTACCTGTAAAAACCGTAATACTGGAAAATGCAGGGCATTACCCATTAGAGCAACCTGGTTTATCTCAAATGGTTGATGCTATTGATAGCTTTTACAGCACTACGGTGAAATAACGAGTAATTGTGACCCGTTTTAATTCTGCTCGTTACGGTTTTTTATTTCGTAATTTTTTAAAGAAAGGTTGAATCACAGACCAGTTGGTTGAAATCCAGCAAATAAAGGAACCAGCCGTAACCATGGCTGTTCCTTGCCAAAAGCTCAAAGATAATTGAGTTTGTAAAACAAACATCGCCAAAATAGACGAAATAATAGGGGTGAAATAAGAGGCAACCACAAGCATGGTAATGTTTCCATGAATGATACCAATGTTCCATGCCGCATAGCCAAAGCCAATTGCAGCGGATGCAATTAAAAGGGTGATTACAGTTGGAATATCCATTGAAGGAATGGCGAATTGCCCAGAGAGAAGCAGCTTGAGCCATAGTGTGAGTGCGACACAAACAAAGAAAATAGAGATCGGGTTTTGCCCATTACTCATTTTTTTGGTGAGTACACAGTAAAAAGCCCAAATAATGGCACCTACAAATGCCAAAATATAGCTCAGAGGGTTACTATGAAAATTATCGACAATGCTACTTAGACTAAAATCACCGCTTCCAGTTTGAATAAAAATAATGCCGGAAATTGAAATAAGTAAGCCGAGAATAATAAGAAAATTAAACTTTAATTCCTTAAAAATAACAAAAGCCAAAACTGTTAAACTCGGCCATAGATAGTTAACAATGCTGACTTCAATTGCTTGTTGAGGGCTTTGAGAATAAGCAATTGCAAATGAAAAACACAGCTCGTAAGCAACGAACAGGACTGTACCCAATATTAAGTATTTTTTGGAAATCTGCTTAAAGTCTGGAACTTTGAAAATGGCAAGCAACAGTAGCGCACTTAAAGAATAAATAAGCGTAACACCTAGCTCAGGTCCAATGGCGGCACTGACTTGTTTCATTAAGCCCACCATAGATGCCCACATGAGAATGGCGCTTAGACCAATCAATGTTGCTAGATTTTTTGACATAAAATTCAGTAAATAACGGTTAGAAAATGGTAAAAGATTAAGTTGTACTAATGAAAGGAATAAATTTTCAAGATAGGGAATATAGGACAAATTATATAAAATATAAACAATTAAATTTATTGATTGGTTGAATCTGCTATGTTTATTTAAGCATTCAATTGGGTAAAGAAATTTCGAATAAAACAACATTGTTACGAGGGAAATATGGAAGTTATTAAAACGGTTGGTGTGGTAGGTGCAGGTGTAATTGGAGCAAGTTGGACCGCCTTATTTTTATATAAAGGATTTAAAGTTAAGGTTTATGACCCGTATCCTATAGATGAAGCTGTCTTTAAAAATAGAATATATGCAAATTTAAATGATTTATTGGCTTTGGATGGAAACTCTGAGCATAGCCATGCTCTACAAGATGTATTACTTAATCTGGAAATTTCTAATCATTTGAAAGATGCAGTTTCAGATGTAGATTTTATTCAAGAAAATGCCCCTGAACGTTTGGATTTAAAACAAAAGCTATATCAAGAAATCACTTCATATTGCCCTGAACATACCATTATTGCTTCAAGTTCTTCAGGCTTAAAAGTGTCTGATTTTCAAAAACAGGCACTGCATCCAGAGCGTATTTTACTAGGGCATCCTTTTAATCCGCCTCATCTTTTACCTTTGGTCGAGATTGTTGGTGGTAATTTGACGTCTCCACAAGTTTTGAAGCAGGCTTCTGAGTTTTATAAACAATTAGGTAAGAACCCAATCGTTTTAAATAAAGAAGTCAAAGGACATGTAGCAAACCGGTTGCAGGCTGCGCTATGGCGAGAAGCTTTTTCACTGGTTGAACAAGGGGTGTGCTCTGCCGAAGATGTTGACGTCGCGATTACCAGTGGACCGGGTTTAAGATGGGCGCTGTTTGGTCCCTATATTAATATGCAGCTTGCAAACCAAAAGGGCTTTAAAGAGGCGATTCATCATTTAGGCCCACCGATGACAGAATGGTGGAATGATATGCACGCATTTCAACATTCAGACGAGACAACCGAGTTATTGGAAGCAGAAACCAACCAGTTGTTAACACAATATAAAGATATCGATTTATACCAAACCAGAGACAAAGGATTGGTGGATATCTTAAAGCTCAGACAGCAGCTCAAGTTAGATTAAGCCTAATCTTTAGGGCAGAGCCAATCATTTTAATATAGAGATGATTGGCTTTTTGTTAGATCAATAAGAAAAACCTTCCTAATTAAAATTGCTGTGCATTCATTAATTGTTACTCAAATCTCTATTGAAATAATTACTGCGGTTTCGATGCTGTATTGCTGCTATGAAATGCACAGTTTTTAGTGCAGCTTTTTACTTTTTATTTTAAACCGCACTCAAATTGCCCAAGTTTAGTATTACTTTTAATCAAAAACGTAATACTAAGCTGGCATGTCCTTTGCATAGTTATAAACAATCAAAAGTGATCTAGGGTTCCGATACTTCATGTATGACTGGACCGAGAGTTCACGGTTCCTAGCGAACTACACGGAGGGATAAAAGCCCGGGAGGAAGTCTAAAACTATCCGACAGGAGTAGCTATGAACACTGCAAATTATCATAACAATCAGGCGATTTGGACCGAACTTTTACCCGGAGGACATCACTGGTCGGGCCGTATTCAAAAGGGAACCATTCTTAGATTTAAATCACTTGGCGCGCAAGCAAACGTTTCTTTGTTCTGTGTAAATGCTGCCGATGTGCTTGAACGCTTTAACATGCCTGACAGTTTAAAAGGGCAACACACAGCCTATTTAAAAGCATCTAATGTGCTCTATTCAGACCTTGGCCGTGTCATGGCTTCAATTGTTCATGATGAGCATGGTTGGAACGATGCACTCTGTGGCCCAAGCCGACCAGAACAAATTGAAAAGCAATTTGGAACGCGTACATTTCAAGATGCCCGTAATGATATGTACCAAAATGGCTTAGACAGTTTACTCATTGAGATGTGTAAATATGGGCTTGCAAGCCAAGACCTCAGTGCCGCCGTTAATTTATTTTCTAAAGTTGCGGCAGATGAAAGCGGTGCTTTGTCATATGTCAGTTCTGACAACACCGATCAAACCATTGAGCTGCGTTTTGAAATGGACTGCTTACTATTTTTATCAGCCGCGCCGCATGGTTTAGACACCAGCTCAAGCTATCAACCTGCCGATATTCAACTGAGTTTATTTAAAGCCAATTCACTAACAGACAGCGATATTTGTCGTGACGCGTGTTCGCAAAATCAGCGTGCGTTTCAAAACACAGCCCGCTACTACGCACTTAGCAATATTTAATTCAGGAGAAGCATCATGACAGTTTTACAATCATTTGAAAAAGCAGTTTTAAATGAGGTTTGTCCTGCGGGTGAAGCGTGGATGTGTGAGGTTAAAAAGGGCCAATATTTTCGAATTATTGATCTTGAGGGAAACCAAGCGGTCGATACTTTGTTTATGAGTGCCGAAAACCCAACTGAGCGTTATAGCGCAATGGATACTTTGGCCATCAACCAACAGATCTATTTAGAAAAGGGCACCAAGCTTTATAGTAACTTTGGCCGTCCAATTGCGGTTATTCATGATGATAACTGTGGGCGTCATGACACCATTGGTGGTGCCTGTTCATGTGAAAGTAATACGGTTCGCTATGCACATGAAACTTACCCAATGCATAGTTGCCGTAACAACTTTATGTATGCCTTGGCAAAACACCCAATTGCAAAAAAGCATGGGTTAAATGTCCGTCATATCGGACCTAACATTAACTTTTTTATGAATGTGCCAGTAACGCCAGACGGTCAGCTTAAATTTGATGACGGAATTTCTGGCCCGGGTAAATATGTCGAAGTACGGGCAGAAATGGATTTAATTGTTTTAATTTCTAATTGTCCGCAGCTGAACAACCCATGTAATGCCTATAACCCAACCAAAATTCAATTGGTTGTCCGTGAAGCGGAAGGGGTGTAAGCATGTTTAAAAAAGTTCTGATTGCCAACCGTGGTGCAATTGCCTGTCGTGTAATTCGTACCCTTAAAAAACTCGGTATTGCTTCAGTTGCTGTTTACTCCGAAGCCGATCGTGATTCTCTACATGTCACTTTAGCCGATGAAGCTTTCTTGATTGGTCCTGCACCTGCGCATCAAAGTTATTTAAATATTGAAAGAATCCTTGAGGTTGCAAAACAGTCAGGGGCAGAAGCCATTCACCCTGGTTATGGTTTTTTATCTGAAAATGCCGAGTTTTGTGATTTGTGTGAAAGCCAAGGCATTGCGTTTATTGGGCCAACTTCAAGCCAAATGCTCGATTTTGGTTTAAAACATACTGCCCGTGAACTCGCTATTAAAAGCAACGTGCCTTTACTTCCGGGTAGTTCACTACTTGCAGATGAAGCAGAAGCTTTGACCGAAGCTGCCCGTATTGGTTATCCGGTCATGCTGAAAAGTACCGCGGGTGGCGGTGGTATTGGTATGCGTTTGGTCTGGAATGAAACCGAATTAAAAGATGCCTATCAAACCGTGTCTTATTTGGCGCAGGTCAATTTTAAAGATGCGGGTTTGTACTTAGAAAAATTTGTACAGCATGCGCGCCATATTGAAGTTCAAATTTTTGGTGATGGACAAGGGCAAGTTTTAGCGTTGGGTGAGCGTGATTGTTCGGTGCAACGCCGTAATCAGAAAGTGATTGAAGAAACACCCGCGCCTCACTTAAATCAACAGCAACGTGACTACCTTCAAAAAGTTGCGATTCAATTGATGCAGTCGGTGAACTATCGCTCGGCCGGCACAGTTGAGTTTGTCATGGACACTGAAACCCAAGAATTTTATTTCTTAGAAGTCAACACGCGTTTGCAAGTTGAGCACGGCGTGACCGAGCAAGTGTTTGGTGTCGATTTAGTCGAATGGATGGTTACATTGGCAAGTGGTGACTGGTCAGCACCGACTGAACCGTTAGAACCAACAGGACATTCTATTCAGGTTCGTCTTTATGCCGAAGACCCGATTAAACAGTTCCAGCCGAGTGCGGGCTTACTCACTCATGTTAAATTTGACCCGCAAGCACGAGTCGAAACATGGGTAGAAACAGGTTCAACGGTGTCGTCTTTTTATGACCCAATGATTGCCAAAATTATTGTGACTGGTGCAACCCGAGAGCAAGCCATACAGGCAATGAGTGCTAGTCTTGCAAACACGCAAGTGGCTGGCATCGAAACCAATCTGGAATATTTGCAAAACATTATTGCTTGCGATGTGTTTGCTTTAGGTACTCAAACCACCCGATTTTTAAATACGTTTGAATGGGAAACTCAAAAAATTGAGGTGTTGCAGGCTGGCATTCAAACCGCCATTCAGGACGTAACAGGTCGGTTAGGTTATTGGGATGTCGGTGTACCGCCATCAGGTGCAATTGATCCACTCAGTTTAACTGTGGCAAACCAGCTTTTAGCCAATGAGCCAAATACGGCAGGGCTAGAATGTACCTTACAAGGGCCAACTTTAAAGTTTCACTGCGACAGCCAAATCGTGATTACGGGCGGTGATATGCCTTCAAAACTTGATGGCGAACTTATGCCGATGTGGCAAACCATCAATGTGAAAAAAGGCCAAGTTTTAAAATGTGGACTTATCCGTTCAGGTTGTCGCAGCTATATTGGCATTAAAGGTGGTTTCGATGTTCCTGACTATTTAGGGTCACAGGCGACTTTTAGTTTGGGGCAATTTGGTGGGCACGCAGGCCGTAATTTATTAATTGGTGATATGCTGCCAATTACTGAATATTTCACTCAATCGACCACCGCCTTAGCTCAAGCGCAAATTCCTAGCTTTACCCAAAACTGGGAAATTGCAGTGATGTATGGCCCACATGGCGCGCCAGATTTTTTCACCAAACAAGATATTGATACGTTCTTTGCCAATGAGTTCGAAATTCACTATAACTCAAGCCGCACAGGCATTCGTTTAATTGGCCCAAAACCTGAGTGGGCACGTGAAGACGGCGGTGAGGCAGGCTTACATCCTTCCAATATTCACGACAACGCTTATGCCATTGGTGCAATTGATTTTACGGGCGATATGCCAATTATTTTGGGTCCGGATGGTCCGAGCTTAGGCGGTTTTGTATGTCCTGCCGTGGTGATTCATTCCGAGCTTTGGAAAATCGGGCAATTAAAAGCAGGCGATAAAGTCAAATTTGTACCTGTAAGTTATGCGCAAGCAAAAGTGCTGGACCAAAAATATCATCAAAGCTTAACCGCGACTGATACAATTAGCATTGATTTCAATCCAACCATTCAAGCAGAACCTGACACTTTAAAAGATGCCGTTCTGGCAACTTTAGAAGGTGAAGCTGACTTACCAAGCGTGACCTATCGTCCAGCAGGAAATAGCTATTTGTTGGTGGAATATGGTGAGTTAGTACTCGATCTAAATTTACGTTTTCGTATTCATGCGCTCATGCAATGGGTCAAAGATCAAAACATTCAGGGCATTATTGACCTAACACCGGGCATTCGTTCACTACAAATTCATTTTGATTCAATTCAACTCGATCAACTTGAGCTTTTACAGAAACTTCAACAAGCAGAAGCCGAGTTACCCGACATTCAAAATATGCAGGTGCCTTCACGGACTGTCTATTTGCCTTTAGCTTGGGAAGATTCGCAAACTCAACTTGCAACCGAGCGCTATACGCAGATTGTTCGTCCAGATGCGCCGTGGTGCCCAGATAACGTCGAGTTTATTCGCCGTATTAATGGTTTAGCTTCAAAGCAAGCGGTTAAAGATGTGGTTTACAGTGCGAATTATTTAGTGATGGGTTTAGGCGATGTCTATTTAGGTGCACCCGTTGCGACACCCCTCGACCCACGTCAGCGTTTAGTTACCACAAAATATAACCCTGCGCGAACTTGGACACCTGAAAATGCTGTGGGTATTGGCGGTGCTTATATGTGTGTCTACGGTATGGAAGGGCCGGGTGGCTACCAGTTTGTTGGTCGTACCACCCAAATGTGGAGCCGTTACCGTAAAAATGCCGACTTCGAAGATGGCAAACCGTGGCTACTGCGCTTTTTTGACCAAGTTAAGTTTTATGAAGTTTCTGAGACTGAACTTCTGCAAATGCGTGAAGACTTTAAGGCAGGCCGTCTAAAACTTCGCATTGAAGATGGTGTACTCAACTTAAAAGAGTACAACGAGTTTTTAAAAACACATCAAGACAGCATTCAAGCCTTTAAAGACACGCAACAAGCCAATTTTGAGGCTGAACGACGCCGTTGGCACGAAGCGGGTTTGCAAGAATATATTTCTGAAAGCCTAGATGCTGTTGATGAAGGTGAAACCGTAGTTATTCCTGAAGGGGGCTGTGCAGTTGAGTCGCATATGCCGGGGTCAATCTGGAAAATTGAATGTGCATCGGGAGATATTGTTGAAGAAGGTGCAACCCTTGCGGTGATTGAGGCAATGAAAATTGAAATTCCAATTATTGCCCCCGAACGCATGAAAGTTGAAACCATTACCATTGAAAAAGGGCAAACCGTAAAAACGGGACAAGTGCTATTTACCTTGGCACCTGTCGCTTAAACCAAAAGAGAGCATCAATACCGATGCTCTCTTTAAACCTTATGCTTCGGTCAAATGCTTTAATACTTTATGACCATGTTCAACCGCTTCTAATTTAATTTTAGACTGTGAATTACCTGATAAAGGCGATACGTCATAAAGCAAGTAAGTGGCGCTTAACTGCATTTGTGTATATTGAATTGAATATTGAACCGCTTTTAAAAAGCTATCAATTAAGTTTTCTCGGTCGTTTACCATGTCGGCTTCTTTTTGCCCGACCGTCATACTAATAATGACTTTTTTATCTTTTAATTTGTCGCCCTGAGAACCATACGCAAACTGATAAGTAAAAACTTCATCAAACCATAATTTCAAAATTGCTGGCATATTAAACCAGAACATTGGATATTGCAGAATGATGGTGTCGTGGCGTAACAACGCTTCTTGTTCAGCACTTACATCAATTTGATAGTCCGGATAAAGCTGAAAAATATCTCGCACTTCAAGGTCTGGATAGGTTTTTGTAAGTTCATTCACTATAGTTTTATTTGCAATTGATTGAGTGTAGTAGGGATGGGCCAAAATAAGTAAAGCCATAATAATGCCTTGTAGCTATAAAAATCATAGTCACTATAATTTTTATAGTATGAGTGTACAATAACTATCAAAGTTGATAGGTGGCGTTAAAAATGGCAAATACTGAAAATAAATGTGAAATCACCATGAATGGAAAAACGTATCCATGTCATATCAGTATGGCTATGGATTTGGTGGGTGGAAAATGGAAAGGCGTTATTTTGTATTATCTAAAAGATGGGCCAAAACGCTTTAATGAAATCAATCAATTAATGCCAACCATCACAGAAATGACTTTAAGCCTCCAACTTAAACAGCTAGAGCAAAGTGGCTTAATATCCAGAACTGTTTATGGTGAAAAAGCACCGATTAAAGTTGTCTATGAAATGACCGAATTGGGCCAGACTTTCAAGCCTGTTTTAGAGTCTTTATCGGTATGGGCACATACGATGATTAGTCCGAAATAACATTAAAAAATTAGTTTTTAAAACTTAAATATTAGCCCTATCTCTGTGCATGGGGCTTTTTTTTGCCCAAAAATCACTCACAAATTTCTGCCCAGCCTATCAAAACCACGCTTTAAAACTGGCACATTTTCTGCATCTCTTATCAGTAATACAAAAACTGAATTTGGTAATACCAAGCTAGAGGTGCGATATGAACGATGTAAAACCCGTGGCTCAACCAAAGCCAACTTTAAAAGCCTTTTTAGTCGAATTGCTCAGCGTTCGCGCAGGCGTATATATCAAACAAAACAATTATCCGACTAAAACAAAAGGATAAGACTGTGGCAAAACAAAAGTTAGCTCGAATCAGTATTACCGTGCCTGAAACGACACTCAATGCACTCGACCAAAAAATTGTCGAGCAGAACTATGAAAGTCGCTCGCAAGCCATTGTCGACATGATTAATAAACACCTAATTGCAGAGCAGGCGCAGGCCAATGAAGTCATGGTGGGTACGTTGACTTTGCTTTACGACGCTAGCCAAATGACCCTACGCAATCAATTGGTTGATTTACAACAACAGTTTTTAACACAAGTGATTAGTTCACTTCATATTCAGCTTGACCAACAAAAGATCTTGCAAGTCATGTTAATGCAGGGCGCGAGTTCTGAACTCAGACAAATTAGCCAGCAATTTATTGTGCTTAAAGGGGTGATTAAAGGGCATTTAGAACTGATGGATGCCGTGATGCCGCCTATACAGCAAAATGGCTAAATGAGGAGTAGCGTGTTGAAAAATTTATGGACAATTCAAGACTGGAAAACCGCATATCAAAACGGGCAAATCCATCTTAAAGATTTGGTTGGCTATGTTGCAGAAATTAAAAATGATGACCATGCATGGATTGAAATTGTCTCCGTTGAGCAGATTCAATCGCAAATTGATGTTTTAAAAGACCAGAATATTGCTGACCTACCTCTGTACGGCGTTCCATTTGCAGTCAAAGACAATATTGATGTCGCTGGTTTTCACACGACTGCTGCTTGTAAAGAGGTTCAATATTTGGCTAAGCAAGATGCTGCCGTAGTAGCCAAGCTAAAAAAAGCAGGGGCGATTGTGGTGGGCAAAACCAACCTTGATCAGTTTGCAACGGGATTGGTTGGCGTTCGCTCTCCTTATGGTGCAGTAAAAAATAGTTTTAACCCTGAATATATCAGCGGCGGTTCAAGTTCTGGTTCTTCTGTAGTAGTGGCTAACGGTATAGTGCCTTTTAGTTTAGGAACAGACACGGCAGGATCAGGGCGTGTTCCTGCGGGCCATAACAATATTGTAGGCCTAAAACCGACAAAGGGCTGGTTTTCTACTACAGGTTTAATTCCTGCATGTCGGACCATTGATGTCATTTCTATTTTTGCACTGCATATTGATGATGCGTGGACCGTTGCCAACTTAATGCAAGGCTATGATGAAACGGACGAATATTCACGAGCACATCCAGCCAATGTACCAACTCAGTTTTCTAAACGAAAAATTGCCATTCCTGCCCAGCTTGAGTTTTATGGCGATCTTGAATCTGAAAAGGCCTTTTTAATTGCAATTGAGCGCGTAAAAAAGCTGGGTTATGAAGTTGAGAGTATAGATTTCAGCGTGTTTAATGAGCTTGCTGCTGCACTTTATAATGATGCATGGGTAGCGGAAAGAACGGTCGCCGTTGAACGCATGACAACACGTGAAAAGGCTCATCCGGTTATTGCCCAGATTATTGCGCAGGCAGATAAATTCAAGGCAACAGATGCACTACAAGCGGAATATAACCGTGCTGTACTGGCTCGAAAAATTAATTTGGCATTACAGCCTTTTGATGCATTGATGGTCCCAACAGCACCAACCATTTATACCATTGCCGAAGTTGAAGCCGACCCATTGACTAAAAACGCGCATATGGGGGCCTATACCAACTTTGTCAATTTTGCTGATCTTTCTGCTTTAGCTTTACCAAATGTACTCCGTGAGGATGGCCTACCAAGTGGGGTAACCTTTATTGCACCAGCTTGGCACGATCAGGCATTGGCAAATTTTGCACAGCTCTGGCAAGCCGAAACATCGCTGAGTTTAGGTAAATCAACTCAACATTATCAAAAAAATACAAGCATCCACTCGAATCATTCAGTACAGCTAGCTGTTGTGGGAGCGCACTTAACAGGCATGCCACTTAATTTTCAGCTCACTAGTCGCAATGCCACTTTGCTCAAGAAAACCCAGACAGCAGACACTTATAAGCTCTTTGCTTTAAAAAATACCACGCCACCAAAACCGGGGCTGCAATGCGATGCAGCAGGTACGTCAATTGAGGTTGAAGTTTGGGATGTTCCTTTAGCAAATTTTGGGGCCATTGTGGCTGAAGTGCCTGCACCACTTGGTATTGGGAACCTGAAATTAAAAGATAGTACATGGGTCAAAGGCTTTATTTGCGAAGCTTATGCCATTCAAGATGCAACCGATATTAGCCATTTTGGAGGCTGGCGAGCCTATATACAGTCACTCAATCAAACCGCTCAAAGTGTTGTTAGTAATAATGTTGGGGAAGTTTCTATATGATTAAAAAAGCGTTTTTATCCGTATCTATTTTATCGGCAGTTGTATTGGGTGGGTGTGACAATACGGCTAAAGTGCCCGAGGCCAAACAAGACTCTCAGGCGGCCACAAATACAAAACCAATTACCATTGGTTATAGTGATTGGCCGGGCTGGGTGGCTTGGCAAGTAGCCATTGAAAAAGGTTGGTTAAAAGAAGCAGGGTTAAATGTGGAGTTTAAATGGTTTGATTATTCCGCTTCTCTCTCGGCCTTTTCAGCAAATCAGCTTGATGCCGTGTTGGTCACCAATGGCGATAACTTGGTAACCGCTTCGGGCGGTACTCAAGGCATGATGATCATGGCAACAGATTATTCTGCGGGTAATGATGTCATTATTGCCAAAGAGGGCATTAATACCATTCAAGATTTAAAAGGAAAATCGATTGGTGTTGAAAAAGGCTTGGTTGATGATCTTTTACTGGCAACTGCTTTGACCGACCATAACATTAAAGCGAATGAGGTGAAGCTGGTAAACTCAGCAACTAACCAGCTACCTCAAGTGTTCAATAGCCCAGATATTTCTGCGATTGCTGTTTGGCAACCTGTTGCAGGTCAGGCATTAAAAGCAGTGGCAGGCTCTAAAATTATTTATACCTCTAAAGACAAGCCGGGTTTAATTTATGACACCTTAACCGTCAACATGAGCCACTTAACTGCTCATCAAGAAGAATGGAAAAAAGTCATTCAGGTGTGGGACAAAACAGTTAAATATATTAATGACCCTGCAACCCATGCCGATGCGGTTAAAATCATGGCAAACCGTTCAGGGGTTGATCCAAAGCAATATGAGTTGATGGTCAGCGGGACGCATCTATTAGATATCAATGCCAATAAAAAAGTATTTGCTAAATCTGAAGGGTTTGACTCGATTTATGGCTCTAGCTATCACGTCAATAAATTTAATGTCGAAAACGGTATTTATAAAACTGAACAAAATGTAGATGGGCTGATTTATCCAACACTCATAGAACAACTCAAATAAGTTCCATAAATCAAAAAGCCCAAGTTGAACTTGGGCTTTTTTATGTCTGACTTATTTTTCTGAACTGACCTGAGTCATACGTGGAATTTTTGGTAAGTCTTGTAAAGCAGGGTCAAGTTCATCTTCTTCAGCATGTACCAAATAATCAACTCGTGAACGGAGCTGTTTAAACTCAGGTGTACTTATTAAATCGAGTGAGCGTGGACGGGGTAAATTAACTTCAATAATTTCCTTAATTTCACCGGGATTGGCTTTGAGTGCCACAATTCGGTCTGCCAGTAAAATGGCTTCATCCATGTCATGGGTGACAAAAATAATGGTGATATCAATGTTTTGCCATAAATCCATTAAGTGCTTTTGCATTTTTTGACGGGTGTGTGGGTCGAGCGCACCAAAAGGTTCATCCATGAGTAAAATTTTAGGTTGATTAACCAAGGCTCTAGCAATCGCAACCCGCTGTTTCATGCCGCCAGAAAGTTGGTGTGGATACTGATTTTCATATTTTTCTAAACCAATAATATTGATCCATTCGCGTGCTTGAGCTTCGGCTGTCATTTGACTAGCGCCGCGCATTTGCGGACCAAACATCACATTTTCTTTTACGGTTTTCCAAGGGAAAAGGGTATAACCCTGAAACACCATACCGCGTTCAGGACATGGGCCTGTAATGCATTCGCCGTCTACTAAAACTTCTCCACTATGGTATGGGTCTAAACCTGCAATAACACGGCTTAGTGTCGATTTGCCGCAGCCAGAAGAGCCAATCACACAAATAAATTCTCTTTTATAAATTTTTAAATCGAGCTTATTTAAAACCGTACGTTCGCTTTGACCATGCTTAAAGACTTGGCTCAGTTGTTTGGCTTCTAAAATAACAGGGCGTTCATAAATTTTTTGAAAGTATTCATGTGCGTTAAATGTTGAATCGTTCATTATTTTGCTCCTACTTTCCAAGTGAACATTCGCTCACCTAACTTCATTAATACCCAATCACAGACCAGACCAATTACCCCAATAATCAAAATAGCCGCATAGACGTTGTCAAAGTTTTGATAGCGAGCCTGTTGGGTAATGAACCACGTAATACCCGAGGTTGTACCAATTAATTCTGAAACAATTAAATAGGTCCAAGCCCAACCCAATAGCACACGTAAATCACGGTAAATATCAGGTAAGGCAGCAGGAATCACCACATGAAATAAACTTTTGAGCTTATTGGTACCAAGCGTATAGCCAGCTTCAATTAAGCTTCGATCTACTATTCGGGTGGTATTGGCGATAATGAGAATTTGTTGAAAGAGGGTACCAATCACAATAATTGCAATTTTAGGGGCATCATTAATTCCTAAAATTGCCACTGCAAGTGCGCCAAACGCTGGTGCAGGCAAGTAACGGAAAAACTCGACAAATGGCTCTGTTAACAGTGATATGCGCTTAGAAAAACCACACAAAATACCCAGTGGAATCCCGATAAGTGAAGAGATAAAAAAGGCTGAAAATACCAGTTTGATACTGTGCCATAAACTTTGATGAAACCAAGGCGAGTCGGGTTGTTCGGGTGGTGTAGTAAATGCTGTCACCAAAGCCTGAGCGACTTTATGAGGAGCGGGTAAATAAATCGGATTGACCAAAATACCTTGTGGTGGTGCAGAATTTCGATTGACTGCATTTTGTGCTTCGAGATAGAACACATTTTTATCAATGCGACTTCCTACTTGTAAGTAAGAAATACTTCCCGAACTCGTGATTTGTACTTGAGGATGCCAAACAAAAGGTAAGTAACTGATTGCGCACCAAAGACATATTGGAATAACGAAAGAACAAATACTGAGAATCAGCTTGTTCTTTCGCGTAAATTCCTTTGCAACATAACCCATATTGAGAGCTCCCCATTTTGATCAGTATTACGATTTTCATAAAACGTAATATTGTTAAGCAAAATAAGTGCCATCTTTAAAGTGCTCTAGATGAGTTAAGAAGATGAGGGAACTAAAGTTTCATGTAAATAAACCCAATAACATTTTTCGCCTTCTACTTTAATGCAGGCTGTGGAAGTACGTACTGTCTCGGTTTCATCAGTTTGCTGATGCTCCTGATATTGGACCCAACAATAATTTTCAAATTCGTATAAAGCTGTACTCTTAATAATGTCGATTTTTAAAGAAGGTTTTTTCCCAACATTTTGGCTAAATAAACTATTCACTTCTGCGAAACCAATGCTATGGCCTTGAACCGTTACCATCTTAAAGTTTTGATCAAAGCTATCTAAAAGCGGGCTCAGACTTTGCTCTGCATTTTTTCCTGTAAATACATTTTCTATTAAAACATGTAGGTCAATGACACTTTGAATGGCCTGATCCATTTGGTTAGACATAGGTTTTCTCCTTTAAAATAGGAATGAGTGAGAGTAAGCAGAGCAAGGCTGCAATTAAAAAAGTATGTTGATAGCGAAGCAGATCGCTTGAGCCAGACATCGAGTTATAGATTGAAATGAGAACAACAGTACCGACACTAAATGAAACCTGTCGATTAATATTCCAGAGCACACTTCCTTGTAATAAATCTTGGCCTGAAAAATCAATTAACGAACTAATTTGGGCAATATTGGCGCTTAAGCCGCCTCCCATACCCATCACTAAATAGGCGAATACTAAAAAGCTGATGGGGCTAGTGTTTGAAATAAAAAATAATAAAAAGATTCCAAGACTATGAAGGGTAATGCCAATAATAAGTAAATATTTCTTTCCTAACCGTTGATAGAGTAGGCCACCGCTGATCATTGCCACTAGCGCACCTGCTGCATAGAGCAACATGAATAAACCAGTTTGTTTTGCATTAAAGCCAAAGTTAAGTTGTAAATTAAAAATATTGAGTAAATTAATGCCTGTAAAAATACCCGGAACGGCGTAATAGACAATAAATGCATTGCGTAAATTTTTATTTTTTAATAACTGAAGATTAAGAACAGGATGGGAAATTTTTTTCGCATGTCGAATATAAAAAATGAGCATTCCGACTGAAATTAGAAAACTAGTTATAGCGAATGAGGCGTTATGGTAATCCCCATAGAATGAAAATGAGAGTAACAAACATAACAGGCTTATATTAAAAATAACCAAGCCTTTTATGTCTGGTCTTTCACTCGACACATTCTCTGTTTTTTTAACCCATAGCCACGCTAGAAATGAGGCAAGTAAAGAAAATGGAAGGTTAGATAAGAATACCCATCGCCAATTCAATGAATCAATAATCATACCACCAAGGGCTGGTGAAAAAGCTGGCGCAATTAGTGCAATTGCCATAATCATTGTAGAAATGCGTTGGCGTTCTTGATTGGGAAATAAGGCATATACGAGTGCTTGACCTACGGGAATTAATAAACCTCCAGCGATACCTTGAATAAAACGCCAAAAAATTAAGCTATAAATCGATTCACTAAAGCCAATAAAGCAAATGCTTATAGAAAATAACAGCATTGAATAACATAATAACTTTTGGGTCCCAAGTTTGGTGGCTAACCATAAACTCATGGGCATGATTAAAATCAGGCCGAGAATATAGGCATTGGTTACCCATGCGACCATGGATTGGCTGACTGAAAATGATGATGCAATATTAGGTAAAGCAATTGCTGACATAAAAATGTTAATGCAATCAATAAAGAACCCAAGTAAAAACACCGTTGCTATTTTATATCGATAAGACATACCTACCTCCGTGCAGGCAGGGTAAGATTCGGCTCTTTTATTGTCGATGCAAGCGAAGTAAAATCATTGTTTAATAATTTCAAACAATCGGCTGAATTGTGCAAAAAAATCTCAAGCAAATTACTAGTTTTTTACAAGTTGTCGATTCCGGGTCTTTTACTAAGGCTGCCGAAATTTTGGGACTGAGCCGATCAATGGTCAGTATTGATATAAAACAATTAGAAAAGCATTTAAATACAAGCCTCTTAATTCGAAATACCCGTAATATTGCATTAACTGAAATAGGCCAGTATTTTTATCAAGATTTTAAACAAATCCAGCTTCAGATTGATGAGGCTTTTGAGCGAAGCCAACATTTAGGCACAAGCATTACAGGCACTTTACGTTTTTCATCAACCAATGAATTTGGTCAACGTTTTATTCTGCCTTTACTTCCTGAGTTTTGTAGGCTTTACCCACATTTACGCATACAGTATTCGTTTAATTCATCGCTTGATGATTTAGTCACTGAAAAATTAGATCTTGTTATAAGGCTAGGAAATTTAAAAAGCTCATCTCTAAAAACTCGAAAAATTGGGGAATATCCAATTTATCTTGTGGCTACACCGCAATTTATACAAAACCATCCTGTAGAAAATATATCCGATTTGGCAGATGTTCCTTGGATTGGTCATACCTTATTAAATTGGCAAGATTCACAATATATTTTGCAAAATAGTTTAGGCGAGCAATATTCATTACCTTTTATTCGAAGTCAGTATGAATCAAACTCGGTAACCGCAATTCATCAAATGGCGCTGTCATCCTTAGGTATTGCGATTTGCCCAGCATGGTTAGTTGATGAAGATATTCAACAAAACCGCTTAATTCGGTTATTTCCTGATTTCTCATTACCGTTACAAAATATTCAATTACTTTACCCTAGTACTTCTAATTTACCAGCCAAAACTCGGGCATTTATAGACTTTTTGGTAGCCCGTCTTTCTTTTAGATAAACTAAAAAATATGTAAGTTATGGACGATAAGCTATTTTATATAAATAGACAATTCTGTCTGTTTTTTATAAAATAGCGCTGATTATGACTCAGTTTTATAATAATGATGTCCAATAAAATATTTCAAATTTTAGATAGTTTAGGTTTGGTTGCACAGAATCGTGTACTTCATGTGCAATTTTCCAACCCATCATTAAACAATCAAGTCTTCTTGCAACGCATTGAAGGCGAACATACGCTCAATCAGGGCAGCGTTGCTGAGTTACTGTGTCTGTCGACGAACGCACACATCGCATTAAAACAATTTATTGGCTGTCAGGTTGCCATCGATCAGGTCACTGACATGGGCCAGTTTTTTAGAACCACAGGCATTATTACCGAAGCGAGCCAAGGGCAAAGTGACGGCTCACTCACCATTTATAACCTCACCTTAAAAGACCCAACCGCACTTTGGCATAAACGCCGTAATAGCCGCGTGTTTATGAATAAAAGCGTGCGGGATATTAGCGAAATTCTGTTTAAGGAATGGCAAGGTAAAAGCCCGTTATTTGCCGCAAGCTTAACGCTCGACACATCTGGCTTAACTAAAGACTACGATGTGCGTCCATTTGTGATGCAGTCAAACGAAAGCGATTATGACTTTTTAACCCGTTTGTGGCGCAGCGAAGGCATTAACTGGCTGGTTGATGAATCGCAGCTTTTAGTCGCCGATCCTAATGCCGCCATCCAGCCGCAAGTCTTACGTTTAATTGATGATAACCAAAATTATCAAGCCCTTGAGCGACGTAGCCTCCGCTACCAGCGTAGTAGTGCCACCGAACAGTTCGATACTATTACGCAAGTTAAGGCAGAGCGCCGCTTACAACCAACCTCGGTTCATGTGCAACGTTGGCAAGCCGACGCCTTACAACAAGAAGAAGGCAGTGGCAGCGTACAAGGCACCCAGCAACATAGTGAACATTATGACAACGCTAGCCTAAACCTTGAAGATGCATGGCACGTTAGCCCCGCTTGGATGCAGGACTTAAACGGTGAAGATCAAGCCACCGCTTCAGGTAATAGCCAGATTGAACAGCTTAACCAGCACATCAATGCTTACCATCACCTGAGCTCTAAACAATTTACGGTTTCAGGCAACGTTCGTGATGCACAAGTGGGTTATTGGTTTGAACTCAATGACCACCCTGAACTTGAACGACACGACAGTGCTGATAAAGAGTTCTTAATCTTAAGCAAACACTACTATAACCAGAATAATTTACCGAAAGAATTACAACAGCAACTTGAGCGCCTATTACCAAAAGACAAGCTCAAAGCTGCCCAACTCGACACTCAAAACCCTGAGCAGCGCCACTTTGCGGAGCTGAATGTCGTTCGACGCAACATTAAAGCTGTGCCTGAATATCATCCGCTAGAACACCGACCAGCCGCTTACCCGCAGCGCGCTAGAGTGGTGGGGTTAGAGGGCGAAAGCATTCATGTCGACCAGTGGGGACGTATTAAGGTCCGCTTCCTGTTTACCCGAACTGATGACCACAGTCATGACGGTGGAGCGGGAAGTAACGACAATGATACCGACTCCGCTTGGGTAGATGTACTCACCCCGTGGGCGGGTGCGGGTTATGGAGCACGCTTCTTACCACGTGTGGGTGAAATTGTTGTCATCGACTTCTTTGACGGCAATATTGACCGCCCATTTGTGGTGGGGCGTATTCACGAAGCTGAACGTCACCCAACCCAGTTCGACCAGAAAGGCCAGTTACCCGACACCAAAAAGCTCAGTGGCATTCGCTCCGAAGAAGTCGATGGTAAAGGTTTTAACCAGCTACGCTTTGATGACACGACAGGGCAAATCAGTGCCCAGCTACAAAGTAGCCATGCAGCCAGTCAGCTCAACTTGGGTGACTTAAGCCATCCAAAAGACAAGGCAGAGAGCGAAGGTCGTGGAGAAGGCTTTGAACTCAGAACTGACCAGTGGGGTGCGGTAAGAGCTGGCAGTGGTTTACTTGTTAGCACCCACAAACAAGACCAAGCTCAAGGTGTACATCTAGACGCAACCGACGCCAAAAAACAAATAGACGGTGGCCTTAACAATGCCAAGGCACTCAGCGAAGTTGCTAAAAACCAGCAAACTGATCCATTAGAAGTGCTTGAGAACTTAAAAACCTTCATAGAGCAAATTGAAGAAAAGGATCAAGACAAAGCTGCTGCTTTTAAGCAAGCCTTGATGATATTAACTGCACCTAACAGTATTGCCATAGCCAGTAACGAAGACATTCACTTAAGCGCAGATGCTCAGTTAAGCCAAACTGCTGGAGACAGCATTAACCTAACCACCCAAAAGAACCTGATTGCACATGCCCAAAACAAGATCAGTCTTTTTGCGGCTCAAGAAGGGGCAAGACTATACGCAGGCAAAGGCAAGGTCGAGATACAAGCGCAGGGCGATGGAGCAGATTTAATTGCCCGTAAAGCGGTTCAGATTATTTCTACAGAAGATAAAATTGAAATTAGTGCTTCTAAAGAAATTGTTATCACGGCGGGCGGATCTCAACTCAAGATTAATGGCTCGGGAATTTTCCCTGTTACTGGTGGTAAGTTTGAGGTGAAAGCTGGGCAACATTTGTTTATGGGAGGCGGAAGTGCGAATTTCAGTTCTTCACTACCACCTCCGCCTAAACGTGGGCAGGGTGTGCTCGAGCTTTTACATGACTATTCACATGGTGCATTTGTTAAAGGGGCGGGTTATACCGTAACTGATAATTTGGGCAAAGTCGTTAATGGAAAGCTAGACGATAAAGGTTTCGCTCGTGTTGCAGGTTTGGCAACAGGTTCGGTGAAGGTTTTATTTGATCCAGACCCGCGTAATCCTTGGGATGAGGCAAGTGATTTTAAACGTAAGGCCGAGTGGCCAAATCAAAATGATGTAGAAGGAGGTATTGGTATTGGATCTGGTAGTAAAGGGTTGACCGAAACATTGAAAAATGACTTTAAAAAGTTAACCCAACTTGCGGACAATGTGAAATCTGTGCAGCAGAAGATTGAATCATTTAAAAAAATTAAAGATCAAGGTGCTAAAGCATTACTACCAATGGCGATGGAGCAGGTTTTAGGGGGGAGTGATGGATCTAAGTTAAGTCAAACATTTGTTAGTCAAAATAGCTTTATGCCTTCAAGTCAGCAGAATAATCCTCTCAGAATGTTGACTCAAGTAAGCTCTGACAAAACAGCAATAACAAAAATCCAATCACCATTTGAAACGTTTGTATAATTTGAGAAGAATATGTCACAAAATTCAGTCGTTGCTCCTTTAAATACTTTTAGCCCCAAAGATTTAACTGCAAAAAAAGCAGAAGTTGATAAATGGTTTAAGGAATATACAAATGGTGTTGTTACTGTTGACCGACTAGAGACAATCTGTAGAAGCGTACCTGTTTTAGGAAGTGCCTTTGCTGTTGGCGATATCATTATTGATATCATAAGTATGCTCAACAAAGGGGGGATTGATAAAGTTGAGATTTTTGATTGGCTGAATTTGGGAATCGATGTTATTGGATTGGTGCCAATGGGACCGGTTGGGCCTTCTGTGCGTGGTGCAGCACGGCCAGCATTATTTTATGTAAAGAATGAATCAGAAAAAATTATCAAAGCGCAAGCAAAGAAATTAGGCAAAAAAACATTAACTTCCCAAGAAGTAAAAAAAGCTTTAAGTACGGGATTTAAAGACAGCGCAAGTGTATTTTTAACTACCATTATTGCTGAAAATGTAGCAGGGACTTTAGAAAACTTTGCTAAAAAAGGGCAAAGTTTACTTAATCAGGTTCTAAAAGAAGTTGGTAACTGGATTGTCTTATTAACAAAAACTATTGATGATGGCTTTAAGAAATTAGTCAGCGGTTCTTTAAATGGACTTCCAAACCTTAAGCGAGCGGGCCAGCAGTCTTTAGGAGTTATAAAAGGAATATTTGAACTTGACGGAACCCGTATAGTAAACAATGCCAAATATGCTACTGAAAATGTTGCAAAGACTGTAGGTAAAGGGTATGTCAACCTAGCCAATTTAGTAGTCTCTGATGAAGCACGAGCTAAAGTTTTAGCTTTAGGCGCAAAAATAAGATCTATAGGTCAAGTTGCTCAAGGAAAAGTAAATAGTTTAAGTGATCCTAATACTTTATGGACGATTGGTTGGCTATTCAGCATCATGGGAATGGTTGCAGCAAAACATCGGCAAAAGAAAGCTCAGATTAAGGCAAAAGAAACGACGAAAGCTAGTGCAAGCCATCCATCAAATCCGACTGATAAAACAAATAAACAAGCTGAGGCAGGGAGTAATGCCAATCAGTGTAAAAACTGTATGGGGGGGACAGGTGGTTCAATTACCTTTGCAATGGGTACAGAGTTCTTTACTCATGTTGATGCTCAAATTGGTGGTGTAATTGAGGACAGTATTAGCCGTACCTATGCTTCAAACTTGTATCAAATGGATGACTCTATCTTTGGTGCACGTTGGGTTACTCCATTTAATACAAAAATTTCTCGTAAATTTAAATATAGTCCAAAGAAAAATGATTACAAAGACTATTTAAATGGGCTTGAATACATTGGTTTAGATGGCCGAGCAATCGATCTGCCTGCCCTAAAGACGGGTCAAAGTATTTACGATCCTATCGAGCAATATACTTATACAGTTTTATCCGATCAGCTTCATTTAATTGCCTACGGTGAAGACGAGAAACGCTATTATGAAAAATACGGTGAGGACTATCGTCTATCTTATATAGAGCGAAAAAATGGTTTCAAAGTCGCTTTACGTTATGACCATGTTGCTATAGATAATAAAACAATTTTATCGGACATTTTATTTAAACAGGACGATAATTTGTTGGCTCATTTAGCTTTGCAATTAACCCCAAAAGGTTTGGTTTCCGATATTTGGACAATCAAAAACGGCCAATTAGATCGGGTGTTGGCAAGTTATGACTATGATCAACAAGGTGATTTGGTTCAGGCGACAAATGAATTTGCAGCTTCTTATTATTATCAATATACCCATCATTTAATTACACGTTATACAGATCTTACTCATCGTGGGATGAATCTAAAATGGGATGGTATTTTACCTACTTCAAAAGCGATTGAAGAATGGGCAGACAACGCCAGCCGTGCTTCAAAACTGGAGTGGGATAAAGATATCCGAAAAACAACCGTGTTAGATGTTGAAGGGAATAGTACGGAACATTACTATGATATTGACGGTTATACTTACCGTATTGTTTATCCTGATAATTTTGAAGAGTGGTTCTTTCGAGATCATGCAAAAAACATAACGCTCCATATTGCTAAAGATGGTTCGAAAACTTCTTATACTTATGATGAGCGCGGTAATGTCTTGACAACAACTCAAGATGATGGTGCGACGAGTTATTTTGAATATGATGAAAAAAATCAACTCACTGGTATGGTTGATGCCGAACAGGGACGTTGGTTTAAGCAATATGATGGTTCTGGTAATCTGATCAAAGAAATTGATCCACTTAAGCATGAAACGGCTTATGCTTACAATGCCATGGGCTTAGTAACTTCCATTACAGATGCTAAAGGTGGAAGTAAGTCACTCAAATATGATGATCAAGGGAATTTAATCAGTTATACAGATTGTTCAGGTAAAGAGACCAAGTGGCAATATGATGAGCGTGGTCGTGTAATAAGTATTGAAAATGCATTAAAACAAAAAGTTGAGTATTTTTATACTGAACTTACCTTAGAAAATCGAGAACCAATTATAAAGGGTTTACCTCTGAATGCTTTTGGTCAACTTGAAAAGATCAAACATGCTGATGGAACAGAAGAACACTTCATTCATGATGCTGAAGGGCGTTTACTGGCACATATAGATCCGAAGCAGAATATTACCAGATATGAATATGATGAGATTGGTTTAATTCTGTCTCGTACAGATGCTTTAAACCACAAATTAAAATACAAATGGGATCGATTGGGACGTCTCACCCGACTAATCAATGAAAATGGTGCAAGTTATCAATTTTTTTATGATCTTGGTGGGCGTTTAATTAAAGAAATTGACTTTGATGGTAAGGAAACGGTTTACCACTACAATGAAAACTCGGGCCAACTTGCAACCAGTATTGAAGTTGCATCTGCTTATGGACAAGACCTCAAAGATCGAGCTGCACCAAAAGACCGAATCCAACAATTTATTTTTGACAGTATGGGGCGTTTAGAACAGCGTACTGCAGGCTATGGTCACTATGGTTTAGAACTCGAAGAAAAACAGACTGAAGAATTTGCCTATGATTATATGGGGCGAATCATTCAAGCTAAAAATGTTCAAAGCAATTTACAATGGTTTTATGATGCGGCTGGCAATTTAGTACGGGAACATCAACAAGACTATAAAATCAATAAAACCGCGGTGTGGAAACACCAATATGACGAAATTAATGATCGAATCAAAACGTCTCGTCCAGACGGACAGATTATTGACTGGTTGGTATATGGTAGCGGTCATGTACAAAGTTTGATCGTGAATGGTCAAGACCTTGTTAGCTTTGAGCGTGATGATTTATACCGTGAAATTGCACGTCACTATGCCAACGGAGTGAGTCAAGAACAGCAATATGACTTGGCAGGTCGTTTGAAAAGCCAAATGATGTTGAGTGAACATGAAAATGGCTATCAAAACCAATATAAGCCACACAACAATGCATTAGAGCAGACCAGTCAATTGGTACAACGTCTTTATCAATATGACAAAACAGGTGAGCTAACGGCAATTCGAGATACACGCCGTGGCAATATTGCCTATAAGTACGATCCTGTAGGGCGTTTACTTGAAGCGAGCAGTAAACTTGGAAAAGAAACGTTTAGTTTCGACCCTGCAAATAACATTATAGATTCATATCATAGTCACAAGGCTCAAAGCCATTCACAAAGTACAGAAGAAAAAAGCTATGGTTATAACCGTTTAGTTAATAACGTAGTTAAAGAATATCTAGATCAACAGTACCAATATGACGCTTATGGACAACTTGTACGACAAAAAACGAGCCAAGGTGATTTAAACCTTGAGTGGGATGTCTATGGTCGCATGGTAAAGAGTCGTAATAGTCAATACACGGCAGAATATCGCTATGATGCTTTAGGTCGTCGTATTCAAAAGCGAAGTAAACATCACCATACAGGTCAAGAACATAATATTATTTATGGATGGGATGGCGATACGCTTGCTTATGAGTCCACAGAGGAACTGACCAAGCATTACATCTATGAAAAAGACAGTTTCGTACCAATGCTACAGGCTGTTTATTTAAGTCCTATAGAACTCCACCAAACTCCAGATTGGTCAGATAGACCTTACAGCATACATCGTGACCCGCTTTGGAAAACTGAAAAACAGGGTAAAGAATTTGATGATGTATGGTTCTATCACTGCGACCACTTAGGCACGCCACAGGAAATGACCGACCATACTGGTTCAATTATATGGAAAGCCGAATATAAGGCATGGGGTGAGTGTAAAGCTGAGAGAGCAAAATCCAATTTCTTCGAAAATAGTGAGATTATTTCAAATAATATCCGTTTCCAAGGTCAGTATTTTGATGAAGAGACAGGGTTGCATTACAACCGTTATCGTTATTATTTACCTTATCTGGGGCGGTTTGTTAGTCGAGATCCAATTAAGCTTATTGGTGGTTACAATATTTATCAATATGCTTCTAATTCAATCAGATGGGTAGATCCATTAGGTTTAGCTCCTAAAAAAGAATGTAATAAACCTAAAAGAGAAGAAGAAATTATTAAACAAGCAGCTTCATTTGAAGCTGCACGAAAAGAAGCTTTACAATTAATAGGACCTTTAGTTCCAGGTACAAGACAAGATCAAATTGGAAGTTTAGGTGAAGGGAAAGGGAAAAAAGTCGGCTTTTTTGGTATAAGTGCTGCAAAAAAAGAATATGTTCGATATAGATTGGATTATGACCCTATAAAAGGTCCTCATATCAATGTGGATGTTGGCAAAGGTATCTGTGGAAAACGCTACGCTATAAAATTCCCTGGTAATGAAAAAACATTTATAACTCTTTTAAAAAGGAATACCTAATGTTGACACCGTCATTTATTTCTAAAGAACTGTTAGGTAAGGTTGAGCTAACAACCACAGATTTAGAAAATGAAATTCTTAGTTTAGGGCTGAATATTAAAAGTCACGGGGTAATTGATAAAGATACTGATAAATTGAATCTTCTAGTTCAGGATGAAAGAGATTTTTTGCTTGATAAAATACGAGAAAATCTTATTGATAGACCTCTTCATGAAAAAGTGGAGGTATTTTGGTCAAACCTAAATAAATATTCAATCATATGTGAAATTGAATTTGTTATCCAAAATTTAGACAATATTTTTGATGAGGATTGGGATTTTTGGATTATAGATAAAGATAAAAAATGGATTATTGAAAGCTATCATGAAGAAGAGTTGGCAATATTCGTTATGAGTTAATTCTTATCGTTATGATGCATTAGGTCATCGTATACAAAAGCGAAGTAAACATCACCATACAGGTCAAGAACATAATATTATTTATGGGTGGGGTGGCGATACGCTTGCTTATGAGTCCACAGAGGAACTGACCAAGCATTACATCTATGAAAAAGACAGTTTCGTACCAATGCTACAGGCTGTTTATTTAAGTCCTATAGAACTCCACCAAACTCCAGATTGGTCAGATAGACCTTACAGCATACATCGTGACCCGCTTTGGAAAACTGAAAAACAGGGTAAAGAATTTGATGATGTATGGTTCTATCACTGCGACCACTTAGGCACGCCACAGGAAATGACCGACCATACTGGTTCAATTATATGGAAAGCCGAATATAAGGCATGGGGTGAGTGTAAAGCTGAGAGAGCAAAATCCAATTTCTTCGAAAATAGTGAGATTATTTCAAATAATATCCGTTTCCAAGGTCAGTATTTTGATGAAGAGACAGGGTTGCATTACAATCGCTATCGATATTATTCGCCCTATGTAGGTAGGTTTGTAAGTAAAGACCCAATTGGATTGTTGGGGGGATTTAATGTTTATGAATATGCGCCGAATCCTAATAATTGGATTGATCCATTAGGCTTACAAAAAAGTAAGGATCCTGCTAGACAAAAATGTCCGACTGGAAAGTGGATTAAGCATCCTGAGGTTGAATCTCATGCTACTAGTTATAATGAAGCTAGACGGATTGCAATGCAAAAATCTGGTCTAGATAAGGCTGTTTCAACTATTCCATTTATTGCAGATATTGGTCCTCGTAAAGGAGAGGTTGTAGGAAGTCAATCTATAGATGGAATGAATCATTGGCGTGTAGATTATGATCCTAATTCAAATAAACAGTTTCATGTTAATTGGAGAAAAATTTATCAAGACAAAAAGACTGGCAATTGTATTATGGAGCGTGGAGCAATATTAGTTCCTGGCGGTAAAGATGCCTATCTACAAAAAATTGAGAGAATGCCTAAGTTATGAGTTTACTTAAAGATATTGAAGATTTTTGTACAACATATGAGATTGATTTTTCAACAATGCCATTACATTTAACTGATGAAATTAATGAGTTTATGAGCCCTTTATGGCAGGGAACAACAGGGAAAATGAATTGGGAAATCACAAATATAGACTTTTTAAAATTGAGTTTTCCAAATGAAATTGATAATAGTGTGATAAATAAAATTGTCTCGAATTTGAAATTTAAATTATTAAATGAGGAGAGCGTATATTTATATTTTTCTGGATCTGAACCAGTGATTAAGATAAATACTAACGAATTTATTCTGAATTTATTTAATTTTATGGATGAATTTTGTTTTCTGGATTTTATTTATTTTTTAAGTATAGATAGTTCTAAAAAAGATATAAATTTAGTGGAGTTGAGAATTTTTGAATATATATGTGGAACTATCTAATTTATTAAATTGAAATTGTGATACTTTTCATCATCCTAAAGATAAAGAGCATCCATATTCTCATTGGCATGCAGCTCCAGCTATGATGGGTAATGTTCAAATTAGGACTAATAATCAAGGTGCTTGGAAATATATTTCAAGTGGGCCAGTGATTATTCATGGCTAGTGATAATGAGCGCATGAATGAAAAGAATTACAGCACTTAAGATTGAACAAAGGCAAAATCTGAATCTATCGAATTTTATTAAGGATACTAATTACGAATTTAAGTTTTTAGATAGCTCAGTCAAGTTGTCTGTCAATGAAAGTATTGGTTTTTACAATGAAATATTGTCTTTAAAAAAATCAAATCAGATGTTGATAAAAACTACAGAAACACAGGATAAGGTTTTAATAAGTAAAAAGATCATTAATTTTATTAAGAATATTTCTAATGATGATCTTTTATTTAATGTATCTTTTAGTCAATATGAAACATTTTTAGATGATGGCGAATACTATAATATTTCGCCTTTACCTGTTTTTAAATTGGACAAGGATCAAATTTCATTTTTATTTGATTGTTATATATATAACAATCTTTATTTTTTGGCAATTATTTCTGATAATTTTAATTTAGTATTAGATAGTTATGCTGGAAATACAAATTCATCAGAACCTGATTTACCAACGTATGAATATTTTGAAGAAATTAAGTAAATATACTTTAGTTTTTTCTTTTACAGCTTAAAGGCTAAATTTCCTTATAAATTCTTAGTGATTTGATGAAAAAATTGAATACTTTTGGTCAAATTGAAAAGATCAAAAATGCTGATGGTGCAGAACACTTCATACATGATGTTGAATGGCGTTTACTGGCATATATAGATCCGAAACAGAGAATATCACGAGATATGAATATGATGAGGCAGGTTTAATTCTGTCTCGTACAGATTCTTTAAACCTTAAATTAAAATATAAATGGGATCGGTTAGGACGTTTAGCCCGACTAATCAATGAATTGGTGCAAGTTATCAATTTTTTATGACCTTGGTGCGCATTTAATTAAAGAAATTGACTTTGATGGTAAAGAAACGGTTTACCACTACAATGAAAACTCAGGCCAACTTGCAACCAGCACTGAAGTCCCATCTGCGTACGGACAAGACTTCAAAGACCGAATTCAAAATGAATTTCTTGGAATACTAAAAATTAAGAACTTTTAAAAGTGAATTAATAGCGTAAGTTGTTAATTCATTTTTATATATTTATCACGGATATCATTTTCATCTACTAGTGTATTCATATGGTTAAGTTTTTCTTTACAAAATAGACAGATGTTTCTGTATTTTATAAAATAATGCCAATCCTGACAAAATTTTCATAAAAAGATGTTATCTCATATACATAGAATTTTAGAAGATTTGGGTATAGGCTCGCAAAAACGCGTGCTTCATGTTCAGTTTTCTAATCCATCGTTGAATACTCAAGTCTTTTTACAAAGTATTGAAGGGCAGCATCAGTTAAATGAAGGACTGACTGCCGATCTATTTTGTCTATCTACCAATGCGCAGATTTCATTAAAACAATTTATTGGTTGTCAGGTTGCAGTCGATCAGGTAACTGATCAGGGGCAATTATTTAGAACTACCGGAATTATTACCGAAGCCAGTCAGGGGCAGAGTGATGGTTCATTAACGCTGTATAAATTGAAACTCCAAGATCCGACCGTGCTATGGCATAAACGCCGAAATAGCCGCGTGTTTATAAGTAAAAGTGTACGGGATATCACTGAAATTCTATTTACAGAATGGCAGAATAAAAGCCCATTGTTTGCGTCTAGCTTAACTTTGGACTTAAAAGGTTTAACACAAGATTATGATGTACGACCTTTTGTCATGCAAAGTAATGAAACGGATTATGATTTTTTAACCCGACTTTGGCGTAGTGAAGGCATTAACTGGTTAATTGATGAAGCTCAGTTGTTTGTTACCAATAGGTCAGATGAGATTCAACTGCAAAAATTACGTTTAATTGATAATAATGAATCATATTTAGCTCTAAATCGAAGAAATATCCGTTATCACCGTAGTAGCGCAGTTGAACAACAAGACAGTATGACGAGCCTTGTGCCAACTCGAAACTTGCAATCTACAGCCGTGCATGTGCAACGCTGGCAGGCTGATGCCTTAAGTCAAGAAGAAGGTATGGGGAGTGTTCAGTCAAAGCATAGTCATAGTGCTAATCAGGATAATGCGAGTTTAAGTCTAGAACATGCTTGGCATGTCAGTCCTGCTTGGATGCAAGACTTAAATGGGGAAGACCAAGCCACTGCATCGGGTCACCAGCAGCTAGAAAAACTCAATCAAAATCTATCTGATTATTATGCATTTCAATCAAAATATTTCCGTGCACAAACTACGGTACGTGATACGCAAGTTGGCTATTGGTTTGAATTGAATGAACATCCTGAAATAGATACGCATAGTGGATCAGATAAAGAGTTTCTGATTATTGGGAAAAGCTTCTATCTGCAAAATAATTTACCTAAAGATTTACAACAGCAAATCAGCCAACTTTTTAGTCAAAGCCAATGGCAAAAAGATCAATCTGAGTTAAATGACCAGACCGAGCGTCAGGGTAATGAACTCATCTTGTCGCGTAGAAATATTAAAACGGTTCCTGAGTATAACCCGCTCGAGCACCGACCAGCAGCTTATCCAAAGCGTGCTAGAGTGGTGGGATTAGAGGGCGAAAGTATCAATGTAGACCAGTGGGGACGCATTAAAGTTCGCTTCTTGTTTACCCGAACTGATGACCATAGCCATGATGGTGGAGCAGGAAGTAACGATAATGACACCGATTCCGCTTGGGTCGATGTGCTGACCCCGTGGGCGGGTGCAGGTTATGGTGCACGCTTCTTGCCTCGCGTGGGTGAGATCGTGGTCATCGACTTCTTTGACGGCAATATTGACCGTCCATTTGTGGTGGGACGTATTCATGAGGCTGAACGTCACCCAACTCAGCTCGATCAGAAAGGTCAGCTACCCGACACTAAAAAGCTCAGTGGCATCCGCTCCGAAGAGGTTGATGGTAAAGGTTTTAACCAGCTACGGTTTGATGACACCACAGGCCAAATCAGTGCCCAGCTACAAAGTAGTCATGCGATAAGCCAACTAAACTTGGGTAACTTAAGCCATCCAAAAGACAGCGCGACAAGCGATGGTCGTGGTGAAGGCTTCGAACTCAGAACTGATCAGTGGGGTGCAGTCAGGGCGGGAAGTGGCTTACTCATTAGTACTCACAAACAGGATCAAGCTCAAGGCGTACATCTAGACGCAAATGAAGCTAAGCAACAAATCGAAGGCAGCCTTAACAATGCCAAAGCACTCAGTGAAGTGGCTAAAAATCAGCAAACTGACCCGTTAGATATGCTTGAGAATATTCAGACTTTCTTAGAAATTCTTAAACAAGAAGACCCTAAAAAGGCTGCTGAGTTTCAATCAGCGGTAATGGTGTTGGCATCTCCAAAAAGTATTGCTGTAAGTAGTAATGAGGACATCTATGTTAGTGCAGATGGTCAGCTTACTCAAAGTGCAGGTGATAGCATTAATATCAGTACACAAAAGAATATAGTGGGTCATGCGAGTCAAAAAATAAGTCTATTTGCCGCCCAAGAAGGTGCTCGGCTTTTTGCTGGTCAAGGTAAGGTAGAAATTCAGGCCCAAGGTGATGGCTTAGATGTCATTGCTCGAAAAGGTGTGCAAATTACTTCAACTGAAGATACGGTTTATATTACTAGCCCAACTGAAATTAATCTGACTGCAAGTGGGTCTCAAGTTAAGCTGAATGGTTCAGGCATTTTCCCTGTTACGGGCGGTAAGTTTGAGGTGAAAGCAGGGCAGCATTTGTTTATGGGCGGAGCCAAGGTGGCAACGAAAAATCCAGAATTGGCAATGTTGCCAGATTACCATTTAACGTATATAGCTAAAGATATGGATGGAAATCCATTGAAAAATAAAAAATATTTAATGATTTTACCGAATGGGGAAATGGCCAGTGGTGTGACAGATGGTCAAGGTAAAACACAGAAGATCACAACCAAGGGCCCTCAGCAAATCCAAATTAGTTTAGAAGATCACGTTCACGATGGTTTTGTAACTTTTGAAGAAGAATAAATGATGAATAAGATTAAATTAAAGCTATTTATTAATGTATTACCTGATAATGATACGATTGCTTGCCATGGAATGGATTATTCTGTAACTGAAAAGGGAAAACGGCCGGGACAGGTTAATAAACTAGCAATAGCCACAGGAAGTGCTAAGAATCCTAAGCCTCTTGTGCAGCCGTTGGATTTGAACTCCATTTATAAAAATAGACCTATTCAAGCGCAGACGATGGCGCAAAATATGGCGAAGTATAAAGATGCACACGAAGGTCCAAGCTTGAGTCAGAACCGAGAAGCTAAAACTGACATGAAAGGTTTTACTAAAGAAATGCATCTGCCAGTTGGTGAGTATGATCTTTGGGTTAAAAGAAAGGATTCGGAGTGGGAGAAAGCCATTAATATTAATGGTAGTTCAGGTTTCCACATAAAAGAAGAAAAGCAAGGAATCACTACTATAGAATATCAAATAAAACAATATTATCGCTATAAAATAGAAGGATTTAGGGGAACTAAACTAGCTGATAATATTCCATTTGAAACTTTTACTTTTGACAAAGAGGGTAAGGAAAAGAAAATTAGTTTACCTAATGTCAAAATGAGTGTTGTAGATAAAAATGGTTTTACTCCACCTTTATATTCGCCAAAAGGTGAAGTTATATTTGTAAAATTTAAATTCGTGAATATGTCTGCTCAACCAGAGAAAAAAGACATACAGCATTTTGCAACTATGAGTAGAAAGAATTATGTCACTGTACAGTTGAAGTCTGTTGCGAAAATAACAAAGCAAGATAAGAATACGACAGTAACTTTGCAGGGCAATGGAAAACCACCTGTTATTTTAAATATGCATCGAGAGGAGATGATAGTTCTTTCAGCTGAGGATTATGCTGAATTTGAAAAGGAAAGTTCAAAACTAGATAAATTATTTGGAAACTCTTTTGATGCTAAAAATAAATTAGCAGAAGCAATAAAATCTGGCAGTGTTTCTAATGTTAAAAAAGCAGAAGAAGAAATAAAAGAAGCAGAGAAAAAGATCGAAGAAGAACTCAATAAAAACTTTAAAAAAGCGGCTGATCTAACAGAAGTCATTACTTTTGAAGCGCGTCAAAAGAAAAATCCAAATGGTAACACGCAGGAGTTTGATTTCAGACGTCGCTATCTGCGTACTGACAGATATATGCAGCTGCAACAAAAGAAAAAGAACAAAGAAAGTTTTAAGGTAACGGTTTTAGGGACGGAGTTAAAGAAACTTAAGGACATAAAACAAGACTTTAAGAAAATTAACCAAGAGACTATTCATAATGAATTTAAAAAAGTTAGTTTAGATCTTGCGAAATATTCCAAGCAAACAGGAACTAAGGTTTGGGATTTCTCTGCTTTTAGTGCGGGTTTTGTTGAACAAATTAAGCTCTCAGACAACTTAACGGTTGATATTCAATCACAATGGTTAAGATGTGTTGGTGGCGCTGGCTTATCGACAAGTGCGAGCTGGAAGCCCGAAAGTGGTGAGGTGAATGCTAAGGCGAATGTTAATGCTCAAGGCAAACTAGTGTTATTTGAAGGGAAGGCAAAAACCACCTATGTAATCCCATGTGATAAAGGTTGGATGCTGAACTTTGATGATATTGATCTAGGTGCATTTCGATTTATTATTGGTATGGAACTCTATGGTTTTGCAGGTGCAAAAGTGGCTGCTGGAATTGGCCTAGAGATAAGCTATAGTAAAAATGGACAGCAACAATTGGCTGCTAATGGTAGAAGAAATCGAAATCCTTCACTAGCCAATAATATGGGAGAAAACCGTCCAAGATTTGTGCCAATGGATCGGGATGAAACCATCATTCCTGGTAGTGGTGCAAGTTCCGAGGGGCAAATTGAGGCTTTTGCTGGTGCAGAAGCGGGAATCAAACCATCTGGAGAGTTCCAGTGGCTTTCACCTGAAGCTAAAGATTTTAAACCTTTAGCGAGCTTAGCTGTCGATTTTGCTGTAAGTGCAGGTTTAGGGGCGGGTGTTAATTTTAAATTATTTTACTGGGCTCAAAAAAGTCAATTTCGTTTTAGAGCAAAAGCCGCTTTATGTGTTGGATTGGGCGCAAAAGGGGCGTTAGATTTTGTTATTGATTTTAGTCAAGTTCTTGAAGTATTAAGATGGGTACATTACCAACTTACTCGTGCTCAATTTAAATTGTTGGGCTTTATTGCAGAGGGTGCTTTTAGAAATTTAAGCCGGTTAGCGGTAATTGCTTTAGGTAATGATTCAAGGATAACGCAGACTCTAAATGATATTACGGGCGAGTTTCAGAAATTTAATATGAAATATTCCATTGCAGAAAATGCAGTTGATTTAGCAAATAAAATTAAACGTCAACCAGAATGGTTGAAGTCCGCTACACCAGATGCGAAAGGAATGTTGATCTATCAAATGACTCGCCATAATAGAGTGACACATTGGGTAGATAAACCATCTTCTCCAATTTCGCCATATTTACCGACTCATAAGCAGGCTGTGATTGCAATTTTTGAAACCATTGCAACAGAAGGAGAGTGGTTTAATGTACTCCAAAGAATTTCAATTGATGGTGCAAAATCAGAAGTAAGTATTAAGTATTTAGAAAAACAACTTTTAGTTTTTTTACATGACGGAGCATGGCAACAATTAACTGATATTGTAAAAGAATATACTTTTAATTCAGATACTGTGGGTCGTGGAAGTGAATATGTTGATCAATATGAAAAATTACGCTCTAAAATTGTAAAAACTATTCCTCTTCATGAAAAAGCACCAATGAATAATCCAAGGGAGCTGAAAAAGTTAAGAGAGAAAATGGCTGAAGACCCAAGTATTATCAATGCTGATAATTTAATTGCATTAAATACTGAAATAGTACCAGCCATTGAAGTGGATGGTACTGATGCGGAACTGTTTATTGCTGCAAATTATGAACACGGCTCAGATGATTCACATATGGCCTAAAACTATTTTATAGGTTGTTGGATATTGGCGACACAACGTACTCCATACATACGGTAAGTCATTTTATTCTCTTCATTTGATTTAGGTTGAGCTTGTGCTCTTGCTATATTGAGTCCATCAGCCATCATTAAATCATCTGCACTCATTGCAGTTGTGCTACGCAAAACTTTTTGAGTTCCTGACTTAGGTCCTGTTGGGTTATCAATAGGTGAATCTTTATAATAATCTTTATCGTACCAGTCATTCATCCACTCATAATTATTGGTGACAAGATCATAAAAACCCAATGGATTTGGAGGGGTTTTACCAAGTACTGGAATATCAAGTACTGAGTCAGGATTGTTAGTGTGCCTGTAAGTATCGTACTGGTTTAATTTCCATAGATTCTTTTTGGGTTCTACTTTACCTGTATCTGTTGCAAAAACAACATATTGACCTTTATTTCGAGCAACATACTCCCATTGCGCTTCAGTAGGTAAGTCCATGGGGGTACCCACTTGTTGCCCTAGCCATTGACAGTAGTCTTTGGCTTGTTGCCAATCCATTCCTGTAGCAACTTCCTGAATGATTTCTGGAGCATAGAGTTGATTATAATAACTTTCAGGTTGTCCAGTTGCTTCTGTAAAAATATTATAGTCTTCTAGAGTAGTCTTATAAGCACTCATATTAAAGCTACTAAGGGAAACTTTATGCAGAGTTTTATTATCGTCTCCTGAGGAGAGAGGGAGGTTATTAGGTTTTTCAGTATTGCCTTTGGGGTTTTTCACCGCCATGCTATTTGGAACCATTTTTTCTAATTCTGGTGTTACTAGTCCAAAATCACCCATCAGATAGCTACCGCCTTCAACAAAGATCATATTCTTTTTGGTTTTCTCAACCAATTGTTGAATTTTTTGCTGAAGTTCTGGTGAAGGCTTTGATGGTTTATGATTTGTCTCACTAGATTTGGCGCAAGCACTTAAAGCAAGACTTGAAAATAAAACAACAGCTATATTCCGTTTCATCATTTTGTTGGAAATCATTAGGTTGAATATTGATGAAACTATTTTAGTAACAGATGTGGAAGATATAAATAGCGGTTTTGTTATTCAACTAAATGAATAATCAGCATAGTTTATAAAAAAATAAAAGAACTAAGATATTTTATAATTCTTTACCTTATGTTTACAAAAACAAACTTAATTTTTTTGCTTCTAGATTTTTGATGAAAATATATTGAAAAAGCATGCTTAGGGGTGGGGGTGTTACTTTTTAACCTTTATCATGGAAACTAAATTTATTTAAAAAGTATAATAGATAGACAGATTAGTCTTGACAAGTTTCATGGTTTTTTGTAGCGCACTTTTTTACTATAAGTTTTGATGGTTTGTTCGTAACCAAATAGAAGCACCTTGTAGTTAATATAAACTTAAATATTGTTAAGCAAATGTTTCAAAAAAACTAAATAAATGATATTTAAATAAATTTTTCATTCAGTTTTTATTTTTATTTATTTGATTAAAATCAACAACTTATTTTTAATTACAAAAAATAACAATATTATATTTTTATAAGAATAACTTTATTAAGCTATATTTTATAACCATCTTAACTATTTACTTTTAGTTTAAGTTGATATGATTTTTATATAAAATATGTTTGTTTATATGATAAACTGCGCATAAATTTTTTGAATATAAGGTTTATAGTCTGATTTTTTAATGTTTTTTCAATATTAACTTTTCAGTAAAGCCTTGAATAAATAAGAAAACAGAGGAATGAAAGTTGTGTTGAAACGAAGTATTTTGATACTTTTTCTGACTGGAAACATTATCGGTCTATCAGGTGCTCAAGCAGCAGAACTAGAGCCTGTAAAACTTAAAAAAAGTTGTATTAAAAAGAATCCGTTAGCAGAAGGCCAAAATGATCCTGAGCTATTGAATATTTTTAAGCAAGTTTGTGATAGTGATAATACGACTCAAAAAAATGATTTATTAGCTAAAGCAGCCATGCGGTTTTATCAAACCAATCAACCAGTTAAAGCATTAAATTTGGCAAGTCAATTGCAAAGTCAAAATATACGCGGTTCATTAATAACAGATGTTTTATTTTTATCTGGTGTAAGCATTGCAAATAACTCTTTGCAGCAAATGCGAAGTCAGGAAATGCGTTATTTAAGCAACGATGTAACGTATCCACCCGCTAAACAGTTAATTGAAAATATTCATACTTCAATGCCTGCACCTGATACTTCAAATGTTAAGGCTGCTACAGAAGGTGGCTCAGTTGATAACGAACGAAGAAGTTATAAAAAACAAACTGTAACACGTAACAGAGTTACTAGTTCTAGAACAGCAACTAAACGAGTAGCAACTCCAGCAAAAGCAACTGCGGTTAAACAAAAAACTGCCCCTGTAGCCAATGTTAATAAATCAAAAAGTTCGCCTTTTGACCCTTTAATTAAATAATCAGGAATAGAATCTTATGGCTAAGAGAGAAAGCGTACAAAAGAAGCTTCAGCGAATTCGACCGCCACGTGTTCAGCTTACATATGATGTTGAAATTGGTGATGCAAAAGAAGCGAAGGAACTACCATTTGTTGTTGGTGTGATGGGGGATTTTTCAGCAGCATCTGAGCTTGAACGTACAAAATTAAAAGATAAAAAATTCATCAATGTCGACTTAGATAATATTGATGAAGTTATGGAGTCATTGTCTCCAAGAGCAGCTTTTCAGGTAGATAATACGCTGACCGAAGAGGGCGGGAGAATTGCAGTTGATTTAACATTTAAGTCAATGGAAGATTTTCGCCCAGAAAATGTTGTTCAACAGGTTGACCCATTAAAGAAACTGGTTGAAGCACGTGAGCGTTTAACTGATTTGAGAAATAAGATTTCGAACAGTGAGCGTCTAGAAGACTTACTTGATGAAGTGCTTAAGAGTACTGATCAGATCCGTAAATTAAGTGCGGAGGCTGATCATGAATAATACTCAATCTGCAGCAATGTCACTTGTTGAAAATGAACAAGTTAATCTTTTAGACTCGATTGTTGAAGAAAGTCGTATTGCCCGAAATGAAGAAGAACATTCGCGTGCAAAAAGCTTAATCGGTGAACTTGCTAAAGAAGTAATGGCAGGAACAATTACAGTTTCTGAAAATATGACTTTATCAATTGATAAGCGTATTGCCGAAATTGATGCACTGATTTCAAATCAATTAAGTCAGATCATGCACAATGAGCAATTCCAAAAGATTGAGTCAACTTGGCGTGGTCTTTACTATTTCTGTCAAGAAACACCATCTAATCCGCTCATTAAAATTCGTATGTTAAATACGACTAAAAAAGAGTTGGTAAAAGATTTTCAAGGTGCTACAGATTTCGATCAAAGCACTTTATTCAAAAAAATCTATGAAGAAGAGTATGGGTCGTTTGGTGGTGCACCATATTCAGCACTCATTGGTGATTTTGAGTTTGACCGTACGCCTTCTGATATGTATTTGCTTGAGCAAATCTCTCATGTAGCAGCAGCAGCTCACGCACCATTTGTTTCAGCTGCTAGCCCAAGCATTTTGGGTCTTGAGTCATTTACAGATATTGATCGCCCTAGAGATGTTTCAAAAATCTTCGAAACGGCTGAATATGTTCAATGGCGTTCATTCCGTGACAGTGAAGACTCTCGTTATGTCGCATTAACATTGCCGCATGTGCTTGGTCGTCTTCCTTACCATCCAAAAGAAGGAACAGCTACAGAAGGGTTTAACTTTGCTGAAGATGTTTCAGGTGCAAACCACAACGAATATTTGTGGATGAATGCTGCTTATGCTTTCGGTACGCGTTTAACAAATGCATTTGATATGCATGGTTGGTGTGCTGCAATTCGTGGTGTTGAGGGTGGTGGTTTAGTAGAAGGCTTGCCAGTTCATACGTTTAAAACACAAGATGGCGAAGTGGTATTCAAGTGCCCAACAGAAATTGCGATTACTGACCGCCGCGAAAAAGAACTAAGCGATTTGGGCTTTATTCCTTTAGTACATTGTAAAAATACCGATTACGCTGCTTTCTTTGGCGCGCAATCAACTCAAAAACCTAAAAAATATGACAATGATACAGCAAATGCAAACTCTGCTTTATCAAGTCAAATTCAGTACATCATGGCCGTTTCACGTATTGCTCATTATTTAAAAGCAATGATGCGAGATAAAGTGGGTAGCTTTGCTTCTGCTGGAAATGTTGAAGCATTTTTAAATGAGTGGTTGTCACAGTATGTATTGCTTGACGACGGTGCTTCCCAAGAAGCGAAAGCTCAATACCCCCTACGTGAAGCGTCTGTAAAAGTTGTAGAAGATCCTGCTCAACCAGGTCACTACAAATCTGTGGTTTTCTTACGACCACATTTCCAGCTGGATGAGTTGTCAGTTTCTTTACGACTTGTTACTGAGTTACCTCAGTCCTCAAATTAATAAAGGTCAGCGAAAGAATAACTTTAAATTAAAAATAGGAAAGTTCTAAATGAAAGATATATACGTTGAGTTTCGCGGTAAGTATAAAGTTGATGGCGAGTCTCGTGATTCTGAGCACAAAGGCTGGTTAGAAGTTAACTCTTGGTCTCACAACATTCGTCAACCTAAATCTGCTACTTCAAGTAGTGTTGGTGGTCATACTGCTGAACGTGTTGAACATTCAGATATGCTTTTTATTAAAGACCTAGATGCAACTAGCCCGAAATTATGGGAAGCATGTTCAGCTGGTTATACATTTGATGAAGTACAAATTGATTTTTATCGTGCGAATGGCGACAAACGCATTAAGTACTTACAAATTAAATTGAAGCATGTTCTTGTTTCTAGTGTAACTCCAACAGTTAACGAAGAAGGTGTTCCAACTGAAGCGTTTGGTTTGAAATACGCAGCTGTTGAGTGGACATATAACCAACAAGATATTAACGGTACTGCTAAAGGTGCTGTTACTAAGAAATGGTCACTTTCTAATAATACTGCTTCTTACGCAGCATAATTATTTAAGTGAATATTTGGTGGAGGCTGACATAAAGTTAGCCTCTGCTGTCTTTAAGCATGCTTGTTGTGAACTCGAATGAATTTAGATCGGCTTTATCCATACGGATTTCGTTCAACTTTGTTTGATCGCTTAATTCCTGAAAGTGAAGACTATGCAAAAGGTCTTTCTATTCAGCAATTAAGAGAATCGGTAGCAAAAGATTTAGAAGACTTGCTTAACAGTCGGGTCGCTAAGTTGGACCACGTGGTCGATGATTATCCGCTAGTTAAAAAATCTATACTTCAGTTCGGGATTATTGATTTTGTGGGGCTTTCTACAGCCAATCCGCTAGATCGAGACAAGATTTGCCAATCTATTGAACAATCAATTGCAGCTCATGAACCCAGATTAAGACAAATACGGGTAGAGATGCTGTTGGATGGACACAATATGGGGGCTTTGTGTTTAAGTATTCAGGCTTATCTAAATATTCATCCACTGTATGAACCTGTCGTTTTTGATGCATTGCTAAAACCGACAACGCAACAATATGTAATTTCGGCGAGAACCTAAGCGTAGTGGGTGTGTTGTGATAGAAGAGCTTTTACCGTTTTACGAAAAACAACTACAAGAATTTGGTCAGCAATCTCGAGAATTTGCCCAAAAATATCCGAAAATTGCTCAGCGTTTATCGTTAAATCAAGAGCAGATTGATGATCCGCATATTGAGCGTCTCATACAGGCGTTTTCATTAATTGCTGCTCGCATTGATAAAAAACTTGCTGATAGTTATGACGTATTTACACGTTCTTTATTTGAGGTGATGTTTCCTCAATACTTACGTCACTTTCCTGCTTGTTCGGTGGTAAGTTTCGAAGATATAAATAAAATCAAACAGCTCACAGAAGCTCATGTTGTGCCTATACATACGGTTTTGAAGTCTCGCAGTTTTAAAGGCGTTCAGTGTGAGTTTAATACCACGCAAGAAATCAAATTACTCCCGATAAGTTTGCAAGCGTTAGAGTTCAAAAGTACACCTAGTGCACATGTACATTTAAGTCAAAATGCGACTTTAAGTTTTAAGTTTGAAATTTTTAATCATGCTCATTTATATTTAGTAAATGAAAAACTTCCTATTTATTTAGATGCAATTTCTAATTTTCCGCTTCAAGTACTAGACAGTATTTTTAAGAAGGGAACAACTTTTGCCATAAAAACAGGGCAGAAAGTTGTAGCGTTGGATAAAAATCCATTTGAGTTAACTGGTTTTTCAGAGCAAGAAAGTCTATTACCACTCGATCAGCATACTCATCATGCGTATCGTTTGCTGATGGAGTATTTCTGTTTTCCTGAAAAATTCAATTATCTTAAGCTAGATTTAGACTTTTTAAAGAATCTATTTCTAGAAGAGAGTGATTTTGAACTGCTTATCCATTTTAAATTAAATTTAAATGATCAAGCTGTAGTTCGAAATTATTCTGAATTAAATGTCGCTAATTTTAAATTGTTTACTACACCAGTCATTAATTTATTTGAAAAATATGCTGAACCTCAAAAGATCGTACACAAGCAATTAGAATATCCATTAATTACAGATGCACATCATCCTGAGTTTTATCAAGTCTATTCAATTACTGAAATGAATATGGTGCGTGAAAAAACCAGTCACGAAGAAAGCTATGTTCCAGTGCTGCCTTTTTTTGCGATGAGCCACTACCATCCAGACAAGGCTCGCTTTTTCTATTCAGTAAACTATCAAAAGTTACAGCCCAATTTCGTCGAAATGGGTTATTCAATTATTTCTAAAAATTTAAATCCTTCTTCAATACGTTCAGATTTTATTAGTACAAAATTATTATGTTCAAATCGTGACTTGCCACATGAAGCATTAGGGCAGTCTAATAATATATTGAACTTAAATGATAGTAGTCTGGCCAGACGTGCCATTGTTTTAAAAAGGCCCACTAAACCTTATCAATTTGGACAAAGCCAGACTGAGCAGTGGCGTGTCATTTCACACCTTTCATTAAATAGTTTAGCTTTAATGAAAGGTGATGCCGTATCTCATATTAAAGAGTTACTTGCTTTATATAACTTACCGTTATCAAAAGAAAATTATCTAATTATTGAATCAATTAAACATCTCGAATTTTCACTTACTCACAAACTGGTAGATGGTAAACCATTCCCAATGTTTGTAAGGGGCGTGAAGGCCGAGTTGCAAATTGATTCATCTGTATTCAGAGGGCATAGCCTATACATTTTTAGCCAATTGTTAAGTCGTGTTTTTAATTTAAAGGTTCAAATTAATAGTTTTGTTGATTTGGTTGTTAAGGATTATTCATCTCAGCAGGAGTTATACCAATGCAGTCAGAACGTTGGTGGCAAGACTCTTCTATAACAGCTGAGCTGTTTACCAAGCCAAAGTCTTTTGAATTTATTCAAGCAACACGTCTATTAAGGCACGATTCAAGTCGTGCGGTTGGTTCATCTTGGAGTGATCATTTCAAGTTTGAGACATCCTTTAATTTAAATTTCCCTGCTACTGAAATTGAAAATTTAGAATTATCGGATGAAAGGGTTTATATCACGAATTTAATTGTTGGTCTTACAGGTATACAAGGTGCTTTACCTTATACATATACGAATAAGATTAAACAGGCCCCACGTCAGCAAAGAGCTGAAACTAAAGAGTTTCTGAGTTTATTTAACCATAAGCTTACAGCTCAATATGTAGAGTCCAGCATTACATATAATTTACCGATTCGATATGAGACTGAGCATAAAAATGATTATTTAGATATTCTGCATGCGTTGAATGGCTATGTACGTTCCCAACATCAGCAAACAGAGCTTGATGACTATTTTGCAGAGTTTTCTGGATTAATGCAGGGCCAGAATAATACAGTTCATGCATTAAAAACGATGCTGTCCTGTATTTTTAAGCATGAAATTACGATTAAAGAGTTTATACAAGAATCTTTTAAGTTGGCGAGTGATCAATTAACGACTTTAGGTGGAAGTCAGCCGAGCTTACTTGGCATTAATACGTTTTGTGGGGAAACCATTCAGCAAATTGATGGAAAAATTGAAATTCAGATTGGACCACTAAAGCGTCAGCAATATTTAAATTTCCTCCCAAATCAAGAGTTAAGTTTAAAACTAAAAAAAATTGTAGAAACGTGGTGTAGTCCAACTTTATCGATAGATCTTCGACTCGTATTGGATGAGTCAGAAATACAACCTATTTGTCTAACTAAGAATAACCAGAATGGTTTAGGGCAGGGTTCTTTTCTCATATCACGACAACCAAACGTACATAGTCATGAAACTTGCTATAGCCTTATTGGAGAGAGAATATGATTAAAAAAATATTACTCTCATTTATTGCTATTTTTTCAGTGGTTAGTGGAATTATTATTTTCTACTGGCGTGACGTTCAATATAACCCTGATAAAGGTGACTTTTTCCTTTATTTCTTATTATTGCCAGCAATTATTACCTTGGTGATCTTATCGCCTTGGTTAATTTATAGTACCTATAGAGTTTATAAAGACAAGAAAGAACAATCTATAAATCAAAATAAAGATGATGCTAATCAAAAACAAACTACTGTAAGTGACGCACCACTCGAACAGTTAGATTTTGATATTTACTCTGCTTTTGCCGTACATGCATTAGGTGAGAATGAAACAATTATTGAGCAGCTACAAAACTTCAAAAGCCCAGAGTTAGATGATCAACTGTTAAATTCTTATGGATTGCCTCTATTATCTTATCGTATTAAAGACTTGGATGAAGACAATCATGAGGAGAGTGATTACTCATCTCCACGACAAGTTCGTATAATGTCATTAATACAACAACAATTAGAACAAAATATAGAAAACTTATATCTTCTTGCAGAGCATTTAAAGCGTTCGACTTTATTTTATGAGTCGCAACAATCTCGTGAATATCATATGCATCCAGCATGGGTTGATCCCGAGTCTGAATATGACGATGCTCAAATACCTGTAGTCGAAGTTTACCGTTTAAATCGTTTAAATCTACACATCCTTCTTTCGGAGGATTTACTACATATCTGGAATGATGATCAAAGTAATGAATTAATTTTAGAGTTCTTTGCTGAGATTGGTATTGCTCCGCAAAAGGTCCATATTGAATATCATTTTTTTGGAGAGCAATTAGCTTACCAAGAGTTGATACACCTATTAAAAGGTATTCATAAAAGAGAGCATGAGATGTTCTTTTTAGTCGTCGCTGATTCAGAAATTGATCAAGATCTAGTCGATGAAAAATCTTGGATGATTAAAGATTATATTCCTGCTGAATTTGCAGCAAGCTGTTTACTCGCAGATCCTTTAGTAAAAATTCAAGAATTAGAACCTACTAAAAATCTGAAAGTTGTTGTAGGCCAACAAGATACAGCGAAGCTTTTTAATAATTTTGAATTTAATGATTTACCTCAGCATGAGGGTGAGGAACCTTATGTGCTGATATTGTCAGATCAGACGGATATAAAAGTTTCGAAGAAATTGCAGCAACACTTTCTTAAAACACCTGTAGAACCGCATCACTATATTTATGTGAAATCTTCATTAGGGCATACCCAACATTTAGCTGATATTTATGGCTTTATGCTAAGTATGCATTTCCCTGAACATATCATTCCTTTTGTCTTTGGTGAAAATACGGTGTCAGCACATACGTTTGTGCAGCATGTCACCGAAAATTCAGAAGATGATGTGATGGTGTTGAATAACTAATTTAAACTTTGGACTTAGAACGAGAATAGAATGCATACAATTTTAGGCTACTTGTGGCAGTACATCACGAATCCTAAAGCAATTATCGCCTTGTCATTGTTCGTGGCATTGATGTCTTCATATACTTCAATTCCCCGTCATATATTCTGGGCTTTAGCGACTGCCTATGCTTTGGGTCTTATTGTTTATGGTATCTATTGGCTTATTCAACGAAGAAAACATGCTGCTCAAGGTGAAGAGTTAGCTGAAGCGATTGAAAAAGATAATCAAGCCGAGTACGGAAAAAATAAAGATAAAGAAGAGCTTCAGCTTGTTAATCAACAAATGAAAGAATCAATTCAACTTATTCGTAAATCTAAGTTGGGTGATAAAAAAGGGAATGCTGCACTCTATGAGCTTCCTTGGTATATGGTTATTGGTAACCCCGCTGCAGGTAAAAGTTCAGCTATTTATAACTCTGGTTTAAAGTTTCCTTTTGAAGAAACGCATCAGAAAATGGTATCTGCTGGGTTAAGCGGTACTCGAAATTGTGACTGGTTTTTCTCTACAGAAGGTATTTTACTCGATACAGCTGGCCGTTATTCTGTTTATAGCGAAGATCATTCTGAGTGGTTAGGTTTCTTAAATATTCTAAAAAAGAACCGTTCTAAAGCTCCGGTCAATGGTTTGATTTTAATTGTCAGTATTGCTGAGCTGATTAGTCAAAGTCCTGAAAATTCGTTAAAGCTTGCTAAAAATTTACGTGCTCGTATTCAAGATTTAACTGAGCGTTTAGAAGTGGTTGTGCCTGTCTATTTAGTCTTTTCAAAGATGGATTTGATTGCAGGTTTTACCGAGTTTTTTGAATTTTATGAAGCTCAAGAATATAACCAAGCTTGGGGTGCGACTCTTCCTTATGAGCAGAGTTCCTCCCACAATGCCGTAGATTTATTCGAGAAACATTACAATATTCTTTACGATGGTTTAAAAGGGGTAAGTTCGACTCATTTAAGTCGCCGCCATTCGCAGAATATCTCTCCAAGTGTAATGACTTTCCCATTAGAATTTAAAACATTAAAACCAGCTTTAAAGAGCTTTATTGCGACACTTTTTGAAGATAATCCATATCAATTTCAACCTGTTTTCCGTGGGTTCTACTTCACTAGTGCTTTGCAGGAAGGTGTAATTGAAAGTCCAATGACGGAGCAAATTGCACAAGAATTCCAGCTTACTCAAATTGCTCAAAGTGATTTAAAAGATCACTCAAAAATTACCCCTAACCACGGTTATTTCTTAAATGGTCTATTTTCAGATGTTATTTTAAAAGATAAAGATCTTGTTAAACAGCATGTAAATGCTGGCAGAAAACGTCAGCGCTACATTGCATTTATTGGTGCTTTAGCGGGTGTTTCAATTATTCTTGGTGTCTGGGTTTGGTCATATCGCAATAATCAGCAATTGGTTGCTGAAGTTCAAGCAGATTTAAATAAGGTTGTTCAATTAGAAAAATCTTCAGGCCAGCAATTATCAACCCAGTTAGAAGCTTTACTTATTCTTCAAAGACGTCTACAGCAGTTAGATGAGTTTGATGAAAATAGACCACTTAAATTTAGTTTTGGTTTATATCAGGGCAACGAACTTCGTGAAAAATTAAAAGCGGAATATTTAAAAGGTGTTAAGCAAATTGTCTTAACACCGACACAGCAAAATATTGCTCAATATTTGCAACGCGTAAAAAATAATGAAGCAACATTAAAAGCCAATCATACGAATGTTGAGATTAAACAAACTGCTCAGTCTCAACAATATTTGGAACCTTCAGACACAAATCCTCAAGATGCTTACAATGCATTAAAAGCATATTTAATGATGAGTAATCCACAGTATATGGATGCAAGTCATTTAAGCGATCAGGTTACGCGTTTTTGGCGTTCTTGGCTTGATGCCAATAAAGGCCAAATGCCACGTGCAGATATGATTCAGGAAGCTGAACAGATCTTGTCATATGCAATGACTTTAGCAAATGACAAACAATTTCCAATTTTAGATGCAGATTCGCAAATTGTTGATCAAACACGTCAAGTATTGCTCTCTGTTGTCAGAGGAATGCCTGCGCGTGATCGTGTTTATAACGAAATAAAAATGCGTGCTGCGGTACGTTTCCCTGCGCTGACTGTAAGTCAAATTGTGGGTGAGGCAAATAAAAATGTTGTATTGGGCAGTTATGCATTGCCAGGCGTATTTACTCAAAAAGCATGGAATGACTATGTAGAAAAGGCGATTGAAGAAGCCGCAGATAAGCCAACAGATAGTAAAGACTGGGTGTTAAATAGCCGTCAATCTGATGATTTAACTTTCTCAGGCAGCCCTGAACAAATTAGAAAGCAACTGACAGCACTCTATAAACAAGAATATATTGCAGAATGGAGAAAATTCTTAAGTGGTATTCATTATGCTAAAGCTGGCCAATTTGCTCAGCAAGTAAAAAATATTGATGTTTTAGGTGAACCGCAGAACTCTCCAATTCGTACCTTAATTGAAAGAGTGGCAATCGAAACAAACTGGGATAATCCAGTTGTGCAAGCAGAGCTCGCAGCTCCACAAAAAGGATTTGTTGCGTGGTTTAAACGTAAAGTTTTAAATCATGATGATAAGGTTGCCAATCAAGTGGCAACAAATGCTCAGGGCGCTATTTCTCAAGAATATCAAATGTTCTATCAGTTGGTTCGCAAACGCGATGATCAACAAGGTAAATCATTACTTGATGAATATATGACAAATTTAGCTCTAGTCCGTAGCAAGTTTAACGAGCTTAAGAATGCAGGTGAAGTTGGGCCTAATGCGATGACATTAGTCAAGCAAACCCTGAATGAGCAAACTTCTGTATTTAACCAGACGCAAAAAATTGTAGATGAAAAAATGGCGGTTGGTTTCAATGAAATTGATCAGCGATTACTACAAAAATTGGTGGTTAGTCCACTTACGCAGGCTTTTGAAAGTTTAATTACACCGACACAAGATGAAATTAATAAATTGTGGGTAATGCAAGCTTATCAACCATTTACAGCAAATCTTGCTAAGAAATATCCATTTAATTCATCAGCTTCTTTGCAAGCTACAAGCAGTGAAATTGGTCAAATCTTGGGTGAGAACGGTAGTATTTCACGCTTTGTAAAAGAAAGTCTTGATCCATTTGTGATCCGTCGTGGTTATACATTAACGTCTAAGACATGGAAAGATTTAGGAATTAGTTTAAATCCTCAATTCGTCATGAATTTCCAAAGATACGTTACTCCAGCGAATGGTATGGCAACAGGTGAGTTGAATGCTCAAGCTCCAGTGGCACCCGCAACCAACCAATCTAACTTCCAGTTCTACCCAATTCCAAATCCACAATTGCTTTCATATACTGTTGATATTGATGGTCAGCGTATGACTTATGAAAATGGTGTGCAGCAGTGGGTCAACTTCATTTGGCCAAACCAAGGAAGCATTCCGGGTGCTCGTATTACTGCTGTGGATTTACAAGGTCAAACGCACACGATTTTTGATGAGCCAGGTGAATATGGTATTAACCGTTTAATTGATAGTGCTCAACGTAAAGAACAAAATGGTGGATTTGAAATGCTTTGGCGTAGTAAGACCGACCCATCATTAGTTGTAAAAATGAATTTCCGTCTAATCAGCAGTAATTCAGGCAGCATTGGTTCAAGCCGTGGTTATTCTGGTATGCAACTGGTTGATAAAGTCACTGCCGATAAAGCCGCTCGAGTGGTGTCTGCTCAGCAAGCGCCAGCTCAAGCTGCCGCTCCAGCAAGAACTGAAAATCCTGTTGCAGCACTCGCTCAGCCTTCTGCGGGAGTTAAACCATGACATGGAAAATAACCTCTATGCGAAAGGAGGAGCAATCATGCAAACATTAAAAACAACTCCTTTGTATTACGGCAAAAGTCCTGCACGAGGCGACTTTTTAAAAACAAAAGGTCAGAATGCTTTAATACAGTTGCTTGATCAGTGGATTACTGAAGCATTGGAATATGCGATGCAATCGGGCAGCTTTAAAGAAGCTTATAGTACGTTGCCTTCACTGGATTTCTTTATTGCAAATCCGAAAGAAAATATGTTTTTAGTGGCGAACCTACTCGCAAGTGAAGATAGTTCAGGTCGATCTTTTCCAATGGTGCTGAGCCATTTATTAGAAATTGATTTGCCGTATGATAATTTGTTATATGCACCATATAGCTATAAACATGTACTTGTTGATTTATTTCAAAACAATCGTGCTTTAAAAGGCATTAAAGATTCAGATTTGTTACTTGGGAAATTAGGTCACTTACAAAATCAAATTCAGGTTTTAACTGAGCGAGAGTGTGTAGGCTTTTATGAAAATCATACAATGCACTCATTTGCTCAGTTAATGAAGTTAAGTATTTATGAGTTAGCGCAAAGTATGATTGGGCTGGGATTATTGCTACAGCCAATTTTACAAAATGGGACCAGCCGCTTAAATAAAGTTTTAATTTTGCCTATTAATAATCCTGCTTACAGTTATGAAATAGCAGCTTTTTGGGTCAGTATTATTTGCCGTTTTTTAAAGGGACATAATACTGAGGTACTCATCGGCTTGTTACATCGAGAGCAACCCGTATTATTCTTCGGTTTTCAAGGTGCTGATATTTTAGCCCTTAGCGATATTTTTACTCAGAATATGGATAGTAAACATTGGGTTTCTTTAATAGAAGCTCAGTGGATTGATACTTATTTGGAGCAGAATGCTGGTTTAGCTACGCTAGAACAATCATTATGCCAACGCCAATTAAGTTTAAATCAAGGCTTAAAACTATTTAGACAGACTTTTTTGGGTGAATAATAATGAATCAACGATATCAAACTAAACTTTCACAGCTCATAAAAGGCTGTTTTATCTATGCCGTTGCTAATTATGCTTTGGCTCAGCCCATTGTTGTAGAAGGTGTAGTTCCTAACGAGGCTAGTAAACAGGCTATCTTATTAAAAATGCAGTCTGTTTATGGCGCAGATCAGGTTGTAGATAAAATACAAGTTAGACCGGTAGCTGCTCCAAATGGCTGGAGTGATTCTGTTACACGAGTCATTACACCTGATCTTAAAAAAGTCTCGCAAGGTAAGTTAAGCGTAAACGGTACTCGATTTGAGTTGAGTGGAAAAATGCTGAATCCAGCAGATATTCAGCCGACCATTCAGTCTTTTCAAGGGTTAGTTCAGCCTCCGTACCAACTGTATTCACAGTTATCAGTCAATCAGGCTGAACAGAAAATTATTGATGATGCACTTAAAAATCGAATTATTGAGTTTGAATCTGGCAGTGCAGTGTTAACTGATGCTGGTCAAAAAATTCTAGATGAGATGGCTGTTGCTTTAAATAAAGTAGGCGGTAAAAAAGTCAAAATCGTAGGACATACAGATAGTTCCGGCGATGCGACTAAAAACTTAAAACTTAGCCAAGATCGAGCATTGGCAGTAAAAAACTATTTAATTAGTAAGAGTATTCCGGCAGACCATTTATCTGCGGAAGGTTTAGGTTCTTCTAAACCAGTCGCAGATAATACTTCTCCAGAAGGAAGAAAGAAAAACCGTCGAATTGAGTTTACCGTTCTATAAATATAAGGAGAAGAACATGGCTAGCCCTTACATTACGATTGGATGCCCAACCACAGGTGGAGGGCAAGTCATTTCTGGTAATAGTACGTTTTTAATTGATGGAATTGCAATTGCGTGTGTAGGAGACAAGGCAACTTGTCCGTTACACAAAACGGTTTCTACGATTGTATCGGGTGATCCGAATATGCTTGTTATGGGAAAATCTGGAGCGCGCGTAAATGATTCATTATCATGCGGTTGTAAATTATTACCAAAACAGAGTTTAGTTAATCAAGGATAAGGGTAGAGATATTTTTATATAGATATAAATATCTACTAGAACATATTAACGCTTGAAATGATGAGTAGTTTGTCTGATAAAGCTGAATTTTGTTAATATACAGACATTATGATTTTAAGCATTAAATTATTTAAAAATATTGAGAGTAATGATGAGTAATTTAAAAATTTTAATTACAAAACTTTCTACAGTTGCGCGTACTGCTTTAGAAAAATCGGCTAATGCTTGTGTTATTCAACAAAATTACGAAATTGAAATTGAACATTTATTTTTAGAATTACTTAATCAATCTCTAGAGAATGATTTAAAAATTTTATTAAAGAAATATAAAATTTCACCTGAAGCTTTAGCTGATGATTTAAAAGAAACAATATCTCAATTACCGAAAGGTAATAATCGAACTCCTATTTTTGCTAAATCTATTGTTCGTTTGTTTGAACAAGCATGGTTATTGGCTTCGGCTGAGCAACATCCAGTTATTCGTAGTGGTCATTTATTAGTTGCGTTATTAACAGCATCTGATTTATATCAAATTGCGACTCGTGCTTCGAGTTTATTTGATCTCTTACCAATTGATTCAATGAAACATAAGTTTCTTGAAATTTGTGAGAAGAGTGTTGAACAACAAGATGAAACAAAAATACCTTCTGGTGAAGCTGAAGCAACAGAAACGAATACCAAAATTGCTAAAACACCAGCACTTGATCAATATACGATTAATCTCACTGAAAAAGCGAAACAAGGCGGTATAGATCCAGTTATTGGTCGTGAATATGAAATTCGATTAATGCTCGATATTTTAATGCGTAGACGCCAAAATAACCCGATCTTAACTGGAGAACCGGGGGTTGGTAAAACAGCGGTGGTCGAAGGTTTAGCTTTAAAAATTGCTCAAGGTTTAGTGCCTAACGCCCTAAAAAATGTCCATTTACATGTGCTGGATATGGGGCTGTTACAGGCTGGTGCAAGTGTTAAAGGCGAGTTTGAAAATCGTTTAAAACAGGTTATTCAGGAAGTTCAAGCTTCTGCTCATCCTATTATCTTATTTATTGATGAAGCGCATACCTTAATTGGTGCAGGTGGGCAAGCAGGGCAAAATGATGCTGCAAATCTCTTAAAACCAGCTCTTGCACGTGGCGAGTTGCGCACGATTGCTGCGACAACTTGGGCAGAATACAAACAATATTTTGAAAAAGATGCTGCATTGAGCCGACGTTTTCAGGTTGTAAAAGTAGAAGAGCCAACCGAAGAGGTTGCGGTAGATATGTTGCGTGCAATGATTCCAGTCATGCAACAGCATTTTAAATTACAAATTGATGATGAGGCGATTGTTACAGCGGTTCATTCTTCACATCGATATATTAGTGGTCGTCAACTTCCAGATAAAGCAGTGAGTGTGCTTGATACGGCAGCAGCACGAGTTGCGTTGACCCAAAATGCCCAACCTGTAAAGCTTGATCAGTTAAAAGCTCAAGAGCATAACTTAAAGCTTGAACAGCAAATTTTAGAAAATGAGCATCGTCAGATTCCAATTCATCATGAACGATTGGAAACTTTAAAAGTTAATTTAGAATCTTTGCAAAAAGAGATTCATGAAACCCAAGAGCAGTGGCAAAAAGAATTAGAACTTGTTCATAAAATTCAGGAATTAGAAGCACAGAATCATACGAATGAATCTGAGGCTTATGACCAGATCAATCTACTGCGTAAGGAGCTTGCTGAGATTCAAGGTCAGCAACCATTGGTATTTGAAAGAGTAAATTCTCAAATCATTAATGAAATTATTTCTGATTGGACCGGTATTCCTGTTGGAAAAATGGTTAATGATGAAATTAAACAAATATTAACGCTTGAAGATAAATTGGGCGAACGTGTAATGGGTCAAGATTATGCACTCACACAATTAGTTCAGGGCATTAAAACTTCAAAAGCAAGACTTGAAGATCCGAATAAGCCACAAGGTGTATTTCTTTTGGTGGGGCCAAGTGGTGTAGGTAAAACTGAAACTGCACTAACTTTGGCAAATGAATTATATGGTGGTGAGCAGCATTTAATTACCATCAATATGTCTGAATATCAGGAAGCCCATACTGTATCTTCGCTTAAAGGTGCACCTCCTGGATATGTGGGATATGGTCAAGGCGGTGTTTTAACAGAAGCTGTTCGCCGGAACCCTTACAGTGTCGTGTTGCTTGATGAAATTGAAAAAGCACATAGTGATGTTCAGGAACTGTTCTATCAAGTATTTGATAAAGGTACTTTAGAAGATGGTGAAGGTCGAGTTATTGACTTTAAGAACACCACTATTTTGTTGACTTCAAATGCTGGCTCAAGTGCCATTATGCAAGCTTGCTTAAATACGCCTGTAGAAGAATGGCCAACAGCTGAAGAGTTGATTGACCATTTAAAACCAAGTTTATATAAGCAATTCAAGCCTGCATTTTTAGGCCGAATGAGAGTTGTGCCATATTTCCCATTGCATGACGATCTACTCGTACGAATTATTAAACATAAGTTAGGCAAGATCACAGCAAGAATTGAGAAACAATACGGGACACAAGTCCAATATTCTGACGATTTGGTAGAGCTGCTCTTAAGCCGCTGTACAGAAGTCGATAGTGGTGCACGTAATGTCGATAATATTTTAAATTCTACGGTGTTACCTGCATTAGCTACAGAAATTTTGGTGGCTTTAGCAGAGCAAAAATTGCCAAAAATTATCATGATTGATGCTAAAGATGACGAAATTCAATATTTACTAGATCCGGTTGCAAAAGCTGCTAAAAAAAGGACAAGTAAAAAGTTGAAGTCAGAAGTTTAAATTGAATAGAGCTAAAATTAGATGAATATTGATATTTCTGAACTCCTTGAACCCATTAGTGATAGCTTACCGTGTGGTGACGACTTTTCTTTTTCTAATGAATTTCATGAAATAAAAAAAGCGAAAACACAAGATGATTTATTGCTAGATCAAGGTGATTGGGTTGCTGAACGCAAACAGGCCGACTGGGACTTTGTATCAAATAAAACGAGTGTTTTGCTAAAAGAGAATACAAAAGATATTCGTCTATTAACTTGGCTCTTGGAAGCTTGGACTCATCTTTATGGTTTTGAAGGTATGGCTAAAGGTTTAACTTTAAGTCATACCATGTTGAATCAATACTGGCAGGAAATTCATCCTATCATTGAAGATGATGACTTAGATCAGCGCATTGGGTTATTACAGGGTTTAATTAATCAACTTCCGATGTTGTTAAAGAAGGTTTCTTTAACCAATACAGCTCCTTATTATAATTTGCTTGATTACGATAATTTTCTATATCACGAAAATGTTCGTCGTAAACAAACTGAAGATTACGATAGTCAGTCGGGACCATCGGAGTTAGAGCAATTCGATCAAGCCATTTTCAATACTTCTAAAACTTTTCAATATTCTAATTATCAAGATTTTAGTTCAGTCTTAACTGAATGGGATGTTCTAAAACAAACCCTTGATCATTTAATGGGGCTAGACTCGCCGAGTTTTGGTGCAATTGATTCAGCATTTGAAACCATTCACAGCACATTACGCAAGATTTATAAAGCAGAAGCTTTTGGTACTGGGCTTGCGCCAATCCAAGAACAGGCTGCTGTTATTACAAGCTCATCTATGGAAAATCAAGTGCCTGTACAAATCGTGTCAGATCAGCCCGTTTTTCAGCCTCAAGCACAAACTCACTTGGCTAATCGTGAGCAAGCAATGAAAGTATTGCAAGAAATCGCAGATTACTTTCAAGCAAACGAGCCTCATAGCCCTGTGAGTTATATGCTTCAGAAAACCATTAAATGGAGTCAAATGCCGTTACATGAATGGTTAGCACAAGTCATTAAAGATGAGCATCCATTACAAATGGTTCAGGAAATGTTAGGTGTGCAGCCTAAAAATGAATACGAATAAAGATTGGTAAAGACATATGTTTAAAGCTGAAAAAGTCCTGTGGGGCGAAGGTTTATTTTTAAGACCTCAACATTTCCAAATTCAAGATACCTATCATGAACAACGCTTGAATCATACGGTTCGAGCGGTTGTACCTTTTTCATATGGTATTCAGAAATTAAATTTCGATGAGGCTCAATTGAGCACACATATTCTTGCTCTTGAGTCTGTAGAGATGATTTGGCAAGACGGAGAAATTTATCAGGCACCTGCTTACGATTTATTGCCTGAGCCAATTTTATTGGATGATCTTAATTTACGTGGTGAGATGCTAATCTATTTAGCATTGCCGCTCTTACAAGCAAATAAGCAAAATCTCATTGATCAGAACCAAGCGCAAAAGGGTAGATATCAATCTCATCTTGTTGAAACGCATGATTTATTTACGAATGCTACTGAAGCAGATATTAGTTTGTTACGCCGTCGTGCTGTTTTTAAACTATTAGATGTACATAGTAATCCTGACCATAATTTAGATGGTTTCTTATATCTGCCTATTGGAAAAATTAAGCGTCAAAGCTCAGGTGCTTTTGAAATTGATCGAAAATTTATTCCACCAATTTTGCATGTGGATGCCTCTGAAACACTGATTTCAAATTTAAAAAGAACACTGAACGTTATTAAGGCAAAAATTAAGACAATTCAAACCAATAACCGAGAAAATGAACAGAAATTAATTGAATTCCGTTCTGGTGATATTGTTTCATTCTGGTTAGTGAATGCATTAAATACAGCTCATGCTGGTCTTAATCATTTTGTGCAATATCCACAAATTCATCCAGAGCGTTTGTTCTTTGAATTATTGCGTTTAGCAGGTTCATTATTAACTTTCTCGACGGCCTATGATGTCGATCAATTACCTGCCTATAAACACCATAATTTACAAGAAAGTTTTTCGCAGTTAGATACGATTTTGCGTGATTTACTCGATACGATTATTTCGAGTCGTTACATCAGTATTGCACTTAAAGAAATCCGTCCTTCATATTGGGTAGGAAGTCTTGAGACCGATAAGATTACTCGAGACACTCGACTTTATATTGCAGTATCAAGTAGCGCAATGCAGACACATGAGTTGATCCAGATCGTACCTTTACGATTCAAAATCGGTAGTACTTTAGATGTAGAGCAACGTGTGGTTGCAGCATTGCCTGCTATTCCATTGCATCACTTAATTCAAGTTCCAACTGCGATACCGGTACGTTCTGGTGTGAGCTATTTTGAAATTGAACCGCATCATGAGCTATACCAACGCATGTTAGATTCCGAGACGATTTGTATTTATGTTCCGGCTGGTTTCCAAGATATCAGTATTGAACTGATTGCGGTCATGAACACTTAACGATAAAGGAGAGAAAAATGTCACAATCCACAGGTGCTCCTTCTTTATTTGATGATGGGCAAATTGGAACAGGCGGGAGCAATAATAGCCAGTCTCAAGCAAAACTACAGGCAATCAATCTTATTGACTTATTGCATGATGGGTTTTATTTGGTTTTTTTGATTCGAAATCAGTATGTACCAGCAGATGCGCAGCGGTTTCGTGAAAAAATCTTAAATTTACTCAATCAATTTGAGCAACAAGCCAAAAAGTTGCAATTTTCAGCTGATGATATTCATGATGCTAAATATGCATTCTGTGCTTTGATTGATGAAACGATCGTAACGCAACAAGACGCGAGTTATTTTAATTTGCAAAATGCTTGGTTAATTAGCCCGTTACAATTGAGCTTGTTTGGCTCTCAGTTAGCGGGTTATCGTTTCTTTGAAATATTGGAACAATTACGTAGCCGTGGAAAAGAACGTCTAGCTGCTTTAGAAGTATTTCATTACTGCCTTTTATTAGGTTTTCAGGGTAAGTACCGAATCGAATCTACGGAAAGTCTCAACCACTTAGTATCACGAGTGGGTGACGAAATTGATTATTTGAAAGGGAAAAAGCTCGCATTTTCGCCGTTCTCGGCCATTCCCGATCAGATCCGAAATATTATTCATCGCGAAGTACCATTCTTCTGGATTTTGATCTTTTTATTGATTTTTGCATTACTTACCTTTGCAGGACTAAGATTTATGCTGAATAATCAAAATGATAAAGCATTATCTAATTATCAAAATGTGATTTCTGCTCCTCAAGAGCAAGCACATATTACAATTTATTTACCTTGATGATGGTACGAAATGGCTCAGGAAAAACCAACTTCTATTCGAGTGTTACAGTCGAATAAAAAAAAGCCGAAATCACCAATACTTTATATTGTTATTGGTGTTATTGCCGGGGTGTTTGTCAGCATCTCGCTATTCCTGTTCTTGTCTCAACCGCATTCGTCAGAATCAACAGCAATTGAGAGTAAATCAACAGAAGAACAGATTTTAAATCAAGAAACTGCTCATTCTTCTGATGAACAAAATCAGGTTGCTGTCAGTCAAGACAACGAAACAGATTCAATGAGCCGTGATGGTTTTGAACAACCTAAAGATAATGAATTAAGTAATATCTTTAAACCTGCTCAGCATAAGCCTACTACTGTCAATCAACAGCGAGTTTCTCCATTTGACGAACAGCTCACGGGTGAAAAGAAAGTTCAGGTTGTGCCTCAACTACAGACGGGTGCAGCTAAAACGGCTCAACCGAAGGTACAGCCAGCTCAGCAAAAGCCAGTGAGTAAACCGCAGCAACAACAAGCGGCACAGGCTAAACCAATTGTTGAGAATAAAGCTCCAGCCGAGCCAGAAGCTGAGGTTGAACCACCTAAGGCATCGGTAGATATTAAAATTACACGAAGTCCTTTTGCTGTGAATTAATGAACAAATGATGATTTTTCTCATTTTCTTTTGCTTTACATGCTTGGCAATTGGTTTAGCGTTTTTAATGTCTTATGAGCTAAGAAGTAAAAGCAAAGATTTTGTTTTGTCATTACTGCCACAAGGCCGTAAACAGCTTAGTCAGGTTAGACAATTTGCTCAAACAATGAATCAGGCAGCTGCGCCTGAAAAGCTGCAATCCCATTGGCATTTACAGCAGTGGTGGATTGTCATTGCAGGCTTTTTCTTGTTTGCCAGTATTTTAGTGTTTGCTTTTACTCGACCTATTAGTTCAACTCGAATTGAAGCTGAATATCTGAAAAAAACAGATCCTCAAATTTATGCACTTTTGAATGGTGAAATCCTATCGCCACCGCCAGAAGTGGATGAAAGCCTAATTGAAGCTGCGATTGTAGAGGCCACCCAATTAGAGCAACAATATTCCTCTCAAAGTAGTGGCGCTATTAATTCTTCACCTATTGATAATGCGAGTTTCGATGGGCGAGCTATTTTAGATACCAGTCTAGTAGATCGTAAATGGAGCAAAATGAACCCACGTTATAAGCAGCGTTTACTCATGGTCTTTAAAATCATGAAAGAACAGTATGGTTATGAGTTGGTTTTATTAGAAGGTTATCGTAGTCCTACTCGTCAGAATATGCTGGCAGGTAATCCAAATACAACAAGAGCAAAAGGTTATCAGAGTTACCATCAATTTGGTTTGGCGGCAGATGTAGCCTTTAAACGAAATGGAAAAGTGGTTATTTCTGAAAGAGACCCGTGGGCTATGCAAGGCTATCGTTTATATGGACAAGTTGCTGAATCGGTTGGTCTTACGTGGGGCGGACGTTGGAAATCTATTCAAGATTATGGACATACGGAATTCCGTATGCCGGGCTTAAGAAAAACACAGGAAATGGCTGAAAAACTGATTGCTGAAAGTTTGAATGATATAAATTAAAAAGAGAAAAATATGTTTACAGAACCTAAAATACAGGACATTAAAATCGATTCAGTGATTAGTCCGAAACAAATCGCAAAATTATATTTTAAGCCTAAAGCGTTTTTCTTAATGTTCGCGAAATTAGATATGCAGTATATCCATTTCGCGACTTATCTCGTTGCTGTATTTTTTGTTATGGACCGAATTGATATTCGGATTCTTACGGCTCTCGCATCGGATACGCCAAATTATTCATCATATTCTTTTGTTTTAGAAAATTGGTTGAATTACTGGCTTACAGTGACAGGAATTGGTGCAGTTGCTTCATTTGTTGTTTGGTTTTTTTATGGTTGGTTGTATGAACTACGTTTAAAATGGTGTGGAGTGCAGAAGCCTGATTCTACTTTAGTTCGTCAAGTCAATGTGATGCAATGGTTTATCGTTGCTTTACCCGTAATCTTGGTTACCATTATTCAGACTTTTATTTATGATAATTATTTAAATACTTTCTTTAGTGATGAGCTCTTATCTAGTTTTGTTATATCATTTTTTAGTATCTACTCTTGCTGGAGTAGTTACGTATCTACTAAAGTGTTATTTTCGGCGGACAAGCGTGCAATTTTATGGTTTTTAATTTTGCCACTGGCATCTTATGTTCTAGCAATTATTGCACTATTAAAAGCATTTACTGGAAGCTGAAGCTTAATGACTTCTTCTTTAAAACAGCTCACATTATTTAATCAAGGCTTAGGAAAGATTAGTCCATTTGCAAAAGGTGTAGAGGGGACTTTACAGGCTATTGAGCATTTGGGTTATGTGCAGATTGATACCATATCGGTTGTTGAACGTGCTCATCACCATATATTGTGGAGTCGAGTACCTGATTATGATCTAAGTCATTTAAATAATTTGGTTCGAGAGCGTCAGATTTTTGAATACTGGTATCACGCGGCGTCTTATCTTCCTATGAAAGATTATCACTATGTGCTGCCTGCCATGATCTCGGTCAGGAAAGGGGAAAGTCGTTATTTCAATAGAGGTGATCAACATCTCATGAATGAAATCTTAGCCCGCGTTCGTGCAGAAGGTAGAATTCGACTACGAGATATTGATAAGAATAATAAAAAGAGTTTGGGAAATTGGTGGAATACAGGTCCAGGTCGCCGTGCTTTTGAGCAGTTATATATGCAGGGTGACCTGATGATCTGTGAGCGTAACGGAATGGAAAAAGTCTATGATTTGACCGAACGTTGCTTACCTGAAAATATTGATTTAAGTATGCCTACGCTTCATGAATATGCGCAGTATTTATTTAATACAACGCTTCGAGCACATGGTGCATTTACATGGAAGCAATTGGTTCATTTAAAGGGAAAAGATTTAAAAGAAGCTATGCGTGTCGTGCTGAAGGAACAGATTGACGCAGGTGTAGTATCAGCGATTAAACTTGACGATGGGCAAACTCTATATGTCGATGTAGCTGCAATAAAACAAAACGTGAATACTGATTTTGGATTAAAAATACTTTCGCCTTTCGATAACTCGCTTATTCATCGTGACCGCTTAACATCTTTATTTGAATTTGATTATCGGATCGAATGCTATGTGCCAGCGGCCAAACGGGTATTTGGTTATTTTTGCTTACCTATTCTTTATCAAGATGAGCTAGTGGGCCGCATAGATTGCAAAGCACATCGGACAGTAAAAGAGTTAGAAGTCATTAGTCTACATCTCGAAAAAACAATCAAAGATAAAGAGCTTTTCTTTTTCGAATTAGAGCAAGAGATCAAGCATTTTGCAGAGTTTAATCAATGCACCATTATTAATGACAAAGTCATCAAGCTCATTCGCTAAGGTGTAAGCAGGGAACTATGTTGGTCTTAAATAGAGTACGTTTAAGATAAAACACCAAAAGAATTAAAGCTTTTGGTGTTTGCAATTGGTTTACATTAAAGGCATACGATATTCAATTATTCCTGGTTTTTGTGCAATCCAGTCATAGAGTTTTTGAGCCGTGTGATTGGTTTCTTGAGTGTGCCAATATAAACGGTCACAGTGATGCTCAATTGCCTGCTTTTGTACATATTCAATGAGTTGCTTACCAATGTGTTGCCCACGGACTTCAGGTGAAACATAAAGGTCTTCTAAATAACAATAATTATTCTCTGCCCATGTTGAACGATGAATAACATAATGCACAATTCCCAAAACTTGCTCGCCTTGTTTGGCAACAGCACAATAAACGGGTTCATTTTCATCGAAAAAGCGCTCCCAAGTCACTTTAGTAACATGAATGGGTAAATTTACCTGATAGAAATTTTGATAAGCAAGCCAATATTTTTCCCATTGTGAATAGTCCTGCTGCTGAACATGGACGATCTGAATATCTTGATTTTGCATAATAATTACACTCTGTTTTAAAGTTCTAGAAAATCGAAAACAAGAGTGTAGTTTTGATAGTGGTATTTTTATAAGATACACTTTTGATATTTTCTACAGTACCAGTTTGTTATGGCAACTTCGATTTCTGCATCTTTTCCACATTTGATTTTGCCAAAGGGCCAGATTAAAGATGGACTATATTCTGCTTTGCGTGATGCTATTTTAGATGGAAGACTTAGTGCTGGAACAAAATTACCCTCAAGTCGTGCTTTAGCAGAGATGATGTCGATTTCACGAAACTCTGTGTTAGCTGCGCTTGAACGGTTACTCGATGAGGGATATTTATTTACCAAACCAAGTTCTGGTACTTATGTTGCTGAGGTTGTGCCAGATCAGTTAATACATATCCAAGAAAATTCAAAAAAAACTACGCTAACCAATCACCATTCCTTAAATATTAATCCGAATTTTGAAGGTTTATTAACTTCATGGCGAGAACAGTCATGGTCAAGTCAAAAGAAAAAAATGTTCCATGTGGGAGTGGGCTGTATTGATTTATTTCCTCATCAGCTTTGGGGGAAATTATTAACGAAAGCTTGGCGACAATCTTATTATCAACTGGGCCAATTTCACGACTCGCGGGGCTATTTACCATTGCGTCAGGCAATCTGTGAGTATGTCCGCTCCACCCGAGGCCTGAACTGCAATGAACAGCAAATCATTATTGTAAATGGGACGCAGCAGGCAATTCATTTAGCTGGCTACGCTTTACTTCAAGCAAATGATGAGGTGTGCCTAGATGAACCAGGCTATGACGCAGCTTTTAATATTTTTAGAAGTTTTGGTGCTCAGGTAAATTTGATCGAGAGTGATGAGGAGGGAATGCGAATCTCTGACGTTACAGATCATTATTCAAAAAGCAAACTTGTTTATACCGCACCCTCACATCAGTTTCCTGTAGGTGGAACTTTAAGTCTAGCTCGCCGTTTTGCGTTACTCGATTGGGCATCCCAACAAGGGAAATGGATTTTTGAAGATGATTATAATAGTGAGTTTCGCTATGGCACACATCCTATTCAAGCTTTACAGGGTTTAGATCAGCAGCAAAGAGTTATTTATTCTGGTACTTTTACCAAAATGATGTTTCCTGAGTTTCGGTTAGGATTCATGGTTGTGCCTGAAGCATTGATTGAAACCTTTAGTGCGGCCAAATATTACACGGATGTTCGAAGTTCTTATTTAGAGCAGGTTGCTTTGTCTCTATTTATACAAAAAGGCCACTATGCTCGGCACGTGCGTAAAGTTAGAAAAGCATGCTATGAGCGCCAACAAGCATTGATTAAAGCTATTAATGAGCATCTTTCAGATGTGCTCGATGTTCAACCAACCGATTCAGGTATCCATGCAGTGTGCTGGTTAAAAGGTGCGTGGACAGAGCAAGAATTTATTGATCAGTGCTCAGCTCTAAATTTAGCTGTTCAGCCGTTATCAAGATATTGTCAGATGCCAAACAAGAAGGCCGCTGTACTTATTGGCTATGCAGCCCACACACCTAATGAAATTATTGAAAACATTCAAAAAATTGCACAATATTTAAAAGCTAAATAATAGCCTAAGTTATGCTGTTTACATAAATTTAATCATTATTCAAATACTTAAATGCAAATTTTTATGGTGATCAATTGGTTATATGAAACTAGAAATTTTATTAAAATTTTAAAAATTAATTTTAATTAATATTATTTTAAGCTAGCACAATTAATCTAACTACATCAAAGCTTATTTAGTACACTTTTTGGCCACATTCTCCAGATGTGGCCGTTTTTTTATCAAAAACAAATATAGTTCGGAATAACTTAATTAATTCTTAAAGAGAAATAAAAATTAATCTTCTTCCATGGCATTACTATAAAACTTAACACCCAGTTTAATGCGATCACGCCCATTACCCATACGCCACCGGTTAGTATCTCGTAAAGAATATACACAGCCACAATATTCTTGCTGATAAAATTCTTCTCGTTTACTGATTTCAATCATACGGCTTGAGCCACCGTTTTTACGCCAGTTGTAATCCCAGTATTGAATTTCAGGATAGTGCGCAGCAGCACGAATTCAGCAGTCATTGATTTGCGCCATATTTTTCCAACGAGAAATTCCTAGCGAACTACTGATGAGACTAAAGCCGTGTTCATGTGCGTAAAGGGCAGTTCGTTCAAATCTCATATCAAAACACATGGTACAACGAATACCGCGTTCAGGTTCATCTTCCATCCCTTTTGCTCGGGCAAACCAATTATCAGTGTCATAGTCTGCATCGATAAATGGAATATTATGCTTTTCTGCAAAACGAATATTTTCTTCTTTGCGTATTAAATATTCTTTTACTGGATGAATATTAGGATTATAAAAAAATATTGAAAATTTAATTTCTGAGTCGATTAATGCTTCCATAACTTCTCCTGAACAAGGAGCGCAACAAGAGTGAAGTAATAATTGATCGTGTCCAGAAGGGAGTTCTAATTTTAAACGTTGAGTTGACATAATAAAAAAATTAAATTGTAATGCCATTAATTATATATTTATTATTTGTATAATGTGAAATGAATTATTTTCAATTTTACTGTGAAATTAATTTAATATTTTAAAGAAATCTATTTTTATATTGAGGTTAAGTTAAATGTAAATAATTAAATAAATGTCATGTTATATATTGAGGCTAGATTTATAATTAAATTTAAAGTTATTGCTAAATATACTATATGATTAAATAAATTGTAGATGGGTTTTATATATTCAAAAATAATAAACCTTAAATATTTTTTTATAAGTGGTTGATGTATCTGAATATAATTTGAATTTTTTATTGTGATATGTGTCACAAATAAACCTTATTTTTTCAATTAAAATATTTATTTAGATTTATATCTTTAATAAATCTATACTATAAAATTCAGTGTGTTTTTTTAATTTAAGCGTGTGATAATTTGAGATATGGAAGATTGGCAATGTAAGTATTGTAATGGTTACATTATGGTTAATCATTCAAAGATCGGTGTAGGAGAAAAAGTTTACTTTTTGGTATATAAATTTGACGCAAAGAATGAAAGGAAAAAATTATATAAGAAGGGAGTTGTGGTTGCCCGTTACGATAATATATTACACATTGAGTCACGTAAAAAAACTTATAAGATTGAGCAGATAAAAGTCTATCCATTAGGCGCACCCATGCCTTTCGTTTACAACATGTTTTGGATTTGTGGATGTCCGGTTACTCTACAAAACTAATTTCTTAAATTTAAATGACAACAAGTTATTTTATAGATTGAATTAATTATCAGATGCATTTTGTCATCAGTTTATACAGATAAGACCTATACCTTGGGGAGAGTGGCTCATAGCGTATAAGAAAATCTCTGTTATTTATTTGACAAAATAAATGCACTCTCTTATAAACCTCAAGTAAAGTTGAGGTCAATCATGATGAGTGAAAATAAAAAAGCTGACTCTAGTCGAGTTTTGACTGTGGGTGAAGTTGCAAAAAGGAGTGGAGTTCCTATTTCGACCTTACATTTTTATGAAGCGAAAGGGCTTATAAAAAGTATAAGAACAAATGGTAATCAACGTCGGTATCCATTAATTATTTTAAGATATATTGCGATTATTAAAGTCGCTCAAAGAGTGGGTATTCCTTTAAATGAAATTAAAGAGGCTTTAAGTCAGTATCCTGTGGGCAGTAAATTAACAGCCAAGCAATGGAAAGATCTATCAAGTCATTGGCGAGAAAATCTGGATGATCGAATTCAAAAATTAACTCGCTTAAGAGATGAAATGGACTGGTGCATTGGCTGCGGCTGTTTATCATTAGAGCAATGCCCATTAAGAAATCCTGAAGATATTTTAGGACAAGATGGATCGGGACCACGAATTTTAGAAAGACCTGAATAGAATATTTCAACAATAGCTTTTAATTGGGAATATCTTAATTTCCAATAAATTAAATTTATTTTGCTAGAACATTCAAGTGAGTTTTTTATTGTAAAGAAGTGACATGGAATATGAAATTTTTTGATATCTTTAGTTTTTTTAGTAAGAAGCAAAAAATTATGAAAAAAATTCTCTTTCTTGGCTTGGCACTTGTTTCATTAACGGCTTGCTCGTCTGTACAACATAAAGATCCGACTCCACCAAAAATTGGTTCACCAAATCCAGCTAGTCAATATTGTGTTGAACAAGGTGGAAAATTAGAAATTAGAAATGAAGCAAATGGTCAGGTGGGCTATTGTCATTTACCAAATGGCCAAGTCGTAGAAGAATGGAAATTATTCCGTGACAATCAAGCCAACTGTGTAGCAGAAGAAGCTCAAAAATTAGTGGGACAATCAGGTCTTACTGATGATCAAATTAAACAAAAGACTCAATCAGAAATTGTGCGTAAAGTTGCTCCGGGTCAACCAATGACCATGGATTATCGTACAAACCGAGTTACAGTCACCATTGATCCAGCTTCTAAAAAAATTACGAACGCAACTTGTGGCTAACTTTTTAATTAAAAGCTAATAGGCCGAATTTTGAAATAAAAAAGCCTGCTGAAATGCGGGCTTTTTTACGACTTTAATTTTGAGAATAGTGAATTACGGGATATTCTTTTTGTTGAGGTAGTTGTTGTAGAGCCTTGTTAATATTGATTAGAAAAATATCAACTTTATCTTGGCTTGAATTGTTGGTGTTGTACGAAGCTCTTTCTTGATAGTTAATTCCGCATCCAATAATTTTCATATTTGCAGGATTAAAACTCCAGTCATTTTTATTTTTGATCGAGATATCTGAATCACTATCACATTCTTTCCAGAGTTTTAAAAATTGATTGGAATATACAGCGGGAGCTTCTTGTGCTCGGTAGGCTGTAAATCCCTGCATTTCAGAGTTAGCAAATTGAAGGAGATGATTGGTGGGCATTCCTCCCCAAAGCATAGCGCTATCTTTTGGTAGCTTTATTCCTGTTATATGTTCTTCTTTAAGTGGTACAGTTTGCTCATCTTTCTGTTTAGACTTTTGAGATTTATAAACCAGTTTTGTTCCAACAGGAACTGTTACGCCTTTGACTTGAGTGATTTGTTGTGTATAGAAATAAGGGGAATCATCACGATTACAGCCTGTCGGGTTATAACAGCCAATGCAACCACTTAACAATAAAAGCGGAAAACTTAAAATACTTAATTTGAAAATTCGATCCATTTTTCTTGTCTTTAATTATGTCTAGAAATTTAATATATCAGCATTTAAATCAATAATAAAAAAAAGCCCCTAGCGGACTAGAGGCAGAAAAACATCAGATGCAAGAACAGGTGAATTATGCATCTGAGTTAAGTAGGTTGTATCAAACCATGTAGAGCACTTTACCAGCAAAAATGAATAAAAATAGGGAGGTGCGACTAATGGCTAATGTTTCGTGGTCGTTTCTTAAGCACCTATAAGCTCAGATTTAATTTCTATTCTCAGCACTAATTTTTAAATTTCATAAATTTTTTAGATTCAATTTTTAAAAAAAATATGGGATGAATCTTATCTTTAATTCTATTAATTAAATTACTATTTGATTTATATGTATTTTTTTATAATTCAAGGAATTTAGAAGGAAAGACTATTCTTTTTGTTGTATATCGTATACGATATATGAAGAATGATTAAGCAGCTATTAATCCCATTCCATAACTTTTGAGATGGATTAACTCGAAAGTACGACTACCCAGAGTTTTATTTGTATTACTGAGGAATAATTATGAGTAATATCTTCACAGGATGTATCCCGGCGCTAATGACCCCATGTACTCCTAACCGTGAGCCAGATTTTGACGCGCTTGTGAAAAAAGGGCATGAGCTGATTAAAGCGGGCATGAGTGCGGTAGTGTATTGTGGTTCTATGGGTGATTGGCCTTTATTGACAGAAGCTCAACGCCAAGAAGGTGTAGCACGACTTGTTGCTGCTGGCATTCCAACAATTGTTGGTACTGGTGCAGTTAATTCAAAAGAAGCAGTTTCTCATGCAGCTCATGCAGAAAAGGTAGGTGCACAAGGGCTTATGGTTATTCCGCGTGTACTATCACGCGGTGCATCACCAACAGCACAAAAAGCTCACTTTTCTGCCATTTTAAAAGCAGCTCCAAGCTTACCTTCGGTGATTTACAATAGTCCATATTATGGATTTGCAACTCGTGCAGATTTATTTTTTGAATTACGCCGTGAGTTTCCAAACTTAATTGGTTTTAAAGAATTTGGTGGCGCTGCCGATATGCGTTACGCAGCTGAGTTCATTACTTCACAAGATGATTCAGTTACCTTAATGGCTGGTGTAGACACTCAAGTTTTCCATGGTTTCGTCAACTGTAATGCAACCGGTGCGATTACTGGGATTGGTAATGCTTTACCTAAAGAAGTTTTACTGTTGGTTGACCTTAGTAAGAAAGCTGCGGCAGGTGATGCAAAAGCCCGTCGCTTAGCACAAGAGTTATCAAGTGCATTAGAAGTTTTATCTTCTTTTGACGAAGGAACGGATCTTGTTCTTTACTATAAATACTTAATGGTACTTAACGGTGATAAAGAATATACCTTACACTTTAATGAGACTGATGCATTGAGCGAATCGCAACGTAAATATGTTGAAACTCAGTATGAGTTATTCCGTACGTGGTACCGTAACTGGTCAGCTGAAATCTAAGTAAGTATTCATAAAAAAAGAGGCTAACAATTCAGCCTCTTTTTTTATTTCTATGGATTACTTTTTGGTCAAAACAATAACGCATAGGAAAATGAGAATTAAACCTAAATAACTATGCATTGTTAAACTTTCACCCACTACAACAACTGCTAATAATGCTGCAACTGGAATCTCAACCAAAGCTAGTGTCATAGCTTGACTTGCGGGAATTCGTTTAAGACCAAAGCTAAAAAATAAATAGCCTAAAAACATAGGAACAATCGGAATATAAATCGCAACCCAAATGTTAGTTGGGTAAACAAAAAGGTTTTGTGCCGTAATGAATAATGTAGGTAGTAACAGCACCGCAGAGATACCAAAAATCACTCCCATGGCAGCTCTTGAGTCGACATCTTGGCGAATTAGGTTTCTCATTATCCAAGAATATGTTGCATAGCTCAGGCTAGAGAGTAAGCCAAAAAAGACTCCTAAAATACGATCAGATTGTACGACTTGATGCTGCGCATGATCACCTGCATAAGAGAGTAAAATAATTCCTAAAAAACCAAGAATAAAACTGATGAGCCATTTTAACGAAAGTTTTCGTTTATCTAAAATCCATTCCAAAAGCACTGAAAACAAAGGAGCACAGCCAATAGAAATTACGGTGCCAATAGAAACACCAGCCAAAGAGACAGATGAATAAAATGCAAATGGACAAAGAATTGAAACAATGACCGCAATAAAAACTTGGGATTTATAGTTAAATAGTTTTTGGTAATTTTGTTTAATGGCTTTTAAGCTTAAAAACGTATGAATTAATCCACCGAAGCCAACAGAAATAGTAGCAATCACAAGTGGGCTAATGCCTTTTGCAAAAGATGCTGCTGTGCCTGCCGTACCCCATAGAAAAGCAGCAAATAGTACAGATAAGAAACCCGTATAATAATTCAGGGAAAATTTTGCTTCTGTTGGCGTACTCATATGAAGTGACTCAAACTTTAAAAGTTTTATGCAGCATGATGTTTACAAGATAAAAATTTTATCTTGCAGGCAATAACTTAGCTAAATGGATAGGAATCTTTTGACAGTTGCCCCATCAAGAGAACAGGGTAGTATGCTGCTATTTATTATGATTTGCTTGGTTAGATACAATAAAATGATGACGATTTCAGCATAGTCTAATAATAGTTTTGTGAATTAAATGGTATAAAGTATACTTTAGCTATTAATGCAGTTAAAAATTATTAGCTCCAATAAATAGAGAAAATGAGTTTTAGCAGCATTGAAATAAAGGTAAGCCGTGCCGAAAATAATGCTTGAAAAGCAATGATTTCATTATGGCGGATGAATAAAAATTATCATCCTTTTATTTGTGTCATATTTTGAGGTTAAGAGAATATTCGTGACGCTACCATCTTTTAATGTATCAAATCTTGGTGCAATGCCTTCGGTATCTGAAGTTATTGTCAAATATATTAGAGAAGCAATTATTGCAGGGCATATTGCTGAAGGCGAACCGATTCGTCAGGATGAAATTGCCAAACTTTTTAATGTCAGCAAAATTCCCGTACGTGAAGCCTTAAAGCAACTTGAAGCTGAAGGCTTGGTTGAGTTTATAAAAAATCGTGGCGCAATTGTGACCCGCATCTCTGAAGAAGAGTTAGCACAGATTTTTGAAGTCCGAGTGATGTTGGAAACGAAGCTGATTCAGCTCGCCGTGCCGAATATGACCGAAGAAACTTATAAAAAGGCAGATGAAATTTGTAATGCCTTTATCGATAACATGGATATTGGAAGCTGGACCACACTCAATTGGCAGTTACATGCATGCCTTTATGAACCAGCACAACGGCCCTATATGCTTGGATTAATTCGTTCTATTTACGATAAGATTGAGCGCTATTTAAGATTGCAGATGAATGTTTCAGAAGGCAAATCACGTGCAAATGATGAGCACAAAGAAATCGTGAAAGCCTGCAAAGCCAAAGATGTTGATTTAGCGGTTAAATTAATTGAAGAGCATATTAATGGTGTTTGCCAATCACTTTATGAACATCTACCTCACCATAAAAATGGGAAAAACTAAGCGCTCCATTCTTAATCATTTCAGCGTTATTTGAATTAGGCCAATGGCCTAATTTTTTTGTCTTTATTTTAGCTGAAGCAAGTTTTCACTATGCTGATTTCGTCATAGATTCATAAGAAAACGATCAAGCTTGCTGTTTTGAGATCAGTCATCCTAGAAAAAAATGTAAGGATACTTCTATGAAAACAGTAAAAATTTTGGACTCTCATACTGGTGGTGAACCAACACGATTAGTGCTTGAAGGTTTTCCTGATTTAGGTACAGGAGATATGGAAAGCCGTCGAAAAATTTTATCAGAACAATATGACCATTTCCGTAGAGCAACCATGTTAGAGCCGCGCGGTAATGATGTTTTGGTTGGCGCATTATTGTGTAAGCCAGTGAATCCTAAAGCGAGCGCAGGCGTTATTTTCTTTAATAATACTGGCTACCTCGGCATGTGTGGTCATGGCACGATTGGTTTAGTCGCTTCGTTAGCACACTTAGGAAAAATACAAGTAGGTACGCATTTAATTGAAACTCCAGTGGGTGATGTTGAAGCGACATTGCATGAAGATCATTCAGTTAGCGTGCGAAATGTACCAGCATATCGTTATAAAAAAGCGGTCGAAGTTCATGTTGAAAAATATGGAAAAGTTACTGGTGATATTGCATGGGGTGGTAACTGGTTCTTCTTGATTAATGACCATGGTCAACGTGTCGCAAGTGATAATTTGGATCAACTGACTGACTATGCGTGGACAGTCAGACAAGCGCTTACGGCACAAGGAATAACCGGTAAAGATGGGCAAGAAATTGACCATATCGAGTTATTTGCAAGTGACACTGAAGCGGACAGTAAAAATTTTGTACTTTGCCCGGGTAAGGCCTATGACCGTTCACCATGTGGAACCGGAACCAGTGCAAAAATTGCTTGCTTAGCTGCAGATGGCAAACTTGAATCAGGAAAGTTATGGAAACAAGCCAGCATTATTGGTAGCCAGTTTATTGCCTCGTATGAGCAAGCAGGGGAATATGTTATTCCAACCATTCGTGGTGAAGCTTACATGAGTGCCGAAGCAACTTTATTTATGGATGGAAATGACCCATTTGCTTGGGGTATTCAGCTATGAGAACCGATGCCATAGTCATTGGGGCAGGCATTGTAGGTGCGGCATGTGCTTATGAATTAGCTCGGCAAGGGTTAAATGTGCAAGTTTTGGATGCTCGTATCGGTGGTGCAACAGCTGCGGGCATGGGGCATTTGGTCATTATGGATGACTTGGAAGCTGAATTAAAACTTAGCCATTGGTCAGTTCAGCTATGGCATGAATTAGGGCACGAGCTTTCGGAAGAATGCGCATATCGCCAAACGCCAACTTTATGGCTGGCAAGCAGCCCAGAAGAAATGCAGATTGCCGAGGAAAAATATCAACGTCTGACTGCACAAGGTGTCCGTTGCCAACTTCGAAACGCAGATGAAGTTCGTCAGCTTGAACCTCACTTAAAGCATGACCTATACGGTGGACTAGAGGTTTTTGATGATGGCATTTTATATGCACCCTGTGCTGCCGAATGGTTGTTAAAAAAATTCCCGCAAAAGATTCAGGTTCAACAAGCTAAAGTTATTCATATTGAAGAAAATCGGGTTCAGCTAAGTGATGGAAAATGGCTCGAAGCAGCACATATTGTTTTGGCTAACGGCATTCATGCGACAGATTTTTTTCCAGAGTTACCGATTGAACCTAAAAAAGGTCATTTGGCTATTACCGACCGTTATCCCGAATTAAATGTAAAACATACGTTAGTGGCTTTGGCTTATGCAGCCAGCACTCAAGCTACAAGTGGAATTTCGGTTGCTTGTAATATTCAACCTAGACCGACAGGTCAGCTATTTATTGGGTCATCTCGTCAGTTTAATACGGTTGATCCGACTGTAGAGCCAGAAGTGTTTACTCGAGTGCTTAAAGAGGCTGCTGATTATTTTCCATCTTTGGCTGATCTTAATGTTATTCGGGCATGGACTGGTTTTCGTGCAGCCACTCCAGATGGCATTCCAGTAATTGGACGACATCCTGCATTTCAATCGGTTTATTTAGCAGTAGGTCATGAAGGACTAGGGGTAACCACAGCTACAGGTACAGCAAGACTTATTGCTTCACATGTATGTGGATTAACTTTTGATATAGATCCTGAACCTTTTTTACCACATCGTTTTATAGGAGCTGCATAGATGATTCAGCTTTTTATTAACGGCCAATTGGTTTCTGTGATTGAAGGTACGAGTGTTGCTGCTGCTTTAGCACAAGCGAAGTCTTACAGTCATTTGTCTGTGTGTGGTGAAAAACGTACTCCATTTTGTGGAATGGGAGTTTGTCAGGAATGTCGTGTCAATATTAATGGACTCAGAGTGCTGGCTTGTCAGACGCTGTGCCAGCAAGACATGAAGGTGGAAACACAATAATGGAAAAACAATACGATGTGGTAATTGTAGGGGCAGGCCCTGCGGGGTTGTCAGCTGCTATTGCAGCCGCCGAGAGTGGTGGGCGAATTTTAATATTGGATAATAACCCACAGGCGGGTGGTCAAATCTGGCGCGGTGGACCGATTTTTCCTGTACCTGAAATGGCGCAGCAGAAATATCAAAAAATCAAAGCTTATCCTAATATTGAATTTATGTTTGGTGCCAAGATTGTCGCTGCACCTTTTGTAGGCCAATTACTCGTTGAACGACCTCACGACAGCCTAAATTTGTCTTATCGCCAGCTTGTATTGTGTACGGGTGCAAGAGAACTATTTTTACCTTTTCCTGGTTGGACCTTATCTGGTGTAACTGGAGCAGGTGGTTTGCAAGCTTTAATTAAAGCAGGTACACCTGTTAAAAATGAACGTATTGTGATTGCAGGATCTGGACCATTACTCTTAGCAAGTGCTGATACAGCGAAAAAAGCAGAAGCTCAAGTTCTTTATGTTGCTGAACAGGCACCTTCATCTTCCGTTCGTAAATTTGCACTACAACTTTGGCGCTGGCCTGCAAAAATAATACAGGCGTTGTCTTTACCTCATCGTTTATATCAACCTGACAGTTATGTGATTGAAGCGATGGGTCAGGAGCGTCTTGAACGCGTAAGACTACAAACGCCGAAAGGAATTATTGAAATTGAGTGTGATCGACTCGCTTGCGGGTTTGGTTTAGTGCCGAATACTCAATTAGGTCAATTAATGGGTTGTCAAATTAAGGACAATGCGATTACGGTCGATGACTATCAACGTACATCACAGCCACAGGTGTGGGCAGCAGGTGAGTGTACAGGTTTTGGCGGAAGTGAGTTAGCAATGGTTGAAGGTAGCATCGCAGGTTATGCAGCTATAGGCCAAAATGAAAAAGCCAGGCAATTATTTGCTCAAAGACAACGGTATCGTTTATTTGCACATCTCCTTGAGAAAAGCTTCAAATTACGTACTGAGTTAAAAACGCTTGCTCGTCCAGAAACTATTTTTTGTCGATGTGAAGATGTGACTTTTGATAAGGTTGCCGAGCGTAGTAGTTGGATTGATGCAAAATTACATACACGTTGTGGAATGGGAGCATGTCAGGGAAGCACTTGTGCAACAGCTGCCGCCTGCCTATTTGATTGGCAGTTACCTAACTCTAGACCACCATTACTTCCTACCCGTGTAAAAAGCCTCATGTCGATGTCTACTTCTCCTTTAAATCAAAAATGAAATGTTCTAGAGTAGACAAGTTATTACTTTGCTCGCTCTAGCTCATGACTTTGGTTCAAATTCCGAAACTAACCACAACTTTGGAAGATTTCTTAAAAAATCTGGAAAGTATTGAACCATTATTTGATGCTTTATCTTCGGTGGTATTTTTCATCAAAAATACCGAAGCACGCTATGTCTTTGTTAATCAAACATTAGTAAATCGCTGTGGTCTAAAAGATAAAACTGCGTTACTTGGAAAGACCTCGGAAGAAGTCTTTCCTCACTCACTTGGAAAAATATATACATCTCAAGACTTGCAAGTCATTCGCCGTGGTAAAAAGTTAACAGAGCAATTAGAACTGCATTTATATGCAAAGAACCAGTCGGGTTGGTGTTTAACCTATAAAGAACCTTTATTTGATGCGGATGGAAAGTTAGTAGGAATAGCGGGTATTTCTAATGATTTAAATGTGCCTGAAAATACACATCCTGCTTTTTATAAAATGGTTCAGGTTGAGGAATATATTAAAAAGAATTATGCCGAAACGATTACGTTGGCGCATTTGACTGCAATTGCTGGTGTGTCGGTTGCTCAGTTAGAACGTTATTGTAAAAAAATATACCATTTAACGCCGCGGCAAATGATTAGCAAAATTCGTCTTCAGGTCGCCACTGAATTATTGGCCACAGATTTACCGATTACTCAAATTGGTTTGCGCTGTGGTTATACCGATCATAGTGCTTTTTGTCGTCAGTTTAAGTTGCATACAGGAATGTCGCCTACCTTATATCGCGCCTCTACCAAAAATATTTAGATAAAAAAATTGGGCTGTATAGAACAACCCAAAATCATCGTTAAGCAAATAATGTATATTTTAAAGATTAATCTTTAAAAGCAAGTGATCGGCCTTTGGTTTCTTTCACCAGCAAAATCGAGACTATAGATATCAGACTTGCGGCAACCAAATATAAAGAAATTGGAACCGAGCTATTAAATTCTTTGAGTAAGGTTAAGGCAATTAATGGAGCTAGTGAACCTGCCATAATGGGTGCGACTTGATAACAAAATGAAAGCGCCGTATAGCGGATGTGAGTTGGAAATAACTCAGTCATTAAAGCAGAGTAAGGCGAGTAGGTCATCGATTCAATAAATAGACCGAGCACAATTGCTAACATGATGAGCCAGTTATTGCCTGTATCCATTAAAGGAAAGCCGACAAATCCCCAAAATGCAGTGAGTACAGCTCCAATAAGGTAAATTGGTTTACGGCCAAATATATCGCTTAAATGCCCCATAACAGGAATAATAAAGAAATGGATCAGGTGAGCGCCGAACATAAGCAGTAATATCTGCGAAGTATCTTTATGGACGACCAACTTTAAATAACTGATCGAAAAAGTAACCACCATATAGTACAAAATGTTTTCTGCGAATCTGGCACCGATACCCGCAATAACAGATTTCTTATGATATTTTAAAACTTCAATAATCCCGAGTTGTTGCTTTTCAAGAAGCTGCTGTTTGGCCTGTGCTTCTTTAAATACCTCGGCATCGTCTACATTTTTTCGAATCCATAAACCAATCAATACCACGACCGCTGAAAACCAAAATGCACAGCGCCATCCCCAATCTAGAAATTGTTCAGGGGAAAGGTTTTTTGAAAGTACTAATAAAACCAGTGTTGCTACTAAATTTCCGAGCGGTACACCAGTTTGTGGCCAGCTTGCCCAATAGCCTCTGCGATTATCTGGACTGTGCTCTGAAACCAAAATGACTGCGCCGCCCCATTCACCACCAAAAGCAAAGCCCTGAATTAAACGCAGCATGACCAATAGTGTAGGTGCCCAATAGCCAATCTGATGGAAGGTCGGAACGCAACCCATTAAAAAAGTAGTTATACCGACAATAATCAGGCTAATTTGCAATAATTTTTTGCGACCAATTTTATCGCCATAATGACCAAACACTAGGCCACCAATAGGTCTTGCTAAAAAGCCAACAGCATAGAGGGCAAAAGCTGCCAAAATGCCATCTATAGCATTGCCCGTTTGTTGAAAGAAAAGTTCGCCAAAGACAAGGGCGGAAGCAGTTCCATACAGGAAAAATTCATACCATTCAGCTACGGAGCCGACCATAGAGGCCGCTACAACCTTTTTTAATGTTGTCGTCATATACCAATATCCTTATTTAAAAATATGTTACGTATTGATTTGATAGAGCATCTTGCTATCCATTTTTTTGCACTTTTTTATTTGAATAATGTGCGGTTACGTTGTGCGATTTTGATCTAAATAAAAAGGAGTTCATCTCTTGGATAAACTCCTTCAAAAATATTAAAGTGCAGCTTTACTCATTTCACCATTCACTAAGCGTTCGATACCAAGCGGATTAGCATTTTGAAGAGCGAGTGGCAATAAGTGATCTGGATAGTTTTGATAGCATACTGGTCGTAAATAACGCTCGATTGCTAAGGTTCCTACCGAAGTACCGCGTGCATCTGAAGTTGCAGGGTAAGGACCGCCGTGTATCATGGCATCACAGACTTCCACACCTGTTGGGTAACCATTTAGAAGTAAACGTCCTGCTTTTTCTTCAAGTAATGAAATCAGGTTAGAGAAGTTTTCAAAATCTTGCAGCTCGGCAATTAATGATGCGGTAAGCTGACCACGAAGTCCGTTTAACGCTAGAGCAAGTTGCTCTGCCGATTCAACTTCAATCACAATCGTTGTTGGGCCAAATACTTCTTCTTGAAGTAACTCATCCTGCTCTAGTAAAAGAGATACATCAGCTTTAAAGAGCTGAGGATAGGCTTGTTGGCCTTGTTGTGGTTGACCCGCTAAATGCTCAATTTTGTCATGTGCGAGTAATGCTTTAAGGCCATGTTCATAGCTTCTTAAAGTGCCTTTGTTAAGCATGGTTTGTGGTGGCTGCTGAGCCATTGCAGCCGTGAACTGCTCAAGAAATTGGCTAAATTCAGCTGATTTAATTCCAATAATTAAACCCGGATTGGTACAGAACTGACCGCAACCTAAAACCACTGAACCACTAAGTTCAGCTGCAATTTTATCACCACGCACTTTTAGAGCCTCGGGTAATAAAACCATTGGGTTGATGCTCGACATTTCGGCAAAAACAGGAATTGGTTCAGAGCGTGCAGCAGCTAAATCCCAGAGAGCACGCCCACCTTTGAGTGAACCTGTAAATCCAACGGCTTTGATTGCGGGGTGTTTTACCAGTGGTTCACCAACACCTTGACCATAAATCATGCTAAAGATGCCTTTTGGCATAGCGCATTTCTCAATTGCACTACAAATCGCATTTGCAATTGATTCGGCGGTTGCCATGTGGCCGCTATGTGCCTTAACAATAACAGGACATCCAGCCGCAAGCGCTGAAGCGGTATCGCCACCAGCAGTAGAAAAGGCAAGCGGGAAGTTACTCGCACCAAATACAGCAACTGGCCCAACACCGATTTTATATTGACGTAAATCTGGACGTGGAAGTGGCTGACGCTCAGGTAAAGCCAAATCAATACGGGCACCTAAATAGTCACCACGGCGTAATACTTGAGCAAATAGACGTAATTGACCTGTAGTTCGCCCACGTTCACCGCGAATACGGGCTTCTGGTAATGCGGTTTCTTGACAGACAGTGGTAATAAACTGGTCATCAAGCGCATCAATTTCACTGGCAATTGTTTCTAGAAAAACAGCGCGCTGTTCTGGTGTAGTCTGTCTAAAAGCTGGATAAGCCAATGCAGCTGCTTGAGCTGCCTGATCAATTTCTTCAGGAGTTGCCTGAGCAAATTGATAGGGTAATGCTTCATCTGTTGCAGCATCATAACTTAAGACAAATTTACTGCCCGAACTTGAACGTTGACCTGCAATAAAATTTTGACCAGTAATATTTAACATTATCAACCTCACTTTAGAGTGAACGTCAAAAGTAGTTCTTCTGACGTTGGAGAATTATCGAAGCCTAGGTTTTACTTTTGAGAAATATGGTATTTTGTATACGTTATTAAGCAAAAGAAAACCTTAATTTATATATGTTTAGGCAAGTGATCGCTAAGCTTCATCATCATTTTTAATGAGTGCTTTTGGTAAACCTGAATGTATTCCCCAGTAGTAACAACCAAGAGAAATCACCATAACTAAAAGTGTGTCAAACGGAGCTGCCAATAGGTGCGATGCACCATCACCGAAGCTGCCAAGGTAAGAAACAATAATCATTAAAATGTAGTAAACAAGAAGCCAAGCTGATGACTTTAATTGTTGAGCTAGGCTGACTTCTTGGGTTGGCACATAGCGTTTAAAAATGACATAGAGTGCAAACAATACGATTTGTGCGCCTAATAACCATGAAATGACATTCCAGCCAGACCAATAGACAATAAAAGAAGCAATCACGAAGGCAAGTGGGCCAAGAACAGTAAAGCCTTTTACATAGAATGGACGTTCAAGCTCGGGAGCATTACGACGTAAGGCACCCACTGTGACAGGAGCTAGGGCATAACTTAAAACTAACGCTGCCGAAACTACAGAAATTAATTTATCCCAAGATGGAAACGGCATAGTCCAAAATACAGAAAGTGCAAATGTTAACCATAATGCATAACGTGGAATGCCTGATTTTGGATCTACACGGGTAAAAATACGGAAGAACGTATTACTGTTCGACCATGCGTAAATTACACGTGGAGTTGCAGCCATATAGATATTGCCGCAGCCAGATGGAGAAATAATAGCGTCTGAAACAACTAACAGTGCTAACCATCCCAAACCTAATAACATGGCAATGTCACGGTAAGGTAATGGGAACTTGTCACTGAGTCCTGACCAACCATTTGCTAACATATCGGTAGGTACAGCACCCAAGAAAGCAACTTGCAGCACGACATAAATAATCGTTGCTAAAACGACAGATAAGATGAGTGCAAAAGGAATGGTAAATTGAGGACGCTTTACTTCACTTGCGACTGAAATAATTGGCGTTAAACCCAAATACGCAAAAATAATACCGCCAGCAGATACGGCACCTTGTACGCCGTGAGCGCCCATTGGTGCAAACTCGGTCATTGAAAAGTTTGCTGGTTTAAAGTGATATAGAAGTGCAACCATCACTAAAACTGGAACCGCAAACTTCAATGCACTGATGAGGTTGTTGGCAATTGCAAAGGTTTTTACGCTGTAATAATTCAAAGCAAAAAATACGCATAAAAGTGCAAACTGAAACAACCATCCAATGGTAGTTGGAGATCGGATGCCATCGTGTATTTCTGTAAGTGAAGGGAACCATGCGGCTGCATATTCACGGGCAGCAACGACTTCAATTGCAATTAAACTTGAAAAGGCAATGACGGTCACAGAACCAAGTAAATATCCTTGTAAAGGACCATGTGAAAATACGGGATAACGGATAATACCGCCTGCTCGTGGTAAGGCTGCACCTAACTCACAATAAATAATTCCCAGAATTAAAACGGCAAAGCCCCCAATAATCCATGACAATATACCCGCAGGGCCAGCTTGAGAGGCCACATGACTTGCTGAAAATAACCATCCAGAACCGAAAATGGCGCCTAAGCCAATGAATGTAAGATCCATTAGAGATAACTGCTTTTTAAACTGACTTGTCATTACGTTTTCCTTAACGACAGAACTATTGTTCTTTCATATATCGTATACGATATATGGTTGTTGGTAAATAGGGGAATTTTTATTCTATTTAATGGCGAAGAATGATCTAAATATTGAGTAAGTTATTGTTTTTAATTTTGTTTAAATAATTTAAATTCCAAGTAAATAGCTTGAAAACCAAATTTTTTTATAAAAAATTGGGAAAGGTTCGCTATTTTATTTGTTAAAAAGAACAATTCTTAAATATTTGTTGAGTAATTTACCATTTAAATTAATGGAAAATTCCATATTTTTGGAAAATATTGAATTAGAAATTGATTGTGTTGTTTTTAGGCAATGACCCATTTATTTTCAGTGCTTTATGGATGGCTTAATGATAGCTTTAGAGTTATCCGAAAGGACACAATAACGACGAACATACGAATAATAATGAATTGAAGGTAGGACCCAGTGTTTATTAGTGTATTTGATCTTTTTAAAATTGGTATTGGTCCATCTAGCTCCCATACAGTTGGACCCATGCGAGCGGCATATAGTTTTGTGGATGATTTATTGAAACAAAATGATCTACAAAACACGGTTAGAGTTCAGGTGAAGTTATATGGTTCGCTTGCAGCAACTGGTGTTGGTCATGCGACAGACAAGGCTATTCTGTTAGGCTTAATGGGCTTTGATCCCGAACATATCGATACTCAAGTAAGTACAAGTTTGATTGAAGATGTTCTTGAAAATAAAGCCATCCAGCTCGATCAGCAAAAGAGTATTTCTTTTGACTATAAGCATGATTTGCTTTTTTTAGATGAATCTTTGCCTCATCACCCAAATGCAATGGAACTGATTGCTTATAACGAGGCGAAAGAAATTTTATATGCTGAAACGTATTACTCGATTGGTGGCGGTTTTATTGTTAGCCAAAGGCAATTAACACAAACCCAGTCTGAGACTGGTGAAATTAAGGTTCCATATCCATTTCATAGTGCGGCTGAACTTTTAAGCTTATGTAAAACTCATCATTTATCAGTTAGTGAGTTAATGCTTGAAAATGAGAAAAGTTGGCGTAGTGAAAGTGAGATTCGCGCCAAAATTATGGATATCTGGAAAGTGATGCAGCAGTGTATTCATAATGGATTAATTAACGAAGGAATATTACCGGGTGGATTAAACGTAAAACGTCGGGCTAAAAAAATTCACGATAAATTATTAAATAAGAAAAATTCAAACCTGATTGTGACGACTTTTCATGCCATGGAATGGGTCAATTTATTTGCGTTAGCCGTAAATGAAGAAAATGCTGCTGGTGGTCGAGTGGTGACAGCTCCCACAAATGGTGCAGCAGGGATCATTCCGGCAGTTTTATATTATTACGTGACTTTTTCTAAAGATTTTTCCGAAGACAAAGTTGTTCGCTTTTTTCTAAGTGCAGCAGCAGTCGGTATTTTATGTAAGCTCAATGCATCTATTTCTGGTGCAGAAGTAGGATGTCAGGGCGAAGTAGGCTCAGCTTGTGCAATGGCTTCGGCTGGTTTAGCCGAGATTTTAGGTGCATCACCTGCACAAGTGGAACATGCGGCTGAAATCGGGCTTGAACATAACTTAGGTTTAACGTGTGACCCGATTGGTGGCTTGGTTCAAGTTCCTTGCATTGAACGAAATGCAATTGCGGCTGTAAAAGCCATTAATGCAGCACAAATGGCACTTCATGATGAAGGTGAGCATTTTGTGACGCTCGATAAAGTTATTCAGACAATGAAGGAAACTGGCAGAGATATGTCTGAGAAATATAAAGAGACTTCAAAAGGTGGCCTCGCTGTTAATGCAATTGAGTGCTAAAAAAGTGAGATGGGGGCGAGGTGCCCCATCTCACTTTAAACATTAAGCAGGGTGAGCCTGAATTGAGCTTGCACAGCGACGCTTAAATTCAATAGGCTGTTTTTTATTTTATCTAATACCTATTAATTAATAGCTATATTCATTACCGAATCATGTCTTCTATCCAAGTCTTAAAATTAGGATAAGAACTTTGAGCATCATTTAAAATTTCAGTAACTGATCTAGAATGAGATTTAGAATTCTGTTTTGCAAAAGTCAGAAAATCATTATTAATTTGAGTGTTAGCTTCAGGATATTCGATAGATTCAAATGGACCATGATTCTGTGATAACAACCAAAGATAATCATTAAAATCTTTTGCTACTACTCCCATTTCTCCTTCTGATCCTAAGAATACAATTGGTTGATCTAATATATTTTTGTCGTTATTCATTATCCAAAAAGCAGCACACCCACCTGTACCATCTTGGCCAAAAAATAATAATGTACTAGCATCAGCTTGAGGGTTTCCAGTCCAAGCTTTTAACCATTCAGCTATTTCTTCGGGTGATAAGAAATCTTGGTATGGTTCAAAATCAATGCCATCTCCATCAGCATAATCAAAATCTAGTTGGTGTAACTTCTTAAGTAAATCTGGAAATTGAGTCATAAGTTCTCTATTCATTATTTTAAAGAGTTTCTAAAATTATATGCCTTATACGAAATTTAACAGTTCAATAAGTAAAAACCTGAGTGTTTCTAATTGGCTGATAAACCAGATTGTATCTAAATTGCCGCATTAAATCTTTTGAGATTGGTTGAGGTTGTTGTATTTGCATCATAAAAAGCTGTAAAAACTGTCCGTGACTAAACACAGTCACATTCTTTTGGACATAATTTTCAGTCAATACCTTTAACTTCTCATGGAAAGCCTGAGCCCGTATGTATAGATCTTCAAAAGACTCGGCATCATGAGCATCTTTGTGCTGATAATCCATTTTTTCCCAATATGCGTTTACCCAAACCTTACGGTCATCCATATTGGTATTGGCACATTTGCGCTCAGACAAATAGCTAAACTCATGCAGATGCTCATCTACTTCAAAAGTAAGATTATATTTTTCTAGCAGTGGGGCAGCGGTTTGATGTGTGCGTAAATATTGAGACACAATCACATGATTAATCTCGGGAAGTTTTGAACAGAGTACTTGAGCTTGTTTATGCCCATTTTCACTTAAAGCAATTGAAGCATGTGAAAGGGTTTTTCCATTAATGTTGGCTTCGCTTTCAGCATGCCTGATCAGAAAAATACTCATTTGAAAAACTCTAACAACTATAATGAATGATTTTAAAGAATAATTTTGCATAATACTTATTGTATTAAATGGGTTTTCATTCCATAGATATTTTACAGTTTTTATAATTCTAATTAGCGGTTTATGCTAATTTATGTTTTGTTAAATTTTTAAATATAAGAATATGTTAAACTTTGAAATTAAAATTTTAAGTGTAAATTAGGTTAAAGACTTCAGAACTATCAGACTTTCAGCTTTAGAAAAAACACTAAAAATGTTTGGATCAACCTATACAGCAGAGGTAGTGAAATCCTGAATTTCAACAAAAAGGTTTTGTAAGTCATCTACTTAATACATTCATGGAATATAGTAAAAAGCATGTGGAACAAATTTTACTTACTGTCGCAGATGACAACAATGCCGAAATTCATCTTTATAAAAAATTGGATTTTCAAATTTATGGAGTTGACGAAAAAGCATTAAAAGATAATGATTAATATATTAATGAAATTTTGATGAAGCTTTTTGTGGTCTAGTATTTTAATTTGGATAATTGAAAATTGTTTGCTCTAAATTTATGTAAGTTAGTTCCTGAACATGGAACGGTAGAAATAATTGATGAATCTTTTTTCGAAAGATTCTTTATTGACAATAACACAGTTGTAGTGAGTAACTTCTCTGATTTACAAAGGATTATGAAGTCTTTGAGTGAATTTAGAAACCAGGTTATAAAGGATAATTTCTCTTTATATTTTATAAGAATTATATCAAGGCATAAGCTAACTACTGAACTAAAAGAATTAAAAATAGGTAATAGTCTAAATCTTTCTAAAAATTTTAATTTTAATGGTGATGAAATTTACATTGAGTTTGATTTAGAGAGTATAGAAAATAATTATGAAGATTTTAAAATATTTAAGAAAAAAGAAGAGTTATTGAGTCGTTGTGAAGATGAGATTATAAGCAAAAAGAAATGGTTTAATTTAACAAAGTTAGAAAAAAATTACTGGTTAGATTTTGCTTTTTCTAAAATGAATAGCAGAGGGAACCCTTTAAATTTTCAAATAGTTGTTGATGGTAATTATATATTATGTAAGGAAGATCTGTATTGTTATTTGGGGGAGGAGGTTTATGGAGTGTTAGGATACTTAGCTTATAACCTTGATGCATTTTCTGATGCAATTTCGACTTTACCCTTAAAAATTAAATGGATAAATTTTGAGTACTCTAAAGACAATTTTGACTCAAGAGAAGATTTAGAGAATTTAATTTCTATATTAAAACAGTATTCATCTTTAGAGATTTCATATAAGTAGCATACTAAAAATTTAGAAAAGAAGGTAACGAACAATGCATTCTATGAATATCGGTCTTATGGACGATAACACACTAATTAATAAATATTTAAATTTTGCAATCACTATCTTAAGTGAGTTTGATATATCGTTTAAAGATTTGGATTATGACGCTATTGATGTGACCAAGAGAAGATTAAATGGTTGTAATGTTACTATATATAGAAAAGATGCTTTGGATTGGTATTGGAATTATATTGATGAACGGAAAGCATCTATGGAATTCTATAATAAAGATATATTAAGAATAAGATTAGGTATTTGCCTACTAACTATAGATATAGATCAAGTTGAGGACTTTAATGAGCATCTTTCTTGGTTTTTAACCTTAATGAAAAATTATGGAGCTAGTGATCATAAACTTAAAATTTTAACTAACTTATATCTAAAAAAAGAGAATTTAATTTGAAGATTGTAAAATAAAAATAAGATTTAATTTTTATTAAAATTCTCAAAAATCTTATTGAAAGGTGATATTGTAAAAATAGATCAGTTCCGCAATGATGCAACTTGAAAAGTTATAAGCTCTTTTAATTTCCCCTCTATAACCCCCACTTAACAATAACTCCCTCATTATTTAGCCTTACTTTTTTAATGATTTAATTTAAATCAAATGGCATTTTGCGTGCTTGACTGCAAAAGGGTTGGGCACTATTCTTTGCCTGCTGGCCTACATTGCCAGACGGTCGTCGCGGACCGTGATGAAAGATCACATCAGAGTTATTCCGTCTGAGGGATAGTCTTATGTGAAAACTCCTCGTCTCCTCCCGTAGCGGTAGGACGGGAGAGGGACACCTTCGGGTGTGCTGGTTTATCTTTCCCAGTCCGCGAACCCTTTCTCGTTCTGCCACCATAATTTTAATGTCTGGCAGAACTCCCAATAAAAAGGAGTTGGCTTTGCACATCCATTATTTTTTGGCAATCTTTGCCAAAAGCTATAACGACACAGCTTAAAAATTAAAGCAGCTTGATCACCCTAAGGTTTTCAGGCTTTAAGTCATTACGGCTCAAAAAAACTTAATCAACAATAAAACTTGAGATGTGCCAAGCACAGTCTTTATAGGCTTTGCTATGCCTTTTTTTCTCCCAAAAAAGTATCTCGTTTAGAAACAACAAGAATTTATAACGGTAAAACGATGTCAAATTTAGTTCTCCCAACACGTGCCATACAAGTCATAAATAAGTCGATTAATTTATTTCACCATTTTGGGTTTCATACTGTTGGGGTCGACAGAATCGTGAAAGAGTGCGAAGTTCCAAAAGCGACTTTTTATAATTACTTTCACTCGAAAGAGCGGTTTGTTGAAATCTGCTTGATTGTGCAAAAAGAACGTTTAAAAGAAAAAGTGGTTTTAATTGCTGAGTATGATCAAGACTTAAGCGTGAAGGAAAAACTCAAGAAACTTTATCTTTTACACACCCATTTAGAAGGGCTTTACTACTTACTATTTAAAGCCATTTTTGAAACAAAACTGACCTATCCAAAAGCGTATCAAGTCGCAATTAAATACCGTACATGGCTAATCAATGAAATCTATAGTCAGCTTATAAAACTAAAAAACGATGCGACTTTTCAGGATGCCAAACTCTTTTTATATATGATTGAAGGCGAAATTATTCAGCTTTTATGCTCAGATGGGGCAATTGAGGGGGAAAAGGTACTGGATTGTTTTTTGCGTAGTTTAGGTAGTTAATGTAATTTGAGGCCTCAGAATGCGCTAGACAATTGATAAATTTAAAAGCCAATTTGTCACCATATCTACGGATGTGTTTTTTTATATTTTTTAACACATTTACTTTATTACTTAATCAGACAAATGCTGAGTTGATAACAAAAAATATTAGACCGGTCGTCTATCAATCTATATAGTGAGGCCTCACTTTGTTGACCTTCTAGTTTAAAAGAGAAAATTAATGTCTATTATTCTTCATCATTTAAATGCTTCACGCTCATTTCGCATTCTGTGGTTACTTGAAGAAATTAATCAACCTTATGAATTAAAAAGTTATTTTCGAGATAAAACTACAAATCTTGCACCTCAAGAATTAAAAAACATTCATCCTTTAGGAAAATCACCTGTGATTGAGCTAGATGGAAAAGTAATTGCTGAATCAGGTGCCATTGTAGAAATTTTGATTGAAAAGTTTGCTCCTCAACTTATGCCCGCGAAAGACTCAGACAGTTATCTTGATTATTTACAATGGATTCATTTTTCAGAAAGTTCGGCTATGGTTCCATATTTATTAAATATTTTTAATTCGGTTGAGTTAAAAAATGGCACTCAATTAAAGTTCTTGGATCAATATGCGCATGCTGAGTTGGATAAAGTATTTTCATATTTAGATCAACAATTAGTAGGCAAAAAATTCTTAGTAGACAATTGCTTAACGGGTGCAGATTTTATGATTGGTTTCGTAGTCTATGGTCTAATTAATTCTTTAAATATTCGATCAAAATATCTTAATATTGAACAATATGTAAAAAGTCTAGAAAGCTTAGAAAGCTGGCAAAAAGCCATGTCTATAGAACAAAATCTTCATCAACAGACCAATGCCTAAAATTGCTGTAAGTAATTTTTTCAATATTGTTTAGCTGCTCAATTGGTTCGTATTAGTTCTTTGATTAGTTCTGGCAAACCAGCGAGTTAAAGACTTCGTCGTTTAAAATTATGAGTTGAAACTCTTGGACCTCTAATTGATGACAAGAGTTTCTATGTCTATTTAAATCACATTTCTAAGTTCATTTGCCGTGTTGCGCAGCAATGGCAAAATTTGTTGAACCAAATAATCTTCTTGTACACGGTTAGTTTGAGACATGCAGTTAAGTGCTGCCACGGCTTGACCTTGTGCATTAAAAACGGGTACGGCAATCGCAATCACACCAAGCTCATGTTCTTCTTTAGAAAGACAATAATCCGATAATGAAATGCCCTTAAGCACTTCAAAAAACTTTGACTCATCTACAACGGTAAATGGGGTTAAGCGTTTTAAACCGTAAGTTTTTACCCATGTGTGCTGATTTTCTTCAGGCAGTGCCGCAAGTAATACTTTACCCGTAGAAGTTGCATGGGCAGGGAGTCGGTTTCCTAAATGCATGCCGTAAGGGCTAACGCGTAAATTATCTTGCTGCGGTAAATAACTACGAGCAATCGGCACGACTTCGTTATCGTCCAGCACCACAATCGAAAAAGTTAGAGACGTCTGCGCACACAAAAGATTTAAAAATGATTGAGCAACTTTAGGTAAATGCGCAGAGCTTAAATAAGAACTCGAAAAGCGTAGTACGCGATGGGTGAGCCAAAAGTAATGTTCATCTGTTTCTAAATAGCCTAAGTATTTTAAAGTTTTTAGATAACGCCTTGCCGCTGTACGGCTAATACCAGTTCGTTCGGCCACTTGAGTCACATTGAGCCGTTGCCGATCTGTTCCAAAAGCTTCCAGCAAAGCCAAGCCTTTTGCTAATCCTGCAATGTAGTCTTCTTGACGAATTTTCTCATGCGAGTGCGGGTGCTCTAAAAAAGCATCGAGAGAAGGCATCCTTTCATTCCTGTTATTTTGGTTGTTTCTGTCCGCTATTCGGACAAACTAAATGATAAACGGTTATTTTCGTCTTGGATACATAGTGCACAAAACTTAAAGCCAGTAATTTAAAAGTCAGGATGAAACAAGGATGAAGTTATGGATATTTTAAAGACACAGGTTGCAATTATTGGTTCTGGACCAGCAGGGTTATTGCTTGGGCAACTTCTATATAAAGCTGGGATCGATCATATTATTGTTGAGCAACGTAGTGCTGAATATGTGGCTTCACGGATACGTGCAGGAATTTTAGAGCAAGTTTCGGTCGACTTACTGAAACAAGCAGGTGTTGACCAAAATTTAAAAGACAAAGGATTACCGCATTCAGGCATTGAAATCTTAACCAATGGTGTAAAACATCGGGTTGATTTGGCCGCACTAACAGGTGGTAAACAAGTGACCGTATATGGTCAGACCGAAGTGACTAAAGACTTGATGACTGCGCGCGAAGCAGAGAAGCTGACTTCATTTTATGAAGCTCAGAATGTACAGGTTAAAGATTTCTACACTGCGCCCAAAGTTGAGTTTGATTACCAAGGTAAAGCTTTTCAAATTGAGTGTGACTTCATTGCAGGTTGTGATGGCTACCATGGTGTCTGCCGTGCCAGCGTACCTGAAGATAAAATTAAAACCTTTGAAAAGGTTTATCCGTTTGGCTGGTTAGGTGTGTTGGCAGATGTTCCACCTGTAGCCGATGAATTGATTTACGTACAGTCTGAACGTGGATTTGCTTTATGCAGTATGCGTTCTGAAACGCGTAGCCGTTATTATTTACAAGTCCCTTTAACCGATCACGTAGAAGACTGGTCGGATGAAAAGTTCTGGGATGAGTTAAAAAACCGCCTAGACCCTGAAAGCCGTGAAAAGCTAGTGACTGGGGCCTCTATTGAAAAAAGTATTGCACCGTTACGTAGCTTTGTGACCGAACCAATGCGCTTCGGAAAACTATTTTTAGCAGGTGATGCTGCGCATATTGTTCCACCAACAGGAGCAAAAGGCCTCAATCTCGCTGCGTCTGATATTGCTTATTTATCAAGTGCACTTGTTGAATATTATGCCGAAGGTTCAGAACAGGGTATTGATGAATATTCTGAGAAATGCCTACAACGTGTATGGAAAGCTGAGCGTTTTTCTTGGTGGATGACTCATTTATTGCATCGCTTTGAAACTGAAAGTGAGTTTGATCATAAGATTAAACAAGCCGAACTAAGTTATGTGCTCGGGTCAATTGCAGGTAGAACAACATTGGCTGAAAACTATGTCGGTTTGCCTTATGAGATTAAGCAGATTGATAGTTTTAAGCACGCAAGTTGATTTTCTAAGTAATGAGGGAACCTGCTTTAACGCGGGTTCTTTTATAATAAAGCGATTAAAAATACCAAGTACATCTTCATCTTTTTAAGCTTAGCTCCCTTGAGAGCTAAGCTTACCTAAAAAATTAAAATGAAGAGTAATAAACTCTACATATGTGGAAATAAGGAATAACTTTGAGGAGTAAATTCCTTATTTCCGGCTAACGATTTAAAACACATGTTTCGATCGTTAGCACCATCAACCAGATAGGCATATAACCTATGTGATAGATCTTTTTATGACTTTTGAGGGTCATATAATTTTTCTTTAATGAATAGGGCTGGTATCACACCACAAATCAGGTAGGCAGCGCCCATTACGACAAAACCTAAACCAATAGAACCACCAGACGCTAAGAAGCCAATTGTGGCAGGTGCAAGGGCTGCTCCAAGACGACCAACATTATAAGCACCGCCAATTGCTGTACCGCGGATGGCTGTCGCAAAACTTTCAGTCATATAGGTTGCATTTACGCCGTAAGGAATACCGTATAGGAAACCGAAGGTAACGAGTAAATATAAAATATTGCTTGGCGAGTTATAAAAAACAATAAGTGGTAAGAAAATAGCAGTACCAATGGCACCAAAGGCATAGGTAAAACGACGCCCTAGTTTATCTGCCATCATGCCAGCAAGGACTTTACCTAAAATCATGGCGGTATAAGTACCGACCATATAGGCAGTCATTTCTTTAAACTTCATACCTAACTCACTTTCTAGGTAAGAAGGCATCCAGTTGTTTACCCCATAATAACCAAACTGTAAGAAACCTGCGGTTAATGCCCAAAGGATAAACATATTACGGTTCTGCTTATCTTGGAAAATAAGTTTAAATGCCGAAGTTTTCGATGCGTTTTGAGCCGCAACAGGTTGTTGTAGTCGGGATTGTTGCCATGCTTGTGGTTCTGGTACAAAAATATGCATTAAAACGGCAATAATGACGGGAATAATCGCAACGTAAAACAGCATGCGCCAGCCATGATCTGGAATAATCCAACCTGCAAGTAATGTTGCAACAATATATCCAACCGTCCAACCTGCTTGTAAAGTTCCGAGTACGGTTGTGCGGTAACGTGTCGGAACATATTCGGCCATCAATGTATTACACGCAATGTAGAGCGAGCCAAGTCCAAGTGAGGCAAAAAATCTTAAAATACCGAATTGAAGAAAGCTCTGAGTAAAACCTAAGCCACAGGTGAGGAGTGAGAAAATTAAAATAGAAATAACAACAATGCGGACGCGACCAAATTTATCGCATGCCCAACCGCCAAAAATTCCACCAACAGCCATACCTGCTAAAGTAAAACTACCGAGCATGCCGGCTTGTACCGAACTTAATCCGAAATCTGCCTTAATACTATTTAAGCTATAAGACAGCAGCATCAAATCTGCACCATCAACCAATAGCGCTAGAAATGCAAAAATAAATGCTATTTTCCACGTATGAGGCTGTATACGAGAAAGACCTTCTTTGTAATTTGTAGCCATAATCCATTACCTACATTTGATTGAAAGCACTTCAAGTCGTTTTAAAGTGCTTAAAATTTGATTAAGACGCAGCGCGAATCATGTTTCGGGCAATAATCACTTGTTGAATTTGAGTGGTCCCTTCATAGAGGCGGAACAGACGAACATCTCGATAAAAACGTTCAATCGCATATTCACTGATGTAACCTGCACCGCCATGGATCTGTACGCAGCGATCAGCGACTCGACCACACATTTCGGTCGCAAACATTTTTGCGCATGAGGCCTCGGTACTTACGTTTTGTCCTGCATCACGTAGACGTGCAGCGTCTAACACCATGCATCTGGCTGCATAAATCTCGGCTTTGGAGTCAGCAAGCATGGCTTGAATAAGTTGGAATTCGGCAATGGGTTGCCCAAATTGCTTACGTTCGATGGCGTACTTTAAAGAATCGTCTAGCATTCTTGTCGCGGCTCCAACACTTAAAGCCGCGATATGCAATCGACCCTTATCAAGCACTTTCATGGCGGTTTTAAAGCCAACGCCTTCAACTCCACCAATGAGTGCTGAAGCAGGAATACGACAATTTTCAAAAATCACATCACAAGTGTGAGCGCCTTTTTGCCCCATTTTTTTATCGCGTTTGCCAAGAGAAATACCTGAGGTTTGGCTGTCGACAATAAAAGCAGAAATACCACCAGCACCCTTAATATCAGAACTTGTGCGTGCCATAACTGTAAATACGCCAGCATGAGGGGCATTGGTAATAAAGCGTTTGGTGCCATTTAAAATATAAAAGTCGCCATCTTTTACGGCACAAGTCTTTAAAGATGCTGCATCAGAACCAGTATCGGGTTCAGTTAAGCAAAAAGAACTGATCACTTCACCACGTGCTAAACGCGGCAAGAAAAATGATTTTTGAGTTTCAGTACCGTCAATAATGAGACCACTTGAACCAATGCCATTATTGGTACCAATAAGCGAACGAAAAGCAGGAGAGGTCCGTCCTAATTCAAAAGCAACATAGACTTCTTCTTCCATTGTAAGTCCAAGGCCTTCGTACTCTTCTGGAATGGTTAAGCCAAATAAGCCCAGCGTTTTCATTTGCTCAATAATATCTTGAGGAATTTCATCTGTTTCAGCGACTTCATTCTCATGAGGAATTAATACACCTTCAACAAATTGTCGAATCATATCAACAAGTTGATTTAGTGTTTCCTGATCTCGAATCATAGTCTCATCCTTTTACTACATGCTGAGAACATCAATGTGATGTTCGTAAAATCATCAATATTTGAAGCGATAGTAATCAAAGGATGAACGCAAAACAATATATTTTGAAAATTAATTTCGCAATGCGATATATTGTTGTTGGTATTTGATTGGCTAATTTATTGATTTATTTAAGCTATATTTTCTTATAAAAATTCATCATTTTTTAGTGAAAAATTAAAGTTTGATTTTTAAAATGAGGTGTGTATATTAAAAATATATATCGCTATGCGAAATTTTAAATGGATAAATTTTCCTATAGGAAATGAATCACCAGATAGAGTGGGATGAAGATGGGTGCTTTAAATGGAATTCGGGTGCTTGACTTAAGTCGGGTATTGGCTGGGCCTTGGTGTGGACAGACGCTGGCCGATTTAGGTGCAGAGGTCATCAAAATTGAAAGACCCAAAGTCGGTGACGATACCCGTTCGTGGGGACCACCTTGGATGAAGGATGACTCAGGGTTTGATACTCAAGAGGCTGCTTATTATCAGTCTACAAACCGCAATAAACTATCGGTTGCCATCGATATTGCCAGCCCAGATGGTCAAGAATTGATTAAAGCTTTAATTCAAGACACAGATGTGGTGATTGAGAACTATAAAGCGGGTTCTTTGAAAAAATATGGTTTGGATTACGAGTCTTTATCTGCAATTAACCCGAAATTGGTGTATTGCTCAATTACAGGTTTTGGTCAAAATGGCCCAAGAGCTGAAGAACCTGGTTACGACTTTATTATTCAGGGAATGGGCGGACTGATGTCAGTCACAGGTGAGCGTGATGATTTACCGGGCGGTGGTCCCCAAAAAGTAGGGGTGGCTTTTTCTGATTTAGCTACAGGACTTTATTCTACGATAGCCATTCAAGCTGCTTTACTTAACCGTCATGTGACGGGTTTAGGACAATACATTGACATGGCTTTGCTTGATGTCCAAATTGCGACTATGGCAAATCAAGGAATGAATTATCTTTCATCAGGTAATATCCCTAAGCGTTATGGCAATGCACACGCCAATATTGTGCCTTACCAAGTATTCAAAGCTTCTGACCGTGATTTTATTATTGCATGTGGAAATGACACTCAGTTTATTCAGCTCTGTAGAAGTATTGGCTTACCCGATTTACCCAATGATGCGCGTTTTGCCCGAAATGCAGACCGAATTAAACACCGTGATGAAATTATCGAAATTTTATCAAACCATTTCTTAACTAAAACTGCAGATGAATGGGTAGATGCGATTTATGCTGCTAAAGTTCCGGTAGGTGTAATCAATAACTTGGAACAAGCTTTTCAAGAGCCACAAGTCATTGCCCGAGAAATGTTGGTCGAGATGAATCACCCGCAACGTGAAAAATTGAAGGTAATTGGTTCGCCAATCAAACTTTCAAGAACACCTGTTGAGTACAAAACAGCTCCTCCTTTATTGGGTGAACATACACAAGTGGTTTTAGGTCGAATCGTTTCCCTGGAAAAATTAGATGAGCTTAAGAAAAAAGGCGTGATTGCATAAGCTAGCCTGAAAGCGAAGGGTTAAAATTATTTTTAAAATTAGAAAATAAAATATTTAGCCTTTCGCTTGAATGGTTTAAATCAGTTATATTTTAGTTGCAGACTAGGACGTTTGCTTTTTTGCTATTTATAGAAAAAATAGATTATAATTTTCGCAGTGCGAAACAGAATGTGGATTGGTATAGATATGAATGATGCAGTAGATGCAGAGCAAACAGAAAAATTATTAGCGCCTTTAAGACATGAATTATTACATCCGATTCAAGATATGCAGGATGAAAATGATCGCCAATTTATTACTGCATTAGCCCGTGGTTTAGAGCTATTACGTTGTTTTACCCCAAAACATCAGCATTTAGGAAACCAAGAACTCGCACAAATGACGGGTTTACCTAAGCCAACCATTACTCGTCTAACGCACACTTTGTCTCGTTTGGGTTATATCAAACAAGTCCCAAATTCGAGCAAATTTCAACTTTCAGTTGGGGTTCTTGCTTTTGGTTACTCGATGCTTTCTAACGTGTCGATTCGTTCTATTGCTCATCCATATATGAAAAATCTGGCAGACTATGCTGGCGCTGCGGTTGCAATGGCAACACGTGATCGACTCAATATGATTTATCTTGACGTGGTACAAGGTAAAGGAAATATGACCATGCGCCGTCAGGTCGGAACTTATTTACCCATTCATTTAAGTTCGATGGGACGTGCATGTTTAGCTGCAATGCCTGAAGATGAAAGAGAGTTTTTGCTTGATGCGATTCGTACCAAGCACAAAGAAGACTGGATCAAGATTAATCGTGATTTAGATAAAGCTTTTAAAGACTACCAAGATTTTGGATATTGTTTTTCAATTGGTGAATGGCATAAAGATGTGAACTCAGTTGCAGTTCCACTGATTCATGAACAACATGGTTTACTGGTGTTCAACTGTGGCGGTCCAAGCTTTATTATGAACCGTGAAAAACTTGAAGAAGATATTGCACCACGTCTCTTACATATGGTGAATAACATTCGTACTGAGATTAGTTAATTGTACTGAATTAAAAAATCAAAAAAGGCCAGCAAAGATATTGATTGCTGGCCTTTTTCATAAGTTGTATTTCAAATGACGTGCTTATGAAAATTCGGCTTTCTTTTTTCTTTGAAGGCGCTTAGGGCTTCTTTAAATTCTTCACCTTGCAAACAATGAGAAAAAATAGTCGACTCATGATCAATACGATTTAATAGATCATCAATAGGCATATCTCTTAATAATTTTTTGCTGAGCTGTAAAGCTTGAGTTGGTTTATTTGCGAGTTTGGTTGCCGTATCTTCAACAAATTGATCAAGCTCGTTTTCTTCGCATACGTTATTTACTAAACCATAATTTTTAGCTTGTTGGGCCGAAAATTTCTCGCCCAGTAAAATAATTTCAGAAGCTCGCGCGAAACCTAATAATCTCGGTAAGATGTAACTGGAACCTGCTTCAGGCACAAGTCCGAGATTCACAAAAGGAAACTGAAAAATAGAGTTTTGACTTGCATATACGAGATCACAATGTAAAAGCATGGTGCTGCCAATGCCAATTGCTACACCATTTACTTTAGCAATAATCGGCTTTGGAAACGTTGCTAAGCTTTTTAGAAATACAATTGAAGAGGGTGGTTCGGTACTGGTTGTATTACGCGTTTCGAATGCATTTACGTCATTGCCACTGGTAAATGCAGACCCTTCGCCTATGAGTATAACAACATGAACTTCTTGATTGATTGCTGCCTCATCTAATGCCTGACTGAGTTCAGAATACATTTCATAATTAATCGCATTCTTTTTGGTGGGATTGCTCATCGTTAGCGTGAGTATATTTTTATCTAAATGTTGCTTAATCACGCCTATTGTCAATTTATTTTGACTCTTATCATCCTGCTGCATCATTCATTCCTTTTATTTAACTATTTGAAAAATATTTGCTTTATTGTTGATTCAAACCAAATATTCTTAGACAGATCTGAAATTAAAACTTTAAATTAATAAGATGATCCTATCGAAAACAAATTCCATTATCAATTAATTTGTTTTATATTATGGTATGAAATTTTGTATTGCGAAATTTTAAGCTTTGTAAGTTTAGAAATGTTTACAGGATTTATTGGTAATAAAGTACCTAGACATGCTAAGGAAATCAGAAGCTAGGTATATAAAAAGTGAGTGGAAATAATATGAAGACGAAAATTACAGAATTATTTGAAATCGAGCACCCGATTATTCAAGGCGGTATGCATTATGTCGGTTTTGCGGAGCTTGCTGCTGCGGTTTCAAATGCAGGTGGATTAGGCATTATTACTGGCCTGACTCAAAGAACACCTGAAAATCTAGCAAAAGAAATTGCGCGCTGTCGAGAAATGACTGATAAACCTTTTGGCGTAAATTTAACTTTCTTACCTACCGTAAATACACCAGATTATCCGGGTTTTGTAGAAGCAATTATTAAGGGCGGAGTGAAAGTTGTAGAAACAGCGGGTCGTAATCCTGAACAGGTCATGCCTTATTTAAAGGCTGCTGGAATTAAAGTTATTCATAAATGTACATCTGTTCGACATAGCTTAAAAGCCCAGCAAATTGGATGCGATGCAGTTTCTGTAGATGGTTTTGAGTGTGGAGGGCATCCTGGTGAAGATGATGTACCGAATATGATTCTATTGCCTTTAGCAGCCGATGCATTAGAAATTCCATTTGTTGCTTCAGGAGGTATGGCGGATGGACGTTCACTCGCGGCAGCTTTAGCCATGGGGGCAGATGGAATTAATATGGGAACACGTTTTATTGCAACTCAAGAAGCCCCAGTACATGCAAATGTGAAACAGGCAATTCTGAATGCAACTGAAAGAGATACTCGTTTAATTATGCGTGCTTTACGCAATACCGAGCGCGTGCTGAATAATATGGCTGTTGAAAAAATTATAGCGAAAGAAAAAGCGCTTGGTGACAACATTAAATTTGAAGATATTATTGAAGAGGTTGCAGGGGTTTATCCTAAAGTCATGATAGATGGCGATGTAAATGCCGGAGCATGGTCATGTGGGTTAGTTGCAAGTTTAATTCATGATATTCCGACCTGTGATGAATTGGTCAGCCGTATTGTCAAAGATGCAGAAGATATTATTCGTGGACGTTTATTGGGGCTTTTATAAAGTGGGTTATTAGCTATTTAAGCTTAATAATTGAGAAAGATTTTAACTTAAAAAATATGTTAGCCCAAATTTAATCTAATATTTGTTCAGTAATACTAGACTAAATTTGGGCTACTAAATACAATTTTTTCTTATATTAGTGTTTTGAATATTGTTTCTTAATTACAATAGTTCCAGCAATAAAGTCATGAATCGCTCTTTTCCTTTTATTAAAAAGTAAAACGATAAACTCACTCCAAGTCCATAATTCACTCGCTGAACTAACTGCACTATACCAAGCTGGATATAAAATTAGAATATATTTTGCTCGATCAATTGGCCCTGCATTTAGGTATATTTCAGGATCAGCATAGTTTAATGCGATTAATTGGGATATAACCATAATAATACAAAAACCAATATCAACTGAAGATCTTAACACAGCTTGTATAAGAGTGATTTTACTACCATCAGGACGTGTAATTTTTATTCCAACGACCATTTTTCCTATCGTTGCACCAAAACGATAGTGAAAGTAAATTGTATAAGTGATACCCAGTATAGCCATAATAACTAGAGTTATCATTGAGCTGACTATAGATATACTCTGAGTAAAATGAGTTATTACCATAAAAGGAATCATCACTACCATATCAATAATACCGGCACTAAGACGTTTCCAAAAACCTGCATAGACTTTTTCATTATCTATTTTAATTGGTAAGAAAAACATTACTTCCTTCTTGAAAATATATTTAATTATTAAAAACTTAATATTAATATATTGTATGTAAAATAAGTCATCTGAGCAATATTTTAAATGTTTTAGGTGGTTAGAAATATTGAGTAAATAATAAAGGTGGCGGATTATTTACTCTTTAGAAAATAAATACAAAGTTTGATTTAGATCATTAAACTTTGTATTTGAATAGGCTCTATTTTTATTAAGAGGCCTATTTTAGCTTAGCCTTTTTTCAAGTTGTGCTGATCTTTTGCATCGGCGATACAATAATAAAGACACAATACGGCAAAAATTAAGCCTAAAATACAGACACCCGTCCAACCAAAATGTTTCCAAGCATAGCTTCCAGCTGTGGTGCCTAAAGCTCCACCTGCAAAATAACCAGTCATATAAATCGCATTAAAACGCGAACGTAATTCTTGATTGAGCTTAAATACAATACTTTGATTGGTGACATGAACTGCGGAAAGTGAAGCATATAGAATGAGTAAGGCAATAATATAAAAGATGAAATGGTAGGGTAAAAGTGAAAAAAGAATCCAACTTAGAATAAGCCCCACGCCGCAATAAATTGAAATTTTGTGGATATACCCTTGGTCAATAAATTTGCCTGAAAAATTGGCAACGAAAGTTCCTAAAACACCAACAAAACCAAAAAGCCCAATCGTAAAGTCACTAAAAAAATAGGGAGCGGGAGCCAAAAGTAATGACATGGTGGTAAAAGTTAAGCTCACGCAAGCAAATGTAAAACCACCAATATAAGTTCTGGTTCTTAAACGTCGATTTTGGATAAAAATTTGTGGAAGTGAGCGGATGGTTTTTGCATAGTTTTCAGACTTGGTGGGTGGAAACAATCCAATACTACGGTGCAAAATAATGGCGATAACCAGTAATAAAAAACCACTGACCAGATAAATCACATTCCATGCAAAAAGCGTAGACATTAATCCTGATAGGGAGCGAGCTAATAAGACCCCCATCATGAGACCACTCAGTAAAAAACCAACAACACGACCACTTTGTTGAATTGGAACCAGACTTGCGGCAAGGGGTAATAGAAGTTGGGCTGAACTGGAAAATAGACCAGTAATGATTGTACCTAGTAAGAGCAGATAAATATTGTGTGAAAAACCACTAATAAGTAATCCACTTGCAGCCAGTAACATAAAGGTGAAGAGCAGTTTACGCTTTTCTAAAATGTCTCCTAATGGCATTAAAAAGAGTAAGCCACAAGCATAGGTAATCTGGGCTAAAGTAGGCACCCATGCCGTGGTGGTTTCGGTTAAATTTAAGCTCAAACTAATCGAATGAATAAGTGGTTGGCTAAAATAATTTCCGCCTGTACAGATGCCTGCTGCAATAGCCATTAAAATAATGGTTGGGGTATAGAGTGCGTTTTTCATCATGCCTATTGTCATAATGAAAGAGGAACTTTAACCATCACAACCATTACTTTTCTAAGTACGGTTGTTAGTGCGTTTCATTCAAAGCATCTTGAATATTGTGCACCATATGGATTAAACGTGGTCCAATTTCACCTTCAAGTTTTTCCGGATTTAAATGGAAACTTGGCGCACCACAGTTAAAGATATAAAGACCGTGTTTAGAGCTGACTAAGGGTACAGCGACCGAGTTCACTTCTTTATGCCATTCACCTAAAGACAAACAATATCCGTAATCTTGATAATCTCGGAAAGCTCGTTCTAAAGAGCGTTTGATGGCAGGCCAGTTTTCAGCGTTCTTTTGCTTAAGTGCATCAAGTAAAAAATTACGTTCACGTTCAGGAGTCGCCGCTAAGCACGCTCTTCCCATTGAACTGCTATGAAGTGGCAAAGTTGAGCCAATTGGACGGCGCATATTTAATGCAGTTTCAATTTGTACCACATCGATATACACCATATTTAATCGGTCACGTGTTGCCATTGCCACAGGGGCTTGCACATGTTGACTCATCTCTTCCATATATTGATGAGCAATAGTACGGATAGAAATATTCGACAATGCTGCATATCCTAAAGATAAAACACCAATGTCTAGGGTATATTTGGTCGAATTAGGCAATTGTTTTAAATAACCTAATGACACAAGGGTATTGGTAATACGTGCAATAGTCGGTTTAGGTAAACCTGTCATTTTTGCAAGTTCTTGATTTCCAAGTACCTGATTATTTGCAGAAAAGCAGCGTAAAAGTTCTAAACCACGCGCTAAGGAAGCGATAAATTGAGGGTTATTTTCCCGATGAATATGTGAAATAGGATCTAGGCGTATCTCATCAAAATTTATTGGTTGTTCAGTTTTTGAATTCTGAGACATTCGATCCTCAAATATAATAAAGCAAAGTTTTGCTATTATATTTCGCTCTGCAAAATAAATCCATTCATCACTGCGCTGTTGTGATGAATGGATATCTGGTTTGGTAATTATGAAACGTTTTCAATCACCATAGCGAGGCCTTGACCCACACCAATACATAGGCTTACGACAGCATATTTCTTTTTACGACGAATGAGTTCGCGTGCCACAGTTAAAGCAAGACGGGCACCAGAAGCACCAAGTGGATGACCAATAGCAATTGCACCGCCATTTGGATTTACGCGCGGATCATCAAAATCAACATTTAAGCCTTTTAAGCAAGATAACACTTGTGAGGCAAAAGCTTCATTAATTTCAATAATATCCATGTCATCTAAAGTCAGCCCTGCACGTGCAACTGCCTTTTTAATGGCTTCGATAGGGCCGGCCCCCATAATACGGGGTTCAATACCAGCTGCTGCTGCTGACAATATTTTTGCCATAGGCTTTAAGCCATATTTTTGACCTGCGGCTTCTGAACCAATCAGGAGGGCTGCAGCGCCGTCATTAATGCCTGAAGCATTACCAGCAGTCACCACGCCACCTTCAAACAATGGTTTTAATTTTGTAAGTGCTTCAACAGTCGAGCTTGGGCGAGGGTGCTCATCTTCAGAAACCAGTTTTGGTGGTAGCTTTTTGCCTTGGAAAACCTCAATTGGGGTGATTTCACCCGCAAAGAAACCTTCTTCTTTGGCCTTTTGATATTTGGCTTGTGACTGAGCTGCAAATAAATCGGCTTGCTCTCGTGTAATACCAAAGTCGGCAGCAACATTATCGCCCGTTTCAGGCATTGAATGACCGCCGTACTGAGCAATAATTTTTTTATTCGGAAAACGAGAGCCAATCGTGGTGTCATAAATTTTAGCATCACGGCTATAAGCACTTTCTGCTTTTCCCATCACAAAGGGTGCACGTGACATACTTTCTACGCCACCTGCAATATACAACTCACCTTCACCACAAGTAATGGCACGCGCAGAGTCAATTACCGCACCTAAACCACTAGCACATAAACGGTTTACGGTTTGACCGGGTACAGTGACAGGTAAACCTGCAAGTAAAAGCGCGTTTCTCGCAACATTACGGCTATCTTCACCTGCTTGGTTGGTATCACCCAAAATTACATCTTCAATATCAGCACCCAGAACACCAGTTTTTTCAAGTAACTTTTGAATGACTGTCGCTGCTAAATCATCTGGACGAATTGAGGCAAGTTCACCTGCATGGCGACCAATTGGGCTACGTAAACCATCATAAATATAAGCATTTAACATTGAGAAGTTCCTTTTCAAGACTCATGAGTAAAAGTAAGGGGTAAATGAAGTGCAACACGGCGCTGTAACCACGGGCTAGGGCGATAGCGCGGGTCATGGGTAAGTGCTGTTATACGGTTGAGAATGAGTAAGATTTTCTGGCTGCCTACTTGGTCGCCCCACTCAATTGGGCCAAATGGGTAGCCTAAACCAAGACGCACTGCCGCATTAATATCATCTACTGTTGCAATATTTTGCTGGGCAATATCGCAGCCTAAATTAATGACCATGGCTAAAACACGTTGAGCAACGAACCCGATACTTTCAGCAATCATGCTGACCGTATTTCCATCTAAATTGAAAATAGAGTGAGCTGCCTGACGGTAGTCAGCTTTTGTGACAAGTGAAGGCATTAATGTGCGATGTTTTGCAATGCCATATAACATGTCTATAGCAACAGCTTGCTCAGGATTAACGCCTAGGCGTGTAGCTGCTTGAGTTGTGTCTTCGCCATAACAAGCGAGTAAACATAAACTGTCTGATTGCGGTGCAGAGCCAGTATCTAAGGCAATATTTTGCTGAGTTAAATAATCTTCAAGCTGCTTTTTATCTTCAGAGAAATCTGCTGCTACCCAAACTTTTGGATATTGCGCTAAACGGTCTACAAACTTGGCGGGTTGTTCACCTGTTTTTGAACCAGTTTCATAATTATAAAAACCTTGATTAACCTTGCGTCCGAGTTGTTTAGCCTCCAACATTTGTTTGGTTAACGGGTTAGGTTTGTAGCGTGCTTCTTCATAATATTGATGGTAAATCGACTCCATGACAGGATGAGAAACGTCAAGCCCAGTTAAATCCATTAGCTCGAAAGGTCCCATTCTAAAACCAACACCGTCACGTAAAATTCGGTCAATTTCACTAATGTCGCAGACATTTTCATTTAAAATTTTTAAAGCTTCGGTTCCGTAAGCTCGTCCAGCATGATTAATAATAAATCCTGGTGTGTCCTTCGCAACCACAGGGCGGTGGCCGAATGCACGAGACAAGCTATTTAAAGCGTCGATAATAAGTGGATCGGTTTTTAAACCTCGAATGACCTCCACCACTTTCATGAGTGGAACAGGGTTAAAGAAATGGTAGCCCACTACGCGTTCAGGTTTTTTACAGTTTGCAGCAATTGCCGTAATAGAAAGAGAAGATGTGTTGGAAGCTAGGATGGTATTTTCGGAAACAACCTCTTCAAGTTGTTGCATCAAACTTTGTTTGATATCTAGACGTTCAACAATAGCTTCAATAATCAAGTCGCAATCTTTTAAATCTTCAATTTGGTGAGCGACAATTAAATGACTATTTGCCGTTGCAGCTTGTTCAGCCGTAATTTTATTTTTGTCGACCAACTTTTGAAATGTAGCAGCAAGTTGTTCTTTTGCTTGTTCTGCTGCACCTGCCTTAGCATCATATAAATAAGTGGTATGTCCAGATTGTGCAGCAATTTGAGCAATACCACTGCCCATAATACCTACACCAATCACAGCCATGCTTTTAATATCATAAGTCATGTCGATCATCCTGATTATTGATCTGTATTTGAAATTAAGCGGATAAATAAGGGTGGGTGATTTAACTTAAGCATTGTTTATCACCATCAATTGGTAAGATCTGGCCTGAAATAGAACGACCACTATCAGAGGCTAAAAATAGGCATAAATCTGCGATATGTTTCGGATTTACAAAATATTTGAGCGACTGATTTTTAAGTGCATTTTGTGTGACCTTCTCAAGAGAACTTTGGGCTACATCTGCGCGGGCCTGTAGAACGCGTTGGACACGGTCACCATCAACAGCACCCGGAAGAATAGCGTTAACTCGAATATTATCTGCACCGAGTTCCATAGAAAGCGTTTTGGTAAAACCAATGAGACCCCATTTTGAGGTGGAATATGCCAAACGATATGGATAGCCTAAGCGGCCTGCAATTGATGACATATTAATAATGACACCGGCGCCTAATTGCTTTAACAAGGGAATCGCTAATTGAGTAATTAAAAAAGTGCTATTCAGATTCAAATTAATCACCGTATTCCAGTCATCAAAACTCAGTTCATCTGCTGCAATGGTTGGGCCTGAAATGCCTGTGTTGTTCACTAAAACATCAATATGGCCAAGTTTTTTGATCGCTTCGGCAAACATAAGCTTAATTTGCTCAGGCTCTGCTAAATCACATGCATGTATGTGCAACTTTGGATAATCTTTCTGAAACTGTTCTAGGCTTTTACCATTGATATCACAAACGAAAACCTCATCATCGTTGTTTAAAAATGCCTCAGCAATGCAGCGTCCAATCCCTGAACCACCTGCACTAATAAATACTTTTTTAGCCATTTTCATTCCTTTGTTGTTATCTATTTAAATTATTTACCTTGATAAGACGGTTTACGCTTTTCAATAAAAGCTTGAACACCTTCATTTTTATCTTCGGTAGAGAACAGCAGTTGGAATGCTTTACGCTCTAGGGTTAAGCCCGCATTTAATGGAACATCTTCACTCATGAGTGCAACTTCTTTAATTTGCTGCAAGGCGATAGGTGGCATTTTTGCTAGGCTTTGTGCCATTTGAATAGCGGTTGGAATAGTTTGGTCGTCTTCTGTCACTTGTGAAACAAGCCCAATGATATAAGCTTCTTCAGCCTTCACCATTGCACCTGTCATAATCATGCGCATAGCATGAAATTTACCGACTGCACGAAATAAACGTTGTGTGCCGCCAGCACCTGGCATTAAACCAACTTTGATTTCTGGTTGTCCAAAAACTGCACTTTTACCGGCAATAATAATGTCGGCATGCATTGCCAATTCACAGCCACCACCCAACGCATAGCCATTTACAGCTGCAATCACTGGTTTAGGGCACTGGGAAATTGCGTTCCAATAACGTTCAGTGTGACGTAATAGCATTTCTGTTGAAGTTGCTGTTGCCATTTCTTTTAAATCTGCACCTGCGGCAAAAACTTCATCTCCGCCAGTGAGTACAACCGCATTGATCTCATCGTTAAAACTTAATTCGGAAAAAATTTGTGCTAATTGCTTACGAACTTCACCGTTTAAGGCATTTTTAGCTTCTGGGCGGTTAATTTTTACAATCGCTATTTTTTGAATGGTGTAATCAACATCTACGAAATTATTCCCTATTTCTTTACTCATTTTTGCATTCCTTGTTTCGCATATCAAAACTATATTCCTTTTATGATGCTTATTTTGGAATTTATTTCAAGTATTATTTATTTAAATAGAGCAATTGTGATCTCTTAAGAAGTGTAAGTGATTGATATTGTGTATTGGTGTGTTTTTAAATTTCGTTAAACGAAATTAATTTTCAAAAAAGCTTGAAATTTGTGTTTTCGTTCTCGTACTATGAAACAAATCCGCAGTAAACAAGATTTAAAAGTTGGTATCCATACAAGCTGGAATTGGCTGATGGGTACGATGGAAATACATAAGAAGGGAGATCACAGATGATCCGTGATGAAGGGATGTTGGAGCAATTACTTTCAACAATTCGAGATTTTGTAAAAAATGAATTGATCCCTCGTGAAAACGAAGTGGTAGAGAAAGATAAAATTCCGGATGACATTGTGCAGCAAATGCGTGAACTCGGTTTGTTCGGACTCACAATTCCAGAAGAATATGGTGGCTTAGGCATCACCATGGAAGAAGAAGTAAGAGTCGCATTTGAACTTGGGCAAACCTCACCAGCTTTCCGTTCTTTAATTGGTACCAATAATGGAATTGGTTCAAGTGCAATTTTGATTGATGGCACAGAAGAGCAAAAGCAAAAATATTTACCACGTTATGCAAGTGGAGAAATTATTGGTTCATTTTGTTTAACTGAACCTGAGTCAGGGTCGGATGCAGCCTCTTTAAAAACCAGTGCAGTAAAAGATGGTGATTTTTACGTTCTAAATGGTACTAAGCGTTTTATTACCAATGCACCGCATGCTGCAACTTTTACGGTAATGGCACGAACCAATCCTGAAATTAAAGGATCGGGTGGTATTTCAGCCTTTTTAGTAGAAGCCAACACACCCGGCATTACTTTAGGGAAAATTGATCAAAAAATGGGACAAAAGGGTTCTCATACTTGTGATGTCATTTTTGAAAATTGCCGTGTACCTGCATCTGCACTGATTGGTGGTGTAGAAGGTGTTGGTTTTAAAACAGCCATGAAAGTGCTTGATAAAGGGCGTTTGCACATTGGTGCATACAGTGTGGGTGTTTCTGAGCGTATGTTAAATGATGCTCTTCACTATGCCATTGAGCGTAAACAATTTGGGCAACCTATTGCTAACTTCCAGCTTATTCAAGCGATGCTCGCCGACTCAAAAGCCGAAATTTATGCTGCTAAATGTATGGTTTTAGATGCAGCTCGCCGTCGTGATAATGGTGAAAACATTAGTACTGAAGCGTCTTGTGCAAAAATGTTTGCAACCGAAATGTGTGGTCGAGTCGCAGATCGCTGTGTACAGATTCATGGCGGCGCAGGTTATATCAGTGAATATGCGATTGAACGTTTTTATCGAGATGTCCGTTTGTTCCGTTTATATGAAGGAACTACGCAAGTTCAACAAATTATTATTGCCAAAAACATGATTAGGGAAGCTACATCCTAATAAAAAATCAAATGCCATGAGGCATTGGATGCCTCATGTTCCTTCTGAGGATATGGACATGACAACAGAAACAATTACGCAAAATACGGCTAGCAGTGAAGCTATTCAAACGCCGAAAAAGATTTGGATTACAGCATTTATATTCGCTTTTTTAACATTGTTATGTGATGGGGCTGACTTAGGTTTTTTGGCGTTGAGCCTTACTAGTCTTAAAGCAGAGTTTCATTTAACTGGCATTCAAGCCGGAACTTTAGGCAGTTTAACACTTTTAGGTTCAGCCGTCGGTGGCCTGATTGGTGGTTGGGCATGTGACCGTTTTGGACGGGTTCGCATTATTGTGTTCTTTATTGCTTACTCTTCAGTTTTAACCTGTGCACTTGGTTTTACAGATTCTTATATGCAGTTTGCCATCTTAAGAACCTTTGGAGCGATGGGCTTAGGCGCACTTTATATTGCCTGTAATATTTTAATGTCAGAAATGGTTCCGACCAAACATCGCTCAACTGTTTTGGCAACCCTTATGACCGGTTATACCTTGGGTTCTTTACTAGCCACCTTATTGGCAGGCCATATTATTCCTGAACATGGCTGGCGTTTCTTGTACTGGATTGCAATTACCCCTCTGGTGTTATCAATTCTGATGCACTTTTGTGTGCCTGAACCTGAATCATGGAAAAAATCTCGTCAATTAAAAGCTTTGGAAGTGGCTCAAAGTACTCACCCTAAAAAACGTCAAAATCCATACCTTGAGATTTTAAGAGACAAAAAACATGGCACCATGTTTGTTCTTTGGATTATTAGTACAGGCGCTTTACAGTTTGGTTATTACGGCGTAAGTAACTGGTTACCAGCTTATTTAGAGTCTGATCTAGGTATTAAATTTAAAGAAATGGCTATGTATATGGTCGGTACCTTCCTGATTATGATGTTTGCCAAAGTGATTGCAGGCATTGTTGCAGATAAATTGGGTCGCCGTGCTGTGTTTGCATTTGGAACCATTGGTACAGCACTGTTTATTCCAGTCATTGTCTATTTGAATACACCCACTAATATTTTATGGATGATGCTGTTCTTCGGTTTTTTGTATGGCATTCCATACGCCATTAATGCCACCTATATGACTGAAAGCTTCCCAACTTCGATTCGTGGTTCTGCGGTTGGGGGAGCCTATAACATTGGTAAAGTGCTTTCAATTTTCTCTCCATTAACGATTGGTTATCTGTCTCAAAGTGGTTCTATTGGCTTAGGGCTCTTGGTGATGGCTGCTGCGTACTTTATCTGCGGTGTGATTCCATTATTATTTATTAAAGACCGACTATTTAACCCGCAAAAGGCAGAGTGACAGATCAATCTGTCACCTTAAATTAAGGATGAAAAGGGACAAGTGAGATGATAAATAAAATCACCAGTGACATTGAACCGATTTTAAAAGCTATTCCTGATGGAGCAACCATCATGACGGGCGGGTTTGGTGTTACGGGGCAACCTGCTGAATTAATTGAGGCCTTAATTGATTTAGGAAAAAAAGAACTCACCATTGTAAATAACAATGCGGCTTCGGGTGATCGTGGTTTAACAAATCTGATTATTGCTGGATGCGTTAAAAAAATGATTTGTTCATTTCCAAAATCTGCGGGATCAACTGTTTTTCAAGACTTATATCGAGCGGGAAAAATTGAGTTAGAGCTGGTTCCACAAGGGAATTTGGCATGTCGTATTCAGGCAGCAGGTGCAGGTCTAGGCGCTATTTTTACTCCAACGGGATATGGCACCAAAGTTGCCGAAGGTAAAGAAACCCGAACCATTAATGGTAAAAATTATGTGCTTGAATATCCACTTGAAGCTGATTTTGCACTCATTTATGCAGATAAGGCCGACCGCTGGGGCAATTTAACTTACCGCAAAGCGGCCCGTAATTTTGGCCCAATTATGGCAAAAGCCGCAAAAAATACGATTGTTCAAGTTAATGACACCGTAGAGCTAGGAACGCTTGACCCAGAGTGCATTATCACACCAGGAATTTTTGTTCAGCACGTTGTAAAAGTAGGAGATATCTAATGTCAGCTCAAAAACGTTCTCGTGAAGATATTGCCAAACTCATTGCAAATGACATTCCAGAAGGTTCTTATGTCAATTTAGGTATTGGTCTGCCTACTAACGTTGCCAAATTTTTGCCAAAAGACAAAGAAATCTTTTTACATTCGGAAAATGGTGTGTTGGCTTTTGGTCCACCGCCACAACCCGGCGAAGAAGACCAAGATTTAGTCAATGCTGGAAAAGAACTTGTCACTTTATTAGACGGTGGATGCTTTATGCATCATGGTGACTCGTTTGACATTATGCGTGGTGGCCATTTAGACATATGCGTGATTGGTGCATTTCAAGTTGCGGTAAATGGTGATTTGGCAAACTGGCACACAGGAAAACCAGATGATGTACCGGCAGTAGGTGGTGCCATGGATTTGGCAGTTGGCGCTAAAACAATTTACGTCTATATGGAACATGTCACCAAAAAAGGTGAGTCCAAAATTGTAAAGGAACTTACATATCCAATGACTGGTGAGCAGTGTGTAAACCGTATTTATACCGATTTATGCATTATTGAACTCAAAGATCAAAAAGCTTATGTGACGGAAATGGTAGACGGTTTAAGTCTTGATGAATTACAGGCAGTGACCGACTGTGAGCTAATAGATGCACGTGTAGCCTAAATTACACACGGAAAAAACGCTTCTTTAAGGATTAAAAGATGAAAAAATTAATTTTAGCTGTAGCTTGCGCTACGGCTTCAGGGACTATTTTTGCAAATTCTTCAGATACAACAGAACAGCGAATTAATTTGCTAGAAAGTGAGCTACAAAAGTTAAAAGCAGAATTGGCAGCTCAAAAGCAAACTCAAAATAATTTACAAGTCAAACAAGTAAAAATTGAAGAAAACATCGAAAAGAATAAAACAGTTGAGCCTACTAAGCCTATTGCTCCGTCATGGGTGACTTGGACCGACAATGTTAAGGTTTATGGTATTGCCCGTATTGATGCGGCGGTCGATTTTAAATCTTCACCTGATTCGGGGGGGAGAACAACCAGCAGTCTGTACAGAACACCTTTTGAGAGTGAAAAACGTTCAAATCATGCGCGTTCTGATGCCATGATTAATGCAAGCAGATTAGGTGTTTATTTTAATAGCCCCAATAAAGCTGTGACGGGGAATATTGAAGCCGATTTCTTTGATAGCTCTAACATGGGAACGGGTGATGGTAAATTCCGTATTCGACATGCATTTTTCACTTATAAAGACTGGACGTTTGGTCAAACATGGTCACTTATGTCCAACATGGAAACACGTACTGAAGCCGTCGATTACACGCAATTTGTGGGAACTTCCTATACACGGACGCCTCAAATTCGCTATGACTGGAAAATAGATGCCAATAATGATTTAAAAGTGGCCCTAGAATATACGGGTTCCAGAGTCTCGGCTTTTCCGTCGTTAACGGGACGCTATAGCTTTAAACAAGGTCCTTTAACTGCACTTGCTCAAGGTTTTATTAACGAGAAGTCAGCAGATGTCGCAACTGCCACGGTTAAGAAAGTAAGCTGGGGCGCTGGAGGCGGCTTAAAATATCAATTAACACCTCAGCAGTCGGTACAAGCAAATTATCAATATATTGTTGGTGATCAAAAATTTATGCCGTACACCACGCAAAGCGGCTTGGCTAATTCAACAAGTTTAAATGCAGCGGGTGATTTTTCTTTAAATGAAGAAAAAACAGATTTAGTTATGAATAAACTCAATAGCGTAAATATTGGTTATTCATATAAATTCAATGAGCAATGGCGTGCAAACTTATCGGCTTCAATGTTTGATTATGATGACGATACGGCTTATGCCAAACTCAATCCCGATGCCAATAAGCGTTTAACCGACTATGCTGCTAACGTTTTTTATTCACCTATTGAACAAATGGATATCGGCATGGAATACCATCAAGGTAAACGAGAAGTCTTTGATGGCAGAACAGCCGATGTGTCACGTGTAAACTTTGTGTCGATGTATAAATTTTAAAATAGGGCGTAATTAAAAAATGGAAAAAATAGTTCGACCCGATGCAGACAATATTTTGTCAAAAAGCTTTATTTTTATCATGGCGATGACATGCGGGATTTGTGCGGGCTCGAACTATTATAACCAGCCTTTAATTTACTCAATTGCCAAAGCCTTGCAGGCTAATGCCGAGCAAGTGGCTTTAACCATTGTGATTGGACAACTGTCTTATGCAGTTGGTCTGTTTCTATTGGTACCACTCGGTGATTTCTTTGAAAAGCGTAGTTATATTTGTTTGCTCATGTGTTGTACGGGGCTTGCACAAGTGGGGCTTTCTTTTAGCCAAACCTTGCCAGTCTTATATGGCTTTACCTTTTTAGCGACATTCTTTTCTATTGCAACTCAAGTTTTGGTTCCATTTGCCGCAGGTTTGGCAGGTCCGAAAAAAAGCCCGCAAGTTGTTGGGACTCTCATGAGTGGTTTGTTCTTGGGAATTTTATTGGCGCGCTCTATTGCGGGTTTACTTTCTACGGTTTGGTCTTGGCATGCCGTTTATTTAATTAGTGGCATCGTCATTCTGTTTTTTGCTTGGATCATGTGGTCAAAATTACCAGTTGCGCGTAAATCCCATCAACTCAATATTCTACAAATTTACAGTTCATTGTTTTCATTAGCGGTACATCAACCTCATCTGCTTCGCCGTGGGTTTGCTGGAGGAATTGGCTTTGGTATTTTGGCTCTTATTTTTACAACCATGACATTCCTTTTAGCCAATGCTCCTTATCATTTTAATGATTTCCAAATTGGTCTATTTGGAATTGTCGGGTTAGCTGGGGTGTTTGCCACACCGTGGGCGGGTAAGAAAATTGCAGCGGGACTCGAGAATAAAGTTGCACTGGTTAGCATGGTTTTATTAATTACGGCATGGATACCACTATTTTTTGCACAGCAATCTTTAGTGGCCTATGCGGTTGGCGTAATTATGGCTTACTTTGGGCTGTCGGCATTTCATGTACTCAACCAAAATCTGGTTTATCGAATTTCCGCGCAGGCTCGTTCCCGAATTAACTCAATTTATATGACGCTCTATTTCGGTGGGGCGGCCTTGGGTTCTTTTATTGCAGTTTATGCATGGAAACACTGGGGATGGGAAGCCTGTGTAGCCTTAGGTATAAGTCTGGCCATTGTGAGTTTTATGATTGATCGCTTAGATTTCTATGAAATGGACAAAATTGCCAAGCAAGAAAAAGCTCCATAAGGAGGAGCTTAACAGGGCTTTTATTTTCTAATAATCATTAATGTGGCAGTGGCAAAAGCATATACTTTTCCATTTTCATCCACGATTTTACCTTCGGTGCTAATAATATTGCGCCCCGCATTAATCAACTCGGCCTTTGCGTAGTAAGACGTATCAACTTGCATGGGACGAATCATTTTAACATTCAAATCAATAGTCCCATAGCCAACCCCATGTTCGAGTAGGGTATGCGCAGCACTTCCTGTAGCAGTATCTAAAGCTGTGGCACAAAAGCCGCCGTGTACACCGCCTTGTATGTTTCGATGTTCTTGTCTAGGAGTAACTTTATAAGTGGCTTTACCTTCGGAAACTTCTACTAATTGCATGGGTATGGTGTGAGCCATAGGTGATGGAGAAACTTCACCATTTTTTAAAGCTGTTAAAAATTCAAGACCTGTGTATTTCGGGCTATCCATAAATCGTCCTTGGATGATTAAGTAATGTAATCACAATACTATAAATTGATTTTTTACGGAATAATATTTTGCAGTACAAAATTAAAATAGCAATCAGTTTTTTATTTCTACATGCATTAATTCAGTAAAACTATTTAAATACAATATATTGAATATTTGATGGATGTTTTTACTTGTTAATTTTTATGAAAATAGTGAAAACTAGTTTTGCTATAAGAAATTTTTTGATATTTTGGTTGAGTTGAAAAAATAAAAGTCTATTCAAGGAAAAACATATCTGCCTGCATGAAACAGACAGTGAAGTGAAAGGGAAAAACTATGCCTTTGTACAAAGCCCCATTACGTGATATACAATTTGTTCTGCATGAAATGCTTCAAACAGAACAGAACTACCAACGTTTAAGCAAATATCAAGAAAGCGTAAATCGAGAATTAATTGATCAATATTTAGAGGCAGCAGCAGATTTCTGTGAAAATGAATTGGCACCTATTAATCAAAATGGTGATCAAGAAGGGTGTCATTTAAATCAAGGCGTAGTGACTACACCGAAAGGCTTTAAAGAAGCCTACCAAAAATATGCCGAACTTGGGTTTACCTCTCTAACTGCCGACCCTGAATATGGTGGGCAGGGCTTACCAACACTATTACGCATTGCGATTTCTGAAATGTTGTGTGGTTCTAACTGGGCTTGGGCAATGTATCAAGGGTTATCTCATGGTGCGATGAGAACAATTGAACACCACGGAACAGAACAGCAAAAGCAGCAGTTTTTAACCAAGTTAATTAGTGGAATCTGGACTGGAACCATGTGTTTAACCGAATCACATGCGGGCTCAGACCTCGGTTTAATTAGAACTAAGGCTGAACCAAATCCGGATGGTAGTTACTCAATTACTGGGGAAAAGATTTTTATATCGGCAGGTGAACACGATCTTTCTGAAAATATTATTCATATTGTTTTAGCTCGATTACCTCAGGCACCCGCAGGCACAAAAGGTATTTCTTTGTTTATCGTGCCTAAATTTAATGTAGATGATGAAGGTAATTTGCAAAATCGCAATCAGGTGGTCTGTAGTGCCATTGAACATAAAATGGGAATTCACGGAAATGCCACCTGTGTTCTTAACTTTGATGGTGCTCAAGGTTATTTGATTGGTCCGGAAAATCGTGGGCTTAATTGTATGTTTACCTTTATGAATACGGCACGTATTGGCACGGCAGTACAAGGGCTCGCTGCCTCAGAAATTTCATTTCAAGGCGCATTAAGTTATGCAAAAGAGCGGCTCGCAATGCGTTCATTATCTGGTCCAAAATATCCAGAAAAGAATGCCGATCCGATTATTGTGCATCCTGCGGTGCGTTCAATGTTAATGACACAAAAAGCATTTGCTGAAGGTGGACGTGCGCTGGCTTATTTTCTAGCTCAACATGTAGACATTGTTGAAAGTTCAGCCGATCAAGAGCAGCAAAAACAGTCCGATAATTTACTGGCTTTTTTAACGCCTATTGCTAAAGCCTTTTTAACTGAGTCTGGTAATGAGTCTGCAAAACATGGTGTTCAGGTGTTTGGTGGGCATGGGTTTATTGTTGAGCATGGAATGGAGCAAATTGTACGCGATGCACGCATTTCAACATTGTATGAAGGAACAACCGAAATCCAGTCCTTAGATTTGCTTGCACGTAAAGTCTTAAATTCAGAAGGCAAGCTCTTAAAGAATATGACGGATTTAATTGATCAATTTATTCTTCAATATCAAGCAAATGTAGCACTGAAACCTTATTTAGAAAAATTAGGTGAACTTAAGCAACAATGGTTATCACTCACTAAAACAATTGCCGAAAAAGCAAAGCACAACCCCGAAGAAATTGGCGCGGCCTCTGTAGATTATCTTTATTTTTCCAGTTACGTCGTGTTTGCCTATCTTTGGGCTCGAATGGCACAAGTTGCCCATGAAAAATTGGCATTAGGTACACAAGAGGAAGCTTTTTATAAAGCGAAGCTAAGCACAGCTAAGTTTTTCTATCAAAAACTTTTGCATCGTACACAAAGCCATGCTGCCGCAATTGAGTCAGGAGCTGAATCTGTCATGGAGCTTGACCAAGATGCTTTTGCATTCTAACAAATAGTAGTTTTTGAGAATCAATGGGTGGGATTTTCATGTGGAATTTTACCCATTGATTAAATTTGTAACTTTAGACTCATGAGTTTTTGGTAGGAAAAACCAATTTAGTCAAAGAAGTAGACCATTAATATAAGCATTAAAACGTGAACTTTCATTAAATATTGATGTTCGATAAGGACTAAGGAAAGAAAATCATGAATGCTTATTATCAATTACTGAATAGATCAATTGGTCCTCAAGGTGAGGTCATTGCTCATTATTGCTCAACTGTTCATGCACAAGGCACTTGGAACCCCCATGAACAGCATATGGCACCAGCAAGTGGCTTAATAGCAGCGGAGTTAGAGCAGTTTTCACCACGACAAGGAATGAGAATTGGTCGAATTAGTTTTGATATTTTCGGTCTTATTGCATTTGGTGAATTTACAATTAAGACCCAAGTGATTCGTGCCGGAAAAACAATTGAGCTAATAGAAGCTGAAATGCAAGCACAAGGTAAAACTTGTATTGTTGCCAGAGCATGGCGAATGTGTACTCAAGACAGTTCTGATATTGCTGGGCTTGAAGATCAGCCAGTTCATCATCCAGACTCTTTTACAGAGTGGAAGGGTATGAAAAGATGGCCGGGTGGTTTTATTCAAACACTAGTGACAAAAATTGATGATCAGCATCGCGCAGGTAAAGGCATTGTTTGGCTAAATAATGATAAAGAAATGGTTGAAGGGCAGCCGACCACAGATTTTGCACATTTGATTGGCATGGTGGATACCGCAAACGGAATTGTGCCAAGACAAGAAGGTGAGTTTACGTGGGGCTTTCCAAATCTTGATTTGCAAATTCACATGCATCGTTATCCGCAAGGTAAATGGCTAGGTTTAGAAACTGTTCAGCAATATGGATCGGATGGCATTGGCTTAACCAGTGCGGTTTTACATGACCTCTATGGCCCATTTGGAAGAAGCGAGCAGATTTTAACTTTACGTAAGATGACCAAATAAATATTTGAACCCATAAAAAAGTCATCCTTGAGGATGACTTTTTTATTTCGAGATTTAATTTTTAAGCAATTTCTTAGCTACGAACTTTAATGAGTGTTGGTGTAAGTTCATCCCAACGCGCTTTTGCAGCATCCATTGCTTTCATTTTGATATGTCCATAACCACGAACTTCTGCTGGTAATTTTGCAATTTGTTCAGCAACAGCAAAGTTATGATTTTCTGGAGCTTCAACAAGTGCTTCAACAAATGCAATGTAACGGTCACGCCATGCTTGTTCGTGTTGACGTTCTTCTTGGCGCGCAAATGGGTCGAGGAAAGTCTCACGTAGCCATTGTAAGCGAGCAAGCATCATCATTGGGAAGCGCATCCAATAACCAAATGCACGTTTACGAACATTTTGTAGACCACCTAATAGTGCTGGTGGAGCAAGATGGTAAGTTAAACGTAGGCCTTTACCGAATTGTGTTTCAATCGATTCTTTGAAGCTTTTACCTGTTAACAGGCGTGCAACTTCATATTCATCTTTATACGCCATGACTCTATAAAGCTGGGTTGCAATCGTACCAGTTAATTCTTCTGGTAACTTTTTAGCAGCTAGTTCTACCAGCGTACGGTATTTAGTTGCATAAGCGTCATTCCAATAGTCTGTCAGACGAGTAGAGCGGTCTTCAACAAGTTCAGCCAACGTTTGCGGCGTTTTGGTTTTTGGCATTGCCGCAAGTAAACGTGCAGCTAAAGTTGGGTCACTTGCAAGGTGACAACCCACACGGAAAGCTTCGATGTTCTTTTCAACAGCAGTACCATTTAACTTAATTGCTTTTTCAATGCTTTCACGTAAGAGCGGAATGCGGCCAGACTGCCATGCCATACCGAGTAATAACTGGTTGGTATAGATTGCATCGCCCAATAGTTGTGTTGCAATACGAGCGGCTGGTAATGAAACCAATTGACCTTGACGAACACGACCACGAAGACGATCAATTAAATCGGTAATAGGCGCATACCAGTCACGAGATTTAATGAATTCAGAAGTCGGCGTGCTGTCTTCATTGACAATCACTAAAGCATCATCTTTTAAGCGAGAAAGTGCGGCACTACCGCCAGCAACTACGGCATCGGCACCAATCAGTAATTCACATTGGCCCGCCGGAATTTTGGTAGAAGAAATTTGCTCATCAGTTGCTGCAAGTTGTACATATGAATAAACCGTACCGCCTTTTTGGGCAAGTCCAGCCATGTCCATAACGCGAGTTGCTTTACCTTCGAGGTGAGCCGCCATACCAAGGAGTGCACCAATAGTCACAACACCTGTACCACCAATACCGCCAACCATAATACGACTTGGAACGTCATATAACTGAGGAATAACTGGTGATGTTGGCCAGCCTGCACCAATACCTTCAAATTTAGCCGGACGTTTCATATCACGTGTATGAACAGTCACAAAACTAGGGCAGAATCCTTCAGCACAAGTGAAGTCTTTATTACAGCTACTTTGGTTAATTTGACGTTTAGTGCCTAAAGCAGTCTCTACTGGCTCAATAGATAAGCAGTTTGATTTTTTCGAACAGTCGCCACAACCTTCGCAAATATCACTATTAATGTATAAACGTTCAGCTGGGTCAGGGTAGGCATCACGTTTACGACGACGGCGTTTTTCACTAGCGCAGGTTTGTACATAAATTAAAGCGGTGACACCTGAAACTTCACGAAGCTCACGTTGAACTGCGTCGAGTTCATTACGGTGGCGAATTTCGACACCCGGTGCAATGCCATCTTCTTCGTTTAATAGTTTAACTTCATCAGTCACGATGACTTGTTTTTTAATACCTTCAGCAGCAAGCTGACGAGTTAACTGTGCAACGCTCAAATGCCCATCTACATGCTGACCACCTGTCATAGCGACCGCATCGTTGTAGAGGATTTTGTAGGTAATATTGGTTTTTGCAGCGATAGACTGACGGATTGCTAAGTAACCTGAGTGGAAATAGGTTCCATCACCAAGGTTGGCAAAAATGTGTTTTTCATTGGTAAATGGTGATGCACCCACCCAACTTACACCTTCACCGCCCATTTGAGAGAACGTTTCAGTACCGCGATCAAGTGAAACGGCAATATAGTGACAACCAATACCACCAAGTGCACGGCTACCTTCAGGAACTACGGTTGATGAGTTATGTGGGCAACCACTACAGAAATACGGTTTACGTTCAGCAAGATCAATAACACGTTTTGATTCTTGCTCTGCTTTTAGCAGTAAATCGATTCTGCTTTGGATTAGTACTTTTAGGCTTTCTGGAATATCTAGTTTTAAGAAGCGAGTAGCCAGCATTTTTGCAATAGGTTCAGGCTGAAACTCATAGTGACCAATGAGCGGTGCTTCCTCGATAGAGGTACTCCATTCACCTTTACCATCAGTTGCTTTACCAATCACATGTGGGCGTTTGCCATCAGGAAGTGAATACAGCTCATCTTTAATTTGTGCTTCAATAATTGGACGTTTTTCTTCAATAACGATCAGTTCTTGCAAACCTTCTGCAAATTCACGAACGCCTTGAGGTTCTAAAGGCCAAATTAGACCAACTTGATAAACACGTAGCCCAAGCTGTTGGGCAGTTTCATCTTCAATACCTAAAATGCGTAAGGCTTCAATCGTATCTAAATAGCCTTTACCACTTGCGGCAATACCAATACGGGCATTTTCACAAGGCCATGTTACGGTATTGATTTTATTCGCGCGGGCATAAGCCAAAACAGCAGGTAAGCGATATTTATAAAGACGTTCTTCTTGCTGAATGCCATGATCTGGCCAACGGATATTAACGCCGTCGGTAGGGAAATTGACATCTTCAGGTATAACGGGATTAACTCGGTCTAGATCAACATGAACTGAAGCAGAAGTTTCTACAATTTCACTGACCAGCTTCATTGAAGACCATAGGCCAGAAAAACGTGAAACGGCAATGGCGTGTACACCAAAGTCTAAAATTTGTTGAACGGATGTTGGGTAGAAAATTGGAATACCACAACCAATCATGACATGTTCAGACTGGTGAGGGATTGTAGAAGATTTACAAGAGTGGTCATCACCAAATAAAGCAACGACACCACCACGTTCAGAGGTACCAGCTAAGTTCGCATGGCGGAGTACATCGCCTGAACGGTCAACACCCGGGCCTTTACCATACCACCATGAAGACACTCCATCATATTTGCCTTGGCCTGAAAGATTAACTTGTTGGGTACCCCAGATTGCGGTAGCAGCCAAGTCTTCGTTTACACCAGGTTGAAATACAACATTATGGGATTTAAGTAATCCTTGAACTTGCCAAAGGAAACTATCATAGTTACCAACAGGAGAACCGCGATAACCAGAAATAAAACCAGCAGTATGATAACCATTAATCGCGTCACGGCGAGTCTGAGCAAGAGGCAATCGAACAAGTGCCTGAATGCCGGTCATATATGCTGTACCGTTATCACTTATATATTTATCTTCAAGTGACACATCCTTTGTTGCAATAATATTTGGAGTGACTTTTGTAGCTATGTTCATTTATATCTCCTTAGAATTTTTAGTAGCTCGGACTACTTTCTTTTTTCAACATCCAGTTGAATATTTGGAGCAAGTGACATACGAAATAAAAAAAGATCGGTTCCTCTTCTTAAAAAAGAATTAGTGCCAATGTATGTACATTTAGTCATTGTGGTTGATCTAAACTGGTGCAACAATCCGTAATTTAGGAAAACATATTTACGTTATGCGCAAAAATCTCGATGGTGGGCTATTGCATGCAATGCATGCATTCCTGAAAGTGATTGATAGCGGGAGTTTCACAGCAGCAGCTGAGCAGATGGATCTGACCACAGCACAGGTTTCACGCCTTATCAGCGAGCTAGAAACACGCTTAGGTACAAAATTAATACAACGCTCAACGCGCCAGCAGGCTCTGACCGATATTGGTGCGACTTATGCAGAGCGCTGTCGCCAAGTCATTTCAATAGTGGATGAAGCAGAATCAGAAGTAACAGGAACGGCATCTAAACCGAAAGGGCGTTTACGTGTATTAAGCATGGGAAGCTTTGGGCATCACTATGTTTTTCCAGTCATGGCCGAGTTTTGTAAAAATTATCCCGAGTTAACGGTGGAATATACGACCTCACAATACGTTCCAGACTTGTTGGCGAAAGGGGTAGATGTGAGTCTCTATCTCACTGAATCTTTAACAGATTCCCGCTTTGTCGCTCGCAGAATTGGCACTATTTTTTCTGTTTTATGTGCTTCACCTGCGTACCTAGAAAAACATGGTGTTCCTAAGTCACCTGAAGACTTAAAAAATCATGCTTGTTTAAGATTAGTCAATCCGTCTATTACAGCAGATTGGCACTTGTTAAATGCAAATGGTGAGTCTTACCAAATTGATATTGGTGGGCAACTCATTGCAGATAACCCTGAGTTATTGTTAGATGTTGTACAGCAGGACATGGGCGTGGCGTTATTGCCGATGTTTTCGGCTTTAGAGGCAGTTCAGAATGGAAGATTATGCCATATCTTGCCTGAGTGGCGTTCGCCCGATATAGGGGTTTATACCTTATTGCCTTCACGTCATTTTATTGACGCCAAAACGCGTGCATGGTTGGATTGGGTGGAAGAATATATTTCACCAAGAATTGAAATGGATGCATCTTATTTTTATAAATAATGAGATAAATTTTTTAAGGACTAAACTAGAAAAGGATGAACAATAATACGGATTAGAATAAAAATAGGGTAGAGAATGCTTCTGTTGAGAGGGGCATTTAATACAGAGATGAATGATAGATTTTAAATAAATTGCATGAGAGATTTAGTCCCAATTCCTGAATGAAATGAGATAAAGATGAGATAGGATGATCTGGTACTCGGCCTAATATTAAGCCTTATACCAGATACTGACCTATTTTAATTTATTATTAGGCACACTTGGTTTGCCAATAAACATTTGCATAATTCGACAAGCTTTTTCGGTTTAATACATTGCTAATATTTTGGCTGGCTTGCATCAGTTTTTCTAAGTCGATGCCAGTTTCAAACCCCATGTGGGATAGTAAATAGAACAAATCTTCAGTTGATACATTACCCGAAGCTCCTTTGGCATAAGGGCAACCACCGAGTCCTGCAAGGGACGAGTCAAAAACACGAATGCCTTGCTGTAAAGACTGATAAATATTGGCAATTGCCATGCCATAGGTGTTGTGGAAATGTCCAGCTAAAACCTTGCTGTCTAGTTCAGCGAGGCAGGCTTGCCAAACCTTTTGAACACGATCTGGTGTTGCGGTGCCAATGGTTTCACCCAAAGACACTTCATAGCAGCCCATGTCATAGAGCCGTTTAACGACTTTCACCACTTGCTCAGGTGCAATTGCGCCTTCATAAGGGCAATCGACAATACAAGAGACATAGCCGCGCACACGTATGTTATGTGCTTTCGCTGCGGTCATGACATCGCTAAATTTTTCAAAGCTTTCATCGATAGAGCAGTTAATATTTTTACGTGTAAAGCTTTCAGAAGCTGCGGTAAAAACCGCAACCTCTTTGCATCCCACTGCTTGGGCTGTTTCAAAACCTTTGATATTGGGGGTGAGCAGGCTAAATTGCACATCGGTTGTTTGCGGTAACAGCTTAAATAGCTCGTCACTTTGAGCCATTTGCGGTACCCATTTTGCCGAAACGCATGAACCGACTTCAATCGATTTCAGACCTGCATTAATCAGGTCATTAATGAAGTTTAAGCGTTGTTCGACGGTTAAAGCCTGCTTTTCGTTTTGGAGGCCATCTCTGGGACCGACCTCCACGATTTTGACAAACTCACTCATGCAACTTCCTCCTGAGCAGGCTGAAATTCCACAAGCTCATCACCAGCTTTGACTTGATCGCCAACTTGGAAATAGGAGTCTACAATCAAGCCGTCTTTAGGAGCTCGGATGGTGTATTCCATTTTCATTGCTTCAAGCGTCATTAAAATATCGTCTTTCTTAACGCTATGATTTGCACTCACCAGCACTTGCGTGACTACACCCGGCATTGGGGCTTTCAGGTGACCTTCATCGGCTTGGCTATCTGCTTGATTAAAATCTTGACGAATATAAGCAAATTTATAGCTTTGTCCATTTTGGAATAAGGTAATGCCTTGCTGACTTTGGTTAAAAGATAGCTTTTGCTTAGTCCCACCAATTTGAACAGAGGCAGTATGCGCATCAATCAATTGCCCAGAAATAGGGTAGCTTTGTCCATTATATTCTGCGGTGAAGCCATCTTCATTTGAGGCAAATTTGATTTGGATATTTTGGTTTAAATAGTTCAGTTTAATACTGTGCTGATAGGAAATATTTAAACGCCATAGTGGTTGAGCCTGCCAAAGCTGTTTTTGGCTTGAGCGATTGTTTTCGATTTTACTTAAAAACTCAATAAATGCTGCTGCGACCACAAGTTCTGGCTTGATCTCTTCAGGGCTAAACAAGAAGTTTTGTTCGCGTTGAATCAGGTTGGTATCAAGCTTGGCCTGTTTGAACGAGTCGCTGCGAACAATCTTTTCAAGGAAGGCAATGTTATTGCCTAAGCCATCGACATGAAATTGGCTTAAGGCATGTTGCATTTGAATGAGTGCAGCTTCACGGTTTTTACCCCATACGATCAGTTTGGCAATCATTGGGTCGTAATACGTCGTGATTTCATCGCCTTCAACAATACCGCTATCTACACGCACATATTGGTTCTGAGTTGGGTAGTGCAAATAGTCAATTTTACCAATCGCAGGTAAAAAGCCTTTTTCAGGTTCTTCGGCATAGATTCGTGCTTCGAGCGCATGCCCGTGAATTTGTAATTCGTTTTGTAGTTTAGGTAACGGTTCGCCATAAGCTACACGAAGTTGCCATTCAACCAAGTCTTCACCGGTAATCATTTCAGTCACTGGGTGCTCAACTTGTAAGCGGGTATTCATTTCCATGAAATACGCCGTTCCGTCTTGTTCCACAATAAACTCGACCGTACCGGCACCGACATAGTCTACCGCACGTGCAGCATCAATTGCCGCTTGACGCATTGCATCAAGCTTTTCGCTTGGCATTTGTGGAGCAGGGGCTTCTTCCAGTACTTTTTGGTGGCGACGTTGCACAGAGCAGTCGCGCTCAAATAAATGTACATAGTTGCCGTGTGTATCGCCAAATACTTGAACTTCAATGTGACGTGGTTGAATCACATAACGCTCAATTAAGACATCATCATTACCAAAGCTCGATTTAGCTTCGCGCTTACAAGAAGCTAATGCATGCAGAAAATCTTCACTGCGCTCAACTAAGCTCATGCCTTTACCGCCACCGCCAGCACTAGCTTTGATTAAAACTGGATAGCCAATTTTGTCTGCCTGTTGTTTTAAAAATTCAGCGTCTTGGTTGGTTCCGTGATAACCCGGTGTTAAAGGGACGCCTGCTTTTTCCATTAAAGCTTTAGACGTGGCTTTTAAACCCATAGCTAAAATGGCATCGACTGGCGGGCCAATAAAGCAAATATTGTGTTGCTGGCAAGCTAGCGCAAACTGGTCATTTTCGGATAAAAAGCCATAGCCCGGATGGATCGCTTGGCTACCTGTATCAATGGCAGCTTGAATAATGCGGTCAGCTTGTAAATAACTTTGAGTCGCAGGCGACTGGCCAATATAGATGGCTTCATCTGCAAGTTTGACATGTTGTGCATTTGCGTCTGCATCAGAGTAAACAGCAACCGTTGCAATACCTAATTTTTTAGCTGTACGAATCACACGGCAGGCAATTTCACCACGGTTCGCAATTAAAATCTTTTCAAACATGATGATCGTCCTTAATTGTTGTTATTCGAGTTAGAAACCCAAGCAGGCTGTTGTTTATTTAAAAAGGCACTCAGACCTTCTTTTGCCTCACTACCTTGGCGAACTTGAGCAATATGATGTGCTGTCTGTTGCAGCAAGTCAGTGCTCATGGTCTGGTTGCTCACCATTTGAATGAGTTGTTTTGATGCAGCCTGAGCATGCGGGCCACCAAGTAATAGAGCATCAATAATTTCTTGAACTTTTCGATCTAAGTCTTCCGCATCTGCGACTTCATGTGCCAAGCCAATTTGTTTGGCGTCACGTGCCGAAATACGCTCAGCAGTTAAGAAGTAACGAGAGGCTTGTCTTGCACCAATCGCACGAATCACATATGGGCTAATGGTAGAGGGCGCAAGACCTAAACGAACCTCAGAAGTTGCAAACTTGGCATCAGTGCTGGCAATGCAAATATCACAAGCCGATGCCAAGCCCATACCACCACCAAAGGCAATGCCATGAACGCGGGCAATAGTCGGTTGTCTCAGAGTTGCAAGTGCATCTAACATTTGCGCGAGTTTTAGAGCATCTGCTTCATTTTCTGCTGAAGATGCTTGACCTGCTTGTTTCATCCAATTCAGGTCGGCACCTGCCGAAAAACTTTTGCCACGACCGGCTAAAACCACAACACGAATATCATCACGTGTATTAATTTGCTTAAAGCAAGCATGCAACTCTTCAATAACTGTAGTATTAAAAGCATTGTGCAATTCAGGACGGTTCAGCCAAACATAGGCAACCTGACCTTGTTGTTCGAGTTGTAAAAATTGATAGCTCATATACACCTCTTACATGCGGAACACGCCAAATTTGGTTGGCTGGATAGGGGCATTCATTGCAGCAGCAAGGCTTAAACCCAGTACTTGACGGGTTTGAGCTGGGTCAATTACACCGTCATCCCAAAGGCGGGCAGAAGCATAATATGGATGGCCTTGGCGTTCGTATTGTTCACGAATAGGTTGTTTAAACTCATCTTCTTGTTGTGCTGACCACTCGGCACCTTTTTGCTCAATCTGATCGCGTTTTAAAGTTGAAAGTACGCTGGCTGCTTGTTCGCCGCCCATCACTGAAATACGAGAGTTCGGCCATGTCCATAAGAAGCGTGGTGAATAAGCACGGCCACACATACCGTAGTTACCTGCACCAAACGAACCACCAATAATCAAGGTGAGTTTTGGTACATTTGCGGTTGCAACTGCCATGACCAGTTTAGCGCCATTTTTTGCAATCCCTTCGTTTTCATACTGGCGACCGACCATAAAGCCCGTAATGTTTTGAAGAAATAACAATGGAATATTGCGTTGTGTGCAAAGTTCAATAAAGTGTGCACCTTTTTGTGCAGACTCTGAAAATAAAATCCCGTTATTGGCAATAATTCCGACTGGCATACCATAAAGCGAAGCAAAACCAGTAATGAGGGTTGAGCCAAAACGTGCTTTAAACTCATCAAAACGAGAACCATCTACAATGCGTGCAATCACTTCGCGGATGTCAAAAGGCTTGCGTGCATCACTTGGCACCACACCATAGAGTTCAGATGCATCAAACAGTGGTTCATCAATTTGCTTGTTTAAGTCATTTGGCTTTTTATTGAGGTTGGCAACAATGTTCCGTGCAATCGCAATCGCATGTTCATCATTTTCTGCTAAATGGTCAGCTACACCTGAAAGACGTGTGTGTACATCACCACCACCTAAATCTTCACTGCTCACCACTTCGCCAGTTGCAGCTTTTACCAAAGGAGGACCGCCTAAGAAAATCGTACCTTGATTACGAACAATAATGGTTTCATCAGACATGGCAGGTACATAAGCACCACCAGCAGTACAACTACCCATCACGACAGCGATTTGGGCAATACCTAAGCTCGACATGCGTGCCTGATTATAGAAAATGCGCCCGAAGTGATCACGGTCAGGGAAAACCTCATCTTGCATTGGTAAATAAGCACCGCCTGAGTCCACCAAATAAATACAAGGCAAGTGATTTTGTTCGGCAATTTCTTGTGCACGTAAATGCTTTTTAACTGTAAGTGGGTAATACGTTCCACCTTTAACCGTTGCATCGTTGGCAACGATCATGCAAGTTACGCCGTTCACCTGACCAATACCTGCAATTACACCCGCAGCTGGAACATCATCTTCATAAACGTTGTACGCTGCCAATTGACCAATTTCTAAAAATGCCGTGCCGACATCAACCAATTGATCAATACGCTCACGGGGTAAAAGTTTCCCTCGAGCCAAATGTTTTTGACGGGCATTTTCACCACCGCCTAAAGCAATACGCTGGGCAACTTGTTTGAGATCTGTGACCAATGTTTGCATGGCTTGCTGGTTTGTTTTGAAGTCTTCACTTCGAACATTAATCTTGCTTTGTAATTGGTTCATAAGATGCGTCCTTATTTATAATTATTATTTGGTTTCATTGAAGAGTTCGCGGCCAATGAGCATGCGGCGAATTTCAGAAGTTCCGGCACCAATTTCATAAAGTTTTGCATCACGCCATAAACGACCAGCAGGGAATTCATTGATATAACCGTTGCCACCTAGAGTTTGAATTGCTTCACCAGCCATCCAAGTTGCTTTTTCAGCAGAATATAAAATGGCACTTGCAGCATCTTTTCGCAGGCTGCGGTCATGGTCGGCTTTTTCACAAGCAGCACCAACGGCATAAACTAATGCTTTACATGCCAACCAAGTTGAATACATATCGGCAAGTTTGCCCTGCATGAGCTGGAATTCACCTAAAGCCTGACCAAACTGTTCGCGTTGATGTAAGTACGGAATCACCACATCTAAACAAGCATCCATAATTCCTAAAGGTCCAGCACTTAAAACTGCACGTTCATAGTCCAAACCACTCATGAGTACTTTTGTACCATTACCCACGCCACCCAGTACGTTTTCAGCAGGCACTTCCACATTGTCAAAAAATAGTGGGTAAGTGTTAGAACCACGCATACCGAGTTTGTCTAAATGATTACCATGACTAAAGCCTTTCATGCCTTTTTCAACTAAAAAAGCAGTCATGCCTTTCGCACCAGCTTTAGGGTCAGTTTTTGCATAAACGACAAGTACATCTGCATCACCGCCGTTGGTGATCCACATTTTTGAACCATTTAAAACGAAATGATCACCTTTTTGCTCGGCACGTAATTTCATGCTAACCACATCAGAACCAGCATTTGGTTCAGACATGGCAAGGGCACCTACATATTCGCCAGAAATCAGTTTTGGTAAATATTTCTGCTTTTGTTGCTCGTTACCGTTTCGGTTAATTTGGTTTACACATAAATTAGAATGAGCACCGTAAGAGAGGCCAATGGCTGCCGAAGCACGAGAAATTTCTTGCATGGCAATAATATGAGCCAGATAACCCATATTGGCACCACCATATTCTTCAGAGACGGTCATACCTAAAAGGCCCATATCTCCGAATTTTTTCCAGAGATGTGCAGGGAATTTGTTGTCTTGATCAACTTGTTGGGCAATTGGTGCAATTTCCTTTGCACAAAATGCGGCCACTGAATCTTGAAGTGCAATTAAAGTTTCATCTAGACCGAAATTCAAGCTGCGGAGGTTCATGATATTTTCATCCTATTGGTTATATTTGTTGTCCATAAAATATTTTGTGGGTATTTGATATGTACCATACAATGATTTTTTAAAAAAGTGAATACAGATTCATAAAATGATTTACAATTCATTTTATTTGTTAGAGAATAAATTATGAGCTATAAACGATCATCTTTAATGCAAGAGCGGATGGAGCAAAATCGTAAGTCGATTTTGAGTTCAGCCAGAAAATTAATTTCAGAAGGAGGGTTTAAAGACGCACAAATACAAACAATTGCAGAGCAAGCGGGTGTATCAAGTGGTCTGGTTTATCGTTACTTCGATAATAAAAGCCAAGTGCTCATTGAGGTTTTGTCTGAGGCCATTAACACAGAACTATTGGTGATTGATTCGATTACTGAAAGTGACTTATCGGCAAAGCAGAAATTACATAAGGCGGTGGCAACCTTTGTAAAACGGGCACTCAATAGTCCTCAGCTTGCATATTCACTCATGTTTGAACCTGTCGATTCAACAGTTGAACATGAGCGTTTTCGTGTGAAGCAATTGATTAAACAAAGTATGAAAAAAATACTTGCGGATGGAAATGCAAGTGGTGAGTTTGTCTTGGATGATTTAAATACAGCAGCACTCTGTGTTGTTGGTGCCATGACCTATGTGGTTGTTGAACCCCTAGATCCAGCTCAAAATACAAAGTTTGATCAAGCACACAGAGACTATTTTTCAAAACAGATTGCTGACTTTTGTGTGGATGCTGTGCAGAAGAAATAGGGCATATAAAGGATAAACATTACAAAGTAGGCGGTTTGGAAAATTAGTTGCAGTAACAACAATTAGATCAGGTACGAAGAGAATTACAAAGAATCAAGGAGAATGATTCAATGCAACAAGAACGGTTAAGCTACGCCTCGGGACCAAGCACGCAACCCTTATTGGGTATGACCATTGGTGAACAATTTGATCAGGCCTGTCGGCAATATGCAGAAAAGGAAGCAATTGTCAGTTTTCATCAAAACAGACGGTTAACCTATAAAGCTTTACAGGATGAAGTAAATGCTTTTGCTTGTAGCCTTTTAAAATTGGGTTTAAAAAAAGGCGACCGGTTAGCGATTTGGTCACCAAACTGTGTGGAATGGACAGTTACCCAGTTCGCGGCCTTTAAAGCAGGGATTATTTTAGTTAATCTAAATACAGCTTATAAAAGCCATGAACTTGAATATGTGTTGAATAAAGTCTCATGCAAAGGATTGATTATTGCTTCTCAATTCAAAACCACCAATTACCAAGAATTACTCACAAAAATTGCCCCTGAGTTAACAAATAGTCCTGATAAAGTACTCAGTTCAGAACGACTGCCACATTTAAAATTTGTCATTAAAATTGATGACCAGCAACACATCGGCATTCACCGTTTTAGTGATTTAGTTACAACACCAAACTCCGAGCAGTTTGAACAATTAAAACAGTTAACTAAGCAACATCAATTTGATGAAACCATTAATATCCAATTTACTTCTGGTACAACGGGTAACCCAAAAGGGACCATGTTGACCCACCATAATATTTTAAATAATGGTTACTTTGTGGGTGAAGGTATTCGTTTAACGCCTCAAGATAAAGTCTGTATTTCTGTGCCGTTATTTCATTGTTTTGGCATGGTGATGGGGAATTTAGCTTGTGTTACGCATGGGGCAACGATGGTCTATCCATCGGCGGTATTTAATCCTTTAGAAACGTTAAAAGCGATTCATCAAGAACGTTGCACGGCAGCTTATGGTGTGCCAACCATGTTTATTGCCACCTTAGAGCATGAACAGTTTAATGAGTTTGACCTGTCGAGTTTAAGAACGGGCATCATGGCGGGTAGTCCTTGTCCACGTGAAATTATGCAGCGGGTCATAGACCGTATGCATATGTCTGAAATCACGATTTGTTATGGTATGACTGAAACCTCGCCAGTCAGTGTACAAAGTTCGGTAAATGATTCGATTGATAAACGAGTAAGCACAGTTGGGCATGTTCATCCGCATGTTGAAATTAAAATTGTCGATTTAGAAGGTCAGATTGTTCCGCAAGGGACTTTAGGCGAGCTATGTGTTCGTGGTTATTCAGTGATGGCTGGTTATTGGGGCGAAGAAGAAAAGACAAAAGAGGTCATTGATTCAGCTGGCTGGATGCATACGGGTGATATTGCAGAAATGGACCAAGACGGCTTTATTAAAATTAAAGGTCGTATTAAAGACGTCGTGATTCGTGGTGGGGAAAATCTCTTTCCTAAAGAAATTGAAGACTTTTTATATACCCATCCCGATGTGAGCGATGTACAGGTGATAGGCTTGCCAGATGCGAGATATGGCGAGGAACTCTGTGCATGTATTATTTTGCATGAACATCATCAAATTGATGAAAATAGCATTCGTCAATTCTGTAAAGAGCATATTTCCCATAATAAAGTACCGCGCTATGTTCGATTCTTTAATGAATTTCCAATGACTGCTTCAGGCAAAGCCCAAAAGTTTAAGTTACAAGAAATTATGCGTGCTGAGCTTAATTTGACAGGAAATGTCTTTGATTAAATAAAGCCAAAAGCCCAGTCAAAGTGCAGCAAACTATAAATTGAAAGGCAGTTTAAATAGAGGATAAAACAAAATGGCAAAAGACTTTAATAGCCCAAAAGTAGTCGATGGTTATGATGAACATATCCGTAAATTAATTCCGGGTTATGAAGTGATCCATCAACAGGTGGATGCCATTTTGCAATCAGTGTTGAAACCAAACTCTCACATATTAATTGTGGGATGTGGCACGGGTTATGAACTCGAATATTTACTTAAAAGACATCCGAACTGGAAATTTACAGCAGTTGATCCGTCTTTAACGATGCTGCAAAAAGCCCAAGAACAGATTGAACTTTTAGGGAAATCTTCACAAGTGACTTTTGTACATGGGGAAACTTCAGCTTTGCCTCTTGAAAATTGCTTTGATGCTGCACTTTCTATTCTTGTGGCACATTTTATTGCAGATGATGTAAAACCTGCGTTCTTTAAAGATATTTATAATCGCTTAAATGAAAACGCCGTCTTGCTCACCTACGATTTAATGACGTGTATAAACCCTCAGCAGCTTCAAGCTTTACGTTATTTATGTTTGGCACAAGGCTTAACTGAGGAGCAATGCCAGAAAATGTTAGAGCGTATGGCTCAAGACTTTTTTAGCCTAACCTCAGAAGGTTATATAAAACTTTTGCAAAAGACTGGCTTTGAAAGCGTGCAGTCCTATGCACAGGTTCTGACTTATCAGGGTTTTATTGCAAAAAAATAATGCCCGTAGAGACATAGGAATGTTGTCTTAACACCTAAATATTCTCAATGAGGAAGAGAATATGAAAACTGAAAAAAAATAGAAGAACTCGTTTTACTTAAAACAAATTAAAAAGTGGCCCTAATGCCGCTTTAGGGAGGTTTTGTCTAAAAAATATGATGGAAGGTCTTTCTTGAGAAAGAAAGTCAAATTTTCAAGGACCTATCTAAATAGGTACATAACAAAAAGGATGTCGAGATCTTTAAGTCTATTTTAAAGATCAAAAAAGGAAAGTTTTATGATAAATGCTTTAAATACAACGGTTCAAAAAAGCCTATTGGCGGTTTCTGTGACCCTGTTTGTGTCTTCTGCTTTTGCAGGCAAAACAGATCCTGAAATAGAACAACTTCGCCAAGAAGTAAAAGAACTACGAGCTATGCTACAAGCAAATATACAAGCTCAAAAATCTTTATCGCAAGGACGAGTGGAACTAGCAACTTCTGCAACGCCCCAAGCTGTGCAGCCAATACAGCAAGGGTTAACTAAGTCTGGCGCAGAATTTAACTTATACGGTTATATACGGGCAGATGCTTCTTATCAAATGAAAGGCGCATCTACCATGTATAACAACATTAGTGGGGTTCCACTCGAAAATACTCCTGAAGAATCTGCTCAAAAAGACCAGTTGCACAGTACCGTCAATGTGACACGCTTTGGGTTGAATTTTAAAACCCCAACAGCCATGGGTGATGTGGGTGGGAAACTGGAAATGGACTTCTTTGGCGCAGCCACTCGTGATCAGTTCCGTATACGCCATGCTTATTTAACGTTTGATAAATGGCTCATTGGACAAACGTGGTCGACATTTATTGCGCCAGAATATTACCCAGAAACGATTGATGCAGGCACATTTGTAGGTGGAGCATTATTAAGATCGCCGTTAGTTCGCTATAGCGATAACTTAACTGCAAATACAAGCTTTGCAATATCGGTTGAAGACCCGAAATATACAGCGACCTCAGACCCAGATAACAAAATGCGCTTACCAGCTTTGATTGGGCGCTTAAATCATAAATTCGCCAATGGCTCGATGCTATCAGGTCGTAGTTTTGTGGCTGAAAAGAGAACCAACAATGATGAAGAAGTGGCTTGGGGTGTAGGCCTAGGGGGGAAATATCAGATTACGCCAGATACATTACTCAAAGCTGATTATTACCATGTCAAGGGAGATGGACGTTTCCTACTATGGAGTAACAGCGGCTATGCAATAGATGATCAAAACAATATGCATAGCAATGAATTTGACACAGTTTCATTAGGTATAACCCATCAGTTTACGCCACAAATTCGTTCAACCTTGGGTTATGGCTATATGAAAGCCAAAGATGATAACCGTTTTGCCGAATTACAACGTAATAGCACAACCCAAAACAAAGAACTTTGGCAGGGCTGGGTAAATGCACTTTATAACCCTTATAAACCAATTACTTTGGGCGTCGAATATGTTTATGGCGAACGAGAAACTTTTGATGGGCGTAACGGGACCGATAACCGCTTCAACATGATGGCGAGTTACGATTTTTAATTAATTCAATAAGACCTTGAATAATCTGTTTTTTCTTTAGGGTGCAATATGTCGTTTTAAAAAATTGAATATGAATTTATCTCACAGAGGAGGTGGGTAAATGACAACATCTAAATTAAATGTAAATGAAATTATTGATCAGGCCAAATTTAGACCTTATCACTGGAGTATTTTACTTTGGTGTTTATTAATTATTATCTTTGATGGGTATGATCTGGTTATTTATGGTGTAGTGTTACCTTTGCTGATGCAAGAGTGGTCGTTGACGGCTGTACAGGCGGGAATGTTAGCAAGTACAGCACTATGCGGAATGATGTTTGGGGCAATGTTCTTTGGAACTTTGGCAGACAAAATAGGCCGTAAAAATGTGATTTTAATTTGTGTCGCTCTTTTTAGTGGTTTTACTTTTTTAGGTGCTTTTGCATCAAGTCCACTTGAGTTTGGGGTGCTTCGATTCTTAGCGGGATTAGGTATTGGTGGGGTAATGCCAAATTTAGTTGCACTCACATCAGAATATGCACCTAAACGTATACGCAGCACCTTAGTGGGTACCATGTTTAGTGGATATGCGATTGGGGGGATTCTTTCAGCATTAATTGGCAGTTATTTGGTTGAAAGTCAGGGGTGGCAAATTATGTTCCTGATTGCAGGCATTCCTTTATTTTTGTTGCCTGTTATATGGAAGTTTTTACCTGAGTCTTTAACCTTTTTGGTTAAAACTGGTAAAACTGAGCAAGCACAGCGCATTATTCAAAAAATTTCACCTGAACAATCTATGAGTATCGATACGCAGTTAGTGCTTAATGACGATAATGTTCCAACAGGTAGTTCTGTAAAAGGATTGTTTCAACAAGGCCGCGCATTCAATACACTCATGTTCTGGTTAGTGTTCTTTATGTGCTTACTCATGGTGTATGCCTTAAGCAGCTGGTTACCAAAACTCATGCTTGCAGCAGGGTATTCACTCGGAAAGAGTATTTTATTCTTGTTTGCCCTAAATGTTGGCGCAATGATCGGCTCAATTGGTGGCGGCATTCTTTCTGATAAATTCCATTTAAAACCTGTAATTATGGCAATGCTGTTAGCGGGTGTTGTGGCATTAGTCGGTTTAGGCTTTAACTCACCAGCCTATGTTTTATATGGTTTGGTGACTGTTGCAGGAGCAGCAACCATTGGTACCTCAATTCTTCTTTATAGTTACGTTGCTCAATATTATCCATTAAGTGTGCGTTCTACTGGAATTGGCTGTGCTTCCGGTGTTGGCCGAATTGGGGCAATTGTCGGGCCAATTTTAACTGGCATGTTATTAGGCCTCCAGTTACCACATAAAATGAATTTCGTGATGATCGCGATTCCTGCAATTCTTGCTTTTTTAGCAGTCATGATGCTTCGACGACAAGCTGTTGAAAAACAGCCGATTGCACCGAAACTTACCGCTGAATTAGAAGGTAACTAATCGATATTGATACAGGTAGGGGGGAAATTCCTACCTGTATCTGGAAATTTTATTTGTTAATTAACTGGTTTAAAAGAACTAGATTCGCCATTTGTTGATTACCGCGATCATTGGGATGTAAATGATCACCTGAGTCATAAATCGGGTTTAATCGATCGGGATGTTTTGAATCTTTTAAACCTTGATCAAGATCAAGAACTCCATCAAATGTTTGACTTGTTCTTATCCAATCATTAATTTTTTTCCGTAATTGGTCTTTGTTCGGTTGGTAGTAGTTATCTAAAGGGGTATTGGGTAACGCACCCGAAAATGGAGGTAAGGTTGCCCCAATTACTTGAATGCCTTGTTTATGTGCTTCATCTACGACACGTTGATACCCTTGAGTTAATGCTTCAAAAGACGGTATTTCTTGTTTAGGAGCAAAAGCAGTACCTGGCCATGAAATATCATTAATGCCCACTAGAACAATTAATGTTTTAACACCTGAATATTGAAACACCTCTTTTTTTAAGCGCTCTAAAGCACTGTCGCCCATACCATCTGTGAGTAGTCGATTTCCTGAAATTCCGCTATTAATCACCGCTACTTGATGTGGCGATAAACGCTTAGCTAAAAAGTCGGTCCATCTGGTATTTGCATCTAAAGTTGCAGTTGCTCCATCGGTAATTGAGTCTCCAATGACCGCAACAACATGGGCTTTATGCTTTGGTTTTACTTCTATCGCAGAGAGTAATAATCTTGCAGTGGTTGTTTTAGCATCGGTAGGAGTATTTAAATTTTCGGTTTGGTTACCTGTAATAAGCCAACTGGTTTGTTTAGCATCCCAATGAAAAGTTTTAAATGTCGTTGGCTTTTGAATAAAACTATTTACCATTAACTGTGCATGATTAGGAACAGAGAGATGAATTGGGTCACTAATCAATTGTTTACCCGGTAAAATTTGTGCTTTGAGCTTACCCGAGAAGTAAACTGGATAAGCACTCTGAGATTTTAAACTTTTTGAATTAACTAAACCTACGGTAGTTTTATCAATGTAAAGCGGCTGTTCACCATATTGATTTGTGAAAACGAGTCTAACTGCTTCACCACCCAAACTAATTTGACTCACTTGTCTGATTGTTTGGTTAGATATTTGCTCGGGAATATGTGTTGGGAAAACAAAATCTTTATTCCAAACCTTTTGTGGGCTGGCTGACCAACTGGTAATCCATTGGCTCTTTTGTACTTCTGCTTGCGCTACGGTAGACAATAAAACTAAAGAGAAAAGGGTAGATTTATAAAGTTTCATCTCATGAATCCTTAAAAAGAATTAGAGTCATCTTGAAACAAATTAGTGGCTTGTTATAGCGGTCTAAGCGGAATAAGATTTGTGAATCAGATTCATAAATAGATTTCGTTATGTCATATTTTGATATTAATCGATCTGGCGAGCTGGCAATTTTTATTCGAGTGGTCGAATTAGGAAGTTTTTCAGCAGTAGCGAGAGCATGTGATATGACGCCGTCTGCTGTCAGTAAATTAATTGCTCGGCTCGAAAAACGACTTGGCGTAAGATTACTGAATCGTTCAACACGCCAGTTTCAGCTCACAAGTGAAGGCTGTCAGTTCTATGAACAAGGTCTTCAAATACTCAGTGAGCTAGATGAGCTTGAACAATCTGTTACTGCAAATCACTCACCTAAAGGACGAATAAGAATACATACCAGTTTTTCATATTGGACCCATTTTTTGTTGCCGTGCATTTCTTTATTTAATCAGCGCTATCCACAAATCGAATTAGAGGCTCATTTAAGTGATGAAGTCATTAATTTAGTTGAGCAAAGAATTGATGTCGCGATTCGGACAGGACCATTAAAAAGCTCAAATTTAGTGGCTCGCTCATTGGGGAGCACTCATAAACATTATGTATGTTCACCTAGATATATTACACAGTGTGGTTGTCCACAGCATCCAGATGAACTATCTGAACATCAGCTTTTAGACGTCAGCTATCAGCGCCAGAATAAGACATGGCTGTTTAAAAAAGAGAATCAAGAAATCACGCTCGTACCTACTCAGGTTTTAAGAGTAAATCATGGGGAAGCGATTTTGCAGTTAGCACTTGCCGATGCAGGCATTGCACAACTCAATGAGTTTCAAGTTCGAAAAGCGCTAGAACAAAAGCAGTTAATTAAAATTCTTGAAGACTGGAATGTTAATGCTTCTGAAGAATTTCATGCTGTCTGGATCGGGCATGATAAATACGTTCCTAAACGTGTAAGAGTCTTTCTAGATTTCTTGGTGGAACATGCAAATATCAGTTAATTGAGTCTTTTCTGGCACTTAACTGGCACTGGTGAATTGTTTCATTCATTGTTTCTACAAAGTTCATGTCCGCATCAATATTTTGTAAGCTTACTTTTTCTAGATCTTCTACAAATTGTGGCGAATAATGTTCTTCTAAAGCGTTATAAATACAATTGCATTGTGAGAGCGCATGGCCTGACCACACACAATGAGTATTGAATTCGTTTTTACTGATAGGTCTGCACCCTAATAAACTTATAGAAATTATTAATAGAGTGCACACTAAAACAATACGATATGAAAAAAACATCATTATTGCTCTTCGTTGGTTGTTGTTATCGTTAAGTTGTGCTTATAGATGCGCTCATCTTTAACTGGCGTTAAATATTGAGATCTTTTCCCTAAAAAGATAAAAGTAGGGATAGGTAAAAAGATGGGAAGAATTCTTTAAACGTGTTTTAAGCTGAACAATAAGATAATGAAGAGTAATAAAAATAAAATGATATAAAATAATAGTCATTAGAGACTCCTTGATAAAAGAAGTTGTGCCCAATCACTGCTATTAATTATGGTGGTGAAACGAAAGAGGGTTAGCAGACTGATACCTAAGAAACCAGCACACCCGAAGGTGTCCCACTCCCGTTCCTCCGTCAAAGGCACGAGGGGCTCCACACCAAAAACATGTTTTTAGTGCACTTAGGTAGACGATCTGCTAAAACCGACTGACAAAATAGGTCAGCCGGAGCATCATAAGCTGAGCCTTAAAGCGGGTCAATTGCAAAAATAAAAGATTGGTTTACATAAACAAATATTAATATTTTTAAATTTTCATTAATAAAATAACAAGTTATTTAGAATTTAAACAATTGAATAATTATTAAACCTAATTTCTACAATGGAGTTTTAATGTTTATATATCAAAGATTTATTAATTGTTTATTTATATATTGTTTACAATCATTGGCTTAATAAGCCACAAACTCAGAAAGGATGAGCAATTTTATTTTTATGAATATGGCAATCTTAAATAATTAGCTAATGCCAAAATTTAATTAAAATATCAATTGCAAGAATGGTATTTTTTAATCATTTATTTAATTTTGATTTTACAAAAGCTTGCATAATCTACAAAAGTTAAGAGAACCACAGTGGTAGGCCAACAGAAGATAATGTTATTCATCAGCCGACATCTTAAAATTAATAAGGGTGACTTCAATGTTAAGAATTTTTTGTGCAGTGAGTATGGTCGTTGCAATTGCAATGGGTATGAGCGCTTGCCAAGATCGAAATTCAAGAGATGATGAAAATCATGGTGCTAATGACCCAACCACCGCTCACCAAATTGATAAAAATTCATAACTATTTTTTCTAAGAAAGCTCACTTTTAGGTGAGTTTTCTTATCGTTATTTTCTATAAAATATGTAACATAATAAAAAAGATAATTATATGAAAATACAAAATTAATCAGTAAATTAGTAAGTTATTATCTTTCTTCGAATTTGTTGTTACTGAAGTGTTTCTATAATGAGTTATAGTTTCAAAAAATTAATAAAATAAACACAATAAATTACTTATATTCATCCTAAATTCATTGTAGTCATGGCAGTTTTATAAAGGTAAGGATATGCCCCAGTACTTAAGAATAGCTGAGAAAATATATCAAAATGTTAAAGAAAAAAAAGGTTTTACAGATGACCATATGGAAGATCTTAACAATTTGATGATTGAACTCAGACATGAGCTTAAGGGGACAAAGCTTAAGCTTTTATACAATTATATTGATTTTGCTGAATTACTTATTAAACCTCTACAGGAATCTAAAATTAAATTGGATTTAAGTATTATTCCGCAGAGTAAGAATACTCAAGAATTTGTATTGTGGCTTGCGAGTTTTATTGAGCGGATTACCACGGGTGGACAAGAAAAATTACCGCCAATCAGAGCTAAGGTTACTTTATCTTCATATGATTACGAAGAAAATTATCGTTCAGTGCAACATCCAGTAAATAATGGGGAAGAAATTATTGAATATTTTAAGAAAAAAGATAGTTAAATAAGATGCTATAAAAAGAGCTTATTTCCGAGGGCCAATAGGAAATAAGCTCATATTTTTAAATTAATAAATAGAAGATACTACATTACAAATACTATCTATCGTTCCATGCGTCTTTAATTGCCTGTTTAGCATGTTCCCATTTTAAGCGGGATTCAGCTTTTAGCTCTTCCCATTTTTGTTGAAGGCTACCTTCGACATCTTCAAATTGAGCACCTTCTTCAGATTCGGTACGGGCACGATGACCTAATTCATAGGCTGTCGAGAAATCTCGATCATAATCTAGATCTGGAGTAGTAAGTTGAGCTTCTTGATAATAAGGACGAGTAACATAACTTTCGCGCCAATAGGTATCAGAATAGTTATGGTCGCCGGCTGGCAGTCGTGCGTGATCGCTATTTTGATCTGTCATCAGTTTTTCCTCATCTATTATTAAATTTTATGCTTATATTGAATTTAGGAAGGTGAAGGCACCTTCCTAAATAAAATGAATGACCGCATCAAATAACAATTAAATCGGCAATGAATTAACGTTGCTGATTATTGTTATTTGGGTTTTGTTGGCTTGGATCTTTTTGATTAGAGCCTTGTTGTGGGCGGCGGTTGTCATTTTGCTGTTGTTGCTGATTGTTTTGTTGCTGTTGATCTTTTTGCTGTTGGTTGCCATTTGGCTGCTGTTGGTTATTGCGCGAATCGTTTTGCTGCTGTTGTTGTTGCTGTTGATTATCGCGTTGATTGCTTTGATTATTAGTAGTGCTCATCTTTAATTACCTCATATCATTTATGATGTGTGTTTTATCTGAGAGCTTCAGATAGGTTTATTTAAACATGAAAATTTTAAATGTGCAGCCTAAGGGTGTTACCCTATATTTAACTGTAACTTTAGAAATTAATTAAAACCTTGATTTTTATATAATGAAGTTTTTATCAATAAACATAATTAATATGAAGATCGATAAAATTACATTTAAGTACATTGGTGTTAAAGAAACACTATGATCATTTCTAAATATGTATTTGTTATTTTTTATTGGTGAGATTCTATTTTTTATTATCTAATATTATGAATTCTATATCTTGAGTAATGTAATAAACAAGTTGTCTAAGTTTAAAGTAAGGAAGGCCCTTAAATATACGGCGGAAATTATAAAAATTATTTTTATAATAAATAGAATAAAAGAAGGTACCTACAGGTTTTTCTTTTGTTTCTGATCCACCTTTTTTTAATAATCCTGTGCAAGCAACATAAAGATCAGCCTTTATAAGTTCTTTGCCTTTTTTGATCATCTCTATGGTGATCGGCATGGACTCAGGTGTATGTTTTTCAATAAGTTCAGAAGAAATATGAAGTGTATTTTCTTTAACACGTAAGTCATAACTGACTAAGCTTCCAATAAAAATATCGCCGGAATAGGGGCTTAAAGAAAAGCGATAAGCTAAATAGCCCGCAGAGGCACTTTCAAAAAATGCAATTTTAATTTTTTCTTCTGCTAATAATTTGCAACATGAGTTAAACATTTTTCTATCCTTAGCTATGTTTTTAAGTTATTTATAGAATTATTTTAAATTATTTTTTGTTAACTTTTTAATCTTTATGATTTTAAAGGTAACTATAATGTAATAAAAATTTAAATTTTATATTTTTTTTATAAAAATAGGCAGTTAAGTTATTCTAAAGATGAGAATGTAATTTTGTGTTAGGTGTTACACATTTGAATTTGAAAGGATTTATACAGAAACAATTGTTTTTAATAACGTAATATAACAAAGATAAGCTGGGATAATATGGTGGGTAAAGTATGGTATTTTATATCTCACAAAAGGAGAATAGAAATGCCTGTTGTAGTGAAAGAAAGATTATTAGACCTATTACAAGATAATCAACAGAACTATTACGAATTATTTGTTTTTTTCCTTGATCCTGATATTTCTAGTTTTGAGAAAGAAAAAAAAGCAAGAGATTTTCTAACTAAAGAAATAGATAAAATAGATCAAAAGGAAATTGATTTCCCTTCAAATATAAATATGGTTAAAGCATGGTGTGAGAACAATAATAAAGAAAATTGTGAGGTATTTCAGGCTTATTTAAATCGTCGGCAAGCGGATGGTGAGAGAGAATATTTCAAAAATGTGAGTCAAGCATTTGAATTTTTAATTAAAGTCTCTCCTACAAAAAAAGTAGATGGTGCATGGCTGTATAGTTGTGTTCACTACTGGAATGATCCAGTTTTTCATGAACTAATTATTACGTATTTGGAAGAGCTGGGGTTAGGTGAACCGAAAGCAAACCACGTATGTATTTATGATGATTTACTACGTAGTTTGGGAATCGATAGTTTTGATCTGCTTTTAGAAGATGAATATTATCATCATGCCGTGGTTCAGTTGGCTCTTGGTTATGCTCCAGCTGAGTTCATTCCCGAGATTATTGGGTTTAATCTGGGCTATGAACAGCTGCCTCTTCACCTATTGATTAGCAATTATGAACTAGCTGAACTGGGCATCGATTCTAAGTATTTCAATCTGCACATCACCATTGACAACATTGATAATGGACATGCAAATAAAGCGATTAAAGTTATAGAAAATATTTATGATAAATATAGAGATAAAGAACTTTTTCTTACTAAATTAAAACGTGGTTTTGCGCTAAACAATCATGGCGTGGGCTCTTCGAAAATTATAAAAAATTTAAATGTTGAAGATTTTGTTCTTAAAATTTTAAAGAGGAAGGCGCTCGTAGGGCAGTTAATTCATAACGAAACCAGAGAGTTTGGGTGCAAAACGATTAATCAATGGTTATCTAACCCAGACGATGTTGAGGGGCTGGTATCGCATTTAATTGACCATAAATGGATTAAATTTAATAGCAATCCTGAATAAAGTATTTTTTGGAGATTAATTAATGATGAGAATGGAAAAATGTATGGGGTATTTAACCCTGTAGAGCGTCAGATCATTCATGACTGGATTGCGGGCAATGATCATTCTTCTAATGTCTTGGCATATAGCAGAGCATTAAATACTAGCCAACGTATTCAAGATTATTTATTTAGCTATATCTCTGATGGCGAGCTTGATGCATTGCAAGAGCGTGTGCAGAAATCACATGATCTTGCCATAAAAATATGCAAGCTGACTCCGTTTCTGGGGCCAGATTCACATCATAAAAGTATTGGACTTTGGAGCACACGTAAATATGTTGAACTCCTTTTCCCATATTTAAATTCTTTTAACAAAAACTAGTTCTTTAATTTTTCTACTTCACCCAAGGTTTAACTTTAAAACATAGGTAATAAACATGACTGATAACGTTAAATTAACAAATAAAACAAGTGAAATGGCTGGTGCTGATGAGGCAAACAAAGCCAATACCACTCAAAAAACTGAACAGTTAGATACAGTAAGAGATGATGCTACAAATCAGGCTTTAACCACCAATCAGGGGGTTAAAATTGCTGATAACCAAAATAGTTTAAAAGCAGGAACGCGCGGATCAACGTTATTAGAAGATTTTATCTTACGAGAAAAGATTACCCATTTTGACCATGAACGAATTCCAGAGCGTATTGTGCATGCTCGTGGCGTAGGAGCTCATGGTTATTTTCAGGCTTATGAAGGCAATGAGCGTCTAACGAAAGCGGGTTTTTTGACGGATCCATCTATTCAAACTCCAATTTTTGTACGTTTCTCGACTGTACAAGGGCCACGTGGTTCAGCCGACACCGTTCGTGATATTCGTGGATTTGCTATTAAATTTTATACGCAAGAAGGCAACTTCGATTTGGTCGGCAATAATGCTCCGGTTTTCTTTGTGCAAGATGGTATTAAGTTCCCTGATTTTGTACATGCGGTAAAACCTGAACCAGATACTGAAATGCCTACTGGAGCGAGTGCGCATGATACATTTTGGGACTTTGTGTCTTTAGTACCAGAGTCAGCGCATGCCGTGATTTGGGCGATGTCTGATCGCGCTATTCCTCGTAATTTACGTTCAATTCAAGGCTTTGGTGTGCATACCTTCCGTTTAATTAATGCTGAAGGTAAAGCTCATTTTGTTAAGTTTCACTGGACCCCTAAACAAGGCTTAAGCGCTCTGGTTTGGGATGAGGCACAAAAACTTGCAGGTAAAGATCCTGATTTCCATCGTCGAGATCTTTACGAAGCCATTGAGAAAGGCGTGTATCCTGAATGGGAATTAGGGGTGCAAATTGTTGCAGAAGAAGATGAAATGAAGTTCGATTTCGACTTACTTGACCCGACAAAAATTATTCCTGAAGAATTAGTTCCTGTCACACCTATTGGCCGTTTTGTTTTAAATCGAAATGTTGATAATTTCTTTGCTGAAACAGAGCAGGTTGCTTTCTGTCCAGGGCATATTGTACCGGGTATTGATTTTACGAATGACCCACTATTACAGGCACGACTATTTTCATATACGGATACACAGTTAAGTCGTTTAGGTGGACCGAATTTCCATCAAATACCAATTAATAAACCTGTATGCCCATTCCATAACAATCAACGCGATGGTATTCATCAGCATACTATTCATAAAGGGCAAGCTTCTTATCAACCAAATTCAATTGATGGGAACTGGCCGGTTGAGACACCTCCAGCGGCAGAAAATGGTGGATTTGAAAGTTACTATGAGAGAGTGAGTGGTCAAAAGATTCGTGAAAGAAGTGAATCTTTTTCCGATCATTTTTCTCAGCCGCGTCTTTACTACAAGAGCCTTGCGCCTCATGAGCAAAAACATGTGGTCGATGCGTATACCTTTGAGCTCAGTAAGGTAAAAAGAAAACATATTCGAGAACGTCAGGTCCAACAAATTTTGGCGAATATCGACCTTGATTTAGCACGTCAAGTGGGAGCAAATCTAGGTATAGAAGTACCTGATCTTAGCCTTGATTTTAAACCTCAAACAGTTGAAAAATCGGCTAAGTTATCCATGCTCGCTTTCCCGCCAGCCGATATTCAAGGCCGAAAAATAGCCGTACTCATCCATAATCTGGTGAAGTCTGATGCATTAGAAACCATTAAAAACTGGGCAATTAAGGAAGGGGCTGTTGTTCATTTATTAGCACCGAGTCTAGCACCAGTTAAAGATCATCAAGACAAAGTTATTGCAGCTGATGGTATGCAAATGGCAGAACCATCAATTGCTTATGATGCAGTCATCATTCCTGATGGCGATAATCTAAATGCGGTGATACAAGATGGTGTAACTCGTCATTACATATTAGAAGCCTATAAACATTTAAAACCAATCGTTTTTTTAGGTAATAAATCTGACCTACTTGAACCACTTAATTTGGTTGCAGATGAAGGAACACTAATAGAAGATGAATTTAAGCATATTTCAGAGAAACTTAAAAACTTGCTTAAAGCTCATCGCGTTTGGTCGCGAGAGAAAATAGCTCAGCACGTTCCGGCTTAAAGTAAAAGCCCTGAAGGTTGTTAACTTTCAGGGCTTTTTTATGCAAAGATTTTCTATCTTTTAACCATTTACAATTTGACCGCCGTTTACATGAATAACCTGACCTGTAATGTAGCTTGCATCATCTGAAGCAAGGAAAAGATAGGCAGGGGCGACTTCACTTGGTTGACCCATTCTTCCCATCGGTGTGTCTTTACCAAACTTCTCGACAGTTTCAGCATCAAAACTACTTGGAATTAAAGGTGTCCAGATTGGACCCGGTGCAACCCCATTTACGCGAATACCTTTTTTCTGTTTCATTAAATTGTTTGATAGGCTACGTGTAAAAGAAGTAATTGCCCCTTTAGTACTTGCATAATCAATGAGTTCATCATGCCCTTGATAGCTAGTAATACTGGTTGTATTAATAATGCTATCTCCCTCTTGCATATAAGGAATAGCTTCTTTTGTTAAGTAAAACATTGCAAAAATATTGGTTTTAAATGTTTTTTCTAATTGTTCATTGCTAATGTCTACAATATCTTTTTGCTGATATTGAACACCTGCATTATTGACCAAAATATTAATCTTGCCAAAATGCTTTAAAACTTCATCAATTTCTTGTTTTGCAATGTCTGGATCTGAAATATCGCCTTTCAGTAAAAGACAACGTTGGCCTTCTTTTTCAATAAGTTCTTTAGTGATTTGGGCATCTTGTTCTTCTTCAAGATAAAGTATGGCAATATCCGCACCTTCTCGAACAAATAATACAGCCACGGACCGACCAATACCGCTATCACCACCGCTGATTACGGCAACTTTACCTTGTAACTTATCGCTGCCTTTATGCGATGCTTTTATGACTTCTGGTTCTGGATGCATTTTTTCCTGATCACCAGGTTGATGAGATTGGACTTGTGCAGGGGCGGAGGATGGATACTGATTTGTTGAATTTTCCATGTTTCAAATACCTCTGTTTAAAATCTAGTTTTACTATTCCTATAATGCTTAATTCCCACGTGAATATGAGTAAGTTGTCTTTTTTAAAAGGTTGCATTTGTTATTTTATATATAGAGATGTAAAAAAATATTTATTATCTAAATATTAGGTAATTTCTAATATTTTAACTTTGTTTTTATCAATCATACTTTCAATAATAGATCTATGACCTGTATCATTTAACCAGTTCTCTATAGGTAAATTTTTAGATAAATCTAGTATTTTCTTTATAATTACTTTTGCTGATTCTATCGCTTCTAAATTTTTATTTTCTTTAGTTAAGTAATTGTCACTCATTAATTTTTCTTCTTCTTTAATCTTTTTTGATTTAATTACATATACATCTCTTTGAAAGGGATGGCTTGCGTAAGGCGGCTCTATTCTATAACTCCATTCCTGATCAAAGCTCTGCCATGTGTTATCAATATTAATATGGCCTAGTAGAATTTCAGGAATTGAAATATGTATGTATTGGGGAGTTGGCTTTTGATTTTTGAATGGCATCATTTCTTCTCATCATCAAATATCTTAAATTAATTTTTAAACATGAAAGATTATTGTACAAGTAAATATTTTTTTGAAATGTTATAATATATGTTATTGTTTTTTTATTAAAATTAAATGTTTTGCAACTGTTTCTTTAATTAACCCATTGTTTTGGTTTTTTACGATTTTGTTTATATTGAAAGTTTTTGTTATCTAGAGGGGTATATAACATATATTTGTAAAAATATATTGTAGTGTTTGTTTGAGTAATAATAAGTATACTGAATATTTAAAAAGTAAAAATAATAAAAAATAAAATCTTTAAATTTTTGTGTAAGTAATAAATTTCTAAGGTTTTTAATAATTTTATTTTATATACATTTAAAAAGATTGATACATAGCATAGATAGGAAAATATTATAGATCTTCTATCTTTATTAAATCCGTTAACTAAAAGCGGTAGTGACTATAATTAAATATAGGAAGATATAACTATGGCTAATACTAGATACGAAGATGATGATAACAATAGTAATAGTACCGGTACTTCAAATCGTGGATTTGCAAGTATGGATCCTGAAAGAGTAAGAGAAATAGCGAGTAAAGGTGGGCGAGCAGCCCATGCGAGTGGCAATGCGCATGAATTTACCTCAGAAGAAGCTCGTGAAGCTGGCCGAGCAGCGCATGCAAGCGGTAATGCGCATGAATTTACATCTGAAGAAGCCCGTGAAGCGGGTGCTTTAAGCCATAAAAATGGTGGTCGGGGTCGTAGCCGTGATGACGACGATGACGATGATGATCGCGGCCGTTCAAGTAGTCGAGGACGTGGTCGTAGCCGTGATGACGACGATGATGACGATCGCGATGGCCGCTCAGGTGGTCGAGGCCGAGGTCGTAGCCGTGATGACGATGATGATGACGATCGTGGCCGTTCAGGTGGTCGAGGACGTGGCCGCAGCCGTGATGATGACGACGATGACGATGATCGCGGCCGTACAAGTGGTCGAGGACGTGGTCGTAGCCGTGATGACGACGATGATGACGATCGCGGTGGCCGCTCAGGTGGCCGAGGACGTGGCCGTAGCCGTGATGACGATGATGATGACGATCGTGGCCGTTCAAGTGGCCGAGGACGTGGTCGCAGCCGTGATGATGACGACGATGATGATCGCGGAGGCCGCTCAGGTGGTCGAGGACGTGGTCGCAGCCGTGATGACGACGATGATGACGATCGCGGTGGCCGCTCAGGTGGCCGAGGACGTGGCCGTAGCCGTGATGACGATGATGATGACGATCGTGGCCGTTCAAGTGGCCGAGGACGTGGTCGCAGCCGTGATGATGACGACGATGATGATCGCGGAGGCCGCTCAGGTGGTCGAGGACGTGGTCGCAGCCGTGATGACGACGATGATGACGATCGCGGTGGCCGCTCAGGTGGCCGAGGACGTGGCCGTAGCCGTGATGACGATGATGATGACGATCGTGGCCGTTCAAGTGGCCGAGGACGTGGTCGCAGCCGTGATGACGATGATGATGACGATCGCGGTGGCCGTACAAGTGGTCGAGGTCGAGGCCGCAGCCGTGATGACGACGATGATGACGATCGTGGTGGCCGCTCAGGTGGACGAGGACGTGGCCGCAGTCGTGATGACGATGATGATGACGATCGCGGCCGTTCAAGTGGCCGAGGTCGTAGCCGCAGCCGAGATGACGACGATGATGATGATCGTGGCCGTTCAAGTGGTCGAGGCCGAGGTCGCAGTCGTGATGACGATGATTATGATGGTCGTGGACAAAATTCACGAAATCAGAAACGCGATGCCTCTGGACGGTTTACGTCTTAAGCATAGTGCTTTAAAAACAAAGGAGGCTTTTGCCTCCTTTGTTTTTTAATTTATTTACTTTACTGTGGGAGTGGTTGTAGCCCTTTTACAATATCAAGATATTCAGAGCCATTTAACCAAAAAGATTTTTTTAAAAATAGGGTGGTCATAATACTTTCTGCTGCTTCACTTTCCGGATTTTCACAGAAAATTCCATAGCTTTCGCCTAATACCGCATCATTTTCAATGAGGCGGATATAGTAAGCATGTTGCTCATTTGCATAACCTAAAACTGCATCACGTTGATTTTTCATTTCGCATGTCTCCATACCAAAAAACTGAATTTAACCAGAATGTTAAATGTTCAGAATCTCATTTGATAAAAATCATAAAACAGTCAGTAATCAGGACTATCCCATAATAGGTTTTGATTTTCTTCAAATTGCCATTTTGATTTAAACATCCCTGTTAAAAGCAAAATGGATTAAAATCTGATCATGGGATTTATTGTTATGCAAAAAAAATATTTCGTCAACTTGAAAATGTAACTTTTTCAAGTTACATTGTCTGTGTAGGATTTGAACGGTGAAATGGAGGCGAGATGTCAAAGAAAAACGAGTTTGAGCATGGCGGTGCCCGTGAAAATGCTGGTCGTAAAGCACAGTTCAATGAACCCACAAAAGTGATTCGTGTTCCAGAATCTCAAGTGAACTTTATCAAAAATTGGTTACTGAATAATGTCAAAACCGACAACCGGACAGATTTTAGCTCAAAATTGAAGGTTCAACAGGTCCATGCAAATAACGATAAAATTTACCATATTCCTTTAGCTACTGAACGTGTTGCTGCGGGTTTTCCTTCGCCAGCGCAAGATGATATTGAGCAAGCACTCGATTTAAATGAATATTTAATTAGAAATGAAAATGCCACATTTATTGTCAAAGCAAATTCTTTGTCAATGCTAGACGCTGGAATTGATATTGATGATCCGCTTATTGTGGACCGTAGTCTTCCCGCTAAATCTGGTGATATTGTAATTGCGCTTATTGATAATGATTTTACCGTTAAACGTTTAATGATTGATAATAATTACCACCCACCTAAAATTTGGCTAAAAGCAGAAAACTCCGATTATCAAAATATTTATATTGAAGAAGGGCAAGAACTGGTTATTTGGGGAGTCGTGACTTATAACCTTAAACGAATGAGATAAGGCGTTGCTTTCATATTTTATGGTTTTAGTTACTGATCCGAAATAGGGACCAGTAACTCTAAGCTAAGTAATATTTTTAAATTTGCCCAATCAATAAACATGTAGCGATGATTATCATAAGACCACCTGAAAACCGTCCTACTAAGCGTGCTGCCTGTGGTCTGCTTTTTAGAATAGCTTGTGAACCGTAACCTACCATTAAGTAAATAATCGCGCAGCTAATCATGTGGACAACACCAAAAGCAACAATTTGCGTAGTCACCGTCCATGATGCAGTGGTGTCAATAAATTGAGGAAGCAAGGCTAAAAAGAGTAGAAAAACTTTCGGGTTTAAGCCACTCACATAAACGCCTTTTGTTGCCCAGCTTAACCAGGATTGAGCTTTTTCAGACTCAGACTGATTTGGAGTAGGAGGGGTAAGTAATAAATTTATTCCCATCCATAATAAATAAGCAGAACCGGCAACAGTAAGAATCATCAGAGCCGTCGGGTTATTTGCTACAAGCAGACCAACACCAGCCGCGACCAATAAAATCGTAATAAAGTGCCCCAATAGCATACCTGCAACGGCAGGTACGACGACTTTGCCTTTAATCCCTGCCGAGATAGCATAGGCCCAGTCTGCCCCTGGAGTAATAATAAAAAGAATGGAGACACTCCAAAATGCAATAAAAATGTTAAAAGCCATATGCTTATCTCGGCAAACTATTTTTCAAAGGTTTCGTTCGTGGTTTAGAAAAAATTCCTATTCATTCGAACTTGTTGAAAATAATATGCTCATGTATTTAGAATGTGCTTTTAAATGTTTGCTCATATCACACTCATTTGGGGTAAATTTTTCTAAATGGATCGCACGGATAAAAAGATTCTTGCTGAATTGCAATTAAATGGCCGATTATCTATTACTGAATTGGCAGAAAAAGTAGGCTTAAGCATTTCACCATGTCATCGACGAGTGAAGGCTTTAGAGGAGTCAGGAGCCATCAAAGGCTATCGGGCAGAACTCGACCCGAATTTAGTAGGTTTTGAGTTTTCAGCGATTGTTTTTATTACGCTTAAAGAAGGTGATAAGCAGGCAGTCGAGAAGTTTGAAAATGCCGTGATTGATATTCCGCAAATCATTCAGGCCCAGCGCTTATTTGGTGAGCCAGATTATTTGCTGCATGTGGTGGCTAAAGATTTACCCGCTTTCCAACGGCTATATGATGAAAAGTTATCGGCTATTCCGAGCGTACAGCGGCTCATCTCAACCATTGTGATGAAAGATGTCGTGCCTGAACGTTTATTTCCGATTGGCTAAAATTTTTAGGAATAAAAAAAGAAGCTTTTTAAAGCTTCTTTTTTAGTCTTAAGGATATTTTAGGTATCTAGTGTTTTACACAAAGAGCAGATGGTGCCGTTATGTTTATGAGAGAACATAATATCTGGACGCTCGTAACCTTCTTCACATACACGACAGTGGTAAACTGTTGCAACTGGTGTACCTTCAGCGTCAAAACGTGGTTCTTTAATGCCGTCATCATGTGACTTGATGTAGTATTTTCCTTTGGTTAATAAGCCCATGATTGGTGTTAATACAAAGGCAAGTACAAGCGCGATAAGCGGTGAGTAAGGAGCCAAGAAGCTACCAAGTAATCCGAAGAATGCGGCAATAGATAAGCCTGCTGATACAAGGAACGCAACCATACCCACAGGATTTACGTTGTATAGCATGTCACGACGATATTCTGGTTCTTTTGGTGAAAGCTTTAAAACATATTTATTGATTGAAATGTCTGTTGCAACAACCACAACCCACGCAATCGCAAAGTTTGAATAGAACCCTAAGATTTTACCCAGTACTGCAAACATGTTGCCTTCCATTAAGGCAAGGGCAATTGCCAAGTTCACCATCACAAAGACAATACGACCCGGATAATGTTTACTAATACGAGTGTAGGCACTTGTCCAAGCAAGAGAACCAGAGTAAGCATTGGTCACGTTAATTTTAATTTGAGAAATGACCACCAAAATAACCGCAAGTGTTAGAGCAGCCCAGCCTGGAAGCATGTCATGAAAGGCTGCATTAAATTGTTGAACAGGTTCAGTACTGTTTACACCCGGTAATTTTGTTAATAAGTAGAAACCTAAAAATGCCCCAATAATTTGTTTGATTGCCCCTAAAATTACCCAACCTGGACCTGCTGAAATCACAGCAGCCCACCATGCTTTGCTATTTTCTTTTGTTTTAGCAGGCATGAAACGTAAGTAATCAATTTGCTCACCGATTTGCATAATCAAAGATAAACATATGCCAGCACCTAACATGATCGCGGCCATATCTACAGTCGCAAAACCCTCTTTACCTGTAAAAGTAGCAAACTGGCTGACTAAGGTTGGTTCTTGGTAAATCAGATAGGCCACAGGACCAATCATGAGAATGAGCCAAAGGGGAGTTGTCCATACTTGTAATTTACTCAAGGCTTTCATGCCGTAAATCACCAACGGAATCACCATAACGGTCGAGATGAGGTAGCCTGCCCAAAGCGGAATACCTAAACCGAGTAATAACCCTTGCGCCATGATTGAACCTTCAAGGGCAAAGAAAATAAATGTGAAACTGGCAAAAATGATACTGGTGAGGACTGATCCGATGTAACCGAAACCTGCGCCACGTGTAATCAAGTCAAGGTCGATGTTATAACGTGCCGCGTAGTAGGCAAGAGGAATACCAGTTAAGAAGATAATAATTGCTGCAAATAAAATGGAGAAAACCGCATTGGTTGTTCCATAAGACATACCAATACTGGCGCCAATAGAAAAGTCAGCAAGATAGGCAATACCGCCAAGTGCAGTAATAGCGACAACTTTGGGACTCCAGCGCCGAAAGCTATGTGGAGCATAACGTAAAGTATAATCTTCTAAGGTTTCATTCACTGCTTTTTGTGAATCTGTACCTTGCACAGTGTCCAGATTTGGATGTTCAGATACACTCATAACATCAATCTCCCAATCATTTTCGGTCAATCAACACAAATATTGATCATTGTTTTTTGATGAATTTGAGTGTGTGATTTTTGATGAAAATTGGAAATACGTTATTTTGCGTATATGTGCGTATATGTGCGTATTCGAGAAAATCGCCATGATAAATGACTTTTGGCATAAGGATTGCTGGGTTTAATGCAGCCACATGCCAAACATGAGTGTTATGCCAGATTCTTCACGCCCCCAACAAGCGCCACAACGTGTGATCAAAACGCGCCGTGAATATAATATTTGGGTGGCAGATGAAAGTATCGAAGATTATGCGCTCCGTTATGCGCCTACATCAGTACGTAAATGGTCGCCTTGGACCGTTACCAATACCGCAATCTCGACAGTTAGCTTCTTGGCTATGGAAGCCATTGGGGCAACCATGCTTTGGCAGTATGGCTTTAGCAATGCGCTGTGGGCAGCAATTGTTGTATGTACCATCATATTTTTAACCAGTTGGCCGATTAGTTACTACGCTGCAAAATATAATGTAGATGTCGATCTGCTCACCCGTGGTGCAGGTTTTGGCTATATTGGCTCGACCATTACTTCTCTGATTTATGCCAGCTTTACCTTTATTTTGCTTGCGTTTGAAGCCGCAATTATGGCAATGGCACTTGAGCTTGCCCTTGGCATTCCACAAGTTGTTGGTTACTTGATTTCTGCATTGGTGATTTTACCTTTAGTGGTCAAAGGTATTGGTTTTATTAATAAAGTTCAGGCAATCACTCAGCCAATCTGGCTCTTGTTGCTGTTGTTACCGTGGTTTTTTGTACTTTGGAAACAGCCACAAATTTTAAATAGTAGCCTGCATTTTGTTGGTGCGGTTTCAAACTCGACCGATTTTAATTTGTATTACTTTGGTGCGGCGTGCACCCTTATTTTTTCATTTGTGATCCAAATTGGTGAGCAAGCTGACTATTTACGCTTTTTACCGCAACAAGAAAAAAATAGAACTGCATGGCGGTTTGCCGTTTTTTTAGGTGGTCCATCTTGGATTATTTTTGGTTTTCTCAAAGTTTTGATGGGCATGTTGCTGATGGTTTTGGCTTTTCAGCTGTTGATTCCTGTCTCTGAACTAGACAATCCGACGTATCTGTATTGGGTTGCCTATCAACAATTTATTCCAAATCCTCAGCTTGCTTTAATCTTGACTTTAGCACTGGTTTGCTTGGCACAAATTAAAATTAATATGACCAATGCCTATGCTGGCTCATTGGCATGGTCAAACTTTTTTGCCCGTTTAACTCATAGCCATCCGGGGCGAATTGTTTGGCTTCTTTTTAACGTTTTTATTGCCATTGTTTTGATGGAAATGGGCATTAGCCATGCGGTCGAGCGCATTTTGGGACTATATAGCAATATCGCTTTGGCATGGATTGGCGCTGTTGTTGCTGATTTAATTATTTGTAAACCTCTGGGTTTAAGTCCGAAAGGAATTGAATTTCGCCGTGCTTATTTATATGACATTAACCCCGTAGGTGTGGGTGCCTTACTGATTGCTTCAGTGCTATCGATGCTTAGTTATTTGGGCTTTTTCGGATTAATGGCGAAAGGCTTGGCGAGTTTTATTGCGCTGGGAAGTGCGATGTTATGTGTTCCTATCATTGCTTACCTAACTAAAGGCAAATATTACATTGCGCGCCAGCCTGAAAAAATTCAGGCAACTTCGGTTGCAAACTGTGTGGTATGTGAACGGGACTATGAACTTGCTGATATGGCAGGTTGCCCAGCCTATAACGGTACGATTTGTTCTTTATGTTGTTCACTTGAAGCACGCTGTCATGATTTATGTAAGCCTGATGCTCGTTGGTCGGTGCAACTTAAAAAAGCCATCTGGCACTATTTACCAGAGCGCTGGGCCAGCCGTTTAAATAGTCGGGTCAGTTTATATTTATTACTGACTTTAGGACTTTCTATTGTTTTGGCAGTGAGTTTAAGTCTGGTTTATATCCAAGAAAAAGCATATCTGGAAACGATTAATGCTGAAGGAGTTCCTCAGCTATTTACGCTGTTTGTCAAAATTTACACCATCTTATTTTTATTAATGAGCGTTGCGGCATGGTGGTTAGTGCTAAACGATGAAAGCCGCCGTAATGCTGAAATTGAGACACATCAACAAACAGCATTATTGATTGATGAAATTGCTGCGCATGAAGTCACTTCGAAAGACCTGCAAGATGCCCGAATTTCAGCAGAGCGGGCAAATGATGCAAAAAGCCGTTATGTCATTGGCATTAGCCACGAACTACGAACACCTCTAAATAGTATTTTAGGCTATAGCCAATTGCTTCAAAAACAAGAGCAGCTTTCGGAACAGGGGAAAATGGCGCTTGGGGTAATTAGCCGTAGCGGGCAGCATTTAACTTCACTTATTGACGGTTTACTGGATTTAGCACGAATTGAAACAGGCAAAATTTCTTTAAATGTGGTGGACGTTCATTTCCCAAATTTTATAGAACAAATTATTCAAATGTTTCAGCCACAGTTTGAACAGAAGAATTTACAGTTTATTTATGAAATTGGAGATAACCTGCCGCACTATGTCCGTACCGACAAAAAGCGCTTAGAACAGGTACTCATTAATTTATTGGGCAATGCTTTAAAGTTTACGACGAGTGGCACAATTACTTTGAAGGTCGAGTACCGTTTCCAAACGGCTTATTTTGAAATTAGAGATACAGGTTGTGGCATTGCAGAAGCGGATTTAGAGCGAATATTTAATCCGTTTGAACGAGGCAGTAATGTGGTTCAGGGTGGATTTACTGGAACAGGGCTCGGACTACCGATTGTAAAATTATTGGTAGATTTACTTGGCGGGCAGCTATCTGTGAGTAGCCAGCTCAATCAAGGTTCACAGTTTAAAATTAAGTTTTATTTGCCTTCAAAAGAGGTGGTTCATCCAATTTCTAATGTTTATTCCAACCAGATTACGGGCTATCAAGGCGAGCGAAAACGAATTTTGGTTGTCGATAATGAAGCAGTGGATCGAGGCTTAGTCGCCAATTTTCTAAAACCTTTGGGTTTCATTATTGAAGAAGCCGAGTCGGGCATTGATTGTTTAAGACGTGTTCCTATTTTTCAGCCTAACCTGATTTTAATGGATTTGAATATGCCTCTGATGGGCGGGTGGGAAACTGCACGGTTATTACGTCAAAATAATGTTACCAATGTGCCTATTTTAATTATTTCGGCGAATGCAGGTGAGCGTGAAGTTAATCCACAAGATGCGGTTTTAAGTGAAGACTTTATGCTAAAACCAATCGATCTCAATTTGTTGCTCAGTAAAATTGGAGATAAGTTAGGGCTGGTGTGGGCTGATTCTAGGTCAACATTAACCGAAGAAAATAATGAGGTTCAAGCACTTCATATAAAGACGTATAAGCAAGAAAAAGTCACTGTTTATACACCAACAAGACAACCAGAAAATAATGGTCCACAAGATTTAACTCAAGCTTTGCAGCAGTTAAATGATTTGATTGGACAAGGCTATATTCGAGGCATTCAACAGACTTTAACGCATTGTCGTCAAGATTTTCCGGAGCATGACGAGTTATGGGAACAGCTTGAACAGGCTATTCAAAAATTTGATTTAAAACACGCCCAACGATTAATTCAGGATAAGCAATGAGTACGCAACATGTTTCTTTTCAGCAGGCTTCAACAACTGAGCAGGCTGTTATTCTGATTGTGGATGATGTACCGGAAAATTTGGGCTTGTTACATGAAAGTCTGGATCAGGCAGGGTATCGTGTGCTTGTTACGACAGATGGATTAAGCGCAATTGAAATTGCACACCGATGCCTACCAGATATGATTTTGCTCGATGGCAATATGCCACATATGGACGGTTTTGAAAGTTGTATACAGCTTAAAGCAAGTCCAATTACTCAGTTTATTCCAGTCATTTTTATGACAGGTTTGTCGGAAACAGAGCATATTGTGCGTGGGTTTCAGGTCGGTGGGGTAGACTATGTAACAAAGCCACTGAATATTGAAGAAGTATTAGCAAGAGTGAAAACGCATTTGGCACATGCCAAACTGTTACAACAACAAAAACAGGTGATTGACGCAACAGAAACTGCCATTCTTGCACTAGATGTTCAAGGTAAAATTGTTTGGAAAACCCAAAAAGCCAGTGATTTATTGAATCAATATTTGCCTGAAATTGAAGGTTTTGAGGCAGGTTTAAAAGCTTGGTTTTCAGACTTGGAACATGAAAAAGACCCAAAAAAATTAACCAGCTGTTCTTATTCAACGCCATCTCAGCAATTACAACTTTTATTGCTTACGCCGTGGGAAAGTGAGCCAAGTGTGGCAAAAAATTATCTTATACAGATCAAGACTTCTACGCCTGCATTAGACGTCGCTGATATCTTAAAATATTGCCCACAGTTGACTCAGCGTGAAGCAGAAGTCATGCACTGGTTATTGTTGGGGAAAACCAATAAAGATATTGCGGAAATTTTGGAGCTTAGCCCGCGGACGGTAAACAAACATTTAGAACATGTTTTTGAAAAACTTTGCGTTGAAAACCGAACCGCCGCTGTGGCGCATATTAATAGCCTAGTGCAAGAGTTTCATTAAATAAATAGAGGCCCGTGTTGAGCCTCTATCATGCCTCTTATTTCAAGTTTTGTTTAAAGAAACTGGTCAATTTATCAAATGGAATTAGATCGACACGATCGTATAAATCAACATGTCCCGCACCTTTAACATAGTAAAGTTCTTTAGGTTGGCCTGCGAGTTTATAAGCTTCTTCACTAAACTCTTTTGAATGAGCCTGATCACCTGTAATAAACAGCATTGGGCGTGGTGAGATAGTTTCGATATCGTTAAATGGATAGAAGTTTAAAAATTTGACATTACTTGTTAGTGTTGGATGCGTTGTAAGGTCTTTTGATGAACTTTTCGGCGTATATTCTCCGCGTGGGGTACGATAAAAGTTATAAAATTCACGTTGGATCGGATGCGTATCTGCCGTTAACTCATGCGTAGTCCCACTAGTATATTTTGTTTCACCGCCTGTGAACTCGACATAACGTTGCGCTGCCGTTTCAGCAATAATTTGCTTTCTTTGCTCTAAGGTTTGTGAGTGACGTAAGCCATTGCGGTTAGCTGCGCCCATATCATACATGCTGACAGTGGCAATGGCCTTCATACGAGGGTCAATTTTTGCTGCGCTAATAACGAAACTTCCACTTCCGCAAATGCCGAGTACGCCAATACGTTCACGGTTAATAAAGGATTGTGTTCCTAAATAATCTACAGCCGCACTAAATGCTTCTGCGTAAATATCAGGTGCAACTACATTTCTGGGTTGGCCCGCGCTTTCACCCCAAAATGATTGATCAATCGCCAATGTTACAAAACCTTGTTCAGCCAGTTTCTGTGCATAAAGCATAGAGCTTTGTTCTTTCACGGCTCCCATTGGGTGACCAATTACAATAGCGGGGGCTTTTAGTTTTTTATTTAAGTTCTTGGGAATAACCAGATTACCGACGATATCCATGTTGTATTGATTTTTAAAAGTGACTTTCTGAATAGTCACTTGCTGACTTTGATAAAAGTTATTTGCGCCATTAGACATATCGGCCGCCATAGCTGAAGTTGAAGAAAATAATCCAATTGTTGCAGCGCAAATCGCAGCCGCCGTATGGGTTTTAAGCTTTTTAAATAGGGGAGATGTAGTCATGGATACCTCAATTTAAATAATTTGAATGGGTGAATTTGCTCATGCTTATTTCATTTGGGAAATTGAAATTTTGATGGGTTGTTTTTGCTTGAACTCTTGGGGAATAGCCTCAAGTTTCCCAAGCAAAATAAGACCATTTGCGTACCCAACAGTTGAGTCTTTATAAAAAAAAGCCAGATTGCCCCAAGGAGCATAATAGGTAAGATCACCAGCTTGTCCTGCATAGCCATTGGGTGCATTCTGTGTAGTTAGCTTGGTGGGTAGGTCGGCTATTTTTTCAGTAGAGTCATAATCTTTAAGGGTTAATGTCAACGGAAGCTGCTTGGCAAAATCTTGAACAGTCGGTGTCATGGGTAATGTTGCAAATAGTGGTTGCTTTGATCCCTCAATATCAATACGGATTTTCATCATCGATAACCTTTGTTGATTGTCGCCCGTAGGCCTTGTGGCATAAGAGATAGATATGGCTGAAAACGAGAAAAAGATGCTGAGTAAAGCGAGAAAAAACTTCTGAGTAGCCATATCGAAGAACCTCATTTCTTTAAGAGAATGAACTTAAATACAGTGAAGTTATTCAATTTCTAGCGTAAAGGTATGAGCTGAATTTATTAATTTTTGACAATAATAAAATCAGGCACTTTTTATGCTTGAGCTCATCTAAATCTTGATGCTCACTGCTTGATATAGATTTTAATGAATCTTCTTTATAATAATTAGCCTAAAAAACACACATGGACTTATGAGCAATATTCATAAATAGTTTTATCATTTATAATTAAATTAAACCGTGAAAAGAGATAAAAGCAGATGATAAACAAAGAAAACTATAATGATCTTTATGCTTTTTTAATGGTGGCTCGAGAAGGGAGTTTTACGAAGGCCGCAGGGAAAATGGGAATTTCGCAGTCTGCGCTCAGCCATACCATTCGAGGCTTAGAAGAGCGTTTAGGGATGCTACTTCTGACCCGAACCACACGAAGTGTTTCACCGACAGCCGCGGGTGAAAGGTTAAAGCAAACCATTAGCGCCAGCTTTGACCAGATTGATAATGAATTATCGCTTTTAACATCATTTCGGGATCAACCCGCTGGTACGGTTCGTATTAATGCCAGTAGCCATGCGATACGGGAAGTTCTTATTCCAAAACTTGAAAAGATTGTTGGTGACTACCCTGATGTACAAGTTGAGCTAGCGGCGAATAGCGGTATGGTGGATATTGTTGCAGAGCGATTTGATGCAGGAGTTCGTTTTGGAAGTCGTGTAGCAGATGGCATGATTGCGGTACGTATTAGCGCAGATGTCAAAATGGCGGTGATTGCAACGCCACAATATTTTGAGAAATATGGAATTCCTGCAACCCCCAAAGATTTAATCAATCATCAATGTATTGGCTTTCGTTTAACCACCCAAGGCAGTGTGTATGCATGGGAATTTTTGAAGGATGGACAAGAAACAAAAATCAAAATCCAAGGACAATGGATATTTAATGAAAGCTACGATATTGTCGAGGCAGTTAGAGCGGGATTTGGATTGGCTTACATTCCGCAAGAACTGATCCAACAAGATCTCGATCAAGGCAAACTTGTGCAAGTATTGGAAGATTACAGTATCCAGTTTCCCGGATACCACCTGTACTATCCACATCGTAGACAACTTTCGCCTGCACTAAGGTTGGTTATTGATGTGTTGCGTGAGTAGCACTTCGCCATGTAATAAAAGCAATGATAGCACCCAATAACAACACAATAGCGCTCATATAAAACGTAGCACTATAGCCATGCGAGTCATATAACAAGCCGCCTAAAGTTGCACCTAAAGTAATTGCAAATTGAATAATCGCCACCATCAAACCGCCGCCAACCTCAGTATCTTGATGCAACGTCTGTGCAAGCCATGTGTTCCATGCGACAGGTGCCGAAGTTCCAATGAATCCCCATAATCCCATTAATATTGCAACCAACCACAAATGCTGACCACCAAGCACGAAGGCATAAGCAGTGCTTGCCATCATTAAAGGAATAAGGATGAGGTAGCGATAGACATGTTGATGAAGAATAAAACTAATCACGAATGTGCCAGCTAAACCCGCGATACCTAATATGAGTAATAAAATGGATAACATGGCCGCATCGACATGACTGACGGTTTCTAGAAATGGGCGTAAGTAGGTAAATAGCGCAAATTGCCCCATAAATAACAATAAAATCCCTGTCATGCCATAAAACACAATCGGACGTTTCAGTAGTCCAAATGGATTTTGTGACTTTTCAACAGACATCATTGCTGGAAGAGCGGGCATACTTTTAAATTGCCATACAAGCGCAATAATCGCGATAGGAACGATACAGAAAAAAGCGCCACGCCAGCCAATGATTGAACCTAGAAAACTTCCTAAAGGTGCTGCAATTGTGGTGGCTAGAGCATTGCCACCATTTAACAGACCGAGTGCTTTAGGTACTGACAGAGGTGGAACAAGTCTCATCACAATCGAAGTCGACATGGCCCAAAAACCACCAATCACTAGACCTAAAATTGCACGACCCACCATGAATAACGCAGCAGAGTGAGCAAATGTAATCAGCATGCCAGAAACGATCATGAGTAAGGTAAGTAACAGCATGATATGACGGCGATCCCATGTCTTAAATACACGGCTAATAGTTAAGCTGGCTAGCACAGCAAAAATGCCTGAAATTGCGATCGCCTGACCGACTTGGCCTTCACTCATATTTAAATCTGAAGAGATTGGTGTGAGTAAACTTACGGGCATGAATTCTGAGGCAATTAATACTGCGCAGCATAGTGACATTACAAATACAGCACCCCATGCAGGTGTGCTATTCTCATGTGCATCTTGCTCAATTTGATGGAAAGAAGACATAAAAGTTCCGACTTTAAAACCGTTAAATGTTCATAAAAGAAATGAATAAATCTGGTTGCAGAGCTTATCAGCAAGGGTTTGAAAGGATTAGGCCTAGAATTACGAATAGAATTATGAGTTTTATGCATCAATTGTCTTTAAAAAGAATACAGACTCGCTGCTAAAAACAGGCTATTTTTTTACACTTAGATTTGTTCTTATAGTTCAAGATATACAAAGTCATTTTTAAATAAATATGGGTCGTAAGAAGAGGAATTTATTGTGAATATTCAACAAAAAGATGATACAAAACACGGTAGCTTTAGTTTACTTGATGGTGAAACCGTTGCAGGTGAAATGACTTATACATGGGCAGGCGAAGGCATGCTGATTATTGATGCCACAGATGTGAATGAAAATTATCGGGGACAAGGCGTAGGTCGCCAATTACTTGATGCTTTAGTTGCTTTTGTTCGCGAAAAAGAAGTGAAAGTGATTCCGCTTTGCCCTTATGCAAAATCGGTATTTGATAAAGATCCAAGCATTGGCGATGTCCTTAGAAAATAAGCAATACACTGAAATTTTTTTCATGAAAATCGGGCGTTGGTGTCCGATTTTTTTATTGGTTTTTATTATATATGGACTGTGATGAACATGTTTTAAGCGGTTGTATCCAACTGATTTGAATGCTTTCGATTGCCAAGTCGAATTTATCAAAGTTATAGAAAAGCTTATCTAATAAAAATAGTTTTAGACCAATTGGGAAAAAAATAAACTCGGTACACAAATATTTGATCGCTGATTAAAGCTAAATATTTATAACGTTTTAATATTATTTTTGGAATTTTCCTTGAACTGGCAGTATATCCATAGTGTGTTGCCGCAATTTTTCTCTGCAACTTTGACCACGCTGAAAATTTCAATTATCAGCATTATTCTGGCCATTATTGTAGGGCTGATTTGCAGCATTTTAATCACATATCGCGTGCGGGTACTAAATAGAATTGCCCAGTTCTATATTGAGTTATCTCGAAATACCCCTTTATTAATTCAACTATTCTTTTTGTATTACGGTTTGCCCAAACTTGGTATCAAAATCGATGGTTTTGCCTGTGGTGTGATCGGACTGACCTTTTTAGGTGGAAGCTATATGGCGGAAGCTTTTCGAGCGGGTCTACAATCTGTTGCAAAAGGGCAGATTGACTCTGCAAAAAGTATTGGTCTGCAACCGATTCAAATTTTTAGATATGTCATTTTTCCTCAAGCGCTTGCTATTTCAATTCCAGCAATTGGAGCAAATTGTTTATTTCTCATTAAAGAAAGTTCTGTTGTAAGTGCGATTGCTGTCGTTGAGCTGCTTTTTGTCACCAAAGACTTAATTGGCATGGACTATAAAACTACGGAAGCTTTGTTTTTATTAATCATGGCTTATCTGATTATTTTATTGCCCGTGTCTATTTTAACCAGTTATCTGGAACACAGAAGTCGGAAGGTGAGCCATGGAACTTGATTATTTATTTCAGGCGAGTCATCTCGAACGTTTAATGTGGGGACTCTGGGCAACCGCAAAAATTGCTTTTATTTCAGTATTTTTCTCTGCGATTTTAGGCACGATTTTAGGTGTCATTATGACTTCTAAAAACATAGTAATTAAAGCACTGTGCCGTGTTTATTTAGAAGCGATTCGAATCATTCCAATTTTAGTTTTGCTTTTTGTTTTTTATTTCGGCTTTGCGACATGGTTTAACTGGCAGTTTTCTGCGATGTGGGTGTGTGTTGTGGTGTTTGTTTTGTGGGGTACGGCTGAAATGGGCGATTTGGTCCGTGCAGCCATAACCTCGATCGATCAACATCAACGCGATTCGGCCTATGCGCTCGGACTGACTCATGTTCAAGCATTGGTCTATGTCATTTTTCCGCAAAGTCTAAAACGTGTAACACCAGGCGCAATTAATTTATTTACCCGAATGGTGAAAACCAGCTCTTTAGCAGTACTAATTGGTGTTGTTGAGGTCATAAAGGTGGGCCAGCAAATTATTGAAAATTCGCTACTGACTGTGCCGAGCGCCTCGCTTTGGATTTATGGCTTTATTTTTATTTTGTATTTTCTGATTTGCTATCCCTTATCTCGTTTGGCGGCACATTTAGAAAAGGTCTGGGAGTAATTATGCCTTTGTTATCGATACAACAATTACAGAAATCATTTGCACAAAGTCATATTTTACAGGGCATTGATCTGGATGTAGAACAAGGAGAGGTGGTTGTTATTTTAGGGCCATCGGGCTGTGGTAAAAGTACCTTACTGCGCTGCATTAATGGCTTAGAACCGATTCAGGGTGGTGAAATCCGTTTAACTGGTTCAGGTGTTTTGGGTAAAGATGTTGACTGGACTAATGCTCGTCAAAAAATTGGCATGGTTTTTCAGAACTATGAGCTGTTTGGGCATATGAATGTGATTGACAATATTTTGCTCGGGCCACTCAAAGTGCAAAAACGCCGCCGTGATGAAGCTGAACAAGTTGCAGATGAGTTGTTAAAGCGAGTAGGACTCTTTGAACGAAAACTCGATTATCCGCGACAACTTTCTGGTGGACAAAAGCAGCGTATAGCCATTGTCCGTTCACTGGTCATGCAACCTAAAGTCATTTTGCTCGATGAAATTACAGCCGCACTTGACCCAGAAATGGTCAGAGAAGTGCTTGATGTAGTTTTGAAACTAGCCAATGAGGGGATGACCATGTTGATTGTGACTCATGAAATGTCCTTTGCCCGTAAGGTTGCTGACCGCATTATTTTTATGGATAAGGGCAAAATTATTGAACAGGCGCCACCTGAAGATTTTTTTGAACAGCCGAAAACAAAACGAGCTAAAACCTTTTTAAATATTTTGTCGTATTAAGTCTTTTATTATTTGAATCATGAGGAAGTGAATGTTTAAACGTAATTCAATAAAAATATTAAGCAGTATTGCTGTTGCTGGGGTGTTATTAACGGCATGTAGTAAAACGCCATCAACTGAGCAAGCAAGTAATACTCAAGAAGACCAGTCTTTAGAGCAAGTCAAAAAAAATGGGGTGTTGCGAGTTGCCGTTTTTGCTGATGATCCGCCGTTTGGTTATGTAGACAGTGCTGGCAATAATCAGGGCTTTGATGTGGCCTTAGCAAAACGAGTTACTAAAGATCTGCTTGGCGATGAAAAAAAAGTTGAGTTTATTGTGACTGAGGCTTCAAATCGGGTGGAGTTTTTAAAATCAAACCGTGCCGATGTTGTATTTGCGACATTTACAGTAACGCCTGAACGTAAGGAGGTTGTAGATTTTGCCGAGCCTTATTTAAAAGGTGCTTTCGGTATTGTCTCTCCTAAAGCCAAACCAATTACTGACATTGCTCAATTAGAAGGTAAAACGTTAATTGTAAATAAAGGCACCAGTTCAGATACCTATTTTACTAAGCACTATCCGAAAGTGAATTTACTGAAGTTTGAAAGAAATTCGGATGCGTTCAAAGCCTTGACTGATGGTCGTGGTGACGCAATTTCACAAGATAGTACTTATGCTTTGGCGTGGGCTGCGAAGAATCCAAGTTATGTGGCGGGTATCCAGTCTATTGGTGATCAAGAGTTTATTGCACCAGCAGTGAAAAAGGGCAATACCCAATTATTGAATTGGCTCAATACTGAAATCAAGCAGCTAAGAACAAGCGGTGAAATTAAGAAAATTTATGATGAAACCTTAAAACCAATTTATGGTGAATCGGTTAATCCTAATGTGTTTTTAGATGTAGGCCAATAATTTTCGATATCGCTGGAGCAGTGTCTAAAAGTAGGCACTGTGATTTTAAATAAGACTTTTACAAGAACGATAGGGTGAAATAATGACAACAGTAACTTTACAAAATATAAAGCATGTCCTCGCTGCATCTTTGCTGAGTTTAGGTTTGGTTGCATGTGATAAAGGCACGCAATCTAATGAAAAAACAGCTGACAGCACTCAAACTGTATCGAGTATTGAGCAGATTAAAAAGAATGGAGTCGTGCGTATTGGTGTATTTAGCGATAAACCGCCGTTTGGATATTTAGATGCTCAAGGTAAAAATCAGGGCTTCGATGTAGAGATTGCCAAACATGTTGCTAAAGACTTGTTGGGTGATGAAAACAAGGTAGAGTTTGTTTTAACTGAAGCTGCAAATCGTGTCGAATATTTAAAAGCCAATAAAGTCGATATTATTTTTGCCAACTTTACGGTTACACCAGAACGTAAAGAAGTAGTCGATTTTGCTAAACCTTATTTAAAAGTTGCTTTGGGTGTGGTGTCTCCTAAAACTCATCCAATTACCGATGTTGCTCAACTCAAAGATAAAACTTTGTTGGTGAACAAGGGCACTACGGCTGATTCATTCTTCACTAAGACTCATCCTGAAATTAAACTGCAAAAATATGAGCAAAACACTGAAACCTTTGATGCTTTAAAAGACGGCCGTGGTGCTGCTTTAGCACATGACAACTTGCTGGTTTTAGCTTGGGCTAAAGAAAATCCAAATTACACAGTTGGCATTACCAATTTAGGTGAGCAGGACTTAATCGCCCCAGCTGTGAAAAAGGGTGATAAAGAGTTATTGGACTGGTTGAATCAAGATTTAGAAAAATTGGCAAAAGAAGGTGTAATTCATCAAGCTTATGAAAAAACTTTAAAACCAGTCTATGGCGATACGATTAATCCAAAAGATTTATTGGTTGAATAATTCTAATAAAGAGGACTCTAGATAGTATTTGCTTGAGCTAGTATTCATCTACAGCCTGCCCATAATTTATAAAGATAATGTTTTTGCAATATTTTTTATAGATGGAAACAGTGGTCAGGTTCTGTAGATGACAAAGTTTTTTGGTTACTTTTTTCAAAAAAAGTAACAGAATTAGCTGATTGCTTTAGAGATAGAAAGGTAGGATTCTATCGTGTTAATTCCTCGATTCTATATTATTTGAACTTAAATAAAGTCGGCTCTGCTGCCAATTTATCTGCCAAATATTGAATAAACACACTTAATTTCGGTGGTACGTGGCGTGTTGGCGGATAGAGTAACCACAGTCCACCGCTGTAATAGGTCTTAAAGTCCCAGTCGGGTAAAACTTGAACCAAAGTCTGTTGTTGTAAAGCATGGCGCGCAACAAAGTAGGGTAAGCTGGCTACTCCTAAATGCTGTAGGGCTGCGCTTAAACGAACACCTGTATGATTTGCAGCATAACGACCCCGCACAGTAACACTAATCGACTTATTCCCTTGTTGAAATTTCCATTTTGAATCACTGATTTGTTCACCCAAATAGATACATTCATGCTGTTTTAAGTCATGAGGATGGGTTGGTATGCCATGTTTTTCTAAATATTCAGGTGTAGCACAAATCAAGTGATCGATATCAATGAGTTTTCGTCCCATTAGGCCGCCAGAGGGTTGCTCGGTAATTCGAAGCGCTAAATCAACTTCATCATCAATTAAGTCAACGTAACGGTCTTCTAAAAGCATTTGAATATCGATTTTTGGATAACGTTCTAAAAACTCAGGTAAATGTGGATGAATCATAAAATGTCCAACGGCTTTTGGAACACTCAGACGAATGATTCCTTGCGGTTCGACATGAAATTGGCCTGAACTTTCCATCACTGCCTGCGCCGCATTGACCATATCTAAACAACGTTGATAGACCTGTTGACCACTTTCACTCAAGCGAAGCTTTCGTGTGGTTCGATAAAGTAAGCGGGTCCCTAAAGCACGTTCTAAGCGAGCAATTGCACGGCTTATCGCAGAGGGTGTAGTACCGAGTTGTCGAGCCGTTTCAGAAAAACTCCCTGACTCGACTACTTTAACGAAAGTCGCCATTTCATTTAACAGAACTAAACTTTGATTTGTGCTCATGAGGCAAAAGTTATTTGGATTTAGAGTGGATTATCGCGTTTAAGAAATCGCAATACAATCTTTTTCATCTTAACGTATATGTAGAAAAATATGACGCAAGCATTGTATTTAACAGGTGTTCTTGTCGCTGAGGTTGAAGTTCTAGCGTGTAATCCTTGTGAAGATGGGCGTTTTACCGTGCATTTATCGGCAACCCCATTTCATCCTCAAGGTGGCGGTCAACCGAGTGATACGGGCAAAATCGCAGAAGTTGATGTAGTGCATGTGGCGATTGAACAAGGGGAAATCATTCATTACTGTACACAACCTGTTGAGTTGGGAGTGGCTTTCGCACAAGTGGATGAAGCAGTACGTCGTTATCATAGCCGCTTACATTCAGCAGGACATTTGCTTGGACATGTAATGCATCTATTTGGCTGGCAAGCTGTAAAAGCACAGCACTGGCCACATGATGCACGAGTTCAGTTCATTGCTTTGGATACAGCTCAGCAGTTAGATGCTCAAATGCTTGAACAGCATTGTTTACAATATATTCAGGCTAATTTACCAGCCAATCTTCAGCAACATGCAGATGGTTTTCGTGAAATCGGTTTTGGTGAGTTTTCTGCATTTCCCTGTGGGGGGACTCATGTTGCAGCATTGGGGGATATTGGTTTTATAGAAATTCAGTCCTATCAGATTAAGAAAGGAAAGCTCAGTGTCAGCTATAGCGTTGCCAAGGAGGCTGAATAAATGTGGCAGTTGTATGGGCATGAGTTTTTAACACTGGCACTCATTCACTTTTTGGCAGTGATTTTACCGGGACCAGATTTTGTGGTTACGGTAAGACAAAGTGTACGTTATGGCTACTTAATTGGATGTCTGACTGCGATTGGTATTGGTGTTGGCATTTCGGTTCATGTGTTTTATACACTTGTTGGCATTGGCTTTTTGATTCAACAAAGCGAATGGCTCATGTCACTCATCAGAACAGCGGGAGCAGCTTATTTGCTTTATTTAGGATGGCAGTGTTTACGTAGTCAGCCGAATAGCAATATTGAGATTAATGACCAAGCAGACAGTGATACTCCGAGTTTATTTAAAGCTTTTACGATGGGTTTTCTGACCAATGCATTGAATCCTAAAGCCACAATCTTTTTTCTGGCAATTTTTACAACTATTGTGAGTGTAACAACCCCCATGAAAGTTCAGATCTTTTATGGCATTTGGATGTGTATGGTTAATGCGATCTGGTTTATGGTGGTGAGTGTAATGTTTGCTCATCCAATAGTACGTAAACGATTTTTGGAGTTTGGGGTTTATTTTGAAAGGGTGATGGGGCTGTTGTTAATTGGAATTGCATTGAGATTGATTTGGGGATTATTTGTTTAATTGCCGTGAGTATTTAGTGGGGTTGCAGAAGTACGATTTTAGATTGCTTATAGTGTTCAAGGCGGAGTCTTATCCTTTATACACCAATAGAAAGTAGCTAATTCTGTTACTTTTTTGGAAAAAGTAACCAAAAAACTTTGTCATCTACAGAACCTGTTAACTGTTTTCATCTATCAGGAAATGTTGCGAAAACATTATTTTTATAAATTATGGGCAGGCTGTAGATGACTCTTAGCACGAGCCGAAGGTTAATCTAGGAATCGAAATTAAAATAACAAGACTCCGCCGTGATAACTACTTTGATTTATTCTTATTGCTGGTGACCTTTTGCTCGAGCAGTTTTAGTAAATAACCCATAAAAAAGACCGCTCGAAAGCAGTCTTTTTTCAAAAATAGATTTAAACAGTACGTTTGTTACGCGTAAGTTGATGTAAAACAGACACCAAGAAATCAATTTCTTCAGTCGTATTATAAAAAGCTAAAGACGGGCGCACGGTTTGTTCCACACCAAAACGACGTAAAATTGGCTGTGCACAATGGTGACCTGAACGTACAGCAATGCCATGTTGATTTAAAGCCTTACCCACCTGTTCAGTTGAATAACCTTGTAGGGTAAATGACATGACACTGGCTTTGTGATGCGCAGTTCCAATCAAACGTAAACCAGACACACTGCTAAGCGCATTTTGACCATATTCAAGCAAATCATGTTCATAGCGAGCAATGTTATGAATACCTAGACTTTCGACATATTCAAGAGCCGCACCTAAACCGACTGCATCGGCAATGTTTCCAGTTCCAGCTTCAAACTTGTTTGGTGCAGGTTGGTAAACTACTTGTTCGAAGGTAACATCCTGAATCATGTTACCGCCGCCTTCCCAAACCGGCATAGTTTCTAGCAACTCTGGTTTTGCATAGACCGCGCCAATACCCGTCGGCCCAAATACTTTATGTCCAGAAAACACAAAAAAGTCTGCATCGAGAGCTTGTACATCGGTAGGGATGTGCGAAACAGATTGAGCGCCATCAACCAATACACGTACACCTTTGGCATGGGCAATTTTAATCACTTCAGCAACAGGTGTGACTGTTCCTAAAGCATTAGACACTTGAGTAATAGACAGCAGTTTAGTGCGTTCATTAATCAGTTTTGGCAGCTCTTCTAAAATAATTTGACCCGTATCATCAACAGGAATGACTCGTAATTTTGCTCCAGTTTTTTTAGTGAGTTGATACCAAGGTACAATATTGGCATGGTGTTCTAAGTGAGAAACAATAATTTCATCACCTTCACCAATATTTTGTTCGCCCCATGTTTTTGCAATTAGGTTAATGCCTTCAGTGGTTCCTCGAACAAAGATAATTTCTTTGGAAGAGGGTGCACCAATAAAACGGGCAACCACATTTCTTGCATGTTCATAGGCGTCGGTTGCACGAGCTGCTAACTCATGTGCAGCACGATGAATGTTTGAGTTTTCATGCTGATAAAAATAAGCAATTCGATCAATCACACGCTGTGGTTTTTGCGTAGTAGCAGCATTGTCAAGCCAGACTAGCGGGCGACCATTGACGCGTTCCTGCAAAATTGGAAAATCACGACGAATGGCATGCACATCTAAGGGCTGAGCACTGCTTGCTACAAAGGTAGGTTGAGATGGTTGATAGTGACTATAACTTTGCCCACTTTGTGGTAAGTCTAAGAAATAAAATCCAGAGCTTGGTGAGGTTTTTGCTGGTGTATCAGCTGCAAAACGATCTTCAATGAGCAAAGACTTTAGCTGGTCGCCATGTGGTAACTGAAAAGACTGCGCAACCGAATAATTATCTTCAACACCAGTAACAGACGGTTCTGCTGCATTTGGGGCAGAAAAATCATTTAAAAAATAATAAGGTGATTCACCAGCACCCGTTGGTAAGTTTGGTTCAATGCGTGGCACGTTTGGTTCACTATGAGCAGCTTGTGGCAAATGTGGTTCAAATGGTGGGCGTGGCAAATTAGCTCCACCAACCACAGGCGCAGACGCTACAATTCGACGTTCAGGGTAGTCTGGCAAATTTGGAATATGCTCAGGATATTCTGGATTAAGACTTTTCTGAAAGGCGATATTGGGCGCACGACCACTGAGTGCAGAAAATGGTTCACCCGGTTGTGGTGGGTGTGGAGGTGTACCTACAGGTAAATCCAAGTTAAGGCCCGATGGAGAAGCTGAACTGCTTGAACTTGGCAATGCTGAAAAAAACTCATTAGCAAGTCGAGCAATAGTGGACTCATCAGGGAAGTTGGCTGGTGGGTTAACACCAGTCACTTCAGGCCCCGTTGGACTACCTTGCAGATTACTTGTAGTTAACTGGGTAGTCATGATATTTGTCCACCTCCACATCATCTAATACTGCTAAAGCATCATCAGTCAGTACTGCAAGCGAGCAATATAACGAGATCAGATAAGATGCAATCGCGTTACGGTTGATTCCCATAAAACGCACTGAAAGGCCCGGCGATTGTTCACCAGCAAGACCCGGTTGGAATAAGCCGACAATACCTTGACGTTTTTCACCGACACGAAGCAGCAAGATTTTAGTTTTGCCATCTTCTACTGGAATTTTATTAGATGGAATAAGGGGAATACCGCGCCATGTAATGAATTGAGAACCGAATAAACTCACTGTTGGAGGTGGTACACCACGACGTGTACATTCACGGCCAAATGCTGCAATCGCATCTGGATGTGCTAGGAAAAATCCCGGTTCTTTCCAGACTTTACGTAGCAAATCATCAAGATCATCAGGAGTAGGTGGGCCATTTAAAGTTGGTATACGTTGGTCATCTGTCACACTCGCCAATAAGCCATATTCAGGGTTATTGATGAGCTCACTTTCTTGACGTTCTTTAATGGTTTCAATCGTTAAACGTAGCTGTTCCTTAATTTGATCGTGGGGGCTGCTGTAAAGGTCAGCAACACGTGTATGTACATCCAGAACAGTTGATACACCATTCAAAAAGTATTCGCGTGGCTCTGGGTCATAATCAACAAAAGTTTGGGGTAAAGTTGCTTCATCACGTTGTGTGCAAGCCACTTGAATATCATCGGTATTATTTACACGGTTTAGGCGATAAATACCTGCTTCAACAGGAAGCCATTGAAGTAAGTGAGTCAGCCATCGGGGAGTAATTGTAGAAAGTTGAGGAGCTGTCTTGGTTGCATTGGCCAGTTGGCGGGCCGCATGGTCCCCAAGCGCAAGTTGGGCTTTATCAGTATTTTTCGCCATGAATCATTTTTCCTTATTACAGTGGCTTGGTAAAATCAAAAAATTAAAAACTCTAGTGTTGCTATAAACTAGAATTAGTTCTGGTTTTAAAAAAATAAAAAGGTTTTATAAACTTTGAATAGGTAGCTTATTAATTAAAAATCTATCTTTAAAATAAAAATATATTTAAATGAGAAATAAGCATTAAATTAATTTAATTCAGCTCTTACTATTTATTTGTCTCCTTATCTATTTATTTCACATCTATAGTTTTTAACCGGGAATATGATTTTTTTGATAAGACTCATTTGGCGACTGTAAAATCTGGCTACCTGCGGCAATACTATGTGTCAGCCAGACATTTCCCCCAATAATGGACCCTCGACCAATCGTAATGCGGCCTAAAATAGTGGCACCTGCATAGATCACAACGTCATCTTCAACAATTGGATGGCGTGTATAATCTTTTTTCAAAGCACCATCATCATTGGTTTCAAAGCGTTTTGCTCCAAGCGTTACTGCCTGATAAATACGGACACGTTCCCCAATGACACTGGTTTCACCAATCACTACGCCAGTACCATGATCTATAAAAAATCCTTTACCGATTTGTGCACCCGGATGAATATCAATTCCCGTTGCAGAGTGGGCTAACTCAGAAATAATGCGAGACAGTAGAGGTACTTGGGCATATAACTGATGCGCAATTCGGTGATGAATAATCGCAAATATGCCCGGATAGCAGAGTAGTACCTCATCCACACTATGTGCCGCCGGATCGCCTTCGTAGGCCGCACGCACATCGCCATCTAAAAGACGACGTATAGAAGGCAATGTATTAGCAAAATCTTGAACAATGTTTTGAGCAAGCTCTTGCGGCTGTTGGGCTGTGCTTGAATGACCAAAATGACGCTTTGCCTCGTAATTTAAAGCCAGTTGTACTTGAGCATGTAAGGCTGTGAGTACCCGATTTAAAGTATAGGCAATATAAGAATCTTCAGTTTCCTGACGTAAGTCGGCAGGGCCTAAGCGCATTGGAAATAGAATCCCGCAGAGATCATCTAAAATAGCTTTCAAAGCTTCTTTAGATGGAAGTTCACGGCCCCCAAATTCTTTGATTCTGTGCTGTTGCTGACGCCAGTCATGCCTTGCTTGTTGTAAACCCTGTACAACAGCATTAATGTTCCATTGAGTCACAAGCTTTCCTTGATTCACTGAAAATGTGTTGAAGTTTTAGTCTTGTTGCCAAGGGAGTTGATGAATACGCCAGCCGTTTTTTTGATTACGCTGCTGTTGATCATCTAAGTCACCTTCGAAGCCTTCAAGAACGTTATAAATGTGCTCAAAACCCGCATTAAATGCGGCTTCGGCTGCTAATGCTGAACGGTTTCCGCTACGACATAACAAAAGAATGGTTTTATCTTTACCCGTCTTGGTTTCGAGTTCTTTTAAAAAACGTGGGTTGCGATTGAAAGAAGTGCCTGTTGCCCATGCAACATGAATACTTTCAGGAACATATCCTACAAATTTTCGTTCTTCGTTAGTGCGTACATCAACCAAAACGGCCTGTCCTTGTTGTACGAGCTGCCATGCATCAGTGGGTGTTAAACTTCCACTAAAATTAAGCTCATGGTCTTGGGCATATTGTTGTGCTTTAGAAAGAATCTCTTCATTTGACAAGGATGTATTTGAACCCGATGAAATAAAACCAGAACGGTTTTCTGTATTTAATTTGGCATTCATTAAAAATATCCTTTATCTTCTATCTAGATTGTTATTGTTGAATTTACGCTGATTTGAATATAAGCAGAAATAACGAATATCTATTTATATATATTTTTTTATAAATAGAGCATGTGGGGGGGTTAGAAATATTATTAATTAATCTTATTAACTATTATTAAAATTAGATAAGTATAAAAATTAAATAAACTCGTTGTTTAATGTCACATCATATTAAACAATAAGAGCACCCACCGCTAAAGCGAACAACTGGTTGCTTCGTAAAATAAATGCTTAGCGTCTAAGCCATAACTTGTATACTCAATGGTGTTTAGAAATATAAGATTTTGGTGACGATGTGATTGAACTGCCCAATGCAAATGATTGGATTGTCAGAAATTCCGATCCAAATAGTCTGGAGCGAATCGAAGCATTTTTTAATAATCATGCTTATGAGTCGCATCGCCATGATACATTTGCAATTGGTCGAACATTAACTGGTGTTCAAAGTTTTCATTATCGTGGCGAGATGAAACATAGCTTGCCAGGAATGACCATGGTGTTACATCCTGATGAAAAACATGATGGAGAGTCAGGTACACGAGATGGTTTTAGATATCGGATGGTGTACGTAGAGCCTGCAACCCTACAGGAAATTATGAAGGGTAAGCCTCTACCATTTTTTGAAAATGGCTTAAGTCGGGACCCCCGTTTATTTAAGGCAACAGATGTTTTATTGCAAGGGATAGACCAGCATATCGATCCTTTAGAAAAGCAAGATGCTTTATATGATTTAGCCACTACACTTTACGAAATTTCAGATAAAAAACAGCGAACTTCTCATTCTTATGACTATGTCGCAGCGGAACGTGCCAGAGAGTTTATACATGCATCTTTATTTGAGAATATTTCTTTAGATGATATTGAAAAAAATATTGGGCGTGACCGTTGGAGTCTTTCACGCGACTTTCGACTGCTATTTGGTACAAGTCCACATCGATATATGACCATGCGTAGGTTAGAGGTTGTGAAGTCTTGTCTAATGTATGGAGAGTCATTGACTCAAGCTTCCTTAATTGCAGGATTTTTTGATCAGAGTCACATGACACGTCATTTTCTAAAAGCATTTGGATTGACTCCAGCCAGATGGCGGATGATCAACAAGTTATCTTCCTAAACCGATTATTTAAAAGTCAGCCTGTTTAGACTGACATAGACTTTGTCTTAAATGAGATTCATGCCTTTCAAGAAATCGTAAAGCATAAATATGCCAGAAATGATCAGCATCATTGCCATGGTTTTATTTAAGCGATTAAACCAAATTTTATTTTTAATTTTTTTGCCTAACACTGCACCAGCCCACGAATAAAGACAGGGTGTGCCTGCTGCACCAATCGAAATGAGCAACGATACTAAGAATATTTGAATGCCGGTAATGTGCGCTGTTGGATACATAATCGTTGTAACAGGCAAAATAACCAAAATCCCTTTTGGATTTAAAGTTTGTATCCAAAAGCCATTCCAGAAAGAAAGTGTCTGAATTTCAGTGGTTTCATCATTAATGTCGATATCCGCCTTTAACATCTGAAACGCAAGATAAAATGTATAACATGCACCGAGTAAGGCAATATAGTGCAGGGCTTTTTGTGGAATGATTGCGGCACCTGCATATCCAAAAATCATGAATAACATCAGCATCGCACAGCCGACACCCATAAAAAAATAAATCGTTTTTTTGAACTGTCCTGTAAGTCCCGCATTCAAACCCATGAAATTTACTGGGCCGGGGCTATACATCACACTTAAGGTATAAAGAAAGATTTCCATAACGCATCTACTGAATCAAAAACAACCCAGCATACTGACTCGTAAATTTAGGGTCTTGTACGTTTGTGATTGTGCTTGCACAAACGTACAAGACGAGAAAAATCTGGATTAGGCATGATGACTGACTTGAGATAAATGATTCAGGATAGAGGTTTATGTTTGACACAAAAATTGCGTTGATTGTCCGTAATGATCTTGCGACTTGGCAAAGGCTAAATGTTGTGGCTTTTTTGGCAACGGGGATTGCCTCGGTTGTACCTGAAATGTTGGGTAAACCTTATATCGATGCAAATGGTTATGAATATGGCAACATGCTAGGGCAGCCAATGTTGGTATTTGAGGGGGATTTATCAGGACTACAAAAAGCGCATCGTAAAGGAATTGAGCAAGAGCTAACGATTATTCCCTATGTACACGCCATGTTTTCTACAGGAAATGATGAGGATAATCGAGCGGCTTTTTTGGCCGACGATGCAAATCAATTAAATTTGGTCGGGGTAGCGTTAAGAGGACCTAAAAAAGCTGTTGATAAGGCAATTAAAGGACTTTCGTTACATCAATAGATTAAATAATTTTTAATATTGAAGATTAATAAAACCCACTATTTGAGCAAAAGTGGTTTTTATTTAAAAAATAACAATTAAAGTTTATCTTGCGTTTTGGTCTCAAAATCACTTGCATCATGACGTTCATGTAACTGTGTTTCTAAATCGCCAAAAGTGCGATTAACCATACGACCACGCTGAACAGCAGGGCGCGCCAAAATCGCATCTGCCCAGCGTTTTACATGTTCATATTCATCAACACCTAAAAACTCGGCGCCGTTATAGACCCAGTTTTTAACAAGACCACCATACCAAGGGAATGCGGCAATGTCGGCGATGGTATATTCAGAACCAGCTAAATATTCATGCTTTGCTAGATGTTGATCTAACACATCAAGCAAGCGTTTTGTTTCCATGGCAAAGCGGTTGATTGCATATTCAATTTTGACAGGTGCGTAGGCATAAAAATGTCCAAAACCACCACCTAAATATGGCGCGCTGCCCATTTGCCAAAATAACCAATTGAGACATTCAGTACGCGTAGCAATATCGGTCGGAATGAAAGCTTTAAACTTTTCAGCCAAATAAAGCAAAATTGAGCCAGACTCGAAAACGCGTAGCGGAGGATTCTGACTATGGTCAACCAATGCTGGAATTTTAGAGTTAGGGTTAACTTCTACAAAGCCACTGCCAAATTGCTGGCCTTCACCGATTTTAATGAGCCAAGCATCATATTCAGCATCTTGATGGCCTAATTCTAAAAGCTCTTCAAGCAAAATAGTGACTTTTTGACCATTAGGTGTTGCTAAAGAATAGAGCTGGAGCGGGTGTTTCCCAACAGGGAGTGTGTGTTCGTATCGAGCACCTGAAGTGGGCTGGTTTAAATCGGTTTTTTCTCCAGTCCATTGCCAAACTTGTGGAGGAATATAGTTTGAATCACTCATTTTTTTATCTCATGTTTGGTTGAAATATAAGGTTTAGTTATGTCGCAAGGCAAGCCATTTTTGAACGGTCGGACGTTGCCATTGCTGTAATGCATAATTCTTTAAACGTTCTGGTACAGCATCACCATTTTGAATAAGGCGTTGTAACATCAGGGCAAGTTCAGCATCCACAATGCTCCATGAACCAAAAAGAAATTCGGCATCAGGCGCTAGAAGTTTTTCTGCAACAAAGAAAAGTTTCTCGGCTGCTTTTTTGCCTTCTTCTGAAAGTGGAGTGGACGTGGGCTGAATAAAAATGACATCAGTTGGACGTTCAGTTCTTAATGCCACTAAGTCTGATCTGAGCCATGCCTGAATTTGTCTTGCTCTTGCCCGAGCCTGAATATCTGTTGGATAAATTGGTGTGTTTGGATAGAGCTCTTCTAGATATTCCAAAATGGCAGAAGATTCTGATAAAGCAAAATCACTTTGTTCAAGTACAGGGACTTTTGCTGTTAATGACTTTTCTAGATAAGATTTTTCAAACTGGCCTTGTTGTGCCAGATTAATCGTATCTATTTCAAATGGAATTTCTTTTTCATGCATTCCTACAAAAACTGTAAAAACGTAGGGGCTTAAAAATTGTGAATCTGTGTACAGCTTAAAGTGTTCATTATTCATTGTTATTGTCCATGTCATAAAACGGATGGGATCTAGTCTAAGTGAGCTGTTCCAAGATTGGGTAGCTTTTTTGTGGAAAAGCTTTATCGATTTCTGAATTAAGCAATTTCATTGTTCATTAGGGTTTAATGTGCTGAAAATGCTGACGAACAATGCTCAGCCACGCTTGTACCGCTGGTGAGACAGGAAGATTCTTTTTCCAAGCCATGACTAAGTGCCATTGAATATTTGGTTTTTCAAGCGGTATTGCTGCAAATAAAGTAGGGTCCAGCATGTCGGTATAGTATTGAGGGAGAAGCGCAATACCCATACGTTGTAAAACCATATCTGCCAAGAGGTGCCATTGACTGGTACGACAAGCGATAGAGGGATAAAACCCACGCTGTTTACAAGCATCGAGAATAATACTATTTAGAGAGAAGTTTTCTGGAAACATTAAAAACGACTGATGTTGTAGTTCTTCTAGATTTATTTTTTTACGGGTTGCCCAAGTGGCATCACGACGTAAAAGTACCATTAAAGGGTAGTTACATAGCTCAATGCTATTGAAAATTTGCTCATCAAAGGGCTGTAATAAAACGCCAACATCTAACTCGTTATTGAGTAAGGCTTGTTCAATACCACGCGAACCAACCTCCATAAAAGCCAATTCAATATCTGGCCATTGTTGATGATAATCAAACAGTGCAGTTGTTAGGAGCTGCGAACCTAAAGGCGGAACGCCAAGTTTTAAAGTACCTGTTTTTAATTGTTGATAGTTTTCAATTTCAAGAAAGATGTTTTGTTCTGCCTGAAGAAGTTCAATCGCATGTTGATAAATACGCTCTCCAATTTCCGTTAACTCGATTTGTCTTTTTCGACCGTGATCGGGTTTAACCAAAAGCTGGACCTGAAGCTGCTCTTCAAGTTGTTGTAATATTTTACTAATGGTGGGTTGAGTCAAATACAACTCTTCAGCGGTACGGGTAAAGCTTTTTGTTTTTACCAAGGTAACGAAACACTGTAATGATTTTAAAGAGAGCATAGTGAAGAATAGATTATTCCATTTTGGAATAATATTAACATGAATAATTCATATTTAGCAGGTTTAACCAAGATAGCATAATGGTGTAGTTAACCATTTAATTTCGCAAAATGAGTACTGAATCTGCTTCTGGAACACCCACACAACCTTCATTTTTAGTTTTAGGTAAACAAATTCTAATTTTGGCTGGATTTTGGTGGGTGGGATATCTCTTACATCAAAAACTTGGCGTACCTGTCTCGGCAGGCATTTTAGGTATGTTTTTATTGCTTCTATGCCTGTTCTTTAAAATTATAAAAATGGATCAGGTGGCAATGGGAGCAACCGTTGTTTTAGGTGAACTGTTGCTGTTTTTCGTACCCGTTGTAGTTGCCGTAGTTCAATATAAAACCTTGTTTATGACCGAAGGCTGGCAAATTGTTTTGAGCATTGCAGTTGGGACTATTTCAGTCATGCTCAGTACGTGTTTGACCATTCATTATTACAATCGTTTGAAGGCTTATTTACAGGCTCGAAAACGTCTTAAACATAAGCATATCTAAGAGCACAACAATATGAATATTTGGTCAATTCTTTGTCTCATCTGGACTTTGGTAGCTTATGTCGTGGCAAAGAAAATCTATCAAAAGCATCCAAAACTTTGGTTGTCACCCGCGATTAGTGTGCCTGTACTCACCATCATTTTGATGACGATTTTTGGAATTTCATATCAAACTTATGCCGAAGATACGCAGTGGATTGTTAATTTATTAGGTCCAGCTACGGTCGCGTTTGCTGTACCGATTTATCGTTATCGGGAAACGATTCGTAAAAACTTAGGGGTACTCTCGATTGCGATTATTGTGGGTATGAGTGTGGGCGTGATGTCTGCCTATGAAATGGCACAGTGGTTCCATTTTAGTCCTGAAGTCACCAACAGTTTGATGGCACGTTCGATTTCAACACCATTTGCCATGATTTTAGCTGAAGATATTCACGGCTCAGAGGCTTTGGTTTCACTATTTACCGTTATTACTGGTTTGGTCGGTATGATTTGTGGCGATGCAATTTTAGCGATTACTAAAATTCGTTCTAATGTGGCAAATGGAGCCGCCTTTGGGAACGCAGCCCATGGTTTTGGTACAGTCCGAGCTCAGCAGCGCAATAGTGAAGAGGGCGTGATTGCAAGTTTAACCATGGTAATTGCAGGTATTTTAATGGTACTGATTGGGCCATTTGCCATTCATCTATGGTTGCTGTTGTAGGTTTTGTCTATGTGGGCTTGTCATGTTGTTGAATGATTTTTGATAGTTTTTTTATGGCTTGTTCCATCAGTTCGGGCTCAAAGTCACCTAAGCCAACAATTAAACCCGAACGTTGCTGTTCTTTTGAAAATGTCGGTGAAATTGCCTTAATCGCAATGCCTGCATTGACTGCCGTGCTCGCGACCTCAACGTCATTAATGTGTTGAGTAAGCCATAACACCATATGCATACCTTGATCGCCCGGTTGTAACCAAGCCAGCTCTTGAGGTATGTATTTTTCAATCAAACCAATAATGTGTTCTCGAACTTCTGAGTAAACATTCCGAATACGTCGAATATGCCGCTCCAAATAGCCTTCTTGAATAAAAGCAGCCAAAACATGTTGGTCGGCTGTAGGCGGGTGTCTATCAATTAACACCCTCAGTCCACAAAAAGGTGCCACCAGTTCCTTAGGTAACACTGCATAGCCAAGTCTAAGAGATGGAAATAGAACCTTGCTAAACGTTCCGAGATAAATCACCTGATCGGGTGCCATGCCTTGTAAAGATGGAAAGGGCTGACCGTTATAGCGGAGTTCACTGTCATAGTCATCTTCAATGATCCATGCATTTTGCTGCTTGGCCCAAGCCAATAATGCAGTACGTCTTGCCAAGCTCATAGGCATGCCAAGTGGATATTGATGAGAAGGGGTTACAAAAGCTGCACGGGCATTTGGAGAAAGTTTAATTCCAGCTTCAACCTGAATACCTTCTTCATCAACAGGAACTCGCACCATGCGAATATTTTGTACAGTATGTTCAAAAATGGCTGTAGTACCACGATAAGCTGGATCTTCAATCCAGACCTCATCTTTGGCTTCAAATAAAATCTGGCTGCAAATATAAAGCGCTTGTTGAATGCCGGGCGTAATCACGATTTGTTCAGGTTCGCAGTGTACAGAGCGCGAACGACGCACGTAGTCTGCTATTGCAATTTTTAGTGATAATACACCTTGAGGCTCGCCATATCCCGAAGGTGCACCTGCGCCGCGTGATCTAAATTTATTACCAAACTTACGCCAAATATCACTCGGTTGAGTGCGACCGATGGGTACAGATACAGCAAATGGAACATGGGGAAGTGGTTTAAATTCCTTGAGCACTTGGGCATAAGAAAGAGCAGATTTGGTCAAAGGTATTGAGCTTGGTTTAATCGATTCTTTTTGAAAATGTTGCTGCGCAGGTGTTTTAACCAAAGCATGAGATACATAAGTTCCAGTTCTTGCTTGAGAATCAAAAACACCTTCAGCTAAAAGCTGATCATAAGCTTCAATAATTGTTCCGCGAGCCACATCAAGGGTTTGGGCCAGTTCTCGGGAAGATGGCAAAGGGTCTCCCGGCTGCAAATCGCCACTTTGCACAGCTTCGCGTAAGGCTTGGGTCAGTTGAGCACTAATCTTTCCTTGGCTTTTATCAATCTTTGCAATAGACGGAAGTTCAACAACTTTTGCCATTCTTGCCATAATTCTGGTCTACTTAAAAAAATACAAAGTGGTTCTTTTTAATAAACCACATAAACCAGAAAATTTACAACACAAAATATAAATAACCCTGATATTTACAACGAGGTTCTTAGCCATGTATATCCCTGATGATTTTGCAGAAAACCGTTTGGACGTATTGCACTCTCTTATTTTGGAGCATCCGTTTGGTGTGCTTTTTAGTCATGGGAGCAATGGTTTAGATGCAAATCATCTTCCGTTTGAGTTACAGACAAATGAAGGGAACTTTGGGGTGTTGCATGCGCATGTGTCTAGAAGTAACCCTGTCTGGCAGGACATTAAAAATGGAGATGAAGTGCTGGTCGTGTTTCAGGCGGGGGATGCTTATATTTCCCCAAACTGGTATCCATCCAAACATGAACAGCACAAACAAGTGCCAACATGGAACTATAGAGTTGTACATGCTTACGGTAAAGTGACGATTCGAGATGATGAGCGTTATGTTCGAGGTGTGGTGGCTCGTTTAACCCGTACCCATGAAGCATCTCAACCTGAACCATGGAAAATGTCTGATGCACCAAAAGACTATCTAGAACCCATGCTAAAAGCTATTGTCGGTATAGAAATTGAAATTACCAAGCTTAAAGGAAAATCAAAACTTGGGCAAAACAAAGAGCGTCGAGATATTTTAGGTGCGGCAGATGGTCTAGCGAAATCTGGTCATAAAACTATAGCGGATGCTATGTACAGTGTGGCTGAGTTAAATAAATAATTTTGAAAATATAAAATTTTAGTATTGATTGAGGAGACAAACATGTCTTGGACCACACCTGTTGAGCTGGTAGGCGAACACGTTATTTTAAAGCCGCTAAATCTAACTCAAGCTGAATCTCTAGCAGAAGCAGTTTGCGATGGGGAGCTCTACAATCTTTGGTACACGCGTGTTCCAAGACCGGAGCAGATGATTGCTGAAATTGAAAGACGTCTTGGTTTGCAACAATCAGGAAGCATGTTGCCATTTTATATTGAAGACCGAAAAACTGGGCAAGCGGTGGGTATGACGACCTTAATGCATATTGAAGCAGCTCATCGCCGTGCAGAGATTGGTTCGACTTGGTATCGTAAATCTGCACAGCGCACGCCTGTGAACACTGAGTGTAAAAAACTATTGTTGGCTCATGCATTTGAGTCTTTAGACTGCATTGCGGTTGAGTTACGGACATCTTCTTTAAATGTGCAGAGCCAAGCTGCAATTGTACGTTTAGGTGCAAAGCTTGATGGTGTACTCAGAAGCCATCAAATTGTAAAAGATGATATTTTGCGGGACACCCATGTTTATAGCATTTTAAAACATGAATGGCCTGCGGTTCGTCAAAACTTGGAATGGTTACTATGTAAGCCAAGAGTAAAATGATTTAACAATTCATTTCTTCTAAAAGTATCCTCTCTAGCTGAGAGAGGATTGCTGAATGAGATGAATTATGCAAAATTAATGCTTTGATCACAATTTCTACGGCTCTTGAAAAAGCATTAGAATAAATAACTATTATTACAGGATGAGTCCATTGTCTAGACCAGTCCATCAGGTTGATCCACTGTGTTCTCGAATGGTTGGAACGGAGGCTCTATCATTATTGACCGAGCATAGTTTTCCACGTCACTCACATGATCATCTCGGTATTGGAATCATTACCAGCGGTGCACAACGTTCATGGAGTTTGGTTGGTCATGTTGAGGCAGGACCGGGTGATGTCATTATTGTAAACCCTGGTGAAATTCATGATGGTATACCGCTTGATGGTCCTCGTGCATGGCAAATGGTTTATATTCAGCCAGAAATATTAAAACAAGAATTGGCTGCCGAAGGGCGTAGTGCCGATGCCGTATTGCAGCCTTTGGTACGTGATAGGCTTTTAGGTAAGTGCTTATTGCGATTATTTAATGAAATGTCATTGCCCGTTGCTGAAAATACAGCATTAGAGGAAATGCTTTTATTTAGCTTGATGCATGTAAGTCGTTATCACATGCTATCTGAACATTATCAACATGCCGGTTGTTCTTCTGCTCAACGTGCCAAAGAATATCTTGATGATATGTCGGAGCATACGGTTACACTCGGTGAGTTGGCTAGTTTATGTGATCTGAGCCGGTTTCAGTTATTGCGAAGCTTTTCTCGTGAGATCGGTATTACGCCACATGCCTATTTACTACAACGACGAGTATGCCATGCACGCCGTTATCTGTTAGAGGGAAATACTATAATTGAAGCAGCCTTGCGAGCAGGTTTTGCTGATCAAAGCCATATGACAAGAGCATTTGTCCGCCAGTTAGGCATTACTCCGAGTCGTTATCAAAAAGCTATTTTATCTTAGAAAAACTTCTGCAATTTTGTTCAAGACCGCTATTTTGTATCTCTGTAATACTCAGCCAAAATCCATGTTTGGAGTGGCTTATGCAGATCAGTATCGAATTTTTAGTTACATCACTTATTGTGGTTATCTCGCCGGGTTCAGGCGCAATTTATACCATTGCCACAGGTTTAACCCGAGGGGGAAAAGCCAGTCTGTTTGCAGCAGTGGGTTGTACTCTTGGTATTATTCCACACATGGTGCTGGCGATTGCCGGTCTTGCTTTAGTGTTTATCACTAGTCCATATCTATTTACTATTTTAAAATTTCTAGGAGTTTCCTATTTATTGTATATGGCTTGGTCATCACTTAAGGAGAAGGGAACATTTCATTTTGAACAAGAAAATAAAGAACATTCAGCCTTCGAAATTATAAATTATGCTGTATTTATAAATTTATTTAACCCCAAATTACCATTGTTTTTCTTGGCCTTCTTACCTCAGTTTGTTAGAACTGATACGACAACACCGACATGGGATATGTTGCTATTGGGTGCAATCTTTATGCTCATTACACTAGTGGTTTTTATGTTTTACGGCACTTTTGCGGCAATGATGCGTCAACATGTAGTAGGCAAGCCTGTTGTATTAAAGTGGCTTAGGCGCAGTTTTGCTTTAGGTTTTATTGGATTGGGTATGAAATTATTATTTAGTTCTAAATCGTGAATGAAAAGGTAAGGTTCTAAGGGCAGTTAATTTCAAATTCTCAAAGATGATATTTTGTGGGCCACTTAAACACGAGTGGCCTGCAGTTCGTCAAAACTTGCAATGGTTGTTAAGCAAACCGCGTTAGAAATCATTTTTAAACAAGCTGCTTTTCTCTTTTAGGGCTGAGCCAGAAAAGAGAAACTGCTGCAATGACTAACCACGGTATTAAAGCCATATTCATTACTTTCCAGCCAACTAAGTCGAGTAACGCACCTGCGCTAAAAGAACAGATTAAGCCGACAATAAAAACAGTCATGTCGTTAATGGCTTGGGCCTTGGCTTTTTCAACTGGCGTATACGTTCCTGTTAGTAAAGAAGTACTGCCAATAAATAAAAAGTTCCATCCCACGCCTAATAAAATTAAAGAGATAGCAAAAGATTCGAACTGAATACCAGAGAGGACAAAACCAATGTAGCAAGCAAATAACACAAGACCTGCAAACATGATTTTAAGCACACCAAATCGGGCGATTAAATTTCCAGTAAAGAATGAAGGCAGGAACATACCGAGTACATGCAGTTGAATGACTGTCGTAATCGATCCAAGTTCATGATGTGAGTGTCGCATGGCGATCGGTGTGGCAGTCATACCTAAAATCATGATGCCATAGCCTGTTACCGCCCCAAACAAAGCAACCAAATAGGTAGGTTTAAATACAATTTCTTGCCATGGTCGACCAGCAGTAAAGTCAGATTTTTGTTCAATTGTATGAGCAATATTTAAGCTGAATAAAATACCCATTGCCACGAGCGAGATGATGCTGATAATTAAAAATGAACCGATATATTCTAAATGTTGGAATAAAGGGCCACCAAAACGTGCCAAAGTTGGGCCAACGAGTGCAGCAACAATACCACCTGCCATAACCCAAGAAATAGCACGTGAACGGAACGCGTCATTTGCAACTTCACTGGCAGCAAAACGATAAAACTGAGCAAAAGATTGATATGCTCCAACACATAGCGTGCCTAATGCAAGAAGCAGTAGTGAGCTATAAAAGATGCCAATTGAGGCAATAATACCGCCAAGCACGCCTAAAGAAGCGCCGAATAAAAAACCGTTACGTCGTCCTACATGCGCCATGAGCATTGAGGCAGGAAACATCATTAAAGCCGTACCCAAAAACATAGATGCAATGGGTAAAGTTGCAAGCGTAGGAGTATTTGCAATATTAGCCCCAGCCAAACCACCAATGGTCATGACGATCACTGATATGGTTTGAAAAAGTGACTGGGAGCTCGCCAAAATTAGAACTTGGCGATGCATGGTATTTTGAAGCATAAAGAGCCTTTAATTATAAGTATTAATTGATGAGACTGGATGTTTTCGGTTTTTATATAGGGAAGTATCAACAGTCCAGTTTGAAAATGTTGAGGCGTTTTTGGCAGCAGATATATGTATATTTCTTTAGCATAAACTATTTTTTATCAAGTAATTGCAGCTGAATAATTAGACTTAATATTCTATCATCTGATAGTTTGATACAAAACAGTTGAAGCGCCAGTTTTTATAAATAAGCATGTTTATACAGGACATTTAATATGTCTATTCTCTCAAATTCCTTTTTAGCCACCTTAAAATAAATCATTAACCTGAGGTTAATAACTACTGATGTAGGTTGATTGATCAAAATTCCATAAAGCGTTTTTATAGATTCAGAACAAAACTGCGATCTATATAGGTAAGCACATGGAAGGATCAGTTCAGAATAAAGAACGGTTATGGACAAAGCGGCGTCATGCCAAACAGCTAAAACTGGAGATGGCAAGCCAATATACCGACGGAGTTGTCATTCCAACTCAAGACATTATTAAAGTCTTAGAAACGCTGATTACACCGGGTGACAGAGTCGTACTCGAAGGGAATAACCAAAAGCAAGCAGATTTCTTATCTCGATCTTTGGCACAAACCAATCCAGATGTTCTGCATGATTTACATATGATTATGCCAAGTGTTGGACGCTCAGAACATCTTGATCTGTTTGAAAAAGGCATTGCACGTAAACTCGATTTCTCTTTTGCTGGCCCTCAAAGTTTGCGTATTAGTCAGTTAATTGAAGATGGCCTGTTAGAGATTGGTGCTATCCATACCTATATCGAGTTGTATTCACGTTTAGTGGTCGACCTTATTCCAAATGTGGTGCTTTCGGCCGGTTTTATGGCAGACCGCCAAGGCAATATCTATACAGGTCCAAGTACTGAAGATTCGCCTGCACTCATTGAACCGGCGGCTTTTAGTGACGGCATTGTGATTGTTCAGGTGAATGAACTGGTCGATGACGTCTCTGATTTACCACGTGTCGATATTCCTGCTTCTTGGGTTGATTTTGTGGTTGTGGCAGACCAGCCTTTTTATATTGAACCGTTATTTACTCGCGACCCAAAACATATCAAACCTGTTCATGTGCTTATGGCCATGATGGCAATTCGCGGAATTTATGAAAAGCATAATGTGCAATCGTTAAATCATGGGATTGGTTTTAACACTGCGGCAATTGAGTTGATTTTACCGACCTATGGTGAGTCTTTAGGTTTAAAAGGGAAAATTTGCCGAAACTGGACTCTGAATCCACATCCAACCTTAATTCCTGCCATTGAGACAGGTTGGGTTGAAAGCGTGCATTGTTTTGGTACCGAACTCGGTATGGAAAAATATGTTGCGGCACGTCCCGATGTCTTCTTTACAGGTCGCGATGGCGCCTTACGTTCTAACCGCATGATGTGTCAGCTTGCAGGTCAGTACGCCGTTGATCTATTTATTGGTGCAACCTTGCAAGTTGATGGCATGGGGCATTCTTCGACTGTCACCAAGGGTCGTTTAGCGGGTTTTGGTGGTGCACCAAACATGGGGCATGACCCACGCGGACGCCGCCATGATACGCCAGCATGGCTGGATATGCGTTTGCAAGGTGCTAATGAAACAGAAACCTATTTGGCCCGCGGTAAAAAACTAGTTGTGCAAATGGTGGAAACCTTTCAAGAAGGCGGTAAGCCAACTTTTGTGGATCGTCTTGATGCGATTGATGTTGCAAAAACGGCAGGTCTGCCTTTAGCACCGATCATGATTTATGGCGATGATGTCACCCATTTACTCACCGAAGAAGGCATTGCTTATTTATATAAAGCAAATAGCCAAGAAGAGCGTCAAGCCATGATTGCTGCCGTGGCAGGGGTAACCAGTATTGGTTTAAGCCAAGACCCTAAAACCACAGCACGTTTAAGACGTGAAGGTTTAGTGGTATTCCCTGAAGATTTAGGCATTCGCCGTACCGATGCAACACGTGAACTTTTAGCTGCAAAAAATATTGCCGACTTGGTGACATGGTCAGATGGGTTATATCAACCACCTGCAAAATTCAGGAGTTGGTAATGATGGCTCAAATTCAATATCAAACACTCAGCCATAGTCAGCTTTTGGCAGACATGGCGGTCGAGGCTTTAATTGATGAAGTGAATCTGACACCAAAGCCAGCTTTGGTCGACCGTCGTGGCAGTGGCGCACATGATGATCTGACTTTGGAATTAATGGAGCGTTCTGCGAAAAGTCTACGCCCAATGTTTGATGCGATGGCGCAAGCAGCAATCCAGCACGGAACAGTGTGTCAGGCCTTGCGTGAAGACATTGGTGAAATTGGTCGCCAAGGTGAAAAAGTCATGATGTTGGCAACAGATGGGGTTAATACACACCGTGGTGCAATTTGGGCCTTGGGTTTAATGGTCACGGCAGCGGCACTTGCACACACAAATCAACAATATTTATCGGCTGTTGAGCTATGTGAGTTAGCAGGTCAGATTGCCCAGCTTGAAGACCGTTTTATTCCCAAACAGGCTTTGAGTCATGGTCAGCAGGTACAGAAAAGATTAGCTGTCTTAGGTGCAAAAGAGCAGGCACAACAAGGCTTCCCAACTATTGTGAATTTTGGTTTAAAGCAGCTTTATCAAAGTCGCAGTAAACCGATGAAAGAAGAGTTTGCTCGCTTAGATACGCTACTTGCCATCATGACTGATTTGACAGATACCTGCGTGCTTTATCGCTCTGGAACAAATGGCTTAAAGCGTATGCAACAAGGAGTCCAGCAAGTGCTCGATTTGGGCGGTAGTTCAAGCTTAGAAGGCCGACGTGCTTTGCATTTGTTAGAGATTGACCTACTTAGGATGAAAGCGTCTGCTGGCGGAGCAGCCGATTTGTTGGCAGCAACATTGTTTATAGATCGTGTTGAGCAGTCATCTTCAAAAAATAAAGAGGGATTTTGATTATGGAAACACTTCATTTTGAGTTTTTGGCGACAGAGCCACCTGTAAAAAAAGCATTAGTCGGATGTGTGGGGTCAGGTGATTTAGAAATTCTGATGGAACCTAGTGAGGCGGGAAAAACTACTATTCAGGTAGTGACTTCGGTAGATGGCAGTGCAGCACGTTGGAAAAATCTTTTTGAACGGATTTTTAAAGCGCAAATACCACCAGCCGTCAATATTGATATTCATGACTTTGGTGCAACCCCCGGTGTTGTTCGCTTACGTCTGGAACAAGCCTTGGAGGAGATTGCGCATGACTGATATCCAAAGTTTATTAAATAAACAAGATTTTATTGAACTGAGTGCAAGAGGACGTGCCAAGGCATTATTGGATGAAGGGACTTTTCGTGAGTTACTCGATCCATTTGCACGGGTCATGTCGCCTTGGTTGCTTAAGCAAAATATTGTGCCGCAAGCAGATGATGGCGTGGTGATTGCAAAAGGATCTATTCAAGAGCGGCCAGTAGTTTTGATTTCAATCGAAGGCTTATTTCAGGGTGGAAGCTTAGGCGAGGTTGGTGGCGCCAAAATTGCCGGTGCATTAGAGCTTGCGGTTGAAGACAATCTTAAAGGTATTCCAACAGCTGCAATCTTATTACTAGAAACTGGTGGCGTTCGCTTGCAAGAGGCAAATTTAGGTTTGGCTGCAATTGCTGAAATTCAGGCTGCAATTGTGAACTTACGGCAGTATCAACCCGTGATTGCTGTAGTTGCAGGCAGTGTAGGGTGCTTTGGTGGCATGTCGATTGCTGCTGGACTATGTAGCTATATTGTAATGACACAAGAGGGACGTTTAGGCTTAAATGGCCCGCAAGTGATTGAACAAGAAGCTGGGGTACAAGAATATAACGCCAAAGATCGTCCATTCATATGGAGTATTACTGGCGGGAACCAGCGTTTTGCTAGTGGTTTGGTAGATGCTTATGTTGATGATGATCGCCAGAAAATTCGTCAGCAAGTCATCGACTATTTAACCCAAGGCGTGCCTCAGCAGCATCGTAGTTCAAACTACTCGTTTTATTTAGCGCAGCTACAACAAATCGATACTACCGAGCAGATTACCCCAGCACAGGTTCAAGCATTGTATCAAGGAGAGCAAGCATGAATATCGCCGTTGATACATTAAAAGCATCTACGCGAGGTGCGCACTGGTTTAAAGCACTTACGCAGGGTTTTAAGACAGTTGAAGGTTTTCCAGCTTCGGTTTGGGTGGCTGATGGTCAAATCGATCAGCAAGCGGTACGTGTGATTGCTGTTTTTCAAGACAGCAATAATTTGTTCCCGCGAGCGAGGCAAGGTGAAGTTGGCCTTTTGGAAGGCTGGAGCTTGGCAAAAGCGGTTGATGAGGTGATTCAAGCTGATGCGCATGCCGAAACTAAACGCGGCATTTTATGTCTGGTTGATGTACCTAGTCAGGCCTATGGTCGCCGTGAAGAATTACTAGGTATTCATCAAGCTTTAGCGGGTGCAGTAGATAGCTATGCCAGAGCCAGATTAGCAGGTCATCCTATTGTCAGTTTATTGGTTGGTAAGTCGATGTCGGGTGCTTTCTTAGCGCATGGTTACCAAGCCAATCGTATTATTGCCTTAAAAGATTCTGGTGTTATGGTGCATGCAATGGGCAAAGAATCTGCTGCACGCGTTACCCAACGGTCGGTTGATGAGTTAGAACAATTAGCTGCAAGCATTCCTCCAATGGCTTATGACATCGAAAGTTATGCAACGCTTGGATTGTTGTCTGAACTTTTATCTGTTGAAAACCCTGAACAACCAACAAATGCTGATCTTTCATTAGCGAAGCAGGTGGTTGCTCAAGCATTTAAAGAAATTAATGCTGAGCAGTCTAGAGGACTGGAACAAAGACTTCACGGCCAAAACCGTCAGATGTCTAAAAAGGTCCGTGAATTATTGCGTGAGCAATGGTCATGAAACTTGATCTCGAAGCCCATGATTTGCTGTGGGGCATGACAGCAGACTGCTTGGCTGATGATGCTCCACTTTGGGTGAAAGAGGTGTTACATCGCGGCGATCCTGTTGTAGTTCGGCGGGAAATCACTCCCGTAGATCAGGTGGCTGTGGGCGTAAGAGGAAAATTCCGTCATCAACGATATGCAGCTCAAATGCCACGATCTGCTATTACCAAACAACTTAAACCCGAGGCACTAACTCACGTTAATACACAGCAGTTTGAGCATTTGGCAGAGCGTTTGCAGAGTATTTCTAACATCATGAAAAACTTTTCAGGATGTTGGGGCTATACCGGAAGTTTTGGGTTTGAGTTGGCAACTGGTATTGAAACAGTCACCCAACAAAGTGACATAGATTTGTTGATTCGAGCTGAACAGCCTTTTGCCAAAAAGCAAGCAGTCGAGCTACTCGAAAATTTTCAGCAAGCGGGGCTGAATGTGGATATACAGCTACAACTGCCACAGGGTGGTCTGGCGTTAAAAGAATGGGCTAGGAATAGCGGAAAAGTTCTATTAAAACGTGCAGATGGTGCGGTCTTAGTAGAAAACCCATGGAATTAGGGAATAGATATCATGGCTTCGATTTGGGTATATCCGGGACAAGGTGTGCAACGAAGCAATATGTTGCACGACTTACCTCAAAGCGCTCTGGTTAAAGAATACCTTGAGCGTGCATCGGATGCACTCAAAGAAGATGTCTTGATGCTAGACAGTTCGGCTGCATTGCAATCGACGCGAGCCGTACAACTTTGTTTGCTCATTTCAGGCGTGGTGAGTTCAGCATTATTAGCTGCTGAAAACTTAAAACCTGATTATGTCGCGGGTCTATCGATTGGCGCATGGTCGGCAGCGGTTGTGGCAGGGGTTTTAGCCTATGAAGATGCCATTCGCTTGGTTGCCTATCGAGGGGAACTCATGCAAACCGCCTACCCAATTGGATATGGCATGACTGCGCTAATTGGTACAGACCGTACAGCTGTCGAAACATGGGTCAAACAAATTTATCAAATAACGCCAGCGGTGTATGTCGCCAATATTAATGCACATAACCAAATCGTTATTTCAGGAAGTTTTGAAGCCATGAACCAAGTTGCTGTTTTGGCAAAGCAACAAGGCGTGGTGGCAAAAAAATTAGATGTATCGGTGCCATCGCACTGTGAATTATTAAGTCAGCAAGCAAAGCAACTTGCAGCGTCTATGGAGGGAGTGACTTTAAAGCAGCCTAAAATACGTTATTTAAGTGGTACAACGGCTCGTACGCTTAGCAGACCAGAACAGATTGGTGATGACTTAGCTTTTAATATGAGTCGAACTGTAGATTGGGAAAGTACCATCCAAGCTGCATGGGAGCGAGGTGTGAGGTTGCAGATCGAAGCGTTGCCGGGAACGGTGCTTACTACACTTGCACGTCGAACATTTAAAGAAGGAACCGTGTTGTCTTTTCAAGGAACACGCATAGACAGCATTCAGATGGCAATGCAAAAAGAACAGGACAATAGTTTTTCTTTTTGAATCTGATTTTACAAAAGCATAAATGATCCAAGGATATGAGGGATTGTCATGATTATATATGGAGTTGGTTTACTCGCACTTTGCACCTTGGTGGGTGTGATTGTCGGTGATCTGTTGGGCATTTTATTGGGCGTAAAGTCTAACGTTGGTGGCGTGGGTATCGCCATGATTTTACTCATTTGCATACGGTTATGGATGGAAAAACGTGGTGTTATGACAGTTGAAACCGAAAAAGGCGTTTCATTCTGGGGCACCATGTATATCCCTGTTGTTGTTGCTATGGCAGCACAACAAAATGTCGTTTCAGCTTTATCTAGTGGACATATGGCACTCTTTGCCGCTGTGGTTTCAGTTATCGTTTGTACGCTCACGATTGCGGGTTTAAGTCGTTATAACAAAGCAACCCCTTTACCTAAGGAAGAAGACACCACATTAAACCGCATTGGAGGCAAAGTTCATGGTTGAATTATTATTAAAAGACTTAACCCATTTAGGTTTAATTACAGCTTTCGCCTTAATTGCTTTAATTATGTGGTTGTCGACCAAGTTATCTAAATATTTAACCAATGGACGCGTGCATGCTTCAGCAATTGCGATTGTGATTGGCTTAATCTTGGCGTGGTTTGGCGGAAAAATGACGGGTGGCGAAAAAGGCATAACTGACCTTGCACTCTTTACCGGTGTAGGGCTCATGGGCGGTGCAATGCTACGTGACTTTACAATTGTAGCAACGGCATTTGAAGTACAAGCCACTGAAGCGAAAAAAGCTGGGTTTATTGGCGCATTCTCTTTATTCCTTGGAACTATTGTGCCATTTATTGTTGGTTGTATGTTTGCTTGGATTTTTGGTTATCGAGATGCGGTGAGTATTACCACAATCGGTGCAGGTGCTGTGACTTATATTGTGGGACCAGTTACCGGAGCTGCAATTGGTGCAAGCTCAGAAGTAATGGCATTGTCGATTGCAACCGGTTTAGTTAAAGCAATTTGTGTGATGGTCTCAACACCGCTCACTGCTAAATTTATGGGACTCGATAATCCACGTTCTGCCATGATTTTTGGTGGCTTGGCTGGAACTGTCAGTGGAGTGTCGGCAGGCTTGGCCGCGACAGATCGCCGTTTAGTACCTTATGGTGCACTGACAGCAACGTTCCATACGGGACTTGGCTGTTTAATGGGACCAACAGTTTTATTCTTTGCGGTTAAAGCATTGGTAGGTGGCTAAGCGTCCACGGCTTAAATAAAAAGGGCTGTTGTTATACAAAACAACGGCCCTTATTTTTATCTTTTAAAATTAGAAGCAAACATACGACACTCAGCAATCAGTGCGAGTAAGTTTGGATCTCGTTCTTTACTTTTCAAGAAAACCAAACCAATTTCTTGTTGCATATGATATTGCTGTTTTAGGGGAATAAGTTTAACAGAGCTTTCATAAACCGCAGAAATACGACCCGGTAAAAGGGCAAAACCAACGCCCGAACTGACCATACTAATTAAGGTAAAAATATCGTTCACTTGCAAAGCAACTTTAGGAGAAAAACCTGCTTTTTTAAAAATAATATCGCTATCGTTATGGGTCGCGAAGCCTTTGGTTAAAGTGAGGAAGGTCTCTTCTTTTAATAAACTTAAATCAATGTCTTTAAACTCTGCATATTTAGAATCTTTATTTACCGCCAAAAAAATATCATCTGAAAACATCGGCAAAATTTCAAAGTCATCATCTTGAGTGGTTTCATTTAAAGCCACAATAATCGCATCAAGTTCCGTTGCTTTAAGCTTTTTAACTAAATCCTGATTTGAGCTCAGTAACAGTTGAATATCAAGTTCACTACGTCTGAGCTTAAGACCACTAATCACATTTGGAATTGTTTTGACAGTCAAAGAATACAGAGAACCTAAATGTAAAACTTTTGCCGCAAAGCCAGCAGCTTCTCTCGTTTTATTAACGGTTATAAAAATGTCCTGTACGATTTTTTGCGCCCGTTCTTCAAATACATAAGCACTTTTTAATGGAATTAGATTACGTCCTTCATTTTTAAAAAGTGGGCAACGCAAAGCACTTTCTAAAGAGTGCAATGCTTTGTGAACACTGACATTACTAAGCTCCATTTCTGTCGCTGTTTTAGATAAATTGCCACAGCGCATAAATGCTAAAAAAATCTGTATCTTTTTAAGGGTGAGTTCTTCATCAATTTCCATATTAATTCCTTGAACCTGTTTCCTTTAAAAAATATAGATTTAAGCTATAAAGTTACCACAAAACCATCACTATAAAATTGTGCTTAGGTCGAAGCAGTTTATTTAAGAAACAGCTTCAACTCTTTGTTGAATTGTCTTAATGATTTGTTCTAATGCACTTTGAATTTTAGGTGTCGATTCAAAAGAGCAGTTGATTCTTAAATAATGTTGCTGCGCGGGTAAAACACTAAACAATGGGCTTGGAGCTACCCCAATGTTTTGTTGAATTAACTCTTCATAAATTTGCATACTATCTAAACTATTCGGCAGCTTAACCCAAAGAAAATAACCACTTGGGTAATAATACACTTCGCAAGATGGTGGCAGATGTTGCTTTAAATAATGATAAAACTGCTTTTTATAACGCTCAAGTGAAAGCCTGAGAGTACGTAAGTGCTTTTCATAGTGATGATGAGACAAAAACTCGACTAATGCATTTTGAATGAGTGCATTTACTGAAATGGTACTCATGAGTTGTAAGTGTTGAATATGGTCTGAAAACTTCCCCGCATAGACCCAACCTACTCGAAAACCTGCACCTAACGTTTTAGAAAAAGACGAGCAGTGGAGCACCAGATTTTGTTGGTCAAAATACTTCATTGAAAGAGGCTTTTGTCCTCCATAAAACAGCTCTTCGTAGACATCATCTTCAATTAAATAAATCTGGTGCTCATGAAGCAATTTGGCAATTTTATATTTAATCTCATCGCTGACTGTAAACCCAATTGGATTATGGCTATTGAGCATGAGCCAACATACTTTAATTGGATAATTATTAATGACCTGTTCAAAAGCTTCTAGATCAAAACCATGTTGAGGATGTTCAGGAATCGTAATAACTTTTAGCCCTAAACGTTCTGCTGCCTGCCAAGCACCATAAAATACGTTTTGCTGTAATAAAATATAGTCGCCCGGCTGAGCAACTGCTTGTAAAGAAAGATTGAGCGCATCCAATCCTCCAGATGTAATGACAATGTCATCTGGATCGGTTTGAATCCCTTGCATACAGTAGCGTTGAGCAATGAGTTTTCGTAAAGCTAAATTACCTGGAGGTAGGCTCGTAGTCTGGTCGTAACTTTGTTTCTGGCGGGCAAGTTGCCCCATAATCTGAATGAGTTTTGGCGCATATAAAAGCTGACTATCAGGAAAGGCCGAGCCAAAAGGGATGACAGACTCATGTTGAATCGATTTAAGATATTTAAAAACTAAAGAGTTAATTTCAATTTTAGAATTGAGTGAAACAACAGAATATTGTTCTAAAGGTTTAAGCGTAATTTGCTCGGCAACGAAGTATCCCGATTTTTCTTTGGAATAGATTAAACCTTGAGATTCAAGCTCTTGGTAAGCATTCATTACCGTCATTAAACTAAAACCAGAGCGTTGTACCTGATCTCTTAACGAAGGTAACTTCTCGTGTGCATTTAAAGTGCCGCTCTCAATGAGTTGGCGAATGCTATGGGCAAGTTGTTCTGATTTATACATGTATTGGCTGCACGAAATGACAAAATGAAAGATGCACTGAATCAATAATAAATGCCGTTTGTAGAATCTACAAACGGCATTTGCTTATAAAAATAAGTTTACTTTAGGTAAGGGGCTGCATAAATCAATATCACTTTAAACAAACCGGCAATAACAGCTAATGCTAAAAAACCACCTAGCCATAGCAAAATAAACCATTGGGTTTGAGACAGTTTAGAAGATAAATTTTTCATAAAACCCTCCTAACTTTAATGATAGCCTTCATCACCTACACGTACTTTGTCACGGAATACCCAGTAAGACACAATAGTGTAAGCAATAATGATTGGAATCAGAATGAGCGCACCGACTAAAGCAAACAGTTGGCTTGAATGTGGAGCTGCGGCTTGCCAGATGGTGACTGATGGCGGAATAATATAAGGCCATAAACTAATCACAAAACCTGTAAATGCAAGGAAAACGAGGGCTAGCGTATATATAAATGGTTTAAGGTCATGTTGCTGCTTTTTACACGCCGATAAAATCAGGCCAACAAACAATAAGACCAAAATAGGTACAGGGCTAAAATAGAACAGATTAGGTAAAGAGAACCAGCGATCTGCGATTTCAGGATGAGTCAACGGAGTATATAGACTCACTCCACCAAAAATAATAAGCAGTGCAATAATCAGCTTTGGCATAAGCTCATACATACGTTGCTGCAAGCCTTTTTCGGTTTTTAAAATAAGCCATCCACATCCTAAAGTGGCATACATGGCAACTACACCAATACCAGTAAAGAAGGTAAATGGTGTCAACCAATCAAGTGATCCGCCAGAAAAAATACCATTGGTGGTTTTAATGCCTTGAATATAGGCTCCCAAGATGATGCCTTGAAGGAAGCTAGTTAACACTGAACCCCAAATAAAAGCTAAGTCCCAAAGGTATTTGGTGCGATGAGCTTTAAAGCGGAATTCAAATGCGACTCCACGGAAAATTAAGGCAATGACCATAAAAATAATAGGTAAATACAGTGCCGATAAAACTGTTGAGTAAACTAGTGGAAATGCAGCATATAGACCAGCTCCACCGAGTACCATCCATGTTTCGTTGCCATCCCAGACAGGGGCTACGGTATTCATCATCACGTCACGTTCTTGGTTGTTCTTAATGAAAGGGAACATGATCCCGATTCCTAAGTCAAAGCCATCCATGACGACATAAATCATGACACCTAAACCGATAATACCGACCCATATTAAAGAAAGATCAATCATGACGGTTCTCCCCAGAATTTTGTTTACTGTCAATGTTTTCATCGACAGCACTGAGTGGGCGCATTGGTGTTTTAAAGTGTCCAACACCGCCTGCTTCCATATTTGGCGTATCGATAAATACAGGGCCCTTATTAATCAGTTTTAATGTGTAGTAGATACCGCTACCAAAAACGATGGTATATACCACTACAAAAATAAAGAGGCTAAGGCCGACTTGTTCTGCCGACACAGTATGAGATAAACCATCTTTAGTTCGTAGGATGCCATATACCACCCATGGTTGACGGCCGACTTCGGTAGTTACCCAACCTGCAAGCATGGCAATATAACCAGATGGTCCCATCACTAAAGCAAACTTATGGAACCATGAAGTTTCATAGAGTTTTCCACGTTTACGTAACCAAAGCGCAATGAGTGACAGAGTGACCATGAGTACACCAAGGCCGACCATCACACGGAAACTCCAGAAAACGATAGTCGAGTTTGGTCGATCTTCAGGGGCGAAATCTTTTAAACCTGTGACTTGGCCATCTAAACTGTGAGTTAAAATTAAACTACCTAAATATGGAACACCCACTTCAAAATGGTTTCGTTCTTCTTTCATATCTGGAATTGCAAAGAGTAACAGTGGCATAGGTTCATTGTGATTCGTTTCCCAATGACCTTCCATCGCTGCTAGTTTGGCTGGTTGATGCTCACGGGTATTTAAACCATGATTATCACCAATTACGACTTGCAAACATGAAGTCACAAGCACCATCCATAGACCCATCGAGAACGATTTTTTTACCAATTCATCACGACGGCCTTTCACTAAGTGCCATGCAGAAGTTCCTACGACTAATAAAGAAGAAACTAAAAAGGCTGCTGCACCCATGTGGGCAAAGCGGTAAGGGAAGGATGGGTTAAAAACAATTGCAAACCAGTCTTTTGGCACAATAATGCCATTTTCTATAGCGAAGCCTTGAGGTGTCTGCATCCAGCTATTGGACGATAAAATCCAGAACATGGAAATACAGGTACCAATCGCAACCATAAGTGTGGCAAAGAAATGGGCTCTGGGACCGACACGTCCCCAACCAAATAACATAATGCCTAAGAAACCAGCTTCTAAAAAGAAGGCACTCAAGACTTCATAGGTAAGTAAAGGACCAGTAATACTTCCTGCAATACGAGAAAACTCACTCCAGTTGGTACCGAACTGATAACTCATGACCACGCCCGAGACCACACCCATACCAAAGGCAACGGCAAAGATCTTGATCCAGTATTTAAATAGATCTTTATAAATCGGGTTTTGGGTTCTTAACCACTTCCACTCTAAAACTGCTAAAAAGCAGGCAAGACCAATGGAGGTGGCTGGAAAAATAATATGAAAGGATACTGTGAAAGCAAATTGTATTCGTGCTAATTCTAAAGCGGTTAGACCGAGGCTCATATACATTCCCCCTGTGAACTAGCTGATGATGATTGATTGTGTTAAATACTTATTTTCACGCAATAAAGTATTCTGACGATTGAACTTACTTCTGTGATAAATGTTCTTAGCAAGTAAAATGCCAGAAGGGCGAAGTAATATAATTGCTTGATATTTCAATAGAATAGACCGATTGATTGTTCTCAATCTGTTAACAAAGCTCATGCTTGATGTTGCATTTGTAAAAATGCATGTTGCATTGAAACATTGATGAAATATCTGACGATGAACCATAGATCGTTTCATGAAAACTACCTACCTTAAGAAGTTTTCTTAATCATGCACTCACTCATTTTGTATATGTAGATACAGAAATTTTTTATAAAACTATAACAGTCCGAAGTCATTATTATGGGTGCTATAGTTTTTTTTCAATTATCTGTAGCTATATATCCATTCATCTAAAGTCCAAAATAAAAATGAACAAGATTTATGGCTAACCAAAATCAATCTTCAAAAATACTATGAATGCGACTTTGGGGTTACATATGAGCACAGGATAAATTTCTTCTTGTCTATTCCCTTGTTGTTTTGTATGAGGTCTGGTTGTTACGTAGGTTATTAAAGACCTTGGTTTAAGTGTAGCTCTTCTAAAATAGCTTGGATGTTAAAAAATGTTTATCACTTCTCAACTCAATATCCTAAATAAAATTATTAAAAATCAGGCTATTCCAGCACCTATAATGGCTCAATTAGAGCAGGCCTATGTTAATCTTGAAGCAACCTTATTAAGAGCAAAAGTCTTAAGAGACTTTTCTAAATCTCAAACTGTTTATTTAATTCAATCACATATTCATCCACGGCAAAGCAGTTTGGCTTATCTATTTTCACCTTTTGTTTTTGCTAACCTCAATAAGCCTGCTATTTATACAACACCAGCGACTAAGCCCGTTCTTGCTATTCTTAATAAATATTATCAATCCGAAAAGAAAGTTTTGTTTAAAGTAGATGAAGTTCTAGAGAGTCTAAAAATATATCTAGATTTAGAATTAACCGAGCTGACTGAAGTCGAGTTTATTTATTTAAGCTTAATCAAAGCGCTGTGCCGAAGTGATATCTCCACAATTTTTTTAATTACAAATTTAGATATAGACTTAGAGCATTTAGAAGAGCTTGCATTGTTTTTAAAAGTCAAAATTTATTGGATTAATCCTCAACAAAATACTGATTTAAACGATCTAAATGATTTAGATATGCGTCAATTATTATTTAAAAATAAAGATGAAACTTATGTGAAATTGTGTGCTCAATTTGCTCAGCTAAATGCACAGCTTGTAGGCTTATGTGATACTTTTACCGCCTCTCAAATGACCCATTTAATTGATGATATGTTTTATTCGGAACATATTTTTGAGAAGTTATCTGTCTATTCAGAATATATGCAAACCTTATTGCAAAGTCAGCATAGTCTTCAAAAGAAAGAGATCGCTTAATGTTGGTAGGCATTTTCTGGCGTTATATGAAGAATGAATACTGTTATAAAAAAATAATCGTTTTCATGTGAAATAAATATTTTATGGTAAAAGCAAAGCAATATTGGTTTTACTTACATGACAAATCTAAATTTTGAGCATCATCTCGGTTCACTAACGCATGCAGCACTTAGTCAGGCCTCAATCATTTCTCGGGTATGGGGTGAAGGGCCTTCTGAACGTTATGATGAATTGGCAAAAAATTTCAGACCAACTTTTGCCCGTATTAAAGAAGGGGCTTTAATCCGTGAGCAACAGCATATTTTGCCATATGAACAACTTCAGTGGCTCAAAGATATTGGTTTTACACGGTTACGCCTTCCTAAAGCCCATGGTGGTTTTGAAGCATCCATTCCTGAACTATTTGCATTGTTAATTGAACTTGCAGAAGCAGACTCAAATTTACCGCAAGCGTTGCGTGTGCACTTTGGTTTTACTGAAGATGTGCTGGTCAGCAAAAATAAAGAATTTCAACAGCGCTGGTTAAGTCGGATTGCAAATGGTGAAACCGTTGGTAGTGCTTGGTCTGAAGGTGGGAAAGAGTCAATCGATCAATTCGAAACTCATTTGTATCGGGATGCTGACGGAAAAATTCGAGTTAAAGGTCAAAAATACTACACCACAGGTAGCCTATATGCGGACTGGGTTGACGTTGGTGTAACAGATTTGAATGGGGAGTCTGGCTCAGTTGTTGTCCGCCGTGAAGATGAAGGCGTTGAAATTGTAGATGACTGGAATGGCTTCGGTCAGCAACTCACTGCAAGTGGCACGGCATATTTTCATGACGTATTGGTTAATGAAACCGAAATCCTACCTGATGATGACCGTTTTAAATATTCAGCTGCTTATTATCAACTTGTGCAACTAGCAATCATTACTGGTTTAGGACGAGCTGCGACATATGAGGTTTCCCAAGCGGTGGCTAAACGTACTCGAAACTATACTCATGCGAATGCCCAATTTGTAAAACAGGACCCACAAATTTTACAAGTAGTGGGACAAATCCGTGGCGCTGCTTACAGTGCAGGAGCGATTGTTGAAAAAGTGGCGCAAAGCATACAACGTGCTTATTTGGCAGCATTTCAAAATAATGAACAGCTTGAAGAAGAGCAAAATGCACTTGCCGAACTTGAAAGTGCACAGTCTCAAACAGTTATTACCGATTTAATCTTAAACGCATCTACCATTTTATTTGATGCATTAGGTGCTTCAGCAACAGACAAAGATTTAGGCCTAGATCGATACTGGCGAAATGTAAGAACTTTATCTTCACACAACCCAAGAGTGTTTAAAAATCGGATTGTGGGTGATTTTAGTGTGAATGGAACATTACCGCCTTATCAGTGGCGAATTGGTAACGTAGCTAAACAATAATTTTAAAGTTTAGATATTAAGCTGCTAGTTTTAGCGGCTTAATATTATTTTTGTTTTTAAAATAATTTATAAAAATATATTAGAATAAAATCATATTTTGTTTGGGGTTTATATTATAAAGAATAGATGAAAATTGTTTTAGTATGAAAGTAATTAAAGTGTTGGTTGATATTTTATGACTAAGAAGATTAGTTTTAATGCTTTTGAAATGAATTGTATTGCGCATCAATCTCCCGGATTATGGCGACATCCTCAAGATCGATCTGTTGAATATAAAGATTTAGAATATTGGACAGATTTAGCACAAATTTTGGAACGCGGTTTTTTTGATGGTATTTTTATTGCAGATGTGTTGGGGATTTATGATGTTTACCATCAGAGTGCTGAACATGCCTTAACAGGCGCAGTACAAGTTCCAGTCAATGATCCTCTACAGATTGTGCCAGCCATGGCAGCAGTCACAAAGCACTTGGGCTTTGGTGTAACGACTTCCATTTCCTTTGAGCATCCTTATCCTTTTGCTAGACGTATTAGTACCCTAGACCATTTAACCAAAGGGCGGGTTGGATGGAATATCGTGACTTCTTATTTGGAAAGTGGTTCAAAAAACTTAGGCCTAAAAACTCAGGTCAATCATGACAATCGTTATGATATTGCTGATGAATATTTAGAAGTCCTTTACAAACTTTGGGAAGGTTCTTGGGAAGAAGGTTCGGTACTTCGTGACCGTGAAAACGGTATCTTTGCTGACCATAAAAAAGTGCATCCAATTCAGCACGAAGGTAAATACTTTACAGTACCGGGTATCCATATTTGTGAACCATCACCACAGCGGACGCCTGTACTTTATCAAGCAGGTGCTTCCTCACGCGGGCAGAAGTTTGCCAGCCAAAATGCCGAATGCGTATTCATTGCAGCGCCGTCTAAAATTGCCACTAAAAAAGTCGTGCAAGGCATTCGCCAAAAACTGGCTCAAGAAGGCCGCGACCCGTACTCAGTCAAAATTTATGCGCTCTTGTCTATTGTAACCGATGAAACCGATGCAAAAGCTCAGGCTAAGTTTAAAGAATATCAAAGCTATGGAAGCTATGATGGTGCTTTAACATTGCTGTCTGGCTGGTCTGGTGTGGACTTCTCACAATACCAACCGACTGACAAAGTTGAATACATTCAAACCAACGCGATTCAATCTTTATTAGATTCTTATGTAAATGCAGATCCAGAGCGTATATGGACGATTGAGGAAATTGCAAACTGGAACAGCCTAGGTGGTAACGGACCTGTGTTAGTGGGTTCGGCAGAAACAGTTTCCGATGCCCTACAGCAGTGGGTTGAAGATACCGATGTTGATGGCTTTAATCTAGCCTATATTTTGGCTCATCAAACCTTTGCCGATGTAGTTGAGTTTATTGTTCCAGAGTTACAAAAACGAGGGGTATATCAAACCTCATATGCACAAGGAACATTAAGAGAAAAATTATTTGGTGCAGGTCCGTATTTACCTGAAAATCACCGCGGTGCTAAATATCGCAATCTAAAAGAATTAAAACTTGCTGAAGCTAGTTAATGTTGTAAATAGTATTTAAATAAAGGCTGGTTAAATACCAGCTTTTATTTTATCTTTTATATCGGTTTTATTGCTGAGTTAATAATGAAAAAATAATTCTATAATTCATATTAAAACATCAGATTAATTTGTTTTTGTATTATGTGAATAATCATTATTTTGTTTCTGTTATTAAAATTCAGGAATTATTAAGTGAGCACACAAGAACTCGATCATAACCACCGTTATGAAATTAAATCTCCCGATGATGTTTCACAATTAATTTCCAAATTTGCAGGGAAGGGTAAATCGAATAAAGTTATTTGGTTGGCACTGATTGGGGTGTTTATTGATGCCTATGATTTAACAACGCTGTCCTTTGGTATTGAGCAAGTCATCTCAGAGTTTTCTTTAAGCCCTGTTATGACGGGTGTGGTGGCTTCAGCAATTGTCTGTGGAACCATTGTTGGTAATTTAATTGGTGGTTGGCTAACTGATAAAATTGGCCGTTATCGAGTATTTATGGCTGACATGGTGCTCTTTGTCATTGCGGCAATTGTCGCAGGCTTTGCACCAAATGTTTGGGTTTTAATTTTAGCCAGATTTATTATGGGAATTAGTGTCGGTATTGATCTGCCTGTCGCAATGTCATACTTATCTGAGTTTTCCAAATTTAACGGTAGTAGTAATAAAGCTGCCCGTTTAGCTGCATGGTGCCCAATGTGGTATGCCGCCTCATCGGTATGTTTTGGTCTAGTTCTGGCGCTTTATTTTCTTTTACCACCTGAACATAGCAACTGGTTATGGCGAGCATCTTTAATTTTTGGAGCAGTGCCAGCGTTACTCATTATTTTTATTCGCGGTAAATATTTAACTGAATCACCCATTTGGCTGGCAAACCAAGGTGATTTAAAGGGTGCAGCTAAAGTTCTACAAGAGTCCTATGCAATTAATGCCGTAGCAACAGTCGAAAAAGTAGAAAGAACTGCTGAAAAGAAAAAACGTGAAGGATTTGCGGTTTTATTTAATAAAACCTATTTGCCAAGAACGATTGTGGCCATTGTGATTCACATTTCGGTGGCATTTCAGTACACCACTATTGCCTTCTTTTTACCTTCGATTTTGACACGGTTCTTTCATACAGATATTTTGACGACCATTACTACAACGCTCGGACTCAATTTACTGTTTGCATTTACGGGTGGGCTATTAGGTGTATTTGTCGCCAGCAGATTTAAATCTCGTCACGTGCTACTTACAGGTTTTTTACTTCAGTTTATTGCCCTTATTGCATTGGCATTGATTGGTGAGCCGGGCAATAGCTTTTTACTCTACACCGCAATTGGCATGCTCGGTTTGTGGCTTTTTGCTGAAGGTTTCGGGCCAGGGGCACAAATGATGGTTTATCCAACCATGGCTTATCCTGCTTCGATTCGTGGTGTTGGTGTCGGCTTTAACCGTGCAGTAACGGGTGTTGCTCAAGCAATTGCTTTGTTTGTTTTACCGATCTGGATGGCGGGATATAAAACGGATGTTTATCTGATTATTTCTATCTTTGCGTTTATTCCTTTAATTGTGATTGGACTACTTATTAAATTTGAGCCTACTGCCCAAGATGTCGATGTGATTGATGAAAACAGTCCAGAACTTCCACTTAATAATTCACCTGTAATTGATTAGTTAAATCTAAATTTTTAAATAAAAACAAAGGCCAACATGTGTTGGCCTTTGTTTTAAGAGTTAGAAGTAATAAGCAAAAATCACAAACGCTTTTTTATTCCATTTATCATTGGTTCCACCAGCTGCCAGACCTTCGCTATCACCTAAGTATGGGTCATGTTTGCCCATTAGCAACTCGGCTTGTACTGTCAATTTTTGATAGTTAAACGCAATGCCGGGTATAAAACGGGTTGAGTCTTTAAAGCCATCTTGTTCTTTTCGATAAGAACTATAGTTTAGATAAGGGCGAACTGAGGTAATCGGGCCAAACTGCTGAGGAAATAAGTAGCTGAGTTCGGCTGAATAAATTTGACCTTTGGTTGCAGAGTTAAATGAATAATCGAAACCGCCTAAAGTCAGGTGGTCTTTATATTCAGTGTCGGCATTATCAATGTCTTGATAGCCGGCCAAAAGCTGTAAATTCCATTGGTTATAATTGGTATTGCTAAAAACTGAATAGACTTGGCGATCGCCATCTTGGCCTGAACGTTTATTTTCAATGGTGGAATACCATGCAGAGGCGCCTAGTTGGGTAGAGAAATTTTCTTGGCCTAAGACATTTTTAAAGGTATGAGCACCGCGAACAACAATGGAGTTCTTTTCTTTAGTATTAGTACCTTGTGGTACAGAGTCATCCGCATTGACAGGGTTGATACTAAATCGACTCGAGTCTTTGCTTTTACCTCTATAGGTGCCGCCATCGGTAGGATAAAAGGCGAGTTGTGCTTCATTGATTCCATCATTGAAGTCATATTTCACCCCTAAGTTGTGTACATCTTCCCAACCTGCACTATTGGCAATCCCTAAATAATAAGTATTTCCCCAAAAGCGACCCAAGCCAAAAGGAACGGGGTTTAAGCCAGCAATAATTTTACTGTTGTCATTAATTTTATAACCCAACCACGCATCGGTAAGCCAATTGGCATCGCCTAAACGCCCGTAATATTCATAAACTCGATAATCTAGGCGGCCTATCCATTTCGGGGAGTTGTAATCTAGCCATAATACCGCGTCATTAAAGGAAAATTTACTGGTAGTGGGATCCGAGTCAAAATCATAAACATATTTAGCCCGAACAGTACCACTCACTTTAAATTGGCCTTCTTCAGCATTACCAAAGGTAAGGGCTGCATGACTTGAAAGGCTGAATGTAATCAAAGACGTTGTAATTAATGTTTTTTTCAAAAATTGAGAATGTTTAAACAAAAGAATTTTTCTCCTCTTAAAAAATAAAAATTAAATTTGCGTTATGTATAAACCAGAAAAAGATTTGTCCAAATCTTAATATTTGCAGAGGTTTTTAGATAAAAAGATAATAAAATCTGATCGTTATATAAAAGAATGAAAATTAATTAGATGCAAAACTCTGGTTGCGATAAGCAAAAACAAAAATGATGAAATGAGTAGGATAAAATAATTAGAGGGTGTGTGTCAGGTGTTCATCATCATGTATTTTTTGAATATCGTTTTTAATTATTGATATATAAGTATTTTAATTTTACCTCTAACCTGTAAGTTTGTTTGATATTTTCTTTTTACCAAAAGATAAAAACTTATAAGGAAAAGTTATTTATAAAAACCTGATAAGCAACTCATATTTTTTTATTTTTCATTATAAAGCCGGCTGCATACCATGAGCTTATATTATTGAAAGATCATGAAATTATGAGCACAAAGACCAAACCGTTGATTATCACGGCAATTGTGGTTGTAGCAATTGTTGCATTTATCGTATGGCAGAATAAGAAAGACAATAATACAAGTGCTTCAGTTGGTGATAACAAACCAGTCATCATTGCTTATCAAACTGGGGTTGACCCAAGCAAAGTGGCACAGGCCAATGGGGAATATGAAAAGCATAGTCAACGTACCATTCAATGGAAAAAATTTGATGCGGGTTCAGACGTTGTAAATGCTCTGGCTTCAGGCGATGTTGTGCTTGGCAATATTGGATCAAGTCCACTTGCAGCTGCGGCAAGCCGTGATTTACCGATTGAAGTATTCTTAATTACTTCAAAACTTGGTGGGTCTGAAGCATTGGTAGTAAGTAATAAAGCAGGCATTAAAACTCCTCAAGATTTAATTGGTAAAACCATTGCAGTACCTTTTGTTTCAACTACGCATTACAGCCTATTGTCTGCGCTTAAACATTGGAATATTCCAGAAGACAAAGTAAAAATTATTAACTTGCGTCCACCTGAAATTTCAGCTGCTTGGGAACGTGGTGATATTGATGCAGCATATGTGTGGGAACCTGCTTTAAGTAAAGCCAAAGCATCTGGTACGGTTTTAACCGACTCAAAACAAGTGGGTGAATGGGGCACTCCAACTTATGACTTATGGGTTGTGCGTAAAGATTTTGCAGAGAAAAATCCTGATTTCTTAAAAGCTTTTGTTAAAACTACGCTTGAGCAGCTTGAAAAATATAATCAAGATCCAGCCGCTTACGTTAAAGATACCGATAACGTGCAAAAGATTGCGCAGCTCACCGGTTCTGATCCAAAAGATATCCCGCTTTTATTAAGTGGAAATATTTACCTTGACCACGCTCAGCAAAAACAAACGTTAGATGGTGAATTTGCGCAAAATATTTTTGATACAGCGAAGTTCTTAAAAGGTCAGGGCAAGGTCGATCAACTGAAAGCCGATTATAAAGGCAACGTGAATTCTTCATTTTTGCAGCCTTAAGGAGTTGTCATGAGTGTACTAGAAGCCAAACATATTCATCTGACTTTTCCTAAACAGCAAAAGCCAGTTTTACAAGACATTAACCTAACCATTGAAGAAGGTTCTTTAACCGTGATTTTGGGTGAGTCAGGTTGTGGCAAAACGACTTTGCTTAATATCTTGGCAGGTTTTCAAAAGCCGAGTTCAGGCGATGTGCTTGTAAATCATGAAGTGGTAAATGGACCAGATGTAACACGCGCTGTGGTGTTTCAGGATCATGCATTACTTCCTTGGTTGAATGTTGCAGATAATGTTGGCTTCGCTTTGCAGTTAAAAGGTTTAAAGCGTGCGGATATCGAAGCGCAAGTGAACGCAATTTTGAAAATTGTGGGTTTAAGTCACGTTGAAAAAGCCAATATCTGGGAGCTTTCCGGTGGTATGAAACAACGTGTTGGCATTGCCAGAGCTTTGATTAGCCACGCGCCGTTTATTTTATTAGATGAACCTTTTGCTGCATTAGATGCTTTTACCCGTGAAAACATGCAGCAGTTAGTGCTTGATTTATGGATTCAACAAAATAAAAGCTTCTTTTTAATTACACATGACATTGAAGAAGCATTATTGCTCAGCAATCAGTTAGTTCTGATGACAGCCCATCCAGGCAAAATTGTAGAAACTCTACATCTCGATTTTGCTAATCGATATCGTCAGGACGAGTCTATTCGCTCAATTAAATCGGACCCTCAATTTATTCAGCTCAGAGAGCAGCTATTTGAAAGTTTAAGGGCACAAAAACAAAGCGGTAAGGAGGCGTTAACCACATGAGTACTAAAGATAACGTCTATGAATATGACAAAGCAGGGCTAAAACTTAAGCCAGATGTGCAAACAGAAAATCCTTCATTTCTATCGTCATTTTTTGAGAAACATCGAACTCTTGCGGTAAGTTTTATTAGTGTGGGAAGTGTTGTTGCGATCTGGTTTCTCATTACTGTTTTGCATGTGGTACCTGAACTGTTTTTACCTAGCCCACAGGCAGTATGGCAAAAATTTATAACGGTAAGCCAAGAAGGCTTTATGAAGGCTACTTTGTGGCAACACTTAGCAGCCAGTATCTCTCGTGTATTTTTAGCTTTGATTGCTGCCGTGGTGATTGGTGTTCCGCTGGGCTTATGGATGGGGCTGAACAAATGGGTTCGCGCTGTTTTAGATCCTTTGGTTGAGTTATTACGCCCAATCCCACCGTTAGCTTATTTGCCATTACTCGTGATTTGGTTTGGTATTGGTGAAACCACTAAAGTACTTTTAATTTTCTTCTCGATTTTGGCGCCTGTCATTATTAGTAGTGCGCATGGTGTGTTGAGCCATCAGCTTAATCGTGAACGAGCTGCCTTGTCGCTAGGAGCAAGTCAGTCACAAGTATTTTGGCATGTCATTTTGCCAACGGCTTTACCTCATATTATTACCGGTATCCGTATTGGTCTTGGGGTGGGTTGGTCAACATTAGTTGCAGCAGAGTTGGTTGCAGCGGACCGCGGTATTGGGTTTATGGTGCAGTCGGCCGCACAGTTCTTAATTACCGATACGGTGATTTTGGGCATTATTGTGATTGCGATTGTCGCAGTTAGTTTTGAGCTGTTTTTACGTTGGTTACAAAAACAGTTTTCTCCTTGGTATGGTCAGCAGTTGTAGTAAAGAAGATGAATACAGTAGTAGCAAACTTAAATATTGAAGTGATCAAGCCTACCATTGGCGCAATTATTCACGATATTGATTTGAATGCGTTAAAGGAACAGACGACGCAACAAATCCAGCAGGCTTTGCTTGATCATCAGGTCATTTTTTTTCGAAAGCAACAATTAGCCCCTCAAGCACAAGCAGACTTGGCACGTAGTTTTGGCACCTTACATGTGCACCCGATTTATCCTTCAATTGAAGATGTGCCTGAAGTGATGGTGCTTGATAGTTGGAAACAAGATTTGCGTGACAATGAACTTTGGCACACAGACGTGACTTTTAGCAAAAATCCACCATTAGGGTGTGTGTTGCAAGCCATTAAAATTCCACTTGTAGGTGGCGATACGTTATGGTCAAGTAATACAGCAGCTTTTAAAGGACTTCCGCTTGAGTTACAGCAAAAATTACGTGGTTTAACAGCGACACACGATATTCGTAAATCTTTTCCACTTGAGCGTTTTGCCCATAACGGAGAAGAGCGTGAAAAGCTTTTACAAACTTTTAAACGTAATCCGCCAGTGGTTCACCCAGTGGTGCGTACCCATCCGGTCACAGGTGAACCTCTGTTGTTTGTAAGTGAAGGCTTTACCACTCGAATTAATGAGTTACCCGAACAAGAAAGCGAGCAGTTGCTTAATTTCTTGTTTGAACATGCGACCCAAGAGCAGTTTCATTTGCGTTGGAAATGGCAAGATGGTGATGTCGCGATTTGGGATAACCGTTGCACGCAACATAAAGCATTATTTGATTATGGCGATGCTCATCGCATCATGCACCGTGCAACCATTAACGGTGATGTGCCATTTTATAAAGAAGAACAACAGCCAGAGTTAGCTGTAGTTTAAGCAGAGCAAAATTTATTAAATTTATTTAAAAATAAGAAGATTGAAGCTACTCAAACCAACTAAAAAAGTGGGCCAATTCTTATGGAAAAGGCCCAGACCACTTATTTTATAGGAGCGATTTGATGCGTTAAAAAATCAATAAATAGTTTTACTTTCTTCGATAAAATTTTACGGTTTGGCCATGTCACATATAAGTGAAGTGGCTGACTGGTGTAGTCTTCTAAACATTTCTGTAATTTACCTTCTTTGTAGTAAGGCTCCGCAATAAACTCTGGAAGAAAGACAATGCCGTGATCTTTTAGGCACATATCTAATAATAATTCACCATTATTACAGGTCATCACAGGGAAACAATTAAAGGATACTTCTTTTTGATCTTTTTGGAAAATCAACTTCTTATGACGGCTATCTTGATAATAAATTAAAAATTTATGATCTTTGAGTTCCTCTAAAGAGGCGGGTAATCCATGCTGATTAAAATACTCAGGCGTTGCATATAAATATCGTTGATAGGTATTTAATATTTTACTATTTGCCAAATTTGGAGGAGAACCATCTACACGAATTGTTAAATCAAATTTATTATTATTCATGTCTAATAACTGATCTGTCATGAATAAATCAATTTTGATACTGGGATATTTTTCAATAAAGTCTGAAATTATATTTTGAAGAAAAATGTTGCTAAAAGACATGGGTGTATTGAGCTTGAGTTCTCCTTCAGGGTACTGTTGATTGTAGCTAATTTCATAGGCAGCCCATTCAAACTCACTTAAAATGACTTTGCTATGTTGATAAAACTTTTCTCCACAAGAGGTGAGGTTCATCTGTCTTGTGGTTCTGGTTAATAGTGTGGTTTTTAGGTCATTTTCGAGGTAGCAAACGCGTTTGGCAACCAAGTCACGAGAGATATCGAGTGCTCTGGCTGCACTACTAAAATTACCATGTTCTACGACACTTACAAAAGTGGAAATACAGTCTAATCGATCCATGGATAAGCGAAAGTTAAAAAAATATATATCAATGATTAAACTATAAAAATTAAAAAGCAATCATTGTTTTTATTGTATTCGTGCAGGATACAGATTCGTGCTGATTTGCTGTCTATGCTTTTACATTTTTATCTGTTTTGATAGTGACCAGTAAGCAATTTCAACGCATTACTCATAAGGAATAATGGAGTTTACCCATGAATAAATCACTTTTAGAACAACTATCACCAACGAATTGTCAGGTTATTTTTATTGATCACCAGCCACAAATGGCTTTTGGTGTACAGTCAATAGATCGTCAAGTATTAAAAAATAATACTGTAGGGTTAGCAAAAGCAGCTAAAACGTTCAATATTCCTGTCACCATTACTACGGTTGAAACTGAAAGCTTCTCTGGTCATACATATCCTGAGCTTTTAGATGTATTTCCTGATGCTCCATTATTAGAACGTACTTCAATGAATTCATGGGATGACCAAAAAGTACGTGATTCACTTGCAAAAAATAATCGTAAGAAAGTGATTGTTTCAGGTTTATGGACTGAAGTGTGCAATAACACTTTTGCTTTTGGTGCCATGCTTGAAGGTGATTATGAAATTTATATGGTTGCGGATGCTTCTGGTGGTACATCGAAAGAAGCGCACGATTACTCTATGCAACGTATGATTCAAGCAGGTGTTGTTCCAGTAACTTGGCAACAAGTATTACTTGAATGGCAACGTGATTGGGCACACCGTGATACCTATGATGCAGTCATGGCAATTGTACGTGAGCATTCTGGTGCTTATGGTATGGGCGTTGATTATGCTTATACAATGGTACATAAGGCACCTGAACGTACCACATCAAAACACGAAGTACTTGCACCAGTTCCTGCAAAATAAGAAATAGTTGAGTTAAGGGTATTTCGATATTTAAGTTGATTTATTCGATTTTTGACTATATTTGATAAGTGGAAAAGCCATCTGCAACTGTTCGAGGCAGGACAAAATCTGAAAAAGATTGTAATTGAACGAGTTTTGCAGATCTTGCGCTGCCTTAATGGCAGCTCAGGTTTTGGTTACTTTTCCCGAAAGAAAAGTAATAGAATTAACTACTTTTATTGAATGTAAAAACGGTCAGACTCCGTCGTGTAAAATCAAAAGAATAATGAAATATATATGTTGCTATACCTTTATTTTTTAGAACGATAATTCACAAGAATGGAGTTCAGAATGACCGAAATAAACCTCATACTTAAAAACGGTAAAATCACCACACTAGATCCTAAAAATCCAGAAGTACAAGCAATTGCCATAGCAGATGGTAAAGTCGTACGCACCGGCACAAATGATGAGATCATGAAGCTGGCATCAGCGACGAGCAAAGTTGTAGATTTAAATGGTCGTCGCGTTATACCGGGTCTAAATGACAGTCATCTACATATTATTCGTGGTGGTCTAAATTACAATATGGAACTGCGCTGGGAAGGTGTACCTTCTGTAGCGGATGCACTACGCTTACTCAAGGAACAAGCCGATAATACCCCAGCTCCGCAATGGGTACGTGTGGTTGGTGGTTGGACTGAATTCCAGTTTGCCGAAAAGCGTTTACCGACTTTAGAAGAAATTAATAAAGCCGCTCCGGATACTCCAGTATTTGTTTTACATTTATATGCTAGCGCCTTGTTGAACCGAGCTGCGCTTGATGTATTGGGCTTTAATAAAGACACACCAGACCCGCCCGGCGGCAAGATTGTACGAGATGAAAAGGGTGAGCCAACAGGGCTATTGCTTGCAACTCCATCGGCTATGATTTTATATTCGACCTTAGGTAAAGCACCGAAATTGCCAGTTGAAGATCAAGTTAATTCAACTCGTCATTTCATGCGTGAATTGAACCGATTAGGCATTACTTCAGCAATTGATGCAGGTGGTGGCGGGCAAAATTATCCTGAAGATTATGATGTGATTAAGCAATTGCATGACCAAAACCAAATGACAGTGCGAATTGCTTACAACTTATTTGCTCAAAAGGCAGGTCAAGAACTTGATGATTATCGTCGCTGGACAGAAATGACATTTCCTGGCGATGGTGATGAACTATTTAGAATGAATGGAGCAGGTGAGAACCTGACTTGGTCGGCGGGCGACTTCGAAGATTTCTATGAGCCACGTCCGGATTTACCAGAAAAGATGGAAGGTGAACTCGAAGCCATTGTAGAGCATTTATCTGAAAAGAAATGGCCATTCCGTATTCATGCAACCTATAATGAAAGTATTAATCGTTTGCTCAATGTATTTGAAAAAGTAAATTCAAAACAGCCATTTGCAACCCGATTTATTATTGACCATGCCGAAACCGTATCTGAACGTAATATTGAGCGTATTGGTGCATTGGGTGGCGGTATTGCCATTCAACACCGTATGGCATATCAAGGTGAGATTTTCGTAAAACGCTATGGAGCCGAAGCTGCTCAAGCAACACCACCAGTTAAGAAAATGCTAGAGCTCGGTGTTCCTGTTGGAGCTGGGACTGATGCAACACGTGTTGCGTCTTATAACCCTTGGGTTTGTTTATATTGGTTGAGTACTGGTAAAACAGTGGGTGGTTTACCTCTGTATGATGAAAAAAATCTGTTAGATCGTCAAACAGCACTCATGCTCTGGACCAAAGGTTCTGCATGGTTTTCAGGTGAAAAAGATGTCAAAGGCTCATTAACAGCAGGGGAACTTGCTGATTTAGTTGTATTGTCTGATGACTACTTCAAAGTTGAGGCAGACGATATTCAGTGGATTGAGTCTGTGCTCACTGTTTTAGGTGGCAAAGTGGTGTACGCCGGAGCAGAGTTTAAGCAGGATGATCCTCCATTACCACCAGCATCACCAACATGGTCACCAGTAAAACGTTTTGGTGGGCAATGGCGGTTATCTGAAAACCGTAATGCACCTTCAAATCAGTCTTTACAGTCAGAAAGCGCGCTGTGTGCATGTGCTAGCAGTTGCGGTATGCATGGACATAGCCACTCATGGATGCTTGATGTTCCTGTAAATGATAAAGATAAAAAATCTTTCTGGGGCGCACTGGGTTGTTCGTGTTTTGCATTTTAAATAAAACAGTATGGGAACCTGCCGCTTTAAATGGCTTGGTTCTCTAAGGTATGTACCATGAAAATGTACTTATTATCTTTGGCTGTAGGGTTGCTCGTTGGTGTCTTATATTACGTTTTAAATGTGAAGTCGCCAGCTCCACCGCTTGTTGCATTAGTCGGTTTATTAGGCATGGTGATAGGAGAACAACTCCTTCCTCTTATTAAGTCCTACTTTTAACCGTTTTCATTTAACAAAAAAGCTAAATGGCATTGCGCCATTTAGCTTTTTATATTTATGAGAATCTTAAATTATTTTACTCGTTGACCTTGTTCATTAATGATTACTTCACCATCTTCTTTTGCAAAAAAGCCTAAGTTTTCTGAATCTAAAATATCAAGGACAATTTCAGAAGGGCGGCACAGACGTGTACCTTTTGAAGTCACTACAAACGGACGATTAATTAAAATTGGGTACTGAACCATAAAATCAATTAACTGTTCATCTGTCCAGCTGTCTTGTTCCAAATCTAAATCTTTATATGGATCAACATTTTTACGAATTGCATCACGAACAGTTAATCCAGCTTGTGAAATGAGTTGAGTAAGCTCATCTTTACTAGGAGGTGTCTGTAAATATTCAATAACAATGGGTTCAATCCCAGCGTGACGAATAAGTGCCAGCGTATTACGTGAGGTTCCGCAAGCAGGGTTATGGTAAATCTTCACTAGCTCAGTCATGACAAATTTATCGCCGAATTAAGATATTGCATTTATATATGGATATCCGTATATTTGCAATAACGAATATGAACTGTTGCTGACATGATTACTCAAGTCGATTTTTTTAAATGTCTTTCGGACCCAACTCGTTTAAATATTCTTAAATTAGTTTTAAACAAACAAAACATATGTGTCTGTGAGCTAACTGAACAACTAGATTTAAGCCAACCGAAAATTTCTAGACATTTAGCTCTACTGCGTACCCATGGCGTATTACTCGATGAAAGAAAAGGACAGTGGGTTTATTACAGCTTAAATCCAGTTTTACCTATATGGGCGTTGGATATTTTAAAAGTTATAGAAAAGCATCAAGACGGAACTATGGACCAACAACTGGATCAACCTTTATCAATAGCGACTAGCTGTGATTAAGGTTTGAAAAACTTTATTTGAAAATGTTTGCTTGTTTAAGTTACCGGAATAAATCATTCCTATATGACAAGTAAAACTCATAAATTCTTTTATTGAGCAGAACATGACTAAACAAGGCCTTTCTTTTTTAGACCGGAACCTAACGCTATGGATTTTTATTGCCATGGGTTTAGGGGTAGCAATTGGTGTTTTCTTTCCTCAAGCCTCGGTTTCTTTGAATCAACTCAGTGTAGATAACGTCAATATTCCGATTGCAATTGGTTTAATTTTAATGATGTATCCACCTTTGGCAAAGGTAGATTACGCAGCTTTACCCGAAGTATTTAAAGATAAAAAAACGTTGGCTTTGTCTTTAGTACAAAACTGGTTAATTGCGCCAATTTTGATGTTTGTTTTAGCGATTATTTTTCTGCATAACTATCCGGAATATATGACAGGTCTAATCCTGATAGGCTTGGCACGTTGCATTGCAATGGTATTGGTCTGGAACGGTTTGGCATGTGGGGATAACCAATATGTTGCTGCTTTAGTTGCTTTTAACAGTATCTTCCAGATTTTATTCTTTAGTACTTATGCATGGCTTTTCTTAACTTTCTTGCCGCCGTATTTTGGTGTGGCGGGTCAAGTCATCGATGTGAATTTCTGGACCATTACCCATGCTGTATTGGTGTATTTAGGTATTCCATTTTTAATGGGTTTTCTAACGCGACTCATTTTAGTGGAAGCAAAAGGATTAGATTGGTATCAAACTAAATTCTTGCCAAAAATTAGTCCAATTAGTTTGATTGCATTACTTTTTACCATTGTGGCGATGTTCAGCTTAAAAGGTGGTGATGTGGTGAGCTTACCTTTAGATGTTCTACGAATTGCAATTCCACTGACGATTTACTTTGTGGTGATGTTCTTCATTAGTTTCTTTATGAGTAAGCGTATGGGGAATAACTACCCACGTACTACTGCCATTTCATTTACCGCTGCGGGTAACAACTTTGAGCTCGCTTTAGCCGTTGCTATTGCAACATTTGGTTTAGCGTCACCTGTAGCATTTACTACAGTCATAGGACCATTAGTTGAGGTTCCGGTTTTAATTTCACTCGTTTCAGTTTCTCTTTGGCTCAAGAAAAAGTATTTCTCACATGAACAGTCTTAACAATGATTTATCAAATGTAGCGTTAAATCTTTTAGATAAGCCTACCTTTGAACAAGTGCAAGCACAGCAACTTGAACATCCACCACGCATTTTATTGCTATATGGGTCTAATCGTGAGCGTTCTTATAGCCGTTTTGCTGTGTTGACGGCTGGCCGAATTCTTGAATATTTAGGTGCCGAGGTCAAAATTTTTCATCCTAAAGGTTTACCTTTACCAGAGGATGCAGCAACAGATCATCCTAAAGTGCAAGAGTTGCATGAGCTTTTGGCTTGGGCAGAAGGTATGGTGTGGTGTTCACCAGAACGTCATGGTGCGATGAGTTCGATTTTAAAAGCTCAGATTGATTGGATTCCCTTAGCTGGCGGAGCAATTCGTGCAACTCAAGGTAAAACTTTAGCCGTTATGCAGGTTAGTGGAGGTTCTCAATCTTTCAATGCTGTGAATCAAATGCGCATTTTAGGGCGCTGGATGCGTATGATTACGATCCCGAATCAGTCTTCAGTTGCTAAAGCTTTTTTAGAATTTGAAGAAGATGGAAGTATGAAACCATCCTCTTACTATGACCGAATTGTCGATGTAATGGAGGAACTCTATAAGTTCACTTTATTAACACGTGGACAAAAACAATATCTGACAGATCGCTATTCGGAACGTAAAGAATCGGCAGAAGAATTATCTAAACGAATCAATCAAAAATAGTAGATTTATCACAATAAAAAAGTGCTCACTTTAGAGCACTTTTTTATTGATATTTAATGCGAATTTAGATGGTAGGTAATAATGTTTGTAAGAGGTCAATAAAATTTGCCACTTTGGCTGAATTTTCATTTTCTCTTGTAATTAAGTAAAGAGGAGCATTAAGTTTTATTGAACTATCAAATTCGCGATAAACAATTTCATGGTTCCAGAAATTATGCATTGAGGCTGGTACAATAGTTATACCAATTCCAGCAGCGACTAAATTTAATGTTGCGGTAGGTCGAGGTGCTTCCTGAATAATACGTGGGCTAAAACCTGCTTGATAACAACTATATAAAATATTGTCATATAAACCTTGTCCTGAAGAGCGACGGTATAAAACAAAATTTTCATCTGATAAGTCACTTGAACTAATTTTTTCTTTTTGCGTAAGTGGATGTCCTATAGGCAGTGCCACCATCATTGGCTCATCTAATATATGAAGATGTTTTAACCCAATATCACGACTAATCGGGGCTCTTAAAAAGGCGATATCAAGTTTTTCCGAAATTAACCGATCTAATTGCTTTTGGCTGCCTGCTTCTTCAAGTTTGGTTTGTACCCCTGGATATATTTCCCGATAGGAGCGCAATACTAATGAAATCAGTGGATGCAAGCCTGCAGAACTTGTAAAACCAATGTTGAGTTGTCCTGTTTTACCTTGGCTGACATCTTGAACTAATTTAGGAATATGTTTGGCATGCTCTAATAAAATTTGTGCTTCTTTAAATAATGCTAAACCTGCTTCGGTCGGTTCAATCCCTCGTGGTTGACGAACAAGCAATTGTGTACCGAGTTCTTCTTCCAGTTTTTTGAGTAAACGCGTTAACGGCGGCTGTTGAATAAATAATCGGTTTGCCGCGTGGGTAATGTTTCTTTCTTCAACAACCACAACAAAGGCATGAAGCTTGTGCAAATCTAGCATAGGAATACCTTTAGAGTATGGTTAAAGAAAATAAAAGCATTTGTAGATATGTCATAAAAGTATCATTCTATCTTGGTCAGATAAAGTGAAAAGTAACGAAAATGAACCATGTTGAGATTGCCGTGCAGAAGGAGAGTGTACCGAGCTGCACAGAACTATTTTTAGGTTTTTTAACATTAGGTTTAATTGGATTTGGCGGTGTGCTGCCTTTAGCACGAAAAGTTGTTGTAGAGCAGAGACAGTGGCTAAGTCCTGAAAAATTCACTGAGTTACTTGGTCTGTGTCAATTTTTACCGGGTGGCAATATTATTAATTTATCTGTTGCGATTGGCATGGAGTTCCGTGGTGTTCGTGGCGCCGTGAGCTCACTGATTGGCTTAATCTTTGCACCGACGGTAATTGTTGTACTTTTACATTATGTCTATGAGCAGTTCCAAGATAACCTCATGGTCAAGCATCTTTTTGAAGGACTAGCAGCAGCAGCAGCTGGGCTACTGGTTGCAACAGGGTTGAAAATGCTCAAGCCCTTATTACGTAATCCATTAGCGATGTGTGTAGTTGTAGTGGCAATTGTCAGCATCGCTTTTCTGAAAATCTCCTTGCTTTTGACCATGCTGGTTTTGTTGTCATTTTATTCAGCTGTTATTTGGAGACGTGTGTAATGGGTGCAGTTCTACTTACTTTAGCCATCATTTTTACTCAGTTATCACTTATTGCTTTTGGTGGCGGCAATACAATTTTGCCTGAAATGCAACGTCAAGTGGTCGATATTCATCACTGGATGACGGCACAAGAATTTAGTGCCTTATTTGCAATAGCCCAAGCTGCCCCTGGTCCAAACATGATGATTGTACCGTTGGTGGGATGGCATGTAGCAGGGTTATCGGGGTTACTTGTGACATCAACTGCCAAATTTCTACCTTCATCTATTATTACTGTATTTGTAATGAGAGGTTGGTCAAAATTTAAAGATAAGAAATGGCGCCGTGTTTTACAGCTTGCATTACAACCAGTCACTGTTGGAACGGTACTTGCCAGTGCGTGGATTATTTCTGAGGCGGCTGCAATAAATACTTTACTTGTCATTATGGTAGTCATTGCAACTTTATTATCTTTAATTAAAAAGGTTCATCCCTTACATGTCCTAATTGCTGGGGCTGTATTTGGTGTGGTTTTACTCTAGTTTAACCAGTTTGCCGACCTGCGCTGGATGAGTTCAGGTTGGCTTTTTTTGATGAAGTAAATAACAGTTAAATCTAAAAAACCGATCGAATCTATAAAAACATACTGTTTTACCTGTTTTGTGTTTTAACGTACTATGCATCTATTGAAAGAATTTGGATGCATTGGAGTAAAAACAGATGTTAGATAAAAACATTAAAACTCAATTAAAAGCTTACCTAGAACGTTTAGAAAGTCCAATCGAATTAGTTGCTGCTTTGGATGAATCAGATAAAGCTGCTCAAATTAAAGAACTAGTTACCGAAATTGCTGAGCTTTCTGACAAAGTAACTGCCCGTTTTGATGGCAACAATACACGTCGTCCAAGCTTTGGTGTGGCTAAAGCAGGTGAACAACCTCGTGTGTTTTTTGCCGGCTTACCAATGGGACATGAGTTTACATCTTTGATCTTGGCACTGTTACAAGTGTCTGGTTATGCACCTAAAGTGTCAAATGAAGTGCTGAACCAGATTAAAGGTTTAAACCTCAAAGCCAACTTTGATGTTTTTGTATCGCTAAGCTGTCATAACTGTCCGGACGTGGTACAGGCGCTTAACCTGATCGCGATTTATAATCCGAACACAACTGCAACGATGATCGATGGTTCATTCTTCCAAGACGAAGTTGAACAACGCAAAATCATGGCGGTTCCAATGGTATTCCAAGACAATGAACACATTGGTCAAGGTCGTATGACCCTTGAAGAGATTGTGGCGAAACTTGACACCAACTCAGCTGAAAAAGATGCAGCAGTGCTTAATGCCAAAGATGCGTTTGATGTGTTAGTAATTGGTGGTGGACCAGCGGGTGCAACAGCTGCCATCTATGCGGCACGTAAAGGCATTAACACAGGTATCGTGGCTGAACGTTTTGGTGGTCAGGTCATGGATACCATGGACATTGAAAACTTCACATCTGTGCAAAAAACTCAAGGTCCTAAGTTTGCTGCCGAAATGGAAGCACATGTTCGTGAATACGATGTTGATATCATGAACCTGCAACGTGTCAGCAAAATCATTGGTGCAGATCAAACTGCAAATGGCTTGGTCGAAGTTGAACTCGAAAACGGTGCGAAACTTGAATCGAAAACTGTGATCCTTTCAACAGGTGCACGTTGGAGAGAAATGAATGTACCAGGTGAGCAAGAATACCGTACCCGTGGTGTCGCATACTGCCCACACTGTGATGGCCCTTTGTTCAAAGGCAAACGTGTTGCCGTGATTGGTGGCGGTAACTCTGGTGTAGAAGCTGCAATTGACCTTGCAGGGATTGTTGAGCATGTCACTTTGGTTGAGTTCGACACTAAACTTCGTGCTGACCAAGTCTTGCAAAACAAGCTAAATAGCTTGCCAAACACAACTGTGATCATGAATGCCTTAAGTACTGAAGTGTTAGGTGACGGTTCACAAGTGACAGGTCTTAAATATAAAGACCGTGCCACTGATGAAGAGCATATAGTTGAGCTTGCAGGGATCTTTGTACAGATTGGTTTATTGCCAAACACTGACTTCTTGAAAGACAGTGAGCTTGGGTTAACTAACCGTGGCGAGATCATTGTAAATGACCGCAACGAAACCAATGTGAAAGGTGTATTTGCTGCGGGTGACTGTACTACGGTTCCGTACAAACAAATCATTATTGCCACAGGTGAAGGCGCGAAAGCATCACTCTCTGCATTTGATTACATTATCCGTTCTGGACAATAAAATTTAGATCCAGAAACAAAAGAGCCAAAGGTTATCCTTTGGCTCTTTTTATTTTCATGGTTTATATAAACCATGTTCGACTAAATGCTCTCGTAAAATACGACGCAGTTCTAAAACAGCTTGCGGTGTTAGCTGAATTGAATGTCCACCTGGAAGAACTTTCTCAGATTTGGCTCCCTCTAAGTGAGCACTTTTATAAGGAACAATACCATCCGTAATTACGTTTGGATCATCGCTCTTGGTGATATTTCCCATAATTGAGTGAAAAACCAAGCCCTTATGAGGATTAATGTTTTCTGTGAGCTCCATAAATTTAGACTGATGACTCAAATCACTCGGTCCATTTTGAATTAAACCACTATCAATATTACTCAAGAAATCTTTAACATCTAAATTTTCGGTTGTGAGTGAAGTTGCTACAGCTGATAAAAAAGCACCAGGTAGGCGAATAACTTTACGCGCTGCTAATGTAAACCAGCGATCTGCATAATCTGTACCTCGATGAGGAGAAGCCAAGAAAATTGCACGATCAAAATTATTGATTGAATGCATTTGCAATCGTTCAGTAACCATTGGATGTTTCTTAAAGCGGTTTTGCTGACGTGTCGTCATTAGCTCTAAAGCAGGCTTGGTAATATCGCCATCACTTACCAGTAAACGGCTAATAATACCTCCCATACTATGTCCAACCAGTACAGCATCATGTGCAGCAGGATCATTAGGGTTCAAAGAACCAAAAGCTTGCTTAAGAAGGGCATAAGTTTGGAAACGACTTTCCAGAATTGGCATATTAGTCGAATAGAAAACTTGCCAAACTTGATAATTATCTCTTAAAACCGTGTCACCCATAACATCATTAGTCAAAGCAATCCATGCCTCAGGACTACTTGCGAGCCCATGGACTAATACAATAATTTTTTTATTTGGATTGTATGGTTCAAGCATATATAGGTGTGGCATGGTCAAATGCTGATCACGATCAATCAGACTTAAATAAGCCGCGACACCTAAATTGTTCTCGGCTAACCATAGGCCGTAAGGCGCGGAAAAGTTGGCTGCTAGAGGATATTGTTTTCCTGCTACACTAATATTGTCGGTCCGGTATGGATCGTAAACCCGAATCACGAATTCAGGATTATTAATAATTTCTTCAACAGTGGTCGCATGTTTTGGTTCAGCTACAATCGTTGCAGCCAAATAACGTGCATGATGAATATTTGGGTTAACACCATTTTTATAATTGTATTTAAGCGGGTCTAAAATATACTCATTAATATCTTCTTTTCCTGAACTCGGAAAAACCGCTACAAATTCAGATCCAAAACCATCACGACGGTTAATGGTTCTTAAGCCCGAAAAATTTAAGTTATAACTTGAAATTAATTTTTCTAATTTCTGACCTGTTAACTGTCTATGAAATTCAAAATCAATTGAATAAACATTTTTACCAATATGAATTTGGGGCTCAACACCATTTTTTTGAGGGTGTCTCAAATCATAAACACCGACCATTTTGGCAATTGCCTGATTATAGAAGTCACGAATCTGAACTTGTCTATTATCAAAAATACGGTCAGTAGGCTGACGCTTTGTGGAAAACAAATAGGCGTAACTATAACGAATACTTTTATCCAGTAAATTTAATTGCTGGTCTAAACAATCATCATATTTGTTCTGAATATTGGTTTGTTCTTCTTCAGACTTATGTTTAGTAAATCTACTAATTTTACAATTAGATGAATCTGATAAAGCCATTGCTTTTGCCAAATACATTTCACTTGCAGCTGATAAGAACTGTTCATCTAAAATTTGAGGAAGTTTTTTGAGTTGATTTACACAGTTATCAGGTGTGTCAGTACAAACTTTAGCTTCCTGACCAGACATTGATAAAACATTCAGACTTGCTTCGCTGAGTTTATCTTGCGTAAGAATACTATTACGTTCATTTGCAATAGTTACATTCAAAGCTTGCTGTTTAACATTAACGACCTGACAACCACTCAGAATTGAACCGAGTAGTATGACCGTCAATACTGTTTTGCTTCTTTTTATTGAAAACATTATGGTCAAAATTTAGTGGCTCAATGGTAGGTAGATCATACAAATTTTAAAATATTTTTCAAATGATCAAATAGAAAAAAGGGCTGTCAAAACAGCCCTTTTTTATAAAATTAAGCTTATTTTTTAGATGTTGCACTTGGGGTAGTTGCAGACATTGCAGGGTTAGTTAAAACTTGCCATACGTTCCAACGACCTTGTTTTTCAATTTCTTGAATTAAACGATCAGCAATTTCCGATTCGTCTGGATATTTAACTTTATAATTCTTAAGCGTCTGGATCGCATTTTTCTTTTGCTCCATCGCAATATAGTTGTTTGCAGCAGCTAGATATGCTTCTTGAACATTACCTTTAATTGCTTTATCTAAATATGGAATGGCTTCACGTTGGCCACCACCTTCAGATAAGCCAAAACCGAACCAGAAGTTTGCTTCCGCGTCATCTGGGCTAATTTTTAAAAGTCTTTGAGCATATTCTAAAGATCTAGTGGTATGAGCAGTACCTAAATCAAGGTTACGTGCAAGAACACTTGCTTTAAAAGCGCGAAGCAAAATATCAAATGATGCATTTGGGTTTGCAGCAAGTGTATCGAGTTGCTGTGTTACTTCTTTAAGTTTACTTTCGAAGCCTTTACGTTCTTGGCGGTCAGTAAAGCGAGGTGGATAGTGACGTGCTTTGCCTTCCACTAACTGTAAGAAGTCATCAATGCTTGTAACATCAATTTCATTCTCACCAGCTAAAACTGCGTATTTCATTGAGCGCTGTGAATTATTTACAGTCGGAACAATCAGTTTGTTGGTGTCGAGAGTAAGCTGTTTGGTTGGATCATCTTGACGATTAACCACCATTTTCGTTACCGGCTGTGCAGCAGCTTCTTTTAACGCAACTTCAAATGCTGGCGGTTGATCATAGTTAAAAGGATTTAGTGCATAAAAAGGAGGAGTAAGCTCTGGTTCCTTGAAAACAAAAGGCTCAATTTTTTGTTGTTTTACAGGTGCCATTGTACAAGCTGTTAAACTTGAGGTCGCAAGGATGATATATGCCAAAGGCTTAAAATTCATAGGATCTTCCGTTCATTTTAGTAAAGTCAGATTTGGTAGTGGTAAGTCTAGGAAAAGCTAAACCGACATGCAAGAGTAAGCGTGTTACATTATGAATCAAGAATATTACGTTTTTGATATCTTGTTTTGTGCACCACATTCACGACGCACTTCTTCAAGAATTTTTAGCTCTTCATCACTAAAAGGTTGTTCATCTTGATTTTCTTTTTTGAAGCTAGGGTCTAGCTCTGATAAACGCTGGCATAAATTATTCATACGCGTTTCATTGTTCTGAATACGATCAAGCAAAACGCGCATACCTTCTAAAATAGGGTCTGACTGATCAGCAGTTGTCGCATATGGGGCAAAACCAATACTTTGTGCATAATCACGACGACGTGCTTCATCTTTATCGTTATTTTTGTCGGCATCTTTATAAATATAGCGAGCAGGGTTTCCTACAGCGGTCACACCAGCAGGAACAGCTTTAGTTACCACGGCATTTGAACCGACTTTAGCACCTTTACCTACCGTAAATGGGCCCAAAATTTTCGCGCCAGCACCAACTACCACACCATCTTCTAAAGTTGGGTGACGTTTGCCTGTCTTCCATGTTGTACCACCTAATGTAACCCCATGATAAAGCGTAACATCATCACCAATTTCAGCAGTTTCACCAATCACAACACCCATGCCATGATCAATAAAAAAACGCTTACCGATTTTAGCACCCGGATGAATTTCAATTCCAGTTGCAAAACGGCTAAATGAAGAAAGTAGGCGAGCTGCACCTTTACAATCTTTTTGCCATAATTCATGTGCAACACGATGCATCATAATTGCATGAATGCCAGGATAAGTTGTAAGAACTTCGAGTGTATTGCGGGCAGCAGGATCTCGCGCAAATACAGCCTTTATATCTTCTTTAAGCTGCTTAAGCATTGGGTTGATCCTCCTTGTCAGATAATGCTTTTTTCCATTTACCACTTGTTAGGGCTTGCACACGACTAAAAATACCGCGAAGTAAATGATATTCCATACGATCTAATTGTATACGACCAAACAAACGACGCAAGCGTAAAGGCAATAAACGTGGATTCTCTGGATCTAAAAATTCAATTTCAGTCAGCATTTTTTCTAGGTGAGGATAAAACTCTTCCATTTGTTGCTGAGTAACCAAAGGTTCATCCCATTGCATGCTTTGGCCTTGCACTAATGGCATTTCATCTACATTCTGATCGACTTTGTCTTGTTCCAGAGCAGACATGCGAAGCTCATAACATACGACTTGAATCGCTTGCGCAACATTTAATACGCCATAGTCCGGATTTACAGGAATCGTTAAATGGTAATTTGCCAGTGCTAATTCTTCGTTAGTTAAACCACGGTCTTCACGACCAAAAACAATCGCAATTTGTTGTCCTTGAGTGGTTGCCTTAATGGCTTCTTTAGCCGCAGGTCGCACATCAAGTAAAGGCCAAGGAATGGTGCGACTACGTGCACTTGTTCCAAATACTAAATGACAATCTTTAATCGCATCTTCTAAGGTATCTACAATCTCAAGGTGCTCAAATAAATCTTGGGCACCAGCAGCAAGCGCCTGTATATCTGGATGAGGATATGTTTTTGGTGCTACGAGAACTAATTTAATTAGTCCCATTGTTTTCATGGCACGTAAAGCACTGCCAATATTGGCAGGCAAAGTAGTATTTACCATGACAATACGCACTTGTGCTAATTGTTTTGACACGGTGGTGTGGTCAAACGAACTCATAAGATTTCCAGAAATTACGAATATTGAGAAACTTCGCTTTGGTATAAATCCAATGCATCGTCCATAGACATACCCGCAGGAGGAGAGGCAACAGCATGTGGACGAACAGGGTCTGCTGCTTTAGCTGCTTTCGACTTTACTTGATACTCAATATAAATATTATCTTTACCAAAATAATCTCTGAGTTTAGCAAGTAATTCATCTAGAGGAGCGACTTTCCATTGCGGACCAAACTGAAGTTCGGCTTGAGCATAGGGTTGATCAATCTGTAACTGTAGAGTGATATGTTGATGCATATCTACATTGCAAAATGGCAAGATCATGTTTTGCAGATCTTTTGCCAATGTTGGCTGCATGAACTCTTCTGTTAATTTGATTTGAATACTGTTAGCACGTTTTTGTCTTATTTCATTTAAGGTGAAAGCTTTGGTTAAACGTCCCATTGGACGATCAAAGCCTTCTCGTTCATAGATTTCGCCTTCGAAAACTACAACACGTTCCACTTGAACGATATCTTTAAAACGTTGGAAGCGTTCATGGTTACAGCTGACTTCAATACGTGCTGTACCATCATCAAGTACAATAACCACACGGTTCGGAAAGTTTGCGACATCAATCACCAAACCTGCATAAACCGTAGTAACGCCACGACGCGTAGCTGTAATTTCATTTAGTTTTACAGGAATAAATGCTTTGAGTTCTTGTCGATAAACATCAATTGGATGGCCTGTTAGATATAAACCAAGCGTATCTTTTTCGCCTTTTAGACGAACTTCATCGCTCCACGGTTTTACTGGTTTAGCTGGCTTACGCTGAACTTCTTCAACTTCACCAAATAAATCCATAATACCGCTTTCACGGTTACTTCGAGCTTGTTCAGCAGCTTGAACAGCTTCAGGTAATTGAGCCATTAAGCTTGCACGTTCAATACCTAAGCAATCGAGTGCACCCGCACGAATTAAAGCTTCAAGAGTACGCTTATTGATTTTCTTTAAATCAATACGATGGCAAAAATCGAATAGATCTGTATAAGGGCCATATTGTCGACGAGAGTCAATAACTGACTGCATTGCTTGTTCGCCGACGCCTTTAATTGCACCTAAACCGTAAACAATCGTTTTATCATTACTCGCATGGAAGTGATAAGTCGACATGTTGACCGATGGTGGTAAGACATCAAGATTATTATTTCGACAGTCATCAATCAAGAATACAACACTGTCTGTGTTTTGCATTTCTGATGTCATTACGGCTGCCATAAACTCAGCAGGGTAATGAGCTTTCAACCATGCTGTATGGTAGGCAACGAGTGCATAAGCAGCGGCGTGAGACTTGTTAAAACCATAGCCTGCAAACTTTTCCATATAGTCAAAGATATGGTTGGCTGTGCTTTCATCAATACCTTTTTCAGCAGCACCTTCTAGGAAAATTTGGCGTTGCTTAACCATTTCCTCAGGTTTCTTTTTACCCATTGCACGGCGTAATAAATCTGCGCCGCCTAACGTGTAACCTGCACAGATCTGTGCAGCCTGCATCACCTGTTCTTGATAAACCATAATCCCGTATGTTGGTTCTAATACACCTTCAAGAAGGGGATGAAGATATTCAAAATCTCCACCATGCATACGGTGAATAAAATCAGGAATCAGATCCATTGGACCTGGACGATACAATGATACGAACGCAATAATTTCTTCGAATTTACTTGGACGTGCTTCTTTAAGCATCCGTTTCATGCCGACGGATTCAAACTGGAATACCGCTGTCGTATTAGCATCGGCAAAAACAGAATATGCTTTAGCGTCGTCTAGAGGAACATGCAAGATATTGAGCTGATCATTACTGTCGCGGTTTTTATTAATATTTTGGATTGCATCTTCAATAACGGTTAAGTTACGTAAGCCCAAGAAGTCGAATTTGACCAGACCTGCTGCTTCTACATCGTCTTTATCATATTGAGCAACACGGTTCGTTCCATCTGCATCACAAAGTACAGCCGAGAAATCGGTAATTTTACCTGGTGCAATGACTACACCTCCGGCATGTTTACCAGTATTTCGGGTTACACCTTCTAACTTTAATGCCATTTCCCAGATTTCGCTTGCATCGTCGTTATCTGGGTTAGATGGGTTGGTCACAATATCTTTAAGCTGAGGTTCCATATCAATAGCGGTGGCTAAGTCCACACCGAGCGGTTTGGTAGGCACCATTTTTGAAATACGGTCAGCTAAACCGTAAGATTTACCTAATACACGCGCAACGTCACGGATTGCACCTTTTGCTGCCATGGTTCCGAAAGTTGCAATTTGTGAAACGGCTTCGCGACCATAAGTACGCGATACATAGTCAATGACGCGGTCACGTCCAGCAATACAGAAATCGACGTCAAAGTCAGGCATCGATACACGTTCCGGGTTCAAGAAACGTTCGAAGAGTAGATCGTAACGAAGTGGATCAAGGTCTGTAATTTTTAAGCTATATGCAACTAATGAACCTGCACCTGAACCACGACCTGGTCCTACAGGAACACCATTATTTTTTGCCCATTGAATAAAGTCCATGACGATGAGGAAGTATCCTGGGAAACCCATCTTCAGGATAATACCGACTTCATAATCAATTCGTTCATCGTAAGGCTTACGAATCTCTGCCCAGTCCTCGCCACGTTTTTCAACTGGGTAAAGATAATTTAAGCGCTCTTCCAAACCTACTTTTGATAAATGTTCAAAATAAGTATCGATGGTAAAACCATCTGGAATTGGATAGTCAGGTAAAAAGTAAGTGCCGAGTTGTAGTTTAACGTTGCAGCGTTTGGCAATATGATAGGTGTTCTCGATAGCACTAGGAATATCGGAAAACAACTCGATCATTTCATCTGAGGTTTTAAAGTGCTGCTCAGGGCTATACGTCCGTGGACGGCGATTATCTGCTAATACATAACCATCAGCGATACAAACTCGAGCTTCGTGTGCCTCGAAATCTTCTTTTTCTACAAAGTGCACATCATTATGTGCAACTACACCAACATTATATTGAGCAGCAAGCTTAGCTGCTTCTTGAATAAAGTCTTCTTCGCCAGGACGGTCAGTACGTGTTAAAGCAAGATAAACACGGTTACCAAATTTTTCGAGCCATGCTTCTAAAAGGGGAGCAGCTTTTTGAGGGTTAGATGAGCAAAGCATCTGACCAACATCACTATGCTGGCCAAGTAAAACGATAATGTCTTGATGCTGTTCAAGTACCCATTCTTTTTGTACACATGGAATACTGAGCTGTTGTCCTTCAATAAAACCGCGTGAAACGATCTCGGTCAGACTTTTCCACCCAATATCACTCATTGCAAGTAAGGTGACACGATGTTGAGCATCATCAAGGCGAATTGTGCTACCTAAAAGCGGCTTAATTCCTTTTTTTAAACAAGAATTATAAAACTTTACCGCCGCATGGAGGTTAGAGAGGTCAGTTAATGCCAATGCAGGCATTTGGTCTTTAACCGCAGCATTGACCAAGTCAGGTATGCGAACTATCGACTCTGTAATCGAAAATTCTGTATAAATACCTAGATGAACAAACTGCATAAACCAATCCTTAATGCGACCGCAGCATAGTTTAACACGCAAACTTAAAAGGAAATGGTTAATATTTTGGCAAACTGTTAAGGATTTTATTATTTAAGAAGAATGAGTTGAACATCTATTGTACAGATTTAATATAAAAGACATTATTTTTATAAAATATGACCAGCTCAAACATCTAGGTTTGAGCTGGTTGAAAAACTTAGTACTGCCAGAACATGCGTTGAATTTCTTTAGCATCGGTAGTCTTGGTAAGAGCTAATGCTGCAAGAAGACGCGCTTTCTGAGGATTTAAATCATGTGCTGCTACCCAGCCATATTTAGAGTCGGGTTGTTCTGCATCACGCACTACAAAACCTTGTGGAACACGTGATGAGCGGATAATTTGAATACCGTTCTTGTCGTGAAGATTTTGTAAAGTTGGTACGATATAGTTCGCAACTGAACCGTTACCAGTACCTGCATGGATAATCGCTTTAGCGCCAGCTTTTGCATATGCTTCATAAGCATCTGGAAGCATAGAGTCTGAGCCATAAACGATCTGTACCATTGGAAGTGCATCACCTTTAATATTTTCAATATTAAATTCTGAAGCATTTGTAAAACGTTTTACAGACTGTCTGAACCAGTATGGCTTGCCTTCAACTAATGTACCTAAAGCGCCCCATTGGCTAACAAAAGCATTTGTATGAATGTTAATGCCTTTAGTTACATCACGCGCAGCAAAAATAGAGTCGTTCATGAGAACCATAACGCCTTTATTTTTTGCATCATCAGAAGCTGCTAAAGCAACTGCACTATAAAGGTTAAGTGGGCCATCTGCTGAAAGAGCAGTTGAAGGGCGCATTGAACCAACAATAACAATCGGCTTATCGGTGTGAACAACCAGATTTAGGAAAAATGCTGTTTCTTCTAAAGTATCTGTACCGTGAGTAATCACAACACCATTAACAGATGGTTTTTTTACCAGCTCATTTACTTGACGAGCAATTTGTAATAATTCCTTGTCAGTAATACTTTCAGAAGCGACCTGTAATGCCTGAATACCAGTTACATTCGCCAAATCTTTGATTTGTGGAACTGCATTAATTAAGGCATCAACTGGAACTTTCGCAGCAGTGTAAGTTGCACTGTTTGTTGAATTTGCGCCAGCACCTGCGATAGTACCGCCAGTGGCAACAACAACTACATTGTTTTTTGCGTAAAGTGGGAGAGAGCAGGCCAATAAGCCCATCGCTAAACCTAAAGATTTAACAGTTTTAGTCAACATCGAAAATATCCTTATGAAGTGACGAAAGTAAAAAAAGTTTGTCGAATATGTCTGCTTTTCCTAAGCAAAATACATACCATGTAAAACATATTCGTAACTTGCTGAATAAGAAGCATCCCTGAATAGCATTTTGTTTCACCAACAATTACTTAGTCATTGCTTTTATTCAGCGTTAATAAATATCATGAATAAAATAAAAAATCTATTAAGTTTTTCTAATTTATCTCGATTTTTTTGCTTTTTAATATAAAGAAAGCAAATGATTTTTTTATCTTTATAAAATTAAAAAATAATGGGTGTGACGGGGTTTTATTTACCATTTGGTATTTATATTGTATTGATTATAAAAGTTTTTATTTAAAAATAAAGTTATATAAATTTTTTAGTAGGGAAACTAAATAATAATTACAATAGTTTAATATAATTAAGTTTTAATAAAATGAATTAAAATTTAATCACTTGATGTTTATTTCTAAGAATATGAATTCTGTTTGGGTGATTTTTATTCTCTTTTTAAGGTTTACTTTAAGAAAATTTAATAGGGGTTAAAGTGCTTTTTTTGGTTCATTATTTAATATGAAAATACAGATAAATTTTTATTGTTTAATTTTAGAATAAAAAGAAGAGCAATTTTATAAGGTCATATAAAATTGCTCTTAAGTTGGGAGAGTGGGAGAAAAGAGAAACTTAAGCGGTCGTTTGTTCTTGAGTTGATTTAATTAATACAGGCTCTGGTAGCTCTTCAGTGTCAGCTACTTTATCACCTTCAAGTTTAGCAACTACGGCAGTAGCAATACTGTTACCTACTACGTTTGTTGCAGTACGACCCATATCAAGGAACTGATCGATACCAAGCAATAAGAGAATGCCTGCTTCAGGTAAATGGAACATGGTAAGTGTTGCTGAAATAACCACGATAGAAGCTCGTGATACACCCGCAATACCTTTACTTGTTACCATAAGCGTTAACAGAATTAAGATTTGTTGCGTGAAGCTAAGATCGATGTTGTAAGCTTGAGCAATAAACAGTACTGCAAACGTGGTGTACATCATTGAACCATCTAGGTTGAATGAATAACCCAAAGGTAATACAAAGCTAGTCACTTTTTTAGGTACACCAAATTTATTTAGTGCATCCATTACTTTAGGGTAGGCAGATTCACTTGAAGCTGTAGCAAAAGCAAGCGTTACAGGTTCGCGAATTAATTTACCTAAGCGGAAAATATCTTTTTTAAGTACGATTGCACCAACAGAGAACAAAATAATCCAAAGCAACAGAAGACCGAAATAGAACTCAGCGATTAAAATACCGTAGTCAACAATCAAGCCTAAACCTTGTACTGTAATTGCAGAAGCCATTGCAGCAAATACTGCAAAAGGTGCAAACATCATGACGTAATCGGTAATACGGAACATGATCTTGCTAAGTTCTTCAGTCAAACGGATAATGACAGAGTCTTTTTCTTTACCTTGATTTACAAAAGCAAGAGCTGAACCAAAGAAGATTGAGAAAACGAGTACTTGTAGGATGTCATTGTTGGCCATTGCTTCTGCAATGCTGCGTGGGAAAACATGGCTTAAGAATGATTGTAGTGTAAAGCCAGTGGTCGCTGGGAGAGAGGCGCCACTAAGTTGTTGAGCTGTTGGTAATGCTAAATCTAAAGCTGCACCAGGTTGGAAGAAGTTAGCTAAACCCATACCGATTGCAAGCGATACAAACGAAGCAGTAATAAACCAAGTCATTGACTTAAGTGTAATACTTCCAATTGATGTAGATTTCCCCATTGATACAATGCCTGAAACAATTGTGGCAAATACCAATGGAGCAATAATCATTTTGATTAAGCGTAAAAAGATGTCTGAAATAATGCTGAAATAAGAAGCGATCTGTTTGAGTTGTTCACCTTCATTGAAAAAGTGGTGACAAATCCAACCTGTTAGTATGCCGAGTAAAATAGCAATAACAATATACTTGAGCAATTTCTTTTGCTTCATATGAACCTCTATCCATTTGATTCAATCATTCTTTGATGGGATTTGAATGATTGAAAGCTTTCCTTGTTAGTTCAGTCCGGTCGTTCTACCGATTTTATCTTCCTAGATATCTGTATTTGTTTAACCGAATCGAATATGGTGATGTTGTTATGGAAGGGGATTGTTGCTCGATTTTGAAGCAGTGTGAAATGCAAAAATATATTGATCCATGCATTTTTTGCATAATAAAGATTGAGAGAAATGTGAAATTACACACAAATTTAAACGTATGGTAAAAAATATATAAATGAATTATTGCGGTGAATTTAAAAATTAAAAGAATTAAATTTCTAATGAAAAACATTTAACTTCAAAGTGTTGTTTTTAAATGGGCGGGAAGGTGAGAGCGTTTGCGATTATTCTTTTTTTTTAATAATAAAATAGAATTATCAAAAAAGGCATCCAATTTAAGATGCCTTTTTTGATATGCATTTTTTTAACGACGGTTGGCTAAGAAACGACCTAAGCGAGTAATTGCTTCTCGTAATTCATTTTCAGCAGGTAAGAAAACCACGCGGAAATGATCTGGAGTTGGCCAATTAAAGCCCGTACCTTGCACCAATAACACTTTTTCTGCACGTAACAAATCAAGCATTAACTTTTCGTCATCTTCAATTGGATAGATGTTTGGATCGAGGCGAGGGAAACAGTACATTGCTCCCTCTGGTTTCACGCAGCTTACCCCTGGAATCTCATTTAGCATTTCCCAAGCAATATTACGCTGTTCGTATAAACGGCCACCCGGACGAATCAGGTCATTAATTGATTGATATCCTCCGAGGGCGGTTTGAATCGCATATTGAGCTTGAACGTTTGCACATAGGCGCATAGATGCCAACATATCTAAACCTTCGATATAGTCAGCAGCACGGCTTTTATCACCAGTAATTGCCATCCAGCCTGAACGGAAACCTGCAATACGATAAGCTTTTGATAAGCCATTAAAAGATACACAAAGCTGGTCACCAGCTAATGACGCCACCGAAACATGTTCAATGCCGTCATAAATAATTTTGTCGTAAATTTCATCAGCAAATAAAATTAAGTCATGTTTCTTTGCAAGTGCGACAATTTGTTCAAGCACATGACGTGGATATACTGAACCAGTCGGGTTGTTTGGGTTAATAATGACAATGCCGCGTGTGTTTGGCGTAATTTTACTTTCAATATCAGCAATATCTGGATACCAGCTATTTTCTTCATCACATTTATAGTGGATTGCTGTACCACCTGAAAGATTAACAGCTGCTGTCCAAAGCGGATAATCCGGCATTGGAATCAACATTTCATCGCCATCATCAAGTAGGCCTTGCATCGCCATGACAATGAGTTCAGAAACGCCATTACCGATATACACGTCATTAACGTGCATATTTAGGATGCCTTTTTGTTGGTAATACTGACAAATTGCTTTACGAGCAGGGAAGATACCTTTTGAATCAACATAACCAATTGCATTTGGTAGGTTTAAAGCAACGTCATTAATAATTTCTTGTGGTGCTTCAAAACCAAATGGAGCAGGGTTGCCGATATTTAGCTTGATGATTTTATGTCCTTGCTCTTCCATTTCATTGGCGGCTCGTAATACTGGTCCGCGAATGTCATAACAAACATGCTCAAGCTTCGATGATTTCTTTATTTCTCGAGAAGTTGGCATGGATTGGAGAGTAGCAGTATTTTTAGACATAGCTGGATTCACTTTTGCATATCGGTATAAATAACTTTTAAATGTTTTAACTGTTACCAAATTCAGATCGTGTTGATCTTTTAGTAATTCAACAATTTTTTCATGGGTAAAGCCCGATTGCTGATACTGTTTGATAACTGGTAATAGTTGCTGGAAAAGCACACTTTTTTTCTGAGACATGTTTTGTCCTATACAACCGTGCCAAACAAGAATAGCACCATCTTTGCTTCCTTGGAAGAAAATAAAGCATAATTTTGCTTACTTTTGATTTTGAATTTTGCTTACTTTTTGCTTTCTATTGCTTAGATGATTAAATTCCAACAAATTTTACGTTCAGAGACTAGTGTTTTTGTGATGAATGGCGTAAATATAAAACTCAATCATCAGAAATGTTTACATCAGAATAAAAGGTGCATGTCATGGGAAAAGTCAATAAAACAGACCGGGAATGGCAAAGAGAGTTATCACCAGAAGAGTATCGGATTACACGACAAAAGGGCACTGAGCCTGCATTTACGGGGCAATACTGGAATACTAAGCAACATGGTACCTATGTCTGCCGTTGCTGCGGCGCAGAATTGTTCTCATCAGATACTAAATATGACAGTGGTTGTGGTTGGCCTAGCTTCTTTAAACCGATTGAGCCAACTGCAATTGAAGAACATGACGATTTATCGCATGGTATGGTCAGAACTGAAATTGTTTGTCATGATTGCGAAGCCCATTTAGGGCATGTTTTTGAAGATGGACCACAGCCGACTGGTTTGCGCTATTGTGTAAACTCGGCATCATTACAATTGAAATCACAAGAAAAAAATGATGAGGAAACCTATCCATGAGTAATATTTATCAGTTTGAAGCTGAACTGTTAGAGGGTGAAGTTAAGCAATTAGCTGATTATAAAGGTAAAGTTTTACTAATTGTAAATACTGCAAGTAAATGTGGTTTTACACCACAATTTGCTGGCCTTGAAAAACTTTATGAGAAATATAAAGATCAAGGTTTGGAAGTTTTAGGTTTTCCCTGCAACCAGTTTGGGGGGCAAGATCCAGGTAACAATAAAGAAATCGGTACGTTCTGTCAGCGCAACTATGGGGTGAAATTCCCGATGTTTGCAAAAGTTGATGTAAAAGGACCGGAAGCTCATGTGATTTTTAGATATTTAACACGTGAAGCTAAAGGTATTTTAGGTAGTAGCACGATTAAATGGAACTTTACCAAATTTTTGGTGGGAAGAGATGGCGCTGTGTTAAATCGCTATGCTCCTACGACTAAACCAGAGGCATTAGAAGCTGATATTGAAAAAGCATTAGCAAGTTAATGAATTCAATGAACGCTATTCCTCAAGCTTTTGAGTTTTGGCAGGATGGGCGAATGCCTTATGTTGAAACCAGAAGGTCTTGTTTTAGCCGAACATGTTATAAGTCTCATAGTCATCCAACATTTTCTATTGGAGCTATAGACGAAGGGAATAGCGTTTTTCAAAGCTCATTTGGTACAGCACAAAAGATTTCTGCTAGCACATTAGTCATTGTGCCTGCCCACATTGAACATTCTTGTAACCCGCTGCCTGATCAGGCTTGGAGTTACCAGATGTTGCATCTGGATATATCTTGGCTTAATCAATGGTATGCCGAGTTTCAAAAAGAGGGTTTTGATTTAAATTTGCCCCAGCATAGACCTCTCATTATTAAAGATGAAAATTTATATCAGGCTTTTTCTGATATGAATGAAACTTTATTTGATTCTCAAAAATTAATTCTCGAAAAAGAACAGTCGCTGATCTATTGCCTTACACAGTTGTTATTACCTCATTTTATATTAGAAGAAATACAGAAAACTCAATATTTGTATGAAAGCTTTTTGGACTTAATTCATATTATTAAATCATCCGAACGATTTATTTCTTTAGAAGAGCTTGCTCAACAGGTGGGCCTTAGTCGATATGCAATCATTCGCCTATTTAAAGCCAATGTGGGCTTAACACCCCATGCATTTCAAATTAATTTAAAGGTTAATCAGGCCAGAGCACAATTAAAACAAGGCATTCCACTCGCAGAGCTGGCTGTAAATTTAGGCTTTAGTGATCAGAGCCATTTTCATAAAGCTTTCAAAGCCCATACAGGAATCACTCCTCGTCAGTTCCAACTCGTTGCCGCGCAATAATTTACAAGAAATTATTTTTCTCTATTTTTAAGCTATTCCATACTGTTTTACAGATGAAGCCGTTATGGAAGTTTTTTTAGTTATTGCCTTTACCCATTTTTTAGCTTTGTTATCTCCGGGACCTGACTTCTTTCTTATTCTCACCAGTCTTTTGCAAAAGGGTTCGCGCTATACATATGGTGTCATTGTGGGAATTACTTTTGGTAATGCCTTGATTTTGATGGCCTGTATGTTTGGATTTATGTTGCTTGGAAATTTGAGTACGAACATTCTTTTAGTACTTAAATGGCTTGGGGCTGGGTATTTGGTTTATTTGAGTTACCTTTGTTTTAGTGCGGCTCGGTCTGGCACCTTAACTTTTGCTATTGAAAAAAATGGTTTAATGGATCAAGAACAAAAATACCAGAATAAAATTAAAAGTTTAATGTTAGGAATACAATCTAGTCTTCTTAATCCGAAAAATATTATGTTTTATAGCAGCTTAATGTTGCTCATTCAGCATGACTTTAATCTGCTTCAAAAATTACTGATGAGTACGTGGATGACTGGAGTGGTGCTTGCTTGGAACTTATTATTGGTTCGCTTATTGTTTCAAAATCGGGTTCTAGAACAGATTAAATGTTCTGCTAAGGGCCTATATTATTGCTCTAGTTTGGCATTTATATTTTTCGCAGTACTGCTGGTTATTTATAGTTAATGTAGTGTACAGCCTTTAATATTACTAAAGGCTGTACAATTTACTTATGCTTAGAGAATTGCTTTTAAACGCTTAACTACTTCTTCGCATTGCGCTAAATCGGCAACTAAAGCCATACGCACATGATTTTCCCCAGGGTTACCTTGATCTGTGTCACGAGATAAATAACGGCCAGGTAAAACCTTAATATGTGCTTTTTCCATTAACATCTTGGCAAAAGTTTCATCATTATCAACTTTTAACCAATAATAAAAACCAGCATCTGGCTTTTGCAGAGGTAATAAGTGCCCTAGTTCGGTTTGGAATAAATCAAATTTTGCACGATATTGCTTACGGTTTTCTTCAACATGGTTCTCATCATTCCATGCTGCAATTGATGCAAGCTGATGTTGAACAGGCATTGCTGCACCATGATAAGTACGGTACTGCAAATATGGTTTTAATAATTCTGCATCACCAGCAACAAAACCTGAGCGTAAACCCGGTAAGTTTGAGCGTTTAGAAAGTGAATGGAATACGACACAGTTTTTATAGTCATCACGACCAAGTTCTGCACAAACTTCTAATAAGCCTGTAGGTGCTTGATCGAACCAAAGTTCTGAATAGCATTCGTCAGAAGCAATAACAAAATTATATTGATCAGATAGGGCAATTAACTTTTTGAATTGTTCTTTAGAAAGCACAGTGCCTGTTGGGTTACCTGGTGTACATACAAAAAGAAGGGCGGTTTTTTCCCATACTTCTGCTGGTACAGCATCAAAATCACCTAAATAACCATTTTCTTCGGTGCAATTGATGAAATAAGGTTTTGCACCAGCGAGTAGAGCTGCACCTTCATAAATTTGATAAAACGGATTCGGCATTACTACATACGGCGCGTCTTCACGGTTAATGAGCGCCTGAACAAATGAGAAAATCCCTTCACGAGTACCTGATACAGGTAAAATATGATTTTCTGCACTAATGCTATTCAGTTTGAAGCGTTTGGTTAACCACTCTGCAATACTTTGGCGAAGCTCTGGCAAACCCTTACTATTCGGATAAGTTGATAGATGGTTAAAGTTGTCAATGATTGCCTGTTTAACAAACTCTGGTGCTGGGTGCTTAGGTTCACCAATTGATAGTGGAATCAATGGAAGATCAGCAGGAGTGATATCCTTAAAAAGCTGATTTAACTTTTCAAATGGATACGGGTGCAATAACGACAAGCTAGAGTTCATTAAACAGTTACCAATTAGTTGAGTTTCAGTGCTGACAAATTTGATTAGATGCTTCATCTAATGCAGCTTTAAGCTTTTCCGAGAAGAGTTTGACCTCTTCGTTATTTAACGGTTTTCCATCTTTTTTCGTGACAAAGAAAATATCTTCTGCACGTTCACCTAAAGTTGCAATTCTAGCTGAATGGATGTCTAAACCTTGCATCATAAATAAGCCACCTACGCGTGCAAGTAGGCCAGGGTGATCAAGTGTTGAAATTTCGACCATGTTCTGTTGTAAAGCTTCATTCAATGTAACGTCAACTGTATTTTCAATATCAAAATGACGTAGTTGACGTGGAATTCGGCGTTGCATGAGTCCTGGATATTGGTCTGGCTGACTAAGCGCTTTTACTAATGCAGTTTTAACGGTTTCTTCGCGTTCAGGGTCGGTCAGCAATGTACCGAAACGATCAAGCACAACATAGGTGTCTAAGCTAAATGCCGTACTTGCTGTGATAATTTTTGCATCTTGAACGTCTAAATTCATTTTGTCCAAAACTGCAACAGTGGTGGCAAAAAGGTTGGGTTGGTCACGTGTATATATAAAGATTTGCACTGCATCTTGGGCAGCTTTACGGTGAGCACGCAACAGTACTAATGGCTCTGGATTATCACCGTGTTTCAAAATTGCTTGAGTGTGCCATGCAATTTCATCTGCTGATTCTTTAATGAAGTATTCATCACCAAGTTCTTGCCATACTTTTTCGACGTCTGCTAATGAGAAGTTATTCACCAGTAATTCACTTGCTGCAAATTTGGTGTCTTCAATCAGCATTTGATAGTCAACAGGACGACTTAAACCTGTACGAATTACATCACGGGCATGCGTATAAAGTTGACGCATAAGTGAAGCACGCCATGTGTTCCATAGTTTTGGATTGGTCGCATTAATGTCTGCAACCGTTAAAGTATATAGATAATCGAGATGTTCCATATCGCCAAGTTTTTCAGCAAAATCTTTAACAACGTCCGGATCGGAAATATCCTTTTTCTGTGCAGTCAGTGACATGAGCAAATGGTTGTGGATGAGCCATGCAATTAGTTTGCATTCACGCTCTGTAAAGCCGTGCGCACGCCCAAATTCGATTGCATCTTCTGCACCGAGTTCACTATGGTCTCCACCGCGGCCTTTAGCAATGTCATGAAATAATGCCGCGATAAATACAATATCTTGACGTGCGAGACGTTGGAAAACAGAGCTTACAACAGGAAACTCTTTAGCAAACTCAGGTTCTTTAAAACGGTTTAAGTTGCGCAGCAATAATAATGTATGAGCATCGACTGTATAGATATGGAATAGGTCATATTGCATAAGACCCATAATTTGGCCAAATGCTGGAATATAGTTTCCTAAAACACCATAGCGCTTCATCGCAACCAAAGTATCGTATAGACGATAGGGTGAGCGAATAATCGACATAAACAGCGCTTGATGTTCAGGATTATCTCGATAATTTTGGTTAATCCGTTTTGCAGCAAGAATAAGTAAGCGTAAAGTGCGAGCGCGGATCCCTTCAATATCTGGTCGATTAGCCAAAATATAGAACAATTCTAAAATAGCACTTGGGTGTTCTGCGAATATTTTGTGGTGTTGTACGGCAAGCTTGTTATCAACAATTTTAAAATGATTATTAACTTCTTCAATTTTACGTTCGTAATTGGGCAAGCGCGGAGTAATGACCGATTCACTAAAATAGGCCAACAACATTTCATTCAGTGTTGAAACCTGTTGTGCTGTACGATAGTAGCGTTTCATGAACTGCTCAACACCGTAATTTACAGGCTGACCTTCTTGACGTACATAACCAAATTGAGCCGCAATTTCTCTTTGATGATCGAACAAAAGACGGTTTTCATCACGTTTCGCTAAACGATGTAAATGGTGGCGAATTTCCCAAAGAAAACTTTCAGCTTCTTCTAAAACTGTTAATTCAAATTCTGAAATAAAGCCTAAATGCACTAAGTCATAAATACGGTTTACACGGAAATGACGCTTGGCAATCCAGCCAATCTGGTTAATGTCACGAATGCCGCCAGGTGCATTTTTAATATCGGGTTCTAAATTGCTTTCAGTATTGTTGTGTTGGTGGTAACGCTTGGCTTGTTCAGCCATTTTTGCATCAAAAAAGGTTTTGTCTGTCCACGTTTGCGAAACAATACGACGCGGCCATTTTGCAAGTTGACTATTGCCAGTAATTAAACGAGCTTCAATTAAAGTCGTTGCAACGGTTAGATCTGTCGCAGCTTGTTCAACACAGCTTTGGATGGTACGAACGCTAATTCCGGGTTTAAAATTACCAACGTCCCATAAAGAGGAAATAAATGTAGAAATACGCTTTTCGTTTTCTTCGTTAATTTCATGTTCTGACAAAATCATGATATCAACGTCAGAATAGGGCAACATTTCACGGCGCCCATAACCACCTACTGCAAAAAGACCTAATCCTGTCTGGTCGAGTTCGGCATGTTTCCATAAAAAGATCAGTGCTTCATCAACTAGGTCTGAGCGCGCTTTAATGACTTCTCGAATAGATTGCCCATTTTCATATGAATCCTGCAATTGCTTTTCTACATCCGTTCGCCATTGATTAATGGCTTTAATATCATGATGGCTTGTAACGTAGTTCAGCAATGGCGATGTATTGATCATGAAAATGGGTCTACCAAAAAGTAAATATTAAGAGTTGGTTTTTACGCTTACTTGATCAGCGGTTTCTTTCGCTAAAGTACGAGCAAGATCAGTATTTTCTGCACGAGCAGTTGCTACACCCATACGACGTCGTTTGAATCCTTCAGGTTTACCAAACAAGCGTAAGTCGGTATTTGGGTTAGCTAATGCCGTATTTAAGCCACTGTAGCTTAAGTTGTTGGCATCCACTCCTGCATAAATCACTGCACTCGCAGCAACACTATGGCGAGCTGTATTCACTGGTAATCCTAAAATTGCACGCGCATGCAGTTCAAATTCGCTTTGAAATTGCGATGCTAGAGTCACTAGACCTGTATCATGTGGGCGAGGTGATACTTCGCTGAACCAGACTTTATCGCCTTTAATAAACAGTTCTACACCAAAAATACCACAGCCACCCAGTGCTGTTGTCACTTTATTTGCAATACGTTTTGCTTCTTCAAGTGCAGCAGGTGTCATTGGTTGAGGCTGCCAGCTTTCTACATAATCACCAGCATCTTGGCGGTGACCAATTGGGTCGCAGTAGTGAGTTTCGATTTCACCAGTTTCAGGGTTTTTAGCGCGAACGGTAAGTAATGTAATTTCAAAATCAAAATCAATTTGAGATTCAATAATGACCGTACCTTGATTAACACGACCACCTTGCATCGCATATTCCCAAGCAGTATCGACTTCATCGAAACTTTTTACACGAGATTGACCTTTACCTGAAGATGACATCACTGGTTTTACAAAATTTGGATAACCAATATCATCAGAAGCGGCGCGGAAGCTTTCTAGTGAGTCTGCAAAGCGGTAAGCAGAGGTAGGTAAACCAAGTTCTTCAGCAGCAAGACGACGAATACCTTCACGGTTCATTGTCAGATTTACAGCTTTAGCTGAAGGAATAACAGTTGCAGTTTGGCTCGCTTCAATTTCAACGAGAACTTCTGTAGCGATGGCTTCAATTTCTGGAACAATTAAATTCGGTTTAATTTTTTCGATGAGTTGTTTTAATTGAGTAGGATCAGCCATATTTAACACATAAGAAAAATGTGCAACTTGCATGGCTGGCGCATGATCATAACGGTCGGCTGCATGTACTTCTACACCAAGGCGTTGTAAGGAAATTACAACTTCTTTGCCAAGCTCTCCTGAACCTAACAATAAAACTTTAAATGCAGAAGATTGAAGGGGGGTACCGAGTGTCACGCTCATGCGAATCATCCTGACAAAATTATTTTTTTAAGCATAGCAGAACTTATGGTGGAGTTAAGCCTTATAACGCATAAAAAATGAATTTTGTCGGACAATTAAGAATGTACTTTATTTAGACATTAACTTGATAGTTTAAAAGTAGTTCATCTGCATTTTTACCACGAATACCCCAATTTTCTTTAGGTGTTTCAAAAATCGTAATTTCGATATCTTGAGGCGCTATTTTGCATTGTTCTTCAATATTGCGAAATAATGTTTGGATAAGTCTCTTTTTCGTTTCTGTACTACGACCTATAAACATTGAAAGCTCAATGATGATGTAGTGTTGGCTACGGTCAGAAGGATAAATAAAGTTTCCCGGTTTAAGGCTAATAAAACGTTGAAATCTTTTCTCAACCGGATATTTCAATTCTTCAATGAGGGCTTGATGTATGGCATGAGAAAGTAATTCTCGATATTGCATAATCGTTTGTTCATTTGCGTAAATTTTAATTTGTGACATTTTTATCTCTAATAGGTAGATGAAGTTATCTTTTTAATCAATTCAAAAAATTAGATTTTTCATACCAGAAGTTTCAATCTTAAACGCTTCTGGCTAGGTTTTAGTTTATATAAGGAAGATGAGTTTATCTATTTATAAAGGTAAATAAGTATAGATCAGGCCATAAACAATTGCGGCAGTTAAAGTTGCTGGAACAATTTTCTTAAATTTAAAATAAAGGCCTGCTAAAACCAAAAAGCCGATAAGCATGGCGAAACTCTTATCTGGATTTTTAAGAAGTGGTGGAAGAGTGGCAACCACAAGCATGGCGCTAATTGCAGATATACCAATACAGCCCAAAGCAATTTTTAACCAGACTGAACCGCGTCTTTGCTGTGTACCTTGCAGCTTTTGTATAACAAAGAATGGCCCAAAACGTGAGGCGAAATTAGCAATACCCACAATTATGCCGACCAGAATAATCTCTAGGTTCATTTTAAACTTCGACCTCTTCTTGTTGTCTTAAAACATAATGTTTAAACAGGCCTGCTAAAATGCCTGAAAGAATGCCAATAAAAATGGCAGCAGATAAGTTAATCCAATAGCAGGCTAAAGCTGAAACGACTAAAGATACAGCGACTACAAGGCTATGTTTTCGCTCAAAAGCCGCTAACAAGAAACTCAAAAATAAAGCTGGAAGTAAAAAGTCTAATGCTGCTTGTAAAAACTTTGGAAGATGAGAGACCTGATCTGCAAATAATCCCCCTAACAATGAGCCAGTTGCCCAAGCTATCCAACTAAATAGGCTAAGTCCTAACATCCAAGATTCAGACCATTGCTGACGACGTTGTGAAAGTTGGATCATGCCACTTGCAAAAACTTCATCGGTTAATCCCCATGCCCAAACCGCCGTTTTCTTAAGATTTAACTTGTTGGGAATAAGGTTATATAGCGCTGGCCCATAAAGCACATGGCGAATATCAAGTGCAATGACGGTTAATGCCGTTAACCAGATGGATGAACCGCTGGCCAAAAGTGCAACAACCAAGAACTGGCTGGCTCCGGCATACATTGAACAAGATAGGAAAAAAGCTTCCCATGGTGTAAAACCAAACTGAGATGCAGAAACACCGAAGGCAAAAGAAACGGGTAAATAGGTGAGTACGATAGCTTGGCTATCTTTGGCACCTTGCCAAAAAGTTGCCGTTTGATCAGCCATCAATTGTTGTTTGGACACAATACACCTTGGCAATAAACCAAATGATAAAAATACTTGAAAGATTGAGTATTGTAGCCGAATTTAATAGCATAGTGCCGAAATGTTTAATCGGCAGTTTGATATGTTCAACGCAAAGATTCGTTTAGTTTATATCGCCATGTTGAGTGCAGGTATTTTTACATTGCAGGGCTGTGACAATGGTAATCAGGGTGCAGAAAAAAAAGTAGAAATTAAACCAGCACCGAAACTAACCAATGATGCAACTGTTTATGCTCAAAAAGCATGGACATTAATTAATACGGTTGAGCATTTGGTTTATGAAAAGCAACTGAGTCAAATCGATGACAAAGTTCGTAAACCTTTACGTCAATTGAGTACAGACTGGCGTATCAATGTGAAAATGACTGACTCAGTTACAGAAGGGAAATACGCGCTTTGTCGTAAAGCTCTCACTAGTCTAGATGTGTGGGCTCGCGAAACGCTTGAAAATAATGATTCAGTTGCTAAGAAGCAGGCAGATTATGAGCGAGATAAAGCTCAATGTAAGGATGCAATTGAGAAGCCAAGTCTTGGAAATACTTCTCCAAAATAAAGCAGACAAATATAAAAAGCGAGATGATCAATCTCGCTTTTTTGCTTTTAAACGATAATGAGTGAATGTTAATTAAGGTTTTGTTGCTGGTTTCATTGCGTCATGTTTCATTTGATTTGCATCATGCTGAGCATGCATAGATTTCGTCATGGCTTCATGCTTTTGTTCAGTCATATCTTTTTTAACATCTTGTTTTGCTTTTGCTACTTCTTTTTTAGCAGTTGCTTTGCCGTGTGCAGCAACACATTTTCCGCCTTTATGATTTGGTCCTGTACCGCCTTGTAATTGAGTTCCTTTTGGACATGCAAATGCCGAAACACTTAGCATAGCCAATACGCCTGCTGTAAGAATTGTTGATAATTTTTTCATGTTAATCAGCGCCTTGTTGAGTATTATTGCTCAGCCTGAGTGTAAAATGAAAATATCTGCTTTAAAACATTTATTTTGTGAAATAGAGTTTGAACAATGTTTTGTTTTGCAGCGTTATCTAATTTTTTAATTTAATTTTAAGTTTTTGTTATATAGCTGCCTTAGCAAGAATCACGAATGGGCATGAGCAATTACTTTCAATTTTTCAATATCTAAAATCTCAATTTTTTTAAAAGCAATTTTGATGATCTTTTGTTTTTCGAGCAGGCTTAATTCATGATTGATGGTCTGTCTGGAGGTAGTTAGCATATTTGCCAATTGTTCTTGAGAAATATGAATGTGATGATCTTGAATGAGAATATGATTACCATAACCCTCTAAAATAAATAGAAGACGCTGAGCAAGCCTTTGAGAAATACTGCGTGTTTGTATTGCAATCTGCTCTAAGAAAACATACCTAAGTTTTTGACTGGTTAAACGAGCAAAATAGTACCAGTAATAGGGATTTTCTTTGAGTAGGTTATTTAAGGGCTTCGCAGGAATATGTAGAACCGTACTTTTTTTCAAAGCAATCGCATCGTGCGAGCGCGGTTCATGGTCAATGAGGGATATTTCACCAAACCACATAATCGGCTCAGCAATAGCAGAAAGTGCTTCATTACCATTTACATCGACATAACCTAAGCTAATTGAGCCTTCAAGCACGGTATAAATGCCATCAAACACATCTTGGGCACGAAAAACATAACTATTTTTTTCAAAGGTTCTTTGCTTACCATGTTCTAGAATAAAGTTTTGGAATGCTTCTGGAAGCACACTAAACCATGTGTTTTCTTTTAGTCGGTTAATATAAATAATGTCCAATATTGGGCCATCCATGAAAAAAATCATTACTTTGTCAAATAGCTGACAACTTTAAGTTTTCCTTATTTGTACAGTATGACTATATGTAGATGAATAGGGAACAACTCATGTCAAATCTGGAGCAACAGCTTAGCAAATATGCGGCTTACCACTTAAATCATAAAAATATTTTGACGCATTTTATTGGTATTCCACTCATCGTGTTTTCAATTTTATGTTTAACAGCAAGAGCTGGGATAGATATTGGCAGTTTTAAACTTACTTTAGCCATGGTGTTGATTGCAGCTAGTACGATTTATTATTTTATTTTAGATAAAGTATTTGGTTTACTCATGCTGATTCTTTTAGTTGCTGTCTATCCACTTGCGAGCCAAATTGCTCAATTATCTTGGGGAGAATGGTTAGCAGCAAGTATTGGCTTCTTTGTGGTGGGGTGGGTCTTTCAGTTTGTTGGGCATTATTTCGAAAAGAAAAAACCAGCTTTTGTTGATGACGTGATTGGACTTGCGATAGGGCCGTTATTTGTATTGGCAGAATTTATATTTATGCTGGGTTTTAGAAAACCATTGCATGAGCGAATTTTGAAAGAAGCACGTAGTAAACGAGAGACGATGGATCTTAGTCATTAATAATAAAAAAGCCCCAATATGTTGGGGCTTTTTTTAGCTTTAACTTAAACGTTAAAACGGAAGTGCATTACATCGCCGTCTTGAACGATGTAAGTTTTACCTTCTAAACGCCATTTACCAGCTTCTTTAGCGCCGTTTTCACCGTTGTATTGTACGAAGTCATCATATGCAACAACTTCAGCACGGATAAAGCCTTTTTCGAAGTCAGTGTGAATAACACCAGCTGCTTGAGGAGCGGTTGCACCAACTTTTACTGTCCATGCACGTACTTCTTGTACACCAGCAGTGAAATAAGTCTGTAAACCTAAAAGCGCATAACCTGCACGAATAACCACATTTAAGCCTGGTTCTTCCATGCCCATTGCTTCTAGGAACTCAGCACGATCTTCATCTTCTAATAATGAAATTTCAGCTTCGATCTGGTTGCAAAGAGGAACAACAATTGCATTTTCTTCCGCAGCAAGTTTTTTTACTGCATCTAAATGTGGGTTATTTTCAAAGCCGTCTTCAGCAACGTTTGCAATATACATCGTTGGTTTTAAAGTCATTAAACCAAAACCACGAACTAATTTACGTTCGTCATCAGACAAATCAGCTGCGCGTGCTGGTTTACCTTCGTCTAGTAATGGTTGGATTTTTTCTAAAACTGCTTTAGTTGCAACAGCTTCTTTGTCACCGCCTTTAGCAACTTTAGTTAAGCGTAAAATTGCTTTAGCAACAGTTTCAAGGTCTGCAAGTGCAAGTTCAGTATTGATGGTTGCGATGTCATCTAACGGATCAATTTTACCGTTTACGTGAATCACGTTTTCATCTTCGAAACAACGTACCACATGAGCAATTGCATCAGTTTCACGAATGTTAGCAAGGAACTGGTTACCTAAGCCTTCACCTTTTGATGCACCAGCAACAAGACCTGCAATGTCTACAAATTCCATTGTAGTTGGCAAAATACGTTGCGGTTTAACAATCGCAGCAAGTTTGTCTAGACGTGGATCTGGTACAGGAACAATACCTGTGTTTGGTTCAATGGTACAGAAAGGGAAGTTTTCCGCTGCAATTGCTGCTTTCGTTAATGCATTGAAAAGGGTAGATTTCCCTACGTTTGGCAGACCAACAATACCGCAATTAAAACCCATGAAAACCACTCACAAATGTGTAAATTAAAAATTGTCGCTGATTTTACATGAAAGCCATGACAAAGTCATGGCTAGAGCAGGGTTCTGTTGAGTTTAAACTTTACGTTTATCAAGTTGCTGGGCTAATGCATCACCAGTTGCTTGTACTAACATGACTAAAACAATCAACACTAAAATTACAGCCACCATAATTTGCATATCAAAACGTTGATAGCCATAACGATAAGCGATGTCTCCTAAGCCACCTGCACCAATAGCACCAGCAATCGCAGAGGAGTTAATCATGGTAACAATTGTGACAGTAAAGCCCGCAACAATACCTGGCAAAGCCTCTGGTAAAAGTACATGCCAAATAATTTGTTTACGGTTACAACCCATCGCTTGTGCAGCTTCAATTAAGCCTTGATCGACTTCGCGTAAGCTGACTTCTGCAATACGGGCAAAGAAGGGAATTGCAGCAATCGTTAATGGAACAACGGCTGCCCATACACCGTAACTTGTACCCACAATCCAGCGAGTAAGCGGAATAAGTGCAACCATTAAAATAAGAAAAGGTACAGAGCGAGTAATGTTGATTACCCAGCCCAAAGCCTGATTAATTTTTTGTGATGGGTGAATGCCATGCTCAGAAGTACTTACTAGAACAACAGCAATCGGTAAGCCAATTAAAAAAGCAATTAATGCAGAAGCACCCACCACGAGTAAGGTATCTACAGTTCCACTAATTAATAGATCAATGAGCTGGTCGGGCATAGCCAAGTACCTCAAATTGTGCAATTGCTGTTAATGCGTCTTGTCGGATGGATGAAATATCAATTTCTACATTAGGGATACCCACTAAAAGTGAACCAATAATGTGCCCTTGAATGGTATCGACCTGACTTTGATATAAATTGACTGGTGCTTTAAATCTAGCAAGTAGTTCTTGAATATCAGGAACCTGATGTGCTTCAGCCTCATATTTAAGTTTTATAATAATATGAGTCGAATTTTCATCGGGTAACGGACTGATCTTAAAAGGCAGGGTGATCTGTTCAAGATTCAGTAATTCTTGAGTAATTTGTTGCTCTGGTCGTGAGAACACCGACCAAACTTGTCCAGCTTCTACAATCTCACCTTGATCAATCACTACGACCTGATCGCAAATTTCTCGAATGACCTGCATTTCGTGAGTGATTAATACGATGGTCAAGCCCAATTCCTGATTAATCTTCTTAAGTAAAGCCAAAATAGTGGCTGTACTTTCTGGATCAAGTGCTGAAGTCGCTTCATCACAAAGTAAAATTTCAGGGTGATGAACCAGTGCGCGTGCAATACCGACACGTTGCTTTTGCCCACCAGAAAGTTGTGACGGATAATAGCCAGACTTATCTGCCAATCCCACCAGTGCCAAAACTTCATTTACACGTTGGTCGATATCTGCTTTGTTGTAATTGGAAACTTTTAAGGGCAATGCCACATTTTCCCAAACTGTTTTTGCAGACATTAAATTGAAATGTTGAAAAATCATTCCAATCCGTTGACGGGTTTGGATGAGCTCGGCATGACTCAATTCAGCAATGTTTTGTTGATGAATATGAATACTGCCAGTATTCACTTGTTCCAAGCCATTTAAAGTACGGAGCAAGGAAGATTTGCCTGCACCACTTTTCCCAATAATGCCTAAGATTTTACCTTGGGGAACATCAAGGTTAATTTCTTTTAAGGCATGCAGTTTTTGACCCTGCGATTGGTAAAATTTATTTAAACCGCGAATTTTGATATGGGGTAGAGAAAAATCAACTTGTGATCCAAAACTCACCATCGTCATTCTCCTTATTTCCAGCCTTGAAACCACATACCTTGGCCAAAGTCTTTATCCAGAATGTCTTGTGCTTGTTTTGAGTTCTGGAATGCTTTAACAAAGGTTGCAAGTTTTTGGTTTTTATCTTGGTAATCGCGACGGGTCACAAACAAAATTGCATATTTTTTATCAATTGGATCTAAAAATAATGCGCTATGCGGGTCGGTTACCTTTGCCATTTTTAAGTAGTGAGGGAAGCCGAAAATTAAATCGACATCGTTATATGCATGCGCTGTCTGTGGGCCTTCAACCTCAACAAAATTTAGCTGTTTAGGATTAGCAATAATGTCTTGGGTGGTCGAAAGTTCGTTGTTGCTATCTTTAAGCTGAATTAAGCCAGCGCGATGTAGCAAAATTAAGGCACGAGCTAAATTGACTGGATCATTTGGAATGGCAACACGTGCCTGTGAAGGTAAATCATCAAGTGTTTTATATTTTTTTGAATATAAACCTACGTGACTTCCAGAACCCACAGCAAATGCGTGTAAGTCATATCCTGTTTCTTTAACGGCATTGCGTAAAAAAACGCTTTGCTGGAAAAAGTTTGCATCAATATCGCCGTTTTGTACGGCAACATTCGGTGCTCGCCAGTCAGAAAATTCAACAAGCTTGACGTGAACACCTTGCTTTTCAACTTCATTGGCAACGCTTTGTAATAGCTCAGCATAAGGCGGGCTAATGCCAATCGTTAAAACATCATCGGTTTGCTTATTTTTAATATAGCGATAACCGATGAGACCCAGAATTACGATTAAAATCGTAATTCCGAGTAACCAAGGCTTATATTGTTTGAACTGAATAGCCATAATCTTTCCGTTATTACTTCCAGCCCGGGAACCAAAGCGTTGGTCCAATCTCAGCATCTAAGACAGCTTTAACTTTTGGCGAGTTCTGATAAATCTCAACAAATTTCTTCAATTTGTCGCCCTTGTCCTGATAGTCATCACGCACTACAAACAAGATGGCATAACGTTTATTGGTATTGTCATCAAGTAAAAGTGCACTTTCAGGGTCAGCTGTTTTTGCTAAGCGTAAGTAATGTGGGTAGCCAAAAGCTAAGTCAACATCATCAATTGCACGAGCAGTTTGTGGTCCTTCAACTTCGATGAATTGCAAGTTTTTAGGGTTTGAAACAACATCTTTGAGTGCAGATAAATGATTGTTTGAATCTTTAAGCGTAATTAATTTAGCTTGCTGTAAGAGTAGTAGGGCACGACCTTGATTCACTGGATCATTTGGAATGACTACACGTGCATTTTGTGGCAATTCATCTAAGCTTTTATATTTCTTTGAATAAAGTCCCACATGTGATGCTGCACCCACTCCAAAAGCCTTTAATTTAAAGCCAGTTTCTTTAATTGCATTGTCTAAGAAAGGCTGATGCTGGAAAAAGTTCGCATCAATATCCCCATGATTTAAAGTAATGTTTGGTGTATTCCAGTCAGAAAATTCAACCAGTTTCACATTTAAACCCTGTAGCTTTGCTTCATCGGCAGCAGCTTGTAAAGTTTTTGCAAATGGTGGACTAATGCCAATTACAAGTTCATTTGAGCCACTTTGACGGTGTTTATTCCAAAAGAATAAAGCAACAAAAAAGACTACAACGACTAAGCCTACGCCTAGCCATTTTTTAGAGGCTGTTTGAGCCATGTCTATCTCCAAATTTAAGCAGTTATTTCTTCAATTTTTGTTAAGTTTTTGCTGTTGTTATAGGGACTACATCGGAACGCTTGAACAGGGTGCTGTTTTGGTAATTGATCACCCCGATTAAAGATTTTGTTCCGCAAAGAGCCCGTTTTATATGCAGTTTTATAGCGACCACGTTGTTGCAGCTCAGGAATGACCAAGCGAATAAAGTCGTGGTGAGACTCAGGTGCAACAGTACGCGTCAAATTAAAGCCATCAATATCGGTTTCATCTAAAAGATGAATTAAATATTCAGCAACTTCTTCACCACTACCGACAATGAGTGGATAACGACCACCCAAAACATGTTGAGCTTTTAAATCATTTTTAGTGATTTGCTGTTCTTTAAATTTTTCGGTAATGGAAACAATGCTGTTACTTTTTTGGTAAGGGATTGCTTCATCATCAGCAAATTTACTTAAGTCGATACCAGTTGAACTCGCATAATGAGCTAAGCCTGCTTCAGGACTTGCGTACTGACGATATTCATTAAGTTTTTGTACAGCCAAATCATGTGTTTCGGCAACAACAACGGTTATGCCAACAAAGACTTTAATGTCATCCGCTGAACGTCCTTGTTGTTCGGCAAGCGCACGAATCTTTTTCACTTGTTCGCGTATTTTGTCGGGTTTGTCGCCGCCAATAAATACACACTCAGCATGACGAGTCGCAAACTGCATACCTTTTGGTGAAGCACCAGCTTGAAATAATGTTGGGGTGCGTTGCACAGAAGGAGACACCTGAAAAACACCTTCACTCTGGTAATATTTTCCGTGATGGTAGATGGTGTGAACTTTAGATGGGTCTGTAAAAACACGGTGGACTTTATCTTTTTTGACTGCGTCGTTTTCCCATGAACCTTCCCAATATTTATAGCAAAGCTCTAAAAACTCCTCGGCCTGTTCATAACGTGCATCGTGATCTTTTAAACCTTTTTGACCAATCAAGCGTTCAGCACTATCTAGATAACCGGTAACGATATTCCAGCCAATACGACCTTGAGTTAAATGGTCAAGACTCGCGAAGCGACGGGCAAATTGATAAGGATGCTCATAGCTTAAGTTAACAGTGACCCCAAAACTCAGGTTTTGAGTGACTGCTGCCATAGCTGAAATGAGTGTGGAAGGATCATGGCTCGGGAGCTGAATGGACTCTTTTAAAGTCAGATCAATGCCATTTTGATAGACGTCATACACACCTGTAATATCAGCGATAAACAAACCATCAAATAAACCACTTTCTAAGGTTTTAGCTTGTTCTGTCCAATAGCTCAGTTCATTAAAGCGGTGTGATTCATCACGTGGATGTGTCCATAAGCCATGATTAATATGCCCAACACAGTTCATGTCAAAGGCGTTTAATAAAATCTCTTTCGCTTTAAAATCAGTCATCACAATGTCCCCCGACGAGGTGGTAGAACACCATTCAGAACATAATTCCCAATAAAGTAATATTTCCAGCGTGCAGCATCATGCAACGTATGCACACGCGCATTACGCCAGAAACGGTCTAAGCCATCTTGTGCTTGACTACCACGGCTACCAGCAAGTTCAATCAGCTTCGACGACACTTTTAATGCGATATCGCTACTATGAGCACGTACTTTGGCAACATCAATTGAAGCTTTAGCAATCCTTTCAGGTGTGGTTTCAATTTTTGCGGCATCAATTGATTGAGCAGCTTGTTTTAATAAAACTTCACTTGCTCGTACATCTACTGCAATGCGTCCTAATTCATAAATCGTTAAAGGATCTTGGCTTGCCGTTTCTACTTGTGAATCAATCCATGGGCGAGCTTGATGTACTCTTTGCAAGCTTTCTTCAAAGGCTGCTCGTGCAATGCCTACCTCAATCGATGCATGCATAATTTGGGCAAAAGGGCCCACTAAAGTTGGTTGTAAAAATGCAGTATCAAAAGGAATAACATCATCTGCATCGACAAAAACCTGATCAAACTTAACTGTGCCGCTACCTGTGGTTTTCTGTCCAAAGCCAGACCAGTCGTCCACAAGTTTCAATCCTTGTGAGCCACTTTTCACAAACGCCAGATATTCGCGGCCTGCATCGTCTAAAACCAAGGTTGGAATACGGTGAGCAAATAAGCTTCCTGTGCAGTAAAACTTTTCACCTTGAATCAAATATCCATTTTCGTGAGGACGGATATTGGTTTGTTTGTGAGTCGAAGTTTTTGTTTTAAATTCAGCAAGTGCATTACCAAAGCGCGTGCCATTTAACACTTCGCCATATAAGCGTTGTTTTTGAGCTTCTGTTCCCGTATTGCGTAACACTTCTAAAGCATAGAAATGATTTTGTGGAATTTGTCCGATTGAACCATCTGCACCACTTAATAGTGCAATTACTTTAGCTACAGTATGGCTTGAAACTTCGGCACCACCATATTGCTTTGGTACTGTAATTGCCCAAAGCCCAGACTGGCTTAAGGCATCAATTTCGGTATACGGTAAAATTCGCTTTGTATCGCGCTCTACTGCGGTTTTTTTAAATTGCTCAGCAAATTGTTTAGCAATTTCCAAAGCTTCAGCATCATTTTGAATAATGTGTGCTTGGTTTGATGCCGATGTTTGTTTAGTTTGAACCGATTGATATGAAGTCATGACAATTTCTCCTTAAATCCAGGCATGGCGGGCAGGGAAATGACCATTAAGGTAATAATTGCCAATGGCATGTAATTTCCAACGAACAGGGTCGTGTAACGTATGTACACGGGCATTTCGCCAATGTTGATCTAAATTGTGCTGGCTTAAACTTGAGCGACTTCCACCAAGTTCCAGCAGTTTTTCAGAGATTTGTAGAGCGGCATCATTGGCATAGACTTTCGCTTCAGCAACCAAAATTGAAGCTTTCGCTACTTGTTCATCAGTCACATTTTCAAGTTGGTCAAGTTCATCTAAATATTCAGCCGCTTCATCAAGCAATAAAATTGCAGCGTCGAGCACAATATTTAACTTACCAACCTCTTGCAGGGTGTAATGTTCAAAGCTGGCTTTTTCAACATTTGCATCGATAATTGGACGTGCTTTATGAATGGTCGATAAGGTATCTTCAAAAGCGGCTTCTGCAATTCCAACATCAATTGCAACTTGTAATAACTGCGAATAAGCACCGCGATAGGTTGGGGCTTGTGTTAATAAGCGTTCATCAAAAATAAGTTCAGGATTAATTTCAACATCATTTAATTTAACTGTACCGCTCGCAGTTGTACGTTGACCAAAGCCATTCCAGTCATTAATGACTTCAATGCCTTGAGTATCTCGGTTAACAATCACTAAAACGACATGGCCTTCAGGATGAACGGCCTTAATTGCGAGCCAATGCGCAAAACTTGTTCCAGTCGAATAAAATTTCTCACCGTTTAAAATATATTTGCCATTTTGAATGGTGAGCGTGGTTCTTAGTGTTTTTGAGTCATGTGTATTACGTTCTGGGCCACCGTTGGCAAGACGTTTTCCTGCTAATATTTCTGAAAAGATAAATTGTTTTTGTTGTTCTGTACCCAAGATTTCGATCAGGTTTAAAAGGCTAATCTGATTTTGTGGAATCTGACCAACGTTCGCATCACCTTTACTTAAAATACGGAAAACTTGTGCCAGTGTTTTATTGGAAACAAAAGCACCGCCGTATTTTTTTGCAATGCGAATTCCGCCTAAGCCTTTTTGACTAAAGCTTTCGATTTGCTCATGCGGTAATAAGCGTTGTTGATCACGTGTATTACGACCCTCTAAAGCATAATCCGCCACTTGGTAAGCGGCATTAATGGCTTGTTGATCATTTTGAATGACTTGGACGTATGCCGTCGTTTTAGATAGAGAATTAGACATAATGACACCTTGTATTGCTGTCATTACCTTACAAAAGAAATATTTTTCCACTAAACGAGGACTTATGCTCAGCTTATGAAATAAAGTGCAAAGCATTTTTTTTGATTTTTAAAGGATAAATAAAGATATATAAAGTTTATATTAATCAACACTTTATATTTTTAATGCAAAAAAATAATAACAAAACTCGTTTTAATATGAAAAAGAGCAATAAGTACGGTAAAAAAAGATATAAAAAAAATAGACTTAACTGTCAGCAAAAATGAGCACAATATCCATTGTTTTCACTAAAAATAGCTTCTAAAGTATCTACTTACCATCGACCATTTTTGTACAAATAGTCAAATAAAAATAAACGTGGAGATTTTATGCGGGTTTTGTATCAGTTCCCTTTGTCCCATTATTGTGAAAAAGCTCGCTGGTTGTTAGACCATAAAGAACTTGATTATGTGGCTCATAACTTGATTCCAGGGTTTCATCGTGCTTTCGCACAACTCAAAACAGGGCAAAATTTGCTGCCAATTTTGAAAGATGATCATCAGTGGATTGCTGAATCAACCAAAATTGCACTTTATCTGGATGATACCTACCCAGAACATGTGCTTTTACGTCGTGATGAGCAACTTAGACAACAAACACTGAAAATTGATAGTTTGGCTGATGATCTTGGGATACATGTGCGCCGTTGGGCATTAGCACATAATTTAGCCCAAGGGGATCATGCTCTAGAAATTATGATGGGCGAACAAGGCTATTTACGTCAGTTTGAAAAAATATCGAAACCTTTTCTCAAAACACTCGTAAAGAAGAACTATAAACTTGAAGAGGAGTTAGTGGGCCAGTCCAAAGAGAAAATGGACGAACTCATCAATGAACTAAACTACTATCTAATAGAAAATCAAGCGCGCTATATGGTGGGCGACCGATTAAGTCTTGCCGATATTTCTGTCTGTTCGATGCTTGCACCACTATTAGAGGTAAAAGGTACGCCGTGGGAGCGTGAAGAAGCAGAAGAAGTTTCTGCAGAATGGAGCAACTATCAAAAATATTTACTTGATTTGCCTCTAGGCCAATATGTTTTAAGAATATATCAAACCGAAAGAAACGCGCGCGTAGATTGGCGAGGAATTTAAACTTTATAAAATGCCCTGATTTTCTCAGGGCATTTTTGTAATATTTCTAAGGTCACTCATTTATTTAAATATTACTATCAATTTTCTAAATGATTTTTATTAAACCATTTGCATATATTATTTTGATGCTTAAGTTGCTTTTTACAATGTGAATTTAATGTTTAGCTAAATCTCTAATAAGTTTAATTTTTATAATTTTGCAGAAAATATAATTTTTCTAAAAACAGTTTTTAGAAGAAGTTAAGCCTCTTTATTGTGCATGTGTTTACAATGTAATCAATAATTGCCACATTTAAGTGTAATTAGGTGAGCTTAATAATAGACAGAAGATTAAAATATAGATTAAAGTAGAAACATGTGAGCAGTTTTAAAGGTATTAATTCTGCAAAACAGATTGAATAAAATAAGTGAAGCAAATGGATGTGTCCTACTTGGAAAAGTTGGCTCGATAATTGCAATTTAATAATAAATCACTCTATTTCTCTATATGAATGATTCTATAGATAAATAGAGATAATGATCATCAAGGAGTTCTTATGAAACGTTCTGCAACCTCTCTCATTATTTCAACATTTATGCTTTGTACGGTTGGTGCTACTTCTCAAATTCAGGCAGCAGATACATTAGCTAAAATTAAAAGCAGCGGAAAAATCGTCATTGGCCACCGAGAATCTTCTGACCCAATTTCATATGTTGTTGCAGGTAAACCAGTAGGTTATGCAGTCGATATCTGTAACCAGTTTGCAAATGACATTAAAAAAGAATTGAAAATGCCTGGGCTAAAAGTTGAGTACAAGGCAGTAACTTCATCAACTCGTATTCCTGAACTTTTAGCAGGTAATATCGATATGGAATGTGGTACGACCACAAACTCTAAGCAACGCCAAGAACAGGTTGGTTTCTCAACAAACTACTATGCGACTGAAGTACGTATGGCAGTTAAAGCGAACTCTGGCATTAAGAGTTTGGCAGATTTAAATGGCAAGGCTGTTGTAACAACTCAAGGTACAACATCTGATAAATACATCAAGATGAATGAAAAAGGCCAAGCGCTTAATATCCAAAACATCTATGGTAAAGATCACTCTGACTCTTTTGCAATGATGGCATCAGGCCGTGCTGCTGCATTTGTCATGGATGATAATATTTTAGCTGGCTTAGTTGCCAAGTCTTCTACACCTAAAGCTTTCGCAATTGTTGGTCCAGTACTTTCATCAGAGCCTTATGGCATCATGCTTGCTAAAGGTGATACAAAATTTAAAGCGATTGCTGATCGTACTGTAAATAATCTATGGAAAACTGGTCAAATGGACGCTTTATATAAGAAGTGGTTCTTATCGCCAATTCCACCAAAAAATACAAATTTGAACATGCCACAAAGTTCATCTTATAAAAAATTAAAAGCTCACCCAACAGATGCAGGGATCTAACAAGATCTTTTTGTCCTAAATTTACTTAAGCAAGTGAAACCTCACTTGCTTAAGCGGTCTATTTTCCTAAAGATATTCATTTAAGGGGCAAACATGTCAGTCGGCTCGCTAAACTGGACTATATTCTGTGCGGAGTCTAATGAATATGGTGTCGATAAAGCCGCATGGGCAGAATCAGTCTGTAGAGTAATTGGTAGCTCAAGCTACAATGCTCATGCTGAAGCGCCCACATGGTTACAAATGTTAGGTTCAGGCGTCTTTACTATGGTTTGGACAGCTGTTATAGCCTTTCTTATCGCATTTTTATTAGGTTCTCTCCTAGGGGTAATTCGTACATTACCCAACAAACCTCTCGCATTTATTGGCAATTGTTACGTTGAAATTTTCCGTAATATTCCACTTATTGTGCAGCTATTCTTCTGGGCATTTGTTTTTCCGGAATTTTTGCCGGATAGCATAAGTGCAGGCAGTGGGGATGTTGTTGCTGGTGGATGGTGGAAAAATCTTTTAAATCAGCAACCTGCGGTTATTGGTGTTTTTGCATTAGGTCTCTACACAGCTGCGCGTGTATCTGAGCACATACGTGCTGGTATTAATACTGTTTCAACAGGACAAAAATTTGCTGCTTCCGCAGTAGGTTTTACCACTGCACAAAGCTATCGTTATGTCATTTTACCTGTTGCATATCGTACAGTGTGGCCCACGATTACTTCTGAAGCAATGAACGTTTTCAAAAACTCAGCTGTTTTATATGCTTTGAGCGTTTTGAACTTCTTCGCTTATACAAAAACCATGCGGGAAGAAACTTCTCAGGACATCATCATTCTTATTCTCTCTACACCTGTTTATTTGATCATTACTTATAGCATTAAATTTGTAATGGCATGGATTGAGAAACGAATGGCTGTACCTGGCTTAGGTTCGGGAGGGAAGTAATTATGGATTTTTCTTTATTACACAATCCTGACGTGATCGCGGCACTCAAAGAAGGTTTCGTTTTTACCCTTACCGTGACTGTATTGGCAATGCTAGGTGGTATCCTGATCGGAACCCCATTGGCAATGATGCGTTTATCAAGCAATGCCATCGCAAGTAATTTCGCAAAATTTTATGTCGATCTGTTTCGTGGTATTCCATTGATTCAGGTAATCTTTATTTTCTACTTTTTGTTGCCAAAAATATTTGAGTTTCAATCTGATACATATTGGGGACCTTTGTTTTCGAGTGTTGTGACTTTTGCTATTTTTGAGGCTGCATTTTTCTCGGAAATTGTACGTTCCGGAATTCAGTCTATTTCAAGAGGTCAGGTAAATGCAGGTTACGCGCTAGGTTTTACCTATGGTCAATCAATGCGCTACGTGGTTTTACCTCAAGCTTTTCGTAACATGCTCCCAGTATTGTTAACTCAAACAATTATTCTATTTCAGGATATCTCATTAGTGTATGTGATTAGTGCACCAGACTTTTTAGGTCGTGCAGATACATTGGCTAATACTTATGGTCCTGAAACGAAAGCAACATTCTATTTAATCGTCGCTGTAGTGTACTTCTGTAGTTCGTTTGTGCTGTCGCAATTAGTCAAACGCTTACAGCAAAAAATTGCCATCATTCGCTAATTGGAGATTTTAAATGCCAATGATAGACATCCAACATATCTCTAAATGGTATGGTGATTTTCAGGTTTTAACAGATTGCACGACGAGTATTGAAAAAGGTGATGTCGTTGTTGTTTGCGGGCCGTCTGGTTCAGGAAAATCAACACTCATTAAAACAGTAAATGCGTTAGAACCATTTCAACAAGGCGACATTATTGTTGATGGCGTTTCTCTGAAAGATCCAAAAACGGATCTTGCTAAATTCCGTTCACGGGTGGGAATGGTCTTTCAGCACTTTGAACTTTTCCCACACATGACTGTTTTGGAAAATTTAACAATTGCTCAAGTCAAAGTGTTAAAGCGTTCAGTTGCTGATGCTCGTGCAAAAGGTCTGAAATATTTAGAGCGTGTAGGTTTACTTGCTCATAAAGATAAGTTTCCGGGTCAATTGTCTGGTGGACAGCAGCAGCGTGTAGCGATTGCGCGTGGCTTGTCCATGGACCCAATCTGTATGCTGTTTGATGAACCAACTTCTGCACTTGACCCTGAAATGGTCGGAGAAGTACTTGAAGTGATGGTGCAACTTGCACATGAAGGTATGACCATGATGTGTGTTACACATGAAATGGGTTTTGCTAAAAGAGTATCTAACCGTTTAATTTTTATGGATGAAGGTAAGATTTTAGAAGACTGCCCAACGCATGAATTCTTTGATAACTTAGATGCTCGCCATGAACGTGCGAAGCTTTTCTTAGAAAAAATTCAAGCCATGCATTAATACCATTAATAAAAAAAGAGCCTTTTGAAAGGCTCTTTTTTACATCCAATTTTTTAGAAACTATATTTTGCTAATAAATTAATACGAGAGTAATCACCCTTATCTCCTGCGAAAGTTTCTCGCTGGCCGTAAGTATATTCTGCACCTAAATCAATACTTTTAACTGGATTCCAGATTAAATTGACCAAGGCATTATAAATTTCTTTGTTATAGCTGGTACTGGTTAAATTGCTATTTGCGTAAATGTTATCATCTTTATATTGAATACCACCTATTGCAAAAGTAGAGCGGAGGATAGGGCTCCATTTCCGTTGATAGCCAATAACGGCACTATCGAATTCACCTAAATTAATATCTTGTGTTGTTGTGTCATAGGCATAAGCAGAATTGCTATAAAGTAAATAGCGGCCATCTCCTTTAACGTGATAGTAATTAGCAACCAAGCTATCTTGAGGAGTTAAATCATATTTACCACCAACCCCAACACCCCAACCAAATTTTTCTTCAGAAGCGCTATCTTTTGGAGCTACACGGTTTTCATGGGCAAGACCATGTAACTGTAATAGGCCTTTATTATCTGCAGTTTTGAAATCATATCGTGCTGTTAAAGCAGGAAAACGGCTCCCACCGGCAGCATTACCAGCTTTTTCAACATCACCGCCTTCTAAGGCAACTAATATTTTTTGTTGGGCATTAATTGGCTGAGTGTATCTAACCTGTACTGTACGTGTAGTACCTGTACCAATAGCGCCATTAAAATCTACTGTTTCTGGCGATGTATCGGTGTTTACAAAAGGTGAAGTAGTTTGACCAGCTAACCATTTACCTAAAGACATATAAGCATGACGAACACGGAAGGTCCCATTGCCATTATCGCCATTTCCACCCATGAAATCGGCTTCAATTTTGCCGTTTAAATCTCCGTATTGGGTAGGCCGAGTAATGTCTAGACCAATTCTTGAAGTTGCGGCAGATACATTTAAAGAATCTTGTTTTGGATCATCTTTATTTAAAGGGTAGTTAGCGCCATTTGAAATGCTACCATTTGAACCTTTAAAGTCATAGGTTGCATCTGCGCGGACACTACCATAAAGCTTGACTTGGGTTTGGCCATCCGTCATTGCCATCCAACCTGGTTTTGATACAGGAGAGGTAGAAGCCACAGGCGTTGCGGGAGGTGCTGGTGGAGCACTGACCGATAAAGCTGTTTTTTGTTGATCAGATAGTTTCTGAACAAGTTGTTTTAATTCCTTTACCTCATCACGTAACGCATTAACTTCAGCATCTGTAGCTGCATGCACAGGCATCGTCACGCTAATTACACCTAAAGAACTCATTGCTAGCACTAGTGTTTTGATCTTATTCACAGGCATTCCCCGACATGGATAAAAATTTTCCTGCAAATACATAACAATAATAATGCCAACTTTAAGAATTTAGAAAAATAGTAAAATTTCTATTTTTATCATTGGTTTATATCAAAATAGAAGTGTAAATAAGACCTTTCATTGAAAAAAATAAATGAGAGCATGAAATTGACTCTCTAAAATGAGTCATATGCTCGACTATTTGCACGGTTAAAATGCATAACTGCAATAAAATATGTAAAAGAAATAAATGTTTTAGCTATTTTTTAACCTTTGTATTTTTCAATGCGTCGCAGTTGTATAGGGTATACTGTCCTCATTGTAAATTCTGGCTGGAGATAGGAATGGAGTTAGATCGTTTTGATAAACAAATTCTAGAAATTTTGTCTCATGAAGACTTAAATTTGAATGAACTTTCAGAACGGATCAATCTGTCAGTCAGTTCTGTGCATCGCCGGATTAAACACCTGATTGAAGCCAACGTTATGGGGCAGCTCAAAAGGGAAATTAATTTTAGTAAACTCGGCTTTACCTTACATATCTTATTGCAAGTTTCATTGAGTAAGCATGACACTGAAACATTTGACAAGTTTCTTTCCGAAATAGAAGCAATTCCAGAAGTGACCAATGCATTTCTAGTGACAGGGCAAAGTGCCGATTTTATTTTGGAACTTGTAGCACGCAACATGGATGACTACAGCGAAATTTTATTAAGACGTATTGGAAAAATTGACAATGTGGTTGCTTTGCATTCCAGCTTTGTTATTAAAAAATATAATGTTTTTAACTGCTATAACCTATTAAATAAACTATAAAAAACGCACCATTAGGTGCGTTTTTTTTAATTCAAATGTTTGATTTAGGCATCAAGTTGAGCCAAAACCTCATCTGTGAACTCAACGTTGGTATAAACGTTTTGTACATCATCGAGATCTTCAAACATATCAATCATTTTAAGAATTTGTTTTGCTTGGTCGACATCAGTAATTTCAGCTTTGGTTGATGGACTCATAACCACTTCTGCATTGTCAGATTTTAAACCAGCAGCAGTCAGAGCATCTTGAACTTCACCAAAAGTTTCTGGTGACGTGATTACCAAAATTTCATCTTCTGAAACTTCAATATCTTCAGCCCCAGCTTCTAAAGCAACTTCCATGATTTTGTCTTCTAAAGAAACATCTTCAAAAGTAATTTCACCACGTTTAGTAAATAGATAAGCGACAGAACCCGCAGTTCCTAGGTTACCATTTGTTTTACTAAAACAGTGACGTACATCTGGTACTGTACGGTTTAAGTTATCTGTCATTGTTTCAACAAGAACAGCAACACCGCCAACACCATAACCTTCGTAAGTTACTTCTTTTAAATCATCATTATCTTCACCACCGGCACCACGTTGGATTGCACGGTTGATGGTGTCACGTGTCATATTAACTGAAAGAGCTTTTTCAACTACTGCACGCAGACGAGGGTTGCTAGCAGCATCTCCACCACCAAGTCTGGCAGCAGTCACAATTTCACGAATATATTTAGTAAAAACTTTACCGCGACTTGCATCTTGTTTCGCTTTACGATGCTTAATATTGGCCCATTTAGAATGACCCGCCATGGACGTGAACTCCAAAAAAGAAAATGCAAAAGTGCTGGAATATTAGCATAGGCTTGGTTTTGTTGAAAACTGTTGCCCTGCGTTTTGTTAGCCAATTGAATAAGAATAATAAACTTAAGACCTAATGAGTAAGATTAGGCTGAATCAAGTCCAATTTGATTTAGTTAATTTTGACGTCTATGTCAAATTTCGCATATAGCTCTTTAATTGTTTCCAAATCTTTTTGTAAGTCTGTTGGGTAAATTTTTCCTAGAATTCCGCCTTGTTTACTTCGCGCGTTAGCATACATGAGTACAATGGGAACATTAGCTGCTTTGGCAATATGCCAAAAACCTGTACGGATAGGTTTACGTTCAGAGCCATCTTTGGCACGAGTAGCTTCAGGAGCAATCACCAAGTTAAAAGTTTCATGATTTTGAAATTGTTCAACCATTTGAGAAACAATATCTTTACTCGCTTTGCGGTCAACGGGAATGCCACCAAGTTTTTCTAGAATTGGCTTAAGAGGACCCTTAAAAAGTTCTTTCTTTATTAAAGTATGAATCTTAATGTCTAAAATTTGGAAGAGAGCAATAGATAGCACTGCATCTAGATTTGATGTATGTTCAAAGCCAATAATAACTTGTTTTTTCTCAAGAATTTCGGGATCTACATTATAGGTCCAACCAGCAGCTTTAAAGATAGAGTTACCTAGAAATTTTTTCATAGATCAGTGCAAGGTGATAAATTTTCAGGATTCTAATATGAGTTTGTAAAAAAGCATAGAAAAATTATGAAAGCTAAAGTAGAGCATCAAAAATGAAGATTATCTAAGCTGTAGAAGATTTAAAAAGTTCTTTTTATTTTTCTTTTAAACATAATAAACTTAGATAATTTTAAAATTAAGAGACCTGCTGAGGTATCTCTTCATTAATTAAATATTCAATATATTGCCAAATTTTTTCAGAGTTAATAAGTGCTTTATCTGTTGTTCCATCAATAATCATCCCATCAATAATAGAAATAATGATGTGAGTAAGTGGAGTAGGGTTTTCTATCCCTAATTGAGTGAGCTGTTCTTGTAATAAATGAGTCAACCACTTCGTATATTCGTAAAATGGTTCACGAATTGAAGTATATTGTTTAGATACTTCAATAAATGCTTTTTTAAATAAACATCCATTAAATGTTTCACTATTGATCCATTCAATATACCAATTAAAAATAATATGAATTTTCTCAAGCGGGTTAGCATCTTGACGTAAACTTAATTGTTCATTAATTGAATTTTGAATATTTAAATTTCGATGTTGCAAACATTCCATAATTAAATTTTCTTTCGAAGGAAAATATTTATAAAATGTCATCTTTGCAACATTAGATTCAGCAATAATACGGTCAACACCAGTAGCATTGTATCCAATCTGATTAAATAAATTTAAAGCAGTATTTATAATATCTTCTTTTTTTGACATTACTATTCCATATAGTTAGAACTAATTATAACTTAATCTAAAAAATTTAAATTTTAATATGAATTATCATAATAAAAAAAGGGATTGGATACAAGTTTATATTGTGATAATGATTATCATTATCTTGGTTTTTTTGAAAATTTCTATTTGATTTCGTACGATTTTAATTCTAATATTGATTAATAAAGGAACATATTTAAATATTAATTTAAGTCATTGTTTTTATAATAAAATATGTAAAAATCGATCAGGCTTCAATAAGTTTAATGAGAGTGGATATGCCTAAGAAATTTGAGAATTTTAATAATCCTAGAAAGAAAGCACTCGCAGGGATGAAGCAAAGCATTTCAGCTGAACTATGGGAAAAAAATTCAGACTTTTTGTCCCGTTTAAGAGCAAAAATCGCTAACCATGCCGTGTCAAATCATCCAGCAATTGATATTTTAAATAACGGAAAAATTAATAAAGAAAATTTAAAAAAAATTCACTTAGAATATCGTCATGCAATTGTGCAAACTTTTACTGATGCACTGCTTATGGCCCAATTTCAAACTAAACAATTAGAGCCAAGATTGCATGCTGGCGCAAAAATGTTTCCACGTTTTCTTTTAAGCCTAAATATTTTCGATGAATTTGGATTTCGACCCGGTTTAGACAAAGATGGTTATTATCAGGGAAACCCAGAATATGCTCACTATCCTTTATTTGAAGATGTATTAAATGATTTCGGTATTACGGAAGAAGATCGTCTGATTTATCAACCAAGTGACATTGCAGATCAAGTTAGAGTATTTTTAGAAAATGCTTATCATGACTATAAAGCTGTTTCAGCTTTATTAGCAGTCGCTGAAGAAGAGGTTATCCTTTACAGTCCACCTCTACGTAAAGCAACTAAAGCCGTAGGTTTGGAGGTGGAGGGTGGTGGTTATTATCATGTACATGGTATTTCTGAGGATGAGAGTGCCGAAGCTGCGGATGATGATCATGAAGAAGACTTATGGTATGTCTTGATGCAAGCTTGTACAGAAGAAGATTATAACTATATTGAAAAGATATGCTTAGAGTATTGTGATTTATGGGAAAAGTTCTGGGATGTTCAATTAGAACATTCCGAACCTATGCGGAAACAAATCTTAGCTTAATAGATGAAGTAGAAATATTCAGTGCACAAAGAAAATTTATTTTAAAAAAGCTGAAGTTTGGGAATAAAAATAAATTTTAAAATTTGATAATTAAATTTTAAGTATAGTTTATAACGGTGAACCAAATTCTATTTGAATACATATTAAAAAACCCCATAAACTTTTAGTTTATGAGGTTTGGTATTTGGTGGGCCCACCGTGACTTGAACACGGGACCAACGGATTATGAGTCCGCTGCTCTAACCAACTGAGCTATAGGCCCTATAAGCAAGAAAAGCTTTTAATCTCAAGGCTTTTCAGTGCGTGCAATACTAATCAATTTTTTAATTAAACACAAGTCATTTTCTAAAGTAGGCACATAGTAGCCTAAAAAATATTGTGTTGTTTTGGTTAAATATTACAAGCGATAGTGATTCTAGCGTATGAGTACTTCGCGAGTAAAGTGAACTAAGTTATTTATCGATCAATTAGAACTTATTCCAGCCAGCAACTTATAGTGGTAGAGGCTTAATTGTCTTTTCGATTCAAATTATTAATTCTTTTAAAATATATATTGTTTGAAATATAACCAAGTTGTGGGAGATTATTGGAATAATACTGACAAGATTAAGTTAGATAGGTTTACCAAAAAATAGTAGAGCACAAGCTGATTTGTGCATGTATGTATCGTATGCAATTTATAAATTTAGGATTAATTATTTTTAGAACCTATAAAGGACTTTTCCTTCAATTTTTGGAAGTTTGGATATAATCGAAAAATTACTTATAAAATATTGAGAGTCAAAGTTTTTAAAATAAATAATCTAATATATAGGATGAATAAAGCTTTAAAGACGAAAAACAAAAAAAGATGAATAAAAGTGAGCTTATTTTAAAATTAAGGGCTTTATCTCATTTTATTCAAAACATAGAACTTTTAAGTGGAAAAGTTCGAAATTTTTATCATCGAAATTTCTTTCTTTTCCAATGTGTTTTCTATATAAAACTTAAAGTGTGATTGCTTTCACATGGAATACAAATGATTGTATTTTATTAATTTTATTCTTGACTAAAATGCTAGGTTTTAATAGAGTATAAATGTATTTTATCCAAAATAAAAAACTATTGCTTAGTCCTGAAATACAGTAAGAAGCCTGCTTTTTAAGTAGGCTTCTTGCTTTGTATAATATTGACGGAAATAGGGGCTGAACAATAGGGTAAATCTTTAAAGCAAGCATATTTAATTTGAAGTAAAACTATAAAAAGAGATCAGATGTACTCGGAATTAAAGTATAAAAAATTATAAATTTTCTTGAATAATTTGGATGAGTTCTCGAGCCGCTTTAGATAATGGGCGGTCTTGAAGCCAAATTAAATAAATGGATAGAGGTAAATGATTTTTGGTATTTTTAAAATCTAAAAGAACTAAATGACCTTGATCGATTTTTTCTTGTACTAATGATAAAGGGAAATTTCCCCAACCGAGTCCTGCTTCAACCATATTAATTGCTGTTTGTAGACTATTCGTTTTCCAGTACATTGCACCAATAATTGAACGAGAATCTGTCATTTCATGATCACTACTCGCTACTACAATTTGCCTAATATTGATTAACTCTTCAATAGAAAACGGCTTTGTTTTTTCTTGTAGAAGACTATGACTAGACGAAATAGTGGCAACTACTGTTTCAGTCATTACCAATTGCAGATTTTCACGCATTTTTATATTTAGGTCTGAACCTGCTAAGCAAAGACTAATTTCTTCCGTATAAAGTAAATTGACGATGTCATCTTGAGGGGCAGTAATAACTTCTATATTAAGTAATGGGAATTTATCGGCTAATTTTTTTATTGAATAGAATAATAATTTGGTATTTACATCAGAGACAACACCAATACGTAATTTACTTTCAAGCCCTAAAGAAAGTTCATGGGCATGAGTACTAAATAGCCTAAGCTGTTCAGAAATAATGCGAGCCTGTGGTTCTAAAGCTAATGCTGTAGAGGTTGGAATGACCTTTCGATGGGTTCGTTCAAATAAGATATAACCCAATTCTGCTTCCAAATTAGCAATGGCCATGCTGACTGCTGAGGGCACCCGATTTAGTTTACGAGCGGCCGCAGAGAAAGATCCCGTATCTAGTACGGTGATAAAGAGTTCAATATTTTCACTGTTAAAATTCATTTTGATATCAGTCAAACTGAAAGCTATTAACTTTATATATGATTTTAACTGAAATTAAAATATAAAGAATTAAGCAGAGGTCATTGATTATGCAAGGTGTAAAGCGTCGAATCGTATATGTTTCTTCTTATGAAGTGATTGGAATGATTATTTCATCAGTAGGGTTAGCTATTTTGGCAGGTGATAGTGTGGAACATACTGGGCCTCTATCTGTCATGATTACGACCATCGCTGTAACTTGGAATTTTATTTACAATGTTTTATATGAGAAGTGGGAGGCTAGGCAAAGCAGTAATATCCGTACAGTCAAACGTAGGATTGGGCATGCAATTGGTTTTCAGCTTACCTTAGTTTTATTTTTGATTCCTCTTATTGCATGGTGGATGGATATTTCTCTGATTGCTGCTTTCTGGTTAGATGTTGCCTTTATTATCATTATTCCTATCTACACTTTTATCTTTAATTGGGGCTTTGATAAATTATTTGGGTTACCTATTTCAGCACAGGGTAAAGCATTACAAGAATAGCTTTTTATCAATTTCAATAAGATATCAAAGTCATACTTTGATATCTTATGTTTGGGCTTTACTTAACTTGTTCGAAAGGTAACTGTTTTACAAACTTTAGTTGTGCTCTTTTAGCAAAAAAATAGTAGATCAAAGCTGTAGAGATAAGTCCCACTAGCCATGATAGATCTATGCCTCCTAACATTGCCGCGATTTGACCTGTATAGAATTTACTATCAATAAATGGCAGTTGAATCAAAATACCTAAAAAGTAGCAAGTAATACCGATTCGATTCCAGCGGCCATACTTGCCATTTGGATCATAGAGCGCATCTACATCACATTCTTCTTTAGAGATAAAGTAGTAATCAACCAGATTAATTGCGCTCCATGGAATAAAAAAAGTGAGTAAAAACAAAATAAATGCTTTAAAAGCACTTAAGAAAGTGTGCTCGCCAATAATTGCTATAAAGGTCGAGATCACAACCATAGCAAGGACGATGAGCAATCTTGTTATTTTTGAGATTTGATTTGTCGATTTGAAACTGTTCCAAACCGTAGCAACACACATAAAACTACCGTAAGCATTTAAGGTCGTCAGAGTAACTTTGCCAAAAGCAATACTAAAATATAAGAAGGTCACGACTAGGGCAATAGGGTTCATTCCAACCACATATTGAACCTCATTTCCAACAAAATTCCCGTTTGCAACTTGAGCAATCAAAACGCCTAAGCTCATAGAAATTTGTGAACCCACTAAAGAACCTAAGCCAACGGCCCAGAAAACGCGAGATGAAGACGTTTTAGTTGGAAGATAACGAGAGTAGTCTGCAACATAAGGTCCAAAAGAGATTTGCCAAGAAGCAGAAAGTGAAACTGCTAACAAAAATGAAGACCAACTGAAATGACGTACTGCTAAGAGTTCTGAGAAATCAGAAAGAGCTAAAATTTGAGTCAGAATAATAACAAAAGCAATCAAGCCAATAATACTGGCTACTTTGCCTACCACATGAATTAAGCGATATCCAATCGTTGCAAATAAGATAATAAAGCAAGCATAAATTAAGATGCCAGTTGTATTACTAACATGTGCTAGATGTGCAATAGCTTTACCCGCGAGTACCTCACCAGTTGCAGTAAACCCCAGATACATGAGACAGACGAGTATGATTGGAATACACGCACCATATACCCCAAATTGGACACGACTTGAAATCATTTGTGGAAGGCCAAGTTTTGGACCTTGAGCAGCGTGTAGAGCCATGACAGCAGCACCAAAACACTGTCCCACAAATAAACCAATAATCGACCAAAAAACATCACCACCTAATACAACTGCTAGTGCACCCGTCACAATAGCCGTGATTTGTAAATTGGCACCAAACCAGAGGGTGAATTGGGCAAACACTCCGCCATGTCTTTCATTCTCTGGAATAAAATCAATGCTTCGGTTTTCAATAAAACTGCTATTTGGTTTCTCAGCCGATGAGTCCATTACACTCTCCTTGTCCTTTAAGAGTCCACTCTATTTTTATTAAGTCCGCATTTGTACAAACAAATACAAACATGTATATACAAGTAATTTTAAAAAGAATCAAATACTTTTTAAGGGTGTCGAACCTAAAAGTGGCTTAAATATTTCATAGATAAATAGAAAAATAATTAGACTGATATTATTTTTAATAGATTTAAATGATAGAAAAATAATATATAAAAAAGCCCTCTATTGAGGGCCTGACTTTATACATTAGTGTCTAAGATAGCTTGAAAAAAAGTTGGAAGTTCAGAAAATTGGACGAGTTGGGTTTTATCTTCTTGTTTATAATAATACTGATAGTTTGGAGCTTCTGAATGATTATCGAGATATTGAGTCGCATCGGTAAATTGTGCTTTTGCAACGGGTTTGTCTTTTTTAAATTTCACAATAATAGGGTTTACTGAATTTAATTTTACCGGAACACCATTCTCAAATTTAGCAGTTTCAATTAATAAAGAAATTTTAAAATTTCCGAATGTTACACAACAGTGGCCTCCATTTTCTGTTTTAATTTCTTGATCATGAAAAAGCTCTTTAAATAAATTCTTTAAAGATTCTCTATGCTTATCTAAAGCGATTTGAAAATCATGATCTTGTTGTCCAATTTTTTCTTGCTCATCTTGCAGCAATTGGGCTTGTTTTTCAATGGTGGTGAAATCCAGCTTCATTTTAATATCTCCTTAGATTGTTTTAAAACTATATATGGCAATCTTTTATTAAGTTTTAAAGAAACATATATTATTTGTTACAACGCAATAATTAAGATGAGCTTTTGTGATAAATAATTGAAAATGTAAAAATATATTTTTAAAAATAAAACTTATAAAATTAAAGAGTTTATTAAGTAAATATTTTTTCTATTTTTTATTTGAAAATGCTGCTACATGATAAACATATGATTTTTAATGTAGCAGCATATTTCCTATTTTGTACAATGTTTCACTATAAGAGGCGTGCCTTTAATTTTAAAAAAACCTCCGCTACTCATTACACCAAGCATTACTAGGGCTGTTCCTATTAATTGCCAGATATTGAGAGATTGCCCTGTAAGTAGGGCGATGAGCATACTAAATACAGGTACAAAGTTAAAAAAGACGGAAGCACGCCCAGCTCCTAACTTTTGTATGCCATTAAACCAGAATAAATAAGCAATCATTGTAGAGCAGATAATGACATAACCCATGGCCAGATGTGCATTTACAGGCGCAGAAGTGATGGCTGTAAGAGGATCTTCAAATATCATACTTAACACGCCAAGTGTTATTGCCCCGAACATCATAGAAAAAGTCGTTGTTTCTAAAGGCGTGGCATTTTTTACATAGCGGCGAGATAGAACATTTGCTAAGCAAAATCCGAAAGCCCCTAATAATATAAATAGATCTCCAATGTCTATTTTCAGGTGAAGTAAAGTTGTTATATGCCCCTGACTAATGACGAGTAACACACCACTTAAGCCGAATAAAACACCTAAAAATTTACTAGGGGTAAGTTTTTCACCGTCCAAAATAATTGTCATTAATAAGGTCATCAACGGTGTGGTTGCCATAATTAAAGCACCATTCACAGCAGATGTAGTCTGTAAGCCATAAAAACAGCCTATGTTGAATCCTGCAATGCCGACAACCCCAATAATAAGATAGATAAATAAATTTTGACTTAAGGCTGCCCATCTTAGCTTACCTGTTATTGAAAAGATCAGAAGTAAGCCTAGGCTTGCAATTGAAAACCGTTCAGATGCGGCAGATAGCGGAGGCATATGTTGAATAATATAAGACATTGCATTAAATGCTGATCCCCAAAAAAACATTGTTAATACAACACCAGCATAGGCATAAGCCACCGTTCTGTTCATCGACAGGCTCCCACTAAGAAAGGTTTTATTCTGGGCAATTATATAAAGGTGTACAATTCCGTATTAATACACTTCTAATGTGAAAATTTGCACAATGATTGATTGGGAAAATTTACATTACTTTTCAGTTTTTACCGAAGAGAAGTCACTGTCAGCTGCCGCAAGAAAGTTGGGGGTAGACCATGCAACTGTATCCAGAAGAATTGCCCAGCTAGAACAAAATTTAAAACTCAAATTAGTTGATCGTAGACCACGCACATACATACTTACCCCGGATGGGGAACGTCTTGCACAAGTAGTTGCTCGTATGATGGAAGAAACGTTTTCTATTGAACGTTTAACTCAAGCTGGTCAGCAAGAAGTAATGGGTAGTGTTTCTATTAGTATGCCTCCTTTAACGGCTGCGCATCTTATCATGCCTCATCTGGGAAGGTTTTATCGTCATTATCCCCAATTAAAATTACGTGTACTCGGCGATGTTCATTATGTTTCTTTGCAGCATAGTGAGGCTGATATTGCTGTACGATTTGGACGTCCTAAAGATGAAAACTTAGTTGCTCGTAAAGTAGGTGAAATTCCTTTTGGGATATACGCTGCTCCAAATTATTTAGCTTCAACTGATTCTGAAAGTTATGAATGGATCAGCGTAGAGGTCGGGGGTGTACATGGTCAAAAACAGCAGAAGTTAAAAGAAAGATTAGGCAATAAAGAACCTGTAATGGTTACAAATCATCCTGAACTTCAGTGGAGAGCAGCATGTGGCGAAGCTGGGTTAGCTGTGTTACCTGATTTTTTAGGTACACTGAGTAACTTGGTCAGATTGCAAGATGATCATCCCATGAGTGCTGAAATCTGGTTGGTAACCCATGAAGATCTACGACATAGTCCTGCAATACGTGTAGTAATGGATTTTCTGGTGAGTTGTTTCGAGTCTTTTAGAACTTAAACTTGGTTAGTTAAATGCTAACTCTTAGACGTCTGTTTAAAGAAGCTGCCATTTTTCCGCAGCTTCTTTTGAATTTAGTTAGATCAATACGCTAGGTTAGACTAACTTCTATGCCTTCACGTAAGTTAGATTGATCTTGACAAGAGTTTAAATCAATTTTGGCAAAAGACTTAGCAAGTAAACGTCTAGCAGCTGAATTAATAGGTTTTTCTACCCATTTAGGTAATTTTATCCCTAAAGGATTAGTTTCGGTTTTAGATTCTTCGGTAGTTACTCTTGTGCCCATAATATAATCAAACCAAGGTCTGGTAACGCACCAATTAGCATTCTGATTACTTGTCATATGGTGATCATAATGCCAAGGAATACGTTTTTTTGCATATTCTGGGTCTAAATGAGATTTAGCATGTACACGCCAATAATTCCATAAACCATAATAGAGTCCAGCTGTAAAAAAAGGAGCTACAGGTAAAAAAATGGTAGCAGCACCTGCTAATCCAATTAAGGCTGTTTTTTCATTATAAATTTCAGCATTTTTAAGCATAGATTCGGCATAGCCTTCATCATGAAAGCCATTTAAACGGGCACGTTTATGATGTGCGATATGGGTGAAAAATGGACTATTACGATACTGGCTTGGAAACTCATGCAGCCAAACTTTATGAAAGTACCATTCCAAGCCATTGGCTACAAAAACACCTACAGGGAATCCAAGCATATGTGTCACTTCTTCTTTTACAATTTAAAACCATTTTAAAAGAAGAATGTTTTATCCCTTTGACCTAATAGGCAGTAGACCAATTGCCTTTAGAATCAATTTGATTGTTTTTGTTTACGTTGTCGATAAGCACTTGGAGTTTCATTGGTCCATCGTTTGAATGCACGTGTGAACGCAGAGGGCTCTGAAAAACCGGTTAAATAAACAATTTGATCAATAGTTTCTTGTGTATTAGCAAGCAAACGTCTGGCAAGTTTTTCTCGATGTTGATTTAGAATCTTTTCATAATTTGTATTAATAGCTTGTAAATCAGCGCGAAGAGTACGAGGGTTGCGGTTTAATTGTTCTGCAATCAATTTTTGATCAAATTGCCCAGATTCAAGTAATCCATTACTAAGCAAACGTTCAATTGCATAAATCAGTTGATGCTTTTCTAATGTTAATAGCTGTTGTTCCGCAAGAGTTTCATGGATTTTTAATAATTCAGGCTCAGCAGCTGGCGAGGTCTTATTTAATAGTACACTAGGAAAAACAATAGCACCTTTTGTTTGGCCTAAAATGACGGGGCATTCCCATATCTCTTGATAAGTTTCAGCCGAGGCACCGTGTTGATAAGGTAGAGTAATATGACTAGGTCTGAACTCATTATTAGTAATATATTTAAAAAAATTAAGGAAAATACCAATCCCACATTCTAGATAATGTCTTACAGGATGCTCAAAACCCGATAATATTGCTTGATCTTCATTAATGGTTAAGGAAAGGCTAAAGACATCTGAAAGTAGTGCTTGATATTTTATAGCGCGCTGTAATCCTTCACCAAATGTAGAGCTGCTCAAAAATAAATATTCAATGACCAAACCTCGGAACGGCGGCATTTGCTTACCTACATGTAAGCCAATATCAGGATCTTGGCTGATTTCTTCAGCAGCTGTCCAAAAACGATGTTGGGTAGAATTATCTCTACGAATATTTTTATCGGGTGGTTGATTAGGCAAATTTACACTTGCAAAAATAGATGCTGCATCTAAGCCCATCTTTTGCATAGTCTCGTAAGTCATCCATAAAAAAATTCCAGCGTCTGAAGAATTTTTAGACATGATTTGATGACAACCCTATAAACTATAGCGCATATTCAATCATGATTTTATTGCTGATTCTATATCTCAGAAACTTATATTAGTTTAATTATCAGGAAAGAAACCCGCATCTTCACGTGCTTGTTTTAAAGCTAAGATAAAAGAGGTTAATAAAAGCAAACCTATAAAAAAAAGAAAAAGATCGATGTTACTAATCGCAAAACCTATACTTGTAGCGCCTAGACTTAGTAATAAGATACATAATATTTTCCAAAAAATGAGCATGTTACGTTCTGATAAAAAGTCTAAAGATATTATTGGCAATTGAAGGAGATTTCTAAATTTATTTATGTTTTTTTTATTATAAATTATGTAATTCTGTAAAATTTAATTTTTTGATGATTTTGGCCTAAATATTTGAAGTTAAAGTAAATTTAATTTTATTCGACTTGACAAGTGTCTTTTAATTTTTCTTAAAATTAAGTTTATATTAATTATATAGAATGATAATTCTTTAGAAGCACTATAAAATAGCGTTTATAAATTAAATTTATTTTTTTAATTTATTTAAAACAATATGTTATGGTGGTTTTTTAAATTTTTGTTAAAAAAAAGACTTGATCTTTAAGCCGAATTTTGAAATTATACCCATGCAAATTGTGATCTATTTCCCACAATTTGTATTTCAGGTTAAGTGGTTATCACTAATGCTCATTTGCTATTTTTGCTTATGAGCATTTTTTTATGTGATTTTTTAATAGAACTACAAAGTTTGAAAAATTAGTTTTTTGAGTTCTCTTGGTAGCATTGAGCTTATTTGTTTTTAGTAATTTTATAGAGAATAGTTAATCATATTGAATCGTCACCGTCGCTGTGGCTTTAACCTCACCTGCGGTCACATTGGTGGCAGTCTGATAGTAACGAGCAGTTAAAGGTATATCATATTCAACAGTTTGGTTGGAACTCACCATACCTATATTTAGTTTGCTTGCTTTTTGAATCGGCTGATTTGCTCCATTCATATTCCATAACAGTTCGACACCCACACCGTTGGCTTTGATTGAATTCGCGGCACTGTTGTTAATCACCTGATTATTGGAGGTATCAGAATTATAATCAAAACTTAAGCTGATCGTATTGCTCGTAGCGATACCAGAGTTGTTTTCGCCACCATTACATAAGATCGATAAATTAAAATTCTGTTCTCCTTGGGTTGACCCGATCGCTCTAAAGCCTGATTTCATCACGGTTGGAAGTTGAACTGGTGAATCTACACCATTTTGAATTTCACAAGATGAAGACGCAATAAGAATAGGGGTATTACTTAATACGGTCGCTGTTAAAAATGGGCGGTTCTGTTGTCCTGATACGTAATAGGTACTGTAACGGCCTGCGACTAGTGCTCCGGAGCCTGTTGTCATGGCAGTTTTAATAACTTCCATAACAAAATACCCAGGGGAAAGTGTATATGTTTGATTGGGTGTTAATGTACGTCTATAGGGATAATATCCTGAAAAATCTGAAGCATCGGCAGCTTCGCGATAAAGTCGAATACCAATACCTGGAATATTGGTAGCATAAACATTATTCCCTATAGGACTAATTGGATAATTTAAGGGGAGAGCTGCAATAATTTGATCACTCGCTCGATTACAAGTTGCAGTCGAATTATTAGGAGATACTGTAAAAGTATTCTTTTGTAAGATCGTTCCTATTGGATCATTTGGTTTTACTACGATTTTACCTATATTCATCGGAATATCGACGGTAGTAAATCCTTTACTTAAATTACAATTTGCATTTGTATGGCTATAAGCAAATATACTCACTGCCAAAAATCCAATTTTTTTTAAAATATTATTCATTTACAGACTGCCTTTGTCATAATAATTGGTTGGTTGTTATGCTTTATTTGATCCGCTATATCGTATTCAATTTCGCATTTTTCAGTACTCGTATTTCCCCATTTCACATATAAACGGTCATGGGTTAAGGGTGTTCGTAAATAAATGCGACTGCCTTGCGCGACAATACCTATTACTTCGTTATTCTGGTTGTACACTTGTGCGGCAAAAGGTAGATGTGAGCCATCTAATGTTGTTGTACTAATAAAAAGTGCGTAACCTTTTTTTGTTGAGAATTGAACCTTAGTAATCGAGCCTGCATAAGGGGCAATCCTTAAACTGCTCTCACCAAGTTCAACTTGTGTGGACATGTCTTGTGGGTCAAGACTGATGTCGTTCATACGGTAAGGCGTAACATACGGAATAACGGCATATCCCTTTTTGTTAATACTGAGCCCTGGTGTATTACCGACTTGTGCTCCCGTAGCATCCGGTGCATAGACCAGTACCATGGTTTGAGCCTGATCTGGCCCAAACAGAATTCCTTGGGAATGTGCAACAACATTGCCACTGAAGTTAAGCATTTCTTGTTGGTATGAATCTGCGTGACTTAATGAAGCACCAAGTGTTGTATAGTTTGTTTTATAGGTACCATTAATATTCAGGTTGGTTTGACCATGATCCTGATTAGAAATTGATGCGCCGTAGTTTAAGCGACTTCCTGTAAAGCCACTGAAACTTAAAGTCTGGCTGTCCTCACCAATAACACTATTAAAAGTCAGAGAATTTTTCTTAAAAACTAATGGAAAAGATAAAGAAGCAAGGTACTGCGTATCTTGACCTGTGCGAGTGCCGCCTTCATCAACTTCGCTGCTAATTGCGGATAAACTATAAGTTAAATCTTTAAATTGATTGCTATAACCTAATTGGAACTGTTTATTGGTCGTGGGTTGATTCCAATAGTTTGTCCATGAACCCACTAAATAAAAATTTCCCCATTGCTTGGGAAGAACTTGATTTAAAGTAATCTGGAATTCACTTTTTTGTTTTCCTACGGAAAAGCTATCAATATTTTGTTGTTGTAAATCTTGAATTAAAATTGCATCACGCAATTTGAGGTAGTTCTCTGTTGAATAGCGATAAGTAGCTAATGTTAAATTAGTATTTGTTGGAGAAAATAGTCTACTGTAACTTAAGCGATAACTTTGACCTGTCATTTTAGATTGATGATCAAACTCAGCTTTTGATTGAGTGGCATCAAAAGAGACAGCTCCAATGGGTGTTGAAAAAGCTGTGCCTAGTAAGAAGGAGAGATACTGTTGCGTTGCTTGAACCGCACTGTAAGTTGTGAGGTAATTATTAATTCCCCGTTGATATTTACCCTGTATCAGCCATGGATTTAGGCTAAGGTTTGAATCTCGAAACTGCCCTAAAGTAAAAGAGTATCGACTCATTTGAGGGCGTAGCATTTCGACGACAGAAGCATAGGGAATAGAGAATTTTTGAATTACTCCATTAGATTCAATTACCGAAACTTGTAGCTCGCCTCCAAACCCCGTTGGGTAAAGATCATTAATTTCAAAGTTTCCGGGTGGTACCGTTGTCTGATAAATTAAATTGCCTTGTTGCCTAACCTCGACTTTCGCATTGGTTTTTGCATACCCTCTCACTCTGGGAGCGTAACCGAGCATACTGTTTGGAAGCATTCGGTCATCACTTGAAATATTTACCCCGCGATACGGTAACGAATCGATAAAATCACTATTAGTAAAATAATCGCCTAAAGTCACAACGCCATGAATTTTCGGAAATGCTTTTTGTATATATGTATTCGTTGAAGTATAAGAAGAATTATCAGTTTGAAAATCAGTATGGTCTTGCCATTTCCATTGTCCATTATGGCGAAATTGCCAACTCGCTAAATTTGCTCCAAGATTCGCCCCCATAAAAGCATATGTACTTTCATGTTGTTCGTTAACTATCCGATAAGCAGTTGCGTTATATGTCAAAAAAGCTGCATTAATACCTCGATCCCAAAAATGTGGGTCGATATAGCCTTGTGCATTTTTTTCTAATGTGGCTTGGGGGATAGAAATATCAATTCTTAAACGAGAGCTGTCAAATAAATAAAAAGCATTATCTATCCAAGTCCCAAGTGTGTCACAAGAAAGAGATGATGTATGAGAATGTTGGCTAAGTACCTCAGCTTTTACGCCATATTCTAGTAACATGGCTTCTGTGAAACAGGTTTCGGCATTTGCATTGGGAGTGCGTGCGTTAAAGCGCATACGTCGTTTACCCAGCCATTGACCATTAATATAGACATCTAAGCTATATTCACCAGCTAAGATGGGGTTTCCATATTTGAAACGACCAATATCAATTTTTTGCGCATTACCTACTAAAAAATTACTATCAAACTCTGCTTTTGAGAAACCTGAAACATCGGTACTATTTTCGGCATATGCAGCCAAAGGCATAAATACCGCAATACTTGAGGCCACATAACAAGTAAAAGGGCTTTTTAAACATATATAAGGTATAAACCATTTAGACATAGTTTTAGAGCCTATTCATGATAGGTATTTAGGTTTTCTTAAGTAATACAGTAAGGTTAGAACTTTATTGGGTGCTCAACTCTTCCACCATAATCATTGATATATACAAAGCTCATATCTGCTAAATTTTTAGTTTTTAGTTTTATTTTATCTTCGGAAAAAGGGGCAACCATTAATCCTTGCTGTAATAAGTCTGTTTTATGGCCTTCACTTCCTTGAAAAATGGAGCTAATAGTCAGGAAAAAGGGTGTCGGGTTCTTCACTATTAGATATTGATCATTCATTTTCCATTGAACTTTCTCACTTAGTTGCTCAATATTTTCTTTTAGATTTATAGGGCGATAAAAAAATTTAATGCGCGAACGAACAGCAAGCTGTAAAAAATTATTAGAAATAGAGGTGTTTTGGTCTTGTTTAGTTTTTCCTTCCGGTTTAGGAGGTATATCTAAAACATTAAGCCAAAAAATAGATTCTTGTTGCTGATTTAATTGAGACGTATTAGGTAGAGCTGTAATTCTTAAGGTCTGGCCTTTAGTCGCTTCTACTCGTGAAATCGGGGGAGTAATAATGAAGGGCACATTTGCTTCATCGGGAGTCGACTTTGCATTTCCATCATCGATCCAAGCTTGAACAAGAGAGGGAGCTGTACCGTTATTACTCAGTTGTAAAGTGATCTCACGTGCATTTGAAGGATAAATGACACGAGTTCCATGTAAAACAATTTCAGTATGGCCTATGGTAGTCAGTGCTACCTGTAGACAAACTAATCCCCAAAAAAACTTACGACCACGAAAAAGCATGAGTCATATTCTCAATAATGAATAAATAGATAGGAGATAGCTTCTATCTTTAAATAGAAGCTTCAATTTTAATTTTATTGATAAATAATGGTGTATTTTACTTGCGATGTTACCGTACCCGCAGTAGAAGCACCTGTAGCATAGTATTCAGCATAATAGTTAAGGTCAGCATCACCACCTGCCGAAACATTCACCCATTGCGAGTTGGTCTGAGCCGCATTCGTGCCTGTAGCGAGTACAGGGATTACAGCATTATTACTGCCTAGCAACTGGATATTCACGTTTGTTGCGCCGCCTGAAGTTGCTTGGTTGAATAAACGACCAGTATTAAAGTCAACGGTAGCACCTGGTTCAAAATAGGTGGCTACTTTACCAGCCGAAGCACAGTTCGTTAAATTAATTTGAAATGGGGTGCGGCCAGCTACATCACCTGCATTTTTTAAGGTTTGAGATGAAACTGTAGGCAGGTTAATTGTTAGATTTTTATCTCCAGTATCAATCGTACAAGTATTATCTGTGACAAGACCATTAATAGTAATTGTGCCATCTGCAGCTTGTGCATTTGTTATATTTAAGAGAGAAACTGCCGCCATAAAAATAAATCTTTTCATAAAATCCCCAGAATAGCCTTTTAAAATAAAATCCATTACTTTTTAGCAAGTTTATTCTGCTTAAGTAAGGCGAAGGAAATATATCACTTTCCAACCAAAAAACAAGAAAAACATTATATTTATATATATTTTGATTGGTTGTTTCTATTAAGAAAAAATTTGGGAATATATTTTTATCGTTTGGTAAAATAATGTGTGATTTATTATTTAAAATAAAATAAAAAAATTCGTAATATTTAAGTAATTGTATTTTATTAAATTAATCTAATTTTAAGACATTTAAGATAAAAGTTGCCCATATATTTGGTGTAAATTATTGTTTTTTAACCATAAAATTATTTTTTTAATTTATCTTGTGAATATATTTATTTTTTAAGAATTTTTTAAGATTCAATTCCTACTGTTTTAGTTGTAATTTAATAAAAGATAATCTGGAGTTCCGTTCCATGAATAGTATGAAGTATAGCTATAAACCTAATTACTTTTTCTTTGCTCATAAGCTAGTTTTGTTTTTAAAGGATTATCTCATTAAGCACCCAACGGAGCAGGAGACAACATTTAACTTACAAACGATTTATGACATCTTTAGTCATGATCTTGCTTCGAGTACAACTAATCTTGAGGGTATCTTAAATATTGCAGATGAATACGTCTTTGAAACAGAAGAAGGTTTACTTCCATTGATCAGCAAGCACTCTGTTAATCTCAAGAATCATGTGCTTTCATTGGAGTTTTCACCACAAGCTTTGACAAGCTTATTGTCGGGTCGTTCTTTAGTGAACCCTAAAGCAGCTTAGATTCTCTTTTAAGGTAGAGTTAACTCATATAAAATTCATAAAATTTATTTTTAAGAGTGATTTATGAGTAAAGACTTTAAGGCCTTAACTTATATTGTGGATGATAATATAGCAGATACAGTGACTTGGCTCTTACACCATCAAGATGTTTTTGATTCTTTTAATTTTGATGTATTGAGTCAAGAGTTGTCTGTAACACATGCAGCAGGAAAAGACATTATTCGAGTAGGGACATTTCTTAATGCCACTTATGGAATTTTAGTTACTTCTGTTTAAATAAAAAAGCCCTGAAGAATCAGGGCTTTTTTATTTTACTGCCTTAGGTTATGCACTCATGGCATTTACTGATAAGTCAGCAACTGTTGGTTTTGGTTTTTCTGCGGTTAAGCCGAGTTTGTTAAACAACGCTTGGTCTTTACCTTCACCTGCATTTGGTGTGGTGAGTAACTTATCACCAGAGAATAATGAGTTTGCGCCTGCCATAAATGCTAATGCTTGATCTGAATCACTTAATGACTCACGACCAGCAGATAAACGAATATAGCTATGCGGCATAATAATGCGTGCAACAGCAATGGTGCGGATCCATTCAATTACATCAAGCTTTTCAACATCTGCTAAAGGCGTTCCTTCAATTGGAACAAGCATGTTAATTGGTACAGATTCAGGATGAATTGGTAGGGTAGCTAATTCATGTAATAAACCAACACGGTCATCACGGCTTTCGCCTAAACCTACAATGCCGCCACTACAAACTTTCATGCCAGCTTGGCGAACATAATCTAAGGTATTTAAACGATCATCAAAAGTACGAGTGCTAATGATGTGTGAGTAGTACTCACGAGATGTATCTAGGTTATGATTATAATAATCTAAACCAGCAACTTGTAGGCGCTCTGCTTGAGATTGGTTAAGCATGCCTAAAGTCATACAAGTTTCCAAACCCAAAGCTTTTACTTCACGTACCATTTCTAAAACATAAGGCATATCGCGTTCATGTGGGTTACGCCAAGCTGCACCCATACAAAAACGAGAAGAACCTGAATCTTTTGCAGCTTTTGCTTCGCTAATCACTTTTTCTACAGCAATACGTTTTTCTGCTTCTAGTTTTGATTCGTAATGTGCTGATTGTGAGCAGTACTTGCAATCTTCAGGGCATTTACCCGTTTTAATCGATAAAAGGGTGCTGACCTGAATCGCATTGGCAGTGAAGTGCTCGCGATGTACTTGCTGAGCCTTGAAAACTAAATCCAAAAAGGGTTGTTCATATAAAGCTTGGATTTCTTCACGATTCCAATCATTACGTAGAGTCATTGTCATATCCATGATGATGGCATTAATTCACTACACATAATCATACAGAATTCGTATTAAAGCTATAGGGCAAAAAACATCATTTTTTTAATTTCATGACTGAAGTTGATTAAGTTGTTGTTCAATTGCCCAATCAATATGCACGTTGACAATATCATCATGCAAAATCTTGCCATTTTGTAGTTGAGCTACAATTTCCTTTGAATAAGGAGCATTTCCTAAACCGATAGCAATATTACGTTTAAAAGATTGATAACCTGTCCGGCGGATTGGGCTGCCTTCCGTATTTGCCAAAAACGTAGCTTCATCCCATTGCCAGATATCGAGTAGGCTGATGCTGTCTAAACCATTTCTAGGATTGAAATCGCTAATGGACGCAGTTTTGGCAAAACTGTTCCAAGGGCAAATTAATTGACAGTCATCACAACCAAAAATTCTGTTACCGATACCTGCGCGTAATTCTTCAGCAATAATTCCTTTATATTCGATGGTTAAATATGCGATACAACGCCGTGCATCGAGCATATAAGGTTCCACAATTGCTTGTGTAGGACAAATATCAATACAAGCACTACACGAACCACAGTGAGAGGTCGTTGGGCCATCAAAAGGTAAATCGAGTGATGTAAATAGTTCACCCAATACAAAAAAAGAACCTGACTTTTTGTGAATGAGCAAAGTATGTTTACCCGTCCAACCCATTCCAGCACTTTCAGCCAATGATTTTTCAAAAATAGGGGCTGAATCAGCGAAAGGGCGTGATTCAAAATCACCAACTTTTTCACGAATTCGTGTGGCTAAAGTTTTCAATCGTCCCCGCATTACTTTGTGGTAATCACGGCCACGTGCATACCGAGCAATAATTGCAGAATTTGGTTCGAAAGGTACATATCGAGGTTTTGGAGATTCGACAAGATAGTTCATGCGAACGCATATAATACTTTTTGTGCCAGGAACTAATAATGTTGGATCAGCCCGCTTTTCTAGATTTTCCTCTAAATAGGTCATATCTGCATGATAGCCACGTTCAAGATACTCTAAAAAACGTGGCATTTGATCTTGAGCATCTGGTTTTGCAATGACACAATCAGCAAAACCCAAGTCTAAAGCTTGAGCCTTGATCCATGCTTTTAATTCACGAAGATCAAGTTGTTGCAACGCAATGCGTGATGTATCGGAAGATGTCATAAACCAAAACAGAAGAGGATAATAATATGCAGACAGTAGTTTACCATAGCGATGATATTCAAGCATGGGAGCAACGTTGGTTTGCTGCGCAAAACTCATCATTAGGTTTAATGCAACAAGCGGCTTGGTCAATTGCTCAACAGTTAATTGAACTTTTTAAAGAGCAGTCTATTAAAAATATTGCTGTTTGGTGTGGGCAAGGCAACAATGCTGGTGATGGGTATTTTATAGCAGCTTATTTAAAGCAAGCAGGTTGGAGTGTTGAAATCTTTGCATCCGAAGTAGGGGCTTCAGCAGATTTACATCAAGCTGTGCAATTTGCAAAAGATCAACTGGTACAAATTCATCAAGGTTTTGAACTTTTAAAGCATTTTGATTGTCATATTGATGCTTTATTTGGTATTGGTTTAAATCGAGAATTAAACATTCATTGGCAACAGGCTATTCAACAATTTAATGAACAAACTGGCCTAAAAATTTCTGTTGATATACCCAGCGGTTTGCAGACAAATACAGGATGTACCTTACCTTGTGCAATAAGGGCTGATCATACATTTACAGTTTTAGGGCTTAAAGCTGGATTATTTACAGGTCAAGGCAAAGAATACACAGGTGAGCTTCATTTAATTGATTTAATACCTATAGATCAAGGGCTGAAACCGTTAGCTTATTTAACATCAACAAATATTAAACTTCCTAAGCGTATGGCATTTGGTCATAAAGGGAGTTATGGGCATGTTTTAGTCGTTGGCGGGCATGAACAAATGGGCGGTGCTGTAATTATGGCTGCCGAGGCTGCTTTTCATGCAGGAGCAGGTAAAGTCACGGTGGTTTGTCATCAAAACCATCATCAGGCTATTTTGTCTCGTTCACCAAATATTATGCTCCGTGATATTAATGCCTTAACTGAAAAGTCTATTAAAGATATTTTATCTCAGGTTGATGCAGTATGTTTTGGAATGGGGTTGGGGCGTGATGATTGGGCAAAGCAGATCTACCTACAATGGTTTAATTTATTAAATCAGAGTGAACATCTGGAAATTGTTTTAGATGCAGATGCTTTATGGTTTCTAGCAAAACAGCCTCAAAAATTGAATGCACATATTTATTTAACACCTCATCCTGGAGAAGCTGCAACATTGCTTGAGTGTTCTACTACTCAGATTGAGAATGACCGAATCTCTGCAATTTATGCCTTACAACAAAAATATGCAGGGCAGTGGGTGCTTAAAGGAGCAGGTAGTCTGATTTTAGAAGATACTCTTTATATTTGTACCCAAGGGAATGCTGGTATGGGAACTGGAGGGATGGGAGATGTGCTAGCAGGAATGATTGCAAGTCTAAAAGCACAATTCCATAAGGCAATTGCATTACATGAAATTGTTACCCTTCATGCTCAAGCTGGTGACCAACTTGCAAAACAAGGTATGCGTGGTTTACAGGCTTATCAAATGAATGAGGCAATTACTCAAGTCGTGAACTAATAAAGCGTTAACGTCTTCGACTGCTAGAACGGCTTCGTCCACGTGCCATACCACCTAAGGCATTAAGGACCGACAGTTTGCTCATACTTCCAGATGCATGAGCATGGCAAATTGCTGCTGCTAGTGCATCTGCCGCATCTGCTTGGGGCTTAATGGTCAGGTTTAGTAACCGCATGACCATCATTTGTACTTGTTCTTTGTCTGCGGCTCCATAACCTACAACAGATTGTTTAATTTGGCGTGCAGTATATTCTGCAACTTGTAAATCTAAATTAACCAAAGCGGCTATTGCTGCACCACGTGCTTGACCAAGTTTTAGAGCCGAATCGGGGTTTTGGGCCATAAACACTTGCTCAACGGCAGCTTCAGTTGGACCATGAAATTTAACAATACGTTCAATACCAGCAAAGATACGTTTTAAGCGTTCGGGCATTTCCTTAGTTTCTGTTCGAATAGTACCTGCATCGATAAAACGTAGTTTGCTACCATCTTTTTCTATGATTCCATAACCTGTTAAGCGTGAACCAGGGTCAATCCCAATAATCAAAGACATGCGAAGGCTTACATAAATAATTTAAAGCTATTGTTACATACCAAAATATGATCTGCATGAGTTATTTAAGCAAGTCACTAATGAATGGTTATTTTTCGTTTTTAAATAGATTCTATTTTGGTTACTACAAAGAATAGTTTTTCAAGATTTCCCAAAAGATAAAATTCTTTAATAATTGACAGAATTCTAGTTTAGTGGAATATTTATCTATAATTTTGGAATTGGAATTTTGGGTGCATGGAAGATATTAATATCCGTATTGCACAGCAAGTACGTGAACTGCGTTTAGCTCGTGGATATACTCTTGATGTTCTTGCTACACGATGTCAGGTGAGCCGTTCTGCAATTTCGTTAATTGAAAGAGGTGAGGCCAGCCCAACAGCGGTTGTTCTTGAAAAGCTAGCAAATGGTTTAGGTGTGCCTTTGACTCAACTCTTCGCTAATCAACAAGGTAATCAATCACCTCAGCCTATTGTTCTGCGCAGTCAACAATCACAATGGAAAGACCCAGAAACAGGTTATATTCGCCGTCAAATTTCACCTCCAGATTGGAAGTCTCCATTTCAGATTGTTGAAATTGAATTTCCCCCTCACTCACGAATTACTTATGAAATTAGTGAAACCTCTAAGGTGGTACAACAGCAACTTTGGGTAGTTGAAGGGAAAATTGATATTCAATTAGGTGAATCTTCTTATGCTTTAAGCACAGGGGATTGTTTGGCAATGCAACTAAACCAGCCAGTTATATACAGTAATAATTCATCTCAAGTCGCTCGCTATATTTTAGTCGTCTCTAGTCAACTCGTCTCTGCCGTTAAGGAATCTTTATGACCTATTCCCTCGATTCTAATTTTCGTTTAATTGATTGTAATGAAGCAGAACATTCAGTAGCTATATTAGAGATTCTGAATGAAGCAATTATCAATTCTACCGCTCTATATGACTATTTACCGCGCTCTGAAGAGTCGATGAAAAACTGGTTCTCGGTTAAAAGACAAAATAGTTTTCCCGTCATTGGTATTGTTGATGAGAATGACAAGTTATTGGGTTTTGCGAGCTGGGGAACCTTTAGGGCTTTTCCTGCCTATAAATATACCGTTGAACATAGTATCTATATTCATCATGAGCATCGTGGTAGCGGACTAAGCAAAATTTTAATGCAAGAGCTGATTCAGCGAGCTCAAGAGGCCGAGTTACATGTATTGATTGGTTGTATTGATGCGACCAATCAGGCAAGCATAGGTTTACATGAAAAAATAGGCTTTACTCATGCAGGCACTTTTAAACAAGTTGGTTTTAAGTTTGGTGAGTGGCTTGATGCTGCTTTTTATCAATTAAATTTGAGCACACCATTTCATCCAATCGATGGATAATTAAAAACATCACATTCTAAAAAAACAGAATAATAGCCCAGTCTATGCTTGGGCTATAGAGTTCAATTTATAAGATACCCAGTTGTTCTAAGCCTTTATAAGCAATTTCTTTGCGAATAGAGCTAGGAGTTCCTTTTTTCATTTCTAAATTAAGTGAGAATGCGACAATTTCTCCTTGTGGTTGAACGACCCAGCCTGTTAACCAACCAACTTGCGGTTCAACATCCCATCCCCAACCACTTTTGGCATAAATTTTACTTCCATTTTTTTCCTCTATGAACACCATTGATTGAACTTGTTCTTGTACATTTTTGCTAAATGGAAGCGTTTTATGGGCTAATTGATAAGCAAATTGGGTTTCTTGTTGAGGTGTAATTTTTAGAGGGCCAACGAGCCAAAAATTATCTACTTTTGAGCCAATGTTAGCATTACCGAAACCAATTCTTTTCACCTCTTTGGACATGAGATCCAGACCAATTCGTCGGGCTAATTCTTGGTAAACTGGAATTGCAGAAGCTTTCATGGCATCACCCAGTGTCATGTCCTTTTCCCAGTCAGGAAATAAACGTTTTTGCCCATCCCATTTAAATACTTCAGTTGTAGTTGCCTTATGATGTTCAAGTCCAATTAAAGCATTTAACATTTTAAAGGTAGAGGCGGGAACATAGGCGGTTGATGCTCTTTTAAGATCATTGCCATAAATTTCTTCTGTTTGTCCTCGCTTAATCACCAAAACACCCGTGGTTTGTGCCTGATCAAACAGTGATTTAATTGCTTCTGAATTTTTATTGGCAGAAATACAGTGTATTTGATGTTGTTTTACCGTATTGGAAGAACAGGCGGATAAAAATAGAATACTTGTTGCAACGATAAGGGCTTTTTTATACATAATCTGGCTAAGTTTAATTTGAAGTATTGCTAATTAATTTAACTTGTATAGAACTGTCTTTAGATAGCTAAAATGTAAGCTATCTAGGAAGATTTATATGTAGGTATTGCTTTTAAAGTCCTCTAAAAGTAACGCATAAACAAAAGAATTTTCCTAACGTTGCTAAGCAAATAAGACTTTATTTGACTAAAGAAGTTCTTTTTTGAACGAATTCTCACTTAAATAGAGTAAAAAAATTAAAATCTGATTGAAGTGACACTTGATAAACCTGATACAGCACTCATTAATAATAAAGCATGTTTGTTTTTATCGAGTTAAAATCAAATGTACTCCAGTATTGCAGACTCTTGCTGATGCGATAGTTTTTGTTAATTTTTAGAAATTAGGCAGAACAATCCGAGCTAAGAGGAATGCTTAATCCTTATTTGCAACTTAGATAAGATTAGGTCAAATCAAACTGCAATGAATTTTCTTTTTGAGATAGATAAAGTTTTACATGAATTTACTTCTTATTGTAGTTCTGGGCGCGATTGTTGAAATTGCCGTATGGATTGGCGTAGCACAGTTCATCAGTGGATGGTATGTGTTCTTTTGGTTCATTATTGCTTTCTTTATTGGTTTGGGGCTTATTCGCAGAAGTACTGCTGGTATTATGCCTCAATTACAGCAAATGCAGATGACAGGCCAGCTAGGTAGTGACCCAACGGTAACTAAAAAACTTGCTTACGCTTTTGCAGGTTTCTTATTAATGTTGCCAGGTCTTGTATCTGATGTTTTGGCTGTTTTAATTTTGATTCCTGGTGTTCAAACCGCATTTCGTAATGTGGCGATGAGAACTCTTGCAAAACGCCAACAAGCCATGATGAATAAAATGATGGGTGGTATGGGCGGTAATGCTTCAGGACAAAATCCATTTGCTGATTTAATGCGTCAAATGCAAGATATGCAGAACCAGCAAGGTGGTGGTCAAGGCCAATACCATGATTCAAACATTATTGATGGTGAAGCGCGAGACGTTACGCCAAACCACAAAAAAATTGAGCATAAAAATAAAGATTAATAAATGTGTTCTGAATATGAAAAAGCTTAAACCTCATGGGTTTAAGCTTTTTTTATTTTTAAATAATTATTTATTTTGGCAATCCGAAGTCGGTGAATCAATATCATCCATTTCTAATCTAGTTTTTTCTTGTGGTTTCGACTGTGGTTGATATTTATTTGAAGGTAGAGCGGTTTGCTTGTTTTCAGATTGTTGATAACCTCGACTTCGGTTGGCTCTTTCGCGAAAGCCACCCTTATTAATGAGCTGTGTATCTGACATGCATTGACCTAAAATGTGAGATTATTCGCTTATTTTAGCAAATTTGACAAAATATCAAAATAAGAAAAATAGTGCCAAAAAAATAATATTTAACTTATCTTTTTGTATTTTAAAAATATTTTTTAATTGACTCAATTGTTCATTCAGATTGAATTATCTTTTCATTTCACATAGGATAAATATAAAGGATGTATAAATTAAAAATGCAGCAAACCTATTAAAAAAACAACGGTTGAAATGAGGGAAGGAGGGTTACCTATGCTATATCAATACCATTGTGCGTGTTGCGACAAAGTTGTGGCATCAACTGATAAATCATGTCCATATTGTGGTTCGCAACATATTCGAAGCCCGTATGGTTTGTGGATGTTTTGTGTGATGGCTTGTCTAGCAGTTGTCATTGTATTTAAAGTTGTCCATATATATGTACAGAACCATCAAGATACTCCGACGCAGTCAACATTACTTGATGTATTAAATCAGGATGATAAAACCACAAGACAATAAATTTTGATCAGAGCTACAAATTATATGGCATCAACGATGGTTGCTAGAAGAGTAAACCCTACATATTATGAAATTTGAACTGTAAAAAAGCCCGCTCATTGGCGGGCTTTTTTATGACTTTATATTAGAGGCCAGCAGCATCTTTAAGAGCTTCAACTTTATCAGTTTTTTCCCATGTAAATGCAGTATCTGATCCTTCGCGACCAAAGTGACCATAAGCCGCAGTTTGTTTATACATTGGCTGAATAAGATCCAGCATACGAGTAATACCAAACGGTCTTAAATCGAAATGATCACGTACGAGTTGAATAATCAACTCATCAGAAACTTTTGCTGTACCAAAAGTATTAATTGAAATTGAAGTAGGTTCTGCTACACCAATTGCGTAACTCACCTGAATTTCACATTTGTCAGCAAGACCAGCTGCTACAATATTTTTTGCAACATAACGACCTGCATATGCAGCAGAACGGTCAACTTTAGATGGATCTTTACCAGAGAAAGCACCACCGCCGTGACGAGCCATACCACCGTAGGTATCAACAATAATTTTACGGCCTGTTAAACCACAGTCACCCACAGGTCCGCCAATAACGAACATACCCGTTGGGTTGATATGGAACTTAGTAGCAGCATGGAACATTTCAGCAGGAATGATCGGTTTGATAATTTCCTCAATGATCGCTTCTTTAAGCTGACTTTGAGTAATTTCAGGATCATGTTGAGTAGACAAAACGACAGCATCTAGACGTACAGGTTTGCCATTTTCATATGCAAAAGTAACTTGGCTTTTTGCATCTGGGCGTAACCATGGAAGTGCGCCTGAGCGACGAAGTTCAGCCTGACGTTCCATTAAACGGTGAGCATAAGAAATCGGAGCAGGCATTAACACATCTGTTTCACGGCTTGCATAACCGAACATCAAACCTTGGTCACCGGCACCTTGATCTTCAGGTTTTTGACGGTCTACACCTTGTGCAATCTCTGGTGATTGTTTACCAATCATATTGATTACAGCACATGTTGATCCATCAAAGCCAAGATCAGAGTGGTGGTATCCAATACCGTTAACGGTATTACGAACAACAGCTTCAACATCAATATTAGCAGTCGTTGTTACTTCACCAGCAAGTACAACAGCGCCTGTTTTTACCAGTGTTTCACAAGCAACACGTGCGTATGGGTCTTCTTTTAAGATTGCATCCAAAATAGCGTCGCTAATTTGGTCGGCCATTTTATCAGGATGACCTTCGCTTACAGATTCCGAGGTAAAAACAGCGTACTCGCGCATGAAAGTCCTATCTTGGTTATTTCAAAAGACATAATATGTTACATCGACTTGAGCTTGAGGACCAGTTCATACTGACCAAAAAGCATGAATTTGTTTCATTTATACTGTGTTTTAATTGATAAGTGTATTAGTAAAATTGATATAAAGAGTATTTATTTAAAGTATTGGTATTTTAATAATTTGTTGTTAGTACGTTTTTTAGACATATGGTTTAACAAAAAGATGATGTCTTACAAGTCGGATTTTAAAGAAAAGAAACATGATCGATCTAGATAGAGATTTCACAATATTTTATCTATATATCAAAGTCTAATAGAACTACCTGCTCGCATATGGGAGCAGTATTTAAAAAAATGAGCACTGTTTTGTATAACTTAAAGGTTCAAATGTTTTTTGTGTAACCAAGAAACGGTTAAAAATAAAGAAATATACTATGTTGGGGTTTACCCTCAGCCTTTTTTTTAAGACAATATAGCGGCATTGAATTGTTATTCATCTTCTTCTTTTCATCAATCTATTAAAATTGGATTCTGATCTTATGGCGACCCCTTTAAACGAACGTCGTATTGCAAATGCAATTCGTGTATTGGCAATGGATGCTGTGCAACAGGCAAACTCAGGGCATCCTGGTGCTCCAATGGGGATGGCAGATATTGCTGACGTCGTCTGGCGCGAGTTTTTAAATCACAACCCAACTAATCCACAATGGGCAAACCGCGACCGTTTCGTTTTATCAAACGGCCATGGTTCAATGTTGCAATACGCTTTGCTTCATTTAACAGGTTATGATCTTTCAATTGAAGATTTAAAACAGTTCCGTCAATTACATTCAAAAACTCCTGGTCACCCTGAATATGGTTATGCACCAGGTATCGAAACTACGACTGGTCCTTTAGGTCAAGGTATTGCAAACGCTGTTGGTTTTGCATTGGCAGAAAAGACTTTAGCTGCCCAGTTCAATAAAGATGATTTAAAAGTTGTAGATCATTTCACTTACTGTTTCTTAGGTGATGGCTGTTTAATGGAAGGTATTTCTCACGAAGTATGTTCTTTAGCAGGTACTTTACAGCTTGGTAAATTGATTGCTTATTATGATGACAATGGCATTTCAATTGATGGTGAAGTAGAAGGCTGGTTCAGCGATGATACAGAAGAGCGTTTTAAAGCCTATGGTTGGCAAGTTCTTCGTGTAGATGGACACGATGCTGATGCGATTCGTCAAGCAACAATCGAAGCAAAAGCTGAAACTCAAAAACCAACAATCATTATGTGTAAAACGATTATTGGTTTAGGTTCACCAAATAAGCAGGGTAAAGAAGACTGTCATGGTGCGCCATTAGGTAAAGATGAGATTACATTAACTCGTGAAGCATTAGGCTGGAAAGAAGAAGCATTCGTTATTCCTGCTGATGTATATGCTGCATGGGACGCGAAAGCAAAAGGTACTGAATCTGAAGCAGCTTGGGATGCGGTATTTGCACAGTATCAAGCAAAATATCCAACTGAAGCAGCTGAGTTACTTCGTCGTATTAGCGGTGACTTACCAGCTGAATTTGCAGCGCAAGCAGATGCATTCATTCGTGAAACAAATGCGAAAGGCGAGACAATCGCAACACGTAAAGCAAGCCAAAACACATTACAAGCATTTGGTCCTTTATTGCCTGAATTACTAGGTGGTTCTGCTGACTTGGCTGGTTCTAACTTAACGCTTTGGAAAGGTTGCCAAGGTATTCAAGAGAACCCAGCTGGTAACTACGTATATTATGGCGTACGTGAGTTCGGTATGACTGCAATTGCCAATGGCGTTGCATTACATGGTGGTTTTGTTCCTTACGTTGCAACATTCTTAATGTTTATGGAATATGCGCGTAATGCAGTACGTATGTCTGCATTGATGAAACAACGTGTAATTCATGTTTATACACATGACTCAATTGGTTTGGGTGAAGATGGTCCAACTCACCAACCAATCGAACAAATTGCTTCTTTACGTGGTACACCTAACCTAAATACATGGCGTCCTGCTGATACTGTAGAAACTGCTACTGCATGGAAATCTGCTTTAGAGCGTAAAGATGGCCCTACAGCACTCATTTTCTCTCGTCAAAACTTACCATTCCAAACACGTTCTGAAGAGCAAATTCAAAATGTTGCAAAAGGTGGTTATGTTCTTGCTCAAGAAAAAGGTGAATTAAAAGCAATTATTATTGCAACTGGTTCTGAAATTTCTTTAGCAATGGAAGCGTATGCTCAACTTGACGGTGTGCGTGTAGTTTCTATGCCATGTGCAGAAGAATTTATGAAACAAGACGCTGCATATCGTGAAGCTGTATTACCAGCTCATATCCGTGCGCGTGTTGCAGTTGAAGCTGCTCATGTTGACTACTGGTGGAAGTTTGTTGGTCTTGATGGCAAAGTAATTGGTATGACAACTTATGGTGAATCTGCACCAGCAAAAGATTTGTTCCAATTCTTTGGTATTACAACTGAAGCTGTTGTTGCAGCAGTAAAAGAATTAACTGCTTAAATATTAAAGTAGTGTAAAAAAGCGCTCCATAGGGAGCGCTTTTTTTATATCTGAAAGGTTAAATGCTAAGTTCGGTTTGTATATTAATTTGAGAAGTGGGTAACTTATGAATGGGGCAGTTCTCGGCAACTTTTAATAAACGCTTGTGTTGATCTTCACTGAATTCACCTTTGAGCGTGATTTTGCGTTCAATATTATTTTGGCCTTTCTCTGGTTCACCATTTGGGTTTAATACTAAATCAACTTGAACATGATCAAGCTTAATACCTTTAAGATTCGCATACATCTCTAGTGTGATGGTGGTACAAGCGCCTAAAGCAGATAGTAAGATTTGAACTGGGTTTGGAGCAGTATTTAGACCACCTTTGTCTGTAGGCTCATCAGCAAACCATTGGTTACCCGAAGGATCGGTCAGAGTTACTCGATATGGAGTGGAAGTACTTTGTGCTTGAGCAGTATTAGCCATGTTTTACCTTGTTATTGATCAATAAAGTCGAAGTAAAAACGAATTAATTTGAGAGTTCCGAAACGGTATGACAACACCGATATCTTATAATATTGTTTTTAAATAATAACTGTAACGCTTTTATTGTTGCATGGATGAAACATATCGTTTTATAAAGAATAGTGAATTAAATTACTTGATGTATACACTAACGACTATATCAATAAAGGATACGAAAAATGCATCTTAAAACACTAAGCTTTGGTTTGGCAGTAGCATTGGCTAGTTCAGTTACTTTAGCTGCGCCAGTGGACTACAAAATTGATCCTACACATACAGCTACTGTTTTCTCGTGGAATCACTTTGGTTTCTCTACTCCAAGCGCTAATTTCTCGGATATCCAAGGTGTAATTAAAGTTGATAATGCTAAACCAGCAAACTCATCTGTAAATGTGACTATTCCTTTAAGCAGTGTAAATACAAACGTTCCTGCTTTGGATAAAGAGTTCCAAGAAGAAGCTTGGTTTAATGCTGCTAAATATCCAAACATTACGTTTAAAAGTACTAAAGTTGAAACTAAAGACAAAAAGCACTTTAAAATTACTGGTGACTTAACTGTTAAAGGTGTAACTAAGCCTGTTGTACTTGATGCTGTTTTAAACAAGCAAGGCGAACACCCAATGGCAAAAGTTCCAGCGATTGGTTTTAATGCTACAACTTCATTCAAGCGTTCTGACTTTGGTTTAGGTAATTACGTTCCGAACGTTGGCGATAAAATCACTGTAAACATTACGACTGAAGCAAAAGTTGATAAAAAATAAGTTATAAGTTTTCTAAAAGCCCTCATATTTGAGGGCTTTTTTATTAAATTGGTTCTTTTTTATCTGGATCTATAAACACTAAGGGGACTGAAGGATCAATATTCCTTTTTTCAGATTTTTCTCTAAGAAATTGATAAGTAGGGACCTTCATTTTTGCCTGATCACGCAATTTCTTTTTAATATAAAGAACAAGAGCAAAACATGTCGTTGCAACTGTGAGCATCATCCCATTCATATAGCTCATGATTGAACTTACATAACCTATGGTCGTTAATCGATGCATCATACGTTCAACTTGCGTGCTACTTTCGATTCCGGTAATTGCCCAACTACATAAATGTTCACAGTTATTAATAATTAGATGGTAGTGGTTTTCATGCATACGTGAACGCATTCGGCGCACGACAGCTCTTCCTTTATAGCGTGGCGTGTCATAAGAGCGAACATGTATTTTTTTTCCATGCGAGAATGCATCTATTGAGGTAATTTCAATGGGGCGTTTTTTGATGAAATGCGCTAAGCCTGAATAATGGATGACTCGACCTCTCCCTGCGTATATACCATGATGGCTATAGCCGAGATGCCTTACGATGAGATGAGCCCCTAAAGGGTAGCGCTTATTCGGTTGTTGCATGCTTACGCTGATCCAATAAAGTGTAAATGGCTTTTATTGAAAAGCTGCTAACCATTATAACCAATATAGACATTTTCGAGTGTATTGATTACGTCGAATGGATGAGTTTGGTACATATCCAATTATAATTGTGTTTATTGTATCTAATTTAAAGATTTAATATGAAGAAAAAATGTCATGTCTGGTGGTATTAAATGAAATGGTTGATGTGGTGCTTAACTATATATGGGCTTTTGATTCAGTCTGTCTATGCGATAGAACACCAGCAAATTAAAACAGCGGAAGGCGACCAATATGATGTGGTTGCAATTAGCAATTTAAAACAGTTACGGTTGTTTCTTAAGAATTCTAATAATCAGCAGTATTACAAAAGCTTTAACAATGTTCAGGAACATTTAAAGCAATGTGAGCGACTTTCTTTCGCAATGAATGCAGGGATGTTCCATCCGGGATTTTCTCCAGTAGGGCTGTATGTTGAACAAGCTAAGGTGATTCAGCCACTAAATAAAAGTAAAGGATTGGGAAATTTCTTTTTGCAGCCTAATGGGGTGTTAAGTTGGAATAAAAAGCAGGCCTTCATTTTAACAACGCAGCAATACAGTCGCCGAGATTTCGACGTTGATTATGCGACACAATCTGGCCCGATGTTAGTGATTGATGGAAAGATAAATTCCCTTTTTTTACCAGATTCTCAATCAAATAAAATTCGTGATGGAGTCGGTATTAGAAATAATAAACTCTACTTTGTAATATCGAAGAATAGCGTGAGTTTTTACAAGTTTGCTCAGTTCTTTCAAAGAAATCTTAAGGTAGAGCAGGCTTTATATCTGGATGGTTCTATTTCTAGTTTATATGTTCAAAAAGACAAGCGTAATGATCAACAATTTGAAATGGGACCAATTGTTGGTTGGGTAGATCAGACAGAGTGTAGATTAAAGTGAAATATAAAAAAGCCAGTACAAGACTGGCTTTTTAATTAATGGATAGATGGTTTTTGAGTGAGTTCATTCAACTCTTTTCGGCTATAACCACGGGAAATAAGAACTTTCTTTATTCCCTTAATGACATCTTCATCTGTTGCTAGTGCAAGAGCACTTAGAAGTTGTTCATTTGTTTTACATGAGCAGTCATTTTCAACACAAGCAGTTTGGTTTTTATGCTCGTTATGCTGTTGATCTGCTAAGAACAGCTTTTGCCAAAAACTCATAGAGCCTTCATATACAATCTAACATAGCTCGAAATATAGCCAATTTAAAATAAAATACAAGTCTCTATAAGTGATAAATCCACCAATTGAACTCGAGAATTTTCGATAGGAATGCGTGAGTTAAACGAAATTATGACGGATAGATGACTTGATATTTTTTGAAAATCTAAATAGTTAAATAAAAAAACATTAAAAAATAAGGAGGTATGTAACCTCCTTTGATTTTAAATTTACAATGAAAGATTTTGTTTAAATCTTCTCAAGTAATACACCTGACTCAACATGATGTGTATATGGGAACTGATCGAATAATGCAAACTTGGTAATACGATGAGTTAAACCTAATATTTTTAGGTTCTCATACAGTGTATCTGGGTTACATGAAATGTAGATAATACGTTCAAAACCTTGTAAAAGTTTTAAAGTTTCATCATCAATCCCTGCGCGTGGGGGATCAACAAATACGGTATCAAAGTCATAACTTTGGATATCAATATTCGCTTCTTGTAAGCGGCGGAATTCGCGTTCACCCTGATAGGCTTGAGTAAATTCTTCAGCTGAAAGACGGGCTACTTGAATATTATCAATCTGGTTTTGCTCGATATTCCATTGAGCAGCATAAACGGAAGATTTCGCAAGTTCTGTTGCTAGAACACGTTCAAACTTTAAAGAAAGGGGAAGAGTAAAATTACCATTACCACAATAAAGTTCTAATAAGTGTTTTTTCGATCCTTCAGCTGCATCACACGCCCATTGCAGCATTTTTTTGCAAACTTGTGCGTTAGGCTGAGTAAAGCTACTTTCGATTTGTTTGTATTTAAATGAACGATTTAAAAGTTCAAATTCTTCTACGACAAAGTCATCACCAATAATAATTTTTTGACCTCGACTACGACCCATAATCTTAATGTCTAACTTCTCAGCAAGCGCTTTAGCTGCTTGTTCCCATTCTTGATCAAGTTTACGGTGATAGATTAATGTAACTAACATTTCCCCGCTGAGTGTTGCAAGAAAATCAGCTTCAAATAAACGGCTAGAAAGCTTAGGTTCTGCTTTGAGCTCTTCCAAAAGTTTTGGCATTAAATCATTAATGCTTTGGTCTGCAATGGGGAATTCATCAATGCGTAAAACGGTTTTTTGTTTGTCATCATCGTTACGTTCAAACATGGCATAGAACATGTCATTTTCTGTATGCCAGATACGAAACTCAGCACGCATACGGAAATGTTGTTCAGGTGACTCAAACACTTCTAATGTAGGTGGAGTAAATTCAGAAAATTGGGCAGTAATGCGGTCAATTTTAGTTTGAAGTTGTTGATGATAAGAAGAGGTCATAGACAAAGAAAATTTAGACAGAATCAAATAGTGAATGGTATCAAAAAAAACGGGCTTACAGGAGCCAATTTTAGCTAGATATCAATACCGACACGTAGCTAAACCTTAGGTTGATTTAATACACGGCTAATAAATTCTGATTTTATTGCTCTATATTGATCGTGATCTAAATGACTACACTGTAATTTTAATTGATTATATTCATCGACCAGTGCTGGAGAGGCGATAAGCTTATTTCTAAATGTTAAGAAAAATGTGAACTTTGAACCTGTGACTACAATTTGAAAAGCAACATCATCGTTATTGAATGACTCAAGCATACAAAGTTCATGTGTTCTCAGCGTGTTTTGTTTTTCTATAAAGTTTAGCTTTTTTAATTGTTCGATTGCGAATTCGAACTGATCAGGCTTAACTTCAATATAAATATCTAAATCACCCTTTGAAATTGCATTCGGTATTGAAGATGAACCAATATGCTCAATTTTGGCAAATGGTAGTAATGTGGAAATATCTTTGTAATATAAATTAAAAAGCTGAGCGCATTTTTGTTGATATTGTTCTGGTTCTAAAAAGATCATTATTAGAATCTCGAATTGATAAAATTTATATATTTAAGAAAAGATTACTTTATTAAATAAAAAAGCCCAAATGCTAGATTTGGGCTTTTTTAGAAACTTACGTATTAATCAGACATTGTCATTAAGCTTGCGTTACCACCAGCCGCAGCTGTATTCACACTAATTGCACGTTCAATTACTAAACGTTCAAGTGGAATAGTCTCATTTGGCTCAACATGTGTAATACCCACAATTGCACCAGAACGAGTAGCAACTTCTTGCTGTAATGAGAAGATTTCTTCGCGGTTACCATGATGTAAAACTGCATCAAAATCATCTGAACTGATGTTTTTAATAACACGAATTGCATCTAATACTTCTTTTGGCAATGTTTGTTTATATTTTGCCAATAATGGACTATTTGGCATTACCGCAGCTTGGCTACCAACTGCAAAAATTGCGAGCAATTGATGCAACTGATTTTGTTCTGTGTCAGCGATTGAAAGAACACGGTGACGCGGCAGAATAATATATTGGTTACTTTCCCCAGTAGGACCTTGTAACTCATAAAACTTACCAACGCCAAATGGTTCAATTTCGCGATTTGCTTGCGGTAAATGCTGTTTCGCCCAATTTTGTAAGCTCTGATAAACCTCTCGGTTAAAGCCTTCAAAAGCAGTTTGTTCATTTTTCATGGCAAATGGTGTTGCCAATACTTTATTTGAACAATGTTGCATTAAGCGATACATGTAAAGCGGACCACCAGCTTTTGGGCCTGTACCAGATAAACCTTCACCACCAAATGGTTGAACACCAACAACCGCACCAACAATATTTCGGTTGATATAAAGGTTACCAACTTCAGCATGTTGAATCACTGTTTGGATCGTTTGATCAATACGGGTGTGTAAACCCATTGTTAAACCATAACCTTTGGCATTAATTCGCGAGATGAGTTGCTCAAGCTCGCCATACTTATAGGTAACGATGTGTAAAACTGGACCAAAGACTTCACGTTGTAAATCATCAAGGTTAGGTAACTCAATTGCTGTTGGTACAACAAAAGTTCCTTTATCTAATTCATTCTGGCTCGTTGCGCCAAACATTAGCTGATGTACTGGATAACCTTTAGACTTCATTTTTTGGATGTGCTGATCAATCGTCTGTTTTGCTTCAACATCAATAACAGGACCAATGTCAGTTTTTAAAATGGCAGGGTTACCTACGCTCAACTGTTGCATTGCACCTTTAAGCATTTTAATAACGGTTGCAGCACTATCTTCTTGTACACATAAAATACGTAAAGCAGAGCAACGTTGACCAGCGCTATCAAAAGCTGAACTTACAACATCAAGTACGACTTGTTCAGTTAAAGCTGATGAGTCCACAATCATTGCATTTTGACCACCAGTTTCTGCAATGAGGGGAATTGACTGGCCATTTTCAGATAAACGTTTTGCAACGGTTTTCTGTAAAATTTTTGCAACTTCAGTTGAACCTGTAAACATGATGCCATCGATACGACTATCTTGGCTGAGTTGAGCACCAACTGTTTCACCACGACCTGGCAATAACTGCACAGCGCCATGAGGAATACCAGCTTCCCATAAAATTTGCACTGCTTGAGCTGCAATTAATGGAGTCTGTTCGGCAGGTTTAGCAATAACACAGTTACCGCTGACTAATGCAGCCGCGATTTGGCCTGAGAAAATCGCAAGAGGGAAGTTCCATGGGCTAATACAAAGTACAGTACCTAAAGGCTGAATAGTTGTATTAGCTGGAAGGTTCTCAACTTGAGTTGCGTAGTAGCGTAAGAAATCTACAGCTTCACGAACTTCAGCAATCGCATTGGCATAGGTTTTACCACTTTCACGGCAAAGCAATACCATTAACTCTTCAATACGGCTTTCCATCAGGTCAGCTGCACGTTTTAAGTATTGAGCACGTTGATCTTTAGGAGTATTAGCCCATTCTGACTGAGTTTGTTCAGCTGCATTAAGTGCAACTTCGACATGCTTTAGATCAGCTTCTTGTACATGGCCAACAATTTCATCATTTTGTGCTGGGTTTGTAATTGCAACAGAATTACCTTGTTCTAAAGAACCGTTATCTGCCAATAATGGATAGCTTTGCCAAATACGACTACGCAGTTGTTGAGCTGTCTGATCTAATGCTTCAAGTGGAGCATCATTAGCTAAATCATATCCTTTAGAGTTTTTACGGAGCGAACCATACATGTCTAAAGGTAACGGAATAGATGGGTGTTTTAAGCCAACTGAACCTTCAAGTTTAGCTGCGTTGCGAATATCGTAAATTGGAGACTGAATCAGATCTTCAACTTTAAGTGTTTTATCGGCAATACGGTTAACAAATGAAGTATTTGCACCATTTTCAAGTAAACGGCGAACTAAGTAAGCCAACAAAGTTTCATGGTTACCAACAGGAGCATAAATACGGCATGGTACGCCTAATTTATTTTGCTCACGTGGGCCAACAACTTGTTCATAAAGTGGCTCACCCATACCATGTAGGCATTGGAACTCATATTGACCAGCATAATATTTGCTTGGATCAGCTAAATGATAAATCGTTGCTAACGTTTGAGCATTATGAGTTGCAAATTGCGGATAGATGAACTCTGGTGCTGCAAGTAATTTTTTAGCACAAGCGATATAAGATAAATCAGTATGCACCTTACGAGTGAAGACAGGATAGTCATCCATACCTTCGATTTGTGCTTTCTTGATTTCGCTATCCCAATACGCACCTTTCACAAGACGGATCATGAGGCGCTTTTGGCTGCGTTTAGCAAGATCGATAATATAATCAACTACGAAGAAACAGCGTTTTTGGTACGCTTGAATAACGAAACCAATACCTTTCCAGTTCGCAAGTTCCGGTTCGAAGCAAAGACGTTCAAGTAATTCAAGAGAAATTTCTAAACGTTCTGATTCTTCTGCATCGATATTTAAACCGATGTTGTATTGTTTTGCTAAAAGAGCGAGTTCGAATACTTTGCCATAAAGTTCTTGGTGAACACGTTCAATTTGCGCGCGTTGATAGCGGGGGTGTAAGGCAGAAAGCTTAATTGAGATACCTGGGCCATCATAAACGCCTTTACCGTTAGACGCTTTACCAATTGCATGGATAGCTTGCGTATAATCATTGAAGTAACGTTCAGCATCATGTTCGGTTAGAGCAGCTTCACCCAACATGTCGTAAGAATAGCGGAAACCTTTGTCTTCAAGTACTTTTGCATGGTCTACAGCTTCTTCAATGGTTTCACCAGTAACAAACTGTTCACCCATCATACGCATTGCAACATCGACTGCTTTACGAATAATGCCACGGCCACTACGTGCTAAAAGGCCAGTAAGTACACTTGAAAGACTAGTTTGCTTTGGTGTTTCCATCAGCTTACCAGTCAGCATAAGGCCCCATGCAGCAGCATTTACAAACATTAAGCTGCTTTGGCCAACGTGTTCTTTCCAGTTGCCTTGATTGATTTTATCTCGAATCAGTAAATCACGTGTTGCTGAGTCTGGAATACGAAGCAAAGCTTCAGCAAGACACATTAAAGCCACGCCTTCTTGTGAAGAAAGGGAGAATTCTTGTAGTAACCCTTGAACAATACCTGCTTTACCTGAAGAGGTTTTACGTTCACGTAAGTTATGTGCAAGATTAAAAGCAAGGTCATAAATTTTATGATCTAAATCATCAGATACCGCGGCAGCTTGTAATAGCTCTTCTACAGCTTCTGGTTCAGCACGACGCCAAGCTGTGTTAATGCGTTGTTCAAACTCACTTTTATCGTTGAATTCGGTGATATAGCCTTGGTGAGATTTATCCATTTGATGAAAAGTATCCATTGTATTCATATCTGTTTCCGCCAACTAGCTCTCGTACTATTTATCTTGAGTAGAGAGGTTTAGATAATTTATCATTACAGAAGAAACACCGAATAACTCACTATATTTATCCCATTTTTTAGAGGAAAATTCAGATGAATGGCCCATTATTAAGCCTTGATCGCACTGATTTAAAAATTTTGGATATTCTTCAAACAGATGGGCGTATTTCGAACAGTAAATTAGCCGAACTTGTGAATTTATCTCCAACTGCTGTCATGGCACGAGTCCAAAAGCTAACGAAGGATGAATTCATCTTGGGATATGAGGCTAAGTTAAACCCTGTTAAGTTAAATGCTAATTTTTTGGTGTTTGTTGAAGTATTACTGGATAAAACGACACCTAATGTTTTAGATGAGTTTATTGATGCTGTGGTGCATTATCCGGAAATTGTTGAGTGCCATATGGTCAGTGGGGGCTTCGATTTTTTAATTAAATTAAGAAGTGCCAGTATGGAAGAGTTTAGACGTATTGCAGGGCAAGTGTTATGGCAGTTACCTGGGGTAAAAGAAACCCGTAGTTACCCAGTGATGCAAGTCGTGAAGGATACTTCAAAAATTAAAATCAAAACTAAAAATAAATAAAGGGGCCGAAGCCCCTTAGTTTATTTAGATGGATTATACGCTTTCTTTGTAGAGTTTATCTGCTTGTTCAAAGCGTCCAGTTACTGTCGTATTTGGCGCTTTAGTTAAAAGACTCACAACAACGATGCTGATAAATGCAAGGATAAAGCCAGGAATAATTTCGTAAACACCAGTGTCTGCGAAAAGATTTTTCCAGCCAATAACCACAACTGCACCAACGATCATACCCGCTAAAGCACCTTGTAAATTCATACGTTTCCAGAACAATGACAAGATGATAAGCGGACCAAACGCTGCACCGAAGCCAGCCCATGCATAAGCAACAAGACCAAGAACTTTACTATCTGGGTTACCTGCAAGAATAATTGCAAGAACAGCAATGACAAGAACCATTACACGGCCAACCCATACAAGTTCTTTTTGAGATGCATTTTTACGAAGGAAACCTTTGTATAAATCTTCAGTTAAAGCACTTGAACATACCAAAAGTTGACAGCTTAACGTGCTCATAACAGCAGCTAAAATTGCAGCCAAAATGATACCCACAATCCATGGATTGAATAAAATTTTAGTCAATTCCATAAATACAGTTTCAGGGTTTTTGCTCACAACTGCCGCTAATTCAGGGTGTTGCTCAAAATAAGCAATACCGAAGAAACCAGCACCTACAGCACCCATTAAGCATAAAATCATCCATGTCATACCGATACGACGAGCAGCAGGAATAGATTTTACTGAATCAGCCGCCATGAAACGTACAAGGATGTGTGGTTGACCAAAGTAACCAAGACCCCATGCCATGGAGGATAAAACTGCTACCACACCAAAATCTGAGATGAGATTAAATGCATGCGGACGTGCAGTTTCAATGAGAGTAACAAAATGAGTTGTGTCCCCGATCGCAAGGTAAGTCACGATTGGCGTTAATATCAGGGCAAAAATCATCAATCCAGCTTGGAATGTATCAGTCCAGCTAATTGCTAAGAATCCACCGATACAAACATAACTGATGGTTGCAATAGCACTAAGCCAAATTGCAGTGTTGTATGACATACCGAATAAATTTTCAAATAAACGGGCGCCCGCCACCATGCCTGAAGCACAGTAAATAGCGAAGAAAACCAAGATGATAACGGCAGAGAAAATACGGAGTACTTTTTTCTGGTCGTCAAAACGGCTTGTAAAATAATCTGGCAAAGTTAATGCATTGTTTTGAATTTCAGTATGAACGCGTAATCGACCAGCAACCAGTAGCCAGTTAAGCCAAGCACCGATAATAAGACCAATTGCAATCCACGCTTCAGATAGGCCAGAAAGATAAATTGCTCCTGGTAAGCCCATGAGTAGCCAGCCACTCATGTCTGATGCGCCTGCGGATAACGCAGTAACGAAACTGCCTAAACTACGACCACCAAGAATATAATCTGAGAAGTCGCTTGTAGCACGGTAGGCAAATAAGCCAATAAGTACCATTGCTACGATGTACACCATAAACATGATGAGGGTGGGATCAAAATAACTCATGATGGATGTGTGTCCTTATATCCATAATCCGTGATTGTAACCTAATCCAGGTCGCTGTTTTCTTGTACGGCATTCAAGAGGTTGAGATTCAACCACAAAAGAATTTTTTTGCTCTGTTATTTTTATATTGTATTTTTGTATCTTTGTGTAAATCGGTGTAATTTAAATTACAATCTAAAAAATATATTATTAATCATGTATTTGTGATTTTTTAATATTTTGTTTTTTTGAATTTTCTTGAGAAAAATAAATTTTATAAAAAAATAACTCTATATTTAGTTACAAAGTGAGTGGAGGGAAAAATTTTATTGCGCGAAATTAGAACAAAGTTGGAAAATTTGACAAAATTTTGTCCAAAAAATAATAATTTTTATTCAAATTAAATTGATTTAGTACTTAAAAATAGGAGTCAATTGGTTAAATTCTTAAAAAGTTCATGCATTCCTTGAGTAGCTGACATCTTTAACAATTCGTATTGTTGAGGAACACGTCCATGATCTGCTTTGGGATCTATATAGTATGCTTTACATTGAGCTGCAATTTCATGCACTAAACCTGCAACAGGATATACGCTTAATGTCGACCCGATTACAATAAAAATGTCTGCACTTTGCACGACTTTAATTGCTTCTTCATAAGCAGGTACAGCTTCACCAAACCAAACAACATGTGGACGAAGAGGATATCCATCTGGGCAAAGGTCGTGTTCTAAATCTAATTTCCAACCGTTAATGTCATAAAACTGAGTTGTGAATTGTGCCTTTGGCCCCGAGCTTTTTGCTAACCGAATGTTTCCATGCAAATGTAAAACGTTGGAACTTCCTGCGCGTTCATGCAAATCATCAATATTTTGAGTAATAACTTGTACTTCAAAATAGTCTTGTAGCTTGGAAATATATTGATGAGCTTGATTAGGTTGAGATTCTAAAATATTTTTGCGTCTTTCATTATAAAAGCGTTGAACTAAAGCAGGGTTCTTTTGCCATGCTTCAGGTGTGGCAACTTGCTGAATGTCATAATTTTCCCATAGACCATTACTGTCACGAAAAGTGCTAATTCCACTTTCGGCACTCATACCCGCGCCAGAGAATACAACAAGTTTAGTCATATAGGTCACCGAATCAGATAACTGATTTTAAATTAACTGCATAAACAAAGAAAAAAACCAGTCTAAATCTAAACTGGTTTTTATTAAATCTTGAAAACTATACCTATCTTATAGGCCAGCTTCATATTCTGCATTTGTTAAAAGTTTTTCAACATCTGCAATATTGTCTGGTTTGATTTTATAAATCCAGCCTTTGCCGTATGGATCATCATTTACAAAATCAGGATCATCTTCAAGGTCAGTATTTACTTCTACTACAGTGCCTGAAACAGGAGCATGGATGTCCGAAGCAGTTTTCACTGATTCAACAACTCCAGCTTGTTCGCCAGCTGTAACTTGACTACCAACTTCAGGAGTTTCGACATACACCAAATCGCCAAGCTCATCTTGTGCATGGTCAGTAATCCCTGTAATAACAAGATCACCTTCAATTTTTACCCACTCATGTGTACGTGCATACTTCAGTTCCGAAGGGTGATTCATGGTAACTCCTTAAGCTTGTGTCCAATAGTTTTAAACATTATAAGTATGGGTCTTTACGCCAGTTGCTTGGGCTGCGGCCACTCCAGCGTTTAAAAGCACGGCTAAAATTTGCAACGTCCGAATAGCCAAGTTCATCTGCAATCTGTTCAAGACTATAATCTGTACGCGAAAGCAAAGATGTTGCATGTCGATAGCGTACTTCATCAACTAATGTAGAAAAGGAAGTTCCTTCTGCTGCCAATTGACGTTTAAGTGTGCGGTCCGACATATGTAGGCATTCTGCTACATTTTCTATGCTTAAGTAATGTTGTTCAGAATTACTTAAAATATCACGAACTCGCATTGCTAAACGTCGGCGCTCACCCAAAGCGGAAAGTTCAGCTTCACATTGGTTAATGGCAACTTGACTTGCAATAGGGTCGGCGTTGACTAATTTAAGTCCTAAATACTTTTTATCAAAACTTGAAATTAAATGTGGTTGGTTAAAGCGAATTGTGCTGCTTAGTTTATTTTTATATTTGTCAAAACCTTCTGGCTCTGGAAAATCTAAGTCTACATCTCCAGCTAAATCGTCAATGCCAGTCATAGCTTTTGCCATGCTCATGATACCAATGGTTAAACCTAAAACGATTTCTGTACGTAAAGGCTCAAGTTCAATATCACACTGTAATTGTAAGGTCGCCTTGGGTCCAAAAGTTGAGAAATATAATTGTAAAAAGGGCAGGCGTAGCTGAATAAAGCGTGCTGCGAGTGCAATTGCTTCTGTAATATCTTTGGCTGTCATAATTGCATAGCCAATGAAACCATGAATTGAAATACGCATTTGAGTACCAAGATGGTAACCCAAAGTCGTTTCACCAGTTAGTTTAAGAGCGTGTTTAACCAGTTCATTTGCTACTGGTGTAGAAATACGATAGTCAGGGTCAGCCAGTTGCTCGCTTGTAAGATGAAATGGAGCAAATAATGTTTCATCGTTGTATCCCCAACGTGAAACGACATCTAATAGCAATAAGCCATAGACACCCGGAATACCCTGATCTTGACGAGCTGAGGTAATTTTCATATGCGTTCCATTGCTCTCATCAATTTTTCACATGCATTTCTTACACATCTTGTCATGAAATATAATCTGAGTTTATAAAAACTGTTAGACAATCATATCAACCATTTTTAAACATTCTTTTTAAAGACAACAATTTTTGTTGTTGAAATAAGTAAGACATCCCCATGCTGATTTAAGGCTTGTGTAACGTAACTTACAATACCACGATCCAATTTTGTTTTGGATGGGGTGATAGCTGAAATTTCAGTCTCAACATGAATTCTATCACCCGGTCGAGTGGGGCGTGGCCACCGCAAACTAGATTCTGAACCTATCAAACCTCCATGAATAGGCATGCATTCGGTCCATAAACGCATAGTGATGGCAGAAGTGTGCCAACCACTGGCAGCAATCCCTTGAAAAATAGGATCATGCTTAGCTTGCTCTTCATCTATGTGAAATGGTTGAGGGTCATAGGAATTTGCAAATTTTTTGATTTCATCTAAGGTGATTTCATATTCACGACTAATAAAACGATCACCAATTTTCAAATCTTCTAAATAAAGCATTAATCTTGACCCTGTAAAACTTTTTGTTCAATTAGGAAGCCGCCTGTTTGACGTTTCCATAATTGTGCATATATTCCATTTTGCGCAATTAACTCTTCATGTGTTCCTTGCTCAGCAATTTGGCCTTCATCAAGAACAATTAAACGATCCATTTGTGCAATAGTAGATAATCGGTGTGCAATTGCAATAACAGTTTTATCAACCATAAGGTCATTTAAACTTGACTGGATAGCTGCTTCAACTTCTGAATCTAATGCACTAGTGGCTTCATCTAAAATGAGAATAGGGGCATCTTTTAAAAATACACGTGCAATAGCAATACGTTGTCTTTGACCACCAGAAAGTTTTACACCACGTTCACCTACTTGAGCGTCATATCCATTACGACCCTTTAAATCTACCAATTGAGGTATAAATTCGGCAGCTTTTGCTTTCTTTACAGCATTTTTCATATCGGCATCAGATGCATCTGGACGTCCATACTTAATATTTTCCGCGACTGAGCGATGTAATAAAGACGTATCTTGTGTTACCAAGGCAATATTCGCTCTTAGACTATCTTGAGTCACATCTTCAATATTTTGCCCATCAATTAAAATTGCACCTTGCTTAAGGTGATAAAAATGTAAAAGCAACTGAATAAGCGTAGATTTGCCTGCTCCAGAACGTCCAACAATTCCTATCTTTTCACCAGCTTTAATTTTTAAGTTGAAGTGATTAATCACATTTTTATTGTTATAAGCAAAGCTTACATCTTTAAATACAATCTCGCCTTGGCTTACTTCAAGTGTTTTTGCATCAGGTTTGTCTTGAATATTAATTTTTTTACCTAAAGTTTGCATACCATCTTGAATGGTTCCAACATTTTCAAATAATGCGGACATATGCCACATCATAAACTCAGCCATACTATTAAGTTTTAAAATCATGGCAGTAGTCGCTGCAATTACACCTAATGCTGCTAAACCTTGAGTCCATAGCCAAACTGAGGTACCAATAACGCCAATAAATAAGACGGCTGATAGCATGTTGATACTTATTTCAAAAAGAGTGCCTAAACGCATCTGAGCATAGACTGTTGTCATAAACTCTTTCATTGATGCTTTTGCATATTGGCTCTCACGTCCCGCATGAGCAAATAATTTAACTGTTTGAATGTTGGTGTAAGCGTCGGTAACGCGACCAGTCATAATTGATCTAGCGTCGGCTTGCTGCTGAGATACTTTACTTAAACGAGGAATAAAGAACCAAGCACTTAATAAGAATAAGGTTAACCAAACTAAAAGTGGTATTAGCAAAATTGTTGAAATTGAGCCCAGAACAATACTAACGGTAATAAAGTAAATAGCGACATAAGCCAACATATCGCCCAAAATAATCCAGAATTCACGAATGGCTAGAGCCGTTTGCATAACTTTTGCAGAAAGTCGACCAGCAAAGTCGTTATGGAAAAAATCTAAGCTTTGTTTCAATAAAAGATTATGAAAACGCCAACGCAAACGCATTGGAAAAGTACTATATAAAATCTGATGTTTTACAATAGATTGAATATTTACAAAAAAGATATTGGTAAATAAAACACCAATTAAAAGTAGTAAATCAGTCGTGTGCTGACTTAAAAAACTTTCAGGGCGACTACTACTTAACCAATCTACGAGTTGTCCAATCTTTGAAAAAAGTAAGGCTTCAAAGCTTGCCGCACCTGCTGTAAAAAGAATAAGTAAGAATAAGTATGGGCGTAAGCCTTCCGTTGCTTGCCAGACAAATGGAAAAAAACGAGTCGGTAAAGGTTCATCCAGACCTTTTGTTGGGTAGGGATCTACAAGTTTTTCAAACCACTTCAGCATGAATTACTACCTTTAAGACAAAAGCCACTTCATTAAGTCTTTGCAATTAAATTTACAAAAAAGTCAGTTAGATCAATATCACTTCGGTTTTCGATCTTTTGAATATGCACAAATACACATGAACTGATTATGTTGTACGTCATTCATTTGTACATGACGTAAATTTGGATGCTTGAAGAAATCTTCAAGATTGTCGCGAAGACTTAAAAAATTATGATTTATTATATCGGGATTAATAGATAAAGTGGTGAAGGAATTTATTCTTTAAGTATTTTTTCTTACTATTTTGAACAATTGTTAAATTAATACTTTTTAAACCCATTTGAAAAAGGCCTTTATATTTGCATTATAAAGGCCCTTGTATGTCTTACCACATTAAATCATCAGGAATAACATAAGCTGCATATGGATCTTCTTCATCTGTGGTCTGTTCATTGGACTCAGCATTGTTCAATAAAATAAAACCTTTCATCTTCTGATCAATTTTTTCAGCTAATGCTTTAGGTAAGTAAGCATATTGATTTTGATCTTTAGCAATGACTAGACTGCCTGAAACAAGGGCATTATATACTTGCTGAGAAATATATACCTTCTTGATCTTACTCTCATCAATAAATTGATAAACACTATCACCATCAGTATTTGAAATTTTATGATGTTTAATCATTTGAATAATTGACGCTTTGAGGGCTTTTTCCTCAAGTTGTTGTTGTTTTTCTAAATTTAAAGCCTGATCTTTAGCTAACTTTTCTTGTTGAGCTTTTTCAATATTCGCTTTGATTTCGGCCTCATTACTTTGGCCGATACGTTGTTCGTGATGAGCTTGTTTTGTTAATTTCTTTGCTTTTTTATTATCCACTAACCCAGCTTTTAGTAGCTGGGCTTGTAAGGCATTTTTAACCATGACTTAATCCTTATGTGAAGTTGAAGGGCTATAGAAGTAAACTACCCAGTAAGAAATACTTAAGACTAAGCTTAAAGTTGCTGGCAATAAAAATGCTTGTAACTTTAATTGCGGATGTACCAGCGCGGCGAGAATTCCACCCAGCAGAAAACCTGCAAAAATTAGTAAGTGTAAAACTATACGCCGGTTTTCTACCTGTAAGCCTCTAGCTTTATATCCAAGTGCTAAACCAATATCTGTTAAAACGCCAGATAGATGGGTAGTTCGAATAATGGTTCCTTTATAATGGCTAACCATTGCATTTTGTAGGCCCATCGCTGTACAAGCCCATAATAATCCATAGCGTGGAAAATAAGGAAGTAATAGCCAACAAAGAAAAATGAATAAAGCAACAAGACTCAAAGGTAAGCCATAGCGTCGACCTAGACGAAAATGGCTGCTGCCTAAAATAAAACCACTATAAAATGAACCGCAAACATAACAAATGATCACCAGAAGCAAGAAAATGATATGTTCTGGTTGCCACTCTACCAAACTCATAGCTAGCATACTAACGTTGCCAGTCATGTGTGAAATTGATTGATGCAAAAGGGTAATTAACCCTAATACATTAATCATTCCGGCATTGAATGCCAGTAAAAAGGCTCCAAGTTGGAACCAGTTTGGTAGACGTTGAAATGGCATTTCGTTTAGGAAGCTTGTTTCGAACGAATATCTACAGCTGCGGTAAATAAAACGTCTGTAGAAGAGTTAAGCGCTGTTTCTGTAGAGTCTTGCAATACACTGATAATCATACCAATAGCTACAACTTGCATCGCAATTTCAGTTGAAATGCCAAATAAACTACAAGCTACTGGAATCAGAAGTAAAGAGCCACCAGCTACACCGGAAGCACCACATGCTGAAACTGTAGCAACAACTGATAAGATGAGCATTGTTGCAAAATCAACATGAATTCCAAGCGTATGAACAGTTGCTAGTGTGAGTACAGTAATTGTCACTGCCGCACCAGCCATATTTACTGTCGCACCTAATGGAATAGAGACACTTGCTGTAGATGGATTAACACCTAAACGCTCTGCTAAATCTAAGTTAACTGGAATGTTGGCTGCTGAGCTTCGTGTAAAGAAAGCAGTAATCCCACTTTCTTTAAGGCATTTAAACACGAGAGGGTATGGGTTCCCACGTATAGTAAGCGCAACAAGAATTGGATTGATAACTAAAGCAACAAAGAACATCGTACCTAACAGTACTACTAATAATTGCGCATAACTTTCAAGTGTTGCGAGACCCGCATCTGCAAAAGTTACTGCAACCAATCCGAAAATGCCGACAGGTGCAAAAGCAATTACTTTATGAATAATAGCACTAACAGCATGTGCAACATCCTGCATGACTTCTTTTGTGGTGTCTGAGCTATGGCGCATCGCTAAACCAAGGCCAATTGCCCAAGCTAAAATACCGATAAAGTTTGCTTCACTAATGGCTTGAACAGGGTTAGCAATAAAGCTTAAAAGCAAGTTTTTCAGAATGTCAGCTAAACTGCCTGGTGCTTGCAAATCATTGTGTGAAACAGTGTTGAGGAACAAAGTACTAGGAAAAGAAAGACTAACAATCACAGCTGTGAAAGCAGCAAGCAACATACCTACTACGTATAAAATCATGATTGGACGTAAATTCGCACTATGGCCCACCTGAAAGTTGGCAATAGAAGAAAGTACTAATACAAAGACTAAAATAGGGGCAACAGACTTTAATGCTTTAATAAAAAGCTCACCAAATAAACTTAAATATGGCGTAATGTCTGGAAATAGTAATGCAACGCCAATACCTAAAATAATGGCGATAATAATCTTGGCTACCAAGCTTAATCGAGAAAGGAATTCAAGCATATAAAGACCTTATTAACCTATTCATGGCTAAAGGTTGAACAAGCGGAGTATTTTATACTTAAGTTATGGGAATCTTAAGCTTTTTTATGCTAACTAGAGATTTTTATAGTAGATGGTAATATTAAGTCATTGTTTTAGTTTTGGTTAATTTTAAATTTTAAATTTTTTTATTGGAGGCTTTGCTTGTTAATTGTTCGTCAAGTAAATGAATTATATCAAAAGGGGTGAAAGTGCCGAATGAACTCCGGAGAAATAAATTGATAACAGATTAAATGGTATCGGTGAGGCTTTGGAAAAGCTACGCGAATTTTCAAAACTTTGTGCTTCGACTAGGCTCTAAGCTTTCAAGCTGAAAAATCGCATATTTCAGGAAATTACTACTATTATTATAAAATTATAATTTAAAAATATTATTTACTTGCACAGTACAGCTGATGAAGCGTATTTAAAATTGAATGCATATTGTCATCCTTAATAGAATAAAAAATTTGCTTGCCATCACGACGAGTTGATACAACATCACTTTTACGTAACATCATAAGCTGTTGTGAAAGAGTGGGCTGTGTAATTTGGGTCTTCTCTTCAATCTGTGAGACATTTAGCTCCTCGTAAGCTAAGTGACATAAAATTAATAAACGATCTGTATTAGCCAAAGATTTTAGAATTCCCACGACTGAATCAGCCGCATTTTTCATTTCTTCAATTTGGAGTCCATCTTTCATACTTTATACCTATATCAATATAGCGGGCATAGTATAGATTGATCTTGCTGAAATGAATGTAGCAAAACTAATCAATCCAATTGTTTTTGTTGAAAAGCAATATAAGGGGAACTGATAAATAAGTAGTATTTTTAATTAAAAACAGTTGTTTGTATTTCTTTTGTGTTTAAAATGTTGCATTGTGTTATAAGTTTAATTGTTAAGTATAAGTGAATTGAAGCCAGCGTGAAATAAGCCTTATTTCATTCCGATAAATAGTTAAATCTAATTTATCTTTGAATGAAACAAAAAAAATGATTGAGTTTTTATTTTTTAAATATATAATCTGTTTTGTACAGACAGGTCTGTATATTTTGGTTTAGTAAGGTCGAAAAAAACGTCTAATTTTGAACCAAAATGACTTTCAGACGCAGCGTGATAGATAAGAAGAATATTAATATAAGAAGAAGAATGTCACGCTTTATTTTTAAGCAGCTCTTTCAAAGTCGATTAATTTTTCAACTCGATTCCAATAATCATAAATTTTTATTGAACCATGCTCGACCTGAGCTTGAATGGTCATACCTTCCAATATATTAACGAGTAGTAAAGATAAAGGACCTGGTTCTTTTACATCATATTGGTTGAGAAGATTTTGCATGAGTTGAGTCAACCAAGCTTTATACAAAGTGGCAGGTTGATGCGTTGACGGATATTGTTTTAAAACCTCTTCCAAAGCTTTTTGAAACATACAGCCATTAAAGTCTTCACTATTAAACCAGTCGGAATACCATAAAAATACTGCTTTAATTCTCGCAAGAGGGTCTAACTCATCATGTTTTGATAAGGCCGAGGTAAGAGAGTTCTGTAAAAGCGTGTTTCGTAGAAGTAGACATTCTTCAATTAATTTTTCTTTTGATGGAAAATGCTTGTAGAAAGTCATTTTTGCAACGCCAGATTCATTAATGATGCGATCCACACCTATAGAATTGTAGCTATACGAGTTAAAAAGTCTTAATGCGGTGTTAATAATGTCATCTTTCTTCGACATATTTTTAGCCTCTCACAAATGAATTGCTATTAGCTTGTGAACTGTGATCTGTATTAATGAAAATCTGGATCTTTAATTTTACAAGGTATTGTTTGTTATTGATAGAAAAAAGATATTATTTTTTTAAACTGTAACGTTTAAATTTTAAGGCAAAAGTAAGTAAGAAATATGTCGTTTTTTTAATCATGAAGCTTTTCTATTTTTAATTCTCATTTCAAGATTTCTTTAAAGTTTAATAATCTTAACTACATACTATTTAAGATTTTTTTAGATAAATTTAACGAATAATAATTGAATGTATTTTTGAGTTTGCTTGCTAATTTAAAAAGTAGGTTTTCCACTTTCATGAAAAAACCTACTTTTATTAAAACATTTACTCTGCAGGGGGTAAAAGCATCAGAATAGATTCATTTAATAAGTGAGCAACGTTTTCTAGTGTTTCGTCATCATTAAATTGGCTATCAAATGGCAGGCTCTCTCCATTGGCAATCGCTTTTAATTTTTGCATAAAGGGTTCAGCTATAAATAGAACTTCACCATTTCCCCAAAAATTTATGGTTCCGTTTTGTTCTGTATAAAGTAGTCGAGAGGCTGGCTCTAAAAGAACTTCGTATCCTTCGTGTAAAATTTCTTTCAAATCATCGGCTTCAATTTCATCAGCTTCTGGAATATTATCCGGATATTTAGGTTCACTCATATAAGACATAATAGCGGCATCAAGTGCTGATGAATCTTTTAATTGAGCTAAAACTAAGTCTTTTAAATGGCTCAGTTCAGTTGTGTTAATTTCACCAATTTTCCCCATCTGTTTGCGTGCAATGTCTACAACAGGATTTTGCAATAAAGTATTAGCTGAAAATTGATCACTAATACGTTCCATCATTCCTGCAACGTTTGGCATGCGAAAGCCAAATGAGAAAGTTAAGCAATCGTCTTCTGCAACGCCATAATGTGCCATTCCAGGCGGAACATACAGTAAATCACCTGGTGCTAGTACTTCATCAAATTGTACGTCTATTTCTGGTAAAAGTTTTAATGGTTGATTAGGTACAAATGCAGTATTTACATCGCACATTTGTCCTAATTGCCAGCGTCTGTGTCCGTGACCTTGAACTAGAAACACATCATAAAAATCAAAATGTTTTCCAACTGAACCGCCTTTAGGTGCATAAGACACCATAATATCGTCACGGCGCCATTGAGGAATAAAAGGAAATTTTTTCCAAAGCTCAGAAAGGTCAAAAGAGTAGTGGTCTACTGCCTGTACTAAAAGCGTCCATAATTTTGGTAGCTTTTGAAAGTCACCTTTGGTTAGAGGTGAAGACTTGACGTGCCATTCATTTGGATTTCTATCTTTTTGGCGAATGAGTCGGGCACTCGCATGTTCTTCCAAAGCAAGTTCTTGCACATCTTGCGGTTCTAAAAGACCTACAATCTCTGGCAATCCGTTACGTACCAGCAAAGGTTTTTTCTGCCAATATTCTGCTAAGAATTGTTCGGCAGTAATACCGCCTAAAACTGCTAAAGGTTCTGTCATGGAAATAACCTATTTATAAAAACATCTAAAATTAAGGAATCTGTAGACCAAGCTGCCTTAAAATATGGCAAAGTTGAATCATGGGTAAACCCATAAGAGTCGTCTGGTCTTGGCCTGTCATTTTTTCGAACAAACTAATTCCTAAACTTTCACACTTAAAGCTACCAGCACAATGGAGTGGTTGATCTAATGCAATATATCGTTCAATTTCAGCTTGATTCAAGGTTCGGAATTTAACTTGATAATGTTCAACAAGCGTTTGTTCAAAATTCCTGTCAAGCCATTGCACACTGAGTGCGGTACTAAAGTAGACAGTTCGGCCTGAGTTTTCTGCTAACTGTAATGTGGCATTTTCAATGGTCATCGGTTTACCAATAAAGTCATTGGGAGCATGTTCTCGCCATGCGACTTGATCGGAACCAATAATAATTGCATGTGGGTTTTGTGAAGCAATTACTTGGGCTTTTGTGAAAGCCAACCTTTTTGCAAGTTCATCCGCATGGATCTCATTCCGAGGGCTCTCATCAATATCTGGACTAACACAGATATAGTTAATTCCTAAGCGATCCATTAAGGCTTTGCGTGTTTGACTGCTTGATGCCAAAATAATTTGTGGCTGTACCATTACACTGCAAATTCCATTAAAACATCTAAAGGTACATAGCTTAATACAGCTTGATGACATGCATGTATCTTAATGGGAGGGGCTTGACCTGCTTGATAAGCTTCTACCCAACGAGTTACACAGATACACCAGAAATCACCGGGCTTTAGGCCTGGGAAATCTACTTCTGGTAAAGGGGTAATAAGATCATTCCCAATTTTTTGTGAAAAATTTAAGAAATCAGAGGTCATTTGCGCACATACAGTATGCTGACCAAGGTCTGTGACTGCTGTGTGGCAAAAGCCATTTCTAAAATAGCCAGTAATAGGGTCGAAACAACAACTTGCTAAAGGTTCCCCTAAAACATTTAAACGATTGATTTGTGGATCTGGATGAATAGACATAATGGATGAAATATCAAATGACTATCTCTATCATAATCAAAACTGGGGCTTTCTACAGCTTTTATGCAAAAAAACTAACCTTTTTTGATGTAATCATTTAAAATTGGCGCGTTTTTAAAATCATAAAGAGAGCTTTACATGAATTTTCAGCGTATGACTGACCTTAACTTAACAGGTAAACGCGTCCTTATTCGTGAAGATTTAAACGTTCCTGTCAAAAATGGTGTGATTACTAGCGATGCTCGCTTGCGCGCAGCATTACCAACTATTAAAGCTGCTTTAGAAAAAGGTGCAGCTGTGATGGTGTTTTCGCATCTAGGTCGTCCTGTTGAAGGTGAACCAAAGCCAGAACAATCACTTGCGCCAGTCGCTGCTTATTTAACAGAAGTATTGGGCCAAGACGTTAAATTGTTAACAGATTACCTAGATGGCGTAGAAGTTGAAGCTGGTCAAGTCGTACTGCTTGAGAATGTGCGCTTTAACCATGGTGAAAAGAAAAACAATCAAGATCTTGCACAAAAATATGCTGCATTATGCGATGTATTTGTTATGGATGCATTTGGTACTGCTCACCGTGCAGAAGCATCTACTGAAGGTGTAGCTCGTTTTGCTCCTGTTGCAGCAGCGGGTCCTTTATTGGCAGCTGAATTAGATGCACTTGGCCGTGCAATGCAAACTCCTGAAAAACCGATGGTTGCAATTGTTGCTGGTTCTAAAGTTTCAACTAAACTTGATGTTTTAAACTCACTTTCTAGTATTTGTGATCAACTTATCGTTGGTGGCGGTATTGCAAATACATTCTTGGCAGCTGCTGGTTTTAATGTTGGTAAATCATTATACGAAGCTGACTTGGTTGAAACTGCAAAACAAATTGCTGCGAAAGTAAGTGTTCCACTGCCTACTGATGTTGTGGTTGCCGATGCGTCGCAAATTAATTTTGAAGATTTCTTAGGTTCGTTAGCAGCAGCGCAAGCAGTTGTGAAGAAAGTAGAAGATGTAACATCAAATGATATGATTTTAGATGTTGGTCCGGAAACAGCTAAAGCATTTGCAAATATTTTAACAACATCAAAAACCATTCTTTGGAATGGTCCTGTAGGCGTATTTGAAGTTGATCAGTTTGGTGAAGGTACTAAAGTACTTTCTTTAGCTGTTGCACAATCTGCTGGTTTCTCGATTGCTGGTGGCGGAGATACTTTAGCCGCAATTGATAAATATAACGTTGCTGATCAAATTGGTTATATTTCTACAGGTGGCGGTGCATTCCTTGAGTTTGTTGAAGGGAAGACTTTGCCAGCAGTTGCAGTTTTACTTGAGCGTGCTTAATACTGTTATCTAAAAAATAAGAAGGGATTGGGTTACCAGTCCCTTTTTTCATGGATAGGTCATTAAACTGTCATATATCTGCAATAAAATAGCGAGCATTAAATCACCAACTGTGGACAATAGTGATGAATTTAAAGCTTACATTTGCTGCTCTGTTAATTGTACCGATGATGTTGACTGCTTGTGCTAAGAAAGATGAAGCATCTCAGGCTGGACAAGAATCGGCAGCTTCTACTGCTGTTTCTGACAAAGTAACACCTGAGCAACAAGCAGCAATTGATGCGATTGATAAGCCAGTTTTAGATGAAAAGAATACCGATGTGGTTGAAGGTAGTGCACCAAGTGAGGCTGCTGCTTCAGAAACACATTAATTTGTTGTTTTTTGTTAAAAAATCCCTGCATATGCGGGGATTTTTTTTGAAATACTGTGATTTGTTGCTGAATTGAAATAAATGAAAGGGTAGAATAACCCGCACTACCTGGGAGGATATTATGGCACTCATTTCAATGCGCCAGCTCTTGGATCACGCTGCTGAACATAACTACGGCGTACCAGCATTTAACGTAAATAACTTAGAACAAATGCGCGCAATCATGCTTGCCGCGGATGCAACCAATTCACCTGTAATTGTTCAAGCATCAGCTGGAGCTCGCAAATATGCAGGCGCTCCATTCTTACGCCATCTTATTTTGGCTGCAATTGAAGAATGGCCACATATTCCAGTGGTAATGCACCAAGACCATGGTACAAGCCCTGATATCTGTCAGCGTTCAATTCAGCTTGGCTTTAGCTCAGTGATGATGGACGGTTCATTAGGTGTAGATGGTAAAACACCTACATCTTACGAATACAATGTTGATGTAACTCGTAATGTTGTTGCTTTAGCACATGCATGTGGTGTTTCTGTCGAAGGTGAGATTGGCTGTTTAGGTAGCCTTGAAACTGGTATGGCTGGTGAAGAAGATGGTGTGGGTGCTGAAGGTGTACTTGACCATTCTCAACTTCTAACTTCTGTTGAAGAAGCGACTCAGTTCGTTGCTGATACAAATGTTGATGCGCTAGCAATTGCAGTAGGTACTTCACACGGTGCGTATAAATTTACGCGTCCACCTACAGGTGATATCTTGGCAATTGACCGCATTAAAGAAATTCATGCGGCATTACCAAATACTCACCTTGTAATGCATGGTTCGAGTTCTGTTCCGCAAGAATGGTTAAAGGTAATCAATGAGTTTGGCGGTAATATTGGCGAAACTTATGGTGTGCCTGTTGAGCAGCTTGTAGAAGCAATCAAACACGGTGTACGTAAAATCAACATTGATACTGATTTACGTTTAGCTTCAACTGGTGCGATTCGTCAATTTTTGGCTGAGAATCCATCTGAGTTTGATCCACGCAAATACTTTGCTAAAACAGTTGATACAATGAAGCAAATTTGTATCGATCGTTATGAAGCGTTTGGTACAGCTGGAAATGCTGACAAGATCCGTCCAATTTCTTTAGAGAAAATGGTTGATCGTTATAAATAATTCCCGTTAGGGTTTAATTTAAAAAAACCGGTTATTTATATAACCGGTTTTTTATTAAGTGAATTTTATTCAAAAAAAACCTGCGATGAACACAGGTTTTGATGACGATAAAAGAACTTATTTCTGTAAGTTCTTTTTGTCTAGACTTGGATCTTTGATTTCTACATATGCATTTGCACGCACTTCGCGTAACCAGCTATCGATTTCAGTGTTAAATTGGCGTTCACCTAGAATTTGACGTGCCATACGCTCTTGATATTCGTGAGTCATATCTTTTTCACGTTTCTCAGTTACTTGTAAGATATGCCAACCGAATTGAGTCTGGAATGGTTCGCTGATTTCACCTACAGGAATTTCCTGCATTTTCTTATCAAATTCAGGCACCATCATGCCGGGAGTTACCCAACCTAAGCTACCGCCATCGCGCGCTGAACCTGTATCATTAGAATAGGTAGCTGCAAGTGTTGCAAAATCATCGCCAGCTTTTAAGCGTTTATAGATGTTGTCAATAATTTGCTTGGCATTTTCAAGGCTGACCACTTCAGATGGTTGAATGAGAATGTGGCGAGTTTGAAATTGAGGTACTAAAGCTTTTTGCTCATTTTGTTTACGCTCAATAAGCTTTAAAACATGTACACCATCACGTACTGAAATTAAGTCAGTTGTTTGGCCGTCTTGTAATGGAGTAATACGTGCTGCAAGTTCAGCAGGAATGTCTGAAAGTGGACGGAACCCCATGTCAGCACCATCAACTTTTACATTTGCAGTCGAAAGTTTTTTCAATGCGTTTATATCATTACTTTGTGCAAGCTTTGAACGTACTTCTTGAGCCACAGATTGAACTTCCTGTGGATTATCACCAGCAATACGCATATGAATTACATGTGCTTGGTTGCCTAAAGCAGCTTGACCCTGAGGTGATTTTAAGAAGTTTTCTACATCTTGATCACTAATTTTAATACGAGACATGACTTGTTGTTGACGCAAACGACTAATTGCTAAATCTTCAGCGATTCGACCGCGTAAACTTTCATAAGTCCCTGGTGCCATAGCATCTAGCTTTTGCTGGAAGGCTTCTAAGCTCTTAGTTCCAGATTGACTTGCTACTTTTAATACGGCTTCATTTAAGCTTTTTTCATCAGGTTTGATACCATATTTTTTAACTTGCTCAAGTTGTGCCTGACGCAAGATTAATTGATCTAACACCTGAAATTGTAAATATTGCTGAGGTGGAACCTCTTTTTTTTGTGCTTGTAGTTCGTGAGCGGCTTCAGCCATCCCTTGTTGAAGATCGCTTTTTAAAATTACGCTATTGTCCACAATTGCCACAACTTCATCAGCGGGTTGGGCAAAACTATGCATTGATGAAGAGATTAGGGCAGCAAGGGTAGTTGCTTTAAAAAACTGTTTAAGATGCTTTGTCTTCATTAACGTTGTGTCCAAGATTGATTAATTTTGTTAAAACCTAAAACGCGATTTTCAAGTAAAGACGCGAGTTTATTGTTTAAACCACCTAAACCTTTTAGTGTAATTTCGGCCATAATGGCGCGTTTTTCACTAACATCTGGAGATTTTGGATCATCTAGGTCGTTGTAGTATGAGCGGCCATAGACTGAAATACCCCAGCAACATGATTCATAGTTAACGCCTAATAAAATCTCACGCGCAACATCGTTATCCATGTCGTATTGTACGTGCCCCATAATACGCCAATTGTCTTTAATTGGTTGTATAAACGATGCAACAACCTGATCGTAAGTATCTTGACGGCCTACAATATCTTTGCGATAGAAATAGCCTAAGTTATATAGATTTCCTTTATCTCCAGTATAATAAACTTGGAAATCACGCTGAGCGTTATCACCATTAGACATCCATGCTGAGTTGGCTGCGATAGTGAAGTTTTGATTTAACTGGCTTGTTAAACTTACAACTGGACCAGTATTGCGTTCGGTATCAATCTCGTCTTGTTGCTTTAATGTCACACGGCGGTCTTCAAAATAATAACTTTGACCAACACTCGCACGTAAACGTTCTAAGCCTACTGTGTCAAAAAGACTATAACTTACGCCAAGGGATAGAAAGTTGTTGTCTTCAAGACGGTCATGTCCGTAGAAGCGGTAAGGGTTAAATAATTGATCGTAACTTACTGATGCTGAAGTTGAGTCAAAGTTTGGAGAACTGTCTTGGTTTTTGTATGGAGCATATGCATAAAATGCACGAGGGGTAAGGGTTTGTAAATACTTGCCCTCACGTTCAAAATTCAGTCCAGTGTCCAATGTAAATTGAGGTACAACTACTGATTTATTTTCAGAACCGCCATCTAGACCTTGAGATGCAATACTGTCTTTATCATAGAATGTTTGAATAGATCGTACGGAAACTTCAGGTATTACAAATGCTGCTGGTGTGCGGTAGTTGTAGCGCGTTGCAAACTGGTTATAGATACGTGTACCACTACTTTCCTGAGCAGAATCATCAGTAATTGATTTCTTGAAGTATGCAGTATCGTTATTGAATTCGTACTGTAAGCCTAATGGATTGCCTGTGACATAATTCAATAAGAATTGTGGTAAACGCGCATAAGGCTTATCAACATCCGCAATTTCCGGATCAAGTGTCTGGAAATCTTCGACTTTAAGCTGAGCTTTTAAACCCGGAATACCATGTTGGTAGTTAAGTTCCCATGCTCTACGTAAGTTTAGGTCTGTTTTAGAGTTAGGACTGCTATCTAAATCTGAGAAATAGTCTTTATCTGAAGCGTAGTTATATTCGAGATTAGTTGACCATTGATCGTTGATATCCCAGTTATGTAAGAAATGGAAATCTTTACGATCTTTATCATCGTATTCTTTGTCAGATGGCAACATGCCACCCCACATTTCACCCGCACCAAAACCATCGGTTAAGTATCGAAAGTCACCTTTTAGCATTGCACCACGGTCTGCTAAATAACGCGGAGTCAGTGTCAGATCATAGTTAGGTGCAAGGTTTAAATAAACTGGAACAGAAAGCTCAATACCACCATCGTTTGAGAAACCAAACTGTGGGTTGAGAATACCTGTAGTTCGGCGATCATCAATCGGGAAGTTAAAGTAAGGAACTGCTAGAACAGGAACGTCTTTAACATACAGTTTTGTCCCGCGAGTTACACCACGCCCAGTTTCCTGATTTAACTCAATTTTATTTGCCTGAATTTTCCAACCCGGTTTTTGGCCTGGTGGGCAAGTCGTATAGGTTGCATCGTTAAGAACCATGACATTTGGCGATGTTCTTTCGATTTTCCCTGCATGACCATGGGCATGTTGTTGTTCAGAAATATAAAAACTATTTTCTAAATTACCAGTCTGGCTTTTTAGGTTGTAATTAATTTCGTCACTCTGTGAAAGTAACCCGCCTTGAGCGAGTTGTACTCGACCTTGTGCATGTGCAAAGGTTTGGGTCTTATCAATCGTAACCTTGTCAGCACGAACCGTGCGTCCTTCCTGATCAATAACCACGTCGCCTTCTAAAACAGAGTCACCGGCAGGATTATAATGTCCATAGTTAGCCGTAACGACTGAAGTCGTTTTGTCGGCATCTAGTGCTTTGGTATTCGGGTTAATCGGTGTAACCCATGTACCCTGGCAAAATGCCGAGCTTAAATATTTATTGTCACGAAGCTGTGCCTCAGGTGCCGATTTATCAACATAATACTGTTGAAAGAATTCTTGACCTGGGTAGGCTTCTTTGATGCTCGTTTTAAGTTGATTATTGTCTATATTGGAGACAACATCAGCTGACTCAGCATAACTTGATTGTATGGAGCCACATAAGAGCGTAAAAATAGCTGTCGCTAAAGGATTAAATTTAAACTGATGCTTCATTGTCTCATTAACCAAGTATGCTAATTCACAATTAATTATTGTCGCATCATAGAGAAAAAGTTTATAAGTGGCTACACTTAACCCTTCAAAAATCTCAGCTTGTTTTAGATTTTATTGCAAATGAATACACAACGTGAACAATTGATATATACATGGCTTACATCGGTACTTGAAAATGATCAATTTAAGATCGCTTTTTTGGCAGGTGATGCAAGCTTCCGCCGTTATGCGCGTATCCAGTTACAAAATAAAACGTATATGCTCATGGATGCCCCTCCAGAAAAAGAAGACTGTGTTCCGTTTGTGACCATTGACGAATTTTTTGCAGGCCATGGTGTACGAGTACCTCAGATCGTCGCGAAAGATTTAGCTCAGGGTTTTCTGTTATTAGAAGATTTTGGTGATGTACTGTTGTCGACATTATTAAATGATGAAACAGTCGATAAATATTATGAACAAAGCTTTAAACAGCTGATTCATTTGCAGTCTGTGAATGGTCAGGAGCAATTTCCAGCATACTCCTATGAGAAATTGTTAACTGAAATGAAGCTGTTGACTGACTGGATGCTACCATCTTTGCAGATTACTCCGAGTGTGGAACAGCAACAGGTGATTGATGATGCTTTCGATGTGTTAGCAAAAACTGCATTGGCTCAGCCGCAAGTGATTGTACATCGTGATTTTCACAGTCGTAATTTGATGAAAATTGCAAATGAACCAGAGCTTGGAGTTATTGATTTTCAGGATGCGGTGATTGGTGCAGATACTTATGATCTAATCTCGATTACTCGTGATGCTTATGTTCAGTGGAATGCAGAGCGTGTGTATCAATGGTTTAGAGTCTTTTATGATTTATTACCTGAGTCTGCCAAACAGAATCGTAGTTTTGAGCAGTTCAAACGTGATGCAGATTTAATGGCTATTCAGCGCCATATTAAAATTCTGGGCATCTTTGTGCGTCTGTTTGAGCGCGATGGTAAATCAGGTTATTTAAAAGATTTACCGCGTGTAATGTGGTATTTGCTCGAAGAAAGCCGTGGTTATGCTGAACTTGATGAGTTTATGTTATTCATAAATGACATAGTTATGCCGAAGTTTATCGAGAAATATGGTAACTACGAGGTAGCAGCATAATGAAAGCAATGATTCTTGCTGCTGGCTTGGGTAATCGTATGCGTCCACTCACGCTATATACACCAAAGCCTCTGCTTGAGGTGGGTGGTAAGCCGCTCATTGTGTGGCATATTGAAAAACTTAAAAAAATTGGTGTGACTGAAATAGTCATCAATTCTGCATGGTTGGCCGACAAGCTCATAAGTAGCTTAGGGGATGGTTCCCAATTTGGTGTTGATATACGTTGGACACGAGAGAATGACGGTCTAGAAACAGCTGGTGGAATTATTAATGCTTTACCACTGCTTGGAACAGATCCGTTTATTCTTGTGAATGGAGATGTATGGACCACGATGGATTTTGAAGCTCTACGCCATATTAAGCTAAATGATGATTTAGCACATCTTGTGTTGGTTGAGAATCCTAAACAGCATCCTGAAGGCGACTTTACATTATTGGATGGACGCGCTTTTACATTCGATCAAGATGTAACGGGTGAGAACCTCACTTTTAGTGGCGTGTCTGTTATCCATCCTAAGCTTTTTGATGGATTGGAACCTGGTAAACGTCCTTTAGCTCCATTGTTGAAGCAAGCGATGCAGAATCAAAAGATATCTGGTGAAAAACTTAAAGGTGCATGGGTAGATGTGGGAACGCCTGAGCGTTTAATGGAGCTAGATTTGCAAATTCGTGAAGGCTTCTACGATTAACTGTGTAATCCCTAATCGTTAACTAGTGTTCCACGATGCATAAATGGGTATACTTTGTTTTAAATTTTACTTAGATGTTATCTGTTTATGCATCCGTTTTTTCAAGAGTTACAACAGGGTAGTCAAAAATTAGGTTTATCGCTTAGCGATGAAGCTTTGGCATTATTGTTAAAGTATCAAGATGCTTTGGTACTTTGGAACAAAGCATATAATCTGACAGCAATTCGTGATCCGAAAGAAATGTTAGTGAAGCATTTGTTGGATAGTCTAAGTATTTTAAATGACTTACCTGAAGGTAGACTGCTTGATGTGGGTACAGGTGGTGGTATGCCTGGCATGATTATTGCTCTTTGTCAGCCACAACGCCAATGTGTTCTTTTAGATTCTAATGGTAAAAAAATTCGTTTTTTGAAGCAATTTATTGCTGATCTTAAATTGAGTAACGTTGTGGCAGTACAAACACGTGTTGAGAATCAAGATACAATTGATGAGCTTGGCCAGTTTGACGTCATAACAAGTCGAGCTTTTGCTTCTTTAACGGACTTTGTAGATGCGGCTCAGCCATACCTTCATCAGAGCAGTATAATCGCAGCAATGAAAGGTGTAGTGCCAGTTGATGAAATTGAGCAGCTCAAGCAGGACTTTTCATGTAAAGTGATTGAACTGCGCGTACCAAGACTTGATGAACAACGTCATTTACTTTTACTTCAACGTATCTAAATAAAAAGTATTAAGGTTACCATGGCTCAAATTATTGCGATTGCAAACCAAAAGGGTGGTGTTGGTAAAACAACGACTGCAGTAAATCTTGCAGCGTCTCTAGCTGTATTAAAAAAACGTGTATTACTTGTAGATATGGACTCACAAGGTAATGCTACGATGGGGTCTGGTATTCAAAAGAACGATCTTTTGTATTCAATTACAGATGTTCTTCTTGGCGAAGTTCCAATTGAAACAGCCATTCAAAAAGCAGAAGTTGGATATAAAGTTCTAGGCTCTAACCGTGAGCTTTCAGGTGTAGAGCTCGCTATCGCAGAGCAAGAAGGTCGTGAATTTATTCTAAAGAATGCTTTGAATGAAATCAGAAACTCATTTGACTATATCATTGTGGATTGTGCTCCAAGCTTGAGCTTGATTACTGTCAATGCTTTGGCAGCTGTAGATAGTGTAATTATTCCAATGCAATGCGAATATTATGCGCTAGAGGGTTTGGCTGATTTAACTCAGACCATTGATCGTATTCAAAAAGCACTCAATCCCGATTTAGAGATTATTGGTGTACTGCGTACGATGTACGATGCACGAAATGCTTTAACACGTGATGTATCTGCAGAACTAGAGCAATATTTCGGCAAAAAACTTTATGATACTGTTGTTCCACGAAATGTTCGCTTAGCAGAAGCACCAGCACATGGTTTACCTGTTATCTATTTCGAAAAAAGTTCTAAAGGTGCAGTTGCATACTTAAATCTTGCAGCTGAGATGTTAAAGAGAAGTAAAGTGAAGAAAGGAAGTAAAGTATGAGCATCAAAAAACGCGGATTGGCTAAAGGACGTGGTTTAGATGCATTACTTGGTTCAATTCAAAAAGAAAAACTACAACTTGAAGCACAGGCGTTAGACCACGGACAGTTAAAACAAGTTGATGTGAATTTACTAAAACGTGGTGAATATCAACCACGTCGTTTTATTCATGAGCATGATTTACAAGAGTTGGCATCGTCTATTGAAAAACATGGGGTGATGCAGCCTATTGTAATCCGTCCAGTTGATGATGAAGCTCATCCATTTGAAATCATTGCGGGTGAACGTCGTTGGCGTGCAGCACAAATTGCGGGCTTAACTGAAATTCCAGCAATTGTTCGTGATTTAAATGATCAGGTTGCAATTGCATTAGCGTTAATTGAAAACATTCAGCGTCAAGATTTAAATCCAATTGATCAAGCAATCGCTTTACAGCGCTTTCATGATGAATTTGGTTTAAGTCATCAAGAAATTGCTGACACGGTTGGTAAAGCACGTACTACTGTGAGTAATCTATTGCGGTTATTGAGTTTGGCTGATGATATTAAAGATTTCATGCAGCAAGGCCAGCTTGATATGGGACATGCTCGAGCAATTTTGACATTGAAAGGTAAAGATCAATTAGAAGTTGCTAAAATTGTAATTGAGAAAGGATTGTCAGTTCGTCAAACAGAGCAATTGGTGCGTGATAGAAGTGAGCCTAAGCAGGAGAAAGAAAAAGCGCCTGTAGCACCAGATATTGAGCAATTGACACAAAAATTATCAGAGCGTTTTGGCGCTAATGTAAAAATTGATCATAACCAAAAAGGTAAGGGTAAACTTGTTATTCATTATCATACCTTGGATGAGTTAGATGGCATTTTAAATATTTGTTTGCCAGAATAATTTGCAGTTGGGTCATGTATTTCTAATTTTATATTCTTGGGGAAGAACATATGTGGGAACTTGTGAGAGCGGGTGGCTGGTTGATGCTGCCTTTAATTCTATGCTCGATTTTAACTGTTGCGATCAGTATTGAACGTTTTGTTCGGTTAAGACGTTCACAAGTTCTACCCGAAGCATTAAGCGGTAAAGGCTCTTTAAGAGCTGAAGATATCGTGGAAAGTTTAGAACAAAATGTAGAAGCGCAAAGTAGCGCATTAGGACACATTTTAAAAGCAGGTTTTGAGCATCGCGAGCATGGTGAGCAATTTGCTCGTGCGCAAATGGAAGTGGCAGCTTCTCAAGAAATTTCCTATTTAGAAAAAAATATTAATTTTTTGGGCACTCTAAGTGCTGTAGCACCGCTGTTAGGGTTGCTTGGTACTGTAGTGGGAATTATTGAGTCGTTTCTTGTTATTGATTTTGGATCGGCTGGCAGTCCAAGTTTAATGATTCCTGGTATTTCTAAAGCATTAATAACCACAGCTGTAGGAATGTTAATTGCGATTCCTGCTTTAATTGCTTATCGCTACTTTCAAAGAGTAGTGCAAGATTATATTGCCGAATTAGAGCAGCAATCGACCTTATTTCATGCCTCATTGTTCTATAAGCGTTCTTCGTCTGTAGCTGAACACCGCCGTGTCGGTTAGGAGGTGAAAGCCAGATGAAATTTAAACGTTCTCAGGTTGAAGACATTCATATCAATTTAACGCCTATGATTGATTGTTTGTTGTTCATTTTGGTTTTTTTATTGCTGTCGACCACTTTTAATCAGCCAAGTCGCATCAATCTAACATTACCAGATGCACAAGGTGTTCCACCAAAACAGTACGATCATAAAATTGAAGTCGTGGTAGACTCTGCTGGTCATTATGCTGTGAATGGTCAAGCACTTTCGTCTAAAGAGGTTGCTGATCTGAGTACTGCGATTAAGCAAGTTGCTCAAGAGCGCCGTGATTTTATGTTCATCATTGCTGCGGATGCCAAAGCGTCTCATCAGGATGTAATTCGCGTTATGGATGTGGCAGGACAACTCGGTTTTGTTAACATCAATATTAGTACCAAAGTTCCTTCTAGAGGTTTTTCTGAGTGAATCAAGATTTTAAGGTTTATACGCGTCTCATAGCCTATTTAAAACCTTATTGGGGCGTGGCCTTATTAGTACTTATCGGGTTCGGTATTAACTCAGCAACAGAAGTTTCCGTTGCTAAATTGATTAAATTTATTATTGATGCAATCCAAAACAACAGTAGAGCTGATTTGGATTGGTTCCCGTTATTAATTATTTTATTAGTATTCTTTCGCGGCTTAGGCCTATTTATGGGCGGCTACTATACTGCGGTGATTTCACGCAGTTTAGTTTTTAGTATTCGCCAGGAAGTTTATGCGAAACTTTTAAAACTCCCAGCACAATATTACTTAGATAATTCATCTGGCCATATTACTGCCAAAATTATGTATAACGTTGAACAGTTAACAGCTGCTTCTTCTGAGTCATTAAGAACCATTGTTAGGGATGGGATGATTACTCTGGGGTTGTTAGGCTATCTGTTTTATACCAATTGGCGTCTTACGTTATGTATTTTTGTATTTTTACCGGTGATTGGCGTATTAGTGCGTAAAGCTTCGAAACGTATGCGAAAGCTTTCGTTACAGGTACAAGATACTATGGGTGATGTGAACCACGTCGTCCAAGAAAGTATTAATGGTAATGCTGTAGTAAAAAGTTTTGCTGGTGAAGAATCTGAACAAAAACGTTTCTATAAGTCATCGGAAGAGAACTTAAAACGCGGCTTAAAAATGGTAATTGTACAAAACCTGAATAGTCCGGTTGTTCAGGTGGTAATGGCTTGTGCTATGGCTCTTATTGTATGGTTGGCTTTACGACCTCAGATTTTAGGCACTACAAGTGCTGGTGAATTTGTAGCTTACCTTACAGCAGCTGGTCTGTTAGCAAAGCCAGTTAAAAGCTTGACTGATGTTAATGAAAAGTTACAACGTGGTTTAGCAGCAGCTCATTCTGTTTTTGAATTACTAGATTTACCTGAAGAGCAGAATAGTGGTCAACTGAAACCTAAATTAAATGGGGCAATTCGTTTTGATCATGTGACATTGAATTATGCTGATGGCGTAGCAGCTATTAAAGATTTTTCTTTAGATATCCGTCCAGGTCAAACTGTAGCATTAGTTGGTCGTTCAGGGGCAGGTAAAAGTTCATTAGTGAATATGTTGGTACGTTTTCAAGAAGTATCGAGTGGACAAATTTATTTAGATGATTTGCCAATTAATGATATTGAGCTTTCTAGTCTACGCACGCAAATTGCAATGGTAAATCAACAAGTTATATTGTTTAACCGTACTGTTCGTGAAAACATCGCATATGGTCAGTTGGAAGGTGCATCAGATGAAAAAATCTATGCAGCAGCAAAAGCAGCCTATGCACATGACTTCATTATGAATTTACCAAATGGTTATGATACTGTTTTAGGGGCACAAGGTCTAAACCTATCAGGTGGTCAGCGTCAGCGAATTGCAATTGCTCGAGCAATTTTAAAGAATGCTCCAATTCTAATTTTAGATGAAGCTACAAGTGCTCTTGATAATGAATCTGAACATTTTATTCAGCAAGCATTTGATGAAGCAATGCAAGACCGTACAACGATCGTTATTGCACACCGTTTATCAACAATTGAAAATGCTGATTGTATTGTAGTGATGGATCAAGGACAAATTGTTGAGCAAGGTACTCATCAAGAACTTCTTGAAAAACATGGTGCTTATTATCAATTACATCAGCGTAATTTTGAGGATAACTAAGCATGTCATTGGCCCAGCTGATCCAGAATGCATGGAATAAGCAATCGAGTTGGTTGATTGCTTTACGTCCATTATCTTGTTTGTATCGTGCTGGGTTTCTATTAAATCGTAATTTTTATACTGCTGGTTTAAAGAAAGTTTATAAAGCACCTGTACCTGTCATGGTGATTGGCAATATTACGGTGGGTGGTAGTGGGAAAACTCCATTATTAATACAACTGGTGAATTATCTACAACAGCATAATGTCAAAGTTGGAGTAATTAGTCGGGGGTATGGTGGTAATGGTCCTTTTCCAATGCTGGTTACTTCGGGTGCTCAAGCAACTCAGGTCGGAGATGAGCCTGCATTAATTGTTCAATCGACGAGTGTGCCAATGGCTGTGGGTCCTAATAGGCAGGCTGCAATAGAGCTCTTGATTGCATCAACACCACTAGATTTAATTATTAGTGATGATGGTTTGCAGCATTGGGCATTGGGGCGACAAATCGAGTGGATTGTACTCGACCAGAATCGTGGCTTAGGAAATAAAAAACTATTGCCTGAAGGATATTTAAGAGAACCAGTTGAGCGTTTAGAAACTGGAACAGTAATTGAACATGCGTATAAACCAACTACAGAATTAAATATGCATCTTGAGACTGGACAGCCATATTTACTCAATCCTTCGTCAAGGGCCGAGCACAGCTTTAATCCTCAAAGTAATTATCATGCTGTAGTGGGTATTGGCTTTCCACAGCGTTTTTATCAAACACTTAAAGATTTAGACCTGAAACAATTTCAAGAGCATGCGTTTCGTGACCATCATGATTACACAATCAATGATTTAATTTTTAATGATGAACTGCCACTTATTACAACTGAAAAAGATGCAGTTAAATTATTACCGTTGCTTGAAAAACATCCGGAATTTAAACAGCCTATTTGGGTTGTTCCTGTTAAAGCTATCCTGTCTATAGAGTGTTATCAGATTTTAAAACAGCAACTGCAAAAACTTGATATCCAATTATCTTAGGAAGAAAAAATGAAACACATCGTCATTCCAGCACGCTTCTCAAGTTCGCGTTTGCCAGGTAAACCATTGTTGCTTATTCATGACCGTCCTATGATTTTGCGTGTGGTGGATCAAGCAAAAAAAGTCGAGGGCTTTGATGATCTATGTGTGGCAACAGATGATGAGCGTATTGCTGAGATTTGCCGTGCAGATGGTGTGGATGTTGTGCTTACGAGTCCTGATCATCCGTCAGGAACAGACCGATTAAGCGAAGTTGCTCGTATTAAGGGGTGGGCAGCAGATGATATTATTGTGAATGTTCAGGGGGATGAACCTTTATTGCCAGCTCAACTTGTTCAACAAGTTGCAAAACTCTTGGTTGATAAACCAAATTGTTCAATGTCTACGTTGTGCGAGCCTATTCATACCTTAGATGAATTTCAGCGTAATAGTATTGTAAAAGTAGTCATGTCTAAGCAAAATGAAGCGTTATATTTTAGCCGGGCAACCATTCCGTACGACCGTGATGGAGCTGCGCAGGTAGAGCCAAGTTTACATAACCAAGCATTTCGCCATTTAGGTTTATATGCCTATCGAGTGAACTTATTACAAGAATATGTGACTTGGGATATGGGTAAGCTTGAAAAGTTAGAAAGTCTTGAACAATTACGAGTTTTAGAAAATGGACATCGCATTGCGATTGCTGTCGCTCAAGCAAATTTACCTCCTGGTGTAGACACTCAAGCTGATCTTGATCGCTTAAATAAAATGCCTGTCGAATCTTTTGAATAAGCGTTAATTTTTAATGAATCCGAATGTAACCTCAAAGGTTTATCCTTGGCAAAAAACAACATGGGATACCTTAACAACAAGGTTTCCCAATATTGGACATGGCCTATTATTTTATGGCAAGCAAGGCTGTGGGAAACATGCTTTTGCTAAGCATTTTTTGGCATGGGTGCTTTGTCTTAATAAGCAGCCTCATGGCGCTTGTGGTGAGTGTAGCAGCTGTCAATGGTTAAAATCAGACACTCATCCCAATTATGTCCACATCACAACAGATGAAGAAAATAAAAAGCAGAATGCAAAAATAAAAATCGAAAAGATCCGAGATTTACTGCCTTTCGTGCAACAAACGGGAGAAGGCTGGCGCGTTATTCTTATTGAGCCTGCTGAAGCTCTTAACTTGGCATCATCGAATGCACTACTAAAAACTTTAGAAGAACCCGGTGAACGTGTTGTTTTAATTTTATTGGCCGATCACTACCTTAAATTACCAGCCACTATTCGTAGCCGATTGCAGCATTTTGCTTTAGATCGTATTTCATATGAACAGGCTACTTCATATTTGGATGAGCATTTATCTGAACTTGCAGAAGTACAACCTGATTTATTACTTGGTCTATCTAATGATATGCCTTTGCAAGCAATAGAAATTGCAAAAAGTGATTGGTTTGCTAAACGACAGATTTTCTTAAATGACTGGCTAAAAATTGTAGCTCAAAAAAATATGCCTCTATTTTTCTCAGGAAAATGGCAAAAAGAATTAAGTTTTAATGATTTTATCGTACTTTTTGAATACTTGTTGGGAGATTTAATTTGTGTCAAGCTAAATCAGCCACAAAAAAATACTGATTTAGATTTTGATCAATTAAGTCCATATTACGATTTAGAAAGCTTATTTAATATTTATAGTGAATTACAACAAGCAAAAAAGCTTGTTGAGCAAAATGTACAAAGTCAACTTATTATAGATCAATTATTTATAACGTTAATGAATATTTAAGGGGAAGATTATGCAGCCGCAAATGGGGGGGATTATTCAGGTAAATATTCCTGATAGAGCTACTTTGCAAGCAAGCTATATGGGATATGTGCAAGGTGGAGGCCTATTTGTACCATCAAAACAAAAGGTAAAGATGGGACAAGAAATTTTCATTTTAGCTACTTTGCCTGAGCAGTCTCAAAAAATTCCTCTCACTGGTAAGGTGATTTGGATATCGCACAAGCAAAGTGGATTTAAACCTCAAGGTTTTGCTATTCAATTAAGTGGAGATAAGGGAATTTACTATAAAGCTGAGGCAGAAAGAGTTTTGGCTGGTAGTATGTCTCTAGATCGTCCAAGTTATACCATGTAATCAAATAGGATAGAAAAGTGTTTGTTGATACGCATTGCCATTTAACGATGTTAGATTTAACGCCTTATAACGGTGATCTGGACCTTGCGCTCGCTGCAGCGCGAGCAGAAGGAGTGTCTAAATTTATGGCAATTTCCGTTGATCTTGATGACCATATTGCACTAGCAGAAATTGCAAATAGGCATGAAGACGTTGGTTATACGGTAGGTGTGCATCCTTGTGAAGATGTAGATACGATGGCACGTGCAACGACCGAGCACTTGATTGAATTAGCTCAGTCGGAAAAAGTATGGGCTCTGGGTGAAACTGGACTGGACTATTATCACAGTACAGATTTTATTGAAGAGCAAAAGGCATGTTTTGCAAGACATATTCAAGCTTCGAAAATTGTAAAAAAACCAGTCGTCGTTCATACGCGTTCAGCAAAGCATGATACGGTAGATATTATCCGTGCTGAACATTCCACGCATGGAATTCTGCATTGTTTTACTGAAGATTGGGAAACAGCTAAGGCTGTACTCGATTGTGGTTATTACATTTCTTTTTCAGGTATTGTGTCATTTAAAAATGCACAAGACTTGCGTGATGTAGCTAAACAAGTTCCGCTAGATCGACTTTTAATTGAAACAGATAGTCCTTATTTAGCACCTGTTCCATATCGCGGTAAAACAAATGAACCAAAATATGTGCCTTATGTAGCCAAAGCGCTCAGTGATGTATATGATAAATCGGTTGAGGAAATTGCAATGATCACCTCACAAAATTTTGAGAACTTGCTAAAAGCGATTTAAGTTATAGAAACTATATAAGAGAGTAATTGCGTGAAGATGGATCGTCAGGCTCAGTTCCGAGCAAGAGAAGTATTAATATTTCAGGTTGCGGAGCAATTATTGCTAGAAAATGGCGAAGCCGGAATGACACTTGATGTCTTGGCTGCGGAGCTTGATTTAGCAAAAGGAACTTTGTACAAACACTTTCAAAGTAAAGATGAATTGTACATGCTATTGATTATTCGTAATGAACGTATGTTACTAGAAATGGTTCAAGATACTGAAAAGGCTTTTCCAGAACATTTGGCCTTTTTCATGTTGCATCATTTACATCATCCTGAGCGGACAGTTTTATTTCATCAAATTGAGGAAAAACTTTCGATTACAGCTCAAGGCGTACATCACCTTTTTAATGAACTTTATCAGGTGCGTAAACAGCGATTACGAATTATCATTCGCATGACAGATCACTATTTAGAATCTATCCAAAGCAATATGCCTACTCGAGATTATTTGGCATCTATTTGGTCATTAACTCATGGTGCAGCAGCTATTCTCAATTCAAGTTTTTACCAACGGTATTTAGGTTCAAGGGACACGTTAAGAGTGGCTTATATTGATCAGGCATTAGCCTTACCTAAACAAGCTGTTGAACAATATGCTTAATAGGTCGATATGAAATCTCAATCACCGCCTAAATCACAAAAAGGTTTTACCCTCATTGAAGTGATGGTGGTGATTGTTATTATGACGATTATGACCTCTCTAGTTGTACTCAACATAGGCGGGGTTGACCAAAAGAAAGCGATGCAAGCAAGAGAATTATTTTTGCTTGATGTACATAAAATTGGTAAAGAGTCGCTTGATCAATCTCGTGTTTTAGCTTTATCTACTCTGAGTGAGACTGACGTTTCCCCATTTTCCTATGAACTGTATGAATACCACGATCAGAGTAAATTACAGGTCCAAGATTTAAAAAACCGCTGGCAGAAATACCCAGAATTTACTACGCGCCAATTGCCTAAACATGTATATTTTATAATACAGCCTCTAGATGGGCAGAACTATTCAAAAGCGACTAATACCGATTTAGTTGGGGGGCAGGCTCCTCAGTTAATCTGGTTTGGAAATGGTGAAGCTAAAACAGTTAAAATACAGTTTTACTTTGAACAAAAACCAATTGGTTCAGAAATACAAATTGATCATTTGGGTAAAATAAATGAAATCTAAAGGCTTTACTCTATTAGAAGTAATGGTAGCTTTAGCAATTTTTGCAGTAGCTGCTGTCGCGTTAACTAAAGTGGCCATGCAATATACCCAATCTACTTCAAATGCAATTCTTAGAACTAAAGCTCAGTTTGTGGCAATGAATGAAGTAGCCCTAATGGAGATAAATCAAGAATGGCTTCAAGGTACTCAAAGTAAGCAGGTTACTTCTCAAGGTGAAACTTGGCAGATTGATAAATCTGCTGAATCTACAGTCAGCCCTAATGTTCAGAAAGTAGATTTGCAAATTAGCTTATATGATTCTGATAAAGGAAAAGTTCAAAATGGTATTACCCATTTGGTTTTTTTTAATTATCCAATGAAAGCAAAATAATGATAAAAAATAAATATTTTCGCTCTCGAAGCACAGCTTCACGTCTTGCGGCACGATCGAGTAGTGCTCGATTAACTCGTGCCTCAGGATTTACTTTAGTTGAGCTTTTAGTCGCAATTGCAATTTTTGCTGTTTTATCTTTGTTAGGTTGGAAGATTTTTGATTATTTATTAAAAGTCCGTGATCGTAATGCTCAACATGAAGTGCAGCTATTTGAATTACAAGATGCGTATCAACAAGTTTTGCGAGATACATTACAAATTATACCGTTATCGGCAAATCAAGGGGGGCAGCTTCAGCCAGCATTAGAACTTGATAATCAAGTTCTTCGCTTTAGTAAGGCTGGTGTTACTGATCCTTTAAAACAAGGGTTATCACCTTTTGAGCGTATTGAATATCGATATGATCCTGATCAAAAAAAGCTTTATCGTCTTAAATATAGCAATTTAAATACTTCAAACAGAGAGCAACCTTTATCTAGCACTTTGTTGAGTCAAGTTGAACAGTTTCAAATTATGGTGCTCACGCCACAAGAAGTGACAAAGTGGCCAGAAATTAATATTGATCCCACAAAGCCAGAAGAGTTTAGAAAACTGCCGAAAGGAATAAAAATACAACTCACAGTTGCTGGTGTAAGTTATGAGTGGATTTATAGCTTAAACCAAGGGAATTTATCGCTCTCCAAACAAGGAGGAGCATAATGTTGCACTATAAAAAGAGCCAGCAAGGTGTAGCTTTGCTCACAATTTTGATTATGGTTGCATTGGCTACAATTTTAGCTGCCTCTATTGCAAAGCATCAAACCAATACGATGGAAAATACGGGTTATTTGATGCGTCAAAATCAGTCACTACTTTATGCCAAAAGTGCAGAAGCTTTTTTTTCTGAATTATTAATTCAAGATGCAAACAATGCTGGTGGCGTTGATCATTTAAAAGAAACATGGGCACAGCCGATGCCACCTTTTCCCATAGAAGATGGAACAGTATCAGGGCGTTTACTAGATGAGTCAGGCAAATTTAACTTAAACAATTTAACAACCAATGAAGGTAAGGTAAATGAAGCTGCCAAAAGCTGGTTTGAGCGCTTACTTGTACGTGTAGGCTTGCCAGCAGAGTTAAGTCAAGCAGTTATCGATTGGCAAGATCCAGATGAAGAACCATCTGGACCTATGGGAGCAGAAAGTAGCTATTATGAAGGCCTTGATCCTAGCTATTTAGCTTCAAACGCTAAATTTCATCGCATTGAAGAGTTGAAATTAGTAAGAGGTTTTGATGGCAAGAAATACGATTTAATTGCCCCTTATATTTCGGCATTACCCGAGAATACAAAAGTGAATATTAATACTGCTTCACCATTAGTCTTAGCGAGTATTGATGAAAAATTAGATATAGGGGCTGTAGAAAAAGAGCTTCAAATGCGCCAACAAAATTTAAAATTCTTTCAAAATGTTGATGAATTATGGCAATTGAATGCTTTTTCAACAGTCGATACTCAAAAGAGAACTGAGGTGAATAGCCTGTTAGATGTAAAGTCGAGTTTTTTTCAAGCACAAATTGAGGTAGTGCTTAATAATAGAAAAAGACAATTTACAAGTGCACTCATGCGTAATGATAAGCAGGTTTATGTCTATTCTAGAAATATGTCGCCATTTAACTAGTTGAAAAATTGTAATTTATTTGTTTGGGTCATGTCGTTGAAAAGTCGTTTTTATGAATTTCTCTAATCGACCTCATAGAATAAATATAAATTTTCCATATGCTTATCTTCAATATTTCTTCACAAGTCTTATCATACTTTTCGCTAATTGTTTCTAATTGAAAAGTGGTGCGAAGTTTTTGTCTTTTGCTTTATAATAATGTTCTTAGAAGGAATGATCGATTTGGCACATGTTAATTCGCAAGTTATTTAAGTTTGAAAATGCACATGTTGTACGTAACTGTACATCGGATCGTTGTAAGCGATCAATTCATGGACATAGCTATAAAGTCGAATTATTACTTAAAGCTTCGAAATTAGATCATGGACAAATGGTTTATGATTTTGGGCTTTTAAAAGGGGTAATAAAAGACCTTATTGACAGCTTTGATCATGCAATCTGTTTTTGGGAAAAAGATGATTCTCAATATATTGATGCTTGTCAGACTTTTAGTGCTCGCTGGATTTCTTTACCGGTTTCACCCTCAGCCGAACAGTTCTCTCGTATTTTCTTTTATTTAGCTCAGCAAGTTTTGCAATCAACAATCACTCAAAATGGGGAAGGTGATGTTGAGGTTTATTCAGTTATTGTTCATGAGACCGATACTGGATATGCTCAAAGCTTTATTGAAGATATTCAAAACGAACAAATGGGTATCTTAAGTCTTGATGGAATTGTTTTTTCAGAACAAATTCAGATAGAGTGGGCAAATCCGCAAATGTATGAAGACTTGAAAAAAGGGATGAAATTTAATAATCCTCAAGTTGATTTGCAAGTCGAAGTGTAAATCGAATTACTCTATTTGTAGAATTGAAAATTGATCTAGGATGACATTAATGCAATTAACTGAGCAACAGCAAGATAAACTCAGTAAAGTTCAATTAGAAGAAAGCTGGAAAATATCTTTAGCACCTTTTTTGTTAAGTCCTCAAATGGATAATTTGCGCGATTTCTTATTTCAAGAGAAGCAAGCACAAAAAATAATATATCCACCGAGTAAACAAATCTTTAGTGCTCTAAATACGACACCATTGGCTGATGTGAAGGTCGTTATTCTGGGACAAGATCCATATCATGGACCGAACCAAGCGAATGGATTAAGTTTCTCTGTTCAGAAAGGTATTGCATTACCACCATCTTTACGTAATATTTTTCATGAATTGCATACAGATTTGGGTATTCCAGCTCCTCGCCATGGTGACTTAACGAAATGGGCTAAACAAGGGGTGCTTTTACTGAACAGCGTGCTTACTGTTGAAGCTGGGCAGCCAACTTCACATCAAAAGCAAGGTTGGGAAGCATTTACTGATGAAGTCATTGATGTTTTGAATGAGCAAAGAGAACATGTGGTATTTATTTTGTGGGGTGCTTATGCACAGCGCAAAGGACAACGTATAAATAGAGATAGACACTTGGTTTTAACCGCCGCACATCCATCACCTCTTGCTGCAAATAGAGGTGGTTTTTTTGGATGCAAAGTGTTCTCAAAAACAAATCAATATTTGAAACAACATGGCATTGAGCCCATAGACTGGCAATTGGACGCATGATGAACTCTCCCAATGTAAATAACTATCACCCGGACTTGGTGGTTGAAGAAGCAAAAAACGGCTGGCGTATAGTACGTTTGAATCGTCCTAAATCATTGCATGCTTTAGATGAATCAATCGTAACGGCATTATTACGTGTATTTGAAGATTTTCGTGATGATGAGAGCGTTAAAGCAATTTGGTTAGATTCAACTACACCAAAAGCTTTTTGTGCAGGTGGCGACGTTAGAAAATTGCGTCAACTTGTTATAAATCAAGAAGTAGATACTGCGAATAAATTTTTTCAGCAAGAATATGCTTTAGACTTACTCTTACATAATTATGCTAAACCTGTGGTTGTTTGGGGTGAAGGCTATGTTATGGGTGGTGGTTTGGGCTTGTTTATGGCAGCACCATTCCGTCTAGTAACCCCATATTCTCGTTTGGCAATGCCTGAGATTAATATTGGTTTATATCCAGATGTTGGGGCGAGCCGTTTCCTGGCAGATCGTGGTCCAGTAGGTTTGTTTACTGGTTTAACTGGTTCAATCATGACAGCCGCTGGAGCATATAGCATCGGTTGGGCAACACATATTTGTGAAGCACAGCGTGATAATGTTTTGCAAAAAGTTTTAAATATTAATTGGGCTCATTATCCTGCAGGGGATTTCCGCGCAATTGATGATACTTTAAATAGTTTGCATCGTCCTGTTGCGGCAGGTCCGTTGCAAAACTCGCTAGATGTGATTCATAGCGTTTGCCGTGGTTTTAATTTTGAACAAGATTACCAAGCTATTGTTAGCTTGCGTGATGCTAGCAGTGATTGGCTCCGCCAGGCGAGTGAGAACTTGCAAAAAGGATCTCCTAGTACTGCGGCAATTACTTGGTTGCTGTGGCAATGGGGTAAACAAATACATTCTTGGGATGAGGTCTTTGACTTAGAAGCTCAGATTTCTGAGTGGAAAATTCGTCATCCTGACTTTGTAGAAGGTGTTCGTGCACGTTTGGTTGATAAAGATTTATCACCAGAATGGAAACCATGTGAAGACCTAAGCCTAAGAGGTATATTAGCTGATTGTCCGCCAGTTACCTCAATAGATAGCTGGAATGCTTTGCTTAGACAACATGGTGTGATCACCTAAAATACATGACTGAATATAGTGATGAATATTGGATGCAGCTTGCTTACGAGCAAGCTGAATTAGCCGCTCAGCAGGGTGAGATCCCAGTTGGAGCGGTTGTGGTGAGCCAAAATAGAGTGATTGGGTCGGGATATAATGCTCCAATTAGTTTGTTAGATCCAACTGCACATGCAGAAATTCAGGCTATTCGTGCAGCATGTTTATCATTAGAAAATTATCGATTACCTGAAGATGCAACTTTATATGTCACTCTTGAGCCGTGCACAATGTGTGTAGGCGCATTAGTACATGCAAGAATCAAACATGTGGTTTTTGGTACAACAGAACCTAAAGCAGGTTCATTGGTAAGCGCTCGTCAATTACTACAACATGGTTATTACAATCACAGATTTACCTTTCAGCATGGTTGTTTACAAGAAAAATGTGCCCAACAACTCAGTCATTTTTTTAAACAAAGACGTGAGCAAAAGAAACTAGAAAAACAACAAAAAACGTCCTTAAATGATTAAAAAGTAACATGAGCTTATGGCAAACTAACGCGATTTTACTGCCATGATTCTATTTAATAAGGAATATTCAATGCGTAATGTAATTACCGTAAAAAAAGAATTTAATGCTCCACTTGATGATGTATTTAACTTGCTCTCTAAACATTCAACTTATAATACTGCTTTTGCACCGTTACAAGTTGTACGTATAAAAGACTCAGCAGATTCTAAAAGACCTGATGGTTTAGGCTCAGTTCGTCGTATGTGATTTGGTCCAATCAAACCAATTAAAGAAGAAATTACATTGCTTGAAGAAAATAAAAGCATTGAATATAAATTAATAGACAATCCTTTGATTAAACACCATTTAGGTCGAATCGAGTTTTCTGAAATTACCCCATATATAACTTTAGTTACATACCGTATCGAGTTAACAGTAAAAGCTCCAGTGGTAAGTAAATTAATCCTTGCACAGCTAAAACTAGCCATTACACTAGGCTTTTCGAGATTAGCTAAAGCAATTGCTTCTTAGTGAGAGTTCAATGACAGTTCAAATTATTACTATTGATGGTCCGAGTGGTTCGGGTAAAGGAACATTGGCCGCAAAACTTGCAGCACATTATCAATATCATTTACTCGATTCTGGTGCCTTATATCGTTTGTTAGGGTTGTCATTACATAAACACGATTTATTAGAGAAATTAGACAGTCAGCTTGATGAATGCGTTCAATATGCACGTCAACTGGATATTAAATTTGAAACTTCCGCAGCAGGGATTTTAGTTTTTCTAGATGGCGAAGATGTATCTCAAACAATTCGTACAGAACGCGTTGGTGAATATGCATCGAAAGTTGCAGCAATTCCAGAGCTTAGACAGGCATTATTTGAGCGACAAAGAGCTTTTGCACAAAATCCAGGCTTAGTTGCAGATGGCCGTGATATGGCAACAGCTATTTTTCCAGAAGCAAATGCGAAAATTTATCTGACTGCTTCGGCTGAGTCGCGTGCTGAGCGAAGAGTAAAACAGTTGCAGGGCATGGGCCTAGATGCTAAAATAAACGACATTTTAGCTAATATACAGGCGCGTGACAAAAGAGATATGGAGCGAGAAGTTGCTCCGCTCAAGCCAGCCAAAGACGCTTATATCATTGATAGTTCGGAATTAACGATCGATCAGGTGTTTAAGTTAATGGTTGAGTATGTCAATAGCCGTACCATTTAGCAAATAGAATTATCAGTTGACGCATAGCTTGATCAGTTTATAAAGACTATGTTGATACTTAACTAAACCGGCCTTGTCTGATCCAAGACCGCTGAATTTATCAGGTATATCATGACCGAATCTTTTGCAGCCCTCTTTGAAGAAAGTGAATTAAACCTCAACGTTGAAAAGGGTGCAGTCATCCAAGGTGTTGTTGTAAACATCGATAGCGACTGGGTAACTGTTGACACTGGCCTAAAGTCTGAAGGCATTGTTGACCGTGCTGAATTTTTAAATGAACAACGTGAACTTGAAGTTCAAGTTGGTGATACTGTTGACGTAGTTGTTGAAGCTCTTGACAACGGTATGGGTCAAACAGTTTTATCACGTGAAAAAGCTAAGCGTGCTGAAACTTGGACTAAACTTGAAAAAATCTTTGAAGATGGCGAAATCGTTACTGGTGTTATCTCTGGTAAAGTTAAAGGCGGTTTCACTGTTGACATCGGTCCTGTTCGTGCATTCTTACCAGGTTCATTAGTTGACACTCGTCCTATTCGTGACACTACTCACCTTGAAGGTAAAGAGTTAGAGTTTAAAGTAATCAAACTTGATGCTAAACGTAATAACGTTGTTGTATCTCGTCGTGCTGTTATGGAAGCAGAATCTTCTGCTGACCGTGAAGCATTACTTGCTCAACTTGAAGAAGGTCAAACAGTTACAGGTACAATCAAAAACCTTACTGATTACGGCGCATTCGTTGATCTTGGTGGTATTGATGGTCTTCTCCATATCACAGATATGGCTTGGAAACGTATCAAGCACCCTTCAGAAGTTGTTGAAGTTGGTCAAGAAGTTACTGTTAAAGTACTTAAATTTGACCGTGAGCGTAACCGCGTATCTTTAGGCCTTAAACAATTAGGCGAAGATCCATGGTTAGCGATCATGAGCCGTTACCCTAAAGGTTCTATCGTTAAAGCTCGTGTAACTAACTTAACTGACTACGGTTGTTTCGCTGAAATCGCTGAAGGCGTTGAAGGTTTAGTTCACGTTTCTGAAATGGACCACACTAACAAAAACATCCACCCATCTAAAGTTGTTCAGATTGGTGATGAAGTTGATGTTATGGTTCTTGAAGTTGATGAAGAACGTCGTCGTATCAGCCTTGGTATCAAACAAACTCGTGCTAACCCATGGGAAGAGTTTGCTAAAGCTCATGAGAAAGGCGAAAAAGTATCTGGTACTATCAAGTCTATCACTGACTTTGGTATCTTCATCGGCTTGAACGGCGGTATCGACGGTTTAGTACACTTGTCTGATATTTCTTGGAACGAGCAAGGCGAAGAAGCTATTCGTCGTTACAAGAAAGGTGACACTGTTGAAGCTGTTATCTTGTCTGTAGACGCTGAAGGTAACCGTATCAGCCTTGGTATCAAGCAATTGAACAGCGATCCGTTCAATGATTTCTTAGCTGCTAACGAACGCGGTGCTTTAGTTAAAGGTACTGTAACTGCAGTTGATGCTCGTGGCGCAACTGTTAAGTTAGCTGACGAAGTAGAAGCTACTCTTAAAGCTTCTGAAATCAACCGTGACCGCGTTGAAGATGCAACTAAATTCTTAGAAGTTGGTCAAGAAGTTGAAGCGAAAATCATCAACGTTGATCGTAAATCTCGCTCTATCAACTTGTCTGTTAAAGCAAAAGACGAAGCTGAAGAGAAAGAAGCAGTTGCTACTTTACGTACAGCAACAACAAGTCAAGAAAATGGTCCTAAGACTATTGGTGACTTGATTAAAGCACAAATGAAGTAATAGGTTAACAAAGTACAGTTTCATGTAACGGAATTGTACTTTTTATACAAATTACTGTAAACGGTAGCCTAGTATTCAACATACTGCGCTACCGTTTTGTATTTAAACAGGTTATTATCAGACAACATAGAGTAGCAATAAATAACGAGGTCGTAGATGACTACTGAAGCTCTTAATAAGTCTGATTTGATTGAACGCATTGCGCTAAAAAACCCACACTTAGCTGAACCTTTGGTGGAAGAGGCGGTTAAAATTATGATTGATCAAATGATAGAAGCACTATCAACTGATAATCGAATTGAAATCCGTGGTTTTGGTAGCTTTGCTTTACACCATCGTGATCCAAGAGTTGGTCGCAATCCTAAAACAGGAAGATCAGTTGAAGTGGCAGCTAAAGCTGTTCCGCATTTCAAACCCGGGAAAGCACTGCGTGATGCAGTCAACGAATCCGGAAAATAAATAAAAATTTATAAGTGGGGTGCCTATGCGTTATATTTTAATTGCATTGCTTATTGTTGTATTTGGTTATTCTTTAGCCCTTGTATTGCAAAATCCAACAGAGCTTTCTGTTGATTTGCTATTTACTCAAGTTCCAGCTATGCGATTAGGCTTATTATTGCTACTCACATTAGTGCTTGGAACGGTGGTCGGTCTTTTGCTAGGTGTTCAGGTTTTCAGAGTGTTTCAACAAAGCTGGGAAATTAAACGTCTTCGTAAAGATATTGACCATTTGAGAAAAGAACAGATTCAAAGTGCTCAATTAGCAGCAGCAGAAGCCGCTGCAAATGTAAGACATGAAAAAACCGTTTTAGATGTTTATCCTCAAGATAAAAACTCTACTCCGCTATAATTCGAATACTACTCTTTATTCACGAATAAAGAGTAGTATATTCCTTAATTTATAAGTGTTTTCTTCTTTTTATTTTTCTAAAAATTAGTCCCCGTGACATTATTGTCTCTAAATTTGAAAGCCTTCCTTATACATTCCTTTATTACTTGATGACTTGTCTATTATAATGACGCTGATTTTATGTGATGGAAGAAAGTCTCTTGAGTATCATTGTTGCGTTAGATGCAAAAAGCCAATATGACGCTTTAAAAATTGTTGAACAACTTGATCCTACTTTATGCCGTGTAAAAGTGGGTAAAGAGCTTTTTACTCATGAAGGCCCATCTGTTGTAAAAAAACTTCAAGAACAAGATTTTGAAGTTTTTCTTGATCTTAAATTTCATGATATTCCAAATACTACCGCTCAGGCTGTTTGTGCAGCAGCTGATCTAGGAGTGTGGATGGTAAATGTCCATGCTTCAGGTGGCCGTAAAATGATGGAAACTTGTGTAGAGCGTTTAAAAGCGGGTAACTATCAAACTCAGTTGATTGCTGTGACAGTACTCACATCAATGGGTCGAGAAGATTTAAAAGATATTGGTTTGGATGTTGAACCTGTAGAGCATGTAAAGCGCTTAGCTAAACTCACTAAAGAAAGTGGCTTAGATGGTGTAGTTTGTTCTGCTCAAGAAGCTAAGATTCTTCGTGAATTAATTGGGCAAGACTTCTCTTTGGTAACACCAGGTATTCGCCCAGAGGGTTCTAATGCAGACGACCAAAAACGTATTGTGACTCCAAAGCAGGCTATGCTTGATGGTTCTACACATCTGGTAATTGGTCGACCGATTACTAAAGCAGAAGATCCAACAGAAATGTTGAAATCTATTCTTGCTTCAATTGCCTAAAAATTTAGAAATAAGCTAATTAATAACGGGGCGAGTAGGCTTAATAATAAGCCACTCATCATGGCATGTGGTACATAATGTGTACCACATGACTGTTTTACCATTGCTAAGGTAGCATCCATTGACGTTGCGCCAGCACTTGATATAGCAGGGCGAGGAAAACGCCATCCCATGGTATACATTAAAAATATAGCAACAATTTCTCTAAATAAATCAGTCAATAGCGCGATGCCACCTAGTTCTGCCGAATGTAATTGCGTAAATAAGATCCCTGACATTGAGTACCAGCCATAACCTTGTGCTAATGCTAATGTTTCGTTCAGTGCAAAATGCTTGTTAAGCAAAAAGTAGTTTAAGAAGCCAGCAATAAATGACCCTATAAAAGCAGCTAGAGGTACAATTAAAACCTTCCAGCTTAACCACGTACGGTTGAAATGAGTGAAGGCAAGTTCAATACCAATTAAGAAAATAAACAGTAATAATAAATACCAACTATTAAATGCCATATGTGAATTGAATTGAGTGGCGATAGCTCCTAATAGAACACCGATACCTAAGGCAAGAAAGGCTTTTGCAATATTCTTTAAAGCATTTACAAAAAGTTGAAGTGAGATTTTTCCTTTTACACTTTGTTTATCAAAAATTGTATAAGCCAATAAGCATGTAAAAAAAGAACCAAAAGATGTGGTAAGTGCAATGATTATAGCTGGTGGAAGTATCGCAGAAGGGTTCTCAATTTGATCAAGTGCTAGTGTTAATTCTAAAGCTACACTTGCTAAGAGAATATAAGAAAAATAGGGTAGTATTTTAAAAATAAACTGTCGGATATTTAGAGATAGTCTAGGTGCTAGAAAATAGCCGGAAGCAAGTGCTAAAAAAATTTGAATGATAAGATAAAAGGATTGCATATAATAATAGGTGGATTGTTTTTAACCCACCTATTATGTCTTGAACATTTTAAGCTGCATAGCTCTGTGAGCTTTTATTTAAGAGTAAGTAATCTTTTGGATTAACTTTGCGCGTTTCTAACCAATACTTCCATGTATAGGTTGGCCATAACGAAAAGTTTTTTCCATCGGCAGATTGATACCAGCTACTACAGCCTCCAGCTTGCCACACAGTCCCTTGAAGCTGAGTTTGAACCCGCTCGTTAAAAGCATCTTGAACTTCTGGTTTGATCTCAATTGCTTTTTGACCAGATTTCTCTACAAGTTGAATGAGCTGTAAAATGTAATTTACTTGAGATTCAATCATAAAAATAACCGAATTATGACCTAATACTGTATTAGGGCCGACTAATTGAAATAGGTTAGGAAAGTTTTTAGTCATAATGCCATAATAGCTTTCTGCACCATCTTTCCATGCCTGTTTTAACTCGATTTGATTGCGTCCAATACAAGTGAAATGTTTTAAGTAAATACGTGGGTCAGTTATAAAACCTGTGCCGTAAATTAAACAATCAATAGGCCGTTCTTTACCATCTTTAGTAATAATACTAGTTTCATTAATTTCTTGAATGCTATCTGTTATTAGCTCAACATTTTTACGGTTAAATGTAGGGAAGTATTTATTTGAAATAAGAATACGTTTACATCCCATCACAAAGTCCGGTGTGAGTTTCTTAGCCACTTCCTTGTCTTTAACTTGGAAGCGAATGAAAGCTTCTGCCAACTTTTGACCATATTTCATGATTCGAGGTTGGACAATCGGCACAACACGTGACTCATTACTCCAATAAAGACGACTACGATGAATTTGGCGATAAATATTGGAAGATTTGAATAATGCTTTACTCAAACCTGAGTATTTACGTTCATCTCGTGGTATTACCCATGCTGCCGTTCTTTGAAATACATAGAGTTGCTTAACATCTCCGGCTATTTCTGGAATATATTGAATTGCGCTACCACCTGTACCAATTGATGCAACTGATTTACCATTCAAATTATAGTCATGTTCCCATTGTGATGAATGGAAAACTTTGCCTTTAAATTTTTCGATACCCTGAATATGGGGAATTTGCGGAATGTGTAAAGGACCAGAAGCAAAAACAACAAATTGAGCTTCAATAGAAGGCTGATTTTTAAAGTCTAGAGTCCATACATGACGTGCTTCATCATATTGGATATTGCTTACATCATGGTTAAACTTGCAGTAATTTTTAATCTTATGTTTTTCTGTAATATCTTGAATATATTGAAAAATCTCTGGTGCTTCAGCGTAACGTTTTGACCAGTCAGTTTTAGGTGCAAAAGAGAGGGAATACATATGAGATTGAACATCACATGCCGCGCCTGGGTAGCGATTTTCCCGCCAAGTTCCGCCAACATCATTTGATTTTTCTAAAATAACAAAGTCTTGCTGTTGATTTTGCAGTAAGCGGATTGCCATTCCTAGGCCACCAAATCCAGCACCAATAATAGCGATTTTAGTTTTTTGAATAGCATCTTGCTTTGCGTTTAGCATTGGAAACCCTGCATAAGCTAAAAGGAGGATTGCAGGCAAGACTAACGTTTTTTAACCAGTTTAAACATGATTGTATCGACGTGAAAATTGATAGATTCGGCAATTAATTTTCTTTCTTGTTTATAGTAAAACATTTGAGTCTAGGGAAATTGATAGAAGAATGAAACGGTCGATACTTGGTTTAATGTATTTAATTCAAGGAATGCGCAATGCAGGCATTGATGTCGACTCACGTTTGGCTGGTATAGGAATTAAGGTTGATGCTTTAGATCCGAGTTCCACAATTCATGATCGCCTAGAATGGGATATTCAGCAAATTATTAGTGAAAATGTTGAGCCTGAAAAGGGCCTATTTATTGGACAGCATTATGCTTTAGCCGGTTACGGACCATTGCTTATGTTGCTTGTCACAAGTAATGATGTTCAAACTGCATTAAATAAAGGGATAAAGTATCAAAAACTTACTCATTTATTTGGTGCTTTAGGCCTATATGAAACTGATGAGCGTACAATTTTAAGTTATTTGCCTGTTGATTTGAAAACACAAATTGGCAAGTTGCGGGCACAATGTGAAGTTTCAGGAACTTATAAATTTATTCAAGATATTTATACGATGATGGGATTGCAAATGCCCGCTATGCGTATAGAACTTCCGTTTGAAAAACCAAATGACTCAGATACTTTATCTCGCTATTTTGCATACTATGGCGATGATGTGCACTTTAATGGTAAATATGCAGCATTTAGCCTAAGCAAGGATGTGCTTGAAATTAAGATTCCCTCAGCGGATATCATTACACATCGTATTTATGAATCAAAATGTATTACAGAAATAACAAGATTAAATCAACAAGATCACCAAACTCCACATATCATACAATGTGTGCAAGATTATCTTGAGTTGCAACAAGGTATTATCCCGAGCATGGCGGAAACTGCTTTTGCATTGAAAATGCCTGAAAGGACATTAAGGCATCAATTGCAACAGTTAAATACGAGTTATAAGCAAATTCGTGAACAAATTATCAAGAATAAGGCATTAAAGCTTATGGAATATAGAGAATACTCAATAGAAGTTATTGCCGACTTACTCGGTTATTCTGAACCAGCGGCATTTAATCATGCATTTAAACGATGGTTTGGACAGAGTCCTCGACAATATGGCAAAGAGTCATCGTCGTAATTCTTGATGCTAAAAGCTAATGTGGTTGAACAAAATGTTCGCTATACTCCTATCAGTTAAAATTGAAATAAAACGATATGTTAAATTTAAAATCTTCTCATAGTACTGCATTCTCACCTTCTTCCCCAGCAGAACGCTATGCTGAGGCTTTAGCTTCAGGCCAGTTTATGGCAGATGAAGCGCAAGCACAGGCAGTGCAAGAATTAGATCGCGTATGGAAAGAACTTTTAAACCGTTATAAAGCCTCTAAAAAAGCTTTCCGTCGTTTTCGCCGCCAAACATCACCTAAAGGTGTCTATATGTGGGGTGGTGTAGGTCGTGGAAAAACTTGGCTTATGGATCAATTTTATGAGTCAGTGCCGTTTCGTCGTAAAACACGTATGCATTTTCATCATTTCATGCAACATGTTCATAAAGAGCTAAATAAGCTTTCAGGCCAACGTAATCCACTTGAAATCGTGGCTGACCAAATTTATAAAGATGCAGTCGTTATTTGTTTTGATGAGTTCTTTGTATCAAATGTAACTGATGCAATGATTCTAAGTGATTTATTTCAAAAACTGTTTGTTCGTGGTGTGACATTAATTGCAACATCAAACATTGCACCAGATGGTTTATATAAAAACGGTATTCATCGTGACCGCTTTTTACCAACAATTGAAATGGTTAAAAAGAACTGCGCTATTTTAAATGTAGATGCAGGTGTGGATTATCGTTTACGCGTATTAAAACAAGCTCAATTATTTAAATCACCATTAAGTAATGAAGTCCAAAACTGGATGTCTGAACGTTTCAGTGCATTAACTCATACACAAGCTCATTCTCAAGAGCCTATTGTAATCAATAATCGTATTGTTGAGACTCTAGGGCATACAGAAGATGTGTTGTGGTGTGAGTTTTCTGAACTCTGCTTTAAACCACGTAGCCCAGCAGATTTTATTGAGATTGCAAATATCTATAATACGGTTCTGGTGAGTAATGTTCCTCATTTAACAGATTTCTTGTCTGAAGGCACACGTCGTTTTATTTATCTAGTCGATGAGTTTTATGACCGTGGAGTAAAATTACTTTTAACTTCTCAAGATAGTATTATTGATATTTATCAAGGTGAAAAGTTAGCATTTGAAATTGAGCGTACTCGTTCGCGTTTATTAGAAATGCAATCTGATGAATATTTGCATTCAGAACATCGCCATATTGATGAAGCTAAAAACGCATAAAAAATAGATATGAAAAGCGCTCTATATAGGGCGCTTTTTTTTACAACAAAAATAGATAAATTTCGTTAAATAGTGCTTTTTCAAGCTGCAAAGTTTGATATAACTAAATACGCTTTAGAAAAATAAGATAGTGAACTTTTTTGTCTGTTAACAAAAAGTCTAGTTTCAGTATCTTTAAATATTGAATAAATTGTTGGGAATCCTAGTTAGAATTTTAATATTTCCTGTATAGATAAATTTATCTTTGTCAATAGTTTTACAAGGGAAAATGCTTACTATTTAGGAATGTGATATTAGTATTCAGCTTAATTTAAATCGGTATACTAGGATTCTCTTGGTATAAAAAGTAGCAACTTCAGGAAAGACAATGACTGCACGTATTCAAAAAGGCAAGTTAGCGATTGCTAAAGAACTTTACGATTTTATCGAAAATGAAGCTTTACCAGGTTCTGGTTTAGATAGTGAAACTTACTGGAAGAACTTTGAGCAAGTTGTTGTCGATCTTAGCCCAAAAAATAAAGCATTATTGGCTAAGCGTGATGAATTACAAGCAAAAATTGATGAATGGCACCGTAACAACAAATTTGAATTAGGTGCTTATAAGGCGTTCTTAACTGAAATTGGTTATTTATTGCCAGAAGTTGAAGATTTTCAAATTACAACTGAAAATGTTGATGAAGAAATCGCATTATTGGCAGGACCGCAGTTAGTTGTGCCTGTACGTAATGCACGTTATAGCTTAAATGCAGCAAATGCTCGTTGGGGTTCTTTATATGATGCACTTTACGGCTTCGATGTAATTTCTGAAGAAGGCGGAGCTGAAAAAGGTAAAGGATATAATCCTGTACGTGGTTCAAAAGTTATCGAGTTCGCTAAAAATTTCTTAAATGAAGTTTTTCCGTTTGCGCAAGGTTCGCATGCAGATGCAACAAAATATGCGATTGAGCAAAATAAACTTGTTGTAACTTTGAAAGATGGTTCAAAAACAGGTTTAGCTCATGAAGCTCAGTTCGTTGGTTTCAACAGTGAAGAAGCAAATCCTACAGAAGTTGTACTTCTAAGTAATGGCCTTCATGTCATTATCGAAATTGATGCGACTAGCCCAATTGGTCAAACTGATTTAGCGGGTGTTAAAGACTTAACATTTGAAGCAGCTGTAACTACAATTCAGGATTTAGAAGATTCTGTTGCTGCGGTAGATGCTGAAGAAAAAGTTGAAGGCTACCGTAACTGGTTAGGTTTAATGAAGGGTACGCTTCAAGAATCTATCGAGAAAAATGGTAAAACGATTGTTCGTGATTTAAATAAAGACCGCGAAATTAAAAACTTAATTGGTGGCACAACAAAACTTCATGGTCGTTCACTTATGTTACTTCGTAACGTAGGTCATTTAATGACTAACCCAGCTGTTTTAGTAGATGGGGAAGAAATTTTCGAAGGAATTATGGATGCACTGGTAACACCGTTGTTGTCAGTTGCGGACATTCGTAGTGAAAACGAAAACAAGAACTCTCGCAAAGGTTCTATGTATATTGTTAAACCAAAAATGCATGGTCCAGAAGAAGTTGCATTTGCTGTAGAGTTATTTGAACGTGCTGAACAGGCGATTGGATTACCAGCCAAGTCATTAAAAATCGGTATTATGGATGAAGAACGTCGTACATCTGTAAACTTGAAAAACTGTATCGCTGCTGCAAAAGACCGTACTATCTTTATTAATACTGGTTTCATGGACCGTACTGGCGATGAAATTCATACGTCAATGGAAGCTGCACCAGTTGTTCGTAAAGAAGCTGTAAAAACACAAAAATGGATTGCTGCTTATGAAAACCGTAACGTTGCAATTGGTTTGAAGTCTGGTTTACAAGGTAAAGCACAAATTGGTAAAGGCATGTGGCCAAAACCAGATAGCATGAAAGATATGTTGGCAACTAAAGCTGCACATCCAAATGCGGGTGCATCATGTGCTTGGGTTCCATCTCCGGCAGGTGCGGTACTTCATGCAATGCATTATCATCAAGTTAATGTAAAAGCGCGTCAAGATCAGTTAAAAGCTGAAGAAATGTTGTCATTAGACGACTTGTTGACTCCGCCGTTTGCACCAGAAACAAATTGGTCAGCAGAAGAGATCAACAACGAACTTGAAAATAACTGCCAAGGTATTTTGGGCTATGTAGTTCGTTGGGTTGACTTAGGTGTGGGTTGTTCGAAAGTTCCTGATATTAACAACGTGGGCTTGATGGAAGACCGTGCAACATTACGTATTTCTTCTCAACACGTTGCGAACTGGTTGCGTCACGGTATTGTGACTCGTGAACAAGTTGAAGAAGTGCTTAAACGCATGGCAAAAATTGTTGATGAGCAAAACGCGAATGACCCATTGTACAAACCAATGGCAGCTAACTTTGAAACCAATATTGCTTTCCAAGCAGCTTCTGACCTCATCTTTAAAGGTTGTGAACAGCCTTCAGGTTATACTGAGCCGTTACTTCATGCTGCTCGTTTAAAGTTAAAAGGTTATACAGGTGACTAATTTTAACCTGTCATAAAAAAAGCCTCTTCGGAGGCTTTTTTATTTTCGGTATATTTTGTGCTTATAGAAAGTAGATTTATAGCTAAAAGGTTTTGAGTTTGATTAATTTAAAAAATCTCAATCGAGAGAATTAGATTCAATGTGCAAGATTATCATTGGATGAATCTCAAAAAGACTATGTTGCCCCAAATGTATATTCTATTGCTGAGGCTAAAGTGGAAGAACATTACTGTCCACGAGTGATCTGTTTTGATGATGAAGTCGTTGGTTTCTTAATGTATTGTGTCGAAATTGATCCACCTGATGAGACATTGTTTTGGTTGTTTCGCTTTATGATTGATGCAAATAATCAAGCCAAAGGTTATGGTACCGCAGCTTTGCAAATGGCGATTGATGAAATATTCACAAAAGGAGCTAAACGCATTCGAACTATGTATAAATCATCTAATCACGTTGCTAATAAACTTTATAAAAAAATAGGTTTTATAGAAACTGGAGAAGATGATGAGTGTGGAGATATTATTTTAGAGTTGAATATTTCCCTTCAAAAAAAACGCTAACTGAAGATTCAAGTTAGCGTAGGAGTTAATAGAATTAAATAGATTTAAAAGCAATATTAGTTACTGCTCACAATTCCAATTTTAGTGACACCTAAACGCTGTGCTGTAGCCATAACCATTGCTACGTTTTTATATTCAGCCATTTGGTCAGGTTTAAGTTTGATCTGGTCTTGATCCTTTTTGGCAACAACACCTTGAAATAAAGTCTCTAGTGCGGTGCGGTCAGAAACCTGTTGGTTATTCCAAAATACTTTGCCAGCAGCATCAATACGAACATCAATGACTTCAGGTGGCTTTTCATTTGTTGGTGGCGGTGTACCATTTGGCAAATTAATATTAATCGCGTTGTTTGGTGCAGGTATGGTAATAATAAACATAATAATGAGTACCAGCATGACATCAATAAGAGGTGTCATGTTGACTTCTAACATCACGTCATCATCATTATTTGAGCCGACATTCATACCCATAAAATTCTCCTTAAGTTAATTACGGGGAGGCTGGAGGGCTAGTAACAAAGGCAATTTTGCCAATACCGGCTTGTTTGGTCGTGCTAATAACCTGATCTATTGCCTCAAAATGGGTAAGCTGATCTCCACGAATGTGTACCTCTGGCTGAGGTCTTTTTTGTGCAACTGCTTGGAGTTTTGACAGTAATAGCTCTTTATTAGGCACATAACTTTCGTTCCAAAAAATATCTCCTTTCTTGTTTACAGAAAGTTGAATATTTTCAGGTGTTGTTGCATACGGAGTATTTTTTTCTTCTGGCAGTTTCACAGGAACCGTATGTGTAACTACCGGTATAGTAATAAGAAAAATAATAAGTAAAACCAACATGACATCAACGAGAGGCGTCGTGTTAATTGTGCCAATCATTTCATCATCATCTTCAGAGCCAACACTCATACCCATAATGTTTACTCCTGATTATTTAATGCTGCGGTTAATGGAGTTATTGGTATTAATTTCTCCGCTTAATAAAACCGCATGCAAATCTGAACCAAACGAACGGACATTTTCCATAACTGCTTTATTACGGCGAGTTAGCCAGTTGTAACCAAGTACAGCAGGTACTGCGACTGCAAGACCAATAGCTGTCATAATTAAAGCCTCACCGACAGGACCAGCAACTTTATCAATAGATGCCTGACCTGAAATTCCGATAGCTGTTAATGCATGATAAATTCCCCAAACCGTACCAAAAAGACCCACAAATGGTGCCGTTGATCCAACTGTTGCCAAGAAAGCTAAACCACCACCTAAGTGATTTTGTATTTTTTCAATTGCGCGTTGAATTGAAATGCTTACCCATGTATTAAAGTCAATACGTTCAAGTAAAGAGCCGCCGTGTGATTTAGTTGAATTAATGCCTTTTTCTGCAATAAAGCGATATGCACTACTTTGCTCTAGATTGTCGGCTGCATTATCTAGTGAAGTTGCTTCCCAAAAACTTTTCTCTGCTTCTTTACCTTGGCGCTTTACTTTAGCTTGCTGTAAGAATTTAGAAATAATGATGTACCACGTACCAATCGACATGAGTACTAATATAAATAAAGTAGATTTAGCAACTAAATCTCCCTCACGCCAAAGCGCTTCTAGGCCATAGGGATTTTTAACAGTTTCGCTAGTTGCTGGCTTTGGTGGTGGAGTTGGAGTATTTGCATTTGAAGTGGCTTCAGTAGTTGCTGTTGCAACAGGAGTATTCGTTTCTTCTGCAAAAACCGAGCTTAATGGAAGTAAAGAGCATGCTGCGATTAAACTTGCAGAAGCGAAGCGTACTAGGTGTTGAGTTGATTTTTTCATCATATTATCTCCAATATTTTTAATTTCTTGCTAATTCAATTGTTTATTCAATTACAAATGGATATTCAATTTCATACCAGTCTTGCTGAGGCACGCCATCTTTCATTGCAGGTTTGAACGTACATAGGCTGTAGGCTTTAGTTGCCGCCTTATCTAAGATTCTGCTACCGCTCGACTTCTTCACCTTTGCTTCGATAACACTGCCATTGGTATCAACTAAAACTCGGATGCGCACAGTACCTTGTTCACCACTCATTTCTGCTTCACGTGGATATTCAGGTCTTTTACAGCCAGCAGAACCCTCCGAAACACCGCGAGTTACACCCGCAGGTTTTGGTGCTGGTGTTGCAGCAGCAGCCACTGGAGCAGGTGCTGCTACTGGGCTAGGTGATGGAGTGCTAGGTGCAGCAGTTGGAGTTGGGGCAACTTTAGTCGGTTGAGCTACTGGAGTCACTTTTTGTACAGGTGTCGCTTTTTCGACCTGTTTCACTGGCTCGGGTACTTTGGCTACCTTTTCTACCATTTTAGGTGGCTCAGGAGGTTTTTCCTTAGGCTTGGGCTCCTCTGGTTTTGGAGGAGGCGGTGGCTTAATATCCTGAATAATTTGTAATTCCACAGGTTTTTCTGCTGGTTTTTGAATATTGTTTGCTAAACCTGACATCAGAATATAGGCAACAAGAAGATGCAGAAAAAGCACTGCGGCAATACCAATAAGGCGCTTTGCAGATTTATTTTCTATGTCTGTAAAAGTCATGCCCATAGTTACTCCTGAAACTGTAGACAAACAATTTTTTTAAATAACTGTTTGACTAAGAATGGGTATTTGTTCTGCAAACTAACTGTTGAGAGTTATGTTTGCAGAACAACCATTTAGAACTTATATGTACCTCGTACAAAGTACGTACGTCCTAAAGGATCTGCGTAACGTGGGTCATATCCCATTTGGAAGTTATCAATTACATTAGAAGCAGGAGGGTCTTCATCAAAAATATTTTTGATACCAGCTGTGACTTCTAGATTTTTAAAGCCTTTATAGGTGCCTGAAATGTTGTATGTTGTATAGTCACTGACTCTATGGTTTTGGCCGTTAGAATTTTGATCTTGGTACCCACGAGAGAAGTTTTGTTGTAGGTTTAAAGCCCAGTTTTCATAATTCCAATTTAGGTTTGCAGTATGTTTCCATCGCAGAATAATAGATTGATAATCTAAGCCGCTATATGACCCAGCAACACCTATCCATTCTCCATCTGGCTCGGCTTGGTATTTGTAATCTGTTATATATGTACCATCAATGTTGAAACCGAATCGACCTGTAGCTGTCATTGGAGAAACCCAACTTAAGCCTACATCGAAGCCTGAGGTTTTAATTCCACCTAAATTTTGTTGTGTTGTAATAATATAATCTAATGAGCCATCAGGATTACGTACAAATTTGTCTGCATATTTCACAGGGTCATTAAAAATAGCAGTTTCTGAAAGTGTTGCAATTTGCTTGTCGACTTCGATATTGAAGTAATCAAGAGTGAAGGCTAAATTTTTAATTGGTTCAAATACTAAGCCTGCAGTAAAAGACTTTGATTCTTCTGGATCTAGAGTTTTATTACCCCCATTTTGTCTATCGAATTGCATATTACAATCACGTTCTTTTTGTCCTCCTGGTTGAATAACTCCACCAGGGCAGAGCACTGGATCATTATATGACGCACCTGTATTGGTGACTGAATTTGCACCATTAACTTCCCAAAGTGTTGGCGCTCTGAAACCTGTGCTATAAGTTGTACGGAACATTAACTGTTTAATAGGTTCCCAACGAAGTGCAAATTTTGGATTAAAAGTATCGCCAAAATCATTGTAGTCATCATAACGAGCAGCAATTTGAGCTTCTAAAGTTTTAAGAAGTGGGATATGAAATTCGGTAAATACCGATTTAATATTACGATCTCCAGTATTTACTGGTTCATCAGGATCGACACCTGTACTAGGTGCCACTCGGGCAACATCAGTAACGACTTTTGAAGTCCAATCTTCATAACGATAGCTTGCTCCAACCGCAAAACCAACGTCTCCAGCTGGTAATTTAAATATAGGTCGGCTTGCAGTGAAATCAACGGTAGTTGTATCTAGGTTAGCTTTTAAGTATTTACCTTCAACTCCTAACTCATTCCATACATTAGCATCTTCAGGGTTTTGTGGTCCGAATGGATTTAAAATACCATTGTTTAAAGCTTCTTGTGTTTTATCAAAGTTTAAATAGCCACTTACGATAGCATCCGATGCACTACTATGAGCATAGGTAACTCCTGAATTAATATCCCAACCATGAGTTTCACCCTCAATACCAGCAAACAATCTATGTGATTGGTTAATACTATTACTTATCCGATTACCCGATTGTGAACGCAGATATAGAGGGATAGTTCCATTAGCGCCTGCTAGGGCCGGAGTTATGCCATTTCCTGGATAATATTTACTACTAGGGTCAAGCGTCAAATCAAAAAATACATCTGGCGCAACTGAAGTAGTGACTTCACTTCTTGCATATAAATATTCTGCAATCGCATTAAAGTTATCGTTCAGTTTAAAAGTAGCTCGACCCATTACAGATATATCTTCTGTCTTTGGAACAATTCCAATCACTGCTTGGCTATTGTATCTACAAGTTTCACCATCGGTGCTCGCTACTAGAGGATCATTACCACACCCCGTAGCTGCATAGGGATTACCTAAACCAGGGACATTGGCTGGAAAGGAACCGCTACTTGTTCTATTTACACCTAATTCGGGTAATATCCCTCCACGCTGACTGACCTTACGGTCTTTGGCCATGACATCATCGCCTTTGCGATAGTCCACAACGCCAAAAACGTTATAGCCATTTTCGTCTAAATCACCAAAGCCACCAAAGATGCTATAGTCTTGCTGTTCACCACCTTTTTGTTCTGGTTTTTGATAACCAGCGGTTAAATTTAGACCTGTAAACTGCTTTTTGGTAATGAAGTTAATTACTCCACCAATTGCATCTGTTCCATAAATGGAAGAGGCACCATCACGTAAAACCTCAATACGGTCTAACATTGCAAGTGGGATAATATTTAAGTTTGTGACACCGCTATCATAGGCATTTGCAGCTAGTCGTCGACCATTCAGTAAAACAAGTGTCTTATTGGCGCCTAAAGCCCTAAGGTTTGCCGCCGAGCCTGCTGTTTTGCTTGCACCGACGTTACTGGCAGTAACAAAGTTCGATTGGTTTGCACTAATTTTGGCTAAGGCTTCTTCAGTTGTAGTTACCCCTTGTTTTAAAATTTCATCAACTTTTACGACCGTAATTGGTGAAGCGCTTTGAGCAGCAACTCCTTTAATTGATGAACCTGTCACGGCAACTTTTATGACTTTGACTGGTTTGTCTTCAGATGTTGATGATGGTTCGGTTTCTGCTGCTTGTGCCAGGGTAAGACACATCATGCTTAAACTAAGGGTGCTTAATTTAAGAATTGTTTTGCCGATCTTGGGGGTTACCTGAGATCGAACATTGTATTTTTTTTTCATCGTGGATTTGATCCCTTTTTGTTGTAGTTAGCGATATTGCTGAAAAGTGTTTAAGCAAAGCAAGTGCCAACTATATATTTTTCTTTTTTTAGTTTATGCAAAATATTGATAAATATTGATTTTATTATGGTTGAGGCTGTAATTCAGAGGGTGGAATCAAACAAATTATTTTTCTATTTGGAAAAAAATAATGAGTTGGCGAAAAGTTTCAAATTTATTTGTATAAAAAATAATCATTGTTTGAATCTTCATGTATTAGATATCCATTTCTGTATCTTTTTAGAACTTTATTAAGTGTAATTATATAACGTAACATTTTGATAATTTCATATACTTCTATTTATAAATCAAAGTGTTGATCTGTTATTTTTTGTGAAAAATAACGATTTTTTCTGAACTAGAATGAAACATTTGTGACTTTTAATTGTGCAATATAGGTTAATGATGGATAGGTTATATGAATATAATATTTGGCAAAAACTTACTTTTATTTATATAGTCCCAGAAGTTTTAAGTGCCTAATAAAAATGTAAATTTTAAATATTTTTATATGGATTATTCTTGATTATAAAATATGGCATGAAATTCGCTTTATATTAGATAGTTACAGCTTTCTAATTTTATTGTTAGCTTTTTCCCTTTGATCAAATAAAAGATTGAATAAAACGGTTAGTAATTTACAAAGAAGAAAGTAGTCCGTTGAGAAAGAACTTTTCTTATGCGGATTTAGATGTTACTCAAAAGGATAATATCTTTAAAATATTAATTAAGTAGGTAGGAACTTGAAATTAAAAATTTTTAAGCTCGCCATTTTAAGTCTGGCTATTACATCAGTTTCTTGTGCTTTCGCCCAAACGCCTGCACAACCAAACAAAATATTACATGTTGCTTATGAAGCGCCTGATGATGGTTTTGACATGGTTAAAACCACCAATTTTTATAGTGGTAGTATTGTGGAAGCTATTTTCGAGCCTTTACTCAAATATGATTATTTAGCTCGTCCTGTGCAGTTAGTTCCTTATACGGCTGAAAGCCTGCCTAAAGTTGAACAAGACGGTAAAGTTTATACATTTAAAATTAAACCAGGTATTTACTTCACCAATGACCCTGCTTTTAAAGGTAAACGCCGTGAATTGGTGGCCGAAGATTATGTTTATGCAATTAAACGCATTTTAGATCCTGAAAATAGGGCACCTTCTGTTTCATTCATTGATGGGAAATTGTTAGGTGCCGATGCGGTTGTAGCTCAAGCAAAGAAAACTGGAAAGTTTGATTACGCCGCACCCATTGCAGGGCTTAAAGTGCTTGATCGATATACTCTACAACTCACTTTAACTCGGCAAGACTTTAATTTTCCTTATATTCTTGCCTATATATCTTTTGGTGGAGTTGCTAAGGAGGTTGTTGATTATTACGGTGACCGTATTGGCATGCATCCAGTAGGTACAGGACCTTACATGTTAAGTAAGTATGTTCCAAGAAGTAAGGTCGAGCTGGTTGCCAATCCTGATTATCGGGGTTTCGTGTGGGACTTTAAGTCGACAGGCACGCCGTGGGATAACCAGCTTGTTAAAGAAATGAGCGGTAAGAAAATGCCGCAAATTGGTAAAGTTGTAGTCAGTATTATTGAAGAGCAACAGTCACGGTGGTTAGCTTTTCAGTCTGGTCAATTAGATTTTGATAGACTTACAGCAGATGCTGTTCCGCAAGCTTTAGATAAGGGACAACTTAAAGCGTCTTTTCAAAAAAAAGGAATTAAGCATTTCCCTAATAAAGAACCTGAAATTACCTATACGATGATGAACATGCGTGATCCGGTGATTGGCGGTTTTAGCCCAGACAAGATAGCGCTTCGTAGAGCAATTACTTTGGCATATGATCAAAAAGAAAGTATAAGACAGGCTTACAAAGGGCAAGCTGTTAGAGCAGAAATGTTTATACCTGAAGGTGTAAATGGATATAACCCGAAGTACAGAAGTAGCGTAGGATACAATCCGCTATTAGCCAATAAACTACTTGATTATTATGGTTATAAAAAAGGGGCTGATGGTTACCGAAACTTACCAAACGGGAAACCTTTGGTTTTAAAAATTAATAATGAAAATAGCTCAGCATCGGTTATTCATTCTGAACTCTGGAAAAAAAATCTGGATGTCATTGGCATTCGCGCTGACTTCAAGGTGAGTAATTTTGCGGATAATTTAAAAGCTGCAACTCAATGTAAATATATGATTTGGAGTGGAGCATGGATTGCTGACTATCCTGAAGGAGACAATTTTGCACAATTACTTTATGGTCCAAACGCCGGGCAAGGAAACCATGCTTGTTACCAGTCTAAAACTTATGATGCCCTTTATAATCAAGTCACTCATTTACCACCCCAACAACGTCTTCCATATTATGAAAAGCTTAACCGCCAGATTGAAGCTGACAATCCGTGGATTATTCATGTAACTCGACTTCGTAACTGGTTGATACAGCCGCAAGTTCAGGGATTTAAACCTCATCCAATAATGAATACGAACTGGCAATATCTTGATATTACTCCTGTTAAAAAATAATTTTAGATAAAGATAATTATGACTGAAAATTTAATAAAACAGCTCAAGCATTGTAGTGTCAGCCTATTATTCGCCAGTATGGCATTAACTGGATCTACAAGTATTTTTGCGAAAAGCCCCGCCGATCCAAATAAAGTTTTACGTTATGTATTCCCGACAGCTGAAACAGGTTTCGACCCAGCTTATATCCATGATTTGTATTCGGCGCATGTAACCACTTCAATATTTGAAACTTTATATACGTATGACTATTTAGCAAGGCCCGCAAAATTAGTTCCTCATATTGCTACAACTATGCCCGAAGTGAGTGCAGACGGTCTGACTTATACTATTCACATTAAAAAAGGCATTTATTTTACGCCGGACCCTGTATTTAAAGGGAAGCCTAGAGAGTTAACGGCCAATGATTATGCGTACTCTTTTAAGCGCTTATTGGATCCGAATTTACGTTCTCCAAATAGCTGGTTGTTAGAGAACAAAATTGAAGGTATGGATGCATTAATAAAAGCAGCCAATAAAACCGGAAAATTTAACTATGACCAAAAGGTAAGTGGTTTACAAACACCTGATAAGTACACTTTGGTGATTCGATTAGTTAAACCAGATTATAACTTTCCTTTATTACTGGCACATGACCCGACAGGTGCAGTAGCACGTGAAGTCATCGAAAAGTATAAAGACAAAGCTGGTTTTGTCATGGGACATCCTGTAGGTACAGGCCCTTATGTACTGAGCAAGTGGGTGCCAGCTTCGCGCATTGTTCTAAAAGCGAATCCATATTTTCGTGGTTTTACTTGGAACTTTGCAGCCAGTAGCCCTGAGGATGAGGCAATTGTGAAGCGCCTGAAAGGCAAACAAATGCCACAAATAGGCACAATTGATATTCAGGTTATGGAAGAAAACCAATCACGATGGCTGGCATTTCAGCGTGGTGAGATTGATATATTTCAGCTTGAAGGGCAATTGGTCGCGAAGGCGATTAAAGACGGTAAATTAAGACCTGAACTTGCCAAAGAGGATGTGCATTTATCTCGTATTGTTGATCCTGAAATTAGTTATATTTATTGGAACCTTAAAAATCCGGTTGTTGGGGGAATGAGTAAAGAAAAAATTGCTTTACGCCGTGCAATTGCAATGTCTCGCTCACTAGATCAAGAAATTAAATTAGTAAGAAATGATGATGCCGAGCGTCTACATTTTCCAGTTCCACCCGGTGTAGTGGGATATGACCCTCAGTATAGAACCAGTACGCCATATTCGGTGAAAGCAGCAAATTTACTATTAGATAGATATCACTATAAAAAAGATGCATCAGGTTGGCGCACTCAACCAAATGGGAAGCCGCTTGTCATTGAATATATGGCTCGCAGTGACAGTATTGGTCAACAAAGTGCTGAACTTTGGAAAAAAAACTTTGATAGTTTGAATATTCGAATGGTGTTTAAACCAATGCTTTTTGCAGATCTAATTCGAGCACAAAAACAGTGTGAAGGTATGTTTGGTGCTTCTGCATGGATTGCTGATTATCCTGATGGCGATAATTTTATGCAGAATTTTTATGGTCCCAATACGCATATGACGAACTGGTCTTGTGGCTCGATTCCAGAGTTTGACCAGTTATATCGCCAGACCCAACAAATGAAAGCTGGCTCTGAACGGGATGCACTTTATCGAAAAATGACGCGTTTGTTAGAAGTCTATATGCCTGTGCAGATGTCCTATGCCCGCTACCGAAATATGTTGGCCCAGCCGCGTGTCATTGGCTATAAAAAGCATCCAATTTTACATGCTGAGTGGATGTACTTTGATATTGATACAAATACTAAATCTAATCATTAAATGAAAAATCTGGAGATATGATGAAGAATAAAACACGAAAAATGACAACGTTATGTATGTTGGCTATAGGTATAAACCAATACGCTTCAGCTGAAACAACTCGTAGTACATTACCACTACTTAAAGCAAAGCAGCTTCCAACATGGTGTGATTCTAATTTAAAAAAAATTCAGCAACAGATTACAGACTTTGAGAAAACACCTGTTAATGCTAACGCAGCAGCGGCACCTATTTTAGCAAAATGGGATAAAATTTTTGCTCATTTTGAAGATTTTTCAGGTCCGATAAGCTTATATAGTAACGTAGACCCAGATGCAAAGTTGCGTAAGGCAGCCGAAGATTGTGAAATCAAAATTAATCAATTTCACACTGATATGTTTCAAAATCCCAAGCTATATAACTTAATTAAAAATACACAAGCAACGGACCCAGTTGATAAAAAATATCGTCAAGATATTTTGAGCCAATTTGAAGATACAGGTGTTCAATTTGAACCTACAAAACGCGCAAGAATGAAAGCTATTCTGGATGAATTGACTAAATTAGAACAAAAATATGCCCGTAACGTTCGTGATAACCCTGAAAAACTTGAGTTTACTCCTGAAGAGATGAAGGGTTTACCAGAAAGTTATATTTCAGGTTTGAAAAAGAATGCGAAAGGAAATTATTTGGTTGGTTTTGAATATCCAGAATATCGGCCATTTATGGAGTTGGCAGACAACGATGATGCCCGAAAAAGATATCAGATTGCTTTTACAAGACGTGGTACTGAGCAAAATTTAAAACTACTCAAGCAGGCAGTAGATTTGCGTTATGAGTTGGCACAATTGTTTGGAAAAGCAAGTTATGCGGATTGGGTTTTAAAAGATCGTATGGCTAAAACCCCTGATGCTGTAAACCAGTTTTTGGCAGACGTACAAAAAACAGTAGCACCCCTTGAACGTAAGGAAGTTGAAGAACTCCGAGCATTTAAAGCGCAAACTTTAAAAACGCCATTAGATAAAACCGAGATAACACGTTGGAGTGAAGCTTACTGGAGCGAAAAACTTCGTAAGAGTAAATATCAGATTGATCAGGAAAAGCTTCGTGATTATTTCCCAACTTTAGCTGCTCAAAAGTGGTTGTTTGCCATTTCATCTGACCTTTACGGTATTGACTTTAAACCTGTTAAAGTAAAAGCATGGCAGGATGAAGTTGAATATTACGATGTAGTTGATAAAAAGACAGGAAAGCTTTTGGGTGGTCTGTATATGGATAAATTCCCTCGTGAGGGGAAATATGGCCATGCCGCGGTTTGGGGCGTATACGGTGGTAGCACTTTAACCAACCGTTTACCTATTTCAGTATTGGTCACCAATTTTAACCGCAAAGGTTTAAATAGCGATGAGTTAGAAACTTTTGTTCATGAGTTTGGTCATGCCTTGCATGGCATTTTGTCAAATACACGTTATGCCAGTCAGTCAGGAACATCCGTAGAACGTGATTTTGTAGAAGCACCTTCTCAAATGTATGAAGAGTGGGCGCGCCGTAAAGAAACTTTATCTAAAGTTGCCGATTATTGTGATCCAGCATGTCCACGCGTTGACGATGAGTTAATTGCACGTTTAAAAGCGGTACATAACTATGGACGTGGTTTGCGTTATGCACGTCAGACACTCTATGCCCAGTACGATATGGCCCTTCATAGCGCTGATGCTTTAAAAGTAAAACCTTTGGAAACTTGGCAAAAAATGGAAGCCGCTACAGCCTTAGGTTATGTACCAACAACTGAATTTCCAGGTCAGTTTGGGCATTTGATGGGCGGGTATCAAGCAGGTTATTACGGCTATATGTGGTCTGAAGTTTTGGCTTTAGACATGCTTTCTGCTTATGGCGATAACCTCAATAATCCGCAAGTAGGGCAACGTTACCGTCAAACGATTTTATCGCAAGGTAGCCAAAAACCAGCAGCTGAACTAGTGAAAGATTTTCTTGGTCGTGAGCCTGACAATAAAGCGTTCTTTAATGAAATTACCGGACAACGGGTTAAATAAGGAATTATCACTATGCTGGCATATGTTATTCGGCGTTTATGGCAGATGATTCCAACCATGTTGGGAGTCGTCTTACTTATTTTTATTCTTTTTAACTGGGTCGGTGGAGATCCTGCCTATATTTTAGCAGGCAAGATGTCTAATCCTGAGCAAATCGAAAACATTCGTAAACAGCTAGGTGTCGATCAGCCGTATTACGTTCAACTCTGGATTTTCATTAAGCAAATACTGACTTTTGACTATGGTGCGAGTTGGAGTACTGGCGAACCTGTTTCCCAAATTATTTTAACCCGATTAGGGCCGTCGCTCACGCTTTTAATTCCGCTCACTATTTTACAAACCGTTATTTCAATTATTTTGGCATTGGCTGTTGCAGCGGTACGAGGTTCTCTAACCGACCGTATGGTCATGATGTTATGTACCATTGCTATGTCAATTAGTATTTTAGTTTACATTATTGTTTTTCAATATGTTTTAGCTTATCAGCTAAGTTGGTTCCCTGTACAAGGCTGGAGTGACACCTTTACCGAGAATTTATTTAAATTTGCCTTACTTCCAATTTTGATCATGTTAGTTGTGAGTATTGCACCAACCTTACGTTTATATCGTAGTTTTGTGCTTGATGAAATTAATCAGGACTATGTTCGAACAGCACGTGCTAAAGGTGTAGGTGAAAGCCGAATTTTAGGTGTACATGTACTGCGTAACGCTTCAATTCCTATTATTACCGATGTGATGTCAACTTTACCTGCATTACTCATAGGCGCATTTTTAATTGAACGTTTTTTTGGCATTCCTGGTATTGGTCGAGAGGTCATTATTGCAGTTGAACGAAGTGATTTTCCTGTTATTAAGGCAATTACAGTATACATCGCAGCTGCAACCATGATTTTTAACCTGATTGCCGATTTGGTCTACAAAGTGGTTGATCCACGTGTACAGTTGAAGTAGGTGGGCTATGCTGAGCGTTTTATCAAAAAGAAAAGAACAAACAAAAGCCGAAGCTCATTCATCTGGCCTGTGGAAACTTGCCATGCGACGTCTTCGGGCTGACAAAATCGCGATGTCATCACTAGCGATTGTATTGCTTTATTTTATTATCTTGATTCTATCAATGACGGGTGTGATTGCATCTGATTGGAATAAAGAAGTTGCAGTGAGCTACGCACCACCCACATTTATAGGTGCGGATAAAACCACAGATGCTGAACAAAATGCAGCGGCGGTTGACGAGGAATTACCGATAAATCCAGCCGATCCATTAAAAGATGTTATCAAAGAACTGAATGCGCAGATTAAGCAAAGCAAGAGTTCTGGGGACGCGATTGATTACTATGGTGTAGTTGACCCATTAGTCGATGATATGAAAGCGATCGATCAGCAACTTGGCGGACATTTATTAGACCAGCAAGCAGAGCTTAAAAGCACACTTGTGTTTGGCGCTGATAAGTGGGGACAAGACGTTTTAAAGAAAACAATAAAAGGGGCTGAAACTTCAATTATTGTTGGGGTGATATCTGCTTTACTTGCGGTAGGCATTGGTACACTTTTAGGTGCAATTTCAGGATATTTTGGCGGTTGGGTGGATGATATTCTCAACTGGTTTTACAACATTTTTACCTCAATTCCATATTTATTATTAGTGCTTGCTATTGCTGCCGTGCTTCAACAAAAAGGCATTTTATCTATTGTTCTGATTTTAGGTTTAACGGGTTGGACAGGCGTTTATCGCTTAATTCGTGCCGAATATATGAAACATACTGCACGTGAATATGTTCTTGCAGCTAAAGCAATTGGCGTTGGACATTTCCGCCGTATGTTCATTCATATTTTTCCTAATGTCAGCCATATCGCTTTAGTCCAAATGTCGATTTTGGTGGTTTCTTTTATTAAATCTGAAGTCATTTTGAGTTTCTTAGGTTTCGGTGTACCAGTAGGTGTGGTGTCTTGGGGGAGCATGTTAAATGAAGCACAAAGTGAACTTCTTTTAGGTAAATGGTGGCAGCTAGTCGCAGCCTCTGTCGCAATGGCTGTTTTGGTTACTGCATTCTCAATGTTTACTGATGCACTTCGTGATGCGTTAGACCCAAAGCTAAAATAAGAGGAAGGTCCAAATGATAGAACAAGAATATAAGGATGCGCCGTTGCTTCATGTTAAAAATTTACGTGTAAGTTTTAAAGGTGAAGATAAGCAATATATTGAAACCGTAAAAGGAATTTCTTTTGATATTCCAGCAAATACTACGGTTGCTTTAGTCGGTGAATCAGGTAGTGGTAAATCGGTAACTTCTTTGGCAACTATGGGATTACTGCCTGTAGGGCAAAGCAAAATTGATGATCAAAGTAAAATTATATTTGAAGGCAAAGACTTACTCAGTTTGTCTCGTAAAGAGATGCGGAAAATCTGTGGTAAAGATATTGCCATGATTTTTCAGGAGCCGATGTCATCATTAAACCCAGTTTTTACAGTTGGTAATCAAATTGCGGAAGTATTGTGTTTGCATATGGGATTGAACCGTAAACAGGCCCGACAACGCGTTTTAGAATTACTTAAAGAAGTAGGCATTCCTTCACCTGAAACTAAAATTAATGCCTATCCAAATCAACTTTCAGGTGGTCAACAGCAACGTGTCATGATTGCAATGGCGATTGCTTGTGAACCTAAACTACTGATTGCCGATGAGCCAACCACTGCACTTGATGTCACAATTCAAAAGCAGATTATTGATTTACTCGAATCGTTGCGTAAGCGCCGTCAAATGTCGATGCTTTTTATTACTCACGATTTGGCACTGGTCGGTGAAATTGCAGATAAAGTCATTGTGATGCGTCATGGTGAAATTAGAGAGCAAGGCGCTGCTGAACAGGTTCTGGAACAGCCTAAAGATGTATATACCCGAGCATTACTTTACTGTCGTCCACAAATATCACAGCGTCCTTATCGATTGCCTGTGACCAGCGATTTTATGTACCAAGAAGATAATATCTTGGTTGAGAAAAGTTTTGATGCTTCAGAAATTCCGCAGCGCAAACGTGGCTTAAATGGCGATGAGCAAATTATTTTAGAAGTAAAAGATCTGAAAAAAAGCTTTTATAGTCGTAAAGGATTATTTGGCAAAGAAGAGTTTCAAGCCGTAAAAGGAGTTTCTTTTAAACTTGCTAAAGGAAAAACTTTAGGTTTAGTCGGTGAATCCGGTTCAGGTAAAACAACCGTTGGGCTACTACTCATGCGGTTACATGAAGCTTCAGGTGGGCAAGCTTTCATTGAAGGAAAAGATATTCTTTCATTAACTGAAAAAGAATTTGCTAAATATCAACGGAAAATCCAGATTATCTTTCAAAACCCATATGCTTCTCTTAATCCACGCTTTACAGTTGGACAAATTTTATTAGAACCCATGCAAATCCATAACATTGGTAAAGATGAGGCTGAGCGTAAACAAATTGCGCTTGGACTGCTTGAGCGAGTGAATTTACCTGAGCAAGCTTATTATCGCTATCCACATGAGTTTTCGGGTGGGCAACGTCAGCGTATTGCGATTGCACGCTGTTTAACCCTAAAACCTGAAATTTTGATTTGTGATGAATCTGTTTCGGCGCTAGATGTTTCGGTTCAAGCACAGGTACTTAACTTATTACAAGACTTACAAGATGAGTTTGGACTCAGTTATATCTTTATTTCACATGACTTATCGGTTGTGAAATATATATCTGATCAGGTCATGGTCATGAATCATGGTGAAGTTGTTGAAATTGCCAATTCGGATGAACTTTATGCACATCCTCAACATGATTATACCAAACGACTATTACAAGCCATTCCTCAAGGGATTCACCACGTTTCATAAGCGTAAAGTTATGTCGTTAAAGGCACTTTCAAGTGCCTTTTTATTTGGTTTATCGCGTAAATGCTTATAAAATAAGAGAGTAAAAATACAGTAGTTTAGTCTTGCTATGTGTGCCAACTTTAAACCTTTAACTCTTGCCCAATTGCAGCAACTCCAGTTGCCTGTGGTCGGCTTTAGCTATGCCGAAGAGGTTTATCCTGCGGGAACAATGCCGCTATTATTTAAATCACCACAAGGTCTTGAGTGGCGTGAAGTCATGTTTGGTTTAGTTCCAAAATGGGCTGAAGATACAAACATAGCAAAACATACTTACAATGCCCGTCATGAAACGATTTTCCAAAAACCGAGTTTTCAAGAAGCTGCACTTAAATGTAAGTTTGGTGTGATTCCGGTGATGGAATTCTATGAAAGTAAATATATAAATGATAAACCTGAGCGGTGGGGTGTACGCCGTAAAGATGGACAAGCTTTTTATATTGCAGCAATCTATGAAATTTGCAAAATAAATGAAACGATTATTCGTTCTGCAAGTATGTTGACCATGGATGCTATAGATCATCCTATGATGAAAGATTTTCATGAACCTGGAGATGTCAAAAGATCAGTTATTGTGATCCCACATGACCGATTAGAAGAGTGGTTGAGTTTGGAATCACCAGATATTTCAAGCTTTATCGAAGGTTTTCCAGTTGAAGAGTTTGAATGCTCACATGTACCAAAAGAAAAAATTATAAAACCTACACCACAGTTAAGCATGTTTGACTAATCTATCTAAAATAAGATGAGGTTATTGATATCAAATCTGAATCAATAACCTATATTGCTTATTCAATAGTTTTACTTAATGTTTGCACTTCTGAATCTTGAGCTAGATAGCTCAACTCAATTGGTGAAATCACAAAAGTGGTATTGTCTGATGTCTGTTTAAATACAAAGCCATATTCAAAAGACTGGCTATTTTTACTTGGTAACCAGAATAGATAAGGACATCCTGTGTAACTACCATCCCAACCCATTTCTCTTGCTAAAGCTAAAGCTGTATCTGATTTCGCAATGATTTCTTTGAGAGACTCTTTATCTCTTGTTGAAACATCACCATCATCATCTGCAAATGTTTGTAGGAACTCATTTAAGGGCGTGAGTTCTTCCCAGTTGTGTTCTATTGTCGAGAAATGATATCCATATAGCATCATGTGCGCTTTCTTCCATCTTGTTATTGTGTGATTGAACATAACAAGAAATATATGAAAAGGAAATGGATAAATCTGATTTAAGTTGTTTATTTTTCATAACTTATAGATTGTTTTTTGTACGAAATAAAGGCTTTTTTAAACACTATAATTATTCATATTAGCTATATAGCATGCACAGAAAGCAGCGCTTACCTAATGATTAAGATAAATGACTATTTTAGTAAATCAAACTGTTGGCGAATACTGAATTGTTCATAATTCACCTATAATAGAAATGAAACTATGTAGAGCATATTTATGTTTATAACAACTACGCGCCCACAAGATACTTTGATTAATCAGCTTCTTCCAGTTTTGGAACAAGCGAGCCAGATTTTATTACAAGAATATCAAAATTATTCTGCGGGTTATGAGTTTACTATTCACGAAAAACAAGATGATTCACCTGTAACTCAAGCAGATTTAAAAGTGAACCTTTTCTTATTAAAGCACTTGGCAGAGATTACGCCAGACTTGCCGGTTTTGTCTGAAGAAAGTGATTATAGTGCTCGGCATGAGTGGTCCACATGCTGGATGTTAGATCCTCTTGATGGAACTAAAGAATTCATACATGAGCGTGATGAGTTTACGATCAACCTAAGTTTGATTAAGGGTAAAGAAACGATCTTTTCAGTTATTGCTGTGCCATGTGAACAAGTCGTGTACTTGGGATATCTGCAAGATTTACCTTTTAAATATAGTTTCACTCAAAAACAGTGGTATCAATATCAAATAACTTCGTTTTCGCCAGATGAGCCTATTCAAATAGGACTTAGTCATGGCAGTAAAAACCCGAAATATCAAAAATTTATTCAACCTATTGAAGAAAAACATAGCATTATTCGACGAGAAGCAGGAAGTGCCTACAAATTCTGCATGATGTTGGAAGGTGAAATAGATATTTACCCGCGATTTCATCCAACTTCTGAATGGGACACAAGTTCTGGTCAAGGTTTGTTAGAGAGTATAGGGGGTGGCTTACTTACCCTTGATGGAAAACCTTTTGAATATAATCAGAGACACACGGTTTTAAATAAGGGCTTTATCGCATTTCGTGATCAGGAAAGCAAAAAAATAGCATTTGAAGCATTGGCCCAAGCAGGTGTTATTGATTGAGAGTTATGCCAGACATGTTATAGTGGCAAAGTATTGAAAAAAGATGACAAGATAAAAATGGCACTCGATTTATTGCCTAAAAGTATGTTTGAAGCAATTGATTTATTGCCCGATGCTTCAACTCCTGTAACCTTATTTACGCGTCATTCTCTAAGAGAACTTGTGGATGGACAGGGCTTAGCTGGATATGATCTCCAACTCACTCCTCAAGGGCGTGAGCTTGCGCAGGCATGGGGTAATTATTTAATTAAAAATACAGATCGTGTTATTCAGCATTGTATTTCAAGTCCAATACAACGTTGTGTTGATACGGCTGCACTTATGATCGAAGGGGCTGATGCCGTAAGTCCTGAATTTAATACACATACGATTGAAATTATTGAGCAAGGATTACTGGTTGAGCCAGGGAGTTTTGTACTAGACATACAACAAGCTGCCCCTTATTTTAAAAAGCAAGGTGCTTTGGGTTTTATTAATAGTTTTGTAAATAATGCATTACCTGGTATGAAACACCCAATTACTGGTGTTTTAGATGTACTAGAGCTTATTTATCATACGCATCCTAAAACTCAAGGCGGGCTTAGTTTAGCTGTCAGCCATGACACTATTATTGCTGCAATTGTTGCTGTAATTTCTGGTGAAAATGAAATTAAGAAAGAAGATTGGCCTGAAATGATGGAAGGCCTATTTGTATGGTTTGAAGGCGAAGAATTTCCAAATTGCAAATTAAAATGGATTTGGAGAGGTAAGGCCTATGAGCTAAATGTAGCCAAATTTGGAAAAACGCTATAAGCTCAAAAATGATAGATAATAAAAAAAGCCCTATTGGGCTTTTTTTACATGCTTTAATTAGTTAGCTAACGCTTTAACTTGAGCATTTAAACGGCTCTTATGACGAGCAGCTTTATTTTTGTGGATGATGCCTTTATCAGCCATACGGTCGATTACAGGAACAGCTTTTTGGTAAGCTTCTGTAGCAACAGCATGATCACCACCAGCAATTGCACTTAAAGTACGTTTGATGTATGTACGAACCATAGAACGCAAGCTTGCGTTGTGTTTACGTGCAGTAACGTTTTGACGCGCACGTTTTTTAGCTTGAGCAGAGTTTGCCACTCTTGCACTCCTTGAAAATAAGTTGGTCTGGGCGGGCTGTGGTCAATCCAGTAAACTGGTGCAACCATCACCAGCCCGTAAACAAGTGCCATATTGTGATGAATAGACACCGTGAAGTCAAGCCTTGAGAACGTTTTAAGCTGTTTTAGGGGCTGTTAAAACGGTAAGAAAAGGTTAAATTTAAAACAAAGTTAAAGAGGGATGGATAAAAAATGACAGCAAGTAAGAAAAAAGCGATTGTGCTCGGCGCAACAGGGTTGGTCGGATTAGCACTTGTTGAAAAGCTCCAGCAGGCTTCGGAATTTGAAGCTATTACGCTGGTGGTTAGAAAAGAATCTCAAGTATTTAATACATATGAAAAAGTTAATCAGCTCATCATAGAAGATTTTTTAATGTTGAATGATGAAGATGTGAATGGTTATACCCATGCATTTAGCTGTCTGGGAACAACATTAAAAAATGCGGGCTCAAAGCAAGGTTTCTACGCAGTAGATTATGAAATCAATGCCCATTTGGCTGATTTGGTACAAGATAAACATATCCATCTTTTATTAGTGAGTGCCCTTGGTGCAAATGCAAATTCACCAATTTTCTACAATAAAGTGAAAGGACAGTTAGAAGATTATATCGAGAGCTTGGGAATTGAAAAATTATCTATTTTTAGACCCTCTTTACTGATTGGTAAGCGCAGTGATGTACGGCTTATAGAGGATTTGGGGCAAAGTCTATTTAAATTTATTGAGAATAAATGGCAAAAACCATTCAAATATAAACCTGTGACGGCGGAGCAATTGGCTCATACCATGGTCGTAGCGGCGCTAACGCAAATTGAAGCATTCAAACGATATGATAATCTGAGCATACAAAAAACTCGATAAGGGAGAATAGAAGTGTCCACAGTACCGTTTGTAACATGTGATTTATTAGATGATAACCCTGAAAAAGACTTACAAGTTGTAATTCCCTCAATGGATGGAAAGTTCTTTCAAAGTTATGGGGCGCGTAAAACTTTTGGGGGACAGGTTGTAACAGTAAAGTGTTTTGAAGATAACTCGCGTGTAAAAGAGTTATTGGCAACAGATGGTACAGATAAAGTACTCGTTGTAGATGGTGGTGCATCTATGCGTTGTGCGCTTATGGGTGACCTGATTGCAGAATCGGCAGTTAAAAATAACTGGAATGGTGTCGTAATCTATGGCTGTGTACGCGATGTCGATGCTATTGCTACCCTTGATTTAGGTATACATGCATTGGCAGCAATTCCCCAAAAAAGTAATCGTAAAGGCATTGGCGAAGTAGATACCACTTTGTATTTTGGTGGTGTCACAATTCAATCAGGCGATTATATCTATGCTGATAATAATGGAATTGTGATTTCAAAAGAAAAATTAGTGTAATCACAGTTTATAAAGGATCGCATGATGGTGAATCATCAAATTAAAGTATTACAGGCAGTTGTCTCTGCAATTGCTGAAGGTGGTCGGGGCGTAACAGGTACCGCATTTCCTCAGCAACCTGTAAAAGCCTTGAAGTTATATGAATTTGAAGGTTCACCATTTTGCCGTCGTGTCCGTGAAGTCCTTACACTTTTAAATCTGGATGTAGAAATTTATCCATGTCCTAAAGGTGGGACAAAACATCGTTCGGTTGTAAAAGAAAAAGGTGGCAAATTACGGTTTCCTTTTTTAGTAGATGAAAATACAGGTGACTACTTATATGAGTCACAAGAAATTATTCATCATTTATTTAAACACTATGGTAAGACAGGGAAGACGCCTCAGAAATTTTCGAGTTACCCTAACGTCCCTTATGCTGCATTTGCTGGGACCATATTAAATGGTGCTCGGGGAGTTTGGATAAATAAAAAAATCATTAATAGAGCTGTGCCTGAACAAAAACTTGAGTTATGGAGTTTTGAGGCAAGTCCTTATTCACGAGTTGTAAGAAGTCTACTCTGTGAGTTGGAGCTTCCTTATATTCTGCATAATGTTGCAAAAGAAAGATGGCAAGATCAAGGCCCAGCTATTTTTCGCTTAAAACCGGGTAAATATGTGCCTCTAAAAGGTGGAAAACGAGAAAAAATATTGCCTGTTATGCAAGGTAAAATGCAGGTACCTTATTTGGTAGACCCAAATACGGGAGTGAAGATGTTTGAGTCTGCTCAAATCGTAAAATATTTAAAGAAGCAATATGGTCGTTGATTAATTAAGATAGGCTTTAGTAAGAGTTTAAGTCAATTTACTTAAACTCTTAGAAAGATCAGATTTCATAAGAACATGAATATGCTAAATTAAAGAGGTTAAATACCCAAATAAGGCATATTTTATGGAATGTATGAGAATTCAACCTGTAACGAGCAGTCCTGGTGAAAATGCACTATTTATCGTATTGGGACTCACTCAAGGTGATTCTGTAATAGAAAAAGTAAAAGATTTTGCTAGTAATTTTTCAGCATTAACTAGAAGTCTAACTAATCGTTATCCAGATAGTAAGTTTAATGCCACACTAGGTTTTAGTTCAAATGCATGGGATATCTTATTTCCAGAGCAAACGAAGCCTCAAGAATTAGAAACATTTAAAGAAATTAAAGGGCCGAAATACACGGCTGTTTCAACAGCTGGTGATCTATTTTTTCATATTCGTGCTGATCGTCAGGCTTTATGTTATGAGTTGGGTAATATAATCAATCAACAACTTGGTAAAGTGACTTATCCAATTGATGAAGTGCATGGTTTCCGTTATTTTGATGGACGGGCAATTATTGGTTTCGTAGATGGAACAGAGAATCCAGAACCAGTTATTGCAGCGCAATGGGCATTAGTGGGCAATGAAGATCCTGACTTTATCGGTGGAAGTTATGCTTTTATCCAGAAATATACACACGACATGGAAAAATGGCGTGGATTGAGTGATGAAGAGCAAGAAAAAGTGATTGGCCGTAAAAAGTTCAATGATGTTGAACTCGGTGATGATGAAAAGCCACTAACTGCACATAATGTAGTAAGTAAAGCTCATGATGCAGAAGGTAATGAGCTTAAAATCATGCGAGCTAATATGCCTTTCTCAAATCCTTCAAAAAATGAATATGGTACTTTCTTTATTGGTTATTCACGTAAATTCAGTACAACCCGACAAATGCTTGAAAATATGTTCTTGGGAAATGAGCAGGGCAATCTTGATCGGTTGCTTGACTTTAGTACTGCTCAAACTGGTACCTTATTTTTTGTACCAACGGTCGATTTTCTTGATGATTTAGGTGATGACTAGTCGTTAAAATAAAAGGCTTAAATGATGGAAGTAACTAGATTACTTCCATTACTTCCATTGCTTGAATTGAAAATTAATATGATGTGATGAAATGTTTAAGAAGATAACGCAGCTTTTTCAAGGCTCAAAAGAAACGCCAGAACAAATTTACTTGCAAGAGAATCTATTAAAATTTGATTCTGAACGAGGTCCTATAATCAAGGATGTGCTGATTAATGAGAAATGGTCAGAACATCTTGAGTATTTCTCAAACCGTAAATTACAAAATTTTGATAATCTTCAGAAACTATTCCTAATTACTCCACAAATTAATGAAAAGATTGATCTGGAAATCGCAACCCAACGTTATGTAGAAAGATTAGGAAATACACAAGAAAAGCTACTTCAACTTAAAGCGATTATACAAATATTAAATCAATATTACGTTTTGTTTTTGCGTGATAAATAATCATAGTTGATTGATTAAAAAATATAAAAAGTAGAGCTAACTAGTAGTTTGATTTTCAAAAAAATAACTCATTTCACTAAAAACATCATGCTACTATTAGGCTCATATCTTCTTAGCTGATAAAAGCCATATACATGTTTCAACAAGAAATCTCTCAATTGAATTTACAACAGCTCAAAGCCGGTGAAAAGCGTTGGGTAGGGTCGTTATTAGGTTCATCTGCTGCATTATTATTTAAAGAAATTGCTGTTCAGCATTCTTCTTTACTTGTTGTGGTCGCTAGAAATAACCAACATGTTGCTCAATTAGAAAGTGAACTTGAGTTTTATGGCATAAAACCGACAATTTTTCCGGATTGGGAAATCTTACCGTATGATCGTTTGTCACCTCATCAAGATATTGTTTCAGAACGTCTCGCAATTTTATCTAATATGCCTCAGAGGGGTGTATTATTGCTTTCAGCAAGTACTTTAGCTCAAAGAGTTGCACCGTATTCATGGGTTTTGGGCGAACATTTTGATATTCATGTTGGACAGAAATTCGATTTAGAACAGCAGAAGTTACGTTTAGTACAAGCCGGTTATCATTTGGTAGACACTGTTTATGATCATGGTGAGTTTGCTGTACGTGGCAGTATTATGGATATTTTTGCGTCAGGCCAAGAAGCGCCTATTCGTATTGATCTGTTTGATGATGAAATTGATACCTTAAAATTCTTTGATCCAGAAACGCAAAGAACAACGAAGCCTTTAAAAAGTTTTACAGTTTTACCAGCAAAAGAATTTCCACTAAAAGAAGCCCGTTCAATTTTTAGAGATCGATATTCTGAACTTTTCTCTACGGCAAACCCCAAGAAAAACCCGATTTATCAAGATGTCCTAGAGGGAATTGCTTCACCAGGAATTGAATTTTATCTGCCATTGTTTTTTGATAAATCACAAATGCAATCGCAAAGTACACTTGCAACGTACTTCCCAAAGAATTGCATTGTAATTACAACCAATGATATAGACACTGACTTAACTAATTTTTGGAAAGAAGTTTTTCGTCGTTATGAAGACAGACGTCATAACGTAGATCAGCCAATTCTTCCCCCTGAAGAATTATTTATTGCTCCAAATCATCTGCTCAGTGCTTTAAATCAGTTTCCACGTATGTTGGTGAGCGCCGAAATAATTGAAGAAAAAGCTGGCGCGTTAAATCTTAAGGTAGAGCAGCCACCCAAGTTACCAGTTGATCCAAAAAAAGAAAAACCATTCTCGGTAGTCAAAAAATATATTGATGAAGCAAATCATCCGGTCTTGTTGGTTGCAGAAAGTGCAGGCCGACGTGAAAGCTTAAGAGATGGTTTACGTGCCAGTTTAGGAGATATCCCTGGCGTAGACAGTTTTGAACAATTTCAGACAAGTCAGCTTGCGATTGCTATTACAAATGCACCGCTAGACCGTGGTTTACTTTTAACAGACCAATTGTCGGTTATTTCAGAAAATCAGTTATATGAACATCGGGTAGTTCAGCGTCGTCGTAAACGTCAGCAAGAAGTTTCAGAAGAGTTCTTAATTCGCAGTTTGACTGAATTAAGTATTGATGCTCCTGTTGTCCATATTGATCATGGTGTGGGGCGTTATGCAGGATTAGTTACTTTAGCAATTGAAGGGCAAGATTATGAATTCTTGCAACTAAATTATGCTGAAGGCGCAAAAGTTTATGTCCCTGTAACTAATTTGCATCTTATTAGTCGTTATAGTGGTGGAGACCCAGATTTAGCGCCACTTCATAAAATTGGAAGTGATGCATGGAGTAAAGCTAAACGCAAAGCTTTAGAACAAATTCATGATGTTGCAGCTGAATTGTTACATATCCAAGCACGTCGTCAGTCAAAACCTGGTTTTGGTTTTGAACTCGATCAATCACTTTATATGCAATTTACCAGTGGATTTGCTTACGAAGAAACACTCGATCAGGCGAATGCTATTGAAGCCACGCTTCACGATATGCAACAAGCTAGACCTATGGATCGACTTGTTTGTGGCGATGTTGGTTTCGGTAAAACTGAAGTAGCAATGCGAGCTGCGTTTGTTGCTGTGCAAAACGGTAAGCAAGTTGCTGTTTTAGTACCTACAACTTTACTCGCACAACAACATTATGAGTCTTTTAAAGATCGGTTTGCTGATTGGCCTGTGCGTATAGAAGTGTTGTCACGCTTTGGCTCAAATAAAGCTCATACAAAAAATATTGAAGATTTAATTGCTGGTAAAGTGGATATTGTGGTGGGAACACATAAACTTTTACAAGAAAATGTGCAATTTAAAGACTTGGGCCTAATGGTGGTCGATGAAGAACATCGATTTGGTGTGCGTGATAAAGAGCGGATCAAGGCATTACGTGCAGATGTAGATATGTTGACACTTACAGCTACTCCAATTCCACGAACTTTAAATATGGCATTTTCGGGAATGCGTGATCTATCTATCATTGCTACTCCACCAGCTCGTCGTTTAGCAGTTAAAACATTTGTACAAGAACATACGGAAGCTTCTATTAAAGAAGCCATCTTGCGTGAATTACTACGTGGTGGCCAAGTATATTTCTTGCATAATGAAGTCGATACGATTGAAAGGGCTGCTGAAAACATCCGTGTTCTTGTGCCTGAAGCTCGTGTAGCAGTGGCTCATGGCCAAATGAGAGAAAGAGAGCTCGAACAAGTCATGCAGCAGTTCTACCACAAAGAATTTAATGTATTGGTATGCTCAACCATTATTGAAACCGGAATTGATGTTCCAAATGCCAATACAATTTTGATAGAAAGGGCTGACAAACTTGGTTTAGCTCAATTACATCAATTACGTGGGCGTGTGGGACGATCACATCACCAAGCCTATGCTTACTTACTGGTTCCTTCTATAAAACATTTAAAAGGTGATGCAGAAAAGCGTTTAGATGCAATCCAGCGTGCTTCAACTTTGGGTGCTGGCTTTATGCTAGCTACAGAAGATTTAGAAATTCGTGGCGCAGGTGAGCTCTTAGGTGAGCAACAAAGCGGTTCAATGCAGGCAATTGGATATAGTCTGTATATGGAAATGCTTGAGAAAGCCACTAAGGCAATTCAGCAAGGCAAAACACCGAATTTTGATGCACCTTTGTCATTAACTGCAGAAATTAATTTACATATTCCAGCACTTATTCCAGATGAGTATTTAGGCGATGTTCATCAGCGTTTGTTGTTTTATAAGCGTATTAGTAATACAGATACTCAAGAAAAACTCGACAATATCCGTATGGAGTTAATTGACCGTTTTGGTGTTCCACCACAATCTGTAAAACACCTATTTAGTGTTCATCAAATTAGGTTGAAAGCAGAGCAGTTAGGTATTACGAAAATTGATATCAATACACAGGGCGGTAATATTGAGTTTTCACCGGATACTCCAGTTCAAGCCATCAGTATTATTCAGTTAATGCAAAAAAATCCGACCTATTACCGCATGGATGGTGGGCAGCGTTTGAAGGTTATGGTTCAGCTTGAAGAGCATGAAAAACGTATCCAGTTCATTAATGATTTGTTAGCGAAATTATTAACTGAAATACATGTATAAATGATGTTTTGAAGCATTTTTTACTGCGTGTGAATTTTATGTAAGTTGATAGCATGGTTTTATGCACGATTTCTTGGACCATAGGAGGAATAAGTGCATAAAATCATTGTTATTTGTAATCAAACCAGACACTACCAATACTCACATCAAAACTGATGTGATAGTATTAGCCATTATTGTTTATTGTCATTTATAAAAGATATGTTTAGTTTGCATCCACAACTTGCTCAAGATACTTTTTTTGTAGGCGATTTTCCGCTTTCAACATGTCGTTTAATGAATGATATGCAATTCCCGTGGCTGATTTTAATCCCTCGTGTGCCGGGAATCACAGAATTATATGAATTGAGCCAAGCTGATCAAGAGCAGTTTTTACGCGAATCAAGTTGGTTGTCTAGCCAGCTATCTCGAGTATTCCGTGCTGATAAAATGAATGTTGCAGCTCTAGGTAACATCGTGCCTCAGTTGCATTTCCATCATGTCGTGCGTTATCAAAATGATGTTGCATGGCCTAAGCCAGTTTGGGGCACACCAGCTGTTCCATACACAAATGATGTACTGGCTCACATGCGTCAAACCCTTATGCTTGCTTTACGTGGTCAAGGTGATATGCCTTTTGATTGGCGCATGGATTAAATCAATGCAATGCCACATTTATATGAATGTGGCTACATTGAGGTGTGGAGGATAGGGTGCAATTAGAGAGGTTTATCGATAGAGAGCCTAAGCAGTTTGCATATTTTCATCGCTTGATGGGATATTCAATTCTGTCCTTAATTTTAGTGATCTATGCTTTTACCTCACCTAATACAAATTATCAGATCTATGTTCCACCTTTTTTCCTATTTTTGCTTTTTATTAGTTCGAAGTTAGAATATTGGCTTCAATACCAATTTGATAAGAAAACTCAAAAAAGTGTCTTTTTTGCAATTGATGCAATTGTTGTAGCAGTTACCTTGGCGGGTCTGCATCTTAATTTGGTGCCTACATTTATTGCGCTTTTTGCATTATTTTATTCTGCAATTAATAGTCGTATTTCTTTTGCAGTCATTTGTTTGACTAGCTTGCTAGGCGCTATTATTTTTTATTTAAGTACTTTTTTCCTATTTGGTTTTTATACATATTTTGAACCTACTAGCCAAGAGTTAACTGTAATTACACTCTTAGGTTTGGTCATGTTTATCACCATTGGAAATTATTACCAACATCGTTGGGTTAAAAAAATCAGTCAGCAGCGCCAACATTACTATGATCAAATGACGCGCTATATTGCTTTTGCTAATCAGTTAAGTCGTTATGCACCGCTACAGTTGTGGCAGTCTATTATGCGCGGTGAAGCGGAAGCAAAAATTGAATATAAACGAAAAAAAATGACTGTATTTTTTTCTGATATTCAGGGCTTTACAGAGTTATCAGAAACATTAATTCCTGATGATTTGGCATTTTTGCTTAATGATTATTTAAGCCATATGACGGAAATTGCGAAACAGTATGAAGCTACTGTCGATAAATTTATGGGGGATGCCATCCTCATATTTTTTGGTGATCCGAATTCTCAGGGTGTAGAACAAGATGCTAAAGCCTGTGTAGAAATGGCAATCGCTATGCGTCAGCAAATGAAATTGTTACGTGAACGATGGAAAAAAATGGGCTATTCAGCCTTACACATTCGTATGGGAATTAGTACCGGTTACTGCCACGTAGGAAATTATGGGGCAACGCATCGTATGGCTTATACCATTGTAGGTCGTGATGTGAATTTGGCAGCTCGTTTACAATATGCTGCTGAAATAGATGAAATCTTAATTTCAGATGATACTTATCAAATAATCAAAAGTGATTTTCTTTGTGCTCCCAAAACGCCAATTTACTTAAAAGGTATTCAAGGTGCAGTAAAGACATGGCAGGTGATGGAGAAGTACACGGGGAATAAGTCAGATCATCAACAATGGTTCGACTATGAGTATAAAGGCTTTCATTTAGTACTTAATTTAGAAGAAGTACAAAATTATGAATATCCAGAATTGGTAGAAGTACTTGAGAAAATGGTTCAACGACTTAAAGTTCAACAAACTTTAATTAATACTCAAGGCATTGCACGGTTAAGACTTGAAGATGAAGTTAAGCCAGTTGAAATTGATCAACAAGATCAAGTTTAAAAACGTGAAGTAAAAAAAAGCTGCTTTTAAAGCAGCTTTTTTATTTTAATGATTTTCGGAAGCGTGATTGATTGTGTATTTAGGAATCTCAATTTCTAAATCTTCATCAACAATCTTCACTTGGCAAGAGAGACGAGAATCTGGTTCAAGACCCCAAGCCCGATCTAAAAGATCTGCTTCAACGTCATCCATTTCTTCTAGACTGTCAAAGCCCTTGCGAACGACTACATGACAAGTTGTACAAGCACACGACATGTCACAAGCGTGTTCAATTTTAATTCCTCGATCAAGCAAACTTTGACAAAGATTTGCATTTTGTTCGACTTCAAATTCTGCGCCTTCAGGGCAGATCTGAGCATGAGGAAGTACTTTAATGCGGGGCATATTGATCACCTATACCTTTAGTTTGAATTTGACCAATCTTCAAGTTTTGTACCTTTTAAGGCGTGGTCAATATGTCGATTCATACGTAGTGCGGCAAAAGCATCACTATGTACTTTAAGTTGTTCTACAGCTTTTTCAATTGCTTGAATATCATTGCCTTCAAGCTGTACTTTTAGCAAATTTTCAGCAGTTTTAAGCGCTTCAAGCTGCTCATCATTGAGTAAATCAGCATCAACTTTGAGAGCTTGTTCTAAAGCTTCAAGTTCACGTTGGGCTTCAACTTTGGTTTCTTTTAAATGACGCAGATTTTTATCTTCTTCTGCGTGCTGGAAACCTTCAATTAATAAGCGTTCAGTATCAGATTCTGATAGGCCATAAGATGGCTTAATATCAATTTGAGCCTGTACACCTGAAGTTGTTTCACGAGCAGAAACTGTAAGTAAACCATCAGCATCTACCTGAAAGGTAACCTCAATCCGTGCTTGACCAGCAGTCATTGGAGGAATGCCATGAAGGACAAATCTTCCTAATGAACGACAATGTTCTACCAAATCTCGTTCACCTTGAACAACATGAATAAGCATGGCAGTTTGGCCATCTTGATAAGTTGTGAATTCTTGACGACGAGCGACTGGAATAGCGGTATTACGTGAAATAAGACGTTCTACTAATCCACCCATGGTTTCTAAGCCAAGTGAAAGAGGAGTGACATCTAAAAGTAATGAGCCATCTTGGCTATTACCAATAAGCTGGTTAGCCGTGATAGAAGCACCAATTGCAACTACTTCATCAGGATTGATCGTACAAAGTGGTTCTTGATTAAATACATTACGAACTGCTTGCTGAACAGCATAAGAACGTGTAGAGCCACCAACTAAAACAACATTCTGAATATCAGTTAACTCAAGTTTCGCATCACGTAAAACGCGTTTACAAACACTGATTGTTTTATCTAAAGCAACTTGAATAATGCTTTCAAAAGTTGGACGATCAAGTGTTAGTACGTTTTCAAGTAGTTTTAACTGAACTGATTCTTGTGTAGATAGTTGTTCTTTTGCTTGACGAGCAGCAACAATAAATACTGCATAAGTTTCATCGTTAAGAGTATCGATATTGAGCTGCTTTTTGGCCCATTTAACAATGAGACGATCTAAGTCATCACCACCTAAAGCAGTGTGGCCACCTGTAGCTAATACTTCAAAGACACCTTGTGAGAAACGCAAGATTGATACGTCGAAAGTACCACCACCTAAATCATAAATTACATAGTTATGATCTGTAGCTAAATTAGTTTCTTGGTCTAAACCATAAGCCACAGCAGCGGCGGTTGGCTCATTTAATAAACGTAATACATTTAAGCCAGCAAGCTGAGCAGCATCACGTGTTGCTTGTCGCTGAGCTTCATCAAAATAGGCTGGAACAGTAATCACTGCACCATTTATTGGATTTTGTAAGCTAGCTTCAGCACGGTCTTTTAATTGCTTTAAAATTTCAGCAGAAATTTCAACAGGGGTTTTACGACCAGCACGTGTTTCAAAAGCTGGCATTTCATTTTCAGAACCCACTAACTCATATGGGTGTTGAAATTTAATATCTGCTTTTGAACGACCCATAAAACGTTTTACGGAAACAATTGTATTTTTAGGATCGGCAATAAGGAAAGGCTTTGCTTCTTCACCATAGTGAGTTGCATCATTTCCATAGTGCACAATAGAAGGAAGGAGCCTTCTTTCTTTTTCGTCATTGAGTACTTTAGGTTTGCCTGATAACACTGTCGCAACTAAAGAATGTGTTGTTCCTAGGTCGATACCAATCGCAATGCGGTGTTGATGTGGGGCACTGGATTGACCCGGTTCAGCAATTTGCAAAAGTGCCATGAGTTAAATCCCTTGAATATAATTTGGAAAAAGCAAAATTAAAAATCGTCGTCTAAATCAAAGTTGTCTTCGTCATCCAACATTTGATCTTCTGCTTTTTCAATGTCGTTAAGAACGCGCTGAAAGAAACGTAATTTACGTACAGTATCTCGAGCTTCGCCCCAGTCCTCATCTGCGTAATCAATTTTAAACTCGCGAACTAGACCATCCATCCATTGAAACACTTCTTGTTTAAGTGTGGTCAGATGCTCTTGTGAAGTTGCTTCATCAAGCTGCTCACGAATTTCTAAAGCTGATTGTAAGAACTCAAAATCGCTAATAGATTGATCGAGGTGGTGATCTTGCTTTTTGAGTGACAATAGATAAGCAGCGCGGCTATCTACTTGCGACAAAGTTTTAAAAGCTTGATTGATTTCACTTGATTTGATCAACGCCTGATCTTTATCTTCAGCTTTATCTGGATGATACTGCTGCTGCAAACTCAAGAAACTAGATTTTAAGCTCGCCAAATCGATATCGAGTGCTACGGGTAAATTGAACAACTCAAAATGATTCATTGGAAATGAGGTCCACATTAATTAAATACATTAAAACAGTGCTATAAAAAGACACTGTTTTAATGAGAGATGAAAGGAGAAAGCTTAGACAGTGAAAGATTCACCACAGCCACATTCACCTTTTTTATTAGGATTGTTAAATTCGAACCCTTCATTAAGGCCATTTTTAACGTAGTCCATTTCTAAGCCCTCTAAATATACTGAGCTTTTTGGATCTACAAATACCTTAACGCCAAATTGTTCGAAAACTTGGTCATGTTCATCAATAGAGTCTACAAACTCAAGAACATAGGCCAATCCAGAACAACCAGAAGTTTTCACACCCACGCGAATGCCTTCACCCTTACCTCGATTTTTAAGGTAATTGCTAATATGAGTCGCAGCATTTTCAGTTAAATGAATCATGAAAACTCCAACGTTTACAATGGTAACAAATTACGCTTTAGATTTTTTAGTGCGGTAATCTTCAATCGCAGCTTTAATCGCATCTTCAGCTAGTACAGAACAGTGAACTTTTACTGGTGGAAGTGCAAGCTCAGTCGCAATATCAATATTCTTGATGGTTTGAGCTTCATCAAGAGTCTTACCTTTTAACCATTCGGTTACAAGAGAACTTGATGCGATTGCAGAACCACAACCATAAGTTTTAAAACGTGCTTCTTCGATTACACCGCTATCGTTTACTTGGATTTGTAAACGCATTACGTCACCACACGCAGGTGCACCGACCATACCTGTACCAACATTTTCAGAGTTTTTATCTAAAACACCAACATTACGAGGGTTTTCGTAATGATCAATTACCTTTTCGCTATAAGCCATGTCGCTTCTCCAAACCTCGGGGTCAGCCTAATATTAATATGAGGGTAAAAACACTAATTTCAATGAATTAGTGTTCAGCCCATTCAACTGTAGAAAGATCGATACCTTCTTTATACATATCCCAAAGCGGAGAAAGTTCACGTAATTTCTCAACAGCGGCTTTGGTAATTGTAAGCACATGATCAATGTCTTCTTCAGTTGTGTATTTACCAAAACTGAAGCGGATAGAGCTGTGCGCTAGCTCATCAGATAAACCTAATGCGCGAAGAACGTATGAGGGCTCTAAAGTTGCAGAAGTACAAGCAGAACCACTTGATACAGCAGCATCTTTAAGTGCCATCATTAAAGATTCACCTTCAACAAAGTTAAAGCTGACGTTTAAATAGTTAGCAACGTTTTGAGTTGGATGGCCGTTTAAGAAAACCTGTTCAAGGCCTTGTAAACCATTCCAAAGTTTGTCACGTAGTTTACGAATGCGTTCTTGTTCTGCATGCAGTCTTTTGCCAGCAAGTTCAAAAGCTTCACCCATACCAACAATTTGGTGAGTTGCTAAAGTACCAGAGCGCATACCGCGTTCATGACCACCGCCATGAATTTGTGCTTTTAAACGAACACGTGGGCTACGACGTACATATAATGCACCGATACCTTTTGGACCATAAATTTTATGAGCTGAGAAACTCATAAGATCAATTTTCATGGTAGATAAATCGATTTCAACTTTACCAGCAGCTTGAGCAGCATCTACATGAAAGAAGGTTTTATTGGCACGTGTTAACTCACCAATTGCTGCTACATCTGTAACTGTACCGATTTCGTTGTTTACCATCATAAGAGAAACAAGAACAGTATCAGGACGAAGTGCAGCTTTTACCATTTCAGGGGTAATTAAACCTGTTTGTGGTTCTGGTTCTAAATAAGTAATTTCAAAACCTTGTTCTTCTAATTCACGACAAGGATCTAGAACAGCTTTGTGTTCAATTTTACTTGTAATAATGTGTTTGCCTTTAGAAGCATAGAATTGAGCTACGCCTTTAAGTGCAAGATTGTCTGATTCGGTAGCACCAGAAGTCCAAACGATTTCACGTGGATCGGCTTTAATTAAATTTGCGACTTGCTCACGCGCATATTCAACTTTTTCTTCTGCCTGCCAGCCATAAGCATGGGAACGAGATGCAGCATTACCAAAGGTACCGTCGAAAGTTAAACACTCCATCATACGTTCTGCAACTTGCGGATCTACTGGAGTGGTTGCTGCGTAATCAAGATAAATTGGACGTTTCATATCAAATACCTGTACCCGATAAAAGAGCTGAATCTGTGCCAGTCACATTTTGGCGCAATGCAACAGTTTGAACGTTGTCTCGGCTAATGAGGTCGGCAAGAGAGATTTTTGCTAAATAGTCGGCAATATGATGAGAGAGTTCTTGCCATAAATCGTGAGTAAGACACATTGCACCATTTTGGCAGTTAGCTTTGTGGTCGCAACGTGTTGCATCAACGGTTTCATTTACGGCTTCAATAATTTCTAACACAGTAATTTCATCAGCGTTTCGAGCCAAATGATAACCACCATTTGCACCACGGACACTAGAAACTAACCCATGACGCTTAAGTTTAGCGAATAACTGCTCTAAGTAAGCAACTGAAATAGATTGACGTGCGGCAATTTCGGCGAGCGTGATCGTTTGTTCAGTTGGCTGCAAAGCTAAATCAAGTAGAGCAGTCACTGCGTAGCGACCGCGAGTTGTAAGGCGCATGATTCGATACACATGTTAAGACTAGATAATAGGATTTTATGAATCCCGACTAAAATAGTCAAGTTTTTTTATTTTTAATTCAAGTGCAGGAACAAAATGGAAAAATAATTTAAGCAACCCACAAATTATAAATGAAAAAAACAATAAATATCAGGCTAATTATACCAAAGCCTAAGTTAATGTTGCGTTGACGTTGTTGTAAGCGAGTAATTCGATTTTGATATTGTTTGATTTCCACATGAAGTGAATTGATTTCTGAACGTTGTTGATCAATTTTTTCAAGCAATGGAGCAATGCGTTTACGTGAAGCAAGGGTTTCAGCTTCATCATCTGGTGTGTTAAACCATTGCTTCCAGTCGGCTAAAAGTTTAGGCAGAGTAAGATGAGAAATTAAATCTAATAACTCTTTTTTCGTTTCTTCATCACCATCAATACGCATGTTCTTAAGACTACGCTGGTTTGAAAAAGCGAAAATCTTAATCAAATCGATAAGCGTACTATTGATTTCAAGATCAATATGTCGGTCAAAAGAATGGATATCGAACAACAAACCCTTTTCTGTAAATTGAACATAAAAGTCAAAAAAAGGAAGGTAGCTATTGATGCGAATAGTTGTTTTGTTTGAAATAAACTTTTTCGCTTGCAAGCGAAGAACACCATCGTGGGTGAGAATAAATGAAAAGAAAGTTTCTAAAATAATTAGAACAATATTCAGCAACAGACGGGGATGTTTTTGTCTTTGTTGCGTTTCACTCATAAAAGTTTATCCTTACAAATAGCAGTTAACCGAAGAATGGGACATCCTATCCCAAACTTTAATAAATGTCCTGTTAAATATATTTACACGACTTAATTGCTTTGTAGAACAGTTTTGTAAATGGATCAAGTCTTTACTTTGATATTATAGAAATATTTTGTGGTCAAATCAGTCATCATCTCTCTCATCTGATTAGGAGCTTAGATCAATGGATAATGCAAATATAGATACCCCGACAGAAGAGTCAGAAGAAAAAAACAAATTAAAATCAAGAAGTTCAAGAAAGTCGGCTTTGGATTTTAGAAAGTATACCAAGCAAATTTGGTTAGCAGGGCTAGGGGCTTTTTCACGCGCAGAAGAAGAAGGTAATAAGCTATTTGACTCTTTGGTCAAAGTAGGTGAAGAACTGGAATCTAAAACAGGAGACTTAGCAGACACTACTGTTGGTAAGGTCACAGAAAAAGCAAAAGAATCTGTATCTGAAACAAAAGATAAAGTAGAAAAAATTCTTGATACCAGTGTTAACCATTCTTTAAACCGGATTGGATTGGTGACTCCGAAGGATTTACAGCACATTGAACAGCTCTTGGTACAGCTTCATATTAAGGTGGATGCTTTAATAGAAGAAAACCAGCAGTTGAAAGAAAAATTGAATAAAAAGTAAAAAATGTTGGGATTTAGCAAATATATAACAGTTTTTTAGCATTTATTTTCGCTAAAAGCCCTGCTCTAGTATTGCGTTTTCCCCCAAAGCATTGCTATAAAGGCGTCATGGCCTTTTAAACTATAGCCTTGGACCTTAAACAAACGATATTAAGAGGATGTTTTATTCATGAATAAATCAGAATTAATCGATGCAATTGCTGAAAAAGGGGGAGTATCTAAGACTGATGCAGGCAAGGCACTCGATGCGACAATTGCGTCAATTACTGAAGCACTTAAAAAAGGTGACACAGTAACTTTAGTTGGTTTTGGTACTTTCAGTGTTAAAGAACGTGCTGCACGTACTGGTCGTAACCCTAAAACTGGTGAAGAGCTTCAAATTAAAGCAACAAAAGTACCTAGCTTCAAAGCTGGTAAAGGTCTTAAAGATTCAGTAGCTTAATCTTTTAAGATGATTAAACGCGCCAATATAGGCGCGTTTTTTATTAAAAATCTGAATTGACCAATATTGCTCATTCATTGATTGTGGTTTTTCAGTTAAAATTCGCCTCGAAATAAAATATTGGAATACTTATGGAATCGTTTCGTACAGTCATTAAGGGTTGGCTCGGCAAAGTCCTTCTAATTTTGTTTTTGACCCCTTTAGCACTTGTAGGTATTGAAGGATATTTTAATAGGGGAAACAAGGCTGATGTTGCAAAGACAGTAAATGGCCAAGAAATATCTAAAAAAGACCTTGAAACTTTAACTCAGTCTTACAAAGAACAATATTTAGCTGCTGTTAAAGGTGATGAGAGTTTACTTAATTTGCCTGTTATTCAGGCTAAAGCACTCGATATTTTAGTGTCACGTAATTTATTAATTCAACAAGCTGAAAAACTAGGTATTTCACTGAGTGATACTCAAATTGAGCAGATGTTAGCTCAGCAGCCTAGTTTGCAAGAGAATGGACAATTCTCGCAAAAACTATATGAAAATTATTTACGTTCTATTGGTATGACAAGTCAGGGCTTAATATCTAGCCTTCGTCAAGATCATGCTTTAAAAATGCTAACTTCAACTTTTTCTGATTACTCTTTAGTAAGTAAAGTTGATTTAATGCAAATTGCGAATTTGCAAACTGAACAACGTACATTACATTTGGCTAGCATTAAATTAGATGGTTATAAAACTGGTTTAACTGCATCTAATCAAGAAGCTACAGATTATTACAACAAACACCAAAATGAGTTTAAACAACAAGCTTCTGTTGACGTGGATTATGTTGTTGTGTCTCCATCACTGATGGCTAAACCAGCTCCTGCAACTGAAGCTGAACTTCAGCAAGCATATAGCAAGTTCGTTGAAACTCAGAAAAAAGATGCTAAACGAACCGTGAAGCATATTTTAATTACTACAGATGCTCGTGATGATGCAGCAGCTCAAAAACTTGCAAATGAAGTATATGCGAAAATTCAAGGCGGTCTTACATTTGCACAAGCTGCATCCCAGTTCTCTGAAGATCCAAGTTCGAAAGCAAAAGGCGGTTTAGTTGAAGCATATGCACCAGGTGTTTTTTCCGATGCGTTTGATAAAACTGTAGTGAGCTTAAAAAATGGACAAATTTCTCAGCCAGTGAAAACTCAATATGGTTATCATATTATTGAGGCAGAAACTCAAGCTAATCAAATCCCTTCATTCGAAGCAGAGAAGGCGCGTTTAACTGCTGAGGTTGAAAAGAATAAAGTTGCGACTGTTTATTCAGATACCGTAAATAGTTTAAATGAAACGATTGTTGGTAATGATTCTTTAGAAGCTGTTGTGCAAGAAGTAAAAGGTACAAAAGTTGAATCATTAAATGGCGTAACTTTACTTACACAAAATCCATATTTAAGTGATCCAAACGTTAAAATTAAATTGTTTAATGATGACGTGAAAAATGGTGACCGTAATACATCATCTAATATTCAATTAGCGAATGGTGATACGGTATGGGTTAAAGTACGTGATTATCATGCTGCTGGTGTAAAACCTTTAGCACAAGCGATGAATGAAGCGAAAGCAAAAGTTATTGATGAAAAAGCGCGTAAAGCTGTTCAAGCAAAAATTGCTACAATGTTGGCTGAATTTAAAACTCAACCAGCAGATCAAGTTGTTGCTAAAAATAAAGTAGCATTTGAATCGGCTGGCGTATTTAGTCGTTCACAAGGATTAAAGCGTGAAATTGAGCGTGCAGCATTTAGTGCAGCTACACCTAAGCCAGGTATGTGGTCTGTTTCAACAGCGAATTTACCAAATGAGCTGGTTGTTGTTGCTGTTTCAAATATAAATTCATCTGCTGCGAATGCTATTCCTGCTGATCAGTTACAGCAGTTAAAGCAACTTTATCGTCAATCGCGTGGTCAACAAATATTAGAAGATTACAGTCAATATTTAAAATCACATGCGAAAATTAAATAATAATTTGATTCAATAAAAAAAGCGCCTCGGCGCTTTTTTTATTGGCAGTTAATCTAAGCTGTGTCCAATATATTGCTGTCTATATTGTTTAGGAGATAAATCAAAAATTCGTTTGAATGCCTGACTAAATGCTGTTTCAGATGAGTAGCCGACCTTATTTGATATTTGTTGAATTGATAAGTTGCTTGTGCGTAAATACTGACTTGCTAAACGGAAACGATAATGCTGCAAATATGTGAGGGGTGGCTCACCAATAATACTGTTAAATATATTCGCAAATTTAGAACGTGACATACAGCATTGTTCAGCTAAAGATTCAACTGTCCATGTGACTTCAGGCCGACTATGAATAGCAGATAGGGCATTGCTCAGTTCAGGATGAGTTAAGGCACTTAACCAGTTTTGTTGATCAGTCATTTGTTGAATATGATCACGAATGCATTCAATGAGCAAAATACTGACTAAATGATCAATAATTTTGTCATGACCTGGCCTGATTTTTTGAGTTTCGATTGCTAGAAAATAGAGTCCAATTTGTAGCCATTCAGGTGGATTGGTTTGATTTTCATGCTGAATATGCATAATGGATGGCAGTGCATTAATGAGTGGTCCAGCCATATGAGTATCGATTTGGCAGCGTAAACATAGCAATAATGTATTATCCGGAGATGAAGTACCAAACTCGATTGCGTCTTGTCTGTGACCCTTAAAAAGCGAAGTGATATCCAGAGAATCTACCAACTTACTCGCTGTTGATTTTGAGTCAGTCGCACTATGTGCTTTCCCAGAGGGAATTAAAATAATATCACCAGCAGTCGCAGTTATTTTTTCTGAAGGATTAAGTTGTATATATACTGAACCAGTTAAAACAATATAAGCAAGTAGAGCAGATTGATCTTGTGTTTTAAAAGCCCATTCTCCCTGCGCTTTTAAATAGATGTATTCAGACTTATTAAGGTGAATATCATCAAAAAATTTACTTAGTGCATCCATATTTAAATGATCAATCATTATTTTAATAAAATTATAGTGAGCTATAAGAATAGATCAACATGTGTTTTTAGGACAAAAAAGTGGAAGAAAATGCCAAAGACTTTAACATAGGTTTTTTGGACGGTTACTACTGTTAACTAAACACTATTTCTTTAACTATATAGACATATAGAAAAAGGAAATATAGCTATGAATGCACCAGTAAATGTTCAGCAAGAACTTATGCCAGTGCCTGCGTCTATGCGTGAAATAGATCGCAAACGCTTTTTATGGATGATTAGTCCTGCTTTACCTGCTATCGGTTTAGGTATTTTAGCAGGTTATCAGTTTGGTCCACGGCCTTTAAAGAAAGTCTTTGCTTTAGGTGGTCCACTTTTATTACATGTCGTGATTCCGGCAATTGATACTATTATTGGGAAAGATGCTCGCAATCCAACAGATGAAGAAATTAAGCTTTTAGAAAAAGATCCATATTATTCTCGTCTTGTGAAGAGCTTTATTCCTCTACAGTACGCTGCAAATGTTTATGCATGTTATTTAACAAGTCGTAAAACGACATCTTTTATTGATAAGATTTTACTTGGTATCTCAATGGGTGCAATCAATGGTATTGCGATTAATACAGCCCATGAGTTAAGTCATAAGCATGATCGTATAGACCATATTCTGTCTCATCTTGCTTTAGTTCCTACAGGTTATAACCATTTCCGTATTGAACATCCTTACGGTCATCATAAGCGTGCAGCAACACCAGAAGATCCAGCTTCATCACGTATGGGTGAAACATTCTATGAGTTCTGGCCACGTACAGTTATTGGTTCTTTTAAATCTGCAATAGAAATTGAAAAAAATCGTTTAAAACGTAAAGGTAAAGAATTCTGGTCTTCAGATAATGAATTATTACAAGGCTGGGGAATGACCGCTGCTTTTCATGGTTCTATGGTTGGAATCTTTGGTAAAGGTACAATTCCATATTTAGCGACTCAAGCTTTTTATGGTATTAGTCTTTTCGAAATTATTAACTATATTGAGCACTATGGTTTATTGCGTCAGAAAAAAGCTGATGGTAATTATGAGCGCACAATGCCTGAGCATAGCTGGAACAACAATAACGTAGTAACAAACTTATTCTTGTATCAGTTGCAGCGTCATTCAGACCATCATGCATATCCGACTCGTCCATTCCAAGCATTACGTCATTTTGATGAGGCACCAGAGCTACCAAGCGGTTACGCAAGTATGCTACTACCGGCATTAATCCCTTCATTGTGGTTTAAAATCATGGATAAGCGAGTTTTTGATCACTATAAAGGTGATTTAAACAAAGCGAATATTTCATCAAAGCGTCGTGCAAAAATCTTTAAGAAATTTGGTGTAGTTGATAAAACGTTAGATAGTACAACTACCCAATAAATAAAAATATTAATTCCTGAAATACGAAGCCCTCTAGTTTAATAGCTAGAGGGCTTTTTAAGTTTTGACATAAAGAGCTAATAAAAGAAGGGAAAAATTTCCCTTAATTATTATTTTAGTTCGCTAGAAGATTTACCAAGTTCTCGGCGGGCAATAATCAATTGTTGGATTTGTTGAGTACCTTCAAAGATATCGAGAATTTTTGAATCGCGTGCCCATTTCTCAAGTAACTCATCTTCGTTATAACCAACACTTGCTGCCAATTCAACACATTTTAAAGTAATCTCGTTACCAACACGGCCAGCTTTGGCTTTCGCAATAGAAGCTTCTTTAGAGTTTGGCTTTTTGTTATCTGCCATCCACGTTGACTTTAACATAAGCAGGCGAGCGGCTTCCCACTCAGCTTCCATATGGTAGATTTGTGCTGCAAGATTAGAAGTATGTAGATAAGGGGTAGAATAATCTGGATCAAGTTGGTCTTTAAAAATTTCTTTAATACGTTCTAAAGAAGCTTTAGCACAACCGATTGCCATTGCAGCGACTAGAGGACGAGTGTTGTCAAAAGTTTCCATCACTCCGGCAAAACCTTTTGCAACATCGACTTCAGCATTTCCCAAAAGGTTCTCAGCAGGTACACGGCAGTCAATAAAACTAATAACTGCTGTATCTGAAGCTTTAATTCCCAATTTATGTTCGAGTCGTTCAACCTTCATTCCAGGCGTACCTTTTGGTACTACAAATGATTTAATAGCTGCACGTCCCAGTTTTTTATCTAAAGTCGCCCAAACGACGACAGAATCTGCACGTTCGCCAGATGTCACAAAAATCTTTTCACCATTTAAAATATAGTCATTACCATCTTTGGTTGCAGTGGTGCGGATCGCGGCAGAGTCAGAACCGCAACCTGGCTCGGTAATCGCCATTGCAGCCCATGTTCCTTTGAAGCGCTCTAATTGCTCATCATTTGCAACAGCAGCAATGGCTGAGTTCCCAAGGCCCTGACGTGGCATGCTCAGTAATAAGCCTGTATCGCCATAACACATCTCAATAACCCCTAGAGCGGTAGACATATTGGTTCCGTTACGAATACCTTCATTGTCTGTATCGCCACGTTTGCCAGCACCCGCAGCTCCGGCATTAATACCTTCGCCACCTTCATTCATACCATCAATGAGTGAAGCTAACATATCGAGCTCTTTTGGATAAGCATGCTCAGCTTTATCATATTTACGAGAAATAGGGCGTAAAACATTGATCGCAACATCATGTGCCTGATCAATCATCATTTTGAATTTTTTAGGATTTTGTAAGTTCATTGTATTATCCTCTGATCATCAGTTATGCATGTAAGCCAGAATGTAAAATTGCAGTAGCTCGTAAATCACGATACCAACGTTCAACAGGGTGTTCTTTTGTGAAACCATGTCCCCCAAGAATTTGCACACCATCTGTACCAATTTTCATGGATTTTTCAGCACAAAGTAAACGAGCAAGGTAGGCTTCACGATGGAATGATTGACCTGCTTCAGCACGGCTTGCAGCATTCAAGATCAACATTCGCATTGCATCAATTTCAATTGCCATATCTGCAATCATGAAAGCGACACTTTGACGGTGAGAAATCGGCTCTCCGAAAGCAGTTCGTTCATTGGCATATTTAATACAATAGGCTTTTACAGCGTCACAAGTACCAACAGCCATTGCACACCACATTAAATTTCCCAGATCTAAGAAAGAAGTGTAATCAAAGTCTGTTGCACCTAAGCGTAGAGCAGGAGTGTGATTAAAGCGTAAAGTTGCTGTTTCTGTCGCTTTAAGGCCCATAGCAGGCGTATTTTTGATAGAAATGCTATCATTGCATTGCACTACAAATATATCTGGCTTGCCATTAAAGTCCGCACTTACTAAAAATACATCGGCCAGATCACCTAAAATAACAAGCGTTTTTTCACCATCTATAAAAAACTGTTCATTTTCAAATGATGCTTTGGTTTTTAAAGTGTAAGGATTAAATGCTGGAGTTGCTTCTTGTACAGCAAAGGTTGCTGTGATGTCTGAGTCTTCGGCAAAACAAGGTAGGTATATCGACTGAACTTCAGCAGAACCCCAACGTGTAATTGCATTAATAACGCTAAATGTACTGAGTAATCCTGCTGTAAGGCTAAAATCACCTTCAGCCAATTTTTCAGCAATCAATAAGTTACTTACAATATTCTGTTCAGTTGCTACACCGCCTAATGCTTCTGGAAGTGCATAGTAGTTAAGACCTAGATCTTCTACATATTGCCAAAGGCTTTCTGGAAACTGGGCAGTTTGATCAGCATCATGAGCTAACCCTAATAAAACTTCTTGAGCAAATTGAGACATTGCATCAGAGGTCATTTGTTGTTCTTCAGTTAGGCTTAAATCAAACAGAGTTTTTTGTTGTTGAGGCAATCGCTGTTGAGAGATTTTTTTCGGTTTAAATGCTTTTTGAGTTTGACTTAATGCTTTAAAACTAGCTTTTGAACCTTGATATAGGGATTTTTCAACAAATTTGCGTAACTTGAGTTGATCAAGTACATCGCTTCCAGCCAATTTAGTGATCAGCGATAAACCCAAACCCTGAGCTTTATTGATCATACTTGTCATGATTATGGTGTCCTAACACGTTGTTATTGTTTTATGCTGACACGCATCATAGTAAAAGACTATGTCGTTACTGACATTCAAAAAATGAGTGGATAAATGGTAGGGAAAAAATAAACGTATTTTAAGTGCATGATTTTATTTATTTAAAATAACTTTTTTTGGTGTGTTTAGAGGGGTATTGGCTAGAATGACATGGAACCATTCTAGCCCTTCATAAAATTAACCGAAGTTACGAATCATACGACGTACATTTGTTTTAGCATCAATGACTGTCATAAACGTATATGCCCCAATAAATTTACGGCTAATAAACATAAATTCTTTGGGAGGGACCGAGAAATAACGTGATGCCATCGATTTACTTGCTTGCTGCATAACACGGCTATGTAACTGGCTTTTCTTCCAGTCATAACGTTCATGTTCATCCATTAGACCAGCAGGCATATCTGGATTATTTGCAGGGGTGCTAAATGCTTCTGTTGCGAGTAAAAAGACATCGGCCATGCCTGGTTTAATACTTTCAGGCATGGCATCAAAAAATTCATATCCAGTCATTGCTTCTACCATCGCATGTTTATCATGTTGATAACCAGCTTGGATCAGATTACGTGCAACTGAAAGTAAATGGTCATCAAACTGACGGATTGCACCAAAGTCTAATAATACAATCTTATCCTGAACATCTTGGCCATTACCTAAACGGACAAGGTAGTTACCGAAGTTAGGATCAGTTTGCATTTCGCCCCATTCAAAAATTTCACGAACAGCAATTTCTAATGAAGCTTCACCAAGCTGATTACGACGCTCTTGAGGCAAAGACAACATCACAGGGCTATTGATTGGAACTCCACGTTCGAAAGTCATGCACAGTACTTGGTTGGTACAATATTCATCTACAATTGTCGGAACAATATAACGCTCGTCATCTTTTAAGCGTTCACCGAAGCGACGAGTAGTGGCAGCTTCAACATCATAGTCCACTTCACGATGCATCATTTCACGCACTTCATCAAACCACTGATCAAATTCACGGGTTTGTGGCACCATGCGTGTCAGTTTAAGCATGTTTTTAAACAAACTCATATCTGAATCAATGGCGTTCGCAACACCTGGATATTGAATTTTTAGAACTAATTCCAAGCCATCTGATTTACGTGTTGCACGGTGTACTTGTGCGAGAGAGGCAGTACCAATTGGCTCATGATCAATTGTTAAATCATTTAACTTAGCGCCCAGTTGTTCTTGTAGATGTGGCTTAATTGCAGGCCAATCTAAAGCAACGGTTTGGTTATTTAGGGTATTTAATGCTTGTGTAATCTCTTCTGGTAAAAAATGTTCACCATAAAGAGCCATCATTTGCCCAATTTTAACAATAGAACCCTTAAGTTTACCTATTTCAGAAACCAGATAATTAGCTTGTTCGCTCATCGCTTTTTTACGTTTCTTTTCTTTGTCTTCCTCATTAGAAAAAATAGAAGAAGCACTTGCAGTTGCCCAACGTGTTCCTGCAAGTAAAGAAGCTTTCGCGATTGATAAGCGTCGATCCATGGAAGAAGTTTTTAAACTCTTAAGCTTATCTTTCTGATTTGACATGAAAATAGAATCCTATGCGCATCATGCAGCCAAACGCTGTGATCTAAAATTGTAACGAATATTACATGTTTTGAGCGTATTAAAATAGTTCTCTCAGACTGAATGATAGGTCGAAATCACCATCTTTATTTCATTAACTACTAAATAGCCTAAGCAATTTATAAATTTAAGAAATTAAGAGTATTCAGATGGGTAAAACTAAGATAAAACGGACCTTTGATAACAAAATGGATTACATTTTAAATTGAATCTTTAATTCAGATTTCTGCATCAAATGAAGGCGATTATTCTGAATATGTTGCAATAACATCTGTTTGACTGAATCATGCATGAAACCAAGTGCATGAGCTTTTACGATAATGATGCTAGGCAGGGTATAAAAGAAGTACTTAACATCATCAAGATTTGCATTATTAAAAATACCTTGTTCAATTAACGTCTGCTGCAAAAACTGCTTTTCATTTAATACAGAATCTGAAGATTCATCCCAAAAACGGTGACGCATAGCCATCAGATTGTTGTGTTTATAACTCATAAAATTGCCAGCTCAGACTTCAAATCTAAATAAAATATATGGAGTCGAGCAACGAATATCAAGTTGAGATTATTTTTTCTTCAGTTGCTGATTGAATTTTTATGTAACTCTTGTAAATAGCCTAAGCAAATTTAAAATTTTTTTAAAAAAAACTATAATCAAAACAATTTCATCTATAACACCACTTATCATGACTCCTGCATGCAGATTGCTAAAAAGTAATAAAATTGAATTTTCTATTCATGAATATGAACATGATTCAAATGCCAAAAGTTTTGGATTAGAAGCAGCTGAAAAATTAGATTTGGATGTAAAAGAAGTATTTAAAACTCTAATGGTGAGTGACGATAAAAATTATTTTGTTGCTGTCTTGCCAGTTAATCACCAATTAAATTTAAAAAAAGTAGCTACGGCGTTTGGATGTAAAAAGTTACAAATGGCTAATCCTAAAGATGCTGAACGTTTAACGGGATATTTGGTAGGAGGGATTAGCCCTTTAGGCCAAAAAAAACGTTTAAAAACTGTCATTGATGCATCGGCTCAAAACTTTAGCAAAATTTATGTCAGTGGCGGAAAAAGAGGGCTGGATATTGGTTTAAATCCTAAAGATTTAGCACAGCTTTTAAATGCTCAATTTGTTGATGTGCTTGATCAGTAAGAAAAGTTTAGAGGAATACTCTAAGAACTAATCATTATTTTTTATCTACATTGAGAAAATACTCTGTTGAGAGGTATAGCTCATTGCAGATACTGCTTTATTTTTCAAAAAAGAGATAAGCACAAATAATTGCAAAAAAGCTTGAACCATCAAATGAAAATGATTATCATTATTGTTAATGGCGATATAGTCCTAGTCTGATTAGGGGGAGGAGATTGATTGTAATATAAAGCTCACGTTCTAAGTTTATGCTCATTTTCTAATGAAATTTAGAGTTATACCAGAAGCTCAAACAAGAAGAACAGCAAAAGGCGAGTTGATTTCTGGTATGTGACACCTGCAAGATATTATAAAAATATGCGGGTTCAAGCAGCGGTAAATGGAACTAAGAAAAATAAATACTATCAGCGCAATAAAAAGAATAAACCAAGAGTAGCAAGCGAGGATGGCTTGCTACTCTTGTATTTAAAGTTAGTTTCATACTTATTTATATTGTTCAACCTTTTTAGAGTTTTAGCTCTGCTCAGTAACAGATTACTTATATTTTTGATTAAAAAATGATCACTAGTGTTTCATTTATTAACATCCTGTCTTTTTAGCCAATTTTTTGTATACCCTGAATAAAACATGATCAAAAAAAGAGGTAAAAGCGTGCTTATTTTTCATGGAAAACCTGTTCATGGAGCAATTTTTGATATGGATGGCACAATGTTTGATACTGAGAGGTTGCGGTTTCAAACATTGCAACAAGCATCTCAAGAACTCATTGGACAGGAATTTTCACACGAATATTTAATGCAATGTTTAGGTTTAAGTGCAACTACTGCTGAACAATTGGCTCAACGGTTGTATGGTGTGAATGTTCCATATAAAGAGATACGAAAACGAGCCGATGAGATGGAGCTTGAACATATACGAAAACACGGCGTACCTATTAAGAGAGGTTTGGTTCAAGTTTTAGAACGTTTAAGAAAATCAGGTTTAAGAATGGCTGTGGCTACTTCAAGTCGTAGAGCAATTGCCGAAGAATATTTAATTAATGCAAATGTTTATAAATTTTTTGATGTAATTACTTGTGGGGATGAAGTACAAAATGGAAAGCCTCATCCTGAAATATTTCTCAAGGCAGCAAGTCAACTTCATTTAGACACTAACCAATGTTTAATGTTTGAAGATTCTGAAAATGGCTTAACGTCAGCTCACTCATCGAAAGGTCTAACAATTTTATTAAAAGATATTAAAGAACCAAATGATGAAATGTTGGCAAAAGCCGATTTTTATTACGATCAGATGTATGACTTCTTAACAGATCTCGACCAATTTATTCCTGTTATGGATATGCCACAAGGACAAGAGTCTTTTCCGCAAAGCCTAAATCAACTTACCGTTGGCATACACGGTTTTGGTGCTATTGGCGGCGGATATATAGCGCAAATCTTGTCACACTGGGATGGATACACAAAACCAAGACGTATTATTGCTTCTACACGTAATAGTCTATTCCGTGAAGCTGTAAATGCGTTTGGAACTTATAGCATTCGCTATGGACAGTTTTCTTATGATGAACGCATTGAAAATATGACAATTGTGGATTCTGACAACGAACAGCAAATGTTAGAGATGTATACCCACTCAAGTTTGATTGCACTATGTTTGCCTGAACAAGCTATTGAAGTTGAGTCAAAAACGATTGCAAAAGGTTTATACGCTCGTTTTAACTCGGCACTCGAAACATGTATAGAACCTTTAACTTTTTTAATTATTTTAAATAAAGTTGGCGCAAAATATTTGGTGATGAAGCATCTTAGAGAAGCACTTTTAGAACTAACTAATGATGAAGACGTGACGGAGCATATTTTAAAAGAACATTACTTTTGCGACACCGTTGTAAACCGTATGGTTTCAAAATTGTCTAATCAAAATCTATATCGTCAGCTTCGCATTAAGCATCATTTTCTTGAACAGCATCTATCTGATGTGGAACATGAAGAGCAGGTCGAAATTGAAGATTGCAATAAACTGACTCAAGATCAGCAAAATCAGGCATCTTTATATGTAGATAACATGCGTCGTAATTTTCAGCCAGGACATATATTACAAAGCATGGATCTAATCTTGTTCCATAGCGAAACTGATATGCCAATTTATGTAGAAAAAGGTAGCCCTTTACTCGAAAAATTGCGCCAAGTTGTGTTGGTTGAGCAAATTACAGATATTCAATTAATCAAAAATCGACTGTGGAACGGCGTACACGCGATGCTTGCTTGGTATGCATCTTTACTGGGTTATGATTCTATTGGTGTTGCTATGGGTGATAGTTCTGTTAAAGCATTTGCAGAGAATTTGATTACAGAAGTAAAGCAAGGACTTGCAATCGTATTACCTAACTATGCAAAAGATCTAGATCGACTTGCACAGAGTTTTCTAGATTCATGTGAATATGCATTTAAAGATCCATGTCAGCGTGTTGCGCGAGATCCGCTACGTAAACTGGGTCACAATGAACGGGTAATAGCTTCAATTGTGGTGAATATTAGTCATGATTTACCCTATAAAAACTTATTAAAAGGTGCTGCTTTAGGTTATGCCTATGCAATTCAATTTTTAGAAATTGATGAGACTGATGTGTTTAAACATTTACAGCAGCAAATTCAGAACTTGGACATGAGTACAGTTCAGAAAACACAGCTGGAAGTTGAGTTAACACAATTAATTCAATATTTATTTTCTGAACAAGGTAAGCAACCTTTGAACATGAATATTACCAGCGTCAAAACTACGCGAACTCAATATGCTTAAATTCGTTCAATGAATTAAGACTCTACAATTAAAAGGCAAACATGCTTTAATACAAAATTGAATCATTTTGAATTAAAGCTGTGCTGCTAAAACCTTCGACATCCATGGTGCCAACGTCTATACGGGACTATCTGGAATGGCACCTTGGGCGTCAAAATTATGCTTTATGGTATCTGGAAATTAATGATCAAAAATTAGTTGATTATTTAGATGGATTGCGCAGGCATTTTTCAGATTTTTTATTAGAACCTAATAGCCGCCAATATCATGTCACATTGTTTATATGTGGTTTTTTGACTGATGAATCTAAACTTTATAAAGATGATTTTAGTTTTAGTGAGTTTGAGCAACAGAGAGAAATTTTAAGAAAAGAGGATTTTGCTCCATTTCATTTAAAAATTGGAGCAGTTGATAGTTTTAGTAGTGCTTTATTTGTAGAAATCCAAGATACCGAAAATATCTTATCTCTAATACGACAAGAGTTAGGCACGGTTTCTAATGAAATTGCAGCTTTAGATTATTGCCCACACATTACCTTAGGTCTATATAGAGAAAATTATAATAGTGATTTGATTTTACAAAAAATTTCTGAATTACCTGTACAATATAAGCACGCTGAATTTGAACTTAAAATTGAGCATTTGACGTTTGGTTATTACCAGGCTCAAACTTTACAAGGTAAGTTATATCCATATCAGCATTTATTTTTAGGTGATTCATGTTGCAACTAATTTTGGGTGGTGCTCGTTCTGGTAAAAGTCGACTGGCTGAACAAACGGCAATAGCTACGCAATTAGCTGTGACTTATGTCGCGACGGCGCAAGCGCTTGATCCAGAAATGCAAAACCGAATTGCACACCATCAAAATCAGCGTCCTGCTCACTGGTCTTTGATTGAAGAGCCATTATTTTTGGCAAAAACTTTGCAAAAAATTGATCGACCTAATCAAATCATTCTGGTGGATTGTTTAACGCTATGGCTAACGAATTTATTACTTTTAGATGATCAAAACGTTCAAGATTTTGAATGTGAGCAACTAATAGACGTTTTACCTAAGCTTCAATCAGAAATTATTTTAGTCAGTAATGAAACTGGTCTGGGTGTTGTGCCGTTAGGCGAGATTAGCCGTCGTTTTGTAGATGAAGCAGGAAGACTGCATCAAGTTCTAGGACAAATTGCAGATAAAGTTGTGTTTTGTGTGGCTGGTTTTCCAATGATTTTAAAAGGTGAGAAATAAAATGAACTGGTGGTTAGAATCTGTACAGCAACCTAATCTGGAAGAAAAACAACATGCTGAGCAACATCAACTCCAACTCACTAAGCCTACAGGTGCATTAGGTGATTTAGAGCAGATTGCAATTACACTTGCCAGTTTACAGTCCAACGCTCATCCTCAAGTTAAGTATCCGTGGATCACAGTTTTTGCAGGCGATCATGGGGTTGTTGAAGAAAATATCTCTGCATATCCTCAAGCTGTCACACGCCAAATGTTGCAAAACTTCACAACTGGTGGTGCAGCAATTAGTGTAATTGCTAAATATCATCAAGCTCATTTGCAAGTCATTGATTGTGGGACAGTAGGCGAAGCATACGAATATGTCGGTGTTGAACGTCATTGTATTCGTGCTGGGACGGCAAATTTTGCCAAACAAGTGGCAATGAATGCTGAAGAATGTCGTGCCGCTTTAGAGTTAGGGAAAAAGAGCGTAGATACAGCTAAAGCCGACGGTGCAGATATTTATATTGCGGGTGAAATGGGAATTGGAAATACCTGTTCTGCTTCTGCCTTAGCATGTCTTTTATTAAATGATACGGCTGAGCAATTAACTGGTGTAGGTACAGGAATTGGTGCCGATCAGTTAAGACATAAAATTGAAGTGATTGAGCAGGCAATAGAGCGTCACTATCAACATGTGATTGGGGATGCGTTTAAAACCCTAAGTGCTGTAGGCGGCTTGGAAATTGCGGCGATAACTGGTGCTTACATTCGATGTGCTCAAATTGGCTTACCTGTGATTGTGGATGGCTTTATTAGTTCGGTAGCTGCTTTATGTGCAGTACGAATGAATCCTAGAGTGCGTGACTGGATGTTATTTGGTCATCAATCGGCAGAATATGGCCACCGTCGCATTTTGCAAGAACTCAATGCCCAGCCAATTTTAAAGATGAATTTGCGTTTAGGTGAAGGTAGTGGAGCAGCAGCTGCTTTGGCATTGGTTAAAATGGCATGTGTATTACACAACCAAATGGCTACCTTTGCTCAAGCTGCTGTAAGTGGAGACAAAATTGAGTAAATTGAAAATTGATTTACTCAGACATGGTGAAACTCAGTTTAGCCATACTTTACGTGGCCATTTAGATGATGAGTTAACCCCAAAAGGTTGGCAGCAAATGCAGTCAACCATTGAGCAAGACACAAATCAGACATGGGATGTCATTGTAAGTTCTTCATTAAAACGGTGTGCATGCTTTGCGGAGCAACTTTCTAAAACAACTGAACTGCCTTTGCTTTTAAATCATGATTTAAAAGAAATGTATTTTGGAGACTGGGAAGGCATTTCAACTCAGCAAATTTATGAAACTTCACCAGAATTGCTGGCAAATTTTTGGCAAAAACCGACTCAATTCTGTCCGCCTCACGCAGAAACATTAATGCAATTTCAAACAAGGGTTCTTAAAGGCTTTCAGGAACTACTTGTAGAGATGCAAAACCAAAACTGGCAACACGCATTGGTTGTTACCCATGGGGGTGTAATTAAATTATTGGCTTGTTTAGCCAAACAACAGCCTTTAGATGATTTACTTAAAATGCCAGCAGAACTTGGGAAGTTATATCCTCTCGAATTTTCGGAAAAAGATGGTCAATTAACTTTTATGTTGAGATAGCAAATTTATATTTTTATACAATTGTAAGTTATTATTTTTATAAAGATATTTAAAGTCATGTAATCGTACTGTCATTGCTAAAAATTAAGCTATGGGCATTTCTTATTAATAACTTATCAGACTTATGAATATTTTATTTAAAACGACGATGCTTGCTGCGTCATTATTGCTTGTGGCCTGCAACAATAATGACGATCAAGATGATCAACTAACGACACCTCCTACAACCCAATCAAAGTATTATCAAACCAAAACGCCTTACCAACCACAACAAGACTTAAAAAGCTATGAACAAGCACCAAATGGATTCCAGCCAGTTTTTACAGAGTTAGTGGCGCGTCATGGTTCAAGAGGTTTATCAAGTCTCAAATATGACTTAGCACTTTATAATTTATGGAAGCAGGCAAAAGCAGAAAATGCCTTAACGCCGTTAGGTGAGCAATTAGCTGCCGATCTAGAGGCCATGATGAAAGCCAATATTCTGTTAGGTTATGGAGTCGAAGGCATTCGCCAGTATGGTTATGGGAATGAAACCATGACGGGTATTTTAGAGCACCGTGGTATTGCAGATCGGTTATTACAACGCTTACCCAATCTTTTAAATCCGCAAGCGGGTATATTGGTTCAAAGTTCAGGCGTCGATCGTGCGGTAGATAGTGCTAAATTTTTCACTGCTGAACTTATTAAACAACAACCGCAGCTCAAAGATAAAATTGTTCCAACTTCTTACACCAGTTTATCGAGTGCAAGCATTCCAAGTGTTATAGATGGCGGAGTTAACCGTTTTAAACTTTATTTCCATAGCTTGAATGCAGATGAAGACTTAACACAGCCACTCAGTGCTAGTCAGCAGAAAATTTATGATGCAAGTCAGGCCTATCAAGATTTTGAAGAAAATAATAATGACTTAGCACAAAAGCTGGATGAGTTATCAAAAAATACTCAAGCTGAAAAAACTGCTCAGACTGTACTCAACCCGATTTTTAAAGCAGACTTTATTAAAAAATTGGGTACAGCGGGTTATAGCTTTAGTAATACAGGGTCTTTTACCGTAACTTCGCCTAAAGGTGAGCAAATTACGGAAAAAGGTAAGGGGAAAAACACTATCGCCAGTGCAGTTGATGCAGCAGCTTATGTGTATGAGCTCTATTCGATTTCTGGTGGCATGAAAGATGAGCTAAAAGGTATCGATTTTGATAAATATATGCCTATTGAAGCCGCAAAATTCTATGCTGAATTTAATGATGCCAATGATTTCTATGAAAAAGGCCCAAGTTTCACAGAGTCAAATCTGGTCACGAGTGAAATTGCACAAGGCTTAAAACAAGATATGTTCCAACAAGTTGATGCTGTTGTGAATAAAGCCCAACCTTACAAAGCGGTTTTACGTTTTGCCCATGCTGAAATTATTATTCCTCTGGCCACCAGCCTAGACTTACATAATATGATGCAGCCTTTACCTCTACGCCAGACTTATAACTATTCAACAAGCACATGGCGTGGAGAAGTAGTTTCACCTATGGCTGCCAATGTGCAGTGGGATATTTATCAAAATGGTCAAGGCAATACTTTGGTAAAAATGCTTTATAACGAAAAAGAAACTTTGTTTAAGTCTGCATGTAACTATGCGCGCTATAGCTCAACCAGTTTCTACTACGACTACATAAAATTGAAACAGTGCTATCAAATACAATAGATTTTCAGTTTTCTGACGTCTTTAATGGGAATAGGGATTGCTATTCCCATTTTTATTTCTTCATAATTCAAACTGTTTTTTTAAATATAGTTCAGTTAGAGACTTGGACATGACACCATTTTGGATCGCATTGCAATTTTTAACTGTTCTGCCGATTGAGCTAAAGACAATGCCGACGGCGCAACAAAATGGTCGAGCTATTTTGTTTTATCCATTGGTTGGACTCATTATTGGTGGCATCCTTTTTCTTATTGCATGTTTGTTCGCAAAATTACCAATTCTTCTACTTACCGCCATCATAATGACTTTATGGATTTGGCTAACAGGCGGTTTGCATTTAGATGGGCTGGCAGATACGGCAGATGCGTGGGTAGGTGGTTTTGGAGACAAGTTACGTACTTTACAAATTATGAAGGATCCAAGTTGTGGCCCAATTGGAGTACTGAGTTTAGTTCTTATATGTCTGCTCAAGTTCGCACTGGTCTATGTACTGATTGAACAACATCAAACGCTATTTTTAATATTGGTTCCTGCTCTTGGGCGCCTTGTGCCATCAATTTTATTTTTAACTACGCCGTATGTCCGTGAAAAAGGTTTAGGCCGTTCATTGACTGATCATTTACCCAAAACAGCGTCTTGGATAATAACTGGGTTAGTTTTGCTGCTACCTTTATATTGGGGATGGCAAGGTCTAATCGCCGTGATTGGCTTTTTAATGAGCCTTGTTTATTTAAGACATCTGTTTATAAAACGTATTGATGGTATTACAGGGGACACTGTAGGGGCTGTGGTTGAGCTTAGCGAAACTGTGCTGCTTTTTGCTTTTGTAGTAAGTTATTTTTATTTATAAATAATAAAACTTTTAAACACTATTACGGCTTATCTAGAAATTTCATTAAAATAAAAAGCCCTCAAAAATGAGGGCTTAATCGATATTCTTAAAAAGATGAATTAACGATTTGGTAAAACGTCTTTTAAAGCTTCACGCATTTCAAGCAATGTTTTTTCAGTGGTTTCCCAGTCAATACAGCCATCAGTCACTGATTTACCATATTCTAGGTCACAAAGGTTTTCAGGAATATCTTGGCGGCCGCCTTTTAAGTGACTTTCAACCATAAGACCAACAATTGACTTATTACCATCTAAAATTTGTTCAGTAATATTTTTAAGAACAAGTGGCTGTAAGTACGGGTCTTTATTTGAGTTCGCGTGACTCGCATCAATCATGATTTTATTGCTAACTTTTGCTTTAGCTAAAGCATTTTCTGCTTCTTCAACAGAGCCAGCATCATAGTTAGGCTTACCATTACCACCACGTAATACAACGTGTGCATAAGGGTTACCATTTGTATTAATAATTGAAACTTGACCGTCTTCGTTAAGGCCTAAGAAGCTATGACCATATTTAACAGACTGCATGGCATTGGTGGCAACAGTTAAACCGCCGTCTGTACCATTTTTAAAACCAACTGGTGATGATAGACCAGAAGACATTTCACGGTGAGTTTGACTCTCGGTGGTACGTGCACCAATTGCAGACCATGAAATTAAGTCTTGATAGTATTGTGGAGAGTTTGGATCAAGTGCTTCAGTTGCACATGGCAGACCTTTTTCATTTAATTCGAGCAGAAGTTTACGACCAATACGTAAACCTTTTTCGATGTTAAATGAGTCATTCATATCAGGGTCATTGATTAGACCTTTCCAACCAATTGTCGTACGTGGTTTTTCAAAATAAACACGCATAACTAAATACAATGAATCTTTAACTTTTTCGCTTAGCACTTTTAAGCGATCGGCATATTCGTGAGCAGCTTTAGGGTCGTGAATAGAGCAAGGGCCAATAACGACAAACAAACGTTTATCTGAACCATCTAAAATATTACGAATAGTTTCGCGACCTTTTAGAACGGTTTGTGAAGCAACATCAGATAAAGGCAACTCTGATTTAAGCTCAGCTGGTGTTACAAGAGTTTGAATGCTTTTAATATTAACGTCGTCGATATCGGGCTTGGAAACGGATTTTGAATTTGTATTCATTGCTGTCACTGGTTCGATCATACTAAAGGTTGTTTTGTGTACTGAATATACCATGAAATAATTATGAAAATCCTACATCTCATGGTATTTCAGTTTGGAAAAATCTTATTGATTTTGCTATCTTTCAGTTGGATTGCTTGTTTTTTCAGCAATCACTGCTTGTTGTTGTACCACAGGGGCTTTTGGTTTTGCTTTGACCGGGTTAACCATAAAATTAACACCGAGAGCAAATAGGGTAATCCCTAAAATTTTTCGGATTAAACGTTCAGGCATGCGGGAACTAATGAGCGTACCCACAATAATTGCTGGAATCGAACCCACCAATAACCACATAAGAAGCGTAAAGTCGACGTTACCAGCACTCATGTGTCCAAGGCCGGCCACTAAAGTAAGCAATACAGCATGTACCACATCTGAACCAATAATTCGAATCATTGGCAAGTTAGGGAACATGATCACGAGTGCCATAATGCCAAATGCGCCAGCGCCGACAGATGAAAGCGTTACGAATACGCCTAAAATAATACCCATAATAATGATGTAGAGGCGTTTATGGTGAATAGCCAATTGCTCATTTTCTGTTTGGGTTACGTCTTTACTTCTAAAACGATTAAAGAATTTTTCAATACGTGAACGAAAGATAATTGAAACACCAGTCAGTGTTAGCATAAAACCTAAAACCATGGTTAACACAGCTTTATAGTGAGTTGACTGACTTAAATAGTGTTCAAGTACCCAAGTGGTAGCGAAAGATGCTGGAATACTACCCACTGCAAGCCATAAAACAATTGGCCAGACAATGTTGAGTTTCTTAGCATGAACCATTGATCCACAGAACTTTGAGATTGCGGCATAAAGTAAATCGGTACCAATTGCGATATGAGGTTCAATTCTAAAAAGACTAATTAAAATTGGTGTCATTAATGATCCACCACCAACTCCTGTAATCCCTACACAGAAACCAACTAACATACCCGCTAAGATAAATTCAAAAGCACCAGACATCTTTATCGCCACTTATCACGAAACGCCCATATCTTATTCCTTTTAGAGATAAACAGTTGTCATGAATAATGATTTACTTATGCAAAAAAAAGCTAAGCAATCAAAATATTGCTTAGCTTGAGCTATTTTTCATCAAATTATTAGGATCTAAGATTATTTTGATGGTTTTAATGGGTTAAGTAGAAGTATGAGACCAAAAGTTAACGGCGTTGCAAAGATCCACCAACTGACAAAACCAATTGAAAAATTATAATGTCGAATCAGAAGGTATGCGCATAAAACAAACAATATGAATGCAGCTATCTTAAAGTGTTGGTAATATTTTTGAGCTAATGATTTGAAATGGCCTGTTGATTTTGGCGATCGATATTTTTCACTCGCCATAAATAACAAATACATTCCTAATAAAATTAAGATGAAAGCTATAAAGATCATGAGCTCACCTCAGTATTTAATTTACTCAGCTTCTTTTGAATTTTTTCTACAGCTTTATGCTGAATAGGTTGAATTTTGCAGAATATAAAAATCGCTAAAGCTGCAAAGATCCACAAAAATACATCTATACGTGCAAATGTCCAATAGTTGTTGAAGCTTTCAACATAATCATGCTTGAGCAAATAAATTAAATTTAAGATTGGAAGCGCCATACAAAGCAGAATAAAAATACTCAGTTGAGTTCGCCATAAATATTGTTTTTTAGTGACTAAAGCAATGATTAAGCTGATTAGCCAGACTAAGAAAAAACTATAAATTTCATAATTGATCGTGGTTGAAGTGACTGTAAATAATCGATTTGCACTTAAATAGGCGACAGTCGCACATGGCAGGCCAACAAAAGTTGCGACATTTAAACGGTCAACTAAATAGTGTCCAAAGTGAAACTTACTGTTCTTATTTTGAATTTGGCGTTTAAGGCTCCAGAGTAACAAGCCAGAGGCAATCATGACACAACCTAAAATGCCAGAAAAGAAGAAACCTAAGCGAAGTAAAGGCTGGGCAAATGTTGCCATGTGTAGACCGTAAACTCCCGCATTAAGCGTTGCAATAGCACTATTATTACGTGTGTCTTCTAAGACTTTGCCTGTTGAAGCATTCAATGTAATTTGAGCCTGATTCCGGGTAATTGAATGATCTTCATTTTGAATAAAGGTAATTTGCGCCTGATTGGTATTTGGATTTTTTACACTAATTGTCGATAAAGTTTGATTTCCCCAATTTTGTTGCACTTGGCTTAATAACTTTTCGATAGATAAGTTCTGAGCTGGCTGTATCGATTGGTTTTCCAGCACAGTCTTTGTACGTATTTCGGTGAAATATTGATATGGATTTTCAGGATAGAGCTTTTGCATTCCCCAAGGCAGATATAAATAAAAGAAAATAGCTAAGCCTGTAAATGTAATCGTTAAGAAGAAAGGCAGGGCAATCACCGAAGAAATATTATGAAAGTCTAACCATGAACGCTGAGACTTAAATGTACGCAAAGTAAAAAAGTCGGTGAATATTTTTTTATGGGTAATGATGCCTGAAACTAAGGCAATCAACATAATAAATGCGGCAAGACATACTATTAATCGCCCAAGTAATATTGGGAAGCCAAAAAGTTGGTAGTGGAAGCGGTAAAAAAAGTCGCCGCCTAGCGTTGCCGAAAGTTTAAGCTCTTGACCAGTGTTTGCATCTAGAGTTGCATTTCCATAACCGCCGTCTGGTTTTTCCCAATACATGGTGTTTACCGGACTCTCAGGTGTTGCAACATTTAAATACCAAGATTTGGCATCTGGAGCATGGTCTTGTAAGTATTGATAGGCTGTTTTAATAGCAATATCTTGCTTTACTTCATATTGCGCAAGTGGAGGCTGCATCCATAAATTAATTTCGTGGCGGTAATAAGACAAACTTCCCATTAAGAAAATGGCAAATACGAGCCATCCGAAAATTAAGCCAGTCCACGAATGTAGCCATGCCATAGATTGGCGTATACCTTTATGCATAATCCACCATACGCGTTGCAAAAAAGAAAAGGGCACATAGAACGACTGATAGCCCAGTGAGTTTCAAAAGTGATTGAATGCAAAAACCTATAATCACAAACACTACGTAAAATAGAATTGCTATAAATGCTGCGAGATATATGGCTTCAGCTTTGTCGAGGGTCAAAAGAAAAATTCCAGTGAGTCCAAGACTTAAATACGCCATACAGGCAAAACCCATACCGAAAACCAGCAAGAATCGATAGAAAACTTTTATGCGATATGACACAGGGAGATTTACAGTTTTGGACATCTTTAATGACACATAAACAAAGAATAATAAGAAAAGCCAATCCCTAAATTAGGATTGGCTACGATATTAATATTTAAACTTTACAGCAACTGTATAGTTGGCAGAAGGACCATAAAATCCTTGACCATCAGGGAAGCTATATAGATACTTCTTATCGAAAATGTTATTACCATTCGCTTGAAGCGTAATATGTTTATTTACTTCATAGCTCGCCATTAAGTTGACTAAGGCATAAGCATCTTGTGTGATAGTACTGTTTACAGTTGAGTCATATAGCTTTACACCATCTTGCCATTGTAAGCCTGCCCCAACTTTCAGCTTAGGTAAAACTGACGGCGTATAGGTCGTTAGCAAATTAAGTGTCTGGTTCGGATTATAAGTTCTTGCTTCACCACCATTCTTAATATCTTTAATACTAAATTGAGCGTAGCCGAAAGAAAGATTCACATTATCTGTGATTTGACCTGATAGGCCGACTTCTACACCTTGTGACTCTAAATCACTGGTTGGTACTTTTCTGTTAAGTGGATTTCCATCAGAGTTACGTAATGGATAATTATTCTGCTCAGTTTTAAAGACTGAAAGTGTGCCTGTTAAACGGTCATCTAGCCACGAGCTTTTTACACCCATTTCATAGCTTTTACCGTCAATAGGTTTTAAAGCCTGATTCGTGTCTTTATCAATACCGGTTTGAGGGCGGAAAATAGAGGTATAACTCATATAACCTGTATATTCAGGTGTGAAGTTATAGGTGAGTCCAACATAGGGTGAGACTTTACTTTCGCTATATGACATTGGTGAGCCATAGCTTTCACCTTTACTCTCAGCTCTGACATAGTTTGCACCAAGTAAAAGTTTTAAATCTTCATTGAGGTGTAAGCGCGTCGCGGCATAGATCGAGTCAATGTTTTGCGTATAGTTAGCCGCTTCTGTGAAATCTGACCAAGTTATAGATTGAGGTGTCCAGCTTGCCCAGTCTGTAGTTGTCGAATTGATAACATTACTATCGTTAATCGTTCCTGTAGATTGTTTATCTTGCTGACGACTACGTACATAGCTATAACCAAGAGTTGCTTCATGTTCTCTGTTAAAAAGTTTATAGGTCCCTTCGAGGTTAAAATCTACAGCATGTTTCTCTTGATGTTCTTGACCTCCCCAAGGAGTTAAAGATACCCCTGAACCATCAGCTTTTGGATAACCATAATAGTAAAGGAGGCGACTATTATGCTTAGTATCAAGATAGTTATAGGTTAGCTTCGCTGCCCATTGCTCATTAATTTTTTGCTTTAATTCGACAAAAGCATTTTGTGTTTCATTATCCCAGTGTGCCCAATCAGGGTTGGGATTATATGAGCGGTCGTACGAAATTTGCTTGCCATTTGCATCGAGTAAGGGCAGAGCACCCCAGTTATTTGCATTCGGTTTATTTTGTTCTTGGCTATAGCCTACGGTGAGTAAAGTACTATCTGTTAAATCAGTTTCAACAATACCTGCGAAACCATTTTTTTCTGAAGAATATCGGTCAATGTAAGAATCACCCGTTTGCTCATAGCCCATGATACGGCCACGTACTTTTCCACTAGAGGTAATTGCGCCTGATACGTCAGCTTCATAACGTTGAGTATCCCACGAACCATAACTTACACCACCACTTGCTTGGAATTCTTGAGTTGGTCGCTTACGAATATTGTTGATTGTTGCACTTGGATCACCAAATGCGTTAGTTAAAGAATCTGCACCTTTAACTATTTCTACACGATCATAGAAATAAGTATCCGGATTCGTATTGTTGTAGTTATAACCTGAGAGGGGAAAGCCCACGCCGTCAGTCAAAATATTTGAAATCTCAAAACCACGAGCCATGTACGAAGTACGTTCAGTTTCCTGATTGCTTACAGTTACTCCGGGAGTATTTTTTAGAACATCTCTCGTACTGGTAAGCCCAAAATCTTCAATTTGCTGACGAGTAACGACATTAATAGTTTGAGGAGTTTCTTTAGCCTCAATATTAAGTTTGGTTGCGCTACTTGAGTTTTTAACATTGTATGCTTTGGTCTGTTCAGAAGACTGCTCAGCACTTGTGGCTTTAACTTGAATGGTCTGTAAAGCTTGTACCTCTGAGTCTTGAGCATAAGAGAGTTTCGCATAACAAATCGCGCAGGCGATTACGGTAAGCTTAAATGGTCGAGGTGGGATATTCATAAGATTAAAGATAATGTAAATAATTCTCATTTATTTTATTGTTTGTAAATGTAAGCTACAATTCAAATTGCATTGTTAATTTAGATTAAAAGATAGTAAGTGAATGTAATTTTAGATAGCCAAGCGCTTTGGCTACTTTTCATGAGTACGTATCGATCAAGTTCAAGATTGATAAACCTCTATGCTAGAATGCATTATTTCAAATTCTTGGGTAAATCGCCTTGGCAAACCGAAAACTTAAAATAGGCATTGTAGTTGGGGAAGTTTCAGGAGATACGCTTGGCGTTAAGCTCATGCGTAGTTTTCGAGAACAAGGAATCGATGCTGAATTTGAGGGAATTGGTGGACCTCAAATGATTGCTGAAGGTTTTAACAGTTATTACCCGATGGAAACTTTGTCGGTAATGGGAATTGTTGAGGTATTAAAAGACTTAAAAAAACTATTTGCGGTACGTGATGGCTTAATTAACCAATGGACTGAGCATCCCGTTGATATTTTTATTGGTATTGATGCACCAGATTTTAACCTCAGACTTTCAAAAAGTATTAAAGAAAAGAATCTTCCAATAAAAACAGTTCAATATGTGAGTCCTTCGGTTTGGGCATGGCGTCAGGGGCGTGTTCATGGCATTAAACAGAGTATAGATCTAGTTCTTTGTTTATTTCCTTTTGAAAAAGTCTTCTATGAGCGATATGAAGTTCCGGCGGCATTTGTAGGTCATCCATTGGCTAAACAATTACCACTTGAAAATCCAATTCAAATTGCTAAACAACAATTAGGTATCGATGAAAATCAAAAACATATTGCTTTGTTGCCAGGTAGCCGAAAAGGTGAAGTAGAGCGACTTTTACCGATGTTGCTTGGCGCTGCCAATATTTTGCATACCAAATATCCAGATATTCAATTTTTGATTCCTGCAATTAACGATGCACGTAAACAACAGATTGAGCAGGGTGTTGAACAATTAGCACCTCATTTAAAAGCTGCAATTCATATTTTAGAAAATACAGATACTGAATCAAAAGTTGGTCGTATGGTCATGAATGCAAGTGACATCATTGCATTAGCTTCTGGAACAGCGACATTAGAAGCAATGTTAATGCATAGACCTATGGTCACTTTTTATAAGTTGCATTGGTTAACTTATTTAATTGCTAAGTTTTTAGTCAAAATTCCTTACTACTCTTTGCCAAATATCATTGCTGGTAAGAAAGTAATTGAAGAGCTGATTCAGGCGGACGCAACACCAGAAAATTTAGCAGCTGAAATAGAAAAACTGATGAATGTTGAAAAGGCACAAATTCAAGTGATGCAACATTTAACCATGCATAAACAGCTTATTTCTGGAAATACCGAAGATCCAGTACCGGCAATTTTAAAAATTTTAGAAAAGTAATTAAGAAAAATAGGCATTCTTCTGAATGCCTATTTCTATTTTAGTTTAAGCACGCACAATGATCTCGTAACCCGTATATTTACGAACATTAATAACACCAATATCAAAAATTAAATATTGACCTTTAATGCCCTGTAATACACCGCGAATTTTTGGAGTTTTATCCAGATTTAAAGACTTGATCTTTTCAGGGTACTGCTCAACAGGGTAAACAAACTCACGTGGTAGCTCATCTTCTAATAATTCAACCGTTTCGTTAAATTCAAGATTTTGGCTAAATTCCTCACGAATCGTTTGAATTTTAGGTGCAAACTCTTCGATTAACTGATCACGTTGCTCAGTTAGTTTTAGAGGTTCAGCTTCTCCCTTAAGGAGTTTACGCCAATCAGTTTTGTCAGCAACTAAAGAACCAAACATTGTTTCAAGCTGACCAGATAAACGACGTGATCCAACTTTCATAATTGGTAAGGCCTGAGTTGCACCTTGATCTAACCAACGACCTGGCATATGACTAACGCGGGTAATACCAACTTTCAAAGCGCTAGAATTTGCTAAATAAACAATATGAGGCTGGAAACAAACGTTGTGGGCAAAGTCATCTTCACGACATGTACCTAAGTGGTAATGGCATGTTTCTGGTTTCATAATGCAGAGGTCACATTCCGCTTTCGTTTTAAAACATTTAAAGCAGTGACCTTGAGAATAAGATTTTGGTGTTTTAGTGCCACAAGAGGTGCAATAAATATTACCTGTCCATTCGATCTCTAGTTCTTGTCCTAAATTAAAAGGAAGATCAATTTCTGAACGGTCTAATACAAATTTGTATTCAACATTTGCCTTGGTTGTCTGTTGATCAGTTACACTAGCATCTTTTAGGCCTGCATGCATTTTATGGCAAATGCCTTGTAGTTCCATAAAGTTTAAACTCACATCTTTCAATTAAGGGTTGCAGTCATGGCTGAACAAAATGTCATCGCTTCTATGCTAGACGATTTATCAAAAGAACAGCCCATTCATACTGCACTTTGTATTGGCCAGAAAATTGACCAGAATAACGCAATTCAATGGCACTATTTTAGCGTAACTGAGCTTTTAAGTCTGCCTTTTACTCAGCGTTATGATTTGGGTTTTGTATTATTTGATACCGATGAAATGCATAACATCAGTGATATTCAAAAATCACAATTATTAGTAAAACTACGAGATTTATTAGCAAAACGAATTGTGGTGGTGAGCAAACGAAGTGATGAACAGTTATTACGTTCTTTAGGCTTTACTCAACTCATTGATAAGACTTCGCATGATAGTGACTTTGCTTTATGGCAATTTAACATCTTGACCTATAAACATGTTCCAGATTGGTTTAATTCAAAGTTTTGGGCAAACCCAGAAAACTGGAATAAATTCCGTTGGTAAAAGAGCATTAAATCTCTTTCAAAATTTAACAATTTGGCTTTTGCTGTCTGAATAAGAATCCGCGTATGCTCATGTAGAAACCATACATAAGAGTTACACATGACAAATTTAAGCAGCATTGTTGAAGTTTTGGCTCAGCAGGCTTTAGGTGGGAACCAGCAAGCATCAGGTCAAGGTGGTTTGGGCGGAATTTTAGGTTCAGTACTTGGACAAATGGGGGGTAATACTTCTTCTGGCGCTCAAGGGGGCCTTGGTGGAGTATTAGGTTCTGTATTGGGTCAAGTGACTGGAAATAATAATGCGCCTCAAGCAGGTGGTGGTGTACAAAGTTTATTAATTGCAGTGGTGCCTTTAATTTTAGGTTGGGTTCAGCAACAAGGTGGTTTGCAAGCGGCTTTAGAAAAGCTAAAAGGAGCAGGTCTAGGTAGCCAAGTTCAAAGCTGGGTTGACCCAAATCAAAGCAATAGTGAGGTTCCTACTCAACAATTACAGAGTCTATTTAATCCCGCAGATATTGAACAAGTTGCCGAGCAGGCTCAAGCTCCAAAAGAACAAGTTTACGGTGCAATTGCTTCAGTCTTACCTCAAGTAATTGACTCATTAACGCCTCAGGGTGACAGTACAGACCATCAAGAAGCAAATCAGGACATCCAAAATGTGATGAATCTTGTGAGTGGTTTCTTGAAATAAGATATAGGTTGTTATAAAAGCCGATAAAATTGATATCGGCTTTTATATTTTTCGCATCACACAATAAAAAATAAAAGGGCATAAGCCCTTTTATTTTTATAATTAAATCAGATATGACTGATTAGAAATTATACTCGATACCTGTACCTACAACTGTTTGCTTGTCGTCATCATTTAGCCAGTCGCGTTTTTGTTGAGCAACAATACCGTAGAAACGAGCTTGCTTGTTGATTTGGTAATCAAGACCTAAACCATACAAGTCAATTTTACGATCTGCTTGACCACTTACTTGTGTTTCAGCAGAAGCGTATTCAGCTTTCACTTTAAGTTTAGTATTTGGAATTTTATACGCCGCTGTAACAGCATAAGCTTCTTCTTCTAAACCGCGGTATGCTTTACCAGCTTTGTCAACTGCACCATCTGATTTATATGATTGACCATATGCAGTCAATTCATCAGTAGGTTCAGCATGTTGCCATAAAGCACCTACAACAAAGCCTGATTTTGCGATGTCATAAGAACCCGTTACACGGTAAGCATCTGTATAAACATCTTTCAGACCGTAAGCAGCATATTTACCTTTAATACCGAAGTCACCAGCAGCAGCCACTGCTAAGCCAAGGTCTTTGTTTTCGTAACCAAGCGCAGTTGACACAGAGTCAAAGCTGTCGTTTTTGCTGTCTTTACCAGTTTCACCTTGTTTGCTATCTGAGGTGCTTTCGCCAGTTTGAGCCATGATATTGAATGTTAAACCAGCTAATAATTTAGGGTCTAATTCAAAACCAACCACGTTGTCTAAGCGGTTTTCACCGTACATGATGTTGGTAATATCTAAACGTGTATCGTCATTAAAGATGTCTTGGTTACCACCAGCAGCGGTTTTAAAGTAAGAATCGTACTTACCTACTTTTAATGTACCCACGCCTTCAGTTTTTAAACCGATAAAACGGTTACGAGCGCTAAGATCAGTATCAGAACCTGAACCATCAGTAGAAATTGCCCATTCAGCTAAATAAACAGCAGATAGCTTGTCAGTTAATTTCTCTTCGCCTTTTACCCCAATGCGAGAAGAGTTTGAGTTAACTTCAGTAACGTCACTTTTTCCATCGAAATTTTTATTGTCAACTTGGTTAATAGAAACATTCAGTTTGCCATACAAAGTTGGCGCTGCTTGCACCGCGTTTATGCTCAAAGTTGCAACTGCGGCAGCGAGTAGCAATTTCTTCATTGAGATTTCTCCAAAAAGTTTTTAAAAATGGCGTATGCCTAGTTAACTATTTATTTTGTAGTTGACTTATGTACAAAAAGTTACAAAAGCTCACCAACTTGCTAAGCAGTATCGGCAAACTTTGTGACAGGGGCGTGAAAAATAAATGACAGTTTTATGACGGTTAAAATTTAGAAATAAATTAATTATTTTAATTTTTTATAGTTTTTAGACGAAAAAAAGCGGAGTCAAAACTCCGCTTTAATGAATTAAAAATCAAAGAGCTGCTTTAATTTTCTCAGCTAATCCTTTAATTTTTTCTTGATCTCCAAATTCTACAGCATGGCGTCCAAGTTGATGCACATTTGTAGGAATAAGGTGAAAATGAACATGCGGAACAGTTTGTCCTGCCGCTGCTCCAGAAAGTTGCATCAAGACAATACCTTCTAAATTGAGGGCTTTTTCCATTGCTTTGGCAATTTTCTGAACAATTTGTATGGTATATGCAGCTGCTTCTGGAGGTAAATCAAGGAGCGTTACAGCAGGTGTTTTTGGAATAACTAATGTATGACCATCGGCTTGAGGCATAATATCCATAAAAGCTAGAACTTGATCATCTTCATAGATTTTTATCGCTGGAAGTTCATCACGTAAAATTTTTGCGAAGATATTTTGATCATCGTATGCCATGTATTATTCCTTTAAAATTATTTACATTTCAATTCTTTCTGACGCTCTTTAATAGCATCAAGACGTTGTTGCTCTTTGTCAGAAAACTTTGGTTTTGTCGTATGACAGTTTTCATTACCATATTTTTCTTTTGCATCAGGATCTTTAAAACAAAAGCCTTTTGATGCATAAATCAAATTATAATCGTCTTGCAATTTCTGACATTCTTGCTCAGGCGTTGCAGCTTGAACGTTTAAACCAGCAATGCCCACCATGCCAGTAAAGACTGCAACCATAAATTTATTCATGAGCGTTTCCTCAGTTAAAGGTATGAACCTGTACTCAATATAAGGTTTATTACCAATATTTCAATGACTATTAATTACTCAAGTGTCATTTTGGTTGATAATTTGTTCACAATATAAATAAAAACTTTATATATCAACTATTTATAAAAATCAAATAAAAACATAAACTTAAGAAAAATTATATATATTTTTTTAGAATTTGATTCTCATTTTAATTTACTTTAACTGTTATTAATGAGAGAAAAATATACTTCTGGTTCGGTTGATAATATATAAAAATTGTAGGAAAAGATGAGATTTTATAGCTTTTCCATTTGCTAAATAGACGGCTTAAGTTTGAAATTGGGTCAATGAAAAAGAAATATATCAATGACATTATAAAAATACAAAGCGTGATAATTATCACATTTTTGTATTTTAGGATTAAGTGGAATTCACAAGGCCCATTTTAATTTAGACGGAAATGGGCTTTTTCTTTTGATATCTAAAATATAAATAAGTCAAAATTGATCTTAGTTTACAATTCAACTGAAAGATGTATTGATTTTACATGTTTTAGCTTCTATTATGTGATCCTTAATTGCTGCGTTTGATAGTTTTTTTGTTTTTGTAACCCATTTCTAAAATTGAAATGGGTTTTTTTTATTAAAGTTATTTCGAATTATACTAATTCAATCTTCTATATTGGCATATATAGTTTGCTGCCGAGCTATATGTTTACCAATCCTTTTCTTTCGATATTCATTTGCAGCTTATTAAAATTAAGCATCTTTAATAAGCTGCCATCTAAAAGATTAAATTTATTCCAATGTAATCTTGGTCCATGCTTCATACATTTTAACAGCCGCAGAGAAGTCACTATTGTCTTCAGCAGTTAAATGAGCAGCTTGGATTAAACTTTGTGTTAATGACAAAAGTGGAGCAGGAAGCTTAGCTTGATGGACTAAATCTAAAGCAATTCCTGTATCTTTGGCCAGAAGCGGTAAACCAAAGGTCACTGGAAATTCACGACTCAATACACGCTGCGGGAATATAGTTTCTGTTACCAAACTTTTACCACTTGAGGCATTAATGCACTCTAATGCTTCGTTCAAGCTTACACCATGTGCTTTGAGTGCACTGAAGCCTTCTGCAACAGACCAAAGGTTGACTGCGAGTAACATATTATTAACGGCTTTTACGGCAAATCCTGAGCCCGACTCACCAACATGTTTAATTAATTTACCTACTACTTGCAGTGCCGGTAATGCGCGTTCGAAAGCTGCTACATCACCACCGACCATTACAGTTAAAGTTGCATTTTCAGCACCTACTGTTTGACCGCTTACTGGAGCATCAAGAAAATCAACATTCAATTGTTTTAATGAGCTTGCTAATGCGCGGGCAGAGTCAGGAACCCCACTTGTACAGTCTATCCAGATTGCTCCAGATTTAATTTGTACATCACTAATAAGTGCTTCTACATCAGTGCTTGTCGGTAAACATGAAAAGATAATATCTGCTTGTACCGCTTGCTCTAGTGGGACAGCCTTTGTGCCATATACTATTGCATGTTGTTTGGCTTTTTCGAAATTTCGATTCCATACATAGACAGTATCAAAGTGTTTCGGTAAATGTGCTGCCATACGGTAGCCCATTGCACCCAAACCAATAAATGCAACAGATTGACTCATGACCTTGTCCTTAAATTTGTGTTGAACGTTCGGTCAGCCATTTTGCCAGTTGTGGCCAAAACTCCAGAGCACTGGCCTGACTCGACATTAGGCCTAAATGACCGCCGGGGATGAGAGTAAACGTGACATCTTGGCTGCTTGTCAATTGACTTAATGGAGAAGCAGCATCAGCAGTCACCAACTGATCACTACGACCCGCGCCAACTAAGAGAGAGCAATCTATATTTTTTAATTCGATTTTCTTATCTTTTAATTGAATAAAGCCACGTTTTAGTGGATTTTGCAGCCAGACATTAAACAACATGTCCTGATTAATCCCACCTGGGTAATCAATCATATTATTTAAAAAGCTACTTAAGGTTGCATGCTCTTGTACAAATTGCAGGTCATCAAGATTTTTTAGCAATTGGACATGCCCATCAAACCAGCCTTTAGGATCAAGAATTTTAAAGCCTAATGAATTTAAAATTCCGGGACTATGAATCAGGCGTTTTGGCAATCCAGAATAAATACGATCCTGAATTTTTTTGTTACGACCAATAAGATGATTCATGTTTCGGTAGAGTTTGCCAATATAGCCAGATGCATAACTATCTATTGGACTACCAAGAACAATCAGGTTTTTAATATAGTTAGGTTGGTTAAGCGCAGTATATAAAGTGACGAATATGCCAGCCATACTCCATCCATGAAGTGAGATTTGTTCGCTTCCTGAATGAGTGCGGACAATTTCTATCGCTTTTGGAATGAAATCTTCAATAAATGATAAAAAGTTAAGATGTCTATCTTTAAACTTTAAACTTCCCCAATCGACCAAATAGACATCGAAACCAGCATTTTGGAAATATTTAATAAGAGAGCGGTAAGGATATAAATCATATATCGCCATATTAATGGCGAGTGGAGCAATAAATACTAAAGGCTCTTTAAATCTTTTTTGTGTTGCTGCGTAATAGCGAATACGGGTTTGATTGAACTCGCCAATGACTTCATAGGGAGTGCTTTGTGACAGAACTAATGTTTTTGGGTGAAATAGTCGGGCAGAAAGATGCTTCATTTGACTTTGTTCAGAGACAAGGGACTTTAAGCGTTTCATCTTGCTTTACCAACTATTTACTAAAGATTGAATAAAGTCTAAGCGATAATTTTAAGGTTTACCTTGACCTTAAATACATTAGACACTCAAAATGATGATAGTTTTTAGTACATGACCAGTAAAGGCGAACATTTAATGAACCAGTCTGATGATTTAGAATACCAACTTGATACCTTAGCCATTCGTACCGGACATACTCGTAGTTTTGAAGGTGAGCATGGCGAACCGATTTTTTTGACATCATCTTTTGTATATGAAAATGCAGAAGAAGCTGCAGCAAAATTTTCTGGTCAAGTTCAAGGAAATATCTATTCTCGTTTTACCAATCCGACTGTATCGATGTTCGAAAAACGTTTAGCAGCTTTAGATGGTGCTGAACGTGCTGTTGCGACAAGCTCTGGAATGGGCGCGATTTTGTCAGTTACTATGGCATATCTCAAAGCGGGTGATCATGTTATTTGCTCAAGAGCAGTTTTTGGTTCAGTTGTTGCCTTATTTGAAAAATATATTGCCAAGTTTGGTGTAGATATTACATTTGTCGATTTATGTGATTTAGACGATTGGAAAAAGGCAGTACGTCCAGAAACTAAACTTTTATTTGTTGAGTCACCGTCTAATCCTTTAGCTGAGATCGCAGATATTCAAGCGCTTGCAGATATTGCCCATGCGAATGGTGCATTACTTGCGGTTGATAACAGTTTCTGTACGCCTGTTTTACAGCAACCATTAAAGTTTGGGGCAGACCTTGTAATTTACTCGGCGACTAAATATTTAGATGGGCAAGGGCGCGCATTAGGTGGTGCTGTTGTCGGTAATCATCAGTTATTAGAAGAAGTTTTTGGTGTTGTCCGTACGCTTGGACCATCAATGAGTCCATTTAATGCATGGGTTTTCTTAAAAGGCTTAGAGACTTTACGTTTGCGTATGAAAGCACACTGTGAAAGTGCTCAAATTCTTGCAGAATGGTTATCTACTCATGAAACAGTAGAAAAAGTTTACTACGCTGGTTTGCCAACTCATGAAGGTCATGAGCTTGCTGCCAAACAGCAAAATGGTTTTGGCGGGATCGTTTCTTTCGTAGTTAAAGGCGAACGCGAAGGTGCTTGGAAGGTTATTGATAATACTAAGTTTATTTCAATTACGGGCAACTTAGGCGATGTGAAGTCAACAATTACACATCCTGCAACGACTACACATGGCAAACTTTCTGCTGAAGCAAAAGCTGCTGCGGGTATCCAAGAGGGTCTAATACGTGTATCGGTAGGTTTAGAAGATATTAATGACATTATTCGTGATATCTCACGTGGTCTGGATCTAATCTAATTAATTCTATCGAAATAACACTCTTTGGTTATTTTGTTCATGAAACCATCTCTTTAATCGAGATGGTTTTTTATATTTAAATGTTACTCAAATTTCAGAATTGCAATAAAAAACCTACATTTTTGTTTAAATGAGGGCTAAGAGTACAAGGTATAAAGACTTTAAATTTAATTAAAAGAAATGCGAGTTTTAAAATGCTTAAGCCTATTGCTATTGTTGTTGTGGTAGGGGTAATTGGGGTGGTGGGATACAAATTGCTGACCAAACCGAATCAGAACCCAGTAAATGAAACAACCTTATTGATTAACAATGCAGAGAAGTCGGTGCAAGAAGCAGATAAATCTATTCAAGAAGCAAATACTTCCTTTAAGAAAGTCCCTTTAAGTGAATATAAAACAATTGATAAAGGGTTACAGGCATCTCAATAGTGAAATAAATTTTTATAAGTCTTTAATGTATAACTTTTAAGCGTTTATGAAGTGGATCTAAGTTTAATCATGCCACTCATGTAGCTACTTGAAATAGAGCTAGAGATACTGATAGAAAACATTAGTCTATTGTGTCAGAATTACGGATTAATTTGAGTTCAATGCGCTAATCTGTATGGATTTTAATCACATGGGTTGGTTCAATGAGATTAAGTTTTTATAAAGTATTACCAGATAACCAATAATACTTTAAAGATTTGATAGAGATACGGAGTAAAGTTATGAATATCAATATGCTCATGCAGCAAGCGCAGCGCATGCAAAAAGATATGGAAACAAATATAAAAAAGGCGAAAGAAGAGCTTGCCCAAACTGAAGTCCAAGCAGAAGCTGGTGGTGGTTTGGTTAAAGTAACCATGAATGGTCGCTATCTTGTAAAACGTATCGAAATTAACCCTGAATTACTTCAAGATGAACCAGATATGATTGAAGATTTGATTGCTGCAGCGGTAAATGATGCTGTGCGTCAAGCAGAAGTTATTTCAGAAGAAAAAATGCAAAAAGCGAATTCTGGTATGGGCTTGCCACCTGGCTTAGCGGGCATGTTCTAAGGAAGTTCTGTGTTTAGTGATAGATTTGAACAACTCGTTCAAGCTTTACGTATATTGCCTAGCGTTGGTCCGAAATCGGCTCAACGTATGGCATTACATCTTTTGATGAAAAATCGAGAAGGTGCGTTCGCATTAGCTCATGCTTTACATGAGGCTTCAAGTTATATTCATGAGTGCAGCGTTTGCCATTCTCTAACTGAAAATGAAATTTGTGATATTTGTGCCTCAACTGAGCGAGAAGATCAACTATTGTGTGTAGTTGAATCACCAGCAGATGTAATGGCGATTGAGCAAAGTGGTAGTTTTCGAGGTAAATACCATGTTTTAGGGGGACATCTTTCTCCTTTGGATGGTATTGGCCCAGAAGAAATTGGTATTCCTTATCTGATTCAGCGCTTAAGTCAAGGCACTATTGAAGAAGTGATTTTGGCAACTAATGCGACTGTAGAGGGACAGGCAACCGCTCATTATTTGGTAGAGGCGACTAAGCACTTACCTATACACATGACGCGTATTGCTCAAGGTGTGCCGCAAGGTGGTGAACTTGAGTATGTAGATAGCCATACCTTAAGTCAGGCAGTTCATAACCGTATGAGAATGAAATAAGCATTCCGATGCTTATTTCATTGATGCGATATAAAATTGAATTAAATTTATTAATTTAGCTATTAAAGGCAAATATTATTTTGTCTTTAATTAGAAAAAATCGTTTAAATAAAATATGAATGCACATAAGAATGAAAAAGATCTTAGAGATTTTAAAGAATGAGTATTTGGAGTTAACTTTAAAAGTATAAATAAAAGATCAAAAAATTATCTATTTTCGAAAAATTGTTCAAAAATAGAGTATTCATAAAGGTTTAAGTGGTAATTTCCTACTTCTATGTTATATATACCAGAGTTCTAAGCACTCTTTGCATTTACTTGAGAAAGCATGTTTCAGTTTATCCAACAGCAAACCGAATTGGTTGATGTTCTTCAAAAAATGGATCAATGTTCGATATATGGACTTGATACAGAATTTATTAAGGTTGACACACTCTGGCCTAAACTTGGGGTATGCCAAGTCAATGTAAATGGTAATGTCTATCTGTTGGATGGTGTTTCATTAGATCTAAGTCAGTTTTGGAACAAAATATTTCTCGCACAGCAGAACATTTTTCATGCATGTGGGGAAGACATCGATTTAATCTATCATTACGCTGATCAAGAAGATTTGCTTAATGTGTTTGATACTCAAGTGGGCCTTTCTTTCTTAGGTCACGGACTACAAGTGAGTTACCAAGGCGCTTTAAAGCTTTGTCTCGATATTGACATTGAAAAAGATCAAACAAGATCCGATTGGTTGGCAAGGCCTTTATCGCCTCAGCAACTCTGTTATGCAGCCAATGATGTTCTATATATAATGAAGTTAGCTCATCATATTCAAGAACAACTTAAGCAGAAAGGGCTTTATGACTATGTTCTTGAAGATTGTAGTAGTTTAACTAAAGAAATTATTAGTGAAACGCCTAAAGAGTTACTCTATACCGATGTTGGTAATTATCGTCATTCGCGTCGTCAATTGATGCAATTGCAAAATTTAAGTGAATGGCGTGATTACATTGTTAAAGCGACGAATCAGCCACGTAGTTTTATTCTTAGAAACTCAACCATGATTGATATGGTTGAAAAGAATCCACGTAATAGTTTTCAACTCTCGCAAGTTAAAGATATTCGCCCAAATGTAGTTCGTGAATATGGAAAAACGATTCTAGAATTACTGAAAGATTTACCTAATGAAAGTGAATGGCCAACAAGAATTGCCAAACCTTTTAAAGTAACATCTAAAGAAACTTTAAATAAAATGGATATGGTACTTGCCCATGCAATAAGTGAAACTTCTATTCCTAAAGAAGTATTACTTAGAAAAAAATGGCTAAATGCAATTCATCAACATGTTCTTTCTCAAAGGGATGAACAAGATTTACCTGATTATCTTTTGGGTTGGCGTTATGAGTTATTAACTCAACCATTAATTCATTTATTTCAAGAAGAAAAAGAAAGTCTATCAATTTAAAATGAGTTGATAGTTAAAATTTAAAAGGCTCATCTTCGTGATGGGCTTTTTTAATTAAGGATAGTGAATGGCTTAAAGTTTAAATTGAGTAGCTTTTATTTAAAATAATAGATATTTGACGGTAATAGTTAATAAAATAAATAATTATATTAGTTATATTAAACAATTAACTTATTTTAAAAAGCTAGTAAAGTGATGAATTGGATGGGTTTTAATTTGTAAAAGTGATAATGAATTAAATTAACCTATTCAATGAGAAAAATTCAATTGATTAAACATACAGGTCTGTATATTCTTGGAGACAAGAAAAACAATTTCAATATGAATAATATATAACTATAAGTTTGTTTCAGTGCAGAAATAAGAAAGCCGACCCAATTGGGTCGGCTTTTTATTTTTTAATGATATAGCTCAGTTAAAATGTCAGTAGGTTATTAAATTTTAAAAATTAAGTATTAATCTTCTACGGATTTTTTGTGAATGAAGCAGCAAGTTCAGCTACAAGTTCTTCAGCTTTTTGAAAAGCATTTTCTAATGACTTTATATGTCGTTCATCTCCAAACTCTTGATATTCTGAGGCAATTTCATAAATTTCCTCTACACCTAAATATTTACTGAGTGTACGCAGGTGAGGTACAAGATGATTCATGTCGTGACGAATTGCATCTTTCTCAAAACCAAACTCTCCACTAGACGTGATAATGATTAAAATTTTTCCAGATAAAAGAGGTTGTAAAGGGAAGTCTCCTCGAGCAAGGTCAAAATCAAATGTCTTATTAATTCGAATAATTTGGTCAAACCATGCTTTTAGTTGAGCAGGCATACCGTAATTGTACATAGGAGAAGAAATTAGAATGATATCTGAACTCGAAACCTCAGCTATTAACCGATCGGATATTGATAAGACATCGCATTGAGCTTGTGTTCTTTTATTTTCAGGTGTGAATACAGCATCAATCCAGTCCTGAGTAATAAATGAAGGCGGATTCATTCCCACATCCCGATAAATATACTCATCCATAGGCCTTTTATTTTTCCACAAACTGACCAATCGGCTGGCAATACTTTTTGAAATAGAATTATGATTTGGATTGGGGTTAATTGCAGCTCGTACGCTGGCATCTATATGTAATATTTTGCTCATCATAAATTCCATAAGGGGGGGAGTTAATTCATTCTGAGTTTTAAATGAGAAGTAGACAAACGAGAAAATTACAGCTATAGATGATTTTAAATCACCTATAACTATGATTCAGGAGAAAGCATGCAAGTCTCATTGCAAGCACTTCGGGCATTTGAATCAGCTGCTCGACTAGGCAGTTTTAAATTGGCTGCTGAAGAGCTTTCGCTAACACCGACTGCAATTTCACATCATATTGCCAATCTTGAAAGCAGGTTAAATGTTGATTTATTTCATCGACAGGTAAGAAAAATAACGCTTACAACCACAGGTGATAGGCTAGCAGTAGCGATTTCTGAAGGATTTCGTAAAATTGAAGATGCGCTAGATAAAATAACAGTAAATGGAAATACACTCAGAGTAGCTACTACATCCTCATTGGCAGCAATGTTGTTAATTCCTTCAATAAATGAATTTTATCAATTACATCCTGATATTTCAGTTGAATTTTCTACAGGCGAAGCGTTAGAAAGTCACCTATATACATTACCTATTCGATATGGTGATGTATCTTTAGTACCTTCTAACGATATTCTTAAATATGAGTCTTTTAATGTATTTGGTGCATCTAAACTTGATCTACTAGAACATTCTAGTGAGCCAATAACGTTATTCACCACAGAATGGAAAAATAAAGCCTTACCAAATCCGCCACTAGAGACTTGGCTTGAGCTGAATGGATGGGACCGAACACAAATAACAATTAAGAAGTTTGATCAGGAAATTTTTGGAATACATGAGGCATTAGCGGCCAATGGACTCGTATTTTGTTCTTCTACACTTGCCCAGAGATTTATTAAAGCGAATCTTATACAACCTCTTAAGACTAAATCAGTTCAATCTGAGCTGTGCTATTACATCCCTAATAAGGAAGATTTTAAAAATAGAAATGCCAGAAAATTTATTGAATGGATAGAAAGATTATTTAATCAATAAGCTTATATTTCTGATTGGAATTAACTACACAACACCAAAACTATATAAGCTTTTTATGCTATAAAATGAGATAAATTAATAATTAGAGAGATAAATATGCTTAATAACTTTAGTGCTGAACAAGCGCGTCAAAATGCTAAAAATTTTAAAATCAATCAAGAGGCCATGCTGGAAAAAATTTTAACAGGGACTGAAACTGATTCTAAAGCAGGGAAGCGAAAAGCAACTTTCCTGTTTCCGATTGATGCTGTAAGTCCTGATCACCTCACACAAGTAGAAGAGGAACTTAGGGGGAGAGGCTTCAATGTATCAACCAATATCGAACACTCTGGTACTACCATAACGATAGAAATAAGCTTTTAAATATCGATTTTTTGTTAGACCGCTCTTTTAAAGGCGGTCTTTTATATCGTATTAAAAAAGAAGATAAATTTATTTACATTTAAGCTTATGTTAATCATGATTTTATTTGACAGGTTCTACCATCTTCTGTAGCTTTACTTTTTAAGTGGAATATGGATATGAACTTCCAAACAATACTTTTATCTTTCAAAAATCAATCTACTGGTACAGATGCATTTAAAGATTTAAAAAATGCTTGTGAACAGTCTCTTAAAGAATCTCAAAATACAAAAGAAAAAGCAGCAGTCTATTTGATCTATGGTTTTGCACGTAGCTACGTGATTTTATATGAAGATGAAGCAGTCACAACTGAATTTGCTAACGCATCTAAGACTACACTCATAGGTTACATGGAATGCCTCAATGAAGCTTTATTAAGCCAAGATGATAGTGCTATTTTGAATGCCTTAAATCAAGTAACTGATAACTATATAAAGAGTTCTCGAGTTTTCTAAACACCATTAATTTGTACTGGTAAAAAATACTTCTTTAGCTTGAGCTAAAGAAGTATTTAAAGTTTGTATTAGTGGGACTTTTTCTTACCGCCGCCATCTTGTTTATTGACGGTAGACCATGCGATTCGTTCAGCTTCTTCTTGAGAATGACCTCTGTCTACTTCACTCTCAACAATATGTTTAGCCTGACGTTTTTGCTTTGCTGTGTAAGCTGTTTTATCGCCACGAGGCATAAGTTCATCCTCCGCATCTATTATTAAGATACTTATTATTGAAACATATTGAGAATTTAAACCAGTTAAGTAATGTCTGCTAATGTTTATTAAGTGGTTAGAAGTTTTACTTAAATGTGAACTTTAAAAGGTAATACCTAATTTTAATATAATAAATTTCATAGTGTTAAAGGGTAAAACTATTGAAAACAGATCACAAAAAGTACTTAGTAACGAACGATTTCTTATTTTTTTCTAAAATTGTTTTTATTTTATTAAAATGAATAATTATATTTAATGTTTTAAATCATATATTTACTTATTTTTTATGAAAGCTGGCTTTTGTCTAGAACAAAGTTATTATCGACCTTAATCAACGTTGTGGGTTAATATTTCCCAAGAATTAAAAAAACGACTGATGCGTAAACAAACCTGCGTGGGTGAGTCGTTTTTTTTCATGTATGCTGTCCTTAGTTCAAGAGTTGATTTGAAATGCACTGTGATATTTATAGATCGAGCAAAAAAGATGAAATGTACATTTATATTGCTCGTCCAAACTATCCTGACGATGCGGAACAAGCTGATCCGTTTGAAAATGTTCCTGAAGCTGTTCTACAAGCGTTTGGTCGTGCAACGTTTGTCATGCATTTAGAATTAGCTCCAACACGTAAATTGGCGCGTGCTAATGTTTTACATGTTTTAGACTCATTACAAACAAAAGGTTTCTTTATTCAGATGCCACCAGAAGGGTTAATTAACCCGAATGCGGTTGAACCAGAGGGCTTACGTGGTGCGTGAAAATCAAACTGGAATAATGAATCAATTATTCTCTTTTTTGGATTTTATTCCTGAAGATGCTATTGCTTTAACAGCTTATGGAATAGGCGCTATTATTGCTTTGTGGTGTTGGTGGCGATTAATGCGCCGTCTTCCTACAACTTTTGGTGCGATTAGCTGGCTTATTGTATTTGCTATTTTAGTCACACCAACCGTGTCTGAAGGTCCGAATGCATCGGTAGCACCAGCTATTTTTGGACTACTTTTTGGTGTTTTAACCAAAGATAGCCCTCTAATCTGGTCAAATTTATCTTTAATTCTGTTTGTAGTTGGTCTAGGTTTGGTTATTGGCTATTGTTGGTCAAAATATTCAACAAACAAAAGCATGCGTTCCATCTAACCATTGAAATAGAAAAATAAGGTCTTCACATGTCTGCTGATACCCAACATTTTACCGGTACAGATCAATATATCGCGACTGACAGTCTTAAGCTCGCTGTAAAAGCAGCCCGTGCTTTACAAAAGCCTTTACTGGTTAAAGGTGAACCTGGTACGGGTAAAACTTTACTTGCTGAACAAGTAGCAGAAAGTTTGGGCTTAAAACTCATTACTTGGCATATCAAATCGACAACCAAAGCACAGCAAGGGTTGTATGAATATGATGCTGTTTCTCGTTTACGGGACAGCCAGTTAGGTGATGACCGTGTTTACGATATTAAGAACTATATTAAACCCGGTAAATTGTGGGAAGCTTTCACCAGTGAAGAGCGTTGTGTCTTGTTAATTGATGAAATTGACAAAGCCGATATTGAGTTTCCAAATGACTTGTTGCATGAACTCGATAAAATGTCTTTTTATGTTTATGAAACGAGTGAAACCATTACGGCAACACAACGCCCAATTGTAATTATTACATCGAATAATGAAAAAGAGTTACCAGATGCTTTCTTGCGTCGATGTTTCTTTCATTACATTGAGTTTCCAGATGAAGTGACCATGCGAGAAATTATCGATGTTCATTTCCCGAATATTTCTGCAACACTCGTCAACGAAGCTTTACAGGTTTTCTTTAAATTACGTGAAATTCCTAATTTGAAGAAACCACCATCAACATCTGAGTTAATTGACTGGTTAAGCTTGCTCATGGCAGATGATATGCCTGAAGATGTATTGCGTAATCGAGATACATCTAAAGCTATTCCACCGTTATATGGTGCTCTCATCAAAAACGAGCAGGATGTGCAACTCCTCGAACGTTTGGCTTTCATGTCTCGACGTTAAAGGAGGGAATAACCCATGTTTGTGCGGTTATTTTACACCCTACGTAAATACGGTGTTCCAGTTACAACTCGTGAGCTTATTGACTTAAACCGTGCTGTAAGTGAAGGTTTAGTTTTTGCCGATCAAGAAGAGTTCTATCAACTTGCTAAAACTATTTTAGTTAAAGATGAACGCTTTTTTGACAAGTTTGACCGTGCCATAAAAGACTACTTTGACGGTATTGAAACCTTTGATCTGGATGAGTTGCTTAAGCAAGTTCATAAATTACCAAAAGACTGGTTCGATTTAGAGCTTCTAGAAAAGCATTTAACTCCTGAACAAAGAGCAGAACTCCAAAAAGCTGGTTCCTTAGAAGAACTGATGAAAATGCTGGAAGAGCGGTTACGCGAACAGCATAAAAAACACCAAGGCGGCAACCGCATGGTGGGTACAGGTGGTACTTCACCTTTTGGGGCTTTTGGTGATCATCCTGAGGGAGTGCGGATTGGTGGGCCGAGTCGTAAACGTTCGGCGGTAAAAGTATGGGAACAGCGTAAATATCAAAATCTAGATGACGACCAAGTTCTTGGTACTCGTCAGATGCAAATTGCTTTGCGCCGTTTGCGTAAATTTGCGCGTCAAGGTGCAGCTGAAGAGTTGGATGTTGACGGTACAATCCGTGAAACAGCCAAGCAAGGTATTCTTGATGTTCAAATGGTACCAGAGCGTCGAAATCGAATAAAAGTGCTTATGTTGTTCGATGTAGGCGGTTCTATGGACGCTCATATTGCCCAATGCGAGAAACTCTTTAGTGCCGCTAAAACTGAGTTTAAGACACTTGAATACTTTTATTTCCATAATTGTCTCTATGACTATGTTTGGAAAGATAATCATCGCCGCACAGCTACCCGTATGAATACATGGGATCTATTTCATACTTATGGACGTGACTATCGTGTAATTGTAGTGGGTGATGCCAGTATGGCACCATATGAGCTGAAATCGGTGGGTGGCTCGGTTGAATATATGAATGATGAGGCTGGTGAAGTTTGGTTACGCCGCTTACGTCAACATTTTGATAAAACAGCTTGGTTAAATCCTGAAACTGAAGGGTATTGGCATTACACTCAAACTATTGGCTGGATTAAAGAAGTTTTTGAAAATCATATGTATCCAATGACGCTAAAGGGCATTGAAGATATGACTCGCTACCTTTCTCGATAAGCTTAATAACTTTAATAATTTAAAAAGAGAGATGACATGCAACATCAAATTAACGGTATTGCTTTGCCGAATGAACAAGGATTTTTTGGTGAATATGGCGGACAGTTCATTCCTCCACATTTAAAAGAGGCAATGGATGAGATTAATGTTGCTTATGAAGAGATTCGCCATACCCCTGAATTTAAAAATGAATTGGCAGATCTATTTGCGAATTATGTAGGCCGTCCAAGTCCTTTATTTCATGCGAAGCGTCTTTCTGAACAGTTAGGCGGTGCACAAATTTATTTAAAGCGCGAAGACTTAAATCATACGGGCGCACATAAAATCAATCACTGTTTAGGTGAAGCTTTACTTGCTAAATATATGGGCAAAAAGAAAGTAATTGCTGAAACGGGTGCTGGTCAGCATGGGGTTGCTTTGGCAACAGCTTGCGCTTTAGTGGGGATTCCATGTGAAATTCACATGGGGCAAGTAGATATTGAAAAAGAACATCCAAATGTGGTCAAAATGAAAATTTTGGGCGCTCATTTGGTTGCGGTAACACGTGGTACAGCAACATTAAAAGATGCTGTAGATAGTGCATTTGAAGAATATTTAAAAGACCCAAAAAACTTTATATATGCGATTGGTTCCGTCGTGGGTCCACATCCATTCCCTAAAATGGTTCGTGATTTTCAATCGATTATTGGTACAGAAATTAAAGAACAAACACATCATCGTTTTGGAAAAAATCCCGATTATGTTGTGGCATGCGTCGGCGGCGGTTCAAATGCAATAGGCGCATTTACTGCATTCTTAAATGATCCCGATGTAAAGCTGGTAGGAGTTGAACCGGCTGGACATGGTTTAGATACGAATATGCATTCAGCAACACTAACTTTAGGTAAGCCAAGTCAAATTCATGGTATGGCCTGTTATGTCCTTGAAAATGGAGATGGTGAACCTTTACCAGTGCATTCTATTGCTTCGGGGCTAGACTATCCGGGCGTTGGCCCACAACACAGTTTTTTAAAAGATTTAGGTCGTGTTGAATATAGCACTGCAACTGACCAAGAGTGCTTAGATGCTTTTATGACACTTTCTCGTGTTGAAGGCATTGTTCCTGCGCTTGAAAGCTCACATGCTGTCGCATGGGCAATTCGTGAAGCTCCTAAATTAGCAAAAGAAACCATGATTGTAGTGAATCTATCTGGGCGTGGAGATAAAGATTCTGATTATGTCGCTGAAAAACTTAAGCTTTAAAACCCATTAAACTATAAAAGCGGCCCATCATTTAAGGGCCGCTTTTTATTTTGACTATCTAAATTAAAGTTTAATTAAAGTTCATCATTTTATAATTAAAACAAAGTATTCTGATTTTAACGTGTGATTGTTCGAGATGGGCGTGTAAAACTCCGGTTCACAAGGCAAAGCGTTGCTTTGCTGTACCTCACTCAGTAGAATAGTCACTTTGCAAAATTTGCCTTTGGAGACGCCTAAGTGGAGCGACCGACGATTAGCCCTGAAAATTTACAGGAAGCGGCTGAAAATTTATCAACAATTCGAGATTTTATTCGTTTTGGGGTATCAGCATTACGTCAACATGATGCACATTTAGGACAAGGTACTGAAGATTATTTTGCAGAAAGCTCTGCATTAGTTTTACAAACCTTATCTCTTGAATGGTCAGCAGACGCAGAAATTCTAGATGCGAAGTTATTACCAAGCGAGAAAGCAGAATTCTTAAGTTTACTGGAACGCCGTATCAATGACCGTATTCCAACATCTTATTTATTAAACCTTGCTTATTTCTTTAATAAACCATTCTATGTAGATGAGCGTGTACTGATTCCACGTTCACCAATTGCAGAATTAATTGAGCAACGTTTTGCACCATATTGTTTAGATGAAAATGGTCAAATGCGCGAAGCTCTCAATAATTTGCCAGAAAATGCAAAGCCTAAAACTCCGCACCGTATTTTAGATATGTGTACGGGGTCTGGATGTATTGCAGTCGCTTTGGCTTATGCTTATCCAGATGCTGAAATAGATGCAACTGACATCTCTAAAGAAGCTTTAGAAGTTGCTTCAATTAATACTGAGCACCACAATAAGCAATATCAAGTTGCATTGCTTGAGTCGGATCTATTCGCCAAGATTCCAGCTGAAAATCAGTATGATTTGATTGTAAGTAATCCACCGTACGTCGATGCTGAAGATATGGCTGACTTACCAGAAGAATTTTTACATGAACCTGAACTTGCATTGGCAGCGGGCCAAGATGGTTTAGACTTAGTTCGTAAAATGCTTGCACAAGCGGCAGATTACTTAACTGAAGATGGCCTCATTGTCATTGAAGTAGGTAATTCTGAATGGTCAATGCGTCAGAACTTTAATACGATTGATTTCAACTGGCTCACTTTCCAAAAAGGTGGTTCAGGTATTTTTGCTTTGACTGCTGAACAATGTCGCCGTTATAGAAAACTATTTGAAGAGCAAATATAAGGAGTTGGGCATATGGCAGGGAATAGTATTGGACAACTCTTTCGTGTAACTACTTGTGGCGAGTCTCATGGCGTTGGCTTAATGGCAATTGTTGATGGTGTGCCACCGGGCCTTGCGTTAACCGAAGAAGATCTACAAAAAGATCTAGACCGTCGTAAGCCAGGTACATCAAAATTTGCGACTCAACGCAAAGAGCCTGACCAAGTTGAAATTATTTCAGGTGTATTTGAGGGTAAAACCACTGGTACACCAATCGGTTTATTGATTCGTAATACTGACCAAAAATCGAAAGATTATGGCAATATTGCCCAAACTTTTAGACCTGGCCATGCCGACTATACATATACGCAAAAATACGGTTTCCGTGACTATCGTGGCGGTGGCCGTTCAAGTGCTCGTGAAACTGCTATGCGTGTTGCAGCAGGTGCAATTGCTAAAAAATATTTAGCAGAAAAATTTGGCGTTTTGATTCGTGGTCATGTGACACAAATTGGTAATGAAGTTGCCGAAAAACTGGATTGGAATGAAGTTTCGAATAATCCATTTTTCTGTGGTGATGTAGACGCTGTTTCGCGTTTTGAAGCCTTGGTAACTTCTTTACGTGAACAAGGAACAAGCTGCGGTGCAAAGCTAGAAATTTTAGCTGAAAAAGTTCCTGTGGGGTGGGGCGAACCTGTTTTTGACCGTTTAGATGCTGACATTGCTCACGCGATGATGAGTATTAATGCGGTTAAAGGTGTTGAAATTGGTGATGGCTTTGCAGTTGCTGGACAGTTTGGTCATGAAACACGTGATGAAATGACCAGTAATGGCTTTTTAGCGAATCATGCAGGTGGTATTTTGGGTGGTATCTCAAGTGGTCAGACCATTCGAGTCGCTATTGCACTAAAACCAACAGCAAGCATTACGACACTAGGTAAAACGATTAATTTAAATCGTGAAGATACAGATGTGTTGACTAAAGGCCGTCATGATCCTTGCGTAGGTGTTCGAGCAACTCCAATTGCTGAAGCAATGTTAGCAATTGTTTTGATGGATCACTTCTTACGCCATCGCGCACAAAATGCAGATGTTATTCCACCATTTGCTCCAATCGAACCATAGTCATAATTTTTGACTAAAGTAAATGAAACCCCATATTTAAATTAAATATGGGGTTTTAAATTTTTATTCCATTGAGTTTGATTAAATTTTAAATTATTTTCTTGTCTTATAATATTTATATAAATATAATATTCTGCGAATTATTTTTGAGTATATTCATCTGTAGAACTTGGCAATTAAATATTGTTAATTTTTACTGCACCCGATATTTATATTTATCACTGAAAGTTAATTTACTCAAATTACTTTTATATAAGTTTATTACATATTTAAATTTTTATTACTTTAAACAAAGAATTTTCAAAGTCATCATTGAAATTGGGGAAATATCAATGAATCAGTGTACATATAGAATTGGCTGTATGTCAAAGGATAGGCTATTGCCTAAAAATTTAGAGGCAATGATAAAAGTTATTCATGACTTATCTTTGTCATCTCATCTTGTGGGGAATTGGATATATAGTGAAGACAATCCTGATATACATATTATTGATTTAGATAGTGGTTATACCAATATTCTTATTCCAAAAAAAATTAAGATCGTATTAAGTAATAATCCTGAGCTTTTAAAGGGCTATCAGTATGGTTTGAAGAGACCAATAAGATATCAGGAGCTTCTCAATATTTTACAAGATATTGAGAAGAATGAATATTTTAAAACAAGTCATCAAGAACGTATAATAAATAACGAGAATATAGTATCTAAAGATCATTTAGAGACAAAAATTCTTTATAAGCTTGTCTGTTATCCAAACTTTAAAAACATTCATGCTGAGCAGATTGTTAATGTCACTAGAGTTTGTGCTTTATTATCTATTGAGTCAAAAACAGCCCAAGAAATTAAGAGATTTTTGAATTTATCTATTGATGAAATACAAAAAATTATAGAAATAATAAAAAAAGAAGCTTATCCAAATTATGAAACAATACATGAAAATATTGTTTCGATTTTACCATTTTCAACTGAAGCTATTTCCACAGTACCACAAAGAATAGAACAAAATTCGCTATTTTATTTTTTAATTAAATTTTGGAAGAGGTTGAAAGGTGAGCTTTAATAAAATGGAATTTTTTCAATATTAGATTATCTGAATCTAGTAATTTTCATTATATAAAAACAGGATGTTGATGTATTGAAAGTCGCTAAATTTATTAAGTTTATATAAGTCATTTTTAACAGATGGTTTAAACTTAAATAAAATAGGTTTTGGTACGTACTGGTTCTAAATTACATTTTAGCTTTGCCACGGATGGAAAAGCTAATTGTTTATTTTGAGTCATTTTAATTGGAAAAGAAGCTATAAAAGAAGTTAAGAGAGATAATAATTAGTCAAAAGTCATTTTGAATAGAAGTCTGACTTTTTAAGTTAAATCTACAATTTGTTCTTCGTTTACAGCAATCTTATATTGATTACGACCATTAGTTTTTGCTTTATACAAAGCATGATCAGCGCGGGCTACGAAAGCAGAAATTGAATCGTTTAGACGCGGAATGGTGGTTGCGACTCCAACACTAATGGTGACATGTGGTGAAACATCACTACATGGGTGCTCAATTGCAATTTTATCAATAGCATTCATTAAACGTTCAACTTGAATCAAGGCTTGCTGAGCATTTGTCATTGGAAATAACAGTAAAAATTCTTCACCACCATAACGAGCAACTAAATCACCACTGCGTGCAGCAATAGAAGAAATAGCAATTGCGATTTCTTTTAAGCATTCATCTCCCTTTAGATGTCCTAAAGTGTCGTTGTATGCTTTAAAATAGTCGATATCGACCATCATGATGGTCAGGGGCATTTCATGTCGTAAAGCACGGCGCCATTCATTATCAAGTGTTTCATCTAGATAGCGTCGATTGGCTAAACCGGTGAGTGCGTCTTGTTGTGAAAGTAAAGATAATTGCTGTGCTTGCTGCATCAGTTCAATACGATTCAGCTCAATCATGCAGTTTTGTAAATAGTTTTCTCTATGTTGACGGTCAGTTGCATAGGCAAGGGTCATTCCTAAAAAACTACTGAAGGTGTAAGTCCGGTTCAAGAAGGTCCAGTCGATCACCCCATTTAAGTAATTACTTGCCAAAATTCCAACAACCCCGCCCATCCATCCAGCAAATATGGCGGTATAAAAGCGCATACCTACCGCACCATAGATAATCACAATCGCATACATCATCGCTGCATGAAAAAGAACATTATCTTGGCCATTTTCAATTACGTTGATTAAAATAAAAGTGATCGCAACAGCTAAAGCTGAACCGACTCCTACATAATAATCAAAATACTGATTTAATTTTTTAATAAATGATAAAATCCAGGCGATAAGAATGATTATACCTACCCAAGAATAATAGCTAAACCAGGGTAAAACTTGCTCAGTTGGTAAAACTTGATATATACCAAAGCTTAAAAATATATATAATATTAAAATAATAGGCGCTCTATAGCGGAACTCATAGGCAGCACCATTTTGGTATTGAAAACGATAAATCGTTTCAAGCTGCTTTGGAAACCATACGAAATTTAATCCTCGTGTGGTTAATAAATCTATTTGTTCCTGTCCCAATATATTGGAACCCTGCAACTTCATAATTAATGCTCACTATATTGGAAGTTGTCATAAAATGAGACTTATTTTAGTAAAGTTCCATCTAAAAATATTGATTATATAATGTGTGATTTATTCAAAATAATAATACAGTTTTTTTAAAAAAGTAATGATTTTTATCTGAGTTAAATGTGATAAAAATCACGACATTTCAACGATTAGCGTAACAATTATCTAAAGATTCACAATCCATCGAAAAAAGTTACAAATGGTCGATTAACGATTGTATCTTTATCATTTTCGGATAGACTTATACCGTGAAATACAGATGATTGCTGTCATATAAATAGGAAAATTAGCAATGACTGCTCTAAATCAATATGGAATGCATTTAGAAATTACACCGCATAATGGATGGTCACAGCAGTTCTGGGATGACCTGCTACCAGCGAAAGAACGGGTGAGTAAACATCCGTTTTTTTCGGAAATGGCCAATGGGGGATTGAGCCTAGATAGTTTCCGTTATGCTTTACTTAATTTCTATCCATTAGTCGCGCATTTCCCGTCATATATGGCAGGGGCGTTAGGCAAAGCAACGGGGTTTTCTGAACCTGGCGTTACAGAAGCACGAGATTGGTTAATCCAGAATATTAAGGTAGAAGAGCGACACTTAAAATGGTATCGCGACTGGGCTGGAGGTTTTGGCTTAACTGTTGATGAGCTTGATCATGTACGACCGCCAGCTGCGATGAATGCGGTGAACCATTTCTTATGGAATATGAGTCATCGTGGTAATTTAGCAGAGTGCCTTGCTGCAACAAATCTGGCAATTGAGTGGGCAACTGGGGATTGGTCGATTCAGGTCTATAAGGGTATTCATACCTATACTGATCATCCTGAAGTAACGATTGATAAACGTTCTTTAGCTTGGTTGCGTGCGCATGCTCACTATGATGATCTTCATCCTTATGAAGCCATGGAGCTGATTAAGCGTTTATGTAATGATCGTCCCGACTGGCAGCAAAAAGCTTTTCATGCTGCGGAAGAAGGGCTGCGGTATTATGAATTAGCCTTAGATGATTGCTATAAGGTACAGCTTCAAGCCTCTGCTTGATCTTATCTTGAAAAAGGGAGGATATCGTATGGATATTCTCCCTTTTATTTTATTCGAGTAGTTTTAACAGTTTTGTTCGATAAGGCGTATCTTCAGGCAATAACTCTAGCAAACGTTCCACTGCATCGACACGGTCAGGAACACGGCTTACGACTCGTAATAATTGATCAACATCTTCAATCTGATAAATCACATGACTTAAGCGAGCATCAAAACAATCTCTCCATGCACACAAAAATGGACTTTCCGATTTAGCTAAAAAACTCCCTCTATAAAGCGTTAGTGTTGTCGATGTGAAACCCAAATTTAATGCTTGCTCCGCCATTAAAAAATCACATTGAATTTCACAGTTCAGTCGGTAAGGACGAGACTCGATCACATCGGGAATTAAGTTTCTGAGTTGAGAAAGTTCTGCTTTTAAAGTGGTCGTACTTACAGGCCGATCGCCATATAAAGAATAGTGAAGCTCTTCAAGATTAATACCTTCAGGGCACAGTGTCAGAATGCACAGAATCTCAATTTGACGTTGAGTTAAAGTAAGGCTGCGTTGGTTATATTGAACTTTTGGAGTTCCCAATGCCTTAATGTATAAAATATTTTTTTGGTGAAGCTGAATTGCTTGTTTAACAATGTCCGCACATCTCTCTACGGCTAAAAGACCTAACGAGTTATGCTTTTGATATTTAGTCGATAAATTCATAATCCCATAAAATTGGCCTGTGTTGGCATCGGTGATAGGTGCTGCATAGCAGACCCAATCTCTTACACTATTCATTTGGTTTTCGTGTGAGTAAACGCAGTTAGCTGAATGAGTATTTAATGCTAAACCAATTGCATTTTGCCCCACTGCTTGAGTAGACCACTGACCGCCTTCAACAAAATGAACTTGCTCTGCCGAAGAGCGCATTGGATGACTGCTCCATGTCCAAAGTAGAGTGCCATGTGGGTCGGTCACACCAATTGCCATATCGGCATCTTCGGCAATGTGCATTAAGTTTCGGTGACACTCGTGAATCGAACGTCCGAATAATGAATGTTCCCATTCTTCGGTTAGGTCAAATAATGGAGCCGCTTCAAGGTCAACTGATGGCTTTTTTCCTAAATATTGAGAATGAGATGACTTTTCTGGCCGAAATAAAGACGGCGTAGTATCTATAAAAGACGATGATAATTGTTCTGACATATCCATATCGAAATTCCTTTATCATTGAAATGGCGTATCCGTAGCCGCTCAACCGTTATAACTTTTTTATTGTGACTATTTCCTCGTTATCTCCTTACCTTAAATACTTTTATAAGTCTTGACCATTAGCCTATTGGATAAGTTTTGTTAATTACATGATCCTTAAGATAAGACATCTTTTCGACTAAAAGGCTTTGGTACTTCTTCTCCCAAATATTGTCGGTCAGCAAAGTAGCTTGAACGGACCATAGGAGCACTCCAGATATTTTTAAAACCTAGCCGTTTGCCATGTCGTGTATATCTTTCAAATTCTTGTAAATTTACAAATCGATGAATGGGTGCATGTGACTTTGAAGGCTGCAAGTACTGTCCAATGGTAATAAGGTCTACCTGATAATCTTTTAAATCGTTCAGTAGGGCAAGTACTTCTGCTTCAATTTCTCCTAATCCAACCATTAAACCAGATTTGGTTTTGATATCGGGACAATATGCTTTAAAGCGTTTTAGTAGTTCCAATGAATGTTGATAGTCTGAGCCTGGGCGCATTGCTTTATATAAACGCGGAACAGTTTCAATATTGTGATTAAAGACATCGGGAGGAGATAAGCTCAAAGTCGAAAGAGCTGTCTCCAAACGACCGCGAAAATCGGGTACCAAAATTTCAATCAAAGTTTCTGGACAGCGTTTTCTGATCTCTTCAATGCACTTTACAAAATGAGCAGCGCCACCATCATGTAGATCATCACGGTCTACAGAGGTAATCACTACATATTTTAAGTTTAAGTTTGCTACTGTTTCGGCCAAATGTTTAGGTTCATCTTCGTCTAGGGGTTTTGGGCGACCATGAGCGACATCACAGAATGGACAACGTCTGGTGCAGATATCACCCATAATCATAAACGTTGCTGTACCTCCACCAAAGCATTCTGGTAAATTTGGACATGCCGCTTCTTCGCAAACGCTATGTAACTTTTGCTGACGTAAAAGGTTTTTTATACGTTTAATTTCTTCAAAATCTGTAATTTTTGCTCTAATCCACTCAGGTTTAGTTGGCAATTCTTCTGTTGGTAAAACCTTAATTGGAATACGGGCGACTTTATCAGCTCCCCGTAATTTAATACCAGTTTCCACTTGTCTTTTAAAATCCATATTAATAATTCCATTTTATTTAAAACTTACTTAAACTCCTGCCTATTTAATTTAAAGACTAATTTAAATTTCCTTAATAAGTCACAATTAATTATAAACACAGGGTGTGGCGAGTATTATAAAATAACAAAGGTTGGTTAAAGGTTTGTTTTGCAAGCTAATGAAAATTATAAAATTTTTTTAAATTTATTTTGAGTTGTTAAGTTTTTGAAATTAATAATTTAATTGGAAATATTTTAAATAAAAACTTTTTAGTCTAATAGATCAATTATTGAATTTAAGTTTAAGTATTTATAGCGAAGTAGCATTTTCGCTTGAAACTTGGTTGATTTTTAAAATCAAGATAATAAAGGAAAAGGATATGCAATTAACGGAAGAGCAATTACTCGCAGCATATAAAAGCATGCGTGATATTCGTGAATTTGAAGATCGACTTCACGAAGAAAATACCAATGGTGATATTCCCGGCTTTATTCACTTATATAGTGGTGAAGAGGCTGTAGCAGTCGGTATTTGTGAGAATTTAACAGATAAAGACTATATCACTTCAACCCATCGTGGCCATGGACACTGTATTGCAAAAGGCTGTGACATTCACGGCATGATGCTGGAAATTTTCGGTAAAGATGATGGGCTGTGCCGAGGAAAAGGCGGTTCTATGCATATTGCCGATTTAGACAAAGGCATGCTGGGCGCCAACGGGATTGTGGGTGGTGGACCTCCTTTGGCAATTGGTGCTGCGCTAACAGCTAAAACTTTAAAGACAGGCGGTGTGGGGCTTTCTTTTACAGGTGATGGCGGTTCAAATCAGGGGCTTACCTTTGAAGCGATGAACATGGCTGTCGTACTTAAACTTCCTGTGATTTTTGTCTTTGAGAATAATGGGTTTGGTGAGGGTACAGGTCATGACTACGCGGTAGGTAGTAAAGACATTGCTGGGCGTGCGGCAGGTTTTGGTTTGCCGGCAGTTAAAGTCGATGGTACTGATTTCTTTGCTGTATATGAAGCGGCTCAAACAGCAATTGAACGTGCACGCCGTGGTGAGGGGCCAAGTGTTATTGAAACGATTACTAACCGTTTTTATGGGCATTTTGAAGGTGATCCAGGGCTCATTCGCTCAAAAGAAGAAGTCGACTTTGTTAAAGAAAATAAAGACCCTTTGAAAATTTTCCGAGAAAAAGTTAAAGGCAAAATTGATGAAGCTAAATTAGACGAGATTGATGCAGTGTCTAAGGCAAACGTTGATGATGCAGTTGCTAAAGCTCGTGCTGCGGCATATCCAAAACCAGAACAACTCCTTACCGACGTCTATGTCTCTTACTAAAGGAATAGTAAAGATGCCAAATAAAAGTTTTCGTAATGCGATTAAAGAAGCCATTGAATCAGAAATGCGCCGTGACCCAACTGTTTTTGTTGTGGGGGAAGATGTGCGCGGTGGTCATGGCGGTAAAAATACCGAAGATAACCAGCTTGAAGGTTTCGGTGGTGTACTCGGTGTAACTAAAGGTTTATGGACAGAGTTTGGTTCGGAACGTGTTATTGATACACCAATTACTGAATCTGCAATTATTGGTATGGCGGCTGGCGCTGCTGCAACTGGTTTACGTCCTGTTGCCGATCTAATGTTTATGGATTTCTATGGTGTGTGTCATGACATGCTCTATAACCAAGCCGCTAAATTCCGTTACATGTTCGGTGGAAAAGCAAAAGCACCAATGGTCGTGCGAGGAATGATTGGTGCTGGTTTTTCTGCAGCAGCTCAGCATTCTCAGTCACCCTATAATGTATTTGCTGCGGTTCCAGGCTTAAAAGTTGTAGTTCCATCAAGTCCATACGACGTGAAAGGACTTTTAATTCAAGCAATTCGAGATGACGACCCTGTCGTGTTCTGTGAACACAAAATGCTCTATGACATTAAAGGTGACGTTCCTGATGAAGCCTATACCATTCCTTTTGGGGTAGCAAATTACACCCGTGAAGGTACAGACGTAACCATTATTGCTTTAGGTTTGATGGTACACCGCGCTAATGAAGTAGCAGATAAGCTAGCAAAAGATGGTATTTCGGTTGAAGTAGTAGACCCTCGAACAATTTCGCCTCTTGATGAAGAAGGAATTTTAGAGTCTGTGGCATCGACAGGGCGTGTTGTGATTGTGGATGAGTCAGCGGCACGCTGTGGTTTTGGTCATGATGTTGCTGCATTGGTTGCACAGAAAGGTTTCCATTATTTGAAAGCACCTGTTGAACTCGTAACGCCACCACATACGCCTGTTCCATTCTCACCAGTTTTAGAAAAAGAATGGATTCCAAGTGTAGAGCGTATTGAGCAAGCTGTGCGAAAAACATTGGAGGCTTAGGATGAGCGAAATTAAAACGCTGGAGATCCCGAAATGGGGATTATCCATGGAAGAAGGCACGATTGCCCAATGGTTGATTAAAGAAGGTGACAGCTTTAATAAGGGCGATGAAATTTGTGAAATTGAAACCACGAAAATCGTCAATGTATTAGAAGCACCTTTTGCGGGTACACTGCGTAAAATCTTAGCAAAAGACGGTGATACTTTACCTGTAGGCGGTCTTATTGCTGTGTGTGCTGAAAGCCAAGTTTCTGATGCAGAAATTGAGAAGTTTATTGCATCATTAGGTGGTTCAGCAGCTAAAGCACCTGAAACATCTTCAGAACAAAGTAAAGCGGAAACATCTGCACCTGCTGTTGTTGAAAAAAATGCTCAATCTCAGTCTATTGCTGCAAGTATTTCAGCTCCAGTAAAAGCAGCTAAAGGTGATTACGCTGTACCCGAGTCATTACAAGGCTATCAAACATCTGATGAGCTTTTTGCAACTCCGCATGCCTTGAAACTTGCTGAAAAACATAATGTTAATTTGGCAAAAGTGACGGGTTCTGGTCGTGAAGGGCGTATTAGTGTTCAAGACATTCAAAAAGCTGTGCAAGCTGCTGGAGGCCAGTGGCCTGATGTTAAACAGCAACATCAAGCTAAAGTGGTTAAATCTACTGCCGATGATAGCCGTGTTTTGGCAACACCTGTTGCACGCCGTTTGGCAAAACAATGGGGTATTAATCTCAATGATTGCCGTGTTTCAGGTACCAGAGGCCGCGTTTGCAAAGAAGATGTTGAAGCGGTTTACAACCGTAATAACTCAACGGTGGGAAGTGAACAGTCTACTCAGTGTGCTGTTGCTCAACCACAATCGACAATCATCACAGTCGCGATGAATGGTATGCGTAAAGCGATTGCCTCACGCTTGCAAGCAGCAAAACGTAATGCGCCACATTTCCGTCTCGTAGTCGATCTAAACGTGGAAGCACTTCAAAATTTACGTAAGCAGATTAATGAAAGTGTTCCACATGTGAAACTTTCTATTAATGACATGCTCATTAAAGCCGCCGCCGCAGCACTCATTAAAGTACCTGAAGTGAATGTTCAATTTGATGAAGCTACACAATCGATTCTGCAATTTTCACAAGCCGATATTTCAGTGGCTGTTGCGATTCCAAACGGTTTAATTACACCAATTGTGAAAGCCGCCAATCAGAAGTCTTTAGCACAGATTTCCGATGGCATGCGTGATTTGGCAACGCGTGCCAAGACTGGCAAGTTACAACCTGATGAATTTCAGGGAGGCAGCTTTAGCATTTCAAATTTAGGAATGCTAGGCGTTAAACAGTTCGATGCCATTATTAATCCACCGCAAGGTGCAATTATGGCATTGGGTGCTTCAGAACCACGTGCTGTCGTTGAAAGTGGAAATGTTGTGGTTCGTGAGATTGTCACAGCGACATTGTCATGTGATCACCGAGTCATTGATGGTGCAGTTGGGGCGAAATTCTTGGCCAGCTTTAAGCAGTTTGTTGAAAACCCTGCTTTAATTTTGGTGTAGGAGAACCCGCATGTCAGCAGCTCAATTTGATTTAATTGTGATTGGCGCGGGACCGGGTGGGTATGTGGCTGCAATTCGTGCAGCCCAGCTCGGGTTAAAAACCGCAATTGTAGAAGAGCAACATTTAGGCGGAATTTGTCTAAATTGGGGCTGTATTCCAACTAAAGCTTTGCTTGCAGGGGCAGAGCTTGCAACTCAGTTTAAACATGCAGGACAGTTTGGTTTTCAGGTATCCCAACTCGATTTTGATATACAAAAGCTTGTGCAGCATAGCCGACAAGTGTCAGCTCAGTTAGTACAAGGCATCGATTACTTGCTGAAGAAGAATCAGGTGACAGTGTTTAATGGCCGTGCTCAACTTACGGCTAAAGAAAAACTTGAAGTGACCGATGCTCAAGGTAATAGTCAGGCTTTGAGCGCCCCACATATTATTTTGGCAACTGGAGCTAAAGCTCGACATGTTCCTCAGCTTCCTGTCGATGGAACATATGTCTGGAGCTATAAAGAAGCGCTTGTACCAGAGCAATTACCAAAAAGTTTACTGGTTGTTGGCTCAGGTGCAATTGGTAGTGAGTTTGCTAGCCTTTATCAAGACTTGGGGTGTCAGGTCACGCTTATTGATTTAGCCAAGCAGATTTTACCAACCGAAGATGCAGAAGTTGCTCAATTTGTCAGAAAGCAATTTGAACAAAAAGGAATGAAAGTCTTAACAGATGCTGTCGTTCAAAGTATTCAAATTGAAAATGAGCAAGTCCACTGTGTGGTTGAAACTGCACATGATGTTCAAACGATCGTTTTTGACCGTGTACTTTCGGCGATTGGTGTACAGGCGAATACCACGGGGCTAGGACTGGAACGTTTAGGTGTAGAACTGAATACACAAGGTTTTGTGGCAATTGATGATTATTGTAAAACCAATGTTGTAGGCCTCTACGCAATTGGTGATGTGGCAGGTGCGCCGTGTCTTGCCCACAAAGCAAGCCATGAAGCAATGATATGTGTCGAAAAAATTGCTGGCGTAGCAAACGTGCATTCACTCGACCGTAGCCAAATTCCAGGTTGTATTTTCACTCATCCACAAGTGGCTAGCATTGGTCTGACAGAAAGTGCAGCAAAAGCTCAGAACTTACCCGTACGAATCGGCAAGTTTTCTTTAACTGCGAATGGCAAAGCTTTAGCAATTGGAGATGCGTCAGGTTTCGTTAAAACTGTCATACATGCAGAAACGGGTGAATTACTTGGTGCACACATGGTGGGCCATGAAGTGACTGAGCAAATTCAAGGTTTCGCAATTGCTAAATATCTAGAAGCGACTGATGAAAGTCTAGCTCAGGTGATTTTCCCACATCCAACTTTATCAGAAGCCATGCATGAATCCATTTTGGCTTCAATGCAACGAGCGATTCATATGTAGAAATTCTACATTTACAGGAGTTGAAAATGGTTAAGGGATTAAAAAATAAAGTCGCGTTAGTGACAGGGGCAGCTCAAGGCATTGGCCGTGGCATTGCCCTGCGCTTGGCGCAAGAGGGTGTACACATTGCCTTGGTCGATATGAAACAAGATCGACTTAATGCTGTACAGCAAGAGATTCAAGCCCTAGGCGTAAATGCTAGTACGTTTATTGCCGATGTCAGTGACCGAGAGCAAGTTTATGCAGCGATTAACGATGCTGAACAGATGCTTGGTGGCTTTGACATCATGATTAATAATGCTGGAATTGCTCAGGTTCAGGCTATTGCAGATACGACACCCGATGAATTCCACAAAATCGTTGATATCAATATTGGCGGTGTACTGTGGGGCATACAGGCTGCTGCTGCAAAATTTAAGCAACGCCAACATAAAGGAAAAATCATTAATGCTTGTTCAATTGCAGGCCATGATGGGTTTGCTTTGCTAGGTGTTTATTCTGCTACCAAGTTTGCAGTGCGTGCGCTTACCCAAGCTGCGGCAAAAGAATATGCCAGTCATGGCATTACGGTAAACGGATATTGTCCCGGAATTGTCGGAACCGACATGTGGGTTGAAATTGATAAACGGTTTGCTGAAATTACCTGTGCGGCTATAGGTGAGACCTATAAAAAATATGTAGAAGGCATTGCTTTAGGTAGAGCCCAAACACCAGAGGATGTCGCTGCATTAGTTGCTTTTCTAGCAAGCGAAGATTCAGATTACATTACGGGTCAATCTATTTTAACGGACGGCGGAATTGTCTATCGTTAAAACAACATCCTGATTTGAGGGAGATAATAATGAAAGCAGCGCGTTTTTATGACAGAGGCGATATCCGTATTGAGGATATCCCAGAACCAGAAGTCACTCCCGGCACTGTAGGCATTAAGGTTGCTTGGTGTGGAATTTGTGGTACAGATTTGCATGAATTTATGGAAGGACCGATTTTTATTCCACCGTGTGGACATCCTCATCCTATTTCAGGCGAATCTGCGCCAATCACCATGGGACATGAGTTCTCTGGTGTAGTCTATGCAGTAGGTGAAGGTGTTGATGATATTGAAGTCGGTCAGCATGTGGTCGTAGAGCCTTATATTGTGGCCGATGATGTTCCGACTGGGCCAGGAGATAACTACCATCTTTCCAAAAATATGAACTTTATTGGTTTAGGTGGTCGTGGTGGCGGTCTATCGGAAAAAATTGCGGTTAAACGCCGTTGGGTACACCCAATCTCTAATAAAATTCCACTTGATCAAGCTGCATTGATTGAACCGTTATCGGTTGGTCATCATGCTTATGTCCGTAGTGGTGCGAAGGCTGGTGATATTGCACTGGTTGGTGGTGCGGGCCCAATTGGTTTATTGCTTTCGGCAATTTTAAAGGCCAAAGGGCTTACCGTCATCATTACCGAGTTGAGTGCAAAACGTAAAGAAAAAGCCAAAGAGTCGGGAGTCGCAGATTATATTTTAGATCCATCAGAAGTTGATGTGGTTTCTGAGGTTATGAAAATCACCAATGGCGATGGCGTCGATGTTGCATTTGAATGTAGTAGCGTTAACAAAGTTTTAGATACTTTGGTTGCGGCAGTGAAACCAACAGGCGTGATAGTGATTGTTTCGATCTGGAGCCATCCAGCATCAATTAATGTGCATAGTGTGGTGATGAAAGAGCTGGATGTACGAGGTACAATTGCCTACGTCAATGACCATCAGGAAACCATTAAGCTGGTTGAAGAAGGTAAAATAAATCTAGAACCTTTTATTACCCAGCGTATTCAACTTGATGATTTGATTTCACAAGGTTTTGAAACATTAATTCATAACAATGAGTCCGCCGTTAAGATTATCGTACAGCCATAAGTAGACATCTAAACCAATAAAAAAGAGCGATAATTCGCTCTTTTTTATTAAAGTAAATTGTTATTTTGGGCTTCAATAATAGGTGGTAATGGCTGCCCTAAAGAACTTAACGACTCTCGTTCAATCAAACGTACAATTGAATCGAGCGGTAAATCATTTTCTTGTAAACCAAAAGGTTCTTCAATTTGGGCACTTAAGGCATCTAGCCCTAAAAACATATAAGCAATTAAGCCAACAATAAGTGGTGTCCAAATACCTAAAGCTGCTTCAAGACTAAAAGGCAATATGAAACAGAAACAGTAAACAGCACGATGTAAAAGTACTGAATATGAATAGGGCAAAGGTGTACCAGCAATTCGGTCACAACCTGCTTGAATATTGCCTAGCTCAACAATATGACGTGTCAATGTGCTGTAAATAATGTCACTAATTTCGCCATCTTTTAACGCTTTGACTAAATCTTTTTGAATATTTTCGAGTACAAACTGAGGCGCGTTAATATGCTCATTTAAATAATCGAGTGAAGAGTTATTTAAATAAGCATGTTCAAGAAATTTCGTTGGCTCTGCTGTTTGTTGGCGCAAACGGTCGCGCAATAAATTACTAAAAATTAAGACCTGATGAATTAAATTTTCACGTTGTTCATTTGATAGAACATGACTATCTCTGACAATATGCCTTGCATTTGCAATTAAAGCGCCCCATAACTTGCGTCCTTCCCACCAACGGTCATAACACGCGTTATTTCTAAAACCGGTACAAATTGAAAGAATCACACCAAAGATGGTAAATCCAATTGCGGGAACGGTAGGAATTTGAATCCAATGATAATAAGAAAGCCAGACTACACATGCTGAAATAAGAACAACAAAACTCAATGCTGGTAAAACTTTGGGTAGAACTGTTCCTTTCCATGCAAATAAGAGTTTAAAAACGCTGTTTTTATCGCGAACAATCATAGAAAGCCTTTGAACTAACGGACCTAACCAAGTGCAGTATGATACGCCTTAGATCAGATAAATACCTACCTAAAGCTTATGTTTTTGTCTATATCGCCAAAGCGTAGTGCGGCTAATTCCAAAAATATTAGCGATCATATTCAGGTTGTGGTTATATTTTTCCAAAGCTGCTTGCACATTTTCTGGACTAAGCTCTGTATTTGTCTCTGGTAATTTAACGTAATCCTCAGCATTTAAGAGTTCATTCGGTAAGTCTTCGACTTCAATTTCATCTTTACCATTTGCCATTGTTAAAGCATAAAGCAATGTGTTTTTAAGCTCACGAACATTCCCCGGCCAATCATAGTTAAGCAAAACTTGCATGGCTTTTTGATTGACTTGATGAGGCATTGTGTCCAGTTGCGTGGAGCTTTCTTTTAAAATCTGATCGACAATGAGTGGAATATCGACTTTACGTTCTCTAAGAGGCGGTATAAAAATTGGAATCACGCGTAAACGGTAGAGTAGATCGTGACGGAAACGCCCAGCCTTAGCTTCCTCACGTAAAGCTTTGTGCGTTGCTGTAATAATGCGCACATTGGCCTGAATAGGTTTTTCACCACCGACCGGTGTAAATTCACCTGTCTCTAGTATCCGTAATAATTTAGCTTGTAGCTCTAAAGGGATCTCGGCAATTTCATCAAGAAAAAGGGTTCCGCCCGCGGCACGTTCAAACACGCCTTTATGATCGCGAATTGCTCCAGTAAAAGCGCCTTTAACATGCCCAAATAGTTCGCTTTCTAGAATATTGGCATTTAGAGCAGCACAGTTAATGGCAACAAAGATCTTATTTTTACGTTGGCTATAATCATGAATAGCCTTTGCCACCAGTTCTTTACCACTACCAGATTCGCCTCGGACGAGTACTGGAAACTCAGTAATTGCCACCCTTTGAATAATTGAAAACATACGGGCCATTTCTGGTGAACAACTATTGAAAACTTTAGCCAAGTCTTGCAATTGTTCTGTTAGCTCTACTTGATTAGCAATATCATTCTCTATGCTAACGGGCTGTAGAATATGCAATTTTCCGATAATGCGATGCTCTGCGATGTAAATATCATTTTCCTGATAGATGAATCGCTTTCTCATTTTAGGAGTATTAATTTCGAGATATTGATTGTGATGGTCTTGAGTAAGCGCTGCCATACTCTCAACAGAAATATCATCTGTATTAAATTTATAGTGAATTGCTTGAGTCGTTGTGTCTGCTAAAAAAAGACTCGCATTTGGGAATAAAGCTTTTAATTGTTCAAATAAAATAAAAAAATCTTGTTCTGACTCAAAATTTAACTTTGCCATTGTCTGTGTTTCACAATCGTTTCATTGAAACATACTTGAGTTTCAAAGGAACATCAAGCTGAATTTATTTTATAACTTTAATTTTACTTATCATTTTAAGTATTTGATTTTTATACTTATTATTTAGTTTTAAATAATTGGCATCTTATTTGCAAAATATAGGAAAGAAATAAATTATTGGGGATATAAACCATGTTCTTTAAACAGTTTTTTGAGCAAGAAAGTTCGACTTATACATATATGCTTGCATGTGAAGAAACATTAGAGGCTGTTTTAATTGACCCGGTTGCATCAGATATAGAGATTTATACAAAAGAATTAGAGCAGCATCAATTTACACTCATCTATACCTTAGACACACATGTTCATGCAGACCATATTACGGCTGCGAATTTGCTGCGTGAACGCTTTCATTGCAAATCAGTTTTACACCGAAATTCAGGTGTAAATTGTGGAGATATTTTAATCACAGATGGTTGCACGCTTAAATTGGGCAACCTCAGTATTGAAGCGCGTTATACACCAGGTCATACCAATGCTTGTACGAGTTATCTGGTTGGAAACATGGTTTTCACTGGGGATGCATTATTAATTGACGGCTGTGGTCGAACTGACTTCCAAGCGGGTAATGCTGGAACGCTCTATGACAGTATTCATGAACAACTTTTCAGTTTGCCTGACGATACAATTGTTTATCCGGGACATGATTATAAAGGACGTTTATCTTCGACTATTGCTAATGAACGTTTATATAACTCACGTTTAGGCCAAAAACGGTCACGTGAAGATTTTATTAAATTAATGAATGATTTAAATCTGCCATATCCAAAACAGATCGATAAAGCATTACCAGCTAATCAAGCCTGTGGCTCAACTTCGCAATCTTAGGGTGGCAATATGGAACTCAAACGAATTAATCAAGATTTTTATGTTGCTGGTCAAATCACTGCTGATGAAGTCGCAAAAATTGCAGATCAGGGAGTAAAAACACTGATATGTAACCGTCCAGATGGAGAAGGTGCAGACCAACCCAATGTGATTGAAATTGAAGAAGCAGCTCAGCGACATGGCCTAAATGTAATTTATCAGCCTGTTACGAGTGGCAAAATTACCGATCAACAAGTTACCGAGTTTAAGCAGTTTTACCACAATACTCAGAAACCCATTTTAGCGTATTGCCGCTCTGGCATGCGTGCCATCAGTTTGTGGGCTTTAGCGGAAGTTGCCCCAAAAGATGCAGCCCTTTTAGTCGAAACAGGTAACAAACTTGGTTTTAACTTGAAAGGCTTAGTGCCACGTATTTTAAAACGTGATCATGAACCAGCAACGATTCCTTGCTATAGCGTTGTGATTGTGGGTGCTGGTGCAGCTGGAATTTCTGTAGCGTCTAGTCTCTTATGCCGTGAACCGAACTTAGATATTGTCATTATTGATCCAGCAGATACGCATTATTATCAACCCGGCTGGACCATGGTAGGGGCTGGTATTTTTAAGCCGCAAGTAACAGCACGCTCAATGGCAAGTGTGATTCCATCCAAAGTTAAATGGATGAAAGCTGCTGTTGCAGGATTCGACCCTGAGCACAATCAGGTTATTTTGGAAGGATGCCAACCGATTCAATATAAAGCGTTGGTCGTATGTCCCGGTTTAAAACTGAATTGGCATGGGATTGAAGGTTTAGTCGAAACCCTTGGTAAAAATGGGGTGACGTCTAACTATCGATATGACTTAGCGCCGTATACATGGGAACTGGTACAACAAATAAACGGTGGAAAGGCGATCTTTACCCAACCACCTATGCCGATTAAATGTGCGGGTGCTCCTCAAAAAGCAATGTATCTTTCAGCCGACTACTGGTTAAAGCAAGGCAAAATTAAAGATATTTCTATCCATTTTTATAACACAGGCGGTGTTTTATTTGGTGTGAAAGAATATGTACCTGCACTGATGCAATATGTCGAAAAATATGGATCTGAACTGCACTTTAACCATCAACTTGTCAAAGTAGATGGACCTGCAAAAAAAGCATGGTTTAAGGCAGTGAACGATGAAAATGCAGAACTAGTCGAAACCGATTTTGACATGTTGCATGTTGTTCCACCGCAACAAGCGCCTGATTTTATTCGTACCAGTACTCTCACAGATGAAGCTGGATGGGTGAGCGTTAACCCGCAAACTTTACAACATACCGAGCATGCCAATATTTTTGCTTTAGGCGACGTGATGAATGCGCCTAATGCCAAGACTGCTGCGGCAGCACGTGCACAAGCTCCAATTGTCGCTGTGAATGTTCTTGCGAAACTAAAAGGTGAGCAGAACTTTTGTGAGTATAACGGTTATGGTTCATGTCCACTGACTGTAGAGCGTGGAAAAATCGTTCTGGCTGAGTTTGGTTATGGCGGCAAATTACTTCCAAGTTTTCCCAAATGGGTGATTGATGGGCAGCAACCATCTCGCTTAGCTTGGTTACTTAAAGAGCAAATTTTGCCACCGATTTATTGGCAAGGCATGCTCAAAGGCCGCGAATGGATGGTCAAACCTGAGCGAGGTTAAGTAAAGCAACGCTTTACCCGAGCGCAAGGCGAAAGCTGTGCTTGAGCGGAAGAGGTTAAGTAAAGCAACGCTTTACCCTGAGAAGCGATTAAAGCTTCGAAAGAAGGTGAGAACTAGGTTCGAGTAAATACAGCAGTTCATTGCAAATGAAAAACATGAAATTTTAGGCTTCTGATATGTTATTACTTGTCGTTGAAGGCATTGTGATTGGCTTTTTACTTGGTCTTACTGGTGCTGGTGGCGGTATTCTTGCTGTACCTGCGCTCATGACCAGTCAAGGCTGGAGCGTGGCTCAAGCAGCACCGATTGGTTTATTGGCAGTTGCGCTGTCTACACTGATTGGAACGATTGAAGGGCTATTTAAAAAGATGGTTCGTTATCGTGCTGCAATCTGGATTGCCATTATTGGCGCACCTATGGCACATATCGGAATTTTAATAGCCAACACCATTTCTCCTGTTTGGCTCATGCTCATGTTTAGCTTAGTCATGTTTACAGTAGGCTATAGACTCATCAGCAATCGAGTTTCGGATTTCCACAACCCACCGTGTCAGGTTAACCCAAGTACGGGGCGTTTCATCTGGAATTTTAAAACGGGAAGTGTTCTTGCGAGCATCGGGATTATTGCTGGACTTTTAACTGGTATGTTAGGAGTCGGTGGTGGCTTTGTAATTGTGCCAGCTCTTAGAAAAGTCACTAATCTCGACATGCATAGTATTGTTGCAACCTCACTCATGATTATTTTTCTCATTAGTGGAATAAGTATTGTGATGCATATTGCAGAGGGTTTTCACTATCCAGTAGGCATTACCAGTGCGTTTGCACTCGCATGTGCATTCGGTATGTTATTAGGGCGCAGAGCCATTCGTTTTATTCCGGCTGCAATTGTACAAAAAGTCTTTGCTTTAATGGTTTTTGCTGTCGCAATTTATATGGTAGTTAAGATTGTTAATCTCACAAATATCTAAGTGATATAGTATTTTGACTTACCTCTATAAATACAAAATTTCCAAATGAAGCCTTAACATTAACTTTGGAAATTTTTGGATTTAAACCATTTAAATTTTTGAGAAAACGATATGAAGCGAGTCAACGTGGCAATTTGTGGTTTTGGACGGATTGGGCAACAAATTGCAGAGCTTCTTTTAAATCGATCGACATACTATAAACAAAAATATCAAATTGATGCCCGTTTAGTGGGGGTATGTAATTCATCATCAGGCTTAATTGACCAAGACGGTTTGCAAGCTGCCAAATGGCTAGATAAAACTAAATATCAAGCAGGCCTCACTGAACAAAAGTTTTTAGAACAGGTACAAGCGGATGTCATTATTGAGACTGGGCCAAGTGATTATGTGACAGGTGGAAAAGGCCTGTTTTATTTAAATTATGCTCTAACACATAACATGAATGCGATAGCAGTATCTAAAGGTGCTTTAGTTGTAGAGGGTAAAAAATTAATTAATTTGGCACATCAACACCATCAAAAATTATTTTTTAGCGGCGCGACGGCTGCGGCTTTACCGACAGTTGATTTGTTTGAATATAACTTGGCTGGTTGTCAGATTTTAGAAATAGAAGGTGTTTTTACTGGAACCACAAATTTTATTTTAAATGATATGTTGCAACATGAATGTACATTTGCAGAATCTCTTGAAAAAGCCCAAGCAAAAGGTATTGCCGAACCTAATAGTTCTTTTGATGTAGATGGAAGGGATACCGCTGCTAAAATTACGATATTGGCAAATACGGTTTTGGGAGCTGATATAAAAATTCAAGATATTCCAAGACAAGGAATCAGCCATGTTACTGCCGATCATATTCGTGATTGGAAAAAAGAAAATCTAATTCCTCGTCTGGTGGGTTTTATTCATATTGAAAATCAGCAAATTCAAACAGGGGTTGAATTACGATTAGTTCCAGCAAATCATCCTTTTGCCCATCTTCAAGGTTCTAATAAATGCATTCGGGTGTTAACGCAAGAAATGGGGGAGCTTGTTGTAAGTGGAGGAGCATCTGCGCCTTTAGCCACAGCAGCCGCAGCTTTAAAAGATTTCGAGCTGATGCTGAAAACGGGCTGCTAGAATTAATCATGGTTTATAAAAAAGCAGGCTTTTAGGCCTGCTTCTCACAACTTTTTTGAGTATTAAATAACTTTTTTCCAATTTCAAACTTACTAAACATTAAGTAGTTGCCGAGTAAGATCAATAAAATTCCGAATAGAGCGTTTAGGGTCCATACATACCCTTCAAAGAAGGTAGAAACAGAAAGCGCGACTAAAGGGAAAAGTAAGGTGCTATATGCTGCTTTTGAAGCGCCAATTCGCCCAACCAATGAAAAATAAGCAGAGAAGCCAATTACTGTACCAAATACAGCTAAGTAAAGTACCGAACTTAAAAATGGAAAATTCATAGGAGGCATTAAATCTTGGCCAGTAAATAAAGCTAGACTTAACATTACCAATGCACCATAGGTCATGGCATAACAGTTTGTTGAAAAGATATTTAGGCCACGTTTTTGGTGCCTAACACTAATCATATTCCCTAAAGAAAAACCGTAAGTACCTATTGCACACAACCCAATACCCATTAATAACTGCGCATTAAACTGACTATTAATCAGGTCATGCCAAAAGAGTAAAACAATACCACCAAGTCCTAAAAGTGCAGCTGGGGCAAAGTTTGGGGACGGTTTTTGCTTAAAAAAGATAAGCGCATTAATTGCATTAAAGAAAACAGCCATCGAAAAAATAACAGACTCTAAACCGCTATTTACATATTTAACAGCGGTATAAAAACAAATAAAGTTTAGGCCGAAAACACAAAGGCCTTGCAGCATACAAAACAAATGGTCTTTTAAAGCAATTCGTTGTAATTTTCCTGAAAATAGTAAAACAACCCAAAGTAATAAGGCTGAAATAGCAAAACGCCATAAAATTGCGACGACGGGTGTTGCATAATGGCTCTGAACGGCAATTCCAATCCATGTTGTTCCCCAAATCAACACCACCGCAACATAGAGTAAAATATTCATAAATTCATCCTCGATTACTAAGCTTAAGTATCGAGGAATGCTTCATTTTTCACGTATATATTCTTGTGTTGTACATGCAAGATCTTGCGTTTTTTATAGATCTAAACTAGCTCAATTTTGCTGAATATGGTTAACTTAAGCTCAATAATATTCGTTTTAATTTTGCATGGCCTATCAAACTTTAGAACAGCTACAGCAATCTAAAGCCAAGCTTCACGAAACCGTGGTGCTTGATGAAAATATGCAACTTGCATTTTGGTCTAATCAGCAAGATCGTGTAAGTGTCTGTAGCGACCACCATACTTTGAGTCTCTATATTCAAGATGGCTATGAAAGCTATCAAAAAACACCAGTGGGCTGGAAAAATGGCGGTGGGCCGGGTCGTTTTTGTTTATTGCCTGAACATCAGGAGTCGACTTGGGATATACGAGGTGGGCTTAAATTCGTTCACTTGTACTATACCGACCAACATTTGCGTGATGTTGCTGAAAAAATATGGGACAAAGAGCCTAATCAAATTGAACTAAACGAAGTTGTATTCAATGACGACGAACGGATTCGAGCGCTATATCAGTTTTTCTTACTCGACTGTGACTGGCAAGACTCGTCAAACCATTTGCAAATGAGTACCACAGCAAGTTTATTGCTAAATCATTTAATTCGAAGATATAGCAATGTTAAATGGCAACAGCCTACTATTAAAGGCGGACTTGCGCCTCATAAGCTCAAATATATTCAAGAATGGATTGAAGATCATCTCGATCAAGCTCTGACTTTGTCAGATTTGGCAAATGTTGTGAATTTAAGCGAATACCATTTTGCCCATATGTTTAAACAATCCATGAATATGGCACCTCACCAATACGTCATGCAAAGACGTTTAACCAAGGCAAAAGGACTAATTCAGTCTTCACACTTTTCTTTACAAGACATTGCATTGGTATGTGGCTTTAGTTCAGCAAGCCATTTGAGCCATCGTTTTAAACAGTTTTATGGCATGAGTCCTTCACAGTTGCGTTAAAGGACTCATGGTTAATTTCTATAAAAGATAAACTAACAAGCCAATAAGGGCAGATGTAAAAATTACGTATAACACATTAATTTCAAAACGGAACAAGGCAATAAATGCTGCAATGGTAATTAAAGCCGCAACAACATCAAAGTGACCAGAAAAACCTTGTGGCCACAAAACATGGTAGCTAAAAAATAAAGCCAGATTTAAAATTACACCGACCACAGCCGCGGTAATCGCAGTGAGTGGCGCCGTAAACTTGATTTCATTATGTGTAGATTCAATGATGGGCGCACCAGCAAAAATAAATACAAATGAAAAGAGAAAAGTAAACCAAGTCACAATGACAGCACCTAATGCACCAGCAAAGAATAGATGTTCTGGACCAAGTAGTGCATGATTCACACCTCCTAAAAAACCAACAAAAGCAACAACCATAATCAGTGGACCCGGTGTGGTTTCACCTAAAGCGAGTCCATCAATCATTTGAGTAGGTGAAAGCCAGCCAAAGCTATTAACTGCACCTTGATACACATAAGGTAAAACGGCATATGCACCACCAAACGTAAGCAGTGCAGCTTTAGTAAAAAACCATGCCATTTGAGTATAAGAGTGGTGCCATCCAAAATATGAGCTTAAAGCTAAAATGGGTAATAACCATAAGCCGATAGCCACAAAAATAAGTCTAACTAAGCGCGACCATCGGAATTTAGCATGCTCTGGTGTGGGCGTATCATCATCAATAAATGCTCGACCATAATCTTTTTGACTGGCTTTATGGCCACCTGCTGAGGAAAATAGCTCAGGGTATTTTTTACTTGTTAAATAGCCGGCAATACCAGCTGATAAAACAATAAGAGGGAAAGGAAGTTTTAAGACAAAAATAGCAAAGAAAGCAGCAATTGCAACGCCCCATAAAAACTTATTTTTAAGTGAACGGCTACCTATTCGATAAGTAGCATGAAATACAATTGCGGTGACAGCAGGTTTAATCCCATAGAAAATTCCTGCAATAACCGGGACATCTCCAAATTTTATATAAACCCATGACAGTCCAATTAAAATAAATAATGAAGGCAATACAAATAGAATACCTGCAACCAATCCTCCAGCAGTTCTATTCATAAGCCAACCAATATAGGTTGCTAATTGCTGTGCTTCAGGACCAGGTAATAACATGCAGTAGTTCAGGGCATGCAAAAATCTTTTTTCGGATATCCAGCGTTTTTGTTCAACTAGTTCCTGATGCATGACTGCGATTTGTCCAGCCGGCCCTCCAAAACTAATAAAACCTAACTTCAACCAAAATAAAAAAGCTTGCCAGAAGGTAACTTGATTAATGCTTTCAGGCAAAGGGGATTTTTCATTTTCCATTTTTTATCCCATCAAAAATTGATTTATCCAGATCATGAACATCAAACTAGCAATTTATAATTAATCGAATAGGTTAGATGTGCTATGCAGCTATAAGATACAGAACAAAAGTGAATTTCTTATTATTTTAAAAAGATATTCTTCTAAAAAATCTCTAGAAGAATATCTATATTTTATTTTTTAGTGATCATGTTCTAAATAATCTGGTTTTTTCGGCAGCGCAAGGCTACATAAGAAACAGATAATCAGCATAACAATGACATAGATGAAGAAGGTGTTTTCAATTCCAGCAGCTTTAAACTGTAGTGCAACTGAAGGGGCCGATCCACCAAAAATGGCATTACCTACCGCATAAGAGAACCCTACACCTAGTGCACGCACATGAGGAGGGAACATCTCTGCTTTGACTAAGCCACTAATTGATGTATAGAAGCTCAAGATCATCATCATAAAAATGAGTAGCAAAGTAATGATAATTGGTGAATCTATATAATTAGGCATGCCGATCGCCATAATTGGATAGATAAAAATTGCAGATAATAGGCTAAATGCCAGCATTGAAGAACGTCGCCCAATGCGGTCGGAAATTGAACCAAATACAGGTTGAGCACACATATAGACAAATAACGCGAAGGTCATAATATAACCAACGGTTTTTCCATCCATACCTAAGTTAGTTAAATAGGTTTTTGAATAAACAGTTTCAACATAGAAAGTTAATGAACCCGCAGAGGTATAACCAACCACCAATAAAAAGGTTTTCCAATGTTTTTTAAAGAGTTCTCTTAAGCTACCAGATTCTTCACGTTCACTATCTTGATGAGAAAGGGTTTCTTCCAAACGACTACGAGCAAGTAAAGATAAAATTGCAGCAAAACCACCAATGACAAACGGAATACGCCAACCGCCATCATGTAATTGTTGCTCACTTAAAAATGCTAATAAAATTACGCCGAGCAAACTTGCTAGTAATTGACCACCAGAGAGTGTGACGTATTGAAAAGAGGAGTAAAAACCACGTTGGCCTTTTAATCCTAATTCACTCATGTAGGTTGCTACGGCACCATATTCACCACCGACTGATAAACCTTGAAGTAAGCGTACTACCAGTAATAGAAATGGGGCAAATAATCCGACTTGATCGTAGGTAGGTAAGGCCGCAAATAAGAAGGAACTCAATGCCATTAAACAAATAGAAATGACCATTGATTTTTTTCGACCATGTCGATCTGCAATGCGCCCGAATATCCAACTACCAATAGGACGCATGAAAAAACTTGCAGCAAATACACCCCAAACATAAATAGCTTTGGTCGAACTATCCATGTCGGGTGCAGTTAAGGCTTGTGTAAAATAAGCAGCAAAGACTGCATAGATATAAAAGTCAAACCATTCAACAAGGTTACCAGAGGCCGCACCAACAATACCGCGTATTCTGCTACGTTTTTCTTCCTTAGTGTATGTCATATATATTCCGTCAGTTAGCAGAAAAAAATAGAAATTTTTAGGTGTACTGAGCAGGAAATCGCAAGAGTTTTTAAATATCACTCAATCCTGAGTACTTACCTTAGAATTCCTCTCCATGCATTTTTTATAATTTTAAATTTCCATTCTAGTGATTGTATGATCTTTTGTTCGATTTAAAGATATTTTTATCGATTATCGAACATTTCCTTAATTTGGTTAGACGATCATCGCACTATAAACTTTATTTAAAATCAGACATCTAATTTATCAACCATATTCTTTATTGTATTCCTCCTTGGTTTTAAGCTTATTTTGAGCTTAGTTTTATTTTGACTATTTGGTAATACTTAAAAAGTTATAGTACCAATTTCAAAGAAAATAAATGAAATTTATATAATGATGACGCTTTATTACATAAAATTTACTTGATCTGAAAATTACATAATTTGTTGTTTCTCGATATGTGTCACTGTATTCTTTCGAGGCTAAAAAATATGGAAGATTTCCGACTTTTAGCATACTTATATTATGCACGGTATGGGCAGGTAGTTATTCAATGGACAGACACTCGTTAAATCTTCACTTCATTACATGTTCTAAAACAGCATTAGCATCATCTATTGCACTGATGACGTCTGTTGTCTATGCAAATGAAGCGGAAGTTTCTCAACTACCTACAATTACCGTGAATGCTACCCAAAACACTAACGATTTATATTCCTCAAAAAAAGTTGATTTATCTGGTTTTCAAACAGGCGATATAAAAAAGATTCCTGCATCTATCGCAACAATTACATCTGAACGCATGGCCGATCAGCACGCAAAAACACTGACTGATGTTGTTAAGAATGATTCATCGTTAGGAGATGGCTATGCTGCAATTGGCTATTATCCAAATTTCGTAGCTCGTGGTTTTTCGCTCGATTTAGGTTCAAGTTATCTTATTAATGGTCATAACATTCGTGGTGAACAAAACGTTGCTTTAGAAAACAAAGAGCGAGTAGAAATTTTAAAAGGTATTTCTGCAATTCAAAGTGGAATGTCGACTCCAGGTGGTGTTGTCAACTATGTAACCAAACGACCTGCCGATATTAAGAGTGTTACAGTCGATGCAAACTCAGAAGGTGGTTATACACTTGCAACGGATATAGGCGGCTTTTTGAATGATAAATTTGGATATCGAATTAATTTAGCCCATGAAAGTATTCACCCAAATGTTGATCATGCAAATGGTAAACGTGAGTTTGGTTCAGTTGCTTTAGATTGGAAAATTAATGATCGCTCTAAACTACTGTTTGATATTGAAGCTCAGCATCAAAGCCAACGCTCAGTTCCGGGGTATCAACTGCTTGATGGACAAGTACCAACAAATGTTGATGAAGACCGTTTGTTGGGGTATCAGTCTTGGAGCAAACCTGTTGTAAATAACAGCGTAAATGCAAGCTTGAAATATCAATATGCCTTTAACGATCAGTGGAATGGCAGCTTAAGTGCATCGCAAAGCCGTGTTGTGATTGATGATAATAGTGCTTTCCCATGGGGATGTTATAACGATAATTGTGAAGTTACTGGTTTAGGCAATACTTTTGATAAACACGGTAATTACGATATTTACGATTTCCGTAGCCCAGATGACACACGTATTACTAATCAATTTGCTGCTGGGCTAAATGGACAATTCAACACTGCCAACATTCAACATCAGGTTGCTTTGGAACTACAACGTACTTATAAGACCTTAAAGCACCATACACCTCTTAATGTAGCGGTAGGAACAGGCAATATCTATCAAGATACGATTGACTACATCCCATCATCAGAAAGCTTAGGGGATCGTTACAAAGCTCTAGAAAGTGATCAGACTGCTTTCACGATATCTGACCGAGTTCAATTTAACGAGCAATGGTCAACTTTACTGGGTGGAAAACTTATTCACCTTGATGAACAGGCTTATAATTCAGATGGACAACAAAGCCGAGATACAGACCTAAATAAGTTTTTACCGCAATTAGCACTTATGTATAGTCCAAGTGTTACGACTAATTTGTATGCTTCATATGCCAAAGGTTTATCGGACGGTGGTGAAGCACCTTGGTTTGCTAATAATGCTCTTGAAATTTTATCACCTAGAAATTCTGAACAATATGAAATTGGTGTTAAGCAACAAATACGCAACTTCTTAGTAACAGCAGCTATTTTTGATTTAAAACAAGGCAATCAATATAGCAAAGTAAATGCTGATGGAACTTTCGATTTTATTGAACAAGGCGAACAACACAACCAAGGTATTGAGTTAGGTTTAACTGGCGCTTTAACCGATACAGTTGACGTAAGCTCTGGCATTACCTATACCAAATCTCGCCTTGTGGATGTTGATAGTGACAGTTATAGAGGCCACCAAACTCAAAATGTACCAAAATTACGGGCAACTACTCAGCTATCTTATAAAGTACCTTCAGTTGAAGGTTTAAGACTGTTAAGTGGCATGCAATATAGTAGTAGTAAATATGCAAACAAAGAGGCAACTGCAAAAGTAGGTGGATATAGCGTCTTTAATATTGGTGCTGCCTATAAAACAAATTTTGCTGGGCATGACACGACGTTTAGATTCAATATTGACAACTTATTTAATAAGAAATATTGGCGTGATGTTGGTCCATTCATGGGGGATGACTATCTATTCTTGGGTAATCCTCGTACAGCTCAATTCTCTACAACTTTTAATTTTTAAAATTTATAACACAATAAAAAAGGAGCTTATAAAAGCTCCTTTTTTATTTCAGGAATTAAGCCGACATTTTTGGTTTAACCATATTATTAATCGACAAGATATCATCAAGCACTTGGGCCGATAATAAGCCTTCGTTCTGAACTAAAGCCAATACGCTTTGCCCAGTTTCGTTTGCAGTTTTAGCAATACGAGTTGTAGTTTCATAACCTAAATATGGGTTAAGTGCAGTCACAATCCCAATTGAGTTTTCAACTAAAGCTTTGCAATGCTCAGGGTTCGCCGTAATTGTATCAATACATTTACTTTGGAACATTGCCATCGCGTTACCAAGCAAATCCATAGATTCAAATAGTTTGAATGCAATAAGTGGTTCCATTGCATTCAACTGTAGTTGACCAGCTTCAGCAGCTAAAGTTACAGCCAAATCATTTGCAATAATCTGGAAGCAAGCAAGGTTCATTGCTTCAGGAATAACTGGATTTACTTTACCTGGCATGATCGAACTACCTGGTTGACGTGCTTCTAGGTTAATTTCGTTGATACCAGTACGTGGACCACTTGAAAGTAAGCGCAAGTCATTAGCAATTTTTGAAAGTTTAGTTGCGGTACGCTTTAATAAACCAGATAAAAGAACAAAGTCACCCATATCTGAAGTTGCTTCGATTAAGTCAGGAGCAGACTTAATTTTCTTACCAGAAATTTTTTCAAGCGCTTGAATCGCAAGTTCACGGTAACTATATTCAGTGGTAATGCCCGTACCAATCGCTGTGCCACCAAGGTTCATGTAAGCTAAAACATTTGGAATAAGCGTATTAATTTGCTCAAGGTCTTTTTGTAAGGTTACTGCAAAAGCTCCAAACTCTTGACCCAATGTCATTGGTACAGCATCTTGCAACTGAGTACGACCCATTTTTAAGATGTGAGCAAATTCTTGAGACTTGTTACGGAAACTTAAAATTAAGTTATTAAAAGGGAGATTCAATTCGTCTAAATTTAATAATAAGCCTAAACGAATCGCAGTAGGGTACACGTCATTTGTAGACTGTGACATGTTGATATCATTATTAGGGTGTAAATATTGATATTGGCCTTTTGCATGTCCCATATATTCTAAAGCAACATTCGCCAATACTTCATTTGCATTCATGTTGGTTGAAGTACCAGCACCACCTTGCAACATATCGATCGGGAATTGATCGTGAAAATTACCACGAATAAGTTGATTACAACTGTATTCAATTGCTTCAAATTTAGTCTGATCTAAGCTTTTAAGATTATGATTCGCTTCAGCACAAGCAAGTTTTACCATTGCTAAAGCTTTAATTAAATGGGGGAAATTTCCAACCTTGCTTTGGGTTAAATTAAAGTTTTCTAGAGCACGTAATGTTTGAACTCCGTAATAATCATTATTGTTGATTTCTCTATAACCAATAAGATCCTTCTCAATACGGGTGGTAATTTCAGCGTTCATCATTAAACTTCGAATTAGTAGAGTAGATAATTCATATTAGATTTCGAAATGCTTCACTTCTAATGCATTTATCAAGTTAATTATGCATTTTTTGCATATCAGTTTTCTTCTTTTCTAAATCTAAAAATAAAAAATTCTGTTTCCTGCACTAATTAAATCTAAATTTTATTTTTTAAATTAACAGTTTACTGTTTAGATAAATTTAATATGAAAAAATTCTTTGATAAACAAAATGGCCATGTAATTAAAAAATAACCGAATACGAAATTATAGATTCATTAATTTAAGTGAAATATCAAGTAAATTAATAAGGTTTACAGCACAAAGAGTGTAGCTTATCTAACAAATTTATATAAAAATGTGATGCATTTCACATAAAAATCACTATAATACGAAAAAATCCTAGTTTTAAGTTTATGTTAAAAGTCACAGCTGCATTAATTATTTTGGGTAGTTTTACATACTATGTACTTTTTCAGGGTGAAGAGAAGAGAGAGTCAAAAACTTCTCATCTGCTTAAAGAAGCCGAGCAATCTATTGCTTCTGCGGAAGCCTCTGTAAACAAGGCAAATAGTATCGTAGCAGTATCTTATAAATAGCCACGGTTACTCAGCCTAACTATTTTACATTATCCATCAAAATATTGTTTTACCTAAATTTTAGGTAAAAGACCGTATGTATAGAGACAAAATTCATGAGAATGAAGTTTATCGCCTATGATCCCAATTCTGGGGAAAAAGTAAGCTTAAAAGAGCATATCCATCAAATGGACAAATACACCACTTATATCTTTTTTAGCGATGAAAAAGATAATATGGTGTTTAACCCACAGAAAAAGCAAGTTTTTGAAATCACTCAATATACTTCTAATATGATGGTTGAAATTTCAAGAAAGCTATATTATCTCATTGGTGAATATTAGAAATTTGTTTCAGCTTAATCTCGGATAGATACTTTAGTAGAATAGTCAGGTTTATTTAGTTGAATTATACTGCAAATATATCTTCTGATTTGAATGATTTTATTAGGTCAGAAAGCTTAAATCCTGAAATAATCAAAATAGTAACATTTTAGTTTTACAGTCCGTATTCTTCCCCAAGGTACGGACTTTTTTTTATCCAAATTAAAAACATGATGAAAACATAAGATTATTTTTATTTTTTATTAAGATTGAAGTGTTCATTTACTTAGGTTATGTTTAATTTAATTATTGATTTAAAATAATTTTTACCGCAATAATTTTATATTTGTATGAGTTGATGAGTTAAATCAAAGTCTTTTATTCTCTTACACTCTTTTCTATGTCAGAATTATTAAATACATACTTTTATCGTTTGGCCTTGCCATTCTTCCATCGCATTTTTGCAGGTACTCCCATGTTTTATATTTTTCATTCATCTATTCAGCTATTTATCCAGCTTCCCAACAAGACAAATTAAGGACATAAATATAAAAAGGGAATGCATAAAATGAACTTAGAAGTACGTTGGGTAGAAGATCTTTTGACATTAGAGCGTGAGCGTTCTATTTCAAAGGCAGCCGAAAAGCGATTTATTAGTCAATCTGCTTTTACGCGTAGAATTCAGCAATTAGAAGAGATGATAGGAGCTGAGGTTATTATTAGAAATAATAAAAATAATATTGAATTTACAGACATCGGGCGAATTATGCTGGTTATGTCTAAAAATATTGAAAAGCAGGTGGAAGAGACTGCTAAGCTGATTAAAAATATTAAAAATGAAACCGAATCTACTATTCGTTTTTGTGTTGTTCATTCATTAGCTTCTGGTTTTTTAACGACTTTTTTGAAAAAATTCCCAACGTTTATGCGTGATTTAAAAATTGAAATTGTAGCGACCAATAGTGGTGAGGGTTTATCTCTGTTAAAAGAAGGTGCCTGCGATTTTATGATTTGTTATGCAGACCGATCTAATATTAATCGTGTTGGTGATGATATTTTAAGCGGGATCAAGATTGCGGAAACAGAGATTGTTCCTGTATCAGCTACCGAAGCCGACCATACGCCTAAGCATACAATTCAGAGTAATTTTTCATTGCTTGCTTACAGTAAACATGCGTATTTGCGAAAATTAGTGGACCAACTGATCGAAGGTAAACTAATTTATAAAACCTTATACGAGACTGATAATGCAACTAATTTGAAAGAGCTGGTATTGCAAGGCCTAGGTGTCGCATGGATTCCAAAAATTAATGTAGAGGAAGATCTTGCTAACGGAAAACTGGTCATGTTGGATCATCATGAATATTGTCTTCCTCAAGATATTTACATTTTTAAAAATAATTTGAGTGATAACAAAGCAGTCCAGCAAATCTGGAAGGGCTTCCAAAATCAGCCTGATTAAAATTTATAAAAACTTATAAGGATATGTATTGTATTCAACATATTTACATACAAAGTAATCAATTAAAGCGCCCATACCTTTGTCTTTATGATGAAAGGCTTTATAAAGCATTGCTCATGGTCTAGATTCTTTGTTAATTTAGACCATATATCAATAATTCAGAAATCTAGTGAGCATTTTTATATATGCTGTACCTGCTTTCATTCCTTTTGAATGGATTATTTGATCCAGACGGAGACAATTTTGTTTGATCTAGATAGTAGATTACTAAATATTTTTTATCATATTTATCGGTTTAAAAGCGTTTCAATGGCTGCTGATGCTATTGGTCTTACACAACCGAGTGTTAGTAATGGACTGAACAAAATCCGTCAGCATTTTAATGACCCGCTTTTTATTCGTGTTGGGAATGAAATGATTCCGACCGAATTAGCTAAAGAAATCTTTCCGCTCATTAGTGAAGTGATTGATAAAGTTGAAAGTATTAACAACTTTAGTGTGAACTTTGACCCACTTACTTCGGATCAACTTTTTACAATTGCGATGACTGATGTATCTCATCTGGTCTTATTGCCGCAATTAACAAACTATTTAAAAGAGAAAGCTCCTTTAATTCGTTTAAATATTCGGCCAATTACTCCAGAAACCAGTTATCAAATGGCAAATGGTGAAATTGACCTTGCAATTGGCTTTTTACCCCAATTAGAAGAAGGCTTTTATCAACAGAAATTCTTCAAACAACATTATGTGGTGATTAGTTCAAAGAGCCATCCTCGTTTAGACCCAAATAATTTTACTTTAGATGATTATATGCGGGAATATCATATCGATATTGATGCTGGAATCGGTCACTACCACATTAAAAATGAATTACAGAACAAAGGATTAGATAGGAATATCTTAATCCGCTTACCAAGTTATCTAGGGGTGGGTTTAGTCGTTCAAGAAACAGATGCGATCGCAACAGTACCGTATTATTTGAGCCAAGTCTTATTGGTCAGAGAAAATTTACAGATTTTACCAGCACCTCTCGACTTCCCAACTTATGATGTTAAACAACATTGGCATATGTCTTGTCATCATAAAAGTAGCCATAAATGGTTCCGCCAAACCTGTTATGAACTTTTTAAAGTCTAAAAAAGAAGATGTAAGAAAAACTCCTACATCTTCTTCTGTGTGGTTTGATTTTTAGATTTCAATTGCGACCGCTGTAGCTTCACCGCCACCAATACATAACGCAGCAACACCTTTCTTTTTACCTAGGCGTTTTAAAGCATAGATAAGAGAAAGAATAATTCTTGAACCAGTTGCGCCAATTGGGTGTCCTAAAGCACACGCACCGCCATGTATGTTGACTTTTGCTTCATCAATGCCTAGCTCATGAATTGGCGCCATTGCGACCATTGCAAAAGCTTCATTAATTTCCCAAGCATCTACTTCGTCAACAGACCAACCAGCACGCTCAAGTACTTTTTGAATCGCACTAATTGGAGCAATTGTAAACTCGCTTGGATGCTGTGAATGACTAGAAGTCGCCACAATTTTTGCTAAAGTATTTAAACCATGAGACTGAGCATATTCTTCAGTGGTGAGTACTAACGCAGCAGCACCATCAGAAATTGAGCTTGAATTAGCCGCTGTAATTGTACCGTCTTTACTAAAAGCAGGGCGTAAAGTTGGGATTTTTTCAAGATTCGCTTTTAATGGTTGTTCATCTTGATCAACAATTTCAACACCTTTACGTGTTTTTACTTCAACAGGAACAATTTCTTCCTTGAAGTAACCTTCTGTAATCGCAGTTTGCGCTTTTTTAAGTGAAGAAATCGCGAAATTATCCATTTGCTCACGTGTAAAGCCTTTGGTATTTGCCATGTCTTGAGCAAAAGAACCCATTAAGCGGCCTGTTTCAGCATCTTCAAGCCCATCTAAAAACATGTGGTCTTTAATTTCGCCATGTCCCATACGGTAACCACCGCGAGCTTTCGGCAAAATATAAGGCGCATTGGTCATAGATTCCATGCCACCCGCAACAATAATGTTGGCACTACCAGCTTTTAAGGTATCTGATGCCATTAACACAGCTTTCATTGCAGAGCCACACAGTTTATTAATGGTGACTGCTCCTACATGATCGGGCACACCAGCTTTACGCATAGCCTGACGAGCTGGTCCTTGGCCTATACCTGCGCTCAGTACACAACCAATAATAACTTCATCTACTTGGTCTGGTGCAACACCTGCACGTTTAATCGATTCACGGATTACTGCAGCACCAAGCTCTGGAGCTGTTAAAGAAGATAAACTGCCCTGAAAACCGCCCATTGCAGTACGACTACCTGAAACTATAACAATTGAACTCATCTTAATATCTCTTATTGATGTATTTGCTAAATTTACCTCTAGCCAAAACTAAAGGCGCCATTAAATTAAAAAGTAGGTGGGGTGTAACTAAGCGTCCTTCCAAAGAACCACAATAAAAATAAAACTAAGGGAAAATGTACGACGAGCTGAGTAACTGTAAAACCAATCACATCTTTTGCTTTTAGTTTTAAAATGCCCAACATTGGAAGCATGAAGAATGGATTGATTAAATTTGGTAAAGCTTCGGCTGCGTTATAAATCTGTACAGACCAGCCCAAATGAACTTTTAAATCATTTGCCGCTTGCATGACATACGGGGCTTCAATGATCCATTTGCCACCGCCAGAAGGTACAAAGAACCCGAGTATGGCAGAGTAAATTCCCATCACAATTGCAAAAGTTTCTTTTGAAGCGATTGAAACGAAAAATTCGGCAACATAGTGTGACAGTGATAAATCTTGGCTATTTAAAGCTTGCGTCATAATAAAAGCGATGCTTCCGTAAAGTGGGAACTGAATCAAGATTCCTGATACGGCTGGAACTGCCTTTGCAACAGCATTTAAAAAGTTTCGTGGCGTTCCATGTAATGCTAGACCTAGCATTAAAAAGACAAAGTTGTAGGTGTTTAGACTTGAAATGGCAATGATAGGATTACTTTTTGAAAATTCAAAAAACATCCAGATTAAACCTAAAGCCACCACAATAATCGTTAAAATAGACGAGTTTTCTAACCAGTCACCCGGACGGGTAGATTTCTCTTCATGTGGCTTTTCTTCTTCAAATTGCACATTAAAACTATCAATCGTTTTAACGTTATCACCTTTGGGAGCTGACCAATACGCGATTGCGATTGAAACAATCACCAAAATAATGGTCATCGCAATTGATTGCCAAAGAAAGATTGTTTCTGTAAATGGAATAACACCGGTCAAATTATAAATCGACTCAGGCAAACTGCTTTTATTCGCTTGAAGTTGTGCTGCTGACGAACTAATCCCTAATGCCCAAGTTGCACCCATACCAATAATCGCAGCCGCTGCGGCAGCACGATAATCCATATTGAGTTCTTTACGTTTTGCCAATGCAATAACTAAAAGTGCAGTAAGAATCGTACTTACTGCCCAATTGACCAGCGAAATTAACAAGCTGACGGTCGCCACCAAAACAATAGCACCACGTCCAGAATTTGGAATACGCGCCATTTTTTGAATCAGGAATTTTACGGGCTTAGATACGGAAACGACATAACCCACAATAATTAGCATGGTCATTTGTAGCGTAAATGGAATAAGACTCCAAAAACCATTACCAAATGACGTCGCTACATCTTGGATTGGAGCACCAATACCCAAAGCGGCAATAGAGACAATAATGACGCCGAGTAGTGCAAAAATATATGAATCTGGAAACCACTTTTCAGACCAGTCACTAATCCGAAGGGCAAATCTTTCAAAAATTCCTTGCTGTTTTTCCATAGCTGAAAAAATCCTTCTCGTTCTTATTCGTTGACAGCACATCCGGTGCTTAAAAGGGCTAAGACTTAAGCTCACTTTCTAGCTTAAGTCTTGTCTGGCTAACTAAAAATTAAAATTTAAGCAACTAAGGTTTTATAGAATTCGACGCCTGTAACAGCTTGAATCTGTTCTAGAGTGACATCTTTAGCAAGTTCAATCAGTTCAACACCTTGTGGGGTAATGTCCATTACACCTAAGTCAGTGATTACGCGGTGAACCACGCCTTTACCGGTTAAAGGTAAACTACAGTTTTTCACAATTTTTGGAGTACCATCTTTTGCACAATGTTCCATAAGAACTACAACTTTTTGGACACCAACAACCAAATCCATTGCGCCGCCCATACCTTTTACTTTCTTGCCTGGGATCATCCAGTTAGCCAAGTCACCATTTTCGGAAACTTCCATTGCACCTAAAATTGCAATGTTTACATGGCCGCCACGGATCATGGCAAATGACGCTGAGCTTGAGAAAAAAGCAGCGCCAGGGCGAGCAGTAACAGTTTGTTTACCTGCATTAATTAAATCGGCATCAACAGTTTCTTCAGTTGGAAACTCGCCAATACCCAATAAACCGTTCTCAGACTGAAGCCAAACATTAATATTTTCAGGAATATAGTTGGCAACTAGGGTAGGTAAGCCAATACCCAAATTGACATAAAAACCATCTTCAAGTTCTTTTGCAGCACGTTGTGCCATTTCATTGCGTGACCAAGCCATTTTATACTGCCTCCGTGCTTAAAGTTTTATGCTCAATGCGTTTTTCAGGTGATGTATTAAGTACAATCCGATTTACATAGATACCCGCCAAATGGATTTCATCCGGATCCAATTCACCAATTTCAACAACCTGTTCAACTTCAGCAATTGTAATTTTTCCAGCCATTGCACATTCAGGGTTAAAGTTCTGAGCAGTTTTACGGAAAACCAAATTACCCGCTTTATCTGCCTTATATGCTTTAACAAGTGCTACATCGGCTGTTAAAGATTCTTCTAAAATATAGTTTTTGCCTTTAAAGGTACGTTCTTCTTTACCTTCAGCAATCAGTGTACCTACGCCAGTTTGAGTATAGAACGCTGGAATTCCAGCACCACCAGCACGTAACTTTTCAGCTAAAGTACCTTGTGGGGTGAGTTCTACATCAAGTTCACCATTTAAATACTGACGCTCAAATTCTTTATTTTCTCCAACATAAGAAGAGATCATTTTTTTAATCTGTTTGGTTTGAAGCAAAATACCTAAGCCAAAGTCATCTATACCTGCGTTATTAGAAATACAAGTGAGACCAGTTACACCACTTTGTTTAACTGCAACAATCAGTTTTTCAGGAATTCCGCATAAACCAAAACCGCCAACGGCAAGTGTTTGATTATCTGCAATAACATCTTTCAGTGCTGCCTCTGCATTGGCATAAACTTTATTCATTCTATTGTTTTCCTATATCCCTTAGTGATTTTAGTTTTAGCATCTAGTTTTATGTTATAGAAGTTAATTTTTTAAAAGGATTAATAAGTATAATCAATGAATCGCATCAAATTAACAACAAAAGATAAGAAACATAAAAGCAGAAAATCTTAAAAAAAGAATTTCATAGCATTGAAATTTATCATAATTAAGAAATTCAACTTAGCTGTAAGCTTTGTTCATCCTAAAATACAGTATTTAATTTTTTAAAATTTATATTGAAGCAATGCCTCAATAAATTGAGCTGAAATATTTGAAATTTCAAAGTTCTTTTTATAGACAATTCCAACTGTTTTATGAATAGCTTCGTCTTGTAGCTCAATTAATACATTATGTTCTTTATCAATGTGAGACGCAAAATGTCTTGGAATTGCACTTACCCCAATTCCATAAGCAACAAAACTCGAAAGTGATGAAATTTGGTGACATTCAACCTTTAAATCGAGCGTTATATTATTTCGTAAACAATTTTGCTCAACCAAATAACGAACAATCGAAGGTTTTTGCAAAGTGACAAATGGGTTAGAACAAAGCTGCTGCCATGTAATAGAGGGTGCTTGAGCGAGTGGGTGAGTTTTAGGTAATAGAGCTAAGAAATCTTCTTCAAAAAGCGGTTTAAACTCTAAGCCTTCGGTGAGATCCGGCTCAAAACATAGGCCAAGCTCAAAAATACCATCCTGTACTTTTTCGATGATGGTTTCATTAGGAATATCATGAATTGAAAAATTAAGGTTTGGGTGGAGGCTCAAAAACTCATGAATGACTTTAGGCAAAATTGCATGAGTCACAAATGGCATAGAGGCAATACTTAAGGTTCCACGATTAAGCTTAAACCTTTGTTTAACATCATTTTCCATTTCATCCCAATTGGCAATTAATTTTTTTGCATAGGGAATAAGTGATTTGCCTTCCTGAGTAAGTTCAACACGGCGTGTATTACGGTTAAATAGTTTCCCACCTAATTCTTCTTCTAGGCTTTTGATAGTGAGACTTAAAGCGGACTGGCTAAGATGTAAATCTAAAGAGGCATTGGCATAGTTGAGGGTACGAGCAAGGGCCAAAAAAGCTTTTAGTTGTTTAAGCGTCATTTCGTTCCTTTACATTACAGTTCCAGCCTAGTGCTGTAATTTATACGAAAATTTGTCTAATAAGATGTTTTTTGACAAAAAATTAAGAAAAAGGAATTAGCAGACAAGCGATTCAACTACTTTAGTAAATTTTCCCAACAAAATTCATCTCTGTTGTTTGCAAAGTATAGAGCCATTCCAACTCCATGGAAAAATAAATGACCTAACCAAATTACCTGAGGAGCAACTTTTAAACCTTCTAATAAAATAGTTGTTGAATAAATTGCTAATAAAAAGGTGAAGATGATGATGTATGTAACACTCGCTACAAATTTATATTTTGGTGCTAATTGAGGGATTTTATACCCAATCAAAATTTGCATACCGCAATTTATGATCAATGAAAGTATCGCTACAAGGACTTGTGGCACATTAAGATATTCTAAAGAGAGTTGTTCGATCATAAAAATAATTTGCCACAGTAGAAACATGCCCAGAGGGTACAATACAAATTTAATCCACATCATATTTTGTTTTCTTATCAATATTTTATAAGAGTATTCTATTGAATAACAAAGATTAAATAAATACTGTTTTTCAAAAAAACTATATCTCAATATAAAGCTGGTCTTAATTCAATTAAAATATTTGTGAATTTTAAATTCATTAAAACTTAATTTAAAAGATAAATGAGATTATGTAAGGGTAAAATTAATGAATAAAACTATTCTTGGTTTAGTGCTGGTTCCACTCATATTAAGTGGCTGTGTGAAAAAAGCTGAAGAAAAACCTGTAGAAAAAACAGAAAATGCTTCAACTATAAAAACGACCGAACAACCCCAAACAAAAGAAAATCAAATTCCTGCAATAATAGCGCACAGTTTTCTCGTGAAGTTTGAACAACCCAAAATTTGTGGGCCTAATCCAGATGTCGAGGGTATTGTATGTACTTCTAAAGAAGCCATTGCACTTAAAAGTAATATTAACTGGATTGATCAAGTAATCGATAAGGAAATCCGTAAAAATTATGCAGATGCACTTACTCCTGCATCAGAACAGCAAAAGCAGTTAAATCAAACACAAGCTGAGGGGCTTAATAACTGGTCAGATAGTGTGGTTTATCGCTTTAATGGACAGTTTGGTCAATATGTGCAAATTTCAAAAGTTAGCTCAGAATATTCTGGCGGAGCACATGGTATAGCAACTTTTGAAGATTATGTTTTTGACTTGAAAAGCAAAAAACGCATTGGATTAAAAGATATTGTAGTGAATGGAAAAATGAATGCGCTTAAAGATGCTTTATGGAAACAGTACGAAAATTGGTGCCAAGAAAATGATATGCAGCCCTTTATTAGCAAAGAGGACTTTAAAGTAAGTGAAAATTTTTATATCAACCAGTCGGGTGGGGTGACCTTTGATTTTCAGCTTTACGAATTGGCTCCATATGCCGCAGGTCCTGTGAGTTTAGAGCTCTATGATACGAATCAACTGATAAAACCAGATTTTTTACCGCCAATGCCTACTTTAAAAGCTGAAATGTAAGAGCAATAAATACTAAATAAATTAAGACCACCTTCGGGTGGTTTTTCATTTTCTGAACTGTTAAATTTTACTCATTATTAAAATGGATAATTTCATGAAAAAGATAATTTTATTAGGAGTGGTGGTTTTATTTGGTGGGTGTGTAACTCCTGTTACTCAAATGATTAATAATAAATTTAGTGAAGTACAACCTTCAATACCTTCAGTGTCAGGTATATGGACGATTTCGATCGGCCCAAGCATATCAACAATAAAACTTGATTCAGATGGCAATGGAATACTTTGTGACGATACTAATGGGCATGTTGTATTCAACAAAGTTAAGTATGTAAATAATATGATTTACATTCAAAATGGTATGGCTCTAGAAGTGAAGCTTCTAAACAAAGATATACTCGAATCTAGAATAACGTTAAGTGCTTCCACTTCAAATATGGTCTACAAAGCCGATAATGACTTAAAGTCAGCATCATTGAAGTGCGCCAAAGAATTATAGATAACAACCTTATAAGTTAGCAGAGGTATTGACATGATGAAATGTTAGGAAGGCTGGTGCAGAAGTTGATAGGTATTTCATAACTCACGAACTCAAATTTTCTACTAGTAGTTTTTGGAACTAATTTCCCCCTAGGGATTCAGCAATTTTCCAACTTGGGGAGTTATCTTCAGCTACTGGATAAATAAAATAATTGTAAATATGCGTATACGGAGAAGTTTTAAAGCCCATCATCTCGTTTTGAAAGTAGCTCACTATATTTCTTTTTTATCTCATTTTTTAAATAGCAATCTTCAATAATAAGATCTAAGCCGCCGTCATAAGGCGCGATGATTACATTCTTCTCAAAAGAAATAAAAAAAGCACGTGTTTCATCATTAGCAATTTTGACTAATAAATCATTATGAATATTAGGTTCCCACAGCGTTTCAGTGAACATAGGAGTGAAATATAGGTCATTATCTTCACCATCATCAAAATGTTCTGGGTCAATTTTATGCAAGTTTATAGAGGGTACAGCAGTAAAATCATAATTAAGCATAGAAACTTGATCATAGATTGGGATTTTTGAATCACCTATAAAAGAATTTCCTGAAACTATAAAAATGGGTGATCCAGAACTTAAACAGTCATCAATAATATGGTTTTGATGTGTAAGCAATATGTCCATTTGAGTACAGTTATCAGCATATCTTTTTGAATCAGCGAAGCTGTGCAGACGAAGCCAACTATCGGGGAAATAGTATTTAAAGAGATAGGGAATAGGAACTTTATTGAGAAATCTACTATTCAATTTGCATTCAAAATCGTATTTCATTGTTTATTCTTCAATCATTTCATTTTCATAAGGTAGTCTTACATATCGAATAAATTGTTTATCGATAGCTCCATATTCCTTAAAATTTTTACGAGATTCGTTTAAAGATGGAACATTTGCGCCACCTGAAAATTCATGATCTTCTGACTGAACTGGATCATCCTCCCAGAAACACACTGGACAAATATCGTAACTACCATTAGGTGGCTCGTCTCTGGTTAAATAACCACAACATAAGCATGGGTATTTATTGTTCATAATAATATTTAACACTCCTTATTTTAAAGTTTTTACTTCAAATCAATAATATTATATCTATAACCCAGCTAGCCAGTAATTGCGCAAGCATCAGGAATAGAAGGGGTGACTTGTGTATATTTTACTTCATATAGGCCACCATCTATTGATATCTGTTCACCAATTAAAGCAGATTGACTTGTAAAACCATTGGTAATTTTAAATTTTTAAATTTCTAATTTGCTGCCATAGTATCAAATCTTTAGGTGATAAATCACCTGAAGCAATCCTTTTCGCTAAGCTAGTATAATATTCATTCATCTTGGACAGAGTGATTTTATAATCTACTGGTCCACCTTCACCAATAATCTTAATTTATCTAGAATGACTTCATTAAGAGAACTATTAGTAAATGTATTTAAAACTATATTTTTATATTTCCTTATATTATGGGATTGGGCTGGATCTAAATTTTATGTCATTTTAATACTCTCTTTATTTGTATAATATTATTGTTATATAATCATTTTTTAATATCTTTAAAATTTAAAAAAATGAACTTAAAATATCTTTTTTATTGTTTCGCTATGCTCCTAGGTGTATGTACTGTATGTATGATAGTTGCTTTCAGTGCAAGCTATGCTCTTAACATAATGAATCCTTTCTTCATAGCCTTATTTGGAATAGTAGCATTGACTACTTCAGGTTATATTTTCACGGCTAAAGCAACTGAAAATAGGTATAAAAATGCTCTTTATGTATCAATCATTCTTTCACTCATTCCGGCGTTATTTTCTGTAAGGAAAAATAACGATATTACTAGCATCTTTTCTAGCTTTCTTGCTTTAGTAATAACACTCCAATTTGGTTCTCTGATTCATTATTTAATACACCGTACTAAAAAAACTGTTGTTTAACTTTTAATATCTTTCATAAGACTCAAGATGTAGTTAATACGTCTTCTTGTCCTAGATTGAATGCAGTCTGGATGGCTGAGTCTTTATCGAATGGAAATTTAGTATGGAATAGCTCCATTAGCTGATTATTAATTAGGATTAAATGAAATTCATTATGAAAATTTTAATAAAATTTATCTTAAGCTTTTTATTTTACTTTGCACTAAATACGTATGCGCAAGAAGCTGGAAATTTTAGAGAATTGCAATATCAAAAGGTTAAGTGGATTCAACCTCCAAGCATTAGCATCAGTAATGATGAGCTACAAGGATATGATAGAAATGTTGTGATAGCAGCAGAAACTAATATAAGTGGTAAAATTACAGCAGTTAAATTATTGCAAAGTAGTGGAATTAAGAGTTTAGATTTAAAGTTAATAACCGCAGTGGAAAACGCTAGATTTTCACCTTATCAAGAAAATGGAGTTTTCTATCCAGTCAGATTTGTACAACCCTTCCACTTAGAAGCATCTAGAGAACCTGAATTCGAGGTCTATCCGGAAATAAAAGTAAATGACGAAGATCTGTATGGTCAAAATAGATCAGTATCTATTTTTACAGAAGCTGATGTGAACGGAACTCTAACTAGAGCTGAAATTCAAAAAAGTAGTGGGCTTATTAAATTAGATAATTTCGTGCTTGATGAATTTCGTGAACGTGCAAAATTTTTTCCATTAAATGTTAATGGAAAACCTTATCCTATTCGTAAAACTGTTGCTTATAATTTTCCCTCATCTATTACCTCAAGTGAAGCTGAAAGATATAAAAAGAAGTACCAGTTAAAAATTTTTAAAGCTTGGGATGTTCCTCCTAACTCAGCGGGAACTAGTGCAAGAGTTAGGGTTTTATTAACGGATAAAGGTGAGATTGATCAAATAATATTTTTGAATGAGGTACCTAAAGAATTTAAGTTAAGTATTGAACGAGCGATTAAAAAATCAATTCCGTTTACTTTGCCTGAAAATACTGATGTTAGAAAAATAGCAAGAAACTTATCAATTAGCTTTAAGGCAACATAGTTATTTGATATTAATTTAAAATAAAGAACTCATTAGTGTTTTTTTGAGCTGTTAAATTTTACTTATTACTAAATTGGTTACTTTTATGAAAAAGATTATTTTAACTAGCTTGTTCCTTATTTTATTGGGGTGTGCAAGTAAACCTGTAGAAAGTTTAAATAGAAACTTAGATTTAGATGTTAAAACTCCTCCAAATTTTGATTCAAAAAATTCTTACTATAAGGTTCCTGAATCATTTAAAGTTTATTGGTTAAAAGCTCCATCGCTTACTATTTCGGGAGCAGAGCTTGCAGGACGAAATAGACTTGTGCTTTTAGATGTTAAAGCTGATGAATGGGGAGTAATTACAGAGGTTGTTTTAAATCGAAGCTCTGGATTAGCAGAGCTCGATCAAAAATCTATCGCTGCTGTCAAGTTAGCTAGATTGAAGCCTTATAAAATAAATGGAAAACATGTTCGTTTCGATGTAACTCTACCTTTGCTATTTACACTTGAGAACTAGTCTAATATTAATAAGTTTTCATAAAAAAATAATTTATTTGTTTAATAGAAGGAAAGGCTATTCACATGTCTTTAAATAATTATATAAATTTTTAAACCATATAGCTGAGTATTTCTTTATGTGACATTTAGTAAATAATTTGTTAAATTATGTGAACTTTATAACAAGCGGTTAAAAACTCATGATGAAAATATTGGCTACAAGTTTAATTGCTTTAAGTTTAATGGGGTGTGCAACATCAAGGGGCTTAATTGAAATACCTCAAGGTCAAAAACTAAATCAATCCCAAAATATAGTAGCACAAGGCAAATCGATTATAGTGAAGGTTGAGGATGATCGAAAATTTCAAGATAAACCCGCATCAGCTGATATTCCATCTTTAAAAGGTGAGCAATCTAATGCAACAGCAGAAGAAAAAGCCCGAGCTGTTGCTCGTAAAAGAAATGGATATGGAAAGGCTTTAGGGGATATCCTTTTAAAAGATGAGACTGTATCGCATTTGGTTGATAAACGTGTTTCTGAAGCATTGCAGCAGTCGGGATATAAAGTTCTTGCTAATAACACCACTAATGAAGCTAATGCCGATCTGATACTCAATATTAAAATTAATAAATTTTGGTCATGGTTCCAGCCTGGATTTGCCTCAATCAAAATCAATTCTGAAATTGATACCGAAATTTTAGATGCCAAACACCCTAATCGCCCACCATTTAAAATCTATAGCAAGGTAACTAGATCAGCACAGGTAGCGAACGAGTCGAAATGGGTAGAGAATATTGACAAAGTACTCAATGACTACGAGGAAAAGTTAATTATTGAGCTTTCTAAGCAAAGTCAGTAGTTTTTATTTAAATCTTTGAAATATATTTAAGTTTAAAAAGCACCCTAGGGTGCTTTTATGTCTCATCGTTGTTTATTCGCCAGTTGCATTACCATCAAGTGATTTAGAAAAGTAATTAAGTATTCCAAATAGCTTTTGTAATAAATTGTGGTAGATTATTAACAATTAAGGTTTTGACAGTATTTTCATGTACCATTGCGGGATTAAAAAAATAAAATCTCTAAGGTAAAATGAAATGAATAAGATAACCCTAATTTTGCTAGCCGCTCTTCTTTTTTGTATTTTAGCGAACTATGAAAGTTTTAACTTATTAAAACCTCAAGAAACTGCCAGTAGTGAAATTAACAAAACTCTTCCCTAAAACTAATCCACCTAAGGGTGGTTTTTTTATACCCTAAGCTCTTAAATTTTAATTATTAATAATAAAGGGTAATTTTATGAGAAAAACTTTAATTGGAGCTTTATTCTTAACATTTGGAGCCTCGGTAAGTGCAGCATCGAAAATTGAAAAAGAGGAAACAAAAAAGTTTTCAACAATGAAGCAATGTATTGAATGGCTAGATTCTAAATATCCAAATAGCAAATGGCATAAAGACAGAGGTGCCTCTTGGAGTTTAGAAAATGATAATTCAAATTTTTTATCTGGAATTACACATGTTCCTAGTGACGAAAATAAAAAACTGACACATCCAATTGCGATTTATTGTAAATTAAAAGAAACAAGTACCGAAGGTGTCTTCTATGAAAGGAAAATATATCGTCATAGAGGCTATTTAGTCTCAAAATTTAATTGAACAAACCTACTCAATGAGTGGGTTTGTTATAGCTGAAGAAAATCAACAAATTCATTTCCAAGAATAATTTCCATATGATTAGCTTGCTCATCGTGTAGTGATTTAAAAACCTTGTAGAATTACCATTTCCCCAGTTTCTATCTTATTCGTACAGCCATATGTCATGAGGGCCTGACTTTAGTTTTCTTTGTCAAAATCTTAATAATTTTAAAAACTTGCTCACCCAGTTTTATCTTTTGATGAACAGTTGCATTGTCGAGCTGATCCCACAACTCAAATGGGAAAAACTCTGAACTATGATCAAATACCCATAACCATTGATGACTATTGTTAAGCGTATTTACATCAAAACGCACATCCAGAACTTTGACAATCTTAAGTTGTTTATGATGTTCGTCTTGAAGAGTAATTTCATGGTTCTCCATTAGACATCCACAAATTAAAGACAATTTTCAATTTTACTGAAATTGATACTTTCTTGTGAGTTTGTTAGTTGGCTTTAATTTACAAAAGATTTCTGGTTGTTAAAGTTTGTCATTTTCAAAATGATAATAATCTTTACTCTTGAAATACAAGGTTTTAAATAGGTTCGGTTGTAAGCGGTAGGCGTAAATGTCAGAATGCCTAGCTGACATCTATCTTCGAGTTATCGCTATGAGTTTAATAGGGTTTATGTATGCAAGTAAAACCAATAGTGAACATAGTCAAGTAAAACAAGATTTAATTGATATCCTCACAGAAGCAGTCAAATTCAACTCTTATAATGATATTACGGGAGTACTTTACTATGGTAATGGATATTTCTTGCAGTATTTGGAAGGCGAGAAAGAACAAGTTGAATCACTATTTTATAATTCAATTTTGAAAGATTCGCGACATCAGAACTGTGAAATCATCTTTTCTGAACCGTCCGAACAGCGGTTGTTTAAGCATTGGAGTATGAAATTTGCTCCTATAAATACGAAAATAAAAGATTTCTTTTTTCATCATCATGTCGATGAATTTAACCCGTATCTGCTTAACACTACATCAATTCCATCTTTTATTGAATTGCTTGTAGATCAACCAAATCTTAAAGCTGATCAATATCAAATTTAATCAATGATAGGATCTGAATTAGAGTAGTTTTTTCTACTTAAAAATATAAGCCCTCTAAAGAGGGCTTTTCTTAGTTAACTTGTATTAGTGAGCCACAGCCCTTGAGACTGCGGCTCACCTAGAAAGTTAATTTATACGAAAATTTGTCTAGATGATATTTCTAAAAAAATTAAGAAATATTTATTAAATTATTTTAAAAAATATATTATTTAATTTCCTTTATTAAATAATATAGAGGTATTAATTTAATTTACTCAATAATTAATAAGTTTTATAAAACAATAGCATTTTTAAATAATTAAATTTTACCAATTGGATTGAGCAACTATTTGTAATTTATATGTATTTAAAAATTTAAATAAATTACATTGTTTTTAAATATTTTAGTGATATTTTATTTTTAGGCACATTTACCTATTACCAAGCATAGATATTTTGATTTTTATAATTATAGGTTCGGGATAACCTAAATATCTTTTGGTAATTTTAAACCTAATATTTATTCTTTAAGGAGCAAAGAATATATGTGGGAATTATTTGTAATTCTACTTTCGCTTGGGCTGTTAATGTACACAGCTTACAAGGGCTTTTCTGTCATTTTGATGGCACCAATTTGTGCCTTACTCGCGGTTTTACTCATTAACCCAGCCAATGTTTTACCGTTTTATTCGGGTGTTTTTATGCCCAAAATGGTTAACTTTATTAAAGATTACTTTCTTGTATTTTTGCTCGGGGCAATTTTCGGTAAAGTCGTTGAAATGTCTGGAATTGCCGAATCTATCGCTCGAACTATTGTGAGATGGATTGGGGCAAAAAAAGCAATTTTAACCGTTGTGTTATTAGGTGCAATTTTAACATATAGCGGTGTCAGCTTATTTGTTGCTGTATTTGCAATTTATCCTTTTGCCAACCAGCTTTTTAGACAAGCTAACATTCCAAAACGTTTAATTCCAGGCACAATCGCGCTTGGTGCATTCACATTTACCATGGATGCATTGCCAGGTACGCCGCAAATCCAGAACGTTATTCCAACTACATTTTTTGGTACCAATATTTATGCCGCACCATTTTTAGGGATTATTGGTGCTATTTTTGTTTTATGTGCAGGTTTAGCTTATTTGGAGTGGCGCCGTCGTGCTGCTGCAAAAGCGGGTGAAGGCTTTTCTGGTTTTGGAGTAGACAATACCTCGTCTCAAGAAATTGAAGCCGATATATCTATGCAAAATAATGGAAGTATAGCTCGTCAGTTTTTAGCATTTGTACCTCTCATTCTTGTTGCAGTAATGAACAAATATTTGTCTAAAGCAATTAAAGAGTGGTATCCAAATGGCTTTGATTTTGCCACTGTAGGTTTAGCCGATTACACCGTTGATGTTGCAAAAACGGGGGCGATCTGGGCTGTTGGTTTAGCACTTATTGTCGGAATTATTGCTGCAATTTTATTTGACTACCAACGTGTAGTGACGAACTTTAAAGAGGGGATTAATGCCAGTATTGGTGGCTCACTTTTAGCAGTGATGAATACAGCTTCTGAATATGGTTTCGGTGCAATTATTGCGTCATTACCGGGCTTTGCCCTGATTAGTCATGCAATGAGCAGTACTTTTACAAATCCTTTAGTGAATGGGGCTGTGACGACAACCGTTTTAGCAGGTATTACCGGTTCAGCTTCTGGTGGTATGAGTATCGCTTTAAGTGCGATGGCTGAACACTATAACGCCGCGATTTTAGCAGCAGGTATTCCACCAGAAGTCATGCACCGTGTGGTTGCGATGGCATCGGGCGGTATGGATACGCTTCCTCATAATGGCGCCGTGATTACCTTACTTGCTGTTACAGGTTTAACCCATAAACAGTCGTATAAGGATATTTTTGCAGTCACAGTAATTAAAACGTTAGCGGTATTTGTGGTGATTACGGTCTTTACAGTGACTGGTATTGTTTAATACCAATAAGTTAAAAATATTAAGGAGTAAATAGATGACTAAACTTTTAGACGGAAAAGTAGCCTTTATTACAGGCTCTGCAAGCGGGATCGGTCTAGAGATTGCTAAGAAATTTGCTCAAGAAGGTGCAAAAGTTGTCATTTCTGATATGAATGCTGAAAAGTGCCAAGAAACCGCAAAGTTGCTAACAGAACAAGGCTTTGAAGCATTATCTGCACCATGTGATGTAACCGATGAAGATGCTTATAAACAAGCAATTGAACTCACTCAACAGACCTTTGGCACTGTAGATATCTTAATTAATAATGCTGGTTTTCAACACGTTGCACCTATTGAAGAGTTTCCAACCGCTGTTTTTCAAAAGTTAGTTCAGGTCATGCTCACTGGTTCATTTATTGGCATTAAACATGTTTTTCCAATTATGAAAGCTCAAAAATATGGCCGTATTATTAATATGGCTTCAATTAATGGCTTGATTGGCTTTGCAGGTAAAGCAGGTTATAACAGTGCTAAACATGGTTTAATTGGTCTAACAAAAGTTGCCGCATTAGAATGTGCAAGAGATGGCATTACAGTGAATGCACTCTGCCCAGGTTATGTCGATACACCATTGGTTCGTGGGCAAATTGCAGATTTGGCTAAGACTCGTAATGTTAGTCTAGACAGCGCACTTGAAGATGTAATTCTGGCAATGGTTCCCCAAAAACGTTTGTTATCTGTTGAAGAAATTGCTGATTATGCAATTTTCCTTGCGAGTGACAAAGCAGGTGGGGTAACGGGTCAGGCTGTGGTTATGGATGGTGGTTATACCGCACAATAATTTAGAATTTTATAAAAGCCGCTTATTTTTTAATAGGCGGTTTTTTGTGAATAAAAAGATATGTAAGTTTAGTTTTCAAAATAATGATTTATCTCTACTATAGTTGCTTAAAAAAAAATCTAATAAAATAAGTTTGTTAAGGTATGAAATTATACTTTAAAGGTATTTAACTTATTTCCAATTTTAAAATTTAATAGAGTATGAGAAAGTAATCTTTACTCTCTTTCTTGATTAGATATTTTTCAGGAAAATTCGTCAATTAAAGGATATTAATTGGCATACAAGTTGCTTTTTAAGCAATAAGTTATTTAGCTAGGTGAAAAGGATATGATATCACTCAGCCAACAGACGGAACTCAATCATTATTCGCGTAAAGCTGAATTTGCGCAGAATTTGATGTCCACGATTTGTGGTGAACACCGTCTAGACACAATTTACAAAGACACTCTCGATTTTCACTATGATGGAATGCGCCTGCCTAATAAAAAAATGGCAATTGGCACAATCAGTTATGGTGCAAATGTTGCCATTAACATCTCTAATCTAAAAGCTTATAGCATTAGCTTACCGATACAAGGTCGACAAGCTCTCAACATTCGTGGCGCTCATTATCAGTCTGATGAAAACAGAGGGCTTATTGTTTCTAATAACGATCAACAAGATTTGATTATTGATAAAGATTGCAGAAAATTTCAGGTGGTTATTCCAGAACGAAGCATGCAAATTGTTCTTGCAGATCTACTGAACAAACCGGTAGATGCTCCCATCATTTTTAATCCAGAAATGCATCTGGACTCGGAACAACTGATTGGTGCATGGTGGAAAAATATTCAGAATTTTTTACAGTTAAAATCTCAATATAGCAATTTTTATGGTTTGCAGATGTTATCTGAAGACTATGAAAATTTTGTAATTAAAGCCTTACTTTTATCTCAAGAAAATAATTATTCCGAAAGTTTAAAGTTACTTTCGCATCAGGATGAACCAGCCTATATCCGAAAGGTGCGGAATTTCATTATTGAACATGCCCACGAAGAAATTTGTGCAGAAGACTTGCAACGCCTAGCTGGGGTTTCAAAATCAAAATTGTATGACGAGTTTCAGCAGTACTACGGTACAAGCCCAATGTCCTATTTGAAAAAGTATCGTCTACAACAAATTTATAAGATTTTGAGTACAACAGGTGCTGATAGAAAAGTATCTATTTCTAAGCTTGCTTATGACTGGGGTTTTAATCATTTAAGTCGTTTTTCTCAAGAATATCGCGAAGAGTTTGGTGAAAAACCAAGTGAAACGAAGGCCAAAATTTTTTAAGTATTTAACCTCTTAACTAATAAAAACCTGATTAAGTAAACCCAATCAGGTTTTTATTTATCTCTATATTTTAAATACTATTTTCAAGATTCAATACTTGCTTACTTTTAGATTTTTCATAAATGACTTTAAGACTAAGGGCAATAAATGAAATGAAGGTTGGTAAAGCGAGAATAAAGAAAATACCGCTTAAACTTAAGTTAAAAGTGAAAATGAGTGAGCCAAAGAAAGCGCCTATAATTGCACCGATACGACCAATACCATGCATCCACGAAACGCCAACCGCGCGGCACACGGCTGGATAGAAAATGGCTGCAAGTGGTAATAAAGAAGATTGAGCACCAGCAAGTAATGCACCAATTAAGAAAATGGTAATACCCAATAAGAAAATATTTGAACTGACTAGGCCTGCGACAATGAATAGCCCAAAAGCAATTAAATAAGAATATTTAATGACTGTGGTCGGGTTCAGTTTATCCATGTACCAACCCATAATGGTTGCACCAATCACACCACCAAAAGGGAAAATAGCTGCAATTAAACTAAATTGTTGCGTCGTAAAACCAGCTGTTTTTAAAATTGTTGGCATCCAGCTTGTTAAAAGATAAAACACTAAGAGACTCGTAAAGCAGCACAGCCAAAGCATGCTTGAACCCCAAAGGTATTTTCCTAAAACGATTTTAACTGGATTTTCCTCTGATGCCGTTTCTGTTTGAGCCAAGACAAGTTTTACTGGTTCTTGGAATGGATGCCCTTGAATATTTTCTAAAATTCGTTGTGCTTTATCTTGTTGCTGACGCGTAATTAAGTATTGAGTCGATTCAGGTAATTTAAGCAATAAAGCAACCACTAAAATTAGCGGAATACTTCCACCAATAATAATGACTTTGGCCCAGCCATAACTTTCTAACAGATAAGCTGACAGCACACCCCCACAAGAAATACCCAGCATAAAACCGCAACCTGCTAATCCTGTTAGGAATGCTTTACGTTTTACAGGCATATATTCAGAGACAATGGTACTAATGTTTGGCATGGCTGCCCCTAAACCCACACCTGTAATAAAGCGGTAAATCATTAAATCTTGGGTCGAGTCGGCAAAGCCACACAAAATGGTAAATATTGAAAACAAAAGGCTCGTAAAAACAATGACGCCTTTACGCCCAAACTTATCGGACATAGGGCCTGAAATAATGGCACCAATTGACATGCCGACTAAAGCGGCACTTAAAACAGGAGCAAGTTGAGGCTTGGTAATTCCCCAATCATCAAGCAATGCTGGAGCAATAAAACCAATAATTCCTGTGTCTAAGCCATCACAGAAGAAGACAAAAAATCCGAGTATAAAAACCATCCACTGCAATGGGGACAGTTTTTCGCGGTTGATTACCGAATTTGCATCTATCGTTTTCATATGTATTCCTTAACTCATTAAAATTTTCTGCTGTAATTAACAAAGAAACGGTTTTCTGAAAAATCGTTTCCATGCTTAACGTCGTAATTGATAAAGATGTACTGAAGAGCTAGACCTTTGAGAAAAGGCTGTTGAAGGGCATAATTGACAATAACGTTTGCTTCACTTTCTTTGTTTTTTAAGCCATCGGCTGTTTTAAAGTGATCGCCATATACATACTTCAAAGTTGTATTTAAACCGGGTACATAATCTTTAAAGTCATAGCCATAGATGAAGTGATAAGACTTTTCATCTTGTTTGAAGAAACCGGTCGTGTTCCAGTTAATAAAATAAGTTTCAGGTAAGAAACCATCAGGTAGTGGGTAGGCAGACTCGCCAATAATTTGCTGATAACCCAAACCAAAGCTGTGATTTTTTACTTTGAGCGTTTCTAATAAACCTACATTTTGCGCATCGATGTCGAAAAGATTTCCATTATCTTTGGCATTGAAATATTTGAATTTTGAATTGATCGAAAAATTGGAGTTCTTCCATATGTGGTCCATTCCCACATAATGTTTATTATATAAATCCTCCATATTTCCGAAGTAATATTCGCCTTTCAAAGTAGGAGTGATTTGATAGCGCAGGTCTATGTAGTTAAGGCCATCGGAGTAGCCAGTCACGCCTTTTGAGGTAAAAGAAAAGCGATGAAAATCTTCTTCATTTCGTGGTGATACTTTTTCAATACGGCCAATTTCAGCAAAAAGCTTATCGCTCAATTGAGACTTAAGGTTGGTTCCCCAATAAGAGGTCAGTAGCTGACGACTTGCATCTACAGTAGTTACGGGTAAATCTAGCCATAATTCGCCAATGCTCAGTAGCGTCTTGTTATAGCCTAACTTTAATGTCGCACCATATTTTAAATAATCGGGTGCTTGGGACTGAGTTGCTTTATCAAAAGGTAATACCGTATCTGCAACGTGTTTATCTTGGCTTAAACGAACCGCATACTGTGCTGAAGCATTTGCGCCAATTTGAATCGGAGTGCCGCGAATTTCTAACGGCGTGTCGTGCATATTGGAGTTATAAAATAGAGAAACTGATTGGGACCAGCTACCCGTGTCTTTTACATCTGGGTTGTCATAGTTTCTATCTATATATGCATTTTTTAATGTAAATTTCCATTCTTCATCCGCTGAATAAGCCTGAGTAGAAAATGCACTACAACATAAAATATTGATGAGCATTAACGTTTTGTTGTGTCCATAAATTGGCTTTGGTCGATGCATAAATAAAGTGCCTTAATTTAGAAAAATGACTGAGCTTTTCTTATGTAATCAAACTAATTACATGACTTTGATTGAACTATTTTTAGCCAGCAGTCACTATCCAATAAGTCCTAATCTTCATCCATTTTTTCCAAATTGGATAAAAAGCATTATTTTTATTTTTTGATTTAAAGTTATGAAATATATATGTTTCTTGTTTTTTAAATTTTTATCCAGTTTGATTAATTTTCATAATTGCGCAGAGATTGGATAGTGCTTGCAGCTTTTGGACAGTCTAAAAAAATATTCGGATAGAAGATAAAGCCATAACAATGTCAGGAGTTGACACTATGGCTGGTCAAACCGTTCAAATTAAAACTGCATCTGGAAAACAGTTCAGTGCGTATCTAGCAACACCAGAAACAGGAAAGGGGCCAGGGGTGGTGCTTTGTCAGGAAATTTTTGGGGTGAATGCCGCCATGCGGGAAAAGGCAGATTTTCTTGCAGAAGAAGGCTATACCATTTTAGTTCCTGATTTATTTTGGCGTGTAGCACCTAATATTGAACTGGGTTATACATCAGAAGATTTTCAAAAAGCTTTTGAGCTTTATCAGCAATATGATGAAAATCTTGGGGTTGAAGATATTCAAGACAGCTTATCTTTTTTAAATACTCGACCAGAATGTGATGCCTCTACAGGCCTTGGTGTGGTGGGCTATTGTTTAGGTGGAAAGCTTGCTTATCTGGCAGGCTGTCGACTTTCGGAAGTGGCATGTGCTGTAGGTTATTATGGTGTAGGCATTGAAAAAGCGTTGGATGAGTTAGCTAATGTAAAAGGACGTTTGGTTTTACATATTGCAGAACTGGATCAATTTACACCGCCAGATGCGAGACAAGCGATTGTAGATGCAGCCAACCAATATTCAAATGTACAAGCTTATGTTTACGAAGGTGTTGATCATGCATTTGCACGTCCAAAAAGTAATCATTATCACAAACCTTCAGCACGTTTTGCTCATGAGCGCACAGTAACAGCTCTACATGAAACGATTGGGCCGAAATATGACCTAGTTGCGCTATGGGAAGAGCATATTCGTCATGAGTTTGATACGCGTGATGTATCAGCAACTATGGCAACGATGGTCGCAGAACCGTATGTCAACCATATTCCTACCTTAACGGGTGGTGTAGGCCACAGTCAGCTTGCCCGTTTTTATCAGTATCATTTTGTTCATCAAAACCCGAAAGATATGAAGATCACCTCGATCTCTCGTACCGTTGGTTCAACGCAAGTGGTGGACGAGTTCATTATGAGCTTTACCCACGATGCCGAAATTGACTGGTTATTACCGGGTGTAAAGCCAACTGGCAAATATGTCGAGATTCCAATGTTAGGTGTGATCCAGTTTAGAGGGTCAAAGCTGTGCCATGAGCATATTTATTGGGACCAAGCATCGGTGCTGGTACAAATTGGTTTATTAGACCCAACTGGCTTGCCCATTGCAGGTGTTGAGACAGCACGCAAACTTCTTGATGAAGATCTTCCTTCAAATACTTTGATGCCATCTTGGTCAAGTAGCGAAGGCAAGCCAGTCAATTAAGGAGTATCTGCAATGAATATAGATTTAAAAGGAAAAGTTGCAGTTGTGAGCGGTGGAGCAACTCTGATTGGTAAAGCAGTTGTGCAAGCCTTAGTTAGTGCAGGTGCTCATGTCGCTATTTTAGATATTGATGCCAAAGGTAAGGCAATTGCGGAAAGCTTTAATCATGATGTGATGTTTATTCAAACCGATTTAACCAGTGATGCGGCTATTCAACAAGCTGTGGCAGATATTCACCAACATTTAGGTGAAGTGAGCTACTTGGTAAATCTGGCATGTACATATCTAGATGACGGTTTTAAATCTTCACGTCAGGACTGGTTACAAGCACTCGATATTAATTTGGTCTCTACAGTTGAACTGAGCCGTGCTTTATACCATGACCTAAAAAAGCAACAAGGTTCAATCGTTAACTTTACTTCAATCTCGGCCAAAGTGGCTCAAACAGGGCGTTGGTTATATCCAGTGTCTAAAGCCGCAATACGTCAACTCACACAAAGTATGGCAATGGATTTTGCTACCGACGGCATTCGCGTCAATTCTGTTTCACCGGGTTGGACATGGTCTCGTGTCATTGCAGAAGTCAGCGGTAATAACCGCAAAAAGGCCGATAGCGTGGCAGCCGATTATCACTTGCTAGGCCGATTGGGTCATCCCGAAGAAGTTGCCAATGTTGTTGTGTTTTTATTGTCACCTGCTGCGAGCTTTGTTACCGGAGCAGATTATGCGGTCGACGGTGGGTATTCAGTGATGGGCCCTGAAGGATCACAGCCCGCTATTCCACGTTTAGCCGAATAGCACAGCGTTTTAAAAGCACATTTAGAAAATTATGGAGAAGATTATGCGCCGTATTGCAATTGTTGGAGCAGGACAGTCTGGTTTACAGCTTGGTTTGGGCTTACTAGATACAGGTTACGACGTGACAATGATCACCAACCGAACTGCCGATGAAATCCGTCAAGGTAAAGTCATGTCAAGCCAATGTATGTTTCATACCGCTTTACAAACCGAACGTGACTTAGGTTTAAATTTTTGGGAAGAACAATGTCCAGCAGTGGAAGGCATTGGGCTGGCTTTAGTTAATCCTGAAAATGGTGGTAAAGCATTTGAATGGAGTGCTCGTCTTGAGCGTTACGCTCAATCGGTCGATCAACGCGTCAAAATGCCATATTGGATGGAAGAGTTTGAACGCCGTGGCGGTCAATTGGTGATTCAAGATGTGGGTATTGAAGAGTTAGAACAACTCGCAAACGAATATGAACTCGTATTACTCGCTGCTGGTAAAGGTGAAGTCGTTAAACAATTTGAGCGTGATGATGCACGTAGTGTTTTTGATAACCCTCAACGTGCTTTGGCATTGGCCTATGTCAAAAACATGAAGCCAATTTCTCCATATTCTCGTGTGACTTTTAATATTATTCCAGAAGTGGGCGAGTACTTTTCATTTCCAGCACTTACCGTGAATGGTCCTTGCGACATCATGGTTTTTGAAGGTATTCCAAACGGACCAATGGACTGCTGGCAAGATGTCAAAACACCTGAACAGCACCTGCAATGCAGTTTGGACTTACTCAAGAAATTTGTGCCTTGGGAATATGAACGTTGCACAAATGTTGAGTTGACCGATGCTGGCGGTTATTTGGCAGGACGTTTCCCACCGACCGTACGCAAACCAATTTTGACATTACCCTCTGGCAAGCAAATTTTTGGTATGGCAGATGCCTTAGTAGTGAATGACCCAATTACAGGTCAAGGCTCAAACAACGCTGCTAAGTGTAGCAAGATCTATTTCGATGCCATTTTAGCCAATGATAATCAAAGCTTTAGTGAACAATGGATGGTTCAAACTTTTGAACGTTATTGGGCTTATGCAGAAAAAGTGGTGGCTTGGACCAATAGCCTATTAGTACCACCGCAGCCACATGTTGTTGAACTATTAGCAGCTGCAAGCCAAAACCAAAGCATTGCTTCAATTATGGCCAATAACTTTGATGACCCGCGCTCTTTTGCCCCTTGGTGGTTTGATGCAAATCAGGCTCAAGCATTCTTAGCTTCAAAAACCACAGCAAAAGTGGCCTAAGGGCAAAACAGCAAAGGGAGAATTAAAAATGGACACAATTGAAACTTTAGCTTTACAAGCGATTAATGCTGAAAACCCAAGAGAAATTCGTAATTTACTTGGACAGTTCGCAACTGGGGTTACCGTGATTACAACCCGTGGTAAAGATGGCCGAAAAATAGGAATGACAGCAAATTCTTTTTCCTCATTGTCTTTAGATCCACCATTAATTTTGTGGAGCCTTTCAAAAACAGCGCCAAGTTTGTCTGATTTTGTAGAAGCTGAATATTTTGCTATCCACATGTTGGCACAAGAGCATCATCAACTTTCTGGACATTTTGCTCGAGGTGCCGAAGACAAATTTGCAGGCATTGCCCATCAACAATGCAATGCAGGCGTTCCAATTTTATCCGATGCACTCGCAACCTTGGTTTGCCGCAATGTAAATCAGTATGAAGGTGGAGATCACCTGATTTTTATTGGTCAGATTGAACAATATCAACAACGCCAAGGTGAACCTTTGGTATTCCACGCAGGAAAGTATCGGATTGCCGCAGAGCATCCAGAATTAGCACATTAATTCACCATAATCACGATCAATCCGGTCGTGATTTTTTTATAGGAAATAAGAAGATGAAAAGCACTTTAATTAAACATGGATTTTTAGCAGGGACATTGTTGGGTTTGCCGTTGGTTACACATGCCTATGATTTACCAACCGTAAACTTAGGTATGACCAGCTTTCTCGATGGCGGATTACCCGCAGGGCCCGGCTGGTATGCTCAAACCTACTTTCAAAATTACGATAGCAATAAACTGGTCGATGCCAATGGACAAAAATTAGGTTTACCTAAAACAGATTTAAATTATCAAGTACTGGTTGAGCAGATTAGTTATTTATCGAATGTCCGAGTAAAAGATAAAGCCAGTCTAGGCATAAATTTTCTGGTTCCTTTTGTCAGTAAAATGGACATGGATGATGGCTTGAATAATGCTGCCATTAAGGCCCAAAGTGGCTTTGGGGATATTATGATCGGACCTTTTATTCAGTTCGATCCAGTCATGGGGGCACAAGGGCCGAAGTTTGTACATCGTTTTGAGTTTCAGGTGAATTTACCTACTGGGGAATACGACCAGCAAAAAGATATTAATCCAAGTAATAACGCTGTTTCATTTGATCCTTATTGGGCTGCAACATATTGGTTTAACCCCAAATGGACAGCTTCAACGCGTATTCATTATCTCTATAACTTTAAAAATGATGACCCAAGCTATGCGTTTGCTGGAGCAAATGATATGCAGGCAGGACAAGCTCTTCATGCAAACTTTGCAACAGACTATGCCATTACCGAACAGTTCCGCTTAGGACTAAATGGCTATTGGCTAAAACAAGTCACAGATACTGAAGTTGATGGTGAAAAAGTAAAAGGCCGACGTGAACAAGTCTGGGCAATTGGCCCAGGTGCAATGTATAGCTTTTCTAAAAATGATCACCTTGTTGCAAATGCTTATTTTGAGCAAGATGCTGAAAACCGTCCAGAGGGCACACGACTACAAGTTCGCTATGTCCATCATTTTTAAATTATAAAAAAAGCCTTTTATATCAATCAATATAAAAGGCTTTTCTCTATTTGTTTTAAGAAAAAATTGAAGTAATTAAGCTTGAACCTTCACTGTGACCAGAACGGCGAGTAGACGAAGGTAACTCACCATAACGGCGTTTATATTCTTGTGAAAAACGACCTAAGTGGGTAAATCCCCATTTAAATGCAACGTCTGTGACCGATAGATTTTCATTATGCATGAGTTCTAAATGGGCTTGTTCAAAGCGTAATTCTTTTAAATAAGACATTGGGGTAGTCCCCAAATAATTTTTAAAGCCAGTAAATAGAGTTCTCACACTCACACCAGCATGTTCGGCCAAGATTTCTACATTGAGCGGCTCATGTAAATGTTCTTTAATATAGGCTTCTGTACGCTTCACGAAATAAGGAGAGATTGTTTTTTCTTTATACTGATCAATTTTATGTAATGCATTATTGGGTTGACCATAAATGAGTGCATTAAACAAATTTGACTCAAACTGTTTAAAGGCTAGAGGGTGATGGAGTGGATGTTGTTCGCATGCTAAAGCATCCATCAATGTTCTAACGAGTTGTAAAAAATAGGCTCCACTTTGTGTAGCAAAATCTAATTTGGGATCAAAAACGAGTAAGTTGTTTTCTGAATCGGCAATGTGCTGACGACAATGATAAGTAAAATCATCCTTTGAAACTTTTAGAATGAGCTGCGGGGAGTTAGCGTGCCAGCGCATACGTAAAGATTGCTGAGGGGAAATAAGAGAAGCAACTTGAGAATAAGAAATAAACTTTTGTGAACCAAACTCGATTTCTGCGTAGCCTTGAGTTGGAATTTGAATTAGGTAAAAGCTATCAAGGTGATCTGGTTCAATAATGACATCCGCACCATATTCCAAGCGACTAATAGACAATGCGCCTGTTTTAACATGGTGCATGGTTGCACTGAAATCTCGCTTCTGTTGAGAGATTTTAAGATCATGCGGTTTAAAAATTTGCCCAACATTTCGGCAGGTTTCACTTAAATCGTGATGATCAAACACCAAATTATGATTGGTAAAGATAGACTCATTTTGAAAATGACGTCCACTGAGTTCTGGGGAGTTGGCTTGGTTCATATATATCCCTTTTGGCTCACTCCTGTATTTACTTGTGTTGTAGAAGCTCTAAAACTTCACTGTGCAGCAAGTAAATACGGCACTTAAAAAATTAAGTTACTCGCAAATTACAATGAGATATAAGCAAAATACAGACCAATTTAACCGCTAATTAATGTGATTTCCTCAAATTTTTAATTCGGATCTAGTCCATTAATTTAATAAATTCGAGAAATAGAATAGAGGGATATAAAAGGCGCTATAAGTTAATCTCATCGTGATCTTATTCCTTAAGATCTATCAAATTTATAGCAAATCCGAGTGAACTGGTCAATTTATTTTGTCGGAATTTATTATTTTATGCTATTGAATATAAAGGTTTTTTAATTTTTTAAATAAAAATTCAATATACCCCTTACAGAGTATATTGAATCATTTCAGGTTTAGTGGTTTTTAAATTATTTGCACTTAAGCTATTTATATTTTCAACGTGATGTATTGCTCTGTAAAAACTTCTCGCTGTAGATCCGGTAGTTTTGCAGAGCTTGTTCATCTAACCAATTTTTTACGGCTTCAATCATTGGCGGTGGGCCACATAAATACATATCAAAAGCCTGTTCAGCCAGTTGATCTTTATTTAAATGCTCGTGAATATAACCCGCTTTACCTTGCCAAGTTTCCGTTGCCTTAGTCACAATCGGGTGATAGCTAAAGTTTGGAAGCTGTTCTGCGTAGGCATGTAAACGCTGTTGTTCACACAAATCGGTTTCACTATTTACGCCGTAATACAACTGAACTGCAGGTGAGTTTGGTTGATCAACCAAGTTATCAAGCATTCCCAAGAAAGCTGATAATCCTGTTCCACCAGCAACAAAAAACAATGGTCGCTGTACTTCGCGTAAATAGAAACTACCAAGTGGCGCTTCAATAAGTAGGGTTTGTCCAACCTGACAACGATCACGCAAGTAATTGCTCATAACACCATTTGGCAAAAGACGAATTAAGAATTGCAATTGATTGGTTGCGTTTGGTCTGTTTGCAAAAGAATAAGAACGCCAATCTTCAGTATCTGGAATTTGCAAACGAGCATATTGACCCGGCAAAAACTGAAGTTGCTCAGCATGACTGCTTGCATCAAGATGCAAAATTGCTGTTGTCTCAGAAACCAGCTCAACAGCGGTAACTTTTGTTTCAATTTTTAAGGTATCACCAGCATTACAAATAGCAGAATCATGATCGAAATAAAAAGCTGCATCCGATTTTACCCGTGTCTGGCAAGCTAACATTTTACGCTCGGCCAAATCACGTTCACTTAATGCATCTTCATCGACATATTCTTGTTCATAAATGCCTGTTTCACACTGTCCCTGACAGGTACCACAAACACCTTCACGGCAGTCGAGAGGCAGGTTAATTCCTTGGCGAACTGCTGCATCGAGCAACAATTCGTCGTTATTTACCGAAATGAAAAAGGTTTTGCCATCGGCAAAGTTAAGTGCAACTGAATGTCCCATTTTCATTCCCCTTAAACGTGATAGAAGTCTAAAACGGAATCAATTTTGTCATTAAGCAAAATGCTGTGCTGACGACGAATGCGGAAACCATCTGCTGTTTGACGTAAAAGATAAGTAGCGTGTCCGTAAAAACAGCCTTCTAGACCTTGACGGTTATACAGTGTTTGCCATGCAACTTTTGCTTCAATTAGGCCATCATCAAGTGTTTTAACTCGAATGTTATTCATGCTGTGTAACGTACGTGGTAATGGCGTTGCAGAAGCTGCTTTTCCTGTACGAATACGGAATACACGGTCTTCGAGTCCAGTGCGGTCTGCGTAATAAATATATGACAAGCCCTGATTTGGATCTTGAACATAGTTATGGTCATCAATCCACTGCGGAATATGATATTCACTATCTTCATCATAAAGTTCTAAATAGGCATCCCAGTCATAAGCATCACAAAGTTCTGCTTTTTTGTACAAAAACTGAGATACAGCAAAATATAGTTCTTGTGACATGGTTACACCTCATCCATTACGGCATTGTTTTCGAAAGTAATATCCTGCATTTTCAGCGCTTTCTTATTTAAGCCATCGAGCATTAGACGTTGCCAGTGTCCATGTTGATTTACATAGAGTCCTTCATGGGTAAACTCACGGCCAGTAATGACAGGTTGAATGCCTAAGTCTTGTGAGTTTTTGGTCGCTCCATATTCCCAAGACTGACAACCACGAGAAATATCGCTCCAACGTTCAAGTCGTGCCTGAAAACCTTTTTGTTGTTCACGGAATTCGACTAAATCGTCTGGTGTACCAAGGCCTGACACGTTAAAGAAGTCTTCAAACTGGCGAATACGGTTACGGCGCGCTTCAACAGATTCACCTTTAACACCAATACATTGACTGATGACTTCAGTTTTATTCCAAGCGACAGGGCGAACAATACGAAGCTGTGAACTAATTTGATCCATAAAGAATAGGCTAGGGTACAAGTTCAAGTTTCTTAAACGATGCATTGCCCACTCAGCATATTTGTCGCCATATTTTTCGACCATATATGGCATAACTGTGCTGTAGCCCGGACGAACAGTTGGATTCGGCATATCACTAAACAGCACACTATGACCATTTTTAAAACTAAACCAACCATCATCAGTTTCTGAGTCACCGGCGCCTAACTTGCTATAGTCAAGCGTATCGAGTTCTTCACCTTTTGATGCATTCACTTGCTGACGGTGTTGAACTGTAGAGACATAGTTATAGTGAACGGTACTTACATGGTAGCCATCTAGGCCATTTTCATTTTGTAGTTTCCAGTTACCTGCAAAGGTATAAGATGACTTGCCTTGTAATACTTCGAGTTCACCTGTTGGCGACTGATTAACCATTAAATCAAGGAACAGTTTTGCATCGCCCAAAAAGTCTTCTAGAGAATCTGTTGCTTGAGTATCAAGGCTGACAAATACAAAACCACGATAGCTAGCAATACGGCCTTGCTTTAAGCCACGGCTTGATTTATCAAAATCTTCGCAATATTCACTCGGTGCTTTTACTTTGACCAAGCGGCCATCTGACTTGTAGCACCACGCATGGAATGGACAAGTAAACGTAGACTGATTGCCTTTAGCAACGCGTGTTAATGTCGCGCCGCGGTGCTCACAAGCATTGACCATGGCGTGTAATTCGCCTTTACCATCACGGCTCACAATAATCGGTTGACGACCAATTTGAACTGTTAGGAAATCATGATTGTTTGGAATTTCACTTTCGTGACATGCATAAATCCAAACCTTTTCAAAAATAAGTTCCATTTCCAAGTCAAATAGTTCAGGCTCAGTAAACATATTACGTGCAATACGAAACACACCATCGTTAGGACGGAAGTCGATACATCCATCTACAAAATCATTCCATTGTTTTAAATTAGATGAGGTCATTTGCTCAATCCTATTCATTCAGCTTTTAACTGATTGAACCGCGATTAGGCCTTTACCTCTATCCGTTTTTTCCAGATCTTTATCCACTTTGTGCAGTTTTGATTTTTTAATAAAATTATTTTCAAGGGAGTGATGAGGATTCTAAATTTGTATGGTGTCTTAACTTGTTAAATTTCCCTATAATGTTAACGAGCATAAAATAAACTTTTGTGAACTAAGTCTATGAAAGAACAAAATTTAAAATTACAGATTAGAGTTCTTTTAGAGCAGAACATTGCGTTTGGTCCGGGTAAGGCAGACTTACTTGAAGCAATTGAGAAAACTGGTTCGATCTCACAAGCCGCAAAATCTATGAATATGAGCTACCGCCGTGCATGGCAGTTGGTCGATACCATGAATCAGTGCTTTGAAACGGCTTTAGTTGAAACTCAAACGGGTGGAACACATGGTGGTGGGGCAGCGGTCACAGCTTTAGGCCAGAAAGTCTTAGAACACTACCGACAAATGGAAGTGAATGCTCGGCAAGCTTTAGAGCGTGATTATCAAATTATGAGTAGCTATTTAAAATAGCTAAATTAAAAGACTTTGTAGTGACTGAATCTTTTAATTTGGTATAGCTTTTGCTTAATAAAAAGCACTGCTGCAATTTTCAGTTACACAGACAATGGCGTCTATTCTGTACTATCGTAAAAGATGGTCGGGGATAGGCGTTTTTTTATTGTGTATCTAAAAAAGTGGCTGGCATAAACGACTGATCTGTTAACAGATCTTTATGGTCATCGCTATGTGATTTTTGGCATGGTGATGACCATAAAACTAATCAAGCTATTAACCGACACTAAAGGAAAATAGGTTTTAAAAATAGAGTATCTAGATAGATAAACTTTCAGCATATTGCACCAAAATGAAGTTTAAAATGAGAAATGCACCATCTACCTGCATTTAGGTCCTCTAATATTTAACTGATTTCTGCTTTTCATCATCTACGTATATCGCTATATTCTAGGATATATATCGCTGTATAAATCGATAAAAAAAGGAAAAATAATGGCAAGTCCTGTACAGATAAAAAAAATCGTTATAGTCAGTTCAATCATAAGTCTTGGGTTATCAATCAGTCTCTCTGTAAAGGCTGAATCGGTTACTGTTTATGCAGCAGCAAGCTTGACTAACGCGATTAACGATTTAGAAAAAATTTACGAAAAACAGAATAAAGTAGAAGTTAAGACTTCATATGCAGGCTCATCAACCTTAGCTAAACAAATTGAAGCTGGAGCACCAGCTGATGTATTTATCTCTGCTGATACACAGTGGATGGATTATCTGCAAAATAAAAAATTAGTTGCAGCAAATGACCGTATAAATTTATTAGGTAATCGATTAGTACTAATTACACCAAAAGGACAATCATTAAAGGTTAAATTGGATAAAACTACCGACCCAAATAAAGTGTTTACAGGAAAAATTTGTACAGGGGATACCAAAAGTGTGCCAGTAGGCAAATATGCTAAACAAGCTTTTACCAATTTAGGTTGGTGGAATCGTATTGAGCCAAAATTAGTTGAAACAGAAGATGTGCGAGCTGCATTAAACTTTGTGGCACGTGGTGAATGTCAGGTGGGCATTGTTTATGCAACAGATGCTGCCATTAGTAAAGACGTCACTGTGGTGGGCGTATTTCCAGAAAATACCCATTCGCCAATTATTTATCCTGTAGGGATGGTTAAAAAGAATCCGAGCTCAACAAAGTTCTATCAATTTTTACAAAGCAATCAAGCCAAAGCTGTCTTTAAAAAATATGGCTTTAGCGTGTTGGCTCAAGCAAAACCATGATGTTTTCTTTAACCCCAGAAGAGCTCAGCGTTCTTCAACTCTCTTGTAAGGTTGCAGCAAGTTGCCTGATTATCAGCCTTATTCCTGCAATTTGTGTGGGATGGTTTTTGGCACGTAAAGAGTTCTGGGGTAAGTCATTCATTGAAACATTGGTCTTTTTACCATTGGTACTGCCCCCGGTTGTGCCGGGTTATTTGCTATTACAAGTCTTTGGAAACCGCGGCATTATTGGGCAATACTTAGCACCTTTAGGATTAGAGTTCGCATTTAACTGGAAAGGGGCAGTTCTTGCCTCAGCAGTGATGGGTTTTCCACTTTTAGTGCAATCAATTCGACTCGCAATTGAGCTGGTCGATCAACGTTTAGAAATGGCAGCAAAGACATTAGGTGCTTCATCTTTAGGGGCATTTTTTCATGTCACTTTACCACTCGCTAGTAGTGGTATTTTAATTGGTGCCATTTTATGTTTTTGTCGTAGTTTAGGTGAGTTTGGCGCCACCATTACTTTTGTTGGCAATATCTCTGATGAAACAAGAACCTTACCTCTGGCCATGTATAGCCTGATGCAACAACCAGATACAGAGACTGCGATTCAAAGGCTGATTGTCTTATCTTTAAGCGTAGCATTTTTAGCGCTATGGTTTGCACAGTGGTTTCATCGTTATCAAAAAAAGCGGTTAGGGCGGTAGAGTTATGTTGATTGATTGCCGTTTTCAGCTACAAATGGGTCAATTTCTTATTGAACCTAGTTTCCAGTCAGATGCTTCTGTTATTGGCTTATTTGGTGCCTCTGGTTCTGGTAAAACTTCAATATTACATGCCATTGCTGGCCTGAACACTCCGCGCAGTGGACTCATTAAAATACAGGATCAAACATGGTTTGATTTCGATCAAAAAATTAATTTGAGCACGCAAAAACGCCATGTTGGACTGGTTTTTCAAGATGCTCAGCTTTTTCCTCATAAAACTGTAAAGCAAAACTTATTATTTGGTCTTAAACATCTTGCACACCAAGAACGTCATTTTGAGGCTGATTACATTATTGAGTTATTAAAGTTAGGGCACTTATTACAACGTATGCCAATCAAACTTTCAGGAGGGGAAAAACAGCGCGTGGCACTGGGTCGAGCATTGTTATATTCACCTAAGCTGTTATTACTTGATGAACCTTTATCAGCATTAGATGCCGCGCATAAAGCTGAAATTATTCCTTTTTTTCAAAAAGTAAAACAGGAAATAAAAATTCCGATGATTTATGTGAGTCATGATATTCAAGAGATTAAACAACTGACCGAAACAATGTGGATTTTATAATTTTTCATATTTCACACATTATTTCAGTCTTGTCGATTTATAGTTGTTAGCTAGCCCATAAACTGCCAGTTGGAGCAGCTTTCAAGCGATCTTGGGCTTGTTGATAAAAACGCCAGAAAGCAAAAGCAAAAATGACAGCCAAGAAATCTACCAGCAAAATTTCTCCACCATGAACCCATAAACCACTTTGAGGAATGAAGTAGGCTAAAAGGGATGTAAGCGGAATCGCAAATAACACCAAAACCAAGGTTAACAGCAGTTGTGGTAAAGCTTTTGCATAGCCAATGATAAAGGTATAAGCCAAGGTCAGTAGGAAAATCGCATAATAACCATACATAAAGAGGTGATTCATGCTTTCAATATTGAGTGCTGCAAAGAGCCAACGACTGACCAACATGGTGCCCACTACAGCTAAAACACATCCTAAGCACGCACCAATGGTTAAGTTCGCAAGGAACACAACATCTTTACGCTGCACGGGAACAGGATCTTCAGCACGCTTTTGCTTACGTGCACGAGTTTCAACCCAAAGAATGTTGCCTGTATAAAATAAGAAAGCTCCGCCAATACCTAAAACAAAATAGATCCAACGTACGCCTGTGCCACCAAAACTCCCAAAATGTAGGCTAAACATAGCATTGATTAACTTATTACCAGCATCAGTCTGTGTGTTAATGCCTTTATGATTAAAGTGCTCAACCGCGTACGGATTCATACGCATAAAGTCTTGATTCGCACCGCGCAACATCTGATCTGAACTATAGAGGGCAATTCGTGCATTGGCTTTTTCGGGTTTATCTAAGCCACTGAACTGGATATAGTCAACTGAATATTCAGGTGCTACTTTTTTAGCTTGAGCTAATATTTGCTGCACATCAATCTGTGTTTGTTTAGGCTGAATAAGTGCAGGCGGAGAACGTTGAAAAACAGGCTGTCCTTTGAGTGCAAGTTGTCCAATCGCATCATAAAAAAAGTCATGAAAAGCAAAGACAATCACGCTAATACTAATAATGATGTGGAAAGGTAGGCTGGTAATTCCGATTACGTTATGCGCATCTAACCAAAAGCGCTTTTTATTCTTACCAGGGCGAATAACAAAGTAATCTTTCACTAATGTTGGTAAAAGTATAATTACGCCCGAAAGCAAAGCAAGAAAATATAAAATTGAAACCACACCCATCACATAGAGACCCAATCCGTGGTGGCCTGCCATGCCCGGTATGCCTGCTGTTTCATGTAACTGTTCGACGAGCCAACCTGCTTTAGATAAGTTTTCTTGAGCAACGATTAACTGGTCTTTTTCATCTAAGCTAGCCATCCACGTGGACTGAGCAGCATTAAAGCCATCTCCACGTTCATGTTCACTCCACGTAATGGGCGCATAGTGAAATTCATTCGACGATAAATTCAGTGTGAAGTTCTTTTGTGCAGCAGGATAGGCAGCCTGTACTTTCTGAATAAGCTCATTATATTGGTCGGGTGAGACTTTAGGTAAAACTTGCTGCGTTGGCGTAGCCCACTTACTAATATGGTGCTGAAACATGCTGAGGCCGCCAGCAAAAAAGCAGATAAAAAGCAAAATCCCTGCACATACACCCACCCAAGTATGCATGCTTTTTGCAAGTTTCATGATATCCGAACGTACTTTCATTGTTTAACCCCGAATTAGAAACACACAGCTATAAGCCAGTACGTTGGCAACAAATAAATAAACTATTGCTTGTCTTCCTGTCACAAAGAAATAGGTGCCAAACATAATTGGCATCCAAACCCAAGGAACACTCCACATGCCTAATTGGGCTAAAAGATCCATCGAAATGTAAGGCTGACCCAATAAAACAATCAGGTTGCCAAAAGCAATGGCAAGGCTTAACCCTAGAACACCACCAGCAAAGGTTTTACTCCACCAGTCTGGCTGAATAGGAGACTGAATTTTAGCTTTCATGAAACCAGTTTCCGTTTAAAAAGCGCCATAAAAGGAAGGAACGACCATGCAAAAATGATAAGCATGAACCAACAAAAAGCAGCAACAACTTTGGGTAAGCTGGCAAAGAGTGCAATTAATCCAATGATTAAAAACAACAGGCCTAAATACTTAAAGAGAGTAGGAAGATGTTGAGATAACAGGTTTTGGTTGCTATGACTACAATAGACACTGACCGCTCCCAACAGGGTCAAAAAAAGTCCTATAAGTTTCATGATCAATATTTTTAAATAAATTAAGGGGAAAATTTATCCAATAGTATAAGTAAATAATAATTATTATCAAATGATAAATATAATTATTTATTGGTGTGTTGCCGTGCGATAAGATAGGAGATAATTCGTTAAAAATTCTTTATTTGATGTCAAATACTGTAAGTGATTATTTATATATTCCTGAGTATCTTTGTGGCTTGATTTTCGAAATTTCTAAACCAATTTTATTTAAAATGCCGTTCTATTGTTATGGTTTAGACTTATCAAAAACACTGCATTTACATATAGATCAGCAATTAGAGCATCCCCAAAAAATTGTTCAAGCCCATCCTAAACGCCAACATGAATATTTATGTGGAAGGATATTGGCTCAAGCTGTTTTAAAACATCATTTAGATTTAGATCAACCGCTAACATCTATGCACGAACATTTGCCTGTCTGGCCACCCCATGTTTTGGGTAGTATTAGTCATTCACAAAATAAGTTGATCGTTGCGCTATCCGACAAAGCCGGTTATTTAGGAATTGATATTGAGTACTGGGTAAGCTCTGAATTTGCTCAAGAGAGTGCACATCTTATTTTAACGCCTTCTGAATTTGAACTTTGGAAGATTAAAGCCTCTGAGTTTTTTGATTTTTCTCAATTTGTAAGCTTAATCTTTTCTGTTAAAGAAAGCTTATATAAAGCTGTATATCCTATTGCTAAACAATACATCGATTTTTTAGAAGCTTCTGTAGTGGATATTGATTTTGAAAACCAAAAATTATTTTTAGTTTTTACATCAGAAATACGAAATCGGCATCAACTCTTAGAACATTATCAAGGCGGCTGGAAAGTGGAACAAGACTGTATTTTGACTTGGGTTTTTAAAGCGAATATATCTGCTTGAAAAAAAAGAAGGCAACGAATTGCCTTCTTTTAAATTATGGCTTAATTTTCTTGTAATTTAGGATCTTGGAATCCTGTTTCACGCATATCTTGAGAATTGAATAAGAACATAAATCCTACCGCAAAACTTAATATGCCGAAGAAGAGAATGCTTCCTGATATTGGTAAAAACCGCGTTAAAAGTCCTAAAGTTGTGGTGGCAATAGAATCTCCCAATGCATCTTGAGCAAGCCAGATTGCATTAATACGTCCTAAATATTCATCAGGCGTATGTCCTTGCACAATGCTGTATTGAAGCAAGTTGGCAATCGACATCAAATATCCGAAAACACATAAAATTGGCAAAGTCACGATTAACCATGGTGAAAGCCCAATCATAATCATGCAGCTAAAGACACCTAAACAAGTGTAGAGCATGACTAAGCCTGGTCGCAGTAACCGTGTTGTCCAGCCACTGAGTAAGGCACCTAGGGTTGAACCTAAAGGTACGGCTGAATACATAAGACCGAGCTCAAATGCACCGCCGTGAAAGATTTCATCTGCCATTTGCGGAAAAATAATGCGAATAGCACTGCTAAAACTAAGCAATGTTCCAATTAAAATCGTACTGCCAACCACTTTGTTTTTAAAAACGAATTTAAACCCTTGAGCTAATTGGCGAAGGGGACTTTCATCATTAGCTGCATGTTGTGGCTTAAGAGCAGGTAGCCCCATCAATAAAAACACGGTGAGTAAGGTGCCCACCGTTGAGACCCAATACACGGTTACAACGCCACTGAACGCAATTAAAATACCGCCGATTGCTGGTGAAATAACGGTAGCAAGTCGTACGGATACCATACTAATTGCACGGGCTTGTACGATATTTTCACGTCCTACAATCACGGGCATAATCGCCATCATGGCAGTCACACCCAAAGCACCAAAAAAGCCATCCCACGCTGAAAGGAAATAAATAGCATAGAGTGAAGGTTGCTCAAACATGGCATTGATCGCAAGCCCCGCAAAACCTAAACCACAAACACTACGAGCCAATAAAATCAGCCATTTTCGATCTTTGCGATCTGATAGTAAACCGCCCAGTAGCAAACCAATAAACATCGCTATGCCTTCAAAGGCCATTGCAACAGCAACATTTAACGAACTACCAGTTAAGTCATAGACTTGTTTGGGAATGGCAACCACGAGCATGCCAATAGTTAGTAATGATAGCGTGCGGGCAATAAATACATGTCGAAAATGAGCATTACGTTTTAAAAGACTGAAATCGGTCAGTATTGATTTAAAACTCATGGCATTTGCTCCTCTAAACCGCGCGCCTGACAAATCATGCGGTTTAAAATCGGGCCAAGTGTTTCAAGCTGCTGCGGAGACAAGATGTTGGTATGGTCCGCTTCACTTAGTCGAACAATATTGAGTTTTTTAACTAAAGGAGACCATTGTTGTTCTGGTTGGATATATGGAAGTAAATCTTTTTCAGCAACAACTAAATGTAGTTCACCTTCAAAATTCGGCATTTTATAAGGTTTTAGCAAACGTACTGCATCGCGATAGTTTGCAAAAATATCCTCTTTTAAACGGCGAGTTTCTTCGTTTAGCGCCGTGTCTGCATCGGCCAGAATATCATTGAAGAATTGAAGCTGTTCTTGTTCAGCTTCTGCATTCATTTCCTCTACAGATAAATCTAACCACTGATGAATTTCAGCAGGGTAAGTGTCTAACAAACCCAGAAAATCAACCTGTTCACCTTGTTCAGTTAATTTCGCTGCAACCGCATAAGCTACAGTGCCGCCAAGTGAATAACCTAATAAGGTATAAGGTCCTGTTGGTTGTTGCTTACGAATAATCTCAAGTTGTTTTTCAACCAACTCATCCATATCAGTACTATTTGCCAATAGGCCCTCTGGTCGAGGTGACTGCAAACCGATAATAGGCAAATCAGAATGTAGATAACGATTCAGCACAGTATATTGCCATGCTGAACCAGAGCCGGGGAAGAAACAGAACAATGGATGCCCAGAGCCAGAACGGATTGGTAAAACAGGTTGCATACCAGTTTGTTCAACTTCTTCCAAACGTTCTTGTGTAAGAAGTAAAGCTGCTAAACGCTGAATAGTCACATGACTCATTAACTGACCAATTGGAATGGTCCGCTTAAATACTTTTCGGATTTCAATTGCAAGCTTCATGACCAAAATGGAATGTCCACCAATGGCAAAGAAATCTTCGTTCACACCAATATTTTGTTCTGTATTTAAAACTTGTTGGAAAATACGTGTCAGTTCATGTTCAAAGCCAGTTGTGGCGTACTGTTTTTCTGTGTTTGAAGTATCAAGTTGTGGTCGCGGTAGTGCTTTACGATCTAGCTTACCATTATGACTTAATGGGAATTTCTCAACTAATACATAGTGGGTAGGCACCATATATGTAGGAAGCTGTTTAGCTAAGCGTTTTTTTAATTGATCAATGTCAACAGATGTCGCTGTTTGCAAATAAGCAACTAGTTGAACGTCTGCTTTATTTTGCTCAGAAACAATAGGGTGGACAATCACATCATCGAACCCACTGGCTAAACGCAGCTGTTGCTCAATTTCACCCAGCTCAATCCGTTGACCCCGTATTTTTAGCTGATCATCTGCACGGCCTATATATTGAATACTGCCGTTTGCATGCCAACGGGCAATATCACCAGTGCGGTACATGCGTTGACCTGCTGCGAATGGATTTGCCACAAAACGTGTTGCCGTTAAGTCCGCTCGATGTAAATAACCCATTGCCAATTGATGACCTGCTAAATAAAGCTCACCGTCTACTCCAACAGGAACAGGGCGTAAGTATTGATCTAAAATATAAAGCTGGGTATTCCAGACTGGATATCCAATTGCAACGCTACTTTCTTTTGGATGTAGTCCCAGTGTTGCATCCATATAACTCACATCTACCGCAGCTTCCGTTGGGCCATATAAGTTATGTAGCTCACAGCTAAAGTGCTCAGTAAATGATTTTGCTAAAGCCGTTGGTAATGCCTCACCACTACAGAACACTCGGCGAATTGGCAAACTTTGACGCTGAGCAGATGATAAAATTTCGGTAGCAGCATTTTCAAAAACAGCCAACATTGATGGTACAAAATGTAATGTTGTTACCTGATATTTTTGAATGAGGCTTAATAATGCCAATGGATCACGATGTGCATCCACAGGTGCCATCACTAGTCGTGCACCTACTAAATATGACCAGAAAAATTCCCATACAGAAACGTCAAAAGTACATGGCGTTTTTTGCAAAATCGTATCGGCTGCTGAGAGTGGATACTCTGATTGCATCCATAAAATACGGTTCACAATGGCTTGGTGAGAAACCATGACACCTTTTGGCTGACCTGTTGTACCTGAGGTATAAATTAAATAGGAAGGATGTTGTGGGGTAATGACTGTAGTTTTATAGCTGCTTAAATCAACTTTTGTTTCATCAAACAATTGATCGAAAGCAAAGGTGGCTATTGATGGATGGGCAATAGCAGCTAGATCTTTTTGTTCACCAATCAAAATTTTAGATTTGGCATCTTGCAACATAAACTTGATACGTTCAGTGGGGTGTTGCAAATCAAGTGGCAAATAAGCTGCACCTGCTTCAATCACCGCTAAAATAGCAATACTCAGTTTGACCGATCTTGGTAGAGCAATGGCAACAATATCTCCGGCCTGTACACCTGCAAGTTGTAGTTGCTGTGCTAAAGCACAAACTTGTAATCGGACTTCACTAAAACTGCGCTGTTGAGTTTCATCACATAACGCCGTTTGTTCAGGAGTAATTCGAGCTTGCTCTCTGAGTAACTGCTGTAATGTTGTTGGGCGAACATAATATTGAGTTTGATTCGTTCTTTGGATTAAATCGCGTTCTTCAGCCAATTGTAAGCGATAGTGACCTAGAGAAGTCTCTGGTTCATTTAATGCAATTTCAATAAATTGAACCATTCGCTCTAGGAAATGTTCAGGCTGATCAATTACACCACGTTGCTCGAGTAGTAATTCAATTTGATGATCAGGAATGACTAACAAAGCAAGCGGATAATGGCTATAACCGCGATTTGTGAGCTTAGAAATAGCCGCATCGCCAAGTTTTTGTTGTAAATATTGGTTATCTGGATAGTTTTCTACGACTAACAAACTATCGAAAAGATTACCTTGCTCCATTAATTGCTGAATTGCGCCTAGCCCTAAACCATCGTGTTCTAAATGTTCAACATGCAATTGCTGTAACTGAGCTAATTGTTCCCAAAGTGTTTGCTGCATGTTCAACTGTACGCGTACTGGAATCGTATTTAAAAACAATCCAATCTGCTGCTCTAAGCAGTTGATTGGCGCTGAACGCCCAGAAACAGGGGTACCAAACACAATATCTTCACGGTGAGCATAAATATTTAAAGTCATTGCCCAAATCATTTGCATGAAGACATTGAGCGTGATGCCTTGTTGGCGTAATTTGTGTTGAAGTTTCGCACCCAACTCAGCACTTAAACGATATGAAGTTTCCTGTACAGCTTGCTGTGGTTGATTAAATAAAATAAGTGGCTGTAAATCAGCTAAATCACGTTGCCATATTACTTTTGACGTTTCATGGTCACGTCCAGATAAGGCTTTAATCACCGTTTCATAGCTATGTTTAAGCACTGGCAGTTGTTGGTTAGTTTGCTGATAGGCTTTAATAAAGTCTTGTAAGAACAGTGGAGTTGACCAGCCATCTGTTAACAGATGATGCACCATAATCAATAGTTCTGATTGTTCAGGAGCATGTTGAATTAAAGTTGCCCGAATCAGACCATAGGGTTGATCGAGGTGAATCGGTTGTTGTAATACCTCTTGAATGGTTTGCTCAAGCAGATCGGGAGTGACCGAACAAAACTGAACTGGCCAAGCTTGAGTAGGGTGTAATGAATAGATAAAAACAGGTTCTTCAGCTAATTCGCTATCAAAATGTCCACCTAATTGAGGATGACGTTTTAATACGGTAATCAGCGCTTGCTGCAAACGTACTGGATCAATGTCTCCATTTAAGCTAAGACGAGTAAAGGCATTATAATTCGATTTATTTTCTACTTGAGATAAGAACAGCATGCCTTTTTGCAAAGGAAGCAAAGGCAGAATCGTACTGTTTTTTCCATATTTTTCTTGAACCTTTTGTATTAGATCCGCTGAAAATAATGGTCTTGAAACGGCCGCTTGTTGTTCATCTAAACGGGTGAGTTGCGGTGCCATAGCAGCCACTGTTTTAAATTGGAATACATGACTTGGTCTTAAGTCGTAACCATGTTGGCGTAATTGAGTACACACCATGATGGCAGAAATACTATCGCCACCTGTCATAAAGAAGTCGTCGTCAATTCCAATTGCGTCAAGCTTAAGAACAGATGCAGTAATTTGACATAAAAGCTTCTGTTCTGGTGTTTCTGCCATACGACTATGACTGCGAACCTTCGGGCGCGGTAGGGCTTTTTTATCAACCTTACCACTTACATTTCGGGGAAATTCAGCCATGACTGTGAGGGCTGAAGGCACCATATATTCAGGTAAATTTTGACGTAACTGACTTAAATACTGCTGACTTAATTGCTCACTTATTTTTTCATCAAGCTCAATGTCTTTGACCACACAGTAACCGAGCAAACGGTGGCTGTTATTAATTGGCTCTGCAATGACGACAACACTTTCAATATTTGGTAAAACGGAAAGCGCATTTTCTACTTCACCAATTTCAACCCGATAACCACGAATTTTAATCTGGTCATCACAGCGCCCCATAAACTCAAGCTTGCCAGCCGTATTCCAACGCACCAAATCACCCGTACGATACATGCGCTGTCCATGTTCAAATGGATTGGCAACAAAACGAGCAGCACTCAAGTCAGCACGACCTAAATAACCATTAGCAATACCAAAGCCAGAAATATAAAGCTCACCAATCACACCAGTGGCACATCGCTGTAAATGTCGATCAAGCACATAGGCCTGTGTATTACCAATAGGGTTACCAATCACTGGACGTGATGTGTGTTTTAATTCTGCTCGGAAAGTATCAACCGTATATTCTGTTGGGCCATATAAGTTATGTGCAAAAAGCTCTGGCTGAGCATTAAGCTGTTGCCATAAAGCTAAAGGCGCAGCTTCACCACCAATTAAAATCAGGCTTGGGTGATGCTTACCATCCGCAAATAAGCCATTGGTAATCATTTGTGCGCAAAAAGACGGTGGTAAATCTAATGTATCGATTTGTCGTTGTTGAATTTCCTGAACTAAGCCAAATGCATCGCGGCGCATGTTTTCATCAAAAATATGTAGCTCTTGCCCCCATAACATCCAGAAAACTTGCAACCAAGAAGAGTCAAATGAGAAAGAGTGAGTATGTGCTGCGCGTAATGGACGATCAGGAAAACGCTGCTCTATAGCATTAAGTACAGGCCAATAAATTGTAGGTTTATGCGATAAAATCAGGTTGAGTAGCGAACCATGTGTGTTCATAACACCTTTTGGACGCCCTGTACTGCCTGATGTAAAAATCACATAAGCCACATCCTGAAAATCGAAATTACGACTCTGGGTAGGAATATCACTCGTTTCTTGTTGTTGAATCTGCTTTTGAACATCAATATGGTCAAGATGTACTTGCTGAATATTTTGAGGCAATTGAGTTGAAAGAGCCTGCGTTGTAAGAACAAACAATGGATTGGCATCTTCACACATCATTTGCATACGATCGATTGGGTAATCTAAATCGAGTGGTAAGAAGCTTGCACCAGAATTTAACACCGATAGCATCACAACCACTGAATCGATAGAACGGGGAATAGCACCAGCAATAACTATGTGTTTCTTTGCACCATTTTTCTGTAAAAAACGGGTAAGTTGGTTCACCCGAATTGCAAGTTCAGAAAAACTAAGTTGTTGTAGATACGGACGTTCACCACTAATAATTGCAATACGTTCCGGATACTTGTGAACTTGTTCATAGAAGATATCTAGAACATTATTATATTGTTCAGGATGGTTAAAGCGAGGGCCTATGCCACTTTTTGTGAGCGCACTAAGTTCTTGTGGTGTAGTAATATTAAAACTGCTACATGGGGACTCTGGTTGTAATAAAGTCTGCTCTAATAGCAGTGTTATACGCTGACCATGCATGAGTAACTCATCTTGAGTATAACGCTGTGCATCCGCACGTAATTCGATAATGAGTTCATGATCTTGAACAATAAAAGAAAACTCAAAATCATCAATTGGTCCTGTTGAGATATGATGTGTTTTGATCTTTTCACCATCTAAAGTGAGATCTTGGTCAAAAGCTTTATAGTTTAAAATTGGACCATACATCCGTTCATGAATGTCGATACTGTTTAAATCTCTTAAAATTTGTTCAGCATCGTATTTTTGATGTGGTCGAACTTGTTGTAATTGTTTTTGAACATGTTGAGCCAAACTAACCCAACTGTCTTTTTCAGCCACATTAAACTTCACAGGCAGTACATTTACTGTCGGTAATGTTGAGCGAATCGCTTTTGAGCCTAAACGGCGCATAAATGGAATGCCATTAACCAATTCGGCTTTATCTGTCATTTTGTAAACATAATGTAATGACAATGACATCATCATGTCATTCAAAGCTAATTTAGATTGCGCAGCTAAGGTCTGAATCTGCTCTAAAATTCCTGTAGAAAAACGCAGCTGGTGCTTAACAAATTGGGCTGTTGTTTTCGAGGCTAAGTGGTGTGTACTTAAACTAATAGGACTAGGTAAATCTTCACAATATGCCTTCCAGAAAGCTTGGTCTATTTTAAATTGATGGCTATTTTCATAAGCCTGACGCTCTAAGATGACATCATTAACATCAATAAAAGGTGAAGAACTAAGGTCTTTTCCAGCTTGTAATTGTTGATATAACTCAACTATTCGTTTTGTGAGGTTAATCATGCTAAAACCATCAAGCATGATGTGATGATAGCGTTGATACCAATACACTTTGTCATGCGTAGTAAATAGCACCTGACGGAACAGTTGAGATTCACCAGCTTTAAGTGATTTAGCGTATTCGCGGTCAGATGGCATCCAATCCCATAACCGTTGCTGAGCTTTTTGCGGGGTTAAATGGCAAAAATCAAATTCTTCGATTCGAATCTGGACTTGCTTATTAAGCTCAATAAATGGTTCTGCCGGATCTGATGAATATGAAGCAATCACTGTGTCAGCTTCATTTAAACCCATTTGAATTGCTTGCTTAAATATTGAAATATCAATAGATTTTGGTAACTCTAAGCAGTGTGCAATCGTATATAAATCTTCAATAGAACTTAAATGATCGGCAAGAAAAATACCGAGTTGGGTAGAGGCCAATTCAAAACGAGCTGGTTGTGAAATATCGGAAGTAAATTCATTATTTAATGCCTGATTCATGACAATACTCCTTTACGCTTGCTGAAAGGGGTTAATCGCAACCCAGTGCTTTTCTACATACGCAATACACGAAGCCCGTGTATCTGGACCATGTTGAACGTCCCAACCTGATGGCACCTGATGTTGGGCCGGCCATAAACTGAATTCACCTTGCTGATTTTTTAAAACCTGAAAAGACAAACTTTCATTATCGAAAGGATTAATATAGTTTTCCTGTAAGTTGCTCATGATATTGTTATCCTTGATGAAACAAATGGTTATAGTGAAAGAATTTTTTGCAATGCCTTAAGCAAGTCTGCACGCCAGTTCACCGCATCGTGGCCGCCTGAAAAAGTTCGAAAACTCACTTGATTGAATGATTGCAATTGTTGATAAAGCTGGTGGGCATCGTCCCGCATATCGGTTTCATACGTGCCTGCACTGATATAAATTTGAGTTGTTTTTGGTAATGGATGAGATAAATTTAGTAGTTCTAAAAAGTTACCTGTATGGTTTCGTCCCAAGGCGCTGTTAGAAAAATCTGACCACCAATAAGAGCCAGACTGCAAAATCAGCGATGTAAAAACTTTTGGGAAAAGCAGTGCGCTATGCAAAGCGCATAAACCACCTAAACTTTGACCGCATAAGGTAATGTTCGTTGTTGAAATAAATGAATATTGTTCTAAAAGAATTTCTAATAATTCGCTTACAAGCGCCTGACTAAATACATCATGGCAACCATAATCTTGTCGACGCTGTTGACTATTTAAACTATGGATAAATACGTATGCAGCTGGACGGAGTTTTTTTAAATCAGTTAAATCTCGAATTTCGGAAAGAATCGAAAGCTCTCGACTCCAGACTTGGCCATCAAGAAAAATAACGAGTGGTAATGTTTTTTGAACTGCCTGACCACTAATAAAAACATCAACTAAATAGTCTTGTTGACATAACAAGCTTGACCACTGAAATGTCTTTGTAATAGGGCAAAGGGTGGTGGGTAATTGTTTTGTCTTTTCGAGTTGAACTTGGTTGATGTAACGAGCCAAGTGTCCGCTATAAAACTGGTGATGACTTAATGAATCAATCTGAGCATTCAGTTTAAGCTGGGTTTGCCACCATGAGCGTCGCGTTGCCGCACAGTTTGTTTGTGGTGCTTCCTCACTCGCTGTAACTACAACATAACTACCAGCCCAAGCTACAGGGAGTTCCATTTCAAAAAAGTACACATCTGTCCCAGCTATATGGCTAAAACGATTCCACTTTTGATAGATAGATGGGCTTTGTGAATAGACATCGATATAAACGAAGCAACACTCTTCGTGCTTGGGCTTGCGCCAAACAAAAGTGCAAGAAGTTTTATTATTTGTTTGCACAGTAACAAGGGGATTACCTAATTTTTTAACGGTATTCCACCAAGTTTCGCATCCAACATTTGATTGTTGAAATAGTGGATGTAAAGGAAGAGAAAATGGCTTCATTTTGAGTCCATCTCGACAAGAAAGCGCGGTCAAATTATCAGAATGATTATCATTAGTAAATGGAAACAATTATCATTATAATCAATAAAAAAAGATGGGTTTTATTAAAATTAATTAAAAACAATAATTTAGGTTGAGAATGTGGTTAATAAATAACTTAATTTAGATTGTAATCTTATGTTTGATATTTATCGCTCTTGATAATAATGATAATTATTTGCAATTATGTTGCGCAATTTAGTGATCAAATCAGACGGGAGTAAGAACATGAGCTCTACCATCGTAGTCACAGGTGCTGCAAGAGGTATCGGAGCTGCTATTGCAAAGCAATTATTGCAACAAGGGTATCAAGTGATCGGTATTGATCAGCAGGAAAACCCAGAACAATGGGAAATCAGCAAAAACCTGACATCAGATGAATGTTTAGGTTGGCAAGGCATTTCACAGGACATTACACAGCAACAAGCCACTCAAAAGCTTATTGCCGATCTTTTAGAAAAGCACAACATTACAGGTTTAGTGAACGCCGCAGGTGTCTTGATTATGCGTTCTATGCTTGAAGCAAAAACAGAAGACTGGGAAACACTTTTTGCGGTAAATGTCATGGCTCCTATTGCGATTAGTCAACAACTGGCCAAACATTTTTGCGAGAAAAAACAGGGAAGTATTGTCACGATTAGCTCAAATAGTTCACGTATGCCACGGATACAACTTGGCATGTATGCAACTAGTAAAGCTGCGCTCAGCCACTACTGTCGTAATCTTGCGCTTGAAATCGCACCGCATCAGGTACGGCTCAATATTGTTTCACCAGGCTCAACTTTAACTCAAATGCAGCAACAGTTGTGGACGGACAATGCGCCGCCGCCAGCGGTAATTGATGGCGATTTAAGCCAATACCGGACAGGCATTCCTCTACGAAAATTAGCCCAGCCTGAAGACATTGCAAATACGGTTAGCTTTTTACTTTCCGATCAGGCAGCACAAATTACCATGCAAGAAATTGTGGTTGATGGGGGAGCCACTTTAGGCGTTTAAACACTCATTCATTACAACAAAATAACGGTATAAGGAGTCACGAGATGTCGGCACAGCATCCGTATTTTATCCAACGAGAAAATTTTACTGAAAGCCACGTTGCACTTGCTCAAGAGGTTCTAAAGTGTGGACATGATGCTGGTTTTATTTTTACCACGCCAGAATACACAATCAATAGTCATGAGAAATTACAAGATATTCAGGTCGCTGAAAATAGCCTCTTAAAAGACTGGCTACAAGAAGCTCGAATTCAACTACAGCAGGCGATTACCGACGGTTATAAAGACGTCAAGATTATGGGCGGACTGCCGTTTTGCTCGGCAGCAGATGTCAATTTAATGCTCATGCAAAATGCAAAAATATGTCAGAAGGTCCTCTATGCACAATCTGATATAGATCTTAGTTCTTTAAGATTAAACAAGGCTGATTACTTCCCATTAGGTGAACATTATCAGCAGCAAGTTGAATATCTAGTTCAGCAAATGCAGGCAAAAAAACTGGATAAAGCCGTTCTAGCCCGCATTTTACAACTTGAATTTGAACAAAATATTCCAGTCTCAGACTTATTTTATAATTTAGCGAAGCATAATCCTGAAGGTTATAACTATGCAGTCGCAAGGCATCCTCAAAGTGAAGGTTGGTTTGTTGGTGCAAGTCCAGAACTATTAATTGCAAAGCAAAATACAAAAATCTGGAGTAAACCGGTTGCTGGCACATTGGCTTGTGATGACGATCCAACTATAGACCAAAACAATGCTAGAGCTTTACTTGCCTCACAAAAAGATCAGCATGAACATGCACTTGTGATTGAAATGATTGCAGATGAACTCACACCTTTTTGTAAGCAATTACATGTTCCTAAACAACCATCTCTCATTCGTACCAAACGTCTTTGGCATTTAGCATCGCACATTACTGGCGAGTTAAAACAAGCCGACACACATGTTTTTGATCTCATTGAACGTTTACATCCAACGCCCGCAATTTGTGGTGAACCGAGCTCAGTAGCCAAAGATTTAATTCAACAACTTGAACCGTTTAATCGTGAACTCTTTGCAGGAACCATGGGATGGGCAGATGAGCAAGGTAATGGTGAATGGTCGGTGACTGTCCGTTGTGCCCGAATTTATCAAAATATTGCCCGTTTATTTGCTGGTGCAGGCATTGTGGAGGCTTCTCGTCCGCAAGCTGAACATGCTGAAACTGCCGCTAAATTTCGTACTGTGCTGGACGGATTCCAGATTTCACCAAACCAATTGCCAATTCAGGGATCAAACACATGACAACACAGGTTTATCTAAATGGTGCTGTGCCATATCCAGCAGAGTTCGCTGAGATTTACCGTAAAAAGGGTTATTGGCTTGGACAAAACTTGAGTGATTTCTTACATGAAAGTGCTCAAAAATACCCGAAAAATATTGCAATCTATGATGGTGACAAAGCCGTTAGTTACTCTGAGTTTGATTATTTAGTCGATTGCTGTACAAGCCATTTATATCAACATGGCTTACGTGCGGGTGACAAGGCAGTTATACAAATGCCGAACCACTATCAGTTTTACGTTTTATTTTTTGCACTTATTCGGCTTGGTGCACTACCTGTAATGTCTTTGCCTGCACATCGCTATGCTGAACTCAGCAGTTTTTTCAACCAAACTCAAGCAAAAGCTTATTTCTGTGCTGATTTTGGTGCACAAAAATTTGACTACCGAGAGCTTGCCGAAAAGCTTAAGCAAACAGCTTCTTGCTTACGACATGTATTTGTACTTGGAAATGCCGATAAATTTGTAGCCATTCAAGACCTATTAAAAGAAACCAATACTTTGGATGAAGCCATCTCGCCGACTACGGCAGATCAGTTTGCTTTTTTACAACTTTCTGGTGGAAGTACTGGTGTTCCTAAACTAATTCCACGTACCCATGATGATTACCTATATAGCGTACGTGAGAGTGCGAAAATCTGTCAGTTAAACCAGTCATCACGTCTACTTATGGTTTTACCCGCGGCCCATAACTTTTCAATGAGCTCAGCTGGTTCTTTAGGTATTTTTTATGCAGGCGGAGCTGTTGTTTTAGGAACTGACGCAAGTCCTGACACGGCATTTCCCTTAATAAAAAAACATAGTGTTACTGATGCCTGCCTAGTTCCCGCATTAGTTCGACCTTGGATGGATAAAGCTGCAAAAGATCAAGACCCAATCTTATCGACATTGCGTTGCTTACAAGTTGGCGGAGCGCGATTACCTGATGCAGTTGCTTCACGTTTAATTGATGAGTTTAAGGTCAATCTGCAACAAGTCTTTGGAATGGCTGAAGGGCTTGTGAACTACACCCGTTTTGACATGACGAAAGAGCAAATCATCCATACACAAGGCTTAAAAATTTCTGAAGATGATGAAATTTTAGTGCTAGATGATAACGATCAACCAGTAGAAGCTGGGCAAGTGGGGCATTTGCTTACACGCGGTCCATATACCATTCGCGGTTATTACCAAGCACCAGAGCACAATGAGCGCTCTTTTACTCCTGATGGTTTTTATCGTACTGGCGATTTAGTTCGTATTCGTGAAGATGGCTGCATTGTTGTCGAAGGCCGTTCTAAAGAACAAATTAATCGTGCTGGGGAAAAGATTGCGACCGAAGAAGTTGAACAAGCGCTACTAACCCATCCGCAAATTCGTTTAGCGGCATTAGTTGCTATGCCAGATGAGGTCATGGGTGAAAAAAGCTGTGCCTTTGTTGCATGGCAATCTCAAAGCGATGATCCAAGTCCAATTCGTCTTGCGATGTCAGTACGCCAACACCTTAAAGACTATGGACTTGCGACCTACAAAATTCCAGATCGCGTGGAATTTATCGAGCAATTTCCATATACAGCCTTTGGAAAAATCGACAAAAAACGATTGCGTCAACAACTTGAAACTAAAACCAATGTTCTTGCTTAAAGATAAAAAAGGAAAAATTTGATGAGTATTCCAAAAATTGCCAGTTACAGCATGCCCCAAGCACACGAATTTACGGCGAATAAAACACATTGGCAGTTACATACCAATCGTGCTGTTTTATTAGTGCATGATATGCAGCAATATTTTTTAGACTTTTATGATCAGACCCAAGAACCAATTCCAGAATTGATTAAAAATACCAAAGAGCTGATTGAAACTGCACGCAAGTTTAATATCCCTGTGGTCTATACAGCCCAACCTGGTAACCAGACGCCAGAACATCGCCAGTTACTAACTGATTTCTGGGGAACTGGTCTAAAAGACGATCCGGAAATCACTCAAATTTTGCCGGAAATTACGCCTCAAAAAAATGATACTGTTTTAACAAAATGGCGATATAGCGCATTTAAATTTTCTCCACTCGAGCAACTCATGCGTGAGTCAAACCGCGATCAGCTCATCATTTGTGGTGTCTATGCACATATTGGTTGTCTCATGAGTGCAGCAGAAGCCTTTATGCTAAACATTCAACCGTTTTTATGTGGAGATGCACTTGCTGACTTTAGCCGTGAAGAGCACGATATGGCTTTGAAATATGCCAGTACACGTTGTGGGCAAGTCATGACAACTCAACAAGTCACTCGTGCGTGGGAACTTGAACAAGCCGCATCGCCGTTAACCCAAGAAGGTATTGTCTTGGCAGTGAGTGAACAGCTACAGATTCCTGTATCAGACATCCAGTTAAATGATGATTTACTCATGCTTGGGCTTGATTCAGTTCGCCTCATGACACTGGTAGGTAAATGGCAAGCTTATGGTGCACAGGTGAGCTTTGAAGATTTAGCCGAACAACCAACTCTAGAAGTGTGGATTGATAAGCTAGTCGCTTAAATTCAAAGAATAAAAAATGGCAGATTTAATATCTGCCATTTTTTTATTTTAACTTTTAAAAGGATGTATTGTCCTTTTTTATACGGCGGTTAAATTTCAAAGTTCGAGTAAACCTGAGTTTGCTGATAGACCACTGAAAACTTGGCACACTATTAATCATAACAAAGAAAAACACCGTAAATAGCGGTACAAGTAAAGTACCAAATACAACACTTCCAAATACGCTCATGCCAATTTCATAACGGCTAGCAGCGCCTGCACCTGTTGCAAAGATTAAAGGAATAACTCCCGCACCAAAAGCAAGGGAGGTCATCAAAATTGGGCGTAAACGCAACTTTAGCGCTTCACTTGCTGCGTCGATTTTACTTTTTCCTTGTTTGAGTGCTTGGGTCGCAAACTCCACAATTAGAATTGCATTTTTACAAGATAGGCCAATACCTGTTAACAGGGCAATTTGAAAATAAACATCATTAGGTAAGTTAAAGACCTTGGCAAAAATAATAGTGCCCGTAATTCCTAAAGGTAAACCTAATAAAATAATAAATGGGACTTTCCAGCTTTCATATAAGGCTGCCAAACATAAGAAAATAAATAAAATAGAAATGACATATAAAAAGATAGCCTGCCGATTAGACTGCTGCTCTTGTAACGAGAGGCCACTCCATGCAACGTCTACACCAGATTGTTTAGCAACCATATCCGTAAGTTCTTGCATGGCTTGTCCTGAACTAAAGCCCGGACTGATATTTGCTTCAAGTTGTATGGCAGCTAATCCCATAAATCGAGTTAAAGCTTCCGGTCCACCAGTCCACTGACTTTGAGCAAAATGGGCGAGGGAAAGCATTCCTCCTGTATTATTCCGCACATGCCAGTAAGCTAAGTCTTCGGGTTTAGAGCGAAATTCAGAGTCACCTTGCATAATAATTCTTTTAATTCGACCTCTTTCAACAAAATCACCAACATAGTTTCCACCCCAAGCAGTAGATAAAGTTGAACGTATCGCTTGTTGGTCAATTCCTAGCATTTTTGCCTTATTTTGATCGAGTTGAATAAATACTTCGGCTTTATCTTCACTCACAAGGGGACTTAGATTTTCAAAGGCTGAATAGTTCCGCGCCTCTTTTTCTAAGGCTTTATATTGTTTGATTAATTCATCGCGCCCTTGACCATTTACATCTCTAAGCCAAAGTTCCAAAGCATCAGACTGTCCTAAACCAGATACACTTGGTGGCATTCCTACCATCACTTTGGCTGGCAAGTTTTTTTGCAAATAAGTTTGAGCACGTTCACGAATAGCACTTGCCGTATTGGCTTCACCTTTACGCTCATTCCAATGTTTGAGCGAAACAAACGCCATGCCTAAATTTGGCCCACTTCCTGAAAAATTTTGCCCATTCACCACAAGTACGGTATTAATATTTTTGGCTTCATGTTCAAAAAAATAATTATTGACGAGCTTTCCAACTTCTTCGGTCTGGCTCATCGAAGCACTATTATGCAAACTATAGGGAACAGCGAGTAGTCCTTGATCTTCATTAGGAATAAAGCTTGTAGGCAAACCACGGTAAATTATAAATAAAATAACCGCTATGCCCACAACTAACAGACTGGAAAAAACTTTGAATTGAATTAGTCGAACGGATAAAAAACTAAAAGTTGATCTGACTTTTTGAAGAATCAGTTCAAGTGCTTGCCCCCATTTTGGTTTTTTATTGTGCTTTTTTAATAGAACTGCGCACATTGCTGGTGTAATGGTCATGGCTACAAATAGCGATAACAACATAGCTGCCGCTAAGGTAATAGAAAACTGACGGTAAATCATACCCGTCGAACCACTAAAAAAGGCCATTGGAATAAATACTGCGGTTAATACCAGTGTAATACCGACCAATGCACCGCTAATCTCTTGCATAGACATTAAACAAGCTTCACGCACGCTAAGCTGTTGTTCGTGCATAAGTCGTTCAACATTTTCGACCACTACAATCGTGTCATCCACCAGCAAACCAATCGCTAAAACTAGTGCAAATAGGGTAAGGGTGTTAATGCTCATTCCAAATAAATACAACACAACAAATGTGCCACTAATTACAATAGGAACCGTAATAGTTGGAATAAGAGTCGCACGCCAATTTTGTAAAAAGAGATACATCACAATAACAACAAGGACAATCGCTTCAAGCAAAGTGATAATGACTTGCTTAATTGACTCTTCAATAAAGGGGGTATTGTCTCTTGGATAGACAATTTTATATCCGGCTGGTAAGTGCTGACTAAGCTGAGCCATTTTTTCTTTAATAAGAGCAGAAGTCTCAATTGCATTGGCATCGGGGCTTAGAGAAATACCTAGGCCTGCCGATGGATAACCATTAAGCGTATTAATACTTTCATAATTTTCTGCACCTAATTCGACTCTTGCGACATCTTTTAAATAAACAAGGCTTCCATCAATATTTGCTTTAACCACCACCGATTTAAAATCATCTATTGTTTTTAAACGGGAACCTGCTTTTACTTTTGCATAAATATTCTGGTCAGAAGCGGAAGGCATTGCACCAATCGAACCAGCAGCAATTTGGGTATTATAATCCTCGAGCGCCTGTTCAATATCACTCGGCACAAGTTGGTAATTTCTAAGCTGATTTGGATTTAACCAAATTCGCATGGCATAACTCGAACCAAAAACATCAACCTCACCAATTCCTTGTAACTGGCTTAAAGGTTGTTCAAAGTGATTCACCATATAATCAGACAACTCAATATTGCTGGCTTTTCCTGTTTCATCATATAGCCCAACAATAAGCAGCATATCACCCGTGGTTTTCCATATGTTTACGCCTTGTCTTTGAACTTCCTCAGGCAAACGGTTTAACGCACCATTAATTCGGTTTTGTACTTGTAACTGTGCTTTATCAATATCTGTTCCAATTTTAAAGTGAATATCAATGCTACTCGTTCCCGATGATTCACTATAGGACGTAAAGTAAAGCAAATTATCCAGACCTTTGATTTGTTGTTCTAAAATTTGGGTCACGCTTTCTTCTACAGTGTCAGCAGCCGCACCACGGTAGTTTGCAACAACAGTGACACTGGGCGGAGCAAGGTTTGGATACCGTTCCACAGGCATTGCTAAAGTGGCAAAAAAACCAAAAATAAGAATAGTGATTGCAATGACAGAAACAAAGATAGGGTGATATATAAAAAATCGAGAGAGCATTGTTATGTCTACTTTAAGCTTGTTTTAAATAGGTTTTTAGGCACACGAATGTGTAATGGTAACGCTTTTTTACAGCATAAACAATAATGATTATCATTATATAACTAATAATTATTTTTATCTTGATCAGTAAAAGTCATGCGTATATGATGCTCGGCACATCATAAATGATAATAATTATCATGTGGTAATCATTATCCAAAACAAGGGCCGAGAAATGACGTTAACGAAAAAGGCGCTGGTGGTCGCCATCTCAACACTGCTTCCATTCGCCGTTCAAGCAAATACAGATAGTGAACAGCAGGGCAATAACGAACCAGTTCAAAAACTTAAAACTATTGTGGTTTCAGCAGCATTAAAAGAACAAGATGTTGATAAAGCACCCGCATCGATTAGTGTGATTACTAGCGAAGAGATTGAGCGTAGTGCAGCACTCAGTCTTGCTGATGTTTTACAAAAACAAGCTGGGGTTTATAACTACAATAGTGGGCAGGACAAAATTATTATTCGAGGGATGCAAGATACCTCTGGTAGTTACACACTCATCCTACTTAATGGAAAACGAACATCTTCCTTAGGAGCAATGTGGCGAGGCAATGACTTTGACTGGAGTTCTATTCCTTTAAATAGTATCGAACGTATTGAAGTGATTCGTGGGCCGATGTCATCTCTATATGGGTCTGATGCTATGGGTGGGGTAATCAATATCATTACCAAAAAAGCAGAAGATGGGCAGCTTCATGGTTCGATCTTTGGGCAATATAATCGAGCAGATCGTGGCAATGGTAAAGATCAATTTCGTTACGGGTTTAATCTCTTTGGTGGCTTAACAGATAATCTCAGTTTCTCTCTTGCTGGAGATTCTTATAACCGTGATGCATGGTATCGAAATGGTAAACCGGACTCAAATGGGGCTTACTTTGTAGAAAAAGACACTAAGAATCTACACGGTACTTTAAGTTGGGATATCAATGACCAACAAACTTTAGATCTAGATTTAGGTTATAGCAAAGATAAGCGACCACTGACTCAAGATGCTGCAACCTCTATTCAAGAAGGTGAAGATGAGCGAACCAATTTTGGTATTACTCATCGAGGGAAATGGAGCTGGGGTAAAACAGAAGCTTATATTGGTAAAGAAACAGCTAAAATTTATGACTATGACAGTGAATACAATGCTCCACAAAGTCGTAATTATAAGCAAGAAAATTTACTAGGACGTGCTTTTGCTAACTTTGACTGGCTCATGAATAACACCACTGCTGGTGTGGATTATAAAGACCAGAAAGTGACAGACCCTGTGGGGTATACATCAGGTGGATCTGAACAAAAAAGTTATGGGGTATTTGTTCAGAACGATACCCACATTAACGATGCACTGACATTAACTTTAGGTGGTCGTTATGATGATTTTGACAATTTTGATGGTAAAGCAACTGGTAAAGCATATTTAGCTTATCAACTGGCAGACGGAGTTATTCTTAAAGGTGGTATTGGACAAGCCTACAAAGTCCCTGGGCCATATCAGTTAGATGCAAATTATGAATTAATTTCATGTGGGGGCAGCTGTTTTATTACAGGAAATCCAAATTTAAAACCTGAAGAAAGTACAAATTACGAAGCATCTTTAATCGTTCGAAAACCAAACTGGAATGCTGGTGTTACAGTATTTGAAAATGATGTTGAGAACTTAATTGAACGTGTTTCTAATCCTAATTCTCCAAATCTAATCAAATATCCATATAAATGGGACAATGTTGCTAAAGCAAAACTAAAAGGTGTGGAACTCAACGGAGGATATGACTTTAGTGATGCTGTAGGTATAACTGCTAATGCGACCTATTTAGATGCTAAAAATGAAGTAACAGGTAAAGACCTTACAGAACGCCCTGAATGGTTAATTAATAGCTCACTTTCATGGGCTATTGTTGAAAATTATCGTATGAATTTAGGTGCAAGCTATGTAGGTAATCAAATGTTGTCTAGTGGTAAAGAGTTACCAGCTTATACAACTTACGATGTCACTTTTACTTCACCACTTTCACCACGTTTAACATTGGACTATGGCGTAAAAAATCTGACCGATGTTGATCTTGAAAATGAAGATGCATCATTCAATACGAAACTCTATGGACGTAATTACTTTGTAAAAGCGACTTATAGTTTCTAAGGTAAAGCTAAGCTCAAAGCCTATTCATAGGGGAATAGGCTTTGCTTTTTTTATAAACAAATACCCATAATTTTCAAGCAAGTATAGACAAAATAATTTTAATAAATCTTATGCTTCTAAACATTCAGGCTAATTAATCATGACGACAACTTCAAAATCATTATTAAACGGACTACCGATAAAAAAATCGAGAATACATGTTTTTGAAATCTTAAATCAGAATCCACAAGGTTTAAGCGCAGACAATATTTATGCTCAAATTAAAAATGAATATAAAATAACGTTAGGAACGATCTATAGAATTTTATCTGAATTTGAAAATCGTAAACTCATCAAAAGAGTATTCTTAGGTAAAAGCAAAAGTATCTACAAAATTAGAAAAGATAAAATGAGCTGTAATCTGATTTGTCTTAAAACATCAGAAGCCTCTAACTTTGAGCATGAGAAAGTTAATGAATTACTTCATGAAGTTATGGAGATTATTTTTGCAAATACTGGAGCAGACATTAGCAGTATTGAACTTAATCTATATACGGAATAAAAAGCTTAGATAGAAAAATAAAGGACAGTTTTTGCTGTCCTTTATTCGATGAGCCTTATTATTTAATTACTTTAATTCGAGTTGTAGCTGGAACAATTAACGGCGAATTCTTAGAGACATAGCTTTCCAGAGCATCAATATCTTGACCACCACCTACACGGTTTTGGCCATCTTTTAATACTGTAAAGTTATCGCCGCCGTCTGCTAAGAAGCTATTTACCGTCACACGGTATACTTTACTGTCAACCAACGGTGAACCAGCAACCATGATGTTACTTGCTCGCGGTGAAACAGAAGTATTTGCTGCATATTCATAAGTGAATTCTTTAGATGGCTGTAAAATTCTCGCTGAATTTGCATTTGCACCAGACCATTGTTGTTCAAGTACATCTCTGATCTGTTTGCCAGTCAAGCTCAAAGTCACAATAGAGTTACCAAAGGGTTGAACCGCAAACACATCGCCAAAGGTAATCTGGTTACTACTGTTAATCAGTAGGTCTGCACGTACACCACCTGGGTTCATGAGTGTAAAGTCAGAGCCTTGGTTACTTGCTTTTAAGGCAGCCGCTTGCTGAGCATCGGCAATCATAATACCGAGCGGACTTTCACCACTTTCGACTTGAGTACGACTTACAACCGCTGTTGCAGTTCCAACCACACGACTTGAAATGGTGGTCACAGCTTGGCGGTATTTATCTAAAATAGCCTCAATGCTTGGGGTTTTGCTAAATTTTTGATAGAGATCTGTAAGGCTTACAGTGGTTGTTCCAGATGTGTAGGCTTCACTTTGTATAGGAACCTGTTTAGCATCCTTTTTAATCACATCACCAGTTTTACCATCAAGCTCAACCTTGATGTCAGTAATAAGCGTGCCATATTGTCCAGCTGAGGTAAGCAAGAACGGTTTTGCCGGATTTTTTGTAGAATAGTCACAGATATAAGATTGATGCGTATGCCCAGATACAACAATATCAACTGCCGGATTAAGCTTATCCAAAATTCCCAAAATCGGGCCGCTTAAGCCATCACAAGTTTTTTCATTAAACTTAGTACTCGGAGCTGCGCCTTCATGTACCACAACTACAATTGCTTCAATTCCTTGTTTTTGTAACTCAGGAATTAAAGCATTTACCGTATCAGCTTCATCACGAAATTCCACATCTTTAATACCCGCCGCTGAAACAATACTCGGCGTCGCTTTAAGGGTTAAACCAATAAATGCGACTGGAATACCGCCGTAAGTTTTGACTTTATAGGCAGGAAAGATCGTTTTGCTCGCATCATTTTTCATTGCTACGTTAGCTGCAAGAAAATTAAATTTTGCACCGCTAAAGTTTTTATTAATTTGGCAAGGTGCTGTACTTGTATATTGCTGACAACCACCATTTTGCAAACGGCGTAATTCATCTGTACCACGGTCAAATTCATGATTACCTACAGCATTAAAGTCAATTTGAATATCATTCATTACTTCAATGGTCGGTTCATCTAAAAATAAAGAAGAGGTCAGTGGGGAAGCACTAATTAAATCGCCTGCCGAAACCACTGCATTATTTGGATTTTCTGCTTTAAGTTTTTTAATTGCATCAGCAAAGTAACTTACCCCACCAACAGGAATACGAACAGATTGAGCAGCATCGTTTGGATTTGGTGCCTCGACATAACGCTTAGGTGGCTCAAGATTTCCGTGAAAGTCATTAAAAGCTAAAATATTTACGGTCTGATTGCTTCTTTGGGCAGGTGGTGCTGTGTCGTTATCATCGTCATTACATCCAGCCAACAACGTTACTGCCAGAGAAAGTGTTGTTACTTTAAATAGTGTTGTTAAATTTTTCATTTTTTTATCATTTGATCAATTATGACGGATAAAAAAATACGCTTTTAGTGTGAATATTTGATGAAAAATGAATATAACTACAGATAGAGTGATTTTAAAAAATTAGTGCTAAAATTATTTATAAGCTTCTAGTAAGGAAGTAAATAAATAAAGTGCTTAAAATAAATGCTGATTTTAAATTTTTTCATAAATAATTCATTAATTTGCAATAAAACATCTACAAAATATAGGTGAGTAAAATCGGTTTTTAAATTTCTCTTTTTTATTCATTTTAACTTTTTTCCAAGTATAAGAGTCAATAATGACATCATTGCCCACTTTATCTAGCTCAACCCAGCATAATTTAGAAACTTATATTAATAGAGAACTGTCCTTATTAGAGTTCCATAAGCGAGTGCTTGCTCAAGCAAAAGATATTGAACATCCCTTGCTTGAACGCTTAAATTTTTTAATTATTTTTTCACGCAATCTGGATGAGTTTTTTGAAATTCGTGTAGCAAGTCTAATTCAACAAATTAGCCTAATGAGTCAAGCAACTGGGCCAGAAGGACTGCCATTAGTAGAAGTATTAAAACAAATTTCAAAAAATGTGCATGAGGCAGTTGAAGAACAATATAAAATTTTAAATTATACATTGTTGCCGCAACTACAAGGCTATGGTATTCATTTTATTCAACATGCTGACATATTGGAAAAACATAAAGAATGGATTAAAGAATACTTTTTTAAAGAAGTACAACCTGTCATTACTCCAATTAGTCTTGATCCAGCACATCCATTTCCACGATTGGTCAATAAAAGTCTTAATTTTATTGTTACCTTAGAAGGCAAAGATGCTTTTGGCCGTCAGATTGATTTAGGCATTGTGCCAGCCCCACGTTCATTACCAAGACTTGTTAAAATTCCGGAACATATTTCCGGTGGTGCCGAGCATTACATTCTTTTATCAGCCATTATCCATCAACATATTTCAGATTTATTCCCTGGTATGAAAGCAACGGGGTGTTATCAATTTCGCGTAACACGAAATGCTGATTTAACCGTATCTGAAGATGTAGAAGATTTAGCGGAAGCTTTAAAAGGTGAGTTATCTTCACGTCGCTTTGGGCAAGCTGTCCGTCTCGAAGTAGGCAAAAAATGTCCTGCCGACATTGCAAATTATTTATTGGAACAATTTGATTTAGATGCTGAACATCTTTATTACGTAGATGGTCCTGTCAATTTAGCCCGTTTTATTTCGAATTTTGATTTGCCAGATCTACGCTATAAACCCTACCAACAGGTTTTACCTCAGCTTCTTTATAATAAGAAACCGATTTTTAGTGTATTAAAAGCAGGGGATGTTTTACTACATCATCCATTTGACTCTTTTGCACCTGTTATTAAGTTTCTTAGAGAAGCGGCACAAGATCCAAATGTATTGGCAATTAAACAAACGCTGTATCGGAGTGGCGCAAATTCTGAAATAGTTCAACTTCTTGCAGAAGCTGCTCGCAACGGAAAAGAAGTTACTGCTGTTATTGAGTTACGCGCACGCTTTGACGAAGAGTCCAATATTGAAGTTGCTAACGTACTACAAGAAGCTGGTGCTGTCGTCGTTTATGGAATTGTGGGTTATAAAACTCACGCCAAGATGATTTTAGTTGTTCGTCGTGAACAAGATAAAATCAAAAGATATGTACACCTAGGTACAGGCAATTACCATGCCGTGAATGCCAAGATTTATACAGATTTTGGTTTACTTACGAGTGATGTTGAAATCTGTGAAGATGTGCATAAAATTTTCCAAGAACTCACTGGTATGGGCAAAATGGCAAAGCTTAAAAAACTATTCCATGCACCTTTTACCTTACATTCACAATTGCTTGAGTTAATTGATCAAGAAACTAAAAACAGCCTCGCAGGCAAAAAAGCCCACATTATAATTAAAGTGAATGCACTCACTGAACCACAGCTAATCAGTGCACTTTATAAGGCATCACAAGCAGGCGTAGAAATTGATTTAATTATTCGTTCGATTTGCTGTTTAAGACCACAAGTTGCGGGTTTATCCGAAAATATTCGTGTACGCTCAATTGTTGGTCGTTATTTAGAACATACTCGCGTTTATTATTTTTATAATGATGGTAATACAAAAGTTTATTGTGCGAGTGCTGACTGGATGGGTCGTAACTTGTTCTCTCGTATAGAAACGTGTTTCCCTATTGAAGATAAAAAATTAAAGAAACAAATCATAGACGATGGTTTAAATAATTATCTAAAAGACAATCGTCAAGCTTGTGAATTACAAGCAGATGGTACATGGGTGCAATGCCAGCCTAAACGTGGACAGCAACTTTATATTGCACAACAACATTTAATGAATTTGTCTGGGTAAAACAGTAGACACAACAGTATTTTAAACTGTTGTGTCTTTTTAGAAGTTTATTTGAATATGTTCGAAATATTAAAATTTGGACAAAAAACACAATTATCGAACAATATCTTAGCTAGAGGTTGTCTACAAACCCCAATTTTTTATTTAGAATAAATTTTTAATTGCCTTATAAGATTTAATCAAGTGATTCATTTCACAAGATTAATATGAACCGGAGATAATTTATGCAATGGACTAAACCCGCTTTTACTGATTTACGCATTGGTTTTGAAGTTACAATGTACTTCGAAGCACGTTAATCAGCTTCATCCAAATATGTCATAAGCCCTAGTCTTGTTCTAGGGCTTATCTCTTTCTAATAAGATATTAATTTTATGTATATTTATGTTTTAGGTTCAGCTGCCGGAGGCGGGTTCCCGCAGTGGAATTGTAATTGCCCGAATTGTCATGGTGTCCGTACAGGTACGATTAATGCCAAACCCCGTACTCAATCATCAATTGCGGTTTCAGAAAACGGCGTAGACTGGATTTTATTAAACGCATCACCTGATATTCGTCAGCAGCTTTTCGAATTTAAAGCAGCTCAACCAGCTCGTAAATTGCGTGATACAGGAATAACGAGCGTTATTTTAATGGACAGTCAGTTAGACCATACGACTGGGCTTTTAACCTTACGTGAAGGTTGCCCAATGAATGTGTGGTGTACAGAAATGGTCCACCAAGATTTAACGAGCGGCTTTCCAGTTTTTAATATGCTCAAACATTGGAATGGTGGTCTTCAATATCATGAGATTAACCCAAAACAAGCTTTTAAAATTGATAGTTTTGAAAATTTAGAATTTTTACCTTTAATTATTAAAAGTGCTGCGCCACCATATTCACCACATCGACATGACCCACATGACGGCGACAACATTGCCTTAGTTATCAAAGACCATAAAACACAAAAACAGTTGTTCTATGCGCCGGGTCTTGGAAAAATTGATGATCAAATCATGCAGATTATGCAGAGTTCAGACTGCGTCATGATTGATGGAACGCTCTGGACAGATGATGAAATGCAACAAACAGGGGTTGGTAAAAAAACTGGTCGTGAAATGGGGCATTTATACATTAGTGGCGAAGGTGGTTCGCTGTCTTATTTGAACCAACTGAGTACACCTAAAAAAGTACTTATTCATATTAACAATACCAATCCAATTTTAAATGAAAACTCTAGCCAGTTTGCTGAGCTTAAAGCAAATGGTGTAGAAGTTGCCTATGACGGCATGCAGATTGAACTCTAAGGTGAAACATGACTCAAACACCTGAAGCTTTAACAACAGAGCAATTTAAGCAAGCGATTATTGATAAAGGCCAATATTATCATATCTATCATCCATTTCATGTGATGATGTATGAAGGCAAAGCAACTCAACAACAAATACAGGCTTGGGTTGCAAACCGTTATTATTATCAAATTAATATTCCGCTTAAAGATGCGGCGATTATGGCAAATTGCCCCGACCAACGAGTCCGTCAAGAATGGATTCAACGCATGATCGATCAAGATGGTGAATATCCAGATGGCGGTGGTCGAGAAGCATGGTTACGGTTAGCCGAAGCTGTGGGCTTGAGTCGTGAACAAGTGATTTCTGAAGAACTGGTATTACCAGGGGTTAGATTTGCTGTAGATGCCTATGTAAATTTCGCACGCCGTGCTTCGTGGCGGGAAGCAGCAAGTAGTTCTTTAACTGAACTTTTCGCCCCGAAAATTCATCAATCACGTCTAGAGTCGTGGCCACAGCACTACCCATGGATTGATGATAAAGGCTATGAGTATTTCCGTTCACGTTTAAGTCAGGCACGCCGCGACGTTGAACATGGCTTAACGATTACGCTTGATTCATTTACGACTCATGAGCAACAAGAACGAATGCTTGAAATATTGCAGTTTAAGCTGGATATTTTATGGAGCATTTTAGATGCTTTAACGCTGGCATATGTTCACAATGAAACGCCGTATCACACTGTGACTAGCAAACGGGTTTGGCACAAAGGACTATTTAAATGAATAAAGAGCAGTTTGATTTAAACCTTGTGCCGACATGGCGACAAGGTTACCGTTTTCAGTTCGAGCCAGCTCAAAATGGTTTTGTGATTTTATATCCTGAAGGCATGATCAAGTTAAATGAAAGTGCAGGGGCAATTGGACAATATATTGATGGACAGCAAAATGTTTCTGCAATTATTGCGCAGTTAAAGCAAAAATTTGGTGATATTGCTGAGATTGACCAAGATGTAATGGATTACATGCTGGTCGCAAAGCAGCAACACTGGATTGACTTGGTATGACAGAAGGTGTTGGCCTACCTTTATGGTTATTAGCGGAATTAACTTATCGTTGTCCGCTACAATGCCCATATTGCTCAAACCCATTGGACTACGCCCAGCATAAAAATGAACTGACCACTCAAGAGTGGTTTGATGTTTTTGATCAGGCCCGCCAGATGGGTGCTGTTCAACTTGGTTTTTCTGGTGGTGAACCACTAGTACGCCAAGATTTAGAAGAGCTGGTTGCACATGCCCATCAACAAGGGTTTTATACCAACCTGATTACCTCGGGCATGGGCCTTACCGAACAACGCATTGCCGATCTAAAACAAGCAGGGTTAGATCACATTCAAGTGAGCTTTCAAGCTAGTGATCCTGTGGTAAATGATGCCTTGGCAGGTTCAAAACATGCTTTTGAACAAAAGTATGAAATGTGCCGACTGGTTAAAAAATATGATTATCCGATGGTGCTCAATTTTGTAATCCATCGGCATAACATTGACCAGATTGAACAAATTATTGAACTTTGCCTAGAGCTCAATGCAGATACAGTCGAGTTAGCAATTTGTCAGTTTTACGGTTGGGCTTTTTTAAACCGCCAAGGTTTGCTACCAACACAAGAACAACTGATACATGCCGAACGTATTACCAATGAATATCGAGAAAAATTAAAAGCGCAAAATCATCCCTGCAAACTCATTTTTGTAGTGCCTGATTATTATGAAGAAAGACCAAAAGCCTGTATGAATGGCTGGGGTAAAATCTTCTTTACAGTTGCTCCAGATGGTATGGCGCTGCCTTGCCATGCAGCACGGCAATTACCAATTTCGTTTCCAAACGTCCGTGAACATACATTGTCAGATATTTGGTACAAATCAACTGGATTCAATCATTTCCGTGGTGATGCATGGATGCCAGAGGGCTGCCGCAGTTGCCCTGATAAAGACCGAGATTTTGGTGGATGCCGCTGTCAGGCCTATATGTTGACTGGCGATGCTGCTAATGCTGATCCTGTATGTGGGAAATCGCCGTATCATCAAATGATTGAGCAAGCACGTACAGAAAGTCATGTATCAGCTCCACTACAACAACTTGTGTTTCGGAACAGTAGAAATTCTAAATCTTTAAGTGCTAAACAAAATATTCCAGTCCACACAATTACAGATAAATAGCAAGAGCGGGAATCCCATGAAGCCTAGCCATATTCCAGTTTTTGATGGACATAATGATGCATTAACGCGTTTATGGCTAAGTGATCATGCAGATCCTGTACATGCTTTTCTGCACGAACGCTTAGCAGGCCATCTTGACTTAAAACGCTGCCAGCATGCAGGCTTTGTTGGTGGAATGTTTGCCATTTTTTTACCTCCATTTAGCTATGTGCAACAACATCATCCCAATAAATTATTTGATCAAAATGCTTCTGATTTTACCCAGCAGCAAATTGAACAGATTTGTTTAGAACAACTCGATTTAGCACACCAACTCGCGCAGCGTTCTACGGATATTCAAATTTGCACATCAGTTCAGGATATTCAAAGCTGTGTAGGCACGCAGAAACTGGGCATTGTGCTGCATATGGAAGGGGCAGAAGCTTTACAACAAAACCCCGATTTACTAGATATATTTTATGATAAAGGTCTACGTAGTATCGGCCCACTTTGGAATAGGCCCAGCCGGTTTGGACATGGTTTAAATGCTAAGTTTCCTCACTCACCCGACACAGGAGCTGGTCTTACCCAAGACGGCAAAGCCTTTATAAAGCGATGTGCTGATAAAAAAATGGTGATTGATGTTTCTCATATGAATGAACAGGCTTTTTGGGATACTGTAGGTCTATTGCAACAGCCAATCGTAGCAACACACTCTAATGCACATGCTTTATGTCCTCAAGCCCGCAATTTAACTGACCAGCAGCTTAAAGCTATTCGAGACAGTAAAGGTATAGTTGGGGTGAATTTCGATGTCGCTTTTTTACGGTCGGATGGGCAACGTAATGCAAATACATCTATAGATGTCATTTTAGACCATCTTGATTATTTGTTAGATCGACTTGGCGAAGAGCATGTAGCTTTTGGTTCCGATTTTGATGGTGCACTCATCGGGACTGAGCTTGAAGATGTTATGGGCTTACATAAACTTATTCATCGCATGCAACAGCGAGCCTACTCAAGCGAACTCATTGAAAAACTATGTTTTACGAATTGGATAAACGTGCTTTATCGGATTCTGGGTGAATAGTTTTAGAGCTAAACGTATTGAACATAACTAATTATTTGCGTTTTTTGATTGGCTGAAATGACTAAAAAAAATACAAATGGTTTAATTGTCAACCATTCGGTAAATTCACTAAACTCAACCTTACTGAATGTAAGAACATTTAGTATTTCAGGTCTTTTGTGGTTTTCACATTACCCATTTCTTCATGAGAAGTAGAAATGGGTTTTTTCTTATCCAAATTACACAAACGTGATTTCCATCACAATAATTACTAATTATTGGTAAAACCCTTCAATCCCATCTTGACTAAAAGTTCAGCATTAAATACATTTGTAGTGTATTTAAAGATAATAAGATTGCTTAAAGCAATTCATAATACTGCTTAATCCTGAAATACAGTAAAAGCCTATTCAAAAACAGAATAGGCTTTTTACTTTGTATCAAAATTTATTTTTTTTAACTATTGCACTATTCAATTAACATAAAAATTAAATACCTTACAAAAGCGGAGCAAATGAAAGCCATTAAATAACAAATTATGTGCTATTAATTTAAGTTGATTTTTCAAAAAATACTCCGTTAATCGAAGAGGTGCAAAATGTTAAAGTCAATTATAGTATTGGGAACAGGTATTGCGATTGGGATGTGTGTATACAAGAAAAAGCAAAAAAATAGTAAGAGTTTTAGCACAGATAGCGATACTGACTCAGTGATTAGTAAAGACAGTGCTAAAAATCAAGATGATGGTCAGCTTGATAACGCTGTAAAAGTTTAGAGTTAAATAAAAAGGGGTTCAGATAATGAACCCTTTAATTTTTATTAAAAATAAAAATTAATAATTATTTTGAATAGATTAACTTAAATATAATATTTAAATTAAATAATCACTCAACTATTCATTTAATTATTATAAAAGTATGATTAAAATAAAAAAACACTTTCATTATTAAAATTTACATATTGTATCAGAGGAATCTTTATTATTTTTGATACGAATAATAAAAATGGAGACTAGAATGTCAAAGCGCCATATTTTAAAAGAAGTAAATGCCAAAAGTATGTGTGGTATGGAAATTGTGGTTGAACAAATTTATGAAAATATTAATGAGAAAAGCTTTGTCGAAGCTGGAATAGAGCAAAACTGGTTGCCACTTTCTAAAATTGTGATTTCGGATAAAGTCATTAATTTAGATCAAGATAATACCTTTGCTCATCCAAGAACAGGCAAGGTCTTTAAAGTCCTTAACTCTTAATCGATTCTTAGTTCTCTAATACAGTTTTATATTTCTAAGTTATTGAGGCGAAACACAGATAAGTTTCGCCTCAATGCATTTAACTAAGAGCTAATTTTCTTCTTAGAGAAGAGTTTTTCTGCTGCTCCCAACACAAATATAAAGAATACTGGAACAAAAAAGATTGCCAAAATAGTGGCAGATATCATCCCTCCAAATACGCCTGTACCTAGCGCATGTTGAGTTTCTGAACTCGCTCCACTTGCAATCACCAATGGAATCACACCACAAGTGAAGGCAAGGGAAGTCATTAGAATTGGGCGTAAGCGTAATTTCGCTGCTGCAACGGCTGCTTCAACTAAACTCATTCCTTCTTCTTTGAGCATTTTTGCGAACTCAACAATTAAGATCGCATTTTTGGCAGATAGACCAATAATGGTAATTAGACCAATTTTGAAGAAAATATCATTTGGCATTCCTCTTAGAATAATGGCTAAAATAGCACCAAAGATTCCTAAAGGAACAACCAGCATAACTGATAACGGAATTGACCAACTTTCATAAAGTGCAGCTAACACTAAAAACACGACCAACATTGATAAGGCAATAAGAAATACCATTTGAGATTCAGACTGTTTTTCTTGCAAAGAAATACCTGTCCACTCATAACCGATTCCTTGAGGAAGCTTGGCAATCAGTTTTTCCATTTCTCGCATCGCATCGCCAGAAGATACACCCATGTTAGGAACACCAGCGATACTTAATGAAGGACGGCCATTATAGCGATTATATTGCTGAGGCAACTTATTCCACTGCGGAATAACAACCTCAGATAGAGAAACCAGTTGTCCGTTTGCGCCCGCAACCTTCAAACTTAAAATATCTTTTAAGTGCATTCGTGATTTTGCATTGGCTTGAACAATAACTTGCTGCATTCGTCCTTGGTTCGGAAAATCATTGATATACATTGACCCCATTGAAGTCGAAATAATATCTGAAACTGAAGCAAAACTTACACCTAGAGCACTTAACTTCTCACGGTCTATTTTCAAGCTAATATTGTCACCTTCGGGCAAACCTTCAGGATAAACCATATAAAACTTTTTGTTTTGAGCAGCCATTTCCATAAGTTTTTCTTGTGCAGAAATTAAGGCAGGCATTCCTAAATTTGCTTTGTCTTGTAAGCGCAAGCTAAAGCCTGAAGATGTACCTAATTCATCAATGGCAGGAGGAAGTACCGACATCGTTGTACCTTCTTTACTATTAGCCATTTCTGCATTAATGAAGTTAGTATAGTCAGTCGTGGATTTATCACGTTCACTAAAATCTTTTAAGGTTGTAAAAGCGAGTGCTACGTTTTGTCCAGCGCCACTAAATCCCCAGCCCATAATTGAAATATTACTTTTTACATCTGACCGCTCGTTTAAATGGTCTTCAAATTCTTTGACGATTTTTTGAGTTCGTTCAGCTGTTGCATCGGATGGTAACTGGAATGAAGTCAAAAACCAGCCCTGATCTTCTTCAGGCATAAAAGCAGTTGGCCAATATTTCATTCCTGCAAAAGTTAGTCCCGTAATCACCACAAAAATGATTAAAGTCGGAATAGTATGTTTAACGACTTTAAGTAGAAGAACTTCATATTTTTTTGTGACTTTGTCAAAGCTACGATCAAACCATGCATAAAACCCTTTCTTTTGATGATGTGCATCAATCGGTTTTAATAAGGTTGCGCAAAGGGCAGGTGTAAGAGTGAGCGCTAAAAATGCCGAGAATAAAATTGAAACTGACATGGTAATAGTAAACTGGCGATAAATAATGCCTACTGATCCGCTTGCTAAAGCCATGGGTAAAAACACTGCTGCCAACACCAATGTAATACCAATAATCGGGCTAGTAATTTCGGTCATGGCCTTTGAAGTCGCTTCTCTAGGCGAGAAACCTTCGGTTGCCATAATCCGTTCGACGTTTTCGACCACGACAATAGCATCATCAACAATAATCCCGATCGCAAGCACCATACCAAACATGGTTAACACATTAATTGAGTAACCCGTCAAAAGCATGATGGTAAAGGTACCAAGCAGGGCAATTGGAGCCACAATCGCAGGAATTAAGGTATAGCGAACATTATGAAGAAATAGATACATCACAATAAAAACCAAAACCATGGCTTCAATTAATGTATGAACTACTTTTTCTATCGAAATTTTAACAAAAGGCGCAGTATCGTATGGAACACTAAACTGCATACCTTCGGGTAAATTTACTTTTAATTCTTCGAGTTTCTGTTTGACACCTTCAGCTGTTTTTACCGCATTTGCACCAGGGCTAAGTTGAACTGCCGCAGCAGTTGCAGGTTTACCATTTTCTAAAATGGCAAAGTTATATGACTGAGCACCCATTTCTACATCGGCTACATCAGACAACTTAATATTTGCACCACTAATGTTGCTCTTTAGACTAATATTTTTGAACTGCTCAACATTTTCAAGCTGTCCTTGAGCGGACAAAGGTACGGTAATTAGTTGACCGTTAATTAAAGGCCTATCACCAAGCCGACCTGGTGCAATATCAATATTATTGTTGCGAATCGCATTGTTTACATCGCTTATTGATAATCCATAAGAGACTAACTTGTTTGGATCTACCCAAATCCGCATTGCTTTCTCAGCACCGAAGGACTGAATCTTTCCAACACCTTCAACACGTTTAAGCTCTTCAACCACATTACGAACCAGATAGTCGCTCAAATCTACTTCTGAATAGCGGTGGTTAGGTGAGTTTAAGCCTACAAGCATTAAAAAGCCTGATGAAGATGCTTCTACAGATAAACCTTGTTGACGAACCACTTGCGGTAAGCGCGCTTCAACCGCTTTAATTTTATTCTGTACATCGACTTGAGCCATATCGACATCAGTACCGGGTTTAAAAGTCGCGGTAATTTCAGCAGTACCAGATGAATCGGTTGTGGCGCTATAGTAGAGTAGGTTTTTTACTCCTGACATTTCCCGTTCAATGAGGGTAATCACACTATCATTAATAGTTTTTGGAGTAGCCCCCGGATAACTTGCTGTAATGTTAACCTCAGGTGGTGCGACACTCGGAAAGCGGGCAATAGGTAACTTTGGAATACTCAGTACACCAAATAAAATAATAAAAATCGCAATGACCCATGCAAAAATAGGACGGCGAATAAAGAATTGAGACATCATTTCGTGTCTCCTTGCTTCGCCGTATTTTCTGCTGAAGCTGCTTTCCATACAGAAATCGCCAGCTTCTGATTTGGCTGAATACGCTCTATACCTTCAACAACAACTTTGTCTCCTGCTTTGAGCCCTTTATTGATGAGATAAAATTGCTCATATTGTTGCCCTAATTCTATAGCGCGAATGTCTGCACCACCTTTAGCATTTACCACGTAGACTTGCGGATCGCCGTTCATATTGCGCTGAATTGCTTGCTCTGGAACGAGTAAAGCCTGAGGAACCGAAGCACGTTCAATAGTGACGCGCACATACATACCCGGAAGTAATTTTCTTTCAGAGTTATTTACTTCAATACGGATGGTGACATCACCAGTCTCTGGATCAACATTAATGTCTTCAAAAAGCATTTTTGCCGAGACGTTATAGGGTTGTCCTAAACTATTTAGAATTTGCACATCTTTTTGATTGTTGGCAGATAGCTCTCCACTTTGTAAAGCTGCCTTTAAGCGTTCATATTCACCAATAGACTGTTTTACATCGACATACACACGGTCAATTTGTTGAATTGTAGCCATAGTATTGCTATCACCTTGGCTAACTAATGCACCTTCAGTCACAAATGATTTACCAATACGTCCTGAAATCGGTGCTCGTACTGTCGCGTACCGTAAATTAAGATTTTGGCGAGCCAACAAAGCTTTCATTTGGGCAACATCTGCAATTGCTTGTCGATATTGCGCTTCGGCGTTACTCACTTCTTGCTTACTAATTGCGTTACTTGGTAAGAGTTGCTGATAGCGTTCGAGTTGTATTTTTAAACGATTAACTTCAGCTTCAGCTTTATTTAGCCCAGCTCGATTACTATTTACATCTGCCTCAAATGTCTCTGAGTTTATTTTATATAGCGGTTGCCCAGCTTTAACTTCACTACCTTGAGCAAATAAAACTTTTTCGATAATGCCACCAACTTGAGGGCGAATTTCAGCAGTCCTGAAAGCTTGAACGCGTGCAGGTAAGTTTTCGCTAAAATTAATCGGCTGCGGTTGAACTGAAATAACGGTAACTTTAGCTGTAGATACCTGTGTTTGATCACTTGCTTGTTCTGTCCCACAACCATGTAACACAAGACTGAAAGATAAAACGAATGGAACTAAAAAATGCTTTTGCACTTTTATAACACCTAATGGACTTCTAGATGCTGACATTATTTTTGATGTGTGTGTAACGAAAATCACGAATATGTGGAAAAAGTGTGGAGATTTATCAAAAAATACGCGTATGATAAATCAAATTTTTCTCGCGTTTTATTCATATGTTCGAGCCAAGCTTTACATTCAACTGTCAGGATAAGCTTATTCTTGTCGTAGAAGATGAATATGATATTGGCGATATTATTGAACATTATCTTAAGCGCGAAGGCATGCGTGTTGTACGGGCGATGAATGGCAAGCAAGCGATTGAAATACATGCAACGCAGCCCATTGATCTGGTCATACTCGATATCAAAATGCCCGAATTGAGTGGGTGGGAAGTACTCAATAAAATTAGGCAAAAAGCAGCTACACCTGTAATTATGCTGACTGCTTTAGATCAAGAAATCGATAAAGTCATGGCTTTACGAATTGGTGCGGATGACTTTGTGGTAAAACCATTTAACCCAAATGAAGTGGTCGCACGTGTACAAGCAGTATTACGACGTACTCAACAAAATCAGCAAACGCCTAACCGGAACTTAATTTATAAAAATATTGAAGTGAATACAGAAATTCATACAGCCTATATTTATTCGGATGAAAAACAACAAGCACTTAATTTAACTCTGACTGAGTACAAAATTTTGTTGTTGATGTTACCTCATCCTCATAAAGTTTTTACCCGCTCTGAACTGATGAATCAGTGCTTACCAGATCGAGATGCATTAGAACGCACGGTCGATAGCCACGTCAGTAAGCTACGAAAGAAAATAGAAGATCTGGGCTTACACAATATGCTCATTAACGTTCGTGGTGTAGGTTATAGGCTGGACAATCCTCATGAAAAATAAAACGGGCATTAGTAAACAACTTATTATTGCACTGAGCTTTACCAGTCTAAGTGTTACGCTGAGTTCGCTCATTTTAGGCTACGGTACCTATTATATTGCAATTGAAGTGGGTCTTATTTCTCTTGAAAAACTAAAAGAAAGTGATGAGTTTTTCCACTATTTAGATGGCATATGGTTATTTGCCGTGCTTCTGTTTGGCACAGCATTATCAATTATTTTAGGCATAAAGCTTGCTCAACGTTTTATTGTGCCTATTAATCTATTAGCAGATGCAGCAAAAAAAATTAGCCATGGGGATTTAACTGCACGAGTAGAAAAACCGACACATCATTCTTCTGAAATTGCTGAGCTCATGGATAATTTTAATGATATGGCTCAAAAACTCGAAACCTCAGTTGAAAACGCTCATGTCTGGAATGCTGCAATTGCACATGAGTTACGAACTCCAGTCACTATTTTGCAGGGCAGGTTACAGGGGATTATTGATGGTGTTTTTGAAGCAGATCCTATCTTATTTAAGAACTTACTTAATCAAGTTGAAGGTCTGTCAAATCTTGTTGAAGACTTACGCACATTAAGCCTTTTTGAAAACCAACAACTCAGGCTTCATCTTGAAATTATTAATTTTAATGAAACTGCTCACAAAGTCGTGCATATGTTTCAAGAAAAATTAGAAAAAGCTCAGCTTGAAGTCATTTTTGACATTCAAGCACCAGAAGTTAAGTGTGATCAAAGGCGTATAGAACAAGTTTTAATTGCACTATTTGATAATGCCACACGTTATGCAAATCCGGGGAAGCTACTTGTTTCAACCAGGCAAGACCAATCTAACTGGATTCTTGAAATAGAAGATGAAGGACCAGGCATTTCAGCGGAGCATCGCAAAGATTTATTTAATCCTTTCTTTAGGTTAGAACAATCAAGAAATAAAGAGTTAGGCGGTACTGGCTTGGGGCTTTCAGTTGTACAAGCCCTTGTTATTGCCCATAAAGGTCAGGTCGATTATCTCAATCAACATTCACATAGTATTTTTAAAATAAGCATTCCTCAAGAATGATGGCTGAAGTGGCCTCCCTTAACGATTTAATGAAGAGAAATTGCATTTCTTGACTCGTGATTAACTCGAAAATAGGTTAATTTATTTATAAAATTTTTAAGTAAATACTGATTTTTTATGACAATTGAGATAGAAACACATCCACTTGAACCATTTTTACCCGAAAATGCCCGTTTATTAATGTTAGGTAGTTTTCCACCACCACGTAATAAATGGAAGATGGATTTTTACTATCCAAATTTCCAAAATGACATGTGGCGTATTTTCGGTTTGATCTTTTTCCAAGACAAAACCTACTTTTTAAGTGAAAACCAGAAAAATTTTAATGAAGAACGTATTCGAAACTTCTTGATTGAAACAGGTATTGCAATCTTTGACACGGCTTACCAAATTAAGCGATTGAAGGGGAATGCCGCAGATAAGTTTCTTGAAATAGTAACGCCGACAGATCTTGCTGTGTTACTTCAGCAGATTCCGTTATGTCAGACCATCATGACCACAGGTGATAAAGCGACTGATACTTTAATTTCTGTTTTACCAGAGCACACTGAAAAACCACTTATAGGAACATCGACATCGACTTGCTTTGCAGGGCGGGATATTAGTTTATACCGCTTACCATCCTCTTCTAGAGCTTATCCATTGGCATTAGAGAAAAAAGCAGAGGCTTATCAAAAATTCTTTAAAGAGATTGATATCTTATAAATAAAATTGAAGCTCTCTTACATCATCCATTCAACTGGCAAATATGAAACGGCTTTAATCATTGTACGTTGGAAAAGGCTCGTATCTGGGTCTTTTTCATATTCAATAACTTTTCCATTAGATTGATAATCTAACCAAATAATTTTTCCCTCACTATTTAACTTAAGCTGATAAGCAACTTGTGGTAAATGCTGATCAAGCATCACCGAAACTTGAGCCTGTAATTGACTCGACTCAATAACAAGACCCACTTCAGTATTTAAGTAAGTCGAACGCGGATCAAAATTAAATGAACCAATAAATACTTTACCGTCTACGTCAAAAAACTTGGCATGTAAACTCGATTTATTTTTGCCTTTTGCAGGGATCACGCTTCCAGTCACAACTTCATACCATGTTCTACGTCTACGTTCTAAAAATGGCTTAAACTCAAATAGTTCTACACCGCTTTTGAGCATCTCGACTCGATATTGACTATAAAACGCATGCACAATCGCCACATCATTTGCAGCAAAAGAATTGGTTAAAACCCTGACTTTGACTCCTTGCACCTTTAGCTGTTTTAAATAATACGCGCCCTGTTGTGTAGGAACAAAATAAGCAGAAGCTAATTCTATATGCTGCTTTGGTTCACCCATAATCTTCATGACTTGCCCATAAAGCATCTCTTCCTTAGAGGCCACTCCTAAGATTTTTTTAGGTGAATCTGCAACAAAATACGCTTTTGACCATTGAATGGGATAGTGCTCTAAAAGTTCTTTTAAATAGCTTTGAGCATCGTAAAGCTTATCTTCGGTTTGAGTATGATTTTCACTTTCATGAATTAAATCATGATAGTGCTGTCGTAACGATTGTAAGTGGTGGACAGCACAAGTTCCGATAAGCTCAGTAGCATCTTGGCTTAGCTCGCTTTGCCAGAAATCATTAAAGACAGTCTGGGCATGCTGTACCGTGTGCCCATAAAATAAAATATCTAAGTCAGTAAATTGAAACTTACTACTTGCATCAAAATATTCACTACTGATATTTCGACCACCTGTTACGGCAATCGCTCCATCTGCAATAATTAATTTATTATGCATGCGATGGTTTACTTTTTTGAAACGAAAAATATAGTCTAAAATTCTTAAATATCTAAATTTATATGGATTAAATAATCGAATTTCAAAATTAGGATGGTGGAGAAGGCTTCTTAGAACTCCATCAAGCTTTACTCCATTTTGATCATCGATGAGTAAGCGGATTTTTACGCCACGATCTGCCGCCGTTAGTAACTCATGCAGCATTAAGTTTCCAACAAAATCGTTTGTCCAAATATAATATTGTAAATCGATTTTTTCTTTTGCATTTCTAATGAGATACATGCGAGAAGCTATGCTAATAAAGGCATCATCTAATGCCACAAAAGCAGTTAATCCTTGTTCTGTTTTTTCTGTAGCTTGCTCATCATTCAACCAATTAAAGCTATTCGTCACTGTATCATTCTCATTAGGATCGTATGTATCTGTATAAGAGGGTAAATCAGTAAAGCCCCAAGCACTTGAAGCTATAGTACTGTACTGCTGATATAGCTGATTGATCATGTAAGCATTTAATCTGCATCCAAGTTAAACCTATCAGAGCATTCTTATATTCAATTTATATGTCAAAATTCATATTAAACCTTATAAATGCATTGTGCCAAGCCTCAACACTAGCAATTCCTTATTTTTATAGGTATTTCTAAGAAAACATAGCCTTTTAAATATATAAAGTTAAATTTAACCGTTTTAAACCTAATGCTATATTCAATATTATTTTTTAGGGATGCTCGAAATGAGTCATATGGGTTCTTGTCTATGTAATGAAGTCAAATTTTCAATTACCAACGAGATAGAGACTATCTATCACTGCCACTGTAGTCTCTGCCGAAAACAATCGGGAACGGGATCAAACGCGGCTACTTTAGTCAGTAAAGACAAATTTAAATGGTTATCAGGTTTAGAACTTATTCGTACTTATAAAAAGGAAACAGGTTTCACATCTTCATTTTGTAATAAATGTGGATCGCCAGTACCCAACCTAGTTGGAAATACACATTTTATGTGGATACCATTAGGCTTATTAGATAAAGACATTGCTGTGCTAAAAAAACTTAATTTTTGCGTGTTTTCAAAGTCAAACTGGGCGAACACAATAGAGGCAGATGAATCTTATAACCAGCTTCCAACTTTAGATGAGCTAAAAATATTTTTTGATTAGAATAATTTTCTCTAAAAAGAGACTTGCTTTGCGTTATCTTTAATTTTTAGGAATAGCTATGCTTTCAGATTTCACAAACACACATTAATTACAATTGGCAGTACAACAATTACATTAGAAAACATGATATCTATCATACTTCCTTAAAAGGCTGAGTGAGTAGCTAAACAATAAAAGGGAGAAAATAGAGATGCCACAATATTTAATCATCGCTGAGAATGTGTACAAAAAGATTGAGGACAAAAATTTATTTTCAGAAAGCTCAGCAGAGACCTTAAATCATTTGGTTGGTGTAATTCGTAAGGAAATTAAAGGAACCAAGTTTAAACTTAAATATAATTTTATAGATTTTGATGAGTGCTTAACCAAGCCGTTAGAAGAGTGTGCGATTAAGTTGGATATGAGCCTCATGCCCAACCATAAAAATAAAGATGAATATATTCTGTGGCTCGCAGGTTTTATTGAAAGAATTACAACAGGAGGAGAGGCCAAGCTTCCGCCGATCTCACAATTTATCCCTCCTGATTTTAAGTTTAACTACGAAGAACCTCCTAAAGTGTCCTCATCTACAGGTGATGATGGAGAGATGATTATTAATTATTTCAAGTCAGATGCCTTTACAAAAATTATAAAAGAAGAAAAATAAGTTTAAAAAAATATAGAAGTGATCGTCCACTACACTTCTATATATCGCTGTAAATTCAGCAACCGCCTTCTGGGGCGGTTTTTTAATAGTGATTTTAAAAATGTTTAATATTTTAAAAATATAGAGTTTCTTAAATATAAATTTTTAGCTGGCTATTAAAATACCTACCAATTTAATCGGAATAAAATTAAAACCAGATCACATTATTAAAACAATAAATAGTTATGATATTCATAATTTATCAATTAAAATTAAAAACCAGCAACAATCTTAATAAAAATTATAAATTTATTTTTACAACTACAATTTTATACTTATATTTTATAAATAATTAATAAGGAGATAAAAATGCCAAAATACTTATTATTAGCAGAAAAAATTAATAAAAATATTAAAAATAAACATTCAAGCAATTACTTTAAAGACTTAAATAATTTAATTATAGAAATTGAAAAAGCGATTGCCGGTACAGAATTAAAATTTTTATATAACTTTGTGAACTTCGAAGGGGCTGTTGTTAGTGTGCAAATTGAATTACTCATTAGAGTAGATATAAGCTTGATTCCAAAGCATAAAAATGAAGATGACTTTATTTTATGGCTGGCAGATTTCATTGATCGAATCACCATAGACACCAGTAAAAAAATCATTAAATAAAAAAAGTTGCTCCTAGTAAGACAAGATTACTTAAATGTTAAACCGAGAGGAATAGGGTATTTAAGGCTCTTGTCTAGGTGCGGAATTCATAGCATGTCGAACCCTGCTTATATTTTCATAAATGACTTTACGCATTCGGTTTACTGCACCTAGTGGCTTATGTGCAGGTAAGGCATGCCACGGCGTAAAAGACAAATTTTCACAGAACTTATTTTGCTCGGGCGTGTCAAAATTCTGCTTTGGAATATGAATAGTTGCTACTTGATAAAAAGGAGCCGCTTTCTCATCCCATTCTGTCATCGAGTCTTCTACTAACATTTGACTTGAAGTTCGGGGCTGAATAAGGAACTCCATACAGGCGTCTGTTTGCTGTAAAGTATTTTTTAAAGCTTCTCTTAAAAAATCATGACTAGGATTTTTAGGTAGATTATTTGCTGTCACTGAGCAAGCACGTACTGAATATTTAACCGCTTGTCGATCATTACCCATGCCTAACTGATAGGGAACCATAGACCAGTAACGCGCATAGAGTGGGTTTGCGATTTGTGAATTACGTGCTCCGAGTGCATTCATTGTTCCTTTAAAACCTAAGGCAAATGGAATATGAAGTTTTCTAATCATATTATGGCTATTCACATCATTTATAAAAGAAAGATATCGTTTACCATCATTCGCAAAAAAGACAGGGTGATTAATCATAATAAAATCTTGGGTAGTTGCTTGCTTTTCACTTTCTAAAATTTTCGTTCCAGATACACCTAAAAGTTTTATCGCTATGCCACGTGCATCTTTGTCAATGTCAGCACTAGAGGCGTCATTAGAAGCATTAGAAAAGCGAATCCATGCTTGATAACTTTGGTCTGGTATAAAAACGCCTTTAGCGAACTGAGCAGGTATATTTTTTGAGACATGAAATTCAGCTCGCACACACCCATGTGCTTTAGGATGCGCATCACGTAAAGCATTTCCAGCCGTATATTGTTCACGAATTGACTTTTCAATGACTTGAGCTATATTCTGGGCTAATACTTCCTCATTAGGCTGTAGCTTTTCCCCTAAAACGGCATCAACTTCTGGATAAGCGATACTTTCTGAAGATATCTTTATTGGTATGGTTCTTTGGGAATGTAAAGTTTCACTACAACCTGTTAGTGCAAACACAAGAGGAGTAAATACAAACAACACCCTAAAATGTATAGGCTGCATAAAATTTGACATTTATTATCTCCTTAGGGCAAAAAATATTTTAAGATAATATTAAGAGTTCTTGTTTAAGTTTATTTTGAGCTTTATAAAAAATATTAACTGTAAATAATTTAAACGTCATTGTTACTTATCTGAACAATAAAATAAGAATTATTATTTAATATAAAACTTCTTAATACATTAAGAGAATGACGACATGATAACTAATCGACAAAATGTGCAAAATAATTCTAATTCATCACCACATCCAATCACTCAAAATACACTTATTGATCGATTTAGCCCTATTTATTGGAGAATAGACGGCCCGCAAACGATGTCTTTTGCCATTACTAATTATGGAAATGGTTTTGAAGCATCTTTTAGGTCGCGCATGGCAAATGATTTGGTAGGAATTACGTGGGACTCTTATGACACTAAAGATCATAAATTTTTAGCTTATGAAACCAAATACAGCTATGCAGGGGTAATTTGGGACTTCGATATTGAATTGTCGGCTTCTATGCCTGTGCTTAACAATGCGAGTTTAACACCGACTTTAACTGTGTACTATAATGAGAATGGCATAGATAAAATTGCATATGTCGTCTTGTTTAACTACGCAAATAATCCTTCATCTCGCACGGCGCATATTCATATTAACTGGGATACGGTGAAAGCTGGTTTTTCTGCGACAGATAGCTTTCCCGTCACCAATATTCAGCGAATTTCATTTTCTGGTTTTACCAGTCAATATAATGGCCAATCAGCTACACCTTTAAGTCAGCCCCAAGATGGTTATATTCGACTAACCAACTCGGTTGTTATAGGAACAAATGCGAAGTTAAATTTGAGCCGTGTTGTTGTACCTCAGCACAATTATGGTATCTGTACCAGCTATGACGACCATTACGATTTAAACCCGCAGCGCCTAGTCAACAATATGGTCACTTTGGGATATCAAGGTTTGGTTAACCATTATTGTGGAATGTCGCATTACCCTGAAATGAAATGGAAAAGCGATATTAATAAATGGCAAATACCTGATACGCTGGTGACGGGCGAAGCTGTTGTTAACTCATGTACCCGTAAATGGCATGAGAAATATGCTCAGGCTTTGCATAACGCCAGTATGCAGCCTATCTTTGGGGTCAGCTTTGAAATGTATTCCTTGGGGGCCAATGAGTATTGGGCACAGCGTGACTGGAATAGTAATTTGGGTAAAACAGGCTACCAACCACCGAGTTATTTTTTTAGTTTAAGTGACCAAAATGCTTTGGCATATCTACATAAAGTCTTTATTGAGTTTGCAGATGCAATGGTTGTCGGGGGATGTGATGTAAACATGCAGATTGGTGAACCTTGGTGGTGGTACAATACTGACACGAATCTACCATGTGTGTATGACTATCCAACAAAATTGGCTTTTAATGCAGATACAGGTTTATATGCACCAGATTTAGGTACAATTTATGAGGCCATGAATAAAACAGGAACTCCTTATGATGAGTTTAAAACATGGCTTAGAAATAAATTAGGACAAACTTGTCAAAACATTCGTACCGTTATCAAAGCAAAATATTCAACTGCAAAAGTTAGCCCACTTATTTTCTTTCCTTCTATTCAGTCTCCAATTCAAACGCTAGCAACTTATATTAACTATCCAAGCACACACTATTCATATCCTAATTTTGATTACATGATGACCGAAGCTTATGACTGGCTATTAGAAGCCCGCTTAGACTTAGCACATCAGGCAGTTTCTCAAATACCTATACAAGGTTTGGGTTATCCTGCAAATAAGGTCATTTATTTATCAGGATTCGTTCCGGATGCGTCTATTGCCTATATTTATGGCTTCGATAAAAACAAACCATATCGAACACCCATCTGGCAACGAATTTTTGGTGACATGAAAAACAATGTTTCTCTGGGTTTAATGAAGCAATTTATCTGGGCATATCCACAAGTCATGTTTGATTCGATTACGATCGATACCACTCAAGCCCCAAATGGCTTCTTTGTTGAAAATACGCTTTATTCGCCAATTAGTGATAACACACCATATCCACCAAATATTTACCTATAAGTAAACATAAACCGTTTATAAGATAAGTGATTTGATAAGAAACCTCTTCAAGTAAGAGGTTTTCTTCTTTTTGAAACATAGGCTTGCTTAGACGTACCTGACTGGCTATGCTGTGATGGATTGTCATGAAAGCCAATTTTAATTTAAGCAAAATTAATCTCTTGTATTACTGTTACATAATCTATTTTGCTCGACTATAAATACCGAATGATTTAAAGGAAACCCAAAGATGAAATCTCGTGCAGCTGTCGCCTTTGCCCCAGGAAAACCTTTAGAAATTGTTGAAGTTGATGTTGCACCACCTCAAGCGGGTGAAGTTTTAATCAAAATTACCCATACAGGGGTATGTCATACCGATGCTTTCACTCTATCAGGTGATGACCCTGAGGGTGTTTTCCCTGCAATTTTAGGTCATGAAGGTGCAGGTGTTGTGGTTGAAGTCGGTGAGGGCGTAACGAGCGTTCAACCGGGTGATCATGTTATTCCACTTTATACCGCTGAATGTAAAGAATGCTTGTTCTGTAAATCTGGAAAAACTAACTTATGTGTAGCTGTACGTGCAACACAAGGTAAAGGTGTAATGCCGGATGGAACCACGCGTTTTTCATATAATGGCGAACCGATTTACCACTACATGGGATGTTCAACCTTTAGTGAATATACGGTAGTTGCTGAAGTATCTTTAGCAAAAATTAACCCTGAGGCGAATCACGAACAAGTTTGTTTACTTGGATGTGGTGTGACTACAGGCATTGGCGCCGTGCATAACACAGCTAAAGTACAAGAAGGTGATTCTGTTGCCGTATTTGGCCTAGGCGGTATTGGTTTGGCTGTTGTACAAGGTGCACGTCAGGCAAAAGCAGGGCGCATTATTGTAATCGACATGAATCCAGATAAATTTGAACTTGCTAAGCAGTTTGGTGCTACAGATTTCTTAAACCCTAAAGATTACGATAAACCAATTCAACAAGTCATTGTAGAAATGACAGGCTGGGGTGTAGACCACTCATTTGAATGTATTGGTAACGTCAATGTTATGCGTTCTGCTTTAGAGTGTGCACATCGTGGTTGGGGACAATCCGTTATTATTGGTGTTGCTGGTGCAGGTCAAGAAATTTCGACTCGTCCATTCCAGTTGGTTACAGGCCGTAAATGGTTAGGTACTGCTTTTGGTGGCGTAAAAGGCCGCTCACAACTTCCAAAAATGGTCGAAGATGCCATGAAAGGTGAAATTCAACTTGAACCTTTTGTAACACATACCATGCCTTTGCAAGACATCAATACTGCTTTTGATTTAATGCATGAAGGTAAATCAATTCGTACTGTCATTCATTTTTAAACGAAATAAAAAAGGGCTGTGATTCAGCCCTTTTTTACAACTTATAGTTTTATATCTTAAATGGCATTACCGCACATATCAGTTGTACCCTGAGGATAGCTAAACTGTAGAGCATGACGGTCAGTAATGAGTTCATTAGACAACTCTTGTCCAAATAATTGATTAGAATATATTGATATACCACTTGAGGCAGAAAAGCGTATATTCTCAAGTGGGGCAGGCAAAGTAGATTGATAGCCTTGATCAACACCATTTAAAATAAAGCCAACCTGTTTAGTGTTCTGATTAATATATATACCTAATCTTTGGTATCCATTTGCATTATTTGTCATGTTTTGCCCTTTATAATATGGATTGTCAGGGCCGCTATTATCACTAAGTCGGTAAGCTACTGAATAGCTTAATCTAGCAGGATTCTCACCAAAATCGGGATCATAACTCCCCATATCAAACCAATAATTAGATCTAACTGTATAACCATTATTTGTTATGCCACTAAATGCAATGCTAGAGGAATAATAAGTAGAATTTCCAAGTGATGAGTTTCCAAGAGCTGATACTGGAATCTTATGCTCCATTTCAAATGCAATAATACCTGTATGAGGTATAGTTATATCTCCAATGTCATTAGTCGAATTAAGATTAGCTTTACTTATAGCTACATAATCTAAATCGCCATACTCACTTTCTAATCTAGGTTCCACTTTAAAACCAAATTTTTGACCAGTTATCAATGGAAATATTTTCATAGGCAAATAGTCAGAATGTTCACTATTCCATAGATCGAAATCTTCTTGAGTCGCATCAAAATTATATTTGCAGACTGGGGCAGAAGAATTAAGGGATGTAGTTTGTGCCAATAGCATTTGAGGTACTAATTTTTCATTCTTAGTAGTTGATGAAATGCTTTTAGATGCTAATTTTTGACTAGATTCATTCTCAGATAGAGTAGTCGTATTATCAGAAGATACTTCATACATTGCCCAACATAATGTAATAGCGCTAACGGCAACTATGCCTATTTTTTTCATAAAATATTCCTATCGCATTAAGTATTAAATTTTGAGAAAATATTGATAAAGTAAAACTTATTATTAATTTTTAAATATTTGAAATTATTAAGTTTATAAACTATTGAATATGATTAATCATATTCAATAGTTACAGTAGCCATGGCACGCACTTTACCAGGTGTAACATTTGCTGCAGTTTGATAGTAACGAGCTGTTAAAGGAACATCATATTGAATGGTTTGATTTGATTTCACAGTTCCCAGTTCTAGTTTATTACCTAGACCAATAACTTGATTCTTATTTTGATAATTCCATAAAAGTTGAACCCCAACACCATTTGCTTTAGTTGCATTTGGTTCAAGATTTTTTAAAACTTGGGTATTAGTACCGTCTTGTTGATAATCAAAACTCAAGCTAATGAGGTTTTTCTCTTCATAACCCGTTGGGTTGATACCACCATTACACAGAATATTGAGTTCAAAGGATTGATCTCCTTGAGTTGAACCAACACCTTTAAACCCAGCTTTTGTAACTGTTGGTAGCTGTACCTGCTTATTAATAGCGCCACGCCATTCACAAGATGAAGAGGCGATAGTAATTGCGTTACCATATACACTACTTGTTAAAAATGGGCGATCACTTCGGTTTCCAGCATAATAAGTACTATAAGTACCAGGGACTAAAGTGCCAGAACCAGTGTTCTCAGCTGTTTTCACAATTTCTACAACAAAATAACCTTCCGCAAGACTAATGAGAGTCCCTGGAACACTACGTGTATAAGGATAGTAACCAGAGAAATTTCCAGCATTAAACGCTTCCCGATAGAGACGGATGCCTATTCCTGGAATATTAGTTGAGTAAATACTATCCCCAAGTGAACTAATTGCGTAATTTTGTAATAGCCGCGCTACCATCATATCTGAACGACTACAGGTATATGTAGTATACTTATCTGGTCTGATCTCGAAAAGTGATTTAACCAAGACTTTACCTACAGGGTCACTTGGTCGAACTACAACTCGTCCAACTTGCATAGGAATATCAATTGTTCTGAAACCACTGCTAGTCGTACATGCTGCTTGAGCCCCTGTATTAATACAAAAACCTAATACAACTAAAGCACCACTATTTAAGAGTAATTTTTTCATTTGCAGACAGCCTCAGTCATTACCATGCTTTGTTGCTTATTTTGCAACTGATTACTGATGTTGTACTCAACCGAACAACGCTCATTGCTTTCGTCGCCCCATTTCACATAGAGACGGTCTTGAGCAAGTGGAGTACGTAAGTAAATCATACTACCTTGTGCAACAATACCTACAGCTTCATCTTTCTGATTAAAGACTTGAGCTGCAAACGGTAAACTATTGCCATCAGCAGTTTTACTATTAATGTAAACTGCATAACCAGTTTTAGTCGTAAAATCTACTTTAGCAATTGCACCAGCAAAAGGTGCAATTCGTTGACTTGTTTCTTCAAGTTCTACTTGGCTCGACATTTCTTGTGGGTCAAGAGTAATGTCATTCAGGCGATAAGGCGTTACATATGGAATAACCGCATAACCAGCCTTATTTACACTCAAACCAACGGTATTATTAACTTTTGCTCCAGCTGCATCAGGTGCATGTACAAGTACCATCGTTTGGCCTTGCTCAGGTCCAAATAAAATACCATCTGAATGTGCAACCACACTACCACTTAAGCTAACCATTGCTTGTTGGTAAGAGTCAGCAATACTATAAGAGCCGCCAACAGTTGCATAGTTAGTACGATAACGACCATTTGCGTTAAATGTAGGATTTGCATAGTCTTGATGCGACACAGAAGCGCCGTAACTAAAGCGATCTCCAACCATTCCGCTGGCACCAACAGTACGACTGTCTTCAGAAGCAGTAACGTTGACGTTGACTGAGTTCTTCTTGAAGTTAATTGGGAATGAAAGCGTCATTAAATATTCAGTATCATGCGACGCATCATTTGAACCATACTCAACTTTACGGTTAATTGCAGATAAACCATAAGTTAAACCATGGTAGTTATTGCTATAACCAATTTGGTATTGTTTAGTACTTTCGCTACGGTTCCAATAGTCAACCCAAGAACCTACTACATAGAAGTTACCCCAACCTTCAGGAAGACCTTGGTTCAAAGTAATTTGGAATTCACTACGCTGATGGCCAGCAGCAGCATAGGTATTTACGCCTTTTTCTTCTAAATCGCGAATAAGTAGAGCATCACGTAATTTATAGAAGTTTTCTGTTGAGTAACGATAAGCTGCTAGTGTTAAGTTGGTGTTAGTCGGAGTAATTAGTTTACTATAACTTAAACGGAAACTTTGCCCCGATTGTGAAGACTGCTTTTCAAAGTCAGCTTCAGAGTGGGTAACATCTAACGCAACAGCACCAATTGGTGTGGCAAAAGCAGCACCTAATAATACAGCAGCATAATTTTCTGTAGCTTGTATGCCCGTGTAACCTGTTAGGTAGTTGTTAATACCTTGTTGGTATTTACCTTGAACCACCCAAGGATTAAGATCGATATCTTGATCTCGGAACTGACCTACAGTTAAAGAATAACGGTTTACGCCTGGACGTAACATTTGTACAACTGAAGCATATGGAACCGAAAATTTTTGTACTTGGCCATTTGCTTCAATAATAGAAACTTCAATCTCGCCACCAAAACCAGTAGGGTAAAGGTCATTAATTTCAAAGTTACCTGGTGCAACAGTTGTCTGATAGATAAGTTGGCCTTGTTGACGAACTTCAACTTTTGCATTGGTTTTGGCATTACCACGAATACGTGGCGCATAACCCAACATACTATTTGGTAGCATTCGATCATCACTAGAGAAATCGATACCACGATAACCAATAGAGTCAAATACTTCGCCGTTGGTAAAACTATCACCTAGGGTTAAAACACCGCGGTATTTAGGGAATGCACGCTGTAAGTAAGTACTTGTTTCTTGATAATCAGATTTAGATTGATTTTCAGCAGGGGTATCTTGCCATTGCCATTGGCCATTATGACGTAATTGCCAACCTGCTACATTTAGTCCAGCAGTCACGCCCATAAATGCGTTTGTTGTTTCGCTTCGGTCACCAGATTGACTAAATGTTTTATAGGCACTACCACTATAAGATAGAAAACCAGCATTAATGCCTCGATCCCATACACTTGGATCGACATAGCCTTGCGCATTTTTTTGCAAAGCAACTTGCGGAATCGAAATATCTACACGTAAACGAGACGTATCAAATTCATAAAATGCATTTTCAACCCACTCTTCAATTTTATAACAACTATTATTTTCTTTTTGAAGGGTAGTATGCTTAGACAAAACGTCTTGTTTAACGCCGTACTCAAGGAGGTTCATGCCAGTAAAGCAAGTTACAGCATTTTTATTAGGGTCTAATGCTTTAAACACCATACGACGTTTACCAAACCATTGGCCATTTACATATAGGTCAACGTTATATTCACCAGGTAAAACAGGGTTGCCGTATTTAAAACGAGAAATATCGACTTTTTGTGCGTCCCCAATTAAAAAAGCAGAATCGAATTCAGCCTCTACGGGAGCACTCGTAGCTGTTTCTTCAGCATGCACGAATACAGGCATTGTCATGGTAACAACACCAGAAGCCAAGTAGTAACAAATATGGCGTTTTAATAATTTATAAGATTCTTGCCTTTTTTTTGGCATAGCTAAGTCCGCCTACACATATAGGTGCTTAAATTTATTAAAAAGATAAATCTGATTACTAAAGTTTTATTGGGTGTTCAATTCGACCACCGTAGTCATTGACATTAATAAAACTCATATCTTGAAGATTGCCATTTTTAAGCTGAACTGACGCTTCAGAAAAAGGCTTAATCATTAGACCTTGAGGTAGTAAATCAACTTTTTTATCACCTGCCTTTTGGTAAACAGAAGTCAGTGTGATATGAAAAGGGGTAGGATTTTTTACCGTTAAATTTTGACCAGATTTAATCCATTGAAGCTTATCTGATGCTAAATTCGCATCTTCTTTAATCGATGAAGGACGATAGAAGAATTTAATTCTTGAACGAATAGCAAGTTGCAGGAAATTATCAGGTGTCGTATCTTCACTTTTTGAAGTAGGTCTAGGTGGAATATCTAAAATATTCAACCACAAAACCGTTTCTTGCTTCTGATTTAATTGAGAAGCATTTGGCAAAGCGGTAATACGAAGTGTCTGACTTTTCGTTGCTTCAACACGAGAAATTGGAGGAGCAATCATAAAAGGAACTTTTGATTGGTCCGGTGTACTTTTTGGGTCACCTTCGTCAATCCAAGCTTGGACAAGTGCTGGCTTTGAACCGTTATTGCTAACTTGTAGCGTAACTTCTCTAGCATCCGACGGATAAATTACACGGGTGCCATGAATTACAATTTCTGCTTGAGTAGCAGGTGCGACAACCGCTGAAGCAAATGCCAAACCTAACAAAAAATTATAACTGTTCAATTTCATTTTTCGAGTTCTCAACCAAGAAAGATTCGGGAAGGTGTTACACAAAACAGGGCTTCCATGCGAACACAGAAACCCCGCTATCAATTAATTATTGATAGATAATTGTGTATTGAACAGAAGTAGTTACTTTACCAGCAGTAGAAGCGCCAGTTGCGTAGTATTCAGCATAGTAGTTAAGGTCAGCACTTGCGCCTTCAGCTACGTCAACCCATTGAGAGTTAGCTTGAGCACCATTTGCACCCGCAGCAAGTACTGGGATGAAGTTGTTGTTGTTACCTAAAAGTTGAACGTTAACGTTTTTAGCACCAGTAGCGTCTTGGTTAAGTAAACGACCAGTATTAAAGTCAACAGTTGCACCTGGTTCGAAGTAAGTAGCTACTTTACCTTGTGAACAGTTAGCTAAGTTGATTTGGAAAGGAGTACGACCAGCAACATCCCCAGCAACAGCTAAAGTTTGTTTAGAAACAGTTGGAAGAGTAACTGTGAAGTCTTTACCAGCTGGGGTAACGATGTCACAAGTTTTGTCTGTAACTAAACCATTAATTGTAATTGTACCATCAGCAGCTTGAGCATTCGCAATCCCTACAACCGAAAGAGCAGCGATCAAAGCAAGTTTTTTCATAGTGTTTTCTCAAAAGTCTGGATAAAAGTTTATTTCCTTACTTTTCCAGTGTTTGACATCTTGAAAAGTAATGCGGCGATATTAACACTTCTTAAACAAAATGCAAACTAGATCACATTATTTTTTCATAATAAAAATTAAATCACACTGGAAATAAATGCTTGAAAGCTACCTTTTACAGTCTATATATCTGTTTATTAATATTTTTTTATTTTTTCAAAAAGCGGAACCGCAGAGATAAGCAAGTTACATAAGAACACTATGTAAATAGAAAAGAATTAAACAATTTATGTGAAAAAGAAGCTTAAATTCTTACAATACAATTATATAGAATAAATTATGCACATGTATATAGAGAAAACATACAAATAGTCATTTTTTTATAAAAAAGAGTGACTCATCCTTTAAATCATCAAAATGTGCGATGAGTTCGACAAATCACTCTTTAATCATGCTTATTGTAGGAATAGCCTCAAATCCTATGCCTAATAAGTTAATGATAGTTGATAACCACGACTTTGTGATTAGAACCTATGCTTTCAATGCTAGTGTCCATTTTCTCAGTATGTTGAGCTAAGTTAGAAAGACTACTTTTGTTTAAATATTCACTATCAAGTTTAATATTTAAATTATTTACCTCAACACATTCTATCTCGCTATGTTCTGTTGAACATGTATCTTCAACAATATTTCCTCTTATCATTATTGTGTTATTTGCATAACAAAATAATGGGGAAGTGGAAAGCACCATCAGAATAAGAAGTTTAAATATATTATTTTTCATTTTATATGCCTATTTATAAAATAGTTTATATCTATTTGATACAATATTTTTAATTTAAAAACAATCATTAACTTTAAATGAAGAAAAAATATTAATTTTGACGTGACGAAAATCACATTAACTGTTTTAAATAATGTAATAGTTGGAATTTTAAAAACATATTAAGAAACATAATAATTACAACACTTTAAAAATTCTTTATTTTAATTCAAGTTATTGATATTTATAAAATAAACCAAAAAAAGCAATAGAATAAAATTAAAAGAATTAATAATATACGATTAAACATTTAATAAATATGTAATTTATTTTTGTGATTTTAGTATTTGCATTGCAAGATAATTACAGAGAAAATAGATACTAATTTTATTTAAAATGTGATTTATTTAACCTTTTATTTATAAATTAAAAAATAAATTCACTTTATTTATTAAATATAATTATTACACCACCAATAAGCTGAAATTCATCACACATTTTAAATATATTGAGGCACAAAAGATAATTTTAGTTTTTAAAATTTTTTGCAACAATTTAAGCGTGTACGATCTTTTCAAGATCAAATTATATAAAGTAGAAATATGAATTATAAAAAACATAGTAATATTTAAACTTGATGAAAATTATCTTTTAATTGAGTTTTATAAATATTATTTGATTGCTGAAAAATTTATTCTAGAAAAAAATATCTTAAGAAAGTAACTAGAGCATTATCTACAAGATCTAATACAGAAGATACCATCTGTAGACTCAGCTCTACTCCAGCAATAAATACTCAACTTTCAAACAGAACGAGTTCTAGGGTGGCTGATTGCATTATTCTGCATTTTGTAAGTTGTATCTGTCGGAGGTAAGTGTTGATAAAACAACACTGACATTGAAAAATGATGAAATATAAACATTTCCAACCCCAATGTTTTTGCATAAATTATTGAAAATAAAAAACAAATTAAATTGGCATAAAAGCTGCTCAATGTGACTGATGAAAGTGGAATTATCCTAAGGAATCCGTATGTCACTTGTAGTAGATAAAAAAGAAAATTCTAAAGAATTTGTAAAAAACATCCTGTCTGAAATTTGGGTTACTCGATGTCCTGTACCCACAGCAACAGGTATTTCCTTAAAGCGCGGCACTCTGGTTAAAAAATTTGAAAAGCACGGCATTGATGTTGCCGTCTTGCAAGATGCGCGTAAAGGCTTATCAGTTCATCATTTTGATCATCAATTACCAGCTCTGTTCCGAGAAGGTGGAAATGTACCTGCATTAGCAGCACGTTCTGAAGGAGCACCCAGCCGACTCATTGGATTAACTTGGATTGATGAGTGGCAAGTCATTATTGTTCGACCTGATTCAAACATTAGCCAGCCAGAACACCTAAAAAATGTGAAAGTAGCGTTACCAGAATATGCCGACAAACGTGCTGGTAGTATTTTTAGAGCCATGTCATTGCAAGGTATTCGTGGCGCGTTACAACTTGCCAACCTCACTTTCCGAGATGTCAATTTTATTGAAGTACCTGAGCGTGCAGGGCCTAAAGAGAATCGTGATGCGAGTACGTATTGGTCAGGCCTTGATGCATTAATTACAGGTGAAGTTGATGCTGTGTATGTAAAAGGAGCTTCTGCTGTTGAAGCTGCAACTAAACGCGGCCTAAAAGTGGGTATTGATTTAGATAAATTTGAAGATGTGACTTCTCGTGTAAATAACGGAACGCCTCGTCCAATCACAGTCCATGAAGATTTATTAGAAGATCATTTTGATGTTGTCGTTGATTTTCTTGAAGAGTTATTTGATACGGCGGATTGGGCACAAGATCATTTAGATGAAGTGTTGGTGATTCTTGAAGATGAAACGATTGCAGGGGCAGAGAGTGTAGCGACAGCCTACCGTAATAATTTTCATAAGTCTTTACATCCCTCATTAAATGAAGAGCGTTTAGAACTTTTAAGACAACAAAAAGATTTCCTTTGGTTACATGGCTTTTTAGAGCGAGATGTTGATATTGAAACATGGGTTGATCATCGTCCTTTGCTCGAAGTTTTAAAGCGCCGTCAAAATAAAAAATTTTAAGAGGATTTGATCATGACAACACTTACTCAAACGCCATTGTCTCGTGAACTCAATGACTTTATCGAATTGAACCGAGAAAAAGCTGAATTTGCTTTTGAAGTGTTCCGTGAAACAGGAACAATCACAGCAAATGGAACGGTTAATTTTGTTGAACGTGGGCCGGAAAATACCTTAATTACTTTTAACTATGCAGGGCCTTGGTCTAAAGATAAAAAAAGCAAAGTGCTTGTGGAGACAATTGATGGTGAAGTTTTATTGGGGAGAAAAAGTGCGGGTGGGCGCTATAACAAGCTTTTTAAAGAACATGCAGATGTCACCACAATATCTCATGTACACGCGCCGAATTTAGGTGCTTGGGCTCAAACCCATCGTACTTTACCGATTCGTTATGTGCCTGTGCAGCGTTTCCATTTATTTAAAGAGTTGCCGATTTATATTGATCGTCGTCAGGCAGAAGTCGATTTCATTTTAGATCAACTCAAAATTGATATTGAGTATCGGGCCATCTTAGAAGCCAATGGTGGTGCAACCGTATGGGGTCGTCAAGGTCTACAGGAAACTGCTGAATTTATCTTGTTGCTAGAAGAAGGGGCTCAAATTCAGCTTCTCGCAGAGTTAGTAGGCGGTAGCCGGGAATACGGGCAAGGGGTTTTACATCAGCAATGGAAAATGAGTGGTTTGACTGAAAAAGCAAAATCTCTTGGATTGCTCCCCCTCAATTAGATAAAGATTTAAAAAATAAAGATCGAGAATATTATGGCTGTAAAACTTTTATGGTATCTCACGTCTCCAGATGGGCCGTATCCTTGGTTGGAATCTGGGCGGTGGGATACCGATTATGAACACTTACAACAGATTGCGATTACCGCAGATCGACTTGGTTTTTACGGTTCACTCATGGGTACAAGTGAGTATGAAACACTTGCTGTTGCTGCAAGTTTAATTCCATTTACTGAACGTTTAAAATTTCTGGTTGCCCAACATCCCGGAGAAGTCCAGCCAGCAGTTTTGGCAAAATATGCGCAAACTTTTGACGCATTTTCTAAAGGGCGTTTGCTATTTAATGTCGTTAATGGAAATGATAAAGGTTTGGCAGCTTTAGGTATTCACTATAATCATGATGAACGTTATGACTTTAGTAAAGAATACTGGAATGCATTTCAGCAAAACTACTTAGGTGATACCTCGGGATTTGAGGGCGAGTTTATTCAAATTGCTCCACGCTTAGAGGGTGGATCTCCAATGTCCAAATGGCGTGGCCCCACTCAAAAGCAGGGTGTTCCTTTGTGGGGAGCTGGAACTTCTGCCAAAGGCGTTCAGCACTCTGTTGAATTACTAGATGTGTATTTAAGTTTTGCGAATACGCCGCCATTACTTGGAGAAAAGTTTGGCAAGGTTGCGGCTGAGGCTGCAAAAATTGGCCGAACTTTAGAATTTGGCACTCGATTACAAATTATTGTGCGGGAAACAGAAGAAGAAGCTTGGCAATATGCTCAGTCGTTACTTGACAAGATTGATGTAAATTATGCAATCGAAGCTGTTAAACGACAGCTTCCTCCAAATGAAACTTTTGAGAGTTATCAAAGTAACAATCCATCTATTCAAAAGAACTTAGAACAATTACGTCGAGGTATTTTGCCTCAAGCTAAAGATTTTGAAATTTATCCTAATGTTTGGACTGGCCCATCTTTATTTGGTTTCGATATTTTAAACCCAGCCGCAGGGACAGCCTTAGTGGGAAGTGCTGAAAATATTGCCAAACGAATTAAAGAATACGAAAGCTATGGCGTATCAGCCTTTATCTTGTCTGGTTTCCCTTTAATTGGAGAAGCCTATCGGGTAGCAGATTTATTGTTTCCGTTATTGGAACTCGATCATGGCTTTGAGTTACCTAAGCTCAATAAAAATTCATCCATTGATTCCCTTTTGAATCAAGAAGTCGTGATTTAAGGGGGAAGGCATGAATAAAATTACACGTAGAGAACTGATTAAACAGACTGGATTAGGTGTTGGCGCTTTTGCTGCAATTAGCCTTATCGGGTGCTCTAAACCAGACTCATCGTCTGAGAGTGCTACTGCTGGTACAGTCCAAAATGATACGCCGAAAAAAGGTGGCGTTATCAAAATTGGGGTAATCAATGGTAATCAAGCTGGCAATTTAGATGCACATAAACCTATTGGTATGTCGAGCGCCTTTAGAGGTTGGCCTTTATATGCAAAGTTATGGGAATGGGGCAGAGATATTCAGCCTAAACTCGCACTTGCTGAATTTGCTGAACCCAATAATGACGGAACGAAATGGACCATTCGCCTAAAAAAAGGACTTGAATTTCACCACGGTAAAACCATTACTGCCGATGATGTTATTTTTTCTTTACGGCGACTAACCGACCCAAAACTTGCTTCTCCATTTGCAGCCTATCTTTATTCTTTGCAAAGAGATGCAATTAAAAAGCGCGATGAATACACGGTTGAAATTCCTTTTTCTCAAGGAAAAGGATTGGTTGCTTTACCAGAAGCATGGATGAGCTGGGGAGGCATAGTTCCTACAGATTATGACCCAGTTAAAAATGTTGTAGGGGCTGGTCCCTTTAAGCTTGAAAGTTTTACACCTGGTCAACGTTCACGCTTTGTTCGTTTTGAAAATTACTGGAAAGAAAACCAGCCTTACGCCGATGCAATAGAAATCATTGATTTTAAAGATCAGACGGGGCGTCTTGCTGCCTTGCAATCAGGCCAAATTGATATTGCGTCTGGTGTAAGTGCGGAGCACATTGCTTTAATTCAAGCCAATAAACGATTGAATCTAGTTTCATCTGAAACAGATGCTTGGCAATCATTTGATATGAATACGTCTAAAGCACCGTTCAATGACCCACGAGTGCGACAAGCTATTCGACTAATCGCCAATAGAGATGATTTGGTAAAACGCGCTTTGGCTGGTCAAGGGCGAGTTGCAAATGACCTTTATTCATTTAGTGATCCCGTATATGACCATAGCATTGCTCAGCGTAAGCAAGATTTAAATAAAGCTAAAGCTTTACTCAAAGAAGCTGGTTTTAATAACAATTTAACTATCGATTTATATACAGGCCCAGATAGCAATGCGGCATTGGTTTTTGCTCAGCATGCTGCTCAGGCTGGAGTCATCGTTAATGTTAAACAGGTTGAAGCTGCTACTTTTGCGGATGCAGTAAAACAAGATTGGGCATTTAGTACAGGCTCGAACGTTTCACGTCCTTTCTTATTAACAGTCTTGCAAATTGATGGGCCGGGTGCGGCAAATAATAAAACTCGTTTTAAGAACGAGCGCTTTACAGAACTAGTGCATGCGGCATTGCAACAACCCGATTTGGAAAAACGAAAAGTTCTTGTTCATGAAGCACAGCATATTCAGCATGAGCAAGGCGGTTTACTCATTTGGGGCTTTAATAATGTACTTGATGCACATTCGAGCCAAATTGGTGGTGTAACACCTGATCGCACTGGCTTTGCTGCGTGGCGTACAGATGAATTTTGGCGTAGAGGGTAACCGATATGACAATTCAATCCAGTAAAATAGAGGCATCAATCCAACATCCGACAATTGCCAAGTCATTTGAATTTCCTGCGTGGTTACCTTGGTTTTTCACACGTTTGGTATCAGGGGCATTGGTTGTTTTTGTTATTAGCCTCATTGTATTTATTGCCACACAGGCACTTCCATCGGATCCGGCTCGCGTCATTTTAGGTCCAGAAGCACCTGAAGCCACGGTTCAAATACTTCGTGAACAATTAGGCTTGAATGATCCGATATTGGTTCAATACTGGCATTGGTTAAGTCAATTATTACAAGGGGATTTTGGGCGCTCGATAGATTCTAATGTGCCTGTTTTACAAATTATTCAGAATTATTTTGGTAATACAGTTGCACTCACGAGCCTCGTGATTGTAATTACTGTACCACTTTCAGTCGTGCTGGGTGTGTGGCTATCGCTGCGCCGTGACAGCAAGTTAGATCGGATTATTGTCTCCAGTTCGATTCTGTTTAAAGCAGTGCCGGGGTTTGTGATTGCGATTTGGTTAATGATGTTTTTTTCAACATCGGTTTTACACATATTACCAGCAGCATCGTTATTGATTCCTAATGAGTCGCCTTATAGCCAACTAGAATTTTTAATTTTACCAATTTTCACTTTAGCTTTATCACTCATTCCATATCTGATGCGTTTAGTGCGTGGTTCTATGATTGATGCGCTAGAGTCGGAATATGTGACCTCTGCACGGCTGCGTGGTATTCCTGAGCAACGGATTATCTGGAAACATGTTTTACCGAATGCCTTAGTTCCGGTTGTGCAGGGAACAGCATTGACCATCCGAGTTTTGCTAAGTGGTGCTTTAATTATTGAGGTGGTTTTCAGTTATCCCGGTATTGGTAATGCACTCAATGCAGCAATCGAAATGAGGGATATTCCGACCATTCAAGCGATTGTTTTATTGCTCACCATTTGTGTGGTAGTTGTTAATTTAATTGCAGATTTAATCACGACTTTACTTACACCCAAAATACGAACTGCAAAAAGACATAAAGCACGTTCGCCGGGACGACGTCAGGCGTTACGTTTATGGAAGTCAGGTCGACCAATTACGGTAAAACCTGTCGACCGTCGCAATGCTTTAAAGAATATTCAGCAAGGAGGTGGCAAATGAGCTCACTTCACTGGTACCAAAGAAACTTTTTTCAAACATTAATTCGTGAAAGACAAGTACGTTTTGGATTTGTAGTCACTGCTTTGGTTTTGATTTTTGCACTGGTTGGACCGTTATTTGTTCCATTTGAGCCCACTGCGTTGGTCGGCATGACTTATGGTTCCCCTGAAGGGCGTTCATTTTTAGGTTATGACTATATTGGTCATGATGTTTGGTCACGTGTACTTGCTGGCGGTGCTTCTATTATCTGGATGACGCTAGCCGCTAGTCTGGTTGCATTAATTATTGGTTCTAGTTTAGGCATATTCGCTGCTTTTGCCCGCAATAAGATTGATCAGTTTGTAACTTGGCTGACTGATGTGTTTATGGCCTTTCCAGATCTCATTTTAGTCTTACTTATTGTTTCGATGTTAGGTCGGCAACCTTGGTTGATTGTTTTAACGGTTTCAATTGCTTTTATTCCCGGAGTTATACGTCTTGCGCGAAGCGTTGCAATTAACCTAGTGGAACAGGAATATATCGAAGCTGCCCGAATTCTAGGTTACTCAAAAACCTATATTTTATTTCGTGAAATCTTACCCAATATGTTGACGCCGTTATTGATTCATCTTGGTGTGATGCTGACTTGGGCGGTGGGTATGTTATCGGGTTTGGCTTTTCTTGGTTATGGGGTGGCACCTCCAGCAGCAGACTGGGGACTCATGATTAATGAGAACCGTGCTGGTTTATTAGTTCAACCGTGGGCCGTGTTTGCTCCTGTCATTTTAATTGCTTTGTTTGCGCTCGGAACGAATGTATTGGCTGAGGGTGTTGGACGTGCAGCAGCTCGGATTGAGGAAAAATAAGCATGGCAGATACATTTAAAAATACAGTATTGACCGTAACAGATTTAACAGTTGCATTAGTAAACACAGGCAATCACATCGTTTCTAATATTTCATTTAGCTTAAAAGAAGGTGAGGTTCTAGGGCTGGTCGGAGAAAGTGGTTCGGGTAAAACGACATTATCGAGCGCCTTATTGGGCTATGCACGGCATGGCGCCAAAATTATTCAGGGCATAATTGAGTTAGATGATCAAAATATTCTCAGTTTAGATGATCATGCTTTACGTCAGGTTCGTGGTCATAAAATTAGTCATGTTGCCCAAGATCCTGGAACAGCGCTTAACCCAGCATTAAGTATTGGTCAACATTTATTTGAATTATTAGAAGTCCATCAGACACAGTTATCGAGCGCTGAAAAATACCAGAAAGTAGCCAAAATTTTAGATGAAGTGGGGTTACCTCATGATGAGCTATTTCTCAAGCGTTATCCCCATCAACTTTCAGGTGGACAACAACAACGAATTTTATTGGCCTTGGCGTTTTTGCTCCAGCCACGTTTAATTGTTTTAGATGAGCCAACCACCGCCTTAGATGTGACGACGCAGACCTTGGTATTGAACATTATTCGTAAATTATGCCGTGAATATAATGTTGCTGCTATTTATGTATCGCATGACTTAACGGTTGTAAAAGATATTGCAGATAGGGTGATTGTTTTATATTCAGGGCGAATTGCTGAAGATGCGGTATTAACCCAACTATTTGAGACTCCTAAACACCCTTATACACAAGGTTTACTTAATGCCATTCCCGATGTGGCCATTCGTAAATATTTATCTCCAATTGAAGGGCACGCACCGTCACCAAATGAGCGTCCAGCGGGATGTGCTTTTGCAGTACGTTGTACTTTCGCCACCGACATATGCCGTCAAAAACAACCTGAATTAACTCAATTAAAAGATGAGTTTGACCCGCATTTTGTTGCTTGTCACCATTCAGATGAAATCGGTGTGATTAATTTTAAAGAGATTGATCATCCGATACGTGAATTAGAAAGTGACACAGAAGCGTTGTTAAAAGTTGAACATATTAATGCTTGGTATGGGCAGCAACAGGCACTTTTTGATATCTCGTTTCAACTCAAAAAAGGCGAATGTTTAGCATTGGTCGGCGAGTCGGGGTCGGGTAAAACCACGCTATCCCGTGTTATTGCTGGGTTGAATGAAAATGCAGACGGCCAAATTACATTAGGGGATGAAGTCTTGTCATTGCGCGGGCAACAGCGTCATTTGCAGCAGCGACATAAACTGCAATATATCTTTCAAAACCCTTATAAAGCGTTGAATCCAGCGCATACTATTGGTCAGACACTCATTAAGGTCGTGCAGCATTTCTTTGCAGCATCTCGACAAGAAGCCATAGAAAAAGTCACACAGGTACTTAAACAAGTCTCTCTGCCTATACAAGTTCAACAACTCTATCCTAGAGATTTATCTGGTGGAGAACGACAACGTGTGGCTATCGCACGAGCTTTGCTGTGCCAACCTGATGTTTTGATTTGTGATGAGATTACATCTGCTTTAGATGTTTCCGTTCAGGCATCCATCTTGAAATTACTACAAGATCTCCAGCAGCAAGGCGTGACCTTATTATTTGTGACTCATAACCTAGGGGTTGTTCGTGCAATCGCCGATCGGGTCGCCGTATTAAAAAATGGACATATTGTTGAATACGGCGAAACAGACCAAGTGCTTAGCCATCCTCAACATACATATACCAAAACTTTGCTTACACATGCACCGAGCTTGTTTAAAAACAACGTGCTTGAAGTTTGCGCATAAAAAAGAACAGATTTTTCGGAGTTAAAAATGAACGATATTAACCAACGTAATTTTTTAGAATTAGGTAGCGTAAGACATATTCAAAGCGAGCAAGAAGCACTTGATATTGCAAAAGAGGTGGCAAATCAACTGAATCAATTTGCTCGAGACCCGAGTTATAACAAAACGGTGCCTTATGATCAGGCTCGCTTAATTTCAGAATCTGGTTTAACTGCGATTATTGTACCCAAGCAATTTGGGGGCTTAGGCGCCAATATTTCAACATTGGTCAATGTGGTGAAAATTATTTCATCAGCCGATGGTGGTGTAGGGCAGTTATTACAAATTCACTTCACCATGTTTCGAGGAATTTTAACGGGCTATGAAGATGATATTCGTGATCAATTACTTGCCGATGTATTAAGTGGAAAACGTTTGGGCAATGCACTTGCAGAAGTGGGGGGCAAAGATAAGTTTCAGCATAAAACACGTGTAGAACGAAATGTGGAAGGACAATTAATTTTAAACGGCAGTAAGTTTTATTCTACGGGTTCTTTACTCGCAGAATGGATTTCTTTATTTGCTGGTAGTGATGATGGACCAGTCTCAATTTTAATTCATCGAGATACGCAGGGAGTAGAGTTACTTGATGACTGGGATGCGATGGGCCAAAATAATAGCGTCAGTGGCACTGTTAATTTTAAAGATGTGGTTGTTGATGAACGTTATATTGCTAAGCGAAATACAGGCGGTTTAGGCACGGTTTTACGTACGGGTCTTACTTGGCCCCAAATTTTACATGCTGCAATGGATACAGGAATTGCCAAAGGAGCATTACAAGGCGGGATTGATTATTTACAACATTATGCTCGTCCTTGGGTGGAAAGTGGAGTCGATTCACCTACACATGAACCTCATATCATCAAACAAATTGGTGAATTCGCTGTTTTGGTTCGTTCAGCTGAAGCATTATTAGATCGTTCGGCACAGATTTTTGAACAGCATTTGACAAATGTAGAAGATGAAGACTTACAAACTGAACTGATTTTATCGGTTGCTGCTACACGAAGTCAGTCTGATCATGCATCTTTAAAAATTTCGAGTGAAATTTTTGGATTACTCGGGGCAAGTTCAACCTTGTCGAAGTGGAATCTAGACCGTTTCTGGCGTAATGCACGAACCCATACCACTCATGACCCAATTCGTTGGAGGCTATATCATGTTGGAAATTATTATTTAAATAATATTCCACCTGGTGAATATAATTCAGTGCTTTTAAAGAAGCAGGCGGAAAATGTGACTAAATTTTCTAAGTAAAATGAAGTAAATAAAAAAGGTTGTCATCACGACAACCTTTTGTTTTTTGTATTGTTAAGCCACTTGAGCTTGAATAGAAATATCCTGTGCAAGCCATTCACGAACATTAATTTGTGCAGGAATAAAGTTCCAGCGATAGAGAAAGTCACTTAAGTCTTGTAAAGCAATAATAGAAGTCTCATTAAAGTTGGTGTTCAGTTTTAGATGAGCATTTTCCCCGTAAGCCGCATGAATCCATTGCTCACTACTATTACATTCTTTTGCTAGATAACGATGGGTTTCATCGGCGTGTGCATGTGCCCATTGTTCTGCTTGTAAAACAGCATCGACAATCGATTGGGCTTGCTCTGGATATTGCGTTAGAAAATCTTCATCAACAGTGAGCGTTCTTGGTGTCCCATTATTAGAGCGTAGAATAGGGTCTGGATGTGAGCCAATATCAATAATGGTATGCAGGGCGAAGTCATGAGCAATTTGCGCAGCATGCGCACCTTTTAGAAAAATAGCATCGACATCACCTTTAATTAATGCCACGATCTCTGCACTTGCATTAATTTTGTTGCGATTGCCATAAAAACTAGAATCATTTTCTGTAGGCTGTTGTTGCTGCGCGGATAAAATATCTGCTCGTAAACAATCGACTAATTCAAGATCGCTCACCTCCAGATTTACTGTTTTTAAGGCATTTTCTAAACCACGAATCGCCTGTGCACGCGAGAAATCAATAATTGCATCTTGATTTAGGGGAATACCAAAACGTTTGCCTTTTAGGTCGGCAACAGTTTTGATGTTTGAATCATAGCGTGTTAACAACAATTGAACTTCATCAGCCCAAGATAAGCCAATCACTTTAGTTTTTTGACCAGATGCATATGCCCAGATTGCAGGAATACTGCCACCATGTCGAACTGAGTTGGCAAGGGTATGATTAAAATGAGAGTTTCGAATATCTTTGGAGTTTGATTCTCGAATTGATTTGATTTCAATCTGTTGTTCATCAAACTTTTCTTTGAGCCAACCTTTTTGAATTGAAATACCTAAGCCTGTTGGTACAGGGCAGCGTGTATACCAAAGTGTGTTTAATGGTTGAGTTTGAAGTGTTGTCATCGTGACATCCTTTTGTGGTTTTCATGCTTTAAAGCAAAATTGATGCCATTCATTAATTTATTGATATTTATAAATTATTTTTAATATCTTTTTTTGTGATGTTGATATATCAAATTTTGTTGCGATTACAACACAAGAATTGCACGGGTGTTTTAAAAACAACACCCCCATAAATAGTGCTGCATAAAAACAATATAAAACAATAATTTAAAATCTTTTTAGAGATCATTAATTTGGCATGAATCTCGCAATAAAACGGAATCTTAAATTTTTACTATCTTTTATGTTTAAAAATTATCCATTATTACGAAGTTTGGCTTTATACCGTTTTATGCCATATCGCTTCTTATTGACGGCGACCTTATTTGTTATTGCAAATATAGGATTAGCACTTCAACAGTATTCAATCGGACATGCGATTGATACCTTAAAACATAGTGAACGAGAAACCTTATTTCAGCATGCTATTTCTGATCCTTTAAATCCTTGGTTTTGGTTCATTCTACTTACGAGTATTGCTGGCATTAGGGCAGTTATTCAGTATCTGGCAGGGTTAAGTGCTTTAACCATTGGTCAGCAACTACTAAGTATTTTAAGAGAAAGAATCTTTAGCCAAGTGCAGCATTTAGATGTTTCATGGCACTGGAAACATGGGTTAGGAGAAGTGCTATCTCGAACAACGCGTGATTCAGATAAATTAAAAGAAGCTCTGATTAATTTTTGGCGACAAGTGTTTGAGTCAAGCCTTGTTGTTACTATAACCGTTGGACTCTTGTGTTGGTATCATCCTTGGCTCGGCCTAGTCCCTTTATTATTTATTTTTCTAGGGCTGTGGGTCCTCTTTAAACTGACCAATCAATTAGTGGTGCTGGATCATCAAGTCGCATCCGCCTACGAAAAAGTCAGTGATACCTTAGCCGAGAGCGTGAATGGAGTACGGGTAGTCAAAGCTTTTCAACTCGAAGAGAAACTTTTACAGCGCTTTAATCATGCCGTAGATCTATTTATTCATCACTCTATTCAAACCATAAGCACAAGTGCGAAACGCTTGCCCATCCCACAAGTGATTATTGCGTGTTCTTATTTATGGGTGATTGGCTTTGGTGCTTATTTAATTGGCCAAAACGAGTTGCAGGTAGGGCAGTTTGTAGCTGCGATACTCATGGCAAATTTATTGGTGTTTCGTATTGAAAGCATTGGTCAGGTCTTACAAATTTTTGCTGATGCTCGCTCTTCGGCAACAAGAATATGGCAAATGCTTGATGAAAAGTCTGTAATTGAAGATCAACCACACCCTTTGCCGTTGCAATGGCGTGATGGGTTAAATATTAGATTAGAAAATGTAAGCTTTCAGGATAAAACAACACAAAAGTTTATTTTAAAGCAGTGTCATGTTGAATTTCGTGCAGGTGAAATCGTCACTGTCGTAGGCAAAACTGGCTCAGGTAAAACCACCTTGATGAATTTACTTAATCGGTTTATTGACCCAACAGAAGGGCAAGTCCGGATTGGTTCTGAGCAACAGGGATGGATCAATATCAAAGATTTAAGCCTGTTTGAATTACGCCATTTGGTTCAGATCATTCCTCAAGAAAATTTCTTTTTTAGTGGCACACTGGCAGATAACTTAAGAGTTGCTAAGCAAGATGCAACTGAGCAAGAGATGCGAGACGCTTTACATTTAGCGTCTGCATCCGAATTATTACAACGGCTTGATGATGGATTAGACACTTTGATTGGAGATAAAGGCGTTACTTTATCTGGAGGACAAAAACAGCGGATTGCTTTGGCTCGTTCTATCTTAAAAAACTCGCCAATTTTAGCCTTAGATGACTCAACCAGTGCTTTGGATTCGACCACAGAAAAACAGGTTTTACAACGACTATCAGCGCTTTCTGATATGGGAAATCATTTTAAGAAAACCATTATTATCAACTCTAATAAACAAACCACGATTGCTTTATCTGACCGAATTATTGTTCTAGATCAAGGGCAAATTATTGCTCAGGGAACACATAATGAATTGGTACAAAGTTGTTCATTCTATCGAGAGTTGATGGGTTTTGAGTTACCACAACAGGAGCTTGAAGCATGAATACAAGTGTTAAAAATTTCCGTCCGTTCGCCAAATCAGCCGATCTACAAATCGAAGAAAATTTGGCAAAGACCTCAATTCATAGAGGGATGTTGACGAAACTTATTCCTTTAATTTATCCCATTCGTTATTTGCTACTTGCTTTGATTGCAGTAGAAATTTTGCAGGTGATGAGCGTTTTTGTTCGGCCTTGGGTTGTGAAATATATTTTAGATTCGGGCTTCCAACACATTGCTGGAAAAGTAGTATTGAATCAGCCTGTTTTATTGATTGCGATTAGTATTTTGGCATTGAGTTGGATTTGTCGTTTTACTTTAGCGGGGGTATCAAAATATTTGTCAGGCCGAGCAGCTTTAAAAGTTATTAATGGTTTAAGACGTACTTTGTTCCAGCATATTCAAAGTTTAAACATTGGTTATTTTGACCGTACTAAAGCTGGCAGAATTATTTCACGGGCAGATCGTGACGTTGATACTTTAGAGCCTGTTTTAATACAAGGACCACCCGAATTACTTTCAGCGATTTTGCGTTGTGGTCTGGCTTCAGTTCTTCTTTGGCATATTTATCCACCATTTTTCTGGTGCTTATTTGCAACTTTACCAATCTTATTTGGGATGACAGCCTTTTTTAAGAAATCATCGCAAAAACACTGGGGAAGAGTTGCCGAAGAACGCAGTCGATTTACTGCCCATTTGGTTGAAACTGTAAATGGCGCAAAAATCATTCAGCAGTTAAATTACACCGAAACCAATCAATCCCGTTATCAGGATTTATTAAAAGATTTTAATAACTCTATTATTTATGGCAGTAAGCGGACCAGTTGGTTTGCTCCCTTTACAGGGTTACTTTCGACTGTAGCTACTGCCGGATTCATTGTGATTGGTAGTTATGCCTATAGTGGTGGAATGATTAGTATTGGTCAGTTCGCCGAAAGTATTTTCTATGTGTTTTTATTCTTAGCTCCGTTACAGGAACTTACCGATTTATTTGAACGTTATGCAAATGGAGCCGCATGTGCACAACGTATATTTTTACTTTTAGATACGCAATCTAGCATTCAAGAACAACCGAATGCTGTGAAGCTTGAACAGTTGAATGGTCATATTCGATTTCAGGGGGTACATTTTGCTTATACCCATAAGCCTGTTTTACAAAATTTTAATTTAGAGATTGAAGCTGGAAAAATAATTGCGATTGTAGGGCCAACAGGACATGGGAAAAGTACGATTGTCCAGTTGTTAACGAGGTTTTATGAACCTCAGCAGGGCGGAATTTTTCTAGATCGTTACCCCATCCAAAATATTCGTCTTGCCAGTTTAAGGCAGCATGTGAGTATTGTTTTACAAGATAATGTTTTATTTAGTGGCACAATTTTAGATAACTTGCGTCTAGTCCAACCTAATGCTTCAGATCAGGTGCTTATCGCGGCAATTGAAGACTTGGGGGCAGATGAAATTTTGCAACAACTTCCACAAGGGTATTTCACTGAAGTAGGAACCCTCGGTAAAAACCTAAGTCATGGGCAAAGACAGCTGGTTTGTTTGGTTCGTGCATATTTAGCAAATCCTAAAATATTAATCTTAGATGAAGCTACTTCTGCAATCGATATCTATACTGAGCAAAAAATACAATATGCACTCAGACGCTTATGCCAAAATAGAACATGTATTGTCATTGCACATCGGCTGAGTACCATTCGTGAGGCCGACAAAATTGTCGTGATCGAAAACGGTCATGTTGTAGAGCAAGGTTCACATGAACAGTTAATACAGCAAGAAACAGCATATTTTCAGTTATACCAGTCGTATCTTCAAAATCAACTGGTCTAAACATCTTCGGAATTTAAAACTGTAGTTTTATAAACATTTTTTTGAATCATTGTTTAAATTTAAACAATGATTCTTTTATTTTAACTAATTAAATTATTGATAATAAATAATTTAATTATTGGCATTGGCTTTGCTATATCGGTCTAGATCGTTAAGGAAGCTCATATGCGTACATATTTTTCTCAATTTATTATTCAGTCCTCACTTTTTGCACTGAGTGCACTTACTGCTTCAATTGCTTTGGCAAACGACCAAAAGAATTTGTCAGAGAAAGAGGATGTCATCACATTACAATCTGTAGTTGTCACGGGTTCTAGACGAGCCATTAGTAGTTCTCTCGATGCACCTGCACCCGTTGATATTTTAACTGCTAAAGATTTACAAGAGACTGGTGCAACTGATCTTGCAGCAGCATTAACACGGTTGTCTCCTTCGGTGACTTTACCGAGTTCTCCTGCGGGTGGATTTGGAGCATCGGTTCCGCCAAGTATTGCACTTAGAGGATTATCTGCCGATCAAACTCTAATTTTAATTAATGGAAAACGTCGTCATACATCAGCATATTTCACCCGCCAAGCCTATGCAGGCGGAAGAGGCGCGGCGGTAACTGACTTAAGTTTAATTCCAGTAAGTGCGATTGAACGTATAGAAATTTTACGGGATGGTGCTGCTGCACAATATGGATCAGATGCAATCGCCGGTGTCGTTAATATCATTTTGAAATCACGAGATCATGGCGGTGGAGTGAGCTATCAAACAGGTGGCTATACTCAAGGAGATGGTGAACAACATAAAGTTAATCTTTGGAAAGGTTTTGCGCTCCCTAATGATGGTGCGTTGACGGTTGCATTAGATTTAGGCAAACGTGAAGCTGCAAGTAACACGGCCCCAGATACACGAACTTTTTATGATGGTTCAACCAATGCTCAATATACAGAACAAAATACACCCTATAGAACATGGAAATTTGGCTCACCAGAACAAAAAGATCAAATCAATGTAACGGCGAATTTAGATTTACCCTTGACAGATGACGTTGCACTTTATGGTTTTAGTAGCTATGGACACCGTAAAACGATAGGGGAAAACTTTTATGAGCCGCCAACAACCAAAACAGTACTGAATCAATCCAGCTATTTTAAAGAACGTTATCCAGATGGACGCTCGCCATTGAGCTTAGTCACTGTAGATGATTTTGCAACGACAGTTGGAGTTAAAAAAGGAGAGCAGAAGTCAGGTAAATATGATCTTTATGCGACCTATGGACAAAATAAAGTCAGCACAGAACAAGGCAACGGCATTAACCCAAGTTACGGGCCAGATTCTCCTTCAAACTATGACTTGGGCGAAAATATTTTTTCGCAATTAAATACAGGGCTAGATTATAGCCGTGATATTGCAATTGACTGGTTAGCAAGTCCACTCACGTTGTCTACAGGGGTTTTATATCGTTGGGAGCAATATAAGCAAAATGCAGGTGATCCAATTGCCTATACCCGAGGCCCATATTTCAATCCAAGCACAACTTTGGGCGTTGGTGTTCCGGGAATATATGCCGGAATTACAGACCAAGATGAACGAAAAATTAGTCGCGATGTTTATGGTATCTATCTAGATTTAGAAGCAGATATTATTAAAGACTTGAATGTTGGTGCCGCAGTTCGAAGTGAAAAATATTCAGACTTTGGTTCGACCACAAACGGAAAATTATTTGCTAAATATGATGTATCACCTAAATTTACTGTACGTGGTTCAGTAAATACAGGCTATAGAGCGCCGTCATTGGCACAGCAGGGCTATTCGGCTTATAGCGTACAAACAGTGCAGACCCCTTCAGGTTGGCAAGATGTTCAACAAAGAACTTTAGTTGCGGGCAGTGAGGCGGCTTTACTCATTGGCGGAACTGCTCTTAAACCTGAGAAATCGACGAATTATTCTTTAGGTTTTGTTTGGAAGCCTCTTGCCAATACATCGGCAACTTTGGACCTTTATCAAATCGATATTAAAAATCGTATTTTGCTTTCAGACAATATTACTGGAAGCGTAATTACCAATGCTTTTGCCAATACACCGTATTCAAACATTGCCAATGTGGCGTTCTTTAATAATTTACTAGATACACGTACCCAAGGCGTAGAGCTCGCGCTTAAACATGATTTAAACCTTGAACAATATGGCAAGTTAAATCTGAATCTAGGTCTGGCATATAACAAAAATGAAATTACAGAAACAAGAGATTCTATTACCGCAAAAGGTGAGCGAATTCCTGTTTCAAGCATTGCAGGACGAAATACACAAAGCCTCATTGAGTCCGCTGCACCAAAGACAAAGCTAACGCTTGGCGCACTTTGGTCAAATCAAGCGTGGAGCGTGAATACAGCAGTCCGTCGCTACGATAAATGGACCACTTTAAATAATACTAATTCTGCACTAGACCAAACTTTTGACCCTCAGTGGATTGCAGATTTGGATATTGGCTACAAAGCGGATGCATTCGTGAAAGGTCTGAAATTCAATTTAGGCGCGATCAATTTATTTAATAGCCATCCTGATCAAGCCAAAGATTCCTCGGTCGGCAACATTGTCAAATATAGTTTTAATGCGCCTGAAGGAGCATTTGGAACGTATTTATATGGCCGCGTAAGTTACGAATTTTAAATCAAAAATGATGAGACAGTTTTTAAGGTAAATGACAATGCAACATACTTTTTTATCAACTTTATGCAAGTTTTCTTTAATTACAACGATGTTAACTTCAAGTTGTTTGGCGACTGCTCAACAAGCTCCAGCGCCTGAAGATAAATATGGAGATGGCCGAGTTTCTGAGTTTTACACATGGAAATCGGCTATTCCAAATCAAGCTGGAAAACTATTAAAAACAGAAGCTATTCATAATCCTTATATTCGTTTGGCAAATGACAGTCAGGCTATTCGAATTCTCTACAGTTCTACAAGTGGCAAAGACAGCAAAACACCTATTGTAGTTTCAGGAAGTATTCACTTACCAAAAGGAACACCACCTAAAGAAGGTTGGCCAGTGGTGTTATGGGCACATGGTACTGTAGGGTTGGCCGATGCTTGTGCGCCGTCTTGGAGTGGACGATCATACCGAGACGTACAATATTTAAATCGTTGGCTTAAAGAAGGATTTGCTGTTGTTGCCACAGATTACGAAGGTTTAGGTGTTGCAGGACCGCACTTGTTAATTAATAACCCAATGCTGGCTTATAGTATTTTAGATAGTGGTAGAGCTGCTTTAAAAACCAAGTTACCCCTCGCAAATAAGTTTGTGATTGTTGGTCAATCTCAAGGAGGCGCTGGGGCTGTTGCGGCTTCTTCCTACTCGGCAACGTACGCACCTGACTTAAATATTAAAGGTTCAATTGGTACAGGCGTGATTTATCAAGATCCTGAAGCGACGCCTGAAAAAAATCAGTTGAAGTTAAATCCTTATGAAGTCAGTCCGTCGCTTGCTTATGGCATCTATAGTTTTTTAGTGACACAAAGTTTATATCCAGAAATTAAAACAGAAGATATTTTCACTCCTGAAGCTGCTCCTTTAGTTGAACAAGCAAGAAATGCCTGCTTAACAAGTTTTATGGGGGATATTCAAACCGCAGGGCTTTCGCCAGCACAAGCATATAAACCTAATCCACCTGCAAGCTATAAAAAGCTGCAAGAGAAACAGTCAAATGATTACGGTTATTATCCTACATTAAAAATCAGTCATCCATTATTTATTGGAACAGGGGCAAATGACCGAACACCAGATGCTCGTTCTCAAATGAAGTTGGTGGCAGATGCTTGTAAAGCAGGTACAGTGGTCGAAGGTCATTTGTATCATGGCTTAGGCCATAGCGAAACTGTTAATGCCTCTTTAAAAGATTCAATTCCGTTTGCTAAAAAGGTGATTGCGGGAGAGAAAATTCAGGCTATTTGTAAACCTGACTTGCAATAAAGATGAAATAAAGATTTTCTCACTGAAGAAAATCTTTATTTTAAAAAGCCGCTCTTCAAAATATTGAATGAGCGGCTTTTTGCTTTAAATGTTTAAGCGATTTGTTTTAATCTCTTCGCTGCCTCTTCACGTACAGCGGGGATGATATAGCGACCATAATCGACGGTATCATAGATAGGATCGTAGCCCCGATTTAAAAAAGTCGTCACCCCTAAATCTACATAATCAAGCAATGATGCAATAATGGTGTCTGGCGTACCAACTAGGGCAGTCGTATCCCCATAAGCCCCTACAGCAGTTGCAGTTGGCATCCATAATGCGCGGTCATGTCGATCACCTTGCTGGGCTGCTGCCAATAAGCGTTGTGAACCGATGCCTTTGATTTTATGTCCCGATAATGTACCGTTATTTTGAAAAGTCGGATTATTTTGAATGTCTGAAAGAATCTGTTCTGCTCGTTGCCAAGCAAGTTCTTCAGTTGCACCAATAATAAGACGTACAGATAAGCTAACAGGAGGCTGTGGTTTATTGGCTTTTTCTGCTGCGAGCTTCAATTTAGTAATTTGCTCTTTTACTCCAGCCAGTGGCTCACCCCATAGTGAATAGAGATCTGCATGGCGGACTGCAATATCATAAGCAATATCAGATGAGCCACCGAATGAAATCGGGATTGTACCGTTGACTGGCTTTAACGGGCAAAAAGCATTATCTAACTTAAAGTATTTACCTTCATAGCTAATCGGTTGATCGCTTTTCCAAAGTTTCTGGATGATATCTAGATATTCACCCGTCCGCTCATAGCGCTGAACTTTATCAACAATATAATCGCCTTCTTGAGGCTCCGCTGTAATTCCCGTAATTGCATGTAACCGAATTCTTCCACCACCTGTAGTATGGTCAAGCGTAGCAAAAGAACGCGCAGCAAGATTTGGAGTGAGGAGTGCAGGACGATGGGCAATCATAAATCCGAGGCGTTCTGTATGCTGGGCAAGGTATGCCGCAATTTGTGCACTGTCTGGACTGCTTGGCCCGCTAGCAATTAAGACTTTATCAAAACCCGCATATTCATGTGCCCGTGCATGATAACGTAGATATTCGAGGTCAATTTTATGACCAATTCGCGTTCCTTTGGTTTCAGACCATTGGTTAGGAAAAACCATACCTACAAATTCGATGCTCATTATTAAACCTATTTTGTGGATTTTAAATGAATGAGCAAAATAAATGCCAAGCTTTATGCCTATATAAATCAAATGTTGTAGTGATTTATAATTATTTTAATGTTTGGATTTAATCAAAAAGACAACATTGTGTTTGAGAAGCAACATATCATAAAAAAAGAATTGTGTTGATTTTTAATTTATAAGAGAAAATATTCTTAGAATAAAATAGGTGAATTTTGGATTAAATATCTTTATTTATTATTTATTAAAAAACACCCTGAAATGTAATATAGCCTTTTAGAATGCTTATATCATAAGTTTTATGGGGCAATTATGAAGACCTTTTTAGATAATGATTATAAAGTAATTACTTTGCCTGATAATGGTGTTCCTGTAAAACCAATAAGAGCAAAAGCAATTATCTTTTCAGATCAAAACTCCCGTAAATTATTAAATCAAGTGGAAACGATTGCTCCAAGCTCTGCCAGCGTCATCATTCAAGGTGAATCTGGAACAGGTAAAGAGTTAATTGCACGTGAAATTCATTTGAAAAGTGATCGTAAAAATAAACCTTTTCTTGCAGTCAATTGTGGTGCTTTAGTCGAGACACTTGCTGAGTCTGAACTGTTTGGTTATGAAGCTGGGGCTTTTACGGGTGCAAATAAAACACGAGCTGGTATTTTTGAAACAGCCGATGGTGGCACTTTATTTTTAGATGAAGTGGGTGAGTTACCACTATCCTTACAAGTTAAGCTGTTAAGGGTATTGCAAGAAAAAGAAGTGGTACGTGTGGGTGGTCGAAAACCAATTCCAATTAATGTTCGTATTTTGTCGGGAACACATGTCGATTTACGCAAAGCTGTAGCAGAAAACAAGTTTCGTCTAGATTTATATTATCGCTTGAACGTGGTTGTGCTTAATATTTTGCCACTGCGTGAACGTAAAGGAGATATTTTACCTTTGGTTGATTTCTTCTTAAGTTCATACTCTCAGAAGCTCATTACCACTAAACCCAATATCAGCGATAAAGCAAGAAATGCGCTGCTGAACTATAGTTGGCCAGGCAACATTCGTGAGCTGGAAAACAATATCCATTATGCTTTGCTCGTGAGTGGCGGTCAAACAATTGATCTTGAGCACTTAAGATTTTCTGAGGAACCGGGTTCCGCCGTGTTACCAGACAATGATCTGATTCAAGAGTTTGAGAATATCTTAAAGCGTTTATTTCAGGAGTATGATGGGGAAGCTTGGCATATTATTGAAGATAAAATTGTAAATACTGCATTTTCAAGTTGCTGGAATAATCAGGTCAAGACTGCAAAAATGTTAGGTCTATCTCGTAATGTTTTGCGTAATCTTCTATCAAGATATAACTTACTACCTAATAAGAATGAAAATGAAATCGCTTAATGATTTTACATAGAAAAAACATCCATTTTTTAATGGATGTTTTTTTGCGTTGTGAATTTTGTGACCCATAAACCCAATTCAAATAACAACCACATTGGGACTGCAAGAGCAAGCATGCTAAAAACATCGGGAGGGGTAATAAACATTGCAATAAAAAAGAAGAATACAATGATGTGCTTACGATGTGCTTCTAGTTGTTGAATAGAGATAAGACCAATAAAAATAAGAATATAAGTTAAAACTGGAATTTGAAATGCTAGACCAAAAGTAAGAAAAAGCTTCAAACAAAAATCTAGATAGCTATTGATATCCGTCATGGGTAACACATTATCAGGCGATGCCAAGACGAAAAACTTTAAAGCGAGAGGCAAAATTAAAGTATAGGCAAACACAATTCCTAAATAAAATAGAAGGTTACTCGAAAGTACAAGTGCTATACCAAATCTTTTTTCTTTTTGATAAAGAGCTGGAGCTACAAATTGCCAAAATTGATAAAGAATAAAGGGAATACTTAATAAAATCGCAAAATAAATATTGAGTTTAAATGGCGCTAAAAAAGTACTCATCACATCTGTTGCAATCATGGTGGAATTGCTAGGAAGTAATGAAATTAAAGGATGAGCAAGAAAATGGTAGTTCTTCTGAGCAAGCGGGAGTAATAATAAAAAAATCGCTAAAACAATACCAATGCTATAGATCAGCCGTTTTCTTAATTCTTTTAAATGTTCGCTATATTTCATTTCAGTGAGGCTTTCACTGACAATATGTTCCGTCATGCGGCTTGATCCTCACTGAATTTATTAGCTGTTTTAAAATGAGCTAAAAATGGTGTCTTTAACTCATCTTGTGAACGGGTATAGATATAGTCGTTGATGCGGCGTGCTTTGGTTTTTTGTTCCGTAAAAACAGATGTTTGTACATTTTCAATTTCTTGTTGCATAAGAGCGAGTTGTTGTTTGAGCTGCTCTTCATTTTGTTTTATTTTTTGCAGCTCTTCTTGCATGACTCTTTTAAGCTCGATTAGGTCAAGTTCGTTTTCGATATCATTTTGAATTTTACTAATTTGGTTTTTAACTGCTCTGTATTTAAGGAGGACTGATCTTAACGTGTGAGGAAGTTTTTCAGGTCCTAAAATAATAAGCGCAATAATTGCAAAAGCTAATAACTCTCCAAAGCTGATATTAAACATAATAATAAATCACTCATATTTTATTTTGTTTTTCATTATGTGATTCAACTGGACTAATATCTTTGTATTGCTGGTTTTGCAATAACTTCTGATCATCAGAATTAACTGAATCTTTAAAATCTTTAATTGCACCACCTAAGTCTTTACCTAAGTTTTTTAACTTTGAAGTTCCAAATAATAAAATAACAATCACTGCAAACAGTAAAATATGCCAAATAGATAAACCCATTTTCTCTATCCTATATTAATTAAATGTAAAGTATATTAATATCACGACATTATCTGTTTTCTAAATCATATTAATATCGATCAATATTCAAATTAATTATGCTGTGTGATCTAGCATATTAAGTGCCTGATTGCGAAAACCAAATAAAAGTTCACTTTCTTTATGACGAGGATGTGTCAGCGGAACATGAATAATTTCTTTAATTTTTCCTGGTCGGGCTGACATGACAATTACACGGTCTCCAAGATAGACAGCTTCCTCAATATCATGAGTGACTAAAATCATAGTGATTTTTTCGTGTTGCCAGATACGCTGAAGTTCAGCTTGTAAGTGACTCCGTGTGATGGCATCTAAAGCGCCAAACGGCTCATCCAAAAGTAAAATATCGGGTTTATTAACGAGTCCACGGGCAATTGCAACACGTTGTGCCATGCCACCAGACAGCTCATGTGGATAAGCCTTTTCAAAACCCTTCAGCCCGACAATTTCTATGTGTTCATTTACCCGTAAATTTCGCTCTTCACGGGTGAGTGAAGTCTCTTCAAGTGCTAAATGGATATTTTCAAAGACAGTAAGCCACGGAAGTAATCGGTGTTCTTGAAAGATGAGACCGCGTTTTAAATCGGTACCTTTTATCTGGGTTTGATTTAGTAAAATTTCACCGTCATAGTCTTGATCTAATCCAGCAATAAGACGTAATAGTGTTGATTTTCCACAGCCACTACTGCCAACAATTGAGATAAATTCACCTTGTTCAATGTTGAGATTAATACCATCTAAAACGGTCAAAGTATTTTGATCACGTTGAAAAGATTTATTGAGTTTTTTAATAGAAAGTAGTGAGAACGACATATAAATTCCTAACAATATTTTTTAAAAAGACAAATTAGGTACGCCATTGCAGCAGGCGTTTTGAAATAAGATGAATACTTATCGTCATAAGGGCCCCACAAAGGGTAACCGTTATGGCGCAAACCAACAGAATATCCATTTCGGCATTAATCTCGGCTTTCATCATTAAGTTGCCAAGTCCAGCACCTGCATTGAATAGCAATTCACTTGCTGTAGTGGTGATCCAAGTAAAGGGCACAGCTAAATTTAGACCAGTTAAAATATGGGGTAGGGCTTGGGGAAGGCGTATTTTTTTAAATTTTCGCCAGAATGAAAATTGATAAATACGTGCGATTTCATCGTATTTTGCATCATTGTGGCTAAGGCCCTGAAATGTATTAATCACTAATGGAAAAAACGAGGCAAGCGCGATAATAAAGATTTTTGCTTCTTCTCCATTACCAAACCATAAGGCAATTAAAGGTGTTAAACCCAGTAATGGAACTTGTCGAATACTGTTAAATAGTGGAGAAACTAAAGCATTTAAAACCTTTGAATAGGCGAGCAAAGTACCTAAAATTAATCCGCTTATTGAACCTAAGATAAATCCAATTCCAGCTTTTTTAAGACTTCCCCAGGTGTTTAGCCACAATTCACCGGTTTCAAGCAATTTGATAAATGCGAAATAAATGTTTTGCAAAGGAACAAATGCATAGGCATGACTGGCACCTAAGCTTGAGTTGTATTGCCATAAGCCTAATAACAATAATGGTAGTACTAAGCCTTGTATTAAAATAATTGGCCGTTGCCATGATTGTTTTAAAGTAAAAGAACGCTGAGACATTATTTTTCCCCCGAACTAAGCGCAGGTGAGATAAAGCGTTGTTCCACTAAACGTAAAACTTTATCCAAACCAAACCCGACCACGCCTGTGATAAACACACCAACCATCACGACATCTAATCGCAACATTTGACGTCCTAGTTCCATCATTTGCCCAATACCCGTTCCAGCAGCCAGTAGTTCAACCGCAACTAAAATCAACCATGCACGACCAAGTGAAATTCGTAGCCCACCAATTAACGGCGGGAGTATAGATGGAAGAATAATAAGCCTGAGCCAAGCACGTGTTTTAAGCTGGTAGATTTGTCCTAGTTCAATATATTTTTTGGGAATATTTTTGACTGCATCGGCAGTTGCTAAAGCAATTGGAAAAAAGCAGGCTTTAATAATCAGTAGAATTTTAAATAATTCACCAATCCCAAAAACTAAAATAAAAATAGGAATAAGGACAAAGATTGGAATTTGATAAAGAACGTTGAATAAAATATAGGTGTAATTACGGAACGTTGTGTTTGCCCCATAGGCAATACCAAAAGCAATTGCACTGATTGCCGCAATAGAAAATCCAAAAAATAGACGAGAAAGACTATCTTTGAGATGCATTTGAAGCTCACCGCTTTGTAACAACGCAATGAAGGTATTCCAGACAGTTTTAGGCGGCACCAAAATTTGGGTAGGGAAAACTTGTAAAGAACTAATCAACTGCCAAATGAGTAATACTAATAAGGGTGAAATCACAGAGAGCAGCCCGTACACTTTTTTAGAAGAGAACTTGTTCCGAAGTGGGGTTTTAAATAAAACGTTATTTTGCTCAATAAGTGGCTTTACTAGTATTTTCATGGTCTAGTTTCCCTGCTTATTGGAGGCATGATTTGCCTGTAAATTTTGAATCGCTTGACGGGTAAACTTCGGATTCAACAGCTCATCTGCTTTGATTGGTGTTTGAATAAGCTGATTTTTCACAGCGTGATCAATGACTTTTGAATAATGGTTTTTCAGAAAATCGACTTGATAGTTAGGTGACCAGTCTTGTTGCCATGTGCTTGCCGTATTCTGGCTTTCACGTTGAATCACACTAAGCGGTTGACCAAACTTAGTTTGGCTTTGCTGAAACTCATCTTGATGGTGCGCAATCCAATCCATTGCACGTACTGTCGCATCAGCAAGTAATTGTGTCGTATCTGGATGTTGCTCAATATAACTTTTGCTGCCCCAGAGTTCGGCACGCATTTTCCAGTCCGCTGGCAAAGATTGTGATGACCAAATAATTTTACCCAAATGGCGATCTTGTAAAGTAAGTGCATCGCTTAAGGTAAAAAAGGCATCTACACTTTTGGCAGATAAAGCAGCAGCCCCAGCTTGCGGGTTTAAATTCACAATTTGAAAGTCTTTTAGGCTTAATCCTTTACTTTGTATGAGTTGTCCAAAGTTAATTTCCCACGGGCGGCCACGATGTAATGCAATCTTTTTACCTTTTAATTCCTCAATAGATTTAATAGGTGAATTCGCTGGAACAATAAGGTAGACGTTATTACCAATACCTCCGGGTACAACAATTTGTGTTTTAACGCCTGTTGCGTTAAGGACTACAGCAGGAAGGTTTCCATAAAAAGCAAAATCGATTTTATTATTTAGAAAACTTTCATTAACCAGAGTTGCTACAGCAGCGGTGGTAACAGGTTCCCATTTTAATTCAATGTGATTTTGCTTTAATGCTTTTAGAAAAATTTGATCTTGTGAAATAAGTTGTGGCACACCAATAAAGTCCAAACTACCCGAAGTGCCATTAGCAACGACAGCAATTCGGAGTTGTTGTTCAGACTGTTTTGGGGTGGTCTCTTCTGTTTTTTGTGCGCCACAAGCAACAAGACCCAAAAAACTGAAACCTAAAACTAGACGTGGAAAAATACGCATATCATCATAAAAATCAAAAAATATAGGGGTATTGAGCAAGAACCAAGCCAATAAAAATAACTCAAATAAATCAATTAATTATAATTTTTTAGAATTATTATTGAGGTTAAATGCCGCCGTTGTGTTGTGATTGGGACACTCTTTAGCGTTTAAGTGTTGAAATATCAACACAGCCTTTAAACTCATTTTTTTAATATTCATATAAAACAGTAGTATAGCTAAAAATTAATTTAAAAAAATAACGGCATGATTCCTGCTCATAAGACTTTTAACGAATTAAATATCGTCAAATCTTTAAATTATCGAGATTCATTATGTCAGTTGAGTTTTTATGGAGAATCCCTGTTCATGGGGATGGTCGTCGAGCGCATCAATTACACACACGCGGTGAATGGAATCAATTAACGCCATCAGTTCAATCTCCACAACGTGTTGCACCGCAACATGAAGATCAGTTATTTGCTTACTATGACTATGTCGAGCAAGTAGCGAAAGCAGCCGATATTGTTGGTTTTCATGGCGCACTCATTCCTGCTTTTCCACATACTGAAGAACCATGGGTGTTGGCGTCTGCACTGGCAAGAGAGACAAAAAGACTTCGTTTGCTCATCGCAATTCAGCCTTGGTTTATTCATCCTGCTTATGCAAGTCAAATGGCTGCAAGTTTGCAGCGTTTAAGTCAGGGACGAGTAGAGTGGAATGTGATTTCAGGTGGAGGCGGTGCACAACAACGCGCATATGGGGACTTTATTGAACATGATCAACGCTATGCACGGACCAATGAATTTTTAGAATTTGTGAAAGGTTATTCGCACCATGCACCTTTCAATTACGATGGAAAGTTTTTCCATGTTGAACAAGGTGGCCTGAAATACCCAATGAATCAATATGACGTTCCACGTTTATGGTTAGCAGGTGCAAGCGATGCAGCTTTACAAGTCGCAGGACGTCACGCAGATATCCACTTAACTTGGGGCGAACCTGTAGACCAACAGAAAAAAGTGATCGAACAGGCCCAAAATTTCTTTGAGCAGAATTCGCCGGAACGAAAAGTTAAATTTGGCATGCGTATTGATATTTTAGCGCGACCCACCCAAGAACAAGCTTTCCAAGAGCTTAAACAAATGTATGAAACCATTACAGTTGATGGTAATGCATTTGAACGAAAAGACACTGAATCTGTAGGAGCAAAGCGCCAGCAAGCCTTAGTACAAGGCAACCGTTTTGAAGACTTATTTGTGAGTCCGAATGTGTGGGCGGGAATGTCAAATGTACGAGGTGGCCCAAACTGTATTTTAGTCGGGAGCTATGAGCAAGTCGCAGAACGTTTGCAAGAATATATTGATATTGGGGTGGGACATTTTATTTTAGCAAGTAACCCGCATTTAGAAGAAGCATATCGAGTGGGTGAAGAAGTCTTACCCTTAGTAGGATATAAATTAAAATAATAAACTTAGATCCCTTTGCGATATCAAAGGGATCTTGTTGTTTGAACAGCATAACACTGTCTGAAAACCAACATCTTTTGTATCAATGATTTAAAAAATACAAATTAAATTAATAAAAAATAATAACTTATAGTTTTGGCATGGCTTGTGCAATTTACCACTTAATCTTTTATTTTTAGTTTAAATTTTTATGCGTGATCAAATCTTTAATCCCCATAAGCGGGCTTTGCTCTTTGAGCAATTTGCGACAGTTGCAGCCACAACTGAAATTGCAGATCCGTTTGCACGGCATGATCAAGACGTTATTCAACCTGCTCCAGTGAAGTTGAATAAAGTCTTAATCGCAATTATTGCGGTTGCTTCAGCACATCTTGGAATTTGGTATGTCGCAAAACAATTGCCGACACCAGCTTTAGATATTCATAAACCTGAACCTGTGGTGATTGAAATCGTAAAACCGGTTGAACCACCTAAAGTGATTGAACCCAAAATTCCACCGATTACTGAAAAGCCAAAAGTTCCACCTGTGGTAGAAAAACCCAAGCCAATTCCCAAACAAGTGGAACAGCCTAAACCTGTCCAAAAAAGTGTGGAGCAACCTAAGCCAGTTGCAAAAGCGGTGGCTGAACCAACTCCACAAAAAGTTGCAGAACCTATGGTCACAAAAGAAGTAGTCGCAGAACCGGTTAAAAAAGTGGCTGAGCCTGTAAAAGCGTCAGATGACAATTTACCTGTGACTGAAGCCAAAGGTTATGCCGGATATCTCAGTAACCCTGCACCTGAATACCCTGAACAAGCTTTAGAACGTGGTTGGGAAGGCTCAGTCATTTTACGGGTCAAAGTATTAGCAAATGGCAGTCCTGATACGGTCAGTGTCAAGCAAAGTAGTGGCAAAAAACTTCTAGACAGTGCTGCCGTAAGAACAGTAAAGCAATGGAAATTTTCACCTGCGCTAAAAGGGAAAACCCCTGTAGAAGGCTGGGTCGATGTTCCAATTCATTATCAATTACCGAAATAAAATTTAAATTAAGAGGATATTTTCATGTCAGATATTAATTCATTGATCCACGACGGCACGATCTGGTTATTAGTTGGTTTCTCAATTGTGACTTGGGTGTTGATTGTGGTTAAGGTGGTCCAGACGCAACGAGCGACAAAACAAAGTAAGCTTTTTGTAGAAGAGTTTTGGAAAGCAAAAAACTTATCAGATGCAGTAACTAAGTCTGAACTTGGTGAAGGCCCAGCAGCACGAGTGGCTAATACAGGTTTTCAGACTTTAATTGAAGCAGATGAAAAGACGCATCAAGACTTACAAAACAGTTGGAGCCGTCAGGACTTATTAGAGCGCCATTTAAGTAAACAAGTTCTAACTGAGCGCCGCCAATTAGAAAAAGGTTCAGCTTTACTGGCTTCTATTGGAAATAACGCGCCATTTATTGGTCTGTTCGGTACAGTATTTGGGATTATTCATGCATTACAAGCAATTGCTCATTCAGGTAATGCAAGTATGGATGTCGTGGCTGGACCAATTGGAGAGGCGTTAGTTGCAACAGGTATTGGTATTGCAGTTGCTGTACCTGCCGTGCTTGCCTATAACTACTTCGTGCGTAAAGTAAAAACTATTGGCGCAGATCTTGATGATTTTGCAACGGACTTCGTGAGTCTAAATCAAAAAGCAGGATTCCAACTACCAACTGCTAAAAAGGGTACAACTGGTAATACGGCGCTTAAAGATAATTCTGCTAAAGAAGTGAAAGAGAAAGGAGTGTTTGCATAATGGCAATTTCTACCTCTCAAGAAGACGATGTCGTCAGTGAAATTAATATTACGCCGTTAGTCGATGTCATGTTGGTCTTACTCATCGTATTCATTGTGACAGCTCCTTTGTTAACAAATACGGTAAAAGTAAATTTACCCAAAGCGGCCCCAACTCAATCTACAGATCAAAACAAAGCTGTGGTGATTAGTGTAAATCCACAAGGTGAAATATTCCTTGATAAAGATAAGGTGACACTTGCGAACTTTGAACAAGAAATAAAGTCACGCAAAAGCAGTAACCCTAAATTAGCATTAAACTTAAATGCTGATGAGACCGTACCGTATGGAACAGTCGCAAAATTATTGGCAAGTATTGAACGTGTAGGTGTAGATAAACTCTCTGTGATTACAGTGCCTAAATAATTAGGCCTCCATAAAAAAAGCTGCTTCGGCAGCTTTTTTTATATTGTGAGTACAGATGAGTATTAAGCTTTCCAGAGTTTTTCAAAGCGCCATGTCGGAAAAATCGTATGTTCAGGAGCTAAACCACCAATATTTTTAGCTGCTGCGTCAATCGTATGGCTAAACCCCCAAATGAGCATTCCACCACGTTCATGTTGAATTTTTTGTGCTTGCGCTAAATGAATTTTGCGTTTGGCTAAATCAGGTTCTGCCAGTGCTTTAAAAAATAGCTCACTATATTCAGGGTCTTTAAAGTTCACACGATTGGTCGTGGAAATTGGGGCATCGTTAACAACGGCCGTCGATAAATATGGCGTGCCGACATTGGTCGCATTACTCGATAACTGCCACTTACTGCGGTCAGGGCCGTTAAACGTTGCAAAATCCACTTGTTTAACTCGAATATTCACATTGGCTTGTTTCGCTTGCTCGGCAAAAATTAATGCAGGTTGAGCGCTACTCACTGGGGTAACAAGCTCTACACTTAAACCATCTTTAAAACCTGCTTGCGCTAATAGATTTTTTGCTTCGGTAATATTTTGTTGGCGCTGCGGCAAATTAAGAAAGGCAGGGTCTTGCGGCGAATAAAGATCGTTGGCGATTCGACCTTGTCCATTTAAGCCTCGTTGTACTAACTCCTCTCGGTTTGCAATCAAACGAAATGCCTGACGCACTCTAGGGTCATTAAACGGCGCTTGTTGAGTGTTAAAGTCAAAACTATTATGCGTATTGGTCGCAGAGCGTATGGTTTGAATGTGTTTTGCTTGCTCCAAAATTTTAATATATTCAGGTGAAATCGCATTTGCTACATCAATTTGTCCAGCCAATAAAGCATTTAAACGAGAGACCTGATCTTTAAAATCAATCACTTCAAAACTATCTGCATAAGGTTTGTCTGCTTTAAAGTAATTATTAAAACGGGTAAAAACAGAACGCTGCCCCGGAATAAACTCTTTGACTTTATATGGACCAGCCCCGACTGGATTATGAATAGGGTCGAAGTCAGTCGGTACAATTCCTCCAAAGTTTACCCAAGTTTCGGGCAGTGCAACAAAGCCGGGAATCGTACTAATAAAAGGAATACGAACCGTATATTCATCTAGTTTTTGAATACGATCTCGGTCAATCCACTGCACCAGATTACGAAATGGTGAGGCGAGTTTAGGATCTGTTAGACGTTTAACTGAAAAGATCACATCATCAGCAGTAATGGTTTTACCGTGATGAAACTCTAAGCCTTTGCGTAAACGGATGGTCCATTCACTTGCATTGTGATTAGGCTCGGCAAACTCCGCTAAAGCAAGTCGGGGCAGCATATTTTCATCCCATTCCCATAACTTATTATAAATCGCGAAACCTCGTGTAATACCACTTCCCGATGCTGAAAGATGAGGATCTAGACTGCCTGATTGTTGTCCTCCAATTAGACCCAAGCGTATAACTCCTCCATGCTTAGGCGTTGCTGAGGAGGTAGTTTTTGATTCGTTACCATTATCTGGAGAGGGGCCACAACCTGATAAACTGCCCAACAAAGAGACGCCACCTAGCGCCGTAAGACTTTGCGTTAAAAATTTTCGACGTGATAACTGAAATGTTTGATTTGTCATTATAAATACCTGATTAGATCTTCATCTTCTAAGGTATTGCAGAATAAATGCCAATATTTTTATATAATTTTAACATATTTATCAATAACTTATATAATTATTGTTTTTGGTGAGTGTCTCTATTTCAACAGCTTTGTTGAAAAAATAAACATGAATAGAATTGATAAGTAAACACTGATAAATTAAAAACAACTAAATCAAATGGTTAGGTTAAATTATTTGGCCCTTTAATGGTTGGCATAGGCTTTGCGTAACGCATTGTAAATTTACTTTACTGAGTGTGATATGAGACAACCTTTTCAATTAAAACCTTTAGTTATTGCGCTTAGCGTATTAGGGGCGACTTTACCGTTATATGTTTTTGCCGAAGAAACGCCACAGCAAGCAGGTGATTCTGAAAGCGATGTAGTTACTTTGTCCGATGTAGTCGTTACTGGAGCAACCAAGAAAACTACCGTAGTTCCTAAACGCAAAGTTACCTCAATTTATGGAACGGATAGCTCTGTATTGGATACCCCGCGTGTAGTATCCCAAGTATCAGAACAACAATTTAGAGAAGATGTTATTCGCAGTGCAGATGATCTCGTCAAATATGCACCGAGTATTACGCGAGGCGGGGGACAAAATGCTAACTTTGCTCCACAAATTCGTGGACAGAACTCGGAAGTTTTTCAAGATAGTCAACGCATTTACAGTACTCGCCATCCCACCAATCTCAATGCTTATGAAGGAGCCGATATTGTGGCAGGACCTACAGGTGTAATTTTTGCGCCGACTTCAGGTTCTGGCGGATATATTAACTACCTGACCAAAAAGCCTAATTTTAATAAAGCCGAAACCAATATCTCTGGGACTGTAGGTTCCATTTACTCAGGTAAAGGCGCAGAGCCTAATTTCTCTGTCAGTATTGATCATACAGCCCCAATTTCAAAAGAATTAGCATTTCGCGTGAGTGCAACAGCACAAAAGACAGATGACTATTATGACAATGTGAAAAATAACTTTAATGCATTTTATGGAGCACTTGCTTGGCGTCCAAATGATCGTTTAAGGGTAGATTGGAATATCAGTTACGATGACTATTACGATTTTAATGTCACACATGGCTGGAATAGAGCATCGCAACAATCGGTTGATAATGGTCTTTATTACAAAGGTAGAGCTACGCCTATTATTCAAAACGGTTCAACTTTTTGGTCTCCTGTATTTGAATCTGGTGCGGCAAATTCTAAAGTCATTGGTTGGCAAACTCGTCAGAAGAACGATAAAAACCAATATGTGGCTGTCGGTGGAGTTCAGACCACGCCGTTACCGAACTCAACTGCTGATCAAGCAGGAAACATTAAAGGTTGGGTCTATGATCCATCAATCCCGGGCAATGAATTGGTCAAGCTAGATGATAATGTTTCAGGACGTAGTGAGGATAAAAATAGTGCCAAGCGATTTAGCACTCAATTAAAAGTCATTAAAGATTTAAATGAACATTGGTCTATTGCAAACAGTACGCTCTATCAAAATAACAAAGATTTAGGCGACTCTGTTGGAAGCTTCTTCACAGATTTAGATCATGAGTTAATTGATAACCGACTAGAATTTTTAGGTGACTATGATTTTGAAATAGGTGGCGTAAAAATTAATAATAAAAGTAGTACAGGGGGAACATATCGTCATGAGAAGTTTACGTCTTTAGCTGCAAATAATAGTTTTAATATTAATCCTTATGATTTAACCAATGATCCATCGCAGAAGAACCCTGGAGACTTACTGGGGTTAATTAACAATAGCGGTTCAACAGGAGGTTGGATTGGACAAGCCGGAGTGCCTCAATATTCTCAATATTTTGGCTATTTAAATTTGCCGCGCATGTACCCAATTGGAAATGGTTTATATGCTGAAAAAGGTGGCTTTCCACCGAATGGAGGAGGCGCTGTCTATACGGGGTCTGGTTTTTGGGATACGTTGAGTGTATTCACTCAACAAAACTTTACCTTTAACGATGTATTCGGTATTAATTTAGGCATTAACCACAGTTCTGTAAGAGCAAAACTTGAAAACCCGCTTGTTTTAACCCCAACAGATGTCCGTTCTTCGAGTGATAAATATAGTCTATTGAGCTATCAACTGAGTACGTTTATTAAGCCTACTGCGAAAAGCACACTTTATTTTACTTATGACAAAAGCACTGCATTAAATACGGGAGTATTTGGACCTTTCTTAATTTGGGGCGCAGGAAATCAACTCAATCCTTTAGCTTTTGACAGTCAAAGTGAGCTAAAAGAAGTAGGATTTAAATATGAACCTATTACTGACCAGTTATTTTTAACCCTAAGTGGATTTGAACAAAAACGAGATTTATCGCCTGATACCAACGGAAATATGGCTCGCTTTGAAATAAAAGGTATTGAGTCATCATTAAGATGGCAACTCCAAAAAAATATAGCGATTGGTGGCAATTTCACTTATTTAGATGCTGAATACAGCTCTATTGTACCTGCTGGTTTTTCACCATTTGGCTTTCATGCGGACAATGCTACGGTTTGGGGAGACAATAATGCTTTAAACCAACGTAAAGCTGGACGTTATGATGCAGCAGGAATTCCCAAGTACTCTGCAAGTGCTTATGTAGACTATCAACATCAGTCTGGTTTTGGGGCCAACCTATCAGGATGGTGGACAAGCTACTGGTACACAAACTTAAGTCAAACCGTGAAAGTACCGAATAACTATAATCTGGACTTAGGTCTTTATTATCGCCAGCCACAGTGGACGGTGGGTCTTAACATTCTTAACTTAACCAATGAACGAAATTTTGTGAATGGTTTGGCAGGAGCGAATAGCGAGTTTTTACAACCAATGCGTCCTCTGACTGTACAAGGCCAATTTAGTTATAAATTTTAAAACCAATCAATCATTTCCAAGAATCTTAAAAAGCCATACGTCCGTATGGCTTTATTATTAATACAGGATATAAAACACGTTAAATCGTGAATGTTGAAATAACAACAATAATACCTTTCAGACTGTCTATCTATCAGCAGCATTGAATCATTTTTATTTTTAAATTTTCATTAAGTATTTGAAATTATTTAAATAAATTAAATGGCATAGAAGTTGCCAATATAAGAATAGATTTATTTAAATGGAGTCACCATGTTTAAGCTTACAAAAATTAGGCAGAGTATTTTAACTGCTATGTGGGGAGTAACGGCGAGTGTTTCGACATTAGCTTTAGCGAACGATGATGCTGATGCAATTCCTGCAGAGCAACAAGCTCAGGTGGTAAATGCTAAAGATGTAAAAAAATTAGGCGATGTCATCGTTACTGCACAATATCGTGCACAAAACATTCAAAAGGTTCCGACTGCAATTACAGCGGTTTCAGGCAAAGATTTGGCCGCGAAAGGCTCAACATTTATTGGCGATGTTTTAACTTATACACCCAATGCAGCAGCTGAAAACCCAGATGGCGATAGCCGTCCACGTTGGTATATTCGTGGTTTAGGAACTGGCGACGTAGCAGCCTCTACAGTTTTTCCAGTCGGTATTTATGCAGATGGGGTTTATTTAAATGCACCTGTTGCTGGTGCTGGAGATTTATTCGATCTAGAACGTATTGAGGTTCTACGTGGTCCACAAGGCACGCTTTACGGTAAAAACACCACGGCTGGTGCGGTGAATTACATTTCACGAAAACCTATTTTTTCAGATAAACCGACCGGTTATGGAACAATAGGAATAGGCGACCATAATCTTCGTACTTTTGAAGGCGCCGTGAATGGAGCTATATCAGATAACGTTGCCGTACGAGGAGCATTCTATTCAGAAGACCGCGATGGCTATGCAAAAAATTTAGCCAATGGTGAGAACTACGGGGATGTAGATAAAAAATCATTCCGCTTCCAGATATTAGGAAAAATTAATGATGATTGGAATGCTTTAGTCAATCTACATAGCCAAACTTATAATGGTCTTGGTAATAATGGCTCTTTAAGTATTGGAAAATACTGGGGTGTTTATGAAAGACCACAAGGCCGAGATACAAATTTAGATTTGCCTGAAAGTAATAAAATCCAACATGATGGCGCTTCACTCACCTTAACAGGAGATTTAGGCGGCGGTCATACTTTTACATCCATTACAGCATTTGATAAAACCACTCAAAAATCTATTTCTGATGGTGACTATACGCCTTACGATGTAGCAAGAAGCTATAGCGATAATGAGTGGCGCCAATATAGCCAAGAGTTTCGCATTTCATCCGATGCTGAAAAAAAGCTCAGTTGGATCGCAGGTTTTCACTACTTTAATGAAGATTTGGATTCAACAGGGGTAAGCGCACGAGTAAACAAAACATTACCGAATGGCGCTCCAGCTCAAACCGCGGGAACGCCTGCTTTCAGGGATATTACCTATAATCAGACTACACAAAGTTTTGCCTTGTTTGGTAACAGTACCTATAAATTTACCGATAAATTTAAAGTAACAGGTGGTTTACGTTGGACAAGTGAAGAAAAAGACATTGATCTAGATCTTGTTCAAATTACCACGGGCGATTACACCAAAGGCAGTTGGTGGCAAAAGGATGGGTACAGTAATGCTGTCTATAACCCAACGCCGAATGCAAATGGTTCAACAAGTCGTAAAAAGAGATGGAATGAGCTGACCTACGATATTACGCCAGAATATGAAATTACGCCTGATATCAATACATACTTCCGTTTTGCTCGAGGTTTCCGTTCAGGCGGCTTTAACACCGGTCTTTCAAGTAGTCTGACTCAACTTGCAGATGTTAACCCTGAATATCTAAATAGCTATGAGCTAGGGTTGAAGTCTAGCTTGTTACAAGGCAATTTAACGGCCAACGCTAATATTTTCTATTATGACTACAAAGACATTCAAACAAATCTATTGGTTGCGACCGAAGGACAGGGTGGAGGGGTAACTTCAGTTCTGGCAAATGGACCTAAAGCAGAAGTAAAAGGTGCCGAATTAGAATTAGATTATTTAGCTACTGATAACTTACGCCTACGTTTTGCAGGGGCATATCTAGACAGCGAATACACAGACTTTGTTGATAAAAACCCAGTAACCAATGTCGTAAATGCTGACAATACAGGTAACAGCTTGGTTCGTTCTCCTAAGTACACCATCGGTTTAGGGGGTGAATATACCTTTAACCTTGATAGTGGAGCACGAGTTATTGTGGGCACAGATGCAAAATATCGTGACCGTGAGTTTTTCTTAGTAAATCGTCAAGATTATTCAGTTGACCCAATCTTGAGTCAAAAAGCGTACACCTTATGGAACGCGAACGTTGGGTATATCAGCGCAAATAATAAATACCAAGTTAATGCTTACGTTAAAAACCTATTAGATGAAGAATATCAAGTTCATGGGCGACCGAATGGTCCTGCTGGACAATATGTCTTAACCTATGGAAACCCACGTCAAGTTGGTGTTTCTCTCACTGCAAAATTCTAAGCTTTGCTTTACGGAGAAAATAATGGGAATTGAATTTTTTACACGTTTGCCGCTTCATGGTGAAACAGAATTTTTACCCGGTGATCCACGTAATCGCGGTGATTGGGCCAATATTGAAAATGTTGAAAATACCGGAGCGGTTTCTAACTACAACGTAGGTGATGATTTTACCTATATTGATTATCTAAGTCAGATTGCACGGGCTGCAGAAATTAATGGGTTTGCTGGTGCACTCATGGTGAATGCCCCAACGGGTGAAGAGCCTTGGACTGTATGTTCGTTACTTGCTCGAGAAACCAAAAAACTTAACTTTGTGACGGCATTCCAGCCTTATCATTTTAGTCCATATAATGCTGTACAAACTGCGGCAACGTATCAGCGTGCAACTGGCAATCGATTGGTTTGGAATATTATTAATGGCGGCTCGGAAGTAATCCAACGTCAAGTAGGTGATGATTTACCTCATGACGAACGTTATGCACGCGCTACAGAGTTTCTAGATGTTGTAAAAGGATATTGGAATAATCCTTCATTTCACTATCAAGGAAAGTACTATTCGGCAGAAGGTGGTGGATTAAAATATCCACTGAATAAAGCGAGCCTTCCAATTATTTGTACAGCAGGTTCTTCAGAAGCTGCTCGCGAATTTGGAGCGAAACATGCCGACTATTATTTAATGAGAGCTGAAAAACCTGAAGAAATCGCTGCATTAATTGCTGATGTACGTTTACGTGCAAAAAAGTATGGTCGTGAAAATATAAAATTTGGTTTATCAATAGATACAATCGCTCGCCGTACTGAACAAGAAGCGTTGGCAGAAGCACAGCGTTTTCTTGATGAAGCTGCTGAAAAGCAACGTTTACATGCAGCAGCAGCCCATGCGGGTTTACGTTCAGCACGAGTATTAAGCTTCGAAAAAGAGTACGCCGAAAAAGATGGTAGTAAAAATGTCAGTGACTTCTTTATACATCCAAATGTATGGTCTGGCTTTGGCTATATTGGTGTGCCACCTGGTGTTGCTTTGGTGGGTAGCTACCAACAGATTATTGAACGTATTCAAGAATATAATGGCCTTGGCATAGAGTTATTCTTTCTTGCAGGCTATCCACATCTTGAAGAATCATACCGACTTGGTGAGCACGTACTTCCATACTTTAAAAAGCAACGTGCTCGATTACAGCCTACAGTAGCTATACCAGAGTTTGATATTGCGCTTTAAAGTTTAAATGTTCTTTAAATAAGCCTGATTAGTAAGCTAGTTGGGCTTTTTAATTTTTATTTATATGTAAGTTTCATTTTGTCAAGCAATTTTAAACAATTAAAACCATTGTTATCAATAGCTTATATGTTTAATTTCCCCGAATTTATTCTAAATAATCTTCATTCTGAACCTGAAAATTCAGCGTGATAAGCATCGGATAAGGGCTATTTATCATGACAAACGTACACAATATCTTTAAAGGCAAATTACTCAAAGTAGACGAACTTGCTGTGGAGATAAAGGCAAAGAATATTCGTCTAATTTTGCAATCAGAAAAATTCGATCGTGGGCTTGAGCAAATGGTGCTATGTTCGCAGGCAGTTAAACTCAATGAAGATCATCTAATGTTGTCATCAATGGTAGCAATATTTTTTATCGTACAACTGTGATGGTAAGGCAGCAGCAAGAAGAAAATGTAGCTAAAGCTTGATAGAACTAAACACATAATAAGGAATTATATAATTGTTCGTATAATGTATATTATGTTAAATAGAAGATTTGGAAACCTACCATATATAAAGCTCTGGCTACTCTGCATTGTTACTACGCCGTTTATGCTTCATTTCACTGAATTATTAAAAGCTTGCTCGACTGCATCTGTTGCTCAAGCAACTTACTAAGCTGTGGCACTCTTAACTACTTAAACTGGCTTAACCCTATTTCTAATCTTAGCCAGAATAATTCTCTAGGTAGTTTCCTATAAGTTGTAATTACACTTTTATATTTACTCTAGTGAACTGCATATCACCTTTACGATCTTATTTTGCGAATACTACTAGCTGCTATATAGCCTTTTAAACATTAAAATTATTAAGCTTGCTAAGCTCTTATTTAAAACTCAAAAAACAATGTATCCAATTGAAATTTAATTAAAAAAAATAAAAATAGTGTTAAATCATCATTACGATTCTTACGTACCATACCATGGGCACGTGAAAAAGTAGAAAACTTATATTTGTATGCCTTACGCCAAAAAACCAAACAGAAATCATAGCTATAAATCCTAGCTTCAGCATAAACTCAGCTTAACATCTCAATTACTTTATGAAGACTTTAATAAGCATTGTGCTCTTCATAACAATGTATCTTTTAAAAATTATTTTAGTGGTTAATTACGCTATTTGCTCTCTACCTTTTCATTTCCACTCTTTATACTTCTGCTAGTTATATTAGTGAATTCGCCACGGTTTATCTTTGGTTTTTTGCTGTAGAAATTGAATAAAACACTTAATTCTAGGGCTTTGAAGTTTTCGATTTGCATAAATAATATACTGAGGTTCAGTTATTCCAGAGCGAAAATTCCCCAAGATTGGTGTCAGTCTTCCAAGTTTTATATCTTCACCAATATGGTAATCCGCTAGTCTTACTATCCCTTCTCCTCTTAATGCAAGATCTCTCAAAAAAGTCCCTTGAGAAAAGGATGCAATCGGTTTGACAGGAACAATAAAACTTTCATTATTTTCAACAAAATCCCAATTATTCCAACTACTTGAAAAATTAAAATGAAAACAACGATGCTGTAATAATTCTTGAGGATGTTTAGGTGTTCCATATTTTTCGAGATATTGAGGTGAAGCACAGGTTATCCACTCGCTATCTCCAATTCGAGCTGCAATTCTTGATGAAGATGGAAGTATTCCTCCATAAATTGCAATATCAACGCCACGATCAAAATCATCCTGATATACCGCATTCAACTCAAAATCTACACTTAAGGATGGATAATTATCTAGAAACTCAGGTAACCAAGGTAAAATTTGATGTTGTGCAAAAGTTGGCATCGTTCTAATTTTTAAAACACCACTCACACGGGTTGGAAATGCTTCAGCTAAAGAGTCAGCCTCATTCATTGCAGCTACAACATTTCGTGCACTCTTTAAATATGCAACGCCTTCTTCAGTCAATGTGAGTTGTCTTGCTCCTCTTTGAATAAGACGCACACCTAAACGATTTTCTAGCCGGTTAATTAACTTACTAATTGCGGATGGCGTTAAATCATTTGCTCTTGCTGCTGCTGAAAAACTTCCATGCTCGTATGCCCAGATAAAGGCCATCAGTTGTCGATAATTGTCCATAATATTTTTCTCAAACACCATTAGAGTAAATTTGAATATAACAGCTTTTAATTTACATAAACCTTGCCTGTTATTCACATGTAGTTTGAATTTGGCGCAATCTACGATCAAATTGCTTTTGATAGTATCTAACTCAATCGGAATACTTTATTTCAAGGAGAAAGTGATGCTACAGCAAAGAAATCCGGATTACTCAGCCAATGAAGAACTTATGCCTTTTCAATTACCGCAAGTTCCCTATATGTCGCCCGATCTTGTAATTCCAGGCGTTTTAGATGAGGCTTTGAAAGACGATAATTTATGGATACCTACCTCTGACTCTGTAAGTTTTAAACCTCTGCTTTTAAATACTAGCTCTGGTTACTATATAAACTTATTACGTGTTCGAAAAAGTGGTGTGTTATCTAGACATCGTCATACCGGAGCAGTACATGCATTCGTACTTAAAGGTCGTTGGTATTATCTTGAGCATGATTGGATTGCAGAAGAAAAATCATTTGCTTACGAACCGCCAGGCGAAACCCATACTCTTTTCGTACCTGAAGATGTTACTGAAATGATTACGCTATTTATCGTGCATGGCGGCTATACATATGTAGACCCATTTGGAAAAGCTGTAGGTTATGAAGATGTGTTTACTAAATTAGAAGCCACACGAGAACATTATAAGAATATTGGCATTCCTGAAAGTGAATTAGAAAAAATCATCCGATAGTAACTGCCTTTTATAGAGAAATGCCAATTCATGAAGTGATTGGCATTTTGTCTTTTCTACTACTGAAAATTAATCAAGGTTGTTAAAGGATTAGATATGTTAAAAATAATGGGATTTCCTGGTGAATATATTCAAGGTGAACATGCTCTAAGTAATATTGGTGATATTGCAACAAGACACCAATTTAAAAAAATTGGAATTATTTATGATTCCGCTATTGAAGGACCTATTTTAGATAAAGTCACTATTTCATTTAATCAGTCAAATTTAGATTTTATTAGCTATAAATTCCCTGGTGAATGTACCTATGAAACTGTTGAGCGACTTAGTCATATTATGGAACAACACGATATCGATTCCATCATTGCACTAGGTGGCGGTAAAGCAATGGATACCACTAAAGGTATTTCAAAAAAATTAAATATACCCATTATTATTTGCCCTACAGTCGCGTCTAGCGATGCCCCTACAAGTAGGCTCATAATTGTTTATGATGAGAATCATAAGGTTCAAGGTGTAGAAAAAACAAAGCGAAACCCAGATATTGTATTAGTTGATCTAGATACCATTGTACAGGCGCCTGCTCGCTTTTTTGCTGCGGGTATTGGGGATGCTATTAGTAAAATGTTTGAAGTAAACCAATGTAAAAATGCACATGGCCTGAATTCATTTTCGACACCACCTTTAGAAACAGCATTATTATTAGCAAATAATACTTATAGTAATCTCATCACATGGGGAAAAATGGCGTATGAAGATGTTAAACAGCACCATATTACCCCTTCAGTTGAACGAGTCGTTGAGTCGACAGTACTTTTAAGTGGTTTAGGCTTTGAAAGTGGCGGCTTATCTTTAGCACATGCTCTTATAAGGGGTTTAACAGCCATTCCAGAACTGGCTACCAATTTACATGGAGAGTTAGTGGCTTATGGTACCGTTGTTCAAGCTGTATTAGAAAATAGAGAGCATATTTTTATTATTGAGCTGATTAATTTTCTTAAATCTGTTGATTTACCGACCACCATTGCTGAACTGGGATATCATCAAGAGATCAGTGATACTATGTTAGAAACGATCATTATGCATACGCTGCAAAATGACTATAGTAAAAACTTTGAACCTCCTCTGAATAAAGAAAACCTGAAACAGGCAATAATAAAAACCAATCATTATTGCTAAAGAAAAAAGGGAGACTTCTCCCTTTTTTATCGCATGAGCCAACCACCAGCAATATCAATTACTTGTCCAGTGACAAAACTACTGTCATTTGAAGCCAAAAATTCTACAACTTTTGCGACTTCTGTCGGGGAACCTAATCGGCCTAAAGGCGTATCATCAATCACATGTTGGTTCACTTGATTACCCACTTCTAAAACCATAGGCGTTTCTATGCGTCCGGGTGCAATTGCGTTTACATGAATGTTGTGAGCACCCAACTCTCCAGCCAAGTGTCGAGTTAAGCCAATAATTGCAGCTTTTGTTGCACTGTAGTGGCAAGCAACCACAGGAAGATATGCATTTGCAGCAACTGAGGATGTATTAATAATTTTTCCAAACTTATGTTTAATCATCTGGGGAACTAAAATACGAATCAAATTAAAAGATCCATTTAAGTTAACATCTACTACCCTCTGCCATTCTTCTGGAGATAATTGCCAGATTTTATGGGCATGTCCTTGATGCTTTGGTGAAATCCCAGCATTGTTTACTAAAGTATCAATAAAGCCTATTTCGTTATAAAAATATTCATAGGCAGCCTGACAAGCTTCATAATTAGCAATATCAGCACAAAATGAACTGACCTGACAGCCTTTATCTGCCAACTCCTGATGCTTAGCGACCAATAGATCCCAATTAAAATCTATTAGCGCAACTGTCGCACCTAACTGGGCAAGATGCTCTGCAATTGCTGCACCGATACCGTTACCAGCACCCGTAATCAAAACTTTTCTATCCTTAAATAATTTTTGCATTATAACTCCGTTCAATATTCTTAAATTTCCATAAAAAAAGCAAAGACCTATATTTCGGTCTTTGCTTTTAAGTTTTTACTTAACCTGATCTAAATCAATGCCTTTATTATTCTTCCAAGTTAATACTGCAATCGAAGCGATTAGGGATACCACGATTAGATAAACATTAAAAATCCAACCTTTATCTATTGAGTAAAGCCAAGTATTCACATAGGAAGCCGTACCACCAAAAATGGTTACTGCCAAAGACATGAAGAAGCCTAGAAAATTAGTTCGATATTTTGTTGGAATTTGTTCTGACATGGCTGCGGGTTTGCAAGACATTAAGAAACCCATTGTAAATAGTCCAATGCTTTGGGCGACTAACAAAGTCCAAGGCTCATTACTAATTAATGACCACAATGGGAACAGCAATAAAGATGAACCAATGTAAGTGATTAAAGAGTTATTATTTCTTCCAATGTAATCAGATAACCGCCCTTGAAATGGTAGACAGATCAGATAAATTACTTGTGCAATACAGCTCATCATAAAAGCATCTTTTGCAGGCATTTTTTGTATGCCGATTGCATAAATAGCCGCACAAGTGACCCATGTATAAAAGGTTAAAGTTGAACCTGCCTCATAAAAGAAAAGCTTAATACCGACTTTCATAATTTTAGAAAAAGGCCAATTTACATCATCTGACATTTGATCATTATTTTTTTCAATATGTGTTTCGATCATATTTCTACGGAGATAAATTGCAAAAAATGCAAGCCCACCACCAATAGCAAAAGGAATTCGCCATGCCCACTCGTGCATTTGTTGATCTGTATAGGTCACATTGAGTAATGCTAAAAAAAGTGTTGCTAATAATGACCCAGCACCCACTGCAAAAAATGACATGCTAGACCATAAACCACGTCTTTTGGGTGGAGCAATTTCTGCAATATATGCATATGAAGTTGCGGTTTCTCCACCATGAGCGAAACCTTGAACCAATCTAGCAATGAGTAATAGACCTGAGGCCCATGCTCCAATCTCTTCATAAGATGGAATAAAAGCGATCATTAAGCTTGCTAAAGCCATCATTACCATGGTGACCAGCATAATATTTTTTCGGCCATATTTATTTGCAAGTGGACCAAATACAAATCCACCTATTGGCCTAGAAACAAAGCCAACAGCAAAGACAGCTAATGTATTTAACAATGCTGATGTTGGGTCGGTTTTATCAAATAATGCTGAAGCAATATATACGGAAGCGACAGCATAAATTGTCCAATCATACCATTCCAATAAATTGCCTACGCCACTTGCAATTAAGGATTTTTTTATGTCTTTCTGCACAACTTGCTGTGACTGAGACTCAATATTTGAAAAGCTAGTCATGGCTACTTCAATCCTTTAAATTAAAAAAATAAATGGCAGTCCTATTACTAATTTCATTCAAATTAGTGATTTGCCTGACTAGAATTTTTGCATATTTTTTATTATTTAACGGTGAAGCCCATTCAAACGCATTGTGAATTAAAGGAACATCTTATTGGTAAATCTTCTACTTTATTTAAGTCTCCTTTTTGTTTAGTTCATGAACCAAATATTTTAAATCTTAGGAAAAATTAAAATATGTAATTGAAATAATTTAACTTTTATAATAATAAAATTATGAACCTGATTAGATATAAACATAAGTTAAATAAGATATTTAGAAACCTACCATATATAAGACTCTGGCTACTCTACGTTGCTGCTACGCCGTTTATTCTTTAATACAGTAAATTCTTAGCTTGGTATCTGTTGCTCAAGCAACTTACTAACCCATGGCACTCTTAACGACTTAAACTGGCTAACCCTATTTTTAATCTTAACCAGAATAATTCTCTAGGCAGCTTTTTGAAAACGCAATTACAATTTTATGTTTCCCTCTAGCTAGAATGCTTAAGCTACTTACCAGTTTTATTGGGCTGTATTTTGTGTCTACTGGCCGACATATAGATTTCCCCCCTAAATAGCCTTTTGTACATTGATATTATTATTTTGCTTAGGCTAAATTCGAACACATTGATTATTTTATATCCCATTGAAAGTTAAGTAAAAATTTTTTAAAACAACCTTTACATACACATAAAAAATTTTATAATACATGTGTTGTTCATCTTGTTTCAAAGCATCTTCATCAACAGTAAACTATAAATTTCTTTAATCAGCCAGTTTCGATAATCAATTACAACCTAATACGCTTCGAGATGTGTTTTCGCAATCCCTCTCATTTTCCAACTAGCTCAGGTTATAATAATGGACTCCCAAATATTGTTGATCTATTATGAATGCCTCTAATGACCCTTTACACGGCAAAAAACTTGCTGACATTTTGGATGAGTTATTGGATTACTACGGTGGCTTTGAAGGCTTAAATCGTAAAATTGAAATTAGATGTTTTTGTATAGATCCAAGTGTTAAATCATCATTGCGATTCTTACGTACCACACCATGGGCACGTGAAAAAGTAGAAAACTTATATTTGTATGTTTTACGCCAAAAAGCTAAACAGAAATCGTAGCTATCAAAACCCTAGCCTCTACATTTTAATTAGTGGTGGAATGCCACCACTCTCCTAGACAAATTTAGTCTATTCTTAAGACTTTTTTAGTAGGAAAATATGTATTCATAGCTAGGTTTATGAACCAAATATTTTATAAGTTATCACCTTAGTGTTCTATTTGAATTTTAATCGTTTACCAAGTTAATCACTCATTCAGATGGCTTTATAATTTTTCCAACAATATGTTCATGCGTAGGTACAAGACCTGTTTTTAAACCCAGTGGCTTAAACACCTTATCTAACACTGATTGAGTAAGTTTACCTTTGTCCTGCTCAATGTCAGTTAAAGTCCTACGGCTTATACCCACCAAAGTAGCATATTGCTCTTGCGACAAGCCCAGCACATTCTTGCGTAAATACGACAATAGTTGTCCCAGTGTAATCTCACTCAATAAATATTGTTTATATAAATCGATGAGAACTTGCTGACGATCTTGAGTCTGATTTTTCATGTTCATAACAGTTCCCATCTTTTCAATTTAGCTTCTATATTGTTAATTTTTTAATTGAAGTAAATGAGCAAAATAATATTTAATATAGATCATTAATGAGCAAAATTTTGCTCATCTTCGTATTGGCTGATATTAGATAGCGAAGGCTAAACTCATAAGACAATGTTAAGTAGATGATAAAAAAGACCTCGATTAAGGTCTTTTTGCATAGCCAATTAATTTAATAATTTTATTTTGAAGAATTCCAATAATTGACGTAATTCAACTGTCGAATCCCTCGTTCGACAAACTCAGCATTTTGCCATTGTTTTACATCAACATCGCGTTTTATCAGCTTGGCCTTTAATGCAGTTTGTACACCTTCTTGTAGATGCCCAAGATAGTAGTCATCTAAAAGTGGTGAAAAAACTGTTTTTAAGGCTTTGTCTTGTAAACTCAATGCATAGAGTTCCGTTGGTAATCCTGCATTTTTAGTGACAAGTTGAATGGCATTGTCCCGGTTTTCAGGCTGTGAGACCCAATGTGCTGATTGTAAAACCGTATTGACCAATGTTTGGACAAGTTCTGGATGTTTTTTAATAAACTCACTACGACCTACCAGACCCGACTGAATTGTCCCAGCTCCATCCTGCCGCTGTCCAGTACTCAGCGGAACCTCTACAATTTTCTGCTGTTTTAGCGCCAGAATTGGCATTAAACCCCAGCTTGCATCAATTTGCTTAGCTGCAAGTGCTGCATTGGCCGCAGCAGGATCCAAATTAATAATGCGGAAATCTTTTTCAGTAAAGCCATATCGCTCGATATATTGATCAAACGACAATTGCATAGCAGTTCCTTGAAAAATCGCAATTCGTTTACCTCTCAACTGCTCTAGGCTGGTATATCCTTTATTTGGCAAAACACCCAAATAGGCATCTAACTGTCGTCCAGTCGCCACCAGTAAAGTGGTATCAATTTGGTTTGATTTACCAATAATGGCTGCTAAGTCACCCAAAAAAGCAAAATCTAATTGCTTATTGGCCAAGGCTTCATTAATTACAGGCCCTGCACCTTTAAAAAATTGCCATTCAATCTGAATATTGTTCTTTGCAAATGCTTTTTCGAGTAGCTGATTTAAATAAATATAATCGACCAGTGGTGTGCCGCTACTATGTCTTTCACTACTGCTTAGATCAGGTACTGCAATTCTAATTTTTACGATATTTTCTTTCTGATTTATTGTTTTTGACGGCGCTGATGAAGATGGTTTGAAAATAAACAGTAACAAAGCGAAAAAAATAAGTGCAGGAATAATCCAAATAAATCGGTTACGTTTTGATAGTGTGGCCATATCGTTTTTCTCAACAACATACCAGACGCCACTACCGTTAACGACAGTGACGTTCTGCATGTTTAAAGTGGTATTTAGTTGGCATTTAAAACAGCATGAAGCTTGGCTTTTTCGAGTTGTTCTGCTGATAAATCTTTGGGTAATGTGGTTTTACCCTTTAAGCCATGTACACCAGTGGTTACTTCACCTGCAAGCGTAATTCGGCGGACAACGCGATGTTGATCGCCATAATCGTTAACTGCATAGTGCTGCGTAGAGCGATTATCCCAAATCACCACATCTCCTTCCTGCCATTGCCAGCGCACTGTATTTTCTGGTCGCGTTACTTTTTCTTGTAAAATATTAAATAAAAGCTGTGAATCATTTTGACTGAATCCTACAAGCCGTTTGAAAAAATGCCCCAGTAATAGACTTTTCTTGCCAGTTTCTGGATGTACCACGACTACTGGATGCTCTGTCTCATACTTGGTGGATACAAAAATTTTCTTCAGTCTTTCTAGTTGTTCCGGCTCGACATTTTGTTTTGGTCCACCATAGTCATATTCATTTGAATGTACAGCCACCAACTGCTCAGCAAATTGCTGTAAAAGCTCAGGCAGATCTTCATAAGCAGTTTCCGTATTTGCCCAAGTTGTATCACCACCTGTTTCAGGGATGATTAGGCTTCTCAAGATACTAATTTTAGGATAAGCATCCACAAAAGTAACATCAGTATGCCAAGAATTGGCTCGTGCACCTTTTTGTGAGTCAAGTTCAAAAATAAAATCTGTGCCATCCACTGCGGGTACGGTTGGGTGTTTAACAGGTGAACCAAACAATTCTGCAAATTTCTCTTGTTCTGCGTCCCCCAAATGTTGCTGGCCACGAAAGAAGAGTACTTTGTGCTCTAATAGCGCATCGTGTATAAACTGAATGGTTGATGAATCAAGCTCAGAACTCAAATGAATGCCTGATATTTCAGCCCCAATTCGACCAGTTAATTTTTTAACCTGTAGTTGTTGTGCTGGTTTCTGAATAAATGTAGTCATGTTAATTTCCTTTCATAATATATGACTGAATTTTTATCAGAAACGGCAGCATATTCTGTTATTTCAGAGACAATCCATCACGTAAAAAATTATTTTGATATTTAAATAATTAATAACACGCACATATGAAAATTAAATATGAAATTATATTTTTTTGAAATTTGAATAAATTTTAACTCTGATAAGCTGTTTAAAATCTTAGTTTATATCTCTGATTTATCATGAAAGCATCATCAATTATCGAGTTCAGGAATCCTATCTCAAAATATCAGAATGATTTTGACAGCGGACAATCTTCGGATTATCAGATTATAACGAATGAATTTATTCATAAAAGTATTCGTATTTTAGAAAATTATCAGGTTATTCAATCTTTATCTAATACAGAGAAATCTACGCTTATTCAGCATTTAAAAATAAGAAAGTATTATCATAATCAAACGATATACAATCAAAATGATCCGTGTACTGATATCAATATTTTGCTTGAAGGTGCACTTAAACTTGGTTGGAGCACATCTCAAGGCAAATACCACACCGATATTTTTGTGCCCTCAGGTACATTAATCAATATTGTTCCGATCGTAACGGGTCAACCGCTACTTCACGACCATATTGCACAAGGTAGAACGGTAATTGCCAACCTTCCCGGTCAATTGTTTATGGATGTCATCAGAAATAACGCAGATGCTTTATTCATGGTGTTGAAATTAATCTGTGTAAGAACACAGCTAAATCGTGAACAAAATTTCATTTATTCAACTGAAACATTGCAAACTCGTCTCGCTAAAAAACTAGTTTTTCTAGTGGATTATCATTCCTATCAGGACAAAGATAAAATTTTACTGAATCTCAAATTGAGTCAGGAAAATCTAGCAGAACTTTTGCAGACTTCAAGACAAAGCATTAATAAAGAACTAGCAGCGCTTTCGAACCAAAACATTATTGAGGTTAAATATAACCAAATCTTTATTTTGGACTTTGAAAAGCTAAGTGATATTGCTCAGACTCATCAGTTCAACAGTACCACTAAGTTTCTTTGATATATCTGCTTTTGTCATAATGATATGATTTTATTAGGAGATAACTGTCAGAATAGAAACAGAATAAAAATTTGTCATATTTACACTAAGCGTTTTAGTCGCTTTGTTGGATAAAACATGACAGATGTAAATATCAAAAACCAACCTAATATTTTATTGATTGTGGCAGATGATTTAGGCTTTTCAGATTTAGGTGCTTTTGGTGGAGAAATCAATACACCTCATTTGAATGAATTAGCATTAAACGGCTTAAGACTGACTAATTTTCATACGGCGTCAACCTGCTCCCCCACTCGTGCGATGTTACTTTCAGGCACTGACCATCATTTAGCTGGTTTAGGGACCATGGCAGAGGCCCTTACCCCAGAACTCGAAGGTAAAGAAGGCTACGAAGGTGTATTAAATAACAAAGTTGCCGCATTACCAGAATTATTAAAAGATGCGGGTTACTACACCATTATGTCTGGAAAATGGCATTTGGGTCTAAAGCCAGAATATTTTCCAATTGAAAAAGGATTTGAACGTTCTTTTGCGCTATTACCTGGTGCAGCTAATCATTATCTATTTGAAGCGGATATTCCAGAAGACCAAATTCCACGCTTACTTAAGTCAACAAAAGGACTTTATGCAGAAGATGATAAGTTTTCGGAAGAACTACCTCAAGGGTTTTATTCATCAGATTATTTTACCACTCGCCTTCTAGACTTTTTACAAGATGATGAAGTACGCCAAAGACGTCCTTTTTTTGCATACTTACCTTTTTCTGCACCGCACTGGCCGCTTCAGGCACCTCAGGAAGATATCGATCGATATAAAGGACGTTATGCAGATGGCCCCGTTAAATTGCGTGAACAGCGCCTTGAGAAACTCAAACAACTTCAATTGGTAGATGCGGAAACAACGATTCACCCTGTCCTCGCTAGAACTCCGTTCTGGGAAAATCTTACTCAGGAGCAACGTGATAGGTCTTCAAGAATTATGGAGGTTTATGCGGCTATGGTAGATCGTATGGACCAAAACGTTGGACGTGTGGTGGAATACCTCAAAGATCGAGGGGAATTGGACAATACCATTGTTATTTTTCTATCAGATAATGGTGCAGAAGGTGCTCAACTTGAAGCTCTACCCGTCTTTGGCGGCCAACTTAATGAAATTATCGAGCAATATTACGACAACAGTATTGATAATATTGGGCGAGCAAACTCATATGTTTGGTACGGAGAACATTGGGCACAAGCAGCCACCGCTCCTGCTCGCCTATATAAAGCGCATACTAGCGAAGGTGGAATTAGAACAGTTTCGTTCATTCACTACGCAGGTTTTAAACGCCAAAATCAGATCAGTCACGAGTTTCTGACAGTCATGGATTTACTACCAACCCTGTTAGATTATTTAAATATTCAGCATCCCGGTCAGGTATATAAAGGCCGTCAATTGGTACCCCTCCGTGGACGTTCTATCTTGCCTTATTTACAAGTACAACAAGATCATATTCACAGTGAAGATCATGTCACAGGCTGGGAGTTGTTTGGTCAAAAGGCTCTGCGCAAAGGAGAATGGAAAGCACTCTTCATCCCTGCGCCAAATGGTCCGAATCGCTGGCAGCTATATAACCTTAAAGATGATAAAGGCGAAACTCAGGATTTAGCAAAACAATATCCAGAAAAGCTCGATGAATTACTCAAAGAATGGGCAACTTATGTCAAAGAAAATGGTGTGATTGAAAATGTGCAACAACGAAGATTATTACAGAATGATCAGCTAGAACCATTTGAAGCATAAAAATAACGAAGAGATCAGCATTTAGATTGAACTAAGCCAGCACCTAATGCTGGCTTTTAAATTTGCTGCCAGAACAATATTTTAAAAGGCCTATGTTTAAAAAATTACTATTAAATATAGAGATAAGATCATCAAAATATAAACTTAAGTTTGTACTGATAATGACAGTGTTCAATTACATAAAAATTAAAATCATCACAAAGAAAACACAAAATGGAGTCTATTAATGTCAGTTCAAAAGCACACCTTTCACTTCAAGAGAAAAAGATTAGTTTTAAATAAAATCACGCAAAGTCTGTTTATTTCACTTATAGGGTGTGCAGGATATTCATCTATCGTCTATGCCGAGGACACTTCCGCTACTTCAGGTACAGCGGTAACAGAAGCCAGTACGTCAAATTCACAGTCAAACAATAAAGCAGATGATGTTATTCAGCTTGCAGATGTCATCGTGACGACACGAAGACGTGAAGAAAAAGCGCAAAACGTTCCAACACCAATTAGTATTTTAAGTGCCAAAACACTGGAAACACAAAAACTCAGTAAACTTGAAGATCTACAACAAGCCCTACCCAGCCTTAATGTTGCTTTCTTGAACCCTCGTCAATCTAGTGTAGCGGTTCGAGGTTTGGGTAATAACCCAGCCAGTGATGGTTTGGAAGCTAGTGTTGGGGTCTATCTAGACAATGTTTACTTAGGTCGTCCCGGCATGGCTGTATTTGATTTATTAGATATTGCTCAACTCGAATTATTACGCGGGCCACAAGGGACATTATTTGGTAAAAATACCACGGCGGGCTTATTAAACATTAGCTCAAAACAGCCTACCTTCGACCCAGACCATTCTGCTGAAATTTCTTTTGGCTCACGCAATTATTTGCAGGCTAAAGGAACGTTTTCAGATGCACTATCCGAAAATGTAGCAGGCCGACTCTCATTTTATAAAACAACTCAAGATGGTTTTATTCATAATACCTATAATGATAAGGATTATAACAATACAGACCGCGAAGGTGTGCGCGGTCAAATTCTCTGGAAGCCGCAAGAGAATTTTAATTTACGCCTAATTGCAGATTACAACAAACAAGATGATGATCAAGGCGCAATGGTCGTGTACTACGCTGGGCCAACGTTTAACAGTACCGTATATGGAAATAACTACAATCGTTACTTAGAAAATGCCACACAGTCGGGTGCCAAAAATCTTTACACCAACTGGAAAGACAAACAGATTCATTCAGATGCCCCACAACACATGTCTGTTGAGCAAGGTGGTGGATCGGCAGAGGCCAATTGGTCGCTAGATAGCGGTAAAAAAATTACGTCGATCAGTGCATACCGCTTTTGGAACTTCACGCCAACCAACAGTGATTTTATTAGTTCAAATGCCTTGATTAATGGTGGTGTTTCGGTTCGAGATAAACAGTATTCTCAAGAGCTACGCCTAACATCTGCTGGAAATCAAAAAGTGGATTGGGTGACAGGCTTATATTACTTTCAGCAGCATTTAGACAATACGACTTTCTCTTTATATGGAGATAAGGCGGATGCATTTTATCTTTACAACGTTCCGAGCGTAAGAACCTTAATTGCCAATGGTCAATCGAATATTTTGAATAATCGAGATTCGTATGCATATGGAACAACTGAGACAAAAAGCTCAGCTGTATTTGGTCAAAGTACATGGCATGCGACACCGAAGCTAGACATCACCACAGGTGCACGAGTCACCTATGAAGATAAATCTGCCAATATCTATAGAACCGATCCTATTGGGGGTACACCAATTTCAGGTTTAAGTGCGGCAGAGCGTAATTTACTAAATGCCCAGCTCGGCGCATACGACTCAGGTGAACTGAAACAACATGGATTAAGTTACTCTGGCTTACTGACTGGCAGTTATCGTTTAAATCCGAGCACACTGGCCTATGCAACGTATTCACACGGCGAGAAATCAGGGGGCTTTAACCTGAGCATTGGTTCTGCACCAGCTGCGGGTGCTAACTCGTTAAAGGTTGATCCTGAAAAAGCAGATAACTATGAAATTGGACTAAAACAGAATTTTCTTAATAATACCTTACAGCTTAATAGCAATATATTCTGGATTGATGTTTCTGACTATCAAACCACAAGCTATGAACAAGTCGGCAACTCTGTCGTGAGTGTATTGGCAAATGCAGGTAAAGTACGCAGCCGAGGGATTGAACTCGATGCAACCTATCAACCTATTCGTCGCCTTACACTTAATTTTAATGGCTCTCTTAACGATACGACTTATACAGAATATAAAAACGCGCCTGCTCCATCCAATATCAGCATTCCAACAGGCATAAATACACAAGATCTGTCTGGAGAGCGTGTATATGGTGTACCAAAGTGGATTGCAAATTTCAATTTCCGTTATGACTTAGCTGAGCATAATAACTGGCAGCCCTATGTTTCAGGAAGTTATGCTTGGCGAGATTGGTCATATGGTTCTTTAGATAATAACCCCTACAGTGTCATCAAAGCCTATGGATTAACAAATGCGAGTCTAGGTGCTCGACATCGTATTGGTGAAAATGAACTGGATGTTGCGCTATGGGTAAAAAACCTGACTAATGAAACCTATGTGACCAATACATGGAATTCTTCTAATGGTATTGTTCTCGCTAGTTTAGGTCAGCCTCGTACCATTGGTGCAACTGTAAAACTTAGCTTTTAACAAATAAAATGCATAATCATTGCAGCATTGGCTCCTTCAAAGCCATGCTGCAATTTTTGTATAGAGTTATGGGGTATTTAGAATAGCGTCAATCTGAGTCAGCTCATCTGCACTAAACGCCGTATTTTGCAATGCTTTTAAATTTTCAATGATCTGCTCTGGTCGACTAGCACCGATGATGGTCGATGTAATCCGTTCATCACGTAAAACCCACGACAGTGAAAATTGAGCCAATGTTTGGTCTCGGCGCTTTGCTATTTCATTTAACTGCTGTATTTGCCGCAGCTTCAATGTCTCGAGATGCTCAGACTGTAAATAGCGGCTACCGCGTCCGATACGTGAGTCTTCAGGTACTCCATTCAGATATCGTCCAGCCAATAGACCTTGAGCCAGTGGTGAGAACGTAATTACACCGAAACCCTCTTGTTTAGCGGTCTCTGTTAAACCCTGCTCAATCTGACGTTCAAAAAAATTGTAAATCGGTTGATGCAAAGTAAGTGGAACGCGATAGGCCTGAAGCAATTCTATCAACTGTAAAGTTAACTCTGGCGTATATCCAGAAGAAATCCCCACATAGAGTGCTTTCCCTTGTTGCACAATATCGGCAAGTGTCTTGGCTGTTTCTTCAAGCGGTGTTTCTGAGTCATAACGATGTGAGTAAAAAATATCGACATAATCAAGCCCCAGTCGCTGTAAGCTTTGATCAAGACTAGCCATTAGGTATTTTCGGCTGCTACCACCTTGTCCATAAGGTCCAGGCCACATGTCCCAGCCTGCCTTTGTCGAAATAATGAGTTCGTCTCGATATGGCTTAAAGTCAGCCTTTAAAAAGTGCCCAATATTTTTCTCTGCACTTCCATAGGGTGTTCCATAATTATTGGCAAGATCGAAATGATTAATTCCATGATCAAACGCCGTGTAAAGTACCGATTTTTGTTGCTGAATTGGAGTGTCATCGCCAAAGTTATGCCAGCAACCAAGTGACAATGGTGGTAATACCAAACCACTATTTTTAATTTTTCGATATTGAAATGATTGATATCGTTCTGAATTTGCGAGATACATACTTTGTCCTTTTATTCGGCAGCAGCCAAGAGGCCGAGGTTTTGTCTTAATGTTTGACCTTCGTATTCTTTGCGGAATAAATTACGCTGTTGAAGGATGGGAATAACCAGATCGACAAAGTCTCTAATGCCGTTTGATATGACGGCAGGCATAATGTTAAATCCATCTGCTGCACCACTAACGAACCACTCTTCAAGCTGGTCGGCGATATATTCTGGAGTTCCAACCAAACAAAAATGCCCACGTCCTGATGCAATACGTTGGTAGAGCTGCTTAATGGTTAGACCCTGCTCTTGCCCGAGTGCCTGAATTAATTGCTGGCGACTTTGCTGCCCCGTTTGCGTCTCGGATAAATCTAACGAAGCTAAAGGCTGATTCACATCAACACCGCTTAAATCAAAATTACCCAACATTCTGCCTAAAAGCCCAAGGCCAATGTCATCATCAACGAGTTCATCTAAAAGCTGTTGCTGCTTCTTAGCATCTTCATGCGAATGTGCAACAAGCACATATACGCCGGGCATCACTACCAACTCATGCTCTTGACGATCAAAGTCTTCAAGACGTTTCTTTACATCACTATAAAACTGCTGTGCAGCGGCTAAGTTAGATTGTGCAGTAAAAATGACATCTGCCGTACGAGCTGCCAGATTTTTGCCTCGTTCTGAACTGCCTGCCTGAACCACCACAGGATGAGACTGTGGGCTTGGGCTAATATTGAGTGGACCTTTTACCTGAAAAATATCACCGCAATGATTGAGCGTGTGTACCTTATCTGGATTAAAGAAAATACCTCTGGCTTTATCGTGAATAGCTGCATCTTCACCCCAACTATTCCAAAGTCCTTTTACCACATCGTGAAATTCTTCAGCACGTGCATAGCGATCTTGATGTTTGACATGTTCCTTTGTACTGAAATTTTTCGCTTCAAGTGCAAAATCGGTGGTGACGAGGTTCCAGCCTGCACGTCCAGCAGAAATTTGGTCTAAAGAAGCAAACTTTCTTGCGAGATGATAGGGCTCATTGTAGGTAGTTGTGGCTGTCCCAATGAGTCCAATATGACGGGTTTGAGTCGCAATTGCCGAAAGTAATGTGAGGGGTTCAATCTCGTTACCACGAATTTTTCCTGATGTCGCAGTTGCTGGATCAACAGCCAAACTATCAGCAAAAAAAATGGCATCAAATTTCCCTTCTTCAGCTATTTTTGCTGCGCTTAAGTAGCGTTCATAGGGACTTAGGTTTAATTGACTCGCTGGATGTCTCCAACTCGCCAAATGATGGCCATAACCGTCTAAAAATAAATTAAGGTGGAGCTTTCTTGTAGACGAATGTTGAACCTGAGATGACCTTACAGGTTTTAAAGGATTACTCATTTTAATCAGTCCAATTGATGGGTGTACACCTCGTAAAAAACGAGGCGTACTAAACATACTTTTTAGAAATTTTTACGAAATGAAATACCAAAATAGCGTTCATCATCTCGAGGGACTTGACGATTAATACGGCTACCATTTGTGCTCAGTAAGGTTGCATATGATTTATCCGTTATATTTCGTACATTCAATGCCAATCGCCAGTCAGAGGCAGTATCAGCTAAAGCAATGCTCGCGTTCAAAAGCCCATATGCACCCTGAATGGTGTTTTGGTTTTGGTCGAGACTGAACTGCACTTTGCTCTGCCATGCATATTGGGTTGAAAGTTCAATTTGCTTGTTATTTGCCAGACTAAAATAGCGGTCGAGTTGGGTATTAAATTTCCAATCCGGAGAAAATGGCAGTGGTTTACCATTTACATTTGGGCATGACGTATCGGCAGCTGGACATTTGAAGTCATCAATTCGTGCATGTGTATAAGCACCTGAAAAGTTTAGTGCCCAATTTGGATTGATCTTATATACCGAGTCAATTTCAGCACCATAGGTAGAGACACTTCCTGCATTAACCAAGCGGGTTATTGGGAAACCATTTGGGTCGAGGGTTCTAAAATTTGCCTGATAGTTATCATAATCAGTATTAAATAAAGCCACGTTGACACGCAGACGATTATTTAACCATTGAGATTTGAGACCAAGTTCATAAGAGTTAGCTGTTTCAGGATCAATTACAGGCGTATCATTTTGCTGCATATTAAAATAAACGTTATATGCAGGACCTTTATAACCTCTCGAATAGGTAAAATAGCCCAATATATTCGGTGTAAAGTCATATTGAGGGCCAATGCGGCCTGAAACTCCAGTTTCACTGGTCGATCCATCACTGCTAAATGAAGAACGAATGGCATTTCGGACACCTACACTGCTTGGAACAGTTGAAACTCGGCTATGATCATAAGACAACTCATCTCGAGTAACACGTAAGCCTGCAATCCATCTCAACCGATTTGTAAAATGAAAGGTACCTTCACCAAATGCAGCATAGTTGGTGCTGTCTGTGTTATAGATTGCCTTACCAAAATCTACGACATAAGCGTTAGAGGCGTTGTTGTACCAAGTTGACTCACGTTGATAAGTCTCATCGTTTTTATTCTTTGAAAAATATAGACCCGCGACATAATCAAAAAAACCATGATCGAGCGGTTTAATTCTAATTTCTTGAGAGAATTGCTTACTGTTAACATGCCCTAAATCGGCAATTCCGGCAAAATTTGGTGTCGGAGCAGCAAGTTGATCACTGTCACCAATCTGTGTGTTTTTCCATTGGCGAAAGGCCGTAATCGATGATAGTTGATGATTGGTTAATGTCCAGTCTGCGGTGAGTGCTACACCCTGATTGGTATCATCAGTCGAGGCTTGAGTATTTTCAACTGTACTTCGATTAGTTGGAGATGCCACAACAGGCGATAATGCTGCTGCATAATTGGCATCGGTATTTTTAACCACAATGCCTGTCGGGGCACTCCCTTTTTTATGCAGGTAATCGGCAGTAAAGCCCAACACTAGACTATCCGTAGGCGTATATTCAAATTTGGTTCTAAAACCATAATTTTTATAGCCGTTGACGTCTTCATTTGTTGTGAGATTTTCTACATTGCCATCAAAATTACCTAATAGCGCCGAAACATTGGCAGTTAATTTTTCAGGAATTAATGTACCAGATGCTCCTAGTTTAATTCGTTGTTCACTATCGTTAGTGGCATAGACATCAATATAACCGGAAGTTTCACTGGTTGGATTTTTGGTCACAATATTGACTACACCTGCCGATGCATTTTTACCAAAAAGTGTTCCTTGCGGACCACGTAGGACTTCAATACGATCCACATCTAACAAATCAAGTGTTGCTTGCCCCGGTCGGCTGTAAACAACACCATCTATCACTGTTGAGACTGAAGGTTCAACACTGGGTGAAGTGGTAACTGTTCCAATACCGCGAACAAACAAGGACGTATCTTTATTTGAGGCTCCAGCCCGAAAGTTAACACTCGGTACTTGTGTTACCAATGTTTCAAGTGAGTTTCGCTGTTGCTTGTCGAGTTCTTTTCCACTAATGACCGAAACAGCAACTGGTACTTTTTGGAGTGATTCTTCACGGCGTGTTGCTGTTACTACAACGGTTTCTAACTGTGCCACATCCTCTGAAGAACGTGCAGAGTTTGAGACTGTTTCTGCATGAGCTTGTCCCCAAACTGACAAGATACTCAGCGAAAGCAGACTTAAATTTAAAATTTTTTGTTTGGTTGCTGACGTGAACGGATCACGCGCTACATTTTTCGAATGTATCGACATTATTTACCCCATAATTAAGTTTTAAAAGACGGTGCTTATTTCACTGATTTCAAATATTCGTACTGCTGAGTTGGTTTCCAGTAGGTCTTTAAATTTGATTGTTCAAGTGCTTGATTTACAAATGACGGGTTAATCCAGCTTTTGACGTCAATATTTTTGCGTATCAGCCCTTGTTGCGTAGCCAAAGTGATTTTTTGCTGCAATTGCTGGGTGTAATAGCTATCAAATAACGGTGAATATAAAAACTTCAGATTTACGCCATTGAGTTCCTGAGCATATATAGATGCTGGATAACCCGATTGGGTAAAAAAGAGTGCGACTTGTGATACTCGATTTTGCTCATTTGAGAGCCAGTTCAGTCCTTTTACAACCTGAGTCACAACTTGTTGTGTTTCATTTGGGTGTTGTCGAATAAACGATTGACGACCTAAAAACACACCTTGAGTAGATCCTGCACCATTTAACTGACGACTACTTATAGGCAAGTTAACGATGTGTTTGTCACGTAACGCAAAAAATCGAGAAGGTCCCCATGACGCATCAATTTTTTTTGCGGCCAAAGCTGCGTTGACGGCGTTAAAGTCTAAATTGACCACTCGAACATCGTTGAGCTTTAAGCCTTGGCTATTCAATGCACTCACAAATGACAGCTCATCTGCCGTCCCACGTAACAAACCAACGCGTTTTCCTTTTAATTCAGCAAAATTTTTGATCGAAAGATCAGATCTCACTGCCAGATAGTTGGTGATGCCGCGCGCCGTTGGAACAAGTAATTGGGTATCTAATCCATTGGCTTTACCAATGATTGGAGGTAAATCACCTAAAAAGGCGAAATCCAGTTGATTGTTGGCCAATGCTTCATTAATGGCTGGCCCAGCACCTTTAAAGAAATGCCATTCCACTTTGACATTTTTTTTTGCAAGTTCTTGCTCAAGCAATTTCTTGTTGTAAAGCACATCAACAACTCCACCACCCGCGTGTTTTTGACCAGCAGTCAAATCGGGAGAACCAATTCGGATTGTTTTAAGGCTTTCAGCATAACTGGCATGTCCACAAGCCAATAAGCTCAGCAAGATCAATTTTTTAAAAATTGATGGTTTCATTATATTTTCCACATTTTTATTAATAAATCGGCGTCGTATTATTTAGACACTTATGAAGTAGATGGCTTAATTTGCTTACTCGCTTTACCATCAATATCAACAGGTACATCGCCTGCCAACGTAACGCGTCGCATGATACGCAAAGCACCACCATAGTCATTGACGGCTAAATGCTGAGTGGCACGGTTGTCCCAAATAGCGACATCACCGTCCTTCCACGTCCAGCGAATCGTATTTTCGGGCTTGGTAATGCGATCTTGAAAAATTTCAAACAGCTTGTTGGACTCTTTAGCAGTTAGACCTACAAAACGTTTAAAAAATTGGCCTAAAATTAAGGTTCGTTTACCTGTTTCAGGATGTACTCTGACCAATGGGTGTTCTGCCTCATAGACAGTTGAAGCAAAGATTTTTTGATGGCGCTTTACGACCTCATCACTTGCGGAAGGCCGAAAACCACCATAATCAAAATCATTGGTGTGAATCGCACGGAGCTGATTGGCAAGGAGCTTTAGTGGCTCAGGTAATTCATCATAGGCTGCTTCTGTATTTGCCCATGTGGTATCACCCCCTCGATTGGGAGTAGTTACCGCTCTTAAAATACTGATTTTTGGATAATTTGAAACAAAGGTGACATCGGTATGCCAAACGTCTGCACGACCATCATGACGGGAATCAAGTTCAAATATATATGTCGAACCCTCTGCAACAGGAACGGTAGGATGAGAAATAGGTTGCCCAAGCAATTCTGCAAACTTTTCCTGCTCTTGATCGGTTAAATGTTCCTGATTACGGAAAAAAATAACTTTGTGTTCAAGCAATGATTGCCTGATTTGATTCAAGACCTCAGCATTAAGTTTTGAAGATAATTCAATACCATTAATTTGTGCGCCAATACGACCTGTTAAAGGGATCACATCGATTAACTCATTCACTGGTTTTTTTATTAATAAATCTGCCATATCATCGTTCTCATCATTGATAATATGAGTTTAGAAATTACCCCTTTTAAATTCTGCAACAAAAATTACATAGCATTTCTTCATTTATGAAAAATTATTCATAATTCGTCATAATCTATTTACCGCAGTAAGGCTTTTAATTTGTCGATGTCTTTGACAGAGATATGATTGTATTTTGTTTCTATAATGCCTTCTTCAACAAACCACTGAATTTCCTTTCTTATACTTTGTCTCGATATTTTTAAAAGTTCAGCCAAATTTTCTTGCGAGAGCTTTAATAAAACTTCGATGCCTTTTTGAGTTTGAGTAGAAAAAAATTCGATTAAATAAATGAGCTGTCGGGCAATTTGTACTTTTAAAGGTTGCGTAGAAGTGTGATAGATATCATTGTCTAAAAGACGTGTTCTCTGGCATACCAATTTTAAAACCTGATATAGCATGCGCGAATTGTGCTGTATGGTGTGCTTAAAGATATGTTCAGGAATGGTTGCTATCACAGTTGCTTCATGTGCAATATATTCATGCTCTAGCGCAGATTCAGAAATAAGATAGACAATATTTAATAGTGCGCCTGTCGGAATAAAACGATGAATAAGATATTTCCCATCGTATGAATTCCAACCTAATTTGAGTACACCACTTAAAACAATAATGAGTTCACGACAGTTTTGATTTCTCGAATATAGCACTTGTCCTTGATAAAGATGCTTTATCTTAATTTCATTAAATAACTTCTGCTTTTCTTCAAGTGAACATGCGTCCATAAATTCACATTCTGACAGCATTTGTTCAGCCAGTTTTTTATATTCAAAGGTAATGTTGAAATCTTGATAACGATTAACATGAGTTTGATCTAATAAATCTAAAAAATGCTCATAGTTATTTCTTTTTGTCTCGTTATAAACAAGTGTTGTCATTCGCTATCTCACCATCAAATTGAAGCTCTAAAATAGACCATACAACCTCATCGTGAAATTCAAGTTTAATATAAATTTAGATTAAACAATTATATGAAAATCAAGATCTCAAATTTGGATCTTGATTTTCTTTTTTCCTATTTCTTTTAATAGAACTTAAGACTTAGGCGATGTAATAACTGATAGTTTATCAACGCCTACCCGTTCTATGCTGGCTAGTAACTTGGCAACCGTACCATAAGGAACCGTCTCATCTGCATTCAGGTTCAGAGCCAGTTTAGGATTAGCTGCCTTACGCGTTTGAATGGCTTGTTCAAAGTGTTCAAGACTGACTCTGTCTTTGTCCAGATAAATTTCCCCTTTTGGATTAACACTGATGACCACTGCCTTGGTTTGATCTGTCACCTGCGTCGGTGCCGCTTTGGGTAAGTTCACCTTAACAGTGTTTGTCAGTAAGGGCGCCGTAACGATAAACACAATCAACAGAACCAACATCACATCCACTAAAGGGGTAATGTTGATCTCGCTGACCACATCATCTTGTTCTGATGTTGAAATTGCCATTATGCATATACCTTTTCTTTATTGTGGGTATGGCTTAACTCGCTGGCTGGAATGCTCGTATTTGTTGTTTTTGCCTTGACTGTCTTAAGCTGGAAACCTGATTTTTGGTTTAGGCTGACAAAATCGGTCGCAAAGTCATCTAGTTCTGCACCGATAGTTTTTACTTTACGCACAAAATAGTTATATGCCAGTACCGCTGGAACAGCCACTGCAATCCCGATGCCTGTTGCAACTAGCGCTTCACCAATCGGCCCTGCAACGACATCCATACTGGCATTACCCGAATGTGCAATCGCCTGTAAAGCATGGATAATCCCAAAGACGGTACCAAATAGCCCAATGAAAGGTGCATTATTACCAATTGATGCGAGCAAGGCAGAGCCTTTTTCTAGCTGGCGACGTTCTGATAAAATTTGTTTGCGTAAATGGCGCTCGAGTAAATCTTGACGACTCCAGCTATGTTGTAAATCTTGATGCGTATCATCGTCTGCATCGGCAAGTGTTTTAAAACCAGTATGTGCAATGCGTGCCACAGGTCCTTGTCCTACTTCCGATTTTTGAATGGCATCTTGAAGATTTTTAGCACTCCAGAATTCTTCTGCAAAGGCTTTGCTCTGGCGGTCGGCTTTTTGGGTTTGAACTAGTTTAATGACAATCAAACCCCACGTCACAATTGAAAAAGCAACCAATAACCAGATAGTCCCATCGTGGATCAGGGAGTTGATATCACTCATATTAAAATTCCTTATAGATCAATATTAAGTTAAAAAATTATTTCGGGAGTTGATAGTGAATTGGAACATCGACCCAACCTTCAACTGGTGTTTTTCCTTTTAAGGCGGGTGAGAATTTCCATTGTTTTACGGTTCTAATCGCCGCACTATCGAGTATTTTTTTGCCACTGCTCTGTTTGACTGTCACGCTATCGGGACTGCCATTTGGCAAGACTTTTACCCTCAAGATAACTGAGCCTTCCCAACCTCGATCGAGAGCCTGTTCAGGATATTCAGGTGCAGGATTACTCAAATAACCCGCATAGCCTTTTGCTTCTGTAACAGGTAAGTTGTCATCAGCAGCTTTAGCAGGTGCATCAGCGGGTTTTGAAACGGGTTGCTGAACAGGAGCTGCCACCACATTTTTACTTAAGGGTTCTGCTACAGGTCGTGGTTGTTCTACTGCCTTATGCGGTTCAACAGGTTTAGGCTGCTCAACGTGTTTCTGTATTGGTTTGGGTGGTTCTATCTGCTTTTGTACAGGCTGAGGTGTCTGACTAACAGGCGGAATCTTTGGCTTTTGCACCACTGGAGGAATTTTAGGTTCAATCACCTTGGGTGGCTCAGGCGGTTTGACAATCTCAATCACCACGGGATCAGGTGTTTTAACGTCAAGCTGAGGCGTAGGAAGTTGTTTGGCGATATACCAGATTCCCAAATGTGCCGCAGCAACAGCCACAATCGCGATTGCCAAAGCATTCTTTTTTGGCCCAGCAGGATCATTTCCAACATCTACGTTATGTCTAAAAGGATCATTAACCGTCGTTGTATGGGTGACCTGATTGGATAATTGCTCAAATAAAAATGCTTTTTTGATCGAGCCTTGACTAAACTCACTCATCAATAACTCCTATTAACCAATTTTGTCTTCGGTCAAAATCCGAAAAATCTGTTCTTTTAATTGATGCAATTCAAAACTTGAACGATTTCGGGGACGAGGCAAGTTAACGGGAATAATCTGTTCAACCCGACCAGGTTTGGGTTTTAAAATCACCACACGATCTGCCAGAGTAACGGCCTCTTCCACATCATGCGTAATAAAAACAGTGGTCATTTTTTGTTGAGATTGAATGCGTAGTAATTCATTTTGCATTTGATGCCGTGTTAATGCATCCAAGGCACCAAACGGTTCGTCTAACAGAAAAATGCGAGGTTGCACCACAAGACTACGAGCAATAGCTACACGTTGAGACATCCCGCCAGATAGTTGGTGTGGGTAGGCCTTTTCAAAGCCATTTAAGCCAATTAACTCAATTGCTTTCTGGACCAGAATATCTTTATCACGTGAAGTTAACGCCTCATTTAATAAACCCAGCTCAATGTTTTGCTCAACGGTAAGCCAAGGAAATAAGCGGTGTTCTTGAAAGACTACCGCACGATCGCCGCCAATCCCGCTTACATCAGCACCATCAATTAAAATTCGACCATCAAAATCTTGATCTAGTCCTGCCAAAAGACGTAAGAGCGTAGATTTACCGCAACCACTGCTGCCTACAATCGCAATAAACTCTCCCTCTTTAATTTCTAGATTAAAGTCGTGAATGACTTTGACAGGTTGTTGATTAACAACAAAAGACTTATGAACATGGTGAAATGCCACACGTGTTTGAGAGTTAGATTGAAAAGATTGGTGATGTTTTTCAGTATTTGTATTAAGGGTAATTGTCATGATCGGACCTCAATTTTTTCGCCAAGATGTTGCGTAGTTTTCAGTTATTTTGCCCAGCCATGCCAGAATCGCCCCTAAACCAGCGACTAAAACGGTTGCTGCTATTACACGCTCCATTTCAAAGTTTTGCTGTGCTGCCATCATATAGCTACCTATGCCAATTCCAGAGCCCATCAAGTATTCAGCTCCAAAAGATGCCATCCACGAATAAAGTAATGCCAGTCGAAACCCAGCAAACATTGAAGGTGCAATGCTCGGTAAAATCAAAAGCGTTAAGCGTTGAAGCAATGTCATTCTTAAGGTGCTTGAGACTTCAACTAGCTGCATTGGAATGCTCGACATGCCTTTCCAAGTCGCAATAAACATCGGAAAAAATGTCGCTATTGAAATGAAAACAATTTTTGATAAATCTTCGAGTCCAAACCAAGCTGTCAGTAGTGGAATCCAAGCAAAAATGGCAATTAGACGTAATGTATTGAGTGTAGGTGCCAACAGATTTTCAATAGGTTTAAATAGACCCACCACAATTCCTACTGACGCCCCAATTAGCCCGCCAATGATCAATCCCAAAATTGCACGATAAAGGCTGTAATACATAGCGGTAGTGAGTGAGAAATCTTGAATACCTGACCACAGCGCTTCTAATACTTTCCACGGCGCGGGCAAGATTTGACTCGAAATAAAGTTAAACCAACTGCTAATTGCCCAAAGCACCACTAAACTCAAAGGTAAAACCCACGATTTGAAAACATCGGATCTGTTTTTTTTGTGAAAAGTATGCGCACTTAAAGCAGCATGTGGCCAGAACACAAACTTACGTTCAATTCGATGTAAGATAAAATCGAAAATAATTCCAACAAACGCGATCACAAAAATCGTGACAAAGACAATATCGAGCTGAAATAGCTGACGGCCTGTCACCATCAAATATCCAATACCTTCCGATGATGCCAACAACTCAACAGCAATCAGGCTTGTCCAACCCGCCGCAACAGCCAGTCTTAAACCTGTAAAGAAATATGGCAGTGTTGCTGGCAGTACAAGTTTTGAGAGTAGCGTTAGGCGATTAAACTGTAAAATTGCTGCCATTTCTTTGAGCTTGGGTTGAATATCACGTACCCCTGCCTGAGTGTGTAAAGCAATCGGCACCATCGTAGCTTTGAAGATTATAAAAATTTTTAAACTATTTTCGATGCCCAGCCAGATCATTAGCAGAGGCAACCAAGCCAATGTTGGGATAATCACCAACGCATAAAACGTTGCCGATAGATATTGTTCTGCAATACGGCTATAGCCAAGTAAAACCCCTAGAAATACGCCGCCTAATACACCTGACAATAAACCAAGACCAAAGCGCTCAAGACTGATCGCAAGCTGTGACCATAGATCTTGAGATGAAATTTCAACAAAAGAACTCCACGTGTCTTTGGGGGTAGGTAAAATTTGAGCAGGCATCCATTGTTCGTTTGACGCGATCCACCAAAGTAAGAATAAACAAAGAGGTACAATCCAATAGATCGCAAGCGAGTTAAAATACCCAACAGAAATGAACCATTGTTTCTTGGTATTCTTCCAGACAATACCGGATGAGTTTTTTTGCGAAATTATTTCTTTCATATCTCGATACATATCCATACATTCTGCTTTTATTGAACTCTCAGAATGTTTAACTAAACGTATACCTGATGATCATCTGTTCACGGCATTCAGTTCTGATGTGAGACGTGTTGTGATCACCTGTGGTGTTATGCTCTGGATGAGTGTAAAGAGAGATGTTTTGTTTAACTGTCTACACAGGTACAAAGATCAGAAAATATTTTTATTTATAAATATGAGATAAAGATAAGGTATTTAGAAAACCACCTAGATAAAGCTGTCTTTTGACTTTTTCCCTTAAAATTTTTGTTTAAATGTCATATCTAATCTGACCCAGATTTATAAAATAAATTTTATAATTTAAATAATGGATAACTAAATATGGATCGTTTTAAAATTATTTTATTTATTACAAGTACATGTTTAACAACAACTCTTTATGCAAAACAACAAGTCGTCTGCGTTTTTGACCCAATTGGTAAATCGGGAGATGCTTTCGCTCTAGCTAAAGATTATGCACTTGAAGCCAAAAATTGGGGTGCGGATCTATCTTTAAAAGCATATGTTGATGAACGAGTCGCAGCTGAAGATTTAAAAGTTGGAAAATGCGATGGCGCTATTATTAGTGGCTTACGTGGGCGTCAGTTTAATAAATATACAGGATCTTTAGATGCTGTTGGCGCATTAACAAATATGAAAACGGCAATTAATGCCTATAAGCTATTGTCTTCACCAATGGCCGCAAAAAACATGGTTGTAGGTCCTTACGAAATTGCAGGTTTAGGCACAATTGGTCCTGCATATTTATTTGTAAATGATAGAAGTATCAATACACTCGCTAAAGCTGCCGGTAAAAAAATTGGGGTATTTAAATACGATGAAGCCCAACCTAAACTTGTGCAACATGTTGGTGGTCAGGCTGTATCTGTAGACGTCACCAATGCGGGTGCGAAATTTAATAACCATGAAATTGATATTGTCCCCGCTCCTATTGTTGCATTTAAACCTTTCGAACTACACAAAGGTCTAGGTGAGAAAGGAGCTATCATTCGTTTCCCTTTAACTCAAATTTCAGCAAATTTTATTATTCGTAAAGATCAGTTTCCAGCAGGTTTTGGGCAAAAGTCGCGAACTTGGGTAGCCAGCCAATTAAATAGAACGTTTGGGATTATTGCCAAATATGAAAGTGATATTCCTTCAAAATATTGGATGGATATTCCTAAAAATGAACAATTAAATTATATGAAAATGATGCGCGAGGCACGTATACAGCTAACCAAGGCAGATATTTACGATCCCAAAATGATGAACTTTTTGAAAAAAGTGAGATGTAAAGAAAATCCAAGTAATTTTGAATGTGCATTAAAAGATGAATGAACACTCAAAATATATGCACATCTTATTTTAAGAGGTTCTAACCTCAGTTATTCATTTCTTCTCTAGCTTGTTGCGGTGTTTTACCCGACCACTCTTTATAAGCCCGTGTAAATGGGCTGTGCTCTGCATATCCCAATAACAATGCTATTTCTACAATTTGTAGCCTTGGATCTTTTAAATACGATTTTGCTAATTCGTAACGGACAATATTTAATTCTTTTCGAAAGTTCGTACCTGCCTCGGTTAAACGGCGTTGTAAGGTTCTACGCGAATAGTTTAATCGTTCTGTAAGCTGTTCAATATTTGGTTCGCCTTGATGAAGTAAGTAAGCAATCTGTTTTCGGACTTGATCTATAATTTCATCAATATGCGGAAGGCTTGCCAGTAACTTGTCGGCATGGTTTTCAAGTATGGCAACTAAGGTGGCATCGGAGTTTTTAAGCGGTAGACTTAAGACTTCCTTATCGAAACGCATAAGTGCCACGGGCTGTTCAAAAAGCACAGGACAACCAAAATAATCTTCATAAGGCTTAATATTTTCAGGCTGTTCATGAATAAAATGTATTTCTTTTAGTTTTTCTTTTCCCCTAATGAGACTACGGCAAAATTGAACTATAACGGTACGACCAGTTTCATCCGCTAAGCTACCGACTTGATCACCTTGTGTATCCCATGAAAGCTCTACATATTCAGTATGAATGTGAACAGTGGCAGGATAAACATCATAAACAAGCCGCTGATATCGCTCAAACCTTTCTAAAACTGCCCCCAGATTTTCACAGGCAAGAAATACTGACCCTAAAACACCTAAATGCTGAGCTGTAATGGTTTGCCCCACATGTAAACCAATGAAAGGGTCATTTAAATAATCTTTAGCAATAATGAGAAGATTTTCCCAATGATCGATATCTACGCCTTCTAAATGATTTGAATCTGCTTTAGGCCACGGTTCACCCAGCACCTTTTCTGGGTCATGTCCTAGTTTTTCGAGATATTCAAATAATAACTGAACATAGATTTCAGAAATCCTTCTTCTATATAACGGCTTATTCAATCCATTCATTCCGTATAGTTCTAATTTGGCGCCAATTATCAATTAGTGTACTTAAAGCTTTTAAACAAAAGCAAATGACGAAAAATACCTGCTCAATCCATATTTTGGCGCAAAGTGTCAAGCAATATGGCAGCTTTCATCAAGCCCAATCTCATTATTTTTCAGAAGATAGCGTTATAGCCAATATTGAGAAAAATACGATGGGTAAAAGTCTAAATAATGTGCCCCAAGCGACACTTGATGTTCAGTTTAATTCAAATGGCATGAAATGCAGTGCCTATTTATATCGTCCAGCGACCGAGGTCACCACACCAATTATTGTGATGGCGCATGGTCTGGGTGGTACTCGTAGAATGCGCTTAACAGCTTTTGCAGAGCGCTTTGTGGCAGAGGGTTATGCTTGTTTAGTGTTTGATTATCGCTATTTTGGTGATAGCGAAGGACAACCTCGACAATTACTAGACATAAAAAGTCAGCTTGAAGACTGGAAAGCAGCTATTGCCTATGCACGTAGCCTAGACAAAATTGATCCAAACCGCGTAGTTATATGGGGGACTTCTTTCGGTGGAGGCCATGTGCTGGCAACAGCTGCTGATGATAACCGGCTTGCTGCTGTTATATCACAATGCCCTTTCACTGATGGTTTTTCATCCAGCATGGCAATGAACCCAATAACTACCCTTAAGCTCACGGGACTCGCTTTAAAAGACAAGATTGGATCAATGCTCGGCGCCAAGCCAGTCATGGTGCCTCTTGCAGGTCCATCAGGACACACAGCATTAATGAATGCACCTGACGCTTATTCAGGCTATCTCGCACTCATGCCTTCAGGTTCAAATATTCCAAACTATGTCGCTGCACGTTTTGTACTCGACATCATACGCTATTACCCAGGCCGTAAGACATCACGTGTTCAAGCGCCAGTCTTGTTTTGCATCTGCGATACCGACTCTGTGGCCCCCTCCAAAACAACATTGCGTCATGCGAGTCATACACCCAATCATGAAATTAAACACTACGCCTATGGTCATTTTGAAATTTACATTGGAGAGGCTTTTGAGCGTGTCGTTAGTGACCAGATCGACTTTCTTAAACGTACTGTTCCAGTAGCTCAAGCTTAAGTACAAGGAGTTTAAAAGTGGCTAAATACGAATTAAAAGATAAAGTTGTGGTGATTACAGGCTCAACAGGTGGTCTTGGCATTGCGATTGCTCAAGCATTACAGGTCAAAGGTGCAAAATTAGCACTACTAGATTTAGACCTTAACAAAGTTGAAAGTCAGGCAAAACAGCTAGGTGGAGAAAGCATTGCCGCAGGTTGGGTAGCGGATGTATGTTCCTTGGAAAGTCTAGAAAGTGCTATGGCAAATGCTGCTAAACACTTCGGTAAGATTGATGTAGTGATTGCAAATGCAGGCATAGCTTCAACCGAAGCACTAGAACATATGGCTCCTGAAACCTTTGAAAGAACGATTAATATTAATCTTACAGGAGTATTTCGTACTTTCCGTGCAGCTATACCGTATGTAAAACAAACTCAGGGGTATTTACTGGCTGTGTCTTCAATGGCAGCTTTCGTCCACTCCCCGTTAAACACTCACTATACTTCTAGTAAAGCTGGTGTTTGGGCTTTATGCGATAGCCTTCGTCTGGAATTAAAATATTCAAATATTGGCGTTGGTAGCCTTCATCCAACTTTTTTTAAAACCCCATTAATGGACACTATTCAAAATGACCCAGCGGGTAAAGCTGTGTGGAAAGGTAACTCGGGTATTTGGAAATTTATATCTATAGAAGAAGTTATCTCGGGTGTAGTTGAAAGCATAGAACGGCGTAAAGATATGACTGTTGTACCTAAAATAAATACACCAATTGCCAAAGCACCCGCATTGTTTAGAAATGTGATTGAATTTTTAGGTTTCAACCGTAAACAGCTTAAACAGACCATGCTCTTGGCAGAGAAAAACCATAATTCATTTTAGGTCTTTTAAGACACGGATGTTGTCGAGATATCCGTGTTTATTTAATTAGTAATAAAGATCCAATCATTGACTCAAACTATAAGTCTTATGCGCAGCTATTTTTTATTAAAATTTTCTTTTAACGCATCAATTAAGATATTTAATAAAGGTGCTTGCTCACGTCTGTGGGGATAATATAAGTGATATGGTTCATAGCTATGTCGCCAGTCCTTTAGCGTTTCTTCTAACTCACCACTTTCAATATAAGGCTGAACCATATCAATAGGTAAATAAGCGATTCCTACACCGCTTCTTACTGCTTGAAGCACTGGAGATAAGGTTGTAAAAATAACTTTAGCATTAACAGTAATTGTTTGTGTTTTACCTTGTTTGGTAAATTGCCAACGGTAGAGTTCACCATGTGTGGGTAATCTTAAATTAATACACTGGTATTCCACTAAATCTTTTGGATGCTTTGGGTGACCATAACGAGCTAAAAACTCTTTGGTTGCAACAGTGAGCATTTGTATTGGCTCACTCACCTGTAAAGCGATCATGTCTTTAGAAACCAAACCACCTCTTCTAAGTCCTGCATCAAAACGCCCTTCTACAATATCGATAAGACCATAATCAGATATGATCTCTACTGAAATTTTTGGGAATTGTTGTATGACTTTTTCAACTGCTGGCCATAAAACACTTTGTATTCCATATTCATCTGCACTAATACGTAATGTTCCTGCTGGATCACTTTTTAAAGCACTAATTTGATTTATGCCATTTTCTATTTCTTCTATTGCAGGTTGAAGCAAATTTAATAGATATTCACCCGCTTCTGTGGGCGCGACACTTCTGGTAGTTCTTGATAATAGTTTTATGCCAATTCTGTCTTCTAAATTACGGAGTGTTTGGCTAATGGCTGACTGTGACGTCCTGAGTTTTGCTGCTGCACGTGTAAAGCTCCGTTCTTGAGCAACGACCATAAAAGTGTGTAAATCATTTAAATTTTCTTTCATTATTTATAAGTATTCAATATAAGTGCTATCTGATTATAGTGGATTATCATAATAAATCACCACGGTTATATTTATTTCATCGACCTAGTTCCTCTTTCGGAGAGAAGATGATGAAAACTGTAACTTTCAAAAATAAAAACATCGATGTTTCTGCAACTATTCGTTTTCCAAAAGATTTCGATGAAAACAAAACATATGCAGCGATTGTATGTGCGCATCCAATTAGTAGTTGTAAAGAGCAAACTGCTGGTGCAATCTATGGTGAAAAACTCACTGAAGCTGGTTTTATTACTTTAGCGTTTGATGCATCGTATCAAGGTGCTAGCGGTGGAGAACCTCGCTTTCTTGAAGACCCTGCAACACGTGTAGAAGATTTCCGCTGTGCAGCCGACTATTTAACAACGCTTACTTATGTTGATGAAAACCGTATTGGTGTATTAGGTGTATGTGGTGGCGGTGGTTATGCTGTCAATGCCGCTATGACCGAACGCCGTTTTAAAGCGGTCGCAACTGTTGTGGCAGCAAACTATGGCCGTCTAATGCGTGAAGGTGACCAAACACCGGAAGCTGCTATTAAAACTTTAGAAGCAATTGCTGCGCAGCGAACTGCCGAAGCGCGTGGTGCTGAACCATTTATTACCCAGTACATTCCAAACTCACAGCAAGAGCGTGAACAAGCTGGAATCAACGATATTGATATCAAAGAAGCGATTGATTACTACAAAACCCCGCGCGGTCAGGCAGAAGGTTCACCAAATAAACTTCGCTTTTCAGGTTTAGCCGCTGCTGTTGGGTTTGATGCATTTCATTTGGCAGAACACTTGCTCACTCAACCCTTACAAATTGTGATTGGTGATATAGCGGGTGGATTTGGTTCTTATCGCGATGGTTATGAGTTATATAGCAAAGCTGCTTCTAAAGATAAGAACCTTTTTGTGGTTAAAGGTGCAAGCCATTATGACTTATATGACCAACCTGAACCTGTTGCTCAAGCTTTAGAAAAAATTATTCCGTTCTTTCAAAAGCATCTTTAAACAAAATATTGGAAAGTTTCTCAATCGGGGAACTTTCCAAATAGATAGGCTTTAGCGATGGCTAAACAAGCTTTTTATAATAAATAGCTGTGCCGTCATAGTTCCCATTTGAGCTTAATGCGAAACTTGGAATGACACCCACACGAACAAATCCAATTTTGCAATATAAAAGTTCGGACACATCGCCTTCACGCGTATCTAAGACAAGTAAACGTAGACCTTTTTCTTTTGAAAAATTTTCTAGTTCATTGAGTAGTAACGTTGCTATTCCTTGTTTTCTTGCCGTTGTCAGAACCATGAGTTTTTCAACTTCCGCTCTATGAACTCCGTTCTTTTTACTCACCAAAGACAATTGAACACTACCTACAATTTTTCCTTCTTGAATGGCAATCCATAGACAGCTATTTCCTTGTGCTAATTTATTGTTAACCTCACGCCAATAATTTAAGACCTCGTTCTTTTCTATGGGAGCTAAGAAACCTATCGAAGCTCCTCCATTGATAGAATCTTCTAGCAATAGCAATAGATCTTCTTCATGGTCACGAATTTCATTTATCTCTAAAATTTCAATATTTTTCATATTTCTTCTCAAATAGGCTAATTCAGCTTTTAGTCAAATGCATATGTGGCGCAAAAATAAAGTGTCGAGGTTCTTGTTGTTGCATAATTAATGATCGCAGTTCGGTAATAAATTTCTCTGCTTCTTCTTTGTTAAGATTAATACCAAATGAACAACCATCATCATAACCAATTACATGAATAGTACCTTGGCTACAATCTGGTAAAAAAGGCGGATTTGAGATACCACCCCAAGGTCTGTAGACAATTTCAATAATCTTCTGAGTATTAATATCCTTTGTTAACAATTTTTCCCCAAGGCATTCTTTGGAAATGCGAAGATTGTTTTTAGAAATAAAAAATATTTCCTCCGCATTCTTAGCCCATCGTTTATTTTTTCTATATTCATAATGTAAGTAGAAAATAAATGGTAATACTAGGAATATTAAAATAAATGTTAGAACACCATCATTTTCTGCATACACTTCATAAACACCATATACAAATACAATGTCAAACAAAGTTATCGCTATACAGTCCAAAGCTATTAGATTTTCTAAAGACTCACCATTCATCTTTAAATGAATAGTAGTTCCCACATCTGAAGTATGCGTTTCAAATTGATTTGGCATCCAGTACTCAATTTTCTATGTTTATTGTCTAAAAAAACCGCTGTACCTATTGAATCTTACTTATTAGCACGGCGCTTAAACTTTCGTTATTGCTGTGTATTATAAAATCACCAAGCAGAATTTTATAGCGGTTTAAGACGGCATGTGTCTCTCAAGTACACATCCCAAATGTCACAACAACTGTAATAAAAAATACTCAAGCAATCTCTTCCGTTCATCTGGTTTGTTTGGGTCTAAAAGCTGAACCATTGCCCCATCAATCACAAACAAAAACATGTGTGCATCTTGTTTTGAAGCATTTGAATTGGTCGTTAATAGCAAATTATAGATTTCATTGATGAGCCAGTTCCGATAGCCAACTACGCTCTGATAAGCCTTGGGATGTGTTTTAGCAATTTCAAAAATCGCTTTAAATGGCAAATGGTAAAGCCCATCTAAGTCAGCGTGTAAGTAATAAATTTTGCGGAGTTTTTCAATCAACGTTAATTCTTTTTGAACATTGATAATCGAAATGACCTCATGTTTAAGGCCATCTTTTTGAAAGGTTAAACTCATTTCAATGAGGCGTTCTTTTGAGTGGAAGTAGTTATAAAAGGTGGCTTTAGGGATGTTTGCCGACTCAATAATTCGGTCTACACCGACATTGTGAAAACCGTATTTATTAAAAAGATATCTTGCAGAATGAAGCACGCTTAAAGCACGAAATGGAAGATCTGAATGTGGCATAGTTTTACCGTGTCAAATTATTGTTGTATATGAATGAGATAAAAAAGGCATAGCAAAGCCATAAAGACTGTGCACAGCACATCTCAAGTTTTAATTGTCTAAGTTTTAAGTAATAACAAGCTAAAGCCTGAAAAGCCTTACGGCGATCAAGCTATGTTAAATGTTTTAAGCTGTGTCGTTATAGCTTTTGGCAATGGCTGCCAATAAATGATGGATGTGCAAAGCCAACTCCTTATATATGGAGTTCTGCCAAGACATTAGAATTATGGTGGCAGAACGGAAGTGGGTTCGCAGACTGGTTAAGACATCCAGCACACCCGAGGGTGTCCCACTCCCGTCCTACCGCAACGGGAGGGAACGAGATGTGCACACAAAACTATTCCTCAGAAGAAATAATCCTGATGTGGTCTTAAAACGGTCTGCGACAACCGACTGGCAATGTAGGCCAGCCCGCAAATGGTAATCTCCAATATTTGAAGTGTCAATGTGAAATTGGCTAGAAAATATTTAAATAATTATTGTTTTTCATTTAATTACATAATTAAGGGAACTCTTAAGTAATATTTACAATCAAGTTTTATATCATTAAGTTAAATTTTAAAATTTCAAAAACTTAAGGTCTAGATTGACTCATATCAACTAAGAATGAATAAATAAAATGAGTAATTACTCTTATGCCTAATTTGAGTATTCAGTATAAACTTGTTATTTAAGCGACCAAACTCCCAAATTAGGCCGTGTAATATACTTAAAGTGATAAGAGCAAAAAATGACTCAAAATAAAGTTGAATTAGCAGAGAAATTGTCAAAAGAATCTCATCAAGGTCAAAAGTATGGTCCTCATGATTACTTTGATTACCATATTAAAGGTGTGGCCAATTCATTAATTAAGCATCGATTTTCAGAAGTCTATATTATTACCGCCCTTCTACACGATAGCGTTGAAGACACACCTCTTACCCTAGACAAAATCGAAAGTTTATTCGGAAAAGAAGTCCGTGATGCCGTTGATGGATTAACTAAACGGGAAAGTGAAACACGCGAAGAATATTTAATTCGTTGTAGTTCAAATCCGATCGCTCGAGTCGTGAAACTTCATGATGCAGCCTTTAATGCGCATAACTCACATAAGGACAATAATCACCCGCGTGTAGATTATTACCTTCAAACCATGTTAATTGTTTCAACAGCCCAAGATAGGTTGGAATGAAAAGGTCAAATTAGCTAGGTTTATAAAATATAAGACGATCAATTTGATTTTGTAACGTAATCAAGATTTATCATGTAAAAAAAAGATTTTTGCTCAATCCTATTTAACTTAGCTAAGAATTGAGCAAATTTTTGCTCATTTATGATCTACGGCGAACCTATCTCAAGGTTAAATACGTCCAACCTCTAAATATGGAATCAGGTTTTTATCAAAACGTGGTCGTGGGTCACCTTCATAACTAATAAAACCATGCATTCCTGTTAAGCGTTCACCTTTATAAAACTGGTTTAACTGATAACGCGGGTCTTTATGTGAAAGCGTAAAGCTGACTACACCAACGCCCTGCTGTTTTGATTTGTTATAGGCATCTTCGAGCATTTTATGATGCAAAGCCAAATCTTCTGGATGGCACATTAAGGTGTGTAACACATGGTACTTGATAGAGTCACCCAGTTTAGGCAATCGCATACCTTTAGTAATTGGAGTCAACAAGTTATAAACGGGTCTAAGCACACCAATGACTGAACTGTAATGCAAAATTTTGGTTTGCTTAATGCTATGCTGATCCCATAAGCCAAACATGCCTACCAGTTTTTCACCTTTAAAATAAAGTGAAAAGTCCGAGAGCTTTATCCCTGAAAAATACTGATGCTCTTGGGCGAGTTCTTCAAAGTTATAGGCTGGGATAAAGTTATAGTGTTCTGCCATGTCGCTAATAAACTGGTTCATGGCTTCCACATGCTGAGCTTCGGCAACACAGGTGTGGATCTCTTGAAGATTATTCTGTTTATCAATCTGCTTTAAAAAAGCCGTGATTTTTCTTTTTGCGCCCGTGTCGGTCAGGCTTAATGTCTCAATGAGCCCTTCATCATAATAATCGGGCATTCCCGTTTTGCCCGTTTGGATGGCAGCCCGCGCCGCGTGGTTATCATCAAAAATAATCATTTGGCTATAATTCGGTTCATGCATGGTTTGTTTTACATGCTTTGCCAAAACCTTCACCAGTGATTTCCCCCGATAGTTGTGGTCTACCCGCAAATCACCTGCGTATCGTAAGTTTTGAACATTCCGATCGACATAACAAGGGCGATGACCATTGCTATAACAAGCGACATGCTTCTGACTCTCGGTGTCTTCAATCACGACATGCAATTTATGCCGATACACAATGTCGGAAGCTTGAAAATAACTGGGTTCACGCTGAAAGCTAATTTGAATGCCTTTGGTGGTCATGGGTACTGCAATCAAGTCTCTTAAAGCCTGATCGTCTGCCAAAGTTGCTTCTCGGGTAATGAGGGTATTGTCAGCAAGTGGTGGATTTGTTTTCATTCATTATTCACCTGTTGTGCGGTCTGTACGGGAACCAAGTTATTTAAACGCCCCATTTGGTCGAGTAACTGATAGACAAACACCACTTCGTCTTGGTCATTCACAGTTTTCTGAGTTTCTGCATCCAATAATTTTTGCTCAGTATTGAGCAAATCAAAGGTGGTTTTGGTGCCAACATCAAACTCTTTACGCGTGTAGACAAAGGCAATAGACGCGGCCTCTATGGCATTTGCCAGTGCTTCTTTATTTTGTCGAATGGTTTGAAGCTGTGCATAGGTCGTGCGTGTACGCTTGTTTAAGTCCAATTCAAGACTTCGCATTTTTTGGTTAGCCAAATCTATATCGGCCTGTGCTTTTTTAACATTGGCCCGATTTAAACCGTCGTCATAAAGCGGTACATTCAACTGCACCCCAACCATATAGTTATTACTTTCGGAGCCAATATAGCTTGCTTCATCTTGCTTTCCGGCACGACTGGTGAGCATGACCGTAGGCCACAGTTCCCGCTTAGTTAACGCGTATTGTTTCTCGGCAGCCTGTTTTTCGTATTTGCTACGCATTAAAGCTGGATGATTTTTGGTTTGAGCCAAAATCTCATCTAAGTTCGCGGGAATAGCGGGTAGTTTCTTAATTGCAGCAAGGTTTTCAGGTATTACACCTGTCACTTGATAAAACTGTGCTTCGCTTACGGTCAAGTTAGATTGAGCCTGTGTAATATCGGCTTGACCTTGGGCAACTTGTGCCAAAACCTGAGCCAAGTCCGCACGGGTAATCATACCCACGTCAAAACGGCGCTTCGATTCATATAAAGACCGTTGCAGATTCGCCATGGTCTTTTGTCTGAGTTCTAAAATCGCTTTCTTCTTTAATACGTCGGTATAGACCATAACGGTATTTAAAATAGTTTCCGATCTTTGATCTGATAAGCCTTGGTTTTGTGCAGAGAGCTGGTTCTCTGCAATATCAATTCCTAAGCGGTGCCGTCCAGAGGTATAAATCGGATAATCTGCCTGCAATTGTAAACTTCGACCTTTACGGTTTCCTTCAGTTGGAAACAGGACTTGTGAAGGCGTATCTATTCTTTCATAGTCAAGTTGCCCGACTAAATTGACTTTAAGTCCATCACGCTGTTTGGCTTGTTCAAGCATAGCGGTCGACTGATTCACGCTTAAACGGCTGACCTCAAGCTGACTTTCGTGTCTTAAGCTGGCAGACAAAGCCTCGTCTAAAGTCATGGCATGTGTATTCGACACAAGCAAAACGCCAAGATACAAGGCGTGTCGAAGTGTTAAAACCCGAGTATTAAATTGCTTCATCCCTTTCATAGTTGTTCCAAACTATTGAGGGTGACTTTCTTGAGTGGCTCAGGCTTGATATTGCCTTCAATAATGCCATCAAACATGACCAATTTTTTGTAGGCATTCCACCCATTATTGGCTTGGCGAATCTGAGGCTGGTCGAGCTGTCCTAAGTTTCGAGCAAGTTCATAATGGAAGTTTTGACGCAAAATACTGTCGATATATTCATTGTTAATGCTGTGATGAATTTCGCCTTCAAAAAGCACGCAATAAAACGGCTTAACGTGTTGCTCGGTATCAATCGCCAGTAAAGAAATCGCTTTAGATTCTGTTTCATTTAACTGCGACAATAATTGCTGGGCAGTTTCAGGTGCGAGTTTCTCACCGACCAGATCTACACCAAAACGGCGGCCTTGGAACTCAAAACACGGAATTTGCTCTATAAAGCCAGTCACGCGTAAGCAATCATCCATACAGTAACGAAGCAAGCCATTACCCGAGGTAATGAGTGGGCTCACCACATCACCTTGTTTCAGTTCCCACGACGGAATGATTTGCCCTTGTTTTTCACCTTCTAAATATTCAAATTCATAGAAGTGACTTTGATACGCCAGCGGGTATTGATCGTTATAGGGAATGGTCACTACACCTTCAGTCGCCCATAGACCTTTTCCTTCAAATTGAACACTGGGTAATTTCTCTTTTAATTTTTCGGCCCAAGCTTTTGAACCTGCTGTATCCCAACTCGACACTAAACTTAACTTTGGCCATAGCTGTTTGAAGTCGATCTGTTGGCCGTTTGAGCTGTCAGTTAGGGCTTGAGCGCTTTCAGGACTATGCGGTGCAGTCACTTCTTTTAATGAATCCTGACGGTTGCCCCATAAACCACTTTGTAAAACTTCAATCACGTCTTGTTGTAGTAACTCCAAACGTTCAAGCAATTGCAGCGCAAAAGTTGGACTCCACACCGAGATCATGGCTAAGTTACGGTTTGCCACCAAATAGCAAATCGTGGCAAAGAGTGCATCATCGGCATTGGCTGCAAATGCAACATTACTTGGAACCGCTTGGGTAAACTTAGATAAAATTCGCTTACCTACACCCAGTAGCGCACTATCATCATTTAGGTTTTTATCTTTTAAAACTTCACGCTGGCTTTCTGGTAACCATGACACCGACCAGTAATGCGTTCCCGAACTAAGCTGTGGGCATTTACGGTATAAACTCGCCATCCACGGCGCAATCGCATGGTCAAGCTCATCTAAAAACAGTTTGGTATATGGAATAAACTTGATTTGTTCACTCGACCCACTGGTCGGCTGAAAACGAACCAGCTTACTGCTAGATAGTGAAAGCTTTTGTTCACGGTAGCGTTGAATGTCTTCTCGCCATGCGCCATAACGTGTCGCAGGAAATGATTTTACAAACTGCTCATAGTTTTGAACTTTCTTATCTTTAGCAAACGTAGAGGTCTGTAAAATCGAATGCAGAATTTGGCGTTGTGTTGCTTCTAAAGCATTAAACCGTTTTTGGAAGTTGCGGTCAGATGCATCACACCATTTTTTTAAAATCAGATGCGAACCCAAAGTTAGCCATTCATTAGATTTCATTGGATGGCCTCTCTACGTTTTGTTTTATGTGTTACACAGGCTTCAAATTTTCCCTTACTCGTGGGTTTGGTGATGAGCTTTACTGGGAAACGCGCAAGATCTTTCCAGCCTAATCGACCAATACACGGTAATTCTGTACCCGCACTCCATGTTGGATTCATTTGCTCAAAAAAATGAATATTTGGGTTCTTTTGTCTCATTTCGGCAGTAATCGGTGCGACTTCACCTTTTAATGGTTGATAGTCATCACCAAAGTTTAATAAGCCAGCTTCACGGTCGTAGTATTCACCAAAGAATTTCTCACAGTAGTGCTCAACCACCTCCGAGAGATGCTGGTTTTCATCTTTAATGTTTGGGTAATATACATAGTAGTTATTGGCGAGTAATAAGTAGGTCTTATAGCCTTTAGAAATGAGTAGCCAATAGAGTTCGTTAAATGGATATTTGATTCGAAGCTTGATCATAAGTTTGAGCATGGTACTTTGCAGACTACGCGTGCCCCAAAACTTCTTCAAAATGACCGTATCACCGCTAAATAACACGGTGTAGTCTTTACCGTTTAAATAAAAGTGCTGCACAACAACGGTTGAGAACCCCACAATCTCATCTGTTTCCGAGTCAAAAATTAAGATCGCACCACTTTTATTTTTAAAATCATCTACGAAAATAGAAAATCTCGTATTTTCATAATACTGTTCGTAAATGGAATACATCACTTTTAATCGGTCAGTATCGATTTGCTCTTTTTCAAAATATTGACCATACGTCGTGTTTTTCAGGTTCAATTTTGAAATCAATTTATACGTTGTATTAATCATAATCCTTTAACCTTCCACCTCTAATTTGCGAGTTCCCCAATCTCATCTACCGATATTAGAAAACTCTATCAATGTTCTTTTTCTATGAAGGGATATGTTTTGATATGCCCTATTGTTTTTCATTCTTTGAAAGCTGCCCTTTATTTCTAAATAGCTACATATTCATTTTCTTCCCCCGATCCATAAAGATGGTTAAAAAGGCTGTCACAAACATGATGATTGCGAGCATGCGTAATAAATCATTAAAACTAGATGTAAGTGCTTGAAAATGGATGTCACGATAGATCACGCTCAGCGCGATTTGCTGTGCATTTGAGCCAACTTCCTGATATTGGGCTGTGAGCTGATCGAGTCTTTCTGTAAAGATCCAGTTCTGCGGTGTCATCGACTGATTAATCTGGGTGACATGTAGCGCAGTAAGCCAGTCTAATGATGAGTTAATCAGTGCCAGTCCAACCGCTCCGCCAATATTGCGCATCAGGTTATAGATACCGCTGGCATCGGCAACTTTACTCAGTGGCAAAGTGCTCATGGCTAAATGTGAAACCACGATTAGGCAGATCATGAGGCCAATGCCACGGTAAATTTGCGGCCAGAACATAAAGTCATAATCGCTGTGAATGCTCAAATGTGAATTGAGCCAAACACCAAAACCAGCCAAAATCATTCCGACAAATACAGTTTTGCGGGTATCAAAATTGGGAATGAGCCACGCAAGAAACGGCGCAAAGCAGAACATGACAATGCCCGTCACCATCATGACGTGACCAATTTGGCTACTGTTCATTTCACGGACTTGCCCCAGAAACACGGGAATCATGTAACCCAAGCCATAGAGCGCCATACCAATCACAAAAGTCGTGATGGCACTTAAGGTAAAGTTTTTATTCTTAAATACTGATAAATCGAGCAAAGGCTTAGGCTGGGTAAAGCTTCTAGAGAAGAAGATCATGCCGCCCACAACACAGATCATAAAAGCAATCCGAACGCCTGTGTCTGCAAGCCAGTCATGACGTGCACCTTCATCAAGGAAATATTCAAGCCCACCCAAAAACATAGCCATACCAATCAGGCTGAGCCAATCCATGCTTTTGATGAGTGCATGATTCGCACGGTCGATATTTGGACCTGAGTAGATCACCGTGGCAATAATAATGCCCGGAATGATGTTAATCAGGAACATCCAGTGCCATGAGAAGTTATTAGTTAACCAGCCGCCAATGGTTGGGCCGATGGCCGGACCTAAAGTACTGATCATTCCAAACATGACCAAAGGCAATGAACGTTTTGCTTCGGGAAAAAGTAAGTACAACGCCGTCATAGAGGTTGGAATCATCCCGCCGCCCATAAAGCCTTGAATGCCACGGAAAACCAGTAAACTCTCTAAGTTCCATGCCAATGCACAAAGTAATGAGCTGATGGTGAAGCCAATTGCACAGATCGTGTAATACACACGTGTTGAAAGCACCCGTGAGACAATACTCGACATTGGAATCGCGATAATTTCGGCAATCAAATAAACCGTTTGCACCCAAGTTACTTCATAGCGGCTTGCACTCATGCCAGCTTGAACTTCGTTTAAAGAACTCGCCACAATCTGAATATCAAGAATCGCCATAAAGTTGCCAAAAATCATGGCCGCAAAAATTGCCCAAGCCGTCTTTGCGGGAAACTTCCACTCAGCGTCAATATGCTTATTCATTTCTTATTACCTAAAAATTTTATTATTAAGTTCTTAGGTCAACCGTAGCGCTAACCGACATTCCGGGTTTTATAAGATCAATATGCGGACTTGAATCTATGGCAATACGTACAGGAATACGTTGAACAACCTTGTTAAAGTTGCCTGTGGCATTGTCTGGTGGCATGAGTGAGAAAGTTGCGCCTGAAGCTGGAGAAAAGCTTTCAATTGTTCCGCTGTAAGTCAGGCTTGGGTAAGCATCAAGTTTTAATTTAACTTTCTGACCAATATGCATTTTTTCAATTTGGGTTTCTTTGAAGTTCGCTTGTACATACAAACTATTTTCAGGAATAATCGCCATTAAGCGGGTTTGCGGAGAAACACGCGAACCTTTCTGGATTGCAAGGCTTCCTATTTTCCCTGCGACTGGGCTCACCACTTTTGATGAAGCCAAATCAATTTGATAAAGGTTTAAGTTTGCATTGGCACTTTGAATATCTGCCAAAAGTTGCGCTCTACTGGCCTGTAAACTACCCAACTGAGCTTCAGCTGCATTTACGGCGGCCTGCGCCTTACTTAGCTGTGCTTGAGCCGTTAAATACTGAGATTGAACCCCTTCAAAGTTTTGACGGGTAATTACTCCATCTTTTAATAAATCTTGATAACGTTCAAAATCTTTTCTTAAGCGAGATAAGTCTGCTTGTGCCGCAACAACGCCACTATTTGCTTCAGTAATGGAAGACTTGGCAGACTTTTCATTTTGTTGTTGTACGCCTAGCGCTGCTTCTTTTAAGCTCACAACAGAGCTAGCCTGATCATAACGGGCTTGGTAATCGCGGTGATCTAAGACAGCTAAAGCTTCCCCTTTCTTTACAAACTGATTATCGTTAATTAATAACTCCATCACTTCGCCTGAAATCTTTGGCATTACCCAAGTTACATCTGCTTGCACATAAGCATTATCAGTAGATTGATAAAATCGGTATACAAAAAAATAATATATAATGCCCGCGACTAAAAATAACAGCAGGACACTAAAAACACCCCAAGTTATCTTTTTTCGACTTTGGAAATTAGTATCAGTTTCTAGCTGAGCTACGTTATCCATATTCATTCCGTTTATTTGTAATATTCGATTTTTTATTTACACCAATAAACTATTAGCGTCTTTTTTACGTAACTTTTCACTTGGTTTATTCAATGAATCGTGAAAGCGTAAAATTTGGTGCAAATTATGATTCTTAAATCGATTAAATATCATTGACCGTTTTGACATATATTTTTTCTATTTACGCCAATAGATTGCATGCTATAAAAAATATGTTTAAAAATTATGTAATTTTATATTTTTTGAAATTTCCATTTATAACCCATTATCTAAAAATTATATTTATTAATTTTAATCAATAACTTAATGTAGTTATTCTTCTTATTAAAGTGATTAATTGACAGGAAAATTCATTGTACCAATATTAAAAATCAGCCTTCAATTTGTAGTACTTATGTAGAATTAATTAAGGTAATGTGTAATTTTAAAAAGAGTTATCGATAAGTTTTATAATATTTATAGAAACATAAAATATAAATGTTCTTATTTATCAAAATAGTTAAACAAAACTTATTAAAGATGTATTTTAATAAATTTATGATTAACTATATTAAGTGGAATAGCAGAGAAATTCTAAGCCCAAGCCAACATCCTTTCAAGAAACTAAGCATTATTAACAAATAAAATTAATCATAAAAAAGAGTTACTTTTAACTCTTTTTTATTTAAAAAATAGAGAATTATCAGTTTATTTTTTTACTTATTTAAAACCCTAAAAATTTCTTCTAAAGTCACTCCAATCGCAAGTATTTCACTATCCTGATGAGGTAAACCATCAATCTCCAACCCAATTGGTAGTTTCGATTTCGCCCCCTTTCCAATGGGTAAACTCAGTCCAGGTAATCCGATATTACTTCCGGGGTCTGTATTTCGAATCAGTGCATGGAAATTTTCAATTGAACTGACTTGCTCGTTTACTAGTGGTGCAACGATGGCTGATGTTGGGAACAATAAAGCATGTAAATTATGCGCTTTAAATGTGTTTTGATAGAGTTCCAGCAATTGTGGACGAGCTTCACTGATGGCTTTTTCATACAAAGGTAAGACAGGAACAAATTGACCCGTATGATCTTGAATTAATTGGGGAAGAATATTCTGTTTAAAAAGCGCCTGTACATCTGGGCTTGAGATCTGATCGATCACCGACTCTAAGGTCAGGTCTATATGATGATCTTTTAAATATTGAATTAGGTCATATTTGCCTTCATAGATGACCACGGGAAATGAAATAGCGTGATTGAGTTGTTCTAGATTCGGCATATCGACAGGAATAATTTCGATTCCCGCATCTTTTAAAAGACCAAGTGCAATCTGGGCTTGTTGATGAACGTCTTCATCTAAATGATTCCAAAAATATGGATTGATACCGAGCCTAATTTGATGAGGTTGTAATGGTTCTTTCTTTGGCTCTTGAGTAATGAGCTGATCAATTAAAATAATGTCAGATACTGTATGTGCTATAGGGCCAGCAGTATCCCGCGTATGTGAAATTGGGGTAATACTCTCTTGTGAATATCTTCCTACCGTTGGACGAAAGCCAACACAACCATTTAGAGCACTCGGTAATCTAATCGAAGCACCAGTATCTGTACCAATTGCAATCGGAACCATTCCTGCGGCAACAGCCACAGCACTACCTGAAGAGGACCCGCCAGCAATGTGTAATGGGTTTACCGCATTTCGTGTACCCACAACACCTTCAATATGCATGGCAGTATTATAACCCGTTACGCCAAAGGCTAGTTCGTGCATATTGGTTTTACCCACAATGACCGCGCCGTGATCAATGAGCTTTTGAATAATCGGTGCAGAGCTTTGAGGCTTAAAGTGGGCTAAAGCTGGTGTGCCTGCACTGTTAGGAAAACCTTCAACATGAATATTATCTTTAACCGCAATTAAAACGCCCATCAAAGCCGGACATGGCTTTCCACTCAGTATGTATTTATCCCAATACTGAGCTTGTTGAATTGCTGAAGCTTTATCAGTGCTTATAAAAGCATTTAAAGATTGCTGTTTTTCAATAATATCGAAGTAATGATGCACGAGTTCTTCACAAGATACTTTTCTTTCATGAATCAGTTTAGTGATGACATCTACTGAAGCATTTGCTAAACCCTGTAATTCAATCCAATTATTTTTTTCCACTGCATTTGACATGATGACTTAAAATCCATTTAAGTTGTGATCTTAAGAACTTAGTACAAATTGCTCATTCATTCGTATCCTCAAAATTGAGGATTGCTTTGCTTTAATGTTGAATGAGTAAAGCCATTTCAGTGCGATTATTGCAGCCTATTTTTCTCATGGCATTATTTAAATGAGTTCTTAAAGTGGTAAAGCTAATGCCAAGTAAATTCGCCACATGTTTATCACTTAAACCTTTAGAGACCAAACGAACCACTTCTTGTTCACGTGGAGTCAGGCCGTATTGTGTTGATAAATCTGCTGGTAAGGCTTGAGTAAAATAAGGTTCAAGCAGATTTAATATTCTTTTTTCACGCTCACCAAACATGTCGGCGTCTTGTGCACGCCAAATGCGTAAATCGCCAATATCTATACCATTTCGGACAAAATAAATATTTATGCCGTGATACAAACCATAAGCTCGTAAAAACTCATTGTAATAACTGGTTTTTTTCAGGTCTGCAAGAGGCATGACTTCGTTTACAAATGTCGGTTTCTGGAGTTTATGAAGCTGTGCAGTAATAGGGTCATCAAATTGCCAAATAGACTCATAGTCCTCCATCGCTTTAGGATCGATTTTCCATATTACGCCTTCTCTCGATAAGTTATGCGTTGAATCCCAAATATAAGATGCGGCAAAATCAGCCCGCAACAAGATGGCAATATCTGCAATGATATTTTCACGTAAATTATATTGCCCTTTTCCTGAACCAAGTTTCCATAATATTTCAGAAAACAATGTAAACTCAGACGGGCTGAAATCCTTTTCTAAAAGTGCGGTCATCATCTACCTATTTAACGAAATCCATCGAATTTTAAGAAGATTGGTTAAGTGCTTCCTTTGAACTTAATACCAATCCCATCCTTTTCTATAACATATCTATTTTTTGATTTGGTAGGTAATAGCTATATTTTTTCCGTAAAAATATTAATTTTCTAGTTTTTATATGTTCATTATATAAAAAGCCCACCGAAGTGAGCATATTCTTTAATAATCAATTTCATCAGAATATTTCATTAATTTAGAAAGTGATATCCTCTAAGATTTCTTACTTCTCATCTTGAAATTTCTTAAAATTCGCAGCTCTTATAGATTTTAAAATTTTTTCATCTTGCTTCGGATCACCACTACTCTTTGTGAGGACTACTTCAAATGAACCATTTTATATAATTTTATACGTGCCTCTGCTGTTAGATCTTTTAGACTTAGTTTAGAAATTTGGCACTTGGAATTTCATCATTTGCATTGACATGTTTGCCAAGCCTTAAAGCAAATAGTCCACTAATTAAATATCTTTTTATCATAATTCCTCCTTAAAATTTTATTTATTAAAGACTAAAGGTCCCAGCTTTAGCTCCCGACAGACATTCAGCTAATTTTACTGTGCTGCTTAATCCATAATATGATTTTACTTCTGAAGGACTTATAGTCTTACCTAAAAAGGTATAGCAATTATCAAAATTATTTTCTAATTTACTTTCTTCTAAATATTGAAAGTACTTATCTGATAAAATTTCTATTGCTTGATTTGACCAATGAAGTTTATTTGCCTTCAACATGGTTTCCTTTGAAAATTAAAGATATGCTAAATTTTATAGGCTAATCTATTCAATTAGAAGTAAAACACGCAAGTTTACTTATTACTTATACTGATATTCTCTGCTCAAGACTATATAATAAGCAATAATTTTCAAATACTTGATTTTATCAAAAATGAAAAAACATTTCTTAAATGTTCTTGATCATTATCTATATGCAAAACAACAGCCATATAATACCAACAAGTTACAGGGGCATTATCAAGCCCTGTCTAAGGACATCACAAGTACAGTTAAAACCTGGCTTAATAAGTATTCTGACTCCTCTATTGGCTATGACGTCAGCTGGCCACATGGAAAAGGTAATTGGGCAGAGATACCTTGGGTTTTATGTACAAATACAGATATAACTAACTCGGCGCAACGTGGTTATTACCTGGGTATATTGTTTGCAGCTGATATGAGCTCATGCTTCATGGGACTATTGCAAGGAGTAACAGATGCAAATCAAGAAGATTTAGTAGATTTCGCTTCCCTTGCATTAGAATACGTAGGCTCAAATTCTCCTTACTCAAATCTTAAATTAGGTAGCATTGACTTAAAAGCAACTAAAACTTTAGGTAAAAAATATCAAAAATACGCTATTAAAAATTTTGAATACAAAAAAGATTTATTAAAAACTATAGATGACCAAATTATCGAAGATCAATTCAAAATTCTTATCAAAGATTATGAAACACTATATGCTAATGCAAATAAAAATCTTGCTAATTTAGTTCCAGTATCAGATCACTCATACCAGGCTTCATTACAAAGACATGAAGAACAATTTGATATAACACAGCTTATTGAAGTTAAAGAGACTGTACCTGGTACTTTATCCATACAGCAGACTAAATTTAAGGTTTCAAAAGACAAAAGCAGAAAGGCCTTAAAACTTGCTAACTTTCAATGCGAAATTGATCCATCTCATATGACATTTATAACAAAAAATAAGAGGCTTTATGTTGAGGGACATCACCTAATACCCATGAGCCAGCAACTAAATTTCAATGTCTCTCTAGATGTTACTTCAAACATCGTTTGCTTATGCCCAAACTGTCATAGAGCCCTACATTACGGCGATAAAGGAGTTATTAAAGAAAAGCTTCAAATTTTATTTGAATTACGCAATTCCCGTCTGATCAAGCAAGGAATTCATCTAACTCTTAAAGAATTGCAGAATATTTACCTTAAGACTGGTTTAGATCAACAATACGATTAGATTGAGATTTTTTAATATGAACAATATAGATTTTACTTTTTTTGCAACCATTTTCCTTACAATTGTTTCTATTATTATTGCCTTTGCTGCTTTTTATTACACAAGAGGTTCCTATCTCCTTACACTTAAACAATTTGAGAAAAAGAAAAATAGACGAGAAAAAGCATCTGAATATTTTGAAAAATATATTAATAAACCACCATCTTATAAAATAAATACATTTACAAAAAAGATTGACAGTGATGAATTAACAGAGAATATTGGGATTCCTTCTGAATTTACAGATTTCTTTATTAAAAATTTTCCTGATCAATTTTACTATTTCCTTAGTTTAATAAAAACTAATCAAGAGTATTTCACCCTCATTAAAGAAAACAATAGAGAAGAATTAATTAGTAGAGCAAGATTTTTACGATTAAAAATGATTATATTTTTACTGTTTTACTTCATATTAGGAATGTTGAATTTTGCTTTAATTCTAATTTATGAAAAATACATATCCCCGCTTCCATTAGATCTAAGATTAATGACTATAGTATTATTACTAACACTAGGAATAACAACGTCTTGCTGTGCAGTTTTCTCAATAATACACTCTCAAAAATATAATAATATAATTAAAATATTAAAAAAATTAAATACGTTGCAGGTGAAACAGTATAATTTTTCATTTAAACCATTTATTAAAAAGTATAATCCGCTTCGATCTAAAAGAAAAAAGAAGAATACAAATGTATGTCAACTCTGTGAAAAATCCGCTCCATTTAGAGATAAAAATGGTAGTCCCTATTTCGAAATTTATAGTATTAAAAAACTTTCTCCAAGTGAAACAGATACAGTAGAGAAGACTATTTCACTTTGCCCCAATTGCTATAACAAAATGGATATAATAAATACTGTGGCAAATTGATTAAAATTGAATAATTAAAAAAGAGAGAAGTATAAATTAAAAACTTCTCTCCAATTCAAACAACTAATACAGTAATTTTTAACAAGCTTAAACAATAAAAGCTATATATTTATTACTTATAACCCCTCAAATAAGGTACTGAAGATATCTGTATTTTTCTGTATATTAAGTTCCACTTCAGAAGAGTCAATCACCCCAAAGTCACGATATAAAAATACATCCATTAATAAAGCATATGAGATATGGAATAAATAATAAGCATGAGCATATGTTTCTATTCTTGCCTGACTACTTCTAAATGGTGGAAATACACTTCCATGAAATCTTTCATTTCTCGAATTTGCTAAAACTACTTTAAGCAAAAAAATTGCCAGACTTTTCTCATCTATCTGAAATTTGATACCTTTAATATCTATTTCATTTCCAGAAAAAATCATCTTTAACAGTCTTCCAGCATTTCTCTGATCAGCTGGTGATGGTTTTTTATTACTACCAGGAGGATACTTTTCAATAAAATTTAATATAAAATCCTTCCCTAAAGCTTTTTTTGCTTGTTTAAACAAGTTACCAGAATGGCTTTTTTTACCCGCATCAGTAGATGCTTCAATTATTCTCTTAGCAGCATACTCACACGTTTGATAAGGAATAATTTTTAAATATTTTAATATACTTTTTGCTGTAATATCTTCTTTTAAAATTTTATCTACAAATGCGTCAAATCGGCAAACATCATAGCTTTCAAATTCACCTTTCACTTTAAAAAATTCAGAATCTAATGCTTTCCAAATATGATCAAATGCTAAATCAGGTCTATTGGGTAACATATCCAACGCATCTAACAGATACCCTAAATAATATTGAAACTCCCATATATCAGAATATGAAAGTGGTGCAGGAAAAAAAACTTGATCAAGTTTTTTTTCTTCAACTCTTTGTAAGAAACTATCTTCTACAGGGAAGTTAAATTTTTTTGGCCATTCATTATTATATTTGACACGTAATTCTCTAGTGTTCACTTACTACCCCTAACAAATAAAATAAATAAAGTTCTTTATATCTTATTTTTCCCATTAAAAGGACCAATAATTAGTCTTAAGAAGACTAATTATTTTATCTATTTAAATTAAGAAATATCAAAATTCCAGCTAATACCCAATAAACCCATACCGACAATACAACACGGCCAATCCACACTTTACATCGCTACGTGCCTCTGATTGCGAACGATCTTCCCTCACCACCTCAGGCCATGACTGCCCACGAAATTAACGGTCAATAATCGCATCCATCCATTCGTCCATAACTTCGCTCTGCCCCATTAAATCTAAAACTAAACGTTGTACTGCACGTGCTTCATTGTCATCAATCTGGTACTGGGTTTTAGATTTGGTTTTACGAAACGGATCTGATTCGCTCACAAAGTAATTGGCGATAGTCTCTCATTGTTTTTCAGCCTGAACCATCGCTGAGACAATCGGGTTGCGAACTCAGGATGTTGTGAGAGTTTTTGTGCGAAGATATAAATCTGTTTGTCACTCAAATGGCGCAGTGCGCTTTTTAAACACTAAAACCCACTCATTGAGTGGGTTTTTTTATTACTAACCGTTTTGCCTGAGGTGGTCTTGGAACTCTTGGTCGTGTATTTTGTCGTAATTAACAGGGTCGTAAACGCATCCAGTCAAAACAACAATTACAGTAAGTACAGCAACCAATTTTTTCATTGAGACAGCCTTTCCTTTAACGCAAAAGATTTGCTTTAAGTATACTCCTCGGTAGCCATTTTGATTGGACATAATTAAGGCAAACAATTGTTATTTTTAAATTATCGCCGTGCTTTAGCATATGATTTGATTTTTTAGCAACAACAAATCAACGGTTAATACAAATCTTAAGCCTCAGTCGCTAAATACCAGTTTTTCCAAGAACTGGTTCCTCTCGTTTCAATTCCTACAGTTGGGATCAGTTTTTCTTTTAACACTTCAGTTTGTTCAACTGCTTTTGCAAGTCTTGCTTTGATTGAATGAATACACTCACGGTCACCAAATTCGCAGCGGTCTAAAGTTGTTCCGCCACAGGGCCCATTGGCTAAACCTTTTGGACACGTTTCAGGGCAAATATATAAAGTATCACTTAAGCGACACTGACCACAGCTTTCACAGCCCACTAGGCTATGTTTACTCAGCACTTCTGTTTTAAGTAATACTTTGGCGACTAAAGCATTTTCCCAAAAAGATGCCTTGAAAATAAACCGTCCAACGCCTTTAGCAATTTTTGATTCAAACAGTGCCTCATGCATAACATGTAACTGGCGATATTTAATTAATTGTTTAGATGTTGGCTGGCGAGAAAAACGAGCAATTTCAGGCGTAAACTCTTTGCCTGTGGTGACTTGCCAAAGTGAATTCCATAGCTTTTGTAAGGCTTCCAACTCCAAATGTCTGTATTGCTCAATGTAGCTTTCAAGCAGCATTTGCTCTTCAGGCTTATGGCAAGCAGATAAATGAATGCCTGCAAACCCTAAGTGTTTACATATTAAAATCTGTAATGCACAGCGCAAATAAACGCGGTCTGTATTTCCTGCTTGTTTTTCTTCTGCCAAGACTTTTAGCATGTGCGGGGTAATCACAATACCTGCCACTTTATGCTTCACCATAAAATTGGCACGGCCCAAAGTCAGTGGCATGACACAAGCCAGTATTTGCTGCGAATAAGCATGCTGCGTTAAAAATGATTTAGCTTGTTTTAAGGCTTCAATGTCATAGCCTAATTGCGTAATGATAAAGTCAGCACCTGCTTTAATTTTCTTATGCAGTTTTAAATACTGTGCGTCACGCTCAGCCTCAACATATTTAAATGGGTTAAAAGCAACCCCAATCCGAAAACCGCCATGTTGCTTGGCAGCCATTACGGCGTTTACAGACTCAAGGTATCGACTACGAGGCTGCCCATCTCGCCCATTATGATGTTCTTTAAGTTTATCGCCTGTAAGCAATAATAAGTTTTGAATATTGGCTGCTTTGGCTTGCTCTAAAAACTGCTCAAAGTCTTGTATGTCTCGGGCCTTACCTGAAAAGTGTAAGACTTTATCGATTGAGTCAGGATAACTTTTGCTGGCCTCAAGCGGCGCGACATCGTGATCTGAATGTACACGATCTGCCAATGTCATTGCAGCCGGATATCCCGCAAACTCATGTTTAACAGGATAAATCTCATGCAGTGAAGTGAGGTATTCCACCAATACAAAAAACTGGTTTTGCTGGAAGCAGGGAGAAACGTGTGACATAGGCAAAGTGCTGATCAAAACATGACATTAATCATAAGCGCGGCATTATAAATCAAAGTGCATCAAGATGCGCTAGTCAGAAAGCTCAATGTTTTTCTTGTCTTCACCCTCTTTATTTCTGGGTAATTCGAGTGAGCGAGGAAATATAAAATCGAAAGAATTGAGTGCATAACGGTAAAGCTGAGCTGGCCGTTTGCCCACAATTTTACTGTGGTTGGTTTCTTCAACTGCGCCAGCTTCTATCATACGGCGTCTAAATGCTTTCTTATCTAAAGATTGCCCAAGAATAATTTCATAAATGGTTTGTAGCTCAGTCAGTGTAAATAATTCAGGCATGAGACTGGCTGGCAATGCGGTATAGCGAGTTTTATTGGTTAAACGCTCTAATGCCAAGGTGAGTAATTCGTTGTGATCAAAAGCCAATGCTAAATCTTGTGCTTTTGCTACAGTTACCCATTCGCTATATTCAGCCAATGTTTGATGTTGATAGGCATTAAAATCGATTAAAGCAAAATACAAAATGGTCACGGCCCAACCACGTGGGTCACGTTTAGCATTACCGACAGAAGCAACTTGTTCCAAGTAAGGTGAAGCAATTCCTGTTTTCTCGACCAGCTTACGATAGGCCGTGGCCATCAAGTCTTGATCATGGGTTAAGTCGGCAAAACCACCGGGTAAGGCCCATTGGTCTTTGGCTGGAAAGTTTGGTCGCTTAATAAGTAATACCTGCAACTGACCATTAAATACCGAGAAAATAGCCATATCGACAGTGAGTAAAGGTGCGTCATAATCTCGGCGATCATAACTGGCAAGGAATTCTTGTTCAGTTTGAATAGTCACGTTCAGCCTCTCAATAAAAACGATGAGCCGATACCCATGTAACGACTCATCTAAACTCAGTTATGCGATGGATAAACGATCACGAATTTGATCCAACGTACACTCATACTGGAGTTTACCATTTTCAAAGACTGTTTTTAGTGCTCCGCCTTGTTCTTGTTCTGCTGTTTGCTCATCAAACAAGATAAAACCAGTTTCATTTTCTTCGATGCGTAATAGACCTTTCGCAGATTTTTTTACGCCAGAGTCAGTAATCGGGTCTTTAAACAGCTCTCGACCTACGCCATTCACTTGTCCCCAAGTCGCTTTCACAGCAAACCCAAAGGTATCGCGAGTTAAGTAATTATAAGTAAAGCTGCCTATACCAAACACCAAGTTGTTTGATGCAAAACCTTTGGCTTCAAGTCCTTCCAAAATGCGCTGCGCACGGTCTAGTGTAATCGAGTCACCATAAATTAAACCGACACGTTCATTAAGCACTCTATAGCCTTGGTCAGTCGTTGTACCGCCAAACACTTCCCATAAGCATTCAACCGCGCCATTGTACGCTGGGCTTCCAACTTCGGCATCTGGGTCACCACAAATAATTTTGACAGGGTCACCAGAGTCTGGACGGAAAACCAATTTAGCCAAGCCTAAAGCGTTGGGTTGTCTTGCTAAAATTTCAGGTTTTAAAGCCACTGTAAACTCTGTAATCACTCGCCAGAAATCCCAAGTATCAGACACAATACTGACAACACCAGACGGATAAAGCTCGCAAATTAAACGCTTAAATGTTTCTAGCTCACTGTTTTCTGAGCCCATACACATCACACTGTGTTCGGTCGCTGGTACGGAAACTCCTATCACGCCTGTGGCATTGTAATATTCTTCGGCGTAGTCAATTGAAGCAACCGAATCTGTTCCAATAAAACTGGTTAAGTGCCCAACACCCGATTGAGCCGCATCATAAATTCCGCTCATGCCACGGCTACTAAAATCGTGTCCTTGCACAGGTACAAAATCAAGTGGTGCACCAGTTTTTACGGCATATTGGGTTAATAAACGTTTGTACTCATAGGCAATCGTTGCAGTAGTACAGCTTTTCCAAAGCTCAGCACTTAACACAGTTTCAATATAGTTGGTTAACCAAAAGAAACGCGAGTCGGTATTAATTACGGTAAGCACGGGTACACGCATATTGACGCGGCTACCTTCTGGCAATGCTTTAATGCGTAATGGTAAATAACCCAAGTCGTGTAACGCTTCAATATGATCGACTGGTACAGCACCTTCACCTAATGAACTATCCATACGGCGTTTATAAGCAGCCACCACCTTGTCTTTAGGTTGTTTGAAGAAACCTTCATTCCATGTATCTATCAAAAAGTGTTTGATAAAACCCTGAAGACCAAAGAACACAACTTTATCGTCAAAATCAGGCAGCATTTTTGCGAGTCGAGATGAACGCGGTGTAAAGTTTGCGTACACATACTCTGTACCTACTGGATATTGACGTCTGTGATCAGCTTTATAAAAATCGATAGCGTTTAATGGATTAAGTTTAATAGTCATCTTTATTCTCTTTATTTTGCTGCAAAAGCAATTACTGAAATTTTGTCTGTTGGTTGTTGTGGAAAGCTGTCTGAAGTAAACAGTTGATCTAGCAGCCCATCAAAAACCTCTAATCCTTTACTAAAAATACCGTGGGTCACATATAGAACGACCTTATTGCAATTGAGGCGACGGAGTTCTTTGGCAATACCAATAAAGGTTGCACCGCCATCGCAAATATCATCGGTAATTACCGCTGTTAGGCCTGATAAATCAGTCGCATGTACATGTGTACCTAAAATTTTGCCAGTCACTGGGTCGCGTTTTTTATCACACTGAACAATAGTGATTGGTTGTTTACGCTCAAGATTAAAAGCGTCTGCAACCATTTGTGTACGTGCTTTTGCACCTTTGTCTGGGCAAATCAGTATTGTTTTTTCATCTTTTAATAATGTACTCAGCGCTTCACTCTTTGCGATGATGTCGACTGAACTGACATTTACAACTTCGCTAAAAGAAGTATTGGCAGCAAGTAATGCTGTTGTTACTTCACTATGGCAATCCCAAACAGTGATTTTGCCTTGTTTGCCGGCTTTTTTGTCTGCATTGATGTTGAGTAATTTCGTCATCACATCGAGTGAAAATGCTTGGCCTACTGCACAAATACGGTCCTGACGTGCGTAAGGAAAATACGGAATTTCTAGGTCAACGGTTAAACCCTGATTCAGCAATATGTTTTCAAGTAGTAAGTAGTCCATCACATCGTGACTTGTGGTCATTTGTGCACGAACCAATACCGTGCCAAATAGTAAACCTAACGTTGTCTCATCAATTTGAACATGACGCTCTCCACCAGAAAACTGCGTGAATTTCACTGGAATTTCATTTCTTGCCGCATCTAAAAGCTGGATAGCCATATCATCCTCTTTTTGTCTGATGACCTTCGATGAATATATAGTGGCACAAAGCCACTATATATTTCAAGTCTATTTTTCAAACTTTTTTCAAAGCCCGCTGAATGACATTTGATGTGAGATTTTTGACACATATTTCGAGATTGTTACAATCTATATCAATTAAGTTTACGCAATAAAAAATCCGACTTCATGTCGGATTTTTGTTTTTTCCTATCAATAGCACATATCCTTTGTTGTTGAGAAATGAATGTACTTAATTACTTATTACGAATAGCCACACCTTCGACTATTTTTGAAACAATACTTGATATAATTGAATTTTCAGTATTTTTTTTATGAATAATAATAATTTCTCGATAAAGTTCTGGTTGTTTTAAATCAATTATATTGATATTTTTTTCTTTCAATTTATTCATTCCAATATCTGGAATTAAAGCTACGCCTAAGTTTTTTTCTACCATTCTAATAATTGCTTCAATTTCATCTACTTCAATAATGTCATTTGTTTTGATTTGATTTCTATTTAAATAGTTTGCTACAACCTTCCCCCCAAATGAGGAATAGTCATAACGTATAAACGGATTATTTTTTAAAATTTCAACAGGATGTTTTTCGTGAATATCAATTGGGGTAATAAGAAGAATAGGCTCTTTTTTTAAAGTATAGTGACAATAATCATCGGAAACTTCAAAATTAGGCTTAATGATAATCGCTAGATCTATCTCATTTTTTCCAAGCTGATGGAACAAATTAAATGAGACTCCTGGTATGAGTTTAATTTTTGCTTTAGGAAAGTATTTAAATAGTTCTTCAAGTATTTCTGGCAAAATATTGGATTGAATTGAAGCAATTGCCCCTATCCTAATCTCACCAGTGAAATCTGCCATACATTCAGGTTGTTTCATCTTCTCGACAAGATCAAAAACTTGTTCAGCTAACGCAAGTACGCGTAAACCCTCACTATTAAATTGAACAGTTTTTCCGTTTCTTTCAAAGAGCTTAATCCCCAAATAAGATTCTAAAGATTTGATTTGTGCACTGACAGCTGCTTGTGTAAGCCCTACATTATGGCCTGTAGCACTAAATGAACCATATTTTTTGATTGCTATAAGGGTCTTGAGCTCATGAAACATACTATCTGCATTCCATTAAATGATAAAACCAATCCTTGCAGAAATTATACACTTCTTAAATTTATATAGATAAGTATCTCTTAGTGCGATACTTATCTTTGGTTTTAATTTTCAGTTACAGTATTAAAAGACTCTAACCTCTTAGTTTTCCACTTTGCTACAACTAGTGGTGCAATAGCATTTCCAAGAACATTTAATGTTGTAGTACCACTTTCAATAATTCTAAAAATACCAGCAATTAACGCAACACCTTCTAACGGTAAACCAGCTGTTGCTAAGGTCGCAGATAAAATCAAAATTGCAAAACCTGGAACTCCCGCTGCCCCTTTAGACGTTAACACCATAGTCACGACCAATAATGCTTGTTGAGAGATAGTCAAATCTATTCCATATAATTGAGCGACGAAAATTGTAGCCACACCTAGGAAAATTGATGCTCCATCTAAATTAAACGCATATCCCATAGGTACTACAAAACTTACAATACGGCGTGGAACACCATAGTTTTCGAGTTTCTGCATTAATTGCGGCATGACAGCAGCAGACGCACCAGTTGAGAAAGCTAGAATGAGTTCATCTTTAAAATATTTAATAAGGTGAAATAAGTTTTCCCTTATATACAAACACACAGCACCTAGAACAAAAATAGCAAATAAAGCTAAGGCTAGATAAACGACTCCAATTAATTTCAATAATGGTAATAAAGAACTGAAGCCAAAAGTCGCAACTGTCGCGCCGATCATCCCAAACACACCAATCGGTGCATAAGCCATGACTAAACTTACAAGCTTAAACAATGCATCAGATATTCCCTGTAAAACTCTTATTACAGGTTGGCTTTTTTCTTCAGGAATTTTGTTTAATGCTAAACCAAAAAGAATCGCAAAAAATAGAATTGATAGTAGTTTGCCTTCATATAGGGCTACCACAATGTTTTCCGGCACGATATTTTTTATAATCTGTAGAGCGCCTTTGTTCGTATCTGTATGTAGTACTACAGCTGAGTGTGCCATCCCAGATATATCTGTTCCAACCCCAGGTTGAAAAAAGTTGGCCAATAATAAACCCCAAACAATCGCAAGGCTTGTTATTGTAAAGAAATAAAGGAGAGAACCCGCACCCATTTTTCCAAAAGACTTATTATCACCTCCTCCTGCGATACCTAAGATCATGCAACACAATACAATAGGTACAACGACCATTTTCATCATATTAATAAAAATATCGCCTAACGGTTTTAATATCTCAGTGCTTACCCAAACTTGATGAGTTGGATTTACATTAAAATACCACCCGACTAAAATACCTAAAAGAAGACCAATTAATATTTGCCATACCAAAGAAATACTTTTCATAAATCATCCTTGTTTCTACATGTCCTCAAAAAAGGGATACAAATAATATTCGTATCCCCCATTACTTTATTTTGCAAAAAGCTGAGTCATATCTTTAAATGCTTTAAATTCAAGCGCATTACCACACGGATCAAATAAAAACATAGTTCCTTGTTCGCCAACTTTACCTTTGAAACGTACATAGGGTTCAATCACAAACTTTGTACCTAACGACTTTAATCTTTCAGCTAAAGTTTCCCAATCTTCCCAACTTAGAATGATTCCGAAATGCGGAGCAGGTACATCATGACCATCCACAGAATTAGAAACAACTTTTTCTTGATAATCCATTTTAGGATGTTCATGAATAACTAATTGATGTCCGAAGAAATTAAAATCAACCCAGTGATCACTAGATCTTCCTTCTTCTAAACCAAAGACTTCACCATAAAAATTTCTTGCAGCAGGCAAATCATAAACTGGGATAGCCAAATGGAATGGTGCTAAACTCATAGGAACCTCTATTAAATTGACTTTTGTCTTAAATAAAAATTTAAAATAGAAAGGTTTTCCGAGTTAAAAATCTAAAACTTTAGATTCTGTCTTTACTCGTATAATCCTTTATACCTGAATAGGAATTTAAGATAATAAGAATCTTTTTGATCTTATTTACTCACATCCTTTAAACAAATTAATGCTATATAAAAAAAAGCGTATTTAGAAACAAAAATATTTTCTCAAATTAACAAATTATTCCTATATGCAACTTAAGTCACTGTAATTAAACAAATTAAAACAAACAATAATGATTATCAAAATCATAAGTGCATATAATATTTTTTTATCTATTTAATAAAAAAATATTGTTTATTATATTTTTATTTAAAAACTATAATTTAAAATTTAATGAACCACTATGACCTTATATACTTGGCTCTTATTTCTATCCACTATTTCTCTCCTATCAGCAATACCAGGTCCTAATATGGTATTCGTATTAAATACGAGAATTAATCAAACATTAAAGGAAACTTTTATATCAATTGCAGGATGTTTACTAGGAGTATTAATATCAATTACAGCATGTTGCCTTACACTCTTATTTTTAAGTAATTTACAAACTATATTTATAAAATTAATTAATGTATTTGGAATTATCTATCTTTTTTTAATTGGAATAAAACATTTAAATCACAACTCGAAAAAATTAAATAATGACAAAATATCCTCATTTAAAACGCATGGTAATTTCTTTATTAACGGTTTTTTTATAGCTATTTGCAATCCTAAAACAATACTTTTTATTATTTCATTTTTCCCTCAATTTATTAATCGTAATTCACCTCTGCTCTCTCAGTATTCAATACTGATTTTTACTTTTGTTATTTGTGAATTTTCTTGGATGCTAATCTACATTTGGGGAGGTGAAAAAATTAAAGTGCTAATAAAAAAACCAAAATTCTTTTATTTATTTAACAAAATAATTGGTGCTTTCTTTATTTTATTTTCAATATCTCTCATATCCCTAAACTTAACATGATTAAAATATTTACTGTATTGGTTCATTGAAAATCCCCAATACAGTAAAATTAAAGCTAGACTAAGGTCCTTTATTTACCTTAAGTCCTTGGCCTATAACATAAAATTGTCCACCAGCAATATAATGTAAAGTTTTCAATTCTGTCGGTACATCATCAAATTGCCAGTGACCATCTTTAAAGACACGATCATCAGCCCAAGCACTAACAACCTCTCCAATGAAAAGATCATGAGCTTCTTGATTGTGTGGCTCTGGAATTAGTTTACAGAGTAGCCAAGCTACACACCCTTCGACTAAAGGAGTTTGAAAACCATCTTGATAAAATAGTCTTACACCAAATTCATTCAATTTATTTGGGTGGTCTTTTAGACTTTCACTTCCAACATCTACAACCATTTGAACTTGCTGTACAACAGGAACTTGTAAAGCAAACCATCCACTTTGTTCAACTAAAGAACGTGTAAAAGCCATTTTATCTAGAACAACAGTGACTTTCGCTGGAGAAAACTCCAAAGCACAAGCCCATGAAGCAGCCATCACATTTTCAGTACTTTGATGTTTTGCAGACACCAATACAGTTGGTCCATGGTTCAATAAACGATACGCTTTTTCTAAAGGTACAGATTGAATTGCCATATTATGCTCAATATTTAAATATCAACTGTTTTCCACTCAGAATCATCTTTAAGTGGGGGTAAATAGGATAAGCGGCTCATATTTTGTTGCCACAAATTATTAGGAATACGATATCGATCTGCTTTATGAGGATCTATTGCTAAAACAATATCGCTCTCGCGCCCATTTGCAATTAATGTTGCAAGATCAGGATTCATCATCACTGCTTTTCCAACAGCAATAAATTCAGCCCATTTGGTTTGATATGCTTCTAATATCTGATCTGCACTAAATAAACTACCGATACCAATTAAGGGTAATTTACCTGCAATTCTTTCATGCAAAAGCTGCATACGTGTTAAGTGGACATCTGCCCCTCTACGTGCTTTTTTATAAAAATCCCAAAGAGATACATGCAAATATTGAATCGGTTTTTCTACTAATGCATCAACTAGGGCAAATGTATCAGCCATGGTTAAACCTTGTTCGCCTGGTTCTTCTGGTGAAAACCGATAACCAATTATGAAATCATTTAATCCATGTTTCATTTTGATAGCATGTACAGCATCTACAATCGCTAAAGAAAAACGCATACGTTTTTCAATGTTGCCACCCCATTCATCAGTTCGACGGTTTGATTGGGCTGAGTTAAACTGCTGAATTAAATAACCATTGGCACCATGAATTTCGACACCATCGAAACCCGCTTGAATAGCCAAATCAGCAGCATTAGCAAATGCTCGGATTAAATCATTAATTTCAGAATGAGTAAGTTCACGTGATCCAGATTGAATATCCTCAGATGGCGCAACCTTTTCAGCACCATTTAACAATTCATCAATGCTGAGTTTCCCTCCATGATGAATTTGTAAAATTGCTTTTGCACCTTGAGATTTAATTAATTCAGCAACTGCTTTTAAACTAGGTAAGTCTTTATCGCTAATAGCCTCAGGCTGCCCTATAAATGCTTTACCCTCAGGTGAAACTAAAGTTGCAGCACTAATGAATAAACCAAAATTTTCTGCACGTCCTTGAATAAAAGCACGTTCTTCATGGCTTAAACTACCATCATCATTAGAAGCAAAATGTGTCATTGGAGCAACGACTAACCGATTTTTTATCGTTACTCCATTATTTAAAGTATACGGTTGGAATAAGGGAGAGTATTTAGGATTCATCATATTCATCTTCAATTTAAAAAATCTTTTAACTTAAACTTTGCTTTAAAAAGCATTAAACAGAAACGTAAAACTTCACGAGGAGACCTGATTGAGTGCTTCTGTAATTGGAATGTCACCATCAGCCATCGTAATCACCTGACCAATCGTATTTGGAGCACTTAAAATACTTACAAGTGTCTCTACGACATTATCAATACTGTTACTAAGAGGCTCTGTGACATTAATCTTGATTCGACCACTACCTAAATTTTCTTGCAATGCACCTGGTTGTAGGATAGTAAAATCCAAATTACTTTGATGAACTAACCAGTGATCTGCGAAAAATTTTGCAATGTTATAATCAGTGATGTTCTGTAAGAATGACTCACCCCATCGTTCAGGTTGTAATGCAAAAACTGAGCTCAACAGTATAAATCGACGAATCCCCACAACTTGCGCAGCCTGCATGACTTTCACTGCACCAAAAGCATCAACTTGAAGAAGATTTTTTCCTCTAGAACCTGCAGTGAAATAAATAACATCTATATTTATAGACTCGAAACCTTGAATGATCTTTTGCAAATCAGCTAGCAAATCTAATTCAAAAAAGTGGATATTAGGATTCGTAAAACTCAAAGAGTCCTTGCGGGCTCCTGCAAAAACTGAATGCCCCATTTTTGCCAATGTATTGACCAAATGAGAACCCACTCTGCCATTTGCACCAACAACAAGAATATTCATAAATACACCTTCGTAATAATTACGATTTAATGAAGTGATTAATATCCAACCCTGAGTAAAAAGCATCGCTTCTCCACCTCACATCTTGTAAGAATAGGAAAAGCGAAAGATAGATAGTGATTACCAATTTTGACGCGTTGGAGAAATGATTAAATCATTCACAGTGACATTTTCAGGTTGATTAAGTGCATAGACTACAGCGCGTGCTACATCATCTGGATCTATAGCAATTTTGTTGAGCTCTTGTGCTGCCTTACGGCCTTCAGGATCAGTGACTTTGTCTGCCTAGCCTGTATTAATAACACCAGGACTCACTGTATTAACTCGGATACCATGGTTAACACCCAAATCTTTACGCATTGACTCAGTCATCGCTTGTACAAAAAACTTTGTTGCACAATAGATCCCCGCTGCTGGATCGACTTGATGCCCAGCAACTGAATCCATATTCAAGATTTGTCCAGACTTTTGCTCAAGCATAATTGGTAATACGCCTGCTATTGCATTCAAATAGCCTTTGATATTGGTATCAATCATTTTGTTCCAATCATCAATTGCTAAATCGCTCCAATATGAAAAAAGCATAAGTCCAGCATTGTTAATTAGAATATCAACAGAGCCGTAAGTATCTTTAGCAAATTGAGCAAGCTTTTTAGCGTCATCAAGGTTGGTAACATCTGCTACAAAGCCTGTGATTTGATCACCATGCTTTGTTACTTCATTAACTAGTTCATTAAGACGTTTTTGATTTCTTGCAACCGCTATAACTTTAGCTCCTTCAGCCGCCAACATTTTGGCAGAAGCTTTGCCAATACCTGAAGAGGCACCAGTAATAATGATTACTTTGCTTTCTAAATAATTCATGCCCCACTCCAAATATTAATTGGTTGAATGGGTATGATAAATTTTACTAACAACAGTCCACTTACCGTCTACTTTCAATAAGTTAAAGAAGTCTGTAAAGCAAAATCCTGAAATATCATTAGTATCAATACGTGCACTTGCAGCAGTTCCAACGATATCAATATTTACGATCACACCTTGCGCATTTGGTGATGGGCTAAAATCACGATCAATAACATCGAATAACCCTTGGATGGGACCACCAATAAGCTTATTGTCAGCATCTACACCAAAGATAGTTGCGTGCTCACTGAAAGTAGGTTTCATAATGCTGCTATCAGCTTGTTTTCCACCTTCATTATATTTATTTAATACTTCAACAATTGCATTGTATTCACTTACATAAGTTGGTTTAGACATCTTGGATTTCCTACTTCAGTATGATAGTTCAGTTGTACACAAGAGCTTTCGGCTTTAGAAAAAAATGTGTGTTCAGCTGTTATGAAAATACTAGTGCAACCATAGAAATAAATATAATTATAGAATTATATAAACTGTATTAATCAAATTAATATCTAATACTATTGCTAGGTAATTTACTGCTCAATCTGAAACTGGCAATGGGACAGAAGTATTGATGATATTTTTGTATTTCAGTTCATTCCAAAACTCGTAGGGAACTTGCTGTGTATAAGAACTAACATTCTGCATGACTTCATTATCACTTTTAGCCCCGAAAACTAATGAAGTAATTGTTGGATGGCTTGCGGTAAATTGCAAAGCTGCAGTAGCAAGAGATACATTATATTTAAGACAAATCTCTTGAATTTTCTGTATCTTAGAAAAGATTTCAATAGGTACTTTTTTATAATTATAGCTAGCTTGTGAAGTATTACCTAAGGCAAGTACACCTGAGTTAAAGATTCCCGCAGCAAAAATTTCTATATTAAATTCGGATAGTTTTTTTAAATCTTCATATGAGTTTTTATGATCTAATAAGGTATATTGACCAGCAATCAATGCACAGTCAATTTTAAACTCTTTGGCTACTTTTAAAACAATTTCAGTTTCGTTCACTCCTAGTCCAACTGCTGAAACATCCCTATTTCTACGCAATTCATCTAAAGCTCTAAAGCCACTTTCACAAAATTGATTCCAAAATAGTTCAGCTTTATCTCCATGCCATTTTTCCCCAAGATCATGTACCAACAATAAATCGATATGATCTAATCCAGTCCGTTTTAAGCTGTCTTCGAAAGATGACATTATCCCATCATAGGTATAGTCATAATAATAACCAGGATTATTTAAGTACCAGGATGGATTTTTAGAATAAAGGCCTTGTGAGTTTAAAACACGTCCAACTTTGGTACTGACAAGGACATTATTTCTGATCTCTAACTCACGTAGAATAGTACTTAATGTATATTCAGCACGTCCAAATCCATACATCGGTGCGCTATCAAAGTATCGAACACCCTCATAATATGCGGCATTTATAATTTCTTTTGCTTGATCAAAGCTGATCCTACTGTCATAACCAATCTGAACTGTACCTAATGCAAGTTTACTCATAGGTAATGAGCATTCACCGATAAATTTTGATGGTGTTTTTATCATAGTACTAGCGCTTTTAGATAAGGGCTTTGCATATTAGGAAATGCTTTGTTATAAATATAATTATCAAACTATATACTTACTATAAATATGGTTAATATCAATAATCTCGATTTAAATTTACTTAAAGCACTAGATGCATTGCTAGATGAAAAGAATGTTACCCGTGCAGCTGATAAGTTAGCTTTAACACAACCTGCTGTTAGTAGCATGCTTAACCGGCTAAGAGATCGTTTTGATGATCCATTATTTGTTCGGGCATCATATGGTATGGTTCCAACAGATAGAGCTCTTGCTTTAGCTGAACCTTTAAAGAAAATATTAAGTGAAATTGAGCAATTAATACAACCGCCTATCTTTAATCCAGCGGAACTAGAAACAACTTTCAGAATTGCTGCGACTGATAACGGTATGCATTGTGTAGGTATACCTTTTACATTAGCTTTAAATAAGATTGCACCAAAAGTCAAAATAGCTCTGATGTCTATTCATGGTCGGAATGTCGAAGCTATGCTGATGAATGGAGAACTTGACCTTATTATAGTGGGTGAACCAACAGTTCCCTTGAACCTTCGTTCACGGATAATCCATAAAGAAAACTATGTTTGTATGATGCGAGAAAATCATCCATTAGCTAATCAAGAGCTTGATATAGATACTTTTTGCTCTCTCAATCATGTATTAGTCTCTTACGATGGAGGTGGTTTCGCTGGAGCTACAGATATTGCATTGGAGAAAATTGGGAAAAAGAGAAATGTTGTAATGTCTATTACAAGCTTTTTATTGTTACCAGAAATTCTTAAAAATAGTGATTGGATTGCTGTTGCTCCACATCATTTATTAGAGAAAGATTCAGGTATTATTTCCAAAAAACCACCGATTGAAGTTGGTGGTTATAATAAATTAATGGCATGGCATGAACGCACACACCATGATTCTATACAACGCTGGTTTAGAGATTTTCTTTTGGAAACCTGCTAGATAGAATAAAATATCCATTACATAGAATATTACTATTAGATTAGTAGTTATGCCTTAAAATATTTTTTAAATCTTTTAAGGCTGTTGCAGCTGCCGCCTATGGTGAAAATGCGTATAAATTTTTTATTAATTCACCTAATAATTTACTATTCGTAAAGCCTTACATCACAGCATCTTTGTGAAATGCCTTTGCAATGTCATCGGCGCTATCAATGCGAAGACCATCGACATATTTTTGCTCAACACCAATCACAACAGTACAATCACTGGTGGGCACATGATCACAATAAAAGTGAACGAACTTTTCATCGCTGGTTTAAGTTAGAAACCGGTATGTCCTTTCAGGCTTGGCGTAATCGAGTCTGCATCATCTATGCTTTAAACGCATTAAAAGAGAATATCTCAATTACGGAAATTGCTTTTAGTTTGGGCTATGAACACTCAGCAGCTTTTACAGCAATGTTCAGTAAAATTATGGGCTATCCACCTACCCACTTTCTAAAAAGATTTCATACTCAGAATGAAACGCTATAAAGATTTACTCATATGAATGGTGTGATACGTCTCGATCCATTCTCGATTAATGACTTCAAAGCCTTGTAGAGTCCAAAACTCTTCAGCCGCAGGTAAAAATGGATGAGTGTGCAAATACAAAGTGGCAATTCCATTCTTTTTTGCATGGCTAAACAACATGTCACATAGTTGAGTTGCGATGCCATTACGGCGGTATTCAGGCAATACAAATAACTTAACGACCTCAACCGTATTTGGTGGCAGATTTAAATCAAAACGATGGTCATACGCCCGATATGCAATGGTGCCAATAATGCGGTTTTTATCTTTTACCGTAATGAAGCAGCCCAATGAATCATTGACATAATATTGCCCAAAATTTTTTAAATCTTTGGGAACTTGCCCATGATAGATTTCTGGGAATAAAAGCTGTCTAGTATAAAGTGCAAATTCTACCGCAGATGCATAGTCTGATTTGTCGGCTAGCTGATAGTGAAGTGTCATATTTTTTACAGCCAAGAATGATCAGGGATAACAATGGTTTTGTCTTGAATCATGGCCTCATGGAACTCGACATCATAGACACTTTTTAAAAACTTCGGATCGGTGATTCGAGTTTTTGACTCAGGCTTAACTACCTCATGTTGCCGCATGAAAAACAAATGATCTGCAAATAAAAAAGCCAAGTTGGGATCATGCATAATCGCAATCACCGTAAAATTTTGCCGCGACAACTGACGCAACTTTTTCATTAAATAAGACTGATAATAAACATCAAGATGATTAGTTGGTTCATCCAGTAAAATGACTTTCGGCGCTTGCACTAAAATACGCGCAATCATGACCAATTGCCTTTCACCACCCGATAACTCGGTATAAGGACGACCCCGTAAATGCTCAATGTCTAAATCAAGCAAAGCTTGGTCAACACGTTCCCAATCTGACTTTGAAGGACGATATCGGCTAAAAGCAGCACGTCCCGTAATCACCACATCTTTAACCAAAAATGGAAATACGGTTTTGTGAAATTGCGGTAAAAAGCCAAGTAATGCAGCCCGATCTTTACCTTTAAAGTCCGATAATGGCTTTCCTGAATAACGGATTAATCCATCTTTTACGGGTTCTAAGCCTGCCATCAATTTAAAAAGTGTCGATTTCCCACAACCATTGCGCCCTAAAATGACGGAAAACTGATTTTCAGGAAACTCCAGATGAATATTTTTGAGAACCTGTTTGTGCCCATAGGCATAATTTAACTGATCAATTTGAATCATGCCCAATGAGTCCTCTGTGTTTTCATTAATAATAAGAAAAATGGCGCACCAAGTAGCATGGTAAAAATACCAATCGGTATTTCAAAAGTAAGTAAAACCCGAGAAAAGTTATCAATCATGAGTAGAAAACTACCACCCAACACCATGTTGGCAGGAATGCTATATCGATGATCTGGCCCAACCAACATTCTCACAATATGCGGCATAAAAAGCCCATATAGACTAATAATGCCTGCCGCAGCCACAGAAGTTGAAGTACATACAGTCACCAGAGCAATTAAAAGAAGCTGTTCCCACTGAGGGTTAACACCCACAGCCTGCGCCTCTTCAGCACCAAGTGCCATTAAGTTTAGGCGCCAACGCATCGCAAATAATCCGGCAAGCCCAATGCAGATTGGTAGCACGGCGTATTGAACCTTTTGCCAAGAAGCCTGATGTAAGTTACCCATGGTCCATTGCACAATGGCTTGCAGTTTGAATGGATCACTTAAGTATTGAATCACTGTAAGACCAGCCAAAAATAGCCCAGAAACAATCATGCCCGATAAAATTACCATCACTAAAGACGTCTGGCTTTCATGTTTTTGATGTGCAAATAAATACGTTAAGGCAACGGCGCACACACCAAAAATAAAGGCGGATAGATTGGGTGAAAGCCAACTTAAAGAAAGTGCCAAAGCTGCACCAAATGCCGCGCCAGATGAAATACCGAGCACATAAGAGTCAACTAAGGGGTTACGAAATAATGCCTGCAAACCATTACCCGCTGTTGCCAATGCAGCCCCCACCATAAAGGTCAGTAAAATTCTAGGTAGCCTGACATTCACCAGAATGTTTTGCATCAGTCTAAATTGTTCAGCATCAAAATATGGTGTACCGAAGGCCGCTTGCACGCCCCACAGCAAATAGTCCCATGCACTCAATGTTTGAGTTGGCCCTATGAGCAACGAGATAAAAATCATGACGAACGGTAACGGGTAAAACCAATAATACTTCAGCTTTTGCATATTCATTGCACCAACGCTTTGGCAAGGTGCTCACCATACAACTTGCTTAAAATACGCTGTTGTAAAGCACTTACAGGTAAATCGGACTGTTCAGGATAAATACTATGATTCAAATAAATCGCCGTAATAATGATTTTGATGGTATGCGGGTTATATATAAATGCAGGACTCAAATTAAAGACCTTTCGGTTTTGTACGGCGCTTAAACCTTGTAATTCTTTTCGTTCATAAATCAGTTTTGGGTTGGTATTCCAAAGCACTATATTGTCTGGGTTCCATTCAATTAATGTTTCGGGGTTTACATTAGGCTGGTTAGCATCGGTCTGAACAATGTTGTAAGCACCCGCCAGCTCAATAAAGTCATTAGTAATAGACTTGCGACCAGAGGTAGAAAAAATCCGCCCTCCTGACCATGCATAATAAATCGATTGCTTATTTGGCTGACGTGCTGTTTTTGCTGCGACTTCCGACACAATTTCATCAGAAAAACTTAAAATTTCTTGAGCACGCTCTTGAGCACCACTAAGCACAGCGATTTCAGAAAGTTCTTCTTTCACTTGCTTGTAAGTGCCGGACTCCATCACATATGCAGCAATGCCAAACTGCCTCAACAGCTCAATTGTTTGAGTTTGTCCGCTCCCCAAAATCACCAGATCTGGTTTTAACAGCACGAGACTTTCAATATTGGTGGCATTTGCACCTTGCGAAGGTGTGGCAAGCTCTCTATTGGCAATACGTTGATCGATTTTTGAATAGGCATTAAATAATAATGGTTGAATGTATACTTCGGCCGGTATGCCAATTACTTTATGACCTTGCCTCAGCATATATAAGCCATCTAAACCCGACTCAAACAAAGACACAATTCTTTGGGCTGGTTTGGCTATACAGACTTTTGTATTTGTACTATCAAATACACATAGTGAATGGACCGCTAACTTTTCTTGTGTTTTTGCCTTTTGTTCAGATGAAGAGCATCCACATAGAATGAGTAAAGTGAGTATTGAAACCAAAAACTTCATTACAGCACCCAATGCACAAATACAGTGCAAAATAAAAAGATGCGTCTATTTGGTGCATTTTTCATGTGAAAAACACACTATAAGTGATCAAGAATATTTGAAGCATAAGTAATACGGTAGTCAAATCAAGTGTTGTGCTGAAGATAAGAATAATTAAGCAATAAAAATGCCAGAATTACAAAATAAACTTAATAATCATGTGATTGTGATTTTTAAAACTCGAAAAATGAATAGTCATTTCCAAAATATTTAGAACTTGTTTTAAACCATTCAATTGAAATCACTTACTTTTCAATATTTAAATTTAATCAGAAAGTTTTAGCTTTAATATTTAAAAAATTTAATTCAGAAAAAATAATGAGACTGCATAACTATAAAATTAAAAAAACAAAACACATTACACAAAAATATAATTAAATTTTTATTTTAATCCTCAATAGAACCACATTAAAAAACATATTAAACAATTAAGTTTTTCTAAAAAATTACAGGATTTAAAATTAAATTTTTTCATTATTAATATTAAATATAAACCCTTAATAAAAACTATTTTATATGCTAGATTAGGTTAAGAATTATCCAAACCAAGGGTAAATTCATACATTACAAATAATCAAATATAAGAACATTAAACATGACAAGGATTTAAAAACATGAAGAGAAATTATTATATTTTAGGCACTCTATTATTTAGCATGAGCTTAACAACTCATGCCGACTCACTACGAATGAGTGCCACGGAGTTCGCAAAAGATCCAGCCAAAGTAAGCGCATTACAAAAGGGTCTGGAAAAAATGCGGGCAAATAATAATGCTCCCCCCTTATCACCCGAGTTTCGTACAAGCTTTAATTACTGGGCCAATACACATGGCTATTTTGGTACAGGTACACATGCAACAGACAAAGATTATTATGTTAATCAATACCGTATGCCCCAGTGCTTACAGATATATAGTAAAGCAGTATGTGACAGTTACTATAAACATATTCAAAATTCACCAGTCCCAAATGATGGCTTTACCGATGAAGTTTGGGGTACATGCCAACATGGCAATCTAAACTTCTTACCTTGGCACCGTATGATGCTTTATTTTTATGAGCGAACGGTACGTAAATATGTTGGGCAAGATTATTCACTTCCTTATTGGGACTATTACGAAGAAAAAGCTGCTAATGGTCAAGGCTTAGCACTGCCTAAATTGGTCCGTGGTAAACAGGCTGGTACTTTATATGATCAGTTCCGTACCCCAGGTTTAAATACAAATATCAGCGCCATAGATCCAGATAATGCCAGCGCTGCTCAAGCCTTTAAGTGGGATAACTTCAAAGACTTCTCTAACCAGTTACAATCCCAACCCCATGGTGTCATGCACTGTGCAGTAGGTAAAAACTGTGTGCTACCAGATATGGGATTTGTACCTATTGCAGGCTTAGACCCCGTATTTTATATGCACCATGCAAATATAGATCGCTTGTGGCAATGCTGGCTAAATAAAAAAGCGAATGGGCAACCGATTACGCTTGAATGGGCGAAGAAAAATTTAGGTATGCCAGATAGTTGGTATGACACTCGATATACATTTGCAGATGAAAACGGCAACAAAGTCACCATGACCATTGCTGATGTATTCACCCCTGGTAAAATCCCAGTTCGATATACCAATGAAAATGCTTGTAAAGTTCAAGCACCAGTTATGAGTAGTAAAGGTGCTGAAAAAGCAAACCTATTTAAAATGAATCATAAACCAGTGAGCAGTAATAAAACCATTAAGCTTATGGGTGTAACCCAAAAAGTAGCCTTAGCCCCTCAAACTGCAAGTTTCTTAGAGAACTCAAGTCAACTTACTCAAACAACGCTCTCATCAGGACAAACCTATTTAATATTAGATAATGTCCAAATGATTGGTAATCCAAATCTAACCTATAAGATTTATCTATCTCCAAAAAATAAACCTGACCAAAAAATCTATGTTGCCACAATTAACTACTTCGGTGTCTTAGATCATGACCACGGCGGGCACCCAGGTCATATTGGTCAATTGGTTTATCAAGTTAGTGATCAGGTTAAGCAATTAGGCATGCCTGCTGAAGACTTAGAAGTTCAGTTTGTTGCTACTGATTTAACGCTTGATCAAGTGAAAGAAAAAGTAAGCTCTCAAGGCTTGAGTATTTCTCAGGTTCGCTTAGAAACTTCAAAATAATAATTAAGGGAGAGGCCTGATCTTTTCAGGCCTATATTCATTATGAAAATAGCTCATTTAATATTATGCACGCCTTTAACTTTGCTTAGTTGGTGTGTATCAGCAAATGATTCTTCTGAACGTGTATTAGAAGACCCACCCGATATGGCTGTTGCACGTAATCATGTCGCATTACTTGCTGCACCGAATCCTACAGTGTCATTAACAAATGCACCGCAAATGCAATCTTCAAATGAAGCATTATTTACTTGGGAAGTTAAAAAAACGAGAAACAGACTTTGGAACCCAGCGACAAATCGTTATGACGAAGTCCTTTTACGTAGTTATCAAGGTACAAATACGCAACCCAATACGCCTTATATTGCTCCGACAATTGAAGTATTTCCCGGAGAAACTGTACGGGCAAATTTAGATAATCAACTTGATATAGACCCGATTACTCACAAAAAATTTCCTAAAGACCCAAGTTGTACTGGCGATCATTTTGATGTGAATAAACCGCATTGTTTTGATGGCACGAACATGCACACTCACGGTTTATGGATTAACCCAGCCGGAAATAGTGATAACGTTTTAATTTCGATTAATCCGGGTGTTAATTTTCAATATGAATACAATATTCCACCCGATCATCCAGCTGGAACATTTTGGTACCATCCACATCGACATGGTTCAACTGCTATTCAAGTTGCAAGTGGCATGGCAGGTGCGTTAATTATTCGCGGATATCGCCAGCCTACCCCAAATAAGTCTGGTGATTTAGATTTACTCACCTATGGGTTTAAAGAAAGAACTCTGGTTTTTCAGCAAATCCAATATGCTTGCTACGATGCTAACGGAAAAATCGAAACCGATCAAAATGGCAACTATATTTGCCAAAACAATCAAATTGGTGAAATTAGAGATTATCAAGGTTTTGGCCCTGGTGATTGGGGAAAATCAGGACGATATACGAGCATCAATGGAGAAGTTCAACCCTTCATCACTCAAGCGGTTGCAGGACAAGTTGAGCGTTGGCGAATGGTACATGCAGGTGTCCGCGACAGTATCAACCTGAGCGTTCGTCAAATGCAAAATATTCCATCCAAACTCAATTTGACACCAATGGGTGAAAAGAAATTATTAAGTGAAAGTTGTACAGGACCTATTGTAAGTCAACACATCATCGCAGCCGACGGTCTAACCCTCAAACAAGTTATGGACAAAACAGTAACCGTCTTTCAACCAGGTTATCGTTACGATGCATTAATTCAATTCCCACAAGAAGGTCGTTATTGTTTAATTGATGAAGCGGCTTCTGCTTCTGCTAACGTGGATCGTACATTTTCACAGAAACACTTACTCGGTATAGTTCAAGTCAATAAAGCCACTTCAGCACCTCAATCTTTAACAACGGCTTTAAGCAATAATGCATACCGAAATATTGCCCCAGATATGCGTCCCGCAGTGCTTCAAGATTTAGAACAAAATCTAAAGCTCAGCCACTTTGTTCCTCATCAGGACCTACCAGCAACATCGAATAGACAATTTTTAGAATTTAATATTGATACTAAGGCTAATCCAACTCAGTTTCAGGTGGATGGAAAACCATACAAACCAGACCGAATTGACCGTACGCTCGAGTTAGGTAAAACCGATGAATGGATACTCACCTCTAAATTAGCCAGCCACCCTTTTCATATTCATGTAAACCCATTTCAAGTGGTGGCAGTATATGACCCTAACGGTAAAGATGTAAGCGATATAAACGCCGTGGATGACTATGACAAAACGGCTGCTCCTGACCCACAATATCGTGGGCTAAAAGGTACATGGAAAGATACAATCTGGGTTAAAAACGCACAAGGAGCCAGTTATAAAGTCGTTGTGAGAACCAAGTACCAACGCTACATCGGTGACTTTGTATTGCACTGCCATATTTTAGATCATGAAGATCAAGGCATGATGCAAAATATTCGAATTAGTCTTCCTGATGGAAATGGTGGCGTTTCACAAGGCCATCACTAGTTTTGGACTGCAATAAAACTTTATTCTAATAAAACCGCTTATTTTAATATAAGCGGTTTTTTTCAATACTAATAAAGAAGCAAAACAGTTTGAATTATAAGTTGTAGAGTTATCAAATAAGGTCTTAAATAGTAATTAAAAAAAGGCATAAAATTTACCAAGCAATAAAAACTGCTTAATTGTTAGGCCAATTTATCTACATAAGAGCTAATTAAATAATTTAATAGCAGTTACAGCTCAATCAACATTAAGAGAAATAAGTCGTTATAATCCGCCCAACACCTGATAGACATTATCTTCTGATGCTGACCCATTCATCCTTCTGGCGTAGTCTTTACCGTTTAATTCATATTTATGCTGGTATTTTTATTGCACCATTTATATTGGTCGCAGCATTCACCGGCTTACTCTATGCGATTACACCTCAACTTGAACAAGCGATTTATAAAAATGTTCTATACGTTGAGCCATTGAACCAAGCGCAATATAAGCTGAGTCAGCAAATTGAAGCCGCAAAGCAAGTGATGCCCAAGTCTGCACAGGTCATTGAAGTTAGACCAGCCCCAAGCGCTGATCAGACAACTCGTGTCATTTTCTCAGACCCGATCCATCATTTTACCAGTGAAGCTGTTTTCATTGATCCCTTTACGCTTAAAGCCAAAGGCCATCTGGCTGTCTATGGGACCAGTGGAGTTCTACCGTTTCGAACTACGCTCGATCAATTACATAGCAACTTATTACTAGGAAAATGGGGTCGTTTTTATAGTGAACTGGCAGCAAGTTGGTTAGCCATTTTGACTTTAACTGGACTGTATAATTGGTGGAAACGTCATCAAAATCTAAAAATCAGGCAAACACAAAAAAATAAATTATTAAGATGGCATAGCACGCTTGGTTTAATTTTATTTCCGCTCTTATTATTTATTGCCATTACTGGTCTTACATGGTCTGAGTGGGCTGGAGACAATATTCGGGTTGCTCGTCAATGGCTCAACTGGCAAACCCCAACATTAGCAACTTCTCTTCAAACAGATAATTTACCTACAGTGATGCATCATGAACATCACGAGATGCCACACAGTGAAAATCTTAATTTAAATATTGTGTCAGGTGAGTACGATACCGCTCTTTCAATAGCCAGAGCACATGGTATTGAGGCGGCACAAATACAAATCAAACCACCCACCAGTGGAAATCAAGCTTGGACAGTGGCCGAAATTCAGCGTAAATGGCCAACTCAAGCAGATAGCATCGCAATTGATATGGAACAACATAAAGTCATCGATCAAATTGCTTTTAAAGACTACTCACTGGTGGCAAAACTCACTCGTTGGGGAGTTGATGCTCATATTGGTATGTTATTTGGTTGGATAAATCAGTTGGTTCTCGCACTTTATGCGCTTACGCTTTGTATCATGATTATTTATGCATATAAGGCCGCGTTTAAAAACTCAAATTTAAAACTCATGACCACTCACTTTGTTGGTCAAAGCTTATTTATTTGGAAGCGTGCAACTGGCCATCAAAAATTGTGGCTCATGTTGGCGAGCATTGTATTAGGCCTAAGCTTACCTGTTTTTGGTTTTAGCATATTATTTACGCTATTCATTTTTGCAATGCGTAAATACATCCCTTCCAAACCATAAATCTATAAATCTTAAAAAAGGAGTTAGGCTCAAAATTTGCCTAACTCCTTTTCAATCAAAAGTTCCAAGTCAAAGATAAAGTGGCCTTTAAAGGCTCTCCGGATTGTACCCATTCATCGGTATAACTCGAAACGTAATAATCCTTATCGAACACGTTATCAATGTTCAATTGCGCCCGCAGATCAGGACGAACTTGCATATAGCCCCCAACATTCACCACCGTAAATTCTGGCAAACTGGTTCCATTATCTATGTAGTTCGCACTGCGTTTGCCAAAATAGTTGATCGTTCCTACCAAACCAGCTTGTCTTCCCAATAGTTCAAACTGATAATCTGCATTTAAATTTGCGGTGTGCCTCGGAATATTTTTAAGACGAGCACCTTTTGTATCAACTTCGCTTTCAATGACCGATGCCTTTGTAAAAGTATAATTAGCTCCCACGCGAAGATGATCATTGAATTGATGTTTTAACTCGACTTCTACACCATGGCTCTGTACACGACCACTATCTACATACGTATCGGTAATGCCCTCAGTCAATAGATGTTGTTTATCTAAATCAAAATAGGTCAGTCCAAACCAGCTTTGCGGTAGATATTCGTATTTTGCTCCAATTTCCCAACTTTGAGTTTTCTCTGGGTCATAAAGTTGATTGTCTTTATTGAGTCCCGTATTTAACTCGAAGGATTTACCCCAGTTGCTATAGAAGGAAAGTTTTGTCGTAGGCTGATAGTTCACACCCACGCGTGGACTAAACGGCGTAAAGTCCTGCTGATCAGAAAGACCTGTTTTATAGTCATCAATTTGTTGCTCCAGACGATTAAAACGTCCCCCAATCAGTACATTCCATTGAGGATTTAAAAAGAGCTGATCTTGTAAATTCACTCCCAACATATTTTGGGTTTCTTTCGTATTTTTTGTTGTTCTTGTTAGCGCTAAAATATTTTGCCCATACACTGGATTGTAAATATTAATCGGGCTTGATGTACCCACGGCATTACGCAGTTGAATTTGATCTATGGTGTAGTGTCCAGCTTCGACATTTGCAACGAGTTCGTGCTTTACCGCTCCTGTACTAAACTTCCCGCGCAGAATTGACTGAAGCTGAAATGTATCTGTTTCAAATTGACGGTAACGTCTAAAACGGTTTGCGGTTTGTCCATCTGCGGCAATGCTTGAAATTTCAGTTGAGGTTCCTGCCCGCTCCCCATGGTTATAGCTAAGAGCGGTCGTGTTATTCCAGTTTTCATTGAATTGATGATTCAAACGTAACTGATACATCTGATCTTTAACCTTAATGTCACCATCCGATGGTTCGCCTAAAAAGGTCTTTTTGTTGACAACAAATTGCCCATTAACCATCGGGACACCACGATCAAAAACACCTTGGTGTTCCGAAAATTCGGTGTCGAGATTGAGTTGTGTTTGATCCGATATTTTCCATGCAAACTGTGGAGCAATAAAGTAATGCTGACTATCGACCTGATCTCTAAAACTTTGGTTATTTTCATAAGCCAGTCCAAGTCTATAAGCCACGGCATCGCTTAATGCACCTGTACTGTCTAGAGAAGCCCGATATTCTTCTAAGGTACTGCCACTTAAACTCACTTCATTTTTTTGCGTCCATTCGGGCTGTTTAGTTGTAATGTTCATAATGCCACCAATAGCACCTTGCCCATACATGGCAGCCATTGGACCTTTTAAGAAATCAATTGCTTGGATATTGACCATGTCTCTTGGAGTATGGATGCCACTTAAAGAACTCAGACCATTACGTAAATAGCTGGTTCCCATATTGGGGTCGGTGCTAAAGCCACGAAATGAGTAGTTGTCCCAAAAACCGCCACCATAACTATCCTGATAAACCACGCCATTCACTCGTGATAATGCATCACTCACCCGCTGAATATTATTGTTCTTAATATCTTGTTCCGACACATGGGACTTGGTAAATGGAACGCTCAATAAGCTGTGGTCAAATTGAGTTAATCCTGTTGAAGAAAAAGAAGTCTCGGCAACATCTTCAGCCTTAATTGTGATTTTCTCTAATTCAGTCGTCTGACCATTAGCTTGGCTCTGCGCCATTGCCGACATCGAAAATTGAGCAAACAAAATACTCCACGCCAGTGGATTGAGTAAAAATTTAGACATGACAAACTCTGTTTAGTAATGAATGAGGGACTTATCTGTACCCATTAACCAATTAAGCAAAACAAAGTTGTTGAGGTGGAGCACGGCCTTGGGGCGAGAGAAATAAACGCCGTAAATAAAATAATATATAAGAGAGGGTTGCCAATATAATTAAGCGAATCGTCACTCCAATTTCAAACAGAGATAATTTGAAACCATCAATTGTGGCGATGTGGCTATACAAATAACAAAAATGACAACCTGTGTTTGAGTCGTGGTGAGTGCTTTTATCTAGAAGCTTTTTATTTGAATCGTTTTTAAGATGATGAGAAGAATGTAGTTCCGAGCTCATTTTTGAATGATTCATCACTTCTACAATTTGCTCACATACCGCTTGCTGATGCATTTCATTGGGTAATAGGCTTTGCCAGAACACAAAGTTCTGTAGCAATATTGCTAGCAAGCCAATTATGGTCCCAAACCGATACATGAAAACTTATTCTCATCAATGTAGGTCGGAAAATAACATAATTTCATTCAAATCATTAGCATTTTTTATTTGAACCCGCACTCGATCAAGAAAAGAGCAATATCACTACAGCAATATAATCAAAGAATTACGCAATCTGCACCAAAAAATAATCTAGCAACCTTTCCCTGTCATCCACACTATTTGAATCTAAAAGCTGAACCATCGCCCCATCAATCACAAACAAAAACATGTGCGCATCGGGTTTTGAGGCCGTACTTTTTACCGTTAAAAGTAAATTATAAATTTCATTAATCAACCAGTTTCGATAGTTAACTACAACCTGATAAGCCTTAGGATGTGTTTTTGCAATTTCAAAAATGGCCTTAAATGGCAAATGATAAAGCCCTTCTAAATCTGCATGTAAAAAGTAAATTTTGCGAAGCTTTTCAATTACGGTTAAATCTTTCTGAACGTAGATGATTGAAAGCACCTCTTCTTTTAATCCATCTTTTTGAAAGGTCAGACTCATTTCAATGAGGCGTTCTTTTGAGTGAAAGTAATTATAAAACGTGGCTTTCGGCATCTTTGCTGCTTCAATAATTCGGTCTACCCCGACTTTATGAAAGCCATAATTATTAAAAAGGTTCCGAGAGGTATGTAGCGCGCCTAAAGCACGAAATGGGAGATCTGAATGTGGCATAGTTTTACCGTTATAAAATAAATTCTTGTTGTATATAAATGAGATATAAAAGCCTTCCACTTTTTTAAAGGTGAAAAAAGGCATAGCAAAGCCACAAAGACTGTGCTTGGCACATCTCAAGTTTTATTGTTGATGCAAGTTTTTGAGCCGTAATGACTTAAAGCCTGAAAACCCTAAAGGTAATCAAGCTAATAATATGATTTAAGTTGTATCGTTATAGCTTTTGGCAAAGGCTGCCAAGAAATTAAGAATGTGCAAAGCCAACTCCTTTTTATTGGGAGTTCTGCCAAAACATTATAAATTATGGTGGCAGAACGAAAGAGGGTTAGCAGACTTGGTAATACACAAGCACACCCGAAGGTGTCCCTCTCCCGTCCTACCGCTACGGGAGGAGACTAGGAGCTTACACACAAAACTATCCCTCAGAAAGGAATAATTCTGATGCGGTATTACATGCGGTCTGCTAAAACCGACTGGCAATGTAGGCCAGTATGCAAATGGTAATCTTCAATATTTAAGGTGTCAATGTGATATTGGCTAGAAAATATTTAAATAATTATTGTTTTTCATTTAATTACATAATTAAGGAAATTCTTAAATATCAACTTAATAATATTGTCTTGTTTAGAGAGTTTTTTGAGCTGTGCAGCCTAAAGCAGAATGCACAGCCCAGATCAAACCAAATTAATGATCAGATAAAGTTTTCATATCAATCACAAAACGATACTTCACATCACTCTTTAACATGCGCTCAAAAGCTTCATTGATATTTTGCATATCAATCATCTCGACCTCAGAAACGATATTATGCTCACCACAAAAATCAAGTAACTCTTGTGTTTCTTTAATTCCACCAATCACCGAGCCAGCAATTGATTTTCTACCCAAAATCATAGGTACTGAATTTGCGCTAATTTCACCCAAATATCCAACCAACACAATTGTTCCATTTAAAGCTAAAGTTGGAATATAAGGCTTCAAGTCATGGTTATAAGGTACAGTATCAATAATTAAATCAAACTGATTTGTGACTGACTGCATTTGGGTTTCATCGGTTGATAGCACAACATGATGCGCACCGAGTTGTTTTGCATCTTGTTCTTTGTTGGCTGAGCGGGTAAATAATGTCACTTCCGCACCTAGAGCATTTGCAAGTTTAATTGCCATATGTCCCAAGCCACCTAAACCAACGACTGCAACTTTACTGCCCTTCCCAATATTCCAATGGCGAAGTGGTGACCATGTCGTAATCCCCGCACAAAGTAACGGCGGTACAGCTTGGGCATCCAGATTTTCAGGTACTTTTAATACAAAATCTTCACTACAAGTAATTGTTTGAGAATATCCACCATAGGTTGGTCGTTGGTCATGACGATCTACAGCGCCATAAGTTTGGATATTACCTTCTTCACAATACTGCTCTAGCCCTGAATGACAAGCAGAACAAGTACGGCATGAATCGACCATACAGCCAATACCTACGAGGTCGCCGACCTTATATTTCGTGACTTTGGCACCGATTGAGGTGACACGACCTACAATTTCATGACCGGGAACTATCGGATAAGCACTGAATCCCCAATCGTTTTTAGCTTGATGTAAATCGGAATGGCAGACACCACAATATTCGATTTGAATGACAACATCATCTTCACGTGGGGTTCTACGTTCAAATTTAAACGGAACTAAAGGAGTTTCTGATGACAGCGCGGCATAACCTAAAACTTCAATTGTCATATTTTTTCTCTCATGTTTAATGTTTAAATAAAGACGATTTCTTGGCTGGAGCTTCATTGGTGGCTATTGATTTTGAAAAGCCGTGAATACGTTGTGGAAACGGTGAATCAACAGGCTTTAATCAATCGACTTTTTTGCCATGTTCATCAGTATAAAAATGAAAGCTGTAAGGTGTTGTTCTATTCCTCTTGCAGATTTGCCTAATCCTCCGAATTGTTGCAATTCTCTCTATTTTTCTTATTTGAAATGCCTACAATAAAAACACAGATGACAATAGGTGAAATCTGAATGATGAATATGTCTCTAGGCAATAATGAAACACTGGCTCAACTTATCGATCAATGGACCCGAGAAAAAGGTACATTTGAAACGCCTATTATGGGACTGACTTTATTTCGTGCGGAAACACTGACCCAACCAACGAGCAGTATGATGGATGCCAGTCTATGTATGATTGCTCAAGGGAAAAAACAGGTGATTCTTAGCGAAGAAGCCTATACCTATGATTCAAATCATTTCCTTTTTACTGCAATTGACCTGCCTGTAATTGCTCAAGTTCTTGAAGCTTCAGTTGAACAACCTTATCTTTCAATAGTGCTACGACTAGACCCCTATGTACTTGCCCAAATCATGCTTGAAGCCCATATTCCTTTTAAAGATACAAATACTGAAAAAAAAGGAATGGCTGTTGGGGTCGTAAATTCGGAACTGAATGATGCTTTTATAAGGTTATTAAAACTACTAGACACACCACAAGACATCCCTATCTTGTCTCCCCTTATTATTAAGGAAATTTTTTATCGTTTATTAATGAGTCCGCAAGGTGACCGACTTAAACGAATTGTAGCAGCAGGAACTACAGGCCATCGAATTGTGAAAGCCATTGAATGGTTAAAAACAAATTTTGCAAAATCATTTAGCATTGAAGAGCTTGCAAGCACAATGGGTATGAGCGCTTCAAGTTTTCACCAGCATTTTCGTGATATTACTTCAATGAGCCCCTTACAATATCAAAAAAGAATGAGACTGACCGAAGCACGGCGTTTATTAATCACTGAAGAATATGATATTTCATCTACAAGCATGCAAGTAGGCTATGAAAGTTTGTCGCAATTTTCTAGAGAATATAAACGCTTTTTTGGCGTTCCGCCGTCGGTGGATATAAAGAGCGTATAAACATAGACAAGCATTTAGCAGATTAATTTTTTATAACCTGAATTATCCTAAAAATAATTCAGGTTTATTATGTCGGTATTTCTACACCGAACACCATTGGAAGAATAATAGTTAGTTAGCTTTAGATATTATTTCAATCATCTCTTTTGTTGGTCGTAAGTGGCCTAATTGCCACTGTTCAGGTGGATATTCATCAATTCGTATCCAGACATGCTCCCGAAAAGCAGCATTTCCCTTTCCTTCGATCTCTACAAATAAATCTGTTATTCGCTTAAAAAGCTCAGCCTTACTTTCTTTATCTAGTAAGCCTTCTATTGTTTGTATATTTATAAATGGCATAATGCTACCTGAATTAACCCTAGGTCTAAATTGTAGACTCATGCTAATTGGAGCCCCACTGAATGTCAAATCAAATTATTCCAAATAATAAATTCTCGGCAGATGTGTGCGGAATTTTTCAAATTGCTGAAATATTGAATGACACGTGGACCATCCTCTTATTAAGAGAAGCTTTTTATGGGGTAACCAAATTTAATGAATTTTTAGAAAATACAGGCATATCAAAGCAAATTTTATCTAATCGACTAAAACATCTTATCCAATTAGAAATATTTGAATTATCTATTTATAAGGAAATCGGCGTTAGAGAGCGCAAAGAGTATTTACTCACGCCAAAAGGTAGAAGCTTAAATGTTGTATTACTTGCAATGCTTGAATCTGGCAGCAACTTTATTGAAGCTGATAAAGATGTGGTTAAAGTTTTCCACAAAAATACAAATGATTTACTTAAATTAAAGCTGGTTGATTCAAATGATCAGGTCGTTAGCTTGGAAAATTTAGAATTAAGATTAATTCATCGTCAGCTAAAAGTTGATTCACAATAAATAAAAAAGCCCTGAATAATCAGGGCTTTTTTTTGTCGCTTATTACTGTGGAATAATATTCACAGCACTTGGACCTTTTTGGCCTTGAGCGATATTAAATGTTACTTGCTGACCTTCATATAAAGTTTTGAAGCCAGAAGAAGCAATTTCTTTAAAATGGGCAAACACATCTGGACCAGATTCTTGTTGAATAAAACCAAAACCTTTAGTTTCGTTAAACCACTTTACTGTACCATTACTTGTATTAGACATAATATATCCTTTGATTTTAATAATTTGAGTCATTTTAAAATGACAAATATAACTTTGAAAAAATAATAACGAATTGAGCTTAAGATCTGAAAAAAACGAAGGATTATGACTAAAACTGCGATACTTAAAGAAGATTTACTACAAGTCTTTTTTCTAGTTAAGTTAAGCATACAGGAAATTAACATTTATTCAAGATATTTATATGCAATATTTATTTTTTTTATATTAAAGAGATATACATCACCTACTTAGCCAAGATAAATATTCTCCATAGCTAAAAATATTTATCTTTTACAGCCTATAAAGCTAAAAAAAAAGACCAATTCATGGCCTCTTTTTAATTTCTATATTTTCGTATTATCAAATAAACCTATAAAAATTAATTCTGGCGATAATTTATATTTTTCATAAATAAACCAACTGCATATTCAACCCAAGAACTAATTTCACTATCCGATATGATGTAATTAGGATGTGTAAGACACTTAAGATGTGCATCACTTCGTAGTAATGCTAAAAATATATTCGCTGCGATATCTGAAGAAGACTCTAATTCAATTTCACCATTTTTGGCTGATTTTTCAAGATAACCCGCAATAATATTAGCAAGGCGCTGTGGGCCAACTTGAAAGAATCTTTCAGATAACTCTGGAAACCTGACTGCTTCTGCAATACATACTCTAAAAAATGAAAGACCAGATGGCGATAATATAAATCGAAGATAAGTTTTCCCCATTTCAGTTAAAGCAGAACGTAGGTTTTCGGCTTTTGTCTCAACTAATATAATTTGCTCTTGCATGTTCGTGCATTGTCGTTCAATCACGGCAGCAAACATCACTTCTTTGTTTTTATAACAGCCATACATGGTTGCTTTTGAAACACCCGCCTCTTTTTGAATCATATCTGTTGTGGTGCCACTAAAACCATGAGTCAGGAAAAATTTTGTTGCTGCATCCAGAATTTTTTGATCTTTTTCATTAGCTTTGGTTGAAACAGACATAGTGACCTTATAACAATTTTAGCGACTTCGTTTGTAGTGTAACTCATCGAAAAGTTCAAAATCGAGAATTGACGGAAATTTAATTAGAGAGTAGAGTACCGATCGGTACAGTACAGTAAATATCTACTCCGTGCAATGAATTGATGTTTAAGATTTAAGGTAAAAGATGAATACAAAGCCACTCATCGGTTTAGCAGGTGCAATATTTGCTGCAATGACTGTTGAATTTAATAACCGAATTACCAGCATTACCTTAGTCGACATACGTGGAGCTATGGGAATTAGTGTTGACTCCGGTTATTGGGTCAATAGTATTTATGCCAGTGCCATGATTATTGGAATGATACTTTCCACTAGTTGGGCGGTCATTTTTTCTATGCGAAGAGTTCTTCTTTTTGCCATAGGGCTTTGCCTCTTCTCTAGTGTTTTAATTCCTTTTAGTCCAAATATCGAAATATTTTATTTATTACGCGCCCTACAAGGTCTAGCTAATGGTTTAACCATTCCTTTGCTCATGGCATGTGCGCTTAGATTTTTGGGGCCAGATATTCGACTATGGGGTCTAGCCTGCTATGCATTAACCGCGACTTTCTTTCCCAACTTAAGTGCTGCGCTTTCTGCCTTTTATTTAGATGTGATTGGCTGGAAGATGATTTTCTTTCAAACCATCCCGTTTTGTGCCTTAAGTGCAGCGTTGGTTTATTTTGGTATTCCTCAAGATCCTTTAAATTATTCAAGAATAAAAACTTACGATTGGACAGGCGCTATTTTAGCCATTATAAGCTTGGCAAGCCTGAGCACTATGTTATTGCATGGCAATCATCTAGATTGGTTCCACTCTAAATTAATTTGTGTATTGGCTTTAACAAGTGCTATCACCTTACCATTATTTTTGATACATGAATGGCGTTCTCCATCCCCATTAATTAAACCGCAAATGCTCGAAATACGAAATTTTGCTTATGCCATTTTTGCGCTGTTTTGTTTTGTGATTATTGGGATGTCGACAAGTACATTACCACTCAATTACCTGAGTGCTGTACACGGCTATAAACCCACCCAAACCATGTGGATTGGTTTACAAATCGCGGCATTGCAATTTATCTATATTCCCATTGTCGTTAAGCTTTTAAATCAAGCTTGGGTTGATAGTCGATATGTGCATGGCTTTGGTTTGCTTCTAGTAATCGCAGGCTGTTTAGGTGCAAGTCAGCTCGACACCACATGGAATCAAGATCAATTTTATTTTTGGCACGCGATTTCATGTTTAGGGCAAACCTGCGTAGTGCTCTCGTTACTCATGATGGGGACAAACAGCGTACATCCAACCATGGCGATTTACGCTTCACCGATGATTAATACCCCACGTGCCATTAGTGGTGTACTTGGTGTTTGTATTTTGGATTGGATAAACCGAGTACGCGGTGAATATCATTCAACACGACTGATTGAAAATACAGCCCAACATGTTTTCCAAAATATTCAAGGCCCTGTTATTAACCCTCTGACCCCACCTGTACTGACAGAAAATGGCGCAGAACGTGTTTCAGGTGGTTTATCAGCCCTAAATTCTGCGATTCAAGCGCAGCAATCTGTTTTAGTCATTAGCGATCAATATCTGATTTTAGCGGGATTGGCTGCGTTTTTATTGATCGTTATGCTGATTTTGCCCGTTAGAACCTATCCGCCACGTATTGCTCTCATTAAGTTAATGAATAGTCATAACTCAGGAAAATCTTTATGAGTACTCTCGAAGCCCAAGATACCACCAACATCGAACCACCCAAGTTAACAAAGGTGCAATATCTTAAAAAGCATTGGGTTATGGTTATCGCATTTATTATTGTTTTAGCATCCATTTTATGGGTTTTAAAACTTATATTTTTACCTTCTTCAATTGTTGAAACAGACGATGCACGAGTGGATGTAGAGTACTCAACCATTGCCCCTAAAGTGTCTGGCAATATTGAAGAAATTTATATTAAAGATCATCAGACTGTAAAAAAAGGACAACTTTTAGCAAGGATTGACGCACGTGATTATCAGGCTGCTTTGGCTGAAGCTGAATCTAATTATGCAAAAGCACAAGCAGACTTAAGCGAAGCAATGCTGGCAGTTGATAGACAACCGACTGTTATTCGTGAAACAGAAGCCCAGCTTAGAAAAGTAGAAGCTGGAATTAAACTTACTAAAGACAACACGGCGCGTTATGAGCAATTACAGGCGCTCGGTGCCGAGTCGAGATTAATTACACAGCAGTCAAAAACCACATTGACTGAACAATATGCCGACTTAGACAGCAGCAAAGAAAAAGTAATCGATGCGCAATATCAATTAAACCAATACAAGATTCAGGTACAAGCCAAACAAGCTGCCCTTAAACAGGCACAGGCTGCCCTTGATAAAGCAAAACTGAATTTGAGCTATACAGAAGTTCGAGCACCTATTGATGGCATGATTGGTCAGAAGTCTGCCAACGTCGGTAACTTTGTTGGCGCTGGTAACCCATTAATGGTTATCGTACCTTTAAATCAAGTCTACGTAGAAGCAAACTTTCGAGAAATTGAGTTAAAACAAATCAAAATCGGACAACCTGTTAATGTCTATGTCGATGCTTATAACGTTGAATTAAAAGGTGTGGTAGATAGCTTTTCACCATCTACGGGCGCATTTTTCTCACCAATTTCTGCAACCAATGCGACTGGGAACTTTACCAAAATTGTTCAGCGCCTTCCGTTACGCATCAGACTTGTTGAGAACCAACCGGATATTAAATTATTGCGTCCTGGTTTATCTGTTTTAGTTTCTGTGGATACGAACAAGAAATAGACTTAAGCCAACTCTTCAATAGTAAAATTGACTTATTTCTTAGGATATGAACTCGTTCGGCAATGTATTCACACCGAATTTTGCTGATCGAATACATTTCGAGCGCTTTCAACCATTGGAAGCTTATCAATTGTCCATGCATGCAGTTGTCGCAAGGGCTGCTGCAATGTATTACCCAGAGGCGTGATTTCATATTGAACAGCAAGTGGAGATGAAATCACTTGACGGGAGATAAGTCCATTACGCTCCAAACGGCGAAGACACTGGGTTAGAGCCTTTTGTGTAACACCTTCCAGCCGACGCTTAATCGCATTAAAACGATGTGGACCGTCATCTAAAACGGCTAATACCATCATCGACCACTTATCTGCAATCTGATCAAATAAAACTCTGCTTGGGCAATTTGATGAAAAGCACTGCGGTTCAATAACTAACATCGAATTTTCCATGAATGCCTCCGATCAACCACATACCAATATGGTACTAGGTGTAAATTTTATACCAATCTCAAAGCTTGAACAATAAGGTTTCAGCCTTCCTATATAGCTAGCTTGATTGAAGATTCCATCATAACTGCACAACGAGTAATTGCCACGAAATGCATGCAGAGATGGTTTACACGAGGATACCTAGGCTACTTAAAGTACCTAATTGACACTAGGTTTATAATATATACCATTAAGCATCACACCTTTTTAAGAGTTTAATTTGATGTCTGTTCTCAATAATTTCTTCCATCCACTTAAGCTTGCTTCAGGCATCACCCTTCGCAACCGTATAGTGATGTCACCTATGACAACTTGGTCCGGTACTGATGATTTTCAAATCTCGGACGAAGAGGAAGCCTATTATCGGCTCCGTGTTAAAGGTGTAGGCTTGGTCATTAGCGGCTGTGCCCAAGTTACCCCCAATGGTATCGGGTTTACACATGAGTTTTCTGCTGCTGATGATAGTTATATTCCAAGCCTTAAACGACTCGCGGATGCTGCAAAAAGTGGTGGCGCACCAGCCATTCTTCAGCTATTTCATGCGGGCAACAAGGCTTTGCCTCAATTGATTCCCAATGCAGACGTAGTGAGCTCTAGCGCAATTATGACGAAAGCTACTCCCTTCATGGCACCACAGACACCTCGGGCACTAGCAGGCGATGAAGTCTTGGAAATAATCAAGGCATTCGGCGAGGCAGCACGACGCGGTATCGAAGCTGGCTTCGACGGGATAGAAGTACATGGCGCACACGGTTTTCTTTTGCAAAACTTCTTGTCGCCAGCTACTAATACGCGCAGTGATGAATGGGGCGGCTCATTGGAAAACCGCATGCGGTTTCCATTAGCAGTCATTGCAGAGGTCAAGCGTGTCGTAGCCCAGCATGCTGACCGTCCATTTGCCATCGGTGTTCGCCTTTCTCCCGAAGAGACAGGAGATGAAGAATACCGCATTAATCAAACTCTTACTTTTATTGATCAGTTGTTGGACCTTGGGATTGATTATATCCACGTCTCTTTGGCTAACCTGTTGACTGACCGCCCTATCGACGATCCAACTGGACCATCCATCATCAACCGCATTCTTGATCGAGTGGACAATCGCGTGCCTGTCTTAGCCGCTGGTGGTATCCTGACACCAGATCAAGCCAAGCAAGCACTAGATACTGGACTGTCTATGGTTGCGATTGGACGCGGATTGATTATCAATCCAGACTGGGTTGATAGCCTTAGAGAAGGACAAGAAATAGTTGTCGAACTTGATCCAACTAAAGTAAATGCTCTCAATATCCCAGAGAAGCTATGGACCATCATTCAAAGCATGCCCGGCTGGATTCCTTTGAAGCAATAAGGGACTAGTAAAATTAAGGCCGCATATTTGCTTGACTACCGCCCCGAATTTATAATTCTTATCATTTATAATAGCTCGATAGATATTTCTCTATCGAGCTATATTTATGCGTTTATTAAAGGTAATTCGTAATATCGAAGTTAATTTTGAAACACTAATTAATTGATATTTCGTAATGAAAATTATGAGCCAAACCAAATGACTCACGATATTCAACTGCTACACCTTCAAGATTTTTTGCAATACGGCATACCTTCACTAAAGGGTCTTCAAGATTATTATTTAAAAAACTATCTTTGATATTTTTCTCAAAGGTTAACCGCTCTGTTGCAGAAGAAATAAATTGACCACAGTGCTGATAATAAAAAGGATAAAGTAAATTACCAAACTCAGCGATTGGTATTTCTTCCAGATTTCTAAATAAGCGTTCAGGTAGCCAAATTTTTTCACTTAAAACAACGATTTCTTCGTTTTTTCGAACGCGCTCGATATAAAGCAACTTTTCGGTAAGCCCTAGCCCAAGCTCTGCATTTACCTCTGTTATTGCATCACACACTTCAACTTTTTTGATTTGTCCTTGTGGCTGAATGAACTCGCCTTTTTTATTACGTAATCTAAAAAAACGGATAAGTGAATTTTCAAAATTAGGTTGCTTAAGAAAGGTTCCTTTTCCTTGCTGTTTCACTAATAGGCCGTCTTCGACTAGCCCTTCTACGGCTTTTCTTACGGTTCCCACCGATACGCTATACATTTGCGCAAGTTCTTGTTCACTTGGAATAGGTTCTTCCACTGTCCATTTTGACTGGATCAGTAGTTTTTGAAGCTCCCAACGTACCTTTTCATATCTTGGCAATTTAAAATTTTTAAATGCAGTCTCATCAAGCATTTGCGTTAAACATTATGAAATCGATTTGACAATACTAGCATAGTTCTGTGTAATACAAAAAACCAAACATATAGATGTTTAGATGTTTATATATTTATCAAGGAAGATAATATGACTGCATTGATGCTAATGGCTTTAGCTATATCGATAGGCTTAGGTTATAAAACAAAAATTAATATTGGATTTTTTACGATAGCGTTTGCCTACCTGATTGGCTGCTTTGGCATGGGACTTAAGCCTTCCGAAGTTATTGAATTATGGCCTGTCAAAATTTTCTTTATTATTTTATCCGTCACTTTGTTTTATAACTTTGCCCTAGCAAATGGCGCTTTAGAGAAGCTTGCCAGCCATCTTTTATATAAATGCCGTAAGTTTCCACAATTTTTACCTTTAGCGATTTTTTTCGCCGCGACCATTATTGCAGGCCTAGGTGCTGGTTTTTATACAGTTCTTGCTTTTATGGCGCCGATTACACTGCTGCTGTGTAAAAAAACCAATATGAATATGGTTATTGGTGGGATGGCTGCAAATTATGGCGCTTTAGCTGGCGCAAATTTTATGACATCACAAAGTGGCATTATTTTCCGAAGCTTAATGGAAAATACAGGCATTAGCTCACAAACAGCTTTTTCATATAGTGGTGGAATTTTTGTCTTAACTTTATTAATTCCAATTGCGGTATTGGGAATTTACACCCTCTGGAATAGAAAAAGTAATTCTATTGTTATTGAAGATCAAAAGCCTGAACCATTCGACAAAAAACAGAAACAATCTATCTTCCTTATTATTTTAATGATGTCGATTGTTTTAGTTTTTCCAATTTTGCACCTTGTTTTTCCAGATGCAAAAACCATCAGCTTTTTAAACTCCAAAATTGATATTGCCTTCCTTGCTATTACCTTTTCGCTCATAAGTTTACTCATGAAACTTGCCGATGAGAAAAAGGTGATTGCACTTGTGCCTTGGGGAACACTGATCATGATTTGCGGTGTCGGTATGCTCATCGCATTAGGTGTGAAACTTGGCATTATTACGACACTTTCTGAATGGTTAGCAAACAATGTGCCTGTCTGGATCATTCCAGTACTGTTATGTCTCATCAGTGCCATTATGTCTGTATTTTCAAGCACTCTAGGCGTTGTTGCTCCCACCTTATTCCCAATTGTTCCTGCACTTGCAGTTACATCTGGCCTAAATCCGCTTGTGCTCTTCATTTGTATTGTTGTTGGCGCTCAATCGACAGCTATTTCTCCTTTCTCGTCTGGCGGTAGCCTCATTATGGCTTCTGCACCAGCAGATATGGATAAAACTAAATTCTTTAATCAACTGTTATTTAAAGCAATTCCTGTAGGAGTCATTGCCGCTTTAATCGCTATTTTCGCTTTAAAATTTGTAATGTGAGATGAAAATGAACTGTATAGATACACATGCACATGTTTTTTCGACACAGGATCACAGTATTGAAACAGCACGTTATGCTCCTGATTATGATGCAACTGTGCAAAGTTTTATCTCTCATCTCGATCGACACAATTTCAGGCATGGCATTTTGGTTCAACCCAGCTTTTTAGGGACAAATAACCAAGCGATGTTACAAGCGATTCAGCAGTACCCTGACCGTTTAAAAGGGATTGCCGTTGTTCAACATACAACGGCTTTTGATGAGCTATTTCAACTCAAAGAACAAGGTATTGTTGGTGTTCGTTTAAATCTATTCGGTCTAAATCTTCCTGCATTAAATACCTTTGAATGGCAAAGTTTTTTAGGAAATCTAGAACGTCTAAATTGGCAAGTTGAATTACACGCGCCAACAAAATATCTAGTTCAGCTTTTGCCTCAATTAAGTGAATACAACTTCAATGTTGTGATTGATCATTTTGGTCGGGTTGACCCAGTTAAAGGGATTGATGATCCGGATTATCAGGAGTTTTTAAGCTTAGTTAACGTAAAGCAGCACTGGATTAAAGTGTCCGGCTTCTACCGTTTAGGCGCTAGTCCCAACAATATAAATATAGCCCAGCAGGCCTATAACATTTTTAAAGAAAAAGGTTTTTTACACAAACTCGTTTGGGGAAGTGATTGGCCGCATACCCAACATGAATCTTTAATCACTTATGAAGATGCAATTAAAGCTTTTAAACAGATTGTATTTGATAAACACGAACGATGTTTAATTTTAAACCAGAACCCTAACAAGCTTTTTGGTTTCTCACGTACATAAGGAGTATGTATGAAAAATGATATATCTATCTCGGAAGTAGAAAAGTCAACGATCCGTAAACTTTCTTTTCGTATTCTTCCCTTCCTGATTCTTTGTTATTTCATCGCCTATATTGATAGAGTAAATATTGGTTTCGCGGCATTAACCATGAATCAAGAAATTGGTTTAACTGCTACCGCCTTTGGTTTTGGGGCTACCTTATTCTTTATTGCATACGTCATATTTGAAATACCAAGTAATATGGCAATGGAAAAGTTGGGTGCACGTATCTGGATTGCCAGAATTATGATTACTTGGGGAATTGTTGGTTGCTGTACAGCTTTCATTACTGGCCCCACTTCATATGCAATCTCACGTTTTTTACTCGGTGCAGCAGAAGCTGGATTTTTCCCGGGCGTGTTACTCTATTTAACGCTATGGTTCCCTAAAAGATATATGGCTAGAATTGTTGCCATATTTATGGTTGCCATTCCTTTATCTAACTTTATCGGTTCACCTCTGTCGGCTTTATTATTGAACCTGCATGGTTTGCTTGGATTAAGTGGATGGCAAGTCCTTTTAATTTTTGAAGCATTACCTGCAATTCTCCTTGGTCTGTTATGTCTTGTATGGCTACCTAATACTGCAAACAATGTGAAATGGTTAAATAAAGAAGAAAAAGAATGGCTATCAAGCACTTTAACTTTTGAAAAAAACCAACTCTTAAATTCTGAAAAACAAGACAGTACAGAACAGAAAAAAAGTAAATTCAAGCTTCTTATTACCAATAAATATTTATGGTTCTTCGCGATTATCTATGCGGGAAGCTCAGCAACCAGCAACATTTTATCGTTATGGATGCCTCAAATATTAAAATCTTTTCATCTGACTGCTATGCAAACGGGTCTTTTAAATATGATTCCATTTGGTTTAGCTGCTGTTTTCATGATTATTTGGGGAATACATGCTGATAAAACTGGCAATAAGAGCCTAAATACAGCTATTCCATTGTTTGTAACGAGTTTTGGTCTGCTTCTCACTATTTTTACCTCATCTTTAACGCTGAGCTTAGTTCTATTCTCTCTAATTTTGATGGGTAATTATGCGATTAAAGGTCCTTTTTGGGCACTGGTTTCTGAACGGTTACCACCAACATTAGTTGCTGTTGGTATCGCAGCGGTGAATACCATCGCACATATTGGTACTGGACTCATGAACTCGATTATGGGCATTGTGAAAGATTATTCTGGCAGCTTTCCTGTTTCTCTTTTACCGTTATGTATTCTTACATTTACGGGTGCCATGATTGCGTTGTATTTGGGAAGAAAACCAACTTTACCAAAAGTGCAAAAGGTTCAGAATGTTATTTAAAGTTTAGAAAAGAATTCATTTATTGAACTGAACTATATAAAAGCATTTTTTGATATATCTAGAGATATGAAAAAAGAGACCCTAAAGTCTCTTTTTTTTAATTAATCTAAATTCATGGCAACCGCTCTGGTTGCTTTACGCTTTCGCGTAACAAACAACCCACAAACGACCACCACTAAAGTTACGCCCAAAGATAAAGTGGTTTCATAACTATAGGCTGGTGATAAGAACATATAACCTAAAACGGTCATAATGACTACAATCACAAACCAAGTTAACCATGGGAACAACCACATTTTAAAAGATACAGCTGTACCCTCTTTTTCCCATTTATGTCTTAAACGTAATTGTGAAAATGCAATCACCAAATACACCAGTAACGCAATTGAGCCTGTGGTTGAGAGCAAGAACCCAAAGACTTGACCTGGAAACATATAGTTTACAGCGCAGCACACTACACCAATCAACGTAGATAAAAACACAGCCGAAGTCGGTACACCTGCTCCATTAATTTTTGTCACAACTCTCGGTGCTTCCTGACGTGTACCTAAAGCAAATAGCATGCGAGATGAGGTGTAAACTGCGGCATTCATACAGCTTGCAACCGCAATGAAAACGACGGCATCCATAATTAGTTTAGTCTCAGGAACATTCAGGCTCATTAACACAAACTGGAAGGTGCCAAATTTTTGTAAGTCTGGCGAACGCCAATCGACCAAAGCAACTGCAAGAAAAATAGAAACAACAAAGAATAAAATAATTCGGTATAGCACTAAATTGGTTGCACGTTTAATTTTTTCTTCGGGATTTTTGGATTCTGCCGCAGCAATTGAAAGAATTTCGATTCCAAAAAATGAAAATGCCGAGATTAAAATTGCTGATAAAACCCCGCCCATACCATGTGGCATAAAACCACCATTTGAAAATAGGTTACCAACACCACTAACATTTTTTGCTAAAGGCCACATCCCAAATACAGCCATTGCCCCAATGACAATGAACACTACAATCGCAACAACTTTAATAAGTGCAAACCAAAACTCAAACTCTCCAAAACTTTTGGTACTAAAAAAATTGGCTAAGCTGAGTAAAATAATAAAGGCGAACGCATAAACTGCACTGGAAATTTGCGGGAACCAAGCATGCAAAATTTCAGCTCCAGCAATCGCTTCAATTGGAATAACCAGTACCCAAAACCACCAATATAACCATCCGATGGTAAACCCAGCCCAAGGGCCGATTGCTTTACGTGCATATGTAGAAAACGAACCTGTGTCTGGTTGCGCTACGGCCATTTCACCCAGCATGCGCATAACTAGAAAAACTAAAATACTTGTAATTATATAAGCGAGTACGGCGGCAGGTCCTGCTTTTGCAATTGCCGCAGAAGAGCCGACAAATAAACCCGCACCAATAACGCCACCAATACTGATCATGGTGACATGTCGATTAGAAAGTCCTTCACCTAATTTTGTTGTTTTATCATTGTTCATATTCGATTCCTTCAAATTGACAAACTGATTTTAAAACCGTCTTAAAATGTACTTCTCCAACTTGTACGAAACAAAAAAGGGAAAATCAGAGTTTTCCCTTTTTATTGACTAATTTAATGTAGGCATAGCAAATTGTTTGGATTCACGGACTTGCGTTGAAGGCCAACGTTGGGTAATGGTTTTACGGCGTGTATAAAAACGCACACCATCTGGACCATAGGCATATAGATCACCAAACAATGAACGCTTCCAACCACCAAAGCTATGGTATGCAACCGGTACAGGTAATGGCACATTGACCCCGACCATGCCAACTTGAATATTGCTAGTAAAATAGCGTGCAGCTTCGCCATCACGAGTGTAAATACACGTTCCATTACCATATTCATGGTCATTAATCAGTTGCATTGCATCTTGCATGGTTTGGACACGAATGACCTGTAAAACAGGACCAAATATTTCTTGCTGGTAACTTGTCATGTCTGGTGAAACTTGGTCAATTAAAGTTGGCCCAACAAAAAAACCGTTTTCATAACCTGTCGGTTTTGCATCACGACCATCCACAACAATTTTAGCACCTTGTTGCTCGGCACTTTGAATAAAAGCTTGTACTTTATCTTTATGTGCTTGCGTAATGAGCGGTCCGAAGTCATTACGCTCATCTGCATAGTGACCAAACTTCAATTGCTTCATTTCTTGTTTTAATTTTTCAATGACAACATCAGCAACTTCATCACCAATTGCAACAGCAACGGACAGTGCCATACAACGTTCGCCAGATGAACCAAATGCCGCGCCTAACAAAGAAGTTACGACGTTATCAATATCGGCATCAGGCATAATAATCGCATGATTCTTTGCTCCGCCTAATGCTTGACAACGCTTACCACTCGCGGTTGCTGTACGGTAAATGTACTCTGCAATTGGGGTTGATCCGACAAAACTAACCGCTTGAATTTTTGGATGATGCAATAACGCATCAACAGCCTCTTTATCGCCATTTACAACATTGAAAACACCATCAGGCAATCCAGCTTGTTTTAATAGCTCCGCTAAAAATAGAGCGGCAGAAGGCGCTTTTTCTGAAGGCTTTAAAATAAAACAGTTACCGCAAACAATCGCCATTGGGAACATCCACAACGGAACCATTGCTGGAAAGTTAAAAGGCGTAATCCCAGCAACCACACCTAGTGGTTGAAATTCACTCCATGAATCAATATCTGGCCCAACATTTTTCGAATATTCACCTTTTAAAAACTCAGGCGCGCCACATGCATATTCGACATTTTCGATGCCACGTTGTAATTCACCTTTTGCATCGTGACAAATTTTCCCGTGTTCTTCACCAATCAGCTGGCAAAGCTTGTCAGCATTTTCTTCAAGTAAATGCTTAAATTTAAACATAACACGTGCGCGTTTAATCACTGGTGTATCACGCCATGCTGGAAAAGCCTGCTCTGCAATTTGAACCACTTGGTTGACTAGCTCTGCATCTGCAAGCGCAACTTCTTTGGTGATTTCACCAGTCGCTGGATTATAAACCGGCTGTTTCTTGGTAGTTTTGGTTACGAGTCCACCATCAATAAAATGCCCTACTACTTTAACGGTTTGCTGACTTGAATCTGTGTCTGTGTTGGCAATCGCGTTGCTGTCAAAATTCTCTAAAGTGTTCATCTTTATTCCTTGTGTCTATTCATCTTTTCCAATTAAGTTTTAAGTCGATCAATATTATTTGACTTGATAAATTGCCTCACCCACGGCATTCATGAGTCGTTGTAACTCTGCCTCTGTGCTATTAAACATTGGACCAAACTGAAGCGTATCTCCGCCAAAACGGACATAGAAACCTGCTTTCCAAAGTTGCATACCAATTTCAAAACCACGGATCGTCGCATCGCCATCACGTGGCGCTAATTGCACAGCACCAATAAGCCCACAGTTGCGTATATCCAGAATGTTTGGAGTACCTTTTAACTCATGTAAAAGTTTTTCAAAGCTTGGAGCTAGAGCAGCCGATTGATGGATTAAATTTTTCTTTTCTAAAACGTCGAGGGTTGCTAAAGCAGCCGCACAAGCCACCGGATGCGCCGAATAGGTATAACCATGGGTAAACTCAACCGCATGTTCAGGTAAATCTTGCTGCATAAAGGCATCATAAATTTCATGGCTTGCCACCACACCACCAAGTGGAATAGCACCGTTGGTAATTTGTTTGGCAAAATTTAAAATATCTGGCGTGACATCAAAATATTCTGAAGCCGTCCATTTACCCATTCGCCCAAAACCAGTAATGACTTCATCAAAAATCAGCAAGATATCATATTGATCACAAATTTCTCTTAAGCGTTTTAAATAACCAGTCGGCGGCACAATACAACCTGCCGAACCAGAAACGGGTTCTACAATGACTGCGGCAATATTCGATGCATCATGTAGCTCAATTAACTTGAGCATTTCATTGGCAAGATCTACTCCACCAGTTTCAGCACAGCCTTTGGTAAAACTTAAATCTGGCTGTAAGGTATGCGGTAAATGGTCTACATCCATGAGCTGACCGAACATTTTACGATTACCGCCGATACCACCAAGACTTGTCCCGGCAACGTTTACACCATGATATCCACGTGCACGTCCAATCAACTTGGTTTTGCTTGGTTTACCCTTAATTCGCCAATAGGCACGAGCCATTTTAATTGCGGTGTCGGCTGACTCTGAACCTGAGTCAGTAAAAAACACATGCTGCAATTTTTCAGGCATATGTTGAATAATTCGTTCAGCCAATTGAAACGACAATGGATGGCCGAACTGAAATGCCGGTGAGTAATCCAGCTTTGCCAACTGAGTACTTACGGCTTGCTGAATTTCTGGAAGCGTATGTCCTGCACCACAGGTCCAAAGGCCCGACAAAGAGTCGTAGACTTCGCGGCCTGAGCTATCAATTAAATAAGATCCTTTAGCGCCAACAATCATTCGTGGATCTTTATGAAAATTACGATTTGCAGAAAATGGCATCCAATGCGCTTGATAATTTAAGCTCATCTGAGCATTTGATTGAACGGTTTGGGATGCAGAATCACCATCAGTTAATTTGTCGATATCAAACATAATCACTCTTCTTGTTTTGAGGTTATTTTTTGAGTGTACATAGCGATATAGTTTTGATAAATTCAAATTATCTTGAGTTTAGATTTAAAAAAACAAAACTAAATGAAACCCAAAAAATTAAATCAAGTCACTGATTTTGATATTAAATTACTTAAAATATTTAAAACAGTTTGTGACTGCCATAGCTTTACGTCTGCCGAAAGTATTCTTGGCATTAGCCGTTCTGCAATTAGTTTGCATATGAGTGATTTAGAAAATCGTTTGGGCATTCGACTATGCCAGCGTGGACGCGCAGGGTTTGCATTGACTGATGAAGGGCGGGAAATTTTAGAATATATAGAAGTGCTCACCGCATCTATCGAAGATTTTCGTTCTAAAGTTAATCAAATGCATAACCGTTTAAAGGGTGAATTTAATATAGGTATTATTAACAACCTTGTGACCATGCCAAGTGGCTACATTACCAATACGCTAGCACAACTTGCCGAAGAACATTCTGAAGTGATTATTAACATTAGTATGAGCACACTTTCAGATATTGAATGCCGTGTGCTAGATAACCGTTTGCATGCGGGAGCAATTCCCCTTGTTACCCCTTTGTCTGGTCTAGATTATTTTGATTTATATAGTGAAAGCTCATTTTTGTATTGCGGTAAAAACCATCCACTGTTCAACCAATGTAGCAACCTCAATTTAGATGAGTTAAAAACCTGGCAAGCCGTACTCCCTAATTATGCCATCACTCCAGAAGCAGCAAAGTTGCACCAGCTTTTAGACTGTAAAGCGACTGCAAGTGACCGTGAAGGAATCGCATTCCTAATTTTAACCGGAAAATTTTTGGGTTTTTTACCCGATCACTACGCAAAAAAATGGGTTGAAGATGGTTTTATGCAGCCAATTTCAAAGGAAAAAATGCATTACAGTACCCCAATTTGCTTAATTACTCACAAAGGCAAAAACCACAATATTATTTTAAAAACTTTTATGGATATGCTTGAGAAGCGAGTCCTTGGGAATTAAGAAATTATTTAACAGGTCATGTCTTCAGATAAAAAAATACTTTAATTCTTTTTAATTTCAGTATCACTAAGTTCAATTTTAAACGGTTGCGTTAGATACATGCGGTCTATATTTGTATTGGTTATTGGCTTGAAATGGGCTTCCTTTACAGCCTTAAGTATTTTCTCATCTAAATGTTTAAATCCACTGCTTTTTTTTAAATACTCCTCATGCCGTCCATCTTTATAAAGCTCAATTAAAACTTCAGCATACGCATATTTCGGTTCAGGATTTAAATCATTTTTATCTTCAGCAAAAACAATGGTATTTGAGAAGGAAAAAATCAAAAATAATAAAATAGCTTTCATAATATGTGATTTTCTTTATTCGTCAAAGTTACACCTTATAAGCTTAACATCATTTATAACCAGTAATAAGATAGACTTATAAGATCTACTATTTAAACATAACTCTCATTTCTCTAATGCATATTTAAGATTATCTGATGTTTCCAAATTGCTTTGTAGAATAAATTTCACCCAATAAAAAAGAGCACCTAAGTGCTCTCTTGAACTTATTGATTTTTGGATAAGGCAAAATTTATTGCCCTGTCATATGCATGTTCTTGTAGCTCAGTATATACATAGAAATCCTGTTCTGCCTTGGTAACAGGATTAATGAGTTTCATTGGTTCATAACTATGAGTATTTAAATCATTGGGATCAACATCAAAAGCTTCTAATTGCTGCTCTCTCCACTCGCCACTTAGAACACCACCCACACAAAGCCATTTTGTTGAATTGTCTGACATATATAATCCTTATTATTGGAGGTGCTTTTATACCATATCACGACCACCTTTAAGTCAGTTTAATTTTTCATTCCTCAAAAGACACAGCCCCGTGTTTAGGAGCTTTTTTGTAGCTAAGTTTTTTAGTTCATCTTGGCGACTAAATTTAATGTGCTTTAAATTCAATACATTTTTAAAGCTTTTCCAAAGCTGACAGTACCATTGGAGCACTCATCATGCTTTTAGCAGAATGCACATTAAACTATCTTTTTAAATATTTACCCAATTTGCATGAAAATCTAAAGGCACTCGTACAGGTAAATCAATAATAGCTTGGGGTTCTTGCCCATGACTCACCTTCATCCCCAACAGAAATTGAATAAGCAAAGCGATAGGGTTTCCAGACTAAAAGTTCATCTAGGCGAGGAAATTCGTGAAATTGAATTATCGAATTATGTTCATTCAAAAATATTCATTTCTATTTAGTTTAAATAGCTAGATAAATACATTATTTCAATTGCTTAGATTGCGCATGCGTTTTATATCTCTGAGCGGAGGTTCCCCAAACATTCGGGCATATTCCCTATTAAACTGACTAACACTCTCATAGCCAACGCGTATAGCAGCACTACCAGCATCCATATCTTCATAAAGCATCCAATGCCGTGCATCTTGCAAACGCAAATTTTTTAAATATTGCAAGGGGCTTAATCCAGTAAGAGTACGGAAATGCTGTCTAAAAGTAGATGAACTCATATGCGCTTTGGCTGCTAATTCATCTATTAAAATAGTATTTGTGTAGTTTAACTTCATCCAAGCAATTACTTGAGAAATTTGCTGACTTGGAGAGCCTACAGCAGCAAGATGCTGGAGCATTGGACCATGCTCACCGTCCAGTAACCGAATGATAATTTCTCGCTGAATTAAGGGTGCAATAAATGGAATTTTGTTAGGTTCATTTAAAAGTTTAATTAAACGCATTAAGGCATCAAGTAACCCATCATCTAATGCTATAACAGACATCGCTCTTGAAGGTCCACCTTTGTAAATTCTGGAAGCATTCATTTCAGTAGCAATTTGTACAATTAAATTTGCATCCAGATCTAAGCGTAATCCTAAATAAGGTTCTGTTATTGTGGCCTGTGTTACATAAGAGACAACTGGTAAATCAATCGTATTAATAAGTGCTTGTCCAGAACCATAATCAAAGACATCTTCTCCCAGTGTTACGCGCTTTCTGCCTTGTAGTGTGACACCTAAACCCAAGCCAAATACACATGGCATCGGATCAGTAACTGTACTGCGACGATAAATAGATAATACTGGAATTTCTGTAGGATAGTCCCCATCGTTTTGAGCAATATCTTCAACTAAAGAAAGGAGGAAATTATCTACACTAGACCGATTCATTTTAGCCCACTCCTTACAAAATCATGATATCAATATACTGTTTAAGATTAACAGATTAAAATTTTATTAGTTATGCTTTTGCCACTTCTCATCATATTAGGCAAGAATTAAAGCAAATTTGGCAATCTAATTCTTCGTCTCCAGTGCAAACTAATATCCTCAATAGGCAAATAAAACTTAGGGTATATATGATGAAAAAAGTATTAATTATTAATACACATCAATTCTATGAAGGTATTTCTACTGGCACATTAAATAGCTCAATAGTTGAAATTATTAAAGAAACAATGCTCGGTCTAGATTGTGAAATCCAGCTTACCGAGGTTGAAAAAGGCTATGATATCAATGAAGAAGTGAATAAACACTTATGGGCTGACTTAATCATCACTCAGTCTCCCGTGTATTGGTTTGGCTCTCCATGGATCTATAAAAAATATATTGATGAAGTTTTTACTGAAGGTATGAAACAGGGAAGTTTTTTAACTGGTGATGGACGTACTCGACAGGATCCAATCAAGCAATACGGTACAGGCGGAAAGCTTTTCGGTAAAAAGTACATGTTATCCCTAACATGGAATGCTCCTCGAGAAGCATTTAATGATTCTAATCAAAAATTATTTGAAGGTAGATCTGTTGATGATGCATTTATTCACAACACAGCAAACTACAAATTTTGTGGTGTTGAAATATTACCAACATTTTCATTTTTCGATGTCATGAAAAATCCACAGATTAACAATGATATCGAGTCTCTAAAACAACAGCTATCCCAAATTTTTGACTAATTTTGAATAAGGCTCATAACATGAAAAATTACATTTCTAATATCCTGAATACAAGACTAGTAACTGATAAATCCAAATTACACAATCTTGTTAAAAAAGGATTTTTAATTTCAACACTAACATTTGGAACCATGGTTTTTACTGCTCAAGCCACTCTTGCAGCAGAAATAAAAACGAAGATCAGCACAGAAATCAGTCAAAAAAATATGCGACATGTAACTTTCAAAAATGGTCAAATCATAATGGCTGGTAATTTGTATTTACCAGATAACTTCAATGAGAAAAAACAATATCCTACAATTATTGTGACTCATCCTGGCGGTGGTGTAAAAGAACAAACAGCAGGCTTATATGCGCAAAAGCTGGCTAAAAAAGGATTTATCACCTTAGCATTTGATGCCTCTCACCAAGGTGAAAGTGGCGGTGAACCTAGATTTTTAGAGAATCCAACTGAACGTGTAGAAGATATTCGAAGCGGTATTGATTATCTCACGACATTGAAATTCGTTGATAAAAATCGTATTGCTGCACTTGGCATTTGTGCTGGTGGTGGATATAGCATTAATGCAGCAATGACAGAACACCGTATTAAAGCAGTGGGTACTGTGAGTGGTTTTGATATTGGTTTGGGATTCCGTAAAGGCTGGCATGGTGACGGAACTTTATCAGATCAATTAAAATTATTGGATCAAGTTGCTCAGCAACGAACCCGAGAAGCAAATGGTGCTGAACCTGTATATATCAATTATGTGCCTGAAAAACCTGATGCGAATACACCACATGATTTACGAGAAGCGACTGAATATTATAGAACCTCTCGGGGACAACATAAAAATTCCCAGAATAAATTGTTATTTTCAAGTGTAGATAAAATTATTGCATTTGATGCCACAGAGAATATTCAAGAATTACTTAAGCAGCCACTACTATTAATAGCGGGGAGTGATGCTGAATCATTGTGGCACAGTAAACATTTCTATGATTTAGCCAAAACTAAAAAAGAACTATTTCTTGTTGATCATGCAACACATATGACCATGTATGATCAACCCGATCACGTTGGTCAAGCAGTAGACAAATTGGCTTCTTTCTATAATACAAACCTTTAATATCTCAGTTAGTACTCTGATAAGCTTTTAAGCATATTTAGGTTAAAAACTACTTATTTAAGTCTTTACTTAATTCTTATTAAGACTTGAAAGCTGACTTTATTTTTCATAAATTTCACCCATTAAAAAACCCTCCATTAGAGGGTTTGGGTCAAAGCTAATTAAGTAAATTTACAATATTGGTCCACCCCATTTTATGAGCCAAATCTAAAGGAGTCATTGATTGATTATTCACTTCTAACTTATTAGTATTCAACCTTAACAGTTCTCGAACAAATAAATAATTACCTGCTATAACTTCACGATGTAATAATTGATTACCACTTTCATCTTTTTCAGTAATAATTGTAGGGTCTGTATTTATAATATTTATGAACTGATCCAAAATACTCTTACACATGGGATGTTCGTCTAGATTTTCGGGACAATTTTTCTGATCATAAACTAGAAAAATTTCATCAGGATTGCCAAAATCAATCCCCCACGCCTCATCATATTCTTTACGATTTACTGCATCTAAAGTTTTACGATATTCTTGAATCGTAAACCCACCATGAACAGTGCCATTAGATAAAAACATCCAATCAACTATAGACTCAAATTGAAGCCTTACGGTTTCACCAACTTGCACATTATCAATAATATAAGGTTCGTTTAACAAAATTCCTGAGATTGTACTCCCATCAAAATCAACTTGATCAATCCACATATACTCAATCAAAGGTTGATTTGTATCTTCAGGGTTTTCTTGGATAAATGCACACTTCACATAAGCCAGTTCTAGAGCAGGAACAATTCGTCGATATTCCCAATAAAGTTCACGCCAAAAATATTTAAATGTACCTATGGCACTCTCAAAAGCTAGAATCATTTCTGGAGATTCATTCTTATGCAATTTATACATATTATCCATATAACAGTTAATTAATATCAAACTTGCTTATATTAACACTAAGATAAATTTAAATATCTTAAAATTTCTCCACTATGAACACGAATGTTCAAAAAAGAAAAGCCCGCCAAGACCAAATCAAAGCGGGCTTCCTGTGCCGTAATTTCCTAGACGAGTTAAAAATAAAACCTGCCACTTGGGTGGTTTAATTTATTTTAAAAGCTTTTCGAATAATTAACCCAACATATACTTAAGATCGTTAGGCATTTATAAATAACACCCCAGTTTAAAGCTAAAGGTATAAATATTGTTTAAGTATTCATTGAATTAAGCTGTGCTTGCATCAGTAGTACTCATCAGCTCTAATACTAAGCAGGTATAAGGAACCACAAGTCTCTTTGATCATTAGTCATATTTGGTGTGGCATACACTTGGTGACACCCCCATTTGTCTTTAGCCACGCCTGATTTTAAATAGTAAGCACTCCCATAATAAGAATCATCACTTGCTATAATATAGTAACTTAATGGAACAGGTGGAGCTCCATGCTCAATTGGTTTATGATGCAAACCAAATTGGCTTCGTTTCTTTCTATCATCATGCCATTTCGATTCACCATAAATCGTATAATCGCCCTGATCTCTATCAGCCCCTCGAAATAAATAGAATTCGTTACCAGGATCACGTTCATTTTTGAAGTAATAACCATCATCATCTTCAGTTATTTTCCAGATACAAGTTTTGTCATCTATGCACTCTTCAAGCTCATTGGGTTCATAAACAACTGCTATTACATCCCCAGCTGAATCTAAACCAGTTCCTAATTTCAAAAATCCAGAGTATTGACAATTAATAATTAAACATTCACCGTTAAATTTATTAATGATTTCATCAATTGATGTTGAGCGAGATATAATATTGTCAGTCATAATTAATTCCTATTTAGTATATTTTAAAGTGATGATTTCTTTGTTGCTTTTTTTCTTAAGCAATCTAATATATCAAATAAAATTTATGAAAAAAAACTTTTTGTTTTTTTAATATTCTCCTTCAGGCAAAGTTTTTTTGCTTCTTAAAATTATCTCTCACTAATATCTAGCTTGTATTTACATTGCAAAAAAACCCACCATTCGATGAGCTTTTAATATCTTATGTGATCTTCATGTACACTTCATCTACTATAACGCAATCCTAGTATTTACCTTATACAGGGTCAAGTTTTCAATAAAAGATAAAGAAAGGAAGCTTCTAGTTAGTAATTTTAAAGTCGCTTATAAGACTTGATCTTAACTAATACGAAGTAATGAATAAATAATTTATCTAGAAAGATTTCAAGAATTAAGTTGCTGACAATAGAAAATTTATTTTAGAAGCCATTCAAATGAATTCCTCTATTAAAATTTGACTAATCATATCTGTGGTTGGGTTTTGTTTAGAATATAAATGAAGCATAAATCTAATATTTGGTAGCTCTGGTAAATTATAGCTTGAATTAATAACCCCAATATTGTCATTTAAAGCAGATTTATTTAGACAAGATACTCCTAGTCCAGCTTCAACTGCTGCCGTGATACCTTTTACGCCAGTAGCTGTATGGGCGATATAGAATGGAATTTTATTTTGAATAAGGCTCTGTTCTGTAAAATCTTTCAATAAGCAACTAGATGACATAGTTATAATAGGCAAAGGACTATTATCTATTTCTAACTCATGTGATTTAACCCAAAATAGAGGCTCTTCCAATAATTTAATGGGTTGAGTATCTCCTTCTATTACATCTTCAAATTCCATATAAATTGCTAAATCATAATTATTTGAAAAAAGATTATTTTTTATATCCTCACTTTTTACAACTGAAATATGAAGTTTTAAGAAAGGAAATTTTTTTTGGATTCTTTTTAAAATTTTAGTTAAGTCATTAGGCCTAAAATAGTCGGTTATTGCTATTCTGAATTCACCAGCTATATTTATTCCTCTAATTTTATTCAAAGCAAGAGAACATGACATTAGAATATTCTCAGCTTCTATTAAAAGTAACTGACCTTCTGCTGTTAGAGATGTTCCTCTCCTATCTCTAATCATTAATTTTTTTCCTACAAAATCTTCTAACTTTGATAATTGTTCACTTATTGTTGAATTTGTCAGATTTAGTTTTGGCGATGCTGAAGAAATAGTTCCTGAATTAGCTACAACAACAAATGTGGAGAGCAACGTCGTATCAAAATATCTCATGTTCGGAAAAACCGTACTTATTATTCATTAAAATTTGATTTTACCATATACAGCATTAACTTATTATTAGAAAAAATATTGTTGAGATCAAAAAATGCCAGCTATCAAATTATTGTTGTCTGGAGAACGAGCTGATTATGATGTCGTCTCTATCATAGAAAATCTTACGGAAATGACTTGTCGAATTTTAATAAAAGAGAAAAGTAAAACAATGATTATTGTCGAATTTATTCAAAGAGATTTATGGTTTATTGGCTCTAATTCATTGGATAGTTTAGGAAAAAATTCATTCAAAATTGATGTAACTGTCACAGATGAAACTTGTACTAAAGATCAAAAGGCATCTTATATTAAAGAAGGATTTATTTTATTAAACCGTTATGTAAATCAATTACATGAACACTCAAATATCCATGTAATTGATTGTAGAGGCGGAGCTTATGGATATGGGGGTAAAACTCAAGATTATCTGTATTATCACAAATGACCTTTAAGACCATGGTATCAATAGTATGAGCAGTGTCCCCATGATCATTCTTACCTATAAAAAGTGCATAGAAACTTATTTTTAAAGATTATAAAAAGGTCATTTATTATGACCTTTTTCATTTTTCATCCCACTCTCACCAAAAAATACTCAAGCAACCTCTTCCTTTCATCTGGCTTGTGTGGGTCTAAAAGCTGAACCATTGCCCCATCAATCACAAACAAGAACATGTGCGCATCTTGTTTTGAAGCATTTGCGTTAGTCGTTAAAAGTAAATTATAGATTTCATTGATCAACCAGTTTCGATAGTCAATTACGACCTGATAAGCCTTTGGATGTGTTTTCGCAATTTCAAAAATGGCTTTAAACGGCAAATGATAAAGCCCTTCTAAATCGGCATGTAAGAAGTAAATTTTGCGAAGTTTTTCAATAAGCGATAATTCTTTTTGAATATAAATGATTGAAATTACCTTTTCTTTAAGGCCATCTTTTTGAAAAGTCAGGCTCATTTCAATGAGTCGTTCTTTTGAGTGAAAGTAGTTATAAAAAGTCGCTTTAGGGATTTTTACTGACTCAATAATTCGGTCTACCCCAACATTGTGAAAACCATATTTATTAAAAAGATATCTTGCAGAATGAAGCACGCTTAAAGCACGAAATGGGAGATCTGTATGTGGCATAGTTTTACCGTTATAAAATAAATTATTGTTGTATATAAATGAGATATAAAATCCGCTGCCCTTTCTTGGGAGAAAAAAAGGCATAGCAAAGCCGTAAAGACTGTGCTTGGCACATCTCAAGTTTTATTGTTGATTAAGTTTTTGGTCGTGACGCATTAAAGTCCGATAAGCCTATAGCTCATCAAACTGCTTTAAAGTGATTTAAGTTGTGTCGAGATAGATTTTGACAGTGACTGGCAATAATTTATGAATGTACATGAGCCAACTCCTTATTTGGAGTTCTGCCAAAACATTATAATTTATGGTGGCAGAACGGAAGCGGGTTGACGGACTGGTTTCAACTCCAGCACACTTGAAAGTGTCCCACTCCCGTCCTACCGCTACGGGAGGGAACGAGGTGTGCACACAAAACTATTCCTCAGAAGAAATAATCCTGATGTGGTTGAAATAACGGTCCGTCAAAACCGACTGGCGATGTAGGCCAGCCCGCAAATGGTAATCTGCAATATTTAAGGTGTCAATGTGAAATTGGCTAGAAAATATTTAATTAATTATTGTTTTTCATTTAATTACACAATTAAGAAAAACCTTAAATATTGGCTTAATAATTTAAATTCTACTTTTACAACATCAATATAAAGTCCTCTCTATAACTTTTACCAAGCTAGATATATTTTTAAATAAAAAAGATAATGATTAGAATGATATGTACTATAAAAATGGTCAAAATTAAAACAGGCATGTCCATCCCTTTTCTTTAATAGTTTTAATGGGTAATCTATGATTTTCAGAATAACTTATTAAAAATATGAAAAAGGGATTTAGTGTTCATAAGTATGTTGTTTCCAACAATAGAAAAGGTTTTTATCTTTGGGCAATCAAAAATGATAAAAAAGAGCTTTTTGAATCAATTTCTAAAGATTGGGTTGCATTAGAAACTTTCTCAGGGGACCGAGTTCCACTCGAAATAATCAGTCAAGAAATAAGAAACATGGCAACTCTTGCCAATGAACCGAATCTAGGTCTTAAAGTGATCGACAGTGGTGATATTAAACTTTCACCTTTTTATAAGATTATCAGCTTAAGCTTAGGGCCAGCCTTAACTAAAAAAATAGATTTACCTTTTATTTTTATTGTGCGATTAATTGTTCATTATTTCAGCATCTTAACAGAGGTTGTCTCTATTGATTTACAAGAATCTGGCAACAGTATCAATATCAAATTTAAGCCCAACTTACCTGAACTCTTTAGTTACCATCAAATTGAAGGATCTATGCTTGCAGTTACACGACTTATAGCCCATTTGCAAAACTTTTGGCCGGATCAAATCGAATTTCAACATAAGCCAGATGTTGTCCATTTAGATATTTACTTAAAAATGTTTAAAGCATACCCACTATTTTCAAAAGAAAAAAACCAATTAATTTATGATTCGACCAAATATGTCTCGTTAGATTCACCAATAATTATCAATCCTTTCATAAACTCAATCGAGCAACAGTTTCCAGAAATTTCTTATAAAGAAAAAGTAAGTTTGGTGCTTTGTACGACATTAGGTTTTCTATTACCTAATATTAAAGATATAGCCACATCAATGAATATTAGTATCAAAACACTGCAAAGACGATTAAACAATGAAAGTACGACTTTTAATGACATTCTCTTAGAAATACGAAAAAAAAGAGTCATTGAATATCTAGAAACTGAACAGTTTACCTCTCAACAAATAAGTACCTTGTTGGGCTATAAAGCAAAAAGCCAATTCCTAAAAGCATTTCAAATTTGGTTTGGGATGACTCCAAAAGAATATAAGGCGAGAATATTTCATCTCGCCCCATAATATTTATTTCATTAGAAATTTAATTTTTGGTATGCATTACATCCTAGAGCTTCAAACTCTGCTTTCGTGAAGTATTGCGCTTGTGGTAAGTACTCACCCAGTACAGTACTTTCGTCTCCTGGGGTTTTCGTATTTTGAACTGCATTATGGAAATTGCTCGATGGCAACATATTACGGATAACAATTCTCGCATCATTTTTATTGTCTGTACGACCTTGAGCAATCGAGAATCCATCTCCATTTTCAGACCATTTCAAAAAGTCTACACCACACTCTTTGGTTGCATTGCTTGGGCGATCACTACTAAGTCCCGTAACAATTGTATATTTCCCATCTGGATTAATTGTAATATTTTCATCAAATAAACAATCAGTTACTTTCTGAGAGTAATATTCATTCTGACACATTGACCAGTAACGGAGTTGTGCATTTTTACTATCAAAGCGATCCTCGCCATTAAATGTTTTTGGTACTTGTGGAATTTTGCCACGAATAACAACAATTGGTTTAATACTACGATCTAAGAATGTGCCTATGTACTGATTATCCAAATTTGCATAAAAAGCTACGCTTCGAACAGGGTTAGTATCGCATTTCCCACCAAAATCACATTGGAGTGAAAAGGCGGTGTTATAACTAGAACGCCATATAGGAACATCTTTAGCAGGATTGTTTTTACGAACTTGAGCATATGTTTCTGCTGGAATAAATGGAATACTAAGTATCTTATTATCACTATTCAATGCATTACAGGCTGCTTGTCCAGTTAATACTTGTCCTTGCCGTGTGGTTAACTCAATTTTTGGTAGGCTTACACCACCTAATAAGTTTTTCCCTTTATTTGGTATGTATACTCGATAAAGCAGTACAGCTGCTGCTCCATCTTTAGCGTAATCATACATCGTATTTGCAGCCCGACTTGCAGGGGCTTCGCCAGCCGCAACGGTTAAGGTGTATGACCGATTTGAATTGTTTCTAGCACTACCATCAACAAATGGATTAACGCCATTATTATTAGGAATAATTGTACTATCACTAATAGCATCAGCAGGTGAAGTATCAGCTTTATAACTATTCATAGACATATATCGAGCGTAAGGGAAATCTCCTTTTAGTCGGAGTACAGCACCTTCGGGTAAGCTATATTTAGCGCTCCAATATGCGCTGCCAGTATCAGGAAAAGCAAAGTTAGTGGCCGGATTTTCTTTTACATAGGGCCCTTGCCAAAAACAATCACTTGTTTCAACTGGTGGAGTGATTGTGACGTTTTCTTCACTCGAATTATCTCCGCATGCACTCAACCCAACTGTAATTAAACAAAGACTCGCGATAAAATTAATTGCTTTATACATATGTCCTCCTAACATTTTGTTATTAGCAATACCAATAATGATAGACAAAATATTTTTATAGATAAGTCGCTATGAAGGACATTTTTCTCTAAAGAGGTCGCATTTAGCGACAAAAGAATATTTCTAAACTACTTCTTTGAAATGAAGTGGTAGCCAATACCCTTTTACTGATTTTTCCTCCACCTTAATTGAAAATCTATATCAACTGCTGCAAACCGAATATGCGTTGAATCATGCGCTTGATCGTATTACTTGGCTGAAAACAGCCTCTTGCCAATTGACACCAATCCTTAAAGTTAAATCCACAAAAAAAGATCCTTTAATTTTGAATTAAAGGATCTTTTTTTGAAGTCGTTTTAGTTTTAGGTAGTAGTTGATATCTGCGCGATCTCTTTCTTTTCTAGACGATTTAGCAATGTGCCAAAAATTGCTGCAACAATGTACATAAATAATGAATAAACTGCTGCTGGCATAGCGGCCATATTGCTTGCCATTACTGTAAATGCAATGGTCATGGCTAAGGTACTGTTATGAATCCCAATTTCAAATGCACAAGCTTTTGCCTGAAAGCTATTTACACCGAATAATCGTGGAACAAAATAGCCAACCATTAAACTACATACGCAGAATAGCAAAGTTGCCAATCCAATTTGCCCAATATACGTCATCAGATTTTGGTAATCTCGCGCAATGGCCAATATGATGATGGATACGAGAAAAACGATAGCAAAAATACGGACTGGTTTATTGAGCTTTTCAGCCATATGCGGTGAAAAATGACGGACTAACATCCCAATACCCACAGGTACTAAAATAATGAGGAAAACTTGTATGATTTTAGAGAATTGCAAACCTACGTTTTGTCCATTTTCCATAAAGTGTTGTATTGCAAAATTCACAATTAATGGAAGTGTAAAGGCAGCAATCACCGAATTTATAGCCGTTAAAGTAATATTTAAAGCGATATCACCTTTATAGAGATAACTAAATAAATTAGCAGTTGGCCCGCCCGGTGAGGCAGAAAGTAGCATTAATCCCACAGCGAGCAATGGTGGTAAAGCAAGAACCTTACAAATAATAAAAGCAATACTGACTAAAATAACCAGCTGGCAAAATAATGCGATAAAGACTGCTTTGGGGTGTTGTCGTACACGTTTGAAGTCATTTACGGTCAGCTCTAGACCTAAACCAGCCATAATAATTGCAAGTGCAATTGGTAAAAATACGGTAATTAATCCTGAACCCATAATATCATTCCTTTTTTTCCATTTATTTATGGACCTTCTAGTCCCATACGCTTATGTTTTTAATTAAAAAATTAAAAATTCTTATTAAACCTTTAGTTCTTTTCTTAAAATTTTACCCACATTCGACTTGGGTAATTCATTAATAAATTGAATATAGCGTGGTTGTTTGTAGCCTGTCAGGTTTTCTTTTGCATAGGTCTGGATTTCTTCAACCGATAAAGAGTCATCTTTTTTAACAATAAAGGCCTTAGGCACTTCACCCGATTTTTCATCTGCAATGCCAACCACGGCGACTTCCAAAATTTTTGGGTGTTGAGATAAAACTTCTTCAATTTCGTTTGGAAACACATTAAAACCTGAAACTAAAATCATGTCTTTTTTACGGTCAATGATTTTGGTATAGCCTTTTTCATTCATGAAGCCAATATCACCCGTTCTAAAGAAACCATCATCCGTCATGACTGCTTTAGTTTCTTCAGGTAAATTCCAATAACCTTTCATGACCTGCGGGCCACGAATTGCAATTTCTCCAGTTTCACCGGGTGCTAATTGATTACCTTCATCATTCAAAATAGCAATATCCGTACTCGGTACAGGAATACCGATCGTGCCACTAAAAAGATTAGAGATGGGCGGGTTAAAAGTAGCAACTGGTGAGGTTTCTGATAAGCCATATCCCTCACGGATAATACGTCCTGTCAGTTTTTCCCATCCATCGGCAGTGGATTTTAAAATTGCCATACCGCCGCCTGTGGTAATTTCCAAACGGCTATGGTCCAATTTATTAAAGCCTTCATGATTAAGCAGCGCATTAAATAAAGTATTTACAGCAGGAAAAACCGTAGGGCGATACTTTTCAAAACAATGCACGAGAGCGTCTAAATCACGCGGGTTTGGAACTAAAACAGTGGCATAACCTTTATTCATTGCGCTGTGCAGTAAACACACAGTAAAACCAAAAATATGATAAAGCGGTAAAGCACAGATCGCTATTTCATCTTCAAGAGCATCTCGGTCACCAAAGTAGCTTTTAAAAACTACATTATTTTGTAATAAATTGGCGACAATATTTTTATGGGTTAATTCCGCACCCTTTGATATACCTGTTGTTCCTCCCGTATATTGCAAAAGCACAGTATCATCAAGAACAAGTTCAGGACGTATATAGTCTTGGGCATTTACCTTTAATAAGATTTGCTTAAAACTATAGTTTTTTGAATCTGATGAGTCTAATTCAGCAGGTTGTTCGACTAACATTTCAGTCATCGTAGTGGTAATCATCTGCTCAACCGACACCTGCTCTTTGACAGCCTCATAAACAGGTAAAAACTGTTCCAATATAAATAAGACTTTTGCGCCTGCATCATTTAATTGATGCTTTAATTCACGTGCGGTATAGAGTGGATTAATATTGACCAGAATGTAACCAGCACGAATTACGGCAAGTGAAATAATCGGGTATTGAATAATATTGGGCATCATTACGGCAACACGTGTACCTTTTTCTAGCCCTAAACTTTGCAAGAATGTTGCTACTTGTCGGCTATATAAATCGATTTCATCATAAGAAAAAGATTTATCTGCAAATATGAACGCATTTCTTTGCTGGAACTTATTAAAACTGTTGTCCCAAAAATCGAGAAGTGAAGTTTGTTCATCAGGCAAAGTAATTGTACTTTCAATATTCCATTGCTTATATTCATCTAACCAGATCTGATTTGTCATCTTATCGTCCTTTATGATAGAGAGGAATTTCGATTTTCTTCTGTGTCATCTATGTCATTATTGTTAAGTTAAAATTTATAACCAATTTTCAAACCATAACCAATTGAATAGTTATTTTTATATTCACCGACATAATATTCACTGCCTGCCTGAGCACCAAGCTGACCTTTGGCATCACCGAGCCATAGATACTTCATTCCACCTGAAATAAAGTATTTTGAAGTTGGACTATATTGCGCACCAAGACCAACACTGTAATAACCTTTCGCTGGCCCGCCTGTAGATACACGCTCACCTGCACCAGAATCCCAACCAACAGAAACTGAACCTGACCATTTGTCACTTAGACGTTGCCCAATTCCAAGATTGGCAGACCATTGATCGTCATAATAACGAACCAGATTAAAACCATTTGGACGACTTGGTGTTGATAAAACCCCAACAACTTCTGAGATTTCGCCAAAACGATACGGTTTAAACTCAAAATCATTCCAGTGAACCCAACGCACATTACCAAACAATAAAGTGCCTTTGCGTAATCCGGTCTGAAATTCCAAATTCACTGACTCAGGTGCTCTAAATTTAGTTGGACCTGACGTTCCTGCTTCGGGTAAGCCCGCAACAATACGATTGAGTGCTTCTTTACGTGATTCAGTGAGTTGTCCAATAGAAACCATATACGCCAAATGCTGATCAAGAAAATCACGACCTTGTTGCGTACTTAACATATCAACCATGGGCGCATTTTCATTGGCAGTCACTTCATGCATAATTTCTGAACGATATGTCAATGAGGCTTTAATGGCTTTTTCGGGAATTTGATAAGCCAATCCTGCCGTCCATCCCCAATCTCCAACTTCTTTGGCGTCAAAGTCATAGCCATTATATAAACTGAAAACTTGACCTCTTAAATTGATATTACTTTTAAAAGTCTGATAAACAGGGCCTGCATAAAAATTCCAGTTTTTATCCGGTTGATAACCAAAAATCAGACTAAAATTTTGCATATCGAAATTTGATTTGGTGTTCCCCGTCACTACTTTTCCACCTGTCTTTTGGGCAAGTGTTGCAGAATTAATGCCTGGTACTAAAACCGTATCGTTCGGGGAAGCAACAAAGCTGTTCTTTCCATAATATTCTGAGTCGGATGTAAATGGCTGATCATAAAGAAAGCCAAATGAAAACTGCGGGGCTAACTGTAATTTCAAAGCTGCACTGGGACGATAATCAGAATTTGCAATATCAGAAATAGTATTACGCGTTGGGTTTGTACCCGCTTCTTGTCCTTCTAACGAAGTGTCTGAAACAGATAAACTTGCCTCAAAATAATTATCAGGTTGTAGAAATGCAGAAATTGATTGTCCTGTTCGATCAAATGCTGCTGCATAGAGTGGGCTCGTACAAAATGAAGTCATTACCATGACTAAAGTTTTCTTTTTCATCTTTTAATCCGTCCTAGATTTTTTATTTTTACTTATTAGGGCGCTCTTATACCGAACGCCCGAAGTTTGTTTCTACATGGTGGTTCTTATTAGGTAACTTCAAATAAACTGGCTGATTCCACATCTCCCATTGATACCGCGACATAACACATCTTCAATAAACTTAGGTCCTTCTCCTGCCCATTCAACGGCGCGCTTAAGGAATGGTTCTTACTAGAACCATTCTTCTGCCATAGTGAGTGGAGTCGTCTCTACTGGATCAAGCACTGCTAACCAACTTATAATTTTTGGCATTTCCCAACCAAAGAAATAATCACAAGCTGCAAGCTTCCCACGCAGAAAATCAGGGTCTGTTGAATTTGGCATGAGTTTATGAATGACTACTGCTTGATCAAGCCATAACCACCCCACCACAAGATGCCCAAAGGCTTCCAGATAATTGGCGGCATTTGCCAGTTGGAGTTCTACATCGGTTAAGGCATGTAATTTCTCTGTTACATTTTGGATGAGTTGCCACTTTTGAGCTAAGTGATCTGCATGATCTTTTAAAGAAGGCTCTGCTTTGGCGTGTGCAATCGTATTCATGATTTTTTCATGTAATAGTTTCATCGACAGCCCTTGATTAAGACGAGTTTTACGTCCTAATAAATCGAGTGCCTGAATACCAAATGTTCCTTCATGGATTGGATTGAGTCGATTGTCCCGATAAAACTGTTCAACGTTATATTCACGGGTATAACCGTAGCCACCATGAACTTGAATTGCTAAATCATTTGCTACAAGTCCCCATTCAGAAGACCAGCTTTTCACCACCGGAGTTAATAGATCAAGTAATTGATTGGCTTGATTACGCTGCTCGGCATCTTCAAGTGAGTGGATATCATCGGTTAATCGGGCTGCATATAGGCACAGTGCCAATGCACCTGAGACATATGCTTTTTGCGCCAAGAGCATACGGCGGACATCCGCATGTTGAATGAGCGGGATTTGTGGGGAACTTGGATTACGTTCGCTACGAGAGCGACCTTGTACTCGGGTTTTTGCATAATCTAAAGCATGCAGATAACCTGTATATCCCAATGCTGCCGCCCCAAGTCCAACCGAAATTCGGGCTTCATTCATCATATGGAACATATAGGCCAGCCCTTTACCAGCTTCGCCGACTAGCTCGCCAATTGCACCTGCTTCTCCTTCGGGTGTGAAACGACCTTCCCCAAAATTCAGCACGCAGTTGACTGTTCCCCGATAGCCCATTTTATGATTAATTCCAGCCAATACCACATCGTTGCGTTCGCTTGGCTGTCCATTTTCATCGAGTAATTTACGCGGTACGGTAAACAAAGAAATGCCTTGCACACCTGCTGGTAATTGTCCATTTTCATCTGGAATTTTTGCCAAAACTAAATGAACAATATTGTCAGAGATATCGTGCTCGCCACCTGAAATCCACATTTTGTTTCCAAACAAGCGATAACGACCATCTTCTGTTTTAATCGCACGTGTACGGATATCAGCCAGACTTGAACCTGCTTGTGGTTCAGATAAACACATCGTTCCGAAGCATTTACCTTCCATCATGGCGTTGACATAGGGTTTAACTTTTTTAGGTTCACCATGGGCCATTAATAAATTTGCATTACCAATGGTTAAAAAGGCATAGCCTGCTGTTCCTGAATTGGCACCGAGTAGATATGCCATACCTGCACGCTCAATGGTATTGGGTAAGTTCATACCATTCCAATCTGATGGAAAAGCTGCACTCATCAAACCCGCATCAGCAAAGGCCTTAAGCGCGACTCCGACTTCAGGATTGACAGTCACACGTTCACCATCAAAAACAGGTTCGTTACTGTCATTTTTTTTATTATGAGGAGCAAATAAATCGGTTGCCAAAGCCTCGTAAACGTTTAAAACAGACGTATATTCAAAACGGTCCTGTCCTGCAAAAGAATTGCGTTGACTAAGTTCTTCGACTTTTAGCCAATCGAATAGCAAAAAATCGACATCACGGCGAGAGAGAATTAATTCATTGCTCATGGTTTATTCCTATACGTTCACAAGTGTAAGCCACTCTGTAACAAGTGCTGGCTTGGCTTGGTTTTCAATTTCAATCGTGACTTCCATGATCAATTGATAAACTCCCTTATTTTTTTCGGAAACATTTTTTAAGTGAAAATGTCCGCGCACACGCTTACCGCTATGCACAGGGCTGATAAAACGCAAATTATTGATGCCATAATTCACGGCAGATTGCTGCCCTTGTACAGTCGGAATGACTTGGGCGGCCATGGCAGAAAGTAAAGATAACGTTAAAAAACCATGTGCAATCGTGCCACCAAAGGGAGTTTGACGAGCAGCTTCTTCATCCACATGAATAAATTGACGATCCAGTGTTACATCAGCAAAGGTATTGATCATGGTTTGCTCTATTGCAATCCAGTCCGAGCTACCGAGTGCCTTGTCTTGTAACTCAAAGAGTTGCTCGATGCTTAATGTATTTTTTGTCAAAATTATTCTCCTGCCATTAATGAAGCCTTTTTCAGCTCAAGCTCACCCTGAGCGCCTCCTCTGACAGGCACAAACTCATCTGTTCGGTCTGAAACATCAGCTAAACGTTGTGCTAAAACATGCGGAACTTGTTCATCTGTACCTAAATAAATCCCTTGTGTGAGGGTGATGTGTGCTGCTTCAAAACTACCTGCGCCAGCACAAAGAATCATACGGGTAGGTGCATCTTCACCAACCAAGGCCGCAATTGCAGGACTGACCGCACTTGGCGCAAGGGCTTTGAGTGCTTCTTCGGGTAACAACCCTTCAAGCATACGAGTTGCTGCTGTTGGTGCTAAACAGTTCACCCGAACATTAGATTTTTCACCTTCTAAAGCAAGCGTCTGCATTAACCCAACCAAGGCCATTTTTGCAGCGCTGTAGTTTGACTGCCCAAAATTGCCATACAAACCAGAGGATGAAGTGGTCATGACAATACGACCATATTTTTGCTCACGCATGATATCCCATACGGCTTTAGTGCAATTTACCGCCCCCATGAGATGCACATCAATTACTGTACGGAAATCTTCTAATGACATTTTACTAAAGGTTTTATCTCGAAGAATTCCAGCATTATTAATTAAAATATCTACACGACCCCAGCGGGCAATTGTTTCATCTACCATCTGTTGAACTTGTTCAATATCAGTGACTGAAGCACCATTTGCCATCGCCTCGCCACCCGCTGCAATAATTTCATCCACGACTTTTTGGGCCGCCATGGTTGAGCCGCCTTTTCCGTTTACATCACTACCCAGATCATTCACGACCACTTTTGCACCCAAACGAGCCAGTAACAGCGCATGTTCTCGCCCTAGACCAGCGCCAGCACCTGTAACAATAGCCACTCGATTGTTTAAATTAATTGTCATGATTTTTTCCTAAATAAATGAATAAGATGTATTTAATAAATGTTTTAATAAGCTGTCACGCCGCCATCAATTGCAATGGCTTGACCTGTGAGACATGAGTTTTCTTTGGCACACATCATTAGCATCATTGCCACCACTTCGCTTGGATGGCCAAGACGCTTCATTGGCGAGGCCTGCGCTAAAAAGTCTTGTTTCTCTTTGAGTTCACTGTCGACCACCATCGGGGTGGTTGTATAAAATGGACAAATTGCATTAACTCGAATGCCTTTATTTGCATATTCAATCGCTGCTGTTTTGGTTAATCCCACCACAGCATGCTTTGCCGCAGCATAGGCAGCCAATTTGGGAGCCGCGCCTAAACCGGCAACAGAAGCAACATTCAGAATAATGCCACCACCTTGTTGCAACATCTGACGAATTTGATGCTTCATTCCAAAGAACACACCTTTGGCATTGACGGCAAAACTCAAATCCAGATCTGCTTCATCGGTATCAATAAAGCTTTTCATCGGCGGACTCATACCTGCATTATTGATCCCGACATCGATTCTACCAAACTGAGTAACTGCACTTTGCACTAAAGCCTGTACATCTGCTTCACAGCTGACATCACACACTTGCGCAACCACCTCCACTCCTGCTTGGCGTAGCGGTTCAACTACATTATTTAACCCTTCAATATTCAAGTCACCCAACACTAATTTTGCACCATACCTTGCCAGTTGCTCTGCCAGCAATGCACCAAATCCACTCGCCGCACCTGTGATTAAGACCACTTGACCTGAATAATGTTCGTACATTGCTATTCCTCCCTAAATAGTTAAACCGCCATCAACCACAATACATTCACCATTGGTATAACTTGCAGCATCGGACACAAGATACAGTACGGTGCCCGCCATTTCACGTGGTTCTGCGTGACGGCGTAATGGAATTGAACTCATCCAGCTTGTATAAATATCTTCATTTTCAAATAGGGCCGATGCAAATTTGGTCTTGGTAAGACCCGGCAATAAAGCATTCACTCGAATACCCAATGGTCCGCATTCTTTTGCAAAGGCTTTGGTCATATTCACCACCGCAGCTTTAGTAATAGAATAAATACCCTGTTGGTCTCCGGGTTGTAGGGCATTCACAGATGCGGTATTCACAATTGCACCGCCGCCCTGTTCTTTCATTAATTTGCCCGCCTCGACAGACATAAAGAAATATCCACGAATGTTGACTTCAACCGTTTTGTTATAGGCCGCAATATCCGTATCCAAAATATGCCCAAAATAAGGATTGGCAGCTGCATTGTTGACTAAAATATCTAAACGACCATGTTCTTTACGAATATATTCAAAAATTTCTGCAATATCTTCTAGTTTACCCACATGACAAGCAGCAGCTTCCGCTTTACCATTTGCTGCAATAATTTCATTAGCAACACGTTGGCAATCTTCAACCTTGCGACTAGATACAATCACATGTGCACCTTGTTCAGCTAAAAGTTTGGCAATTTCCTCACCAATACCACGGCTTGCACCTGTAACTAAGGCTATTTTTCCAGTCAAATCGAATAAATTTGTAGCCATATCATTTCCTTATGTTCATGGGTTTTGTAAAGTCAGTTGTAAGCAACGCTCATATAAATTTTCGACAAAAATCCCAAAATTTTTAAATTCAGGATTTTGAGTTTCTTTATGGTAATAACGATAATAAATTTGCTGAAGAATAGCGGCTAAACGAAATAAGCCAAATACCTCGTAAAACGTCCAATTGTTGGTTTGTAAACCTGTTTTTTGCAGATAATAGTCCACGACTTCCTGACGTAAAAACATACCTTGTAAATAGGTTGGCTGACGACGCATAGATTTCAATGTTGAGTTATCATCATCTTGTACCCAATAGGCCAAAGCACACCCTAAATCCATAAGTGGATCGCCCAGAGTGGTCATTTCCCAATCCAAAACCCCAATAATAGAAGTAGGTTGTTGTCGATCTAAAATAAGGTTATCAAATCGCCAATCGTTATGAATGACACACGTTTTACTGTCTTGCGGGACATGCGCATGGAGCCATTGTCTTATCGCACTAAAATTTGGTACATCAGGCGTTAATGCTTTTTCATAACGCTTATCCCACCCTTCAACTTGGCGACGACAATAACCCTCACCTTTACCTAGCATTTCTAAATCAGTGCCTTGATAAGGGAGTTGATGTAAGGCGATTAAAGAATCCAGCATATTTGTACAGAGAACTTTGAGCTGATCTCTACTTAAACGTAGGTCTTGGGGCAGATCAGCGCGAAGAATTATGCCTTCGATACGTTCCATCACATAAAAATCACAACCAATGACGGTGTGATCTGTACACAATGCCACGATTTCGGGAACCATAGGATAAAGTGGCTTAAGTGCTTTTTGCACCCGATATTCACGCACCATATCATGAGCAGATTTTGCTTTTGTACCTGATGGTGGGCGCCGTAAAATCAAATCGTGATTATCGGATTCAATCCGATAAGTCCAATTAGAGGCCCCACCCGAATATTGAGTTATTTTGGGTGTACCTTTTAAACAAATACCCTGTTGAAACAGCCAGTCTTGTATAGCAGTTATGTTGAGTTCTTCACCCTGACGTACCTGACCACCAACATCAATCACAGACATGGTTATTTCCCCTCTGCTCGATGGTGGCTATATCCCCGCTTTTTTAACTCGATTTTACTAATGACACGTTTATGAACTTCATCTGGACCATCCGCTAAACGTAAAGTTCGCGCAAGAGCAAAAAAACGAACCAACGGCGTATCATTTGATATTCCCATTCCACCGTGAATTTGAATTGCCATGTCCATGACTTGTTGCATTACATTAGGGGCAACTACTTTAATGGCTGAAATTTCAGTCATAGCTGCAACATTCCCAACAGTATCCATTTTCCAAGCTGCATATAAAGTCAATAGTCGAGCTTGATCAATCGCAATTCGGGCATCTGCAATACGCTCTTTATTGCCGCCTAATTCTAAAATTGGTTGACCAAATGCCGTACGGCTCATACCCCGATCAATTGCCAACTCTAGGGCACGTTCCGATGCTCCTACACAGCGCATACAATGGTGTATTCGCCCTGGCCCTAAACGTCCTTGTGCAATTGCAAAACCTTGTCCAGCTTCGCTAATGAAATTACTCACGGGTACACGTACATTATTAAAACTAATTTCACCGTGACCATGGGGTGCCTCAGTTTCATTAAAAACTGGAAGCATTCTTTCAATCTTGATTCCAGCCGTATCGATAGGTACTAAAACCATCGAATGCTGTTGGTGTTGACCTTTATTTTCATCGGGTGTACGTGCCATCACAATCAATATTTTAGCGTTCGGATCACCTAAACCTGATGACCACCATTTTCGACCATTGAGAACGATTTCATCACCCTCAATAACTGCGGTAGTTTGCATATTAGTGGCATCACTCGATGCAACTTCAGGCTCGGTCATACAAAAAACTGAACGAATTTCGCTTTTTAATAATGGTTCTAACCATTGTTTTTTCTGGTCTTCATTCCCATAACGCCATAAAACTTCCATGTTGCCAGTATCAGGAGCATTACAGTTAAAAACGGTAGGAGCTAAAAAACTACGACCTGTTTGTTCTGCGATATGAGCATATTCTTGAATATTCAGACCTGCCCCTAATGTGTCATCAGGTAAGAACATATTCCACAACCCGGCTTCCTTTGCCTTATTTTTTAATGTTTCCAAAGCAGTCGGCCATTTCCATGTGGTCCAATCCTCATGGTCGCAAGTCCGTCGAACCTCAGTCCAAAACTCATCTTCAATAGGCTCAATTTCAGTTGCCATGAATTGCTTAACTTTTTCTAAATATTGTTTACCACGAGCGCTAAGTTCAAAATTCACGGTTTTAATCACTCTATTTGTTGTGCTATTTCCTGAACATACCTAACTTGCTACAATGAATAAAATGAATTGTTTGAATAACAAACCATGAATGAAATGAATAATAATGTCGCCTCTCTCGCTCGTATTGATCTCAATCTATTTCGGGTGTTTGTCACAATTTATAAAGAAAAAAATCTAACACGTGCGAGTGAACAACTTTTTTTAAGTCAACCTGCTGTTAGCCATGCGTTGGCTCGTTTACGCGATCATTTTAATGACCCACTTTTTATTCGAGATGGGCATGGTGTTGTTCCATCACCCTTAGCTAAACGTTTATGGCCTAAAATTGAACAGTCATTGCAACTGATGCATCAAGCAATTCAAAGCACTTATGACTTTGTGCCAGCACGAGATTTAAAGCATCTCACCATCGCTATGAATGATGAGTATGAAGGGATTTTTTTACCTTCTATTATTCAACACTTAACTCAATTTAATCCTAATTTGCAGTTAAATAGCGTACGCATTGATCGTAAAAACTTAAGACATGAGCTTTCTACGGGTAAAATTGATTTTGCGATTGATGTTCAACATTCTGTTGAAGAAAGCATTAGTTATGAATGCTGTACTAAAGATCAGTTTGTGGTAATAAGTCGCAAGCAGCATCCCTTATTATCATCTACGGACCTAACCAAAGAAATTTATTTAGATGCTAAGCACATTACTGTGTCCTCTCGTCCCACAGGTCGTGTCTTCGAAGATTTTTTCTTATCTAAACAAGGGATCAAAAGAACAATTAGTTTCCGCTGCCAACAATATGAAACTGCAATCCGATTAATTACACAAACGGACCATTTACTCACGATTCCTCAATGCCAAATTGCTTATTTTAAAGATAATTATCCTCAAATTAAGGTGCATCCTCTACCCATTGATATAGCTGGATACCAAATGAATTTATATTGGGATCAACAAAAGTCCCATGAACACCAAATAGTATGGTGCAAGGCGCAACTATTGCAGATTATGAATAATTTATAGAATTCTTTTCACAACCTATCCCTTGGGATTCATTTCTATATTTAATACTCTTGTTTATTTACGTCCAATTTCAGATATTCATCTCAAAAAAAACAGCATTTAAGAAATCTATTATTCAGTAAAAGTACTATGTACTGTTTTTTAGTTCAAATTGTCCTACAATTATCTTTAAGTCTTACTTTATAACAAAAATCTATTACAGGGATGGAATAACTATGACAAATACCAATGATGGCGAACCTATATCGCCTCAATATAGCTTGCGCTTACCTATAGAACTTCGCGAAAAACTTACAAATGCAGCAAAGAGCAACTCCCACTCACTAAACAAAGAAATAATTATAAGACTTGAACAATCATTAATTTTAGAAAAGTGCCCTGAGTGTGTTAAGTACTTACAGACAGTGAAGAACCATGAAAAAATATTTGAAGAGCAATATAAAATGTTTGAGGAGTTAAATAGAAAAGATACAGAATAGAAGTATGAAAATACGTTTATGCTAAATCACATATATCCTATGTACAAAAAGCCCACCTTCCGATGAGCTTTTAATATCTTATGTGATCTTCATGTACATCAAAGTTTTATACCTGCCTCTGCTGTTAGATCTTTTGGCACTGACTTAAAGGTTTGAGCACTTGGAATTTAGTCATTTGAGTAATGATGAACTTGATATTATAATCGATAATGCACTAAAAACAGCAATAGGCGCATCCGCAAATTAGATACCTTTAAGTTCAAAAAACTGTTGATATATGATGATAAAAGCCCTCGTTAAGGGGTATTAATTACTTATTATTTTAAAATTATGGAAATGTTTGAGAAGCGGATAGTTGGGAATTAAAAAAGAGACCAGTTATTGATCTCTTTTTTAATCTTTGATTAGATAAAACCAGATAACTTAATGAATAAGTCCGTTTGAAGCTATTAAGTTTTCTAACGTATCATGTTTACTAGTAAGTAGAATTAATTCTTGAGAATGGTATGTAGATTGACTCGAACCATCCCTATCAACAGAAATAATTAATCCAGCTTGAGTATCTTGTACAGATACATAGTCTTGAAGATTTCCACTATCATTTACGAGTAATTGAGATAAATCAATTTTATCATTCTCTGCAAGATTGAAATCTGTCCACTCACTCTTAGCATTTCCGCCTAAATTATCTGTATTATCAAGAACGTTAAAAATCACAGTATCTGCGCCAACATCTAAAGTATAAGCGTAAGTTTGATTTGCTGTAATTGTCTCGATTACATCATCCCCAGTTGTACCAAACACAGTTTTGGTAATATGTTGCTCAATTTGAGCTTTATTCCAGACTGTTCCATCGTCAAATACTATGGATGATAATTGCCCCTCACCAAAATGAATGGTGGCAGTTGAATCATTGAACGTAATAACTCTATCAGCACTAGCCTGTTTTAAAATAATTTCATCAGCTGAGACTGATTTTAAATAAAGTGTATTTTGTTCATTTGTATTATCTAAGATATGAACGTAACTTAATGATCCTAATAATGCTTTATCTACAATATAAGTGTCATTGCCTGCTTCACCAATTAATCCTGTATATACATTCGGGGAATTTCCACCATAAATGAGTGTATCATTCCCTGAACCACCATATAAATTATCAGAGCCTGTATTAGAAATTAACGTGTCATCCCCATTGCCACCATACAGATAATCATTCTGTACACCACCTTGAATCGTATCATTGCCTTCTAAACCATAAATTACGGAATAATTAGCATCTGCTTGTAAATGATCATCAGCCTCTGTACCTAATAACCTACCGACAATATTGGCTTCAATTTGTACTTTATCCCAGACTGTTCCATCGTCAAATACTATGGATGATAATTGCCCCTCACCAAAATGAATGGTGGCAGTTGAATCATTGAACGTAATAACTCTATCAGCACTAGCCTGTTTTAAAATAATTTCATCAGCTGAGACTGATTTTAAATAAAGTGTATTTTGTTCATTTGTATTATCTAAGATATGAACGTAACTTAATGATCCTAATAATGCTTTATCTACAATATAAGTGTCGTTACCAGCTTCACCCAATAATCCTGTATATACATTCGGGGAATTTCCACCATAAATGAGTGTATCATTCCCTGAACCACCGTATAAACTATCAGAACCTCTATTAGAAATTAACGTGTCATCTCCATTACCACCATATAGATAATCATTTCCTGTAGATCCTTTAATAATTTGAGTAAATGTAGGGTCTGTTGGCTTGTAAGTTCCTGATACAGTATTAATTATAGTTGTTAGTGGTTGAGAACTATTCCCAGCTTGATCTGTAGCAGTTACCCGGTATTCTACATTTAACCAATCGAATTTTTCCTCAATATTTACGTGAACCCAAGCACCATCAATTTTTTGCTCAACAGCATAACTATCACTTGGCGCATTAAAAATAATTTCACCTGTACTCACATCATAACTAAATAAATTAGCCAATATAGGTGCCGTAGTATCAGGTGCATTTATATTAGTAGAGCTTTCATTACCTTTAGCATCCGCAGCAATTACTTTTAATAATTCACCATCTTCATAAACCGTATTCAAAATTACATTGTAATACCCAGATGCATCAGCTATTGCCGAACCGATTACATCACCTGCAGTATTTTTAACAGTTATCATGGCATTTATTTCAGTTGTACCTTGTACTGATTGCCCTTCAGCCCATCCACCTTGAATAGTTGGTTGATGCAAAATTGGTGGTGTACTATCTGGTGCAACAACTTCTTTCGCTTCAGTTTTATTATCCGATTGATCTGCTGCCGTTACGCTTAAGCTTTCGCCATTTAAGTAAGCTTTATCAAGAGTAATAGAATAATTTCCTGCCTCATCTGCATTAGCTGTGCCTACAACTTTTGTTTCGTAATGGTCTACTTCTAAAATAGTTTTTGGCACTTCTTCCGTTACATTTACATTTATAACGGGGACCATTGAACTAGAATAATTTACTGTCAAAGTATAGGTTCCAGATGCTAATACTGAACCTTGTGCTAGATCAATACTGTAATTTCCGTTTCCAGCTTGAGAGATACTACCAGTTAGACTTGTATTTAAACTCGCACCAGAAAGAGTTGAGCTATAACTACCAGAAAGTGAATTAGTCGAAGAGCTCAAATTTAAAGAAACATGTGCATTTGTACCTGTAACTTCGAAAGAATATGTTTTCGATAAATAATTTGACTGTACTGTCTCATTCAAAACAGATTGGGTTTCTAAAACAGTTACTTCTTTATAAACAGCAGTTACTTGTTCTACCGTCACTCTTGCACCTACTTCAGTCGTACCTGTAATCACTTTACCTTCAGCATCTATAATTGCAGTTAAACTTGATGGTGCTGTAGTGTCTGGTGCAACTATTGTTTTCGGCGCTGTAGCATTACCAGATTGATCTGATGCTGTAGCACTTAAGCTTTCTCCATTTAGATATGCTTTATCTAGCGTAATCGAGTATTTACCTGTGGCATCAGCAGTACCTGTACCGATTATGGTCCCTGCAGTATTTTTAATTGTTACAACAGCATTCGCTTCAGTTACACCTGTAACCACTTTACCTTCAGCATCTATAATTGTAGTTAAGCTTGATGGTGCCGTGGTATCTGGTGCAACAAGGGTTTTCGGCGCTGTAGCATTACCGGATTGATCTGATGCTGTAGCACTTAAGCTTTCGCCATTTAAATAAGCTTTATCTAGCGTAATCGAGTATTTACCTGTGGCATCCACGGTAGCTGTACCAACAATGGTTCCTATAGCATTTTTAATTGTTACAACAGCATTCGCTTCAGTTACACCTGCAACCACTTTACCTGCGGTATCAATCGTTGCAGTCAAACTTAAAGGTGCCGTGATATCTGGTGCGACAATGGTTTTCGGTGCTGTAGCATTACCAGATTGATCTGCTGCAGTAGCACTTAGGCTTTCACCATTTACATAAGCTTTATCTAGAGTAACTGAATATTTTCCTGTAGCGTCTGCGGTAGCTGTACCGACTACAGTTCCTGCAGTATTTTTAATTGTTACAACAGCATTCGCTTCAGTTACACCTGCAACCACTTTACCTGCGGTATCAATCGTTGCAGTCAAACTTGAAGGTGCTGTAGTGTCTGGTGCAACTATTGTTTTCGGTGCTGTAGCATTACCAGATTGATCTGCTGCAGTAGCACTTAGGCTTTCACCATTTACATAAGCTTTATCTAGAGTAACTGAATATTTTCCTGTAGCGTCTGCGGTAGCTGTACCGACTACAGTTCCTGCAGTATTTTTAATTGTTACAACAGCATTCGCTTCAGTTACACCTGCAACCACTTTACCTGCGGTATCAATCGTTGCAGTCAAACTTGAAGGTGCTGTAGTGTCTGGTGCAACTATTGTTTTCGGTGCTGTAGCATTACCAGATTTATCTGCCGCTGTAGCACTTAGACTTTCAGCATTTAGATAAGCTTTATCTAGGACAACTGAATATTTACCTGTGGCATCCGCGGTAGCTGTACCAACGACAGTTCCTGTCGCATTTTTAATTGTTACAACAGCATTTGCTTCGGTTACACCTGTAACGACTTTACCTGCAGTATCAATTGCAACTGTTAAACTTGATGGTACCGTGGTATCTGGTGCAACAATGGTTTTCGGTGCGGTAGCATTACCAGATTGATCTGATGCTGTGGCACTTAAGCTTTCGCCATTTAGATAAGCCTTATCTAGGGTAACTGAATATTTACCTGTCACATCCGCTGTAGCTGTACCAACGACAGTTCCTGCAGCATTCTTAACTGTTACAACAGCATTCGCTTCAGTTACACCTGCAACCACTTTACCTGCAGTATCAATTGCAACTGTTAAACTTGATGGTACCGTGGTATCTGGTGCAACAATGGTTTTCGGTGCGGTAGCATTACCAGATTTGTCCGCAGCCGTTGCACTTAAAGTTTCGCCATTTAGATAAGCTTTATCTAGGGTAACTGAATATTTACCTGTCACATCCGCTGTAGCTGTACCAACGACAGTTCCTGCAGCATTCTTAACTGTTACAACAGCATTCGCTTCAGTTACACCTGCAACCACTTTACCTGCGGTATCAATCGTTGCGGTCAGACTTGAAGGTGCTGTAGTGTCTGGTGCAACTATTGTTTTTGGTGCGGTAGCATTACCAGATTTGTCCGCAGCCGTTGCACTTAAAGTTTCGCCATTGAGATAAGCTTTATCTAGCGTAATCGAGTATTTACCTGTGGCATCAGCAGTACCTGTACCGATTATGGTTCCTGCAGTATTTTTAATTGTTACAACAGCATTCGCTTCAGTTACACCTGTAACCACTTTACCTGCTGTATCAATTGCAACTGTTAAACCTATTGGCGCAGTTTTATCTTCAGCCAAAATTGTTTGAATTGTTGATTTATTACCAGCTAAATCTTCGGCAGAAATAGTAAGATTTTCACCATTTAAATATGCTTTATCTAGTAGGACTGTATATTTTCCATCATTATCAGACTTTGCAGTTCCAATGATTTTCCCAGATGAATCTTTGACGGTGACAGTTGAATTAGCCTCTGTCAAACCTGTAATAGTTTTGCCATTAGAAGAAATAGCATGTGTTAAAGTAGGAGCTGTAATATCAGAAGCGATAAGTTCTTGTTTAACAGTACTATTACCAGCAGTATCTTGAGCAGAAACTTTTAGTATCTCACCATTAATATAGGCTTTATCCAAATTAATTAAATATGTCCCATCTGCTCCAGCCTTGGCAGAACCGATTACTTTTCCAGCTGAGTTTTCAACTATAACAGTTGCTCCAGCTTCTGTTAAACCACTTACCGTTTTACCATCTTTAGACAATATTTTAGTTAAACTTGCTGGAGGAGTTTGATCAGAAGGTGATGAACCACCACTACCTGATGCTGCTACCGCAATACCACCAAGTGCGATCGCAGCACCACCCCATAACATAGCTTGTGAATCCAATAAACTCTTTTCTTTTAAAACTTCGTCCTTTTCAACTTCCTCATCAGCCTCAGAATTATTTTCTACTTGCTGACTAGAAACTTGCTCTATGAACTGATTATTTGGACTAATACTATATGATTCAGCTTGAATTACCTCACCACTTTTAAGAGTAATTTCAAAACCATTTCCAGTATCTTTTACACCTTGAACTGAAGAAGCATCTAAAGTAATTTTTTGACCATTTTTAATAAAAGTAAGTATATTTTGCATTTTTGTAAAAAACCTATTTATAACGCAAAAAATTTACCACAAAAAATAATAAAATCTATAAAAATTCATAATAATAATTTTATTATTTGATATATTTTTCTATTAACTCTACAACTGATATAGCATACCCATGTGCTTAATTACCCATAAAGGCAAAAACCACAATATTAATTTAAAAACTCTTATGGAAATACTTGAGAAGCAATTTATTTTTAAGTTAAGTAATTATTTTATATTGATTTATCTATATAACACTTTGCTTTTTCAATTAATTTTAAAAGCTAAAGCCCCGCCAATAATCGATATTGAGCAGGGCCTACGTACAGACTATTCTGTATTTACCTATGGTCCAAAAAAAATGCTATCGCATTTATGAAATTTAATTAGTAAATGAAAGAAAAACCATTTTCATAAATTTTGTCTGTAGGCACATAGTAATATCCATAACATTCTTGAGTCACATCATCTAATGCTCCAAGCGAAAGAATACCACTAGCAATAGTAAGAGCGGTAAAAACTGGTCCACCGCTATCACTATGGCCGCAAGTATTAGTATTTACTTTAACCCAAAAACTTCCTGGATAGCCTGGACTATCAATAGTTGTTCCAACTGCTTCAACAATACCGCAGCTATATCCAGTCGACAGACCATAATGACATACGCTCTCACCTATTTTTGTTGCAGATAATGTCCGTCTTCCTGTCAAGGTCCTAGTCGTTGTTGGTCCCACATAGAACTTATTGGTGATATTGGCTGTTGTACTATTCCATTGGAAATCATTAGACAGTGTAAATGGAATTTCTCCTACAAATGTATAAGGCGTACCATCTGCTTTATTCTTAAAGTTATTCGGACAATGAGCAGCTGTACTCATATACTTTGTACCACTAGCATTTTTAATACCAAAAGCAGTAGTACAATCTCCATACATTGTTGGACTGATTTGTCCAGCAACAAAAGTTCCACCATGAGCATCGACTAAAGGTTTAATAGACCAACTAACAAATTTAATTTCAATTGGTAGATTTGGATTTTTCCAAAGGGATTGGATTTGATCAACCTTCTTTAAATTTTCAGCAGTACTTTTTCCTTTAACTTCAACAACAATATTCCCATTTTTTTCATTGTAGCTAATAGTTTGAATGGTATTAAAATAATTTTTAACTAGTTTTTGTGCTTTATTTATCTGGCCTTTAGCAACCTCTCTCGTTTCTTTAGCACCATACTGAATATCAATAGGTAAATCACTTTTGGAAATTGCATTTCCTACCGCTACATTTCGTTTCTCATTCTGACCATAACCTTTAACTCTAACCACAATTTTATATGTAGGTGAACTTTCAATATAAATACCAGCTATACGGCCTTTAAATTCTTTTTCAATAGCGTTGAGTGCAGAGTCTCGGTTAGCTTCTAAAAATAATGCTTTATTTGCTTCTGCTGTGCTAACGCCATGCAATAAAGAATAACTACGGGTGTCCTGCTCAATTCCCTCATTTGATGCAGCAAATGTACAAGATGATGAGACTAAAATTGTTAGTGCTAATATTTTTTTCATTTTTACCTTCTGGTCAAAAAATTAAGATTTAAATATAACGATATATTCTTTATATAAAAACCAACCAAAATTTAGTCATGAGCTGCATATCTTTAAGATTTTCTTTAACACTTCCTCATTAAATATAATATTTCTAAGGAAAAATTATAAAATTACAATTTATAAAACAAAATATTATGAATGGTTGTTTTTTGTTTAAGTTAGCCACACGCACTAGCTATTATTCGTTTTGTTTTTGGATCAATTACTACAGTAACTCGATCTGGGCGGAAGTCTTCAGTAACCGCTTCTCCTGAGTAAGCACTTCGATACGTTCGAGCATTGGTCATCGATAGAACCTGTTTTTCTGTTAAGCCTGTTTTACCTATAAGATTTTTGACTTTAATTGGATCACAGTCAAAAGATGAGTCCCATTTTTGACTTGTGCCAAGGGCTGCAGGCTCAACTTTTTTCTCTTGCAGCTGCACTTGAGCTTGTTTAGAAGCTTCAGAGTTTAATACATAATTTGAACATGATGAAATCAGGCTCATCACGAGCCCTATAAAAATATATCTTTTCATACTTATTAACTTTATTAATTATTCAATTTATAGCAATATATCATGAGTTAAAAGAGAGAAAGCCACTGCGAATAATCGACATTTAGCGTAGCGGAGCTTTCTCTGCCAGAATATTCTCAGCAATTTAAGAACTTAATTGAAGACTTTAATTCTATTATCATTCTAACTACAGTTCGAATAGACTATCTTAGATTCGTTATTTATCACAACACTCAGTCGATCATAATGTAAGTCTACCCTTACAGGTTGACCTATACTGGAAACTCGTACCACTCCCGCATTAGTCCTTGCTTTTAATTCTTCCTCACTCGGAAGAGATTGCCCTATAAGCTTTTTAGCATCACTGGGATTGCAATAGGCATCTTTCGGCTTTACCTCTAATGGGTTTTCTTTAGGTTCATTAGTTGCACACCCAATGCTACTTAAAACAATAAAACCTGAAATTAGAAAAATAAATTTATTAAAAGTCATAAAATTAACCCTTTTTATTGGTTGTTAATTGCTTTATTAGAAGAAAAAATAGAACAAGAACATAAAGCAACTACCGAGTCCTATTGTCACCCATAATATTACCTTAGATATAAATCTATCTTCTTTAAAAAAGAATGGTAAAACCCATTTCTTGATGTCTATTTCTCTTAGCCAAGATAAATACCAAGGAAACGTTAATGCAAATATAAGAGAACTTACGAACATAGCAACAGATAGAGGTCTCTTGTAAAATTCAGACCCACTCATTTTAGAAAACAATATCCAAAAAATTACTTCTAGAGCACATAGCAAGACACATAAATAAATATAAAACTTATTCTTCTGATTAGTGATAAAAATTGGGGTTAGTGTCCAGAATGGAAAAACGAAACCAAAACCAAGTCTAAAACCATATAAACCATCATGAATTTCAACTAGAAAGCAGCGTAGAGGTACTATTACATAATAAAAAGTAAAAAATATAAGGCTTAAAAACTTAACTCGATTAAGAGTGTTTGAGTCAAGGTCTGCAACAATAGGTTTAGATATTAAATATCCAAAAAAATAAGTAGCATAGAAACTAATTAGATAAATAAATATAGAAAAATATGACTTAGTGTCAAAACCCCCATACAAGAATAAAGATAAAATCCAAAGCAATCCAAAGATAAAGAAATTTTTAGCAATAATAAAAAATGGAGATTTGGTTCTAAGAACTGATGGCTCAATCATAATTTTCACTGCGGTATATCCAATCTATACATAGCTATTTCTATGTTAAATTAACTACTATATTCTTTGAAAAATTCAATTCATATAACTCCCCTAATAAATATACTCGGATTTTTTACTCAATAGGTTTAGAGCTAATATAGTCCAATATTCAGAAGTACTATCAGTTAGAGCAAAAATCAGTATTTCTCTAATTTGTTCAAAAGAATAGATATCAGCTATATTCTCAACTTCTTTATTTTCAAGTATTAATAAGCCTGTCCTCACATCTTGCATTAAAATCCCCTCATTATTTGTTTAGTTTTAATAATCTACAGTTATAACTTTAAATTAATCTCTAATCTTTAGTTAGTAAAATTTAGAATTAAGCATTGTCAAATATTACCCAAAAAACCTCTCCACCACCACATCCCTTTCATCCAAACGATTTGAGCTTAAAATCTGGAACATCAAACCATCAATTAAGTTTAAAACCATATTGGCATCGGGTTTTAGCGGACGGTTTTCCAAACTAAAAACCAGATCAAAAAGTTCTCGAAGCAGCCATTTTCTATACTCAATTGCCATGTGGTAGGCCTGAGGGTAAATCTGTTTAATTTCAAAAATGGTTTTAAGTAAAAGGTAGTACAGACTATTAAAATTGACATGTAAAACAATAATCTCTTTGAGTTTATCGCTTGAGGTTCGGTAACGGCTTGAGTAAATAATTGCCAGTACTTCTTCTTTCAATCGGCTTTTTTGAAAAGATACGCACCTTTCAATAAGGCGCTCTTTTGAATGAAAGTAGTTATAAAAAGTGGCTTTAGGAATTCTGGATTCTTTGGCAATTAAGTCCACGCCCGTATTGTGAAATCCATAGGTATTGAACAGCTCTATTGCGGTATGAATTACCTGTAATTTTTTGGAAGATGTTTCTAAAATTGGCATAGTTTTACCGTTATAAATTCTTGTTATCTCTAAAAGAGATTAAAAAGCCTGTGTCTTTTCTGGGAGAAAAAAAGGCACAGCAAAGCCATAAAGACTGTGCTTGGCACACCTCAAGTTTTATTGTTGCTAAGTTTTTTGGTCGTGACGATTTAAAGTCCGATAAGCCTAATAGCGATCAAACTGCTTTAAAGTGATAAAGTGATTTAAGTTGTGTCGATATAGCTTTTGGCAAAGACTGCCAAGAAAAAATGAATGTGCAAAGCCAACTCCTTCTATTGGGAGTTCTGCCAGACATTTTAAATTATGGTGGCAGAACGGAAGCAGGTTGACAGACTGGGTAAGACTCCAGCACACCCGAAGGTGTCCCACTCCCGTCCTACCGCTACGGGAGGGAACGGGTATGCACACATAAAACTATCCCTCAGAAAGGAATAAGTCTGATGCGGTCTTACTACATGGTCTGTCAAAACCAGCTGGCAATGTAGGCCAGCCCGCAAATGGTAATCTTCAAAAATTAAGGTGTCAATGTGAAATTGGCTAGAAAATATTTAATTAATTATTGTTTTTCATTTAATTACACAATTAAGAAAAACCTTAAATATTGACTTAATAAAACCCTTCTGTTTTATAAGCAAGTTAGCTGTTAGGTTTAATTTGAATTGTTTTGCTACTTGAATAGATAAAATAAAGAGCAATTGCTAAACAAATAAGTGCGCCCAATCTATATGTTGAGAAAGGCAGAATTTCATTGCCAAACCAACCAAAATTATCAATCCACATACTCATTAAAAGTTGCCCAAAAATCACCGCAACCGTAGCAACTGCCGCCCCTATTTTTTGCACAGCTAAAACCATAATTACAATATAGGGAACGCCACACATTGCTCCCAGCAATTGCCATTTAGGTACATCTAGCAGTGTTAATGTTTGTTTTGGTTCGAAATAAAAAATAAGCAATGCTGTAATTAGAGCTCCTACCGAAAACGTCAAAAATGCACTACGAAATACACCAACTTTACTGCCAAGCTGACCATTAATTGCGGCTTGAACACTTAAAAGAGCACCGCCGATGACTGCTAATAAAATCATGAATATCGCCATATTACCCTCTTATGCTTTTGCGACTAATAAAAGTGCGACCACAATAAAAACAAGCGCAAGCACACGTTTACGATCTACTTTTCTATGCGGAGTTCCGAGTAACCCATAATGATCAATAATCAGACTCTTAAAAACTTGACCAGCCAAAATTCCAATCATTGTCATGGCAATACCAATAATCGGCGCGGTAATGGTGAGAATAATGACGTAGATGGGACCAATAACGCCTCCCAATAACTGCCAAGATGGAAGAGTAAAAAATGAAGGACTGTTACGTGGACTAAAAAACAACATCAATAAAAAAGTAAGTGCTGCCCCTACTCCAAAAATACTAAAAGTGGCCCACAACTCCCCAACTTCTGTACCTAATGGCCCTAAAAGCCCAGCTTCTACTGATAGACCCATTCCTCCCAAAGTGGTTAGGAACAGTAATAGAATTTGCATCAAATATTGCCTCATGGTATTTAGGCAACGAATCATAGAGTAGCCAATTCAGCAGAAAAACAGCATAATTCATGAATCACTTTTGCAGAAATTGCACAGATGAATTTAACCAATTCGATTGATATTCGTACCCTTCGCTTTTTTATCAGTGTATACAATGCTCAAAACTTCTCTATGGTGGCGAGAAAAGAAGATGTGTCGGCATCGATGATTTCTCGAACCATTCAACAGTTAGAAGATGCTTTGGGGCAGCAACTTTTTTATCGAAATACACGAGCAATCACACCGACCGAATCGGGTAAATTATTTTTTGAGTATGCCAAAAGAATTACAGAGCAATTTGATGAAGCTCAAAAGGCATTGCAGGATAAAACCGTAGAACCCAATGGACTGGTCAGAATTAATGCACCCGTATTTTTTGGTCAAAGGCATATTGCGCCTTGGTTAGCGGGTTTATCAGAGCGTTATCCAAGGCTTTTAATAGAACTGATTCAGACAGACGAATTTATAGACCCTCTTCGGGATAGTACGGATTTAATTTTTCGTATTGGAACCCTGACAGACTCATCATTTCATGCACGTATTTTCGGCACACAAAAATATCATTTGGCGGCCTCTCCTACTTACATTTCAAAATACGGCGCGCTTGATCATCCCAAACAACTCAATGAACATAAATGCTTAGTCTATAAAGGTTTTGAAGGACCTAACCGATGGTTAATTAGAAAGCCAAATGAGGAGTGGATACATTATCCAATTGTGCCTTTACTTGCTTCAAATAATGCTGAGAGCTTAATGACGGCTGCACTCAATGGGATGGGAATTGTTTTATTTCCTGACTGGTTAATTGGTGAGGCTTTAAAGGATGGCAAATTAATAAAACTTTTACCGCAATATGAAGCCTCAATTAAATTGCAACCCCAGCACATCGCAGCGATTTATCCTAATGTGCGTCATCCGCCCTTAAACATTCGGGTAATTATTGATTATTTTGCTGAGGTCTACGGCTCGCCACCATATTGGCAGAATTAATTTTCTTTTAATTACACAATTAAGAAAAACCTTAAATATTGGCTTAACAATTTACTTTTACAACAGCCAGTTAAGTGGCCTGTTTGTAATTACCATTATTTAAAAATGCCAATGCTTGTTCAGTTGATCCCTCATTTAAAGGATTATGATTGGGATTAAAGTATCGCAAACAGGCACGTATTATATCGTCAACCTTAGGCACACGGTCTTGTCGAGCTGCTCGGAAATAATCTTTGAAACGAAAACGATGTGGTAATTGCGCATCTTGTTTTACTAGATTTTCGACAGCAACATAAGCCAAAACAATAAATAGCGGGAATGTGAAAGCAGCCGTCCCCACTCGAAGTACATTGCTATTGCTAAAATATCTAAACATTGCATCGGCTACTTCACGGTGCTCAACCTCTTCAGCCCCGTGCCATTGCAATAGGCGTAACATTTCTACATCGACAGGTGCCTGTTGTAGTCCCTCAGCATTGAGAACCCAATGCCCTAACACTCCAGTCAGATGTTCAGCAGCAGCCACCATTGCTAATCGAGTCGTTAGCCACATCGACTTTAAGCGTGGATGCTTCAATTCATAGCCTAATGGTTTCGGGCCAATCATGTCATTAAATATCCAATTGGTCATCTTGGTATAACGACTTAAATCAATCCCTAACGCCTCTATGTGCCGTGTTCCTAGAGTGTGCCCATAACTATGAGCACCCTCTTGTTTAATGAAAGCAATTGCTGCCTCTTTAAGTTTTTCATCTTGAATGTAAGGCAATGCATCTCTAAACGTCTGACAAAACCAACGTTCTGGTGCAGGTGTAATCGGGTTAATTGAATTTAATATTTGTGAAACTATTGGATCATCATAAATCCAATGACATGGCGTTTCAGTAAAATTAAATACAGGACGCCGCGGGACAATGACATGATTTTGTCTGATTAAACTATTCATGATAATAAATCCTTATATATCAAAAGCGCTTCCCATTAATCCTGAGTCAGAATGTTAAAGCCCATACGTGGACCAAAAGCAATCAATGTTCGCACTAAGCCCTTAATCGCTTTGGGTTGTTGCCCACTGCTAATACGGCGAAATTGCGAAGCATGCCAAGCGAGTTGCAAATAGGCATCAACGGGTTTGTATCCAATGGCTGGAATTTTTGCTGGTTTTAATACCGATTTTCCGGCTAACAGTTGTTTTGCTAAATCTGGCTGTACTGCAAAAGGCCGAGCCAATCCAACCAAATCGACCGTACCATTGGCAACAATGTGATTCATAAAATCTACATCACGCAGTCCACCTGTTAACATCAATGGTAATTTGCTTTGTTTGCGAAGTGCGGTGGCATAGTCAATAAAATATGCATCACGCTGAGCAGAACGATCAGGTGCATAGCCTAACTGTGCAGGAGATTCATAATTCCCGCCTGAAATCTCTAATAGGTCGATCCCTTCTGCTTCTAAAGCTAATGCAATTTGTAGAGACTCTTCCTGACTTAAGCCGCCCTTTTGAAAATCGGCAGAGTTGAGTTTTACGCTTAATATTTTGTCTTTGCCTATTGCAGCTCGTACAGCTCGAACCGTTTCAATCAACATACGGCGTCGATTTTCAGGACTTCCTCCCCACCCATCGTTTCGAACGTTAGCCAAAGGTGATAAAAATTGCGAGAGTAAATAGCCATGCGCTGCATGTACCTGCACGCCATCAAACCCTGCTTTTACAGCAAGCTCTGCGGTTGTAGCAAAGCGTTTAATTTGCTCTAAAATATCTGCTTCAGTCATTGCTCGTGGAATACGAATAATATTCATAGCAGGTAAATCAAGCCCGACTGCTGAGGGCGCGATCGGCTTTTTCAAAAGTGGCAAAACCGCAACACGACCCGGATGGTTAATCTGCATAATAATTTTGCTGCCATTGGCCTTAGCAGCCTGAGCCCATAACTTATTTGCTTGTAAAAATTGCTCATCTTGCAAAACGACATTTCGTGGCTCAACAAAAGCACGATGGTCAATCATCACATTGCCCGTAACTAACAACCCAGTTCCACCCCTTGCCCATGCTGCATAGAGTTGCTGTAAGTCTGTGGTGGGTGAGCCGTGTCGATCAGCCAATTGTTCACTCATGGCCGACTTTGCAATACGGTTGGGTATGGTTATGCCACATGCCAATTTTAATGATTGCTGTAACGGAGAATTTGTAGATGTAGACTGTGCCATGATAATTATTCCTAAAATTGTTTGTTCTGTGAGTACTGCACAAGCATCAACTTTTGATTATTTCAGCAGCTCTTCATTGAAATATTGTTTTTTTAATAAGTTCATCATGTCCCGATTGTCATGCTGCCAAGGGTGAAAATCTGCGGAGAAAAAGTCGAGATAATGTCTACCAATCCGTCTGACTAAACCTTGTTTTCCAAACAAATAACGAAAACCTTGATAAAGTTCTTTTAAGTCTCGTTGTTTGCCAGAAGCTCGTAACAGTTCGGTTGTTCCTCTAGTAGTAATGATAAGAAAAGAAAGCGTGGTTTCTATCATGACCAATCGTAAGAAATAAGGTCTATTGACCAAAGACTGATATACATCAAAAGCTACAGCTTTATGTTCGGTTTCCTCAATCGCATGCCATGCCCAGATTTTTCTGACATGAGTATTAAACAACTCTAAATCTTGAGGTGCTGTACTAATAAAATAGTCAGCTAATATAGCCGTAAGGTGTTCCATACATACCGTGCAAGCAAGCTGATGAGCTGTAGAGAATTGCTCTTGCATCAAGCGATTCATCTTTTTAAAGCGCTTATAAATTCGGTCTACGGGATAACCCTTTTTCAGCATGACAGCATTGAGCACGTCATGTTCTTTACCGTGATGTGCTTCTTGACCAATAAAAGCACGGACTTGTTTAAGCAGAACAGGATCTTCAATTTTTGCCTGATAATTACGCACACTATGAATAAATTGACGTTCACCATCTGGAAATGCGCTCGATAATGCAGTCAACAACATCGTAAGTAAGGCATTGTTATCAAACCAGAACTCAGGAATTTCATCTGGAAAAGTAAAATCCATTGTTCTTACAGGAATATCAATTGAAGCCGAGATTTTAGAAAAATCTTGTGTTTGTTTTGACTTAAAGAACGCATTCATCTTTATTCTCCAGTTATAAAACGCGAGGATTAAATTGGCGCAATAAAAATAACGGCATGCGTAGACGAGGTATTTGAATTGGAGGAATTAACCCACCCGATAAATCAACTCGATGCAATCTTGCCTCAATGACTTTACCTAGTCCCATATCGTGTAAAGGATCATTTTCAGTACCCGTAAAACGTAAGTTCATTTCTACACGACGGACTTCAAGTGGATGTTCTTTCGGAGTAAATCGAACCTCACGTGGTAGACCAAGGCCCAACCCACCTGTGATATTACGATGTGGTAGCCCTAAAATTGGAGGCGCATCATCAATGACTTCACCAAGCTTAGCTTCCATTTCAATGAGCGTTGTACCGCGGCGTGAAGCATTGCTAACAATACGTTTTCCGTCATTTTCCCAGCTAATCTCACCCATCTTTTTAGGATAGCCAAGCAACTCACGTCCAATAATCATGGCGCGATCATCGTCCAAAATCATCCAAGGACAAAAGATTCCTGTTTTATTGCCTACTTTAATATGAACGAATAAACCCGCTTCATGGTAAGCACCCGTATAGACATTTTCTGGGAAATAAGCACAGAACAAATCAGCTCTTGCAGGTTGAACCAGTGTCATTCCAGACGGTAACCAACGAGCCATCGCTTTTTCATTCACTTCAACAACAGCCGTTAAATACTGCGCATTGTGATAAAGCTTATTGCCAAGATTGGCCAAGCCCACTGGAACACTTAAATCATTGAAGAGTTGTCTCATGATTTTAATCTCGAAAATACTTGTTTCAGAATTGGGAGCAAGATGATGCGCGGGGTATAACGTCCCCCAAAAGTTTGCACCTGCGCAATAAAACCGGGAATCACAATACGGCGATTGCAATCCATGCCTTGAATCGCTTCTTTAGCTACTCGTTCTGCTGTTACCCAAACAAAATTTCCACCGACTCCATCAATTTTGGTAATTCCAGCAACTTCATTAAAACCTGTTTTAGTAGGACCCGGAGCAAGTAAAGTACAGGTCACACCTGTACCACTTAGTTCACTATGCAAAGACTCTGCAAATGAGTTTGCAAATGCTTTAGTTGCCGCATATGTGGCATTTGCCGGAGTTGGCTGATGACCAGAAGTAGAGCCTACAATCAGTATCGCTCCAGTTTTTCTTTTAATCATTTGTGGCAACACGGCTAAAGTCAGGTCGTGAATTGCCACACTATTGACTTCGACTTCTTCACGCTCTCGGTCTGCATCTAACTCTTGAAGTCGTCCAAAAGTTGCAAAACCTGCGTTATTACAAAGAATGGAAACCTCAATACCTTCTAAATACTGACGAAACTTAGCTCTAGCTTGTCTATCTCCCAAATCACATGGATATAAATCTACAGATATTTGATATTCAACTTTTAGTTTTTCAGCCAGTGCTTCTAATTTTTCGACACGGCGAGCGACTAAAACTAAGGAATAGCCTTGTAAAGCGAACTGTTTTGCTAACTCTTCACCAATGCCCGATGAAGCACCTGTAATCACAACGCGAGATGAGGCTCGTGGAATAGGTAGGCTCATAATTCTTGCTCAAAATAGAATAAATTGATTATTCCGAAGTTTTGACTTGAGCGTGAGATGTAGATCAGACATACTGATAATCATTTTCGGCCATAACAAAAAAAGAATATGAAGGATCCTTATGGGCTATCCAAAGCCAGCATTCCTATTTCTTATGCTCATTTATTATTAGAAATTATGGTAGACAAAGGGTTTTCTGCGCTTGAAATTTTGAAAAAAAGTAAAATTCCCTTAACACTTTTAGACCAATTAGACGCCCGAATTACCCCTATGCAATGGTCTAAACTGGCATGGGAAAGCTTGTTATTGTCGAAAGATTCTGGCTTGGGATATGAATATGGACTAAAACTGCGTTTAACTGCCCATGGACCAATGGGCTATGCCTTAATGAGCAGCCCCAATTTACGTCAGGCCATTGAAGTTTCAACACAATTTTTTAATATGCGATTAAAAGATTATCGGATTGCTCTGCTAGATGAGCATGAATTTTCTATTATTGAAATTAAAGAAACTCACCCTGTTGTCAGCAATCAAGCCGCTCAAGCAGAAACGCTAAGACGTTTTTTTTATGAATGTTTGATGATTGGCGTGATTCAAGCTGGTCAATTTTTGAGAGAACATGATTTAGCTGATATTGAATTATCTGTTGACTGGTCAGAACCTAACTATCACAAAGCTTATCAACATTTATTACCTACTATTCATTTTAATCAACCGACTAATCAAATTCGGTATAAAAAACAGCTTCTAGATTTACCCATAAAAATGGCAGATCCGATTGCTTTCAAACAAGCTCTAGCTCAATGTGAAGCTGAACAACTCCGCTTTTCCGAACAAATTAAAGATATATGCCTGACCGTAAAGGCAGAGTTAAATTTAAAACCACAACTCGGTTACCCCACTTTTGATGAAATTGCGGATCGCTTAAATATGTCGAGCCGCACACTGAGACGACACTTAAGCCAAGTCGGCTCTTCATATGTACAATTATTAGAAGAAGCACAACAAAAAGAAGCTGAAAACTTATTACTTAATAGTGATATGGAAATACAAGAGATTGCGCTTTATCTAGGCTATATACAGCCTACAAATTTCACACGGGCTTTTAAGAAATGGACTGGAATGACGCCAATCCAATTTCGTAAAAGAACAGAATAGCTTAACTTTTTGAGCATTATTTAAGTGTAAAAACACTACAAATGGTTGGAGAGTAATTGAATATTCTAATTACTCGACCATTTGTAGTGTTTTTATAAAAGGTTATAGAGCTAAATGATTCATCCGCTCTAACTCACGAATTAAACCAGAGTGATCAAGCTCGCCGTCTCCAGCGCCAACCATGTTTTGAAATAATTGATTGACCAATTCAGCAATAGGTAAATTCAACTCTAGTGATTTGACATAGGTAAAGGATATTCCTTAAATAAAAAATCATGATATTTATAGGATGCTTTCTGCTACAAGAAATCGGCTTAAATACGTATAAAAAAACCTCAATGAGATATTGAGGTTTTTTATACATTTACGATAGTTTTATCAGTTTTGCTGATCTTTTTGCCGCTGTATATCTTTCTGATCTTTCACGTTTTGTTGCCGCTGTTGATTTGGTATATGGTGTTGGTATTGGTGGTTTTGTTGCTGTTGTTGATCCTGTTGGTTTTGCTCGAATTGTTGATCTTGCTGTTTATTTTGGCGATCTTGATTACTCTCTTGTTGCCGGTGTAGATCACTTTTTTGATTAGCCATATTAATTGTCCATTCTTTAATATGATTCATTTTTAAATTTACATCCTTATCATTATAAAGCTACCTACTTCATGTGACATTTTCTTTCATTGTAAATTTTATGATTGAAGATAAAAATATATGACTAATAAAGATGCATTTATTTAAATTTTCTAAAAATATAAATTACATTGACTACTTGATAAAACAAATTTTATTTTAGATTCCACAGATTAAAATGCTTTTCTCTCACCCCAATCCCAACAAAAAATACTCAAGCAACCTCTCCCGTTCATCTGGTTTACTCGGGTCTAAAAGCTGAACCATCGCGCCATCAATCACAAACAAAAACATGTGCGCATCTTGTTTTGAAGCATTTGCGTTAGTTGTTAAAAGCAGATTATAAATTTCCTTGATCAACCAGTTTCGATAGTCAATTACGACCTGATACGCTTTTGGATGTGTTTTCGCAATTTCAAAAATAGCCTTAAATGGCAAATGATAAAGCCCATCTAAATTGGCATGTAAAAAGTATATTTTCCTAAGTTTTTCAACTAGCGTTAAGTCTTTTTGAACATAAATAATTGAAAGTAATTCTTCTTTTAAACCATCTTTTTGAAAGGTCAGACTCATTTCGATAAGACGTTCTTTTGAGTGAAAATAATTATAAAACGTGGCTTTCGGGATTTTTGCTGCTTCAATAATTCGGTCTACACCGACATTGTGAAAGCCATGTTTATTAAAAAGATATCTTGCAGAATGAAGCACACTTAAAGCACGAAATGGGAGATCTGAATGTGGCATAGTTTTACCGTTATAAAATAAATTTTTGTTGTATATAAATGAGATATAAAAAGCCTTGACCCTTTTAAGGGTGAAAAAAGGCGTAACAAAGCCATAAAGACTGTGCTTGGCACATCTCAAGTTTTATTGTTGCTAAGTTTTTAAACGAAATGATTTAAAGTTCGACAAGCCTAAAGGCCATCAAACCATTTAAAGATGGGTTAAGTTGTGTCGATATAGCTTTTGGCAAAGGCTGCCAAGAAATAATGAATGTGCAAAGCCAACTCCTTTAAGTATGGAGTTCTGCCGAAACATTATAAATTATGGTGGCAGAACGGAAGTGGGTTGACGGACTGGGTTCGACATCCAGCACACTCGAAAGTGTCCCACTCCCGTCCTACCGCTACGGGAGGGAACGAGGTGTGCACACATGAAACTATTCCTCAGAAGGAATAATCTGATGTGGTCGATCATCGGTCCGTCAAAACCGACTGGCAATGTAGGCCAGCCCGCAAATGGTAATCTGCAATATTTAAGGTGTCAATGTGAAATTGGCTAGAAAATATTTAATTAATTATTGTTTTTCATTTAATTACATATTTAAGGAAAACCTTAAATGTAAGCTTAACAATATAAAATAAATCTATAATCTTTTTAAAATTCTGAGCTTATTGGCGTGTTCGTAAATTTAACCTCCTCTACAAAACATTTCTTGCACTCTAGCTATTTTTATGTATGATTGAGTAATCACTCAATTAATATGTTTGTGTATGGCTCGTCCTCGTAGTGAAGATAAACGTAATGCAATTTTAAGTGCTGCTATAGAAACATTGGCAGAGCTTGGCGAACGTGCGTCTACCTCAAAAATTGCTAAAGTCGCTGGCGTGGCAGAAGGCACTTTATTTACCTATTTTAGTAGCAAAGAAGAGTTGCTTAATCAGCTTTATCTTTCGCTAAAGGCCGAGCTACGTCAGGTCATGATTCTCAATTACCCTGATCACTCCGATTTGCAAACACAAATGTCTCATATTTGGCAAAGCTATTTGGACTGGAGTTTAGAAGCTCCACTCAAACGCAAAGTAATGGCACAGCTTTCAACTTCTGAACAAATTACCGAACAAAGCAAACAAATTGGTATGCAAACCTTTTGTGATCTGACCCAAAATATTCAAGAACATATTAATGGTGGAACACTACGTGATTACCCCCCGTTATTTATTGCTTCAATTTTGGGGGCGCTAGCCGAAGTCACACTGAATTTTATTGCCCAAGACCCTTCTCAAACCGAGCGTTATCGCAAATCGGGTTTTGAAGCATTTTGGCATGCAGTTTCAATATAAATAAAAAATAAGGACCTACGGCGTCCTTATTTTTGAACCAATTAATGAGTGAGTAAATACTCATTTATATAGATATTAATAAGTACTCTTAAAGTTCTTATTTGCACATATAGGTTTATTCCACTAAAGGAAAAACAAGATGACTATTTCAAACACAACAGACTTGCCTTCTCCCTTAATGCCATCACAGCAACACGACGGCAAATTTAGAAATACACGTCCGAACCAACACAAGCCTTCTTTTGGAAAATCGCTTCAGTTGATGTGGAAGTTTCTATTTAACAAACCGAAAGACACAGTTCCAAACAAACAAATTCCTATTTTAAGCTTGTCGAAAGAACAACTTCTTAGTGCACCTGACCGCTCTCTCTTTCGTCTGGGGCACTCGACCATTTTGTTAAAATTACGCAATGAATTTTGGTTAACTGACCCTGTTTTTTCGGAGCGTGCATCACCTTTTCAATGGATTGGGCCAAAACGTTTTCACCAACCGCCAATCAGCATTGCCGAACTACCGCCAATTAAAGGCGTGATTTTGTCGCATAACCACTACGACCACTTGGACTACCATGCGGTCATGCAACTTAAAGACAAAGTTGAGCATTTCATAACACCGCTTGGTGTGGGTGATGCTCTGATTAAATGGGGAGTTCCAGCAGAAAAAGTTCAACAACTCGACTGGTGGGACACCACACATATTGATGGTTTAGAACTGGTTGCCACCCCTGCACATCATTTCTCGGGCCGAAGCCTGAGTGACAGTAATACAACTTTATGGGCATCGTGGGTAATTATTGATAATGATCTGCGGGTATTTTTTAGTGGTGACACGGGATATTTTGACGGCTTTAAAGAAATCGGAAATCGATATGGGCCCTTCGATCTCACCATGATTGAAACTGGGGCTTATGACCCAGAATGGCCAGATGTTCATATGCAACCAGAGCAAACTTTACAAGCACATATCGATTTAAAAGGACGTCATTTGTTACCTGTGCATAACGGGACTTTTGATTTGGCGCTTCATGCTTGGGACGACCCGTTTGAACGTATTGTAGAATTGGCTAAGCAAAAAGATTTGGGCATTAGCACACCACAAATGGGAGAAGTACTCAATCTAAACGAGCCAAATGTCGAAAATTATTGGTGGCGTTCGTAGGTTTTTCGATATTTTTTAAATTATTTATTTCTCTTTAAAGGTATTTAAATTCAGATATATAACGTCAATTTTCCTTATTTGCATTCTCTTTAAATAAAACTAAGACTAACTTTGTCTTAGTTTTATTATTGACTTAAAACACAGACTACATTAGTCTGTGTTTGTAATTGATCAATTATGAAATTAAATGGCTTATATCACTAGTAGCGTCGAGTATGCGATTCACTGTCTTCTTTTTCTTGTGAACAATGAAGATAAACCTTTGAGTAGTAAGGATCTTGCCGAATTACAAGGAGTCTCTCCGAGTTTTATGGCTAAGATTTTTCCTAAACTTGAAAAGGCAGGTCTTGTTATTGCTCAAGAAGGTGTTCGTGGTGGGTATTTACTCGCTCGATCCGCTCATGAAATCAGTTTTCTAGATATTGTGAATGCTATCGAAGGTGAAAAACCGCTTTTTGAGTGCCAAGAAGTCCGTGGGAAATGTGCAGTCTTTAATCATGCCCCGCCAGATTGGGCAACCAGTGGTGTGTGTGCAGTGCACGCCGTGATGTTACAGGCCGAAAAAGCCATGCGAGATGCGCTAGGTGCTCATACACTTGGCGATATTGCAGACCGTTTTGGCCGTTATGCACCCGACGTATTTTTTAGTGATGTAAATGGCTGGATCAATGATCGCATTGAAGGAAGAACAGCAAAAATGCGGAAAAATAAAATATCACGGGATACCCCCGACTAATGAACTGATAGGGCTTCAAACCCTAAGCTAAAACTCCCCTAATCGTTTTAAACGCCTTCTCAGATTTTTCGGACAATCAGAGAAAGGATTCGCTCACCCTAAATTTTGTGATGAGCTGGAATTTGTTGTCCGAAAAATCGATCAAAAGGATAATCAAATGAGTAAACGTATTATTATTGCTGGTTCTGGCTTTGCTGGTTTATGGGCTGCACTTGCTGCACAAAGAGCAATTCACCTAGCTTCGCAAGAACAAAACATTGAAGTAGTGATGATTTCCCCTAGCCCGAATGTTGGTATTCGCCCTCGTCTTTATGAAGCTGTACTAGAAAACATGAACCCTGATATTTCAGAGTTATTAAATGTGGTTGGGGTTAAATTTCTGGCAGGTTGGGTAAATCAACTTGATGTCGACCAACAGACCATTGAGGTTTCAACTACCGATGGCAGCAAACAAACTTTAAGCTATGACCGTTTTATTCTCGCAACCGGAAGTACTACGTTTATGCCTCCTATACCGGGCCTTACAGAATATGGCTTTAGCGTAAGCACTCTAGAAGAAGCTGAAAAACTAGATCAACATCTTAAAAACTTAGCCAATAAACCTGCAAATGCAGCGCGTAATACTGTGGTCGTTGCAGGTGGTGGTTTAACTGGGCTAGAAACTGTCACTGAAATGCCTGAACGTCTGCGTAGTATTTTAGGTGAAACTGATGTGCGTGTAGTTTTAGTAGACTCATCTACAGAAATTGGTGCGGCAATGGGAGACCAAGCTGCTACAGTTATTCGAGAAGCTCTTAGCGAGCTAGGTGTGGAAGGTAAAGCTGGCCTACGAGTTACGGCACTCGATGCATCAGGGGTAACACTTTCTAATGGCGAAAAAATTGAAACACAAACCGTGATCTGGACTGCGGGCATGCGTGCTAACTCGCTCACCTCTCAAATTGCTGGTGAAAAAGACAATTTAGGCCGTTTGATTGGGGATGCTTATTTACATGCACCTGAAGCAAAAAATGTTTTTGTGACGGGAGATACTGTAAAAGTTCCAACCGATGATTTAGGTAATTTTAACGTGATGTCTTGCCAACATGCCATGAGCCTAGGCCGTGTGGCGGGTTACAATGCTGCGGCAGAATTGGTTGATTTACCGTTACATGCATATAGTCAACCGAAGTATGTGACTTGTGTTGATTTAGGCCCTTGGGGTGCTCTTTATAGCGAAGGTTGGGACCGTCAGGTTCAATTTATTCGTGAAGAAGCCAAAAAAATTAAGCAGGAAATTAATACTGTCTGGATTTATCCACCTGCTGCAGACCGTGAGGCTGTGTTTGCCATAGCAAATCCTGATTTTGTTATTGTTCCTTAAAGTTAGCTTTCAAAATAGACCAATCCCCAAAAGTTGTAAGTCATGATTGACTTCTCTTTTGGGGACTATTTTTAATACATAAAACTTAAGTCTTTTCTAAAGCTTCTATAATTTCTAAAGCCGTTTTTTTAGCAGAAAATGGATTTTGGCCTGTAATTAAATTTCCATCTTGAACCACATACGGTGCAAATGGAATTAAAGCCTTTTCATAGTCTGCACCATACTCTTTTGCTAACTCTTCGGCATTGTAAGGTACCTTTTTTGCTACCCCTGCTAAAATTTCTTCACTCCATGCAAAGCCAGTTAACTTCTTCCCTTCTATAAGCCGTTTACCATTAGAAAGCCTTACATTTAATAGGCCACAGTAGCCATGGCAAACGCTCGACACAATACCGCCTTTTTCATAAATATTTTTGGTGATTTCTTGAAGTTCAGGGTTATCGAGAAAATCCCACATTACCCCATGACCACCCGTGTAATAGATCACGTCATAATCTTCCCAATGAATATCTGACGGTTTATGGGTGTTGGCCAGCAAGGTCATAAATGCCTGATCATCTTCTCTCGCTTTTACCGATTTATCGGCAACCAACGCACCCAGTGACTTTGGTTCAATAGGTGTTTTTCCGCCATTCGGGCTCACAATATCTTGAATATACCCTTGCTTTTCAAACTCATCATAGGCGTGGGTAAGTTCACCTAACCATAGGCCTGTGGGCTCATCTACATCTTTATAACGTGAAACATTGGTCACGACATGTAATATGCGTTTAGACATCTTTTCACCTCATTTTTGATATTTATAATTCTGTTCATTGATTTATCAAAGCATAGAAACCTGTTACTGAAAGTGTGTGCTTAGTAAAGTTATGAACTAAAAAAAGAGGCATTCAGCATGCCTCTTTTCAAAATCTGATGTCTTTATTTTTAATTATTCACGGATAAAGGCTAATAAATCGGCATTAATAATTTCATGATTTACCGTTAACATGCCATGCGAAAAACCTGGGTAGATTTTGAGTTGGCTATTTTGAAGCAATTCTGCCGATTTCACCCCAGAGGTTTTATAAGGCACAATCTGGTCATCATCACCATGCAATACCAAAACAGGAATGGTGATTTTCTTTAAATCTTCGGTAAAGTCAGTTTGTGAGAACGCCACAATACCATCGTAATGCGCTTTTGCACTGCCTGTCATACCCTGACGCCACCAGTTGGCAATTATCCCATCAGATGGTTTCGCATCTGTTCGGTTAAAACCATAGAACGGGCCAGATGGCAAGTCACGGAAAAATTGCGCACGGTTTGTGAGAACCTGATTTTGAAGGTCATCAAAAACTTCTTTTGGTAAACCTTCGGGATTATTTTCAGTTTTAACCATCAGTGGTGGTACTGCGCTGACAAGCACAGCTTTTGCAACATTTTCTTCGCCATGACGAGCGATATAGTGAACCACTTCGCCGCCGCCTGTTGAGTGGCCAATATGAATTGCATTTTTAATGTTCAGATGTTTAACCACCTCTGCAACATCGTCTGCATAGTGGTCCATATCATGACCATCCCACACCTGACTAGAACGACCATGTCCCCGTCTATCATGAGCTACAACACGATAACCTTGTCCTAAAAAGAAAAGTAGTTGTGTGTCCCAATCATCTGAACTTAAAGGCCAACCGTGATGAAAAAATAAAACTTGGGCATCTTGTGGTCCCCAATCTTTATAGAAAATGTCTACGCCATCTTTTGTGGTTACATATCCCATCTTTGTTCTCCTGCTGAAAAATCTGCTTATAGGTTCGTTATTAAGGTTTGAATATTTATATCAAGCTTAAAGTTAACTTTAAGGCCAATCATTTTAATCGTCTTTTAAAAATAAAATTTATATGAAGACTCTAATTAACTTTGTATCTTTTTAATCTTTAATTGTTTTTATTTTATTTCTTTTTAATTTCAAAGATTTTACATATCAAAATTAAAGCCTTGAATTTCAAGTTAACTTCAGCCTTATAGTTTCTAAAAAAGTTCAACTAAAAAATCGATGGACCTTTAACAAAGTTGCTAAATGAACTAGGTGCCTCGGCTATCTTACGTTTAGACATTCTTGAAGATGCTCAGGTAGTATTAATCTACCAGTTAAAATTTAGTAATTCGTTATTCAATAAGACTAGGAACAGATAAGGTTAACCCCTATCTGTTCCTAGACAATTTAAGCAACATTTTGATTCGCTTTTATCTCTTCTAATATTTTTACCAATTCAGTTAAGTTTTGATTTGGATCTAACCACCAATCGACCGTCCAAACCGATAAAACTTCCCAACCTAATCCATTTAAAACCGTTGGTCTAAGTTGATCTCGATCTCGTGCAGTAGCAGCTTTAGCATAGTTTTCACCATCTACAATAACACCTGCAATATAACTACCCGAATTCAGATCATCCTTAATAGCTAAGTCTACACAGCTATCACCCTGTCCTATTCCAAGATCCACACTCCAGCCTTGTTCTTGTAGCTTAGTTTGTAGGTACTGTACGAACTCTTTTTTAGTCTGTTTTTTACTTTGATCAATATAATTTAAATGCAACTGACCACTGCGAGCAAAAACCAGGAAGTCTTTTAAATCTCTTACGCCCTCACTATTGGTGCGTGCCAAATTAATTTCTTCTGGGCTTAAGGCTGAGAAAACATGTAAACCTTGACGGGCGCGAGTAATTGCTACATTTAGACGGCGCTGCCCCCCTTGGCGGTTAAGCGCACCAAAATTCATTGATAAACGACCATCTTGATCTTTTGCATAGGTAATGGAGAAAACGATAATATCGCGTTCATCTCCTTGCACATTTTCTAAATTCTTAACGAATAAAGGTTCAATGCCTGATTTACTGAGTGTCTCTAACTCAGGATGATTTGCTAGCTCATTATCCAACAAATCTTCAATCAACTTTTGCTGCGTCATATTGAAAGTCACAACACCTAGGGTCAAAGGGCTCTCTTGTCCTAACTGTGACTGTAAATGCTGAATAATAAATTCAACAATTGCTTTAGCTTCATTCGTATTGGTACGCGTATCCCCTTTATCGTAAACACCCTCAACCATATGCAGTTTTACAGCGGTATCCTTAGCAACAGGTGCAGGGAAAGTAAATAAACCACCTTTGTAGTATTTCTGATTACTAAACTGAATAAGACTTTCATAACGACTACGATAATGCCAGTTCAAAGCCAATTCAGGTAACTGAGCAGCAAGGCATTCATCCAAAATACTTTCTAAATCTTCAGTGACTTCCTCATCAACCTCTTCTTCAGAATCTCCCTTACCAAAGAAGCTTGTTGGCGGCATTTGTTTATTATCACCCACCACAATTGACTGCTTACCTCTCGCTAATGCACCAATCGCATCCCATACTGGAATCTGTGATGCTTCATCGAAAATCACCACATCAAATTTTGCTTCAGTATCCAGATATTGAGCGACTGATAACGGACTCATTAATAAGCATGGCTTTAGCCCCACTAGTACGTCAGGAATCTGGCGCATTAATTCACGTACAGGAATATGACGACGTTTCTTGCCCAATTCTTTATTTAGAACAGTCCACTGTGCCTTATATTTATCTTGTTCACTAAAAATAGCATTCCAACGATGAATAATCTCATGGCTCGCAGCAAGCTGGTGTTCTCTATCCTGCTGTGCAAAAGTCTGGATTTTCTGTTCATGTTGCTGGCTATTGAATTGATTTAATTCTGGATGTTGACTAAATTGATGAGTAATCCAGTGTCTTGCTAAATTAATATTCAAGCTTTTTAAAGCAGCATCCAGTTCCAATCGGGTATTTAAAAGTTCAAAGGCGAAGGGTTTTAATCCTTGTTTAATCAACTGACTCTTTATAGCCTGCCAATTTAACCAATGTCTCCAAGATGAACTGTGTTGCTGTAATTGCTTTTGTCTTTCAAGAATTTCACTAAAATTAATATCTAGATATGGAGTGAGTTGGATATCGCCTTTCAGTGCATGATCATTCAACAATTGACCGAATGTATTTTCCACCTGAGCTATATTTTGTTTTATTTCATCCAAACTATTATTTTTACTAAACTCTACAGCTTTTAATAAAGTTGCTTGATCTGTAATTGTTGATGCAACGATTTGCTTAATTTCTTGCCACTGATTGTGCATAGCTTCAAAAATTTGCCACGTGCTATCTTCACCCTGCCAGTAAGAACCCAATTTACTTGCCAACTGATTTTCACATTCACTGAATTGTCGTTGTTGACTTTGGATATGTTGCAATATTGGCAAGTCATGAGCAACTGCCAAAGCTGTAGGACGTTGAGTTGAGTTTTGATAAGTTTTGACTAAGTTTCTTAGTTGGAATTTAGCGAACCATGAGAATGGGAAAATTTTTGATTCTGCTTCACGCCATTTAAAGGAAATTTGATTTAAATCTGCTTGATAAACTTGAGATTGGTATTGTCCAACTAACGAAGAACGCTGCTGTTTTAAATCTTGGACTAACTGCTTCGCTTGTATAATCGTGTTTAAATCTAAATCTTTAATAACACTTAATAATTTTAAATCAGTTTGCTGAACAAGATCGGATAATGCCGTAAAAATAGAAACATCATGTTTAACCTGATTCAGATTTTGCTTTTCACCAAATCCATAAACCTCTTGCCAAATAGAAACTGAACTTTGCAAACGCTGTATCTGATCTACAAGTTGATCTTGCAATATTTGATATTGTTCTTGCCATGCTAGGCTCCAAATCGGCTCAGACAAACCTTCCGCAAAACCATTCAATACATCTTTAACATTTTCATTGACGAGCTGACGTAAACTTACAGCTTGTGTCACGCTCTCACTCAGTAGCTCACGTTTTTCTGCTGTCAACGTCGCAATATTGATTTCAGGAAAACGTAAATGCGGTGTATTCCGATAACGAAGTTCATCACTCATTGCGGCATACAAACTCCAGCCAATAGGGTGTGATGTATGGAGATTTTTTACATGTTGATTCAGCTCATCTCGTGTTTGAATTAATCTGTCTGAAAGTTTCTGCCATTCTGTTGTTTTAGGTTGAGCACTTAAAAAGTAAGGATCATTATTTTTCTGTGCTCTTTCTCTCAGTTGATCCAGTACTTCCATTTTTTGGGATTTGGATGAGTGTAACTGCAAACACAATTCACTTAAGCCAATTTGTGTCAAACGGCGATAAACAACTTCTAAAGCAGCCATTTTTTCAGATACGAATAACACGGATTTACCATCCGCCAAACATTGAGAGATCATATTGGTAATAGTCTGCGACTTACCTGTACCAGGAGGACCTGACAACACAAAAGTACGCCCTAATGCTGCGGACATGACTGCAGCTAACTGCGAAGAGTCAGACGATAAAGGAGTAAATAATTGTTGTGGCTTATATTGTTGGTCTAATTGAGCAGGTTGAGGAAATTCATCTTGTTTAATAAAAGGTTCCCGTGGGGATTCAATTAGATGATTTACTACTGCTTGATTTTTCAGTTCATCCATCCGTGAAGACAAATCAAGCCACATTAAATATTTAGAGAATGAGAATTGACCAATAGCAGCCTCAGCTTTTACTTCCCATCCCGGTATATTTACAATCGCCTTCCGTACAATATGTAAAACCTGATTAACATCCACACCGGAGTCATCAGTTGGTAATGGATTCAAGCCAGCAATATCAAGTTCAAAGTCTTGTCTTAATAGTTGTAATAGAGTGGAGTTAAAACGTGGCTCATCATCGTACATAAATAGACGATAGCCTGTTTTAGCTGTCTCTCGCGTAATCTGTACAGGAATAAGTAGTAATGGGGCCTTAAAAGTACGTTTCGAGCGTTCTGACTCTTTCCATTCAAGAAAACCAACCGCCAGAAATAATGTATTAGCCCCGCCTTCCTCTAAAGCAGTACGCGAAGCCCGATAGACTTCAATCAGGCGCTTTTCTAATAAAGGTGTATCTAAAGGGCTAAATAATAATTTTCTAGAAAGGCTTTCATCAACGTACTGATAGATATGCTGGCTTTCATTATCACGTTGGACATCTTTTAGCGAAATACTATCAATACTCTTAAATAAGAAACCCTCCTGATTTGCAAGCGCATCTTCAAGTTTGCTTAGTGTTAATTCAGAGCACTGTAAAGGAATACTGTAACGGTTATCTTTAAAATTTAAGAGTTTATTACGAAGGCTTAAATCCAATAATCGACGTAACCAACGATCAACCCTTGTAGTTTTACTTTCAACAGAACGGTCAACATCGTAATTAGGAATAGATGCAGATGCCCATTCAATCTCTGTTTCATCTAGGTGATTCTTCTTTTCCAGATGTGCAGAAATTGGTTTAATACCACGCAATCGAGACTGACGAACATCAATTGCAAGATAAAATTTATTCTGACGAGATTCATCCTTAATATACTGTCTTGCAGTTTCAAGTGCGGAAGTGAATTTTGCTTGTTGTGTAAGTAACGTCGTTTCTATAAAAACGATCTCACCCAAATCATAACGTTTTCTTAATGCCTGAATATCATCAATAATTAAATCAACATTTGGGGTTTCATTTAACCAAACACCAAGATAGGCATGTCCTTCTTCAATAATGATTAACGTATCAAGACCAATTTGTTCAGCCAAGGCACTTAACAACATTGTAGTATCTAAACAGCACGCCAGTTTTTCTTCAAAAATCTGTTTTGCTAAACGTATTCGTTGTCCCGATTTAACAAAACTTGCTGGACTCACAATGTAATGAATATCGTGTGGTAACAAAGAATCCCATAGTGCATTCAACTGAGATAGAACAGAATCCCGATCTCGTTCTAAATATCCACTTAATGAACCGAGTTGTTTTGTTTTTAAGATCTCACTCGCTTTAACTAAAATTGGGCTGAGTGCTGAAGAATTAGGTTGTGAAAAACTCGCCAACAACTCAATTGGCTGACGTTCTCCGCCCCAAGTATCAATAGTTAATACATCTATTCCTAACCGCTGTTCTGCCAGCACTTCTTCTTTTTCATTCAACCAGAGTACTTCAATACTCCCTTTCATATTTTCAGGTAGCTCTTGCAACATTTGAATATCAAAAGCTAATTTTGGTTTATCTAGAGCTAAGACTTGATCACTTTCTAAGCTTGAAATATGGATGGTATGTTCTTTGAAATATTCAGGATTAGAACGAATAATAATTCGAGAGTCAGAAATTGTTTCAGTAGAAGATATTAGAACTTGTCGGATTAGGGGCACTGAATTTTGTTGTAAAACGAAACTCAAAGCTGAAGCACAATCAACTTGTAATGAATATTCAGAATTAGTTTTTTGTTTATTGTCAACTTCTGACATTATTTACCCCTTATCAATTTTATTAGATCTAATTAAAGATGTGCTTAAAAACTAAAGGTACAATATTAAATGATTTATGTCTTATTTTAAAATTAAACAAACAGCAATATTAAATCTTTCTTGGCTGAGAAAAGTAAATCCTTAGTCTTAACAGGAAATTGTTTTTAACTACGTTTGAAAGTTTACAGATATCTTTCAAGCGTAGCTAATCAGACCATTATTGATAAGTTTAACTTAAAAAACTTTTTTTACAGACACTGTAAAAGTCGAATCAATTGGATTTGAAATAGGCGCATCTGGTTCGCCATTAGTATAATTTCTATATTCCCCGTTCTTGTCCCATGCTTTGGTATAAGCTAATCCAGTAGTCCAGCCATCACCTAAATCCTTAATAAACTCAACCTTAACATCCTGAAAATTAGCTTTTGAGAAATTCTTAATTCTTTCATAGCCATAATGGGCACCAAAAGTCCAAGTGTCATTTATTGGCTGTGTAAAAGTTAAATCCAGATATGTTGTTCCTCTTGAACGTTTACCCTCAGGGCCGCCCATCGTATTTGAGTTATAACCCGCATAATCTGGCGTGTAAGTAATAAAGTATTTAAGCGTTAAAGGTCCATAACCAATTTGAGGCACAATTTCGCCATAGTTATAACTGGTACTACCCGTTTCAGGCGTGCTTTCAGCTCCTGGATAATAGTAATAAAAAATCGTCATGCCAGCCGAAAACTTATCGAAAGTTTTTATGTAACCAGCATAAAAATCCCACTCAACTGAAGCATCTCTAAGATAGTTAGAACTCACATTCGATGCCCAAGTACCCACAAATAATCCATTTGGATTTGCATAATCTAAACCAATCTGTAAAGCTGGCTTACCCCATGTTTGTTGGAAACCACGTGATATATATTGACTCGCGAAGGTTACATTTGCACTGTATGGAGAAATTTGTTCTTGTTCATTTAATTGTTCAGCATGTACAACACCAGTAGACATAATGAGAGAAGCTAGTCCTAAAATTTTTCTCATTCAATAATTCCTTTTACATATTACCTATAGGTTTAAAGTTTTAAAATAACATGAAAATTCAATTTTAATCGTATTAAAAAGTTATAAATTCAAATTTCTAGACACTTGTTCTTCGCTATAGATCTCTTCAATACAATCTAAAATTTTAGGAATATACGAACTTTGATCCATGTTGCGCATAGATAGAGAAATAGGACTATAAGCTTCTAAGTCTAAGATATTTAAGTAAGTTAGATTCTTCATTCCAATGTCACAGGCACTTTCTGGAATAATACAAATACCCTCACCCGATGCCACTAATCCCAATGCCATATGGATTTCGCGGACTTCGGTCAGTTTGGCTGGAATTAAACCCAATTTGGTAAATAAAGCTTGGATGGTGGTCGAAAAATTTGGCTTAGGTGTAGTGGGGTAAGAAAAAATCGTCTCATTAATGATTTGAGATAAGTAAATCCCTGAATCTTGGAATTCACTTAAAGGATGCTTTTTATGAATCGCTAATTTTAATTTTTCTTTTCTGAGTAAAAGTCTCTTAATGGCAGGATCACTAATGGGTAATCGACCAAAACCTAAATCGATTTTGCCTAATTTTAAAGCTTCAACCTGATCTCGTGTTCCACATTCGATAAGCTCGACGTGAATGTCAGGATTTTTTTGTCTAAATAGATAAATGACCTGTGGTAATCGACCGTAAAGCAGTGAGCTGACATAACCCACTTTAACAATGTTATCGACCAACTTCATTTTTTTAGCCATAGAAGCCGCTTGAGCAGTATGCGTTAAAATCTGCACAGCATGTTGGTAAAAAAACAGGCCTGCTTCTGTCGCTTTTAATGGACGAGAGCCCTTCACAAACAAATCAATCCCTAACTCTTCCTCTAGTTTTTTGATTTGACGCGTGAGTGGTGGCTGGGCAATAAAAAGCTTTTCTGCGGCTTTAGTCAGACTTTGTTCTTCCACAACGGTAACAAAATAACGTAGATGTCTTAATTCCATTAATATACCTTTTTAGTATCTTAAAATACCGTTCTATATCTATTTTAGGCTATTACATTCTTCTATGGTATGTAAACAAGTTTGAAATAGTTGAAACTTCATGTATAGAACCATAGAAACCATACTTGTGGATATTCCAACTATCCGTCCTCACCAGTTGTCTGTAACCACAATGCGTACTCAGACTTTGGTGCTCGTTAAAATTACGACCATGGATGGTATTGTCGGTTGGGGTGAAGCGACCACCATTGGTGGACTAAACTATGGTGAAGAAAGTCCTGAAAGTGTCAAAGCCAATATTGATACTTACTTTGCACCATTACTCGCATCAGTTAAAGATTTAAACGTTGCTCAAACACTAAAACTGATTCGTAAAAATATTAATGGTAACCGTTTTGCGAAATGTGCCATTCAGACTGCCCTACTTGATATTCAGGCAAAACGTTTAGGCGTGCCATTAAGTGAAGTTTTAGGTGGCCGTCTACGTAATAGTTTACCTGTACTTTGGACCCTTGCGTCTGGCGACACAGAAAAAGATATTGCTGAAGCTCGAAAAATGATTGAGTTGAAACGTCATAACACGTTCAAGCTCAAAATCGGCGCACGCCCTTTGCAACACGATGTTGATCATGTGATTGCAATTAAAAAAGCACTAGGTACAGATATTAGTGTACGTGTCGATGTAAATCGTGCATGGTCAGAGCTGGAATGTATCCAAGGTATTCAACAGCTGCAAGATGGCGGAATTGATTTAATTGAACAGCCGTGCGCTATTCAAAATACTGAAGCACTTGCTCGTTTAACACATCGTTTTGATGTCGCAATCATGGCTGATGAAGCTTTAACTGGGCCAGACAGCGCATACCGTATTGCAAAAAGCCATGGGGCTGACGTATTTGCGGTAAAAATTGAACAATCTGGTGGTCTGATCGAAGCATGTGAAGTGGCCAAGGTTGCAGGTTTGGCTGGAATTGATCTTTATGGCGGCACCATGCTTGAAGGCCCTGTAGGTAGCATTGCTTCTGCTCATGCATTTGCAACTTTTGAAACATTAGCGTTTGGTACTGAATTATTTGGTCCGTTATTGCTTACCGAAGAAATTTTGAAAGAACCGCTACGTTACGAAAACTTTGAATTGCGCTTGCCAACAGCTCCGGGCTTAGGCATTGAAATTGATGAAGATAAAGTCGAGAAGTTACGTCGTTAAGGCAACAGGATAAGGAGTTTCCCATGTTATTTCATGTACGTATGGATGTGCATATTCCACTTGATATGCCAGCCGACAAAGCAAATGAAATTAAGGCGGTTGAAAAAGCCTATTCGCAAGATTTACAACGTCAAGGTAAATGGCGTCACATCTGGCGAGTTACAGGCCAGTATTCAAACATCAGTATTTTTGATGTAGAGAGCAATGAAGAGTTGCACAATATTTTACAGGGATTACCTCTCTATCCTTACATGAACATCGAAGTGATGGCACTTAATCGTCACCCTTCTTCTGTTCGTGATGATGATTCGTAATCCAAAAAAATAGTTTGAGTGTGTGGTCTGAAACACACTTAGAAATTAAATACATTGATTCAAAAGGTAACAAGGAACGTGGCAGCAACAATTCGCTAGCAAAACAAAATGCCAGCACCACTGCCACCCAAAACCGTATTGCATACTTAAGGAGTTTTAGTATGAACCGTCAACAAATTGATGCGCTTGTAAAACAAATGAATGTCGACACAGCTAAAGGCCAAGTCGATGAACGTGTTCAGCAAATTGTAGTGCGCCTTCTCGGGGATTTATTTCAAGCCATTGAAGACTTAGACATCCAACCTTCAGAAGTATGGAAAGGTTTGGAATATTTCACAGATGCAGGTCAAGCAAACGAACTTGGACTTTTAGCAGCCGGCTTAGGTTTAGAGCACTATCTTGATTTACGTGCAGATGAAGCTGATGCCAAAGCTGGTCTTACTGGTGGCACACCTCGTACCATCGAAGGTCCACTTTACGTAGCTGGTGCGCCTGAATCTGTTGGTTTTGCGCGTATGGATGATGGCACAGAATCTGGCAAAATTGATACCTTAATTATTGAAGGTACTGTGACTGATGCCAATGGCAATATCATTGAAAATGCAAAAGTTGAAGTATGGCATGCTAACAGCTTGGGTAATTACTCATTCTTTGATAAGTCTCAATCTGACTTCAACTTACGCCGTAGTATTTTGACTGATGCTGATGGTAAATATGTTGCATTAACTACGATGCCTGTTGGTTATGGTTGCCCTCCAGAAGGTACAACTCAAGCCCTTCTTAACAAGTTAGGCCGTCATGGTAACCGTCCATCTCACGTTCATTACTTCGTGTCTGCACCGGGCTTCCGTAAGCTTACAACTCAATTCAACATTGAGGGTGATGAGTACTTATGGGACGACTTTGCCTTCGCTACTCGTGACGGTTTAGTTGCAACAGCAGTTGATGTAACAGACCCTGCTGAAATTCAACGTCGTGGTTTAGATCACGCTTTCAAACACATCACATTTAACATAGAACTTGTTAAAGATGCCGCTGCTGCCCCTTCAACTGAAGTTGAACGTCGTCGCGCTAGTGCTTAATTGAAAGTGTATGTGAGTTAAAAGTTCGCTTTTGACTCACAAAATTTATTCCATTTATTACTACCATTAAGAATTTGAATAAATTTTTAGCGGTAGTAATACATAACGTTACCTCATGCTCTAAGGTTTCTCACATGATTGACAAAAGTAAGTCCTCTCTTAGCGAGGTTCTATCGCAGATTAAAGATAGTGCCACCATCCTGATTGGTGGTTTTGGTACCGCAGGACAACCCGCTGAACTCATTGACGGTCTTATTGAACTCGGTGTTAAAGACCTGACTATTGTTAGCAATAACGCCGGTAATGGCGATTACGGTCTAGCTAAACTGCTTAAAGCTGGTTCGGTTAAAAAAGTGATTTGTTCTTTCCCTCGTCAGTCAGACTCTTATGTGTTTGATGAGCTATACCGTGCTGGGAAAGTAGAGCTTGAAGTGGTTCCACAAGGCAATCTAGCTTGCCGTATCCAAGCTGCTGGTATGGGTTTAGGCGCTGTGTTTACCCCAACAGGCTTTGGAACTCTTTTAGCTGAAGGGAAAGAAACTCGCCAGATCGATGGTAAAGATTACGTACTCGAATATCCAATCAAGGCTGACTTTGCCTTGATTAAAGCTTACAAAGGCGACCGCTGGGGCAATCTGGTTTACCGTAAATCTGCACGCAACTTTGGCCCGATCATGGCCATGGCTGCGGATGTCACGATTGTTCAAGTCTCTGAGGTGGTTGAGCTAGGTGGATTAGATCCAGAGCAGATCATCACCCCAGGTATTTTTGTACAGCACGTTGTACAAGTACAGCCCGCACAATAAGCAATAAGGAGAAATAACATGAGCTACCAGAAACTCAGCCGTGACCAGATTGCAAAACGTGTGGCACAAGACATTCCAGATGGTGCATATGTGAATCTAGGTATTGGTTTGCCAACCAAGATCGCAAGCTATTTACCTAATGACAAAGATATTTTCCTTCATTCTGAAAATGGTTTATTGGCTTTTGGGCCACCACCAGTGGCAGGTGAAGAAGACCCTGAACTGATTAATGCGGGTAAAGAGTTTGTGACCATGCTTGAAGGCGGCAGCTTTTTCCATCATGGCGACTCATTTGCCATGATGCGTGGTGGTCATCTTGATATTGCTGTGCTTGGTGCATTTCAGGTTGCAGCCAATGGTGACTTGGCGAACTGGCATACGGGTGCACCGGATGCGATTCCTGCGGTAGGTGGTGCGATGGATTTGGCTGTGGGTGCTAAAAAAGTATTTATCACCACAGATCATGTGACCAAGCAAGGCGAACCGAAGATTGTGGCTGAGCTAACTTATCCAGTAACGGGCAAAAACTGTGTTGACCGTATTTACACCGACCTTTGTGTGATTGATGTGACCAAAGATGGTTTAAAGGTGATTGAGAAAGTGGAAGGTCTTGGCTTTGATGAGTTACAGGCTTTGACAGGTGCAACTTTGATTGATGCAACGGTTTAAGTTTTTAAAAATATATTCACTATCGTGACAGGCGACATGGATGTCGCCCGTTGGACAGGGAGGCAAGGAAGCCTCCTCTGTTCAACAAAGGTTTTTGTTACTTTTGACCTTTCAAAAGTAAGGTATCGCTTATACAACAGACTTACGTATATCACAGTAAATTGCAGCTGTGATGTCATTCGTTGATATGAAAATTTATAGATCATCACGACGGAGTCCTACCTGTTTAAGTCAGATACCACTAGCTAATTCATGTCACTTTTTTAAAAAAGTAACCAAAAACCTTTGTTACTCAGACACAACATCCCTGTTGTGCTGAGCAACGAGGCGACATCCATGTCGCCACCGCGAAATATCTACGGAGAATGGCTCAAAGGCCCGAAGTAAAGGACAAAAGTTAGAATGAAAAACGCTTATATCATCGATGCCATCCGTACTCCATTCGGTCGTTATGCCGGTGGCCTTGCACCTGTCCGTGCCGATGACCTTGGCGCTGTGCCGATTAAAGCACTCATGCAGCGTAACCCGAATGTAGATTGGGAACAGGTCGATGATGTGATCTATGGCTGTGCTAACCAAGCCGGTGAAGACAACCGTAATGTCGGCCGTATGTCAGCACTGCTTGCAGGTTTACCGTATCAGGTTCCAGCAACGACTATTAACCGTTTATGTGGTTCTTCACTCGATGCGATTGCCATTGCTGCCCGTGCTATTAAAGCAGGTGAAGCAAACTTGGTGATTGCTGGTGGTGTAGAAAGCATGAGCCGTGCACCTTATGTGATGGGTAAGTCAGACAGTGCTTTTGGTCGTAGCCAGAAGATTGAAGACACCACCATGGGCTGGCGTTTCATTAACCCTAAACTTAAAGAATTGTATGGTGTAGACACCATGCCCCAGACTGCCGAAAACGTGGCTGAAAAGTTTAACGTCAATCGTGCAGATCAGGACCAGTTTGCCTTGGCGAGCCAACAACGCACCGCAAGCGCGCAAGCCAAAGGCTTTTTTTCTAAAGAAATCGTGGCAGTTGAAATCCCTCAGCGTAAGGGTGATGCTGTTGTGATTGATACCGATGAACATCCACGTGCATCAACTACGCTTGAAGGCTTAAGCAAACTTAAACCAGTTGTCAAAGCAGATGGTTCTGTGACTGCGGGTAATGCTTCGGGCATTAACGATGGTGCAGCGGCTTTATTAATTGCTTCTGATGAGGCAGTTCAAGCTTACAACCTAAAACCACGTGCCAAGATCATTGCTTCAACAGCGGTGGGTGTGGAACCGCGCATTATGGGTTTTGCTCCTGCACCTGCAATCAAAAAGCTTCTTAAACAAGCCAACCTGACTTTAGATCAGATGGATGTGATTGAGCTGAATGAAGCTTTTGCTGCACAGGCTTTGGCCGTGACCCGTGATTTAGGCTTACCTGATGATAGCAACAAGGTCAATCCAAACGGTGGTGCAATTGCTTTGGGCCATCCACTCGGTGCTTCAGGTGCACGCCTAGTGACCACAGCCTTAAACCAGCTTGAGCAAACAGGCGGTCGTTATGCCTTATGTTCAATGTGTATTGGTGTAGGCCAAGGTATTGCTTTGATTATTGAACGTGTTGAAGCACATTAAGGAGAAACAAATGCCATCTTTTCAATCTGCCGAAGCACAAATTAACTATCAAACTTTTGGTGAGCCGTCTTCCCCTGCTTTGGTGTTTTCCAATTCTTTGGGCACCAATTATGGCATGTGGCAAAAGCAGTTTAATGAGTTAAAAGATCAATTTTTTGTGATCTGCTATGACACTCGTGGTCACGGTTCATCATCTACGCCTGACGGTCCTTACACTGTCGCGCAACTAGGTGAAGACGTTGTCCGTTTACTTGACCATCTAAATATTACTAAAGCTGCTTTTTGTGGTATTTCTATGGGCGGTTTAACGGGTCAATGGCTTGCAATTCAATACCCTGAGCGTTTTAGTCATGTGGTTGTAGCAAATACTGCCGCTAAAATTGGAGAAGAACAGGCATGGCTTGACCGTGCAAAATTAGTACGAGAGCAAGGTTTACAACCGATCGCAGCCACAGCAGCTTCGCGATGGTTTACAGATCCCTTTATCCAAAGTCATCCTTCAATCGTCAACAACCTGTGTAACGACTTAAGTGCTGGCAGCGCAATGGGTTATGCCAATTGTTGTGAGGCTTTGGCTAAAGCGGATGTCCGTGAGCACTTAAAAGACATCAAAGTTCCAGTATTAGTGATTGCTGGAACTCAAGACCCTGTAACTACAGTTGCAGATGGTGAATTTATGCAGCAACAGATTCCGCAATCAAAACTTGCAGAAATAGATGCCTCACATATTTCAAACGTAGAACAGCCAGAAGCTTTTAATAAAATTCTAAAGGATTTTTTATTAGGCTAATTTTAATGGCTCAAAAGAAATGGCCTATAAAGGCCATTTTTTATATCTCGTGGAATCTTTAAACTTAATACCGAATCATGACCGATTTTAATTCAGTGTAATCTTCAATAAATGCATCTGAAAACTCTCTGCCAATTCCCGAAGCTTTTACACCGCCAAATGGAACTGAGGGATCTAAGAACGTATGCATATTGACCCACAAAGTCCCTGCTTCAATTTTAGGAATTAAACGCAATGCTTTAGATAAATCATTTGTCCAAATACTTGCGGTTAAACCAAAGCGCGACTGATTCATAAGTTGAATAAGTTCTTCGTCAGTGTCGAACGGCATTACACCAACTACCGGACCAAAGGTTTCCTCAGAAAATAAAGGATCATCTGTATTTTTAAAGCAAATTAAAGTCGGCTGTACAAAATATCCTGTCTGATCTAGAGCCTCACCCCCTGCAATAATCTGGTTGTTGGCTTTAGCCATATCTAAATAATGTTTTACTTTATGAAAATGTGGCTGATTCGAGAGTGGACCAAACATACTTCCCTCATCCATAGCCGATCCAATTTTGAAATCAGAGAGTGCTTTAGAGAGTTTCTCGACAAGTTCATCATATTTTGTACGGTGTACAAAAAAACGCTCTGGGGATGCACAAACTTGACCTTGATGCACAAAAGTTGCTTGCAACAAAGTTGGTAAAATCTCATCAATATTTGCATCAGCCAAGATAGCTATCGCATTTTTACCACCCAGCTCCAGACTTACACGGGTTAAATCACTGCTCATCGCGAGCTTACCAATGGCAATGCCAGTTGGTACTGAACCTGTAAATGAGACTTTCTTAACGTGTGGTGACTCAATTAAATATTGTCCAGTCTCCCCCTTACCCGTAACCACATTAATCACACCGGCTGGAATACCTGCTTCAATGGCAAGTTCGGCTAAACGTAATAAAGATAAGCTGGCAAACTCACTTGGTTTAAGCACAATGGTACAGCCAGTTGTTAAAGCTGAGCCAATTTTCCAACCACCAATCATGAGTGAAAAATTCCAAGGCACAATACCTGCGACTACACCAATCGGTTGCCTTAAAGTAAAGGCTGTATATTTTTCACCTTGCATTGATGGAATAGAAGGTTGCATGGTTTGGCCATTAATTTTAGTTGCCCACCCTGCAAAATATCTTAAGAAAATAACAGATTGTGCGACTTCAAGATGACGGGAAATATTGATGAGTTTTCCAGTAGATAAAGTCTCGAGCTGAGCAAGTTCTTCACCATATTGCTCAATTAAATCTGCTAACTTGTTTAGTTTAACGCCACGTTCATACGGTGTAGTTTCGGCCCAAGCATTTTGAAAAGCATGTTCAGCACTTTTCACGGCACTTTCGACATCGTGTTGACTACCAATACTAATTTGAGCAACCACTTGTTCAGTCGATGGATTTACAATATCTACTTTATCTAAATGCTCAGCAGCAACTAATTTTCCATCAATAAAATGTCCATGTTGACGCGCCATAAATTGCTGTACGCTTGCTAAAATTTGAACTTCACTCATTTTTATTTCTCTCAATTCATTTAAAAGGATCTATTAATAGATGTATTGCAGAATCAACTGTGCATACACATTGGTTTTGTCATCGTAGTTTTGAGTGCCGCCACTCTGGATATCCTGTTTAGGCTTATAGAGTCCAACCAACGGAATAACATTAAGTTTTTTATTGACGGACCAAACCGAGAACACATCCAGCTCATGTCCATCCACATTACTTAAAGACTTATTTACTGTTTTGAACTTATAGGCCAAAGCACCTAACATGAAATTTTCTTTTAAGTTCATCATGTAAGAGACTTGATGGATATCTGCATTTTTATTAAATGGGCCAGCATAGTTTCCGGCAACTTCGCCCTGAAACCACGTGCCAAAACCGACCGTATTTCCATAAAACATGGGATCGTATTGGTCTGAAAAATGGCTAAACCGGTAACCTAATGAGGGCGTATATTTTGAAGATAAAAAGTTATAGTTCAGCCCGACGTAACCTGCATTTTCTTGACTATCTTTTTTATCTTGAATAACAAACTCAGACTTAACTTGTAGCTCTGGTAAAGGTTGATAATTCAAACGTAAAGCATAGTTTTTAAGATCTTCGCGCCCTGAAACGTGTTCAGCATCTTCAAGGTCTAATACATTTAAGTAAGTAAACCCAACGCCCTTATCTTTAAGCTGATACATCAGATCAGTTACAAAGAGTTCAGATGAAAATTGTGCTTTATTATTCGATTTTAAATAAGCCAGTTTTAGCATTGTATTCTCTTGCGGTTTGTATTGAAGCAGACTGGTAAAATCAAAGCTGCGTCGTGCTGCCAGATAATATGCCCCGCCTCGGTCTAAGGCGCCATCTGCTGGAGGTCTGCCGAGATTTAATGCATCACCCGCAATGAAAAAACCATCACCAATCATGATATTTTGTCGACCAATACTTAAATCATAGGTAGTCAACTCATCTTTATTGGTACCGTCTTTAAAGCCAATGATCCATTCATTCACATCTGTTTTACGTTCTTTGCCATTACTATTTTGGCCTGCGTCGCCATCGCCAAATGTTGCCGAGCTAATACCACTCAAGCTTGCATAGAGCTGATTGTTTTTAAAGGTATATTGACCCTTAGCACCATATTTAAGATGGCCTTCTTGCCAATTTATTCTTTCGTCATCTAGGTTTTCACCGTTGTAACTTTTACCGCTGCTAAAAGCCCCAAAAGTTGCTTCAAAAGTCGGTTTAATTTCAAGCTCACCAGCATGCACAGTTGAAAAAAATGAGACAAAGAGAGTCCCTCTCATCACTCGAGAAAGTAGAGTTTTCATACAGAATTCCTTTTTGCGAACGGCTTACCAGCGCTCAGGAATGGGTAACTTATTCGTTACCCATTCTGGCTCATGCACATTTTTAGTGATGGTCGTGCTGCGTGTTTTGCTCTTCTTCACCCAAATTTAAAGTCGGGGTGTTGTCAAAGAAGTTCCAAGGTTTGATGAGCGTATTAACCCACTCTGTAGGCATGATTGGCCATTCTTCTGCACGTGCCACATGCGTGGTGCCTGTTGTCATCCAAACCACAAGGTCTTTATTTTCAATATTTTCGTTGTTGCCAATGAACTGTCCTAACCCCGTATCGTGAGTCGAACGGTTAGAATATTTACCTTCAGGATAGCGCTCGTCTGGATTGTACTGAGTCACCCAAATTTGTTTATCCATAAAGTTCAAACGTTTAAATAACCATTCGTCTTTAGAAAAATTAGCACCTTTCGCAACAGGGTGTGTTCCACCCGCAAACGGAATAAGTTGGTAAGAAACCGGATTGCCTAATTTATTTTCCTTATTGAAATTCGTGAGTAAACGAATGGTAGACGGGTCAAATTTTTCAGCCGCATTTTGCTCATTCGTAATGACTTTACTATCAATTTGCATTGAGCTTGTACGGACACCACCTTTGTCATTGGCTTTCACCACAGGGTCCATATGCATAAAGCTGTTATTTTCCCCATCGACGTCCATGTCTAAGCGGAAGTTATAGATGTGCTGATGCGTTGTACCCACAATATTATAGTCAATTAAAGTTCCATATTTGGTGTCTTCTTTGGCGGTACTGTCATGCATGGTGCGTGATTTAACGCCTTTAACAGCTTCAATACCCGTTGCACCCGCGTTAATCCCAATTACACCATTTTGGGCAAATACCCAATCAAACATGTAATCATAGTTACCCACGGTACTAATCCAGCGCACAACAAGTTCACGGCGTGCTTCACTGGCATCTTGATTACCAAAAATTTCGTGATGTTTGTATTCAGGCCCAGCATAACGTTCAAACACGGCTATTGCATTTGGAATTACTTGTGGCTGGCCTTTGTAGTCTGCAATCACAGCATCAAGTAAAACAGCGTTGTCGGGTGCGTCTGTTCCCGGAAGAATAGATGAGGTAAGTGTTCCCATACCATATTCGCCAGAGTCTAAATAAGATTTGAAGTACCATCCAATATCAGGATCACCATATGGAACCACCATTCCACCAAGGTTACCTTCATACATGACTTTACGCTTAACGCCTTTATCTTTATAGGTCACTGTTGAAAGCTGTAAGCCAACACGAGAATCTAATGCCACATGCAAACACCAGTTCCCCCAATGTATAGTTTGACCAGTAATGCTAAAGTTTTTGCCCTCAGGTTCAGTAATATTGAGTGGTTTTAGCTTGCTTACTACTGGCTTATTCGACATATAAGGTCGATTTGCCATTGGTACAGGAATGATTGCACCTTCTTCAATCTTAATAATTTTTTCTTTATCTAAATCGACTACAGCAACTAAATTTTCAATCGGATGCGCCCAGTAGTTACCATCCCCTACATCTAGGTAAGCAACGACTTTTAATATATTAAGTTGTTTATCAAGTCCATCTTTACCACCAAAATATCCAACGGTCAGTGGTGTAGCAATCACTTTCTTCACATCTGTAATGCCACGTTTGCGTAACGCATCTTGATATTCTTTACTCGTCTCAATTACACGCTGTACGGCCTCAAAATTATCCAGAAGCACCATTCCATGGGTGTCTTTAAGGATATTCCATTTGGTGACTTGTTGAGTGTTAAGATTAACTTCACCTTCAATCGCTTGATTGCCCTTTAACAAAATAAATGAGGCAATACGATCTTCCTTAAATTCTTTGTGATTAATAAAGTAATCCCAAACTTTAGCTTTTTCTGGTTCTTTAAGCTTTAACTCGGCAAAACGCATATTTTTATAGGCGTATTTCGAGCGATTAATCACATCAAAGGTCTTTTTGATTTCGTCAGAATTTAAGCTATTGAGCGGGTGAAACGTATTTTCAATTTTGAAAGTTTGATCTAACCCAGACTGGAATACTTCATTAAAAAAATCTTTTCCAATAACAGGTTTACCATCTTTAATTAATAAAGGCACGCTGAGTTTGAAAGGTTTGCCATTCACCAAAACCTGATCTGAATTGGGTTTAGCTCGAACCACCATAGAGCCTTTGGTGATCACATAAGTATTGGTAAAATCGTCTTTGACAACTTTAGCGCCTTGCTCACTCATGTTTTGATAAAGTGAGACCATTTCGGCCTTGCCACCATGCGCAAACGCTTGAGTATTGAGTCCCCAAAAGCTTGCAGCGATTGATAAGTTAAGTGCCAGTATTTTTTGTATGTCATTCAATAATCGTTGTTTACGCATTGGTTTCATCCTTTTCATCTATCCCTGAACTATCTGAATCAGACAGTTAAAATGCACTTTCCTGTGAGTGAAATTCATTAGACTAACTTAATAGTTTTATGGTTATTAAGCTTATCTAACCTGCTCTAATGAATTTAATTTCAACACAGTTACATAGGGCTAGCTTGTTCAAGAATGACGTCGAACTTGTCTAAAAATGACATTGAGAGATGAAAGATTTAAACCGACATACCCTCTCTAAATTCTTTAGGAGAAATACCATAAGTCTTTTTAAAGATTTTTGAGAAATGAGCGCCGTCCCAAAAACCCCATTTCAAGGCAACTTGGGTAATCGAGCTTTGTTTATTTCTTTTATCGAGTAAATCTGCTTTGACTTTTTCTAAGCGTTTTAGCTGTATATATTTGTTAATAGATAGATTTTCTTGAAGAAACAGACGATAGAGATGACGTAGCGATACCCCTATATGTTCTGCAATTAATTTAGGTGCTAAATCCGGTTTTGCTAAGTTTTCTATAATATAGCGCTCGGCTTTTTCCATCAGATTATTTGAGCTATTAATATTTTTATAATTAATTGTGGGTTTGATTAAGGCAATCAGTGCATCTTCAAAAGCATTACCATCTTCGGTTGCATACCAGAGTTTAATATTTTCAGCAGACATGTTTTTCAAAATATTCTTGAGTAAAAAACCACTCATATTTTGAGTAATCAGTTTTCCAAAATATTCAGTACTAATATTTTCTTTAAGTAATTTTTCACGGGACAAATGCACTGAAATCTGGCTAACCAACCCTTGCGGGTACATCGAAATGGTTTCGACCGGATCGACCAACACAATATCGCCTTCATTCAGGCTTAGCGTTTCATTTTTATACTCGAGCAGCATTTTTCCCGAATACTGCAAAATCAAAAAACAAAAACGATTATTCACTCGATCGATTTCATCGGCTTTTCGGACAATCTTATTTGCATTATTTCTAATGAACGCAATTTCGGTATCGCCCAATAAAAAGCATTGAACTTCCCCAATGAATAAATTACGGGTGCCGTCAAAATCTGTTTCAAAATTTCCGCAAACATTCTTGATATGGTGTGTCCAATTCAACAATGCATCACTTACATATTGGTTCATCCCTTACCTCTCTATACATGTGCCACCGCCCAAAATTTTGCGTTTGTGGTGGTGCACTGTCTTGGCTTATTTGCAATCTTGTTTTATTAATAAACAAATTGTGTGCCAAAAATTCCTTATCCTTGGAATTCTTTTGATTATAGTCAGCTAGATGTAAAGAAGCTGATAAATCAATTCAATTTATCAGCTTAATGAGGCTTATGCTACTCCTGCAAAGTCTCGCAGCATGGTAATAAAAATATCCTTTTGTTCCTCAGAATATTTTTTAAACACTTCATTTTGGTGGCTATCGGCAATATCAAATAAATACTGTGCCGTTTGTTTACCTTTCTCGGTCAGTGCGTATAAATTATCGTGATCGACCAGCAATCCTTCAAATTTTAAAATTTCGGCCGATCTCTCAACCTCTTGCATTGGCATAGCAATATCTCGTGGTAAATCTTCTTTACTTGAAGCAGTGCCACTTGCCAAAACCAGCAAGAGCCGTGATTCACTGGTACGGAAACCAGAAGCCATTTGCTTAGGAATATAGTCAGTCTGGTAAGCTTTAAAAGCACGACTCATCAAGTAGCAGACATTATTATATAAGTGCCCATAATGTGTTTGGTCTACGCCATTCTCTTCAGTTTGTTTAACTTGAAGGCTTGGATGCGGCATTACACAAGAATATGCGCCTTGATGATAAACTAACGGGCTTCGACCTTGGTCATGAAAACGGACTACCTTGCCAACAATAATCCAGTGGTCACCACCTTCAATCACTTGATAACGTTCGCACTCAAACACCGCTGAACAATTTTCTAAAATGGGTGCGCGTCCTGCACCGAGTTGAAAATTTGTATCTGCGAATTTATCAATATTGCGTCTCGAAAACTTATTAGACAGCTCAATTTGTGTGCCTGACAAAATATTGACTGCAAAATGTGTTGCTTCTTCAAATACCGAAAAACTTGAAGATTTTTTATCAATACTCCACAAAATAAGTGGTGGATCGAGTGACACCGAGTTAAAACTATTTGCGGTTACACCGACTTTCTCGCCTTGTGCATTTTGTGCAGTAATAATAGTAACGCCTGTTGCAAAATTTCCTAATGCTCGTCGGAACTGTAGTGGATCGACCGTAAACTCATCTATTTGTTGTAATACATTCATCATCTTTCTCCTAAACCTTCTCTTACATCCATATAAATCGCGAAAGCATTAGATATCTAAAACTAATCTCGGTGTTTTAGAGCGCGAACAGCACACCAATATTTGCTCATTGCTGGCTTTTTCTTCATCAGTAAAATAAACATCTCGATGATCAGGTTCGCCTTCAATCACATCACACATACAGGTTCCACATACGCCTTGCTCGCAAGACATTTCGATCTCGATGCCTTCTTTAGCCAAAGCCTGCAAAATGGTTTCGCCAGCTTCGACCATAATGATTTTTCCGCTACGCTCAGCCACCACCTCAAATGAATCTCCAGAGGTGTCAGTTTCGACTTGGAAATATTCTTTGTGGATTTGCTGCTCAGGGAAATCATGAGTCGTGGCGAGGTTAATCACCCAGTCCATAAAACCGACTGGACCACACGTGTAAATATGGCTTTCAAGATCAATATTTTTAATGGCAGACTCAAAAAACGCTCTGTGGCTTGCACCTTCGGATTTAAAATGGAAGGTTGTGTATTTTGCTAACTCACCATTTTTAATCTCATCAACAAAAGCACAATGTTCAGGACTAGCCCCACAGTAGTGAAGCTCAAATGATTCACCTTCATGTGCAAGTTGATACGCCATCGTGATTAACGGCGTAATTCCAATTCCACCGCCAATCAACACGCTGTGTTTGGCTTTTAAAAGTGGAAATAAATTTTTTGGTTCACTGACCTGAATTTGCATGCCATCTTTAATTTCATCAAAAGCCGAGACTGAGCCACCACGTGATTCAGGGTCACGTAAAATTCCAAGGCGGAACTTACCTTCGTCATTTGGATTTTGGCAAAGTGAATATTGGCGTACCATACCATTTGGTAAGTGCACATCAATATGCGCACCCGCTTCAACTTTTGGCAATGTTGTAGAAGTGGCAGACTCAAATTCCATGACTGCAATATTTCCACCTTCCACATGGCGATTTTTAACGACAACATCATAAAGTGTAGTCATGATTTAACTCCCTTTTCATGGTTAAGCGATTGGCTTAACGCATGAATAAACCACCGTTAATATCCCATGTTGCACCAGTCACAAACCCCGCATTTGGACTCGCGAGCAACCCACAAGTTTCAGCAATAAAATGCATGCTACCTAAAGCTTTCACAGGAATATTCTGGATGAACTGTTCCATTTTTTCGTCTGACACCACACTATGAACAATCGGTGATTCCATCGGTCCCGGTGCAATGGCATTGACTGTTACACCTTTTGCCGCAAATTCTTTGGCAAAAATTTTGGTTAAAGTGACAATGGCACCTTTGGTTGCCGCATAGTGGGCACCCGTTGCAGTACCACCGTTTTGCCCCGCTAAAGACGCCATATTAACGATGCGTCCATAACCTTTTTTAGCCATATATTGGCCAATAATTTGGCAAGCTTGAAAGGTGCCGCGTTGGTTGACTTGGGTCACCCAATCAAAATCGGCTGCGGTAATTTCTAATACTGGTGTTGCCTTGGTGACAGTTGCATTGTTAATTAACACATCAAGCTTTGAGAATTTCTCTTCAATCCACTGCACCACGGCATGAAAATCTGCTTCGACTGAAATATCTAATTTCGCAGGAAACATATTTTGTGCATGCTGGCTTTGCGCCTTGGCTTTTTCGGCCTTTTCAAGCGTACTGGCTGACAAAATCACTTGATGACCTTGGCTAGCAAAATATTCAGCAATAACATTACCAAGTCCAGAAGCAGCACCTGTCACTAAAACAACTTGTTTCATTTGCTGCTCCTAAAGAATGTAGCTAATACCAGCCAAGGTATCAGTTGAATTAACCAAGTTAATGATTTTACGATTAATCTTAAAACCAGTATCGGCATCACGAGTTAGATGGTAAGTAATATCTGCGCTGTAATGCTTGAGGTTTTCTTTACGGAACTCACGTAAGTTTTGAGCACAGCGTAAAATGATTTCATTATCTTGGTCTTGAATAACACGTAGACGAGAAACACTGCGTACCGTATTTGCTTTCGGCGCTGTAGAAATCGCTTCACCATTTTCAAGACGCTCGACACGTAAAGTACGCATATGGTTATCGTCATAGGCATAATTTAAGTTGTTTTCGTAGTCAGTTAGGTTTGGGTCAATCGGAATGATATAAACGCCTTTTTCATTCCATAAATTAAGCCATTCACGATATTCACTGTGGTCTAACATGTCTGCTTCAGCCCAGATGAAAGCAGTGACTTCATTTAATAATTGCAGATTCATATTCATTGCTCTCTCCTTAAGCCGTCATCATCTTTTTCCACTGCTGATATGCAGCACGCATACCTGTTTCAGCACTGACATCACTTTTTAAGCCATCTTCAGTTTTGACTTCACCAGGTAAACCACGATTCAGCATGATCCATAAATCATTGCCTGCATTGGCGCCGTGTTGTACGCGTTCCCAAGCTTCAGAGTCATCTGGTGTACCAAAACCAAATGGACCTTGGAAATGTTCATGCAAACGTAAACGATATTGGTTAGCAATTTGCGGACCGCCGTCCATCGTAATCACCGAGTGATGAATTTCTGTTTCAGCAACTGAAATTGGCTGCAACACACGGAAGAACGCCATTGAACATGCAATATTCGGGAATAAATTTAAGTTAAAGCCAGAACCACCGACTGCACGCACAATACGGCGCACTTCTAATTCTTCATGACCTTCGTCGCGCAAAGCTTGAGCCAAGTCTTCAAAACGTTCCTGAATTGGACGTTCCATTAATTCTTCATCTAGATCGACCAGTTCAGGAATCATCACCATTACACTGTGACCATTTCCTAAATCTTCAACAAAACCCGGCTGGTTTTCGAAGTTAAAGAGTTCTTCAGTTTTTTCATCGACAGAACTTAAGAATGACTTATGTACCAACGGAAAGTGATATGCATCGGTCGTATTTTCAAGCTGAATTTTCCAGTTGCCCGGGAAACGGAAACGATGCTCACCCAACACTTTAATTGGATAACCCGCACCTTGTTTCATAAACAGGTCAATCCACTTTTTTGCAGGTCCAAGGAACTCTTCAAGCGGTTGAATGTCTTCCTTAAATGAAGCGAAGATCATACCGTTATATTCTTCTACACGTAGACTCACCAGCGGTAGTTCAGACTTATCTAAACAATCGCCGTAGCTTTCCGGAGATGGCACACCGCGTAAACTACCATCTAGTGCATAACTCCAACCGTGGTACGGACATACAAAACTATTGGTTTTTCCTTTTTTATGTTCGCATACGGTTGCTGCACGGTGACGGCAACGGTTTAACAGTACATGTACTTTCTTTTTACGGTCACGTACCGCAACAACAGGTTGTTTACCGATGTTAATGGTTTTATAGCTTCCGCCTTCCGGAATTTCGCTGGCATGAGCAACCCACACCCAAGTGCTATAAAAGATTTTTTCCATTTCTTCATCAAAAATGCGTTCATCTTTATAAAGAGAAGTATGGGCACGGTCACTTTTAACTAAAGTTTCGTAATCAGTGCCAATGTTATGCGTTGGGATAATACTGTTCATATCAATAGTCCTTTTAAATATGTCCTGGGTCATTCCGGGGAAGGTACTGGCAGTTCGGCTTCACTGTGCCAATGCGATACGGGACGACTGAAAATATTCTGTGTCTGGAAATGTTTAATCTTCCATGTTCCATCTACTTGCTTTTGAAACTTCACATTGAGCTTTGCTGCATTCAGATGACTACGGCCATCTTTAAACGTTGAAGTTTGCAACATAAGCCATGAAGCATTTGCATCATTTTGATTTACATAAATTTGTTCTGAATTTACAAAGTGCGCATTCATGACAAAGTGAGACTCTTTTTGGGTGTAGCTTTTAAACATGTCGTAAATCGATTGCCAAGAATCATATCGACCAAACGATTTGGCATATTTCTCGCCAATACCTTCCCAAATACACTCTTGATCAAAAAGATTCATTAACTCATCAAGATCTGTATTTGCATTGAGCTCGTCGCAGATTTCCATATAACGGTTCAAACAGTTACGAATGGCGTTGTGCGCTTCTAACTGTTCTAGCCGCTCTATGATTTCTGCAAAATTCACTTTGTCATTCATTGCCATCGCCTTAACGTTGGATAATCAATTCGCGCCCAACACGAGCTTCAACTTTGCAATATTTCCAAAGTTTGTATGGACCTTCGCCAACCACAGTCGTTCTAAACAAGTTACAAGCAGCATGGACTGTTTCAATATCTGGAACATCTGCAAGCAAGTATGTTGTCCATGGCCAACCTGCACTTGGGCCCACCATACTTTGGTCATCATCAAGATTTCCAAAAACATGAACACCCGGTAAGTCATGAATGCCATTCCACATTTCACCAAACGCTGCCCAAACCGCTTTTGCTTCAGCAGGTTCTGCATCAAAAAAGTTTTGGTTAATACCCATGCAGAATAAAACACGTAATGATTTTTTAGCTTCCATCTCAATATCCTTTTTAAAAATTAAAAACTTATAAATAACCTGGTGTTGGCTTTAACCCGAAACTGATTGAGCCTGCATTTTGTAATGTTGCATCGCCCATAAAGGCATGCTGGGTCACCACATTGGTGTCATTCACAAAACGGCTAAATGGATTGTTGGTATAGATCGCTGTCATGCCCGCTAGCATTTGCATTTTTCGGGTCACTTTGGCGCAAACTCGAGCTGCATGGGTACATGCCAGACGCATATCGCTAATTTGTTCAGCAGTTGCCTCATGTCCAGCAATAATTTCACTCCAAACAATGTCCATAGTTTGATAAAACCAAGATTTTGCAGCCTGAAACTCTGCATCAGCTTGAGCAAACTCATATTGAGTCACTGGGCGGTTTGCAATTTCTGACCCGCCCGTAATAGATGCTTTACCCGGTGCTAATTTTTCAAATTCTTCTAATGCAGCAGCTGCAACGCCAATACCCACAACGGTTAATACTTGAGTCGCTAAAGACAGTGACGGATATTTAAAAAATGGTTCGCTTAGTTTTGAAGGTTCACCACGTACAAAGGTCCATTTCTTTTCGACCAATACATCTTCGACGACTAAGTCATGGCTTCCCGTGCCTTTTAGGCCAACGGTATCCCAAGTCATTTCAATTTTGGCTTTTTTGGCAGGCATCACTGCCATGCGTGGTAAGCCCTGCATTTCATTATTTTTAAGTGGTGAAATTCCTACACCAACAATGTCAGCTCCCATACAGCCGCTTGAAAATTTCCAACGTCCACGAACTACGACACCGTCGTCAGTAATTTCAGCAGGCTGCGGCGGAAAGATACCTCCAGCAAACACCACATCTGGTCCGTTTTGGTACAATTCTTTAAGCGTTTCTTCTGGCAAGCTTCCTAAATAAGCTGGGCTCATACCAAAACTTGCCACCCAGCCCACTGAACCATCAGCTTTAGATAAAGTTTCGATCAATTCACAAAACTGTCGTGGTGACCATTCTTCACCGCCAAAACGTTTAGGAACTAATGCACGGTAAACACCAATTTGCTTAAGCTTTTCGATAACGTCTTGGCTCACATAAGCCTGATTATCGAATTCGCCTGTACAGGCACGCTCACGAATTTCTTGACACAAAGCATCTAAGTCAACTGCTTTGTCTTGAGAAGCAAACTCCATTTTAGATAACTTATTCATCATCTAACTCCTTGTAATTTATTGCATTGCATCAACACAAAATTTAGCTATTGCGCATAATTTTTCATCTTTTTGATGCTTCGATACGATCTGTAAACCCACAGGTAAACCTTCACTGGTTTCAAGTGGCACTGAAATGGCGGGATGTCCTGATAAATTAAATGGACGAACTAAAGCCGTCAGATTCAGAAAAGCGACTGTATTTTCAGCTTCAGCAACTTTTGGTGGAATTTGCGGAAGTGTCGGTAAGATCAATGCATCATACTTTTCTAATAAAGCATCAAGTTCTTGAGTCAGCTGCTGCTTCACAACTTCGGCTTGCTTTACTTGCTCTAAGGTAGTTTCAGCAGCTTTTAAAAGGCGACTATTTACATCAGTACCAATTAAACCTGTTTTGGTTAACTCACCAAAAGCTTGCCAATTTTCATAATTAATAATCTGCATGCCTGCATCATAAGCCGCGTCAAAATGTTCAACTTTTTCTAAAGTGGTCTGTAAATTGGCTTTTTGAAGTGCTTGATGAATACAGTTCCAAATAATGTCATCTGCTTTTACATCCAGAACAGCAAGTTTTGGTACGCTAGTACATTGGATAGGCTTAAAAGTTGGATCAATAATTTGCATGGCTTTTTCAATCATCTCGACTGAATTTGCAAAAGGGCCCACGCAGTCTAAAGAACTTGATGGCGGATATACGCCTTTTCGACTTACACGACCAAAAGTCGGTTTTAAACCAAAAACTCCACAGCATGCAGCGGGCATACGAATAGAGCCACCCGTGTCGGTACCTAAAGTAAAGTCAGCTTGTTTTGCTGCAATACCCGCAGCCGAACCACTCGAAGACCCACCAGGAATAAGTTCAGGATATTTTGGATTAATGGGTGTACCACAAGCGTGGTTAATGCCAGTAATGCCAAAAGCCAATTCGTGTAAATTTGTTTTTGCAATTATTTTACAGTCTGCTTTTAAGATGTTTTTAACGACCTCAGCATCATCTTGAGCAGGTTCAACATCTAATAAAGCGCGACTGCCAGCAATGGTTTTTAGACCCTGAATATCAATTGTATCCTTCACCATCACCTTGAGCTTGCCATTTCCTTTATGCACGCTTTGGCTAATAATATTCATTCACTTTTCCATGTATTTTTATCCATTGATTAAAATATGGGAAAATTTAATGGAATTGTCAAGTATTTTTTATAATTTGTACTCAAGGAAATATGCAAAATTTTGTTTATAATAGGATTACCCTTTTTTCCTAAGTTATTGCTTAGCTATGCTTGATCATTTAGAACAATTTCTTCCTAATAAAGAACCGTCGAGTATTCAAAATTTCCCTTTTTTTTGGATTTCCCAAGTTAATGGAAAGTATTCTCAACTTATTGAAAAATCAATAAAAAAACTAGGCATCGACAATACACGCCGTAAAATTATTTTAAGTACCAATGCCCTTGGAGAAGCAAGCATTACCGATATTGCTAATCTTTCGACGTTAAAATTAACTACTGCAACCAAGGCTGTATATCGGTTAGTTGAAGATGAAATTGTTGAAGTCTACTCTTCTACTTCGGATGAACGGATCTCAATGGTGAAATTAACTGCCAAAGGTGTTGAGTTAGTTGAACAGATTAATCAGATTAGTGTTGTGACCTTGGCTGGTATTTTGAATGCTTTTTCAGAAGATGAACTCCACAATCTAAATAACCAGTTGAAGAAATTATTTGATCTTATGCCTTCAAGCTAACTTAGGTCTCTTATCCATCTTGTTTTAAACATGAAAGAGTAAGCAGAAAACCTATATGAGCTTCTGCTTACTTTTTTAAAAATTATTAATATTTATCAAAAACCTAAAATCATAAAACATCATTTTCTTCCTACAAATCATAATAATTTATAAATTTTCTGATTGTTTAAATACCTATTAGGTATCCAAACATACTTAATAAGTAATGGAATTTTACATATAAAAAGAAAATAATATTTCCATCATATAGGAATTCTAACCCTCTTCTTTAACTATCTTTGTCTGTATATGCAGTTTGTATGTAAGGCAATTCTTCAATCAAACAGGTTATTTATTTTTCAAAAGTTATTGGGGGGACACCAAACTATCTTTTAGGAAACATAGATAGCCGAGATTCAACTTCTCTAAAAGAGTTTTATACATAAGGATTAAGTGTATGAACCAAAGTAATATTGCTGTTGAAAGGACACAAAAGAAAACCAATGCATATGCATGGTACGTGGTCATACTTTGTATGTTGGCCTATATATTTTCATTCATTGATCGCCAAATTCTGGCGCTTATGATCGAGCCGATCAAAGCCGATCTTCAACTTTCAGATACCCAGTTTAGTCTATTACATGGCCTTGCCTTTTCACTGTTTTACGCCGTCATGGGTTTACCTTTAGCCTATATTGCCGACCGTTTCTCACGCCCAAAGCTTATCTCAATCGGTATTATTGTCTGGAGTTTGGCAACAGCCACGTGTGGTTTAAGTAAAAACTTTATTCAACTATTTTTAAGTCGTATGGCTGTTGGTGTAGGCGAAGCTGCCTTATCTCCTGCTGCATATTCAATGTTCAGCGATATGTTCAGTAAGGACAAACTCGGTCGCGCCGTTGGGATCTATTCTGTTGGAGCGTTTTTAGGTGGCGGTATTGCCTTTTTAGTCGGCGGTTATGTCATTAATTTACTTAAAGGCGTGACTTTAATTCAAGTTCCTTTATTAGGCGCACTTAAAGCATGGCAAATCGCTTTTTTAGTGGTGGGTTTACCCGGCATCATTATTGGTTTGTTATTTATTCTGACGGTTAAAGACCCAGCACGTAAAGGTCAGCAGCTCAACCAAAACGGGCAAGTTGATCAAGTTAAATTCACACAATGTCTTCAGTTTATTAAAAAGCATTCGAAAACCTTTGTCTGTCACTATTTAGGTTTTACCTTCTATGCTATGGCGCTCTACAGCCTAACTAGCTGGACACCCGCATTTTATATCCGAAAATTTCAACTTGCGCCGACTGAAACAGGCTATATGCTCGGCACAATTCTGTTAATTGCAAATACACTAGGCGTGTTTTGTGCAGGTTGGTTAAATGATTGGTTTATCAAAAAAGGACGCCAAGATGCTCCGATGATTACGGGTGTGATTGGTATTGTTGGTCTTATTATTCCAATTTCATTTTTTACCCAAACAGACCAACTCTGGCTTTCAGTAAGCCTACTCATTCCAGCAATGTTCTTTGCATCTTTCCCTCTGGTGATTTCCGCAACTGCCTTACAAATGTTAGCGCCAAATCAATTTAGAGCACGCCTTTCAGCTCTCTTCCTTTTGATCAGTAACTTAATTGGGCTTGGTATTGGCACAACATTGGTCGCAATCATTACAGATAAAGTTTTTGCTAATCCTTTAATGGTTGGCTCATCTTTATCTATTGTCGGTGGGTTCTCTTGTGTGCTGGCTTTAATTTTACTTTTCAAAGGCTGCAAATTCTTTAGTGAAAGTATGAAGCTTGAAAAATTAAATTAATTGAAGAAATCACCCGCTATTTAACAGTGCTCCCTTTAAGAACTTAGGGAGTACTACACAAATATTTCACAATACGTAATGCCTAGGACTGGCGCATCTATTTTGGAAATGGATTATGGAATTATTACATCGCTTTAAACCGCAGACTTTAGCTATAGCAACTTTAGTATTGATGTGTGGCAATTCATGGGCTGCAAATCCGAATCAGCAAACCGAAGATGAATGGAAACTCACTTTAAAAAATGCCTATATCAACCGCGATTTTGATAACGATGCACTCAAAGACACAGGTAGCTGGTCGCAAGCAGCATCGTTATTTTATAAATCGAAAATGCATGACACCCCACTAGTAATAGCAGACAAGCCAATCACCATTGGTGCCGATGCTTCGGTTCAGTATGCAGTACGTTTAAGTTCAGACAAACATGTCGCCGATACAGTTTTGCCTTTTAATAAAGAAACGCAATCTCAGGCATCAGACTATCTAAAATACGGCGCGACCTTAAAGCTAGGCTATGATAAAACTTTATTAAGTGTTGGTGAGCTTTGGCTGGATTTACCTGTAACTGCTGTCGATGCCAGTCGTCAGTTACTCACTTCATATTGGGGAACCAATCTTAAGTCGCAACTTTCAGATCAGCTTTATGCCGAAATTGGTCGGGTTGAAAAAGTCTCGCCACGAAATGAAGAAGACTTTAAAAAGTTTTCTTTCACTACAAATGGAATTACTAAAGAATCTGATGGTTTGAATTATATTGACCTGCGTTATCAATTTACGCCGTCTTTAAAGGGTGAATATTACTTTGGTAATTTAGAGGATCTGTATAACAAGCATTATGTGGGACTTGAGCATACATGGAAGCAGCCAACTTTTGCCCTAACTTCCAAGTTTAAATACTTCAATGCCAAAGATGATGGCAATACTTTTGATATCGATGCTCAGAACATCGGCCTACTTGAAACTGTAAAAGTGAAAAACCATACCTTTGGTTTAGGCTACCAACAAATTATTGGTGAATCAGCTTATCCACTACCAGATGGCTTCTTACCTGAAACCTATTTTATTAACTGGAACGCAACTGGATTCTTTAAAGAAGACGAAAAGTCTTACCATGTGATGTATGGCTACGACTTTAAGGACTATGTACCGGGCTTAAATGCGATGGTGAAATATGTTTATGGCCATGACTTCAAGGCAGCCAATGGCGAGAAAAATCACGAAACTGAGTCAAATGTGATTGTTAACTATGCGTTTCAGCAGCCATTCTTAAAAGGCGTTGCCCTGCAATATATTCGTATTGATTACAACGTCAAACACGGCAATGACTTTGGTGAAGACCGTTTATTTGTCAATTACACCAAGAAGTTCTAAATATAAAAAATTACCCCCTAAAATTTAGGGGGTAATTTTTATCCTAATTTATTGACCAACCTTAAAGGCAAAACCTTCATTGCAATACTCATTGGCAACCATGGCCACTGTGGTACATAAGCTTTCACGGGTTGTTTTTCGATAGCTTTAACCAGTGCTTTGCACCCTGTTTTAGCATCGACTTCAAATGGCAAATGTTTAGCACCTTCATTCATTTCAGTGCGAATGTAACCTGGGAAAATTGTAGAAACTTTAATTGGGGTATCCAGTAATTCAGCACGAATACCTTCAGCCAAGTGAGCAACCGCAGCTTTACTCGCAGCATAAGTAGATAAATGTTTTGGTAATCCACGCATGGCACTCATGGATGACATCACCACCAAATGGCCTGCGTTTTGCGCTCTAAAAATTTCAACCGCAGCTTCACATTGTGCTAAAGCAGAAATAAAGTTGGTTTCAGCGGTGGCTTTGTTAATTTCAAAATTGCCTTTACCAATACGACGACCATTTCCGACTCCAGCATTGACAATAATTCGGTCCAAATAACCAAACTCTTGCTTAAATGCACGAAAAACTTCGAAAACCTGATCGTAATGAGTCACATCTAGACTTTTTGCAATCACCTGAATGCCATATTCATTTTCAAGTTCGGTTTTTAAAGTCTCTAATCGATCTAAACGGCGTGCACAAATCGCCAAGTTATAGCCTTTCGCTGCAAATTCATGAGCCATACCCGCACCCAACCCAGAACTTGCACCTGTAATTAAAATTGTCTTTGCCATGCTTTTATCCTTATTTTTAAATCCATGTCAGTAAATCTGGACGCTCAGCTTTTATAAAATGATGTTCATTTAAACTTAAAACCTGAGCTTCATTTCCAACTAAACGTAAAGTGGTGAGACTTGTATTGGTAATTGCCCAGTTCAAGGCAAAAGTTCGATTTGGGCTCAGTTCAAGTAATTTGCCAATTGCTACAGAAATCACACCACCAGAGGTAAAAACGACTGCATAGCGAGGTTTGGTTTTTGCCAATTCATCACAAAGTTGTTGTAGTGCCGTTTCAACCCTGTCTTTAAAATGCGGCCATGACTCATCATATTCATGATGAAAATCGCCATCAGTCCATCGTCCAATTGCGCCTTCAAATATTTTGGCAAGATAGGCACGCGGGTTCTGTTCTTGTGCTACGTCAGCTTTTAACAATTCCGGTTGTTCAAAACGCGGTTCATAGCGTGCAAAAACCTGCTGATGATTAAACTCGTTCCATAAACTATTGTGATTAATCACTGCATCTGGAAAGCATTCATTTAATGCGAGTTGTGCAGTTTGCTCGTGGCGCTGCATGGTACCTGCAACAACATAAGGTTGTTCTTTCAATATTTGTTTAAAATAACGACCTAATAAAGTCGCTTGAGCCTCACCATTTTCAGACAACTCATCATAGTTACTTTTACCAAATGATGCCTGTCCATGTCTTACCAGATAAATTGTGGTCATTTTCTTAAAATACCCTGTATTTTCTGTAGAGATTGCTGAGCAAATTCTGATTCTTGAATTTTTTGCTGCCCAATAAGTTTTAAAGCTCTGATATGTAACGCATGAATGACGATCCAGAAATCTTTAAAAGCTGGATTTCGCGTTTGTTTATGGTAATAGCGGTAATAGATTTGCTGAGCAATCACTGCTAAACGGAATACGCCAAATACCTCGTAAAAAGCCCAATTTTGAGGGTTCAAACCTGTTTTTTGTAGGTAATAATCAACAACTTCTTTACGAGAGAACATTCCCTTCAAATGGGTAGGCTGACGGCGTGTCGATCTGAAAATCATATTATCCGTAGGTTCAACCCAATAGGCTAAAGCACTGCCTAAATCCATTAATGGATCACCCAGCGTTGCCATTTCCCAATCCAGCACGCCAATCACTTCAGTTGGATGTTCTGGATCTAAAATCACATTATCAAATCGCCAATCGTTATGAATAATGCAAGTCGTGGAATCTTGAGGGACATTATCTTTCAACCATTTTCGAACATATTTAAATGAAGGAACGTTGAGCGTTCGGACCTTTTCATAACGCTTATCCCAACCTTCGACTTGTCTACGACAATATCCTGTACCTTTGCCCAACTCTGCTAAGGGCGTGTTTTCATAAGGAACTTGGTGTAATTCAATGAGCTTATCAAGCACATTTACACAAAGTTGGTGAACATCCTCTTCATTAAATCTAAGCTCGGGCGGCAATTTTGCACGAGGAATAATTCCTTCAATACGTTCCATGACATAAAAATCACAGCCAATAACGGTTTCATCCTGACAAAGTGCCACCATTTTAGGAAGCACCGGATAATAAGGCGCAAGATTTTTTTGCACCATATATTCACGGGCCATATCGTGGGCTGACTTCGCTTTTGTTCCTTTTGGAGGACGTCGTAAAATTAAATCGGTATTTTCATACTTTAAACGATAAGTCCAATTTGAAGCACCACCTGTATATTGGGTCACGATTGCTGGGCCAACCAACTCAACGCCTTGGCCCTTTAACCAGTTTTCAACTGCCCCAATATCAAGTTCTTCACCTTCACGTACTTCACCGCCTATATCAATTACCGACATTCTAATTTCCTTTAAACTTATACTTTCTTATGACGACCGTAACCACGTTTGGCTAACTCTAATTTGGCAATCATGCCTTTATGTACTTCATCTGGACCATCAGCTAAACGTAAACTGCGTGCTTGAGCAAAGAAACCTGTTAATGGTGTATCTCTTGAAACGCCCGCGCCACCATGTAGCTGAATCGCCATGTCGACTACTTTTTCTAAAACACTTGGAGCCACCACTTTAATTGCAGATATTTCTGTTAAAGCGGCCATATTCCCTAAAGTATCCATTTTATAGGCTGCATACAAGGTTAAAAGCCGAGCTTGGTCTATCGCTACCCGTGCATCAGCTACCCGTTCAAGGTTACCACCGAGTTTTAAAATTTCTTTGCCAAACGCCGTTCTAGACATACCACGGTCAATCATCAGTTCTAAAGCTTTTTCAGCAGCCCCAATACAGCGCATGCAATGGTGAATACGTCCGGGTCCTAAACGGCCTTGAGCAATTTCAAAACCTTGACCTGCACCACCAATAAAGTTATCAAGAGGCACTCGAACATTATTAAAATGAACTTCACCATGTCCATGCGGCGCATCGTAGTCGCCAAACACTGGTAACATACGCTGAATTTCTACACCCGCCGTATTAATCGGTACTAAAACCATGGAGTGTTGATGATGACGGTCTTTGCTTTCATCTGGAGTATGAGCCATAAAAATAATGACTTTGGCATTTGGGTCACCTAAACCAGACGACCACCACTTTTTGCCATTTAAAACGATTTCATTACCTTGTATGAGTGCAGTAGCTTGCATATTTGTTGCATCACTTGAAGCAACGTCTGGTTCGGTCATACAAAAAACCGAGCGAATTTTTCCGTCCAGTAAAGGCTGTAACCATTGCTGTTTTTGCTGTTCACTGCCATAGCGCCATAACAATTCCATATTCCCTGTGTCAGGTGCGTTACAGTTAAAAACGGTGGGTGCCAATAAACTACGACCAGTTAATTCGGCTATGTGAGCATATTCCTGAACTGTTAAGCCAGCACCCAGCTTGTCATCTGGTAAAAACATATTCCAAAGGCCAGCTTGCTTTGCTTTAGATTTCAGTGTTTCTAGAAGTTCGGGCCATTGCCATTTTTTCCAGTTTCCATCCGGATTTAGCTTATGAACTTCTTCCCAAAATTTTGCTTCAACAGGTTCTATTTCTTCTTGAATAAATTTTCTTGTTCGCTCGACAAAATCTTGAGCTGTTTTTGAAAGTTCAAACATTCTTTTTTCCTTTACATCATTATCTTGTCTTTACATCAACATAACTTGAAACTTAATATGAATGAAATGATTTTATTAAATAACACCTCATGAATAATATTCATAACCTGCATGGGCTCGACTTAAGCTTTTTCCATCGAATAGATATCAATTTATATCCGCTTTTTATCGCGATTTATGAGCAAAAAAGTATTTCCAATGCTGCAAGCAGCCTTAATATTACGCAATCGGCAGCAAGCCACGCCTTGCAAAGGTTACGTCAACAACTCGAAGATGATGTATTTATACGTGTAGGCAATAAAATGTCTGCAACGCCTTTTGCAGAACAGATTTACCCCACTGTGAAGCAAGCGCTTTTAACCATTCAAAATATTAGCCAGCAGAAACATGCCTTTGACCCAACCAGTTTAAAAAACTTAAAAATCGCCGTGCATGATGAAATTGAGCCGATTATTCTTCCAAGACTGGCTCAACATTTTCAAAATCTTAATTTAGATTTACAGTTTGTGAGTATGAAGCTAGATCGAAAACATATAATGGCGGACTTGGCGACACAACAGCTCGACTTCGTGATTGATCTGGAACAATACTTATCTCCAAAAATTACCTTTGACCATCTGGTAACAGATGAGTTTGTCATTTGCAGTCAACTTAAAGAAGTCGATTTATCTAGTTATATCAATGGTCGACACATCGGTGTTTCGTCACGCCGTACGGGTGCTTTACTTGAAGATATTTATTTAAACCAACATCAAAAAATTTCAAGAAATGTATTCATGCGCTGTCAAAACTACTCAACGGCGTTACAAGTGCTAGGTGCACAATCTAATGCAATATTGACTATGCCCCGAATGATTTTGAAGCATTTATCCTATAGTTCGGAAATTCGTTTGCATTCACTCCCATTTGAGATGACCAATATCAAAATGGGGATGTTTTGGCATGAAGATTTAAGGGATAATTTAAGGCATCAATTTTTGCGACATGAAATTATTAAACTTTTTCAGTAAAGCAAATTGATCTACTAACGCCTACATCGTACAAGGACCAGTCATGAGTAAAGATGAACGAATAATCCAGAATCAGGACAACAAGAAAACTATTCGTCATGAAGATTACATTGCTGGCATTGGTAAAGGCATGGCAATTTTAGATAGCTTTAGTAGCAATCAACATCGTTTAAATATTTCTATGGCCGCTGAAAAAACTGGGCTTACCCGAGCGGCAGCAAGACGCCATTTATTAACCTTAGAATATTTAGGTTATCTTGAGTCAGATGGCCACTATTACTATTTAACTCCCAAAGTCCTGAAATTTTCAGGAGCATATTTGGGTGCTGCTCAACTTCCCAAAGTATCGCAGCCTTTATTAAACCTATTAACTAACCAAACCTCTCTTATTTATTCAGTGATGGTACTTGATGGTTATGAAGCCATTACCATTGCACGTAGTGCCGCACACCAACAAACCGACCGCGTAAATCCATACGGCCTACACTTGGGTAACCGCTTACCTGCTCATGCGACCTCAGCTGGTAAAATTTTACTGGCACATTTAAGCCAAGAAGAACAATTGGACTGGCTTCAAAAATACCCATTACAGCGTTTAACCAAATATACGCATATTGAAAACGATAAATTTTTAGAGTTACTACAAGAGATTCGAGAACAAGATTGGTGTTATTCACGTGAAGAACATGAATTAGGTGTTCACGCACTCGCCGTACCTATTTATGGGCAAGACTTTAAAGTCGTTGCGGCTTTAAACATTGTTTCTCCAACTATGAAAACAACTGAAGAATATTTAATTCAACACATTCTGCCTTTATTGCAAGAGACTTCGCGGGATTTAAGACAAGTTCTTTAAATTTTGCTTAGGCTATTTGAATAAGTAAAACGATTGGAATGTATGCTTAGGCTATTTCTAAAAGTAATTAAATGGGATTTTTAAATAGCGGATACCATTCGCTTCAGGTTCTGGAAAATTTCCACCGTTCATATTAATTTGAATTGAAGGCAGAATTAATTTTGGCATTGCTAAAGTAGCATCTCTTTCTTGACGCATTTTTATGAATGAGTCTTTGGAAACTTTTTGGTTTAAATGAATATTGCTTTGCTTTTGAGTTCTAATATCTGTTTGACAGACATATTCATCACGGCCTTCGGGCTTATAGTCATGGCATAAAAACATGCGCATGTTGTCAGGAAGTGTATAAAGCTTTTGTACCGAATCATAAAGTGCAGCCGCGCTTCCTTTAGGAAAGTCACATCTGGCCGAACCATAATCAGGCATAAATAAAGTATCTCCTACAAAAACAGCATCAGCAATTACATAGCTTAAGCAAGCAGGTGTATGCCCTGGCGTAGGAATGTTATAGGCTGCTATATCCCCTATTTTAAAATGCTCATGATCTTCAAATAAATAATCAAAAGGCTGATTTTTATTAAATTTTTTAAAATCAAAATTATAGATAGCAGAAAAAATTTCTTGTACTACTGAGATTTTTTGACTAATGGCAATTGTGCCACCCAATTTAGATTTTAAATATTGGGCAGCAGTCATATGGTCTGCATGTACGTGAGTTTCTAAAATCCACTGTACTTTGAAGTTTTGAGTTAAAACGTAATCAATAATCAGATCAGCATTGGTTGTTTTCGTAGTCGCCGAAGCTGCATCGTAGTCAAGTACACTATCAATAATAGCGCATTGACGAGTCGCTAAATCCGCAACAACATAGCTAAAAGTATTAGTACTTTCATCAAAAAAATCTTTTACTAGAGGTTGTTGCATAGGTTTAATTTCCTTTATTTAAGACTCGGTAAATAAACATTCCTAATAACATTGCGACAATAAAATAAAGCGCTTCAAAATGTCCTAATCCGATAAGTGTTAAAGCCGGCGCTGGACATATGCCTGCTATTCCCCAGCCTATACCGAAAATAAAAGCCCCGACAATTAACCTTTGGTCAATCTGTGTATTCATTGGTAATTGAATTTGTTCATTAAAAAGCGTTTTAGGTCTTTTTATAGCCTTTTGAAACGGAATAAATGCCACAGCAATAGCACCTAACATTACAAACATTAAGCTGATATCCCACTGCCCAAAAATATCTAGGAACCTTAATACTTTTTCAGGATTAGACATACCAGAGATCATTAAGCCCAATGAAAACAAGCTACCAAATATAAAAGCAAAGATATTTTTCATAGGATTACCCCAACACATGACGAATGATATAAACAGTTAACATGCCAGCAAACATAAAAACTGCTGTCGCTATCATCGAACGTTTTGATAACCTGCTCATACCACAAATACCATGGCCACTTGTACAACCAGATCCTAGTCGTGTTCCAAAGCCCACAATTAGACCTGCTAAAATAAGTGCATATGTGTTGGCTTTGATTTCAATTTCAGGCTGATAAAAATAGCCATATATGAAAGGTGTAATCACCAATCCCGCAATAAACCAAAATGCAGAACTTTTAAAGGTGTCTTTAGTGGGATTTATGATTTGAGCAAGCAATCCACTAATTCCAGCTATACGACCATTTATATATAAATATCCAACTGTTGCGATGCCGAGTAACAAACCACCCAAAAAGGCATAGACAATATTTGACATATAACCACTCTTAACAATATATGTTTTTATAATCTGTATTATACGCTGATTTTTTAGAAATACTTAAAACAAAACTCTCAAGTATATAATTCTTCTTAACAAGAAAAAGCCCCAATATTTTGGGGCTTTCATCATTAAATTAGATCTTTAATGCCTAATTGTTCAGGCAGCTTTTCCATGACTTTATTCAGTCTATTATTCGCAGGAGAGATACAACCTGTGTAATGGCTTAATTTTGTTTCCGTGCCATTTGGTTGAATCCATGAAATGTAATAGCTAGACATATCAGTTGCAGTTTGCTGGCATCCACCAGTTTTCGCTTGTGTGCCTGTTTCTGGGCGATAAGTTTTTAAATCATCTGCAAGTTTTTGATAGTCTTTTACACTGCCTTGAATTTCTTTAACACCTATAGCTTTAGTATATTGCTTGCCTTCAAAACGAATTAAACCCGTAGGTGCTACTTCTACAGAATAGATTGGGCATGCGCCAAAGCATGGACTAGAAGCATAACGAATTGTCTCTTGTGTATTCGGTGCTTGCTGAACAGAAGCACAACCCATCAAAGCTAAACCAGATAAAGTTGCAAGAACCAAAAATCTCATCGTATCACCTATTATTATCAAGTGGCTTTAATTTATCAAATCATACACTTCTTGTCATTAAAGACTATTTTTTGTGATTGTTTTCATTAATTCATACAGTTTATAACTTAGGCTATTTATATAATAATAAAACATTATGATCAAAATCGCATAAAAAAAGGCCCATCTTGCGATGAGCCTTAAGCCAATAAAAGCTTAAATTCCTGAAATACAAATTATTACTGGGTAGTAATAACCTGCGACGACCATTCTAACGTAATGCTATAAATTATATAAATATAATATAAATATATATTTACGATTGTTTTTTCAGCAAAAAGTTCCTACTTTTCAAGACTAAAAAGTTAATAATGTTTATTTCTAATTAAAATTCACAACTTTAAGTTAAACAAAACTTAATAAACAAATAAGATTTATTTATAGGTAAAACATTGTGAAAAAATATCTAACAGTTCGACTACATCTAGTGTTCAAGCGTTATCAATCTTAGGAATATTTTAGGTTTTGCAATAAGTTAAAGCACTTTTTTACTATTTGGTAAACCTATCTATATAAAACAATAGAACTTACTCTCAGGCTTTAATACAAAAAATATATTAAAGTTAAAGGCAAAAGAGAAATGCACTCTTTTGCCTTATTTAATTACTGTTCTAAGCTATAAGCGACTACATAATCACCATGATCAGGAGACTGACGAGCACCGCCTGCCGTAACAACCACATATTGTTTACCTGTTTTCGGTGAAACATAGCTGATTGGAGTTCCTTGGCTACCTACTGGCATACGTGATTTCCACAGTTCTTTACCTGTAGATGAATCAAAAGCACGTAAGTAGTAATCTTGTGTTGCTGCAAAGAACACCAATCCACCTTGTGTTGCCATTGGTCCACCAATAGTTGGCATACCAATTGGTGCTTTTAAGCCCATTTTGATACCCATAGGCCCTGTATCTTCAACCGTGCCTAGCGGTACTTGCCATGCAACTTGACGTGTTTTTAAGTCAATCGCAGTCATGGTACCAAATGGAGGTTTTTGACACGGAATGCTAAGAGCCGACATAAAGCGGTTTTTATTCACTTTATATGGTGTACCTTTCATTGGCACAGCCCCCATACCCGTATTTACTTTTTCTCCACCACTCGCCTGAATCTTAATATCTTCAGGGGTCTGTTCCATTAACTGAATCCATAACCCAAGACGCATATCATTGACGAACATATAACGATGAGTCGGATCAAAAGCAATGCTACCCCAGTTCATGCCACCCAAAGAACCTGGGAAGCTTAATGAAACGTCAGTACCTGGTGCAGTAAATAGACCTTCGTAACGCATTGACTTAAAGTTAATACGACACATGAGCTGATCAAACGGCGTTGCACCCCACATATCTGATTCAGTTAAAGTCTGATTACCAATTTGAGGCATTTCAACTGAACGTGGTTGAGTTGCACTGTATTGCTCACCCGGAATATTTGCAGGCTTAACTGGCTGTTCAATCACTTTAGTCAGTGGTTTACCTGTTACACGATCAAGTACAAAGAATTGGCCTGATTTGGTTCCAATTACAACAGCAGGTTTAGTCGTACCATCTTTTAATGGGAAGTCGACTAGACTCGGTTGCATTGGCAAGTCAAAGTCCCATAAATCATTATGAACAGTTTGATATACCCACTTTTCTTTACCTGTTGTTGCATCAAGTGCCAAAACAGAAGTGTTGTACTTATGATCTAATGGGTTACGGTTACCACCCCAAATGTCGACAGATGAACTACCCATAGGTAAGAACACCGTATTCATTTGCGGATCATAAGACATTGCAGCCCATGAGTTTGCCGAACTACGTTTATAAGTTTCACCTGGTTTAAGAACATAGTTAGGATCTGGATTACGTGCGTCAAATGCCCAGCGAAGTTTACCCGTAATCACATCATAACCGCGGATAACACCACCCGGCATATCTGCTGCTACGTTATCGGCAATACGGCTACCCACTACAATGGTTGTACCCGCAATAGTCGGTGCAGAAGTCACTTCAAAACGTGGAGCTTTAGTTCCAGCTCCTAGACCTTCTAACAGATCAACCGTTCCATTTACACCAAAATCAGCACAGCGCTGACCGTTATCTGCATTGACTGCAATTAAACGACCATCAGGTGTATTGGTATATAAACGGCGTGGACATGCCGTATTGGTTGCAACTGTGGTTACTGCATTTGCACCAGCCAAAGTTGGTTGTACAAGGGGCTTAGTCGAATCAAAGTATGCAACACCACGGCAGCGCTCCCAAGCATCCGCTTTAGAGTTCACTTCAGCTTTCCAGAGCTGTTTGCCTGAATCAGCATCGATCGCAAAAATATTATTATGCGGTGTACATAAAAAGACTTTATTCCCAACTTGTAGTGGGGTCATTTGGTCTTCCGCACCATTACCGCTACCCGTGGTAAAATCGCCTGTTCTAAAACGCCAAGCTTCTTTTAGTTTATGAACGTTATCACGGTTAATTTGATCGAGAGCAACAAAGCGACTACCACCAGCATCATTTCCATAATTTTCCCAATTCACCTGTTTTTTAGCAGGGTCAACTGGTACTAAAGGTAGCTTTTCACCTGAACTTGCTACTGTTGGATGTGGTTGGAACATTTGGTAGAGCGCAATCAACATACCAACAACAACTAATCCACCAACTGCATAAGATGAAGATGCCAAGCTAGTTTGAAATTGGTAACGTCGAATTGAAGGTAAGGTAAATAACAATGCGGCAAAAAGACCAGCAGGAAACATTAACCGCGAGAATAACGGCCAAAATTCCCATCCCGCATCAACAAATGACCAAATTACGGTGCCAACAAAAACAGCCGCAAATATCCAGACACCAAGTGCCTTTTTACGAAAAATACTAAATGCAGAAATGGTAATCAACAGCCCTGCGACTAGGAAATACCAAGATCCACCTAATGACACTAGCTTTCCACCGCCTACGATGTAAAAAATACCAGTAGCCAATAAAACTAGGCCTAATAGAAAACACCATATTTTGAATAAGATATGAAACTTAGAATCTGACTCAGACATAGATCCTACTCCACATATACTGAACACAATAGTTCAAGCATTTGGGCCAGTTAAACTATGTCTAACCAGCCATCAACATTGTTAAAAATTGACTTTTACGCTAAGACCAGCCACCCAAGCATCATCGACCGCTTTTACACCAGCAGGTTGATGGATATATTGAATGTTTGGACGTAACATAACGGCCGGAGACCATTGATAGGTATAGTTCAACTCGACATTTAGTTCGTCGTCTTGAATTGGAATATAGTCAGATGCAATCGCATCATAGCTATAATATCCACGACTTTCGTTTGTTGCGATCTGCTTATCTTTAGCACGATCATTGACCACATAATTGGCAATACCAAAACCAATCGAATCATTTGGACGGCTATCAAACGGCCCTTTATACCAAAGTGCAAGTTGTTGTGTACTTTGAACAAAGGTGGTTGCTTTATCATTTACAACACCGTTCAAGCTTACGTATAAACCACGTTTAGGGTCTTCACCTTTATGGGTAAGTTGCTGCTGAGCATTAATCCAGAAACTTTGTTTCCCATCATGAACTTTGCCAGCAGTTTTAATGTCATTCGCTTCTGCTGTTGAGTACAACGCCCCTACTTTATATTCACCCGGTAAGCCATTAAAAGCAGCAAGTTTTGGTTTCCATGCAAGCTCAACTGGTATGGTTGCACCCTTCACGTTGTTCATATCCAGATTAAAACCATCACTATTTGATTCGGTTTTAATATTGTCAGGATTTACCTCATAAACACCGACACCCAAAGTCCACTCAGGCGCAAACTGATATTTAACGTTTGTAGCCCAAACACCGACTGGTGAGTTGTACCAAATTGAACCGATTGATTTTCCTAACTGTCCACCGCAAAGCAATAAGTTCTGAAACTCACATTGAGAAGCATTAAAGTCCTCTGACATACCCATACGGCCCACTTTGACCTGTACTGTGTTATCAACAAAACCTTTTTTGACCCATGCTTGAGACAAGCGCCAAATTTTACCGCGGCCATAAATCTCTTGAGCATTACCTAATTGGCTAGAACGCGGGTCTTTAATACGCTCTAAAGTGAGTGCATTCCCGTCACGTTTAGTCACGACTAGGCTCGCTGTTGTATCTTTCCATCCAGCAATTTTTTCTAAATCGAAGTTTGCACCTAAAGAAAGTTGTGCAGCATTTTCAAAAGTATTGCTGTCGTTGTAACCACCATCTAAATTTGTGGCAGCTTGGCTCATAATAGAAGCTGTAAATTTATAGCCCTGTTGCTCTAGCTGCTGGCGCTCACCATTCCAGTCGCCAAGTAACCATTGACGGTCTTGCGACCATGGCTCATTCGCAAGCGCAAATTGGCTGCCTAATACAGCGATTGTTAATACACTCAGTTTCATTAAATTCGGCATCTTAAGTCCCTTTTATCATTTCTATATTTCTATGCTGCGCCTCAGTTTGAGGCGCTTTCCTTATTGTTATTTAACACTTGTAAAACCAAGCTCAGAAGTTGCACCAAAACGATCAGTGATATTCGCTGTAATTGAGGCAACTTTTACAGTTGGCTTCCAATTCGCTTTTGCGATTCCTTGTGCATCTGTAGCAACTGTTATTGCCCCTAAATATTGCTCAGCTTCTTTTGATGCCGCATTTTGATTACCAAAAAATTCAACTTGGTAACGTTGATTTGGTAAACCATTAACTTCTACCGCAACTGAACCTTTATTCGCAGTTAATTTAGGAGCTTTAATACCCTGATTAGGTTGAGCATTACAGCCTTGTTCATTTGGTTGAGTACATGTTTTTTGTTGTTTAGATGGATCAACAACTACACCACCACCACGAGAACCTACAAATCCTTCGTGCTCAAGTGCAGGTACAGCAAATACAATTGCACCTAAACGCTGATTCGGCACACATGAACCACCCGCCTCACAGCGCTTAATATCTTTACCATTGTCCCAAATCAGGTTTTTAGTCAATGTAATTTTTGCAGTTGCATCTTTTTCAGAGCGAATCGCAACACCAATACGGTTACCATGAACTTTGTTGCTATCGAGAATGTTGCCATCGCCAGTCATGTTAAAACCAATCGAGTTATTGGTCATTTCGTTGTAGGCAATATAATTACGCTTACCCCAGTTAATCTGTAAACCATCCGAGTAGTTTTCGAATTTATTACCGACTACGGCATTGTCATTACCCCACAAAATTTCAATACCTTGTGATGGCTCTGGGTTTGCTTTAGTTGAAACAAAATGGTTATTTGCAATCAGGTTAAAAGCAGCACCGCGTGTTAGTTCTAAACCATCGCCATTATCTTGGAAGGTGTTGTCTAAAACTTTATTGTTATTGGTCGTGGTTGCCGTTGGGTTACCTTGTCCATCATCACCAGTTAGCATGACACCAGCACCACCGTAGTTATTGCTAATACGGTTGTGCTGAATGAGATTATTGCTTGAACGGTTGATCAATACACCAATACAGAAACGATGAATATCTAGACCTTTTAACGTGACGTTATTTACATCGCGTAGTACTAAGCCCGGTAAAGTCATAGTACGTACATTTGTTCCGTACTGTTCAGGGTTTGCGCCTGGGCAAGCTTTCGCACCTTCGCCTTTAATATAATTTGAACCATCAATCGCGATATATTCACCAGTTTTATCCCACTGGGTACCAATGATTTTGACCGGTGCTTTAATCTCAGGAAGCGCGCTGTTTAATTTGATTGTATAGGGTGCTTTGCCCACTGCCTGAATCAAGATTTCGCTCGCATCGGCTGGGTTAGCATTGGCTTGCTCAATTGCCCAACGTAAAGAACCTTTGTTGCTGTCGTCCTGATAACGGTCAACAACATAAGTTTGCGCAGCAGCTACACCTGAAACCATCAAACCTAATGCAAGAGTAGTTAAACGTAATGTATTCATTTCATCATGTCCTTATGATTTATGGGTTTGTAGGTTGAACGGTTTTTAAAATCTGTTTGAGCTTGGTCACATCAATTTGCCCCGGTGCGGATGCTTCACCAATCATGCCAAAGCTATAACTTCCGCCCATATTGGCTGTCGCAACACGAGAGATCGTCCCTAACTGCCCCATTGACATGGTCAATAAAGGTTTAGTGGTTTGCTGACTCACTTTTAAAGTCGCGTTCATTAGAGTGAAAACGTCTTGTTTAGATTTTGGCATCACTGCAATTTTGAGAATATCTGCGCCCATTTGATCTTGTTTTAACAAGCGTTTTTCAATTTCATCTTGGCTTGGTGTTTTTTGGAAGTCATGATTAGACATCACAACCAACACTTTCTTTTGATGCGCTTTTTGAACGATTTCTGAAACTACTTTTTGATCACGGAACATTTCAACGTCTAACCAGTCCATGAACGGATTTTTTAAATAAGCCTGATAGGTCTTACCATAATCCACATCACTAATTTCAAGTTGACCACCTTCGTTTTTAGTACGAATTGTGGCAATCATTGGCTTATTGCCTAAAATCTTTTTTAATTCGTGACCTAACGCAATGACTTGTTTTGTATCACTAGCAAAACTGAGTAAATCAATACGAAACTCTGCCAAATCAGCATCTGCCGTATTTGCAATAACTTGAGCTTGCGCTAAAGCTTGTTCTTTAGTTTTTGCTGTAATCGGAACAATCGTTTTAACAGCTGTAGTAGCAGCCTGAGTCTGGGTAGGTAAAGCGACAGGTTCAGCATTCACCTGTGCTGTAAAAAATGGGAGTGCAAGCAAACTTAAGCTTAATAATGTTTTCATGTTCATATCATTCATCCTTAAAAAAGGCTACACGCATCCATAGACGAGCATGTGTAGCCTTTGGTGTTTCTTAAATATCAAAAAATACAGTTTCGTCATCGCCTTGAATACGAATATCAAAGCGGTAAACAACTTCACCGTTTTCTTCAAAACGCTTTGCAATAAGAGTTTCGCGACGTGGTGCCCATTCAATACTATTTAAGATTGGATCATTGGCATTCGCTTCTGCTTCATCTTCAAAATAAACACGCGTATTAAGACCTAAGTTAATACCACGAGCGAAAATCACTAAAGCAATATGAGGTGCCTGAGTTGAACCTTTACGCCCCGCAGTTGCACCCGGTTTAATTGTATTGAAACTCCAAATACCCGTTTCAAAGTCTGCACCAGTACGGCCCCAACCTTGAAAAGCTGGGTCAGCTTTTTGCTCACGTGTATCAGCCTGACTTGCGTAAATACCATTTGCATCGGCCTGCCAAATTTCGATAAGCACATCGCGTAGAGGTAAACCTAACCCGTCAAATACTTGCCCTTCAAGACGGATACGCTGGCCTTGGGTCTGGTCTTGTACAAGCTGGTTATTAAAGTTGTTTTCAAAAACTTCGATATTTGCTTGTTGTGGTAACAAACCAATGTGAACGTAAGGACCACCCGTTTGAGATGCAGTTTCTTTTAATTCCTGAAAATTCCAGTTATTCATGCTAAGGCTCCTGATTAAGTCAATTCGTTTTCGAAGTAAGTCGCTCGACGTCCACGTAAAGTGATGTCAAAACGGTAACAACGGCTATCAGCTTCGATAAAGTTGTTTTTATCTTCTAGTGCAATTAGTGCACGACGTTGATCTTCAGAAGGAATGGTTTTTAAAATCGGACAAGAGTCGATTAAAGTATCACCTTCAAAATAAAACTGTGAAATCAGGCGCTGAGCCCAGCCATCAGCAATTAAAGAGAAATGAATATGTGCCGGACGCCATTCATTAATACGGTTACGCCATGGGTACGGACCCGGTTTAATGGTACGGAAAATATAAAAACCATTTTCATCCGTTAATGTACGGCCACAACCACCGAAGTTAGGGTCCATGGCGCCAATAAATTTATCGTTTGGATGACGGTAACGACCTGAAGCATTGGCTTGCCATACTTCTAAAAGCGCATTTTTTACAGGACGACCAAATTGATCACGAACATAGCCATGAACAATGACACGCTCACCAATTGGCAAACCATCTTTGGCATAGTTCAAAATCAAATCGTTATCTTTTGGACCAAACAGATTTGAAGAAAAATGCGGTGCAGTGACTTCAGTTAAAGTCTCGTTAATAGAGATCAATGCATTTTTTGGCGAACGTAATACACTTGTTTTATAACCTGGCGTATACGCTGGTGGATGATCATCTGTATTACGTTGGGCGTAAGCACCCCAGCTATGTTGTGACATCTTTATCTCCTTAATCCTGTTCTTTCGCTGCAACTGGGCTTACTTCTATCCCCAATTCTTTAAAGACTTCTTCAGCCATATGCATTGCAGCGTTTGCAGCAGGTAAACCTGCATAGAGTGAGCTATGTAAGATCAACTCTTTTAAATCTTCTTTGGTTACACCATTGTTGAAGCAAGCACGTAAATGCATGCGTAGTTCATCTTCACGACCAAGCGCCAATAAAATTGCGATAGTCACTAAACTACGTGTGTGACGTGGTAAGCCTGGACGAGACCACACCTCACCCCATGCATAACGGCTAATAAAATTTTGAAAATCTTGGTTAAAGTCATTCAAGTTCTGCAAAGACCGACCAACGTGCTTTTCACCTAAAACTTCAGTCCGCACTTCAATGCCTTGTTTATAGCGTTCTTCATCATTCATTGTGATAGACCTCCATTAAGTTGCATCGGTATGCGCAACAAGTGATTTAACAAATACAGCAACAGCCGCAGCAGTCGCTGGAATCAGTAATAAACTGAGAATGGCAGTAAACGACCAATCATTACCGAGTAGTACTGCACCAATCCAAGCACCAAATACTGCACCGAAACGTCCAATACCCGTCATCCAAGACACACCCGTTGCACGGCATTGGGTTGGATAGAAACGTGCACTTAAAGCTGGCATTGAGGATTGCGCACCGTTAATCGCGATACCCGCACAAAGCACCAATACAGCAAGTAAAGTTGAATTTCCTAAGCTTTGCCCCACAGCAATCGCAAATAGACCTGCGGCAAAGTAGAAAATAGCAATCACTCGGTTCGGGTTGAATTTGTCCATCGCCCAACCAATGAATAATGCACTCACCACACCACCGAACTGGAACAATCCACCGATAAATGCAGCACGCTCCATTGAAGCACCTGTTTCACGCATAAGCGTTGGTAACCAGCTTGTAAGCAAGTAAACAACAACCAATCCCATGAAATAGGTCAACCAAAGCAAAAGTGTTCCTTTCGCATATGGTTTAGAAAACATAATTCCAAAAACATTTTTCTTTTGAGCCGTTTCAGTTTTCTCTTCTGGAACATAAAAAGTGCTTACGTCTTTAACTTGAGTTGGCGCAATATGATTTAAAATTTTGCGTACTTTCTCTGGGTCTTTACCTTTAACAATTAAAAAGCGGTAAGACTCAGGTAAAACGAAAATCACTAAAATCATTAAGATCAGAGGTGACCAGCCACCCAGCAAAAATAGACTGTGCCAACCGTAAGTCGGAATGAGCCAGCTACTAATAAAGCCACCTGTTGCCATACCTAAGTTATAGCCACAGAACATACATGTCACCAGTAGTGAACGAATGCGTGTTGGACAGTATTCAGAAAATAATGTGGTGGCATTTGGCATAGCTGCACCCAGCCCAATACCTGTCAAAAAGCGCAATACAACAAGGCTATCCAGATTTGTGGCATAGGCAGATGCCAAGGTAAAACCACCAAAAATCAGCATTGAAACGGCCAAAACAATTTTGCGACCAAAACGGTCAGCTGTCGGGCCAGAAACCAAAGCTCCAATAATCATTCCACCAAGTGCAGCACTCATCACTGGGCCTAACTGAGAACGATCAACGCCCCAGTCCTGAGCCAAAGCTGGAGCGATAAAACCCATTGCAGCAGTATCGATACCATCAGTAAAAATAATTAAGAAACAGATGATTGCGATCATCCATTGATACTTACTGAGTGGAGCATCATTAATCAGTGCTTGAGCATCGATACTTTTGTTTGGTGTAGCGTAATCCTGAGACGCCATATTTGCCTCCTTAAGGCCAATTCCTTTTAAATCACTAAGCTATTAGATTTGCTGAATAAACCTAGTCAATTCCTGAGTAAATCTTTGTGGTTGTTCAATATTAGAAAGATGAGATGCTTCCAATTTTGCAAGTTGGCTATTGTTGATAGCACGCTGCATAAACTCAGCGTCTGCTACTGTAGTCACCGGATCATATGTCCCTGCAACCAGCAGTACCGGAATCTGGATTTGTGCAATTTCATCTCTTAAATCAGCATGTGCTAAAGCACGACATGCATTGGCATAACCTTGTGCTGGTGTGTTTGCCAGACTTTGAATCGTCGTTTGTGCAACCACATTATGTTGATAGTCGAATTTTTCGCTAAACCAACGTGTGTGCGTGGTCTTAACCAATTCAGCTAGTCCATTTTGTTCTACTGATTCAGCGCGGCTTAACCAAGCATCAGCCTGCCCAATTTTGGCTGCTGAATTTGCAACAGTAATGCTATTAAAGCGCTCTGGATAATGAATACCTAACCAAAGCCCTGTAATTCCACCCATTGAAATTCCACAAAAATGAGCTTTTTCAACATTTAAGGCATCTAAAATATCAGTAACATCTTCACCTAAATTTTGTAAAGATGATTCAGCGATCACATCACTTTCGCCATGACCACGTGTGTCATATGTAATGACATTGAAATGACTTTTAAGCTCATCTACTTGCAGTTGCCACATTCCATGATCTGTTCCTAACGAGTTAGATAACACAAGTGATGGAGCATCTTTTAATCCGTCGGTATATACAGCGAGCTGTTTACCTTGTCGATTGGTTATAAGCTGTTTCACTTTATGTCTCCTCCTTGTGCTTCTTGCAGAACAGCATCAATTTGAGCTTGAATGTTGCCCAAATAGTTTTCTGCTTTAAATATTTCCAAAATTTCTGTTGGGGAAAAATGTTCTTTTACTTCATCTAACTGACTAACCACCTCAGATAAATGCTGCTTTTGAGCCACGGCTGTTTTACAAGCTGCTTCAACAACATGATGTGCATTTAAACGTCCAATTTTTGGAGCCAGTGCCATCATCACAGCTTCGGCCATAATCAACCCGTTGGTACAGTCAAGGTTCTGCTGCATATGCTCAGCATTAACTTCGAAACCTTGTAAAACTTCACCAGTACGAGTTAATGCTCCAGCACAAAGCTGAAAAATTTCAGGGATTGCTAACCATTCTGCATGCCACGCACCTAAGCTACGCTCATGTTCCTGCACCATACTTTGATAGATGCTAGACATAAGTGCTGGTACGCGATTCGCTGCTGCAAGTACTGAAGCTGCTGCCACTGGATTACGCTTATGAGGCATGGTCGATGAACCACCACGACCTTTTGCAGTTGGCTCAAACAATTCAGCAATTTCTGTTTGCATCATGAGTGACCAATCACGAGCCATCTTGCCTGTATTCCCAACAATCATGCCGAGCACACTTGCGATTTCTACAATACGGTCACGCTCACCATGCCATGTGCTTGTGGGTACAGTCAGATTCAACTGCTTAGCAAATGCATTTACCACAAGTGAACCTTGATCTTGCAAAGAAGCTAATGAACCCACAGCACCACCTAACTGAGCAGTGAGTACACGTGGTTTGATTGCTTGTATACGGTCCAAATCACGTTTAAATGCAGAAGCCCAACGTGCAAGCTTATGTCCTAAAGTAATTGGCAAAGCTTGCTGTAACCATGTACGCCCAATCATGACCTGATGGCGATATTGCTTAGCTTGTTGTAATGCAGTGGTGTAGCACTGTTGAAGTTGTGCTTCCACAATGTTTAACGCATCGCGGCATTGCAAAATACAAGCTGTGTCTAAAATATCCTGACTTGTTGCGCCCCAATGCACATAGCGTGAAGCATCTTCATCTACATCTTTAACAATTGCCGTAAGCTGCTTTACAAATGGAATTGCGATATTTCCAGCTAAGCCAGTTGCTACAGCCAACGCTGGAAAATCAAACTTTTCTAGTGCCTGCTCAGCTACTTGGGCAATTGTATGAGCAGCATTTTGAGGAATCACGCCAACTTGTGCCTGTGCTTGAGCTAGCGCAACTTCAACCTGAATCATATATGTGATTAAAGCTGAATCACTAAAGATGTCAGTGACGTCTTTTTGATAAAACAAGCTGGCATATAACTGACTCATGATTAAACTCTCTCAATAATGAGTGCAATACCTTGGCCTACACCAATACACATTGAACATAAGGCATAACGACCGCCTGTTTGCTCAAGCTGGTTTAATGCTGTGGTCACTAGACGTGCGCCTGACGCACCTAACGGATGACCCAATGCAATTGCTCCACCGTTTGGATTGACCTTGTTGCTATCGTCTGGCAAGCCTAGATCACGGGTCACTGCCAAAGCTTGTGCAGCAAAAGCTTCATTCAGCTCAATCACATCCATCTGCTCTAAAGTCAGGTTGGCTTGTTTAAGTAATTTTTTAATCGCTGGTGCCGGAGCAAAACCCATAATGCGTGGTTCTACACCCACTGCTGTTGAAGCAATGATCTTGGCACGCGGTTTTAGGTTGTAAGCTTGAACTGCCTCATCAGATGCGATCAGTAATGCGGCTGCACCATCGTTAATGCCTGAAGCATTACCCGCAGTGACTGTGCCATCCGCTTTTACAACTGGTTTAAGTTTGCTTAAGCCTTCAAGGGTTGAAGCACGTGGTTGTTCATCGGTATCAATCACAACAGCATCACCCTTACGCTGAGGGATTTCAACTGCCACGATTTCTTTAGAAAAAAAGCCTTTGGCTTGCGCGCTTGCGGTGCGTTGTTGGCTCGCCAAGGCAAACTGGTCCTGATCTGCACGATTCACGTTAAACTTTTCAGCTACGTTTTCGGCAGTCTGGGGCATGGTGTCTACACCATACAATTCTTTAAGTTTTGGGTTAATGAAACGCCAGCCCATGGTGGTGTCTTCAATCTTCTGGCTGCGACCAAAAGCACTGTCTGACTTACCCATCACATAAGGTGCACGGCTCATGCTTTCTACACCACCTGCAATCACCAAGTTTGCTTCACCTGCCTTAATGGCACGGGCAGCAATCGCGATTGCATCAAGTGATGAACCACACAAACGGTTAATGGTGGTTGCTGGTACTTGATACGGTAAACCTGCAAGCAGTGCCGACATACGGCCCACGTTACGGTTATCTTCACCGGCTTGGTTAGCACAGCCATAGATCACATCATCGACCTGTTCCCAATCTACATTTGGGTTACGCTGCATGAGGGCTTTAATCGGCAAAGCACCAAGGTCATCGGTACGAACAGGAGCAAGGCCACCGGCGTAACGACCGAATGGAGTACGGATGGCATCGATGATATAAGCGTTTTTTAATGTCATTTCCTACTTCCTTACCCTTGTGTCGCATCAATCAAAGTTGCACCAGTTAAAGCCTGTAACTCATCAAAGCTAAGACCTTCCACTTTCTCAATCACCTTTAAACCATCTTTGGTCACATCAATCACACAAAGGTCGGTGTAAATACGGTCAACACAGTGCTTACCTGTAACCGGATAGCTCAACTCAGCTACAATCTTCGGCTCACCTTGCTTGGTTACATGGTCTGTGGTGATAAATACTTTTTTAGCACCCACAGCTAAATCCATCGCGCCACCCACCGCAGGAATCGCATTTGGCGCACCAGTGTGCCAGTTCGCCAAGTCACCATTCGCTGCAACCTGAAAGGCTCCAAGCACTGCAATATCAAGGTGACCACCACGCATCATGGCAAATGAGTCGCCATGATGGAAAAAGCTGCCACCTTCAAGCATGGTCACAAACTCTTTACCCGCATTAATCAGTTCAGGGTCTTCTTCACCTGCCGCTGGTGGTGGGCCAAAAGCCAATAAACCATTTTCAGAATGAAGGAAAATATCTTTGTCATTAGGTAAATAGCTTGCGATCTTGGTTGGCAAACCAATACCTAGGTTCACATATGCACCATCTGGAATGTCTTGTGCCACACGTTTTGCAATCTGGTCACGGCTGAGTTTTTGGTAGCTCATGTTATTTCTCCTTATTGCTTATTGTGCTGGCGCTACTTGTACAACGTGCTGTACAAAAATACCTGGGGTGATGATGTGCTCTGGATCTAATCCACCTAGCTCAACCACCTCAGAGACTTGAACAATGGTGACATCAGCAGCCATGGCCATAATTGGACCAAAGTTACGTGCAGATTTACGGTAAACCAGATTGCCCCAGCGGTCGCCCTTGTAGGCTTTAATCAAGGCAAAGTCAGCTTTAATTGGATATTCAAGTACGTAGCCTTTACCATCGATCTGGCGGGTTTCTTTACCTTCAGCTAAAAGTGTTCCAAAACCTGTTGGGGTAAATACAGCACCAAGCCCCATACCAGCTGCCTGAATACGACACGCCAGATTACCTTGCGGAACCACTTCAAGCTCTACCTTTCCAGCACGATACAGTTCATCAAACACATAAGAGTCGGACTGACGAGGGAAAGAACAGATGACTTTTTTAACTGAACCAGCTTTAAGCAATTTAGCCAGACCATAATCACCATTACCGGCGTTATTGCTGACAATAGTCAGGCCTTTAACACCCAGTTCAATCAGTCCATCAATGAGTTCAGCGGGTTGTCCTGCGGTACCAAAACCACCAATCAGGATGGTGGCACCATCTTTAATCTGCGATAGAACCTCGCTAAGAGAGGACTTACTTTTGTCAATCATTAGACAACTCCATTGTGCTCATTGAAGAAGAGATAGGTAAGAGAGTTAGGCACACTGAGGCGAGAAGAATAGATAAATATTTCACTCAATCCCGAGTGTTTCCCTTAGATTTCCCTTTTAAACATTCTTGATAATTTTTATAATTTGATCTAGTTATCCCACTATGGTTTTGTTCGGTATAAGTGAAATTTGTTCGATGATCGAACATTATCTAAGATAGTTGTATAATCCTGATAAATCGTAAAACTTATAAATGTAAAAGAGTATGAGTTGTTATAAATAGATATGTAGAAAAAATTGCTTAGACGATTTAATCATCCAAGCAATTTAAAAAATAATAGAATTAAGATTGAGATTGGAGAATCAAACGCGCAAGTTCTAAATCATCGGGATAAGTAATTTTTATATTATCCGAACGCCCTATCACGACCCGTACAGTTTCACCTAGATATTCAAGTGCACTTGCTTCATCGGTAATAGTGACGTTATTTTCTAAAGCATGCTCAATTGCTTTCTTGAGTTTACCAATTTTAGTAATTTGAGGAGTTTGAGCTTGCCATAATGAGTCTCGGCTTACTGTTTTATCAATATGATCGCCTGTCTTAACTTGCTTTAAAGTATCACGAACAGGAATTGCTAAAATAGCACTATCATTTGATTCAATTGCCTTTGCCACAAGTGCATTTAAACAATCAATTGTTACACAAGGTCGAGCTGCATCATGCACAAGGACCCAATCATTTTCATCAGCAAAATTTAAAAGATGGTTTAACGCATTTAATACTGAATGGACTCGCTCAGCTCCACCAGTGCAAAAATGCGCCTTATCTATATTTTGAAATGCAAGAGTCTGAGCAAAGGTATCTTGTGTACCAATAGCCAAAACATAACCATTTAACGGAAGTTGACTTATACGCCGAATAGTGTGTTCTAAAACAGTCCTATCCTGAATATATTGATACTGCTTCAATTCAGTTTTAGAAAATCGACTTCCTGATCCTGCAGCAGGTATAACTGCCCATAATTTAGTCTGGGATATCTGGGGATGCAGGTGTCTCATTCGTTTCCAAATCAACTTTAGCGTTCGGGTCAATATAAATAGGCTTGTAATGGGTACTGATTGTACTCATTTGAACAAATGTCTCGTGAGGTTTAACCAAACCAAGATCAAGGCGAGCATGTTCTTCTATTGCTTCTGTACCATTTTTCAGGTCAAAAACCTCTGCTGCCAAAATACGGTTTCGTTCTTTAAGCTCTTCATTTACCTCAGCTTGTTGCTGAATTTGTTGCATGAGAGCTTGATGAGGGATATAACCACCCTCACCTAACCAAAATTGATATTGCAGTATAGCTACTAAAACAATAACAAGTAGCAATATCAGTTTGCTTGAAGTGGATCGAAATACTTCTAACATATCATTAAGATTTTTAATTAAAAACTTTCGTTAAGAGTTTGTATTGTATAGTAATTAACAAGTAACATGCGGAATTCCTGCAAAAATTTAAGCAAAATTATTAATGGGCATATTACTTTAATTGACCATTGTGACATGTTTCATTTTGTCAAAAATGAATGGAATTTGAAAGGGAAATAATATTTATAAGTACAATTGCTTATAAATCAATCTACCTCCTCCTAACCAAAGTACGAGTAGGTGAATCAGCTCTAGAATCACATTTTTTGAACTACCCTACAAGCCAAAAGTCCTTATCTTAGCCATGGAGTTACAGTCAAACCAATTAAAATTCCTTCAGGGCTTAAGAACCTTGTAACCGCTTGCCCCCAAGGTTCTAATCTATTATTTACAAGAAGCTCATAACCTTTTGAAATCATTTCATTTGATGCCACTTTCAAATCTTCAACTTCAAATTCAATCCAACTTTGAGGAATATTCAAATTATCTGGCCAAACATTTTGACCAAAACAAGAATCAGCCGCTTGGGATAAAGGCCATAACGCAAAGTGTTTTACTCCTTCTAATCCACCTTCATCAATTAGCATATAAGATTCATTACCTTCCAAATTCTTAAGCGGTAATCCCATAGTATTTAAATATAATTTTTTACTTATATGGTCATCACGAGTTATGGGACCGAAACCTGCTACAAATAGAATATTTATTGGATGCATTATAATTAACCTCGTTATTTTAAAGTAAAGTTTACTTATATATAATTTAATTAAAATAATATATATTTATTTAAAATTTAAACCATAAAAGATGACTTAAATATTTTTATATTTTACTTTGTCTATATTTCATTTCCAAACAAAGCTTTGATGATACAAAACAGATTTATTAATCAATATCATGTAAATCTAAACTTTCAGAACACCCATTAGCCTTATTTAAGATGCTGTTGTGCAATTAAGTCGTGGTTTCTCAGAGCTCGTACATAAAAAAACTTAAATCAATTTTAGTTAGTTTTCATTATTTATCCGTGTAAATTGTTGTTCTAACATAGTTCTACCCCATTCGTCTCCTTGCCATTCATTGGTCAATTTAAAACCAAAATTTTCATAAAGCTTTCTTGCTGCGCTAAGACCGCTAAAAGTCCACAATTGAACAGCTGAAAATTGTTTTTGATCACAAAAATCTATTGCCTCTTTTAGTAGTTTTTTACCGACACCTTGTCCTCGACAATCGTCATTTAAAATAAACCATCGAAGATGAGCTTCATTATTCCCTAAATCTTCGCCATCAATTGCCACAGAACCAACTATTTGATTATTTTTAATTGCCAACCAAATATTATTAGGTTCTTTAGAAAGACGATTACAGAATTCAGCTAAATTCGTCGCCACTTTTTCTTCAAAGAAACATCCAAAATTATAGTTTTCATGATAGTAAATACTATGCATTTCAACGACTCTACCGATCATACCTGCACGGTAACCGCTTACAATTTCAATAATATTGTTATCTATAAGATCTTTATTATTTCGACAGTTTACTAAAGATTCAGCATAGGCTGTCAAACCTTGAGCAATAACAAGTTGTTTGGAAGAGTTTAATTTTTCAATCGCTTGAACAACTTGCATCTCTCCATAATTATTAATTTTTCTTACAGTATCAATTCCCTTAGAAGTGAGTTTAATCACTTTTAATCTAGCATCATTCTTATCTTGTTCCTCTTTAATCTCACCAGCCTTAATGAGTTTAATCAACATTCTACTCACACTTGATTTCTCTAGACCTAAAATCTGTCCTAATTGTACAGCGGTTAGAGAACCTCTATTTTTAAGTTCAAGTAAAGAATGAACGGCTGACGGAGAATAATCCGTGGCAGCAAGAGTTGAACTCATAAAACCTAATTCACGAACCATGATTCGAGATGAACTACGGATTTCCTCAATAATTTTTTGGTCAATCATCACTTCACCCTCAAATCATAGTTGTACTATACAACTATATTTATATAAAAAAAGTCAAGATTTTCCTCACTTATAAAACGAGCTTAAATAGAGTAAAAGCCCTCTTTCGAGGGCTGTTATAAATCGATTACTTATGTGAATTTAAATCAGAAATTATAACGAACACTCAACGTTGCATTTCGTGGTGTTCCCCAATTCATTGAGTTAGCACCAATACCTTCATAATATTTCTCATCAAAAATATTATCGATATTAAATTGAAGTTTGATATTTTTATCTACTTGATAGCCAAGCATCGCACTTGCTAAAACATAAGCATCTTGCTCAATACGAGAGCTTCCGCTACCTGTATAGTATTTACTCTTATAATTTAAACCAAGCCCTGCACTCCATTGTTCAAGTTTGTACTTAACAAATAGATTCGAGGTTGTTCGAGAGTTTGTCGTATTAACCTTTGTGCCTTTTGCATCTTTTGCTTCAAAATTAGCAATTCCAAAGTTAACACCCCAATTGTCATTAATCTCGCCATCAGCTTCAAACTCAAAACCTTTACTTTCAACCCCATCTACAGCGCGATAGGCCTGCTCTGTAGTTTGTGTACCATTGCGGACAATAAATACTCCCGGTATCGATTCAGCAAAATTAGACTGCTCGATCCGGAATACTGACAATGCTGTATTTAACCGCCCTCCAAACCATTCGCTCTTTAAACCAGCCTCATAACTCTTACCAGTAATCGGATCTATATATTGATCATTTATATCTTTACGTTCTTGAGGTTTAAAAATTTCTGTATAGCTCGCATACACAGAATGATCTTGGGCAAAATCATAAATAGCGCCAACATATGGTGCTAATTCATTGTTAAATTCGCGGTTACCTTTATCATTTTCAGATTTATATTCCCAGTTAGATAAACGTGCCCCAGCAATAACTTTTAAAGGATCAAAAATTTGAAATTTTCCAGCAATATAAGCAGCACTTTGTGTAGTTTCATTGAGTGCATTTTTACCATTTAATACTACTGGTTGAAGCAACTCTTGAGCCATATCATTATAATTAAGTGGTTCACCTAAATATTTTTCAATGTCTTGGTTTGTGTTAGATCCACCCGAAATATCTTTTGTCTTTTCGTTTTTATTCCAAGATCCACCAATAATGATTTCTTGTGAACGATTAAATAGCGTAAATGGCGCATTGATAAAAACATCAAAATTATTCTCTTCATTTGCAGCTTTTGCACCATATACTGAAACATTATCCTTGTCCTCTTCATTTTTTAATGGACTTGTATTGGTTGCCTTGTCTACTTTTCCAGCTGTATACAACAACATAGAAGCTGTATCTTCTTTACGGAAGGTATAAGCAATATTTAAATTAACGTCATTAAATAAATTCTGCTTTAAGTTCGCAAATACTGCTGTTGTATTTACATCCCAATAAGTCCAAGGTGCACTTACAGTTAAGTTCCTAGAAAAATTGGTCCGAGTCCCATCAGTATAAAAAGCCGGTGTCCCACCCCAACGGATACCATCACGATGTAACTCTTGATAAGTAGCACCAAGTGACATGCTTGTTTTGTCACTCAAGTCATAATCAACTGCACCATAAAATACATTCCGCTCTTTCTCATAAAAATCCATAAATGATTTTTCATCAGAATGCTTCACAAACATACGGCCACGTAATGATCCATCTGCATTAAGCGGTGTGGAAACATCCGCTGAGCTACTCCAAGAATTCCATGAGCCTAAAGATGTGCTGACATTACCAGTGAGTTCTTTTGAGTTTGCATGTTTTCGAATCATGTTCAGCGCCATCGCTGGGTTTCCAGCACCTGTCGTTAGGCCATTGGCACCCTTTACTACTTCGATACGATCATAAATATCTAAATCTAAATCACCAGTGCCTAAGTTTGTAGTACTAGGTATTCCATCAATTAAGTAATAATCCACCTCAAAACCACGTGCATAAACTCTTTGACGCTCATCAGTACGTGAGGTTGAAACACCCGTAATATTATTCATTAAATCTTGAAAGGAATCGATTTTTCGATCATCTAAATATTCACGGGTTAAAACTTTGACCGATTGAGGAGTTTCACGAAGAGATAAATTTAATTTTGTAGAAGTATTTGAACTTTTTGCTGTATAGCTGCCCGAGCCTTCAGTAACAGCCGGATTTTCTTGTTCTGCTTGTACTTTTATCGTTGCTAAAGTGGCTGTTTCGGTTGGTTGTTCTGCATAAACAAATGAAGGTACCGTTAAAGCCATAGAAAGTACTAAAGGGTGAACTTTAAATGCTTTTCTAAAGGGCGGATTGTACATAAGAAAATTCCATAATAACTAATGTGCTGAACCATATTTTTAGCCTTCCACTACCTTGTTCCTTGTTACACAGTAGTAAAAGTTCGGCACAAAAATTAACACGAATGATAATTGTTATCAACTTTAAGTTAATAATTATTCTTATTTGTTTAATATGATTTACTAATCAATATTGCATAAATCACAGAATCGCTATCCACACATCAAAATTTGGATGTCTAACGGATTGAATACTCATCTTGTTGAGTCATGGTGCTGCAGCCATGGGCTTTATATTATTGATTCAAAAATATATAAACCAATTTTCAAATTCAAATTGACTATGGAACTGCTCAAGAACATGAGAAATAAAAAACTACACAGTATTTTCTTTTATATTTTATTATTCTTCATAAATCTCATAAAAGAGAATAAAGGTATAAACTGTAGTGCATAAAATTTTAGCATTTTCTTTAGCAAGCTTAGGTTTAAGTGCCTGTAATAATCCTACTGATGATAGACCTTCAAAAATACTTAATATGGAGAGTAATCAGACACAACATACATCAGCCACCCCTTATATATTTGAATATAATGATATTGTGTACACACTAAAAGCTGGACAAGATCCAGATACTGTCCATTTAAAATTTAAAAACTTATTAAAAAAAATTCCCTCTAGCGATAATAATTTAGATATTTTAAAAACCAAACGCAAGGTACTTATTCACTTAGGTTGCCTTAAAGGAGCATATATAGTTACCGAAAAAATTCTAAATAAAACAGATAGTTCACAACTACAAGAGATGCAATGCATTTTCTTAAGAAAAATGAAAAAAGATGCTCATGAAATAAAAGAATGTTATGAAAAAACGGCCCATAGCTATTTAAACGAAATAAATTTAATTCCGAAGGCAGCTGTACGATATCAATATGCATTGTGGGGACATTATGCAGCAATGTTCCATGCCGGCCATATCGAATATAGAGATAAACTTCAAGAAATTATTGATTATCACAACATTGAAGATCACAAAAAAACATATCAACAAATGTATGAAAATATACTGAATGCCAGTGCTTTTCAAAAACGTTTAGATGCCATTCCGTATAGCCCGAATTGTCAGTAAAGTATATTAATGGATGCTATAAGCCACTATCCTCCTCAAAATTTTGGCTTGCTTTTAATAGAACCTAAAATAATTGAGATTAAAAATAAAACAGTATAAGCAAAATCCTCTGTATTATCCGTAGCTAAATAAATTTTCCATAATTAATCATCATAGATAAGATCATTTTCATCCACATTGATATAATCTGGCTGGGGATCCTTATCAAATTGTACAGCACATATTTTATCCTTACCTAAAATTTTTGCTTTCCCCACCCGATGCATACCATCCATTATTCTACCCTGTGAACATATTATTATTGGATAAGACAAATCTGCTTCTTGAATTAGTAGCATATGATTAATAATATCTTGAGTAGTAGGATGAGAATCTGGATACCAATATGGTTCATTTAATTCTTTTATTTCTGAAAGTAAAATTTCTTTTACTTTAAAATCTCTAGTTAACTCTACTAAATTATCTACATCCCAAATATAAGTATCATTTTCAGTTTTTCTAAAATGATATTGCTTTCTCATGATATAAAATTCCTCATAAAATCCAAAAAATATTAAAACATATCATATATCTATTAATATTAGATATTGGAAGAATAAAGTGCCGTAATTCCTAGCCAATATAGAAAAAGACATTTAAAACTAAAATTCTAATAAATATACTTTCATCCTATTTTACAACGTCAACAATCATTCTGTCTTGCTATTTATCTACAATTAAAACCCACGCTATATGTTTATTCTAATGCATAGTTTGAAAATGAAATTTATACAGAATCACAGAGAGTTCGAATTTTTAACCAATAACTACTTAAAAAGTATATTTTTTCTATTTTTAATTTGCTAAGAATTTTATAAAGACTTCATCCACCTATTAAAAGGAGAAAAAATGGATTTTTTTAATATTTTCATAGGTGACACCACATGGACCTTTATTTTGGAAATTTTGGTTCGATGCTTCCTCATGTTTATCATTATTATTAGTTTTTTAAGACTATCAGGTAAGCGTGGTGTTCGCCAACTTTCCCTTTTTGAACTCGCAATTATTTTATGTTTAGGCTCGGCTGCTGGTGATCCAATGTTTACCAAGGACTTACCTGTAGCACATGCTTTTATCGTCTTTATCGTTATTCTTTTTTTCTATCGCCTAGTAACTTGGGCCATGGTGAAGCATAAGAAAATTGAAGATCTATTAGAAGGAAAAGCACTTTGCGTGGTCAAAGATGGACTTTTAGTCTACAAAGATTTCCAAAAACAATCATATTCACATGATGAGTTTTTCTCAGAGATGCGCCAACAAAATGTTGAACATTTAGGTCAAGTGAGAACAGCTTTACTGGAATCCGACGGCATCCTTAGCTTACTGTACTTTGAAGATGAAGAAGTAAAATGGGGATTACCACTATTCCCCGATGCTTATTGCAAAGCTGACGTACTTAAAATCAATACTTTTTATTCATGTATGAAATGCGGTGAAACTAAAATTCTAAATACACTCGATCAAGAGTGTTCTCGTTGCAAACACCATAGTTGGGCTAAGTCTTTAAAAACCCGTCGACTAGGATAGTAAAAGAATTGAGTATTATAAATGTCTGACATGAGTTTTTTGAAAATGCTGTAGTTACCAATTTTTTGCATTTTTTTTAGGTGTAATAAAAGAATCACTAGAAAATGAAAAAGTAACTCATCTTTTAAGCATTAAAAAAAGGTGCTATTTCCTATTAAAAATAGAGAAATAGCACCCTAAAATGTTAAAAAACTAATTTTAACTTTTTATTTAAAGATTAGTTTAAACCTTTAAACTCAGCTTTACCGCGGTAAGCAGCTTTAGTCAACTCTTCAATACGAAGTAATTGGTTGTACTTAGAAACACGGTCAGAACGGCAAAGTGAACCAGTCTTAATTTGACCAGCCGCTGTACCTACTGCTAAGTCAGCAATAGTTGAATCTTCAGTTTCACCAGAACGGTGAGAAATTACAGTTGTATAACCATTTTCTTTAGCAAGGTAAATTGCATCTAGAGTTTCAGTCAACGTACCAATTTGGTTGTATTTGATTAAGATAGAGTTACCTACTTTCTCATTAATACCACGTTGTAAAATCTTAGGGTTTGTAACGAACAGGTCATCACCAACCAATTGGATTTTATCACCAAGGATAGATGTCAAGTAAGACCAACCTTCCCAATCTGATTCATCTAAACCATCTTCAATTGAGATAATTGGATATTGGTTTACAAGGCCTGCTAAATAGTCAGAGAACTGGTTGCTTGTGAATGCTTTATTGCCTTCACCCGCAAGAACATATTGACCATTTTTGTAGAATTCTGAAGATGCACAGTCAAGCGCCAACATAATGTCAGAACCAGCTTTGTAACCAGTTTGACCAATAGCTTCAAGAATAACAGTGATTGCTTCTTCATTTGAACGCAAGTTTGGTGCAAAACCACCTTCATCACCTACAGCAGTGTTTAAACCTTTTTTGTTTAAAACTGATTTTAGTGAATGGAAGATTTCAGCGCCTGCACGTAATGCTTCAGCAAATGAAGTGAAGCCTACTGGCTCAATCATAAACTCTTGAATATCAACGTTATTGTCTGCATGCGAACCACCATTGATGATGTTCATCATTGGTACAGGCATAGTCAAAATCTTTTGACCACGTAAGTCAGCGATGTATTGGAAAAGAGGAATTTTCTTTTCATCAGCAGCAGCGCGTGCAGCAGCTAATGACACAGCCAAAGTTGCATTTGCACCCAATTTTTCTTTGTTTTCAGTACCATCAAGTTCGATCATCGTATTATCGATGTCTTTTTGTTCAAATACTGATTTGCCCACTAAAGCGTCACGGATAATCGTGTTTACGTTGTTAACCGCAGTTTTAACGCCTTTACCTAAGTAACGTGATTTATCACCGTCACGTAGTTCTAAAGCTTCACGAGAACCAGTTGAAGCACCAGATGGTGCACATGCACGACCAACAACCCCAGATTCTAAAATTACGTCTGCTTCGATGGTTGGGTTACCACGAGAGTCCAAAATTTCACGTGCACGGATGTCAACGATTTGGCTCATGAACAATTCCTCTGTTGAATGAATATGAGCTGCGATTAAAGCAGCGTAAATGAGTAAAAACTCAATGGGTATCTAACTTTTTGAATCCTTTAACCAAAGTATCCAATTCTTTTATTTGTGCCAAGAATGGCTCAAGCTGCGACATGCGTAATGCACAAGGTCCATCGCATTTTGCATGTTCTGGGTCTGGATGACCTTCCAAGAACAATCCAGCCAAGCCTGTTGCCATTCCAGCACGTGCTAAAGTTGTAATTTGAGCACGACGACCACCTGCCGAGTCAGCACGACCACCAGGAGTTTGCAAAGCATGTGTTACATCAAAGAAAACAGGAACATTCATTTCTTTCATGATGTCAAAGCCAAGCATGTCTACAACAAGGTTGTTATAGCCAAATGCTGAACCACGTTCACAAAGAATAAGTTTATCGTTTCCTGCTTCTAAACATTTATTTAGGATATGACGCATTTCATGAGGTGCCAAAAACTGAGCTTTCTTAATGTTAATAATAGCTTGTGTTTTTGCCATCGCTTCAACAAGATCAGTTTGGCGACTTAAGAAAGCCGGTAACTGAATAATATCGGCTACTTCTGCAACTGCTTCAGCTTGGTGTGGTTCATGAACATCAGTAATGATAGGCACATTAAAATGTTTTTTAATATCGCCTAACCATTCAATACCTTTTTCAAGTCCAGGACCGCGGAACGAATGCAGACTAGAACGATTTGCTTTATCGAAACTCGCTTTAAATACATAAGGAATGTCTAAGCGTTTGCAAATATCAACATAAGTTTCTGCAATTTCGAAAGCTAAATCTTTTGACTCAAGTACGTTCATTCCGCCAAATAATACAAATGGCAAATGATTTGCCATTTGTATATCGCCTAAACGTACAACTTCTTGTGGTTTTAATTGTGACATTTAAACTTTCCCAGTTTATTTAAAATCGCATTATTTACTTTTTTGATGCTGTGTTTTCGCAGCGTCAATAAAACTAGCAAATAATGGATGTCCATCACGTGGTGAACTTGTAAATTCCGGGTGGAATTGTACAGCAATAAACCAAGGATGTTCAGGAATTTCTACTGTTTCAACCAAATGTTGTGCCGAAGAATAGCCTGAAATCTTCATACCAGCTTGTTCAATCGACTCAATGAAACGGTTATTCATTTCATAACGGTGACGATGACGCTCAGTGATTTCTGCTTTACCGTAGACTTCACGTGTTTTTGTGCCTTCAACCAATTCAGATTTTTGTGCACCTAAACGCATAGTTCCACCTAAGTCAGACTCTACGCTGCGTTGTTGTAACTCGCCGCGCTCATCTAACCATTCGGTAATCAAACCAATCAATGGATACTTTGTAGAACGGTTAAACTCTGTAGAAGATGCTTCTGGCATAGCTGCAACATGACGTGCATATTCAATTACAGCCAATTGCATGCCTAAACAAATACCCAAGAATGGAACTTTGTTTTCACGTGCATATTGAATAGCTTTCATTTTGCCTTCAGTACCACGCTCACCAAAGCCGCCTGGGACTAAAATTGCGTCAGCTGTTTGCAAAATAGAAACGTCTTGGCTTTCAAGTTCTTCAGCATTGACATAGTCAATCTGTACTTTCACACGGTTTTTGATGCCTGCATGTAATAATGCTTCATTCACAGATTTATAAGCATCTGGTAATTCAACATATTTACCAACCATAGCTACACGTAAAGTGTATTCTGGGTTAAGTAGTGCTTCGACTACATTGTCCCAATCTTCTAGATTTGCTTCTGGAAGATCATTAAACCCAAAACGTTCACAAATGAGGTCATCAACGTTTTGTTCATAGAATGTACGTGGAATTTGATAAATCGTTTTCGCATCTTTACATACCACAACGGCACGCGCTTCCACGTTAGTGAACAATGCAATTTTACGTTTAGTATCAACATCTACATCATATTCAGTACGGCAGATTAAGATATCTGGCTGAATACCAATGGAAAGTAATTCTTTTACAGAATGCTGAGTTGGTTTCGTCTTAAGCTCTGCTGCCGACTTAATATATGGCAACAAAGTTAAATGCATCAGCATGGTACGTTTATGACCAAGCTCAACCATTAACTGACGGACTGATTCCATAAATGGAAGTGATTCAATATCACCAACCGTACCACCAATCTCAACAATTGCAACGTCGTAACCTTCACCTGCGCGAAGTACACGTTCTTTAATATTGTCAGTAATATGTGGAATAACTTGAACCGTACCACCTAAGTAGTCACCACGACGTTCTTTATTTAGAACATCTTGATATACACGGCCACTGGTAAAGTTATTCAGTTTGGTCATTTTCGCACGACGTAAGAAACGTTCGTAATAACCCAAGTCTAGATCAGTTTCGGCACCATCCTCTGTGACAAAAACTTCACCATGTTGGAAAGGGCTCATTGTCCCCGGATCGACATTAATGTAAGGATCCATTTTAACCATTGTGACTTTTAAGCCACGGGCTTCCAAAAGTGCAGCAACTGAAGCAGCAGAAATACCTTTACCTAGCGATGAAACCACACCACCAGTAACAAAAATAAAATGGGTCATTAAGTTTCTCGTACAATCAAGCCGAAATCGGCCTACAATGTTGGGCAATTTTACTTTACTCTGCCCCTATAAAGCAAAGTCAAACCGCATCAATTCAAAGATCATTAAACAACTGGTTATTCTATCAGCATTTTTAATAAAAAATTAGGTCCATCTCACATGATTTTTTCATTCTCTTTTGCTGTTATAATGCCAGCTCCTCAATTAAATGTTGTTTAGGACAATGGCAAATAAAAAACTTTTAATCTGTGCTGCAATTGCAGCTGGACTATTGTTAACCGCATGTGTCAAAAAAGAAACACCAGAAGAAGAGCAAGAAAAGGTTGAAACTGCTGTTTCAGAACCTAAGCCTGCTGAACCTGCAAAATTTGAGTCTTTAGAAAGCGTTAAAACTGAAGAAGCTCAAACGCAGGAACCAACGCAAGTTGAAGTTCATCACGAAGAAACAGCGAATACCACAACTGAAATTCGCCGTGAAACTCGTCCTGCCCAATCTGATCAAAGTTCACAAACAACTGTTTCTGAACAACCTAAAGCAGAGCCGAAGCCTAAGCCAGAACCTAAACCTGAGCCAAAACCAGAGCCTAAGCCTGAAAAAGCTCAGTCAAAACCAGCTAAGTCAGCAGAACCATCTCAAACTGAAGATGATGCTGTTGCCGCTGCGATTGCTGCTGCTACACCAGCGCTTAAAAACTAAGTTCCCGTATGAATATGCCCAAATTGAACAGTTGATTTGGGCTTTTTAAATATTATTAAAATTATCAATTCAATAATCAGTTCTATCTTTCTCTTTCTAATTTATCTTTAAAGTTTTCCTAGATATCAATTTAGGACAATCTACTTATTCCCCCTGAAAAAGCATTGACGTTACTCAAGCTGAGATGTAGTTTTTTGACAAGTTCCTTTTTGGAACCTTAATTAAAAGAAGATTGGAGCTTAAAATGACTACTGTATCAAATCGTGCACCTGCCTCATTTCCAGTCCGTCGTATGGACTACACTTTTGAAAATACACCTCGTTACTGGTGTAATAACGAACCCTCACTTACCCACTATTTTACGGGCTTATCTACATTGTTCCCTGAGGGTGAATCATATTTTGTTCGTTCAGTTCGAGCCTTACGTGCCAAAGCAAAATCAAATGAAATTCTAGATCGCGAAATCAGCGCATTTATTGGTCAAGAAGCAATGCATTCAAAAGAGCATCATGCCTTTCATGTCAGCGCCCAGCAACATGGCCTTGATCCCGAATCTTTGGAAAAAGCAACTGGTATCGTTTTAAAAAGTATTGAAAAAGTTTTTAGTAAAAAATGGAATTTGCTCGTAACAGTTGGCTTAGAGCACTATACCGCGGTACTTGTAGTGAGCATGATGCAGTCTGTTAATGAACTCATGACAGACTCAACGATCCGTAATTTATGGTTATGGCACAGCATTGAAGAAACTGAACATAAAGCTGTCGCCTTTGATCTTTATGAACACTTATATGGAAATGGGCTGAGCGCCTATCTCCCTCGCATTACTGTCTTTACTTTAAGTCTATTTTTAATTACAGGCTTCTCAACAATTTATCAATTCGTTCTTATGAAACGAGATCACCAACTTCTAAACTTTAACTCTTGGCGTAATTTCTTTAGTTTTGCTAATAAACAATATAGAGCATTGATCCCTAAATTTTTTGAGTATTATCGCTTTAATTTCCACCCTAACCAAACAGATGAAAAAGACCTCGTTGCTAGTACCAAAATCAAAATTGGACTGAAAGATCCAAAATTGCTTTTATCTTGAGCTGATAAAATCATAAAGCCCATTCAATAGATGGGCTTTATTTAATTTATTACAGCAACACCGTCATTGTTTATGATTAACCATAAAATAATTCGACATTAATTTCGCAGCCCAAGAGGTACTTTTCCAACCTTCGTAAAAGCCACAATGACTTCCCTTTTTAGTGGTTACAACTGCAATATTACTCATTTGCTGGATCGTTTCTTTGTAAGGTTCTAAATTTTTAATAGAACATACCGGATCATCTTCAGCATTAAGAATCATTAATGGAATTTTGACATTTTCAAATACATAAATTGGATTAATTGCCTGACAATAACTTTGATAATCCTGAAAGCCAGCCATTTCAAAGTATTCTTTTTCAAACTCTTCCAGACTAGTCGTCGCTAGAACTTTTTCTAAAGAAGAAATCTGGTTCCAAGTACTTTGATAAGGGTGAATAAAATATTTGAATAACTTTTTGGTCATCATTTTGCTATAGAACGGATGAACATTTTTAAAGCCAATCTCAGTGTTATAGCCTGGACACATTGCAAAAGCAGCTTTAAATGGTGTGTCAGTGCCTTGCTCTCCCAAATAACGAACCAACAATCCTGTGCCAGCAGAGGAGCCGACAGCGTACAGATCTGATTCAGGAAACAAATTTTGAATATGCGTAAGCTGCTCTTTAAGGTCACTTGTTGATCCAAAAAGAGAAATCTGTGGTACAGGCATTGGTAAGCCAGCATGCCCACGGCGTAAGCAAAGCGCTATTCTCCACCCAGTATATTGATGTAAATCTTTCACCAGTTCACGCATACTTTCAGGTGTTCCTGTAATGGTATGCATAATGACAACTGTAGGAGTAGATTTTGGAAGATTATAGCCATACCATGCGATCGCAGTTACACCGCCATCTTTCATGGTGAGCTGATCAATACGGTCATATTCAAGCTTGATTGTTTTTTTTCTAATAATATCGAAATATAAAAGATGAACATGATTGTTACTTAACCATGGCGTAGGACGATATTTTTGCTTAAGTTGGGGCAATTTATCCAAAACATCTTTAATTTTCCCTTGTGGGTCATAATAGACTTTTGGTTGTTCAGCACCCAGCACCGAATCAAACAATTCTGAACCGAAAGCTTTAATTTTATTTAAAGTAGATATGCCCATATCCAATCACGACCTCTGATTATGAGTTAAATGATTGCCGCACTAATGCTGCAACCTGCTGCCCCCAAATTGCATAAATTTCTTTGCTTGGATGAAAACCATCACTTGCCATAGGCAAATTCATCGCTTGAAAACTTTCAATATCATATTGAATGAATCTAAATTGGTTTTGTGATTCTAACCATTTATATAATGCCTGATTCATTTGCTCCGCATATTTTCCAAATAACCAAGCCAATGGATTCGGCAAAGCTGGAAAATGTTGCATTGGCGGCACACCAGATACGATAATGAGTTTAGGTTGAAAACGCGTCTGTATTTGCTGAAATAATTGCTTTTGTTGTTTTAACCATAGATTTGCTGAGGTTAGTTTTGTCACATCATTAACACCAATAGATGTGACTACAACATCATAATTTTGCTGCTCTAAATGCTGTAGAGCTTGAAAAACCTGCTTGGTTGTATCGCCTGTTTTTGCATGAAGTTTCCAGCATAAAGAATACTCATCTTGCAACTCAGAAATAATTGCGCCAGATAAAGCATCTTTTTGTGTTTCAACTCCAACACCTGCCGCGGCAGAATCACCTAAAATAAGCAATGACAAAGGTCTTCCGTGTCCGCACAGACCTTCACGCTCGCCAATAGCCTCTAATAGACGTGGTGTATTCTTACGAACCTTTGCCCCTTGTATAAATAATACAGGCAATAAGACTAATGTTGAAAGTTTTAACCACATTCTAATGACCTCAATAATATTACTTAGGCTATTTGCTAAAATTATTGCGGTTGAAACTTGGTGATTCTTTCACCCATTTGTTCAGCTAGTGCAGCTAACCCACTCATTGGACGAATCATTACCTCAAAATCAATAATTTTGCCTTGCTCATTAAAATGTATCATATCAATACCTTTTAATGACTTGCCGCTTACATTTGCACTGAACTCGAGTACCACATTTTCGCCATCTTCCGTATAAAACTCACGATGATAAGTAAAGTCTTGGAATACCTGAATAACATTGCTCAGAATGAAGAAAACGACTTGCCTTCCTTCATAAGGTTTATGGGCAACAGGAGAACGGAAAACGACTTCATCGGCTAATAAATCATTTAGATCGGACAAGTTACCTGCCTGAATCATGTGATGCCATTTTTCTAAAGACTGTTTTGTTGTTTCAAGTGCCATTATTATTTTTCCTTTAATTTACTTAATGAAATTATGGGCATTTCCTTTTCAAAGAAATGCCCATATAGATTTATAGTGTCGCTGCTAACTCAGCACCTTGTCGTATAGCGCGTTTTGCATCTAGCTCTCCGGCTTCTTTAGCTCCACCAATTAAATGAACATTTTTTCCGTCTTCTTTTAATTGCTCATACATTGCAGTGAAAGATTCTTGGCCCGCACAAATCACCACATGATCAACTTCAAGTACACTCGGTTTTCCATCTACTGTTATATGAAGACCTTGATCATCAACTTTGTCGTATTGAACCCCGGCAAGCATTTTGACTTGACGATTTTTCAGACCTGTACGGTGAATCCAGCCAGTAGTTTTACCTAAACCAGCCCCTACAGCAGCAGCTTTACGTTGCAGTAAATAAATTTCTCGTTCCGAATCTTCAACTTTTGGCTGTTTTAACCCGCCAACATGCTCATATTGAGTATCAATTCCCCATTCAGCATAGAACTTTTCTGGGTTTAAGCTACCACTTTCACCTTCATGAGTAAGATATTCCGCCGTATCAAAACCAATACCACCCGCCCCAATAATCGCTACACGCTGCCCCACAGGAACACGCTCTCTTAGAACTTGTAAGTAGCTCAATACTTTAGGATGATCAATACCTTCAAATTGTAATTGACGAGGAGTTACCCCTGTTGCAACTACAATTTCATCAAAATTTGCTTGGCTTAATTCTTCATAAGTTGCTTTATGATTTAATACAAGCTCAATATTTGGTCGCAATTCAATTTGACGGCCAAAGTAACGTAAGGTTTCATAGAACTCTTCTTTTCCAGGAACAGTCTTTGCAATATTAAACTGACCACCAATTTGATGACTTGCCTCAAAAACTTTGACTTTATGCCCTCGATCAGCTGCATATACTGCAAAACTTAAACCTGCCGGACCCGCACCAATAACAGCAATATTCTTTTGAATCTGTGCTTCTTTAAAGATAAGTTCAGTTTCATAACATGCGCGAGGGTTCACTAAACACGTTGCGATTTTCATTGAAAAAATATGATCTAAACACGCTTGGTTACACCCAATACATGTATTAATTTCATCGCTACGACCTTGGCTTGCTTTTAAAACAAACTCAGCATCAGCTAACATTGGACGCGCCATGGACACCATATCAGCATGACCCGAAGCCAACACGTGCTCAGCCATTTCTGGGGTATTAATTCGGTTGGACGTAATCAAAGGAATAGATACTTCACCCTTGAGTTTTTCAGTGACCCAAGTGAAGGCAGCACGAGGTACTTTCGTTGCAATAGTTGGAATACGCGCTTCATGCCAGCCAATGCCTGTATTAATAATTGTTGCGCCTGCTTTTTCAATTTCTTTTGCAAGTTGAATCACTTCATCAAAACTTGAACCACCTTCCACTAAATCAAGCATCGATAGACGATAAATAATAATAAAATTTTCACCAACCAAAGCACGCGTACGTTTTACAATTTCAATGGGGAAACGAATACGATTTTCGTAACTACCACCCCATTCATCATCACGATGATTAGTACGTGCAGCAATAAACTCATTAATTAAGTAGCCTTCAGAGCCCATAATTTCTACGCCATCATAACCTGCATACTGAGCAAGTTTGGCGCAGTTTGCAAAGTCATCAATGGTCTGTTGTACTTCGGCAGAACTTAAAGCTTTAGGCTTAATCGGGTTAATTGGTGCTTGAATTGCTGAAGGCGCAACGTTATTTGCCTGATAAGAATAACGCCCAGTATGTAAAATCTGCATAGCGATTTTACCGCCAGCTTCATGCACAGCTTGAGTAATCACTTTATGTTTTTCAGCTTCTTCAACTGTATCGAGCTTGGTACCGTGGCTAAATACAACACCATCATCATTTGGAGAAACACCGCCAGTTACGATCAATCCAACATCACCTTTTGCGCGCTCAGCATAAAATGCTGCCATGCGCTCATATCCCTGCGGTGCTTCTTCTAACCCAATATGCATAGACCCCATAAGCACACGGTTTTTTAAAGTAGTAAAGCCTAAATCAAGTGGCTTTAATAAATGTGGATAAGCTGACATATTTTCTCCTTTGGCTAGCAATTAGCTTGCTAATGCAACTTGTTGCATTAATTTATAATCAAATTTTGACTTTTATGCAACATGTTGCATAATCTCATCAGTCACACTTTACTTTTGCTTACAAACGGATTGCCATGTCACTTCCTCATGTTTTATTGACCAGCTTGCTTGAACGACCAAGCACAGGGTTCGAACTTGCCCGCCGCTTTGACCGTTCAATGGGCTTTTTCTGGAATGCCACACACCAGCAAATTTATCGTGAACTCAATAACATGCTCAAAAAAGGTTGGGTTTCAACGTTAGAAAATGAAATGGAAAATAGTCGAAAAAAGACCTATCAAGTTGAACAACTGGGGCGTATTGAGTTAGCTTCATGGATGACGCAACAAAGTGAACCTGCGCAGCTTCGAGATGATTTAATGGTTAGATTACGTGCTGAAGCACAATTGAGCAATAATCAGATATTACCTGAGCTGTTACGACACCTTGGTCTACATCAGGAAAAGCTGAAACTTTATCAAAATATTTATGACAAAGATTTTAAAGACAGCAATGACCTAAATGACCGTGTGTTATACATCCATAAAATGATCTTAGAACTTGGAATTACGATGGAAAGTGAATGGATCAAATGGTTGGAACAAGTCATCCCTCAATTAAAACGCTTTGCCCAACATAGCGTATCCGGAGAATAGCCATGCCATATTACACCATGCCCGATCGGGAAAATTTATTTGTACGTCGTGTTGGTCGTGGTGAACCAGTTTTGGTTTTATCTGGTCTTGGTATGCAAAGTTGGCAATGGCTACCTTTTATTTATGCAAACCGTAAAGATTATGAGTTTATTATTCCAGATTGGCGTGGGTTTGGCGGTTCAAAAAATTGTGCAATCCCCGAGCAAGATGCGATATCAAGCCATTGGCAAGACGTTGCTCATTTAATAGAACAATTAAAACTCGATAATTTTATCTTGATGGGTTATTCAATGGGTGCCACGACGGCCATGCATGGTATGAAACATGCTCATCTCGCACAGCAACTAAAAGCTTATTTACATATCGACCAAACACCCAAAATATCTGTAGATTCAACATGGGAATATGGTTTATTTGGTTCTCATCATACTCAGTTCAAACAATTACTAAATGATATCTATCAATTATTATCAAAGCACAAAAATGCCAAATATCTTTATGAATTATCACTTCCAGATCGACAGGAATTGGTTCGCCTTTGGGTAGATTTTATTGATTTGCAAAGTAGCAATCCATTTAGTCCTTTAGTTTTTAAAACAGCGCTAAAACAACCGTTTCTACAAAAATATTTATTACCTATTCAACGTTTAGATTACTTGTTTTGGTATGTGGAAAATTATCTTTATCACAATGAAGATTATCGTGAAGCTATCCAGCAATTAGAGTGCCCAACCACTTTCTTTATTGGTCGTAATTCGACACTTTATCCTGAAACTGGGCAGACACTTATCGCACAGAGTGTCGAGCATGCAAAAGCAATATATTTTGAGCGCTCAGGCCACACACCATTATTGACCGAGCCGAAAAAATTTGGCCATGAAATCACAACATTCTTATCAGAATTAAAACAGGCTTCTTAAAAAATAAAGGGATCTGTTCGCAGATCCCTTTTTAAATGTGTAAAACATTAAGCTGAATGAGCTAACTCTTTTGCTTTTAATTGCTCTGAAACACTTAACAAAAGTCGCTCTGTTTTTTCCCACCCTAAGCAACCATCAGTTACTGACTGCCCATAAGTCATATCACAAGAAATCTTTTGGCTACCATCAACCAAATGACTTTCAATCATGACACCCTTTACTTGTGTTTTTAAACGTTCAGCAACGATTTGCTGTAAAACTTCTGGCTGACGTAACGGATCTTTACTGCTATTGCCATGACTACAGTCAATCACCAATGCAGGAAGATTTTGTTTGTGTTTTTCTCGTATAGCCTGAATTGAAGCTAAATCATAATTTGGCCCATGATTCGCTCCGCGCAAAATCAAGTGTGGTAAGGGATTACCAGCACTCTGAATCACTGAAGGTAAGCCTTGTTGATTCATTCCTAAAAATTGATGTTCATTTTGTGCTGACTGAATCGCATCTAAGGCAATCTGAATTGAACCATCCGTACCATTCTTGAAACCAATACTGTATGGCATGTGGCTTGAGATTTCACGATGAATTTGAGACTCACTTGTACGAGCGCCAATTGCACCCCAAGCCAATAAATCATCAAAATAACCAGTTGCCATTGGACTTAAAATTTCACTCGCAATTGGCAAACCCTTTTCAATAATTTGTAAGTAAAGTTCGCGAGACTTCTCTAAACCAAGTTGTAAATTTGATGAACCATCTAAATTTGGATCATACATGAAACCCTTCCAACCCACAGTTGTACGTGGTTTTTCAATGTATGCACGCATCACGATAAAAATTTGATCTTTTACTTTTTCTTGTAATTTTTGCAATCTTTCAGCGTATTCAAGTACTGCAACCGGATCATGAATGGAACAAGGCCCTGTAATTACCATTAACCGATGATCTTTGCCGATAAGAATATTTTGAATAGTTTGACGATGTTCGGCAATTTGACGCACGAAAGAGTGTGCAAGCGGATATTTTGCTTTTAACTGAACAGGTAAACTAACTGGAGTTTCTTTTGTATTGCTTTGTGTCAATAAAGTATTTAGGGCATTCATTGGTTTTTCCTTGGGACTGCAATCTATTCAGTCCGATCATTTATTTGAGCGTTTTGGATCTATTCGTTGGTAAAGGCAAGCAAAAGTAAAACCAATAAAAGTTGCTAAAGTATGAATAAGTCATGTTGTTCATTTTAAGTTCCTCGATTCAAAAAGATAAAGCATAAAAAAACCTGATCGGGGTTGCCGATCAGGTATTAACTGTGATGGGCAACTTTCTCATGCCCGAATACGCTCAGGCAACTATCTAAATTGCCAAAAATAATAATATGCGTTAGTGTTCACAGATAGATTTAACATCTTTATCTCAAATATAAAAAATGTTCCTTAAATCTAAAATACGCATTGTTGAGGGCTTTGACAAGTCTTTTTTTTGAAAAAAACTTCTTATTTTCACGCTTAAGATTTGATTCACTCATTGTCTTAACGAATCAGCCCTTGAGGTTGTAATATAATTAAGCCAGCTCCACAAAGCACTATTAGACCACCTAATATATCCCATCTTGTTAATCCGACCTGATCAACAAAGCGCAGCCACATTAACGCAGTAAAAATATAAATACCGCCATATGCAGCATAAATGCGCCCTGAAGCCGCTGGATGTAGGGTCAGTAGCCATACAAAGACAGCCAAACTTAAAACTGTAGGTAACCACAGCCAAGCCGACTTACCTTCTCTTAAAATCAGATAAGGGAAATAACAACCCAGAATTTCAGCAATTGCTGTAATAATAAACAACCCGAATACACTCAGTATTCGGGTTATAGCAAGACTATCAATTAACATGAGTTATGCTGGTTCTGCCGTATGATGATCTTCAAACACTTCAAGTTTTAAGCCAACAGCTTTGCCATCTTCATTTTTCACTGATACAGCCACATTACCACCATGATCTGCCAGTTCACCAAACAAAATCATTTCAGCTAATGGTTTCTTCAAGTGTTCTTGAATGAGGCGTTGCATTGGACGCGCACCCATCAAGCGGTCATAACCATTTGTTGCCAACCAATCACGAGCACTTTGGTCGACATCAAGTACAACTTGTTTGTCATCCAGTTGAGCTTGTAATTCTGTTAAGAATTTATCAACCACAGACTCAATCACAGTTGTTGGTAATGACTTGAATTGAATAACACTATCTAGACGGTTACGGAACTCTGGTGAGAAAGCACGTTTCATTGCTTCTTGGTTATCAGAACTATGATCTTGTTCAGTAAAACCAATACTCGCGCGAGAAATACTCTCTGCTCCCACATTCGTAGTCAGGACAATAATGACATTTCTAAAGTCTGACTTACGTCCGTTGTTATCCGTTAAAGCACCATGATCCATGATTTGCAGCAAGAGATTGAACACATCTGGATGTGCTTTCTCAATTTCATCAAGCAATAAAACACAGTGCGGATTCTTATGGATTGCATCAGTGAGCAAACCACCTTGGTCATAACCCACATAACCCGGAGGTGCACCAATCAAACGTGAAACCGCATGACGTTCCATATATTCAGACATATCGAAACGCACCAGCTCCACACCTAACAACTTCGCCAGCTGTTTAGTGACTTCGGTTTTACCCACACCTGTTGGGCCAGCAAAAACAAAACTACCTACTGGCTTATCTGGTGATTTCAATCCAGCACGAGATAACTTGATTGCCGAGCCTAACGCTGTAATCGCTTCATCCTGACCAAACACAACACGTTTTAAATCACGCTCAAGATTTTCAAGTACTGACTTATCATCTTTAGAAACAGTTTTTGGTGGAATACGAGCGATCTTAGAAACGATATCTTCGATATTCTCTACCGTAATCAAACTATCATCACTTTCAGCTTTCAAACGACGCTGAGCACCAGCTTCGTCAATCACATCAATTGCCTTATCTGGCAAGAAACGATCATTAATGAATTTAGCAGAAAGCTCTACAGCTGATACCAATGCTTTATCGTCATATTGTACGTGGTGAAAATCTTCAAATTTAGATTTTAAGCCACGCAAAATATCAATTGTTTCAGAAATACTTGGCTCATTGACATCAATTTTCTGGAAACGACGAGATAACGCATGGTCTTTTTCAAAAACCTGACGATATTCTTGGAACGTCGTTGAACCGATACAACGTAAAGTACCATTTGCCAAAGCTGGTTTGATGAGATTCGAAGCATCCATTGTGCTACCCATACTCGAGCCCGCACCAATGATCATATGAATTTCATCAATGAATAAAATCGCATTTGGATTTTTCTTCAAAGCATTAAGCAACTGTTTTAAACGTTTTTCAAAGTCACCTCGATATTTGGTCCCAGCAACTAATGCACCAATATCTAAACTATAAACTTCAGCCTGACTCAAAGGTTTAGGCGCCTTACCATTCACAATTAACCATGCCAAACCTTCAGCAATCGAGGTTTTACCAACGCCCGGATCACCTACAAGTAATGGATTATTTTTGCGACGGCGGCACAGAATTTGGGCTGTACGCTCAATTTCTTTTTCACGACCAATAAGTGGATCAGTTTTGCCTTTTTGCGCTTCAACATTTAAGTTCAGCGTATAAAGCTCTAATGGCCCTGCATTGCCCGTACTCGTTTCACCCTCAATATCTTCAACTTCTTCTTCAACTTGCACTTCATCTTTACGTGTCCCATGAGACAAGTATTGAGTCAATGTCAATCGATTGATTTGATGACGTTTAAGCAAATACACAGCAAAAGAATCACGCTCTGAATACATTGCGACCAAAACATCCGCACCTTCAACAGTACGATCGCCGCCACTTGATTGCACATGGAAAATAGCACGTTGCAAAATGCGGTCGAAACTTTCTGTTGGATGAGGCGCCTGCTCGCTATTTTCGCCAAGCTTAGGAGTATGTTGTTCTACATATTCTTCTAATTCTTTACGTAAAGAAACTATATCAGCCCCACATGCTTTTAATGCATTCACGGCCGAATCGTTGTCGAGTAGTGCTAATAATAAGTGTTCAACTGTAAGAAACTCATGTCTCTTTTGACGAGCCATGCTAACAGCCAAACGTAATGATACTTCTAATTGACGACTGAGCATGTAACCCCCTTATGCTTTAGGCTCAATCTGGCAAAGTAATGGATGACCTTGCGATCGAGCGTAATTATTAACAAGGTTTGCTTTGGTTTCCGCGATGTCTCTTGGATATACCCCAGCAATACCTTTACCTTCATAGTGTACTGTTAGCATTACTTGAGTTGCTTGGTCAAGATTCATTGCAAAGTATTGTTGTAAAATTTCAATTACAAAGTCCATTGGCGTGTAATCGTCATTCATTAAGACGACTGCATATAACGGCGGACGCTTGAGTTCAGGAGGTGCTGTTTGTACAACAACCTCTCCGTCATGATCTTCGTTTTGCGAATCACTTAAGCGTGGATGGAAGTGCCAATCGACATAACCAGACTGCTGAAAAGAAGCCTTGATATCTTTTAAGTTTGTTTGACGCTTATTTGTTCGCATAGGATGTTACTATTGTGAATTTGCTTCAGCTTGAGGAATTTCTGCCACAAAAGCAGAAGATGTTTCGACAGGTTTACCGCGCTGCCAACTAAAACGTTTAATAACTGGTGTATCAGAACCGCCTGTTAAACGTACCTCAATAAATTGAGGCGTAAAACCTTTAGGCATAGTCCAACGACCTGTTAAACGCTCAAAATCAGTAAAGTTAAAGTTTTTAGCCTCAAGTGGTACAACCAAAACTTCTGTATCTTTAATGAGTCTTATCTCAATCGATCCTGAAGCACGGCGCTTGCTTGGGCTCACCTGCACTAAATCTAACTGATATTCATAAGCATTTTCAGGCAGAGGTTTGATCGCCAAATTTTGAATCGTTAAGCTTAAGCCACCGCGCTGCCTCAAGATATCACGGTAGATATTACTCATACCTTCTTGCTGCGTTTTATCAGCATTGGCCTGATTAAGGGCTTCAAACAGATCATTTGCATTTGTTACAGCAACATCACGCTCTTGTACCGCAGCATTCAGGCTTTTATTAACCGCATCTAAAGCTGTTTTTTGCTTTTGCACCACTTCAACTAATTGCTCTGCATCTGCATCGTAACCTACAACAGTTAGACCTTGACGGTGACCAATTGTGTAGCCGAGCGCAAGACAACCACTCATTAAAATAGCCGCACCAATAAACAAAGGTTTATTGGTATTTAAAAATTTTTTCTTTTGCAACGAACTTTCTGCTGAAGTCGTCTGTCCAGAGTTTTGCATCGTCATCTCAGTGTTTAAGATCAGAGTCAAGACACACATTTAAATCGAAATTTAAATGTGTGTGAAGCAAAAAAGAGTTTTTTATGGTAATAAACCAATCCCTTGTAAGCCTTCATCTTCATCAAAGCCGAACATAAGGTTCATATTTTGTACAGCTTGACCAGATGCACCCTTCACAAGGTTATCTTGTACCGCAAGAATAATAAGTTTATTCGGCTGCGGCTTATATAAAGCAATACGAAGCTCATTCGCACCGCGCACACTACGTGTTTCAGGCGAACTATTAGCAGGCATCACATCAACAAATTTTTCATTTGCGTAAAATTTCTCATACAATGCCTGAATATCAGTTTGTTTTCCAGTTTCTGTCAAATCGACATAAATTGTGCTGAGCATACCGCGAATCATTGGAACTAAATGAGGAACAAACAAGAGCCCTTCAAAACCACCTTTTTGCCTCGCAATATTTTCTAATGCTTCAACAATTTCTGGGTGGTGACGGTGACCCGCAACCCCATAGGCCTTGAAGTTATCAGCATTTTCACTATAGATCATGCCTAAACTTGCTTTACGGCCTGCTCCTGAAACGCCTGACTTCGCATCAATAATAATATTTTTTGTTTCAATCAATGCTTGTGCTGATTTCAAAAGTGGAGCCAAACCCAATTGAACGGTAGTCGGATAGCAACCAGGGTTACCAATCACTTGCGCCTGTTTAATTTTTTCGCGGTTTAGTTCAGGCAAACCATATACTGAGTTTTCCAGAACGTCTGGGCAAGCATGTTCCATGCCATACCATTTCTCAAACTGCTCAAGATTTTGTAAACGAAAATCAGCAGCCAAATCAATAACTTTAGTACCAGCCGCAATCAATTCTTTTGCATGTTGCATAGCAACACCGTGAGGAGTTGCAAAAAATACAACATCACACTTTTTTAAGTCATCAATATTTAAATCTGAAAATTGAAGATCAGTATGTCCACGTAAATTAGGGAACATATCTGCAACTGGTTTGCCCGCTTCTGTACGTGAAGTAAGAACTCGAACCTGCGCTTTAGGATGTCGTAATAAAATACGTAATAGTTCAACGCCTGTATAACCCGTTCCACCAACAATTCCGACAGAAATCACGTGCATTACCTCATTTTTTGAATCTATACTTGTGCAGTAGTATGACAGGATGTCCAAGCTTACAAAACCATTTCATGCTTGGTAATTTTAATTTTTTTAATTTTAGCGACAATTAGATAGAACTTATTGAACTGTCATAACTAAACAAATATCAGCAAATAAATACCAGATTTAATTGGAGAGCTAGGATGCTTCATCAATCAAAAGAAACAAAATTACACACTTACCTTGGCTTGAGCACATTAATTTTAAGTGCACTACTTGTAGGTTGCGGAGGTGGAGGCAGTAGTAGTGGCAACTCACCAAGCACTCCAACACCCGTTGATCCTACTCCGGAGGCAACGACTGATGTTACGCTTAAATCTCCTGTAGAAATGCGTAATATCCAACTAAAAGTATATGACAACACCACTAACTCTGTTTTGGTAGATACTTCAATTGCAAGTTTAAACAGCTTTAATGTCAAAATTCCTACCGCTAAATTAAGTCGTTTATATCGTGTAGAAATTACGACTCAAAATTCATCTCAAGTATTTGATCCAATTACTTCAACATACCAAAATTTCTCTGGTATTTATCATGCGTTTATTACACCGAACAGTGTAAGTGGCAGAACCCTATCCATAAGTCCAAGCAGTGAAGCAATTTACCAACGTGCTGTTATACGTTCAGGACAACTTCCTCAAGAGACGATTGACCCAACACGCATTGAGCAATTGCATGTAGACTTAGCTTCTCAAGACGTTTATAGATCTCTTCTTAATGCGTTCAAAGATTCCGACATTCCAAGTTTAAGTCCAGCCAATACCCTCACAGTTCTAACTTTGTTGCAGTACTCCACTAAACAGCCTAGTACGTATGTAGATAGCTATCTCAGCTTTGGCTACTTACAATATTGGTCAACTTTTCATAGTGGATTAACTACATACCAAGAGTTCATTAAAAGTTTGGCAACAGACTTAAAAGATGGCTTTTTAGATGGGAAAAAACTTCACGGCGATCAAACGACATTCACCCCTATTTTCACGCCTGCTCCAGATAATATTGATCCAGTTAAAAATACACTGTTAGATATCGCAGCCAATCAAAAAACAACACGCGATTCTTTTGCAACCAATTTAAGAACCGCTACTTTAAAATTGGCAGATACCCAAAGTTTAGATCAAATAGGCTATGACTTACTGAAAAAGAAACTATATTCAGGAGTCGTACCTGCCGGAAATACAACTGACTTTTTCCGTATAGATGGGGCTGGTGATTATCGTCGTGCTGTAGGTTTTAGCGGTATTACAGCGACCTGTAACGGTTCTGCATATCCTTGCAAACAAGGTTTGAGTAGCATTAATCTGTCCGACCCCAAACTACCAGCTACAGACTATTTAGTAGGTCACTATGAAGACACTGCAACAGGTTGCCAACTTAATTTCCGTGCGAATGGTCAAACCGAACTTATTAAAGGATCACAGACTTATCGCTCTGCTTTAAGTGCGGATAGTACAGATAATTTATTGCAAATAGATGCTGCAAGCTCAAGTTATTTACTCAACTCAAGTTCAGCCGAACCAAATAACTCAACGCAGCAATACAACTTTATACAATTATCGATTAAAGCAAATAAAATCGTGAGTGCCAAAGCAGGTTTAGATAGCCGAAAAGCACCAGATAGCTTACAAACACCACAATTAGAATGTAGTTTTAGTTAATTTTAGAATGTAGTTTTAGTTAATTTGAGACATACCACCACGCAGGCAATGGATTTGATTTAAGTTGTCTGCGGTGTTTTTGAAAATATGGATCGTATTTTTCAACTTCTGCCCAAAATGCAGGGCTATGATCAAAATGTTTAGTATGAGCTAACTCATGAATAGCGACATAGCGAGCAATCTCGTGTGGCATGAGCACCAAACCTGCATGCAGCATAATATTATGCTGACTACTGCAACTTCCCCAGCGAGTTTTGGGACGGCGGATTGAACATTCGCTGTAATTTAGACGAGTTTGCTCACTTAAATCGTTTAAAAGCTTGGGTAATTCTTGTTTTGCATAAGAAATTACTGCACTTTGTAATGCCAAATATGGCTGCGTATCTTTAATAAATAGACAGTTATTTTCCCAATCAAATTGGAAAACACGATGTTGCTTTTGAACAATAACTTGAAATGGTTGCTCTTTATTAAAAAAATAAATTTCTGAAGGAATCTCAAGCGAATTAGATTGAACGTGTTGTTGCTTATTCCACGTTTCGATCAACCATTGCTCAGATTGTGCTAAAAAAAGCTGAATTTGATTCTTACTGCAAAACAAAGGAACTGTCAGGCGTATTGAAGCTGGCTCAACACGTAAGCGCAATTTTCTTGCTCTTACGTGTCGAACGATTTTAATCTCTGGCATTTTTGCAGACATTACTGTGCTGTACGCTCTTCAATACCGTTATTTGTTGCAACAATTGCAATCGTTGCTGGGTTTAAAGCGAAAATACCATTAGTCACAACACCTGGAATGTTATTAATGGTTTTTTCTACATCAATCGCATTTAAAATATTAAGATTAAATACATCCAAAATCACATTACCGTTATCTGTTACGACGCCTTCGCGATAAACCGGATCACCACCTAAAGCCACTAGTTTACGAGCAACTGCCGAACGGGCCATTGGAATAACTTCTACTGGGAGTGGAAAATCACGACCAAGTTGATCAACCCACTTTGAATCATCAACAATACAAACAAATTTCTTAGCAATTGAAGCTACAATTTTTTCACGTGTTAATGCAGCACCACCGCCTTTAATCATATGCATATGACGGTCAATCTCATCTGCACCATCAACATAGGCATCTAAACCACCTACATGGTTCATATCTACAACTTCAATGCCTAATTTTTTAAGGCGATCAGCAGTTGCTTGAGAACTTGCCACAGCAGCTTCTAATTGCAATTCAGGCAATAAATCAATTAGAAAGTTTACTGTACTTCCAGTCCCAACCCCCAAAATGCCACCTTTGGGTAAGTGTTTTAAAGCAGCTTTCGCAGCAGCTTGTTTCTTTTCATCTTGGGTTGCGTATAGACTCATGACATCACTCAACTATTTTTTGACATTTATGCACCAATAATCGGCGCAAATGCACAGGGGTTTGCTACAATAACTTCCTATTTTAAACTGTTATAGGGAAGATGAACATGCTGTCTCGTGTGGTACGACAAATTTTACAAGCAACGGTTTATGATGTTGCAATTGAAACACCTCTCGAAGCAGCTCCACGAATTAGTCAAAAATTAAATAATATTATTCGTTTCAAACGTGAAGATTTACAGCCTGTTTTTTCTTTTAAATTACGTGGTGCCTATAACCGTATTAGCCAATTACCTAAAGAACAACTCGAACGTGGGGTAATTTGTGCATCTGCTGGCAACCATGCTCAAGGCGTAGCATTGTCAGGTCAACGTTTAGGAATTCCAGCGATTATTGTTATGCCAAGCACGACTCCGGACATTAAAGTTCAAGCAGTTAAACGCTTGGGTGGTCAAGTTGTGTTACATGGCGATAGTTTTGATATAGCAAATAAATATGCTCAACAACGTGCCGAAGTTGAAGGCCTTGTATTTATTCCACCTTATGACGACGAACTTGTCATTGCTGGTCAAGGTACTATTGCAAATGAAATCTTACGTCAATGGCGTGATGTAGAATATGTGTTTGTTGCTGTAGGTGGTGGTGGACTTATTTCAGGCGTAGCAGCTTACCTTGGTGAAGTTGCACCTCACGTGAAAATTATTGGCGTTGAATATGAAGAATCTGCATGCTTAAAAGCAGCCTTAGAAGCCAATGAGCGTGTAATCTTGCCACATGTAGGCTTGTTTGCAGATGGTACTGCCGTTGCACAAATTGGTGCTTTGCCATTTGATATTATTCGTCTACGCAAGTCTGATAATTCTGGTCCAATTGTTGACCCAGCGATTGTGACTGTAAACACAGATGAAATTTGCGCGGCAATTAAAGATACCTTTGATGAAAACCGCAGCATTGTTGAACCATCTGGTGCAATGGCCCTTGCTGGCATCAAGAAATATATTACCGAACATAAAATCAGCAATAAAAATATTGTGTCGATTGTATGTGGCGCCAACATGAACTTTGACCGTCTACGGTATATTGCTGAACGTACCGAGTTAGGTGAACAGCGTGAAGCTATTTATGCGGTGACACTACCAGAAGAAAAAGGTGCATTCTTAGGCTTCTGTCGCGCTTTACAAGGCCGTAATATTACCGAGTTCAACTACCGAGCAAACAATACAGAAGAAGCACAGGTTTTTGTTGGTATTAGCTTAAAAGGCGGCGATGCTGAGCGCCATGAAATTTTAGAACAATTAAAACAACAAAATTATGTGGTAGATGATCTATCTGATGATGAAGTTGCCAAGTTACACATTCGTTATTTGATTGGGGGTCATGCAAATCTGGACGATGAAAGATTGTTCCGCGTTGAGTTCCCTGAACGTCCAGGCGCCCTCTTAACCTTCTTAACTCGTTTAGGCCCAACCCATAATATTACGCTATTCCATTATCGTAATCATGGTGCAGCAGAAGGACGTGTATTAGTCGGTTTACAAGCGACCGATGCGAAACAAAATCCTGATGGGTTAATTGAAACTCTTGAGCAGATTAGCTATCCGTATGCAGAAATTACGAATAATGTTGGCTACAAACGTTTCTTGAAATAATCTTCGATTTTGATGAATAAGCCGACAAATTTGTCGGCTTATTCATATAATTATTCTAATCTTCCCATCATATTTACATTGCCTCTCTTTATCTCAAAGAAAATATCCTTAAAAATAAACGTCTAATCAGGAAACAAGGACCAACATGGCACAGTTTGCAGTCATTGGCTTAGGGAGTTTCGGAGCAACTGTTGCTCAAGAGCTCACAAAATTAAATCATGATGTTATTGGCATTGATACGGTAAAAAAGAATGTTGAAAATCTTGCCAACGTTTTAACTCATGCCGTCATTGCCGATGCAACCGACGAACATGTACTTGATGAACTTAATATTCAAAATTGTGATGCAGTTGTGGTCGCAATTGGTGAAGATATTGAAGCAAGTATCTTATGTGTCCTGAATTTAAAAAATTTAGGTATGGACAAGATTTGGGTAAAAGCAAAAACCAAAGCACATCACACCATTTTGTCACACCTCAATATCAATAAAATCATTCATCCTGAAGAAGATATGGGAGTACGAGTTGCCCAAGCACTGAACTATCCAATGGTGAGTCGTTATATGTCCCTAGACGATGACCACTACATTATTAAAATTGAAATTCCAGAAAAACTTAATGGTATTAACTTATATGGCATTATGCAGCAAGCACCACAGGTCAAAACATTGCTCGTAAAAAGACAGCAGCAAATTTTGTTTGAGACCGAAGAAAATTTCACCTTGCAAACTCATGATATTCTTATTTTAGAAGGTCATTTACCGCAGTTAAAGAAACTTTCTAATTGCTTCATATAAGAAACGAAATCTAGAATATGTCTATATATCCCAAGCCCCATAAAACATTAAATTTAAGCCCTCCTTCACTCTTGGCACTGGGGTTTCTGGGCTTTATTATTTTTGGCACGTTATTACTCAAACTGCCGTTTGCCAATACAGGTCATGTGAGCTGGATGGATGCGCTCTTTACAGCAACCTCAGCAGTCACAATCACCGGTTTATCTGTTTTAAATATTCATGAGTCTTTTACCCTGTTCGGGCAAACTATCATTTTGTTGCTGATTCAATCTGGTGGTTTGGGTTTCATGACTTTTGCCATCTTGGCGGCATTAAGTTTGTCACCTAAAGTTGGCCTTAAGCAGCAAATGATGGCGCAAGATAGTCTCGGACAAACGAGCCTGTCAAAGGTTACTTTTGTTGCTAAGGGAGTTGTCACTTATACCCTTATTTTTGAGCTTATTGGTACAATTATTCTCACTATTGCTTTTACACCGACTTTCGGCTTTGCACGTGGATTGTACTATGCGATTTTTTACAGTATCTCCTCATTTAACAATGCTGGTTTTTCATTATTTTCCAATAGTTTAATAAGCTTTCAAAGTAACTACCTTATTTGTATAACTGTTAGCATACTTTATACCTTAGGCGGGCTGGGCTTTTTGGTTCTCATGGACATTAAGCAAAATAAAAAATGGAAAAAACTCACGCCGAATAGCAAGCTAATTCTTACCACTATTACAGTGATTAACATTATTGCCTTTATTTTAGTTTGGGCTTTAGAAGCTCAAAACCCTCACACCCTAGGAATGCTCAGTATTAGTGATCAAGCATTAAATGCTTGGTTTCAAGCCACTGTTCCACGCTCGTCAGGATTTAATACCATTGATACAGGAGCAATGACCAACAGTAGTTCCTTACTCATGATGTTGCTTATGTTTATTGGTGGTGGCTCGCTTAGTACCGCAGGCGGAATCAAAGTTGGAACCTTTGTAATTTTAGTGCTCAGTGTTATTTCATTTTTACGGCGCACAGATGAAATTAGAATTTTTAATCATTCAGTCTCACATGAAACTACCTATAAGGCATTAGCAGTCACGGCAATTACGAGCATACTCATTTTCATGGGATTCTTTATTATTTTGCTTTTAGAGCCTAAAGCAGACTTTATGAACTTGTTGTTTGAGGTTGTTTCCGCAGCGTGTACCGTGGGGCTTTCTCGCGGAATCACGCCAGAACTACATAATGGTAGTTTGTTCATTTTAAGTTTGTTGATGTTTGCTGGACGACTCGGCCCATTAACACTAGCTTATTTAATTGCCACTCCGAAAAAAAGTCGACTCAAACACCCTCAAGCCAATATTCAAATTGGATAATAAAAATGCCGCTTTTAAAGCGGCATTTTTGCAAGTAAAGACTTAGTACCAATTCATGAGTGAAACACCCAAGCCCGCATAGGTTGCTCGGTGGTTATAGTCAATTAAGCTTTCACCGTAACCATTAAACAACTGGAAGTGTCCACGCAGTTTGCCACTGATTGGAAAAGCCCAATCAAATTGAACAGCACCATGAGAATCATCACCACCTTTTAAAGAGTGACGCAGCATTAAAGAGAAGTCATTTTCCTTCCACTTATAAAATGCTGTTAAATCCCCACGACCGATGTAATTTTCCATATCAGGGTTATTATCATCTTTGCTGTCTTCTTCAATGCGCACCCACGGACGAAGCATTAAAGCAAAGTTACCGCGCTCTAATCCCACATTAAAGATTACGCGGTTCCAGCTACGAGATAATGGATCTGAACGACCATTTGATTGGTGGTTTAAAGTAACCCCAAGTAAACGACCATCTAGACCAAGCAGTTCATAGTTGGTTCTAAACATTAAACTAGCTTCAGGCTCATAATTCGTTTCGCGGAAAGGACGAGACTCTTCAGCATTGAATGTCTGCCAACGTGAAGATTGTGTATAACCTACCCACAAATCACCATTGTTGCCAAAAATATTTTCCCAAGCTTTGGTCTTTAAAGAAAGTTGGAATTTACTTTCTGTCGATTTCAGATTTTGATCTTCTGTCACCGTATTATTGGGGTTTGGGCTGTGTGGGAACTCATTTTTATCACTGGTCCAGAATACAGGTAGCAAATAGACCGGTTGATAAGCACGAATATTCCAAACCCCTAGTTTACTTTTTTCAGACAACTCCCAACGTTGATCTAGTAAAGAAGTAGTAGGTTCAAGTTTTGGTGCTTTACCAATTATTTTGATATTACTCACTGTATCTACCACCTTCTCTTTCAAGGTTTCAGGTGGAACAGCAGGTGCATCAATTTTTTTAACAGGCTCTGGTACAGCCGCAGCTTGAATAACTGGTAAAGCTGCTGGTTTAAATACAGAGTCATAACAAGCCAGACGATCGGCATTCGAAGCAAGAGCAACACATGCATCTACTGTCGCAGGGGTTACAGGTGCCAAGGTGTCAGCATATGTCACAGACGCACACAAACAGCTAAGCACAATTCCCATGCTTAGCTGTAAAGATGTGCGTTCAAATTGTCTGAACGCCATGTTCATCTCCAATTTTTATTTTAATTAACTTGTTGAATGGTAAAACCTAATTGCTGCAATTCATCGCGTTTTGCAAATGGCGCAACTACAGCTTTTACAGGAGTTTGCTCAACCAAATATTGACGAGCAACACGTTGTAAATCATCTAATGTTACATGCAGTAAGCGTTCACGTAAGGTACGGCGGAAAGTTGGTGTTCTTGCATGCAACAATGCATAACATGCAGTAATCGCCTCACCCGCTGGTGAACCTGGTTTATCCATACTTGCAACGAGTCCAAGAATCGCTTCTTCAAGCTGATGAGGCTGTTGTTCCGCATTTAATAACCATTGCACACTTGCTTCAAAGTCTTTAAAAGTTTCTGCTAAACGTGGGTCACGGTAACTATAGAAACGGAATGAACATGCATTCCCATCATAACTTGCTCCGCCACCATACGCACCGCCTTTCTCACGAATGGCACTGTGTAAGAACCCATTACGTAAATAAGCTGCCAATACCATTAAGGGAGCCGCATCTGGATGCGATACATCGACAGCCTGATAAGCAGAAGCACAGAACTGAACATTTGCCTGAATTAACCATGCTTCATGATTATTATCATTTGCTTGTTCTACGTGAGTTAACTCTGTTGCAGTTGCATCAACGTTTAATTTATCCCAAACATTTTGAATTTCTTCAACCAAACGCTCCGACTGATGTTCTTCACATACAAGCAAGAACTGTTTAGGCGCTTGCAATAATTTACGATGAATACGCTTTAATTCTGAAATTAGCTCATCATAAGCTGCATCATCTTGGGTAATTTTAGTAACAAGCTCACCCAACCAGTTTAATGCACCTAAACCAGTGTTTTGATAATCACGTTGAGCCAAGGCACTCATATTACGTGATGCAATTTGCATTGCATAACTATGACCTGCGCCAGACAAACGAGACTGCCAACGTGTTTTACGTTGTTGCAATAACTCAATAATGCGCTCTTTCTCATCAAAACGAAGCTGTTCAAATGCTAACTTTAATAAATGAATTGCATCATTTTTTTGAGTTAAAGATTTAGTTGTTAACGTTAACCAAGCACTGATTTTATCTTTATCATCGACTTTACTACGTAAAGAAGCGCCCATTCCCAAACCACCACTTACAGCTGTTTGTAAGTTTTGCAGCTCAAGATAGTCATACTCACCTGCGCCCACTTCGCCCATCAAGATAGAAAGCAAATTGAAATAAGGTGACATTACAATATCTTCAGGAATCTGAATGAGGACTTGTTGATAGTAAATACCATTCGTACCAGCATGATACAAATTCAACGGCGTATCCATGCGATTGCAAAGAATCTCGCGCAATTGCCCCTGCACAATATGCAAGTCAGCAGGTACATCTTCCAAGCCTACTTTTGGCAATAGTTCAAGGTTATCTGGAGTATCCTGACGCTCCTCTAAAGCCTTGGTATTAGCAATAATTTCAGCCTTATCAGCATCTGTTAATTTTTCACCAATAGCAGCTAAACGTGCTTTTTCTGCCTCTTGCTCTTTTACAGATTTTGTTGGGTCTGGAACTAGAGTCATCTGTACGCGATGTGGGTTGTCTAGCAAATGCGTTTGAATCAGATTTGATAACCACATTGGGTCTTTCAATTCTTCTTTAACTTGTGCAATTGCGCTGTCAACATCCCAAATTTGAATTGGGTCATTATGGTGAATCGCACCACTTAAGCCATTTAAAATTAGACTTAAACCATATGGCGTACCATCACCATTGATTTCACGTTGATGTAATTCAATTTGATGTAAAATTGCATCGACTAAATCGCTATCAATTGGTTTGGCAGCGACATCACGTAAAATATTTAAAACGCCATCTTTAAAGGTTTCAGCATGTTCAGGATTTGAACCTTGAACACCACAATAGAAAGTCATTTCAAAGTTACTGTCGTCTACACCCATTAATGGACCGGTTGATTGAGCAGATCCACACGTTTCTAGGTAATGGCGCAATGGTGAAGCTGAATTTTCTAATAAAATTCCTTCAACTAAACGCATTCCCAAACGCAATTTAACATCGTTTGCTTCAGGTAATAACCAAGATAAGACATGATAAGTTTTATCTTTTAAATCATCACTATCAACACCATAATTTTCTGTTACTTCAATTGGCGCAGCTAAACGTTTTTCAGGCTTAGAATATAAAGTTGTACCCGCAGAAAACTTATTTAGAGCTAGTTTTTCAAATTGCTCTTGTAACTCATAAGCTGTTTGATTCCCGAAAGTCATAAACACCGCATTACTTGGATGGTAATGAGTCTTATAAAACTCGACTAACTGTTCATACGTTAAATCAGGAATATCTTTCGGATCGCCACCTGAATTGTAATGGTAGGTCGTTTCAGGAAATAAATGATGAGCCAACTGGTGATAAAGTTGGTCAGATGGCGCACTCATGGCACCCTTCATTTCATTAAAGACCACACCTTTATAAACAGGTTGTCCATTTTCAAGTTCAATGCGAATACCTTCTTGAGCAAAATCAAGTGGATTCAAATTAGCAGCAAACGCCGCATCAAGATAAACAGAAAGTAAGTTTTGGAAATCTTTTTTGTTTTGAGTAGCAAATGGATACGCAGTCCAATCTGCTGCTGTAAATGCGTTCATGAACGTATTTAAAGAACGGCGAATCATTAAAAAGAACGGGTCACGTACCGGAAACTTTTCAGATCCACACAAAGCGGTATGTTCTAAAATATGTGCCGTGCCTTTAGAGTCCATAGGCTGTGTTCTAAAAGCAACAAGAAATACATTTTCATCATAGTCAGTTGCCAAGTGATAATGCACAGCACCTGTAACTTTATGCTTATATTCAGACACTAAAATATCTAATGCTTCTACATGGTGCTGACGTAGCAACTGAAACGCAGGGTGAACAGTTTGAGAAATGGTTTCAGTGACATCTACAGTCATGTGATCTCCTAACATATCGGATAAGTGAATAAGTCTCATTATAGCCTGAGTCAGCTTGAGATTGGCGAACAAAAGCCAAGTAAAATACTATGTTTTTGTTGAGTATTAGTTTTCATGAGCATGGCTTTGATATCAAGCACATAGCCTTGAATGTTTTATCCTAACAGAACACAAGCTTTTAATTCTATTTATATATTACCCAATAAATAAAAAAGCCCATCAAGTCGATGAGCTTTTAGAAAAACTTTTACTTAAAAACGATAACGAAGCGCAATTTGAGCATTTAATGGATCGCCCATCATGTTTGAATCATTTGCGTTACTATGACCTGAAACAAAGTAATCGCGATCAAATAGATTATTTAAGTTCAGGTTCACATCATAACGCTCACTTTGATAGCCTACTGCTGCATTTACAACAGCATAACCTGGTAAAACATTCTTGTTATCTGGAGCACTAAAACGTGATGATTCGCCACGTCCACCAACAGCCGCATACCAGTGATCATTAAGTTGATATTTCAACCATAAGTTTGCAGTGTTATTTGAGGTAAGCGCAGAATGATTGCCTGTCAGTCCAATAGCCGATTTTTCAATTTTACCATCCATATAAGAATAACCAGCTAATACTGACAATTGATCAGTCAATTGACCTGTTACTGAAAGCTCAACACCCTTGGTTTTTTGCTCACCTGCTAACAATGCTTGATTTAGATTTGCTGGATCTTGGTTTTGAATATTCGTTTGGCTCATTTCAAATAAAGCCAATGTCACATTTAATTGATCATTTACATCCCATTTTGCACCAACTTCAACATTTTCAGTTTTTGTTGGGCTCAAATCATCACTATTTTGATATAAAACAAATGAATCAGCTAAAGGCTGGAAAGATCGGTTATAAGAAGTGTAAAGGGAAATATTGCTTACTGGCTGATAAACCACCCCGATTCGTGGAGAATAGGTGTTATCAGTTCTATTTAATATTTGAGATTTCACTTTATCATTACGATCTTGTGACAAATTGTCGTAACGCAAACCAACTAAAATTTTAAGCTGATCTGTAACTGTCATTAAGTCTTGCAGATAGATGCCATAGTTTTCAAAGGTGTTACTATTGTTATTACGTGCATCTGTTGTGCCCGTATTGATGGGTGCCCAATACTCTAATTCAGGGTTATACAAATCAGTAGTTGTTTTAGCCCCTTGCCAAAGTATTTCATCTTTATGCTGCTTACTATACTCGGCACCAATCAAGGTATTGTGCTTTAAAAAACCTGTATTAAATAAAGCACTCAATTCTTGCTGAACATACACGCCATCTTCATTACGTAAGCGTTTGTTTTGAGTCAATTGGATTTTATCAGCTGGTAAGTTTTGATGTGAATCGACACTGTATTGACGATCTAATGAATAGTTATAGTGACGAACTGCACCATGATATTTTAAATTATCATTAAACTCATGGTCTAAGCTTATGGTTTGGCTTGAGATTTCAGTATCAACATCACCAACTTCTTTACCGTTTAATGCACCATAAAAAGTTTTAGGATTTGTTTTAACAGGTTTACCTGTAATTGGATCTGTCGGGAAACCCTGATCTGCTAAACGATTATCATGCAAATAGTCAGCCTGAATTAAAAGTTTCGTTTTATCTGTAATATCCCACTGTAAAGACGGAGCAACCGCTTGGCGTTTTAAAAAGGCCTGATCACGATAGCCATCTGAATCTTCAACTGCGCCAGTTAAACGAAACTTAACATTCTCCGCTATTTTTTCATTCACATCGACTTCTGCACGACGTTGCCCTGTTGTGCCTCCAATGAGACTCACCTCACGCAAAGATTCGTCCATTGGTTTTTTATTAATTTTATTGACTAACCCACCAGCAGAACCACGTCCATATAATACAGAAGCAGGCCCTTTTAATACTTCAATACGCTCAACATTCGACATGTCGCGAAAATACAAGGCATCATCACGAATACCATCTACATAGTTATCTGTAATTGCAGAAAAACCACGAATCATGACCTGATCACGTTGCCCATCCCCCACACTAAAGCTCAAACCAGCAACGTTTTGCAAGGCACCTTGCATAGAGGTCACAGTCTGCTCTTTTAAAACTTGTTTAGGCACCACATTTACGATTTGAGGAACATCTTTTAATTGCATAAGTCCTTTAGTTGCGCTCGATGCTTGTCCCACTTCTTGTTTTAAGCTTTTTTCCTTTTCAGCTTTTACTGAAATTGTTGGAAGGTTGGTTACAGCCTGTTGCTCTGCCTCTACGGCATATACATGGCTTGTCATAACCCCAACTGATGAAATAAATAAAATAGAACGCTTCATGTAAGTTCGCTAAGAAAAATTTCATGCGAAGTTTCAAGGAAATACAGTGTATTTGTAAATATTAGCAAGAATCATTATTAATTGATAATATTTATTAAAAATATGAATTCAATGGCCTTGTTAAATCAGACCTGAGTTAAAAAATCATCTTATTCTTTTAGAAAAATTACTATTCGGCATATTTGTCTCGGAATACCCCATTTTCTTATAAAAAACAGCTGCTCTATGAGTGTCTGTATATAAAACTATTTGATTAAAATATTGTTTAGCGTGCTCTTCTACAAATCTAAGTAATAATTCACCTACACCCTGCCGTCTATATTCAGGATGTACATAAAATCGTCTCAACCTACCCACGTCTTTATTTAAAGTAGTATTAATTCCACCAATGGCAATTAACTGATTAGCATATTGCATACCATACAAAGCCTCTCCCACCTCGTCAAAACAGTTCTGGCCAGATTGATATTCACTTACCAATCTATTGATAAATTTAAAACCCTCACTTTGAGAAATTAAGCTTAATTCAACAATTTGCGTAGGCAATCTATCAAGTTTTTGTATCAAGAATTGATCTAAAGAATATTCAGACAACAATATTTCTCCACTTATCTTTGAATTAACTGAATTTTATTCAACAAACTACAGCAAATCCAAGCAATGGTGTAAACTTAGCTACCTGATTTTTTATTTGTGACAACACATATGGCAACTGTAGATCTTTTTGCAATTGGTAATGCATTAATCGACCAAGAATTTAAAGTGTCTGATGATTTTCTTAATCAACAAGGCCTGCAAAAAGGCACAATGCAGTTGTCCGATGGTGACACTCAGTCTGCTCTATATGCAGAGTTAAAACTGCATCAAGACTACAAAGGTCAAGCAAGTGGCGGTTCTGCAGCAAATACGACTGTAGCTTTTAGTGCATTAGGTGGAAGCGCTTTTTATGGTTGCCGTGTTGGTCATGACGATTTAGGTGCGATCTACCTACAAGGTCTAAATGAAGCTGGCATTAAGACCACACCAAAATCGATCAGTGAAGGCGTAACTGGCACATGTATGGTGTTAATTAGCCCTGACTCTGAACGCACGATGCACACCTATTTGGGTATTACGGCTGAACTTTCTCAAGATCAAATCGACTTTGAACCATTAAAAACAGCAAAGTGGCTTTATATTGAAGGTTATCTTTCTACAAGTGAAACGGCTCGTAAAGCTGTAAAACAAGCAAGAGAAATTGCAAAAGCAAATGGCGTTAAAATTGCCCTCTCTCTTTCAGATCCTGCCATGGTGCAATACGCTCGTGAAGGCTTGGAAGAACTTATGGATGATGGCGTAGACTTACTATTTTGTAATGAGCAAGAAGCCTTAATGTATACCAATACAACATCTGTAGAAGATGCTCTTACTCAATTACGTTTTAAAAATCATACCGTAGTCATTACACAAAGTGCCAAAGGTGCTTTAGTTTCTAACCCAACTCAACATTTCCATGTTGCGGGACGCCACGTAGAAGCAGTGGATACAAATGGTGCAGGCGATGCATTTGCAGGCGCGTTCCTTTATGCCCTAAACCATCACCAAGATTTGAATGCAGCGGCTCAGTTAGCCATCTTAATTTCGAGTGAGGTAGTCTCTCAATTCGGACCACGTTTAGCTGTAAATGATTATGCTAAACTTCTTGAAAATTTTCAGAAGGAATGTGCTTGAAATGGAAAGGATCTGTATGACGGAAGAAGTTCCTGAGCGTGAAGCTAGAGCTTTTGACACTTTACAAGGAACTACTATTTTCGTTACGCAACGTGACGGCGCATTCTATGCTTATCAGAATTTATGCCCTCACCTACAAACTGAGCTTGAATATTTAGAAAATCAATTTCTCGATCAAGACCAAGAATACATCCAGTGCTCTACTCATGGTGCTTTATTTACTGTGGAAACAGGCGAATGTATTTCAGGACCATGTTTAGGTGATTTTTTAAATAAAGTTGAGCTTAAAGTACATTCAGATGGCGGTATCTATATCGTAGACTGAAGCTATAAACATTAGAGTTTCTGCCATGGCTGATTTCTTTTTCAATTATTATCTTATGCCATTTCACTTAAGTGTAGTGGCTTTGATATTGCTCAGCGTGGTAGAAACCATTGGTATGTATATTGGACTCCGTCCAAGTCAATTACTTAAAAAAATTGCACCGGATTGGCTTTCTAACTCACCACTACTTAATGTTAAATTTTCTAAAGCTCTAATTTTCGTTTTTTTACTCATCAACTTTAGTTATGCAGGTTACTTTTTACAACTCTCTTTCTTCGCAATACAGCATTATTTTATTTCACCATTTTATTTAATCGTCCCAGCACTTGTGATCGCAATCTTTTTTACTGTGTTCATGATTCACTGCCTTGACCAAGTGATTAAGCCAAAGCTTACACATACCAACTATAACCTTTTAGGGCGATTAGCGACTATTTCCAGTGGTAATGCCAGACCAGGTTTTTCTGCTCAAGCACGCGTACGTGATGAATTTGGTCAACTTCACTATGTTCAAGTAGAACCAGAATATGGTGAACTCGAATTATATTCCCAAGTCATTCTTGTCAAAGTGCATAAAAGCCATTATGTAGCTAAAAAAATCTCTATCTCAAACGATCTTTTCGCACCCGATTAATCCTTAATAATTCTCCTCATCCATTATTGCTTTTTTGCAGGCTTTATTACGGCCTTATTTTATTATTTTCTTTTTTAATTAATTATTTATTATTCCGACTATTTTAGTTAGAAATAAAATTAACAAATATTATATACAACCATTTCAGTCGGAATTAAATTTAAAACAAACCATTTTAATCAACTTAATAATTTTATTTACAAGTGTTTTAGTAGGAATTAATAATCAATTCAAACTATTTTAGTATGGTATTATTTTTCAAATATTAAATATTTGTTTTTTATAAAATAATTATTAAAATATCCATTTAAAATATATTTATTGTTTATTTTTATTATATTTTGATTAATAATAAAATTAATATCAAATGAGGTTTAATTAATGAGCCTTAATTTTCAAAATCTTAATAGTCGTTTAATTAAAGAAATCACTATTATTCTAATAATAAAAATAGTGCTTCTTTTAACGATTAAACATATTTGGTTTGATGCTCCCACCATCCCCAAAAATTTTGACAATCAGGTCGCCGAGCATATTGCTGGCGATAACATTTCCAACATTAAGGAGACACGTTGATGATTTCTGAAAGCGTGGTTGATCTTTCGCGGTTTCAATTTGCAATGACCGCAATGTATCACTTTCTTTTCGTCCCTTTAACTTTAGGTTTGGCATTTATCCTTGCCATCATGGAAACCACCTATGTCATTTCCGGTAAAGAAATTTACAAGGATATGACTAAATTTTGGGGAAAATTATTTGGTATTAACTTTGCGTTAGGGGTAACGACTGGCTTAACCATGGAGTTCCAGTTTGGAACGAACTGGGCTTATTACTCACATTATGTAGGTGATATTTTTGGTGCGCCATTAGCAATTGAAGGCCTTATGGCATTCTTCCTTGAGTCGACATTTATTGGTTTATTCTTCTTTGGATGGGACCGTTTAACTAAGGTTCAGCATCTAGGTGTAACATGGTTAGTTGCGCTCGGTTCTAATATGTCAGCGCTCTGGATCTTAGTAGCTAATGGGTGGATGCAAAACCCTGTAGGTGCTGCATTCAATTTTGAAACGATGCGTATGGAATTAGTCGATTTCGGCGCGCTTATCTTTAACCCCGTAGCTCAGGTTAAATTCGTTCACACTGTATCAGCAGGTTATGTAACTGGTGCAATTTTTGTACTTGCCATCTCAAGCTACTACTTGCTTAAAAAACGTGATCTTCCTTTCGCTCGTCGTTCATTTGCAATTGCTGCGATTTTCGGTCTTGCATCTACACTTTCAGTGATTTTACTCGGTGATGAATCTGGCTATGAATTAGGGGATGTTCAAAAAACCAAACTGGCTGCAATTGAAGCTGAATGGGATACTCACCCTGCTCCAGCTCCATTTACTTTATTTGGTATACCGAACCATGAAGAAATGCGGACAGATTATGCAGTTAAAATTCCATATGCATTAGGTTTAATTGCAACCCGTTCAACAACCAAAGAAGTTACTGGGCTTAAAGATCTCATGCAGCAGCACGAAGTTCGTATTCGCAACGGTATGCTTGCCTATGCTGAACTTGAAAAACTACGTGCGGGTGATCGCTCACCAGAGTTATTAGCTTCGTTTGAAAAAAATCAAAAAGATTTAGGTTATGGCCTACTTCTTAAGAAATATGCACCAAATGTAGTTGATGCAAATGAGCAAAATATTAAAGCTGCTGTAAAAGATACTGTTCCAAATGTTACAGCACTATTTTTCTCCTTCCGAGCAATGGTTGCCTCTGGCTTCTTAATGCTATTACTTTTCATTTTAGCAACTTGGGCTGTAGCAAAAAGAAATGCTGAAAACAAACCTTGGTTACTTAAATATGCATTGTTTGCACTGCCGCTTCCTTGGATCGCTGCGCAAACAGGTTGGTATGTAGCTGAGGGTGGTCGTCAACCTTGGTCTATTGGTGAAATCTTACCAACTCACCTATCTACTTCTAGTTTAAGTAGTGGTGATGTATGGGGCTCAATTCTTGCGCTAGCAGCGTTCTATACCGCTCTTTTGATTATTGAAATGTATTTAATGATTAAGTTTGCTCGACTAGGGCCAAGCTCTCTGCACACTGGTAAATATCATTTTGAAAAGCAAGAGCCGAAAACAGCTGTTAATGGGGAGGCCTTATCATGATCGAATATGAACTATTAAAAATCATTTGGTGGGTGTTAGTTGGTGTACTTCTGATCGGCTTCGCTCTCACTGACGGTTTCGATATGGGTTCCATGGCTCTCATGCCTTTCGTTGGAAAAACCGATAACGAACGACGTGCGGCCATTAACACGATTGCTCCTCACTGGGATGGCAATCAGGTTTGGTTTATTACAGCAGGTGGCGCATTATTTGCTGCATGGCCAATGGTATATGCTGTAGCTTTCTCTGGTATGTATTGGGCATTACTACTGGTTTTATTCGCCCTTTTCTTACGACCAGTCGGCTTTGATTATCGTTCCAAACTTGAAAACACCAAATGGCGTAATTCTTGGGACTGGGGCCAATGCATTGGCGGTGCTGTTCCAGCGCTTGTGTTCGGTGTAGCCTTTGGTAATTTGTTTCTAGGCTTACCTTTTGGTTTAGATGACACTTTACGCTCTGAATATACTGGCAGCTTTTTTGCTCTTTTAAATCCGTTTGCATTAGTTTGCGGTATTGTCAGTCTATCAATGCTCTGTGCCCATGGCGGTGCATGGCTCATGTTGCGTACAGACGATGCTTTAAAGCAACGCTCTGCAAAAGCAACCCAGATTATGGCAATGATATTTTTAGCTTGTTTTCTTGTTATTGGAGCATGGCTGTATTTTGGTCAAATACCCGGTTATAGCTATGCAGTAGCAATTGATCCAAATGCTGCACTCAACCCTTTAGCAAAAGAGGTCGTTACCAATAGCAACCCAGGTTGGATGAACAATTACAGTACCTATCCAATTACTAAAGTTGCCCCAGTTCTTGCAATATTAGGTGCAATCATTGCAATTTTTGCATCCTCAAAAGCAAAAGCAGGTTTAAGTTTCACTGGTACAAGTTTAATGATTGTAGGAGCAATTTTAACCGCAGGTTTTGCACTATTCCCGTTCTTACTGCCATCTAGCATTAATCCTAATTCTAGCTTGACGATGTGGGATGCTGTCTCAAGCCACCTTACTTTAGGCGTTATGACTGTAGCTGCTGGCATTTTTGTACCACTCATTTTGATCTATACCAGTTGGTCTTATTACAAAATGTGGGGAGTCATTACCAACAAACACATCGAGTCAAACTCGCATAGCTTGTATTAAGGAGAAGCAAATGTGGTATTTCGCATGGATCCTTGGCATTTTGATGGCATGTTTTGCAGGTGTACTCAGTGCACTTTATATCGAGCACCATCAAAACTTAGATGAGGAATAAATCATGGCAAAAGCAATGACAGCATCAAATCATCGAAAAGTTCAAGCATTCGCAATGGCCCTTTCATTTCTGTTGGCATTGCCTCTTGCTGCAATTTTGCTGGTTTACCCTTCACTCATGTTAGATGCTAACGGACACTACAATCATAGCCAGCTTATGCTGGTGATGATTGGTATTTCTGGTGGCTTTATTTACGGAGTAGGTTTCGTACCCAACTTCTGGTTATGGAAATGGCTATTTAGCCCATGGGTGGCTTGGCCTCTCATGCTTTTAGGCTATTACATCTGGTTTTTAACCTAAATGAAAAAAGACCTCAAATGAGGTCTTTTTTCATTTCAATCAACTTAATAGGCACCCTTGGCACGCCTACATTTGCTTCAACGGGATATGGTTGTTCATTACCCGTTTTCACATATCCACGTCGCTCATAATAAGCAATCAACTCTGAACGTACATCTAGCACATACATTACGGCGTTGGTCAGATAGGGATCTTCTTTCAATGCATATTGCTCCGCATATTCTAAGACAGAACGACCCACTCTCATATTTTGAACATGAGGATCTGTACAGAACGTCCCAACCTCAACCTGATTGTTTTCAAATGTAAGTCCAATGCATGCAACAATTTTGGAAGAGTTAGTTTCCCCTACCAATAATGTCGAATTCGAAAGTTGTAGCTGTTCTTCTAATTGATGCTCTGTAATACGCTGCCCGTTTACAAACTCAAGCTCAGTTGTCCAACTTCTGCCTTGTTGTTCTCGATAAGACTTATTAATTAAATCTACGAGCTGTGGAATATCAGCGAATTGAGCTGAACGGAAATTTAAATTAGTCATAAAATATACTTAGACTATTTATAAAAATTCTAAAAATAAAGCCGATATTAAATCGGCTTTATTTTAAATAGCAATTGATTAATTTGATTGTTCAGCTAACCATGCCATAAATTTTTGACGCTCAGCTTTAGAAGCTTTCTGCCAAGTTTCTACCAAACGCTGATCATTGGTTTGTGCCACACCAGTTACTGGCATAGATGTTGGAGCTGGCACCACAACTTGAGTAGATGCTGGTTTAGCCGATGCATACACTGCTTCAGGCTGTGGTTTAGATGATTTAGTCGTAAAGTCAGTTACTTTACCCAACAAGCCAGTTGCAAACCATGGTTTTGCTTCATTGTTTGCGCCCGTTTGTTTCACAATTAATTCATTATTTGCACTGTACAAAGCAACTGTTGGTTGTTCTGCATATTTTTTCGCATTTTCAAAGTCTTTAGGGACATCTACCATCGAAAGCTTGTAAGTTTTCCCATCTTGCAATGCAGGTGTTTGAATTGTGACTACACCAGATTTCACAATGTCATGCTCGCCATTTAAATGTTCAAAATATTCTTGATAACGCACGCTTAAACTTGTTTCACCCGCATCGACTTTATAGTTATTTTTAGATGAACGAAATAACCCAGAATTGACTTCTTGACCATTTACCGCAAGGATTACAATTTCCTCTGGTGCTGTAATTGTAACTGCTGAAAATACTGAACCGCTGAGTAATAAACCAATTGCAGCAACACTTAATCTTAAAGTCATCTGTTTCTTTCTCTGTATTTGATAAGCTATTAAATCATGAGCAATATGCAATATGATTGTGACTATTTTATGACAGTGCAGTTATTGGCTAATTTTCAGATTTATTATTTTTAAAATATATAATTGAATTTCATCAATTTCCGTTTTATTTAGTCCTTTTATTAATTCTAAAGACATAAAAAAAGAGCACCTAAATAGGTGCTCTTTTTAACTTTCAATTAGCTGAAAGTTTTGAAACGATCAGCATCATTAATAAATGCTTTTTCGCCTGCTGGTGCTTCAACTGAACCAAATACTAATTGAGCACGTAATTTCCAGGTTGCAGGCACATCAAATGCTTCAGCTGCTTCAGCATCAACAATCGGGTTATAGTGCTGCAAAGATGCACCTAAACCAAGCTCTGACAGCGCAGTCCAAGTTGCAAATTGAGCAATCGCGCTTGAATGTTCAGACCATACAGGGAAGTTATCTGCATATAATTCGAATTGCTCTTGTAAATTTTTAACAACAGCTTGGTCTTCATAAAATAAAACCGTACCAGCACCCGCTACAAAACTATCAATTTTTGTGTTTGTACCAGCAAAAGCTTCTGCAGGAACAATTTTACGTAATGCTTCACGAACTAAATTCCAAAATTTAGCATGAGATTCACCATATAGTGTCACTACACGTGAAGATTGCGAGTTAAAAGCTGAAGGGCTATGTTTAACTGCTTCACGGATTGTCTCTTCAATTTTAGTGCGATCTAATGCAACATTTTTACCAATTGCATAAATAGTACGACGGTTTTTAATTTTATCTAAGAAAGTAGACATTTTGTTATTTCCTACCTATTTGATTGACCATGGGCCGTTGTTTGGGAATGAATACAGTGTATTGAACTCATTTTTTATAATCAGCATTAAAAATATGACAGTTCGTTTTATTTTCGCAACAATAAAAAAAGATATAGATATAAAAAAGCTTCACCATTTAGTGAAGCTTTTTTTATTGCTGACAACCAATTATTTATCAGTTTCAAACAGCGCAGCGACAAATGACTTAGCCGAGAATGGTCTTAAATCATCAATTTTTTCACCAACACCAATAAAACGAATTGGCACATGAGTACGGCTTGCAATATTAAAGAGCACTCCCCCTTTCGCAGTTCCATCTAACTTGGTAATTGTAATACCAGTTAAACCCACAGTCTGGTCAAACTCTTGCACTTGGTTAATCGCGTTTTGCCCTGTACCCGCATCTACGACTAACATAATTTCATGAGGTGCAGTCGCATCAATTTTTTGCATAACGCGCTTAACTTTTTTAAGTTCTTCCATCAGGTTACTTTTATTATGTAAACGACCTGCTGTATCTGCAATTAATACATCAATTCCTTTAGCACGAGCACTCTCAAAGGCATCAAAAATAACAGAGGCACTATCAGCTCCATGACCTTGGGCTACAACAGCGATATCGTTACGTTCACCCCAGATCTGTAATTGCTCTGTCGCTGCGGCACGGAATGTATCACCAGCAGCCAACATCACTTTTTTACCTTCACCTTGCAAACGTTTCGCTAATTTACCAATAGTTGTGGTTTTACCAACACCATTTACCCCAACCATTAAAATCACATAGGGTGATTTGTTCGGATCAATATGCAAAGGCTTAACACGTGGAGCCAACAAAGCAACCAACTCTTCTTGTAAAGCTTTATAAAGAGAGTGGGAATAGATCAAATCACCACGAGCAGTACGCTCTGTTAAATTGGTAATGATCGTTTTAGTTGCCTCAACACCAATGTCTGCAACCAATAATTGCTCTTCGACTTCTTCGAGTAATTCATCGTCAATTTCCTTTCCACCGATCAGGATATTGACCATTCCATCAGCGAAATTACGACGAGTTTTAGTTAAACCTTCTTTCATCCGGCCAAAAAAACCAGATTTTGGTTGTTCAACCACTGTTTCTGTTGAAGCCGATTCAACTTTGGCTACTTCAATGTTTTCTTGTGATTTAACAGGAGATTCAACGATGGGAACATCGATAGCAGGTAAATTAGGTAATGTGACATCGTCATCACCGATCTCAGCATCTATCAAGAATTTATTTTGCATATTCGATTGTTGCTCCATGCGGATTCCTTGAAAAACAGCGCGTTTAAAAAGAGAAAGTTTAGCATAAATTCAAAATTTTGCCTGCCACAATAGTGCTCAAAAAGCTTTGGAAACCAAGATTTAGCCTGATTAACCCAATTACTGAGTATCTTCCTGAGCGAGTGCTGGATATTGCTTAATATGAGCACCCTCAAATTGGTAAGCATGCATTAACTTTAAATACTCAGTTCGATGAATTTCTGACTGAGCTATAAGTAACTCAGCCATGTCTTGAGTTCTTGGATAAGTCGCCTGATGAGAAAGTTGTACAATTCGTTGATATTGATCCGGACTAATAGGCCGAAGTAATGCTAAATATGACAGCACAAAAATACAGCCAATGACAATAACCACAAACAGGTTAAAACATTGATCAACTTTTAACTCAGACTTTAATTTAAGAAAATTTTGTTTGAATATGAGCATGACCTACCTCGAATTAGTGTAGTGTAGGGTTCAATGCACATAAGCACAAGATCAAACATCCAGTAAGGTTAATAATCGTACCTTACTGGATAGTATGCTTAACTTATTAGTGAACGAATGACAGAAAAGTATAAAATTGCCGCAATAATAACTAAGACTAAAAACATGGCAAAAATACTTAACCCTTCTTCTGCATCTGCTGGATGCAACTCGTCTTCATCGGCAATTTTTCGAAGCTCCCCATCATAGACTTGATAAAACCAGTTTTTTTGGGTCGGTTCCAAATGCCCAGCAAAATCAAATACCCTTTTGCGCTGTGCAAGACAATAATCCCCTAAATGGATTTCCTGATGAAAGATAGCTTCATCTAATAATTTACGGTGATAATGGGCCAGTTCTATGATTTGTTCCTCTTTAGGCGGAGTATCAAAAACAAAGCCATCGATTGTATTTGTCATATTTTATTCTCCTTGTCTTTTATTCTCATATTGATTTTAATCAAAATTATTTGTGAATAATGTTTAATCATGTATCCTAATAGTGAACTAAGCGATATGCACTAATAGTTGACAAATCCATCAATTTGTAATATTAGTTTAATAATTCTAAGTTAAATTAATTTAAAGGCAGTGGCCTTTAGAAAAAAGTAATCATAATTACAATAAGGAGTTTTCTATGATTCAACGTATCTCTCATCATGATTTAGAACATGTATATGCAACTGCAGTAAACACAATTCATTCTCAAATGAACTTTCAAGATGCAGTTACACAGTTAGAAGAAGTTGCTCGCGCTGGGCACGGTAAAGCTGCTCTATTCTTAGCAGAATTGTATTATCAAGGTTTCCGTGTTGAACGTGACTCACTTAAAGCACAATATTGGCAAAAGTTAGCCACAATGCAAGCATAAAGAAACGTCACTTAGGTGGCGTTTTTTTATGTCTGTAAAAATTCGATATAAACTAATTCATCCCTTATCTCTTCTTGCGCTTCACCAAAGCTTAATCGCTTTGTTTTGCTCAGGTGGCGTTTTTTTATATCTATAAGAACCTAAAATTGTCAATTTATCTAAAGCCTTACTTCGCCACTTTAGTCATGGCTCAGGTGGCGTTTTTTTATGTCTGTAAAAATTTGATATAAACCAATTCATCCCTTATCTCTTCTTGCGCTTCACCAAAGCTTTAATCGTTTTGTCTTACTCAGGTGGTCTTTTCTTTAGCTGGGAATATTTGTTTACGATTTGATACCTGTTTAAACTGAAATGTCATCTATTTTTTCTATAATAAGCAAGACAAGTTAAGAACCATTAAATTGACAATGAATAGTTTAAGCAATCTACAACCGGTTTCAAAAGACTTGATGATTAAGATTTATATATTAAGAACCATGATGTACTGCGGAGTTCTTTGGGGGTTATTTCATCAAGGTTGGGCAATTAAATCGGATAATGAAGATTTTATCTTTCCTTTCTGGCTCAATGGATTGCAAGCTCACCGCTACGCCAAAGAACATTGGCCACATTACAAACCAAGAAGAATTACCCCCAAAGATTTTCATGAATCTTTATTGCCAACATTAACCCGACTCAACGTTACGCCTGCTTTGTTTAACTCTTCTCACCGGAAGTTGAAATTATCTACTCAGCAAATGCATCATTTCTTTTTTAAACATCCGCACTGGCAAGAAGCCTAAAGTTTTCTTTAGGTTCTTAACCACTATTAGAATGCTTTTTGAACGCTTGAGTGTAAAACTTGTATTTGAATGACTATCAAGTCTTTGCATTTTTATAAAATCAAGCTAATTTAAAACAAAATGATAAAACACGGGATAGAAGAAATGACAATCGTTGCACAAGTAATCAAAAACAAATCAGAGCAAGATATTTTTACAATTTCTCCAGAAGCCACTGTCCTTGAAGCCATTAAAATCATGGCTGATAAAGGAATTGGTGCATTAGTCGTAGCTGAAGGTGAAAAAGTTGTCGGAATTTTATCTGAACGTGACTACACGCGAAAAGTGACGCTTATGGAACGTTCTTCATATAGCACTACAGTCGCTGAAATTATGACATCTAAAGTACTTACTGTAAGTCTAAACAACACAGTTGAAGAGTGTTTACAGTTAATGACAGATCGCCACTTACGTCATTTACCAGTATTGGACAATGAAAAATTAGTTGGTTTTATCTCTATCGGTGACTTGGTAAAAGCAGCAATGGAAGATCAGAAAAACTTAATTGAACAGTTAAAGCAGTATATCTCTGGGTAATGCTTTGAAATAAAAAATGGGCACATTAAGTGCCCATTTTTTATACTAAAACTTAAAGATAGCTATTAATCAAAGTAACTAAACGCTCTAACAAGTCATCGGCCTGCGCTTGAGTCATATTAATAGGCGGTAATAGACGAACTACCGAACCTGCTGTAACGTTGATAATAAGCTTATGTTGATCACGAGCAATAGCAACCAGTTCAGCACAGTCTTTAGGTAATTGAATACCAATCATCATACCAAAACCACGCACTTGAACATTCTTATCAGCTAACTTTGCACGAAGTTGATCAACAATATAGCGTCCTACTACCGCTGCATTTTCTACAGCATTCTCTTTTTGAATTGTATCAATGACCGTGAAAACCACACGAGAACCTAGTACAGTACCGCCATAGGTAGAACCATGACTACCAGGTCCCAATAAACCAACAGCTTTACCTTGTGTCATTACAGCACCTACAGGAAAGCCATTTCCGAGTCCTTTCGCAGTCGTAAGGACATCAGGCACAATGTTGGTGTGCTGATATGCAAAATATTTACCAGTACGCCCATTACCTGTTTGAATTTCATCTAGCATCATAAGCCAGTTATGCTGATTACAAATATTGCGAACCTCCTCAAGATAGCTAAAGCCTTGAGGAGCGGTATTAATACCACCCTCACCTTGAATTGGCTCAATCAAAATTGCAACAATATCTGGATGCTGCAAAGCGGCTTCCTGAATTGCTTCCACATCACCAAACGGCACGCGAATAAAATCATTCACCAAGGGAGCAAATCCATCTTGTACTTTTTTATTACCAGTTGCTGAAAGTGTTGCCAAAGTACGACCATGAAATGATTGTTCTGCCACAATAATCTTTGGCAAACGTACACCTTGTTGAGTACCAAATTTACGAGCAATCTTAATTGCACCTTCATTTGACTCAGCACCACTGTTTGAAAAGAAGATCTCTTCCATGCCAGAAACCTCAGCAAGCTTCTGAGCAGCGGCAGTTTGCCAAGGGATTTCAAATAAATTACTTGTGTGCACAAGTGTTGCAGCTTGTTCAGCAATTGCTTCTGCAATGACTGGATGTGCATGACCTAAACCACATACAGCAATACCAGTTAAGGCATCTAGATATTCTGTACCATCTTCAGTATATAGATATGCCCCTCGGCCTCGTACAAAACTGATCGCTTGGCGACCATAAGTAGCCATTAAGTGTGATGGTTGATCAGGTTGTATTGGAGCTAGGGTAATATCAGTCATAACGAACTCTGTCTGTATGAGGTTTTAAGAAGGGTTTATATAAGCAAAAACTGGCTCTGATGAAAAGTCTCATCAATCATTTATCTAAAATTTCGTCCGCTTTTCACTATCACTTCGGTTTATACAATAAAATTTGAAGATTCAATGCAACTTTAAGTAATCAGGTGGTTTGCAAAGCGATGTAAACACCCCCTATAATGCTGCTAGATTAGTTGAGGATCTATTTATGACTGAACAAGCACGTGATACTGAAGCGTTAATCCGCGATCAAATTGCGAAGCATCCCGTTTTACTTTACATGAAAGGCACTCCACAGTTTCCACAATGTGGTTTCTCTGCACGTGCTGTAGAGGCGCTCAGTCAAATTGGTCGTCCATTTGCATATGTAAATATTTTGGAAAATCCTGATATTCGTGCAATCTTACCAGCAATTGCGAATTGGCCTACATTCCCGCAACTTTGGGTAAATGGCGAACTTATTGGCGGTAGCGATATCATGCTTGAAATGTTCCAAAATGGTGAATTAAAACCATTAGTTGAACAATATAGCGCAGCGCCAGAAGCGTAAATAATAAAAAAGCCAATCAATAGATTGGCTTTTTTATGCTCTCAACTTTAAAAATCGCTCACTCCCACATAGCGAAATAAACCCTCCACACCTAAATCAGATTTTAAAACAATCAGATTCTCATAAGGTGTCGTAGTTAGAGCTTCAAAAATATTCATATTTGGATCTTCGTGTAACTCATCCACACTCTGATTCATGCACTCTTCAAATCGATCTGCAACAAATTCGAATCCCAAATCCATAGCAATAAATAAAGTATGTTCACATGGCTGAACGTATTGTTCTTGTGCCCAGTCAATTATCGCTTGTTTGCAAAATGGGCACTCAATATTCGTAGAGGCATCGTTAAGTTCTATCAATTGATAAGGCATTAGATTTGAAAAGTAGAGAAAAATTATAGTGTAGAAGAAATTGATTAATAGTTCTATAGACAACCCATAAACCCAATTAAAACACACACATTAGAATTACAACGTAATTACAATATAATTTCAAATTTATCTCCAGCAATTAGCTAATGAATTTATCTCCTGCTTACAAAAAATTTAGTATAAGAATTATCGTTGCAAAAATAATGATGTAAAATCATGGTTGTTGCAGAAATAGGATATTTTAATGCTCACTGATCTTGATGATTTTTATTGTTTTGCTCTCGTTGTTGAGCATGGTGGCTTTAGTGCTGCTGAGCGTGTAACGGATATACCAAAATCAAAATTAAGTCGTCGTGTGTACAGCTTAGAAGAAAACTTAGGTGTTCGCTTAATCCAACGTAGCTCTCGTCATTTTGCCGTTACAGATATTGGAATGGATATTTATAGACACGCTCAAGTTATGATGAATGCTGCACAAGCTGCTCATGATTTGGTTGATCATTTAAGTATTCAACCTAGAGGTGTGGTGAAGGTTAGTGTGCCTGTTGATATTGCTCAAAATCAACTTCCTAAAATCCTACCTGCTTTCTTAAAAAAATATCCAGAAATTCGTTTGCAACTTATGGTCAGTAACCGTCGAGTGGATGTCATTAATGAAGGGATTGATATCGCTTTACGTGTTCGCTCAAAACTAGATGACGATCCGAGTTTAGTTCTTAGACAGTTTGCCCTTATAGAACAAAGTTTATTCGCGAGTCAGGCATATTTAAATGAGTTCGGGGATATAAAAAACCCAGAGCAGCTCAGTGAACACCGCATTTTAAGTTTATCTGAAGAACATCTTGATCAACAATTCATGTTGCATGGACCTGACAATCAACAAAAGAAAGTCAAAGTCAGCCCGATTGTAATGGGCACAAACATACACATGTTGGCTCAATTGGCTAGTCAGAACTGTGGTATCGCATTATTGCCAGAGAGTGCAGCAGAAGATTTCCTGAAGTCTGGGCAACTTCTACAGATATTGCCAGATTGGAAAGCGCCGCATGGAATATTACATGCTGTATATCCATCACGCCGAGGATTACTACCTGCTGTTCGAGTATTCATTGACTATTTAGTCGAACATCTTTCTGAGCGTTAAAATAAAAAAGTTCGATAATTTATCGAACTTTTTTTATATTTTTTTAAATTGCAGGATAATTTCCCACACCTTCGGGCCATGGTGTTAATAGTTCAAAGCCAGTATCTGTTACTGCAACCATATGTTCCCATTGAGCAGATAAAGAAAGATCTTGAGTAATGACTGTCCATCCATCATTTAACTCTTTCACTTGCGGCCTACCTGCATTCACCATAGGCTCAATGGTAAAAACCATTCCTTTCTTTAAAACCAAACCTTGCCCACGCTGCCCATAGTGCAAAATATTGGGTTGTTCATGATAGACCTTACCGATCCCATGCCCACAATATTCTCGAACAATACTATAGCCTTCTCGGTGAGCAACCGATTGAATAGCATAACCAATATCACCCAATGTAGCTCCTGGCTTAACTGTATGAATACCAGCAACCATCGCTTCATATGTTGTATCAACAAGTTTTTTTGCTTGTGGGTTTACATTACCCACAAAATACATGCGGCTCGTATCACCAAAATAACCATCTTTAATTATTGCAACATCAATATTAATAATATCGCCATCTTTTAAGATTTTATTCGGCGATGGTATTCCATGGCAAACAACTTCATTGACTGAAGTGCATATCGTTTTTGTAAAACCGTGATATCCCACATTAGCAGGAATAACTTTTAAATTATTTACAATATAGTCATTACAGAGGTTATCTAAATATTCAGTAGATACGCCTGGTTTAATATAGGCCTCTATCATTTCTAAAACTTGCGCAGCCAAGCGTCCAGAAATTCTTAATTTTTCCAGATCTTGTTCAGTTTTAATGGTAACAGTAGAAGCTCTCATTCAATTCTATCCTCGCAGACAAGAAACATGCCCGTCCCTACAAAACCTAAGGTAATTCAAAATATTTTAGGATGAATATAAGTCAGACCAAAAGCCTAAAATGCTCAAATATCCAGCATTCACAGTAAAAATTTATCTTTTTATTCTTACATATTTTTTATAAAAAGTCAGAACTTAAAAAGAAGTTCTTTTGCCCTTTTAATGCCTTTTCAAGCACATACTTTAACCAAACAATCGCGTATAACACCATATATCGTTTTAACCACCCGAAAAAAAGCTTTTTCACATAAATTAGCGCTTGAACATGATTACTTTTGCTCTAAAATTCCTTTTTTTTTATTCACTTTTAATTTATGCAACATCTTCGCACTGGAGATATTATTGCCTTAGGTTTTATGACCTTTGCCCTTTTTATTGGTGCTGGCAATATTATCTTTCCTCCCATCGTCGCTCAACAAGCTGGTGAACATGTCTGGTTAGCTGCTCTAGGCTTTTTGATTACGGCTGTCGGCTTACCTGTAATTACCATTATGGCACTCTCTCGCATGCAGGGATCCATTGAAATTATTAGTTCTCCCTTAGGTCGAGTAGCAAGCCTGATTTTAACTGTTGTTTGTTATTTATCAGTCGGACCTCTATTTGCTACCCCACGTACAGCTACTGTTTCTTATGAAATTGGTTTTTCCTCTTATTTTGGAACCTCAAGTAGCAGTCTTCTAATCTATAGTGCAATCTATTTTTCATTTGTAACTGTAGTTTCACTCTATCCAAACAAGCTTTTGGATACAGTAGGACATGTACTTGCCCCGCTAAAAATTATTGCTTTAGCAATTTTAGGCATTGCAGCAGTAATGATTCCTGCGGGTTACGTACCTGCTCCGATTAACCATTACGTCACATCTCCGGTTTCAGAGGGTTTCGTAAACGGTTATCTCACAATGGATACCTTAGGTGCACTTGTATTTGGTATCGTTATTATTCAAGCGATTTACTCTCGCGGTGTAACTGATAAAAAGTTAGTCACCAGATATGCAATTATTGCCAGTCTCATTTCAGGTGTTGGTCTTACTTTAGTTTATTTAAGCTTATTTAAATTAGGTTTAGGTAGTCATGAAGTAGCACCAAATGCAGCAAATGGTGCAGTAATTTTACATGCATATGTACAGCATGCTTTTGGAAATATGGGTTCATTATTCTTAACTGGACTAATCTTTTTAGCATGTATGGTTACAGCAATTGGCTTAACTTGTGCATGTGGTGAATACTTTGCTCAGTTAACGAAATTACCATATAAGCTTTTAGTGTTTATTTTAGTTGGTTTCTCTTTCATTATTTCGAATCTTGGCTTAACTAAACTGATTGCTATTTCAGTACCTGTCTTAAGTGCAATCTATCCACCTGCAATTGTGGTGATTATGCTGAGCTTCTTTTGGAAATTTTGGCACAAACCTTCTTTTATTGTCGGTTCAGTAACGAGTATTGCTTTAATTTTCGGTATTATTGATGGTCTTAAAGTTGCAGGTTTCAGTGATTATTTACCTGAATTTCTTCAACATTTACCTTTAAATGAACAAAACTTAGCTTGGTTGATCCCATCTTTAGTTGTTCTTGTAATTACCGTAATTATCGACAAAGTTAAATTCAAAAACATTTAATTTAGTGGCTTTTTTGAAATCGAGTTTTATCCAAACATGATTTTATATATTGAATAGAATGCTGTGTTTACCCAGCCAGCATTTTATTTCCACACTAATTTGCAATAACAAATACACTCTAGATTCAACGGATTTTTACTGTAAAATTACACTAAAATAATTTTTAGCTTACTTAGGAAAGAAGAGCAACAATGAAAACTAAATATTACTTAACATTAGCAGATGCAGAGTTTTTAATGGAAGAAGCTCAAAAATATGCAATTGAACATAACTTTAAAGTCAGCATTGCGATTGTTGATGAAACAAGCTCTCTGTTACTCATGAAACGATTAGATGGTGCTTCTCCTCTAACTACACATCTATGCCTAGAAAAAGCAAAATGCGCTTCAATATCAGGTAGACCTTCAAAATTTTACGAAGAACTTTTAAAAAGTGGACGTCTTGGTTTCTTAAGTATGCCTAGTGCTCAAGGGATGCTAGAAGGTGGAATACCGATTATTTATGAAGGTGAAATTTTAGGTGCTATTGGTGTATCTGGTGTTCAATCTTTTGAAGATGCTGAAATTGCTCAACACGCAATTGACACCTTTTTTAAAAAGCAAAATAGCTAAAATAAAATGATAGGAAAGAGAAATTAATACACTTTTCACTTAAATAATTTCTCTTTTCTAAAAGAATAAGTATTTCATACAAAAATATTTAATATTTACTTTTTTAATACCTTAAGCTTTTATAAATATAGAGGTTTTTATAAAACTGCTCAAAAAAATTGCTATTCGCTATTGAATTGTATGAAAAATAGAAGTACAACATTAAACTTAAAACAAATTCTTGACTAAAACATTAGGTTTTAGTACCACCACAAGGAGGGATGGAGATGTTATCATTACATTTCAACAAACAAGTCTTCATTAACACTCTGAACAGCAAAGATTCAGTTGTTTATGGAGTAACACCGCTTGCTCTTATGCTGACTTTACTGTTTCAAGGTATGATTAAAGGAAATCTGAAACCCGAATACTTTATGTATGCGATGGTTGTTTCTTTCATATTTTGTCTGTGGGCCTTTGTCGATCATAAGATGCGAAAATTAGCTAAACGACGTCTTAGTCAACAATAATTGTAAGATTTTAAAAATGGATGAGTGATCATCCATTTTTATATACCTAAAAATAAAAAAATTGTTCCCATAACCAAAATTGCTGTAGCTAATAATTCAGCAATAATCAATGCAACCATCATTAAAGACATTAACCATGAAGGTAGGTTAAAAGGACCTAACCGATGGGGTTGTTTAAATTGATTTGTCGTGTCCTGTAAGTACCCATGTACGATATAAACTAAAATTGAAAACCCAAAAAACAAGAGATTTGCTAACACACACCACAAAGTAATATTTTCGCTTAAAGCAGTAAAATAACTTAGCACAGCAAGAATTAAGCTAGCAGCTGCGTAAAGTAAGCTACTTCGATGAGCAATATCCACATAATAATGTGCACGACTCAATTCCGAACGGCGTATTTGCCAATATTTCCATACCCCTGTTAACATTCCTATCCATAAAAATATGCCACTAAAAACAATCGCTAACTGTACAGCTTTCGGTAAATCCATCTTTTTCCCAATTATTCGTTTTATTAAAATTTAATGAGCTGTATAGCATAAATCCTGACTTTATAGTCACATTTTAATCAAGTATCATTTTAGAACTCATGTAAATTAAAGTCATCAACAAGCTAATCATTACTTAATATTATGGATAACACTTTTGAATCATTTTGGATAACCTGCGAAGATGGTTATCAACTTGCTGCACAATTTTATCCAGCTCAATCAAAAAAATCGGCAAATCCTGTTTTGATTTGCCCAGCTACTGGTATTACCAAAAATTTTTATCATGCTTTTGCTACATGGTTAAGCCAACAAGGTTATGAAGTATTAAGTTTTGATTTCCGTGGAATTGGAGACTCATTGCATGGACCTTTAAATCAAAGCGATGCAAGTATTAATGATTGGGGAACGCTTGATATTCCTTGTGCAATTGATGCTTTATTAGAAAAAACACAAGCAGAACAAGTAACTCTTCTTGGCCATAGTGCTGGTGGGCAACTGTTAGGAATTGTGCCTAATTTTCGCAAAGTAGCAAAAGTTGTTGCGATAGCAGGTTCTACTGGCAACGTAAAAGGCCTAAAAGGTAAAACCAAGTTTCTGGCACCTGTCATGTTTAAGGTTATCTTTCCAATTTCTAGTACTTTAAAAGGTTATGGTGCTACTCAATTTATTGGGATGGGTGAAAACTTGCCTAAAAAAGTTGCTCAACAATGGAGAGAGTTTTGTAGTAACCCAGGCTATGTAAAAAATGCCATTGGTAAAACTGTCTTTCAGGATTTTCATACTGAGATTGTCTGCCCCATTACTTCGATTTGGGCAAGTGACGATGAAATTGCTACTCAACAGAACGTTGAAGAGTTATTAAGTTTATATCCTAATGCATCTACTAAAATGCTAGAACTAAACCCTCTAAAACTCGGATATAAATCAATCGGACACATGTTAATGTTTAAAAAATCACATCAAAAGATCTGGCCTCTTTTAGAGCAAGAAATTCAATACTAATTTTCAATTCATCATTTACTTTTTGCCTCTATACCAGTAATCCGGTTTAGAGGTTTTTTTTATTATTAAAACGCCCTTCTCTTTTATAAAATAATCTTATTAAATTTATAGTTATCACAAGAAAGTAAAATATATTCGACATTCACTTCTTTGTATTAAAAACGAGCATTTTTTACGTAAATACGTCGATATAGCTTTAAAGTTCTGCTATGGTAATTTATCTGAAGCTGTTGTTTAAAAACGGTTAAACTAACCTATTTTAATACAAACAGCTTCTTTTTTTCTGTTTTAGCTAAAGCCAAAGAAATTGTTCAAGGATAATTATGCTAGCACTAGAGCCTCAACATATTCATATGAATCAACATGCTGTTGATAAACAACATGCATTACAGTGTCTAGTAGATATATTAGTGAAAGATGGGTTGGTTACTCCTGACTATATAACAGGACTTATCAATCGTGAGCAGCAAAGTGCGACCTATTTAGGTCAGGGAATTGCAATCCCACATGGGACGCCTCAGTCACGAGAATTTATTTTAAAAACTGGTATTCGTTTAGCCCATTTTCCAGAAGGAATAATATGGGATGGGGAAAATACGATTTATTTAGCTGTTGTTATTGCAGCAAAATCCGATGAACATTTACAAGTATTACAAATATTAACTAGAGCGTTAATGCACGACGTAAGTGAACAAGTAAAAAATGCATCACAACCTGAGCAAATTATTGAACTATTACAAGCTCAACCATTATCTTTAACACTACATGAAAATTTAATTCAAACTGAAATTGAAGCTCAGGATATTGAAGATTTGTTTTGGGCAGCAACTCAAGTCCTTAAAAAACAGAATTTCGTAAAATGCGGTTTCTTAAGTTCTCTAGATCCAGAGCAAGTCATTCAATTGCAAGACCAGATCTGGTCTGTTTCTAGTAATCAGTTTGTTCAACAACCAGCTATTAGTATTGTAAAACCACGTCATCCCTTAGATTTAAACGGGCAGAAACTAAATACTTTAGTCTGTGTTGCTGCAAATGATCAGTTAGATAGCCAAAGATTTAATCGGCTGATTGATATTTTATTTAATCCAGAACAAGTTGCACAATTAGATCAAACCCAAGCACCAAATGAAATTGCTAAAATTATTGGTGCGGAAGTGATTCCCGATTGGCCAAACCGTTCAGTTGTATTGGCCAATGCACATGGATTACATGCCAGACCCGCGACTCATTTAGTGAACTTAACAAAAACTTTTCAAGGCGATATTCAAGTCGCAGTAGATGAAGGTAGTTTTGTTTCAGCTAAGAGTTTGACTCGTTTATTGGCTTTAGGATGTAAACGCGGTCAAACTTTACGTTTCATTGCAGAACCGGGAACAGATGCAGTAGAAGCTTTAGATAAAGTGATTTTGGCAGTACAACAAGGCTTAGGGGAAGAAATTGAACCGCTACTCTCTTCAGATACCAAAGAAGACCAACTACCTCAAACAGTAACATCACTACCAAAAACATTGAGTACAAATACAGGTATTCCAGCTTCTAGTGGTTTAGCTTTTGGCCCAGTACATGTCATTAAACCTAAAGTTTATCAATATGAACGTATGGGTTTAAGTGTTAAAGCTGAGAAAGAGAAACTTGATATTGCTCTTCATGCAGTTAAAAATAATATTCACCAAGTGATTGCGAAATCTGAAGCTTCTGAAATTAAGCAAATATTCCAAGCACATTTGGAAATGCTTGATGACCCCGATCTCATTAATGGTGTTTATCAAAAGATTAACTTAAATCTTTCTGCCCCTGCTGCTTGGCATGAACATATTGAAGCAGCAGCTAAAGAGCAAGCGGCTTTACCAGACCGTTTACTGGCTGAACGTGCTACAGACTTACGTGATATTGGTGATCGAGTTTTGGCTCAACTCTGTGGTGAATTTATCATCGAAGAACCTAAAGAGCCTTATATTTTAATCATGTATGATGTCGGGCCAAGTGATGTGGCTCGCCTTAATAAAGATCGTGTTGCTGGTATTTTAACAGCTGTTGGCGGTGCTAGTGCCCATAGTGCTATTGTTGCGCGTGCTTTAGGTATTCCTGCAATTGTTGGTGCTGGTGATCAAGTATTAGATATTGAGCAGAAAAGCTCTCTTCTAATTAATGGAGACACGGGAGCTTTTGTTTTAGATCCAACTGTTCAACAAATCGAACACGCAAAACAGGAACGTGAGCTTCAACAAAAAATTCGTGAAGAGGCTGAACGCCACTGCCAAGAACCTGCGATTACTCTAGATCAACACCAAATCGAAATTGCAGCCAATTTAGGAAAAGTTCAAGCTACAGCCCACGCAGTAGAATGTGGCGCGGAAGCAATTGGCCTGCTTAGAACAGAGCTGGTTTTTATGTCTCATAGCAGCGCTCCAAATGAGGCAGCCCAAGAAGCAGATTATCGGGTTGTCTTAGATGCTCTTGCTGGTCGTCCTCTCGTAGTACGCACTTTAGATGTAGGAGGCGATAAACCTCTGCCTTACCTACCGATTGCAGAAGAAGAAAATCCGTTTTTAGGACTAAGAGGCATTCGCTTAACATTAAGACGACCTGAGCTATTACGCCAACAGCTTACTGCTTTGCTTAAAGCCGCAGATGATCGCCCTTTAAGAATCATGTTCCCAATGATTGGCCGTGTAGAAGAATGGCGTGCTGCTAAAGCAATTCTTGATGAAGTAAAAGCTGCATATACATGTGCGAACTTACAAGTTGGCATTATGATAGAAGTTCCTTCTGCCGCATTACTTGCCCCTATTCTTGCGCAAGAAGTGGACTTCTTCAGTATTGGAACAAATGACTTAACTCAATATACCTTAGCGATTGACCGTGGCCATCCTATCCTCTCGGCTGAAGCAGATGGTCTGCATCCAAGTATTTTGCAATTGATTGATCAAACAGTAAAAGCTGCACACAAACATGGCAAATGGGTAGGAATATGCGGTGAGCTAGCAGCTGATCCAAAAGCTGTACCTATTCTTATGGGCTTAGGTGTAGATGAACTCAGTATGTCACCGAATAGTATTGCCTTGGTAAAAGCACAGATTCGTACACTAAATTACAGCCAAGCTCAAATACTTGCACAGCGTGCACTTGAATGTGATAGCGCCCCTGCTGTACGTCAGTTATCCGAACAAGAACTGTAAAGATTAGGAATGGTAATGGCTAAAATTTTAACAATTACTTTAAATCCTGCAATTGATGTGACCATTCAACTCAATGAGTTGCAGGTAGGTGAAGTAAATCGTCAAGAATCTGTAGAGATTCATGCTGCTGGAAAAGGGCTAAATGTTGCACAAGTTTTAAAAGATTTAGGACATGATGTTATTGTTTCCGGTTTTCTAGGAACTAGTAATCGACAGATTTTTGATACACATTTTGAGCAAGTTCAATTTCAATCTGAATTTATTTATATTGAGGGTGAAACGCGCCAAAATATAAAAATTGCTGAACATTCCGGCCGTATGACCGATTTAAATGGAAAAGGATTTTTAGTATCTGAACTAGATAAAAAGGACCTATTCCAAAAAATCGAAATGATTTTGCCGCAAGTAGAAGTCGTTGCTATTGCTGGTAGTCTTCCACAAGGTTTTAGTATTGATGAGTTTCAAAAGCTTATTAAGCTCATTCAAAAACATGGTAAAAAAGTTGCCCTTGATACAAGTGGTAAAGCGTTAGTCGCTGCAATTGAATGCCAACCCTGGATGATTAAACCAAACACCGATGAGTTAGTAGAAAGCTATCAGCTTCCTGCAACAACCTATGTCCAGCAAAAAGAGCTTTTTAAAAACTTAGCTAAAATTGAGCATGTCGTTATTTCGATGGGTGAAGACGGTGTAAACTGGCTACATGAAATACATCCACTACATGCCCAAGCCCCTAAAGTGGTCGTTAAAAGTACCGTTGGTGCGGGCGACTCTCTTTTAGCTGGCATGATTCACGGCTTAATAAATAACTTCTCTGCCGAAGAAACATTGAAAACGGCTACGGCAATTGCGAGCCATGCTGTAACACAAATTGGCTTTCGTATTCCAAATGCTGAAATGCTAAACCAATTAAAAGCCCAAACTACAATCAATTCATTGAGTGAATCTGATGCCAACTGCTAAACATTTATTATTTGTCATTAATAGTCCGCAACAGCAAGTCAATGCTTTGATTTTAGCTCGAAAACTTGCACAGGTAGCATCCCAACAGGGTTACGAAAATAATATAATTTCGCTCGATGAATTCGAAGAAAATCAAAACTTTGATCAAATCATTGTTATTGGACAACGTCCGAAAAATCTTAATATTTTTGGTACACACCCTTTATCTTTAATTAGCATTGAAGAAATCAAAAATGATGCTCATTCAGCTTTCCAAGCTGGCTTAGATCATTTAAAGCCAGCTCAAGATTGGCAGAGTGATAATACGCCATCGCCAAATAAAGCAACTAAATTTGTTGCAATCACTGCATGCCCTACAGGTGTTGCCCATACCTTTATGGCTGCTGAAGCATTACAACAAGGTGCAGAAAAACTTGGTTATGAGATTGAAGTAGAAACCCAAGGTTCCGTTGGTGCAAAAAATATTTTATCAGCCCAAGCTATTGCTGAAGCGGACATCGTGATTCTTGCTACTGATATTGAAGTTAACACAGACCGTTTTGTGGGCAAGCTTGTTTACCGATGCAGTACTGGTTTTGCATTAAAGCAAACAGATAAAGCCTTTGCTGAAGCGATTAGTAATGCACAAGTTTTAGATCAAGGTAAGCAACAAACATCGACTGAAAGCAAAGATAAAAATGAAAAAGTTGGCGTATATAAACATCTCTTAACAGGTGTTTCTTATATGTTACCTATGGTGGTGGCTGGTGGTCTTCTAATTGCCCTATCCCTATGCTTTGGCTTAAATGCTGCTGAGCAAGCCGGAAGTTTACCAGCCATATTAAAACAAATTGGGGCCGCTGCATTTATGCTCATGGTCCCGATGTTATCGGGTTATATTGCCTACTCCATTGCTGATCGCCCTGGCCTCGCACCTGGCTTAATCGGCGGCTTACTCGCCTCTCAATTACAAGCAGGCTTTTTAGGCGGCATCGTTTCAGGTTTCCTTGCGGGCTATATCGCACTTTTTATTGCAAAAAAACTCAAACTTCCTACTAGTCTAGAAGCACTTAAACCGATTTTAATTATTCCTTTATTAGGTACATTATTTGTTGGCCTTATTATGTTCTATGTGGTTGGACAACCTGTAGCACATATTTTCGAGCTCATGAAAGACTTCCTAAATAATATGGGTACAACAAATGCTGTGTTAATGGGAATTATATTAGCAAGCATGATGTGTATCGATTTAGGTGGCCCAATCAATAAGGCAGCCTACGCTTTTACTGTCGGATTGCTTACAACAAATACCTATATGCCTATGGCAGCAACAATGGCAGGCGGTATGGTTCCTGCTATTGGTATGGCTATTGCGACTTTCGTGGCTAAAAATAAATTTAGTACAGGAGAGAAAGATGCCGGAAAAGCCGCTTTTGTATTAGGCTTATGTTTTATTTCCGAAGGTGCTATTCCCTTTGCAGCTAAAGACCCAATGCGCGTTATTCCAACTTGTATTTTAGGTGGTGCTGTGACTGGAGCACTTGTTGCACTATTCCACTGCGAGTTAGTTACTCCTCACGGCGGTGTATTTGTTCTTTTAATTCCCAATGCAATTAATCATGCTTGGCTCTACCTTGCTGCAATTGCTGCTGGTAGTATTGTTACAGGAATAAGCTATGCAATCGTTAAGAAAAAAGTAGAAGAAAAAATTGTGACCATTTCATAATTTAAAAAAAAGGGAGAATATTAATTCTCCCTTTTTTAAATTAAATACTATTCAACACCCTGTTTTAATAGTGCTTATATCACTTAATCTGAGTAGATCTTGCCACAATCCGTACTGGCACTTCTTCTATCAACATTACAGTTAAAGTTGGATCTTTGTTGGGGATTTAGTAGATGAGCGACATACTGCCTGAGTAAAAATTGTTAAAAATATAATTTATAGACAAAAAAGCTAAATTTATAACGCTAATCATTCAACTAGTTTTTTTATTTTATATAAAATAATCAATAAGTTGTTAAATAAACCCATTTTATTTTGCTAAATAATAGATGATTCATGTTAAATGTATGGTAAATTTCACCAACGATAAAATAAATTAAGATACTGATATTTATAAATATTTTTTATTTAAATATCTTGATTTTTCATAGTTATGACTTTAGAGACAAAAACTATCTCGTTCAATGCCACGGTCAAATCATAATTTTTTTTCTACGATGCGTTTGCAAGCCAATATCGTTTAATTAACGATCAAGTAAGCCTAGATGCAATCTTGTATATCTGTTCAAAGATTTTAAGGAATTAATGACTATGACTTATCAAGTCACATTAATTTTCAACAAACTTTGACTATAGAAGAAAAGTATTTGTAGTTTGTGCAAAGTATAGGGATGTTTATCAAGACAAGGGTAACTAAACCATGTCATTGTTAAATTTAGCTATATAAATTTTGCTCAGCAAGTAAAGTCCTGATATAACTTGCTTAATGAAACTATATTTTTCAACTATTAAAGATAGTTCACCAGAAATGCGATCCACCAAGGTATGGGGAAAAGTCAATGACAAAGAAGTATGCGCGTTTTTTACCTACAACAGAATCTTTTACTCTTGAAGATTTTCCATATTATTGGATTACTCAAGTACATGCTCAGTATGTACAAAATATTGATAATGCTTTAAAAAAATATGGTTTAGATAACTCACGTAGACGCATTATGTTGGCTTTAAGCAGTAAGCCTCATGCGAGTGTTTCTGAACTTTCAGACATGATTATTTCAAAAATGTCGACGACGACTAAAATTGTCTATCGTTTAAAAGATGAAGGTTTAGTTGAAACTTATTCTTGTCAGACCGATGGTCGAATCACCCGCGTGGTACTTACAGAAAAAGGTACTGAAATGATCAATAAGATTAATGATCTAACCAGCGTAGTACTCGAGCAATCATTTGAAGGTATCACTCCACTGCAATTAGAAAAAATGATGGAAAGTTTAAAATTACTTTTAAAAAATCTTTCCCGTTAAAAATGGAATAGATGTTTTACTCGTCAGCAATAACTAAGCTCTCTGTCAGGAGAGCTTTTTCTATTTTAATGCCTCGTCTAAGGATTGATAGAAACAATCCCCCTACATAAAATAATCAATTAACTTCTCATCTGTTGACTTGAGCTCTTAACTCCAGTAGAAATTCTCTTTCAATAACTGAATAGCAAATTTTTGAAAATGGCTAAAAGAAAATACAAAAGTGACAAGTTTCAAGTGCGCCGTATTAACCGTCAATGGTGGGTACTTGAAAAAGACCTCGAATTAAACTGCTATTTAAAACATGAACAAGTGGCAACGAAAACCTTAGCAAACAACTATGCAGATGATTATATTGAACAATACTATATGAATCTTTACATTCAACAAGAGTTGAAAAAACCTGAAACTGTATAAAAAAGCCATTTGGCTTTTTTTTTATTTTTAATAGTTTGAAATTATAAAATCAAAAATTAGGAATAAAAAAAACCTACATCTTGGGGAAAATGTAGGCTATAAAATGCACAAAAAGGAAATATATATCCTTCTTGATGAAAAGAATTTTACGATAATATAAGCCTTTATTTTATATTACTTTTGTAAACTTAATGGTGGTTATTGTATTTATCTAGACTTTTTTAAACCTGCCCCTCTTTATATATTATGGTTAAAATTTGAGTTATTAAAATTTTAACCATAACAATTTACTTCTCATCATTTTATAATTTATTTTCATTAGTTTTATTAAGATAGGTTTCTAAAGACAATTATAAGCTTCTGTTTTAATAAGTTTTTTACAAAAATAAGCATAAATCTTTTTTTTAACTTAACACAGATAAAAATCAATAAATAACAAAAACATAAATTAAATATTAAGTATATAATATATTTAACACCTCAATTTTAGTTCAAAAAAAAGACAGGTGAAATTTATTTATTGCTGTTTTGATTACTACAGAAAGATTACAATAATGACTTATAAATAGATTAACCCCATACAATCTTTCTAGGCATGTTATGACTTCAATGTCGAACAACACCCAAAAGCATTTTATTGTTGAGCAAATTCCACTACCGACATGGGTAAGTGATGAAAATGGCTTGATATTATATTGCAATGTAGAGTGTACAGAATATTGGCAGGATACTTTTTCTCCATTACCTCAGCAATGGTTAGATTTTATATCTCCTGTCGATTTAGATGAAGTCAAACATAGATGGCTCGAAGCAATTCGCCTGAAAAAAAGAATAGAATTAAAATGCCGACTTTTACAAAGTGGCAATCAATATAGATGGTGCAAACTTTCTATTCAAGCCTCCAAATATCGCGGCTCTTCTCTAGCCAGTGAATGGTATGTCAGCTTTTTAGATATTGATCACGATATTCAAGAACAACAAAACTTGCAAAAGAATATTGAAATACAAAATCAAATGTTAGACATCAGTGTTGATTGCATTAAAGTATTAAATGTTGACGGCACAGTTTCTCATATGAATAAATCAGGATGCCTCGCTTTAGGCATTCCTGTTGATGAAACAGAATTTGGAATGAAATGGCTTGAGCTTTTGCCACCTCATATTCGTAAACGTGGACGCGTTGCTTTAAAAAAAGCCCTTCAAGGCAAAGTTGCCAGATTTGCTGGAATGAGCTGTTTACCAGATCAGGACCCCGAATATTGGGATAATATGCTGACCCCGATTCATCGGGAAAATGGTGAAATCGGACAAATACTTTGTGTATCTCGTAACGTTACTCAACAGCATTTGACAGAAAATCAGCTTAGAAATATGAGTGAAAGAGATGACCTAACCGGATTATGTAATCGGCGCTCATTTAAATTTCAACTTAAACGGACCCTTGCATATTCAAAAGATAGTCAAACAAGTGTGGGTTTACTATTAATTGATCTTGATCATTTTAAGCATATTAATGACACTTTAGGGCATAGCGCAGGCGATCATCTTTTAAAAGTCTTATCCAAACGGTTTAGTCATTGTGTTGATGATGAAAGATGTTTTGTTGCACGACTGGGTGGAGATGAGTTTGCAGTTATTATTAATAACCTCAAATCTGAAAATGATGTACGTGACCTAGCAGCCATTTTGCTTCAGCAGTTAAATCAACCTATCACCTATTTAGGTAATGTGCTAAATGGTGGTATGAGTATTGGTTGTGCGATTTATCCTCAAGATGCCGTAGACCAGTCAGGTTTATTAAGTTGTGCGGATATGGCATTGCATGACTTAAAAGCGCGTGGTCGTGGTGGTATCCGTATGTATGATCCATGCATGATGCAAATGACCGAAACAGTTGCTTCTCAACTCAATTTAGCACGTCAGCTTATTCGTCATCATACCATCCAGCCCTACTACCAACCCAAAGTAGATTTAAGAACTCATCGTGTTGTAGGTTTTGAAGCTCTATTACGATGGCATACTACTTCAGCTCAAAGAGGTTACCCTGCACAAATTGCAGAGGCTTTTAAAGATTATAATTTAGCGAGTAAGATCGGTGAAACTATGCAACATCAAGTTTTACGTGACATCGCCAAATGGATAGATCTTGGTATTAAACCTCTTCCTGTTTCGCTCAATGCTGCACCAGTTGAGTTCTTAAGAGACAACTATGCTGAAAAGCTTTTGAAAAAGATCAATCAATTTCAAATACCGACACATTATATTGAAGTAGAAGTCACCGAACATATGCTAGGTGACCGAGGTTCAGAATATGTGATCCGAGCACTTAATAAATTAAAACAGCATGGCGTAAGTATTGCATTAGACGACTTTGGTACTGGTTTCTCATCGCTCACCCATATTCGCGATTATCCAATTGACAGTTTAAAAGTAGATTGTAGTTTTATACAAAAGATGCAACATGATCCATCAATTTATGCGATTGTCCAAGCAATTGGTTTACTCGCTCCAAATTTATCACTGGGGCTCATTGCAGAAGGAATTGAAACTCCAGAACAAGAAGAACTACTTCGACAATTTGGATATAGTATAGGTCAAGGATTCTTATTTGAGTCCGCTATAGACGCTAATCAAGTCATTTCAATTCTCAAACAGAATCAACCCTACCTAGAAAGTCATTACAATGCTTTAAGATAAAATCTTTAATAAACTTTCTCGCCTCTATTCATACTAAAAATAAACAATAAATCTTTAAAAATTATTCATAATATAAGCATAAAGATAATAAGTCGGCGTTTTAACACCATACATTGTCATAGGACAATAAGGAGCAATATATGAGTTATCACCATATCTTGGTTCCAGTCGATGGTTCTCCTACTTCACTCATTGCTGTTAATCATGCAGCAGCACTTGCTAAGGCCTTTGGTAGTAAAGTGACTCTAGTATATGCGCTTACTATAGATCCTTTTATTTCTGTAGAATTCATTGATAGTACAGAATTAGCACAGGATTATTTTAATAAAGCTAGAGCATCAATTCAGGGTATTTTAGACCAAGCGAAAGAACAATTTAGCCAGCATGGAATTTCTGTTGAGACAAAAATTGTTGAAGGTCAAACAATTCACACGGAAATTATTAAAGCAGCGACGGAGCTCAAAGCAGACTTGTTAGTCATTGGCTCTCATGGTCGAAAAGGGTTTAAAAAGTTCTTCTTAGGAAGTGTGACTCAAGCTCTTTTAGGAGAAATTCATTTACCGGTATTAGTCGTAACTGAATAGTTTTTCTGAAGCTGAAAAAACCGATCTTATGTAGATCGGTTTTTTAATAGCCTGTTTTACTGAGCTTTATATGTAAATCTAATCAGAGATCCTGGATTTTCTAATGTATTCGTTACAGAGCCATCATCCTTTTGGACATTTCCGGAAGTATCAGTCAATACATATAAAACATTCCCATCTGGACTTGCAATCACGTCACGATAACGGTTATTGCTCTTAAACATCGGCACAGCATCATCATAAGTAGCACTGTACGTTGGATCTAGCTTAATACGGAAAATAACACCGCGCTTTAAAGATGGAACCAATAAGGTATTTTCCCAACCAGAAATTGCTTTTTTGCCTCCCTTATAGACATAAGCAGATGACGGCGCAACCGTTGGCCAGCAAATGTAGGTCATATCCCCACAAGTGGGGTCATTATAGTTATAGGTATCTTGGACGGTATATAAAGTTTTTAACGGCGGTACAAAGTTTTTACCAGTCCATTCAGACTCTTTAGTCACTGGAACGCCAGCTGCCACTTTTAAACCATTTTGTCCTAAATCTTTAATTTGTGCTTTATTGCTTGCTGCTGAATAATTTGCATAGGCATAACCACTGTCATCTTTATAACCCGCTACATTTGGCCAGCCATAGTTACCACCTTTAACAATCAGATTAATTTCATCATCAGAGTTTGGACCTTGTTCAGATTGCAACAGTTTACCATTTGGAGTAAAGGCCAAGCCCTGTGGATTACGATGACCAAGTGTATAAATATGGCTAATTACACCGTTAAAGCTTGGATTATCTTTTGGAATACTTCCATCTAGATTTAAGCGTAATACTTTACCCATATAGGTGTGATAGTCTTTACCGCTCAGCTCTTGTTGAGTCGGCGTATGCTGTGCTTGATTTGGCAAGAATAAATAAGCCAGCTGGTTACGCCCCTGATCACCAATCGTATAGTAAATCTTTTGGTCTGGACCAATGACAAGGCGACCCGACTGATGGTCTTTCGATGAAGGTAATCCTGCTAATAAATCTACTGGTTTCTCAAGAGTATCTGTTGCCTTGTTATAGGTATATCGACGGATAATAGTTTGATTGGGTAATTCTTTATCTGTAGATTTCGGATTTTTAAATGTAACTGAAACATAGATATAAGGATTATTTTTAAAGTCAGGATGAAAGGCAAAACCCAATAAACCGTTTTGTCCATCAGCATCATTTACAATCTCAGGAACCTGAAAAACTGTTTTTACACTGCCTGATTCAGGGTTAACTCTTAGAATCTTACCTGTTGCCCGCTCTGTTAACCAAATTTGATTATCAGGTCCCCACAACAAAGCATGCGGCTTATTTAAATTAGATAGAAGAACTTTCTTGTCAAAGCTTTCTGTTTTCGCTTTAGCAAATTGAGATGGAGTAAGAGGGACATCAGCAAATGCTGAATTGAGCGTAAGTAGCTGAGCAGCACCTAATAAAGTAATTTTAGCCAATAAATGTTTATTCATGTGTCCACCTTATAAATTGTCAAAATTTTCCGAGAATTTTTAAACCGTTAATAAAGGGTTTGTACGAGTTCTCTATATGATTTGTATTATGATGAATAACGAATCTATTAAAATCTAAATTTCTGAAAGGCTCTGTTGCATAAAAGTAGCTATTAAAAATGGATGAACACTCTCACAAAGTCTTTTTAAGATGAGTAACTTAAAGCTAAGTTTGATCTATTTTTATACATGTTAAATTAATTTCATATCTTAATGCTTTTTTGAAATGCTCTTCTAAAGTTAGCACAATATCGCTATTAACCATGAATGCAGATCAGTATCCTTTCTAAAACAATTTAATAAACCCAATGATGAAAAGCATTCAATTATAAGGTTTTTGCTATGCAAATTTCCTAAGCTCAGGTTAGTCAACCTTAAAAACTTATGCTATTCTTCGGCCACTTTTTAAAGCCTCAAATTCTCTATCACCATGACACTTACGCCACCTTAAGTTTATTTACCCTTACCCATTGTAAATAACTCATCACTGTTTAGTGATGTGGTGTAGTCGCTTGTGTTGATATATCACATCACTAGCCTTTCCAAAATTTAGAACTATAGGCTATCCCCCTCATGTTAACGAATGTCCGAGAACAATGGTTCTCTAATATCCGTGCAGATATTCTTTCCGGTCTTGTTGTTGGTCTTGCTTTAATTCCTGAAGCAATTGCATTTTCAATTATTGCGGGTGTAGACCCGAAAGTTGGGTTATATGCGTCTTTTTGTATTGCAGTCATTATCTCATTTGTAGGCGGTCGTCCCGCTATGATTTCGGCAGCTACAGGTGCCATGGCTCTAGTCATGACTACACTGGTAAAGGACCATGGGCTTCAATACCTATTTGCAGCCACTGTTTTAACTGGCGCCATACAGATCTTAGCTGGATATTTCAAACTCGCTAAACTCATGCGTTTTGTTTCCAAATCAGTCGTTATTGGGTTTGTTAATGCCCTAGCCATACTCATTTTTATGGCACAACTACCAGAATTGGTAAACGTGACGTGGCATGTCTACTTATTGGTAGCAATTGGTTTAGCAATTATTTACCTATTCCCTTATGTACCCAAAATTGGAAAGTTTTTTCCTTCCCCTCTTATTTGTATTGTCGTCGTTACACTACTCGCCATTTTTCTAGGTATTGATGTTCGAACAGTAGGTGATATGGGATCATTACCAGATACTCTACCTATATTTTTAATTCCAGATATTCCTTTTAATTTAGAAACACTGCTTATTATTCTTCCCTATTCATTAGCCCTTGCTGCTGTTGGTTTACTTGAGTCAATGATGACAGCAACAATTGTTGATGAAATGACGGATACACCAAGCGATAAGTTCCAAGAGTGTAAAGGTCAAGGGATTGCCAATATTGCCTCAGGCTTTATGGGAGGAATGGCCGGTTGTGCCATGATTGGCCAATCAATGATTAATGTAAAATCTGGTGGTCGCACACGTTTATCTACTTTTTGTGCAGGAATATTTTTACTGATTTTAGTTGTATTCTTAAGTGATTGGCTAAAAGTAATTCCTATGGCAGCTCTTGTTGCTGTCATGATTATGGTGTCAATCAGTACTTTTGAATGGAAGTCGCTTATTCACTTTAAAGCAAACCCTAAAAGTAGCAATGTCGTTATGATTGCAACTGTCATTGTTGTTGTGGCTACCCATAACCTAGCGCTAGGCGTATTAACCGGTGTTTTACTTTCCGCGTTGTTCTTAGCCAATAAACTTGAAAATGATATTCATGTAAATACGTCCTTTGAAGGTGAAATGCGTGTGTATGATTTAAGAGGACAAATATTTTTTAGTTCTTCTGAAAAGTTTATGCAAGGGTTTAACTTTAAGGAAGATGTAAAAGAAGTCATTATTGATCTTACACACTCACATATTTGGGATGTAACTTCAGTAGCAATGCTTGATTCGGCCATCAATAAATTTCAAAAAAATGGCATAAAAGTTACTGTACGCGGCTTAAATGAAGCCAGTTCAATCATGATTGATAAATATGGTACTCACGCTAAAATTTAAAAAAGGTCCTTCGGGACCTTTTTACGATCTACAGATTACATTTTTTATTAAGGAGATTTATACAACAAACGATTTGGACTACCAGATGGATTTTTTACCACATTGCTACTTGCTTGATTTAAAAGATTAGTAGAGATGGTTTGTGGCGTCGCAGTGGGTGTACTTTGCAGCATTTCAGCAACAACACCTGCAACATGTGGCGTAGCCATCGATGTTCCATTTAGAACTTTAGTAGCCGTATTACTACCTATCCAAGAAGAATTAATTTGGCTTCCTGATGCAAAGATGTCAACACAGCTTCCATAATTAGAATAGCTGGCTCGCGTATCAGTATTATCTGTAGCAGCAACTGTAAGTGCTTTACTTACTCTTGCAGGTGATGCACTGCAAGCATCAGTATTTGAGTTTCCAGCAGCCACGACCATGACATAACCATTATCAAATAAATTTTCAACTGCACTATCTAAAGAGGTGCTCGCATCCCCACCTAATGACATATTCACAACAGCCGGTTTTTTACCATTTTTTAATATCCAATCTAAACCAGCAATCACATTACTAGATGCACCAGAGCCATCACATCCTAAAATCCGGATTGGAACCAAATTTACATTCTTAGCAACACCATAAGTACTTCCGCCAACCGTTCCTGCGACATGTGTACCATGCCCATTACAGTCAGTTGTACCATTCCCATCCGATATTGCGGTATACCCGCTTAATACCCGCCCAGAAAATTGTTGATGGCTAGACAATATACCTGTATCAACAATATAAGCTGTCGTGCCAGAACCCGTCTGTAAATATGAATAAGCAGAATTTAAAGGTAAAGCTTTTTGGTCAATACGATCTAGTCCCCAATCCGGATTACTCTGAGTAGTGGCATCAATTTTCATGACTATATCGTTTTCTACAGATAGTACTCTCGGATTTTTTTTCATTGCTTCGACAAAAGCAGTAGCCGCTGTATCGGGTAAATAAATTGCGAAACCCTTAAGTACAGTGTCATACGACTGTAAGACCTTAGCACCATGTTGCTTAGCAATATTTTGGGCAAAATCTATAGATGGTCCAGCATCTTTATTAAGAATAACAATGTATTGATTTTTAATAATTCCCTTTGCTTGAGAAGAATCTAGTAAAGAACTGGTTGTGTTTGGTGCTGCATGGACTAGATTGACGGCGGCCATTGTTAAGAAAGCAGCCGATACTTGGCAAAACTTCATGAAAAATCTCCATATCTTTTATTCATACATCGTTGTTATGATTTGTACTGTCGCTATATTTAAGAATTATTTTTTTTGGAAAGGAATTTTGCTTGCCCCCCCTGCATCAAAACTAAATTATATTTTCATAAAACTTTGTTTTGTACAACGCTAGTATCTTTTTTCTATCAAAAATGTGAACCAATTCTAAAAAATTATAAATTTGCGTTTAAAGATTAATTATTATTCTTGCCTATAAAATTTCAAGAAGGATCTACAATATAAAAATATATAATCATTACCAATAATATAAAAGTAGAAAGTGCAAGATAGGTACCAACTGTATTAAAACTTCGCAAAAATTTCCAGATATCCATAAACACATAATAAAACAATTATTTATAAAAATTATTTCAGAATTTAAATAAAGCAGCAACCAGAAGAGATTTACAAATTTTTTAACTATAAAGGTTCAGTATCAAATACGTAAAAAAATATTACTTAAAAAATAAAAATTATAAAATAAATATATTATACAATTATAAATTATTCGTGCTTTTTAGTTCAGGCAATTCCAATTTTTGTCCCGCTAAATGATGTTTACAATTAAGAGAATATTCAATAAAACCTTCCTCTATAAAATAATGACAACGTCCAATAATACTTATGCTCGGATTAAATGTTGGTTTTTCAAGGCTACCGTTAAAGAACCATTGATTCCCATTAGAAAAGGGGTGCTCTACCGGAATATAGTGGAAATGCCCACAAGCCGGACACATATGTACATACATCCCACCTTCAAAATATTGTACTTTCATAAAGGCTCCTTTTTAAATAAAAAAGCCAACCCATATGAGCCGACTAAATCTATCCACGTAAGAACACTACCTATTATTTAATTATTCGTTATAGTTTTCTCTTTTTTGTTTTTCTGCTTTTACTTTAACCAAGAGATATTACAGATTGATGAAGATTTTTTTAATTATGTTTTACATAAATTTTATTATGAAATGATTTTATAAGCACACATTTAAAATCCATAAATTCTAAATAAGTTCTAAAATTAGAATAAACAACTATTATATTTTACTTTTAATTAAAAAATAAAAAAGTCCGTATCTTGGGAAGCTACGGACTTAAAAACTCATCTAAACAACAGCTAAACATTTTGTCGCTTAGTGAGAAAGCACTATCTTTTTAATCTAATTAAGTTCTATATTAAGGTCAAGAACAACTCGCACTTTCTGTAAAAATCAGGGTAAGTTGTGATTTATCTCACATTTATCTTATGATCGGCTTAGGTTGAAAATTTTATAAAACAATATTGCATATATTATTTTTCAAATACTTAACTTAATATATGCCTAAAATAATACTCTAAAATCGTATAATGATTAATGTGAGGAATAAGTGTAAAAGATACTAACCCCTGTTCTTGATCTTTTTTACTTTCAAAATAGTTTTGGCTTTGCCATTTCAATTCTTCGAGTTCAAGTTCTCCACATAAAATTTTGCACGGGATATCAATCCGCTCTTTATGATGAATTGGGCTATATTTCAAAATATCTTCTTTTGTCAAATTCAGTGCATGATTTAAATAAGTCTTTTGTATTGGCTCTAAATCATAAATTCCACTTAATAAGACCATCTCAGATATGAGCGGATGGCCTACAACTAATGCGCCGAGATGTACTCCAGCTGAGTGACCAACCAACATAACTTCATTGGTTCTCCACTCTTGCTTTGCAATAAAATCGAGCGCTTCATGAACTTGAGTCACAATATCTGCAATTTTACTCTGGGGTGCTAAATCATATTCCAACAGAATACATTGAATACCTTGCGCTAAAACATGGGGAGCGACAAATGCAAAATCTGATTTCTCACACCACTGCCAATATCCACCATGGATAAAAATAATGGTTTTATTCGCCTGTTCTAAAGGAAATAAATCCAACGTTGATCTAGGATGAACACCATATTGAATATCTCGGATATGTCTATATTTTTGATAGCTCACCAAGCTTCTTAGCTGAAAGTCAGTCAGTATCTCATCCTCATTAGGCACTGTCGTCGCATTATCATATTCTCTCATGCTTTTCTCACTTTAATGATTCTTCATGAGCACTTAAAGAGAGCTTGGCTGATGAGCGTTTTAAATAGTAGAAAAAGGTAAGAACGATAATTAGAGGAACACCAAATTGTAAAGTTGACTTAAATTCGTTAGTAAACCAAGTCGTAACCGTGATACTTAAAATTGCAATTAATCCCAACAGAGAAATTAACCGACTAGCAGGAACTTTAAACTTTAACTGCAAGCCTTGTTGCGCCATATTTCTTCTAAAAAACATGTGGGTAACAAAGATGCTGCCCCACGTAAACAATGCTCCAAACATGGATAGCGCAATCATAATCGGGAAAGCCGAAGCAGGATTAATCGTATAGACAATGCTCGCAATACCAATACCAACAGCAGACAAGAACAGCGCGTTAACGGGTACACCATTGCTACTAATCCGCCCAAAGAGTTTTGGTGCATCACCAGCTCGTGACAAGCTAAACAACATACGTGTTGAGATATAGAGCATACTGTTCATCGCCGATAGAGCTGCGACAATTACAATGAAGTTTAAAATACTGTCTGCATATGGAATGCCTACAATCTTCATTACCATTACAAAAGGACTAGTCGCCTCAGAACCAATTAAATCTGTCCATGGAACAAGCGCCACAATTAAAAATAAAGATAATAAGTAAAACAGAATTAACCGAATAGCCGTACTCTTAAAGGCTGTTTTAACAGCTTGTTCTGGATCTTTAGCTTCACCTGCCGCAACAGCAATCATTTCGATACTTAAATAGCTAAATATTGAAATAATGACCCCAATCCAGACCCCACTAAAGCCGTGGGGGAAAAAGCCACCATGTTCTGTTAAATTGGAAATGACTTGACCAGTTCCTTCATGACTTTGTGTCAAGATACCAATAGACAAAAGAATAAATACAATAATGGCAAAAACTTTAATGGTCGAAAACCAATATTCAACCAATCCAAAAGCTTTAACACTATATGCATTCACCACCAGCAAGGTAAGTGAAAAAAAAGCAATCCAGATCCAAGAACCAACATGTGGGAACCATAATTTCATATAGTCAGCAACTGCTGTGATTTCTGTGCCCACGGCTAATACAATGCATGCCCAATAGCAATAACGGACTAAAAACCCGGCAAGTGGACTAATATAATGTTCTGCATAGGCTCCAAAGGAACCTGAAGTGGGATGCTGAACTGTCATTTCAGCTAAACAAGCCATGATAGCAAATGCAATTAAGCCACCAATCGCATAGCTTACAATGACAGCTGGGCCAGCAAAGCTGATTGCAAACTTGCTTCCCATAAACAACCCTGTACCAATCGCTCCACCAATTGCAATCATTCCCATTTGTTTTGCGGATAATTTCTTATGTAAGCCCGCTTCTCTATTTTGTATTTCATCAAAGCTACTCATAGGCCCTCCTAGCCTTTTGCTGATTTTGATTCCTGAATATCAGGTCACTTCGCCTCTAACCAGATAACGTTCATTTTTCCATTCGTTATTCAGCATAATCTGCTTAAGATGCTGTACAGCATTCCAAACATCTTCAAAACCTAGATATAGGGGAGTAATTCCAAAACGTAATACTTCTGGCTCTCGGTAATCACCGATCACGCCTCGAGTAATGAGTGCCTGAATAATTTCATAGCCATATTCGTGGCGATAACTCACATGGCTACCACGATATTGATGAGTCAAAGGTGTAATGAGTTCAAAACCAAACTGACCACATTCTTGTTCGACAAGTTGGATAAATAAATCGGTCAATTTAAGAGATTTCTCGCGTATTTTTTGCATATCCACTTGCAAGAAAATATCGACACCACACTCAATCAAACTCATAGAAATGATGGGCTGAGTTCCACATAAGTAACGACGAATACTATTAGCTGGCTCATAATGCTGTGCCATATCGAATGGCTTCTTGTGACTCCACCAACCTGATAAAGGTTGCCAAAACTGGTCACGATGCTTTTGATTTACCCATAACAAAGCAGGAGAACCTGGGCCACCATTTAAATATTTATAAGTACATCCAATCGCAAAATCACTATTACTCTGGTTTAGATCCATAGGAACTGCACCAACTGAGTGGCATAAATCCCAAATAATCAAAGCATCTTTAGAGTGAATTTGTTGATTAATAGATGCCATATCATAGAAATATCCGGTCCGATAATTCACATGAGAAAGTACAACTACTGCTACCTGCTTTTCTAATACACGTGATAAATCATCTACACCATCAATCAATTCAACTTGATAACCTTGGTGAATTAAATCAATGAAACCCTCAATAATATAAATGTCTGTTGGGAAAGCATCTTTTTCCGCCACAATAATTTTACGTTCTGGAAATTTTTCGGCTTGAATTTTTACCGCAGCTGATAGAACTTTAAATAAGTTCAGAGTAGTAGAGTCAGAAATAACAACTTCACCCTGCTCTGCACCAACAAGTTTAGCTACTTTATCGCCAAGTCGAGTAGGTAAACCCCACCAATCTGCTTTGTTCCAGCTATTAATTAAGTCCTCTCCCCATTCTTGGGAAATAATATGCTGAGCGACATCTAATGATTTCTTCGGTCTCGCACCTAAAGAATTACCATCTAAATAAATCACTTCTTTTGGAAGCGCAAATTCCTCTTTAAATTTTTTGAGTTCATCTTCCTGATCCCAATAGAGACACTGTTCATGAGTAATCATTGTTATTTCACCTATTTCAACATTTCCTTTGTTTTTGAATTTTATCATGGCAATTCTTATGATTTATTCGATAATATTTGATTAAAATCTTTAATTTTCGTATAAAATTCTAAATATAATTAAAAAATACGGATGAAATTCTAAAATGAATGTAGATGCAATCGATCTAAAAATCTTAAAGCATTTGCAAGATAACGCGCGGTTAAGTAACCAAGAACTTGCCGATCTCGTTAATCTTTCAGCATCGGCTTGTCATCGACGCGTTAAAATTTTAGAGGTAAATGGAGTAATTGAAAAATATCAGGCAAAAGTCAATTATGAAAAATTAGGCATAAAAATTGAGGCAATTGTCGAAATTAAACTTGCACAATTAACCGAAAACGATCACAACTTTTTTTTAAGTCAGATCAAAAATCTTGATGAAGTCATTAATGCTTATATTATTACAGGCGAATCTAATTATGTTTTGCACGTTGCAACTAAAGATTTAAATTCGTTTTCCCATTTTGTCATTAATACCTTAAACAAAATTAAAGGTGTCGTTAGTATTAATTCCAAAATCATTTTACAGAAGATTGTGCAGAAACCGCTTTAACCTTCTTATGAAAAAATTATCGTTTATTAAAGAGTTATTCTATGATTGAAACTGAACGTCTAATCCTAAGACAATGGAAAGAAAGTGACTTTGAACCTTTTATCAAAATGGGCCTCGATCAAGACGTCATGCAATTCTTCCCAAGCCTCCTAACACCTCAAGAAAGTCTTAACTTAATCCAGAAAATTTCACGTCTCATTGATGAAAATGGTTGGGGCTTTTGGGCAGTAGAATTAAAAGAAAGCCATCAATTTATCGGGTTTATTGGTTTACACAACCAACCAGAGCAATTTGATTTTTCTCCATGTGTCGAAATTGGTTGGAGACTTGCAAAAGAATTCTGGAAACAAGGTTATGCTAGCGAAGGAGCAAAAGCCATTTTAGACTATGGTTTTAATATACTTAATTTAGATAAGATCGTTTCGTTCACAGCCATTATTAATACACCTTCTCAAGCTGTAATGGAGCGGATAGGAATGCAAAAAGTTAAAAACTTTGATCATCCCAAAGTACCCCTCCATCATGAATTAAGAGCGCATGTGCTATATCAAATCACTAACTTTTCATTCAATTTATGATTAAATTTAAAACTTACGCCTTTAGACAACTAAAAATTTAAAAATGCTTACTCATCGAAATCATACCCAACAGAAGTAGACTGTTCCCAATATTCATGGATTTTATTTGCTATTTCTTCTTTTTCCATTGTAGTCAGTACGTAAAAGAGTTTGGCCTCTTTATTTTTTCTTAGAATTAATAAGTTGTAATAATCATACTCGGGTCCACTAAGCCCTAGTGTAGGTTGCGATTCACAGTGTTTTTCTGCTTTGTAGTGCCATTCAAGCTTATAAGTATCGAGGCCATCGGCAGCATTGATTACGATACCGTCATTGGTTCCACCAATAAATCCAATTTTCATTGCTTTCTCTAAATTCTTATTAGGATAATTTTCAATATAGCGCTAATTGAGTACTCTTCAATTTATATATTGTTTATCAAAAAGTATCGTATGTAACTATAATTAGAGAAAACGATTAGATAATCATTTGGATTTCTAATTTAGAAGATGCTGACTATTGTTTTCCTCCAAATAAAGGAAGAATTTTCTACTAAACTGTTTCATTATTATTTTTTGTTTTGCAAAATTCCGCGTTATAATTTCAAACCATTTATCTTCCCTATCCATACCATTAATCTATACAATTTTTAGAAAAATTAATGGATGGAGCTTTGAATTAATTTATGATTTTAAAAGGATATATGGTAGATGTGTCTTAAAAAGTTTGCTTTGAATGATTTTGGAGATATTTAAAAATATGTCTAAAATCATAATGTTTGACATGGATGGTACGCTATTAGACTTAGCTTTTGATGACTTCATTTGGAATGAATGTCTCCCAATGAGACATGCGCAAATACATCAAATTCCCCTCGCCGAGAGCAAAAAAAAACTATATCAGTTTTATCAATCACATCGGCACACTCTTGTTTGGTATTCATCAACCTATTGGACTAAAACAGTAGGCGTTGATGTACTCAAATTACAACAAGAATTTCAATCTAAAATCCAAGCACGCTCGGGCTGTCTTGAGCTTCTACAGCAACTTAAAGAACTAGGATACACCTGTTGGCTAGTGACTAATGCTGACCGCCCTAGCTTACGCTTAAAACTCGATAATATTGCAATCGAACATTTTTTTGACGTAATCATATCAAGTGAACAAGTTGGTTATGCAAAAGAAGATATTAATTTTTGGAAAGAACTCCAACGATTACACTCCTTCAATCCAGATGAAACAATTTTTATTGACGATACGACTCCCGTGTTAAAAACAGCAGAAAAATTTGGTATTAAACACTTGTTTACTATCTCACAGCCCTCAAGTCTAAATGTTATAAGACAGCATCAGGAACTAGAATATAAAGCACTAGATCGACTTACAGAGTTGCTGTCTATATTGAATCAAATTGATAGAAAGGATAACGATGTCAAAATTGCGTGAAGACGATGCTGTAGAGACCATGCGTGTTGACAAATGGTTATGGGTTGCTCGTTTTTTTAAAACTCGTTCAATTGCTAAAGCAGCAATTGAAGGAGGTAAAGTACATCACAACAATGAACGTGTAAAAGTTTCCAAAGAAATTCGAGTGGGAATGGAGCTTATTATTCAGCAAGGGTTTGATAAAAAAACTGTTGTGATAAAAGCGCTTTCCAATACACGTGGCCCAGCGCCAGTTGCACAGCAACTTTATGAAGAAACCGAAGTGAGTATTGCTAGACGGGAGTTGATTGCATCCCAACGAAAATTGCATAATCTAGCTCGACCTGATCATAGACCGGGTAAAAAGGATCGTCGACAAATTATTCGGTTTAAACAGGAGAATGATCAAAATTGGTCATACGATGATGAATAAAAACGTCGAGTTGTGTCGCACACACACATACAACACATAGAAGCTATAGAAAAAATCTGTCACTATTAACCTAGTGAAACAAGTTGAGATTCAATGCATCCACTTGGGTTAAACGTGATGAACATAGAGTATTGAGGTTTTTGAGATGGATGAGAATAAAAGCAAAGCATTACAAGCCGCGCTAAGTCAAATTGAGAAACAATTTGGCAAAAATACGGTGATGCGTCTCGGTGACAACACTGTTCAAGCTGTTGAAGCTGTATCTACAGGCTCTTTGACTTTAGATATTGCATTGGGGATTGGCGGTTTACCAAAAGGCCGTATTGTTGAGATTTATGGTCCAGAATCTTCTGGTAAAACCACAATGACTCTACAAGCGATTGCACAATGTCAAAAAGCTGGCGGTACTTGTGCATTTATCGATGCAGAGCATGCATTAGATCCACAATATGCACGTAAACTCGGTGTAGACATTGATAACCTGCTTGTATCACAGCCTGATAACGGTGAACAAGCTCTTGAAATTGCGGATATGCTAGTTCGTTCTGGCGCAATTGATATGATTGTTGTCGACTCAGTCGCTGCTCTTACCCCTAAAGCAGAAATTGAAGGTGAGATGGGTGACTCTCATATGGGCTTACAAGCTCGCTTAATGAGTCAGGCACTTCGTAAAATTACTGGTAATGCTAAACGCTCAAACTGTATGGTTATTTTCATTAACCAGATTCGTATGAAGATTGGGGTAATGTTTGGTAGCCCTGAAACCACGACTGGTGGTAACGCATTGAAGTTCTACGCTTCTGTACGTTTAGATATTCGCCGTATTGGTCAAGTAAAAGAAGGCGATGAAATCGTCGGCTCTGAAACTCGAGTTAAAGTTGTTAAAAACAAAATGGCTCCTCCTTTCAGAGAGGCTCTTTTCCAAATTCTCTATGGTAAAGGCACAAACCAGCTAGGCGAACTTGTAGATTTAGCTGTACAGCAAGATATCGTACAAAAAGCAGGTGCTTGGTATTCATATCAAGGTAATAAAATTGGTCAAGGTAAGAACAATGTTATTCGCCACTTTGAAGAGAACCCTCAAATGGCTGGAGAGATTGAACGTAATATCCGTGAACAACTGTTAACAACAGGTACTAATACTGCTCAAGTTGAAGATGAGGAAGAAGCTGATCTTTTATTAGAATCTTAATTGCTCATTCTTCATAAAACGCCCTTCGGGGCGTTTTTTACAAGGGAATCCTAATATGTTCAAAAGAACTGAAGAACAGTCTCAACAACGAACTCCGCTTACTGGCCAACGTTTACGCTCGTATGCATTTGCTTTACTAACTCGCCGAGACTATTCAAAAGCAGAACTTACTGAAAAATTGACTCGTTATGCTCAAAACCCAGAAGAGGTTAAGCAACTCGTTGAAGAGCTATCTGAACAAAATTATCAAAGTGATCAACGTGTTGCTGAACAAATGCTTGCTAGCCAAATTCGTAAAGGTAGAGGACCAAAACGCATTCAACAAGCTTTAAAAACTAAACAGCTTGAAAATGATTTAATTGCAGATGAAATTCATGATATTGATTGGGTAGAGCAAGCATATGAGCTCAAAGTGAAAAAATTTGGTGAAGAAGTGGAAAAAGATCCAAAGCTTAAAGCAAAACAAATTAGATTTTTACAATATAGAGGATTTGATTTAGATGTAATTATTAAAGCAGTCCAACGGAGAGTGGACTAATAGAAATGGTGGCAGCCCCACTAGCAAAACTTCGGCACATCATAGATCTGCTACCGTTGCTACCTTCCGGTCCTGGCGGGGTTCACAGAGTACAATTGCGAAGCCACCAGCAGGGCTACCATTGCCAGACAAAGTATAGAGATTTTTAAAAGAGTTGCAAGCCTTCTTCCCAGTTTTAAGCAAGTTTATGTTTCGATTGATTAATTCATCAGCAAAAATACATAACTTTCTATACTTCTCTCTGCTTTATTCTTTCTTGTATCTTATTTTGGATAAAATATGCTTGAAGATTGTAAACTATTCTTGCATTTATATTGTTAGCTGTTTTAATTGCATTAACCAATTAAAACCTTAGATAGTTAAGTGAATAGTTTATATATTCCTTTCTCAAGTTGGCTTTTACATAAAATTATGGACCTATACTCATGCGATTGATGAAGCATTCTTTATTATTTATTGCCTTAATGAGCACTACCTCTCTCTATGCCAACATTCCAATTGAGTCTCGCGGTTTAAGCCAAAGCGGTGGCAGTCCAACTAACACGTCTTCTAATAATGTTTCGGTACCTAGTAATTTAAACTGGGAATTAATGCAAAAAAACCAACAATTAGAGAATGATATACGTACCTTACGTGGGCAATTAGAAGAGCAATCAAACGATATTGACCAATTGAAAAAAGATTTATCTAATCGCTATACCGACCTAGATCAACGCTTAGAGCTACTTAATCAGAAAGTTGATCCGGAAAGTGCGCCCTCAGATAATCCTGCAAACAGTGATACTCCAGCTTCAGCAAGTACAGAAACCTCCACAGTAGATAATAAAGTAGTAAATGCCACTCCAACAAGCAGCCCTTCTACCACTCCTCCAACACAACCAGAAGCGTCTCAACCACCAGCACAAAATCAATCAAACCCAGTAGAGCTTGAAAAGGCTGCTTACACTGTAGCTTTAGACGCCTATAAGCAAGGTGGCGCAAAAAAAGCCATCGCTCCAATGCAAAACTTTATTAAAAATCATCCAAATAGTGTTTATACGGGAAATGCTTACTTTTGGTTAGCTGAATTTAATTTAGCAACTGATCCAGTAAACTACAATGAGGCAAAAAAGAACTACAATGTAGTAGCAACTCGATATCCAAATTCGAGTAAAGCTCCTCGTGCCCTGTATCAACTCTATAGCATTGTTAAAGATGTCGATAAAAATCCAGCCTCAGCAAACCAATATAAAACTAAAATCCTAAATCAGTATCCAAAATCTGAAGAAGCCAAATTTTTTAATAAATAATAATTTTAAGCAAAAAAAAAGACACTGCATATTGCAGTGTCTTTTTTTAATATATTGTCTTAGCGCACAATACCGCGCTCTGACTGTTCAACAGAGTCAATTAGTAATTGAGCTTCAGGAACATTCGGAAGAATATCATTTTTAATCTGCTCAACAGCTTGAACAGAGGTAAGCCCTGATTTAAAAATTAACTTATAAGCCTCTCTGAGACCTTGAATTGTATTTTTAGACCAACCCTTTCTACGCATTCCTTCGATATTAATACCAAATGCATGGGCTGGGTTACCAGAAGCCATAACGTAAGCTGGTACATCCTTTAAAATTAGTGATGCTCCACCCACCATACTGTAAGAATCGATTTTACAGAATTGATGAATGCCAGAATTACCACCAATAATGATGTGATCACCTATATGCACGTGTCCGGCAACACCGACATTATTCGCGAAAATATTATGATCACCAACAATACAATCATGTGCAATATGTGTGTTAACCATCAATAGGTTATGACTTCCTATTTTAGTTAAAGCATTATCTTGCACAGTTCCTCTATGTAAACTGCAATGCTCACGAATTAAATTATGATCACCAATCTCTAACCAAGTTTCTTCACCTTGATATTTCAAGTCTTGGCAAACTTCACCAACACTTGCGAACTGGAAAATCTCATTATTTTGACCAATTTTGGTAAAACCACCCACTACTACATGTGAATGTAGCTTAGTGCCCGCACCAATCGTCACATTTGGACCGATAACGCAATAAGGTCCTATCTGGACATCTGGAGCAATCACTGCAGATGGATCAATAATGGCCGTAGAATGAATTAAGTCGTGATTGCTCATGCCTGCTCTGTTTTTTGGTGTGAAATCATAATTTCAGCGGTTGTTGCTACAATACCGTCAACGGTAGCCGTACAGTTATATTTGTAGATACCGCGTTTTTGCATTACTAATTCAGATTTTAATACAAGTTGGTCACCGGCAACTACTTGTTTTTTAAATCTAACTCTTTCCGCACCAGCAAAGAGGAATAAAGAACCAGGTTTTGGCGTTTCATTGTTCATAATAAACCCTAGAACGCCTGAAACTTGAGCTAATGCTTCTACAATTAGAACACCAGGCATAATTGGATATTCTGGGAAATGTCCCTGTAGGAACTCTTCATTGATAGACACATTTTTATAGCCAACAATACTATTGTCAGTAACTTCAGTCACACGATCAACCAATAAGAATGGGTAACGATGCGGCAAATATTGACGAATCGTTTGAATCTGCATTGGTAATTCAGGGATGGCAAATTTAGGTGTAGTTGACTCGGTCATAATATTCTATTTACGCAAATTAAAGGTTGATTCAAGAGACTCTATTTGAGCTTGTATATGATCAAGTCGTTTAGTGATTTGGGTCAATGGCACATCTGCTAATTGTCGCAAGCGTACAATTGTCTTTTTCCAATGACTATTTTCAAACAATCCAATTCCTGAAGAGTAAGTGCCAGCTTCAGAAATATTTTTTGTGACCATTGACATTCCGGTCAAAGTCACATTATCGGTAATAGAAAGGTGCCCTGATACACCGCAGGCGCCTGCTAGAATACAGTTTTTGCCAATTTTAACACTACCAGCAATTCCGCATTTAGCAGCGATAGCTGTATTTGAACCAATATGAACGTTATGCGCGATTTGCACAAGGTTATCAATAATTACCCCATCTTCCAAAATTGTGTTGTCGAGTGCACCTCGATCAATACTACAATTTGAACCAATACGAACATCATTACCAATCATAACTGAGCCCAATTGAGCAATGCGATGCCACTTTCCTTGATATGGCGCAAAGCCAAAGCCTTCACTACCAATTACAGTACTTGCGTGAACTCGCACACGATCAGATAATTTAGATTCACCAGTAATGGTGACATGAGCATCAATAAAACAATCTTTTCCAATTTCCACATTATCATCCAGTCGAGTATGAGACTGAATAATCGTATTATCGCCTACCACACAATTTTCGCCAATGACGACGTAATGACCAATATATGCTGTTTCGGAAATAATCGCAGAAGGGTGAATTTGAGCTGTACTTTCTATACCTACCGATGTGATTTTTTTCTCAAAAACATGAGTAAGTATGGCAAAAGCTAAGTAAGGATTATCAACAATAATAAAATTTTGTTTGTCAGGAAGCTGTTCTTTAATAAGGCTTGTAACAATGTACGCACCCGCACGGCTAGCCTTTGCTTGGTCAATATACTTTTCGCCATTCACGAAAGCAATTTGATGAGTTTCAGCATTTTCTAAACTTGCTAAGTTTATAAACTGAAGACTACCCGTACCTACTAGCTCACCATTTACGAGGTGAGCTAGTTCATCTAAACGATAATGTTGCACTTTCATTAATTTATTTCATTGAATTAACCTTTTGTATCATTTTATCAGTTAAATCATATTTAGCGTCATATGCAACGGTTGAATTTTTATTCAAAATGAAGTCAAGATTATTTTCTTTTCGTAATTGTTCAGCTGCTTGCTTCACACGAGTCTCAAAAGTTGAGTTCATTCCTTGCAAACTAGTTTGAACTTTAGACTGCAAACCTTGTTGAGTAGAATTAAATTCATTGAGTTTTGTCTGATATTGCGCTTGAAGCTTTTTAATATCATCTTCTTTCATTTTTTGCCCTTGTGTTTGGGCTTGACGCTGAAGGCCTTCCAACTCTTTACCTAACTGCTCAAGACGAGTTGTAGTTGGCTTAACTGATTGATTTAAACTTGCGTTTTGTTGTTTCAAATAAGCACTGCTTTCAACAACTTTAGCAAGATCAATAACACCATAACCCGCAGCGTTGGTCATAGCAGAAACTGTCAGACCTAGTCCTAACATTAATATATTTAATTTTTTCATTTAAATTTGTGTCCTTATTTCATGTTTAGTCAAGTCGTACTTAGAAAGTACGACCGATTTCAAACTGGATCTCTTTGGTTTCATCACCAGGCTTATCATTTAGAGGGAATGCATAACTAAGAGATAATGGTCCGATCATGGTGATCCATGTAAAACCAACACCTACGCTATAACGCATATTACCTAAGTCGAAACCATAGTTATCTTCACAGTATTTTTTAGCGTCTGCAATTTGCTGACCATTCATAATCATAGAATAAGAACCAACGTCGCACTTAGTATCAAATACTTGGCCACCTTCAGCAAAAATGACGGGTCTCACTTGGCGAGTCCAGTCCCCCTTGAAAGGTAACGGTAAAGCTAACTCAGTACCAAATTGTACTAAAGCATTACCCCCCACTTCTTCTGGAGAACCGTCATTTTGATTGGTTTCTTGTAAATTTACACTTGCATACTTAGGACCCAAGGTACTGTTATCATAACCACGAACAGAACCATAACCACCTGCATAGAAGTTTTTATAGAATGGTAAATCATTACCATAGCCAAGTTTACCGTAACCACGTAATACGAAACCAGTATTACTAATTGGCCAGAATGCCTGTGCATCATAAGTTGCTTTTTGATAGTCAACATCACTACCTGGCAAACCAATTTCAAGACCTACACGATGTGACATCCCTGATGTTGGGAAAATTGGACGGTTTAATGTATTATATGACCAGCCTAGATTTAAGTTATAAGTAAAGAACTCACCCTCAAAGGCATTATCATAACTAATCGGCGTTACCTTACACTTAATTTCGATAACATTACCCTGATCATCTTTTACTGGCTCTTGTTGATCTAATGGACAATAAGTATCTTTACCAGTTGCTTTACCACCATTTGCCAATAAGTAGTCACGTACATACGTAGATACATATGCACCAGTAGTTACCTTAGTATTATCAATACCTACTGATGCACTTAAACTTTGATTTTCATCAATAGGATAACCAAAACTTAAACTACCACCAAAACTATCGGTAACGTAGTTATTGACGTTATAGTCATCATTTAGTTTCGTTTTACGATAGTAAACGTTATAACCGCGGCTTACTCCATCAATTGTAAAGTAAGGGTCGGTAACGCTTAAGTTATAGTAATCTTGAGTTTCAGAACGAGATAAATCGATCGCAACACGGTTACCTGTTCCCATAAAGTTAGTTTGACTCAAACCTGCTTGGAATGTGATACCACCACTTTGTGAGTAACCTACAGCTAATGTAGTAGTTCCCGAGTGTTGCTCTTCAACATTTACGTTTAAATCCACCTGATCTGGTGAGTTTGGAATACGCGCTGGTTTAATATCAACAGTTTTGAAGAATCCTGTACGCTCTAAACGAACCTTGGATAAATCAATTTTTTCATTACTGGCTAAAGCGCCTTCCATTTGACGCATTTCACGACGTAATACTTCATCTGCAGTTTTACTGTTACCTGTAAAGTTAATACGACGTACAGTAACTTGCTGACCTGGGTTTACATAGTAATTTAAGTCAACAACACCTGTGTCATTATTAATTTGCGGAACAACATTCACATCTGCAAAGTAATAACCAGCATTACCGTATTTACGCAATAACAATTGCTTAACGGCATTTACTTTTTCTTGAGAATAAGTATCACCATCTTTATAGATTTTTAGAGCTTGTAATTCTTCAGGTTTATAAAGTGCATCACCTAAAAACTTGGTTTGACCAAATTTAAATTGACTACCTTCCTCTACAGCAACTTCAATAAAGATGTTCTTTTTATCTTCACTAATATTAAGCTGTGAGTTATTAATATGAAAATTGATATAACCTTTATTGAGATACATAGCGCGCAAAGCTTCAAGGCTCGCTGCCATTTTCTCTCTCGCATAACGGTCATTACGCGTTACAACTGAAGCCCAACCACTTTCTTTAACTGCAAAGGCTTGTTTAATTTCGCTGTCTTTAAAAACAGTATTACCAATAATATTGATATTAAAAACTTTAGCGGCTGTACCTTCGTTAAAATTTAATTTAAGTTCAACACGGTTATTTGGACGAGCGATCGTATCAACAGTTACATCTGCATCGTAACGACCCTGCTGGGTATATTGCTGCTCTAATTCAGTTTCAATTGTTTGCAAAGCCGATTTCTTGAAAACTTCGCCTTCAGCGATTCCCATTTTTTTGAGGCCCTGTTCCAATGCCTCTTTAGGAATAAGTTTATTACCCTTAAATTCAAGCTTTGAAATAATTGGGCGTTCTACAACATTAAAAACTAAAGTATCGTTATCTCTTGATGCTTTAATATCGTCAAAAAGTCCAGTGGCATACAATGTTCGAATTGCTTCTGCGATCATCGGTTCATTAACGCGATCGCCACTGTTGATTGGCAACATAGTATAAACATTTGCAGGAGTAAGACGGACCAACCCATCTATGCGAATATCTCGAACAACGAAATCATCAGCTGCATATGCTTGTTGTACCGCCGCCATAGCGCTAACAAGTGCCAAAGGCATTAAAAAATGTGTGTGCCGCATGCCAGTTTTTTCCAGTAAGTTATAAGTCCATATACGTTTACAAACGCATAAAATCATTAAATAAAGCCAAAAGCATCATACTACCGAGCAGTACCATACCAATTTTTAGACCAAACATTTGTATTTGTTCAGAAACAGGCTTCCCTCGAATAGCTTCAATAATGTAATAAACCAGATGTCCACCATCTAGCATTGGAATTGGTAATAAATTTAAAATTCCAAGACTTACGCTCATTAAAGCCATAAATGAGATAAAAGTCTGCCATCCCATTTCTGCACTTTGTCCCGCTACTTTCGCGATTGTAATTGGTCCAGAAAGATTCTCTAAACCAATTAAACCCTTAACCATTTTTACTATTGAACTCAATATCATGCTAGAGATCTGACCAGTTTTATCTAGTGACATCTTGAAAGCTTGTATTGGAGTATATTGAATTGTTTGCTTATATTCGTCAGGAATTGTAATTTTTCCTGCATCACTTTTCACGCCCAAAACACCGCTCACTTGCCCCATGCTATCCCGTTTTCCTTGAGGCATGACTTGCAAATGAACTAATTGACCATTACGTAAAACATCAATATTGAGTAATTTTTCTGGAGAATGTTGTACTACCTCTACAACATCAAACCAGTCTTTCATTGCTTGACCATTAATTGAAGCAATACGGTCACCTACTTTCATTCCTTGACGAATTGCAGCTCCATCTTGAGTCAATTCAGTGACAACAGCTGGAATAACAGGACGATATGGTAAAAAACCTAACACATCTAAAGCTGATTCATTCTGATTTTTTAAGAAGTCTTTAATCGGTAAAACAATATTTTTCTCAGTACCGGCACGGTCTACATCAACATTTACACTACCCGTTTCACCTACACGATCAATCAAAGCAAAGTTAAGTTTTTCCCAAGTTTGCGTTTCTTTTCCATCAACCGCAATAATCTTGTCACCTACTTGCATTTGTGCAGTGGCTGCTGGTGAGTTTGGTATGACTTTACCAACTCTAGTGTTTAGTTGTTCTTGTGCTGGTAAAAATAAGATCCAGAAAAGTAAGACAGCAAAAATCAAGTTAATTAAGGGACCAGCTGCAACAATTGCTATACGTTTCCATGGTTTTTGGCGGTTAAATGCATAAGGTAAATCCTGCTCCGCAACATTACCTTCACGCTCATCGAGCATTTTGACATAGCCGCCCAATGGTAAAGCTGAAAGCTGGTATTTGATTCCAGATTTTTTTGATGTCCATTTGAGTAAGGTAGGTCCAAAACCAATCGAATATACTAAAACCTTAACACCTAGTTTTCGTGCCACCCAGTAATGGCCGAACTCATGGATTGCAATTAAAGGACCAAGTAAAAGAGCTGCTGCTGCAATCATAAATAATGCGCTCATTTCAGCCTCCTATACTTGATATATATTGCTGTGCTACGTGTCGTGCTATTTCATCTTTATCTAAAATGCACTCAATATTTTCAGCAACTGAATTTTCCAATTTTTGCAAAGTATGTTCTACCACTTGTGGAATATTTGTAAATCCAATTTGTTCCTTTAAAAATGCAGCAACAGCAACTTCATTTGCGGCATTCAAAATAGTAGGTGCCAAACCTCCCTCACGCATTGCTTGACGTGCCAAATCAAGTGCTGGGAATTTTTGAATATCTGGCGTTTGAAAATTAAGTTGAGAATACTCAAATAAATTTAAAGCAGGAACATTAGTCTGTAAACGCTCAGGCCATGCTAGAGCATGCGCAATTGGCGTACACATATCTGGATTACCCATTTGTGCTAATGTTGAACCATCAACATATTGCACCATAGAATGAATAATACTTTGTGGGTGAACAACAACTGTAACAAAATGTTCAGATATTGAAAACAAATGGCACGCCTCAATCAACTCTAACCCTTTATTCATAAGAGTAGCCGAGTCAACTGAGATTTTCTGCCCCATAGACCAATTAGGATGCTTACAGGCTTGTTGAGGAGTAACTTCTTTTAATTGCTCTAAAGAATGGTTTAAAAAAGGTCCACCAGAGGCTGTTAATAATATTCTAGATACGCCCTGCTGCGGTTGCCCATTTCTTTCGGCTTCTAAATAATTATGAGGTAATGACTGAAAAATAGCGTTGTGTTCGGAATCCACTGGCAATAACAACGCCTGATGATCACGTGCTGCTTGCATCATGATTTCACCAGACATAACCAAAGCTTCTTTATTCGCCAATAATACCCGCTTGCCAGCTTTCACAGCAGCCAGAGTTGGCAACAAACCTGCAGCGCCAACAATTGCGGCCATAACAACATCAACATCTGGATGTGAAGCAATACTTACCAGCCCATCTTGACCAACCAGAATTTCAATATTTTGTAATTTATTATCCGCAAATAAAGCTCTTAATTCGACAACTTTTTGCTCTGGAACAACCACAACTTTTGGTTGGAACTGTTTACAAATTTCAACCAACTCAGAAATTCGGCTATGAGCTGAAACTGCAAACACTGAATACTTATCAGGATGTTGATTTAAAATTTTTAAGGTACTTTGACCAATGGAACCGGTTACACCTAATATGCAAACAGATTGTGTCATCTATAAATCTACACCAATAAGTTTTAATATATACATTCCCGTTGCAAAGATCGGGGCTGCAGCAAGTAAGGAATCAATACGATCTAAAACACCACCATGACCAGGTAGAACACGGCCAGAATCTTTAATACCGGCACGACGTTTAATCATTGATTCAAATAAGTCACCCAAAACTGAACCAAATACTGTAATTAATGACAATATAAGAAACAGAATTTGCTGAATTAAAGTTAAATTTAGATAATGATATTGAACAACTAACATTATTACTACGGTCGTAATAATACCACCGTACAAACCTTCCACTGATTTGTTAGGGCTTACAGTCGGAGCTAGTTTTCTTTTCCCAAACTTGCGACCAACAAAGTAAGCACCACTATCTGCGCCCCATACGAGCAAGAACAGATACATTAACCACCATGGTGAGCTCTGCCATACTACAAAAATTGAGGTAACCGCAGCACAGACTAAAATTATGCCAATCACATACAAGGTCGCGTTATACCAGCCATCAAATTCAGGAAATGACTTAACCCAATATACACTTACAATCCAAGTCAAAATTGAAGCAGACCACAAAAGTAATGCAATATCATGGAAAAATAGGGCAACACCTGAAACAAATGCAACAAGCAGACCGTAGCACCAAGCTTTGGGTTTAACAGCATTTGCAGTTTCGCGAGGCATTAATTTATACCATTCATACCCCGCAACCCCTGCTGCAACAATCATAAGAACCAACATTGGATAATGTGATTGCGTAGCAAACATACAGCCTAAAACAACTGCAACAAGTACCAATGCGGTAACAATCCGCTCTAACATTATAAATTCTCTATTTTCTCTTGCTGAATTTGTTCAGATGTTTTGCCAAAACGACGTTCACGCCCTGAAAAAACATTCAATGCATGATCGAACTCTTTTACTGTAAATTCTGGCCATAAAGTATCCGTAAAATACAGTTCCGCATAAGCTGCTTGCCATAACAAGAAATTAGATATGCGATAATCTCCGCCTGTACGGATTAATAGGTCCACAGCCGGCAGATCGTTTAGACTGACATATTTTTCGAACAAATCAACATTTATTTGATCAGCACCAAATTCACCACGGGCAACTGCTTGAGCAACCTGTTTTGCTGCATTTGCAATGTCCCACATCCCACCATAGCTGATTGCAATAGTTAGAGTCATAGTGTCATGGTGTGCTGTCTGTTGCTCTGCATCTTCCATTAAGGCAACTAAGTGTGAGGATAATCGAGAACGATCACCGATAAAACGCAAAGCAATATTAAATTTCTTCATGCGAGGTATTTGCTCATGAATACTTTCTTCCAGAAGCTTCATAAGCAGATCGACTTCATACTGCGGTCGATTCCAATTTTCACTTGAAAATGCAAAAACAGTTAAAGCACGAATACCAGTTTTTTTGCAATGTTCAACGATAGGATCAAGAACATTTTTACCTTCCCGATGCCCATCACCTTTTTGCATTTGATTTTTTTTTGCAAAGCGGTTGTTGCCATCCATAATGATGGCAACATGCTTGGGAAGATGATACTCTTCTGAATCGGTCATAAAAATTAGACCTTCATCAATTCTGCTTCTTTCGCTGCAAGACGCTTGTCTACTTCTGCAACATATTTGTCAGTAATTTTCTGAATATCATCACCTGCACGGCGCTCATCATCTTCAGAAATTTCTTTTTCTTTTAGCAATGCTTTGATATCACCCAATACATCACGGCGAATATTACGAATCGCAACTTTTGCATTTTCAGCTTCATTACGCGCAACTTTTTGCATATCACGACGTGTTTCTTCTGTTAATGCTGGTAAAGGTACACGAATTGCATCTGCTGTAATCGGGTTTAAACCAAGATCACTTTCACGGATTGCCTTATCAATAGCTGAAACCATTGTACGCTCAAATGGCTGAACAACAAGCGTACGAGAGTCTTCGATACCAACGTTTGCTACTTGATTTAAAGGCACATCAGAACCGTAGTAAGGAACCATTACACCATTTAAGATTGATGGGTGTGCACGGCCGGTACGAACTTTAGCAAACCCTAGTTCCAAAGACTCTAGAGTTTTTAACATACGCTGTTCGCTGTCTTTTTTCAGATCGTTAATCATATGATCTACCTTACTTATTTATTCAAAGATATATTTAACAAATTTAATTTAGCGCTAGTATAAAGAGCTTTAGGTAACACGTACATTATTTAGTAACGCGCGTCCCTTCTTTTTCACCCATTACTACTGACAATAACGCACCTGATTTATTCATATCAAAAACTTGTAATGGCACATTATGGTCTCGACATAAACAAATAGCAGTCAAATCCATAACACCAAGTTTTTCATCTAACACCTGATCAAAGGTTAAATGATCGTATTTAACAGCATCTTCAAATTTACTTGGATCTTTGTTATAAACGCCATCTACTTTAGTCGCTTTTAAAATTAAATTCGCTTCAATTTCAATTCCCCGTAAACATGCCGCTGTATCCGTTGTAAAAAATGGATTTCCTGTACCCGCAACGAAAACACAAACTTCACCTTGGCTCAAATGACGGATAGCATCACGACTTGAATAAGACTCTACTACCGTACCAATTGGCAATGCAGACATAAGACGAGTTCTGATATTACGACGAACTAGAGCATCACGCATAGCTAAGCCATTCATTACAGTTGCAAGCATACCCATTTGATCGCCTGTTACACGACCAACTAGGCCATCTTTTTGCAACTGACTACCACGGTACAAATTACCGCCACCCACAACGATACCCACTTGTACACCCAAGCCAACCAAGTGTGCAATTGAAAGGGACATATGATCTAAAACTTGGGCATCAATACCCATGTCTTTATTACCTGACAATGCCTCACCAGATAATTTTAATAGAATACGTGAATAACGAGGGCTAATTGTTTCCGCCATGACTTTGCTCCAAAACCTCTTAAACTGAATGCTCTTTAATATATTTCGATTAAACCGATTTAATTTTAATTAACTTTGCAAATAAATCGTATTCATCCGCATCGGTAATTTCGACTTCCAACATATCGCCCGGTTGAATAGTGTTCTTATCGATATCTTCTACAAACACATTACCGTCAATTTCCGGAGCATCAGCATAAGAACGTGCAACGGCAACAGGATATTCATCTTCTAAACTATCGACCAAAACAGTCATCGTTTGACCAATACGTTTTTGCAATCTGGCAGCAGAAATTTGTTGCTGGACTTGCATAAAACGCTCGTAACGCTCTTGTTTAATTTCTTCTGGCACATGATCTGGCAAATCATTTGCCGTTGCGCCTTCTACAGGTGAATAGGTAAAACAACCCACACGATCAAGTTGAGCTTCTACGAGCCAATCAAGCAACAGCTGGAAGTCTTCTTCAGTTTCACCTGGGAAACCCACCACGAAAGTAGAGCGGATCACAAGATCAGGACATTTCTCACGCCACAACTTAATTTTTTCTAGTGTATTTTCACTGTGAGCCGGACGCTTCATTAACTTAAGAATACGTGGGCTTGCGTGTTGGAATGGAATATCTAGATATGGCAGGATTTTACCTTGTGCCATTAAATCAATCACCGCATCCACATGTGGATATGGATAAACATAGTGTAACCGCACCCAGATGCCCAGTTGGCCTAGTGCTTCACACATGTCGAAGAATTTTGTCTTAACAGGCTGACCATTCCAGAAGTCAAGCTTGTACTTGGTGTCTACGCCATAAGCTGATGTATCTTGAGAAATAACCAAGATTTCTTTAACACCCGCTCTTTTAAGCGCAGCAGCTTCTTCTAATACACTACCGACTGGACGAGAAACCAAGTCACCACGCATACTTGGGATAATACAGAAGGTACAACGATGGTTACATCCTTCAGATATTTTTAAGTAAGCATAATGCTTTGGTGTTAATCGAATTCCCTGTTCAGGAACCAAATCAATAAACGGATTATGTTTAGGTGGTGCTGGTACATATTCATGTACAGCTTCCATCACATCTTGATAAGCTGCTGCACCAGTAACCTTTAAAACGTTTGGATGCATTTGACGAATTTTATCTTCATCTTTACCTAAGCATCCAGTAACGATCACTCGACCATTTTCACTCATGGCCTCGCCAATTGCATCTAGCGACTCTTGTACCGCAGATTCAATAAAACCACAGGTATTAACAACTACTAAATCAGCACCATCATAATCTGATGCAACTTGATAACCTTCAGTCTTTAACTGAGTTAAAATTCGTTCAGAATCTACCAATGCCTTAGGACAACCTAAAGAAACAAAACCGACTTTGGGGGTCTTCATGAATCTGCGCTCCACTTGAATGCGCGTATTGTATGTCTTTTCTTGTCTCAAGCATAGGTGGAAAGCCTACTCTTTGTGTAATGCACCAAAATACAACCAACATTTGCACCAAAACTCACCTTTGCACCAATTTAGATCATGTTATTATCTAAACTTGAGCCATCCGCTTTGATCAAAAGATATAAAGAACGATTTCAGCGCGTTTTTAAGTACCTTAAAACTTTAAAATAACCCATAAACAAAGTTGGCGTATATTTTGCATCGTTCATGTTCTATAACGGTGAAAATCCGATAACCAAGAAGATGCCATTGCGCTATTTTAAGACAGGAACGATTCGCTAATGGATCAACACAACCCTATCGACTATCGCCTATTGGTAGACAATTTAACTACTGCGATTTTATTAATCGATAGTAACTTGAATATTTTTTATTTAAATTCAGCCTGCGAAGCACTATTTGACATTAGTTTGCTCCGTGCTTCAGGACAACCCGTTTTAAACTTGCTTCATGCCCCTGACGATACTTTTAATACGCATGAAGCTTTATTGAACACCATAAAAACCGGACAACCCTATACGCGTCGAGAAGCTGTCATTAATGTCAACTTTAAAGACCTCCATGTGGATTACACAGTTTCTCAATTAAATGCAGGTAAAAGCTACCATCCATTACTGTTGATCGAACTTAACCCAATTGATCGCATGTTAAAGATTTCAAAAGAAGAAAATCTGGTTCAACAGCATCAGGTAGCTAGACAACTCGTGCGTGGTGTTGCACATGAAATTAAAAACCCACTTGCAGGTATTCGGGGAGCAACCCAGTTACTCGCTCGTAGTTTAAATGATAAGACTTATGCAGAATTCACCGATGTCATCATTAATGAAGTAGATCGTTTAACCAACTTGGCTGATACCATGTTAGGTTCTAGACAACTACCAAGCTATGAAAATGTTAACGTACACGAACCCTTAGAACGAGTACGCTCTCTTATTGCAAACCAGACAAAGAAGAAAATCAAAATTATACGTGACTATGATTTGTCATTACCGGATGTTAATGCCGATCGAGATCAGTTAATACAGGTCATGCTCAATATTAGTGTAAATGCAATTCAAGCCATTACAGAAAACAAAGCATTTTTTATAGATCAGGAACCAGAGTTAATTCTACGTACGCGAATACAGCGTCTTGTCACGATTAATGGTGTACTGAATCGATCCACCGTTCGGGTCGACATTGAAGATAATGGACCAGGCATTCCTGAAAGTATTTTGGAGTCAGTGTTCTATCCATTGGTTACTGGACGAGCAAAAGGTACTGGGCTTGGCCTGAGTATTGCACAGAATATTATGCATCAACATAACGGAATGATTGAATGCCAATCTGTTCCTGGAAAAACTATTTTTAGCTTATATTTACCTTGGGAGTCAGACCGTGTCGCGAAATAAAATATGGGTTATTGATGATGATCGCGCCATGCGATGGGTATTGGAAAAGACCTTTAAAGAAGAGGGTTTTGATGTTACCAATTTTGAAGAAGCTCAAACTGCACTTGAACGTTTGCATCATGACGCTCCCGATGTCATTTTAACTGACATCCGCATGCCTGGGATTGATGGGTTAACTTTCTTATCTAAAGTCAAAAACACTCATCCAGATTTACCTGTCATTATTATGACTGCACACTCCGATTTAGAGTCTGCTGTTTCAAGCTATCAAACAGGTGCATTTGAATATTTACCAAAGCCATTTGATATTGATGAAGCTTTAGCTTTAGTAAATCGTGCAATCCTGCATATCAACAAGCTACAACAGCAAGAAGCTACAAAAACAGCTTTACCTCTTCAATCAACAGAAATTATTGGTGAATCTCCAGCAATGCAGGAGGTTTTCCGCGCCATCGGCCGTTTATCTCAATCTCATATTACCGTTTTAATTAATGGTGAATCAGGTACAGGTAAAGAATTAGTTGCGCATGCTTTACACAAGCACTCCCCACGCCGTGCTAAGCCTTTTATTGCTTTAAATATGGCTGCAATTCCAAAAGACTTGATTGAAACCGAGTTATTTGGTCATGAAAAAGGCGCTTTTACTGGAGCAAACACTCAGCATCAAGGCCGCTTTGAACAAGCAAATGGCGGAACACTATTCCTTGATGAAATTGGTGACATGCCATTTGAAACACAGACTCGACTACTTCGTGTCCTTGCTGACGGTGAGTTCTATCGTGTAGGTGGACATATCCCAGTTAAAGTTGATGTTCGAATCGTTGCAGCAACGCATCAGGATTTAGAAAAACTGGTAAATGAAGGTCGCTTCCGTGAAGACTTATATCATCGCTTAAATGTAATTCGCATTCACATTCCTAAACTTGCTCACCGTAGCGAAGATATCCCAATGCTTGCTCAGCACTTTCTTGCGCGTGCAGGTAAAGAGCTTGGCGTAAGTCCAAAAATCTTACGTACCGAGACAACAGACTATATGCAACAGTTGCCATGGCCCGGCAATGTTCGACAACTTGAAAACACGTGCCGCTGGTTAACTGTAATGATCACTGGGCGTGAAGTGTATCCAGAAGATTTACCTTCTGAACTCAAACAGGTTCCATTGCAAAAGAATACTGATGCTGGACAACCTGCCCCTTCATTTGAACGCATTTCTTTACACCATTGGGATGAACTGTTAAACCAATGGGCAATTCAAAAGCTTAAGAATGGTGAAATGAAGATTTTGGATATCGCTACACCAATGTTTGAGCGCACCTTAATTAACGCTGCTTTACAACAAACACGTGGACGCAAACGCCATGCTGCAGAATTACTGGGTTGGGGCCGCAACACCTTAACTCGCAAGTTAAAAGAACTTGGAATGGATTCTGCTGACGATGATGAAGAAGATGAACATAAGATTACCCAAACTGAAGCCTAAAAAGCTTATTACCTAAATGAAAAGCGGCTAAGGATGTCTTAGCCGCTTTATTTTTTTATTAAATTTAAAAATGAACATCAGGTTACATCATTAGAGCACTCTAAAAATAGATCTAACTAACTATTTTATATAAGTTAATTTTAAAGCTACTTTATTTACTGTTCAGCAGTTGATCTAAAAAAATAGTGATGACCATCCTTAAAGATAGTTTTGCTATACTAAATAAGCAAAGTTAGTCGTTGTTATTAAATTTTATGCATGATTCAGTCCTTGAGTCACATCATTCAGTATGTGAAAAACCTCAAACACGCCGCGGTATTGAACGTCGTTTAGCTCTTCTGTTAAGCGCGACCGAGCTGTTCTTGGAAAAAGGATATGATGCCGTTTCACTTGATGACATTGTTAATCATGCCGGTGGCTCTAAGGCTTCTATTTATAAATATTTTGGCAATAAAGAGGGGCTTTTTGCCGCTATTTGTGATCATAAACGTGAAATGTTTTTTAAAGATGTATGTATTCCATTCCAACCAGAAAAAAGTACTTTAAGAGAATATCTTATTCAAACACTCAATCGTGTTTATATTCACATTATTCAACCCGAACATGTTGCTTTTTTACGACTTATTATCGAACAGACCGAATGTAATACTGTGCTCATACAATACCTATATGACAAATGGGTACACAATTTACAAAACACGCTTACCCAAGCATTAGAGTCTGCAGATAAATCAGGGGAAATTACATGCAATTCTCCCTATTATTCTTCACTCATGTATTTTGGGATTTTACGCGATATTGAATGGCGTATGATTATGGGTATGCCTGCTCTACCAGATGAGAAAGAAGCTATTGATTATATTGAATATTGCGTAGATATTTTCCTCAAGGGCCACCATAAAGTCTAATTCTTTTGCATTTTAAAATGCTTATAGTATAGTAGACTTCTTTTTTTCCACATCCACCCAGCCAACAACAGATAATTGTTGTATTTCCTAACAATTATTATGGAGTAGCTACATGGCTCTAAGACATTTCCTGACTTTACGTGATCTATCCACTCTAGAACTTAATCGCATTTTAGAACGCGCAAGCGAGCTTAAAAAAATGCAGCATGACAATAAGGTATTCCAACCTTTTGTTGGTAAAGTATTGGGAATGATTTTTGAGAAATCAAGCACGCGTACACGTATCTCTTTTGAAGCAGGCATTAATCAATTTGGTGGTAGTGCGATTTTTCTATCGCCTCGCGACACACAATTAGGTCGTGGTGAACCGATTGAAGACTCAGCACGTGTAATTTCAAGTATGCTTGATATTGTGATGATTCGTACTTTCGGTCATGACATTGTTGAACGTTTTGCATCGTATTCAAAAGTTCCTGTTATTAACGGTTTGACAGATGACCATCATCCTTGCCAGTTACTTGCAGATTTACAGACTTATAATGAACACCGCGGTAGCATTAAAGGCAAAACTGTTGCTTGGATTGGTGATGGCAATAATATGTGTAACTCATATATTGAAGCTGCACACATGATGGGCTTTAAACTCAAAATTGCATCGCCGAAAGGATATGAGCCTAAACCTGAATTTCTGGCAGAGTTTGGTCATTGTGTTGAAGTTTTTGACAATGCAGAAGACGCTGCTGTAAATGCTGACCTCATCGTGACAGATGTATGGGCAAGCATGGGACAAGAAGAAGAACAGAAGCTTCGTGAAAGAGCCTTTGCTGCTTTTCAGGTCAATGAAAAATTAATGGGACTTGCTCATCCTGACTGTTTGTTTATGCACTGTTTACCTGCCCATCGTGGTGAAGAAATTTCTGAAACAATGCTAGATCATAAAAATGCAGTGGTCTGGGATGAAGCTGAAAACCGCCTACATGCACAAAAAGCCTTGATGGAATTTTTACTAAATGAACATCTGAAATAAGCTTAATTTCTTTCTTTAAAAACAGCACTTTTATCGTGCTGTTTTTTTATTTTCTAAATTACTTCTTTTGTTTAGTATAATTTTTTTAATATTCTTGTTTAGGCTGACGAATATATAAGCAAGCCGTATTTTATCTCTCATATATAATCGTGTATAACATTGAACACAATAAGCCAAACTCACTCTTGCTGAGTACGATCATGACCACTCTTGAACAATCATTAGCTCAAATCCCTACTTTTTCTGTTATTCATGAGCACTTATTTAGTTCAGCTCAACCCTCAATCGAACAACTGAAACTGATTAAAGAATATGGTTGCAGTACAGTCATTAATCTCGCTTTAAGTAACGCACCAAATCATATTGAAAATGAAGATCGCATTTGTTTAGACCTCGGTTTAAATTATATCCATATTCCAATTGATTGGGAGACTCCATCTGCCGAGCAATGTTTATTAGTACTCGATCTCATTGATCATTTAGTCCAGAATGAAATTGTCTGGATTCACTGTACTAAAAACGATCGCTCTAGTTGCCTCATGTATGTCTATAGACAGTTTTATATGAATATGGACATGCCTACTTCTCAAGATTTACTCCATAAAATTTGGGAACCTAATGAAACTTGGACAGGGCTTATTCATAGCATTACCCTACAGCTACAAGGCCGTAAGGCAACTCTAGAGCTTCAACAGTCTTTGCAACAGGTCGATCACTTAGTGTGATGAGAGACTAGAACAGTTGCTGTAGCCAAAATACCCTCTTGACGACCGGTAAACCCAAGTTTTTCGGTTGTCGTCGCTTTAATACTAATTTGATTAACATCTACATTTAAAACATTAGCAATACTTTGACGCATTTCCAAATTATGCTTAGCTAATTTGGGACGCTCACAAGCCACCGTAATATCAGCATTATTTAACTGATAACCGCGATCCAATATGAGTTGGTAAACATGCTTTAACAATACTCGACTATCTGCGCCTTTGTATTCTGGGTCAGTGTCAGGAAAGTGTTGTCCAATATCTCCGAGTGCCAGAGCACCCAACAAAGCATCACACAGAGCATGAAGAACCACATCGCCATCAGAGTGTGCTTTCAAGCCATGCGTATGTGGAATTTGAATGCCAGCCAATGTAACGAAGTCCCCCGCTTCAAAGGCATGTACATCCATTCCTTGTCCAATTCGAATTTGAGCAACCATATAACTATTACCTTCCATAAAAACTTAAGAAATCTTGTATTCAGCCTTTCTGTTTCGCTATAGTACACCTAGCAAAGTAGACTGAAAGTATAAGCGATCATGCTGTCTAATACTGATATGAATCAATTGAAAAGATTAAGTTTTGCCGTGACACTGAGTTGTTTATGTTCATCTCTTGTCTTTGCAGAATCAATAGACTGCTCCAACTCTGGAACTGAGCTTAAAATCTGCTCAAAAACATTTAGTGAATCGAAGAAACAACTCGATAATAAATATCTTTCCGCATATTTAGTTACTGATGCCCCCTTACAGCTTTTACAGGATACACAAAAGTTATGGTCTAAACATACTCAGCAATGCAAGAGTAATACATGCGTTCAGCAACAGTTTGATTTACGTACTGATGACCTAAATTTTTATGCATCACTTAAGCAAACGCTTACCCAACATTATCTTAAGTTTGAAAATGGACGTATAGCTGCACAACCTGTTCACATTCAAGTCCATCAGCTTGCAAAGGATAAAATCAAGATTGAAGGAATAGCATACCGCAATCCAAATAACCGCAAAGAAACTCAAACGATTTCCCTAATGGCCTATAGTTCGCCTGAACAAAAAAGTGAAATTTTAGACAATGAGCACAACTGTAAATATCAGTTTAATTTTCAAAAATCTTTACTTAACGTGAAAACCCAACAAAAAGGCTGTGAGCGTTTTAGCGGAATCTACCGATTATATGATTAATTTAATACTTAAAATAAAAGCCAGTGTTTAAACACTGGCTTTTTACTTTCTAGACCGGATATTTTTGAGCAATATCCTGACCCACTAAAACTGCTGTCGCCGCAGACAAAGTCCAACCTAAGTGCCCATGTCCGGTATTATAGAAAATACGCGGTTGTTTAGACTGCTTCACCACAGGCAGCATATTAGGCATCATAGGTCTTAAACCCGCCCAAGGCACCACATGCTCGGTTGAAATATCGAAATTACGGTTTACCCAATTCACCAATGGTTGAATACGATCAGCCCGTATGTCGCGGTTGTAACCGTTAAATTCAGCAGTCCCTGCCACGCGCAACCGATCTTTACCTAAACGAGAAGTCACGATTTTAGCACTTTCATCTAGTAAACTTACCCATGGTGCATTCTTTACACTTTGCTCATCTTTTAATTGCACGGTAATTGAATAACCTTTTACTGGATAAACATTTACTCGCTCACCAATCATATCGGCGAGTTGATAACTCCCGACACCACCACAAACCACAAGCACATCACCTTCGATTTGGATGCTATCAGATTCAACAAGATAAGGGTGCTCTGCACTTGGCTGACAACTTACAATTACTTTGTCTGGATGACACTTAATATCTGTGACTTCCAAACCAAATTTATACTCAACACCGTATTGTTTAGTTTTTTCAGCCAAAGAGGTTGAATATTTATGAATATCCCCCGTTGCATCACTTGGTGTGTAATAACCACCAAAATACTCACCCGTTAACGATGGCTCTATCGTTTTCATTTCATCAGGTGAAACTGAATAGCGCTCTAATTTGCCTTTATTCAAGACATCATTGACTTGTTTAGCAATCTCGTAATCAGCCTTACTATGATACATATGAAGAATGCCACGTTTCTCCAAATCAAACTGAAGTTGCTCTTTTTCTGCAACTTCAAACAAGCGCTTACGGGCGAGTAATGCCAATCGAACCGTCTCGATCGTATTAGCTTCATAGTGTTTAATATGGGATAAGAACTCAACCAGCCAACTATACTTATGCAAACTAAATGAAGGATTCAGTAGTAGCGGCGCATCTTTTTGTCTCATCCACTTAAAGCCCTTAACTACAGTGGCTTTTTGGTTCCATACTTCGGCGTTACAAGCAGATAATTGCCCTCCATTGGCAAATGATGTTTCCATTGCAGGATATAGATGTCGATCAATCACTGTGACTTGATAACCCAGTTGCGATAATTCATAGGCAGAGGTAACCCCTGTGATTCCCGCACCTATCACAATAACATGTGGCATAACAGACTCCTCAGAAATGCAAAACATTTCATCAGTACAGCCCATCTGTCATTGGTACCTGAGAGTTTCGACCCCAACGTTACCTTTTAACGTTTAGATCTTCCCCTTCGGTGAGTTTATAATTTATAAGTTATTATTTTCACTTCTTATAAATCTAAGCTTCTCTCCAGATTTTTTAATTATTACAGTCCTTCTGCCTGAGAGTTTCCGGGCTTGTTGCTCCTTCGGCGGGTTCTTTCGAACCTCTCTCCCGCAATAATTTTGTATTTATATAAGCAATGTATCTGCCACTTTAAAAAAAACGCATTCTTTTCTTGTAAACTTTTGTACCGATAATTATCAAGTTATAAATCATTAATTTAATTATAAAAATAAAAAAGGTGAATCTTTATGAATTCACCTTTTGTGTTTAATTAGAGTTTTCCATTGAGCACTGGGTCTGAAACTGTACCCTTCCATTGCTCACGCAAGGTCGGTAAATAAAATTTCTCACCAATAGTGACCAGTTCTGCATCAATCAATGCGTGAACTTCGTGCATAAAAATATAATCAAGTGCAACCAAAGAAAGTTCATGATTTTTTTGGGCAGTTTTTTTGCGTTTCGCTTGAGCTTGTTTCACTAACTCATTCGCAAAATTTTTATCTTTATAAGCCGTAATTGCATTTAAACGAAGTTCAATAACCCCCCATCCAGCTAATAGCTTTTTAAACACATCAAAATCTTCTGAAGTTGATTCCCATGTTACATTTTCTAGATCGTTATCATCAGGTAAAACTGGCAATAACAGGTCACCTGTACTTGGGAAAATCTTTTTAAGATTTAACAGAAACTTAACAGGCTGATCACCGGGATAATCATTAAATTGCACATGTTGTTGGGTATCTGTCAAATAAATAGAGAGCATTCAAAAATCCTTAGCTAAGCTTCTGTTTTCAATTACTTTATCCTCAATTCTGCGAATTAGATGCAAAACAAAAACAATATAAAAACAGGACAAGGTGCGCATTTTAACAATTATGACAGCTTATTCAACGCTAATTCGCCATTAATTAGTGAAACTTCCCCCCTCTTGATAAAAAGCCCTCCGAAAAGAGCTCTTTGTTGATGCAGGCTCAATTCTTGCCATCGCTATAAACCCTACCAATAACTTGTCTTTAGCAGGGCTTCTTATGCCGTAATAGATACACAGCTAATAAGACTTTTTGAATAAAGTTGTTCACTTTATGTCTAAATTAAATTTAAGAAATAAACTCTGCTGTAGTTTTTAACTGAGCAAAAGCATTTCTTAAAACTTGGTTATGATGATCAATGATTTGCAGAGCATTTAAAGCTGCTGAATCAGTTGTTGTATGTGCATCTGAAATTAGTATCACTTCATATCCATACTCTGAAGCAGCCCTAACAGTAGTATCAATACAATACTCAGTCTTCATTCCAGTAATTATGATTTCATCAATATCAAGTTTCTCTAATACTTCTTTTAAAACAGTATTTTTAAAGCTGCTCGGGTACATTTTTTCAATGACTGTATCTTTATGTGGATTAAAAGGTAAATCTGTAATTAGTTGAGTGTTCCGGCCGTTTGGATCTAATGGTGTACCTTTCTCACCGACATGCCGAATAAAGATAATTGGTCTATCATTCAACCGGCAATATTCAATAAGGCTAAGAATGTTAGAAAGTACGAATTTGGCATTATGTGGCTTAGGCTCGCCGTTAAATAAGCCATTTTGCATATCAATAACGAGTAAAGCCGATTTTGAGTTACTACTGAGTTTTTTCATAATCTTTCTCTGTAAAACCAATAATGAACAGAGAAAAATTAACCCAGCCATTATTGACTGGGTTTGGTTATCTTATTAAGTCACTTTAATAAAAAATCACACACAGCCTTCCTTAAAGGTCGTGGTGGTGGTAGTGATTTTATTCAATAAACAGTTCATTTGTTTTAACTGCCATAATTAAAGCGTGATTAACCATACCATAGCTTTTTGAAAAGAAACAAAGCTTTTTAAATTTTTTATTTTGTGAAGTGCCTTTTACTCTTAATTAGTTCTTACAGAAATATCTCACACTAAAAAGCTAATTTATTTAACCGAAAGTAAGTATTCATATGCTGTTTTTTCATCACTCTGTAGTTTAATGACTGCATCAGTTTCATCATTCAAAGTAAGGTTAAATACCTTCTCACCATCATAAGAAATTTGATGGCCCATACGGAATTCTGAATCAATTGACTCAAGAATAATAAAATTCCCTTCGATATTCGAAGCAATATAGTAAGTATTGTTCCGATGAACATATCTAATTGTGTACATCACTATTTAAATTCCATCTAAAAAATTATGTTTTTTCTTAAATAATAAAAAAGCTCACTTCATCTTCTCAAGCAGAAATGAAGCTAGCGAAAAAAAAGATCCGCCCTTCTTTTGATTTCTAGCACTAATCGTTCAGCGCCAAACTAATATATAGATATTACAGAAATACTTAACAATAAAAAACCCCGCCATTAGTCGATACTGAGTCGGGTTTCTTATAGCGCCATATGTCTGAGAGAACTAACTCTCACATGGGCTAACTTCTATTTAAATTAATCTTTACACTTAACTTTCAAAACGGCTGCTTTGGTATTCACTGGAATAAGCAGTCCTGAATTATAGGCAGTATGATGATTTACGATTTTGTTATTGCTATCCAACTCATCAAAACCTTTATCTTTACATATTTCTTCTGCTTTACCGATTAACTTTGACCTCAAAGCTTCTCTTGAACCAAATGCATTACTTTGAGCATGAAGTTGGTAAACACCAGGATTCACCTCAGCTACAGAAGGTGGAAACATTTGTAGACAACCAGACAACATACAAGCTGTTATTGCTAAAACAACTATTGATTTAGTCTTTTTCATTTATTTGAACTTAGAATAAAATAACGTAGCAAAATTAAAGTCTAGATATGACATTAGTATTTCAAGGTATAAAAAAAGCCCACTTTTTCAAGCAGGCCTTCCCCTTATGATTTTTTGCGCTGATCATTCAGGACTTTTGTTGTACTTAGCAACTCGCGGATATTACAGAAGTATTTGACAATAAAAAAGCCCATTAGAAGAGATTATTTACTATTTGGTGAAACCATTTTTTCAGGTTTAACCACTTCATCAAATTGCTCTGCCGTAACTAAACCAAGCTCAACAGCAACCTGCTTTAAAGTTTTATTTTCTTTATAAGCGGTCTTGGCAACTTTTGCAGAATTTTCATAACCAATCACTGGATTTAAAGCAGTGACCAACATGAGAGAGTTATGTAAGAAGTGATCAATTTTATCCTGATTAGGCTCAATTCCCACCGCACAGTGATCATTAAAACTATTACAAGCATCGCCAAGCAACTGAATAGACTGCAATAAGTTGTAAGCAATCACTGGCATAAATACGTTTAATTCAAAGTTACCTGAAGCGCCTGCCACATTAATGGTCGTATCATTTCCAAGCACTTGAGCAACAACCATGGTCATTGCTTCACTTTGTGTTGGGTTTACTTTGCCCGGCATAATACTTGAACCAGGTTCATTTTCTGGAATACGGATTTCACCGAAACCACAACGTGGACCACTGGCCAACCAGCGAATATCATTCGCAATTTTATTTAAACTGACTGCAAGCGTTTTTAATGCGCCAGAAGCAAAAACAGCAGCATCACGTCCTGCAAGTGCTTCAAATTTGTTTGGAGCAGTCACAAATGGTAAGCCCGTAAGTAAAGCAAGCTGATCCGCTGCTTTCACTGCATAGTCAGGATGTGCATTTAGCCCTGTACCTACCGCAGTACCACCCAATGGTAATTCATATAAGCCTGTTAATGCCTGTTGCAAACGAACTAATCCATGCTCAAGCTGAGAGACATAGCCACTGAATTCTTGACCTAATGTTAATGGCGTTGCATCTTGTAAATGGGTACGACCAATTTTAACAATAGATTGAAACTCATCAGATTTCTTTTGCAAAGTCGCTTTAAGTTGTTCTACTGCCGGAATGAGTAATTCATTAATTTGCAGACTTGCAGCAACATGGATTGCCGTTGGAAATGAGTCGTTCGTTGATTGCGCACGGTTGACATGGTCATTTGGATGTACAGGCTTTTGGGCACCTAATGCTTGACCTAATTTTTGGTTTGCAATATTTGCAATCACTTCATTGCAGTTCATGTTACTTTGCGTACCAGAACCAGTCTGCCATACAACTAAAGGAAACTGAGAATCCCATTTACCATCAATTACTTCTTCAGCCGCGCCCACAATATATTGGCTCAAATCTTGCGGTAACTGTTCAAGTTCAGCATTGGTTATCGCAGCAGCCTTTTTTACTAGCCCCATTGCTCGAATCATGGCACGTGGTAATCGTTCTTGCCCGATTTTAAAGTTCTGTAAGCTGCGTTGAGTCTGTGCTCCCCACAATGCTTCATTTGGAACTTCAATCTCACCCATAGTGTCATGTTCAATTCGTGTTTGCATAGAAACCTCAGTTGTCTGGTTAAAGAACTTACGGGCTGAAGCAAGTATTTGCTCTGGCTAGTTAATTTTTAATATCGTACTCAAGCATTTCATTATTGTAAATAAGAATCATTATCCTATCTTCCATTTAATGTATTTTGATAGAAGCGCCATTCATCTTCAATCATTTGTTTTAACGAGCGTTTAGGTGTCCATTGCAATAATGTTTTTGCTTTGGTTATGTCTGCCCCAACCTGACCTAACTCGACATGTTTATAAATCGCAGGTTGAGTCGCAATTTCAGCTTGAGTTACTTGTGAAATTTCATCTAGTAATTGACGAATAGAGTGAACTTGGTCATGGGCAATATTGAATGCCTCACAACAATGTGTTTGATCACGTAGCCAATGTAAGCTAACAGTTACAGCTTCACACACATCTAAAACGTGTAGAAAACTGCGTTCAGTCGTATGGTCTGATGTTTCAGCTTGATCTTGTAATTCAATCAAATCGCGTTGCATTGCTGCAACTTGCATCGCAAGCGGTACAATATTTTTAGGGAGCTGTGCGACATACTCTCCGAGTACCCCATGTTCAAATGCACCTACAATATTAGATAAGCGCAAGATCGCAATTTTCCACTCATGATCAATTTTATAAGTATCACGGATAATTTCTTCAATCATCTGTTGAGACTTAATATAAGGATTAGGATAAGTGTAATTAAATTCTTCTGTTTCGCTTAATTGCAAACCAGATTTTCCATAAGCTGCAAGGCTTGACAGCTGAATAAAGTGACGAACACCTGTGCGTTGCATGGCACGCAGTAAACTCATGATGCAACTTACATTATCATTATAATATTCAAGAGGTTTAAGATTAGATTCTTCAATTGATTTAAACCCAGCAGTATGAATAACTGCATCAATTGAATATTGCTCAAAGACCTTATTCAATGCAGGTGTATTACGTACATCAAGTTTAACAAATGGAACGTACATACCAGAAATAAACTCTAGCCGCTCCAGCGTTTGCAAGGTCGAATTAGCCAAATTATCGACAATTACCACTTCTTGCCCTTGGGCCATTAGACTCAAAGCAATGTGTGAACCGATAAAGCCTAAACCACCTGTCACTAAAATCATTGTATACTTACCTTTCTCTTAATGCATCTACGCCCATTTAGACGTATGACCATAGTGAATTCTTAATGAGTACATTACTACTAATTACCTCTGCTCCTACTTCCATTCATGCTTGGCATGCGTTAGGACTTGCTCAGGCACTCAAAAGTAAAAATGAAGACTTTCGTGTATTCTTTTACCAAGACGGCGTGCAGGTTGCTAATGATTTTCAATGGGTTCCTGACGACCAGCGTAATTTAACGCATGAATGGCAAAAGCTTTCGATTCGACTTCCTGTATGTGTGAGTGCTGCCCTCGCTCGTGGTATTACCGATGCAGAAAATGCCAGTCGCCATCACCTTACTCATTACAACCTTGCCAAAGACTTTCAACTCGTCGGGTTAGGTGAACTTGCTGATGCGGTACAGTCAGCATCTCGTCTTATTCAATTTTAAGTTACTTTGTTTGCTTAGATTGTTGCTTTTAAAAGGTATATTGTGTGAAATCTGTACTCGTCATTTTAAGCCAAGCCAACTTAACTAGTCTTCAAATCAATGAAAGCCTTTCCGCTACTATGGTTTTAGCAACCTTTGGCTCGCCAGTCAAAGTATTATTGAAAGATGCTGCTCTTAGTCTCTTGCAAAATGACGTGAGCTTTAACCAGTTTCATCATACCTTCAAAGTAGCATCAAATATGGTCGAAAGCTTTGAATTTTATGATTTAAGCCCCATTCTTATCGAAAGCAAAAATCAACAAAATCCTTTTGTTCAGCAAACAGAACAAGAGCTCGAATTCATTCAGTTAAATAATGAGTTCATTCAGTCTTTTGACCATGTCTTATATTGGTAGATGAAGGTGTAATTTTAATGAATCCATCAACACTTTATCTCGTGCAATCTACTTATCACAATACACCGAATATTATTGATGAGTTAGGTCATCTTTATCAGGTAGGTGACCAAATTATTTTTATGGGTGATTCTGTTGCACGGCTTTCAGCTCAAATTATTCAACAGTTTAAATCTGTTTCATGCTTAAGTATCGAAAAAGATTTACTCGATGCAGATACTTTAGCTCAGATAAATGTATTGGACTATGATCAATTTGCAGATCTGGTTTTAACTTTTAATCGCTGTATTTCTCTTAAATAATAGATTTAGGCTAGTTTCATGAATTTAGAATTAGACCAAGATGGTCATTTGGTTGATTATACAATTTGGAATCCTGAAGTTGCACAAGAGCTTGCCAAGTCACTTGATCTTGAACTAACGGATTGGCATTTCGAAGTTTTAGCTGCTGTGCGTCAGTTTTATCAACAGTTTGGGCACTCTCCAGCAACTCGCCCACTCATTAAATTTTTAATGAAAACCGTAAGTCCAGAAATTAATAATGCCGTTTTACAGCAACAATTTAATACTGGTTTAGTTGCTCGCCATTTAAGTCGTTTGGCAGGTGTTCCTAAACCAGCAAATTGTTTATAAAGCTAAGCAAACTTTTTAGCAGCAGCGACGCATAAAAGGGTCGCTGCTGTAACCACCAACATCGACCAGCTCACATGTTCATGCAATAAGGCTGCCGCAATTGCTAGCCCCATTAAAGGCTGTAAGAGTTGTAGTTGACTAATCGCAGCAATTCCGCCTTGGGCAAGTCCTTTGTACCAAAAGAAAAAACCAATTAGCATGCTAAACAAAGACACATAAATGAGGCCGACTACAGCTGAGGCCGATATATTCTGGAAAGAAGTAGGCATATAAAAAATAGTAAGAAACAGCATGAAGGGTAATGACAAAATGAGCGCCCAACAAATGACCTGCCACCCGCCTATTTTTCTTGAAAGTACACCGCCTTCTGCATAGCCAAAACCACAGAAAATAATCGCCATCAACATATAAAAGTCCCCTATTCCAAGTGATGTATCACCAGAAATAAAAAACATATAAGCAAAAACAACCGCACTCCCCAAGACTGCAAATATCCAGAAAAATTGATTCGGCTTTTCTCCACCTCTCAGTACAGCAAATATTGCAGTTGCAAGCGGTAAAAGACTAACAAAGACAATTGAATGAGCTGCATTCATATATTGCAAAGCGAGAGCGGTAAATAACGGAAAACCAATCACCACCCCTATAGCAACAATGGCAAGAGGCCACCAATCTTGTTTGGCTGGTTTCTTTTGTTTTAAAACCAATATAAGAATAAGTCCTAAAATACCAGCAATTGCCGCACGTGCTGCGGTTAGAAAGCCCGGTTCAAACCCCATTACAGCTACACGTGTTGCGGGTAGTGACCCTGCAAAAATAGCCACGCCAATAAAACCATTTACCCAGCCATTCATAAACCTATTCATAATTTTCTCCGTCACTATACGAAGAATTTAAGCTGTGCTAAGGTGATTAAACCAGATACAAAGCAGTACAATTTAAAAGAACTGTTATGTACTTATAACCAGTACAGTTGAGATTTTAAGCCCGTGAACCAGAGCAAAACAAAAATTGAAATTGTCATTTCAGAGATTGAGCAACAAATAAAAAATCGATCTTTAATGCCCGGAGCACGCTTACCCTCTGTTCGCAAGTTAGCAAATGATTTGGGTTTTTCAGTATCAACTGTTGTAGAAGCGTATGAAAGATTAATTGCTTTAGGCAAAATCGAATCAAGAACTGGATCTGGTTTTTATATTGTTGGTCCGCTCGCACCCTTAGCTTTAAGTGAGTTAGGCCCTAAATTAGATCGTTCAGTAGACCCTCTATGGATTTCGCGTCAGTCTTTAGAAGCGAAAGCAGATGTTTTTAAGCCCGGCTGCGGTTGGCTACCCGATGACTGGATGCCACTAGACAGTATTCGTAAAGCTTTAAGGATGGCTGCAAGGAGTTCAGACGCTTGTTTAATGGGTTATTCAACCCCGTTAGGATTACCAGCTTTGCGGGATTTGTTAGCAAGGCGTGCACAATCAAAAGGAATAGATGCAAATCTAAATCAAGTACTTTTAACAGATTCTGGTACTCAATCGATCGATTTAGTTTTCCGGTTTTTACTAAAGCCCGATGACGTCGTTCTGATTGATGATCCTTGTTATTTTAATTTTCATGCATTGCTTAAAGTTCATCAAGTCAAGGTCATTGGTATTCCCTACACACCAACAGGTCCCGACCTAGAAGCATTTAAAGAAGCAATTGATACTTATAACCCACGTCTTTATATCACCAACTCAGGAATTCACAATCCAACTGGAGCAACGCTTTCTCTTTCTACGGCGCACCAACTCTTAAAATTGATTGAGCAATCTAACTTAATAGTAGTTGAAGACGATATTTTCTCAGATTTTGAATATACACCAGCTCCTAGGCTCGCGGCTTTAGATAATCTTTCACGCGTAATTTTTATTGGAAGCTTTTCTAAAACATTATCTGCTTCTATTCGTTGTGGCTATATTATTGCCAAACCTGAATGGATGGATCAGCTCACCGACCTAAAAATTGCCACAAGTTTTTCTCACAATGGTGTTTCTGCTGAAGTTTTGCTTACTGCTTTAACAGATGGCTCTTACCGTAAACATATAGAACTATTAAAAGTTCGTTTAGCAAAAGCGATGCACGATACGATTACAAAACTTAAACCTCTGGGTATAAAGCCATGGATTAAGCCTCAAGCGGGAATTTTTGTTTGGTGCCATTTGCCAGAGGGTATTGAAGCCTCAAAAATTGCGAAATATTGTATTAATCATAATGTTATTCTTGCACCAGGCAATGCTTTTAGCCAAACTCCTAATGCTGGTCAATTCATACGTTTTAATGTAACACAGTCAAATCATGACCACATTTATAAGACTCTAGCTGATGCTATTCAACAAGAGTCTTCATAATTTATAGAGAGAAAAATTAAGCTTGTTTCTGTTTTTGTTCAATATATGCAAAATAGCCCGGTCCAGCTGAGACTTGCACTTGTTTTGCATGTAAAGGCTCACGGCAGACCGAACATACCATAACTGGTTCAAACTTGTGTCCACAAGTTTTATGACGGTATTCCAAAGGCTTACCTAAACCTTGATCCATCCATTTATCTGCCCAATTCGCCATAGACAAGATAATTGGATAAAGTTCAAAGCCCTTATCAGTGAGTTTGTATTCAAAGCGTTCTTGACGATCAAAATAAGGAGCTTTGGCTAATATTTCATATTCAACCAAACGCTTTAAACGATCTGAAAGGACATGACGAGTTACGCCTAATGATTTTTGAAAATCGTCAAAACGTCGTATTCCCATAAAAGCATTACGTAATATTAGCATCGTCCATCGATCGCCAATCACTGATAGCATACGAGCAACCGAACAAGGTTGATCACCGATGTCATCCCATTTCATCTTTATGCGTTCCTCGATATTTCCTAGCCCAACGGCCCTATTGTTTATACCCTAAACCACTTACTACGATTTATGCAAGATTCATTATAAAAATAACTTCTTATCCACTTTATAAAAAAATTTTCATTATGAAAAAGGAGAAAGTTATTATTAAAAATTGCTAAATAAATATAACCCACTCATTTTTCATAATGAGTCATATTTATCATCTTTTATAATTAATTTGAAATAAATACGCCCTTTAATATATTGCCTGCTTCTAGTTTTACGCCTGCCGGAATTCGAACCAGACAATTGGCCTGCATTAAATTACTCAGCATGTGAGATTGCTGTTTTGCCAGACTTTTGATTTTAAGCTGACCATTTTCAAAATAAGCATACATACGTAAAAAACGTTCACGTGCATCTTCTTTTAAATCATGATCTAAAATCGCACTAAACCACTCCGGCCCTGTTTGATTTCCCTGTAGGGTATCTAGTAATGCCTTACCATACACCTGCATAGACACATAGACCGCAGCGGGATTACCCGGCAAACCGAGCAAATAACAACAATGATCTGTTTCTGGGTTTGAATATTCAGCAAAGAACAGTGGTTTACCCGGTTTCTGTTTTACTTTCCAAAAGATTTGTTCAAAACCAACCTCAAAAGCACATGGTCGTACAAAGTCATAATCACCTACAGATACACCACCTGTTGTTATAATGACATCATGACTGTCTTTTAACTGATTAAAGTAATGCGTGACTTGCTCTGCCTCATCTGCCACATGAATCAGTTCAACATTTAAACCATAATCTTCAAACCAAGCTTTTAATAATGGCCCATTTGCATCAAAGATTTTGCCGTCGACAAGATCTTCTGCCGTTTCTGCAACTTCATCACCAGTCACCAAAACAGCGACTTTCGGTGCACGATAAACTTCAACAGTTTGCACACCTGCCATACTTAAAGCAGCCAAGCTTCCAATATTAAGAAATTGGCCTGTTTGTGCAAGCAATTGTTCTTTCTGGACTTCTTCACCTGTAAATCGAATATCAGCTTGAGGACGTATATGCTCAGTTAAACAAATTCCTTGGGCCGAAAGAACCGATACAATTTCCTGCCGAGCAACATGTGTTGTTCCTTCTGGAATTTTACCACCTGTAAATATGCGAATAGCCTGACCTTCATGAAGGGTGTCATGGCTTTCGCTTCCTGCACGGATCTTACCAGTAACCTGAAATTTTTGATTATTTAAATCTTCCGCATGGCTACAAAGTGCGTAACCATCTACAGCACTTTGAGAAAAGCTTGGAAGATTAATTTCTGAATAAATTCCTTTAGCGAGATATCTACTTAGACTGTTTTGAAGAACTTGGTTAATCGAACCCAACTTTTTTGGTTGCTTAACAATCAGCTCAAGTGCTTCATCTACACTAATTAATCCACGTTCTGTACCGCAACCTGCCATTATTCATAGCCTCCCGGATGCGGTAAATCACGGCACACATCAAAAATATGGACCAATGCTGGTAAAATGGCAGCCATTGATTCGCTTGCTCCACCACGGCTTCCCGGTAAAGTCACCACCAATGAGCGATCAATAAAACCTGCTACTCCGCGAGACATTGCAGCATATGGCGTGCGTTTTTGTCCAAAAGATCGTGCAGCTTCCATTAAGCCATCTAGCTTACGCTCAAGAAGTGGCTCTAGCGTATCAACCGTAATGTCACGCTTACCAATTCCGGTTCCACCCACCGTCATAATGCAAGCATATGACTTACTCAGCTCAAGCACTAAATCTTTTAGAACATCTGCTTCATCAGGCAAAATTTGATAATGAATCGGATCAAACCCTGCTTCAGTTAAAGTTTCAACCACAGATTTTCCGGCGGTATCGGGTTTTCTACCGGCTGCAACGGTGTCGGATAACACTATGACTGCTGCCGAAACGGGTTGACGAAGAACACGTTTAAAGTGCGATTTACCACCCTTTTTCTTAAGCAGTTTACATTGATCCATCCAGAGTTCTTCTGGCTCACAATGCGGTTTCAACATGTCGTAAATGGTTAAACCTGCAAGACTTGCAGCCGTGAGGGCTTCCATTTCTACCCCAGTAGGGCCAATGGTTTCGACCACGGTAATAATCTTTACAAAATCATGTTCTAATTCATATTCAACATCTGCACGATAAATCGGCAGTGGATGACACAAAGGAATCAGCTCATCGGTGCGTTTGGCTGCCAAGATTCCTGCAACACGTGCAGTTTTTAATGCATCACCTTTTTCGGTGTTCCCTTGTCTTAATAGCTCAATACAGTGTGGGGGTGCATATAAAATGGCTTGTGCTTCAGCAACACGATAACTTTCCGGCTTCATTCCTACGTTTTTCATTATTTATCCTAGACGTACATATTTCAGTGTGAGTGTTCATGGCCGGCATGATGGTGGTGATGCTTGTGTTCTTGTGGTGCATCTTTGCGAATACAACAACCTTCTACATAATGACTTGTACCGTCTGTAAAGAACTCTTCTTTAAAAACTGGCACTTCATGCTTCACCCGCTCAACCGCTTCCTCACATGCTTGAAAAGCTTCACGGCGATGGGCTGCATAAGCAATCGCAATAATGGCTGTCTCACCTACATCCAGATGACCAATTCGATGAACGACCCGCACATAAGATACCTGATACTTTTTCTCAATTTCCAGTTCAATTTCACGTATCATTTTTTCAGAAAGTGGCTTATATGACGTATATTTCAACGCTTTAACAGCTTTACCCTCATGGTGATTACGAACCGTACCTATAAAAATATCGATTCCACCACATTCAGGAAATGATTGGATAGGATCAAAAGTATCTAAACTTAAAGCCTGCTCTTGTATACGCGCAAAATCTCGCATGACTCACCCTCCTGCAACTGGTGACAATAAAACCAATGTACATGGCTCACTTAAAGCAGATTGTCTCGTTATGACATTATCGCCAATCGCACATGCACATTTTTCCATGGCTTGTGTAGATTCTGGATGTAATGAAACAATTTCATCTAATACATCTTTAACCAAAATATGATTGGGACAAACCAACGAAAGGTTTTGAGGAAGCAATTTTTCAATTGCGCCAAACGCTTCGATTTTAATTTGGATAGATTGCTGCATTTATCCCCCAAGCATATGCATACTGATTTTACGGGTTTGTTGATGTTGTAAGGCATGAAAGCCTTTAGCTTTGTGCCAAATATACGGCATAACCATATCTGTTAATTGTTGAATATACATTGCATGATCAGCTGTCGTACGTGCACGTAATAATGATTGAAGCTGCGGTTTAATATTTAGACCTTGCGGCGCAAATAAACAGTTGTAGAGTTCGCCTTGTGCAGTTAAACGTATACGGTCGCATTGATGGCAAAATGAATGAGTGATTGTGGAAATAATTCCAAGAGAGTAGCTATTATTGATCAGATATTGGCGTGCTGGCTCATGCTGTTGTTCGACAACCTCTATTGAATAATGGGGTTGCAAAGCTTGTAAAATTTCAGCTTCACTCACCACATCTTTGCTAGACCAAAGCGCATCGCCATCAAGTGGCATAAACTCAATAAAGCGTAAAGGAATATGATTGGCGATTGACCATTTAACCATCGGTAAGATCTGATCATCGTTTTTATTTTTCATCAATACGCAGTTAATTTTGAATGGTAATCCGACATCTTTAGCAGCTTGAATACCCTCGAGAACAGGTTCTAATTTTTTCTTGGTTAACTCTTTAAACTGAATAGCATCAAGACTGTCTAAACTAATATTTAGGTCATCTAATCCCGCATCTTTTAACTGCCTAGCGTATTTTGCAAGGTAATGCCCATTTGTAGTCATTGAAACACGTTTTAGGCCTAACGCTTTCAAAGCTTGTAACTCACGAACAAAATGCACAATGCCTTGACGCATTAATGGTTCGCCGCCTGTAATGCGGATACTTTCAACACCATGTTGCACCATAAAATGACAAAATTGAAAGAGTGCCTCAAAACCAAGCAGATCTTGCTTATTCAACCATTCAGGATGTTCAGGCATGCAATATACACACTTAAAATTACAGCGATCAGTTACGGAAATACGTAACTTTCGCTTTATACGGCCATATTGATCTTGAAGAACCAAAGGCGTATTTTCAGAGTGATATTGTTTCATCATTTGCACTCATATCGAGAACAGTTCAAATATTGCTGGCACTTTTTCTGAGCAATTAAAATAGAAATTTGCTCTTCTATAGTGCTCTGCTGTTTAAGCAAAATTTGTTCCAATTCTATTTATCATCCATAACTTCTTAGCTTTTTAATAGAACTTTTGCCGCACCACTTCAACTGTCATTTTATAACTGTATAAATTTAGTGCGACTCCAATCTCTTGTATGCCCTACATTATTTCTAGCATTTTTCTAGACGGATGGGTACATATTTATGGTACGGTGTTTTCGATAATGGATCACAATGTTCACCAGACACCAGAAGATTTAATTGTGGCCCTATTGGCTCTCCACCTTGAAAGCGCATGCCATAGCCATGTGGAAGTGACACAACACCTTTTCGCATACCCTCATCAAAATCTACGGTTACCTGAATTTCTCCGTGTTGTGAGATACATTTGAGTTGATCTCCTACTGCTACATTCAAGTTTGTTGCGTCTTCAGGATGAATTCGCAAAGCACCTTCTGCATCTACTTTTCGCCATGCAGGATCACGGTAAATCTGATTAGCGTTATAACTACGGCGCTCCCCCGACAAAAGTATGAAAGGAAACTCTTCAATACTAAATTGATGGTTTTTTAAATTTGCCAACTCACTCAACATCTCTGGGATAACCAGACGTATTTTTTTGTCTTTGTATGCCACGAGCTTCCACATTTCATCATATTCATGTTGTGATAACACCACACCTGAACGCTGATTTAAAATTTGCTCAAACAACCGAACACCTAACGTTAAAGGATTACCTTTATAACCTGCACGGCGCACCGCTTTGGTATGTAAAACAGCATATTGAATAGACAGAGGTAATAAAAAAGCAACTGAAGCAGCTGAGTTTTCTAAATGTTTACCTAAAGTGCGATAGAGAATTGAAGCTGCAAAAGGAATGTATTTTTTATGTCGAGCAAAGGTTAAACCTAAAGCTGACAGATAAGGTAAATAGGCTGTTTTTTTCGAGTCGACCGCAGCTATTTTTTCTAACACTGGAAAGCTTTTAGGAATGACCTTCATGGCTTCAAGTAATCGTGTATAAATTTCTGCTTCGGGTAACGTATTGCCTTGGGCAGTGAATACCGGATGTCTCAGGTGAAAACCGTTTTTAGGAAACTCAAGATTAAAACCTGTAAATTCCCATTTTTCAAATTGCGTATGTGCAGGCAAAATATAATCTGCAAATCTAGCTGTTTCCGTCATGGCAACATCGACTACGACCAACAAATCTAATGCTTTAAATGCTTTTTCGTAGGCAAGTGTATCTGGATAGGTTAATAAAGGATTACAGCTATCTACAAAAACTACGCGAATTCGTTTTTCGCCTGCTTTTAATATCTCGTCAGGTAAAATATTGGGTGGGAAAAAACCTGAGATCGGAAACATTTTATGGTAAACACTACGTCGATATTTCGATTTTCTTTCATCGGTATCACTTAAAATCGGAATAAACATAGTGTGTAAATTATTGGTGCCTTGTTTTCCAAAGTTTCCGGTCAATAAATACAGTAGTTTTTCTAAATATCCGTTTAATGTCGTATTTAAAGTATGCTGAATACCTAAATCGATGCGCACACAGCCTCTTTTAGCCTTTGCAAAATCTCTCACCACTTGATAAATCAAATCCACTGGTACATCAGCTTTTGCAATATATTCTTCAATCGGGACACGGCTAAAAGCTGTTTTTACCTCTTCAAACCCTTGTGTATGCTGTTCAATGAACTTCAAATCATAAAGTTGTTCTTTAATAATAATGGCAATCATGGCCGACATTAAAAAAGCATCTGTTCCGGGTTTTAGCTGCACATGAATATCTGCTTGCTTTGCCGTTTCGGTAACACGCGGATCGACTACGACCATGGTACGGTTGGGGTCTTTTTTAATATGCTTTAGCGTGTCTCGTGCATTTGGAATTCCATGTGCCTGAAACGGATTTGTGCCAATGAAAAGAACATAATCAGCATATTCAACATCTTCTGTCGTATGGCAGGCCTGATTTCCAAATAAACGTCCATTCAGCCAAAAATCACCCGTTTTTTCTTGGGCGAGAGAGTTGTAAGCATAATAACTTTTCATAGCCAACAAAAGTTGACGCCCGTAAGCTGCACCCAGATGATTACCCTGACCACCGCCCCCAACAGAAGCAAAAGCGGTCCCGCCAAAATTATCTCTAATCTGAACTAAACGTTCGGCAATTTCGTGTATAGCATTGTCCCAACTAATTTCTTGAAATGAACCATCTGGTTGACGTTTTAATGGCGTAGTCAAACGGTCTGCATGCTGCTGATAATGCTGTAATCTTGCGGCTTTTTGACAAATGTAGCCTTGTGAAAATGGATGTTCAGGATTACCTTTAATTTTGACAAATTGATTATCTTTAATTTCGACACTTAACCCGCAATTTCTTGAACACAAAATACATGCGGTAACATCCGTTTTGTTTTCCTTTAGCGCTTCTACCATTTCGATTGACTCCCTTTATTTTTATGCATATGGATGGAACTAAAACAACAAGTTCCAAAATAGAACTTATATAATAAATAGTCAACGGCACAAATATTAAAAACGTTTTTCGCACGACCAATGTAAGGTTAAAAGCTATTCAAATACATCGTTAATTTGCTGTAAAAATTTCTTTAAATGCTGTGATTTGTTTGTATTGCTGAAGCTCATCTAGAGAATTGATGCTATGAAAAAATAAATTTTGTTTTTGAAATATGGCGACTTGTGCATGTAAAAGCTTAAAGCATTCTTTCAAACTTAAGCGTTGTTTTTCAATTTGCTCTGTTATCGTGATTAGACTTTCACGCTTTAATAAACAAAATGGGTACAAGGCATCTCCATTAATTGACACATAAGCCGCTTGAGCTTGTTTATTTTTCCTAAGTGCACTGTGTAATTTGGCAACGACTTGTGTTGGTACATAGGTCACATCACAGGGAATAAACAAAACATAATCTGCTTCTACATGTGACCACGCACTTTTCATACCCATCAGTGGGCCGAAAAATCCAGAAGCATCGTCTTGAAAACATTTAATATCTGGCACAATACTTTGATAGATGGAGTAGTCGCGATGACTATTCACCCAAAGTTCAGATACCGATGATCTTAATTTCTGATGAATTTTAAGAAGTTGAGGTTCACCATCAAATTGCTGCAACAACTTATTTAAACCGTTCATACGGCGGGCTTGTCCCCCCGCCAGAATGACCAGATCAGTTACGGGATATCCCTTATTCACACTTCCACCTCCTGTTGGCAAGCTTTAATCAAGCCACGGATTTCAGGTAAACATGAACCACAGTTTCCACCGGCTTTTAAACAAGCAGTGACCTGTTTTTCATGGATAATGTTTTGTGTTTTTATCGCTTCAATAATTTTATTCTTACCTACTTTAAAACAACTACACACTAAAGGCCCATCATTATTAGTAGCCGACATCGGCATACCCGCTAGCAAAGCTTTGCGGTGTAAGGCACTTAAACGTTCGCGCTTAAACAGACTAGCCACCCAATCACGGTCTGGTAATAAATCTGGCGGTGCAATATATAAGCTTGCAATTACAATGCCATCTTTCAAAATAACGCTATGGCTCAGTTGTGAAGAGATATCTTCAATACTTAACCATTCAAAAGTTTCATCGGCAAATGGTAAGAAATTTTTCAGGTTTTTTTGAGTATCATGAAAAGTTTGGCGGTCTGCAAGTTCATAACGGTTGGTTTTAACCATTTTGACCTTAGTCCACCATGCACAGTGATGTAGCGATTGTTGGATATGCGAATCATATCCTTCACGAACATAAAGCACACCTTGCCAAGTGGTATAGAACGGCTGAATAGTGACAGGTGTGTGTTTAAACTCAGGCTCGCCTGAAATTGCATCAACTTCTGGGTTAACCACTTTACCAATACGGGCATCAGAGGCAACTTGTTCAGTCCAGTGAATCGGTGCAAAAATTTGCCCACGACGTACACCTGATGAGAATGTCACACGCAATACACAACTGCCCCATTTAGAACGAACTTCAACTAAACCTTGATCACGTACACCAAACTTTAGCGCATCGCTCGGATGAATTTCACAGAACGGTTCTGCACGGTGACTGGTTAAGTTTGACGACAAACCAGTACGGGTCATGGTATGCCACTGATCACGAATACGGCCAGTATTCAAAATGAGTGGATAGTCTTCTGAAACTGCATGAACCGGATCAATTGCGACCGTTGGAATCAGTTTTGCCTTCGCATTTTTATAGCTAAATTGGCCCTTGCCAAACAGTTGTTGAACGGCTTTAGCATCTTGGGTTTTATTCCACACTGGCCATTGTAGGGGTTGTAGAGCATCGTACTCAGCAGCATTTAAGTTCATCAGACCTTTAAGGTTAAAATAACGAAAAATACTACTTTCTTCACGCGCATCTATATCTACATTATCTTGTGCAGATAGTGCCGCATGCTCATTAAAGATGTCACTAGGCCCCGCAAAGTCAAAACCATTAAAGCCTAATTTTTTCGCAACTTGGCTCACTGACCACCAGTCTGCTTTTGCTTCACCTGGAGCAGGTAGGAAAGCACGCTGACGAGAGATACGGCGTTCGGAGTTAGTTACAGTACCGTCTTTTTCTCCCCAACCTAAGGCAGGAAGTAAAATATCAGCATATGCTGTCGTATCTGTATCTGCACAAATATCTGACACCACGACCAGCTCGCATTTTTCTAATGCACGTTTGACTTGGTCTGCATCAGGCAAGCTCACAACTGGATTAGTTGCCATAATCCAGATGGCTTTAATTTTTCCTGATTCAACAGCACGGAACAAATCAACTGCTTTTAAACCCGCTTGATTAGCAATAAATGGGCTATCCCAAAAGGTTTGCACGACTTTTTGATGCAGTGGGTTATCTAAGTCCATGTGAGCTGCTAGCATATTTGCCAAGCCACCCACTTCTCGGCCACCCATCGCATTGGGTTGCCCTGTCATTGAAAACGGTGCTGCGCCCAGTTTGCCAATTTTTCCAGTGAGTAAATGACAGTTAATAATACTATTGGCTTTATTTACACCCTGAGTGGATTGATTCACACCCATTGAAAATAGGGTTACCACTTTTTCTGTCTGAGCGAATTTCTCAAAGAACTGCTGTAACTTATCTAGTGCAATTCCTGTACGCTTTGCCACATACTCCATATCAGTTTCTGGCTGACTGCTCGCCAAAACTTCTTGTAGGCCTTCGGTATAGGTATCTACAAACGCCTGATCGGCATGACCATTTTGATATAAGTATTGAAATAAACCATTAAACAAGGCGACATCTTGGCCCGGTAAAATCGGCAAATGTAAATCGGCTTGTTCACAGGTACTGGTAAAGCGTGGGTCAATCACCACCACAAACATATCTGGATTTTGGCTCTTTGCCTGCATAATCCGTTGATAAAGTACCGGATGACACCATGCAGTATTGGAACCCACCAATACCACCATGTCTGCGTGTTCAAAATCTTCATAGCTTGCTGGTACAAGATCTTCACCAAAGCTACGTTTATGCCCAGCCACCGCTGATGACATACAAAGACGTGAGTTAGTATCGATGTTGGCTGTACCTAAGTAACCTTTTACAAATTTGTTAACGACATAATAGTCTTCAGTAAGCAATTGTCCTGAAACATAAAAAGCGATGCTGTCACGACCATATTGATCGATACAAGATTGGAATTTATCGGCAATCTTATCGATTGCATCGTCCCATGTAGTTACAGTCCGATCAGCTTTTCGCCCCATCATTGGCTGTAAAACACGTGTTTCTAACCCCAAAGTATCCGCAAGACGGCTACCTTTAATGCATAGGCGTCCAAAGTTGGAAGGATGCTCTGCATCCCCCTCAACTTGAACCACAGGCCCTTGAGGTTTTTGTTGAACGTGTACACTGACACCGCAACCAACACCACAATATGGACATGTTGTTTTAGTTGTTTTTGCCACATGATCGGAGCTATCGATTTCAACGCTTGGAATACTGTTCATAACTGCTCCTTTCCCTATTTAGCCTGCATTTTTTAATGCAAAATCTCGACCAAATAACAGTTTATTTCTGAATGAAGAAACAGGGGTTTGATCTGCGATTAACTCTGCATACCACATGCCATCTTCAGTATCACCAAACAATACTGCACCAATTACTCTATCGCTTTGAATGATAATGCGTTTGTAAATCTGGCGTTTTTCATCGTTCAGAATAATGTCCTCATAATCATCTTTAGGTTCAAAATTGCCGGCAGAGAATACATCGACACCACTGACCTTTAACTGGGTCGGTACAGTCGGTGCCTTAAAGGTCAAACTACCATGCTCAGCCAAGTGCGTCGCACAGATAAAGGCTTGGCCCCATAATGGCTCAACCAAACCAAATGTTTGTCCACGGTGTTCAATACACTCACCCACAGCATAAATACTTGGGTCAAAGGTTTGCATAGTGTCATTCACCAATACGCCGCGGTTACAGCGTAAACCTGCACTTTGTGCCAAGCTAATATTTGGTCGGATACCGACTGCAAAGACCACAAGGTCTGCATCTAAAACAGTACCGTCTTTTAGTCGAATCTGTTTTACATGACCATTTTCATCACCCACCAATGCTTCTGTATTGGCTTCGGTAATAATATTAATGCCCTTTTGCTCAATGCTATGACGCAGTAACTGACTCGCACGGCCGTCGAGTTGACGCTCCATAATACGGTCCATTAAGTGCAATACAGTCACGTTCATACCACGTTGCTTTAAACCGTAAGCTGCTTCCAAACCAAGTAAGCCACCACCAATCACGACTGCATTGGTTTTTGAACCGCAGTACTCAATCATGGTGTTAACGTCATAAATATCACGGAAGGTTAAAACACCCTTTAAATCTACTCCTTGAACTGGAGGAATAAATGGCGCAGAACCGGTTGCCAAGATCAAACGGTCATAATCAACTGTTTGTTCCTTTTCGGTGTAAACCACTTTACGTGGGCGATCAATTTTTACAGCTTTGTCGCCTGCAATAAATTTGATGCCTTTGTCGCTATACCACTTTGGCGGGTGCAGCATAATGTCTTCAATAGTTTTTTCACCCGATAAAACCGGAGATAACATAATACGGTTGTAGTTACCCCAAGGTTCTTCACCAATCACCGTGACTTCATAACGATCTGGCGCCATGTCGAGTAAATCTTCTAGGCAACGCATACCTGCTAAGCCATTACCAATCAGTACTAGTTTAAGTTTGTCTTGAGAGACACCTGTATTGGTAATATAAGTTTTTTGGGGCACTGGGTTGATCAAAACACGACCATCAACAATTTTGCTTGGATAAACTGAAAGTTTCTGGTCTTTATCTTCTAAACAACGACCAGTAGCCAAACTAAAATGTTGTTTATAAATTGGTGATGCGATCACACGCTCACCTTGTAAATCACCAATAATGCCGCGGCTCATGACATTTGCTTGGCTAAACGGATCTTTATTGCTTAACACATAAACGCGTTTTTCATGTCCAACTCGGAAGATTGCAACTGCTTGATCACCCACTAGTGCACCAGCGCCAGTGTTTGGGGTTAAATCATCTAGTGCACACACATCAATCCATTGATCATCAGGAAGCATATTTTTGTCTTGTACAATATTCATAGAATTCTCCTGCTTATGCTTCAACCATTGGAATACGGTCTTCTGAACGTTCAACGTCTGTTAATGGACGGATTTGACCGCGTTCAGTCGTAAATTGAATGTGTGGATCGGCCTGTTCATTGGCACTTGCATTGATATAAGTTTGGAAGCGTTTACGAACTTCAGGATTTTCTACCGCAGTACGCCATTCATCTTGATATGTACCAATCACATGTTCCATACGGCGTTCAAGCTCAGCAGCCAACCCAAGAGAATCATCAACCACCACAGATTTAAGGTAGTCCAAACCACCTTCCATGTTGTCGCGCCATACGCTGGTACGTTGTAAACGGTCTGCTGTTTGAATGTAGAACATATAGAAACGGTCGATATAACGAATCAATGTTGCTTTATCGAGGTCAGATGCGAGCAATTCTGCATGACGCGGTTTCATACCACCATTACCACACACATAAAGGTTCCAACCTTTTTCAGTCGCGATAATACCAACGTCTTTACCTTGTGCTTCCGCACACTCACGTGTACAGCCAGACACCGCCATTTTTAATTTATGTGGTGAACGCAAACCCTTGTAGCGATTTTCAAGCTCAATCGCTAAACCAACCGAGTTATCTACACCGTAACGACACCATGTACTACCGACACAAGATTTCACGGTACGTAATGACTTACCGTATGCATGACCAGATTCAAAACCAGCAGCATTCAATTCTTCCCAAATGAATGGAAGCTCATGAACTTGTGCACCAAACATATCGACACGTTGACCACCAGTGATTTTGGTATAGAGGTTATATTTCTTGGCAATTTGACCAATGGCAATCAAACCATCCGGAGTCACTTCACCGCCAGCCATACGCGGTACGACCGAGTAAGAACCATCTTTTTGGATATTACCCAAGTAGTAGTCGTTACTGTCTTGCAGACCGGCATGACTTGGTTCAAGTACAAAGTCATTCCAGCAAGATGCCAAAATATTTGCTGCAGCAGGTTTACAGATATCACACCCTAAACCATGACCATGTTGATCAATCAAGTCGTCAAAAGTTTTGATTTCATTGACACGAACCAAGTGATACAACTCTTGACGAGAGTACGGGAAATGTTCGCAAATGTGGTTGTTAACGGTTACACCTTGACGTTGTAACTCAGATTTCAATACTTGAGTCACTAATGGTGCACAACCACCACATGCCGTTGCTGCTTTGGTGCATTTCTTCAATGCCCCTAAAGAAGTCGAGCCATCGCTAATCGCTTGGCAAATGTCCGCTTTTGATACGTTGTTACATGAACAGATCGTTGCGCTATCTGGAAGTAAATCTACACCGCTACCACCTGATTTACCTGCTGATTGCTCAAAGCCCGGCATGATTAAACTTTCAGGCACTTCTGGTAAATCCAGACCGTTTAACATCATTTGTAAAAGGTCGTTATATTCTTTGGCATCGCCTACCAAAACTGCACCAAGCAACTTAGTTTTGTCTGCATTTACAACAATCTTTTTATAAACTAGTGCATGCTCATCTGTATAGAAGTAGCTTAATGCACCCGGAGTCATGGCATGCGCGTCACCTACAGATGCAACATCAACACCCATCAATTTCAACTTGGTGCTCATATCCGCGCCAGCGAAAGAGTGACATTCTTCATCTAACACATGTTTCGCTGCAATACGTGCCATGTCATAGCCCGGTGCAACCAAACCGTAGATTTTGTTTTGCCAAAGCGCACATTCACCAATTGCGTAAATGTTGCTATCGGAAGTTTGGCAGTAATCATTAATCACAATACCGCCACGCTCACCAATCGCCAGACCACTATTACGTGCTAACTCATCACGTGGGCGAATGCCTGCCGAGAATAAAATGATATCTGCTTCAAGTTCACTACCATCAGCAAACTTCATCACATGTGTTGTGCTATCACCGCATTCAATGCATTGAGTCGCCTTTTGCGTGTGAACTTTTACACCTAAATCTTCAATTTTGCGGCGTAGAACTTTACCACCCAAATCATCAATTTGAACTGCCATCAAACGTGGAGCAAACTCAACAACATGTGTCTCTAAATCTAGGTCACGTAATGCTTTAGCTGCTTCAAGACCAAGCAAACCACCACCAATGACTACACCAGTTTTAGCATTCAAGCTCGCTGCACGAATCGCATCTAAGTCTTCAATGGTACGGTAAACAAAGCAGTTTTCACGGTCATTACCCGAAATTGGTGGAACGAATGCATACGAACCTGTTGCCAACACCAATTTGTCATAGCTAATCACATCGCCATGATTGGTTGTTACTGTTTGTGCAGCAGTATCAATTGCAGTTGCTTTGGTATTTAAACGCAGGTCTATGCCATGAGCATCAGCAAAGTCAAAACGAGCTAAAGATAAATCTTTTGCCGATTTCCCCGAAAAATATTCAGTCAAATGTACGCGGTCATACGCGATACGAGGTTCTTCCGCGAGGATAGTGATTTCCAGTTCATCATCTGCTTTTTCTAAAATGGCTTCGATGAATTTGTGGCCCACCATACCATGACCAATCATTACCAATTTCATAGTGTTTCTCCTCAAATCACGTTGCTTTTAAGCTGCGTTATTGCGTTCTCAAATAGATGTTGTTCTTTTGCTTTGTGCTCTACCGAGAAGCGAATCAACATCACGAAGCATGTAGCTGCTTGAAACCAATTTTTTTCACTCGTTGACGACGCCCAATGCACAGCAAAGTCATAAAAAGAAATAAAAAAAGCGAGCCCCCTCATAGAGAAGGCTCGCATCGCTGGAACTGAAAATTTAAATAATTCAGATGTAACTTTTTTATGCAATAAAAATAAAGACATGACCTTCACTCCGACTGAACGTAACTTCTTTGTGTGTACGGTTGCACTCACAAACTCGATCAGAACGGACATCGTTGGCCGTCTTTAAAACTCATGGTCGTCTTCGACCTGTAATTAACTAAGCACTTTGCATGCCAATATTTAAAAAACTTAATAAGATAATATTTTTTATATTTAATTTCATACAGATAATTATTTTTAATATATACATAAAGAATTAAGTCTTATTTTGCGTGCTCTATCACTGCACACTTATATGGTTTAAATAAAAATACGCCTTGCTACAAAATGAATCGTATTTTTGCACCAAGATTGATCAGACCCATGCTTTGGCATGCTAAAGTGCCATTAAAGCTCGATTTTTTCTTTAGTTTTCGATGGCACTAATCTTGCTTAAAAAACTGATAACAAAAAACGCGTCGAATTGGCGCATTTTCTTAGCCTGATTTTCTGAACTTATGCCAAAACTCAAAATAGCCCTTATTGATGATGATCATGCGCGAGCCGACTATATAAGAAAAAGTCTGCTTGAAAATGATTTTGAAGTGGTCGCTTGCCTTACTTTGGACCACTTGAATATCTTTCGCCTCGAACATTTACAAGCTGATGTGATCTTGCTTGATATGGACCATCCTCACCGTGACATTATTGAAAGCTGTGTCAGTAGCTATGACCTTCCTACCGTTCTGTTCACCAAAAATTCAGATAAAGATACAATCAAACAAGCCATAGATGCGGGGGTGACTGCTTATATTGTTGATGGTATTGATCCTTCCCGCTTACATACCATTTTAGAAATCTCTATTGAGCAATATAAAAAACACAAAAAACTCGAAGGGGATTTAAGAGATGCTCAAACTAAACTAGCTGATCGTAAAGATGTTGAAAAAGCCAAAGTTTTACTTATGCAACTCCATGGCCTTCCTGAAGATACAGCATTCCAGTTGCTCAGAAAAAATGCCATGAGCCACCGTATTACGATTGGAGAAATGGCGCGGCGTTTACTTGACGCCCAAAAATTACTTGGCAATCAACTAAAGGATGAATAAATGAGCACATTAGAAAAGACTCAGTTACAACTCGGCTATATTCCTTTGCTTGATTGTCTTGCATTGCTTTGGGCAAAACAAAGAGGTTTCTTTGACGAAGTAGGGCTCGATGTTACTTTAGTTAAAGAAGCTTCATGGGCAAGTCTTCGCGACCGCCTTGCTTTTGGTTTATTAGATGCAGCTCACTGCTTATCTGCAATGTTACCTGCGGCCGCAGTAGGATCAGATCAAATTGGTACGCCACTGCAAACCTCACTAGTTTTGAGTGAAAATCGTGCATTTATCAGCTTAAGCCAAAAATTAACGCATCAACTTAAACTTCAAGAAAATGATACAGCTCAAGTAACGGCGCAAAAAGTGGTGCATTACATTGAACAAGGTCACTCCCTTTCTTTAGCACATGTGTTTAAGCACTCCATTCATCATTATTGTTTAAGAGAATGGCTAGCTTTAGCAAACCCTGAACTCGCTCAATCGATTCAGCTCAAAACCTTACCACCACCTTATATGGTCGAAGCACTAGATAAGCATGTGATTGATGGTTTCTGTGTCGGAGAACCTTGGAATACTCAGGGCGAGCTTCTTGGTTTAAGTAAAATGATTTGCTCAAGCCAGAACATTATTCCACCTGTGGCTGACAAGGTTTTAGCCGTAACGCAGGAATGGGCTGAACAGCATCCACAAACGCTGGTTGCACTCACCGCTGCAATTATGAAAGCTCAGCAAGAACTTAGCGAACTAGAAGACTTTGCTCCAATTTTAAAATTATTGGTCGAATTTGGAATTGTTCGTTTTCATTGCTCAGAAGAAGTGCATGTCGACAAATACTATATGATTCAGAATATTGTCCGTCATTTGGTAAAAGAAAGCGCTCTTCCGAAAGTAGAAGACTTTTATTGGCTCTTTCAGCAAATGCAGAAGTGGGATGACCTTCAGCTAGACCAAACGCAAATCAATGCACTGGGTCATAAATGCATCAATCTTGCGGCTTATGAACAAGCGAAACAGCTTAATTTCGTCTAACACGCCCTATCAACCAACAAAAAAAAGCTGTCTTTTATATAAAAGACAGCTTGAAAGACCCATAAGACAAAATGCGAAACACGCATTACTATACTTTTTGGACTCAATTGATCCATTTAAAATATAGCGCTTATGGACATGATCATATCCATCTAAACGTATCATTTTCAGACATTTTCATATCAATAACTGACACATCATCAATTTCACTCAATCATCCTTAACATTTTAAGCAAGCCTTTGAATATTGCTCTTTTTATAAGCATTAAATATTGTCATAAACTCTACAAAATGTAGGCTGCATAAAATATGTTAATCAGCACAAATATTCCGATTTAATTTTAAAGCAATTTCAGTCACGAGTTTTAATTTGCAAAACCCTATGCTCATTAAATTATTTTTTATAGGTGAAAAGTAATTTATTGCCTATCTAGTTATATTTAAAACATTTATTAATTAGTCACTTTATAAAATATAAATATTAACATTCAAATAATTACACAAAAAAATTTAGTGAAAATTCCTATAAGTCACCCCTATTTTGCGTTACAAACCGCAACAATCATGTCACAATTGGTAATAATAATTAAATTAATAATCATTATCATTCACATCACATAAAAACCTGAGAAGATCTACCATGATCCATGAAAATATTCTCGACTGCATAGGTAAAACGCCACTATTACAATTATCAAGGCTATTCACGCATCAATCGATCTCAGTGATTGCGAAAATGGAATTGTTAAATCCAGGAGGAAGTATTAAAGACCGTCCAGCATTATTCATGCTACAGGAAGGCCTGAAATCTGGAGTAATTAATAAAGATAGTCATATTGTTGAAAGTTCTTCAGGAAACTTAGCCATCGCACTTGCAATGGCATGCAAAATATATGGATTAAAATTTACTGCCGTTATTGACCCGAAAATTGCTTCAGCAAACTTACAAATGTTGAAGCTTTACAAAGCCAATATCGAAATGGTCTCTGAAAAAGACCAAAACGGCGGTTACTTAAAAACCAGAATTGATACCGTAAAGCGGCTATGCCAACAACTGCCGAATGCTGTCTGGATTAATCAATATGCAAATCCAAACAACTGGAAAAGCCACTATTTTGGTGAAGCTGAAGAAATCCTAAATCAAATTGATCGCAAGATTGATTACCTCGTGATCGGGGCAAGCACCTCCGGCACGATTATGGGCGTATCCCGTCGCCTCAAAGAAAAGTTCCCAGAATTAAAAGTGATTGCAGTCGATATTGTCGGCTCTGTCTTGTTTGGTGGCACATCTGGTCCACGTGAAATTCCTGGCATCGGTGCAAGTACTGTCCCGCCTTTGCTCTCCCCCGATGAAATTGATGATGTCATTTATGTGGATGACTATGAATCGGCAGTCGGTTGCAGAGAACTTCTTGAACATGAAGGAATCTTTGCAGGTGGGTCAAGCGGCTCATCTATTTCAGCCATAAAAAAACTCATTCCAACCATTCCCGAAGGTTCATGCGTCTTAACGCTGCTGCCTGATCGAGGCGATCGTTATTTAGATCTCGTTTATGCAGATGAATGGTTCGAAATGATCAAGAAACGTCACTTCAATCGAAACTTACGACGTCAAGAAAACCTTACTTTACAAAATGTTGTTTAACCTTCTCATTAGGAAATATTCATGAGCAATTTGGCTACCCTTCGTTATCTTAGTCAATCAGATTTATTAAATCTTGGCGCAAATCATAGCAATTCATTTATTGAAGCGATTACCGAAGGTTTAACTCTGCATGCAAATAAACAGTTTGTACAACCCTTAAAACCTTACCTCCGCTGGCAAGGTGCAGACCATATTGCCGACCGTATTATCGCAATGCCTTGCTATTTAGGTGGCAATGACCCGATTGCCGGAATCAAATGGATTGGTTCAAGACAACATAACCCTAAAAAATTCAATATTCCACGTGCCAGCGCATTGATTGTTCTGAATGACTCAGAAACAAATTACCCAGTCGCCGTGATGGAAGGCAGCTTAATTAGCGCGATGCGAACTGCTGCAATTACGGGTGTTTCGATTAAGTATCTAGCCAAAAAAGACTTTTCAGACATTACCGTGATTGGCTGCGGACCAATTGCTCAAATGCAGATTAAGACTGTGCTTGAACAATACGCTCAAGTGAAAAAAATACATTTATTTGATGTGAACCCTGAAGCGGCTGAAAAACTCAAAGCATTGTTCTTATCGGAATATCCACATCTAGAAATTGAAATTCATGACAATGCCAAATCTGCGATTCAGCAAGCTGATGTGCTGATTACCTGCACAGTTTCAGATAAGCCTTACATCCCATTTGAATGGCTTAAAAAAGGCTGCTTTGTTTCAAATATTTCAATTATGGATATTGAACCTGAAGTCTTCCTAAAAGTGGACAAAGTCATTGTAGATGACTGGGACCAATCAAACCGAGAAAAGAAAGTCATCAACGTACTGGTTGAAGATGGCTTATTCAGCCGTGAAAAACTACATGCTGAACTTGGCGACATCATTATTGGTCATAAAAACGGCCGCGAACACGAAGATGAAATCATTTTGCTCAACCCAATGGGCATGGCGATTGACGACATTGTTTGCGCTAAATGGTTCTTCAATGCCGCACAAGAACAAAACGTTGGCACAGTTCTACCACTTTTATAAGAATAGGAATAACTAAAATGCTAGATCGGATTTACACAGCACAACTACAAAAAACAATAGATGCCCTCTACATGGAGAATTATGGAGATTTTAGAGATCATATTTCATATAAAAAGCCTCATCTGGCAATCACTCTAAATGATGAATTGGAACTCTATTTCAGCTGTTTAAAAGTTGATGGTGTAAATCCTTTCTATATTACTCAACCTGAAGTTTTAGTTCATAACCTCTTGAATAATACGACTTCTAAAATTTCTATTTCTGAAGTTTTTACCTATTTAACCCAAGCATCTTGGTGGCCCTCACCTCATCATCAAAAAGCGATTGACTATTGGCTCGACAACTTAGTAACGGCTGAAAAAATCCCTCAGATTTTGCAGTCAGCACTTTCATTTTCTTCGCCTTTAATTACCAGTGAATTGCTATCGCTGGTAGCTGATCGTCCATTTCATCCGTTCGCTCACTCAAAAGGTGAACTTGCACCACTTACGACTCAAAAAGAAATTGAAGTGTATTGGCGGGCTTTTAAGAAAGATGACGTGATCAACAATATGGATTCGATTCCTTATAAAGAACTATTGCTATCAGACTCTGAAACCAACCTTATTACTGAAAAAATGGCCGAGCTTTCAGATGACTACTTAGCACTTCCTTTATTAGAGACTCAACATCGCTATTTAAAGTTTGATGAAAATAAGTACGGCGGTATTGACCTAAACCATGTCACCACAATTGGTTTACCGACATCTTCTTTAAGAACGCTTATTCACAACACAAACCCTACTCTGCACTTAAAACTCTCGACCAATGCCAAAACATTAGGTGCAATCCGCTCTATGCCAGGTCGTTATTTAATGAATGGGCATACAGCTTATGATTTTTTAAATAAAGTTATTAATGAAACTTCTTTATTAAAAAATCGTCTCTTTCTGAGTAATGAAACTCACTGGTGGGTACTGGGTAAACAAGAGCACATTGTAAAAAATTTAGGTGTAATCGGTTGCCAAGTAAGGCACCTACCCGATTTTTGCCAAGATAAAAACGTCACCCCAATCACCATGTCAGCTTTAAGCTGCACCTATGTTGACCCTTGGGAAACTTTAGGCGTTGAAGGTGATAAATGGACATTATTAAAAGATCTTAGCGTTCATTTTATTCAAACATTCTTAACACTGTGGTCGAAAGGAATCATGCCTGAATGCCACGGGCAAAACACCATGGTGTGTTATGAAAATAATAAGTTCAAATGCTTTATTTTACGTGACCACGATACCTTAAGAATATGTACACCAGCCATTGAAGAAAGTGGCTTCACACCTCCAACCTATACCATCGACACGAGTACACCGAACAATCTTATCTTTAGTAAGAATGAGGACTTATTTAATTACTTCATTACTTTAGGGATTCAAATTAACCTCTACCCGATTGCTTTAGCTGCGTTGAAATATACAGATCGTTCAGAAAGCGATTTCTGGGAAATGATTCAAGACATTATTCATGATTTTGTAGAAACCCAACCGATTTCAGAACAGACAAAGTCTCAAATTCAAACCTATCTTTTTGACAATAAGACTTGGCCGTTCAAACAGCTACTTACGCCGCTGTTAGCCCAAGAAAGTGATTCGACGGGAATGCCAAGCAAAATCGGAACCACGTCAAACCCTTATCAAAGCTTATCTGTTTCTAGCTATGAGACCATGGATATCTAAATCATGCGCTCATCTCGCCTAGATCATTTCATTATTTTGCTCTGTCAGTTTTTTTCCACTTTCGGGCTCATGGTGCTTATTCCGATCATGCCGCTTTATATGGAAAAACTGACGGCGCATATGAGTGCTCCCACTATCTGGGCAGGTTTGGCACTCGCTGCACCCGCAATTGGCAGTTTATTTACCGCACCGATTGTTGGTCACCTATCCGACACTTTTGGCCATAAGAAAGCGCTCCTACTTTCACTGGCTGGTTTCTGTATTTCAATACTGCTCATGGCTAGCGCCCAGCATTTATACCTATTTATTTTTGCGCGGATTTTACTTGGTTTTTGCGGCCTTTCCGTCATTCTGAATGCCTATGTTTCATATCTTTCTAATGAACAACAAAGAGGTGCGGCTTTTGGGCAACTACAAAGTAGTGTTGCGCTAGCTTGCCTGTGTGGTCCAGTACTCGGCGGTATATTTATGGACCACTGGCGGGTTGAAATATTACTTAATGCAACTGCATTTATTGTAGTTACATTAATTGTGATCGCATCCTTTTTATTAGCCAATCCAGTTAAAACTGAGGCTGTAAAAACCAAAGAAAAATCTAAAATTCCAGACTTTTTTGATAGAACAATTTTTTCTTGGTTGAGTGCCGGCATCTTGGTGCAAGCCGGTGGTTTTGGTTTAGTGTCTTGCTTCGTTTTATATATTAGTGAAATAAGCCAAAACATTCATTCGTCGTTATCTGCTGCAAGCTTAACGGGCACAATCCATGCGCTTTCATGGGGAGCTGCTTTTATTGCGGCAACCTATTGGGGAAAAAGAAATGATCATAAAGGAGATTCTTTTAATAACTTCATTTACGCATCTTTAATTTGTGGCATCACGATTTTCGCATTGATATGGGTTTCCAATCTCTGGCTCATTCTTATATTGCGGCTCATACAAGGTTTTAGCTTTGCAGCGCTTATTCCTTCGATTTTACACACGATTTCTCTAAAAGCTGGCACTCAAAGCCAAGGAAAAGTGATCGGCATTTCTAACAGTGCTTTTGTCTTAGGCCAACTTTTTGGTCCGATCACCATCACGCTTACCTACTCATTTTTCAATATTACAGCCGCATTAATCTGCACCTCTTTATTTTTTATCGGTGCGGGCTTAGTGGTGATTTTGAACAGATTCTTAACGGATACAATTTTAGAAGAGGCACAAGAATGAACTCAATTATTACAACCGATGCATGGTCTTATAAACTTTTCGAACAGTACCTGAATACTTTCTTTCGCGAACTTAAAGTAGATCTTGAAGAGCACATTATCTCAGCTCAAGATTCTCCTTTATTCACAATATATGCGGAACAGCCGAACTCGATCTATTTTTCTTACACGTTTAATGCGTCTAATACGATTGTTTATGGTGCAGTTCAACACTTCTCAACCACTGGCTATCATCGATATCAGCGTGGCTTTGCTCTGCAAAACTTAAGCGACAATACTTTTGACTCTCTAACTGATCCTAAAAATTTGGTGAAACTCATTACCGATGAGTTAAATAGCTTATTTAAAGACAAAAACCAAAATAAGAACCTGTACTCCGATATTGCCAATAGTATCGAGAACACAAAATTCTTTTTAGAAAATAGACCATCCCAATCAGCAACTAAAGCTTTGAGTGGTTTTCAGGCTACTGAACAAGGCATGTTATATGGGCACCCTTTTCATGTGACCTCTAAGGCCAATTTAGGTTTTTCTAAAGAAGACATGAAAAAGTATAGCCCTGAGTTAGGCGCAAGTTTCCAACTCCACTACTTCGCGGTTCATTCTTCTTTAATCCACAAGCTTGTAAGTGAAGAACAGCCATCTCACCGTATTGAAGATGAAGTTTTAGAAGTTGCAAAAGATCGTTTGCAAGAAAACTTAGCAAATTATGAGCTCATGCCGACTCACCCGTGGCAAGCTAATTTCTTACTTCAACATCCATCTTTAAAGAAATATTTAGATAATCAAGAAATCATACATCTGGGTGCATTAGGCCAAACCGTATGGCCAACCTCATCAGTTCGCACGGTCTGGCTGCCTAAATCCAACCTATTTTTAAAGCTCTCAATTGATGTGCGGATCACCAGCTTTATTCGTAACAACCCAATGGATGAAATGGAAAGAGCTATTGATGCAAGCAAAATTATTATCAATCACAAGATTAATGAGCAATATCCTGACCTTGTGATTCTGCCGGAACTAGAAGCAAAAACAGTCAAAATTCCAGAGCTTGAGAGTTCATTTGGTATTATTTATAGAGCTGGACTCACGCCAGAGGTATTAGAAAATACAAGAATGCTCGGTGGCTTGGTCGAAGAAAATGAGAACTATGAAATTCCTTTATTAAGATTTATTCAACAAGCTGCACCCAACCAAAATCTACAATCGAACGATGCTAAAGACTTTATTACTTTTTGGTGGAAACAGTACGTTAAAGTTTCACTCATCCCATTAGTCGAACTGTTTGCAAATAAAGGCATTAGCGTAGAAGCACATATGCAAAACAGTTTAATGGAATTTAAAAACGGCTATCCACACCGCCTCATTCTTCGAGATATGGAAGGCATTAGCATTGTTCCAGAAATGATAGAAGATGACTCATCTATTTCTGAAGATAGTACCGTTTGGTTCTCTCAAAAAGATGCGTGGACCTATTTAAAGTATTACCTCGTAATCAACCACATTGCACATCTCATCAGCGCAATTGCACGAGTTACGGTTATTGAAGAAAGCGAGCTATGGCAAGCCACTCGCCTTACGCTCACACAAGAAAGTTGTAGCGCCAAAGGCCAGCAGTACCGCGATTTATTAATTAATTCACTCACATTACCAATTAAGGCAAATATGTTAAATACGCTCTACCACAGTGGTGGCAATCCAATCTGGATTGAAGTTGAAAATCCTATTTATAAATATCGCGGCGCAGAAGCCCTTTGCCCTCTTCAACCAACACAACAAACCAATTATAGAACCCTCGCAGAAAATCGAGTGATGGGCCAATTATTAGAAGCGCTTATTTTTGAAAATACCTTTAAATATGAACTTTCTAAAGGTCAGATCAAGTTTTATATTTCCGATACAGTTTTCTATACATGCGCCGCTAAACGACATTTCAGCTTTAAACGAATTAAGTTAGATCCTTCAAGCTTAGTCCGTTCTGATATTAGTTTAGGCGCTGAAACTCGTCCTAACTTAAAAACACTACTTGCCGACCTAAAAAATATTATTGAAGCAGATCCTGTTAAATGGCAAAACTTTAATGATGAGCTCAATTTAACTTATGTTAAACATGCGCAGACTTTGAGCCAAGCACCTACCCAACCTTTAAGAACTTTGCCTTATTTAGAACAAGAAGCAAGGATTACCAATGCGCATTTATATCATCCAAGCTTTAAGTCTCGTATCGGCTTCGATTTAAAAGAAAATCAAAAATATGCACCTGAGCTTTCTGAAGGTTTTACGGTTAAATGGACCGCGACTCATAACAGTTTATGCAAACTGGTTTTAAGTGAAACGATTAACTTAGAGCAGCTTTATAAACAGCATTTTTCAGAGAAAGATCTACAAGCCATTAACGATCAATTGAAAGAGCAAAATGTAGATTTTAAAGATTATATCCTCACCCCAATTCATCCGTGGCAGTGGGATAAAATTATTGAATTATATTATCAAGATGCGATTAGCAACCAATTGATCATCCCGTTAGACATTGAAGGTCCAACTTATTTACCACAACAGTCGATTCGAACCTTATCGAACATTAGTGATATCTCTGCACTTTCTCTCAAGTTGGCAATGAATTTGGTTAATACCTCTACATCTCGCGTATTGGCACCACATACCGTTCAAAATGCTGCAAAAATGAGTGACTGGCTTTATAAAATTGTCGAGCAAGACCATATTCTAGAAAAGCATCGCAAGCCTGTCATTCTAAGAGAAATTGCAGGCCTTTCAGTTAACCAACAAATTGCTTTACCTGTTCAATACGGCGCACTCGCCTGCATTTGGCGCGAAAGTATTTATAGTTACTTAAAAGAAGGTGAATCGGCAACACCTGTAACTGGCCTCATGCAAATCGATATTGACCAAAAACCTCTCATTGATGAGTGGATTCAAGAGTACGGTATCGAGTTCTGGTTAGAAAAATTACTCACCAATGCCTATTTACCTATCATGCATATTTTATGGTGCCACGGCCTCGCTTTAGAGTCACATGCCCAAAACATGGTACTGATTCATAAAAATGGCCTACCAGTTAAAGCCGCCTTGAAAGATTTCCATGACGGTATTCGTTTTAGCCGTCATCTTTTACGTGAGCCGGACCTTTTACCTAACTTGCAAGATGCGCCAAAAGAGCACGCCAAGATTAACCCGAACTCGTTCTTGGAAACCCACTCTCCAAATGAGTTAAGAGACTTTACCCAAGATGCACTTTGGTTTGTAAATCTGGCCGAGTTAGCAATTTTCTTAAATGAACATTATGACTTTGATGAAATCAAATTCTGGACCATGTTAAGAACCATAATCAATCAGCACAAGGAAGCTCATCCAGAGTTTGCCGAGCGATATGAATTGTTTAACTTTACAGATGACACTATCGATATTGAACAGCTCGCAAGCCGCCGCTTCCTTCCGGAAATTCGCTTAAGAGTGCAAACCACACCGAATCCATTAAGTCTCATTAAGGAAATTGAATATGAATAAATATTCGATTTCTCTTAAGAAACGAATAGAAAATGGCGAGATGCTCTACGGAATATTTTGTTCCGTAGCCTCTCCGATTAATGTCGAGCAACTGGCACTTGCGGGCTATGACTTTATTATTATCGACTTAGAACATACTTTATTTAGTACGTCTCAAGTCGAGTCCATGATTTTAGCCGCTAAAACCATGAGCCTTGATGTGTTTGTTAGAGTTCCTTTAAACGCCAACCATTTAGTTCTACCTCTGCTTGATGCTGGGGTAACTGGCATTGTTTTCCCACGTATAGAAAATGCCCAGCAGGCACAAGAAGCTGTGAATTATTGCCACTATATGCCGCTTGGGCAAAGAGGCCTTAACTCGACAAGGTTAAATCGATATGGCATTGATGATTTAGCCAGTTTTGTTCAACAGGCAGCAAACGAGACGATTGTGGTTGCTATGATTGAAAGCTTGGAAGGACTAGAACATCTTGATGAGATTTTAAAAGTTGACGGCATCGATATTATTCTTGAAGGTGCAGCAGACCTTTCTCAGTCTATGGGAATGCCGTGGCAAACCAGCCATCCGAAGGTCAAAGAGAAAGTTAAAGAGATGTATATAAAGACTAGAAATAGCCAAAAACATTTCTGCGCCATTCCCCGACAACCTGAAGATATCGCGGCGTGGAAACAACAGTCTGTTCAGCTTTTTGTGCTCGGAGATGACCGAAGCATTATTCGCCGTGCTCATCAAAATCACCTAAATGCTTTTAAAGAAATCTGATTACTGTTCAATTTTTTGGGGGAATAACTACCTATTCCCCTAATTCATTGAATAAATTTCAAATATATTATTTTTTAAGCAATTAATAATATTGTTAATTACAATGATTCTCATTTATAATTCGCTCAATTTAAAATCACTCTCAGGGCGAGAAAATGGGAAATAAGACAAAAAGTAATAAACTTTTTACAAGAAAGTCTGAAGTTAAAAATATCATTCCACTTCTTTCACTTGGTGGAGCCATCTTTCTCTCAAATTCAGCTTTTGCAATTTCACCTGCTGAAACCACAGAAACAGAAAAGAAACCTGAAGCACTCCCTACAATTACAATTACCGCTTCACGCGCAGATGAACTTTCTACTTCTGCAAAGCAAGTTACCAAGCTAGATGAAAAACAAATTGAACTTTTAAGAAATGGTTCCTCTGGAAGTATTGCAACCGTTTTAGCCAAAGCCGTACCGGGCCTATCTGACTCAAGCCGTACTATTACAGATTACGGTCAAACTTTACGTGGTCGTAATGCCCTCATCTTGGTCGATGGCGTTCCAATGAACCTTACACGGGACACATCAAGAGGACTTTCCTCAATTGACCCTGAAAGTATTGCCAACATTGAAGTGATCCGCGGCAGTAACGCAATTTATGGTGGCGGCGCTTCTGGCGGGATTATTTCAATTACTACGAAAGCGGCTGGTGGCGAACCTACAGCAAAAACAGTCGTTGGACTTCAAACCCCTTTAACAAATTTCCGTTCTAATGCTCTAAGTGGCGATATTCATCAATATTTCACAGGCAGCTTTAACGCTTTTGACTATGCACTCGACTTTGGCTATCAACGTATTGGTAGTCCGTACGATGCAAGTGGTGACCGTGTTGCACCGGAACCAAGTCAAGGCGACCTTTATGATGCCGATGCCTACAGCATAGGTGGTAAGCTTGGTTACCATATTGATGACAACCAATACCTACAATTCGCCGCAAACTATTATAATGCCGAGCAAGACTCAGATTATGCATCTGACACAAGTGTTAAGAATACCCCTGCTGGAACTGTACCAGCCAAAGCCATTAAGGGCTTAAGACTCAAAGACCAGACTAAAAACGAAAACCAGATATACAATCTAACCTATAACCATAAAGACCTGTTTGGTAATAAGGTTGATGCTCAAATTTATTACCGTGACTTCTTTACCCGTTTTTCACCATTTGACGCACGTGTTGCCCCAGATAAAGTCAGCCCACGCGGTGGACAAGTGGATCAGGTCTATCAAGAAAATAACGTACTCGGTAGCCGTTTAACTATTACCACACCACTTGAGTTTTTAGGTGATACCTCATTGGTTTGGGGTGGCGATTTTAGCCGTGAAAAAAGCGAAATGCCTTTGGATATTTTCGATCAAAAAATTTATGATCAATCTGGTGGTTTAGAGTTTGTAAAAATTGGTAAGCTCATTTATTTACCTGAACTCACCACGCAAAGTGTCGGTGGTTTTGTACAGTTAAAACACCGCTTTAATGATCAATGGTCAGCTGAAGCTGGTACGCGTTATGAAGACAGCTATGCCCAAATTGATAGCTTTGTTCCATTATCACAATTAGGCAAAACCAACCCTTACACTGTTCCGGGCGGAAAAGTGAAAGCTGATGCATGGTTGTATAATGCTAATGTGACCTTCTCACCAAATGATCAACACTCGATCTATGCATCGTTTAACCAAGGCTTTCAGTTACCTGATGTCGGTGTGATCATCCGAAATGCCGACACAGGTTTTAACCTTGGCTCATCATTCTTAGAGCCTGTAAAAGTTGATAACTATGAGTTGGGCTGGAAAGGAAATTTCAATAACTTCTCTTCAAGTTTAGCGGTATTCCACTCTACTTCTGACCTTGGTGCTGTGCAACCAGTGAGTAATAGTTTGGTTATGCTTAGAACCAAAGAGAAAGTCACTGGTGTTGAAGCAACACTTGATTATCTTGACGATGCAAATATTTGGGGAACTGGTGGTAGTGTTACGTGGATGAAAGGCCGTGAAAAACCTCAAAACGGTGCTGAACAAGACATGACGGGTTTCCGTATTCCACCATTAAAACTTACAGCTTACGTTTCTTATAGCCCAACTGAAACTTGGACGAACCGCCTACAAGCAACTTACTTCGGTTCAGAAGATTACCGCTTGAATGGTGTAAATAGTTTTGGTCGCTACGATGTAAAAACTTATACAACAGCCGATTTAATCAGTAGCTTTGCGCTTAACAAAAAAGACACTGTGACGATTGGTTTAGAGAACATGTTTAACCGCAAATACTACCCCCTCTATAGTCAATTATTAAGATCTGGTAATAACACTAGCCATTTAGTCGCAAATGGGGCAACGCTTAAAGTTTCTTATAGCCATAAGTGGTAATTAAAATTAGATAGCATGTGTCACAAAAAAGGAGATCTAGTACAGTCTCCTTTTTTTATTTAAAAATTATTTAAGCCTCATCTTCTTTTCTTTGTCGACTTGAAACCGACTGTCGGGACTACCCTAGCTTTCTACCAGAAATTTTGTTAACTTGATTTCGTTACATATTCAAGATGTGATTTTCTCCCAACACTTTTCAACATCGTGTTTATGAAACTCAATTCATGCAGGTGGCTTTACCAATATTTTTAAGGGGAAATCATAATGGAAATTTCACATCGAGAAATTTATGCGCTTGTAGACATTAATAATTGTTATGTCAGTTGTGAGCGACTATTCAACCCCAAACTTATTGGTTTGCCTGTTGTGGTACTTTCTAACAATGATGGATGCGTTGTATCACGCAGCGAAGAGGCAAAAAAGATGGGTATAAAGATGGCAACCCCATGGTATCAAATTGAAGAAGAAGCTCTCAAAGCAGGCGTACACGTCTATTCAAGCAACTACACTTTATATGCCGAGATGTCTCGTCGCTTTTTTTCGGTTCTTGGGGAGTTTTTCTCATCCGATGATTTAGAGGCTTATTCTATTGATGAGTGCTTTATACGTCTGACTCCTTATCTTCAATCTCTAGAGATCCATTCTTATTGTGGCAAAGTCGTAGAAACGCTAGATGAATGGTTAAGCTTACCTTGTTGTATTGGCATCGGATATTCAAAAACTCAGGCAAAGTTAGCCAATCACTATGCCAAAAAAATTAAAAGCTTTAATGGGATTTGTAATTTCACTAGTTTAGATCCCCTACTTCTTGAAGACCTCATGCAACAAACTTCTGTTAAAGAAGTCTGGGGAATTGGCTATCAATTGGTCAAACAACTACGAAGCTATGAAATTTATTCATGCCTAGACTTAACTTTTGCCAATGAATACCATCTAGCCAAAGCTTTTTCTGTGGTTATGGCACGTACCATTCGTGAGCTAAAAGGCCAATCCTGCATTCAACTTGATGATCCTGCCATCTTAACAAAACGAATTTTAGCATCACGAAGTTTCGCTCAAGCTTTATCCAGCATTGAGATTATTAAACAAGCGCTTATCTTCCATCTCAATCGTGCTCATCGGCGTTTAATGAAACAAGAACAACTCTGTGCCTGCATTCAAGTCATGCTTTATGAAAAAACAGATAAACCACCTTATAAAAAAGCATCATCTCAAGCAATTGGCTTAACTTATGCAACAGATGATCTATGTATATTAACCAAAGCAGCAATGCAACAAATTGATGTTTTATATAAAGAAAATAAAAGATACATTAAGATTGGAGTTTTATTTTGTGGTTTGCACGCCCGTCAACATCACATTGATGATTTATGGCAACCTCTTGAGTTGATCCAGCAAAGACAACAACTCATGAAAACATTAAGTAAAGTCCGTAATCGATTCGGTAGTCACTATTTACAAGTGGGCTATCATTCGCGTAGCCCATCTTGGCATATGAAACAATGTCACCGGTCAAAAAACTATCTAACTCGATGGAATGAGCTACTCGTAATTGAAGAGAACTCTACAGCCGTTACACAAAATACATGAACTGTTTTTGTCAATTCAGTTTAAAATAAGCTTCATTAAATTACTTGAAATTTTGTCATTTTTTAACATTGCTAAATCATCGCAAAATTTACAATATATAAGCCGAATTTGGTGTACCATTTCTGCGACAATTAAAACAAATTATAAAAAAATTGTAGAAACATATGCCATAATAAGCAAACTTTGCAGACATCTTGCAAAGAGTATTTGCAACTTTAGAGCTGGAGCAATCTAAATGAGTTCGACCATTTTGGTGATTCATGGACCGAATTTGAATTTGCTGGGAAAACGCGAACCAGAAGTATATGGTCATCTTACCTTAGGTGATATTAACCAACAACTTATTACCCAAGCTCAACGCGCATCAATTACATTAGATACTTTCCAGAGCAACTGGGAAGGTGCCATTGTTGACCGTATTCATCAGGCACAAACTGAAGGCGTAAAACTTATTATTATTAACCCTGCCGCCCTCACTCATACTTCTGTTGCTCTACGCGATGCTCTACTTGGCGTTGCCATTCCATTTATTGAAGTACATTTGTCGAATGTTCATGCACGAGAAGCATTCAGACACCATTCTTATTTATCTGATAAAGCAATTGGCGTAATTTGTGGTCTAGGTGCAAAAGGCTATAGTTTTGCACTCGATTACGCCATTGAAAAAATTCAACCATCTAACCCAAACTAGTTTAGGAATAGTCGCCCATGGATATCCGCAAAATTAAGAAACTCATCGATTTAATGATTGAGTCTGACTTGCAAGCGATTGAAGTTAAAGAAGGTGATCAATCAATCGCTTTAACTCGTCGTAGTCCAGTCGTTGCTGCGGCTGGTGTAGCACTTCCGGCAGCTCCTGTTGCAGAAGCACCAGTTGCAAAAACACCACGTGGAGCAGTTGAACCTTCTCCAATGGTTGGCGTGTTCTACGCTGCTCCAAGCCCAGGTGAAGCACCATTTGTTAAAGTAGGTCAAACTGTATCTGCTGGTGAAACTTTGGGTATTATTGAAGCAATGAAAATCATGAACCCAATTGAAGCAACTCAAAGTGGCGTGGTTGAAGAAATTTTAGTGAAAAATGGTGATGTTATCCAATTCGGTCAACCTTTATTCCGTTATCGCGCGTAATTACCTCGGGGACGTCTATGTTGCAAAAAGTTTTAATTGCAAACCGTGGTGAAATCGCTTTACGAATTACCCGGGCTTGCAAAACATTAGGAATCAAGACTGTTGGTATCTATTCAGATGCTGATAAGGATTTGATGCATTTACGTTTTGTTGATGAAGCAGTATGTATTGGTCCGGGCGCAAGTAGTGATAGCTATTTAAATATCCCGGCAATTATTACTGCTGCAGAAATTACTGGTGCTGATGCCATTCACCCTGGTTATGGTTTCCTTTCAGAAAATGCTGAGTTTGCTGAAATTGTAGAAAGTTCAGGCTTTACTTTTATTGGTCCTCGTCCAGAACATATTCGCCTCATGGGGAATAAAGTTTCTGCGATTGTTGCCATGAAAAAAGCTGGTGTACCTACTGTACCGGGTTGCGACCATGCCGTGACCATCCACAATGCCTTAGCAGAAGCTAAAGAAATCGGTTTCCCGCTTATTGTTAAAGCGGCATCTGGTGGCGGTGGACGTGGTATGCGTATTGTTGAGCGTGTAGATACACTACTTGAATCAGTTCAAGCAGCACAACGCGATGCAGAAATGTGGTTTGGTGACGATACTGTATACATGGAGCGTTTTTTACAAAAACCTCGCCATGTCGAAGTTCAAATTCTTGGTGATGGTAATGGTCATGCGATTCATTTATATGACCGCGACTGCTCATTACAACGTCGTCACCAAAAAGTGCTAGAAGAAGCGCCTGCACCAAATCTACCAGAACAAGCTCGAGCTGATATTTTAGAAGCGTGTGTTCATGCATGTCAGCTAATGCAATATCGTGGTGCTGGTACGTTTGAATTTTTATTTGAAGACGGTGAATTCTTCTTTATTGAAATGAACACTCGTGTTCAGGTAGAGCACCCTGTTACTGAAATGGTGACTGGTGTTGACATTATTGAACAACAGCTACGTATTGCAGGCGGCCTAGGACTAGAACTTCAACAAGAAGATATCAAAGTTCAAGGACATGCCATCGAATGTCGTATCAATGCAGAAGATCCAACAACTTTCTTACCTTCACCGGGTAAAATTGAAAGTTTCTATGCACCAGGCGGTGCTGGTATTCGTTTAGACTCTCATATCTATCCAGAATATAGCATTCCACCTTACTATGACTCTATGATTGCCAAACTGATTTCTCATGGTAAAGACCGTGAAACGTCAATTGCACGTATGCGTCAAGCGTTAGATGAAATGATCCTTACAGGAATTAAAACCAATATTCCTCTGCATAAAGATCTTATTTTGCAAGATAAGAGCTTCTGCTCTCAAGCAATGGACATCCATTACCTTGAAAAACACTTGTTAAAGCAATTGGAAGAAAAGAAGAAAGCTGAAACTGCATAATAAAAAAAGCCTCTTATAAATAAGAGGCTTTTTTTATATCTATTACTTTATGGTAGTACTCTACGCAAAGTCGCAAAACACTGTTCACCCTTAGCGGTTGAACAGAAGTTAATAGTATGATCATTTTTCCACTGTACAAAATATTGAGAAACATCACCTGTCTGATCTTGTTTCTGTCCAGAACAATCCATTTTATTATTATCAAATTTAATTTGCATGACCAAAGCAGCTAACTGTTCTTTAGGATCATCGGACGGTTGATATTCATATAAGCCATATGACCATTCTTGACCACTTTTGATCACTACATCATTACTACTACGGAAATTATAATATTCCACACATTTCTTATTATTTGGAATTTCCATTCCCCATAATCCTATAATTTCAGGACGCGTAACAATACGTATAGCATTAGGATTACTTGCTGTCCGAACGGGTTGTTCGGCTGGCTGCTGAGTCGCCGTTTCTGCCACAGCTAAACCAGAACAAGCCCACAATAATCCAATAATATAAATATTTTTCATAGATTTATTAATCATTAAACGCATGAACTTAAGTTAGCATATTTTTTGACAAATTCACTGGTTCATAACCATATAAAAACAATATTTTTCAACTGTAACGTGCTACAACAAGTCATCAAACAATTTTATATTTACTTGCTTTTTTCAATATAAATACCTTCTTTTTCATCATTTCGAGCTTATGCCGTTGAAGAATCGATTTGTTTAGGAAGCCACATTACAAAGCATAAGCCTAAGAGTACAACCAAGCTGGCACACATAAAGATGATTTCACCGGAAAAATTTTTCCAAAAATGTCCAGCCAGAACACTACCAAAAGCCACACCTAAGCCCCACATGGTACTGTAAAGCGCTTGTCCACGCCCTTGTTGTCCAGCCGAGAAATTTTGAAAAATAACTCGCATCGCGATTAAGTGAAATAGACCAAAACTAAAAGCATGCAAACACTGTGCAAAAAGTTGACCAACAAAGTAATGTGAAAATAGTGCAACCAACATCCAGCGTATGCTCGTCACTAGCAAACATACAATCACTAAACTACGCCATGAAAAACGTTGAAAAATCTTTGACGCAATTGAAAACATAAAAATTTCTGCAAAAACACCTATAGCCCATAAAAATCCAATTTCAGTTGTACTGAAATTCAAAGATTTTAGAAAATTACTATAAAAACTATAAAAAGGCGCATGCGAAAAAAGTAAAATAAATTCAATGGTAAAAAATGCAGCTACTGTCGGGCGTTTAAGCACGGGAAGTAAAGGCTCTAACCGCTTTTGTGAAGTAGGTGCACCATCCGGTTCTCGAATTGTGAAAGACCAAATAAATGCCAATGAAGCAATAATTAATAATAAAATCGGAAGCATCGAAATAGGTACTATTTCTAGAAGTGCACCAATAACGAAAACACCCACAATGAATCCAACAGATCCCCACTTACGGATTTTGCCGTAAAGTTTAGCTTTTTGATCGCCCAACCAAAATAAAGTAACCCCTTCAAATTGAGCTAAAATAGCATTTTGAAAGAAGCTAAAAATAAGCATGAGCAAAGCAATGGATTGAAACGTATTTGGAACTATAAAAATAGCCAACCATATACATGATTCCATCCAAGTCGCCAACCGTACTAATAGCATTCGCTTACCAGATTTGTCAGCAACCCATCCCCATACCAATGGTGCAAAGAAACGCGTTACAATGGCAATTGACGATAAAACACCAATTTCTTGATAATTAAACCCTTGATCTTGAAGATATAAATTCCAATAAGGCATAAATGTGCCAACAATGGAATAATAAAAGAAGTAGAATCCGCCGAGTCTAGTTTGGATTGTAAGTGGTTGCATTAAGTTGCTTTATCTTGCATTCTCAAAAAGTTAATCATAATTAAAGTTGCATCCATTTGTACTGATATGCTGTGTTTTGCACTTCACTAGTCTACAAATTTAATTTCCAATCAATTTAAAAAAACTTGTAGACTGCATGCTTTTAAAGCAGAAACTACACATCAAATTACTGATCTGCGCAATTCTATCATTTTGGGTAGAACTAAATTGATTTATTGTTAATCCATATAGTAAAAAAAGAGTTCTGTTAGGGAATACCACCTATGAATTAATAAATAAGAACCCAGTATATCTACTTATCATTTTTTGGAGTCTTATTTTGAATATAAGGCCGATGTTAATTCATTTTATAGTTGCCCTCTTATTCTTTTCTAAAGATCGTCACATCTAATGAGTAAATTTACATCGAGTTATTGTTTAAAACTAACAAAAAACCGCTGACCTAAGCTAGCGGTTAAATGTCTTCTTATGCTCAACAATCAATTCACTACAACATAAAAAAATAGTTAAATAACAGTGCACATGTATTCATCAGCAAATTTAATAGTACTGTGGTCTATTTGATCTAAAGGACCATCAATAGGAGTAAAACTTATGCCATTTACTCTTTTTTTATCTGTAATACTCAAATCTAGTTTATATAATTGTTCTTTAGGTGAGGCTGGGAATAGATACTGACTTCTAACATAAGTTGTATATTTATAACCTTTATCCACTACTTTCAATGCACTATCATAGTAACCACTTTCTAGAGATATTAGGTAACCTTCAGAGTCACCATAAGCACTATCATTGATCACCAAATAATAAAGTTCGCCTTCTTTTATGCGGATTCTACATGATTTTTTTCTATCTCGACTCACTAAATCATGACTATAGAATTCATTAAAGACAGCATTTATACAATTTGTATAAATATCATTTGTTTCCCCTGGCTTACAGGCCTTTAAATTAGGAGAAGCTATAGAACTATTAACAAGAATTGGAAATTTTCTTGCTACCTCATGACTCTTACTATAGACTCTATTTATATAACCACTATAGTCATCAGATTCAACTATATCTGCTGCAATCCTAAATGCCTTAATATTATTAATCATAGTATCCCTAGGTTCAATAACATCATTAAAAGAATTCATCGAAGAATCAATATTATAAGCACCCTTCAATAATTGACGAACCAAGAAAGTATTATTGTCATATAAATTTTTCTTAAGTGTAATATAGTTAATATCCTTACCAGCTAAACCATATAACTCACTTGGAAGATATGAGAAACCTTTTCTAATCGCAATTGCCAAGTCAGTGAATGGTGTTATATTAACATGATCATTTTCATTAAAAATTACACTGTAGTGCGTTATATTAATATTATTATCTTTGGTTACTTTTAGTCGGCAAGGTAATTGATTTGCTTTTACTTGTCCTTGCCATTCTCCATTAGTATTTGTCTTAACAATATCTTTGAATCCCGAATCATCCTTACAACGCGCTGTCACAATTGCATCAGATAAAAAATCTCTAGTAACTGCAGTTCCTTTAATGGTGACATATGGATCAATAGGATCTACTTTAGGAGGCGTCTGGTTACTGCTAGAATCATTACCTCCGCAAGCAGTTAGACTCAATATTGTAGTCAACCCAATTATCTTTAATAATGTATTAGACATTTCATATTCTCTATCATGTTTTTATATCTTTTCTAAATATAAAATATTTCAATAGAGATCTATTCAAATAAAATAAACATTATTAAAACTGCTTATTCCAAAAATAATAAAATTAACAAAAAATTAAAACAATCAGCATATTACACAAGTTAAATTAATAATCCACTTTAAATTCATATAAATTAAAACATCAAACTGTTTAGAACATATAGCATGAGTTATATTCTAAATTAAATAGAATTTTATAAAAGGCTTCTTAGATAACAATTAGAATCTACATACCATTTTTTTTAGTCTCATTATCGAGAATTCGCTGAATCACCGTCCTAGAAACTTCAAACTCCTGAGCTAGTCTATACACACTCCAACCCTTTTTGTATTTTTCAATAACTAGTTGCTTTTGCTCATTTGTAAGCTTCTCGGGCCGTCCAGCTTTATAAGACTCAGAACCATGTTTAAATTTTGCTTTAGAATCTAGATGTAATTTCTCAAAATTTAGACATAACTTTAAAAAATGGATAAAAAAAACTCTTATTTCTCCAATCAACTCATGTTTAGAGTAATCTATACAAATCAAACGGATACCTTTTTTTTCTAAACTTTCTACAATATTTAAAATTTCACGATAATTACTACCTAAACAATCGATGCCCTTAACAATTAGTAAATCATCCGCTTCCATCGAATATTCAATCAAATTTGTGAGTTTGTCTCGAATGGAAATAGATTTATCAACTCCGACCTCTTCAATGATCAGTCTATTTTTTTGTACAACATATCCATGTTCTCTTAGCAAGGAACTGTATGATGCTTCTATAGAATTATCATAGGTGTCAACTCTAAAATATGCATATGTACGCATACTCATTCTCCTACTAGCCATAATGAAACGAGCTAGTCCAATATAAAAGTATATTCAATTAATAGTTTTTTTATATGAAAATTTCATTGACTAAAAACTCCTTCTACGTAAAAGTTTTTTGATTCTTACAAGACTTTAAGAAGTTTGACAATACTTATCATATTTAATATCAACGTAAAAATCGTTAGTAGCAATAAAAATTTCATTTTCTCATCCTATTTAATTATCATCTTCTTTACTAGTTTCCTTGATTCTGATCGTTCTTTTTTAAGACATATATCATCTTTTTTGAATAAGCAAAAATTAAGATTAAAGAAGTATAAAAAGATTTAGATAGTTATTTTGTTTAACCAAAAACAGGAAAATTTTATAAGAAAATGTTATATTTCATTGTGATATTTCACCTATAACTTTTTTTTTGTGATATTTATCACATTTACCTGCGTGCAATTTAGGTGTTCTGCAACCTCTCCTTCATTAATATTTTTAAGGCCACATATGGAAAACATATTTTCTGATTACTTAGTAAACAGTCCTAGAGGTAAACTTTATATTCCTGATGGGCTTGGACCATTCCCTTCTGTAATCATACTAAAACAGTACGAAGAAAAGATAAACGAGCCTTCTCTTGACTATTATGCAAAAAAGATGAATGAGATTGGCTTTTTGGCTTTTACTTTTATTTCTATCCCAGAAAAACAAATAGAAATTCTATATTCCCATCTAAATTCAGCAATTGACTATTTAACTAATAGGTCTGATGTCGATACAAAAAAGATTTTTTTATTAATGGCTGATCGAGAAAAAACTATAGAAATCAATATGCATTTATTTAGTGATCGCATTCATGCTATAGCTTCATTAAATTGGTTAACTTAGAAAATATAATTTTAGAACCACAATATACTACTCATTAAATTAGCTAAAACTAGAACTTATTACTTCCTATTCCCTTGCTTATATAGACACCTATTGATTAACAATTAAGCACTTAAAAAATTGATAGAAATCAATCATCCAGATCTTTAAGTAAATTCACTATAATTCTTTACTTAATAATAAGGTGTTTTTATTTATGTTTTCTACAAAGTTGGAGAGAAAGCAGATTTTCTGGCAGACCGAACAACAGAGATTTGAGAAAGAATATATTTTTAATTCTCATTTTGAATATTTGACTTTTGATTTAGACCTTGGAAACTATGTTCTGAAATATTTCTTAAATAAAGAGTTAAAACAAGATGCTACAGATGCATTCCACCGTGTTAATACTAGTTGGACGATGTGGAAAAAAGCTATTCAAATTAAACAGGAAGATTTAAGCAAAATTGAAGGTATACCTGAAGGCTGTGTCGTCGTTTCAAAGGAGCAAGCAAAAGATTCTGAGCGTCTAGAGTTTTTATTAAATAACCCAACTTTAGAAGCTTCACTTATGAATCGTGAATCATGTGTAGGAATAATGAATAGATTCTTCTTAGTCTATGAAATATTCAATAAATTTATGAATAAAAAAAATACTAAACTATGCACTAAAACATTACGAGATGCGATCGATAAAGCTATGTATGAGCAAAAGGACAGAAAGGATATTGATTAATTAATAAGTATAAATAAGGCGCTAACTAGCGCCCTTTTAATTGAATATGTTTATAACAACAAAAACTTTTTATAAAGAAACTATGTTAGTAGAAAAATTGTTCTTGGCTTGGATTAAGCTCACAGATTTCAATGTAGCGTTGTCCTTGCATAATATTGAGTACACGCACTAGGACTCTCTCGTCTTCTTTACCCCTTTTTGATAGATAAGTCTTAAGAGGTGGCTGGTTCATAAACTCCATCCACTGCTAAATCTCGCCAACCTGCTTTACCTTGGTTATTAAGTAAGTTCAATGCTCATTGTAATAGTGGCTTTGCAAATCTGGTACCACAATTAACAACAGTATCTCAAAGCTCCTCAGCTATTGCTGAACGTATTGTGCTTACTTGGTCAAAACGTGGAGCTGTCCAGTAATCTCTGCGATAAATTGATTTGGCCACATCTAAAGGTAAATCACGCATATTGCCCTTAAGACCATTAGCTATCTATTTCAAAAAGCCATTCAGGAGGCATGGGTCGTATACGAACAGGAAAGCCGACTTAGTTTTTCATTACTTACTTCCCCCCCCTTTGGGCTGTTATTAAATATTAAAATTATTGCAGCAACTTCTTGTAATTCTACTTACCGCACTCATAAGGAGTACCGGTTAATTGTCTAGCAATATCAAGATAAAACTGATTTTCTTTTTCGAATTCTAGATTCATTTGTTCACGAGTAGTTTTCTCTTTTGCTAACTCTTGAGATTGTTCAAAATTGTCATTATAGAATTTTTTAATCTGCTCATTTACATGAGCAAGATCACAAACTGAATTTGTAAGTTCCAACTGTTCTTTAAAGTTAAGTTGCCTTTCTTCTGAAAGCATTCCTAATGTTTGAAATCTATTGATAGCATCTACACGTGCATTAAATAGCTCATCGGCCTCGGTTAAAAACTCTAATTTTGATTTTGGATATGCCAGAGATGAAAAAAGCCCCAAAAGTAATAAACTTATTATTAAATGGAATTTCATATTCATCAACATTATAAGCATCTAATTTTAATGAAAAAAGTATATCGCAAAAGGTAAAATAATTTAAATACAAAATAAGCCCCACCAATAATCGATATTCAGTGTGGGCTCTTGTGCCATAAGACGTTCGGCAAATTAAAATCAACTATTAAAAAACCCACCGAAGTGGGTCATGTTTACTCTATATAATAGCTGTTGCCATCGGAACTGTTGAAAACCAAATTTAAAGTAGGGTAAATACATTCACCTTTTAACAAAATATATTCAACTTTGGGTCTCTGAACTCTAGATGAATGATTGATTTTATTAGTATTTACTTCTGTATAGTTTGCCTGCGCTCTTTTTTCTTTACCTTGGAAATCAATAATTGTAATGTCTTTTAGCATCAAAATGCTCCAATTTAATCATACATATTATGCTCAACACTATTTTTATACTATCAATATTTTGTAGGAAACGAGATTGAATTAATTTTTAAAAATTTAGATATGTGTGCTTTATGTACCCCTACTTGAAAGTTGGATAACGTAATTTAAAAATTTAAAGGATAAGACTCAACAGGTTATATATAATTGATTTTATTTATGAAATAAGTCGTCGAGATAAAGATCTTTTCTGGGACAAATCAACACACATAAGTCTTAAAACTACCGCAATGTAAAGGCTTTTAAAGCGTACTATGAACTCTCCCTAGTGAAGATAAGAAGATAAAAATGTCGGGTTTTAAAAGTTTTTCTCAAAATACAACTAACCATGCCAATATCATCAAAGCTAAAGTGAATAAGCATTCTGCAGCAACACCACCTACTGAAACTCAGCCTTCACAAGTTCCTGGCACCGTAAAAGATCTGCCAGAGAATAATGAACAACCTGATCCTAATAACAAATAATTTCTTATTAACAGTGCCTTGGAAGTTGTTTTGAGGCTCTGCTACTATAAAGAATAAATTAGTGCACTGATTTATTATACTATTAACTACTTTTATCAATTTGATTTGTTTAGTTATTTAAGAAATTTCAGCCATTCATTCCAGAAAATTGATATGACTAGTCTCTCAGATATGAGGGGCTTTTTTAATTGTTTTTTTCACTTAACCTGTATTTAGCCGACTCATCTTAGATAGATTAAGCCCAGCAAAATTGGCGGGCTTACTTTTAATATCTGAATTATGAAAGGTATGGATGTTTTTGCGCCAAGTAATCATTCGCTATTTTTGTTGTCTCAGCATAGGTCAACTCCGCACACAGCCAAAATCGATATGTATTTTCACCAATAATATAGCTCTGGCGATTGTATGTTGATTGTTTGCTTGAATCTATTTCACTGGCTTCTAAGTACGTACCTTCACGGTTATTTATAACTTCACCGTCTAAATCACCACCAATGCAAATAAACATTTTACTAATCCATATAATTATAAAGATCAGCTTAACACATAAAGTAAAAGTCCCCGCCAATAATCCATATTTAGCGGGACTCTTTTTACCCAGTACCCAAATATGCTTGGCAAATTGAAATCAAATATTAAAAAAACCGAAGAGGGTCTTTAGTTAATCAAAGTCATATCACAAGTTATCTGAGAACTCCCAAGCCTACAATTCTAACATTTTGTTTTTCAATGCAAATAACTAATTTATTCATAACCCGCTTTGCTTCTAAAAGCTTTTTTTATTGATAAGAAAGATTAAATAAAGCTAAGAGAACTGTAATTTAATTTGTACAATGTGTTAACTTGTGTAAAAATACATTTAATATTCATAAGGTATTTATTCATCAGATGTTTTTTCTTATTTTTTTAATTTGTCTTTTTCTGTTTTTACTTATTCTAAAACAACATTACCGTTAACCGTCTTTTTTCACCTATCTTTTCTTAAAAGCTTTTCTACCTCCTTTAAATTAGAACAATTAAAAAATCAAATTTATAGATAGCTCCTTTAGGTAGAGTTAAATGTGCGAATCAAACTTGGCTTAAAGCATCACATTAAAAAATCACGGATATTCACATTACCAACCCAAAAACATATTTAACATTAAATTTATAAATTCAATCAATAAGTTACTGTAACAACTATCGTATCTGAGTAATTACCGGGAGTCGTTGAAATAGTAGTACCTTGTGGAATTTTTCCATACACATTTGTGCTTTGAGCACTCCCCGATCCCGTCTTGGAAACACCTCCAGAACCTCCAACCGCGGTTACACCACCTGTAGTATCCCATACCGTACTATAAGTCGAGTTCTGATATAACTGATAGAGAATATATTGACTACTACCATTTGTCATACGTCTAAAACCTCCAGCAATACGATTATTTCCATCCCCCAAGTAAACACTGTATGGCGTTCCATTGTTACAAGTCGTATTCACCGCACCTTGCGCAGTGTAATCACGACTAGTCGAACCAATATCATTAATATTGCCAAAATCGACATTTGATGTGGAATCTAATTGACACAAGCTAGGTACAACATAATTAGCGGTTATAGTGGCATTACCTGAATCCCACCCGCCTCCGCTATTACCTTCACAGACAGTGCTAGAACTTGCCTGCATGTCCCAAAAAAGCTGAACCGTACCAGTATATGTCCCTTTAGGATATGCGATGAGCGAACCAGTACGGGCTGGGACTTTTACATTTACAGAGTAACTAATAATATTATTTGAAGCGACCGTTCTAACCGGTCCATACCAAACATTTGAAGTTTGATTTGTTGTGGAAGAACCTGCCCCCCCTACAGTTGCAGTGACTGTATAAGGTAATGAAACACTGTTATTGGTGTTTGTGGTTCCCGTAAATACGGTTTTCATACACATATAAGCTGAAACTTCAGGAGTAGTACGCCCACCAAGACAGCTAATCGTGCCAGAAAAGTTGATGTTTGCATCACTATTAATTGTGGCAGCCGTATAGGTATACGTACTATTAGTCGTTCCAGTTACCGTACAAGCAGCATGTGCAGAACTAAAAAATGCATATAATATAAAAAACAAAACAATCGCTAAAATATACTTTATGGCCAATGAAAGATTTTTACCCTTCATCCAAAAACTATGACTGACAATAGTTATCGACATACATAAGGCCCCAACTTTTTAGCACTGTATTGCTTATTTTCATACGCAAAATTAACTTGGCATGAACCATGATCCAGAAGATCTACTTCAAGTTTGTTTTGTTTTAATAGGTTTGGAATAAATACTTCACCATCGTAGCCAACCACCCCATCTTGCTGTCCATTAATTCGAACGCTATAACCTGGTAATAACGCTGAGTTGTTCGAATCAACAAGTTTTACTAACCCTGAAATGACCTGATGAGCACCGAAGTCAATCAAGGCCCCTTGGCGATAACCTACGAATGCTGTTTGGTTAGTTGAAGTAACATCCCATTCTAAAGGTAAATATGATGGGTCGAGATAGATATGATGAAGCTGATAAGGTCTTAAATTTGAAATTAAGAATCGACCGGTTCGATCAGTCTCTCCTAAATTAACTCCACCATTTATAATTTGGCTTTGCGGTCCAGCATTGGTCACAACTGCATAGCCGTCTCCAATTTCATTGGCCGCAAAAATCCGCCCTGCTGCCGCAACCAACGATCCTGTCGCTGAAACTGCAACCTGATCGTTATCTCCAATGCGGTTGTATCGACCTGTCAGATAAGCAGCACGGGCACGGTAAGATGCATAGATAGATGCATTGTTTTGATTGGCATCCTGATCGCGCTCAACATAGCCTCCCCATCCAAATGCACCGATTTGTGGGTCACTAAATCCATTTATTTCTTGTCTATATGTTGTTTTACCACTTTCATTAGAAATACTTGTAATCGCATTAACTCGAGTAGATGGTGTATAACGCAACGCAAAGTAAATGCCATAGTCTTTGTGATTTTCATAATCTTTATACGCCGAGGTATAAAATCCCCAGTTCTTGTTCAAACTTCCGCTTAAATTGGCAGAGACTAACTTATAAGAGTTGTCGCTAAATTTAATCTGGTTATAACCCAGATAAGCCCCATATCCCTCATAAAAATTATAGTTAATTCCTGCCCTAAAAATCTCATCTGCCAGTGCGCTGTAGCTCAAATAATTTTTGGGTTCAGCATCGGTTTGATTATCTTTTAAATATCGAATTTGAGACACACGGGCAAGGTCAAAATAGTTATCGAATACTTTACGGTAACTGGTATTAAACGAAATATTCTTACTAATCCGTCCTTCTAAACCAACCAAGGCAGAATAACCGTTTTCATCTTTATACTGGCTCGCTGCGATGTCAGCATTAATTACCCCAAAACCAAACAGGTTCTTGGCAAAACCAGTGCCCAGATTTGATAGACCGTCTGTTGAAGCCTCTGCACCACCGCTTAAAGTCAGTGAGTTGCTGTAGCCGTATCGGATCGCACCCGAAGCAAAGGTGGCATCGTCGTAATCATTTGAATACAGTCCATAGTTATAGCGTGGAACCCCCACATCTACTGAAAATTCATTAATGCCTTTTGCCAGAATTTTAGATGAAAAATAGTAAGCCTGTTTGGTAATGCTCTGTTGACCCGTTGCGTCGGTAGTCACAAGAGTGACTTCATTACCTGAAATAAACGGGAGCTGTTTAATATCAAATGGACCTGAAGGCACAAGCCCTGAATAAATCTTTTGTTGGTTGACATATAAATCTAAAGTCGAAGGCAGTGCAGCCGAGCCAGAAAATTGCGGTAATGCCGAAGTGACAATATCACCACGTTGGGTGTAAGCGCTCGACCACTGGAAACCAGCAAGGCGAACACTACTCCCCCAGTCAGAACTATTGGAAATAAAGTCCCCTAAGGTATAGATCCTGATCTTTTCAGGGTCTACATACTGCCACTTACTTTCTAGACGCACCCACTTTTCATGGCTATAACTAGTTTCATTACTGCCGTTGTATAAAACCCCTGAAGAAAAGTTACCAATTGCGCTGTTAAAAATCCCTTCAGCCGAACCGGAGAAAACATTCTCGTCATTGGTCAGGGTGTGATAGAGGCTATAGTTCAAAATGGCTGCGTTTAAAGGCTTCATTTTTAGTAAATGAGGACTGGTAATCTGCTGGCCATTTAAGTCAACTGCATAGCCTGCCAACATGCTGGACGGAACTTGTAAGTTTAGAGATTGTTCATTCTCTAAATATTTAAACTGGATTCCTTTTAGCTCGTTAATACACACCCATTGGCTATCTGGAATGTGTTCATCCATTTTTACCCTTAAAACTTTTAAGTCACGAGCACGAATATACAGCTTTCTATCTTGATCTTGGTGTACCGAGATTAAATCTGTTGAAATATTCGAGTTAATAGAAATTTTTAAGAAAAGCTGTGTGTACGCCTTATCAGAACTAAACACCTGATGAGAAGAGTTTGTAACTTCCGGAATACTTGGTAAAGCAATATTGGTGTTATCTTGCAATGATTCAGCAAAAGCATGAATCGGCAAGTACATAACACATAAGGCACTTACGAGATATTTCATATGTGCCTCTTTAAAGAGATGTTTGCTTACCGTTAATATTCAATGAAATATTATATTTATGATCCGCTTGAAATTTAAAATCAGGGCTAATATTAAAATTTCTTGCTTTGCCAGCAAGAATATAACCATTCACAGTATTTACTTTAATGGCATAGCTTTTATTTGCTGTCACATCAACAAGCGTTAAATTATTTAAAAGTGCATGTCGATTGCCAACATTGCTAATAATAAGAAAAGAAGTATTTTGCTCTTGCTGAATTGACCAAGTAAGTTTAGTAATTGCATCTTTATTTACGACAAATAGAGGTAATGACGAACGTAGTAGTACGTTAATCCCTTGATCCGCTTTACGGTTATCAATCGGTTTTGGTAGTTCATCAATAATAATACGGTATGTTTGCTCACCAGAAACTGGTGCCGGATTAATTCTAACTACACGTAAATTATAAGAATCATTAGGTTGTAATTTTAAAAACGGTGGACTAACCGCGATCTCATCTGTAGGTATTAATTGATCTTGCCCGGCATTTTGGCGCCATTCAAATACACGTACCTGCAAATCAGTGCTTTCATTTGACTGGTTATATAAACTAATTGAGGACGCCGATTGATCATTTAATATTTCAATACTTACAGGCGAAAGACGAATTGATGCAGCGTTCAGCATACTAGGCAAAAATAACAATAAACTTGTAATAACAAAGATATTTTTTCTCATGATTTGCCCAGAACTACTTTTCTCAAATTAGGCTAGCTCTCTCAATCAAGAGCTAGCAATGACACAATAAAACTTATTAAAAATTAATAAGTCACTGTTACAGTTACAGTGTCAACATAGCTACCTGCGCTTGGCAAAGTTGAGCCAGCAGGGATACGACCATAGACGTTAACTGCTTGTGGCGCACCAGTACCAGTACCACTATAAGCAGTAGTTGAAATACCAATTGCTGTTGCACGGTTAGTGTCAGAGAAGAGGTTGTAAGGAATAAATTCGTTGCTTGTTGCGCCACCAATCATACGACGTTGGGTAGTTTGAGCATTTTTGCCGGCATCAAAAGCCAAAGTCCATGGCACAGTGTTGTTACATAAAACTTTGATGGCCGTACCACCTGTCGTTGTAGTGTCTGCATCGACGTTGCTAGCAAGAGAACTTAAAGTACCAAAATCTAAAACTGCGTTAGCTGTTGTACCTGTAGCTGAAGTATTCAATACACAGCTATTTGTAATTGTTGCTTTAACAGTCAAGGTGCCTGTTGCTGTTGCAGCATTTGCGGCATTGATAGACATTAAACCCATAGCAATTGCTGGTAAACAAATGAGAGACTTTTTCATGGTAAAAACCTTTTTTACATTACGCCAATAAAATTAATAGATGTAAAAACTAGCCTCCCCCATCACAATCACTAGCTTTTCTGATTGTTTTTTCAAAGCGTTATTTTTTTACTCTACTGACCGCGCATAATACAAAAAAACAACAAAAACACTAACATAAATTTCATTCTAAATATCAATTAATAATTCAACTTTTGATGAATTTCTCAATTAGAAAAATTTTTATGGTTTATCACACTTTTTATATCAATTTTCGATACTTCTATTCAGCTTTTATTAGTTTTACTAAAAAAATGATAGCTTTTCATTAGTTAAAATTTACCATAAATTTTAGTCTTTTATAATTTTTTAACCATTGGTCAAAAAAAACAAGAACAAAAAGTAAGCTACTGATTGTTCTATATATTTTAAATGAATAAGAAAATAATATTTTATGAATAAGAAATCTAAGTAACTTATAACAGTTCTAGGGTTTTTTAAGAATTTTCAGTAATTAAAACCACTTTTCACCTACCAAAAGAAGTTAGCGTTAGCTTAACTATTTCTAAAAATTAGATGAAAAAATAAGCCAAGAAATCCACCAACCATAGCAAAACCTAACTGTATATAGGCTTTGCCATACCAAGCCAGTTCCCTAAATTGATAGTCTGCACTGCTAGAGTTGATCACAAACATATTCCTAATATCCCAACTATGAAATCCTTTTGGTCTTTCAGCAAAAAAATCTAGAATAGGCGTAAACCCTAAAACAAATACAATACCAATTAAGGGATAAACGATACATCCTGGAAAAATAGGATTATTCTTTCGTTCCATAGAGTCAAATATGATAGCCGCAGCTACTAACAAACTTTGTATTAGAGCGACTTTTTTAAAAGTATCTAAATCAAAACCTAAATAGAACATTAAAGTTAAGAAAAAGACTCCTGTTAGAAGAATAGAGTATATTAATAATTTCCAATTCATTTCAGTCCTTAAATAATTTTTAGAATCTTATATAGTTGTAGTAATGTCTATTAAAAAATATTATTTCAATTTATTTATATTAGCAAAGAATAATTAAATAGCACAGTCTTAATTAAATCAAAAGTGTACAAATAGCATTCAAACAATTTTTCCATTTTTAAATAAATCTAAATTTACATTTATTTTATATATATAGGTTTTTAAAAATGATTTAAAAAAATATATTTTTCAGTACAACTAAACATTTATAAAATCCATTAATTTTATAATTTATCTTAATACTAAAAGCTTCAGATTAAATATTATTTATAGTCAAAATACTTTCTATTTAAAAATATATTTCTAAATCAAGCGAACCTTTGAATGTACTCTTTCTTGTCCCCTAAAACTAACAATTCCATACTTGTAGTTTTACTTGCTTCTTGGCAAGGTATGTGCCAGTAAAACATTAGGAATTTGTTCCAATATGGCGAGTCCAGCACAAATCATTCGACATAAATTTCTCAATACATTCTTTTCACGCCATTCTCTTTGGTTCTTATGTATTTTTACTGCGCTCAGCATTACATGGTTTCGCACCGTATATACCCCGCATAGTATCTATTATTTTATTTCAGATACTCTACTTAACGGTTTATGGGTGCTCACGGGTGCGCTAAGCTTGTTAGGCCTTTATGATGTTTTGCAGAATAAACATTCAATTTTAAGAAACTACCCAATTATGGGGCATTTCCGTTTTTTGTTTGAAGATATACGCCCAGAAATTCGTCAATACTTTATTGAAGCGGATCAAGATGCTCTGCCCTTTTCTCGTATGCAAAGAAGTCTAGTTTATCAACGCGCTAAAAATGAAAATGCAGATAAACCTTTTGGTTCAATCATTGACGTTTATCAAGAAAACTATCGCTTTATTGTCCACTCAATAAGCCCTTGCCCACCAGCAGATCCAAAGAGTTTCCGTATTCAGGTTGGTAATGCTCAATGCCTTCAACCTTATAGCGCATCAATCATGAACATTTCTGCCATGAGCTTTGGTAGTTTAAGTGCCAACGCAATTCGTGCGTTAAATAAAGGTGCACAGTTAGGTGGGTTTTATCATGATACTGGCGAAGGTAGTTTAAGCCCTTATCATCTGGAAAATGGCGGTGATATTGTTTGGCAAATTGCCAGTGGTTATTTTGGGTGCCGTACCGTAGATGGGAAGTTTGACGAGCAAAAGTTTGCCAAACAATCCCAATTACCACAAATCAAAATGATTGAACTGAAGCTTTCCCAAGGTGCAAAACCGGGCCACGGCGGTATTTTACCTAAACATAAAATTACCGCAGAAATTGCCGAAATCCGCGGCGTTTCTCGCGATCATGACTGTATTTCTCCTGCAAAGCATTCTAGTTTTTCTACCCCAATTGAAATGATGCATTTCTTACAGAAGTTGCGCACATTATCTGGCGGGAAACCAGTTGGTTTTAAACTTTGTATTGGTCAGCCTTGGCAATTTATGAGTATTGTTAAAGCAATGCTTGAAACAAAAATTGTTCCTGACTTTATTGTGGTTGATGGTTCTGAAGGCGGTACAGGTGCAGCACCAATTGAGTTTAGCGATAATATTGGTACGCCATTACGTGAAGGCTTGCGCTTTGTCCATAACACACTTGTCGGTGCAGGCCTAAGAGATCAAGTTAAGATTGGTGCGAGTGGTAAAATTATTAGTGCATTCGATATTGCCAGTACTTTTGCACTAGGTGCAGATTGGGTTAACTCAGCACGTGGTTTCATGTTTGCTGTTGGATGTATTCAGGCACAAAGCTGTCACACTAACCAGTGCCCTGTAGGTGTTGCAACCCAAGATAAAGACCGTCAAAAAGCAATTGATGTACCGACCAAATCAGAACGGGTATTTAATTTTCATAAAAATACATTGCATGCTTTGTCAGAAATGATTGCTGCGGCTGGTTTACGTCACCCTTCAGATATTAAAGCCCATCATTTGGCTCAGCGAGTAAACGATCGTGAAATTAAGAACTATGCTCAATTGCATTTTTTCTTAAAAGAAGGTGAACTTTTACAATCTGAACTTAATAACGACGATGATAATTTTTATTATCGAATGTGGAATATGGCTGATGCCAATCATTTTTGATTTATATTAAGCCTATAATTTGAGCATTACATTCATAGTGTGATGCTCTTCCATATTTAAAAATAATATGTGATTTTTGATTAAATTCCACTCTCCTTTTAATTTGTATTTAATCGATTTTTCACCTAATATAAAAGTATAAATAACGTACATATTTTAATTTTATTTAATAAAAACTTTTTAATGCTTATAACAAGAAGGTATCTCATCATGTTGAAAAAAACATTCATCTCTTCGTTTGTTGCACTGGCGGTAGGCTTAAGTAGCTATGCTGTTGCTTGTACACGCGCTGTATATTTAGGCAATAACCAGCACATTATTACTGCTCGTTCGATGGACTGGAAAGTTGATACGGGTACAAATTTGTGGATTATGCCAAGCGGGGTTACCCGTGATGGTAGTGCAGGCTCCAATTCAATAAAATGGACATCTAAATATGGAAGTGTGATTGCTACAGGTTATGAGGTTTCCACAACAGATGGCATGAATGAAGCTGGATTGGTTGCCAATATTTTATGGTTAGTAGAATCTCAATATCCGGATATAAAAAAATCTAATAAACCATTACTAAGCATTGCTGCTTGGGCACAATATGTACTCGATAATTTTGCAACTGTAGATGAGGCTGTCAAAGCCTTAGAAAAAGAACCTTACAACATTGTTACCGACAATGTTCCAGGTGAATCAAGGCTTACCACCCTGCATTTATCTATTTCTGACAAAACAGGTGATAGTGCAATTATTGAATATATTGACGGAAAGCAGATTATTCACCATAGTCGCAGCTATCAAGTCATGACTAACTCACCTACTTTCGATAAGCAACTCGCACTTGCCGAATATTGGAAACAAATTGGTGGAACGATCATGCTTCCTGGTACAAACCGAGCATCTGATCGCTTTGCCCGTGCATCTTTTTACATTAATGCAATTCCTAAAAATGATGATAGTAAACAGGCTCAAGCCTCTGTATTTAGTGTAATTCGAAATGCGTCTGTTCCCTATGGACTAAATACTCAAGAAGAACCTAATATCTCTTCGACTCGCTGGCGAACTGTGGCCGATCATAAACAGCTGCTCTATTTTTTCGAATCTGCCCTATCACCAAATGTGTTTTGGGTTGACTTAAAAAAGATTAATTTTAAAGATGGTAAAACGCGTAGACTTGATTTAGGGCCCGATCAAAGCCATATCTATGCAGGTGATGCTACTTCTTCGTTTAAAATTGCAAAACCATTTGTATTTTTAAGCCCAACTACACGTTAATTTATGTCAAAATTATTGGCCTTAACATAAATAATATTAAACATACTATCTTGGAATTTATATGATGAAGAAATCTCTACTCTTATTGGGTTCTTGTCTACTTACAACGGCTTGCAGCACCACACAATTTGGTACAGATCAAGCAACAGCTCCTACAGTAGTAAAGACAGCGGGTCAGCTAAACTGCTCACCAACTGAACTATGCCCAAGCTTGCTCGTGAAATGGAATGAGAATCAAAAAGATCAGCTTCGTGTAGATGTTCATTTAAGTAGTAGTTATAACTTTTATGATATTAACGAGTTAACATTTGATATTGATGGGAAACGATTTAACTATCAACCCGCTCAATCAACTGAAAAAACGAATGTGAGCCGATTAGTACCTAAACATTCAACAACTTTCTTTATTATTCCAAGCCAATTCTTAAAAGAGTTTAAAAATGCTCAAAATGTAAACGTTTTGATAAAAACGGATAAAGGAACGATTGAACGCAATATGTATAGTCCACAAAAACAATCTTCAGTTTATAAGAACTTTATGCAGCTTTATCAAAATTCAAAATAAAGCAGATAGATTGAGTCATGCATCTATCCAGAATTATTGGATAGATGCATTATTTTTTTAATAATAAAAATGTTTTGGTTTCGCATGTAAAAAGGCTGGAATCAATCCTGTTAAAGCCGCACGTATATCTGCACGTTCATTAATTAATTGATGTGAACCTTCTTCGAGCATTAATAGCGTTTGAAGCCTAAATTTACGACGAATAAATTCAATGTTGTAACGCCAGTCAACCGTTTGATCGAGAGCACCTTGTGCAAGCCAGACAGGAATACGGCAAGCGGGCCGCTCTTCCATTTCTTGCATCCATTTTGACATTGCCAAAATCCAGTCCATCCCCATCATCCGAGGTTGCAACGGATCTTTTAAGCGAATAAACCGCAAAAATTCAGGATTATGATTATTACGTCTAAAGTGTCTTGGTACTTGACGCTTAATACGGCGAATAATGCCTAATCCGACCGGATTATGCCACCATGCGGTTTTTGCAGGGCGAATTAAAGGCGAAAGTAATAAGACTCTATCTACAATCGGATCTTGGCGTTTTTCAGCATATTCTAATAAATGATGCATCCAAATTGCCCCACCCGTGCTTTGCCCAATTCCAACCCAAGGTTTAGGCAACTGATCTGCATGTTTCACATATTGGTAAACTGCCATCAAAACTTGTTGATAGTGATCAAAATTTTGAATACTTGCTGGTGAACCATTGCTTAAACCATGCCCTGGTAAGTCGTAGGTAATAACACTAAAGCCTTGTTCAAGAATTTCACGAATGATGGGCTGATAAATACCGCTATGCTCAAGATAGCCATGTAGCAAACAGACGGTACCTTGTATTTTTTCTATTTTAGGTTTGAAAACCTGCACATGTAAGCGAAATAAAGGCATTTGAACATAACCCTGCCAATGATCACATTCAAGTAAATGCAAACCATACAATTTGCGGTAGGCCAGCAAATCTCGAGATGGTTCCTCTAATGTATTTAAATTGAGTGGGCTTAAAACCTGTGGCGTAAGATCACGGTTGGGAACCGGCAAATCTAATTGTTTTAATACGGCAGGATTGAGAAATGGGATATCTGACATTAAGGTACCTCTCGACAATCACTTGAGCCAAACAACATGTCGCGAATTGTCGCAAGTAATTCATAATTTGCACGACGACTATGGTCATAATTTTGTTGACTAGGCTGCCAACGGGTAAGTGTTGTCGGCATTTGAGCTACCACAGGAATTGTTTCTATGCCATTTAAAGCAAATAGTCGGCGTGTACGCGGCATATGGTATTCATCTGTAACCAACATGACCGTCGGTGCTCCACCCTTTTTCTGAAGCAATAAAGAGCTAAAACGTGTATTTTCACAGGTATTCATACTACGCTTTTCTAGTAGCTTTGCGTCAACACCGCGCTCTTTTAACCAAGCTTGCATATAGGGTGCTTCTACACCACTAAGAACAATCGGGAGATGATTTTGTTTTTCAACTTCTAAAGTTTTTTCTAATCGCAAACGCGTATAGCCATTAACAACAATATCCTTACCATTTTTATCTAAAGTTAATCCTCCACCCAACACAACAATTGCATAAGGTTCTGATAACTTTTTAGGTTGCACTGGTAATGGATTTTTACGCACATATTCGATTTTCTGTTCAGGTTCACTAACAGCTTTTTGATGCTCTGGTACCACAGGTTTTCTTGCTAAAAACTCAGTATATTGCTCTGTAAGTGCTTTATTTTCCGAGCTATTAATAAAGAGAGCTTCATCAATAGGGCCACTTGCTTCATCCGCCGCATCAATTTCTGAGTTTCTAACCACTAAAGGAACCGTTACGGAAGCGGCTGCCTCTGAATCTTGTTCCTTTTCTTCTAAAAGAATAATTTGCTGCAAAGCCTTATAGTTTTCTTGAAGATAGGTCAGATCTGTTGTCTTTTTTTCACGTAAGGCTTTTTCAGTCAGTTTTAAATATGCTTGACGAGCAATCCATAGATTTGAGCCTGGTTCTAAATTGTCATGCTCACTTAATGCAGCCTGTCTCTGGCTTTCAGCAGCGACTTGATTAACATCAACCGGTACAAAATAATTAAGTCCAGCTACAATTAATTTTGAATAAAACGGCGAATATAAAAAAACCACGAAACAGCCCAATAGTAAAAATAGCGCAGTGACTACTTGTACTAAACGTACCATTAAGTGTACTTGTGGCATAAAACTATTCCGTATGATTTTCAATTAAACCTAAACTGTTATAAAGCACAGGCTCTGGTTCTAACATAATATGGAAACGCTGATCAACATCATGTTGTACAGCCTGATAAGTTTTCTTTACATCAGTAAGAGATGCATTGGCATAATTGACCAAAACCAATGCTTGTTTGTGAAACATACCCACCATATCAAGTTGTTTACCTTTCCACCCCACCTGATCAATTAACCATCCTGCTGCAATTTTAACGTTTCCACTGGCTTGAGGATAATGTGGAATTGTTGAGAATTGTGTGACTAAACGTTCAAATTCCTGAGGATTAACTATCGGATTTTTAAAGAAACTTCCCACATTTGGATATTCTTTTGGATCAGGGAGTTTACTTTGACGAATATGAATGACTTGATTTTGTAAATTCTCGGCAGTCTGATTATCTCCAACTGCTTGCTTCAAATCACCATAGTTAAGCTTTAAATGGGGATGTTTAAGCAATTTAAAAGTCACATGCGTAATGATGTAACGGTTCGGATCATCTTTAAAAATGCTATGACGATAGGCGAAATGGCAGTCTGCTTCTAAAATTGTCTGAGTTTCTTTTAATTTACGGTCATATACTTGTACCGACTCAATAAACTCACCTACTTCTACCCCATAAGCACCAATATTTTGTACTGGTGAAGCACCAACTAAGCCTGGAATAAGTGCGAGATTTTGCAAGCCAAACCAATTTTGCTGAGTACTGTATAAAACGAAATCATGCCAGACTTGGCCTGCACCGACATTAACTCGAACAAAGTCATCATCGTTCGATAAAACCTCGATACCTTGAATATCTAGATGAATAACCAACGCATTGATCTGTTGCGGCAGTAGCATATTACTACCGCCCGATAATACAAGTACATTTAAATTATGCTGCTCAGCAAAACCCAAAGCTTCCTCAATATCCTGAATAGTTTGGACTTTGGTGTAGTGAGACACTGTTGCATCTAAACTCAAAGTATTGAATGGCTTAAGCTGTACATGATTTTGAATTTGCATCGTATTGAAAAACCTATTCTTAAACATTCAATTGTTTTTTTAAAATATTTATCCACGCCAAACTACTGGACTCGCATTGATTGAGTACACGTTCAAAGCCCTCAGCTCCGCCATAATAAGGGTCAGGCAAGGCTTGTTGTGGATATTCAGGATCATGCTCGCTCATTAAAGCTACTTTTGCACGAATTTGATGAGTCCCAAACTGAGAAACTGCACTTTGTAGCATGTCATGAATATCATTAAAGTTTTGATGATCCATTGCCAAAATCAAGTCAAATTCTAAAAAGTCTAGAGTTGAAAGTTGTCTTGCACGTAAAGAAGATAAGTCATAACCTCTTTTTTTTGCGTGCAGCTGACTTCGCTGATCTGGTGCTTTGTTTGGATGATAATTACTCGTTCCAGCAGAATCGACAAGTATATTGAGTTGATGTGCTTCACAATAATGTCTAAAAACCACTTCAGCCGTGGGAGAACGGCAAATATTTCCTAAACAGACACATAACACCTTATATTGTGTTTCCATTAGAAATTACTTCCAAGTATTTGAATTACATCGAAATAAATATGGTGCATGCAACATCCTGACAAAACTATAAATTATTGTCAGAATTGAATTGACCATTGTGACGTGTTGCATTTTGTCAAAACTCACATGGCTTGAAAAGGAAAATAATGTTTATCAATAGATTAAAAGTTGATAAATCAGTCGACAAACGATCTGATCTTCTAATTTTTAAGAAAATAACAAAGCTCTCATCAGAGGGCTTTTACATAAAGGAATAACTTTTTTTATATTATTTTTTCTATTTATTTCACTTTTTATTTAGATGTAAAAAAGCCCAATATTATGGGCTTTTTAATAAAACTAGGATAAAAATCATTTATTTTTAAAAAGTTTATCCGTCATTTTTCTATCAACTTTACTACGATGTCCATTTTCAAAGTATCGATCAACATGGCATAGTTTTGTTTTGGTATCACAGAACACACCATTTGAGAGTGTGAATGCTGAAGTATCAAAATCACCTTGAGAGAATGCTCTGTTCGCTTTGTTAGTTCCTAAGTATTTGGCTGTAAGTTTTTTAGATACACCTTTCTTGTCAGCGCAGATATATTTGTCACAAATTACACCATTTTTAGGTGAATAGACGCTAGAGCTGGTTTTCGCCATTGCTGCTGAGCTAAGCATTAAACAAGAACATCCAATAAGACTAAGTACAGTTTTAGAAATTTTCACTTTTGAACCGAATAAAATTATAAATTGTTAGGGCATTATATGAATTAGTAGTCTTCAGGAAAATCTACCAAACAGTATAAATAACAAAAAGCCCACCTTTCCATAAACGTTTAAATACCTTGCGTGATCTCCGCCTACCTTCCCCCTCCTACCATATGAAAGTAGTGCATATCTCATACAACACTCAACATAATCACTTCAGAACTACTTTATTTTAAAGTGTCTTATGCTAAGTTACTTAAAGATTGAATCCTAAAGAACCCTTCTACAATAATGTTCAAAAATAAGGAAATAACGTATATGAGCCATTTTCAATTTCAAACCGTTCCAAATATCATCTCAGGCTTAGGCTCTATACAAGAATTACAGAATGTTTTGTCATCAAAAGCTTACCGTAAGTTATTACTCGTCACCGATGCAGGCATGATCAAAAATCAATTACATATTCCCATCATTCAAATTTTAGATATACTTAATATTGAACATGTCATTTATGCAGATGTTCAAGCTGACCCACCAGAACAAGTGGTATTAGATGCAGCTAATTATGCAAAACAGCAAAATGTAGATGCCATTATTGGTTTTGGTGGTGGTAGTTCTTTAGATGTTGCAAAAGTAATTGCCTTGCTCGCACACCCCGACCAGACTCAAAGTTTACAAGACATGTATGGCGTAAATCAGGTAACCACAGCTCGCCTTCCGCTTATCTTAATTCCAACGACAGCCGGTACAGGTTCTGAAGTAACGCCTATTTCAATTGTGACTACTGGCGAGACAACAAAAATGGGGATTGTTTCTCCGGTACTGTATGCAGATACCGCTATTTTAGATGCCACGTTTACACAAAATCTTCCAGCACATATTACTGCCGCAACAGGTATTGATGCGATGGTGCATGCCATTGAGGCATATACCTCTAAGCATAAAAAGAATATTTATACTGATATTTTAGCCAAAAATGCTTTGAAGTTACTGAACCATAACTTACCGAAAGTTCTTAAAAACGGTAATGACCTAGAAGCAAGGCAAAACATGCTGTTCGCCTCGATGCTTGCAGGTCAAGCATTTGCAAATTCACCCGTTGCCGCTGTACATGCTTTAGCTTACCCACTTGGCGGGCATTTTCATTTATCGCATGGGCATACTAATGCCTTAGTGTTGGTAGAAGTATTAAAATTTAATGCACCAAATGCAAAAAAATACTATGCGGAACTGATGCAATGGCTAGATCCATATAGCAATGGCAGCACAGATGGTTTGTGTGATCTGTTTATTGACCATATGCAAAACCATTTAGATCGTAGTGGATTGGTCTTAAAACTTAGAGATTTGAATATTGAAGAGTCTAGTCTACATAAGCTTGCTCAAGATGCCATGCTACAAACTCGCTTACTACAAAATAACCCTCGTGACATGACAGAAGCTGCTGCTTTGGCAATTTATCAGGCGATTCATTGATGACTAAACCAGTTTTAAAAACTCGCGATCAATTTAAGTTCTTTTTAGACATTCAAACGCGCTGGGCAGATAACGATATCTATGGTCATGTGAATAATGTGACTTACTATAGCTATTTTGATACGGCAGCAAATGCTTTGCTCATTCAAAAAACAGGTTTTGATATTCATCAATCACAATCAAGTGGCTTAGTGGTCGATTCAGCTTGTAGTTTTTTTCAGGAATTATCTTTTCCCGAAATTATTCAGGTAGGTGTTGCGATTGGTAAAATCGGTAACACTTCACTGCGCTATGAACTGGCCATCTTTAAACAAGGCCAAGAGCAAGCTTCAGCTCAAGGACATTTTGTGCATGTCTTTGTTGATCGCGAAACGCGTAAGACTGTTCCAATTTCTGAGTCTACTCGTGACGTTTTAGAGAAATTTTTATTATAAAAAGATGAGGCAAAAAGAAAATGCGTTGTTCTTTTTGCCTCTTCATTATTTAGATCATCGCAGGATCACTAAAAGAGTCCTCACCCATTTCAACTCGACCAGCAAAGCGTCGGTAATAAGACACATCACTTTGGCATGTGATTTCAAAATCGTACCAATGCCCTACATCAGCCAAAGCCCAGTGTTGTTTAACGACTTGCCCCGCTTTTACGATAAGTTGTAATGGAGCATCCTGTCGGTATGCACAAGGTTTTACAGTCAATATTGCATCCTTAGTCCCATCATTCATCAGCTCTACATAAACATCACCATTAGCAATGTCATAACACACTCGAATTTCAGGTTTAATTCCACTATCGACAATACGTTGAGTATCTCCTTTAAAATGACGATGATAACCATTTGGGCCTAACACCCATAAATCATAGCGACCTAAGTTATCTTTTAAAGCGTCCCATTCATCATCTAAGGTTTTATTCGGCTCGACAATATAACGCTTTGGAATACGGTCGAGATTGAGCTTGTCATATACATGAAAAACCGCCGCTTGCTGACCTGTATTAGAGAAAATCAATTGCACCTTTCCATCCGCTTTACAACGCGCACTCGTATGCAACTCATAAGGCAATGCTCGTGACAGACGTATACCACTTTGCTGAATCGGTAATTTGCTATCTGTTGGTACTGGAACAGCAGGTAAAGCTTCTTGATTTTCTCTTAACTCATCTGCCTGTAAACGTGTTTGTTTTCCATTGAGCTGCGGTAGAACATCTGCATTTGGTGTTTTAAAGTTAAATGCACTGGTTAAATCACCACACACCGCACGGCGGTATGGACTAATATTTGGCTCTTTTACACCAAATCGTTTTTCTAAAAACATAAGCACGGACGTATGGTCAAAAACTTGAGAATTGACCCAACCACCACGGCTCCATGGAGAAATCACATATAACGGAACACGAGGCCCTGGCCCATAAACACGCCCATCAGGTGTAGGCTGAGAATGGCTTCCCTCTGGTGCAGCATGATCAAAATATTCATCCTGCATATCGGCAATGCTTAATGTTGATTTCCCTGCGTATTGACCATTTTTAAGTCGAGATGGCGCAGATGGTGATGGTACGTGGTCAAAATAGCCATCATTTTCATCAAAATTGATAATCAGTGCTGTTTTACTCCAAACCTCTGGCACAGCAGTTAATGCATCAATAATTTCTTGAATAAACCATGCCCCCTGAACTGGACTTGAAGGGTCTGGATGTTCACAATAAATTGACGGCGCGTTAATCCAAGAGACTTGTGGCAATTTTCCTTCACGAATATCTCGTTTAAAAGCGTCGAGATATTCTTCAGGTTTATTGCCTGGTAAAGTATTTGCGATGCCCTTATATAATGGATTTTTGGCATTATCAGTCGCAGCATCATAAGCTTTATACGGTAATTTTTGTCCCGTGTCGGCATATGGTTTGTTCGGTTCACCACCACTTGCAACTGGATAACCAGATGCGATATTTGCCTTTCTAAATGAGCGGAATGCACCAAGCATATTATCACCCCATTCATCTGGCATATTTTGATAACAAATCCAGTTTACACCGGCTTCTTCCAAACGTTCTGCATAAGTCTTCCACGTATAACCACGATCTGCCGTGGCTGGATTACCATCAATCCAGTCCCATTCATTGTTTACAAATGAACGCTTGGTCGGTGTCGCCCCATTTGTACCCGTTAAATGATAAGAACGGTTCGCATCTGTTCCAGTGTGCATAGAGCAATGATAGGCATCACAAATCGTAAAAGCATTTGCAAGCGCAAACTGATATGGAATTTCTTTTTCTTTAAAATAGCCCATTGATATATCGGTTTTATGGGCTGGCCAGTTCGCCATACGCCCATTGTCCCAAGCCAACTGACTGTCATTCCACGTATGAGGCGTACCATCTGCTCGCTGTGCATTATTGGCTGTACCATCTAAATGAAATGGCGTTAAAACTTGCCCGTTATTTCTGAGTTGCTCCCATACACGGCGGCCACTCGGTAGAGGAATCGTAAAACGATCAGCAAAACCTCGAACGCCTTTTAATGTTCCAAAATAATGGTCAAAAGATCGGTTTTCCTGCATTAAAATAATAACGTGTTCGACGTCTTGAATTGTGCCTGTTTTATTGTTTGCAGGAATTGCCAAAGCTTTTTGAATACTAGATGGGAAAGCCGCCAATGCCGCAGCACCAAAGCCCATATTTAAAGAGTAATTTAAAAATTTACGACGTGTAATCATGATCAGGTTCTTTTTATTATTTAAGTTTAAGGAGCACAGCGCATTACAGGCTTTTTACCTGTGTCTGGTGCATTTGAATTATCATTTGATGAGTCGTTACAACCACTCAGCAAAAGTGCGCTGATCAATAAAAAATATGAATATTTAAAAGAAGTTATTCCTGCGTATTGCCTTTTCATGTCTATGTACAATCCATTTAAAATCTAAAATGGCTAACATAGAAAAGTACAATGACAGTGACGTGACCTGAATGTTTCAATCCCGTGAAAAAGCATGGAATTGTATAATTTCCATGCTCATCACAGGGCTAAAAAGTTAAGGCTTTAATTGAATATTTTGTAATTCGCCATCAAAGGTCTCTATGAGGCTTTTAATGACTGGCTGTTGTTGTAATAACTCAGCTGCTCTTTGAAAGGCTTTTTCTTTACGCGCACTTTGAATGATATATGGTGTAGCCGTATTTACAGCACCATATTCAACTGTAAATTGGGTATCAGGCCATTGCTCATTTAATGCATCAATAAGACCTTGTTGTAATTGAGTCAACATATTTTCATATTCTTGAGGAATATGGAAAACTGTATTGCCACCAATTTGACCTGTCATCACGCCATGCTGAGCAAGCTCTTGAACGGCTGGAGAGAGTTGACTAGTTCTAAACCAATATTCCCATTTTGCTAGTGTCCACTCGCCGTCTAAGGTTTGCTTGGTTAGCTTCAAAATGTCTTGAGGCATAAGCTGCGCGCTATCAGTTGCACTAACTTCTTTTACAACTTCAACCTTCTCAATCGCCTCTGGGGTTTCCACCAGTAACGGTTGCTCGACAACAAGTTCTAAGGCTAAATCATTAGTAACGGGCATACCTTGGGCAAGTGAAAAATCAGTGCTAGGCGCTTCAAATAAACCTATAGGCTCAGCAGTAAAAGCTGGTTCAGGTTCAATATTTTTGGCTTGGGTTTCAGCCTGAACTTGTACTGACTTTTGTTCTGGTACCGGAATAAAATCTTCTTCCAAAACATTACTTGTTTCTTGAACAGATGCTGACTCAAATCCGATTAACTCATGATGATTTGGGTCAAATACCATTAAATCCTGATTAGACTGAGGTTCAGGTTCAGGTTCAGGTTCAGGTTCAGGTTCAGGTTCAACCATAGCTGGTTGACTAATAACTTCAACTGGCTGCACAGCACTTACAGGAGCAATATCTTGAGCTGTTTGCTGAACTTGGGGATTCATCACAACTTGCTGATTTTGTTGAACAGGCTCTGACACCAGAATTTCATTTGGCGTTAGAGGACGGAACGCTAATAAGCGTAAAACGCACATTTCAAAACCTTGTTCTTGCGTCACCGCAAGTTGTAGGTCAGATCGTCCTTTACATGCAATTTGGTAATAAAGCTGTAAATCTTGAGCAGAAATCAGCTTGGACAGTTGCATGATTTTACGATTGATTTCATCGCTATATTTCAAACTCAAATCAGGCAGATATTGCAAAATTGCCAATTCATGCAATGTCGAAATCAACTGATCAAGCACAAGTGAAACATCAAGCGCTTGATGTCTAAATTGTAATAAAAGCTGACTAACTTTCTCACGTTGGTTCTGATGAATCGCTAAAATCAAATCATAAATAATGGTGCGGTCAATCAACCCAAGCATTTCTTTAACATCTTGATGTTGTACAGCACCCTGACCATAAGCAATCGCTTGGTCAGTTAAAGATAATGCATCACGTAATGAACCTTGAGCAGATTCGGCAATTTGCCAAATTGCATCTTGGTCAGAAGCAATTTGTTCTTTTTCAAGAATAGCGCCAAGATGCTTTGTAATTTCATCGACAGCTAAAGGCCGCAATGTAAATTGCAAACAACGTGAAATGACCGTAATCGGTAGCTTTTGCGGATCAGTCGTGGCAAAAAGAAACTTAACGTGTTCTGGTGGTTCTTCTAGTGTTTTTAATAACGCATTAAAAGAATGCGTAGATAGCATATGCACTTCATCAATCAGGTAAACTTTAAAGCGACCTTGCGTTGGTGCATAAGGAACGTTATCTAAAAGTTCACGCGTATCTTCTACTTTTGTTCTTGAAGCCGCATCAATTTCAATCAGGTCGATAAAACGACCTTCATTTACTGCCTTACAGGTTGCACAAACTTCACATGGCGTAGAAGTCACACCCGTTTCACAGTTTAAACACTTGGCTAAAATACGTGCAATTGTAGTTTTACCTACACCACGCGTTCCCGTAAATAAATAAGCATGGTGTAGACGACCGCGTTCCAATGCACTACTTAATGCACGAGAAACATGGTTTTGCCCCACTAACTCATTGAAATTACGTGGACGGTATTTTCTAGCAAGTACTTGATACATGTATGCTCCTTGTTACAGGCATAAGCATACTTTGTTTTTAAAAGAGTGTGAACGCAAAAAGCTCATATCCGTACAGATAAACTGCGAACTGGCTTCTTTTCTCTACCAGAACCATTTATTTGTCTATGGATGATCATGATGTAGCTCCTGATCAGTGACTCCATCATCCATCGTTTGTACCAGCCCAACACCATCTTTAATTTCAGCAGAATAATTTCCTTTCTCGGTAAAAATTTGCATGATCGTATAGTGGTCTTTTTGACTTTGAGTAATGGTAAAGAAATTCTGATTTGGATCTCCCTGATCAAATTTCCCAGTCCACCGAACAATATCTTGATCAACAGGTTCAATCTCTACAATTTTTCCTGTGCGGTTAATTCCATATTCCAACATTTGAAACTTAACCGTATCACCTACTTTTTTGAGTTCAATCACGTTTGGATCATACTTAATCACCATGCCTTGTCCATTTTTAATCAATGGAAAATTAACATTAGAAGGTAACTGATCCTTTTCTATTTCATTAAAAACAATTTGTTGTTTAGATAATCTTTCTTTCTCTGACGGACTCAGATTCATTGTATTTTGACGAGCAAAACCATTCTGACCTTCAACTCGCTTTAAGCTAACTTCACTTTTCTGGCTATCTGTAGATGACGTTAAAGCAGAAGAACTTTGCTGTGAAAATGCAAGCCAGATGAGAACTGCTAGCGCTAAACAAGCGATAGCAGTTCCTATTAACAATTTATTTTTTTTCATTATTTACAGCTAAAAATAGAGATTAGTTATATAGAGAAATTTTCTGTGCATTTAGGTTAATGACACTCACCGCATCAATTTTTCCTTCTACGCCCAAACGGACACCATATTTAGGGTTGTATAAGTATGGGCTAGAGTAAAAATTAATATTATTACCTCCCATCGCGGTACTTCCTAAAGGATGAGCAAAGCCTGAACCAATATTGGTTGAACCATTATGGTATAGGCCAAGATTATGCCCCACCTCATGGCGCATAGCTGCAAAAGAACAACCCGCAATATCATTTGCACCAATCATGTTATATGAAGATGCATTAATCCATGCCCAGCCACAACCGCCATCGCCTGGTTCATTGCCTTGATAATAGACGCCATCAGCCAATACGCGTTTACGCTCATTTTGTACGGTCGTGTCATCGCGTCCAAAAGAAATCGCTTCTTTTAAAGTTGCAGCAGGGATTTTATAAGTCAAATAGCCCACATCTCTTAAGTAAAAACGTGCATTCGAATTTTCAGCAGTTAAATTCGTTAAATTGACACCTTCAATCATTCTCAATTTTGCAGCGCTTTCACCTAAAATTGAATTTACTTCTGGACTAGAAACTAACAACATATCAATTGTATAACTATCTACTGACCAGCCTTGAGCCGTGTAAATAAAACGGCGGTTTTCACCATTTTTAATGGTCGCAGACAAACCATTGGCAGCATTAATAAAGGTGTCTGCCGATGCATTTGACGCAATAACCACCTTATCCCCGACTTGAGCTTTAACTGGTAGTTGCAAGGTTGGCTGCCAATTTGAGGTAGAAAGTTTTACCTTTAAAGCGGGTTGAGTCATATTCGGTAAAATTGCAGGAATTGTTGCCGATGAATCAATCACCTTCGTTGGTGAAGAGATCAGCTGCCAATATCCTTTATCACTGACATACATAAACTCATATTGATCGCCTGTTTTTAGCGTTAAAGTCGCTTGGCTATTAATATTGGTATTATTAATTTTTGCAGACCAAGTCGCCGTAGATTTAATAACAATTCTATCTCGATCACTTGCAGTGGTCGGCAAAGTGAAATTGGAAACCCAATTTCCATCTCCAAATGAAACTTCCGTTAGCGGACTACTTACCGCGGCTAAAGACGTACCAATTTGCTGAACATTTAGCTTCTGCGGTTTTATATATTCTGGCACCCATTTCCCTAAAGCCGAATAATATTTAAACCAATATTCAGACCCATTTTTTAATAAGAAACTGCTTGGAAATAGCAAATTTGCTTTATCTATATTAGAATCAGCACTTGCTGTGGAAACAATTTGTACAGTCGTTCCATCACGTACATCACTGGGTAATGCAATGGTTTGTGCCCATTTGTCATTTTGAATAAGTACTTTTTGTATGGATGCAGTCGTTAACGGTACAACCTCATAGTTAGCACCATTCGTAGGACTCACTGTCGCCAACTGAGCAATCCATTTCTTTTGAGCGGTATTAAAGATGAATTGGTAAACATCCCCGCTATTTATCTTCAACACTTCTAACGGAATATTCGTATTAGAAGTATCTAAATAACTACTATAAGCCGCACTAGAGCGAATTGTAATTTTGTCTAAATTATTAGCACTTGCTGGTAAAGAGAGATTTTTGACCCAATTCCCATTTGCTAAAGAAAATTCTAAATCTGAATAACCAGATGGAATTGATCCACTATTATTATTCTGATTGGGTGAAAGTACAGTTGCGGCATATACAAGTGAAGATGCAACAATTGCTCCGATAATGAATGATGTTTTTAATTTTAAATTCACAGCAGCCTCTTTTATTTGTTTTTAGATTTTTCGAGTAGCAGATTAACAAACCATTTTTTTACAGTCAATTTTTGATCAATTAATTTTTTATTAAATTTCAATTACATGATCACTGAGTCATTTTGAAATAAAAATATGAAACTTATTAAATAATAATTTTTTTATGAGAATTAAATAACTAAAATATTTCAATATGAGGAAAATATTAAAAAGATATTTAAGAATAAAAAGAAAGAAAAATCTCTCTTTTTATCCTTTATTTTAGATCATTAACTCACTTTCTTTGGAAAACTAAACCAGACAAATACAGTTAAAAGAAAGAAACAAATGGCTGAGATTGTAAGTACCCAACTATGTGCATAGCTAAAAGCTTGCTGCGCAACTGCAATTAATTGTCCTCCCAAAGGACTTTCAAGGTTAGATGCTAATTGCATGGTTTCCCCAATCGAAATACTCGCTTTTTCAATTAAGTTCGTCGGAAGCTCTTCTGGCAAAATAATTGAGCGACTATAAAACCAAGACAACATTAGGCCAAAAATAGCGACACCTAAACCAGCACCGAGCTCATAGGCCATACCTTCAATCGCACCTGCTGCACTTGCTTTGTTTGGTGGTACAGAAGACATAATGGCTGCTGTTGAAGCCAGTAAAGCAATTTCAATACTAAAACCTAAAAAGACCATACACGTCCATGCTAAAAAATGATCGGTCGAAAAGTTAAGCTGGGCAAGTCCCCATAGACTAAAGCCACTTATTAAAATCCCAACAGTAGATACAAGTCTAAGTCCCCATTTATTTAAACAGATTCCTGCTAATGGACCACCTAAACTAATTGCAATCATAAATGGAATAATAAACATGGCTGCTTGTAATGGAGAAAAACCATGCACAAACTGCAACTCTTGAGACAAGAGTAATTCAAAACCAACCAAAGCAATCATGGAAACAACAGCCATGACAATGCTGGTAGAAATCACTGGATGTTTAAACAATTCCAGATCAATCATTGGCGTGGTCGTTCTTTTTTGGCTTCGAATGAAGTGGATTAAAGTACTTATTCCAACCACAAACATCACAACCGTAAGCACCGAGAAGTTGTACATCGCCGATTTGATTGAATAGATGAGGCTTAAAATGGCTACAACCAAAATTAAAGCTTGCCCTAAATTAATTGGCTGATCAGTTTTCTCTTGTTGTTTTGGAATGATCATGACAATCATGACCAGAACCACTAAAATAATTGGGATGTTGATGAGGAATACTGCTCCCCAATGGAAATGCTCTAGTAAAAAACCGCCAACTAATGGACCAAAAGCGGCACCACCGCCCCCTACTGTAGACCAAAGGCCAAGTGCAAAATTCCTTTGCTTTTCTTCGGTAAAAGCATTTCGAATTCCCGATAAAGTTGCAGGAATAAGCATGGCTGCCCCTAGCCCTAAAAGAGCACGGGAAGCAATTAAAGCATAGGCTGTTGGTGAAAAAGCAGCTGCCAGTGAACCGACTCCAAAAATTGCAGTTCCAATAAATAATAATTTTTTAAAGCCAATACGGTCACCGAGTGCACCCATCGGCAAAATCAAACCCGCCATAATCAGTGAATAAATATCAATGATCCATAAAAGCTGATTAGCAGTTAAATTCAATGCTGCACTTAAAGATGGTGTTGCAACATGCATCACTGTTGCATCAATTGTAACTGGTAAATAAATAAGGACGATGATTGTCAGAATTAACCATTTCTTTTGCATAACGCTCTTCGATATCCAAAACTTGGACATGTGTTCAAATTACGGTTATTATATACACAACTGGACACTTGTCCAACTTTAAATTTTAATGTAGTTTGTCTCGAATTCAGTCAGGTGAAATAAACATGGCCTATCTTAATCGTGATCAACGCAGAGAAATGATTCTGCAAGCTGCCATGCAAGTTGCTTTGGCTGAAGGTTTTACGGCCATGACGGTACGTAGAATCGCAAGTGAAGCCCAAACCTCTACTGGACAAGTTCATCATCACTTTTCGTCAGCATCTCACTTAAAAGCTGAAGCTTTTTTAAAGCTTATGGAACAGCTGGATGAAATTGAACAAGCTCTACAAACAACTAGCCAATTTCAAAGGCTCTTTATCTTATTAGGTGCGGAAAACATAGACAGACTTCAACCTTACTTACGATTATGGAATGAAGCTGAACTCTTGATTGAACAAGATATAGAAATACAAAAAGCTTATAACTTGGCCATGCAAAGCTGGCATCAAACGATTGTTCAAGCGATTGAATGTGGCAAAAAAGACGGTGAGTTTAAAACTCTATCTAACTCAACAGACATTGCTTGGCGTTTGATTGCTTTTGTATGCGGTCTAGAAGGTATTTATAAACTTGGATTACAAGGGCTGGCTGAAGAAGATTTTAAACGTCATACTGAAGCGATTATTCGTCTAGAATTGTTATAAGCGTAGAGCTGGCATTTATTCAAATACCAGCATTTTTGAAAGTACAGAATTTAGAACCAGCCTTTTCGGCCTTTTAAAATTTGGTCGGTACAACGTAAAGCTTCTTGAGTCAGGCCCCACAAACGATAGTCACCCGTTATTGACCCAATCTGAAAGTTATGGGTATAAGCAAAGCTAAGATCACGTTCAGGATCACACCATGCTCCTGAACCATTATAGCCAATATGCCCAAAACCATTTTTAGCACGCTTACCCATGGTAATAATACGGTGATAACCTAAACGCCAATTCATTGGAATTGGCATAACACGATCACGTGCATAACTTTGGATGGTACTCAATTCTTTAAATACTTCTGGGCGAATTAGTTGCTGTCCATCCCATTCACCGTGACTTGCTAGCATCGCATAAATTTTGGCAAGGCTACTTGCAGTAAATGTCCCATTTGCTGCCGGAATAACGGCTTGCAACCCTTCATCACTAAAGAAACTAAAGTGCTTCATTCCTTTTGGAATCATGGCATCTTGAAAATCTTGTGGGTCTTGTCCAGTCCACGTAATCATTTTTTCAGAGAGTGAACTTTTGCGCGGCTGCGGCTTTTTTACTTTTTCAACTTGAGTGGATGCTGTTTTTTCTGGCTTTGGTTGAATAATTAGACGTGCTACACGATCTAACTCACTTGCAGGCGTTCCAAAATATGCACCATTTAACTGCAACGGTTCGACCAGATATTTTTGCATGAGCTGATCTAAAGATTGATCAGTTGCTTTTTCAAGCACGCCGCCCACAAGCCAACCAAATGTTAAAGCTTGATAAGCATTGCCCTCTCCTGCGACAAATCTTGGCTTAGTCGCCGCAACCACATCTAACATGTGTGACCAGTCGAGCATTTCTCTCGCACTTTCGATGGTATTTCGAATATCAAACATACCGCTTTGATGGCTCAGCACATGACGCAATGTCATTTGCTCTTTACCATTTTGAGCAAACTCAGGCCAATAAGTCGAAATCGGTTTGTCGTATTCTAAAAAACCCTCACTTACTAAAATGTGAGCTAAAGTCGCAAGTATCCCTTTACCTGTAGAGTAGCAAACTGCCAAGGTATCTGGTTGCCAAGCTTCAGTTTGTGATTTTAGACCTGTGTAGATATCGACAACTTTCTGACCTCTAAAATAAACCGCTAATGCAGCTCCCCCTTGTCCCGTTCTGGCATCTTGAAGACGGCTAAACTGGTGAGCTAAATCAATAAAACGTTCATCTAAAATACCGTGATAGTTTTGGGTATCGGCCAGTAAAATCTCTTTAATCACATGAAGTTCCTTGCATTTTTTGTTATTTTGCTCAAAAGCAGCCCAAACATCTGTTTAGGCTGCTGATATTTTTATAATGCTTTTACCGTTCCTGCAACATGCGGTTTTTGTGATTTCGTATTACGAATCAAGAAATCAGTCTTTTTGTCTGCATTGGCAGTTAAAAACTCAACTTTTGAAGGTAAGAACATTGGCAGCTTAAACCACACATCTGCTTCATAAGCATTTGGCAACTCAAGGTTCGCTAGTGCTTTAGCTTTGCTCCACATGCCATGTGCAATTGCTTGCTTAAAGCCAAATGCTTTCGCAGTAATGGCATGAATATGAATTAAGTTAAAATCACCCGACACTTTCGCATAACGGCGACCTGTGTTTTCTAAAATATCCCACTCTGCCTTTGGCACATAAGCTGGTACTTGTTCTTCTTTGGCTTTTTCGCCGACTCTTTTCTCGACTTTTTGGCGAGATAAATAAGTCGTTAAGCCTTCCATAACCACTTCATTGCCAACTTTTGCCGTGGTAATAAAGTCAAACTGAACACCTTTATCATGCGGTTTTAGTTCCCCAAATTTACATGACAGGGTTAATTTTTCAGTTACACCAATCGGTCTGGTTTGTTTAATCTGGTTACGAATATGGACTAAGCCTAAAATCGGAAATGGAAAAGCTTCTGCCGTCATCATGTGCATTTGCAAACTTTGCGACAGCACAGCCAAATAAATTGCTGGTACAAAGCCATTATTTTTAAAGCCACATACTTCGTTGTAAGCTTTGAGATGACTTTGATCAATCTCAAGACTATCAACCACATATTCAACTTGCGGCAAGATTTTTGGCCCTTTAGGCTTTTTAAAGATTAAACCTTGCACAACTTTTGGATAAGCCAATGCCGCTTTTGGTAGCTGGCTAAAATGACGAGTATTCATACCTAACCTTTTATAATTTATAGATTCTTGAATAAAAAAGGGATGCCCAAGCACCCCCTATTTTTAGCTAAGAGTGCTTAAGCGCCTAACAAGCTTTGACCACACACACGTACCACATTGCCATTTACGCCTGTAGATGCAGTTGATGCAAACCATGCAATCGTTTCTGCTACATCAACAGGTAAACCGCCTTGTTGCATAGAGTTCATACGACGGCCAGCTTCACGAATTGCAAATGGAATCGCAGCAGTCATTTGTGTCTCAATAAAACCAGGTGCTACTGCGTTAATGGTAATACCATTTTTTAGAATAGGTGCAGTAAATTTAACTAAACCAATCACACCTGCTTTAGATGCAGCATAGTTCGTTTGACCAAGATTACCTGCAATACCACTAATTGATGATACGCAAACAATACGGCCATTTGCATTTAGACCATCGTTTTCTAACAAGTAGTCATTTACACGTTCAGCTGCAGACAAGTTAATGTTAATTACCAAGTCCCAAAGCTCAGGCTTCATATTAGCCAAAGTCTTGTCACGAGTAATACCTGCGTTATGAACGATGATATCTAAACCACCCTGTTTTGCAGCAGCAGTTTTAATTTTTTCGCCAGCATCGGCAGCTGTAATGTCAATTGCCAATGTAGAACCGCCAATATCAGCAGCTACACGGTCAAGGTCAGCTTGTTGCTGTGGTACATCTAGACAAATAACATGAGCGCCATCACGCGCCAATACATGTGCAATTGCCTCACCAATACCACGGCTTGCACCGGTTACTAACGCAGTTTTACCAGCAAGTGGTTTTGCCCAATCGACATCAACCACATCTGCTTTAGAAACACGGACAACTTGACCAGACACATAAGCTGAACGTGGAGAAAGCAAGAAACGTAAAGTTGATTCAAGGTTTGCAGCAGCACCTTCGTCAACATAGACAACTTGCGCAGTAATACCCTTTTTAAATTCTTTACCTACAGATTTGATAAAGCCTTCAAGTGCACGCTGAGCAATCGCCTGTTTTACAGTTTTTGCAGTTTCAGGAGTTGTACCAATCACAATCACTCGACCAGAAGTCGCAACTTGACGTGCAATCGGGTTAAAGAATTTATAAAGTTCGTTTAACTGTTCTGAGTTTTGGATACCAGAAGCATCAAATACTACTGCTTTGAATTTTGATTCTTTGTCGCCTGCATTGAATGGGCGTAAATTTAAACCAACTTTTGCAGCGTCTTGTTGTAATGCAACATTATTGCCAACATAACTATCTGCATGAATATTGCTAAGTACTTGTGCAATAGCACCAGACAATACACTTGACGGCGCCGCGCCAACCAATACTGCCCCATTCACTACTGGCTGAGCATTTTCAAAACGCTCTAATGCTACAGGCGATGGTAAACCCAAATTTTTAACAACGAATTTACCAATTGGAGATTGTGTAAATGCTTGGTATTGATCAGTCATGATTATTATCTCTCAAAAAAATGATTTTCTACGACAGGCTTCATTATGTTAGGAAATGCGGAGAAACAATATGAAAGCAGTCGTTCATTAGAGTCATCCCAAATCATACTTGAGTTGATCTTTTGATGTCTTGACCTGAATGCTATCTACAATGTCATTCTAGTCAATACAGGTCTATTTGAATTGTGTTAAGGTAGCGTATAAGAATATCGTTAATATGCTTGGAAAAGCCTTATGAGCAAAACAACTCAAGAAAATCCAGCAGTCGAGAATTCTGCTCAGGAAAAAGTGTCAAATACATCAAAGTCGGCTTCTAACACGGCTAAGCGTAACAGCACTACTCCTAAAGCAGCAACTAATACACCAAAAACGACACGTACTCGTTCAACGACTGCACCTGCACGAAGCCCTCGTAATAAGAGCGCTGCTTCTGCACCCCCTTCTACATCTTCTAATGTAGCTGCAGCACCAAAAGCAACAAAAACCAAAACTTCTGTTCAACAGGATAAAACCATGAGCCAAAACACTGTTCGCCGCGTTGCAATTATTGGTGGCAACCGCATTCCATTTGCACGTTCAAATACTGCTTATTTTAAAGCATCGAATTCTGACATGCTGACAGCAGCATTGAATGGTTTGGTTGAGCGCTTTAACTTACAAGGTAAGCGTATTGGTGAAGTCGTTGCTGGCGCTGTTTTAAAACACAGCCGTGACTTTAATATGACTCGTGAAGTTGTATTGAGCACTGATCTTGCTCCTGAAACTCCAGCTTACGACATTCAAATTGCTTGTGGTACAGGCTTACAAGCTGCTTTTGTTGTTGCTAACAAAATTGCGCTTGGTCAAATTGATGTAGGTATTGCAGGCGGTGTAGACACCACTTCTGATGCCCCAATCGCTGTTGGCGATGGCTTACGTAAAGTTTTACTTGAGCTCAATGTTGCTAAAACTGGTAAAGACCGTCTTAAAGCATTAACAAAAATTGATTTTAAAAAGCTTCTTGATGCGCCAAGCAATGGTGAACCACGTACTGGCCTTTCAATGGGTGAACACCAAGCAATCACGGCATTAGAATGGGGTATTACTCGCGAAGCTCAAGACGAACTCGCTGCAAGCAGCCATCAAAAACTTGCTGCTGCTTATGAGCGCGGTTTCTTTGATGACTTAATCACTCCATTCTTAGGTCTTAACCGTGACAACAACTTACGTGCAGACAGCACAGTTGAAAAACTTGCTAAATTAAAGCCTGTTTTCGGTAAAGGCGAAACTGCAACAATGACAGCGGGTAACTCAACTCCGTTGACTGATGGTGCATCTGTTGTATTGCTTGCTTCTGAAGAATGGGCAAAAGAAAACGGTCATGAAGTTTTAGCTTACCTTTCTTTCTCTGAAACCGCTGCTGTGGACTTCATTGGTAAAAATGGTCCTAAAGAAGGCTTATTGATGGCTCCTGCTTATGCAGTACCTCGTATGCTTAAGCGTGCAAACCTTAAACTTCAAGATTTTGATTTCTACGAAATTCATGAAGCGTTCGCATCTCAAGTATTGTCTACCCTTAAAGCATGGGAAGACGAAAAATTCTGTAAAGAACGTCTTGGCTTAGATGCACCTTTAGGTTCAATTGACCGCTCTAAACTTAACGTAAATGGCTCATCTTTAGGTGCAGGCCATCCATTTGCTGCAACTGGTGGCCGTATCTTGGCAACGGCTGCTAAATTAATTAATCAAAAAGGTTCAGGCCGCGCATTAATCTCTATCTGTACTGCTGGCGGTGAAGGTGTAGTTGCAATTGTAGAAAAATAATTTCTACATCTAACTACAAAAAATAAGCACCCATTTGGGTGCTTATTTCATTTTAGGATTTATAAATTTAGTGCAGTGAGGCAGCTTTTGCTTCAGGGAAAAACTTATCTTCGATATGGTCATAACACCATTGGAAAATAAAGGTATAGACCAAAATACAAAGTGTTAAACCAATATCTAAAATAAGCGCATCAATGACACTCATCTGTAGCATATAAGCAATCATCGGCACTGTTGCAATCAGCAAACCGCCTTCAAAACCAACCGCATGCAAAATCCTTACAGGGATTGTTCTTTCCCAATTATATTTATGCTCTACTTTTTCAAAGTAGTGGTTAAAAATCATATTCCAGAAAACTGAAACCACTGCCATAAACACACCGAGTGTTCCGGTTACGTCCATAGGCATATCAAAAATAAAACTTAATGCAATCGCAATGATGACCAATAAAATTCCTTCATAACTGATTGCATGAATGAGCCTTCTCTTGGAAATCAACATTTTTAAATACTCAATAATACTTGGATAATGTGCATTTTATTTTTATAATATTGATTAATCCAATCAGGTTCTTTCAGTTTTTTTGACAGATGAATATTAATCAAGAACAATTACTCATGTTTCAGGCCGTTATAGAAACTGGTTCCTTTTCAGCAGCAGCACGTAAACTTGGAAAAGTTCCTTCGGCTGTAAGCATGTCTATTGCCAACTTAGAAATTGATTTGGACTTAACCTTATTTGGTCGTAAAGGTCGTGAGCCCGTCCCTACTGACGAAGCACGGGTCTTATATGAAAAGACTTCTCAGCTTTTGATTGAAATGAATCAATGGAAACAACATGCCCATGCGTTAAGCACAGGTTTAGAAGCTAACTTAACCATTGTGATTGTATCTGAACTCTTGCACACCAACTGGACCGATTATATTTGCCTTTTAGAGGGTCGTTTCCCTGACCTACAAATTAATATTGTTTCTGCCCCTCAAGAAGATGCGTTACAAATGTTGTTAGATGGCTCTGCCCAACTTGCACTCATGTTTGAACGTGAGCATCTAGATAACAGAGAACAGTTTGTAGAGCTCAAGCCTGAGGCTTTAATTCCAGTTATTTCAAATAGCCATCCACTCGCAAGCCAAAATCAGGTTTCTTATGAACAGATCCTCACAACACGACAAATTGTAGTTGCAAGTCGAGATGAGACATTAAAACCCGAATTACTTTTTTCGAAACATTACTGGCGTACAGATAACCACCACTCTGCTTGCTTAATGATTTTACGTGATCTGGGCTGGGGTGTTCTTCCGCAAGAAATGTTTAAAGAAAACCCTGAACTAAAAAATAAGCTTAAAATATTGAATTTATTAGATTTCACCCCAAGATTTGAATATTACGTAGATTTGGTATGGAGTCGTGAAAGTGAGCTTGGTGCCGCTGCCAGATTCCTTATTGAACATATCCGTAAGCAACGAACGCAGCAGATCCCTTAAAATTATTTCAATTTAGATGCAGAACCTAAACGTTTTTCTTTGAAATATAACAATTGATATATCGACAGTATGAATAGACTTTGTGCTATAAAGAAAATATAAGATTTATTACTGAAGATGTTGAATATCAATGACTCATACAGCACTTGACCAATTAAAAACACTAACGACCGTTGTTGCCGACAGTAGCGACCTTGATGCAATTCGTAAATTTCGTCCATTAGACGCGACGACTAATCCTTCATTGATTACGGCAGCAGCAGAACAACCAGAAAGTAAAGAACTCATTGAAGACGCTTATTATCAAGCCAAAGAGGAAGGCTATAGCAACGATGAATTAATCGAAAGAACCATTGATATTTTAACCGTAAAATTTGGTGTAGAAATTTTAAAACTCATTGAAGGTCGCGTTTCGACTGAAGTTGATGCTGCACTTTCATATAACACCGAAGCAACCATTCAAAAAGCGCATGAATTATGTGAACTTTACAAAGGTTACGGTATTGATCAGTCACGTATTCTCATTAAAATTGCATCGACTTGGGAAGGTATTCAAGCCGCGAAAGTACTCGAAGCTGAAGGTATTGCTTGTAACCTCACTCTGCTTTTCGGCTTACATCAAGCTCAAGCTTGTGCAGATGCTAAAGTAACTTTAATTTCACCATTTGTAGGCCGTATCTTAGACTGGTACAAAAAGGCTGAAGGTGTAGACTCTTACCCAATCGAAAAAGACCCAGGTGTGGTTTCAGTTAAAAAAATCTATACCTACTACAAACAGCAAAATATCCCGACTCAAGTAATGGGTGCGAGCTTCCGTAGTATCGATCAGGTTCTTGGACTTGCTGGCTGTGATTTACTAACGATCTCTCCGGGCTTACTTACCCAGCTTGAGCAAGATACACGTACAGTTGATGCAGCTCTTGATGCAACTAAATCAAAGCAAGCAGATGCTATTGTTAGACCAGCTCAAGATGAGCAAAGTTTTAAAGACGAACTTAACCACGACTTAATGGCATTCCAACTTTTACAAGGTGGTGTTGATGGCTTTATTAAAGCTCGTGACCAATTAAGTTTTTTATTACGTCAGTCTTTTGGAATTGATGCAGAAATTAAACCTTAAAAAACTGCACTTTTCATACAAAATCACCGATTTTTGTTATCATGGCAAAAATCGGTTTTTTATTGGGTTTCTCGTGTTCGGCATAACAGATTTAACAACATATATTATTGGTACATTCCTAATTGTGTTATTGCCGGGGCCCAATTCTCTTTATGTGATGTCAATTGCTTCACGTTATGGTATTAAAACTGGATATATGGGTGCATTAGGTATTTTTACCGGTGATCTTATTTTAATGCTTTGTACCGTACTGGGTGCAGCCTCTTTATTAAAAGCATTCCCATGGGTATTTGTTATTCTTAAATTAACAGGTGCACTTTATCTATCTTATCTAGGCTTTAAGCTCTTACAAGGCAGTATTCAACGCTGGAAACAACGTAATCAACCACAACCTGAAATGGCTGATTTACCAGCTTTAGATAAAATTCATCCTTATAAAACAGCATTAAGTATTAGTTTACTCAACCCGAAAGCGATTTTATTTTTCTTATCTTTCTTTGTTCAATTTGTTGAACCCGATTATGCCTACCCAGCACTAAGCTTTTTAATTTTAGCGATTATTTTACAGGTGATTAGCTTTAGTTATTTAACTGCATTAATCTTCTCTGGAATTAAACTTTCAGCATTTTTTAAACAAAACCATAAAATTGCAGCCAGTAGTATTTTTTTAGTGGGAATTCTATTCTTCGGATTCGGCCTAAAACTGGCAACCTCAACGATCTAATAATCTTTATCCTAGTTTTTGCATTTATAAAGTTAAAACATAATGAACTGCTAAAATGCCAGCATGCCATCTGTTTTAACTTCATTGAGCACAAAAAACGTTCTAACTTGTCTTACCCCCGGCAAGGCAATGATTTTTTCACTATGAAATCGGTTAAACGCAGCTAAATCTTTAACACGAATTTTTAGAAAATAGTCGACTTCTCCAGCAACCAGATAGCATTCTAGAACATTCTCTAAATCACCCGCCGCCTGTTCAAATGCTTGAAAGCTATCAGGCGTTGAACGGTCCAAAACTACACCGACTAGCACCACCGTATCACGCTGCACCATACTCGGATTAATCCGAGCGCGCACATCTAGAATTGCCCCAATTTTAAAAAGACGCTGTGTGTGATTCCAACAAGAAGAAGTACTTATACCTACAAGTTTGGCCAGTTCAGCATTACTTAAACGTCCATTCTCTTGTAAAGCACGCATAATTTTAAGTTCAAGCACTGTCAAATTTTCAGCTTGTTCTTCCATAAAACAATATCCCAAATTTAGTGTCACTTACGAAAGGAATAATAGCATTATTCAATATTTTGAAAATATTATTTCCATTTTAAGTCAAAAATAGAAAGCACCTTCTTAAAAAAAATTGTTAGATTTACCTAGCTGAAAGTAAAGACAGAAACATATTAATTTTTCAGGGATTTAGAACATTTAGCTATGCAAAAGATTCTTCAAGATTTTTCAATTCCAGCCGTATTTGCTGGCTTTATTACTTTTTTAATAGGTATTAGTGTTTCGGCCATTTTAGTGATTCAGGCGGCTCAAGCTTTAGGTGCTTCACCCGAGCAAATCACCTCATGGTTTTGGGCTTTAGGCTTAGGTATTGGTTTATCCGGATTCATACTTTCTTGGAAATTTAAATATCCTGTAGCGACAGCATGGTCAACTGCTGGCCTGGCTTTAATTATGGCAACCGGCAGTGGCTATAGCTTAAATGAAGCCATTGGTGCTTTTTTAGTGGGTGGTTTACTGACTGCTATTTTAGGCTTTTCAGGTATATTTCAAAAAGCGCTTTCGTACATTCCGCAAAGCTTAACCAGTGCCATGCTTGCAGGTGTTTTGCTCAAATTTGGTATTTCCCTGTTCGCCAGTTTGCAAAATGATTGGGAATTCGTTTTATCGTTACTGGCCATTTATATAATTACAAAAAGATTATGGCCGCGTTATAGCATTGTATTCACAGCACTTGCAGGTATTGCCCTGTGCCCTGTCTTTTTAGAATTTCATATGCCTACACTTCAGTGGTCTTTGGCTAAACCTGTTTGGATTAGTCCGGAATTTAGCTGGTCAGCAATTTTGGGCTTAGCTCTACCACTTTTTGTGATTAGCATGGCTTCGCAATATTTACCCGGAATTGCCATGATCAAGAGCTATGGCTATAAACCGCATGTTAATCAACTGATTGGCTGGACAGGTTTAACCCAAGTTGTGCTTGCACCTTTTGGTTGTTATAGCGTAAATATTGCTGCGATTAGTGCGGCTGTAAGCTTAGACGATCAAGTCCACCCTGACCCAAGTAAACGATATATTGCAGGCATGAGCTGTGGTTTTTTCTACATTTTAATGGGCTTGTTTGCTGCAACACTGACAAGCTTACTCATGTCTTTTCCACATATCTTTATTGTGGCTTTAGCTGGCATTGCATTATTTGGTACGATTAGCCACAACATTGCAATTGCCTTTGCTCAAGTTGAAGACCGTGAAGCTGCATTATTTACCTTTTTATGTAGTGCTTCGGGCATTCAATTTTTCGGTATCGGATCGGCCTTTTGGGGACTTATTGTAGGTGTTGTTGTATATTTTATTTTAAAACTTAAAGTCAAAAAGAGTTAATAAAAAAGCGTTCATAGTCCTTATTTTCAATGCTATGAACGCTTTTTCGTCTTATTTCTTATAGCTCTCTCACTACAACTGACTTCGCCATTTTGTCATGCCAGCCTTGTTTTTTTGCATCAAATGCGACCCAAAAAAGACCAATACCCAATACCAAAATTGATGGAATATAGCCAATGTATCGAATAATACTCTGCATGACTGTTAGCTTATTGCCTGTTTTGTCATCTAAAACTTTTAATCGCATCAATCGTTTACCTGGAGTACCTGCAAAATACAGCCAACATAAAATTGAATACAATAAAGGAAATACATAGTTCACGATTAAATCAAACCCATAATTTTGTGGTTTCGCACTTAAGCCTGTGGCAAAGACTAAGTCATAATCCCCCTGATAAAAAATCCATGCCGCAGGAATAATTGCCAAAAAAAGAATAAGAGTATCAATAATCATCGCACCAAATCTTAACCAGAACCCTGCATACTCATACTTATAAGTCATGCTCACCTCGCTTTGTTATTGTTTAATAGCTACAAACGCTTTTACAATTTTACTTTTATCCTAAATGAAACTTTTTTATTTTTAAATACTTAAATAAATTTAAAATTTTCTACTTTTATATTTTATTGTAATAATTTCGATCAAAAAAACGTTATTACACTAATATTCACCATAAAAACTAATTTAATCTTTTTTAGAACTGAAATTTTTCATTTCAGCTCTATTGAAACAGTTTTATAGACAATTAAAAATATAAATACATATTATATTTATCTCCAGAACAAAATATCTAATTTAAATTCTGTTTTTAATAATAATGCTGCAAATAATAGAGCTAATCCAATAAAAATTAAAAAAACAATTAAACTGACTAATCCATAAACAATAGCTACACTACCTAATATAGTTAAAACATAAAATATAATTACACTGAGTATTGGCATCTCGATTTATTCCACTACTTAAAAATAAAAGCAATTTATTCTATCGAGTTTATAAACGATTGCTGTTTTCAAATATTGGTTACACTATTAATTTGTTTCATCATACAATAATCATGTTATTAAACTTATTTAGTGTTACTTTACTTTAATAAGCAGTGATGTATTTCACATAAATTTTATTTGATTTCAAAGTAATGCTTTTCAGTCACAAGTTTAATTTTTAAATTTTTATATAACCGCTCTTTTGAATTTTCTAGTGAAGGGACAACTTTTTCTGCAAATTTATCTTCGGTCATCAGTCTGGCATACGTTTTATAACCAACGACTAATTTTTCTGGTTCTTTACCTGTTTGACGAAAATCTTCAATGAGTTTATTGATTTTCTTTGCTGTTAAATCAGCCATCTTCATCACTCCCCCTTAGTTTACTATTTTGTTATACGTTTTCTATATGACAGAAATATGAACGGTAATTTTTTGTAATTTTCATGTAAATATTATCAATTATTCAGCAATAGCTCTTAAACTCCATCACAATCAATATGAGAATAAACATAAGTTAATGATTTAAAATAATTTTATTTAATTTTCCTTTCCTTTAGTTGAATAGATGTTTACCGAGAATGAAATATGTTAATCTTTAATTAATAAATGCTTCATACATATAACAACTGTAAATAAGAGGAATAACATTATGAATTACCAACATATTATTGTACCTGTCGATGGTTCTGAAATTTCTTTAGCAGCAGCAAGACAAGCAGCTCATATTGCAAAGGCATTTGGGAGTAAATTGACCGCTATTAGCTTAGTTGCGGTAGATCCTTTTAGCGGCGTAGATTTTTATTACATCTCACCTGTTGTAAAAGATTATTTTGTTGAAGCACGTGCCAATGCAGAAAAAACTCTCGCAAAAGTAAAAGCTTTATGCGCTGAAGAAGGTATTGATGCCGAAACTCAGATTATCCAAGGTGAAATTTCTTCAGATGGTATCTTAAAAGCTGTAGAAGGCTTAGGTTCCGATTTGATTGTAATTGGTTCTCATGGTCGCAAAGGCTTCCAAAAACTTATTTTGGGTAGTTTTGCTCAAGATGTTTTAAACAGTACCAAAATTCAGGTATTGGTTGTAAAAGAATAAACTTTTTTAGATGCAAAAAACCCAATCCTTTGATTGGGTTTTTAATAAAATAGATTGTATAAATTTTACACTAAGCAAAAACCCAGATAGAATAGTTTCTTATTCTTTCAATTTCGTGAGTCACGCCAATGAAGTAAGTCTTTTTTCTCATCATTTTTTCTTTTTTTGATGTGCAAAATAGACTATTTTTTTTGTGATTTAACGTCTCTGCTTAAAACTGCTTTTTCCTATTTTGTACATCCTGTATTTATGAGGTTTTTATGACTCAGCAGGCATGTGTAATATCACAGCTGACTTTAGAGCTTTCATCTAAAGTCATGTTTAAACAACTAAATTTTAGCCTTGAATCGAATCAGGTGTCTGCCTTAATTGGCCGTAATGGTCAAGGTAAATCTTTGCTTATGCAAATGTTAAATCAGACGCTTAAAGCAGATTCAATTCTTACATCTGGACAAATATCTTGGCATGTAAAACATGCTTATTTACCTCAACTACATCGGTTAACGGGACTGACCATAGCTGAAGCATTAGATATCTTAGACATTTATCAAGCTTTTAAAAGAGTTGAGCAAGGTGTTGCCAACTTCGATGATTATGATTTGCTAGACGGTAAATGGGACCTCCCCACCTTATGGAATAATTTATTGGAGTCTGCGGGTTTACCAACAGATTTAGACTTTCCAGTTAAAAACTTAAGTGAAGGTCAAAAAACCAAGTTAGCCTTAAGCTGTTTATTTTTAAAATCAGATCACTACTTACTTCTTGATGAACCTAGCAATCATTTAGATCAGGAATCTAGAAAATGGTTAATTGATCATTTGAAAAGACACCCATCAGGTGCACTGATCATTAGTCATGACCGAACTTTGTTAAATGAGGTAGACCATATCTATCACTTAAATGAACATGGCTTACATCACACAACCGGAAACTATGAGAAATTTGATGAGCAATATCAAACTCATGTTGCAGCTTTAGAACAATCTGTTCAACAAAGCCAACGCGATGTTAAGCATATGAAGCAAAAGCAACATGATGTATTAATGAAAGCTCAAAAACGTGAACGTGCTGGCAATAAATTACGTGAATCAAATTCTCAAGCCAAAATTTTGCTCGACTTTAAAAAGGAACAAGCAGGCCAAAGTATTGCGGCTATACAGTCTCAGCACCAACGACAAATTACAAATAGTCAAAATGACTTAAAAGACAAAAAAATGCATCTTGAAACCGTCAAACCACAACAGTTTGTCTTCCCTACCTTTCAAAAGAAATCTGGAGAAATTCTTCGGATTAAAGAGTTAAAGTTGAAATATGGAACTCAAAAACCAATAGATTTCGCTGTAAAAGCAGCGCAAAAAATCCACATAACTGGTCAAAATGGTATTGGGAAATCAACGCTGCTTAAAGCAATCAATGCACAGAAGAATCAGCCCTGTGACAGCATTCAATTATTTGTAGAGTGCTTTTATCTCGATCAAAACTTTAGCTTTTTATGTGATGAAATGTCTGTTATTGAGAATTTAACCCACATGAATAATGAGCTTTCAGAATTGGAATGGAGAAATTTATTAGGTCAACTCCGAATTCGCGGTGATAAAGGTATCCAACTATTATCTCAGCTAAGTGGTGGTGAAAAACTAAAAGTAGCTTTATTGGCCCTTAGCCAGATATAACCTACACCTGAACTCCTGTTATTAGATGAACCCGAAAATCATTTAGATATTGAATCGAGAGAATTATTAGCTAGTGCCATTCAGAGTTATGAAGGTGCTGTATTACTAGTTTCACATGATCAAATGTTTGTTGAAAGTTGTGGCATTTACGAGTCATTTTCTTTAACCGAATAGTGACTATCTCTATCATTTTCAAATTTACTAGCTCTCATATGAAAGCTAGTAAATTTTATAAAATATTATTTTTTTACTTTATTTAATAATTCGACATCTAGACTATATTTCACAGTTTTATTTTTACGAGCACTATTACGCATTTGATAAACTTGAACAATATAATCGCCATCAACTGGCAAAGTAAGTTCTCCTTTCGATCCTACAGTTGAGCCAATTAATAATGCATTATCTTTACCTGGTTTTTTACCTGGTGCAAAAATATTGACATAGGCTAAATTACCAAGACTATTAATATTAAATTTTAATACTTGTCCATTCTTTGCATAAACCCTGTACCTTACATCATCATAGCCCTGAAATTTTCCAGTTAATGTGGTATGTGTTGAACCTTGTAAAAAATTAACTTTTTGCTCAATATTTTTAGCTAAAACAGAGAAAGATGTAGTTGAAATCAGTGTAGATAATAATAAAGTTTTAATGATTTTTTTCAATTTTTAATCCTCAAAATATTTTTAAATTATTATATTAAAAATAATTTTCATAAAATTTTACTTTATGTATGATTTTGATGAGTAGTAGTTACTTTTTATAATTAGTAACAAATAGGATATCTCAAAGTTCCAGTTTTACTTTCTCTTTGAGATACTCCATTTAAATAATTAAAATTTTAGAACCGATAGCCTACCCCTAAATAGGTAATCAGTGGATCAATATCAACTTTTGTTGTCGCATGAATTAAGCGAGTTCCCGTGTTTTGATTAACCACATCAATTTGGGCTTTATTACTCAACTTTGCATAAGATACGGAAGCAACCGTATACCATGAATCATTAAAATCATAAGTAAAGCCAGCAGTAAAAATAGGCGCTATCGCATCATCGGCATCAACATTAACAACCATTTTTCCACTCGATTCTTTGCGGTCTAAAGCTGCTCCGGCTTTACCATCTAACACATTCTGAATCATATGGCCTGCGGAGACTAAATCAGAACGAATCCCATCATTGAGTTTAATATCATTAAAATGGGCATACATTAAACCAGCTCCAATATAGGGTCTAAACTTATTTACCCCACTTTTACCAAACTGATATTGTGCTTCTATGGTTGGCGTCCATGCTCGAATAGATGCAGCTTTAGATTTATTCCCTAGGTTGGTAATTGGAATCGCTTGACCTAAGGTAATCCCATTAGGAAAAAGATATTTCACCAAGTCATTAGGAGACATTGCGACTCCGCTTAATGGTGCTAAGATTTCTCCTTTTCCTTTAATATCTACTTTAGGTGGAATTCCGCCAATAAATTGTAAAGACACATGATCATTAAGATAATAGTTAAAGGTTAAACCCAACGTATCTGCATCATCAACTTCTAGTCCCGCATCTTGCTGTTGCCAGCTTTCCAATCCCTCAATTCGCGCTGTACCAGCAACTTCAGCTAGAATATTCCCGTTACCGTCTGTAAGTTGATCTTGGATTTCGGGTTGGGCTAGAAACTCAGTAAGGGTTTCTTTTAAATTCCAAACCTCTCCACCCATATCAGTCATAGTAGCATTGGGATCAATAGAGTTTAAAAAACTGGTTGTTGAAATAGTACCGACTTTAGCTACGGTTCCATTTTTAACAGCGGTATTAATATTAAATGGATTAGCTTTACCCTGTGGCATTACATGTAGCCAACCAGCAGAGACAGAGAATCTTTTAAATTCCTGCGCATAACTCATGCTTGTGATTACAGATAATGAACTCAATATTGCTATTTTTATTACTCTTTTTTTCATTTTTATTCCATCCTAGAAATATATTGCTGATTTTGCAATATATGTATGGAATATAGATAAGTTGCCGTTTTTATCAATCGGTATATTTTTAAAACAGAATTAATTTAGACAAACCTATCAATTTATCTCATTAATTACATGAAATAGTTATCTAATTTTTCTGACAGATGGTAACACTATGCAAATTTACAATTTAACGATTGGTAAAATAATTCAAAAGTAAAAATAGTCTGATTTTAATACTCGTCCGCTTTTCTGATTGAACCAATTAGATAGAAATGAGGTCGAAATTTAACTCCACGCCTCACCCCACAATAATAAAAAGTTATCGTCTTTCAAAAGAAAACTCCTAAAAATAGGAGTTTTCTTTTTTGTTTACTTTGAGCAGTTTTTATACAAATGATCTAGTTTTATTTAACACGCTCAATCTTAAAAACCTCAATATCGGTAGGCTTAACTCTATGTGTATCCACCTCTCCCACAACACGGACTTTATCTCCGGCTTTTAGTTGTAAAGGTTTCCATAAGTCATCATCTATATCAATTACAATTGATCCAGTTGCATCTTTAAACTCAAAATGATCACCAGCAATATGCTTTACAATAGTGCCTGTTAACGTAACACCAGACTCATCAGCCAAGGTTTTTGCTTTAGACACCGTGACTACATTTTTTGTCGCTTCTTTTAATAAGGCAGCATCTGGTTTAGCCAATACCGCATTACTACCCAATAAAGCCAACCCAGTGAGTGTTGCTAAGAATATTTTTTTCATTACGATGACCTACTTTTAATGTTCTTAGTTATATAAACAAATTATTTTAAAGTTATAGATTTAGCTTTTGTGGCTTTTTGTATCTTATAAGAGAGTTTCTTTAATCATGTCATGTAAAAACACCAAATAATTTGCGGCAAAAATTTAAGAAGATTCCATAGGGTCTTCCAGAAACGCTAACAATTATAAGAATAGAACTGACAGCCGTAACTACCTGCACTAAAGTTGCTCCATTAAAAGCAAGTATTAAAATATATAGTGGTATTTGGAACGTTAAATTAGCGAGTGTATCTAGCAAAAAGCTTTGTACAGCTGTTTTATGTTTTCCCCATATTTTTTTAAAAATCCAATCGCGATAAAACCCATATGGTCGACCAATCACTAGAGAAATAGGTATTGCGGTAGCACGTATTTTAAATGTTTGTTCAAGTGTAAGACCCGTAATTACAAGCTCAACAAAAGTACCTATGGCTAGCGAAAATAGAACCATCGCAAATGTATCTGCAAAGAATTTCTTTAAGTTTTCTCTTCCAACAAGCATTTTCTAGCCTATAGCTTTGTCGTTAATTTACTTAAGAAAACGCTTTCCTTAAGTAAATTAAACTCAGCATTAAAATATCACTTAATTGTTAAGCAACAAGTTGTCCTAAATTCGATAAAATATTTATGGCTTCCGTTTCATCCTCTGTTTGCCCAACAATCATTCGGTCATATGAAATTCCACCAATCTCAATATAAATTTTCGGATGTGGAAGTTGAGGGATATAAACTTTTAGGGGTTGATAAAGAGCTAGAAGATAACCAAATGAATCATAAGGATAATGATCATTTTTTAATGTCTTCTTTATCACAACATAAGTATTCAATATATCTAGAATAAAACCATATTCATTTTCAGAATGAAATTTAGCGTCCATACCCACCTCCTTGATTAATTAATATTTTTATAATCAAATTTAAAGGTTAAATTTCTGATCTGATGGCATTTGAACCAATTTACTTTAAATATAGAGTTATATTTAAAATGATTGGTGTTGGATTTAAATATATTTAAAACCTAGCATATTAGTCAACATATTTTGAACAGCACCATTAAAAATAAATATTGTGAGTTACAAATCACACTTTAAAGTGGAAATAAAAAGATATAAAAAAGCCCATCTTACGACGGGCCTAAGCATTCATCTAGATTATGAATCTTTGTCCATTGAATGAGGGGTTGTCGTTTTATCTTGCTGTTTTGTATCGTTTTCACCTTGGCAAGCGCTCACACTTAAAGAAATAATCGCAGCTAAACCTAAGGTAGCCATAATTTTTGTCATACTTCGCCTCATGAATTGTTCAGATAGTGAGTTAATAAATACTTTTTATTAGTTTTACGATCAGCATACGTTTCTAGGCTTTTTTGTAGATTTATCGCAAAAATGTAAAGCTCTTTAGTTTTACATTTAAATATCAACTTAAGATTTGACCATTAAACGTTAACTGAGTGTCTGAGCGTTTTAATGAGTAATTCGTATAAATGATCTACAGCCTTCGACTCTAACGATGACCTACTCCGATAAACCGCAGCCTCCATCGGCTCTAAGGGTCCGAGGCCATGATCTGCACCTAATATGGTTAAATGCTCAGGTGCGCTACATTGCGTAAACACAGCGATTGCTAAACCGCTTTCAACTGCTGCAATTTGGCCCGCTAAACTTGAACTGTTGTAGACCACACGATAACGGCGCCCTTGTAATGCTAAAGAATGAATAGCACTCTTTTTGGCTTGGCTCGTACTTTCATAAACTGCAATTGGAAGTGGGTCTTCTCGCCAAAGTTCAAACTGTGGAGACCCTACCCACACCATCGGTTCATGGAATAAAAGTGTTCCTTGACGAGCGTTATCTCTCGAAATTAATGCTAAGTCTATATCACCACTTTCTACCCGCGGAATTAAAGATGTAGATTGCTCACAGATCAATTCGATTTCAACCCTTCCATAACGCGGTGCAAAACGCTTGAGTACGGGTGTTAAATATTTAGCAGCATAATCATCTGGTACTCCAAGGCGTATACGGCCCTTCAACTCATCTCCATGAAATGCCATTTGTGCTTCTGCATGTAAATCGAGAATACGGCGCGCATAACCTAAAAGTAGTTGTCCTTGAGAAGTTAATTCAATTTGTCGGTGCGTTCGTATTAAAAGTTGGCAATTTAGAGCTTCTTCTAATTTTTTCAATTGCATACTAACAGCAGATTGCGAACGATATAGCTCAGGCGCTGCATTTGACAATGAGCCTGTATCTACTACTGTGACAAAACACTTCAGCCAATCAATCTGTAGGTTTTTTAAATTCATTACAATTTATCTATTCGATTTTCAAATAGTATATAAAAGAATTATGCGCTTTTCTTTACCTATTCTCTCTTCCATACTGAAATCATAATAAGTTCAACGCGATTTATTGCCTATTCACAATTTTAACCAAGATCAGTACATGATTAATGACTGAACAACACATTAATAGCTGCACTTACTAACAATTTTATCACTTCGTATTTCTTAGGTATTACACACTAGGAGGAGGTTTTATGCGCCTAAATAAACAGATGCTTGCATCACAAAGTGCAACATCCGCTTTTGTTTTACTCTGGGGTAGTGCCGCAATTTTTACTCGATGGGGGTTAGATAATGCTTCGCCTATAGCATTATTAATTCTACGTTTTTCTACTGCTTTGATTGTTCTTTCATTACTTGCTCTTTTTAGAAAAAGACTTTTACCCAAACATGGAACTCGAAAACAAGTTCTACTTACTGGGTTGCTTATGATCGCAGGTTATTCAATTTGCTATTTTAAAGCCATGGCCCATGGAGTCACTCCTGGCTTAATGGCAACAATTATGGGAATACAGCCCATACTCACGCTTTGCCTTCTGGAAAAGAATTGGCAAAAAGAAAGACTGTTCGGATTATGCATCTCTTTAGCAGGGCTCATACTTTTAGTATGGAAAAGCCTGACAATGTCTTTTATTGCTCCAATTGGTATGCTGTTTGCCTTGACTGCTCTCATCTGTATAACTTTTGGGGCCATCATGCAAAAGGACATTCAACAAGCCCCGACTGATGTCTTACCGCTACAATATGTAATCAGTCTTATCGTCTGCTTATTTATAGTTCCCTTTGAACATTTTGAAATAACGTGGAATTCACAACTGATTATTTCAGTCTTATTTCTTGGAATTTTAATTTCTGTAGTTGCTCAGCTTTTACTTTACCGACTTCTAAGTCAGGGCAATATTGTAAATGTGACAAGCCTGTTCTATCTGGTTCCTATCGTGACTGCACTTTTAGATTTTCTAATTTTAAAAAATAAGTTACCACTAGCAGGTTTAATTGGGATGATTGCAATTTTGCTAGGCTTAATGCTCGTATTTAAAAAGAAATAATTCTTAAAGATTTTAGGGTAAACCCTCGATTGAGGGTTTTATTTTTGACTACGAAATTAGACTATTTTTTTCCAGCCAGTGCCGATTTGAGCTAATGCGGGTAATTCATCACTATTAAAAACATTAAAATTTTGGTCAATCGCAAATCGATAGATAGGTATAGAATCAGCTTCAGTTTTTTTAAAGAAACTGAAGTTCTCAGTAAGATGATAATTACCAGCTTCTGTAGATTTTATTGCTGTTCCTGACGGTATATGAATATAACTTTCACACACCACTTCAACGTTCTTTCCATCAAGATCCTGATATGAAAATTTCATGCTTCCATCCTTTTTAAATTTTTATGATTGAGAAAAACTTAACATGCTATTTGATTCGATTATGGAAACTTTTTTCAACTAATTGTTTAAGTGTGTATATTTGGTTAAAACTAGAATATTTTTTAAAGATAAAAAAGCTAATCAAATATTAAGCACCTTTCAAACACTTTAGTTAAGTCTATTGAAAGACTATATGAATAATTAAGAAGTTATCAAATAACTGTCATAAGTTTTCTTCTTTCTTGCTTCAATTTCAGATATACTGCACTTAGTATGAGATGAGCCTTATATAGTTCATTGCTAGATCAATGAACGACTAAGCCCTTCGCTTTCGAGCAAGGGCTTTTTTAATGCCTATAATTTGAGAAAATTATGCCTATATGAACTGTTCGGTCGACCATTGGTTTGCCTTTATAGAGCAGGTCTGTTAGATTGGTCTTGTTCATCAACTCCTATTGTCGATGAATACTGAAGCCTGATTCGTAGCATCAGGCTTTTTTACGCCTAAAACTTGTATAAATGATCCTGTCAAAATGATGACATATGATCTCGGCGTGACCTGAAACAAAGTAAATAAAACTATAAAATAAACTGCACTATCTTACTTTTAGCCAAGAGCCAACTTCTTTTAGCATCTCAACTAATCCATTTAATTTCCTACCATCTTCCGTCAATGAGTACTCAACTTTAACAGGAACTTCCGCAAAAACTTCTCTGTTAATAAAACCTTCTTCTTCAAGAAAACGTAATTCCAAAGTTAACATTCTTTGAGAAATATTAGGTATTGCTCGTCTTAACTCATTAAAACGCATAGGTCTTTCGATAAGAAATGAAATAATTAACATTCTCCAGCGACCACCCAATACTGTCATTGCTTCTTCTACAGAACAGCCAGAAATATTATCTTTCATTGTCTAATTAGGTATAAAAAATATACCTATATAACAAAATAGTGCCTAATTTACAATCTATACCTAGTGATGAATAATAGTTTTTTATTACGAAAAAACTGGTCTATATGATGGAATATAAAGAAGTTGCTAAAAAAACGATTAATCATTTGTACTCAGCACATGCATCTATACGAACCTCTGGCATTGATCCTCAAATAGTTGCTTTAGCTGAGTTGTATGTGTCACAAATCAACGGCTGTGCTTACTGCTGCGCTTTTCATGCTCAAGAATTAAGAGATATGGGAGTAAGCCAAGAAGTCATTGATAAAATTCCGGGCTATAAACACTCGAATGTCTTTTCAAAGAAGCAGTTTCTTGCTCTTGAACTTGCAGAGGCAGTCACTTTTCTATCTGAAAAAATTGAAACTGTAAAAGCTCATTTAGCCGAGTATTTTAATGAACGAGAGATTGTAGAGTTGACCACCAGCATTTCACTTATGGGAGCATTAAACAGGCTCAGAATCACCTTAGGGGATAAGAGTTAATCGATTCAATTCCTATATGAAAAAGCCCTAAGCACTCGAGGCTTTTTCATGATTTTTTAACCAAGTTTAATAAAAAATTGAGACAACTACTTTGATGATAAAAACAATTTCTTTTCCATTGCACGGCGATTAACCAGCCCCTGCAAACGCTTACCGCCTGCATTGACCCATACATCAAACTGGTTTGCTGCTTCCTTGTAATCACCTGAATTTAACTTTTTGAGTAAGGTCGAATGTTTAAAGGCACCTACCCCAATGTTATAAGCTAGAGAGACTAATGCATCGAATTGATTCTGTTTCAAAGGCACTTTTACAGAACTATTTACTGCACGCTCAAATATCTTTAAATCATGCTGCATATAAGCTTTAGCCTGCTCAAGAGTGCATCGGTCTCCTTCACTTACACGCTTACCATTAGGGTATCGCGTCGTGCCATATCCAATAGTCCAGACACCAGTACCGTCATCATAAGCACTAAGTTTTAACCCTTCAAAATTACAGATTTGGTTTACACCATCCACACTAAGAGACATCTCATCAACAGCGATACCTATCAATTCATCGCCATGATCAGTTGCCGTAGCAATGAGGTGATCCTCTGTTGCATCTTGCTGAGGCTTGACAGTAAAAATTTTGCGGAGAAAATCAAATATTTTTTGCATTTAATGCCCTGCTATTTACTTTTTCTCTGTAACCCAAAGCGTAATATATCCTTGAACTACAGGCTGTCCATCAGCTCTATAAGCATTAATTTTTATTTGCATATCTCCCACCTTCCATTGCTCATCAATTGTTGCTACTAACTTAATATCAGAATCTGCCTTAGCGACATAATTTACGCTCATGCCTTTAGGTAACCATCTTAAATGTTGAGGCACAGATGCTTCAGCTAACACACCCATGACAAATTCCAGCCCATTACATATCGCAATCACGTGTACCGTCCCGATATGATTTTCGATTGATTTATTTTTTTTGATCGAGGCTTCGCACACGTCTACATCTAATTTTTGGATAATTGGATTTACAGTCTGAAAATATGGAGCAACTCGACTAACGACTTTTGACAATAGTGTTAATCCGCCTGGTACATTTTTCAAAGTCCTAAAAGCAATCAAAACATCATTGACAGGTGGAACTGCTTTATTTTTGATTTTGTTGGTAAATTTAGAAATATAATTACTCATAGTTTTACTTCAATTCGAGAATAAATCATTCAATAAATATATATGTACACATCTCTACACTCATTGCTTAGGTATCAATTTTTTGAGTCATTAATGATAATAATTGAATAACCTCTAGCGTGTCTTATTGTTCAGATAAAAAAATCAAACCTATTAAAAATGCCCAATATTGAATTGGGCTTTGAGTTATTGTTCGATTTCGATGGGATCGCCATCTTCAGGGCGAATGTGTCGCTCACCATCATCTGCGGGATCTACACTTGAGCCATCTTTTGTAATGCTGTTATATAACTCATCCTCTTTTTTATCATCGATAAATTCTTCATCGGCAAAATCGAGAGGCTCTTCATCATCGTCAAAATTTAAGGGTTTTTCTTCATCTATCATGAGATTCATCCTTTACTTAACTTGTGTCACTCCATGCTTAAATAATTAACGGATACATTCAACACCAAACAATCATCATTTGTGTAACTGACACTTTAAGATACATTTATTCCGCTAAAAAGCGGTTAATAAGCTCTTACGAATTAGCTTTTATTATTTTCAAGATGGTTCAAAATACTACTAATTTTTAAAAGTAAGTAACCGAACAGTAGTCCATTAAATATAATGAAGAGACCTACTGTAATCATTTCTTTAGACCAGATTTGAATAATATCTAGATTATCATTTCTTGTTTCAACTTGCCCATATGACAAAATAAAGGCAATTCCTGCAACAATTCCAAATAAAATTACGCTCCACGCTACAACTGAAGTTGCCTTACTTTCTTTAACAGATTTCTTTGCTTCATTCATACTTTGTCTTTGAACATATTTATGGATTCACATATTTTTTATAATAATTTAATACCCTTTTAAAGTTTTGTTTATGTTATGTTTTGATAGCAATGTAACTAATTTATATATTTTGTTTACCAATAAATAAAATGTCTTATTTGCTCTGTAAGACAAGAATGAAATAATGCTTTTTATTTTAAAGAAAACCTTCATAGTAATTAAATTAACTATTTTAGATTTTTCATGAAACTAGAGAGCAAATTTAATATACCTTAATAATTTTAAATTCGCTCCTAATGATTAAGAAGAACTCATTTATTTCGCCTGAAATTTCATATTGAATCTTCTTGCTTGTTTTCTTACTTCTGGGTTGGAAGGCAAAGCAAATGGACTTGCACGCCAGATCGCTTTTTCAATACTTGTTTTAAATTTTTGTTCTTCTTTATCTAAAAAGATGATTTGCTCAATTTCCCCACTATCGCTTAAAAATACTTTAACGCTTGCACTCATCCCTGTAGAAGACTCTGGAACATCCCATATTTTATAAATTTTCTTTTGATATTGTTTTTTATATTTATCAGCCTCAGAAGTGATTTTATTATCAGTCACTTGAACAGGAGTGGCTTGTTTATGACCAGTAGTACACCCAACCAATAAAAATAAGGAAGCAATAATAGTGAAGTTTTTCATTTTAAATACCTTTTTCAATAACTAAAATTTAACAGTTTAAAATTTAAAAAACCACCCGAAGACGATATTAATCATTAATTATTCCTCGTCAGCAAAGGTGGTAAGCTCCCCTTATTTCACCTTTGCTTAAATTAATGTTTTATTTTTCTTTAAAAATGGACTTCATAACGGATATTCATGTTTGAATTTTCTGGAATATTATAGATATCTTGATCGGTAAAAATTCCGTGTTCAGGTGTTTTAAAACTATTAAAGGCTTTATTTTCTGGAACAATTGGAGGTTTATTTAAGTAATTTTCTTGAGAATTATATGTAGATGAAGCACAGCCAATCAGCCCAAAACCCAATAAAGATATAACTAAAAATGTCTTCATAAATTTCGCCCACTGTTATAAAAACCACGCAATTTAACAAATTGAATCGCCCTTGTCACACCAACACTATTTAGCTTAACTTAACAACAAATTTATAAAGAAGTATTTTAAAAAATTAGAATCTGTTACGGGACAAATATTAAAATTAGATAATGGACAAACACTCTAAAGTTAAGAATTTTAGATTTTATTTTATATAAAATTCTTTGTGTGAAGCTTTCAATAGAACTTCACACAAATCTGTCGATTCACCCTATTATTGACCAGATGATCAAATCCACTCAAAATTTAATCTTCAAAAATAAACTTTAATGTTACAATACAGTGATTTAATCAATTTCAATTGGACTTCAAAAGAAATGAATAGATTGTTATTAACTTTTTTATTTTTAAATATTAGTCTTTTTTCTCCCGTAGCTTTTTCTGAAACAAACACGTTTCAAATGAAACAAGAATATAATCACCCTAACTTTAATCAGCATAAAAGCATGCTTGCAGTAAACGCGAGTTCTCAAGACCATAAATTTAATGGGCAACCAAAAGAGTCTTCAAATTCTAACACTCCTCCTCAAAATGTAGATTTTTTTGAAATTGCAAAACAATATCAAGAAAAGGAAGCTAAGCCGTCCTACTCTACTGATGAAACAGTCAATATGAGTGATCATGAGCGTAGTCTTTACTACATTAGAAATCATGATAATGTGAATATTCAAAGAGAAATTCATGGTCAGCAGTTTAAATCGCTAAAACAACAGCGAGATAAAGGCGTCATTTCCAACGATGTATATAAAGAAAAGGTCTACAAAATCTTAAGCCAACCTTCTTTTAAATAAGTTAAAAGCCCTCGCTAGAGGGCTTTTTTGAATATTATTTTGCTGCTTGTGGAGTATTTCTAAAACTAATCGCCATACGGTTATATGCATTCATCAAACTAATAGCTATCGTTAAATCAACCAGTTCTTTTTCATCAAATACAGAATGGGCAAGTTGATAAACATCATCAGGTACTCCGGTTGTAGAAACTTTAGTTACTGACTCAGCCCAAGCTAAAGCAGCTCTCTCCCTTTCATCAAATAGATGACCACCTTCTTGCCAAGCCTGAACTAAAGCTAGTTTTTCAATTGCTACGCCTTTCTTGATTAAATCTCTCGTATGCATGTCCAAACAATATGCACAGTTATTAATTTGCGATATGCGTAGATAAACCAATTCAACTAGCTCTACTGCCAAACCGCTTTGCATTACGTAGCTATAGACACCACCTAGAGCTTTAACACCTGCTGGAGCGACCTGATTATAATCAATACGTTGAACCATAATAGACACCTGTTTACTTTCAATTATTTTACTGGGGTAACTAACTCTTTATCGTCAGTATCTACAACAAATACTGCCAATAGCTTTGCTGGTTTAGTCTTACTTACATTGCGACTAATAGAATGAACTGCTCCTGGCTCTTCAAACCAACTCTGACCTGCCTGATAAATTTTTGGCTTCTCATTATTCACTTTAGACTCAATGCTACCCTCAACCACATAGGCATATATAAAAGATGATTTCGCATGAGTATGAGGAATAGAAGCGCCACCAGGCGGATAATCCACCTCTAAAGCGATAAGAGACTTGCCCGGTATATTAGAAATTGCATGTTCAAAATTAGGCGTAACTTTTTCCACTGGCTCATGTGCCATAGATGGTGCAATACTCGCAAGCATTAGACCTATACCTAAAAAGAATCTGCTTTTGATTATTTTCATTCCAAATTAAACCTACATAAAGATAGGAAGTTGTTTTTATTTTATAGATCCGTAGTATAAATTCATGAACCAAAAATGCATTAAAAGGCTGTACCACGAATGTCCCAGCGGCTCAAAATTAATTTAGATCGCAAATTAAAGACTCCGTTAGCTGAACAAATACGCCTTGGGATTGAACAAGCCATTATTTCTGGGACGCTACAACAAGGTGATCGTTTACCCTCATGGATCGATTTAGCCAGTCAACTTGGTGTTTCTAGAGGTACGGTAAAAGTTGCATATGAAAGACTCGCCGATGGCCAATTTATCATTGCATCCAGATCACAAGGTACACGTGTTGCCTACCAAGCAGTTAGGCCACCCTCTACTCAAGATGACTATAAAAATAGTTCGTTTACACAGATGTATTTAGATATGACAACTGTGCAGGGCATTTTTCAATTAGGAGTCCCCTCAAAAGAAATCTTTCCAGCAAAGTTATTTTCAAAAATCAGATCAAGATCTGTGCGTAATGAATCTAGTGGGTGGCCTAGCTATCCAGACACTCGGGGTGAACATGGTCTTCGTCGAGAAATTGCTGCTTATTTAGCTCTATCAAGGGGCATTCAATGTATTCCTGACCAAGTATTTATCACTTCTGGTTTCTCTGGTGGGCTGGGCCTTACATTACATGTTTTAGGATTAGGTGGAAAAAAGGCATGGGTTGAAGATCCTGGTTTTCCTTTCTCTAAACATGCGCTTGAAGTTGGAAAACTGGAAATATGTCCAATTCCCGTTGATAAAGATGGGATAGATGTAGAGTTCGCAATGAAAAATGTACCGGATGCCTCCCTTGCATTAGTCACACCGGGGCAGCAAGCACCTTTAGGAATGTCACTTTCTTTGACCAGACGATTAAAGTTACTTGATTGGGCTAACCAGAACAGAAGCTGGATTATTGAAGATGATTATTTAGGAGAATTACAATTAGATGGCCGAGCAGCACCCGCTTTATTTTCATTAGATACTGCTGGAAGAGTTATTCACTTAGGAAGCTTTAGCAAAACTATCAGTCCCAAATTGCGGATTGGATTTGCAGTGGTTCCTTTTCACATGATTAATCACTTTGCAGAAACGACAGCAACTTTAGTACCCGCTCCATCTCCATCTTTACAACTTTCAATTCAAGAGTTTATGCATGAAGGTCATTTTTTAAGACATTTAAGACGAACAAAAAGAACTTATAGTGCTCAGCGTGATGAATTAATTAAGTGTTTAAAACGATTTAATCTGCAAACGTATACTGCTGGCTTATCCGTACTCATTAATTTACCGCCCTCATTATCCGATCAAAAAATTGTGAATGAAGCATTAGCTTTCAATCTGGCTCCCTCTCCATTATCACTTTGGTACCAAGACCCTAAAAATGCTGTTTCAGGTTTAATGTTAGGTGTTGCAACCTCACCTTTATCAAAAGTAAATCAGTCATGTGAACAGTTAGTGCAAATCATCGAACAAAATAAAGTTCAGTCATAGAGCTATTAATAGTCCCGTCTTCTCATACTTTCTATCTACAAACATCTTTTGACTTTTAAAGCTAAATCAAATTAAACAAAAAGCCCTCTTCGGAGGGCTTTTCTAAAGGCATTAAACACTAGAGTATTAATCAACCTAAACGAGCATCGACATAAAATATTCTAATAACTTATCTCTTTCATCGATCTTATTTGCACTTAAAAGCTGAACCATTGCTCCATCAATCACAAATAAAAACATGTAAGCATCTTCAACTGTGGCTGTAACTTTTACGGTTAAAAGTAGCTTATAAATTTCGTTAATGAACCAATTTCGGTAATCAATAACGAGTTTATAGGCCGCTGGATAAAGCTTTTCAATTTCAAAAATCGCTTTAAATGGCAAACGATAAAAGCCGTTTAAGTTCGCATGTAAGAAGTAGATTTTCTTTAACTTATCGAAAACCATAAGTTCTTGGTACGAATGAATAATAGAAAACACCTCATCTTTTAATGCGTCTTTTTGAAAAGTCAGAGACATCTCAACCAGTTTTTCTTTAGAGTGAAAGTAATTATAAAAGGTGGCTTTTGGAATTTTGGCTTCACTAATAATTCGGTCGATACCAATGTAAAACCCATGTTGATTAAATAAATCTTTTGCCGCGTGGAGCACTTGTAGTGCTCTAAATGAAGATTCTAAATTTGGCATAGATATACCGTTTAAAATAATTTTTTGTTGTATATAAAAGAGAGAGAAATGCCGTCACTCTTAAAATGAGCGCTAAAAACAGGCATGTGAAAACGACACAAAAGTGGTGTGTTCGCCTATCTCAGGTTTTATTGTTGCTATGATTTTTTAGTCGTAATGATCTAAAGGTGTAGAAAACCTATAGTCAATTAAACCGTTTTAAAAACTGGTTAAATGGTATGAATAGGGAGAATTTGGCAAAGGCCAAGAAATAAGAAGAATTAGTACGCATAGCGGACTCCTAGATGAAATAGAAGTTCTACCAGATCACTGCTAAATGATTATGGTGGCAGAACGAAGAAGGGTTAGCAGACCAGTCATCTAGGAACCGGCACGCCCGAAGGCGTCCCTCCTCCGTCCTACCGCTACGAAGGGAGACGAACGAGTTCGACACCAAAAAATTGCTTTTTTGATGTCCTAGATGAAAACGGTCTGCTAAAACCGACTGGCAATGTGGCCAGCAGGCAAAGAATAATCGTAGAGGTTTTGAGTGTCAATGTGATATTGACTAGAAAATGGTTAAATAATTATTGTTTTTCATTAGATTAGAGTATTAAATTACTTAGTTAAAAACTCATTATTAGCTCATCTTTAGTTAATATAAACCACTACTTAATAATATATTTTATCAACTACTTTAAAATAAGGATAATTATGTTAGACCTAGACGAAATGAATGGGAATTTTTTTAATTTTGATCATGTAGATACATTCAAGCTAGAACATGATCCTATAATGAACTGCTACAACTTTGTTTTGATTCTATCTAAGGATTTACATGATCCTTCAGCCCCTAAATTTAATGTATGCTTTAACCATATTTCAGATTTAAGTCTGAATGATAGTTTTAGAAATAATTCTCAACAATTCCCTTCTTTAATTATCGAAAAGCACAAAAATCAGTGGGATAATGTTAATTATGAAATCAGACAAGTGGAAGATGATGACTTAAGTTTCAAATGCAAGAGTTTTACTGCTTTCTTAAGTTAATATTTTGATATTTAATACCTTATCCGATCTCTAAAGAGTCCTGTTTAGTCACTCTTAATGAAACAGTACTCTTTAGTCTATCAAAACTCCTATTCAGAAAAGTTTGATGTATAGAAACAATGTATGGTTGCTCAGCCCAAAATATTGCTTGAATAATCAGTTTCTAATGAACCTTATGAAATTCATTCTTTTAATTTAATTTTATTTAGTACCACACATAAGGCTCTTTTGTCGGCCTCTTTAAGTTGAGGATGCTGAACAGACCACATGTAGCCACAGCTATGAGGTGCTTTGTTATTATTTTTCTTAAGTTCATAGGCAATATTTTTTAAAAGCTCAGTATTTAGCGTACTAATTTTTAAACGTACTTCTGCTAAATCTTGGGGCTTCCAATTGGTTTCCGGACTCGATAACCAGTCTGCTCGATATCGGTACTGAATTGCCTTAGCAACATTCATTTGAGTCACGATAAATGGCTTCACTGTTTCGCTATTTAAACTAAAAGATTCAGCTTCGGAAATAGATTGATCGAGAACTTTCTTTTCTTGATTTAAATCTTCAATCGGCAAATGCTGTTCTGCTTTATAACCCGCTACATCCTTCATATAAGATAAGCGCTCGTTAATTAAACGGGCAGTCTGATCATATTGATATGCTTGCGCTAACGAAGAAAAGCCCATGAAAACTGCCAACGTACAAACCGCTTTAATAGCTTGCTGAACACGCTTAATTTTTGCCATGTAATACCTATCGAAATTATTGTTTTGTCATCATTCCAGATCAGTACTGTATTTTAACAACATGCAAAAGTAAAATTTCAAGATAGGCTAAGTTCTTGGCTCCATGCCGAATCAGGTTGCTGATAGATGTGTTGGCATACTTGCTTAAGAGATGAGGTAAAGTGCTGGTTTTGTCCATCCCATTTCTCAACCATACAATAGGTGATATGAATGCCTTTAGGTTGAAACTCCCTTGCCAATGACTGCGCTAAAGCACGAACACCCGCAAACATGCTTTGGCTTAATACATCATAATGAGTCGAGTTGCTAAATGGCGCTCCAAGAAAAATAACAGTACCCCGCTGTTGTTTTAGCATAGGCTTAATCACAGCTTGCGCTATACTCACAGCACTTAAACCTGTGGTCTGCCAACGGTGTTCAATCTCTTCTAAAGATAAAGCCTCAATATTTGGCGAAGATGAAAAGTTCGGCTGAAACACACACAGTTCAATTGTATGTCTGTGACTGGAAATATAACGCACCAAGCCTTTTAAATGATCTGCATTCACCAAGTTCAAATGGAGTGCTGTCACACCATCATTTATAGAATGCACTTGTATATTCTGCACGGCTGAATCATGCACAACTTGATAAAGGTGTAATGGAAATTGTGCGTTTTTATCTAGAATTACAAAGTCACGTTCAATCAGTTGTAAATCATGACCAGCAACGACAACACAACCCTGCTTTTTTTGAAATCTTAGAAATATTTTTTTTAGCATTTTAGTCTCTCAAAATTTTTCTTGATAAGGGCGTAAATCCAACTCATGTGTCCAAAGCTCAGGCATTTGTTGGTAAAGCATCCAATAGTTTTCCGCAATTGCATCAATATTGAGTCCACCCGTTCCACGCGTAAGACGGGCTAAACGCCCTAGGCCAAATAATGCTTTATTCACTCTATCGCCATCGACCATTCCATCAATAATCACATGAGCAATATGTATGCCTTGTGATTTATAGATTTGAGCTAAATTTAGTGCATAAGCTCGCAAGGCAGATTTACCCATTGTAAAAGCTGCAAAAAAAGGTTTCCCGCGCAAAGAAGCACTCGCCCCAGTAAAAATAAGCGTACCGTGGTTTTGATCTTTAAAGATTTTTAGACAGCTTTGAGAAACTAAATACGCCGATAAAAAAGTGGATTGCCACATTTGAGTAAAAAACGATAATGGACTGCGTAAAAATATTGAAGGAATATTCCCTCCCACATTATGAATTACAGCAGTAATGCGCTCATTTTGGCTGGTAATTGTGTCAAACAAAGCTTGTACTTGCTTTACATCTTCTGCATCTAAACGAAATGCAACAGCGTCACCGCCTTTCGAATGGATTTCGGCAGCCACTGCTTCAATTTTTTGGAAAGTACGCCCAGCGACATAAACTTTTAAGCCTTCTTTTGCAAAACGATGGCTCACTGCTGCACCAATACCTTGTGATGCCCCAACGCCAATAACAACTACACAATCTAATTTTTTATCTGGTGTTGCTAATGTCATAATCGTTTCACCCTGTTTGTTTTTTATACCATAATGCAATAGACGGACGATCCAAAATTTCTTTACGAAACTTTTTGCTTGTGCGAATCACTTCACCTAGTTGAGCGACAACAGCAATGTCTGCAATTGTCTGAGAATCTCCAACCAACCACTCACTTTGTGATAAAACTTGTTCGATACGGCCTAAGTGTCTTCTAAACTCTTCTTCAACATGCTCAGCTTTCATTCGGCCAAGGCCCTGAAAGAAAAGCTGTGTTTTCAATTCGGCTAAAATAAATCCTTTTACCATTGGCTTTTCATAAGATGGGCGGCCAATACTACTAATACGAATTGCTTCATCTAGGGCTTCTGAATCATTGACTCGTAAATAGACTTCATAAAAATAGAGAGACTCATCTGCCCAGTCTTCCCATAACTCTGCAAGAGCCTTTTGATTTGGATCTTCTGGATAGAGCCGAGGCGTATCTGGGTAAGTTTCATCCAGATAACGAGCAATTCGAGTACTATCTTGAATACGCTGACTATTGTGGTCAATTACAGGTACTTTGCCCACTTTACTCAATAAAGGAACTTTTGCTCCCAAAATGCCGTTATAATTAATTGTTTCATATGAAATTCCTTTAAATTTCAAAATTCTTGAAACTTTCTGACAAAATGGGGAAATCTCCCATTGATGCAAAATAATATCCGACATTGATTTACCTTTATTTTAATTGCCTGTTTTGCTTACTAGTTCTTTTTTGGAACTAATCAATAAATATACAGTATGTCTTTTTAAGTCAAACTGTTTTTGATGACGGACAAGTTTCAAAAAACTAAAATCATTTGATTTAGATCGTTTTATGCTCAGCCAGTTTTAATGAATATAATTAAAATTATGCGGAACCATTTTTACTAAAATAGAACCGCGTATAGACTCGAAAATTTAATAAGTCACTGTAACAACAACACTATCAGAATAATTACCTGGTGTACTTGCGATGGAAGTACCTTGCGGAATCTTTCCATACACTGTGGTAGTCTGAGCACTGCCTGAGCCTGTTTTTGAGACTCCTCCTGCCCCTCCAACATTGGTTACGCCTCCTGTAGCATCCCACACCGTACTATAGTTAGAATCTTTATATAACTGATAGGGAATATATTCATTATTACCATTGGTCATACGCCTAAATCCACCAGCAATACGGTTATTCCCATCCCCTAAATAAATGCTATATGGCGTTCCAAAATTACAGGTCGAATTTACAGCTCCTTGCGCTGTGTAATCATGCTTAGTCGTACTAATATCATTAATATTGCCGAAATCTACAGTTGAGGTTGAGTTTAATTGGCACATACTTGGTACCACAAAGTTTGCTGTTAAAGTTACATTTCCAGAGTCCCAGCTGAGTAAATCGCCTAAACATAACACCGCTAGAAGATCCATATCCCAAAATAGTTGAACCGTAGCTGTATAGGTTCCTTTAGGGTATGCAATGAGCGACCCCGTTCGGGCTGGTACTTTCACATTTACTGAGTAATTAAGAATATTATTTGAAGCGAGTGTTACCACTGGACCATACCAAACATTCGAAGTTTGGTTGGTGGTAGAAGAACCTGCACCACCTAAAGTTGCCGTGACTGTATAAGGTAATGAAACACTGTTAATTGCATTTGTGGTTCCCGTAAATACAGTCTTCATACACATAAACGGAGAGATCTGAGGTATTAGTCCTCCATTCGTGCAAGTAATTGTTCCTGAAAGGTTTACAGTTGCATCACTATTAATATTTGCTGCCGTGTAGGTAAACGTATTATTTGTGGTTCCAGCTACCGTACAAGCAGCATGTGCCGGACTAAAAACTGCATAAACGAGATAAAACAAGCAAATACCTATAAAGTATTTTAAAGACAATGAAAATTTCTTATAGCTCTCTATTTGAGCCTTATTCATAATATTTAATGACATACATAAGGTCCCAATTTTTTAGTTGAGTACTGATTACTGTTATATGTGAAGTCAACTTGACATGAGCCATGATCCAGAAGATCGACTTCAAGTTTGTTTTGTTTTAACAGGTTTGGAATAAATACTTCACCGTCGTAGCCAACTACACCATCTTGCTGACCATTAATTCGAACCGTATAACCTGGTAATAAAGGTGAGTTACTCGAATCAACAAGTTTTACTAATCCTGAAATAACTTGATGAGCACCAAAATCAATAAGGCCACCTTGGCGATAACCTACAACTGTTTTTTGATCTGTAGATTTAACACTCCAATTTAAAGGAAGATACGACGGATCTAAATAAATATGGTTCTCTTTATATGGCATGAGACTAGGAATCAGAAATCTGCCAGAATTATCAGTTACGCCTAAGTTGATTCCACCATTTATAATTTGGCTTTGCGGTCCAGCATTGGTCACAACTGCATAGCCGTCTCCAATTTCATTGGCCGCAAAAATCCGCCCTGCTGCCGCAACCAATGATCCTGTCGCTGAAAGTGCAACCTGATCGTTCTCCCCTATTCTGTTATATCGACCTGTCAGGTAAGCCGCCCGAGCACGGTAAGAGCCATAAATCGATGCATTGTTTTGATCCGCGTCCTGATCGTGCTCAACATAGCCGCCCCATCCAAATGAACCGATTTGTGGTTCTGATAAACCGAATATTTCTTGTCGATAACTCAGTCTGCCACCATCACTGGATATACTTGTAATCGCATTAACTCGAGTAGACGGTGTATAACGCAGTGCAAAGTAAATGCCATAGTCGTTGTGGTTTTCATAATCTTTATACGCTGAGGTATAAAATCCCCAGTTCTTATTCAGACTTCCACTTAAATTGGCAGAGACTAACTTATAAGAATTGTCGCTAAATTTAATCTGGTTATAACCCAGATAGGCGCTATATCCTTCGTAAAAGTTATAGCTCATCCCTGCCCTAAAAATCTCATCTGCCAGTGCACTGTAGCTCAGGTAGTTCTGCGGCTCAGAAGTAATCTGGTTATCTTTTAAATATCGAATTTGAGACACACGGGCAAGGTCAAAGTAGTTATCAAATACCTTGCGGTAACTGGTATTAAACGAAATATTCTTGCTGATACGCCCTTCTAAACCAACCAAGGCAGAATAACCGTTTTCATCTTTATACTGGCTCGCTGCGATGTCAGCATTAATTACTCCAAAACCAAACAAGTTCTTGGCAAAACCCGTACCCAGATTTGATAGACCATCTGTTGAAGCCTCTGCACCACCGCTTAAAGTCAGTGAGTTGCTGTAGCCGTATCGGATCGCACCCGAAGCAAAGGTGGCATCGTCGTAATCATTTGAATACAGTCCATAGTTATAGCGTGGAACCCCCACATCTACTGAAAATTCATTAATGCCTTTTGCCAGAATTTTAGATGAAAAATAGTAAGCCTGTTTGGTAATGCTCTGTTGACCCGTTGCGTCGGTAGTCACAAGAGTGACTTCATTACCTGAAATAAACGGGAGCTGTTTAATATCAAATGGACCTGAAGGCACAAGCCCTGAATAAATCTTTTGTTGGTTGACATATAAATCTAAAGTCGAAGGCAGTGCAGCCGAGCCAGAAAATTGCGGTAATGCCGAAGTGACAATATCACCACGTTGGGTGTAAGCGCTCGACCACTGGAAACCAGCAAGGCGAACACTACTCCCCCAGTCAGAACTATTGGAAATAAAGTCCCCTAAGGTATAGATCCTGATCTTTTCAGGGTCTACATACTGCCACTTACTTTCTAGACGCACCCACTTTTCATGGCTATAACTAGTTTCATTACTGCCGTTGTATAAAACCCCTGAAGAAAAGTTACCAATTGCGCTGTTAAAAATCCCTTCAGCCGAACCGGAGAAAACATTCTCGTCATTGGTCAGGGTGTGATAGAGGCTATAGTTCAAAATGGCTGCGTTTAAAGGCTTCATTTTTAGTAAATGAGGACTGGTAATCTGCTGGCCATTTAAGTCAACTGCATAGCCTGCCAACATGCTGGACGGAACTTGTAAGTTTAGAGATTGTTCATTCTCTAAATATTTAAACTGGATTCCTTTTAGCTCGTTAATACACACCCATTCGCTATCAGCAACATGCTCATCCATTTTCACTCTTAAAGTTTTTAAGGCGCCAGAGCGAATATATAGCTTTCCATCCTTAGATTGCTTCACAGCAACCAAGTCTTCAGCAGCATTTAAATTAATAGAAACAACTAAAAAAAGCTGAGTAAAATTAAGATATTGTTCCTCTCCATTTATATTCCCCTGTGCATATTTATTATTGCTATCTATAGATTTAGGAACACTGGGAATTGGAGTGTTGGTATTATCTTGGAGTTGCTCAGCAAAAGAATACGCCGGAAGATATGCAACACATAAGACACCTATAATGTATTTCATATAAGCCTCTTAAAGTGTGGTTTTCTTACCATTAACTGTCAGAGAAACGCTGTATTTATGATTTGGCTGATATGTAAAATTATTAATAGAGTAGCTTCGTGCCTGCTCCGCAAGAATATAACCATTCACGGTATTTACTTTAATGGGATAGCTTTTATTTGTTGTGGTATCCACAAGCGTTAAGTCATTTAAAAGTGCATGCCGGTTTCCAATATTACTAATATTTAAGAAAGGTGCCTCCTGATTAACATCAATTTTCCAATTCAATTGAGTAATCGCGTCTTTATTTACTACAAATACAGGCAATGACGAGCGTAAAAGTACGTTAACCCCTTGAGCTGCTTTACGATTATCAATTGGTTTTGGTAGTTCATCAATAATAATGCGATACGTTTTTTCACCAGAAACGGGTGTTGGATTAATTCTAACTACACGTAAATTATAAGAATCATTAGACTGTAATTTTAAAAATGGCGGGCTAATTGCGATTTCATCTGTAGGTGTTAACTGATCCTGTCCATTTTTCTGAGTCCATTCAAATACACGAATCTGCAAATCAGTACTTTCATTCGATTGATTAAATAAACTAATTGAAGCAGCACTCTGATTACTTAATATTTCTACATTCACAGGTGAAAGACGAATTGTAGCGGCGTTAATAATGCTAGAAAAAGATAAGAATAATCCCGTAATAATAAAGATATTTTTTTTCATGATTTACTCAAATATAACTTTTTTAATGTGTTAGCCCTTTCAAAAGGGCTAACAATATTTCTAATTTATAAAAATTAATAAGTTACTGTTATTGTGACTGTATCAAGATAGCTACCCGCACTCGGCAGCGTTGAACCAGCAGGAATACGGCCATATACATTCACTGTTTGTACTGCACCACTACCAGTTCCACTATAGGCAGTCGTTGCAATACCGATTGCTGTGGCATGCCCCGAATCTGAGTAGAGATTATAAGGAATATATTCGTTGCTTGTTGCACCACCAATCATACGACGTTGAGTCGTCTGAGCATTTTGCCCAGCATCGAAAGCCAAGGTCCACGGCACAGTGTTGTTACAAAGGACTTTGATTGAGGTACCACCTGTCGTTGTGGTGTCTGCATCAACGTTGCTAGCAAGAGAACTTAAAGTCCCAAAGTCTAAAACTGCATTCGCTGTTGTACCTGTAGCGGAAGTATTCAATACACAACTATTCGTTACTGTTGCCTTAACAGTTAATGTACCCGTTGCTGTAGCTGCATTTGCTGAATTGAGAGAAAATAATGCTATAGCAATTACTGATAAATGAAAAAAAGTCTTTTTCATAGTCAAAACCTTTTAAATTAAATTGTTAAAACTAATAGATATAAAAAATTTAGCACTTATTCTTACAATCATTTTTTATTTGACTGCTCCTTTTAAAGTTTATTTTTTTACCCTATTTTTTAACATCATACATAAAAACAATTAAAATGCATGATCTTATTATTATTTTAATTTCTAATTAACAAAATATAATTACTTAAACCAACTCCATAGATACAAAAATTAACACACCAAAAAACCAACCCATTGATTTAAATAATTTAAATAAAAACTTCACAAAATTTATTAAATAAAATTTAAATAAATATGTCAAAAATTTAGCTAATTTTATGAAACTAAATGCTAAATATAGAGTTACTTACTTTATTTTTATATTATTGCTCTCTTAAATTTTGATTGTATACGATTACTTAAGGATAAATTTCAAATAAACTATCAAAGATTATAATTTAAATAAAAGTAAAATGACGAACAGTAGAGCTAAAGATGAATCACTATAAGGAAAGTTTTATTTCTTTTAAGCGTTAAATCGCTATAGAGACATATAAAAATAAAGGCCTCTTACGAGACCTTTATTTTTTATATTTAAGTCTAATTAAACACTCAGCATACTATTTAAAGTTTCAGAGACATTTTTCGATTTCACTTTAGGCTGCAATGCTTGCAAAGCCTGTTGCACTTGAGTCCGCTGAGGTTCTGCCAAAGTGTACCAACGTGACAATACCTGTAACAGTCGTGAACCTAAAATTGGATTCTTCTCGTCAAGATATTGTGCAAGGTTAATAAAGTGAGCTACACCAAAGCCCCACGTGTTTTCAGGATTATTTGATAATCCTCCACTCACCGCACGAATACGGTTTGGAGTTGTTAAATCGTAATCTGGATGTTGAGTGAGGTATTCAATTGTTTCAGTTGTCGCATTCGGGTTTGCAGCCTGAATCATAAACCACTGATCTAAAGATAAAGCTTCATCTTTAAAACGGTCATAGAAATCAGCAAGTACATCTTGAGCTTGAGGCGCATTTTGCCAAACCAGTACACGTAGCGCACCTAAACGTTCAGACATATTACCTGTGTTCTGATATTGCACATGCGCAAGTTCAAATGCAGTTTGATCCCCCTGACGAGCCATCATCATGAGCATAATGTTCTTTAACGCACGTACACCCATTGCCAAAGAAAATTCTTTTTGCAGGTCTGGGTCAAGTGTAAGGTAAGTATCCTTCCAGAATGAACTCAACTCTTGTGCCAAACGATTGAGTAAGGCTTCACGTTTTACATGAATATCAGCTGGTACATAGTTCTGATCGATACGACTACCCAAATAACCTTCGCTTGGTACATCAAACAAACGCGATGCCAATAGCGGGTCGCGACCGACTAACTCAGGCAAAGTACTTTGAATTGCCTGAATGTATGCATCAGCAGAATGGTCTTCTAGCAAAATACGTTCAAGCAAAGTTTGCGTTGCTTGCCATTGGTTAAAGCCATTTGTTTCGTGCTGAATTAAGAAAGCTAATTCTTCATCGGTATAATCAAACACAAGATTTACAGGTGCAGAGAAATTACGGAGTAGCGACACAACTGGTTGTTCAGTCACACCTGTAAACTCAATGGTTGCCTCATCTTGGTCAAACAAATACACGCCATCTTTAACATCGTTTACAAACAAGCTTTCACTGTGCAAAGTATATTGCTCACCTGTTTTAGCATTAAATAGTGCTAATGCCACAGGAATCGGAACAGCTTTTAAATTTGGATATTTAGGATGTGCTTTTAGGCTTTGTTTAAAGCTTAAACGATAAGTTTGCGCTGCTGCATCATATTCTCCTTTTGCTTCGAGCTTTGGAGTTCCTGGTTGGTTATACCAAGTTAAGAATGCAGATAAATCGACACCTGAACCAGCAGTTAATGCAGCAACCCAGTCTTCTACAGTCACGGCTTGTCCATCATGACGGCGGAAATATTCATCGGTCCCTTGACGGTATTTTTCTTTACCTAACAAGGTCGACATCATGCGGTTAATTTCCGCACCTTTTTCATAGACAGTCGCCGTATAGAAGTTATTAATTTCCACAAAGTGATCTGGACGCGGCGGGTGCGATAATGGACCTGCATCTTCAGGGAATTGATGTGATTTCAGCACAGCTACATCATCAATACGTTGAACCGCAGCAGATTGTAAATCTTCAGAGAATGACTGATCACGGAATACAGTTAAGCCTTCTTTTAAGCAGAGCTGGAACCAATCACGACAAGTAATACGGTTACCTGTCCAGTTATGGAAATATTCGTGAGCAATCACAGACTGTACACGCATAATCGCAGCATCAGTGGTGTACTCTTCATCAGCAAGTACGCATGCTGTATTAAAGATATTTAAACCTTTATTTTCCATTGCACCCATATTGAACTGACTGACCGCAACAATCATATAGTTGTCGAGGTCATAAGCACGGCCATAGTGTTCTTCGTCCCAACGCATAGAATGCTTTAATGCTTCCATCGCGATATGGCATTTTGGAATGTCTTTCTCGATTGCATAGATTTCTAAAGCAACATCACGCCCTTCCGAAGTCGTATAACGATCTTTAAGAACAGCTAAATCCCCAATGACACAAGCAAACAAATAGCTCGGTTTTTTAGTCGGGTCTTGCCAGATTGCAAAGTGGCGGTTTTCACCAACCTCACCTGTTTCAAGCAAATTACCATTGGCAAGTAATACTGGATATTTTTTGTCTGCTTCTACGCGTGTAGTAAATACAGAAAGTACATCTGGACGGTCTGGATAGAATGTGATTTTACGGAAACCTTCAGGTTCGTTCTGCGTTACAAACAAGTCATCTGCTTTATATAAGCCTTCAAGCTGAGTATTGGTTTCAGGATGAATAATGACTTGCGTTTGTAAAATGACTTCATCTGGTGCATTAGTGATCACCAGTTGTTCACTATCGAGTGAATATTGTGCAGGAGTGAGAATTTGTCCATTTAACTGAACAGACTGTAATTCTAGGTCACGGCCTAATAGCACCAGATCTCCAGCAGTTTGACGCTTCATCACTAATGTCGAATCAACAATTGTTTTTTCATCATATACTTGGATATCAAGATTAATTGATTCAACCAAAAACGCAGGTTTTTGATAATCTTTTAAATAAACTGTCTGATCTGCCTGAACTGGAGGCTGCGCCGCAATATTCATCTTTATTCCTTATATACTCGTCTAAACGGTAGTATGAGTCGTCATGAAATATCATACGCCAAGTCATACACACTGTATTTGATTACCTTTATGAAATTAATGGGACTTCATTTATACATTTCAAATTAGAATCTTGTTTTATTAGCACAGATTAGACCAAATTTACGATAATCGTTGTTTATATAAGCAATCTATACAATAAAAATAAAACACCTTTAGCTTTTAACATTTTTTAGAGTCAGCTTACATTTTGGGCATGGTTCTTGCCTAATTAAATATACCAATATGGGTATCTAAATTAGAACAAGAGGTGTCAGCATGGAATTTAAAGCACATTTTCATCGACTAGAGAACATTAAAGCTATTCATGATCTATCAGCAGCAGGACTCGATCACCATGTGATTGCCGTGTTCTTATCTGCGGAAGGTATTTCTATTACCACTCAGGAGGTTACTTCTATTGTTAATACTTACGATGCGTTAGGGAAATTGAAATTACCAAGTAAAAAAGTACAGGCTCTTATTAAAGCCAAAAAGCTTGGCCAAAATGATGAGAGCTTGCCGTGCCCTGTTTAATTCAACTTTTTAGCCCACTAAGAAAACCTAAAATCGAAACATAGATTTTAGGTTTTTCTATTTTAGCAACAAACGAAAGTGGCAATCTCCGCCATCTATAGCGCGGCTGTGTATAATAGCCCCATCATTTTTATTTTATGTTCGGAGCAAAATGGCCTTACAAATTCTACAGAAACAGCTAGATGAAAGTAGCCATTGTCCTCTCTGCCAAGCTTCCATGTACTGGGTAGATGCCGAGCAATTTGAACAAGACATTCAATTTCATGAATGCAGTCATTGTCAGCACCGTCTATTTAAAGATCAAAGAATGACTTGCCACTGTGATACATGCACAAAACAACGGAAAAAGCTTCTACAACAAACACGCCTACAAGAACAACGCCAATTTAAGTCAAAAGAACAACCACAACGCAGTCTGGAACAGCTCAGCTTCTTACATAAACTTTTCTTGCTTAGTCTTCTAGACGACTATGCCCGTGAAGAAATCGCTCATGATGAATATATTCATTGGGACAAAATTAAATACCATCACATCACGCCTAACTGGATGTTTCAGAGCTATTTAATTAAACAGTTGCATAAAGATGGCATTTTGAATGCAAATGACCAAACTGATGACCCACAATGTTTTCACTTAAATATTCGTTTAGATGGTTACAGCGATCCAAGTTTATTTAGCGTGGCTCAACAGTTACGTAATTGGTTTTATGAAAATTTAAGCTTTGGTATTCCTTTTCGTAGTGCAGATGAAGTGAAAGACGTACTTTTTCAGGTGCTCTATCAAGAAATTATCCAGTTCATGCAGTTCTACTGCCGAACTTGGGGTATCCAAATTGCCGGAAATTCAAATTTTCAAAGCTTTTGCTATCGTTTAATGGATTCACTCGCAATTGGGCAGATTTATTATCTGGTACAAACTGCACTCGAATATCTGTATAAGCAAAAAGTTTTACAGCCTCGCAATGATAAGTTTATTAATACCAATCTATTAAAGAAAACGTTAGAACAATATCGCGAAAGAGCCGTGACCGAAAAGTGGGAAACCTCTATGCTCCCCCGTCCTCACAATATTCCTTACAGTAAAATGAGTTATATTTTGCTTAATCGTTTCTTGGGTTACGACGAACAGATATTTGTGCAACCTGTATGGAAAGCATGGCGAAAAATTGAACCACGTTTAAACTTTTATTCTGTCAAACGTTGTATGTATTGTGGCTCAAATGATTTAACCGTTGACTATGATGCAGCAGATTATGTTTCTTTGATTTGCCAAAAATGTAAGCATCAAGACCACTATTTTACCCACTAAATTTATAATCACTTTGGCTTACTAGGGATAATAATATGACATCGACATCTAGTTTGATTCAACAGGTCATTGAAGCTTGGCACAACATGCAAGCCAAAACGCCTCTTGTACAATGTATTACCAATAGCGTTGCTGCAAACTATACGGCCAATGTATTACTCGCGTCTGGTGCTTCGCCTGCGATGATTGATAATCCTTATGAAGCAGAAAGCTTTACCAAAATATCATCGGCCTTGAGCATTAATTTAGGTACGCCCACCACTGAGCAAATGCAAGCCATGCAGATCTCAGCTAAAACAGCTCAGCTAAATGACATTCCATGGGTACTTGATCCGGTTGGCTATGGGCCAATTTTAGCTTGGCGTAGTCAAATGACAGACGAGCTTTTGCAATTTAAGCCAAGCGTTATCCGTGGTAATGCTTCAGAAATCAGTACGCTTGCAGGTAATCAGGTTCAATCTAAAGGTGTAGATAGTACCCTAAGTAGTGATGATGTCTATCGACAGGCTTACGCGCTCTTAGTACATACAGACTGTATCGCAATTTCAGGTGAATCAGATTACATTTTATCTAAAGAACTAGATGTCGTTATCCAAATTAATGGTGGCAGCCCCTTACAACCTAAAATTACAGCAACAGGATGTGCTTTGGGTGCATTAATCGCTGCATATAGTGCGGTAACGACTCCAACCATTGCAGCGCTTTCAGCTCATATACATTTTGCAATTGCGGGTAAACTTGCATCCAATCAGGCACAAACCATGGGAAGTTTTAGTACCATTTTTATGGACTATATTCATATGTTAGATGCCAACCTGATTGAGCAATATGCAAATATCAAGCTGTTTGGTTTAAAGGCATAACCACAAGAAGTTATGCCTTTGTGGGTAACGGACTACTTTAAAAGTAAGTAGATATCTGTAATAAGATCACATTCTTTCACATCATGCACAAAGTTATGATAGTGAAAGAAAACTGGATAATCTCCAGCTTCTTCAGGCTGCTCAGGTAACCAGTTTTTAAAAATGTAATACACGCTTTCTTTAATCTGGTCATGGCTACCAAAATGTCTTACGGTCGCGTAACGTCCGGCAGGAATTTCCCCTGTTTGTACGCCATAAATATTTTCAGGTACAGCCGTTTCAATTGACCCTGCAATGTCAAACCTAAACGCGTCTGATGGTGTTTGTTCAGGGTCAGAAAAAGGAATGCCATACGTTCTTGATTTAGTCACAGGTGATAAACCCGTTTCTTTACGCCAAGCAATAAAACGTGCAGCAGTTTCAAAAACTTTATCTGGACTTTCCAGATGCGACAGATACGCAATCTTTTGGGCAGGACGCTCAACAATATTTACATTCATTTTTAGCTCACTTTTCGGAAGTGTAAAAACAAACTTCTGGTGCCAAGATTCCCAGTCCGGTTTATCTCTAAAAGCCCGAGGAGTTTGATCAAATGAACGCTTAAATGCACGAGTAAATGCCTCTGGACTGTCAAACCCTGCTTGTAATGCAATCTCAATAATTTTGAGATCGGGTTCAAAAGCCAATTGAAAAGAGGCCCGCTTTAAACGAGAAAGTTGAATAAACTTCATCACATTTAAACCAATATGAACGGCAAAAATACGATGAAAATGAAATTTGGATAAGGCTGCAATCTGGCTCAATCGATCAACATCTAAATCTTCATCTAAATGTCTTTGAATATAATCGCAAACCAGTTGCAGCTTTTGTGTATATACAGCCATACATTTATGTCTGTTCATTCGATAGCACTACTTTTACATAGTGCTGATCTCTATTCTTGATCGAAATTGCGCTTTTTAAAATTATACAACTTGCTTAAAATAATCTTCTTTTGGCATATCAACAAGTTCAACACACAATTGAATTTCTTTATTAAACTCTTGTTGTAGATAATTTTTATTGCTGAGTGCCGCTAACAACTGATCACCCATCAGTTGTTTTTGCTCTGCATTTCTTCCCGACAAAATATAAACTTTTACATGAATATAAGCCTGTTCTAGTCCCAAACCAATTAGGAAAACATCATCTTTACGCGCACGGCTTTTAATGTCTTCTGGGCTAAACAACTCTGTTTCAATAAGCGTTGTATTAATTTCTTCAAGTAATTGTTTTGCGTTTAATCCAGTTAAGTTATCTGAATAATCAACTACAATGTGCGGCATAGCCACCTCAATTTATGTAATAAGTAATTAAGCTAATTAAACTTTACTCAATAAATAATAAAGCTAATCGAACCTGATCATATCCCATTCGAGGACTGGTTGCTTCAACGATTGGTCTTAGTTTGATCGAACCATCATCAGAAAAATGATCTGGATTTTGGCGCTTTTTCAGTTTCTTATAAATTTTTCGGATTTCTTCGACCACTTCTTCCCCAGGATGGGCAACCGAAATATCCAGTTTTTGTTCTTTATGAAGTCGCGCCAAATGGTTAATGATTGTCGCTGGGGTAAGGCCACGTTCATGTGCAATATCTTCAATCTCATAGCCTTCTTCAAACAACGCACGTGTTTCGTCTAGCGTTGCCGAGGCATAATTTTGTTTCGCACCTTTTGAAAGTTTTTTCTCATTACGAGAAATCTCAGTTTCATTTAAAGTTCCGCCACAATGACGAATAAATGCTTTGTGCTGAGCAGTTAAATCTACATCTGCAAAGTTATCTTCAGCTTCTTTAGACAACTCTTGGAAACGACGATCGGCTTTTACAGCCAAACTATCTAACTCTAGAGCTTGCTCGTTAATCCCTAATAACTTTAATCCAGTTAAAGATTTCAAACGCGACAATGCCACATAGCCCTGACCTTTTTCAAAGGTGTTCATGAGGTTAATTTCAGCAGCTTCTAAAGTCATGCCTTGGCTTTTATGAATGGTAATCGCCCATGCCAAACGGAGTGGAATTTGCTGGAAACTAGCAATCACTTTACCTGCGTCATTTTCAACTGACCAAGTTTCAGGCGCAACCAGCAATGTCGTACCATCGGTTAGTTTCACCTTCGGTAGCAAACCATTTTCATCATCTTCTTCAAAGCCAATGACTTCCCCTAAACTCCCGTTGATATAGCCCATATCAAAGTTGTTTTTTACAAACATGACTTTTGCATGTTTCTTTAAGGTGAGTTCTTCTGGTGCACGAACCGAAGATTTTAAAGTTTCTACCAGTTTTTCATTACCATCTAAAACTGCATTGAATTGATGCCCTTCATTATCAATTTCATTTAAGTGCTGATAATTGATATTGTCGACATCCATATTGTGCGTATAGAGACGAGTAAAGGTCTCACCAATATCATGGGAGCGTGATTGACGTAATGCGTGTAAATGATCTGATTGAATATTCTGCGCACGAATGGCATTTAAAATCTGGTTAAGAATTTCATCATCTTGGCGATGTTGTTCTGTTAAATAACATACGCGAAATTTAGCTTCGACCCATGCATCAGACATAAAACAGAACTTGTCACGGTTTGCTTCACTATTACGTCCAACTGGTGGCAACTGAAAGAAATCTCCGGCAACAATGACTTGGATACCACCAAATGCCTCATCGCTTTCTTTAAAATATTTTAAAACTTGGTTGACCAGATTAAGCTGCTTCGCATGTAACATCGAAATTTCATCGATGACGAGAACTTGCGCATTTTCAAGGTGTTCCTTGAGATATTTACGCTCTTTCATACGTTTTAGGTCATCATCAGTTAACTGATCTTTAATCCCGATGCCTGCCCATGTATGAATCGTCATGCCGTTCATATGCGTTGCAGCAATACCTGTAGATGCCGTAATCGCCACAGGCACTTTACGTGCTTTTAAGTATTGGATGTACTGATTGAGTGTATAGGTTTTCCCTGCACCAGCCGAACCGGTTAAAAAGACATTTTCACCTGCTTTAAGCAGTTTAAGCGCAGTTTCCTGTTTCATAATCTCATAAGTACATCTTCAACAGCCCATAGCTTAACGACTTTCCCGAAAAAATTAAATGAATGAGCTAGAATTTCTGTAAAATCAATATAAATCAATAATTAACATTAAAATAATATTTGGTAGGTTTTTGGTAGGTAGGAAAATAATCTTCACATCACAATACTAAGGCCATGGTGAGGCTCACCTGTAATAACAAACAATGGATTTATGGAAGAAGGAATCACTCCATGGCTTTTAAAAATATTGCAGATCAAACAAACGGTTTTTATATTCCATGCGTATCACTCTTTGGACCAGGATGTGCCAAAGAAATTGGTACAAAGGCACAAAACCTCGGCGCAAAAAAAGCATTAATTGTGACCGATGAAGGTTTATTTAAATTTGGTGTTGCAGATCTTATCGCAAACTATTTAACTGAAGCAGGCGTTGCGAGCCATATTTTTCCGGGTGCAGAACCCAACCCAACAGATATTAATGTTCATAACGGTGTAAATGCCTATAACGACAATGGCTGTGACTTTATTGTATCACTAGGTGGTGGTTCATCTCATGACTGTGCAAAAGGGATTGGCCTAGTCACTGCTGGTGGTGGTCATATTCGTGATTACGAAGGTATCGATAAAAGTAAGGTACCAATGACGCCATTGATTGCAGTCAACACAACCGCTGGTACAGCATCTGAAATGACCCGTTTCTGTATTATTACCAATACAGACACTCACGTAAAAATGGCAATTGTCGACTGGCGTTGTACTCCACTTATTGCAATTGATGATCCGAAGCTCATGATTGCAAAACCGGCTGGTTTAACAGCTGCAACAGGTATGGATGCTTTAACCCATGCTGTTGAAGCCTATGTTTCTACAGCAGCCAATCCAATTACCGATGCGTGTGCAGAAAAAGCCATCACCATGATTAGTCAATGGTTACAACCTGCTGTAGCAAATGGCGAAAACATCGAAGCACGTGATGCAATGAGCTATGCACAGTACTTGGCTGGTATGGCGTTTAACAATGCATCTTTAGGTTATGTACATGCGATGGCGCATCAATTGGGCGGTTTCTATAACCTACCTCACGGCGTATGTAACGCAATCTTGTTACCACACGTGTGCGAATTTAACTTAATTGCTTGTCCAGATCGCTACGCAAAAATCGCAGATTTAATGGGTGTAAAAACTCATGGACTGACGGTGATGGAAGCTGCATATGCTGCAATTGATGCCATTCGTAAATTGTCGACATCGATTGGTATCCCATCTGGATTAACAGAGCTAGGCGTAAAAACTGAAGACCTTGCGGTTATGGCCGATAACGCTCAAAAAGATGCATGTATGCTGACCAATCCACGTAAAGCAAATCATGCACAAGTTGTGGAGATTTTCAAAGCAGCACTTTAATACTGATGTAATGGCACATCCCTCTAGTAAGTCAAACCCTCCGACCGTTGACTTACTTTTTGGGGAATACTTAGCTCCAGCGGTATTCCCTTTTTTTAAACCTCTATTCCAATCCAACCTCTAAACCTGATTGACAATTCGCCCATTTCATTGAAGGATACTCAGCATGTCTTAATTACAATAGCTCGATAAAAATGAATACATCCTCAGCTACTCAAAATTATGTTCCAGATATTTTAGGTACTGGCTACGAACAGCTCACACTCAACTTTCCCAATGATTACGAAGGTAAAGTTGTTGCCACACTGGTTCGTAAAAAGGCCGCTCAATCGACTCAAAAAGCCGTGCTGTATATTCATGGTTTTTTAGATTATTTCTTTCAAACTGAAATGGCTGAACAATTCAATGCGCATGGTTACGACTTCTATGCCTTGGATTTAAGAAAATATGGTCGTTCCAAGCTACCCCATCAAATCTTCTATAATGTGCTTGATTTAAGTGAATACGATGCCGAAATTACTCAAGCATTAGATATCATTGCTAAAGAACAGCACACACAAGTATTGCTTGCAGGCCATTCGACTGGCGGTTTGACAGCAACGCTTTATGCTGCCCATCACCCGAACCATCCTCTTATTAAAGCACTTTGGGCAAACAGCCCGTTTTACGACTTTAATTTAAGCTTGGTCGAAAAGAAATTTGGTATTCCAGTACTCAGTCGAGTAGGAAAATATCTACCTAAAGTTAAATTCCCAAGCCAACTGAACAAATGGTACACCGCGAGTCTTCACAAACAGCTCAAGGGCGAATGGGACTTTAATCTGGACTGGAAACCTACCTCTGCCCCTACGGTTCAACTCAGCTTTCTACATGCGATTCATACAGCACAAAAAGAAATACATCGCGGAGTTAAACTGAATGTTCCCGCACTGATTATGCATTCTCATCAGACTAAAAACCCTAAAAAATGGGGAGCCGATGCGACTCAAAGCGATGTAATTTTAGACGTTAAAGACATTGAAAAATTTGGCAAAAAAATCAAAGGTGATGTCTATGTTGTCTCTATTCACAATGGCTTGCATGATTTAGTCCTTTCAGCCCAGCCAGTACGAGAACAAGTCTATCAACAATTGTTCCAGTGGCTGGATCAAAAAATCACTTAACTGAGCTTAGGTGAGTCAAGGTATTTCATCAGCAATTGATGCGCGGGATGTTCACTCGGTACTAACTCCATAAGACGTTCTACCGCATCGATTGCTTCAGGGAAATGAGCTAAATGCTTAAGTAATAAATCTGTTTCTTGCGTTTTAAAAATTGCATCGCTCAAGCGCGATTCAAGGCAATCACGCCATGCACATAAAAACGGGCTTTCAGTTTTTGCCAGAAAAACACCAGTGTAAAGCTGCAAAGCAGAAGCCGCATATCCCGCATCCAGTGCCTGTTCAGCTTGTAAAAAATCCGCTTCAACATGTACAAGCAAACGATATGGCCGAGACCCAAGTAAACCACCCAAAATATCTCGAAGTTGAGACATTTCAGCTTTAAGCGTACCCATACTCACTTTACGTTCGCCATAGAGCGCCTGATAAAGATGCTCTAAAGTTAAGCCATGTGGACATAAGGCCAATATCGTCAAAATTTCAATTTGACGCGGTGTTAATAACAAACTTTTGCCATTAAATTTAACTTGTGGCGTCGAAAATGCACGAATATGTAATTGCTGACGCTGCTGCTCTAGCAAGGCAGATTGAATAATTGATGCACAACGTTCGGCAGCCAATATTCCTAAACTATTATGGTTCTTCCAAGTAGTCGATAAATCAACGACACCTAGAGTTTGTTTTGAGTATGGATCGATAATTGGCGCGGCATAGCACACCCAATCATGAATCGATTCCATATAGTGTTCATTAGAAAAAACACAACTTGATTGCTGAGTTTTTAAAGACAAAGCCAATGCATTGGTGCCAACAAATTCTTCACGCCATTGCCCACCCTGCACAAAGTGAACACGCTCAGCTGCACTTTGCATTTGAGCACTTGTTGCCGTCCAAATGATCGTACTACCAATGTCACCAACGGCAATCACCATTGAGGATTGCTCCGCAATATGACGTAAATCATCGGCACACTGACTTAAAGCCATATCTAAAGCATTTTGTGAAGCAGATTTTTTCTCGACTAATGGAGCCGCAAAACGCTCTTTAGGAATCGCAGCAGAGGCTGAACGTTCCCATGAGCTTGCAATACTTTGACCCAGTTTGGCAGCATTTTGAGGAGAGAGACTATTTTGCGTACGCAGTTGATCAATCAACGTCCGTTGCTGCAATAAATCCTTTTTTGTGAACATTTGTAAATTCCTTATATATCCACATTTCTATTCCAACCTTTCTCCAACCTTCTTCTTTATATCCTAATTATACAAAGTACGAAAGTACCTACTGACAGGGTTCTTGTTAGTCTTTAGTCCTAAAAAGCAAAGGAATATTTATATGCGCTATATCGATCCAAATCAATCAGGCTCAAAAGTTCAATTTAAATCACAATATGAAAATTTTATTGGCGGTGAATGGGTTGCACCTGTAAAGGGTGCATATTTTGATAATGTATCTCCTGTTGATGGAAAAGCTTTCACCCGTATTCCACGCTCTAGTGCCGAAGATATTGAACTCGCTCTAGATGCAGCACATAAAGCGAAAGCAACATGGAATAAAGCCTCACCAACGGTACGCTCTAATATACTTTTAAAAATTGCTGATCGTTTAGAAGCAAATCTTGAAATGCTTGCTGTTGCAGAAACTTGGGATAACGGTAAAGCGGTTCGTGAAACTTTAGCAGCAGACCTTCCACTTGCGATTGACCATTTCCGTTATTTCGCAGGTTGTATTCGTGCTCAAGAAGGCGGCATCTCTGAAATTGATGAAGATACCATTGCCTATCATTTCCATGAGCCATTAGGTGTGGTTGGCCAAATCATTCCATGGAACTTCCCAATTTTAATGGCAGCATGGAAACTTGCTCCTGCTCTAGCGGCTGGTAACTGTGTCGTGATTAAACCAGCAGAACAAACACCAGTAGGTATTTTACTGGTTGCTGAACTGATCCAAGACATTTTACCGCCGGGTGTACTTAATATTGTCAATGGTTTCGGTTCAGAAGTCGGTCGTCCGTTAGCGACAAACCCACGTATTGCAAAAATCGCGTTCACAGGTTCCACTCAAACTGGACAAATGGTGATGCAATATGCGACCGAAAATATTATTCCAGTGACATTAGAACTTGGTGGTAAGTCACCAAACCTTTTCTTTGAAGACATCATGGATAAAGAAGATGATTTCTTAGAAAAAACACTTGAAGGTTTTGCGATGTTTGCCTTGAACCAAGGTGAAGTATGTACTTGCCCTTCTCGTGCTTTAGTACAAGAAAGTATTGCTGATCAGTTCTTGGAGTTGGCTGTAGAGCGTGTAAAACGTATTAAAACTGGTCATCCACTTGATACCGAAACCATGATTGGCGCTCAAGCATCTCTACAACAGCAAGAGAAAATCTTACGTTGTATTAACACTGGTCGTGAAGAAGGTGCAGAACTCTTACTTGGTGGTAGCGGCCGTAAAGAAGTAGGCGATGGTTTCTATGTTGATCCGACTATTTTTAAAGGTCACAATGGCATGCAAGTTTTCCAAGAAGAAATTTTTGGACCTGTACTTGCTGTGACAACGTTCAAAGACTTTGACGATGCAATTAAAATTGCCAATGACACCATGTATGGTTTAGGCGCAGGCGTTTGGTCACGTTCAGCACACATTTCTTATCGTGCTGGTCGCGCTATTGAAGCTGGTCGCGTCTGGACAAACTGCTATAACATCTACCCTGCACATGCTGCATTTGGTGGTTATAAAAAGTCAGGTATTGGCCGTGAAAACCATAAGATGATGCTAGATCATTATCAACAAACTAAAAACTTGTTGGTGAGTTATTCAACTAAACCTATGGGCTTCTTCTAAGTTCTGCACCAAGTTGATACCAGACTATCAACACTAGAAAGAAGTAAGATCATTAATTATGTAAGAAGCCAGTAATTTAGATTACTGGCTTCTTTATTTAGTACTGTTAGTTCTCAAATTTTTATCATTTGGAATAAAAAAGCGTCATCTATTATCTAAAGTGCTTCATTTAGGCATTGCTTTTGCATTGATTCATACAAACCCACTCGCAGGAGTATTGTATGAATCAACCAGAAACAGCTTCCGTTATTGCTTCAAGCGCAGAAGTTTCATCAGCAGAATATTTTGCTCAGCGTCAACTTAAACAAGGTACGGTTGGTTGGTTACTCCTGATTGGTTTAGGCGTAGCTTATGTGATATCGGGTGATTTTGCTGGCTGGAACTTCGGCATAGCCCAAGGTGGTTGGGGTGGCATGTTTATTGCCACTGCCCTCGCTGCAATCATGTACCTGTGCCTATGTCTTTCTATGTCAGAAATGTCCACCATGATGCCTACAGCAGGTGGCGGTTATAGTTTTGCACGTGCAGCTTTTGGTCCTTTTGGGGGCTATTTAACAGGAACAGCGATTTTAATTGAATACGCAATTGCCCCTGCTGCTATTGCCGTGTTTATTGGTGGTTATTGCGAATCTCTATTTGGTATTAATGGCTGGATGATTTACCTTGCCTGCTACGCCATTTTTATGGGCATACATTTGAAAGGTGCTGGTGAAGCCTTAAAAATCATGTTTGCAATTACGCTTGTCGCAGCTGTTGCTCTGGTTGTGTTTATTGCAGCAATGATTCCGCATTTTAATGCACAAAACCTGTTAGATATTCCTGTTGGTACAGGTGTGGGCGCAAGTCGTTTTCTACCTCATGGCTATTTAGGCATCTGGGCAGCAGTTCCTTTTGCAATCTGGTTTTTCCTTGCAGTTGAAGGTGTTCCTTTAGCAGCCGAAGAAGCGAAAGATCCAGCCAAATCGCTCCCACGCGGTTTAATAGGTGCCATGCTCATACTAACGGTGTTTGCCATGCTCATTTTATTCTTGGGTGCAGGCGCAGCAGGTGCAAGTACTTTACAAAACTCAGGCGCTCCTCTCGTCGATGCTCTGGTTAAAGTTTATGGCACCAACACTTGGCTTGCGACTTTTGTAAATTTTGTTGGTTTAGCTGGTTTAATCGCGAGTTTCTTTTCAATTATCTATGCCTATTCGCGTCAAATTTTTGCACTGTCACGTGCTGGTTACTTACCAACTTCACTCTCTTTAACCAATAAAAATAAAGCCCCTTATCTTGCGATTATTATTCCGGGCATTATTGGGTTCTTGCTTTCACTCACCAAAGAAGGCGATTCACTGATTTTAATTGCCGTTTTTGGTGCAACTATTTCTTATGTTTTAATTCTCTTATCCCACATCAAATTACGCCTATCTAAACCCGACATGCCTCGTCCTTATAAAACACCGGGTGGCATTGTGACCTCAAGCATTGCATTAGTTTTAGCAGTGGCTGCTGTGATTGCAGGTTTTGTGGTAAACCCGAAAGTTTGGTTTATTGCTGCCGCTATTTATGTTGCATTTATTGCTTACTTTTTGTTCTACAGTCGCTATCATTTAGTCAAGGGAACACCAGAAGAAGAGTTTGCAAATATTAAAGCTGCTGAACAAGAACTATAAATAAAAGGATGCAACCATGAGTTATCGCAATATTGTCGCCAATCAGCAATATCACTTTGCTGACCTAAAAACTTTAATGGCAAAAGCAACGCCATTACGTTCAGGTGATGAGTTAGCTGGTGTAGCTGCCAGAGATGCAACCGAACATGTTGCGGCACAAATGACTTTGGCCGATGTACCACTTAAAACCTTTTTAAATGAAGTTGTGGTCGATTACGAAACAGATGAAATTACCCGTTTAATTATTAATGAACATGATCTGGCAGCCTTTGCTCCTATTTCACACTTTACAGTAGGTGATTTTCGGAATTGGTTACTTGGAGAAGAAGCAACTGCACAAAGCTTAAAAGCATTAGCATCAGGTTTAACTCCAGAAATGGTGGCTGCTGTCAGCAAAATTATGCGTAATCAGGATTTGATTTATGTCGCCAGCAAATGTGAGGTAATTACCCAGTTCCGCAACACCATTGGTTTAAAAGGCCATCTTTCTACCCGCTTACAACCCAATCACCCTACCGACGATGTTCTTGGTATTTCCGCCAGTATTTTAGATGGTTTGATGTATGGCAATGGTGACGCCGTGATCGGCATTAACCCAGCGACAGATAACTTACATAATTTGTCAGAGCTACTGAAATTGCTTGACCATGTAATTCAGGAATACCAAATTCCGACACAATCTTGTGTACTCACGCATATCAGTTCAGGTATTCAGCTCGCTGAAAAAAATGTGCCGATTGATTTAATGTTTCAATCGATTGCTGGCACACAATTGGCTAACGAAGGTTTTGGAATTTCACTCGATTTACTCCAAGAAGGATATGAAGCCACGCTCGCACTCAAACGCGGGACCATTGGACAAAATGTTATGTACTTTGAAACTGGTCAAGGCAGCGCCTTATCAAGCAATGCACATCACGGCGTTGACCAGCAAACATTGGAAACTCGTGCCTATGCCGTAGCCCGAAAATATAACCCGCTTTTAGTAAATACAGTCGTCGGTTTTATTGGCCCAGAGTATCTCTTTAACGGCAAACAAATTATACGTGCGGGGCTAGAAGATCACTTCTGCGGTAAGTTACTTGGTGTACCAATGGGCTGCGACATTTGTTACACCAACCATGCCGATGCCGACCAAAACGACATGGATGTTCTCCTTACCTTATTTGGCGCCGCGGGCATCAACTTTATTATGGGTATTCCGGGCTCAGACGATGTCATGCTTAATTATCAAACGACTTCGTTCCATGATGCCCTATACTTAAGACAGCTTTTAGGTTTAAAACCCGCTCCTGAGTTTTCTGCTTGGCTTGAACAACAAGGTATTTTTAAACAACAAAATTCACAAATTTTTTGGGCAGATCACATGCCCGACCAATTCTCTCGTCTGCTCATGAATTAGGGATAACACCATGAAACTCAGTCGTGATATTCAATATCCATCAAGCCCCCATCAAGATCAGTGGGAAAAACTCAAACAGTTTACTGATGCCCGTATTGCTCTGGGTCGTGCAGGTTGCAGTATCCCAACACGAGCCTTACTTGAGTTCCAATTGTCTCATGCACAAGCAAAAGATGCGGTTTATCAAAATCTGGATGTTTCATATTTATCTGAGCAATTACAGCAAAGGCAGCTTCCAAGCATTCGTGTACAAAGTAATGCATCCAATAAAGAAATTTACCTTAAACGCCCAGATTTAGGACGTCAGCTTTCCAGCCAATCAAAAGATGTCTTAATTAAGAAATATGCAGAAAATCCACAACAGTACGATGTTTGTATTGTGGTAGGTGACGGACTCTCTGCAAGAGCAATTGAAGCGAACGCTGTGGCATTTATTGCAGAGCTGAGTGAACAAATTCAGCAAGAAAACTGGAGTCTTGCACCAATTGCACTTGCGACAGGTAGCAGAGTTGCTCTTGGCGATGAAGTTGCTGAAATCTTTAAAGCATCCATGCTTGTGATGCTTATTGGAGAACGTCCGGGATTAAGCTCCCCCGATAGTATGGGCATTTACTATACATGGAATGCATATTCAGGCTGCCTGGATGCGAAACGCAATTGTATTTCCAATGTTCGCCCAGCAGGCTTAAGTATTCCGGTTGCGGTACAACGTTTAATCGCATTAATGAAAAAATCAATACAACTCGGTTTTTCAGGAGTTAATTTAAAAGATGAACATCAACTTTCAAACATAGGCCTTGAGGAAACTCAAAAGCTATTATTTTAAACAGTAGAATATGTTTAGGGATTTATTCATAAATAGATAATCCTTTGCATAACAACATCATTTTAACGAAAAATATCAATTTTTGGGTATTGGCGATTTATACAGATATTCTCTTCTTTATATTTATCGCTATACTCCATGTATTGATCTTCTATGAATCATTTGTATGAGCACAACAAACGCCTTCCCTAAAACTATTTATGCCATTCAGCATCTTGCTTTCGAAGACTTAGGTTCATTAGAAGATGTCTTTTATCAACTCGGATTTCGCGTCCGTTATTTTGAGGCAGGTGTTGATGATTTAACCCCTGCTTTTTCACATGAAGGTTTAACCATTATTTTAGGTGGTCCAATCGGGGTTTATGAAACTGATGATTATCCATTCTTAAAAGATGAAATTGCTTTACTCAAACAACGTTTAGCAGCCGATAAACCCACTCTGGGCATTTGCCTAGGCGCACAGCTTATTGCTCATGCACTTGGCGCAAAAGTATATGCAGGACATCAAAAAGAAATTGGCTGGGGTCCACTGAGTTTAAGCCTACGCGCTAATCAGGTTTTATCTGGTTTGCTTAATAATGTGCATGTTCTACATTGGCATGGTGACACGTTCGACCTTCCTGAAAATGCAGTGCTTTTAGCAAGTTCTGATGTTTATACCAATCAGGCATTTGAAGTGGGAAATAATATTCTTGCCTTGCAGTTCCACATTGAAACCACTGAAGAGCATTTTGAAAAGTGGTTAATTGGTCATACATGTGAACTTCGCCATGCAAATATTTCGATTCCAAAGCTTCGCGAAGATAATTTGCAATACGCTCAAGCGCTCGAACATGCTGCATTTGAAATTATTCAAAAATTTCTCAAACGTATTGGATATAGTGATTAAATTATAAAAATACAATTTAACAATTAATTAATTAAATTATATCCATAAAGCCAAATGCTTACTTTTCACTCAAAGATGGATTATTAATCTATCTTTGGGAACCTTTATAATTAATTTCCGTGTATTATTAATTTATTCATTTTGTAACATAAAATAAACGCTGATTTACTATGGAAATCCTGAAATTTATTAAAAGCTTTAACACGGTGAATACTTATTTATCGCTAGCATTTATTCTTCTTATAATCATTGTTCTTTATTTTTATGTGGTTAATCCAGCTTAGCTTATTTGCCAAAGCGTAATAAAGAATAATATATGTACGAAAATAGATATAAAAAAGCCCAACTGAGTTGGGCTTTTTTATATCTGCTATTTACTCAAAACCTGTTACTCGTTGTGTTACTTTTTCTCAGGTTTAAAGCTATCTTTTAAATCGAGAATACGGTTAAACACTGGTTTTTCAGGTGAATGATCGTGCTGATCTGCAACGAAATAACCTTCACGTTCAAACTGGAAACGATCTTCAGGACTCGCTTGTGCTAAAGCAGGTTCAATTACAGCTTCTAATACTTTCATCGAATCTGGATTTAGGTTTGCCAAGAAATCATCACCTGTTTCAGGGTCTGCTTCTGTGAACAAACGATCATAAATACGTACTTCAGCAGGAATACCTTTGGTTGCAGATACCCAGTGAATCACGCCTTTTACTTTACGACCTTCAGGATTTTTACCTAAAGTTTCAGGGTCAATTGAACATTTCAGCTCAACCACTTCACCATTTGCATCCTTAATGACTTCATCACATTTAATCACGTAAGCATGACGTAAACGTACTTCACCGTCAGGAATTAAACGTTTAAAGCCTTTTGGTGGTACTTCTTCAAAATCTTTACGGTCAATATAGATTTCCTTGGTTAAAGGAATTACACGATCACCCATATCAACGTTAGGATGGCGAGCATGTGTAAGATCCATATCCTCTGGTAAATTAGTTAAAGTCACTTTAAGTGGGCTTAAAACAGCCATACCACGTGCAGCTGTATTTTCCAAAGATTGGCGAATACAGAACTCAAGCATTGCAACATCTACAATACCATCAGTTTTTGACACACCTACACGTTTACAGAAATCACGTAAACCCTCTGGTGTAAAGCCACGACGACGCATACCTACTACTGTTGGCATACGCGGGTCATCCCAACCATTTACATGACCACCTTCCACCAATTTACGTAATTTACGTTTTGATGTAATGGTGTAGTCCACGTTTAAACGCGAAGATTCATACTGATGTGGAACTGCTTTAGATTTTACCTTTTCTACAATCCAGTCATAAAACGGACGGTGATCTTGGAACTCTAATGTACAAAGCGAATGAGTAATCCCCTCAATAGCATCAGACAATGGATGAGCATAGTCATACATTGGATAGATTTTCCATTTATCACCTGTTTGGTGATGCTCTGAATGCAATACGCGATATAAAATTGGATCACGCATGTGTACGTTTGGGCTTGCCATATCAATTTTGGCACGTAAAACAGCTTCACCCTCTTTAAATTCACCACTGCGCATTTTTTCAAAGCGAGCAAGGTTTTCTTCAACAGATGCATCACGGTATGGTGAATTTTTACCCGGTTCAACAAAACTACCGCGGTTTAACTTAATTTCTTCTGGAGACTGTAAATCAACATAAGCATCGCCTTGCTCAATTAATTGAACAGCCCATGCATATAATTGATCAAAATAACTTGATGCATAGCGTGGCTCACCATTCCAGTTAAAACCAAGCCATTTCACATCATTCGCAATACCGTCAACGTACTCTTGTTCTTCAGCATCAGGGTTTGTATCGTCAAAACGTAAATTACATAAACCATCAAACTCTTCAGCCACACCAAAGTTTAGGCAAATCGCTTTTACATGACCAATATGCAAATAACCATTTGGTTCTGGTGGAAAACGCGTTACGATCTGATTTGCACGTCCAGCAGCCAAGTCTTCAGTAATGACTTGGCGAACAAAATCTAAGCCAGCCTGTTGTTCTTGCTGCGCAGAATCGACAGAGGCATGAGTATTCGGTGTCGGGTTATTTGGCAGGCTCGAGACAACATCATTAGGCTTCATAGTGTATCAATCACTTCTTTGTAGATAAAATTTCGAAAAATTTAAACGCTATCTTCATTTTTAACAAAGATTTTAACGTTTTTTACTTGCCTTGTAGTTTACAGTTTGCTTATGCTTCTCTCAACCAAAAACCCATGGTCATAAGCCCATGTTTAGGAGATTAATGTAATGAGTTTTCCTCAAGTCGAATTAAACACCAATAAAGGTCGTATTGTTCTTGAACTGAATGCTGAAAAAGCACCTAAAACAGTAGCAAACTTTTTAGAATATGTACGTGACGGTTTTTATGACGGCGTTATTTTCCACCGCGTCATTGATGGTTTCATGATCCAAGGTGGCGGTATGGATGAAAACTTCAAAGAAAAAGCGACACGTGATTCAATTGAAAATGAAGCTGATAACGGTTTAAGCAACGACGAAGGTACGGTTGCAATGGCACGTACTCAAGCTCCTCATTCAGCGTCTGCTCAATTCTTTATCAACGTGAAAAATAACTCTTTCTTGAACCATACCTCTAAAACTGCTCAAGGTTGGGGTTATGCTGTATTTGGTAAAGTTGTTGAAGGTTTAGACATTGTTGAAGCGATCAAAGGTGTTCGCACTGGCAACCGTGGTTATCACGCTGACGTTCCATTAGAAAACGTTGTAATCGAATCTGCTAAAATTATTTCTGAATAATTTTAGGATAAAGCTGTGACTTATCTGTTTATCTCAGATTTACATTTGTCACCTGAACACCCTCGACTCGTTCGAGGGTTTTTAGACTTATTGGTGCATTACCAAGATAAAAATACTCAACTCTACATTTTAGGTGACTGGTTTAATGCCTGGATTGGAGATGATTATTCAGCACCATGGCTTGATGAAATTGTCGATGCCTTAAAGGCTTTTACTCAAAAAGGAAATCGAGTTTACTTTCAAGTCGGTAACCGTGATTTTGCTCTTAATCAAGTTTTCCTCAATAAATTTAATGGCGTCTTATTACCTGACATTTATTTCCTCAATATTGCAGGACATCAATATCGTCTTGAACACGGCGATGCATTATGTACAGATGACGTTTCCTATCAAAGATTTAAAAAGATTATTCGAAATCCACTCTTAGTCGCTCTTTTACGTCGAACTCCACTCAGTTTTCGCACTAAGCTGGTTAATGGCTTCCGTAAGAGAAGCTCCGCGGATAAACAGCAAAAAAGCTATGAAATCATGGATGTCAATGAGCAAGCAGTTCTGTCTGCTTTAGCAGATGTAAATACACTGATTCATGGGCATACTCACCGCCCTTCAATTCATCAAGTGCAAGCTAAACAACGAATTGTTCTTGGCGATTGGCGTGAAGATCAGGCTTATATTTTGGAAATTGATCCCTCCTCAAATACGCAACAGCTCGAATTGATTGTCTGGAATTATTAGCTAGAAATTAGTCACTTTTTATTTCAACTTTCAATTCTTTAATTTTTTTATTTAAATCAGAATCGTAAATCACACACATGCTGGCAATAAATATAAATTTCCAGCTTATATGTGCATGATCGTGATACTCAATGTATAAAATAAGAAGACTCAATACAAATATAAGAATGATAAAGGCTTTAACAATTCTAATTTCTCGCAGCTTACTCTTTGCATCGGTTGGCATTAAATCAATCATTTTCAATAGATTACTAAACTTTTATATAAACATTATATTTCTTTATCAAATTACATAGGAAATGTTTTTGAATAAAATAGCGTATGATGACAAAGATTAAATTCTCTCAATTGCCATAAGATTGATATGGAGTAGACCTATGGACCTATTGAATTCTGTTAAAAGCCGCTATACAACAAAAGCGTATGATTCTGAAAAGAAAATCCCCCAAGAAAAAATTAATAAATTATTAGAAATTTTACGTTTTTCACCTTCTTCAGTGAATATACAGCCTTGGCACTTTTTTGTTGCAGATAACCTTCCTGCTAAAGAAAGAATAGCGAAAGCCTTAACAGGTAAATATGCTTACAATGGTCCCAAAGTGCTTGAGTCATCACACACACTTGTATTTTGCACAAAAACAGATATTTCATCTGAATACTTAAATCAATTACTTGAACAAGATGATTTAAGTGGCCGTTTTAAAGATGAAAAAGCTAAATTAGGCCAAAAAGATACTCGCCATGGCTATGTTGAGTTCTATCGAAATGAGCAGAAAAATTTATTTGGATGGATGGAAAATCAAACATTCATTGCTCTGGGGCAACTACTTTTTGCTGCGGGTTTAGAAGGAATTGATGCAACCCCAATGGGCGGCTTTGATGAAGACATTTTAAATACTGAGTTAGGTTTAACTGAAAAAGGCCTACGTAGTTCAGTCATTGTTTCCCTAGGTTATCGCAGTGAAAATGATTTTAATGCCAAACTACCAAAATCACGCCTACCAGATGAAGTTATTTTTACCTATTTATAAAATTAAAATAGTTCAAGAGATTCAAGTCTCTTGAACTATAAAGCCATTGCCCTAGCTAAACAAATCACGCCACTTATCCCAAATAAAATACCTAAAGTGGTAGGCCATTTTAATTTTTCTTTATATAAAATAACGCCACTTGCAATGCCTAATAGCACCACAAGAATATTCATACTTGCAAAAACAATTGCAGGTGAATCCTTCAAAAGAATATGAGCTTTCACATATAAAGCAATATTCGAAAAATTAAGTACCCCCAACACCAACCCAGCTATAGCACTTTTAAACTGCCATTTTTGGGTTTTCTGCACCAATAAATATGAAATTGATAATATAAAAGCTGTAATAAAAATAAGATTCAAAGTGAGTGTAAATTGAAGACCTAAACTACTCGTATATTTTAAGAGAATATCTACTGCGGCATATCCACACCAAACACTTAATAGAGCAAAAATTGCTTTTCGAGATTGATGATTCGAAGAATTACTCATTTGTCCAAAAAGAACAAGTAAAACAGCAAAAATTCCTAAACCTATTCCCCATAGCTTTAATGCATTAAATTGTTCATGAAAAAAGAAATAAGCTGCGAGTAAAGAAAGTACGACAGAAAGACGCTGTGCAACTTCGGTCTTAACAATTCCTGCATATTCTAATGACTTGGCTAAACACAGAAAAATACTGGGCAAAATCAGTCCCAATGCAATAATTAACCACCAAGGAGTCTTTGATATTGAAATGTGTTGAATATCAGGCTGAAACCACCAAAAGCAAAGAAGACTCGCGCTCGCATAGTTCCATGCAATCATTTGTAACGGCTGATACCCTTTTTTCTTTAAGTTTTTTAATAGGATAGACACCAAAACACTGCTTAAAGCAGCTGCCAATATTAATATCATCGATTAAAACTCTATTTATTTAAATATATGAGTCACCATGGTCAAATTATGACCTTAGATGAATTTAATATTTTGAATTAACTTTTAAATAAACATAAAAAAACCAGTCATTATCTGACTGGTTTCTTTTTTAGATATCAATTAACGATTATTTTCGTCTTCTTGACCATCTTCAAATTTAGTATCGTTGTCAAAACCACCTTGATGACCACCGAAGCCGCCTTGACCACCGAAACCACCGCCTTGACCACCGAAGCCACCTTGACCGCCGAAGCCGCCACCTTGACCACCGCCGAAGCCGCCTTGACCACCGAAGCCGCCTTGAGCGCCACCGAAGCCACCTTGAGCACCACCAAAGCTACCGCCTTGAGCGCCACCGAAGCCACCAGTAGGTTGACCACCAAAACCACCTTGTGTGCCACCTTGTGCTGGGAAGCCTGTACCTTGCGCGCCTGCTGGGCGTGGGTTACGAGCTGGAACAACAGTTGAAATCGCGTGTTTGTAAACCATTTGACTTACTGTATTTTTTAATAAAACAACATATTGGTCAAATGATTCAATATGACCCTGTAATTTAATACCGTTCACAAGGAAAATAGAAACAGGGATACGTTCTTTACGGAGAGAATTTAAGAACGGATCTTGTAAAGTTTGACCTTTAGACATTTTTAACTCCAAAAAAAAATTTTTAAATCAGCGCAAAAAAACTATCTTTATTTTTCAACTAAAAATTATAAAAAGACAGTGTGCAAATTTTGCTTTATCCATAAGAGTTTCGCAAGTCTTCTTTCGCCTGCTTTATCGTCAAGTAAGTTTTAAAATCGTGTATTTCTTGCAAAGAACGTAACCACGTATATTGACGTTTGGCAAGTTGTCGTGTTGCAAATAAAGCTTTATCCTCCATTTCACGTTTACTTTTGAGACTTATATCACTTTTTAATAGAAATTCTAGTGCTTGTCGATAACCCACTGAACGCATTGAGGGTAAATTTTCATCTAAATCGTATTTTTCAATTAGAGCTTCAACTTCACTCAAAAAACCGATATCCCACATTTTACTTAATCTTTGCTCAATGCGTTGATGTAATTCTACCCGATCTGGAAGTAAAGCATAATTATGAAATATGTATCGATATGGTACGTTTTTTGGTTGTTCTGCCTGCAATTTAGTAATTGGCTCACCCGTAAGCTTATAAACTTCTAGTGCTCGAATAATCCTTTGCTTATCAGTCACATTAAATTTTATAGCCGCGGCAGGATCTACAGAAACTAATTCATCATAGACAGCCTGCCACCCTTCATTTAAACCTTTTTCTTCAATTGCTGCCCGAACTTGAGCATCTGCGCTTGGCAAATTACTCGATAGACCTTCTAATAATGCCTTAAAGTACAACATTGTGCCTCCTACTAAAATAGGAGTTTTCCCACGTGAATGCATGTCATCAATCAACTTAGATGCATCTTCAACAAATTGAGCAGCTGAATAAACTTCAAGAGGAGTAATCAGATCAATTAAATGATGAGGATATAGCGCTTGTTCTTCACGAGTTGGCTTAGCAGTACCAATATCCATATCTTTATAAACGAGAGCAGAATCAACAGAAATCAGCTCAAAATTTCCACGTTCGTATAATTCACATGCCAAAGCGGTTTTACCGCTTGCAGTTGGTCCCATTAAATTGATGACGGGCAATTGATTTGACATGTAAAACTACTCTCCTCGAGCAAATAATTTATCTAATTGAGATAATGGGAATGCACGCCAAGTTGGCCGCCCATGGTTACATTGGCTCGCAAATTCAGTTTGTTCCATTTGACGAAGTAAAGCATTCATTTCAGAAAGACTGAGTTGTCGATGTGCACGCACTGCCCCATGACACGCCATTCCAGCTAATAGCTCATCTCTTTTTTGAAGTAATCCTTGTGCTTCATCATTTGGATCTAAATCATTTAAAAGTTCAGGAATAAGATTTTCAAAGTCAGCTTTTTGTAATATTGCTGGCACTCCCCGAACAATAATTTGTTCATCCCCATACAAATCAATTTCCAGTCCTAAACGTTCCAGTTGAGGTTTTAATTCTTCTACCCTCACTGCCTGCATTCGACTAATAGAAATGACTTTAGGGATAAGCAACTGCTGAGACGTCCAAAATTCTGGCTTATCCCAAGCATTTTTCATTTGCTGTAATAAAATACGCTCATGTGCTGCATGCATATCAACAATAATCAGCCCTTCAGTATTTTGCGCTAAAACATAAATTCCATGAAGTTGAGCAATTGCGATACCTAACGGAAATTCATCGACTTTAGTTACTGGCTCAATATCTTCATTTACTGAAAAATTAGCAGGTTGATCACGCAGTGGCGCTAAGTATGTCTTTAACGCATTATTTAATTGAGCAGAACCATTATATCTTGGTGTTTGATCTGCATAGTGAATAGCTTGCGGACGACTAGCATTAAAATCAGTTAATAGCTCTGTCGGTGCATTCTGAATTCGCGCTTCATTGTCTGGATTTAAAGCTTCATTTGCCCGATGCAGCGTAAATTGTTCCTGATATTTAGGTTGAGGCTGTACAGAATAATCTGAGGTTTCATCCACTTTCATCGCTTGAGCTAAATCAGCGCTCGCTGTCTGAAATTGTGACAGAGTTTCTTTTGCATAATGTCTTACAAACTCATGCACTTCTCTCTGATTTAAAAAGCGAATTTCATGTTTTGTAGGATGAACATTCACATCGATATTTTCAGGATCAACTTCTAAAAAAAGTAAATATGATGAATGTTGATGACCATGTAAAATACCGTCATATGCCATACGTAACGCATGCGAAATTGTTTTATCTTTGACAATACGCCCATTTACATAGACATATTGCATATCAGCCTGCGCACGTGCATCAGAAGGATGGCCAAGCCACCCCGATAAACGCATGCTAATACTTTCAGCATCCATCCAATATGCATTTTGTACGAATTGCGAACCTAATAATTGCTGTACGCGCTGAAAACGAAGCTCGCCGCTATCAGCTATAGGTAAATTAATTCTAATATTATCATTATGCTCAAGCACAAAACGTATATCAAAATGTGTTAGAGCCAGACGGCGAACAATCTCTTCGATATGGCCAAATTCAGTGGTTGGTTTTTTTAAGAATTTACGGCGTGCAGGAACATTAAAAAATAAGTCCTGAACACGTATGTGAGTCCCCTTTTGAGCAGCAACAGCTTGTACTTCTTGATGATCAAAGGCTGTGCCATTGACTTCAACCTGATGGCCAATACCACTTTCATCTTGGCTACTGGTTAAAGTCAATCGTGAAACTGCGGCAATCGAAGCAAGTGCCTCCCCGCGAAATCCCAAACTTACAATAGCGTGTAAATCTTCTGCAGTTTTAATTTTACTTGTCGCATGGCGCATGACAGCTAATGCCAAATCTTCAGAATGAATACCATGCCCATTATCAATAATTTCTATGAGGGTCGAACCACCTTGAGCGATCCGTACAATGAGTTCAGTTGCACCCGCATCGATAGAGTTTTCTAATAATTCTTTAACAACAGATGAAGGACGTTCAATCACCTCACCAGCAGCAATCTGGTTGGCTAACGCTGCGTCTAAAGTATGAATACGACGTTGTGTTAGCTTTTCATCAGTCATGAAGCTGTTCCTGCAAAGTCTGATACAAATGTTCTGTGGGTAGAGTTAAAGTTACAAAACGACTCAGCTCATCCTCTGACTTTTGAATATCGATGATGATATCTGCCTGAGGAATTTCATCACCACCTTTTGATGGCCATTCAAATAAAAATAATGCATCTGCGACATCTAAATAGTCACGGATTCCCATTAATTCAAGTTCATAAGGGTCATTCAAACGATATAAGTCAAAATGAAAAATTTCTTTCTCATTGATTTTATACGGCTCAACTAGTGTATAGGTTGGACTTTTAACAGAGCCTTTATGACCCAAAGCCTGTAAGAAATAGCGCGTAAGTGTGGTTTTACCCGCACCTAAGTCTCCAATTAAATAAATCACACCTGACTGAACATGTTGCGCCAACGCTTGAGCTAGACGCCCAGTATCTTCTTCATGATTTAAGACCAATTTCAATGAATACGACATAGCACACATAACATGATTCAAAATAATCGATATGATAACATTGCCCTGCCTTAAAAGCCTACTCAAGCCCTAGAAGTTGGCTTTTTTTGTATCAATTCTCTTACATATTTATACTTTTTTATGTCTAGTCCGAACGATTTTTTGCCACCTATGGTTGATGGTGTAAGCGCAAGCCAAGTTTATCTTCCTGCACAAACAAATACTCAAACTATTTATGAGTATCTATGCCAACATTTTCAACATATTAAAGTTCAAGAGTGGCAACAACGATTTCAGGATGGACTTATTTATGGGGCAAATGGACAAAAATTAACATTAGATAGCCCCTATCAAAGCAATACCCATATTTTTTATTATCGATTTCTTGCCTATGAGCCACATGTTCCTTTCGAGCATCGAATTTTATTTGAAAATGATGACTTACTGGTGGTCGATAAACCTCATTTTTTAACAATTAGCCCAACTGGACAATATGTACAAGAAACATTATTAGTTCGACTTAAAAAACAGACAGGCAATGAATTTTTAACACCGATACATCGATTAGACCGTGAAACTGCTGGGGTTGTTCTATTTTGCAAACGGGTTGAATCTCGAGGTATTTACCAACAGTTATTTGCGGAGCGTCAAGTCAATAAAACTTACCATGCTATCGCTCCTTATAAAAAAGAATTAAAACTTCCTCAAACATTACATTTACATCTAGATAAAGGTACTCCTTTTTACACCATGCAAGTTGTGGCAAATGCTAAACAAAACACTCAGACCTATATTGAGCTTATTGAACACAACCAGATTTGGGCTAAATATCGTTTAACACCGACAACAGGTAAACAGCACCAGCTTCGTGTACATCTTAATTATCTAGATATTCCGATTAAGAATGATCCATTTTACCCGACTGTTCAACATAAGGCAGATGATGATTTTTCAGAGCCATTACAACTTTTAGCTAAGCACATTTCATTTGTCGATCCACTCACGAAAGGGGAAATGTTTTTCAATTCTCAGTTTGAATTGACGTTGTAATGTAAGCGTAATGACAAAAAGATTGTTTTTTATGCCGAAAAACATTGAAATTACATTGCGATGGTTTAAAATAAATTCCTAAAAATTAAAAATCATTTGGTTTTGTTATTCATGCGAAAAACAGAAGTTTATCAGGTTCGACTGGACTCCCAAGAGAAAAAGCAGGCTTTTGCTGTTTTTAAACAATTGGGAATTACCCCTGCCCAAGCGGTACGACTTTTTTTTAAACAGGTCGTATTAACTAAATCTATTCCGTTTGCGATCGAAAATCAGAGTATTAATATGGAACAATTATTAAAACTCCGAAAAGCAAAAGCATCTTCATTAAATCAAAACCCATCGACTTTAAGCGAAGATGATGATCATGAAGATTTGTTTGAAGAACTAAACGCACTTCTTGGTGAGAGCGACAAAACTTAACACTGTTGCATTTATAAACAAGTTTTAACGTCAAAAAGCTCTTTTTTTCGTTATGCTCTCTTTGTAAAAATATAATGATAAGTTACAAGGAGTACCAAATGATCGTTAGACGAGCGACTTTTGAAGATTTAGACCAACTCGCCGTTTTGTTTGATGAATACCGCCAGTTTTATGGGGCTTCTTCTAATTTTAATGAATCACTTTACTTTCTTAAACAACGTTTTGAGAATAGAGAAAGTGTTTTTTTTATTCACATTAAAGATGAAAAAATCACCGGATTCGTTCTACTCTATTTAGGTTTTTCTTCAGTTGCTTGTTCAACATATTATATTTTAGATGATGTATATGTTACGCCAATTTTTCGTCGCCAAGGCTCAGCCAAACAGTTAATCGATACTGCCATTTTATTTGCAAAACAACAAAATGCCCTACGCATTAGCCTAGAAACTCAAAGTAATAACCATGAGTCTCATCGTCTATATGAACAAATGGGCTTCATTCGGGATAGTGAGTTCCAAACATTCCATTGCTTTCTTAAATAATATTTTGTGCTAGCTGCTTTTGCTGCTCTGATAAATAAATCCATTCCCCATCTGCTATTTCAGGTAAAACCAATTGACCTACTTGATGGCGATGTAATGCTTCTACTTTATTTCCTACAGCAGCAATCATTCTTTTGACTTGGTGATAAACACCTTGATGAATGGTCATCGTTAATTGGTGAGTTTCCAACATTGCTACATCGGTTGCAGCAAAAATGCCTTTTTCCTGATGTAAGCTTACTCCTTGACCTAACATTTCAATTTGTTCAGGGGTGACTGCATCAATGGTCGTAACATGATAAACCTTTGGAACATGCTTACGGGGATGGGTTAAAGCTTGAAGATATTTACCATCATCAGTCAATAAAAGTAAGCCTGTTGTGTCTTGATCTAAACGTCCAATTGCTTGAACGCCTCGATGAATCATGATTTCAGGTAAAAGACTAAAAACGCTTTGATGATGCTGAGGCTGATGTGAACATTCAAAACCTTTTGGTTTTTTTAATGCAATATAAACTTGTTCTCGATATTGGTAAGTTTGTCCAAAAAGCGAGAATTCTAAATTTTCAGGAGAAAATTGCTTTTTAAGATCATCGGCAATTTCTCCCTCAATACTTACAGAACCATTTTTTATTAACTGCTGACAATATTTACGTGAACCAAACCCTTGTGATTGTAAAATTTTTTCCAGCAGCATGGAGGTTTCTCTTTAGAACAAAACACTCATTTTAACGCAGTTTCAACTCCCTACTCACTACTCTTTGCATTTAGTTCATTAAACTGCGCTCTATTCTTCAATTACTCGATAAATATTTTCGTTCTGTTCACTTTCGAACAGTAATTCAGTTGTAGGTAAAATAATTTCATTATCAACAATAATATGTTCAATACGTTGGCTTAGCTTTAAAGTTTCATTTTCGTGTTCAACTAAATTTTGCTTTAATTGAGCCTTGGCATCATGAATCTGATCAAACTGATCTTTAATTTTGATATCTACAATTTCCATAGTCATTATCCTATGTTCATGAGTAATGACTATTTTTATAACACAACTTCGAAAAACTATAAGATTTAACTTGTTAATTTATATAACATTGTGTCCAAGCGTAACCGAAAATTAAAACTCTTTATCAATGAGCGATATACAATAAAATTTTATTAAAGATAAAATCCAAGATCTGCTGAATCTTTTAAAGCTTTCACATTCCTACTCTTAAATATTATACAATTCCATTTTATTTACTTGCCCACCCCGCTCCCATGCTTGCCCAATTTGATGTTAATTTAGTTGTCCTTCTAGTTCTACTTATCTGTGGTTTACTAAGTCAGAATGCAGCTGTAACCATTGCAGCAGGTGTGTTAATTGTCGTTAAAATTACGCCTTTAAATCAGTTTTTCCCTTTTATTCAAGCACATGGTCTTAATTTAGGAATTCTTATTTTAACCATTGGCGTACTCACACCCATTGCCAGCGGAAAACTGAGTGGAGAGAGTATTTTAAAGTCCTTTGTTAGTATTAAATCACTGGTTGCCATTGCAATCGGTCTGTTAGTCGCATGGTTAGGTGGTCGCGGTGTAAAACTTATGTCGAGTCAGCCTGATGTTGTTGCAGGTCTATTAATTGGCACAGTTGCAGGCGTCGCCTTGCTCCGTGGTGTACCTGTCGGCCCTCTTATTGCAGCAGGTTTACTCTCGTTATTTATCGGTAAATAAATTTTTCGATATTAAAAAAGGCGCCATTAGGCACCTTTTTTATACTTAGGCTAAATGAATTGCTCTAGCCAGAATAATACGAAGTTCGTTTTAAAGAGAACTTTTCTAACTGCTTTAAGAACCCTTCAAAATAACTTTTTTCTTTTTCTTCAGTTCGATAGCCCGCATATAACGTCCGTCGTAAGCCTGTAGGTGAAACGCAATCTAAACGGCGACTCGTAACCCATCCCTTTTGTTCATATTCATTCACTACCCAATCAGGCAATGCTGCAATACCACGTCCACTTGCTACAAGTTGAATAAGCATTTGGGTTAAATCTGTTGTTCGTATTTGTTTAGGCTGAATATTCGCCGGAATGAAAAGTTTAGACATAATATCTAAACGATGCTTATCAACTGGATAAGTAATTAAAACTTCTTCTGCTAACTCTTGAACCGTAATATTTTCAGCACGAACCAATGGATGCGTGTTGGATAGAACCAAACGCGATTCATATTCAAAAATAGGAAAATACTCAATTCCCTTTAAGGCAATTGGATCGGCTGTAATAAGCAAATCAAATTCAGCATTTTGTAAAAGCTCATGTGGATTAGCTTCAAATCCAGAAGCAAAGTCTAAATCAACATCTGGGTATTGATGTCGATATTGATTCAATAACGGCATTAACCAGTCAAAGCAGCTATGGCATTCAGATGAAAAGATAATTCTACCGGTCTGTCCATGCACAATACGAGTAATATCACTATGTGTAATCTGAATTTGCGGTAAAACATCATCGGCTAACTTAAGTAAGCGTTGCCCAACATTAGAAAAACTAACAGGTCGGCTACGTCGATTCACCACCTCTACCCCATACCAATGATCTAATTCTTTTAATTGGTGAGATATAGCCGAGGGTGTTAAACAAAGATCATTGGCAGCAGAAACTAATGAACCATGTTCACGTAAGGCAACTAAGGTTTTAAGGTGGCGTATTTCTAACATGGGCCCAAGCCTAAAAAGAGATTTATCTATGAATGTCTTAATCTCATCTTTGCCTTTCAACAAATAGGATAATTGTAGATAAATCTTCATTAATGAATATTATTCATTTTACCATGGAATTAATTAATTTGTCTCAACATGAATTATTTTTCATAATTATTCTATCAGATGAATTTTTTTAATTTAAAGGTAAAGGTACAACTGTGTAGCTTACAATTACTGCTTAATTGAAATCGAAAAGAATTTTATAAAAACAAAAAATAGACCCGTTCTAGGTCTATTTCTTATAAAAATTAATAATTACTGCGCCCACACATTTAAGCTAATAATCGTATAACTTTGATTTTTAGGTTTTACCTTTAAATTTAGTGGAGCTGTTACTTCTACTAAATACTCTCCAGCCTTTGGAAATTTAAGCTCAACCTGACCGTTGCTATCTGCTTTAAACTGCTGCACTTGTTTATCAGTCGCGCCTTTTTCTCTTAAATTAATTTCAGCATTCGCGAGACTCGTTCCTTTCTCACTTATGGTTAATTTAACAGGTTGAGCAACTTTAATTGTGTTGGGATGTACAGAAAAGTTAACTTTAATCGGTGTATTTAGAAGCTGAATATCTGAAACTTTTCCTTTAGAAAGATAACTTTGTAATACCCACTCTCTTGTTACTTCCTCTGTTTTAATATTTTTCGCTTTAATGTCAGCTGGAATTAAATATTCACGTTCTGCTTTCGGTGGGGCTTTATCAGCTGGCATATCAAAAAATAAATGCCACGTTTTTTGATCATATACATATTTTAAAGGATAACTTGCTTGTGACTGAATGATATAAGTTCCCTCTTCTGGCAAATCGACATCAAAAACCGTGGCCGATTTATGCAAAGCTTCCGTCGTAATCGTCTTAAGCTCATTTTTAGGAGTAATTACGGTAAGTTTGGCATCCTTTAAAGCATACTCACTATTTAATGCTTCTTCGGCATAACCTGCAATTACGGGTACTTGAGTTTGTTCTGTTTTATAAGCTAAAGGCGCTACATAGGGCTCATGAGCAAAGCCTGTGGTACATATAAATGCAAGAGGCACAATTAAAAATTTATTCATTCTTACAAAATCCTGTTGTACACAAAGTTAAAAAAAAATCAGACAAAAGATACGCAGCTACAGTATACATAAATAAAAATCATTATTATTATCATTTAATATTCAAATTTAAAATTCTCTAATTTTTTATTCAAAAAGGAACTGGTTGGGTTCTTAGTCACCAAATGGATTGAATCGTTCCTATCTAGTTGGTTTTGCATTTAGCCTCGGCAGTCTTAATTTTAGTTTTTTATTATTCTGTTCTCTTTTCCCTTATACTTCTCTTTTTTGTGTCTCTTCTTAACCTATTATGGCGTCCCCGCAATCTCCTCTATCTACACATCAACACTATTCACTATTCACTATTTTTAGCAATTTTCTCACTCGCTGTAGGTGGCTTTTGTATTGGAACCACCGAATTCGTCGCAATGGGACTGATTCAGGAAATTGCCAATAACTTAAAAATTACAGTACCAGAAGCTGGACACTTTATTAGTGCTTATGCATTAGGTGTGGTTATTGGTGCTCCCATTATTGCTATTCTTGGTGCCAAAGTTCCTAGAAAAACGTTATTACTTGGCTTAATGCTTTTTTACGGTATCGCAAATGCCTGTACCGCTTTAGCCCATACACCTGAAACTGTTTTAATCTCACGTTTTATTGCAGGTTTACCGCACGGAGCATATTTTGGAGTCGGTGCATTAGTGGCAGCTGAACTAGCTGGTCCTTCACGAAGAGCATCTGCTGTTGCCCAAATGATGATGGGTCTTACAGTGGCAACTGTGATTGGTGTGCCTTTGGCAACTTGGTTAGGTCAAAATTTTGGTTGGAGAGCAGGCTTTGAATTTTCAGCGACTATCGCTTTCTTCACCTTAATTGCTGTTGGCTTCTTTGTACCCAATATTCCAGTCCAAGCAAAAGCAAGCATAAAAACAGAATTAGCTGGCCTTAAAAATATCAACATGTGGTTAACACTAGCGGTAGGTGCAATCGGTTTTGGAGGCATGTTTTCTGTTTACAGCTATGTCTCACCTATTTTGACTGAATATACGCAAGTGAATATCCAAATCGTCCCTATCGCTTTGGCTATTTGGGGTATTGGTATGGTTATTGGTGGCTTAGCCGCAGGATGGCTTGCAGATAAAAATCTGAATAAAACGATTGTAGGCGTACTCATTAGCTCAGCTATCGCTTTTGTGGTGGCTAGTTTCTTAATGAGTAATATTTATACTGCTATTGCCTCATTATTTTTGATTGGTCTTACCGTAATGGGATTAGGTGGAGCATTACAGACTCGTCTAATGGATGTCGCTGGCGATGCTCAAACATTAGCAGCATCACTCAACCACTCTGCCTTTAATATGGCCAATGCATTAGGTGCATTTCTAGGCGGATGGGTACTCAGTCATCAAATGGGTTGGATCGCGCCAATCTGGGTCGGTTTTGTATTAAGCCTCGGTGGCCTTATCATTTTACTTATTGCCTTTGCAGTAGAAAAAACAAGTAAGAAAATTTAATCAAAGAAGAAGCTAACTAATTTTTTCTAATCAGTTAGCTTACCGCCACAGTGAGGACAATAACATTTTGTCTCTCTAACCGATTCTTCTTCCTCTAATACTTTTTCACGCATAATTTGAATAATCAGGTTATCCGCTTGTTCTTTTGGCAATCCCACTTTTTGACGTATCCGCTCTATTTCAACTTCGTCATGTAGAATATCAATCCCTCGTACTTGAAGTAACTCACGAAACTCTTGCTCTAGTCTTTGATTCCGTTGATTGAGTTCATTTGCAAGCCCAGATGCTAAAATACCAGCCGGTAACGCTGCAATACCAACACCTAAAATGGTAATGAGTGCGCCTAATAACTTTCCTAAACTGGTCACTGGGGTGACATCGCCATAACCTACTGTGGTTAAAGTAACCACCGCCCACCACATAGATTTAGGTATTGAACTAAAAGCTTCTGGCTGAGCTTTATTTTCAACCACATAAATTCCAGAAGCAGTCATAATAATCATAATAATTAAAATAAAGATAACTGCCTGAAAAGAGCCCTTCTCACGCTTAATCACACATAACAATATCTGTAGTGAGATAAAATACCGTGTCAGTTTTAATAAACGAAGTAAACGTAATATTCTGAGCATACGAAGATCGATTCGTACGAAGAAATTGAGATAAGCTGGTAAGATTGCCATCAAATCAATAATTGCTTCCCCACTTTTCATCCAGTTCAAGCGGATTTTCCATGCAGATTGTGTCGTATCTCGATCTGCAACACTCCATAGTCTTAATAGATATTCAATACTAAAAATTGCAATTGAAATAACTTCAAAATAGTCGAACCAAACATGATAGCTTGTGTACAAATCATTTACTGTTTCTAACAAAACGGCAGCGACGTTACCAATAATTAAAACAACTAAAAAATAATTAATACATCTACTTACCGTAGTTTCATAGTCATGATTATGAAGATTATTATAGAAAAACTTACGCAATCCCTTCCAAGCTGAATTTTGCATATTGATCTGACCACTTGATATTAAAGACATAGTAAGCTCTCGCCCTCTATTCACCAATATAGTCTTTAATAAATTTTCCTTCACTCACTTGAGCATTTAAAATTTTCTACTTTTTTCTCAGGTCAAGTCATCGCTACACATCGGAATTCATTTTCTTCCCACCACTGCACATCATAGATACCCGCATGTGATTTCAAAATCAGATTAATATAGTTTTGCAGCAACATAATGTGGTGAGTAATATCAAGCTTTCTAAATAAAAACTTTCTTAAAATAGGTGTATTTGGAGAAATAAAAATTGCGAATCCATTGCTATATTCTTCATAGACACTGATTCCAAGATACATGGTTATTTCGGGCAAAGGAATTTCAATTTTCCATCCCCAGTTTTCACTATATAGCTCTATATTTAAATGATATCTATTTTTCAAAATACTAAAAATATATTGTGCAATATCTTCAGTTTTTTGAACTAAAACACCTTCTTCATCGGAGTATGTTTTTTGATCATATCTTTGATAATCATCAAATTTAAATTCAACAATTGTCTTTAGCATTCTTAAATTCCCTATATAAAATACTCATATTTTTTTAATTATTTTTAAGTTCGTTTAATTATTTTAAAACAAAAAACCAGTTAATTTCTAGTACTATATTTAATTTTATATATATCAAATTAAAAAATGTCATATTTAGTATTTTTAAATAAACATATGAACAAATTCACACTTTTAATAAAAACAATAATTCATAAAGTCTATTTTTTACCCAAAATTATATATAAGTTATTTTATTAAATAATTTTTTCACACTTTATATCTTAATCTAGATATATAATTTATTTTCTGATCTTTAATATTTTCTAAAAATTAGTATTAGAATATATTAATGTAATTAGATATCTTTATAGCTTTTTCTAAAACTAACAATACTAGGTACTATTTATTAGGCTGATATCCATACAGAGAATTTATAATTTTGGAATCAATTTCAGAACCAAAATTTCAGAAAAACTTAATAATACCAAATAAACCAAAGAAATCCTTAACAAAAAAATCTCATCCATTTCACCCATTTATTAAGATGAAAATTAGTACTTCCCGCTCGTTATTTTTAAGTTTTTTGAATTTTTGTATTATTTAATCGATAATAGAACTTTAATATTTATTTCTTTAGCGATTCATTCATAAAGAACTTTAAATTTTTTTTAAACATATGAAAACAAGGGGAAATTACATGGGATTTAAAGCCCTCCCTACACTTATTTCTTTATTTATTACATTGTTAATCTGGTTTGTGATTCCTGTACCCGCAGGTGTTGATCCTGATGCATGGCATTTATTAGCGATGTTTGTAGGTGTGATTGCCGCAATCATAGGTAAAGCGATGCCAATTGGTGCCATTGCGATTATTGCTATCACCTTAGTCGCTGTGACAGGTGTTACCAATGACAGCCCAAGTGGAGCCATTCAAGATGCCCTTAGTAGCTTTGCAAATCCCCTAATCTGGTTGATTGGTATTTCCATCATGATCTCTAAAGGTTTGCAAAAAACTGGATTGGGTGCACGGTTAGGCTATTTATTTATCGCAGTTTGGGGCAAAAAAACCATTGGTATTGGCTATAGCATGGTGCTTTCCGAACTCATTCTCGCCCCTGTAACACCCAGTAATACGGCACGTGGTGGTGGAATTATTCACCCGATTGTACTGGCAATTTCTACTAGTTATGACTCCGATCCTGCTAAAGGCACTGAAGGTCGGATGGGAAAATACTTATCATTGGTTAACTACCAAGCCAACCCGATTACCTCTGCAATGTTCATTACAGCAACTGCTCCTAACCCATTAGTAGTTGATTTAGTGGCAAAGGCTACCAATAGTGAAATTTCTTTAAGTTGGAGCACTTGGGCACTGGCGATGTTACTACCAGGATTAATTGCTTTAATCATCATGCCTTTGATTATGTATTTGATGTATCCACCCGAAGTCAAAGAAACACCTAATGCAGCTCAGTTTGCTAAAACTAAATTAAAAGAAATGGGACCTGTCAGTAAAAATGAAATCATTATGCTTGGTGTATTCGGTATTTTATTGATGCTATGGGCGGGTATTCCTGCCATGATTTTTGGCTCTGCTTGGGCTGTTGACCCAACTACGACTGCCTTTATTGGTTTAGGATTATTGCTACTTACAGGTGTTTTAACTTGGGATGATATTCTGACGCAAAAGAATGCATGGGATACTATTACTTGGTTCGCAGCATTAGTCATGATGGCAACTTATTTAAATAAATTGGGTTTAATCACGTGGTTCTCGGGTGTTTTAGAAACTAGTATTGGTCATTTAGGTCTAAGCTGGATGCCTGCTTGTTTATTGTTAATGCTGGCCTATCTATATGCACATTATATGTTTGCTAGCACCACGGCACATATTACTGCAATGTTTGCAGCCTTCTATACTGCTGGACTCGCACTCGGCGCACCGCCAATGTTGTTTGCCTTAATGATGGCAGCGGCTTCAAGTATTATGATGACATTAACCCATTATGCGACTGGCACTTCCCCTGTAGTGTTCGGTTCGGGTTACACCACTCTGGGTGAATGGTGGAAAGCTGGCTTTGTCATGAGCGTGGTTAATATCATTATTTTTGTGGTGATTGGTGGACTTTGGTGGAAAGTGTTGGGCTATTGGTAGAATTGTTTTAGTTTTAAAAAAGCCCCTTATGATGGGGCTTTTTCATATATTTATTTTAAAAAATACTAAATTATATCTGCTTAATTAATCGGGCTTGATATCATAAACCCAATTTCGTGCTTGTTGGTCTGTTGTAGTTTCGCAGACATAGTAATCTTGATCCCACGAGTCTTGATGGAAAATTTCCTTTTTGAAATAGGTGACGCGTTTGTCATTTTCAACACAAACAAAGCTGTCCCCTTGGTCTTTAACTGCTGAACCGTTAAGGAATCCACCAATACATAAGAAACGCGATTGTTTAGCCATTTCGTTACATCAACGTTTAAATCATTAACAGTGTTTTATAAAGCTTTAATTTCTGGTTTTCCATCTAAATATGACAAATAATATTTATTAGTTGTAACTAACTTTAATAAAAACTTATTAACTAACTCTCTTAATATTAGTGTATTTTTCCAAGCTTGATTAACATCAATTATATCATTTCCGTGAGCAGCATCATTTCGTTGTTGCCAAGCTGTTTTTTCAATATCAGATAAAGACAATGAGATGTCATTACAAAAAAAATCCATCTTATTTTTTTGAGAATAAGTATTCAAATTCCCTATTTTATCTAAAAAAATTTTCTTTTGCTCAGGCGTTATCTCAAACTCTTCCAGTTGTTGTTGTAATCGCTCCCGCATTTTTTTAAAAATTGCTTTATCTAAAATTTTACTATAACTAACTTCATGAATTTTCATATATGTAGCTTGTAGCTTTTCAATAAGTGCTCCATAGTGAACAGCGGCAGTAATGGAATTAGAATTTACTGCTACCCAATATGTAAAAAATATATTACCTAGATCGTATTCTTCATATTTAACATAGAGTTCTTGCATCAAATTTTCAAAAATATCAACTTCTATAATATTTAAAGCACTTAAACTAAGGGGTGTAGGTACTTGAACATTGATAGTCAATTGTCCTCTCTCATTATCATGAATATTTCTTAAATAACTATAAGAAGGTGTCATATATTTATTTACAAAAGTATACCCATAAAAAACTAATGGACAACCCAATATATAAGAAATAATTCCCCTTATTTTTTCCCTTTTATCTAACTCCAAATCCTTTTTGTATAGTATTATTCCTTTATCTCCATCTTTAATCTTAATTATATAAACTTCACTTCCTTCAAATCTAAATCCAATACTATTCCTATTAGAGTTCTCTACATTTACTATTTTTTTTATTAGCTGACAATCCGTCCCATATATTTCAAAAATTCTTTCATGATTTTCACTCCACTTCATTAGATGAGGAAATATATGATTAATTTTAAAATTATCAACAAATTCAATTAAATATTCAGCACCTATTTGCTCATGACTATCTTCAAAAACAATTTCATCAACAATAAATATATCAGTATATTTAGGGTTATCACCCACTAAAGAGTGAGTTTGTTGTATTGGTAAAGCATACATTAATATTTTTTGTTTTAAAAAGGTATGTTCAAATATGATAAGAGACTCATTTTTATCAATATAACCAGATTTTCTGTTCAATTCTAAATCATCGGAAATAACACCTTCAACTTTTAATTTTAGTCTTCCCTCTTCATCTCTAAATAATAGAAAGTCTCCTTCATCTGCTCTTAAAAATCCTTTAAAAATGCATTTAAAATTATTTAAATTAAAATTTATGTTTTCCCAAATACCTAACGACATTTATAATTTTCCAAAAAATAAGGGCTGATTAATCAGCCCTTATTTTATCTTTTTGCTCAAGCAAATCATAGATTTGCTCTTGCGCTAGGGAAAAGCCTTTCGGCTTTTCTTGATCCTAGCTCATTAAGTCAATTGAGCAGCTTGGATTTTCTTAGTATCAACTTGATCAGCTTCTTTAGTATATTCGCTCATCTTGTCGAAGTTTAAGTATTTGTAGATCTCAGCAGAAGCGCTGTCGATTTGCGACGCGTACTGTTGATATTCTTCTGGGCTTGGTAATTTACCAAGAACCGCAGCTACAGATGCAAGCTCAGCAGATGCTAAGTAAACGTTTGCCCCTTGACCTAAACGGTTCGGGAAGTTACGAGTAGAAGTCGATACACATGTTGTGTTCGGTGCTACACGCGCTTGGTTACCCATACATAATGAACAACCTGGCATCTCTGTACGTGCACCAGCACGACCATAGATGTTGTATAAGCCTTCTTCCATCAATTGGTGCTCGTCCATACGTGTTGGTGGAGCCAACCATAAACGAGTAGACAATGAGCCACTAGGTACTTTGTCAAGTAACTGACCAGCTGCACGGAAGTGACCGATGTTAGTCATACAAGAACCGATGAATACTTCATCAATCTTGTCACCTTGAACGTCAGAAAGAAGTTTCGCATCATCTGGATCGTTCGGGCAGCAAAGAATTGGTTCTTTGATGTCAGCAAGATCGATTTCGTAAACTTTTAAGTATTCTGCATCAGCATCAGCTTTTAACAGGCTTGGGTTATCTAACCACTTCTGCATGTTTTCAGCACGGCGCGCCATTGTACGAGCATCGCCATAACCTTCTGCGATCATCCACTTCAACATGGTGATGTTAGAACGTAAGTATTCAGCAACTTTCTCTTCTGAAAGTGTGATTGAACAACCAGCAGCAGAACGTTCAGCAGATGCATCAGAAAGTTCGAATGCTTGCTCAACAGTCAAGTCATTTTCCATTTCTGATAAATCGATCTCAAGGATACGACCAGAGAAGATGTTTTTCTTACCTTTCTTCTCTACAGTTAAGTCACCCGCTTGAATTGCGTAGTAAGGAATTGCATGTACAAGGTCACGTAAAGTGATACCAGGTTGCATTTTACCTTTGAACTTAACAAGTACAGACTCAGGCATATCAAGTGGCATAACGCCAGTTGCAGCTGCGAATGCAACAAGACCAGAACCCGCAGGGAAAGAGATACCGATTGGGAAACGAGTATGTGAGTCACCACCAGTACCAACTGTATCTGGAAGTAACATACGGTTTAACCAAGAGTGGATAATACCGTCACCTGGACGTAAAGATACACCACCACGGTTCATAATGAAGTCAGGTAATGTATGGTGAGTTGTTACGTCAACTGGTTTTGGATATGCAGCAGTGTGACAGAAAGACTGCATTACCAAGTCAGCAGAGAAGCCCAAGCACGCTAAGTCTTTTAACTCGTCACGAGTCATTGGACCAGTTGTATCTTGAGAACCAACAGTCGTCATCTTAGGTTCACAGTAAGTACCTGGACGAATACCTTGACCTTCAGCTAAACCACATGCACGGCCAACCATCTTCTGAGCTTGCGTGAAGCCTTTACCAGTGTCAGCAGGTTGTACAGGTGTACGGAACAATGTAGAAGGTGCAAGACCTAATTCTTCACGTGCTTTAGTTGTCAAACCACGACCAATGATCAAGTTAATACGACCACCAGCACGTACTTCGTCTAAAAGTACTGGAGTTTTAAGTTCTGCTTCTGAAATTTGTACGCCGTCTTTAAAAGCAGTAACTTTTGCAGCAGCGTGGTCAATTTTCAATACAACTTCGTCGCCCATGTTCATGTTAGCAACGTCGATTTCTACAGGTAATGCACCTGCATCTTCCATTGTATTAAAGAAAATTGGAGCGATTTTAGAACCTAAGCACACACCACCATCTTTTTTGTTTGGAATGTGTGGAAGTTCGTCACCGAAGAACCAAAGTACAGAGTTAGTTGCAGATTTACGTGAAGAACCTGTACCAACAACATCACCAACATAAGCAACTTGGTTGCCTTTCGCGATGAGTTCTTTGATTTGGTTTAATGGACCAACTTCACCTGGTTTTTCAGGATTGATACCATCACGCTCGTTTTTCAACATTGCATTTGCGTGTAATGGGATATCTGGACGGCTCCAAGCATCTTGTGCTGGAGACAAGTCATCAGTATTTGTCTCACCAGTTACTTTGAACACAGTGATTTTAATTTCTTCTGGAACGTCAGGACGGCTTGTGAACCATTCTGCGTCTGCCCAAGATTGTAAAACAGCTTTAGCATTGGCATTACCCGCTTTTGCTTTATCTGCTACGTCATGGAATGCATCAAATACAAGAAGTGTTTTCTTCAATGCTTCAGCAGCTAGGCTTGCAAGTTCAGCATTGTCAAGAAGCTCAACAAGTGGTGCTACGTTATAACCACCAAGCATGGTGCCAAGTAAGTAAACAGCACGTTCTTTAGAAACGAGTGGTGAAGTTGCTTCGCCTTTTGCAATTGCTGCCAAGAACGCTGCCTTTACGTAAGCTGCTTGGTCAACACCTGCAGGAACACGGTTTTCAAGCAAATCAACCAAGAACGCTTCTTCGCCTGCTGGTGGATTTTTTAATAGTTCAACAAGCTGAGCTGTTTGAGCATCATCAAGTGGCTTCGGTGGGACTCCGAGTGCGGCACGTTCTTCAACGTGTTGGCGGTAAGCTTCTAGCACGGTGTTCATTCCTCTTTTTTTGAAAAATTACTTGCAAATTCCAGCTTTCTTAAAAAGCTTCACAAGTAATATGGACTATAAAAGTTTACTAGAGTTCAAGGTAAAAGTTAATGAAAACGGGGTGTTTCTCCGTGATGCCCATTATTTTGTATCTAAATACCCATGTGCAAATAATGAGCGAATTAGCCAAATCTGGGCTATTTTTAAGCAAAAAAGCCTCAGATGAGAGGAAATTCAATAACCGTACTCAATTAGAACGATTTATATTTTGGCATTTTGTCATGAGGCGTTGCCAAACATTCATCCATTGCTTGCTTTCTAACTTTTTCTTGGAGTGCTTGAGAATCTTTAGTCAGTTCTTCTTTTGGAATTGCATAAACTTTTTCAATAACATTAAGAATAAATTTTTTCGTAATGTCATCTTCAATCTTATTTGCATGCTCAACTGCTTGAGCTTTTTCAATTGCTTGCTGACGATCAAAAACAATACTTCTCGCTGCATTTCCTACGCTAGTACAAAAACCATGCCACTGCTCTTCGGGTGTTAAAGGCTTCTTTTCTGAACAACCAACAAACAACAAGCTCACTGCAATCAATAAAATCTTTTTCATCATTTCACTACACTAATTATTGCTGCCCATATCATACGGAAAATCATCATTTTTGCAAAAACAGTCAAAAGACCGAGATGATTTCCCCTCGGTCTTTTTTATATCAAATATTAGAAATGCTAGTTTGAGTTAATTAAAAAATTTGATATCAGTCGGTGTTGATATTTTTGCTGCATCACCAGCGGGTTTTAATGTGCCTTTGTTGGCATCAAAACGGAACAAGCTAATGTTATTAGTAAAAACATTGGTTACATAAAGATATTTACCCGATGCATCGAAGGAGAAAGCCCGTGGTTCAATTCCATTAGCTTTATAAACTACTGGTTTAGCTAGCAATCCATTCTGCTGAATTTTAAATACCAAAAGTTTGTTGTCTGCACCACGATTGGCAGCAATCACATATTTGCCATTTGGACTGAGGATAATTCCACTCGCGCTCTTAAATTCAGGTGTTTTGTCCTCGTGAATTAGTTTTAGCTCAGCCACTTTTTTCAAATGACCATCTTGCACCTTAAATGTCACAATTTCACTTCGCATTTCTGCGGTAACGTATGCATGTTTGCCATTTGGTGAAAAGACCATATGACGTGGACCAGAACCATGGGTAAAAGTCACATCTCGGCTGCTGTCCGCTTCGAGTGGTTGAGGCTTATTCGGGTTATAACGAAAGGTATAGACTTTGTCATTTCCAAGATCGCTCGCATATAAATACTTGCCATCTGGGCTGAAAGTTGTCGAATGTGCATGACCACTCTCTTGACGACCTTTGACATGACCAGAACCTTCCGCGAAAACAATATTTTGAACCATTGCACCCAAATGGCCGTTTGGTAAAATTGGCAAAACAGCCACCCCACCACGACCTTTATCGAATGCCGAATAGTTCGACACAAATAAGAATTTACCATCTAAACTGATTGATGCGTGTGTTGGATGTCCACCATGGCTATTCACTGTGTTCAACACTTCTACCTTACCATTTTGAACTGATAAAGCAGTCACCGCTCCTTCATTTTCTTCATTAGTGGTATAGGCAAAACGACCATCTTTAGATTTTACAACCCAAGAAGGACTTTTCATTTTCAACACTTTAACAGGAGTTAAAGTCCCATCGCTATTCACTTGAAGCTGGTACAAACCTTCACTGGCTTGTTTTGGTTTTTGCACAAGCGGTGCATCAGGGATGGATGTCCATGTCCCCACTAAAGCGATTTGTTGCTGTGTAGCATTGACAGTGGAGCACCATCCAAATGACAAAAGCGTTAATGACAATGTTGCTGTTAACTTGTGAATTAGCCCACGATATTTAATATTTGTATCGTTGTCCTTGCCATATTTTATTTCAACATAAGTATCTATTTTCACGTTTATTTCCTTGAAAAATTCACCTTATTTGCACTTATCAACAAGGTATTATCAATGTAATTTCATTTAATGTTTCTGAAAACTAATTTATAAAACAACAATTTTCAAGTGAATTTTCTTTAATCAGAAGTCTACTCAAGGTTGGCTTACTTTTAAGAGTAATCGATGGTTTATATAGTAAATATTTAACTTTTTTAAATCTTATGAAGGTGCTATTAAATTAAAAGCCCACTTGAAGTGAGCTTTTAATTTATTTATTAGTGATTGAAACCAATAAAGGCATTCACAGTACTAACGTACTTTTATAATGCTTAATTTCCATCTACTAGAAACGCCAGTTGTAGAATAAATCGATCGCTCTTTCTAAAGATTGACTTGCTTCTAGGTATAAACGGCGGTTCATTTGATAACGCAACGTAAGCTTGTTGACTGGAGTAAACACACCGACACCATAACGAATAAACAGATCCGGTGTGATATAGCCAGTTAAACTCACCTGAGTATCATCACCTGTACCTTGAGCATCTAAAGCTAATCCACTTAGACCGAAAGTACGTCCAATCTGGTTAGTTAAGGCACGTGTACCGCCCAAGCCCATACTGATACCCGCAGCAGCAATGGTGTTATTTACATCAGACTTAAATCCTTCTGCATTACTTAAACCACTTGAACCTTCATTAATACGCCCAGTAACAAGCGCATTCAATGCTTCTTGCTCAGATAGTCCTGCATCATTATAAACTTGAATGTTTGGCGATGTCGCAGTACCTGTGACACGCACCCCAACCATACTACCCTGAACATTTTTATTGGCATCAATATCTAAAGTCGGGTTTGGCAATGGACCATTAAAACGTGCAATCGCTCGGTTCAAATCTAGACTTTGTCCATAGGCTTCAATTTTCACTTTTTGACTGACACCAATTGCCCCGTTAGCTCTCATTGCAGTCTCGTAGCCACGTTGACTTAAATTTAAACGACCAACTAAAGGAATATTACTGTTAAAGCCTTGGAATATTACTTGCTTTCCAATATTAACAGTAATATCAGCTCGGATATCCCAAGGTTTAGCAGCACGTAAAATTGCAAGCGGGTCTTGGCCTTGTCGAACTATGCGGACATCTGATGAAGTATTAATGACTGGTGCTGTTGTTTCTGGCATTGAAATACGCGCACGAGGAACATCTACTGACCCTTTTAAGCTTAAACGCTTATCGAAAGGATACATATCAAGTGTAAGGTTTGGATTGGCAATTGCAGTAATTAATGGCGCCTGACGTACAAGTAAATTATCACCTTTGAGGTTTAATTGAAGACGTGGTGCATCTTTCCATTCAAAACTACCTTTTAAAAGCCCTACACCTTGACCACTGTTAAACGCACCATCAATTGTTGCCATGTTCTGACGAATTGATGAGTAAACCTGAACATTAGTTAAATTAACTGGCAGCGAAATCATACTGATTGCACCATTTTTCAGACGCATTTCACCAGTAAACTGTGGCTGAGTTAATGTACCGTTGACTTTACCAGCCAAGGCTAAAGTTCCACTCAGTGTGCGGACATCTTGAATAAATGGTTTCAAGACTTTTAATTGAACATCATTAAAAGCGACCTCACCATGCATTGGCATTGATGGCTGGAATGGATTGATAATAACATTCGCATATCCTGTACCAATATCAGGTGTTTTAACATCAACACGGAACAATAGACCTTCTGATACACTTTTTGCAATAACACTTAGTTCATCATAAGCCAGAGTGGTTGCAGGGTCTTGAGGATCTTCCGCAGCTAAACCAATTTCACCTTTGCGCGTAATTAAACGTGCATCAAGTTTTGGATTTCCTCCATTTACCCACGCTGCCTTGGCATAACCATTTAATTGCCCAGTCATCGCTAAGCCTTCTGGCATAAATGCCGCGAAGTCACTTAAATCCATGTTCTGAGTTACAAACGAAATATTACCGCGTGCTTTACTTACCCGTACCGGCTGGTCAAAGCAGAGCTGGCTATTCGCACTTTGCCAGCAGTGTTGACCTACATATAACTCAGACCGTGCCGAAGAAAAAATCACTGGAGCATTTTGATTTTGTGCCAGACGGATTCGTCTTGAATCAAAACTTCCTTTTTGAATTTGACCTAACCAATCATTATTTTGGTTAAACCCACCTGCCAACTGAACGTAGAATTTGGAAATACTATTATTACCGAGTACTTTCAATAGATGCGCTTTTCTTGTTCCAGTTAAATTCAATTCGGCAGACTGAATTTGTCTATTTCCACTACGCAAATTATCTAATTTTGCGGTTAATTGAGTCGGTGTTGTTTCCGATGTTGGAAGCTCCCCTTGAATACTCAACCTCTTCACACTTACTAAAGTATTAAATGCAAAGTTATCTACCGCGATATTTGCTGTTGCTTTTAAACGTGGCTGCGATTGTACATTTAGGTCGCCATAAGCTCGACCACGCAATCCCGGATATAACTCGTAGAGTGCAGGTGCATTGAGCTTGATTTTTAGATTTTGTGCATTACCTGTCGCCTGTAGCTGATTCTGCCCATACACTAAAAATAAATTATTGGCTTCAAACTGCTGAGGAAAAAAGCCCTTTTGATTAGAGTCCATCAATAAAGATAAATTACCCTTACCTCGAACAGGTTTATTATTTATAAAGCCTGCAAGATTCAATTGCTGAATATTAATTCGTTTCAAATGGTCTGACCAAACCCCTTGGGTTTTCAGATTCCCTGAAATTTCACCTTTTACTGTTGAGGTAAAATATTGGGGTTTAAAGCGTACCAATGAACTATTAATATCCCATGCAATGCCATCTTTTAAATTTACAGAACCTGTTGCATAGATTTTTCCAGCGACGCCATCGTGCTGTAACTGATTAATTCGAATAAAATCTGGTGTACCAGCTATAGAAAACTTCAATAAACCATTTGCCTGTTTTAAGGCTTTTAAAGATCCATCATAATTAACTGCAAAACCTTTAAAGCCACCACCAGCTTTCACATCATTGAATAATAATGCTGCTGTACTTTTACCGCCTAAAGTTACAGTCTCTTGACCTGCTTGAGCCAGTCGACCAGTTAAATCAATTTTCTCAAATTGAATGATTTGCTGGTTTGGTTTAGCAAAACCATTCGCTTTAATCGAACCATTTAAAAGATTAACAGGTGCTGCTGCATGAATACTTTGTGGATTAAAATCTTTTGCATTTAACAATGCGTTCCAAACCAACTGACGTTTTTCGGTAGGAAGCAACACTTTAGCCTGACCAGTTAAACTACCTTTTTCAGCAGTAAAACTAAAATTGGGAACATTTAAAACATTATCTTTAACATTCAAGTTGGCTAGATATTGTCCTGCTGGCAATAAAGTTTTTTCATGCTGATATACTTTTGTAGCAACTTTAATATCTTGCTGACCATCACGTAATGTTAAATCAACTTGACCACTGTCACTGCTTAACCATCCAATATAAGGCATTGCACGGTCTATTTTCGTCCAAGCTACATTCATGAGCATCGGTTGAGGTTTATTATTTTTTTCTGGCGCCTGATTAAACTTGAGTTTCCAAGACTCATAACGATCAAAATCAACATTAGCAAATACTTCAGTACCTTTTTCCAAAGAGCCGGTTGAAGCAACAGCAGCATCTAAACTTGGCGGTAAAAAGTCTTGAACAACCTGAGGAATTGCTTTGTCTTTAGGATTAATATGGTCTAGACGGCCTTTGATATCCCAAGTAACATGATCTTTCCAATTCACCAAACCTTTAAGGTTAACAGCACCTTTCATGACTTGACCATTAAAATCAGTGATATTCAGCTGATGAACCAAGTCAGTATTCATTAAAGCGTTGTATTGACCTTCTGGTAAATTCTCGCCCTTTAAATCTGTATCAACTGCCAAATTAAGTTGTTTAATATCGCCTTGAAACTTGATCACACCATTTTTTGCAAATAATTTTTGTTCAACCAATAAAGGTAAGTGATAATTTTTGAGTAATAACTCACCTTGCATTGGAACTTCATCACGAACAGGATGCAAAACCACCCAACCCGTTAACAAATCGGGAGTTGTTGTTGCAACACCAGCTTTTAAAGTATCTAAACTTCCACGTGCTACGACTTTAATATTTTGAATATTTAAACTTTTTAAAGATGGGATTCTTAAATCTGCTGTTGCATCTAATGGATATTTACCACTGAAATCCATTTTTCCTGTGGCGTTGTGAACTGAGAGATATCCCATATCCATACTGGATTTTTTAAATTCTAGTTTTGTCTCTGACCAAAGTGCATCTTGCAAATGAACATCATGAAAACTTACATCTGAGGTTGCTAGTTTAATTTCTAAATGATCAACATCGGCTTCATCAACACGTAGAACAAATGGCAACTTAATAGGCTTAAATTCAAACGCCTTACCAGAAGGCGGAGTTTTATTAATAATACGTAAGTTACGCACATCCGCATGGCTCAAATGCACTTCTTTTTCTAATAATAAAGAGCGCCAGCCTAAGCCTACGTCAGCTCTATCTAATGAAACATCAACGTCCTTTAATTGCACCAAAACATTCTTAAGAATAATTCCGCGCAATAAGTTCCCGCCTTCGTATTCATATTTAATTATTTTCTGAGCGTCTAAAACCCGATCTAATAAAAAACGACTTCCACGATCTGTTGACATCATAATCACTAACGAAGACGCTAATAATAAAAATATGATCAATATCGTCAGCAAGAAGCTACGCAAAATGCGTCGCTTCTTAGGTGAGTCAGGTGCCGAAGTGGGCTGCTGTTCTACTTCCGCCATAAAATAAACCTAATAAAATTTTATTTTTAAAGTTGTGGGCCTATAAAGAAATGTAAACGAATCGGATGGTTTTCATCTGAAATACCCGAAGCGACATCTAAACGGATTGGCCCAATTGGAGACTTCCAACGAATTCCAACCCCAACGCTATAAGCTGCTGGATTACTAAAGTCTTTATCATAGGCATTACCAAAGTCAGAGAAAACAGCGGCTCGCCAACCGTCCTTAAACTGATAGTTATATTCTAAAGAACCAACAGCCAAAGCTTGTCCCCCAATTTTATATCCATCTACTTCTGGGGAAAGACTCTTATAGTCAAAGCCACGAATGGTTTGGTCACCACCAGTAAAGAATCTAAGATTGTACGGAACTTTGTCAAAATCATCGGTAAAAATGTAGCTCAGATCAGATCTTCCAACGAATTGATGATCATCATTTTCGCCAAGAGAGTAAATAAATCTCCAACCCGCACTTGCAATTGCCATATTGGCATCGGACAGTAAACTCTCGCTACCTAATTCTACTTTATAGGTTTGTTTAAAAGCCTTAGTTGGGTTCAAACGTGTATTACTAGAAGTTTTAGAAGTTTCATAACTAAATAATAATGCTTCTTGCTCTGATGCGGCAGTTTTAAAAGCATCTGGTAATTCAGAAATATCAACATTACCTTGTTGGGTTAAACGGTCTAAACGATAGCGGACACCAAAAGTATGTTGCCAGTTCCCTAACGGACGTTTAATGATACGCTCTCCACCAACAACAGCGGATTCAGTAAGTAAACTTACATCTGGACCAATATCATCACGGGTTTCACGCTCATATCCGCCCACAATGTTAAAGTAATCATTTAATGGGTGTTTATAGGGAATACTATATCGGCCATCAATAGATTGACGAATTTGTGAGACTTCCAAGTTGGCATCAAAAGAATGACCATATTTATTGACAATAGAACGGCGATACTGGCTACGTAAACGTGCACCTGTATCGGTGCCGTAACCAACACCTGTTTCTAAACTATTTAGCTTATCTGCATTTAAAGTCACAATGACTGGAATTCTTTTAGTTTCACGTGCTTGTGCTTGCAGGCGATCTTGTTCAGTTTCTTGTTCATCCTGCTGAACGGGCGCGCTTTGCAACATCGCTGTTTGAGGTTCGGCCTCTTTTGTTTTTTGTGTTCCGGCAAACTGTTTTTCATCGACTACATTTTGTGTAACTTCTTTATTAGACGTGGCTAATTGACGTGCTTTAGCCAATTGTCGTTGTTCAGGTGAAAGTAAGTTAGACTCATCAACATCAATGTTTTGTTCATCGACCAAAGCTTGTAAATCTGGTGGTAGCTCAAGTCGTTTTTCAATTGGATCTGGTTTAACAGAGTCAACTAAAGTGTAATTAAAATAACGTGAGTTGGTTAGGTTATTTGCTAAAGTATTTACCCGCCAAAATGCATAGTCATCGCCCTCTTTCCACGGCGCCATACTTTCTAAAATATTCAAATTTAATGGCAAAGGTTTCGATGGATCACTCATACGAAACTCAACCTTATCTAATTTGTAACGCTCACCTGTTTCATAGCGTAAGTTAATATCAGCCTTATTTTCTGGCTGACTCACTTTCACATCATGCAAACGCCAGTAAGCATCAAAATAACCATTATTAGATGCGGCATCAACAATACGACTTTTAGTGGTTTCATATAAACCATGGTTAAAAATGTCACCTACATCCTGATCAGGAACTAAACGAATAACCTGAAACTGTGGTTGCTTTTCACCCGCACCAGTAAATTCAATATTTTGCTCATTAATTCGTACTGGTTCATTAGGCGTAACATTTACACGAACCCGACTCGAACTTAATTTTTCAAAGCGGAACTCAGCATTATAATAACCAACCGCCTGTGCTGCTTGATTACTTAATGTTCTAAGTTGAGGTAAAGCAGCATTGAAATCTTCAAATGACTCTTGAGTAAATGTCGATAACTTACCTTTAATGTTTTTAGCCAGCAAATCTGAAGCACCACTTACTTCTGCACTAATACGCGGTACTTGTTCCATTGGAATTGCACGTGGCGGACGCACTTTATTTAAAATACGCTTAAAGAAACCAGCTTGTTCAGGTGGTTCATCGGTCTCTGGCGTTAACTCTGGTAAGGTTTTTCCTGTTTCATTGGCTTCGACTACAATCTTGCTATCAGATTGAATCTCTTGCATAAGCTGGTCAATATTTACAGGTGCTTGTTTAATTTCCTGTACTTCAGACTGCGTTGCATCACTTACCGTTACTTCAGGTAGCTTCTGAGTCCCATTTTGAAAACTCTGCGCTTCATTTTTAGCTTCTTCCGCTACCCTATAAATTTCATTTGCCATGTTTTGGTCAACAGGCATATCTGGTAAATCTTCGAGATTATCCAGTGTAATTGGCTTAAATTCGTTAATTTGATTTGGAAATTGTTCTTGTTGTTGCAATATAGCCAAGCTATCTTGTTGTTGCTGAGCTTGAGTCACAAGTGTAGCAATATCTGTAATTGGAGCAGTATTTTGCTGATCCACTGACGCTAATTGTTCTGCTGAAGTATCAGACACAGTTGGGCTTGCAGTTGATGAACTAGCTGCAACAGAAGTTTGAGCAAAACTTGGCGTTACACAAACACTTAACAACAAGCTGCTACAAATAAGTTTAGGAATCCCCTGCATTTTTAAAATTAAATGCATAGAATGAGTGAGAGTTGACTGTTTAAACTTAATTTTAGAAGGCATAGAAAACTCTAGACTTATTTTTTAATAAAACGCACCAAGGTGAGTGTAAAACTCACTCAAAACCATTGATTTTTCATTTAATCAAGCGTTAAAAATATCATACATGGTTTTCGATGCAAATTAACAATCGGTCACATTTTTTTATAAAACACAATGAAGTTTGCACATGATGAAACAAGATGAGCACCTGATGACATCACGTCGGTTCGTACCGATGTTTTTTACCCAGTTTTTTGGCGCATTAAATGATAACGTTTTTAAGCAAGCTTTATTATTAGTGATTACCTATGGTTTGATTCAGCAACAATCTGCCCCAGTAAGTACCCTTAATAACTTAGCGGCTCTCTTGTTTATTTTGCCCTATTTCTTTTTTTCGGCCACTGCTGGACAAATTGCAGATAAATATGAGCGTTCACAACTCGTCCGTGGCATAAAAATCTTAGAAATTATTATTATGCTCATTGGTTCTGCTGGTTTTTTATTGGGGCACTTATGGTTGCTTCTTCTTGCTTTATTCTTAATGGGTACACATTCAACATTCTTTGGCCCCATCAAGTACGCAATTTTGCCTGAAATTTTAAAACCACAAGAGTTAATGTCTGGTAATGCTCTGTTTCAATCGGGCACTTCAATGGCAATTTTATTTGGGATGATTTTAGGTGGTGCTGTAATTGCATCATCACATGGGAACTTATTGTGGATTAGTCTTACTGTTGTGATTATTGCTTGCATAGGCTATTTATGTAGTCGCTTCATTTTACCTCAAAAAGTTGCTGCTCCCGATTTAAAAATTGACTGGAATTTCATTCGTACAAGCTTTCAAACCATTAAATATGCCAAAAGCTTACCTTTAGTGTTCACTATTTTGTTAGGTAACTCATGGTACTGGTTTTATGGCGCTACTTATTTAACGCAAATTCCACAGCTGACCCAACAAAACCTCCATGCTTCAGAAAACGTTGTTAGTCTTTTGCTTACTTTCTTTTCAGTCGGTATTGGTGTCGGGTCACTTCTTTGCCGTAAAATTGGTGGTTCAGAAATTAATATTAAAATGGTGCCGATTGGTGCTATTGGCCTTACTGTATTTGCGCTCTACCTTGCTGCCAGTTTAGCTTTTGTCCCCGAAAGAACTGGTGCATTACTTACGTTAAAAGATATTTTTACTCAAGGCTGGGTTTACTATCATGTAATGTTAGCAGTGACTTTACTAGGGATTAGCGGCGGTTTTTATATTGTTCCCCTTTATGCCATGATGCAAGCTTATTCTCCGCGCTCACATCGTGCCCGTGTTGTTGCGGCTAATAACATTTTAAATGCCGTTTTTATGGTTTCTTCTGCAATTTTTTCAATCTTAATCTTAAGTGTTTTAAAAATTGATATTAAAATACTTTTTATTATTACAGCTGTACTTAGTGCAATCTTTAGTATTTGGCTTCTAGCACGACTAAAACCAATGCTTGCCACAGCACATCTTTCTTTGGAGGACTAATTTATGCGCCACTATACTGGAATTGATCAACTCATTAACTCTTTTGATCAGGCGTTACGTAGTCTTGTTCCGGGTGCAACAGCAGCACAGCGCCAAAATCCAGCCGAAACAGTTGAAGCAAAACTAGGTGTAGAAGATGCTCGCCATGTAGCGGGTTTAATGCGAGTTAATCATAGTGGTGAAGTGTGTGCTCAAGCCCTTTATCATGGACAAGCATTAACAGCGAAATTGCCAAATGTACGCAAAGAAATGCAACAAGCAGCAATTGAAGAACAAGATCATTTAGCGTGGTGTGAAGTTCGCTTAAAAGAGTTAAATAGTCATACCAGTTTATTAAACCCAATATGGTATGGGCTTTCATATGGCATGGGTGCTCTTGCGGGTATTGCGGGTGACAAATATAGCTTAGGTTTTGTGGCTGAAACCGAACGCCAAGTCAGCCTTCATTTACAAGATCATTTAAACCAGTTACCTGCTCAAGATGATCGTTCTCGTAAAATTTTAGAGCAAATGAATGAAGATGAATTACATCATCGCCATACAGCACTTGAGGCAGGTGGTGTTGAATTACCATATGCAGTAAAAATCACCATGACAGCCATTTCAAAGCTCATGACAAAAACCAGTTATTACCTTTAAAAAAACAAAGGATTGATCTCAATCAGATCAATCCTTTTCAAATATTATTTTAAGCCGTGATCATATTTGAAACGTTCAATATCTCGAATTGAGTTCCAATAGTTTCGATTAATGCGGTCACGATCAATTTGTAATTCTTTTAAAAGCTTACGATAACGTTCACGCTCTTCTGGCTTTAATTTTTCGTTATAAGCACTGTCAGAATATTGCTTAAACTTTTCGTCATAACGGTCATATTCATTTTTTGAATTGTAGTAATCGGAAGCTGCCTGATAATAAGGTCTTAAACGATTACGCTGCTCAACTGGGCACACATTGATATTGCCACTACCCTCTAAAGCGCTATAAAAAATATTTGTTGGCTGGCAATAATATCCTAGACCTTCTTTATACCCACGTTCATATGACTTTTGATCTGGAACAATATTGGCTTTTCCACATGCTTTGTAATATTGATCTAAACGTGGCGACGAACCTTTTGAACCATCTTTCTCACCCACTAATGACCAATTCGCAGTCTTACATTCTTCTACGCTCATTGCAGCACAACCTGAAAGGCTGATTGCTAGAATGGCTAAACCGATATTTTTCATATTAAGAGAACTCAAAAAATAAATTTAAAAAACGCAAAAATAAAATTCCAGTAAATACCCTAAAAAGTCTTGCTCTATTCAAAACTTCAAAAATAAGTGACTCAATGAATAAGCCTTTAAGTTTAAATCAGTTTGACCATCTCACCAAATTGAAAGGTCATAATTACGAATATTGTTTAATTTAAAAATAAAATTCTAAGAAATTTGCTAACTCTTAGACTGCCCTTATACGCTAATTTTACTTAAATTTTTAATCATAAAAATTAGACTCAAATAATTGATTATTCATACAAAAAATCCAAATATCCCCAAAATGATTCTTTAATCATTTTACTCTTTTTTTATGCTATTAACCTCACAGCTTGCTGTAGGATTTTAGCTAAATAACCACCAAGGTTTTTATAATGAGTACGCATATTTATCCAAACTTAAACTTACAAGACTCTCACCTTAAGGCTTTTAAAATATCAAACGATTTTACTCCACCGACACAAGCCGGTACTTTCCAACCCGATTTATTTTTGAAAGAAGTCGATGAATATTTAAACTCATATCCTCATACTCAACATATTGATATTTGCCTACATGATTTAAACGGACATATTCGTGGCAAACGAATTGATGTTAAAAGTTTGAGAAATCTCTCCAACGGATGTTATTTTCCACTTTCTGTTTATGCAATGAGTCTTGATGGAAAAGTTATTGAAGAGACAGGCCTAGGAAAATATATTGGTGAACCAGACAGACTTTGCCTGCCCATTGTAGGTAGCTTGCAACCAAGTGCCTTATTCCCTGAATTGAATGCCCAGCTTTTCCTCACAATGCAAGAAGAAGCTGGCTCAGATTGTCGATATGAACCACGCAATATATTAAAAAAATTATTAAATCAGTTACATGCTAACAATTATTTTCCTGTTATGGCTGCTGAACTGGAGTTTTATCTTTTCTCCCCCAACCATCACACTGAAACATGTTTGGAAAACCAATGTTTTGACATAGATGCACCAAATAACTATCAACAAGTCTTAGAAGAAGTTGAAAAAGCCGCACTACTACAATCTATTGAAATTACAGCTATTGTTGCAGAGTCATCACCTGGACAATACGAACTAAACCTTCAACACACTCATGATATTTTAAAGCTGTGCGATCAAATTAATGCTTTAAAAAGAATTGTAAAACAAATCGCAAGAAAGCATGACTTAACTGCTTGTTTCATGGCGAAACCGAACTTGGCAAAAGCTGGTAGTGGCATGCATTTTCATATGAGCTTGCTCAATCAGTACCATGAAAATGTATTTAGTTCAGAAGTAGAAAAAGATGAACCTTCGGCCAAATTACTCAGCGCGATTAGTGGCCTAATTGAATTAATGCCTGCATCCATGGCGATTTTAGCGCCTAATATTAATTCTTATAGACGTTTTAAAATTGGACACCATGTACCATTAGAAGCCAATTGGGATACCAATAATCGTAATGTCGCAATTCGCATTCCATGCTCAGATGTACAAAATCAACGTTTAGAATATCGTGTTGCTGGAGCCGACTGTAACCCCTATCTGGTTACAGCGACTATTTTAGCTGGCGTGTCTTATGGCTTATTTCACAAGTTACCGCTGCCAAAACCTGCACATCTTTTAAAATTTCAAGACGAGCATATTTTATTAGCCAACAACCAACCAGAAGCCTTAAAAATATTTAAAGGAAGTCTTATTTTAAAAGGATATTTAGGGGCAGACTTTGTAGAGCATTGGTACACGGTTAAGCAGGCTGAATATCAAAACATTTATAGTCAAATGACTGAAGCAGAACAACATTGGGATATATAAATAAAAAAAGCAAAAAAACTATAAACCACTTTGCAAACCCTTAGGGAGAAATTCCCTAAGGTTTTTTTTATATGTAATTAATGATTTTTCTGTTTAGATAAAAAACGCAATCCAACACCGGGTTCAGTTGCAATATAGCGTGGCTGAATTGCATTATCTCCAAGTTTACCGCGCAACTTGCCCACTAAAATACGTAAATAATGAGTATCTTCCTGATGGGTTGGCCCCCATAGTTCTTTTAACAGTTGAGGTTGGGTTAAAAGCTGTCCTTGATAGCGCATTAACAGCGTCAACAGTTGAAATTCTTTTCGAGTTAAAGTAATTGGCTGTTGCTCGATCCAAACTAAACGTTGCATGACATCAACTTTAAGGTAGCCATCGTCATAAACATGAGCTTCTTGCTGAATCGGTTGGTTTCTTAAAATGACTCGTATACGCGCCAATAACTCTTGAACACTAAAAGGCTTGGTCATGTAGTCATTTGCACCCGCATCTAGCAAGGCAACTTTTTCATATTCATCTGCGCGTACAGATAAAACAATCACAGGAACATTCGACCAACTACGTAACTCTTGAAGCACTTCTTTACCGTCTAAATCTGGCAAACCCAAATCTAAAATAACTAAATCAGCACCTTGTGTGGCCAAAGCCTCCAAACCTTTGTAACCAGTCTCACAAAGTGTGGTTTTGTATTTTTGTGTTCTTAAGGCAATGTCTAAAAATTTACGAATTTGAGGCTCATCATCAATAATCACAATACGTGTTTCTACAGGCGATGTTTCTGAACTTATCATGACTTTACAACTTATTCTTTTACTGGATGAATGGGTAATTTGATTTGAATTAAGGTACCTTTATTTTGGCGCCCTGAAAATGCTTCTATTGTACCCATATGAGCACCAATAATTGCCTTAACAATCGTTAGCCCTAAACCTGTACCGAATTTTCCGCGGTCTCCGCGTTCCATAGTATAAAACATATCGAAAATGCGATTTCTTTCATCTTCAGGAATTCCCGTTCCTCTATCTTCAATTTCTATTTTCACTTCATCTTCAAATAAAAGAGAAGCCCGAATCATGACTGGTTCATCTGGAGGTGAAAAGTTTGCAGCATTTTCTAAAACATTAAAAATAGCTTGCTCTACGAGTGCTGGATGAACATATAAACTAATGGTTTGTTCAGGTAATTCGACCAACACTTGAGTATCTGGTTTATAACGCTTCAAACGGCGGGTTGCCGAACCAATTAATTCATCGATACCAATCCAGTCTCTTTTTAAAGATAAACCTTCATGCCCCAAACGTGTCATATCAAGCAAATTCTGAATATAACGATCTAAGCGCTCGCCTTCTAAATGAATGGTTTCGAGTAAATCTTGCTGATCTTGCTCTGACATATCTGCTTTAAAATGGGCAAGCGTATCAGCTGCTCCAATAATAGAAGCAAGTGGTGAGCGTAAATCATGCGATACTGAAGATAATAAAGCAGAACGTAATCGCTCTGTTTCACTGGTTACTTTTGCTTGTTCAAGCTCATTAACCAATTGGGTTCGAAGTGCTGCCTGCGCAATATATTCAATTACGCTTTCAGTCAGCTTCTTTTGCTCAAAATTTAAAGAAACAACTTCATCTTTAAAGTAAATTCCCACAATACCTAGGCTATTTTTTTGTTCTAACAGTGGTAAAAACCACCAGTTTGACTGACTAAGCGTATCGGTAAAACGCCCACATGGTTGTTGATGCTTCAAACACCAATCTGCTGCCACTTTTTCTTTGTCGTTTAGCTCTATGTCAGATGAAATCACTCTATCTTGAATAGAAATCCATACTTTAGTTTGAAGTTGTGTTTCTAAAGTAATACGTCCTGTTTGCATGACTTCTTCAAGGTTTACTGCACTAGAGAGCTTACGTGCCAAGTCTTGCATCACCGTGGTGTAGGCATTCGCAGCTTTTAAAGACAAAACCTGTTGACGTAATTGAGAAGCCAAGCGCCCAGCGATTAAAGCGGCCGCAAAAAAAGCAACAACGGTAACCACACCTTGATGTGCTGAAATCTGAAAAGTAAAACGCGGTGCAATAAAGAAAAAATTATAAGCCAAGAAACAAATAAGAGCTGCCACTACCGCAGCGAGCATTCTGGTTTTAGTGGCGACAATTAAAACTGAAATAATGAAAATGACAGAAAAGTCTTCAATCCCTAATAAAACTTCAGCAAAGTGCGCTATAAAAATACTCGCACAGGTAACCGCTAAAACAAAAATACTTTCTTTTAGTGATAAAAATGATGGCTTTTCAAGCTGAGTTGTCTTTTTGGTGCCTTGCTCTGGGTGCAAAATGGTTAAAGCAATTGAGTTTTCTTGATTCAATAATTGTTGAGCTAAATTTTTCTTAAATAACTTTAACCACCACGGCGAAATACTTTTGCCAATGACCAGATTTGAGATTCCCCTATCCACAGCAGCATCCATTAAAACAGATGCAACCTGATGGCCATATATTACTTCTGTGCGACCACCGAGTTGCCGAGCCAGTTCAAATGCACGATCAATCTCAATATATTCTTTTTTATATGAATTTCCTGAACTCTGCCCAAAGTCCAAACTTTTAGCAACATTCACTACAGTCCACGCAGCCCCATAACGTTCTGCTAAACGACAACCTGCCCGTACTAAATATTCAGAAGAACCTTGCCCATCTATCGCAATCATTAATTCGTTTTGCAATGATATAGATTTCAAACCTTTAGAGGCATAACTCTCTTTTAAATCTGAATCGACATGTTCCGCAACGCATTGCATCGCCAATTCACGCAGTGCAGTTAAATTTGAAATGCTAAAAAAACCTTGTAATGCCAGATTTGCTTGATCGGGTACATAGACTTTTCCTTGATGGAGCCTTTCAATGAGTTCACTGACTGGCAAATCAATTAAACGAATGTCTCGAATACGATCAAATACTCTATCTGGTACAGTTTCACTTACCCTAATGCCCGTAATCTGGTACACCACATCATTTAAGCTTTCTAAATGCTGAATATTCATGGTAGTAAATACATCAATACCTGCATCTAGCAATTCATTGACATCTTGCCAACGGCGTTCATGACGACTATTTGGTATGTTTCGATGAGCCAACTCATCAACTAAAACGATTTCGGGATGCCTAAGTAAAATAGCATCCAAGTCCATTTCTTCTAAACTATGCCCCTGATACTGCATTTCCTTTCTAGCAATCTGAGGCAACCCTTCCAAAATTTTTAGAGTTTCTGTTCTCCCATGGGTTTCAACAATGCCAGCAACAACGTCTGTACCTTGTTGAAACAACTCTTTGGCACGAGCAAGCATGGCATAGGTTTTTCCAACACCAGGCGCCGCACCGAGAAAGACCGTTAGTCGACCGGCTTGATATCTGTTGACATGATTTAATAAGGCCTCAGCCTGATTTTCGCGATTGCTTTGCACTTGATATCATCCGGTAAACTAACAACTTTATTTTTAAGTTAATGTGTAGATTGTAATTGATCTAAAGCAATATTGAGCTCTAATACATTAACACGAGCTTGTCCTAATACACCAAACTGCATCGGTTCAATATGCTTTTGCAATAGCTCTTCTACAACTTTAAGATCTAAATGGCGCGCTTGAGCCACTCGAGCCACCTGTAACTGAGCGGCTTCGGGACTAATATGCGGATCGATACCACTGCCAGATTTAGTCACCAAATCACTTGGAATAGGTGTATTGCCTGTATGATCTTGTTTTTTCACCGCGAGTATCTGAGCGTCGATTTGCTTTTGTAACTCAGGATTAGTACGAGCTAAGTTTGTACCCGCCATTGCCATGGGATCATAATTTGCTGCCGAAGGGCGTGGATGAAAATATTCATTCCCGACAAATGGCTGAGCCACTAAAGTTGACCCAACAACTTTCTGATCTATTTCAATCAAACTACCATTGGCCTGATCGTTGAATAAAACCTGCCCAGCGCCAGTAGCGATAGCACTGTAAACAGCACCGCACCCCACTAGAGTAAAAATTAATAATCCTAAAGATGCTCTTAAGGTCTGACCCAAATTTGCTTCTGAATTTTGTACATAAGTTTTCATTTCAAACTCCAGATTACAAACCAAATAATTGAACAATCACCACATCGATCGCTTTAATGGCAATAAATGGTAGAACCACACCACCCACACCATAAATCAACATATTTCGACGTAGTAACTGAGTTGCAGTTGAAGGTTTAAATTTCACGCCTCGAAGAGCAATTGGAATTAATAGCGGGATAATAATCGCGTTAAAGATTAATGCCGATAAAATCGCACTGCTTGGGCTCGCCAGATGCATCACATTTAAAACCTGCATTTGTGGAATCGCTGCAGCGAATAATGCAGGCAAAATTGCAAAGTATTTCGACACATCATTTGCTAAAGAAAACGTTGTTAAAGCACCACGAGTAATCAACTGCTGTTTACCAATTTCAACCACAGCCAGCAGTTTGGTCGGGTCTGAGTCTAAATCGACCATATTGCCGGCTTCTTTCGCAGCTTGTGTACCAGAATTCATGGCTAAGCCAATATCTGCCTGAGCTAATGCAGGTGCATCGTTGGTTCCATCACCGACCATCGCAACTAAACGGCCTTGTTGTTGTTCAGTGCGAATACAAGCCAATTTGTCTTCTGGTTTTGCTTCGGCAATATAGTCATCTACCCCAGCTTCAGCAGCAATCGCAGCAGCAGTTAGTGGGTTATCACCTGTGACCATTACGGTTTTGATGCCCATTTCTCTTAAACGAGCAAAACGTTCTTTAATACCGTGTTTAATCACATCTGAGAGTTCAATCACGCCCAATACATGATGTTGATTTGCCACAACCAATGGGGTTGCACCTTTTTTTGCAACTTGCTCAACACGCGCTTTTAACTCTAAATCTTGAGAATAATCTTCATCGACAAATTTCAAAATGGCATCTAACGCACCTTTACGAATTTGATCACCATTAGGGAAATTCACACCAGAAATTCGGGTTGATGCACTAAAAGAGATAAATTCAACCTGCTCAGGTTCTTGCTGTTTTAGCCCTTGTTCTTTTGCTAATTTAACAATCGATTTTCCTTCTGGTGTTGGGTCTGCAAGCGAACTTACCCAAGCAGCCACTCGTAACTCAGACTCAGTTACCGAAGTTAAAGGATAAAAAGAGGTCGCTTGACGATCGCCATAGGTAATAGTTCCTGTTTTATCGAGTAGAAGAACATCAATGTCACCAGCAACTTCTACGGCTTTACCTGATTTTGCCAAGACATTGGCTTTGAGTGCACGGTTCATACCTGCAATCCCAATCGCAGGTAATAAGCCCCCAATAGTGGTTGGAATTAAGCAGACCAATAACGCCACGAGCACGACTGGATCAAGTTCAACATGCAAATAATTGGCAATAAACGGCAAGCTAATCACGACAATTAAAAACGTGATTGTCATCACCATTAACAAAAAGCCAAGTGCAATCTCATTCGGTGTTTTTTGACGATTTGAACCTTCAACCAAAGCAATCATACGGTCCAAGAAACTTTGGCCAGATTCAGCAGTAACTTGAACGATAATACGATCTGTAAGTACTTTGGTCCCGCCAATAACACCAGAACGGTCAGTTCCAGCTTCACGTAATACGGGTGCAGACTCACCTGTAACAGCCGACTCATTAATAGTGGCAAAACCTTCTACAATTTCACCATCGGCTGGAACAAGCTCACCTGCATGAACTTCAATAAAATCATTTAAGTGAAGCTCAGTTGCTGCAACTTGAGTCGCTTGACGGTCAGTCAAAGAATTGAGTCTTCGAGCAGTTAAGTTTTCTCTTGCTGCACGCAAAGAAGATGCCTGACCACGACCTCTAGCCTCTGCAACAGCTTCGGCATAGTTGGCAAATAAAATGGTAATGAACAAGATAGCTGTTACTGCCAAACCAAATAACAGTGTGGTGTAACCCAAAATGGTACTGATTCCAGTAACCACTGTCCCAAGCCATACAATTGCCATCACAGGATTTTTAATTGCATGTTGTGGTAGCAATTTCACAAATGCATTTTTCCAAACTTCAAAATTTGGTACTGCCATAGTTTTTTTATGACTATTTACATGAGTTTGTGTATTCATTTTCACTCGCCTCCTTAGCCTTTAACCAACAAAAGTTGATCGGCAATTGGCCCAAGGACAAGAACTGGCATAAATTGTAATAAGGTAAGCAACACCACAATTGTGATCAGCGTTAAGGCAAAAGTTGGAGTTTCAACTTGGAGGCTTCCTGCTGTTTCAGGCGCCTTCCTTTTTGCAGCTAATCGCGTAGCAATCATTAATGGTAAAATTAATGTCGGGAAACGTCCTAAAAGAAGAGCGATACTACAAGTGACGTTCCACCATACAGTGTTATCTCCAAGGCCTTCAAAACCTGAACCGTTGTTGGCAAAGGCAGAAACATATTCATAGAACACTTGGCTAATACCATGCGGTCCTGAATTGCTGATGCCTGATAGACCAGGAATGCTGAGGGTTAATGCAGTAAAGGCAAGAATAACGAGAGGTTGAATCAAGATAATAATCGCGAGTAACTTAATTTCTGCGGCTTCAATCTTACGCCCGAACAACTCAGGGGTACGGCCTGTCATTAAGCCTGCGATAAATACTGCAAGTAATAGATAAATCATAAACTGTTGTAGACCACAGCCTACGCCACCCCAAATGGCATTAATCAACATGTTAATGAGTTCGACCAGACCAGTAAGCGGTGCAGAAGAATCATGCATCATATTGACCGAACCATTATTTACTTGAGTTGTGACAGCTGCCCAAACCGCTGATGCTGCTGGTCCAAAACGTTGCTCTTTACCTTCCATTACGGCAAGTTGAGATGCTGTAGATGACATACTTTCAGACCAGACGGCTGCTGCACCTGAAATAATCGACATAAAAAGCATGCTACCAAACACAAAGTAAGCAAACTTTTTACGCTGAGTAAAATGCCCGACCATAAAAATTACTGTGATTGGAATGAGTAAAATCGCAATCATTTCTAGTAAATTAGAAAGTGGTGTTGGATTTTCTAAAGGCACAGAACTATTTGGACCGTACCATCCACCACCGTTACTACCCAATTGCTTAATAGCCACCATCGGTGCAACTGGTCCCAAAGGAATTTTTTGAGTTTCTACAGTGTTGGCTTTATCAATAAGTTGTACTTCTGGCCCGCCTTGGAAAGTCGCTGGTACACCTTGGCTATTGAGCAATAATGACCAGACAAAACAGAGTGGAAGCAAAAAGCGTACTGTAGGACGAATTACATCTGCCCAATAGTTACCAATTAAAATTTGATCTGGTTGCTCGGCAACATCGGCTGCAATATGGCTTGGACGCTGATAAAAGAAAGCTCTTAAGGTCGCGACAACCAAAGCCAGCCCCATCATTGGGGTAATGACTTGCAGGCCCACAATACCTGTCATTTGCGACAAATAAGATAACTGAGCCTGACCAGAATAATGCTGTTGGTTGGTGTTTGTTAAAAATGAAATAACCGTGTGTAGCGCTAAATCCCAACTCATATTTGGTGCATGGTTAGGATTTAATGGTAGCCATGCTTGCGTCATAAAAATAGCAAGAATAGCCACTGCAAGAAAAATACAGCTAACAACAAATGCTAGAGAATATTGTTTCCAGTTCATTTGTTGTTGTGGAGATACACCTAACAAGCGGTAAACAGGATTTTCAATCCAACGAAATAATCCATCACCAACCATCGGCTGATTTGCCATCACTTTGGATAAATATTTACTGAGACACCATGCTAGAAAAATAGCAATAAATAAAACAAGTATAAGTTCTAGCATGGCTATTCTCCTCTAAATCCCATGGCTTGACTTGCCAAACTGGAAATAAGGAGAAATAAAGAAATATCATTTTTTTTAAGTCCGCATAAGACAATGCCAGACTGATGCAAGATGCGCATTTGAGAATTTATAAGCATCTTTGTTGTCCTGAAATAACACTAATTTAGTGAATTTCAGTATCGGTAAAATGCTCGTAAATTCTCTATTGAGGAACTCAAAGCCCGCGTAAAATTTGCGTAAAATATAGAGTAAAAGACGTTAAAGTTTAAAATTGACGACTGGATAAAGCGTTCTATCAGTCTTCAAATTTTCACAATTCCATAATTCATATAAAGGAATTTTTACGTCTAGTGCCAAAGGTAATTTTTTAGAATTAAATTGCATATGGTCTAGATCACTTCCCCATGCAATCAAATCTACATCTAAAGAAATATGATGTGATGGACGAATACGCCCTGTGTCTGATTCAAGTTTTTTTAAGAAAGCTTCGATTTCTGAAGGATTTAAAGAACTTTTTAATAGACATGCTGAATTCCAGTAATCATCTCCAATGCCATCTCGGCATGGAATTTGATAAACCGATGAAAACTGCACTTTCCCCAATGTTGCCAATTGCGTATAAGCAAAAGTAAAGTGTTGCTCTGCGTCTAAATTACTCGCTAGAGCGAGCGCAAAAATTATTTCTGGTGCGTTCAAGACGAATTCCTACAGCATTAGCTTCTGCAATGATGGCGGGCTTACGGATGGTAATGGTAATTTTTTCAATCGTTGGGAAAGTTTCGAACAAACATTCCAAAACGAGATGTGCTGCATGTTCGATTAATTCGGGCTTGGCTTGTTGAATAGTTTGAGCCGATAACTCACAAATCTGTGCATAATTGAGTGTATCTTCAAGTTTGTCAGACTGTGCAGCTCGGCTCAAATCATTATGGATGGTTAAATCCAACATTAAAGGTTGAATGATTTGTCTTTCCCAGTTGAAACAACCAATGACTGTTTCAACCTTTAACCCTTCAATAATAATGGCATCCATAAATTTAAACTGACCTTAGTGCTTTAACAACGAAGCAGGTTCCATATTTTGAACCATTTTCAAACGCTGGTCTGCATAAATATCGGTATATGGTGCGAGTACGCGCATAAAACGATCGAAATAAAGCATTTGCTTAAATAATAAAGCAAAATCTCGAGGGAATTTAATACCGTGGCGCTCACCAACACCCACCATATCCATCATAATGTCGTTTAAATCAGCAGGATTGGTAGACAGAATTTGCTGTGGATCAGCCATTAATACGCCATTAAATAAACGTTCCAAATCTTGTGCCAATACATCTACATCAACTTTGTTATGTGTCATGCCCATTTTCAGCATGTTTTCGGCCATCGCTTTATAATCAGTCTTTTGCAATGCATCCATAAAGGCCATACACGCTGTCCAGACTTCTGGCTTTAACTGTCCCACAATACCAAAATCAATAAAACCAATTCGGCCATCTTCGAGCAGCATTAGATTTCCAGCATGTAAGTCTGCATGGAAACTCTTACATAGCATAAGGCTACCGAACCATGTATTCATTGCAGTAATCAGCACTTGTGATGGATCTTTGGCGTATTGTTTCACCACACTAAAATCTGTCAAAGACACACCATATAGACGTTGCATGGTTAAAACACGGCGTGTAGAAAATTGATGATAAACCTTAGGTGCAGTCGCAGCGTGGTTCTGAGAAACATTCAAATATTCAATAAAGTCATCTAGATTTTGTGCTTCTTCAATAAAATCAACTTCACGCACCATACGACTTTTGATTTCATCGACAATTTCAGAAAGTGCAGCGAATTTGATTTTAGGTACTGCACGCTCAAGCAATTTAGCAGCCCAATGCACCACACTTAAATCAGTATATAAAATGGTTTCAACACCCGGCTTTTGTACTTTAATAACGACATCTTCGCCTGTGGTTAATTTAGCTGCATGAACCTGAGCAATTGAAGCAGAAGCTAATGGTTTTTCATCGATATAGCTGAAAATCTGACTTAAATCGCGCCCTTCAAATTCAGAGTCAAGTACACCTTGAATATAACTAAATGGCAGTGTTGGTGTCTGGTCTAAACAACCTTGAAATTCTTCTACATATTCACGTGGGAAAAGCGATGGAGTACTCGCAATAAACTGACCAAGTTTGATGTAAGTCGAGCCAAGAGATTCAAAGGTTTCCCGCATGAGTTTGGCATTACTTGGTTTTTCAGTTGCGTATTTAATCCCAGCTTTGGCGGCAACCACTGCTGTTTCACCAATACGGGCGACAGAACGTAGCCCATCAAACAAAATATTTTTTTTCATATTTCTTCAAAACCAAATCATTCAGGTTGAGTGTAGCAAATTTTATTTCATTTACTGATTAACTTGCCTGACAAACTGGGCAATTTATATCTTTATCAAAATTAACAATGCGTTGTGTCATGTTTGAGCCATCCCAAAGCAACAGTTTCTGTTTTAAAGGGGTCAGATTGAGTCCTAAATAGAGCAAAGTGTGATGTGCTTGTAATGACGCTATCATTACAGGAGTAGTCGCAAGTACCCCAGATTCCGCACAGCGTAGGCCTTCATTGCTATGCTGTTCTTTAGGAAATAAACATTCATAACAAGCTGAATCACCTTCAACCATAAACATTTGTGCCTGAAAACCAATTGCTGAAGCACTAATTAATGCGACCTGATGCTTTTTACAAGCAGCATTTACTAAATAACGTGTTGTAAAATTATCACATCCATCCAACACCACATCTTGGTGTTCAACAAGTCTATCAATGTTATGTTCATCTAAACGTTCGTTGTAGTACTCAACGCAGATATAAGGGTTAATTTTCTGTAACCGCTTTGCAAGAACTTCAGCTTTATAACGGCCAATATCTTCATGACCAAATGCAATTTGACGTTGTAAGTTACTTATCTCAATGGTATCGGCATCAATGAGTGTAATTTTCCCAACCCCTGCTCGCGCTAATAGTTCTGCACTACTACAACCTATTCCACCAGCACCGACAATAAGTACATTGGCAAGTTTGAGTTTTTCCTGAGCTTCTATATCCCATCCATCAAGTAAAATCTGACGGCTATAGAGATGCATTTCTTCATCACTTAACTCTACAAAATCGATATCTTGAAGCTCGGTCACGCTTTAATCCTTTCACTTAGAAGCCAAATGATTTTATGACTAAGTCAGGCATTAGGAAAGGTATAAAATAAAAACAGCATTTTATTCTTTAAACTTTTATCCACCGCATTACTTCTCTCAAGCTTTCTGCAACAATAGAAATATCTATTTTCTTTATTACTTAGGCTAAATATGTCCCAATCATATATTGCACCTGTAGAGTTAGAAAAAGCTTATCGTTTGTTAAATCATGGCCCAACTGTACTTGTCTCTGCTCAGCATGGAGATGACCGAAATGTAATGGCAGCCGCTTGGGCATGTGCATTAGAACTCACTCCTGCCAAAGTAACCGTTGTTCTCGACAAAAGTACTAAAACTCGTCAGCTTGTTGAACAAAGTGGTTATTTCACCCTACAAGTTCCCTGCTATGCGCAGCTCGACATGACCCATCAACTTGGTACAATTAGCAAATTAGATGATCCGCAAAAACTAGAACATTGTGGTGTTGAGCTCTTTTATCAAGAAGGTCTTACCAGCCCATTAGTATCTGGTTGCATCGCATGGCTCGTTTGTAAACTTATTCCTGAACCGCATAATCAGTCAGCTCATGATTTATTTATTGGTTCTGTTGTAGGTGCTTGGGCAGATAGTCGTGTTTTCCGAGATGGGCACTGGCACTTTCAAGATGCACCAAAAGAGCTTCGAAGCTTGCACTATATTGCTGGCGGAACATTTTATTTAATTGGTGAGCAAGTTAAAGCTGATCTTTAAACATAAAAATATAGTTTTTAACTTTTTGAAATGTATTGAATCGAATTAAAAACAGAAAATTTCGATTGCAAAAAACCGCATAACAATTGCGATTTTTTGCAATGAATTTCATTATTTAAAAAGCTAATCCTTAAACTTGGGTAACTTCACGAGCAATCACTAAACGTTGAATATCGGAAGCACCTTCATAAATCTGGCTTACACGAACATCACGATAAATTCGCTCAACAGGAAAATCGCTCACATAGCCATAGCCACCATGAATCTGGATTGCATCAGAACAAACTCGCTCAGCCATTGTAGAAGCAAACAGCTTGGCCATTGAGGCTTCTTTTAAACAAGGTAATCCTTCATCTTTCAAAGTCGCAGCATGTAAAACCAACTGATGTGCCGCTTCAATCTGGGTTGCCATATCGGCTAAACGAAAACTTACCGCCTGATGCTGGACTAACTCTACGCCAAAAGCTTTACGCTCATTTGCGTATTGCACAGCAGCATCAAAAGCAGCTCGTGCCATACCAACAGATTGAGCAGCAATCCCAATACGACCGGCAGCTAAATTAGATAACGCAATTTTATAACCCTCACCTTCTTGTCCCACCAAGTTTTCTAAAGGAATACGGCAATTTTCGAGGGTAATGGTTGCTGTGTCTGAAGCATGTTGGCCCATTTTGTCTTCAATACGAGTAACTAAGTAACCTGCTGTATTGGTTGGTACAAGGAAACAAGAGATCCCTTTTTTGCCCGCTTGTTTATCAGTTACTGCAAACACCAGAGCTACTTGAGCATTTTTACCGCTGGTAATAAATTGCTTTACGCCATTAAGTACCCACTGGTCCCCATCTCGCTCAGCTTTACATAAAATCGCACTGGCGTCAGAACCAACATGTGGCTCAGTTAAACAAAAGCATCCTAACCATTCACCCGATGCAAATTTTGGTAAATAGGTCTGTTTTTGCTGTTCTGAACCATACGCCAATGTAATACCGCAAACCAATGAGTTTTGAACACTTACAATTGTCGAAATGGCGCCATCACCTGCTGCAATTTCTTCAATTGCGAGCACTAAAGATACATAATCCATTCCTGCACCACCCCATTCATCTGGAACGGTCATACCCATTGCCCCCAAAGCACCTAAATCTTTTAATTCCTGAGCAGGAAACTCATGGGTTTTATCCCGATGAGCAGCTGTAGGTTTTAACTGATTTTGCGCATAATCACGCATCATCTCCTGAACCATACTTTGTTCAGCACTTAAAATCATTTCAACATCCTTATTTTTATTATTTTGCTGCCATACGAATTGCACCATCCAAACGGATGACTTCACCATTTAAATATGAATTTTCAGCAATATGCCCAACTAAACGAGCAAACTCTTCGGGTTTTCCTAAACGAGACGGATATGGCACCATTTGTCCCAAAGCATCCTGAACATTTTGTGGCATACCTTTAAGCATCGGAGTTTCCATAATTCCCGGTGCAATCGTCATAATCCGAATGCCATGTCGCGCAAGCTCACGAGCAATTGGCAATGTCATGGCAACAATAGCGCCTTTAGATGCTGAATAAGCTGCCTGACCAATTTGACCATCAAATGCTGCAACTGAGGCTGTGTTTACAATTACACCTCGGTCCTCGTCCCCTGCTTCAACTGTATTTTTACTCATCGCATCTGCCGCAAAGCGCAGCATGTTAAATGTACCTGTCACATTAATTTGCAGAGTCTTTGAAAATAACGCCAAATCATGTACACCTTCACGGCCAACCACTTTAGCCGAAGGGCCAATACCCGCACAGTTAACCAAACCATGCAAACTGCCATGTTTGACCAATACATCCTTAAAGAACTGTTCAGCAGCAGCTTCATCGGTTACATCAAGTTTTACAAAGTCAGCTTTTGGCCCTAATTGTTTCGCTTGCTGCTCGCCTGCTTCTACATTCATGTCTACCAATGTGACAGAGGCACCTTGCTTTACCAAATATTCAGCTGTTGCAGCACCTAAACCAGAGCCACCACCTGTAATCACGAAATGTTTCCCTTGAATTTTCATTATGTAACGTCCTATAGAAATGTTCTTTAAACTTAGTAGTGAGAGTAAAAGTTGTTGTTTTCCGATACAATTTCAAAAAGCCTCAAAATGTTTGCAGCTTTTGATCAATCCAAATTTTAAATATGAAATATTTCACTTGAAATATATGAAGAAAATATGAGTCTTTGACATGGTTGTCCAATCCTCTTTAAGTAAAGGAACTATTTCGATTGCACTGGTACATGAAGCACTAAGTGCAGCTTATGCCAAAGGGCTAAATACTCAAATAATTCTAAATAAAGCGGGAATTCCTGCCGAATTACTGATGTCTCCCAAGGCACGTGTGCCTGTTACGACATATGCGCAACTATGGATAGAACTTGCTAATACCATGAACGATGAGTTTTTTGGTATGGATAGTCATCCTATGCGTCGAGGTAGCTATAAATTACTTACTAAACTTGTCAGTACGGCGGAAACTTTAGAAAAGGCGCTTTACGATATTTTGAAGTTTTTTAACTTTATTTTGGATGATCTACAGGGTGAATTAATTCGGGACCAGCAAAAAGCCTATTTAGTCATTCGTGATCGTGAACAACCCAAACGTATGTTTACCTACGCGACCTTTTTAATGTTAGTGCATGGACTCATGTGCTGGTTGGTAGATCAGCGAATTGGCTTGAATAATATATCGCTACGTTGCCCTAAACCCCAAGATATTCAGGACTATTTCGTACGTTTTGGTGAAGACATAAAATTTAATGCCGAGATAAATCGCGTTGAATTCGATGCTCACTATTTAGATATTAAAATTAAAAAAGATAAAAAAGCACTTTATGATTTCTTAGAGCAAACACCGCAAAATCTTTTAGTTCGCTTTAAAAATGAAAATGCACTGAGCCTTCTTATTCGTCGTCATTTATTGAAACTTCATCCTGCACAATGGCCCGAACTTAAAGATGTTGCACAACAGCTCAATATTTCTGAAGCTACAGTTCAACGCCGACTGAAACATGAAGGCGTCAGCTACCAGCAAATTAAAAATGAAATTCGCTGTGATATTGCTGTTGAACGTTTAAGCAAAACCAACGATTCAATTCAAGATATTAGTGAAGACTTAAGCTTCCAAGATCCAAGCGCGTTTCACCGTGCCTTTAAAAAATGGACTGGCGTAAGCCCAGGCGCTTATCGAAATAATTTAACTTCACACAAGCAATAATATAAATATCACAAGCTTAAAAAATAATGCTTAAGCTTATGATCTTTATATCTTTTAAATTCAATATTTCAGATAAACACATTACTTTAAATTCAACAATCACTATAAAAACAGTGAGTTATAATTTTATCTAAACTTTTATCTTTCAATCTGATTTATAAATCAAAATAACTAAGTTTGTAAGCCATCAAACCCATGGAAGGATGATCTATTATTTATTCTGGTCCTATTTTTATTATGTCTTTAAAACCAAAATTTTCTCTAACAAAGACTTTGTTGGTATCAACATTGGGGCTTGTATTTGTTTCATCTGCCTTTGCAGCAGTTCCGACCACACTTAAACTTGATTATGCCTACTATGCACCAACCAGCTTAGTCGTAAAAGATCAAAAACTTCTTGAGAAAGCACTTCCAAATACTCAAATTAAATGGGTTTTTAGCCAAGGCAGTAATCGTTCGCTAGAATATCTCAACAGTAATAGTATCGATTTTGCGTCTACCGCTGGGTTAGCAGCTGTATTAAGTCGAGCGAATGGCAGCCCAATTAAAACTGTTTATGTACAAAGCCAGCCAGAATGGACCGCTCTTGTGGTAGCAAAAGACTCACCAATTAAAAGTCTAAAAGACTTAAAAGGTAAGAAAATTGCAGCAACCAAAGGCACAGATCCGTTCTTATTTACCTTACAGGCACTAGACACAGTAGGCTTAAGTAAACGCGATGTACAACTGGTTCATTTACAACATCCTGACGGAAAAACTGCTTTAGAACGTGGTCAAGTAGATGCTTGGGCTGGGCTTGATCCGTTAATGGCTGCGGCTCAAATACAATCAGGCGCCAAATTACTTTATCGTAATGTTGGATTTAACAGCTATAGCGTACTGAGTGTTAAAGAAGATTTTGCAAAGCAAAGTCCTGAAGCGGTTGAAGCAGTGATTAAAGCCTATGAACAAGCCCGAAAATGGGCAAAAGCTAATCCTGATAAAGTGGCAGCACTTTTAGCTCAAGAATCAAAACTTCCCCTACCTGTGGCTAAACTACAATTGAGCCGAACCAATTTTGATCAAAGCATTCCATCGGCAACTCAAGCACAAGCACTGAAACGTTCGGGGAAAATTTTGACAGAAGAAGACTTGGTCAGAAAAGGCACCAACGTCAATCAAGTGGTTGACCAGTTGTTAGACCCACGTTTTGCTCAAAAAGTCGTGAAATAATATATGAGTGATTCATTTAACAAAGCTGAGCTAAATCACTTCTTAGCTCAGCAAGCTTTAAAATCTCAAAAAAAGCATTTAAACAATAAATTTACACGTTGGTTTAAAGCACTGCTCATTCCCGTAATCTTTTTAGTGGGTTGTGAGTTTTTAGTCAGAAATGGCTACGTCGATTCTTATTTACTACCCGCGCCAAGTAGTTTGTGGCAATCTTTTTTGGATTTAGCTCACAGTGATCTTTTTGCCCATATTTATATTAGTACATGGCGTGTTTTAGTAGGTTTCATTATAGGGAGTGGTTTAGGGTTAATTTTTGCAATTTGGGTTGGATTAAGTAAAGAAGCCGAAGCGTATTTGGAACCAACTTTTTCAGCAATTAAATCAATTCCAAGTCTTGCATGGATTCCATTGTTATTACTTTGGTTAGGAATTGATGAAGGTTCTAAAATTACGCTAATTGCAATCGGCGCATTTTTTCCAACCTATACCAATACAGTTGCAGCGATTCATAACGTAGATAGAAAGCTCATTGAAGTTGGAAAAGTTTATCGGCTCAATGCTTTTCAACGTATTGTATCTATTATTTTTCCGGCAGCATCTCCGGGAATTTTAACCGGTTTACGTAACAGCTTAAGCTTATCGTGGATGTTTATGATTGCAGCTGAACTGATTGCTGCCACACAAGGAATCGGTTATTTACTCAGTGATGGTCGAGAAACATCCCGCCCTGATATTGTCATTATTGCGATTATTTTATTAGCCCTATTGGGTAAAGTAACGGATAGCTTAATGAAACTTATAGAAAACTGGTTATTACGTTGGCGAGATACGCTACAAAAATAACTTTAAATCCAGCACGCCAAAGTGACTCGATCATTTTGGCCGTAGTCTTGAATGGTTTTAATTTCACTAAAACCATGCTCAGCAAATATATTTCGAACGGCCTGTCCCTGATCATAACCATGTTCAAGTGCAATCCAACCTTGTGGTTTTAACCAGTTTTTGCCTTGAGTAATAATAATTTCAATATCAGCTAGACCCTGCTGATCTGCGACCAATGCACGGCGTGGTTCTGTTGCCAATGCCTGCATGTGTTCATCTTCAGGGTCAATGTATGGCGGATTAGAAACAATTAAATCAAAATTCTGTGGTTCCAGTGCATCAAACCAAGGACCGCAAGCAAATTTTACTTGTTGTAATCCATGGGTTTGCGCATTTTCTTTTGCAACTTCTAAAGTAGGTGCATAAATATCAGTTGCCGTTACTTGCCAATCTGGGCGTTCACTCGCTAATGCAAGTGCAATCGCACCTGTGCCCGTTCCCAAATCAACAATATCCGCATTCTTTGGCAAATTTAGATTTAAAACGGTTTCAACCAAAACCTCAGTATCCGGACGTGGCACTAAAGTATCGGAAGTCACTTTTAAGTCGAGTGTCCAAAATGGCTGTGAACCTGTTACATAAGCTAAAGGTTCACCATTTTGAATACGTTCAAGCCCAGCCAAGTAGTCTTGCTCTTGTTGAACTGTTAACTCTTGCTCAAGTTTAAACTTTAATTCAAGCGAATTGATTTTTAGAAAATGCTCAAGTAACCAAGCATTTTCCTGACGTTCATAACTGTCAGGCTCACCACGAATTGCAAGCGCTTGAGCAATATTCATTAGCCGCCATTTTCCTGTGCAAGCATTGCAAGCTGATCTGCCTGATATTCACGATGTAAGCTATCAAGTAATTCAGTTAAATCACCTTCCATAATGGCATCTAACTTATATAAAGTGAGGTTAATACGGTGATCCGTCATACGCCCTTGTGGGTAGTTATAAGTACGAATACGTTCAGAACGGTCACCAGACCCCACTAAGTCACGACGCATTTCAGAAGTCGCTGCATCCGCCGCCGCACGTTTCGCATTTTCTAAACGTGACACAAGCAATGCCATCGCTTTGGCTTTGTTTTTATGCTGTGAACGTTCTTCTTGGCATTCAACAACTGTACCTGTTGGAATGTGGGTAATACGTACCGCCGAATCCGTTTTGTTAATGTGCTGACCACCTGCACCAGATGCACGGTAAGTATCAATACGCAAATCTGCTGGATTAATCTCGACATTTGTATCAACATCAATCTCAGGCAAGATCGCAACTGTACAAGCCGATGTATGCACACGACCTTGTGACTCAGTTGCAGGCACACGTTGCACACGATGTGCACCACTTTCAAATTTTAGGCGACCGTATACTCCATCACCGTCCACACGGCAAATGACTTCTTTAAAGCCACCATGCTCACCTTCATTTTCAGAAAGTACTTCTATACGCCAATTTTGTGTTTCGGCATATTTACTGTACATACGGAATAAGTCACCAGAGAAAATTGCAGCCTCATCACCACCTGTTCCGGCGCGGATTTCTAAATAAGCCGCATTAGAATCATTTGGGTCTTTTGGAATCATCAAAATATTGAGCTGGCTTTCTAATTCTCCAAGCAACTCTTTATTCGCTTGAATTTCTTCTTCTGCCATATCTTTAAAGTCAGGGTCAGACTTCATCAATTCAGCAGTTTCAATATCTTCTTCTGCTTGACGGTATTTGCCCCAAACTTCGGTAATTTCAGATAAATCACTATGTTCACGAGACAATTTACGGAAACGTTTGTTATCGGAGATGACTTCCACATCTGCAAGCAACGCGGTAAGTTCTTCATGTCGATCACAGAGTTGATCAAGTCGTAAACGGAGTGACGCTTTCATAAGAGGAAATATCTCAAAAGTCCAAAAAGCTTATCGAACGCTATATAAATAGAAGATAAGCAAAATCGTAAAAATAGCGCATAGTTTACAGATTATGCCGCTCAAATGACATATATAATCAGCCAATTCATCAACTTTCACAGTAAGGGGCAACTTATAAATATAATGATTTCAGATGAGATTTATTTACTTGCCTCTAATTTAGCTTTTTTATAGAAATTAATACGTCACCTTTTTCACCCAATCCGGCAATAGAGGCTTTATTCATAAAACCTCTTTACCATCTCTATTTATTTTAATTTTTCTAATAATGTTTTACCCACCAGAACAGCCGAGGCTGGATTTTGTCCCGTAATAAGTTCACGATCCACCACTACATTTGGAGTCCAAACATTCGTATTACTTTGATATTTACCACCAATTGACTGTAATGCCGTTTGTGGATAGAACTTCATTTCACCACCTTTTAACAAAGCCTTTGCTTGTTCTTCTTCTTGGTTACTAATCACAGTCATCCGATAGTTCTTATAAATCCACTCTCCAGTTTTTACGGTTTTGCCTTGCTCAAGTTGCTGAACGACTTCAGAAGCATTCGGTAAAGTAGACATCAATGCAATAGGGCCATGACAAACTAGTGCTGTAGGTTTTTTAGCTTTATGAAAAGCCGTCAAAACTTTCCCAAGCTGTTTATCTTTTAATAGATCTTGCATAGGTGCATGCCCACCTGGAATATAAATAGCATCAAACTGATCTATGCCAATTTGCTCAATACGCGACAAACTCAAAACTGGAGAATCTTGAGGCGATGTTAACTTAAGGTCATGCAATAAGCCTGCGTACTGCTTTAATGCCTTTTCGTCTTGATTAAAGTACATCGCACTATTTGATGACTCATCTAAGGTTGGGGCTTTCCCTTTTGGTGTAGCAAAAGTTACTGTGTGCCCTGCATCTAAAAGCATTTTTGTAGGCTGCATCAACTCATTTAAATAAAAGCCTGTTTTAAAAATATGACCATTTTTTAGCTCTAACTGCCCTTCATCAGACAATACAACTAATACATGAGCAGCATTTGCACTTAATGCTGCTGAAGCGGTCACTACTGCAAGCATTATTTTATTTAGAGATTTCATTATTTAACCTTCATTCCAGCCTTGTGCTGGATTTATAACTAGGATGGATATATTCTATTTTTGCCAGCAAGGTAGAAAAACAACCACATTTACAAATCTTTTTTGCGTTTGAGGACAAAATGTCTCGTCAATTTGACCATCTTGCCGATGTTGAAGTGTTTTTAATTGTGGCTGAAAAGCTTTCTATTAGTGCAGCTGCAATCTATTTGTCCACAACGCCTTCAGTCATTAGTAGAACAATTACACGGCTAGAGAAAAAGTTGGGTATCCAGTTTTTTAGAAGAACAACTCGCCATTTGAGTCTGACTGAAGCTGGCCAACTTTATTACGAAAAAATGCAGCATGCTTTTCAGTTAATTGACCATGCAGAACGTGTGGTTCAAGGTGAACAACTGCAAATTTCTGGAAAAATCAAATTAAGCGTTCCTACAACTTATGGACACTATCGCTTACCACCTTTATTAGAAAAATTCCTTTTGCAATATCCAGACATTCAAATTGAGATCAGCATATCTAACCGAAATGTTGATTTAATTGCTGAGGGTTTTGATTTAGCAATTCGCCAAGGCCATCTTCCTAATAGCTCTCTTGTAGCCAGATCGCTGGAACTTGCCCCTCTTCAACTTGTTGCTTCACCTAATTATTTAAAACGTATGGGTATTCCTCAAACCTTGGAAGAATTAAATCATCACCAATGTATTGCCTTTGAATTACCTAGCAGTGGTAAGGTCATTCCATGGTTCTTTAAAGATGTAGATCAAGAAATTCAGTGGACACCAAGAAATCGGATTCTAGTAAAAGAAGATATTTTAGGCGTAGTTTCTCTTGCTGAAAGTGGATTAGGGATATGTCAGAGTTACAGCTTTATTGTTAATGAAAAAATTCGACAAGGAAAATTACAACCTTTACTTGAAGCTTATGCAGGTTACACACGCCCCTTCTCTTTACTGTACGCACAACATAAACATATGTCTTCTGCCACAAGAGCTTTGATCAATTTTCTCTGTTCAGATGGCGAATAATGAACTCATTAAAACTAAATGAGACTCATATTTATCTATATGAGTATTAAACATTCTATTTTAATAGAAAACATACAAACCTGACACTAAACTACAATAATGAATTGATGGTTCTCCATATTTTAAGAAACGTGTTTTGTTACATTTGCCGTAACAAAAGATATAGGGTCCTGCTGCTAAGGACACGGAGTAAAAAATGAAATTAAATGCTTGGTTATGTAGCGCTGTTTTAGCAACTTCTATGGTTACTGTAGCTCATGCTGACAATACAACACATGTAGCAGCCGCTTCTGCTTTAGGCAGTGTCGCTGGTACTGCAATTGGTAAAAGCATGGGTGGTACATCTGGCGCAACGATTGGTGCTGCTTTAGGTGGTGCTGGTGGTGCAGCAGTTGCAAGTGACCGTCGTCACCGCACAGAATCTGCAATTGGCGGTGGTTTAGGTGGTGGTGCTGGTTATACCGTTGGTAGAAGCATGGGCGGTACAAATGGTGGTTACGTTGGCGCTGCGTTAGGTGCTGCGGGTGGTTCTGCTCTAGGTAATAAGATTTCTAAAGACCGTGATGCTGACAGATCTTCTAAGCACTGGAAGAAAAAACACCGTCGTCATCACTAATCAAATTTGATGAAACGTCACTAAGCACCTTCGGGTGCTTTTTTATTAGGATCAACAAATATTCATCTTTTCTCTTTTGCTCAGGATTTATCCACAAATTAATAGAAACAATACAAACAGACACAAAACTAGCGTATCGCCTTTGGGGTTCTCCATAATTATCACGAAATTTTTGATTACATTTATCTCAAGATAAAAATACTGTCCTTCTCAGTAAAAAGGACATGGAGCTGCAAGATGAAAATGAATATTTGGTTAGCTAGTGCATTAATTGCAACATCGTCTATGGTGACAGTTGCACATGCAGATAATGGTACCCGTGTTGCTGCAACCTCTGCGTTAGGTAGTGTGGTTGGTACAGCAATTGGTAAAAGCATGGGTGGCACAACAGGCGCTACAATTGGTGCGGCTTTAGGTGGTGCTGGTGGTGCAGCCGCAGCGAGTGACCGTCGCAATCGTACAGAAGCTGCGATTGGTGGTGCTTTAGGTGGTGGAGCTGGTTATACAGTCGGTAAAAACATGGGCGGTACCAACGGTGGTTACATTGGTGCTGCGGTAGGTGCTGCGGGTGGTTCAGCGCTAGGTCGTAAAGTTTCTGAAGATCGTAACTACAATGATCGCTATGATCGTGGTAGTCGTTATGATCGAGATGATCGTAGATATGACGATGGTGACCGTCGTTACTATAGTAAAGGTGGCCATCGCCATCATGACAATGGTTTACATCGCGGCTGGTACAAAAACCGCTAATTCACATATGAATCAAAAGAGCACCTTCGGGTGCTTTTTTATTGAGAGATAAAACCTAATATCGAAAAAAAACGATATACATTAATCCCTATATATCGTAGTATTTCGATATACCCTTATTCGAGAATATCGCATGCGATCACTTCAAGATACCAAGTTTTCAATTTTGGAACTTGCTCCTATTCGTAATGATAAAACCATCGAATTTTCGTTACGTCACGCATTAGAATTAGCACAACATGCAGAAAAACTAGGTTATGAACGTTTCTGGCTTGCAGAACATCACAACATGGATGGAATCGCTAGCTCTGCTACGGCTGTCTTACTCGGTTTTATTGCAGCACATACACAGCATATTCGCTTAGGTTCAGGCGGCATTATGCTTCCTAACCATGCTCCTTTAGTTGTCGCAGAACAATTTGGAACACTTGCTACTTTATATCCAAATCGTATTGAATTGGGTTTAGGCCGTGCTCCTGGTACAGATCAACTCACTATGCGAGCTTTACGTCGTGGGCATCAAGAAACAGAAGATCAATTTCCAAGAGATGTTGTCGAAATTCTAAAATATTTTGACGCCCCTCAAGCAGGACAAAAAATTATTGCAACGCCAGGGCAAAATACACATGTGCCTGTTTGGTTACTTGGGTCTAGCCTTTTTAGTGCGCAATTGGCTGCAAAACTTGGTCTACCCTACTCATTTGCGTCGCATTTTGCACCACGTATGTTAGGTCAAGCCATCCAACTCTATCGTGAGAACTTTGAGCCTTCTGCTTATTTAGATAAACCTTACGTTTCTATGGGTGTACCTGTTGTTGTAGCAGAGACTGATGAAGAAGCACAGTTTTTAGCAACAAGTGCATACCAACGTGTATTAGGCTTAATTCGTGGCGAAAGCTTAAAGCTGAAACCACCAGTTGAATCAATGCAGGGACTATGGAATACAGCAGAAGAGCTTTCCGTTGAAAACTTCTATGCAATGGCACAGATTGGCTCGGTTGAGACTGTTCGTACTGGTTTACAAAAACTTTTAACGACATACGATGTTGATGAGTTTATTTTTACATGTGATGTATACGACACAGCGAAGCGTCTAGACAGTTTTACGCAACTCATGAATGTAAAAACAGAACATTAAAACTCTGCTTCACTTTCCCATACTTGAATTGATTTCGAGTATGGGATGACCATCTATCTGAAAAGACTTTACCCCAACTTCCTGCTTGGTTATTTATATTAAAACGATAAAAACATCATGATTGAAAAACCAAAAGGACTTTTGGAAAATGAGTATTAATATTAAAAATAACGCTTCAAAATCAGTAATTTTTCAAAATACGGCTCAAGATTTTGAAGACTTTGCTGGTCAAGTTATTCCGTCAACCTCAATTAAAGAGTGTGATTTTTCACATTCATCTGTCGCGATTATTGGTACAAATCAAGATACCGTGACCCATCTTGAAAAAATCTGCCAACAAGCAAAATTTGTGACCGTATTTCAAATTACACCTCACTTTATTTTGCCCCATAGTCAAATGGGCACACACAAGTTAATTACGCATCCACTCATTATTAAAAACCGGAGATTATTTAACAATCGTGTAAAAAGTCTTTTGGCCTTACGTTTTCTTGAGACTCAAGTAAATGAAACATGGCTTAAGCGCCTTTTAACACCCAATACTGCAATGACTAAAAAAGTATTTTTTAAATCTGATAGTTATTATGCTGCACTCCAAAAATCTAACTGTAAATTACAAACTTGGCCTATTGTTAAGGTAACCAATACATCAATTCAAAGCATGGATGGTGTAGAGCAACCCGTCGACATCATTATCAGAATAACTACATAAAAATAAAAAGCATGGCTTTAGGCCATGCTTTTTCTCATTTACTCATATTTTTGCAAATTGCCATGATCATCGTAATGCAAAATAATGCGTTGTTTCTTTTGCAATTCACTTAAGATCTCGGGACTAACCGAAAATTGAGCTGCTAGTAATTCAACAGAACTATTCGGTGCTTTAGTCCGACGGTCTTCACCACTGAACCTAATCCAGTTATAACTCGCCCACAAAATTAAAATGAGCGCACTAATCCCGATTAATAATGCTAAATGAAGTAAGGTCTTAACTTCTGATAAATGATCGACCCAGACATAATCATAAATTAGATGCCCTTCAAAAACCCATAAAAACAGTGAAACCAATGGGAAAAGCAACCACATCAAACAAATCCACCCAATGGTTTGTAACGTATAGTTTGCTGTTTTATTTTTCACATATTCAGGTTGATCAATATATTCGGGGATATCTAAAATCTCTATATCCTTATTTTCCTCAGGTTTCATGAGTTATCTCCACGGAAGCCGCGGTCTGGGCTCACCCAACGGGCACGTTTTTTAGTGTTAAATAAAGTCTTTGGTACCGCCACAACACTAGTAAATAAAGTAAGCAGCCAGAAAAATAATGGGTACCAGATTACCCAAAAATAGTTTCTAAAGAAGCGGCCACGGTCATAGCGCTGATCAATCCACAAGCTAACCAAAAACTGTATCAGACACGTTCCGCCTAATATTACTCCGTACCACTGTGGCATAAGCGTTTTGATCTGCCATTGCAGAGGTAACTCAACAAACAATCCCACAAAAAACAGAGTAAATATCATAATCATCACATAAGACCAGATAATACTAACAAGAGCTTCAATCATGACTGGCCACATACGACGTACGCGCAATTTGAACATTTGTGGAATATATTCTATAAGAACCTCTACTCCGCCTTGTGCCCAGCGAAGGCGCTGTTTCCATAGACCTTTAAATGTCTCGGGCATATAAATATAGCAAAGCGCTTGTGGAATATACTGAATATCCCAATGGTCCAGCTGTAGCTTCCATGAAATATCAATATCTTCAGTAATTTTATCGTCTGACCAAAACCCGACTCGAACGAGCGCTGTTTTACGGAATGCGGCAATCACGCCAGACACTGTAAAAATACGACCATATGTACGCTGTGCACGTTTAATTAAACCAATAATCGAAGAAAATTCGCCAACCTGTAATTTTCCTAAAATACTAGACCGATTTAAAATTCGTGGATTCCCCGTTACAGCACCAATTCGCGGGAAGTTAATAAATGGTTGCATTAACCAAAGTACAGCATGCGGATGTAACAATGCATCCCCATCAATACAAACAAGATATTCGTATTTACTGACCAGTACTCCCGATCTTAAAGCTACAGCCTTACCCTGATTTTCTGCTAAGTGTACAACCCGAAGTCGCGAATCTTGCGCTGACAATTCATCAAGGATTTCCGCTGTTCTATCACTACTTCCATCATTGACGGCAATCACTTCAAAATTAGGATATTTAGTTTGCAGTGCATAACGAATGGTTTGTCGTACCTGAGCTTCTTCGTTAAAACACGGAATAATGATACTGCACCCTTCACTGGTTGGTTCAGGAAGTGTTTGTTCGCGGTATTCCCTTTTAAAAAAGAACCAAAGTCCTCCTACCATCCATGTCCAAGCCATGAGTAAAGGATATAAAAAGGCAAAAGCAAATAGAATATCGAGTAATACTCTCATTACTTTTTCCCCTCTACTAATCCAGCAAAAGGCTGATACATGACAGGGCTAGCATTTAGACTGACTGGATTATATAAATACTGATGTACATCTTTTGATTTTTCAAAACTATAGCCATCAATCCCGAACTTCTGAATCCCTGTTCGCTGAATCGAAAAAAGCCCTTGCTGTACTTCTTCCCAATTGGTCTTTGAAGCATTTTCTGGCAACACTAAAGTCAGCATAATTCTTTGCTTATCTTTTTCATTAAGCGTATTTAATAGTGCTAACACCTGATTAAATTGCTTTTTCTTACCAATCATATCGAACTTCAAATTGACCAAATCATGTTGCGATAAAAGTGTTTTTAAAAGTGCTGGTAGATTTTCTACATGATCTAAATCAGGAGTAAGCAATAAAATAAACTGCCCTTGGTTACTCATATTTAAATAAGGCTTTACAGCTTTTTTGGTACGTTGGCTGAGTTGAGCAAGATGTTTTGATTGTTCAATACAGCTATTCTCTTGAGCGGTTACGGCTTGCATTTCGCAATTTAAAGATGTGCCCGCATTAAGCTGAATACCACTTAAATTACTATTTAAGCGTGCAATATCTTTTGCCAAATCTACTGCTAAAAATGGCTTATCTTTTTGAGGATAAGCTGGCAACTCTAATATTACCGCTTGACCCGCACGAGTTTGAGCCTGCCATAAACTACGGTTTAAAATATCTTGTTGAACAGGCATTTTATCTGTAGGGAAATAAGCAACATCGTATTGCCCATCTCCGTCTTTATCTTCCAAAGGTTTTAAGATTAAGGCATTGTTTTTTAAGCTATACAGTTTTGATAACAACTGCCCTAATTTTTCATCTGTTTGCGTGTTTTGTGGCGCTGCTAACTGCTTTAAATCCATACTCACAAAGTGACGAGGCTGTTTAAATAAATCTGACTCTTCAAAGTTCAAAATATTTAACATGCCTTCAGTGAGCTGTTCAGCTGTAGGGTTATTTATAACCAAGCTTCGTTTAAAAGTTGAATCACTCACCCGATTCATACCATCACGACCCAAACTGAAAGAAAACTCAAAACCTGCCTGCTGCGCTAGTTTTTCCAATTGCTCATTCACGGCGCCATAAGGCCAGATAATTGCTTTGGGATTAACGCCGACTTCTTTTTTCAAAACTGCGTAAGATTTTTTCAAATCTTGCAAAATACGTTGTTGATATTCTGCATCCGTTTCATAACGTGATTGCGATTTTAAATATGCATACGAAGTCGCAGCAGGTTGCTCATTGCCTTGAGGATTGGCCAATATGCCATGATGTAAATCGTCACTATGACTTGCAAATTCGGCTAACCCAGAGGCTTGCATTTCACGAACTTGAGCCCAGTTCACCACGTTACCTTGACCATAGGCTTCATAACCGGCCTGAGTATTGCCATTCATCCAGCTGGTCGGAAGAGCAAAAACTGCCGGAATCTGATATTGCTTAAGTAATGGAAATACTCGGCTATAACTACTCAAAGCCCCATCATCAAAAGTAAGTAGAATAGAATTATGCGGTAATTCTTTACCTTGCTTACGAGCTTCCTCAATGTCTTTTAAACGAATCGGCTTCCAGTCAGATTGACTCAGCCAATCGAGAAACTGTGCCAGATTTTTTGTCTGAATCGCATAAACATCTCTGTCACCTTCCTTTAAGACATCATCTCGCACATCATGAAAAGTTAAAGAAACCGTATGATTTTTTGGTAGTTCAGTTTCAATGCGGGCATGAGAAAATTGTACGGGTAATAATGTTGAAGCAAACACACAGCTCAACATTTTTGACATCATATTATTCATTAAAAACGCCCTTCAAATCCGAAAATACCGTAGGTATGCTGTTCATCATGACCATCGTATGGATGGTATTGCCAACCAATTCCATAATTAAGTTGCCAAGTCCGTGAGAGCTGCCATTGATGCTGATATTGCAGAGAGTATGTTGGTCTAGCCGAGTAATCTGCTTGTTTATAAAGTCCCACTCCAGCTTCAAAATGCTGCTTAAATGAACGCTCATATTCTCGCCAAGTTACCCAGTCATGACTTAAATTTAACTCAGCACTGTAATGGTTACTGGGACTAAAGTAGGCAGTCTGATCTTGACTATTGCTGCCATAAAATCCACGAACGGTTCCATAGGTAATATGGTGCGGCGCATCAAATAATCGTTCGCGCCAAAAAGTCGAAAATTCTTGTTGTTTATTACCATCACTAATATCAGTTAGGCCATAACTCGCCCCAATCTGACGTGACTCATCTTTTTGCCATGTCAAAGCAGCACGGTAAGCTTGTCCATCCTCACCAGCATCAATTGCTTGTAATGGAATATTAGCTTGGCTGTCATATTGCAATTGATACTGCCAATGGTCATTTAACCATTGCGACCAATCGAGACGAACACCTGCTTGCCCACCATCTGTACTTTGCGACAAAATTGCCGACAATGCCTTACGATTTGCTTGCCACTCAGCCCCGACACCATAGCGTTGGTCATGTACATCACCAAAACGGTATTCTCCGTAACGATCTTGATGCCAAGCGAATAAACGATAATTATCTTTGATCCATGGACTATTAAGACGAGTTTCCATTTCACGATCTTTTAAACCATTCTGACCACTCACAGAATTGCTACTACTATCTGCCTTACTTTGCCCCCAAGTTGTTGAGTGAGAAATTGTCGGTCTATTGCGGTCATCTAACTCTTTTCGACTTTTAATTACTCCACCATCTTCAGGGTAATATTCCAAAAGACTTTCAGTATTTTTACGCCATTCTGGAATATCTCCTAAAGCCTGAGCATTTTGCATCTGGTTAATTCGAGTATCTTTGGCAACTGGAGTTAAACCATTTAAACGAGAAATAGTTTGCTTGGACTGTAGAGGTTTATCTCTCCAGCGCTCAACACGAGCCAGATTATTAATTAGACCTTCATTGGCAGGTGCAAGATCTACTTGTTTTTGAAAATGCTTTTCTGCTTGATCAAGATGATTTGCATAAGCTAAATGCATGCCCTGTAAATTAATATAATCATCACGGTCGGGATGACTTGTTTTGTCTACCCCTTTTGCCTGACTATATTTATACATCGGAACAAGTCGATCAACCTCACTCAAAAATTGTTCAGCTTGTTTATATTTTTCTTGTTCAATATATGAATAGTACAGTCCAGTATATACCGTCATATCTGGATAGTTTTTTTCCGTAAGCAAGGTTTTAAAGGCAAGTTCAGCTTGCTGTGGCTGTCTTTCAGCTAAATAACTATCAGCTATTGCATGACGAATATAGGCAGGTAGTTTTTCTAAAGGTATATTTAATTTAGTAAATTGATCTAGGACTGTACGAGTACGCCCACGGAAATCTAACGCATATATATAGTCATAATGGAATCTTAAATAATTAGGGTCTGATGGTTGAATCAAAGGCTGCATTTGCTCGCCTTGCTTCAACACAGCATCAAGTTCAGCAAAGCCTTCACTATCGGACATGCCTTCTCGATTTAAATATTTGTAGCGAGCAATTGCGTTATTTACACGTTGAGAAAACTCACTGACTTGTAGCCAGTGTTGTAACGATTCTGTTTCTGCATTTTTATCGCTACCAAGCAATAACTGCTGAGCCTTGTTATAAGCCCCCACAGCCGCTAAGTCATAACTGTATTCTTGTAAAACTGCAAAAGACTTAGGCTGCTGCTTATATGCTTGTTCAATTGCAGATAAAGCATCTACAGGTAAATTGATAAGACGATAGGCATAAGCTATTTGCACGAGTTGATCAGTCTTCAAATTTTTACTATTAACTTGTGCTAACTGTGCTTTGGCTTTTACAACATCCTGAGCTTCAGCATATAAAACTGCTAACAAAATCTGCCCATCAAGTGTTTTTTGAATATTAAATTTATTCGACCAATCAATCGCATTTTTAAAGTGTTTAAAATCACGAAAATTACGTATTAAAGGTAACTGTCCATATTGTGGAAAAGTAACCGGATTAATATTTGCTAAATGCTGAGAAAAAGTTACTAGATCATTTTTTTCATTTGACATTACAACTAAATAATCAGCTAGCAATTTTTGGTCATGCGGGTATTTATTTAGCAATTGATCCAGTTGAAATATTGCTTGGTGAGTTTGTCCAGTTTTATAAGTGTGAATAGCCTGCTCTCTCAATTCATCCACTTGAGCAGCATATAAATTGAGAGGCAAGATGTATACCAATGAAAAAACACATTTTTTTAGCATTTTGATAATCGGATAGTCCCATATCGAGGTGGGAAAGTATAATTAAAAACTAATAAATAATCACACAACATCAAAATAGTGTGATCTAGTTAACATTTTTGAATTATGGATTTTTTTTGATTGTTTTTTTAAAATATTTAGTAAAATTAAACAATTACCATTTTTCAGCACAATAAAATACATACACTTCTTTTCAATAGTATTATTTAAATTTACAAATGAGTTGCAAAAGAAGTACAGGTTTATAACCAATAAAAAACATTTAATAATGTTTGGTTTTATATTTAAAACTTTTATTTTTATTGTATTTATATTTTAAAAAACCACTCAATTTATTTATAAATTAATATACATAAATCGAATGGTTAAAATAAGCAGTTGATTAAATTAACCAATACGACGTTTTAATCCTGTCATCTGCAAAACACGCGTTGAAATTTCTTCAATCGACATTTCAGTCACGTTTAAATATTTAATCCCTTCTGAAATATAGATTCCTTCAATTGCTCTAAGTTCCATTTGGCATTGACTAAAACTTGCATAACGACTATTAGCTTTACGCTCACTACGAATCGCAACTAATCGCTCAGCATCAATCATTAAACCAAACAATTTATTACGATGTGGTCTTAGTACTGCTGGTAAACGGTTATCATCCAAATCTTCTTCTGTTAATGGATAGTTTGCAACACGAATACCGAATTGAAGCGATAAGTAAATAGAGGTCGGCGTTTTCCCCGAACGAGAAACTCCAATTAAGATTAAATCAGCTTTATCATAATGGCGAGTACGCGCTCCATCATCATTATCAAGCGCAAAATGAACAGCATCAATACGAGCTTTATAAGACTCAGAATCAGTCACGGCATGTGTCTGTCCAACTAATGTGGTGGGTGGTGTACCTAGTTCTTGTTCTAATTTACTGATTAAACCTTCAAATACATCAAGATTAACTGCTTTAGCAGTATTAATGATTTCTCGCACATGTGGATCAACTAAAGTATCAAATACTAAAGGCAGACAACCATCTTTGGTTTGACATCGATTAATCTCGACTACAATCTCCATTGCAGCCTCTTCGGTTGCAATATACGGCATGATATGAATATCAAAATCTACATTGGGAAATTGTGCTAATAACGAATGTCCAAGAGTCTCTGCAGTAATCGCAGTTCCATCAGAAATAAAAAAAACGCTTCGCTTAAATTGTTTACTTTCTGACATTAAAATTCTCCTTAAACATTTGTCTTAGTACTATATAATCTTTATAGTAAACTGATCTTACATGACTGTCGCTTAGTATAATTCTCAACTAAGCACTTTATTTTTATAATTTCATGCCAAGATAGACATTAATACTGCAAAAGTGGAGTGAAAACTTTGGAAGCGCGCGTAATCGGTCTAGAAAAATTAGGGAAACACGATGTCGAACTCGTAGGTGGGAAAAACTCATCTTTGGGTGAAATGATCAGTCATTTAGCAAATGCTGGTGTATCGGTACCAGGCGGTTTTGCAACTACTGCTGATGCCTATCGTGAGTTCTTAGATCAAAGCGGTCTTAACGCTCGAATTCAAGCAGAACTTGCTCAACTCAATGTTGATGACGTAAATGCTCTTGCAGAAACAGGTGCTAAAATTCGTCAATGGATTGTAGAGACTCCACTCACTGCAAGCCTAGAACAAGAAATTCGCGCCGCTTTTACAACACTTTCTAACGGCAACCCAGAAATCGCGGTTGCCGTTCGTTCATCTGCAACTGCTGAAGATTTACCAGATGCTTCATTCGCAGGTCAGCAAGAAACTTTCTTGAATATTCGCGGTATTGATAACGTTCTTATTGCGATTAAAGAAGTATTTGCTTCTTTATATAATGACCGTGCAATTTCTTACCGTGTACATCAAGGTTTTGACCATGACGTCGTTGCACTTTCTGCAGGCGTTCAGCGTATGGTTCGCTCTGAAACTGGCGCTGCGGGTGTAATGTTTACACTTGATACCGAGTCTGGTTTCCGCGAAGTTGTGTTTATCACAGCATCTTATGGTTTAGGTGAAATGGTTGTACAGGGTGCAGTTAACCCAGATGAATTTTACTTATCTAAACCACTATTAAATGCAGGTAGACATTCAGTTTTACGCCGTAACCTTGGTTCAAAACACCAGAAAATGATTTATGGTGAAGAAGGTTCTGCTGGTAAATCTGTTGTAGTTGTTGATGTTGAGAAACAAGAGCGCCAACAATTTGCTTTAAATGATCATGAGTTACAAGAGCTAGCTAAACAAGCGCTTATTATTGAGCAGCACTACGGTGCGCCAATGGATATCGAATGGGCAAAAGATGGCGATGATGGTCAAATTTATATTGTTCAAGCTCGTCCTGAAACTGTAAAAAGCCGTCAAAATGTAGGCACAATGGAGCGCTATCTTCTTAAACAAAGAGGCACTGTTCTTTGTGAAGGTCGTTCAATTGGTCAACGTATTGGTTCTGGTAAAGTCCGCATTATTAGCTCAATTAAAGAAATGGACAAAGTTCAAGAAGGCGACGTTCTTGTATCAGATATGACCGACCCTGATTGGGAACCGGTAATGAAACGTGCCGCGGCAATTATTACTAACCGTGGTGGCCGTACATGTCACGCGGCAATTATTGCACGTGAACTTGGTGTACCCGCTATTGTAGGCTGTGGTAACGCAACAGAAGTATTGACTGATGGTCAAGAAGTAACTGTTTCTTGTGCTGAAGGTGACACTGGCTTCATTTACGAAGGCGCTTTAGATTTCGAAGTTCAACGTAACTCAATTGAATCTATGCCTAAGCTTTCGTTCAAAATTATGATGAACGTAGGTAACCCAGACCGCGCGTTTGACTTTGCTCAAATTCCAAATGAAGGTATTGGTCTTGCTCGTCTTGAGTTCATTATTAACCGTATGATCGGCGTGCATCCTAAAGCGCTACTCAACATTGATAGCCTACCTCGTGAAACTCGTGCTGCAGTTCTGACTCGTACTGCTGGTTATGCTTCACCTGTAGATTTCTATGTTGAAAAATTGGTTGAAGGTATTGCGACTCTTGCTGCTGCATTTGGTGACAAGCCAGTTATTGTTCGTATGTCTGACTTCAAATCAAATGAATATGCAAACTTGATTGGCGGTAAGTTATACGAGCCTGAAGAAGAAAACCCAATGCTCGGTTTCCGTGGTGCAAGCCGTTATGTATCTGATAACTTCCGTGACTGTTTCGAATTAGAATGCCGTGCACTTAAGAAAGCTCGTGATGAAATGGGTCTAACCAATATTCAAATCATGATTCCTTTTGTACGTACTGTATCTGAAGCAAAACGCGTTATTGAGTTACTAGCACAAAATGGTTTGAGACGTGGTGAGAACGGCTTAAAAGTAATCATGATGTGTGAATTACCAACTAACGCCCTGTTAGCTGAACAATTCCTAGAGCATTTCGATGGTTTCTCTATCGGTTCGAATGATTTAACTCAGTTAACACTAGGTCTTGACCGTGACTCAGGTATTGTTTCACACCTATTCGATGAGCGTGATGCAGCAGTTAAAGCACTTCTTTCAATGGCAATCCATGCCTGCCGTAAAGCGGGTAAATATGTAGGTATCTGTGGTCAAGGTCCTTCAGATCACCCCGATCTTGCAAAATGGTTAATGGAACAAGGTATTGAGTCTGTTTCTCTTAACCCAGACTCAGTTTTAGATACATGGTTCTTCCTTGCTGAAGAAAAAATCAAACAAATCTAATATGTTATAAAAAAAGGCCCATCCGTGGGTCTTTTTTCATCTTTAGAACAGAGAATTTTTATTTATGCAAATTTACTTGGCACGTAATAATCAACAAGCTGGGCCTTACACCTTAGAGCAAGTAAATCAAATGTTGGCTAGCCAACAAATTTTGTTAACTGATTTAGCTTGGCATGAAGGCATGACAGAATGGAAAGCTTTAGGAGAATTAACCCAAGGTAAACTTGTATATCAACCTATCGGTTATTCTGCACCTGTCATAAACACCAACAGCTCACCTAATGAAACGATTCGTCAAATTCGTGTAGAGCCTAAAATTCACGAACTTGCCTCTATTCAATCTCGAGCTTTGGCAAAAATTATTGATTTATTACTTTGGTTACCAATAGCTGCGATTCCTTCTTTTTTCTTTAATGAATCTCAGTATAAGCAATTATTTGAGTTGCAAAAACAAATGCAATCAACTGAAGTTGCTTCAACTAAAGCAGCAGAGCTACAACATCAACTTTTTACTTTAATTCCTATTGAAGCTTGGCATTCTATGCTTGTTTACGTCGTAATCATGCTTGCAATTCAAGCCTTTCTTTTAACAAAATATGGGCAAAGTATAGGTAAGAAAATTGTTGGAATTAAAATCGTAGATGCCGAGAGCAATGGTAAAGTTAATTTAACTCGCATCTTCTTATTAAGAAGCATTGTTTTCATCATACTCAACTTGCTGTTTATGCCTATTAGTACAATTATTGACTATGCTTTTGCATTAGGGCAAAAGCGACAAGCGCTACATGACAAAATTGCAAGAACAAAAGTGATCAAATGATAGCGAATGACTCATTCATTTAAGGTCTAAAAAAAAAGGAGGCACCCCGCCTCCTTTTTTCTATAGAGAGTTGATATTTAAATAAAAGCTCTATAGAGATTAGATACCCTACAAAAAAAATCGGGTTTTAAAACAATTATTTCAGGCTACTTTATGTATAGCTTAGTTTGTCGATATGAGGCATAATGCCCTACAACGTAGCGGTGTCATATAATTGAGAAGTCTAAATTTAAGGATTAGCGTTCTCAATCATGCGACACTTTAATCGCTATCCCATATTTAATTAGGGAATGGGACTCTTCACCGAGGTTGTAAAATGAGACAAACGATTTTAGCTGTATTGTCTTTATCAACGCTTGCCGCACTTTTGACTGGGTGTGGTGGTGATATGGTACTTCTAAACTCTAAAGGTCCAGTTGGTCAAGGTCAAAGTGACCTTATGATGACTGCGATCTATTTAATGTTACTTGTGGTGATTCCTTCAATCATCATGGCATTATGGTTTGGTTGGAAATATCGCGCGTCAAATAAAGATGCAGACTATAAACCTACATGGGCACACTCAACTACAATTGAAGTTGTAGTATGGGGTATCCCTGTCATTATTATTGGTATTTTAGCTTGGTTAACTTGGTGGGGTTCCCACAAGTATGACCCATACCGTCCTTTAGAATCAGATAAAGCTCCTTTAACTATTCAAGTTGTTGCTGAACAGTTTAAATGGATCTTCATTTATCCTGAACAAAACATTGCAACAGTTAACGAAGTACGTTTCCCTGAAAAAACTCCGTTAAGCTTTAAAATCACCTCTAACTTTACAATGAACTCATTCTTCATTCCACAGTTAGGCGGCCAGATTTATGCAATGGCAGGTATGCAAACTCACCTTCATTTGTTAGCAAATGAAACTGGCGTATATCGTGGTTTCTCTTCTAACTACTCAGGTTATGGTTTCTCTCAAATGCGTTTCAAGGCGCATAGTGTTACAGAGCAACAATTCAACGAATGGGTAGCAGCTGTAAAAGCTGGTAATGGTTCTACTATTAATCCAGAAGCAGTTCAAAAAACTACGCTTGACCAAGCTGAATTAGCAACCTTACGTGATGGCGATCGTTCTAAGCACCAAATCGAGCATTTAGTAAATCGTGCTAAAGCTGCTGGTGACGAAGAAGCGCTTGCTAAAGCTGAAGCTATGAAACCGTTCCCGACTAAGCCACACCCTGTGACTTATTACTCTTCAGTTGAACCAAAATTGTTTGAAACAATTATCAACCATTATATGAGTAACTATCATGGTGTTGACCACTCTGCTGCGCATGCAACAGCTGAACACGCTGCTCAAGGGGAATAAGACATGGATATGATTTTTGGTAAACTGGGTTGGGACTCTATCCCGACAGAGCCAATCGTGCTTGTCACCATGGTCCTTATGGCACTTGGTGCAATTGTTGTGCTTGGCGGTATCACCTATTTCAAAAAATGGGGATATTTGTGGAATGAGTGGTTTATTACGGTAGACCATAAAAAAATTGGTATCATGTACATTCTTGTATCTGTAGTCATGCTTTTGCGTGGTTTCGCCGATGCAATTATGATGCGTCTACAACTTTTCCTCGCTAAAGGCGGCGGCGAAGGTTATCTACATCCAGACCATTACGACCAGATCTTCACCGCACACGGTGTAATCATGATCTTCTTCGTAGCAATGGGTCTCGTTGTTGGTATGATGAACATCTCTGTACCTTTACAGATTGGTGCTCGTGACGTTGCATTCCCATTATTGAACTCTTTAAGCTTCTGGTTATTCGCTGGTGCTGCTGGTTTGATGATGCTTTCACTTGTATTAGGTGAATTTGCTGCGACTGGTTGGATGGCTTACCCTCCTCTGTCTGGCATTCAATATTCTCCTGGTGTAGGTGTTGACTACTATATCTGGGCACTTCAGGTTTCTGGTCTAGGTACGCTTTTATCTGGTGTTAACTTCTTCGTTACCATCATCAAAATGCGTGCACCAGGCATGAAATTGATGGATATGCCTATTTTTACGTGGACTTCACTTTGTACGGCTGTATTAATTATTGCATCGTTCCCTGTATTAACAGGTACACTTGCAATGTTAACTCTAGACCGTTACTTCGGCTTCCATTTCTTCACAAATGAGCTTGGCGGTAGTCCAATGCTTTATGTGAACTTGATCTGGACATGGGGTCACCCTGAAGTATATATCTTAGTATTACCAGCATTTGGTCTATACTCAGAAATCGTTGCAACGTTCTCTCGTAAAGCGTTGTTCGGTTACAAGTCTATGGTGTATGCAACTATCGCGATTACTGTTCTTGCGTTCGTTGTATGGCTTCACCACTTCTTTACCATGGGTGCTGGTGCGAACGTTAACGCGTTCTTCGGTATCATGACCATGGTTATTGCGATTCCTACTGGTGTGAAAATCTTCTCTTGGTTATTCACCATGTATAAAGGTCGCATCACCTTTACTACTCCAATGTTGTGGACGCTTGGCTTCCTTATAACATTTGGTATCGGTGGTTTAACTGGTGTACTTATGGCTGTTCCACCTGCGGACTTCCTTGTACACAACTCATTATTCTTGATCGCTCACTTCCATAACGTAATTATCGGTGGTGTGGTGTTTGGTATGTTTGCCGGCATCATTTACTACTGGCCAAAAATGTTTGGTTGGAAGCTCAATGAAGCATGGGGTAAAGCTGCGTTCTGGTTCTGGTTCTTCGGTTTCTATTTTGCATTCATGCCACTTTATATCCTTGGTTTCATGGGTATGACTCGTCGTTTGAATACATATGACAACCCAGAATGGGATCCTTACCTTGCAATTGCATTATTTGGTGCTGTTCTCGTTGCGATTGGTATTGCATGTTTCTTAATGCAAATCATTGTTGGTTTCTTACAACGCAAAGACAACATGGACCTTACAGGCGATCCATGGGATGCACGTACGCTTGAATGGGCGACTTCTTCCCCTGCTCCGTTCTATAACTTTGCACATGAACCAGATGCAAGCGGTATTGACCGTTTCTGGACTGACAAAGAAAATGGTGTAGCATACGCACGTAACACCAAATATGAAGACATCCACATGCCGACTGATCGTGCTGCTGGTTTTGTCATTGCAATGTTCATTACAATCCTTGGCTTTGCACTCATTTGGCATATTTGGTGGCTTGTTGTTGTTTCATTCGTTTCAGCTGTTGTTAGCTTGATCGTAAGCTCATTCACTAAGAATGTTGATTACTATGTTCCGGCTGCTGAAGTTGAGCGTATTGAAAACGAACGCTATGCTTTACTTGAAAAACACTTGAAGAAGGACTAAGGAAATGGCTGAAGTACTTCATCACGACAACCACGGCCACGATGGTCATCATGAACATGATGATACCGACTTAACGGTCTTTGGTTTCTGGACATACTTGATGAGTGACTTGATTCTTTTCGGATCACTCTTCATTGCGTTCGCTGTATTAAGCAGTCATATTCCACCAGGAACTCCAAGTGCATATGACCTGTTCCATGACTCATTAGGCTACGTGTTAACTGAAACATTTGCCTTATTGATTTCATCGGTAACTTTCGGTTTTGCTGTACTTGCATCTTATAAAAAGAATGTAAATCAAGTCATCACTTGGTTATTTATTACATTCCTTTTTGGTGCAACGTTCATTGGAATGGAACTTTATGAGTTCCATCACCTTGTCGAAGAAGGTCATGGTCCAACTCACAGTGCATTCTTATCATCGTTCTTTACTTTGGTTGGTACACACGGTATCCACGTAACTTCTGGTTTAGTGTGGATGTTAGTCTTGATGTATCAAATCAAAACTAAAGGTTTGACATTACCGAATACACGTCGTCTAGCTTGCTTAAGCTTGTTCTGGCACTTCCTTGACATCGTTTGGATCTGTGTATTCAGCGTCGTTTACTTACTGGGAGTTCTCTAATGAGTAGTCATGACCATAATGCTGCAGGTGCGTCACACGGTAACTTTAAGCAATACACTGTTGGATTTATCCTTTCTGTTATCCTCACCATCATCCCGTTTGGGATGGTGATGGCGGGTGGTTTCAGTCGTGGCATCTTAGTTACAGTAATTGCAATCGCTGCTGTTGCTCAGGTTCTTGTACAGCTTGTGTACTTCCTACACATGAATACATCATCTGAACAACGCTGGAATATGATTGCATTCATCTACACAATCTTATGTATCGCTGTACTTTTAATCGGTTCTGTGTGGATTATGAATTACCTTCACTACAATATGATGATCTAAACTGATTGTCATGTTGAAAAAATATCTATTCCTGACTAAACCAGGAATTCTCTTCGGTAATTTCATTACCACCTTGGGCGGCTTTTTCTTAGCCGCCCAAGGCTCTATAGACATCTTATTATTACTACTCACCTTACTTGGAACAACTTTAGTTGTAGCTTCTGGTTGTGTTGTAAATAATGTTATAGACCAAGATATCGATATCAAAATGCAGCGCACGCAAAACCGTGCATTGGTCAAAAAAACCATCTCTCCTACTGTTGCACTTATATATGCATTTGTTCTGGGATTTATCGGTTTTAGTATTTTGTGGTTCGGTGTAAATGCTTACGCTTTTTTGTTTGCAATAATTGGTTTTATTGTCTATGTCGGTTTTTATAGTTTGTGGACAAAACGTACCTCAATCCATCAAACCGTAATTGGTAGTATTTCCGGAGCGAGTCCTCCTGTTATTGGTTATACAGCAGTAACTCATCATTTTGATGTAGCCGCCTTACTTTTGTTTTTGGCTTATGCGCTATGGCAAATGCCACATTCATGGGCAATTGCTATTTATCGTTTTGACGATTACAAAAATGCGGGAATCCCCATTCTGCCAGTTGCACGTTCTATTTATCGCACGAAAGTAGAGTGTGTCATTTATATTCTGTTGTTTGCAGCCGTATTGAATGGTTTATATTGTTTTGGCTATACCAATATATTTTTTCTAGTAACCTTTAATGCATTAACAGCATATTGGTTATATTTATCAATTATTGGATTTAAAGCTGAAAATGACCAACTTTGGGCTAAACGTTTTTTCCTTTACTCGGTCATATTAATTACCTTGTTAAGTTTGAGCTTTAGCTTTACCTATCAATCCCCTGCTCCAAATCTTCCTCTCTTTTAAATAAGGGAGGATTTCCTCCTTACAGTAAAGAAATTTTACTTTTCTCATCAAAAAATTTGTTTTTAGTCGAATTTTTACCTATAATTCAGCCTTCGCAAATTTTGCGACATAACTTATTAAGTTATGACTCCTTGCTTCTAATTTTTTATTTATTAGGGGCTGTTTAAACCGTAAGGAGCTGACAATGCGTCATTACGAAATCGTACTTTTAGTACACCCAGATCAAAGCGATCAAGTTGTAGGTATGGTTGAACGCTATATCTCTCAGATCAAAGAAGCTGAAGGTCAAATTCACCGTTTAGAAGATTGGGGCCGTCGTCAATTGGCTTACCCAATTAACAAAATTCACAAAGCACACTACATTCTTATGAATGTTGAATGTGGTCAAACTACGCTTGATGAGCTAGAAGAATTATTCCGTTATAACGACGCGATCATTCGTAACCTTATCATCCGTCGTGAACACGCAATCACTGAAGAGTCATTGCTTGCTAAAAGTGCTGAAGAAAAGCGTGCGCGTAAAGCTCAACGCGAAGAAGCACAGCAAGTTACTCACGAAGCTGAATAAGGAGAACATCAATGGCACGTTTTTACCGTCGTCGCAAGTTCTGCCGCTTTACAGCTGAGAATGTTGTGTACATCGACTACAAAGATATCGACACTTTAAAACAGTACATCACTGAAAACGGCAAGATTGTTCCTAGCCGTATCACTGGTACTAAAGCTCGTTATCAACGTCAATTAGCACTTGCTATCAAGCAAGCTCGCTACTTGTCTTTGATTGCGTACACTGACAACCATAAGTGAGGTGATCTGTGGACGTTATCTTATTACAACGCATTAAAAACCTTGGTAAATTAGGCGATAAAGTATCAGTTAAAGCTGGTTACGGCCGTAACTTCCTTATCCCTCAAGGTAAAGCAGTTGCAGCTACTGAAGCTAACACTGCTGCTTTCGAAGCTCGTCGCGCTGAACTTGAAAAGCAAGAAGCTGAAATTTTAGCTGCTGCTCAAGCACGTGCTGAACAATTGAATGAAGTTAATATCGTTATCACTGCTAAAGCTGGTGACGAAGGTAAACTCTTCGGTTCTATCGGTACTCGTGACATCGCTGACGCTTTAACGAATGCTGGTCTTGCAGTTGACCGTGCAGAAGTTCGTTTACCGAATGGCGCACTTCGTCACACTGGTGAATTCAACATCGCAATCCAATTGCATCATGATGTTGCTGCAGAAGTTCTCGTTACTATCGTATCTGAGTAATTTCTCACCAAAAAAAGAGCATGCTTTTGCATGCTCTTTTTTTATGTGCCCTACTTTTAAAATAAGATATATTAATTCCTGATCAGTTCTTTAGTTTAATTGGTTTTTTAATTAGGTAGTTTATTTAATTTTGTTTTAAGATAGTTCTCGGCCTCACAGGCTATTTGCGTAACCTTTCTTTATCATCAGGTCTAATTATGTCTCAGGCGAATGCCAGTTCTTTAACCCGTTCATCTCCAACAGAAAATAAGACGAGTGAATCAGGCCAACTTAAAGAGTTTCGCACTCCCCCACACAATTTAGCCATTGAGCAAGCTGTACTTGCTGCACTAATGACAGTTGCCGAATCTTTCGAGCAAGTTAGTGATATGTTAAAAGAAAATGATTTCTATGCGACTCGCCATAAATATATTTACCGTGCCATCGAAAAACTCGCACAAGAAAATTCACCTTATGATGCAGTCTTAGTTAACGATTGGCTTTTAAAACAAAATTTACTTGATGCTATTGGTGGCGAAGAATATTTAATGCAGCTTATGGCTGATTCCCCATCAAGTTTCTATAACTTGGAAACTTATGCTACCAAAATTAAAGAATTCTCTACGCTTCGTAGTATGATCAAAGTTAGTACTGAAATTTTACAAAATGCTTATGACACAAAAGGTCGAGGTGTTAGTGAAATTCTAGATCTAGCAGAAACCAGTATTTTCTCTCTAGCAGAACAGCACAATAACAATAAAAAAGATGCAGGCCCTAAATCTATTAGCTCCGTCACTGCCGATGTAATTAGTAAACTTGATGAGCTTTCAAAACTTGATGGCAATATTACTGGTTTAACCACTGGCTTCTTAGAACTTGATAATAAAACATCTGGTATGCAAGCTGGTGACTTAATTATTGTTGCTGCACGTCCATCTATGGGTAAAACCACTTTCGCCATGAATTTAGTTGAAAGCGTTCTACAATATAACAAGCTACCCGCTCTGGTATTCTCAATGGAGATGCCAGCGGACTCAATTGCGATGCGTCTTATTTCTGCAATGGGTAAAGTTCACCAAGGACATTTACGTTCGGGGAACTTAGATGCGGACGAATGGACCAAGGTTACTGGCACAATTTTGCAGCTTCAACAAATGCATTTATATATTGATGATTCATCTGCCCTACCTCCAACGGAACTTCGTGCCCGTGCTCGACGCATTGCCAAAATGCATGATGGTAAAATCGGTTGCATCATGGTCGATTATTTACAGCTCATGAAAGTTCCCGGCATGGGTGATAACCGTGTGGGTGAGATTTCAGAAATTTCACGTAGCTTAAAAGCCTTAGCAAAAGAAATGCACTGCCCTGTTATCGCACTTTCCCAGCTCAACCGAAGTCTGGAAAACCGACCAAATAAACGCCCAGTAATGTCAGACTTACGTGAATCTGGTGCGATCGAGCAGGATGCCGACTTGATTATGTTTATTTACCGTGATGAGGTTTATAACAAAGAGTCGAAAGAAGCCGGTACCGCAGAAATTATTATTGGTAAACAGCGTAACGGCCCAATTGGTTCAGTTCGTCTTGCCTTTGAAGGTCAATATACCCGATTTAGTAATCTCTCTCCTGAGTATTACAGCCAATATGATGATGAAGAATAAACTCTATCTCTAGCCCAAAGGAGTAAATGAGGGTGCGCCAAGCAACAGTTTATATTGATCGCCATGCGCTTCAATATAATTTAAACCGTGTCAAACAACTCGCAGCAAATTCAAAAATTGTAAGTATGGTGAAAGCTAATGCTTACGGACATGGAATCAAAGACTGTTTAGCAGCCTTAAATGCCTCAGATGCCTTTGGTGTCGCCTGCCTACAAGAAGGTTTAGAAATTCGCGAACTTGGATTTCAACAACCTGTTACTTTAATTGAAGGGGCATTTTCTGAAGATGAAATGCCTATTGCAATTAAGCAAAAATTTGAATGTGTGATTCACCATCAACAGCAGTTTGAGTGGTTAATTAAACATAAGCAAGAATACATCGCTCAAAGCCTAAAAGTCTGGATTAAGCTCAATAGCGGCATGAACCGTTTAGGATTTAAAGTTCCTGAAATTATTGAGATCATTAAAACTTTAAAATCTGAAGGCTTTACCTGTGTATTAGCTATGCATTTCGCAAATGCAGATGTGGACCATCCCCTCAACGAGCAACAAAAACAACAATTTTTACAGGTTAAGCAAGCTTGTGATCCAGTTTTAGCATCTTGCTGTAATTCTGCTGCTATTTATAAATGGCCAGAATTACATTTTGACTATGTTCGCCCGGGCATTATGCTTTACGGCGCTTCGCCTTTTGCAGATAAAACAGTACATGATCTTGACCTAAAACCAGTCATGTCCTTTACAGCAGAAGTGATTGCATTGAATCATATTCAAGCTGGAGAACATGTAGGTTATGGTTCAACCTTCTGTGCGCAACAAAAAATGGATATTGCAATAGTTTCTATTGGCTATGGTGACGGATACCCGAGAGCTTATATTAAACAAAATTATGTAGCGATTGACGGGCAATTATGTTCTGTAGTCGGCAGAGTCAGCATGGATATGCTGGCAATTGACGTTACAGCTATTCAAGTTAAATTAGGTTCTCAAGTCGAACTTTGGGGAACACACCGCTTAGTTGATGATGTCGCCGATGCAAACGGAACAATAGGATATGAATTACTCTGTCGCTTAAGTAATCGCCCTATTCGTAAAAGCAGTTAAATAATAAAATATAAAAAAATCCAAGCATGCTTGGATTTTTTTATCAGCTTTTAAAAATTTTATCGCCAATAATCATCAGTCGGTTTTGGCAATTCTTGCAAACCACGGCGTAAAGTATCGGACCATTGTTTACTAATTTGTGAAAAATACGGATCATCTTCGGTAATTCGTTTACCCACCGGAATAATGAAACTATCTTTATTGTAAACCAATGCATCAAGCGGCAATCCAACAGAAACATTTGAGCGCAAGGTTGAATCAAAAGAAATCAAACTACAACGTAATGCATCATCTAGCGGCATCGCATAATATAGGGCACGATCCAAAATAGGTTTTCCGTATTTGCTTTCTCCTATTTGAAAATAGGGTGTATCCGTAGTTGCACAAATAAAATTACCTTGCGGATAGATATTATAAAGCTGCATTTCACCGCCTTTAATTTGCCCACCTATTAAAATACTACACGCATAATTCATTTGTTCTTGAGTGTCTGAACTAATATCTTCTAAAACACTTTTTAAGGTTTTACCAATCAGTTCAGCCGCCTCAAACATCGTATTGACACTATATAAGTTAGGTTCTTGCTGCAAAGTGAGAGCATTTTGCAAATGACCTATAACAGCTTGTGTGGTCGCCAAATTACCTGCTGTTTGTAAAGCCATGAACCGCTCTCCGGTAACGCCGAAAGTATGCAATTTTCGGAACACAGAAATATGATCAACTCCTGCATTAGTTCTCGTGTCACTAATAAACACTAAACCTTGTTCCAATCTAAGCGCACAACAATAGGTCATTTCATTCTCTTTACATTCAACATGCCAACACCTGAACCACAGACATCATGTTTTCTACCCCACCTTGCTCTCTTACACCACGAATTGGTGCCACATCAAGATAGTCACGGCCTACTGCAAGGTAGATATGATGTTTGGGTGTAAACAACTGATTGCTTACATCAAAACAATACCACTGATTTTCTAAAAATACTTCCGCCCAAGCGTGACTGGCAAGGTGCGGATAGTTTTGATCAAATAGATAACCAGAAACATAACGTGCCGGTAATTGTAGCGCACGACACATCGCAATTAAAACATGAGCATGATCTTGGCATACACCCTGTCCAGCGTGAAATGCTTCAGTTGCAGTTGTCTGAACCGAAGTACTTTCAGGCTGATAGAGTATTTTCTGCAAAATATGTTCACTTAATAATGCAATATGCTGTCGGTCTTTGACCACCACAATATTTTTAGCAAAGTCCAACATTGCCAAATCACATCGGGTTGCACTTGTCATCTGCAAAAACAAATTTGTCGGTGTAGATAGATTTACACAACCTAGCTCTACATTTTGAATTTCAATGATTCCTTGAGCCATAAATGTAAGATGTTGGTATTGATAACGCTGGCTAGCTGTCATCCATACATTGTTAAATATGTCCCTTTTTATCGTTTTGTCACCCGGCACGCTAATCGCCCAATTCATAACATGTTGATGCGGTGATGTTTGAGGCATCATTTTAATATACTGAATACTGTTTTGAGCAGTTTCAGTATAGCTATAATGCGTTTGATGATTAACCATCAATTTCATAATCAGACCTCAAACATATTTTCCAGCTGCTGTGTAAAAGTATAATAAGCGTCCCACGTTAGCTGATGCTTTAGTACTTGCCAATTTTGATCTATATTCTCCCAACCTAAACTAACAAGCCGTTGCACCAAAACATCTAGCTCTGAGACGAGGCCGGATAAATCTTGCCCAAAACGTAGTTCTATATCAAATTGCTCTATTTTTTGACCTAAATGGAGAAATAAACAAACATCTTCATTCTCCGCTTCTAGTATATGAGTACATTGTTCAACAGCTTTTCTCAGAGCCTCAGGCTGGGCTTGAAGCGTGTTAATAACATTATTTAATTCTGCATAAGCATTTGATGACAATATACCTCTTAGTTCCTGAATATTATCTTTAGCAATAACGAGCTGGTTCAGTAATGAAAATGTTTGCTTCTTGTCTAACATATAGTGATTTAGTAATTCAGCATTTTCTATTACCAAACCAAATGCTGCTGCAAATTTTGTTGCTTTCTCATCTTGTGTAAAGGGTAAATGAGAGGCTGCAAATTTAACTCGCATTAAATATCGACCCAACCAATATATTTGATGCGCACTCGAATTGAGTAAAACCATAAAGTTCCTCTTTAACCCACAATTAGGAATGTAATGTTTCGACAACCCATGTATCTTTTATGCCACCACCTTGGGACGAATTTACGACTAAAGAACCAGCCTGCATGGCCACTCGCGTTAAACCACCCGGCACTATTTCTGTACGATAAGGTGAACTCAATACAAATGGACGTAAGTCAATATGACGTTCAGCCACCCCAGATGTAGTTAAAGTTGGAGCAACAGATAAGGCCAAGGTGGGTTGTGCAATGTACATATGAGGTGTGGCGATCAATTTTTTTCTAAAGTCATCAATTTCAAACGAGGTTGCTTTAGGCCCAATTAACATGCCATAACCACCTGAACCCTGTGCTTCTTTAACAACTAACTGGTCCAGATTAGAAAGTACATAATCTAAATGTTCTTCTTGACGGCACTGGTAAGTAGGTACATTTTTTAGAATTGGTGTTTCACCCAAATAATATTGGATCATTTGATCAACATAAGGATAAATAGATTTATCATCAGCCACACCTGTTCCAGGCGCATTTGCAATAACAACATTTTTTTGCAAATAAGCAGACATAAGGCCTGCTACACCTAAAGCACTGTCTGGTCGAAATGCTAACGGATCCAGAAAATCATCATCTAAACGGCGATAAATTACGTCTACTTTTTGACGCCCACGAATGGTTTTGACAAAAACTTGATCATTTTCTACAAATAAATCCCGATTTGTAACCAGTGGCACCTCCATTTCACGTGCTAAAAAAGCATGCTCATAGTAAGCACTGTTAAAACGTCCCGGTGTTAGCACCACAATAAAAGGTCTGTCCGCAGGTGAATTCTCCTGCAATATTTCTTTTAAAAGTTTTGGATAATGTTCAATTCCCTGTAAATTATTGGTTGCACATAGCTCCGGCATCAATTCTTGGCTAATTTTTCGGCTTTCGATCATATAAGATACGCCAGAAGGTGTTCTTAAATTATCCTCCAATACAAAAAATTCTCCGTCACCATCACGGATAATATCAATTCCACTAATTTGTGAATAAATTTTACCTTTCAAAGAATGTTTAAGCATATGTGGCTGAAAAGCATCATTTCCCATAATTTGCTCTTCGGGAACGAGCTGTTCTTTTAAAATATGTTGTCCATGATAAATATCATCTAAAAAGTAATTTAAAGCTTTAACACGCTGTGCACAGCCCGAAGCTATTTTCTCCCACTGTTTTTTTTCAATCACCCTTGGAATTAAGTCAAAAGGAATTGTTCGCTCTGCACCTTCTTTATCACCATATACGTTAAAAGTAATGCCGTGATAAAGAAAATGTTGCTTCGCTTGAGCATTCAATTCTTTTAATTCATCTAAAGTACGGATACTCAACCATTGCTCAATTTTTTTAGAAGCCGCACCATTTGATGTTACATCATCAAGCATCTCATTAAAAAACTGTGATTTTAGCTGCTCAAATAGGTTGGTTTGTACGGAAATATGTTCTAAAAAAGAGGTTGGGTTAATGATCGCCTTAGTCGTCTGCTCTTGTATAAAAAAATCATTATCTATATGTAATTCATGCTCTTGTTCTGACATAACCACCTCGTCTTATCATTTATCTATATTTCATTTTTAAATAAGCAATTTCAGTGCCATTTATATATCTTTAATATTTTTACGGTGCTTTGTTATAACTTTCTTCTTCTAAATCTTAACATTGATTGTAAAAGGACCTATAAACCGAATCTGACAAACTTGCTAAATGTGTAAAGATTTTTTATTGTGTTGACACCAAAGCAGTTGGATATAGATGTATTACGCTTATGTCTGTAATAGAAAAAGAAACTTCAAATAGTTTATATCGCCAATGGCAGATTTTATCTCGCCTCCCTACCGGTAAATGGATCGGGACGCGGGAGTTACAGGAAATGCTTGAACGTGAAGGTATTGATATCAGTTTAAGGACTATTCAGCGTGATTTAAATCAAATTGCTCAGCGCTTTCCAATAGAAAGTAATAAGGCTGTACCTCAGGGCTGGCGGTGGCAATCCGATGCGCCTATTCAGAGCTTACCTCACATGACTAGCTCTCAGGCAGTAACATTTATGATGGTTGAGGAGCATCTTAAACACTTACTTCCACCAAGTCTGCTTGATGAGATGGGGCCTTGGTTTGATTTGGCTAAACGCAGTCTCTCTACACAAAATAATGTTAGACAATGGATTAACCGAGTACGCATCGTACCAGCAAGCCAACCTCTTATCCCGCCTGTAGTCGATCGAAATGCTCAACAAGCAATTTATGAAGGTCTACTCCAAGACAAGCAAATAGAATGTATTTATCGGGCACGAGTCAATCAGGGAGAAGACAAAACCTATATTTTAAATCCTTTGGCTTTGGTACAAAAAGGTGCGGTAATTTATTTAATTTGCACACGACATGACAAAACTGAAGTTCAAACATTTGCCTTGCACCGTTTTAAATCAGCAAAAGTCTTAGATAGTCGAGCACTGCATCCTGTCAATTTTGATATTGATCATTATATCGATTCAGGCGCTTTAGGCTTTAGAGTGGACTACAAGCAGCCAACTGAGTCAATTCAACTCACATTAACCATGACAGAGCAAACTGCTAGAACTTTCTATGAAAGTCAGTTAAGTAAGGACCAAACTATAATTCCACTTGAAGAAAATATCGTAGAAGTTACAGCGACCGTACCTTTTACATCTCAACTGGTGTGGTGGTTGCGTAGTTTTGGCAAGAAATTACTGCATATCGAGCCTATACAAGTACACAATGCTGTACGAGAAATTGAATCTGAGAATAAATAGATATAAAAAAGAGAACCATAAGGTTCTCTTTAGATTTTGAATTATAATTTTCTTAATTTTATATTGGCTCTTATATTTATACTTGTTTTCAGATCAATGTGTTCTCCCCCTGCAAAACTGACCTGCTCTTTCTTTTGCGCTATTTTGAACATAAGCATTGGCATGCCATTTCATCTCTATTGTAGCGAATTGATTTCATTGTCATGGTTAAAGCCCTCTTGTTTGAACGTGAATTTAATATAACTGGCTGCTTGAAATATGTGAAATAAGAAAAAAAGGAAGCGAAATCTATTTTCTTCCTTAGGAAGTTTTCATATATTTTTGAACAGAAAATAAAAAAGCCCAGTCTTAACTGGGCTTTTTTGCATTTAAAAGATTAAGCTGTTTTCTTAATCATATTATTTTTACGAATTGTGATCATTACAAGTTGAACAGCTGCTGGTGTAACACCAGGAATACGACTTGCTTGAGCTAATGTTTCCGGAAGAACCGTTTTTAATTTCTGGGTAATTTCACGAGATAAACCAGACACAATATCATAATTAAAATCGGTAGGAATTTTGGTTTCTTCAAGACGCTTTAACTGAGCCACATCTTCATGCTGACGGTTAATATAACCTTCATATTTCACAGCAATCTCGATTTGCTCACCAACTTGCTCAGAAACTTCAGAACCAGTAAGTTCTGCAATTTGACCAAAGTTAATATTAGGGCGTTTAAGCAAATCAATCGCACTACATTCTTTACTTAAGTCAGCACCAGTCATCTCAACGAATTTTTTACCCATAGGGTTATTTGGTGCTGCCCACAAATGTTGTAAACGAGAAGTTTCACGCTCAACCGCTTCCATTTTTTCACAATAAGCAGCCCAACGCACATCATCAACCAAACCAAGTTCACGACCAACAGTCGTTAAACGCTGATCTGCATTGTCTTCACGCAACATCAAACGGTATTCAGCACGTGAGGTAAACATACGGTATGGTTCTTTAGTACCTAAAGTAATGAGGTCATCAACCAATACACCCATATAAGCTTGGTCACGCTTAGGTGTCCACTCTTCTTGCTCCCACGCACGGCGTGCGGCATTTAAACCAGCAAGTAAACCTTGAGCACCTGCTTCTTCGTAACCTGTTGTACCGTTAATTTGGCCAGCAAAATACAACCCGTTAATAGCTTTAGTTTCAAGAGTGAATTTCAAAGCTTGCGGATTGAAATAATCGTATTCAATAGCATAGCCTGGACGCAAAATATGCGCATTTTCCATACCACGAATCGAACGAACCAGCTCGAACTGAACATCAAATGGAAGCGAAGTCGAAATACCATTTGGATAAAGCTCGTGTGTATCTAAACCTTCTGGTTCCAAGAATACCTGATGAGAATCTTTATCTGCGAAACGGTGAATTTTATCTTCGATTGATGGGCAGTAACGTGGCCCTACACCTTCAATAACACCGGTATACATTGGTGAACGATCTAAACCACCACGAATAATGTCATGGGTTTTTTCATTGGTATGCGTGATATAACAATTTACTTGTTCAGGGTGCATAGAAGCATCACCCATGAACGACATAACCGGAGATGGGAAATCACCCGGCTGTGGAATCATGACTGAAAAATCAACCGAACGTGCATCAATACGTGGTGGTGTACCCGTTTTTAAACGACCCACAGGTAATTTTAATTCACGTAGACGCTGAGCAAGTGCAATTGAAGGAGGATCACCTGCACGACCACCACTTGATTTTTCTAAACCAACGTGGATTACACCACCCAAGAATGTACCCGTAGTCAACACAACAGTTTTAGCGTCAAAGCGAATACCCATTTGGGTAACAACGCCTTTAACCGTATCACCTTCAACAATCAGGTCATCAGCCGCTTGCTGGAAAATATCAAGATTTGCTTGATTTTCCAAAGTATCGCGGATGGCAGCTTTATAGCGAACTCGGTCAGCTTGAGCACGTGTTGCACGTACTGCCGCACCTTTACGTGAATTTAAAATACGGAACTGGATACCACCTTTATCGGCAGCTAAAGCCATTGCACCGCCAAGTGCATCAATTTCACGTACTAAATGTGATTTACCAATACCACCGATTGCTGGGTTACAACTCATTTGACCCAAAGTCTCAATGTTATGGGTCAAAAGCAAAGTCTGTCGTCCCATACGCGCAGCAGCAAGGGCCGCTTCCGTACCTGCGTGACCGCCACCGATAACGATAACATCATAAACTTTAGGGTAGTGCATGAGTACAAAACACCAGAAAAAAAAAGACGGAACATTATAGCAAAATTATCTGCCTATTGATGTACATAATTACAAAATCGTCTTCACATAATTTACGGTACGCCACATGATTTGACATTTTGTTTCATGAACTCAATACAAAGTGAATGTTATTAAAACAAATTCATCTTAGAATAAAAAATGTACAGCACTTCTATAACTTTAAAATTAACGCAACAAGAAGGAATACAAAATGAAAACGACTATGTTAAAAATCTTAACCGCATCTCTACTTTGTTTTTCAGGCGTAACGTTGACCCACGCTGCGACTGGTCATACTGCTAAATCGACTCATATGGCTAAATCAAGCAAAACAGCTCATCATGCTGCTGAGTCAAGCAGATCAGAGATGCAAAAACAGCTGAGAGCTTGTACTAAAAAAAGTCAAGGTGAATGGGTAGCTTACAACCATAACGGCGTAATCTTTAATGGTACTTGCCAACCAAATGAAAATGGTAAGTTACAATTTAAAGCCCCTGCTCCTTAATCTGTTTCGACATGAGGTATAGAAGAAGCAATTTATTTTCCGCTATGCCCCCTCAGTATTTTTAAAGTCGGTCCATTAAAGATGGGCCGCTTTCTTTTTTAAAACTGTCTAGTCAGCTACAATGCTCCTTTAAATAAAATTTTTAGGTCCTTTTCGTGAAGTGGTTACAAATACACATTACCGTTGATCAAGCACAAGTTGAGTTCACAGAAACACTTTTAATGTCTCTAGGTGCGGTAAGCGTAACTCTGGATGATGCTGAAGATCAGGCTTTACTTGAACCATTACCAGGTGAAACACCTTTATGGAATAAAGTGATTGTGACAGGCATTTATCAACAAGACGAACAAGACCCTATTGATGTCGATACTTTAGAAGCTTTCTTAAAAGCTCAACTTCCAGAAGCTCCTATCCGTCATGAAGAACTTGAAGATCAAGTATGGGAACGCGCATGGATGGATTATTACGAGCCAATCCAAATTGGGGAAAAGTTCTGGATCGTACCTGAATGGCTAGAGCCACCAGAAGCTGATGCAACGAATATTAAGTTAGACCCAGGTCTTGCGTTTGGTACAGGTAACCATGCAAGTACATTCTTATGTTTACAATGGTTAGGTAAAACTGACGTTAAAGATAAGATCGTCATTGATTATGGCTGTGGTTCAGGCATTTTAGGTGTAGCCGCTTTATTATTAGGCGCTAAAAAAGTATATGCCACTGATATTGACCCTCAGGCTGTTTTAGCAACAAAACAAAATGCTGAACTGAATGGCGTTTTAGATCGACTATATGTAGGCCTTCCTGAAGAATTCGATCAAGAGTTTAAACCTCAACAGACAGATGTTTTAGTTGCAAACATTTTAGCGGGTCCATTAATGGCACTTGCGCCGGAGTTTGCAAATTTACTTAAATCTGACGGTGAGTTCGCACTTGCAGGTGTAATTGAAGAGCAAGTTGCTGATGTTTCACGTGTTTATTCTGAATTTTTTGATATATTAGATGTCGAAAAACGCGAAGAAAATTGGTGTCGCATTTCAGGAAAACGTAAAACAATAAATTGAGATTTTTTAACTCATGAATGAAAAACAAACCCGCTGCCCTAAATGCTTAACAGTCTATAAAGTGTCTCTTACTCAATTAACTGTTGCTCAGGGTATGGTTTGTTGCCCTAAATGTGATTCGAGCTTTAATGCACTCACCCATCTGATTAATATTGAACAGCCTGTTATGGTTAACTCATCTACATTAGTCAACGGTTCAATGCAAACTAGATATATGACTCACTCTCACGTGTTAGATATCTTTGATCAAAAAGTTGAGAATTCGAATATTGATCTTTTAACCTATCTCAACAACTTAAATTATTTTCACAACGAACCTATTAACGCTCTACCAAATCTTAATTTAGCTGAACAAGCATCTTCACAAGAACAAGACAATAATAAAAAGCATAGTTGGCTGTACTACACGCTTTGGAGCTCTGCCAACCTTATTTTAATTTTAGTCTTCACTTTTCAAATTCTCTGGTTTAACCCTAAGCTTATGCATGCAAGCCCAACCGTCAGCCATGCATTTAATTATGTATGTGAAATACTGCACTGCAATAAGTCAGCTGAACAATATCAACTTATTTATATAGAAAAGTTAAAACTCCGCAAAGTTGACACAAGTCATACGCAATTTTCAGGCATATTGCTTAATCAGAATGATAAAAGTATTGAACTTCCTAACTTAAAGTTGAGTTTCGCAACAGAGTCAAACAAAAAAGAAGAAATTATATTGACTCCTCAACAGTATCTTGTTGAAAACTTACGAGGTATTCAGCGCATTCCCTCGAATACCCCTTTCCGATTCCAATTTGAGCTAAACAGAAGCAAAAAAAGCCTACTAAATTATCGATTAGAAATTGTCCACCCCTAAAATGTAAAAAAAGTGAAAAAAAAATAAAAAAAAATGCAGTTAATTTGCTCACTTTTTCCTAGACAATGGTATGATACGCGCCACGAAAGCTTTGACTCGTATACTCCTCGCTCTCAATCCAAAAAAAATACTGTTAAGCATGTGTGCTTTTCTACATTAAGCACATAGCCTAACTTTTTTTGTTTTTGAGGGAGCTGTAACAAATATTTAACTATTGTTACGCTTATTTTTTATTCAATACGAAGAAATATGGCAAGCTAATTGTTCTTATGTTTTAGAGTCACTGTTTTAGGATCTAAAACAGGGCTCCGTATTTTTAGACCACATTTATATACTACTTTATCCAAGCTAGTATTTGATTTTCGGATTAACTCGCATGAATAGCAAATCTCCTATTTTTACTGCACAATCTGATGTTGCTCTTCGCATCCACGTGGATCGCGCAGTTCGTCATTATTTTGCACAATTGCAAGGTGAGCAGCCATCTCAGGTATATGACATGGTGCTAGCAGAAATGGAGAAACCTCTTTTATCTGTAGTTCTTGAATATACACGTGGTAATCAGACCCGTGCTGCAGAGATTCTTGGACTCAACCGTGGCACTTTACGCAAAAAGTTAAAAGCTCACGGTTTGATGAGTGAATAAATGATAAAATGCTCACGACGTCGTGGGCATTTTTTTATGCTTATTGGTTTTAATCCGTAGACTTGAAATTGTTGAATTAAACATCATGACTATTAAACGTGCTTTGATTTCTGTATCTGATAAGACAGGAATTGTCGAATTTGCTCAAAACCTTGCAGCTTTAGGGGTAGAACTATTATCTACAGGCGGCACATACAAGTTGCTTAAAGATAATAATATCGCTGTGGTTGAAGTATCTGAACATACTGGCTTCCCTGAAATGATGGATGGTCGTGTTAAGACATTACATCCAAAAATTCATGGCGGTATTCTCGCTCGTCGCGGTTTAGACGAAGCAGTAATGGAAGAACACAACATCGATCCGATTGATCTTGTTGTTGTGAACCTTTACCCATTCGCTGCAACAGTTGCAAAACCTAACTGTTCACTTGCTGATGCTATCGAAAATATCGACATCGGCGGTCCAACAATGGTTCGTGCTGCTGCTAAAAACCACGCTTCTGTCGGTATTGTTGTAAATGCTTCAGATTACGATACAGTTATTACTGAATTAAAAGCTGCTGGTTCACTTTCTTATGAAACACGCTTCGATTTAGCGGTTAAAGCATTTGAACATACAGCTCAATATGACGGCATGATCGCTTCTTACCTAGGTGCTCGTGTTGGCAAGACCGAAGGTGAAGCTGATTTATTCCCTCGTACGTTCAATACTCAATTGAACAAAGCACAAGATTTACGTTACGGTGAAAACCCACATCAATCTGCTGCATTTTACGTTGAAGCAAATGCAAAAGAAGCGTCAGTTTCTACAGCAAAACAGTTACAAGGCAAAGAATTGTCTTATAACAACATTGCAGATACAGATGCGGCACTTGAATGTGTGAAATCATTTGCAAAACCTGCTTGTGTGATTGTGAAACATGCTAATCCTTGTGGTGTTGCTGTTTCTTTAGACGGCATTAAAGCTGCTTATGATTTAGCTTATGCGACTGACCCAGAATCTGCTTTCGGCGGTATTATTGCATTTAACCGTGAGTTAGATGTTGCAACTGCTCAAGCAATTGTAGAGCGTCAATTCGTTGAAGTAATCATTGCTCCAAGTATTGCTGATGGCGTGCTTGAAGTTACTGGCGCTAAGAAAAATGTACGTGTTTTAGTTTGTGGCGAATTACCTGCGATTGACGCACGTGCACCACAACTTGACTACAAACGCGTTAATGGCGGTTTATTAGTTCAAGATCAAGACTTAGGTATGATTACTAAAGATGATCTTAAAGTAGTAACAAAATGCGCACCAACTGAACAAGAAATTGATGACCTCATCTTTGCTTGGAAAGTTGCGAAATATGTAAAATCAAATGCAATTGTTTATGCGAAAAACCGCCAAACTATTGGTGTAGGTGCTGGTCAAATGAGCCGTGTTAACTCAGCTCGTATTGCTGCCATTAAAGCTGAACATGCTGGTTTGGTTGTTGAAGGCGCTGTAATGGCATCTGATGCATTCTTCCCGTTCCGTGACGGTATTGATAATGCGGCTAAAGCTGGCATTAAATGCATTATTCAACCAGGTGGCTCTATGCGTGATGAGGAAGTTATTGCGGCAGCTGATGAAGCTGGTATTGCAATGGTCTTCACTGGTATGCGCCACTTCCGCCACTAATTTAAATTTAGTCCTCCCTAACCCTCCTTTCATTCAGGAGGGTTTTCCACAATAATGGAGCTAACTCTCCACCTTGAGGGATAGAGGGGGATGAAAAAGGATTAAAGTTAAGGAACAAATTAAAAATGAATATTTTAGTTTTAGGTAGTGGTGGTCGTGAACATGCTTTAGCATGGAAAATTGCGCAAGATACCAATGTTACTCAAGTTTTTGTTGCACCAGGTAATGCTGGAACTGCGACAGAAGACAAATGTCTTAATGTTCAGCTTGATATTTTAGACAACACAGCAATCATTGCTTTTGCTAAAGAAAATAATGTTGATCTTATTATTGTTGGTCCAGAAGCACCATTAGTTAATGGTGTGGTAGATGCTGCACGTGAAGCAGGTTTAAAAATTTGGGGACCTACTCAATATGCAGCGCAGCTTGAAGGCTCAAAAGCATTTGCCAAACACTTTTTAAAGCGTCACAACATTCCAACTGCTTTCTATGACGTTTTCACTGAAGTAGATGCAGCCAAAGCTTATGTTGAAAAAAATGGTGCGCCAATTGTAATTAAAGCTGACGGCCTTGCTGCCGGTAAAGGTGTAATCGTTGCAATGACCAACGAAGAAGCTTTTGCAGCAATTGATGACATGCTTGCAGGCAACAAATTTGGTGATGCTGGTTCACGCGTTGTGATTGAACAGTTCCTTGCAGGTGAAGAAGCTTCTTTCATTTGTATGATTGATGGTAAAAATATTTTACCAATGGCAACTTCACAAGATCACAAGCGTATTTTTGAAGGTGATCAAGGTCCTAACACTGGCGGTATGGGTGCATACTCTCCTGCTCCAGTTGTAACTTCTGACATTTTTGAACGCGTTATGTCTGAAATCATGCACCCAACCGTAGAGGGTATGGCTGCTGACGGACATGTTTACACTGGTTTCTTATATGCTGGCCTAATGATTGATGAGCAAGGTCAACCACGTGTGATCGAGTTTAACTGTCGTTTTGGTGACCCTGAAACCCAACCGATCATGATGCGTTTAAAGTCATCTCTTGTTGAATTGGTAGAAGCTGGTATTGCTGGTAACTTACCAAAAGAAGCTGAATGGGATGAACGCAAGTCAATCGGTATTGTACTCGCAGCAGAAGGCTATCCTGATAGTGTACGCAAAGGCGATGTAATTTCAGGTATCGGACAATCACCTGAAGATACTAAAATTTTCCATGCAGGCACTGCAACTCGTGAAGATGGTCACATCGTGACTTCTGGTGGTCGAATTCTTTGTGTAACAGCATTAGGCGACAGCGTTCTGGAAGCACAAATTAACGCGCTAGAAGTATGCGGACAAGTTAACTTTACGGGTATGCAATATCGTAGCGACATTGGCTACCGCGCAATTGCACGTGAAAAAGCTTAAAAACTTCACAAGTTTAAAACTTTAATGAAAAGCCTCTATATAGAGGCTTTTCTATCATGTGACACAATATAAGTAAATCGTATAAATCTTTATTATATTTCTAAAGATATCAATAAATAAAAAAGAAGCCCCCTATATCAAGCACACTTTTATTGATATGATTAGCATAACGTTGGAACTGTCAATAAACACTGCTGTTTTAATAATTTTCATAGCGACTTGCTCTACACATTATAACTGTAGAGAGTTTTTTAATGTTCTAAGTTTATGAACACTCGTTTGGCTAATGTTTGGGGATTAACTGTTTGGGGAAACAGTTTTTGTTTATAAAACAATTACCCTCTCCTACCGCCAAAATATGCAAGCAAATTATGAAACCCCACCAAAAGATACCAGAGTTTAAACCAGTTGTAATTCCAACTCCTCCCATTTCATATAGATATAGATCAATACTTATTTTTCTATATCTCCTCAATCAGGACTTTTTTAAATGAAAAAGCTGATCAGTCTTTTTTTAAGTATGTCAGTAGTATTATTGGCAGCATGTGGTAAACAAGAAAGTGCTCCACAAACAAACCAAAACAATGATAGCTCCCAATTACAAACGGTAGTAATTGCCTCTACAGGTTCAGATGCTGATATTTGGCGTTATATCGCAACTTTGCCTGAAACCCAAGCTGCTGGCTTAAAGTTAGAAGTGAAAAACTTCACAGACTATGTTTCTATGAATGCAGCCATTGCAAACAAAGAAGTAGATCTGAATGCTTTCCAATCTTATTCTTATCTTGTTGCATTTAATAAATCAAACCAAGATAAAATTGCACCGGTTTCTACCACATATCTTGAACCAATGGGTATCTATTCAAGTAAACATAAAAAAATTGATGAGCTCGCAGAGGGTGCAATTATTGCAATCCCAAATGATGCTGCCAACGAAGCTCGTGCTTTACTTTTATTACAAACAGCTGGCTTAATCAAACTTAAAGCTGATTTTAACCCAGCTCAAGGCAGTCCAAACGATATCATCGAAAATAGTAAAAAGATCGATATCAAACCAATCCAAATGGCAACTGCATTACGTATCAAAGACGAAGTTGATGCCGTTGTATTAGGTAACACCTTAGCAATGGAAGGTGGTTTGAACGTACTCAAAGATTCTATTTTCTATGAGCCTGTTGATCAAAGCACACGACTTAATGTTAACGTTCTTGCAACTGCTGATTCACGTAAAAATGATGCTGTTTTACAAAAAGTTGGACAGCTATATCACAGTGCAGCAGCTAAAAAGTATGTAACAGAGCGTTTTGGTGGAACAAAAGTTGACGTAGATCAACCAATCAGCTATCTCTCAGAAGCTAAATAGTAATATAATAGCGGAAACGTGAAACAGGCAAACTCTCTTTGCCTGTTTTTTCTTTCCAGCATAGCTTCTGACGATATGATTCAATTTAAAAACATTTCAAAGCACTATCAGCTCAAAAGTCAAACCATACGCGCACTCGACCAAATCAATTTAGAGATTCCAGAGGGCAGTATTTTTGGCATCATTGGCTATAGTGGTGCAGGTAAAAGTACCTTAATCCGCCTGATCAACCTACTTGAGCGACCAACAGAAGGTCAAATCATTATTAATCAGAAAGATTTCACCGCTTTGGATGCACGCTCATTACGTCAGGAACGTGCAAGTATTGGCATGATTTTTCAGCACTTCAATCTGCTACAAACTAAGACGGTTGCTGAAAATATTGAAATGCCAATGCGACTACTGAATTACAATAAAGTAGAACGTGAAAAGCGCTTAAATGAGTTGTTGGAGTTCATTGATCTTAAGCATAAAAAAGATGCTTATCCAGATGAACTTTCTGGCGGACAAAAGCAACGTGTCGGTATTGCCCGTGCTTTGGCAAATCATCCAAAGATTCTTTTATGTGATGAAGCAACCTCTGCCCTAGACCCGCAAACAACCAAGTCAGTTTTAGAACTACTCAAGAAAATTAATCAAGAGCAAAAAATCACGATTGTTATGGTGACCCATGAAATGGATGTCATTGAAACTATTTGTGATCATGTGGCTGTGATGGAAGCAGGTAAAGTCATTGAACAAGGTTCAACGATTGATATCTTTAGTAAACCTCAACATCCAACCACTAAAAACTTCATTCAAACTGTTTTACATCAACAGTTGCCTGTGAATATTTTAAATCAGCTCGAAAACCAACATCATCATAGTATTTACTGTTTACAGTTTTTAGGGCGTTCTGCTCAAGAACCTGTAATTCAGTCACTGATTAAAAAATTCGATATTAGCTTAAATATTTTATTTGCCAACATGACTGAAATTAATGGCACAGTCATTGGTCAAATGTTTGTGCAGCTTTTAGGTGATCCTCAGCTCATTAAGCAGGCTATTGAGTTTTTGGAACAAAATGAAGTAGGTGTAGTTCAATCAGGAGATCAAGTATGAGAGATTTAATCGTACAGTGGTTAACTGAACTTACTCAACCTTTCTGGCACAGTTCCCTTTCTATTGATCAGTTCGTAACAGCTTTGCAAGAAACCTTTCATATGGTTTTCTTCGCACTTTTGTTTGGCGGAATTTGGGGATTTATTCAGGGAATTATTTTATTAGTTACCCGTCCAGAAGGCATTTTACCCAATAAAGTGATTTATCATTTACTTAATCCAATTGTAAATGCTTTACGCTCTCTTCCTTTTATTATTTTACTTATTGCAGTGATTCCTCTTACTAAGCTATTAGTAGGTACTTCAATTGGTACGTGGGCAGCTATTGTTCCATTGACTATTTATGTTGGCCCTTACATGGGACGTCTGATTGAAACTTCATTGCTTGAAGTCAATGAAGGAATTATTGAATCTGCTCAAGCGATGGGTGCTACACCTTGGCAAATTATCTCTCGCTTTATTTTGCCTGAAGCACGTAGCTCACTCATTTTAAACCTTACCACAGCGACAATCAGTCTTATTGGTGCAACCGCCATGGCAGGTGCAGTTGGCGCAGGTGGTATTGGTGATTTAGCGATTTCTTATGGTTATCAACGTTTTGATACTAGCGTTGTGATTTTAACAGTCATTATCCTATTGCTATTAGTACAGATTGTACAAACGCTAGGAAACTGGCTCGCCAAGCTCCGTTAAATCATCCATACAAAAAAGCTCTCGTTTAGGGGGCTTTTTTTGTTTTATATCACCCTGTTCTTAAAGACAGTTGAGAGCATGGCTCAATACCATTTTCTGGTATGATCAGAATTAGTCATTATTCATTTACTCTTTGGATTTAGTTTCAGGATAAAACAATGCGTTATAGAATTCATTTTATTGATGTGCAGAATGCCCTCCAAAACTATATCTGGATTTTAGAAGATACTGAAACCCAAGAAGCTGTTGCAGTCGACCCAACAGAAGCAGAACTGGTAACTCAATTTTGTCAGAACCATCAGTTAAATTTAAAACAAATTTGGCTTACTCATTGGCATAAAGACCATATCGGTGGTGTTGCTGATTTAACTGCTGCCCAAAATATTACTGTGTATGGCCCACGTGATGAGCTCACAAAAATTCCGGGAATTACTCACCCCTTACAACATGACGATCATCTAAAATTTAATGATTTAAAAGTAGAGATTATTGCAACCCCAGGTCATACCTTAGGGCATATTGTATATTTTATTGAAGAATTAGAGGCTGTATTTTGCGGTGATACCTTATTTGCAATGGGATGTGGTCGATTATTTGAAGGCACAGCTGAACAAATGTATCACTCACTGAGCCGTTTAGCAGCATTACCAACCCATACAAAAGTATATTGCACGCACGAATACACGCTTTCAAATGCCGAATTTGCCTTAACGGTAGAACCGCATAACCATGCCTTATCAGAACGAGCTGAAGAAGTCCGTGAGCTACGTAAACAAGGATTAATCACCCTACCAAGCACGATTGAACTTGAATTAGCAACCAACCCCTTTCTTCGCGCAGAAAGTGTTGAAGACTTCGCCCATCTGCGTGCTCTTAAAGATAATTTCTAAAATTAAGCTTTCAAAGAAGATATGGTTTCATTTAAGAACTATATCTTTTTGCTTATTACCTGTGCCTGTAATTATTTTTTACATTTACTCTGTTTTTTATTTGCTCATTATTCTAAAAACAACGTTGAATTTATATTTTTTAAAAACACTCAAGAAAATAGCTCTTTCAATAAAAAGTTATTATTTTTTAGCTACATAACACACTTATCATTTTATAAAAATAAAATATTTTCTTACTTTTTTACAAGTTGAAAAATAAAAAAAAGTTTTTCCCCTTTAAAAAATCTAATTAAAACCCTATTAATAAATAAGATGTAATGCCACGGATAGAAGGAGTTCTCACGTGAAAAAGGTTGTTAAAGCTAAAAATTTGATTGCGTTTCGTATTTGGTTAGAAAAGTTAGGATATTCAGTTAAAAATCTCGCTGACGGGAAAGGTTTTACTTTTAGTTTTAAAAAAGAATATGGTTTGGTGACCTGTGAGTTAGCAGGTAATTCATTAGCTATGCAATTAGGTGAAGAGTTTGAGGATCACTTAAAAGCATAATTTTTCACGGCTTGATTTAAATTACTGTCTGGTCTTTATTGAAAGATAAGTAATGTTGCAGAACTTTAGAATGGCTTAATTAAAATATATTTTTTTAGTTATTAAAAAAATCTGTAGCAGGGCTACTCTCCCAAATTGCCCTTAGCTACAGATTTTTTTGTAAGGTTAATCTGCTTTAGGGTTCTTTAATGCTTTATCAAGAAGATCTTTATCTAAAGCCTTATCCCAACGTGCCACAACAATTGTTGCACATGCATTACCCACTAGATTTGTTAAAGCACGGCACTCAGACATAAAGCGGTCAATACCAAGAATTAAAGCCATACCTGCGACAGGAACAGCTGGCACAACCGATAAAGTTGCAGCTAGAGTAATAAAGCCTGCACCAGTCACCCCTGCTGCCCCTTTAGAACTGACCATTGCCACTAAAAGCAATGCGATTTGCTCACTAATTGATAAATCTACATTACAAGCTTGTGCAATAAACAGAGCCGCCATAGTCATATAAATATTTGTACCATCAAGGTTAAATGAATAACCTGTTGGAATGACTAAACCTACAACTGATTTTTCACAACCTGCTTTTTGCATTTTGTCCATTAAAGATGGCAAAGCTGCTTCAGAAGAACTTGTTCCCAAAACCAACCAAAGTTCATCTTTGATATAACGAATTAAATGAATAATTGAAAAACCGTTATAACGAGCTACTGCACCTAAAATTACTAGAATAAATAACACAGCAGTAATGTAGAACGTCATGATTAACAGTAATAAATTACCAATTGATTCGATTCCATACGCACCGATCGTAAAAGCCATTGCACCAAAAGCACCGATTGGGGCAAGCTTCATTAACATACCAACCAAGTAGAAAACTGGAGCTGTTAAGTTATTTAAAAAATCGGTAATTGGACGTGCTCGGTCACCCAAAGCAGCCAAAGAAATACCAAATAGTACCGCTACAAATAACACCTGTAAAATCTCGCCACCAGCCAGAGGACTGACCAATGTTTGCGGGATAATATTCATGAAGAAGTCAGTAATATTTGTTGCATGTGCCTTTTCAACATAAGTATTTACTTTGTCGTTGACTAAGGTAGCTGGATCAATGTTAAGGCCTTTACCCGGTTGGATAATATTTGCCACAATCATACCAACCACAAGCGCCAAGCTTGAGAAGGTAAGGAAATAAAGCATAGCTTTACCAGTTACACGGCCGACTCGGCTCATGTTTGTCATACTGGCAATGCCTGTAACAACAGTTAAAAAGATGACGGGAGCGATAATCATTTTAACGATCTTGATGAATGCATCACCAAGTGGTTTTAAACTTTCGCCAAGTTCTGGGTAAAAATGACCAATTAAAATGCCCAAAATAATTGCAAAAATGACCTGTACATACAAAATTTGGTGAAATTTCTGTTTTTTCTGTACTGCTTCTTGGTCAAGGGTATTGAAATCCATTATCTAAATACCTTTTCGATGGGGATAAAAAAATAAAATATAAAGCAAGCACCACAAGCTGCTTTAACAAGGAAAAGCCATTGTAAAGAATAAAAAACATCCTGTGTCATAAATTTAAAAAATGTTAAATTCAAAAATCATGCATTAAATTGTATAGAATACTTTTTATTTTTAAGCTTTAAATATCATAAAAATAGTTAATTTTTTAAATAAGTTATTATTTATATTAAAATTTTACACCATAAAAAGTGATAAAACCCGCCATGGGTACTTGTTTATCCCCCCAAGCCAACCATTTATTAAATAAATGATTTTATGTAAAACATATGAATTATAAATTATGAAAATTTATTTTAAAAATAATAAGAAAAACTGATATATGATTTTTTAATAAGAAACCGTGTCTATTTCTTGTTAAATATTTAGACTAATAGGCCGTTATAAATTAACTAAAATTGGGGTGAGCCTTAAATAACCGCTCTAATAAAATATGGACATAGTCTAAGCATAAGGTGCGGTCAGTGAATAAGATTCTAAACAACATTGGAGCAATGACTGCTTCGATAATTTCTTGATTCGATATGGTTGGTTCATGACGTAGTTTTGATCGAGCTTGAATAATATCGAGTTGCTGAATAATTAAGGTTTCGCATTGTCGGGCATTTGAAGATTCAGCTGCATATAACACATCACGTAGTAAGACCTGTCCCACTTCAGAAGAATACTCTTCAAAATACTGTTCGACCCAAGCGGTAACATCAAGTTGAAATGAACCTAAATCTTTTGGCTCCATATCAGGTTTGAGTTCATTTAGAGCAACGTCTGAAAATAACTGATTAATGTCTCCCCAACGGCGATAAATTGTTGAAGGTGTTACTCCTGCCTCATGAGCGATCATGGGTATGGTGATTTGGCTTTGCTCCAATGTTTTTTGAAGCTCTTTGACTGCTTGGTGTACCGCAGTTTGAATTCTTTCACTACGGCCGCCCGGTCGTAACCCAGTAACAACTTTTGCCATTAATCAGCTCTACTTCAATAAAAATAATTAAAATATTATTTGCATATACAAAATACACTAAAGCTAAGGATTTGCTTTAGTGTGAAAATAATGTATAAAAGCTAAATATTCGCTTTTATGTTATTCATCTTATATGAACAATTCAAGTTCGAAACTGTCTAGATCTGGTTTTCGGTTAGATTCAAGAGTTGCGTTGACCTTAAACACGATCACGCTCATGACATTTATGGCCGCGTCCAGCTCACCAACTCCTCTATATCGCTTGTATCAGCAAGCATGGCAATTTTCGCCTGTTACATTAACCTTAATTTTTGCGACCTACGCGTTTACCTTACTTGCCTCTTTACTCATTATTGGCTCTTTATCTGATTATATTGGACGTCGACCTGTCATTCTTTCAGCGATTTTTCTGCAAATTGTTTCAATGAGCTTTTTCCTTTTTGCCTCAGATGTTTCTATGCTATTTATTGCACGTGGTCTGCAAGGCATCGCGACCGGACTTGCCGTTTCTGCCATAGGAGCCGCAATTTTAGATTTCAGCAAGCATCAAGGATCCCTGATTAATAGTATTGCTCCAATGGTCGGCATGGCAGCTGGCATCTTTATTACATGTACTATTTTGCAATTCTCAGCTCAACCTTTGCAGCTCGTTTTTGAGCTTTTATGTGTTCTCTTTGCATTTCAACTCATTTTAAGTTTTTTTAATCCTGAAACTGCACAAAAAAGATCGGGTGCACTTGCTTCTTTAAAACCCAACATGGCTATTCCTCATCAAGCGAGAAGTGCTTTACTAAGTATTAGTCCTATTAATATTGCACTTTGGATGGTCAGTGGTTTTTTCTTATCACTTATGCCCTCTTTACTCGCAAAGATTTTTCAAACCTCTTCTGCATGGTTAAACGGGATTATGTTTATGGCGCTTGCACTTTCAGGTGCAGCAGGCATTTTAACCCTAAGAAAATCTACAAATTTTCGTATTTTGCTCACGGGTACCTTATCCATCATTATTGGAGCAACCGTTTTATTTTTAGCGATTAATTTTACAAGCGCAGTGGTTTTATTTTTAGGCTCTATTATTACTGGAGTAGGTTTTGGTACCGCTTTTATGGGAGCAATTCGCACAGTCATGCCGCTTGCGTTACCAGAAGAACGCGCAGGTCTTATGGCTGCATTTTTTGTTGAAAGCTATTTGGCTTTTAGTATTCCGGCAATTCTTGCAGGTTATTTTGTGGGTAAAATTGGACTTATGAACAGTGCTAATATTTATATGAGTTTAATTATTGGCCTTGCTCTGATTGCCCTTGTGATGATTTTTAAAAATATTAAAAGCAAATAATGATTTAAAAAAAGCCTCTAATGAGGCTTTTTTTAACTTTACTGATCACGCCAAGGTTTTAAAAACCGCTTTACATACTTTTTAAAAGGCCAAGTAAGTTGTTTCACAAAACTATTTGGGATTTTATAGCCAACCGTTCCATATACACTTGCTAAATGTTTAGGCATATAGACGGTTTTAAAAATAACATCATAGAGTGGGATAAAAGCAGCATAATTTTTATCAATCGCTGGTTTTTCTGAAGAATGATGCCAATGGTGGAATTCTGGTGTTGCAATAATCCAGCGTAAATATGGAAAGCGAAAACGTACATTGGAATGAATAAAAATAGCGTGAAACGAAATAAAAACTAAATAAGCAAAAACAGCTGAAGTATGAAAACCCAACAGGAAAATCGGTAAAGTCGCAATAAAGCGAGTCATTAATACTTCAATTACATGTAAACGAGAAGATGCTAACCAATCCATATATTCTGTCGAATGATGAATCGCATGAAAGCGCCATAAGAAATTAACTTCATGCATAGCACGGTGCAACCAATACACCGTAAAATCCACCACAATCAGTAGCTCAATAAATTGCAGCCAAATTGGTTGAGCTTGTACATAAGGCACAATCGGGTTATCAGGCAGGTGCGTAATCCAATATTGAATTGGCATAACCGTTAAAAAGCTGAATAGTTGAATCCCAACATGGCTGACCATGAAATACTTCATATCGGTCACCCAACCGACTCTTAATATTTTTTGTTCAGGATTTTTAGCAAAAAAGCCTTCAAGAGGAATAAAGACAAACGCTAAAATGAACAAGGTCAGTACAAAATAATCGATACCTGCATAAAACGGTACACTTGGTAAAACGGGAGCTTCAATTACGCCGCAACCCAAAACTGCTGCCACAAGTGAAAAACATAGCCCGTAAAACCCATATCGGTTTTGACGAACAATCGCGCTAAATGCACCAAAACCAGCACTAATCACAATGCCAGTGATCAGGCCATAATAGAAAAGATTATAGTGCTTTGCGTAAAGAGGACGAAGTTCTGGGGTCGTTAATACACTGGGAAATAAAAAACATAAAGCACCAAATAAGCAAAGCAAGCTGAGTGACATTGAAATAAAGGCGCTGATTTTCCCTAAACCTGCGTTAAGTTCTAAATTTTCAAATTTTGCTCTTAATTGATCGGTCATAATTCGTATCAACAGTTCTTATTGTGTATGCCGCGAATGCTATCAAAATTTAATAATAAATTGGAAAGAACTTTAACGTCTCAGATCAGATCCATTAACCTGAAAATTGAATTTTAAATATAATTTTCAACACAGATATTAGATATTAATAGCTTTATAAAACTTCAAATATTTGACCGACAGATTGAATCAGCCATTTTCTGGCCACAATATCATCGCTACGATTAAACCAATTTAAACTCACTTTAAAAGAATCCATAGCGAAAGGTAATTCAAACATTTGGACATTACCATGAGCGAGATAATGTCGAGCTGCACGTGAAGGTAATGTCACCAACATATCTGAACTCTGCAAAACTCCCTGCAAAACACTAAAATGTGGAACTTCTAAACGAATATGTCGTTTCAAATTCATGGTTTTTAAATATTGCTCAACTTGGATATGCCCTGTCGATGACTTAATGGCAACATGATCTTCTTGCAAATATTGCTCTAAAGTCAGCTTAGTCTGTAGCCTTGGATGGTCTGCTCTAGCAATACATACATATCTTTCTTCAAATAGTGTACGTGTTTCTATTTTCGGCATAATTGTCTGCGTACTATTAAATACGGCTAGATCTAAAAAGCCATCAATAAGCCACTGTTCGACCTTAGACGACTGAATCTCTTCAATCTCAATTTGAATATAAGGTGCTGTTTTCTGTAAAAAAGCTATAAGACTAGGCAAGAGACAAATCTCCCCTGCGTCTGACAGTCCAATTCGGAAAGTTTTATTTGAGTTTTCAGGATGAAATTCCTGTGCTTGAGCAATCGCTGATTCAATATTAAAAATTGCTTGATGAAAAATCGGATAGAGCTCATGAGCGACTTTTGTAGGTTCCACTCCTCCTCGACTTCGAGTAAACAGCTCGTCATTTAACTGACGGCGTAAACGGTTCAAATTATAAGTCACAGAAGGCTGACTCAAATTTAACTTATCGGCAGCCTTACTAATATGACGAGACTCATAAATACAGACAAAAACTTTAATCAAACCTAAATCCATGGTTCTGATCCTTTAAATACTCTAAACAAAGACTTTAACTTCTTTGTTTAGAGTTTAGTTCCTTTTATAGGAATAAAAATGCTCAATTCTTATGGAGATATGCTTGAATTTAGCATTACACGTTTGGTTCGATTACAAATACTTATGGCAATAACACTTAAGGTTGCCAGCACACAAGGAATGGCTAGAGCGATAAAATTATATTCAATAGGTAGATTCAAACTTAAAAGCCAGCCGCATAAAATCGGGCCTAAAATAGCCCCAATACGGCCTATACCTAAAGCCATACCAATGCCAGTACTGCGAATTGGTGAAGGATAAAACTGAGCCATATAAGCCAGCAATAAAATTTGCCCACCAATAGAAGCCGCGCCTGCAATGGCAATACAGAGATATAAAATGACCATGGGTAAAGCATAGCTGAGCAAGTAAAGTGAAATTGCACCCGCTAAGAATAGTGAACAAATGACTTTACCTAAATGAAAATGATCAGCAAAGAAACCACCTCCAATCGCACCCAGCATTCCACCTAAATTTAATGCCAGTAAAAATACCAAACTGGTTGATAGATCGTAGCCTGCTTCTACCATTAACTTTGGTATCCAATTACGTAGGGCATACACCATAAGTAAAGCCATAAAGACACTCAGCCAAAAAAACACAGTGACTAAAGCACGGTTCTCGGTAAATAGAGCAACCAAAGGACGAGCAGCAACTTGTTGGTTTTCCTGATGTAAAACAATATTGGTCTGGACACTTATATTTTGTTCAGGGGCCAATTGTTGAAGTAAATGTCGTACCTCATCCCACTTCTTCTGGCGAATTAGATAATCAATCGATTCGGGTAAATATTTCCAAATAATCGGTAATAGAACCAACGGAATGCCTGCCAAAATAAACATGATTTGCCAACCAAAATTAGGCACCAACCACATGCCTAAAAGTGCCGAGCCCATACCACCAATGGCATAACCACTAAACATCAGTGAAACTAAGGTAGATCTTAACTTTTTGGGGGCATATTCTGTCATTAGGGCAATGACGTTGGGCATTACACCGCCTAAACCTAAACCCGCAATGAAACGGTAAATTGCAAATGCTTTTGGACTATCGGCGAGACCACATAACACAGTAAAACCACTGAAAATCATGATGCATAACATAATAAGGCGTTTACGGCTAAAGCCATAAGATTCTAATTTGTCCGCTAAACTTCCAAACAGCATTGCACCAAACATCATGCCAAATAGTGCAACACTACCTAAAAGCCCAGCAGTCATACTATCTAACTGCCAGTGCTGCATGAGCTTAGGTAATGCAACACCGTAAATGACCAGATCATATCCATCAAAAATAATAATAAGTGCACTCAGCAAAATCACTCGCCAATGCAATGGCGTTAACTTTGCCTCATCAATGAGTTGATTTGCATTTAGTTTTTCCATAATTGCTTTCCTTAGCAAATTGTTTATAAAGCATCACATGATTTAAATAGTCGCCATTCCTAGCTGTTTTAATTGTTGCTGTGCATCCGTAACATCTTGCTCTAAATCGTGTTGCCACAACCAGTCAAAACGATGTTCAAGGTGCTCGCCAATTTCTGCAAACGTTGAGTACTGAGTTGAATAGCACTCATAAATTTCACCAGACTCACGAGAGGTTTGTTGAACACGACAAGCGCGTTTTAAACGGAGCTTTTCATAAATTGATGACACATCGGTTAGCTGGTCTACTTGTAAGTTTTTTCCCGCCAGTAAGGCAGCAAGAACTACCGCATCTTCGAGACCTTGCCCTGCTCCAGCACCTTGATGAGGTAACATGGCATGTGCGGCATCACCCATAAGAATCACGTGACCCGAGGCACTTTGATAAGTCGAAAGCTCTTCAATTTCATGTAAAGCCCAAATGGTTGGCTGTTCAATTAAACCCAGTAACTTTTGACAGCTTTCGCTCCAGTCTGAAAAATCGGAAAGCATTTGAGCTTTATCGGCAGGTTTAGTCCATGGTGTATCGGCTGGTAGTACGGTGTCTTCGCGGTTTGAGCAGAAAGCAACGATATTAATTTGCTCCCCCTTACGAATTGGGAACGTCAAGATATGTTTGTCTTTGCCCAATAACATTTGGGGAATATCTGCTAAATCTGTATCGCCATCTATTTGCTGCAGCGCTGCTTTAAATGAAGCATGTGAAATGATGCCACGATATGCCCAAGTTCCTGAAAAGCGTGGATGAATAGGCGGCAAAGCATGTGTAGCTAAAACATATTGGCGAGCAACAGAGCGAATACCATCAGCCCCAATCAAATAATCACATTCGTGCCGACTGCCATCATTGAAATGCAAAATCACCACATCCTCATGTTCTTCAATAGACTCAAGTCGTTTAGAAAAGTGGACATTTTGCGTAGGCATGTGAGGAATAATTGCATCTAGAAAGTCTGCACGATGAACAGAAGACTGTCCTACACCTGCCGCTACCGATGCAGATAAATATTCATCGGTATAACCATTGCGCCATTGAAACCAAACATCTTGAAATGGTGCAGATACCTTATCTGCAATTGCGTGATATTCGTTGGCTAAACCTAGCAGTTCAATCGCTTTGACTGCATTAGCACCAAAAGAAATTCCTGCCCCAATTTCAGAAAACTGAGGTGCGGATTCAAACATTTGGACATCTAAATGAGCGTGTTTACTTAAATTACTTGCTAATGCCAGACCAGCAATACCGCCACCAACCACGGCAATTCGAATATGTGTATTCATGTGTTTTATCCTTAAACATCATTGTTGTTTTCACATATTCATTCTTGAGAAGTTGGCTTATAAAGTCCAATTAGTATTTTTTTCGTTCAATTATTTAAAAATTAAATAATAGCCAGTTGGACGAGCCTCTATAAAGCTTAAAGGCCGCCCATACTAATAAATGATCGTTAATATACTTTATGGTGTGCCTGGCGGGGTTCCAATAGCATATTTCATCGGAGCTTCATAAGTCGTTTCAGCAACTGGTGAAACACGCCAAATGATATTACCTACATCATCTGCAACTAACACAGCGCCCGAGAAATCAACTGCTACACCCACAGGACGACCATACGCTTTGCCTTTGTCACTTAAAAACCCTGTTAAAACATCTTGTGGAGGACCAGAGGGTTGACCACTTCTAAATGGTACATAAACTACTTTATAACCACTGTGCGGTTTACGGTTCCATGAACCATGCTGACCAATGAATGCGCCACCACGATATTGTGGCATGAGTTCAGCTGCATAGAATGCAAGACCTAAAGAGGCTGTGTGATTACCTAGTGCATAGTCAGGTTTAATTGCACGTGCGACCAGTTCAAGATTTTGTGGTTTTACTCGTACATCTACATGTTGACCATAGTAGCTATAAGGCCAGCCATAAAAAGCACCGTCTTGAACCGACGTCATATAGTCAGGTACTAAATCACTGCCAATTTCATCGCGCTCATTAACGACCGTCCAGAGTTTTCCGCTTTGAGGTTGCCAAGCCATACCATTCGGATTACGTAGTCCCGTTGCAAATGGACGTGACTGACCACTTGCAATATCAAACTCCATGATTTGTGCGCGACCTTTTTCTTTTTCCATACCATTTTCAGCAACATTACTGTTAGAACCGACAGTAATGTACAGCTTACTCCCTGCTGGTTTAGCAATCACATTTTTGGTCCAGTGGTGATTTAAAGGACCGCCCGGTAAGTCCAATACTTTAGTTCCACTTGCTGTAATTTGAGTTTCGCCCTCTTGATAAGGAAAACGCACAAGTGCATCCGTATTGGCGATATATAAATTATTACCTACTAGTGCCATACCAAACGGTGAGTTCAAATCTTTGAGAAATACCGTTTTTTGATCAGCAATTCCGTCTCCATTAGTGTCTCGAAGCAAACTAATACGGTTGGCACTCGGATGAGATGATCCTGCACGTCTCATCACAAAAGTCATAATTTTACCCTTAATCCCTTTGCCGTCTTCTGGTTTAGGCGGGGCATCTGTTTCAGCAACCAATACATCACCATTTGGTAATACATAAAGCCAGCGTGGGTGTTCAAGTCCTTTGGCAAATGCTTTGACCTTCAAACCTTCTGCTGGTGTTGGCATAACACCACTCGGCCAGCCTTCTGCTGGTGCTATATTCACAGTTGGAAATAAACTTGATTTAGGCTCAGGCAGTTTTGGTTCAGGCCCATAGCTCTCGGTAATAGGAGATTGAGAGGATGAAGCACATCCCGCTAATGTAATTAAAACCGTAGTGCCGAAAATTGGCAGTAAAAAACGTGTAAGCATGGTTTATCTCCATTTATTTTTTGTCGTCATGGAAATAGCGTAATTTATGTTTGCAATTAAACAAGCAACTTTAATGGAGTCTTTTGTTTATGGCTTGAAAAAAACGTTCTTTATCTTTTGGCGAAATCATCACTGATGCGACTTCTCCATTTTTCATATAATAAATTTTGAGTCGATCTAATGAGAGCGCTGGAGATGAAAGTGGATTATGAGTAGGTTCTATTTGAGTAATATCATTAATATTAATTTTCCATCGGAATACCAAGCTCTTAATAATTAATGTGTTATTTTCTACTACGTAATAAGTGTTAAAAATTGGAAGCCAAATGACAAAAATAATTAAACTATAAATGACGAGATGCGGAAAATTTGAAGCTAAAGAATAATTATGATTTGCTTCATAAATTTTCATAATGATATTGGCCGTGATAACAATAAATATTAATAAAAGCCACCAATCAATTTTTGATCTAAATTTCAAAAGTTATCCTCCATTCTAAAATTTCATTTATAACGGGTCTTTCTATAATTTTTTTAAGAAAATAATTGAACTAAAAATTAGCTTTAAATGTTAAAGATATAAAATCTCGATCATCTATAGTACTAAACTCATTAGAACCAAAAAAGTTATTATAGGCAATCTCTGTTGTATATTTTTGCTGATAAGTCATAGATAACGCTGCACTTACACTCATTTGTCCTTCTTGAAAATTTTGACTAAAACCATAAACGTCATGCCGAAAACTAAGACTTGGAGTAATAACTGTAGATGGTAAAATATCTTGATAGCTTAATGCGCCACGTAATCGGTAACCAAATGACCATTCATTAAAAAATCCATTTTTATTACAAAAACGTTCATTTAAGTTGTCAATTTCTGCATTTGTAAGATGGGCTGTACCATACGGCGTACATTTAAAGTCACCTGTTTCAGGATTATAGGCACCTGTTGAAAGCTCACTACGGCCAAATGCTCCTGTCCGGCCAATCCGATGATTAGCAATATCTGCAATATGATTTAAGGCAAACTCTGTAGACCATGTCAGTGAATTTGCGCCCAAAATATTAAATATGCTGTCAGTTGCTCCGACCGAAAATTGTGTTACAGGTAAGCGTACATAACCTTGAATATATTGACCTAATTGAACAGTTTCCCCCGGCGGTGCAAATGGTGTACCTTCTGACAACACTTGAGCATAGACAATATCTGTACCGTTTAGTTGTAAAGGTTGATTAGGTTTGTGTGTTAATTCACTGAAAACTGTTGTTGTGCCAACTTTACCAGTCAGACTTAATCCAAACATTTTGATATTTTCAGGATAAATAGAAAAATAACTTGCGGTATTAAAATGTTCGGGGCCCGATGCTGTTACAGCCGTTCCATCAAAGTTTGCATTACGGCTATGATAATTCGCATAGTAAATACCTAACTCAGCATTATTTAAACTTGGTAATGTCTGTTTTAAAGCAATACCATATTGGCCATTGTCTTTTGCTTTTCTGCTTTCTGCACGTGGAATATAGGTACGTAAACGAATTGCTGTATCTGATAATTTATCTCCACCTCCAGCAATCAGAACTGGTCCCGCGTTTTCGGGAACAAAGTCTGAAATCTCAAAGAAAGTCCCGCTGCCATCAACAACTGAAGGCCTAAATTTAAATTGATAGAACCCTTCTATTTTCAGATTTTTATTAATGCTTGTATCGAATGAAAACATTTCAGTTGGAATAATTCTTTCTTTTCCATCACCAGCCGGTCGGTTAATTGCAGCAAAATCAAATGCACTCACCGAATTTAAACCGTTTTGGAAAAACTGAGATTTCCCCCAATTTAAAGTCTGTTTGCCTAATTTTAAATTTATGGTTCGTCCATCGTTAAGTTCAAAATCTTTCCATATATAGGCATTCCATAAATCAATTCCTTTGAACTTTGCGAGCCTTGGCCACGCTGAATCATTAAAGGATTTAAAGTCTCCTTGTCCTGTCTCATAGGCATGGTCATACCAATATTTAGTGCTAATGACCGCACCCTGCTGTTTTCCATTTAGCTTAACTTCGGTTATGCCTCTAATGATCTGTGAAATGGCATCATATTTACTAAAGTTCATGCGTCCATCGTCACCATTCACATCAATGCTTGAGCCTTGTTTACCAATTTTGTTTGCATCAGGCCGATAAAGTAATGAAACGGATGGATCTTGTGTACTCCAACTAGCACCTAGGCTTAATGTCGTTTTTGTATCGAACTTCCAGTCTTTATCAACATCAAAACTAGCTGCATTCGCTTTAGACATAAATAAAATCAGACTTAATGAAACACCTATTTTTTGAATATATAAAATATGTTGGTTTGTTTGATTTAAATATACGTAATGCCTCATCATATTATCTCCCTATAAATATGATTTTTCTTATTTATTGCTTATTACTCAAAGCCATCCATTGGCTTTTAAATGGTTTATATAAGCAGATATTTTTTGTGCTAAGCAGGTTGTTCTACCTGATCTAACTGTTGAATAAATTGCTCAGCTAAAGGCCAATAACCAAAACCTGATGCAGGGTTTAAATGTCCCACCGCACCTAAATTTACAAGTTGGCTACCCCATTTTTCTGCCATTTCACTTACAGCTTCATAGCGAGCTAAATGGTCATTGGTGCTTGCAGCCAAAATGCTAGGGAAAGGTAGTGTTTGATTAGGTAAAGGACTCCACCCTTCTTGATGAAGTACAGCTGGGCTCGGATAATTTTCAGGCCAACTTTCGTTTAAATCAGGTGGAGCAACAAATAGAGCACCTTGAATTGGTCTTTGATGTTTAGCAGCCCAGTGTATAGTCATCAGAACACCCGCACTGTGGGCAACTAAAATGACAGGCCCGTTTATTTGTTCGAGTTGTGCTTGTATTGCGGCAACTCTATTTTCACAATTGAGTTTATTGGTTTGTACAGGTGGTACGGAGCGAACCTTCGCTAGTCTTGTTTCTAAAATCGTTTGCCAATGCTCGGGAACATGGTCGCGTAAGCCCGGAATAATTAAAATTGTTGCTCTGGTTTGTATTTTTTCCATTTCAACGCCTGTGAATTTTGCTATCTAGGATGCATAAGAATTTTTATAAAACTCCACTCACAATAAAGGCTCATTTCAGTTAATGGTGTACATAAGGCGTCACTGACTTTTCATTTGACGACACATCTTTTTAAAATTTCGTAAATTAATTAAAATAGTTTTTGTAATTACAAGTGAATTAAAAGAATAGCTTTAAAATAAAATAGACATCACGATTAAGCGCTTAAATAAAAGCTTTTGTAATGTGTATATTTTGGTTATAAGTAAAGATGAGCCATAAGGAATATGGCTGATTAAGAACAAGGAGATAATAAAATGGTACCTCTTGCGCATACGGCCTCTTTAAAAAATTATTTGGCAGTTGCTCAACAATTAGATCTAAACCCCTACCATTTATTATCACGTGTTGGGCTTAGCCAAACTCAATTGAATGATCTTAAACAACGCATTCCTGTAGATAAAGCCATTACCTTGCTTGAAGACTCAGCCCAAATGAGTAGTTGCGATGTTTTCGGTTTACATATGGCAGAGCAACGCGAAATTGCAGATTTTGGTGAAATTAGCCTTTTGTTAAATTATCAGCATACTTTACGAGATGCCTTACAAACGATTGTTCGTTATAGAAATTTACTCAATAACTCACTTGAGATTTATATTGAGGAAGTTGATGATACGGTGGTTATTCGAGAAGAAGTCGTGACCACAACTTGCGGATATAGTCGCCAAGCCACTGAACTTGCTTTAGGAATTACCCATCGTTTTTGTGCAGCGTTACTGATGCAAAAATGGCGACCATTAAGTGTTCACTTCACCCATAATCCACCAAGCGATTTCACCCTCCATCGGCGGATTTTTGGCTGTGCCTTAGAATTTGGCAGTGACTTTAATGGCATTGTTTGTACGGCGGCCGAACTTGATACAACAAATCCTCAAGCAAATCTGGCTATGGCCAACCATGCACAGCGTTATTTAGATATTTTACAGAATAGTAATGAGTCGACCATGATTTTTGATATTCGTAAAAGTATTTATCTTCTTTTACCAATGGGCCGCGCTACGATTGATCAAGTGGCCCAAACCCATGGTATTCATGTCCGGACCTTACAGCGTCGATTAGAAGAAGCTCAGACGAGTTTTAGTGATTTAATCAATGAGGTACGTAAAGACCTCGTATTTCGTTATTTAAAAAATCTAAATTATTCACTCGCTCAAGTGTCTGATATTTTAGGTTACTCAATGCCGAGTTCTTTTACTCGTTGGTTCATTAGTCAATTTGGGATGTCACCGAATATGTGGCGTAGCCATAACAAATCGCTACTGAATTAAGCACGGGTGTATTTAGAGTAAAGAAGATAATTGATTCAAACACAGCTTTAAATCAAAGAAGAAGTTTTGTGAATAACCCAAAACCTCCTCAAAAGATTTAAAATTAAGTTAAAACCAAAAGTGCATTAATGCTAAGACTAATACCACTAAAAATATGCTTTCACCGACCATCAGAAGAATTGGTTTAATCCCGACAGATGCCAATTCTTTCAACTGAGTTTTCATACCCAAAGCACTAATTGCGATGACTAAAAACCAGCGTGATAAATCGTTTATTCCATTTTGAATCATTAGTGGCACCCATCCTGTACTGTTAATACAAGCGAGTATTAAAAAGCCAACGGCAAACCATGGCAGTAATGGTGGACGCTCCCCCATTGTATCTGCACCTTGCATGCGGGTAATCATTGCCGCACAAACAATCACAGGAAGCAGCATTGCTACACGCATCAGTTTAACTACAGTCGCAGTATCACCTGTTTCGGTAGACATGCTATAACCTGCTCCCACCACTTGCGCTACATCATGAATGGTAGCTCCGAGAAAGACACCAGCAGCTTGTGGCGATAGCTCTAACCACTTCGCAATCATTGGATAGACAATCATTGCTAATGTTGAAAGTGCAGAGACCCCAATGACTGTAAACAAGGTCGCTTTTTCTTTTTGTGGATGATTCGGAAAGGCAGCTGACAATGCTAGCGCAGCTGAAGCACCACAAATTGCGGTTGATCCACCGGTCAACATACCAAATAGTTTTTGGAAACCTAAAATTTTAGCGGCAATGACAGAAACGGCAATTGTGACAATAACCAGAGTTATGACTAAGGCTACAGGCTGCCACCCTAGTGCAGTGATTTGTCCTAAAGTTATACGCATGCCTAGTAAGGCAATACCCATCCGCAGCACAGTACGTGCGGTGAATTCAATACCCGCCTTACATTTACTTTCGGCTGCTAAAAAATTTAGACTCATACCTAGCAGTAAGGCAAATAGCATGACTGGAGCGCCATAGTGCTCAGATAAAAAACAGGCAGCCGCAGCAACGACCGAACTGACCACAAAACCCGGTGCTAATTCTCGTGTGTGCTGGGTAAAATTTTTCAAAACTAAACTAGCCATGATTTTCCCCAGAACCCATCACAATAAATACTTTTTCCTCAATCACTTCTACGGGATAGGTTGCAACTTTGAGCTGAGAAGAACTAACTAAACAGCCATTTGTTAAATCAAAGCGTAGACCATGGGCACAGCACTGAATCACCCGTCCTTCTAAACGTCCGCTAAATAGCGATGCGCCCTGATGAGGACAACTGTCATCGATTGCATAAAATTGAGTCGCAATATTAAATAGCGCAAGAGTTTTATCTCCGACTTTTAAAAAAGCCCGTTCGCCTGAATTCGGTATTTTGTCTAGAGGCACTTCAAATCGAGTAGTCACATTAATTCTCCCTGAACAACAAGTGCCTCATGCATCACTTGATAAAGTGCATCTGCTGATTGCGCTCCAACTAATGCAGCAGCCCGATCAAAAACAAAGTAAGGCACGCCATTGCCTCCTGTACTTGCAGAGATAAAATCTTGATGATCTTGAATAAGTAAATTTTTGATTAGCTCAGGTGGGAAGCCACAACGTTTTGCAATTTTGTATAAAGTGGTGGTATTTCCGATGTCTAATCCATCATAAAAATATGCGGCAAAGAGTTGTTCTAACAACATATTGCACTGTTCAGGAGTGCCTATCTTTAAAGCTTTATCAAATAAGCGATGAGCCTTAGCTGTATTTGGCATACGTTTAATTTGTTCAAAATCGATCTTGAGTCCAACTTTATTTGCGGCTTTATTGACTTGTTCCTGTCTCATGCGAACTGCTGCCAAGCTACCTAACCTTTTCAAATAGAATGTTTGAAAAGGTACACCTTCAACTGCCAAGTCCGGTATGAGCTGAACACCTCGCCAATGCACGACAACTTTGACGCTAGGGTGAAGCTGATAAAATCTATTTATAGCGATCAGTAACTGACGTTTTCCGATCAAACACCAAGGACAAATAAAGTCAAAAAATACATCAATGTGTAATTGCCGAATCATCATTTGTTATTCATCCCGCATTTTTGGATTTGGTTATCTGAATGATTTTTAAGTTCAGTCATTCCTTGCTGCTCAAAGCGTGCAATATCTTTGTGATAATGACGTTTGGCATAAAAAAATACGGCAGCGGCTGCAATACTGACCAATGGCATCAGTTGAAATGCGCTATGCAATCCAACCACATCAGATATTCTGCCGACCACCAAAGGACCAAGAGCTAAGCCAAGAAAATTGTTAGCCAAGGTGAGCGTTGCAAACGCAGAGCCATGAACTGAGTTATGTGTAAGATTGGCTACCATTGCACTGGATGGACCATTGGTTCCTAAGGCAATAAACATTCCAAGGCAAATGAGAAGTAATTGACTACGCCCCGCAGGCACAGCAAAAGCAATTAATAAAAGCACACAACTAACCAAGCAGTATGTAATGGCTAAACTGACCTTACGATCAGGACAGTTACGGCCCAAATAATCACATAACATGCCACATAAAATTGTGCCCACCGCACTACACAGCACAATGACCGCTGCCATTACACCAGCCTTGTCGGTACTCATGCCGTAATAGCGATTGAGATAACTCGGCATCCAGACAATCACCGTGCCACCAACGAATAGTTGCAACCCACTACCAATGTAAGTGGCAATAACTGAACGACTTGAATATAAAGTTTTTAAAGGACTTTGAATGTGCTTGGTTTTGCTACGATTCTTATTTTGATGTGAAGAAGCTATTCTTTTTTCTTTGACTAGAACCGGATATAGAAAAGCTAAAATGAGGCCAAATAAAGCAATGGCGCCAAAAGCCCAACGCCAGCCAAAGTGCTGTGCCAGAACACCACCTAGGGCCATACCCAAAAATGAACCAAATACACCGCCAGCCATAAAAGCACTAGCAAGTGTTGCACGCATTTCCCTTGGGAAAACAGCAACAACCACTGCAATACCAACACTGCCATAAGCTGCCTCACCCACACCAACCATAAAACGAGCAATAAACATTTGCTCATAGTTTTCAGCCAGTGCACATCCTAGAGTCGCCAAACTCCATAATGCCGCCATAATGGCCAAGCTTTTAACTCGTCCAAAACGGTCTGCTAATAAAGATAACGGCAGAGTCAATAAACCTACCATTAAGGCGACAATACCACTGAGCAAACCTAGCTGGCTGTCACTGAGTAACCATTCCGTTTTGAGCAATGGAAAGACAGCGTTTAATACTTGCCGTGACATATAATCGGAAATGAGCAAGCCAAATGTCAAAGCAAAAACAAGCCATGCATAACGACGAGGTATACTGATTGACGTATCAACATCGCTCATCTGATCTGAATACTGATGTGCATTCATACGACCTCCTTGTATTTTTTATAATTTCTATTTAGCTAGTGCAGCATTGCGTCTTTAAAATCAAAGCAAATAAGCTGCACTACAATTGAGGTCTAAATTCCGTTAGACCTTGTTACATTAGTTACGCTGCGGAACACCCTTTTGCCCTTCTTTACGATTGGGTGCCATACCATTTGCGATTAGGGTTTCTTCAATACTGTTGTATTGCACCCCAATACGATAAATTTCACGGGCTTCTTTTCCTGAGGCAATTTCACGACCTAATTCATGGGCAATCCGAACAGTTTGCTTAATTTGCTCTACAGAGGAAAAACGGCGTCCGTGATGATCAATAATCGTATCTTCGTTACCCACACGAGCATGTAAGCCCATTGCCATCGACATGGTGTTAAAAGGCAATACATTTTTGAGCAGAGATTCGGATGTCAAAGTACATCCATCAGGTACACGATGAATAAAATTAAAGAAATTAAATGGGTTTGGACCATCAAAACCGCCACCAATTCCAATCCAAGTTAAGTTTAAGGGCCCCATATACAACCCTTTACGCACCATACGTTCTAGGGTTTCAAGTCCGTGCATTCCTGTTAATTGAAAGTGCGGCTGAATATTATTTTTACATAAGCGCTTAATATGTTCGGCAACCCATGCAGGACCAGCTGGCACAGTCATCTCCGCATATGCTGCCTGAGTCGCTGGATGTGCCAATGACGTCCCTTCTAAATATTCAGGATAGAGCAATTCCATAATATTCATTTGGGTGGTATTGATTGCCACCGTAACTTGATCTGGCTTTGGTGTAAGTTCAGCTAACATATGTCGAGTGTCGTCACTTAACCATAGTGCCGCCTCACCTTCACTCTCTGGTGCAAATGAAATCGAACCACCCACCTGAATAATCATGTCAGGCACAGCTTCACGAACACCTGCGATAAGCTCATTAAATTTTGACAAGCGTTTAGAGCCTTTACCATCAAGCTCACGGACGTGTAAATGCAGCACCGTAGCGCCCGCTTCATAGCACTCAACTGCTTTTTGTATTTGCTCATCCATAGTCACTGGAATATCTTCGGGAAAGTCTTCCGGCATCCATTCAGGTCCATATGGCGCAACGGTAATGACTACTTTTTCCATATTTTCTGGGTGCAAAGAATCGTCAAAGAATTGCATGGGCATCTCCTAATATATTTTATGAATTTTCAATCAGATAGAATTTTTTAATCTGTAGATTTAATAGGTTGCGTCACCAATAATGCCGGCCCGTTCCATTTTTCGATGACACGGCGGATAGTCCATCACGGCATAGTGTTGTGTACTGCGGTTATCCCAGATTGCAATACTGTTAGGCTTCCAACGCCAGCGCACTTGAAACTCTGGAATATAGGCTTGAGAAATTAAGTAACGCAGTAGTTCAGCTGAGCCCGGATTGGCATCTTGTCCGAATCTGACCCGCTCTTTGGTGTGATAATTGCTGAAATGGGTGGTAAATGCGTTGACGTATAAAATTTTCTCGCCCGTTTCAGGATGAGTACGTACCACAGGGTGCTCAGCATCGGGAAACTTTGCTTTTAAGTCCAAACGCTTTTCAAGCGGCATCGCAGCGCCAAAACTCGCTTCTATGCTGTGGTAAGCGCGTAAATCTGCAATCTTATCCTTAATATCTTCAGGTAAAGATTCATAGGCCATAACCATATTGGTCCACATGGTGTCACCACCCACAGGTGGACATTCAACACAGTGCAACACGCATCCCATCGGTGGAACCTTGCGCCAGCTTGCATCACTGTGCCAAGCATTTTCATAACGATCGATTGGACTTTCTGGGTGTTTATAAATCTGTACTAAACCCGGATGGTCAGGATGACTACCTACAGCTGGATGGTCTTCTAACTGTCCAAATTTTTCTGCAAATGCGACGTGATCCTGACGGGTTAAATGCTGATCTCGCAAGAACAAAACACGATGTTTAAGTAGTTGAGTGCGAATTTCAGAAAATAAACCATCGTCGTAAATCGCATCAGCAAGTTTTACCCCACTGAGCTCTGCACCTATATTGCAAGTTAGCTGTTCAATTTGCATAAGAAATCCCTTCAAATTACAAAGATTGATGAACCTATTGTTTTGCGTGCTTCTAAATCACGATGAGCTTGCACGGCATCCTTTAGCTCATAGCGCTGATTAATTTCAATTTTGATTCGTCCGTGTCGAACATGATCAAATAATTCATTTGCCAATTCTTTCTTCTCGGCAGGATCTGCAATGTAATCTGCCAAAGCTGGACGTGTGACAAACAATGATCCTTTCACGGCGAGTAATACCGGATCAAAAGCAGGGATTGGACCCGATGCAGTTCCTACGCAGACCAACAAACCACGGCGTTTGAGCGAGTCTAATGAACTCATAAAAGTGGCTTGGCCAACACTATCGAAAACGACATTTACACCCACGCCGCCTGTTAACTCTCGTACACGTTCGGCAACATTTTCATGACTGTAGTTAATGACATGATCACAACCATGAGCTCTTGCTACGGCAGCTTTTTCTTCTGAAGACGTTGTACCGATAACGGTCAAGCCAAGTAATTTGGCCCACTGAGAAACAATTAGCCCAACACCACCTGCGGCTGCATGTAATAAAATTGAATCGCCCGCTTTAAAGTTATAAATGCGGCGCATCAGATAAGCAGCGGTCAACCCTCTCATGGTCATGGCTGCCGCTGTTTCACAAGAAATTTCTTCGGGTAATTTAATTAAAGCATTGGCTGGAATTAGACGGTGGGTGCTATATGCACCTAACGTATTTAAAAAACCTGTATAAGTAACTCGATCACCTACTTTAAGCTGGGTTACTCCTTCACCTAAAGCTTCGATAACACCAGAAGCCTCGACGCCCATGCCATTAGGCATTGGAATTTGATAAGTTCCATTACGAAAATATGTATCGGCATAATTTAGACCGACTGCCACATGACGTAGGCGTACTTCTCCAGCTTTTGGATCTCCTACTTCTACATCTTCATAGCGCATTACTTCTGGCGTTCCTGTTCCATAGAAACGTATAGCTTTCGTCAACGTCATGTCCTATTCCATATTTTGGTTTTTTATTGAGTGCCTATAAAAGCAATAACCAAAATTACAACAGTTAGGATATGGGCCACTTTACATTTGACGACACAGGCTTAACGATTAATGACAAAGGATATTTGAAATATTGCTAAAGAATATTCCCAGCAGTCATGCGTAGATTGGCGCTTTTAGACTTTTTATTTTCGTTTAAGCTAAAACTCACCGCCTCTTTTGCATGAATGGTAGTCGTATCAAATAAAGGAACCGAGAATTTAAGCTCACCAATCAACATACAAATTTCAGTACAACCCAAGATAATTCCTTCTGCGCCTTCAGCTATAAGCTCCTCTACAATAGCAATATACTTTTGCTGTGAATCTGGGTTTATTACACCTAAACAAAGCTCTTCATAAATGATGCGATGGACTATCTTTCGGTCGGCTTCATTTGGAATAACCACGTCAATTCCATAATCCTGCAATCGAGCTTTATAAAAATCTTGCTCCATTGTAAAAGCTGTCCCCAACAGCGCAACTTTACCAATGTTTTGACTCACAATTTCTTTTGCTGTCGCATCGGCAATGTGTATAAAAGGGACCGTAACAGCATCTTCAATCTGCGGTGCAATTTTATGCATGGTGTTAGTACACACCAAAATACAATCTGCCCCTGCTTTTTCTAAATTTAGCGCTTGCTCGGCTAAATATGCACCAGCTTCTTGCCATAACCCTTTCGCTTGCAACGCTGCGATTTCTTCAAAATCTACACTATTAATAATTACTTTAGCAGAATGTAATTTTCCTAATTTACCGTGAACCATTTTATTAATTTGTTGATAATAAAGCGCTGTGGATTCCCAACTCATTCCGCCTAATAAGCCGATTGTTTTCATTATTTAAACTTCCTATTTATTCAAATGTAATCTATATCTCTTATGAGTAAAGCGCAGCTAGAATAAAATTGCTTTCTTTTAATTTCTATCTTATAAACCACATAAAATATGTTCTTAAACTTTATAGTCGATTAAAAAATAACATGGATATTGATATATTTAATGATAATTACGAATACATGGGTGTTGTTAATAAAAAATTAGCGCATCAATTGGGACTATGGCATAGGGTTTTTACTTGCCTTGTATACAACCCATCAACTCAATATGTTTATTTTCAGCTAAAAAATTCTGATAACTATACTTTCGACAGAAAAAGTTTTCTTGATATCTCTGTAGGCGGCCATTATGAGGCAGGTGAAACCATTGAAGATGGCATAAGAGAATGCCAAGAAGAATTAGGAATTGATGTGAGATTTAATCAATTAATTTCTATTGGAATTCGACAAACGGCTTGCCATATAGCAGAAAATTACATTGCAAATGAATTTCAACATATCTTTTTATTGCCTTTAAATATTGATTTATCCGAGCTCAAGCCGAAAGATAATGAGATAGTAGGATTTGTAGAAGCTCCAATAAATGATTGTATTGATTTACTTCAACAAAAAATAAATTCTATTCAAATAAAAAAGAGTATGAGAGTTAAAGAAAACTTATGGGAAATAAGTACCGATGTTATTACGTTAGAGAGTTTTCCTCCAAATTATCTAGCTCTTGATAAGATAATTGAAAGATTACTCATCGCAGCTATGAGACAGATTTCTGGTGAAAACATAAACTATATTTATTGGTGAAATAAGGCTGAATTAATAAAGGAAGTTGCCTCTTGCTTATACATTTCATAGGTCCGGGTGGAGCTGGAAAAACAAGTCTTGCTAAACAATTTGCTATAGATTTCGATGCTATTTATTATGATTTAGATGAGCACTTTATGCTTAAAATAGGAGATATTTCTCAATTTATAGCTAAATATAGTTATAAAGAATATGCTATTAAAAACATTGAGTTATATAGAAATTTAATAACAACTCTAAACCCTGATCTTGTAAATATAATTGTATGTTCATCAGGATTTATGACTTACCCTAATGAACTTATGGATAGTTATGAGGAGATAAAGACTCAGATTGAAGAAAGTTCTTTGACCTTTTTACTTTTACCTTCTTTCGAGCTTGAAATGTGCGTGAAGGAAATTGTAAGAAGACAACTACAAAGAGAGTATTTAAATTGCTCTTCAGGGAATGAAGAAAAGAAAATTAGAAACAGATTTCCTTTATATATAAACTTAAAATGCCAAAGGATTTTAACAAATGAAGAACCTTCAAAGATAGCATTTGAGCTATTCAAAAAAATCTTTATAGATAAAAATACTTTTCAAACCATTTAATAAGAACACTATGTTAGAGACAGATCGCTTAATTTTAAAACCATTCCTCGATAAAGACTTATCCATCATGATCGAGATGTTTCAAAACAAAGATTTTATGGCCTTTTCGCCTTACGGTGCTTTGTCTACTGAAGCTGCAACTAGCCGATTTTTAGAAATTTTAGAGCACTATAAAAATCATAATTTTGGCAAAATGGCTATCGTCTCAAAACAAACGCACAAAATTATTGGTTATTGTGGTTTTGAAACTTGTGAGGTTGATGGCAAAACAGAAGCTGAGCTAGGTTTTAGACTTATTAAAAGTGAACGAAATAAAGGCTATATTGTTGAAGCTTCACTTAAGTTACTAGAAGACATGAAAAATCGAAACTTTAAGCATGTGATCGCTTTTTCAGAAAAAGATAATTTACCTGCCCACAACTTATTAAATAAACTTGGTTTTGAAAAAACAAACTCATCTAGTTACATGAATATGGATGTTATCTTTTTCAAAAAAGATCTGTAATTTCTTTGATAAAAAATAAAGTATTACTATAAAAAACTTTAAGTTAGTGAAGATCTATTTGCCTCAAAGAAACCAGTATTAAACTCAAATCATAAAATATAAGAATTCACGCAAACTTCACGACCAGCTCTTTAATTTAATCTTATAAAGTTGGCTCGGATATAGACATGAAAATTATAACTACAGCCCTCGGGCTGATTACCTTGGTAGGTTTAACAGCATGTAAAAGTGTGCCTAGCTATTCAGGTGACTATGCTAAAGCTGAACAAAAGATTACTGGAATAACATTAAATGACGAGCAGGCGTTAGATATCGGTAATCGTTTTGTTGCCGCATTTAATACGCTTGGTACCCCTTCCTTTATAAGCAATGCTGGCAATCTCTACCCTGATCAGCTTTATATTAATGACACACTCTCGCAGTTCTCTCAGAAAAAAGATCTCATCAAACATTTTGAAGGCATGAATGCCCGAGTGAGTAATGTCACTGTAAAACTGATTAGTGCAACTCACCATCAAGATACCGCCTATATCCATTGGTACATGACCTATGACTTTAAAATGCTAGGTCGCTCAAAAACCATGGCTTCTTATGGAATTAGTCAAATTAAGATTAATGAGCAACAAAAAATTATTTTCCAGCAAGATTATTGGGATCCAGCGAATGGCCTCTACCGTTCTTTACCAATATTTGGAGGAGTATATAAATGGATATTGCCGTTCAAAAAAGTCGAATCTTGATATTTCTGGGAATCTTAATCGTATCTCAAGCGAATGCAGCTGAACTGAAAAAATGCAGTTCAGCACCTTTAATGGTTACGAGCAAGAATGTGGGAAATGTCAGTTACTTTGCTGAAGATTGCTTAAAAAATTGGCAGAGTCAAAGCATCAAAATGGACTTTAGCTATAACCGCGATATTCCCGAGTGGGCTTTTAAACGTGCAGCAACCCATTATTTGAAAAAGAATATTAGTGGATTTGATGCAAAATCGCCACTTAATCATATTAATGAACTTTATAGACCCATCAAAAATGGAGATTTATATAGTTTGTATTACCAGCAAGAAAATCAAAAACTAGAACTAAAATTAAACCAGAAGCTACTCGGTTCTTTAAACAATCCGAATGCAAATCAATATTTTAAAATCTGGTTTGGTAGCGAACCATTTAATGCTAAATTAAAACAACAATTATTAAATTAATGGCTTAATAAAATCTTATGGGTAATCATTTTATCCTCATGGTTGAGGACCATTTTGAACTTGCAGCAACCGTCTGCGAATTTCTTGAAGTGCATGGTTATGTCATCGATCATGCGCGTAATTTAGATGCTGCACGGACTTTTCTCAAATCGCAGCATTATCATCTTTTGCTGCTCGATATAAACTTACCGGACGGCTCAGGTTATGACCTATGCAACTGGCTACGCACCGAACAAGGCGTTGATATTCCAGTCCTTATGCTGACAGCAAGAGATACTTTAGATGACAAACTTAAAGGTTTTACCGCTGGAACAGATGATTATTTGGTTAAACCCTTTGATTTTAATGAATTAGTGATGCGGATTCGTGCATTAATTAAAAGAGCAGCTGGCGAAGTTACTCATCATAAAATTCAGATTCACGACTTAATTCTTGATAGCGCAACCCAAACAGTTATTCGTGCCGGAAATAATATCGAATTGCCGCCTATTCAATTTAAATTATTAAAAATTTTGATGCGTCAGTCGCCAAAAGTGGTGACCAAACAAGAACTGATGATGGAGTTATGGGGCGATGAAGAACCAGAAAGTGATGCGTTACGTAGTCACATCTATAATTTAAGAAAAATGGTTGATAAACCTTTTGACCCTAAGCTATTACATACTGTGGCAGGCGTCGGTTTAAAAATTGCTTTAGACAGTTCTGTGAGTTAACTCAAATAGACCACAACAATTAAGCCTGTGGTCGGCTCCAAATCTAGTTCAGGATGAGTAGTTAAATAATATTGTCGATCAAACAACTCCACTCTCCATCCTAATTGTTTGCAAAGCTTTTGCACCAATTGCAAACCAATTCCGTGGCCTTTAACTTTTAAAGAAAGCTGAGAGTCGCTGAGCTCTTGTACTTTCACATCATTAGGTAGAGAAATTCCAATTCCATTATCAGCAATAATTAGGCTGTTTTTTTGTTGAATAATATCGATTTGTGAGCCTTGAGAATAGTTCAATGCATTACGTAAAATATTGCTTAAAACCATTTTAGTCATAGAAGGATATAACCAGCGCGGCTGTTCAGAAAGGTCGGGTTGAATATGAATATGTATTCCCTTACTCTCACTCACTGCTTGTAAACTTTCGACTAAATCCTTCACAATTCTAGATAAAAAATTCTTCTCAGACGGTAAGCTTTTTACTGTATTACGTGCAATCGCCAGTAAGGTATCAACTAATAACTGCATATCCTCAATCGTATTATGAAGACGAACTAAGGCTTTATCATCTCCATATCTAGCCTGACAAAGTTGCACATTACCTTTCAAAATGGTTAGCGGAGTACGCAGCTCATGGCTCACATCTCCCGTAAATTCCCTTTCGCGTCGAATAAAATCACTTAAAACTTGATGATATTTTTCCAAGGCTTGCTTGAGATATTCTGCTTCCATGTTGCCATTGGTATTAATATCTCTAAAAGGAGATGCTTGAGTGTCTTGATGTGCCCAATCGATATTTTCTAAAGCATTTGCCAATCGTGTAATTGGGGAAAAATAGCGTCTGGCTTTTCGATTTGACCACCATAAGAAGCTATATAGCACAGACAAACTAAACATGAGCGGAGCCAGCCCAAATAGCCAGATCAGCTTATTGACATTGCTCTCGCCAAATACCAACAGAACATGTTGACCATTATGCTCACCATAAACTGTCATTCGCTCTTTACCATCAACGAATACTCGGTGTACCCCACTTTCTAAACGCATGCCGCGAAATGGTTGAGGTGCAATCTCTGTATTCCACCGATATCCATATAAATTTTTCGTATCCGGTAAATCTGCATTTGGGTCACGTTCTATGCGTAACCAGTAATGCTCCATTTCCTGCTCTAAAGCGGTTTTAAGTAAAGAGCCTTTAATGACCCATGCACTACAAGCCAACCCGACCACGATCGATAATGCAATCAGACCAATCTGCAACCAATAATATCGATTGAACATTTTGGCTAATGGATGACTAGATTTGCCATCATGTCGAGTTCTTATCATATCTTTATCGCCGGGATAGGCTGTAGAAATTACAATGCTCTCTTTCTAAATAAAAAGTGACCAATGACCCATTCTTGTCCTTGCTCAAAACCAAACAGCTCAGCACAAGCCATGAAGAAAATACGCCAACGTTGCCACCAAATATTGGCATCTTTTCCATAGATTTTTTTAAACAGAGGCTTCAATTCAACTTCTTGATTATCCATATTATCAAGCCAAGCATTTGCGGTTTTCATATAGTGCTCACCCGACCACTGCCACTGTTGAGCCAATTCTAAATGCTCTTGAAAATGCAAAAAAGTTGACGTCGCAGGCATTAAACCGCCAGTAAAGAAATACTTGGACATCCAATCATAATCTGATTTTACTTCAAAAGGATAATGTAAAAAGCGATGGCAAAAAATATGACACCAAAGTAGACCATCTGCCTTCAACCATCCCTGAATTTTCTCAAAAAGACGTTGATAGTTACGAACGTGTTCAAACATTTCAACCGATACAACCCGATCAAACTGATCTTGGTCTAATTCGAGCACATTCACATCACATGTGAGCACTTCAAGATTCGTTAAACCCTTCAACTTTGCTTGCCCAAGAATATGCTTTTTCTGGGTTGCAGAGTTTGAAACAGCAGTAATCTGTGAGCGCGGATAGTTTTCTGCCATCCATAATGTTAGAGAACCCCATCCACAGCCTAGCTCTAAAATATGTTGGCCGTTTTTAAGTTGTGCTCTTTCACAGTAAAGCTGAAGTGCGAGCTCCTCTGCCTGATCTAAAGTTGTTGTTTTAGTCGGAAAATAGCAAGCACTGTATTTGAGTCTTTTTCCAAGCACTGCCTGAAAAAACTCAGTCGGCAATTCATAATGCTGCTCATTTGCCTTGTCCGTTTCAACGGCGATTTCGCTCCGTTTCAGCATATTAAGCACATCCATATAGCGCTGTGCTCCTTGTTCAGGGTCATAACGCCCTTCTTGAATTAAGCGCTTTTTGCTTAAAGCACGGATTGCTGCCCGAATTGCATGATCTGGAATCACACCACTTTCAACAATTTTTAAAGACTGATGAACAATAAAATCCATATGCGCACCTATTTTTTGGGTTTTCGCGGAATAAACATTGATGTTTTTTGTTGATAATCAAGATAATTTTGACCGCGGCTTTTAATTGCTTGTTTTTCACTAAATGGAATACCCGTGACGTAGTATAAAAATAGCCACATCAGTAACGGATAAATCCACAATAAATACTGGCCTGCAGCTAAACCAATGATTGGATAGGCAAACCAATGTAACCATTCAAAAAAATAATTTGGGTGACGTGAATAACGCCATAAACCCTGATCCATCGTTTTGCCATGATGTTCCGGATTTAATTTAAATCGGTATAACTGCTGATCAGCGAGCTGCTCTCCAATAAAGGCAATCACCATGATGACAGCAGCAATCACTAAAGCGATTTTATATCCGCCACTCCATTCAATTGCTTCTACATTGAGTAGCGTCCACATCGGAAAAAAGAACAAAAGCACCAAAAGGGTTTGAAAAATAAAAAATAATAAAAAGCCAACGTGCTGGAACTTACCCATGGCTTGACGCATGTTCGCGTAACGACCATCTTCTTTGTGTTCAGATTGATAACGTCTTAACAGGTGCCAAAATAATCTTAAAAACCATAAGCCGCTAAAAATACCGACAAAAAGTCGCACTTCAACTGGAGCAACTGAAATGAGTAAAGAAGACACAATAATGTTTACTGCCAGACAGAAACTCCATGCGGCATCTACAATTCCAGCTCGACCATTTGCTGTGGCAAGTAGCCAGCTCAGCAACATGATCATTAAATCTAGAATCAGTAAATTCCAAAACATGAGCAGTCTCCTTGCTTGATGTGTTTGAGTTAGTAACTGGTACTTTCAAACAACAAGTGAACATTGCTTATCACGCCTTCTTTAAAACCACCTTCGCAATAACATAAATAGAAATCCCACATGCGAATGAAGTTTTCATCGAACCCCAGAGCTAATACTTCCTCTCGTGCGATTAAAAACCGTGCGCGCCAGTGATGAATTGTTTTTGCATAACTTAAACCGATGTCATTTAAATGCTTTAGCCTTAAACCACTTTCAGAGGCGGTTTGAGTCAATACACTCACGCTAGGAATAAAGCTACCAGGGAAAATATAACGCTTAATATAATCGACTGTATTTAATGCTTTTTTATAACGGAAATCTTCAATGGTGATAGCTTGAATAAATGCCAAACCTTTCGGTTTTAACAGCGCTTTACACTGATCAAAATATGTTGATAAATATTGTGCACCTACGGCCTCAACCATTTCAATTGAAACCAACTTATCGAACTTTCCTTCGAGCAAGCGGTAGTCTTTTAATTGCACATCAATTCGATGTGCCAATCCAGCTTCACTTACACGAGTAACGGCTTCATCGTATTGAGCTTGTGAAATGGTAATGGTGGTCACTCTACAGCCATAATGTTGGGCTGCATAAATGGCAAAACCTCCCCAACCGCTTCCAATTTCAACCAAATGATCCATTGGTTTTAAATCTAACTTTTTACAAATGAGCTCTTTTTTAAAATCAGATGCGTCTTCGAGTGACATGTTTTCATTTTCAAAAACAGCACTCGAATACATTAAAGACGGGTCTAAAAATAATTTAAAAAAGTCATTACTTAAGTCATAGTGCTCAGCAATATTTTTACGGCTCCCGCTTATAGAATTTTTTCTATTTTTATACCAACCCTTCAGAAAAAACTGGCTCGCCTGTGCAATAACATTCTGGTTAAACTGGTCTAATACATCTCGATTACGTGCCAATATCTGAACCAACTCTACAAGTTGTTCGCTGCTCCAATCACCACGGATATAGCCTTCAGCTGCTCCTAAAACACCATTTTTTAAAATGAGATCCATCAGCAAAGGATTGCGAACTTCAATCACAGCATGTAAGTCTGAAACCTCGCCAACCGTACCACTCCATGCACCCTGAAAAGTGATCTGTCCATGACGTAGTTTGAGAAGACTCTTGAGCAGTAACGGTAGTGAGTCATCTTCACCATAAAGAAATGTTTTTATCATGTCTTATCTACCTTGATCTTTTTAGGATGACGATAAAATGGAACTTTTTTTCGCCACAACTTAAATGCCTCTAAATATATTGAAAACAACATTTTAAAAGGGGCTAGGCTGTTCATAAGAGCATATCGATACTGCTGTGAAGGAAATGTGATGGGCACAAGTTCAAACCGCATAGTTGCATCAAACACTTGTTTTTGTTCTTCAAAGAGCTGCATGTGAATGACATTTTGCTGATCTGAAAAACTAAATCGCCAGTGGTAAGTCAACTGCATGGGCATAAACGGCGAAACATGAAATGATTTTTCAAAATGAAAATCGAAACTCTGATAATCACTCATATTTCTTTGTTGTTTTGAGCAGTCATGTATATAAACTTTTCGTTCATTCCATGGGGTATTAGTAATTTCACTGACAATAAATACGGGTTTTCCGGCTTTATTTAAAACAAAATAAAAGACCACAGAGTTAAACCGAAAACCCAAACAACGGGGTAAAGCCAATACTCTGATTTGCCAGTCTGGCCTAATATGTAAGTTGTTATTTTGCAGTATCGCTTTTTCTACTTTTTCCTTTATAGAACCGTGATACATATTTAAAAAATCATTTTTGGATAGTTCTAAGACATTCCAATGATTGGTTGACCAAAGTGAGCAATCTTTTGCAATCTCATTTAATTGATCTGGATCGAACCATAAGTAATTTAAGGTCGATGTGAATTGATGCTGTTTGGGGCTATAGCGTCGGTGACGAATAAGTGTAGGAGCTATAGCAAGTTTATTTAATAACATTTGAAAAGCTCCTTACCTATTTTTATAAGTGTAAAATTTGCTCTACAACACGTGCTGCACTGCGGGCACCATCCTCATGGAAACCCCAGCCCCAATACGCTCCACAAAATGAAGTTCTGTTTTGTCCGTTAATTTCTTGCCAACGAGATTGAGTTTGAATCGCTTTTGTATCAAACACAGGATGTCGATATTGGCGTTCAACCAATATGTCTTCGGCTTTAATTTTCATATTCGGATTTAAAGTAGAAAAAACTTGAGTATTGCAGGGTAAATTCTGCAAATTATTCATCCAGTAGGTAAAACCATAATGTATGTCGGACTCATTGCTTTGAACTTGCAATGTTGGCGTTACATGTACATGCCAACTTGCCCACTGCAAACGGCTTTTAGGCATAATTGAAGTGTCACGGTGAACCACCATGTGATTATCTTGATAGCTAAATTGACTTAGTATTTCTCGTTCAAGCGATGAAGCATCTTTAATTAAACTTAGGCTATCGTCCGCATGGCTTGCGAAAATCACCCAGTCATATTCTGCTTGCCCTTCAGTCGTTTCGATAAACACAGTTTCTTGTGAACGGCTCACACCTTTTACTTCTGCAAACTTCCACTCAATGGATGGACAGTTTTGTTGAATAGCATGTATATAACTTGCTGAACCGTGTTTAACCGTTTGCCATTGTGGCCGCTCTTTTAGCTGTAGCATGCGGTGATGCTGAAAAAAGCTCACGACAAATCGATATGGAATTTGCCCTACCTGCTCAACCGGAGCCGACCATAATGCCCCGCACATCGGATAAAGATGCTCATAACGGAACTCATGGCTATATTTGTGTAGGTCTAAATAGTCTTCAATAGATAAATTAGGGTCAAAATCTGCTACATCAATATTTTTATTATCATCATAAAAACGCAGCAAATCTGAGAGCATTTGTAGAAATTTACGGTTTAGAAAGTTCTGCGGACGGGCAAAGAGTGACCATTTTTTTGAGGGGTTATATTGAAGCCCACTGACCAGATTATTCACCGAAAAACTCATGTCGCTGCTTTGAGTTTCAACTCCCAAATTTTTAAGCATGTCGGTAAATAAGGGATAGTTGTAGTCATTAAACACAATAAAACCACTATCTACCGAAACTTTAGAACCCTCTATATCCAGCTCATGAGTGTCAGTATGACCACCAAAATAGTTATTTTTTTCATACACGGTAACTTGATGTTGTTCTGACAATTTCCATGCAGCATAAAGTCCCGATATACCCGAACCCACAATGGCAATTTTCATAACACTTCCCCATTTTCAATTTTTTCTATCGGTAGATCTTTAATCTTTTTATATTGATAAACCTTCGCTGGTACTGGCTTTAGTCCCCACACCAAACCAAATAAAGACATTAGTTTGAGCACATAAAAGGTGATATCAATCTGCCACCAATAAAAACCTTGACGCACACTACCCGCGTAAAAGTGATGGTTGTTATGCCATCCCTCACCTAGGGTAATCAAAGAAAGTAGGAAGTTATTACGGCTATCATCTGGGGTATTAAACTCTCGTGAACCATAACGATGCGCGAGTGAGTTAATACATAAGGTTGCATGCGTTAAGAGAACGGTAGAAATCACAAATCCCCACACCAAAAGCTGTAAGCCATTAGTTCCCAACTCAGGGAAATGTTGCGCAAGCCACGAACCAAAACCATAAATTGCCAAAGCTGTAAAAATCACAATAGGCAAACTAAATCGGTCAAGCCAAATCAGCTCAGGATATTTCAACCAGTCTTTAATCACTTTTTTTCGAATAGCAAAATTCTGCTCATTCAAAAACCAGCCTACATGGGAATACCAAAAGCCTGCTTTAGCTGAATGCGGGTCCTGATCGGTGTCGGTAAAGTGATGATGATAACGGTGATGTGCTGCCCACCATAACGGTCCACGCTGTGCACTCATGGTTCCGATCAGTATAAAAATGAACTGGACAATACGTGATGTTTGAAAAGTTTTATGTGAAAGATAGCGGTGAAAAAAAGCAGTAATTGCAAACATGCGAAGAAAGTAAAAACCCAGCATGAAGACAACTGCAAACCAAGATACGCCCACCCAAAACACAGCTAAACAAGCGATATGCAATAAAATAAAAGGAATTATTCTTAACCATTGAATTTTCTTTTCAATGACATATTCGCTAGAAGTACCCACTTGCGCATTTTCTGAATCTGACCAGCTATCGATCCAGCGCAGAAAAAATTTAGACATTGATTCTTCCTGATCTAAAGCATTTCTTTTGGTTCTAATTTAGAAAATGCGCAATGAATTTTATGTGAAGTTCACACGATTACGAGATAAATATAAGAATCTACATAACCAGCAACGTCACTATTTAGACTGTGTTGTCTTAACGAGTTTAGAAACATCGTAGCCATAGCTTTTTGCGGTTTGCAGATAAGACTGATATGTCGCTTCATCAATTTGAGGACTACGAGAAAGAATCCATAAATATTTCTGGCTTGGGCCACCCACTAAAGCGACCTGATAATCTTGGTCAACTCTTAAAACCCAATAATCGCCTTTTGTAAAAGGAATCCATCTTAGGCCTGAAGGCAAAAAGCTAACTTTTAATTTACTGTTGCCCTCATTTTGCGAATAGGCCACACCTTCAGATGAAATCATTTTGCCATCTTTGTTGGTACAACTATTTAAAACACCAACGGTTTTGTCTGCGTTAATGGAATAGTTTGCAGTTGTATTGGCTACACAATTACGCTGAAAAAACATAGGTAAATGCGCAATCTCATACCACTTACCTGCGTATTTATTAATATCAATAGATTCAACAGCCACTGGTTTCGTATTTGTGTCAGCAAAGGTGCTCAAAGGAAGCGTTAAGCTAACCGCTGCAAGACTGCTGCTGATGACAAGTGACTTAAATAATAATTTCATAACTACCCTCTTCTATTTATTTCATATGTTTAAACATACGCCAGAGGGTTGTGAACAAAGTGTGAATTTTAAAAATTAAAGAACATTAATAAGGATTTAATTGTATTTCTTTGGAACATCTGCAATTGGAAAATTCAGTTCAAAACATACGCCATCGAGCGTGTTATAAACCCGATATAGGCCATGATGTAGATCCATAATTGAAGCGACAATCGATAACCCTAATCCACCTGTCTGGTTCTCATCACTTCGACTTGAGTGGCATTGGTAAAATCTTTCAAAGACATATTCGAGTTGATGTTCAGCAATTGAAACACCTCCCGTTACCACAGTCAGGCTGACCCATTGCCTATGCTCAATCATCTTATGTCTAGTGGCAATATAAATAGATCGCTTATCACCACCATGTACGAGCGCATTTAAAATGAGATTGTAAACGGCTCTTTTAAATAACTCAGGATCTGCAAATAACTTCTGGGCTTCTAAGTTGAAAATAAAATGACACTCTTGTTCCTCGGCCTGATATTCAAAAATCTGGCATAGCCCATCTATAACATCTTGGACGTTTATTTCTTGTTTGTTTACAAGAACCATTTTCTGATCGGCTCTTGCTAAAAAAAGCATGCTATCAATCATGCGTTTTAATCTGTGGTAATCATCCAAATGAGACACCAGCAAATCTTCATATTGCTCAACTGAGCGTTCGCCAGTTAAAGCAATCTCGGTTTGCCCAATCAGATTATTTAAAGGCGTACGGAACTCATGAGCAATATCCTCAGAAAAACGGTTGAGCTGCGTATAACCCTTTTCAATACGCTCCAGCATGTGATTTATATCTTTTGAAAGCAGCTCAACTTCTAAAGGCGACTTTGATAGGTTTAATCTTTTCTGTAGCTGATTTGCATTAATAGAATGAGTTTGCTTGCGAAGTTGTTGTAGCGACCTTAAACCAAGATGACACGCTAAAATGCAAAGTAGAAAGATTGCAAACACGCCTCCTACCACATACATCAAGAGACTTTCTTGAAAAGGTAAAAGAATATTAATGCGTTCCGACCACTGTTTACCTGCAATGAGCAGATAAGGCTCGTCATTAATTTTTATGCTTTTCCAAGCAATTCGCGTTGGATATGGGTTGTTGGCTAAATCTTGAAATTGAAGACTGTTGCGCTGTGCAAGCTCAGGTAACTGAATATGGAGCGGATTGATATTAATTAGAGTTTTGTCTTTATGAATGAGCAGAAACAAGTTGTCTTGGTTGCCAAGCATGTTTTGATACAGCTTAGGACGCGCAATGATTTGCTCTACATTTTCGCTATCTTGCAGCAAAATTTCCAAACGGTTAATTCTGTCTGCTAAAGCTTTATCTTGCTGCTTCAATAAAATTTGGTTAATGCCTAAATAGGTCATAAAGCCGACTGAACATAAAATTAAGGCAGAACAGAGCGTGACCAGTAATGTAATACGGACTTCAAGAGAACGCAGAAATTTAAAGTTCATAAGCTAACCGAAATTTTATAACCCAAACCACGGATGGTATGAATAAGTTTTAATTCATATCCTTCATCAATTTTGCTTCGTAAACGGCGTACTGCCACATCAATAAAATTAGTATCGGTATCAAAGTTAATATTCCAGACTTCTGAACCAATTTGCCTGCGCGTCACGATTTGCTCTTTATTGATCAATAGATAGCGCAATAAATTAAATTCGGTTTTGCTCAGTTCAATTAAGTTTCCGTTACGCCATACTTTATGACTGACCAAGTCCATTTTTAAATCGCTTATAGACAGCTCGTTTGCTTGTAGATACTGCTGTCTTCTTAACAGACTTTTGATACGTGCCAACAGTTCAATATAGGAAAAAGGTTTAGCCAAGTAATCGTCTGCACCCAACTCCAAACCTTTGACCCTATCCATCACCTGATCTTTTGCTGTTAAGAAAATAACCGGAATTTTGGAGAACTGACGTAATACTTGTAATACGCTCCAGCCGTCTATGTCCGGCAACATGACATCAAGAATAAGCAAATCATATTGATCTCTCTTTAGCATTTCCAAACCTTGAAGTCCTAAATGAATGCATTCTGCTTGATATCCAGACTCTTTTAATCCTTTGACCAAATAAGTGGCAATTTTAATCTCGTCTTCAATAATAAGGATACGCATTTTGTAGAGACTCATTTGAAAGATGACAACTTTGTAATGTGATTGTCATGCTTGGAATTATTCAATTTGTTTAAGATTTTCAAAGCGACATAGAGGCAATCATTATGAACAAATTGAAATGGCTGATGCTAACAGCCGTGCTATTGTGTAATAGTACTTTTGCACAGCCCCCTGCTTTGAATCAAGTCTATTCGTTAGATCTTAAAACTGCGCACCTACTAGCGGACAGTGCGAAAGAGGCATGCAAAAAGTTAAATCAAAACATTGCGGTCGTTGTTGTTGACCGTGGTGGTAACCCTTTAACTGCCGAACGGCATGAGCTGGTGGGCCCGCATAACCTAATGGCTGCCGAGAAAAAAGCCTATACCGCGTTATCTACCAAAACATCGACCTTGGTTTTAAGCCAAAACAGTAATCAAAACCCCGATGCAAAAAATTTAACCACCGTAGCAAATTTACTTTTGTTAGGTGGAGGCTTACCTGTTCGTTTTGAGAACCAAGTGATCGGAGCGATTGGGGTTGCAGGTGCTGGCGGCGCACAAAATGACAATCAGTGTGCAAGCAAAGCCATTGAAACCATTTTTCATTCATAAGGAGTTCATCATGACTAAATCATTTATTGCTTTATCTTCTTTATTTATAGCTTCAGCTACATTTGCACAAACTAATCCGCTGAGTGTGCATGTGTTAAATCTAGAAACGGGGTTGCCATCTTCTCAGGTCGAAGTCATTTTAGAAAAAAATACCAATAACCAGTGGGTTAAACTCAATCAACAAGTAACCGATTCAAATGGTCGTATTACTGCGCTCTATCCAGAAAATAAAAAACTAGAGCAAGGTGTTTATAAAGTTACTTTCAAAACTGAAGACTGGTTCAAAAAGAACAAACAACAAACTTTTTTTGCCGAAGTACCCGTTATTTTTAAAGTGGATGGAAGCGTAAACCACTACCATATTCCTTTACTACTCAGTCCTTATGGTTATTCAACCTATCGAGGTAATTAAAAGAAAAACCCCTTTATCTGTTTTACACAAATAAAGGGGTTAATTCAAAGCGATTTGGTTTACGAACAAACCCCATTGCTAATCACCGATTTTTTGTTTGAATCGAGCGCCACGATTGAAGAAGAAACCGTATTAATAATTTGAGTCATCGCCTCACTTGACGCACTCACAATTGCTTCCATTTTTTTAGCTTTTTGATCAATTGGTTGCTTAAAAGCAATTCTGCAATTCAGCTGAGATCCCGCATTCGTGATGACTTTTGCATTAGCTGACTCTAATTGAGTAGGCGGTATTTGACGCTTCACCACCCAAGACACAGCAATATTAATATTGCTGTGATCTACAATATCAAAATGAGAAAAGTCTGTAGAAACTCGATATAACGGTTGATTGTTTCCAGCAAGCCCACTGCTATAACTGTCAATTGCCCCTAGCTTTTGTTGTAAACCCGCAGACAAGGTATCGCGTAATTGCGTACCCATAGTCGATGTCCAACGCTCATTGTTTAGCACCGTAGACTTACCACTACTGTCTTGGAGCACCAAAGGCGCACGGTCTAATCGGTCTGGAATCCCGACTGGCAACACCTCAATCACCTGCACAGTTGAGCTGGTGACCGGAGTGACTTTAGGTGTAAGCGTATAGTAGTTTGGCGTTGGCGAACTCGAACATGCTGTCATGGCAACTGCCGTTAAAAACAAGCCACTCCCAAGCAGCCATTTGGCTGCTTTAGGATGTTGAAAAGATAGATGGTTTTTATTTTTCATCATCGGTCTCTGGTGTCTTACCACGAATAATTGATTCAGGGTGTTGTTCAATATAGTCTGACATTAACTGTAAAGAGGCAGCGGCACGTGTCATTTGCTGCAATGCTTTGCGTACGTCTTGTTGCAACGGCGCATCGCTCGACAAAATAGACTCAGATGATCTTACAGTTTTACGAACATCATCTAAGGTTGCTTGTAAACCAGGCGCAACTTTGCCATCTAACTGTTTAACCAGCTTATCGGTAGACTCAATCGCTGTGTTCATATTGTTAAGCGTTTTACGCACATCTTGCCCAATTTCAACTAACGGGAATTTCGTTAACTTGTCAGCAATCTGAGAAACCTGTGCTTGTAAGCCACTCAATTCGGTTGGTGTAGTTGGAATCACCACACGGTTATCACCTAGAATCTGTAATGTGGCTGGTTTGGCTTTAGGGAACTTGTCTAGAGCAATATAGTTTTGTCCAGTAAGAAGGTTCCCTGTTCTCATTTGAGCACGCCAACCATGTTCAATAAAATCTTTAAAAATTTCACTGTTCGGGTTAAGTGCCTGACCATTTTCAACTCGTGAAGGATAGATGACTGCCTCAACACGCATCCGAATCTGTTTATAGTGGTCATAAAACTCGGCATTTACTGATTTAACATTACCAATTTCAATACCCATGAAATCAATCGGTGCACCGACAGTAAGCCCGCGTAATGAATGATCAAAGTACATAATCACACCGCGTGGTTGACCATCAGGTTCTTTTAATGCTTCACCTTTTGAATCCCAAAGATTAAAACGACTCTGATTCGCTGCCATCGTGGCGTGTGAACTTTCAGGGTAACCAAAAGCAATCCCCCCTGCGACAATACTTGCCAGCGATTGAGTATCTAAATTAAAGCCCGAAGCATTTAAGGTCACATCAATCCCACTCGCCTGCCAAAAACGTGCATCGGTGGTTACAAACTTGTCATACGGCGCGCGGATAAACGTTTGTAGTTCAACATTTTTACCGTCATCAGACAATTTATAGGCTGTAATTTGCCCTACATTAATTCGACGATAATAAATTGGAGAACCTATATCTAACGAACCAAGATCATCTGCATTTAAGAAAAATACTTTTCCGGGAACATCTGAAGATATGACCGGTGGCACTTCTAATCCAGTAAATTCAAACTTATCCTCTTCTGATTTTCCGCCATCCACTTCAATATATGAACCTGACAATAAGGTGTCTATTCCTGAAACTCCACCCGTCCCAATACGTGGTCGCACGACCCAAAATCGTGAATCTTTTGCGGCAAAGTTACTCGCACCTTTACGCAAATCAATTCTGGCAATAATGTGTGAACGGTCATCTGAAAGATCAATCTGCCGTACTACACCAATATCCACCTGTTTATAACGGACTGTTGTTTTACCAGCGACTAACCCTTCAGCCGTTCTAAAAGACACATCAATTGTAGGGCCATGAGACAGTAGCGCTTTTACAGCTAATGACAGCGCGATTAAAAGCGCGATCAATGGAATAAGCCAAATTAATAAAGGCTTCCACCGACTCTTCTTTTCTTGAGGCTCTGGTAAATCATTCATGTTATCCAGTTCAACATCTGTATCACGATGATCTGAGTTACCAGTGGTTATTTCATTTTCAGACATACTCATTGTTCTTTTATTGACTGGGATTAATAGAATCATTATTCAACGGCGGATGTTCTGCCTGAATAATCGTTGTTTTTTCAGAAGCAACAGAAGACGGTTTGTTTGTATTTTGAGATGCATAAAAATTATCCCAAATAATACGTGGGTCAAAACTAAGTGATGCGAACATGGTTAACACTACAACAGCACCAAAAGCAATCGAACCTGGCCCAGCTAAAATCGTAGCAAGCGATTGAATCTGAATGAGGGCTGTTAAAAGTGCCACCACAAAAACATCAATCATTGACCAGCGCCCAATAAACTCGACAATTCGATATAACTTAACGCATTGCTCGGGTAAAAATTTCCAACCTGCCGATTTCTGTAGATATACAGCAAATAATAAAAAATACAAAATCAGCAGTTTCAACATGGGAATAAAAATACTGGCCATGAAAATAACGACTGAAACCAGATAGTCTCCACTTTGCCAGAAGTAAATTACCCCACTCATGATCGTATCTTGCTGACTGCCCAAAAGTGAGTCAGTCACCGTCATTGGAAGTACATTGGCTGGAATATAGAGAATTGTTGCAGCCACTACCAAAGCAAAGGTTCGATTTAAACTCGCTGGTTTACGTGAATGCAGTACGCTATTACACCGAATACAACGTAAAACTTGGCTTTTATCTCGTCGTCTTTTTTCATTTTGAGCAGAATTTACGACACCACAGCAATGACAAACAATTAATGAGAGATCTTTAGCCCGTGGATATTGCTTAAGTACCGATCCGTATTGCGAGCTTTTTGCTTGGGTCACATTTTTTATTGTTTTCATAGCAGTGACCTATCAATTTCGTTCCATATATCACTTACCTTTATGGAAGTAATATAGACCAACAATACACTTAAGATCGCAAATGCCCATAAAGCAATTTCTGGAATCACCAAAACCATTCCAACTAACTTTACAAGCGTGACCAAAATTCCGATTAAGAACACCTCAACCATTCCCCACACTCTCATAAAGAAAAGTGTGCGTAAGGCCATCACCAAAAACGTTGGCCTCTTTTTCAATATACTCACTGTACCGAGCACATAGCTAAGTAATAAAAGATAGGAAAGCGGCACAATAAAAGTGGTAATTAAGATAAGTACACCAACGAATGCCCGATCAAAGTGAAACATCACCCAGACTGCCCCCAGTAAAGTAGTCTCGGAAGTATTTCCTTGTAATTCAATTTTTACGATGGGAAAGCTATTGGCAATAATAAATACAATTAAGGCAGTTAAAATCAAAGCTAACAATGTTGAAAAAGTTTTGGTGTGCCGATAGAGTTCTGCACCACAGCAAACACAATAAGCCCTTTTTCCATAAGCAAGCGGAGCTCTACGATAGACTGTATCGCACTCCTCACAACCTGCTAATTCTTTAAGCTTCATAGTGATACTCTGAAATTTATAGTTTGATTACATTCTTCAACGAGCTTGTTTTACCTAAAACAATGACTCCTAACACGCAAATATTATTCCAAAAATTTAACTTATATCATTGGTATATCAACATTCAAGTTAAGAAAGATAGAAGAAAAATGAAAATTTTGATTATTTTACTGCTACCCAAAATAATTTATAGGGACCCTTTTTGCTACTAAGTTAAATGAAAATATAAATTAAACCAAAGACTATCTAATTAAATTCAACTTTTTAGACAGAAAAATTATTGAAGATGCTGTTCAATATATGTTTGAAATTGCTGAACAATATAACCCGATTCTAATTTTGAACTGGAATAAAGCCCAAACGATAAAGATCTAAGTTGAGGTAATTCAGCACTTTTTAAAATCTTGATATCTGAAGGTATCTGAAATAATGACCTTAAACTGATTCCAATGCCTGCACGTACCGCAGGCCACAAAGCTTGAACAGAATTGCACTCATAGGCGATGTGCCACTCCAAGCCCTTCTCTTCAAGCGCCTGAATTGCGATTTGTCTTAGAATACAAGGCTGCTGTAATACAACCAATGGAATCGAAGATCCAGTTTCAATAATCTGCTGGATGTGTGGATGAGAACAAAATAACCACTCTGTTTCTACATTCTGCAATTCATAAAAATTTTCACGGGCTTCATCTTGTTGCCAGATGAGTGCCAAATCCAGCTCTTGTTTTTGTACTTTTTCTAATAAATTAAGATTTCGATCGACCTGAGTTTGAAACTGCACTTTAGGATATTGCAACATGAACTGAGCAATTAATTGTTGGAGCGTACCTTCAGCAAAATCTTCTTGTAACCCAAAGCGAATAACCCCTGTCGCTTGAGTCTGATGAAGTTGTAAAAGTACCCTATCATTCATTGCCAACACATTTTTTGCATGACTAAATAATAATTCACCGCTCGGCGTCAACTCTAACAATCTTCCGTTTTTTCTTAATAATTGGCACCCAGTCTGCTGCTCTAATTTTTTTAATTGGGCACTAATCGCAGCCGGAGACCGACATAAGTTTTGAGCAGCCAAATAAAAACTGCCTAGCTCTATCCCTTTTACAAATGCCCGTAAGGCATCTAAATCAAGGTTAGTGGATACTTTCGCATAATCATTCATAAAAACTGAACTATAGATTCAAAAAGTTTTGATTTTTTAAAATATAACAAACTGCCATAGTCACTACAACATCCCCCAACGCAGAGTTTTAAGATGTTTAGAAAAATTGATATCAACAATTTAGAAACTGTCGCTCCCAAACTTTATGAGCTCGGTAAGGATTATTTGTTTGCAGATATCTGGCAAAGACCAATCCTTGATACTCAAACACGCTGTTTCATTACGATCTCGGCGCTCATTTTGCAGGGTCGCTATTCACAGCTCGAATGGCATATCAAAAATGCCCTAAGCCAAGGGATCTCTAGGGAACAAATTATTGAGGTTACTACCCATCTTGCTTTCTATGCAGGACTGCCCACCGCTATTTCAGCACTTGAACATATGCCAGAGGAGATATGGTCATGCCCATGATTCGTTTTACAACCAGCTATCCATATACCGATTTAGAAAAAGCACAAATATCTAAAGTTGTGCAAACTTGTATGGAAAACTATTTCGATACACCTAAAAATGATTGTTTTCATATTTTTGAACAAATACCGCAAGGGCAGGTTTTTGTTGACCCTGATTATTGGGTTAAAACTGCACGTACTGAAAAGTTCATCTTGCTTTATATCACCTCAGGCAAGCCCAGAACGGCGCAACAAAAATCAGATTTAATGCTGCATGTTACAGCACAGCTTAAACAGAATTTTGATGTTCCAGAACAAGATGTCATGTTTGTGATTGTGCAAAATAGTGCAGAAGATTGGTGCTTTGGTCATGCACAACGTGCTGATCTTTATTTGAAAAGCTTGAATTCACCATAAATAAATACAAGCCCAATGCATTATTTTAGTGAGATATTTAAATTAAGATCTAAAAAAAGCTCCTTAAATAAGGAGCTTTTCATTCGCCGATTCTTAATTAATCATAGTCAAAAAATAATTTAGTAATCTATCTCGGTCATCTACCTGATTTTCCCCTAAAAGCTGAACCATAGCGCCATCAATCACAAATAAAAACAGGTGAGCATCTTCAATTGAGGTCGTAACTTTTAACGTTAGATGAAATAGAAGTTCTACCGAATTACTGTCAAATAATTATGGTGGCAGAACGAAGGTGGGTTGACAGACCAGTCATCTAGGAACCGGCACGCACAAGGCGTCCCACCTCCGTCCTACCGCTACGAAGGGGGGACGAACGAGTTCGCCACCAAAAAATTACTTTCTTGGTGCCCTAGATGAAAAACAGCCTGTCAAAGCCGGCTGACAATGTAGGTCAGCAGGCAAAGGATAGTGCTCTACCCTATTACAGTCAAGCATGCAAAATGACATTTGTTTTAAAATAGATCATTAAAAAGTAAGGATAAATAATGAATAACTTATTGTTAAATTAGGTTTATAAAATACTTATCAATCGTTACATAAGTATTGAAACACCCTAGGTCGGTTACCTTGGTAAAGATGAATTATTCCTATTTCTACAGCGCGGGAAACTGAAGAACAGATACAACAATTTTTTGATTATTTAGAGTTAATCCCAGAAGCAAAGAAGTTCGATTAATCAAAACCTAATATAAACCTACTTCATTATATTTGGAGTGTTGCCCCAACATTGAAATTATGGTGCAAATTAAAGGCAAGTTGAGATTTTGTATATGAAAAGTAAAAAATTTGCTCTCTTAAATTCAAAAAAATAGAGCTTAACTTTTACGCTAATATCATGTCTTTTATCAATTTTTCTATAGAAATTTTGCCCTATAATTCAGTTTTACCACTAAGTAAAGTTATGTAACTTTATCCATACAATTTCTTCACAATTTAAAACCTTAACATAAACAAACAATTAAAAATATTTTGCTATCTTATTGATCATTAAGAGGACACCTCTTAATTTCCTTTTCTTGAATAACTCATCGTTATTCTGCCTCTTTATTCTGCAATTTTTTAATTCAGTATTTAAAACCGTATATGTTCACTTTAAATACTGAGATTCAATTCTTAGGCTAAATATGCGCACATCTGAAAAACAAGTAAAACCTATTGAGATTGATGATATCAATATCATCGAGAACGAAAAAACCAAAAAAGCGATTACTGCGGCTGCATTAGGTAATGCAATTGAGTGGTTTGATTTCGGTGTTTATGGTTATGTGGCATACGTTCTCGGTAAAGTATTTTTCCCAAATGCTTCACCAAGCGTGCAAATGATTGCCGCACTTGCTACATTTTCAGTTCCTTTTATTTTTCGCCCATTAGGTGGTGTTTACTTTGGGCATTTAGGTGATAAATACGGGCGTCAAAAAGTTCTTGCCATTACTATCATTATTATGTCCATCAGTACCTTTGGTATTGGCCTTATTCCATCTTATGAAACAATCGGTTTATGGGCACCTATTCTTTTACTCATTGTAAAAATTGTACAAGGCTTCTCCATTGGTGGTGAATACTCAGGTGCTGCGATTTTTGTCGCTGAATATTCTCCAGACCGAAAACGTGGTTTTATGGGAAGCTGGCTTGATTTTGGATCGATAGCGGGCTTTGTACTTGGTGCTGCAACCGTCGCTTTGATCACACACGCCGTGGGTGAAGCAAGCTTTGCCGAGTGGGGTTGGCGTATTCCCTTCTTTCTTGCTCTACCACTGGGCATAATCGGTTTATATTTACGAAACCGCCTTGAAGAAACCCCTGTGTATCAACAGCATGCAGAGCAGCAAGCACTAAAAAGCAAACCTCAAAAATTTAGTTTCCAAGAAATTTTTGTTAAACATAAGCGTAGTTTATTGGTGTGCATTGGTCTAGTAATCAGCACTAACGTCACTTACTACATGTTGCTAACTTATTTACCAAGCTATTTTTCGCATAACTTAGGCTATTCAGAAGCACATGGCGCACTTATTATCATTGCCGTTATGGTTGGGATGTTATTTGTACAACCCGTGATTGGTTATTTGAGTGATAAGTTTGGTCGCCGCCCATTTATTTTTATTGGAAGCTTTTCCCTTGTTTTCTTGGCATATCCTGCTTTTGTATTACTTAACTCTGGGGTAAGTTATCAAATTTTTATAGGCTTACTGATTCTTGCTTTATCCCTCAATATGTCTATCGGAGTGATGGCATCAACTTTACCCGCCCTATTTCCAACTGAAATCCGTTATAGCGCTTTAGGTATTGCCTTTAATTTCTCAGTCGTTATTGCTGGTTTAACCCCAACTATTACCGCAACTCTGGTTGAAACTACCCATAATCTGATGGTTCCGGCCTATTACTTGATGATTTGTGGTGTGGTGGGTATTGCTACTGCAATATATTTGAAGGAAACAGCCAATAAGCCTTTAATTGGTGGCGTGCCTATTGCCCATAATATAGAGGAAGCGCAGGAGTTACTTGAGGAATTTCATGAAACTATTGAGCAAAAAATTGAAAATATTGATCAGAGAATTGAAGAGCTTCAGCAAAAACGTCAAAAGCTTGCAGATAAACACCCTGATATAGCCTGATTGAAGCAAAGTTCTTTCATAAAAGTAGCGACTTTAGTGTCGCTATTTTTTTAATATGTTTTTCATTTAATTAGATACTTTAATTAAATATGTTAGCTAACTTTAAAAGCAAAACTATATATTATGTTCTTTGTTATCCCAGATTTATTTTTCCCTACCTTAAAAATTGCTTTTTATAAGTTCTATTTCTTCACTTGAGATATTAGTTAACTGTATTGATGATAGTTCATTGTTAGAGTTGACACCAAAATATATCCCTTCATTATTAAAGTAATACATTGATTTTTCAATATTTAAAAAAATTAACTCTAAATAATCTAACCCTACAACCAATTGTAGTTCATAATTAAAATCATCTTTAAATATGCTTGAATAATCTTCATATATCACATTCCAATCTGAGATATCAAACATAGGTAAGAAGTTTTCAACTGGAAATGAATTTTTAAAATTATAGCCAGTCTTCAATATGTTATTAGATTTTATTGATACAAGAGTAATATTAATTACTTCACCAGTATTACTTAATCCTAATTCAAATAAACAAGTTTTTCCATTTCCGCATCGCCAATATATATCAGCCAACTTATTTTCAGAAAACTCAATAGAAAAAGGAACGTATACATCTATGCTAATCAACGCATGTTTAGGTTGTTGCTTATCAAGCATAACTAACATACTTCATCCTTATTGATTTAATAGCTAATTTTTATCTCCAGATCTGTATAAAATATCAGAAAATAAGCGAATATCTTTTTAAAATATTTAGAAATTATATTCCTTTTATATCTCATCTCTTGAAGAAATAAATGAACCCAAAGATAATAGGCCAAACCTAATCTAAAGAAAATTTTAAACTCTTAAAGTACTTTTCATGAAAAATATTAATATCTTCAAATTTATAAACCTTATTCTCGCTCTTTTATGGATTTATCAAGGTCTCGTTCCAAAATTTCTATTTCTTAATTCTGATGAAATTTTTGTATGGCAATGGCTAGGACTATCACTTGAACATGCAAAACTTGCAGGCCATGCGAGTGGAATAGCTGAAATGATTTTTGGTTTATGTTTTCTCTTTACTGCACATAAATATATTCATTATTTAAGTATTTTGGGTTTGCTTGGATTACTTCTTTTAATTGGTTTTTTAATACCCTCTACCCTGATCTTGCCCTACAACCCTATCGTAATGAATCTTTCGATGATAAGTTTATCTATTGTCTATCTCATCTTATTAAGTGAGCAAAATTAACTTACAGCCATTCATGTAACTATTTTTAAAGATTTTATATAGAGAGTGCAATGAGTTTACCCAAAACTGAAGTTTGCAGTGTGGTCATTACAGGCAGTACAAAAGGTATTGGTTTAGCCCTTGCCCATGCTTTTTTAGATCTTGGATGTTCTGTTGTCATTGCTGGACGAAACCCAGAGCATCTTAAGCAGGCTCTTTCTCATTTAGAAACTCATTTCAATAAAGAAAAATTCATTGGTCTGTGTTGCGATGTGACTCAAGTGTCTGATGTGCAAACCCTATGGGATGGTGCAATTGAGCGCTTTGGGCAAGTCGATGTGTGGATTAATAATGCAGGAAGCTGCCACCCAACGAAAGACTTTATCGACCTTCAACCTGATGAATTAAACGCGGCTGTTTCAACTAATATTTTAGGCACGATGTTGGGTTCGCAAGTCGCTTTAAAAGGCATGCTCAAACAAGGTTATGGTCAAATCTTTAACATGGAAGGTTGGGGAAGCAACGGCGAATGGAGTGCAGGCATGACGCCTTATGCAACCACAAAACGAGCCGTAAGTTATTTTAGTAAAGCACTTTCTAAAGAAACAAAATCGACTCCAATTTTAACTGGTACACTCAGCCCGGGCATGGTTGCAACAGACCTATTAGTTTCTTCGTGGACCAATGGAAACATCCAAAACTGGAAAAAGATGAAACGGTTATTTTTCTTTGTGATTGATCCGCCAGAAATTGTTTGTGCTTATTTAGCAAAACAAATTATTCAAAATAAAAAAGCCAACCGACGCATCGCTTGGATCACGCCGTGGAAGCTTTTTCTTAGATTTTTGCAGCCTTATTACTGGCGCAGGAACCCCGTTAAAGGCACAGCATTAGAGCATTTGTAGTCGGGCTTATAATGTGACTAAAAATCTAATCTCACTCAGTTAAGATGGTTTGATTGATAGGCGCATCGGGTTTATTGTTCAGTAAAAGTTTTTCTAAAGAGTGCTTTTACTGAACTCTTTACTCATCAAGAATCGTTATCTGAGCTATCTTCTTTATTTAAAATCCGCCCTTCCCGTTTTGGTCGAATCAATGGTGCTGTTGGTCGTGGATGATGAGTATGTGTATATTGCATACCTGCTCCCGCATTTACGTCATCTGCTGCGATTTCAGTTTCAAAGCGCTCATTATCAAGATCTCGAATTTCCTCAGTAATTCTTTCTACTTCGTCTTCATCCACACCAAGTTCTTGTAAAATAACTCCACCAAACTTAATCGCAGATTCAAACGTTTCACGGATCATAAAGTCTACTTTTTGTTTGACTAAATGCAGTGAGTGCTCACGGTCATATGAACGGACTAATAATTTCGCTAAAGGAAATTCATGGGTCACGAGTTCTACAATTCTATTGGTTGTTTCTTTACTGTCTACACACACCACTATCGCTTGTGCTGTTGCAGCACCAGAAGCATGTAGAATATCTAAGCGACAGCCATCGCCATAATAAATTTTAAAACCAAATTTTTCAGCGTTTCGAATCATGTCCGTATTATTATCAATAATGGTGACATCTACCCCTCTTGCCAATAATAATTGACTGGTGACTTGTCCAAAGCGCCCAAATCCAATCATTAAAACGCTACCGCTTAATCCCTCGGCAATATTGACGTTTTCTAATGAAACATTCGCTTTAAATTGAGTAAACCGTTTAAAAATAATACCTACAATTGGAGTCAACACCATTGAAAGCACAACAATAGCGGTAAGATTAGATTTAATTGTACCGTCAATGACTTGGGCACTTAATGCAGCAGAGAAAAGTACAAAGGCAAACTCTCCGCCCTGAGCCATGAGTAAGGCACGGTCCAACGCTTCAGTATGAGGGCTTTTCGTTATTCGGGCGACAATATAAATCATGAGCGCTTTGGCAAGCATGAGGGCAATTACGCCACTCACAATAAGTTGCCAGTTTTGAGCAACCACTGATAAATCCAATGACATGCCAACCCCAAGGAAAAACAGGCCCAGCAAAATTCCTCGGAATGGTTCAATATCAGCTTCAATTTGATGTCTAAAGGTTGATTCAGATAAAAGCACACCCGCTAAGAAAGCTCCCATTGCCATGGACAAACCGCTGACTTGCATGAGCAGCGCCGCACCCAACACAACCAATAATGCTGCAGCAGTCATGACTTCTCTGGCTTTAGCCGCCGCCAAGAGTCTAAATAATGGGTTAAGTAACCAATAACCTGCCGCAATAAGACCTGCAATTGCGATTAAACCAATGCCTATATTTTCTAAACGTACAGATGTGCTTTCGACCACATGATTAGGTGCCATAAAAGCAACAATAGCGAGCAATGGTACAATCAGTAAATCTTCAAATAATAAGATGGCTACAATTTTTTGCCCACGCGGCTGAGTCAAGTCGCCTCGATCGCCCAATAACTGCATCACAATAGCAGTCGACGTTAATACGAACCCTGCTGCACCAATAAAAGCAACTTGCCATGTAAAACCAAATAACAGTCCGACGCCAGTCAAAGCCAGTGCACAAATGATGATCTGTAGTGTGCCAAGACCAAAAATCTCGCGTCTAAGGCTCCATAAGTGTGATGGCTGCATTTCCAAACCAATCAGAAATAGGTACATCACAATTCCCAACTCAGCAATATGTAAAATTGCGGTGGAATCTTGGAAAAAAGCAAAACCGAATGGGCCAATAATCAGACCTGCAATTAAATAACCTAATACGGAACCTAAACCAATACGTTTAAAAATAGGGGCTGCAATTACAGCCGCTGCCAATAAAACCACAGGGGCAACCAAGCTAATTGAATGTGCTTCTGCGCTCATACATTTCTCATTTTATTTATCTGCAATTTATTCTATGTGAAACTATGTTTAAGGGCGATTATTAGTTTTGAGAAAAAGAATCCATAAAAAAAGCCCTGACGGGCTTTTTTTTAATTAAACAACGAATTTCAACATGAGCTGAATGACCGTTGCATTAATTAAATCGACAAAGAATGCGCCACAAAGCGGAACAATTAAAAATGCCTTATGCGATGGTCCATACATGTTCGTAATGGCCTGCATATTTGCAACTGCTGTTGGCGTTGCACCCATACCAAAACCACAATGCCCTGCTGACAACACGGCTGCATCATAGTTTTTGCCCATCACACGGAAGGTCACAAAAGCAGCATATAACGCCATCGTAATGGTTTGAGCACCCAAAATCACCACAAGTGGCCCAGCCAAATCTGCAAGTTGCCAAAGCTTTAATGAAAGCAATGCCATTGCTAAATAAAGTGATAATGATGCATTACCAAAAACATCAATCGCACGGTCAAAAATATCAATTTTTAAGACACTTTCTAAGATGTTTCTTAGAATTACACCGCCACCCAATGCCCAAACGAAGGTTGGTAACTCAAACCAAGTACCTTTACTAAAGCCTGTCATAAATTCAGCAAATGCCAAACACGCTGCGAACATACCTAGCGTGGTAATTGCATTGTCGGCTGTAATTAAACGAACTTGATGAGGGTTTTCAAACGGCGCAAGGTCATCAGAATTTTGCTCAACATGACCATCACGCTGTTGGATTTCAGCATTGGTTTTCGGTTGAGCAAGGCTATAACGATTGATAAGCAATTTGGCTAATGGGCCACCAATCACACCACCAATAATTAAACCAAAAGTCGCACTCGCCATTCCTAAAGCTAGAGCACCCTGAATACCATGCTGAGTTTCTAAAATTTCACCCCAAGCTCCAGCTGTACCATGACCACCTGTTAAGGTAATAGAACCGGCAATTAAGCCAATGAGTGGGTCAAGACCAAGCAACGTCGCAAGACTCATGCCTACCGCATTTTGCACAACAATGAAAGACGCTACACAGACTAAGAAGATAACCAAAGCTATACCGCCTTCTTTAAGCTTCATAAAATTGGCACTTAAACCAATAGAAGCAAAGAATACGAGCATAAAGCTGGTTTGTAATTCGCTACTAAAAACAATGCTATATCCCCATATGGTATGGACAAGTAGCGAGACGACCGCAGCAACTAAACCGCCTGCTACAGGTTCGGGAATATTGTAGCGTTTTAAAAAATCAATTCGATTAACAAGAAAGCGGCCCAATAATAGAACGATGACCGCCGAAATTAGTGTATAAAAACCATTAAAAACAAATTCCATATATACTACTTTCTAATTACATTCCTAACGGATTGTAAAATAATTATATTTTATTTTTTAATATGTAAAAAAAACACAAATAAACTTTACAAAATTACCCTAGCAATCAATTTTCATGATTCTTAAGAAAAACTTAAATTTTTAAATATTTTATACAAAATTATCCCATGCAATTAATTTAATTATTTAATTTCAAATATTTAACCTAAAATATTGTTGATTAAAAATAATTACCCCTTGATACCTTAAGCAAAAAATCCTGTCTTTTAAGTCACTGAACTTCGCTCTCATTCCCTTTAATATCCTTAAAAGACCAGCTCGTTATTGTTCTGGGCAACATCTTTATAGGTTTTATGTTCAATGAGTTTATTGCTTAAAGTTCGTCAGAACGTTCCACAGCTACAGTCCATTAAAAAATCTCTTCAGACACGTGCTAGTCAAAAAATACCTCACATGCTGATCAATGCATCGGATCTATTTTTTAGAGGTCCTCAAATTGCCTTGTCAGGAAAAACGCCCTTTGACGTGATTTATAAGCATGAAATTATTAGCTTACGTCATTATAGAAATGAGACGAATACTTCTACACCTAAACACCGTGTACCGTTAGTTATCGTTCCGCCGCTAGCAGTTAACATGCTCATTTATGATTTGTTCCCTACACGCAGCTTTGTCCGCTTCTTTTTAGCACAAGGTTTTGATGTCTATTTAATTGACTGGGGCGTGCCCACCCGACATCAAGCAAAATACAATTTCGGCACCTACATTAAAGTCTTTATGCCTGAAATGTTAAAGCAGGTCCGCTTGCACAGTGGTCAACAACAGCTTTCTTTACATGGCTGGAGTTTAGGCGGTGCACTTTCACTCTGCTATACCGCATTATTTAAAGACAAAGATATTAAAAACCTAATTATTTTAGCTTCCCCTATCGATACGCATAAAGCCGGATATATGGGCAAACTCTATGGCAGCTTAACCAAACCTGCACAATGGGTTCGCAAACATACGCCGTTTCGTATTCGCCACCATGTGCCAAGTAAGGCATTTCATATTCATGGATGGCAAAACACACTAGGCTTTAAATTAACTGACCCGATTGGAAATCTAAAAACGTATTGGGAACTTTTTAAAAACCTCGATAACCGAGAATTTATTATTGACCACGCAACTTCTAGTTCATTTATCGATAACATGCTGGCGTATCCCGGTGGAGTCATGCGCGACATCATCCTTCGTTTCTGGATTGATAATGAATTATCCAACGGTGTAGTGAAATTCGGTGAACTTACAGCCTATTTAAAAGATATTGAATGTTCAGTGTTAGCACTGGGTGGTAGTACGGACATTATTGTGACCACTGATGCTGTTAAGCCACTCATGGATTTAATTAGCAGCCAAGATAAAACGTTTAAGGTCGTACCGGGTGGACACATGGGTGTCGTTTCAGGAAGCCAAGCACCTACGGCGGTTTGGCCTGAAATAAGTACTTGGTTAGTTGAGCGTTCAGGTTAGTTCGTTTAAACAATATTGGGAACCAGCGTAGCAAGCCATACGCTGGTTTGTATTATTGCGGTGATTAACTCTTAAGCTTTAAAGTAAAAATTAATAATTCCATATTCAAAGATGTTAAATATCCAGTACCAACTTATCCGAACGAGGCAAACTGTTGCAGGTAGTGATTCGTAAATCTGGTTGTGCCTTGTATTGATCTAAAGTAGTAACACCTTGTAGCTTATTACAGACACAAGCACGGCATAACCCTCTTTCACATCCCGATGGAATATTAACGCCAGCCAAACGTGCAGCTTCTAATAGCGTTGTCCCGCCATCAACCACAATCTCAATATCACTCCGTGCAAAGTGGATGATATGATCTTTACCATCAGTTGGGTGCTCTACTACCGGAGGGGTAAAACTCTCTGTATGAAATTGTATTTCAGGTAATCCTAAATCCAATAACATAGATTTTGAGGCAGTAATAAATCCTGGTGGAGCACAAACATACACTTCATGTGCTGTTATATCGGGAACAACTTTAGCTAGTAATTCAGCACTTAGTTTCGCCTGATACATTTGCCCTGAAATCGAATAATTAGGGTCTATCTCATTACATATAAAATGCACATCAAAACCAGATAAGTTGGCAACTTCACGTAATTCATGTTCAAAAATAATAGATCTCTCATTACGGTTAAAATAAAGTAACTTAACTTGGCTATGTGGAACTTCACGTCGTGCCTTACGTAACATACTCAAAATTGGCGTAATACCAACACCACCCGCAAGGAAAACGATCTGTTTAGGTACTTCTTTCAGAATAAAATCGGGAGAGGCCTGCGGTACTCCTACCAAAATCATATGTGAATTTTTCTTAATATGATCATTGATATAATTTGAAACACGTCCGCCCTCTACACGTTTGACGGCAATTTCCAAACAATTATCAGCCTCGTGACTGTCTCTTAACAAACTATATTGTCGAACCAGACTTTCATCTTCGACTTCCACCCGTACGGAAATAAATGCACCAGCTTCCCAAGTTACGCCCTCCCATCCTTGAGGTTTTTCAAAACGTATCATTAATGCCTGATTTCCTGCTTGCGGAAAAACGGCTAAAACCTTAACAGGTACATTATAAAAACGAGGCTTATTTAAATACGTCATATTATCTGGCAGTTTATATTGAGCTCCATATACGACTCGACGTAATAACTCCTTAGGATTTTTAAGTATTTTAAAAAAATTTCCTCTTTCTTGCTCGCCTACAGGACTCGCCAATTTGAGTACATTGACCATCATATCTGGCACAACATCTTCAAGAGACATAACATTGTAAGGTAAGCCATGCTGCAAACAGATTTCTTTAACAAAGGGCTGGATTTCTCTTTGGCGATTACATGGTAAGTCTGGAAATAAATGATGCTCTAAGTGCGTGTCCAATCCACCATAAAACACATCAAATGCAGGTGGATTATCGAATTTAACTTCCTCTTCCAACAATGTTTTAAAATAATTATCAAGTTGGGCATAAGGCGTAAAATTACTTGTTGCTAAAATTTGACGACGAAAATACTCTTCTTCTGTTTCACTCAATCCTGGGTCACTAAATAACTCAACATTGGGTGAATGGTGTTCCAAAAATAAGACTGCAACCGTCAAATCATAGCCCAAAACTGTACTCAGATAATTTCCAAAAAATGTCGGCAATATCCGATGAGGAGAGACCGAAAGAGGATCTTTCCAAAAATGCTGGGCAATATATTTTTTTGTCAGTTTTAAGGTTTGTTCAATGGTGGTTCGACTAAGTACTTTACGCCCTTCTGTTTTAGCAGCTGATGCTCCAGTAAAAAGAGAAAATACAAGATTAGGTGTTGTTAATAATAAAACCCACAACAGTGGAAGTTGCAAAGTATGGTGACCATACCATGGCTGACCTGGCTTAATACGTAAAAAGGAATATCCCAAATCATGGTCTACGCCAACGATATTAGTAAAAGGATGGTGATTTTGATGATGCATCACACGCCATTCATAAGGATCCACCATAAAATTCCAAACCCAACGTTCAGAATGGAAAGAACCTGCATTTGGCAAATGATCATAACTACCATGCATGATGTTATGACCAAGTTCAGAAAACTCAAGTAATGTATGCAATGCACCTAATATCGCACCACGCATTATGGCATTAGGTTTTCCACCTTGTTGGATCAACTCATTACTACGCGCTTTAATCGCTTGAGAGTAAGCGGCAACATTTCTGATATGTTCTAGGTCTGCATCACCAACTTTTGCTTTAGTTTGATCATATAAAGCTTTTAAAGCTGCCGTTAAACTTTCGTGCTTGCCGTCTTTATTATTTAGCATTTTATATATCCCTATCGGATTTGATCCTATCCGAAAAGATATAAAGTTTTGAACATTAGCAGAATGACTTTATACTACCAAACTTGACATTTCATGACACATAAAGCATGTCTATACAATTATATTGGGATTTTCCTCGCAGTATCAGTGCTATTCGCATATTGCTTATGATAGGTCAGCAACATGGTTTAACACCTGAAAGTTGTATAGAAAACACGCATATTTCTTTGAATGATTTATCGCAACCTAACTTTGAGGTAAAAGCAGAACAAGAATTTTTAGTTATTCGAAACTTACTTAAACTACTAGATCCTACACTTCCCTTGAGTATAGAAGCAGGTCTAAGGCACCATACAACCACATTTGGTGCATGGGGTTTTGCCATTCTTAGTAGTCAGACAATGAAAGAAGCTTTGCATTTTGCTATGCGATACTTTCAACTTAGTTCCATTTTTTGCAATTTAGAAGTTATTCAGGAAGATATATATACATTACTGATTTTTGATCATAGCCAATTACCTGATGACTTAGCGTGTTTTCTGGTTGAAAGAGATCTTATAACTGTTATATCAATTCAACGAGATGTCTTGCCTATACAGTTTCCTGTAATGAGCATTAATGTTGCTTTACCTGCACCTGTGTATGCCGATAAATTTCCCGAATTAACAGGATATCCAATTCAATTTAATCAACCACGTAGCTGTATTATCTTTGAAAGCAGTTTGCTTGATTTACCATTACCTCAAGCAGACCCATTTATTCGTGCACGTTATGAAGAAGAATGCCAACAACTTTGGACGCGAAGAAGTTCTCTAGGCAGCTATAGCCAAAAGGTCAGAAATATTTTACTCCAACAACCCTCACAAATGCCCAGAATTGATGAAATGGCAGCCCATCTTCAGGTCAACCTCAGAACATTACAACGTCATCTCGCAATTGAAGGAGTTACCTATGAACAGCTTATAGATGACATTCGTAAAGACTTAGCCGAAGACTTACTCAAAACAACTAATTTAACAGTTGAAGAAGTTGCCATTCAATTGGGTTATTCCGAAGTTTCAGCATTTTCCAGAGCCTTTAAACGTTGGAAAGGCATTTCTCCCCGAAATTTTAGGTGGCAAAAATAAATTTAGATTTGTATTTAATATTTTAATGCTTATCCACGCCAGCTCCAGTAAGCAAACTCGTAGCATAATTCATAATTAATAAGACTAAATTATTCGCTTTTTCTTCTGATTCAGCTAAACGCCCTTCTAATAAAAGATGAGATAGGCCATGTACAAGGCTACAACTCAACATTGCTAATACTTCAACTTGAGCGTCATTTTCATCCACACCTAATATTGAAGCAGTTAGTTGATGTAACTGAGTATATGTATTACCCACTGCCTCTTTTAACTCAAGTGCTTCATTCTTTTGTAAGTCAGGATTAAACATCAAGGCAAAGAGATTTCGATTATTTTTTGCAAAGTTAATATAGGCTAAACCAAATAATTTTAACGCCTCTGGCTGAGAATTAGCATCTTGCAACGTTTGGCTTTGCTCCTCTTGCAAGAGCTGAAATCCTTTTGCTGCCAATGCTGCTAAAAAGCTCTCTTTATTTTCGAAATGCCGATATACCGCATTTCCGCTTACCCCAATTTGTCTCGCCATTTCTCGAAAGCTAAGGCTCTCAGCATCACTATTTTTTAGGTGAGCTAATCCTGCATCTAATAATTCTTCACGCACATTTCCATGATGATAATTTGATTTTTGAGATTGTATAGAAGACATGTTGACACCGCGCACATATTATAAGCATAATGTGTGCACTGAACACATTATGCTTTATTGTTGTTTAATTCACACAAAAGAGCAAATCATAATTCCCGTTCAATAGAGCTGCTTATAAATATCCATATTGCCTAGGAAAGGACATTAATAATGCTAGGCCTATGAAAACAAAAGAGTATTGAGCTTATAAAGAAATGCAAACTTTCCTTTGAGCTAAATCATCTTTAAGCAAAGGAACTGATATGAACAATTTTAGAAGTATAAAACAGGCTTTGTTATTTACAATACCATTGATGTTGGTCAGTTCACTTGTAAAAGCAGAACTCAACCTCTTAGATGATAAGAGTTTATCTGGTGTAACTGGTCAAGCATTATTTAATCTAACCAATATTGCAGCTAATCAAAATGGTAATCCAAATACAGATGTAGGTTTTTATCGTCTCGGAATGGAAGCACAAGTAGAGTTAAATGCCAATATTAAACGTTTACAGTTAGGTTGCGGTGGGACTAAAGGAGTGGGTTGTGACATTGATATTGAAAATATTAGTTTAGCAGGTGTCCTCCCCGTAAATGGTAGCTATGCAGGATCAGATGCCGTTATTACTAATCCTTTTATCGAGTTTGCTATCAAATCGCCGGACAGTGCTTCTACTCGAGAAATTGTTGGCTTTCGACTTGGGGCATTAGGCATATTAGGCAAACTTGGATTGGGATCAAATACAGATTTAACAACATTAGCTGATGACACAGGAGGAATTAACTCTTTATCTGGTGATTTGAATTTAACACTTACGAATACTGTTCTGAAGAATGTAGTGATTGAAAATGGATTAATCACTACAGAAGCACATATTAATGATTATAACAAACCGCTTATTCTTAACCGCTCTACAACAGCAACGCTGGATAATGTAGTCGCTAAAACTGGTCCACTAAAACTATTAGGTATCTTAGATCTACCTTTAGGTTTAACTCTCAGTAATGCCACATTAAAAGATTATCCTCTGTCTGGTTTCCATGAAATTTTACTAGCCCAAGATGCAGCAGGAACAATTCCTACTAGTGACACATCACTATCCTTACAAAAAGAGGCCATTCGTTGGCAAAAAATAAGTACAGGAACTTTCGACAATACTGTTGCCGCTCAACCAGGATGGTGGCTTTCCTTACCTAAAGTTTTACTCACGGATATCGAAACACAACAGCGGATTGATGTAGGACTTGGCGAGGCATTAGGAGGATTAGTTGGTCGAGAGTTAATTATTAATCCTATTGACTCTGGACAGATAGGCATCAAAAACTGCTACGGGAACTTAAAGTTTTGCTAAGTAAAAACTTTATACAAGCTTTTATATGACGCTTAAATTAAAACAACTCATGGTTTTCATACCCCTATTAGCAGGGCTGAATACATCCCAAGCTACCACAGTCTATAGGTCAATAAATATGTGCTCAGCTTCCGTCAAACATATACCTGATAATATCCAGAGTTCTATTTCTAAACTTAAAGTGGGCTCAATAGACTCAAATACTTCAAATATTTCTTTTATTCTTGCTTCAGCAGTTGCTGCAAAACACAATAAACCAATAGATATAGAACGTATTGCTGTTTATTTGCAAGCTCAACGAAATCAGCAAAATTTCTATTATTCATTACTTGATATCAAGAAAACTTTTGAAAATTTCAATATATCTGTTGAGGCCAAGAAAAACGCCTCACCTTTTGATATGTTAAAATTAACCAATGAAATCCTTATTGGTATTGATCAGCAAGATCAACTTTTTGCATTAGTTGGTTCATCACAAGAATATGTATATTTAATTTATGGGATTATGAACCAAAAAGCATTAATCTGCCCTCTTAAAAAATCTTTATTTATTCAAAACTTTACCACCAATAAATTTTTAATTCTTAGATAGTTACCACCAGACTCCATTAAATAGAGAATTTTTATTAATTCAAACAATTAGGCTTATTTAATAATTATAAAAAATAAGCCCTTTATATTTTTAAAATTAAGTTTTAGAAAATAATCTTTAAAAGTTAATCGAGTATTGGATTTAAATCTCGATTCATTTGAACAATATCCTGATGTGTTGGATTAGCCCCTAAGCTTGAGAAGAGTTCAGGTAAACGATCACGCTTTTTTTGAGCCTCTCCTTTTTGAGCAATAGCGAGTCCTTTCCTCATCATTTGCTGATCATAATCACAGCAATATGCTGGCGTACATGGTTGTTGTCTCCAAGAATCTTCCAAACTTCCTGCATCTACAGGGTCAAAACCTATGTCATTAACAAGGCTCATAACAACATTTTTTGAAGGTACACTATCTCCAGCAACAGCTATCGCTAATCTATTTTTACTTCCTTCAACTTGGCCTAATTCTGCAAGTGAATAAGCTAAAATATTATTAAAAGCTTTAATAACAGGACGATTAATCTGCTTGGATACCCAAACACTTTCTGTCATTCCATCATCAATTTCTTTAATATGCGGATCGCGGAAATCAGGATAATAATTACTGGTATCTATAATTACTTTGTCTGTAGTTGCTGAGTAAAATAAATCTGTTGGTAATTCTTTTATAGCTGGGAAAGGAATTGATAAAATAATAACATCTGAAGAATTAACAGCTCCATATATATCGACTGCTTCTACGTTTATTTCATCCGCAATTTTTCTTACCCCGTCCACACCTCTAGAATTCGCAACATATATAGTATGACCTGCTTCCTTTAAAAGACGTGCAAGGGTCTTTCCAATATTACCAACTCCAACAATACCTATTTTCATATATCAGCCTTCTGAGAAATTTAATACAGTTAACACTTTTAAGTTTAAAGACAAGCTGAGATAATAGGAAGTACACACAAAAAAGTAAGTATATTCCTAAAAGGTAAGTATGAAAGCAGCACGTGACTGGAATTGTGAAGATCCTCAACAGCGGATAGTATGGGCAAAAATCACCTCTGAAGCCCTTAAAGCTATTGAAGGAAAATGGAAAATAATTATCCTTTGTCAACTTTTTGCAGCTAAACAACCCCTACGTTTCTCTGCATTAGAAAAACTTATCGAAGGTGTTAATCAGAAAATGTTGATTCAGCAGCTTAAACAATTAGAACAAGATGGGATTATTAAACGTACTGTTTATCCACAAGTTCCCCCTAAAGTTGAATATGAGCTTAGTGAAATAGGATTAGCACTTGGTCCTTCAATGGAAGCACTTATTGAATGGGCAGAATTTAAAAATCAAAAATTAAATAGCGACTCAAAATAATAAAAACCAAGCATAAAATTTATGCTTGGTTTTTATTAGATAAAAATAAGTTATTTCAAGCCAAAAGTCTTTCTAATGCTTTTATCAACAGGGCCACTTGGCATGAAGCGACGTAACTTACTTAACAAAGACGCTTGTCCAGATGGTGTACGACGCATTTGCCAATCATTCAATGCCGCTGTAACGATCGTATCTGCAACATCATCCGGTTGGGATGCATGATTAATCTGATTCGATATGGCCTGTGTAGCTAAATTACGTTCATTGTCATATTCAGGAATTTTAGAACTTACTACAGGTGCGTTTTTATCTAGATTGGTTTTGGTGAAAGAAGGTTGCACCAATGTCACGCGAATCCCAAATTGACGAAGCTCGTGATCTAAAGATTCGGATAATCCTTCAACAGCATGTTTAGTTGCAGAATATACCCCCATATAAGGTGAAGGAAGAAAACCCAATACCGAGCTAATATTTATGATTCTTCCATAATGTTGTATTCGCATATATGGCAATACCGCTTGTATAGTACGAAGAATACTAAATACATTCGTATTAAATAAAAATTCTGCTTCTTTTATAGAGGTCTCTTCTATTGCCCCAGTCAAGCTTGCCCCAGCATTATTAATTAAGATATCAATACGCCCAGCCTTATCAATAATAGAATGAATCCCAAGTTGGACAGAGTCCTCATCAGACACATCCATTTCAATGAGCTCAACCCCTTCTATAGGTTGGGCTTTGACTTTATTTCTGACTGTTCCAAATACTTTATGGCCTTTTTTAGCAAATTTTTCTGCTGTGGCTTGACCAATTCCTGATGAAACACCGGTAATTACCACTACTTGTGAGTTTGACATATGAACTCCGAATAATTTTTAAACTTAAGAATCTAATGGTTAAGCTGTTGGTTTGACTCTGATTTTGAACCAGATTGAGTACATAGCCGGCAAGAAAACCAAAGTTAAAATGGTTCCAGCCAGTGTTCCACCAATCAATGTATAAGCTAGCGTTCCCCAAAACACCGAATGAGTCAGAGGAATAAAAGCCAAAATAGCAGCCAAAGCCGTTAATATGACGGGTCTGGCACGTTGTACTGTCGCCTCCACAACGGCATCCAACGGATCGAGTCCAGCTTGCTTGTTTTGCTGAATTTGACCAATCAAGATGAGTGTGTTTCGCATTAAAATTCCAGACAATGCAATCAACCCAACCAAAGCATTGATACCAAAAGGCTGCTGGAATAATAGAAGCGTCGGCACCACACCGATTAATCCCAACGGGCTGGTGAGAAACACCATAATCATTGCAGCTATAGATCTCACCTGAAGAATGATAATGAGCAAAGTCATTGCCAACATGATCGGGAAAATAGGAAGCATGGCTTTAGTAGCTTTACCCGACTCTTCAATAGAACCTGCTTCAACGATGCGATAGCCCTTTGGTAGATTTTTTATAACTGACTGAAGCTGTTTGGTAATTGCTGTAGATACATCAGGTGGTTGCAATCCTTCAGCAATATCTCCACGAACGGTTATTGTTGGTACGCGATCTCGACGGCGTATGACAGGCTCTTCCATCCGCACTTCAATCTTGCCAATTTGTGACAGAGGAATACGTTGCCCATTTGCCCCAGTGAGTGTGAAATCACCAATTTTTGCAGGATCCAGTCTTATATCACCCGCAGAACGAGCAACAACTTGTACTGTACGAATATCTTCGCGTACAGATGTTATCGGAATACCTGTTAACAAAAATTGTAGTTGCTGTGCCACTGAAGCTGAGGTGAGACCAACTGCTTGTAGGCGATCTTGCTGTAATGTGAAATGAAGGGCTGGTGTACGAGTTCCCCAATCGGTATTTACAGTTCTCATCATTGGGCTAGCATTCATAACGTGCTGAACCTGAGCTGCAATTACACGCAATTTTTCTGGGTCTGGCCCTGTCACACGGTAAGCCACTGGATAGGGTGAATATGGTCCAAAGACCAGTTGTGTGACACGTACCTGCGCCTCAGAAGCAAGCCCATTCGAAACAGCTTGTCTTAAGCGATGTTTTAAGGCTTCCCGCTCTTCTTGATTGTCAGTTCGTATCACAATCTTGGCAAAGGATGGGTCTGGTAACTCAGGTCCCATGGATAAATAAAACCGAGGGGCGCCTTGGCCAATATACGATGTCACAATCTTTGCTTCATTTTGCTTAGATAACCAAGCTTCAACTTTGGCTGTAGCAGCGCTAGTTTGCGTAATCGATGTACCGTAAGGCATTTGTACTTCAACAAGTACTTCAGGTCGGTCAGAGATTGGAAAAAATTGTTTTTTCACCAATGTCATTCCGCCTATTGCCAAAACAAATAATCCGATAACACTACCAGCAACAAGCCATTTACGCGCAATCACACGTTCAAGAATTTGACGGAAACGGTTATATCGTGGTGTGTCATAAATTGCATGGTGTCCACCTTCGACTTTTTTAAAATCAGGTAACATCTTCACACCTAAATAAGGTGTAAAAACGACTGCAACAATCCATGAAGCAATAAGTGCTATGCCGACAATCCAAAACATATTGCTGGTATATTCACCAGCCGTAGATCGGGCAAAGCCATTTGGCATAAATCCAACAGCTGTGACTAATGTTCCAGAAAGCATAGGTGCTGCGGTATGGCTCCATGCATAAGCAGATGCAGCTATTCGACTAAAGCCCTCCTCCATTTTGACGACCATCATTTCAATGGCAATAATGGCATCATCTACCAAGAGTCCTAAGGCAAGAATAAGAGAGCCCAGTGTAATTCGGTCAAAGTTTTTGCCCGTTACCAACATCGCCACAAAAACAATAGCCAATGTGAGAGGTACAGCCATAGCAACAACAAGTCCAACTCGCCATCCCATGCTGATAAAGCTTACAAACATCACCACAAGTAATGCTGCAAAGAACTTAATCATGAACTCATTTACCGACGAGCTAATATTTACAGCTTGATCGGTCACCTTATTTAAGCTGATACCAAGGGGTAAATCTTCATTGATTGAGCCAACTTCGTTCTCTAATGCTTTACCAAGATCTAATCCATTCCACCCTTCACGCATGACTACACCTAGCAATAAAGCAGGTTCTCCATCATTACGAATAATGAATGTTGCAGGATCTTCATAACCACGTTTAACAGTCGCAATATCTGACAATTTCAAGGTACGACCTTGAGCAGTTATAGGTGTGTCTCGAATTTTTTGTAACTTATCAAAAGCACCATCCAATCTGACAAAAACTTGAGGACCTTTGGTCTCAATAGAACCAGCTGGAGTAAGTACATTTTGATTATTAAGTGCAGCAAACACATCTTGTGGATTCACGCCTAGTGTTGCCAAGCGCTCATGTGAAAATTCAATATAGATACGTTCAGGTTGCTCGCCAATAATATTGACCTTTTTTACCCCAGGTACATGAAGTAGCTGCTGTCTAATTGTTTCTGCATCACGCACCAACAATCTTTGTGCTTCATTTTTTGCCTTCAAAGCATATAAAGTAAAGGTTACATCCGCATATTCATCATTAACAAGTGGCCCAATTACCCCTGAAGGTAAATTGCTCATTTCATCATTTGCTTTCTTCCTCGCTTGATAAAACTCCTCCTGAACTTGAGATGGAGGTGTGCTATCAAGTAAGGTTAGTGTCGTAAAAGCTAGCCCAGGCCTTGTATAGGTTTCTGTTCGATCGTACCAACGTAGCTCCTGCATCCGTTTTTCGATTTTTTCAGCAACTTGATCTTGCATTTCTTGGGCAGTTGCACCGGGCCAAGCAGTCACAATGGTCATGACTTTAACTGTAAAGGCTGGATCTTCAGCTCGACCTAACTTAAAAAATGCAACAATGCCTGCAACTGAAATTAGAAAAATCAGGAATAGAGTGATACTCCGTTCACGAACAGCAAGAGCTGACAGGTTAAAACCTTTCTCACTCATGAGTGTCCTCCTTCATTTCCAATTGAAGGATTATTTGCCTGTGATGCAATACGGACTAACTCGCCTTCTCGAAGTAAATGTGCACCTAGAGCAACAATTTGATCTCCACTCTGAATATTGCCAGTTACATACGCATATTCATCATCAACCTGTTTTACAACAACAGAACGCCACGTTACTTTCTGAGTTTTTCCATTAATTACCCATACTCCTGCTCCCTTTCCTTTATCAAGTAGTGAACCAATCGGTACTTGTAAAAAATGTTGAGAACTCTGATTTTGAGCTCCAATACGTACAGTGACGGTTGAACCTAAAGGAGCGTTTGCCAAATCTCCATCTAATACAAAACGTGCTTCAAAAGTACGAGTAAGCTGATCTGCTGTATTTGATAACTGTCTAAGCTTAGCTGGAACACTGATATTTTCTTTACCAAAGAGAGTGGCTTGACCAATAGCTCCTATTGCAGGGCGTAAAGTCTCGGGAAGCTGAATAACTGCTTCTCTTTGACCAGAATGAGCTAAACGAATTACTGTTTGACCCGCGCTTACAACTTGCCCCGGTTCAACCAGTGTTTCCATAATTGTGCCATCACCATCGGCTGTTAAGTCGGCATAGTGACTGGCGTTTAATGCGACTTTAGCTTGAGCTTGCGTTGAACTTAGTTGTGCTCTCGCCGTATCTGCTGCTGCCTTAATCTGATCATAGGCGGAAGCAGATATAGCCCCACTTCCACGCAAATCACGATATCGAGCTTCGTCTTTTTCTGCTTGTTCAGCACGTGCCTTGGCTGCACCTACAGCTTCTTGCTGAGCTTTGGCAGCAAGTTCCAAATCAACCGGGTCAATACGCATCAGTAACTGTCCGCGTTTTACCGTCTGACCGGCTTCAACAAACCGTTTGATTACTTTGCCAGAGACACGAAAACCAAGATCACTTTCTACCCGTGCGCCTATCGTGCCTGTAAATGCTCTTGAGTCAGAAGTAATTTCTTCTTGCACAGTTGCGACTCGTACTAATGGTGCCGAAGTACGGGGGTCAGATTGTGTATTTTCAGCACAACCTAGCAAGAAAAAAGGAAATAAATATATTGCAGCAAATGGAATAAGGCGACGATAACGCATATTAGAGTCCCCCCCTTGAAGAAATTAATCAGGAGACTCATTTTTAATCAAGTGACCAATTTAGTCAATAGTCACAAATTTATTATGGCGATAAACTTCTCAGTACAAGACTAGAAAGCAACACTGGAGCATCAGCGTTATATGAAATGCTATGTTGTAAAAGTAATGGATGTAGATAAGGTCTCATAACTAAATAAATAGCCTTAACTGCTTCATCAATTGGTGTTTTTCTTTCAAAATCACCAGTTTGACGACCTTCTTGAATAATATTTTGTAATACTTTAAGAATTCGATTTTCATAAGCAACCGTAGCATCCCATTTCTCAGAGGCTGCAGAAACTGCAATTTCATAGAGCTTACGATCTTGAGAAAATAAACGAAGGCTCCCTTCCACAATTACTTTAAAAAGTACTCTCAATTTTTCAGCAGGATATTCAGCTTCTTGAATGGCAGCATTAACTTCATCTTCAATTTCACGCAAACAATTGGCACATATCATCTCGCCAATTGCCTGTTTAGATTCAAAAAATTTATAAATATAAGCTTTAGAAAAGCCTATAGATTTTGCAAGATCAGAAACTGTAGTTTTCTCATAACCATAGCGGCTGAAATGCTCTGTAGCAGCAACCACGATTTGGTCCCTTACCTCATGATCTTCCGGTCCTCGCTTTGAAACAGGATAACTACTTTTTTCTTTACTCATATTTTCAATTTAAACCTTTGTGTGAAAGTTGTAGTTTAACTCTTGACCCCTGATATTGACAACAAGTGACTAAATTGTATTATAGTCACAATTAAACCATTGTTCAAAATCTCGCCTTGGGGAAAATATGTTATCTAGATCTATCGTTCTCCTACCAATACTCACCAGCATTCTTGCTGCTTGTACCGTAGGTCCTAATTATAAACGTCCTAGTATATCTCTACCCGAGCAATATCTTGGCGCTCGCTTAAACTCACCAAGTGACGAAACTAAAGCAGATATTGAAGTATGGTGGAAAAGTTTTAATGACCCTCAACTTACTCGATATGTCACATTAGCATTAAAACAAAATCTGGATCTGACCCAAGCATATACCCGTGTGACTCAAGCTCAAGCAGGCTTATCGGCAGTCAATGCTTCTTTACGCCCAATAGGTAGTGTTGACGCACAAGCAGCTAAAGCTTACCAATCCGTTGAAACTCCACTGGGGCAAGTTTTAAATTCAATACCTAATTTTGACCGACATGGTAGTTCTTATGAGGCAAACCTAAGTGCCACTTGGGAATTAGATATTTTCGGAGGCCTTCGAAGAGACCGTGAAAGTGCTCTAGCAAACTATCAGGCTTCGAATGCAGGAGCATCAGCAGTTCGTTTAATGGTCGCAGCACAAACAGCAAATCTTTATATTAATATTCGAGGATTACAATCTCGATTAGACATTGCCCAGCAACAATTACAAACGCAACAAAAACTTCTTTCAATTATTCAACTTTTATATAGCAAAGGATTGGCATCTGATTTTCAGGTCAAACAAGCTAAAGCGAATGTTGCTCAAGTTCAAGCTGTAGTTCCCGCACTTGGAATGAATCTAGACATTACCATGAATGCACTCGACGTCATGCTTGGAACCGTACCAGGAACTCACCGAGCAGAACTAGCAGAACTAAAACCAATTCCAGTTATTCCTAACATTACAGAAACAGGAACACCCCGCGATCTTTTACGTAGACGACCAGATCTCATCATGGCTGAAAGGCAACTGGCAGCTTCAAATGCACGTATTGGCAGTGCGATTGCAGAATATTACCCAAAGGTTTCTTTAGGCGGTTTGATAGGTAGCGCAACCGCAGCAAGTGGAAACTTATTTTCAAGTGGAGCCAATCAGGCTGCTGGCTTATTAGGCTTACGTTGGCGTTTATTTGATTTTGGTCGAATTAATGCAGAAATTCGCTTAGCTAAGGGACAAGAAGCCGAAAAGCTTGCAGCCTACCAATTAGCCGTCTTACATGCAGCGGAAGATGTAGAGAACTCATTATCAACTTTATCTAAAAGACAAGAACAACTTGTAGCACTTCAAGATGGTGAAAATGCGCTACACCATGCACAGAAAATCGCTCTAATTGCTTATCAAAAAGGAATTAACAGTCAAATAGAAGTATTACAAGCAAATTCAAATGCTTTGCAATTCACGGATAGAAAAGTACAGGTACAAACCGATTCAGCCCTTGCTGCTGTTGCAGTTTATAAATCACTGGGTGGCGGCTGGCAACCCAATGATTATTAATATGAAATTTCAAAAATTTAAAATCACTGAATGAGATGGTGGATTAACCTCATACCTACAGGAGCAATGATTTCATTTCGATTAACCAAATTCTCTAGGAAACATAAACACAAAATGTCCGACAAATATTTTCACTTCAAGGAAAGACACAAATGAAATTTAAAACATTCAGTACAGTAATTATTTTAGTAACTTTACCAATGACGGAGACCTTGGCTGCATCTCTAGACCGCTCAGGTCAGTCTATCTCTGCATTCTTGCAACCAGGTAATTACTTTGAAGCGGGTATTTCTATATTAGATCCAAACGTTTCAGGTAAAGTGCGTAATGAATATTCACCAAATGCAACCCCACCAAGCGTGATTGGTTTACAAAATACAAATATTAGTGACATGGGGGATGATTATTACTCCCCTAGCGCTGCGCTAAAACTACAAGTAACAGACAACTTCTCTTTTGGTCTAATTTATGACCGACCATTTGGCGCAGATGTTACTTACTCGCTCTCTGACCCAGCATCAGCTGCTGCAGGTGGCTTAGGACTATTTCACAATGGTACAGAGTCACTGGAAGTTGAAGTAAAAACCCAAAGTATTTCAATGTTGCTTGGCTACCAACCAAATGAAAATTTTAATTTTTATGCAGGTCCCGTTTACCAAACAATTGAAGGTGATGCTCAATTTCGTGGCTTAGCATTTGGTGGGAATAACAGCTTTGGTGGATATAATCTCAACATTAAAGAAACTGACGGTGTTGGCTGGTTGGTTGGTATTGCATATCAAATTCCAGAAATTGCATTAAAAGCATCTGTTACTTATCGCTCTGAAATTGATCATGAAATGACAATTAATGAGAGCTCTATTGCAACATTAGGGCAAAATATTGGCACTTTTATTAATATGAATAATGGCTTGGAGCAAACAAAAATTACTACGCCTCAATCTGTTAATCTAGATTTTCAAACAGGTATCATGGCGAATACAGTTGCATTTGCAAATGCGCGCTGGGTGAACTGGAAAGATTTCACAATCCGCCCTTATGCATTCGGTGTAGCTTCAGAAATCGCAGGGCCCTCTGTTGGCAAACCAAATGGATTTGATCTAGCTGCCTATAGTGATGACCAATGGTCAGCAAATATTGGTATAGGCCGTAAATTAAATGACCAATGGACAGGAAATATTTCTGTAGGTTGGGATTCTGGGGCAGGTAACCTTGTGACTGCATTAGGGCCGACAGAAGGATATTGGAATCTTGGCTTAGGTGCTCAATTCAGCCCAACACCACAAACGTTCATTTCAGGTGGGGTAAAATATTTCTGGTTAGGTGATGCCAACTTACAAACTAGTGCGCAATTTAATACACCAAATTATGTTGCGGAGTTTAAAGATAATCATGCTATCGCATATGGATTAAAAATGGGCTATAAGTTCTAATGATTGATATTAAAAAAACATTTAGATGACCTGAGCCCAAAAGTTAGTTGGCTTGATTTAACTGCTTTTTAGACTGAGTTCTGTAACGTACAGGTCTCAGTCTATTAAATTTATTCTTTGTTCTTTCACGGTTTTGTCCTGTTTATTAATTGCTTTAATTCTTGACCTTAGAAATATTTAGATTTAAGTATTTAAGACTCTCCAATCCTACGTATATCTTATCAGTGAAAGCTCGTGGGTCATTTGTGTATTGTTTAGTATTATCAGCACAACTTAATGAAAATAATGGAATTAAATATATTGCAGTAAATAGAATAAGGCACTCAAGCATATTAGAACCAACGTCCTGTAAATTTTTTAAGAAACTATTTAAAAATAACCAAATCAATCATAAGTCACAAACCGATTAAGGCGATAAATTTCTTAATATAAGATCAAAAAGTAGCCGTAGTACATTCGTATTGATGATTAATTCTCTATTTCAAAATAATGGATATAAATAAGTTGATCACTAGGAAAATCGCTTTGACTGCTTTAGAAACTCAATTCTTTCCTTTAAAATAAACAAAGCCACATCGTTTTTGCATCATTTCGTGTAATAACTTTTTCCTCCCTATTTCATATTAAGTTACTGATTAAAAGATAATAAATTAATTATATTATATAAATCAGCTCAGAAAAATCTATAGATTTTGCAAAACTAGAAACTGTTGTTTTCTTATAATCATAGCGACTGAAGTGCTCTGTAGCAGCACTTAGGATTTGATCTCTTACCTCATGATCTTCTGGTCCTCCCGTCGGGATAAGATAACTACTCTTTTCCCGATTCATATTTTTTATTTGATCCTTTTTTGAAAATGACAGTTTAACTCGACCTATTTATTATTGACAAATAGTGACCATATACTAATATAGTCACTATTGATAATTATTCAAAACATTGGATAAATATATTGTCTAAAACTCTCGTTGTCTTACCAATATGAGCTAATGCTTTGCAATTCATGGATAGAAAAGTACAGGTACAAACTGATTCAGTCCTTACTGCTGTAGCAGTTTATAAAGCGAGAATTATTATGCGGGAACAATCAGTACGCCAGCCGTTAAATACACATGATTTAAATCATGCGATCTTAAACGGACCAATTCCCCAAGTAATGCTAAAACTGGCGTTACCCACCATAGCTGTTCTACTCGTACAAACCCTGATTGGATTACTAGAAACATATTTTGTTAGCTCTCTAGGAACGGATGTAATAGCTGGCGTAGCCGTAGTGTTCCCAATTCTTATGCTCATGCAAATGCTAGCGAATGGTGGATTTGGTGGAGGACTAGCTTCAGCAATTGCTCGGGCTTCTGGAGCAGGTCGATCAGAAGATGCCCAATCCCTTGTCTGGCATGGTGTAATTCTTGCTGGCATTTTGGGAGGAGTTTTTAGTATTGTTATGCTCACCTCAGCCCAGATGATATATCACTTAATGGGCGTTACTGGCTTAGCTTTAGATGCTGCCCTAAAATATTCCAATATTATTTTTATAGGTTCACCCCTTATATGGGCTGTAGCCCTACTCTCAGCCGCATTACGCGGTGCCGGTGATACAAAAACTCCGGCCCGCATAACACTTCTAGGTGGAGTACTACTTTTACCCCTATCACCTATTTTCATTTTTGGTTGGGGATTCATTCCCTCATTGGGTGTAGCTGGAGCTGGGCTCGCTGTCTTAAGTTATTATATTTTTGCCATCATATGCTTAATTAGACATATGCGAACAACGCATAGCATTATCAAATTATCGATCAAGCCTATCAAATTTCAGTTCTTCAAAGATATTCTTGGTATTGGCTCACTGTCTGCTATTGGAATAATTCAACTCAATTTAACTGTTGTGATTGTAACAACCTTAGTTGGTCAATTTGGTTCTGATGCAATCGCAGGGTACGGTATTGCTTCCCGGCTAGATTACGTGCAAGTTCCGCTTATGTTCGGCATCGGTTCAGCAATCATGACCATGGTAGGTATTAATTATGGAGCTGGGCAATTTCAAAGAGCACGTCATATCACATGGATCGGGGTTTTTATTACATTTCTTATCACTGGCTCAATAGGACTTTTCTTTAGTATTTTTCCTTCCATTTGGCTTGGTTTTTTCAGTCATGATCCATCTGTTCTTCAGACTGGAACGAATTACTTGCAGCATGTTGCGCCTTTTTACGGAGCAATAGGTATAGGTATGGCACTTTATTTTGCAGGCCAAGGTTCAAAACGATTATTAGGCCCTATCTTAGCTGGTACCATCAGAATGATTATTGCAGCCATTATCGGAAGTATCGCTGTTCTATATTTTGATGCAAGTTTATCAACTTTCTTTCAAGTTATTGGCCTGAGTGCTTTGATATTTGGTTTGGTGTCCTGCTTGGCAAATTTTATCCATAGATAAAATTGCATTGAGTTCAAAAAATTGCTCAATTTTCTTAAAGATTTTGCACAAATCTTCTAGAACTACACGCACCTCTTTTGTACCGTTCTAAGGGCTAAACTTAAAAATTTATGGGTGGATTGTTATGGGTAACTGGGTGGATATTTCAAAAGATACCAATACAGGTATTGAAACAATCCGTGCCCATTTTACTGGTCATGCTTATGATCCCCACTGGCATTCGAGCTATTTAATTGGTGTAACTGAATCCGGCATTCAACAATTTCACTGTCGTAAAAAGCAAATCAATAGTCATGCTGGGCAAGTCTTTATGCTTGAACCAGAAGAAATCCATGATGGACATGCTCCTGCGTCTGATGGCTTTACCTACCAAATGCTCTACCTACATCCAGACTGGTTGAAACAACGTATCCAAGGTTTATTTCATAATAGCCCTGATCACTACGAGTTAGTGATTGATGCACCATTAAAGTCAGATGAACAGCTTGCTATTATTACTTCTCAAGCATTCCAGCATCTACACTATAAAGAAATGAATATTGTCAAAGATAATAGTCTAGACCTACTTATTCATCATATCGCACAAGGGAAATGGTTAAAAAAAGCTCACCAATCATCTTCTACTCACACGCCTCGAATCGCATACCAAATCCGAGATATTTTGCATGATCATCTATTTGCAGATATAGGGCTTGAAGACATCGCTCGCATGATAGGCTTAGACCGATACCATATTCACCGCATTTTTAAAGCAACTTTTCACTTAGCACCTCATCAATATCTCATTCAACTCAGACTTACACGAGCGCGTGATTTACTCGCCAGAAGCATATCTCCCGCACAAGTTGCTTCAGATTTATGCTTTGCTGACCAAAGTCATTTAAGTCGCTGGTTTAAGCGCTGCTATGGATTAACACCTGCTGCCTATAGAAAAATCTGCACAAATCTTCAAGATTAAAAATCTTAATTATTTCATCTTATCTCTCCCTATTAACTCAAGTAGACAAGATGGAAAACCTCACTGCATTTTCATTATTTGCTATTGTTGCCTCAATTACTCCCGGTCCAACTAATTTTATAATTTTAAATTTAAGTAGCCGTTATAAAATTTCTAAAACGTTTCCTGTCATTTTAGGTTCTTGTATCGGGGCTGCCCTACTTGTGCTCATCGTTGGCATTGGACTGGGTTCAACCCTTCTGGCTTACCCAATTATTCAAAAAATAATGACACTCATTGGTTTAATCTGGCTAACCTCGTTGGCTTGGAAATTATATAACTACAATCCTATTATTCATTTCCAACAAGACAAAGAAAAAGGTCCGATTGGTTTCATTACTGGCTTTTTTATGCAAGCAATTAATCCTAAAACATGGATGATGGCTTTTGCAGTGATTAGTGTCTACACAAAACAAGGGCAAGATATCTGGATAAATGTCTCAATTTTATCCTTCATTTTTTTCGTTATAGCTATTCCTTGCCTTTACATGTGGGCCTTAGCGGGCAGGCTAAGTAATCGATTATTTTCACAAACAAAGCATATGAACATTTTTAATAAAATGATGGCGCTAACACTTCTCATCTCTGTATGGTTGCCAGTCCTATCTACTTTTTAATGTATAAATTAGGTCATATAAATTTTATTATTAATTTTCTATATTAAAAACTACTTATTCTTATAATTTCATAAAATAACTTTTTAATGAATACTCATTTAATGACCTAATATTTTTTATTTTGAGAAACATGCTCCCTAAAACACATGTTACTTTTTGTTATTTATGTAAAAATCAACCTAAAAGAAAAACCAAATAAGCCATTGTTAAATATAAATTTATATTAAATATTATTCTGTAAATTTTGCCTATTTTTTGAACAAATGTAGGCAATTTCTCACAATCATGTAAGCTAAAACCTACATCATAAGCAATTGTTTTTCCTATAATTAATTTCAGTACATATAAGCACTCTTTACTATTAAATAGAAAGCTGAATATTAATGAAGAGATCTGGAGAATCGGTAACATTATCTTTATTAATATAAAAACTCCTAATAATAGAAAAAGAATCTCAAAAATTAATATGTACTATCTTTCCTCTGGAAACAGAGGAAAGATAACTTTTTAGTCATCAGATAGGATATAGAAAATGTTTATTGCAAAAAATATATTTGTATATTTACTATCAATGTTAGCTTTATGCTTACTGATTATTTTCTTTAACTACCTAGGAATGAACGAAACAACCAACCTTCTGCTCTCTTCTGCACTTTTTGGAATATTTATTACTTGGTATTTCAAAGGTAGCGGACTATGTCTTGCCTTATTTAGCTTTTTTTACTGGGCAATGTTTGTTATTAGCCAAAGTTTAGAAGTGATATGGATGCTCGCAAGTTCAATTATTGTCTATCTTGTTATGATTAAAATCATTCCTAAACTCAAGACCCTCCATATTTGTGATAGCCAAACAGCTAGAAAGGGTTCACCCCACGCTTAACCATTCCTACTTTCTTAACCGTATTCATCTTGGTTTGATCAGCAATCAATAATTCATTTAAGAAAATTTTTAAATTCTGCTCATCAAGACGAATGGGATTAAAACTAGTTTCTCCCATACTTAAAAAGAAAGATTCAATATTTGTATTACGCTGTACATATTTCATCGACCAACGCTGAAAAGAATTCTTCTCAATGGAATATGTACATAGCCATTTAACATTGTAGTGTCTTTGATCATTTTTAATCTTTTCAAATAATCTTTCTACCAACTCTTGTTCACCTTCTAGGCATTGAAAGAAAGCATTATCAGCATAATAGAGCACACCACAAATTTGATTCAAATCATTGAAATTTCGAGCTTCTGTCAAGATATCACGTAAATCTTGCAGTAAGTCTTCATTTTTTTCGTTTCGTTGGCTGGCATAACACAGTCGAACGTTCATTAACAATTCCGTGAAATATAAAATTTCTTTATCTAAAGATTCTTCAATCTAACATATATCTATTCCTGATAATTTATATTTCTTCCCTATGCTAAGCATTAAACAAATGACTAATTTTAGAGATAAGAGATAAGAGATAAGAGATAAGAGATAAGAGATAAGAGATAAGAGATAAGAGATAAGAGATAAGAGATAAGAGATAAGAGATAAGAGATAAGAGATAAGAGATATTATTAGACTTACATACTGGATAGAAAATAAAAAGCCCTCTTATAGAGGGCTTTTATAGCATTTAAAAGAACAACAGAATTTCTTTTAAACGACTAAAATAAAAAAAAGCACTAAAAAGTGCTTTTTTTCTTACTGAAATATTATTGTGGAATAATATTTACAGCATTTGGGCCTTTTTGCCCTTGAGTAACAGTAAACGTTACACGTTGACCTTCGTGCAAAGTTTTGAAACCTGAACCAGAAATTTCTTTGAAGTGAGCAAACACATCTGGACCATTATCTTGTTGAATGAAACCGAAACCTTTAGTTTCGTTAAACCATTTTACTGTACCACTTACTGTATTAGACATGATATATCCTACTGATTTCTAATATTTTAGTATCATTTAATAATGACACTAACATAACTTTGAAAAAAGAATAACAAATTGAGTTAAGATCTTAAAAAACGAAGGATTATGACTAAAACTACGATACTTTAAAGAAGATTTACTAACAAGACTTTTTTCTAGTTAAGAGCATGATACATGAAATAAATTTCTATTCAAGCTTTTTATGAAAAAAAATTTATAAATTATAATAAAAATCAGAAAAACAATAACTTAATAAAGCAACTAAAAATTTAGTATATTCCCTACTTAACCAACACCTTACGTCTGATTAGATAAAATATCGAGGAACAGAAAGATAACTGCTTATAACTTATCAAGTGGCAGATGAAAATATGAACGAATACTTGAAATAATTTGAGCTTTAAAAATCCAGGCAATAAAAAAACTCCTAAAAAGGAGCTTCATTTTTAAATCATTGGCAGAGGATCAAGGACTCGAACCTTGACGAACGGTTTTGGAGACCGTCATGCTACCATTACACCAATCCTCTATGTTTATGATTAAATAACTAATGATTTAATCATAAAAAAAGCAAGAACATCGTCTTGCTTCTTTTAATGGTGGGGGCGAAGAGACTCGAACTCTTACACCTTGCGGCGCTGGAACCTAAATCCAGTGCGTCTACCAATTTCGCCACGCCCCCATCTGGGACATTTATTTAAAATAAATGTGGCAGAGGATCAAGGACTCGAACCTTGACGAACGGTTTTGGAGACCGTCATGCTACCATTACACCAATCCTCTTCCAAGATCTAGATGACTTAACATCCAAATCAACTTTAAGATTTAACTTAAAGTGGTGGGGGCGAAGAGACTCGAACTCTTACACCTTGCGGCGCTGGAACCTAAATCCAGTGCGTCTACCAATTTCGCCACGCCCCCGATGGCTGTGTATATTAGCGATAAGATCTAACAGTGACAAGTGTTTTTTTTCTAAAAAAAACTGACCGTGTAAATTGTATACAGATACTAGATCAATGATTTTTATCAGATTGAAACTGCTTTTAAACAATTCAGCGCTTCAAACGCGTTTGTAAACCTATTTTTTTGTTGTTTTTGCAATAAACCTGAAAGTAATGGATAAAAATTCATAAACTGTGTTGGTAATCGAATGGTTAAATTTTGGCAATGCAATACTGCCCAATCATAGTAATTCCCTGCTTCTAAGCGAGTTTGGGTTAACCATTCATACAAAACAATTCCAAGTGCATATAAATCGCTTTGTACACTCTTGCAATGACCTTGATAGAGTTCAGGTGCCATATAACGTGGTGTTGCATCCATCACTGAATCTGAACTCGTCAAAAGTCGGGCTTTCTCAAAATCAATCAAGTAAGTTTTTTGATCAAACTTTCGAAAGTGTTCTCTTTTAATATCTCCATGAATCCAACCTAATCTATGAAGTTCCGCGAGCTTATCTAGCGCGAACCAAATCGTATGGTACACCTCTGTTAAATGAGTTTCATGAGGCAATGAACCAAACCACAAATCAGTATCAGGTAAAATTAAAACCTGACCTAAAGAATGGTTTAATTGAGGAATGGTACTAACTTCGATTAATTTATGGGGTAAAAGCCATGTTGGATTCTTATTGTTAATTTCTTCGTAAAACAATTGTTCATGTATGAAATCTTGTTCACTTTGAACATACGTTTCAGGCAAATGATATTTTAACCAGTAGTTTCTAGCATCTACAGAACACGTCCATAGATGCCGTCCTAAAGCTGAACTTCTGGGCTTTGTAACATATGTTAAGTTTTCTATATGAGAAGCAAAATCATGCTTCAGCATAGTACGACTCTGGCTGTTGTTGCTTTTCTTCAAAACGCAAAACTTCTAAGCAATGCTGAATCGTCTTGCCAATACGAGCATGGGTCTCAATCGAAGAAATTTTTGGCCAAGTCGCGCGTTCCCCTTCTCGTTGCAAACGTTTAAACAAATGTGGACGCGGGTTTTGCAAAGTATAGGTATAGTGACTCAAGCCATATTTAGCAATAATATTAACATCACCATAATAACGCTGCCCCATTACGCCATATCCATGATCGAGTAATCTCCTAATCGGAGATATAGAACCAAGTCTTTGACGGGTAAAGTCCATAATTCCCATCGACAGCACTTTACCTTGACGTCTTAAAATACGTTCTGGCCAGCTTAAAACATCCTTACGAAAACGGTCAGCATCATTTTGCATAAAGGGCACAATATGCGGGTTAACCTGACTGGCGATGGTGTAGTTCAAATTATATAGACGCGCCATTCTTTCTTGCGGAAAATCATTTCTTACACTGCCATCAACCCATTTTGTATTTGCCATATAAGGTGTATGTTCACCGTCATAACGTTTACTGGTTAAACGTACTGGTGGAAATAACACAGGTACAGCACATGAAGCCAACACAGCACTCCATACCAAAACGTTAGGGGTCATAATGGCATTCATAATTCGCGGGTTTTCTGTTGCATCATAGGGTGCAACCGCCACATTAATGTTTAAACCAGATTTTTTGAAAGCTTCCTCAAAAGTAAGATCACCTAAGTTTTCAACAAGGAATTTTTTCAAATAGTGTACATCGGCAATTCCACCATTTCCTTTAATGAGTTCACGAAGTTTTCTAAAATGAAAAGCATCACTAAAGAATTGTTCTCCATTTAATAAATTTTGAACATCTTCACTGGCAGAAGTTCCAAGCATGCCTGTCATAATTGCCCCTGCACTTGAGCCAGACAACACTTTAGGCATTAAATCCTGTTCAATTAAAGCTTTACACACCCCTGTGTGAAAAAGACCTAAAGTCGCTCCACCCGAGAACATAAGAGCCGGTTGTCCATATGCTTTTTCACAATTTTCAAAAAACTCAATTTTTTCTTTCCGTTGGAAAGTAATACATTCACTTGAAGCTATATAGGCCAAGCTTTGGCTAACTTCTTCAATATAGTCTTCAATTAGTTTTTTTGTGCCCACATGAGTTGCAGCAAAAAGCATAGGGTGACCAATATTTGCAATATCGTAGGTTAGGCCTTCTTTGAGTAGATAAATGAGGTCTAGCGTTCGATGTTGCTGGCGGTATCTTTTCAGTAAGGTATATCGATAAGAAATGAGTTCGGCATCGAAGTAAGGTGAACTATTATCGAATTTCCACTCTTGCACCCCTGTTTCTTCATCTAGTTTTAATGCAAAAGACTTCCACTCTTCATAAGATTCAGCCATGTCTAATTGACGTTGTAATTTTTTGATACGGTAAGCCTGATGCGGATTCATATCACTTCGTATTTTTTCAAACATATTTCGTCCTCATCTTCACAGATGATTTTACTGAACAGACATGACCACACTATGCGCGGTCTGAAGATTTCAATCAATTGCAAAACCGATAAACTGTATAGCAACAACTTTTTTGTCAGCCTGTTAATTTCGGTGTTAGTATCCTAGTAAATTACTGTTTAACATGATTGACTTACCATGGCTACCATTGATTTACCAGACAATTTAGTTCAGACATTATCACTTGTATTAAATCAGTTACAGCAGGTCTTACCTGAACCTAAACAAGAAACAGATTTTACTGCACCTGCCTTTAGATGGGAAAATCAGCAACTTAAAGCCATCCATACCCCAAAGAATATTTATTTAGATGACTTAAAAGGCATTCAGCGCCAAAAAGAAAAAATCACTCAAAATACTTTGCAATTTTTAAATGGCTTACCAGCAAATGATGTTCTTCTAACTGGCTCACGTGGTACAGGAAAATCATCTATTGTTCGTGCTTTATTGACTGAATATGCCCCTCAAGGGTTACGTTTAATTGAAATTGAACGTGATGACTTGGCAGATTTACCTAAAATTCAAAAACTCATTCAAAATCGACCTGAAAAATACATCGTATATTGCGATGACTTGGCTTTTAATGCTGAAGATGAAAACTATCGTAGTTTAAAAAGTGTATTGGACGGCTCATTACAATCTGGTGCGAGTAATTTTATTATTTATGCGACCAGTAATCGTCGCCATTTGTTACCCGAATTCATGCATGAAAATACACCTGTAACCAAGGTCGATGTTCCTCAATATACTGAACTACACCCTCAAGAAGCGATTGAAGAAAAGATCTCTTTGTCAGATCGTTTTGGTTTGTGGTTATCTTTTTATCCAATGGATCAGAATTTATATTTAGAAATCGTAGAACATTATGTTCAAAAGGCAAATATGCCTTTTAATGATGAAGTTCGTGCCGAGAGTTTACGTTGGTGCCAAATGCGTGGTCAGCGCTCTGGTCGTGCTGCTTACCAGTTTTCAAAGCACTGGATTGGTTTAAATGGGTTAAAACAGTTGTCTAACAATTAAATGACGAATGTCCCGCAAAGCCTTGGCTTTGGCCTGAAAACCGCTTAGATTTGGCAGTTGTTTTTCATAACCTAAAACAAAGATAGTCCTATCCTTATTTAGGTTTATATATGAAAAAACAATTGCCAAAAATTTCCATAGGCAGCAAAGTCCTTGGTAAAAGCTTATTGCTCGCGCAAGGTGCCTTGGATCAAGCAGAAAAATACTCAACTCTTCCTTTTACTCAGCCTCATATCATCCACCCACGAGTTGACGAAAAATATTATAGCTGGACACATTACGGTATCTTTTTTCCACTTTTACCCGAACCGCATCGTTATCTAAACATTATGATTTTATTAGGCACGCCTGGTGCGCTAGCCTTTGATCATGACAACATAATTAATGAAGACCCAAGAAAAACAGCCACGTTCTTTTCAAGTACTGCCGCGGTTGAGCAAGCTTTGCTTAAGGCTTATATCATTCCCAAAGATACACAAATTAATAAAGATGGAAGCTTAATAGAATTAGGCAAAGAAATTTCAATCCAAGGAAAATTCCCGCAAGTTCATATCCATGGAAATTATGATGGGCTTGATTTCGACTTTGATATTGATGTTACATCACATGTTTCGTGGTTTATAAAAACACCAATTTATGATCATTTTAGTTTATTAGCAAAATTTAAAGGCTTTTTAAGTTATCAAGCAGAACGCATTGAAAGTGAAGGACTCTGTACGTATGAATATGCACGAGCAGCTGGTCCACATAGTTTTATAAACAAACTTCTTCCTGACGCTTATAAACTGCCGCTTGATTTTTTTACTTATCAAATTATTAATTTAAACGAGACCACTCAACTTCTTCTTACTAAAGCAGATATTGCAGGACAGACGGTAGCTTATAGCCTGCATATTAGATATCTTGATCAGCCAGCTGAAATTTATACAGATGTTAGCTTTGACGTTATTTCTCATCAAGTCGATGACTACATCTCACCGACTGGAGAAAAAATGCGACTTCCGAAATACTTTTCGTGGATTGCTCGAAATGAGAATAAACAAATTATTTTGAATATTCAGGCAGAAATTGACTGCCCATTCCGCTATGGTCATGGGCGTGGTTATGCTAGTGGCTATAAATTTACTGGTAATTACTTCGGCAATGAAGTTCAAGGCCGTGGTTATATCGAATACATTGATATCGAAAACCAAAATGCCTTTCAAGATGAATAGTTTTATTCAGGAATAGTTAATTCTGTCATTGGCCAACGTGGTGTCGTGGTTACAGCCAAACCATCATGTTGTCCTGCTTTTAACCGTTGATAACCAGCAAAAGCAATCATTGCACCATTATCAGTACATAAGGCAGGTTCAGCATAGTAAACTTGTGCCTTAACTTTACCCAATGAAGTTTCCAACTGTTCACGTAATCGTAAATTTGCGCTTACGCCACCTGCGATAACTAAACGTTTCAGTCCAGTTTGCTTTAGAGCTTTTACTGATTTTTTTACCAAGGTATCTACAATTGCTTCTTGGAATGAAGCTGCAATATCCGCGTCTCGGTTTTCACCATTCAATTTTTTCAATTGCACAGAAACCGCTGTTTTTAAACCACTAAAAGAAAAATCTAAACCTTGGTGAAGCATTGGTCGCGGAAATTCAAATGCTGACGGATTACCACTTAAAGCTAATTTTGCAATATTTGGACCGCCTGGGTATGGCAAGCTCATCATTTTTGCAACTTTATCAAAAGCTTCTCCAGCTGCATCATCAATAGACTCACCCAAGAGTTCATATTGACCAATGCCGTGAGCTGCCATTAATTGTGTATGTCCACCTGAAACCAATAAAGCCACAAATGGAAATTCGGGTGGCTGACTTGAAAGTAGAGGTGCCAACATGTGCCCCTCCATATGATGAACACCAATTGCAGGTTTATTTAAAGAAAAAGCTAAAGTTCTTCCAAATAAGGCCCCTGTCATTAAGGCTCCCATTAAGCCAGGACCACGCGTATAAGCAACTGCATCAATCTCTTGTTTTTTTATTCCACTTTGTTCAAGCAGTTGATTCATTAAAGGAATTAATTTACGAACATGGTCACGAGAAGCAAGTTCAGGTACTACTCCACCATATTCGGCATGAAGTTTAATCTGGCTATAAAGAACCTGTCCCCGCAAGCCGAGTTCGCTATCATAAAGTGCCAACCCTGTTTCATCACAAGAAGTTTCCAAGCCTAAAACAATCATCAAAACTGCCTTTTATATGAGTCAAAATATTGCAATCGCTATTATAGACTTGTGATATGAGTTGTAAATGAGTAAAATACTGACCTTCACTTGTGATCCGGCACAATAGTGTGCTTGATCTTATCCATAATCTAGAGGATTTTACATGCCACAAGTTAAGTTGAAAGAAGGCGAACCAGTTGACGTAGCTATCCGTCGTTTCAAACGTTCATGCGAAAAAGCTGGTGTTTTAGCTGACGTTCGTAAACGCGAATTCTACGAAAAACCAACTCAAGAACGTAAGCGTAAAAAAGCTGCTGCAGTTAAACGCTACCAAAAGAAATTGGCTCGCGAATCTGTACGTACTACTCGCCTTTACTAATTAATTTGTGATTGACTGCTGAATTATGACTACTTTAAAAAACCAAATTACTGATGCATTAAAAACTTCTATGCGTGCCAAAGATATGGCAACAGTGACGGTTTTGCGTAGTCTACAAGCAGCAATTAAGCAAATCGAAGTCGATGAGCGCATAGAGCTTGGCGACGCTCAGGTTCTTGCGGTCATTGAAAAGCAAATTAAACAACGTAAAGAATCGATCAAAGCCTTTGAAGGTGCTGGTCGTGATGATTTAGCTAGTAAAGAACAAGCCGAAGCTGAGATTTTATCTCAGTTTCTACCAGAAGCTATGACTGAGGAAGAGCTTGATTCTCTCATTGAGCAAACGATTTCTGCTCAAGAAGCAACTAGCATGAAAGATATGGGTAAGGTGATGAATTCTCTACGTCCGATCATAGCCGGGCGTGCCGATCCTTCTATCGTTTCAGCAAAAATTAAAGCTAAATTAGCTTAATTTCCTCTCTTAAATTTTATATTCCTTCAAACCAAAATTCCTTTTAGTTTGTGCATATTTGCATATCTGAAAATTTTAAAAGATATATTTTTAGATTTTCATTCGTCGCTCATCTTGCATTTGTTTTAATCTACTATCTATTCTAGCCGACATTGCTTGATTGTCTTTTGCCAATCGCTGAGCATGCAACATCGATTTAATTGCATTCTCTTCACTCCCCGACCAATATTCAGCTTCCGCCCGATAGCGTAAAACATTAACGGCTCTCAACTTTCCTGCCTTGTCCAAATTAGCAGCTTGCTGTAAAAATTGCCAACCTTGTATATCTCTTGGATTTTTATTAATAAATCGTTGAACAAGAGTTTGAACTTGTGCAAATTTTCCTTGACGTAATAGCACTTCAGCCAATTTATAGCTAAAAGCTCTATTCTCAGGCATAGTCATTTGTGTAGAAGCAATTGAAGTATAGGCTTGATCCAGCTTGTTTTGCCCTAGATAAATATCTGTCTGCAATAGCGCAACAAGAGGTTTTCCGCTAGATTTGGCTTGATCTAAGGTAGACTGTGCCTGTGCATAATCACCCTGTTTTACGTAAAAAGCTGCCAAAGCAATAAGACCAGCAATATTTTTTTGAGAGGCCAAACTCTGTAGTTGATTTTCAGTAGCCTGATTTGAAACCACCATTGTGTACCATTTTAAAATTTCAAAATCAGCATCATATATGCGATTTTTGACTTTAGGCATCTGGTTCGCACGAAGTCGAGCTTCACTCATACGCTCAGTCGTCAATGGATGAGTCAACCAGAAATCTGGTAAAAAACTTACCCGACTTGTCGCACGGTGCATTGTTTCAAAATAGTCTGCCATACTTTGAGGGTTATAACCCGCTGCATACATATATTGCATGCCAATACGGTCTGCTTCACGTTCCTGATTTCGACTATATGTTAATTGTTGATCCATTAGTGCAGCCTGTGTTCCCAACATCACTGCTGCCCCAGCATCTCCACCGCCCTGTGCAGCGATTGCCACACCTGCCAAAAGCCCAGCCAAACTTAATAAAGTTTGCCCCTTAAAGGCTTCCTCCGAACGACTAAAATGTCTTTGAGATACGTGTGCAATTTCATGCGCCATAACCCCAGCAATTTCATCAATATTGCGAGCTGAAGCAATAAGGCCAGTATTAAGCGCGAATAAGCCACCCGGAACAGCAAATGCATTGATTTGTGGATCTTTAATTACAACTAGACCAATAGGCTGACCAAGTTGAGTCTCACTCAAAATACTTGAAAATACTTGGAAAAATTGGTCTTCGAGCCAGATATCTTGGAGAACTAGCATTTGTTTATGAACTTCACGGAATACTTTTTCACCAATAAATTTTTCTTTTTGTTGATCAAGCAAGCCTATTCCACTTCCAATATTTGGAATTTCCACCTGATTCGCAGATGACCGAGGGTCGAAAGACTGTGCATACGCAGCATTTGCTATAAAAGTCGCACTTAAAATAACTGGCAAAAATCTCAAAAGTTTTTCTCTATTAAAATTAAACCATAAAAAAAGTCTACTGATGTGAACCATAAAAAATGATGTTCAATCAATAGACTTTTACTATATCACTCGAAATCGACTAGTTTTGCAATGAAGTGTTATTAATCACTTATACAAAGTTTTGGTTTACCAGATATCTAGGTGTTTTATCCTCTAAAGCCTCAACCAGATTTTTATAGGCAAGATTTGCCATTTTTTTACGGGTTTCAGCAGTAGCTGAACCTACATGAGGTAAAGTGACTACGTTCGGCAATTTAAAAAGTGCTGAATCTTGTAAAGGTTCTTTTTCATACACATCTAAACCAGCAGCAAAGATCTGATTTTGCTGCAAAGCCTCAATCAAAGCTTGCTCATCAACTACCGAACCGCGTGCAATATTAATAAAAATAGCGTGTTTTTGCATAAGCTCAAACTGAGCTTTGCCCATTAAAGCTTTCGATTCGTTATTTAAATCAACTGCGGTTACTACAAAATCGGACTGCTGTAGTAATTGATCCAAACCAAGATACTGTGCGTTTAGTGGCTCAGCTAATTCAGGCTTTTCACGACGATTATGGTAAACAATATTCATGTTAAATCCATAAAAACCACGTCGAGCAATTGCAGCCCCAATATTGCCAAGTCCAATAATTCCTAGTGTTTTTCCAAAAACATCTAAACCGAATTGCTGAGGCCCTACAGTTCTTTTCCACTCACCTTGCTTTGTCCAATGATCAAGAAAAGGAACTTTTCTAGCAGCGCTTAGTAATAATGTAAAAGCAAGATCAGCTGTTGTTTCTGTTAAAACATGAGGCGTATTTGATAACCAGATTTTTCTTTGATTTAAATAAGCCAGATCATAATTGTCATAGCCCACCGTTACAGATGAAATAATTTTTAGTTTTTGGGCTGGTGCAAGGTTACTTTCATTGAGTAACCGTCCTGCACCAATCATCCCGTCAGCATCGACAACGTGTTGTCGTATTTGTTCATTAATATCACCCAGTTTTGGGTTAAGAACTACAACATGATAATTCTGTTGTAATCGAGACAAAATTTCTTCATCAATTTGGCTAAATACTACAACTTTTTTCATGTAAATCCCTACTACTCGTTGTTATCTTGCATTAATTTCCATAACCTTTTTTTAAGGAGTGGTTTCTCCAGCATTTCTTTTAAACTTGCTAAATGAATAATATTGGCATGTTGAATATAAGAACAGTCACCAAGACACAATATCTTTTTCTCTGCTGCGACAGCATCTAAAAAGCCTTGTATATATGAACCAGCGCCCCGTTGATCTTGATAAGTCGCTAAAGGGAAAGGCCATTTTAATTCAGCATACTGCCCTATTTTTGCTTTTTGTATGTTGCTCCAAAGCTGTTTTTCTTCTTCGCTTAAATTCATAACATCTAAAAAAATAACACATTTTTCAAGAGAAAAAGCCTGCAACTCAAATGATGCAATCTTAATTATAGGTGCTTGCACTTCATTGTGAGGTGCTATAACAGGCTGAATATCTATTGAAACTGGCGCAACAATTTCAGGTTCAACTTTTGGAATATCTTTGATTTGTGGCTTTGTGGGCTGCTCAAGAACGACTGGTTCTACAGAAGGCAATATAATCGGTTCAGGTTCTTCAACAACATGATCTCGCCAAAGGCTTTGAGCATTATTTTTTTGGCACACTTGTGTCTTAGGAATCCATAAATCAATTCCTAAAGTTGCCAGTATATTTCTTTGCTGCCCAATCATGTTTGAATCAATACCTCTACTCAATCTACATTCTAACGGGCTTCAGTTTTTTTTTCAGTGTTTTATTTCGTTCAGCTGTTTTTATAATCGTAGATGTCTTTTAAATAATCATAACACTATTTCTTTTTTGCATTTGCTCAACAATTTCTTCTGTCTCAAAGCCGAAACGCCAATAAAGCAATTCAAGTACATCCAACTCATCTTGAGTAATGATGCGATCACTCCACAAGCACATTTCCGCAATCGCTAAAATACTCAGACGGTCACGTAACAATAAACCCGCAATATCATTTAAAATTTCAGCAAGATCTAAAGGCTCATCCGAAATTTCATCATAAATATTCATTTCATCAGGATTGAGCAAAGAACGTAAAATACGATCACGTACTTCTAACTGGTTTGGGCTGTTAATTTGTTGAACATGAAGTAAAGCATCAACCAAGCGAACAATTTGGGGTTTTACTTCTTCAAATGCAGTTGGTAAATGCAGCGGCATCAAATTCAGTTCATATTTAACCCGTTCTAACAAAAGTGCATCCAGCAACCCAATCTCGCCATCTTCTTGAATAATGAGCGCTAGTTTTGTGAGAAATTGCCGCGCAATGCTTGCCGGCATATGTCCAATGTTTTTACAGGCATCATGGAATATCTGAATATGAATACGACCATCCAGATTTAATAGGGCATCAATAATGGCATGGCTAACTGGCGCATCTTTAGGGATGAATTCTCGATATTGACGAATCATCAAAATAGCCACCATTACTTCACGCGACCCTGTAGCCGTTTGTAGCGCACGCTGAATTAACTCAGGGCGCTTTTTATTGCGACGCACATCACTACTGAGAGGCTTAATCGCATCATTTAGTGCAAAACTAATAGGCGACAACCTTAGTAAAGGTAAGGGTTGTGGAGATGACCACGGAATATAAATTTCTTTCTCAGACTCTTCTAAAAAATGAAATAAGCTAAATAACGGACGGTTACGTAGTTTTTTCAAATTTTCTAATTGTAAATCTTGAAGCAAAGTCGGGTTTAATTCATAAATGCGTTCACGAATACTCGGATGAATATTCATCCAGCTTTGAGGGCTAAGTGAGTTTGCAAAACACATATGTGCGATTGATTCTGAATAAGCACTATGAATTTGAGAACCGGAATGGTGAACATAAATACGCAATAAAGTCTGGGTATTCGCACTATTTTTTAATAATCTCACTGTTTTTTGGTCATTACGAAATGTGCGTCCACTCAAAGTTAAATACTTAATAAATCGGGTAATCAATACACCAAGGCTACCCGCTAACCAAATTACACCACCCACAGCAACAAAGACGGTTTCAAACTTATGCTTATAACCTGGGCTATAGCGTTTAAAACCCTGTTTCGCTAACTTACTGCCCCACTGACTAAAGGTTGTTAATCCACTATATAGAATCTTTAATTTTGTGTTTTCAACTGCTTCACCCGATAAAATCTGATTAAACTCATGACCTAATAAGCCATATAGCTCAAGTTTATCTAGATTCTGCAAGGCTCCCCACGTCAAAATAATCACAATATCTTTAGGGTGAAAACCTGCCGTGAGTGCATTGACTCCGACCTCATCAGGTAAAACATACAAGGTTGGAACTTTTAGTGAGAAATTCTGCGCCAAATTTTCTGTAATTTTTAATGCCGCAAGTTCTTCCGGGGTACTTTCTTCTTTCACCAAACGGCGTGCTTTCAGTTGTTTCGCTAAAGAATGTCCACCTTTACGTAGAATATAAAGTTCGGTAACTACCGACCAAACCATAATAAAAAGTAATAGTGCGACAAAATAAGGACTTAAAGTGTGCCACCAAATTGGCTGACTATAATCAAAAAAATGAACAAGCAAACCTAAAATTAAATTTAAAATAAAAATAGTAAGCAGCACAGCAACCAAACACATAGTGATGGACCATGCCATATTCTTATTTTCGATTAGATAGTGGCTTACTTCTTTCAATGTAAATAATCCCAATTACATTGTTAGGTTTCATCATAAAAGAAAAAAGCGGGAAACACCCGCTTTTTTCAGCTATTCCTATTCTTCTTTAATGCCTGTTAAATCTACAGAAGCAGCATCAACATTCACATCAATGTAACCATCTTTTTTCTTTTTAGCAGAATCATTACGCTTCTGCTCCAAATTATTTAGATAAGCACCATCAATATCACCTGTTACATAGATTCCATCAAATACAGAGCAATCAAACTCAGTTAGATCAGGCACTTTGCTCGTACGTACAGCATTCTTCAAGTCTTCCAACTCTTGGAAAACCAAACGATCCGCACCAATAATTTCTTGGATCTCTTCTACGCTGCGTTCTGAAGCAATTAGCTCAGTTTTAGCAGGCATATCAATACCGTAAACGTTTGGATACATAACCTGAGGTGCAGCTGATGCAAAGTATACTTTTTTTGCACCAGAATCACGTGCCATCTGGATGATTTCGTTACAGGTAGTACCACGAACAATTGAGTCATCAACTAATAAAACGTTCTTGCCTTTAAATTCCAACTCAACAGGGTTTAATTTCTGACGTACAGATTTTTTACGCTGTTGCTGACCTGGCATAATGAAGGTACGACCGATATAACGGTTTTTCATAAAACCTTCACGGAACTTAACACCTAGAATATTTGCAAGTTCTAATGCTGAAGTACGGCTCGTATCTGGAATTGGAATAACCACATCAATATCATGGTCCTCACCCCAGTCACGTAAAATTTTATGAGCAAGCTTTTCACCCATTTTTAAACGGGCTTTATAAACTGAAATTCCGTCAATAATGGCATCAGGGCGTGCAAAATAAACATATTCAAAAATACATGGACGGTATTTTGGATTAGCTGCACATTGTCTTGTGAACAATTCACCATCAGCAGTGATAAAAATTGCTTCACCAGGTTCAATGTCACGCTCAATTTTAAAACCAAGCGCTGTAATAGCAACTGATTCAGAAGCGATGATGTATTCCATCTCACCCTGTTCAGTCATACGTGAACCATAAATGAGTGGGCGTATACCGTTTGGATCGCGGAAACCAACCAAACCATGACCAGTAATCATCGCCACTACGCCATATGCACCTAGACAGCGCTCGTGTACACGAGTAACGGTATGGAAAATATCATCTGGTGTAGGGTTTAAAGTACCGTTCTTCTGCAACTCATGCGCGAATACGTTCAAAAGAACTTCTGAGTCAGAATCAGTATTCATATGACGTAAATCTGTTTTAAACAGGTCATCATGAATATCTTCGGCATTGGTTAAATTACCATTATGTGCAAGCGTAATACCGTAAGGTGAGTTCACATAAAATGGTTGTGCCTCAGCACTGCTAGCAGAACCAGCAGTTGGGTAACGTACATGGCCAATACCATAATTACCAAGTAATGCTCTCATATGACGAGTATGAAAAACATCACGCACCATACCGTTATCCTTACGAAGGAAAAGACGGCCTTCATGGCAGGTTACTATTCCAGCTGCATCTTGCCCACGATGTTGCAACATCGTTAAAGCATCAAACAACATTTGGTTCACTGGCGATTTACCGGCTATACCAACAACTCCACACATAGCAACCTCGCAGACAAGCTAGGAATTAATAAAAAGGATTCTTTGTCGAATGGTCGGATCGGTTTTCTAAATCTTCCGATTCGTCCATTGGTTTTGAAGGCGTGCTTGATGCACTACCTCCAGATGTTATTTGATGAAATGCCTCACTTGCTGCATCTTTAGACAATTCGGTAGCTAAAGGCGCATAAGGCAGTAAAAATTGTATAAGTTTGGACTGTTTCCAGTGTGGTGAACTTTCAACCCAAGGCCCTACGCCCTGCATTGTAATCAACACAACCAACAAGCCTTTTAAAGAACCAAAAGCACCACCCGCTAAACGATTTAATGGCCCCAATTTCAGACTTTTCAAGAGGCCATTTAAAAATGCAGTGACGATCCATGTTAAAACAATGATCATAAGTGCTATAAATGCGAAAGCTGCAATTTTTTGAACAACCGGATCATGACTTAAACCTGACATGGACGGCGCAAGGAGGACAGCATATTTTGCACCCATAATTAATGCAATGATCCATCCTACCAAGTTCGCAAAGGCTTTGATAAATCCTTGTCGCAAACCGTTTAGCCCCCCAATGAGCAAAAGTATCAGAATAATGATATCAATTGTGTTCATATTCACTTAAGTCATGGCTGCAACACATTGTTTTACTAATATAGGACCGGTATAAATCAATCCGCTATAGATCTGTACTAGTGTTGCTCCAGCTTGCTGTTTGGCTACTGCTTGTTCACCCGACAAAATTCCACCCACGCCAATTAACGGGATTTGTCCTTTTAACGTTTGGGCAAATAAACGTAAGCATTCGGTACTTTTTTCAAAAACAGGCGCACCTGATAAGCCACCCGACTCATTACCATAAGGAAGATTTTCTACACCCTCTCTAGATAAAGTCGTATTGGTAACGATTAAACCATCAATTTTAAATTGCAATAATTGCGCTGCAATAAACTCAACATCTTCTGCTGTTAAATCAGGCGCAACTTTTAAAACCAAAGGAACATAATGGTTATATTGCTCGGCAAGCTCAAGTTGTCTTTCTTTTAAGGTTTGCAATAATTCAGTTAATGCATCACCACTTTGTAAACTTCTTAAGTTCTTAGTATTTGGAGATGAGATATTAACGGTAATATACGAAGCGTAGTTATAAACTTTCTCAAGGCAAATCAGGTAATCATCAACAGCCTTTTCTACAGGCGTATCTGCATTCTTACCAATATTGATGCCTAGAATTCCTTTAAATTTTGAAGCTTTGACATTCTCAACAAGTTTATCAACACCATCATTATTAAAACCCATGCGGTTAATAATGGCTTTCGCTTCAGGAATACGGAACAATCGTGGTTGTGGATTACCCGACTGAGGACGAGGTGTAATTGTTCCAATTTCAATAAAACCGAAACCCAGTCCGGCTAAAGAATCAATATGTGCACCATTCTTATCAAGTCCAGCCGCTAAACCTACCGGATTTGGAAATTCAATTCCCATACAGGTTGTCGGTTTTGATTCTACGCTCTGGCGCAGCAGGCCGAACTTATGTGCTTTATCAAGCATAGATAATGTTAATTCATGGGCACGCTCTGGTGCTAAACTAAACAACATCGGGCGAGCAAGTGAATATAACATACCAATCACAGTCTACTGATTTTAGGTAGGCATATTATAGGCACAGGTAGCACAAAACACCATGCTTAAGAACAGCATATTTTAATATGTTATTGAACCGTCGCTGTTAATTTAATCTGTCCATCACTTGAAACCATTTCCATTTTTTCAATACTTAAGCCCATTTGCGCAAGTTGGGTTAAAAAGTTCGCTAAAATTGCATAATTCTGATGAGTAACAATAATTTGTAACTGCTCACCATTTTGTTGAGAAGTGACTGTTAAGCCTTGTTGCTGAGCTACTCGTTGTATTTTTTCCGATTGGCCTAATTCGAGTTCATTCGCTGGTTTCATGGTAACTGCATTACTCTGCATCCATACCATTAAATCTTTTAAATCATTTAACCGTTGTTGCTGTTGTTCTGCCAAGGAATGCATTTTCCAAAGTGAAGCACCCACAATGGCAACCACAACAAAAATTGTAGTAAAGACCACCATAACCCGCTCACGTACAGTTAAACGATCTAAATATTGAGTGGCTTGTTCAATCCACTGGTCAAAGCGGTTTTGCAATTGAGTTATCATTTTCATTATTGTATTTTCACCACCCCAATTGCCCCACCACCATCGGCTTGAACATTACCTAGCTCCGCTTTGAATCCCTGCTGGTTAAGTTGCTGTGTTAAAGCTTGCAAATCATCTGCCGACTTTGCTTTTAATGCCATAGTTAGTGTTGATACATCATAAGCTAACTGCTGAGCTAAAATTTGTCTTTGCATTAAAATAGGTCCAACACGGCTCAATAAAGAAAGTGCTTGTGTATCACCTTGCTTACTCATGCGTAAATGACTTTCAAATTGGCTTTTTATATTTTGCTCATTTACCCGACTTGAAGGACCAAACCAATATTTATATTGCTCGACCGTCTGTTCGGCGGTTTGATTAGCCACATTTCTTAACTTTATCCAACGCAAAAAATCATAAGTAAACTGGACCACTATAATTGCTAAAACAATAGCGGCACACGCTTTCCAATAACCAGAAACCGTGTGTTCTTGTCCTTTAGCTTTAGGCAGAACATTAAAAGGATGCTGTTTAGGTTTATCTAAACCCTGAAATTGATAAATAAATTCAGAATGATGTTCGGCATCCGAGGCTGCCACCAAACTTTCGAGTTGCTCTGTTGTTAAACCACTATATTGATAATGAGTTTCGACTGATTGAAACTCTAAAAACAATGCCAAATCATCTAGTGAATTACCCACCCATTTACTTTCACGCACAAGTAATTTTTGGTCAATATTACATAAGACCACTTGCTGCTCTTGAGGTTCCGGTAAAATTAGAAAGTCTGGCAATAAAGCAACGAGTTTAATAGGTAGCAAAGCCATTGCATGCTGCCATGTTTCCACTGTTGTTTTTGCTACTCCCAATACGGTTAATTGATCAGCATGAAAATGATGCACCACTTTCATATGATCAATAGGCAAAGTTACAAATTCTTCAAGCAAATATTTAACGCCATCTGCCCCTAGTTGCTTGTAATGAGACTTTGCCATGTGCTGCTGGAGTACCTGAGCATGGCGACTAGGGAAAAAGATGACAGCTTCTTTTCCTTGATGTAATTGCAGGTCTTGTATTAATTGATCAAGACTTGCTGCCTGCAACCAGTTTTCTCCGTTAGACCAATGCCATATTCCATTGGTTTCAGGCATCCATAAATACAGCATAATGGGCTAAATGACCTTTTTAATTATATTGTGGGTATAAAACTATTTTTCTGTGTTGATAAACCAGTTGCAATAACAGCCTGATCATAAATTCGGGCTTCGGCAAGTGCAAATGGATCAAAGTTTTCATGTGTTAGTAGTTCAGCAATATGCCCTACCACGTTCATATGACACACGACGACAATTGACTCATAAGGAATCTGAGACAACCACTCAACTGCTTCTTTCGCATTATCATCTGGTTTAATTTTATCGCATAACAGCACAGGAACATCTTTAAAATAAGCTTGAATATGCGCCAATGTCTCTTGAGCACGCAATAAAGGACTAACTACAAAGATATCAGGCTTAACAATATCTTTTAAAAATGTTGCTGTCTGCTCAGCTTGAGCATGCCCACGAGCGGTAAGTGGACGCTTAGTGTCATTACCATTCACTGGAGGAGCGGCTTCCCCATGACGAACCAATGTCAGTTGCATAAATATTCCTTGTTAATAATTCTTGCATTATAACCGTAATTTATGACATTTCTTCTTCAGACTTCATGATGAGGTAAAACAAACTCAACATCACTACGGTGTCCATTTTTCATAAGAGATAAAGCAATATTTAAAGGTGGTGCACCCTCGAAAATAACCTCATATAAAGCATTGGTAATAGGCATATATACGTCAAGTTCTTCTGCTTTACCACGCACCTGAACAATCGTATTAATTCCTTCCGCGGTCTGTCCCAGCTCTTTACTCGCTTGGTCAAGTGTTTTACCTGAACCCAAAGCATAACCAATCTGATAATTACGGCTTAAAGGACTATTACAGGTTGCAAATAAATCACCAACACCAGATAGACCTAAGAACGTTAACGGATTTGCCCCTTGTTTGACTGCAAAACGACTCATTTCTGCCAAGGCGCGCGTTAAAATCATACTCTTGGTATTTTCACCAATCTTGTAAGCAGCACCAATTCCCATTGCAACTGCATAAATATTTTTAAGTGCGCCCCCTAGTTCAACACCATGCACATCATCACTACCGAAAACTCGGAATAAGGCACTATGAAGAGCATGCTGCACAGCATAACGAACTAATTCAGAATCACTGGCAATAACAGTACCAGATGGCATACCTGCCATAATCTCCTTAGCGAGATTTGGACCAGATAACACCCCATAAGGAACTTCTGGCAATTCTTCACGAATAATATCGCTCATGAAGCTAAAAGTTTTAGCCTCGACGCCCTTCGTTAGAGAAACAACCGCTTGTGCAGTAATAAAAGGCGCAATTTGTTTTAATACATCACGAAATGAATGACTAGGAATTGCCACCAAAATAATATCTCGATCACACACGGCTTGTTCTAGATCAGACACAGCGCGTAATGATGACTCTAAAACAAAGTCTGGCAAATAACGTTTATTAATATGGGTTTTATTGATTTCTTCTGCTGTTTCGGCATCACGAATCCAGATCATGGTGTCGCAACCATTACGTGCAGCTAAATTGGCCATCGCCGTACCAAAGCTGCCTCCACCTAACACGGTAATACGTAATGCCGTTTTTTTATCGACAGCAACAGGTTCCACTAAATCTGTAAACTTAAATTCAGCCATGCTTTATTATCCTATTTCTTACTTTTGAGGCTCATTAAGCCTGCCAAACTTTTACAAATTCTTTACTTTCAATCTCTGCGCGCGGTGCAATCGCTTTAGCTGCCGTGCCCACATAAATAATACCTGAAATTAAATCATGTGGTTGCAATCCTAAATGCTGCTTTAACCAATTTGATTCAACAACCGCGCCACTACGCCACATGGTGGAAAAGCCTTGAACTTGTAAAGACAATAAAAGGTTCTGTACGGCAGCCCCTGTACTTAAAATCTGTTCAAAATGCGGAACCTTAGGATGGTCTTGCAATTGCGTAAGCGCTAAAATGAGTAAAGGCGCGCGGAAAGGATGTTGCTTAACTCGTTCAAGTTGCGCTGAGTCAGTTTCACCCAAATCAGCCAGTGCTTTTGCTAAAACCTCACCAAATGCAGCACGTTGTTCAGACTCGATAACGATAAAACGTGTTGGTTTAAGTCTATGATGGTCAGGAGCAGTTAAAGCAGCTTGAAACGCCAACTCTAATTGATCTGCATTTGGTGCAGGCTCAATCAATTGACCAATAGATTGACGTTGGTGAATATTCTGATGAATTATCTGTGTTGCTGAATCCGTCATTAATATTGATCTAACTCAAAAAATTCAAAATAGATTAGCATAATCTACAGATAATCCACCATTGTATCTAGAACATAAAAAACAACGAGCTCATGCTTTGACATATTTTTAAGACAAAACATCAAAACTAATACAACGTCTTCAAAGTCAATTAGAAAACTTGTGTTCAAATAGTGAGATCTTTTGACGATTAACGATATTAGGTGAAACATGAAAAAAATAATTTTAGCGAGTGCGTTGAGCAGTGTTGTTTTATTACTAGGAGCTTGTGCCACTACCCCTAAAAACACCTTGGCAGTTCAAAAAGAAAATAATCAATTTGAAGTCACAGGCATTGGTAAAACAAATCTAATTGCAAAAAATAATGCGATTACTGCCGCTCAAAAAACTTGTTCAAAAAGCACCAGCCCTGTTGTGGTAGATGAAAAAACAACATACAACGGTGTATTAAAAGATGTAGTAAGCGAGAAAACAGGCCAAATGGTTGAAGCAGCAGCTGGTGTGATTGGCACATTAACTGGTAAAAATGCATCTCTAGCGAAAGATGATGATTATCAAACAACACTTACTTTCTATTGCAAAATTAATTAATCAAAAAAAATCCCAATCAAATGATTGGGATTTTTTTATTAGCAATAACCCTCTATACGGGTTAATGGCAATTTCTTACCAATTGCTTTTTCAATTTCTGGCAAGTAAAAAGCATCATCTTCTGAAAGAAAACTAATACTTACACCTTGTGACCCAGCACGGCCTGTACGACCAATACGGTGCACATAATCGTCTGACTGCTCAGGTAAGGTATAGTTAACCACATGAGATACGCCATCAACATGAATACCACGGCCAGCAACATCAGTTGCGATCATGATGTTATTTTTACCCTGCTTAAACTGGTCTAACATTTTTAAACGTTTATCTTGAGCAATTTCACCTGAAAGCATCCCGACTCGATATCCATCTCTCTTTAAATGGTCATAAAGACGGCGTACTTGATCACGTCGATTAGCAAAAATCATGACTTTATCGATAGGCTCTTCACGTAAAATATCTTGTAGCAAACGATATTTATCTTGTTTAGCCACTACATAAACACGTTGCTCAACATCGTTATTGGTTTTTTGCTCAGGCTCAATTTCAACAGTGATTGGCTCAAACAACCATTGTCTCGCCAAATTAAGCACATCATAACTAAAAGTAGCCGAGAACATGAGGGTTTGACGTTCTTCCTTACGCGGGGAATAACGCACGATACGTTTTACAGACGGAATAAAACCCATGTCCAATAAGCGGTCTGCTTCATCAATTACTAAAAATTCAATTTGATCGAGCCAAACTTCTTTTTGTTCTACAAAATCAATTAGACGCCCAGGCGTGGCAACCATGATATCGACAAAATTAGCATCTAGCTGTTTCTTTTGCTTATCAAAATCTACACCACCTAACAATGTCACGACGTGTAAATCTGAAAATTTTGTGAGTAACTTTGCATCGCTTTCAATTTGCAATGCCAATTCACGAGTAGGCGCCAAAATCAAGGCACGTGGCTCACCACGAAAGCGCTGCTCTTGAATCGGGTTATGTAACAAGTCATTAATTACACTAATCAGGAAAGCAGCAGTTTTACCTGTTCCTGTTTGTGCTCTACCAATTGCATCATGCCCGCCCAACGTATATTTTAAAACCTTTTGCTGAATCGGGGTCATTTGCTTAAACCCTAAAGCATCAATCGCCTTTTTAAGTTGCGGATGTAAATTCAAGGTTTCAAAACCAGATGTCATAAATACGTGCTCTAACAAACAATCTCTCTAATGAGAAGATCATTATAAACAAAAACGCCCCAATTCAAAAATTGGAGCGTCCGTGATTCATCAAAAGATGAATTAGTCTAAAGGCTGAACGTTCTCAGCTTGAAAACCTTTTTGACCTTGTACTACACTAAATTCTACGCGTTGGCCGTCACGTAAAGAACGGTGACCATCACCAACGATTGCACGGAAATGAACGAATACGTCGTCACCGCCATTACGTTGAATAAAGCCAAAACCTTTAGTGTCGTTAAACCACTTTACTACGCCTTGTTCGCGAGCTGTCATAAGTCAATCCTCAGATGTTGAAAAAAGGACCTTCCGGTGTTGCAAACAGCAGAGCAAACAAGTTTTTAAAATATTTATAATCTTAAAGCTTGTAATCATTCTGTGAAACTATCAACAATTTCCGGTTACATCCATTTGTTATAAGATTTTTAAACCAATTTAAGTGTGTGGTAAATCCTAAAACGGTTCGAGCTTACCACGGGTTTATGACAATTAATAGAATTTTTTTCAATTATTCCCCCTATTTTTAGTCCTTTTTTTAAACAGCTTATTACAATATTTTTTATAGGTAATTGCTTGTTTCTTCTTTTATAAAATGTGCGGTGTTTATAAAAAATTTGTTAGAATAATCTTTTTAGTTGTTTTGATGATGAATGACCAACACTTCCTCTACTACAGCACTTATTGAAATTAATGCCTTGGGCCAACCTTGTCCGATGCCTTTATTAATGCTTAAACGCGAACTCAAAAAAGTATCGGGTAAACAGCTATTTTTATTAAAATCTTCTGACCCCCATAGTGAAATAGATGTAACTCGTTACTGTGGTTTACATCATTTTATGTGTCAAACCACACATATATCCGAAAGAGAATTTCACTATTTAATTGAAACTCAATAATTCTTTGATAAACTAAAAGATTAGAAATTGCATAAAATTTTACATTTCTCTACCCAATTTTCCTTAATTATGAAGCTGATTCAAACTAAGATGAATTTATTGGTTATCCCATCCGATCCTATAAGGAGAAATCATGAGTGACAGCAGCAATCAATTGATGCCCCTGTCATTGTCTGCGCCCGGTGTAAACCTTGGTGCATATATCAGTACTGTCAATCAGATTCCTATTTTAACGGCCGAGCAAGAAAAAGAACTTGCTGAACGTTATTATTATGACCAAGATCTTGATGCCGCAAAAATGCTGGTAATGTCGCATTTACGTTTCGTCGTTCACATTGCGCGCAGCTATGCAGGTTATGGCCTACCACAAGGCGACCTTATTCAAGAAGGTAATTTAGGCTTAATGAAAGCCGTGAAGCGTTTCGACCCAAATATGGGCGTGCGTCTTGTATCTTTTGCCGTCCACTGGATTAAGGCAGAAATTCACGAATACGTTATCCGTAACTGGCGTATTGTCAAAATTGCAACGACCAAAGCACAGCGTAAATTATTTTTTAATTTACGTAGTTTAAAAAAATCGAGTAAAAAATTAACGCTCGAAGAAGCTCAATCGATTGCGAATGACTTAAATGTAACTGCAGAACAAGTTCTGGAGATGGAAGGTCGTTTAACCGCTTATGATGCTGCTTTCGAAGCTCAAGGTGACGACGACGATGACACCCCACATACTGCACCGGCATTGTATCTTGAAGATAATCGCTATGATCCAGCCCGTTTAGTCGAAAATGAGGACTGGGAAGAGCAAAGTACATCTGCCCTACATAATGCAATGGATCAGTTAGATGACCGTTCGCGTAATATTTTACAACGTCGTTGGTTAGATGATGACAAATCTACTCTCCACGAGTTAGCGGCCGAATATAATGTATCAGCAGAACGTATTCGCCAGCTTGAAAAGAATGCAATGGAAAAAATTAAAATTGCCATGTCTGCAAGCTAAAATAAGTTTAAAAATAAAAGGGCGATTAGCCCTTTTGTTTTATCTGGCTATGTTTAGCCAACCCAATCTATGATAACGTTGCCCTTCATTATTCATTTGCGTTTTTTGTTATGTGGATTGCCATTTCAGCCCTTAATCTTGCCTTTGCAGTCATGTTGGGTGCTTTTGGAGCACATGGTCTTAAAGCTCACGCGAGTCCTGAGCAACTTGTTTGGTGGCATACTGCAACCGACTACTTTTTTTACCATGCTTTAGGTCTCTTAGCACTTGGTATTTTAAGCAAAGTTATCCTTACGTTCCCCATTAAATTGCCATTCATATTGATTCAGATTGGTATTTTATTCTTCTGTGGTTCACTCTATATCATGGCACTTGGATTACCGAGAATTTTAGGGGCAATTACCCCAATTGGTGGAGCATTTATGATAGCTGGATGGCTCGTTTTGGCTTGGAACGCCCTCAAATACGCAAAATAATTGGAATGTGATCATGCAAATTTATTTAAATGGCGAATTAACGGACACGCCTTGTCAAAACCTAATGCAGCTCATTCAGGCTTTGGCACTTGAAGGAAAAAGATTTGCGGTCGAATACAACCAGCAAATTATTCCAAAAAGCAAATTAGAGCAGATTTCTATCGCTCAACATGACCGTATCGAAATTATTCACGCTGTTGGCGGCGGCTAAGTCGGAGTTATCCATGCAAGACACCCCTCTCATTATTGGTTCACGTTCTTTTCAATCTCGTTTATTGGTAGGAACTGGCAAATATAAAGACTTAAATGAAACAGATTTAGCCATTCAAGCGAGTGGTGCAGAAATCGTTACTGTTGCAATCCGCCGTGTGAATATTGGACAACATCCAGATCAGCCAAATTTACTCTCTGTCATTCCACCAGAAAAGTATACAATTTTGCCAAATACCGCAGGTTGTTTTGATGCTGACAGCGCAATTCGTACTTGCATGTTAGCGCGTGAACTTCTAGACGGTCACAACTTGGTAAAACTTGAAGTTTTGGGTGACGAAAAGACGTTATATCCAAATGTAACCGAGACTTTAAAAGCGGCACGTACTTTGATTGATGACGGTTTTGAGATTATGGTTTACACCTCTGATGACCCGATCATTGCTCAAGAACTTGAAAGTATGGGCTGTGTTGCAATTATGCCTTTAGGCAGTCTCATTGGTTCAGGTTTAGGAATTTTAAACCCCCATACTATTTCAATTATTAAAGAAAATGCAAAAGTGCCAGTTTTGGTAGATGCAGGCGTTGGTACAGCAAGTGATGCCGCAATTGCTATGGAACTCGGTTGTGACGGCGTATTAATGAATACTGCGATTGCTGCGGCTCAAAACCCTATTTTAATGGCTTCTGCAATGAAAAAAGCTGTTGAAGCTGGGCGTGAAGCATTTTTAGCTGGTCGCATGCCACGTAAACGTATGGCAAATGCAAGCTCACCAGAAACAGGTTATTTCTTTAAATAATTTATTTCTAAGGAATCACTGATTTTCCAGTGGTTCCTCTCCCCCTCATATAACAATTTTTAATTTTCTAAAAGTTTTAAAATCTATATCGCTTTATTCAAATCAACAGATCTAAATTCTTATATTTACTTAGGCTATGCCTAATGTCCTCTGTAAATTTTGCTTTGCTCTTAACTCAAAATTCTGTTGAAAATAAGTCGTCTGATAAAGTGGGTCTGACTGATAAAAATGCGCTAGAACTTCTTTTCTTTTGATTAAATATACTTCGGGATCAACCCAAGCATATTCCTGCTGAATTTGCTGTTCATATTGCATAAAACGCTCTGGTGTAGCTGCTAAAATGGCTAAATCGATATCCAATAAAAATTGTAAATCCAACTCATCAGTCGGTATATGTTTTTGCGTGGCAAGAATCCACTGTTTTATTTTCTGAACCGTATTTACTGGTAAATCTTGAGCCATACATTGCTCAAAAAGCTCAGCACTTTTAAGTTCATTATCTTTAGCTTGTGGGTTATAGATAACATCATGAAACCAGAGTGCCAATACAACCGCATAGGCATCATTCAAATCAGATCGAACTGATTCGAGTAAAGCTAAGCATTCATATAAATGTTGAACAGTATGATAGGCCCGCTGCTTTTCACTATAAGCAGCGATGAGTATATTTAAGATTTTTTGTGGGTCAGAAAAATGATAATGCTGATGCAGCTCAAACCAAACATGTTCCAGTTTTAATAAGTAAAGCTGCATCATCATATATTAACCACGCTCAGGATTATTGCTCATCGCGTTTAAATACTAGCTCTTTTGCTGATGAGTTTTCAGCATCAAAGTAGTATCCATCGGTATTGAACGCTTTAATATCCTCAGTTTTATTTAATTGGTTTTCAATCATAAAACGAGCCATTAAACCGCGTGCTTTTTTCGCATAGAAACTAATGACTTTATATTTGCCATTTTTCTGGTCAAGAAAAACAGGCTTAACAATTTCAGCCTTAATTTTCTTTTCGTTGACCGATTTGTAATACTCATCTGAAGCTAGATTTACAAGTAACTCAGATTTAATTGCCGCTAAGTCTTCATTAATTTGGTTCGTGATAATTTCACCCCAGAACTCATACAAATTATGACCACGTAAATTTTTTAATTTAGTGCCCATCTCAAGACGATAAGGCATCATTAAATCTAAAGGACGTAATAAACCATATAAGCCAGATAGCATACGTAAATGCTGCTGTGCAAAATCAATATCTTTATCTTTTAAATGATAGGCATCTAAACCCGTATACACGTCACCTTTAAACGCATAAATCGCCTGACGAGCATTTGAAAAATCAAATTCGGGCTTCCAATCTCTAAATCGGTCTGCATTTAGTGTGGCAATTTTTTCACTGACACTCATTAAATTGGCAATTTCAGAAGCAGAAAGTTTTCGGCAAACATCAATTAATTGCGCTGAGTACTCTAACAAGCGAGGGTGAGTAAACTCATCTGTAGGTAACGCTGTTTCATAATCTAAAGTTTTTGCAGGAGAAATTAAAGCAAGCATAGACAACCTGAAAAAATTATTCTTAATCCCAACTATAACAGTAGATATTTTTTAATGCTAACTCGTGTTTTCAATGACGACTATCGGTAAAATAGCATCACGTATTGTTATTTAGCGGTTCTTATATGTCTGAGCAAACTTTCATCCAGGGTCCAGTAGGTAAAATTGAACTTTTCGTTGACCGCCCTGAAGGTGAAATCAAAGGCTTTGCGGTTGTTTGCCATCCGCATCCATTGCAAGGTGGAACCCCTCAACATAAAGTCCCTGCCCTTTTAACCCAAATCTTTAATGAATATGGCTGTATTGTTTATCGCCCTAGTTTCCGTGGCTTAGGCGGCAGTGAAGGTATTCATGATGAAGGCCATGGTGAAACTGAAGATATCTTAGCTGTAATTGAACATGTTCGTAAGCTTGATGAAGGTCTGCCATTTTATGCAGGTGGCTTTAGTTTCGGTTCACATGTTCTGGCAAAATGCTTTGCACAGCTTAATCCTGAATTACGACCTGTACAGTTAATTTTGTGTGGTTTACCAACGGCTACCGTAGTGGGTTTGCGCCACTATAAAACTCCAGAAATTCAAGGTGACATTCTACTCATTCATGGTGAGCAAGATGACATTACCTTGCTTTCAGATGCGATTGCATGGGCGAAACCTCAAAAGCACCCAATTACGATTTTACCGGGCGCTAACCACTTCTTTACAGGCTATTTAAAACAGCTTCGCCAAATCATTACACGCTTTATTATTATGAAATAAGCAGTAGTTTGATGGACACAGATTGAGTCTATGTCCATCATTCCATAAGCCCTGTAACTACTAAAAATTATTCCAACTTAATCCAAAACGGGCCAAATATTTTTTCACTCGATCACTATCGTTCGTTGTATTACGTTGTTGACGAGACACCGAAAAGAGTTGTCTTCCCACCTCTGCCATTGATTTTGAATTTTCACAAACCTCAAGTACCCCACGTAATTGAATCTGGTCAAATTCATCTATTTGCTCTAGTTGTTCAGAACTCAAATAGTTCAATAGAATGTCTACATCTCTATTTCCATCATTGCAAGATACGGTCTGAATAAGCCAAAGTTGCTTTAACCGTTGAATTTCTTTTTCTACAGTTTCACGGCGAATTAACTCACCTTGCGATAAAGTTGCCAAACGAGTCACGCTCGCGGCTAGATCTCTAAAATTTCCTTGCCATGATGCATCTGCTGATTTAGCAAATTTTAAATACATTTCTAAAGCATCGCGTTGAAAACGTAATTGTCTTTGATGAATTGCTGCAAAACGTTGTAGCTCAAATTCAATATTGGGTGCAATATCTTCTACACGGTCTTTTAAATTTGGTAAAAAGAATGTCCATGTATTCAAACGAGCCCATAAATCTTCACGAAAACGGCCAGCTTGAACCTCATTACGCAAATCACGGTTAGTACCCGCTATTAGTTGGAAATCGGCCTGAATTTCCTTATCACTTCCAACTGGAAAGAAGCTTTTGTCTTCAAGCGCTTTAAGAAGCATTGCTTGTTCATCAAGCCCCAACTCACCAATTTCATCTAAAAACAAAATGCCTTGGTCAGCACTTTTTAGTAGACCAGCACGAGAAGCAGCTGCTCCTGTGAATGCACCTTTTATATGACCAAATAAAGTGGACATGGCACTATCACCGCGTAAAGTCGCACAGTTAACATCAATAAAACGACCGCTTAATTGAAATTTATCTTTCTTTAACTGAAAAATCTGTTTTGCCAAATGAGACTTACCAACACCTGTTGCACCCATAATTAAAATAGGTGCACTAGAGCGGGTTGCAACTAATTCAACTTCCTCAATAAGCTGATTAAACGCTTTATTATGAGTAGAAATATTTTCTTTAAGTTGTTGCCAATTTTGCTTTTGTTCATCATCGAATCGCTGTTTTAAAACATCGTATCGAGATAAATCCAGATCAATAATCCTATATTCACCTTCTGGGGTCTTTTGTTGATTAGGAGAGCTCTGAATAAGTTGAGCTGGAAAATAATGTGCATCGACTAATAAATACCAACAAATTTGGGCAACATGTGTTCCCGTAGTGATATGCAATAAATAGTTATTTTTTTCGACATCAAACGGATAGGTTTTTACAAAATCATAAAGTGCCCCATACACCTCTGCAAAATCCCAAGGATCTTTAATACTGACCTTATGTCCAGAAATCTGTGTTTGTGGAGAAATTTCTTTCGCGTCTGCTGCTATAGATTTAACTAAATTATGATGTTGCCGATCATGTAACAACACCAATTCATCTACAAGCAAATCTTCATGCATTAACAGGCTAATTGTAGGACGCCAACGCTGCCAGCGATCTGGCCTTCTTCCCTGATCAAGTGTAGAACCGACAAAGCCAATAACGACTGTTTTCTTTGCATCCGCCATAATTTCTATAAAATTTTATAAGTGTCTATAATATACAATACGCATTTGACCAAAAAATTCCAAGAATATGCTTCATTTTACTTTTTTAGGCACATCTTCAGGTGTACCCACCCTGACACGTAATGTTTCAGGATTAGCGGTTCGTAACAGCAAAAATAAGGACTGGATTTTAATTGATGCAGGAGAAGGTACACAGCACCGCATTCAACAAGCTAAACTTTCATTACAAAACCTAGTTGCCATTTGTATTACACACGTTCACGGCGACCATTGTTATGGTCTAGTTGGTTTACTTGCAAGTGCAGGCATGAATGCCCGCAGCAAGCCATTAATCGTGATTGCACCAAAAGAAATTCAGCAATGGTTTGAAATCACCGCCCAACTTACAGATTTATATTTGCCCTATTCACTCCAATTTATTGATGTGAATGAAGCAACACAGCCACAACAGATCACCGATGAATTCATTGTTCAAGCACACCCACTAAGCCATCGTGTTCCAAGTTTTGCTTTTAGTATTTATATAAAATCTATTCACAAGAAATTAGATATCCAAGCTCTAAATCAGCTTGGCGTACCTCAAGGCGATATGTGGGGCCATTTAAAACGAGGCTATGATGTTAAATTTGAGGGACAAACATTAAAAGCTCAAGACTTTATCAAAATTCAAAATCAACAAGTTCATGCAATTATAGGTGGTGATAATGACCAACCAGAGCTATTAGCTGACGCTTGCAAAGATGCCCAACTCCTTATTCATGAATCAACATACTTGCAAACAGTTTTAGATAAGGTGGGCAAAGGTCCAATGCATAGTTCAGCAAAAATGGTGGCTGAATTTGCAGAACAACAATCTTTGAGTAATTTAATTCTGACGCATTTTAGCCCTAGACATCAGGATAAAGCTGGACAGCACGCTATTATTGAAGAAGTTCGCCAGTTTTATAAAGGTCATTTTTATTTAGCAAATGATTTTGATGATTTTACTTTAAACGAAGCTGGACAGCTTTTAAAAGTCGATAAAAATCGTAAAGCCCATTAATAATACATATCTAAAAAGATATTTAAATATATTTTTAGATACATTTTAAACATTAAAATCTCCAATAAAAATTAATCATACAGAGAAATTAATTATTTTTATATATTATTTTCAATAACTTATATTTTAATTAAGTGCTTTTTAAAAAAGTTGGCACACTCAGTGCAATAGTACAAAACACACAACATCATTGGGATATTGTGAATAACACCTGCCTGCAAACGCTTGGCAGGCAGGCTTTGAAAGGAAAAGAAAATGTCTGTCGTTGAAGAAATTAACCAACAAGCTCAGTTTGAACAAAAGCAGCAAGAACGTGCTTACCAAGTTCTGCAAAATGAAAAAACTATGCCAGTCAAAATGTGGACTAAAGGCGTACTGGTTGATGACAACTCAAAACAACAATTATTGCAAACTGCTCAAATGCCTTTTATTTATAAATGGATGGCTGTAATGCCAGATGTACACTTCGGTTTAGGAGCAACTATTGGTAGTGTGATTCCAACTAAAGGAGCGATTATTCCTGCTGCCGTGGGTGTAGATATTGGTTGTGGAATGATGGCAACCCGTACAAGTTTAACTGCCTCAGATTTACCAGATAACTTACATGCTCTACGTACTGAACTTGAACGTTTAATTCCACATGGAATGACTAAACGCGGACGCGATCGTGGTTCATGGGAAACTCCACCAGAAATGGTAGATCAAGCTTGGGCTGATTTGGTTGCAGATTTTGAATACATTTGTGCCAAACATCCACGTTTAAAAAACACTAATAACCGCAAACATTTGGGAACTTTAGGTACAGGAAACCACTTTATCGAAATCTGTTTAGATGAGCATGATCATGTTTGGATTATGTTGCACTCTGGTTCTCGTGGTGTAGGAAATGCTATCGGTAATCATTTTATTGAAATTGCACGTAAAGACATGCAGAAACATTTCATTAACTTACCAAATAAAGATTTAGCATATTTAGTCGAAGGAACTGAACACTTTGATGATTACTGGTTTGCTGTAGGTTGGGCTCAGCGCTTTGCCATGAAGAACCGAGAAATCATGATGCAATCTGCAATTAAAGCCTTGGCTACGATTGTACCAAAGCCTTTTCAGGCACGTTTAGAAGCAGTGAACTGTCACCATAACTATGTGGAAAAGGAAGAACACTACGGTGAAGAAGTGATGGTCACCCGTAAAGGTGCTGTCCGTGCACGTCTAGGTGAATATGGAATTATTCCAGGTTCAATGGGTGCAAAGTCATTTATTGTGCGTGGGCTTGGAAATCAGGAATCTTTCTGTTCATGTTCGCATGGTGCAGGTCGTGTTATGAGCCGTACTGAAGCAAAACGACGTTTTACTGTTGAGGATCAAATTGCACAAACTGAAGGTGTGGAATGCCGTAAAGATGCAGCAGTCATTGATGAAATTCCATCCGCATATAAACCAATTGAAGATGTAATGAAAGCTCAAAGCGATTTGGTTGAAGTTGTGTATACCTTACGACAAGTGGTGTGTGTTAAAGGGTGATCATGGAAAAAGATAGTTTAGGATATTCGAAGCTATAGAATCAGGGCAAATGAAGAAAAGCATCTGATTCTGCCTGGACACCCCTATTACATCATCTTGGTTGTAAAGACTGCTGAAACTCTGCCTGAATGGCGTAATTGGATTTGTGAGCAGACTGTCTATTCAAAACACTGTATTCAAGCAATGGTTACAGGATATGAGTGTTCTATTTGGCATGATGTCCTAGATGAAACATATCTAGTTCTTTATAACTATCAACCACCAGCCGATCATTGCTTTATAACAACTTGGCATGAAGATGAAACTTTAGAAGACATTACTAAATGTGCAAAAACTACTATGCAATTAGAAGATATTTCGAACTTAGTGATTGTGCATATTGAATAAAAGGTAAATAAAATGAAACTCGCAGAAGCACTTTTACTGCGAAGCGATCAACAAAAAAAGCTCGCTTCGTTAAAGCAACGAATCAATGCTAATGTATTGGTACAAGATGGCGATGAACCAAGTGAAGACCCTAATGAACTCATCAAACAGATGTTTGCTTTAACCCAAGAAAGCAATCAGTTGATTTATCGTATTCATCTAACCAATGCTCAAGCAAAACTGGAAGATGGCAAAGTATTGTTGTCCCTATTAAGCTTGCGTGATAGTTATGCTGAACAGCATAAGATTTTAATAGATGCGATTACCAATACACATCGTGAATCTGATCGTTATAGCTCACGTGAAATTAAGTGGAAGAAAGTCATTCCTGTTTCTAGCTTACAAAAGCAGGCTGATGATATCGGTGCGAAACTCCGTGACTTAAACATCAAAATTCAGGCTGCCAATTGGCAAATTGATTTAATCGAATAAACAACAGATTTTGTGGAATCATTTTCACAATCATAGTTTGGGCATACTGGGCGAGTACAAGATCCTGCGTTACTCCGATCTGAGGGATTGAAAATAATTCAGGCGGCTATGGCAGCATGTGAGCCGTGCACCGATATTCACTTATCAGGCTCAGCACTATGCACCTTGCAAACCTTTGTCGAAAGCAAAGCTACACGTTACTTCGCACCACCATGTACTGACAGTATGTTCATTAAATTAGAAAATAAGGAAAATAGAAGTGAATAAAGCTTTGGCAAATATGCCAACAACCATTCAAATTGATGGCTCACAAGGTGAAGGCGGTGGGCAGATTTTAAGAACTGCCCTTGCCCTTTCAATGATTACAGGTCAGCCTTTTGAATTAATTAATATACGCGCGGGACGTAAAAAACCAGGTTTAATGCGCCAACATTTAGTTTGTGTACAGGCATCTCAACAAATTAGCCAAGCTTATGTTGAAGGTGCTGAATTACACAGCCAACGGTTATATTTCGCACCTCAACATGTTCAAAGTGGGAAATATCAATTTCAAATCGGTTCTGCAGGTAGTACAACACTGGTTTTACAAACGCTTCTACCTGTTTTGTTATTACAAAATGAAGTCTCTGAGCTTACTATTTCAGGTGGCACACATAACCCGCTTGCACCAACGGCGGATTTTATTGAACAATGCTTTTTAGCTGCTCTAGCGAAACTTGGCATTAACGTCGATTTTAAATTAAACAAAGCAGGCTTCTTTCCCATTGGTGCAGGTGAAATTCAAGTTACGATTCAGCCATGGCAACATCGTAACCGCTTAAATTTATTAGATCGTGGTGCTTTGCAATGTACTGAGGCTTTTGCAGCAGTATTAAATCTTTCAGAAGAAGCGCAAATTGCACAACGAGAATTAGCGACTTTAAATAAAAGACTGAAATTGGATACACAAAAGCAATTTCAGCTGAATGGAATCAGCCAAGGCAATACGGTGTATGTCAAACTTGAACATAAGGATCACACCCAGCTATTTACCTCTTTAGGCGAAATGCGAAAAAGTGCAGAACAAATTGCCAATCATTTGGCCGAACAAGTGAAGCAATATATGGAATCTAATGCTGCTGTGGATGAGTATTTAGCAGATCAGTTGTTATTGCCGTTAGCCTTAGGTCAAGGTGGCGAGTTCACCGCACAATGTATTAGCGAACACACTTGCACTCAAGCAGCTATGATTGAAAAATTTATTGATTGTGAAATCAAATTTATCGAGTTAGGTACAAATCATTTTCATGTAGAGGTCAAAGTTTAAGAAGCTCAATAATGAGCTTCTTATTTCTAAAAAATTACTCTACAGATGCCAAAGCCGTAACCAACAACTTCCAGCAATTATCTACAGTATCAACTTTTACTCGCTCACCTGGTGCATGTGCACCTTGAATATCAGGTCCAAATGAAACCATCTGTAAATCTGGATAGTGCTCGGCAATAATCCCGCACTCTAGACCTGCATGAATTACTTTGAGCTTTGGCTCAATGTTAAACGCCTTTTGATAGGCTTGTTGTAAGCACTTTAAAGCAGCCGAATCTGGATTTGGTGTCCACCCCGAAACCAACGGCGTGAGTGTAGAAGCGATATTAAATTGACTAAAATGCGCCTGAATTTTCTTTGCAAAATCTTCAGCTTCTTGGTTCACCATTGAGCGGACCATTAAGACAGCTTTTCCACCCTCTCGATTTAATTTTACAACCCCAATATTATTTGAGGTCTCAACCACATCTGGAAGAGCTTGACTCATACTTGCAACGCCGTATGGGCTTGTTGCCAAAGCTTGCAACCATTCGTTTTGCTGTTGCTGAGTAATCACTCCCGTCACGTCAGCGCTATTCGGTTGAATAGTTAATTGCAGATTGTCATCAATACCCTGTAGCTGTTTTTTCCATGCTGTTTGATATTCAGCGAGTAATTTTTCTAGTTCAGGTAATTGGTTAGGCGAAATTGCAATAGTTGCAACTGCTTCTCGAGGTAGTGCATTACGAGCTGAACCACCACTAAACTCGACAAGACGTCCACCAAGTTGTTGTAAATACTGATTTAAAAAGCGGGCCAGAATAACGTTGGCATTACCACGTCCTAAATGAATATCTACACCAGAATGACCACCTTTGAGGCCAGCAACCTGAATGTTTACAACCGTCAAGTTTTCAAGGATTTTTTCATAATTAAGTGGCTGCTCGACTTCAACATCAATACTGCCAGCACATCCAAGATATAACTCGCCCCACTCTTCTGTATCAATATTGAATAACCATTTACCTTTTAACACACCCGCTTGCAAAAGCCGCGCACCACTCATGCCCGCTTCTTCATCAACTGTTAAAAGAACTTCAATTGGCCCATGAGCAATATCATTTGAATCTAATACAGCTAAAGCTAAGGCTACCCCAATGCCATTGTCTGCACCCAAAGTGGTGTCTTTGGCAATTAACCAGCCATCTTCGAGTATTGGGCGAATCGGGTCTTTAAAGAAGTCATGTACTGTGCCAGTGTTGGCTTGTGTGACCATATCTAAATGGCCTTGCAGAATGACTCCAGATACATGTTCTTTACCCGCAGTCGCATTCTTGCGGATAATCAAATTTCCTACTTTATCTACGTAAGTTTCTAAATTTCGACTTTCAGCCCAGTTTTGTAAAAACTCACGAAGCTGCTGTTCATGTTTCGATGGACGAGGAATAGTGCAAAGTGTTTGAAAATGCTGCCAAACGACTTGAGGAGATAACGCTGCAATATCAACTTGTGTCATGAAAACCACACTCTAATTATGTAAATATCTTAATAATTTCAATATACACAACACATTAAAGATAGGTAGAGATTTGAGTAAAGATTTTGTATTTTTATATTTAATTTAAACAGAAAGTACGACTTTTCTAAAAGCCGTACTTCATGAAAAAGTTTTAAGAATCGTTTTATTTAATTTTTCCATTCAAATGCTGAAAAGCTTTGATCGGCTTTCAAACTATTTTCAACAGCCTGCGCGAGCTGACGAATAATGCTTTGTGTTTCAATTTTCTCAAACCAGTCTTGTTCTTCATCTGGATTGGCAGAGATTTCACACATCAAATGCCCATCATGGTCTGTTTTTTGGCAAGTAATAGACAAAGGTAAAAGATGATTATCAATACTCACTTCTACTTTTTCATGTTCATGCACAATATGTTGCGCATCAAAACCATAATGCCCCAATTGTTTAAATAATAAAGCCGCTACATATTCTTGGGTGATATGGCATTCATTCGGTGGATGATCAAGCACCCCATGTTGTGGGCAACTGGCAATAAATTGTAATTTTTTCATCCTTTGTCCTAACACTATTATCATTATCTGCGCTTAGCATAAGCAATAAACAAACAGCAGCCAAGCCTTTAGCCCGCTGCTGCCGTTGCTATTGTGTTAGCAATTATAAAATGTGTTAGGTAAAAAGTTATTGGCTAACTTCAATCGTTAAGCCTGCACGATTCGCCAACTCAGTAAAAGTTGGGAAGCTTGTCGCAACTGTTTCCGTACCCTGAATCGTAATCGGACCAGAATTACGAAGGCCTGCCATACTAAAACTCATGGCAATACGGTGGTCATGATGTGATTCAACTTCACCACCAGTAAAAATTGGTGACCAATCGCCAGACTTACCCTTACCTTCAATAATGATGCCATCTTCAGTTGGTGTGCAGTCAATACCCATGATTTTTAAGCCATCTGCCATCACTTGAATGCGGTCAGACTCTTTCACGCGAAGCTCTGCTGCGCCAGTTAATACGGTCTGTCCTTCTGCACAAGCTGCTGCAATAAATAAAGCTGGAAATTCATCAATTGCTAAAGGCACTTGGTCTTCTGGCATATGAATGCCTTTAAGTGTACGCGAGCCTTTAATATGAATATCAGCAATAGGTTCACCACCAGCAATACGCTCATTTTCAACAGTTAGGTCAGCACCCATTTGTTTTAAAATTTCGATCACACCAGTACGTGTTGGGTTAATACCTACAGCTTCCAGAACAACATCGGAACCTTCAGTAATTGCAGCACCCACCATAAAGAAGGCAGCAGATGAAATATCTGATGGTACTTGAATGTCAGTACCCACTAATTTACCACCACCAACAAGGGAAATTTTGTTGCCTTCAGTCTTAACATCATAACCAAATGCACGAAGCATGCGTTCAGTATGATCACGTGTTGGCTCTGGTTCAGTTACCGAAGTTTCACCTTCAGCCCATAAGCCTGCAAGTAGAATGCCTGACTTCACTTGAGCAGATGCCATAGGTAAATCGTATTGAATACCTTTTAATTGCTGGCTACCCGTAATGCTTACAGGTGGTGTACCTTTTTCACCTGTAGTTTGAATTTGCGCGCCCATTAAACGCAATGGCTTAGCAATACGCTCCATTGGACGTTTAGAAAGTGACGCATCACCTGTCATGACTGAATCAAATTTCTGTGCAGATAACATGCCTGAAAGCAAACGCATGCTTGTTCCAGAGTTACCCATATATAAAGCACTTGCAGGTGATTTTAAGCCATGCATGCCTACACCATGAATGGTCACTTCACCATTCTTTGGGCCTTCAATGCTTACGCCCATATCACGGAAAGCTTGCAAAGTTGCTAACGCGTCTTCACCTTCAAGGAAGCCAGTGACATGAGTCGTGCCTTCGGCAATAGCACCAAACATAATGGAGCGATGTGACACAGATTTGTCACCCGGTACGGTAAATTTACCTTTAAAAGTTTTATTTCCCGGTAAGATACTGAATTGCTGTGTCACCTTATTTTTCTCCATTAAAGGTTTTTTGGCTAACATATGATTGAAATGCTGACGGGCTGCCTGAGCATGGCCAAGCAAACCCATTAATGCATGAGAGTCTTCGTTTTCAATCAATTTTCTAAGTACAGTAAGCTGCTTTTCGAAGCCATCTACAGCATTTAATATAGCTGTTTTATTGGCAAAGAAAATGTCATGCCACATTTGGGGATCACTAGCAGCAATCCGCGAAAAGTCACGAAAACCACCTGCTGCATAGCGGAAGATATCGAGATTATCTTCACGGTTTGCAAGTTGCTCGACCAGATTAAATGCCATTAAATGTGGTAGATGACTCGTATGTGCCAGCACTTCATCATGCTTGGCAACATCCATACAAATGACTTCAGCTTTTGCTGCCGACCAAAGTTGAATCAGTTTATCAACAGCCCATTCTGCACTTGTTGGTAACGGCGTTAAAATCACTTTATGATTTGCAAATAAGTCAACTTTACCCGCGTGAACGCCTGTATGTTCACTACCCGCTATAGGATGCCCTGGCACAAAACCTTCTGGTAAATCTTCACCAAATACAGCTTTTGCTGCATCAACGACATTACCTTTTGTACTTCCCACATCGGTTAAAATTGTGGTTGCTGACAAATAAGGTTTAATTTGCTCAAGCACTTTTTGTGTAGCACGCACTGGTAAGGCTAAAACGACTAAATCTGCCCCTTTCACAGCTTCAACTGGATCAGAAAATCCTTCGTGTATTAAGCCAAGTGATTTTGCATCTTCTAAAGTTTTATGTGAGCGTGTAGATGCCACAATAGTTGTCGCCAACTTTTCTGCAACAATAACACGAGCTAAACTCGACCCAATGAGTCCTAAACCAATAAATGCAACTTTTTTAAATAAGGGTTGTGACATAACTTCAACTTTGCTTTTGCTCAAAGATATTTAAACCATTAAGCAATTTGTTTTTAAGCATAATGACATGCTTATCTTAATGCATGTCATTATTCCAACATAAGTGATTAGAGAACAGCAGCAGGATAAGAACCTAAAATACGAATCTCTTTCACCATTGGGCGAATATCATTAATCGCAGCAGCAACATTCTCTTGTTCGATATGACCTTCTAAATCGATAAAGAATACATATGCCCATTTTTCAGGTAATGCTGGACGAGTCTCAATACTTGTTAAGCTAATATTATGTTTTGCAAATGGTGCTAAAATTTCTAATAAAGCACCCGCACGATCATGCGCTGAAATCAATAATGATGTTTTGTCATTACCGCTTTGTGGAATTTTTTCACGACCAATCACTAAGAAACGTGTTGTATTTTCCGGATTATCTTCAATATTGCTATGTAAGATTTCAAGGTTATACATGCCTGCTGCAATATCAGATGCAATCGCAGCCGAGTGCCATTCATTACGAATACGGCGTGCAGCTTCTGCATTTGAGTTTAAAGCAACACGCTCAACACCCGGATAATGTGCATCTAACCATTGGCGACATTGAGCCAAAGTTTGTTGATGCGCATAAATCTGCTTAATACTGTCTTTACGTGTATTTTCAGATACAAGGAATTGATGATGAATACGTAATTCAACTTCACCAATCACGTTTAAATTCGATGTTTTAAAGCAATCTAAGGTATGGTTTACAACACCTTCAGATGAGTTCTCAACTGGAACTACACCGTAATGTGCACTACCCGCTTCCACTTCACGGAAGACTTCATCAATTGTTGGAAGTGGGCGTACAACCGCATCTTTACCAAAATGCTTAAGCACAGCAGATTGAGTAAAAGTACCTTCTGGCCCTAAAAACGCAATACTTTGCGGCGCTTCTAAAGCAAGGCAAGCAGACATAATTTCACGGAACAAACGCGCCATGGTTACATCAGACAAAGGACCTTGATTGCGCTCCATGACTTTACGTAAGACTTGTGCTTCACGTTCAGGACGATAAAACAAAGGATTCTCTTCGGAAGCAAATTTAGCTTTCGCAACTGCTTCAGCAAGGCTTGCGCGTCGATTTAATAATTCTTGAATCTGTTGATCCACGCTATCAATATCTTCGCGAATTTGTTCTAAACTAAGAGAAGTCGTTTTGTTTTGATCATCGTTGATCATTGGAATGCAGCCTCAGCAAAATCATCTTTTAAACGAGAGTATAACAATAGTCTGCTTTGATTTGTTAGGCAATATGGCTGTATTGGCTTTTTTCATTAAACCGTCTTGGTCGGATTCCTCAGATCGCTTTATTTGATAATGATTTTCATTTATCATTTACATAATAAATTTTATTCTTGTTTATTATGCATAACTCATTTTTCTTTTTATCTTGCAGTTTTCTTTTGAGCTCATTAGTAAGTGGCTCTGTTTTTGCTCAAACTTCTACACAAAATCAATCAAAAATTGTTTTTCAAAACAATCAGGCACAATTTCAAATTAACTCTAAAAATACTGGCCATGATTATTTGATTCAGGTCTATAAACCACCCGTTGCCCCACCGCAACATGGTTATCCAGTACTTTATATATTAGACGGAAATGCAACCTTTCCAAGTGCAGTCAATATCGCTCAATCTATTGGGGCAGGTTCTACAAAATTAGGCCTAGACCCGCTCATGATCGTCGCGGTCGGTTACCCCAAACAAAAAACTTTTGATGTACAAAAACGTGCTTATGATTACACCCCTAAACCTTCTGCTGAATTTCAAAAGCAAGGCAGATATAAATATGGTGGTGCTGATCAGTTTATTGCATTTTTAAATGATGAACTCAAACCGGAAATCGCCAAACAGTTTCCAATTAATAACCAGCAGCAAAGTATTTATGGCCACTCATTTGGAGGGTTATTTGTGCTTTATCATTTTTTTCAAAAACCTGAAGCATTTCAACGTTATATCGCAGCCAGCCCTTCTCTCTGGTTTGATCAAGGCATGCTATTTCAAAAATTAAACTATTGGCAGAGTCAAAAACAAAGTAATTCTTCGATGCTTTTGACTACAGTAGGCACTCATGAGCAAGGAGGACCTCGTACTCAATCTGATCATAACTTTAACGAAAAAGATTTCTTTAAAGCTTTGGAAAATCGCCGCTCAGCCGAATTTTCTTATTGGCATTTTTATAATCCTGCTGAACAACATATTACCAATTTGTATGCGAGTTTGCCGAAAGCACTTATGTTTGCTGCATGCCAAAATTTAGAAAACTGCAAATCTTTATTTGATGAGCCTACAGAGCAAACAACTGAATAAAACCCACTTAAATTTTAAGAGGAGCATTCACTCCTCTTAAAGACAAAGCTCTTAATCGAGAGAATTAGTTATACTGTCTGAAGATGTCATAACAACAGTAAAATAGAATGAATAAAATTATTGTTTTAGGTCTACTGAGTTTAATTAGTGTCAGTCTAACGGCTTGTGGCGGCTGCCCCCTAATTGCAGGATGCAATGGTACTGATCCGTCCCCGTACTATATGACGACTGCCAGCAATCAAGTTCGTGATATTCCAATCCCACCCCAAACCAAGCTGACCTACCAGTCTCAACATTTTAAGCAGGAATTTCAGCAAACACATGCCTTAAAAGAGAAAGATTTAACAGCTATCGCGTTACCAGAAAATACGGCAATCGTTTGGGGTGGCATGCCAGTAGACATGTTTATACAGTTTTCTAATCCCGAAATGAAAGGATTTTCAGTCTATCCTGCGAAAGGATTTAAAACAGAATTATCAAATGAGTTTTTACGTCTATGGAAAAGTTGTGAAAGTGATTTAAACATTAACCTAAAGAATCCTAATGACTGGTCATTTAATCCTAAAAATATGGAAATAACTGGTTGTGGTGTCGTCTTTCAAAAACGCAGTGAATATACCGAAGACTCATTTCGTCAAGATGAAGCAGATGAGTTTTTAAAAAAGATGAATCATGCATTACAGCAATTACCGAAACAACAAGACTACCCTGTCATTCAACAGAAGACTAAATAGTTAAAAACAAAACAGCCTGTTCTAAGACAGGCTGTTTTTTCTCTGCTTAATTAGGCTTTGCCAATTAATCCACGCGCTACGATTTCTTTCATAATTTCATTTGTACCACCGTAAATACGCTGAATACGAGCATCTACAAAGAAACGTGAAATTGGATATTCGGTCATATAGCCATAACCACCAAAAAGCTGAAGCAAGTTATCTGCAACTTTCATTTGCATATCGCTACTGAAACTTTTCAATGCTGCAGCCGTTTCTACATCTAGTTTACCTTCTTGATATAGAGCAATATTTCTTTCATAAAAAGCCGCTGTAGCAAGTTCATCAATTTTTGCTTGCGCCAAAACAAAACGCGTATTTTGGAATTGTGAAATGGGTTGACCAAATGCTTGGCGTTCTTTTACGTAAGCTGTTGCCAAATCAATTGCACCGCGGATTGCTCCAATTGCAGTAGATGCAATTGCAGTACGTTCACGAGGTAACTCTTGCATTAAATAAGCAAAACCTTGTCCAGCTTGACCCAGTAACTGGTTTTTAGGTACTTTCACATTGTCAAAAAACAGCTCAGATGTGTCTTGAGAATGCAGGCCGATTTTGTCTAGATTTGTGCCTTTTTTAAAGCCTTCTAAGTGAGTATCTGCCAATAATAAAGATACGCCTTTAGCACGGGCTTGAGGATCTGTTTTTACCGCAAGAACAACAAGGTCAGCATGTTGGCCATTTGAAATAAATGTTTTTGAACCATTTAACACATAATGATCATCTTGCAAGATGGCGCTGGTACGCATTGATTGTAAATCCGAGCCTGCTCCTGGTTCAGTCATACCAATTGCACCAACCACTTCACCTGTTACCATTTTCGGCAACCAATATTGTTTTTGCTCTTCTGTCCCGATGTGTAAAATATAGGGTGCAGCAATTTCAGAGTGGCAAGAAATGGCTGTTGATAATGCACAAAAACCGGCACGTGCAGACTCTTCAACCAACATTAATGAATAGTAAGTCGGAACCCCATAACCACCGTATTCTTCAGGAACATCCACACATAAATAGCCATTTTCGCCCAATTGATTCCAAACAGAACGAGGCATAATACCTTCACGTTCCCATTGGTCGTAGTGTGGTGCAATATGCTCACTCATAAAACGTTTAAAATTATCACGGAATAATTCTAAATCTGCATCGTATGCCAACATAATATTTTCCTTCAGCTTTATTGTTTTATCGAATCTCATTGCTGTGCATGCTAATCATTTTTTTAGCTACTGTCATGGCATAGCTGCTCATTAAAACTGTACTTTTCAGTCAGCCAATAAAAAAGGAAGCTTTAGCTTCCTTTTTTATATAGGTTTATTCGAATTAATCTAGACCTTCAGCGACTTGAGGACTTTTTGGTTCCATCATTTTTCTGTCGACTTCATCTGGATTATTTAAAGCATCATTGAGCTTATCTTTATCTAAAGCACCGACCCATTTAGCAACAACAATCGTTGCTAAAGAGTTACCGACAAGGTTAGTTAAAGCACGTGCTTCTGACATGAAACGGTCAATACCTAAAATCAATGCCAAACCTGCAACTGGAATATGTCCTACAGCAGACAAAGTTGCTGCCATAACAATAAAGCCAGAGCCAGTTACACCCGCCGCACCCTTAGATGAAATTAAGAGTACTAATAACAAAGTGATCTGATGTTGAATATCAAGCTGAGTATTCGTTGCCTGAGCAATAAAGATTGCTGCCATAGTCAAATAAATTGACGTTCCATCAAGGTTAAATGAATAACCTGTTGGAATAACCAAACCGACTACAGACTTTTCACAACCTGCAATTTCAAGCTTACGTAACATACGCGGTAAAACAGATTCAGAAGAAGATGTACCAAGTACAATTAATAACTCTTCACGAATCATGCGAATCATTTTAAGGATACTGAATCCACTCATACGGCTGATTGTACCCAAAATCAAGAAGATAAAGAGTAGACACGTAATATAGAAGCAGAGAATTAATTGCCCTAATTGTACAAGTGAACCAACGCCATATTTACCAATGGTGAATGCCATTGCACCGAATGCACCAATCGGAGCCAGTTTCATAATCATATTTACAATGTTAAAGAACACATGTGCAACTTGATCAATAAATTTTAAAACTGGACGTCCTGCATCACCTAACTTATGTAAAGCAAAACCAAAGAGAATTGCAAAAAGAAGGACTTGTAAGATTTCACCATTTGCAAATGCGCCAACAACCGTATCTGGAATGATGTGCATTAAGAAATCAATGGTAGATTGTGACTCACCAGAACTGACGTATTTTTGAATGCCCGAAGTGTCTAGAGTGGTAGGGTCAATATTCATCCCTACACCCGGTTTAGCGATGTTAATTACAACAAGGCCAATCAGAAGTGCAATTGTTGAAACAACTTCAAAGTATAACAACGCAACGCCGCCAGTTTTTCCGACTGACTTCATGCTTTCCATGCCAGCAATACCGCTGACCACGGTACAGAAAATAACGGGGGCGATGATCATCTTGATCAAACGAATAAAGGCATCACCTAATGGCTTGAGTTGCTCACCTAAACCTGGGATATGTTGTTCGACACCATTGACAATTTGCGTTGTGCTTGGGGAAAAATGCCCTACCAGAACACCCGCAATAATCGCAATAATCACTTGAAAATAAAGTGATTTATAAATCGGTTTTTTAGCCATAACTTTACTTCAATCTATATTTCCAAGTCCGTTGGAAATACCAAAATGAAACGTCTATTCTTTACGAATACACAGCCCTAACCTTTCACATGAACACCGCAAAAGGGAAACGGTTCTTTGTAAACAAAAAACCTTCCTACTACCTCAATGAAAACAAAAAAAAGTTGTTTTCTAAAACAGGAGAATACCTGAAGTTCCTAACCACTTTGAGTAGTTAGAAATAACCTCTTACTTTTTAATAAAAAGCTGAAGATATAGGAGAATCACAGAAAATTATGATATGAGTGCTCAAAAAAGCACGAGAAAGTGTACTCGAATTAAATAATGATTCGATTAAATTTTTGGCTAATACGCGCAAAAAACACTCATGTGGCCCTAAGACTTTAGTATAAGAAACACTTTTGATATTTTTTCGACAGTTTTTTATGTCATATTGATTAAATACTTGTGGACATTTCATTTTGAGCTGCCTGCATCCCATCATTTTTATTGTTTTTGAACTACGATGAATACTAAACGTAATATCTATAAAGATGCTGAACATCCCTTTGCTCAATATGTCCGTATTTTAGGTAAAGGAAAAAGTGGTTCACGCTCTTTAAGCTATGAAGAAGCGTATCAAGCGTTTACCATGATTTTAAAAGGTGAAGTGCTTGATGTGCAGTTAGGCGCTTTTTTAATGCTGCTTCGGGTTAAAGAAGAATCTATTGATGAACTCGCAGGATTTGTTCAAGCGACTAGAGACCAGCTTAATTTCCAGCCTTTAGAAGTTGATTTAGACTGGTCATCTTATGCAGGTAAACGTAAACATTATCCGTGGTTCTTGTTAGCAGCCCTCACCCTTGCTCAACACGGCTATAAAATTGTTATGCACGGTGCATCAGGCCATACCCTTAACCGCGTCTATACCGAGCAGGTTTTAGAATATCTTGGTTATCAAATTTGTCATTCTGAACAAGAAGTGCGTACTCAGTTAGCAGAGCAAAATTTCGCTTACTTACCTTTAGACGTGATTTCACCTGTTTTAAGTGAACTGATTTCTTTAAGAAATGTGATGGGATTACGCTCGCCTATTCATACTTTAGCCCGCTTAATAAATCCTTTTAATGCAAAAGCCACCTTACAAGCTATATTCCATCCAGCTTATAGAACTTCCCATCAACATAGTGCACTGCGCTTAGGCTATCAAAATAGTGCAGTCATTAAGGGTGAAGGCGGTGAATTTGAGCGAAATCCAGATGCAAAAACACTCATTTGTGGTATTAAAAATGGTGAACTCTATGAACATGAGTTACCAAAGCTCACACCTGAACGTAGTCCAACTGAAGAAGAATTAGATTTAGCAACTTTTAAAGCAGTATGGTTAGGTCAGCAGCACCATGAATACGGTGAAATGGCAGTAACAGAAACCATCGGAATCGCTTTATATACCATGGGAGTTGTTACTAATTTCGAAGAGGCGATGCAGAAAGCAAAAGTGTTATGGAATAGTCGTTTCTAATATATGAATGACCAAGGTTATATTGGATAGCCTTGGTTTTTAAGGTTCAACATAATAAAAATCTGACCAAAATGGATATTCCAGACCTGAAGAATGAATATTTCTTAGTTTCAAGTGATCACCTATTTTGATTGTAATCTTATTAGAATCGTAGGAACCCGAAAGATAAGCATCTCGTTGTTGACCAATAAGTGTCTTACAATATAAATGATGCGCTTTGATCTTTTGGGAGCTTCGCATTGTTTGCGACTCCAGCACCTGAATCCCAATCAATAACATGGGATAACCGTCGTTCTTTATACTTGTATATTTAGCTTGAGGTGAAGTGTATTTCCGACTCGCAACAACCTTCACGTTGAGTAAACATTCAATCGGCTGTTTGGCTAATGCAGCACCACTAAACAATATTAGAAATAATAGTACGTAAATAGGTTTTAAACGTTTCATAGGATTCTTTATTATATTTTGATAAACATAAAAAAAGCCCAGTAATCACTGAGCTTCTTAAATTAAACAAAACGAATTGGTTTAAACTCAGGTTCATGCTTGTGATGATCATCATCACACTCTTCACCCTCTTCTTTCGTACCGCGGTCAATATAGCCGCTACGCTGTTCTTCTGGTAAGTTTTTCAACTCCCAAGCGATGACAGCTTGCATACAAGTCTCACGCTGCTCTTTTGTTAAAACAACGCCATTTGGCCATTTACCAATTTCTACTGCTGTTTTTAAACGCTCTACAATTTCAGGGTTTAAAACAGATAGCATTTGTTCAATATTCATGATTCATCTCTTTGAAAAGATTCAAAATCTTGGTTCCAACCAAGTTTGGTACGGCAGGCCATATAGAAATCATAACCTGGTGGATGCAATAAACTTAGTTTAAATGGATGTTTGCGGATGTGTAAACTATCTCCGACATTCAGCGATATACTATGTTGTCCATCAGCACTCACCATCGGCAAAACTCGATTTTCGCGAATAACAATTTTAATTTCGCTTTGCCCGCCGACTACGATGGGACGTGATGACAATGTATGGGGATGCATTGGAACTAATGCAATCGCATCCATACTTGGATGTAAAATTGGTCCACCGCCTGACAAAGCATAGGCAGTTGATCCTGTTGGAGTAGAAACAATTAAACCATCACTATGCTGGCGATAAACATATTGACCATCAATGTTGAGTTCAAAGTCAATCATATGGACGGACTTACCCGAATGCAAAACGACATCATTTAAAGCGATTGCATCATAAATAACTTCGCCATTTGTTCGTACTTCCATTTCAAGTAAGAAACGGCGATCAAGCTGGAAATGACCTTGAAGCACTTGGTCAAGTTTAAAAATGGCTTCTGAAGGTTTGATATCAGTTAAAAAACCTAATCGCCCACGGTTAATGCCAATAACAGGGGTATTGTAACGGACCAATGCTCTGGCTGCATGGAGTAGAGAACCATCGCCTCCAACCACAATAACTAAATCAGCAACTTCACCTAATAAATGACGGCTTACTATCTGTGCATGATCATAAGGCACTAATTCGGCTGTTTCCTGATCAAAAATGGGGTTCAAACCTAAGTTCAATAAATGATCATGAATTAAACATAGTGTTTCTACAACTGATGATTTATCTGGTCGACCGATTAACCCGACGTTTCTGAAGGACTTATGTGAAATTTGCACGAATGAGTAAGCTCCGCTGCGATACTCGGCTATAATAACATTAACCCGATTAATTTAAAAAAACATAACTACAAGATGCTGTAAAATTCAATCTAACTTTTCCAATTATTCACAGTTTTATCATTGCAAATTGATGACAAGCTATCGCATCATTACAGGCATTGTTAGGGTTTTATCTCATTTTTATGAAGTTTGAACGTGGTATCGGTTTCTTTGCACTAATCTTTTCCATTTTGGTCATTGGTGCTTTTATTGCTCTTAGTATCTATCTGATTCGTTTAGATAATATTATCCGTGAAAAATTTGAAGGACAGCGGTGGGATATTCCTGCCAAAGTGTTTGCAAGACCTTTGGAAATTTATAACAACGCGCCTATTTCTCAAGCAAATTTCACTCAAGAATTAAAGTTATTGGGTTACAAAACTTCAAGTAATTATGACAAGTCTGGAAGCTATGTTGCTCAAGGCAGCAATATGTATATCCACACACGTGGTTTTGACTACGGTGACAGTGTTGAACCTGAACAAGTCTTAGAGTTAAGTTTTGCAAATGATCAAGTTGTTGAAGTTAGAAGTACTAAACCCTCTTCAACCGGCGTTGCACGCTTGGAACCGCTACTCATTGGAGGAATTTATCCTCAACACAATGAAGACCGTGTACTCATTAAACTGAATAATGTCCCTAAACCACTCATTGAAGCTTTAATTTCTACAGAAGACCGTAATTTTTATCATCATCATGGTATTTCAATTCGGGGTACAGCTCGTGCATTGGTGAGTAATGTCACTGGTGGAAAACGTCAAGGTGGCTCAACCCTGACTCAACAATTAGTTAAAAACTTCTATCTCACCCCTGAACGCACACTAAAACGTAAAGTCAATGAAGCATTAATGGCTTTACTCATCGAACTGCATTACAGCAAAGATGAAATTTTAGAAGCGTATTTAAATGAAGTGAATCTGGGCCAAAATGGTAGCTATTCAATTAATGGTTATGGTTTGGCTTCACAATTTTATTTCGGTCTGCCGCTACGTGAACTCAGTGTCGCACAACAAGCTTATTTAGTCGGTTTAGTGCAAGGTCCTTCTTTATATAACCCTTGGAAAAACCCTGAAGGTGCAAAAAAACGCCGCGATACCGTGTTAAATAACATGCGTGTGATGGGTTATTTAACTCAAGCCGAATATGAAGATGAAATTGCACGTCCTTTAAATGTGTTAAGTAAACCAAGTTTAGGTCCTGCAAAATTCCCAGACTTTTTAGATATTGTACGTCGTCAATTACGTACAGAGTATCAAGAAAGTGATTTAACCAATCAGGGATTACGTATTTTTACGACCTTAGATCCAATTACTCAAACTCAAGTTCAAAATGCTTTTAAAGCTTCAGTAGACCGTTTGGCTAATAGTAATCCAGCGCGTTTGAAAAACTTACAAGGTGCTGTACTGATTGCACATCCTGAAAATGGCGAGTTAGTTGCAGCGGTTGGTTCTACACAAGACTTTACTGGTTTTAACCGTGCTTTAGATGCGAAACGTCAAGTCGGTTCTTTATTGAAACCTGTGATTTATTTAAGTGCTATTGAATCTGGACGTTATAACTGGGCAAGCCAAATTGAAGATGCGCCGATCAGTGTTCCTGTAGATGGAGGAAAAAGTTGGACTCCTAAAAACTATAGTGGTGGTGGGCATGGTGTAGTCAGCCTGAGTGAAGCGTTAGCAAACTCATACAACCTATCTGCTGTACGCTTGGGTCAAGAATTTGGTCTATCTACATTTAGCAATAATTTAAGAAAGTTTGGTGTTGAGTCAACGATTCCTGCCTACCCTTCTATTTTCCTTGGGGCAGTCAATATGTCACCAATGGAAGTGCTCGGAATTTATGAAAACTTTGCTACAGGCGGTTTTAAATATCCAACTCGTGCAATTCGATCTGTCGTAGATGCCAATGGTCGTCTGCTTGACCGTTATGGCCTGAATGTTCAACAAACGATTGATCCGGCTGTTGGCTATATCATGAATTATGGTTTACAACAGGTCATGTCTTCGGGTACTGGTCGTTCAGCCTATAGCAGCTTATCTCCAGCTTTAAAATTGGCTGGTAAATCAGGTACGACTAACGATACACGTGACTCATGGTTTGCTGGTTATTCGGGTAACCATGTCGCTGTAGTATGGTTAGGTTTAGATGACAACAAAGTGACTGGCCTAACAGGTTCATCTGGTGCATTGCCAGTATGGACTAACGTGATGAAACAGTTACGCCAAACTCCTGTGAATATACGTCAACCAGACACTGTACAGTGGCAGTGGATTGACCGTGCAACAGGTGATTTATCTGCTCAGGCTTGTGATGGCGCTATGTATATTCCGATGCTAACGCATACGGTTCCACATCGTGCTACGCCATGTGCAGCACCGTATTATCAAGTTGATCCAACATATACGCCACAAAGTGATAACACAACTCCTGACTCTCAGGATGATAATACCGACAGTTATATTCGTGAAAGTGAAAGCCAGATGCAACAAGATCTGTCAAATAACTCACGTGTGATTTCAAGTGGTAGTTATAACAACTAAGCGTTAATAGGAAAGTAGGATATGTTGAAGAAAGGTGTTTTTTATATTGGTGCTGTACTTATGGTCGGCTGTACAAGTTTGCCTGATCATTCCGACTCCAAAGAGAAAACACCTGCCCCACCAGTGAAGAAGAATACGGAAACTCCATCGGGTATAAAAATTACACCTTATGAACATCCAGAAATTCAACGCAAAAATTTACAGGTTATTGTTCCCCAGCAAAAAAAGCCTCAACATTTTAGTGATGATGGCAGCCAGTTACCTGCATTTAAAGTCTTAATGCAAAAAACCCAACAGGCTTACAAAAACCAGCAATGGTCAGAAGCTGAACGCTATGCGCTTCAAGCACAGCGTTTAGCTCCTCAAGCCGCAGAAACATATCTATTTCTTGCCCTTACGGCAAATCATAAACAGCAATATTCTAATGCTGAATCTCTAGCGCGACGTGGTTTAAGTTTTGCCCAAAGTCAGGCCATGAAAAAGCAACTTTGGTTGACCATCTTAAAAGCTGGACAACAACGCAATAATCAAAAAACTGTTCAAGAAGCGCAACAAGCATTAAAAGCCCTCTAGCTTTTAATGCTTTTCTATTTTCTTATTAGAAATTACGAATACCTGCTAAGCCATATGCACCATGCTTTTGTGCAGTAGCTAAATCATCAGGATGCACTCCTCCCAATGCAAAAACCGGAATCTGGCTTTTTTGGGCTAGATCAGCAAAACGTTCCCAACCTAATGCTAAGGCTTCTGGATGGGTGGTTGTCGGTTTTACAGGACTAATAAAAACAGCATCACAGCCAATTTGCTGAGCATGCTGTAAAGAAACTGCATCGTGGCAAGCAGCAATAAAACGTAAGCCTACTGTTAAATCGCCCTTATGCAAGTTCATGAGCTGAGATTGTTTTAAATGAACGGTCTTAATCTGTTTCTTTAACTCAGGACTCAACTGCTGCCAAATATCTGTATTAATAATTAAGTTTGATAACTGATTTTCATCTAAAGCACTTAATTGTTCTAAATACCTCTGATCAGCATCAGCTTCTTCTATACGCCAATACAATAAAGCATCACTGCCTTCTACAAGTGTAAGCATATTGCTGATTTTGATGAGATGAGGCCAATACAATCTTTTTATGATGTCTTTATTGGCTTTTGGAAAGTTTAAGTGAAGTAATTGTTCACGTGTGTACCATGCCCATGGCTGATGAATAAGATTTAATAGTTCATCAGGCACATAACTATGGAATAAATGTAAATTGACAATAATGTCATCATATTCATGGTGAATATAATCAAATTGATGCCAATCTTTTAAACCAATACCCACTTCTTCATAGATTTCACGGCGGCAGGCTTCTTCTGGTGTTTCATCCTGCTCAACCTTTCCTCCAGGAAACTCATGCTTTCCACCTTGATGCTGCTGCTCTTCGCGCCATCCTACTAATATTTTTCCACGATGGATCAAGATTGCTATAGCGACATCGACTATTGGTTTGGGCATCTTTTTACTCTCTAAAACTTTTCTCAAGTGTAAGCAAATTTTATCATTTTATAAAATTTTAAAAATCTCATTGACAGATCTATTCGATAATGATTATCATTTAAATCGTTCAAGAACATACCACGGAGCACAACAAATGAACGCACCTTTTAGCTTATTTACTCGTAACAATGAAACAGCTCATGCCTTACCAATGTTACATTCTAACAACCTCTTTGCATTAGGCCGTGAAATCCGCATTATGCATGCTGGCGAGGAATATCGTTTACGCCTCACTCGCAATAATCGTCTGATTTTAACTAAATAAAAATACACTCGCGTTTCAATAATATTCGTGGGAAAACAAAAAATGGATAGCATGGGTAACCATGCTATTTTTTATAAAGGTAGATTAACCTCCACCCTCAAACCACCTTGTTCAGCATGCATAAAATGTAATTCACCATTATGCAATTCAATAATTTTTCGTGTAATCGAAATTCCCAACCCTGAACCTTGCTGCTGAGTACCTAATACTCGAAAAAAACGCTGTCCTAAACGTTGCAATACCTCATCATCTACACCATTTCCTGTATCTTCTATAGCGACCTTAATTTGCTGTTCATCCTGACCAATCTCAACATGAATAGAGCCTAAAGTCGGGCTATAACGAATGGCATTATCGAATAAATTTCTAAAAGCAATAAATAGTAATTCTTCATTCGCAAGGGTTTTAGTTTCTGTCGACAAGGTATTTGTTTCTATCAACATTTGTTTAGCTTGCGCATCTAAAGTTACAGTTTCAATGACTCTAGCCAATAAATAATTTAAATCGATAATCGTCTTGGGAAGTTGTGGCTGCTCTGCTTCATTGGGTTCTAAGCGAGCCAGAAGGAGAAGGTTTTCAAGTATTTTTGTACTTCTTGAAACGTCTTCTTGTATGCGCTCAAAGTCCTGATGAAGCTCTGGAACATGTTGATATTTACGCTGTAAAACCTGAAGACGCATTTGTATAGCAGATAATGGAGATCGTAACTCATGAGAGGCATCTGCGGTAAAACGCTGTTCAGCAACGAGAGCCCTTTGCAACCTTGCAAGTAATTGGTTTAGCGCATCAATCACAGGTTGAATTTCTGTAATGACATCTGGGTCTTGAATAGGTTCTAAATTTGATGCTGTTTTTTGGGCAATACGTTTAGAGAGTAAATTTAACGCAGCCAATTGTTGCTCGGTACGCCAACTTACAATGACCCATTGCAATAGCCAGAACAACACCATAAGGCCGCTATACCCAGCAAGTGCTTTAAGTACTTCTTCGATACGTGTACTGATTGGCTGAAAGACTTCAACCTGTAGTTGAGAGTCTTCTTGTTGTGCAGCCAGACTACGCCATAATTGACCATCAAACCAAAAATATGAAAAACCTTCTGATAAATTACCTTGTTCAAAAAGCTCGTGCTGATAGCTATGAGAGTGAGTAAGTAATTGCCCAGAACTTAATAATTCATACTGAATATCAAATTCGTCACTGAGCTCATCAAACTGTTTCATAGAGTGTTGAGAAAGATCAGAAACCAGCAAAGTATCTGAAATTTCATCCATGATTTCGTCTTGCACTGACATGTTGTGATAAACAGAAAATATGGTGAGTAAGCTTAAAGCCAGCAAGCCCACCACGACACTACTCCACATCGTGGTTTTAACCAGTTGCGACTGCAAGGATGAGCGATTAGATTTCATTTTAAATCTCCCATACGGTAGCCTAACCCCCGTATGGTTTTAATGCTGCTACTTCCGATTTTTTTTCGGAGCTGATAAATAAATACTTCTATCGCGTTACTTTCAATTTCTTCACCCCATGCATAGAGCGCTTCTTCTAATTGATCACGCGTAATAATATGCTCAGGATGAACCATAAGCTTACGTAATATTTGGAACTCTTTAGCTGTTAAATCAATAGACTTTCCAGCACATGATACAACTTTCGCTTGTGTATCAAGTTGCAGATCGCCCCATGTTAAAACCGATTGCTGACTCAACGTTTGCTTGCGTAATTGAGCGCGGATTCGAGCAGATAGCTCTTCTAAGCTAAAAGGCTTAACCAAATAATCATTTGCACCTAAATCTAGTCCTTCTACTCGGTCATGAATACTGTCACGTGCTGTAATGAAAATAACAGGAACATTTTTTTGTTTATGGCGGATCGTTGTTAAAACTTTTTCACCAGCCAGTTGAGGTAACCCCCGATCAAGCAAAATACAGTCATAATCATGCTGTTCAATTGCTGTAAGCGCATAATCACCTCTTTCCACCCAATCGACCTGATAACCGTCTAACTCTAACCACGATTGAATACTTTCAGCTTGAGAGCGATCATCTTCTGCAAGCAAAATTCTCATTTATTTTTCCTGTTATATCCTGATTTAATCTTGCCAAGCCTTTATAAAAAAAGCAAAGCCGCATCATTTAAATGCGGCTGAAAGCAGTAGATCTAGAGATCAACTCATTAGAACTGAACTTGATCCACTTCAATTTCTACACGTTTTAAAGGCTTATAGTCGATGTCTACTTCACCAATTAAAGTCACATTTGTATTTGGTGAAATAGGACGACCTTGCCAAAGTTCATCATCTACATCAACCGTAATGCTACCTGTCTTGTCACGAAATTGGTATTTTTCATCGCCTAAAGATTTTACAACCTGACCATGTACTTTGACCGGTGTATTATCTTTAGCCGTTAATGCATGCTTAACAGTTGTTACAGCTACTGGAGCAATTGCTGCCTGATTCACAGGTGTATTCGCCATAGCGACACTAGCAGCTGTTAGACCTGTAGTCATTATCATTGCTTTAAGCATTTTCATAAGATTACCTTTTTAATCACATCTTGGAATAACATAAGTACATCATGCATAAATGAGGTGAATCTTAAGAAAAAGTTAATTTAATGGCACAACCCGTAATACCTCTTCTAATGTCGTAAGACCATCAATGACTTTGCGTGCACCCGCAATTCTCAAGGGTTCTATACCTTCTTTTTTAGTTTGTGTCCTTAAATCATTTAAGGTCATATGGCTACTAATAAGATGCTTAAGCTCAAGACTGACCGGCATAAATTCATAAATACCGACTCGCCCTTTATAGCCTGTATGACGACATTGTTCACACCCTACTGCCTGATAAACTTTTTCTGGCATGTCCATAATGTAATCGAATGTGAGGTGTTGCCACTCATCCTCATTAATATGAGTTTGCTGTTTGCAGTGCGGACAAAGCTGTCGTACTAAACGCTGTGCGAGAACACCCAAAATTGTGGCTGCTGTCAAGAATGGTTGCACGCCTAAATCATGCAAGCGAGTCAAACTAGACGGCGCATCATTGGTATGTAAAGTTGATAATACCAAATGACCTGTTAATGCAGCCTGAATGGCCATATTCGCTGTATCTTGATCACGAATTTCCCCAATCATAATAATATCGGGGTCTTGACGCATGAGCGCACGAACACAATCTGCAAAGCCTAATTCAATTGCATTGTTGACCTGCATCTGGTTAAAACTAGGCTCTAACATTTCAATTGGATCTTCAATGGTACATACATTAACCTGATCTGTTGCGAGCTGCTTTAAAGAAGAATATAGCGTTGTCGTTTTACCTGAACCTGTAGGACCAGTGACTAAAATAATGCCATGGCTATTTTTTGTTAACTGTTGCCACTGTTGTAATAAACTCTCTTCAAAACCCAGTTGATGAAAAGAACGTACCAGTACATCTGGGTCGAAAATACGCATAACCAGTTTTTCACCAAATGCAGTTGGCAAGGTTGATAAACGTAGCTCTGTTTCTTGGCCCTTTGGCGTCCGAGTTTTTAATCGACCATCTTGTGGTTTACGCTTTTCAGCGACATTTAAACGTCCTAAAATCTTAATACGTGCAATCACGGCGGTCAGTGTATTTGAAGGCATGTTATAAATGGTGTGCAAAACACCATCGATACGGAACCTGACTTTGCCATTGTCCTTACGCGGTTCCATATGAATGTCACTGGCACTCTGCTCAAACGCAAACTGTAAAATCCAGTCGACTAATTTCACAATATGCTGATCATTGGCATCTGGATTTTGACTATCCCCAAGTTGTAAAAGAGCCTCAACATTTTTGTTATCACGATCATGAGCTGCATCTTTTTGAGCAGAGTTTACTGCTCGACTGACCTGATAATATTCTCGTAAATAACGTTGCAACTGTTCGGGATTAAGTAATACCCGCTCAATTTTTTTAGGAGCTAGACTTCGTTCAAGATTATTGAGCCAATCTGTTTGAAATGGCTGGTCTGTTCCAATCACAATTCGATCGGCATGGATTTCAACAGCTAAAATATGATTACGAATAGCAAATTCTTGCGACATTACCTGTGTTAAAGCACTCACATCTGCCTTTAAAGGATCAATCACAAATAAAGGAAGTTGAACTCGATCTGCAAACCATAAACACAAACGGTTTAAACTTAAATGGGCCTGTATGTGTTGCTGATCTTTTAAATTAAAATGTGCAATCCATTGTAATGGATGCCACTTTAGCTGGTCTTTTTGGCGGTGGCTTGACTGTACCAGTAATTTATCTCGTTCTGTAATACGGCCTTCTTGTAATAGTTGTTCTAGACACCAATAGGTATCTATTTCTACATGTGCATTCATGCGTTATCCCCAATATATTTTTATAATATAGCAGAGATGTTTTAGATTTAGCTCACCCCAAAATCGTTAAATCCATTATTTAAATATCCTTCAACTTCAAATAATTAAACCAATTCTCAACTTGATATTTTTTTGCGTCATAGGTCATGTTTATAAAAATATTTTGTATGTTGCTATGCCTAAAAAAGATACTATGCTGACTATAATAAAAAGCATAAACTGGAAACGAACACATGATTTTAAAATGATTAAAATCCACATATAACTATAAGCATAAGAGGAAGTAATATGGAACTTCCAATGACAATGTCATTACAAACTGCATCCTTTGAGGAATTCATTACTATAATTGCTGCTGCCCTTGGCTGTGGCTTATTAATTGGTTTAGAACGAGAGCGCAGTAAACTCAAACACGAATATAAAACTTTCGCTGGTTTCAGATCTTTTGCAATTAGTGCTCTATTGGGAGCAATCTGTTTTTTATTCGGTACTTCAATTGGGATTGTTGGAGCTTTAATCATCGGTGCAATCAGCATCGTTTCCCTCAAAAACCAGCCAAATGATCCGGGCGTTACTACCGAACTTGCATTTATCATGACTTATTTCATTGGAGCACTCTGTATTTGGAATATTTCATTGGCAGCAAGTTTAGCAGTCATCATGACGGCTATCTTAATAGCTAAACAGTCTATGCATGGTATTGCTAGCCAATGGATTACCGAGGCAGAATTGCGCGATGGAATTTTTCTACTCGCCCTACTTTTAATTGCTTTACCTTTAGTCCCGAATAAGCCCTTTTGGGGACCAGTTTTAAATCCTCATGTTATTTTAAAATTACTGACTTTAATCTTATTTGTACAGGCACTGGCACATATTGCCAAACGCTTATTATCTTCTAAAAATGCGCTATTACTTTCGTCTTTGGCTTCAGGCTTTGTTTCCAGTACAGTGGCAATTGCCACTTTAGGTTTAGAAGTACGCTCTGGTCGAGCAAATGCAACAACAAACGCGGGTGCAGCCCTCATGTCTTGCGTTTCAACGCTTATCCAAACTTTAATTATTGTGATAGGTATCAGCTTTGCTTGGTTTAAGCTAATTATATTTCCTACACTTATTGCATTAGTTGTTTTAGCTGTCTGGGCCTTCATTTTATTACGAAAAGCCGAACCTAGCACTTCGACTCCAGAATTAGATTCAAGAATGTTTAGTCTTAAAGAAGCCATTATTATTGCGTCAACACTCGCGATCATTCAGTCGGGGGTCTATGGCTTAAATTTATATTTAGGGGATGCCGGATTAATTGCGGGAACCCTACTCGCATCTTTATTTGAAATACATGCGGCTATTATCGCGGTAATTGTACAAGGTGAACCTGATAGTGCTCATATGTCCCCTTTATTAATCGCTTTTATGGGAGGCTTTGCAGTGCATGCTATTGCCAAAAGTATAAACTCTGCAATTTCGGGCGGGCTGCCCTATGCACTTGCTTTCGTTCCCGCCCAGCTGATTCATATGGCTATATTCATTACTTTACTTTGGCTCAACATCCATTGGTTCTAAAATAGAATTTATTGCACAGCAGAAGCTTTGACCATATCCACTACGGTAACTTCAATCTGACCGACTTTAAAATGAATATCAAAGTTTGAAAATTTCATTTTATAGATTCGTTCGGCGTCTTCTTGATAGGCAGGCCTAGGATCTAAAGATAAGACTTGCTCAAGCTCATCAATGTACTGTGAATTCATTTCTTTATTTTGTAAAAAATATTTTTGAGCATTTAGAGCAGGTTCAGACCAAATGACCGATTTACGCTCTGGTTCTGCATGTGCATAACCACTTTGTGCATCAGCAATCGCATCAGAATATTGAACATAGGGTTTGATATCTAGAATTGGAGTTCCATTCAGTAAATCGCTGCCAGTGACGTACACTCGGACTGACTTTCCAACTTTTTCAACCTTCTTTAAACGTACTACAGACAAGCCCACTGGTGCTGGTCGATACATGCTACGTGTAGCAAATACGCCAATTTTTTCATTACCCCCTAAACGTGGGGGACGAACCTGTGGACGGAATTTATCTGCATTGCCCTGATTTTTATTGTCATGAAACTGCCAAACTAGCCAGAGATGACTAAATTGTTCAATTCCCTCAAAAGCCAACAAGTCGTTATAAGGTTCTACCATGTCGATATATGATTCGATATTTACCAAATTTGGCTGGCGTGGAATACCGAATTTTTCTCGATATGGAGAGCACATGTGGCCGATTATGGGAAGGGTGACAGAATTGATCATCACTTTTTCTTATAAACACAATTAAATATATTCAGTTTATCGGGAATGAATTTAGATTAGAATAGCAATCTGTTTTCTTTTAATCGTGATCGAGACCTTTAATGGCTGCTTTTAACGTCGAACGCATTACTCATGTTCACCACTGGAATGACACCCTTTTCAGTTTTAAAACTACACGCGACACTAGCTTACGTTTTAAAAATGGTCAGTTCGTAATGATCGGACTTGAAGTGAATGGCAAACCGTTAATGCGTGCGTATTCGATTGCAAGTGCAAATTACGAAGAAGAGTTAGAATTCTTCTCAATTAAAGTACAAGAAGGTCCTTTAACTTCGATTTTGCAAAAAGTACAAGTTGGCGATGAAATTTTAATTTCTAAAAAACCGACAGGTACATTGGTTCATGATGACCTTTTACCAGGTAAAAACTTGTACCTTTTATCTTCTGGTACTGGCCTTGCACCATTCTTATCAATTATTCGTGACCCAGAAACTTACGAACGTTTTGAAAAAGTAATCGTTGTTCATGGTACACGTTATATTTCTGAATTAGCTTATCAAGACCTTATCTTGAACGAATTACCAAACCATGAGTTCTTTGAAGAATTAGGCATTAAAGACAAACTTGTTTACTACCCTACTGTAACTCGTGAACCTTTCCACACTCAAGGCCGTGTAACAACTGCAATTGAAACTGGTGCTTTATTCGAAAAAGTTGGTTTACCACGATTTAACCGTGAAACTGACCGCGCAATGCTTTGCGGTAGCCCTGCTTTCTTGAAAGACGTTGCTGCGTTACTTGACCAACACGGTTTAGTTGAATCACCTCGTATGGGTGTAATGGGCGACTACGTAATTGAACGTGCGTTCGTAGAAAAATAAGTTTTTCTAATTAAAAAAACCGAGGCCAAGTCCTCGGTTTTTTATATTTTTTTTATAACTTGATTGTGCCATCGATACAGGTAACAGCGCTTCCACCCACTAAAATTTTATCTTGATATAAATTTAGTTGAAGCTGTCCGTCACGTCCTAAAACGCGACCTTGTGAAGAAAGTACCTGATCATTTTGTGCGGGCAAAATACCATGGTAACGAATAAAAGACGCTACGCTACCATTACCACTACCACAAACTGGATCTTCATTTATTCCAATTGAAGGGGCAAATGAGCGGACTTCTATATGTTTTTGCTCATCATTATTTTCATAAAAACCATAAACCGTCGCTCCACCAACTTTCATTTCTAAATCATGTTGTTTTAAAGCAGCGAAGTCTGGTTGAGTCGCTAAAACAGCTTCGGCATTAACCGCTTGTAATACAACCCAACGCGCCCCAACATCAACCAATGCAGCATTCCATTGAGTGTCAATCTGACATTTTAAAATCTCTGCCAACTTTTGAGTCTGTGTCGTATCTAATGGCGTAATTTTAGGTTGTGGTAGTTCAAAAGAAATATGATTCAATTCACTTACCGTAAGAGCAACTAAACCTGCACCACATTGCTGTACCAATTTTCCTTCTTTAGCAGTAATTAGACCAGCTTCAAGTAAAGCATGGGCTGTGCCGATTGTAGGATGGCCTGCAAATGGTAATTCATTTTGCGGAGTAAAAATTCGAACCTGATAATCGGCTTGCGAATCTGTAGCAGGCAGTACAAATGTAGTTTCAGAGAGATTGGTCCAATTGGCAATCGCCTGCATTTGCTCAGATGTTAAGGTACTAGCGTCCATAATCACCGCGACAGGATTTCCTTTAAATGCTTGTGAAGTAAAAACATCAACTTGTTTAAATGCTACAACGGACATAGACCACTCCTACTCATTTTGATATTAAAAAATTATGGTTTTAAATCCTCACCATGCTTTTGATCTTACTGAGATATCTTTAATGGTTACAGTATCAGTTTTTATTAAAAATAATAGACACAGTTCTTAAGTGTAAAACTCGATTAAATGGACCAACCTAAAGTAATCACAATATTTGAGATAAATAGAAGATCACTATAAAGTGTACCCATTGTTTTGGCTTTTTAATGAATTGATATGTACAAATATAAAAAAGTGAGTGATGACTTAACACTTCAAATCCATAATGGAAGGCAACCTATTGGTTCGCGTCTACCTTCAATACGAGACTGTGCAAACCATTATCAAGTCAGCATTAACACCGTAAAAGAAGCGTATCGTCAGCTTGAAGATCAAGGTTTGATTTCTGTTCGTCCTCAATCTGGTTACTATGTTTGTCATGCACCTTCAAACTTGCTAGAACTCGAAGAACGTTATGTCAGTGAAGAAAAAGTGCCACTTTCAAGTATCAGCTGCTTCCTCGCACAAATCGTTAAAAAGCAAATGGACCCAGCCTATATTAATTTGGCCCTAGCTTGCCCCTCAGGAGAAAACTTCTACCCGATTGAACGTTTAAAACGCTTAACTGCTCAAGTTTTACGTACACAACCAGATATTTTTAAAAGCTATACCTTACCACCAGGGTCAATACGACTACGCACACAAATTGCTAGACGAAGCTTGCAACTCGGTATGTTTCTTTCAGCAGATGATATTGTGCTGACTCATGGCACCATGGAGGCTTTAAGTCTCGCAATTATGGCAACAACTCAAGCGGGTGACAGCATAGCCCTTGAGATCCCGACTTTTCATAATTTGTACCCACTCCTTCATAATTTAGGCCGAAAAATTGTAGAAGTTCCCACTTCGCCACATACAGGCATGTGTCTAGATACACTTGAAGAACTCTTAAAATCTCAAAGTGTACAAGCCATATTAACGATTCCAACAGGACACAATCCCCTCGGTTTCAGCATGCCTGAAAGCAGCCGCCGTCGCTTAGCAGAGCTAGCTAATCAGTTTCAAGTTCCTGTTATTGAAGATGCGATGTATGCCGAATTGCAACTAGCCGAACCTCTCTTACCCAACATTAAGGCATTTGATCAAAATGGATGGGTGTTGGTATGTAGTAGCTACACCAAGACTGTAGCACCCGACTATCGAATCGGTTGGTTAGAAGCTGGGCGCTTCCGTAATATTGTGCAGCAGCTAAAATTTACAACAACGGTAGCCGAGCCTGCTTTGCTCACCGAAACCTTAGGACTTTTCTTGGAAAATGGTGGTTATGACCTGCATTTACGTCAGCTCAAAAAACGCTATCAACAACAAATTGACACTATCAAATCTTATATTTGTCGTTATTTCCCACTTGGTACTCGAGTCAGTCGCCCACAAGCTGGATTTATTTTATGGTTAGAGTTACCCGAATCTATCGATACATTAGAACTGTTTCATCAGGCAATGGATGAAAAAATCTTGTGTATGCCGGGAGTTTTATGTTCGGCTGATAAACGTTTTAGTCATTGTTTACGTATTGCAGCTTGTTTTGAGTTAAATCCCAAAATGTTAAATGCTTTGATGCGCTTAGGAGAGTTAGCAAAAAATATGCTTTCATCTCAAAACCATATAGACAAAATCGCTACTCACTCATAATTTACAGCATGCGAAGAGAGACATGACAGTATCAACCCTAGCTTATGATGTAGGTTAAACATAGCACTTTAATCATTGCGATTAGTTTTTAATATAATTAATGGTTTATACCGTTTTGCTAGTGATAAAATAAAACTATCAGTTCAGTTTAATTTACTTGTATTTGTGTACCAAAAAAATTGAACAATCGTTAAAACTGATCTAACCATTTCAACATTTCATATAGATTGATTAAAACTCATTCTGGCGTAGCTCCCCATGTCTTATCTTTATTTAGCAATTGCGATTGCTTGTGAAGTCATTGCAACTTCAGCTTTAAAAGCATCTCAAGGTTTTACTGTTCCAATTCCTTCGATTATTACTGTTGTGGGTTATGCAATTGCTTTTTATTTATTGTCTCTGACGCTAAAAACAATTCCGATCGGAATTGCATATGCTATTTGGTCGGGTGCAGGTATTATTTTAATTTCTGCAATTGGCTGGATATTTTACAAACAGCATTTAGACTTGGCAGCCTGCATTGGTCTTACTTTAATGATCGCAGGCATTATCATTATTAATGTGTTTTCTAAAAATACTCATCTATAAAATATAATTAAAAAACAACCGAGTATGGTGAGAATCTTTTATAAAAAATTTCACCATACTCGGTATGAACAGCTTATTTTAAACTGCCTGTTAGAAACTGCTTTAAGCGTTCACTTTTCGGATTATTGAGTACTTCATCAGGATGACCCTGTTCTTCAATCTTCCCTTGATGCAAAAAAATTACTTGATTAGACACATGACGTGCGAAGCCCATTTCATGTGTCACCACAATCATGGTACGTCCTTCTTCCGCCAAGCCCTGCATTACTTTGAGTACTTCACCCACGAGCTCTGGGTCAAGCGCACTGGTTGGTTCATCAAACAACATAACTTCCGGTTCCATAGCCAAAGCACGAGCAATCGCTACACGTTGCTGCTGACCACCAGATAAAAATGCAGGATATTTACTTTCAACGCTTTCAGGCAAACCAACTTTGCGTAGATATTTCCGCGCACGTTCTTCTGCCTCAGCACGTTTTACCCCAAGTACGTGAATTGGCCCTTCAATCACATTTTCTAGCACCGTCATGTGTGACCATAAATTAAAATGCTGAAATACCATCATGAGCTGGGTACGCATTTTTTGTAGTTGCTTTGGATCAACCACTTTTAAATTGCCTTTTTTATCAAAGACTGTGCGTAGTTTTTCACCATTAAGTTTAATAGTGCCATTGCTTGGTTGTTCTAAAAAGTTAATACAACGTAGCAAGGTACTTTTACCTGAACCAGATGAACCGATGATACTAATGACATCACCAGCATTTGCATCAAGTGATATGCCTTTAAGTACTTCATGATCGCCAAATGTCTTATGTAAATCACGAATCACTAGTTTTGCAACTTGTTCCATTATTTGTGTCTCCTAATGATTCGATGGCTTTAAAAATGCCAACCAACGTTTTTCCAACTTACGAAATAGCCAAATCAAAATAAATGCCAGCATCGCATACAACACTGCGGCAATTCCAAAAGCATTGAAGGTGTCATAGGTTGCCGCATTCACATCACGCGCAATTTTTAAAATGTCAGGAACAGTTGCTGTAAATGCAATGGTTGTCGCGTGCAACATTAAAATGACTTCATTACCGTAAAATGGTAAAGCACGGCGCAACATCGACGGAATGATAATACGTGTGTAGAGTTTCCATTTTGACATTCCAAAAGCTTGAGCAGCTTCAATCTCACCATGTGGAATAGAACGGATCGCTCCAGCAAAGATTTCAGTCGTATATGCACCAGTATTGAGCGCGAATGCCAAAATGGTGCAATTTATGCCCTCTCGAAAAAATGCATCGAGCGTCTGATGTTCATGGATGTAATCAAAGCTGTAAATGCCTGAGTAAATAATCAGCAATTGAATGTAAAGTGGTGTGCCACGAAAAACATATGTATACAACCAAACTGGACCACGCAACCAAAGATTTTCTGATACTCGTGCAAGTGATAAAGGCACAGCAAGCACAAAGCCAATACCAATTGAAAGCACCAATAACCAAGCAGTCATCGCGACACCGGTCATTTGTAGGCCATCGGTCCAAAGGTATGCCTGCCAATATTGTTGAAGGATTTCAATCATAATTGTCCCTTCCTCACACCAGCAGAATAACGACGCTCAAGCCACATTAAAATGAGGTTCGACACCGTGGTAATTGCCAAATAAATCGCGGCAGCCACGATGCTGAAAAAGAACAGTTGCATGGTACTTCTACCCGCATCTTGCGTAATTTTTACAATGTCAGTCAGGCCAATGATAGAAACCAGTGCAGTTGCCTTAATCAAAACTTGCCAGTTATTACCAATGCCTGGCAATGCAAAACGCATCATTTGAGGGAATAATACACGTCGAAAAACCTGCCAAGGGGTCATACCATAGGCCATTGCTGCTTCAATTTGACCCGTTGGAACCGATTGAAATGCACCACGAAAGGTCTCGGTAAAATATGCACCATAAATGAACGCTAAAGTAATCACACCAGCCACAAAAGGATTGATATCAATTTGATCCATTTGCAGTGATTCAGTAATTTGGTTCAGACCCAACTGCAAGCTATAAAATAACAACAGCATAATGACCAAGTCAGGCACACTACGGATGAGTGTCGTATAGACGGTCGCAATATAGCGTAAGGCTTTAAAACTAGAGAGTTTTGAGCTCGCACCAATTAAGCCAATAATGACAGAAAGCAAAAGTGACAACAGCGCAAGCTGGAGGGTCATCCATGTCCCGCTGAGAAGGAGTGGCCCATAGCCAGATAAAAACATGACTCATCTTCTCCTTAAAAACAATATCTAATATTGATGAGATGAGAATAGATTTAAAAATGTCGGCACTAAGCCGACATTTTTCACATCATTAGTAAATGTTAAAGGAGAAATATTTTTTCTCTAGTTTCTTGTATGTACCATCTGCAATGATTACTGCGAGTGCTTTGTCAATATTCGCTTTCAAATCTGCATCTTCTTTGCGTAAACCAATCGCTGCGCCTACACCCAGTGTTTTTGCATCAACTACATTGCCACCGACAAATGCAAAGTTTTTGCCTTTTGGTTGTTTTAAGAAAGCACCATCAACCATGATTGCATCTTGTAACGTTGCATCTAAACGACCTGACATCATATCTTGATAAATCAAATCTTGGACTGGATAAGGTACAACGGTTACACCTTTCGTTGCCCAATAGGTTTTAGCATAAGTTTCTTGAATTGTGCCCTGTTGTACACCTACACGTTTACCTTTCAATGAGGCAGCTGTAGGCAATAACGGCGAGCCTTTTTTTGCAACCATACGTGTTGGTGTGTTGTAGATTTTGCTACTAAACAAAATTTGTTTTGCGCGTTCATCAGTGACCGTCATTGATGAAAGAATGCCGTCAAATTTTTTCGCTTTAAGTGCTGGAATCATCCCATCAAAAGAGTTTTCAACCCAAACACATTTGGCTTTGAGTTTTGCACAAATGGCATTACCCAAATCAACATCAAAACCAGTTAACTTGCCATCCGGTGTTTTATATTCAAACGGTGCATAAGAGGACTCAGTACCAAAACGAATCACCTTCCAATCCTTTGCTTGCACATTAGTCGCAACAGCAGCCAGAACTAAGGTTGTTGAAACGAACATTTTTTTCATAAAGCTTGCCATCTTGAAGCTTCTCCTTGAAATCCAAATAAGGTGATAAAAATTTGAGTATTTCTAAATTACTCTTCTGCCGAAATAATTGCAATTTCTATACCATAAGTTAAGGATTTATGAAGATGTCTAAGCAATGGATTGTACCAACTGATTAAATGTTGAAAAATCAATCAAACTGCGAGGTTAATTTTTGAGTGTATAAGCCTCTGCCATATTTTCATTTTCGACCAATGTCCGAATGGTGTATTCATGGTTATGTTCTTTGGCACTGGCAAATTCACATTTCTGATCCCATACCATTGAGCAACCACTCAACAATGGACAACCTGCAAATAATTCGGCCACCCAATCAACAAACACACGAACTTTAGGCGATAAATGGCGATTTTGTAGATATACGACTGATATTGGCATCGGTGCTGGCAACCATTCAGTCAGCACTTCCTTGAGTGAGCCATCCTCCAGATGTTTTGCCACCATATAATATGGGCATTGAATTAAGCCAAAACCCTGTACAGCCAAATCAACATATGAATCACCATCGTTAACAGAAACGCGCCCTTTCACGCCAACGCTATGAATTTCACCATCAACCATAAAATCCCAATCGATATTACGTCCGGTACGACTATTAAAGTAATGCACGACCTGATGTTTTTGTAGATCATCAATGGTTTGCGGTTCACCATGTTCAGCCAAATAACTAGGTGCAGCAACAGTCACACACTGAATTGTTCCGATACGACGTGCAACCAAACTTGAATCTTTTAACTGACCAATACGAATGACACAGTCCACCGCATCTTGTACCAAATCGACTGGACGATCACTCATTCCAATCACCAAATCAATATCGGGATACTTGGCATGAAAATCACAAAGCATCGGAATCAGGATCAGCCGCCCAATCGAGGCTTTAACATCAATACGTAGTCGGCCTCGTGGTCCACGTTCCGAGTCATGAAAATTCGATTCAACATCTTCAACATCGGCTAAAATTCGCGAAGTACGTTCATAATAAACCGCACCATCGGGTGTCAAACTGAGTTTGCGGGTGGTTCGGTTCAATAAGCGAACTTGTAAATGTTTCTCTAAACCTTGAATGGTTGTAGTCACAGAAGCACGCGGTAGGCCTAAACTGTCAGCCGCTAAACTGAAACTATTTGTTTCGACAACTTTGTTAAATACTTTCATGGCATGAAATAGATCCACACGCACACTCCTATCAATGCATTTTCTAATTCAAACACATCAATTGTTATAAAAATACGAATAGTGTTATCAAATTTAATATATTTATTCGTGATTGACAAACTTTTATGCTCCGTCCATTGCCTAAACCCTGTTTCTCCCATACGGACCATAACTAAAAGTCTGAAAACAGGTATCCAAATAAGTAGGAGCACAACATGTCATTTTCCCGCAAACAGTTCGCACTGTCTGCCATCTTTGTCGCCATTTTGGCAACGGGTGGCAGTTTTATCTTCTTACATGAAAATGCCGATGCAAAAGCTGCACCGACCCAAGCCCAACAAGCTGCTACTGTTGATGTCTCTCCTGTCGTCAGCAAAACTATTACCGATTGGCAAGAATATTCCGGTCGCTTAGAAGCCATTGATCAGGTCGACATTCGGCCTCAAGTTTCGGGCAAGTTAATTGCCGTTCATTTTAAAGATGGTAGTCTGGTTAGAAAAGGCGAGTTACTTTTTACAATTGACCCTCGTCCATTTGAAGCAGAACTCAATCGTGCACAGGCACAACTTGCTTCAGCCGAAGCGCAAGTCACCTATACAGCAACCAATCTTTCCCGTATTCAACGTCTAATTCAAAGTAATGCTGTATCACGCCAAGAGCTTGATCTGGCAGAAAATGATGCACGCTCAGCCAGTGCCAACCTACAAGCAGCCAGAGCAGCCGTTCAATCTGCACGCTTAAATCTCGAATATACCCGTATTACTGCACCAGTTAGCGGCAGAATTTCTCGTGCTGAAGTGACCGTGGGTAATGTGGTTTCTGCGGGCAACGGAACACAAGTTTTAACGAGTTTAGTGTCTGTATCGCGTCTCTATGCATCTTTTGATGTTGATGAACAAACTTACCTCAAATACATCAGTAATCAGCGCAATTCAGCACAGGTTCCTGTCTATATGGGACTTGCCAATGAAACTGGTTTCTCGCGTGAAGGGACTATCAACTCAATCGACAATAACCTAGATACAACCTCAGGTACGATTCGTGTTCGCGCGACTTTCGACAATCCAAACGGAGTTTTATTACCGGGTTTATATGCTCGAATTCGTCTTGGTGGCGGCCAACCACGTTCAGCCATTCTCATTAGCCCAACAGCCATTGGGGTCGATCAAGATAAGCGTTTTGTCGTTGTTGTCGATGCTAAAAATCAGACTGCTTACCGCGAAATAAAAATCGGGGTACAACAAGATGGCTTGCAAATCGTGAATAGCGGATTACAAGCGGGCGACCGTATTGTGGTGAATGGTTTACAGCGTATTCGTCCAGGTGATCCTGTTACGCCGCACCTCGTCCCTATGCCGAATGCACAAATCACTGCAAGTACTAACACGCCCCAACCTCAGCCAACAGAAAAAACATCAACTCCGGCAAAAGGTTAATCACATATGAATATTTCTAAATTCTTTATTGATCGGCCGATCTTTGCTGGTGTGTTATCCGTATTGATTCTACTTGCCGGTTTACTGTCGGTATTTAAATTACCGATTTCCGAATATCCAGAAGTTGTACCACCATCTGTGGTTGTGCGTGCTCAATATCCGGGTGCAAACCCCAAAGTAATTGCCGAAACTGTTGCCTCTCCGCTTGAAGAATCAATCAACGGCGTAGAAGACATGCTGTATATGCAATCTCAAGCAAACAGCGACGGTAACTTAACCATTACAGTGAACTTCAAACTCGGTATTGACCCAGATAAAGCTCAACAATTGGTTCAAAACCGCGTGTCTCAGGCAATGCCTCGTTTACCTGAAGATGTACAGCGTTTAGGTGTCACCACCTTAAAAAGTTCTCCCACTTTAACCATGGTGGTACATCTGACTTCACCAGATAACCGCTATGACATGACTTACTTACGTAACTACGCTGTACTGAACGTTAAAGATCGTTTAGCACGTTTACAAGGTGTAGGTGAAGTTGGTTTATTTGGTTCTGGCGACTACGCTATGCGGGTGTGGTTAGACCCACAAAAAGTAGCACAACGTAACCTCACAGCCACTGAAATTGTGAATGCAATCCGTGAACAAAATATTCAGGTTGCGGCAGGTACAATTGGTGCGTCACCAACCAATTCACCTGTACAACTTTCAGTGAATGCTCAAGGTCGTTTAACCACTGAGCAAGAATTTGCAGACATTATTTTAAAAACTGCACCCGATGGCGCGGTCACCCGATTGGGTGATGTTGCTCGTGTTGAACTTGCAGCCTCACAATATGGCTTACGTTCATTGCTTGATAATAAACAAGCTGTAGCGATTCCAATTTTCCAAGCACCGGGTGCCAATGCTTTACAAGTTTCCGATCAAGTGCGTAGCACGATGAAGGAACTTTCAAAAGATTTCCCATCTTCAATTAAATACGACATTGTTTACGACCCAACTCAATTCGTACGTTCTAGTATTAAAGCAGTCGTTCATACCTTACTTGAAGCAATTGCACTGGTTGTTGTGGTTGTTATTTTATTCTTACAAACATGGCGTGCGTCGATTATTCCATTACTTGCAGTACCGGTTTCTATTATTGGTACATTTGCACTTATGCTTGCCTTTGGGTATTCCATCAATGCGCTTTCACTGTTTGGGATGGTACTTGCCATCGGCATTGTGGTCGATGACGCGATTGTCGTCGTCGAAAATGTCGAGAGGAATATTGAAGCAGGTTTAAGCCCAAGAGACGCAACTTATCGCGCCATGCGAGAAGTGAGTGGTCCAATTATTGCGATTGCCTTAACTCTCGTTGCGGTCTTCGTACCTCTTGCCTTTATGACGGGTTTAACAGGGCAATTTTATAAACAATTTGCCATGACCATTGCCATTTCAACTGTCATTTCGGCATTTAACTCCCTTACGCTCTCTCCTGCTTTAGCAGCCATGTTACTAAAAGGACATGACGCTAAACCTGATGCATTAACACGCATTATGAACCGTGTATTTGGACGTTTCTTTGCACTGTTTAACCGTGTGTTTACCCGTGCGTCAGACAACTATGGTAAAGGCGTGAGTCGTGTCATTTCTCATAAAGCATCGGCAATGGGTGTTTATGCAGCACTTTTAGGTTTAACCGTTGGTATTTCTTATATTGTTCCGGGTGGCTTCGTTCCTGCCCAAGACAAACAATATTTAATTAGCTTTGCTCAATTACCAAACGGCGCGTCTTTAGATCGTACCGAAGCGGTCATTCGTAAAATGAGCGATACAGCACTTAAGCAACCTGGTGTAGAAAGTGCGGTTGCCTTCCCTGGCCTATCCATTAACGGTTTTACCAACAGCTCAAGCGCCGGTATTGTCTTTGTGACGTTAAAGCCATTCGATGAACGTAAGGCCAAAGACTTATCTGCAAATGCAATTGCTGGTGCTCTCAACCAGAAATATTCAGCCATTCAAGATGCCTATATTGCAGTTTTCCCACCACCACCAGTGATGGGCTTAGGTACGATGGGCGGCTTTAAGCTCCAACTTGAAGACCGAGGTGCCTTAGGCTATTCAGCCTTGAATGATGCTGCACAAAACTTTATGAAAGCAGCACAATCAGCCCCTGAACTTGGTCCAATGTTCTCAAGTTATCAAATTAATGTACCTCAGCTTAATGTTGATCTAGACCGTGTAAAAGCCAAGCAGCAAGGTGTGGCTGTAACCGATGTCTTTAACACTATGCAGATTTATTTAGGCTCTCAGTACGTTAACGACTTTAACCGCTTTGGTCGTGTTTATCAGGTTCGTGCTCAAGCCGATGCTCCTTTCCGTGCTAACCCTGAAGATATTTTGCAACTAAAAACCCGCAACAGTGCCGGACAAATGGTGCCTTTATCTTCATTGGTGAACGTGACTCAAACTTATGGTCCAGAAATGGTCGTGCGTTATAACGGCTATACCTCAGCAGATATTAATGGCGGTCCTGCACCGGGCTATTCATCTAGCCAAGCTGAAGCTGCTGTTGAACGTATTGCTGCTCAAACCTTACCACGTGGCATTAAGTTTGAATGGACTGATTTAACCTACCAAAAAATCTTGGCTGGTAATGCAGGACTATGGGTTTTCCCAATCAGTGTACTACTGGTGTTCTTGGTATTGGCAGCACAATACGAAAGCTTAACTCTGCCTTTAGCTGTGATCCTCATTGTGCCAATGGGAATCTTAGCGGCTCTGACAGGTGTCTGGCTTACGGGTGGAGATAACAACATCTTTACGCAAATTGGTCTGATGGTACTGGTCGGGCTGGCCTGTAAAAATGCCATTTTGATTGTCGAATTTGCAAGGGAACTTGAAATGCAAGGTGCAACTGCATTTAATGCCGCAGTTGAAGCAAGTCGTCTGCGTTTACGCCCAATTTTAATGACATCAATTGCATTTATTATGGGTGTAGTACCACTGGTTACCTCAACAGGTGCAGGTTCTGAAATGCGTCATGCCATGGGTATTGCCGTGTTCTTTGGCATGATCGGAGTAACGTTGTTTGGTTTATTCCTCACCCCTGCCTTTTATGTCCTGATTCGTACACTCAACAGCAAACATAAACTGCATTCGGCAGCCATTCATGAAGCGCCATTAGCTAACCCACATGATCACTAAGGAGGACATTTCATGCCAGCATTGAAACAAAAATGGTTAGTGTCCTCACTCATGGGAAGCCTGCTCCTTGCAGGCTGCTCATTGGCGCCGGAATATCAACCTGCAAAGGTCATAGTTCCTGTTAAATTTAAAGAGTCAGACCCTAAACTTGAAGATAGCAACTGGAAAATTGCTCAACCTGCCGATGCACAATCACGTGGCGAATGGTGGCGTGTTTTTAATGACCCACTGTTAAACGAACTAGAGCAACAAGCAATTGCTGGTAACCAGAGTCTTAAAGCTGCTGCTGCCAATATGCAGGCTTCACGTGCGTTACGTTCAGCAGCGCAAGCAGAACGTTTACCAAGTATTGGTGCTGGCTTTGGCCCAACTCGTCAAAAACCATCTCCCGCTTCACTGGGTTTAGATGATAATGCCCATACATCTGCACAAACTTTATGGCGTGCTCAAGCTAGTGTTTCATATGAGCTCGATTTATTTGGCCGTATTGCTAGTAGTGTCAATGCAGCAACAGCCGATGTACAGCAACAAGAAGCGCTATACCAGTCGGCACTTTTAGCATTACAAGCAGATGTTGCACAAGGCTATTTTCTAATTCGCCAGCTTGATGCTGAACAAGTAATTTATAATCGCACTATTAAGTTACTTGCTGAGACTCGAGATCTAGTTCAAACTCGATTTCGTAATGGTTTAGTCAGTGAATTAGATGTTTCTCGCGCACAGACTGAACTGGCTACAGCCCAAACCAATGCACTAACGATTGCCCGCAATCGGGCCAGTGCAGAACATGCACTTGCTGTTTTACTTGGAAAAACGCCAGCTGACTTCAACCTAGCAGCTCACCCCTTAGCAACAAACAGCATTCGCCTTCCAGCAGGTCTACCTTCAACTTTGCTTGAAAGACGGCCTGACATTGCTGCTGCTGAACGTGCTATGGCAGCAGATAACGCACGTATTGGAATTGCACGCGCTGCTTTTTTTCCAAAACTAGACCTAACAGGTGCTCTCGGTTATGAATCATCAACTTTAGGTGATTTGGGTAAATGGTCGAGCCGCACATTCTTGCTTGGGCCAGTCGCAGGCACTATTTTATCTTTGCCATTATTTGACGGCGGGCAACGTAAAGCAGGAGTCGCTCAAGCGCGAGCAGCCTATGAAGAAAGCGTTGCGAATTATCGCCAAACTGTACTGAATGCATTTCGCGAAGTTGAAAATGGTTTATCTGATCAAAGAATTCTCGATCAGCAAATTCAAGCTCAAAACCAAGCACTCTCTTCTTCTCGTCACGCAAATCAGCTTTCTCACCTACGTTATCGAGAAGGTGCTATTAGCTATCTTGATGTAATTGATTCTGACCGTACTATTTTGCAACAAGAGCAACTTTCTGCTCAGCTTAACGGCAGCAGAATGATGGCTAGTGTAGATTTAATTCGGGCATTAGGTGGTGGATGGCATGATGCAGATTCATCGGTAAAAACTAAAAGTTAATTCTTACGTAATTAACTAGATATAAAAAAAGCGCCATACGGCGCTTTTTTTATATCTACAACTTATTGTGCGTATACAGGGAATTTTGCACAAACAGTTTCAACTTTCGCTTTTACTTCAGCAATAACTTTTTCGTCACCTTTGCTGTCAATCACATCAGCGATCCAACCAGCAAGTTCACGTACTTCAGCTTCACCAAAACCACGAGTTGTTACTGCTGGAGTACCGATACGGATACCAGAAGTCACAAATGGAGAGCGTGGATCATTTGGAACTGAGTTTTTGTTAACAGTAATGTGAGCAGCGCCTAACCAAGCATCTGCCTCTTTACCAGTTACGTCTTGTTTGATTAAAGATAACAAGAATAAGTGGTTGTCAGTACCGCCAGAAACAACGTCATAACCACGAGCGATTAATACTTCAGCCATAGCTTGAGCATTTTTCACAACTTGTTGTTGGTAAGCTTTGAAGTCATCAGACATTGCTTCTTTGAAGCAGATTGCTTTAGCAGCAATCGCATGCATCAATGGACCACCTTGGTTACCAGGGAATACAGCTGATTGAAGTTTTTTCTCGATTTCTTCATTCGCTTTCGCAAGGATTAAACCAGAACGTGGACCACGAAGTGTTTTGTGAGTCGTAGTTGTGGTTACATCAGCAATTTGAACTGGGTTTGGATATACACCCGCAGCAACTAAACCAGCAACGTGAGCCATATCAACAAAAAGGTAAGCGCCAACTTTGTCCGCGATGTCACGGAAACGTTGCCAATCTACAACACGGCTGTAAGCAGAGAAACCAGCAACGATCATACGTGGCTTGTGCTCTAATGCTAAACGCTCAACTTCTTCGTAATCGATCTCGCCTGTTTCAGAGTTTAGACCATACTGAACCGCATTATAAGTTTTACCAGAGAAGCTTACTTTTGCACCGTGAGTCAAGTGACCACCGTGAGCCAAGCTCATACCTAAAACAGTATCGCCTGGGTTAAGAAGCGCTAGATAAACAGCAGAGTTAGCTTGTGAACCAGCGTGTGGTTGAACGTTTGCGTAATCTGCACCAAAAAGTTCTTTAGCACGATCAATCGCCATTTGCTCAATGATATCCACATATTCGCAACCGCCATAATAGCGTTTACCTGGATAACCTTCTGCATATTTGTTCGTAAGTTTTGATCCTTGCGCTTCCATCACAGCAGGAGAGCAATAGTTTTCAGATGCAATTAACTCGATATGTGCTTCTTGACGCTCACCTTCAGAAGCAATTGCTTGAGCTAATTCTGGATCAAATTCAGAAATGGAAATATTGGCAAACATTAGCGGGGGTCCTATAAGTAGGGCTTTTAAGCCGTGCTAAGATTGCGACATATTGTAGCATGAAGTTTATAATTAAACAGAATCAAGTTAGCTCAGTTTTAAATAAAAATGGCTCAAGTTTTATAAAAAATGAGCCATTGTTTATAAATCAATTAAAAAGCCCGCTTAAAGCTTATATTTTTAATTTTCCCATCATTAACTTTATCTTATAACAATGTTAAAAATACTTTAAATATCAATAACTCTATTGTGCTGTTAGCAAAGTTTGAACATTTCCAACGATGTTGTCTACATTAGTACTCATGACCGTACCATGGTCCCAATTACCCGTAACATAACTATTAATTTTAGTACCTACTACTGTGGCATTAGATATCAAGATATCCGTTGCGACTTTAGGTACTGTCGTATCGCCTACCCCTTGATAAATAATAATCGGTGTGGTGACTTTTGCTTGCAGCGGCTGCGAATCTTTATCTAAAAAGGTTTTAACCAACGCCACTGCCATAAAGTTAGGTTGTGTGCGCGTATAGCCATCCAGTGTTCCATTATGGTCTGTAGCATACTTAGTCATGCCTGCACCAAAGGCTTGGCCCAATGGTCCAGAGCAAAGAGTTTCTGCTTGTGCGGCAATACCTGAGATTTGCGAAGTAAATACTTGTGAATAATCAAAGTTCGGCTGTGTGTTACGCATACCCGCCGTAACTAGAGCGGTATATGTATCAAGCTGTGCATACATCGGAATCTTTTTATCCAAAGTTGCATTCACAACAGATTGCTCCCCTGCTACTAAAATAAAACCTAAATTGGAAGCTGGTGCTACCGCTACCGTACCTTTATAGTCTAGCTGCGCACGACTCGCATATTGTGCAGCGCTCAACGCAGCATGCCCACCTTGGGAATGCCCGACTGTAAGCCATTTTTTTGAAGTTAATAAATTACGCTGTGATAAATAGTTACGTGTTGCAACTACCGCATCCGTAATTGAGAAGGCCTCACTTTTAACATTTAAAAATGGATGTATTCCTGGTGTGCCCAAGCCCTCATAGTCAGGTGCAACGACAACATAACCCGCTGTAAGTAACTTACTAATTAAATCTTTTGTACTGTCTGCTAAAGCTGCTTTACTTGGTGCACAAGTATCTGCAACACCTGTGGTTCCATGTGCCCAAACTACAATTGGCCAACCGCCTGCTGGTGGCGGTGTATTTGGTGTGAATACCAAACTGGTTGCCTGCACCTCTTGCCCATTTTGGCCCAACATTTTATAAGTCAAAATACTACTTTCTGCAGCAACTGATCCTAAGTTGGTACTGGTGTAAGCATCAACTTTAACAACTGGATTTTGTATGTTGTTGGCAGGAGTACTGGATGGATCAACAATCGGTGAGTCATCATCACTACTCCCTCCTCCACAGGCGACTAAAAATAAACTCGTGCTGAGAACGCTGGTCATTAATAGTTTTATTTTCATTGGTATATCCCTTAAATTCCATTTTTGTTGTGCTTTAGTTTTTTAATCAACATTTTCCAATGCCTTAAAAATAATTACGCCTAATCTTTATTTTTCGCAAGTTCTATTGGATGAAATTAATCTATGAAAACTTTATTTTTAATATAAATTGACGTTCTCGCTACTTTATAGCCTCACTTCATGTTTTAAAGTGAATAGCCAACTGTTAACATTCATAGCTACTCGTGATTATTCGAAAGGCCAAATATGCAAGCCATTATTTTAGATACAGAAACTCATACACTAAATGGTTTGCCTATTGAAATTGCGTATGCCCCCATCGAACTTAATGAAGGCAAACTCACCTTAGATAAAAGCAAATTGTTTGATCAGTTATATCAAGTGGGTGCGCCTATCTCTTATGCTGCGATGGCAGTACACCACATATTAGAAACAGATTTAGAAAACCAGCCTCACTATAAAACCTTTAAATTGCCCGAGACTACAACTTATATTATTGGTCACAATATTGATTACGATATTGCCGCGATTGCTCGTTGTGGTGTTGATGTATCGAATATTAAACCGATTTGTACTTTGGCTTTAGCGCGTAAAGTTTGGGCAGATGCAGAGGCTCATAATATCTCAGCACTCATCTACATGATTTCTCAAGGCAGCAGTAAAGCTCGGGAAATGCTTAAAGGTGCTCACCGTGCCGATGCTGATATTATTTTGACTGCTAATATTTTGATGCATATTGTCTATCATTTAAATATTCAAGATATTGAAGAGCTCTACCGAGTTTCTGAAGAAGCACGTATCCCCACTACTGTTAACTTTGGTAAGCATAAAGGCACAGCAATTGCTGAACTTCCTAAAGACTATATTCAATGGTTATTACGCCAAGATGAGCTTGATGTCTATCTTCGCAAAGCATTAGAAAGTGCCTTTTAAGATTTTAACCAAATGATATTTATAGATTATTCATCATATTGTCATTTTTAATTTTTATTATTAACCCCATTTATATTTTATTAAAAACAGTACTGTTCAACTCAGAAGATTGGACAGTCTGATTTATTTTTTTATATTGGGGAAAAGCAATGGCTGGTTTTTATAGAACCAATTTGGGAAGAGTTGCGCTTCAACAACGCAATATTGTTTTAAATGCAAAACAAAGACGTTTATTACTCTTAATAGACCATGAAGATTTTCAGAACTTAAATGGTGAATTTAAAAAACGTATTGCTTCTCCAGAGCTGATTCAACAGCTTATCGACTTAGAACTTATTGCCCCAATTGCCTCTACCGAAACATCTACTAATGAAGAAATTATTTTAAAAACATCAGCCATAAATAAAGTAGAAGAAAATCAAAAAGAATCTGTTGATAGTTCTATACTGCATTCCCCTCATCTTGTTGGAGAAATCCAACTTTCCGAGCAAAAAACTTTAGATCAGTCCAGTACTACATATTTTCAACCAGTAATATCTTCTAAGGCTCTTTCTTTCGAAGAAATACAACAGTTAATGATAAAAACACTTAGCAGCTATTGCGGACTAATGACTAAACCGCTTGTTCAAAAAATAGAGAAAACTATAACAATACAAGAGCTTAAATTATGTCAAATGCAATGGACTACCAGTTTGCAAGAATCACGCATTCCCCCTCAGGAACTTGCAAGATCTTTACGTACAATTAACTATTCAATTCAGCTTCTTTCACAAAGTATATAAAATATTGAACAACTTGCTGTTTAATTAAGCATTAAAATCACTTGGCACGTATTTCGTGCTTTACCTGCAAGTGTTTTTTTCCTATGATGTGCCCCACACATGCGCTCGTAGCTCAGTTGGATAGAGTACAGGTTTCCGAAACCTGGGGTCGTGGGTTCGATCCCCGCCGGGCGCACCAGCTTTTATATAATAATTTCTCAATTTATCTTAATTTTATAAAATTCCGACTATTTTACTTGGTTTATTAATCATTATCGCTCAAAATATACCCCTCTTTCATAATGTGAGAATTTCATGACTGATGCTTTGGTTTTAAGAGATTTGTCCAAAACATATCGTAATGGTTTTCAGGCGTTAAAAGGTATTAACCTCACTGTGCCTGAAGGTGAATTTTATGCGTTGTTAGGCCCAAATGGTGCCGGCAAATCAACAACCATTGGTATTATCAGCTCCCTCACAAAAAAAACCTCAGGAACAGTTGAGATTTTTGGGCACAACCTCGATAGCCATCCATCTCTGGCAAAACAGCAGCTTGGTGTCGTTCCTCAAGAATTTAACTTCGGGCAGTTTGAAAAAACATTCGATATTTTAGTCACTCAAGCTGGCTATTACGGTATCCATAAAAAGATAGCAGAAAAACGTGCCGAACATTATTTAGAAAAACTCGGTTTGTGGGAAAAACGTAATATACAAGCACGTATGCTGTCTGGTGGTATGAAGCGCCGTCTGATGATTGCCCGTGCCATGATGCATGAGCCTAAACTGCTTATTTTAGATGAACCCACTGCTGGTGTAGATATTGAATTACGCCGTTCTATGTGGGACTTTCTGACCGAAATGAACGAAAGCGGTACTTCTATTATTTTAACGACCCACTATTTAGAAGAAGCAGAAATGTTGTGTCGTCGCATTGCGATTATTGACCGCGGTGTAATTAAAGAAGATACCAGCATGAAGAGCTTCCTTAATCAGCTCAATGAAGAATCATTTATCTTCGATTTAGCTGAGCCGATTGGACCGCTCCAGTTAAACATTATTGGTGTCAAGTTCAACTTAATTGATAGTAATACTTTAGAAGTAACGATGGATAGAGCGCATACATTGAATGACCTATTCCAGTTATTAGAATCTCAAGGTATTCGTGTTCACAGTATGCGTAATAAATCGAACCGTTTAGAAGAGTTATTTGTCAAAATGGTCGAGAAAAATCTTGAAGGAGAGGCAAAATGAATTTTAGCCAACTGCAAATTGCTCTCTGGACCATCGTTCGTAAAGAAGTACGCCGTTTTCTACGCATTTGGCCACAAACCTTATTACCACCAGCAATTACAATGAGTTTGTACTTTGTCATTTTTGGTAATTTGGTTGGTTCACGCATTGGACAAATGGGTGGCGTGAGCTATATGCAATTTATTGTGCCTGGCTTAATTATGATGGCGGTCATTACTAATAGTTATGCCAACGTGTCTTCCAGTTTCTTTAGCGTAAAATTCCAAAAAAGCATTGAAGAACTTATTATGAGTCCTGTGCCACTACATATTATTTTGTGGGGCTATGTGATTGGTGGTATTTGCCGTGGTGTATTAGTTGGCACAATTGTAACTGCAATGAGCATGTTCTTTACTGACCTTTTCATACACAACTGGTTCGTAACTATATATACAGTCTTAATTACTTCGGTTCTTTTCTCATTAGGTGGTTTTATTAATGCAGTCTATGCAAAATCATTTGATGATATTTCTATTATTCCAACCTTTGTTCTTACACCCTTAACTTATTTAGGTGGTGTGTTTTATGCCATTAGTTCCCTTGGTCCTTTTTGGCAAAAACTTTCTTTAATTAACCCTATTGTTTATATGGTTAATGCTTTCCGTTTCGGCATTTTAGGTCATAGTGATGTGAATGTTTCATTCTCTTTAATCATTGTGACATCATGCTGTGTTGTACTTTACGGAATTGCTTACTATTTACTTGCTCGTGGTTCAGGAATGCGTGAATGAGTGTCGAACAGTCTTTATTGGGTAAAGAAACCCAATATCCAACTAATTATCAACCTGATGTTTTATTTCCAATTGCTCGTGCTCAGTCTCGTGAAGCCTACTCGCATATTGAAGGCATCACACAAGGTAAAGATTGGTGGCATGTTTTTGAAATTTCATGGTTAAACGCTCATGGTATTCCACAAGTTGCGATTGGCAGAATTACACTGCCCGCCTCTTCACCGAATTTGATTGAGTCCAAGTCATTAAAACTTTACTTCAATAGTCTTAATTTCACTCAATTTGATTCGAAAGAGTCATTCATTGAAACGGTTGAAAAAGATCTCTCAGCTGCTGCGGGTGCAAAAGTTGAATTAACCTTATTTCAGGTTGATGATTTAGAGATTTCTAAGCCTCAAGGCATTTGTGTTGATGACCTCACTCCAGAGCGTTTAGAGCAGCATCCTGATGCCACTCTTTTAAAACTCGATGATTCTGGTGAAGAAGTCGAAGTTGAATTGTATTCTCATCTTTTAAGAAGTAACTGCCCAGTCACCGGACAACCGGATTGGGGTACAGTTTTTATTCGTTTTAAAGGCAAAAAACCTTGTTATCGTAGTGTTTTAGCTTATATTATCTCGTACCGTCAGCATAACGGCTTTCACGAACAGTGTGTTGAGCAGATCTTTGCCGATATTTGGCAAAATCTACAGCCTGAAAAGCTGATGGTTTATGCAACTTATACTCGTCGCGGCGGACTTGATATTAACCCTTGCCGAGTATCGGATCTTTCATGGATGCCAAAACCGATTCGATTGGCACGACAATAAAACGAATAATTTGAGGATATACCATGCCGTTTTTTGGTTTTACCCCTTCTGAAGGCTTATTGAACGATATGCAGACTGGAATTGCGAATAAAAATTCTAGTGAACCTTTATATCCACTTCGCGATAAGATTGCTTTACAACTTAATGAAGAAATTATTGATAATGTCTTGATTCAGTTAGTTCAGCATTTTCCTGCAAGTGAAAAGCGCGATACTGCCGAAAAACTAGCAGGTTATGTCAAATCAACCGTTGCTGTTCTTTTAAAGCAATTGTTAAGCAAAGCACCTAACGATGTAGTTAAACAGTCAGTTGAGTTCTCTGAAAAAAGCTTATTTAAAGACCCACAAGGTCAATATAAAGTAGGCGTAAATTTAGATGCAGGTTTAGTGACCAACCTTAAGCATAACTTTACTGAGCTTGAAGCAGGAAATGACATTAATAAAGCTGCTTTAGCTGAGTTATATAAACAATTCGGCGATGCGATGATCAAACATTTCATGTCTGATTTTAACAAGACATTAGACCTCGGTATGATCAAACGTAAAGCAGCCGATATTGGTGCAGCAGCCGTAACAAAAGCTGTTCACATTGCAATCGATAAACTGATTCCAAGCTTAAATCGCACTGAACTTAAAGCGATGGCTGAATACCATGATGGTCTATTCTTTAACTAATAAAAAATAGACTATCGGAAACCTAGCGAGAGCTAGGTTTTTTTATTGCAAAATATTGATATACATTGCCATTCACCACGTTTATGTTAGCATGCGCCAAGCACTGATTGACCTTAGTTAACGCCGCATGTCTCCTAGCCCACAATATAAATTTTTACGCCAAGCTCCTCGAGATGGTCTTAGCACCGCTATGCAACCATCAAAGTGGCAACAACTCCATGTTGACCCTTGGTTATGCCTATTTCTGCTCTTAAATGCTTTATTAGGTTTAACCGTACTATATAGTGCTTCTGCACAGGATGTGGGGTTAGTGAGTAAACAAGCCATGAGTTTTGGTATTGGCTTTTTAGTTATGTTTGGTCTAGCCCAAATTCCGCCCAAGGTCTATCAAGCTTTTTCTCCATATTTTTATTTATTTGGCTTATTTTCACTTGTGGCAGTCATGGTGTTTGGCGAAGTCCGAATGGGTGCTCAGCGCTGGATTGATATTCCCGGTTTCGGAAGTGTCCAACCCAGTGAGTTCATGAAAATCGGTATGCCCATGATGGTTGCATGGTTTTTAGCACGTAAACCCCTTCCCCCTAGCTTTTCACAAGTTGTTTTATCCTTAATGTTAATTGGTATTCCTTTTTTACTAATTGCAGAACAACCCGATTTAGGGACATCAGTGTTAGTGCTAGCAAGTGGCATATTTGTTTTATTTTTAAGTGGACTATCATGGCGTATGATCGGTGCCGCAGTAGCTTGCGCTGCGATTATCATTCCGATTGCTTGGGAATTTCTTTTACACGACTATCAACGTCAAAGGGTTTTAACGTTGCTTGACCCAGAGGCTGATGCGCTCGGTACAGGTTGGAATATTATTCAATCTAAAACTGCGATTGGTTCTGGTGGTTTTTCGGGTAAAGGATTTCTTGAAGGAACTCAATCACATTTGCACTTTTTACCCGAAGGTCATACCGACTTTATTATTGCTGCGTATTCCGAAGAATTTGGGCTCATCGGTGTACTTATTTTAGTTATTCTTTATTTTGCTATTATTTTTAGAACATTCCAAATCGGCTTACAAAGCTTCCATAACTATGGACGTTTAGTTGCTGGCGCCTTTGGTTTGTCTTTTTTTGTTTATGTATTTGTAAATGCGGGAATGGTCAGTGGTATTTTACCTGTAGTAGGTGTTCCTTTACCTTTTATGAGTTATGGTGGAACAGCTATTATTACTTTAATGGCCACCTTTGGTTTAGTCATGTCCATTCATACACATCGATAATCTGGAATTTTAAAACGATATGTTGTCTCAACACTTAAATAAAACTTTAAAAATGCTTGCTTTGTGTACTGGTTTAATCAGTACAAGTCACTTCGCTCAGGCAAACGATTTTGCAACACATCCTGATTATGTAAATTTTAAACAAAAAACGATGAGCGCTTATGGGTTAAGTGGCGATCAAGTTGATGCAGCTATGAATGGTGCAAAAAATTTACCAAACATTCTAAATATTATGACTCGTCCAGGGGAAAGCAAACCTTGGTATGACTATCGTTCTATGTTTTTGGTTGAAGGGACAATTCAACGTGGCGTCCGTTTTAAAAACCAATATGCAGATGCTTTAAATCGCGCTGAACAACAATATGGTGTATCTCAAGCTGTCATTTTGGGCATTTTGGGTGTTGAGACAGGTTATGGCGCGAATAAAGGTTCTTTTATTACACGTGATGCCTTAGCCACACTTGCTTTTGGTTACCCTCGCCGTGCTGAATATTTTGGCGATGAGTTAGCTGCCCTTATTGCATGGACTTATAAAGAAGGCTACCCAACAAATAGTATTGTAGGTTCCTACGCAGGCGCAATTGGCTATCCACAATTTATGCCGAGCAATATTAGTAAATATGGTGTCGATTATGACGGTAATGGACATATCGATTTAAGAAACTCGGCAGAAGATGCAATTGGTTCAATCGCAAACTACTTAGCAAAACAAGGATGGCAACGCGATCAGCCTATCGGATTTATGGCGCGTTACACGGGGTCAAATCCGGAAAGTATTATTGCCAAAGATTTAACTCAGCCTTTTCCATATGGTGCATTAAAGACACTAGGCATCTCACCATTAAATCCTTTAGTTAAAATTGATGATCTGGATATGATGAATGTTATTCAATTACAAGACTATAACGGTCCAATTTACTATTTAACTTACCCGAATTTTCAAGTGATTACGACCTATAATAAGAGCCGTATGTATGCGACTGCTGTATGGTTATTAGGCACTGAAGTGGCTAGCCGATAGGCTAGCTTTTTTATGAGTTACGTAAAAGTCAATAAATATTTTTGTTAAATAGATCACAATATGCACAAATTTAATATCTTGTTACACTTTTGATTATTTTTTAACCCAGAACTGTAAGTTTTTGCCCTTTTTGTAACGATTTCTCGTTAAAGACTAGACACTCTCCGTAAGCGATGAATATTATCCACCCCAATGTAGCAATTGCAAAAGTGAATAATCAGACATGTTCACTTTAAATTTCAGTCAATCGCTGAAAGAAAAAAGTACATGTTCTCAGGAGTTTATACAAATGCAGTTATCGCTGAAATACGTTCTTGCACTGACGGCTAGTTTAAGTATGGCCCCATTGCACGCTGAAATGGTGCAATCTTCATCATTAAATAATGATGTAGATGGCTCTAATTTAGCAGCTCGTGTATTGAGTAAAGATACTCAAAATTTTAATTCTCGTTTTTCTAACATTAACAGTCTTTCAATCACTGAACGTTCTGGCGACCAAATTCGTCGTCAAGCTATCGCAGCAAAAATTGAAATCCCTGAAGATGAGCCTTCAGTGATTGAAAAACTTAACACAGTAGCTTCAAACACTGTTCGTAAGTTTAGCCAAACTGGCATGGCTTCATGGTATGGTCGTCAATTCCATGGTCGTAAAACAGCAAATGGTGAAACATTCGATATGAATGCTCTCACTGCTGCTCACCGTAGCCTACCATTGAACTGTTACATCCGAGTAACCAACAAAGACAATGGTAAAAGTGTGGTTGTAAAAGTAAATGATCGTGGTCCTTTCCATGGCAATCGTGTACTTGACCTATCATACGGTGCAGCTAAACGTCTTGGCATTACCAATGCTGGAACTGCAAAAGTAAATATTGAACGTGTTGATGGTCCAACTTCATAAGTTATAGCCTCTAGAGTTCATGTAAAAAGCCGCAATTTTTTCTGCGGCTTTTTTATGTTTTAAACTATAAAAATAATTTCTAACTTAGGTTTAAAAAATTATCTTTTTTAGCCCTTCTCACTCCTTAAATTTGAATATTTTTTACACAAAAAAGTACATTTATCTTATCCAAGCTTATTTTGCTTCTAAATTGCGTTTAGAGCAACTTTATTAAATTTCCGCTACCCTAGTACTATTTTTATAAAATTAAGGCTAATTATGGCGTTTTTAGAGCAGATAAGTAGAGCTTTTTCATGTAATTTTCCCACCTATCTCAAAATCACACTTTTTTTGATGATTTCATCATCTAGCAACCTATAAAAAATATTCTGAAATATTGCATCATTCTCAAGGTTACATTGAGTACTTTTCTATCACCCAGACATTACGTTTTTCCCATGTTCTTTTTAAATCTTTATTGCCAAGTTCCTATAGTTGAATAATACCGGTTTCTTGTCGCCCACCTTAAGAACAGGATAAAATATACTCAGAAAAAATAAATCAAAGCTAAAACAAGGAGTGTGCCATTAATGAAATCCATTACAGAATGGTTTGATGAATATAGCGAAAGCCATCAAAACCCAACAAACAAGCAAATTCACTGGCTCTGCGTTCCTGCTATTTTATTTTCTATTATTGGAATCATTGCCCATTTCAGCGCTTTACTCACAGCTCTATTACTTGTACTGACTCTTGTATTTTATGCACGTTTAGATCTTGTACTTGCTGTTGCAATGGCTGCTTTACTGGTGGTTATGGCGTGGCTTATTTACACTCTACCTGTAGGAGTAGGATTTTATATCGCTATTTTTATAGTTGCTTGGGTCGGACAGTTTTATGGCCATAAAATCGAGGGCAAAAAGCCATCTTTCTTTAAAGATTTACAATTTCTACTGATTGGACCAGTTTGGTGCATGGATGCCTATCTAGGAAAAATCTTACCTAAATGGAAAAGTAGACAAAAACACGCTCTTTCCTAATGATTAAATTAAAGCTGGATCATCTCGATTCAGCTTTTTACATTTTACTGATTTATTAGAAAATTTATAAAGTAGAAAAAAACTAAACTAGCGATAACACTTAAAAGTACTCTTTTTAGATAAATGGAAATTACAATACAAAAGATTGCTGCATAAATATAAGAATTATCTAAAACTCCTTTTAAATTATCGCCATCAAAAAAAACAACCGGAATACAAATTGCTGTTAATAAACAGGGAGCAGAATAATTAAGCATCTTATTCATAATAAGAGGTAGTTTAATTTTAACGTTAGGCTCTAAAAAATAATAACGATTAAAAAAGACGATTGCTGCCAAGCCTAAAATCATGAACCAAGACATATTATCGCTCCTTCTCTATTTTTTCAGTTAACACAGCAACCAACATCCCTAGTAATCCTGAAAGTAAAATCGCCCCTTCAACTTGATAAAATTTAAAGAAAAATCCACTAAAACAAGTCATTAGTACACCAGCAAGTACAGGCAACCCCTTACATAACGGCACAATCATGGCAACAAAAATAGCCACAATTGAAAAATCTAAATGGTAATTTAATAAATCAGGAACCACTGTTGCTAAAAGTATTCCTACCAAGCTAAACACTATCCAGAATAAATAAAAAGATAGGCCTGCACCCAACAGATATTCTGGCTGCCTTTTTTCACCGGATGCACACACCGCAAATAATTCATCTGTTAATAAAAAGCCCAAACTTAATCGCTTCGAAAGAGGCAAAATAGAAATGTCATTTCTTAAAGTTAATGCATAAATAAAATGCTGAGCCGTTAAAAAGAAAATCGTCACATAAATTGTAAAAGTGGATGCACCTTCCATTACCATGCTCAAGCTAACTAATTGCGCTGCTCCAGCAAAGACAATTCCTGACATCGCAAGTGCCTTATAGAAAGATAAACCTGCATGAATTGCCATAGAGCCTGCTAAAATTGCCCATGGAATAACAGAAATTGACAACGGTAAAATATCCATTGCGCCGCGTAAAAAAAGATAAGATGGCTTATTTTTTGGAAACTCAACCGACTGATTAAGCTGAATATTCATATATAGAGTCCAATATAAGAAGCATCTCTATAAAATGCTTGATGAGAGCCGACTTATATTGAATAAAATTGCTGTAAATAAATTTTTAATAATTTAGTTATTTAGACTAGCTACATATTGAGTTGGTGTCACTCCCATTGCTTTTTTAAAGTGGCGATTAAAATGGCTTTGATCAGAAAAGCCACACTGCTGTGCCACCATTGCAATTTGGTCACCCTGTTTTAATAATTGTCTTGCTTTTTGTAAGCGTGCTTGAACAAGCCAAGCATGAGGTGGCAAGCCCACATATTTTTTAAATTGTCTTAAGAAATGCCATGCGCTCAAGCCCACCATGTCAGCCAGATCTTGCAAAGAAAAATTCGTTTCAGGCATTTCTACCAACAACTCTTTAATTCTTAATATTTTTGAATATGCCTCTGGCAGCTCACAAAAAGTCTGATTGGATTTACTATGTCGCTTCATTAGACAGGCTAAAGTAGACAAATACATTGTTTCTTTGAGTAAAAAATTATCTTTTTGTTCTAACAAATCAAAGAGTAAACAAAGTTGTTGGGCCAAACCCAAGTCACGAATCACAGCTTGAGGAAACCACGGTGCCCCACGTGAATTTTCAAAAAAATCTTGACTGACTTCTGCCAACATTTCAGGTGTGGGATAAATCGCCCGATATCGCCAACCCGACTCAACAGCAGATGAGCCCGTATGAATTTCGTCAGCATTTACTAAAATAATATCGCCTTTGGGAGCTACATGTAGCTGGCCTGTCCTAAAAAAAGACTGTGCGCCCTCTTCAATCACGCCAATACAATACCCTTCATGAGTATGCTTCGAAAATTGCGTTTGGTGATAATGTGCTTTTAATAACTCTAAACCGCCCAGCTCTCGCACATGCAGATAATCGGCTTGCTCCCGCTGCATAAATACGTCTCATCCATTCAATAAAAAAACCATAGCATGTTTTAAGAAACTGAATAGAATAAAATTGCTCTATAAAAACAATCTCTTTATTAATTTATTCAGCTTTATTGATAGATTTGCCCATCATGTTTGAGCCAACCGCTTTCATGACGACTTTGTGGATCACGATGAGTCCAGTGTAATACACCACCTTTAGGGTTGTATTCATATTCACCATAAAACTCTACCACGTCACCTTTTTTTAAATTAGGAATTTTAGGTGCTAAATCGATATTATGTGCGACTAAAATTGAAAGGCCATTTTTTAATACAAGGATAAATTTCTGGTGTCTCGACCCATCATTATCATCTCTTAAAATTGCTTTTACTCGACCACTTCCCTGCACTTGAACATTACTTTGTCTCTGCTCATGAGCAGCTTTTATGTTGTCGACTCCATTACTTGGTAATCTAGTTTCTGTATGCTGGGCTTCAGATATAGTTGATGACGGTAATTGATTTTGCTTATGCCCAGATAAATCCAGACCAAAATATGCAGCAACCAATAAAATAATGACACTGCCAATACTAAGATTTTTTTTATTTACCATTCTAAGCCCTCATTTTAGTCGAGATAAAAAAAGCCCCAAAGGGGCTTTTTTTATCGTGATACGAATTACTTCGCAGCAGCTTGAGCAGCAGCAACTTCTTCAGCGAAGCTAAGTTCTACTTTTTTCTCGATACCTTCACCAACTTCGAAACGTACGAAGTTAGCAACAGTAGTACCAGTTGCTTTTAATACATCAGCAACTTTTTTGTCGTTGTCGATTACATACATTTGACGATCAAGAGCAACTTCGTTCAAATATTTATCAACAGAACCAGTTACCATTTTTTCAACGATATTAGCTGGTTTGCCAGATTCTAACGCTTTCGCTTCAGCAATTTCTTTTTCTTTAGCGATAAGGTCAGCAGGAACAGCTTCAGCATTTACAGCAACTGGGTTGAATGCAGCAACGTGCATTGCAATACCTTTACCAGTATCAGCATCACCTGTATAAGAAACTACAACACCGATTTTTAAACCGTGTTTGTAGATAGCCAAGCTTTCGCCTTCAACGATTTTCGCGCGACGAACTTGGATGTTTTCACCGATTTTTTGAACAAGAGCAATACGTGCTTCTTCAACAGTAGTACCATCTTCAAGTTTCAATTCAGCAATTTTAGTCGCATCAGTTTCATTTGCAGCAAGTGCAGCAGCAGCAACTTTAGCAGAGAAACCAGCAAAGTTTTCGTCTTTAGCAACGAAGTCAGTTTGACAGTTTACTTCTAAAAGAATCGCTTTATTGCCTTCTTGAACGATTGTGATTGCACCGTCAGCAGCAATGTTACCTGCTTTTTTAGCAGCTTTTGCTTGACCTGATTTACGAAGGTTATCAATCGCTAATTCAACATCACCATTAGATTCTGTTAATGCTTTTTTGCATTCCATCATTGCAAGACCAGTACGGTCACGTAATTCTTTTACCATGCTCGCAGTAACTGCAGTCATGTTGTTCTCCTAAATACGGTAGAAAAATAAATCTTTTCAACAAAAACGGCCCAAAGAAACTCTGGGCCGTTTGCACTCTCGACGCTTAATTTGCCACCATTACATGTCGCAAAAATGACAAGCCTGCGTCAAAACGCATTAAGCCTCTGGAGCTTCTTTAGCAGCTTCTTCGCCTTTAGCTTGTGCATTTGCTTGTGATTGAGCATATTCTTTACCAGCAAGAATCGCATCAGCCATAGCAGAAGCATAAAGTGTAACCGCACGGATTGCATCGTCATTACCAGGAATAACGTAGTCTACGTTGTCTGGGTTAGAGTTTGTATCAACGATACCGATTACTGGAATACCAAGGTTTTTAGCTTCTTTAATCGCAATTGATTCGTGATCCACGTCAATTACGAATAATGCGTCAGGTAAACCACCCATGTTTTTAACGCCGCCTAAAGCACGTTCAAGTTTTTCCATCTCACGAGTACGCTCTAAAGCTTCACGTTTAGTAAGCTTAGCAAAAGTACCATCTTGAGATTGAGTTTGAAGATCTTTTAAACGGTTGATAGATTGGCGAAGAGTTTTCCAGTTCGTCAACATACCACCTAACCAACGGTGATCAACATATGGTTGACCCGCACGTTGTGCTTGTTCACGGATGATGTTAGAAGCAGCACGTTTTGTACCAACGAACAAAACTTTGTTCTTTTTGCTTGCTAATTGGTTAGCGAAGTTCAAAGCATCATTTAACGCAGGAACTGTGTGCTCAAGGTTGATGATGTGAATTTTGTTGCGCGCGCCAAAAATGTATTGACGCATTTTTGGGTTCCAGAAACGAGTTTGGTGACCAAAGTGCGCGCCTGCTTGAAGAAGGTCGCGCATGCTTACGTTGTAATCTGCCATTTTCTTTACCTTAAATTTTGGGTTAGGCCTCCATATATCCGCATTCTCCACCCTTTTACAGGCACCCAGAGTAATGTGACGATATATGTGCGGATTTTTTACCCCATCTATCAAAATTGTTCGTAAAAGATATTCACGAAAAGCATTTGATAAAATGGGCGGCTATTTATACCATAGACACTTGTAAATTACCAAAAGTTTTTAGAGATCATGAACAGTACTTATACAGCTCCACGTCGATTAATCAAAACTCCAGATGAAATTGAAAAAATGCGCATTGCAGGACGACTGGCGGCTGAAGTTCTAGAGATGATCAAGCCCTATATTAAGGCAGGTGTAAGTACACTTGAACTTGATACCATTTGCCGTAACCACATTGAAAATGTACAGCATGCTATTCCTGCCTGTGTCGGCTATGGTGGCGCTCCTGGACGCCCTGCTTTTCAGCACTCTATTTGTACTTCGGTTAACCATGTTGTCTGTCATGGTATTCCCTCTGAAAATAAAATCTTAAAAAATGGTGACATCCTGAATATTGACGTAACTGTTATTAAAGATGGCTATCACGGTGATACCAATATGATGTATGTCATTGGTGGCGAAACTTCTATTTTAGCTAACCGTCTATGCAAGGTTGCTCAAGAAGCCATGTACCGAGGTATGGCAACTGTTAAAGATGGTTCATATTTAGGTGATATTGGCCATGCAATCCAGAAATATGTCGAATCAGAACGTTTTAGTGTAGTGCGTGAATATTGTGGTCACGGTATTGGAACTGTTTTCCATGATGAACCTCAAGTATTACATTATGGTCAAGCCGGTACCGGTATGCGTCTGGAAGCAGGTATGACTTTTACCATTGAACCTATGGTAAATGCAGGCGTATGGCAAACTAAACTGTTAGGCGACAAATGGACTGTTGTAACGAAAGACCATAAACTTTCAGCTCAATATGAACATACTATTTTAGTGACTCAAACGGGCATTGAAGTTTTAACTGCACGCCCTGAAGAAGACTTATCTCGCTTCAACTAATAATTTAGTTACAGTTAATAAAAGGCTACTTTATGTAGCCTTTTATTATTTATTATGTATTTTTAATTAATAAATATTGCTAAATATAAACAATTATTTCAAAAAAATTACAATTATTAATTTTTAATAAACAATCATTTTAATAAAACGCGGTATGGTTGGCTCAATAAAAATCAGTAAACAAATGTCGGACATGGAGTCCTTTTATGATGAAAAAGTCATTATTTTGTATGACAGCTGCCTTTTTTGCTCTGCCTACAGTCACCTCTGCCGCTTCCCCATATTTTAGTTTAAAAGATGGTGATGGCTTCAAACGTTTTTCAGTCTCTGCTGGTCCCTTATATGTCAAGCCTACAGGAAAAGCTCAACCTTTTTTTGTTAATACCTCAGTTAAAAAAGGTGAACAAGCAAAAGTTGGCGATGTTTCAATTAAAACTGTTAAAGACAGTATGTCTAAGGATATGGATCCAAACCTATCTACATTCTTTATAGACTTTTTAGATAAACTTGGAAAAAAAACATTACCTGCTGAATTAAGTGGTAATGCGAATATTTATGGTTTAGACCAATGGGATAATCCAGGTACGGGCTTGGAAGCGGATGATGTTACAACTTTAGGGATTATGACCAATTATTTCTTTACAGATAATTTTTCATTAGAAATAAAGGCAGGAGTACCTCCAAAAGTAGACTTACAGGGTAAAGGTAAAATTTATGCTCCACTAAAAGCTCAAGCTCATCCATCAATTGAACTTCCTGTAATTGGAGGAATTGGCTTACCTTCAATTGATTTAGAAAAACAAATTTTTATTACAGACCTTGAAGGACATGGCAGCGCCGCTTCAGCACGCGCTTGGACACCAGCCTTTGAGTTTCAATACCATTTCGGCAAAACTGGCGTAAATAAATTTAGACCTTATGTAGGTCTAGGTGTGATGTATGCCTATTTTAGCGAATTAGAAATGAACCCAGAAATTGAGAAAGATTTAGTCAATGCTGGTCATATGATTGTCAATATTAAAGATGGTAAAGCAGGTGCAGCTCTTGATCATTTAAAAAGCTCTGGTAACCCTGAAGTAAAGCTTGAAGCTTCTGATGCAATTGCACCTGTTGCAACCGCAGGCTTTACTTATGACTTTAATGACAAATGGTACGCTGTAGGTTCTGTCTCTTATGCTCACTTAAAAACAGATACGACCATTACAGTGAGCGACGCCAAATATGGTGAATTAATTAATGCAAAAGCAGATATCGAAATTAACCCGATTTTAGGTTATGCCGGTATTGGTTACCGCTTCTAACTTTTGCATCATAGAAAGCTATAAAAACTTACGCACGTTTTTATAGCTTTCTTTCAATCTATTCCGTCTAAAAATTGCTTCTTTTTAAATCAAAATGCTAAAAAAATGAGCATTTTTTATAAACACAACAGATAAAACTAACTCCCTATACTCTTATAATCCTCCTCTCATTTCGATCTTCCTTTTTTAGTTATTTTTATCTTCACAAACTAACTTAATAAAATTAGAAAGTAATTTTTCCTTTTTAGTAAAATTCATTTTTTGGCACGCCCTTTGCTTTATTCATAGCATAATGAATCAACGCTGATTCAATGAATAAACCAAGACGGCCAACGATGTCCGCTCTGATCGGTCTGCAGATAGGCAACTTATTGCCATGCAAATTAAATTTCGTTCAGTTCAGGGGGACGGCGTATGTCTTCAAATGTAAATCTAGATGCAAAAAAAGCAACTGAGATTAAATTATTCAGTTTTTCAACTCCAGCAATGCGTGCCTTCCACATGACATGGCTCGCTTTCTTTGTATGTTTCTTCGCATGGTTTGCGTGTGCACCATTAATGCCCGTTATTAAAGGTGAATTTGGATTAACAAAAGACCAAATTGCCAATATTAATATTGCTGCTGTTGCAATTACGATTTTAGTTCGGCTTATTGTCGGACCACTCTGTGATAAATATGGTCCACGCATTACGTACACCACCCTCCTATTAGTCGGCAGTATTCCAGTATTTGGTGTAGCTGCTGCCAATAGTTATGAATCTTTTCTGTTCTTTCGCTTACTTATTGGTGCTATTGGTGCAAGCTTCGTAATTACCCAATACCATACAAGCATTATGTTTGCACCTAACATTGTAGGTACAGCAAATGCTGCAGCAGCTGGCTGGGGAAATGCAGGTGGCGGTGCAACTCAAGCATTAATGCCTTTATTGCTAGGTGCAATTGTGATGTTTGGTGTTGAGCAAGCCATGGGATGGCGTGTGGCATTAATTGTACCTGGCGTAATGATGGTTATTGTTGGCATCCTTTACTGGAAATTAACTCAAGATTGCCCTCAAGGAAACTTTAAAGAAGTTCGCGCACAAGGTATTGAGGTTGGTAGTGGTAAAAAAGGTGGTACTGCAATTTTAATGCAAGCCGCTCGCAACTATCGTGTCTGGATTTTATTTTTAGCATATGGCGCAAGTTTCGGTATTGAGATTTTCATCCATAACGTTGCAGCAATGTATTATGTTGATCAGTTCAAAATGGATTTGAAAACCGCTGGTTTAACTGCAGGAATCTTTGGTTTGCTGGCATTATTTGCTCGTGCACTTGGCGGGATCATTTCCGATAAAGTAGCGCTCAAAAAAGGATTAGATGGTCGTACAAAAGTACTCGTACTCATGATCTTAGGTGAAGGTTTATTCTTAATACTCTTCTCACAAATGAATGCTGTTGCTCTCGCAATTATTTCGATGACTATTTTTGCACTGTTTACTCATATGGCTTGTGGTGCAACTTATGCACTCGTACCATTTATTGACCGTAATGCATTAGGCGGAGTTGCAGGAATTATTGGTGCAGGTGGTAACGTTGGTGCTGTCGCAGCAGGTTTCTTACTCAAAGGTTTACTTGATGTTCAAACTTGTTTGTTTATTTTAGGTGGTCTGGTTATGGTCGCAGGCTGTAGCGTAATTTTAATTCGCTTCACCACCGAACATAAGGAAAAAGAACAAGTTCTTTTTGAACAAGCATTACTTGAACGCAATTCCGCAGCTTAATTTTATTGTTTATAAGAAGCAGAGATCAAAATGATTTCTGCTTCTTTTCTTTTTTTTCACAAAGCAATACAACCCTACTTACTCTTTAGCTTGCCTTAAATATTCTATCTAAACATATCGATATTACTCGATATATCTTCTACAATAAATCATCACATTAGTATAATTTTCCATTAATCATGACTAAAACTGGCAATCAATTTTCTCAGCCCCTCATCTATATGTTGATTGGCAGTGCAATTATTCTAGCTCTTTCTCTAGGAGTCAGACATGGTTTCGGACTCTATCTAGTACCGATGAGTCATGAGTTTGGTTGGGGGCAACATGTTTTTAGCCTTGCTATTGCTATGCAAAACCTGATCTGGGGAGTCGTTCAACCTTTCACCGGCGCAATCGCAGACAAATATGGCAGTCGAATTGTTGTCGCAGTCGGTGGCATGCTCTATACCCTCGGCCTACTCTTCATGGCTTTTAGTTCAAGCGTATTAATCTTAAATTTAAGTCTAGGTCTTATCATTGGTTTAGCTTTATCAGCAACCTCATTTACGGTTTTACTCAGTGCAGTAGGTCGAGCTGCTCCACCAGAAAAAAGAAGCATGGCAATGGGTATTGCGAGTGCTGCCGGATCTTTCGGTCAGTTCATTATGTTGCCATCTACCCTGCTCTTACTTAAAACAGTGGGATGGTCAGCAGCCCTAATGGTGAGTGCGCTATTAATTGCTTTTATTATTCCGCTAGCGCTTATGTTAAAAGGGTCAAGCAATCAAACACCAAAAGCAATTGCTCAGCCTCAACTCACATTTAAACAAGTGCTTAACATTGCCAGAAAACATAAGCCCTTCTGGTGGTTAGCTTTAGGCTTTTTAGTTTGTGGATTCCAAGTTGTCTTCTTAGGCGTTCACTTGCCAGGTTATTTAATCGACCATGGATTTGACGCGGCTACTGGCACTGTATTTCTGGCCTTAGTGGGGCTATTTAACGTAGTAGGAACTTACGGTGCCGGTTGGTTAGGAGATCGTTTCTCAAAGCCTAAATTATTAATGGCACTTTACGGCAGCCGTGGCATCGCGATCATTGCCTTTTTACTATTACCTTTAAGCACTTATACGGTATATGCTTTTGGCGTCATTATGGGCCTTTTATGGCTCTCTACAGTTCCGCTCACAAATGGCATTGTGGCAAATATGTTTGGGGTAAAATATCTATCGATGCTGAGTGGTATTGTGTTTTTCACCCACCAAGTCGGTTCTTTCTTTGGTGGATGGCTTGGCGGCGTTAACCATGACTTAACAGGTAATTACAATGCGATTTGGCTATGTTCTATAGCCTTAAGTATACTAGGAGTGATTGTTCACTTCTTTGTTAATGAGGAGGCAGTTATTCATGACGCATAATGCCTTACTTTTGAAAACAATTATGGCTTTTATCATAGCTGCATTTTTGGTACTTTCTATAATTTTATGGAAACAGACACCGGATTTATTTGAATATTTTAACCAAGCGTTTTGTGCCCACTAAAATATAAAGTACGTAAATCACTCATCAGAACTGTCATAAAAATATAAAAATCGTATGATCTAATGCAAATAAAAAAGCCCGCAAATCTGCGGGCTTTTTTATTAAAAACTTATTTAAAATCAAAACAAGCGATTCATACCATTGAGCGCAGCTACGCGATATGCTTCAGCCATTGTTGGATAATTAAATGTCGTCTCAACAAAATATTTCAAGGTATTGTTTGGGCTGTGCATAACTGCTTGCCCAATGTGGATAATTTCAGCAGCGTTATTACCGAAACAGTGAATACCTAAAATTTCCATAGTGTCGCGGTGGAAAAGAATCTTTAACTCACCCACTGTATCACCCGTAATTTGTGCACGAGCTAAATGACGGAAAGATGCTTGGCCCACTTCATACGGAATTTTTTCTTCCGTTAATTCCTGCTCATTTTTACCAATTGATGAGATTTCCGGAATGGTATAGATACCAGTTGGGATGTCTCGTACCGGTTTAGCATCTTCACCACTCATGTTTGCACCAGCACAGCGCCCTTGGTCATAAGCAGCCGAAGCTAATGAAGGCCAACCAATCACGTCACCAGCAGCATAGATGTTTTCAACTTCAGTTTGGTACTGATCATTTACTGAAAGTTGACCACGGCTATTTGGTACTAACCCAACATTCTCAAGGCCTAAGCCTTCTGTATTACCTGAACGACCATTACACCAAAGAATGGCATCGGCTTTAATCTTTTTACCACTTTGTAAATGTAGAACCACATGGTCATCAAACGTTTCAAGATGATCCATTTGTTCATTGTGACGAATTAAAACACCTTGTTCACGCAAGTGATAAGACAAAGCATCAGCAATTTCATCATCTAAATAGCTTAGTAGTTTTTGCTGTGTGTTAATCAAGTCAACTTTATGGTCTAAACCAATAAAGATTGAGGCATATTCACAGCCAATAACACCTGCGCCGTAAATAATGATTTTTTGAATTGAGTAATCAAGATCAAGAATTTTGTCCGAATCAAATACGCGAGGATGGTCAAAGTCGAGACCTTGCGGATGATAAGGACGACTACCTGTAGCAATCACAACTTGTTTACAAATAATTGTTTCTTTAATGCCTTCATGGCTAAAAACTAAAACTGTATTTTTATCTTGAATATATGCACGCCCGTGGAATACACCGATCTTGTTACGGTCATAAAAGCGTGTATGTGTATCAACCTGTTGTTGAATCACTTTATGTGCATTACGCAAAACCTGTTTCATGGTGAACTGTTTCCATTCACCTACTTTTTGAAACATTGGATCACGTTGATAGCGAATAATACTAGAAACTGTTTGACGTAATGCTTTACTTGGAATGGTTCCTACATGTGCACAGTTACCACCAAGTTGATCACGCACATCTACAATTGCAACACGCTTACCCGCTTTTGCAAGCTTCATTGCCGCGCCTTCACCCGCAGGTCCAGAACCGAGAACTACCGCATCGTATTTAACGAAATTCCCACTAACGACCTCTTTTTTACGTGGCATTGAAAGCTCCTTCCTCTCTTGAATGACCATATTTTATAATAGATTATGACTAATATGCGGTGAATTTATGTATTTCTCAACCCTATATTTCTGAATAGCCACATTTATTATATGAATAGTTATTTTCCGCTATTAACTGAAGAACTTCGCTATAATACAATGTCAATGTCTCTATAAACGAGTGGAAAAGTTAAATATGTCAGAACACCGTAAACCTGAACAGGGTGTAAAACTTCGTGGCGCAGAAAAAGTCGCAAGAATTCCTGTAAAAGTTGTACCTACGGTTGAAGTGCCGCGTAAACCTGACTGGATTCGTGTCAAGATGACGGCACCAGAAGAAGTTCAGCGTATTAAAACGACTTTACGTGCTCAAAAACTCCATACCGTTTGTGAAGAAGCAGCTTGTCCTAACCTCCCAGAATGTTTTGGTGGCGGTACGGCAACATTCATGATCATGGGTGATATTTGTACACGCCGTTGCCCTTTCTGTGATGTTGCACATGGTCGTCCAAATGCGTTAGATGCTGACGAACCTCGTCACATGGCAGAAACCATTTCCAATCTGAAACTCAAGTACGCAGTAATTACTTCTGTTGACCGTGATGACTTGCTTGACGGCGGTGCACAACACTTTGTGGACTGTATTAAAGAAGCTCGTGCGCTTAGTCCAACTACATTGCTTGAGATTTTAGTACCTGACTTCCGTGGACGTATGGATATTGCTTTACGCATTATGACCGAATGTCCGCCAGACGTATTTAACCATAACATTGAGACTGTACCTCGCTTATATAAAGCAATGCGTCCAGGTTCAGACTATCAACATTCTTTAACCTTACTCAAAATGTTTAAAGAATATTGCCCTGACATCCCAACAAAATGTGGTTTGATGGTGGGTATTGGTGAAACTGAAGAAGAGGTCATTGCATTACTTGATGACTTACGCGCTCACGATGTTGACTATGTCACTATTGGTCAATATTTACAGCCTTCTAAACAACACGCACCAATTGACCGCTTTGTAACACCAGAAGAGTTTGAACGTTATGCAGAGCATGGCCGCAAACTTGGTTTTAGAAATATTTGGTCTGCACCAATGGTTCGTTCAAGTTACTTTGCTGATCGTCAATATCATGGTGAACCAGTACCAGAAGTTCGTCGTAAAGTAGATCCTGCTAAGAAAATTGCTGTTCAGGTCGTCGAAGCTTAAAAGTTAAATATCTTTAAAAGCCCTCTAACACAGAGGGCTTTTTATTTGTATAAGAAAATCAATAACATTTCTTGACAAATCAATAAAATAACCCCTTACACTTTCACTCAAAAATATCTTATACCTAAAAGTACGATATATCCCTGCTCTAGCATATACATCAATATTTGCGACATAAAAACTCAAATTTAAACAGCAACAAAATAGCTAGTTAAGCCTTAAATATCTCCTCGCTTTTGTAACTTCATCCACTTGAGGGCTTAGCTAGTAAGGAGCAAGTATGATTTTCCTACTCTTTATATTAAGTCTTATTATTCAGCTTATTGCAGTATGGGCAATTTTCTTTTTTAACTTAAATAAAGTTCTTGGTAGCGGTGTGGCCATTATTATTGCCATAGTTTCGGCGTTCTTGCTAACACCATGGTCTCTGCTTTTAGGTATTCCAATTATTGCGCTCAGCATCATTATTTTAGTTGAGCCATTACGATTTAACCTGATTACCAAGCCAGCCTATAAGACTTTAGCGAATTCAATGCCGAGCATTAGTACCACCGAACAAGAGGCTTTAGAGGCTGGTACCAGTTGGTGGGAAAAAGAGTTATTCATGGGAGCACCTGATTGGTCTCAATTTGAAAAGTATCCCTACCCAACTTTGTCAGAAGAAGAGCAAAGTTTTATAGACAATGAAGTTGAACTACTTTGTAGTATGCTCAATGAATGGGAAATTCATCATCACTTAAAAGACCTTCCTCCTGAAGTTTGGCAATTTATTAAAGATAAAGGTTTTTTAGGTCTCATTATTCCAAAATCGTTTGGTGGTAAAGAATTTAGCTCATTCGCACAAAGTCGCATTATGAGCAAAATTGCTTCACGCTCACTCACCACCGCAGTAAGTTGTATGGTTCCAAACTCATTGGGGCCGGGTGAGCTGCTCATGCACTACGGTACCGATGCTCAAAAACAACAATACTTACCCGGTCTTGCCAAAGGTGAAGAGATTCCATGTTTTGGTTTAACCAGTCCAGAAGCTGGTTCAGATGCAGGTGCAATTCCAGATTCAGGCGTTGTTTGCTATGGCGAATATGAAGGTGCTCAAGTTCTTGGTCTGCGCATGAATTTCTCTAAACGCTGGATTACGCTTGCTCCGATTGCCACCGTTGTTGGCCTCGCATTTAAACTGTATGACCCAGAAGGTCTACTCGGCGATAAAAATAAAACAGAATACGGTATTACCTGTGCACTCATTCCTGCAAGTCATGCAGGCATAAAAATAGGAGCGCGTCATTTTCCAGGTTCTCCATTTATGAATGGAACAGTAGAAGGAGAAGATGTCTTCATTCCAATTAACTGGATCATTGGTGGACAAGAAAATGCCGGTAAAGGCTGGCGAATGCTGATGGAATGCTTAGGAGTTGGTCGTGGTATTTCACTTCCAGCCCTAGCAACCGCTGCCGGTGAAATGAGCTATTTAACCGTTGGTGCTTTTGCAAAAATTCGCCAGCAATTTAATATCTCTGTTGGCAAATTTGAAGGTGTACAAGAAGCTACCAGTGAAATTGCAAGTGATGCCTACATGCTTGAGGCATTCCGTTATTTAGTCACTTGCGGATTAAATCAAGGTGGAACACCTGCCGTGATGACCGCCATGGCAAAATACTATGCCACTGAAACGATGCGCAAAGTGGTTAATCACGGAATGGATATTGCCGGAGGACGTGCAATTCAACTTGGGCCACGCAACTTTCTTGCACTCACCTATCAAGCAATTCCAATTGCAATTACAGTCGAAGGCGCAAATATTTTAACTCGTTCATTGATGATTTTTGGACAAGGTTCAATGCGTTGTCACCCTTACCTTTTTGAAGAGTTGCAACTACTTCAGTCTGAAGATAAAAGCACTTCAGTCAAAAAATTCGATGATCTGTTATTTAAACATTTAGCCTATACATTTAACCGCGGAGCAAAATCCTTTGCTTACGGTTGGACAGGTGGTTCAAGCGATGCTCCTCAATCAGTAGATCAATTTACTGCCAGTTACTATAAGACGATTAACCGTTTTAGTGCCAACTTTGCACTTGTTTCTGATATGTCACTTGGCTTACTTGCAGGAGACTTGAAACGCAAAGAAATGTTATCAGGACGCTTGGCCGATATTCATGCTCACCTTTTTATTTCTACTGCAATTTTAAAGTTTTATGAAGCTGGTCAAAAAACTGAAGCTGAACAACTTCACGCTAAATTAGCTCTGCAAAAAGCTTTCTTGAATATTCAGGAAGCATTTTGGGGCTTATTTGAAAACTTCCCAGCTAAACTTCCCGCAGCATTTGTAAAATGGATCTGTTTCCCGTTTGGTCGTGTCATTTCAAAACCAGATGATGAGTTAAAACAACAAGTCGCTGAACTTATGATGCAAGAGCATCCTTTCAGAGAGCAGCTTAAACATCACGTATTTTATTCTACCAAAGCCGATGATGTGACTGGTCGTTTAGAGCATACATTCCAAATTTTACGAACCCTTGAACCACTTTGGGATAAGTTTAAAAAAGCTGAATCTAAAGGGAAATTTAAAGGACTGACTTTCGAAGAGAATATCGAACATGCTACAAAAGAAGGTTTTATTTCTGAAAGCGAAGCTCAACAATTATTGCAATACAACGCAATTCGATTCGACAGCATGCTTACAGATATTTTTGATGAACATTTAAATAAAGATCTTCCTTTATCAAACCCTCATCAAATTTAGTGACTGATGCCTCCACTAATTCACTATTGCAATCACTTTTGATTCGCATTAATTAATAAATAGCCATAAAAGCGTCAATCGACGCTTTTATTTTTAGGAGAAATTAATGTCTAAGCAAGATTACGAAAATGGATTAAAAGTTCGCACAGAAGTGATGGGAGAAGCTTTTGTAAAACGTGCCCAAGAAAATACCGTACCCTTTACCCAGCCTTTACAAGACTGGATTAATGAACATGCATGGGGATCTACTTGGCAGCGTGAAGGTGTGCTGCCGCGCAAATATCGTTCATTAATTACTTTGGCAATGTTAACTGCACTTAAGTCACCAACGGAACTCAAAGGCCATGTTCGTGGTGCTCTCAACAATGGTTGTACAGTTGAAGAAATTCAAGAAACGTTATTGCATAGTCTGCCATATTGCGGTGCGCCTGCTACACAAGAAGCCTTTCGAGCGGCTTTAGAAGTGATTCAAGAATATCAACAAAAATAACTTTAATATGAGCCAGCACTCTACTGGCTCTTTTTTATCTAATTCAATTTGATTGAATGCATTTGAAAATTACGATCATCAATCACGATAGCCTGACGACAAATCCCTTCTACTTGACGTTGCTTTTCAAAGACTACCGCTGACATCGGTTCAAAACTATCAAAGAAGCAGATTTCATTTTGATCTATAGAATAAATGAGTGACTGATTTCCGATCCCCTCTAAAGTGTCGTAATACACAATCGCCATTTTTCCATTTTGAATTGCAACTTGAATATCCTGATAGCTTAACGCTGGGCTCGTGGGTATTTTCAATACATTTGCTTCTTTATAACTCATGCGTTCGCTTGGGCTAATATTTGGGTCTTTATCCGAATGAAATGACACCTCAAACCCAAACTTCTTTAAAGCAACAGCCAAGGCAATTGTATAGGTGCCGTCTTCATCATATCGACAAATTTGAATCAGCTCGGAAATATCAATTTGAACCCCATGATGCCGAAGTACCATCCAAACCGCAAAAACACCGCTATTCGCTTCGAGGTTTGCCAAAGATTCGGGAATATTTAAGGCCATAATTTAAATCTAAAGTCGTAATTAAGCAGATAATAAACAAAACTGGATTGGCACTAAAAGCTTTTCCAAGTACAATGTTTCGCTAGTCGAGGGATGCTGCGACAAGTGATCGGCACTAAAGATCAATTTGCCAGGCTCGACAATCGGTTAAACACTCGTTTTTAACCAACAACGGCATCCGCGAACAGAACGATCCATACTATTTTTTCCCTAGGAGATCCTGATGAACGCGGTTAATGCTTCATTTACAGATTATAAAGTTGCTGACATCTCACTTGCTGACTACGGTCGTAAAGAAATCAAACTTGCTGAAGCAGAAATGCCAGCTTTAATTGGTTTACGTAAACGTTATGCAGCTTCTAAACCACTTGCTGGCGCAAAAATTCTTGGTTGTATCCACATGACCATTCAAACAGCGGTTCTTATTGAAACGCTTATTGAATTAGGTGCTGAAGTTCGTTGGACTTCATGTAACATTTTCTCGACTCAAGACCATGCTGCTGCTGCTATTGCTGCTCGCGGTATTCCTGTTTTTGCTTGGAAAGGCGAAACTGAAGAAGAATATGTATGGTGTTTAGAACAACAAGTTAATGTGAATGGTCAGCCTTGGGATGCCAACATGATTTTGGATGATGGCGGTGACTTAACTGCTCTTGTTCATGACAAATACCCTGCTCTTTTAGAACGCATTCACGGTATTACCGAAGAAACCACAACAGGTGTTCAACGCCTTATCGAAATGTGGAAAGACGGTTCTTTGAAAGTACCAGCTATCAACGTAAATGACTCTGTTACTAAGTCTAAAAACGACAACAAATATGGTTGCCGTCACTCATTAAATGATGCAATCAAACGTGCAACTGACATGCTTTTGTCTGGTCGCCGTGCGCTTGTGATCGGTTATGGCGATGTTGGTAAAGGTTCTGCTCAATCTTTACGTCAAGAAGGCATGATCGTTCGTGTAACTGAAGTTGACCCAATTTGTGCAATGCAAGCATGTATGGACGGCTATGAAGTTGTATCTCCATACAAAAACGGCGTACAAACAGGCAAAAAAGAAGATATTAACCAAGACTTACTTGGCAACACTGACCTTGTTGTAACGACTACTGGTAACTACCACGTATGTGATGCTGCAATGTTAGATAGCTTAAAAGCTGGTGCAGTTGTATGTAACATCGGTCACTTCGATACGGAAATTGATACTGCTTATTTACGTGGTTACAAGTGGGTTGAAGTTAAGCCACAAGTTCACCAAGTTTATCGTTCTGAAGATGAAAATAACTACCTCATTCTTCTTTCTGAAGGTCGCCTTGTAAACCTAGGTAATGCAACTGGTCACCCATCACGCGTGATGGACGGTTCTTTTGCTAACCAAGTTTTAGGTCAAATTCACTTATTCCAAGAGAAATTTGCTGACCTTCCTGCAAACGAAAAAGCTGCAAAAATTCGTGTAGAAGTTCTTCCTAAGAAACTTGACGAAGAAGTTGCTGCGGCAATGGTTGCAGGTTTTGGTGGTGTACTTACTCAATTAACTCAAGAGCAAGCTGGCTATTTAGGTGTTGCTGTTGAGGGACCATTCAAGTCTGACGCTTACAAATACTAAGAACTTAAGGGCAGACGGTGAACCGACTGCCCTTTTTTCTAAAAATATTGTTTCGCTGTTTACAAGGATTTGACATGACTAAACGTATACCCATTTCTTTTGAATTTTTCCCACCAAAAACTGATGCCGGTGCTGAAAAACTTCGTATTGTTCATCAAGAATTACAACCATTAAATCCAGATTTCTTCTCGATTACTTATGGTGCTGGTGGTTCTACTCGCGAACGCACTCTTGCTGCTATTGACGATTTCAATGGCAAAGGTACGCCAGTTGCTCCTCACCTTTCGTGTATTGGTGATGATAAAGCTCGTATTGCTGAGCTACTCGACTTATATAAAGCACAAGGAATTAACCGTATTGTCGCTTTACGGGGTGATTTACCGTCTGGTCAAGTCGGACTTGGCGAACTTCCTTATGCTCAAGATTTAGTACGTTTCATTCGTCAGCATTCAGGTGATCATTTTCATATTGAAGTTGCAGCTTATCCAGAAATGCACCCTCAAGCTGAGAACCTTGATTCGGATATCCAACGTTTTATCGAAAAAGTACAAGCTGGTGCTAATGCAGGAATTACTCAATTCTTCTTTAATCCAGACTCATACTTTTATTTTATTGAGCGTTTAGAAAAAGCTGGAGTTAATATTCCGGTAGCTCCTGGCATCATGCCTATTACCAATGCCAGCAACTTAATTCGCTTTGCTGATGGTACTGGTGCAGAAATTCCTCGCTGGATCCGTAAGCAATTACAAGCCTATGGCGATGACAGTGAGAGTATTAAAGCTTTTGGTCATGAAGTTGTTGTTAAGCTATGTGAACGCTTGATCGCAGGTGGTGCACCAAGCTTACATTTTTATTCAATGAATCAAGTCGAACCAACTCGTCAACTCGTCGTTGATCTTGGTTTAAATTAATTTTGTAAGGCGTACCCAATGAATCGTTTTTTTATCGAAACTGAACTTACAGTTGGCTCAACAATTCAACTGACAGAAACAGTATTTCATCATTGGGTGCGTGTTTTACGTGCACAATTACAAGAACAAGCCACTCTCTTTAATGGTCAAGGTGGCGAATATCTCGCGACACTGACCGAAATTAATAAAAAAAATGCATTTGTCACGCTTGAGAGTTTTAACCCTAATAACCGTAGCGCCCCATTTAAAGCTGTTCTGGGTCAGGTCATGAGTAAAGGTGACCGAATGGACTATGCCATTCAGAAAGCAACTGAACTTGGAGTAAGTCAAATTCAGTTGCTAACAAGTGAGCGCTGCGAAATGCGCTTAAAATACGATCGAGATCAAAAAAAATTAGATCACTGGCAAGCTGTTGCAATTGCTGCTTGTGAACAATGTGGTCTTAACATCGTTCCAGAAGTGTTAGCGCCCATTTCTCTTAATGAATGGTTAAGCTCTACTCAGCTTCCCGCTTCAAAATTTGTTTTAGCACCCGAAAAAGAACAAAAAGATGTATTAGCTGGCATCCAACCTGAACTTGCCTTATTGATTGGCCCAGAAGGTGGTTTAAGTGAAAATGAAATTACTCAAGCCAATCAAGCTGGTTTTATGAATTGGTGTATTGGTGACCGTGTCTTACGTACAGAAACTGCACCTGTCGTTGCCTTATCTATTTTAAATTATCAGTTTTTATCAACCTAAGTTCATTGAACATTGATTAAATCGTTATTTAAAGTTAATTTACTTTTATTGTATGAATAAAATTTCAAATTCTTTATCACTGATAAATCAGATTCTTTCTGTATATATGTAAAAAAAAATAGGATAGAAAAATCTTATGTCCGGGCTTCAGGAAGAATATTTACAGCATCAAACAAAAATTGAGCAGCTAAAACTTTCAATTCAATATATACGCTGGTATTTGATTAGCTTAATACTGTTATGTCTGATCTCATATGCTATTTTTTCTTATTATTTTTCATCTTCAATAACCATATTTAACTGGACTATCGGCCTCACTATTGCATCTTTTACTTGCCTATTATTTGTTCCAAATATTTTAACCCACTATCGTACTATTAATTTTATTAAAAAAGCTGACCTTATATTACAAAGTATTTGTTTTATTTCAGGAATTTTATTAGGGATAACCGTTACAGTTATTCACTTCTATCTTCCTCAAGAGTTAGTTTCGCTACCAGATGCTCATATTTTAATTGCTTTGTTTATCACTTCTGCCCATATCATTGGCCTGACTTTTTTGACGCAACAACCTCGATACTTTTATCTTTTATTCATTCCCAGCACACTCCCCCTATTAATCGCTCAATTTACACATACACCCATTTCTCAGCTACCTTTTTATTTCGCCTACAATATAGCTTTCGTGGCTACAGTACTCTGCGCATACGCAACTCAACGTAACTATCAAAAAATTTCTAAACTATTATTAAAAAATAAACAGCTTGTTCAAATTTCAGATCAACACACTCAGTGGGCTGAAGAATTATGTGTGCAACTTCAACAAGAAGTGAATAAATCGAAAGATATTGAAGCCCAGCTCCAATTTAATAACCATTTACTTGAGCAAAAGGTACGTGAACGAACTTATGATCTCACCAAAATGAATGAGCAACTCGAAAGCCATCATTACAATTTAGCTTTTGCACATGAAACGGCTGGCATTCGGCCATGGGACTGGGATATTGAAAATCAAAAATTAGAAATTACATTTTTCGATCAACAAAAACAAACTCAGACGACAGTTATTCATCTCAATACTATTTTAGATCGTTTACATCCCAGTGATAAAAAGCTTTTTGACGAACGTTTGAAACAACATTTGGAAGGAATTACAGATCATTTCAATGTCAATTTTCGAATTTTACGTCGTGATGGTTCTTGGCGATGGATTCATGATGTAGGCCGTGTCATTACAAGAGATCCTAAAACACAAAAAGCGCTTCGTATGGTCGGTATGACGCGAGATATACATCAAGAGAAAAAAGATCAAGAACACTTAAGACTATCGGCAATTGTGCTTGAGCAAGCTGCAGAAGGCATATTTATTTTAGATGAACACCTGAACTATATTGATATTAACCCTTACTACGAAAAATTAACCGGATTTTCTAAATCAGAACTCCTAAATAAAGAATTATTTAGCATTACGATTAATCAAAAAGAACTACAACAACAATTTCATAGCTCAATTACCCAACAGCTCCTCGAAACTGGAGAATATATGGGCCAATTTGACGAAAAGTTTAGTTCTGGCAAAAGCGTATATTTGTGGTTACACATCAATGTGGTCAAAGATGAGTTCAATCAAATCACAAATTATATTGGCTTTGCACGTGATCTCACTGAGCAAAAACGTCAGGAACAGCATCTATCCTATTTAAAAAATTACGATAGTCTCACCCACTTGCCTAATCGCCTTTACTATTACAATCAACTACATCAATATCTTGTAAACCCTTCATATAACATTAAAAACTTAGCATTGATACGAGTAAATATTGACCGTTTTCGCGCTTTTAATGAATTTTTAAATAATGATAGTGGTGATGAACTTCTTAAACAGTTTGCACAACGATTACGCTTAATCAATATTAATGCAATTTTGGTTGCTTATTTAAATAGTGACGATTTTGCAATCATTTATGAAATTTCTCCAATTCATCCAAATATTGAGCAATATTGCCAAAACATCTTGCAAGCGCTCAACGCACCTTTTTATATTGATAATCACGAATATTTTATTACGGCATCTATCGGTGTGGCATGCTTTCCTGAGCATGGCCGACAAATTGATCATCTTAACAACCATGCAGAACAAGCACTTTCAGAAGCAAAACGCTTAGGAGGCAATACCATTTCTTACTATTGCAATAAAGCAGAGCATCCATATAAAACTGCTGACCTAGAACAAGAGTTACGTAAAGCCATTCAAAATGATGAATTTGTCATTTATTACCAGCCAAAAATTAATCTACAAGATCAATCAATTATAGGTTTTGAAGCATTAATTCGCTGGCAACATCCCGAAAAAGGATTAGTAATGCCAAATATGTTTATACCTTTTGCTGAGCGTAGTAGCCTGATTTCAGATATTGGCAAAGTCGTTTTAGATAAAGTTGGAAAACAATTACAAGAATGGAAGAGCCAAGGCTATACAAACATTCAAGTCTCTGTAAATATTGTTGCCCAGCAAATACATCGAGGCTTATTACTTAATGATATTGATGAAATTTTGCAGAAATATAATATACAAGGTTCAGATCTTGAACTTGAAATTACTGAGTCAGCCCTCTTGGACAATACCGATAACGTAAAAACGCTATTACATGCAATAAAACAACGAGATATTTCAATTGCTCTAGATGACTTTGGTACAGGCTATTCATCTTTAGCGTATCTGACAGAATACCCAATTGATGTATTAAAAATTGACCGTGCTTTTATTTCTAAAATTGGTGATCACAAACAAGAAGCCATTGTAAATGCCATGATTGCGATGGGTAAAAGTATGGGGCTTAAACTGGTTGCCGAAGGTGTAGAAACAGAGGAACAAGTTGCCTATCTACAAAAACAGCAATGTGATTTTTTACAAGGCTATTTCTTTAGTCGTCCTATCCCGGCTGAGCAGATTATTCCTTATCTACAAACAGATTCGCCTATTTCTTAAGGGTTCTCACAGACTATTTTTACATATGCTGCTTTTTCCAAAAATGAGCGTTTTTGACTGTGAGAAATAAAGAAGTAGTGTTATATTCTTTAGCATTTAGCTCACTACAGGGCTATTGGCAATTCGTCTACTATTCTCTTAATTGATAAAAATTAAAGCATAGTAACAGAACCGAGTTGCCTTCCCCTGAATGAGTGATTTGACTAGTTTGCTTTTTTGTATCAAATAGAGACTCAGATGGACGATCAATCTTTAAAACAGGCCGCTTTAAATTACCATGAATATCCAAACCCAGGGAAAATCAGCGTCACCCCAAGTAAGCAACTTGTCAACCAACGAGATTTGGCTTTAGCCTACTCACCCGGAGTTGCTGCGCCATGTTTAGAGATTGAACGTGATCCTTCAACTGCTGCTAAATATACAGCGCGCGGAAACTTGGTTGCTGTAGTAACTAACGGTACTGCTGTTCTTGGTTTAGGTAATATTGGCCCATTGGCTTCTAAACCTGTAATGGAAGGTAAAGGCGTTCTCTTCAAGAAGTTTGCTGGTGTTGACGTATTTGACATCGAAATTGCAGAAAACGATCCAGATAAAATCGTGGATATTGTTGCCTCTCTTGAGCCAACTTTCGGTGGTATCAACCTCGAAGACATTAAAGCGCCAGAATGTTTCTATATCGAAAAGAAACTTCGTGAACGCATGAAAATTCCTGTATTCCATGACGATCAACATGGTACAAGTATTATTGTAGGTTCAGCTTTGCTCAATGCATTGCAACTTGTAAATAAGAAAATTGATGAAATCAAAATCGTAGCTTCAGGTGCAGGTGCAGCAGCACTTTCATGTTTAGACTTGCTTTGTGCGCTTGGTGCTAAAAAAGAAAATATTATTGTTGCCGATTCTCGTGGTCTATTAACGACTTCTCGCGAAGGCTTAGACGAATCTAAAAAACGTTATGTTCAAGATATTACAGCATCGCAGCTTCATGAAGTAATGACTGGCGCTGATATGTTCTTGGGTCTTTCTGCTGCTGGTATTCTCACCAAAGAAATGGTGAAACAGATGGCTGAGAACCCTATTATTTTTGCTTTGGCAAACCCAGATCCAGAAATTTTACCTGAACATGCACATGAAGTACGCTCTGACGTCATTATGGCAACTGGTCGTTCTGACTATCCAAACCAAGTAAACAACGCATTATGTTTCCCATACATTTTCCGTGGTGCGCTTGATGTTGGTGCAACTACGATTAATGAAGACATGAAAATTGCATGTGTACATGCAATTGCGCGTATGGCTCATGTAGAAGCTGATGCAGCTACATATGGTGAAAAATCTGCTTCATTTGGTCGTGACTATTTAATTCCACGCCCACTTGATCAACGTTTAATTTTAGAAATTGCACCAGCTGTTGCTAAAGCTGCAATGGACTCAGGTGTAGCAACTCGTCCTATCGAAGATTTCGCTGTGTATCGTCAAAAATTGTCTGAGTTTGTATATAACTCTGCATTCTTGATGAAACCAATTTTTGCTCAAGCAAAAGCTGATCCTAAACGCATTGCATATGCGGAAGGTGAAGACGAACGCGTATTACGTGCAGTACAAATTGCAGTTGATGAAGATTTAGCTAAACCAATTTTAGTAGGTCGTACGGCTGTAATTGAAGCAAATATCAAAAAATTAGGCCTCCGTTTACAACATGGCGTAAATATTGAGATTGTAGATCAAGAACAAAACCCGATGTATGAAGAGTTTTGGAAAGACTACTATCAAACAATGCAACGCAAAGGCATCACTGTTGAATATGCTCAACGTGAAGCTCGCCGCCGTTCAACGTTAATTGCATCTCTACTGGTTAAATTCGGTAAAGCAGACGGTATGTTATGTGGTACTTACAGTAGCTATAACATTCACCTTGACTTTGTACGCAATGTTATCGGTCTTAAAGAAGGCATGAATAACTTCTTCACGTTAAATGCATTAATGCTTGAAGATCGTAATTTATTTATTGCAGATACCTATGTAAACACTAACCCGACTGCTGAACAACTTGCTGAAATGACTATTTTGGCAGCTGAAGAAGTACGTCGTTTTGGTATTACTCCACGTGTAGCACTGCTTTCTCATTCAAGCTTTGGTAGCGACCAAACTGATTCAAGTGCTCAAAAAATGCGTGAAGTTTATCGTATTTTATCTGAGCAAGCTCCTGAGCTTGAAGTTGAAGGTGAAATGCATGGTGATGCAGCATTAGACGAAAATATTCGTCAATTTGCATTCCCTGGTTCACGTTTTAAAGGTTCTGCAAACTTGCTCATTATGCCAAACCTAGATGCAGCAAATATTTCATTTAACTTGTTGAAAGCGACTTCTGGTAACAACGTTACTATTGGTCCAATTTTGCTTGGCGCAGCAAAACCTGTTCATATTTTGACACCGACAGCAACGACTCGTCGTCTTATCAATATGACTGCTTTAACTGTTGCGGAAATCCAACAACAAGAAAAGTAATTTAGAAAGAGCTTTTTACGAAAAGCCTGTCTAATGACTTGAGAAAACCTCTATTCTGTAGCATGATTGCTTGAAGAATAGAGGTTTTTTCATGCAAGTGTATTTAGTAGGCGGTGCCGTCCGAGATTCTCTACTTGGGCATCCCTATCAAGAAAAAGATTATGTTGTGGTCGGAGCAACGCCTGAACATATGCTCGCCCAAGGTTTTCAACCTGTAGGCAAAGATTTTCCTGTGTTTCTTCATCCTAAAACTAAAGAAGAATATGCACTTGCACGTACTGAGCGAAAGTCTGGTAAGGGCTATCACGGTTTTCAGTTTTTTACTGATACCACAGTAAGTTTAGAAGAAGATTTAATTCGCCGTGATTTAACCATCAATGCCATAGCAATGGATCAAGATGGCAAAATATATGACCCCTATGGTGGTCAGACTGATTTAGAAAATAAAACTTTACGACATGTTTCAGAAGCTTTTGCTGAAGATCCTTTACGTGTTTTACGTGTGGCACGCTTTGCAGCTCGATATTCTTCATATGGCTTTCATATTGCATCTGAAACCTTACAATTGATGCAAACGATGGCTGAATCAGGTGAACTCGATGCATTAACACCAGAACGTGTGTGGAAAGAGACTTCGCGTGCGCTTTTAGAAGACCATGCAGATATTTATTTTCAAACACTACGGGATTGCGGTGCCTTAAAACATCTTTTCCCTGAAATTGACGCATTGTTTGGTGTACCACAACGTCCTGAATATCACCCAGAAGTAGATTGCGGCATACATACCCTAATGTCTTTACAGCAAGCGTGTAAGTCAAACTATTCTCTTGATGTTCGGTTTGCTGTTTTAGTACATGATTTGGGTAAAGCATTAACGCCTGTTAACGAGCTTCCTCGCCATATCATGCATGAAGAGCGTGGCGTGAAACCCGTTACCGAGCTATGCGAACGTTTAAAAGTTCCGACTCAAACTCGACAGTTAGCATTATCGGTGTGTAAAGAGCATTTAAAATGCCATCAGATTATGTCGTTAAAACCTGGAACTGTATGGCGTTTATTACAGCGTTTAGATGTATTACGTCGCCCTGAGAGAGTGGAAGCTTTTGTACAGGCATGTGAGTGTGATGCTAGAGGAAGACTAGGTTTAGAAGATCGCCCCTATCCTCAAGCTCAGTATATGTTAGATGCGATGCAAGTGGTTCGCTCTATTAAAGTTCAGGACTTACCCGAGAACATTAAGGGTGCTGAAATTGGTGAAATGTTAATTCAATATCGTATTGATGCATTAACTGAGTTCAAACATCAGCATCAGACACCGACACATTCTTAATTTAAGCCAATAAAAAAGCCTCATTACGAGGCTTTTTTATTTTACTGTTTAGGTAGTGGTATATATTGAGATTGAGTATTTTGGTTTTTTCTTTCGCCAACCGTTACTACAAAGTTTTCTTGCTTCCCAGCTCGCTCAACTACCACGTTAATTTCACTATTAGGCGCTTGTAATGCCACATAATTAATTAAATGAGAAGCTGAGGTAATTGGTTCATTATTTACCTGAACAATCTTATCACCAACTTTAATACCGGCTGAAGCTGCTGGCCCATTTTTCAGAACGTCAGCAACAACAACACCAATTTGTTGTTTCGGCGCCAATACATCATCTTGTGTAGGCGGCACTAAGCTAATGCCTAACCATCCACGTACAACGCGGCCATCTTTCAAAATCGAGTTTAATACTTGTTGGCAAATTTTAGCTGGAATTGCGAAACCAATGCCTAAAGAGCCGCCCGACTGCGAGAAAATAGCGGTATTTACCCCAATTAGGTTACCAGCGACATCAATTAAAGCTCCGCCTGAGTTACCTGGGTTAATTGCAGCATCTGTTTGAATAAAGTCTTCATAGGTATTGATGCCTAAATCAGAGCGCTCAGTAGCAGAAATAATACCTTGAGTTACCGTTTGCCCTACTCCAAATGGATTACCAATCGCTAAGACAACATCACCCACTTCATTACCGCTAAGCTTAAATGGCAACACGGGTAATTTATCTAAATCGATTTTAATTACAGCTAAATCCGTATCAGGATCTGTTCCAACAATAGTTGCCTCTGCACGACGTCCGTCACGCAATGCAACTACAATTTGGTCGGCCTGAGCAATCACATGATTATTGGTAAGAATATAACCATCAGCACGAACAATAACCCCAGAGCCTAAACTATTTTCATTTTGCTGTTGTTGTTCAGGAACCTGATTTCCAAAAAATTCGCGGAATACTGGATCACTTAACAATGGATGATTTTGTTTAACTTTCTGGGTCGTAAAAATATTAACAACTGCCGGCGCTGCAACTTTTACCGCAGCACTATAAGACACCACCCCGCCCGCTCGTGAAGTATCGACCAGTGGTTCAACTTTTTCGGCAGGCATTTGCACCCCATCAACTGCAACAGTTGGTTTCGGCTGATGGTATTTTTGCCATGCAATAAAACTGGCAATTACAATAATAAGTAACACCCAAGGTAACCATGTAAAGGTGCGGCGCACGTTCATATCCTCTACGCAAAGAAGCTTTTAATTAAATTAATATATTGAACAAAAAGAGTTTTCAGTTAAGCATTTTAAATTAAATATGTCGATATACATAAAAAACTCAAAAAAGATTTGTCTAGCTTTAGTTACACAACAAAATATGTTTCTATAGCTTTAGCAATTATTTACTACTCAATTCAGGAAATATCATGGCGAATTTGCATGAAATTATTCAGTGGTGCGACCAAACCTTAAAAACAGCAGAATTTAAAGATTACGCACCAAATGGCCTGCAAATTGAAGGTTCAACTGAAGTAAAACGTATCGTTTGTGCCGTTACTGCTTCCGAAGATGCGATTGATGCAGCTATTGCTCAAAATGCCGATCTATTACTCGTACATCATGGTTATTTTTGGAAAGGCGAACCGTACCCAATTACAGGAATGCGCGGTAACCGAATTAAAAAATTAATTCAAAATAATATTTCACTCGTGGCTTACCACCTACCTTTAGATGCACATCCAAGTTTGGGTAACAATGTAGCCATTGCAGAAAAATTGGGCTTACACCATTTAGAACCACTCGATTTAGCCGAAAAGCATCCAATTGGTAATATTGGATATTTAGAGCAAGCTGTTTCTGTTGAAGAGTTTAAAACAAAATTACAAGATAGCTTTGATTTTAAAGTAATTCATTTACCAGCCGAGAAAAAAACTATTCAAAAAGTAGGTTTCTGTACTGGAGGTGCTCAAGATTTTATTGCTAAAGCAGCTTTGCAAAATTGCGATGCTTATATTTCAGGTGAAGTCAGTGAACGAACTTTCTATGAAGCAAAAGAATTAGGCGTTCACTATTTTGCGTGTGGTCATCATGCAACCGAACGTTATGGAGTTCAACGTTTAGCACAAGCGATTTCAGAGCAATTTGCAATTGAAGCCGAATATTTTGAATTGAATAATCCGATTTAATTAAGTCTTTTTTTCAATCTGTGTTATGCGTATTAATTAGATCTTTATTGTGTATAGTTCTTTAAAACGATGCCCTATTGTGAACAGAATCATTTACAATAGAGCCACTTAATTGTATAACCCAGCAAATGCAAGGAATAGGAACATGACAACCATTACTTTACCTGCACTTCCATATGGCTATGATGATTTAGCGCCACATATTAGTAAAGAAACTTTAGAATACCATCACGATAAACACCACAATACCTATGTTGTTAACTTAAACAACTTAATCAAAGGGACTGACCTTGAAGGTAAAACTTTAGAAGAAATCATTAAAGCAACTGCTGGTGATGCATCTAAAGCTGGTATTTTCAATAACGCTGCTCAAGTTTGGAACCATACATTCTATTGGAATTCTATGAAGCCAAATGGTGGTGGTAAGCCTACTGGCGCAATCGCTGCTAAAATTGAAGAAGCTTTTGGTAGCTACGAAAAATTTGCAGAAGAATTTGCTGCTGCTGCAACAACTCAATTCGGTTCAGGCTGGGCTTGGTTAGTTGCTGATGAAGTAAACGGTAAATTATCTATTACTAAAACTTCTAATGCAGACACTCCACTTGCACATGGTCAAATTGCTGTATTAACAATTGACGTATGGGAACATGCTTACTACATCGATTTCCGTAACCTACGTCCTAAATACATCGCAACTTTCTTAGAAAGCCTTGTGAACTGGGACTATGCAAATGCAAAACTTGCAGGCCAACCAGCTGGTGTAGAGAAATAATTTTATTTCTTTATAAAAAAACCACCCTATTTTGGGTGGTTTTTTTATTTTTAGTACCTTAAAAGCATATTAATCAAGCAAACGATTCATTTTCTTTAATATTCTTATTGACGCTTTTAGATTTCATCCATAAAATGCGCATCAGATTCTCCAATAGCTCAGTCGGTAGAGCGACGGACTGTTAATCCGCAGGTCCCTGGTTCGAGCCCAGGTTGGAGAGCCATCTACTAATCTCCCATAGCTCAGTCGGTAGAGCGACGGACTGTTAATCCGCAGGTCCCTGGTTCGAGCCCAGGTGGGAGAGCCAAGATTCTAAAAGCCCGCATTTATTGCGGGCTTTTTCTTATCCAATCATTTAATAATTTTCTATTATTGTTAATAAAATCAATGTTTCGAATATTTTTAAACCAAACGATTAGATATTCTCACTAATTCCGTTATTAAGACTTGACCCCGCCACCTTTCCTGCCTAAAATCCTTTTCCAGATTCTCCAATAGCTCAGTCGGTAGAGCGACGGACTGTTAATCCGCAGGTCCCTGGTTCGAGCCCAGGTTGGAGAGCCAAGATTCTTAAAAACCCACTCATCATGAGTGGGTTTTTATTTGTATGATGCCTTCACATGTTCGAATCTAGTCACTTATTTTTTATTGTTTTAGGTTGCATCAGCACCTGCATTTTTCTTGCTGTTTGTTTACGCCCTTATTTATTTCCAAAACAAAAATTCTTTGCTCGTCCTGTTATTACCAACTTTGAAACTCAAATGTTTATCCGTTTAAAACAAAGTTTTCCAAGTTATCATGTGTTAGCACAAGTGGCTTTTAGCGCTTTAATTACCAGTAAGGACTATAAAATTCGTAGTCAGTTCAACCGTAAAGTTACCGACTTCGTTGTGCTTAACGACAAGATGGAAGTAATTGCCATTATTGAACTAGATGACCCTTCTCATCTTGAAAAAGCGGAAGAAGATCGTATTCGTGATCAAATGCTCACAGAAGCAGGTTACATTGTAAGACGCTACACAAATATTCCGACGGTACGTCAGCTACAAAAAGATATTCATTAAAAAACCGCTGTTATTTCTTTTCAGAACTTGCTGCTTCTTTTTCAGCTATTCTTTTTTCCATTTCTAGACGTTGCTGTTCATATTGTTTTTTAGTCTTAGCGTCACTTTTTGCAGCCAAGAAAAGTATTCCAATAATAAAAAAAGGAATGAGTAAACCTAATCCCATTAATAACCAAGGAACAGATTTTTTTTCAACAGATTGCTGGCTCATAAATGCTTCAAACTCAAACGACATCAATTTTAAGGTGTGTAACAATATAACAAAAAAAGGGCCCTCTTTAGGACCCTTTTAACTTGAATATTTTAAATACAAAAAATTATTGTGCTACTCCAGTACATTCTTGTTTTCCACTTGCATCAATTATCGATGGGTCTACAACCGCATTTGTCTTAGCTGGCATATTCGTTTGTATAAATTGATAGATATCAGCATTTTTACAAACAATGGCTTGGGTATGTGTCGCATTCTCTACTAGATCTAGTTTAATGTTAGGTGAACCCAAAGTTACCAGTCCAGCCACCATCATTTGAGTAATTGGATAAGGGACATTGGTATCAAGCTTACCTTGAGCAATGTATACAGGTTTATCTAAACGTTTTTTACCAGGCTGACTTGCGAGTAGAAATTTCTGAACAGTCTCATTTGACTTAAAATTATTAGCATCAAGTCCAGGATAATCCATAACTTTTTTATCTGGGTTATCAGTCATAAATTTAATAATATCTTCTTTAAATTTATTAATTAGACTAAGACTCGGATCAGCGCTATCTAAACATAAACCATTTTCTCCAGTACTTCCTTCCGCAAATTCAGCTAAAGACTTTGTTCTAGTTTGGAAAAGATCTCTATACTCAAAACGTGGTTCATACGCTTTAATACCCACACCCGTTAAAGCGGCATAAGCTAGCAGGGTAGCATAAGAGTCAACAGATACTCGTTTATCTAAAGCTACATTACCTGCAATTTCTTGCTGCTCAATTAATGCTAATGCATTTGGTGCCACATCAAGAATAATTGTACCCAAGCTCGATGCAGGTGCGCCTGCGACCGCACCTTTATATGTTATATCTGTATTTGCATATTCAGCAGTACCTATAGATGCCTGACCTCCTTGTGACTGACCTACAGACATCCAATCACCATTTAACTGAGTACCATAATGATCTTTTGCTGCTTTAACAGCTGCTAATGCTGATTTAGCTTCACTAGCTAAATTAAGATATGGATGGATTCCTTTTGTACCAAGACCTTCGTAATCTGGTGCCACAATCACATATCCAGCAGCTAATAATGTATCGGCTAAAATTTTGAAGCGTGGATTAATCGTATTATTGCTTGGTGCACAACTGTCTCCTACGCCTACAGTGCCATGTTCCCATACAACTACACGATAACCATCTTTCGGTTGAGCAATTTTAGGAAACATTACTAGTGCGGTTGCTTCTGCTGTTTTCCCTTGTACATTGACCATGTTATAGGTCATGACTTTTATAGATGAAGCACCGCTTAAGCTATCCTTAGAATAGACTTTTTCAGAAATATATGTTTTATCAGGATTCACACCAATATAGTCATCATCATCGTCATTACATGCTGTAAGAAATAATGCTGAAACCGATAATGTTATAGCTAAAGCAATTTTTGACCGTTTCATAAAATATCCTTTTTATGTTATGTGTTATTTATTCCGCATATTTTTATGCACAAATATTAAGACATAAAAAAAGTGCTCTGCATAGAACACTTTTCAACCTTACGGTCATTTTTACTATATGAAATTTAAAAATATTCCCAGAAAAATGATTAATCCAACCCAGCGATTGTGACGGAATGCCCAAAAACAGACTTGAGGGTTGCGGTCTTTGGTTTTAATTGTTTGATATACAAAATCGAATGCAACAACAATCAAAGCAATGATCGCCCATGGAAATAGAATATTTTCTAAATACAGTGCCGAACCAATCAAAACAAGACTGGTTGCTTGTAAAAGCGCAATAATCTGGATGTCATATCGACCAAAAAGAATAGCTGTAGATTTCACACCAATCTTTAAATCATATTCACGGTCAGTAATGGCATATTGAGTGTCATAAGCGACTGTCCAAGCTAGATTACCAAAATAAAGAAGCCAGCAAGTTATATCTAACGACTTACCCATTGCAGTAAATGACATTGGAATTCCCCAAGAAAATGCCATACCTAAAACCACTTGTGGTAAATGGGTATATCTTTTCATGAAAGGATATATAAATGCTAAAACTAATCCAGCTAGTGCGCAATAGAATGTCGCTATAGGTAAAAAGAACAACGTACAAGCGCTAGCAAATACTAGCGCTAAAAATACATATATTGCTTCTCTCGGACGAATTATCCCAGTTGCTAATGGACGTGTTTTAGTGCGTTCAACATGTGCATCTACTTTTCGATCAGCAAAGTCATTAATGGCACAACCAGCAGCACGCATAAAAATTGTGCCTAAGACCATTGCCAAAAGAATATGCAATGGTGGCGTTCCTTCTGCCGCAACCAAAAGTGCCCACATGGTTGGCCAAAAGACGAGTTCTGTTCCAACTGGCTTATCAAACCGACATAGATAATAGTATGCTTCTAAACGCTGACGCCATGTGGTATCTGTTGCAGTCGTCATAGTAGTTCCTTGTCGTTCTGCTGATGTAGAAAAGCTTCAAAAGCTGGTAAGAATGTTTCTTGGACTATAAATTTACACCCATGCCAAGTATAGCAACTTTGTCGCGTCCACCCTTCTGGCAAACGAATGACACGGCGGTCACAAAGTGGTGTCGTTCTTTGAAATAGAAAAAATCCAATCGGTGTAGAACCAATGTGCTGAAATATGCGGGCTTTTTTTTGTAGGCTTAAAATAGGAAAAATACTTTTTGCTTTAACCCAAGGTTCTGCCTCACTGCCATATAAATAAGTCTCACGCACCCATGAGGTGTGAGTATGAGGCATATTCATCCATTGGCTATCTGCAAAAGTTAAACGCTGAAAGTGTTCTTTAAAAGGTTTTACACTGAATTGACCATCACCAAGATCAGTCAATTGTTGAGTCAGAGAACCAGACGCATACAACCATTTTTTCAACTCAGGATTTAAAGTCTTGTCCTGTTTAAGTACTGGTTGCCGTTTACGCATAATCTGCTCACATGAAAACTCGCACTTAGTTTAACCCAATTTTTTGATAAAAAACGTAGAGAATTCAATCAACATTCCAAGCAATAAAAAAGCCTGCATAAGCAGGCTTTTTTATGAAAATACGTATTACAAGCTGTAGTACATATCAAACTCAACTGGGTGAGTAGTCGTGTTAAGACGACGTACATCTTCAGTTTTAAGTTCGATGTATGCATCAAGCATTTCTTTAGTAAACACGCCGCCTTTTAACAAGAATTCGTGATCTGCTTGAAGTGCTTCAAGAGCCATATCTAAGCTATGAGCAACTGTTGGGATTTTTGCTTCTTCTTCTGGAGGAAGATCATACAAGTTCTTATCAGCAGCTTCGCCCGGATGGATCTTGTTTTGGATACCGTCGATACCAGCCATTAACAATGCAGCGAAACCTAAGTACGGGTTCATCATTGGATCTGGGAAACGAGCTTCGATACGCTTACCTTTAGGGCTAGAAACGTATGGAATACGGATAGACGCAGAGCGGTTACGTGCTGAGTAAGCAAGCATGATTGGTGCTTCGAAGTGAGGAACCAAACGCTTGTATGAGTTTGTAGATGGGTTTGTGATTGCATTCAATGCACGAGCGTGCTTGATAACACCACCGATGAAGTACAATGCCATTTCAGAAAGACCTGCATATTCATCACCAGCAAACAAGTTCTTGCCATCTTTAGAGATAGACATATGAACGTGCATACCTGAACCATTATCGCCTACCATTGGTTTAGGCATAAAGGTTGCAGTTTTTGCATATTGGTGCGCAACGTTCCAAACAGCATATTTGAATTGTTGAACTTCGTCAGCTTTACGTACAAGTGTATTGAAGCTCACACCAATTTCTAATTGGCAAGAAGCAACTTCGTGGTGGTGTACTTCTACACGACCAGGGCCCATGATGTCTTCGATTTTCGCACACATTTCTGCACGCATATCTTGTGAAGAATCAACTGGAGGAACTGGGAAGTAACCGCCTTTAACACGTGGACGGTGACCTGAGTTACCAGACTCGTAATCTTTACCAGTAGACCAAGCAGCTTCTTCAGCGATCAATGTATGACGAGCGCCAGACATATCGATGTCCCACTTCACTTCATCAAATACAAAGAATTCTGGTTCTGGACCAAAGAATGCAGTATCACCGATACCTGTAGATTTTAAGTATTCTTCTGCACGGCGAGCAATCGAACGTGGGTCACGCTCATAACCTTGACCAGTTGAAGGTTCAATAACGTCACAAGTCACAACTACAGTTGGTTCAGCAAAGAACGGGTCAACAAAACCAGTTTCTGCATCTGGACGTAAAATCATGTCAGATGCTTCAATGCCTTTCCAACCAGCGATTGAAGAACCATCAAACATTTTACCGTCTTCAAAAGTATCTTCATCAATAGAATCAGCTGGGTAAGTTACGTGCTGTTCTTTACCCTTAGTATCAGTAAAGCGAAAATCGACCCATTTTGCGCCACTTTCTTGTATGAGTTGAAGGACCTTGTTCGCCATGCTCATTTTGCTCCAATGAAATTTTGTTGCACTTGTTAAGTGCGTGTTAATTGCTGGTATTTATAAAGCAAATCTCATACCAACTTTATAAGACTTACCTAAAACATTGAATTGCTTATAACTATCCATGATTTAGGCCCCTTGTCCTGAACCCATTATACTGTTTGCATAGTGAAATGCACCATATTCAGACATTTTCAAATTATGGCATACAAGAACAGCTCACAATCGCCCTAATTTAGTGCAAAATTGTTGCGCTAATATGAATCATCGCATCAATATCTAACAGTAATTCATGATCATAATACTTTCTTATATAGCAAGCTGGCATTCTTATTACAATGAATAAAAAAATAATAAACGATGACTTATGAAATTTTAACCTTTAGATGAGAACTCAACATCTACTTATGCCTTTGCCAAAAAGGTTTTAATGTAAATATTGCCTTGAAAAGTAATTTTCAAAAAAATTTAAATAGTCCTCTTTTGCGTTACAGCTCACCCATTAAAATACTGAGGTTTTCTGAAATTATTTTTCTTTTTTACAACACTTCTATTTTTAAGGCTCGTTAAAAACAACTTAATTCTTATTTTCCTTATGGAGCTCTCTGCTATGAGGCAAGTTTTGATCAGCTTTGGTGCGTAATAATCTGATAGCTTAGCTTTTCACAATATAATTTTCACTTTTTCATTTTTTACCATTTGTTATATACCTTTTTTATACATGACTAACTTGCTTTTCAATTTAAAAAAAACTAAAAAATAAAACATAACTTTTTTTTATAATTAAACAAACTAAAAGTTTGGTTTATTTAACTACAAATATGTTCAAAGGATTTGAAATGAAGCATGAACTCGAACAATGCGACACAGCTTTTTTCGGCCATCCAAAACCCTTAAAAACTTTATTTTTTACTGAACTGTGGGAACGGTTTTCTTACTATGGAATTCGTCCCTTATTGGTTCTTTACATGGTTGCGATGGTCAATGATGGTGGTTTAGGGCTTGATCGTCCTACCGCAGCTGCAATTGTAGGGTTATTTGCCGGCTCTATGTATTTAATGACCGTTTTAGGCGGTTGGATTGCCGATAACTGGTTAGGCCAAGCAAGATCTGTCTGGTATGGTTCCATCATTATTGCATTAGGTCATTTATCTATTGCACTTACTCCTATCTTTGATCAATTCTTTTTTTATTTCGGTTTAGTTCTTATTGTTATTGGTTCTGGGTTGTTTAAAACCTGTATTTCAGTGATTGTCGGAACATTATATAAAGCCCAAGATAATAGACGTGATGCCGGCTTCTCCATTTTTTATATGGGGATTAATATGGGGTCGTTTATTGCCCCTCTTATTACAGGTATATTGGCTCGCGATCATGGCTGGCATCTGGGTTTTGGGATTGGCGGTCTCGGAATGTTAGTTGCATTACTTATTTTTCGTGTATTCGCTATTCCACAGCTACAAGCTTTTAATCAGTTGCGTCAAGAAAATGACAATTGGAATAAACCAATTGTTGAAAATAAAAATGCGCCAAAAATTGCTTTCTCCTTTTTACTATCTGTCGCAGTCGTTATTGCCCTGACCTTCTTTGGTGTCATTCATATCAATCCGGTCGCGGTAGCAACTTATTTAACAGTTGGGATTGGTATTGGGATTATTGCTTATTTTGCATATTTACTACTTTTCCTGAATTTAGAGCAGCATGACAAATTTAAAATTATTATTTGCTTTGTTTTATTAGCAGCATCTGCACTATTTTGGTCTGCCTTTGAGCAAAAGCCCACAACTTTTACTTTATTTGCACAAGATTATACGGACCGTATTGTTTTCGGATTTGAGATCCCAACTGTATGGTTTGAATCAATCAATGCCCTATTTATTATTGTTTTTGCTCCAGTTGCAGCTTGGCTATGGGCGAAGCTAGGTAAGGCAAATAAAGACCCAAGCTATATCAGCAAATTCATTATTGCATTGTTATTCGCAGCAGGTGGCTTTTTGCTCATGTCTCTTGCCAGTCATTTTGCTATTAATGGCGGGGCAGTTTCACCATTTTGGTTAGTCGGTACTTTATTTCTTCTTACCATAGGTGAACTTTGCCTAAGCCCGATTGGCTTATCAACCATGACTAAACTTGCACCTGATGTCATCCGCAGTCAAATTATGGGTCTGTGGTTTACTGGTTCAGCTTTAGGTAATCTGATAGCAGGGTTGATTGGCGGACATGTATCGGCAGATGGCATTAATCACTTACCTACCCTCTTTATGAGATGTGTTTTAGCGTTAGTGATTGGCGCAATCGTGTTATTTTTATTAAAGAAACCTATTTATAGATTAATGAACAAAAGTACCAGTAAAGTTCAACCTGACTTGGAAACCATATGACCAATTTAACTGTTCAAAAAAAGCTAGAGAAACTTCGTGAACTCATGCTTAACCAGCATGTTGATGCGTTAGTCGTCATGAGTGCCGATCCACATATGTCAGAATATTTACCAGATTACTGGAAAGCAAGACAATGGCTTAGTGGCTTTAGCGGTTCTATTGGAACACTTGTAGTCACTCAAAACTTTGCAGGACTATGGGCAGATGGACGCTATTGGGTACAAGCCGAGCAAAAGCTTGTCGGAACGGGATTTGAACTTCAAAAACTGACCAGTGATGAATCATCAACACATCTAGCTTGGATTGAAAAAAATCTAAATAAAGCCTCAGTAATTGCAGTAAATGGACATACCCTATCCATTCAACAATTCAAGGCACTCGAACATACCGCAAGACTTAACAACTATAAACTCGAAACTCAACAAGATTTAATTGGAGCCATCTGGTCTGATCGCCCAGAACTTCCATCAAATAAAATTCATTTAATGCCTGAAGGGTTAAATGCGCTATCTCGTAAAGAGAAAGTCCAGGCTATTCGTGAAACTTTAGATAGCAAGAATATTGCGGGTCATTTCATTTCATCTTTAGACGATATTGCATGGGTCTTAAATGCACGTGGGCAAGATGTAGAATACAACCCTGTGTTCCTTTCACATTTATATGTCAGTGAAAAACAAGCCGTTCTTTTTATTGGTGCTGAAAAAGTTGATGCAAGCATTCAACAAGCTTTCGCAGCCGATGGTATCGAAATTCGTAACTACGAAGATACAGCTACATTTTTAGCGAATATTTCTGATGCCTCGGTACTTTTAGATTCAGCCAAAGTATCAATTTTTCATGAACAAGCCATCGCAAAAGATATTCAGGTTGTATACGACATTAATCCGAGCACGCTTTTTAAATCGCGTAAGCATGAAAGTGAAATCGCTCATATCCGTCATGCAATGGTTAAAGATGGTGTTGCCCTTTGCCACTTTTTCCACTGGCTAGAAAAAGCACTTCATCAGGGCGAAAACATTTCAGAACTAACGATTGATGAAAAAATTACAGCTTTCCGTGCTCAGCAAGATGGTTTTATAGGACCAAGTTTTTCAACTATTGCCGGCTTTAATGCCAATGGTGCTCTACCTCACTACCGCGCAACTGAGGAGCACTATTCATTTATTGAAGGTGATGGGTTATTGCTGATTGACTCAGGTGGGCAATATGTAAATGGAACAACAGATATTACTCGTGTAGTTCCTGTGGGCACACCAACGCAACCGCAAAAACGTGACTATACCTTGGTTTTAAAGTGTCATATTGCTTTGGCAAAAACCATTTATCCAGAAGGTTTAGCTGCACCGCTACTCGATTCAATTTGTCGCCATACCTTATGGCAACATGGTTTAGATTATCGCCACGGAACAGGTCACGGTGTAGGCTTTGCGCTTAACGTACATGAAGGGCCACAAGTACTTTCTTATTACGCGCCAGTTCATGCTTACAGCAAATTACGTGAAGGAATGATTCTTTCTAACGAGCCGGGCTTATACCATGAGGGACAATACGGTATTCGCATTGAAAATCTGGTGGCAAACCGTCTTCACTCTGGGTTTGAAAAAACTTATGGTGAATTTTTGGAGTTTGAAACACTTACGCTTTGTCCAATCCATTTAGATTGTATCGTTGTTGATATGCTTAACAATGAAGAGAAAGACTGGCTAAATGCCTATCACCAAATGGCTCAAGAAAAACTAGCTGAACATTTGTCTGGAGAGGTTTTAGACTGGCTGATTTACAACACTCGTGCGATTTAATCTGCTTTTCTAACTAAGGCAGAATACTTTTTAGTTCTAATGAAAAAGCCGATTCTGCCCTAGTTGCACATATCTCTGTTTCTTAACAGATCTAATATCAATTTAAAGCTGACTTTTTTAGCAAATTTCTAACGAATGAAATAGTTAAACTGGTCACTTCATTTTTTGTTATATTAGCCGCTTAGAAAGTGGCTTTTTTATTTTTTAATCAAGAAGTTCTTTCTAAAAGTGAGTATTAATGTGAGTAACTACTCTAGTCACTTATTAAATATATATTAATTATTATGAGGTTAAGTTCATCATGCTTCTAATGATCGACAATTACGACTCTTTTACCTACAACATCGTCCAGTACTTTGGCGAGTTGGATCAGGAAGTAAAAGTTGTTCGCAATGATCAAGTCACATTAGAGGATATTGAACGATGGCAACCTAAATATCTGGTTATTGGTCCTGGCCCTTGCTCTCCAAGCGAAGCAGGTATTTCTATTCCGGCAATTAACCACTTTGCCGGAAAAATTCCTTTGCTTGGCGTGTGTTTAGGGCATCAAAGTATTGGGCAAGCTTTTGGCGGAAACATTGTAAGAGCCAAAACGGTCATGCACGGACGTTTATCTGATATGTACCATAGCAATAAAGGTATTTTCAGTAATCTCCCTAGCCCATTCTCAGCAACTCGTTATCATTCATTGGTCATAGATCAGCAAACACTGCCTGATTGCCTTGAAGTAACGTGCTGGACCAATGAAGCAGATGGCTCAATGGAAGAGATTATGGGTGTTAAACATAAGACATTGCCTGTTGAAGGTGTGCAGTTCCATCCAGAATCAATCTTGAGCCAACATGGTCATCAAATCTTTAAAAACTTTTTAGATATTTATGCATAAGTGATATTTATGAACATTCAACAAGCACTTAACCATATTACAAAAAATATTCACCTGACTCAGCCGCAAATGGAAGACATTATGCGCAGCATCATGCAAGGTGAGGCAACCGAAGCACAAATTGGTGCTTTGATGATGGGCCTTCGCATGAAAGGTGAAAGTATTGACGAAATTACTGCTGCTGCACGTGTCATGCGTGAATTCGCTATTAAAATTGATGTCAGTGATATCAAATATTTAGTTGATATTGTCGGTACTGGCGGCGATGGGCAAAATTTATTTAACGTCTCTACAGCGTCTAGCTTTGTGATTGCAGCAGCTGGTGCAACCATTGCAAAGCATGGTAATCGAGGCGTTTCAAGTAAATCAGGTTCATCTGACCTACTTGAACAAGCAGGTATTAACCTTGATTTAGATATGGAACAAACTGAGCGCTGCATTCGTGAGATGGGTGTAGGCTTTTTATTTGCTCCAAACCATCACAAAGCAATGAAATATGCTGTTGGCCCACGTCGTGAGCTTGGTGTTCGCAGCATTTTCAATTTACTCGGCCCGCTTACGAATCCGGCCGGCGTAAAACGCTTTGTAATTGGGGTATTTTCAGATGAACTTTGCCGTCCAATTGCCGAGGTTATGAAGCAACTTGGTGCTGAGCATGTCATGGTGGTTCATTCAAGAGATGGACTTGATGAAATTAGCCTTGCTGCTCCTACTAGTATTGCTGAACTTAAAGACGGCGAAATTACCGAATGGACGCTTAATCCAGAAGATGTCGGGATTGAATCACAAACCTTAAATGGTTTAGTGGTAGCAGATGCCGCAGCAAGCTTAAAGCTGATTAAAGATGCATTAGGTAAAAATAAATCTGACATTGGTGAAAAAGCAGCAAATATGATTGCGCTTAATGCAGGTGCAGGTATTTATGTCTCAGGCATTACCAAAACCTATGCTCAAGCTGTTACATTCGCTCAAGATATTATCTATGGCGGACAAGCATTAGAGAAAATGAGTGTTTTGGCGGAATTTACCAAAACATTAAAACAATGTCAGGCAGATTAAGGACTTCTCATGATTAATATTCAAAATACCATTTTAGGTAAAATTGTTGACCGTAAACATGAGGAACTTGCTGCACGTTTAAAACAACGTAATTTGCAAGATGTTGAAGAACTAGCGAAAGCTGCAACTCCGGTACGAGGCTTTGCAAAAGCTTTACAGCACAAACGCCCTGCCGTAATTGCTGAAATAAAAAAAGCGTCTCCGTCAAAAGGCATTATTCGTGCAGATTTTAATCCTGCTGAAATTGCCGAGCAGTACGAACAAGCTGGAGCAGCATGTTTATCCGTTTTAACTGATGTTGATTTTTTTCAGGGTGCGGATGAAAATATTGCCATTGCACGAAGCCACTGTGCTTTACCTGCTTTACGTAAAGACTTTCTGATTGATCCATATAATGTAGTTGAAGCACGTGCATTACATGCTGACTGTATTTTATTGATTGTTGCATCTTTGTCAGATCAACAACTTGAAGAAATGTCTAAAACTGCTTTTGAACATCAGCTTGATGTATTGGTTGAAGTTCATGACGAAGAAGAACTGGAACGTGCTTTAAAGTTGTCTGAGCAATGTGTATTAGGTGTGAATAACCGTAATTTAAAAACCTTTGATGTAGATTTAAATACCTCAATTCGTTTGAAAAATTTGCTTCCATCATCACGTTTACTTGTGACTGAAAGTGGTATTGCCACTCCAGATGATGTTCGTATGATGCAAGAAAATGATATTCACACTTTCTTGGTTGGCGAAAGTTTTATGAAACAACCAAGACCAGATCAAGCCTTTACCGCCCTTTTTGGACAACCCCAAACGGTTTAATAGAAGATATATGAGTAATAAAGATTCATCGCTTTCTAAAGAGCAACAAAAGTTACTGAAGCAATTTAAAAAGCAAATCTCCAATCCTCATTCAAGCAAAATCGCAAGTCAGTCTGAGGCCCCAAAACCTCAGGCTGAGTCTGAAGAATTGGAAGATGCAAACCTGTTTCAAAGTGCTCTAGCAGGCGTTAAGCCCATCAACAATAGTAATATTGCTGATGTAAGAACGCCTCGCACAAAAAAAATTGATGCTCAAACACTCGCTAAACGTGCAGCTGCCGAAGGTGGTCGTGAAACTGAACATGCCGAGTTATCAGACACTCAAGCAGCTCTAAACCCAGTAGCAAGTCAAGCAACGCTAAGCTATCGCATTGCCACACTTCAGCATAAAGTTTTCGAAGACTTAAAAGCTGGAAGAATGCGCTGGTTTGAAGCGGTAGATTTACACGGATGTACGATTGAGCAAGCACGTGACGCAGTTTTACAAGTTATCCAGATGGCAAAAGATGAAAATCAAAATGTTGTCAAAATTGTACATGGTAAAGGCCCTGAAGCTGTTTTAAAAACCTATGTCAATGGATGGCTACGTCAGCACCGCGATGTTTTAGCTTTTGTAAGTGCACCTGAAAATCAAGGCGGTACAGGTGCCGTTCTCGTACTACTTAAACGTGCAGAAAAAAATCCAAAGTTCGAACAAAAGAAATGATCCCAAAAGATCATTTCTTCACATCAAACACCTGTAATAATTGAGCAACCACTGCAACGGCAATCGTTGCAGGTTGTTTCGATGAAATCCCTTCTATCCCGATCGGGCAAACCAAACTTTGTAATGCTTCTGGTGCATAACCGCGCGTCAGCATACGTTTCTCAAAAATAGCCCTTTTACTTTTTGAACCAATCATTCCAACATAAGCAAATGGTTTTGGCGTAGGTTTCAAAGCTGCAAAACACAGTTGCAGATCTAGTTGATGATCATGGGTTAAAATTAAAATTGCACCTGAACGATCAAAATGTTCAATCTCGGCTTCTGGCGTATCTGTTGTTAAACATTGCACCTGTTGTAGTAAATCCGATGGGAAAATATCATCCCTCGGATCAATCCATTTCACACTAACACCAATAGGCAATAAACAACGGACAATTGCTTCACCCACATGCCCCGCGCCACAAATCAGCACTTGCATGGCATAAGGTTGAATCTGCTGGTCAAATTGCCATTCTTCACTACTGACAGGCTGAAACTCGAAACATAGTTGTTCCTTATTTATATCCATAGTCTGCCAAATGGATGCATGTTGATGTGAGACTGTACGCCATATACGTTGTCCGGCTCGCCATGCTTGCAAACAATGGGATAAATCTGAGGTAATTACAGCGGGTGATATTTTTTCAAACAATAACCACATTACTCCGCCACAGCACTGTCCCAACCGAGCACTAAGGTTAAAGCGTTCAATACGCCTCACGCAAGCTTCCGTTTCTCTTAACATTGCTTTCGCAATATCAATAGCCTGAAACTCTAGATGCCCGCCCCCGATCGTATCCGACTGCTGCCATTGTTGTTGCAAATTAAGCCGCAATAACATTGTTGCACCAACTTCTCGTGGTGTTGAACCATCAGCGCGTACCACTGTTACCAACACCATAGGCACAGCATCGGCTTGCCACGCCACAAAATCAGTCCACCATTGTAAATGTTGCATAATCTTCTACATTTTAGCTTGTGGGCGGTCAGCCAAAGCTTGTCCCCGTCCAATGGCAATTGCACGTAAAATTTCTTCGGCAGTTGCTGGCGCATTAAGTACGAGCGGTGCATTTTCTGGAATAGCCGCCTGTACCGCCTGACGAATTGCAGAGAAAACAGATAATGCCAACATAAATGGCGGTTCACCTACCGCTTTGGAGCGATAAATAGTGTCTGCCTGATTTTGGTTATTAAACAGTTTGACGTTAAAAATATGAGGAATATCAAAACTGGTCGGGATTTTGTAAGTTGAAGGTGCATGCGTAAACAAGCGTCCTACATGTGTGCCTTGTGGCTGCCAATACAACTCTTCTGTGGTGAGCCACCCCATTCCTTGAACAAAGCCACCTTCAATTTGCCCAATATCAATTGCAGGGTTAATCGACCGACCAACGTCATGCAAAATGTCAGCACGTAATACTTTCATTTCCCCAGTTAAGGTATCTATTGCGACCTCACTGACTGCTGCACCATAGGCATAATAGAAAAATGGACGCCCTAAATGGTTGACCTGATCGTAATGAATTTCTGGCGTTTTATAAAAACCACTGTCCCATAGTTGCACACGTGCCATATATGCCCGTTGAACCAAGTCAGGAAATGTCCATGAGTGACCATTCGCTGTTGAAACCATACTATCTTCAAACTGGATTTGCTCAGCATCACTTTGACTTATTTCTGCTGCAAGTTTTGCCAGACGCTCACGAATTTTAATACAGGCATTTTGCACAGCTTTACCATTTAAATCTGCTCCACTCGATGCTGCGGTTGCCGAAGTATTTGGCACACGAGAAGTATCGGTTGCAATTAAGCGAACACTATCGATTGGTAAACCCAATTCATGTGCAGCAACCTGACGTACTTTGGTATATAACCCCTGTCCCATTTCTGTACCGCCATGGGTAATAGAGACAGTACCATCCATATACACATAGACCAATGCACCTGCCTGATTGTAATGCACGGCATTAAACGAAATACCGAACATTAATGGTGTTAACGCAATACCGCGTTTAATGATGTCATTGTTCTGATTAAAGGTATGAATGGTCTGTTTACGTTTCGCATAATCACTACTTTGCAACAATTCAGCCACCAGTCGAGGAGCAACATTATCACGGACTTCTGCCCCATAATGCATACGATCACGTCCGGCACCGGGCTCTTCGGCAAAGAAATTACGCTGACGAATTTCAACTGGGTCACAACTTAAATAACGAGCAATGTCATCAATAATATTTTCAATGACAAACATGCCTTGCGGTCCGCCAAAACCACGATATGCCGTATTGGAAACAGTATTGGTTTTACAGCGTAAGTTACGCAACTGAACCGCATTTAAATAATAGGCATTGCCAATATGACAAATCGCACGTTCATTCACAGGCCCAGAAAGATCAGCCGAAAAACCGCAGTTTGAAGCCAATTGCACCTTTAGGCCTTGCAAAATACCAGTGTCATCAAAAGCCACCGACCATTCATATGCAAAACCGTGACGTTTGCCTGTAGCGCTCATGTCATCATCACGGTCTAAGCGTAATTTACACGGACGGCCTGTTTTTTGTGCTGCCAAAGATGCAATGCATGCCCACTGCGCCGACTGCGACTCTTTACCACCAAAACCACCACCCATACGGCGACTTTCCACACTCACCTGATGCATATTCATGCCTAATGCATGGCAAATCAGCAACTGCATTTCGGTTGGATGTTGTGTTGAGCAATAGACTTTTAGGCCCTGATTTTCTTGTGGAATAGCATAGGAAATCTGTCCTTCAAGATAGAAATGCTCTTGCCCGCCTAGTTCAATAGCACCTGAAAGTTGGTGGGCTGCATTTTGAAATGCCTGTTCAACTTCACCATGGCTAAATTCAACAGGCGGTAACACCCACGATTCTTTTTCAATCGCATCTTGAATTATTAAAATCGGAGTCTCGGGCACATACTCTATTTTTGCCAAACGAACTGCCTGACGGGCTTGCTGATAACTCTCGGCAACAACCACAAACAAGGCTTGCCCGTAAAATTCGACCTGCTCCTCAGCAAAAATTGGGTCATCTTTTACAATTGGCCCCCAATTATTTTCAACCTCAATATCTTTTGCTGAAAAAACTGCTTGGACGCCATCAGCCTGACGTACGGCATCCAAATCAAACTTACTGATTTTACCTTTGGCACAACTCGAAAATCCGACCGCTAGGTGCATTGTATTTTCAAGCTCGGGTAAATCATCAATATAAGTTGCCTGCCCAGTCACATGTAAATGTGCACTTTCGTGTGGAATCGAGTCGCCTGCTTTAGCTGATTTTTTAGAAATATTTAAGTCAATGGTTTGATTCATGTTAGATCTCCACAAGAGCAATCAAGTCATTCACACGAGTGATCGCTTGAGATAGGATTTTTTCTACATAGAACCGCTGTAAACAGTTTTTCGCGACTTGTAATCGATATGCTGAGCTAGCACGTCCATCATCTAAAGGTTGATAGTCTTGCGATAATGCCTCTTGAGCCTTAGCTATCAATTCTGTTGTAAGTTGCTGACCTTCCAATATGGCTTCTGCATATTTTGCACGTTTGGGAATAGCTGCCATGCCACCAAAAGCAATTCTCACATTGTGAGCGACATAATGAGTATCTAACTCGCATGAAATAGCCGCACATACCGCAGAAATATCCTGCTCGAAGCGTTTGGCAATTTTATAGCTGGCAAATTTAAAGCGCGTCTGCCCTTCACGAAGTGGAATAACAATCGCCTCAACAAACTCACCAAGCTGTAATGCTGTTTTTTGATAATCTAGATAAAAGTCTTCTAAGGCGATTTCACGGGTCTGTTCACCTACACGTAAAATCAATCGTGTACCTAGCGTAATTAATGCCGGCATTGAGTCACCAATAGGCGAACCATTGGCAATATTTCCACCTAGGGTTCCCGAGTTTTTAATAGGCATGGAAGCAAAACGGCGCTGTAATTCTTGAAAGTCAGGATAAAAATCTGAAATTTTTATGAGTGCATCACTCAAACTTACATTTGCCCCAATCGTTAAAGCATGCTCGGTAACTACAATCTTTTTCAGCTCTTCAACCTGACCGATATAAAGCATATCGCCTAAATCACGACCCTGCTTGGTTACCCATAAACCGACATCTGTGCTACCAGCGACAATACGTGCTTGTGGCAATTGCAAACGTAAAGCGGCAAAATCCTGTAAAGTCTTTGGTGCAAAAAATTGCTGACCATGATCATTCAAATGCAATGCAGGTAATGCTTTGATCTCTTTTAATACATCAAGTACCTTTTGACGTTCTAATACAACACGTGGATAGTCATAAGCTTTTTGTGCTGCATCTAGAATAGGTCGATAGCCTGTACAGCGACACAAGTTTCCAGAAAGATAATCACTGACTTTATCTTTGCTTGGAGAATGCTGTTCATTTTCATACATGGACCATAACGACATGATAAAACCGGGTGTACAAAACCCGCATTGTGAACCATGCAAATCGACCATCGCCTGTTGTACCGGATGAAGTGTCCCATCCTGAGTAGGCAATAACGTATGAAGATCTTCTACTGTAAATAGGGCTTTCCCATCTAAAGTCGGTAAAAACTGAATACACGCATTCACACTTCGCAATTGCAAGCTGTCATTGACCAACTCACCAATCACGACTGTACATGCACCACAATCGCCCTCAGCACAGCCCTCTTTTGTACCGGTCTGCCTAGTCTTACCAGTTTGGGTATATTCTCGCAGAAATTGTAAAACCGTCATGGTAGGTAATACATTTTCCACTTGCTGCTGACCACCACGGAAAAAAAAGGTGATTGGACGTTCTGACATGTTTTATCCTTATGCTCTATAACACTGCATCTGTGCAAATATGATGCCACTAGGCGATCATTTAGAACTTACCAATATTAAATGCATATTTCATGTTCAAACTCTTGACTATTAACGATAAAAAACATGAAATTTATTCATCTTTTATTAAACGCGCGCAAAACCAAAATAAATATAGTGCGTCGAGTTATGAACATCTGGTTATGTTTCTGATACAATGCCGAGCTTGTCTAATAGAGTAAATTTATACGTCTTATGTCAATGCAGCAATCGTACGCAAATATTCTGACTGCCGTCGGTGAAGATCTTAATCGTCCCGGCCTTAAAGATACGCCTGTGCGTGCGGCTAAAGCTTTTTCATATTTAACTTCTGGCTATAGTAAAACTTTAGAAGAAGTCACCAATAATGCTGTTTTCCCATCAGATAACCATGAAATGGTATTGGTGAAGAATATTGAATTCTATTCGCTTTGCGAACATCATCTCCTCCCGTTCTATGGCCGTGTTCATATTGCCTATCTACCGGAAGGCAAGGTTCTTGGCTTATCAAAATTTGCACGTATTACTGAAATGTTTGCACGCCGTTTGCAAATTCAGGAAAACTTGACTCAGCAAATCGCAGAAGCTGTGGCTGAAGTGACTGGTGCTCGAGGCGTTGCTGTCGTCATCGATTCAGCACATATGTGCATGATGATGCGTGGTGTAGGCAAACAAGAGTCAACCACTCGTACAGTTTCATTTATCGGAGACTTTAAAACCGATAAAGAATCACGACGTGAGTTCTTAAGTGCGGTACCAGAAAGTTACTAAATTCTTTTTAGTGATAAATTTAAAAGCCCAACTTAGTTGGGTTTTTTTATATCTAAATACAGCGTTTATTCTATAAAACATAACAATTAAATTATGTGATTTTTGTTATAAAAGTACGTCCCTTCACTTTAAAATGTTTGATGAGTTGATAATGCGATTCAAAAAAATTTCTTACTTAATTCTACCTTCTCTTTTTATTTTTAATACCTCAATTTATGCAGGTAACACATCAAAAGAACAAGATATCAGTAAGGTTGTTGATCAGAACTTTAAACCATTATTAGAAAAATATGACGTTCCCGGTATGGCAGTTGGTGTCATCCAAAACAATAAAAAGTACGAAATGTATTATGGCCTACAATCGGTTCAAGATAAAAAATCCGTAAATAGCAATACGATTTTTGAGCTAGGTTCAGTCAGTAAATTATTTACTGCGACAGCAGGTGGATATGCCAAAACGAAAGGAAAAATCTCTTTTGAAGACACCCCAGGAAAATACTGGAAAGAGTTAAAAAATACACCGATTGACCGAGTGAACCTACTTCAACTTGCAACCTATACGAGTGGCAACCTTGGCTTACAGTTTCCAGATGAAGTACAAACAGACCAACAAGTTTTAACTTTTTTCAAAGACTGGAAACCTAAAAACCAAATTGGTGAATATAGACAATATTCAAACCCTAGTATTGGCCTATTTGGAAAAGTTGTAGGCTTATCGATGAACCAGCCTTTTAGTCAGGTTTTAGAAAAGACAATTTTTCCGTCTCTTCACTTAAAACATAGCTATGTGAATGTTCCTAAAACTCAGATGCAAAACTATGCATTTGGCTATAATCAAGAAAATCAGCCGATTCGCGTGACCCCAGGCCCACTAGATGCGCCTGCCTACGGGGTTAAATCTACATTACCAGACATGCTTAGCTTTATTGATGCCAATCTAAATCCACAAAAATATCCGGCAGATATTCGACGCGCAATTGATGAGACTCATAAAGGTTTTTATCAAGTAGGTACGATGTATCAAGCATTAGGTTGGGAGGAGTTTTCTTATCCAGCTCCTTTACAAACTTTATTAGACAGTAATTCTGAACAAATCGTAATGAAGCCTAATAAAGTGACTGCCATTTCCCAAGAACCTTCAATCAAGATGTTCCATAAAACTGGTTCAACTAACGGATTTGGAACTTATGTCGTGTTTATTCCCAAAGAAAATATTGGTTTAGTCATGTTAACCAATAAACGCATTCCAAATGAAGAACGCATTAAGGCAGCTTATGCTGTGTTAAATGCAATAAAGAAATAATCGTCTTGTCTAAAAATAAAAAAGAGAAATGAATAATCTCATTTCTCTTTTTTTATGCACTTATTCTTTAAAAGAACCAAACGTAGCCTAAACTAGATTTCATCCAGTCTTGATGATTTTGTTGTTCATAATCCCAGTTTAATCGAACGGCATTATTGCTATTAATCACATATTGCCACTGAGTATTTACTCTCAAATTCCATTGATTTTGGTCTTCCCAATATGGCAATTCAATCTGTACAACAGAGTTAAACCGGTCGAACCACTGATTCATACAACCTAAAGTTGGGCCCATTCCTACACGCCACCCTTTATCTAGATTTGAGCCTGTCTGAACATAGGTTTGTAGTTGCCCATAGCAAATATGTTTGCGCTCATAATCTGCAAAACTGTAACCAACCTGAGCATTAAAATTCGCTACACCATGCTGTTTTTCTTCACTAAAGTTTCCATCATGAATTGCTTCTTGACGCCAGCCTAAGTTAAATCCCCAACTCAGCGGTGTTTTAAAAGGTTGTATTGGGTTATAAGAATTTACTTCTAACAGATCAAGACGTTCTAGCTTTAAATGATCGTCTCGCCACTGCGCATTACCATTCAAAAATAGTAATTGAGTCCCAGCACGGTATCCCCCTTGAGGATCTATTAAGTCGTGATAGGCTTGTCGATGACCAATTTCGATAAACTTATCGCCTTGGACTTCACCGACTTTCACTGCAAGATTACGTGCATTATGGCCTTGAGTTGGCTCTTTTTCTGGTCGTTTAGGTTCTTGGCGCTGTTTGTCTAAATCAATCTGGCTTCTTAAAGCCAAAAGCTGACGTAACTGTGGCTGAGCAACGCTTTCTTCTATTTGACGACTCGTAAATTGAAGATATAAATCATCGTAAGCCATCTCTAGAATTTTGGCCTGATCTTGCTCACTAAAGGATTTTAAAAGCTCAGAAGACTGCTTAATTGGCATCATCGTAATTTGATGTGCAACCTTCGCTAGTGAGGCACCATGCTGATGAGCTTGGGCCAATAGCTGAGTTTCTAAAGCAGGCCGATACACAGGCGCTTTAGTTAACCCTTGCTGTTGCATCGATTTGATTGTTTCCATCGGAATAGATGCATAAGTAAACTTTTCTTGTAAGTTAGACTCTGGTTTTACTAAATCGACCAAGCCTAATAACCTATAGGCGCAGTTATCACTCACGAAATAATAAGGGAAACTCACATGCTGCATTTCCCAAATATGGCTTACTAAAAACCGCATTTCTTCAGGGGAAAGTTTCAGCTCATATTCCCATAAATCACGGCTTTCGAAATCACCGTACTCTTTTACCTTACGATAATAAGGCATAAGTGAATATTCACCCGGATATTGCCCTGTTAAACCTTTCCATGCATATGACCAGTTGTCGTTCCCCGCCACAGTTGCTGCATAATTTACGGCGTAAGAGACTAAATTTAATTGCTGCTGATCTTTAGGGTCTAAACGCAATAAAGTATGACCAAACATCGAGCTAGGGTTGCCCATAAAATCTGTCGCATAAATTAATGTGGCTTTATAAGGCTTAATCTGTCCAATCCAGTTTTCAAATTCTGAACATTTAACTTTAGGCAATTCACTTTCTTGAATACCTACTTTTTGTATGAGCCATTGGCTTCGAGCCGGAAACTTACAGCGAATCGACTGATTATCTTGAGCAGGTATAAATAATGCCGAGATGTCAGCTTTCAGTTCTTCTTTTAAATTATTTTTCCCATTTTCTGACATGAAATAACCAGAATAAGTGACGTCACTTTTATGGTCTTTATTTGCATACATGAGCCTTTGCCATGTGATGTCTTGATCTAGGTTTTGTTGTTCTGCAATGGACCAATATTTTTGAATAGATGGATTTATATCTGCTGAATACGCAATATTAACTGCCAAAGAGGCAAAAATTAAAACAACTGACTTCATTAAGCTCATCAATTTTTATCATTAAATATAAGAAAAACCCTGCCATACGACAGGGTTTTCAATTTCAAACTTATACGTAAGCTTTTAAAACGTCGTCTTTAGCCATTACAGTTTGTAATGATGCTAAAACTTGAAGGGTATTTTGATTATTTGCTGAATAGATTTCACCAAAGTTTGCTTTTGAAACTTTAAAGAAACGGTCTTTATCTTGAGGTTTAATTTGCATTAACTCAGCAAGTACGTTCAGGCTTTCACCTTGGCCTACTGCCATATCACGTGCTAAAGCTTCTGCATTTTCATTTGTGAATGTTACAACTTGCGCTGTTACTGTTCCGCCTTGACGGCAACCTAAAGTACCGAAAGTGATCCCTAATAATTGGTTAGTAAAAATACCGTTTGTTGTTGCAGCAAGAATTTTAGGCGCTACTCCTTTTTTGCCAGCCCATACTTGTGTACCCGCACCACAACCCACATCGTTGTCAGCCATTGCAACACTTGAACCAGCTGCTAACAATGCAGCTAAAGCTATTTTTTTTAACATAGATGTATATCTCCAAAAATCATTATTGATTGTTTCTTATGTCTTGTATTGTTATGTGTAATTTTTATTACACGATATTAAAGATAGCGAGAAGGCTACGATTTAGCAATTAAAAAATAAACAATATGATGAAAAGTGCTAAAGAAAAATTTACCTTAAATTCCAGTTACCTTGATTATCTCGATTGCCTAATATTTTAAGCACAAGTACTAGACTTAAAATTAATAATAAATACCATGATCCTAGCTTACCCCATCCCACCATATGCCAAGCATCGACCTGACTTGGATAGAGCCAAATTTTATAAAATGTACTTATATTTTCAGCAATCCAGATGATAAACGCCAGCGTTAATAATATCGGTAACATCGGGATTTTAAATTTATGTTCATTTATTTGAAAATAAAGTTTTGTTTTCCAAAAAATAAAAATACTAATCACGAATAAAATATAGCGAATATCTGGAACAAAAAATTTACTCATAAAATTTATATATGAGAAAAATGCCAGTAAAAGCATAGTTCCAAAACTTGGAAGCTTTTCAAAAGACACCTGAAACAGTCGTATTGAACGTGCGAAGAAGCTACCTACAGCCGAATACATGAAGCCTGCAAATAGAGGCACTGTTAAAATTTTAAATACGGCGGGCTGCGGATATTGCCATGAAGCAATTGCAGGATGCGTTAGGAATATTTCCATGACCATCGCCATGACGTGAAATAAAGCAATTACTTTGGCTTCTGCCCATGACTCCAGTTTTAAATAGAGTAAACAGATCTGGATCAGCACAGCATAGATGAGTAAATAATCATAACGATAAAAACCCATATATTCATGGCTTCCCATCGGTGCTGTTAAAGCAAAAGCAATTAAAAGCAAAATACCAAACAAGGCTGCCGAAACAGCCTTGCCGATAAATTGAAACGGTAAAGTTAGATATTGCACAAAAACTATCCTAGATATTTAGCACTATACTCATGCACTGTATCTACAAAGATTTTTGGTTGTGCAGGGTCGACCCACTGGGTAATCCCATGACCTAAGTTAGCGATGTAACCCGTCTTTTCACCATTTGCGTAGGCATCGTCCAACATGGCTTTCACTGCTTTTTCAATTGAAGCAGCCGAACCATATAAAACAGCCGGATCAAGATTTCCTTGCAGAGCGACACGTCCAGCCACCGTAGTTCGCGCTGTATCTAATCGCGTAGTCCAATCTAAACCTAATGCATCTGCACCTGTGCTAATCATTGGTTCTAACCATTGACCGCCGCCTTTAGTGAATACAATGATAGGAATACGTCGGCCATCTTTCTCGCGTTGTAAACCTGCAATGATTTTATTCATGTAGTTTAAAGAAAATTCGACATATTCACGATGTGCCAATGCCCCGCCCCAGCTATCAAAGATCTGGATCGCCTGAGCACCTGCATCAATTTGAGCATTTAAATAGTCAATTACAGAGTCTGCTAAATGATCAAGCAAAGCATGCAAAACTTCAGGTTGGGCGTACATCATTTGCTTGGTAAAACGGAACTCTTTACTTGAACCACCTTCAACCATATAAGTTGCTAGAGTCCAAGGGCTACCAGAAAAACCAATCAGGGGAACCTGACCACCTAAAGCAGAGCGAATTGTGCTTACAGCGTTCATGACATAATCAAGGTCTGATTTTGCATTTAACTTAGGTAAGTTAGCCACATCTTGTTCAGTACGAACTGTTTTATGGAACTTTGGTCCTTCACCTGTTTCAAAATAAAGACCTAAACCCAGTGCATCTGGAATTGTTAGAATATCTGAAAATAAAATTGCTGCATCTAAATCATAGCGACGCAAAGGTTGTAAAGTCACTTCACAGGCAAAATCTTTGTTTTTACATAAGGATAGAAAGTCACCTGCTTTTGAACGTGTTTCACGATATTCAGGCAAATAACGCCCTGCTTGACGCATCATCCATACCGGTGTGGTATCTACAGGTTCGCGTAACAAAGCACGGAGGAAACGATCATTTTTCAAAGTCGTCATTACCAATCTCTATCTTCTTTATGTGGCAGCATCATATCAAAAACAGAGACATTTTTATAATTTCAATTTCACACAAAAAACTCGTCAATCTACTAAAAAATGCATATTTACACAAAAGTCTACTGCAAGCTGTGGGGTTTTCTGCAATACTTGCAACATGTTACATTGGGTTTATTGATATTCTTTTAATCACTAAATTACCAATCTTGGGCTCATAAAGATGAGTTATTGGTAATTTTATGCACTTTAAGATCGCATCAATCCTCCTATTGCTTATATGAAAATTCTTAAGGTTGAATTACATGTTTGTTCGCTCATTACTCGCTATGAGTTTAAGTTGTATTATTGCTAATGTTGCTTTTGCTGCTTCAACAACTGAGCAACCCCTGAAGCCAAAAAAGGTATCAGCTCCTGTAGAAGATCCGATTGATCCTTTAGCAGTAGATGCAGCTTCAACTGTACAAGCTCAAGCTCCAACACAAATTACTGCTCAAGAACAAAATGACTTAAATCGAGCGTCAACAACATTACAAAACTTGCAGAAAACAGAAGACCCAAATGCTGAGTCTGGTATTGCTGCATCTACACCAGCAGTAGCTAAAAGCACAACGGCGTCTAAGGCTGCACCAGTGTCAGCTGCTTCATGGACATTAGATGGCTTAAATTCGGCAGAATGGTCTGAAAATATTGGTAAGGGTCAACTTCCAGTTTATGCACGTGCCCATGTGATGCTTAATAATGCACATGCATCACCAGGTGCAATTGACGGCATGAGCGGTAAAAATACCTTAAAAGCAATTTCTTCATTCCAGCAAATGAATGGTTTATCGCCTACTGGTGAACTTACCAAAGAAACTTGGGATGCATTGGTTGCGAAACAAAACAAGCCAGCATTTATTGAATACACCATTTCTGATGCTGACTTAAAAGGCCCATATGCTGAGTCGATTCCTTCTGACTACGCATTACAAGCCAAAATGAAAGGTTTGTACTACACTCGTGTGACCGAAATGTTGGGCGAGAAGTTTCATATTGATGAAGGTTTCTTAAAGAAATTAAACCCAACTGCGACATTCAAAAAAGCGGGTGAAAAAATCATTGTTCCAAACGTGCGCAATGATTTACCAGAAGATATTCATTTGATTATTGCCCATAAAGGCGCAAAACAATTGTATCTCTTCAATAGCCGGAACCAAATGATTGCCTCATTTCCTGCAACAATTGGCAGTACTGATACGCCTTCTCCGGCCGGTACTTACAAGGTAGTTGGTGTGGCTCGTAACCCATGGTACAGCTATTCACCTTCGAACTTCGTACAAGGTAAAAACTTAAAACCTCTTTCTTTACCACCTGGCCCAAATGCCCCTGTTGGTAATATCTGGATTGGTTTAAGTAAAAAATCTTTTGGTATTCACGGAACACCAAATCCATCTTTAATTTCTAAAACAGCATCGCACGGTTGTATCCGTTTGACTAACTGGGATGCAAACGATTTAGGAAGTAAAGTACGCTCTGGCGTAACTGTTAAGTTCCTCGAATAATTAAATATTTTCATAAAAAACCTGTCTTTATGGCAGGTTTTTTATTGCAAAAAAATGCAACAAACACACAAAAAACTCAACATCATATCAATTACGAAACGACATGTTGCAGTTATTCTATTTTTTCACTCCCGATATAGCATTAATATATTTCTCAATAGATAAATAAAAATTTGGGAGATTAGATCATGAATGCTTACGTACATCGTGGTGAAGATCGTGGACATGTAAAAGCGGGGTGGTTAGAGTCTTATCACAGCTTTTCATTTGGTAACTGGTACAACCCTAAATATATGGGTGTCAGTGCTTTACGAGTCATTAATGACGACAGAATTGATGCGCATAATGGTTTCGGTACGCACTCACATGACAATATGGAAATCTTAACCTGTGTGCTAGATGGTGCAATTTCACACCGTGACACGATGGGAAATGAAGGTCAGATTAAAGCAGGTGAATGGCAACTCATGAGTGCTGGCACAGGTGTTGCCCACAGTGAAGTTAACAACACTGATACGCCTGTACATTTACTACAGATCTGGATTATTCCAGATGTAAGAGATGCAGAGCCCAATTACCAACAAATTAGTCTTGACCCACGTAATGATCCAAACAAATGGCATTTAATTGCAGGACCTGATGCAAATGCACCGATGCATATTCGCCAAAATGCAGAAGTAAAATCTGCCGTATTGGAAAAAGGACATGAGTTAAGTGTTGATCCGGTTAAAAAAGTGAACTATGTTCACGTGATTTCAGGTGTAATCCGCATTGGCGATCAAGAAGTTAAAGCAGGTGATGCTTTCGTATTTGAGGATAAAGCGACGATTCAGGCAAACGAAGATAGTCAATTTATCTGGTTCGATTTACCTTAAGTTAATCAAAAGCCCTTTGAACAAAAGGGCTTTTTTAATCTCCACCACCACCGCCCCCATCACATCCTCCCGAATCTGAAGATGATGATGATGAACAGTCATTTGAATAACTAGAGCTATGATGACTAGGGCTATTATCGTGAAAATGATGGGTTGAATAAGATGAATAATCATGCTCGCCAGATGACGAAGAATTTTTTAAATTTCTAAGCAGTGCAATTAAACAGATCAGACCAATACTGGAAAAAATTGCAATAAACACAATAATAAATAACTTCAAATAACGGCCTCCTTGATCAAGCTAAACACACATTAAAATAAACTATTTTAAGTTTCCTTCACATATAAATAGGCACTCGCTCTTGATATACCTAAATGTTGTGCAACCGTCTCCACAGCCTTTTTAATGTCTAATAAACCATTATTCTTTAACTCATGTATTAATTGTTTTCGCTCATTGAGTTTTAACATACGCGGCGTAGTGGCATGTTTTGATGCAAATTGATCGATATATCTTCGAATTGCTTCAGACCCATTCGGTTCCAAATTTTCAATAATGTTGTCAGTTTCAATTTTAGTAAACTGGTCTAAAGCGCTTTGCATACCCCTAAATAGGGTTAAATCAATATTCATACATAAAGCGGCCACATATTCGCCCTCTTCATCTTTAATACCAATCGAAGTGCTTTTTGCGGGGCGACCATCTACAAACTGGTTTGCATAGTTGGAAATAAGATTTGGAAATTCTGGAGACATAATTCTTGCCAGACCTAACTCTGTTGCTGGATCTCCAATTTTTCGACCAGATAAATTATTGTGTATTGAGAGTATGGCATGTTCAGGATTTGTTAAGTCATGGACAACAACTTCGCAAAAAGGAGATAGCGTTTCACTTAATCCTTTCGCGATTGTATCTAGTTGAGTGAGTAAATGTTTATCACGATTTCCCAATGTATTTCCTCCAAATGACTTAATTACTATTTCAAACCCTAGCGTGAAGTATGTATTAGTAATTTAGACTTTTTATCTAATTTTAAACTTAATGTAAATCAAAATCTTATATCTCATTGTTATCACATCAGAAAATAAAATTAGACATTTTATCTAAATATATATATTTTATCTAAACAAGGTCAATATATTGTGCGTTGCTTGAGCAATACGAAATCTTGCATCCGAAAACATTGAATAGAATTAGGTTTAATTATGAAAAATTTAACCCTTCCAACTTATGAAGATGTCGCAGCCGCTGCTGAGCGTATTAAAGGTTTTGCAAATAAAACCCCTGTTTTAACTTCACGTACTGTTAACAATGAATGTGAAGCAGAAGTATTCTTTAAATGTGAGAATTTTCAGCGTGTTGGCGCTTTCAAATTTCGTGGTGCAATGAATGCTCTTGCACAGTTCGATGAGACTCAAAAACAAGCTGGTGTGGTTGCTTTCTCTTCAGGAAATCATGCTCAAGCGATTGCACTGTCAGCAAAAATCCTTGGTATTCCAGCAACAATCATCATGCCCAAAGATGCTCCTGCTGCAAAAATGGCAGCGACGCGAGAATACGGAGGCAATATTGTTGAATATGACCGCTATACAGAAAATCGGGAACAAATTGGAAAAGAGATCGCCGAAAAAAATGGTCTGACATTAATTCCATCTTATGACCACCCGCATGTAATTGCTGGTCAAGGAACCGCTGCAAAAGAGCTATTTGAAGAGGTTGGTGAGTTGGATTACCTCTTTGTAGGTTTAGGTGGCGGTGGTTTATTGGCGGGGTCTTCCTTATCTGCCCGTCAACTCTCTCCCAACTGTAAAATATATGGTGTTGAACCTGCCCTAGGAAATGATGGGCAAATGTCCTTTAGAAAAGGAGAAATTGTTCATATTGATATACCTAAAACAATTGCCGATGGTGCTCAAATTCAAAGTTTAGGCAAATTAACATTTCCTATTATTCAAAAGAATGTAGATGACATTTTGACTGTAACAGACGAAGAACTCGTTACCGTTATGAAGTTTTTTGCTGAAAGAATGAAGATGGTGGTTGAACCGACAGGATGCCTTGGATTTGCAGCTGCCCGTAATTTGAAACATGAGTTAAAAGGCAAACGTATAGGCATCATTATTAGTGGTGGGAATGTCGATATTTCTAAATATGTAGAGTTTTTATCAGCTTAATAAAAGTTTGAAGTCTATCTATGATTTCTTTTAAAGCATCATAGATAGACATTCAATATGCACATGCCTCTCGACTTGGTCGCGTCTTAATTTAAATATTCACTTTTGGAGATGGTTATGAGATTTATTTCTGAGTCTGAATCTTCTGCTCTCATCAATCATGAACTCGCTTACGATGCCATTTACCAAGCTTTAATTGCTGCAACTCAATTGGACACTCAAAGTTTTCCTGTGGTTCATGGTCAAGCGTCTGATACAAAAAATACGTTTAGTATTAAATCATCTGCTAATCAGCACTTAGCTGGTCTTAAAGTCGGTTCTTTTTGGGAAGATAACCCTAAAAATGGTTTACCACGCCATAACGCGCTTATTTTATTATTTAATCAAGCGAATGGAAAAATGGCGGCAGCCATCGAAGCAGGCAAAGTGAATGCATTCCGTACAGCAGCTTCTAATGCAGTTGCAACCCATGTACTGGCAAGAAAAGATTCAAAAGTATTAGCCATATTTGGTACAGGAAATCAGGCCAAATATGAATGCGAGGCATTAGCGAGAATTAGAAATTTCGATCAGGTTTTGATTGTAGGACGCGACCAAAGTAAAGCTGAAAAAATGGCAGAAGACCTAAAAAAGTTAGGGATTGAGATTAAAATTGCTGGTGCAAAAGAAGCTTGTGAGCAAGCGGATATTATTGTGACAGCGACTTCTTCGAAGACTCCGCTTTTTAAAGCAGAATGGATAAAAGCGGGTACTCATATTTCATCTATGGGTTCTGATAAAAAAGGTAAACAAGAACTTCCACCAGAATTATTTTCACAGAGTGGTTTATTTTGTGATCTGAATTCCCAGTCTAAAGTTATTGGTGAATTCCAACATGCGTCTGAATCTGCAATTTTAATCAATATAGGTGATGTGCTTTTAGCAAACATTCAAGGAAGGCAATCTCAGGAACAAATCACAATTTATGATAGTTCAGGGTTATCTATACAAGATTTATATATCGCCCAAAAAATTTTAGAAATTTCTTAATATTTATCACTCAACTGCATCATTTAGGCTGATGCAGTTAAGTGATAAGGTATTTCTTTTCATTTGCATTAAATAAACTGCATTAAAAAATAATCCAACAAGCGTTCCCTTTCCCCTGCCTTATTTGGGTCTAAAAGTTGAACCATCGCCCCATCAATCACAAACAAGAACATGTGTGCATCTTGCTTTGCAGCATTTGCATTGGTTGTTAAAAGCAAATTATAAATTTCATTAATAAGCCAGCTTCGATAGTCAATCACGACCTGATACGCCTTGGGATGTGTTTTCACAATTTCAAAAATAGCTTTGAAAGGCAAATGATAAAGGCCATCTAAGTTCGCATGTAAGAAATAAATTTTGCGAAATTTTTCAAGCAGGGTTAAGTCTTTTTGAATATAAATAATTGAAATCACCTCTTGTTTCAGCCCATCTTTTTGAAAAGTTAGGCTCATTTCAATGAGACGTTCTTTTGAGTGGAAGTAATTATAAAAAGTTGCTTTCGGAGTTTTCGACGATTCAATAATTCGATCCACCCCGACTTTATGAAAGCCATATTTATTAAAAAGATATCGAGAGGTATGAAGCACGCTTAAAGCACGAAATGGAAGATCTGAATGTGGCATATTTTTACCGTTATAAATTAAATTTTTGTTGTATATAAATGAGATACAAAATCCGCCACCTTTTTTGGGAGAAAAAAAGGCATAGCAAAGCCATAAAGACTGTGCTTGGCACATCTCAAGTTTTATTGTTGAAATAAGTTTTTAGCCGTAATGACTTAAAGTCTGAAAAGCCGATGAGCCTTCAAACTGTTTAAAGATGAATTAAGTGGTGTCGTTATAGCTTTTGGCAAAGGCTGCCAAGAAATTAAGAATGTGCAAAGCCAACTCCTTTTTATTGGGAGTTCTGCCAGACATTAATAAGAATTATGGTGGCAGAACGGAAGAAGGTTGACAGACTAGTAATAACTCAAACTAGCACACCCGAAAGTGTCCCTCTCCCGTCCTACCGCTACAGGAGGGAACGAGTGGTACACCACACAAGGCTATTCCTCAGAAGGAAAAGCTCTGATGCGGGAGTTATTATTCAGCCTGTCAAAGCCGACTGGCAATGTGGCCAGCAGGCAAAGGATAAGCTTCACATTTGTTGCAGTCAAGCACACAAAATGACATTTGCTTTAAATTAGATCATTAAAAAGTAAGGTTAAATAATGAATAAGTTATTGTTAAATTGGGGTTTATAAAGTTGCGGAATTTGGAGATATAGGGGTTTAGGAAACTAGAAATGCGCTAGTGCGGCTTTCACCACCTGCGCTTTATTATCAAAGTTATTGTTTAATTGAGTATTTGCAATGTGCCCTAAAGCTATGAGGGTTTTCTATTTTTAAAAGAGCTCTAACCTGCAACATTAAATGTACTGCATTGATAGATTAATTTATTTTATCAATTTTAAAAATTTTACCACTTAGAGTACTTTGAAAAAACATTTCAAAACCCGGTCGTATATCTTCACCTTCAACTGTAATGTATTTTAAATTAGAAAAACATTGAGTATTAGCGAAATAATTATCTACTGTTGCCTGAATGACGTATTTAATTCCAAACTGGTCTTTGACACTGATATTTTGTTTAAGCATGACGATATCCTAATAAAATTATGGCAGAAATAATGGACCCGCCTAAATATCCAATAGCAAACTGAGTTTTAACTAACTCTATAATCTAATTTAAATAGTTGATTTATAGACGCATAAAAGGTGCGACCATCTAAATTTAAATCAACTTCAATTCCAGAGGAAAGAAGAACTCTTTTACCAACTTCAACAGTTTTAAAACCTTCACGTGTATTTTGTATTCTATTTAGAGGAATTAAAGACACTAAAATTTCTGTACCATTTTTAGATTTTGCAATTAAATCATTTATTTTTAACAATTTATATCCTAAATTAAAATTTACTTATAATCTTAAAATAATTTTAAAATTAATTTAAAGTGAAAAGCACTCATTAGTGCTTTTCATTTATGACTGCTTATAATTATTTATAGAGCAACAATATTTACAGCATTTGGGCCTTTTTGGCCTTGTGCAACACTGAATTCAACACGTTGACCTTCAGCAAGAGTTCTGAAACCTGAGTTAGCGATTTCGCTAAAATGAGCAAAAACGTCTGGTCCTGATTCTGGTTGGATAAAACCGAAACCTTTAGCTTCGTTAAACCACTTAACAGTACCTTTCATGATATTTGAATTAGACATAATACATCCTAGTTTTTTTAAAAATTTAAACCATTTTATTGGTTATGAGTAACATCGAAATAATAAAGAATGGAGCTGAAAATCTGAAAAAAACGAAGGATTATGACTAATACTGCGGTACTTAGAGAAGATTTACCAAACATGACTTTTTCTAGTTATGTTCATTGTATACGAAAAATAAAATTAATCAAGTTTTCTAATATATATATTTATTTTATTTATAAAAAAGGTGATGTTCTGCTTTATAGGCGAGTTGTGCTCAATGCAGGTAGGCAAAGGACAGTGCTCTACCCTTTTGCAGTCAAGTAAATGACTTTCGCTTTAAATTAGATCATTAAAAAGTAAGGATAAACAATGAATAAGTTATTGTTAAATATGGGTTTATAAAAGTGGGGAGTTACAGCTTTATAGAGCAAAGTTTTGAGGGTGTAACCTTTTAAAAAAGTACAAAGGTTACAGATTTCTGAGGTTACACCGCCCAATTAACTTATAAATAGAAATTAGGCTTAATCTATTTTCATACAATATAAATCGGTGCCTTTTGCAATGACCTGCTCTTGAAACGGAACCATCACAATACAGTTCGCTTTAAAAAACGGTTCAATTTGATATGGCTGCTGTTGCTCAATAATTTCTAATAAATATTCACCATTTTCTTGAGCCTTATAATTTCCCCATAACAATTTTCTGTTTGTCGTATCAGGAACAATCTCTATGTCAGCTTTACCTTTAAAGTAAGCATGATCAAAAAAGTCTGAGATGTGCTTATTCAAAATATATTTCACAAAAGCATGCATCAGAATTGCAATATCTTGGATATCACCCGGTAAATTAATAATAGTCGCTTTATCTTCTGTAACAACTACTCGCATACCTTTATGATTACCGCTTTCATCATATATCTGCACTGTCTCACGACTAGGTGGAGTCCTATCTTTGCCTTTTAGAATTTTAATTTCATTCGCTGGTATACAACGAGTATTCAAGGCCGATGACATGCTGCTTTGATCAAAGATTAGAAGTTTTTCAAGCTGAAATAAAGCAGAACGGTTATTTTGATATGTGCAGCAAATAATGACATCAAAATTTGAGGTGTGTTCTTCAAAGAACTTTATATAATCATCCCTGCTTGTCGTTAATGAGTCATCTAAAGCTGGGTCATTATCTTTTTTAAGATTATTAAATGCTGCATCGAAACGTTCAGGTTTAAGTAATTTTATTTCTACGTGTTCATATCCCCATGTTTTCAAGACATCTTTAACATAGAGACTTTCCTCGCTCATTTCATCTTCATCAAAAGAATGCATACTTACAATGAGAATTTTGGGATTCTTATATATAGATAATTCTTTGATTCCAGCCCGTCTTAAGGCAATTAATTTTTCAGGAGTGATTTTCTCATCTTGTTTTAAAATCACATCGCCTTGTTTAAATATACTGCCCTTAGGAATAACACCATGCATGGCTAGAATAGAACCAGTAATCTTTTTAGCATCGGTATCAGAAAGATCTAATCTTTCATCTTGTTCAGCAATGACTGCATCTAAAGACTCTGGTAATTTTGTATAGGCAGGAATCTCTAACAAACTTGGAGCTTTTAAATCTAATTTATAGGGATTAATTGATCTATAAAGCTGTTGCCCCCAATAGTACCAACGAGTAATTAATAAAGGGCTTTCTTTACTTGCAGTTTGAGTTATTTCTGAATTAATAGCCCATCCTGCATATCCTGATAAATTATGTAGAGGATAGTTCTGTAAAGCATACACATCACTTGCATTAACTTGATTTATTGCGTCATCCAGCTCTACAGTTTCTTTTAAATCGCCTTTTGGCAAATTTATATTGATGTGATAAAAAATGTCCGTTAAATGATTTGGTAAGTTATCTGGTACTGGAAGTTTTTTTTGCATAAATATAATTCCTGGAAGTACCTCAAATAGGAGGTACTTCGCTAATTTTAATTATTAATCAACATTAATAAAGAACTTATCACCGTCTAAAACGCGTTCAGCATTGAAGAAAGATCCTAAAAAACTACCTGCTCTACGGTTGTCAGAAGCATCAATTTTTTTCACCGAAGCCCCTGTACCACCTTGGTGGGTAGCTGCAAATGGAAATTCATCACAATCACAGTCAGTCGCGACTTCATCTGAATCGCCAGTAAAGAAGCATTTTGAACCAACAGTTGGACCATATTTAACTTTGCACATTTTCACAGATTCAGCTCGATTATCTTTACGAGTTTGAGCATCGCGTAAACGAGTTAAAGGACTTGCACTTGAACTAGGAAAAACTGAGTTAGGTGCTCCAGCTATAAACTTACCAGGTTGTCCAGCTGCAAATGCTTCTTTAATGTGCTTTGCAGATTCATCTACATCGGGATTAGTGACTTTAATTGTAGTAAGGACAGGTGGTACATCTGAATATACACATCCTTTCGTATTTGCCTTAGCTTTACCTATATCACAACGTACACCAGGACTATAAATACCTGGATCATAACTTGCAGCATCATTAAATGACGCGTTTGCTTTAACAACTTGAAAAGACACACTAGGAGATAATGATAACGGGTTTGAAGAAGCTAACTCTGTATTAGACGGCGTGAAAGTTGTTGTAGATTCTAAAGATAACCCATTTACTAAATTAATTGGATTGCCATAGACAGTCTTTGCTGTGCAGTTATAACAGTACAACTCAGGTCGTACTTTTAGAGAATCGCCAGGTTGCCCTATAATTTGTGTGCGCAGTTTATATTTAAAAGTCCAAGTTAATGCATTTTTTGGATTATCAGAATAAACATATGCAACCACTTTCGCAGTACCTACATTTAATCCTTTTGCATCAGTCAATGGAATTTCAAATGGTTCGGACTCTAAACAATGCGCCCCTCTGTTTATATAGCTATCTAGATCTTTTCCAACTTTTTTACAAATTGGTGATACATCCAAAGCACTAGCAGCATGGCTAGTTGTTACTATGAATACTGAAGCTAAAGCTATTATATATTTAGTTATATTTAACATGAAGTTTCCAATTTTATAAATTTAAAAAATCACTCTAGTAAGCCATTTTGGCTTACCAAAATGAGGGCGCATAATATAACAATTAAAAAAATAAGTAAATTTATTGATTAAAATTGATATGTTACATTTACCAATTGGTATTTTTAAAATTTTAGAGCATAAAAAAATAAAATACTATTCACGTAATTATTATTCACAAACTTATCCAAACATCTTTTGTTTAAACTATTTTATTAAGCTTTATTTCAATGTATTCAAATAAAAATTATATCCAAACGCTTAGACATCATTGTTTTGAGCCGCTCCTATCTTGGTCTTCAAAAGAAATTTTTAATTATTTTCTGCTTAAGTATTAATCAGCTGTATGAATTTATGTAAAGCAATAAAAAAAGCCCTAAACCATTATAGTTTAGGGCTTTTTAAGTCATGTATAGCTATTCGAGCTTATATGACTTTAATGTCTTGGTAGGTATATCCAGACTCGAACTGGAGACCTCTACGATGTCAACGTAGCGCTCTAACCAACTGAGCTATACACCTAGAATGGAAAGCATAATATTCATTTTTCAAAAGCAAAACAAGTGATTTTCAATTGAAAAAAATACAAATGAGCAGACTTTAAGCAAACTCTTTTTCATTTCCCAAAAAAGAAAAACGGTACATGGTTTAACCACATACCGTTTTGTTTAGCTGAATTTAACTCTCAACTTAACAAGGGCATTTCTTTAAAGTACCGCCAGCCGATGGATAACGCGCATCTACACAATAGCGATAGAAAGTTTTAGCATCCATTGGTGTTAAATCAGAATGATGAAGCTTCATATGTTCCAGATAAGTTTGATAATCTGGCACTCCAACCATCAAGCGAAAGCTTTGCTGCAAACGCTGCCACAGTGTTGCAATACGCGACCAGTTCTTTGGAGAGAGCAATAGCTCTTTTTGTGAGAGCACCGTCATTTTAATGATTTTCGCAATAATGACAGTTCCATTTTTTGCAAATTTAAAATTCATCATTACTCTCCTCGCGTGGTGATCACTTCAGGATCAGCATATACAGCTGGGGATTCATTTACAGTCGGTGTTGGGCTTGCTAAAGCACGGCGTACAATACCAATTGAAGCAATAATCATGACAATCGATACAATCATAAAGAAGCCACAAAGTGCAGCATTAATCTGATTAGACATCACAATGTTTTGCATCTCAGCAATAGTTTTGGCTGGTTTAAGAATTTCACCACGAGCGATTGCATCTGAAAATCTATTTGCTTGCGCTAAGAAACCAATCTTTGGATTTTCGTGGAAAATCTTTTGCCAACCCGCAGTCATACAGGTCACGAATAAGAAAATTGTTGGAATGATCGTCACCCATACATATTTTTCTTTTTTCATTTTAAACAGAATAACTGTACCTAAAATGAGTGCCATTGAAGCCAGCATCTGGTTACCAACACCAAACAGAGGCCATAAGGAGTTAACGCCACCTAATGGGTCAATCACACCTTGATAGACGAAGAATCCCCATCCACCTACTGCAACTGCTGTACCCACTAAGTTACCCACGAATGAACCAGAAGATTTAACCGCAGGAATCACAATACCCACTGTGTCTTGCACCATAAAACGACAAGCACGAGTTCCGGCATCTACAGCAGTTAAGATGAATAATGCTTCAAATAAAATCGCAAAGTGGTACCAGAATGCCATCATTGAACGGCTATTGAAAATTTCCGAAATGATATGTGCCATACCAATTGCAAAGGTAGGCGCACCACCTGTACGCGATAAAATCGAAGTTTCTCCGACTTCCTGTGCCAACAGCGTTAACATTTCAGGGGTAACGACAAATCCTAAATTACGAACAGCTTCTGCCGCTGATTCTACAGTTGTACCCAGTACAGCCGCAGGTGCATTAATTGCAAAGTACACGCCTGGGTCTAAGACAGTCGCACAGATCATCGCCATAATACCGACGAATGATTCCATGAGCATGCCGCCATAACCAATCACGCGAATGTCTGCTTCGTTATCAATTAGTTTTGGTGTAGTACCACTTGATACAAGCGCATGGAAACCAGAAATGGCACCACAGGCAATGGTAATAAATAGGAATGGGAATAAGCTACCCGAGAAAACAGGGCCAGTACCGTCAATAAAATGAGTCACTGCTGGCATTTTCAATTCAGGTAATGCAATGATAATACCGACTGCTAAACCGAGAATGACACCGATTTTAAGGAAGGTTGATAGATAATCACGTGGTGCTAACAATAACCAGACAGGTAAAACTGATGCGATAAATCCATAAATGATTAAGCACCATGTAAGCTGTGTTCCTGTTAAGGTGAAAAATTCACCCCAGTAAGGATCTGCTGCAACATGTCCACCGTAAACAATGGCAAGCATCATTAAGACGAAGCCAATAATAGAAACTTCAGCAATACGTCCCGGGCGAATAAATCGCATGTAAACGCCCATAAATAATGCAATTGGAATAGTTGCTGCAATAGTAAACACACCCCATGGACTATGGGCGAGTGCTTTAACCACAACTAAAGCCAATACCGCAAGGATAATAATCATTACCCCAAGCGCACCAAGCATTACAACGATACCAGCAAAAGAACCCAGTTCCTGTTTTGCCATTTCACCAAGCGAACGACCGTCTCGACGCGTTGAAATAAATAAAACTAAGAAGTCTTGTACTGCACCCGCGACAACCACACCGACCAGTAGCCAGATTGTCCCTGGTAAAAAACCCATTTGTGCAGCCAAAATTGGCCCGACTAATGGTCCCGCTCCGGCAATTGCAGCAAAGTGATGACCAAAAAGTACGTATTTATTGGTGGGAACATAATCCAGACCATCGGCTAAACGATGTGCTGGGGTTAACCGTCTTGGGTTTAATTCAAATACTTTAGTTGCAATAAATAGACTATAAAATCGATATGCGATGCTATATACACATGCTGCAGCAAGTACAAGCCAAACCGCATTGACATGTTCACCACGACTGAGTGCCAGCATCCCAAAAGAAATTGCACCTATAATTGCCACTAGGCTCCAGACCAGCTTGGAGGGAAGCGTAGATTTCGCTTGCATTGTGTCCATTCTTAACCTCTCAATAAATAACTACAGCATTTTTATATTGTTATGTACTGTTCTATCAAATCCTTGTGACTGTACTCCTCCTTTAATTTTTTTCCTCTTATACTTTCGCATAAAAAAAGGGATGATTTACATCATCCCTTCGATAATAGTTTATTTTTTAACTATTATGCACGCTCTAAATAATCGCCAGTACGAGTATCTACACGAACGCTATCTTCTTGCTGAACAAATAACGGAACACGAACAACCGCACCTGTTTCAAGCTTAGCTGGTTTACCGCCACCGCCAGATGTATCACCGCGTACACCTGGATCAGTTTCAACAATTTTTAATACTACGAAGTTCGGTGCACTTACAGTTAAAGGCACACCGTTGAACAACATAATAGTACATTTTTCATTTGAATCGTCTTTTAACCATTTAGCTGCATCGCCCATTGCAGTTTTGTCTGCAGCGATTTGCTCAAAAGTTACAGGATCCATGAAGTTCCAAAGCTCGCCATCATTGTATAAGTAGTCCATTTCTACTTCTACGATGTCAGCCGCTTCTACAGTATCGCCAGACTTAAAAGTTTTTTCTAAAACTTTACCAGTTCTAAGGTTACGTAATTTTACGCGGTTGAACGCTTGACCTTTACCTGGTTTTACGTATTCATTTTCCATGATTGAACATGGGTTACTGTCAAGCATGACCTTAAGGCCCGGCTTGAAATCATTTGTAGAATAATTGGCCATGACTGGCACACTCCAAACTTAACAAGTCAACTATGCGATATAATGCGTTGTTGCATTATCTTAATCGTGTCAAATGATAAACTATTTATACCAAGAGCAAAACTGGCAATCGCAACTGAGTGACCTTATTACAGATCCTTTGGAGTTGCTAAACCTACTCGAGTTATCCACCGATCAGCTATTATCAGGTGCGATTCTGGCTTCTGAACAGTTTAAATTACGGGTTCCTCGTGCGTTCGTCGGAAAAATGAACGCTAAAAACCCTTTTGACCCGCTTTTGCTACAGGTTTTACCTCATCATTTAGAACTTGAGGAACATCCTGAATTTGTAACTGACCCTTTAGGCGAAGAAGCAGCAAATCAATTACCCGGTGTATTACATAAATATCAATCACGTTTTTTACTGACTTTGACGGGTGCGTGTGCCGTACATTGCCGTTATTGTTTCCGTCGTCATTTTCCCTATCAAGAAAATTTACCGAAAAATGACGATTGGCCAAATATAAAAAACTATATTGAAGCGAATCCGCACATTAATGAAATCATTTTGAGTGGTGGCGACCCCCTTACGCTTTCTAATCGTAAAATAGCACTTTGGCTAGAACGCTTATCATCTCTCAAACAAATTAAGATTCTGAGAATTCATTCACGGGTTCCAATTGTTATTCCAAACCGTATCGACGAAGAGCTTATTTCTTTATTAAAAAACAGTAGGCTGCGTATTATTCTGGTGGTACACTCAAACCACGCTTCTGAACTCGATGACTTTACCTGTTCAAAATTGTTGCAGTTATCTGCCGAGCACATTACTGTACTTAATCAGGCAGTTTTGCTTAAAGGCGTTAATGATTCTGCACAGACATTAATTGATTTAAGTTATCGTTTATTTGAAGCTCGCGTTATGCCTTATTACTTACATGTTTTAGATAAAGTAAAAGGTGCACAACATTTTGATTTAATACCATCTGAGATAGGTGATATATATCGTGATGTGTTAGCGAACCTACCGGGGTATTTGGTTCCTAAACTCGTCAGGGAAATTGCGGGCGAAAAGAATAAAACACCGCTTTTTGGGGCTACAACATTTTGAGTTATATAATAAGTGATGATGAATAATGCACTATCGGACATTTTTCACAATCAAACCGCACTCACTCGTGAACGGTTAAGCTTTTGTGAAGCCAATATTAAAGATCTTAATGAATGGGTCACTACCCTTTCTATTATGCAACTCGGCGATACATCAAAAGCATTATTCACAGCTATTTTAGAGCTCAATGAATTAAAATGTAGTGAGACCTTACGTTTCGATCTCATACAAACCCTTCATCCCACCATTAATAACGTTCTTGCAAGCCTAGAAAAAAACTTTTTTAACCAAGGCGTTATTAGCACAGACCGTAATGAACACATTATTGAATTAGCGATGTTGCTCCGTTGCTATTTTGCCAGTATTTATTTAAATATTGCTAAAAATAGCCATGAGCAATTACAGCATCAAAAATTTTCACTGTTTGCCTATAAACAAAAAAAGAATTTGCAAACGGCACGTACTTTATCGACTTTCCATGCGCTGCAACAATTAACCAGTCTCTTATATCAGCAGCATATGCTCTATAGTGAGCCGGTCAAAGGCCAATGGTTAATTGCACATCAACTCTATGAAACTGCTGTTCAGCATAAATATCATCTGGTAAATATTAACCATATTCAGGGTGTATATCACCCTCTAGCAAATATTACTCAAGCTTATGCTCAGCTTATTTTGCTGGATATTTTAAATACGAACCAAATTCGTCAGTCAGAAATTCAGGCATTATTTCAATGTAGCTTTGACTGGGCAAGAATGATTCATATTTTGCCGAAAGACACAGCATTAACGAAATATGTGGTTGACCCAAATAAAGATCATCCGCCGGTTTATAACACCAAACGCAGCTCTAACTTTAGCCCAAACATTTTTATAGGCACACAAGCTTTACTTGAGCATGTCACTGCAACCATGCATAAAAATGCGCAATATATTTCCAAAAATGAAAAGTTTTATTTAAGTCCAGCTTTAAAGTTTCATGTTCAAACTATTTTAGGTACTACGGCTCAACGTCGTCATGAACGTTATGAATATAATGCCGAGCTACAAATTTGTTTCGGTCTAAGTACGGCTCATTTCTATCTCTCGAAAGCAAAAAACTTTGAAGAAACGCTACAACTTAACAATAACTACAACTTACAAAGTGAATCTAAAGTTTTATCAAATTTAGAGAAAAAAGAACAACAAACGACATCCTATCAACGCTTAAGTCGTGAAAGCAAAACCATTTATCAAACCACTGTTCTCGATATTAGTGTCAATGGATATCGTATTAAATGGTCTGGGGAAGCACCGAAAAATTTAAGAACTGGTGAATATATTTTAGTTAAAGAAACCTTGCATGGACAATGGCGTGGTGGAGTAATCCGCTGGATTAAGCAGTCGACAGAAAAATCTCTAGAGTTAGGTTTAGAGATTTTGTCACAGGCCATGTTCCCTTGCGCAGTGCATATTCAAGCTGAGCGTCATACGCGCAATTATCATCCTGCACTATTACTACAAACACAAAACCTAGAAGAAATACAAAATACGCTGATTTTACCAGGGTCACAAATTTTTAGAGAGCAACAAACAATTCATTTACGATTGGGGACAGAAGAAATCAAAGTGTATCTACTCAAAGCACAACTCATTACTCAAAGTTTTATTCAATTTCATTTCGAACTTCTGAATGAGCAGCAACAAAATCTGCTTGATCAGTTCATGATGAAAAAGAATAGCAACTCTAGCAGTCAAGATTTATGGGAAGCACTAAAGTGAGAAACTCTTTATTATCTAAAAAGTTAAAACGTACTGAAACACGTTTACTCATTATTGATGACAACCAGCTACGTTATAACCAGATTTTAAATTTATTATTGGGGAATGATTATCAAGTTCAGGCATTATTGCTTGATGACCTAAAAATTTTTGAAAAACAGTTAAATACGCCTTGGGATGCTATTATTTTTGGTCGTGCTTATGACCTAAAAATTGAACAAACCCTCTCCCTTATTCAAGCATCTGAGCAACCACATTTACCTGTTTTATTATTGCAACCTGAAGACTATCAACCTCAGCAATATCAGACTTATATTCATAAAGGTATTTATGATGTAGTTCCATTAGAACCATTAGATTATTTTTATATCACGCTTATTCGAACCTTGTCGTATAGCCATTTATTGCAAACTGAGCAACGCCTGACGAGTGAACTAGAGACTATTCACTCTCATACACAAACATTGGTCAATAACAGCCATAAAGCAGTTGCCCTTTTTCAAGAAGGCATGCACGTTAAGGCAAATACAGAGTACCTCAACCTTTTTGGCTTTAAGCAAGAAGAAGAGATTATTGGCCTGCCGATATTAGATGTTTTACAACCTAATGATTTAAATATTTTTAAACAAAGATTTAAGAAAATTTCATTAGGTCAATTTGATCAGGCTCGTTTTGAAATCCAGAGTCAGCATGCAGCAATTTCAGGTAATAATGCGTTAAAACTTGAATTTATTCCCAGTCAGGAAGAAGACGCCGTACAGTTAACCATTGACTATCAACTGGATTTACAAACACCCGCAAATACAGTTTTTTCTGAAAAGAGTTATGGGTTAATTACACCTTGGCAACAGATTAATCGACAGCTATCAACCCACCCTGCTCAAGCGAATGCATTGGTTTTATTTAGATTAAGTCAGTGCCCAGAACGTATATTTCAACTCGATTGGCAAACTCCTGGACAATATTTTAATCAGCTGCAAAGCTTTCTGAAAGAACAAGCACAAATGCCGATTTTCAATCTTGAACTTGGGGCATATCTTGGCGTTTTGCAAGCCGAAAACAGTACAGTCCTTAACTCCCAATTGACTAGTCTGCAAAGTTTGCAAAAAGAGCATTTATTACCGATTAATGAGCTTAACTACTCGATCCAGTTTAAGCTGAGTTATGCGCAAATTACTGAACCTTTAGATGAAGCTAGTTTTGCAAAGCTGCTCGATCAAACCAATCAGCAAGAGCTACCTAAGGCGAAGTCAGAAATTGAGTTAGTGCCAACTATCGATATTATCTCTCCTGAGACTACGAGTTCTTCTATCTCACTTGATCTAAGCCTTCAAAATGTTGATGCTCCTGTGCAATCCTCTCTATTGCAACAATTAAAGCAACAGCTAGCACGGGGTGAAATCCATTTAAAATATCAGCAGATTTATGATAAGCATGATCAAGAAACCCATAACTATGAAGTTACTAGCGGTTTTATTGCAGATGAACAGTGGCACGACTTAAACGATTTAGCTGCATTAAGAGATGATAGCGAACTTTCTATTCAATTAGACCGTTGGATCTTAGTTGAGGCTAGCAAGCAGCTACATAATTTTATTACGCAGTACCCGAAAGCTAAACTGATTATTAACTTGAATATTGATATCTTACTCAAAGATAAATCATTCCCTGAGCTGATTTCGAAATTACTCACCATTATTGGTAGTAAGCAAGAAAGCCCATTGGTTCTACAATTTTCAGAACAAGCGATTCAGCCACATCTTGCAATTGTGCAGCAACACATAGCTCGCCTACGTCAACACGGCGCAGAAATTTCAATTCGGGATTTCACATCTTCTATTTATAGTGAATCGATATTGCAACAACTTGATGTTCAATATTTAAAATTGCAATCAAAGAAGACAGAGCTATTAAACTCAGACGCTGGTTTAGCGCAATTACAAGAAAAGGTTCTGAACTATTTGACTGTAAAACCAGTAGGGATTTTACTTGCCCATCTTGATGATATGAACTTATTTGCTAACGCTTGGAATGTGGAAGCACGTTTCTTACAAGGTCGCTATTTCCAGAAAAAACTTGATCGATTAACAGACGTACAAGACCAATAATGGTCTTGTCGTCCACAAACAAAAAACGGGCATAAAGCCCGTTTTTTGTTTCGTTTTGCAGTATTAACGCTTGATAGAGCGAGACATACCAGAAAAACGTTGTTTGAATTTGTCGATACGACCACCAGTGTCTACATTCTTTTGCTTACCAGTATAGAATGGGTGGCAAGCTGAACATACGTCAAGGTAGATAGTGTCTTTACCTAAAGCAGAACGAGTTTCGATTACGTTACCGCAAGAACAAGTTGCTACTAATGTTGCATATTTTGGGTGAATATCGGCGCGCATCGTCGATTACTCCTAATTTAGAAAGGCTTAAGCTGCCATCGCAATTGATCACTCTCAACTAAGTTGAGGACAGGCTCAAATGAGCAGATCAACACCACAACAGACCATTCTTTTGGCCCACCGAAACCTCTAGGGTCAGAGCTAAGCACAACAAGTGGACAAGATTATACGTCAAATAATTTTTATTTGCGAATTAATCTTTAGATTTAGCCCAGTAATTTGCAATTACCCCACAAACCATTAATTGGATTTGGTGAAAGATCATAATAGGTAACACAATCATGCCTAAAGGCTGGCCAATAAATAAGATTTGCGCCATCGGCACACCACTTGCCAGCGTCTTTTTTGAGCTACAAAAGAAAACCGTGACTTGATCTGCTCGGTTAAATCCAAAAACACGAGGTAGGTAAAGTGCTAATAGCATAATGATGGTTAAAAGAACTGAACAAGCAATCGTTAGAATAAGTAAGGTTTTCCAACTCACCTGATGCCAAAGCCCTGCGACTACTGCCCCACTGAATGCACCATACACCACCATCAAAATAGAACCTTGATCGAAAGCTTTAACAATACTTGGCACTTTTGCCATATAGGGAAAAATATAAGGACGTAATATTTGTCCTAAAATAAATGGCACTAACAGCAACAAGGTAATTTGTATAATTGAAGCCGTCGGATCGAACCCATGTTGGCTTTGGCCTAAAATAAAAAAGCTAACCAACACTGGTGTAATAAACATACCAATCAAATTTGAAAAAGATGCACTACAGACCGCTCCCGCCACATTCCCTTTTGCAACTGATGTAAATGCAATAGAAGATTGAACCGTAGAGGGTAAAAAGCACATAAACAAAAAACCCCAGTACAGCTGCTGACCTAGTAGAGGTAACAGAATCGGCTTAGCCAACAAACCAATCACTGGAAAAACAAAAAAAGTAAATGCGAATACAAGTAAATGCATTTTCCAATGCAAAATGCCTTCAATTACAGCCTCACGAGACAGCTTCGCACCATGCAAAAAAAATAATATTGCAATCGCGACCGTGGTGAGTGTATTGAAATATTGCGCTGCTTGACCACTGACTGGAAAAAATGTTGCTAGTAGTACCATTCCAACCAACAAAATTGTAAATCGATCAAGTGCCAATAACTTCAACATAGCCACATCCTATGATTATTTTAGATAAATAAAAAACCCAGTTGATAAATTGACCATTCGGTCGGATATTCATCATACTGGGCTCTAAAAATAAAGCTAGAGTTTTAAGACCTAAATCTTAAATCGTCTAAGTCATTTATTTAGTTATTTCTGGCATCAGCATCTTGTTGAATCAACTCGATTTTATAACCATCTGGATCTTCAACAAATGCAATAACTGTGACACCACCTTTCATTGGGCCAGCTTCACGCACGACTTTACCATCACGTGCTTTAATTTCTTCACATGCTTTATAAGCATCATCGACACCAATAGCGATATGGCCGTATGCATTGCCTAAATCATAACTTGAAGTATCCCAGTTATGAGTGAGTTCAAGCACAGTATTGGTTTCTTCATCACCATAACCAACAAATGCCAGTGTAAAGCGCCCTTCTTCATAATCACGCTTACGAAGTAACTTCATTCCTAATACTTCGGTATAGAACTTTAAAGATTGTTCTAAATTGCCTACTCGCAACATTGTATGAAGCATTCGCATGTTTATTCACCTGCCTTTTCTGATTCATGTGTTTGATGATCTTTTAGCAGTTTTCCAACCCAAACCACTAAAATCAAGATTGGAATACCAATAAGAGTGGTCATCAAAAAGAATTTTGGATATCCAATATTACTGACAATGGTACCTGAATATCCACCCAAAAGTTTTGGGGTAAGCGTCATAAGTGAACTAAAGATCGCATATTGAACAGCTGTGAACGACACACTCGTTAAACTTGAAAGGAATGCAATAAATGCGGCGCCCGCCAAGCCAGAAGCCAAGTTGTCGACAATAATGGCAAAATAAAGCCATAAAGAACTATACGGTTTAATCACCTTACCGCTGATTTCAACTGATTGACCTGAAAGCGGGTCAACGTAAGCTAAGGGTTCAATATTTACATCTAATTCACTTGCTGCTTTTAGATTTGAGCTAACAGCATATGGATGAGATGCAGAAAGTATTTCCCGTTCACCGTCTACTACAGCTACATTGAGTTCTTTACTTGCCGATGAAGCTAATTTTTTCGCATCAATTGCTGCACTAAAAATACCTTTTTCATCTGACATTTTTGCATCAAAATTTTGTCCATCAAGACTAATTATGATTTTTTGTGTAGGGGTTAAAGCTTGCCCGAAGTATTGCCCTCGAATCACAATACTCCTTTCTCCCTCTTTCAAATAGATTTGATCATTACCCATGATCGGTAAAATTTGTAGAGGTGATTTGGCTAATTCAGTAGTGAGTAATGGCTGAGTACGAGTCACAGGTGCTACACCATTTTGTGTGGCATAAGCAGCTTTCACCTCAATTTGTTTCACTCCATTAAAGCTAGAACTTGGTACCGCAAGCTTCCACAAACCTACTTCATCGGGCTGAACTTTATAGCTTTGCTCACCAACTTTTACATCAACTGAATCTAATGGCTGTCCAGATTTTACCAGTCCAATAAAAATTAAATTGGTAGAACTTGCCAAAACTGCACCGACAAACATAAGCTTCATAATGTTTATACGCTGTGCTAAAAGACCACCTAAGAAGCCACCTATTAAACTAAATATCACCCCATAAATTTTGACTGCTTCGGCAATTTGTTCTTTGCTAAAGTTAAGGTCTTGATAAAAAACATTGGAAATAACACCCGCAATAATGTCTGAAATACGGAAGAAACCAATGAGGAGTAATAAGACTAATGCAAGTTTGACACCATAACGTTTAAAGAAATCTAAGATTGGTGCAATCCATGTCTCTTTAGCCATTTGTTGGTTAACTACACCAAATTTAACCAGTAAATAGCCCACAAAAATGGCACAAGCTGTCGCCGTTAAAAATCTTAAAGCTTCTAAACCAAATAATGCTGCGTTGTCTTTTATACTTCCAGCTTGCGAGATTGCTTCTGTTATCTGTCCAGAATAAATATAGGTGACTACAAATGAAATAACGGCAACAAAAAACACGAACACCAAACGGTAATAATCACTACTCTTATAGTTTTTATAAACACGATTTACCTGAGGTTCACGAACGAGCAAAGTCGTTACAATGCCGACCAACATAACCGCTGCCATGGTTAAGTAAGTCATTTTCCAAGCTTCGTAAATGTAATTACCTTTAGCAGTTCCCAAATATGCAGCTAGAAATAATGCCCCCGCTCCAGCCACAATCATTCCGATTCGATAACCAGCATTATAGGTAGATGCCAACACTGTTTGCATTTCTGTTTCTGCTAATTCAATACGGTAGGCATCAATTACAATATCTTGTGTTGCTGCTGAAAAACCAAGCAACACCGCACCTACTGCCATTTGAACCAGATAACTCTGACCTAAAGCTGGATCAGAAAAAGCCATAATACAAATAGCAAGGACAATCAAACACTGTGCGATTAACAACCAAGCACGTCTTCGGCCTAACATTTTAGTTAAAACAGGTACAGGTAACTCATCAATGAGAGGAGCCCAAACAAACTTAAAAGAGTAACCTAGAGCCGCCCAACTAAAAAAAGTGACTGCACTTTTATCAATACCTGCCTCTCCAAGCCACAAAGAGAGACTAGAGAAAATTAATAAAATTGGAATTCCGGCAGAAAAACCAAGGAACAGCATAATTAATGCACGGCGATCTAAAAATGCTTTAAAAGCCGAGACCCAACCCGAAGCTTGTGTGGTCATTCGTTTTTTATTTTCCATAAATTATAAATGTGCCTATTCAAACCCTTCTTACAATTGCTTTCAAGATTCTTTATGCAAACATTTTGGATTTGGCGATAAAAACCGCAAGTTTGCTTGATATTTTATGCTAAACCTGTATACCTTTAGCCTTCAACCTTCGTTTTCTTTTGCTGGATATCAACAGTGACACAAAAACTTGATCAAGTGACTATTTCAACTTTATCACTCGCTAAAACAACCACCACAAACGTCACAGTAAATGCATTTCCTTCAGCTTTTGAGCAACCTGATATAAAAATGACCTTAGACAAGACCGTTTTAAAACCTGAACAACTTACACATATCCCAGATTTTGAAAAAATTCCAGCTTCAACCAAACGCATCAAACCGCTTAATAACTTTTTGGGTCAAGATCGTGCCAAAGCATCTGTAGAGGCGGGAATTTCTTTACCCTACTCAGGCTATAATATTTTTGCCGTAGGAACTGCTGGTTTAGGCAAACGTACCATGATTAAACGTTTGTTACAGCAGCACGCCAAAACAATGCCAACGCCTGATGACTGGGTGTATGTCTATAATTTCAAACAAGCACGTCAACCTATTGCCCTACGTTTCCCAGCAGGTCAAGGCACTAAGTTTCAACAGGCACATGAACAAACTTGGCAAATAATTTTAAAACAACTTGAACGCCGTTTTAGTGCAGAGACTTATCATAACCGTATTGAACGCATCCGTCAGGAAACAGGCGATGTACAACAGCAAGCACTTGTTGAACTGACCAAAGAAGGTGAAGAACTCGACTTAAAACTCATTTCTCGTAATGAGAAACATGGTTTTGTACCAGTACAAGTTAAAGATGATCAAGTTCAAGAACTTACCCAAAACGATATTGATGCTTTAAATAGTAAACAACGCGCTGAAATTGCGGCCAATATTCGCTATATGGATAAAAAGCTGGATCGCCTTGGTTTACATTTAGGTGATTTAGAAGATGATGCACGTGACAAAGTGTCTGTGTTAAATCGAGATATTGCAACGCAAGTCGTTATGCCAAGAATGGACCTTATTTTAAATAAATATGGTCAGGTTAAAGGACTCGAAGATTACTTAAAACAATATGCGCAAGATATTATTGATAATGTAGAACTGATTTTAGAACAAGATGAAGATGATTATGCTCCATCAATGTTCAACCGTGTTCCCGCACGTTATCAAGCTAATGTTATTGTGGCTAACAAACCAAATAGCGGTGCTCCTGTTATTTTTGAAGACTTTCCAACACACTATAATTTACTTGGTCACGTTGAACAGCTCACCCATAACGGCACAATTATCACAGATTTCACCTTAATTCGTCCGGGTTCATTGCATCAAGCCAATGGCGGCTTTTTAATGCTTGAAGCTGAGCAGTTACTAGAACAACCTTATGCATGGCAAGGTTTAAAACGCGCGCTTAAATCTGGGCAGCTTAAATTGTCTTCACTTGAACACATGCTGACTTTAACTGGCAGCATTTCGATTGAACCTGCCGCAATTCCGCTCGATATTAAAGTGATCTTAATGGCTGAGCCTGAAATTTATTATGAAATTTTAGAGATTGAACCAGAACTTGGCAGCGTCTTTAAAATTCGTGCAGATTTTACCGATACTCTGCAACGTAATGAAACGAATGAACAGGCTTATATGCAGTTGATTGCTGACTATGTACAAGCCGATAAATTATTACCATTTGATCGTAGTGCTTTAGCAGCTTTATTAACTGACTCTAGCCGCCAAGCTGAAGATCAAAGCTCGTTATCATTACATGCATCGACTTTAGGTGACCTCATTCGAGAAGCGCACCACCATGCGTTTAAAGCCGAAGACAAGATCGTCACTGAACAGCATATCAACCTAGCCCTACAACATCGACAATACCGTTTGGGCTATTTAAGAGAGCTTTACTGGCAAGATCTTTCACGTGGTACGCAATTAATCGAAACGTCGGGATACCGTTTAGGCCAGATCAATGCCCTTTCCGTTATTCATTATGCAGATGTTGAGTTTGGTTTGCCTTCACGTTTGACAGCATCTGTTTATCAAGGTGGCGGTGATATTCTTGATATTGAACGCAGTGTAGAACTTGGTGGTTCACTTCATGCCAAAGGCGTGTTGCTGATGTCTAGCTTCTTGAAAGCTCACTTTGGCCGTGAACAAATTTTACATTTCTCCGCTGCGCTTGCATTTGAACAGAGCTATGGTCAAGTCGATGGCGATAGTGCCACTGTTGCTGAGCTTTCAGCATTGATTTCTGCAATTAGCCAAATACCAATTGATCAATCATGGGCTATTACCGGCTCTATGAACCAATTAGGACAAGTCCAGCCAATTGGTGGCGTAAATGCAAAAATTGAAGGCTTTTATGATGCATGTAAATTACAAGGTTTCACAGGTAAGCAAGGTGTCATTATTCCTCGTCAAAACATGCAGCATTTAATGTTACGTCAAGATGTTATTGATGCTGTTCGCAGCGGTCAATTCCATATTCATGCGATTGATACGATTGATCAGGCACTTGAAATTTTAATGGCTCGTCCAGTCGGTGCACTCGATAAAAAGGGTAAATACAGCAAAAATTCAATTTATGCAGCAGTAATGGAACAACTTGAATATTGGCAAGCCATTGAAGATGGTGCTGAAATTGAAGAAGAGCCAAAAAAGAAAAAGAAAAATAAGAAAAAAATTAAGAAGCATGAAGAACTTACTGCTAACGATCTGCCACAAGAAAATGCAGAAGAAGTTGCCACATTAAAACAGAAGTAATAAAAAAAGGGCCTGTAAAATACAGGCCCTTTTCTATTGTTTAGACTAAAAGTGCTTAAACTTACAGGATTAGCGGACGATCTGAATCGCTCGTCCTCCTGCTAACTGGCTAAAATATTGTTTAAGTGCTTCAACACAACGTTGAATTTTCATTGGTTGTTGATCATGTTTGGCAACCTCTGCATACAATGTAAAAGTTGGTAATTTCCAATCTGGCATGAGTTCAATCAAAGAACCATTTTTTAATTCTTTTTGAGCGTCCAAATATAAAATTCGTGCAATACCATGCCCTTGCTGACATAACGCTTTTGCAACTTGTAAATTATTGCTCTGCAAACGGCTTTGCATTTCAATATTAAGCGTTTCACCTGTTTTTACATGTTGAAAATTGAAATGGCGCGAGTCATTCATGACATTAATCGACAACAATTCATGATCTCTTAAATCATTAGGATGCACAATTGGACTAGATTGGTTCAGATAACTGGGAGAAGCTACCAAAATTTGATCTACAAAAGCCATCGGAATGATAGAGCTACTCTCTTCTACCGGAGTGGAACTCATGCGTACTGCGATATCAATTCGCTCTTCAATTAAATCGATATAGCGATGCCCAACTTCGAAATGCACAGATAAACCGCGATGAGCTGACATCCAGTGAGATAATGCAGGAATGAGGTGTTGAACTGCTAAATCAGGAGTTGTTGCAATACGCAAATCCCCGATTAAATCATCCCTCAATTCATTAATTCTGATTTTTCCCCTTTCAGCAGCCGCCAACATCTCTTGACAGCTTGAAAAAAAAGCCTGTCCGGCTTCTGTTAAACTAAGTTTACGAGTGGAACGATGTAATAAAATTACATCCATTTCATTCTCAAGGGAGCGAATCTGTTGGCTCACCGCACTTGTTGTAATCCCTAATTCACGTGCCGCACCACTAAATGAACTTTTTTCGACCACACAAGCAAAAACACCCATCGCACGAAGCTGATCTAACATAGGTTTCCTCAAATCTAATTTTAAATTTATAAAAAATGCTTATTGTTGTAATGAAAGCAACCAATTACATTATACGAGGAAACCTAAGTTTTTTGCATTAGCTATTTTGGTAAAAGATTTATAGGATTAATCGGTTTTCCATCCAAACGAATCTGGAACTCGAGCATGACCTGAGATGCTCCCGTAGATCCCATTTCGGCAATTTTTTGTCCAGCAGTTATATTATCACCGCTTTTCACCAACATCTTGCTATTGTGGGCATACGCACTGATGTAACCGTCAATATGCTTAACTAAAACCAGATTTCCGTATTCTTTTAAGCCATCTGCTGCATAGACAACTTGACCATCGGCTGCGGCATAAATAGGGTCACCCTGATTTCCACCATAACGGATTCCCTTGACATTATTTGCCAAATTAAACCCTTGAATTACTGGCCCATTGGTCGGTTTTATCCAACGTAAGCTCGAATTTGGTGCAACCGAAGCTACTGTCGTATTTGTTGATGGTACGCTAGTTGCTGGCTGAGTTACTGGAGTAACAGGCTGTGTTGTTGGTAAAGCAATGGTTTGACGCTTAATTTGTTCAGGTTGCGCCATGACTTGCGTAGAAACTGTTCTTGGTGAAGAACCTTTCTTCAAACGCAACGATTGATTAACATAAATACGATATGGTGCGGGAATATCATTCATTTCGGCAATGCTGACATAGTCCAGACCATAACGCATTGCGATACCACTTAAAGTATCACCTGAACGAACTGTGTAATAGTTAGGAGCCATTGCATAGCGAGAACTATTATTAATTTGCGGTTTAGAAGCACATCCAGCCATAGCCACAGTAAAACCTACAGCTACAGACAACAGCATAATTTTCATTATTTTGTCTTTTTGGATATTCACTCTGCTTTGTTGCCCAATTAAATGCATTGATCTCCCTCACTAAATGCTACAAATCATTTCGGCTAAGAGTACCAAAAAAGTAAGAGGAAACACGTTCCTCTTTTTCTTTATTCACAAAGTTATAACATTCGAGGCAAATTATTGACTCAAACTTAGCTGTAGGTCTTCTAAAACAGCATAATTTGTTGCGTCCATCTGAATTGGGGTAACACTTACATATCCATTGGCCACTGCAAAAAAGTCAGACTGAATCTGGCTTAGATCACGCTGTGGATCTGTAACAGCCTCACCTGCTAATCCAATCCAGTAAACTTGACGCCCTCGTGGGTCGACATGACTCGTAATTGGCTTAGATTGGGCACGGCGTCCCTGATAAGTAATTTGTGCTCCTTTTAACTGTGGCACGTCTGGAATATTAATATTCAAGATATGTCTTGGAGGCAAAGATGGTAGTCCACTTGCAATAAAATCATGAACCCACTGAGCAGCCTGAGCATAATCTTCTTTATTGTTATAAGCGCGTACATCAGAGCCAGCTAAAGACACAGCAATTGCGGGTTGCTTCATCAAACGGCCTTCAAATGCTGCGCCTACTGTTCCAGAATATAAAACATCATCACCTAAGTTTGCTCCGCTATTAATTCCACTCACGACCAAGTCAAATTCAAAATCGAACAAACCATTCATTGATAAATAAACACAATCTGCTGGCGTACCATTCACTGCCCAAACATCTTCGGCAATTTGAATTGGGCGTAATGGTCTATCTAATGTTAATGCACTTGAAAAACCACTTCTTTCGCTTTCTGGTGCAACTACAACCACGCGTCCAAGTGGTCTTAATGCTTCAGCTAAAGCCTGTATACCTGGCGCAAAAACACCGTCATCATTCGCAATTAAAATATTCACTAAAATCTTTCTCGACAAATAAACCTAAAGGTTTTCACAATTGAATTATTTGTTGAATTATATATATTTATGCCTCCATAGCATTATAAAATTGTGAAAAAATGAAAACTTTCGCTCCTTTTTTTCAAGTATTGGGGATCAGTATCACATTGTGTACGCAAGCAGTTTTTGCAGATGAGGATATCTCAACACAAGAGGCTGATAGCTTAATTAAAGATGACATTGCCGCAACGCAAGTTTTGCAGGAAATCTGCCCAGCTTTTGTGGGAGCAAATAAAAAACTTGAGTCAAATACTCAAAAAATTATTGCGATGTATCTAAACGGTTATTCAAATAAATCAATGTCCTTAGCAAATCTGCAAAATGACACAGAATTTAAAACTTTATTAAATGAAGCACGTCAGGCTGCAAAACAAATGGACCATCATGAACAGCATGAGCTCTGTGAAGAGATGGTTAATTATAAGGAATAGATCTTAATCTTTTTAGAATAGAAATTTATTAATTTTGGTTTTCTGTTTGGCATTAAGCAGAAAACCAACATAACAATACATTTTTTCCATTTTCTTAATCTACAAATTGGTTAAGCTATCGAGATATTTAAAATTTTTATTTCGGGTTATCGATGTTTATGAAGAAAAGCTTAGTTCAATCGCTCTCTTTGGTTTTACTTATGAGCATGGCAACAGTTGGTTTTGCTGCTGATAAGAAGAAAACAACTGAAAAGAAAACCGAAAATGAAAATGTTGTTGAAGTCACTCCACAACAAGGTATAACCCCTGAAGAATTAGCTGCAATTCAAGTACTTTCTGAAATTTGCCCAGACCTTATTGGCAAAAAAGATGCTGATTTTGCTCAAGGTTATGAACGTTTAGTTAAAGACTATCTACCAAATGAAACTGATGCTGTCTCTGCGTTAGAAAAACGTAGCAAAGACAAAGGCTTCAAAAAATACTTAAAAGAAGCGCGTAAAGATGCGAAAGCAGCAGGCGATGAGCAAAACACATTAGTTTGCCAAGACGTGAAAGCATATCAATCGCAAAACTAAATTAGCAAAAAACTCTTGAGTTACAATACTGTTTGAAAAAGCCGATTTCCCCCATAGAAGTCGGCTTTGCTTTATCCTAAAATGCTAGGCTCTTCTGCTTCATACAAGATATTGGAATTACATAGAATGACTCGAAAAAGCGCTATTGCTGCACTACTCCTCTTGCCAAGCTTTTCTTATGCAGCAACTGTCTTATCAGCTCCGCCAGAATTAAATAATAAGTCTTATGTATTAATGGATTACGAGACAGGACAAATTCTTGCTTCTAAAAATGAAAACGAAAAGCTTGCACCTGCTTCTATGACTAAAATGATGACTAGTTACATCATTGAACAAAAATTATTAAAAGGTGATCTGACTGAAAATGAGCAGGTTCGTATGAACGAGTCTGCATGGTGTAAAGGAAGTAGCTCTGAATCATGTATGTATGTCCCTTTAAATGGTACAGCAACTGTTCTAGAAATGCTTCGCGGTATTATTATCCAGTCAGGTAATGATGCATCAAAAGCAATGGCTGAACATATTGCCGGAAATGAAGGCACTTTTGCTCATATGATGAATCAGGAAGCAAAACGTATCGGCATGGTAAATACCCAGTTTGTTAACTCGACTGGTATGCCAGCTGAAGGCCACTATTCAACTGCAAAAGATATGGCAGTTTTAGCGCAGCATATTATTAAAGATAGCTCAAAATATTACCCAATCTACTCTGAAAAAGAATTTACCTTTAATGGTATTAAACAAGGCAACCGTAATGCCTTGCTTTACACAGACCCAAGTGTAGATGGTTTAAAAACAGGCCACACAGATGAAGCTGGTTACTGCTTAACTACTTCAAGTAAACGCGGTCCAATGCGTTTAATTTCAGTAATCTTTGGTACTCCAAGCATGTCTGAACGTGCAGACCAAACTCGTACATTATTGGCTTGGGGCTTTGCAAACTTTGAAACAGCAAATGTTCAGCCAGCCAATCAAGTTCTTGCAAAAGCGAAAGTCTGGTTTGGTAAAGAAGATGAAGTTCAAGTGGGTTTAGCTGAAAACTTTAGTGTAACGATGCCTAAAGGTAAAGCTGACGGCATTAAAACTCAGTTAGTGGTTCAACCTAACTTAAATGCGCCACTTCAAAAGGGCCAAGTCGTAGGTAAACTCGTTGCAAGCTTAGACGGCAAAGTAATTGCTGAAAAGCCATTAGTTGCATTAAAGCCAGTTGAAGAAGCAGGTTTCTTTGCACGCTTAATCGACCATGTTAAACAGTTCTTCAGCAACTTATTCTAATTTTTGAATAGTTGAATTAAGCACTCATGCTATTTAGCCTGAGTGCTTTTTTATTTTATAATTCGTCTAAATTCTATGTTGATACCTCTGATGGCAAAGAACATCCGTCCTTATCTTGAACACCGCCCTCAAGTTGATACAACATGCTATATCGATGACATGGCTGTTGTAGTCGGTGAAGTGAGCTTAGCTGAAAATGTTTCTGTATGGCCTTTTGCAGTGATTCGCGGCGACGTAAATAGTATTCAAATTGGTAAAAATAGTAACGTACAAGACCATTGTATGTTGCACGTTAGCCACAAAAATGATGCAAAACCTAATGGCTCACCTCTTATTATTGGTGAAGATGTGACTGTTGGACATCATGTCACTTTGCATGGCTGCACCATCGGTAACCGTGTTTTAATCGGGATCAATACCGTTGTTCTAGATGACGTGATTATTGAGGATGATGTGATGATTGGCGCGGGAAGTCTGGTTCCACCGCGTAAAGTCTTAAAAAGTGGTTATCTGTATGTAGGAAGTCCCGTACAGCAAATACGACCACTGACCGAAAAGGAATTAGCATTTCTTCCTTATTCGGCAAGACATTATGTGAAAGTACAAAATAATCATAAAAATAGTGAAGTCTAACTTTGCTATTTTTAGTTTAATGGACATGCATATTGCACTTACAAGAATAAGAAACCTTTGAGAAATAAATAATGAGCTTAGATAACACCCATAATTGCCCTACTGAACATGAGCTAATAAACCAAATCAAAATCAATATTGAAGAATATGGATTACAAGTTATGGGAATTAGTGCAACGAACTACTTCCCTTCTTTTAGTTACAGTGTGGGTTTATATGAGAGTTATCAGCATCCTGAAATTATTTGTTTTGGATTACCTACGGATCTAGCTCATCTCATTATTAATGATGTAGCAAATCTAATTAGAAATGGAGAAAAAATTACCTCCTATCAAGATTATGATGACAAAATTTTTAAAGAGAGTCGTGCCCAATTTTTACCTGTAGATTTCAGGAATATTGAGGATTATTTTGGTGGAGCGCTGAATTATTACCAACACAATAATTTCTTAGCTTTACAATTAGTCTGGACTGATCGCAATGACAAATTTCCTTGGGAAGAGGGATATGCGGAAGAGTTGATTTATGATCAACCCTTACTAGATCGAAATGCTGATTTTAAATTTAGAGAGGCCAGAAATTTAGGTATTTTCACCACTCGACAATGGCTAGATTTAAATCACCCTATTTTAAGAGTTATTCATGATAATGATGGGGATTGGCAATTTCTAACAGGTAATCAGGAACCTGAGGATATTCGTCTCGTTGCCTTAGAACAAATGATATTAAGAGATTCGAGCTTAAATGAAGTTTTTGATCTTGATTACGGCCAAACTGCTGAAAGAGATTGTATTAATAATTCATGGAAAAGAACAAATCTTGATGAGTGAAAAGATTTATAAAAATCTTATCGTAGCCAAAAACCCCTAAATTTCGTATTATACGTCTTTTAAATAATGGTGCTTTTTTATGGCCGCATGGACTCCTCATGTCACTGTTGCTACAGTCGTAGAAAAAGACGGACGCTATCTATTTGTTGAAGAGCATAGCGAAGGTTTTGTACACACCGTATTTAACCAACCTGCTGGTCATGTGGAATGTGGTGAGTCATTAACACAAGCAGCCATTCGTGAAACACTTGAAGAAACGGGTCATCATGTTGAAATTGATGCCTTGCTCGGTATTTATACTTATACCCCGCCCATGTTTCCGGACCGTACCTATTACCGCTTTTGTTTTCTAGCACATGTGACTCAAGTTGAAAATAATCCTCAACTCGATACAGATATTGTAGCTGCTGTGTGGATGACACCAGATGGGCTCAAAGAATCTGCTCGTGCTCGTAGTCCGCTCGTACTAAAAGCAGTTGAAGATGCCATGAAAGGCCACCATTATCCTCTATCGCTTATTTATGAGCACCCTTTCTCTCCCTCATTAACTTCTCATTTGGATGCCTAGTCCTATGCAACAACGTGTCATCGTCGGTATGTCTGGTGGTGTAGACTCTTCTGTTTCTGCAGCACTTTTACTTCAACAGGGATATCAAGTTGAAGGTCTTTTCATGAAGAACTGGGAGGAAGACGACGGCACGGAATACTGTACGGCAATGGAAGATTTAGCCGATGCTCAAGCAGTAGCCGATAAAATAGGCATTAAACTCCATACTGTAAACTTTGCTATGGAATATTGGGATCGGGTGTTTGAACTTTTCTTAGCTGAATATGCAGCTGGACGCACGCCAAACCCAGATATTTTATGTAATAAAGAAATTAAGTTCCGTGCATTTTTAGATCATGCCATGACTTTAGGTGCAGACTTTATCGCGACTGGTCATTATGCACGTCGCGGCGAAACTGCATATAACTCAAAAGGCGAAGCATACGCACCGCTATTACGTGGTGTAGACAATAACAAAGATCAAACTTATTTCTTACATGCTGTTCATGGTAAAGAAATTAACAAAACCCTATTTCCGGTAGGTGAGATAGAAAAGCCAGAAGTCCGGAGAATTGCTGAAGAACTTGATCTTGCTACAGCTAAGAAAAAAGACTCTACTGGGATCTGTTTTATTGGCGAACGCCGATTTAATGACTTTCTTAAACAATATTTGCCCGCTCAACCTGGAAAAATTGTACTTGATACAGGTAAAGAAGTTGGTGAACATCACGGTCTGATGTACTATACGCTCGGTCAACGTGGTGGAATTGGTCTAGGTGGTTTGAAAGGTGCAGCGGAAGGTGCATGGTTCGTACTACATAAAGATATTGCCAATAATCGCCTCGTTATTGGTCAGGGACATGGACACCCTCTCATGCAAAGCACACAGCTTTGGAGTGAGTCAATTGACTGGGTGGCTGGTGAACAGGATATTCCTGTTGAAGGTTTACGCTGTACAGCTAAAACACGCTATCGCCAACCTGATCAGGCATGTACAGTTTTTAATGATGAAAATAGTGAACACGGTGTACGAGTTGAGTTTGATGAACCTCAGCGCGCTGTTACACCGGGTCAAAGCGTTGTATTTTATTCAGATGAAGTTTGCTTAGGCGGGGGTGTCATTCACCATACAAATGCCCCTACACCAAATTTTATTTAAGGGAATGAATGACATGGTGGAGTTACCATTTCAACAATCACAAGCCTTGAATGTTCGCCAAAACCGTGCCCTTGCCTTGGCTGGGGTATTTCAGGCTACCCAGCTCACGCACATGACAGCTTTAACTGGTCAGCAGAGTATTGGTGAAAGTGGTAACTTCTATTTTGAGCTGTTAATCAAAGCGAGTTTAAATATTCGCCCTACAGTCAACAATGGTGTTCAAACATTAGATTTTTTTAATCAGTTGGCAGATATTTCTTTAGGGCTTAAAACACTCGAAAATTGTATTACTCAACCTTTTACAAATATGCCTAAATCTCGCCTCCCAAAAATGGGCACTGCCAAGCTTCCGATGTCATACGCTATGTCCCTTTTACAATTAGAAAAGAAGGTCTATAGCAATCCCGAATACGTCGCAATCATTGAAAAAGCTCAGCAAAAGATTTTAAAACAGCTTTCTTTTTTTGATAATAACTATTTACACCCAAGCATTTTAGCCAATTTGGCTCAAACTTATGTCGATACTGCTGGGCAGATTAACCCCCGCATTCTCGTTCGTGGTAATGCAGAAGCATTTAAAGATACCAACCATACGAATCGCATTCGTGCTTGTCTGTTTACTGGCTTGCAAATGGCCCATTTATGGCGACAACTCGGTGGTAGTTCGTGGAACATGATTTTTAGCAAGCGTAAATTGCTACAAGATATTCAAGCACTTGCTCGTTTACAGTACCAAGTCATCTAAGACTGTAAAGAGATTATTTTTGGTTTTATGTTTATTCCAACATTAAGGAATCGTTATGAACGCTTTAACCGCACTATCACCATTAGATGGACGTTATGCCAGCAAATGTGATGCGCTACGCCCTTTTCTTTCTGAGTTTGGTTTAATTCATGCTCGTGTCACTGTAGAAGTGCGTTGGTTACAAGCGCTTTCTAACCGTCCAGAAATTGTTGAAGTTGCTCCTTTTTCAAATGAAACAAATGCAGCTTTAGATGCCATTGTTAGCAACTTTTCTGAAGAAGATGCTAACCGCATTAAAGAAATTGAACGCACAACTAACCATGATGTAAAAGCTGTTGAGTATTTCTTAAAAGAGAAAATTGCAGGTATTACTGAATTACAAAATGCAGGTGAGTTCATTCACTTTGCTTGTACATCAGAAGACATTAACAACTTGTCTCATGCACTGATGCTTAAAAACGGCCGCGAAGTTTTAGTATCAAGCATGAAGCAAATTTTAAATGCGATCTCTGCTTTAGCAACGACTCACGCTGAACAACCAATGTTGTCTCGTACACACGGTCAAACTGCAAGCCCAACAACTTTGGGTAAAGAAATGGCAAACGTTGCATACCGTTTAGCTCGCCAAATCAAACAATTTGAAAATGTTGAGTTACTCGGCAAAATCAACGGCGCTGTAGGTAACTACAATGCTCACCTTTCTGCTTATCCAGATGTTGACTGGGCTGCTCATGCTCAAGCTTTTGTGGAATCTTTAGGTTTAGCATTCAACCCGTACACGACACAAATCGAGCCACATGACTACATGGCAGAGTTGTTTGATGCGTTACGTCGCTTCAACACGATTTTAATCGACTTTAACCGTGACGTATGGGGTTACATCTCTTTAGGTTACTTCAAACAAAGATTAAAAGATGGTGAAGTTGGTTCTTCAACTATGCCACACAAAGTTAATCCAATTGACTTTGAAAACTCTGAAGGTAACTTAGGTATTGCGAATGCCGTATTAGCTCACTTAGGCGAAAAATTACCAATTTCTCGCTGGCAGCGTGACTTAACTGACTCGACTGTACTTCGTAATATGGGTGTTGGTTTTGCACAAAGTTTAATTGCTTTTGATGCGTGTTTAAAAGGTGTTGGTAAACTTGAGCTTAATGCAGCTCGTTTACTTGAAGATCTTGACCAAGCTCAAGAAGTTTTAGCAGAGCCAATTCAAACTGTTATGCGTCGTTATAACGTTGAAAAACCATATGAAAAGTTAAAAGCATTAACTCGTGGTCAAGCAATGACTCGTGACATGATGGTTAATTTCGTAAATGGTGAGGAACTTCTTCAAGTGCCAAGCGAAGAGCGTGCACGTTTAGCAGAGCTTACTCCTGCAACTTATACAGGTAATGCTGCTGAACAAGCAAAACAGATCAATGACTTAATTAGCAAAATCTAATTGAAAAGTTAAAAAAAGCGAAGCTTCGGCTTCGCTTTTTTATTACACTGATATAAAGCACAATAAAGTCCTATTTATAAAATGATCGAAAAAAAATTCAAACTTAAACACTATGTTGCTCTAGTCCTCATATTTATTGCCATCTTACTATCAAGCATTCACCCCCTTGAATTTGAAGCTTATTTACTTCATCAGGTAGGGACTGTTTTTATGTTGGTTCTACTATTTATTATTTTTAAAAAGATTGGACTCGATTTTTTAAGCTTTACTCTCTACTTACTATTTTTACTGATTCACATTATCGGTGCACATTACTTGTATTCATATGTTCCTTACAATGACTGGATTCAACAGGTGTTCCATTTTAATCTAGATCAATACATGGGGTGGTCCCGTAATATGTATGATCGTTTAGTTCATCTTGCCTATGGTGTTTTACTCTACCCTCTTATTTATCGAGTTTTTCAAGTTTGGTTACCTACAGCACGGCCTTTTACTCTGTTTTTACTTGTGATCCAGTTCGTGATGGCATCTAGCGTTTTTTATGAACTCATTGAATGGGCGATTGCAATTGGTTTATCTCCAGAAGAAGCTGAGAATTATAATGGTCAACAAGGCGACATGTGGGATGCCCATAAAGATATGCTGTTAGCAACTATTGGGGCAATAATTTATGGACTTGCGGCTCTTATAAAAGTACCTAAAATAAATAATTTATAAATAAAAAAAGCGCTTAATAAGCGCTTTTTTTAAAGGTAATTTAGACCACAGGATAAGTTTGATCTAAAAGATTTTGTAAAACTGAAGAAGCTGTATTTGGTAAAAGTTGATCAAGACTGGTTGTAACATCACTAGCTGTGTTATTTACATCACTCTGCTCATTCACTACTGGTTTAGACTCTGTTGCAGATAAAAGTTTTGCGATCGGGTCTGATTCATTAGTTGAAGAACTTTTTAACAACTCATCTAATTGCACAGATTTTTGCTGCTGACTATCTGTTTCATTCGTTGTGCTTTGTACTAACTTTAATGTATTTAACCCAACACTATCAGCAACAGATGCAGTTTCTATATGAGCAGTATCAACTGCTGTATCACTTACATTCGCCGTTTTTGGCGCGACTACATAAAAGGTAAATGGCGAACTGACTTCACTCGTAAGACCTGCAACATCTGTTTGAATTAAAGTAATTGTATGTTTTCCGAGGGCTAAATCTTTATCAAGCATAAATGACCAATATTTATTTGCATCTACTTGACCAACTTTCATAATCGCAATTGCGACTCCATTATCATAAATAGTTAAGGTTGCGTTGGGTTCAACTTGGACAGTAAATTTTGGTTTAGCATCATCGGTTTCAGAACCAGCTGTAATTGCTCCTTTTAAAGCCCCTACATCATCATCTAAACTTTTTAAAACAGGCTTAGCTGGTGGAATCGTATCTTTATCACTACCAACAATTTCCAGTGCAGCAGATTTATTTCCTGAACTGTCTGTTGCTACTACAGAACCTTTCAAGCTATCGGTTAAAGCAGGAGAAATCGCGATTGTAAATTTTCCATTCGCATCTGCTGTTCCAGTACCAATAACCTTATCTGCTGAGTTTTTGATTTCTATTTTTGCATTAGCTTCAGCTGTACCCGTAACAGAAGTTCCTTCTGCATTCACTTGAGCTGTAGGTTTATCTGGGGCTACCGTGTCATAGCCAGAGGTAACCTCTAAAGGCTTAGATTTATTACCCGCTGCATCTTCAACAATTATTGTCGCCTTTTGTGACTCTTTTAAGGCAGAAGAAAGGGTAATTTGAAATTCACCTTGCGCATTTGCTGTACCAGTTCCAATTACCTTACCATCTGCATCTTTTATCTGAACTTTTGCATTAGCCTCTGTTTTTCCTTCAACCACTGTTCCTTCTTTATTTACCTCAACTAAAGGAGCCGCTGGAGGAATAGTATCTTTACCTGCAAAAATAAGAGTGGCTTCAGATTTATTCTCTGCAGCATCCTGCACAATCACTTTACCACCTGCTTCACTGGTCAAAGGTGGAGTTAGCTTTAAAGAAAAAATTCCATCTGAGTTTGCTTTTACAGTTCCTAATAATTTTCCGCTAGCATCATAGACATTTACAATAGCATTCGCTTCAGTTTTACCATCTAAGATCGAACCATCTTCATTTAATTGAGCCTGAGGAGCATCTGGCGCAATTGTGTCTTTAGTACCAGTTACAAGACCTGGTTTAGAAATATTACCCGCAGCATCCTCAGCTAAAATATTTAATTTATTTCCATTTGCTAAAGGCTTATCGAGTTTAATTGTAAAATTACCACTTGCATCTGCAACACCAGTTGCGACCGTATTACCAGCAGCATCTTTAATATAAATTTTTGCATTTGCTTCTGCTTTACCAGTAACCGTAACGGTATCATCGGCAACAGTAGCAGTCGGTGCAGCAGGTGCCAAGATATCTACAGGTCCTGAAGAATCATCTTTGTCATCTTTATCAAAAGCCCACAAATATAAACCTTCAGCAGCTAAAACTGCTAAGCCAGCTTTTAACACATTACCCATCGAAAAAGTTGGAGAATCATCAACCGCCATTGTTGAGGCTGGCTGGCTAGTACTGGTATAGGCTAAATCTGTGACATGGTTCAGACCGGTATAATCTATAACCTTACCTTGTGCATCAAATTGTGCTTCAACAAATTTTCCATGTTCAGTTGGAAAAACAAGTGAATGGTCTGTTGTATTCGTTGCTTCATTAAAGAAATTTTCTAAGACAATGGTCTCTCCATTTTTTAAATGGATGACGAGACTTCCCCCTTGCTTTTCCATCGATGCTATATCTTTTTGACTTACACCAATTTGAATAATAGTAGGTTTGCTTAAAACTACCTTATTGAACTGACCATCTTGCAGAACGTCCAAACCCTCTTTGGATGCCACAATTATTCTTGTCATTATTTCCTACCCTGAGTTTCAGTTATATTTTTTAAATGTTTAACTTTTTAAATGATTCATCTAAAAGCTATTTTATTGCTGTTTAAAATATCAAAACCATGTGTTTATCACAATTCAAAAAGTATATTTATCAATAATTATTTTTGACTTTTAATTAAAATATCTATTTCTCATAAAATTCATATAAACCTTAAATACTACCTGTTCTCGTATTTACTAAATTTCATATATATTAAAGCCGTTATCTTACATTCTTAAGTAAAAGAAGCTGAAAGTACCTATCAGAATCAAAAGAAATAAAGTAGCAAATTTAGTTATTTTCGCATCTGACAAGGTTATTTTTAGCATACTCCAGCCCTGAAAACGTTTTGCAAAAATGCTATTTAGAATAAGAGTTGAAACATGCAACAAAACCAAAGCTAAAAACAAATTTGCAAAAAATTCGTGTAGGTCTTTCAAAGAAAAATTAACATGCTCAGTCGCATACCCTAGTCCCACCACAATTGGAATCACGAGAAATATAAGTACAATTGAAACTTGAAAAAGTGCAACACTGATTGAATGAATTGAATTTTTAGAAAAAATACTCTTTAAATTTGCATGACTCAAAGATTTTTTGATTGCATTCGTTGCCACATTACTCCGCTTTTTAATACCAAACGGTGTGGTACTTGAAATACGTGGACTCACAAAATGCCAGATCACTCGCGCGGTAATACTAATCAGAAGTATGTAACCAAACATCATGTGGACTTGGTGTAGATCTTCATTATCTCCTGTAAAATAAGCACCAATAAAGCCAAGCATAATAATTATATGTAAAATGCGTATTAGAATATCAATGTGTGACCATGTTTTTGACATCACAAAAGCTCAAAAATGAAAAGTTAACTATAACTTTTACAATTGAAACTTAAACAAATATTAATCAAATTTCTTTCATCACTCACATAAAAAAAAGAGCACCCATGTAGGTACTCTCTATTTCAAAAATTTAGCTTAATTAAAATCTACTATCGCGTAGTTGAACTAAAGTTGAATTAGCTTTCGCCAAGCTATCAACTACTTTATTCATTACAGCTGGAATCAAACTATCTGCCATTTGTGCCGCTTGCAAACCTAACTTTTCACCTAAGGTCGCTTTTCTACGAGTGTTAATCACATAGACATCATGCTGTGCTAATAAAGCTAATAGATACTCATCAGATGTTTGTAATTTATCAACAAGGTTCAGATTAAGCGCATCTTCACCATACCAATGTTCACCTGTAGCGACTTTATCAACATTAAGCTGTGGTCGATACTTTTCTACAAAGTGCTTAAATAACACATGAGTCTGTTGAAGCTCTTCTTCAAACTTTGCTTTACCTTCAGGGGTGTTTTCGCCAAACATCGTTACGGTACGTTTATATTGCCCTGCTGTATAAAGCTCAAAGTCAACATTATGTTCTTTTAAAAGGCGATTAAAGTTTGGAACTTGAGCAACAACACCAATTGAACCCACAATAGCAAATGGTGCAGTAATAATTTCATTTGCGATACATGCCATCATATAGCCGCCACTCGCTGCTACTTTGTCTACACAGATGGTCAGATGGAACCCTGCATCGCGTAAGCGCACCAATTGAGCTGCTGCTAGACCATAACCATGTACCATGCCGCCGGGGCTTTCAAGGCGAACTACAACGCGGTCACGCCCTGCTTTAGCAGTTGCTAAAATGAGAGTAATTTCTTCTCGTATGTTTTCAACTGCTGAAGCTTGAATATCACCTTTAAAATCCAACACAAAGATTTTCTGATTATTTTTACGGCGGATTTTAGCTTCTTTAGCAAGTTGTTGAGCCAATTGTAAAAGTTCTAAACGGCTTGCAGTAGTTTGTGCAATTTTTTTTCTCTGTTCATTTACACGTGCATTTAAATGACTAACACGTATTTCTGCAGGGAGTTTAGGCAAATGGAATAACATAAAATTCTAAGCTCATAAGTTATCTTTTATAGCCTTAAGATGTGGTCCTTTTGATTAAAATTCAATAGCGATTTTGCAAAATAGAGTCATTTTCATTTATAAAATAAAAAAAAGAGCACATGGCTCTTTTTTTGTATGAATAACTAACTTAACCGAAGCGTCCAGTAATATAGGCTTCCGTCAACTGATGGTCAGGTTGAGTAAAGACTTTTTCAGTTGAGTTGACTTCAATCAAATCACCTAAATGGAAATAGGCAGTACGATCTGAAACACGTGCTGCTTGTTGCATAGAGTGAGTCACAATTACAATTGTATATTGATTCGACAACTCAGAAATCAATTCTTCAATTTTTGCTGTGGCAATTGGGTCAAGCGCAGAACATGGCTCATCCATTAAAATGACTTCTGGACTTACTGCAATTGTACGTGCAATACATAAACGTTGCTGCTGACCACCTGACAAACCAGTACCCGGTTGATTCAAACGATCTTTCACTTCGTCCCATAAACCCGCTTTACGCAAACTATTTTCAACAATTTCTTCAAGATCATATTTATCACGTGCTAGACCATGAAGTTTAGGACCATAAGCCACGTTATCAAAAATAGTTTTAGGGAATGGATTTGGCTTCTGGAACACCATACCAACCTGAGCACGCAATAATACGACATCAAGGTTTGGGTCATAAATATTGTGGTTATCAAGTGTAATCTTACCTGTCACACGGCAACCATCAATGGTGTCATTCATACGGTTTATCGTACGAAGAAAGGTAGATTTACCACAACCTGACGGTCCAATAAAGGCAATAACTTCGTTTTGGTAAATATCGAGGTCAATACCCTTAATCGCTTCAAAATCACCATAATAAACATGAGCATCTTGTGCACTGATTTTAATTTCGGTTGAGTTCTGCTTTTTTGAAGTATGTGGTTCAAAATGCGAAACATACGAAGTGCCATGATTTTGCGATTTATCTGTAAATTGAGATTGTTCAGTGTTCACTAACTTATCCTTTTCTAAGGAATTCGTAATATCAATAGTATTCATGATTTATCCTCTATTACCAACGCACTTCGAACTTTTTACGTAACCAAATTGCAAGACTGTTTAAACCAATCATTAATGCAAGGAGTACGATAATCGCAGCGGCAGTACGGCCTTCGAAGAAGTTACGCAACTCATTACCTTGCCATAAATAAACTTGGACAGGTAACGCTGTTGCTTGATCAAATGGGGTTGTTGGAATACTTGCAACGAATGCACTCATTCCGATTAAAAGTAAAGGTGCTGTTTCACCAAGTGCGTGAGCAACGCCAATAATTGCGCCGGTCATAATGCCTGGCAAAGCTAATGGTAAAACGTGGTGGAAAATGGTCTGAAATTTAGAAGCTCCCAAACCAAGTGCAGCTTGTCGAATAGAAGGTGGCACTGCTTTTAATGAAGCACGAGTAGTAATAATGACTGTTGGTAATGTCATTAAACTGAGAACTAAACCACCCACTAACGGAGCAGATAAAGGCAAATGCATCCAGCCAATAAAAATTGCTGCACCGAGTAAACCAAACACAATCGAAGGAACAGCAGCAAGGTTATTGATGTTGACTTCAATAATGTCTGTAATAAAATTCTTTGGAGCAAATTCTTCAAGATAGATTGCGCTGGCAACGCCAATTGGAATTGCAATAATGATCACAATCAGCATCATGAATAATGAACCCATGAATGCACCTGCAAGACCACTAATTGCTGGTGAACTACGCGAGTCTGGATTCTTAAACAAGTTCAAATTGAACGTATTTTCAAGAACACCTTTTGCTTTTAGCTCATCTGCAAGTTTACGCACTTCCGGATCAAGCTGCTGCTGATCATCTGGTAATGAACGGTCAATATTACCTTTTAACCAGACATCGACATTGGCATCGCCCAAGAAATTAAGATTTTCTTTCTTACCAATGAGTGATGGGTTCGCAAAAACCATATCACGTAAACGATAAGCCTCTGAACTTGCATAAAGACTACTTAAGTAATCACGCTGGCTAGCAAGTGCAGGGTCTTTGGCAATCATTCCATTTACAATAATGCCATCCCAATCGACCATACCCATTTTGGTTTGCCAGTCGATATAACGCTCTTGATAATGTGCAGGTGTTTCCCCCTGCCCACGAACAGGCACCGGACCTGCATCAATCACTTTCGGATCAAAGTAAATTGGAACATTCATACTCGTTTGCCAAAAAGCAGGTAAACCTTTTGCCAAAATACTGCTAAACAATAGTGCAACGAATGCAAGTCCAATTACGACTGCCGAGAACCCAGCATAACGAAAAGCTTTTTCTTTACGATGACGTTTGGCCAAAGATTTTTCGATGACTTGTTTACGTCGTTCACTTAATTCAGCAGCAACTTTTGGATCAAATACGTTCTGATCCATAGGAGACGATGTATTTGATGTACTCATTCGTATTGCTCACGGTATTTACGCACAATGTACAGTGCAACAATGTTTAAACATAAGGTAATCACAAAGAGTGTTAGACCTAACGCGAATGCAACCAAAGCTTGTGGGCTGGCAAAGTCAGTATCACCTGTTAACTGTTTTACGATCGTAACGGTCACTGTCGAAACAGCTTCAAATGGATTTGCATGTAAAAGTGGACTGTTCCCTGCTGCCAAAACCACAATCATGGTTTCCCCTACGGCACGAGAGACAGCTAATAAAAAGGCGCCCGTAATACCTGGTAACGCAGCGGGTAAAACGACTTGACGAATTGTTTCAGACTTAGTTGCTCCAAGTCCTAAAGAACCGTCACGTAATGCACGAGGTACTTGGGTAATAATGTCGTCTGATAAAGAAGAAACAAACGGAATAATCATAATCCCCATCACGAAACCAGCAGTTAAAGCACTGGTCGCGTTAATTTCAAGACCCACATAAGCACCAGCTGTCTTGAAAAATGGTCCAATAACCATCATGGCAAAAACACCATAAACAATTGTTGGAATACCCGCTAAAACTTCAATTGTTGGTTTTGCCCATGAACGTAACCATGGCGAAGCATATTCAGCTAAATAAATAGCAATCATGAGTCCTACAGGTACAGCAACCAATAAGGCGATGCCGCTGACCATGAGTGTGCCCCAAAGTAATGGCAATAAACCATAACTACCTTCAACATTACCTGAAGTACTAAAGCCTGGGTTCCACTCTGTCCCAAAGAAGAAATCAAGTGGGCTTACAAAACGGAAGAAGTGCATTGCTTCGCCAAACATCGACATCACAATACCGATGGTTGTTAAAATCGCAACGCCAGAACATAAAATCAAAGCAACATTAATGGCGCGTTCAACTTGGTTACGCGCACGATATTGTTGATTAATTTTTTTCTTTGCCCAAACTAACCCCAATAAAGCTGCACAAACAACAACAGCGAATTTGGCAAACGAGCCAATGGTTTGAAATTTTGCGAACTGTTGAGCAGCCGCTAATTCATAGGCTGCCGGTTTATCACTTACCCCAAAACCTGAAGCAATGGCTTGAACACGGTCAACTAATACACTTCTGCCAGCCTCATCAAGTGAAGCACTTATAGACGCAGGAATATTATTAAAAATAATATGGTTTAAAATACTTGGTTCAACCAAGCTCCAAATGATCAGAATTAAAAAAGCAGGGATACCGCACCAAAGTCCAACCAGTGCACCATAATAACCAGGACGAGAATGTAACGTCGCCGAGTTGCTTCCCTTACCTGCTAGGCTACGGCTCTTTCTTAGCCCAAGTTGATATGCGATTGCCACAAGGGCTAACAACACACCGATAAGTAGCAGATTCATGTACTCTCCACTGTTTTCTCAATTGTCATAATTTGGAAAAACAAGTTAGACAAAAAGGCTGATGAACTCTCAAGATCACCAGCCCTCATTCAAACTAACTTATTTAACAGTTTTACCTGCTTTAAAGTCAGCCAAAACTTTTGCACGTTCAGCATCAGACATTGCGATTAAGCCATCACGCTCAGCTTTAGAACCTTTACCTGTTGCTTTTTTGCTTACGAAATATTCTACATATTGCGGTAAGCCTTTAACTGATTTTAAATGCTCGCCTTTCACGTAGAAGAACAATGGACGAGATACAGGGTATGTACCGTTCAATACAGTTTTCTCAGAAGGAACAACATTGTTTACTGTCGCTACACGTAACTTGTCACGGTTCATATCATAGAAACTTAAACCAAACACACCTACTGCACTTGGAGAAGTCTTTAAGCGAGCCAATGTTTCTGTGTAATCACCAGCAATTTCAATTACACGACCATCTTTACGGAAAGTAGAACATGCTTTCTTCTGAGCATCTTTATCTAGATTCTTGAAGTATTCATAAGATTCACAGCCAGCTTCAACCATTTTCTCTTGGAAAACTTCACGAGTACCATGGTTAGAAGCAGGAATTACAAGTGTAATTGGTTCATTTGGAAGAGATTTATCAATCTGGTTCCAGTTTGTATATGGGTTTGGAACCAACTTACCTTTTGAAGGTAACTGTGCAGCTAAAGCAGCAAACACATGGTAAGGTTTTAATTTATAAGCTGCTTTGTTTGAGTTAGACGCGAATACAATACCGTCGTAACCAATTTTGATTTCTTGAATTTGTTTTACACCAGCTTTGTTACAAGCTTCGATTTCAGTACTTTTAATTTTACGAGAAGCGTTTGCAACGTCGATTGTGTTATCGCCAACGCCTTGACAGAATTGTTTTAAACCAGCAGAAGAACCGCCAGAACCAACTACAGGAGTTTTAAATTGAGGGAAAGTATTACCAAACTCTTCAGCTACAACGCTGGCAAATGGTAATACAGTTGAAGAACCAGCAATTTGAATCGTATCACGAGCTGCATTTGCAGTCGTTGTTACAGCTGCCCCAGTTACTGCTAACGCAATTGCGATTTGACGTGGATTTAAGCGCATTCTGTTCTCTCTCATTAATGCAATAGGTTGTACGTCACTTTTTGTTGAGTGCTTGTACGCTCTTCGATAGCTGCATTGTGAATAGAAAATATGACAATTAAGTTACAGTATGATGACGCTTTAATGATTTCGATATTGTTAATTGTCACATTATTATTTTTTATCTATTATCAAATATTTAATTCAACCCGAGTGGGTATTTTACCTTGTATATTAGTCTGTATTATTACACTCGTTAAAAATATAAGATTTTTGTATTTATAAAATATAAAAAACAAAGATGTTATAAATGTATTAAAAAACGATAATTTAGTTATCTTTAGTTTAATCATTAAAATATTTTTTGATTAAGGAAGTTTTTATTAAAATATTTCTAAAAATAATAATTTCTTTGTAACATTAAAATAATATGACAAAAGATAAAGGGTTACCTGTTTTACGTCAGGTAACCGCAATATCATTGTCAATTTAAACGATCAACTCGATTGTACTTCTGGCATCGCAACCATTTTTTTACGATATTTTAAGAAATACGTAAGCGCTAAAACAGCCAACCAAATTGGACCTAAAATAACGGCAAGTCTCATATCTGGCGTCATTGCCATAATAATAAGAATAAAGCATACAAAGCTAATGGTTAAATAATTACTCCATGGGCTAAGAATGCTTTGGAATTTGGTTTGACGTTTTTGCAATTTCATTGCTTTAGTGAATTTCAAATGAGTCACTGAAATCATGAGCCAGTTAATGACAAGTGCCGCCACAACCAGCATCATAAAGAGCTGAAAAGCTTGACCTGGAATTAGGTAATTTACGACCACACATATTGCTGTAATCGATGCAGATACCACTGCTGCTGGAACTGGAATGCCTCGACTGTTTACTTTTTTCAAGATAGCTGGGGCATTACCCTGCTCTGCTAAACCATGCAACATACGGCTATTACAATAAATACAGCTGTTATAAACTGAAATGGCAGCAATTAAGACCACAAAGTTTAAAACGTTCGCAACACCATTACTATTTAATGATTGGAAAATCATTACAAATGGACTACCGCCTTCTGCAACCATATTCCAAGGGTAAAGGCATAGTAAGATCCCAATCGCACCGATATAGAAAATTAAAATACGGTAAACAATCTGGTTCACTGCTTTTGGAATAGTCGTTTCAGGTTTTTTAGTTTCAGCCGCAGCAATACCAATTAATTCTAAGCCACCAAATGCAAACATAATGACAGCCAAAGCCATGACAAAACCGTGAATTCCGTGCGGAAAGAAACCACCGTGTTGCCATAAATTTGCAATACCTGCTTGCGGACCAGCAGAACCTGTAAATAAGAGATAGGTACCAAAACCAATCATGCTTAAAATTGCAACAATCTTAATGCAGGAAAATAAGAATTCGGATTCCCCAAAAAAGCGGACATTTACCAAGTTAATGCCGTTAATTAAAATAAAGAAAAATAAAGCAGTCAGCCAAGTGGGAATTTCAGGCCACCAGAACTGAATGAAGGTGCCAATTGCACTGAGTTCAGCCATGCTTACCAGTACATACAACACCCAGTAGTTCCAGCCAGACATAAAACCAGCCATTTTGCCCCAGTACTTATTGGCAAAATAACTGAATGAACCGCTTACTGGTTCTTCAACAACCATTTCACCTAAATGACGCATAATTAAGAAAGCGATAATTCCGGCAATTGCATATCCCAATAAAATTGAAGGACCTGCCAGTTTAATCGTTTGAGAAAGACCTAAGAATAACCCTGTTCCGATCGCCCCTCCGAGTGCGATGAGTTGAATATGCCGATTGGATAAGCCTTGTTTTAACTCGTGCTTATTGTTTGCATCCATAACATTATCTCCAATGTTGGTGTCACTTCCTGTACACCTTTATTCAGCACCATATCCGAAGGCCAGAAACCGACCTTCGGACATAAGTTTGCTTTAATATGAGTCCATTTAATTTTTGAGAAGACTTGTCCTGTCTTCTATTTAAAACGAGCTTGCATCCTTACATTTAATAGGCTGGGAACGCTCCTTTAAAATTTCATAACCGCGATCACCGTAGTCAAAACGGGCAATCACAGAAGCAAATTTTTTCAAACTCACCGGCGCATCCATTGCTGGTAGTTTTAATTCAATAAATGTTAATTGATCATTCTGATGAACATTGTCTAAAACACTCTTTAGCTGTCCAGCAGTTTCAACCACATAGGTGGTATGGCCTTTTTTACCGTTAAATACGGCTGGAATTTCAGTATATTTCCAGTTTTGTACATCGTTATAGGCAGCGTTTTCGCCCATGATTAATCGCTCAATGGTGTAACCGCCATTGTTCAGCAAGAAAATGATTGGTTTTAAACCATGGCGAATAATTGTAGAGAGCTCTTGTACCGTAAGCTGGAATGAGCCATCACCAATAAATAGAATTTGACGGCGTTCAGGAGCAGCCAGCAAACTACCAAGTAAAGCCGGTAAGGTATAACCGATTGAACCCCAAAGTGGCTGAGCAATATATTTAGCTGTAGCAGGAAGTTTTAAACCAGATAAAGCTGAGTTTGAAGTTCCCACCTCTCCAATAATCACATCATCTTCTTTTAAGAAACCTGCAATATAGTTCCAAAGTACATCTTGGCTTAGCTTTTGTTGTGCTGGGGCTTCAAAGGCTTTCTGAGGTTGTTTTTCAAGAACAGGTTTAGTTGCTTTACGTGGTGTAACTTTTTTATTTAACTCAACAAGTAATTGTCCAATCTCAATGCCTGGAAAATCTTGGCCAAAAATATTCAGACCATAAGATTTAATTTCGATATAGTTCTTAGTTGCAATTTGATGAGTAAATACAGCTGAACCGACGTCGGTAAAACGTGCACCAATACCAATTAAGCAGTCAGATTGTTCAATGATATTTTTAACATGTGGCTGGCTTGCCCCACCCACATAAGTACCGATGTAACGCGGTGAGCCCTCATCCATAATATTTTTTGCAGTATTCATACCGGCAAATGGAATTGAGCACTTTTGAGATAAATCATTTAAAAGTGAAGTTACACCAAAAACTGAAGCTTCATTATCAATAAGAAGTGCTGGACTTTGAGCATTCGCAATAATGTCACAGAGTTTGCTCACCACAGTTTGTAATAATTCAGGTTCAACAGCTGGATAACTTAGGTCGAGCGGACGCTCAGACACTTCAATTTTAACGTGAGTAATATCTCCAGGTAATTGAATGTGTACAGGGCGGCGATCAAGAAAACACTGACGTAATACACGGTCAATTTCAAAGGCTGCATTTGCTGGAGTTAAACGAGTTTGGGCAACTGTGAACTCTTTCATACAGTTCATAATATTGTCGTAGTTACCATCAACCAACGTATGGTGAATCAAAGTACCTTTTTGAACTGCATGTAAAGGTGGAATACCAGAAATATGGATAAGAGGTACATTTTCTGCATATGCACCTGCAATGCCATTAATGGCACTTAAGTCACCTACACCATATGTGGTTGCCAAGGCAGAAAAACCGTTAATTCGTGCATAACCATCTGCTGCATAGGCAGCATTTAATTCATTACAATTTCCAATAAATTCGAGTTCTGGATCTGCTTCAACTTGTTCTAGATATGAGAGGTTAAAATCACCAGGTACACCAAAGAGATGTTGGATACCCATTTGTTTTAGACGAAGATTTAAAAAGTCACCGATTTCTATGAACATTGCTCTATATCCTTTGAGACCAATTTTTATTCCATAGAAAAATAATATTTCATCTACCTTTTAGATTTCGTGCATAATGAAAACGCATTTTAATAAAAATACATGATTTGTGTATCATAAAAGGATTTTATGCAATGGATAAGTTCGACTGGCAAATCATTCAGGCATTACAAAAGAATGGACGGCTCACCAATCAGGAAGTTGGAGATTTAATCGGTTTATCTGCTTCCCAATGTTCTAGAAGAAGACAGCTACTTGAGCAAAAAGGCATAATTTTAGGCTACACTGCCCGCATCCAGCAACAAGCGCTAGGACTAGAAGTCACAGCGATGATTCATATTAATTTAAGAACACACGAGGCAAAATCGCAGCAGGCTTTTCAAGAGTTAATTGAAGCTGAAGATAACATTCAGGATGCATTTTCAATTAGTGGCGATGCTGATTTTATTTTAAAAGTAGTTGCAGAGAATTTAGAACAGCTTTCTCAATTTGTGACTGAAAGATTGCTTTCTTATAATTTTATTGGCCACATAAAGTCTTACATTGTTCTCAAAAAAATCAAAGAACAGAATCATTTTTTGATCAAACCTAAAAGTCACGGCTACCATCACACGACTTAAGCAAGTTAGGCTTTTAATAAAATAATTTAGAATAAAAAGGCGGATCTATCATCCGCCTTAAAATTAATATTTAAACTTTACTAATATGTAGTGTTTGACCAATCGTGTTTTCAAGCAAGCCTTCTAAACCGAACTCAGCACCTAAGCCTGACATTTTCCAGCCACCAAAAGGTGCATGAGGAAGAACCTCTGCATGTGTATTGACCCAAACCGTACCGCATTGAAGCTGAGTCGCATATGTTTGAGCAGCTTTAATGTCAGAAGACCAAATTGATCCGCCTAAACCAAATTCACTCTCATTGGCGCGAGCAATTGCATCGTTGATATCTGTATATTTTAAGACAGGTAACACTGGACCAAATTGCTCTTCTTGGACCACACGGCAAGATTCAGAAACTTCAGTCAAAATAGTAGGCGCAATAAAGTAGCCCTGCTCTGGTAATTGCTGTTGACCTGAAAGTGCTTTTGCACCTTGTTCAATTGCTTCTGTAATAAGAGCTTTCACCTTGTTATATTGCATTTGGTTTTGTACTGGACCAAACGTTGTAGAAGACTCCATTCCATCGCCCACAATTTGAGCATTGGCAATGTCTGCTAATTTTTGCGATAAAGCATCGTATTGACTTTCATGTACATATAAACGCTTTAACGCAGCACACGTTTGACCCGCATTTAAAAATGCAGTATTGAAAATCTTAGCTGCAATTTCATCTATATTTGCATCAGGTAATACAATACCCGCATCATTACCACCCAGCTCTAAAGTTAAATGTTTTAGTTGTTGAGCTGCACCCGTCATGATGTGCTGCCCAGTTCTTGTTGAACCCGTAAACACAACTTTTTGTACATCAGGATGGGAAGATAATGCTTCGCCAATCTCGCCAGCACCCACCACAATTGAAATAACACCAGCCGGAACTTCTTGCTGAATGATTTCACATAAACGCAAAGTTGATAGTGGTGTGTATTCAGAAGGTTTGCTAATGACAACGTTACCAGCGCGTAATGCAGGCATGATATGCCAGACCGCAATCATGAGTGGCCAGTTCCAAGGGGTAATTGAAGCCACTACACCTAATGGTTGACGATGACGTTCAATACGCTTGGCTTCACTGTCTTCGATAATTTCAACAGGTAAATCCATAGCAGCTGCATAACGAGTCCAACCAATTGCGCCCTGCACTTCCATTTGCGCGAGTGCCAATGGCTTACCCTGTTCAAGCACAACCATCTCTGCGAGCATTTCAGCGTGCTTTTCAATACCGTCAGCTATCTTGTTTAAAATTGATTTACGTTCATCGTGCGACACCATTTGCCATGCTTTAGATGCCTGTTTAGCAGCACTCACTGCTTGATTCACTTGCTCAACCGATGCTTTTGCACAATGTGCAGCCGTTAAGCCAGTAGCAGGGTTAATAATTTCTAGTTCACCTTGTTCACCTGAACAAAGTTGACCGCCAATAATGAGCTTAAATTCATTGAGCATATTCGCTTGTTGCATTTCTTCTTCCTTGTCTTAATTGTAATTACAGCCACTTACTTTATTTTCAGTTAAAGCAGGATTATTTAAAGTAAGTACGATATAGATATATCAATGCGACCAAAATATCGGGAACATACCAATACAATAAGAAATTTGCTCCCCATAAATCATGCATAATTATTTTTGTTTTTTGAAAATATGCATGGTTTGTGCATATATAACTCTTCTGATACACAATTTTAATAAAAATAATATGTAATAAAAAAGCCCGGCAATAAACCGGGCTTTTTTTGTTATCAACTCAATTAGTCGATTGGTGGTACATAGTTACCAGAAGCAATCGCATCTTTAATGCGGTCAGCTTCAGCCAATACTTGACCTAAAAGGTTTTTAACGTTTTCGAATGTTACAACCGGGCTTAATGTTGTCATTTTCAATGACTGTACATTACCAACTTTTGTTACACCGATATTTGCTTCACCACGAGCAAACAATTCATCTGCTACGTTTTGGTTTAAGCTATCGATCAACTCAGCTGGATAGCCTTGTGGTACAACACGGAACAATACCGAAGCAAATTGTGGTTCAACTAAAAGCTGTAAGCCTTCAGTTGCCTTGATGTAATCTGCAACTTCACGAGTAAGTTTTACACCATGATCAATCATTGAACCATATAGGTCTTCACCAAGTGATTCGATTGTCATCCACAATTTCAATGCATCAAAACGACGAGTCGTTTGTAATGACTTAGAAACAAGGTTTGGTACACCATGTTCTTCGTCATAAGCAGAGTTCAAATATTCAGCTTCGTAGTGCATAAAGCGATAGTTCGCTTCGTCTTTTAACAAGAATGCGCCACAGCTAATGCTTTGGAAATAGTGCTTATGGAAGTCGAGGGTAATCGAGTCAGACAACTCAATACCATCAAGCATTGCACGATAGTCTGTTGACAGAATTAGTGCACCGCCCCATGCCGCATCGATATGCATCCATGAACCATATTTATTGGTAATTTCACGGATTTTCTTCAATGGATCAATTGCACCAGCATCAGTTGTACCTGCTGTCGCAACGACACAAGCAACTACTTTGCCTTCTGATTGCAAATGTGCCATTGTTTTTTCAAGCGCATCTACATCCATCTGTGCATTTTCATTCACAGGAACAGTAACAACTGACTGGAAGCCCATGCCCATCATTGCCATGTTCTTTTGCACAGAGAAATGCGCATTTTCAGAACAAATGACTTTGACGTTTTTCATTGCATCAGCTGGAATACCATCGCGCTGTACAGACCACGGATTACCGTTTTCGTCTTTCCAGTTTTTCGAAATGCACCAGTCACGAGCAAGCAATACACCCATTAAGTTAGATTGAGTACCGCCAGAGGTGAAAACACCCGCCTGACCAGAACCATAACCTACTTTTTGGCGTAACCAATCAATGAGCTGAACTTCCATTAATGAACCGGCTGGGCTTTGATCCCATGAGTCCATAGACTGGTTAGTTGCATTGATAAGTACTTCCGCAATCTGGCTCATTACCATCGTTGGACAGTGTAAATGTGCTAATGAATGCGGATGATGTACTTTTAAGCTTTTATTTAAGAAAAGCTCAATCATACGTTGAAGTGATTCTTGTACACCCATACCTTCTTTTGAAGGTTGGAAAGAAATTGCTGAACGCAATTCTTTAATGCTACCGCCTGTGTACATTTTTTCGTTTTGCAACCATGCTGAAACGGCTTTTACCGCTTCGCCCATTGCTGACTCATAGTCAGCAATGGATTGTGCATCATTGCAGAGTAACGCTTTACGATGTTCTGCAAAATCCACCATATTTATGCGCCTCGTACTGCAACCAATGCTTCTGCAATTGCTTTCTTAAAGCGAGCAATTACCTCAACACACTCTTCTTGAGTGATAATAAGCGGACAAAGTAAACGAATTACCGTGCCGTTACGACCACCTTTTTCAAGCAATAATTTATTGTTGAAACAAGCAGTTTGAATTGCAGCAGCTAATTGTGAATCCGCAGGAAGCGAACCAATACGGTCAGCTTGTTTACGCTCGTCAACAATCTCAACACCGATCATTAAACCGCGACCACGTACGTTACCGATACATGGGAATTCTTGAGCTAATTTTTTAAATTCAGCTTGTAGATAGTCACCACGTTCTTGCGCATTTTGAGCAAGATTTTGTTCAGTAATCGTTTTTAATACGACAAGGCCTGTACCCATAGCAAGTTGGTTACCACGGAAAGTACCCGTGTGACCTGCAGGCTGCCAAGCATCAAATTTACGTTTAATACCTAATACTGCAAGTGGTAAACCACCACCTACTGCTTTAGACATTACAACAACATCAGGTTCAATACCTGCGTGTTCAAATGCAAACATTTTGCCTGAACGTGCAAAGCCAGCTTGAACTTCGTCTAAAATCAAAACGATGTTGTGCTTTTCAGTCACTTCACGGATTTTTTGCAACCATTTTACTGGAGCTGTAACTACGCCGCCTTCACCTTGAATCGCTTCAAGAATAACAGCAGCCGGTTTTGTTACACCGCTTTCAACATCTTCAATAAAGTTTTCGAAGTAGTAAGTTAAAGCGTCAACACCAGCTTCACCACCTAAACCAAGTGGGCAGCGGTATTCATGCGGATATGGCATGAATTGTACGCCTGGCATTAAACCGTTAACTGCATTTTTCGCACTTAAATTACCAGTCATAGCGAGTGCACCATGGGTCATACCATGATAACCGCCAGAGAAACTGATCACTGAACTACGGCCAGTGTAAGTCTTAGCAAGTTTAATTGCTGCTTCAGTTGCGTCTGCACCAGCAGGACCACAGAACTGCAAGCAATATTCTTCTTTACCACCAGGTAAATATGCTAACAATGCTTCAGTGAATGCATCTTTTAAAGGTGTGGTTAAGTCTAAAGTATGCAATGGCAAACCACTTGCCAATGTATCTTGAATACTTTGAATCACCGCAGGATGATTATGACCTAAAGCCAATGTACCTGCCCCAGCTAAACAATCAAGGTACTGTGTACCTTCAACATCAGTAACCCAGCATCCTTGTGCTTTCGCTATCGCTAACGGTAATTTACGTGGATAGCTACGAACATTTGATTCCATTTGACTTTGGCGAGTCAAATAATATTCGTTAGTAGCATTAGTGGCAGGGTTAACGGAAGTAACGCTCATATCGGATTACCATCTCTGATAGGGGTAGAAAGAAATAAGTCTGGTGACGATGGGTCCTTTGACTCGGTGCTTTATAGAACTAGTAAAGACACTTATTTTATATCTTGTAACTAGGAGCGCGATGATACCTAATTTTACAAGAAAAAAAACGTCTTTTATGTACTTTACTCATCTAATCTTATTGAAAAAATGTATCATCCCAATAGTTAAGATGAATTATCATCATACTATGTGACAACCTAAAGAAAATATTCTTTTTTTATATTACTTTGATTTTTTAAGTTACATTGAAACACTTTAATTTTAAGTGGTTATTTTTAGAAGAATTTATATTTACCAAAATTTAAAAAACCTGATCTAAATATTACAAATACGCCACAAAATCTGCAAAAGTTATGCACAAGTTATGTTTAACATTTCTTAATGAAAAAAATTAAATTCATATTAATTTTTAAAGGAAAAATTTATGCGTACTTTAGCTGTCTCAACCCTTCTTTTAGGTTCTCTCCTTAGCCCTTTGGTTTTTGCTCAGGATGATAATGCTCTGAACTATAATATTGTAAATGTACAAGCTGAAGCTTCTCGTCAAGTTTCTAATGATGAAATGCATGCAACTTTATATATTGAAAAAAGTAACAAACAACCAGCCGAGCTTTCAAATCAAATTAATCAACTGATGAATCAGGCACTTGCCGTTTCTCGTAAATATCCGCAAGTAAAAGTGGAAACTGGTGCTCAAAGCACTTACCCAATTTACGATAACGATAGTAATAAGCTAAAAGAATGGCGTGGCCGCGCTGAAATTCGTCTTGAAAGTAAAGACTTTAAAGCAGCAAGCCAGTTAATCAATGAATTGCAGCAAAGCTTCCAAACTCAATCCATTAATTTTACGGTTTCAGATGAGCAACGTAAAAAAGTTGAAAATGATTTGATGGTCGAAGCGTCTAAAAACTTTCAACAACGTGCTCAAATGTTGACTCAAGCATGGAATAAAAGCCAATACACTCTCGTTAACTTAAACTTAAACACTAACAACTATTTCCCGCAGCCTGTAATGCGTGCAAGCATGGCTAAGTTTGCTATGGCCGAAGCGGCTCCTGCTCAAGACATGGCGGCTGGTGAATCTAAAATTACTGTAAATGCAAATGGTTCAATTCAATTTAAATAAAGTCTTTCTCTAAAAAAAGCCGCATGAAAGATGCGGCTTTTTTTATTACTGATCAAGATATTCAACTCAAATTTTGCAAAGAATCCCAAGCAGCTTTCGCCAAAATATCTTTATAAATTTTAGGGTTGGAAGAAACACGTTGTGATAACCACGCGCGACAGTAATTTTCTGTAGATCCAATCACTAATGAGAGTAATAGCTCATGAGGTATAGATTTTAAAAACTCAGAATCTGCATAATTTGAAATTTCATTAAAGATCTTTTGATTTCTTAATTTATTTTTCTGAACAAGACGTTCTTGGTCTTCACCTTGCATCACACTAAAACGAGCAGATATTAAAAATTTAGCAAACTCTGGCTGTTCACTTACCCAATCAATGTAACTATGAATAAAAGCATATAAAACCTCTTGAAGGGATTCTGTGCCTTCCAAATAGTCATCTCTTCTTGCCGCTTGGTCATCTAAAGCTGCAAAGAATAGAGTCGCAACAATCCCTTCTTTATTTTTAAAGTGGTGATAAATAGCCCCTACACTGCTGTCAGATTTCGAACGAATCATTTCAATGCTTGTGGTTTCAATTCCATTTTCCAAGAAACAAGACAAGGCATCTAATAAAATTTGTCTTTTTAAAGCAGCCCTTCTGCTTGGATATAACCGTTCTAATAACTCTTGTGCAGACTGCATCGTTTGTTCCCTAACCAGTTATCGGAGATATTCTGAATGACTTGACTCGCTTTTGTAAACAGAATTATATTCTTTAACAGAACAAAATTCTGTTTTTATTAATATGGAGCTTTAAACCATGGCAACTACTTTAGAACTTTGGAACAAAGTCTCTGCTTTTCCTAAAGGAAAATGGACTTTCTCACGCATGCTATGTTTAAAAGCACCTTATTTCGGCAGTATTTCACCGCTCTTTATCGAGTTAAAACCGAATTATTGTGAAATAGCGATTAAGAAAAAGCGTTCTGTTCTCAACCATATTGGAACAGTTCATGCGATTGCGATGTGTAATATGGCTGAACTCGCAGGTGGCACAATGACAGAAGTTACAGTGCCTTCCACACATCGCTGGATTCCCAAAGGTATGACTGTCGAATATTTAAAAAAGGCAGAAACAGACTTAATTGCAGTTGCAACGCCTGTAGAAAAAAATTATGACTGGGATAAAGCTGGAGAATATTTAGTGAATGTAGAAGTCTTTGATTCTCAGAAAGAGAAAGTCTTCCAAGCTACGATTACCATGTGGATTTCTAAAAAGAAGTAATAAAAAAGCCCTGAACAGATCAGGGCTTTTTTTATTTATTTTTTAAATGGTAAGGCATATTTCAAGATACGACCAACCACCTGACCAAACTGTTTGGTCAAACTAGCGTTGTTATAGTTCAGACCATATTTTTTACATACAGCTTCAACTTTTGGAGCCATTTGGCGATAACGGCGTGCTGGAACATCAGGATATAAATGATGCTCAATCTGATGGCTCAAATGTCCACTTAAGATATGTAGTGCTTCTGAACCTTTTAAGTTTGAAGAACCACGAATCTGGCGCATATACCAATGGCCACGGCTTTCGTCCTGTAAAACAGACTTTGGAAATACTTCTGCATCTTTAGTAAAGTGACCACAGAAAATAATTGTAAATGTCCAAATATTACGAAGGCCATTCGCAACCAGATTTCCCGTAAATACAGGTAAAGCTGCTGGGCCTGCAATTAATGGGAAAAAAACGTAATCTTTGAAGAGCTGAGTACCAATCTTTTTATTCACTGGTTTTAACTCTTCTAAAAATTTTACCATGCTCTTACGTTTATAAAGGACACGTCCAATTTCAAGATTCTGAATGGCTACGCCCCATTGGAACAACAAACAAAATGGAATGCTATAAACCGGTTGAAGTAAGAAACCTGGTTTCCAACGTTGTTCTGGGAATAAGCGAAGCAAACCATAACCAATGTCATCATCTATACCTTTAATGTTGGTATAAGTGTGATGTTTATAGTTATGAGTTTGACGCCAGTTATCAGAAGTACCAACGGTATCCCATTCGTAAGTTTGACCATTAAATTTAGGGTCGTTCATCCAGTCGTATTGGCCATGCATAACGTTATGACCAAGTTCCATGTTTTCCATAATTTTAGAAAAGCCTAACAGACCTGTTCCTAAAACCCATGCTGGTGGGAACCAACCTGCAAACAAACATGCTCGGCCTAAAAAGCTACTATAACGAATTGCAGCATAGACACGGCGGATATATTTAGCATCTTTCTCACCTAAATCATCCAATACTTCTTGTTTGATCTGATCGAGCTCTTTTGCAAATGCGTCAAGTTCTGCAGGCGTCAAATCTCGATTTTTAGGATTTTTAAAATATTCGACTTTCACTGGCATATTCATAAGAGTTCTCTCTTAAAGATCAATAACTAGATCGGATTGTGCTGAGTTCACACAAATTTTGAGTAATTGGCTTGGCTCTGTATTTTCACTACCATTGAGTAAGTTACGAGTAAAACCTTGAGCTTTGCTACAAACACACTTATTACAAATTCCCATACGGCAGCCATGTGTTGGCTTAAGGCCTTCATGTTCAAGACTGACCAAAATTGATTGGCCTTTTGGAATTGCAATGACCTTATTAGACTGGGTTAATGTGACATTTACATAACCAACTTCAGCCGTACTATCTTGAGTTAAGCTAAAAGCTTCTGTTAATACAGCGGGCGCTTTTTCAAAAAGTTGTTCCACTGTCGAAACAAAACCTGAAGGCCCACAAGCATATACGGTGCTGTTTTCTAAATCGTCTACTAATGCTAAATGCTCTGCATTTAAACGTTCATCGTTTGGGGTTTCTTGTGTATAGAAAACCTGATAACTAAAATTTGGGAATTGCTGTGCAACTTGTTCAAAATATTCAATAAAAGCGACATCAGAACGCTGTTTTACCCAATATAGAAGTTGTAATTGAACTTTATCTAACTGCTGACTCTGTTTAATTGCAGTGATTAAGCTCAACATGGGTGTAATACCACTACCCGCAGCCAGCATAATTAATTTTGGCGTTTTGATATTTTGTTGCATATCGCCATAAGGCTGACCAAGCTCAAAAACATCGCCAATTTGGCTTTCAGTCATAAACCAGTTACTGACGATACCATCAGCCACTTTTTTAATCGTTAAACGTAAATGTTGTTCGTCAATTTGCGTCAAGCTATACGTACGTTCATAACGACGACCAGCAATTTCAACAATGACAGGATGATGCTGACCAGCAACACCTATTTTCACTAAACGGTTACATTTTAGTGTAAGACTCACCATGTCATGAGCGACAAATTCTTTTTTTACAATTTGAACAAGCCCATGTTTTACAGACCATAAAGGATTAACTTTTTGTAGCCAGAAGTTAGCCGTATCTCTATCAAAGATGGCTTGTGTCAATGAATTGAATAGAGAATTTCTCTTTTCGATTACTTGCATAGCTGGAGGCTCTGTCGCTCTTTTTTAATTATTATACACATGTATATATATTTGTATATACACCTGTACTTTTAATTACAATTTCACAAGTTCAGCTTCTAAGGCTATAATCCTGACAGTTTACAAATATATTGAACAGCATGACCCAATCTTCACTTTCTCAGAACCTGAATGACACGCCTCGACAACAAGATGTCATTGAAATTAAAACAGCTACGCGTTCTGTGGGAAGAAAAGCGACAATTACTAAAGAAGAACTTTTTCAGGCTGCTCTAAATCTGATTGGCCCACAAAAGAGTATTGCTTCATTAAGTTTACGTGAAGTAGCAAGAGAAGCTGGTATTGCGCCAAACAGTTTCTATCGACATTTTAAAGATATTGATGAGTTAGCGATTTCTTTAATTGACCGTGCTGGTATTGTCTTACGTAAAATTATTCGCCACGCTCGCCTACGCGCATCCTTACAAGAAAGTATTATTCGTAGTTCTGTCGATATTTTTCTTCAGCAGCTCGATGCTGATGAGGGTAACTTAAGTTTATTACTACGCGAAGGCTTTACAGGCTCTGCCTCTTATAAAGCCGCAGTTGAACGTCAATTAAACTTCTTTCAACAAGAGCTACAAGAAGATTTAATTCGGCTGGAGCGCTTAAATAACAATCACCTCTACCACCCTGAACTTGTTGCAAAAGCAATTACTCAACTTGTGTTTCACATGGGGGCAAAAGCGATTGACCTTCCTATTGAGCAAAGGTCAGAACTTGCCGAACAGACCATGATCATGATTCGAATGATTTTAGAAGGTGCACGTCATTTGGATGAAGCAAAAATTCGTTAAAATTATCTAAAGAATGGCTTGTTGATGAACAGGCCATTTTTACATCTAACTCCTCTATTTTCCAATAAAAATATAATTCATCGATTGAAGCGAATAGCTTGCGAGAGTATAAATAATTATTCCATTTGCTCTTTCTCCTATATTCCCAACGATCTCAGGGATCAACATGCAAAATTTGAATAATCGTCAAAGTCTGATTGCAAGCTACATTCTTATGGGCATCTTTTTGCTTTCGGTTATCCCATTACACCTATTAGCAAGTTTTTTTGCAGGCTTTCTTATTTATGAAATTATTATTAGCTTAAGCTCGGTTGTAGAACGTTATATTGATGGTCAAAGAGCCCGTATTTTTATTAGTATTTTATTAAGTATTGTCACTATTTCACTTATTGGTTTTTTCATTACGAGTCTGATTAGCTTTGTAGTTCATGATTTAAAAGGTGTAGGCATCCATAATATCAACAGCAAAGTCGATCAAACCCTACTACATTTACAAGCTGAAATTAGCAAATATCTTCCGGGCTATATTCCCGATAGCGTGACAGAACTAAAAGACGAAATCTTTGCGTTTATGAAAGATAACGTGACCATATTAAAAAATACCAGTTCCGATATTTTGCATAACTTCGTGACTATGGTTATGGGCCTCATTATCGGTATTTTGGTCGCTATACATGGTTTTCACCACCGTAGGCCCCAGCCTGTTTTTAAATCTCTTCTGATTCAACGTATTCAAAAATTATCAATTTCATTTAAAAATGTTGTTTTTGCACAAATAAAAATTTCAGCAATTAATACCCTGCTCTTTATTTTGTTTGCGTTTATTTTATTACCACTTTGGGGAGTCCACCTTCCTTTTGCCAAAACTCTCACTATTTTGACCTTCATGTTTGGACTGATTCCAATTTTAGGTAATCTTATTTCCAACACATTAACGTTCATTGCCGCTCTTACTGTTTCACTCGGACTAGCTGGAGCAGCATTACTTTATCTCGTTCTCGTTCATAAACTTGAATATTTTATTAATGCTAAAATTATTGGCCATAAAATCAATGCAAATGCATGGGAAATTTTATTGGCAATGCTGGTATTTGAGTCAATTTTTGGCTTAGGCGGTTTAATCGCGGCTCCAATTTTTTATGCATATTTAAAATTAGAACTAAAAGATGCTGGTCTCATCTAATTCAAAATCGATCTATAAAAAAAGCGCCCTCTAGGCGCTTTTTTTTACTTTGAGTTAATTATGGCTTAACCACAACTAATACTTGAATTGCTTCTGGTGTAACAGTTAAACCATCAAGCAAGCTCAAGCCTTCTTTTTGCAACTTTTGTAAGCGTTCAATTTCATCTTGACGAATACTTGGGTTGAACTGTTTTAGATAAGTTAAACGGTCAATTTCATATTGCCATTTATTACCATAATGTTCTTTTGCTTGCTGCTGAAGCTGTGGCAAATCAACTTTCGCGATATCTAACGCTTGTTTATAACGTTCCTCAATGATATCACGGCGAGCTTTAACCACCTGACGACAGCTATTGCCATCTAAGTGATGTAAATATGGTTTCAAAATTGCTGGATCAATTTTTTCAGACAAATCTTGACCAGTTTCGCTTAATAGCACACGAATAAGCTGCTTAGGCAAGCTCGATGGTAAGTTCAACGCCTTAGGCGCAACTACATCGACTTTAAACCATACTTCAATTAATACTGAACCCTGCTTTAACGCATTAGATTTGAGTACAGCAACATTGGTACTACCAAATGATTGTGCACGGATCATTTCCATTACACTTTCAATGAATGGATGCTCTAAAGTTAAATATTGAGCATCTTCACGAAGCTGTGCTTGATCGCGATAGAACGTTGCTGTCATGCCCTCTTCGTCTAACGCCAAACCTTGCACTTGCATTTGGTCTGTTGGACGAATAATCACAGTACCGTTACTTTGCTCATCAAAGTCGATATTAGTTGATGACATGAAACGCTTCACAAACATCGGAAGCGTCGTATTGTCATCATAATCTTCTAAGGCCTGAACAATCTCTTGCGCCACGATTGGACGACATGAGTTATATTCAAGTAAACGATCTCGGCCTGCTTGAAGTTCCGCTTCTAAAGCTTGACGTTGAACATTCACTTCTTCAAGCAAATCTTCAAATGTTTGACCTTGGTCTGCAAGCAAACAGTCTTTTAATTCAACAATAAAGTTTTCTTGCAACGTTTGTGCTGTTGGCGAAATATTGCTGAAAATATTAAGTGCTTCGTTGTACCAACGGAACATACGCTCTTGAGCTGTTCCCACAAGATATGGCACATGAATCTGAATACGGTTTTCTTGACCAATACGGTCTAGACGCCCGATACGTTGCTCTAAAACATCAGGGTTAGCGGGTAGATCAAATAAAATTAGATCACTGGCGAATTGGAAATTACGGCCTTCCGAACCAATTTCCGAACACAGTAGAATTTGTGCACCATAGCTTTCTTCAGCAAAATAAGCAGCCGCTTGGTCACGTTCAAGTAAGCTCATGCCTTCATGGAACATGGCAGTACGAATGCCTGCATGCAAACGCAACACATTTTCTAAAGCTTCAACAACTGGCCCACTACGCGCAATTAAAAGCACTTTTTTATGCTTAAGATCTTTGCGCAGAACTTCCATTACCCATAGCACGCGTGGGTCATTTTGCATCCATGAACCATCAAGATGTGCTTCTTCAGGCCACATCTGCTCACGCAGTTTTCCATCTTTTGACCAATCTTCTGGTGCTGGTAATGGTGCTGGCTGACAATCACGCCCTGGGAAGCCTTGAATTGCTTCACGCGTATTACGGAATAAAATACGACCCGTACCGTGACGGTCTAATAATTCGTGAATTGCTCTAAAGCGCTGTTCAGGCTGGTCTTCAATACTATGCCCTAACAAGCCCTCTAAAGCAGATAAATGCTCAGGAGCTAAAGGTTGATCAGACATGAGCACTTCAGCAATTTTTGCAGTCTGCTGGTACTGAGTTTCTTCATCTAAGAAGCGCTCTAAACTGCTAAAACGCTGCGGATCAAGTAAACGTAAACGTGCGAAATGACTTTCCACACCAAGCTGTTCAGGTGTTGCAGTAAGCAACAATACCCCAGCCGTATTTTCAGCGAGCTCTTCAATTAAATCGTAGCGATCATTACCGCCTTCTTCTTCGCTCCACATCAAATGATGTGCTTCATCGACCACGAGCAAATCAAACCCAGCTTCGATGGCTTGCTCACGCAAATCATCATGGTCAACCATTAAATCAACGCTGGCAATAATGCATTGCTCAGTCAAGAACGGGTTAAGTTCTGGATCATGTTCTTTAATAGATGCGGTACGTGTTAAATCAAACAGAGAGAATTGCAAGTTAAAACGACGGCGCATTTCAATCATCCACTGATACTGTAGAGAGTCAGGGACTAAAATAAGAATTCGTTCTGAGCGACCGGTTTTAAGCTGTTGGTGGATAATTAAGCCAGCTTCAATTGTTTTACCCAAGCCCACTTCATCGGCAAGTAAAACACGAGGTGCAAAACGTTTACCAACTTCGTGTGCGATATAAAGCTGATGCGGAATTAAACCAACACGCGCTCCAACCATGCCACGTAGCGGGCTATTCTGCATTTGTGCTTGCATAAGCATCGCTTCAATACGCAGGTCATACCACTCTTTATAATCAACCTGACTTGCAAGCAAACGATCTAGAGGTTTCGACAACTGAATTTGCGCACCGATACGTGTTTCATTTAGCGCTTTACGATCTTGTTCACCATTTTCTAATGTACGAACAACGTTGTAACGCAAAACGCCATGTCGGTCTTCAACAGATTCAACAATCCACTTCTTGCCTTCTTGATCTTGAACTTCATCATTTGTGTTAAAGATGATACGAGATAGTGGAGCGTTATTACGTGCATATACACGTGTCTCATCACTTTTGGGGAATAAAATGCTGACAGATCTTTCATCTACATCAATAAGTACACCTAAACCGAGCTCAGTCTCTGTGTCTGATAGCCAACGTTGACCAATAGCATACTGCTGCAATTTTTCCACCTTTCTCTCAAGTTCGCACTACATATTGTACGATGCAAATTAGCTTATTTTTGCATCTTTTTATGTAGTCTTTAAAGCAAAATTTTGAAGCAAAAACCAATTAAATCGTTTTGCTACAAAAAATCACGCATTAAAATTTTTTACATTAAAACGGTACAGGACAGTCAAAAGTTAATATTTCTGCTGTGACAGGATGATTAAAACTTAACTGTTTGGCATGCAAACACAAACGCGGAACAAGTTGCTGCTCCGGTGTTGCATACAGCGTGTCACCTACAATTGGATGCCCAAGATATTGCATGTGTACACGGAGTTGATGGGATCGACCCGTAATTGGTGTTAATTTCACACGCGTTACAGGTTGTCCCTGAATCTGAAAATTTTCTAGAACCTGCCAATGGGTTAAAGCAGGCTTATTGTGAGAAGCATCGACAATATGTAAAGGTGGTCGACTTGGATCATAGATAACGGGAATATCTACAGTCCCCTCACCCTCTAAATGACCAGCAACTAGTGCTTCATATATTTTTGAAGTTTGACGGTCTTGGAATTGGCGTGCAATCGCACTTTGACCACGTTTGGATAAACCAAATACCAAAATACCTGAAGTGTCTCGATCTAGACGGTGAATGAGCAAAGTTTTAGGCTCAATCGCAACCAACCTTGTCAGAACGCTATCATGTAAATCACCCTTACCCGGAACACTCAAGATGTCCGAAGGTTTATGAATCACCATAAAATCATCATCACGATAGATCAGATGTTCACTTAGAAAATCACTCAAAGTTGTATTCCCAAGGTAAGATGAAAAACAAGCGGGCAATAATAAAAAGCTTACGTCCGAATTACAATGCCGTTCGGGTAAATTAACAGCATAATTTGCAAATATTATGGCGCACGTTGGGTCTATGGTGAGTCAATGCTTCAATAACTGCATAATATGTTGCAAGGTAGGTGCTTGCATCACCTCTTCAGCGCTCAGGCTTGCACCGTTCGCACGCCATAGGTCGACTAGATAATTCACAGCAGATTGATTTAATCCGTAGTTTCTTAAATCAATTTCAGGGTGAACTTCCATAGGATGCCGCCCAACCTGTTCAGCAATGGCCAATAAAATTCCTTTATCCGACAAAATATATTCAGACGGTGCACTTAAAGACCATAGGCGCATTAAGGTCTGTGTATTTAAATGTTTTATATGGTCAAAACTGATCTTTTCAACCCATTGAATATGCTGCTCTAGATTAGCCGCCAAGAACGCATCATTTACAATAGCTACATAATCGGTAATAGATAAAACAAGCTGCATGACCTGTTTAAAAAGAGGTGACAAATCACCTGCCATCACAACTTGGGCTTTGCTATTTGATGACAGTCGCTGCCCCAACTGCAACATGGTTTGTTGAAGCTGAGATGCATCAATAAAAATAACTGGAATTTCGAGCGCCTGTGCTCTTTTACTTAGCAATTCTAAATGATCGGCTAATGGCTGGTGCGCCCAGTCAGGTGCATTTTCAAGTTCATTTAGCCCAACCATCAACAAAATACTTTGCGTAGACTCAATCGGCCAATTTGAAGTATTTGCTGCTAATTGGATTTTTCGAGGTAAAGGATAAAACATTGTTCTCTACAAATAAAAAATAGCTCAAATTAAAAAGCCCGTTTTAAACGGGCCTTTTTGCTTACTTCATTTCAGCAAATGTTTCTTTTGCAGCCTGAATCGTATATTCAATATCTTCATCAGAATGAGCAGATGAGATAAAACCTGCTTCAAATGCTGACGGTGCCAAGTTTACCCCACGCTTTAACATGCCATGGAAGAACTTTTTGAAAGCTTCAATATCACATGCCAACATAGAGTCGAAGCTTGTAATGTCTTCTTGATCGGTAAAGTAAAGACCGAACATTGCACCAGCTTGCTGAGTTTTAAATGGAATACCTGCTTCATCAGCCGCTGCTTGTAAACCTGCAAGTAACTTTTCAAGTTGAGCAGATAAATTGCTGTAAAAGTCTGGTTGGCGAAGATGTTTGAACATCTCGATACCCGCACGCATAGCAAGTGGGTTTCCAGACAATGTACCTGCTTGGTATACGCCGCCTAAAGGCGCGATACATTCCATGATTTCACGCTTACCACCAAATGCACCAACAGGTAAGCCAGCACCAATAATTTTACCTAAAGTCGTTAAGTCCGGCTTAACGTTATAAACCGATTGAGCACCGCCTAAAGCAACACGGAAACCCGTCATCACTTCATCAATAATGAATACAGATTTATATTCATCACACACATCACGAATGGCTTGTAAGAAACCGTCGATTGGTTTCACCATATTCATGTTACCCGCGACAGGCTCAATAATGACGCCAGCAATTTCATGACCGAACTTGGCAAAGCACTCTTTTAATGCGGCAATATCGTTGTATGGAAGCGTTAAAGTGTGTTTAGCAAAGTCAACTGGAACACCTTTTGAAGTTGGTTCACCTTCACCTAATGTGAGTAAGCCCGAACCTGCTTTTACTAACAGCGAGTCAGAATGCCCATGGTAGCAACCTTCAAACTTCACAATTTTGTCACGGCCCGTATAACCACGCGCTAAACGAATAGCGGTCATGGTCGCTTCTGTACCAGAGTTCGTCATACGTACCAATTCAATTGATGGCATGATTTCACAGATAATATCTGCCAATGTTGTTTCGTGTACGGTCGGTGCACCAAAACTTAAACCATCTTCTGCGGCTGTTTGTACTGCTTTAATAATTTCTGGATGAGCATGGCCCAAAATCATTGGTCCCCACGAACCAACATAGTCAACATAGCGCTTACCATCAACATCCCACAAATATGCACCTTTGGCTTTCTCGATGAAAACAGGTGTTCCTCCAACGCCATTAAAGGCACGTACCGGAGAGTTCACACCACCTGGAATGTGTTTGCTGGCTTGTTTAAATAACTGTTCTTGCTTTGGAGATAAACTCATGGAAATGCTCGTCTTAAATATCTAAAAAATAATTTTGAAAGCTTAAGAAAATAATTGTGCCCACGCCTGTACACGGGCAGGAATTTCAGCAGTTGATCGGCCTAATATATCACTAATGACGGCACACAGGTCAGCCCCAGCCTCAATCACAGGTTTTGAGTTTTCAACAGTTAAGCCGCCAATAGCACAAATCGGTAGATCATATTGAGCTGCTGCCTGCTTAATCACTTCAATACCCACATTACCTGCTTCAGGTTTTGTAGAAGTCGCATAGACAGCACCAAATGCAATATAAGTTGCACCATCTGCAATCGCCTTTTGGGCAAGCTCTAGAGAGTTCAAGCAAGTACGACCGATAATGACATTTTGTGGTAACTGAGATTTGGCATCGGTAATTTCACCGTCACTTTGCCCTAAATGCACACCTAAACCAAACTGAGCAGCCAGTTCTAGGTCATCATTAATCACAAAAGGAACCTGGTATTTTTCACATAAAAGTTTGATCTGTTCAACTTCAGCAGGCTGGTTGGATTTTTCTATTTTTTTACGGCGGTACTGTAAAATTGCGACCTGTTTAGTTGCGAGCGCGACATCTAGTTTTTCTAATAATAATTGGATTGGGTCATCGTTGGTAATGAGATATAAACCGCGCATACTCTACTCTTGCTTTAAAAAACTTCGCTAGTATAACGGATTTATAGGTCATCATAAGTACCGATTGATATGGGCTTACCAGTACCAATCGGTCTCTTAAGAATAGAAATAAAAATTAACTTGGAATCTTATCGTGTTTACGATCAATCAAACTCAAACGACCACGTGCAACATCAGATAACATGCGCCAATCAGAAATAAAGCTATAAAAAGGTTGCTTAAAACTCGCAGGTTTATTTTTTTCAAACACAAAATGTCCAACCCAAGCGTTTGCGTAACCCGCTACCAAACCATAGAGTACATATTTGGCTTGTTTTTTACGAATGGCTTTTGAAAAAAAGTATATGCCAATACTGCTACCCACCACATGTAAGCGTCTGCTCATGATGTTACGGTGTTCAGTTAAGTAAAAACGATAAAATTCCTGATAGTTTTTAATTGGCAACTCAAACTCTGGCTGAGCTTCATGGTTAAAGTTTATGGGTGCATTCACGATCATCTTCCTGATTTTTATTTGATCAAAACATCACCTGATTGTACACCGAAATAAAAGCATAGCGTCATATGTTTGATTGTAACTTTCTCTATCAAAACCATTACTTTTAGTACTAAGCTATTATACTCATTCAAGATAGTTTAAATAACTGATTCAGGGAGATACATTATGGTTGAAGTTGAGCTTAAGTTTCAGTTACCTGAATCGAAGAAAAAATCTGTTCAACAATACTTAAAAAAGCATAAAGCACAGCAGATTCATCTACAGGCAAAATATTACGACACCCCCGATCGATTACTCGCAAAAAATGGCATGGCGCTACGTTTGCGTAAAGAAAATGATCTTTGGGTCCAAACCTTTAAAGCTGCTGGTCAAAGCCATTTACACCGCGTTGAAGAAGAAGTTTTTTTAGGCAAATGTGTCCAAGAACCTGATTTAAACCTTGAGTTATATCAAGACAATAAAGTAGTGACTGATTTACTTAATACAGCCCTAGGCAAAGAAGCTAAAAAATTAAGTTTGCAATTTGAAACGGATGTACAGCGTACTTATCATGTGTTTGAAGCAGACAATACAGCGATTGAAGTTTGCCTTGATGACGGTGTAGTAAAAACCGCAACTGCTCAAAGCATAATTTGCGAAGTTGAATTTGAACTTAAACAAGGTGCAGTTAAAACACTTATCCAGTTTGCACAGCAATGGATTAATCGTTATACCCTTTGGCTCGATGTAAGAAGCAAAGCCGAACGTGGTAATTTATTAGCGCTGGGGCAAGCGGCTTCACCCGCTGTTCATGCCAAAGCCCTGACATTAAATAAAGATATTACTGCTGAACAAGCCTTAAAAAAGATTGTCGAAAACTGTTTAGGACAATTTTTACCAAATATGGCTGCAATTGCCGATGGCATTGCCGAAGCTGAACATATTCATCAGGCACGTGTAAGTTTGCGCCGTTTACGTAGCGCACTTAAACATTTTTCTAGCTGGTCAAACGAGGTCAATCCTCTTTGGGAAGAACAAATTGCCGAGCTTTTCCGCCAGCTTGGAGACACTCGTGATGAAGATACTATTCGCACCGAAGTGTTACCAATCATTAAGCAACATGGCTCACCTGAGCTTTTACTACCCGTTTCGGCACAGCCATTAAAAGAGCTCTCAATACTCTTTACCTCTTCGGAAACGATTAAACTATTACTCGATTTATTAGCATTCGCCTACTCGGAAGAAGAATCAAAGTCCAAATCAGGTGGGTTAAAAAAACATATTAAAAAGAGTTTAGATAAGCTACATCATAAAGTGATCAGCAATGCTGAACATTTCTCTGAGCTTGAAGTCACCCAGCAGCATAAAATACGCAAGACAGCTAAGCAGTTACGTTATTGTGTTGAGTTTATTTCGAGTCTTTATTCTGACAAAAAAGTACAGCAATATTTAAAACAGCTACAACCTGTACAAAATACTTTAGGTCAATATAACGATTTGTTTATTGCTGAAGGTATTTTCAATAAAACTGTCGAAAATGACTCGTCTTTCTGGTTTGCACTAGGCTGGGTAAAAGCCAAACAGCCTCACTTACAAAAGCGGTCCGCCAAAGCTTTACAGACTTTTAGTCAGGCTGAAACGTTCTGGTAATTTATAAAAAGTCGCTGTAAACGTGCAGCGACTTTTTATCGATACTTACCAAATACTTTCCATACACCGTTATCTGCTAACGGGTCATTATAGCTATCACTACGCTGCTTTCTTGGCTTATCACGGGCATCGACCAATTTAAAATGTGGCTCAACCCCCAACACAATACCGTTGGTATAAAAACGTGAACGGGTATATTCACTTTGGCCATGTTGGAATACATAGGTTCTTAAATCGATAAATTCACGATGAGCCACCAGTGCAGCAGTATCGTCACTCTGCAACCATTCTTGCATCGTAAAAATCTGATCTGTTTCGAACTGCCCACATTTTTCAATTAAGCTTGCAACACCACGGAAAGTTTTAGACTCTTTCGCACGTGTTTTATTAATCCGAATTCGGTCTACATGAAAAAAGAACAACGGTAAATTTAAATGACTTGGCAAATGGATGGCATCTGGTAATTCATCTTCCATAAAGGGCTGAAAAAGTTCTTGTGCCCTTTCAATTAAACCCTGCCATTGTTGATAATAATTTTCGACTTCTTGTTGTAAACCATAATAGATCGGCAGCCCTTCCACATGTTCTAAATATTGAGGGGGAAAAATATGCTGGCGTAATAAAGCAATATCCGTTTTTAAACTTTGAATAGCAATCGCATCTTGCATATTAGATCTCCCTTTACTTAGGCTATTTACAGACTAAGGCAAAGGTTTTGTTTCCGCAAGGCTTTGCCTATAATAAGCAGCTCTATTTTTGCGGGAATAAGTCATGTCTCAAAAGATCAATGCAACAGATGTTACTGAAGAAGAAGCTTTAAATGCGGTTTTCTTTGAGCGTGCGGATGAATTTATCAAACAAGCGAATGATTTTTGTCGCCCGCCAAAAGGTGAAAAACCAGATCCAGCTGAGCTGCGTGGTCAAGTGAGTGCAGCAATGTTGTTTGCTAGCGCCCGCTTTAACACATGGGTAGCAGCAAATAACTTTAAAGATGGCGATGAAATGCGTGATGCTAAAGATCAAGTCATGTCTTATCTTGTGCAACAATTTCAAATGATGCTTGAAGATAACTTTGATGAGTACTGTGAACAGTTCGAAAATTATTTACGTTTCCGTAAAAATGAAGATTTTCACGCGCATAAACATGATCATTAAAATGATTTAACAACCCAAATAAAAAGCCACAATTGAGTGGCTTTTTATTTAAAAGAAGACTTTATTTTTTTGCTGCCTGACCATATTGATCAGCCATTACCTCAACTAAATGTTCAGGTTTAATATATTTTTTAATTGCTGCATTTACATCAGCAACAGTCAGTTTAGTCAGATTTTGATCGTGTTTTACACGGTCTTGTAATGTTTTACCTGACTCAAGCTGGAGATTTAACATTCCATGAATATTACGTTCATCTTCTAATGCCGTAACACGTTTCTTCATGATATCTGCTTTTGCAGCTTCAAGCTCTTGCTCTGTCACACCATTTTTCAACAAGTCATTCAACACTTTATGTATTGATGCAGAAACCTGCGCTGAGCGACCCGAAGTGTAATTTGCGCTAATGCTTAAAGCCCCAACATTCGTATCACGATCAAGTTGCAACCCACTGCCAAAACCATACACTAATGCATTTTTCTCACGAAGCTCTTGAGCCAAACGTGATGAAATTTGAGACTCACCTAAAATATAATTCAGTAAAATTAAAGCAGATGCATCTGGATGGTTTTTCCCAACTGGCAGTGAAAGCACGCTTTGATAGCTACCAAATTCGCGCTGCTCAGATAAAACATGAACTTGCTGTGCTGGAAAATCGACATGATTAATCAAGATTTTTTGGTAAGGCTGTTTACCATTCCAACGACCAAATTCCTGATTAAGTAATTTCTGCATTTTTTTCGCATCAAACTTACCTGTAATGGCAATTTGAGCATGGTTCATTGCAAAGAAATGCTCGTACAATTCTTTCACTTGTTCTTGAGTGGCATTTTTCAATTGCTGTTTTGCCAACTCTGGTTCAAAGTGGTAACGCAAATCACCCGGTTGATATTCTTCAAGCAAACGTGAAAGTGTTAAACCAGCCACGACATCTGGCTCGGTATAAGGACGATCAAGGCTTGATAAACTCTGCGATTTAATTAAATCAAATTGAGATTGCTCAAATTTCGGATTTTTCATCACATCAAGAACAAACTCGAAAAACTCATCAAATTTTTCTGATTTAGACTGAATATTAATGGTCATGCCATTGCCGTCAGCACTTGCATAAGCCGCGCCGCCCGCATCAATCGATTTATCAGCAATATCTTGCAAACTGTATTTATCGGAACCACGTAGTAATAAATATGAGGTTAAATCGACTACCGTACCTTTATTAAATAAAGATTTCTCTGTTCCGAAGTCCATCGTAATGGTGGCATAAGTACGATCATCACGTGTTTCAACTGGGAATAGAGCATACTTCATTCCATTTTTCAGCTTTCCACGAATAATCTTTTTCTCATTACTTTCTACATACTGTTTTGAAGTTTTTAAAAACTCAGTAACTTCTTGTTGATAGGCTTTCGGGTCTTTTAAAGGTTCTGCCTTTGCTTCTACCTGATCTAAGGTTTTAGGCGCATCTTTTGAGTTTTGTTGTTGAGCTTTTTTCTGATCTTCAGGTGTTGGCAAAATATCACCGTCAATACGATGCTCAGCAACAAGGAACTGTTTTAAAGTTTGATTCACATCATCTAGCTTAACGTTTTTTACCGAATCTAGGTCTTTAAAATATTGATCCCATTGCCCACCAGCGACCGTGTAATCACTCAAACGTGAACCAAGTGCTACCGCATCTTTAGTGATTAAGTCGCCTTGAGTTTTCATTAAACTCTTAACACGATTTAATTCCACTTCAGTAAAAGGCTTTCCTTTTTCAATACCCGCTAGCAAAGAGCTTTCAACTTTTTTAGGGTCATTACTTGGTGCATAAATAGCGCCTAGAAACACCACATTAAAATCTTGGTCTAACCACGTACTCGCATCAACATTTGTGGTAATGCCAGTTTCAACCATGTTCTGATATAGATGACCACTTGGTTGCATGGTATATAACAAAGGCGCTAAAGCGAGTGTCGGCTGAATTTTGGTGTTTTTACCATTCATATAGATATGGAATTTAGCGAGATCGCTCCCCTTTTTCACCACAAACTGACGATTTTTTATTTTTGTGGAGTCGAGTACAGGAATCTGTACAGCCTTAGGAACTTCACGTGCCGCGATTGGACTAAAATATTGATCAATTGTTTTTAAGACATCTGTTTTATCGAATTTACCCGAAACAACCATGACAGCATTATTCGGTGCATACCAGCTACGATAAAAGCGGTCTAGCTCAGGCATTTTAATAGATTTAAGCTCAGGTAAATCACCAATCGGTAAGCGACCTAAATATTGATTGCCATAAGCTGATTTCCACATTTGGTCCATTAAAACAGCAAAGGGCTGATCCATACGGACTTCACGTTCACGCTTTACGATTTCAATTTCAGAAGGAACAAATTTTTCTTGTAGAACCAATTTATCCATACGTTCAGATTCAAGATACAACACTTCATTGAGTGCAGTCTTTTCTGGACGAACGATATTGGTATACTTGGTCGAATAATAATCTGTGCTTGCGTTCGTCATCAACGTATATTGATCTAAACGACGCTGGAATTCTTCCCCTTTAACATTTTTTGTCCCCTTAAAAGCCAAGTGCTCAAGCAAATGAGCTAAGCCGCTTTTACCTTGCGGATCATTTAATGAACCCGTTAAATAAATGGTATTAATAAAGATTTTATTTTCTTTGTCATTCGGTGCAAGTACAATCCGAAAACCGTTATCTAATTTATATTCCTCAATATTTTGCTTGCTTTTTACTAGTGTGGTTTGTGCCCAAGACGCAGCACTTAAACTAAGGATACATAGGGAGAGAGTCAGTTGTTTAAACTGCATAAACATATAAATACCAATTAATTTGAATAATAAAAAATCAATAGTTGTGGGACTATAGTAGGAAATTTAAGCTGACATTAATAGTAAAGTTTTGAAAAAAAAGCCGTTTATTTAAACGGCCTTATATTTTAAAGAAAAATTTCAGCTTGCATATAAAGTTTCCCATATCCTGAAATTTCAATACGTTCTTCAGACAGAATATTGCAATATAAAATGCCTCCGCGGCTAGAAGCCTGATAAGCCACAATATTATTTTTCCCAAGCTTTTCTGCCCATAACGGCGCTATTGCGGTATGAATTGAACCTGTTACAGGGTCTTCATCAATACCCGCGACAGGTGCAAAATAGCGAGAGACGCAATCATATTGCTGGTCGGCTTTTGATGTTATTGCAACATCCACATCATTTGCTGTAACAGCAGTACGTAACTTACCTAATTTTTTTAGCAAATTCATGTCGGGCTGTTCATCTAATACATCTTGAACTGACTCATATTCAATGACATAGGCATAAGGATTTTGATAAACCGCTTTAAAAGGTTTGCTTAAAGCTTGACGTAAAATAGCCGGATAATCTTCAACTTGATGAGCTTTACAAATTGGAAAATTCATTCTAATTTTGCCGTCTTCATCTTGGTGAACTATAAAAAGTCCTAAGTTTCGTACATGAAAATTAATCGTCTTTTTCTTAGTAAAATCTTTAAATATTACAAAAGCACTGGCAAGGGTGGCATGCCCACAAAAATCAGCTTCAACTGTTGGAGTAAACCAACGGATTTCATAATTTTCAGAGTCTATGATTTTTACAAAAGCAGTTTCAGACAAGTTATTTTCAAATGCTATCTTCTGCATTAAATCTGCATCTAGCCATTCTTTTTCAACAACCACAGCGGCGGGATTTCCACGAAATAACTCTTTTGTAAAAGCATCGACTTGATACATTTTCATGATATTCAACTCTTTTAAATTAATTCATTGTCTTCAATTTTTTTAAATATAAACAGACACAGATTTTTAAAAATTAGCATTACAGCCATTATTCACACATAAAAAAAACGACCCAATCCAATAAGATTGAGTCGTCTCTTACAGTTTATTAGTGATGTGTTAGTTCAATTTCATCTTCACTGTTTAATATTTCTTTATCTGTCTGGCCCATAAATTGACTGGTAACAACACCCGCAGTCATTGAACCATTTACGTTTAACGCAGTACGTCCCATATCAATTAATGGTTCAATTGAAATAAGAAGCGCAACCAAAGTTACAGGTAAACCCATTGCAGGAAGCACGATCAGTGCAGCAAAAGTCGCACCACCACCTACTCCAGCCACACCAATTGAACTTAAAGTCACAATACCAACTAACGATGCAATCCACATTGGATCTAGCGTGTTAATTCCCATCGTTGGCGCTACCATTACCGCTAGCATTGCTGGATATAAACCAGCACAACCATTTTGGCCAATAGTCGCACCAAATGAAGCAGAGAAACTTGCAATAGATTCAGGAATACCTAAACGGCGAGTTTGTGCTTCAATGCTCAGTGGAATGCTTGCAGCGCTTGAACGACTGGTAAATGCAAACGTTAAAACTGGAGCAACTTTCTTAAAGAATTTAAGTGGAGAAACACCGGTAAGCGTCAAAATAATGGCATGTACGACAAACATAATCGCCAAGCCTAAATAAGACGCCACCAAGAAACCGCCTAAGTTTAAGATATCTGCTACGTTAGAACTTGCCACAACTTTGGTCATGAGTGCAAAAACACCATACGGTGTAAGCGTCATTACCAGACGAACAAGCTTCATTACCCAAGACTGTAAAGTCTGGATTGCAGTTAAAATACGCTGACCTTTTTCTTCATCATCTTTCATTAGGTTGAGTGCTGCTATACCTAAGAACACGGCAAAGATAACCACACTAATAATTGAAGTTGGGTTGGCACCAGTTAATTCAGCAAATGGATTACTTGGAATAAAGGAAAGAATAAATTGCGGCACACTTAAATCGGTAACTTTGCCTACATAATCTGTATTAATGGCAGTTAAGCGTGCAGTTTCAGCAGCACCTTGCACCAAGCCTTTTGCCGTTAAGCCAAACAGGTTAGTAACAAATACCCCTACGAGTGCAGCAATCAGCGTTGTAAATAGTAAAGTACCAATCGTGTAAAAACTGATTTTGCCTAAAGACGATGCTTGGTGTAATTTTGCAACCGCTCCCAAAATAGACACAAATACCAAAGGCATGACGACCATTTGTAAAAGTTTTACATAGCCATTTCCAACGATATTAAACCAGCTAATAGATTCAGCAAGAATCGGATGGCCACCGCCATAAATCAAATGTAGTCCTAAGCCAAACACCACACCTAGAATTAAGCCAGCCAGAACTTTTTTTGATAAGCTCCAGTCCGTTTTACGTGTTTGGGCGAGTAAAAATATTAACCCGACAAAAACCACAATATTGATGATTAAGGGTATATTCATTCCCAAACTCCAAATTATTGCTTGTGTCATCTTTCAAGGGGGCATATTTGACCATAGCCGGCCTATATAAACTACCCTTTTCAACAATTTTATAGCATCAAGATGATTACAAACCTGCGTGAGAATATAAAATGACTTTTAAATACATATATATCACTTTTAATTTATAAATTACGTAAGATATTTATGTATAAAAATCAGCCTCCACCTAAGCAACCTTTAATTCAAATTGTTGCTCAATAAAATAAATAAATTGCTTTAAATTGGTTCCCCATGTTTCGGGTAACTGGGCAACTAAATATGTAGTGAAAAAAGCAGACTCCGTATTTAGTGCAAAACAATTGACGGACACTTTATCCGCAACTTTTGCCAGATAAGACTTAGGTAATAAAGCAAAACCAACACCCAATTCTACACAGCTTACAATTCCATCAAGGCTACCCATTTCCATAATTTGCGAAGGTGGAATACTAAAGTCATTCAAGAAAAGCTCTATGGCATGTCGATATGAACAACCTTGTCGAAATGCTATAAACCTTGTTTTTGCAAGGGTTGCCATGTCTGGAAAGCTCTCTTGTTGCTTAGGGCAAACCAGAACCAGCTCTTCATGCCACACTGGAAAACTATATAACTCAGGAATGGGATGTTTAGATGCTACAAAAGCACAGTCCAATTCACCCTGATGTACAGCATTTAATAAATAACGTGTCGGATGAGTTTGGAGCTCAATGGGTAAAGTAGGATATTGCTGCATACATTGATTGAGTAACTGTGGCAAACGTATCGCAGCAGTGGTCTCCATACTTCCAAGTCGGATTGATTCAGCAGGATCAATTCCACCTTCTTGAAAGATTTTTTTAGCTTTATGGTGTAGTGCAAGCATTTGAACAGCATAACTATGTAGCTGTTGTCCTGCATTGGTTAACGTCACTGGGTTATGGCGATTTAATAAAATCACCCCCAACTCTTCTTCAAGTTTTTTTATATGGCTCGTGATATTCGATTGAACCGTATACATTTTTTGTGCAGCTAATGAAAAACTTCCACTCTCTGCGACCGCCAAGAAAAACTCTAGTGACTTTAATAACATTACACTATCTCAAAATAAGATAACTATCATCTTATTAAATCATTTTTAATGATCACAAAACTAGCTTTTAATAATAAAAAAATTGAGTGTCTTCTCATGTCTACGTTTTATCGAATGAGCTTACTTGTTTTTTTGGCAACTTGTTTAGGTATTGGAGTGTTCAGATTTTCCTATACTGCGCTCATGCCTATCATGATTGAGCAATATCACTGGACCCATGATTTTGCCAGCTTCTTAGGGAGTGCAAATTTATTGGGATATCTCATTGGTACCTTATTGGCGTTATTGAGTATTAAAGAAAAGTACATCCCATCCATGATCGTACTCTCAACTATTGCCGGTAGCCTCAGCCTCCTATGCTGCTCATTCATGGATATGCCTCTGACATGGTTCATTTTTTGGCGTACGCTTTCTGGTATTGCTGGCGGCTTACTTATGATTTTAGCCCCGAGCTTTGCCATGAAATACATTCCCACCACGCAAAGATTAAAAGTTAATTTTTTAGGATTTAGCGGGATTGGCGTAGGTGTGTTATCTGCCACCATTATTATTCCTGTACTTAAAAATATACCTGTGCATTATGTTTGGGATATTTTTGCGGGCATCTCCATATTAGGAAGCGTACTGCTTTATCAATTATTAAGTCGTAATTCTGCTCAGGTGATTAAGCCGCATTCTACCAACCTGCAAGTCTCACAAAAATCACGTTTAGGTCTTGTCATTATTATTGCCTATATGTGCAGTGCCTTTGCTTATATTCCTCACTCTCTATTCTGGATGGATTATTTATCTGGAACTTTGCATTTTTCATTAGAGCAAAGGAATTTATTTTGGGTTCTCTATGGAGCAGGAAGCTGCATTGGTGCATTTGTCGCTTATTGCTTAAGCCGTCTAATGGGATATTTACACACCATTAAATGGTTATATGCCATTTACTGTCTAGCTGTTGTTTTACCTTTGTTTTCCCAGACCACTTCTTTGCTCGCTTTATCTTCCCTTCTTACAGGATTGCTGACTCCCGCAACGGTGTTTATTAGCTCTTATAGTCTGCTACAGATTTACGAACAGCGTTATCAAAAGCTCTGGAGCCTTGCCACGATTGGATTTGCTAGCACTCAGCTTTTAGGTGGTGTCGTCATTAGTACTTTGCATCATTTGCACTGGTCTTATGCACATCTCTTTCTTCTGGGTGGAATCGTTCTACTCTTTGCAGTTTGCCTTTTACTTCCTGTACGTCCTACTTACATCTCAATTCTCGGAGAAACCGAATCATGAAATCTCTGTTCTTCCCCCTATTTTTAATTGCCTTTATTCTTTTTATTCAGGCCCTAGATCAGAGTTATCAAAAGAAAGTCGGCATCACGAAGACCACGAAGCACCCTGAATTTTTGCAATAAAAAAAGCCCTCAACCGAGGGCTTTTTTAATAGAAGAGTTATTTAATCTTCCATGTGCTTAATAATCGCATCACCAAATTCAGAGCAACGTAACAAGGTTGCACCCGGCATTAAACGCTCAAAATCGTAAGTTACGGTTTTAGCAGCGATCGCTCCAGAAATTCCTTTAATGATCAGATCAGCAGCTTCTGTCCAGCCCATATCACGTAGCATCATTTCCGCAGACAAAATGATAGAACCTGGGTTTACTTTATCTTGACCAGCATATTTAGGCGCAGTGCCATGAGTTGCTTCATAAACTGCAATTGCACCACCAATATTTGCACCCGGTGCAATACCAATGCCGCCTACTTCTGCTGCCAGCGCATCGGAAATATAGTCACCATTTAAATTAAGGGTTGCGATAACAGAGTAATCAGCTGGGCGCATTAGGATCTGTTGTAAAAACGCATCTGCAATCACATCTTTAATGATGATATCTTTACCAGTTCTTGGGTTTTTAATTTTAACCCATGGACCGCCATCAATCAGTTCTCCACCAAAACGATCGAGCGCCAGCTCATAGCCCCATTCTTTGAACGCCCCTTCGGTATATTTCATGATATTACCCTTGTGAACAAGCGTCACCGAAGGCTTATCATTTTCGATCGCAAACTGAATGGCTTTACGTACTAAACGCTGTGAACCTTCTTTCGATACAGGTTTAATTCCAATACCACAGCCTTCTGGGAAACGGATCTTTGTCACACCCATTTCTTCTTGAAGGAATCTAATGACTTTCTTAGCCTCTTCAGAATCGGCTTTCCATTCAATCCCTGCATAGATATCTTCCGAATTCTCACGGAAAATGACCATGTCTGTTAATTCAGGATGTTGAACTGGTGAAGGTACGCCTTCAAACCAACGCACTGGGCGTACGCAAACATATAAATCTAATTCTTGGCGTAAGGCAACGTTAAGTGAACGAATACCACCACCAACCGGTGTGGTTAACGGACCTTTAATTGAGACAACGAACTCACGAAGTGCTTCAAAAGTTTCTTCCGGCATATAGCTGCCATAAATTTTATTGGCTTTTTCACCGCAATACACTTCCATCCATTCGATTGAGCGCTTGCCGCCGTAAGCTTTTAAAATAGCAGCATCTACGACTGCTTTCATGGTTGGTGTAATATCCACACCAATACCATCACCCTCAATGAAAGGAATAATTGGATGATTTGGTACATTCAGTGACAGGTCTGCATTTACTTTAATTTTGTCGCCATCTGCAGGAACCACGATCTTCTGATAACCCATTATGTGAATTCTCCCTTTTATAATACTTAATTAACTAAAAATAATTATCGATACACAATACTTTCAACTCTTCTTAACGCATAATAGCTTAATTGAAATTAATCATTTTTGGGATTTATATGAGAAATAATAAGATTTCTCACTTAAATAAACCTCAATGTTTTCTCTAGTTATTTGAAAGAAGAAGTCATTTTTTATGAAAATTGTCATTCTCAACAAACCATATGACGTTCTCTCCCAGTTTCGTAAAGACGAAGCGCATATGACCGTCTCTGACTTTGTTGATGACCCGACTTTGCGTTTGGCAGGCCGTCTTGATATGGACTCTGAGGGTTTAGTTTTTTTAACTGATCATGGTGGTCTGAATCAGTTCATTACTAACCCTGCAAATAAAAAATACAAAACGTATTTAGTTCAAGTTGATGGCGATGTAACTGAAGAAGCGCTTGAGCAGCTTCGTAAAGGTGTAGAACTTAACGATGGTATGACGCTTCCTGCTACAGCCATTAAAGTCAGTGAACCTGAATGGTTATGGGAACGTAACCCGCCTGTACGTTTTCGTGCAAATATTCCAACATCTTGGATCGAAATTTCAATTTGCGAAGGCCGTAACCGTCAAGTTCGTCGTATGACTTCTGCGGTAGGTTTTCCAACTTTACGTTTAATTCGTACTAAAATTGGTTCAATTGATTTAGTTCAACTCGGTTTAAAACCTGGTGATGTTAAAGAAATTGAGCCTTTGCTTTACCCTGACTTTAAAGATGTTCCAGCTGAAGAATCTTATCGTTCACGTTCATATGTGAAAAAACCAGGTGGTACTGGCGGTAAACCAATGGTTCGTAAGAATAAAGACGGTTCTACGAAAAAGTCTGGTACGAAACGTATTTGGCAAATGGATGAAGGTGAAAAACCTCGTCGTAAAACCAATGGTACAACTCGTCCAAATGCTAAAGCACCACGTGGTCGTGGCCGTAATAGTCGATAAGATTTAAACTTTTAAAAGCTCACATCAGTGGGCTTTTTTAATGCCTTTTATTTTTCTAAAAATAAAAAAACCGGTGCATATGCACCGGCCCTTAAGCTATTTACTAACGAATTAGTAATTAAGCCTCAACAGTTGCAAGAGCTGCATTAAATGTAGCACTTGGACGCATTACAGCATCTACTTTTGCTTTATCAATTGCATAGTAACCACCGATGTCAGCTGGTTTACCTTGCACTTGAGCAAGTTCAGCAACAATCTTCGGTTCTTCTTCAGCTAAAGTTTTTGCAAGAGGAGCAAATTTAGCTTTCAACTCAGCATCTTCGTCCTGTGCAGCAAGCGCTTGAGCCCAGTAAAGTGATAAGTAGAAATGGCTACCACGGTTGTCAATCTCACCCGTACGGCGTGATGGTGACTTACCATTGTCAAGTAACTTGTCAGTCGCTTCATCAAGAGTCTTCGCAAGTAACTTAGCACGAGCATTATTTTCTTTAATACCCATCTCTTCTAAAGACGCTGCTAAAGCAAGGAACTCACCAAGCGAATCCCAACGCAAGTGGTTTTCTTCAACAAGTTGCTGTACGTGTTTTGGCGCTGAACCACCCGCACCAGTTTCGTACATACCACCACCCGCCATAAGCGGAACGATAGACAACATTTTCGCAGAAGTACCAAGTTCCATAATTGGGAACAAGTCTGTTAAGTAGTCACGTAAGATGTTACCAGTCACAGAAATAGTATCTAGACCACGTACTACACGCTCAAGTGTGTAACGCATTGCACGAACTTGAGACATGATCTCAATATCCAAGCCATTCGTGTCATGATCTTTTAAGTACTTTTGTACTTTCTTGATCAATTCATTTTCGTGTGGACGGTATGGGTCAAGCCAGAAGATCGCAGGCATCCCAGAGTTACGTGCACGAGTTACTGCAAGTTTTACCCAGTCACGAATCGGAGCATCTTTAACCTGACACATACGCCAGATATCGCCTTCTTCAACATTTTGAGTCAATAACACTTCACCAGTGTCAAGATCGGTAATGTTTGCAATACCAGCTTCTGAAATTTCAAAAGTCTTGTCGTGAGAACCGTATTCTTCAGCTTTTTGAGCCATCAAACCAACGTTCGGTACAGTACCCATAGTCTTCGGATCGAAGTTACCATGCCACTTACAGAAGTTGATCATTTCTTGGTAAATACGAGCAAATGTTGATTCAGGCATAACAGCTTTAGCATCATATTGCTTACCATCAGCACCCCACATTTTACCACCAGCACGGATCATAGCTGGCATAGAAGCATCAACGATGATGTCGTTTGGTGAGTGGAAGTTTGTGATGCCTTTTGCCGAGTCAACCATTGCAAGTGCAGGACGGTGTTCTTGGCAAGCATGTAAATCTTCAATGATTTCTTCACGTAATGATGTTGGAAGAGTTTCGATTTTCTCGTATAACCCAGCCATACCGTTATTGACGTTAATACCTAATTCGTCAAATAACTTACCGTGTTTTTCGAAAGCTTCTTTGTAATAGATTTTCACACAGTGACCGAAAACGATCGGGTGTGAAACTTTCATCATTGTCGCTTTTACGTGTAGCGAGAACAAAATACCCGCTTCTTTACAATCATCAAGTTCTTTTTCATAGAAATCACAAAGTGCTTTCTTGCTCATGAACATTGAATCAATGATTTCACCGTCTTGTAGCGCAACTTTTGGCTTAAGAACAATGCTCTTACCACTATTCGTGATAAGTTCCATTTTCACGTTACGTGCGCGATCAAGTGTCATTGATTTTTCACCATGGTAGAAGTCACCTTCTTCCATATGTGAAACATGAGTTTGTGACCACTGTTTCCACTCGCTCATTGAATGAGGGTGTTTTTTTGCGTAATTTTTAACTGCTGCTGGAGCACGACGGTCAGAGTTACCTTCACGAAGGACAGGGTTTACTGCTGAACCAAGGCACTTGCCATAACGAGCTTTGATTGATTTTTCTTCTTCGGTTGCAGGATTTTCCGGATAATCAGGAATTGCATAACCTTTTGATTGAAGCTCTTTGATACATGCAGTTAATTGCGCAACAGACGCACTGATATTCGGGAGTTTGATAATATTAGTATCTGGATCTTGTGTAAGACGACCTAGCTCTGCAAGGTTGTCAGTTACCTTTTGCTCTTCACTTAGGTATTCAGCGAATTCTGCGAGCACACGTGCAGCTACAGAGATGTCACTTTTAATAATCTCGATGCCAGCTGGCTTAGTAAAGGTCTCAATGATCGGCAGTAGCGAATAGGTCGCCAATAGTGGCGCCTCGTCAGTCAGTGTGTAAATAATAGTTGACTTTTCACCAGCCATATATAGCCCCTTCCGTTTGATTGAGTGTTGAGGACCGAGCTTTTGGCCCAGTGCCTACGAACCGATATGCTTAAATAAAACCCTGAGAGTATCGGCTCTCATTGCCTTCCAGTCAACGAAATATCCAGTGATAACGACATTTCGTAGCGAAATAATACATAATTAAAATATATAGATAATTTTCTGATATCTAAGTCATTGTAATACGCACATTCAGATCACTTTTCAGGCATTAAACATGATTAACTTACATGAGATATCTTTCAGTGTTCTGACAATTATTATACTTTTCATTCAAAATAAACTCAAAGGTAAAACGGATTTCACCATTTGGACGTACTTAAAAGTAAAAACCGATGTGCAAAACATCGGTTTTTTATAAACTATTTAGCTTCAATCTATGCTTTTAACCATTTTTCAGTTTTAGCTTGATCTTCAACGACAAGTTCAACCTCGGTTAAATCAGATGTAGCGCAATCGACTGCAAAAGATATTAACTCATCACGACGGAAAGCAAATACAGTATAAGTACCACCCTGTTTTGCATACTTCTCGATAAGCTTAGTGGATGCTTTTAAACCATCAATTGCAATAATCACATCATTGGCAGAAATACCTGCTTTTGCTCCAGCGCTCTCACGGCGAGCACTTTGCACGAGTACGCCTTCTGGCTTATCGACAAGTTTCAAGCCTAATGGCAAAGATTTGTCAGTTTTAACTCTATAGCTTAAGCCAAATTCAGGAAGCAACTGATCAAGTGGTAATTCATCAGTCGTGTTAATCAAATGATTAATCTGTTCAATCCAATTATCACCCGTCAGTTCTTTACATAAATCAAAAATGGTTCGCTCATTTACTTGCATACCATTTTGAGTATTTTCATATAACCGGCGCATTAAAGCATCAAGACTAGAACCACGTAGGCGTAAACCTAAATCTAGGCACAATGCAACCAAAGCACCTTTATTGTAATAACTGGTACCCGCATTATTTGAGTTTTCATCTTGACGATAAAATTTGATCCAAGCATCAAAACTTGATTCCGCAACCGTTTGAACAAAACGACCTGGGTTTTGCAAATAGCGATCAATTTGTGCTTTGAGTAAATCAAGATAAGACTTCTGAGAAATTACACCACTACGCAATAAAATCAGGTCATCGTAATATGAAGTAAAACCTTCAAATATCCAAAGTAAAGAAGTGTAGCCTTCTTGGTGCAAATTATAATTTGCAAAGTTTTCTGGACGAATAAACTTTACTAACCATGAATGAAAATATTCATGACTACATAAGCCTAAAAAGCGTTGATAATCTTTAGAAGGTTCAGTTGGTTCATTCGATTTTGGCAAATCATCGCGTGGTGTAATCAGACTTGTACTATTGCAATGTTCTAATCCACCATAACTATTCCCTGTTGCCATCGTCATAAAGGTATAGTTTTTAAATGGTGCTGAGCCAAACATATTTATTTCAGCTGCACAAATCTTTTCAATATCAGCTTTTAAGCGATCAACATTGGCATTATGTGGGCCAGAAATTACAAACTCATGTTCAATGCCATGTGTTTCAAAGCTAAAACGCGTTTGATCAGCCAGTTCAAACGGGCTATCAATCAATTGATCATAATCATCGGCTTTTAAAGTAAAGCGCCCTTTGACTAAACTTTTTGAAGCTAAGCCGGTTGCTAACTGAAAATGCTTTAACTCATCTGGCAAGAAAACTTCGACTTCACAAGCAGACTGTTCCTGTCCATCTAAAGCCAAACATACACACGCCGGATTAATATATAGACGCGTCTGGTCTACGTATGCGCCACGTACAGACAAATCATATGCATAGACATCATATTCAATCGTCATTAATTCGTGATCTGTATTAAATAAACGCCAGCGATTCTTGCTCGTTTTTTTAATGTCCAGCATACGCCCAGCTTCATCATAAGCTTTAACGGATTCAATATGTTTTGAGAACTCTCGAATTAGATAACTACCCGGAATCCACGTTGGTAGCCAAAGTTCCTGATTCGGATTGGCTAAAAAACGAATTGTCACGTGAACAAGGTGTTGTTTGTAATCATCGAACTCAATTTGATAATGCAACATAAATTCTTCAATTTAAAAATAAGAACGGCTTCACATTAGATTATCACTTTTTTGTATCGTCTTGCGTACATGTATTTTTTGGCAACAATTTCCACTAGCCTTCAATTAAAAAAAGGCATAGCATGCTGTGCATCTGTGTCCCGTATTTGCCAGTAAAAGTTAAGGTCATCCGTGAAATTTTTTCTATCTCTTTTTACCCTCTTCAGTATTTTCTGCACTACCCTAACCAATGCTGCGTTACTCAATATTGCACCTGAAAGTGTTGAGGCCGCCGCATGGACTATTGTAGATACTCAATCGGGTCAAATTATTGCTGAGCATAATAGCCATGTGCAGCGCGCACCAGCATCTTTAACCAAAATGATGGTTGCTTATATTGCCTTAAAAGAGATTAAAGCTGGAAAGCTGAAAAAAGAAGAAATCATTACTGCAACACCGGTAGTAAGTGTGGTGCAGTGGGATGAATCACAAATGTATCTTAAAGCTGGTGAACAAATTTCAGTTGATCAGCTATTGGCAGGTTTAATTGTGATGTCTGCGAATGATGCAGCCGTGACTTTAGCTGAAAAAATTTCTGGTGATGTGCCTCACTTTGTACAACGTATGAATCAGGAAGCTCAAGCTTTGGGCATGAAAGATACTCACTTTAGTAATCCTCCCGGAATTACGATGCCTGATCATTACACTACGGCTCATGATTTAAGCTTATTAGGTCAGGCTTTAATTAAACAAACTCCTGAATATTTACATTATTCAAAAATGCCAAGCTTTAGCTACAACCAACGCTTCCATCATGCAACAAACCTTGCACTGAAATATGACCCATCTGTTGACGGTCTAAAAACTGGTTACACTAAAGCCGCTGGTTATAATTTGGCATTAACAGCTTCACGTCCTTCATTTTCATCTGACTTAGCTCAAAGACGTTTATTGGTCATTGTTTTAGGTACACCAAGTGCGGTAAAACGAGCTGAGATTGCAGATAAGTTAATGAACCTTGCTTATGCTTACACACGCGATGAAGTCATTATTCCTGAGCAGAAATTAATTGCCGAACTGCCTGTTGTAAAATCGACTCTAAAAATGTTTAAGGTCGCAACAAAGCAACCGACGATTGTAACGACGTCGCTATATGCTGAACCTACACCCATTGACTTAAATACTTTTGACAATGTGACTCAACGCGTTCAAGTACTTGATAGCAATCTGCAACCAAAAGTTATTGCTCCACTCGAAAAGACTCAAACACATGTAAACATTGAACTAAATGAAAAACAATTAACTGCACCATTAATGAAAGTCATGAGTTTGGCAACAGTATCTATTTATCAAAACAACCAGCTGATCCGTAGTCTTCAAATTGAAGATAACGTACATATTGAAGAAGCCAATATTTTCCAAAGAATCATGATGTGGTTTTCTAGCCTCTTCTCTATTTTTTCATCGAGTGAACATAGTGCCGCAAAACTCTACCCTGTAAATTCGCACTAAAAACATCAAATTGTGCACAGATGCACAATAAATTTTATAAAAAAAAGATGGCATAATTCAGCCATCTTTTTTTTATAGAAAAATAATTAGGTGATAAAAATGACCCAAAATTTACATCATATTGTAATTGTTGGTGGTGGTGCTGGAGGCTTAGAGCTTGCGACACAACTCGCTGAAACTTTTGGGAAAACTCATAAAGCGAAGATTACGTTAATTGACCAAAACCTGACGCATATCTGGAAACCTTTACTTCATGAAATTGCTGCCGGATCTTTAAATCCACACGAAGAACAAACTAACTATTTTGCCCATGCAGAAAAGCATCACTATGAATTTGTGCTTGGAACATTAGTTGGAGTTAATAAAGATAAAAAAATAATTGAGTTAATCCCCCCTCAAGTTTCTAAGGATCAACAAACTCATCTACAAGAGCTGAGTTATGACACGCTTATTTTAGCGCTTGGTTCTGTGTCAAATGACTTTAATACAGCAGGCGTGCGTGAAAACTGTCATTTCCTCGACAGTAGAAAACAAGCCGATATTTTCCAGCAAGATTTATTACATCTGTATATTGAAGCTCAAAATCAGCCAAATCAGCGGACTTTAAATATCGGAATCGTGGGTGCTGGTGCAACAGGTGTAGAACTTGCTGCCGAGTTAATTGAAACGACTAAAAACTTTTATCGATATGGTTTAAAAAAGATTCATCCCAACCAAGTTAAAATTACCCTAATTGAGGCTTCTGAGCGCATTTTACCTGCTCTAAGTGAAAAAACGGCTGAGCATAGTGCAAAACAGCTCAAAAAAATGGGCATTGAAGTTTTAACAAAACATCGCGTTGAAAAAATTGATGAGCATTCCATCTATTTTAGTAATGGTGATCAATTAAAAAGTGATATTACCGTCTGGGCTGCTGGTGTAAAAGCACCTAAAGTTTTAGAAAGTTTCAATGATTTTGAACGCGATAATATTAACCGCCTGATGGTCTACGCAACATTACAAACCTATTCCGACCCAAATGTATTTGCTTTTGGTGATTGCGCCCGTTGCCAACTTGATGCAAGACACCCTCCACTTGGTCCGCGTGCTCAAGTTGCAAGCCAACAAGCGAGCTTTTTAGTCGATGCTATGGCTGCTCGACTTAATGGCCGATCACAACCCATGTTTAGCTTTAACGACAAAGGTTCGCTTGTGTCTTTAAGCCGTAATAAAGCCGTTGGAGAATTACTTGGCGATGTAAGTGTGCAAGGTTATATTGCCAAAACAATGTACGTATCTTTATATCGTTTACATCAAGCAACGATTCACGGGTACACACAGGCTGGACTACTCACAATGAAAGATTTACTTACAAGACGTGTACGTCCAAAAATTAAACTATATTGAGTTGAATTTTTTAAGTTCATCCCTATTTAGATAAAAACGCATTATATAAAAGTGTTAAAGATTCAAATTTTGTAGTCTACAAAATTTATTTTTCACTTTATGATGTACGCTTTAATTGATTGAATGGATCAAAAACATGACTGCTATTGCAAATAACCACGTGGTTTCATTCCACTACAAATTAACAAACGCTGAGGGTGAAACACTTGATCAATCTCAAGGTGAACCACTTGCCTATTTGCACGGTGCAGGCAATATCATTCCTGGTTTAGAAAATGCATTAACAGGTAAAACTGTTGGTGAAAAATTTACTGTTAATGTACCAGCAGCTGAAGGTTATGGCGAATACAACCCAGACCTAGTTCAAGAAGTTCCAGCTCAAATGTTCCAAGGTGTTGAGAACATTCAACCTGGTATGCAATTCCAAGCGCAAACAGATGACGGCGTACAGATCGTAACTGTTAAAGCGGTTGAAGGCGACAACATTGTTGTTGATGCTAACTTCCCACTTGCTGGTCAAGATTTAACTTTTGAAGTTGAAATCGTAGAAATCCGTGAAGCTTCTGAAGAAGAATTAGATCACGGTCACGTACACGGTGCTGGTGGTCATCACCACTAATTCATCTTTAAAGATGATAAGAGCAAAGCTTCGGCTTTGCTTTTTTTATGTATTTATTTTTATATAATATCTGGATAACTAACCTCTAACTCACTCAACTTTATAAGGGTATCTTTCATGTCAAACGTAAATCAGCTTATTTGGTTTCGTCAGGATTTGAGAGTTCGGGATCATGCTGCATTATGGCATGCCTGCCAACAAGGTCCTTCGATTGGGTTAATTATTTTGTCGCCTGAACAATGGAAAATACATCACGATGCGCCTATAAAAATTAATTTCTATTTACGCCAGCTTCAACAACTCAAAAAAGAATTAGAACAGCTTAATATTCCACTTATCATTCAAGTCATTCCCTACTGGAAAGATATTGCAGACTATATTTCTAAACTCGCTCAACAACTCAATATCGAAAATGTTTACTCGAATATAGAAGTAGGTGTGAATGAATTGAAAAGAGATAAAACTGTACAACAAGCTTTAAATCAGCAGAGTAAAGAGCTTTTTTTATTTCATGATCGTACGATTTTCCCTTTACGTTCCATTCGCAATCAGTCACAGCAACCATATCAAGTTTTTAGTGCATTCAAAAAAGCTTGTTATTCAAAACTAGATATAAGTGGTTTGCCCCAGTGCTATCCAATTCCTGAAAAGCAAAATGCCTATCCGCAGTCTTTTTCAAATATAAAAAATTTAGGTCTAGAAGATGTTGAGGCTTTTTTTGACTCATCAATTTCGAAAGAGCAACAAGACTTATGGCCTACTGGAGAAGATTTTGCTCTGGAGCAGCTCGATTTATTTATTGAGGATCATTTATCTCATTATAAATTAGAACGTGACTTTCCAAATGTAAAAGGAACTAGCCAACTTTCTCCGTATTTAAATCTTGGAATTTTATCTATTCGTCAATGTTTACAAGCCCTTTTTCGAGCTGAACATGGCAACTTTCATCTGACAAACGAAGGCCAGCAAACATGGTTAGATGAGCTTCTTTGGCGTGAATTTTATCAACATATTTTATTTGATTTTCCGCACGTCTCTAAACACTATCCTTTTAAGAAAAATACTCAAAATATTAAGTGGGAAAATAATCAAGAGCATTTGGTCGCATGGCAAAATGGTCAAACAGGCATACCGATTATTGATGCAGGCATGCGCCAGCTACAAAAAACAGGATGGATGCATAATCGTGTCCGCATGATTACCGCTATGTTTTTGTGTAAAAACCTACTCATCGATTGGCGAGTTGGTGAACAATGGTTTATGGAACACTTAATCGATGGTGATTTAGCTGCGAATAATGGTGGCTGGCAATGGTGTGCATCGACTGGAACTGATGCTGTACCCTATTTCCGAATTTTTAACCCTATTGCTCAATCTAAGAAATTTGACCCAAATGGAGATTATATTCGTCAATGGGTGAATGAATTAGCTCATCTGGACAATAAAATAATTCATGAACCCTACTCAACTAAAACTAATCTTCAATTGAATTATCCAAAACCAATTGTTGACTTAAAAGAAACTCGTATTAAAGCAATTGAAACATTCAAGAGTATTTAGATAAGAATTAGGTCTTATCTGTTTATTTTTAATTAAAAATAATAACAATATTTGACTATATTGTGACTTTACTCTAAAAATAATCTTAAAGGGATTTATAAAAGGATAAACACAACAATAACCTCAAAAAAGATCACAGTTCATTAGAAAAGTATAAAAATTAACATTACAAAAAAGGTAGCCAGAGAGCGCATGCAACAAAAGAACCCTGGAAGAACACTCGTCTTATGGATTATCGCAGCTCACCTCTTTATGGGAATGGTGGCGTATGAGTGGCTGCCTGTAAGTTTTAGAGGAAGCTGGATTTTTATCCTTATTCTTTTAATTTCTGGTGCTTTTTTAGAAGTCGGTGCATCTTTAATTGTTGGCTTACTCGCTTTCGTAGGCGTTGCAGTATATTTTTTACTCGACCTAGGGGCACAAACACATATTGAGCGTCAGCTCCTTTTACTTTTTATTATTCCCCTAATTCCTCTTTTCCTTAGTGCTGTACGCCACAATATTGAAATTAACGTTCAAAAATATCGTGATATACAGAGTTATGATCGAAATTATCGCCGTGATATTTTCCCGCTTAGCGCACTCAAGTATTTTCAACGTAGTTTCTTTAAACTTCTTGATCATCATCACATACAAGACTATGAAGTCTTTGAAATTAGAATTCTCAACCGAAGCTTAATTAAAGAAATGTTAGGCGATGATGTATGGAAAACCACTCAAAATGAAATGATTAAAATTTTGAGCCAGCATCATCCCCAAGAAATTGTTTTCCAGTTTGCAGATGATGATCTAGAAACGATATACAGTATTGTTATTCGCAAGCAAAAAACTGAGGAAGAACCTGAATTTATTAAAAAGCTAAAAGAAATTATGACTTTGCGGCTTGAAGTCGAATATAAAGTTATTCAGATTCCACCTGAAGAGGAGATTACTTAATGTCTAATCTTCTTAATATTTGTGGAATTATTATTGCATCTAGCCAATATCCAGATGGCACTTTGCAGCAGTTCTATCGTCAATATTATCATTGTGAAATTAAAGCTGAACAAACAAAAACTGAAGTTCAGCGTATTAATGACCTTTCCATGTTTTTCCCATCACAGGACACATGGTGGCCTGTCTTTACAATTGACCAGATTAGTTCGGATAGTTTTCAAAGGCTTATTCATACAGGTATAAAGCCCGGCATCATATTACCGGATGAGGTTTTTAGCTTTTCTCATTACTTCTTATTAAAAGAAGCTGTCACCCAAGGTGCAATTCCTATTGTACTTTTCAAACCTGAACAACCTAAATATTTTCCAGCAAAAGCGACATTTTCAACCGCAATTGGATTACGACCAATGGCTGCGTTTGTTTCTACAGGTTGGGATGAAAACCTAATTTCACAAACTGCGGGCAGCTATATTGTTCAGTTCAATCCTTCGATACTTCCCCTGCCCTCTAGAGAGATTAGACAAAAACAGCACTTATTTTATTCGGCTAAAAGTTTTGATGGTCATGTTTCGGGTTATGAAATTATTATCAATCCTCCTGCTGATTTACCAACCACAAATATTCGATACCCTCAACTCGGAATATCATGGCGATTTAATCATATCAATTACATAAGTACGCCCGAACATGTAAAAACTAGTTTTATTGGATACATTTTTATTGGTTTAAGCACAGTCGTAGTTCCACTCGATTTGATTTTAACCAGCACCTATCCTGACCTTCTTGGTACCTTCGGCAGCTATATTTCATGGATCTCCTTGGTAATCGGGGTGATTTTATTGTTATTGCTGATCTCGTCTATTATTAGGAGGGTTAAATCAAATGGCTCCCATTGATATTCTCTTCCTATTTGGTTTTTTGGGAATCTGGATTCCGCAAGCATTTTGGGCATGGTTAAGCTATCAGGCTTGGAAATATTCAAAAACGGCGGAAAAAGAGTTACAGAATCTTCCCATACCAGACAGATGGCCTGTTTTGAGTGTTTTGATTCCTGCCTACAATGAAGGCGTAGTGATTGAAGATACGTTACATGCAATCGCTCAACAGGATTATCCAGCCGAAGCATATGAAGTTTTGCTCATTAATGACGGTTCTAAAGATAACACCCTAGAAATTGCCGAAAATCTAGCACAGATTTATCCGTGCATAAAAATTGTCAACGTTCCCAAAGGAATGGGAGGCAAAGGTAAATCTAGAACGCTTAATAATGGCTTACCCCATGCCAAAGGTGAACTCATTGTTGTTTATGATGCAGATAGCACACCTGAACCAGATTGCGTACGGTTATTAGCTCAAACCTTACTTGCCGATAAAAAATTAGTGGCTGTAAATGGCAAAGTAAGAACCCGTAATTGGCAAGATAGTATTTTGACTCGCTTTATTGCCATTGAGTTCATCTTTTTCCAATGGATTTTTCAAGGCGGACGTTGGCAACGTTTTGAACTATCCACATTGATGGGTACCAACTATGTTATTTGGCGTGATGCATTAGAAACCTTGGGTGGTTTTGATGAAAAGTCATTGGTTGATGACACTGAAATGAGTTTTAGGATTTTTATCGGCCAAAAACGAATTAAATGGGTACCTTACGCAATTGGTTGGCAGCAAGATCCACCATCTTTGAGTGTATTTATTAAGCAGCGCTCACGTTGGACTCAAGGTAATTTTTATGTGACTCGTAAATATTTACCTGTAGCGTTAAGAACACCTTTTCCTATCGGAATTGAAATTCTGAATAACATTATGTGCTACGTACTTTTCGTACCCGCGTTATTCTGGAGTCATATTACTTTAGCCCTTGGGTTACTAGGTATTGCAGGTATTTCAGTTCCTGGTCCATTCACATTACTGTGGGGCCTCTCGTTTTGCCTGTACGTTGCACAAATGTGGTTTACCTTATCTTTAGAAAGGGCCAAACCAGAACTCTATTTTTACTCTGTTTTATCTTATGTAACTTACTCACAAATATTTCTATTTATTGTATTTAAAGCCGCATATGACATGCTTAAAAATAAAATACAGGGCAACTCCCTTCAATGGTACAAAACGGAACGTAGCAAGGAGAAAAAATAAATGAAAAAGACTTTTGATCTTTACCAAACTGCACAAGTGCTCCTTGCCAGCACCAGCCTTATGCTAGCCATGTCTGTTCATGCAAATACATGGAAGTTTGATGACATTAGCACATCCACAAAATATACAGTGGAACCTCATTTTTTCTATATTGGAAAAGGTGCAGATTGGAAAAACATGCAGTTTTCAAGTGACTATTCTACTGAAAGCGATACAACCCTATTAGTAAAATATGATGACAAACTCATCTATAACGCGACACTTAATGGCGATGGACAATTAAAATTTGATATTCCACCAAGTCAAAGCGGTTTCCATCGCTTAGATTTCATTATTCAGCAATATTCTAAGCCCACTTCTTTGAATCAAACCAAAGAAACGTTCTGTACCGAAGACATTGATCATTTAACTTATTTAAGTAATTCTCAGCTCGACTTTACATCAATCAGAAATAACTATCAGCTTAATTACTTACCTGATGCCTTATTTAACCCGCAGGCTAGACGGCCTACGCCGTTTGTTGGAATTTTAAAATATAACCGTAAAGAAATTACAGAAGCTTCTATGCTCGCTAGATTAGCAAGCTCATGGGGCTCTATAACACCAGTTGAATGGGTTGATTCAGGTCAAATAAACTTAAACCCTGAAACAAATTTTATTATTGAAGTGATTCGATCAGCTACGCCACTCAAAGGGGGTGCCTTAGTACAAATTGCAAAACCAGCAGAAAGTGTGCCGACTCTTTCAATTACCTATCACACGCCACAAGAACTCACTGCGGCCATAAATGGACTCATTAATCCATCTTATATACAGCAACTGAATACAGGAAGTGCAATTTTCCCAACTACGATCTCTAATCCACCTTGGGCCCAATTTAAAAAAATTAATACACTCGCAGACTTAGGTATTGAAGATTTCAGATTGAACCATGCTGAAAAAAACTTATTTCTTGATTTCCCAGCTGTATGGCAACCCACTGATATTTTGCAAGGACAGATCGCTCTTCGCATTCAAAGTGGTTTATTACAAGGTTCAAATATTACAGCCTGGATTGATGGAGGACTCGCAGGAAGTATGAAAACAGCTGACCTTGCTTCAGATCCAGTAAACCGACAATTCAATATTTTTGCAAAAGCGATTTCAAATACAACCAATTTCAGCCTAAAACTTGAAAACTCAGTGATCGCAAGTTCTCAGTGTTTACCCAATGCTCATGGTTCACTCTGGATCGATACAGCCAAATCTACTGTAAAACTGCCACATAAACTCAAAAATGGCGTAGCCGCAATTTCCATGACTTTAGCAACGACCCCAACCATTGCGATTGATGATCAATCTGGTGCTTTAAATATTGCTATTATTATGGGTCAAGTTGCTAAAAAAATGTTGTTAACACAAGCCCCTATCCCTCTAAACCTAGTTCGCTATACACCGAGTGCACCTCAATCAATAAATGTTCGTGTGAATAAAGATATTTATCGACAACAGGTATTAATGCATCAAGATATTATTTATGCACCTGCTGCTGTTAATGGTTTTATTGTGAGCTATAACAATAACCGTTTTGATGTGATTACCGACTCAGAAGGTGGTGCACAAAGCTTTATGCATCTTTGGGAAAAAATACAGCATAAAATTCCAAATAACGTGACAAAAATGTTGGTTTCAGAAAATGGAAATATTTATGTTTTACAAAAACTCATTGTCGGAAATCAAAAAGCACCTTTAGTCCAACAATCTTCTTTCTTCTTATTAGTTGTGATTATCTCTGCAATTATGATAATAATTATCTTCTTGTGGTACTGGTTAAGACGAAATAATGAAAAAACAGATACCAATTAAAATAGCTGCTTTTATTATTTTAATTATATGTAGTGTTATAGCTTATGCGGGGTTGTTCAAACATCAAGGACAAGCCCCAAATATTGAAGGAATTTTCTGGCAGCCCGACAATAACACGACCCCACCAGAGGGAAACTGGCACTATTTGGGAGTTAACACATTTGTCCCTCAGTGGTCTGTTGTTGAGTCTAAATCATGGTGGAAAGAATCAAACTTTCCTCAATGGGAAAAAGCAATTAATTTAGAAAAAATTAAACAAGAGCCCTGGGCTAAAAATCTAATCTTGGGCTTAGCAGGCGAATATAATGAACCTAAAGCTCGAGCAAATGTAACTGAGTTAGGGGAAAAATCTGCCGAAATTATAAAAGAGCAAAAAACGGTGCCTAAAGGTTATTATTTTCCCGTGGAAGCAGATCCAACATGGTTGAGAGTCAGTGCTTTAGGTCAGGTTTTAACTAAACTTCCAGTACCAGTCTGGGTGAGTATTTATAGTGGTGAACGCGAACCCGAACATTATGATTTATGGGTTAAAAGCTGGTTACCGGAACATAACGGTGTTTTCTTCCAAGACGGGGTTGGCGTAGGTGTAAGGTCCCCTCAGCAAGCCAAACATATTTTAGACCAGCTTGAACAAAAGCTTGGAAAAGATAAAGTAATTATAGTGCTAGAAGCTTTTAGAGTTAAAAAGAATGGACAATTTAGAGCCGCATATCCTTGGGAAATTATTTCTCAACTGAAAGCATATGAAGGAAAAACCGTCTATATTTTTGATGGTCCTCACTATATGAACCGTTGGTGCGTCAATATTGTGAGCTTGTGGTACCGCCTCACTTATGGTGGTAAGAATACCTCCGTAAGTGAGAATAAACCTTTAACTCATAATTATGCTAACTCATAAGATTGCGCAATTTGGTCAAGAATACGTCGAGCTGCTTGCCCGTCACCAAATGGATTTTCTACATGTGCCATTTTTTCATAGTGCTGTTGGTCGGTGAGTAGTTTGTCAGCTTCTTCAATAATTTTTTGTTGGTTTGTACCGACCAAAACACCTGCTCCAACTTCAACAACCTCAGGCCTTTCTGTGGTATCTCGTAAGATTAAAACTGGCTTATTAAATGATGGGCTCTCTTCTTGCAAGCCACCCGAATCGGTCAAAATAAATGTAGATCGGTCTATGACTGCCAATAAGCTTGGGTAGTCTAGCGGTTTAACAAGATGAATTTGAGAATGGTCTTTAAATTTATCATGTACTACATCATGTACGGCAGGGTTTAAATGCACAGGCCAAATAAAATGTAAATTTGGGTGGCCATTAGCTAAATGCTCAACGGCATTACAAATGTTTTGAATTCCTTCACCAAAGTTTTCACGGCGATGAGCCGTAATCAGCACAACTTTGTCATCTTGCTTTAATTGAATTCCATAAGGTTCAAGCTGATTCTTTAAACCCGATTTTTCAGAAATTAATTTACGTCCTAAATACACCGCATCTACAACCGTATTGCCTGTAACAGTAATCAGTTCTGGCGATATTTGTTCATTGAGTAAGTTCCGTCTTGATTGTTCAGTCGGAGCAAAATGCCATTTTGTAATACGAGAAACTAACTGGCGATTTCCTTCTTCTGGAAAAGGATGGTCTAAATCATAAGAACGTAAACCAGCCTCGACATGTGCAACTGGAATCTTCATTGAAAATGCGACTAAGCCAGCAGCTAAAACAGTCGTTGTATCGCCCTGAATAACAATTGCATCTCTTTTCTGACCATCGGTATATACCTGCTCGATTTGGCTCAAACCATGTATTAATAACTGATTAAGACTTTGTCCAGCATTCATAATTTTAAGGCGGTGGTCAATTTCAACCCCAAAGAAATCTATTGCATCCCTTACCAATTCATCATGCTGCCCCGTAAAAATAACCTCAACTTGAAAGCCTGGATCTTGTTTTGCCAATAAAATAACAGGGGCAAGTTTGATTAATTCGGGACGTGTGCCAAATACAATAGATATAAAAATTTTCTTCATTTTAGAAATCCTTATAAAAAACGAGTTCTACTCGAGTATTGTTGTAATGATCCTTCGTATCTATTGGCACATCTTTAAAGTAATTGCCATATAGTCGTTCAACACGTAATTTTATAGGTTGATAATTAAAAGGCTGCCATGAAATACCGGGGCCATATTCAAATAAATTATTGTAATATTCATCCTTACTATCAGCTAAGCCATGCAATTTCACATAAGCTTGGACAGTTCCATTCTCACCTTTATATACATTCAACCCCGTACGTAATCGTAAATCCCCAATAACATTATAATCTTCTCTAGAATAAGTTGCCGCGTTACCATACAAGTCGGTGAAATAATCATTAAAACAAAGTGAATTATTACAATTATTTTGAGAATTCCACTCTTGGTAACCCGTAACGCCACCCACTACACTTTCACGAAATTTATCTCTATTACGGTCAATCAGATCGTAACTTCCGCCAACTTCTAGATATGCACGCACAGGGATTGAAGTCCAAGGTTGATAATTAGCACCCACGCCTAGCGTCACTGCGTTTTCATCAATAATTTCAGGACGTACCCCACCTTGAGATTGAGTATCACGGTTTAAGTTTAAAAAGCCATACACTTGTGCTCGACCATTATCAAAGTTCTTACCATAACGAGCTTTAAGTGGGAAAATTACATCGTCATAACGTGACTCATATGAAGGCGCAAAATAAACATCACGGAAGTAAGTTTTCACCTCTCCTCCACTTAGGTTTTTTACGGCTTGTGCGGCTTTATTGGCAATATCAGCATCTTTAGATTGTGTAAGTTCCTTGAAAACCACCAAAGCTTCTTTATTATTTTTTTGCGAATTGAGTAGATAGGCTTCTTGTAATTTTAAAGTGTCATCTGCTGGATCTAATGCCTCCGCCTTTCTTAGACTTTGTAAAGCAGCCTCTTGCTTACCTAATCTAATCTGTAAATAGGTTAAACTTTTCCATACCTTAATATCTTGTGGTGTCATCTCTCCGAGTTCTAATAATAACTTCTCCGCATTTTCAGGTTGAGTCTTCTCAATTTTATAAAATTGGTCCCATTTATCATAAATCGGGTTACCGGGTTTATATTCTTGATTAACGATTTCTTGGGCAAATGTAGTTTCAATAGTTAAGAAGCCTAAAGTTGGACAAAGCGAACCGATAACGATAAAGGAACGGGTTAGAGATTTTATTGTTTTGCTATTTTTCATTTTCACCTCTACAGTAAATTAGAGTTATTAGGGGTAATTTTTAAATGATCAACAAATATCATAATTAAAAATAATGAGTTACATCGTTAATTTAGGTTAACGATGTTTTATATAAATAATTTAGTCTCCGTTTTTATTATTGATTTATTCTGTCTTATCGCTAAACTCTCTATAATAATGACATATTTTTTGATCAATAAATTGTAAAACGTCATAGCATCTATAAAGAATTTATAAGGAAAAATTATGGCTTTTCCACATCATGTAGAACATCATGCTATTCACCGTTCGGGCTGGTTAAGAGCTTCCGTATTAGGGGCCAATGATGGAATTATTTCCGTCACTAGCTTAATTATGGGCATGGCAGCTAGTGGAGCCAACTCACACACTCTATTAATTACATGTATTGCCGGATTAATTTCTGGTGCAACCTCAATGGCTGCCGGAGAATATATTTCCGTTAAATCTCAAGAAGATATTGAAAAATCAGATTTAGCAATTGAAGAAAAAGAATTAAAAAAATATCCTCAGAAAGAATTAGATGAGTTAACTCAAATTTATATATCTAGAGGGCTTTCAAGTGAGTTAGCAAAAGAAGTTGCGATACAGCTCACAACACATGATGCTTTAGGTGCGCATGCCCGTGATGAAATAGGTATTCATGAAAATACGGCTGCAAACCCAGTTCAAGCCGCTCTTTCATCCGCCGCATCGTTTTCTTTTGGCGCTTTTTTTCCGATGCTCGCAATCTTATTTACTCCTGAACATTTAATTATGCAAAGTGTTCTCGTTACAGGGATTATTGCTTTAGCTATCTTAGGCGCCCTTTCAAGTTATTTTGCAGGTACTTCTAAACTTAAAGGTAGTTTACGCATTACATTGTGGGGTATTCTAGCAATGGCTTTTTCAAGTTGGATTGGCTCATTATTTAACGTTACTCCACTTTAAAAAAATAGAACTTATGAACATTCAATAATTAAATATTTAAAAACTAAATAGCCAATATTATTTGCTCTTGATTCAAATTCCACGTTATGGTGAACATAAAGAAATGAGGTGAATAAAATGACCCTGTTACAACAACTTGAAATTAAACATCCAATTTTTCTTGCGCCCATGGCAGGTGTATCTACCCCCGAACTTGCCGCGGAAGTTTCTAATCAAGGTGGACTTGGGTCATTAGGACTCGGAGCAAACACGGCACAAAGTGCGCGCGAACAGATTTTAAAAACCCAAACACTTACAGAGAAATCTTTTCAGGTTAATTTTTTCTGCCATCAACCAGAGCAACTTAATCCTCAGACTTCAGCACAATGGATTGAATATTTACGTCCACAATTTGAAAAGTTTGGTGAGCAACCTCCTCAAAATTTGAACTGCATTTATCCAAGTTTTCTTGATAATGATGACTTTTTAAATGTCGTATTAGAAACAAAACCTAAAGCTGTTAGTTTCCATTTTGGCATTCCCCATTCCCATCAAATTCAGGCTTTAAAAAATGCAGGAATTTTAACGATGGTTTCTGCTACCAATTTAGTTGAAGCACAAGCTATTGAAGCTGCTGGTATTGATATTATTATTGCTCAAGGTATTGAAGCAGGTGGTCATCGTGGAATCTTTAATAAAACCTTTGATGCAGCCATCAAAACTAGCGATTTAGTACAGCTTATTGTAAAACACTGTAATTTGCCTGTCGTAGCTGCTGGTGGGATTATGAATGGAGCACAAGCGCGGCATATGTTGAGCTTAGGAGCTACGGCTGTTCAACTCGGGACCGCTTTTGTTCAATGTCGATCATCCAATGCATCTGTTGAATATCGTAAAGCTTTATTTAATGAACCAGTAACACAAATCAGTGCCAGTCTTTCCGGTCGTCCAGCCCGTGGTCTATTGAACCACTGGCATACACAAATTGATTTACCCAATCGCCCACCTCAACCAGAATATCCATATGCCTATGATTTAGCGAAACAGTTAAATGCGATTGCAAGCAAACATCAAGACTATGGATATGGTGCTTTTTGGGGAGGTAGTAATGTATCGCAAATAAGAGAACTAGATGCTGCTGACCTGATTAACCAGTTAGTGGTAGAAATATTAGAAGATGAGTAAGACCTTAAAAAGCCAGTAAAGATACTGGCTTTTTATTTAATGAGTTTGCAATAAATTAATTTGCTCGACTTGGACATCGCTCATTAAATCACCTTGAGCTAATAACTGATTAAAATAGTTTTCAACCACGATTGCTTGCTCGGCAGTACTTTCAACTTTATACATATTTTGGCGGAATTCGTTACTTGAACGTAATCCTTTTGTGTACCAAGCAATGTGTTTACGGGCAATACGGCACCCTGAATATTCACCATAAAATTGATAAAGTTCTGATAAATGTCCAAGTAACACCTGCTTCACCTCTTCAATATTAGGTGCGGCTAAGTATTCTCCAGTTTTTAAATAATGAGCAATTTCACGAAAAATCCATGGTCGGCCTTGAGCGGCACGGCCAATCATAATCGCGTCGGCCCCTGTATAGTCGAGCACATATTTAGCTTTTTCAGGGCTATCGATATCACCGTTTGCAATAAGTGGGATATTGATTAATTCTTTGACATGTTTTATCAAATCATAGCGTGCTGTATTTAAATACATGTCTTCACGTGTACGACCATGTAAGGCTAGTGCAGCAATTCCCGCCTCTTCTGCTCTTTTTGCTACTCTTAAAATATTTTCTTGACCATTTAAAAAGCCCAATCGGGTTTTTAAGGTAACAGGAACATCAACAGCAGCGACCACCGTATCAAGAATTCGTGCGACTAAATCTTCATCTTGTAATAAAGCTGAACCGGCAAGTTTATTACATACTTTTTTGGCAGGACATCCCATATTTATATCAACAATTTGGGCGCCATTTGCCACTTGATGACGTGCAGCCTCAGCTAACTGCTCAGGATCAGAACCAGCAATTTGTGCAGAAATCGGAGCAAGTTCCCCATCAAAATTTGCACGGTAGAGGCTTTTCTTGCTCATCTGCAAAGTCTTATCGGCAGTCATCATTTCACTGACTGCATGGCCTGCGCCAAAATACTTGCAGAGCGTTCTAAATGGACGGTCAGTGACCCCCGCCATAGGAGCAACGATTAAATTATTTGACAGTTGATAGGGACCAATATACATATATATTCATACAATTGATGATCAACATAGTATACTTCATCCGCTTGATCGGCTCATCTTTTTATGCAGGTGCTTTCCTCGCCATGAACAAACCGTTGTCTTCCCGTTTTTTATTAAAATCATTCGGTATGGTCGCCGTGTGCATGAGTTTAGCTGCTTGTGGTGATAAAGCTTGGTGGTCAAACAATGATGAGCCTGAACTAGAAAGCAAACAGATTAAACGTCTAATTCCATCACGTGTGCATGACCGTGAGTCTTGGGCAAAAGATATTGACGACATTATGAAAGAACTGGATATTCCAAAAAATAAGAAAAATGTCTGCAGTATTATTGCGGTTGTCGATCAAGAGTCGAACTTCGTTGCAAATCCTCAAGTGCCTGGGTTAGGCCAAAAAGCAGTTGAAGAAGTTAGTACACGTTTAAATGAAAAATTTGAAGATAAGCTTGGCAAAACCATTGGTGGAACAATTGCTGGTTATTTTGAAGAAGTGCTAAAAACTCAGCCTTCTCCTGATAACAACTATATGAGCCAAATGCGTAAAGTTAAAACCGAAAAAGACCTCGACTTACTTTATCGAGAAATTTTTGATTTTATGGCTAAGCATTACCATGTAAGCGCATTAACGGGTGCAGCCAAATTGGTTGGTCAAGATATTGGCGAGAAAATGAACCCTATTACGACCTTGGGTTCGATGCAAGTCCATATTAACTATGCAAAAGCCAATAAACGTTCAAGCATGAGTACCGCTGCACTTCGTGATGACTTATATACTGAATATGGCGGTTTATATTATGGTATTCATCGTTTAATGGTTTATCCAGCAGACTATGATAAAGCCATTTATCGATTTGCAGACTACAACTCAGGCATGTATTCTAGCCGTAATGCTGCATTTCAAAGCATGCTAAATGACCTAACAGATACAGAAATAAGCCTTGATGGTGATCTACTTCTTTACACAAAAGATGGTGATCCACGTCCGACTCAGAGCCAGTCAGAAAAAGAACTGATTACCGTATTTGCAAAAAATAATGTATTAGTTACGCCAAGACAAATTCGTGATGATCTTAAATTAGAAAAAGAGAAAAAGTTTGAAAGTACACAAACCTATATTGCCCTAACTAAACTTTATAAAGCGAAGACAGGTAAAGAGCCTATCTATGCAATTATGCCGCAAGTCGTTATTTCTGGGCCAAAATTAAGTCGTGACTATAATACCAACTGGTATGCAACCCGCGTAAACGGACGATATGAATCATGTATGCAACGAGCGAAACGAATAAGACTATAAAGAGTCTCGCCCTGTTCGATTTTGATGGAACCTTGTGTAGCAAAGACAGTTTTACAGGGTTCATCTTTTATGCTTTATCTAAGCGACACATTGTTAAGCAAGGCTTAAAAATTCTGCCATGGATTCAAGCCTACTATCTTAACTTTTATCCAGCCCATGCAATGCGAGCCAAGTTATTTCGCAGCATGTTCAAAGATACTTCCGCAATTGAACTGCAAAGATTAGGTGAAGAATACGCACAAGAGTTAGTCTCTGCGCTCTCACCTGAACTTTTCGCACAGTTACAACACCACCAGTTACGTGGTGATCGGGTGGTACTAGTTTCTGCTTCAATCGATGTCTACCTTGCCCCACTGTGCAGGTTACTAGATATCGAATTAATTTGTACTGAAACTCAAATTAAAAACGGCATGGTGACGGGTTACTACTCCACCCCAGATTGTAGTAGTGAACAAAAGAAATTAAGAGTACATCAGCAATATACGCTACAGCATTATCATCAAATTTATGCTTACGGTAATAGCTCGGAAGACCTAGACATGTTGAGTCTCGCCACACATCCGTACATGGTGGGTGAAGATCGCGTTCTACCTCGTTTAACGCCAGAAAAAAAGCTCGCATAAAGCGAGCTTTTTTATTTAAACATAACTTAATAAATTGCCATATGATCACGATGAATCATTTCAAGTGAACGGGCTTCACCAAGCACTTGATAAACCTTATCAGAGGCTAAACCTTTAATAATTTCAGCAGATCGCGAGCTAAAATTAACTCGACCCACTGCAATACGTTTACCTTGTTTATCGACACATTCAACCACATCACCACGATCAAAATGCCCTTCAACAGTTTTAACCCCGACAGGGAGTAAACTGCGATGTTTCAATTTAATCGCTTCAACAGCACCATCATCAATTACAAGACGGCCTGCTGTCTGTAAATGAGCAGCAAGCCACTGTTGATGAGCAGTCATACGATCTTTATCTGTAGTAAACAACGTACCTAGCATTTCACCCGACATCGCACGTGATAAGACATTATCACTTTCACCGCTTGCGATGAGCGTTGGACAACCCGACTTAGCAGCTAAACGTGCGGCACGAACCTTAGTCACCATACCACCTCTGCCAAGCACACCGCCACCGCCAGCCATTTCGAATAAAACATCGTCCATGGCACGAACAGTAGAGAGTAGTTTAGCATCAGGGTTATGACGTGGGTCTGAGTCAAACATACCCTGCTGATCCGTTAAAATGATCAACAATTCTGCATGAACCTGACCTGCAACCATCGCAGCTAAAGTATCGTTATCACCAAAACGGATCTCATCGGTAGATACCGTATCATTTTCATTAATGACCGGAATCACACGCCAATCAATCAAGTTTTGCAAAGCATCACATGAATTTAAATAACGACGGCGGTCCGCTAGATCATCGTGTGTCAGTAAAACCTGAGCAGTACGAATACCATGTTCTTCAAGCACACTAGACCAAGTATGAATTAAACCCATCTGCCCAATCGCAGCACAGGCTTGTAGACTGGGTAGATCGGTGGGTCGACTCGCAAGCTTCATACGAACCATACCTTCTGCCACAGCTCCAGAAGACACTAAAATAATTTCGTGTCCGGCATTGTGTAGATCTGCAATCTGTTTCGCCCAATGCGAAATAGCATCCAAATCTAAACCTTGCCCATTGGCTGTGAGTAAAGATGATCCGATTTTAACAACGATTCGTTTACACTCACTGAGCTGACGTTGCCCATCGACCACTTCTATCATGTTTTCCTCGGTTTTCTAGTCACGAACGTAGACGCTTTCTACATCATTGTCGTCTTCATCATCGTCAAAATCATCATCATCATCGCCTAACATGCCTTCAAGACGTTGTGCTCGACGCATAGCGCGATATGCTTCTTTTGCCGCAATGGTTTGTTCACGTGTTTCAACTTCTAGTTGTTCACGGAAAGCTTTTACTTCTGCTGCATATTCAGGATCTTCAACTTCGCGTTCACGTTGTTGTTCAAGCTGATCCATTAGGTAATACACAACCTCTTTCGTTCCTTCACTTAATAAGCCCGATGTCTTAAAGACAGGTCCAGTCCACTCTAGTTCATCTAGAATATGCTGACACCACTCTTCACGACTTTCTTCAGCAATCTGATCAAGTTTATTCAGTACTAAAACAACTGGTAGTTTAGCCAAAGTAGGTGAAAACTTAACTAACTCGTTCATAATTGCTTTTGCATTATGCGCCGGATCTGAACCATCAATTGGCTGCACATCAATAATGTGTAAAAGGATACGCGTACGTGCCAGATGTTTAAGGAAACGAATTCCCAAACCTGCACCTTCTGCTGCACCTTCAATCAACCCAGGAATATCGGCCATTACAAATGAACGATGACGGTCAGCATCTACTACCCCTAGGTTTGGAACCATGGTTGTAAATGGATAGTCTGCCACTTTTGGTTTTGCAGCACTTACAGCACGAATAAAGGTTGATTTACCAGCATTTGGCATGCCCAATAAACCAACATCTGCCAATACTTTTAATTCAAGGCGAATTTCACGAAATTCACCTTTTATACCAGTCGTACATTTACGCGGAGCACGGTTAGTTGATGATTTAAAGTGGGTATTCCCCAAACCACCATCACCACCACCTGCAACCAGAATTCTTTGGCCGTCTTCAACCAAATCGCCAATAATATCGCCTGAATCTGTATCAACAATTGTTGTACCAACGGGTACTTTTAAAACCACATCTTCACCACCACGTCCGGTACAGTTAGCACCTGCACCATTCTTTCCGCGCTCAGCACGGAACTTACGTGTGTAACGGTAATCGACTAGCGTACTCGTATCATCATCAGCTTGAATATAGATACTTCCACCACGTCCGCCATCACCACCATCTGGGCCACCAAATGGGACAAATTTTTCACGGCGAAAACTGGCTACGCCATTGCCACCGTCGCCAGCCTCTACGGTAATGACTGCTTCATCAACAAAGCGCATCTGCCAATCCTCTAAAAACTCTAAAACCGCCTATTCTGCCATATTTTCATAAAATTCTCGAATATAAAATGGGACAATTCCTATTTATAACGATCTGTTTTTATATTTAAGTCATCAGAAGCATTTTAGACCCACAAATACAGCCGATATTGAAAATAAAATGCAGGATGACTATTTAATTTTTAAGGATGAACATTCCGTAGAGGTAAGGTCATTTGCATATCAAGATTTGCTTTTGTTTTTGGAACCGAATTATACATAATGGCATTAAATGAAGAGACATTCCCCATTTCCATAGGATCATTCACTTGTAGACTTGGTTTAAACTGATGTTTAACCGATAAATTTACGGGCTCATCGAATTCAAAATAAACAGGACCATCAAAAACAATTTTAATCGGAATGGTATAACTACGCTTTAACTGAAAAGGCACATCTAACTTTATGGGAATATCAAGTTTAAGTGGAAATTTAGGCAAAAACTTATTTTGATAAATTAAATCTGTCGTTGTTTCAAGAGGCATGACCTGATCAATTTTTAGAGTCGTTGTGTAATCAACATTTACTGTAACAGGTGTCTCTATAGCAAAACTGATATCTGCTAAATATTTCCCTTTCAGCGGTAGAGTCAGTTGGCGGTCTATATCCAATGTTGTATCAAGTTTACCAATAGATTGGACTTGCAAAGTATTGCCAACTTGAATCTTTGTTTCTAAAGAGTCAGGTAAACTAATATCTGCGTTATGAGCCGAAACCACTACATTTGCTTGAATATTGAGATATACCCAAAACATAACAGCGGCAAGTACCATCATTAAAATGAAACTGATGAGCATACTCTTGAGTGAACGAAACATTAGCATCCACCCTATTGATCAGCTGTCGTCTGCGACGTTTCTGAACCTAATACCCGATTTAATCGCATACTGGACAGAGGAATTTTTAACTCACCATTTGCGATCTTCACAGGCAATGTGTTTTTAACATCAACCGAAGCATTTAGCGCTGTTTTAACAGGGACACTCAAATTACCCTCAATTGGAATATTTGTATCTAATCTTGCTTTTAGAGGAATATGTAAATTTTCTTTTAATACTGTCCGCACTGGCGCATCAAATTTCAAATGAACCTTTTGCTCTAGCGGAACATTAATATCAATCGGAACATCAAGTTTTAATGGAATTGATCCCTTTAACGGTAAGGTAATATCGCGCCCCAAAACTCTGACTTGAACCTTCGTATCAATTGGTAAATTTTGCTCAACTTTTAATACTTCTTTGACAGGAATTGTTGTGCTAATAGGCACCATATTATCGAAATAAACACGTGGAGTTAACGTTTGTGTTAATGGAATATTTAATTGCTCATCAATTGGAATACTGGCATTTACCCGTCCTTTTACATCCACATTTAAAGCATCTTGTACTTTAACCTTAACCTGTAGGGGTTCTTGCAAGTCAATAGCAACTGCCTGATTCTTCAATGGAATATAAATATTAAAATGCTTAAACACCCATATTGCAATGAGTACACCACATAAATTGGCAATAATGATGAATATAAAAACGACCAACAAACGTTTAAACTGCGACAATTCCAATCCCTTACTATTTTCTTTTTTTCCTTAATTCATATTCTCATTTATTTACAAAAAATAGTCAGCATATATTTTGTACGGTTGTAAAAAAACCCAGTCTAAACTGGGTCTTTTTGTGAAAATCTTTTATAGATCGTTAAATGATCTTAAGCATTCAATTCTGCTGGGATTTTCTTGTAGCTTACGCCGCACATTTGTTCAGCGATACGTAATACCTGACAGCTATAACCTACTTCATTATCGTACCAAACATAAGCAGTTAAACGGTTACCAGAAGTAATCGTTGCTTGAGCGTCATATACACCAGCAGTACGAGAACCAATAAAGTCACTCGATACAACTTCAGTCGAGTTGGTATAACCAATTTGACCTTGAAGGCTAGAGTTAATTGAAATTTGACGAATGTATTCGTTCACTTCTTCACGATCAATTTCTTTATCAAGCGTTAAGTTCAAGATAGCAAGAGATACGTTTGGTGTAGGAACACGTACAGAGTTACCAGTTAACTTACCTTTTAATGCAGGTAATGCTTTAGCAACTGCTTTAGCTGCACCAGTTTCTGTAATTACCATGTTTAAAGTAGCCGCACGACCACGACGATCTGCTTTATGGTAGTTATCAATCAAGTTCTGGTCATTTGTAAATGAGTGAACAGTTTCAACATGACCGTTAAGAACTTTATATTTGTCATCCAATACTTTAAGAATTGGAGTAATTGCATTTGTTGTACAACTTGCAGCAGAGATGATTTTGTCTTCATCTAAGATATCTGTGTTGTTTACGCCAAATACAACGTTTTTCATTTCGCCTTTACTTGGTGCAGTCAATACAACACGTGCAACGCCTGGGCATTTCAAGTGTTGGCTTAGACCTTCAGCATCACGCCATTTACCAGTATTGTCGATTAAAAGTGCATTTGAAATACCGTATTCAGTATAGTCAACTTCACTTGGGCTAGACGCATAAATCACTTTAATGAAGTTACCATTAGCAATGATTGCTTCGTTTTCTTCATCAACAGCGATTGTGCCAGCGAAAGTACCGTGAATAGAGTCACGACGAAGTAAAGAAGCACGTTTTGCTAAATCGCCATCAGAAGATTTACGCACAACAATTGCTTTAAGGCTTAAACCACGACCTAGACCTGATTGACTAATAATTAAACGAGCCAAGATACGGCCAATACGACCAAAACCATAAAGAACGACATCTTTAGGTTGTTCAGAAGTTGCGCTACCTTTGATTGACTCAACTGCTTGAGCAACAAAAGCATCAACGTCACCGCCTTTTTCTTTATATTCAACAGCAAGTTTACCGATATCAACTTCTGCAGAACCAATATTTTCAAGCTTAGCTAAAGCTTCTAAAATTGGGAATGTATTTACAACAGAAAGCTCAACGTCTACAACACGTGTACGACGGTGAGTTTTCAAAATTTGGATAACAGAACGGTTAATTAAAGAGCGACCGTAAACAGATACGACAATATTTTTTTCACGGTATAATTGTCCAATTAATGCAATCATACGTTCCGCGATTTCTTCACGGTTTTTCCAACGGCCTTGGTGTTCAGCATGCAGGGCGATGATAGTGTCTTTGCTCACAGATACGTCCTCTAATTAATTATATCTAGGCGTGATTTTTTAAACCCCGTAATTGTAATGGAATTATTGGCAAGAATGAATCAAAAGCTGACGTTAGTGATTAGATTTTCCTAAAATTCATCATAAATTCATAAAATACCTATAATTATTTTTTATTATTTTATTGTTTAAAGCAGCTAAATTTTTGCTTTTTCTTACTTTTTAGATTCTGCTCCTCTAATCAAGCTCATCATTTTTTAATCTTTTTTGATATTTCGCGATGTTGAGCTGCAAATTTTTGGCTTTTTGACGTTGCTGATAAAGGTGAACTGCACCTTCTAAAACTAACACAAATACTGCACACCAAATCGGAATATAAGTGAACCATTCTTCTTGGCCAATACTCTCCCCTAAAACTAAAGAAGCGAGAGCAAGTAATACAGGTTCCAAATATCCTAAAAGTCCAAACACGACTAATGGTAAAAAGCGGCTTGCCAGAATATAACTTCCCAAACCAATAGCACTTAAAATTCCAAGCCCAACAATGACCAAAGCAAGACTCGGTTGGTCTATAAATTTGCTATAAGGGAATAAACCCGTATGGGTCAAATAAATCGCAATCGGCAGAATAATAACTAAGTCCCACCAAAAACCGCCTAAATTGTCTGTTTTAATGGTCTTACGTAATAAAAAGTAGGCAGAATAACCAACTGCAACTAGTGCAGTTTCCCAAGCAATACTTCCTAAACGCCAGATCTCATGGCCCACTCCAATGACTGCAAGAATAATTGCGACCCATTGAAATTTTGATATTTTTTCGCCATACAGCACACTTCCAGCCAAGACAAGAACAAGCGGCAATAGAAAATACCCTAAAGATACTTGTAAGCCACGCCCATGCATAGGTCCCCATAAAAACAGCCAAAGTTGTACTGAAGTTAAAATGGAGGTTGTGATTAACAACAATAATAAAGACGGCTTTGCCAAAATACGCTGGTAGATATTTTTTATATACCCTAAATCACCGCTCCACCACATAAACAAAGTGAGAACTGGTAGTGTTGCAATAATCCGCCATCCAAAAGTCTGTTCACTATCAAGCTGACTTAGTAACTGAGTATAAAAATAAAGTACACCAAAAGTGATAGATGCCATGACAGACAAGCTCACGCCCTTAAACATCATCACCCTCTTATACTTTAGTAAAAACAGCTCACCACAATACTTGATTTATCCACTATAAAAAAGAAAAAACCATGTAAAAACATGGTTTTTTATTAATCAGACATCTACAGCTATTCTTTATGTTCTGTATGAATAATATCGCGAATATCAAAACCTAATGTTTTTGCATAATTTAGATATTCATCAACCACTTCTTGTTCAGGATGAGGTGTTCTTGATAACACCCAAAGATATTTACGAGAAGGTTCTCCTACTAAAACAGTTTGATAGTCTTCATCTATTTTTAAAATCCAGTAATCTCCACGAATGACTGGAATCCATCTCACAGCTTCCGGTAAGAAACTCACCTTCAATTTCGTGTTATATGGCGGATTTACGACAAAGGCTTCGCCAATAGATTGCTGTAATTGTTTTCTATTGTCATAACAGCGATTATCTACAACCACATTTCCATTTTCATTTAAAGTGTAAGTTGCAGATACGTTGTAAGCACATTTTTTTTGAAAAAAAGCAGGCTTACGGGCGACTTCATACCAGACACCTAAATATCGGTCCAGTTCAACTTTATAAACGGTTTGCAAAGGTTTCGGCTGAGCATAGACATACGTTCCAACAGCTAAACCAGCCAAAACAACACCGCCCAACGCAATTTTAGCCAAACGCCAACTGGCTTGCGGAACATTATTTCGAAATGCCATTGTTGCCCTCAACGATTAGTTGTGAATACAAAAGAACTCAAACATCTACAGTAGCTTGTTTTTTAAACACATTATGTAGCGTTATGTATTCGTTTATTGCAACATTTGCGCTTTTAATCGAATGATTTCATCACGTATCCGCGCTGCTTGCTCGAACTGCAAATCTTTCGAAGCCTTTAACATATCTTTTTCAAGCTTAGTAATATGCTTACTAAACAGTTTAGGATCTGAAAGAATATGTCTTTCATCGGCACTCAATGCTTGTGCTTGTTCAAGTACTTTTTCATCAATCTCGTCGTCTGAAAGTACCTCACCCGAGTCAATTTCTTTGACAACCTGACGCACAGCACTACGTGGTGTAATACCATGCAGCTCATTAAATTCAATTTGTTTGGCTCTACGGCGATCAGTCTCATCTATTGCTTTTTGCATAGAATCGGTAATTCGGTCAGCATATAAAATTGCTTTACCTTTCACATTACGCGCAGCACGACCAATCGTCTGAATAAGTGAACGTTCCGAACGTAAGAAACCCTCTTTATCTGCATCTAAAATAGCAACCAAAGAAACTTCAGGCATATCCAGACCTTCACGTAGCAGGTTAATGCCGACTAAAACATCAAATACACCTGTACGTAGTTCATGAATAATTTTGACACGTTCAACCGTATCAATATCTGAGTGGAGATAAGCGACCTTAACACTATATTCTTTTAAATAAGAAGTCAGGTCTTCTGCCATACGCTTTGTTAAAGTGGTAATTAATACCCGTTCATTCAAGTTCTTACGAATATTAATTTCAGAAAGAACATCATCTACTTGGGTTAAGACAGGACGAATCTCAATTTCAGGATCGATTAGACCTGTTGGACGTACCACCTGTTCAACGATTTGATCTGACTTTTCTAATTCATATTTAGCAGGTGTTGCACTTACAAAAATAGTGGTCGGTACAATACGCTCCCACTCTTCAAATTTCATAGGGCGATTATCAAGCGCACTTGGTAAACGGAACCCATAATTCACTAAGTTTTCTTTACGTGACCGGTCACCTTTATACATCGCTCCAATTTGCGGAACAGTAACGTGTGATTCGTCAATAATGAGCAAAGCATCTTCTGGAATATAGTCGAATAAAGTCGGCGGTGCTTCACCAGACGGACGTCCTGACAAATGACGCGAATAGTTTTCGATACCATTGGTATAGCCTAACTGTTGCATCATTTCCAGATCGTAACGTGTCCGTTGCTCAATACGTTGTGCTTCAAGCAATTTGTCATGTTCACGGAAGAATTTGAGCTGATCTTGTAATTCATCTTTAATTGTATCGATAGCACGGGTCAAATGATCTTTTGGTGTTACATAGTGGCTTTTCGGATAAATCGTTATCCGAGAAACTTTACGAACCATTTTACCAGTTAGCGGGTCAAACCAACGGATTGAATCGACCTCATCATCAAATAGTTCAATACGAATCGCATGTTGATCAGATTCCGCTGGGAAAATATCAATAATTTCGCCGCGAATGCGATAAGTACCACGTAAAAATTCAAGTTCATTACGCGTATATTGCATTTCAACCAATCGGCGGATGATTTCATCGCGGCTTACTCGGTCGCCCTCAACCACATGCAGCAACATTTGCATATAAGCATTCGGATCACCCAAACCATAAATTGCAGAAACCGATGCCACAATAATTGCATCACGACGTTCTAATAAAGCTCGTGTTGCTGATAATCTCATCTGGTCAATGTGATCATTAATGGCTGAATCTTTTTCAATAAACGTATCCGAAGATGGAACGTAAGCTTCTGGTTGGTAGTAATCGTAATAACTTACAAAATATTCAACTGCATTATTGGGGAAGAAAGATTTAAACTCACCATAAAGCTGGGCAGCCAAAGTTTTATTATGAGCCATCACAATTGTAGGTCGCTGTGTTTGGGCGATCACATTTGCCATGGTATAGGTCTTACCCGAACCTGTTACCCCTAGCAATAACTGATTACGAAAACCATGCTCGATACCATTGACCAGCTTTTCAATTGCCTGTGGCTGATCACCTGCTGGCTGATAATGAGTGACCAAATCAAAAGGTTGATTTTCGTTCAAAGTTATCTCTCTTTATGAAAAAATTGAATTTAACGACTCCCTCATTAATGGGGATTTTTATCTTAATTTAAAGTGCAAATTGAGTTGGAAATTCAATGTAAAAGATTAAGCATCTTAACACTTGACCAATACCATAATCAGTTGCAACATGAAGCTATCCATTAAATAAAAAGCATAACCATGACCTATCAATATCATGATGAAAGTATTGTAACCGAACTTCCCGAAGATACAGTTTTTGTGTTTGGAAGTAACCTTGCTGGACAGCACGGTAGCGGTGCAGCACGTGTTGCCAGTCAACACTTCGGAGCAGTTGAAGGTGTAGGTCGCGGCTGGGCTGGTCAAAGCTTTGCAATTCCCACCTTAAATGAACATATTCAACAAATGCCTCTTTCGCAAATTGAGCACTATGTTGAAGATTTTAAAATATATGCAAAAAATCATCCTAAAATGAAATATTTTGTCACGGCTTTAGGTTGTGGCATCGCAGGTTATAAAGTTTCTGAAATTGCACCACTATTTAAAGATATTCATCACAACGTTATCTTTCCAGAATCTTTTAAACCTTATGTTGAAGATAATGCAGTTTCTGAATTTCCGACATTGACTCAAAAGATGGTAAAAAGTTTCATTAATGATGAAGTTATTTTTTACTTTAATCATGGAAGTGAATCTTTTGAAGAAGCCTTAGATAAAACAGATTTATCAAGTGCCGAAAAAGCCATTGCTCTTATTGTTTTAAATGAAGAGCTATACCCTCGGGATCGTTATGGCCGAGGCCGTGATCATGAGCTGAGTGATATTTTAGGAAAGCTCAATGGTAAAATTTTTGACCTGCACGGAAACTCTGAGGGCGCCATGATTTTTGTGAGTGCTGTAGTTGCACTCATGGAACTTTATGATTTTGACGAGCAAGACTTTATCAAACTCTGGCGTGGTGAAAAGAATATTGACCACCCTATTAATCGTTAATTTTTCTTATAAATTTATGAGCTAAGCAGATAATATCTGCTTTCTCATTATTTTATTTTCACTTACATTTAATCTTTATATTTTTAATTATTCTAATAGATTTAAGTTCTTTAGCTTCCCAAATCCTAATTTTTCTCATTATACTTTAAGGCAAACTGAATACTTAAAGAAACATATGGAAACTTTAGATTCTTCAATTTTTGACCTTAGCCCAATTCCAATGTGGATTGAGGATTTCAGTGAAGTTAAACAACAATTTGATTTATGGAGAAATCAAGGTATTGAAAACCTCCATGAATTTTTAAGTCAAAATAAAAACTTAATCAGTGAATGCGCACATAAAATTAAAATTGTTCGTGTTAATCAAAAAACATTAGAACTTTTTGAAGCCAAAACTCACGAAGAGCTATATTCGAATTTAAATCTTATTTTTAAAAAAGAAATGTTCGAATCTCATATTTTTGAACTTGAAGAACTATGGAATGGTAAAACCCACTTTTCAAGTACGACCGTAAATTACACCTTATCAGGCAAACGTATTGATGTTCAGCTAAGAGGCTCAATTTTACCTGGCTCTGAATCAACCTTTGAGCGTGTATTAATTACCACCGAAGACATTACACCCTATCAAAATGCACTTCGTGAGGAAGCAAAAAATCGTAGATTAGCTGAGTCTATGTTTATCTATTCACCCACTTCTCTTTGGGTCGAAGATTTCAGCCGCATAAAAAATAGAATTGATCAACTCAGGTTATTAGGTATTGAAGATTTTAGAACTTTTCTAGATGTCCATCCTGAATTTGTTCGTCAGTGTGTAGAAGATATTCTGATTTTAGATGTTAATCAGGCAACTCTTGATTTATTTAAAGCTCCTGATAAATCGACCCTTTTAAGAAATACACATAAGATTTTTGCTGAAGAGATGATTGAAACCTTTCGGGAACAACTCATCGAATTATGGCAAGGTAATATTCATCATAAGCGTGAAGCAATTAACTATGCCTTAGATGGGCAAATAAGAAATGTATTGCTTCAATTTACCGTTTTTCCGGGTTATGAAGACACTTGGGGACTGGTACAGGTTGCACTTACCGATATTACCGCACGAAAAAAAGCAGAAAACTATCTTGAATATTTGGGGCAACACGATGTCCTGACCAAACTATATAATCGCGCTTTTTTTACAGAGGAACTTAATCGTTTAAACCGAAGCATTATTCGGCCTGTTTCTTCAATTTTCTTAGATATGAATGGATTAAAAGAAACAAATGATCAGTTTGGTCATGATATTGGGGATGGTTTATTGCGTCGCGTCGGAAATATTTTAAGTCAAGCCATTTTAAATACAGCATATACGGCCTCTAGAATAGGTGGTGATGAATTCGTGATTTTAATGCCGGGGGCAGATGAGGCGAATGTTCTAATTATGCTTCAAACCATTCAAGAGCTTTTTAATATCGACAATCAATATTATTCAAGCCACCCAATTAGCATTGCAATTGGACATGCAACAACTCAAGCAAATGAACAAATTGAGGACATGTTAAAGCGAGCTGACCATCACATGTACCAAAAGAAAAAAAGCTATTATCAGGAAATTTTATTTAATCAATAAAAAAACAGGCATATTGCCTGTTTTCGAGATTAGCGTTTTCCCATAGAACGACGAGTACCACGCGGAGGCATCCACGTTCTATCTGCGTATTGCTCTGGTTTTGGACGCACTTGGTTGTGTACCGCGTCGTCGGCTTCATTGCTATCATTCGGCATTGGGAATGGCAATTTCACCAAAGCCTTTTTCTGTTTTGGCTGTTGCTCAGTCATGATTCATTCTCGAAATTTCGATTGCGACCTATTATAAATGATTTTCTCATTTCTTTCTAAAAAAGCTTCAATTGAATAAATATTGCTTAACATGATTACTAAACTAAACTTTTTTACATCTGAAAAGGTTCACATCCGCAAATTACTTAATTTTTGCGATAAGATAGTATGCTTTTTATTTTTTAATCCCATAAGAGGAATATTGCCGTGGACGTACGTCTTTCTGATCGTGTCAATGCCATCAAACCGTCCCCTACACTTGCTGTAACCAACAAAGCTGCTGAACTTAAAGCTGCTGGCAAGAATGTGATTGGTTTAGGTGCTGGCGAACCAGACTTTGATACCCCGCAACACATCAAAGATGCTGCAATTGAAGCGATTAATAATGGTTTCACCAAATATACGGCTGTAGATGGTACTCCTGGATTAAAAAAAGCAATTATTGCTAAATTTAAACGCGATAATAATCTTGATTATCAAGCGAATCAGATTTTGGTTTCATGTGGTGGTAAGCAAAGCTTCTTTAACTTGGCACTTGCTCTATTAAACAAAGGCGATGAAGTTATCATTCCAGCACCTTTCTGGGTAAGCTATCCAGATATGGTCATTATTGCTGAAGGTACTCCAGTCATTGTGAAATGTGGTGAAGACCAACGTTTCAAAATTACTCCTGAACAATTAGAAGCGGCTATTACTCCTAACACTCGTTTAGTTGTATTAAACAGCCCATCTAACCCGACAGGTATGATCTATAGCAAAGCTGAATTAGAAGCTTTAGCTGAAGTATTACGTCGCCATCCACAAGTGTTTGTTGCATCTGACGATATGTATGAACCAATTCGTTGGGAAGATGAGTTCTACAACATCGCAACTGTTGCTCCAGATTTATATGATCGTACGATTGTTTTAAATGGTGTTTCTAAAGCATATGCGATGACAGGTTGGCGTATTGGCTATGCAGCCGGCCCAGCAAAAATCATTGGCGCAATGAAAAAAATCCAGTCTCAATCAACTTCAAACCCAACTTCTATTTCACAAGTTGCTGCTGAAGCTGCATTGAATGGTCCTCAAGACGTACTTCAACCAATGATTAAAGCGTTCAAACGTCGTCACGACTTAGTCGTAAACGGCTTGAATGAAATCAAAGGAATTTCTTGCTTGCCTGCTGACGGTGCTTTCTATGCCTATGCAAACATTCGCCCTCTTATTCGTGCAAAAGGCTTAAAATCTTGCACAGAATTCTCTGAATGGTTACTAGAAGAAACTGGTGTAGCAGTAGTGCCTGGTGATGCATTTGGTCTAGGCGGTTTTATGCGTATTTCATATGCAACAGCTGACGAAGTACTCGTTGATGCGTTAGCACGTATCAAAAAAGCTGCTGACTCAATTGAAGGCGTAGATGCTGCAATTGCTTCTATTGAAGCTGAAAAAACAGCTAAGTAATTTATAATTTTAAAAAGAGGCTTCAACTTCAAGTTGGGGCCTCTTTTTTATGAATATAAGATTAAAAATTTTATTCTTAGCTACTATTTATAACTCAGCAGAATTAAATAAAGCCATGACCTCAGCTTCAGTCATTTTTTTTGTATTATTTTGAAAGGCATAAAAACCAGGTTTTGAATCAACAAAAATTTCCAGATCTAACTTTAAGTCATCTACGGGTTCATCTAAAGAAAATGCATTAATGTTGCAGTAGCCTTGATCCTTAGTTCTCCAAAAAATTGTAGTTCCACAAGCGTTGCAAAAGCCTCTTTCGCCCCACTCAGAAGAGTTAAAAATACTCAGATGCTCTTGTTGAATAAACTTTAGACTACCTTGTACAACATCAATCGTCATAATAACACCACTAGTTTGTCGGCGGCACATCGAACAATGACAAACATGCACCTCATGATTTTTTAGCTCTACCTCAAATGTAGTCTTACCACATAAACATTGACCGTTCATTATTATTTCCCATTGATAAGTTTTATATTTTTAATTTCATAAAATATTCTGTCTAATTAAAATTTACAAGTTTGTAAACTATAACTGAACTTATCACTTCATTTTTCTAACTTGACAATAGTACTTTTACATCATAATTTAAAATTAAGTTCCATTTAAGAACTTATAAAATTAAAGGACTCAAAAATGAAAAATCCCATGGAAATGACTGGTCTTGAATTTTTACAAGCGATGATTGATGGCCATATTCCAGCAGCAAGTATTAGTAAAACCATACCTATGCAACCTACTGAAATTTCAGAAGGTTCTGTTACTTTTAAAGCGCAAGCAGATCATAATCATCTAAATCCGCTAGGGGGTGTACATGGTGGCTTTGCTGCTACAGTTTTAGACTCTGTGACTGGCTGTGCAGTACATACGATGTTACCTGCTGGTGTAGGTTACGGAACAATCGATCTTAACGTAAAAATGTGCCGTCCTATTCCAAAGAACCATCCTTTAATTGCAACAGGCAAAGTCATTAACTTAAGTAAAAACTTAGGAATTTCCGAAGGAAAAATTATTGATGAGGAAGGTAAACTTTATGCCTATGCAACAGCAACCTGCATGATTATTCGTTCATAGTCATAAAAGGCAGCCTTAAACCGCTGCCTTTTTTATTGAGTAATCTGGATTATCTAGACGATCACAAGTTTGAGCCACTACATAAGGTGCCCAAATATTTTTAAGTTGAAGTTCTATAACTTCTTGATGTTCAGTAGACCAAGCTAGAACTTTATTTTTGCCCAGCAGTAACTCCCCTTCTAATTGAAAAATATATAAGGGTTTAGAGGGATTTAATAGTTTTGAACTTTTTAAAACTTTTAGTGAACTATGCACATTCCATTTAGAACTGAACCAAAGCTGTAATAAATCACCTAAGTACAAGTCCTGCTTTTTAAAAGGATAAGCATCAATCGACGCACCCTCTACAGGTGTGTAATAAGATTCTGTTCGACTTAAGATATTGAGATAATTACGTTGATAAAAATCAAAATTAGAAAAAATAGAAGCAATAGTAAGTGTTTTCATACTTATCTCCGATTTAGCCATTTTAGTGCTGGCAAGTTGGTTTAAATCCACACTGTTTGAATTTCTTCAAACGCTTGTTCTGTTTTGAATCTAGTAATTGAATTTTTAAAGCGCAAGTAATTTCTCAGCTCACCGCTCAACTGATCAAATAAAAAGCATACAACACAAAAATGAAGGAAACATGGCGATTTTCACTTGACCCTTCTCAAAATCTCCTTATAATCGCATGCAGATTCTCCCATAGCTCAGTCGGTAGAGCGACGGACTGTTAATCCGCAGGTCCCTGGTTCGAGCCCAGGTGGGAGAGCCAAAGACTAAAAAGCCCGCAGCATTAAAGCGGGCTTTTTTTTGCCATAAATTTACCCATAACTATAAAAAATCCCCTATGACGGCATAGAAGATTTAATTATTAATCTATTAATCTCATTCAATGTCCGAATCAAAATTCAAAGGACATAGCATCTATAAACTCACTATCGGCTCATTCTGAATCTTATTACTCTACTTCAACAACTTTTAAAGGATTAAAAGACTGAGAAGTCGGCATAATTTCAATACGGTTAATATTAATATGTGGAGGCTGTGATGCGACCCACGCTACCGTATTTGCAATATCTTCAGGCAAGATTGGGTTCTTTTTATCATACAAACTATTTACCTTATCCTGATCGCCCTTAAAACGCACCAAAGAAAATTCTGTACCACCACAAAGACCTGGCTCAATATTAGTCACTCGGATGCCAGTACCTGACAGGTCAGCTCGAAGATTTAAACTAAATTGCTCCACAAATGCTTTGGTTGCACCATAAACATTACCACCCGGATATGGGTATGTACCTGCAATTGATCCCATATTGATGATTAAACCGGACTTTTTCTTCACCATATTCGGTAAAATTAACCTCGTAACAGTAATCAATCCTTTAATATTGGTATCTACCATGGTGTACCAATCATCCAAATCTGATTTATCTGCTGGCTCTAAGCCTAATGCTAATCCAGCATTGTTAACCAATAAATCAATTTGACTAATTTGAAATTCGGCTGGTAAATCAACCAATGCTTTATTTATATTTTCTACTGTATCTGTCATATCAAATACGAGCGGATAGAATTTTTCACCAAGCTCTTGCTGTAATTCTTTTAGTTTTTCTGCTCGTCTTCCACAGCCAATAACTTTATAACCTAACTCAATCAGTTTTTTTGAAATACTATAACCAAAACCCGCAGAAGCGCCTGTAACTAATGCTAACATTCTTATATCCTTAAAATATTCGACTACTTTAGTTGAACCGATTATGAACAAACCTATCTTTATATTTACATAATATTCGTTATTACTTTAAAAAATAAAAGATTTTCCTAAAAATTTAATTATGGATAACAATATTTAAGGAAATTAATTATATAGATATGATTTTATCAGGAGTATCAGGTAATAAATACCGCATCCCAGATGCTAACCACTTATAAAAAATAATTAAAAAATTTAAAGGTTAAAATAAAAAAAGTTTACCTAGAAAGATAAACTTTTTTATTCACAACTTTTTTGATTATGCAGGCACGCCGCTGTGAAAGCGGAAGGTATCATCAGGTGTTAAAATCAGGTTCTTTTCAACCTCACGGATATGCTCAATGCGCTGCTGAATATCCTCTTTAGGATTTTTCATTTTTGCAGTTTTTGCAACATCAAGTGCAAGTGCCAAATAGTCTTCAAAATGACGAGACTCTGACTTAAGCAAATAGCGATAGTAGCGTCCTAACTCTTCATCTACACGTGGGGCAAGTGCATGAAAACGTTCGCATGAGCGCGCCTCAACAAAAGCACCTACCACAAGTACATCAATTAAAGCTTCCGGCTCATAAGTACGAATCTCTTTACGCAACCCACCTGCATAGCGCCCTGCACTTAAGCCGTCCCATTTCTGACCACGCTTAGCCATTAGCTCAAGCACTTGTTCATAATGGAGCATTTCTTCCCGTACCAGTTGTGCAAGCTTCACTTGCAAATCAGGGAAAAAGCTATAGCGGAACATTAAGTTCATTGCTGTACTAGCTGCTTTTTTTTCGCAATTAGCATGATCTTGCATCAAGATATCTAAATTATTGATTGCCTCATCCAGCCATGCCTTTGGCGTTTGACATCCTAAAAAGGCCAAGACAGGTTGCATTAACTCATCGTAATTGATACTCGACATAACCAATTAACCTGCCACCTGAATTGCTGCTTTCATATCTTTGACAGCTTGAACAAGACCTACAAAAATGCTCTCAGCAATAATTGAGTGTCCAATGTTTAATTCATGAATTTGTGAGATACCAGCAATTGGAGCAATATTTTTAAGGTTAAGTCCGTGACCCGCATTTACCACCAAACCTTTTGAAGCTGCGTATTCAACACCTTTAATAATACGTGCCAACTCAGCCTGTTGGTCTTGCTCTGTTGCCGCATCTGCATATGCACCCGTGTGCAACTCAATCGTAGGTGCGCCACATGCAACTGCTGCATCAATTTGAGCTAGATCAGCATCGATAAATAATGATACATCGCAACCAATAGCAGCTAAAGTCTGAGTTGCAGCTTTAACTTTTTCAAAGTTACCTACTACATCCAAACCACCTTCAGTTGTTACTTCTTGGCGTCTTTCAGGAACGAAGCATACATGCTGTGGCTGAATTTCTTTCGCAAACTCGACCATTTCATCAGTAACAGCCAACTCTAGATTCATGCGTGTTCTTAGTAATGGTCGCATACGACGTACGTCATCATCCTGAATATGGCGACGATCTTCACGCAAATGCAAGGTAATTCCCTCTGCACCAGCTTGTTCACAAATAAGAGCAGCTTCTACAGGGTCTGGGTAAGTAGTACCGCGCGCCTGTCTTAAAGTAGCAACATGGTCTATGTTTACACCAAGCAATGCAGCCATAAAAAAATCCTAATTACGATTGAGTTTGAGTATTTTGAATCCACAATTGTCGACTTTTTAGGGGACGATCTCCTAAAAGCGATGTAATCATTTGACGGTATAGTTTACCTAATAATTGTAATTGTTCGTGAGAAAAATCCTGCCCTTGCTCATAATCCACCATAGACAAAATCGCTTTTCCTGACAAAGAAGAACGACTCGCCTGCGCAACAGGAGCAAAACCTTCGGTCACTTGAAATTGATAAAACTGATGAGACTGAATTGGCTGCTGCTGAGTATCAATTGAGAAATCAAGTGCGTACCCAAGTTCAGGCAAAAGCACATGTTCGAACTGACGCAATATCTGTCTTAAAAAAAGATCGGGCTGATCATTAGAAGCGAGCTGCTGTAACTGCAATAGAGTTAACTGATATTGCCCAAAAGATTGAGGCATTGCCTCTTCTAGTGGACATAGCCGAAGAATGATTTCACTTAAATAAAATCCGGCAAAAAAGGCGTCACCAAAAAAGAAAACAGGCTGGTTTAATATTTCTAACTTGGTAAAATTTTTTAGTTCACTTTTACCTGTCGCTTGTAATCGGATAGGTTGATACTGAGGGGGCGGAGTCTGTCTTAAAATACCATCGACTCGCCCATACTCCTGAGTAAAAAGATGCACAATATGACTTTTTTCACGGTACTTACGGTGATGAATCATATATCCATGGAGGACTTCATTGCGCATCATAAAAAGAAACTATTCCTCAGATTCTTTTTCTTTTTTGTCATCATCACCATCAGGGATCACCGCACCTACAACAGCTGCTGTACCTTTGACAACACCTTTTGTAGTTTTATAAGCGATACCTACTGGTACGGTTACAAGCTTATATACACAACCTTGTAACATCAATGTACATCCAATTATAGCGACCAATGATGTAATTGTTTTCATACCAGTATCCTTATCCTTTAGATATCACTATACCCTAAGCTTTTTAAGGCACGCTCATCATCAGACCAGCCACCCTTCACTTTTACCCAAAGTGTGAGCATAATTTTTTGCTCAAACATTTTTTCCATGTCTTTTCGAGCATCCATACCGATTGTTTTAAGCTTGGCACCTTTTTCACCAATCACAATCGCTTTCTGGCCCGCACGATCTACAAAAATCGTTGCATCAATATAGGTACAAGCTGGTTTTAAACGACCAGTTTTCTCATTAACAGCAGCCTCTTCCGTTTTGAAAGATTCAATTTGTACTGTTAAATCATAAGGTAGTTCTTCACCTAACTGGCGCATGATTTTTTCACGAATAATTTCGCTAGCTAAAAAGCGTTCAGAACGGTCAGTAATCTGATCAAATGAATACAAAGGTGCTTGATAAGGAAGATACTTCTCAATCGTTTCACTCAAGTGTTCCAGATTTGCTCCGCGTAATGCAGATACAGGAACAATCTCGGCAAAATTCATAAGCTTGGCACGCTCTTGAATTAAAGGAAGAATATCTCTTTTATCTTCAAAAGTATCAGCCTTATTAATCACCAAGATAACTGGCATTTCAGCATTCTTAAGTTTTTCAAGCACTAAGTCATCATTTGGGGTCCACTTATAAGCATCAATAACAAATAAGACCAAATTGACGTCACGTAATGCAGAATGAGCTGCACGGTTCATCATTTTATTAATAGCGCGTACTTCTTTTTTATGCATACCTGGGGTATCTACATATACCGCCTGCATTTTTTCACGCGAATCAATACCAATAATTTTATGACGTGTTGTTTGAGGTTTACGCGAAGTAATAGAGAGCTTTTGACCTAATAAATGGTTCATGAGGGTAGATTTACCCACATTTGGACGTCCTACAATCGCCACAAATCCGCTCTTAAAATCCGAAGGAATTGTTACGCCTTTGGAACTAAAAAATTGATCAATCAGATTATTAGGATCTTGGTTATCATTTGAATCTGGATTGATTTGATCAGAATGCATCGACATGCAGGTTATTGCTCCAATAACTTTAAAATTTCCGCCGCTGCTGCCTGCTCGGCAAAACGACGACTTGAACCCTCACCATAAATCTTTGATAAACCATCTATCAAACATTCAACTTTAAAGTGCTGGTGAGGCGCATCACCCTGAATATCTACAACCTCGTAAACAGGGAGAGGTTTTTTACGTGCTTGTAGATACTCTTGTAAACGTGATTTCGGGTCTTTAAGTTGATCCGTAGGTTCAATATGGTCTAAATAGGGTACATACCATTTTAGCACAATATCTGTAAGTAAGTTGAGATCACCACTATCAATATAAATTGCACCAATAATGGCTTCTACCGTGTCAGCCAATATTGACTCACGATGATGACCACCAGATTTCAACTCACCCGTACTTAATATTAAACACCGACTAAGTTGCAAATCGGTTGCAATCTTACCTAAAGCTTCCTGACGGACTAAAGTCGCTCGCATACGCGTTAGGCGACCTTCGTTTTCATTTGGATAGGCATGATATAGATAATTGGCAACAATCATGCCCAATAATGAATCGCCTAAAAACTCCAAGCGCTCGTAATTGTATTTATGACTCACCGAACGATGAGTCAAAGCTAACTGTAACAATTCAAGCTGCTTGAATTGATATCCAATTCGACTCAATAAGCGAGGATCACTTAGTTTGAACTGATGTTTTATCAAAACTCTTCTCAAATGTTAAAACTAAATCAATATTTGATAAGAAAGGTTTTCTTACTTCATATTTCTTTTTGACTGTCAGACCAGACTGATTAAACACTTGCGCAATCTCTTTAAAGTGGAGATCACGAATATTGTTCATTTCCAGTCGCTGATCCATTTGTGTCACAAACTTCTGTGGTGTGATCTCAGAAGAGCTTTCTTGTAAAAGCTCCTCTATCTGATTATTAATCAATCGATCATCCCAATATGCTGGCCAAACTGCAAGTACAGCTTTTACTGCAACTGCAAATATAACCACCCCAAATAAAATTGCTAAATACGAAGTACCTTGTTGTGCCTTACGCATTTCTTTTTTCCTAATGGTTGTTTTTAATCTATTTTTCCATTTCGGCCAAAGTTAGGAAGATGTAAACCCGGTTCTTTATGCATCCACACATAGAATGCTCGCCCTGTTAAATTCTCTTCAGGAACGAAGCCCCAGAAACGACTATCTGCACTTTGATCACGGTTATCTCCCATTGCAAAGTAATGTCCTTTTGGAACAGTCACTTCCCAATATAAACCGTCTTGGTTTGCATATTTACCATTTTCAACATAGTTGATAAACGGTGCTTGACGTGCCACATTTACGCCTTCAAGCTCACGCATCGTAAAGGTGTGTTCACCAACCGTCTCTTTATGATAAATAGACGTTGGGGTATCTAACACATCTTTTTCGCGACTAAACTGTGTTAATACTTTCGGTACTTTTTGTCCGTTAATAATCAATTGTCCATGATCATAAACAAGATGATCACCCGGCAAACCGATTACACGTTTAATATAGCTAATGGTAGGTTGAGGTGGATAACGGAATACAATCACATCACCACGCTTTGGTTCTCCTACATCAATAATCTTCTTATTGACGATAGGTAAACGCACACCATAATCAAATTTATTAACCAGAATAAAATCACCAGTTTCTAGGGTAGGTACCATAGAGTCTGATGGAATATTAAATGGTTCATAAAGAAATGAACGAAGTACAAGTACTACAGCTAAAACTGGCCAAAAGTCATAGGCCCATGTAATAACAAAATTTTCGTTCCCGCGCCCTTTATTTGCACGCTGTTTGAATACAAATTTATCTAACAACCACACTGCAAATAGAATCAGCGTAACTGGAACAAGAATTAAATTAAAATCAAAATCCACACGACCTCACTCGCAGCCTAGCTGCTTGTCTTAAAGTGGGGGAAAAGTAATATCTTACTTCTCCCCCCTCATTTCTTATCTTTCTACTTTCAATACAGCCAAGAACGCTTCTTGTGGAATTTCAACACTTCCCACTTGTTTCATACGTTTCTTACCTTCTTTTTGTTTAGAAAGTAGTTTTTTCTTACGTGAAACGTCACCACCATAACATTTCGCTAATACGTTTTTACGCATCGCTTTTACAGTAGAACGAGCAATAATTTGTGCACCGATAGCCGCTTGAATAGCAACGTCATACATTTGGCGAGGAATCAAATCTTTCATTTTCTCAACCAATGCAATACCACGATGACGCGCGTCATTACGGTGACAAATCATAGCCAAGGCATCAACCTTGTCACTATTAATTAATACATCAACCTTAACTAAAGCTGAACTTTCGAAACGCACAAAGTTATAGTCTAGCGATGCAAAACCACGAGAACATGATTTTAATTTATCAAAGAAATCCATAACGACTTCAGCCATCGGGATTTCAAAGGTAATCGAAACTTGATTACCCAAGAATTTCATATCTTTTTGAACACCACGGCGTTCAATACATAGGGTCATTACATTCCCTAAGTATTCTTGAGGAACAAGGATATGACATTCCGCAATCGGCTCACGCAAATCTTCTACAGTAGATCCGTCTGGCATTTTTGATGGACTATCGATATAAATCGTTTCGCCCTTCTTGGTTAATGCTTCATAAATTACGGTAGGTGCAGAACTGATGAGATCAAGGTCATACTCACGCTCTAAACGCTCTTGTACAATCTCCATGTGTAGCATTCCTAAGAAGCCACAACGGAAACCAAAACCTAATGCATCTGAGCTTTCTGGTTCAAAGAACAAAGCCGAGTCGTTGATCTGCAATTTTTGTAACGCTTCACGGAATGGCTCAAAGTCACTCGCATCAATCGGGAAAAGACCAGCATAAACCTGTGGCTTAACCTTTTTAAAACCCGGTAAAATTGCAACATCAGGTGTAGCAGCAAGGGTAATAGTGTCACCTACTGGTGCACCAAAAATATCTTTAATACCCGCAATAACAAAACCTACTTCACCAGCTTCAAGAATATCTGTTTCAGTATGCTTAGGATTAAATACACCCACTGAAGTTACCGGATGAGTTTGTCCTGTCGATTTAACCAACATTTTGTCGCCCTTACGGATACGACCTTGTTTAATACGTACAAGAGAAACTACACCTAAGTAGTTATCAAACCATGAGTCGATAATTAATGCTTGCAATGGAGCATCGCGATCGCCTTCAGGCGCTGGAATAACATCGACTAAACGCTCTAATACGCCTTCAACACCCAAACCTGTTTTTGCTGAACAAGTCGGTGCATCTGTCGCTTCAATCCCGATGATTTCTTCAATTTCATGAATTACACGTTCAGGTTCAGCCTGTGGTAAATCAATTTTATTTAAAATAGGAAGAACTTCGAGACCTTGTTCAATTGCGGTATAACAGTTTGCAACTGATTGTGCCTCTACACCTTGTGCAGCATCTACAACCAATAGCGCACCTTCACATGCAGCTAATGAACGAGAAACTTCATACGAGAAGTCTACGTGTCCAGGAGTATCAATAAAGTTAAGTTGATATTCTTGACCATTCGGATGAGTATAATACAGCGTGACAGAAGCGGCTTTAATGGTAATCCCACGTTCACGCTCAAGCTCCATTGAGTCTAAGACTTGGGCTTGCATTTCACGATCTTGTAGACCACCACACATCTGAATAAAACGGTCAGCCAATGTAGACTTACCATGGTCAATGTGAGCAATAATCGAGAAATTTCGTATATTTTTGATATCGACGGATTTTTTAGCTTGCGCCATGGGTTACCTTGAGAAAATATAGAGTGCTATGTAGCTTGTTTTAATACACAGCCAAAGCAGTTAAATTAATTGCGTGCGATTATAACAGATTGCAGATATGAAAAAGACATAAATTCTTTCTTTTAAAAAAGCTTTTTAAACTTCTCAACATAACAAACTATTTCTCTTTGAAGAGTATGTAAATCAGTACAGCTTTAGCTCAAACCTAAGCAGGCTTGTAGATAAATTATTGCCAGTATGATTAGCGATCTTTCCAATCAATTTGAATCCAAGTTTGTGAACAACTTGCTGGGATCTAATGTTGGGCTCAAATATCTCAGCCCAAACATATTTTATTTTTCGTTGGAATAATCCCTCTTGTTTCAAATAGTGAATTAACCCTGTAAGAGCTTCATGCATATATCCCGAACCCCATGCATGAGGATGAAGCTCATAACCAATGACTACCGCAAAATCATCACCAATCGGTTTGACAGCATTTACTCCACATGTTCCCAACATAGTTTCATCTTGTTTAAGACGAATAGCATGTCTAAAACCTAGCCGTTGGTCCCATTTTTTATGCATTTTTTCAATTAGAGCCTGAGCTTCTTCTAATGCAGTAAAGGCTTTTAAATCATAAAATTCGAGTACGCTTGAATTTGAAAATAATTCAAAGACAAAATCTTTATCATCATCTGTAAGATCACTTAAAACCAACCGATCAGTTTCTATGGAAAATGAATACTCCAAATTTCAGCCTCTCTTTTTTACTAGCTAACATATGAAACAGTAAAATCATAAGGATTTATGCTTGAATCAAGCGGTTTGTATGCATGGGTAAAAGTTGGAGACATTCGTTTTGGGCGCCCTGTGGCAATTTCAATACATGCCCATTTTGTATTTCCAACAAATAATACAGCCTGATCGGATGGACGGAAAAATACATACTGGCGGAAAGAATAAAGAGCGTTGATATCATCTAACCATGTGCGTAATACAATTTGTTCGCCTTCAAATGCAGCTTTACGATATTGCACATGATGCTCAACCGCGACCATTGCATGTTTTAGTTCGAGATATTTAGTGACCCCGACTCCTAACGTTTCAACATGAGCAGCAGCTACATCCTGCATCCACTGTACATACATCACATTATTCACATGTCCTAAAGCATCAATATGATGTGGCTGCACCTGGATATGTAAATCAAAAATACTACTCACAAATGTTCACTCTTATTTATTAACTTTTAAACTGAAATAAGTGTAGGTAGATATCACTATACGCTCAAGATAAATAACAAAAAACCACCCATGTTTAGGGTGGCTCATTGTTTCTTTTTTAAGTTTACTGAATACGTAAACCAAGCATTGCGCGTTGTCCCTGACGAATAATCGCGACACGTGCTACGGTATTTTTTTGCAAGTTAGAAACAACTTTTGCAAAATCCTGACTATTTAAAATCTGGTTATTGTTGACTTGAACAATCACATCACCCGGAATGATATTTGACAATGATGCTAGGCCACCACGGCGAACATCTTGTACATAGATACCACCTTTTACACTTAAAGCACTTTTTTCTGGCTCAGCTAAATCACGAATGCTAATTCCTAAAACTGGTCCTTTAGATACAGTACTTTGTGCACCTGTGGCAGGCGTTTCATCTGGGGCAGTTGTTAAAGTTGCTGAAATATTACGGGTTTTATCATCACGTAATACTTCAAACTGAACAGTTTGATTCGGCTGTACTTTGTTTAATGCGTAGAGTAACTCACTGGTGCGTGATACCGGATTACCGTTATATTTCAAAATCACATCACCGGCTCGCAAGCCTGCTTTTTGTGCAGGCGAGTTCGGAGAAATTTGAGTAATTAAAGCACCTTCCGGTTTTGGTAACTTGTAAGCATCAGCAAGGTTGCGGTCAATGTCTTGCATCATCACACCAAGATAAGAGCGTGTTACCTTACCTTTAGTTTTAAGCTGTTCGGCCACATCCATCGCTACGTCAATCGGGATAGAGAAAGACAAGCCCATATAGCCGCCAGTACCACTAAATATTCGAGAGTTTACCCCGACTACTTCACCATTTTGGTTAAATAATGGACCACCAGAGTTACCTGGGTTTAGCGCAACGTCAGTTTGAATAAATGGCACCGACGTTTCACCACTCATATTTCGTGATTTAGCACTGACAATACCTGCCGAAGCTGAATAGTCAAAACCAAACGGCGAACCAATTGCTAAAACTGGCTCTCCCACTCGTAAGCGGTCAACATTTCCTACACGTAAAGCTGGATAACTATTTCCAGTCACTTTTAACAATGCAACGTCTGTACGCTCATCACTACCGACCACCGTTGCATCAATTTCACGACGATCATTTAAAGTAATACTAATGCGTGAGGCATTTTCAATCACATGATGATTTGTCAGTAAATAACCATCTTTACTAATAAAAAATGCACTACCGTATGCGGTTTTTTCTTGTGGACCTTGTTGCTGCGGAATGATGACCTGATTTCCAAAGAAACGTTTTAAAATTTCAGGAACTTGCTGCTGCAATAGTTCATCCTGAGTCATTTTTTTTACAACGTTTACACTCACCACAGCTGGACTAACTTGTTCAACGAGGTTTGAAAAATCAACAGTAGCATTTGCTTGAACAGCAGCAACTGTAAATACCGCTGCATACATTCCTTGTTGTAAATAGCGAGTTTTCATTCGGTGCTCACCCACAATTGGTCTACGAGAATAAGAATAAAACTTTTGTATCACAACGCCTTGGAGTTGTGCGTAACAATATGTTTATTTGTAAGGCATCCTTACATTCATTATTTTACGCATTGCAACTTTTTAAGCCAATTGCAATTTTTCTCTGAGTTAGAGCGCTTAAGCTCTTGCCTTTTTAGATAAAAAGGGGTGTCATTAGCGGACGTTTTAGATTGTTGCGAATGGACATGCCTAATTTACAGACAATTCACCACTTTGACGTGATTATTGTGGGCAGCGGCGGTGCTGGTTTAAGTCTGGCTTTATCGTTACCAAATCATTTTAATATTGCAGTTTTAGCAAAAGCTGCTTTAACCGAAGCAAGTACCTTCTACGCTCAAGGTGGTGTTGCTGCTGTTCTTGATGAGACTGACTCTATTCAACAGCACATTAATGACACTATGATTGCAGGTGCTCATTTGTGTGAAATGGATGCGGTACAACATACCGTAGAAGGTGGTCGCCCTTCTGTAGATTTCCTTTTAAAACAAGGCGTGCAATTTACATTAGATGAAGACGAACAACTTCATTTAACCCGCGAAGGCGGTCATTCACAGCGTCGGATTATCCATTCTGCTGATGCAACAGGTAAAGCCATTTCAACCACTTTGGTTGAACGTGCCAAAGAACGTAAAAATATTACTATTTTTGAAAACTATATTGCGATTGATTTAATTACTTCGCAAAAATTAGGCCATGTTGACCAAGCGAATCGCGCTATTGGTTTATATGCCTTAGATGAAAATACAGAACAGGTTCATACCTTCCTTGCTCCATTTACCGCGCTTGCTTGCGGCGGTGCAATGAAAGCTTACCTCTACACATCTAATCCAGATATTGCCACTGGTGATGGTATTGCCATGGCTTACCGCGCAGGTTGTCGTGTTGCGAATATGGAATTTAATCAGTTCCATCCAACTTGTCTCTATCACCCCCAAGCTCGCTCATTTTTAATTACCGAAGCGATGCGTGGTGAAGGTGCTTATTTACGCTTGCCTGATGGTGAACGTTTCATGCTGCGTTTTGACGATCGTGCGGAACTGGCTCCACGCGATATTGTGGCACGTACCATTGACCATGAAATCAAACGCTTAGGTATTCGCCATGTGTGGTTAGACATCACGCACAAATCACCTGAGTTTATTAAAGAACACTTCCCTACACTTTATGCGCGATTGCTTGAATTGGGCATCGACATTACCAAAGATATGATTCCTGTCGTGCCAGCAGCTCACTATACTTGTGGTGGTGTCGTGGTTGACTCAAATAGCCAGACTGATATTGAAGGTCTATATGCGATTGGTGAAACGTCTTATACGGGTTTACATGGTGCAAACCGTATGGCAAGTAACTCATTACTTGAGTGCTTCGTTTATGGCATGAGTGCAGCAAAAGATATCGAAAATAAATTTGATAAAGATTTAAAACTACCAGAAGTACCAAGTTGGGATGACTCTCAAGTCACCAATCCAGATGAAGATGTGGTGATTTTACAAAACTGGGATGAGTTACGTTCTACCATGTGGAACTACGTTGGTATTGTCAGAACCACGAAACGTTTAGAACGTGCTTTACACCGTATTGAAATGTTAAAGCGTGAAATTACCGAATACTATCAAGACTACCGTGTGAGCAAGAACCTGATTGAACTGCGTAATCTTGTTTTAGTATCTGAGATGATTGTTCGTTGTGCGATGCAACGTAAAGAATCACGTGGTCTACATTACACACTCGATTATCCTGAAACTTCGAGTGAGATTCGTAAAACAGTTTTAACTCCTCCAAATTTTGCAGTAGAACAGCCATTGGTTAATACTGATATTTAAGCTGTTTTTCTACAAAAAAGCACAGTTCAGACTGTGCTTTTTATTTGTTCTGATATTTATGATTTAGGTGGAATTGAATAAGTCGCGGTCACATGTGCAACGGGTTCATCCAATCCTACTGAATAAATCCAAACCTCACCCACCACCAAACTCTTTCCGACCTTCATGAGTTTACACTCACTGCGTAAGTCTTGATCACCCGCAGGTTTGCGTAAAAAGTTAATATTAAAGTTAGTCGTCACAGCTAAACCAATAATTCCGATTTCACCTAAGATTGCAATATATAAAGCAAAATCAGCCAAAGTCATCATGGTTGGACCTGATATGGTACCACCGGGACGTTGATGTCTTTGATCGACATGATAATAAACAACTGCGGCTTTGGGCGAGACTGATTCAATAGTGCAATGTTCAAGACTTGGTGGAAATTCCTTTTCAAGAAATGCCACGATTTCTTCTTTTGAGCTTTTCATCCTTGTTATTCTTCAATCTATAAATCATATGTAAGATAGCATAAGAAAATAACAGATATTTTCTATGACGATTCAAACCAGAATTGTCATCATTTTTAACCACTCTTATAAAAATAAGAGTGGTCAATCAATTTTTATCTTAAATATTGCAATGCCTGTTCAAATACCTGATCAGGACTTTGTGTAGCATCTAAACGCTTAATCCGTTCAGGTTCAGCTTTCCATAAGGTTTCATAACCTTCACGAACCTTAGTGAAAAAACTTAACTTTTCTTGTTCAAAACGGTCTAAAGCTCCACGTTCACGCGCACGATCCATGCCCAGTTCAATCGGTGCATCTAACCAGAAAGTCACTTCTGGCATGCGTGAAACAAAGTTCTGATTTAAAAGCTGTAATTTATCTTGGTTTAAACCACGACCAGAACATTGATATGCAAAGCTTGCATCGGTAAAACGATCACTTAATACAATTTTATTAGATTCTAAAGCAGGCAAAATGACCTGTTGTAAGTGTTGAGCACGTGCCGCATAAATGAGTAATAGCTCGGTATCATGACTCATATTTTCATCATGATTCACTGCCAAAAGCATTGAACGAATTTGTTCAGCTAGCGGAGTACCACCCGGTTCACGTGTTAAAACAACTTGTTTGCCTTGCTCTTCAAAATGCTGATGAATTTTTCGAATAAGCGTAGTTTTACCTACACCTTCCGTGCCTTCAAAGCTAATAAACATCTCTTTTCCTTATTTCTTCGATCTCAACACGGATAAATAGTCTTGCACCGCTTGATTATGCGCTTGCAAGCTTGCCGTAAATTTATGCCCACCATTACCAGTTGCTACAAAATAGATGTTGTTTGAATCATCTGGATGCAACGCAGCTTCAATTGCTTTTTGGCTTGGTAAAGCAATTGGAGTTGGCGGTAAGCCATTAATAGTATAAGTATTATATGCTGTTGGGGTATGGAGATCTTCTCGGGTAATGTTTCCCTTATAGTTATTGCCCATACCGTAAATAACTGTTGGATCCGTTTGTAAACGCATACCAATTTTTAAACGGCGGACAAAAACGCCAGAAACTTGTGTAAGTTCACTATCTAAACTTGTTTCTTTCTCAACAATAGAAGCCATAATTAATGCTTCATATTTGTCTTTGTAAGGTAAATTCGGTGCACGATTTGCCCAAGCTGCGTCTAGAGCTTTCATTTGACGATGATATAAATCGGTAAGAATTTTCTTGTCAGTCTCGCCTTTTGCAAAGAAATACGTATTAGGTGCAAACAAACCTTCTGGATGATCATAAGGAATGCCAAGCGCTTTCATCAGCTGATCATCGGGTAAATCTAATATTGTATTTTTTACGTTTTTATCATTTTTTAATGCAGTAATAAGCTGTTTAAAAGTTGTGCCTTCAATAACCAAAACACGGTTCATCTGAGCATTATCCGCATCAGATAGCATCTCTAATACTTCTCTTACACTCATACCCTGTTCAATTTCATACACACCAGCTTTCATGCTGTCATGAATCATAAATTTCTGATAAAGCTTTAATACCACTGGAAAGCTAATTTTGCCTTCTTTCGCCAACCGATCAATAAAACCAGAATAGGTCTCACCAGATGTAATGGATAACATCTGTTTTTTGCCTTCAATCGGATAAGCTTTAAATAGACTCGACCATAAAATGGCAAAAGTAGAAATTAAAACAATAAACAGGCCAATTAGAACCAATCGCTTAGAAAATTTTGGAGCTTGTTTTTTGTTATTTTTCTTGGCGTTTTTTGCTTTCGCATTCACAGGTGGCTTCGGCATATTAATGAATCTGATTTAAGTTAAGGAGATGAAATAAATCTATGCATGCCTGTGTTTCTAGCGTTTTCTCCCCTAAATGAGTGACCACTCGCATAGGATGTAAAGCATTACAAAAGAATAGACTTTGTATTTCAGATACTTCATCTAGCTCAATTATACGTACTTCACAGGCAATTCCATGGTGCTGCATACGCGCTAAAATTTCCGCCCGCATTACACCGTGGACGCCATTATAGCGAAGTTCGGGAGTAATCCATCTATCATTTAAACGAATAAAACAATTACTACTGACCCCTTCAACAATATAATCTTGTACATCAATAACTAATGCTTCAGCCCACCCTAGTTGATCTGCTTCTTTTTTTAGCAATACTTGTTCAAGACGGTTTAAAGATTTAAGCCCGACTAAGCTTGGCATGGTTAAACCTAAGGCCTGATTTAAAACGCCACACTGAATAAAGTCCGGCTGAAATAGCTCTAAAGCTTTCGGATAAAACCAGATATAAATATCAGCATTATGCTTTGGCAAACTATAACCACGGTCACCTATCCCACGACTAATCACAATTTTTAAAGTGCCATTGAGCACAAGATGCTGCTTTTGTAGTTGCTGCAAACTTTGTTCTACTAATTCAAAATCCGCAGTTAAAGACAGTTTTTGACATGCAAGTTTTAGGCGTTCCCAATGTCTTTCTTTAAGCTCAATCTGGTTTTGAAAAACACGAATTGTGGTAAAGCATCCATCTCCATAATGAAATGCTCGATCCAGTAAAGGAATGGTTTCAACAGGTTGCCCATTTTTAAAACACCACATGTTTAATCCACCCTTTGCTTAAAACGACCCAACAATACAACACCTTTCATTTAAATAATAAATGACTGATTTTAAAAAATTATACCGATTTCGTATCTACTTTTGAAACTTGTTGTATATCAAGATTTAAGAATAACTTATCTGTTTTTACTATTTCTATTTTTTTCATATTAAATTCGTTTTTTATTATTTTTTTAGAATAAAGACTAGCGCTATTCTGCGTTCATGTTTTGAACATTTCATATTTTTTGAGGACTTATCTCATGCGTTTTTCTCAGTTAAAAGTCGGGGTTATCGCTGCACTTCTTTCAGTTTCATCATTTGCAGCGCAAGAATTTTTAAACGTCTCTTACGACCCTACTCGTGAGTTATATACAGATTTCAATAAACAGTTCGGTACTTACTGGAAACAACGTACTGGTCAAGATATTGAGTTCAAACAATCACACGGCGGTTCTGGTAAACAGGCCCGTGCGGTGATTGATGGCTTAAATGCAGATGTGGTGACATTAGCGCTTGCAGCAGATATCGATGAAATTGCTGAAAAAGCAAAATTACTTCCAACTGACTGGCAGAAAAAGTTACCGCAGAACTCTACCCCGTACACCTCAACAATTGTGTTTTTAGTGCGTAAGGGTAACCCTAAACAAATTAAAGACTGGGCTGATTTAATCAAACCGGGTGTAGAAATTATTACACCAAACCCGAAAACTTCTGGCGGTGCTCGTTGGAATTATCTTGCAGCTTGGGCTTGGGCAAAACATCAACCAGGTGGTAATGATGCAAAAGCACAAGAGTATGTTCGTCAAATTTATAAACATACTAAAGTTCTAGATTCGGGTGCTCGTGGTGCAACCACTACTTTTGCTGAACGTGGCATTGGTGATGTGTTACTAGCTTGGGAAAATGAAGCACATTTAGCTCTTCGCGAACAGCCGGGCAAATTTGAAATTATTACCCCTTCTCTTTCGATCCTAGCTGAGCCTCCAGTTGCAATTGTTGAAAAGAATGCGACTAAAAAAGGCAATCTCACGATTGCAAAAGGTTACTTGAACTACTTGTATTCACCAGCTGGCCAAGAAATTGCAGCACGTAACTTCTACCGCCCACGTAATGCAGCCGTTCTTAAGAAATACAGCAATGTATTTAAGCCATTGAAACTTGTAACCATCGACAAAGAATTTGGTGGTTGGACGAAGGTACAAAAACAACACTTCGACAATGGTGGTGTTTTCGATCAAATCGTGAAAATCAATAGTACAGAGAAGTAATTCTTTGTACTAAAGATAAGGAGAACAGACATGATTCACACTGTAATTGTTCCGGGTGTAGGTGGAAGTGAACATCAGCATTGGCAATCTTGGTTGCAGCGTCAACTCGTGTCTAGTTCTCGTGTTGAGCAAAAAAACTGGGATAGACCAGTATTAAGTGAATGGGTTGAACAATTCGTTAAAACAGTTCAAGTAGCGCAAGCTCCTGTACAAATTGTTGCGCATAGTTTCGGTTGCTTAACCAGTGTTGCCGCTTTAGCTGAATATCCAGAGTTAAAGGGCCAAGTTAAGAAACTTATTTTGGTGGCTCCAGCAAATCCAGCACGCTTTGGGGAAGCTGGTTTTGCCCGCCATAGTTTGACTGACTACAAAGCATATTTTCATCAGTTAAAAATTGATGTGCCAACATCCTTACTTATTAGTGAAAATGATCCATGGCTCGGCTTTTTTGACGCTTTACAACTTGCTAAGTCGTGGAAATTAAATCCGGTTAACCTTGGTGAAGTCGGCCATATTAATGTTGCCTCAGGTTTTGGACCGTTTCCCGATTTGCTGAATTATCTGATTCCAGAAGATTCGATGTGTAGTCACTCATCTATCGACCCGGTAAAAACTCATTTCTCTTTGAAATTTGCTTAATACCCATCTTTATATCGCACCGTTTATCTTTATTTATTCGCTTACTGGTTTCAGCAGGCTTTTCTCTTTGAGGAAATATCATGTCGCAGCGATCCCGAGTGCTGCCTGGGTTTGGTCTATCTTTGGGCTTCACCCTCGCTTATGTGTCTTTTATTGTGCTTATTCCATTAGCCGCAGTCTTTATCAAATCATTTGGAATTGGATGGGACGGATTATGGGAAATTTTAACGTCTGAACGTATTTTAAAATCGCTTCAACTTAGTTTTAGTTCAGCTTTAATAGCAGCATTTATTAATGTTGTATTTGGCTTACTTCTGGCTTGGTGCCTTGTACGTTACAACTTCCCAGGGAAACGTCTGGTTGATGCATTAGTCGATCTACCTTTTGCTCTTCCAACTGCAGTTGCAGGTATTGCACTTACCTCACTCTATGCACCTACTGGCTGGATTGGTCAATATTTAGAGCCTCTAGGCATTCAGGTCGCATATAGCCCAATCGGTATTACATTGGCATTGGTTTTCATTGGTATTCCATTCATTGTAAGAACAGTTCAACCCGTACTCAGTGATATAGAAACTGAGCTTGAAGAAGCAGCTTCAGCACTTGGCGCAAATCGCTGGCAGACGATTACTAAAATTATTTTACCGATATTACTACCAGCTTTGTTCACAGGTTTTGCTTTAGCATTTGCCCGCGGTGTGGGTGAATATGGTTCAGTTATTTTTATTGCGGGTAACCAGCCGTTTAAAACAGAAATTGCTCCACTCATGATCATTTCACGTCTTGAAGAATATGATTATGCAGGCGCAACAACGATTGCTGCGGTCATGTTAGTTCTCTCTTTCATCATTTTATTTGCCATTAATTTACTTCAAGCGTGGGCAAACCGTCGTACAGGGAGAAATGTAACATGAACCTACATACTGACAGCAATGCGCTTGCGCTTAAATTGCAATCACGAGATGCGACACGTGAACCAACTTGGGTACGTTACACACTCATTACCGTGGCTCTGATTTTTTTCTTAAGCTGCTTGATGTTGCCACTCATTCTGGTTTTTGTTGAAGCTTTTAAACAAGGACTTGAGGTCTATGTTCAAGCTTTGATTGATCCAGACACGCTATCGGCAGTGAAATTGACCTTATTAACCGCAGCAATTGCTGTACCAATTAACGTGATATTTGGTGTTGGCGCTGCATGGGCTGTCTCTAAGTTCCAGTTTAGAGGTAAGGCAATTTTAACCACCATCATTGATATGCCTTTTTCGGTTTCACCTGTTATTGCAGGCTTAATGATTGTATTGATTTTTGGTGCGCAAGGCTGGTTTGGCGGATGGTTAATGGAACATGACATCAAAGTTTTATATGCCGTACCCGCAATTGTTTTGGCTACTATCTTTATTACAGTTCCATTTGTTGCACGTGAGTTAATTCCACTCATGGAAGCTCAAGGAACTGAAGAAGAAGAAGCAGCGATTGTACTCGGTGCATCAGGATGGCAAACCTTTTGGAAGGTCACTCTACCAAACATTAAATGGGGTTTAATTTACGGCGTGATTCTATGTAATGCCCGCGCAATGGGTGAGTTTGGCGCAGTATCTGTAGTTTCTGGCCACATCCGTGGTGAAACCAATACCCTGCCACTTCATGTCGAAATTTTATATAACGAGTACACCTTTAGCGCAGCGTTTGCCGTGTCCTCATTACTTGCTTTCTTAGCCCTATTAACACTGGTATTGAAAACGTGGTTAGAACTACATCAAGACAAACCAGAACCGCATTCAACTGATTCGTAAGGAATGAAATCATGAGTATTCAAGTTAAAAATATTGAAAAACACTTTGGTGCATTCCATGCGCTTAAAAATATTTCCCTAGACTTTCCTGAGGGTGAACTTGTTGCCCTACTCGGCCCATCTGGTTGCGGTAAAACAACCCTACTTCGTATTATTGCGGGCCTAGAATCAGCTGATGGCGGTCAAGTGTTACTTGAAGGCGAAGATGCAACCAATGTACATGTGCGTGAGCGTCAGGTCGGTTTTGTATTTCAACACTATGCTTTATTCCGTCACATGACTGTATTTGACAATATTGCCTTTGGTTTACGTGTTCGTCCACGTGCAACACGTCCTTCAGAAGCTGAAATTAAAAAACGCGTTACTCGTTTACTTGATCTAGTTCAACTTGGATTTTTGGCAGACCGCTACCCTGCTCAGCTTTCGGGCGGACAACGTCAACGTATTGCTTTAGCCCGTGCCTTGGCAGTAGAGCCACGAGTGTTATTACTTGATGAACCATTTGGTGCGCTAGATGCCAAAGTCCGTAAGGAATTACGCCGCTGGTTACGCAACTTACATGATGAGTTGCATATTACTTCAATTTTTGTGACCCACGATCAGGAAGAAGCACTTGAAGTTGCCGATCAGATTATTGTCATGAATAAAGGTAATGTAGAGCAGATCGGTTCGCCTCGTGAAGTTTATGAAAAACCATCAACACCATTTGTATTTGATTTCTTGGGTCAGGCAAATCGTTTTGAAGGTGAAAACACAGGCGGTATTATCCGTATTGGCAATGACCGTATTCAATTACCAACGTTAGTTGAGGCGCCTCAAGGAAAAGTGATTGCTTTTGCGCGTCCAGATGAGTTACATATTCACTCGCAACCGCAGGCTAATACTATTGAAGCGACTTTTGTACGTGAAATCTGGATTGCTGGAAAAGTTGTGGCGGAATTACAAGACCGTAATGGACGTTTAATTGAGATTGCTCTAAGCAATGAAGCTGCAAAATTACATGCGTTTAAACCGAATCAAACCGTTTGGGTAAGTGCATCTCAACTGCACTTATTTGCAGATCAAGTTGCTTAAGAAATATATTTGGTAAGGAAAAGTGTGAATGAACTTTCAACAATTAAGAATTATCCGAGAAACTGTACGCCAAAACTTTAACTTAACTGAAGCATCAGCTGCGCTCTACACGTCCCAATCAGGCGTAAGTAAACATATTAAAGATTTAGAAGATGAGCTAGGTGTACAACTTTTTATACGAAAAGGTAAACGTCTTTTAGGTTTAACCGAACCAGGACAATCTCTTCTTGGTATCGTTGAACGCATGTTAGTTGATGCTGAAAATATTAAACGTCTTGCGGAAGACTTTAATAAAGTTGATGAAGGGACATTAACGATTGCGACGACCCATACTCAAGCACGTTATGTACTTCCCCCGATCGTCAATCAATTTAAGAAGTTATTTCCTAAAGTTCATTTGATTTTACAACAAGCCAGTCCTGTTGAAATTTCAGAAATGCTCTTACAAGGTGAGGCTGATATTGGAATTGCTACAGAGTCTTTAACGACTGAAGAAAATCTAGCGAGTATTCCTTACTATCAATGGCAACACAGTATTATCACACCGCAAAATCACCCTTTAGTAAAGGCAGACAAGATTACGCTTGAACTTTTAGCGGACTACCCGCTCATTACTTATCATGGCGGTTTTACAGGTCGCTCTAAAATTGACAAAGCTTTCGAAGAAGCTCACCTAGATGCAGATATCGTGATGTCAGCTCTTGATGCAGACGTTATCAAGACTTATGTCGAATTGGGCATGGGAGTCGGAATTGTTAATGCTGTAGCTTATGACACAGAACGTGATCATCGTTTAAAACAAACTAAAACTGATATTTTTGGTGTCAATACGACATGGATTGCGGTTCGTAAAGGCCATCTATTACGCGGTTACGGTTACGAGTTTATTTCTTTATGCTCACCTGATGCTGATATTAAAGCGCTTAAGAAAATTGCTTATCCAGATGAATAAAAATTAAGAACAAAATAAAAGAGCTTTTTAGCTCTTTTATTTTTTATTAAACATAAAAAAACGAGCCGCAGCTCGTTTTTTTTAAGATCTTACCAGTAGAAGTTCACACCAACTTTACCAACTGGTAACCATTGGTATTTATCGTCATTTGCGATTTTACGCGCTTCTGCATTTACTGCATCTTCAAGTGACTGGTCGCCAGTTGTAACTGCTGAACCTGTTGAAACAAGTTTAACTGATGGATTACCAGTGTAATAAGCACCTACTTCACCGAATACACCCCAGTTTTTATTGATCTTAGGTGCAAAACCGAAACCTAAGTATGGTGCAATATCATTTTTATAAGACATTTTACCATTAATTTTTACACCATCGGCACCCGCGATAAAGTCTTGGTTATTGACGCGGAATGAACGAGTCGCATCAACGTTACGAGTCAAATCATAATCGTTATCAAGATATGCTGCACCAGCTGCTACATACAGGCCTTGAGCCCAACGGTTAGTACTTGCACCCCATGGACGAATTTCAGCATTTAAATAAACGTTGTTGTTATCCATATCGATGTCATAAGTTGAACCATTGACTTTTACGTCATCAGACCAAGAAATGTCACCACCATTATAACCGAGCGCCAAACCTACATATGGATTTGCTTGCCACAATAAAGCACCACCGTAACCAGTTGTACCTACCTCAGCACGCGCCCCAACAGGAATTAATTGGTTTTTGTCAAATGCATAGCTGTCATGAACAACGGCTTCATCTGCCATTGCAGCACCAGCAGCGAATAAAGCTGTTGTTGTTACTAAAACACGTAATGCTTTCATAGTTTTCTCCTCAAAAGGCTCTGTTTTTAATTTATTCATCTTGTGACTGAAATCATAATAAAGAGAGCTTAGAGTCTTTTTTATACAAAAAATGCTAGATTTCTGTTATTTTTTGATACAAATTGAGTTAAATTTTTATTTTCAAATCATTTTTTTGTAAAAAACACTTGATTATCTAATAAGCTTAATTTCATTTACCTCATTTATACCCTCGATTAAACGTAACACGTTTTTTCAAAGATTCTTGTCACAAATTAGTGTAAAATCTTTAAAATTTTTTATGGAAGGAAGATCATGTCTCAGCTTTCTACGATCATTGAGCAAGCATTTGAAGACCGCGCAAACCTTACTGCAGCAGATTGCCCAAGCGAAATCCGCCAAGCTGTTGAAGAAGCAATTGCTGGTTTAGATAACGGTACACTTCGAGTTGCTGAAAAAATCAATGGTGAATGGGTTGTTCACCAATGGTTAAAAAAAGCTGTTTTATTATCATTTAAACTCAATGACAATAAACCAATCGAGTCATGTGATCTTCGTTTCTACGACAAAGTTGAAACTAAATTCTCTGGTTGGACTGAAGAACAATTTAAAGCAGCAGGTGTTCGTGTTGTTCCTCCTGCTGTAGCACGTCGTGGTAGCTTCCAAGCTAAAAACGTAGTGTTAATGCCTTCTTATGTCAACATCGGTGCTTACGTAGATGAAGGCACAATGGTTGATACATGGGCAACTGTAGGTTCATGTGCTCAAATCGGTAAAAATGTTCACTTGTCTGGTGGTGTAGGTATCGGTGGTGTTTTAGAACCATTACAAGCTAACCCAACCATTATTGAAGACAACTGCTTTATCGGTGCGCGTTCAGAAATCGTTGAAGGCGTTATTGTTGAAGAAGGCTCAGTCATTTCAATGGGCGTTTTCATTGGTCAATCGACTAAAATTTATGACCGCGCAACTGGCGAAATCCATTATGGTCGTGTTCCAGCAGGTTCAGTTGTTGTAGCAGGTAGCCTGCCGTCTGCTGATGGTAAATACAGCTTATATGCTGCAATTATTGTGAAAAAAGTTGATGCGCAAACACGTGCAAAAACAAGTTTGAACGATTTGTTACGCGCTGACTAATTTCAGTTTGATCAAACATCTCTACGGTCAACACTGATCGTAGAGATTTTATTTTTTATATAGTGTGGTATTTCTAGAATGGCTTCCTTACGTTCCTCTGCAATCCCTGTCTCAGACCCTGCGTCCGGTTTACGCATTACCGAGATTTTTTACTCGTTGCAGGGTGAAGCAAATGCCTCTGGCCTACCGACTGTATTTATTCGTCTAACGGGCTGTCCATTACGTTGTAGCTATTGTGATACCACTTATTCTTTTGAAGGTGGTGAACGTTTTTCACTTGAACATATCATTGAAACAGCTACACAATTTCAAACGCCTTATATTTGTGTAACTGGTGGTGAACCTCTTGCACAGCCAAACTGTTTGATTTTATTACAACGTCTATGTGAAGCTGGCTTTGATGTTTCTTTAGAAACCAGTGGCGCGCTCGATGTCTCAAAAGTAGATTCGCGTGTTTCTAAAGTTCTCGATTTAAAAACTCCAACTTCTGGTGAGGAACATCGTAACCTCATCAGCAATCTTGATCATTTGACTGCGCATGACCAAATTAAATTCGTCATTTGTAACCGCGAAGATTATGAATGGTCAAAGCAACAAGTTGAAAAATATCAACTGCATAAAAAAGTCAGTACCGTTTGGTTCTCCCCGGCCTTTGCAGTTGAAAAAGGTGCTGTTGGCCTGCCACGTCTAGCACGTGATCTGGCACAGTGGATACTGGATGATAAATTACCCATTCGTTTCCAACTTCAGTTACATAAACTGCTGTGGAATGACGAATCAGGTCGCTAATCACTCAATAAAATAAATCATTCCGAATATGGAGAAAAATATGCGCCCTCGTGCCATTGTTTTACTTTCAGGCGGCTTAGACTCAACCACTTGCCTAGCTTGGGCACAAGCACGCTATGAATGTATTGCTATTAGTTTTATGTATGGTCAACGCTCAACCACTGAACTCGATGCAGCAAAAGCATTAACTCAACGTGCAGGTGTTGAACATCGTGTAATTAATATTGATTTGGCTAATTTAGGTGGGTCTGCACTTACAGACCATAACATTGCTGTACCAGAACAATTACAAGAAGGCATTCCTGTAACTTATGTACCAGCACGTAACACAATTTTTCTTTCATATGCCTTAGCAGCAGCAGAAGTATTCAATGCTGAAGCGATTGTTATTGGTATCAATGCCGTTGATTATTCAGGATATCCTGATTGTCGCCCTGAATTTATTGACGCTTTTGCCAATATGGCACGTTTAGCAACGAAAGCTGGCGTGGAAGGAAAACCACTTAAATTTGAAACACCCCTGTTACATTTATCCAAAGCGAATATTATACGTTTAGGTATTGAACATGGCGTAGACTATAGTCAAACGGTATCTTGCTACCAAGCAGATGCTCAAGGACGTGCGTGTGGCAAATGTGACAGTTGCCGTTTGCGTAAAGAAGGCTTTATCGAGGCCGGTGTTGCCGACCCAACACGCTATATACCGTAATAAGTAGGTAAAATTTATGAAGTTGTTAAAATCAAATCTTATTCTTTCATCTTTGTTTTCAACTGTTGCTCTTATGGCTGGTGCAGCACATGCTGCGGAAAACCCAGTACAAGCAGCATATAAAAGTACTAACGTTAAAGGTGCATTAGTTAACGTTTGTAAAGATCAAACAGCTAAAGGCGGCAAACTAAGTTCATCTGAAGTTAGCAAATTCTGTAGCTGCCAAGTTGAAGCACAAGGTAAAGTCACTGAAGCACAAAAATGGGAAATCCAAAGTGCAATCAATGCGAAGAAAAGCCCAAGCTCTCTAGGATTTGTACAACAACAAAACCGTGATCTTAAAGCATGTTTCGGTCCTCAGTTAACAACTAAGCTTGAAAAATTAACTGAAGATGCTATGAAAGCAGCTCAACAACAAGCTCCTAAAAAATAAGCTTTTGTTATTCCAAATTAAGCCTGCATTTATGCAGGCTTTTTTATAGCTCTGTTAAAATGAAATCGATCTTGACCAATTCATTTGAAATAAACCATGCAAGAACAATGGAAAACCAACGCAATTAACAAACAGTCTATTGTCTCATTTAGTGGAGGTAAAGACAGCTCCCTTGCACTCTACCATGCAATGCAAACTGGTACGGTTAGTGGACTAATTGTCATGCTAGAAGAACAAGGCCAGCGCTCTCGTTCACATGCCATGCCACTTGATATTATTCAAGCACAAGCTAAAGTAATCGGCTTACCCGTGTTTATGGCTTCATCAAGCTGGAATAACTATGAAGCTAAATTTATTGAATTACTCACTCAGGCAAAACAACAAGGGGCCGAGGTACTGGTTACAGGTGACCTTGATATGCCTGAACATGGGTGTTGGCATGATCGGATCACTCAACAAGTGGGACTCAAATTAGGCATGCCTCTTTGGCTACGTCCACATCGTGAGGTTGTTGAAGAGTTTATCAATCTTGGTTTCCGTAGTGTCATTGTGACAGTGAACTTAAAACTAGGCATGACAATTGAAGATTTAGGAAAAACTTTAACCTTAGAATATATCCAAGAACTTGAGAATCGCGGTATTGATCCATGTGGTGAAGGCGGTGAATTTCATACCACTGTGATTGATGGACCAATTTTTAACAAACCAATTCCTGTAAGAAAGCTCGATATTGTTTATCATGAAGAATATGCTTTTTTACCACTTGAATTAGATCAAATTTAGCTTTTTGAAGGATGAGAAATGACTGAGAATATTCAATTACCAAATCAGGTTTTCCCTACTACCCACGGTGAAGTGAACTTGGCCGAGGTCGAAAATGAATGGTTAATCATTTATTTCTACCCAAAAGATTCAACCCCTGGATGTACAACACAAGCAGTCGGTTTCTCTTGTTTAAAAGATCAGTTTGAAGCTTTAGGTACACGTATTTTCGGTGTTTCACGCGACTCGGTAAAAGCACATCAAAACTTTACTGAAAAACAAGCGCTCACGATTGACCTCATTAGCGACAAAGAAGAAGTACTTTGTAATCATTTTGATGTCATTAAAGAAAAAAACATGTATGGCAAAAAAGTTATGGGAATTGAACGCTCTACTTTCATTTTCCATAACAAAACCTTAGTTAAAAGCTACCGTAAAGTCAAAGCAGCAGGACATGCTGAACAAGTACTTGAAGACCTAAAAGCCCTTCAATCAGCTTGATAAAGGTATGCAATAAAAAAGCGAGTATCGAACTCGCTTTTTTATTGCAAAGAATTGCTCAATAATTTGACATTGGCGTATGATAAAAACATTAGAATAATTATTTTAAGGCGTTCACATGAGTCTACTCAAAAATTACTCTTTAGTGCCTTTGATTCTTTTTATCGGTGCATGTAGTGCAAATACATTACCCATGCCAACCGACACCACCCCATCAATTGCTCAAATTCAGAAAACTGCCATTGAAATAAGCTGCCAAGATTTACAAAACCCAGCTTATCAACAGGCTATACTTAATACAATTAACCAGATCCGCCAACAACCACGCCAGTGTGGTCAACAATTTTTCCCTGCTGCTAAACCGCTGAGTTGGAATAATAATTTATATAAAGGTGCACTTTCTCATAGTGAAGATATGGCAAAACATAACTTTCTCGGACATGTGAGTTCAACAGGACTAGACTTAAAAGCACGTTTGAAACGCTATAATACTCTCAGCAAAGCCAATGGTGAAAATGTTGCTAGCGGCCAGAAAACTTTGAGTGAAGTTATGTCTAAATGGCTGCCGAGTCCTCTACATTGTAGTAATCTAATGAACCCCAAATTCACAACTTACGCAATCGCTTGTACTTCTGATCAGTCTGCAAAGCAAAAGAGCTATTGGACTCAACAATTTGGTACACGTTAAAAGGAAAAAATGATGCAATCAGGTTCAATCACCCCAATTTTAAGAATTTTTGATGTTGATTTGGCCCAATCATTTTATCTTGAATTCTTAGGTTTCCAACTTGATTGGCAACATCAATTTGAAGATAACTTTCCCTTATATCTACAAATTTCCAAAGATGATTGCGTGATTCATTTATCTGAGCATTTTGGAGATGCAAGCCCACATAGTGCAATCCGCATTTATTGGGAACCTATTTATGAGTTGCATAGCGAATTGAGTCAAAAAGATTATAAGTTCGCCAAACCTCAAGTTGAAAAAACAGATTGGGAAACACTTGAACTCAGTATCACCGATCCGTTTTCCAACCGAATTATCTTTTGGGCAGATGCTTAAGCTATATGCTCTTATTCAAACTCATCTAGATTAGAGAGATCGTCCTCTTCAAATCGTTGCTGCAATTGCTGATAAACACGTGTTTTTTGAAATTCATCCAAAAACTGAATGGTTCCTACAGGAAAAAATTCCGTTTGAATTTCACCACGATAATAAGCTTCACGCATCGGGGTGGCTGAAATAGAATCTTTCAAACTATCAAGCTCAACCATAATCCATTCAGGGAAAAGTTTTAAATAGTAAGAAGACTCATCTTTAAAATGCCCAATTAAACCCACTTTTGAGTTCGGTTCAATCACGCCATTCACTAAAGATTTGACTTGTTTCACCCATTTTTCATCATTATAAACATCAACCACATGCACAAATTTAATACGTTTTTGCTCATCTAATGAAAAATTAGATAAAATCATTTGCTCTCGTTCAATCGCAAGAAATGGATTTTTAATATTACGTTCCATTTGCGCAGAGCCTAATGCCAAAACCACATAGTGGCTTTGCTGTAAGGCAATTTCAATTGTCTGCATATGAGCCAAATGAAATGGTTGAAAGCGACCTATAAAAACGAGATAGTCAAATTTATACATAATTAGATTTTCACTTTTTATGAACTCATCAGTAACGCTCATTACAAAAAATATGCGCCATAATGAGAACCTAAAAATTAACAACGTGGTTTAAAGCAAGGATAGTACGATGACACTTAGCTGTATTCAACAACCTCATCAACATTTAAACGCAAATTTAGAAGGTGGCGTACTCACCTTAGCCATAAATCGCCCAGATGCAAAAAATGCATTGTACGGCGAACTTTATTTATGGATTGCCAAAGCACTGAATGAAGCCGATCTCAATAAAGAAGTTAGAGTAGTCGTTCTACGCGGTGTAGAACAAGATTTTACAGCTGGCAATGACATGAAAGATTTTATGGGTTTTGTACAAAATCCTAACATCGGCCCAGCGGGAGAAGTCCCACCATTCGTTTTACTTAAAGCGGCAGCCAAATTATCTAAACCACTTATCATTGCAGTAAAAGGCGTTGCAATTGGTATTGGCGTTACAATTTTATTGCATGCAGATCTGGTTTTTGCTGATAACACCGCTCTTTTCCAAATTCCATTTGTAAGCCTAGGTCTTTCTCCAGAAGGTGGCGCAAGTCAATTACTTGTTCAACAAGCTGGCTATCATAAAGCAGCTGAACTGCTATTTACTGCGAAAAAGTTTAATGCAGAAACTGCGGTGCAAGCAGGTTTAGTCAATGAAGTAGTTGAAGATGCTTATGTTTCAGCTCAACAAACTGCTCAACAATTAACGGCCTTGCCTCTTGCATCTTTAAAACAAACTAAAGCGCTCATGAAGCATAATTTAGAACAGATTATCGAATGTGTTGATCATGAAGCTGAAATCTTTATGCAACGTGTTCGCTCACCTGAAATGCTAGAGGCTGTTCAGGCATTTATGCAAAAACGTAAACCAGATTTCTCTCAGTTTAATTAAAATCAATTTCTATGATTTGAATAAACTCAAAGGCAGGCTCTTCATAAGGATGGCTTGCCTTTAATGCTTTCGCTACAGCCCTTGCGTTTTCTTCAAGCACAATTGTTTCGACACGCCACTCATCAACTTGTTCAAGTTCATCTAGCTGCCCAATATAGGGAGCAGCCCCTTTAACTGGCTTAAACTGCCCTATTCCTTTTACTTGCCATGCGCAGTGTTCATAATTACCAATACCACCTGCACCAGCAGAGAAAATGGCTTGTTTAGTTAATTCAAGATGTGACTCAGGCACGTAATAAATCAGCTTTAACATAACAAGAATGACTCAAAACTTTTATGAACAAGGTTTAGATCATACCGCTAAGCAAGCTTTAGAAGCAAAGTCAGCTCATCATTGCTAAATAATTTGCTCCAATAAAAAGTATTTGAATAGCAAGCGCCAAGCCAAATAAGCGCCAGCCCTTATCTTTATTATAAAATGTTCTTATGTGATATTTGTTTTTCATCATTTTGATCTCCGATTTTTATCGTTGTTACAGAGAAAGCAAAAATTGAACCAACCTCGAACCGAGCATACTGCGATAAATAGCTCTATGTCTATAGTCTCGTAAGTTGTCTAAAACGCTTAAAAGAGCAGCACTCATCCATATGCAAATCTTAGTCTGAAGAAAAGTTTAAAATTCAGTAATCTATCTTCATCTTTATAATTTTAAGCATCCGATTTCTTTAAATATCTATTCTCATATATTGTCATAGCAAAAGCTAAACCACACAAAATCACAAAACCACAGGTCATTGGAACTAATGTACCGTTATATAACTGCCCAATGATAGAAGCAAGAATAAGTGACAATACAGAGGAAGCTGCACCAATAATAGCCGATGCCATTCCAGCAACATGCCCCATCGGTTCCATCGCAATCGCATTTAAATTACCAAAGAGGGTTCCAAACAATAAAAACAAAATACAGGCATAAAGCATAAACATCCAAAATGATACCGTTACACCCGCAAGTTGAATCAACAAGAAAATCAAAGAAATTAAGCACAGTCCAAGAAAGCCATAAATACAGATTGGACGCATGCCAAACTTCATGACAATTTTAGAGTTTGTAAATGATGCAATTCCCATTACACCTGCCAGTACAGCAAAATAAGCACTAAACTCTTGCCCTGTTTTGCCAAATTGCTGCATAAATATTTGCTGTGACGTACCTAAATAACCAATAAATCCACCAAAGCAAAAGCCTGCGCATAGTAAATAGCTCATGGTAGTTTTATTACTCACAACTTCTTTAAAGCCTTCCTTAAATGCTTTTATACGCATAGGTAAACGATTTTCGGGAAGTAAAGTCTCTTCTAGTCGTAAAGCGACCCATGCTCCCACAACTGTGGCATAGACCATATATAAAACAAAGATTTCACGCCAACCAAAGAAATGAATAATGAGTTGCCCTAAACTCGGTGCAATTGCTGGAGCAACCATAAATACCATCATAATTAAAGACATGATGCGAGCCATTTGAGCTCCGCTGTATTTATCTCTAACGATTGAAATAGAAGCAACGTAAGGCCCTGAAACACCGATACCTTGAATAAAGCGCCCGACTAAGAACCATTCAAAACTTTGTGTGGAAAAGCACAATAAACTTCCCAGAAAATAAATAATAATTCCTGTGAATAAAATCCGTTTACGCCCGATCGCATCGGATAACGGTCCCGCAATAAGCTGTCCGATTGTCATTCCAGAAAAAATACCAATGATGACCCATTGCGACTGGTTATTATTTTTTAATTCAAAAATACGTCCAATCTCACCTAAAGCTGGTAAAACTGCATCAATAGAAAAAGAAACAATCGACATAAGTAATGCCATGAGCAACGCAAATTCACGAAAATGGATTTTTGATTTCATTTTTCTTCTCCACTATTTTTAATATTCTAGTACACATAAATAAGCCACCTTACGGTGGCTTATTTCAATCTTTATATTAACCAATAAACTTACGCGCATTTCGGAACATACGCAACCATGCACCGTCTTCAGTCCACTCTTCTGGTTTCCAAGAATGCTGAAGCGCACGGAAAGTACGCTCAGGGTGTGGCATCATAATGGTTGCACGACCGTCTTTAGAAGTCACACCAGTAATCGCTTCAGGTGAACCATTCGGGTTCAATGGATAGTGCTGAGTTGGGTTACCAAGGCTGTCAACATAGCGTAATGCCACTTGGTTACCAGCATTTAAACCAGCAAGAGCACTTTCACTTGCAACAGCACGACCTTCACCATGTGCTACGGCAATCGGTAAAATCGAACCTTCCATACCATCAAGCAATACAGAAACAGATTTTTCAACACGAACGTTTACGCTACGAGCTTCAAAAACTTCTGACATATTGCGGTGGAAACGTGGCCAGTGTTCAGCACCTGGAATAAGTGGCGCTAATTGTGACAACATTTGGCAACCATTACAGATACCTAAGCTGAACGTTTCATCACGATGGAAGAATTGTTCAAACTGATCACGTAATTTAGCGTTGAACAATACTGATTTTGCCCAACCACCACCAGCACCCATTACGTCGCCGTAAGAGAAACCACCACAAGTCACTAAACCTTCAAAATCACTTAGGCTCACACGACCAGCAAGTAAATCACTCATGTGCACATCAACAGTATTGAAACCAACCTTATCAAAGGCTGCTGCCATTTCAATATGACCATTTACACCTTGTTCACGTAAGATTGCCATATTCGGGCGACGTGTGTTGATAAACGGCGCTTCAACAGGTTCATTCAAGTCGAATGTTGGTTTAGCAATCAAACCTTGATGTGCATTGTCAGTAATTAATGAAAATTCCTGATCAGCAGTTTCTATATTATCACGTAGACGTTGGATTTGATGAGATACCTCAGACCAAGCTTGTTGTAATTCAGCACGATCTAAAGTTAAACCATTTACAGATAATTGATCTGAGTTGTTCACACGACCAACTACAGCAATTGCATCTTTCAAGCTAGAAGCTGCGATTTCTGCTTGTAAAGCTTCCCAATCAGTTGCTTTGATTTGAAGTACTGCACCAATTTCTTCTGCAAACAAACTTGCTTGAGTTTGGTCTTCTAATGCAACACCTAAACGCGCAGCAAACATCATTTCAGCTACAGAGGCTAATAAACCACCATCACCGATGTCATGGTAAGCTTGAATCAAGCCACGATTGTTCCAGTCTTGGATTAAAGCAAAGAACGCTTTGAAATCATCAAAACTATCAACGTCCGGAGTGATTGAACCAATTGCTTTATATACTTGCGCAAGAATCGAACCACCTAAACGGAACTGACCTTTAGATAAATCAATACGTACAAGTACTGAATCTTCTAAATTTTTAAGTTCAGGTGTTAAGGTCTTACGAACATCAGTCACTGGAGCAAACGCAGTGATTACACCGGTCATTGGAGAAGTTACGGCTTTATCTTCACCGTCGTCATTCCAAGTTGTGCGCATTGAAAGTGAGTCTTTACCTACTGGAATCGCAATTCCCAAAGCAGGACACATTTCCATACCAATTGCTTTCACGCCTTCAAACAATGCTTGGTCTTCGCCTTTTTGACCAGCAGCAGCCATCCAGTTTGCAGAAAGTTTGATATCACTAATTTGTTCAATGTTCGCACATGCAATATTGGTAATTGCTTCAGCAACTGCTAAACGAGCAGATGCCGCTGGATTTAACAATGCAACTGGTGGACGTTCGCCCATTGCCATTGCTTCACCAGTGAAACCTTGCAAACTTGTTGTTGTTACTGCTGCATCTGCAACAGGAACCTGCCAACGACCAACCATTTGGTCACGTGCAACCATACCTGTAATTGAACGGTCACCAATGGTAATCAAGAATGATTTAGACGCAACTGTAGGATTTTTCAATACGCGGAAAATCGCATCTTTCAAATCAACTTTTGAAGCGTCGAAATCATCACCACTACGTTCAATAGTTTCATAAGAACGTTGCATACGTGGTGTACCACCAAGCATTACTTGCATTGGGATATCAACAGCATCGTTTTGGAACAATGGATCTTCAACTGTTAAGTGACGTGCTTCAGTTGCTTCACCTAAAACAGCAAATGGGCAACGTTCACGGGCACAAATTGCTTCGAACTGATCCAAAGATTCTGGACGAATTGCGAGAACATAACGTTCTTGTGCTTCATTTGACCAGATTTCCATTGGGCTCATGCCCGGCTCTAATGAAGGAATCTTACGAAGATTAAGTACAGCACCTAACTCATGATCATTCACAAGTTCAGGCATAGCATTTGATAAACCACCAGCACCAACGTCGTGTACAGAAACGATTGGGTTGAAGTCTTCTAAACGCCAGCAAGTATCAATCACTTCTTGACAACGACGTTCCATTTCTGGGTTTTCACGTTGTACAGATGCGAAATCAAGGCTTTCACCCATTGTACCGCTATCTACAGAAGATGCAGCACCACCACCAAGACCGATCAACATTGCAGGGCCACCCAAGACAATGAGTAAATCACCTGGTTGAATCGCATCTTTTTCTACATGGTCTGGACGGATATTACCGTAACCACCAGCGATCATGATTGGCTTATGGAAGCCTTTCACTTCACCATTTACATTCTGTTCGAAAGTACGGAAATAACCATTTAACGCAGGACGGCCGAATTCATTGTTAAATGCCGCGCCACCCAATGGACCTTCAATCATGATTTGTAATGGCGATGCCATACGTGAAGGTTTACCGTAGTTTTCTTCCCAAGGTTGTTCAAAACCAGGAATGTTTAAGTTCGAAACTGTGAAACCTGTTAAACCAGCTTTTGGTTTACCACCACGACCTGTTGCACCTTCATCACGGATTTCACCGCCTGAACCAGTTGCAGCACCAGCAAATGGAGAAATTGCTGTTGGGTGGTTATGAGTTTCAACCTTCATTAAAATATGAGCAGCTTGGCTCTTATATTTATAAACAAAGTGACCATTTTCATCCGCTTTCGGATAAAAACGCATCGTGTCATAACCCACAATCACTGAAGCATTATCTTTATAAGCAGATAACACATCAGTTGGAGATTCTTTATAAGTGTTTTTAATCATCTGGAACAATGATAATGGTTGTTTTTCACCATCAATTGTCCATTCAGATCCAAAGATTTTATGACGACAGTGCTCAGAGTTTGCCTGTGCAAACATCATTAACTCGATGTCATTTGGATTACGACCAAGCTTACCGAATGCTTCAGTTAGGTAATCAATTTCTTGTTCAGATAACGCAAAACCAAACTCATTATTCGCCTTAACCAAAGCTTCTTTGCCTTGACCTAAGATATCAATTGAATTTAATGGTTTTGGTGCCGTTTCTGAAAATAATGCTTTTGCATCATCAATTTGAGCAAAAACTGTTTCTGTCATACGGTCATGAAGTACTTGTTTAACTTCATTCGTAATTTCAGTAACACCTTTTAACGTGAATAAAAGACCACGTTCTAAACGATGTACTGGTGTATTACAGTTTTTGAAAATATCAGTTGCTTTAGAAGACCAAGGTGAAATAGTACCCACACGTGGTGTAACTAAAATCTGAATCTCATCACTTGCAGATTGACGAAGTTCAAAAGACTCACCGTCATTCAATAATTGCAAAGCAGATTGATGTTGCTGCTCGTTGAGCGCTTGATCAAACAAATAGACCCATTGGCTGTCAAAAGATTGAACAGAACTAATTGACGATAAACGTGTTAATAGTTGAGCTTTCTTAAAAGAAGAATGTGCTGCTGCACCGGCCACGATAAACATGTTGATTTTGGCTCCACGGGCAGGTCTTGTGAACCTTACCGCAATGTGACTTTAGAGAGAGCGCATATTCTACTGCTTCTTGCTAAAATCAGCTAGATGTAGAATCAGTATTCTGTAACCTAATTCTGCAAGAAGTGATTAGTTTTTTGTTCAAAATCATTTTTTTAGGCATTCTAGCTAAAAATAAATTGTTTCATGTTTGTTCAATAACATAATAAAACCTGAACTAAGACAAACTATGTCGCACCAAGCTAGTGCTTTTAACTTTTTTTTGGCATGATCAGGTTTTACAGTTTTGAATAATGATAAATGGAACAAATGCGTTGGTTAGAGCTGCTTTCTGCAGTTCGTTTAGGTAGTAAAAAAAGCAGTACAGAACTGGCTCGTAGCCCATTCCATAAAGATTATGACCGCATTATATTTTCTCAAAGTTTTCGTCAGCTAAACCGTAAGACGCAAGTTCATCCACTCGCACAGCATGATGGCATTCACACTCGCCTAACTCACTCACTTGAAGTTTCCTGTATTGGCCGCTCAATGGGCATGCTCGCAGCAGAAAAAATAAAAAATGAATTACCTGTATGGATTTCTCCTGCCGATGTCGGTGCAATTATTCAAGCAGCCTGTCTGGCTCACGATATTGGTAACCCACCTTTCGGACATGCGGGTGAATATGCAATTCGTGAGTGGTTCGATGATGCCTCACATGATGATTTTTTAAAAAAATTAAGTCCAGAAGAAGAAGCCGATGTTCGTCAGTTTGAGGGTAATGCTCAAGGATTACGTTTATTAAGCCGCATTGACTATCATCCAAATGATGGCGGGATGCGCTTAACATATGCAACCTTAGGCGCTTATTTAAAGTATCCATGGCTTTCAAAAACCATTGCGTCACAAGGTGATCGCCCTTCTCATCAACGAGCAAAGTTTGGTTGTTATCAATCTGAAAAAGAAATTTTAAAACAGATTGCTGAGCAGCTCGGACTTATTCAGTTAGGTGAATATCATTATTGCCGTCACCCACTGACTTACTTGTTAGAAGCTGCTGATGACATTTGCTATGCCTTAATTGACTTAGAAGATGGCATTATCTTAAATATGCTGAGTTACCAAGAAGTTGAACCAATTTTCTTAAACCTCATTGCCGATTATGGTCAGCCTGAAGAATTGTCACACCCAGACAGTACGTGGCAACAAAAGATTTCAGCATTACGTGGTCGTGTTATGAAACGTCTTGTAGATGAAGTTACTACGGCTTTTGCTAAACATCATTATGAAATTATTACCGGTCAGCTTAAAGGTAACCTTTTACAATATTGCTCACCCGATATTGCCATTGGTATCGAAACAGCCAAAAATCTGGCACGTGATAAAATTTTTGAACATCCACAAAAGTCTGGTTTAGAAATTATTGCGCATCAAAGTTTACAGACTATTTTGGATGCATTTGTACCTTTGACCACACCACATAAATCTTTGAGCTTTAAAGAACAACGTTTAATGTCTATCCTTAATCTGTATGGTGCTAACTTTAGCAATAATCACTACAGTAATATTATGCAAGTACTCGATATTATCAGTAAGTTCTCAGATCATCAGGCTTATAGCTTGGCTCAAGAGTTACAAGGTAATAAAATTGGCTTGTTTTAAGCTGGCTTGATATAGAAAGAAATAAAACCTGTGTCGTTTTCAATGAATGTTAGAACGACCAGATTTACAGTTATGAATAAGTGAAATTACTCTATGATCGGATGTTTAATTGGCGAAGTGTTTGCCCTAGAAGCCCCTACTGTCTTACTGAATGTAAATGGTGTGGGTTATGAAATTGATACGCCACTTTCAACATTTTGCCAATTACAAAAAGGCCAAAAAGTTACGTTATGGACGCATTTGGTTGTCCGTGAAGATGCTCAACAGCTTTACGGTTTCAGTGATGCTCAAGAAAAAATAATTTTCCGCACCTTATTAAAAGTAAATGGTGTCGGCCCGAAAATGGCATTAGGGATTCTATCGACGTTAAGTGTTGAGTTACTAGTGCACACGATTGAACATGACGACATCAACACGTTAATAAAAGTCCCAGGCGTTGGCAAAAAAACAGCCGAGCGTTTAATGATTGAACTTCGTGACCGTTTCAAAACATTGGCTCAAGGAACTTCTTCTACGACTACCCTGCCTCAAATTCAGTTTGCTGCAAACTCTCCTGTGGCAGAAGCAGAAGCAGCTTTGCAATCTTTAGGTTACAAGCCACTTGAGGCACAAAAAGCTGTTGCTGCTGTTAAAGCCGATTACACCGAATCAGCCGATATTATTCGCGCTGCTCTAAAATCAATGATGAAGTAAAACACTTATGCAAGACCGTTTAATCAGTGGAGCAGAAAAACCAGAAGATCATTTTGATCGGGCGATTCGACCAACTTCACTTGCCGACTATATTGGGCAACCTGTAGTACGCGAACAAATGGAAATTTTCATTGGCGCTGCTCGCGGTCGTGGTGAAGCACTCGATCACACGCTGATTTTTGGTCCACCCGGCTTGGGTAAAACCACACTTGCCAACATTATTGCGCGTGAAATGGGCGGTAATCTTAAATCTACTTCGGGGCCAGTTTTGGAGCGTGCGGGCGACTTAGCTGCAATGCTGACCAACCTTGAAGAAGGCGATGTCTTGTTCATTGACGAAATTCACCGTCTTTCTCCAGTTATTGAAGAAATTCTTTACCCAGCGATGGAAGATTACCAACTGGATATCATGATTGGTGAAGGTCCTGCTGCTCGCTCAATCAAACTGGATTTACCACCTTTTACACTCGTCGCTGCGACTACACGTGCAGGCTTACTTACGTCACCACTACGTGACCGTTTCGGTATTGTACAACGTCTTGAGTTTTACTCTGTAGAAGACCTCACTCATATTGTGTCGCGCTCTGCAAACTTAATGAATGTGCCAATTACAGTTGAGGGTGCAGAAGAAGTTGCACGCCGTGCACGTGGAACACCTCGTATTGCCAATCGTCTGTTACGTCGTGTGCGTGACTATGCACAAGTGAAAGGTACAGGTGAAGTAACCCATGACATGGCGCAACGTGCTCTTGATATGCTCAATGTTGATAAGGCAGGCTTAGATACCCTAGACCGACGTTATTTGAGCATGCTACTAGAGCGCTTTGATGGTGGTCCTGCTGGAGTTGAAGCGCTAGCAGCAGCAATGGCTGAAGATAGCGGCACGCTTGAAGACGTTCTTGAACCGTATTTAATTCAACAAGGTTATGTGATGCGTACTGCTCGAGGCCGTATTGCAACCAATCAATCTTATTTACAGTTTGGATTGACCCCACCTGAGCCTAAAAACTAACCAAAGGAAGAGAATTTTCTCTTCCTTTTTTTAATTTAACTATTCTATTTAACTAAAATAACAATTGTCTTATCAATCAATTAGCGACTCGATACCTTTTAAGTCTTTCTTTATACCTTATTGATTTTTTAATATTTTTAAAAACTGAATTATAAGAAATCAAGATATTAAATCTTATGAACAATAATATTTTTAGGATAAGGACATGTATAAGAAAGCTGCTTTATTTTTGCCACTCGCCCTCATAAGTCAGCTAAGCCTAGCAGATTGGGTCAACGATGCTGCTCAACAAAATGAAAATCAGATTATTCAGCTAAGACAAAACATTCACCAACATCCGGAACTGGGCAATATGGAGTTTAAAACATCTGCCCTTGTTCAAAAAGAATTGAAATCTTATGGCATTCAGGTCAAAACTGGTTATGCAAAAACTGGCGTAATCGGCATTTTAAAAGGCGACAAACCCGGCCCTATCATCGCACTTAGAGCTGATATGGATGCTCTGCCGATGGAAGAAAAAAGTGGCCTACCCTTTGCAAGTAAACAAAAAGCAATTTATCAAGGTAAAGAAACTTATGTGATGCACGCTTGCGGACATGATGCACATACTGCAATGTTATTAGGCGCAGCAAAAATTTTGGCTGCTAATAAAGATAAAATATCGGGCACAGTTGTTTTTGTTTTCCAACCTGCTGAAGAAGGTGGTGCAGATATAGATAACTTTACTCATGGCGATCAAATCGGTTCTAGAAAAATGATCGCAGACGGAGCCTTTAAAGACTATAAGCCAGAAGCTATTTTTGGAATGCATGTCATGGCAGGCATGAAAAGTGGTCATCTTTACTATAAAGATGGGGCCATTTTAAATAGTGCAGATCACTTACGTATTCAGGTCAGTGGCAAACAGGTCCATGGTTCTACACCCTGGTTAGGCAAAGATCCAATTTATGCATCTGCACTGATGATTAATAATTTACAAAGTCTTATTAGCCGAAGAACAGATCTGACTGAAGGTATGGGCGTAATCAGTATCGGCAATATTCAAGGCGGCACTGCAGGAAATGTAATTCCTGAACAGGTCAATATGATCGGAACCATTCGCTCCAATAACGAGCAAATAAGAAATAATATCTTAAAAAGCTTACCAGTCATGATAGAGCATAATGCTCAAGCCAATGATGTAACTGCTAAAGTTGAAATTGCACCTTATGCACCAGTGACCATGAATGATAAAACCCTTACTCAACTTATTCAGCCAACTTTAGCCAAAGTTGCTGGAGATTCAAAATTACATGTTTTAGATCATAATGCGAGTGCAAGTGAAGATTTTGCATATTATGGCAAACTGATGCCTTCATTCTTTGTTTTCTTAGGAGCTACACCAGAAAATCAAGACGTAAGTCAGGCTGCACCGAATCACAATCCTTATTTTATTGTAGATGACAAGGCCTTAAAAACAGGAACCGAGTTACATGTAAGGTTCGTATTAGATTATCCGAATATATCAAAACAAGTTCAAACCACATGGAAACCGTCATAATTTAAAAGCATGCTAGCCATAAGATGTACCGTTTTTAGACTAGAAATACAGCAATCGCAATTGAAAGGTTGTGCCATAGGACTTAGTATGCAATCTGCTAAACTGCCCCGTATTTAAAGCATATACGTGGCTTCGAATAAAATTGATGTTTTATTCAGCAGTCATATTTTAAATGCAAAGCTCTATAGTGAACTAAAACGGAATCCTCTCATGGCGAATCATTTTGAATTCAACATTCGTGTTTATATTGAAGATACGGACGCAGGTGGTATTGTTTACCATGCCAACCACATTCGCTATATGGAACGTACCCGTACTGAATGGCTCCGTGCTTCTGGCGTTGATCATTACTGGCATCAAAAAGACTACAACTTTGTCGTACACAAAATTGACGTAAAATACATGCGTCCTATTTTAATGGATGATTTAATTACTGTTACAGCACGTGTAGTTTCATGTAAAGCTGCGTCATTTGTGTTGCAACAAAATATTTATCGTGGTGAAATCTTGCTTGCTTCTGGCGAGGTTGAGTTGGCATGTTTAAGCAAAGAACTGATAGCTCGTCGTCTTCCAGAAGAAATACGTGATCTTATTCGTAAAGAATTGGAACAAGACTAAAAAAACAACCGGCATATGTAACTATGGCAACAAACATTGAATCAACCCTGCATATTTCTGACCTTATTTTACAGGCAAGTCCAGTCGTTCAGTTGGTCATGCTAATTTTATTATTAGCATCAATCTTTAGTTGGTATCTGATTGCCAAGTTACATATGAGTTATAAAAAAGCACATCAAGAAGATGAACATTTCCAGAAAATGTTCTGGTCAGGTGCTGAACTCAATACGCTTTACAACAATGCTCAACTCAACTCAAAACGCTCAGGTCTTGAAGATATTTTTTATCAAGGATTGAGTGAATTTTTTAAACTTAAAAAACGTCAGGCTCCTGTTTCACAAACGATCGAAGGAACTGAACGTATTTTACGTGTAGGTTTGAGTCGTGATCAGAGCCACCTAGAATATGGCTTAGGTAGTTTAGCAAGTATCGGTTCTGTAGCTCCTTATATCGGTCTATTCGGTACTGTTTGGGGCATTATGAATGCCTTTATCGGTTTAGCCGCTGTTGATCAAGTTACTCTGGCAACTGTTGCACCGGGTATTGCCGAAGCACTTATTGCAACTGCAATTGGTTTATTCGCTGCAATTCCTGCTGTATTGGCTTTTAACCATTTCACGTCTAAAAGCGAAAGTGTTTACTCTGATCGTGCTTTATTTGCTGAAGAGATGATTGCTTTATTGCAACGTCAGTCTGTGGGTTCATCACAGGAAGATGCATAATGGCAATTCAGCGTTCAGGGCGCTTTGAGCGCATAAAAAAACCATTAAAAAGTGATATGAACGTCGTACCTTATATTGACGTTATGCTCGTACTTTTGGTTATTTTTATGGTGACTGCTCCCATGATTACCAGTGGTATTAAAGTCGATTTACCTCAAGCAAATAACCATCCAATAGAATCAAAAGATATGCCAGCTATGGTAACGATTGGTAAAGATGGCAATATTTATCTTCAGTATGAAGATTACAAAGATAGTGAGCCATTATCTCGTGAAAAACTTGAAGAAGTTTTAAGCGATGCTCAAAAACAAGCTGAACAAGAAAATAAACAACTCACAGTTTTAGTCAATGGTGATAAGTCTCGTCCTTATGGAGAGGTCGTATCACTGATGGCAAGTTTACAAGAAGCAGGTTTAACTCAAGTTGGCCTTCTGACAGAGCCTTTAAAATAAGCTATGAATAAAAATCAAAAGCCACACTTTAAACAAAATGCGATTGCATTGAGCTTTACAATTGGAGTTCATGCAATTGCCATTGTTGGCTTGCTTTTTTTAGGCTTGAGTAAACCACCTGAACAGCCAAAAAAGCTAACAACTATTTTAGTTAAGCCAGAAGATTTACCCCCGCCTTTAGCGAAAGAAATTGAACAAGAGACAACTGCTACAAATGAAGCAAAAGAGGTCTTAAGCCCTATTGTAGATGAAACTCTTCCTCAAAATCTTCCAGCAGTGCCCCCTCCTCCGACTGCACAGCAGCTCGCTGTTGAAAAGCAAAAAGCTGAACAGGCACAACAAGCAAAATTAGCTGAACAAAAACGCAAGGCTGAGGAAGCGGCGAAAGCTAAACAAGCAACAGAGCAGCAACGTGTAGAGGAAGCACAAAAGCAGCAGGCTGAAGCTAAACGTCAAACTGAAGCTAAAGCAAGAGCGGAAGCTGAACAAAAACGTAAAGCCGAACAAAGTGCGAAAGCTGAAGCAGATGCCAAGGCTAGACAAAAAGTCGCTGAAGAGGCTAAGCGTAAAGCTGAGACCGATGCAAAGCTGAAACATGAGGCTCAAAAGTCTGAAAACGCTAAACTTTTAGCCCAGCAAGAAGCTAAACGTAAAGCTGAAGCTGAGGCAAAAGCCAAGCAGCAAAAAGCTAATGACGACGCTAAACGTAAAGCTGAGACTAATGCAAAAGCTAAGCAGCAAAAATTAAATGAAGATGCTAAGCGCAAAGCTGACGCCGATGCAAAAGCTAAGCAACAAAAAGCAAATGAAGATGCCAAACGTAAAGCTGACGCCGATGCAAAAGCTAAGCAGCAAAAAGCCAATGACGATGCTAAACGTAAAGCTGACGCCGATGCAAAAGCCAAGCAGCAAAAAGCCAATGACGACGCTAAACGTAAAGCTGACGCCGATGCAAAAGCTAAACAGCAAAAAGCCAATGATGACGCTAAACGTAAAGCTGATGCCGATACAAAAGCCAAACAACAAAAAGCTGCTGACGATGCTAAACACAAAGCTGAAGCAGAGGCTGAAGCAAAAGCTGCATCTGCTCAAAAAGCACAAGAAGAGGCAGCACAAAAGAAAGCTGAAGCTAAAAAAGTTGCTTCTTCAGCTAGACGAGATTTTGAACAAAAAATTCGACGCTCTTGGGATGTTCCGACGGGCAGTAGTGGTAAAACAGTTGGTGTTCGTTTTACCCTCTCAGATTCGGGAAGTGTCAATTCAATTGTAATCACGCGTTCAAGCGGAGATGATGCTTTAGATGCAAGTATTAAGGCCGCAATTCAAGCCTCTGCACCATATCCTATGCCATCAGACCCAGATGCAAGGCGCGAAGCAAGAAGTGTTACCTCTACATTTAGAGCGCAATAATTTTGAAAGAGTTACATGCTTTAAATAGTTTAAGGCATGTAACTATGCTACAAAATCAACAGTCACAAAAATACCAGCTATGACTTTAAACTTATGAATACGAGCCGCAAACACCTGCTATCTTTAGCATTGATCACCGCATTAAGCCCTCTAGCTCCTACAACTGCTTTTGCCCAGTTATATCTGGAAATTGCTAAAGCACCAGATCAGGCACCTAAAATTGCTATTGTCCCGTTTAATAATGACAATGGGCTCTCTCCTATTGTTGAAACTGACTTAAATCGTTCTGGACGCTTTACAAGCTCATCTAAAAATTTACCTGCTAATGCTGCAATCAATCAGATTCAAGCTTCTGACTGGCAAGCTGCCGGAATTCCATATGTAGTTACTGGACAAATTAAACAAACAGCTACAGGTTTTGAAGTTCATTACCAACTTTATGATGTACAAAAGCAGCAATACATTTTAAATGAACTTTTAAATGTACCTGCTTCACGTATACGTCAAGCTGGGCATATGGTAAGTGATGCTATTTATCAAGCACTTACAGGTATTCCTGGTGATTTTAGTGGCCGTATTGCGTATGTACTCAGAAATCCGACAACTCCTGCAGAACGTTATACTTTACAAATTGCAGATACGGATGGTGAACAACCAAAAACTGTTTTGTCATCTCGTGATCCAATTCTTTCACCAGCATGGACACCAGATGCTAAGAAAATTGCTTATGTTTCATTTGAAACCAAACGTCCAGCAATTTATTTACAAGATTTATCTACAGGGACGCGTGAAGTACTCACAAGCTTTAAAGGCCTAAATGGCGCACCGAGTTTTTCACCTGATGGCCAATCAATGCTATTTACAGCATCTATGAATGGCAACCCTGAAATCTATCAAATGGATTTATCAACTCGCCAAGTCAAACGTATGACAAATGACTCGGCAATTGATACCGAAGCACGTTATACACCAGATGGAAAATCGTTTATTTTTACTTCTGACCGTGGTGGTTCTGCCCAAATCTATCGTTATACCTTTGCTGATGGCTCAGTAAAACGTCTAACGTTTAAAGGTTCATTTAATGCACGTGGAACTTTGAGTGCAGATGGCAAAAAGATTGCTCTTGTTCATCGCCCAAGTGGCAGCAGTTATAAAGTTGCAATTCAGGACATTAATACTGGCATCACCAATATTCTTACCCCAACCAGTTTAGATGAATCACCAAGTTTCTCACCAAATGGGCAAATGGTGGTCTACGCAACTCGTGAAGGCAACCGTGGCTTGTTGTCTATTATGTCTACTGATGGACGTTTCCGTATGAATTTACCAAGTGAACAAGGTGAAGTACGTGAACCGGCATGGGCACCAAAATAACTTTTAATTCCATTGATGGAGATGATCATGAAATCAATCAAATATTTAGCTTTACCCTTTCTTAGCGTAGCGCTTGTGATGACAGGTTGTGCTAGCCGCAAACCGGCAGCGACTACAGCAACTGGTACAAATCCAAGTACGGTAAACACCTCAGGTTTAAGTGAAGATGCGGCATTAAATGCTCAAAATTTGGCTGGTGCTTCATCGAAAGGTGTGACTGAGGCAAATAAAGCTGCTTTGGCTAAACGTGTTGTTCATTTTGATTATGACAGCAGTGACTTATCTACTGAAGACTATCAAACTCTTCAAGCTCACGCACAATTCCTTATGGCAAATGCAAATTCAAAAGTTGCATTAACTGGTCATACAGATGAACGTGGTACACGTGAATACAATATGGCCTTAGGCGAGCGTCGTGCTAAAGCTGTACAAAGTTACTTAATTACCAATGGCGTAAACCCACAGCAACTTGAAGCTGTAAGTTATGGTAAAGAAGCTCCTGTTAATGCAGGACATGATGAATCTGCGTGGAAAGAAAATCGCCGCGTTGAAATTAATTACGAAGCAGTACCTCCTTTATTAAAATAAAGAATACGCATAAAAAAACGCTCATATTTTTATGAGCGTTTTTTTATAACAACAAAACTTAAGAAGATTTCTTTTCTTCTTCAGAATGTTGCATCGATTCAATCAAATCATGCTTATTAAAATCTTTATATTCAGGTTTTGCCTCATAATCTTTCCAAGCATCCTGAACATTCTCTTTCGAAATTTCATCTAGATTGATTGGTTCACCTGCCGTTGGGGTCGCATCAAACTTCTTTGTTGTCATTTCGATTCTCCTAAAATATACAGTCCGTTGTTATATAATCAACATACCACTTAAAATAGGGGTTGTAAGCATAAATCCAACACAAATAAAGTAAGATAATTTTTATTTTGTGACATTCTCATCTAGAATATGCCACGTATTTATCTGACTCATTTTGATGCTTGAAGCACAGGAGCTATTTTCTATGTCCAACCTCACCTTGTCCCAATTTTTAGAACAACAAAAAGGGAATCTAACACCGGAGTTGGCTCAAGTCATCGATACTATCGCCACAACCTGTAAAACTATCGATCAAGCCTTACAAAAAGGTGCGCTCGCTGGTATTTTAGGAAGTGCTGGTAATGAAAATGTTCAAGGTGAAACACAGAAAAAACTTGATGTGATTTCTAATGACTATTTAATCGATGCATTAAAAGCTCATCCACAAGTAGGTGGTCTTGCTTCTGAAGAGCTTGATGAGTTCACACCAGCCCAAGAAAATGGTAAATATCTGGTTTTATTTGACCCATTAGATGGTTCAAGTAACATCGATATTAATATGTGTGTAGGTACAATTTTCTCTATTCTGCCGGCAAAAAATGCGGTAACACAAGCCGAAGATTTCATGCAAGCTGGTACACAGCAAGTTGCTGCTGGTTATGTACTTTATGGCCCATCAACCATGATGGCTTTAACAGTTGGAAATGGCGTAGCATTCTTTACTTTAGACCCAGAAACTCAAACATTCTTGCTCACTACTGACAATGTTCAAGTTGCAGCAGATACTCAAGAGTTTGCAATTAACGCTTCTAATCAGCGTCATTGGGAAGATCCTGTAAAACAATATATTGATGAATTACTTGCAGGTAAAACCTCTGTTCGTGAAAAAGATTTCAACATGCGCTGGGTAGCATGTATGGTGGGTGATATTCACCGTATTTTATGCCGCAGTGGTATTTTCCTTTATCCATATGACTTAAAAGATCCGAAAAAAGCGGGTCGCTTACGTTTAATGTATGAGGCGAATCCAATGAGTATGCTCATTGAACAAGCTGGTGGTGCATCAACTACAGGCCGTGTTCGCATTTTAGACATTGAACCAACAGAACTTCATCAACGAGTTCCTGTGATTATTGGTTCTAAAAATGAAGTTGAACGCGTAACAAGCTATCATTAATAATTTTAATTAATTAGGGCATCATAGTATGATGGTGCCCTTTTGTTGGATATTTCCTTATGGCTGTTATTTTTTTAGAATCAAAAGACAATGCAAAAATTAAACATTTGCGTGGATTAATCGAACTTAGTAACGCCCGAAAAAAACACCAGCAAACAGTCCTTGAAGGCACTCATCTTTGTTTAGCTTGGCTACAGCAACAGAAGAAGCTTTTCTCTTTATTTACAACAGAACAAGCATTAGAACACGACGATTTAAAAGAAATAATCGATCTACATCAAGGTCATATCTTTGTTATTAGTGAAGTTTTATATAGAGATTTGAGTACATTAGGTACGAGTCTGCCTTGTTTGGCTATTATCGATTTACCTAAAACTGCATCAACGATCGATTACAAAGTAGATACTTTGATTTTAGAAAATATCCAAGATCCTGGTAACGTAGGCACCTTACTACGTTCAGCAGCAGCAGCAAATATTAAACAAATTATTTGCACACAAGGCTCTGCATCACTTTGGTCTCCGCGAGTTTTAAGAGCAGGTATGGGAGCCCATTTTAGCTTACATTGTTTTGAAAACTTCCAACTCACAGATATTCTTCCAAAATTTCAAATCTCAGTTTTTGTTACGAGCTCTCATCACTCAACAAGCCTCTATTCACAAGATCTTTCAAAACCCTGTGTATGGATTTTAGGAAACGAAGGTCAAGGTGCTAGTGATTACGCATTAGATCACGCACAATCAGTGGCTATTCCTCAACCAGGTGGGCAAGAGTCATTAAACGTAGCAATTGCAGGATCTATTTGTTTTTTTGAGATGGTTCGTCAACGCCAATAAAACGTTAATTTATTTTACATCTCACATATTTGTGAAAAAAATCAATTACACTAGTAAAAAATAGCCGATTGTTGTCAACCTCCCACCTCTTTTCAACGTTATATAAGAGATATATTGAAGATAAGGTGGGTATGTCCAATGACAGGATTTTCCATCTCCATGGATTTAGCACCGAAAAAGTCTCGATCGGAAACATCTAGTGCTCATGCAAGCACGGCTGAGCAACGCCTGAAAGTTTTCATGCAAGATGTAACTGGTCGTGCTTTGGTGATGATGGAGAGTGCTACCCAAGGTCAACAAGGTATAGCAATGGATTTGGTTCAAGAAGCATTTATTGCTTTACACAAATCTTATGCCGATAAAAGTACAGAAGAATGGTATCCCCTGTTTTATACGATTTTAAACAACAAACTTCAGGATTGGCGCCGCAAAGAATCTCGTAGAGCAAACCCATTTTCATTCTTCAAAAAAGTTAGTCTGGAAAATGACGACGACGAAATTATTGATGTAGTTGATGAAAAAGCCATTAATCCTGCGGATTTTCTCGATCAAGCAGTGACTATCGAAGAAATTCGAGAAGCGATTTCAAAACTACCTGTTCGTCAACAACAGGCTTTTATGTTACGTGCGTGGGAAGGTTTTGACACACACACAACAGCTCAGATCATGAACTGTACCGAAGGTAGTGTAAAAACCCATTATCACCGAGCAATTCAGGGACTTAGAGAGTACTTGGCCCATTTAAATCCCTTGGGAGGTTCTGATGAATCATGATGATTTCACTAAAAAGGTGACGTCTAAACTTGATAGTTTGGCACATCACCATAAAAATAAAACAGTGGTCATGAATCATGTGCTTGACCATATTCAACAAAAACCAGCCTCTTTTTATAGTGTCTGGAAAATGTCTGGTTTTGCACTTGCAGCAGCGATCACAGGTTTTGTAATTTTACCTAATTCAGCAGATATTGTTGATAAGCCACAAAATCAAGTGATTGTAAATCCTAAATTATCCCCACAAATGGTGGAAGATTTAGAAATGCTAATGGTCTTGGGTGAGGATAAAGTACAACATGGCAGCTAAAAAATTAGCTCTTATCCTTTGTTCATTAAGTTTCTTGCAAACCAGTTTTGCAGGTTTTGAACGATTTTGGATTTTTTCTAAAGATGCCAATACACAAGTTGATGACACATGGAATGCCCTTTCTGAAGAGGAACAACGTGCAGTTATTAAACGTTACCAGAGCTTAAAAGAGTTACCAGCGAATCAAAGTACGAACCTACAGCAGCGTATGGACTGGTTTACTCAGCTCCCCGATGCTGAAAAAGAAAAAATGCGTGAAGCATGGCAAAAAATGAGTACACAAGAGCGTAATGATTTACGCCAGCGCATGCTTAAAGCGAATGGTGAAGAAAGAACAGCTATTCGTGAAGAATATATGAATAAGTATTTAGAACATTAATATAAGTATGTGAAGTTCACACACCGTGAGTTTCATGACTTATATACTTTCCATAAAAAAGCCTCCAATTGGAGGCTTTTTATTTTATATAATTTATTTACGGTAGCGTCTATAGACCGCTAAACCAAGTAAAGATGCTATAGATAGAATTCCTAAGCTACCACCACCGCCTCCGCCACGTGTATCGTCTGTAGTAGTTGCAGTACTTACTAGATTAATTGTCCCAGCTTTAGGTGAAATTTTACCATCTGCATCATAAACGTTATAGCTTAACGAATCATTGAAAACGTTAAAGACGTTATTTGCCTGAATATAAATATTCCCACCATAACAAGTTTTATCTTTGTCATCTTTCGGACATGGCCCTTCTCGATCAGCTTTAACTACCTTAAAGATTCCATCTTTTGAAGTTTTACTTGGTAAATAGATTGGTAACTCTACACTTTTTTCATCAACCCAAAATTGTGCTTTAGGTTTTGAAATCGTGCTTACTGGACCATCTCCATCATCATTAGCATATTTAAGAAGATTCAATGGAATAGTTTCATTTGCAAGATACTTAAAGGTAATTGTCCCATCTCCAGAAACGGGTTCAATATTATTAAAACGTGCTTTGATTAAACCGCTTGAGCTTGATTTACTATCGGCTGTTGTAATCGTATACTTACAATAAGCATAGCTACCTGCTTGAGTCACCGTATCGTCTTTGCGATAAAAAACAATTTGCTGTAAAGCGCTATTCCACTCACAAAACACCTTGTCCTCATCAGTCAAAGCATCAATTTGGCTTTGATCAAATTTGTCATCAAGCGATCCAATACCCAATGCCTCTGTTTTAATACGATAATCAGTTGTATTGAAAAACTTCAAAATATGGTTAGCATCTTCGGCCGGTAAAGGTAAATCATAGTTCTTTAAATCTAGATATATAGCACGATATTTAAGATTTGCCTTGGTTGCATCAATCAGTTTTTTAAACTCTGCTAAACGTACTTTATAATAAGTAATAAAATTAGTAGGTGTTTTAGGGTCTTTAATATAAGCATCAAATAAATCAAAATTTTGTTGATAGGTATCAATTAAAGTGGTTGATGAAATATTACTAACATCCTTTAAGTCACCTGAAGTTAATTTCATTAACTCAACAGCACCAATATCACAGCTATTACGACTCTCTGACTGGTAATAAGAGGTTCCATCTGTCAAACGATTTAAACCACGTTGGTCAGCTGTAGCACAGCTTCCTTTACCATCTACATCAACATCAATTAAATCTATTTGCTTAGGGTCAGTAATCTCTTTTGGATAATAAATAGGTAAGAAACCAGTATAAGCCGTTGCATCCTGTGGGCTCAATAGACTACTAAATGATTGTGTACTGATGTTAATATTCGTATGACCATCAGGTAAAGATTCTTTTGGTACATCACATTTTGCTATCGTAGACGTCCAGTCAAGGGCATTGAAGCTCAGCGTTAAACCTACACTCTTTTGCTCTGCTGCCGCGCCTAAAAGATATTTACAAGCATAACTTCCAGTATTATAAGCCAGTACGTTAAAACTAAGCTTTTTTGTGCCCAGTTTGTCGTAAAGGAAAGTACTATTCGCGTTGTTTTCAACAATTGTATTATTTAAAAGTACTAGACTACTGCTCGAGCTTAAAATACTTGATGTATTGACTGGGTTATTGGTATCACCAGTAAACTTAATAATACTACCATTAGTACTATTCGCTATATTTTTTGCAATAGTATTAACTGACAATGTCGCACTAGGTTTACCACAAAACTCAAATGTACTTGTTGAAGCTGTATTACCATTATTCACAATACTGTTTGATGTAAGGGTAATGGTACGTGGCGCATAGACGGTGTCACTAAAACACCCCATTGATAAAATACTGCCTTGTGTTGCGCTATTACCTTTCAGTAATGAATGATTTACTGACAAAGTAATATTAGGTGAAGCTAAATAAATTGCTCCACCACTTGTTGCTCGTGATGATAAAATCTGGCTATTTTGTAAAGCAATATCAGCACCTGCATAAATTGCCCCACCCTGACCAGTTGTAACGCCATTTGCAAGAATGACATTATTTAAGCTTAAGGGTTGCTTATAGGACGTTGTATTAAAAACACGTGATTTACCTTGGGCATCAATATACGTTTGTAATTCAAGCTGTGCGGGATAATCATTAGTTAAAACACTTTTCTTCTGCCAATCTACGGGGTCAGCACCAAAGATAGCAATATTGGCATTAGGAACTAACTCCTTAGTTAAAGTATAAGTTCCTGCTTTAAGCTGAATAGATTTCTGTGTAGTCTCACGTGTATCAATAACTGTACAACCACCATAAGACTTACGTAATTCAGCAGTCTTTATCGCTTCACGCAATGAACAAGCATTGGTATTATCACCATCTTCATCCACAAAAGTGGTAACATCAATTCTTCCATTAGTAGTATCTGCAAATAATGGCATTGCAGCAATCACAGCTAATGCTAAAAAAGCTTTTTTATAATTTTTCATAGCCTTTATCATCCTTGATTATGACTTAAAACGTCGCAAAGCAATTAAGCCAAATAAACCTAAAATTAAGCCACCACCGACACTTCCCCCGCCACCCGTGCTTACAGTTTTATCCTCAATACCTGATGGTGGATCTTGTACGATTTGAACTGGAACCGTTAGATAAACATCTGCTGCATTATTAAAACGTGTTGTAGTTGTGACCACTAAAAGGTTAAAAACATCGGCTCCATGCCAGTTACCATTTGGAACATAAGTTAAGTTTCCTTGAGTATCAATTGATAGAGTTCCTTTAGATGGCGTGCTTGTCTGAACCACTTTCATGCAACCTGATTGCCATACTTTACCATCTGTTCTTTTTCCAAACATTTTTTCGCATGTTTGTGGAGAAACTAATTCACCATCACCCACAACATCAGCAATATTAAATTTAGCAATTTCTCCATATTTAATATCTTGACCATGCGTACTAATATCATCACGGTTAATTGTTAATTCAATTGATCCTAAATCGCATAGCTCATCATAAGCACTTCGATTTTTTCCACGTTGATCTTGTTTTTCACAACTTGCTAAACCGACAGAAGTTCCATCACTATATAAACGACCTTTGTTAATTAACAATGACTGTGAAAGGCTTGTATATTTATCTAGAATTCGGGGTTTAAAGAAACCTAAGAAACTATCACTTGGTGTTGAATAAGGACAAAGCAATCCATCTGCAGGTGGTACATCGCAGGTTCCTTCATCTGCATTCCCTGCAATTAGTTTTTCACTGGATGGATAAATAATATTAGGAAGTGTTGTCGAAGCATTACGGTTACATTCCGTAGTCACCAAATTGCTCTGTACAATCGTTTTATCTGTTGCAGATGTCTGACAGTTGGTTGTATTGCCCACTAGAATACTATTAGAAACGGAAGCTTTTCCTTGTGGAGCATCAAAAAATAGCCCACCCGCGTTTTTAATCATTGTAATGTTATTGATCACCATCCCATCTCGGACATTGGCAATAAAACTACCTTTATTATGGAAAATCGTACTATTACTTAAACCAATAATACGCGAATTTAAGTAGCCCCCTGTACTTTCATCAGCGAATTTAGTTTGTGCATGAAATAGCCCACTCTCTGCTGAAGTTACATCATTATCACGCACTACAGACCGGGTAATATAATAAAGTGGCATATCACTATATAAAACCCCACCCTGACTTGCTTTGTTATTTTGCATCAGACTATTCGCAATCGTTACTGAGCCTGCTGTTTTTATAGTATTGGATAGAATACCAGCGTTATAAATTGCTCCACCACGTGTTGCATATCCATCCATTAAACGTGAATTTTGAATAATTAATTGTTCATGGTTATAAATTAAACCACCATCACCATTTGGTGCTAGCGTCTTTAGGCCTGCACCTTTTAAATTGACATCAGTAAATAAAACTGTAAAAGAGGCTTTTTCAACACTATTATCATCTATACGGAATAGCTGATCCGTACCTACCATTTTAATTGTTGCATTATGGGAGTTGGGCTGCCCTTCTTCAACCAATGTAGAATCATTCTTTGCTGTACTAATACTCTGAGCTGCAGAAATCGTTATACTTTTATTCAATGCATATTCTTTATCACGCTGCAAAATAATATTTGAAGAGGCATCTTTATTTCCACATCCGTGATAACCAGTTGCATATTTTTCAACATTAGCAGCATTGGAAGATGCACGATAATTAAGAAATTGTACAGCCTCACGCAACGTACATAGCGTATCGTCTTTATCTTCATCAATTAAGCTTGTGACTTGAATATCGGCAGAATACGCGTGTCCAGCAGCAGCCAATAAAGCAAAAGCAATGCTCCGTTTGAGCATACCCATCTCCTTACATCTTTTTTCATTTTTTTTGTCAATATTGCAAATTTTTCACTTTTGCAATCGCATCCTTTGTGCGTACTTTGTCACAGCAAGTAGAATTTCTCAAGACATTTTGGTCGGTCTGTAGAGTCATTTTTGAACCAGATTACAAAAAGCTTCATACATTGAAAAAACTTTTTTAAATACAAAAATTGACTCATTTAAAAATTAGAAGGAAATTTAAAAAGATGTAAATACAAGTGCTCTGAAATTAGAAATCTTGTGCCAGAGACTCTATTTTTAATAGGTTTTTATAAATTTAGGCAAAGCAATAAAGCAGAATGAAAGAATTTCTATTGTTGATATTCATCAATCAAAGCATAAATTTGTCTTAACGTTGCATTCGAAAGTTTTGTTTTTTCGCCTTTGAGTAATTTTTCTAATTGGGCAACTGTCTGTAGCAAAAGAGAAGCTTGATGAGGGCCATGTAACAATAAATAGTCAACAATTTGCTGATCAAAATGAATACCACGTCTAGACATTACAGATGTAACCAAAGCATAGCGGTCCGCATATAAACTTCCACTCGGTACCTTAACACTGACAGCTTGGGTAAGTCGTGATTGTAAGTCTGGTAATTCCAACTTTAATTCGATAGGTGCTACACGCGAAGAAAATACCAACTGCCCTTCGTGATTATTCATTAAATGAAAGACAGCTTTTTGCCAATGGGGCACACCACTAATCGATTCAATATCATCTAGAGCAACAAGATCATAATGCTCTAAAGAAGTAATTGCTTCGATAGGAGCATCCAGGAGTTCAAGCAAAGAAACTTTAATCGCAGATTTGCCTATTTCTAAATAAGAGTCACAAATTGCGGAAAGTAAATGACTCTTACCTGTCCCTGCCCCACCATAGATGTAAAACCTACTGACCAGACCAGCATGTAGTTGACGCACAGCATCGACTACATTCCCCCAACTTGGTCCCGAGAAATCACTGATTCGGGCATCAAGTTGAGGTTCTATATCCAGTTGGAGTTGACGCATATATCGAATTAACCTTGAAATTATTTCTGGTCAGATGGTTTCAGTTTATCTGTATCTTGCTGTGTTTTAACCTCAAGATCAAGCTTAGTGCTTTCGGTTTCTACATGAATTTGCTTAATATCACCTTGTTGTATGACTAACGCAGACGGTGAAGCATAAAGTGAGCTTCTTTCATAGTTATCTCTTAAGTGTTTCAACAACACTACAATAACAGCCGCAACAGGCAATGCAATTAACATTCCCAAGAATCCTGCAAGTTGCGCGCCTGCCAATACTGCAAAAACAACTGCTACAGGAGATAGACCAATTTTATCGCCCAGTAAGAATGGCTGTAGAATATAGCCCTCTACCGCTTGGCCAATCATAAAAACTACACCAACGAGTAATAAATGCATCCAGTCCAATCCGAACTGGAACAAACTTGCGATAACCGCCGCAATAATACCTACTGCAAACCCTAAATAAGGAATAATACTGGCAAGGCCAGCCACCATACCAATAATAAGACCAACTTCCAAACCAATGAGCTGCAAACCAACCGCATATACTATGCCTAGCAACAGCATGACGAGAAACTGACCTTTAACAAATGCCCCTAAAACGCTATGACATTCACCAACGATTTGCAAGGTAGTTGCTTCATATTGACGTGGAATGAGACGACGTAAGTTCTGTAACATACGATCCCAGTCTAGTAAAAAATAAAAAGCAATAATTGGAATTAAAACAACTGTTCCACCAATCTGAATAAAATTCAAACCAGACTGGGCCAATTTTAATAACACTGACTGAATACTATCGGCACTATAATTGGTTTGAACATATTCCATCACAGCTTTAGACATCTGCTCTGTGTCAATTTCCATTGCCTGGAGATTAAAAGTTGAAGATACCCAAGGCAAAAAGGTAGCGTTAATCCAGTGAATACCAGCTGGAATACTATCTCGGGCATAAACCAATTGTTTCCAGATTAGAGGAACCAAATACCACAAAGCGATAGTTAGGGTTACACCTATTCCTATAAACACCACGCTAATTGCTAACCAGCGAGGCAATTTGATTTTTACCAGAACATCAACAAGTGGACTGAATAAATAAGCCAGGAAAAAAGCGCCGATAAAAGGAATGACTACAGGCTTGAGTAAGTACAATACCCATACCAGCAATACAATACCTGCGAGTAAAAAAATACGGCGCAGTATACGATCTTGCATAAAATCTAGCCTTTTTTGATTTAATCGTTATAAATGAAAAAATATTTTTATTAAAGATAGCATTTTCGAGCATAAATAACATAAGAGTTTCGTATATTCAGGTTATAATCTGCCGCCAATGCGGAGACTTCATTTATGAGCAACTCAACTTCTACCCCAAATACCGGTTTAAGCTATAAAGATGCGGGTGTCGACATTGAAGCGGGCGACGCACTGGTCGATCGTATCAAGTCAGTCGCTAAACGTACAAGTCGTCCTGAAGTAATGGGCGGACTTGGTGGCTTTGGTGCACTATGCAAAATTCCTAAAGGTTATGAAGAGCCTGTTTTAGTTTCTGGAACCGATGGTGTAGGAACTAAATTACGTTTGGCACTTAATCTTAATCGTCATGACACAATCGGCCAAGATCTTGTGGCTATGTGTGTAAATGACCTTTTAGTTTGTGGTGCAGAACCATTATTCTTCCTTGATTATTATGCAACTGGTCACTTAAATGTTGACGTTGCTGCAAATGTTGTTACTGGTATTGGTAAAGGTTGTGAGCTTGCAGGTTGCGCACTTGTAGGTGGGGAAACCGCAGAAATGCCAGGCATGTATGAAGGCGAAGATTACGATCTTGCTGGTTTTGCTGTTGGTGTTGTTGAGCAAAGTAAAATTATTGATGGCTCTAAAGTAAAGTCTGGTGATGTACTTATTGGTGTTGCATCAAGTGGCGCTCACTCAAATGGTTATTCATTATTACGTAAAATTTTAGACGTTAAAAATGTTGATTTAACTCAAACGATTGATGGCCGTCCTCTTGCTGATGTAGCAATGGAGCCAACTCGTATTTATGTAAAACCAGTTCTTGAGCTATGCAAACAAGTTGATGTACATGCTATGGCACACATCACTGGTGGCGGTTTACCAGGTAACTTACCTCGTGTACTACCAAATGGTGCACAAGCTGTCATTGATGAAGCTTCTTGGGAATGGTCTGAATTATTCCAACTTCTACAACGCGAAGGCAATGTAGAACGCTTTGAAATGTACCGTACGTTTAACTGTGGCGTAGGTATGGTCATTGCGGTTGATGCAAATGATGCAGAAAAAGCAATTGAAGTGCTGAATGCTCAAGGTGAAAAAGCTTGGAAAATCGGACATATCCAAGAAAATGCTGAATCAGTGGAAGGCGCAGACGAAAAAATTCGTGTGATCTTTGCATGATAAAAATTGCTGTTCTAGTCTCTGGGAACGGCAGTAATTTACAAGCCTTGATAGATGCAAATCTATCAGGGAAAATTGTAGGTGTACTGTCTAATAAAGCAGATGCTTATGCCCTAGAGCGTGCTCAAAAAGCTAATATTGCTACGGCTGTTATTTCCCATAAAGACTTTCCAACTCGTGAAGTGTTTGATGAAGCAATGCATCAACAACTCTTAGCTTGGCAAGTGGATGTAGTTATTTTAGCCGGCTTCATGCGCATTTTAACTCCCACCTTTGTCAATAAATGGCAAGGGAAAATGCTGAACATACATCCTTCACTTCTTCCAGCTTACAAAGGCGTGAACACTCATCAACGCGTTTTAAATACAGGTGATCGTTTACATGGTTGTACCGTACACTTTGTAACTGCTGAACTAGATTCTGGTCAATCAATTGCCCAATCAGCTATTTCAGTTAAAGAACATGATACTGCCGCTTCATTAGCAGATCGAGTACATACACTTGAGCACTTTATTTACCCACAAGTAGCAGAGTGGTTATGTAACGGTCAACTTACATGGAAAAGTGGTCAAGCTTATTTCCGTGATCAAGTTCTTAAACACCCTATTCGTTTTGCAAATTGGTAAAGCATTTTACTTACAAGCAAAAATAAAAAAAGGACATGCTAGCATGTCCTTTTTTTATAAGTTTAAAAATTAATTTGGCTGAGTATGAATCAATTTCTTTATAGAGTTTACTGTATCAATAGGATGTTCTAGAGGGAACATATGTCCCCCTTCAACCACGGTAAACGGAATTCCCATTTTTCGCTTTGCCATTTGAGGAAAGCCTCTTTTTAAGAAATCACTTCCTTTACCCACAACTAAATGCACAGGCATCTTAGGTTTTGGCATTGGTAGCCACCACCAAGAAGGATTTTTCCGAAAAATTGCAACTTCATCTTCACGAGAAATAGTTAAAGTAACTCCACCGCGGACCGAGTCTTCTTTTAAAGCATAGTCAATGTAAGCTTGAAAACAATCTTCATCAAAATCTTTATAGAAGCCTTTAGGACGCAGTAATTCGGCCGCCTGTTCTCTCGATTCCCAATGTTCACGACGACGTGCAGATAAGCCTGCTGGTGTCATCGCATCAACTAATTTAGGACGAAATAATTTTGCCATATGAAAAGCAAATGAATATCGTCCTAAAATAAGAGGCGGGTCTAACATAATCACTTGAGAAAAGAGTTCAGGACGCTGAAAAGAGGCCATCAAAGTTAAAACTGAACCAAGAGAATGCCCAAGTCCAATGACTTTACGTCCTTTCGCCTGCCGCACAATACTATCAATCACCTGATCAACCAAAGAAGGCCAATGGTTAGTCACAGGATAACGCTTATCAGGACCAATCAGGGGAACATAAATAATGTCATATTCCCCTTTCAACTGGTCAAACAGTTTTTGATACACTTTTGAGGGTACGCCATTCGCATGAGCAAAGTGTATAACTGGTTTCATTGACATACCGCTATCCTAAAACAGATTTTATTGTAATTTTGCGCTTTGACGAGTCTGCACTTCTTGAGCAATAGATTCACTTACCCCTTGCCCTATCTGTGCACCCATACGACCTAAAATTGATTGTAATGGGTTACGCTCAATTGTGTAGTCAACTTTATTATCAAGGTTTAGCTCACGCATCAAGCTCGTAATGTTACCTGAACGGTCAGCAACACCTAACTGGATTGCTTGTTCACCAGTCCAGAATAAACCAGAAAAAATAGCTGGATCATTCGATTTCAAACGCTTTCCACGTCCTTCTTTAACTGCGGTAATAAAGTGAGTATGAACATTATCAAGAACAGATTGAATGTGCTGCTTTTGCGCAGGATCAATCGGTTTTGTCATACTTAAAATGTCTTTATTCGTTCCTGCTGTTAAAGTGCGGTCTTCGATACCAAGTTTCTGAGCTAAACCAGTAATCCCATAGTTAGGCATGATGACACCAATTGAGCCCACTAAACTCGATGGATTAACAATAATCTCATCTGCAGCAGAAGCAATATAATACGCACCCGATGCACCCATATCACCAATAACGGCGTAAACCTTCTTATCAGGATGCTGTTTTTTCAAATAACGAATTTCCTGCCAGATTTCATCAGACTGAACTGGAGAACCGCCAGGTGAGTTAATATTAAGTGCAACAGCTTTACTGTTTGATGCCTCAAAAGCACGCTTAAGCGCTTTATTGGTATCTTCACTATTCACAGATTGATTGCTTGAAGCGTCAATAGTTCCAATAATATCTACCACTGCCAGATGAGCACTGCTGCTACTTACAGCAGATCCTTCTTTACTGGTTGAGCAGCCTTTACCCATGAGTACAATAATAAATAATAAATAAATAAAAGTTAATGTTTTAAAGAAGATACCCCAACGGCGACTTCGACGCTGTTCCTCTACAGAGGCAAGTACAGCCTTCTCGATAATTTGCCATTCTGGTCCATTTTGTTTAGGGATTATAGGTTCATTTTGTGGTTTTGGCGGCCAATCGGACATAAAATTCCAATCCAAATTAATCTAAAATGATGTCATTATATACGTTGATTTGATAAAAACTGTCTAAATAATATGATTTCATTTATAATAATTTTATCTTTTTTTAATTATTGCTTCCTTTTCCCGCGATAGATGACCAAATTAGATATAAAAAGCATGAACTATTTCCTACTCAAAACTTTTAGCCGCCAGCCAATTAAATTTGGACGTTTTTTTGCTCGTATGTTGGCAGGGTTAATCAATACTTTAAAAATTACTAAAACATCAAAAAGTATAGAACTAAATCTACAAATCGCCCTTCCACATTTAACGCCACAACAGCGAATAGAGATTACGCAACAAGCTATTCGTAATGAAATCACCTCATACTTTGAATTTTTAAGTATTTGGGGTTCATCAAATAGTAAAAATATCGAAAGAATTCACCATGTTGAAGGTGAACATTACTATCACGAAGCGCTTGCAGCAAAAAAAGGGCTTGTTATGATCATCCCACATTTTGGCACATGGGAAATCATGAATGCCTGGTGTTCACAGTTCACTTCAATGACAATTTTATACAAGCCTGTAAAAAATGTAGATGCAGACCGTTTTGTTCGAGAAGCACGTAGTCGTGAGCAAGCCAATTTGGTTCCTACAGATGAAACTGGTGTAAGACAAATTTTTAAAGCTTTAAAACAAGGTGAAACCACCGTAATTTTACCTGACCATACCCCCAACATCGGCGGCGATATGATCAATTATTTTGGTGTTCCACTTGCCTCAAGTAATTTAAGTGCCAAGCTCATCCAAAAAACTAAAGCAAAAGCTTTATTTCTTTACGCAATTCGTAACGAAAATGATGGCTTTACGATGCATATTGAACCTATGGATGAGCAGATCTACGAAGGTAGTGCAGATGATGGAACTTATGTCATTCATCAGGCTATTGAACAACTCATCCAGCGTTATCCAGAACACTATCACTGGAGCTATAAACGTTTTAAGGCAAATCCTGCTTTAGATAATATTTACAATATTGATCCAAATGAAGCACTTCAAATTGTAGATAGACTTAAAGCCGAAGCTTCACAAAGTTCTGTGAAGCCAAGTACGCTCAAAACGTCGAGTGTATAAAGCCATTTGATGATTCTGAGATACAAAACTTAATGTTCCTTGCTCAATTGTACTTTTAAAAGGAATATTAAGTGCTTGTATTCTCGCTATCACCTCTTTGCTTGGATGACCGTATCTGTTATTAAAACCGGCAGATGCAACAACAAGCTTGGGATTTAAAGTCGCTAAGAAGTCATAGGCAGAACTATGTTTACTACCATGATGACCCAATACCAAAACATCTACTTTTAAATCAGGATATTCTTTTATCAATTGATATTCAGCTTCCCATCCGGCATCCCCCATAATTAAATAGTTTTGGTAACCTTTTATCTGTTTTAAATGAATATAAACGACACAAGAGTATTGATTTTGATTTGAAGAAACTAAATTTAAATCATTTTCTTTAGGCCAAAGTATTTCAATATCTAACTGGGGATATTGCCATTTTTGCCCTTGATGACAATAAGTAAATGGTTCTTTAACCTGCTCTTTCCACAACTCATTCGATATAACTTGTTTGATAGGGAAAGCCTGACTTATCGCCGGAAATGCACCACTATGATCTTGGTCAAGATGAGATAACACGACATGATCTAATTGTTTAATACCTTTGTGACGTAAATATGGAATCACTACATTTTGGCCAATACTAAAAGCCTTCTCATCATAAGAACCGCCAGTATCAATTAACCATGTCTGCTCTGGATGTTGTAAAAAAATCGCTTGGCCCTGGCCTACGTCTATAATATTTAATTGGATTTGTTGGGATGACTTATTTGGAATGATTAAAGGTAAACAACATATGAGACCCCAAGATTTCGGTAAAACACCACGTGGTAAGAATAAGATAATAATGACACAGCTAAGACACACTAAAGCAAGTAGTGTCAGGCTAAAACCTTGCAATGGTAGAGATAATTTCTCTAAAAAACTAAAACATGTCAGCACTATACTGAGCAAAATATCATTAATCTGAAAGAGTGCATTTCCAATTGAATTAAAAATAAGCCACACACAAGCAGCAAAAATATTCAAAGGAACAATAATTCCTCCTAGCAAAGGAACTGCAATAATATTTGTGAGAGGTGCGACCCATGAAATTTGTTGAAAGAAAATCAGCATTAAAGGACATAGGGCGATAAATATTTTGCCCTGAGATTCAATGAGGGTTTTGCTTAAAAGAATTATTCTAAATAGCAGACTCACTGAGGCTAGGTTTCGAGTCTGTACTATGGTTTGATAAATGCGTAATAAAATAAAGCAAGAACCATAAGAGAGCCAAAAACCTGCCGATAAGACACTAAATGGATCGAAAAGCAAAAGTAGACTTGCACTGTAAACCAAGAGCGAAAATGGTTTAACAGGCAGTTTGACTAACAATAAAAAGGCAAATAAAAATACTGAAAGTAAAGTTCTTAAAGCTGGAATTTCAAAGCCTACAAAAGCCGTATAAATCAAAACACCGAAACATAATGGAATCATTGCCAATATTTGCTTGGGTTGCCACAAATAAATCTGCGGATAATAACGTCGTACTAATTGATGTAAACCCCAAGACAACATGATGGAAAAAATTAGTACATGAGGCCCTGAAATGGCCAACAAATGAGAGATTCCTAACTGCTTAAATTGATTTTTAATCTGTTCATTTAAAAGACTTTCATCCCCTGTTAGAAGTGCTAATAACAGTCCTTTGTTCTGTAAGGGAGATTTTTTTAGCATTAATCTAAATTTTAGACGGAGTTTTTCTATATTTAATTGTTGCCTAGTAAAAAACTTTTGTTGCTGTTGTAAATGATTTTGATAACCCAAGCGATAAATTTCATCAGAGCTTAAGGGTTCAATATGCTGAACACTGAAACCTGACATTATATTTCGTTGAATGAACCATTGCTCCTGATCAAAAGTACCTGATACTGCATAACTATGAGCTGGTCTGGTTTTACCCGAAATCCGATAGTAGTGGCCTAATTGTAATTTTGGCCCCTCTATTAATGCACTCTCATTTTCATTTTTTAAATATAACAACCAATTCACCACATGGGATGACCGCCCTAGAACCTGAGCGAGTTGCTGTGTCTTATTATCATTTTCTTCACTTATTCGATCTATATAAACAATAACGTCTAAAGACTCAGGTTGCATCTCCCGTAGTTGTAGTCTTTCATTTAAGGCATGCTGAGCATATTGATGACCTATAATAAAAAGACTTAGACCACAGATTAAACAGTAACCTGCCTTTAATAGAGGACGATTTACAACGATGTGCTGCTTAAAAATATAAAAAATAAAGCTGATAAAGAGGACAACTTTCCCAATCCATCCATATTGCATTATTAAAGGAAGATCTATTCCCATAAATGCAATACCACCAACCCACCCCACTAAAATAAGCTTTAACATTTAAAATCATATCGTTATCTTTTTAGGGGCAAAATTAAAGCCCAACTGAGTGGGCTTTAACAATGTGATTTAATGACAATTTTTTAAGAACCGCTCACCCAAAGACCATCTTCCATATGCAAGATTGAATCTGCTGCCTGAGCTAACTGTTCATCATGAGTCACAATGAGCATGGCCATGTTGAGTTCTTTCTTAAGATCGGTCAATAATTCAAAAATGCCTAAAGCTGTTTTACGATCTAGGTTTCCGGTAGGTTCATCAGCTAGAACAACTGCAGGTTGAGTGACCAAAGCACGAGCCAAAGCGACACGTTGGCGCTCACCGCCTGAAAGCTCACCTGGCTGATGATCCATACGATGAGATAAGCCCACTCGGTCTAGTAAATATTCAGCTTGTGCTTTTACCGATTTGTATTGGCTATCTGGGCGAAGCATAAGAGGCATTGCCACATTTTCAAGCGCAGTAAACTCAGGTAACAAATGGTGAAATTGATAAACAAAACCGAGGTATTTGTTACGTTGAAAACCACGCTCGGCTTCACCTAAATTATCAAAACGCTGACCATTTAAAAATACTTGTCCTTGCGTTGGTTGCTCTAGACCGCCTAGCGCATGAAGCAAAGTACTTTTACCTGAACCACTCGCACCAACAATCGAAACAAACTGCCCTGCTTCAACTTGTAAAGAAAGACCTTTAATGACTTCAACCTTAGATTTACCATCATCAAAATGTTTATAGATATCTTTCGCTTCTAAAACAATTTTACTCATAGCGCAGTGCCTCGGCAGGTTGAACTTTGGCCGCACGAAGCGCCGGATAGATAGTTGCCAAGAAGCTTAGAAGTAAAGACACAATCACAATAATCGTCACATCTTGCCATCTTAAATAAGAAGGTAGGTAATGCACAAAGTAAGCATCAAATAGATTTAGGCCCAACACATTGTTAAACCATGAAATGATGTCACTAATAGTTAAAGCTAAAATTACACCTAAAACCGTACCTGCAACTGTACCAATCACACCAATGACAGTACCTTGCACCATAAATATTTTAGTAATCATCGATGGTGACGCGCCTAATGTACGCAAAATGGCAATATCTGATTTTTTATCAGTAACAACCATCACTAAAGACGAAACGATATTAAAGGCTGCAACCACAATGATAAGTACAAGTAACAAACCAACTAGTGTTTTTTCCATTTGAATGGCATTAAACAGATTGCCATGCGTATAGGTCCAGTTCGTCGCGTAGAAATTACTTGGTAAACTTTTTACCAAGTCGTCCGCAACTTTTGGCGCGGCAAAAATATCATCTAGTTTTAAACGGACACCTTGAGCACCATCTGGTAAGCGTAATAGGGTTGACGCATCATATAGGGCGATATACCCCACCATAGAGTCGACTTCAGCACCTACACTAAAAATACCAACCACTTTAAAGCGTTTGAAACGAGGTACTACACCTGCTGGAGATGGCGTCGCTTCAGGTAAAACCAATGTCACGCTGTCATTTAGACGTAAGCCTAATGAATCGGCCATATCTTTACCAAGGACAATACCAAACTCACCCTTTTTAAGTGAATCTAAGCTACCAGCAACAATATGATTTTGAATAATAGACACATTCTTTTCATATTTTGGGTCAATACCCGTCACCATAATACCAGCGACTTGCCCTTGCGCGGTTAACATACCTTGCAATTGGGTAAAAGGTGCAACCCCTGTTACATGTGGATGATGTTCAACTCGTTTTACCAGTTCAGGCCAATCCGTGAGGATTTGTGTAGATGAAACTGTCGCTTGCGGAACCATTCCCAAAACACGGTTTTTTAGTTCTCGATCGAAACCGTTCATCACAGAAAGTACCGTAATCAGCACAGCGACACCTAGTGTCAAACCGATCATCGAAACCAATGCAATAAAAGAAATAAAATGATTACTGCGTCTTGCGCGAGTATATCTCAACCCTATATACAGTGAGATTGGTTTAAACATACCTTCTAAATCCAAGGTGATTGATGGGAAATAGCAGATGCTCATGTCAAATCGCATCCACATCTACTATTTGGCCATATCGTTAGATGCTGTATTAAGGTTTAAAAATCAGTAAGTTCTGATCTTTCCTTAACAATCCTAATATTATATTGCTGCGCTATTTTCTACTACTTAAGTTGGGAGATCAATTTGATCATGCATTTCGCTACGAATTAGAACAATTTAATGAATAAGCTCAACAAATTACCCAAATCTTCTCCTATTTAGGCTTAATATGTCGGACAAAATTTCGATTTGCCTGAATGTCTTTATAGAAATATAAAAATAGTCCAAACAGGATAATTAAAGCACCTACAAAAACCATAATCGAAAGTTGTTCATGATTTAAAGCAGCTCCAATCATCATGGCTAACATTGGCGTAATAACTGTCGTTAAAGATAAAGTCGTTGCCTGAATGTTTTGTATAAGCTTGAAATAACAAAACATGGCAACTAATGAAGCCATCAGTACCGTATAAATTAAGGCAAATAAAGATTTAGCTTCTGGTAAATGTGTCGGTGCATATTGCCAAATAAATGGAATAAGACAACTTGCCAAAATCGAAGAAACTAAAATAGAGCCTGTTGCCTGAGCCATAGGCTGAATTTGTGCATTAACTTTCTTAACCCAGAAAATTGAAAAAGAATAGACAAAAACACTGATCAGCATAAGAACAATGCCAAATGGATGCACATGCTGATTCGATCCATTCAAGCAAATAATCGCTAAACCACTTACGGCAATAGCCATACCTAACCATTGCAACTTATAAAGTTGCTGACCAAATGCAAAACGGCCAATCAGCCCAGCCATAATCGGAGCTAAACCAAACATAAGCGCAATCATGCCTGAACTTAAATATTGGGTAGCGGCATATGTGAAAATTTGAGAACCAATTAAGCTAAAAGATCCGGCAACATAGCTATGAATAGCTTGTCGATGAGTTGGAAAAGGCGTTTTTAAAATCAGTAATATGGTTACTGCCAAAGGCAATGCAATAAAAAAGCGTAACAACAATGCCCACATCAGATGTAAATCGGACACACTCCAAACAATGGCTAATGGAGTTGTTGCCCATATAAACACTAACAAGGCATAGGTTAAAGCCAAATTGGTTTGCGATGGCATGCGATGCTCACTTAGCTGTTTTACGTTTTTGCTTTAAAATTGTTTGATCTAATGCACTCGAAAATTCACGCTTATCCCGCTCGGAAATAGGTGGCGGTCCACCAGTTTGTACACCCGCGCCACGAAGCGTATCCATGAAGTCACGTAGATGTAACCGCGCTTTAACATTCGCGGTTGTATAAACCTCACCTCGGGGGTGAATAGCAACGCCACCCTTTTCAATTACTTGAGCCGCTAGTGGAATATCTTGCGTAATGACAATGTCATTTTCAATCATACGATCAACTATTTCTTTGTCGGCCTGATCTGCACCACTTAAAACCTGTATTGACTTGATGCGAACAGAAGGCGTAATCCCAACATTTTGATTAGCAACAAAGATGACTTCTAACTGATAACGATCTGATGCGCGCAAAATCACTTCACGTAATATTCTTGGTAAAGCATCTGCATCTACCCATAGCTTAAATGGCAGCAAGTTATTCTCTATTTCCACTAAAAATATAAGTCTAACAGATGCTTTTCTAAGGTGAATAGTAATAAACATTAAACTTATTTTTAATTTGGTGTTTAAGTTTTTTTAAGAGCCAGATCTACCTTTTATTTTAAAATTAGCAGCAATATCTATCTTTCAATGACTAAATATGTGCTTTTACAAGAGAATTTACATATGGTGACTTGAAAAATAGCAAACACCCTCGATTTAATATAACAAGTAATGTGAACCCAACAGCATCATGCTTATGAAAAATCAAAACAGTCCAGAAGTTATTAAAGTAAATGAGCAAAATTTTGGTAGTCATGGCGAACATTGGAATCTATTGACGTCCCATCCTGAAACAGATGTACCAAAATGGTTAGGACTAGCACTTGATGCACCTGTAATGCCAATGGGCTTATGTGAACATGAAGAAGATATGGATCAATCTTTTTGGTTGATTCAAGGCCCCCAAGACCAAAAAGTTACAATCAACCAGATTATTGCGGTTGAAAATCAGAAACCTCGCGCACTCAAAACAGCCTTTCCAAGTTTTGAAAGTCCATATCAATATAATGCGAAAATTGAACGTATCATTACTTGTGACTCTGCAACACAAGCTGTTTTAAGTTTAAAACTAAATAAAGATACAACTGTTTATGCATTTGATAATTTATTTAGCGTTAACGCTTGTCAATATGACAAAACTAAAGATTATCAAGTTCAATTTAATGCATGGGCTTATGAATTAGAACCTGTTCCAGCAGGCGAAAAAATCGTTGTTGATGACCCAGCCTCAATTAAACATCACCGTGCATTAAATGCGATTTTGACTGAACATAATGGTGTTGCTCCTGAAAATTTACAGGAACTCATTAATGAATGGCAACCAAAAACTCCAGAAGATCAAGAACCTGTAACCGTTGATTTTTCTAAAATGGTTGCTTATTTATATGGTGAAAATCTTGGTCAAGAAGATGAAGCATGGTTCCAAGGTAATATTGTTGGCAAAACTTCTATGACATTTATGGGGGCAGAATATACCCTTTATGATGTTACTTTGGTTTTAGAAGATGATCTTCCTGCCATATTAGTGCGCATTGCAACCAAAAACGATTTGTATAAAAACTTTAATATTGGCGAATATATTCGCGGTAATATCTGGATTCAGGCGACTATTTGTGCTAAAAAGGGTGAAACTAATTGAATTTCACTAATATTTTAATAATTAGGTTATTGAATGAAGATTATACCCGAACAAACTACCAGCCTCATTCAATCTAGTAGCCTGCGCGTAAAGGTCGATACTGGTGCGTTTTGCTTTTTTGTATTGGGTATGTTTTTAGCTGCCATATTCATGCACCAGTTTGGTTTAGTTCCTTTTTAGTTTATAAAATTTATTCAAAAATAAAGCCCTCATTTGAGGGCTTTATTTTTGATTTACTTAACCATTACGCTTTGCAAAATCATCCATAAAGTTGATTAAAGCCTGTACGCCTTCTAACGGTACGGCGTTGTAAATACTTGCACGCATACCACCGACAGAGCGATGTCCAGCTAAGTTTAATAAATGGTTTGCTTCCGCTTCTTTTAAGAATTGCTTTTCTAAAGCTTCATCTGCCAAGGTAAACGGTACATTCATAATTGAACGGTTTGGAATTGCAATCGGGTTATTGTAGAAATCGCTTGAGTCGATATAACCATATAATGACTGAGCTTTTGCAAGGTTAACTTTATGGATAGCATCTACCCCACCCTGCTCTAGCAACCACTCAAATACCAAACCAGACAAGTACCAAGCATAAGTCGATGGTGTATTAACCATAGAACCATTTTTCGCTTGGTCACCATATTTCAAGATGCTTGGAATTTCTGGTTTAGCTTGATCAAGTAAGTCATCACGAATAATGACAATTGTTAAACCAGCAGGACCAATATTTTTTTGTGCGCCAGCATAGATCAAACCAAACTTGGTCACATCTAATGGAGCAGATAAAATACTTGATGAATAGTCACAAACGAGTGGCGCTTTTACATCAGGAATTCCTGCAAACTGTAAGCCACCAATCGTTTCATTATCGGCATAATGTACATAGGCTGCGTCGTCAGATAAATTCCATTCGCTTTGTTCAGAAATTGCGAACTTACCATCTACTTTAATACCAGCTTCTACAACATTAATGTCGCCATAACGTTTTGCTTCTTTTAACGCTTTTTCAGACCAGATGCCTGTATCAATATAATCAGCTTTATTGTTCTTACCCAAAAGGTTTAAAGGAATCGCAGAAAATTGTAATGACGCACCGCCTTGTAAAAACAGTACTTTATAGTTTTCTGGAATATTCATTAACTTGCGTAAATCTGCTTCAGCTTTTTCAGCCATAGCAACATAGTCAGCACTACGATGACTCATTTCCATGATGGATAGACCTTTACCATGCCAATCCAACATTTCTTGTTGAGCTTTTTCTAAAACGGCAGTAGGTAATGCAGCAGGACCAGCACAGAAATTGTACGCGCGCATGATTTTTCCCTTGTATAAAGTCAAACACAATAAAAATGGCATTTAACCACAGATTGCTTAAGCTTGCAGCAGCTTCTCAAGTAAATATTTCAATGCTGGACTGTATTTAGGATCATTTTTTCAATTATTGTTGTATTTATTTCTTTGCTTTTATTTGTGATTTTATCAGTTTAAAACATTTTCATTGAGTAAAGATCAACTTGACTTGTGATTATGATTTCACATACTTTGATATGTAGTACAAAATATGGGCTTTATAATATTTAAGAATTAAAGGGAGCTTAAACTATCTTGTTTCTATACAAATGTATAAGAAACAAGATGATAATTGAATTTAATAACAAGAAATTTAAACTATAAGGGATGCCAGAAATTGTTATTTAAAATGCCAGTACATCGATATAGACAGTCTATTTGCCCCTTTTTCTTTAAACCCAAGCATCTTGCTTTGGCCTTAGGACTTTTTTTCACAAATCATTTATATGCTCAAAGCTTAAGCTATGCTGAAGCGGAACAACAAGCTTTGAAGAGTTCATATAGCACTCAAGCTAATCAGGCTTTGCAGCAAGCGTCTCAACTAGAAGCTGAAGCAGTGAAAGGACTCGGATTACCTCGAGTTGATTTAAATGTTAGAGCATATGCCTTTCATAGCGAAACAGACGTCCCCCTCGCCTCTTTTAAACAAAAGCTTGAGAATGATTTAAGTCAGGGGTTCAACGATAAACTTTCACAGTGGAACAATGTCATTCCATCGGATGTGCTTGGACAAGTTCAAGAAGGTGCAAATCAAACTATTCATGATGGTATAAATCGCTTTCCCGACTATGCGAATCTGACTGTAGAAGATCAGGTTGTACGCCCTTCTATTTCGGTCGTTATGCCACTATATACAGGCGGCTTAACCAGTAGTGCAAAAAAAATAGCCAACATTCAAGCACAGCGTTCGGAACTTTCAAGTCAACAACAACAAGATGTACAGCGGTTTGAAGTTGTACAAAGTTATTTTAATGTTCAATTACAGCAGCAACTGGTAGCAAGTAGTTTATTCAACTTTAATGCCATGCAAAAACATTACAGCAATGCCCTAAAGCTCGAACAACAAGGGTTTATTAGTAAAGGGCAACGCATGCAGTTTGAAGTAGCTCGTAATAATGCGGAACGTACTTTACAAAGTACTCAAGCCAACTTAAATGCCAGTCGCTTTAGTCTTAATAATCTTTTACATCAACAAAATAATGTAGATTTAAGTACACCCTTATTTGTAAATAACACCCCAAGCCAAACTCTAGAATCACTTTTAACCAGTTATTCGCAAAAATCCAGTCTTGTACAAAAAATGCAGATGGATACCCAACTCGCTAACGTAAATATTCAAGCTCAACAAGCTGCAAAAAAACCAAGTCTTTTTGCATTTGGTGAATATGCCCTTGATGAAAATGAAAACTGGATTGTAGGTGTAATGGCAAAATACAACCTATTCTCTGGTGTAGATAAAAATAAGAATATCCATGCCGCCGAATTAAAGCGTTATGCTTCTGAACTTATGACCGAACGCACTAAGCAAGAAATTGAGGCACTTCTGAATAAGTCATATAACGAACTCAACTCTGCTCAGCAAAGCCATCAACTCTTACAAAGAAACGTAAATGCCGCTCAAGAAAATTTGCGTATTCAAGAACTGTCTTTCCGTGAAGGAATGGGAACAGCTACCCAAGTCATTGATGCACAAAATGCTTTAAGTGCTTTAAAAACTGAAATGGCTTTAAATGCCTATAAATATGTCATGTCACTCGCAACTCTATTGCAAAGTCACGGTTCAATTGATCAATTTAAAGCTTACGTTAATCAACCACATACCGACTATATCCGTTAATAGGAGTATAAAATGAATCAAGAATCATCTCATTCAGAACAGGATTCTCTTGCTGCGGATACGGTAGAAATTAACCAATCTCAAAAAAACGATCAAGCGAGTGACACCCCTGAATCAAACATAAATAACGGTGACTCTCAACCACCTAAAAACTCCAAGCTTAAACTGATTATTAGTTTAGTAATTATTGCGCTATTAGGTTTAATTATTTTTGGTTTGTGGAAAAGTTATCAATCAAAGCCTATTGAACTACAAGGTCGGGTTGAAGCCGAAACTATTCACGTGAGTACGAAAGTTCCAAGTCGTATTGAAGAAATTTATGTACAAGAAGGCCAGAAAATTTCCAAAGGCCAGCCCCTCGTTCGCTTGGTTAGCCCAGAAATAGAAGCTAAAAAGCAACAAGCCTTGGCAGCTTTACAATCAGCTTTAGCATTTCAATCTACGGTAGACCGCGGTTCTCAGCAAGAAAATATCGATACTCTCTATGCCAACTGGCAAAGCACCAAAGCACAAGCAAACCTTGCAAAAACCACTTACCAACGTGGTGAAAATTTATATAAACAAGGTGTCATTTCGCGTCAAAGACGAGATGAAATGTTAGCGGCACAAACTTCTGCCCAAGAATTAAGTGAAGCCTCTTATCAACAATATGCACGTGCAAAACGTGGCAGTACGAGCCAACAAAAATCTACAGCAGATGCACAAGTTGAAATTGCAAAAGCAGCTGTAGGCGAAGCAAAAGCACTTGAGGCTGAAACACGTTTATTCTCTCCTATTTCAGGTACAATTTCAAAAACTTACGGGAAGCCTTCCGAGTTAGTCGCTATGGGTGTACCTGTTGTCAGCATTTTAGAAGATGATGATTTATGGGTCAGCTTAAACGTGGGTGAAAATCAATATGCTTCTGTTTATAAAAATAAAACCCTTGAAGGATTCATTCCTGCACTGAATCAGAATGTGACTTTTAAAATTAAGAATATTGATGCTGAAGGTGAATTTGCCACTATAAAAACTACTCGCCAAACTGGAGGCTATGATATTCGTAGCTTTAAACTTCATCTTGAGCCTGAACGCCCAGTGCAAGATTTAAAAGTGGGTATGAGTGTTCTATTTAAAATTAAAGAAGAAAAATAACTTATGTTTGCCAGTATATTACGCGAACTAAACTATCTAAAAAGCAATAAATGGGATTTGTGCATGGTGACACTTATCCCCGCTTTTATCATTTTTTTGTTTAGCAGCATGTTTTACGCAGGTAAAGCTGAACATTTACCCATTGCCATTATTGACCAGGACCAAAGTGAACTCAGCCGCAATATTGAAAAGTATCTTTCGTTGAACCATACGGTAGATATTAAAACGATTACGGCAAGCCCTACTGAAGCGGAACAATTACTTAACGAAACTAAAATCTGGGGTTATGTTTTCATTCCAGACGGTGCTGAAAAGCGATTTGTGAAAGCGCAAGATGCTCAAATCAGCATTGCTTTTAACCAGTCTTTCTTTAGTGTGGGAAATACGATTTCTTCAGCAATGCTGGTAAGTACCCTCAATGCTTTAGCAGACTATGCAGGCCAAAGTTATCTTGCAAATAATATTCCCTATTTAGATGTACCTACAGCTCATGTAAAAGTATCAACGCTTTACAACCCGAGCATGAGCTATGAGTTTTATTTAGAGCCATTTATGGTTCCTGCCGTATTACATCTGTTGCTATGCTGCTGTGTTGCTTTTGCAATTGGACAAGAACTAAAACGTAATACCCTCACTCAATGGGTGAACCGAGAAAATTTTATTCAAGGCTTATTGGCTAAAAATTTGCTCTATAGCCTTATTTTTTGTGTATGGACATGGTTGTGGATGTTTTGGCTAGTTGAAATCCGTGGCTGGTTCGTAGCGGGTTCCTTAAGTTTATTACTGCTCGCACAGTTCTTACTTTATTTTGCCTATGCTCTGATTAGCAGTACGGTCATTCTTGCGACCAAGAATTTAAGTAAAACTTTTGGCTTTATTGCCGTCTATGGTGGCTCATCTTTAAGTTTTGCAGGCGTTACTTTGCCTTTAAATAATGCACCGATTTTCACTAAATTTTGGTCACTCATTATTCCCTATACACCTTATGCCAAGCTGCAAACCGAACAATGGGTCATTGGTAGTCCACTTTTCATTTCAATGAATCCCTTTTTAATACTCATAGGTTACTGCCTTATTTACTTCTTTTTAAGTTCTCTACTGCTTAAAAAATTAATTCGGGGAGCAACTCCATGAAAGAGTTTTTAAAGGCTTATGGGCAAACATTTAAAGATATTGTTAGTAATAGCTCGGTTTTCACAACTCTGATTTTATCGGTCATTCTTTATAGCTTTTTTTATCCAACTGCCTATAAAGCAGAGCGTGCAGAATCAATTCCTATTGTCATTGTTGATGAAGAACAAAGCCTCTTAACTTCTCAATTAATCGGTCAAAGTGCAAATAGTCCGCATGTTAAAATTGTTGATGTCACTGCTAATTTTCTCGAAGCCGAACAAATGGTTCGCGAGCAAAAAGCAGATGGTATTTTGCTTTTACCCAATAACTTAACACAGAGCCTACGCCGCGGAGAAACTGGTGGAATTGGCTTATATTTGAGCACAACCAACTTTTTAAAAACTAAAGAAATTGGTTTAGGGTTAGCTACATCCATTGAAGCCACATTAAAAGAATATATTGAAAGATTTGGAGAGCGCACACATTTCCAACCGGCCCTTTCTATTCATCAAGTCCCGTTATTTAACCCGCTTTCAGGATATGGAAGTTATATTTTTCCAGCTGTTGCAGGTTTAATTATCCATCAAACGATTGTGTTAGGTTTAGCGATGCTAATCGCAAGCTACCGTGAACAACACCAAAAAATTACAGGTGTTCGCTTCGCTGGAATTTTCGCAAGTATATTTACAATTGGCTGTTTAGGGTGTTTTTATCTCTTCGGTTTTACCTTGTGGTTCAATGACTATCCACACGGTGGGAACTTTACTGGCTTGCTAGTCGCCGTTCCTATTTTTATTAGTTGTGTGATTGGATTAGGCATGCTGATTGGCTCACTTTTAGATATGCCAGAACGTGCTGGACATATTATTGTGTTTAGCTCTATACCTTTATTCTTATTAACTGGAGCTGCATGGCCTCATCAAGCCATGCCCGAGTGGTTACAATGGTTTGCTTGGTGTTTACCCTCTACACATGCCGTACAAATGTTTGTACAACTTAATCAGATGGGTGTTCCTTTAGCAACGGTTGTACCAAAATTGATATTTCTTGCGACAGCCGGATTAATATTAATGTGCTTAGCTTATTATCGACTTGTTAAAAAATCTTCTTCATAAAATAAAAAAGGAAGCTTACGCTTCCTTTTTTATTTAATTTCTACTTACTCTTCTGATGCATCGTCATTCGTAGACACTGCATCTTCGGTATCTAATTCTGAAGTATCCACTTCTCCTTCGAGAAACTCTTCTTCATCTTCAACCGCTTCAATAGACACAACACCCACCAAGGTTTCTTCTTCGCTTAAACGAATTAGACGTACACCTTGTGCATTACGACCAGTCATTGCAACTTCTGCCGCGCGAGTACGAACTAATGTACCACCATCAGAAATAAGCAACAGTTCTTTGCTTTCATCGATAGATACTGCACCTACAAGCTCACCATTACGTTCACTTGTCTTAATTGCAATAACACCCTTACCACCACGTTTTTTGGTTGGGAAGTCATTTACAGGAGTCCGTTTACCATAACCATTGGCACTCGCACACAGCACTTCACCCGTTTCAGGAACAACAACAAGTGATACGATGCGACTTACTACACTTAACTCTGCTGAATCTTCATTATCATCAGATTCATCATTTTCAATTTCTGCATCTTCTTCACTTAAAGTGTTGCTTGCAATGCTAACGCGCATACCACGGACGCCTTTAGCAGTACGACCCATTGAACGCACATCGGTTTCAGCAAAACGAATTGCCTTACCTTCATTTGAGAACAACATGATTTGCTGATTACCATCAGTAATCGCAACACCAATTAAGGTATCCTCTTCATTAAGTTCAATTGCACGTAAGCCATTTGAACGAATGTTAGAGAACTGCTCTAAATCAACACGTTTAACTGTACCTGAAGCTGTTGCCATAAATACGTAATGGTTTTCTAGGAACTCTGTTAACGGCAAGATCGCAGTTACTGTTTCGTTCGCATCTAAAGGTAACAAGTTTATAATCGGGCGGCCTTTTGCACCACGTGATGCTTGAGGCACTTCAAATACGCGAAGGCGATATACTTTACCTACGTTAGTAAAACACAGCACAGTCGCATGGTTTGAAGCTACAATGAGATGTTGAATAAAGTCATCACTCTTCATTGAAGTTGCAGACTTACCACGTCCACCACGGCGCTGAGCCTGATAGTCAGAAAGCGGTTGAGTTTTTGCGTAGCCTGTTTGTGAAACCGTTAATACAACTTGTTCTTCTGGAATTAAATCTTCACGACTAAAATCAATACGTGATTCAATAATTTCCGTACGACGTCCATCACCATACTGTTGTAAAACTTGTGCTAATTCTTCACGAATCACAGCCATCAATAAATTGAAATCATTAAGAATTGCAGTAAGTTCAGCAATTTGACCTAAGATTTCAGTATATTCAGCATGTAATTTATCTTGCTCAAGACCCGTTAAACGATGTAAACGCAATTCTAAAATTGCACCTACTTGCGTTGGAGATAGACGATAAATCGATTCAGATAAGCCAAATGGACGATCTGGGTTTTCACCTTCGATTTCATCTGGACGAACAGAAATAGCACCAGCTTTTTCGAGTAAAGAAACGACACCACCGCCAGCCCACTCACCTGCTAGTAAACGCTCACGCGCTTCAGCTGGGTTAGCAGAAGTTTTAATAGTTTCGATAATTTCATCAATATTGGCTAAGGCAACAGTTAAGCCTTCCAAGATATGACCACGTTCACGTGCTTTACGTAATTCGAACATAGTACGGCGTGTCACTACTTCTTGGCGGTGACGAATAAATGCCGCAATAATATCTTTCAGATTCATCAATTTTGGCTGTCCATTGTCAAGACAAACCATGTTGATGCTGAATGAGTTTTCAAGCTGTGTATTTAAGAATAAGTTATTTACAATGACTTCTGCGTTTTCACCGCGTTTCAAGTCAATCGCAATACGCATACCGTCTTTATCAGATTCATCACGAAGCTCTGAAATACCTTCAAGTTTTTTCTCTTTAACTAACTCGGCAATACGCTCAATAACTCTTGCTTTGTTGACTTGATATGGAATTTCAGTAAAGACGATGGTTATACGACCGGTCTTTTCATCTTCTTCGAAATGGTACTTACCACGAATGTGTAGTCGGCCTTTACCTGTACGGTAAGCATCAACAATACCTGATTTACCGTAAATAATACCGCCTGTAGGGAAATCAGGACCACTAATATATTCCATCAATCCTTCAATCGAGATATTCGGATTGTCGGCATAAGCTAAACATGCATTCACAACTTCTGTCATGTTGTGTGGTGCCATGTTTGTTGCCATACCAACAGCAATACCGGCAGCACCATTAATTAACAAGTTTGGAACACGTGTCGGAACCACCTGAGGAATACGCTCAGATCCGTCGTAGTTATCTTCCCAGTCAACAGTGTCTTTTTCTAGATCTGCAAGAAGTTCGTGCGCTAACTTTGTCATACGGACTTCGGTATAACGCATTGCAGCTGCGCTATCGCCATCAATCGAACCGAAGTTACCCTGACCATCTACCAATAAATAACGTAAGCTAAAGTCCTGAGCCATACGTACAATGGTTTCATAAACAGCTGAGTCACCATGAGGGTGATATTTACCGATTACGTCCCCAACAACACGTGCAGATTTCTTGTAGGCTTTGTTATAGTCATTGCCCAATTCGTGCATGGCAAATAGCACACGACGGTGAACAGGTTTTAGACCGTCTCTCACATCCGGCAATGCACGAGATACGATTACACTCATCGCGTAATCTAAATATGAATGCTTGAGTTCATCCTCAATGGCAATCGGTCGGATTTCCGATACGCTCATGCATACTCCTTCTTACAGATAGAAATTTCCATCTGCTTATATGTCTTGATCTTGCAAAAAATTTAGTTCCGAAAACTGAACTAAAGTCGAAAAAAATATAGCTGTATACTATAGCACAAAAGCGCTTTGGAATGTACGGAATCTACATGGTCAATCTGGTGATATTTGTATAATTTAATTGCATATTATTCTTATCATATCGCTGTAATGAACATAGGTTCACCTTATTAAAACTATGTGATTTTTATTCTATAAAAATCAAACCTAAAATGAGATAACAAATTCAATTAAGTCTTTAACATCCATCTCTACAATAAAAAAACCCTTAGTAAAAACTAAGGGTTTTTGACTTTAACCAGTAAAGATTAAAGTTTAGATACCAATTCTGGTACTACAGTGTTCAAATCACCAACTAACCAGTAGTCAGCTACACTGTTGATTGGAGCTTCTTCGTCTTTGTTGATTGCAACAATAACTTTAGAATCTTTCATACCAGCCAAATGCTGGATCGCACCAGAAATACCTACAGCAACGTAAAGGTCAGGCGCAACGATTTTACCAGTTTGACCCACTTGGAAGTCGTTAGGTACGAAGCCCGCATCAACTGCCGCACGTGAAGCACCTTGTGCTGCACCAAGCTTGTCAGCTAATGGATCAAGTACTTTATGGTAGTTCTCACCAGAACCTACACCACGACCACCAGAAACAACAATGCGAGCAGCTGTCAATTCAGGACGGTCAAGTTTAACGATTTCTTCAGATACAAAATTAGAAATACCTGCATCTTTCGCTTCACTTACTGCTTCAACGGTAGCAGAACCACCTTCAGCAGCTACTGGATCAAATGCTGTACCACGAACTGTACCAACAATGATTGCTTCGTCAGATTGAACAGTCGCAATCGCGTTACCTGCATAGATCGGACGCTTGAATGTGTTAGCAGATTCAACAGAAATAATGTCTGTGATCATGCTTACATCAAGAAGAGCAGCAACACGTGGAAGAATGTTCTTACCAGTTGTTGTAGAAGCAGCTAATACGTATTTGTAACCTTTAGCCAAATCAGCAACTAAAGCAGCTACGTTTTCAGCTAACTGGTTTGCATAAGCAGCATTGTCAGCAAGTAAAACCTTGCTTACACCAGCAACTTTAGCAGCAGCATCAGCAACTGCCTGAGCACCAGAACCAGCAACTAATACAGTAATATCACCACCGATTTTTTGTGCTGCAGCAACAACGTTTAAAGTAGCACCGTTAAGTACTTGGTTGTTGTGGTCAGCGATAACTAAAATACTCATGATTTTATCCTTCCGTATTAGATCACTTTCGCTTCATTTTTCAATTTTTCAACAAGCTCATCTACAGATTTCACTTGTACGCCAGCTTTACGTTCTGCTGGAGCTTCAACTTTAACAGTTTTAAGCTTAGTACCAGCTGTAACGCCATAATCAGCAGGAGATTTAGTATCAAGTGGCTTCTTACGAGCTTTCATGATGTTAGGCAATGCTGCATAACGTGGCTCATTCAAACGCAAGTCAGTTGTAATGATTGCAGGAAGTGCCAGTTCAACAGTTTGTAAACCACCGTCAACTTCACGAGTTACTTGTACTTTGCCGCCATCAACTTTCACTTCAGAAGCGAATGTACCTTGACCCGCACCTAATAATGCGCCAAGCATTTGACCTACCTGGTTAGAGTCATCATCAATTGCTTGTTTACCAAGAAGGATAAGTTCTGGTTTTTCAGCATCAACAACACCTTTTAAAATTTTAGCAACTTCTAAAGCGCCAATTTCATCAGTGGTTTCAACCAAAATACCGCGGTCTGCACCCAAAGCCATTGCAGAACGGATTTGTTCTTGAGCTTCTTTAGGACCAACAGAAACAACAACGATTTCTGATACTGTTCCTTTTTCTTTTAAGCGAACCGCTTCTTCCACTGCGATTTCACAAAATGGGTTAATTGACATTTTAACGTTAGTAAGGTCAACCCCACTATTGTCCGGCTTAACACGAACTTTGACGTTGGCATCAACCACGCGTTTTACAGCAACAAGAGCCTTCATGTAATCCTCGGCTGTTCTAGCAAAAGTAAATGTTGAGAAAAGTATATTAACTCTTCAATTAAAATTTTTTAGGTACCCTATCTTGCAATGTGTTTGGCATTTCGGTCAAGTCACAATTTTCGCTACTTCTATAAAAAAGATGAAATGCCCAGTTCACTAATTCAAATTGCTTATTCACTCAATGAATTTAGCAAATAAGCCAAACAAATTTTAAACCTTGAATTTCTTGATATTTTAAAAAATACGGCAGCTTAAAACCCTCTAATTCTAGTGAGGAGAAAAACAACAAAAACATCATTTCCTCACCCAATGAAAGTACTTAAGGTACTCTGAAAAACTGGCAATAAAGTAAGAACATACATAAAATAAATGTTGAAAAAAATAAAAAGTAACCGGCTATTACCAACTTATTTTCCAGCATATATTTCTATTAAAAACAAAAGATTAAACTACCATTTAAACATAGGCAATGGACTCCAAGGCTTTTGTAAAAAACGTTTTAGCCCTAAACAAACTAGAGTTTTATGGAATCCAGCGTTTGGATGTTGACTCGTTAACTTTTTAAACTCGTTTCTTGGAATATTTGAACGCAATAAGCCTAAAGAAAAATCTGCATAATCAGCTTGTCTAAAATATTCAACCAATGGATATTCTGAACACTTTGTCGTTGTTAATTTATGATGCTCTGTAATCATCAATGTTATTTCTATTTGCCAATCTAATAACTGATGCAAAGTAAGATAACTTAACATCACTTTGACGGATGGCTCTAAATAATCAATTGTTTTACTTGTCCATATCCCAATATCATGAAAGGCAACAGCAATCGCTATTTTACGTATAGTATCTTCACGACTATCTTGGCTTAATATTAAACAACATGCGGCAACACGTTTACAGTGATTTAAGTATCCTTGATAATCCCTATCAATAATATTTTGATATTCCTGCAAAATTGTCTCAATAAAAATACTACATTGTCCAAATGCATTTTGATCAAGTGATAAAATCAAACGTTCTTTAGTGTTCATTCTTTTGTGCTCTCGGATGAGCTCGATCATAGACTTGTGCCAAATGATCAAAATCAATATGCGTATAAATTTGTGTCGTAGACAAATTGCTGTGGCCTAACATTTCTTGAACTGAGCGTAAATCACCACTACTTGATAACATATGGCTAGCAAAACAATGCCTTAATAAATGAGGATGCAAATCTACATTCACACCTGCTCTTTGTGCTTGAAGCTTTACACGCTTTTCGATTTGTCGCGGGGTTAACACACCACCTCTTTGAGAAATAAAAACAAAAGCATTTTGATCAAAATGGCCTTTCCAGATTTTGTAAATTTTTAGCCAATTCAATAGGCTTTCTTTCGCCTTTTTTCCAAACGGTACAATACGGGTTTTATTTCCTTTACCCGTAATACGGACCAGTTGCCGATTAAAATCTATATCTTTAATTGTTAAACCTTGCAGCTCAGCCAGACGCAAACCACTTGAGTAAAGTAACTCGAGCATGGCTTTATCACGTAACCACAGTTGCTGATCAACCGGTTTTTCAGGCATAGGTTGATCTAAAATCTGATTAACCGTTTCTATGTCGATCATACCGGGCAAAGGTCTAGGCTGACGTTTGAGCTTAAAATCATCAGTAGGATTAATTTCTAGATATTTTCCTTGTTCTGCCCATTTCATAAACTGGCGAATTGAGGTGAGATGACGCTGCATACTGCTTGAACTTAACTGGTCCTGCTCAACACGCTGGGCCAAATATTCACGTAAATCTGAAGCTTCAACATTTCTTAAATCAATTTGTTTGAGATCACAAAACTCAAGAAAGCTTTTAACATCTCTTTCATAAGCCGTAATCGTGTGCTCAGACTGGTTCTGAATTTTTCTTTCTTTTAACCACATTGAGAGCAGTTGTAATGCAAAATCCAAATTGCTCTCCATTTATTTGCTCATTTTATTTTTTTCAGTGTACCAAAAAGTAGTTGATCAGGAAAATTGAGATCTTACAGCATAACAACTAACTACCTTATATATGTATTACACTTTAGCTCAAGTATTTGTCGGAACCTTGCTGCCATGACCACCATACTCATACCCTATCTACTTGCAATTACCTTACTTACGCTTACCCCTGGTCTAGATACGACTTTAATTATTCGTACCGCTACACTTGAAGGTAAATCCAAAGCATTCCAAGCAGCAGTAGGTATTAGCCTTGGTTGTATCGCGTGGGGAATTATAGTTGCTTGTGGTCTGGGTGCTTTGCTCATGGCTTCTGATTTAGCATTTAATATTCTGAAATGGATGGGGGCCGTTTATCTTGCATGGCTGGGTTTGAATATGATTTTAAAACCGCGTAGTCAACTTGCAGATATGCAAGGGAGTAATTCAAATATGACTACTTCGCAGAATTGGTTCATTAAAGGTTTTTTGGGTAACTTACTTAATCCTAAAGTTGGCATTTTTTATATTTCATTTCTTCCCCAATTTATTCCACCGCAAGCATCGGCTGTCACTTGGGTCATCGGGCTTGTGATGATTCATGTAGTAATTGGAATGTTATGGTCAACTCTATTAATTTTGGCCATGCAACCACTGTCACGTTATCTAAAGCAACCTAAATTTGTGAAATATATGGACCGTATTACAGGCAGTATTTTTGTGTTGTTTGCTTTGAAATTGGCTTTGAGCAAAAAGTAAATCTAAAAAAGCGTGCTGATATCTAGCACGCTTAATATAACTTAAAGAGTTACTTCAGCTTTTTTAAATAGTCTTTTATTTGGATTGCAACTTCATCGGCATATTTTTCCGCCAACTGATGATCTCCCCCTTTAACAATATGCAATGTTGAACTTTTAAATATCTGATTTAAGTATGTCCCGACTTCAACTGGACTCACTGGATCTTGGTCGCCCCAAATTAGTAAAGTTTCAACGCTTATATCTGATAAAAACTCTTCATAGTTAATATTGGTAGTAACAAACCAATCTGGATATTTTAAAAATGCTTGGCGATATGCTTCACGCCAATCTTGTACATTGAATCTTTCAAGATTGATTCCACCAGAAGTTGCAATCAAGACCAGCCCTTTAACCAGTTGAGGTTTTTGCAATGCTGCGGCAACAGCAAAAATCCCCCCCATAGATTGAGCAATAATTACAGACTCATCATTAATTTGATTAAGAACATAGTTTGTTAAGTCTTTAAAATTTTTGACCTCTACAGATTCTGGTGTATCTCCAAAACCAGGATAACCAATAATTTTTGTATGGTAATGCTGGGGTAGTTTCTCAATTAATGGATGCCAAAAACTAATACTTCCTGAAGCACCGGGTAAGAAAATTAAATTATTCATATTTCTTATAAAGTAGTTAAATCAAATATTATTGTACATATAAAAGAAAGCCTCTTTTATCAGTTTAGTTGATGAAAAGAGGCTTCTATTTAGGTAACGCTATTAGCCTTGGAAATAACGTAAATCCAAACGCCCATCATACACATGGGTTGTTGGACCAGTCATCCAGACCACATCGCCTTCTTGCCATTCGATTTGCAATTTACCGCCAGCCAATTCAACTTCTACAGAATTAGCAAGTAAGCCACGGCGCATGCCACTTACCGCAGCAGCACAAGCACCTGTACCACATGCAAGTGTTTCACCTACACCACGTTCAAATACACGAAGGCGCACATGGTTTTCATCAATTACTTGCATAAAACCAGCATTCACACGCTCAGGAAAACGTTTATGTGACTCAACTTGTGGACCAATACCAGCGACATCTGCTGTGAGTACATCAGGAACAATAGTTACGGCGTGAGGATTACCCATATTGACCACATCAATACTAATGTTTTGGTCATTAGCTAACTCAAGTGTATATAAAGCTTCTGGTTGTTCAGCAACAAATGGAATTTCATTTGGTAAAAATTTTGGGTAACCCATATTCACGCGTACCCAACCATTTTGCCCCAGTTCTGGCTTTACAATACCGGCTTTGGTTTGAACAGTAATATTGGTTTTGCTCGTTAAATGACGCTCATGTACAAAACGAGCAAAACAACGGACACCGTTACCACACTGTTCAACTTCAGAACCATCAGCATTAAAAATACGATATTTAAAATCTGCTTCGGGTAAATCAGGTGGTTCAACAATCAAAAGCTGATCAAAACCAATCCCAAAATGACGGTCAGCTAAGCGTTGAATTGTTTCTGTATCTAAATAAGCACGCTGGCTAATTAGATCAACCACCATAAAGTCATTGCCTAAGCCATGCATTTTAGTAAATTCTAATAACATCTCATTTACTCCTCAGGCAATAAACATTCTTTTTCCCAAAGGGATTCAACTGTTTCACGCTCACGAATCAAATGAGCTTTATCGCCTGATACCATCACTTCTGCGGCACGTCCACGTGTATTGTAATTTGAACTCATTACAAAACCATAAGCACCAGCACCGAGAACAGCTAACAAGTCATTTTCTTTTAAAGCCAATGAACGATCTTTACCAATGAAGTCACCTGTCTCACAGATTGCACCAACAAGATCCCAAGTTTTTTCTTCAGTATCTGAACTTGGTACCACAGATTGGATATCCATCCATGCTTCATATAATGCAGGGCGAATCAAATCGTTCATTGCAGCATCAATAATGGCAAAGTTACGGTGGCTTGTTGGCTTGAGCAAATCAACTTTTGTTAAAAGCACACCGGCATTTGCGCTAATGCTACGGCCTGGCTCCATATAAACCTTAAGACCTAACTTTTCTAAAGCAGGTTTCATTGAGTTGGCATATTCTTCGACACTTGGTGGTGTCTCATCTTTATAACAAACACCTAAACCACCGCCAATATCAATATGTTTAAGATTGATACCAAGTTTTTTTAATTCATCAATCATCAACATGACACGATCTAAAGCATCAACAAATGGCTTAGTCTCGGTTAATTGCGAACCGATGTGGCAGTCAATTCCAATAATCTCAAGGTTGGGTAAAGATGCAGCATATTGATAGGTTTCATAAACGGTATCACTTGGAATACCAAATTTATTTTCTTTAAGACCTGTTGAAATATAAGGATGTGTTTTTGCATCTACATCAGGATTTACACGTAAAGAAATCGGAGCTTTCTTACCCAAACGAGCCGCAACTTTTTGAAGACGGTCTAGTTCCGCATAAGACTCTACGTTAAAGCAAGCAATACCTACATTTAACGATGTTTCAATATCAACTTCAGTTTTACCTAAACCCGAGAAAACAATTTTAGATGCATCCCCACCCGCTTTTAAAACACGTGCAAGCTCACCACCAGATACGATATCAAAACCCGCACCAAGTTTTGCCAATACATTAAGAACAGCTAAATTTGAGTTAGATTTCACCGCAAAACAGATTTGATGATCAATAAAGTCAAAAGCACGGTCCATATCTAGATAATGTTTTTCAAAAGCTGTTTTTGAATAAACATACAACGGTGTGCCAAATTGCTGCGCAAGCTGCTCCAGAGAACATTGCTCTGCGTGCAATACTCCATTAATGCGGGTGAAACTCATGAATGTGTCCTTATTTCAAAGCTTAAGGTGATGTTGTTTGGGTTGGAGCTGATGATGATTCAACTGACTGATCAGCCTTTTCATCGTTTTGCACAACTTGTTTTGGTTCTTTATTACGATAGAGCAAGTATTTTGCACGTTTGTCATAATTTGGATCAGAAGGCAGTTGTAATACTCCTGACTGACCACAAGCACTAAGCAAAACACTGCTGCTCAATAAACTGATGAGGCAAATGACACGACGCATCTGAGCACCTGATTTAAACAATTCGATGCAGTATACCGTGATCATGCAGGCGGCTAAAGAGTAAACTTAAAGAGAAAAACAATATGCATAAAAAACGCCAGCTTTTCAGCCAGCGTTTAGTCATAATCAAATAAGTTTAATTATTTTTTATTGCGTGGTTTATAGAAGAAGAAATAACCAATGAGCAAGATAATAAACCAGATTGGACTGACCTTAAGCGCTTTAAACGTATCTGGCTCTAAAGACAACACGTAAATCATACCAACAAAGAAAATAATCGTGATCCAACATGTAAATAAACCACCCGGTAACTTAAATGTCGATTTGGCATGTAACTCAGGACGCGTAGTGTAATAGCGGATGTAACTCCAGATAATTAACAACCACACACAAATGAACAGAATCGTTGAAAGTGTTGTTGCAAGCGTAAATGCTTCAACTGTATTTGGCACAAAATACTGTAAAGCCGCACCTAACAATAAACACGCAGCAGAGAAATACAATGCATTTGCAGGTACTGCACGTTTGTTAAGTTTACCAAAAGCTTTTGGTCCCTGGTCTTCACGTGATAGACCAAATAACATACGGCTTGTTGAGAACACACCACTGTTCATTGATGACATCACTGATGACAATACGACTAAGTTCATCAAGATTGCTGCTGCTGCAACACCTGCTTGACTAAACAAATTTACAAATGGACTGATGGCTGGATCAATTCGATTCCATGGTGTTACTGACATTACAATAATTAATGCGAACACATAGAAAATAATGATACGAATCGGAATTGAGTTAATTGCTTTAGGCAAATTACGTTCAGGATCTTTAGTTTCCGCAGCCGTTGTTCCAACCAGCTCTACACCAACGAAAGCAAAGATCGCTATCTGGAAGCCTGCTAAGAAACCATGCACCCCTGTTGGGAAGAAACCACCATTGGCCCAAAGATGAGTAAATGAAGCAACTTCACCTGTAGTAGAGGTAAAGCCCGTAAAGATCATCCATAAACCCACAGCAATTAAAATGATAATTGCTAGAATTTTGATGAGCGCAAACCAAAACTCCAATTCACCAAACAAGCGAACTGTTAACAAGTTCAAACCCATAATAAATACGATGGCTGCAACACTGATCATGGCACCTTCGACTGGCGAGAAAGGTAGACCATTATTAAAGAATTGTAAGTAATAGATAATTGCAGACAGATCGGCAATACCAATTGTGATCCAGCATAGCCAATACGTCCAGCCTACAAAATAACCTGCCCATGGGCCAATTAAATCTGTTGTGAAATCAATAAATGATTTGTAGGCCAAATTTGAAAGAAGTAGTTCGCCAAGCGCACGCATGACAAAAAACACCATCACACCAATGATCAGGTAAATGAATAAGATTGATGGGCCAGCAAGACTAATTGTTTTGCCTGATCCCATAAACAATCCCGTACCAATTGCACCGCCAATCGCGATCAGCTGTAAATGCCGATTTGAGAGGCTACGATGGAGCTCACCTTGTTCATGAGACTCACTCAGATTTTGATTCGACATCTTATCAATACACTCCAGTAATTTTTTTTAGTCCGTTAGCTAAAATCAAAAAGACGATATCGCACCATTTGCAGGTATCTTTTAAATGTATATTTTTTGATAACTTTTCAGCTAACCGATTTTTATCTGTATTGCTGATGATTTCAAGCTACATACAATTAAATCTGATAATACGCACAAGCCCATAGCAATACAACGCACTTTACGGTCTAAAAACATGACTTGAACTTGTCTGATTTTTAAATTAAAAAGACGATTCAATTGACCATTTTTCTAATATTCAATTTCATTTCAGTCCTTCATCTGTTTATTTGAAACACCCCTGCTCGACCTTAATCTTTTAAATTATCTAACACATGACAATGACCTGATATTTTCGTTATTTTAAATTAAGCAAAATGTATTCCACTTCAAAACTGATTCTCTATTTTGGTTTTGTTATACTCCGTTTCTACTATTAATTAAGAAGTTTTTAACTGAAGTCGAATATGAGCAAAGTCAAAACTGTTTACCGTTGCGAACAATGTGGTGCCGATCATCTTAAATGGGCAGGTCAATGTTCAGAGTGTGGTGAATGGAATTCTTTGACTGAAGTCAAACTTGAGCCTACCACTGCACACCGAGCACGTCCCAAAACTGGGGGCTATGCAGGCCAAGCTGCCAATATTACAACACTCAATAAAGTCTCAGTTTCCCATGAAACCCGCTTACAGACAGGTATTAGCGAATTTGATCGTGTACTTGGTGGAGGCTTAGTTACTGGTTCAGTTGTACTGATCGGTGGTGACCCCGGTATTGGTAAATCGACCATTCTGTTACAAACAGCGACCCACATGGCAAGCGCGAAAAGCTCTGCACTTTATATTACGGGTGAAGAATCTTTATCTCAGGTTGCTCTTCGTGCTCAACGTCTTGATTTGCCTACTGACAAATTAAAAGCCATGGCCGAAACCTGTGTAGAACGAATTTGTGAGGTTTTAGAACAAGAAAAGCCTGCGGTGGCTATTTTAGATTCTATTCAGACGCTTTACACCGAAACACTTCAATCGGCACCAGGTGGTGTTTCTCAAATTCGTGAATCTGCTGCATTACTTACACGTTATGCAAAAAATAGTGGCACGGCGCTATTTCTTGTTGGTCATGTGACCAAAGAAGGTGCACTTGCTGGCCCTCGTGTTTTAGAGCACATGGTGGATTGTGTACTTTACTTTGAAGGTCAATCCGACTCACGCTATCGAATGATTCGTGCTGTTAAAAACCGTTTTGGTGCGGTCAATGAACTTGGTGTATTTGCCATGACAGATAAAGGGTTACGTGAAGTTGCTAACCCTTCTGCCATTTTCTTGAGTCGTTATGATGAAGCGATCCCCGGTTCAATTGTCATGATTAGCCGTGAAGGGACTCGTCCTCTTTTAGTCGAAGTACAAGCTTTAGTTGACGATGCACAAGGCCAACCACGACGTGTGGCATTAGGTCTTGAACAAAACCGTTTAAACATGCTCCTTGCTGTAATGCATCGCCATGGCGGTGTCCAAACCACGGGGCAAGACGTCTATGTCAATATTGTGGGTGGCTTAAAAATTACCGAAACAGGTTCCGATTTAGCAGTTTTGTTAGCATGCGCTTCAAGTTTACGTACTAAAGCTTTACCTCAACAACTTGCCGTTTTTGGCGAAGTTGGTCTTTCGGGTGAAATTCGTCCTGTGCCGAATGGTCAAGAACGTTTAAAAGAAGCTGCAAAACATGGCTTTAAATATGTCATTTTACCAAGAGGTAATGCGCCGCAAAAAGCAATTCCAGGCGTACAAGTCATTGCGGTTGCCCGTCTGCATGAAGCATTGACCGAAGCAATGCAACTTAGTGATGAATTGACATAAAAAAACATACTTTTATAGTTGAAATTTAGCGCAAATACCTTCATAAATACTATTACAATTTAATTTTAAACAGGAATTTCCTATGGAAGTACACCAGCGTGGCTTGATTACCGGTATTTTAATGGCTGCTTTAGCAATTTCGCCTCTTGCTGAAGCTAAACGTGCAGGTGGTGGTAAAAGCCACGGTATGGCACGCTCGACTACTTCAAGCCAGTCTTATCAACAACCTCGTCAAGTGACTCCTGCTCAACAACCTGCTACTGCACCTCAAAGATCTGGTCCAGGCGTTGGTTCAATGGTTGCAGCTGGTGTGGCTGGTGCTGCCGTAGGTGCTGTTGCAGCAAATGCTTTAGCTGATGACAAACCAACATCAACTGAACATCAAGCAACTCAAGCTGGAACAGACCAAGCTGCTCAAGCACAAGAAGAGAAGAAAGGCGGAATTCCTGGCTGGATTTGGGTATTACTTGCAGCAGCTTTAGCCTTTTTTGTTTTCCGCAAATTGGGCGCAAAAAAAAAATTAGCGGGTAATAATCCTTACGCACCAAACAACGGCGGTCAAAACCCATTTGGCCGTTCTGCTGCACCACAAGCGACACCACGTAATGCTGGGGATAATACAAACATCTTTGGTCAGTCTGTGACTGGTGGTGCTGCAACCCAAGCTCCTTTTGGTGGTGTAACAACCAGCAATGGCAACCAACTTCCAGACGGTAGTGAACCAGCTGCGTTCTTGCGTATCGCGCGTCAACGTTTTAACCACATCCAATCGATGAATACTGCAAGTAACATTGAAGAAATTCGCCGTTACTTAACACCAGAACTTTATACTTCAATGTATAACGACATCATGGAAAACCAAGATCAAGACGTTGCCGAATTTAGCAATCTTAATGCGATGGTTGTAGACAGTGCGACTGAAAATGGTCAATACGTTGTGAGCGTACGCTTCACAGGTAATGTGAGTGAAGATTTAAACAGCTTGCCACAACCATTTACTGAAATCTGGCACTTTGTTAAACCTGCTGGCTCTCAGCAAGACTGGGTTGTTGCTGGTATTCAACAAGCTTAAATTGAATAAGCTCTAAATAAAAAAGCCACGATATTGTGGCTTTTTTATTTGTTAGTTTTTAAGCAATGTCTGCTGGAAATGTAATGACTTTTTCAATTTTGACCTGATCCATTGCAACCATTAATAGACGGTCTATACCTAAAGCAATTCCTGAGCATTCTGGCATATGAGGTAAAGCAGCTAATAGATGCTCATCTAAAGGCATGACATGCAACCCTTGCTTAGCCCGCTCTGCATTGTCTGCTTCAAAGCGTGAACGTAACACCTCTGCATCAAGCAATTCGTCATAGGCATTTGCCAGCTCTAAACCTTCAATATAGACCTCAAAGCGAGCTGCAACCTCTTCTCCATCTTCATCTAGTTTGACTTTTGCCAAAGATGCCATTTCTGGTGGAAAGTCAGTTAAAAAGACAGGTGCATCAAACCCCAAACTTGGTTCAACAAAATGCGAAAATAACAAATCGATATAAGCTAAACGATCATCACCTAAATCAAGGTTTAATCCAACACGATTTGCCGTATCTTTGAGTTGCTTTAAAGTTGCTTGTAATGGGTTAATGTCTAGACGATCTTGAAAGGCATGTTTATAACTTAGAATAAACGGACGAACTTCACCAAAACGATGCTGCAAGCAGCTTTGCAATAAATCGGCGGTTTCATGCATTAAAGCTTTTAGATCAAAACTCGGACGGTACCATTCAAGCATCGTAAATTCACTATTGTGTTTACGCCCGTGTTCATCATCTCGAAAAACCTTACAAATCTGGTAAATCGGCCCACTGCCACTTGCCAATAACCGTTTCATGGCAAACTCAGGTGAAGTCTGTAAATATTGTGTTTGCAATTTGCCATTGATATGACGTAAAGCCTGCACAGACGCTAAATGCACATCGGTAACACCTGCTTGTGAAACAATCGGCGTTTCAACTTCCATCACACCACGTTCAACAAAGAATTGACGAATTTGGGTATAGAGCTTGGCCCGAGCTTTTAAGGCATCAATTGAACAAGTAGGTTGATAACTTAAACTCATGCCTGCGGCCCTCCATGTGCTGCCCACTCCCGACGTAGCGGATAGTTCTTACGTAATAAATCAAATGCTTTTTGCTCTACTTTGCCGTCTTTAATACAAGCACGTATATTGGCATCGTCTTGTGCAATGTCATAAATTTGAGTTAATTTTTGCTTTAACACAGCCTTTAAATCATGACCTGAAAAATAGTCGTCACATGCAGGCAATTGTGTTTCGAAACGCTTATTTATATCGAACCCAAACTTTTGGCAAAACGCTTCATAAATCATTTGCGTACCGCGGGCCTTCCCTTCGAGGCTATAACCAGCAATATGCGGTGTGGCCAAAGCCAACATATCAAGAAGTTGTTCAGATATGACTGGTTCATGCTCAAATACATCGAGCACGACTTTACGTTTTGTACGCTGAATATCTTCAATTAAAGCCGCTTCTTTAACGACTGGACCACGCGCACTATTAATTAAAATTGTATTAGGTTGAAGTGTTGCAAAAGCTTGCTCATCAAAAAGATGATACGTCGCATGCTCACCATTTTTAGTTAAAGGCACATGAATTGAAATTGCATTTGCTTGTCGCAAGAGCGTTTCTAAGCTTACATTTTCAATTGAATCTAATTGTACATATGGGTCAAAGCCAATCACATTCCAGCCAAGCAACTGAGCCATATATGCTAAACGTTTACCCACGTTTCCAAGCCCAACAATACCTAGCGTAAATTTTTCTTGTTGTTCTAAAAGGTTAGCATCTAAATGCAATAAAGCAGTAATTACATATTCAGCAACTGCTTGGGCATTACAACCTGCCGCATTTGCCCACGTAATTCCTTGTTTTTCTAAAGCTGGAATATCTAAATGATCGGTACCAATTGTGGCACTACCTACATATTTTATTGAAGTGTCTCGAATTAAACTCTCGTTAACTGCTGTTACCGAGCGAACCAATAAAGCTTGAGCATCTTTTACATCTGCATGAGTTAAGGTACGCCCTGCATGGTGTTGAATATCGCCAAACTCTGAAAAAAAGTAATCGGTAAATGCCAAATTTTCATCTGCGACGATTTTCATTGTCTGCAACTCATAGCTTATAAAAACGTTATTATCCTTTGAGTTGTAGCAAAGTACAATGTTAATGCCTTTAAATTAGTACTCTATATATTGAACCTTTAGAACTTATAAACCACCGCTAAAATAGAAATAAGCCATCACAGCCAAAGTTATCCAAACTAGAATAATCAACACAGCGACCAAATAATTTTGAGGGCGGCGTTCTTGTTGTTCAAGCCATTCTTCAGCTTGTTGTTCTGCCTCTAAAATGACATGTTTGGGTGTAAAGCGAACAGCTAACCAAATGAGTATTGGTAAAATTAAAGCTTCATCAAGTAAACCCAAAACAGGAATAAAATCTGGAATTAAATCAATGGGACTAAAAGCATAAGCTACCGCTACAATAGCAATAATTTTTGGTAACAACGGCATTTGCGGGTGCTTTGATGCAAACCACAACATAATAATTTGTTTTTTTAGACGTTTTGCCCAATCTTTTAGAGACTGCAACCAAGACACTGGGACACACTCCGACCTACCGAAGTCTGATAATAAAGTATAAAACTCATGCCTAGCTTAAAATTAGAAAAAATAGAAATGTAAATTTCTATCTTTTTGATCTTTCTTTTAATGAAAGTTTATTTAATGGTTATTTTAAGGCTTCATACTTCGGTATATAAAACAAAGCCATCACCACGACAAAAACTAGCCAAAGTTAGACCCGATATTTTTGCCAGCCGAATAGCCATGCTGGTTGGAGCTGAAATTGAAGCCAATAAACCTATATTGAGCTGAGCGCATTTACGAATTAATTCATAGCTTGCACGACTGGTCATGACAACAAAACCAGAACTGGTGTCATAGTTTTCTTGAGCTAAATAACCGAGTAATTTGTCTAAAGCATTGTGACGTCCCACATCTTCAAATAAAGCGACAATTTGCCCTTCAACAACCCAAGCTGCTGCATGAGCGCCTCCAGTTAAAGCAGTAATTTCTTGCCGATTCTTTAAATGAGCAATCGCTATCGGAATTTGCGCAAGCCATTCTTTAGAAGGTTCGGTGGTAATTTTAGGAACATCAAGATGAAACTGCTCTAAACTTTCAATACCACATAAACCACAGCCCGTACGCCCAACCATCATTCGTCGACGTTGTTTTAATGTGGCAAATGCTCTAGATGAAATCGTCATTTCGACTTCAATACCTAATTCACTTTGATGCACCTCAATGGCATACAACTCTTTTAAGCTTGTTAAAATTCCTTCAGAGAGACTAAAACCTTTAGCAAACAAACTCACATCGGTCGGTGTTGCCATCATCACTGCATGAGAAATACCGTTATATACCAAAGCTATTGGATACTCTTGAACAATATTATCTAAAACTCTTTCAGATTCGGTTTTCTTAAACCGCTGTACTTGTAATGTTTCAACCCCATAAGAATGTGGTGTCAAAATAATTTCCTTTATATTGGAATGGCGCCTTTTGGAAGCGCCATCTGTTTCAATTAAATTTCTAATATCACCTTTGATTTAAAGGCTGCTTACTTTTCTATCTGCATCTTCAGGGTCAACTGCTGTTGCCAAATTAAAGTGTTCAGGTGCATCACCGGCATGCAAAATCACAGGAACACTTTTTGAAGCCGGAATCTTGGCATATTTATCATGACTGCTTAAGGCCACCAAAGGATTGGTTTCCGGATAGTAAGCGGCTAAGCTGCCCAGTGGAATGTTGTAAGGCACAATTCGGAAACTATGCACAATACGTTTAACGCCATCCGAGAAAACACTTTCAATATCGACCCACTGGTTTGCTTCAAAGCCAGCTTCATCAATATCGGCCTGATTCATAAACAATACACGGCGTTGACCAAAGACCCCACGGTAACGGTCATCAAGACCATATAGCGTCGTGTTGTACTGATCGTGAGAACGAGTCGTCATTAAGGTATAAACTTTACTCTCGGTATAGGCAGCAGCATATTGATTTTCTTTATCGCCATAGACTTCATTAAGTGGCGTAATCATAAACTGTGCTTTACCACTTTTTGTATTCCAGATGTGCTGATTGGCTGGATGCTCTAAGTGGAATCCACCCGGTTCATAGACCCGTAAATTAAAATCATGGAATTCATCAAAGACATCGGCAATTGAATCACGAATACGGTCATAGCTTTCGATATACCATTTCCATTTAATTTGGCTATCTGGTAACACCGCCTCTGCCATTCTTGCCACAATGTCTGGCTCAGATAAAATATTTTCAGAAATTGGAGTATTACGCCCTGCCGACAAATGAATATTACTCATCGAATCTTCGACTGAAATTGCCTGCGGACCATGAAGTTGTTCATCAATTTCGGTACGCCCTAAACAAGGTAAAATGAGTGCATCTTTACCACACACCAAATGGCTACGATTTAACTTAGTTGCAACATGAACGGTTAAATTACACTTTCTAAGCGCTTCTTGCGTATACGGCGTATCAGGGGTTGCAACTGCAAAGTTTCCGCCTAGACCAATAAAGACTTTAACCTCACCTTCAGCCATCGCTTTAATGGTTTCGACGACACCATGTCCATTTTTTCTAGGGGATTTAATTCCAAACACGCGGTCAATGTTGTCTAGTAATTTAGGGCTAGGTAACTCATTAATGCCCATGGTTCGGTCACCTTGCACATTACTATGCCCACGAACTGGACAAAGCCCTGCACCTGGCCTGCCAATTTGACCACGTGCCAACAATAAATTCGCTAACATATGTACATTGGCAGTTCCATGGCGATGCTGGGTAATTCCCATACCCCAACAAAAAATTGAACGCTCAGAATCTAAAAAGAGTTTGGCTAGTTTTTCTAAATGTTCAGCAGACAAACCTGAATGTTTATAGATATCTGCCCATTCAGTTTTTTCAACCTCAGCAATCATTTCATCAAAACCAATGGTATTGACCGCAATAAAGTTTCGGTCAAAAACGCTTGGTTTTGATGAGGCAAGGGCTTTTTTATCCCACTCATTTAAGTGCTTTAAAATTCCTAACATCAGTGCATAGTCACCACCGATTTTAGGTTGGAAATAATAACGACTAATAGGTGTACTGCCATTGGTCATCATTTCAAGCGGTGCTTGTGGGTCTTGGAAACGCTCTAAGCCTCGTTCTTTAATTGGGTTAATCGCAACAATGTTGCCGCCACGTTTAGACACTTCACGCAAAGTGCCTAACATACGTGGGTGATTGGTTCCGGGATTATGCCCAAAACTAAAAATCGCATCGGCTAAATCAAAGTCTTCTAGGGTGACTGTGCCCTTTCCTAAACCAATCGAATCAAGTAACCCAACGCTTGTCGTTTCATGGCACATGTTCGAACAATCTGGAAAGTTATTTGTACCAAAGCTTCGCACAAACAGTTGATATAGAAATGCCGCTTCGTTACTGGCGCGACCAGACGTATAAAACGCCGCTTGGTCTGGGTTGTCTAGCGCATGAAGATGTTTAGCAATAATCTGAAAAGCTTCATCCCATGAAATGGGTACATATTTATCAGTTGCTGCATCGTAGCGGACTGGGTCAGTTAAACGCCCTAAATCTTCAAGAAAAAAATCACTTTGTTCAGACAACCAACTGACTGTATGCCCTGCAAAATATTCAGGAGTAACTGTTTTACTGGTTGCTTCAAAGGCAACCGCTTTTGCTCCATTTTCACAGAAATTAAACGCATGAGCATTTTTCTTTTCAGGCCATGCGCAGCCCGGACAATCAAAGCCTGTAGGCTGGTTAATATTGAGTAAGGTAATCGAACCTTTTTTTAAAATATCTTGTCGTTTTAGATTTCGAGCGACACTGAGTAGTGCCCCCCATCCCCCAGCAGGATGAGTGTAGGGTTCAATTCGCGCAAAGCCGTTATTTTCTTGTATATGCTTTTGTTCTTCAGAATTATCCACTTTGTCATCCTCTTATTTCTTTTTACACATTCAACAGAAGCAATAAATTCACAATTTAATTATGGTTATATCTACGCTATCTGCTGTCTAGCTTATGGGTAGAGTCCGCTTTTTATGCTATTCCCAATATTTTAAAAGCTGGCTCAATCGTTCTTATAATATGTGCCATATTTTTTATAATTACAATAATTTAGCCAAATCGAAAAAATCATTTAAATTAAATAATAACAATACCTTAACATCAGAAAGATCTATTTTTTACAGATAAAAACATAATTCACTTTATATTTTTCACAAATAGAAATGGTGTGATGAACTGAAATTTACGTCATTTTAAGTAGGTTTTTATTGGTTTAAGCAGTATAAATTAATTGAAAAAAACAGATTTAGAGAACGTATGAAGGTTGTGATTGCACCAGATTCTTTTAAAGACAGCCTGTCGGCTTTGGGCGTAGCGCAGGCAATTGCTCAAGCATGGCAAAAGGTTTTTCCTGAGGCCGAAACGATTCTATGCCCTATGGCAGATGGGGGTGAAGGCACACTTGAAGCAGTATTAGAAGTCTGCAAAGGTGAATGGCGTGAAAAAACCGTAATTGGACCCTTAGGTAAACCTGTTCAGGCAAAATGGGGATGGTTAAAACAACAAAAAATAGCCATGATTGAAATGGCTCAAGCGAGCGGCATACAGTTAGTTCCACCATCAGAACGTGATGCCTGCCAAAGCACAACTTTTGGAACAGGCCAGCTCATTTTAGATGCTTTAGACGCAGGTGCAAAAGACATTATTTTAACTGTGGGCGGTAGTGCAACCAACGATGGCGGCACTGGTTTATTAACTGCATTAGGTGCACATTTATTAGACTCGAACCAACATGTTTTACCCGATGGCGGTCTCGCTCTAAGTAATCTGTCAAAAATTGATTTAACACACTTCGACCCGCGTATTCAGCAGACACGTTTTTTATTGGCTGCCGATGTGACCAATCCACTTTGCGGTCCAAACGGTGCATCTTATATTTTTGGTCCACAAAAAGGTGCCACCTCCGCTCAAGTACAGTTACTTGATCAAGCCCTTGTCCATTTTGCCGATATCTCTGCCCAACTTCTAGGTTTCGATAAAAGAGATGAAGCAGGTTCTGGCGCTGCGGGAGGTTTAGGCTTTGCAGCCAAAAGTTATTTAAATGCTGAGTTTAAGGCTGGAGTCGAAGTTGTAGCTGATCTCAATCAGCTTGCTCATAAAATCTCTAGCGCAGATTGGGTCATTACAGGTGAAGGCAAATTTGACCAGCAAACCTTAAATGGCAAAACAGTTTTTGGTGTGAGTCGAGTCGCGAAAATGAAAAATGTGCCTGTTATTGTGATCGCAGGTACTTTAGGCGAAGGCTACCAAGCGCTTTATGAGCACGGTGTTACGGCTGCTTTTTCACTAACAAATGGTCCAATCACATTAGAACAAGCCTGCGAACAAGCAGCAGAACTCATTTTCGAAAGAACAATCGATATTGCGAGATTAATTCAGTTTAATATGAAATAACCGCTAAAAATTACTTAGTTATCTTTAAAACAGTCAAACCAACAAATAGGAATGCCTTATGAACGTTATTGATGCCATTCAGAAACGTCGTGCTATTAAGCGCTTCGATTCTTCATTTCAACTCTCTGAAGAAAATAAACAACAGTTATTACATGAAGTTTTAGCAAATGCACCAAGTGCGTTTAATTTGCAGCACTGGCGCCCTGTTGTAATTGAAGACGCTGAACTAAGACAAAAAATTCGCACCATTGCATGGGACCAACCACAAGTTACTGAAGCATCATTACTTATTGTGCTATGCGCAAAAGTAAGCTCGTGGGAAGCCGATGCTAAACGTGTGTGGGATGGCGCGACTCTAGAAGTGCAAAACATTATGGTTGGTGCAATTGACCAATATTACCGTGACCGCCCACAAACCCAACGTGACGAAGTGATGCGTAGTGCGGGTATTTTTGCTCAGACCTTAATGCTTCTTGCCCAAGAGCATGGTTTAGACAGTTGCCCAATGGATGGTTTTGACTTTGATGCGATGGCGAAGTTAATTAACTTACCTGAAGATCATGTGGTGTGTTTAATGATTGCGGTTGGTAAGTCAGCTTCCGAGCCTTACCCGCGTGTGGGCAAACTTCCTTTTGATGATGTAATTATTAAAAATACATTCTAAGTTTTTAGTCAGATTTTAGGCTTGCATACAATTCTATATTTTTTAATATGAATCGTTGGAAGCCTTCAATTTTGTATCATGATAAATCTGATTTTGAGTCCTATTTAAACTGGATCAGAAAATAATCTAATAATCTCTCCCTTTCCCCTGCCTTATTTGGGTCTAGAAGTTGAACCATCGCCCCATCAATCACAAACAAAAACATGTGCGCATCTTGTTTTGAAGCATTTTCATTGGTTGTTAAAAATAAATTATAGATTTCATTAATGAACCAGTTTCGATATTCAACGACTACCTGATACGCCTTGGGATGTGTTTTCGCAATTTCAAAAATGGCTTTGAAAGGCAAATGATAGAGTCCATCTAAGTCGACATGTAAAAAGTAAATTTTGCGAATTTTTTCAAGCAGGGTTAATTCTTTTTGAACATAGATGATTGAAATGATCTCTTGTTTAAGTCCATCTTTTTGGAAAGTCAGGCTCATTTCAATCAGCCTTTCTTTTGAGTGAAAGTAGTTATAAAAAGTTGCTTTCGGAGTTTTCGAAGATTCAATAATGCGGTCTACCCCGACTTTGTGAAAACCGTATTTATTAAAAAGAAATCGGGAGGTATGAAGCACACTTAAAGCACGAAATGGAAGATCTGAATGTTGCATATTTTTACCGTTATAAATTAAATTTTTGTTGTATATAAATGAGATAAAAATGCCGCTGCCATTTTTTAGGGAGAAAAAAAGGCATAGCAAAGCCGTAAAGACGGTGCTTGGCACATCTCAAGTTTTATTGTTGATGCAAATTTTTGAGCCGTAATGACTTAAAGCCTGAGAACCTTAAAGTTCATCAAGCTGCTTTAAATTTTTAAGTTGTGTCGTTATAGCTTGTGGCAAAGGCTGCCAAGAAATAATGAATGTGCAAAGCCAACTCCTTTTTATTGGGAGTTCTGCCAGACATTTAAGAATTATGGTGGCAGAACGAAAAGGGGTTCGCAGACTGGCTCAAGACCCAGCACACCCGAAGGTGTCCCCCTTCCGTCCTACCGCAACAAAAGGGAGACGAACGAGTTCACATTAAAAAAACGAATTTTTTCAATGCACTTGAGTACGGTCTGCGACAACCGACTGGCAATGTAGGCCAGCAGGCAAAGGATAGTGCCCTGTCCTATTGCAGTCAAGCACACAAAATGACATTTGTTTTAATTTAGATCATTAAAAAGTAAGGATAAATAATGAGTGAGTTATTGTTAAAGTGGGGTTTATAAAGTCCAAACATCACCGTTTGGGATTTTTAACGTTCCACTAACATTATATAAAAGGAATATGTTATTTTAATTTTCGATATCAATCAGTTGTTTTGCTAGAGTTTATTCATGCATTCATACAAATTAAAAATTATTTTATTACTAATGCCCTGCGCGTTTATTACTTCATTCAGCCATGCTGGGGAATATCAGGATAAATTAGTTCAGTGTTTAAAAAGTTCAGTTACCGAACAAGACCGTAAAGATCTAGTGCAATGGATGTTTTTTGGTCTTGCTGAAAATCAAGATTTGGCAAGCTACACAAAAATATCAAGCACAGATTTAGAACGTGTAGATCGCAAGGTTGCGAATATTTTTGATAAAATCATGACGCAAAGTTGTACTCAAGCGGTTACTGCGGTTGTACAAAATGAAGGAACCAATGCACTGGCACAATCATTTGAGTATTTAGGGCGTTATGCAACGGAATCCATGATTAGTGATCCAAAAGTCGTACAACGATTACAAAACTTTAGCAAGTATCAGGATGAAGAAAAATATAGAAAGGTGTTTCAACAGCCTTCTAAGTAATATGATTGAGATTTAAAAATAGTCACAGACCAAAGATCTATTTAACATAATGGGCACCGCATGGAATATTACAAAAAAATACCTTTAAAATAAAGCATTTATAAAAATTAATAGTTGTTTAAAATATGGATTAATTCAATTACAACGTTCTAAATAAACAAAAGCTAAGCCCGATAACCCTGACTTAGCTGTGGAAAATAAATAAAATAACCAGCCTATGGCAAACTTTTCAATTTGGATACACACAAGTATTTTATATAAGCTGTATTGAGGATTTTAGGCAAAATTAAAAATTAATATCAGTCTACTTGTCATTTAATAATTTCTGTTTCGAGCCATTTTTCAAATATCATCAATATACTTTCATTGATACCTGTTTCAGGTGGTTTCACCAAACAAAACCTTTTCTTGAGTGATTTGGATTTTGGCCAAGGTGCAACCAAAAGCCCATTTTCCAACTCATTTTCAACATACATAGATGGAACGAGGGCAACCCCCAAACCTGCTAATGCTGCTGAAATCGCCATTTCATGAAGATCATATCGCACGCCTTGAGCAGGATGTTTAAATAAGATGCTATGTTCCGCTGCATACTCCTGCCACGCTTCAGGATTTTGACGTCGATGGATACGAGGTAATTGTAGCAATTGGCCCGTTAGCTCCCCGTCTGACAAAAGTGCAGGATGGCATACAGGAATTAAGCGTTCTTCAAGTAAAAATTGGGTACGCATACCTGCCCATGCGGGATGTTCAAAATGAATAGCGGCATCAAAACCACTCTCCGACAAAATAAAAGGATCAGTTCGAACGGAAATATTCACCGTAATATCAGGGTATTTCTGCTTGAATTTCCCTAACCGGGGAATCAGCCAACGATTGGCAAAGGTAGGAAGTGCAGATATTTCTAGACTTTGGGTTCCTTCAGGTAAACCTTGGATATATTGCGTATCCCGATCCAATCGCTCAAGTGTTTCACGAACATGATGTGCATAGTTCGCCCCCATAGCATTGAGCTTTACCCGACTGCCAACACGATCAAATAATTTACAATTTAAAAATGATTCAAGACGACCAATCTGTCTACTGATCGCGCCCTCGGTCAGTGAAAGCTCTTCGGCTGCACGAGCGAAATTACCATGCCTTGCTGCCGCTTCAAAAGCTTGTAAAGAACTACTACTCGGTATCTTTCTACGCATCGTTGCAACCTCAAAGCACCAAACACTTTAGTGACTAAATATCACTACATAATGAAATAATATCGTTTTATACCCAAATAAATAGCCTTTAGCATGATTAAAAGTCAACAACTTGACGATTTTTTAATTTTCATGCCGAGGTGATCCCTATGTTATATACCGTCGAATGCAGTTATACCGATTCAACAACTGAACATGAGTGGAATGAATTTTATAGTGTTGAGAAATTAGCTGCCCTCATTTCAGTAACTGGATTCATCACTTCACAGCGATTTAAAGCAATCACATTTGCCTGCCCTACTTATCTGGCTATTCATACTGTTCAAGATGAACACGTAATCAACAGTGATGAATATAAACAAAAAGGTGGCGGAAACTTCGCACGTTGGCAAGCCAACATTACCAATTGGCATCGTAATCTCTATGAAGTTAAGGGTGTTGCACCTACGGTATCAGCAGATCAAGTTTTATTACTGAGTGCTCAAGTGCTGCAACTCGATAAAATAACAACTCCACCAAAACCCATACAAATGCAAGCAATAGGTTTAGACCAATCACCAAATTATCGCGTAGCTTATGTTTTATCACGTAGCCAAGCTGAACAGATTGCAAATACTGTTGATGTAGATCTCTATGAACCAATCACTATGCAACTGCAAAACTTATCCAATATTCAACTGAATCATGAGATTTAAAGTATGCCTAATCTTACTTTTTATGTTTCGAAAGAGCTGTTAGAACAAATTGAGGATGTCGTTGCGCTAACACAAGATTTTCAGTCTTTATGCGTTGAGCATCTCGGAGCTGAGGTGGAAAAGGTGCATATTATTTATATTTCGGTTCAATCAGGTTGTGGACATCCCATTTATGCTGAGTTGAGGTATCGCTTGTTAGCAAGCCGCTCTCCTGAAATGATGACTGCTTTTATGCACAAACTTGATCAAATTATTCAGAAAGCTTTGGATGTTACATCCCGCATTCGATGTTTTGCTTATCCACCTGAACAGCTGTATGCCTATAATTAATAAGAAATCGGAGAGCTTAATGAATCATCAAGCACAGAAATCACATCAAATCGGTGATTTTTTAGTGACTGTTTTGAGTGATGGTGAAATGAACGTCAGTCTGGCACTTTTAGCTGGGATTGATGAAAAGTCTGCTGAAAAAATACAAACTGATGCAGGCGTAATTAATGCAGATCAAATTGACATTAATTGCTATCTAATTCAGGGCAATGGACACACAATTTTAGTCGACTCAGGAACAGGAGGGTTAAATCATGCAGGTGGTTTGCTATTAAGAAACCTTGCTCAACTTGGCATTGCTCCATGTGATATTGATACCATTCTCATCACCCATGCACATCCTGACCATATTGGTGGATTGCTGGATAATGAAGGAAAACCTGTTTATGAAAATGCTAAACTTTATCTGCATACTTTAGAGGTTGAATACTGGCAAAATGATTATGCCTTCGCACAAGCGACTGAACGAGGTAAGCGAAATTTTGATCTGATGCGTCATACCTTAAATGCATACGCACAATCCTTACACTTATTTGATGGTCATGAATCCATTGCTGGTATTCGTCCGATCTTACTTGCCGGCCATACACCGGGACATACTGGCTTTCAGATTGGAGCAGGTGAAAGTAGCTTATTAATCTGGGGAGATATTGTGCATTTCCCCTATATTCAGTTAGATAACCCTAATGTTTCTATTGCCTTTGATTATGATTCAGATCAGGCAAAAATCACACGGAAAAAACTTCTGAAGCAAGTGGCAGAGCAAAAGCAATTGATCGCAGGTATGCATATCGGAAAATCAGGATTTGCATATATCCATTCTATGGAACAAAAAGATAGATATGAGATTTCATATTTAAATGAACCTCATTAACATAATAATAAATGCTCTATGAAATACAAACAAGCCCCTGCTTTCGCAGAGGCTTTTGAAATTTTATTTTATAAATAATAAACTCCTTAACACTTCTAATAGGAATATGAGTCATGCAAAAGCGGGATGAGATATCAATTGCTCATAAATATCTTTCTAATACCATTTCTAAAGTAACGAATTTCCCCACACATAAGCTAAAAAATAATAATCCTATCGAAAATGAAAGCTCTTTCTTCTTTGTACATGATTTTGGCACTTATGAATTAGAAGCCAAATTCAATTATTGTGATGGTTTTCCACAAAAAATAGCTTTACTTATACATGGAGGCAACTCTGACTTAAGCTCTTTAGGTCCTTTAGAAGATCTACTTAGAAGGGAAAATATTGGAACGCTTTCATTTAATTTAAGTGGGTTAAATAGTACGAGTAAAACAAAATCATCGTTATCTCAAAATATAAATGAAAGTACTGCTTTTTACAGTCTCTTAAAAAAGGTGGATATTGTTATTGGATATAGTCTGGGTGGTTATATTGCAATTAATTTAGCAAAAAAATTTCAAATAGATCAATTAATTTTATTATGTCCAGCTATATATTCAGATCAAGCAGTAAACAAAATTTATGGAAATGATTTTAAGAATGAAATTTCTAAACCTTATAGTTTTTATTCATCATCAATTTGGCATTTTTTAATGGAGTATAAAAGAGAAGTATTAATCGTATATGGAGAGTTGGATGGAATAAAAACGAATGATGGAAAGTCGAAAGGATTTTATGAAATTAATGGTATGACTCAGTATTCTCCAATTCCCTATGAGATAGTTCAAACATTTAAAAAAATTTCTATCCGAAAAGCTAACTTTAATTTAATAATTGAGAAAGATAAAGATCATTACCTCTTAAAAAATATAAAAACTTATAATATTAAAAAAAATATTGATTTCTTAAAAAAGACACTCTAGTCTGTAGCAGAATTTTAATCACAATAAACTAGCCATGAATCAAATAGTTAAGAACTTAGAAACTTATCACCTTCATCTTTCTTCCGAGATTTCTCATTTAATTAATGAAATGTCATATGAGCTAGCGTTATTAGGAGGTCCAGATTCTTTATTTGTTCAAGAAAAGATTCTGGCTTTTAAGGAAATACTAAGTACAAAGTTAAATTCATATGAAAAAAGTATGATAGAAAAATATATTCATAGAGAAATACCTTACCTAGTACTTGAAGGGCTAAATATTAAAAAATTAGATCGAAGTAAAATTGATATTACTCAATCAACTCAACTACCACCCCTTGAAATACTCGAAAAAGATATAGATATATTAACATTAGCTTCTTCTGAACAAATAATATTGGCACTCCTTGAAGAAGATGCTTTTGCATTTGATATTGATAATGTGGGTAAAATCGTTAGAGTTGTTGCAAACCTAAAAGGCGGTGGAGCTACAAAAATTGATAATGAGAATCCTGATAAGAGTTCACATTCAGGGATAGAATTAACTGCACATACCGAAGCTCCTTACCATACAGTTACTAAAGTTGTTAATAATCATTCACCAGCTCCTTCTTCCTTAATTTTAACAGCAAGATGGAATCCCTTAAATGAACCTACAAGTTTAATTCCGATATCAAGAGTGTTAAACCAATTAACTATTGAAGAGATACTGGCTTTAACAACAGAAAGTTTTAATTTCACAAGAAGTGAAACATTTAATGAAGGCCAAGGATCTGGAGGAGAAAATGTTTCTATCCTAGAAGTAGATAAATATGGTTATAAAGCCATGAAATACAACTCATATAGATTCACTCCAAATGAGAATGCTTCTATAAAAATTAAAAATGCTTTTTATAAATTTGAATCAATTGTTCGAAAAACTAGTATTGTTGATTCTATTAATTTAAATCCTAATACCGTTTTAATTATTAATAATAGTTTATGCTTACATTGCCGAGATGTTATTAAAGATAACCGAAGAACATTAGTTCGTTTATTTGGTTATAGAAAAAATCTTGATTATATTGTACTGAAAAAAAATCCTCTTATTGTGAAAGGCTAATAAATTGAATTTTGAACTCCTACTTATCTTAGGCTTAGTGGCTATGGTAGCTGGATTTATTGATGCTATTGCAGGTGGGGGTGGCTTAATCACTCTACCTGCATTGCTCTTATCAGGGGTTCCCCCTGTATCTGCAATAGCAACCAACAAATTGCAAGCTGCCTCTGCAACACTTTCAGCAACTATTAGTTTCGCAAGAAAAGGATTAATCGAGTGGCGTAAAGCAATTCCCATAGCTTGTATGTCTTTTTTAGGTGGAATATTAGGGGCTCTTTCAGTTACCCTCATGCCTAAAAATGTACTTTTAACAATTGTTCCAATACTTTTAATTTTAGTCGCTCTCTATTTTATTTTTTCACCAAAACTAAGTGATGTAGATAAAAAACCACTTATTCCTTATTTTCTATTTGCACTTTTAGTAGCACCGTTACTAGGGTTTTATGATGGAGTTTTTGGCCCTGGAGTCGGTTCATTTTTCATAGTTGCATTTGTACTATTATTAGGTTTTAAGTTAGTAAGTGCCTTATCTTATACAAAATTGGCAAATGTGGCTTGTAACCTAGGTTCTTTATCTATTTTCATCATTAAAGGATATGTCATTTTTCCAATCGCTTTAGTAATGGCTGGTGGGGCTTTTATTGGGGCTTCGATTGGCGCAAAATTTGCGGTAAGATTTGGATCAAGAGTGATTAAGCCTTTGTTAATATTGATAAGCTTATGTATGGCTCTAAAATTATTATTGGATCATAAGAACCCCATTTTCATATATTTTAGCCATTTCTTTTAATCTATTTATTACATTATTTGCATCTGAATAGCGTATTTTCTAGAGGCACTTAAATCTGTTAAGAGCTCATTACTCTGAAATAGAACATACTATAGAAAAAGCTAAGCCCCGATTACCGAGACTTAGCTTTGGAAAATAATTTTAATTAAAAAATTACTTATTTGATGTCTGTAAACTCAGAAACAGGTTTGTTGACTTCAACTTTTGTACCAGCAAATTTTTCGCTCACAAATTTTTGTACTTTAGGTAAGTGGTAAAGTTCACCTAATTTCGTATAGATCGGGTCATTTTTATTCGCTTCAGCCACACCCAATAAGTTCACATAAAGCTTTGTAGACTGGTCAATAGGCTCACGGAAGATAGAATCTTTCAGAACGTTTAAACCGCCTTCAAGTGCCAATGTATTGCCCAATACAATTGCATCAACGTCGTTTTTAACACGAACTGCCGTAGTCATTTGAATTGGTTTTAATTTTAAACCTTTAGGGTTTTCAGCGATGTCATTGGTCGTCCCTTTTACAGGGTCAAAGTCTGGTTTAAGTTTAATGAGTTTAGCAGACTGTAATAATGTTAATGCACGCGCTTCGTTAGCAGTATCGTTTGGAATCGCGATTGTAGCGCCTTGTGGGAACTCATCAACAGTTTTAACTTTATTTGCATAAAGGCCCATTGGTTCCAAGTAAGTTGTCGCAACAGCAGCAACTTTAGCTGTATTAGAAGCATTGTAAGCCGCTAAATAGTTAAATGACTGGAACGCATTTACGTCTTGTTCGCCACTTGCTACAGATGTGTTCAACACAACGTAGTCAGTCAGGTTGGTCACTTCGAGTTTAATGCCCGCTTGAGCAGTTTCAGGAAGCGTTGCAACATATTTCCATACGTCAGTATCTGAACCTGTTGAAACAAGTTTAATCGTGCGTACTGACTCAGTTTTGTCTTTAGCTGGTGCTGTATTTTCAGTTTGTGCAGGTTGTTTATTACATGCAGTCAGTGTAAGTACAGATGCGCTGAACAAGACACTAAATAATTTTTTCATAGATACATCCTAAAATAGGAAACGCCTACTCTTCAAAAGAATAAGGCATTCCCAACCATTGGGTCGAAATGCAATATTTGGCTGGAAGTAATTTCCAGATATATAAGGGTTTAGAAGCCTGAATTCAGCCTAATTTCTTCCTTGATCTTGCTCGCTGAACAATAGAATTATGTTTTGAATCAGTTTCTAAATATTGGATCATCATATATCAATAAGTGAATATTCTACAAATAACTTGTTCGATTTTGATATATAGACGCGCTCTTGGTAAGGCACTGAAAATAAAAAATATATTATATAAATAAAGCAATTTTGATTAAAATATATACTTGTTTGATTTATATGAAATTTTCAGGATTTGTTAGCAATATTTAAGCTAACTATGACGCTAATTTATACGTTATGCATAAAAAAGCCCCTGCTTTCACAAAGGCTTTTTTTAAATTAGATGGTTAAACTTAAATTCAATTATTTATGAACCCAAGGCACAGCTGGCGAACCAATCCACGCAGATTTAGCAGGAATATTTTCACCTTTCATCACTAATGTTAATGGTCCTAACACTGCATGATGGCTAACATTGGCGTTATATAAAATAATACTACGTGAATTTACGACCACATCATTTCCAACATTGACCTGTCCAATTTTCATAATACGATCTTCAAACAAGTGAGTTTGCGGTCCTGAAAAGCTATTAAACTCAGCACGGTCACCAATGCTTACACAGTCGAACTCAGTAATATCAGCCGTATCCATGTAGACATCTTTACCAATTCGAACACCTAAAATACGCAAGAAGAATGGCAGCATTGGCGTTCCTCTTAAGTAATTTAAGAAGTTTGGAATGGCAACTGATTCATATAAGCTGGTAATCCCTTCACTTAACCATACAAACATGGTCCACATTGGAGCAGAACGCGGTTGATAACGACCAATTAAAGTCCACTTCATCAATGCAACAATAATGAAACAGCCGACACCATAGAGCAAACCAGCAAGCGTTAAAGCCAATAAACCAGTTGGGATGTTGTATTTATTAATAACATCGATAACTTCAAGCACAATCATATAACCCACACCAATTGCGAGTGCGGCTGGTAATACAACACGAAGGCCTTCAATAAAACCACGCATGAAACGGCGCTTAAAGCTTGGTTTAAACGTTAAATGGTCAGGATATTTTTCGGCAGCTTCACGTGCAGGCAATAATAATGGCGGCGAACCAAACCAAGTTTGACCATCATACATTTCAAGGTTATCTGGTGTTTTTGACTGTACGCCAATTAAAACGTTATCTGGTAAAACAGTTCCATCAGCAATATAAGCACTGTTTCCAACAAAGCTACGGTTACCGATTTTGGTCGATTTTAATGTCATCCAACCGCCTTTGATCTCTTCATCACCCAACATTACAGCATCAGCAATAAAGCTTTCTTCACCCAAAGTCAGCATTTCAGGAATAACACCATTTGCAGTAGAAATTTCAGTATTTTTACCTACTTTCGCCCCTAACATACGGAACCATGTAGGTGCATAAATCGTAGCAAACAGACCGTGCAATGTTTGTAAGCTTGTTTCCAAGATTTGAGACGCAAACCATTTACGATAATACGTGCTGCCATGAACAGCGTACGTTCCAGTCTCAAGACGAGGCAGTGCAATTTTGCGTATTGCTGAAGAAATAACAGCAGTAATCATCATCATCATTGCACTAGCTGGAATCGCTAAAGCAAAATAATAAAGTGCGATTTGCAGGTGGTTATTCGGGTTAATATTAAATACGTTTACATCTAACCAATCGACCAAAAGGAAACTTGGAAAAATTGGAATAAAGAACAGACAAGCAATAATTAAAGCACTAACACCATAATATCCATATTCAGCAATTTTACGAATGAACGATAATTTAGGACGTTCAGGCAATTTAGTGTGTTCATCGACATGCCCTATTTTTTTAGCAGGTGTTCCATCCCAAATTTCGCCGGCTGGTATTACTGTGTCATATTCAATTGAAGTTAAGGCATTTACATGAGCTTGTTTTTCTAACACTGTATTTTCTTCTAATACAGCATACGACCCCACATAACTATCTTCTTTAAGATGAATTGAACCCAATACCAAATGACCATGTTCGACTTTGGCATTTTCTAAATTCACTTGAGAACCAATACTCACACCATCTTCAACTGTTAATAAAGATGGCATGCGAATATGAACCGAACTAATGGTGACATCATGTCCAATTTTTGCGCCAAGTGCCTTTAAATAGAGATTAAGTAAAGTTGAACCTGACAAAAGATAAACTGGTGAAATATTGCTAATACGGTCTGCTAACCACCAACGGAAATAAGTCATTCCCCATAGTGGGTAACGTCCTGCACCAATGCCCAACATTAATAATCGTTTTACAGTAATTGAAAGTACAAAACTACTAATAATAACGCTGATATAAACCAGTAAAGACAAAGCGATTGCATATGGAATGCTGTCTCGGGTTCCACCTGTAAAATAGTGATAGGTAAAGAATGGTGCCAACCACTGCAAAATATTAATCGAAATTAAAACTGGAATGGTCGCAAACTGAGCGATACCACATAACCATTTATAAGTTTGATTACGCGGGTTGTCTTGCCCAATTTGGCTATCAAATAAAGTAGGCTCTGGTTGCTCCAACATTAAAGCTGCAATAGCCCCCACTCTTCGGGCTTGATATAAGCTTTGAATTGTAAGATGGCTATATTGAGAATGTTCACGCAGATTTGAAACTAAAACAGCGGCTAAAAGTGAATGCCCACCTAGATCATCAAAGAAGTCTGAATCTAGTTTAATCGGCATGTTTGGAAACAGGCGGTTCAAAATTTCAAATAAAATTTCTTCGGCTGGATTTTGCGGCTGATCAGACTCACTACGGTCAATTACACTAGTAAGCGGTCTTACTTTTAACGCTTTACGGTCAATTTTTCCAGATAATAAACGCGGTACTTCTTCAATAATCTCAAAACGATTCGGTACCATATAAGGTGGTAAACGTTGAGCTAGAGTATGACGAAGCTGCTTAATTTCTATCGGTTGTTTGGCATCAAGCTCAGGTGCAATAAAAGCAATAAGCTGATCAATTCCGTCTTCTTGACGTAGAATTACTGCTGCTGTGCCAATGCCATCAATATCACAAAGTGCCGCTTCAATTTCACCGAGTTCAACACGGAAACCACGGATTTTCACCTGATCATCGGCACGCCCTAAGCAGTGGACTTGACCAAATTCATCAATTTTTGCCAAATCCCCAGTACGGTAAAGCAACTCTTCATCCGCACTCATTGCCCAAGGGTTTTCAATAAACTTATCAGCCGTTAAATCAGGTCGTCCTAAATAGCCTGGTGCCACACTCGGACCGAAAATACAGAGCTCACCGGTCTCACCTTGAGGCAGTAATTCTCTTTCAGCATTAATGACCAACATGCCATAGTTTGGTAAAGGTTTACCAATCGTGACTAGTTTGCCACGTTGTAATAGCTCTAAGCTTGCAGTAACCGTAGTCTCAGTTGGACCATAGGTATTAAACATTTGATGGTGAGGTAATGCCCAACGGTCAACCAGTGAATCCGGGCACATTTCCCCGCCTAAGTTGATAATACGTAAATTCGCTACATCTTCAGGGAATAAAGCCAGTAATGTTGGTACAGCATGCAATACTGTAATTTGTTCCTGCTTTAATGTTTGGCATAAACGTTCAGGGTCACTCACCAAGTTTTTTGGAGCAATCCATAATGTTGCCCCAACTAAATAAGAAAGCCAGATTTCTTCAAATGACATATCAAAAGCGACTGAAAAGCCTTGATAGACTTTGTCCTGCTCTTGAATCCCTAAAATACTGTTTTCACTACGCAGAAAGTGACAAATATTTTTCTGGGTAATCACAATACCCTTCGGCTTTCCAGTTGAGCCTGAAGTGTAAATAATATAGGCAGGTTGATCTGATGTGGTTTTCGGTAAGCTTACTTCTTTAATAACGGGCTGTTGTAGCTCAGTGTTTGTCCATTTGGTTTGTGGCACTTCAGCTAAATGTTCATACCATTCATCTGTAGTAATCATTCCTACAGCTTCAGCATCTTCAAGACAAACTGCAATACGGTCGGCTGGCGTATCCATATCAAAAGGAAGCCAAGCCGCACCACTCAAACAAATTGCCAGTTGTGCTTTTAAAAGCTCAATCCCCCTCGGCAGCCATAACCCAACAATATTCCCTGCTTTCACCCCATTTAAAGTCAGTTGTTGCGCCATTACTAAAGCTTGCTGATATAACTCTCCATAGCTCAGCGTTTTATTTGCTTCAATTAAAGCTGTTTTATCTGGGAGATTTTGAGCAGTTTGAATAAAAATATCGGCGAGTACTTCATCTTGCAAAAATTCGGGGTGAAATTTACCACGAATAATATTTTTCGAGCTTGTTACGAATTGGTTCATTTTTTATAACTCACTTTAATTTTTTGATTTAACTTAAATAAAGTCATATTTGAGTTTTTCTGACCTATTAAAGAAATCAATTGTTAGGCAACAAATTAAAGAGTTGAACTTAAATGAAGATTAAAGATTTTATTTTAAGCGTAGAGAGTGAGTTATTAACTTAGAAGAACAATCGATTTTTATGCCTTATAAATCAAACGGGAATGACAACAAGGAAAAATATAGGCACGTATTTTTATAAAAATTAAATAGCGTTATTCAAAATTGATATAAGCCAAGAAGATAAAAAAGCAGGCATAAAAAAAAGCCCTCGTCATTAACAAGGGCTTTTTAAGAATTTGGCGGAAGCGGTGAGATTCGAACTCACGGAGGACTCACACCCTCGTCGGTTTTCAAGACCGGTGCATTAAACCGCTCTGCCACGCTTCCAACGAGCGCTATAATATAAATAAAAACTCAAGTTGGCAAACCTTTTATTTAACTTTTAATTCAAACGCTCAAAATAAATACAAATTAATTTAGTTTTCTGGGTTTTCGCTCTTTTCATAGCGAATTGTATTGATATACCAAAGCTTTTTCCCAGATGGCGTATGCACTTCAATCTCATCATCGACTTCTTTGCCGAGCAGTGCACGGGCCATAGGCGATTCAATTGAGATATGCTGCGGGTGATGATCATAAATTTCATCAATCCCTACAATACGTAAAGTTTTTTGCTCACCCTCTTCATTTTCAATCTCGACCCAAGCGCCGAAATAAACTTTACCGTCTTGCTCAGGTGCGTAATCAATGATTTTTAATTCTTCTAAACGCTTTCCTAAATAGCGGACTCGTCGATCAATTTTTCTAAGTAGCTGCTTGTTGTACTGATAATCTGCATTTTCACTGCGATCACCCAAGCTTGCAGCCCAATTCACTTTCTTTGTGATTTCTGGTCTTTCTTCATGCCAAAGTTGTTTTAATTCAGCAACTAATTTGTCATGCCCTGATCGGGTGATTAAGTTAGATTTCATGATTAAAAACCACTGTTCAACAACATATCGCTTACAAGATGTAGCATTTTATACCCTATTTTCTCATATCAGAAGTGTATAAATTTTCTTCCTTAAGAAATTCATGTGTTTATGATGATATATCGAATATTTAATTGTACGAAATTTGACAATACTTTTTTTCAATACTATGATGCGCGCAGATTAAATGTTGAGCATTTTTTAACCTTTTAGAAAACTATGTAGATTTTCTACACAGTTTGTTTTTTTTCATTTCATGTCATTTTGAATGACGTCATGACTGCCCACCCCTTATTGAATTTATCAACTTTTAAAAGTTATGGCAGCTTATTGTCTGACTTTTTGGGCATAAATTATCTGTAGCGGAGACAACATGCACAGTAATTCAAGTTCAGGGTCGAGGCTTTGCCTTAACTCTTTATTTTCTTCTCTCCCGTTAAAAGCACTTGCACTCAGTACTATGCTTTTTCCATTTCATAGTATTAATGCAGGAAAAACCCTACAGTACAATACTGTAGTAAATACAAACACTCTAACTGTTGTTGCGGTAGAAAGCCCGACAACCGTTTTCAAAGAAGATCAGTTTTTACATGGTTTTGGTTACGACTTAGCACGTAACTATGCACAAAGCCTTAATGTAAAGCTGGACTTTAAAATCGTGGCAGACAATGCCACTGCACTTAGATGGGTTCAGCAAGGTAAAGCAAACTTTGCGATGACTACCGCAGGTTTAAGTACCATCGAGAATAAAGGTTTAATGTCCTTTTCTGCAAGTTGTGGTGACACAGTCAATTTGCAAAAAAATGGGTTAAATCCTGAGTTAAGCTGGGTGTTTAAACAAGCTGATGATCCTCTTACCCAAACTGCTAGTGGCTTTGTATGCCAAAGTAAGCAAAATGGTGTAACCCAGCAACTTGCTTCTTTCTATAATCGTAATGTGGTGAAACCAGAAGCTTGGTCAACCATTCAGCGTGACTTAACGACGCGTTTACCGATTTATAAAGCGAGCTTTAAACAAAGTGCAGCTAAATATGATCTTGACTGGCATTTACTTGCTGCCATTGGTTATCAAGAATCATACTTAAAGCCAGAATCTGTTTCTCCCACAGGTGTTCGTGGCTTAATGATGCTGACCAATAGCACTGCTCGAGCAATGGGTGTAAGCAATCGTAGTGATCCAGCTCAAAGCATTCAAGGTGGAGCAAAGTATTACGACCAGATGCTAAGTGAATATGATGATATTCCTTTCCCTGATCGGAACTGGTATGCGCTTGTGGCCTATAATATGGGACCGGGTGCGGTAAACCAGATTCAGAAGCGCTTGCAAGCACAAGGGAAAGATCCAAATCAGTGGGTTAATCTCTACGATTATTTGCAAAGTAATAAAACGCGTAATGGTCGATATAAGCAAGCGGTTCAATATGTCACTCGTATTCGTGCTTATCTTGAACATATCAAAACGGCGCAAACACGAATCAATATCTAATTTTTATTGTTTAAAAGTTGATAAATTCATTGTTTGTATAAATAAAAAGCTTACCTCTATGGGTAAGCTTTTTATATGAATTCTTTGAAATTTAAGCTGTTTGCTCTAACACTTTCTTGAACAAATCTTTTTGTTCTTGGCTTGGCTTTGCTGTTTGTAAAGCCATCAATTGAGACATATCGCCTTGAACTTTAATTTTACCAGTCATGAATGCCTGCATAGCAGCAGCCATATCAAACTCTAAGAATACTTTACGTAAAGTTTCAGCATCCATGTTTAAAGTTGTTTTGGCATTTGAAGACAAACCTTTTTTGATTTTACCCCCATCTAAAGCTAATTCGGTATTTCCAGAAGCATCTGTAACTACTAAATTAATTGCCAAATTCGCAAGAGCAGGTGGCAAATTAAGATCCCCTGCTTCAGCAGTTAATTTTTCGACAGTAGCAAACCAATCTTCAGTTAAAAATGCAGGCATGATTCTTCCTCAAATTTATTTGTTCAATTTCTCTAGTTGCCTATCCAGACAACATCATATGAAGCAATTCTGCTTGAGCGTTGTTATAGCATGTAATTTAAATTTAGGGCTATGACTTTTTGTACGGAACATTCATTTTTTAGTATTTTGATACATTAAAGGCACTTGTTTATAAAGTGCCTTTAATTGACTTATCAAGTAGTTTTACTCAGCAGCAAAACTTAAGTTCACAACATCTAAGCGATTCTTAAGCTCTTCTGGATCTTTAAAATCCAGCTCGCGCTGAGAATCTAGCGCTTCGAAATCAAACAATTCACGGTCCGCTAATTGAGACGGAGATACGTTTTGTAACGCACCAAAAATGCTGTGTAAGCGTTTCGGATATTGTTTATCCCAGTCACGTAGCATTTCATTAAGCATGGCACGCTGTAAGTTTTCCTGCGAACCACAAAGGTTACATGGAATGATTGGGAACTGACGCAACTCGGCATATTTGATGATGTCTTTTTCTTCAACATATGCCAATGGACGAATCAGAATATTCTTTTTATCTGATGATAAAAGCTTTGGAGGCATCGCCTTTAAACTGCCACCATGAAACAGATTTAAGAAGAACGTTGCAAGAATGTCATCGCGATGATGTCCTAAAGCAACTTTAGTCGCACCAATTTCTTGTGCAAAGCCATACAAAGAACCACGACGCAAACGCGAACATACTGCACAGTAGGTTTTACCTTCCGGTGTTAAACGCTTAGTAATGGTATAGGTGTCTTTTTCTAAAATGTAATATGGAATGTTATTTTCTTCCATATAACGAGGTAAGACATCTTCAGGAAAGCCTGGTTGCTTTTGGTCAAGGTTAACCGCAACAACATCAAAATTGATTGGTGCAATACGTTTAAACTGCAACATGATATCGAGCAAGGTATAACTGTCTTTACCACCAGACACACACACCATGACCTTATCGCCCTCTTCAAGCATATTGAAGTCACGAATAGCATGCCCAACTTGACGGCGAAGCTTCTTGAGCAAACGGTAATAGGCCGAGCTTGTTGGAAGTTCAGGCTTAAAATTAAATCCCTGATTAGACTCAACTGGCGCGTACATAGACGAGATATACCCATAAATAAAAATACCGCGCAATTTTATATGATTCGGACGAGAATCGCATCAAAAGAATAGTTTCAATTCTTGAAGTCGTCACATTGCTCCTGCATGATGCAAAAGTCGTGTTCTATTTTGACTAGCGCGTTCAAAATTTGTGCAAAGTGCTTACTTTTTGGACTTTTCCACAGTTTTCCACAAAACCTGTGGATAAAATTGTGGATTTCTTCGTACTTGACAAACTGTTTAGACCTTCTGTTAAGGGTTTTATTTAAATTGATCATTTTTTAACCAATGTTTTTTACAGTTAAATATCAACATGTTAGTCAAGTCAATAGAATCATTTTAAAAATAATTTTTAATTTTTTTTGATGAGCATTCAAACAAAACAGCTTGATTTTTTGAAAGAGTCGAAATAAAAAAATTACACAAAAGTTCTTTCTGTAATATTTTTTGATAAACTCTTCAACAAGTTTTGAATATCTTAAAATTGTGAATAACATAAAATGAAAAAACCGGTTCAATTTCTTTTTTCTTGTTTACTGGGGATGACCACTTTTTCGGTCGGCATAACGTCGACTTCAGCAGGCCAAATGTATATTTACCAAGATAAAAATGGTAGTACATTGCTGACGAATCGAAAAAGTTATGATCAATCACTTAAAAAAGTAAAAGTGACCTATTACCCTGACAGTAATATTCATAGTTATACGAACTGGGGAGCTTCAGAGGCCTCTGTTCTGCCTAGCTACAATAAAAATAAAAATGCTTTTGACCACATTATTAAACAGGCTGCACAGCAACACGGCGTATCAGAAGGCTTAATTAAGGCCGTCATGCATACCGAGTCAGGATTTAATGTAAATGCTCGCTCTCCAGTCGGGGCGCAAGGTCTTATGCAGCTTATGCCTGCGACTGCACGTCGATTTAACGTGACCAATGCCTTCGATGCTCAACAAAATATTTTTGCAGGTGCAAAATATTTAAGCTGGTTGCTCAAGCGTTTTCGTGGCAATACACAAATGGCACTTGCTGCTTATAATGCAGGTGAAGGTAATGTTGATAAATACGGCGGTATTCCACCTTTTCGTGAAACACAAGATTACGTGCGCCGTGTAACCAGTCGATATCAAAACTTATATTCATCTGGTTCAGGTTTTTCATCTTTTACTAATTCTTCTAATACTTCAGCGCAAGTCTCTTCTCAGGCTTCTAATTTAACGGAAAACACAACAGCTCAAATAGCAGCGCCAGCACCTAAATATTCCTCTTCTCGTCAAATTGTGACTTTATCTAATGGGACATTTACTGATGCGCCTACGGGTACTTATGTCACGAACAACGCCACTGCTATTGCACATATTCGAATTGAATAAAAACTTTTACTGACGGATCTATTCCGTCAAATTTCTGTGCTTTAAATTGTAAAGATCTATTACCTGATCCTTACCATTTAGGCGAATTTAGCCAATAATTCTTTAAATTTAGGTACATTCTACTTCGTGAAAGAATGTATCAATTCCTTATTTTTTTCTTGAATTTTTCCCTTAAGCCCCGCATATTAGCTGCATGATTTAGAATTTGTAAATCAGATAACATTTTATTTATAAGAGGGTTTTCTCAATGATGCGGATTGGTTTGTTTTTGCTTACCAACCTCGCGGTACTGGTTGTAGCTGGCATTATTTTGTCACTCTTCGGTGTCGGTAGTTACCATGGCGCGGGTGGCTTGAATCTAGGCAACCTTTTAGTGATCTGTTTTGTGTTTGGTATGGTGGGATCTTTAATCTCGTTATTCATGTCAAAATGGATGGCTAAGAAAACGACCGGTACAGAACTGATCGACCCGAATGCTCCTCGTAACCAAGCTGAAAGCTGGTTATTGCAAACAGTCGCTGAACTTTCTCAACGTTCTGGTATTAATATGCCAGAGGTTGGTATTTTTCCATCATATCAATCCAATGCCTTTGCAACAGGCTGGAATAAAAATGATGCCTTAGTTGCCGTTTCATCTGGTCTACTTGAGCGTATGAATAAAGATGAGCTCCGTGCTGTGCTTGCGCATGAGATTGGTCACGTTGCGAATGGTGACATGGTTACCCTAGCACTCATCCAAGGTGTCGTGAACGCCTTTGTTATGTTCTTTGCTCGTGTAGTCGGTGACTTTATCGACCGTAATGTTTTTGGTCGTCAAGATGATGAAGCACCGGGTATGGGTTACTTCGTTATTACCATGGTATTAGATATTGTCTTTGGTATTCTCGCTTCTGCGATTGTGATGTGGTTCTCTCGTTATCGTGAATATCGTGCTGATGAAGCCGGTGCGCGTTTAGCAGGTAAACAAGCAATGATTTCTGCATTATTACGTCTACAAGCTGAGACAGAAATGCCAGATCAAATGCCAAAAGAAATGAAAGCTTTCGCGATTGCGGAAGGTAAAGAACAAGGTTTCAGCTTAGCTGCTTTGTTCCAAACCCACCCAACAATTGAACAACGTGTGGCAGCTTTACATCAATTAGATTGCCCATAAAACGTTTAACGTGAAGAAATAAAGCCTCCAATCGGAGGCTTTATTTTTATTACATTGATTGATAAAAGCTCCACAGATAACTTGCTCCCCACCAAACAGCCAAGCCAATTAATAGTAGTACAAAAGCACCTAATAAATCGGGTATATGTAACCATATCCAACTCACCACAGGATTACGCCAGAAGGCTGAGTGCTGCTGCTTCTTTTCAAGCTTTTCATGTAAATATGGATGAACGACATGAATATCACTTTGAATCGCATATTCTTCACGTATGTGCGTATGCACCACATCTAATGCTTTTCTACTAGGTCGTATAAATATATCAAAAATAGTTCCTGCAACAGGAACAAAGCCCACTACAGCATCTACAACTGCCAGTTTAATGACTGGAGTTAATTTATGTTGGGGTACACCAATCTGTTTAGCCTTATAAATGGCATAGCAAGTCAGCGCAAAACCAGCAACATCACCAGCAATTGGAATCGTGCTCAGTGCAGCATCAGCACCAATACCCTGCTTTGTAAAAGGGATACGCACTGCGCTGTCCATCATGGTGGCAAACTTGGCAAGGTCTCGTTCTAGTGCGATGACCTGCTGCTCTGTTAATTTTTTTTCTTGAGGCATCTAAATCAAATATATGAAGAGAAGTTAAACTTAATATACTTGATTTAATACCTCTTTTTAAAATTGTTTACTTTTAGCTAGAAGCTTTCGATCTAAACAATGAACGAAGCAACACGTACATCACTGGAATAAAGAATAAAACCAGCACAGTACCAAACATGACGCCACCTAAAATACTAATACCGATTTCTTGGCGACTCACAGCCCCTGCGCCTTGAGCAAAGACCAAAGGGATTACTCCAGCACCAAAGGCTAAGGAAGTCATCAGAATGGGTCTTAAACGCAAGCTAGCACCTTCTAAAGCCGCTTGAATCGCGTTCTTACCCTTTTCTTGAGCCAATGCTGCAAACTCAACAATCAAAATTGCGTTTTTACACGATAGACCAATCGTGGTTAACATTGCGATTTGGAAATACACGTCATTTGGCAGTCCAAAAATATAAGAGAAAATTACACTTCCCCCTACGCCAAGCGGAATTGATGTCATCACAGCCGCGGGAATGCTCAAGCTTTCATATAAAGCAGCTAAACATAAGAAAATAAAACCCGCTGAAATTAAATATAACCAGACGGCCTGATTTGTCGACTTCTGTTCTTCAAAAGATAAACCTGTCCACGCTAAACCCACATCCTTTTGCTGATTTACGAGTTGTTCAACATCTTTCATTGCCTGACCTGAACTGCTGCCACTCGCAACATCTGCCTGTAGCTGTAAAGCACTATATCCCATATAGCGTTTTACGATTTCAGGAGCTCCACCCCAACTAAAGTTAGCAAATGAACTAAAAGGCACCATTTCATTTTGGTTATTACGTACAGACCAATTATATAAATCTTCTGGTTTCGATCTGAACTCAGCATCACCTTGAATCATGACACGCTTAATACGACCGCGATCAATAAAGTCATTCACGTAAGTTCCACCCCACGCACTCGATAGGGTGTTATTAATCGCAGGTAGCTCTAACCCATTTGCTAATGCCTGTTTTTGGTCAATTTTGATATTTAGGTTTGCTTTACTATTGGTTGATTGCTTATCAAAGTTTTCAAAACTTGAATAGCTTTTGCTCTGTGTTTGCAACTGACGGAAGGTGCTATCTAGAAAATCTTGCCCCTGCCCATTTAAATCTTGAATCCATAAATCCATATCATCCGTTTGACCTAGACCATTGACTGAAGCAGGTAAAGTCACATTGATTTGAGCATTATTAAAACGACTAAAATATTTCATCGCACGCTTTTGTATAGCGTCTGCCGAATCATCTTTTCCTGTACGCACATCCCACGGTTTTAAAGCAATAAATCCTTGTGCCAAGTTCTGTCCTGTACCCGAGTAATTTCGGCCATAACGGATTAAAACTAAGTCGACATTTTTATCTTCTTGCGACAAGAAATATTGACGGACTTGTTCACCAATTTTCTGACTTTGAGAAATTGGGGCACTATCCACAAGCTTAATTTGAACACTTAAAATGCCTTGATCTTCTTTAGGAATAAATCCACTTTTTAAACCGCTATAGAACAGAGCGAAAACAGCAATCAAAGCAACAAAAATCACAACAACCGATTTACTGTAACGAATGCTTGTTTGTACGATCTTGATATATTGATTTTTAAGTTGATCAATTTTTTGGTTAAACCAAACCGCCCAACGCATAGGCTCAGGGTTAGGTTTTAAAATTAGGGCACACAAAGCAGGTGTTAGGACTAATGCAACGACGAGCGATAACGCCATAGCGGCAACCAAAGTAATGGAAAACTGGCGGTAAATCACCCCAATTGAACCACCTAAAAAGGACATTGGAATAAAAACCGCAGTTAAAACCAATGTAATCCCAATTAAGGCTCCACTAATTTCCCCCATCGACTCAATGGCTGCTTCTTTTGGTGTTAAATGCTGTTCATGCATGAGCCGTTCAACGTTTTCGACCACCACAATGGCATCATCAACTAACAAGCCAATGGCGAGTACCAGTGCAAATAAAGTTAAAGTGTTAATACTAAAACCAAGCACATATAAGACAGCAAAAGTTCCTAAAATAACAACCGGCACAGTAATACTCGGAATGAGTGTAGCGCGCCAGCTTTGTAAAAATAGAAACATCACCAAAATAACGAGAATAATCGCTTCAATAAGCGTCTTCACTACTTCCTTAATCGACTCTTGCACAAACGGCGTGTTATCTCGTGGATAAACAATTTTATATCCGGCTGGTAACTTGCTTGTAACCTGATCTAGAGTTTGATGAATAAGCTTAGAGGTTTGAATTGCATTCGCACCTGAAGATAACGAAATACCTAAACCAGCAGCAGGATAGCCATTAATGGTATTAAAAGACTGATAGTTTTCTGCACCCAACTCAACTCTGGCAATATCTTTTAAATAGACATAGCTCGCTGTTTGATTTGATTTCACTACAATATTTTTAAACTCTTCGACTGTTTTTAGTCGAGAACCTGCTGTAACTTTCGTATTTAAATACTGCCCATCGATAACAGGTAAATCACCAATCGCACCTGCGGCCACCTGTGTATTTTGAGCAGTGATTGCACTGGCAACATCACTTGGCATTAAATTATATTGTTTTAATTTATCGGGGTTTAGCCAGATTCGCATTGCATATTGCGAACCAAAAACATCGGACTCGCCTACCCCTTCAATACGGTTCAGGTCATCTACCACATGCGTAGTTAAGTAATCCGATAGCTCAATATTGCCTGATTTACCTGTCGAGTCATATAAACCTACCACCATAAAAGTATCGCCGAGTGACTTACTTACCGTCACCCCTTGGCGTTGCACTTCATCGGGCAAACGTCTTATGACGCCACTAATACTATTTTGTACTTGTACCTGTGCCGTATCAGGATTTGTTCCATTATCAAAACTAATCGTAATTCGGCTACGTCCTGATGAGTCACTGGTCGAACTGAAATAAAGTAAGTGATCAATACCTTGTATTTGCTGTTCTAAAATCTGAGTAACACTTTGCTCAACCGTTTGTGCATCTGCCCCACTATAACTTGCCGATACTGTAATTTTTGGAGGGGCAATATCAGGATAACGTTCTACGGGTAAATTCAGCACCGAGAAAATACCAAATGCCATAACAATAATTGCTAGTACACTGGCAAAAATAGGGCGCTGAATAAAGAATTTAGATAGCATGGCTGCTCAGAATTAAGTCGTCAATTAACAGGTGGCAATACCGAATTCGGCATCTTGATCATCAACGAGCGATATATAAAAGACAAGTAGAATTAACACAATAAATGCAATTAAGACAAAAACAAAGCCAGAATGGGCATTTCCTACAAACCCATAAACAAGGTTTTAAGAAGTGTCACTAAAAATTCATGAATTCTTCATGATCATGTCAAGTTCAATCGGGAGACTAGTTTCGTTTAGACTAAAACAATATGAGTAGAATTATGTTTAAAAAAGCAATTTTATGCTTAAGTTTAATTAGCTTAGTTGGTTGTAATGACGATGATAAAACTGAAAACACACCAACTACGCCAGAATATCAACTTCCTAAAATTCTAGTAGTAGGACACCGTGGCGCTAGCGCTTTACGTCCAGAACACACTTTAGCTTCATATCAAAAAGCCATAGATGATGGCGCAGATTTTATTGAACCAGATCTAGTATCCACAAAAGATGGTGTATTGGTTACTCGCCATGAAAATGAGATTGGCGGCACAACCAATGTAAGTACCTTAAGCCAGTTTGCAGACCGTAAAATAACAAAAAATATTGATGGTAAAGACTTAACAGGTTGGTTTACAGAAGACTTCACTTTAAGTGAATTACAGCAACTTAAAGCCCGTGAACGTATTCCAGAGTTTCGACCAGCAAACACAGCTTATAATGACCTTTACCCTGTCCCAACTCTAGAACAAGTGATTGAGCTGGCTGAAGCAAATTATAAGAAAACAGGAAAAATTATTGGTCTATATATTGAAACTAAACATCCGACTTACTTTAAAAACCAGAAACTGGCAATGGAAGATAGTCTTCTTAAAACCTTAGCCAAATATAAATATACGCGTGATATTGCCCCTGTCTATTTACAGTCTTTTGAAGTAAGTAATTTAAAATATTTAAAAGATCAGCTCGACCTTCATAAAACGATTAAACATGTACAAATCATTCAATTATATGATGCTAAGACTTCACAACCAGCCGACTTTGTTGAATCTGGAGAAACTAAAACTTATGCTGATTTAGCCACAGCACAAGGCTTAAAAGACGTAGCTAAATATGCAAACGGTGTAGGACCAAGTAAAGGTTATATTCTAAACTTTAATGACAAGGGTTCAGTTCAAACAACTTCGTTTATTTCTGATGCGCATACAGCTGGCTTGAAAGTACACCCTTATACTTTCCGCCCAGAAAATAATTATTTACCAAAGCCTTTAAAGTGCAGTCAAGATAAACCAGCGGAGCGCTGTCCATCTGGTGCGTTAAAAGAGTTTGAAGCCTATTTCAAAGCTGGTGTTGATGGTGTCTTTACAGATGACCCAGCACTTGGCCGTGAAGCCGTTATTAATTATGAAAAAGCCGCAAAATAATTAAAGTTTTTAATAAAAAAAACAGGGCAATAAATGCCCTGTTTTTTTTATTTCTCTACGACATTATCAAAATAGAGCGGGATCCACTGATATTGCTCAGCATTCACTTTATAAACATGACCAATGCCTGGGAATGGTAAATGTGGTGCTGCGACCCATTGCTGTTTATTTGAAATTTCAGCGAACATTTTTAAACGGGTATTAATCGCCTGCTCAGAATTCACATCAAAATCCACTCCTGTTTTTGGAGCATCAAACTGCAAAGAATGTGAGTGAACAATGTCTCCAACAAAAATGATTTGCTGATCATTACTCTTTAAGCGAAAGCTGTGATGACCAGGCGTATGGCCACGCGTATCGATCACTTCAAAGCCTTGAATGACATCACCATCTTTAAATGTCTTAAATGCTTTTTTTGCTTGATAAGGAGCAAGAGCAGTTTTTACATTTTTCACAGTACCTAAGTAGCTTTCTTTTTTATCTGCTGGCACTGTTTTTTCAGAAGCTGGATTTAACCAATAATCAGCCTCACGTTCATGTGCATAAACGGTTGCATTTGGAAATACAGCTTTTCCATTTTGAGCAATACCGCATACATGATCTGGGTGTAAATGCGTAAGCAATACTGTTTTTACATTTGCCAGTTGATAACCTGCCAATTCAATATTTTTTGCAATCGAGCCAAGCTGTGGACCAAAGCAGCTTGCTGCGCCACTGTCTACAAGCGTCAAACTTTTGCCATCATCTACTAAAAATGCATTGACTGAAGTTTGAATCCCCTTCTCATTCACAGCAGCATATTTAGTTAATATTTTAGTTTTCTGAGTCTGATTTAAGTTTTTAAACAAGTTAGGATTCAGATAAATCGTGCCATCAAGTAAAGAAGTTACACGGTATTTGCCAAATTGATGCTTATAATAACCCGGTACTTGTTGGGTGGGAGCTTGCTCAGCATACGTTGCGTGCATGCTACAAAATGCAAGACCCAAAGCTATACATAATTTTTTCATCTCTTCTTCTCTATTCAGTTATAAAGTCAAAATCTTTAAAAAAGATTTAATAATTTTTTAAGACGCAAATTATATAATGCATGAAAAGTGTCAGAAATATAAGTAAATGAATAGCTATTCTCCTTATAAGGGCAAAACTGGTCTTAAGCGCATATTAAATGCAACGGGCTACTCTATTTCCGGATTTAAAGCAGCATATAAAAATGAGGCAGCTTTCCGTCAAATTGTTTTTATTAATCTTATTTTAATTCCAGTCAGTTTTTTTCTTGATGTAACCCGCAGTGAACATGTCTTACTCATTATTGTATCTTTATTTGCAATGATCGTTGAACTGTTCAATTCAGCTATTGAAGCAGTGGTTGATCGAGTTTCTCTTGAAAAACATCAACTTTCTAAAAATGCAAAAGATATGGGAAGTGCTGCTCAATTTGTTGCACTTTCTATTATTGCCATTACATGGTTGTTCATTTTATTAGGATAAAAAAAACCATGCTTATAAGTAAATAAGCATGGCTGTAACAAAGAGGAACTTCTAGCTGCTGTTCCTGTTTTTTAATATAAGTCATTGAACTTAACGATTTCTTAAAATCACGTAAAATAAAAAATCCCTGCATTTGCAGGGATTTTTTTAGTTAAAGCGTTGATGTGTTATTACATCATGCCGCCCATACCACCCATACCGCCCATATCTGGAACAGCTGGTTTATCTTCTGGAATGTCAGTAATCATACATTCTGTAGTTAACATTAAACCAGCTACAGAAGCAGCGTGTTCAAGTGCAGAACGAGTTACTTTAGCAGGGTCAAGAATACCCATTTCTAACATATCGCCATATTCGCCAGTTGCTGCGTTGTAACCGAAGTTACCTTCACCAGCTTTAACTGCATTAATCACTACAGATGGCTCATCACCTGCGTTTGAAACGATTTGACGAAGTGGAGCTTCGATCGCACGGCGTAAAATGTTGATACCCGCTGTTTGATCTTCGTTAGCGCCTTTTAGGTTGTCTAATACATTTACAGCACGTACTAGCGCAACACCACCACCAGCAACAACACCTTCTTCAACTGCTGCGCGAGTTGCATGAAGTGCGTCGTCTACACGGTCTTTCTTCTCTTTCATTTCAACTTCAGTTGCCGCACCGATTTTAATTACAGCAACACCGCCAGCTAATTTAGCAACACGTTCTTGTAATTTTTCACGGTCATATTCTGAAGAAGATTCTTCAATTTGAGCACGGATTTGCTGAACACGCTCAGCGATTGCAGCTGCATCACCAGCACCATCAACAATAACAGTGTTTTCTTTAGAAACAGTGATCTTGTGTGCAGTACCTAAATCTTGAAGAGTCGCTTGTTCTAAAGACATACCAACTTCTTCAGAAATAACAGTTGCGCCAGTCAAGATTGCGATGTCTTGAAGCATTGCTTTACGACGGTCACCAAAGCCAGGAGCTTTAACAGCACATACTTTGATAATACCGCGCATGTTGTTTACAACAAGCGTAGCAAGTGCTTCGCCTTCAACATCTTCAGCGATGATAAGAAGTGGTTTACCAGTTTTCGCAACTGCTTCTAAAACAGAAATCAATTCACGAATGTTACCAATTTTCTTGTCAACAAGAAGAATGAACGGGTTTTCAAGCTCAGCCGTTAAAGTATCTTGCTTGTTTGCAAAGTACGGAGAAATATAACCACGGTCAAACTGCATACCTTCTACAACGTCTAATGCGTCTTCGAAGCCAGAACCTTCTTCTACAGTGATTACGCCTTCTTTACCTACTTTTTCCATCGCTTGAGCGATAAGTTTACCAACAGTAGTATCAGAGTTTGCAGAGATAGAACCAACTTGTTCGATCGCTTTGAAATCATCAGCAGGTTTTGCGTTTGAACGGATATTTTCAACTACAGTTCTTACTGCGATATCGATACCACGTTTTAAATCCATTGGGTTCATACCTGCAGTTACAGATTTGATCCCTTCATTCAAAATTGCTTGAGCAAGTACAGTTGCAGTTGTCGTACCGTCACCAGCGATGTCATTAGTTTTGCTTGAAACTTCACGAACAAGTTGAGCACCCATGTTTTCAAACTTGTCTTTTAATGAAATTTCTTTAGCAACAGTTACACCGTCTTTAGTGATGTGCGGAGCACCAAAAGAACGGTCAATAACAACGTTACGGCCTTTAGGACCTAAAGTCACTTTAACAGCATCTGCAAGTACGTTTACGCCTGCAATCATTTTTGAGCGAGCTGAATCACCAAATTTTACGTCTTTAGCTGACATATTAAACTCCGAATCTTTTTAAATACTGAATCTGATAATGGATTGAGTTATGGATTGATTAGCCTTCCAACACAGCTAAAATATCTGACTCTTTCATGATTAAGAGTTCTTCACCACTTACTTTCACTGTTGTACCTGCATAAGTACCAAACAATACTTTGTCACCAACTTTAACATCCAAAGCACGTACGCCATTCTCAGTGATTTGACCATTACCTACTGCAATTACTTCACCTTGCGAAGGTTTCTCTGCAGCAGAACCTGGAAGTAAAATACCACCAGCAGTTTTGGTTTCTTCTTCTACGCGACGAATTACAACGCGATCATGTAATGGACGAATGTTGCTCATAATTAACTCCACCAGACTAAGTCTTTTTGATTAATCGTTATTGCCATAATCCAGAGCAATAACAAAATATTTAGATGTCACTTTTGTGGGGATGAAAAAAAACGCTTCAAGGGGAAAATGAAAAAAAACTTCTATTTTTGTTTATTTTTAAGACAACCACATCATTAAGAAATCTTATTAAAATTTAAGTTAGCTAGAAGTGAACTCTCCCTTCGTCGAGTTAAACCAATAGTGATCAATTTTTCCCTCATTTGAAATGACATTAAAACTATTCGGAACATGATAATGCAAACGGCTAGATGTCGCTGTCCCTGCATGAATGTCATAAATAGGATGATCTATTTCTAAATGATAGATCTGCGTCAAATCATATACAGCAGTTTTATGTAGATGCCCATGTAACATACCGAATAGCCCTGTCGTGCTCCATTTTTCGAGTGCCATTTTTCCTAATACAGGGCAATCTTTAATACCGTGCTCGTCATCAGGTGGAGTATAAAAAGGCTGATGAAAAACCACTAACTTGATTTTATTCGCTGGCCCTTGCTGTAATCGCTCATATGTAGCTTGTATTTGTTCAATCGAAATATGCCCACGTGTGTGATAACGGCGGCGTATACTATTTACGCCAACAATATAAAAATGCTCAGTTTCTAAAGTTGGCTCAAGCTGACCAAAAAAATATTGATATCGAGTAAATGGAGAAAAAAAACGATTCCAGACATGGTACAAAGGAATATCGTGATTACCCGGTACAATAAGATAAGGAATATTAAGACTATCTAAAAATTGGCGACAATTATAAAACTGTTGATATCGGGCACGCTGAGTGATATCTCCACTCACAACAATAACTTCAGGTCTATGTTGGGTACAAAAAAGCCGAATCGCATCTAAACAGGCCTCAATTTCTGTTCCAAAATGCAGATCAGACAGATGTAATAGCATTTGGCACCATAATATTTAAAGCATTCTTTTCTACAGTGAAATTTAATGGTGTTTTCATCTCTAATATTTCACCATCTAAAGCCACGGTAAGTTTTGATCTTTTTGCACAATCTACCATCACATGGTCTGCACAAAAACTATAAACATCTTGTGCCTCTTCTACTTTTCCTTGAATCCACTGCCACAACATGTTTAATAAACTAAGCCTATCACTTTTTGTAATGACCACTCCAGCGACTCGCCCTTGTGCAGCACAATCCGCAATTCTTAGTTTCATATCACACAATTGCAATTGGTTATTGCCAAAGAAAATTAGAGGTGTTTTGACTGGATATTTCTTACCATCAACCGTGACGGAGAGTTTCATTGATTTATTTTCTCTTAATAAAACGTCCAAAGCCGAGGTGTAGGCATGTAAAGGCAAACGACCTAAGTATTTATTGTAGAGCTCACGTTTTTTTATAAACAATGGATAAAGGCCTAAACTCGCATTGTTCAAATAAATATGATCGTTAATCGTCGCAATATGTACAGAACGTGGAGTACCTGTAGCGATGACTTCAGCAGCTTCTAACAAATCTAAAGGAATATCTAAAACTTTAGCGACATAATTAAAAGTCCCCAAAGGTAAAATTCCCATAGGGATATTGGTGTGTCGAAGTTTTGAAGCGACTGCATTTAACGTCCCATCACCACCAGCTGCAACAACGACGCCTAAATTTGCACTTTGACTATGCCGATGGATGACTTTATTCATCAAATCATCAAAGGTGACGCCCTCTGCTAATTCAAAAACTTGTATTTCAAAACCAAATTCAGTGAGTACAGTCATTAATTGTTCATACATATCTTCATGTTTCGAAGCATGAAAACCCGATTTCTGGTTGTAGATGATAGAGAGAGGCTTTAAAGTCCGCATTTTTATTATCTTAGAGAGGATTTACCCTATATTTTGTATATAAAATCGCCTAATAAAAGTCTCTTTATGTAAATTTCGAATGATGATCATTTGTTTAATCAATAATAATTCTCAAGAAAAATTTAAACATCAAGTCATTGATTTTAAAAAAAATAAATAATATAAATAACACACATACAACATAAAAATGTAAAGAATAAAATACACTAAAAAACAATAAGCAAATGATTTTAATAAAAAAAATTTAAAAATCAAAATATCTATTTCTTATTCTTTAGTCTTATTTTTTTTATGATTTTATGCTTTAATACAGCCACTTTTTTATTTGATCTTTCATTGTACCTCAATGAATGACTTGTACATTGTTGTACATATTTTGAATAGGCCTCACCATGACCACAGTGAACGCACCAGAATTCGTTCGTCATCCTAAGCTTATCGCATGGGTTGAAGAAATTGCAAACTTAACCAAACCAGCAAAAATCGAATGGTGTGACGGAAGCGAAGAAGAGTATCAACGTCTAATCGACTTGATGATCGCTAACGGCACCATGCAGAAATTAAACCAAGAAAAACATCCTGGTTCTTATCTTGCAAATTCTGATCCATCTGATGTTGCGCGTGTTGAAGATCGTACCTACATTTGCTCTCAAAAGAAAGAAGATGCTGGTGCGACAAACAACTGGGAAGAACCAGCTGTTATGCGTGAAAAGTTAAATGGTTTGTTTGAAGGGTCAATGGAAGGTCGTACAATGTACGTTGTGCCTTTCTCTATGGGTCCACTTGGAAGCCATATTGCTCATATCGGCATTGAGTTAACTGACTCTCCTTACGTTGCTGTTAGCATGCGCAAAATGGCACGTATGGGTAAAGCAGTTTATGACGTGTTAGGTACAGACGGCGAATTTATTCCTTGTATTCATACCGTAGGTGCTCCACTCGCTGAAGGGCAAAAAGACGTTGCATGGCCTTGCAACCCTGAAAAATACATCGTTCATTACCCAGAAACTCGTGAAATCTGGTCTTATGGTTCGGGTTATGGCGGTAACGCATTACTTGGTAAGAAATGTTTAGCACTTCGTATTGCTTCTGTTATGGGACGCGAACAAGGTTGGTTAGCTGAACATATGCTTATTCTTGGTGTAACTAACCCACAAGGTGAAAAACACTATATCGCTGCAGCATTCCCATCTGCATGTGGTAAAACAAACTTTGCAATGTTAATTCCACCAGCAGGCTATGAAGGCTGGAAAATTGAGACTGTAGGTGATGATATTGCTTGGATCAAACCAGGTGAAGATGGTCGTCTATACGCAATCAATCCAGAAGCTGGTTTCTTTGGTGTTGCTCCTGGTACAAATACCAAAACTAACCCTAACTGTATGGCAACTCTTCACAAAGATGTTATCTATACAAACGTTGCGGTGACTAATGATGGTGAAGTATGGTGGGAAGGTCTTTCTAAAGAAATTCCAACTAACTTAACTAACTGGAAAGGTCAACCTCACGTAAATGGTGAAAAAGCTGCTCATCCAAATGCGCGCTTCACTGTTGCTGCTGGTCAATGCCCTTCTATCGATGCTGACTGGGAAAATCCAGCAGGTGTTCCGATTTCTGCATTTATCTTCGGTGGTCGCCGTGCAGATACGGTTCCTTTAGTATCTGAAGCTTTTGATTGGGTTGATGGCGTTTATAAAGCTGCAACTATGGGTTCAGAAACCACTGCTGCTGCTGTTGGTCAACAAGGTATCGTTCGTCGTGACCCATTCGCGATGCTTCCATTTGCTGGCTACAACATGGCTGACTACTTCGATCACTGGTTAAGCCTTGGTGAAGAAGTAAGTACAAAAGCTGAAGCTGCTGGTAATAAATTACCAAAAATCTTCAACGTAAACTGGTTCCGTCGTGATGCTGAAGGCAACTTCGTATGGCCTGGTTTCGGTCAAAACATGCGTGTTCTTGAGTGGATCATTGACCGTTGTGAAGGTCGTGCGAACGCTGTTGAAACACCAATTGGTCTTGTTCCAACTTACGATGACTTGAACTGGGAAGGTACTGATTTCTCTAAAGAAGAATTTGACCTTATCACAGCTCAAAATAAAGATCAGTGGGTTACTGAAATTGAAAGCCACACTGAGTTATTCAATAAACTTGGTGAACGCTTACCAAAAGCATTAAAAGAACGTCAAACAGCTTTACTTGAAGCTGTAAAAACTGGCTTCTAATTGCTAAATATAAAAAAGGTCGCTATATGCGACCTTTTTTATTATGCGGCATCATCTTTTTGTCGACGTCCAGCCAAATAGCTTTCCAAATTTTTTACTTGTTTTTCATCAAATGCCAAACCTAGCTTAGTTCTACGCCACAATATATCTTCTGCCGTATTTGCCCATTCATTTTCACATAAATACTGAACTTCAGATTCAAATAAACCGTGACCAAAATCTTGTCCTAACTGCTCAAGAGTTTTTTGCTCATGCAAAATATTCCAAACTCGAGAGCCATAGGCATTTGCCCAGCGCGTAGCAAGCTGCTCAGTTACCCCTTCCACTTGGTTTTGAATCCTTATAACTAAATCTTCAAGTGTGGTCCAATTCTCTGCACCAGGTAATACTTCATTTGCGGTCCACTCCTCTCCCATTTCTATGAAAAATGGGCTAAGTTGTTCCAAAGCTGATTCCGCTAATTTCCGGTAGGTCGTAATCTTTCCACCAAATACAGACAGCAAGGGAGTGGTTTTATCTTCCACTTGCAACGCTACAGTATAGTCACGTGTAACTGCTGAAGGATTATCTGACTCATCATCACATAAAGCTCGCACTCCAGAAAACTGACTTACAATATCGGCACGGGTGAGCTGCTTTTTAAAATGTGAGTTTGTCACCGTTAAAAGGTAATCAACTTCTACTTCTGTAATCTCTACCTTTTGTGGATCATCTAAATATTCCTGATCTGTCGTACCTATTAATGTGTAGTGTTCTAAATAAGGAATGGCAAACACAATACGACGGTCTTCATTTTGCATAATAAAGGCTTTATGGCAATCGTACAGTTTAGGCACAACAATATGACTTCCTTGTATAAGCCTAATTTGATATGGCGATTTTAATTGTAGGTTTTCACTAATAATTTCCTCGACCCAAGGACCTGCTGCATTCACTAAGGCTTTTGCACGTATTTGATAAAGCTCAGCCCCAGTTTGTAATTCCAGATGCCACAACTCTTGATGTCTATAAGCCTTAATACATCGTGTTCGTGTTATAACTTTAGCCCCATTCTCTTTCGCTTGTAGCGCGTTTAATACGACAAGACGTGCATCATCTACAGTACAATCAGAATATTCAAAGCCACGGGTTATAGCTGGTTTTAAGGGACTATCTTCTTTGAAATAAATGAGATTTGACCCTAATAATTTTTCTCGTTTTCCTAAATGATCATAAAAAAACAGGCCTGCCCTAATTAACCATGCAGGACGTAAATGTGGTCGATGAGGCATAATAAAACGCATTGGTTTAATAATATGAGGGGCTTTAGCCAACAAGACTTCACGCTCTGCTAAAGCTTCTCTAACCAACCGAAATTCTTTATGTTCTAAATAGCGTAAACCACCGTGAATTAATTTACTGCTCGCAGATGAGGTATGACTAGCTAAATCGTCTTTTTCACATAAAAATACGGATAATCCGCGGCCTGCCGCATCATTAGCAATACCAACACCATTAATACCGCCACCAATCACAGCAATATCATATATTTTTGAATAATCATTAGCTTGTACTGTCATTTCTCATTTTCTTTTTATTGTTTATGTTATTAAAAATTAAAACATCAAATTGATGAAACAACAATCAAAAAAGCAGAATAATCAATTTTAAATACCTATCAGGTTAGCCCTTCATTGATTACTCTGCGATTTAATTAGTTTAAGAAGAAATCAATCCTCTGCCCAATTTTGACTACGTTGAACTGCCTTCAACCATCCCTTATACATACCTTCAGTTTCTTCAAGACTGGTACTTGGTTCGAAAACTTTTTCTATTGCAGACTTATTCCTTAATTCATTTAAATCTTGCCAGAAACCTGTTGCCAGTCCAGCAAGAAAAGCAGCACCTAAAGCCGTTGTTTCTTTCATGGTTGGTCTTTCAACTGGAGTGGCTAAAATATCAGCCTGAAATTGCATTAAGAAATTATTAGCAGTTACTCCACCATCAACTCGGAGTGTTCGAAGTTCTTCTTCTGCATCTTGCTGCATCGCGTCAAGTACGTCTCGTGTCTGGTAAGCAATTGACTCTAAAGTTGCACGAATAATATGCTCTATACTCGCTCCACGAGTGAGTCCAAAAATTGCCCCTCGAGCAGTCGGATCCCAATATGGAGCACCTAAACCTGTAAAGGCAGGTACTACATATACGCCATTACTATCCTTTACACGTGTTGCATAAAGCTCCGAGTCTTTAGCGTTCTTAATTACCTTCAACTCATCACGAAGCCACTGTACGCAAGAGCCGCCATTAAACACGGCGCCCTCTAAGGCATAGTTCACTTCACCATGTGCACCACAAGCAATCGTCGTCAGTAAGCCATGCTCTGAACGGACAATCTTTTTACCCGTGTTCATTAATAGAAAGCAGCCTGTGCCATAGGTATTTTTTGCTTGTCCAGGTTCTACGCACATTTGCCCAAACAGTGCAGCTTGTTGATCCCCTGCTATACCTGCAATTGGAATTCCAACCTCTTGCCCACTAATTGTATGTGTATAGCCATACACCTCAGATGAACTACGTACCTCTGGTAGCATTGCTTTAGGAATATCTAAAGCTTGTAAAAGTTTCTCATCCCATTCAAGCTTCTCAATATCAAAAAGCATTGTCCGCGAAGCATTGGTGAAATCAGTGACATGGGCTGCACCATTGGTTAATTTCCAGATTAACCATGTATCGACCGTACCAAATAATAACTCTCCTCGCTCGGCCCGTTCACGGCTTCCTTCTACATGGTCTAGAATCCATTTTATTTTGGTGGCAGAAAAATAAGGGTCAATCACCAAACCTGTCACTTTACGGACGTGATCTTGCCAACCCGCCTTTTGTAATTGATTACATATCTCTGTAGTTTGACGGCTTTGCCAAACAATTGCATTGTAAATAGGTTTTCCTGTTTTCTTATCCCATACAATTGTGGTTTCCCGCTGGTTTGTAATCCCAATTGCCGCAACTTGTTCACTCTTAATGCCAGCTTGAGCCAATGCCTCTACCCATACCGCACTTTGTGTCGCCCAAATTTCCATAGGATCATGCTCGACCCAACCTGGTTGAGGATAAATCTGGGTAAATTCTTTTTGAGCAATACTTACAACGTTAGCATCATGATCTAAAACAATTGCTCTTGAGCTTGTTGTTCCCTGATCGAAAGCGACAATATATTTTTTCGGGCAATTTGACATCTGAACGTCCTTTTCATTATTTACACACACTAGCTCATGGCGATAAAACATCATGTCTAACTGCATTATTCAAAATTTTCTTTGGAATATATCATTGTTTTTAACGCATATATTGCTTCTTAAACTAAACATTGGTCATTCTTGATCAATTTTCTTATCTTTATGGGAAAATAATGTGCAGTAAGTCAAAATTTAACTACAAGAACATACGAATTGTTTAATTTGAAATCACATAAATATTCAACCTATCCCTTTGCTTAAATAATAAACATTGTTTTACAGACATAAAAAAAATAAAGTGAAATACTCCTCTGGATAATATGTAAAAACGGAATAAATTCTCTCTTTTTTAGCATTCAACCCAAGCGAAACATGGAGCGACCCATGGTTGATCAACCCTCTACAGCAACAACTCCACAACCTCATTTAGATACAAAAACTCGCCTAAAATCAATTTTAGGTGGTTCTGCTGGTAACCTTGTCGAATGGTACGACTGGTATGTATATGCCGCATTTACCCTCTATTTTGCTCATGCTTTTTTCCCAAAAGGTAGCCAAACTGCACAGTTGCTACAAGCAGCCGCTATTTTTGCTGTAGGTTTCTTAATGCGCCCAATCGGTGCATGGATTATGGGAATCTATTCAGACCGTAAAGGACGTAAAGCAGGTCTTACGCTTTCCGTCACTTTAATGTGTGTCGGTTCTCTACTCATTGCAGTCACCCCTTCCTATGAAAGCATTGGCGTATTCGCTCCACTACTTTTGGTTGTCGCACGTTTAATTCAAGGTTTAAGTGTAGGCGGTGAATATGGTGCAAGCGCCACCTATTTAAGTGAAATGGCTGAAAGAAATCGACGTGGTTTTTTCTCAAGCTTTCAATATGTAACCTTAATTGCAGGACAATTGACGGCTCTATGCGTTCTTTTAATATTACAAATCGTATTAACCGAACAACAGTTGCATGATTGGGGATGGCGCATTCCATTCTTTATTGGCGCTTTACTTGCCATTGTTGTGTTCCGTATTCGTCGTGGCTTATTAGAAACACAATCTTTTAAAAATGCTCAAGCTGAAAAAGACCAGCCACAATCAGGCATGTTTGCTTTATTCAAGCACTACCCAAAAGAAGCTTTTACAGTATTATTTTTAACAGCTGGCGGAACTTTAGCTTTTTATACTTACACCACTTACCTACAAAAATATTTAGTGAATACTTCCGGATTCACAAAACCCGAAGCCACTCAAATTACCACTTTAGCGCTATTTATTTTCATGTGCTTACAACCTGTAGCTGGTGCTTTGTCAGACCGAATCGGACGTAAACCACTCATGATCACTTTTGGTGTAACTGGGGTTTTATTTACTTATATTTTATTTAATACCCTTGCAACCACACATAATTATTGGACTGCTTTCTGGTTATGTTTGGCAGGTCTAGTTATGGTAACGGGATATACATCAATTAACGCCGTGGTTAAAGCTGAACTTTTCCCTGCTCATATTCGGGCTTTAGGAGTAGCTTTACCCTACGCGATTGCCAATACCTTGTTTGGCGGTACAGCAGAGTTCTTTGCTTTAAGTTTTAAAGAGGCTGGTCATGAATCTTGGTATTTTATTTATGTAACTATTATGATCTTCATTTCACTCATTATTTATATTTTTATGAAAGATACTAAGCATCATTCAAAAATTAAAGAACATTAATATTTTACCAATAAGCGCCAATATCGCCAGCCGATGTTAGCTTAAATCGTGCGATTAAGCCCCAACAATCGTTGTGTTTATGAGATACTAGAGATAAGAATATAAGGATGATACTGATGAATAGAAGTATTTTATGTTTGGCATTAAGCAGCATGTTTATTTTAACTGCTTGTCAGACCACCCCTCGACAATATAATGGCTCAACTGGCTATCAAATTGAAAACCAAACAAAAACTTCCGCAACTTTAGCTTATACATTGGCTAGCCGCACTAATCAGCAATTAGATGAACGTAAATTGCAACGCGCTTGTCAAAATGTATTGGGTACCCAAAAAGTTTATAAATTATCAGTACTCAGCATTAATGAGATTTCAAACCCAGCTCAACAAGAGCATTATGGTGTTCAATTGGGTGAAACTCGTGCCTCATTTGGTTTATCTAATACACCAAGTTTAAACAATGGTGAAGATTATGCGACTCGCCAAGCGCTTGAAGCACGCCCGAGTACGCTAAAAGTTGTTCGTTATACTTGCTCATAATATAAAAAAAAGACGCTGTTTTTACAGCGTCTTATAAAAACTTACATTTCTAAATTCTTTTGCTTCATCAAGGTCTGGCCATGTTGATGCACTTCTTTCATCAATCTTTTGATATTTAGGATGGCTAAAGTTTTTAACACGGCTATCTGCGACCCAGACTTCTGGCGCAAACTTTAAAAACTCATCTAAGAAGAAACGGTTACACTGGTCATATAACACATCAGCAGCCAATAAAATATCAACTTGCTCTGCTTTATATAAATCGTCTAAATATTCCAGCTCTACACCATTAAGCAATGCATTTTCACGGCAAGCATTTAGACTAACCTGATCAATATCACAGCAGATTACTCTTTTAGCGCCAGCCATTTTTGCTGCAATTGCAACAACACCAGAACCTGCACCAAAATCGAGAACAACCTTATCTTTGACATGATGTGGCTCTGCAAGCAACCACTGCGCCATTGCTAAACCAGATGCCCAGCAAAAAATCCAGTACGGCGTGTCATTCCAGATACGGCGAATCACTTCATCATCTAAGCGATCAGTTGGAAAAACTGGCGGAATCAACCATAAAGAAATAGGTGTTTCCGGCAACTGCTGTGCTATTAATTCACAATGAGGGATGACTTCATGCAAGGCTTGAAGTAAATGTTCAGGGGCTTTGGCAAATTGAAAGGTGCAGCTCATCAGATTTCTTTTAATTCGTTTATATAACAAGCATAACAGAGTCATTCCATTATGATTTGAATTTTTAGAATAACCTTCGGTTAGACCTACTTTTCTTTCGGGAAAAGTAGGCAAAACCATTGTCATCCGCAAAACTCGACAAATACTATCTACACTCAATAGCATCGCAGAAACATTAAATTTTAATGTAATCCTGCCTCAAACAATTGCGGATGACGGTTAAGCGTATCAATAACTGCCTAGCATTAATTAAATTAACCTAAAGCTTTTTCAGCAGCTTCTACAGTTTGACGAATCAAAGTTGTAATTGTCATTGGACCTACACCACCTGGTACTGGTGTATATGCAGAAGCAATTTCTTCGATACCTTGTAGCTGGATGTCACCTACACCACCGCCATCACGAGGATGGAAACCAGCATCGACAACCACTGCACCTGGTTTAATCCAATCTTTTTGAATAAGTTCAGCCTTACCTACAGCACCAACAATAATGTCAGCCTGTTTCACAAGCTCAGGTAAGTTTTGTGTGCGTGAATGACAAATCGTTACTGTTGCATTGGCTTGCAAAAGCATCATTGCCATTGGTTTACCTAAAATTGCTGAACGACCAACCACAACTGCATGTTTGCCCGCAATTTCAATGTTGTTCTCTTTTAGGATAGTCATAATGCCAGCTGGAGTTGCTGAACCATATGCAGCTTCACCCATTGCCATACGGCCAAAACCGAGGCAAGTCACGCCATCTACGTCTTTAGCTAACGAAATCGCATCAAAACATGCGCGTTCATCAATCTGTGCAGGTACTGGATGTTGTAAAAGAATACCGTGAACATCTGGATTGGCATTTAGCTTTTCGATTTCAGCTAATAATTGTTCTGTTGTAGTTTCTTGTGATAATTCAATTTTTAAAGAATCCATCCCTACTCGACGGCAGGCATTTCCTTTCATGCGTACATAAGTTGCAGATGCGCCATCATCCCCAACCAAAATAGTCGCCAAAATCGGGGTACGACCTGTTTTAGCTTTTAAAGCCTCAACACGTACCGACAAATTTTCTTCAATTTGCTTTGCTAATGCACGACCGTCTAAAACCAATGCCACAGCACATCTCCAAGGTAGACATGAATTTAATATGCCAATAATACATGATTATTTGGACAATTTTATTCTAGATGTTGCTTTTATGTTCATCTTCACTAAAAACAGTATTGTTTTTTCTGTAAAGGTTGCTAATATGTGCATCACCAAATGTAGGCGGGGTGGCAGAGTGGTCATGCAGCGGACTGCAACTCCGTGGACGCCGGTTCGATTCCGACCTCCGCCTCCAAATTTGGTAAAGCCCGGGTGGTGAAATAGGTAGACACAGGGGATTTAAAATCCCCCGCCCACAAAGCGTGCCGGTTCGAGTCCGGCCCCGGGCACCATTTTCTAATATTGAAAATGGTGCCATAAAGAATCCAGCGTAAGCTGGTTTTTTTATGCCTATAAAAAATAAAGGATGCTGCTTAGCACCCCTTACTCTACCCAATATATCTAAGCGGTTTTTTGCTTATCTTTTTCAGGTGTCAAATTCATATCTAATACCAATTGATATTGTCGACTTGTATCTACTTTATATTCTGCATTTTTAATTGAATCTACAAAAATCCAGTCCGACTGCACCTGTGTTTGATCCAATGTAACCAACAAATAGCCTCGCTGATTTAAATTACAATAAGCCAATTCATCAATAAGCGTAGTAAAAGCAAATTCAAACTGCTGTAGTTGAGCCATTGGAATACTTAAATATTTTTCGAGGCCTGGTGAAGAAACTGAACTTGTCGCCAATTCAACCCCAACATATTGACCTTTTTGGCTATACAAATAAGATGCCCATGCATTATGAGTATCGCCTGCCAGAACAATAACTTTCTTATCCAAACTCGCTAAGTTTTCATATACGGTTTCACGTTCAGCATAATAACCATCCCAAGCATCGAGGTTATATGGCACTACTGTTGTGACTCGCGTTTTCTCTTGAGCAGTTAATGTTGGATCACCCTGTTCTAATCGCAATTTCAAGGTGACTAGCTCTGTAATTTGCGCATTCATTTTAGCCAAGGTTTCAGCCGAAGCTCCGCCCGAAGTAATTTGTCCTAAAGACAACAATAACTCAGAAGGAATCCACATCTTACTCATTAGAACTTGCTGACCAATCACATTCCATGTTGCTGTAGATTGCTTCAATTTATCAACCAACCAATCCCTTTGTGTATAGCCCATTAAAGTACGCTTTGGATCAGTTAAGTCGACCTGAAACTTTTGAGCATTCAAACCAGCAGCTGTCATATAATCAGCATATTCAAGCTGTTTATCACGCGCAATAATACGCGTATCCAACATCGTCAGCTCAACCAATGAACCGAAATTAAACTGTCGGTAAATATTTAAATGATCTGTGCTAGTAACTGGTCGAATAGGCATCCATTCAAAATAAGCTTGTAGAGCAGCTAATTTACGATCAGAAAAAGACCCTTCATCACTTTGATGATTTTCGGCCCCATCACGCCAAGTATCATTTGCTAACTCATGGTCATCCCAAATTACAATAAAAGGATGACGCTGGTGAGCTGCTTGCAAGTCTTTATCTTGACGATAAAGTGCATAACGTTTGCGATAATCATCTAGTTTGATAATTTCTTTATTATTATCTGTTGGTAAGGTTCGACCAAGTTTTGCTGCATCTTCCGCCGCATAGCCATCTGCCCCATACTCATAAATATAATCACCTAAATGAATAATGACATCGACATTCTGCTTTGCCATTTCACGGTAAACATAAAAGTAACCTGCCGGATAGTTCGAGCAAGAACATACGGCAAAAGTAACTTTATTAGTACTTATTGGTAATGTTTTAGTTTGACCGACAGATGAAATTTTATTCCCAAAACGGAAACGATAATAATAAATGGTATTCGCCTGTAGTCCTGCCGCATCTACCTTCACCGTAAAGTCGTCAGTCTTGGTCGTTTCAACCACCCCCGTCTTTAAATTCTGCTTAAATTGATTATCAGTGGCAATTTCCCAAGTAACTTTAAGGCGTGCACTAAGATCTACTGGTGTTAATCGCGTCCATAAAATCACTTTATCTTGCAAAGGGTCGCCGCTCGCAACTCCATGTAAAAAATCTGCTTGTGCCTCTATACTTTCATCGTCTGAGCCATCATTACATCCCGTAAAAGCTACAGGCAAAGACAGTGCCCCAAAACCGAATAGACTTTTTTGAATTAATTCTCGGCGTGAAATTTTCTCTGACATACAACTACCTAAGTTTTAAGCAATGAGTGCCTTAAACTTAAGTAGATAAGATGAACAACTGATCTCAATTTGATGAAGAAATTATGACTTAAGTAGATCTTATTTTTAAATACATGTACGAACTGATTGAAAATAAAGCAAACTATCTGATTTTCTCTTGCCAATCGCCGTCTTGTCATCTATTATTGCGCACATGCCCGGGTGGTGAAATAGGTAGACACAGGGGATTTAAAATCCCCCGCCCACAAAGCGTGCCGGTTCGAGTCCGGCCCCGGGCACCATTTTCAAATATTGAATTTGGTGTTACAAAGAATCCAGCGTAAGCTGGTTTTTTTATGCCTAATTAAAATGAATTTTATGATAAGAATATTATTACTTCTGTGTAGCATCCTTTCTATATCCAAGGTTTACGCTACAGATCTTTTTTCTGGCACTATTTCTTTCAAAGATGACAACTGGTACTTTTCACGCTGCTCTATTACCAAAGATGATTACTTAATTAAAGCACCTGAGCAGATCATAGATAAATTCAAAGCATTACAACAAAAACGAGAAACCTATTGGATCAGTTTATTAGCAGATGCCGATTATCAAGAGAATGGTGTTTTAGTATTAAAAATTAAAGAAATAAACGAAATTCATTCAAAGGCATCCTGTCATTTATTAGATGCATTTGAAAATATTGAGAATCGAGAGTAATCACCACTCTCGATTCACAACCAGCTCTTCCATCTCAAGATCTAAATATCCTGCACCCTGCGCCACCATCATCATTGCCTCAGCAATATAGTCAGCAGCACTATCATCTAGTGAAGAATCCAGATCTTCGAACTGTGGTTTCATTTCATTAATTTCAATAACAGTTTGATGAGCATATCGATAGATATCCTGATCAGCTAAAGCAGACTTTTGAACTTTTTTGGCAAATTGTTCAATTAACTGCTTGAGTTCAGCGACTAAAATATCTGGATAATACTCATCATCAAACATTGGGAGAAGTAAGTCTTCGAACATACAAAAGTTTACACAGCAGCAGAAACCTGCCGCTTATAACATATTTTCAAAATAATAACGACAATTTTCCCTGACTCAATCATCCAATCCATGAAATTAATTAATCACAATCTGAGTATAAAAGCCTGTTTCTTCAAGCTTGTTCCATCGCTTTCCAAACGAGAATTGCATCATGCATAGCTTTTACATCATGTGCACGAACAATGGATGCTCCTTGCTGAATACTAAGCAAATGCCCAGTAACGCTTCCTACCGCACGCTGATCTGCGACTACACCCTTTAAAGCTTCACCAATAAAACGTTTACGAGAAAGACCCGATAAAATTGGATAACCCATATCATTAAGTTTCCAAAACTCTTTTAATAGTTTTAAATTTTGCTGTGCATTTTTTGCAAAACCAAATCCCGGATCGATAATAATATTATGCTTTTTCACACCAGAGGCTAGAGCCTCATTAATACGCTGCTGAAGCTCTTGCATTACATCTAACGTTACATCCGTATACTGATCTAGCTGATTCATTGTGGTGGGCTCCCCACGCATATGCATGATCACTACAGGTATATCTAACTCTGCTGCCGTTTTTAATGCATCTGGTCGAGTAAGCGCACGCACATCATTCCAAATATGCGCACCCGCTTCTTTCGCTGCACGAATAACATCAGGCTGACTTGTATCAATCGATAGAACCACATCATGTTTAGCTAAAGCTTCAACTACAGGAACAACTCGTCGTACCTCTTCTTCTACACTTACTTCTGATGCACCTGGTCGAGTAGATTCCCCACCAACATCTATAATTGTGGCGCCTTGTTCAATCATATTTAATGCATACGCCACAGCTTGATCTAACTGATTATGCTTTCCACCATCACTAAAAGAGTCTGGTGTGACATTTAAAATGCCCATAACGTGAGGCTGTGATAAATCTAACTGAAGCTGTCCACATTGTAGAATTTGCTGAGGTAAAGGCATTAACTGCATGACAAGCTCCAATTTAATATTCGGCAACATTTTAACAAGTCTCTGCTCGATATACTGTTGATTTCTTTTCGGCTTTGTCTGAAATACACGCATAAAAAAAGAGCCACATGATAGTGGCTCTTTTTTTTAACTGGTTTAGTTCATTGCTGGTAATGGTGGTGGTGTAGATGGACCATCTTTTGGTGGTTCAAATGCAGCCACTGGATTTTCAGCAACATAGACCTTAGGTGGTTGTGGTTCACGACCTTCCATAATGTCACGAATTTGATCACGATCAATGGTTTCCCACTCCATCAAAGCTTTTACCATTGCATGTGCAATATCTTTATTACCTTCTAAGATATTACGCGCAACTTTATATTGCTCATCAAGAATACGGCGTACTTCTTCGTCAACCAACTGTTGAGTTGCTTCAGAGATAGTACGACTACCTACATTTCCAAAGAAACCATTCTGGTTTTCGTCTTCGTAAACCATTACACCCATTTTGTCAGACATACCGTACTTAGTAACCATTGCACGCGCCATTTTAGTAGCTCGCTCAAAGTCATTTGAAGCACCAGTAGATTGCTGTTGAATAAACACTTCTTCAGCAATACGACCACCAAACAAAATCGCAATTTCGTTTAGCATCTTGTCTTTATAATGGCTAATCTGGTCTTGTTCAGGTAACTGCCAAGTTACACCCAAAGCCCAACCACGTGGCATGATTGTTACTTTATGAACAGGATCTGTACCAGGCAAAATCTCTGCAACAATTGCATGACCAGCTTCATGATAAGCAGTAGCACGACGCTCTTCTTCACGTAGAACCATCGACTTACGCTCTGGACCCATGTAGATTTTGTCTTTTGCATCTTCAAAGTCATGCATATCAACAGTATTCTTATTACGACGTGCAGCAAATAATGCAGCTTCGTTAACAAGATTTGCCAACTGTGCACCAGAGAAACCTGGTGTACCACGCGCTAAGACTTGCATGTCCACACCCGTGACTGAAGGTAACTTTTTCAAATGTACATTCAGAATTTGCTCACGACCACGAATATCAGGTAAACCAACCATTACTTGACGGTCAAAACGACCCGGACGCAATAATGCTTTATCAAGCACATCAACACGGTTAGTTGCAGCAATAACAATTACGCCTTCATTACCTTCAAAACCGTCCATCTCTACAAGCATTTGGTTTAGGGTTTGTTCACGCTCATCATGACCACCACCTGTACCTGAACCACGGTGACGACCCACTGCATCAATCTCATCAATAAAGATGATACATGGCGCGTGACGCTTCGCTTGCTCAAACATGTCACGGACACGGGACGCGCCCACACCCACGAACATTTCTACAAAGTCAGAACCTGAAATGCTGAAGAAAGGAACCTTCGCTTCACCAGCAATTGCTTTAGCTAATAACGTTTTACCAGTACCCGGAGGACCAACCATAAGTACGCCACGAGGAATAGTAGCGCCCAAACGTTTGAATTTTGCTGGGTCTTTTAAGAAATCTACAATTTCAACAACTTCTTGTTTTGCTTCATCACAGCCGGCGACGTCAGAAAAATTGACTTTGATCTGGTCTTCAGAAAGCATTTTTGCCTTCGATTTACCAAAACTCATCGGTCCATTCTTTCCGCCTGCACCACCACCCATGTTACGCATAAAGAACATGAATAACAAAATGATTAACAGTACAGGGAAACTAGCAATGAGAAGTTGCATCAAAATGCCTTGACGTTGTGGAGCTGTTCCCTCTACAACAACATTTTGTTTATTTAAGCTTGGCATAAGCTCAGTGTCTTCAACTTGCGGACGAACAGTTTCAAACTGTGATCCGTTAGTTTTTTCACCATTAATATTTAAACCGTCAATTGTGACTTGCTTAATTTGGCCACTATTCACCGCTGCAACGAAATCTGAATATTTCATCGCAGTAGGCTTATTGCGGTCACTGATATTACTGAAAATTAAAATCAGAACACCAAGTATTATTAGCCACAATACGGCATTCTTGAAGTAATCGCTCAAAGCTTTATTCCCATATCGATCTAATTTGATCATGCCCAATCTTGGCCGATCGTCATAAAAGCAGCAACTGTATTGCTTGCGGATAACCTAAAAGTACAAAATGCACAATTTTTAGGAGCTTGGCAAGTAAACTTTATTGCAATGCTTTCTTACGCCCTTGTCCAATCAAAAAAACCTCTTTAGACCGCGCCCGAGAAGCTGCTGGTTTTGCTGTCTTTAACACATCAAAACTATCAACTACTTGTTTACGAAACTCATCGAATCCTGTGCCCTGGAACACTTTAACAACAAATTGTCCATTAGGACCCAGAACCTTTTGAGCGAAATCTAAAGCCAATTCACATAAGTAAATCTGTCTAGGTTGATCAACGGCCCTATTACCTGATGTATTGGGGGCCATATCAGAAATTACAATGTCTACTTGTCGCCCATTTAAAATATTTAACAATTTTTCAAATACATCTTCTTCTCTAAAGTCGCCTTGTAAGAAAGTGACATCAGGCAAAGCATCCATAGGCAAAATGTCGGAAGCAACCACTAAACCTTTGCTACCAACGAGTTTCCCAGCGATTTGAGACCAACTACCAGGAGCCGCGCCTAAATCCACTACAGTCATGCCTGGCTTGATCAACTTATATTTTTCTTGGATTTCAAGAAGTTTATAGGCTGCTCGAGCACGATATCCTTCCTTTTGTGCTTTTTTTACAAAAGGATCGTCCAGATGTTCCCTCATCCATACACGACTACTTTTCGACAATTTCTGGTTTGTAATGCGTGTTGCCATAACTCACTAAATATCAAAAAAACTTCTGATCGTTCATTGTACGTGAAAATTACTCTCATTACAGTACGGATGTAGCGTAATCTCACTAAGTTTTACAGTTTTTTTCCAATAATGTTGATCGATTATTTATACAGTTTTTCGTACATCTGGATTTAAGTTTTTTGCTATACTAAGCCGTTTTTAAAATCAGGTATTTTTAATGGCCGCTTTATCTATCCATGAACGTAAACGTTTACGTCAAATTGGTCATGTGCTTAATCCGGTTGTCATGATTGGTGGACAAGGCTTAACAGACGCGGTAATCGAAGAAACGCTTCGTGCTTTAAATGACCACGAGCTTATTAAAGTTAAGATTGCTGGTGAAGACCGTGAAGCGCGTACTGCAACAATTGACGCAATTGTAGAAGCGACAGGTGCTCAAGCTGTGCAAAAAATTGGTAAAATTGTTTTGCTTTACAAAAAGGCAGCTAAACAAAACCAGCATTTATCTAATCTTGTTCGTCACGCTCATCTAGCAAACTAATTTAATTTGACAAACTATGGCAAGTTACGAACTTTCAGCTTTTGATCGTTTTCAAGCTGTTTCCGTTGTTGGCGCAATTGAACAGCAAGCACCCTCTACCTTAAATATCGGTTTTTGGATTCGTGATCCAAATCAACTTATTATCTGGCCTCAAGAAGTCGCGGCTCATCCTCGTCAAGATTTTTTGTGGGAAGAAACTTGTTTCGAAATTTTTGTTGGCGTGCATGGTGAAGATTATTATCGGGAAATTAATCTTTCCCCTTCTCAAGCATGGCAGTCATATCAGTTTGAAGAATATCGCTATCCAGAAAGTATACCTCCCCTTGCTGCTTACGATATTGAACTGAATCATCTCAAGCGTACTCACTATGGCTTAAATGTTAGTCTTGATTTAGGACAATTTATGCAACAGCATCGCTTGAAATGGGCAAACCTTTATTTAGGTTTGACTACAGTTTTAAAGACCAAAGAAGGTATGCAGTACTATGCAATGCAGCATAGTGGAAAAAGTGCAGATTTCCATAATAAACGTGACTGGTTACATCAGTTCTAAAAATAAAAAAGCGAGAAATTAATTCTCGCTTTTTTATAGCTGGATCAAAGCAGAGATCATTAATTGTCTCGTGCTTTATTCCAAGCTTCGACTGCATTACTTTTAGTACGCTTAATACTTTCACTTAGAGAATCTTTGTGTTTCAAAGAAATCTGACTAATATCACCCTTAAGCTCTTTGCTCACTTTCGTTAAATCTTCAATAAGTGCATTAATTTCTGCTTTCAAAGCATTTTTAAGGTCAGACAAGCCTTCTTGTGAAGTACTAAACTGAGCTTTAATCACATCCAGACGCTGTAGAATATCTTGTTTAATTTGAACAAATTGATTTTGAATGTTCTTATTTAATTCGTGAGTTTCAGCTTCAATTTTCTCTTGAGTCTCGCTTAAAACTTCTTTGACTTGTTCTTGAGTCTCAGTAATTGCCTCTTTTACCTGAGTTGTTGCTTCTGTAGCAACTTCTTTAACTTGCTCAGTTTTTTCGGCAACAGCTTCTTTTACCTGTGCAGTTTTAGCAGTTACTGTTTTTTTAGCCTTAGTTGTAGTAGCAGCTATGGTTTCTTTCACTTCATTAACCTCAGCTTTTACCGACTCAACGACTGCTTGAGCTTTTTCGCTCACATCTTTTGAAACTTCATTATTGCTCATACTATTTCCTCATATTGTTTATTTTTTAACTAGCAATACAATAAATCTAGTTCCAAGAATTCCCCTTGCAAATTGTTAGACAATTTATCAAAAGTATCTAATTCAGATAAGTGGATATTTTTTTGTAAAAAGCAAGCAATGAATTATATTTTTTAGCAGAAAAGAAATAGACTTTAGAGGGTTCCATGCGTATAATGCGCTGTTAAGTTACAAGCGGGCAGACCGATAGGGAGGGCATGTTTTATCCAAACATCGCCGATCTTTTTTGGGTCTACTCGCTTTTTTACAGCCGAAATTCAGGAGCTTTGGTTTGAGCATCCCCGCCATTTTAGCCCTCGCAGATGGAACGATCTTTAAAGGAACGTCAATCGGCGCACCGGGAAGTACGACTGGAGAAGTCGTTTTTAACACAGCCATGACAGGCTATCAAGAAATTTTGACTGACCCAAGTTATGCACAACAAATTGTGACATTAACTTACCCTCATATTGGCAACACTGGTTGCAACTCGGAAGACGTTGAATCTGGTCGTATCCATAAAGTATGGGCGAATGGTTTAATTATTCGTGACCTTCCACTACTACACAGTAATTTCCGTGCTGAGCAGTCGTTGAGTGAATATTTGCAAGCGCATAATGTTGTTGCTATCGCAGATATCGATACTCGTAAACTGACTCGTATTTTACGTCAGACTGGCGCACAAAACGGATGTATCCTTGCTGGCGAAAATATTACAGAAGAAGAAGCAATTGCAAAAGCACGTGCTTTTGGTGGCTTAAACGGTTTAGACCTTGCAAAAGAATGTTGTGATCCAACAGGTTTTGAATGGTCTGAAGGTTCATGGACCTTAGGCAAAGGCTTCTCTCAACCTGAATTAAAATACCATGTAGTTGCATACGATTACGGTGTCAAAACCAACATCTTGCGTATGCTTGCAGACCGCGGTTGCAAACTAACCGTTGTTCCTGCAGAAACTCCGGCTGAAAAAGTATTGGCACTTAATCCGGATGGCGTATTCCTCTCAAATGGTCCTGGCGATCCAGCTGCTTGTGATTACGCGATCGAATCTGTAAAAACTATTGTTGAAACCACAACATTACCTGTATTTGGTATCTGCTTAGGTCACCAAATTCTGGCACTCGCTTCTGGCGCAAAAACTGTAAAAATGAACCATGGTCACCACGGCGCTAACCATCCTGTACAAAATCTTGAAGATGGTACAGTGATGATTACTTCACAGAACCATGGTTTTGCTGTAGATGCAGAAACTTTACCGGCTAACTTAAAAGCAACGCATAAATCATTGTTCGATGGCACCTTACAAGGTATCCACCGTACAGACAAACCAGCTTTCAGCTTCCAAGGTCACCCTGAAGCAAGCCCTGGTCCACATGATTGTGCACCTTTGTTCGATCATTTCATCGAACTTATCGAAGCATCTAAACAGTAATTACGGAGCGAATAATGCCTAAACGTACGGATATTAAAAGCATCTTAATTATTGGTGCTGGCCCGATTGTGATTGGACAAGCATGTGAGTTTGACTACTCAGGTGCTCAAGCGTGTAAAGCACTTCGTGAAGAAGGCTATCGTGTTATTTTGGTTAACTCTAACCCAGCAACCATCATGACAGATCCTTCAATGGCTGATGCAACTTATATTGAGCCGATTACTTGGCAAACAGTTGCACAGATTATTGAAAAAGAACGTCCAGATGCAGTATTGCCAACTATGGGTGGTCAAACTGCATTGAACTGTGCCCTCGCACTGGATGAGCACGGCGTTCTTGCTAAATATAATGTTGAATTAATTGGTGCAAGCAAAGAAGCGATTGAGAAAGCCGAAGATCGTAAACTCTTCGATATCGCTATGCGTAAAATTGGCTTGGAATGTCCAAAAGCTGCCATTGCTGAAACAATGGAAGAAGCTTTAACAATCCAGTCGCGCTTTGGTTTTCCTGTAATTATTCGTCCATCATTTACAATGGGTGGTTCGGGCGGTGGTATTGCATATAACCGCGAAGAATTCCTTGAAATTTGTGAACGTGGTTTTGACCTCTCTCCTACTCACCAGTTATTGATCGATGAATCTTTAATTGGCTGGAAAGAATACGAAATGGAAGTTGTTCGTGACAAAAACGACAACTGTATTATCGTATGTGCTATCGAAAACTTCGATCCAATGGGCGTTCACACTGGTGACTCAATTACCGTTGCTCCTGCTCAGACATTAACAGACAAAGAATATCAATTGATGCGTAATGCTTCGGTTGCAGTTCTTCGTGAAATTGGTGTTGAAACAGGTGGTTCTAACGTTCAATTCGGTATTAACCCGAAAGATGGACGTATGGTTGTCATCGAGATGAACCCTCGTGTATCTCGTTCATCTGCTCTTGCTTCTAAAGCAACAGGTTTCCCAATCGCAAAAATCGCAGCAAAACTTGCTGTTGGTTATACCCTTGATGAATTGAAAAATGACATCACTGGTGGCGTGACTCCTGCAAGCTTTGAACCATCGATTGACTATGTTGTAACGAAGATTCCTCGTTTTAACTTCGAGAAATTCCCACAAGCAGAACCTGTATTAACCACTCAGATGAAATCTGTTGGTGAAGTAATGGCTATTGGTCGTAACTTCCAGGAATCTGTACAAAAAGCATTACGTGGTCTTGAAGTTGGTGTAAGCGGTTTTGATGAAAAAATCGAAGCTGGTGCAACAAATGCAAAAGAAACCATTTTAAAAGAGCTTAAAGTTCCAGGCCCTGAGCGTATCTGGTATGTAGCAGATGCTTTCCGTCATGGCTTCTCTTTAGATGAAGTGTTTGAAGCAACCAAAATTGATCGTTGGTTCCTCATCCAAATTCAAGACATCGTTAAAACTGAAGCGGAAGTAAAAGCTTTAGGTTTTGGTGACTTAAACGCTGACAATATCCGTGCTTTCAAACGCAAAGGTTTATCTGACTTGCGTATTGCTGACCTCATGGGTATTTCACAAAAGCAATTCCGTAAACAACGTTGGAATTTGGGTGTTTACCCAGTTTACAAACGTGTTGATACATGTGCTGCCGAGTTTGAATCTGGTACTGCATACATGTATTCAACTTACGATGAAGAGTGTGAAGCAAACCCATCAAATCGTGACAAGATCATGGTGATTGGTGGTGGTCCAAACCGTATTGGTCAAGGTATCGAATTTGACTACTGCTGTGTACACGCGGCGCTTGCTATGCGTGAAGATGGTTATGAAACAATCATGGTTAACTGTAACCCTGAAACTGTTTCTACCGACTATGACACATCTGACCGTCTATACTTCGAGCCTGTAACACTTGAAGATGTGCTTGAAATTGTACGTACAGAGAAGCCTAAAGGTGTAATCGTACAGTACGGTGGTCAAACTCCTCTTAAATTGGCACGTGCTTTAGAAGAAGCTGGTACACCAATTATTGGTACATCACCAGATGCAATTGACCGCGCAGAAGACCGTGAACGTTTCCAGCAAATGATCCAACGTTTACAGCTTCGTCAACCAAACAACAGCATTGTAAAATCTGCTGAAGAAGGTATCTCTGAAGCTGCAAAAGTAGGTTATCCGTTAGTTGTTCGCCCATCTTATGTATTAGGTGGTCGTGCAATGGAAATCGTGTATAACGAAGAAGAACTTAAACGTTACCTTCGTGAAGCAGTTCAGGCATCTAACGAAGCCCCTGTCCTTCTTGACCGTTTCCTAGATGATGCAACTGAAGTTGATGTTGACTGTGTATCTGACGGTAAAGACGTTGTGATCGGCGGTATTATGCAGCACATTGAACAAGCAGGTATTCACTCAGGTGACTCTGCATGTTCAATTCCTCCTTATTCTTTATCAAAAGAAATTCAGGATGAAATGCGTCGTCAAACTGTTGCGATGGCAAAAGAACTTGGTGTGGTTGGTTTGATGAATGTTCAGTTCGCAGTTAAAGGCGATGATGTTTACATTCTTGAAGTTAACCCACGTGCTTCACGTACAGTTCCATTCGTATCGAAATGTATTGGTGATTCTTTAGCAAAAGTAGCTGCACGCTGTATGGCTGGTCAATCACTTGAATCTCAAGGATTTACTAAAGAAATCATTCCAACACACTTTGCTGTGAAAGAAGCTGTTTTCCCATTCGCTAAATTCCAAGGCGTAGATCCAATGCTTGGACCTGAGATGAAATCTACAGGTGAAGTAATGGGCGTAGGTAAAACATTTGGTGAAGCATTCTATAAAGCTGTTTTAGGCTCAAATGAACGCTTACCAGGTTTACCAACTGAAGGCGAAGTAAAACATGCTTTCCTATCAGTACGTGAATCTGACAAGAAATATATTGCAGATATCGCTAAGAAATTAGCTGCATATGGCTTCAAGCTTATTGCAACAGGTGGTACATACCAAGTGCTTAAAGAAGCAGGTTTAGAATGTGAATCTGTGAATAAAGTAACTGAAGGTCGTCCACATATTGTTGACCGCTTGAAAAATGGTGAAATACACCTTATTGTCAATACCACTGAAGGTAAACAGGCTCAATATGACTCTGCAATGATTCGTCGTGCTGCCCTACAAGGCAAAGTGTATTACACAACGACTATCAATGGTGCAGAAGCTGTTTGCCAAGCCTTTGCTGTGAAATTGCCAATGGATGTATACCGCTTGCAAGATTTAACTGTAGGTTAATTTGTTACCGATAAGTCCCGTCACCTTATCGGTGGCGGGATTTTTTCATTTTTTTAACTGTGTTTTCTCAAATTAAGAGGGACCAAAATGCAACGCTATCCAATGACCCCTGAAGGTAAAATTGCCTTAGAGAAAGAATTACAACATTTAAAATCTGTTGAACGCCCACGTATTATCCAGGCAATTGCTGAAGCACGTGAGCACGGTGATTTAAAGGAAAATGCTGAATATCATGCTGCTCGTGAACAGCAAGGTTTCTGTGAAGGCCGTATTCAGGATATCGAAGGTAAACTCGGTGCAGTTCAAGAAATTGATGTCAAAACACTTGAGCAAAATGGTCGTGTTGTATTTGGTGTGACTGTCACCATTGAAAACCTGGATACCGAAGAACGTAAGACTTATAAAATTGTAGGCGATGACGAAGCAGATTTTAAAATTAATAAAATTTCTGTGAACTCACCAATCGCACGTGGTCTTTTGAGTAAGAGTGAAGGCGATGAAGTAAAAATCGTGACTCCTCAAGGCGAAGTCGAATATGAAATCGTAAGTGTAGAATATCTGTAAGATAATACACAACTAACCCCTCTTTATGAGGGGTTTTTATTCAATACCATTGATATATTTTTGGGAAATCACAAATGGATACTTCTTTAATTAACACCCCAGTTCGTCATTGGTGTGAATTTGAGTTTATTTCCAAAACTGTTAAAAACCCAAATATCCATATTAAAGGTCATTATTCATATTATTCAGCCTATTGGGACCAAGGTTTTGAACGTTGTGTTGTACGTTATTTACATGACAAAGCCTCGACACCTGACAAACCGATTGACCAACTTTATATTGGTAATTTTGTTTGCTTTGGCGCTGAATGCGTAATTATGATGGGTGGTAACCAACTCCATAGACCAGACTGGATTTCGACTTTCCCTTTTGATACCCGTAGTTTTTTAGCAGCTGGTGACACAGTTATTGCTGATGGGTGCTGGATTGGTAGTCGTGCAATGATTATGCAAGGTGTCAAACTTGGTGAAGGTGCAGTGGTTGCAACTGGAGCTGTAGTAACTAAAGATGTTCCACCCTATGCAATTGTAGGTGGCGTGCCTGCGAAAATTATTAAATATCGCTTTCCTCAAGAACAAATCGATAAACTGCTTGCTTTAAAACTGTATGATTTAGATGAAAAGCAGATTCTGAAAATACGTGAATATTTGCAAACTGATGATATAGCTGCTTTATCTACACATATGGAAAATTTGCGAAATCTATAAAAGTTTATCTAGAAAAATTTATTGTTATAAAGTCACAAATGATTACGTGCTTGAATTTAAATCGTCAAAAAATAAGTATAAAGTATTGAATAAATGAGCATCATTACAATAAGGAAAACACTCATGTTATATCAACATATTCTTGTACCAATTGACGGTTCTGAAACTTCTATGATTGCCATGAAAGAGGCGATCAAACTGGGAAAAGCGCTAAACAGTAAAATTACGGTTGTACAAGTTATGGCACTTGACCCGTTTATTGCAGACGTCTATGTAAAAACTGGTCAAACTAATGAGTTGATTGAACGCACACGAACTTATTTACTCGACATTTTAGAACAAGCAAAACAAAAATTTGCCGAAGAAGGTATTACTGTTGAAACTAAACTGCTTGAAGGTTTTGTAGTGCATGAAGAAATTATTGAGGCTGCTCAAGAGTTAAATGCAGATTTGATCGTAATGGGTTCTCATGGCCGTACAGGAGTACGAAAACTGGTGCTGGGTAGCGTTGCACAAAAAGTCTTAGGCGAAAGTCATATTCCTGTTTTAATTGTTCGATAACTTCCATATTGCCTATCTTGTTAATTTTAATGATTTAGGCAATTATTTTAAATAAATAGCCTTTTCAATGCCTTTAAGGCTGCCAAGCAAATTGCTTTAAGTTTACTTTGCCATTTAACAAATAGACGCCTTCAGCTTCGAGCTTTAACTGTTGAACATTTTCACTCTTTTCATTAAATTTGCTTAGGCTAATTTTGCCTTGAGAGTTAATAACGCGATACCACGGAACTTGGTGATCTGCTTCAAGATGCTTAAGGACATAACCAACTAATCTCGCATGTTTAGGTAATCCTGCCATACGAGCCACTTGCCCATAAGTTGCAACTTTTCCGTAAGGAATCAAAGCAATGACTTCTAAAATCTGCCGATGTAGTTCATACTGAGTTGTCAAAATGGACTCCATAAAAATTGACATTATTCATATCATATAAAAAAATTTGACTAAAATTAAATGTAATCCAAGGTAGGTTTGAGGGACATTTGCATGAAAAAAGCCATACTGGTAGTGACTGGGACTTTACTATGTGTTTCTTGTACTACTCGCCCCCCTATTCTTCCTTCAAGAGAAGTGCCTAAAGTATCTATAGATGGCCGCCCTATTGTTCCAGTCACTTTCGTTTTTACCACCGATTCTCCGGAAGCTGTAAAGTTTGATAATTATCAACAAATGCGGAAAGAAATTAAAATATTAAATAAATATTATGTAGATGATAAAAACAATAAAATCTTTAAGTTCAAATTAAACCGTTATATCCCTTACGAAGAGTTTTCAAAATTACATTGTGATTTAAAGCAGCAAATTAATCAGCCCTATCCTATTTCCCTCGAAACGATTCCGGCAAGCATAAAGACCTGTTTTCCAAAACGCACAGCAAGTAAAGAAGTCATTATTTTTATTTACGATGCGTACTCACCTAAATGGAAATTTGAAGACGTTACCAGCAGAGCTTTTCGCAACAATGGCGAACCCTTTGTTTTGTTAGACTGGAATCGTTTAAATTATAATATTCAGGCAGGAAGCATCCATGAAATGGGGCATGTATTTGGTCTAAAACATGTTTGCGCACCGAATGCTACAAAACGGACTCCAACGAATATTATGGCAAGTGCTGAATGTAAACGCGGTAGTGGTGGATTAAGGAATTTAGGCTTTACACCTGTACAACTTCAAACAATTTTATCGAATTATCAAAGTTATCCTTAAAATATTTTAAAAACCAAGCTCCACATAAAAACCTAATTTATCTTGAGCCAAACTATAATTTTCTTGGGCAAGTAATAAAGTCATATAACTGCTGGCCTTTGAAAAATCTCCCTCATTGACTGGATACGGCTGCCAAAATGTTTTTAAATTATTGGTATAGATCGGATATAAACGCAGTCGATCTTTTGACAAATCTAGCCGTGCTATACACCCATACGGCAAAGCATTGTGCTCTTCATATTCACCATTACTATTAAAAACTGCATTGCCAATACCAAATACTACAGGCTTTTGATGAATGGATTGAATAGGTTGAACAGTGTGCGCACCATGTCCAATCACAAGGTCGGCCCCCGCTTGGGTTAAAATATTGGCGAGCTTAGTTTGTTCTTTCGTAATAGGTTTAAAATCAATGCCCCAATGACAAATAACAATGACTTTATGGTGAGGATGAGCCAACTTATAACGGCTTATTTGTTCAATTAAAACTCCATTTAGACAGGCCACTCCACTCTTGTGCCCTAAAGCGTAAAAATCATAATCTAAATAAGCCGTATCTCTGTGCCAATAGCCATTAAAAATAGCGTAATACTTGTTATTAAACGTGATTTCAAAATAGCTATGAGCATCTTTTTGGTTTAATCCTGCACCGATATAAGAAATTTTGGCCTGATCAAGTTGCTGTAATGTATAAGTTATTCCACTATTGCCATGATCTTTTAGATGATTATTGGCCAGCACAACATGATTGAGGTGAATATTCTTAAATTCCGCTAATGTTTTTTCAGCCTCAGCTTTAAGAATAAACGGCTTTTTACGCGCTAATGGTGACTGATCTTCTAAAGAAAATACTGCTTCAAAGTTAGTAATATTTAAGTCATTTTCACCTAAAAAAGCTTTTATTTTTTCGAATGAATAGCTGTATCCATATTGTTGTAGAGCATCTTTTTGCCCCTTAGACTTGCGCTTTTCTGTATAGATCTCCCCAAAATAAGTATCTCCCAAAATGTTGATCATGCCACTTTGAGTAGAGCAAACTTTAGCTTTTACGTTCTGCTCTTGAAAGCAGTGATAGTAAGGAACCAAATGTTCAATTCGATGAATATCATCTAAAAATGAAAAGAAACCGATAGTCTGGTTTTCTTCAAAGAACGTGAGATAAATTTCTCGAAACGAATTAGAGAGGTATAAGACCGTTACGACTGATTGAGCCATTAATGGCGTCTGTGGATGATAGGCTTTACCCTTAAAATTTAGCTCCTTTACAAAGAACAGATTTCTAATTTCAGCTGGATAGGTATAAATATTTTTGACTAATAAAAACAAATGTTTTAGCTGATTTCGTATACCTTCTTTTTTTAAATTTAAGTGATAGATATCAGCTCTTTCGGACAAAATTAAATTTGCTTTTTCACTTGTACCGTAAAGCATATTGCTTAAAGCATTTTTTACATCTGCTGCTTGGGTAAAAATTAAGAACTGCAATAGTTCAATAAAGGTGTAACTTTCAGAAGGCTTTAGTCCTAGATTGTGCTGACCTACTTGTTCAGATAGGTGCTCAGGCACAACATAGACATCTTGAGCCTGTATTTTGTTTTGCTGAAATTGCTCTAATGCATAGTCGATGAGTAAGAGCGTTGAAATATCATCATCAAATTCGAATTGCCATAAAGCTTCATCAAAACTTGTAGTTCCGACATGTGCTAATAACTTGATCTCAACGGGTTGATATTTCATGGCTCATCACCCTTGTAATCTTTTACATAGGCGATATAACCCGACAAGTTATGTTCTTGGTCATCAATCCTTACTCGAAAACGGTCATGACGAATATAAAATGCATGCAAGATTTTATCTGGCCGTGCCATATACATAGCCATTTCCGGATAAAAAAAACCTGTGGTTTGAAAGTCTGCTCTAAACTCAATTAGCTTTTGAAGCTCAGACATATAAGCCTGTTCAAAAAGTGTTGTATGCCCCTGCTCTTTTAAACGGCTCACCATTTTATAAGCAGCCATTAACATCTCTAACAAAGTTGCATATGTCGTTTTTCGATTTCGAATAAAAATAAAATGTTTTAAATAATTATTTAAACCAAAAATAAAATATTTATCTTCTGGGCATATTTTAGTGAGTTCATTGGTACAATAACTTAACCAATGATCATGATATTTTTCATATCTATTTTCAATAAAATATTCAAACATTAATTTAACTGTTTCTAATAATCTAGAATCTTGGTTAATTTGGTATAAACGTAATAAAGCTAAAGCAGCTTCCCCATCATAATAAATAATTCTAAATTTTTCTTTTAAATCATAATCTGGAAAATTTAAAACATGAGTCGTTGATCCATTTGAATCTACTAGCTTTAAAATACCATTTGCGAGTTTCTCTGCATATTTTTGATAATCAGTTTTTTGAGTAATTTCTTGATATTTTGTTAGCATTAAAATAGCTGCCGCATTGGCACCCAGTTTAATTTCCAACGCCCCTTCTTTACCATCAATCATAAAAGCAGTTGATGAATCTTTTTCTTTATAAAAGTTGGTCAGTGCGTAGTGAATCGCGGCATGAATTTTAGACCAATATTCAGGCTTATTTTGCACCTCAAATGTTTCTAGTAAGGCATACGCCGAGGTACAGTGGCGTACCGTATTGTAGTTACGAATGTCCCGATCATAGGCAGAGAAATAACCATAAATAAATTTGCCATTTTCTTGAATCTGGGCATGAAGAAACGCCGAATTTTGTTCTATTAACTGCTGAAAATGCTGTTTCTTATTGTTTGAAATACCTCTAATACCATTTACATCATAGCGACTCGCTAAATTAATGAATTGCCCATTTTCATAAAATCCTGCGTAGGTATCAAAAGTCCAAATTTCTTGTAGCTCTTGTAGTTTAATCTGTGGTTTTGTAGCGTTATATTTTTGCTTAATTGCATAATTCAGATTGGTTTCATCAAAGAAGTTCGGCTTGTCGTAGCTCAAGCCTCGAATAATTGCTTTTCCATAAATCTCCTGTTCAAGAAAAGCCACTGAACAGTGTTCATCAAAGCCAATGCCTTTACGGTAATGGTTGTTGTGAAATTGATGGTGGACCTGTTGTTCTACTTCTTTCCACACCTGTTGCATTAAATTATATGCGATATCAATTTTTATATAATCAGCCAGTTGTTCTTGTGCAAATTGGTCATTAATAAAATCTAATAATTGTTTTTTAGCCTGCTCTAAATTTGTCTTCTCACTGTGCCATATGCTACATCTTTGGTCTTTAGGGCCATAAGATAAAAATAAAATAATATCCTGTTTAAGACTCGGAACGTGCTGAACAACTTGTTCTAACCAAAGGTTCATTTGTCTTTGGAAGTTTAAAAATGCAGTCACTCGAATTCAGTCCCTGATTGTTTGTTGTTATATAAAATTTTGAATACATCATAGCATGAACAGGCTAAAAGCTAGATTAACGTATTGTTTAAAAATAAAAAAAGAGCCCGAAGGCTCTTTTTTATTTGGTTAATTATCTATTAATAGATAATTTGACCATTAGCAAGTAACTCTGCCTCACTAGTAGTAACACCTTGTAAAACCAACAGATTCGTAAAGTTATTTACAGGAATAATTCCTAAGCCATCACGGTCAATCTGAATAGTTGTATTACCACCACTTACAGTAACATTTAGATATTGTCCAATAGTAAGGTCTGTTTGGTCTCCATCTAATAATGCTCTGATATCAATCAGATCAGCTTGCTGATCTGTAGCAACATTACCTACATGGAAGTTAGTCCAAGTATCTACACCATTACCACCAGTAGTTGCACCATTGCTAGCTGTTGCAGCACTTCCATTCAACACGTGGTAGATCAATGTATCTGAACCAAAACCAATCGTGCCAGTATCCGTATTGAACGTGTCATTCGCTGCTGTACTAACTACATGAGTATTGTAATCAGAAGTGGTCAGGTTAACCGTCAATGATGATAAAGACTCGTCGCCATTCGCTGCTACTAACTTATAGTTAATAGTATCGGTTGGGTTAGCCAATGTTAATGATGAAGTATTGGCACGGTAATCATAGTCACCATTCGAATTGATCACAAATGTACCATTCGCAGTAGTGATAGATTGTCCAGTAGCTTCAACATACACACCAGGACTTGTTTCAACATAGAGCTTAACGCCATCAGCAGTAAAGGTACCAGTGTCTGCAACCCCACCTATTGTGTCGCCATCTACAATGTTTCCATGAATCCAATCAGATGAGTAATTGTTCAAGTGCGTTGTTGTAGTCGTTACTTGGGTATCCAACGTGGTTACACCAAGTGTTATCGCTGTCAACGTATATTCAACACGGTATGTACCTGCTCCTAAGTGCAGAACAGCATCTTGGAAAGCTACAGTTCCGAGACTAATACCACCCACACTCGCAAGCGCAGTCGCCGAACCAGTATAAGTAGTATCAACCCATACTCCACCAACGAATTGCTGAACAACATAACTCACTGTTGGTAATGCACTTAACAATGGCTGGTTAGCATAAGTTGCTGCTACTTGCACATCGACTAAGTCTCCTGCCGCAACGGTGAAGCTATTAGAAACTACAGAATTCGAACCAATCAAGTTAATTGATATGTTTGGACTCGCAACATCAACAGGTGTATCAGTTGAGTTACTAAAATCAACCGTTGCAACAGCTTGGTCTGCATTGGCAACGATTTGAGTCGTACCATCCGTTCCAGGACTAGCAGTATTCCAAGTAATGCTGACATCAGGTGATCCAATCTGTATGTGCAATACCGCTGTACTCGTTCCACCTGATACAGGATCAGTAATGGTGTAAGTGAAGCTATCTACTTTACCAATGTTTGCAGCATTAGCAGTTGGTGTGTAGCTATATGAACCATTTGCAGAGATAGTAAGTGTTCCGTAAGCTCCAATTACTGCTGTTGAAGAGCCAATAGATGTTGGTATTGCACCTACTTGCTCACCCACAACAGTAGACACTACTGTTGTTCCAGTAATTGTATCTGGCACATATGAAGGACCATAAATAGTAGAATCATCATCTGTGAGCACATTTCCACTCACTGTTGCTGCACTATATGTAGGTACTACTGTGTGATTATAATCATCGCGAACCACACTCATGGTGCCTAACAATCCTACACCAACACCGGTATAGACCATAAACGCTCTATAAGAACCACTTGCTAAGTCTGTGATAGTCGCACCGAATCCATTACCACCTAGTATTCCGATGTTAATTAATCCAGTACTAGCATCACCTGCAACATTCTGCCACGAACCATCTGGTGCTTGTTTCTGTAAGACTACTTTATAGTCGTTAAGTAAAGACAGACTTAGTAAAGCTCCATAGCTGATCGTTACATCAGAAGTATGTCCAGTCGTAATATTGAAACTTACGCTCGGGGTACCTAGAAGCGATACGTTGAGGTTCTCAGTTATACCTATTAATGCTAGATAAGTTGCAGAACCAGCATTAATACCCGTTGTAGTTAATGGAACAATATCAATTGCCACACTATCTACATTGTCATGTGCAGTAATTGTTGGCACAAGAACAAGACCAGCTAGATTAGCACCTGTACCTAAGTTACCTGCAAGGTCAGTATAGGTGTTATTTGCAACACTCAAGCTCGGTGCTGTTGCACTGCCATCTTGAGTGAAGGTCGCTGTCCAGGTCACACCACCATCTGCTGTGGTTAAGCCAGTAAGCGTACCGCCTGCCAAGGTTACATCTGTTGCATCAAAGCCAGTCACTGCTTCACTGAAGGTGAAGGTTACTGTGGTGCTTTCACCTACAGACAGGTTAAGGTCAGTTGCACTGATCGCAAGCGTCGGTGCAACAATATCTGCCACTAAACCAGCCAATGCCGCGCCAGTACCTAAGTTACCTGCAAGGTCAGTATAGGTATTATTTGCAACACTCAAGCTCGGTGCTGTTGCACTGCCATCTTGGGTGAAGGTCGCTGTCCAGGTCACACCGCCATCTGCTGTGCTCAAGCCAGCTAAAGTACCGCCTGCCAAAGTCACATCTGTTGCATCAAAGCCAGTTACTGCTTCACTGAAGGTGAAGGTTACTGTGGTGCTTTCACCAAGACCAAGATTCAGGTCAGTTGCACTGATCGCAAGCGTCGGTGCCACTACATCTGAAGTCAGGCCAGCCAAGCTTGCACCTGTACCTAAGTTACCTGCAAGGTCAGTATAAGTGTTATCCGCCACACTGATGCTCGGTGCTGTTGCACTGCCATCTTGGGTGAAGGTCGCTGTCCAGGTCACACCACCATCTGCTGTGCTCAAGCCAGCTAAAGTACCGCCTGCCAAAGTCACATCTGTTGCATCAAAGCCAGTTACTGCTTCACTGAAGGTGAAGGTTACTGTGGTGCTTTCACCAAGACCAAGATTCAGGTCAGTTGCACTGATCGCAAGCGTCGGTGCCACTACATCTGAAG